>JAESFG010000009.1_pt1 | contig 1581584 bp, 1497 predicted proteins | sample 9269371 | NCBI WGS metagenome assembly JAESFG01 (sample SAMN14506227, study PRJNA617093) | algae metagenome | isolation source: Aetokthonos hydrillicola CCALA 1050 (B3-Florida) and co-occurring... | place: USA: South Carolina | collected 2013-01-01 | reverse complement strand
ACCGCCAAGCCGGGCGAGCTGATCGGGATCACGCCGGACACGAACGTGACGCATCTCTTCGACGCCGCCACGGGCAAGAGCCTGGCGGCCTGATTTGATCATCCGCGCCCACGGGGGACAAACTCCCGGGGCGCGATGAAGCACAAGGCCACAAGGGGCGCTTCAGACCCCGGGTCGACCAACCGAGTCCATGGGAGGACGCTGATGACCAAACCGACACGACGTTCCGCATTGAAGGGTCTCGCCGGCGTGGCGGGTGCCGGCGCCCTCGTCGGCTCCGGCATGACCGAATGGGCCAAGGCCTGGGCGCAGGCCTCGCCCTTCAAGCCCGAGGCGGGCGCGACGCTGAACCTGATGCGCTGGCGCCGCTTCGTCGTCGCCGAGGACGAGCAGTTCAACAAGATCGTCGCGGCCTTCACCGCGGCCACGGGCGTGCGCGTCACCGTCACCTCCGAATCCTTCGACGACATGCAGCCGAAGGCCTCCGTCGCGGCCAATACGGGCACCGGGCCGGACATCTTCTGGTCGCTGTACTCGACGCCGCATCTGTTCCCGAACCGCTGCGTCGACGTCAGCGACGTCGCCGACTATCTCGGGAAGAAATATGGCGGCTGGGTCCCGGTGGCCGAGGCCTATGGCAAGCTCGGCAACAAGTGGATCGCGATCCCCGCTGCGATCAACGGCGGCTACATCAACTACCGGATCTCGCAGATCAAGGCGGCGGGCTTCAACGAGGTGCCGAAGGACACGGCGGGCTTCCTCGAGCTCTGCAAGGCTCTCAAGGCCAAGAACACGCCGGCCGGCTTCCCGCTCGGGCGCGCCACCGGTGACGGCAACTCCTATGCCTATTGGCTGCTGTGGTCCCACAACGCCGCGCAGGTCGACGAGAACAGCAAAGTCATCATCCGCTCGCCGGAGACGGAGGCCGCGCTCAACTATGCCAAGGCGCTCTACGATACCTTCATCCAGGGCACCGCGGCCTGGAACGACGCGTCCAATAACCGTCTGTTCCTTTCGGGCGAACTGGCGCTGACGGCCAACGGCATCTCGATCTATGCCGCGGCCAACGCGTCCAGCGATCCGAAGCAGAAGGAAATCGCGGCGGACATGAACCACGCCTACTGGCCGATCGGCCCGGCGGGGCGCCCGACCGAGATCCAGCTCTGCTTCCCGATGATGGCGATGACCTACACGAAGTTCCCGAACGCCTGCAAAGCGTTCATGGCCTTCATGCTGGAAGCCGACCAGTTCAATCCGTGGCTGGAGGCCGCCGCCGGCTATCTCACCCACACGCTGAACGCCTTCGACAACAACCCGGTCTGGACCAAGGACCCGAAGAACACGGTGTTCCGCGACGCCTCCAAGCGCAGCCTCGTCGCCGGTTATCGCGGCAAGCTCGACGAGAAGGCGGCGACGGCGATGGCCGACTTCATCGTCGTCGACATGTTCGCGAGCTTCTGCACCGGCCGCGAGACCGCAGCGGGCGCGATGCAGCTCGCCGAACGGCAGCTGCAGCGCATCTACCGCTGATCAACCCCATCCGGCCGGCCTCACGGCCGGCCGGAGCGCCCGAGGGCGCCGGGGCCGACGTTCATCCACATCTGCGGGCCTCCTTCCCGGCGTCTGTCGCGTCACCGGGGAGGACGGCACCCCTTTATCGAGGAAGCGCTCGCGATGGCTTCAGGCTCGTTCGCCGCTCCGCCGGAGACCACCGCCTGGTCGCGGCTGATGGTCAACCGCAACTGGCTGGGCTTCTGGTTCATGGTTCCGACCATGATCTTCCTGTTGCTGTTCCTGGCCTGGCCGCTCGTGCTCGGCATGTGGATGAGCATGACCGACATGCGCATCGGCCGCGGCGGCGTGTTCATCGGGCTCGAGAACTACCAGTTCCTGCTCGACGACCGGGATTTCATCAACGCGACCATCTTCACCCTTGCCTATACGGCGGTGGCTTCGGTGGTGAAGTTCGCGGTCGGGCTCTATCTGGCGATCCTGCTGAACAACCACATGCCGTTCAAGGCGTTCATCCGCGCCATCGTGCTGATCCCCTTCATCGTGCCCACCGTGCTGTCGGCGGTGGCGTTCTGGTGGATTTTCGACACGCAGTTCTCGATCTTCACCTGGCTGCTGCAGAAAGCGGGGATCCTCGACAAGGGCCAGTACATCAACTGGCTCGGCGACCCCTTCCTGGCGCAGTGCAGCGTGATCTTCGCCAATATCTGGCGCGGTATCCCCTTCATCGCGATCACCCTTCTGGCCGGGCTGCAGACCGTCTCGCCCTCGCTCTACGAGGCTGCGACTCTCGACGGCGCCTCGGGCTGGCAGCGCTTCCGCTTCGTGACCTATCCGCTGCTGACGCCGATCATCGCCGTGGTGATGACCTTCTCGGTGCTGTTCACCTTCACCGATTTCCAGCTGATCTGGGCGATGACCCGCGGCGGCCCGGTCAATGCGACGCAGCTGATGGCGACGCTGTCCTATCAGCGCGGCATCCTCGGCGGGCGCCTGGGCGAGGGCGCGGCGATCGCCACCGCCATGGTGCCCTTCCTGCTCGCCGCGATCATGGTGAGCTGGTTCGGCCTTCAGCGCCGCAAGTGGCAGCAGGGAGAGAGCAATGACTGACGCCGCCCTCAAATCCGGCGCCACCCCGGGCACGCTGTCCGACCATCGCGAGGGCATGGCCTATCTGGAGACGCTGCCGCGCAAGCTGGTGACCGTCTACATGCCGCTCGCGATCATCCTCTTCGTGCTGCTGTTCCCGTTCTACTGGATGGTGATCACCTCGATCAAACCGGACTCGCAGCTGCTCGACCTGGAGAACAGCAACCCGCTCTGGGTCAGCCAGCCCACCTTCCAGCACATCTACAAGCTGCTCTTCGACAGCGCCTATCCGCGCTGGCTGCTGACGACGATGACGGTCGCGACCGCCGCGACCTTCCTCTCGATCTTCGCGAGCGTGCTTTCGGCCTATGCGATCACCCGCATCCGCTACAAGGGCGCGGCCACCGTGGGCGGGCTGATCTTCCTCGCCTATCTCGTGCCGCCCTCGATCCTGTTCATCCCGCTCTCGGCGGTGATCCACACCTATGGCCTGTTCGACACGCCCTTCGCGCTGATCCTGACCTATCCGACGATTCTGATCCCGTTCTGCACCTGGCTGCTGATGGGCTACTTCAAGACCATCCCCTACGAGCTGGAGGAATGCGCCCTGATGGATGGGGCGAGCCGCTGGCAGATCCTGGTCAAGATCGTGCTGCCGCTGGCGATCCCGGGGCTGATCTCGGCCTTCATCTTCGCCTTCACCCTGTGCTGGAACGAGTTCATCTACGCGCTGACCTTCATCTCGTCGGACCACAACAAGACGGTGCCGGTGGCGATCATCTCCAACTTCGTCGACGGCGACATCTTCCGCTGGGGCTCGCTGATGGCGGGCGCGCTGATCGGCTCGCTGCCGCTGGTGATCCTCTACGCCTTCTTCGTCGAGCATTACGTGTCGGCGATGACGGGAGCGGTGAAGGAGTAAGCTCCTGCGGCGCAGGCGGGCTTCCGCCGCCATGCGGAGCGCGCGAGCCCGGCCGCGGCGAGCGGGGCTCGCCTCGAGACCTGCGATCGTCCAGTCTTCCGGCCGGACCCCGGCGCGGCGCCTGACGTTGCCGGGGGCACGTCAACAGAGGACCTGACCAGAAGATGCCGACCTCCATCGCCTTCGTCGGGCTCGGCGCCATGGGCGCGCCGATGGCCGAGAACCTCGTCAAGCGCCAGTTCCGCGTCACCGGGTTCGACATGCGCGACAGCGCACGTGCTGCGCTCGTGGCCGCCGGCGGGCATGCCGCTGCCAGCGCGAAGGAGGCTGCGGCCGGAGCCGAGGCGCTGGTGCTGATGGTGGTCAACGCCGCCCAGGCGCGGGCGGTGCTGTTCGAGGGCGGGGCGCTGGAGGCGCTGGCGCCGGGCGCCGTCGTCATCCTGATGGCGACCTGCCCGCCCGGCGAGGTCGAGGCGATCGCGGCGCAGGTCGCGGCGAGCGGGCGCCGCTTCGTCGATGCGCCGGTTTCGGGCGGCGTCGTCGGAGCGCGGGCCGCGACACTGTCGATCATGGTCGGCGCGCCCGATGAGAGCTTCGCCCTCGTCCGGCCGATCCTGGACGCGATGGGCGACAAGGTCTTCCATGTCGGTCAGTCGGCCGGGCAGGGCGCGACGGTGAAGACGGTGAACCAGCTGCTCTGCGGCGTGCACATCGCCGTCGCCGCCGAGGCGCTCTCGCTCGCGGAGAAGGCCGGCATCGACGGGCGCGTGCTGTTCGAGATCATGGGCGGTTCGGCCGCCTCCTCCTGGATGCTGAAGGACCGCGGGCCGCGCATGCACGAGGCCGAGCCGCCGGTCTCCAGCGCGGTCGACATCTTCGTCAAGGACCTCTCGATCGTGCTCGACGCCGGGCGGGCGGCGCGCACGGCGCTGCCGCTGGCGGCCGCGGCGCACCAGATGTTCCTGGCGGCGTCCGGCCTGGGCCATGGCGGCCGCGACGATTCGCAGGTGGTGCGGGCCTATCGCGCGCTCAACGCCAAGCCGGCCAACGATGCATGAGCCATGCGCCGCCGGTTCAGGCGCGGGCCGGGGCGGTCGTGCCGCGGACGACCAGGGCGGGTGTCAGCAGCAGCCGGCGCGGCGGCGCAGCGGGATCGGCGATGCGGCTGACCAGGAATTCGGCCGAGGTCCGGCCCATCTCGTCCTGAAAATTACGGATGGTCGTCAGCGCCGGGTACCATTGCGCCGCCTCCTGCACGTCGTCGCAGCCGACGATCGAGAAGTCGGGGCCCGCCTCGCGGCCGCGATGGCGCAAGCCCAGCATGGCGCCGAACGCGGCGAGATCGTTCATGCAGACCGCCGCCGTCGGCGGATCGGGCGCATCGAGAACCGTCTGGATTCCCTTGGAGCCGTTCTCGCGCGTGCCGTGCCCGGGATAGACCAGCGCCGGATCGACCGGGATGCCGTTGCGCGCGAGGACCTCGCAATAGCCGCGGTAGCGGTTCGCGCCGGTCGAAATGCGCTGGTTCTGGCAGATGAAGGCGATTCGCCGGTGGCCGAGACCGATCAGATGCTCCATCGCCAGGATGGTGCCGTGGCGGTCGTCGGAGCCGACGAAATCGAGATCGGGCGTGATTTCGCGCGAGAGCTGGACGATGGGTACGCCCGCCGCGATCAGATGAGCGAAGGTCTCAGGGGTCGAGCCGCCGGCGGCGCAGAGGATCATCCCGCCCGGGCGGTACTCTTTCAGCGTGTTGAGGACGCGGTCCTGTCGCTCGAGGTCCTCGCCATAGGTGCCGAGCAGGATCGAACGGCCATGGGCCGTGGTCGTCTCCTCGATCGCGGCGAGCAACTCGGCGAAATAGGGGTTGGTGATGTCGTGGAAGCCGACGCCGAGGATGTTGGTGCGGTCCGTCCGCAGCGAGGCCGCGCTGCGGTTGTAGCTGTAGCCCATTTCGCGGGCCATCTGCTGGACGCGCAGGCGGGTCGATTCCGCGACCAGTGGCGAGCCGCGCAGGGCCAGCGACACGGTGGCGGTCGAGACCGCGAGCCGATCGGCGATGATCTGCAGCGTCACGCGACCGCGCGAGACCGACAGCGCAGCCGCTGGCTTGACGGGGGCGCCGGCACTGACGGGGCCGCTGCTGGTCATGACGCTCTTCTCCGGCGTCGGAAACGCGACCCTGCGACCGGTTCCTGGTCGGGCGTTCCATCACGTCGATCCGTCATTCTCATATAAACAGGAGAAATTGAAGATGACTGCAACCAAAGAATCAGTGGGCTTCATCGGTGTCGGACTGATGGGGCAGGGTATGGCCCAGAGCCTGCTCAACAAGGGCTTTTCCCTCACCGTCATGGGGCACCGCAACCGCAAGCCCGTCGAGGAACTGGTCGCAGGAGGAGCCCGGGAAGCCAAGACGCCCCGGGAGCTCGCGCAGAACGCCACCATCATTTTCCTGTGCGTGACCGGCTCGGCCCAGGTCGAGGCCGTGGTGAACGGGCCCGACGGCATCGCGGCCGGCGCCAGGCCCGGCACCGTGATCGTCGACTGCTCGACCTCGGACCCGACGGTGACGGTGCGGATCGCCGGCGAGCTGGAGGCCAAGGGCCTTCATCTGGCCGATGCGCCGCTCGGCGGCACGCCCGCCCAGGCCGCGCTTGGCCAACTCTCGGCGATGGTCGGGACCACGCCCGAAATCTTCGCGCGAATCAAGCCGGCGATCGAGGCCTGGGCGGCGAAGGTCGTGCATCTCGGCCCGGTCGGCGACGGGCACAAGATGAAGCTTCTGAACAATTTCCTCTCGATGGGCTATGCGGCGATCTATGCCGAGGCGCTGACGCTGGCCGCGAAGATCGACATCACGCCGCAGACCTTCGACAGCGTGCTGCGCGGCAGCCGGATGGATTGCGGCTTCTACCAGACCTTCATGCAGTATGTGCTGGAGCGCGACCGCAACGCGCACAAGTTCACGCTCGTCAACGGGCTCAAGGATGTCCGCTATCTCGAAAGCGTCGCCAACGCCGCCGGCGTCCCGAACCCGATCGGCAATGCGGTGAAGAACAGCTTCGCCCGGGCGGTGGCCGCCGGGAAGGGCGAGGATTACGTGCCGATGCTGTCGGACTTCATCGCCGCCGAGAGCGGCCTGTCCCTCGGCCGGAAGGGCTGAGGCGGCCCGCCCCGCTCAGGAGCGCGGGGTCTGCGCCGGCTCGGCGAGGCGGGCGGCGAGGCTCTCGCCGAGGCCGATGCTCGCGATCCCGGCCGGAAAGGCGAGGTCGCCCTGAAACGGCTTGTGCGGCCGTGTCTTCAGGGCGGCCAGCACGGTCGCGAGCCCGGCCTCGACCGAGCAGATCACCTCGCCCCCGACCCGCGGGCGGATCCTGGCCGCCAGTCCGGCGAGACCGGCTCCGCCGAGAATGACCGTGGTCGCGCCGGTTCGGGCGGCCACGTCCCGGCAGGCCTGAGCGAGCAGCGTGACCGCCCCGTCGGGATCGCGGGCAATCTCGGCGCCCGTCGGGGCGACGGTCTCGATGCCGGCGAGCCGATCTCCCAGCCCGAGCGTGCCGACGAACTCCTGCAGCATCGGGCCCCAGCGTTCGCCGCCGGTGACAATGGCGAAGCGCCCCGGGCGCGTCGCGGCGTCGAGGCAACTCGCCTCGGCCATGCCGATCACCGGCACGGCGGCGAGCTCCTTCAGGGCCAGCAGTCCGGGGTCGCCGAAACAGGCGAGATAGACCGCGTCGCAATCGCCGCCATGTTCGGCGAAGGCATCGAGCGCGGCATGGCCGGCGATCGCAGCGGCGCTGCGGCTGGCGATATAGCGCGCGCCGAAGCGGCCGGTGACGGGCTTCAGCATGACGCCCGGCGGCAGTTGCGGCGCGAGCAGGCGCGCCATCAGCGCCGTCACCTCGGCGGTGGTGTTCGGATTGATCAGCAGGATGCGCAAGTCGGGTCGCCGTCCGTTTTGTCTGCGCCACTCTCCGCGATCGGCTCCCGCGCGGCAATCCCGTGAGCTCGGCCACAGATTGATCATGTTGCATCGCAACATAAACCGCTATGGTCGCGTTGAGGACCAGGGCCGTCGTCATGTCGTCGCGGCCGGCGCAGGAGCGCATCATGCCCCGACTGTCCGACACCATCGCCCGCCTCGCCGCCGCACGTGGCCAGGGACAGGGGGCCGTCGTCCCGTCCTGGCTGACCGAATGGGCCGGGTTCGGCTCCAATCCGGGCACGCTGCGGGCCTATCGCTACAGGCCAGAGAGGCTCGCGCCCGGAGCGCCGCTGGTCGTCGTGCTGCATGGCTGCACGCAGAGCGCGGCCGCCTATGATCTCGGCTCCGGCTGGTCGCGGCTGGCCGAACGGCATGGCTTCGCCCTGCTGTTCCCCGAGCAGCAGCGCGGCAACAACGCCAATCTCTGCTTCAACTGGTTCGAGCCGGACGACATCCGCCGCGATGCGGGTGAGGCTTGCTCCATCGCCCAGATGATCGCCGGTACGATCGCAGGCTACGATCTCGACCGCCGCCGCGTCTTCGTCACGGGCCTGTCCGCGGGCGGGGCGATGGCTGCGGTCATGCTCGCGGCCTATCCGGAGCTCTTCGCCGGGGGCGCGGTGATCGCCGGGCTGCCCTATGGCAGTGCGGCTGGTGTCCCGGAGGCGCTCCAGCGGATGCGCGGCCAGGGCCTGCCGGGCGAGACCGCGCTGCTGCGGGCGGTGCGCAGCGCTTCGCCCCATGCCGGCCCCTGGCCCCGGCTCTCGGTCTGGCATGGCCAGCAGGATCATGTCGTGCTGCCGGCCGCGGGCGAGGCCGTCCTCTCGCAATGGCGCGGCCTGCACGGCCTCGCCGAGAATCCGTCCGAGATCCTGGCGATCGGGCCGCATCGCCGCCGGGTCTGGCGTGACGCCGGCGGCGTCGCCCGGATCGAGGCCTTCACCATTGCCGGCATGGGTCATGGCACGCCGATCGATGCCGGCGACGGGATCGGCGTGCCCGGGCCGCATATGCTGCAGGCCGGCATCTCCTCGACCCGGCACATCGCGGCCTTTTGGGGTATCGGCGATCCTGTGTCACTCGCCGCACCAGGCCCTGCCACGGAGCGGGAGCCGGCTGGTCACGCTGCACCTGTCCACCAGCCGGCGGGCGGACGCGCCGGCCCGGCAGGGGCGTCCGGGCCCGGCCGGATCATCGAGGAGGCGCTGCGGGCGGCAGGCCTGATGCGCTGAAACGGTGCGGGCGGGAACGATCCCGCCCGCCACCGGTTTTCGTGAACGAGCGCGCGGAGGGGCATCATGACGATCGAAACCAGCGACGACTACCATGCCGCACTTGCCCGGCTCGCCGCCTTGGGCGACGCTCAAGCCGAGGGGGCCGAACAGGACGAATTTCTCGCGATCAGCGCGGCGATGCTGGCCTATGAGACCCGCAATCACCCTGCGCTCGACCAGGGAGGCCAGGATGATCCTTGAACGGAAGGCCATCGTGCGCTGCGCCGATGATTACGAGCGTGCGCTCGAACGGGTCGCGGAACTGGGTCACCCCGCGCCGGGGAGCCCGGAGGAGGCCGAACTGATCGGCCTCGTCGAAGCGATCGAGAAATGGGAAGCCCGCCACGAGGACGATGGCGACAGCTGGGGCTGAGCGGACCGGCGCGCGGCAGCGCGCGATCGGGATGGTGCCCCTGGCCGGCATTTGAGATATCGAACTGCAGCTCTATCGTTTGATTCTACAACGACTTACGAGAGTCTGCAATTCGCGTGTATTACCTGTTGTATGGCTTGCTCCCAAGCCAGAGCGAGTCGGCGCTAGCGCATGCTGGCAGTGTTCAACACGTCCTCACCACGCTTACTTAGAGGTTCTGGTGTGTGCCTAACTCGCAATCCTTGTTGACGGAGCGTGCCGCGTCTCGACTCTGAGTTGAGTGATGTAGGAAGATGCCCTTATCGCGGATGGTGAGGGCGGTTCGATCCTCGCTTTCTAGTGGGAGTTTTGGCAGATGAGCAGGTCGTCATTCGTCGTTTACGACTATGAGCCGGGCAAGTTGCCGCCTGAGTTTCTTCAGGCACTTGGCATGGTGACGGCGGCGGGGGCGCACACCGAAAGCATCGTCCAACGCTTTATCGGCGGATTGCTTGCTATCGATGAAATCGAGTTTCACGCAGTAACTACTGAGATGTCGGCGCAACTCATGGATAAGGTTGCGCGGTCTCTGATTGCGTTGAATGCACCATCCGCAGAGATCATCGATCGGGTGGACGATCTTCTAGACGCGGTCAATAGGGCGACTGAGAGGCGCAACATTCTCGTCCACAGTTCGTACTGTCGCCACCCCGAGACGGGTGCGGTCTACCGAGTCAAATTCAAAGCGCGAGGGAAACTGGAGGCCAAACCGGAACTAGTCGATATCCCTGACATCAGGAGGCAGGGTGCGGAGATTTACAGAGCAGGTCTCGACCTGATGCAGTTCATCTGTGACCACGAGTTGCATCCGAGAAATCGGGTCAGGCCGCTCTACGAAGAGATAGATCGCAAGCCTAAGGCGAGGAAAGAAAGACAGGCGGCTCGTGCAAAGTGATCCGCTTATCGCGCGCGTGATCGGTCGAGCCGTTAGACTGAATGGCCTTCTGATCCCTGCTGAGGGCGTTGATATCGCACTTGCCCGCTACGTCCAGCAGCTCTGTGTCCATTTCGACATGAAGGAGTGGCCATTCTCGCTGGCCGGATCGACAACCCTCCTCGCGTACAGGTCTCGGTTCTTCGCAGTCTGCTGCCGTCATCAGCTCAAGGGGCACGATCTTCAGAAAGCGTGTCTGATCGTAAACGGCGGGGCCGACGTAATCACCTCTGGCGGGCATTCGATGTTCCCCGAGGCGAATGCGACTGACTTCCACGATCTGATGGCATTCGATTTCACCGAGCCATGCGTGGCTGGGGTGCTCAACCCCAGTCTGTTCTTCCGCTTCTCCCAACTTCCTCCCGATCATCCGGTTGAGGACGTGGTGTGCATCGTTTGCGCGGGCTATCCCACGTCGCACCAACGGTACGAGGTCGATGAGGGTCGGCTCGGCTCGGCGCGATGCAGGGTCCTTTGCAAGCCTGGCCCCGACAGCCAAGACCCTGCTCTCAAGAGGGCGCTGGTAAGCACTCCGCTCTCATTCGATCCGGACGGGATGAGCGGTGGCTCGGCATTCGTGTGCCTCGACGACGGCGGGCAATTCGAGGCCTATTTTGCCGGAGTGATCACCCGAGGCGGCTGCGACGGGTTCTACTTTGTGAAGTCGGGAGCCGTGCGGCGCTTTCTCGACATGGCTATCAGCTTGCCATCTGGACGCGTCCAAACACATCAGGCTGACGCCTGAACCGCCCCAGCGCACACGAGTAGCCATCAGAAAGTTGCGGTCCTCAGGCCGGCTTCATCTATGTACTTGAAGACCTCATCAGCAGCCTCACGAGCCACGAAAACCGTGGTTTCGTTGCTAAGGGGCTAAGAGCCCGAAGGAATTGAATGGCCGCACATGAAGCTCCCTGAAGCACCAGGAGGCCATCGCTGCATTAGGCGTAGACATCAGGAAGAGATACAGGCATCAGCGCCGCCCCAGAAGCGGCTCACACCACACGGCAACCGCGAACAACAACAACGAGACCTTTACCTGTGTTTTTGAAGTCACTTGAGAAAACTTTGTCGAGAGACCGGCTCGGGGGGACCCAATGGGGACCGTAGGCCGCGTCGTGATCTCAGGTCGCGAGGCCCCGTGTGGGCTCTGCCGTCCCTAAGCCCTAAGCGACCAAGGCAGTGCCACGGGGCTATAGTCGTGGCGAGGTAAGGACATTGGCGACATTGGCTCAGGCCTTCGCAGCGGTGAGGATGCGATGCACCTGCATGCGGCTGACACCTAGCGCCTTGGCGATCTCAGTCGGGCCTTTACCTTCCTGCTTCATGGCCCTCACTCGCTCAGCATCGATCCTGCGCCTGCCCCCTTTGTAGACACCGGCCTCCTTGGCCTTTGCGATGCCCTCGCGCTGACGGGCCTTGATAAACCCGCGCTCCATCTCGGCGACCATGCCCAGGACGGTAAGGACGATCCTCCCGGTGTCTCCCTTGGTGGACACATGGGGCTCAAGGACCGTGAGGGAGGCTTGTCGCTGGTCGCATTCGTGCACGATGTTGAGGACGTCTCTTGTGGACCTCCCGAGCCTGTCGAGGCGCGTGACCATGAGTTCATCACCGGGCCTGAGGAAGTCGAGGATGGCGGCAAGCTCATCACGACCTTGGCGGCTGGAGGCGCTTACCTTCTCCTTGCGGATCGTGGTGCATCCTTCGGCTTCAAGGCGCTGCACCTGTCCCTCGTAGTCTTGGTCCGTGGTCGAGACGCGGGCATAACCAATCTTCGTCATAGCGGAGGCTCTCTCGTAACATCAGGCTCTTGACCCGTCCTTCATCCCGTAACTTCGAGGCGGAGTCAACCCTGATGTGACGTCATTGGCGTAACGTTCGTGAGTCACTTGAGGGTTTACCCTGATGGTACGCTCCTGCCTGCGGTACGGTGCCCTACGGCTCTCCGCTTGGAGAGACAGCGCCTTGCAAAGCTGAGGATTGCGTTCGGGCTCCCGATGAATCACTAGGCCTCTGGCCCATGCGGGTAGCGACGCTTCTAGAGGATGTGATGAACAAGCCTACCAAGATCGCCCTAGCCACCTCTGAGATCACACTAGACGATCTGAAGGCGATCGAGGCGGCTGAGCCAAGGAACGAAAGCAGGCCGCGAAGCCTGAGGCTGAAAGACATCCATGTTGCCGATCAGGTGTTCCAGCCGCGTCAGACAAACTACAATGTCGCCGCCAGCACGGATCATGTGAAAGACCTTGCTGCCGTCCTTAGGTCTCAGAAGAAGCCCCTGGACCCCATCATCGTTGTGCCGGTCGGGAGCCGCTTCTTCGTGGTCGATGGGCATCATCGCATGTCAGCCTATGAGGCTGTTCAGTGGTCGCATGACGTGCCCGTAGAGGTACTCGACTGCTCGCTCGATGAGGCCAGACGCTTAGCGATTGCGGTCAACATCAAGAGCAAGCTGCCCATGACAGCCAATGACAAGCAGGAGGCTGCTTGGCGGCTCACGAAGGAGGGCCTCTCGAAGCAGAAGACCCATGACCTGACGGTGGTCTCCAAGGGCAACATCGGGAATATGCGAAGGGTTCTGAAGGCCCTGAGGGAGCAAGGCAAAGACGTCGAGCACATGACCTGGAGGCAAGCTCGTCGCGCGGATAAGGCCATCGAGATCGACTTCGATCGGCAGGCGTGGGTGAACAAGAAGGCGCAGGCGCTGAGCGAGAAGCTGCTGAAGTCGGCTGGAACGAAGATCGTTGATAATCCCGAGGTGCTGGCCGAGGCTATCAGAATGATCAGTCCACGGCTTCCCATGGCCCTCATCGAGGAGTGGCATGAGGAGGCTTATGACTACGTGGAAGAGAATCGCGAAGCGATTGAGGAAGAGCGTAGGATTGATCAGGAGTTGGACATCTAGCTGCGTCCGGCCCATCCTGTTGTACAGCTACTTGGTGGTACAAATTGTACAGGTGACGTCGTCAATCTTCGGCAAGTATGGCAAAACTGTGTTTGAAAACTTTAGTGCTGGGGCATGCGGCGCGGAGGAGGCGGTGCGGACCTTACGGCGATGTCGCCTTCTCTAGCCATCCTCGCAATTGGCTCAGCACATAGCCTTGCCCATAGGACCGGCCGATCGACCCTTGGCTCTTCCAGCCTCCGATAGCGTCTTGTACCTCTTCAGGCGCTTCCACAGCACGCAGCCGATCTCTCATCGTGTGTCGGAAGGAGTGGGTCGTCTTATCGATCTTGAGGGCCTGCCTAAGCCACTTGTTGATCGTGTTGGAGGCATGGGTGGCCTTGATGTCGCCGTCTGCTGCATACCGAGGGAACAGCCAGCGCCTCCCATCAAGCTTCTGAGCGGTCTCTGCAGCCCTACTGGCGCCCCACAGGGCCAGCCCGACCAGAGGCACCCTGCGCTCACTGTTGGCGTTCTTGAGCGTCCTACCAAGGCTCTCGTAGGCCCTGATGTGGATGTAGGGGACTGCCTCGTCTAGAACGACGTCCTCAAGGCGGAGCCCGACGATTTCGGCTATGCGCGCCCCTGTGTCTGCTTGCAGGGCGACGATATGGCGTATGTCATCATCCTTTAGCTCGCAGGCGGCCTTCACGGCCCTAAGTTCCTCCGATGTGAATGACTCCCTTCCCTTAGCGTCCTCACCTTCGCCCGCGATGGGCACGCTCTCGAACGGATTGGCATGACCCCCTAGGTCGAACTCTCGAAGTCCGTGATTGAAGATGGCCGAGATCGCGTTGAGGGCACGTCTTGCTGTGCCAGTGGTCATGCCCGTGGACAGCATCTGATCTCTGACCTTGTGGGCATGCTCGCGGCGATACTCGGTTAGAGGAAGATTGCCGACTGCTGCCGTGACTCTGCCGACATAGGAGGTACTGTCCCTGATGAACTTGGCTGACGGCGTCTTCTTGCGGTTCTCAAGATAGTGCTTGAGAGCATCGCTCAGGAGCACGCGAGGCTTGCTCGGGTCGCTCATGACCAGCCTGACGGCTTCGGCCTCCACGGGCGTGTAGAACGAGGCAGGGGAGCCAAACTGCTTCGCGTAGTCGTCATCCATTCGAGCGCGCTCGTAGGCGCTGCCGTACCGTCCTATGAAGTAGCCGTCCAAGATGTCCACAACGTCGCTGACTTGCCTGTGTGCATCCGGGCCAGTGCGATGGCCCTCGCCCTCGGACAGTCCCCAGCGGGCCAGCAGAGCCTTGGCGCCATCGCGAGCCTCTGGGGTGGTTAGCCCCATGTCCTGAGACAATGGCATCCTGAGGGACGTCCAGTAGGCGTCGTCCTGAGAAGCAAGCCTTGCGACCTTCCTCAACGCTTCGCGTTCGTCCGTGGTTTTCAGGCTCACGACGCGAAACTGGCTCTTCCCGTAGTGGCCCCTAAGCTCCCTTGGGATACGGCGATAGTAGTAGAATCGGCCTGAGGGGCGGCGCTGAAGGTAGCTTGCGGACACCTTGAGGAACCCGAGGTCCAGGATGATTTTGGGCACTAAGTATCACCTCGTGTATCACCACGAGAGCTACGAGACGATAACTAAGTGGCTGCCATGCATAGGAAAAAGGCGATAAGCCTTGGTGCCCCTGGCCGGGATCGAACCAGCACTCCTTGCGGAACTCGATTTTGAGTCGAGCGCGTCTACCAATTCCGCCACAGGGGCCCCTTGCGGGCGGGGCGGACTATAGCGATCGACCGCGGCCGGTCAATCGGACCGGGACGCTCGAAAAGCGGCCTCTCCGGATGGACGCCGGCCCGGCTGAGGTCTAGACGGCACTCCCAGTCCACGTGCCGACCCCGGAACACCGTCCATGTCCAGCCCCGCTTCCGCTCCAGCCGCCGAGCCCTCGCGCGGCGGCCCCGTCCGGCGGCTCTATGCCTGGACGATGTCGCTGGCGGGGCGGCCGCGGGCCGAGATCTGGCTCGCCCTCGTCGCCTTCGTCGAAAGCTCCTTCTTCCTGATTCCGGCGGATGTGTTGTTCGTGCCGATGGCGATGGCGCGGCCGCTGAGGGCCTATCGCCTGGCCCTCATCGCGACGGTGTTCTCGACGCTGGGCGGCATCGCCGGCTACGCGCTGGGTTACTACGCCTTCGAGGCGCTGGCGCGGCCGGTGTTGGCCTTCTACGGCAAGCTCGCCGCTTTCGAGAGCCTGCGCGCCTGCGCGGGGCCGGACACCACGCTGATCCTGCTGGCGACCTCGGGGCTGGCCCATCTGCCGCCGATCAAGGTCGTCACCATTCTGGCCGGGGCCGTTCATATCGGACTCGGCTTCTTCGTGCTCTCCTGCGTCCTGGCGCGCGGGCTGCGCTTCTTCGCGCTGGCCTTCCTGCTGCGACGCTACGGCCCGGCGATCCGCCATTTCATCGAGCGTCGCCTGAAAGTGATGGCCGTGCTGGCTGCCGGCGCGGCGATCCTGCTGTATTTCGGCCTCAAGCTGGTCGCAGGGTCCGGCCAGCTTCTGTCCTGCTGAGGGCCTCGGCCATGACGTCCGTCCCGATGAATCCGACCGGCTCTGCGCTTGCCCCGTCCCGTGTCATCGCCCTGGTCGGCCTCGGCTGCCTCGCCCTGATCGCAGGCGCCTGGTTCTTCGAGATCGTGGTGGGCCTCCGGCCCTGCAAGCTCTGCCTCGAGCAGCGCCTGCCGCATTACGCCGCGATCGGCCTCGCGGCGGCCGGGCTGGTGTTGGCTCGCTCGCCGCGGCTGCAATGGCTGGTGCTGCTGGGGCTCGCGGGCCTGATGCTCTGGAGCACCGGCCTCGGCGTCTATCATGCCGGCGTCGAATGGGGCTGGTTCGCCGGCCCCAATGATTGCGGCGGGGCAGCCGCGCCGGCGGCCGCGGGCGTGCAGGATTTCATGAAGCAGCTCCAGACCACGCGGGTGGTCGCCTGCACGGAAGCCGCCTGGCGCTGGCTCGGGCTGTCGCTGGCGGGCTGGAACGCGATCGCTTCGCTCGCCCTGCTGGGACTGGCGCTGCTCGGCCTGAAGAGCACGACGCGCGGCTGAGACGAGGCGCCCGCGGGGCGCTGCGCCTCACGGCTCCAGTTCGGAGTCCCAGTAGAGATAGTCGAGCCAGCTCTCGTGGAGATAGTTCGGCGGGAAGAGCTTGCCGTTGCGGTGCAGGTCGTTGATCGTCGGCGCGTAGGCCTTCTGCATCGGGAACATGTCGACCGCGGCCGGCATCTTGTCGCCCTTGCGCAGATTGCAGGGCGAGCAGGCGGCGACGACGTTCTCCCAGGTGGTGAGCCCGCCCTTCGAGCGCGGGATGACGTGATCGAAGGTCAACTCGTCGCGGGCGCCGCAGTACTGGCAGGCGAAACGGTCGCGCAGGAAGACGTTGAAGCGGGTGAAGGCCGGTGTGCGCGAGGGCTTGATATAGGTCTTGAGCGAGACCACCGAGGGCAGCCGCATGTCGAAGCTCGGGCTGCGGACCACGGTGTCGTATTCGGAGACGATGTTCACGCGGTCCATGAAGACCGCCTTGATCGCGTCCTGCCAGCTCCAGAGGGAGAGCGGATAATAGCTCAGCGGCCGAAAATCGGCGTTCAGGACCAGAGCCGGACAGCCATCCGGCGAGGCCATCGGATGCATCACATGCGCCGTCAAACCCGCCGCACCTCCGCTTTCACATGCAAGACGAATCCTGCACGGGCATCAATGTAAGCGCGGCACGACAGGAATGTGAAGGGGTGCGGCGATTGGGCCGGCGCAGGCGTCAGGGTCGGGCTGGACCCGACCCTCTGGTGCAGGATGCTGCGGGGAGAGATGCTCGGGTCAAGCCCGAGCATGACGGCGGGATCAGCGCGTCGGAACCGGCTTCTCGCCGCGATAATCGTAGAATCCGCGCTTGGTCTTGCGGCCGAGCCAGCCGGCCTCGACATATTTCACCAGCAGCGGGCAGGGTCGGTACTTCGAATCCGCCAGGCCGTCATGAAGCACCTGCATGACCGAGAGGCAGGTATCGAGCCCGATGAAATCGGCGAGCTGCAGCGGCCCCATCGGGTGATTGGCGCCGAGCTTCATCGCGGTGTCGATCGCCTCGACCGAGCCGACGCCCTCATAGAGCGTGTAGACCGCCTCGTTGATCATCGGCAGCAGGATGCGGTTGACGATGAAGGCCGGGAAATCCTCCGAGACCGAGACGGTCTTGTGCAGCTTGCCGACGAACTCCTTGGCGAGCTCGAAGGTCTGGTCGTCCGTGGCGATGCCGCGGATCAGCTCGACGAGCTGCATCAGCGGCACGGGGTTCATGAAGTGGATGCCGATGAAGCGCTCGGGCCGGTCGGTGGCGGCGGCGAGACGCGTGATCGAGATCGAGGAGGTGTTGGAGGCCAGCATCGCCTCGGGCTTGATGTGCTGGCAGACGGCGGTGAAGATCTTGCGCTTGGTCTCTTCGTTCTCGGTCGCGGCCTCGATGACGAGGTCGCAATCGGCAAGGCCTTCCAGCCCGGGGGCCGGTGTGATCTTGGCCATGGCGTCGCGGCGGATCTCGTCGCCGATCGCGCCCTTGGCGACCTGGCGCGCCATGTTGCCGTCGATCGTGGCGAGTGCCGTCTTGATGCGTTCCTCGGCGACGTCGTGCAGCTTGACATCGAAGCCGGCGACCGCCGCCACATGGGCGATGCCGTTGCCCATCTGGCCCGCGCCGATGATGCCGATCGTCCTGATCGCCTGAGCCGACATGGTGTTTTCCATCTCCGGTGTCGCCGCCCCGTCGCGGAGCGCGATGCGGGCCGCCATTCGCGGCGGCCCGGCCTTGGTTTCGTGACCGGGCCGGCGCTTGAGCCGGCCGCCGATCGTCTCGGGTCGCGCCTATTTGCCGAGCTTGGCGAGTTCGGCGTCGAATTCGGGCAGCAGGGTGAAGAGATCGCCGACGAGGCCGTAATCGGCGATCTGGAAGATCGGCGCCTCCTCGTCCTTGTTGATCGCGACGATGACCTTCGAGTCCTTCATGCCGGCGAGATGCTGGATCGCGCCGGAAATGCCGACGGCGATGTAGAGATCCGGCGCCACGACCTTGCCGGTCTGGCCGACCTGCCAGTCGTTGGGGGCGTAGCCGGCGTCGACCGCGGCGCGCGAGGCGCCCATGGCGGCTCCCAGCTTGTCGGCCACCGGCTCGATCACCTTGGCGAAGGCCTCGGCCGAGCCGAGCGCGCGGCCGCCCGAGATGATGATCTTGGCCGAGGCGAGTTCCGGCCGGTCGGACTTGGCGACCTCCTCGCCCTTGAAGCTCGAGGAGCCGTCCGGCGCCGCAGCCGCGACGGCCTCGACCGGCGCGGTGGCGGAGCCGTCGGCCGCGGCGGCGAAGGAGGCGCCGCGCACGGTGATGACCTTCTTGGCGTCGGCCGACTGGACGGTCTGGATCGCGTTGCCGGCATAGATCGGCCGCTCGAAGGTGTCGGGCGAGACCACCTTGGTGATCTCCGAGACCTGCATCACGTCGAGCAGGGCGGCGACGCGGGGCGCGACGTTCTTGCCCGTCGTCGTGCCGGCCGCGACGATGGCGCCATAGCCGCCGGCGAGCGAGACGATCAGAGCAGCGAGCGGTTCGGCGAGATGATGGCCGAGGGCGGCGTCGTCAGCCAGCAGCACCTTTTCGACACCGTCGAGCTTGGCGGCGGCGGCGGCCACCGCCTGTGCGCCCTGGCCGGCGACGAGGACATGAACGGGAGCACCGAGCGCCCTGGCGGCGGTCAGGGCCTTGCGGGTGGCCTCGTTGAGGCTCTTGTTGTCGTGCTCGGCGAGAAGCAGCGTCGTCATGATCTCAGAGAACTCCGGCTTCGGTCTTGAGCTTGGACACGAGTTCGGCGACGGAGCCGACCTTGATGCCGGCGGAACGGCCGGCGGGCTCGGTGGTCTTGAGCACCGTCAGGCGCGGCGCGACGTCGACGCCGAGCGCCTCGGCCGAGGTCTCGTCCAGCGGCTTCTTCTTGGCCTTCATGATGTTGGGCAGCGAGGCGTAGCGCGGCTCGTTCAGGCGCAGATCGGTGGTGACGATCGCCGGCAGCTTGAGCGAGACGGTCTGCAGGCCGCCATCGACCTCGCGGGTGACATCGACCGCATCCGCGCCGAGCTCGACCTTGGAGGCGAAGGTGCCCTGCGGCCAGCCGAGCAGCGCCGCCAGCATCTGGCCGGTCTGGTTGCAGTCGTCGTCGATCGCCTGCTTGCCGAGAATGACGAGGCCGGGGCTCTCCTGCTCGACGACCTTCTTCAGCAGCTTGGCGACGGCGAGCGGCTCGACCGTGCCCTCGACCTTCACGAGGATGCCGCGGTCGGCGCCCATGGCCAGACCGGTGCGGATCGTCTCGGCAGCCTGCGCCGGGCCGATCGAGACCACGACGACCTCGGTCGCCTTGCCGGCTTCCTTCAGCCGCAGCGCCTCTTCGACGGCGATCTCGTCGAAGGGGTTCATCGACATCTTGACGTTGGCGAGTTCGACGCCCGAGCCGTCCGCCTTCACCCGGATCTTCACGTTGTAGTCGACAACCCGCTTGACGGGCACAAGGATCTTCATCGTCGTCATCACCGTTCAGAAAAGAGGCTGGTCCCGCCGCATCCGGGGCGTCGCCGCGGGCGGCGGCAGGATGGCGGCATCGCGGCTCTCGGCTCGAATGCGGACGGACCGTAACGACGGCCGTTTGCGCTTGTCAACGCCGCGAATAGCCCATCCACGATGCCCAAACCGCACCTCTCAACCCCGCGCCGGACGCCCGAACAGGCGTGCCTGACGGTGGATGAAGACGGGCGTGAGCACGATGCCGGTGGCCAGACCGCCGAGATGAGCCCACCAGCCGACATGGCCGTCCGGGTCGAGCAGGGCCTGGACGAGCTGGAACAGGACCCAGGCCAGGATGGCGTAGAGCGCGGTGATCCGCAGCGGAATCCAGTTGAAGGCGAGCCCCCAGATGCGAACGCGGGGATAGAGCATCAGATAGGCGGCGATCACACCCGAGATCGCGCCCGAGGCACCGATCAGCGGCTGTTCGGAGGCGGGGTTGATCAGCGCATGGGCGAGCGAGCCGCCGAGACCGCAGAGGCAGAAGAACAGCAGGAAACGGGCATGACCCATGGCGTCCTCGACATTGTCGCCGAAGACGAAGAGGAACAGCATGTTGCCGAGCAGATGGGCGAGGCCGAGATGCAGGAAGACGTTGCTCAGCGGCGTCAGCCAGGCCGGCGCCTGAAGCAGTTCGGCGGGGAGCTGCGCGGTGCCGAACAGCACGGAAGGGATCAGCCCGAAGCCGGCGGCGACGGCGATCTGGCCGGTCTCGCTCTCGCGCAGGGTCAGCAGCAGATAGGGCAGGACGCAGAGTGCGATCAGGACATGCGTGACATAGGGCGCGCGCATGAAGCGCAGCGGCACACCGTCATGCAGGGGAATGAACACGCGCCCCGTCAGCGGTTCTGGCCGGGCACCCAGAGCACGTCGCCCCCGGCCCTGGCGTTGAGATGGCGCGAGGCGACGAAGAGGAAGTCCGAGAGCCGGTTGATGTAGTGCAGGGCCGGCGCGCCGACGATCTCCCCCGGCGTCTGGGCGAGCTCGGTCATCAGCCGCTCGGCGCGGCGGCTGACCGTGCGCGCGAGATGCAGATGGGTCGCCGCCGGTGTGCCGCCGGGCAGGATGAAGGAGCGCAGCGGCGCGAGGTGCTCGTTCAGCCGGTCGATGTCGGCCTCGATGCGCTCGACCTGGGCGGCGACGATCCGCAGCGGCTCATAGGCCGGAGGCGTTCCGGTATCCGGCGTCGAGAGATCAGCGCCGAGGTCGAACAGGTCGTTGCTGATGCGGCCGAGCATGGCATCGAGCTCGGGGTCCTCCACAGCGGCGTGCAGGCGGGCGATGCCGATGCAGGCGTTGGTCTCGTCGACCGTGCCATAGGCAGCCACGCGCAGATCGTATTTCGGCCGGCGCGGGCCCGATGCGAGGCCGGTGGTGCCGTCGTCGCCGGTGCGCGTGTAGATTCGGTTGAGCTTGACCATGAGCGCCTTATAGCGCGGCGCGGGCGGGACGGAAGCGGCCTTCGCGCAGGAGCGAGAGCGGCGAAACGCCCCGTCTCAGAAGCTGTAGCCGAGGCGGGCGCCGATGTTGGCCGGACCCTTGGGCTGGGCACGGTCGGAGCAGCCGGCGGTGCTGAAATGCTCCAGCGTCGCGACCAGGCTCCAGCGGTCGTTCAGCCGCACACCCAGCGCCGCCGCCTCGCGCGTGCCGGTGTTGCAGCCGAGATTGAGGCGGTTCTCGGGGATCACGACACCGGTCTTGCCGTCGTTCAGGGCGGCACCCAGGCTCGCTTCGACGAAGAGCGTGCGGGTCAGGTCGACGGTCCAGGTCGCGCCGGCATAGGTGAAGCGCGTACCGTTGAAATTGGTGCTGGCGCCGAGATGGAAGCGCGGCACGAAGGCGTTGGCGAAGCGATCCGACAGCGTGAAGGGGCGCGGCGTGGCGATCTCGCCGCTGAAATTCGCCAGGCCGCTCTCGCGACCGCCGCCGGGATTGGCCACTCCCCCACCGATGCGGGCCTCCCATGAGAGGGACGGAGCAGGGGGGGTGGACGGTGCGTAGCTCGCAGTTCCGGCGGGGAGGCCCTGCGCCTGCGCCGCGAGGGGCGAAAGCGCCAGACAACCGAGACAGAACAGCGACGCGACGCGAACCATGAGCGATCTGATCTTTTTGTCGGCGGGACGAGGCTTAACGATGCTCAAAGACTCGTGACCGGAATATGGCACGATTGCGGCAACGTGGCCGGGGTTGCCCCGGCAACGATCAAAAACGAGTTGTTTGTCAGATGCTTGCGAAATCTGGGGATGAGGGCGCACGCCAAGATCCTCAGCCGCTGCGCCACCACAGGACGAAGAGGATGACCAGGATCGCGACGAATTGCAGGACGACGCGCAGGCGCATCAGCTTCTGCGAGGTGTCGGCGCTGCCGCCCCGCAACATGTTGGCGAGCCCGAGGACGAGGACCACGGCGACCGCACCGACGGCGACGGGGACGAGAGAACCGCTGAATGTCATGCCCCGCCCCTTAAGGCGCCGACGCCGCCTTGACCAGCGCCGGCCCCTGCCAGTGACGCTGCGCCGCAGGCACAGCCCTCAGCGGTAGCGCCGCTGCACGATCAGATGCGCCGCCACCGTCAGCACGATGGTCGCGGTCATCAGGATGAAGGAGATGGCGCCGCCGAAGGGCCAGTTGTTCTGCTGGGCGAACTGGCCATAGACCAGCGGCCCCATCATCTGGAACTTCGGGCCGCCGAGCAGGACCGGCGTGGCATAGGCGTTCATCGCCAGGATGAAGGTGAGAATCGTCCCTGCCAGGATGCCGGGCAGCGCCAGCGGCCAGAGCACGCGGCGAAACATCGCCGCCGGGCCGGCACCGAGGCTGAAGGCGGCCTCCTCGACATTGCGGGGGATGCCCTCGATCACGCTCTGCAGCGTCAGGACCATGAAGGGCAGGTTGACCGCGACGATGCCGATCAGCACGGCGGTTTCGGTGAACATGATCTCGAGCGGCTGGTCGATTAGCCCCAGGCCCATCAGCGAGGCGTTGAGCGCGCCCTTGCTGCCGAAGGCGGTCATCCAGCCGGCGGCGCGCACGGCGTTTCCGACGAAGAGCGGCAGCACCACCGCGATGATGAGCAGGTTCTTGAAGCGGCTCTGCGTGCGCGCCAGCACATAGGCGAGCGGGAACCCCATCACCAGGCAGGCGATGGTGCAGATCACGGCGACCCGGACGGTACGGGCCAGGACGGTCAGATAATAGCTGTCGGTGAAGAACTTGACGTAGTTCGCGATCGTCAGCCCGTCGACCATGAACTGGCCGGGGATGAACTGGTTCAGCGAATAGCGGAACAGGATCGCGATCGGGCCGAGCAGCCCGATCGCGACGAAGAGCGTCGCCGGCACGACGAGCAGGCCGGCGAGGCCTGTCCGCGCGCCCGCGACGGGTTCCGGAGCGGTGATGCTCATGGCGTGGCTCCGTCATGCTCGGGCTCGACCCGAGCATCTCCGGACGCGGACGCGGATAACCGCGCCTTCATCGTGATGAGGTTCTCGGGTCGGCGCGGAGCGCCGCCCGAGAATGACGTGCCAGCCCTGTTCATCACGCCTTGAAGACCTTGTCCCACCACTCCTTCATCGCGTTGTCGTTCTTGGCGAGGAAGGCGTAGTCGAGGTCGCGGAGCTTCTTCTCCTCCTCGGGCGTGAAGCCGATGCGCTTCTGGAGATCGGCCGGGATGGTGAGGCCGGTGACGGTGCCGTTATAGCCCATATCGGCGGCGAAGGCCTCCTGGGCGGCCTTCTCCAGCATCGCGTTCATATAGGCGTAGGCATTGTCCTTGTTCGGCGCGTTCTTCTGGATGACGAAGCCCGAGACATAGGCCGGGATGCCCTCGACCGGGGCGACGGCCTCGCAGGGGATGCCGGCGTTCTGCCACTGCACGACCCGGGCCTTCCAGATCGCGCTGATGCCGACCTCCTCGTTCTTCATCGCCGCGGCAAAGGCCTCGTTCGTCGGATAGACGCGGGCGCCGGCCTTCTTGACCGCCAGGAGAACCTCCTTGGCCTTGTCGAGATCGTTCATCGAGGCGCCGTTGGTGCCGGCGAGCGAAGCCGCGATCATGATCGACTGATACTGGATGTCGATGAAGCCGATCTTGTTGCCGTGCTTGGGGTCGAGCCAGTCCTTGAACCCGGTCGGGGCGGGGCTGATGATCTTCGGATTGTAGATCACCACGTTGCCGGAATAGATGTGCCCGACGCCGTAGGGATACTTCATCGACGGCATCAGGTTCTTGGCGTTGGGGATCTTCGAATAGTCGATCGCCTCGACGAGGCCGGCCTCGTTCATCTCGAACATGTTGGCGGCGGAAAGGCCCTGGATATCGACCGTGCCGCGCGGCAGGCGGCGCTCGGCGGCCATCTTGGCACGGCGCGGCGCGTCGCCGGCCTGATCCTGCACGACCTCGAGGCCCTTGGGCTTGAGGAAGGGGTCTTCGATGTTCTTGGTCAGCAGGCGGGCATAGTCGCCGCCCCAGGTGCCGACGACGACCTTGCCGGCCGCCTGGGCGAGGGCCGGCGTGCCGAGCCCGGAGACGAGCGCAACGGCGCCGGCGCCCTTGAGAAGATCGCGTCTGTCGAAAGTGGCCATGGTTTTACTCCCCTGTTGGACGCCCGTCGAAGCCCGAGATCAGGCTTCGCGCGGATAAACGAGCCCGGCGTCTTCGGCCCAGCCTATGGTGATGGTCTCGCCCGGCTTCGGCTCGGCGACGCCGGCCTTGTTCGGGATCTGCAGCAGCATCCGGTCATGGCCGGACAGGCTGACGTCGATCTCGAGGATCGCGCCGAGATAGGAGGCGTGCTCGACGCGCGCCTCGAAGCGGTTGTGCAGCCCATCCGCGTCGCCGCCGACGGCGATGCGCTCCGGCCGCAGGGCGAGCGTCGCCGCGCCGGTGCCTGTCGCTGCCGCGCAGCCGATCGCGACGCCGCCCTTCGTCCGGAAGCGGCCGGGCGCGACGATGTCGCCGTCGAGAAAGGCGCTGCGGCCGATGAAGCCGGCGACGAAGCGGTCCGCCGGCCGCTCATAGAGCTCGCGCTGGGTGCCGATCTGGCGGACCTCGCCCTTTTCCATGACGACCAGACGGTCGGCCATGGTCAGCGCCTCCTCCTGATCGTGGGTGACCATGATCGTGGTCAGGCCGAGCTTGCGCTGCAGGTCGCGGATCTCGACCCTGACCTCCTGGCGCAGCTTGGCGTCGAGATTGGAGAGCGGTTCGTCGAGAAGCAGCACGTCCGGCTCCATGGCGAGCGCACGGGCGAGCGCGACGCGCTGCTGCTGGCCTCCGGAGAGCTGGCGCGGATAGCGCTCGTCGAAGCCGGCGAGCTGGACGAGGCGCAACGCTTCGGCGACCCGCGGGGCCCGGTCGGCCGGCGGGATCTTGCGCATCTCCAGCCCGAAGGCGACGTTCTCCGCCACCGTCATGTGCGGGAAGAGCGCATAGCTCTGGAAGACGAGGCCACAATTGCGCTTCCATGGCGGGAGCGCCGTGACCTCGCGCTCGCCGATCGCGATCCTGCCGGCGCTGGGGGCGATGAAGCCTGCGACCATGCGCAGCGTCGTCGTCTTGCCGCAGCCCGACGGGCCGAGCAGGACGAGGAACTCGCCATCGGCGATGTCGATGTCGACATTGTTGACGACGGTCAGGTCGCCATAGGTCTTGCGGAGATTCTCGATCGAAAGCCGTGCCATCGTCTCAGACCACCCGGCTCAGCTTGACGTAACGGTCGGTCACGATCATCGCGACGGCGATCAGGACGATCTGGATCAGGGATGCTGCGGCCACGGTCGGATCGATCTTCCATTCGAGATATTGCAGGATGGCGATGGGCAGGGTCGTCCGGCCGGGCCCGACCAGAAACAGGCTCATCTCCAGATTGCCGAAGGAGGTGACGAAGCCGAAAAGCCCTGCCGCGACGATGCCGGGGCGGATGCTCGGCAGCGTCACCCGCCGGAAGGTGGTGAAGGGGCCGGCGCCGAGGTTCTGCGCGGCCTCCTCGATCGTGCGGTCGAAGCCGACCAGGCTGGCGGTGACCAGGCGCACGACCCAGGGAATGACGACGAGGGTATGGGCCGCGATCAGCCCGCCGATCGACCCCATGACGGGCAGGCCGGTGGCGATCTCGGTCTCGATCTGGAAGACGTAGGTCGCCGTGCCCAGCACGATGCCCGGCATCACCAGCGGCAGCAGCAGCAGCGTGTTGTAGGCCGGGCCGAGGACGATCCGGTGCCGCACCAAGGCGAGGCTCGCGGGCACGCCGAGCAGCAGGCCGATCAGCGTGGCGGAGACGCCGACCTGCAGGCTGAGCAGGAAGCCGTTGATGAAAGGCTGGTTGTTGGCGGCGGCCGAGAACCATTTCAGCGAGTAACCCTCCGGCGGAAAGGAGGGGATCTCCTGCCGGAAGAAGGCGAGCCAGGTGACGAAGATCAGCGGCAGCAGAATGTAGAGCAGCGCAACCGCCGCCGCGCCGTTGAGGGCGATGCGGCCCAGGCTCGGGCGGGTGCCGGCGCTCACTGGCATTCTCCGGCCGAGCCGGACGGGGCACGACCATCCTGGCCGAGGCGAAGCCGTGCGGGTCCGGGATGACGGCGCATGTTCCTACGCATTCGGACTGCTCTCACTGCAGCGTGTTCTTGTGGAACGCGCCGCCCTTCATGATGACCGGCAGCCGCGCGCCCTGGTCCTGCAGGAGGGCCAGGTCCTCGAGCGGGTTGCCGTCGACCAGGATCATATCCGCATAAGCCCCAGCACGCAGCGTGCCAAGCTTGCCCTCCATGCGCAGCAACTGCGCTCCGACGGTGGTGGCGGAACGGATGATCTCGATCGGCGAGAGCACCTCGCGGCGCAGCAGGAACTCGCGGGACTGGTCGACCTGGAGCTGTCCGAGCAGGTCAGAGCCATAGGCGACCGGTACGCCGGCGCGCTTGCAGATCTCCAGCGAACGCAGGCCGCCATCGATGACGAGATCGTTCTTGGCGAGCATGTCGCCATTCATGCCGAATTCCGCGGCACGCTCCTTCATCGCGTAATAGGCGACGAGATTGGCGGTGAGGAACATACCCTTCTCGGCCATCAGCTTCGCCGAGGCCTCGTCGATCAGGTTGCCGTGTTCGATGGCGCGCACGCCGCACTGGGCGGCGCGGGTGATCGCCTCGGGCGTATAGGCATGGGCGCAGACATAGCGGCCGAAGGCGGCGGCTTCCTCGACGGCGGTACGGACCTCGTCGAGGCTGAACTGGAGCGAGTCGAGCGGGTCGTAAGGGGACGCGACGCCGCCTGACATCATGATCTTGATGTGGTCGGCGCCGAGCCGCATCTGCTCGCGTACCGATTTGCGCACGGAGGACACGCCGTCCGAGACGTTCATCGTGTAGGCCATGGCGTTGCAGCAGTTGCAGCGCGAGCCGAAATCGGTGCGCCGGCGCGGGTCGCTGTGGCCGCCGGTCGGGCCGATCGCCTGGCCGGCGATGAAGAGGCGCGGCGCCGAGACATGGCCCTTGTCGACCGCTTCCTTGATGCCCCAGTCGGCGCCGCCGGTGTCGCGGACGGTGGTGAAGCCGCGGTCGATCATGCCCTTCATCAGGCCGATGGCCCGCGCCGTCATCAGCGTCAGCGGCATGCTCTCCATCGAGCGGATGACGACCTCGGAGAGGAAGACGTGGACGTGGCTGTCGATCAGCCCCGGCATCAGGGTGCGGCCGCCGCAATCGACGATGTCGGCCGCCGGTGACGAGATCGGCCTGTCGGAGAGTTCGCGGATCGTCTCGCCCTCGACCAGCAGTTCGTAGCCGGCGCGCACCTCGCCGAACTCGGGTTCGAGGAGGGCGAAGTTCCTGAACAGCAGCGGCGCCATGGCGGGCTTCTCCTCCGGCTGGGCCCCGCGATCGCAGGCCCCTGTTGCAGCCGCTGATATATTGAGAAGTTTATTCCGCCTTGTCCATCGCCCCGGGTGCTGTCGGCAACAGGCCGGGCATGCCTTCAGCCCATGGGCTGCGGGCCTGGCCGTCGCCTTCTCCGGCTGGTCGGGTCAGCTCTTGGCGGCGCTGCTCTGCGCCGGAGCGCGGTTGCGCACGGCGAGCGAGAGATCATCCACCAGCGCGCGGCTGATCGTCGGCAGCCCGTCGAGCAGGTTCGGCACGAAGGCCTGGGAAGGGGGCATGCGGCGCGGCAGGGCGTGGAGCGCGGCGGCCATCACCAGGGGGTCGCGCTGTCCCTCTCCGCTCTCCTGGGGATCGTGCAGGACGTCGATCAGCCGCAGCTGATCGGCCCGTTCGGCCCGGATCGCCTGTTCGAGGCGCGGCCTGACGCGTGGGACGATCAGCGCCGGCTTGTCGAAGGACAGCACCTCGCAGAAGGTGTTGTAACCGCCCATGGCGACGACGCAGTGGGCCCGGTTCATCAGCAGCTCGAGCCGCGGCTCGAAGCCGAGGCTCTCCAGCTTCGGGATGCGGGCGATGCGCTCGGCGAAATCCTTGCGCCGCTCGCGCGACATGAAGGGGCCGAACACGATCAAAGAGGGCAATTCGATGGTCGGGTCGGCCTCGTAGGCCGAGATCACCCAGTCGATCACGCCGGCGCCATCGCCGCCGCCACCCGGCGTCACCAGGATGAAGGGCCCCTTGGTGATGCGGGGATAGCGCGTCGGCGGCATCGGGCTCGGGACCGCCCGCTTCAGATAGCCTGTGTAGCGGATCTTGTGCTCGAAGAGATGCGGGTTGGGCAGTCCGGCGAGCGGCTGGTAGATGCTCTCCAGCCCATAGACGAAGATGTCGTCATAGATCTGGCCGAGCGCATCGAGAGCCCCGCTCTGGCGCCACTCCTCATGGAGCTTGGCCGGCTCGTCGAGCACGTCGCGCAGCCCGAGCACGATCCGGGCTCCGCGGCGGCGCAGGATGTCGAGCGCCGGGACCAGTTCGCCGCGCAGGCCGATCGGCTCCTTGTCGACGATGACGACGTCGGGATCGAAGGACAGGACGACTTGCTTGATGATGTCGGTCCGCAGCCGGATCGTGTCGTTCAGGTCGAGATTGAGATGATGCGGGCCGTAGCGCCCGTCGGTCTGCTTCTCGACGCCGGGAATGCGGACATAGTCGACACCGTCCCCGAACTGGAAGCTCGAGATCACCGACGAGCCGGAGACGATGATCACTGATATATGAGGGTAGCTCGCGACCAGCGAGTTCGCGATCGCGCGGCAGCGGCGGATATGGCCGAGACCGAAGGTGTCGTGGCTGTAGATCAGGACCCGCGGCGCATGAGAGCTGCGTTGTGTCCGATCGGCGCCCGAAAGGTCGACGACGTTGAAAGGCATATCCGCGTCGCCCCCCGCAGATAGGTCAGACGACCTCGTGCCGAGGACGAACGCACCTGAGAATACGCATCCCGCTTATAGCGCGAGCTTGGAACCTCTCCAAGTCCGCTGCCGGCTGGTCGCCGCCCTAATTGTCCTCAGGGACAGGCATAGCCCTGCCCGTCGGGCAGGCAGCGATTGCCGTTGGGAAGCACCAGGGCGCCGCGCGCATCGCGCAGGACACGCTCGCCATTCGGCAGGAGGAAGCCTCCGGTGGAGTCCATCGGCGCGCGCGTGCCGTCGGGCAGGATGACCTCGCTGCCGACGATGGCGATGCGCTTGGTGGGCGTGATCTGGGGCATGCCGGCCGGCTGCGGCCTCGGCGGAGTGCTGCAGGCGACAAGGGCGAAAGCGCCGGAGAGGACGGCAGCGACGGCGATCGGATTTTTCATGGGCGCTTAACGTTCGGGAGGGGCGATGGTTCCGCAGTCCGTCGTTCCGGCGCCGCCGCGGAGCCAGGGACGTCGAAACTCTGTCGCGGATCGCCGGGCAGGACGGCCGGATGGGCCAGCGCCGCACGGAGGAACGCATCGAGAAAGGCCCAGGCCACGTCGTCGTGATCGCGGTGGTGGAGCAGCAGTCCGAAGGCGATGTCGCGCTCGCCCCCGAGACGGCGCGCTGCCAGCAGGCGACAGGCTTCCTCGACCAGTTCCACCTGCCCGCGGCCGGTCCGGCTGGTCCAGTTCATGACATCCAGCTGGGTGTTGACGAGACGGGGGCCGCCTTCCGGCCCGAGTCGGTAGCCGCGGAAGCAGGACAGCCCGGTGAAGCCGAGCCCCGGCAGCCTTGCCGCATGAGCGGGGTCGATCCGGTTCCAGGGTGGCACGAAGACCGGCAGCGGCGTTGCTTCCAGCACGTCACCGAGCCGCTGCCAGGCCGTCCCGATCTCGGCGTCGAGATCCGAGGCGCGGCGGGCGGCTCCGAACTCCGCCTTCTTGGCGGGCGGCTCTGCATGGTTGCGGTGCCAGGTGCCGTGCTGGCAGGGCAACAGAAGCGGCATCGCTCGCAGCGCCCGGCCGAGCGAGGCTTCGGCGAGCATCGGGATCACGGCCAGAAGGACCGGGAGGCCGTGGCGCTCGGCCAGCGCGGACAACCCCGTCAGCGCCGGGCTCGAGGCGACGGCGTCGTCGTCGCGCAGCCAGAGCCGGATGCGCCGACCGGCGGCGCTCCAGTGGCCGAGCTCCGCCTGCAGGTCGCCCCAATGGCCTGGGAGGGCGGCCGTCACGGCGTGGCCTCGGTGGCGGGCTGCGCGCGTCGCGTCGCATGCAGGGCGACGGCGGTGGCGAGCCCCCGCGCAAGAATCGCCGCCGCTCGGGCCGGATTGCGGTCTTCGAGGGCGAAGCGGCGGGCTGCAGCGCCCATCCGGGCGCGCCGTTCCGCATCGTCGAGCAGCCCCCCGAGTGCTGCGGCCAGCGCCGCCTCGTCGCCCTCGGGCAGCAGCAGCGCGGTTTCGTCCCGCCTGACGGTGGCCGAGACGCCGCCACTGTCGAAGGCGACGATCGGCAGGCCGACGGCCTGCGCTTCCAGATAGACCAGCCCATAGGCCTCGCGCACGCCCGGCCAGACGAAGAGGTCGTGGGCAGTCATCTCGGCCACGACCCGGTCATGACCCATAGCGCCGCGCCAGGCGATGCGGCCCTCGGGGAAGCCGGCGAAAGCCGCCTCGACCTCGCTACGGCGGCGGCCGTCGCCGATGACGGTGAGCGTCCACGGGTGATCGGCGAGATGCGAGAGTACCCGCGCCAGCACGCGATAGCTGTTCTCCTTGGTGCCTTCGCGCATCATCGCGACGGTGACGAGGCGGGGCACCGCAGCGGTCTCCTCGCTGCGGCGGGGCGAAGCGCCCGCGAAAGCGATGAAGGGCGGCAGCTCCATCAAGGCGGTGCGGTCCGACCGCCAGCGCTCGAGCCCGCGGCGGTCGCGATCGGTGAACCAAAGATGCAGATCCGCCGCCGCCAGTCCCTCGCGGACGATCCGCGTGTGGGCCGCCCATTCGCCCGTCGCGCGTCGCTCCGCATCGCTGGCCTCGGCCACGACATAGGGAATGCCGAGCCGTTGCGAGATGGTGGGGCCGAGCAGGTCGGGTGCCTTGTAGTAGTTGTGATAGGTGAACCAGAGGTCCGGCGGCGCCCCGTCCCCGCGCCATTGCGCGAGCAGGGCTTCGGTCCGCGCCGCCGCCGCGGCCTGATGGGCCGCGAGCCGCTCGGGTTCGGGCGTCGGCATGAAAGCGCGCGCGCCGATGCCGGGCGTGACGCTGTGTCCGAGACTCTCCATCACCGCCACGAGCTGCCTCGCCATGCGGCGGTCGCCCGAGATGCGGCCATCGTCATAGGCGTTGAGGGGGGTGTGGAAAGCGATGCGCACCGGGTCTTCGTGTCGGACGGGCTCGTGGCGGGTTCAGCGATAGGGATCGGCCGCGTCGCGCAGGCCGTCGCCGAGGAAGTTGAAGGCGAGGATGATCAGGATCACCGGAACCACCGGATAGAGCAGCCAGGGATAGAGCGCCACGACATTGATGTTCTGCGCCTCGTTCAGCATCACGCCCCAGCTCGTGATCGGCGGGCGCAGGCCGAGGCCGAGAAAGCTCAGCGCCGTCTCGCCGAGGATCGTCTTCGGGATGGTGATCGTCGCCGAGGCGATGAGATGGCTCATGAAGCCGGGCACCAGATGCAGTCCGATGATGCGGGCGGGCCTGGCGCCCATCAATTGCGCGGCGACGACGTAATCCTCCTCGCGCAGCGACAGGAGCTTCGAGCGGACCGCCCTCGCCAGCCCCGTCCAGTCCATCAGGCCGAGGATGACGGTGATGCCGAAATAGACGACCAGCGGGCTCCAGGAGGGCGGCATGATCGCCGCCAGCGCCAGCCAGAGCGGGATATGCGGCAAGGACTGCACGATCTCGATGATGCGCTGGACCACGAGATCGACCTTGCCGCCGTAATAGCCGGCGATGCCACCGATGATGACGCCAAGCACGAAGGAGACCGCGACTCCGAGCAATCCGATCGAGAGCGAGATGCGGCCGCCATAGAGGATGCGCGAGAGAACGTCGCGCCCGAGCCTGTCCGAGCCCAGAAGGAACAGGGTTCCCCCCTCCGGCGGGCAGACCAGATGCCGATTTCCGGGAACCAGGCCCCAGAAGACGTAGTCCTCGCCGCGGCAGAAGAAGCGCAGGGGCTGCGGCCGGCTCCGGTCGACGTCGTATTCGCGCTTCAGGTTCTCCATGTTGAGGCGCTGGGTGTAGGGGTAGACGAAGGGGCCGAGGAAGCGCCCTTCGTGGAACAGGTGCACCTCCTGCCGCGGTGCGCGGATGAAGTCGGTGTTGCGCGTGGTGTAGTGGTAGGGCGCCAGGAATTCGGCGAAGGCCGCCATGGCGTAGATGACGATGATGACGACGCCCGAGATCAGCGCGAGCTTGTGGCGGCGGAACTTCCACCACATCAGCTGCGACTGCGAGGCGAGATAGACGCGCTCCTGCTCGGGCGTCATCACCTCGACGGCGTTGGGCTCGAAGGGGGCCGTCGAGGCGGTGTGGGGCAGCGGTGCGCCGTCGGGCGGCAGCGCCATGGCCGGCGACGGCGGAGTGGCGGCCTGGTTCACTTGGTCGCCTCGCCCTGCAGGCGGATGCGCGGATCGAGGATCGCCAGCGCGATGTCCGAGATCAGCACGCCGATCACGGTCAGGAAGGAGAGAAACATCAGGAAGGAACCAGCCAGATACATGTCCTGGCTCTGCAAGGCGCGGATCAGCAGCGGGCCGGTCGTCTGCAGCGAGAGTACGATCGCGACGATCTCGGCGCCCGAGACGATCGAGGGCAGGATGTCGCCGATATCGGAGACGAAGAAGTTCAGCGACATCCGCAGCGGGTATTTGCGCAGCGCCTTGCCCGGCGGCAGGCCCTTGGCGCGCGCGGTGACGTAATACTGCTTCTGCAACTCGTCGAGCAGATTGGCGCGCACCGAGCGGATCATGCCGGCGGTGCCGCCCGCGCCGATGATGATGACCGGAATCCAGAGATGCTCGAGCACCGAGGCGACCTTGGCCCAGCTCATTGGCTGGTTGAGATATTGCGGGTCGACCAGGCCGCCGATCGAGGTGCCGAACCAGACATTGGCGAAATACATGAAGACCAGCGCGAGCAGGAAATGCGGCACGGCGAGGCCGATCAGGCCAACGAAGGTCAGGCCGTAATCGCCCCAGCTGTACTGATGCGTGGCCGAGTAGATGCCGATCGGGAAGGCGACGATCCAGGTGAAGATGATCGTGACGAAGGAGACGATCATCGTCAGCAGGAGCCGGTCGCCGACGATTTCGCGCACCGGGCGCTGGTACTCGAAGGAGTAGCCCATGTCGCCCTGGAGCAGGCCGACCACCCACCAGACGTAGCGCTCGACGATCGGCTTGTCGAAACCGTACTCCTTCTTGAGGAACTCGATGCGGGAGAGGTCGGCCTTCTCGCCTTGGGCCTGCATCTCGGCCGCCAGGGTCTCGAAATAGTCGCCCTCCGGCAGGTTGATGACGGTGAAGATCAGCGCGCTGGTGACCAGCAGGGTGGGGATCATCACCAGAATGCGCTTGAGGATGTATTTCAGCAGCACGGTTCAGCCCCTGGCCTTGTCGAGGCCGACCGTCTTGCGCGTGTCGAACCAGAAGGTGTCGGGCATGTAGCGGCCGAAGAAGGCGCCCGGCTCGAAGCTGTAGAGCCCCCTCTGCGGCACGTTCTTCAGGTCTCGCGAGACGACGACGGGCTGCAGCGTGCCGTTGACGACGCCGATGGCGAAGAGCTGCTCGGCATTGATCTGGAGCATGCGCCGCCAGATCTGCCGGCGCTCGGCCTGGGTGGCGCTGTTGCGCCACGCGCCATAGAGAGCGACGAGTTCCTGCGCTTCGGAGAGGTCGGGGGCCTCGCCTTCGCGACCGGCGGTCTCGTGAAACTGGCCCCAGCGCGGCCAGTTGAACTGCGCGGAGCTCGTGGGCGCCAGCGCGTCCGGCTCCATGTCAGCGGCTACCAGGCCGTTGTCCATGCCCGCCCAGGCCGACATGACCGTCTGCCCGGCGATGATGCGGCGCCGAAACACGTCTCGCTGGGTGGAGCGCGGATAGATCTTGATGCCGACGGCGTAGAGGTCCTGCTTGATCAGGTCGAGGATGTCGGTCTCCTCGGTGCTCTCGCCCGCGGTCTCGATGGTGAATTCGAGGCGCCGCCCATCCGGCAGCAGGCGGATGCCATCCCGCGCGCGCTTGTGCAGCCCGGCTTCGTCGAGCAGCCGGTCCGCGAGAGCGGGGTCATGCTGCGTCCAGAGCTTCGCCAGGCCGGCATCGTGGAGCGGGCTCTCCGGCAGCGCCGTGTTGCCGCTCTCCTTGGCGAGCCCGAAGAAGATGACCTTGTTGATGTCCTCGCGGTTGATCGCCACCGACAGCGCCCGGCGGTAGCGCAGATCGCGGTTGAGATCGCGCCAGACCGGGTCGATCGCGTTGAGATTGGGCATCAGGGCGAAGTAGGAGCCTTCCGCCCGCTTCCACAGCCTGACGTCGAAATTCATGCGCTTCGAGGCATCTTTCAGAAACGTATAGTTGTCGAACCGCAGATAGCGGGCCTGCAGGTCGGCTTCTCCGGCGGCCACCTTGGCCGGCACCAGAGAGCTGGTGCCGACGGTCAGCGTGCACTGGTCGACATAGGGCAGTTGCCGCCCGTTCTCGTCGATCCGATGGAAATACGGGTTGCGTTCGAAGGTGAACTGCTCGGCCGGCAGCGGCGTGGTGTTGCGCCAGGGGTCGAGCGTCGGCAGGTCGGGATTTTCGGGCCGGTACATGCGCGAGAGTCGTTCGTGCAGCGCGCCCCAGTCCCGCACGCGCGCCTGCCGGACGCGCGACTGCAGTGTCACCGGATCGGCATGGTCGACATGGAATTGCCTCAGATAGCCGGACGGCATGCAGATATAGGTCGGCTGTGCCCCGGCGAGCGCCGGCAGGAAGATCGGGTTGGGCTTCGACCAGCTGTAGCGAACCTCCGTCTCGCTCAGAACCTCGAAAACCGGCAACTCGCCCCCGGCGAGCAGCGCCTGGGGCGGGCCGCCGGGCGAGAGCCGCTTGTTGTTGGCGACATGCACCCACCAGTAGCGGAAATCCTCGGCGGTGAACGGCGCCCCGTTGGACCAGCGATGGCCCGGGCGCAGCCGCAGGGTGAAGATCCGGCCGGCCTCGACCTCGAAACTCTCGAGCACGTCGGGCGCGATCTCGAGATTCTCGTCATAGCCGACCAGCCGCGTATAGCCGTAGAGCGTCATCATGCGGATGTCGCGCTGGTCGCCCATCAGCATCCGCATCGTCCCGCCATGGCGTCCGGGGGCCGTGTCCTCGCCGCTCAGCGCGACAATGCGGGGCGAGGCCGGGACCCGCTGCGCCACCGGCGGCAGCGTGCCGGCCGCGACGCGCTTTTCGAGGAAGGGGCTGTCGATCAGCCGGTCCGGCCGGCCGGTCGCGGCGGGGGCCAGGCGCGGCAGCCCGGCCGAGGCGGCGGCGGCCGATCCCAGCAGCAGCGCCTGGCGGCGTGTCGGACGCAGCGGTTTCATCAGGCCATCTCCCGCAACTCGGCGCCCGGGCGGGCCAGCACGAAATGGCCGTCCCCGAGTGGCAGATGGGTCAGGGGCTCGCCCTCGGGATCATGCCGGAAGACCCGGCCCCAATGGCTGGAATCGGAGGCGCCGCCCGGCGCCGCCAGCTTGAAGTCGAGCTTGCGGTCGAGATCGGCGAAGGGGACCGAGCGCAGCAGTGCCTTCGTGTAGGGATGGACGGGGCGGTTGAAGAGCGCGTGGCGCGGCGCGATCTCGACGATGCGGCCATTGGCCATCACCGCGATGCGGTCGGCCATGTAGTTCACCACCGCGAGATTGTGCGAGATGAAGAGGAAGGTGAGGCCGCGTTCGGCCTGGAGATCCTTGAGCAGGTTCAGGATCTGCGCCTGCACCGACACGTCCAGCGCCGAGACCGGCTCGTCGCAGATGATCAGATCGGGGTCGAGCGCCAGCGCGCGGGCGATCCCGATGCGCTGGCGCTGCCCGCCGGAGAAGGAGTGCGGGTAGCGGTTGAGGAAGCGGACATCGAGCCCGACATCCTCCATCAGCGTCTTCACCCGGGCAGCCTGTTCGGCGGCACTGCCCTTGCCGTGGACCACCAGCGGCTCGCGCAGGATGTTCGACACGGTCATGCGGGGGGAGAGCGAGGAGACCGGGTCCTGGAAGATCATCTGGACGCGGGGCCGGAAGGCGCGCAGCGCGTCGCCCTCGAGGCCGAGCACGTCGACCTTGGCCCGGCCATCGTCGAAAACGATGGAGCCCGCATCGGGCGTCACGGCGCGCATGACGATCTTGCTGACGGTGGTCTTGCCGCAACCGCTCTCGCCGACGAGGCCGAGGCATTCTCCCCGGCGGATGTCGAAGCCGACATCGTCCACCGCAAGGACGGTCTGCTGCGTGCCCTTGCCGAAGAAGCTGCGCGAGCCGGTGGTGTAGGCCTTTCGCAGGCCGCGGACGCTGAGCAGCGGCGCCTGTTCGCCCGGGTCCGGCCGGGGAGCGGTGCGTGCCGCGGCCGGCGGGCGGGGCCGCGCCTCCCGCAGCGCCACGAGGCGCTCGCCCTCTTCCATGTCGAAATGCGGCGAGGCCTTGAGCAGGGCCTTGAGATAGGGGTGGCGCGGCCGGCGGAAGATGTCCTCGACCGGGCCGCTCTCCATGATCTCGCCGTGATAGATCACGACCACCTCGTCGGCCATGTTGGCGACGACGCCGAGGTCGTGGGTGATGAGCAGGATCGCCATGCCCATTTCGGCCTGGAGATCGCGCATCAGGTCGAGCACCTGGGCCTGGATGGTGACGTCGAGCGCCGTGGTCGGCTCGTCGGCGATCAGCAGCGCCGGCTGGCAGATCAGCGCCATGGCGAGCATGGCGCGCTGGCGCAGCCCGCCCGAGAGCTCGAACGGGTAGAGCCCGTAGGCGCGCACCGGGTCCTTGAAGCCGACGCGGCCGAGCATCGCCTCGATCAGGCCTCGCGCCTCGGCCTTCGCCATGTGGCGGTGCAGGAGCAGCGCCTCCTCGATCTGGTTCCCGATCGTATGGACCGGCGAGAGCGACGACATCGGTTCCTGGAAAATCATGCCGATGCGCCCGCCGCGCAGCGCGCGGATCGCCTTGCCCTCAGCCGGCAGGGCGGCGATGTCGATGGTGTTCTCCGGGGACAGAGGGTCTCGGAACAGGATTTCGCCGCCGGTCACACCACCGGCGCGGGGCAGGAGCCCCATGATCGCCTGGGAGATCACCGATTTGCCCGAGCCGGATTCGCCCACCAGCGCGACGGTGCGGCCCGCGGGGACGCGCAGGCTCACACCCTTGACGACGTCGCGCGCGAGGCCGTGCACGGTGAAGCCGATACGCAGATCGCTGATCCGAAGGATATCCATCAGCCGCTTTCGCCGGAGCGCCGCCCCCATGTTCTCACAACAACGTCACTAGACGCGGAAAGTGCCGCCTTGCCAACGGGTTTCGACCGGCTGCGACACCGCGCCGGACAATCTCGCCCCGCCATGACGGCCGCGTGAAGCCGGCGCATTGCGCTGGCGGCGCGGCTGGCACACATATGAACGCCCGAAGGTCAGGACACGGGCGCCCGTTGCGGCGCCCCGACGAGGATTCCCGTTGGAGACCAGCCTCTTCCGATATGTCTGGGAGAAGAGCCGCGGCGAGCAGGTCATCGTCCTGCTCATCATCCTCGCCTCGATCCCGTTCTACTGGGCATCGTTCGACGTGCCCAAGCGCATCGTCAACGACGCGATCCAGGGCAATGCCTTCAAGGACGGCAAGACCACCGCGACCCTGCTCGACTTCACCCTGCACCTGCCCTCCTTCCTGGGCGGGGCGAGCTTCAAGCTGTTCGAGGGTTTCCAGGTCGGTCAACTCGGGCTGCTGCTGGGCTTGAGCGGATATTTCCTGTTCCTGGTGCTGGTCAACGGGGCGTTCAAATACGTCATCAATCTGCGCAAGGGCATTCTCGGCGAGCGCATGCTGCGCCGGATGCGCTACGACCTGTTCAGCCAGCTGATGCGCTTCCGCCCCGAGGACATCCGCGCGGTGAAGCCGGCCGAGGTCGCCAGCATGATCAAGGACGAAGTGGAGCCGATCGGCGGCTTCGTCGGCGACGCCTTCATCCAGCCGGTCTTCCTGCTGACGCAGGCGCTGACGGCGCTGACCTTCATCATGGTGCAGAGCCTCTGGCTGGGCTCGATCGCGCTGGTGATCGTGCTGGCGCAGGCGATCATCGTCCCGATCCTGCGGCGCGAGCAGCTCCGCCTGGGCCGCGAAAGGCAGATCGCCTCGCGTCAGCTCGCCGGGCGGATCGGCGAGATCGTCGATGCCGGGCCGACGATCCAGGGCCACGGCGCGACGACCTATGTGCAGTCGGACATCGCGGGCCGGCTGGGGCGGCTCTTCGACATCCGCTACGCGCTCTACAAGCGCAAATTCGCGGTCAAGTTCCTGAACAACCTGCTCGCCCAGATCACGCCGTTCTTCTTCTACGCGATCGGCGGGTTCTTCGCCCTGCAGGGGCGGCTCGACATCGGCCAGCTCGTCGCGGTCATCGCCGCCTATCGCGACCTGCCGCCGCCGATCAAGGAGCTGATCGACTGGGACCAGCAGCGCAACGACGTGACGATCAAATACGAGCAGGTCATCGCCCAGTTCAACACCGAGGACCGCGTTCAGCTCGACGAGGAGGGCGGGGTCGCGCGCCTGCCGGAGACGGGCGAGATCCGGCTCGACGGCGTGCAGATGCTGGACAATCGCGGCCAGCCCCTGCTGACGCCGCTTTCGGCACGCATCGAGCGGCCCGGGGTCGTCGCGCTGGTCGGCCCGGCCGGCGGCGGGCTGGAGGTGCTCGGCCGCATCCTCGGTCGGCAGGCAATGAACTATTCCGGGCGGGTGATGTTCGACTCGGCGCCGCTCGCGCGCATGTCGGTCGAGCGGGCGAGCCATCTGATCGGCTATGCCGGCAGCGAAACCGAGATCATCGCCGGCACGATCCGTGACAACATCCTGCTGCCGCTGAAGCGGCGCCGCCCGGATATCCGCCCCCAGGGCCGGCTCTCGGCGAGCGAGCACCGGCGCTTCGTGGAGTCGCTGCGATCCGGCAATACGCCGCTGCCCTTCGAGGCCGACTGGACGGATTACGAGGGCGCGGGCGTCGCCGACGAAGCGGAGCTGGCGCAGCGCGTGAGGGCGGTGCTCGATGTGCTCGGTTGTGCGGAGGACGTCTATGAGCTGGGCCTCGACGGCAAGGTCACGGCAGGGCTGCGCGCCGAGGCGAAGGCGCAGATCGTCGATGCGCGCTGGGCGGTGGCGGAGGAGCTCGCCCGCAGCAAGCTCGCCGGTCTGATCACACCCTTCGACCCCGAGAGCTACAACGACAACGCCACCATCGCCGAGAACCTGATCTTCGGCGCCCGGATGAGCCCGCGCTTTGCCAACGAGACGCTGCTGTTCGAGCCCTATGCCCATGCGATCCTGAAGGCGGAGTCGCTGGTCGAGCCGCTGGTCGAGGTCGGCTCGCGCATCGCGGGAACCGTCGCCGAGATCTTCGCCGGGTTGCCGCACGGCCATGCCCTGTTCGAGCGCTACTCCTTCGGTTCGGGGCTGGATTTCGACCGGATGGGCGAGCTCGCGGCGCTGCTCGACAAGCACGACATGCGCAGCCCGCTCGACGCCGTCGCCGAACGCGACCTCGTCGCGCTGGCGCTGGGCTATATCGAGCCCAAGCATCGCCTCAACCTGCTCGACGACCGGCTGCGCCAGCGGATCCTGCGGGCGCGGGCGAGCTTCAAGACGCATCTGCCCGCCGACGCGGCGGACGATGTCGATTTCTACGATCCCGACAAGGTGATGCTCGGGGCGAGCCTGCGCGACAACCTCATGTTCGGTCGCATCGGCCATGGCGTCGCCGATGCCCGCAAGAAGGTTGCGATGATCGTGCGCAAGGCCCTGGCCCGCGCCGGACTCGACGGCGATCTCTACAGGATCGGCCTGAACACCGATTGCGGCATCCGCGGACGCTTCCTGCCGACGCGCCTCAGGCTCGCCGTGCCGCTGGCGCAGGCGCTGATCAAGGCGCCGCAGATCGCGATCCTCGATCTCGGCGCCTTCCTCGCCACGACCGCGGAGCCCGAGGCCGTCATTGCCCGGCTGCGCGAGCATTGTGCCGGCATGACCCTGTTCCTCCTGGTCCGGGATGACCATCTCGTCGGTGACATCCCTCTCAGGATCGTCTTCAATGGTCCCTCGGCGACGCTGGAGAGCGGCGCCGACGATAACGACGAGGCGGCGATGCCGCTTCCGTTGCGCGAGAGAGGCGGCATCGAGACGATGGAGGCGCGGTCATGACCCTGGAAGCGGACATTTCCTGCCTGCGACAGGTGCCGCTGTTCCGCAGCCTGCCCCTGCCGCGGCTGAAGCTCGTCGCGCTGATGGGGGAGAAGCTGCGCTTTGAACCCGGGACGCAGATCATCGCCGAAGGCGAGACCCCCGAGGGCGTCTTCGTCGTGCTGCAGGGCGAACTCGAAATCTCCCATGAGGGCAATGGCGACGGTCCGCGTCTGCCGCTCCACACCGGCAGCCTCGTCGGTGACGTGCCGCTGCTCTCGGGGCGCCGCTATGTCGGTGCCGTCACCGCCAGGACCGCGGTGGTGGCTCTGCGCCTGCCGAAGGACCTGTTCTTCGAACTGCTCGAGACGATCCCCGATTTCAGCCTCGCCCTGACGCGCGATCTGGCCTCGCGGCTCTACCGTCTGGCCGACCGCACGCTGCATGCGGAGAAGGTGCATTGACGATCCGGATCCCCGCATGAGCCTCCAGCACGCGGCGGCGACGCGCGGCGGCATGGGGATGGAGCAGGTCTCGTCCTGGAGCCGCGACATCCGCTTCGCCTCCGGCATGATCCTGCTGTTCTTCGCGACGACGCATTTCCTGAACCATGCCGCCGGCATCGCGGGTGTGGCGGCGATGGAGCAGGCGCAGGAGTGGCGCTACTGGCTGTGGCACTCCTGGGCCGGCACCATCGCGCTCTACGGGTCGCTGATCGTCCATCCCTTCTTCGCGCTGGTGCGGGTGGCGCAGCGACGCACCTTCAAGATGCCGGCCCGCGAGATGCTGCAGATCGCGCTCGGCCTCGCGATTCCCCTCTTCCTGATCGACCACATCGTCGGCACGCGGGTGATGGGGAGCTTCTTCCATCTCGACGAGAGCTACCGCGCGGTGCTGCGCCGCCTCTGGCCGGGTCTGGCCTTCTCGCAGAGCGTCCTGCTGCTGCTGGTCTGGGTCCACGGCATCATCGGCCTGCATTTCACCCTGCGCTCGCGGGACGGCTATCAGCGCTGGCGCGATCCCTTCCTGCTGCTCGCGATTTTGATCCCGATCCTGGCCCTGATCGGCTTTGCCGTCGGGGGGCGGGAGGCCGACCAGATGACGATGCCGCCCGAGGTCTCGTCGGATGCGCAGATCGTGATGTTCAACCAGAACGTCACCTGGGCGAAGGCGGTCTTCTATGGGCTGGTCGGCTGTTTCGTCGCCTTCGTGGCGATCCGGGAGATCCGGGTGCGGACGACGCGCCAGATCACCGTGCGTTTCGTCGGTCATGGCGTCCGCAAGCTGACGCCCGGCCTGACGGTGCTGGAGATGTTCCGCCGCTTCGGCATTCCCCATGCGGCGCTCTGCGGGGGACGGGCGCGCTGCGCCACCTGCCGCGTGCTGGTGCTCGACGGGGGCGACGCGCTGCCGCCGCCCGGAGCGAATGAGGCGAAGCTGCTGCGCCGTATCTCGGCTCCCGAGCGGGTGCGCCTCGCCTGCCAGATCCGTCCGCGCGACGACGTGCAGGTGCAGATCCTGCTGGCGTCCCGCCTGAGCGCGACGACGCCCGGCCAGCTCGAGCCCGATACCAGCATCGGCAAGCGCGGACTCACCGTGGTCGTCGCGGATCTGCGGGCCTTCTCGGCCCTGTCGGCCCGGCAGCTGCCGCAGGAACTGATCGGCCTCCTGAACCGCTTCTTCGACGAGATGGCCCAGGCCATCACCGCCCATGGCGGGCGCATCGACGCGTTCTATGGCGACGGCTTCATGGCCGTGTTCGGTCTTGAGGGAACGCCGGCCCGCAGCGCCCAGACCGCGATCGCTGCGGCCGGTGACATCGTGCGGGCGGTCGAGGCGCTGAACCGGGAATTCGGGGCGGCGCTGCCCCTGCCGCTGCGCATCGGCATCGGCATCCACAGCGGCCAGGCGATCACCGGGGCGGTCGAGAACGAGAGCATGGGCCGGCGCGACATCACCGTCGGCGAGACGGTGGCGGTGGCCGCCCAGCTCGAACTGGCGACGCGCCGCGTGCTGGCCGACATCCTCGTCTCGGAGGAGACGATCCGCGCCAGTGGACGCAGCTATCGCGGGACGACGGCGCTCAAGATCACCATCCGCGGTCGTGAGAAGCCGATCAACGCGATCGGTTTCGCCAGCGCGCCGGAGCTGGCCGACGAGCGCGACGATCGCGTGACGGCGCCGCCGGTCTTCGAGGAGGCGCCTGAAATCGTTCCCGCAGCGGTGGATGCGCCGGCTACGACCGGCGGACTGGCCCTTCTGGAGGCCGCCGCGACGGCGCCGGGGCAGACGGCCGCTCCCGCGCCGGCAGCGGGCGAGGAGACCGCTGCGCCGATCGCGCGCAAACCGCGCCGCAAGACTGCGCCGAAGAAAACCGCGCCTCCCGAGGACGCAGGCGCCTGAGCCGCGAGCGGCCGCGCGCCTCAGGCGTCGCCATAGACCAGGAAGCGCCTGCGGTCGAAGCCGGCCGCGCGCAGCGCCTCGTCATGGATCGTCAGCGAGAGGTCGATGACCGGGGCGTCGTTGCGCGTCGCGGTCAGGGCGCCGATCTGCCCCTGCGCCCGTTCCAGCTCGAGCGCATAGTCGATCACGAGCACGGCGGCGCCCGCGGCCAGGGCGAGCAGCTCGGGCGGGGTCGCGGCGCGGCGTCCGAAGGGCTTGAGCGAGAGGCCGAGCAGCACCAGTCCATAAGGCGTGGCCGGCGCGATCTCGATCTCCTGCAGCTTGGCGGCGACATGGCGAAGGCGGCAGGGCACGCCGTTCAGCGTATCGGCCTCATGGGCGGGAATCTTTGGATCCACCACCGTGACGCTGTCCGGATGGTGCGTCAGAAAGCCGGTGATCGGGAGGCCGGCGCCGCCGATCTCGACGATATGGGGGCAGCGGCGCAGGGCATGGGCCGCCAGCACCTGTCGCAACGCCGCGGCCGGGCTCGCCAAATGCGGCAGGCGGGTGCCGGCGAGGGCGTCCGGATCGGGGCCGGCTTGGCTGGCCTTTGGGCCCGCGCTTGCATATGGTCCCGCCACCTTCGATCCCTGCCCTTCGAAACGACATGACGTCCGACGCGCCGCCCGACGCCTTCTATGACATTCTGCGCGGCGTCGCAGCCCTGACCGGCAACCGTGTCGTCGGCGATCTGGCGCGCCTCGTCGCAGACGGAATGCCGCCCGAACTCTGGATCGCCTTCAACCACAAGCAGATCGGCTCGAAACGCTGGCTGGTCGATGCGCTGGCGGAGGTCCTGCCGCGGTTCGACGGCCCGGTCTGGGTGCTCGGAGCCTGGTATGGCGTGCTCGGCGCGCTGCTGCTCGATGATGTCAGGCTGACCATCCCCGCCGTCGTCAGCGTCGATCTCGATCGGGCCTGCGCGCCCGTCGCCGAGCGGCTGAACCGCCGCCATGTCGCGGAAGGCCGGTTTCGTGCCATGACCGCGGACATGATGACGCTGGATTTCGCCGCCCAGGATCCGAAGCCCGGCCTTGTGATCAACACCAGCTGTGAGCATCTGGCGGACGTGCCGGGCTGGCTCGCGACGCTGCCGCCGAAGCTGCCGTTGCTGCTGCAATCCAACGACTATGTCCGCGAGCCCGATCACCGCAGCTGCGTGCCGTCGCTGGAGGCCTTCCAGGCACAGGCCGGCCTGTCCGAGACGCTCTTCGCCGGCGCGCTGCCGACGAAGAACTACACCCGCTTCATGCTGATCGGCCGGCGATGACGGAGCCCGTCATCGCGATCGCGATGAAGGGCTATCCGCGCCTGTCGGAGACCTTCATCGCGCAGGAACTGCTCGGCCTGCAGCAGCGCGGTGTGCCCTTCGCGATCTGGTCGCTGCGGCGTCCGACCGATGCGGCGCGCCATCTGATGCACGACCAGATCAGCGTGCCGGTGCATTATCTTCCGGAATACCTGCACGAGGAGCCTGGGCGGGTGCTGCGCGGCGTTCTCGGCACGCTGACGCGGCCTGGCCTGCTGCGGCTGCTGCCCGTCATCCTGCGCGACCTCGTCCGTGATCGCACGCGCAACCGCCTGCGCCGCTTCGGTCAGGCCTGCGTGATGGCGCACGAATTGCCGGCGACGACCACGCATCTTCACGTCCATTACCTGCACACGCCGGCCTCGGTGATCCGTTACGCTGCCCTGCTGCGCGGCATCGGCTGGTCGTTCTCGGCCCATGCCAAGGACATCTGGACCACGCCGGACTGGGAGAAGCGCGAGAAGATCGCGGATGCGGCCTGGGGCGTGACCTGCACGCAGGACGGCCACCGCGAACTGCAGCGCCTGGCCGACCGGCACGACAAGGTCGCGTTGGTTTATCACGGGCTCGATCTCGGCCGCTTTCCGGCGCCCCCGCTACGCCCGCCGCGCGACGGGAGCGACCCGGCCGACCCCGTGCGCATCGTCACCATCGGCCGGGCGGTGGAGAAAAAGGGTTTCGACGATCTGCTGGCGGCGCTCGCGCGGTTGCCGGGCGGCCTGCACTGGCGGATGACGCATATCGGCGGCGGCGAGAGGCTGAAGGCGTTGCAGGCGCAGGCCGTGGCGCTGGGGCTCGGGGAGCGCGTGACCTGGGCCGGGCCGAAGGCACAGGGCGATGTCATCGCCGCGCTGCGCGAGGCGGATCTGTTCGTGCTGCCTTCGAAGAGGGGCGAGGATGGCGACCGCGACGGGCTGCCCAATGTGGTGATGGAGGCCGCGAGCCAGGCCCTGCCGATCGTCGCGACCGATTTCGCCGGGATTCCGGAGTTCGTGCGCGATGGCGTCGAGGGGTTGCTGGTGCCGCCCGGCGACGTCGCGGCCCTGGCACAAGCGCTCGCCGCTCTCGCGGAGGCACCGGACCGGCGGGCCGCGCTCGGCCAGGCGGCGCTGACCCGGTTGACGGGCGCCTTCTCGGCCGCGGCGGGACTGGACGGGATCGCGGCGCGGCTGCGCGCCTCGGCTGGGCTCGCGCCGTGAGCGTCGCGGGGGAGCCAGCGCGCGTCCTGATCGCGGTGACGCATCTGCTCGGCAGCGGCCATCTGGTGCGGGCGGCGCAGCTGGCGCGGGCCCTGGCCGGATCTGGATTCGCCGTGACGCTGGCGAGCGGCGGGATGCCGCTGCGCGACATGACGGGTGAGGCCTTCGCCTTCGTGCAGCTGCCCCCGGTCAAGGTCGAGGGGCTGGATTTCCGCAAGCTGCTGGACGAGGCGGGCACCCCGATCGAGGCCGGCCGGCTGGCGCGACGCCGGGCCATGCTCGCCGCGCTGGCGACGACGCTGAAGCCCGATGTCGTCGTGACCGAGCATTTCCCCTTCGGTCGCCGACAACTGGCGGAGGAGTTCCTGACGCTGATCACCGCGGCGAAGGCCGCCAACCCGTCTGCGCTGGTGCTGGCCTCGGTGCGGGACGTGCTGGTGACGCCGCGCCCGGACCGGATCGCGGAGGCGGAGGGCCGGCTGGCCTCGCTCTTCGACGGCGTCCTCGTCCATGGCGACCGGAACTTCCTGCCGCTGGAAGCGTCCTGGCCGGTTTCGCCCGCCCTGGCGGCACGGCTGCATTATACCGGCTATCTGGCGCCGCCGCCGGTGGCAGCGCCGGACGACCTCGATGGGGAGGGGGCGGGCGAGGTGCTCGTCTCGGGTGGCGGCTCCGCTGCGGCGTTGCCGCTGTTCCTCCTCTGCCTCGATGCGGCCCTGCTAGGCGACGCCTCGCGTCGCTGGCGCATCCTCGTCGGCAAGGCCGTGGCCGAGAGCGATGTCGACGCACTGCGGCAATCGGCCTCGCTCAACGTCACGGTGGAGCGCGTGCGGGCCGATTTTCCGGCGCTGCTGTCGCGGGCTGCGCTGTCGATCAGTCAGGCCGGCTACAACACCGTGCTCGATCTCGTCGCCGCCGGGCGACCGGCGATCGTCGTCCCCTTCGACGAGGGCGCCGAGACGGAGCAGGCGATCCGCGCCGAGGCGATGGACAGGGCGGGATTGGCGCGCTGCCTGCGGCTTTCGGGGCCCAACCCTGCCAATCCTGCCGATCTGGCGGCCGCGGTGTCTGCGGCGCTGGAACAGGCGGCAAGGCCAAGCCCCTCGATCGATCTGGACGGCGCCGGGCGTATCTGCGGGATCCTCTCGCGGCTGCTGGCGCAGCGGGCAAGCGTCTGAGACACCGACCGCGGCACGGCTCTCGCCAAGCCCGGCATGCCTGCCGCGAAGTGCCGACCCGGCGCTTTGCGAATTGCCGGTCCCGGGCTTTGTCTCTAATTAGGGAGACATTGCCTCCCTCCTCGGTCGGCGTCGGGACAACCGGTCTTCTCCGGCCATGCTCCCACGCCCGGAGACTTGATGATGACAGTGACGACCGCCGCCGGCCTGCCCGACATGAAGCTGTCGGTGCGCCAGACCTTCGGAATCGATTCGGATCTCGAGGTGCCGGCCTATTCGAAGACCGAGGCGCATGTGCCCGATCTGGATCCGGATTACCGTTTCGATCACGACACCACCATCGCGATCCTGGCGGGCTTCGCCCATAACCGGCGCGTGATGATCTCGGGCTATCACGGCACCGGCAAGTCGACGCATATCGAGCAGGTCGCGGCGCGGCTCAACTGGCCCTGCGTGCGCGTCAACCTCGACAGCCATGTCTCCCGCCTCGATCTCGTCGGCAAGGACGCGATCGTGCTGAAGGAGGGCAAGCAGGTCACGGAGTTCCAGGACGGCATCCTGCCCTGGGCGCTGCAGAACAACATCGCGCTTGTCTTCGACGAATACGATGCCGGCCGCCCCGACGTGATGTTCGTGATCCAGCGCGTGCTCGAGCAGTCCGGCAAGCTGACGCTGCTCGACCAGAAGCGCGTCATCCGCCCCCACCCCGCCTTCCGGCTGTTCGCGACCGCCAACACGGTCGGCCTCGGCGACACCTCGGGCCTCTATCACGGCACCCAGCAGATCAATCAGGGTCAGATGGACCGCTGGTCGATCGTGACGACGCTGAACTATCTGCCGCATGACAACGAGGTCGCGATCGTGCTGGCGAAGTCCAAGCACTTCCAGGGTACGCCCGAGGGCAAGGCGACGATCGACAAGATGGTCCGCGTCGCCGACCTGACCCGCAACGCCTTCATGAACGGCGATCTCTCGACGGTGATGAGCCCGCGCACGGTCATCACCTGGGCGGAGAACGCCGCGATCTTCGGCGATGTCGGCTTCGCCTTCCGCGTCACCTTCATGAACAAGTGCGACGAGATGGAGCGCACGCTGGTGGCCGAGTTCTACCAGCGCTCCTTCGGCAAGGAACTGCCGGAGAGCGCGGCGAACGTCGTCCTGAGCTGAGGGCCGTCCGCGCCATGGCGACCCTCCAGCGCGAGAGCGACGTCGCCGCGACGAGGGAAGCCGTGGTCGCGGGCTTGAGCGCCTACAACGCGGCCCGGGTCGGGCCGCGCAACAGCGAGCCGCTGGCACTCAGCCTGCGCGATGATCATGGCGTGATCGTTGGCGGGCTGATCGGGGAGCTGAAATGGGAGTGGCTCCACATCGACCTGCTCTGGATCGACGACGCCCATCGCGGCGCCGGCCATGGCGAGGCGCTGGTCGCCCTGGCTGAGACGACCGCGCGCGAGCGCGGCGCGCGGGGCGTCTATCTGAGTACGATGAGCATCCAGGCGCCGCAGTTCTATCCCAAGCTGGGCTATCGCCCCTGCGGCGTGATGGAAGACTATCCCGTCGCGGGTCACCGGATCCACCATTTCGCGAAGGCGCTATGACCCTTTCCAATCGCAAGCCCGGGACGACCAAGGAAGCGCCGGCGGAGCCGCTGAAGCGGGCGATCTCCTCGACGATGAAGGCGATCGCGCGCAAGCCGGAGATGGAGATCGTCTTCGCGGCCGACAAACCCTCGCTGGTCGGCGAGCGCGCCCGCCTGCCGGAGCCGCCGCGCAAGCTGACGGCGCAGGACGTCGCCGTGCTACGCGGGCATTCGGATTCGATGGCGCTGCGGCTGGCCTGCCACGACGCCTCCGTGCATCGCCGCGCTGCGCCTGAGGGCGACGCGGCGCGGGCGGTGTTCGACGCGGTGGAGCAGGCGCGGGTGGAATGCGTCGGGGCGCGGCGCATGGCCGGCATGGCCGGCAACATCACCGCCATGCTCGAGGACCGCTATCACCGCGGTGGCCGCTACGAGGAGATCACCGACCGCGCCGACGCACCGCTGGAGGATGCGCTGGCGCTGATGGTGCGCGAGCGGCTGACTGGGCTGAAGCCGCCCAAGGCGGCCGAGAAGCTGGTCGACCTCTGGCGCGAGCAGATCGAGGCCAAGGCCGGCGCCGATCTCGACCGGCTGTCGAAATCGGTCGAGGACCAGCGCGCCTTCGCCCGCACCGTGCGCGACATGCTGGCCTCGCTCGACATGGCCGAGCAGACGGCGCAGGGCGAGGACTCGGAAGAGGACGAGGACGACAAGGACCAGTCCTCTGACGAGCAGCAGCAGCAGGATGGCGAGGCCGAGCAGGAAAGCGCCGGCGAGCGCTCCGAGGTCGAGGTCTCGGACGATGCGACCGAGGAACTGCAGGAGGGGGCGACCGAGGCCTCCGATGCGCCCTCAGGAGACTGGGACGAAGATGACGAGAACTCCGAGGCCGACGAGGCCGGCGAGGCGCCGCGCCCGCGCGAGAGCAAGGCCAACGACCGGCCGCAGACGGACTACAAGCCCTACACCCAGAAGTTCGACGAGATCGTCACGGCCGAGGACCTCTGCGACGCCGAGGAGCTGACTCGCCTGCGGGCCTATCTCGACAAGCAGCTGGCGCATTTGCAGGGCGTGGTGGCGCGGCTCGCCAACCGGTTGCAGCGGCGCCTGATGGCGCAGCAGAACCGCTCCTGGCAGTTCGACCTGGAGGAGGGCGCGCTCGATCCGGCGCGCCTGCCGCGCATCATCATCGACCCGTATCAGCCGCTCTCCTTCCGACAGGAATCGGACACGAATTTCCGCGACACGGTGGTGACGCTGCTGATCGACAATTCCGGCTCTATGCGCGGCCGGCCGATCACAGTCGCCGCGACCTGTGCCGACATCCTGGCGCGGACGCTGGAGCGCTGCGGCGTCAAGGTCGAGCTGCTCGGCTTCACGACGCGGGCCTGGAAGGGCGGTCTCTCGCGCGAGAGCTGGCTGCAGTCGGGAAAGCCGGCCAGCCCCGGCCGCCTGAACGACCTGCGTCACATCATCTACAAGGCGGCGGATGCGCCCTGGCGCCGGGCGCGCAAGAATCTCGGGCTGATGATGCGCGAGGGCCTTCTCAAGGAGAACATCGACGGCGAGGCGCTGGATTGGGCGCATAAGCGCCTGCTGGCGCGTCCCGAGCAGCGCAAGATCCTGATGGTGATCTCGGACGGTGCGCCGGTGGACGATTCGACGCTGTCGGTGAACTCCGGCAACTATCTCGAACGACATCTGCGCCACATCATCGCGGAGATCGAGACGCGTTCGCCGGTCGAGCTGATCGCCATCGGCATCGGCCACGACGTGACCCGCTATTATCGCCGCGCCGTGACCATCGTGGACGCGGAAGAGCTCGGTGGCGTCATGACCGAGAAGCTGGCCGAGCTGTTCGAGGAGGATGCGGGGCTGAACGCCAGGCCGTCGCGCGGATCGCGGCGGCTGCAGTGAGCGCGGCTCCCCAGGCGGGCGTGTCGCCGCGATGCGCCTGACGCGCCGCCGCGTGCTCGCCGCGCTGGGCGCCTGGGCCGCAGCCGGCCCGGCCGCGGCCTCGCCGGAGACGGGCCGCATCCCGGTTGCGATTTCGGCCCGGCCGATCGCCGCCTTCGAGCCGCGCCATCCCGAGAAAAGGCGCTTCGGCCAACTCACCTTTCGCAGCGGACTCGTGCTCAGCGGCAGCCATCCGCGCTTCGGCGGGCTGTCGGGGCTGTGGCGCGGAGCGGGCGGCGACGAACTCGTGGCCGTCACCGACAACGGCTTCTGGCTGACGGGCCGTCTCGCCTCGCGCGAGGGACGGCTGAGCGGGCTGGAGGATGCCGAGCTGGCGCCGATCCTGGGCAGCTCCGGCCGGCCGCTGCACCGGTCACGCTATTACGATACCGAGAGCCTCTGCATCGCCGACGGCGTCGCGTATGTCGGCGTCGAGCGGACGCATGACGTGCTGCGCTTCGACTGGGCGGCGGAGGGCGTGATGGCACGGGCTCGGATCGTGCTCGTGCCGCGCGAGGTCAAGAGCCTGCCGGACAATCGCGGGCTCGAGGCGATCGGCGTGGTGCCGCCCGGCCAGCCGCTGGCGGGTGCGGTCGTCGCCATCGCCGAGCGCTCCGGAGGCGAGGACGAGCCGACGCTCGGCGTCATTCTCGGCCGCCAGCCCGGGCTGTTCCGTGTGGCGCGGCATGACGGCTTCGACATCACCGATCTCGCCTTCCTGCCCGATGGCGACCTGCTGGTGCTGGAGCGCTGGTACCGGACCTTGCGCGGCGTCGGCATGCGGATCCGCCGGATACCCGGCGCAAGCCTCAAGGCCGGGGCTCTGCTCGATGGGCCAACGCTGATCCAAGCCGATCTCGGCCAGGAGATCGACAACATGGAAGGGCTGGCGGTCCACCGCGAGGAGGGCCGCACCGTGCTGACCCTGATCTCCGACGACAACTTCTCTTTCCTGCAGCGGACCGTGCTGCTGGAGTTCGTTCTCGCCTGACGAAAGCCGTCATTGCGAGCGTAGCGAAGCAATCCAGGCGCCGTAGAGCGCGTCCATCTGGATTGCTTCGCTACGCTCGCAATGACATCGCGCTGTCGCCCCAACGAAAAAAGCGGCCTCGCGGCCGCTTCCTTCAGCACCGAAAAGGCTCGTCCGCTCAGGCGGTGGCGAGCTTCTTCTCGATGTCGCGCTTCAGCGTCAGGGCGCCGGCCGACAGATCCGAGGCCGCGGCCTTGATCAGGAAGGCATCGAGACCGCCGCGGTGATCGACCGTGCGCAGGGCGTTCGCCGAGACGCGTAGACGCACGGAGCGGCCGAGCGCGTCCGACTGAAGCGTGACGTTCACGAGGTTGGGCCGGAAGACGGTCTTCGTCTTGCGGTTCGAGTGGCTGACGAGGTGGCCGGTGAGGGTGGCCTTCCCGGTCAGTTCGCAACGGCGCGCCATGGTGTCGATCCTTACATCCAACCGGCTGGCTCAAACAAAAATGCCGACACGCGACGTGCCGGACATGAGCACCGGAAGTCAAATTGAAGTCGCGGTTCCATAGCCAAGGCCGGCGGGGCCGTCAAGGAAAACCGCGCAGCAGCGCACGGAAACGGGCGGGCGACGGCGGAGAGGCCCGCCGCGGCATCTGCGCGCTCGCCAAAGCTCGTGAAAAGGGTCACGATTCGGACCGATTCGCAGGGCATGCCGGTGTCGTCGGCCGTCTGGAGGAAGTGGATGAAACCCGCCATCGCACCGTCTCTGGGCGGGTTGATGCTCGCTTTCGGTGCCGCGACCTTCGTCGCTCCGGTCGCCGCCGCCTCGCTCGATGCCCGCTATGACGTGTCGCTGCTGGGGCTGACGCTGGGCACGGCCAACCTGACCGGCGGCATCGACGGCTCCGCCTACAAGCTGGACCTCACGGCCAAGCTGACCGGGCTGGTCGGCGGTTTCACCGGAGGACGCGGCTCGGGCGCCGCCACCGGCAATCTGAACGGCACGAAGCTCTCGCCGACCAGCTTCGCGGTCAGCTCGGCGAGCTCCAGCGAAAGCCGCACCGTGCGCATGGCGCTCGACAGCAACACGGTGGCGGCGGTCGAGATCGAGCCGCCGATCGAGGCCAAGCCGGACCGCGTGCCGCTGAACGACGGCCATCGCCGCAATGTGATCGACCCGCTCAGCGCCTTCCTGATGCCGGTCACCGGCAAGGATTTGTCGAACGCCTGCAACCGCACCCTCCAGATCTTCGACGGTGCGGCGCGCTACGACATCAAGATGAGCCAGGCGGGCACGCGCGAGGTCAAGCTGGAGGGCTATAGTGGCCCGGTCGCGGTCTGCCAGGTGCGCTATGTGCCGATCGCGGGGCATCGCTCGGAGCGGCCGAGCACGAAGTTCATGATCGAGAACCGTGACATCAGCACCTGGCTGGCACCGGTCGCGGGCACCAATGTCATGGTGCCGGTGCGCGTCTCGGTGAAGACCATGATCGGTACCGCCGTGCTCGAGGCCTCGAGCTTCAAGGTCGATCCCGGCATGACCGCGAGCACGGCGAGGAACTGAGGCGGCGGGGCCTATCGCCACGCTCCGCTGTTCGGAAACGGGCGTCATCCTGGGCGACCGAAGGTCGTCCCGGGATCCATCGTAGGACGCGACATCACTCTATGATGGATCCCGGCCTGCGCCGCTTCGCGGCTGGTCCAGGATGACGATAGAGGGGCTGAAAGCGCCTCAATGCGCCGTCGATTTCGAGAAGAGATTGATCACCAGCACGCCCGCGACGATGAGCGCCATGCCGATGATGGCGGGCGGGTCCAGCTTCTGTCCGAACAGCACCCTCGCGATGATGCTGATCATGACGATGCCAACGCCCGACCAGATGGCGTAAGCCACGCCGACGGGGATCGTCCGCAAGGTCAGCGTCAGGAAATAGAAGGCGCTGAGGAAGGCGGCGAGCATGATCATCGTCGGCACGGGCCGCGTGAACTCGTTCGACGCCTTCAGCGCCGAGGTGCCGATGACCTCGCTGACGATCGCCGCCGCGAGGTAGAGATAGCTCGCGGCGCCAAAGCTCATGCGGCCTTCGCGCTCTTGAGGAACGTGCCCATGCGCTCCAGGGCGCGCTCGATGTTCTCCAGGGAGTTGGCGTAGGAGAGGCGGATATAGCCCTCGCCATGGACGCCGAAATCCGGCCCGCCGATGGTCGCGACGCCGGTCTCCTCGAGGAGAGCGGAGGCGAGCTTCTTGGCCTTCCAGCCGGTCTGCGAGACGTTCGGGAAGGCGTAGAAGGCCCCCTTCGGCACGATGCAGGAGACGCCCGGCAGGGCGTTGAGCCCCTTCACCACCGCCTTCCGGCGCCGGTCGAACTCCGCCAGCATCATCCCGACCGCGTCCTGCGGGCCCGTGAGCGCCGCGAGGCCGGCCCATTGGGCCGGGGCGTTGACGCAGGAATGCGAATTCACGGCGAGCTTGCGGGCGTTGTCGTAGAGGGGCTTCGGCCAGACCGACCAGCCCATGCGCCAGCCGGTCATGGCATAGGTCTTCGACCAGCCGTTGAGCAGGATCAGCCGATCCCGGATTTCGGGATAGCTCAGCAGGCAGACATGCTGCTCGCCGTCATAGAGCATCTGGTCGTAGATCTCGTCGGACATGATCGCGACGTCGGGGAACTTCGCCAGACCGGCGACGAGCTTGTCGACCTCGGCCTTCGGCGTGACGCCACCGGTCGGGTTGGCCGGCGAATTGACGATCAGAAGCCGCGTCTTCGGCGTGATCAGGGCGAGCGTCTCCTCGGCCAAGAAGGCGAAGCCGTTCTCCTCGCGGATCGGCACCGGGATCGGCGTCGCGCCGGTGTATTCGATCATCGAGCGGTAGATCGGGAAGCCGGGGTCGGGATAGAGGATCTCGGCGCCGGGCTCGCCGAACATCAGGATCGCCATGAACATGGTGACCTTGCCGCCGGGCACGATCATCACGCTTTCAGGCGAGACCTCGACCTGGAAGCGCTTGTGCAGATCGGCCGCGACCGCCTCGCGCAGCGGCAGGATGCCGTTGGCCGGGGTGTAGCCGTGATGGCCGTCGCGCAGCGCCTTCACGGCGGCTTCGACGATGTGGTCGGGCGTCGGGAAGTCGGGCTGGCCGATGCCGAGATTGATGATGTCCTTGCCCTGGCGCTGCAGTTCGGTGGCGCGCGCCAGAACGGCGAAGGCGTTCTCCTCGCCGATGCGGGCGAAGGCGGGGACGACATGGAGCGTCATGGCGGGTTTCCTCGGGCTTGGTCGCGCGGCGGCCCGCTGGGGACGGGGCCTTGTCCTCTCTTGCCGTCTCTCTTGGAGTCAAAGGGGGCATGCTGGCAAGGGTTGTCGCCGCCGATCAGTTCGATTGCATGCTGTATGCAGGCCGCGCAAATAGTATGACTATCGCCGGATCGGCTCTTGCCGCGCCCCGGCTGATGGGCATGATGTGCCTGTCTCGAATTGGTGGAAGCAGAGATCGGCAAGCGGCCGTCAGTGTCCGCGCCGCGCGAGAGGAAGACGAGGATGGCCAATACCCCCGAAAGCAACCTGCCGCGCGATCAGCGCCCGGTCGCCACGACGAAGAAGAAGGCGCCGCGGCGCATCAAGCCGGAGCAGCTGCGCTCGAAGGCCTGGTTCGACAATCCCGCCAATGCCGACATGACCGCGCTCTACATCGAGCGCACGATGAATTTCGGCCTGTCGCGCGAGGAGTTGCAGTCGGGCCGGCCGATCATCGGCATCGCCCAGACCGGTTCGGACATCGCGCCCTGCAACCGGCACCATATCGAGCTTGCCCACCGTGTCCGCGACGGCATCCGCGAGATGGGCGGCGTGCCCTTCGAGTTTCCGATCCATCCGATCCAGGAGACCTGCAAGCGGCCGACCGCCTCGCTCGACCGCAATCTGCAGTATCTCAGCCTCGTCGAGATCCTCTACGGCTACCCGCTCGACGGCGTCGTGCTGACGACCGGCTGCGACAAGACCACGCCGGCCCAGATCATGGCCGCCGCGACGGTGGACATTCCTGCCATCGCCCTGCCGGGCGGTCCAATGCTCAACGGCAATTTCCGCGGCGAGCGTACCGGCTCGGGCACGATCGTCTGGAAGGCCCGCCAGATGATGGCCGCCGGCGAGATCGACTACAAAGGCTTCGTCGATCTCGTCGCCTCCTCGGCGCCCTCGGCCGGCCACTGCAACACGATGGGCACGGCCTCGACGATGAACTCGCTCGCCGAGGCGATGGGCATGACGCTGCCGGGCGGCGCCGCCATCCCCGCGCCCTATCGCGACCGCTACGAGATGGCCTATCTGACGGGCAAGCGCATCGTCGAGATGGTCTGGGAGAACCTGGTTCCCTCGAAGATCCTGACGCGCGAGGCCTTTGAGAATACCATCGTCGTCAATTCGGCGATCGGCGGATCGACCAATGCGCCGATCCACGTCAACGCCATCGCCAAGCATATCGGCGTGCCGCTCGACAACGAGGACTGGACCCGTATCGGTTACGACGTCCCGCTGCTGGTCAACCTGCAGCCGGCCGGCGAGTATCTCGGCGAGGACTACTACCGCGCCGGCGGCGTTCCCGCCGTGGTGGCGGAGCTCGTCGCCAAGGGCAAGATCAAGCCGGCGATCACCGCCAACGGGCGCACGCTCGTCGAGAACTGCGAGGGCTTCTTCTCGGTCGATCGGCGCGTGATCAAGACCTATGACGAGCCGATGAAGGCGCAGTCGGGCTTCCTCAACCTGTCAGGAAACCTGTTCGATTCCGCGATCATGAAGACCAGCGTGATCACGCCGGAATTCCGCAAGCGCTATCTCGAAAACCCGAAGGACCCCAACGCCTTCGAGGGCCGCGCCATCGTCTTCGACGGGCCGGAGGACTACCACCACCGCATCGACGATCCGGCGCTCGCCATCGACGAGCACTGCATCCTGTTCATCCGCGGCGTCGGGCCGATCGGCTATCCCGGCGCCGCCGAGGTCGTGAACATGCGGCCGCCGGACTATCTTATCAAGAAGGGCGTCTCGGCGCTGGCCTGCATCGGCGACGGGCGCCAGTCCGGCACCTCGGGCTCGCCCTCGATCCTGAACGCCTCGCCGGAAGCGGCGACGGGTGGTGGGCTCGCGCTGCTGAAGACGGGCGACAAGGTCCGCATCGACCTGACCAAGCGCACCGCCAACATCCTGATCTCGGATGAGGAACTGGCGCAGCGCCGCGCCGCGCTGAAGGCGGCCGGCGGCTACAAATACCCCAAGAGCCAGACGCCCTGGCAGGAGATCCAGCGCAAGATCGTCGGTGAGCTTTCCGAGGGCATGGTGCTGAAGCCGGCGGTCAAGTACCAGAAGATCCACAAGAAGTTCGGTGTGCCGCGCGACAACCACTGATCGGGCGAGGCGTCGTGCTCGGGCTTAACCCGAGCATCTCCGGCAAGAGATTCTCGGGTCGGCGCCATGCGCCGCCCGAGAATGACGCCAACGGGAGCCATTCCACGCACGCATCGGCGCCGATCCCGCTGCGCGTGCCACCGGGGCTGACAAGGCACGCCTTTGCGGACACTATGCGCATTCTGCCGCCGCAGCGTATCTGAAACGATTTAAAATGGCCTATTCCCCTCAGGTCGATGCCTTTCGTACGCTCCACGCGTCCGGCTGCTTCGTCATGCCGAACCCGTGGGACATCGGCTCGGCGCGCTGGCTGCGCGGGCTGGGCTTCAAGGCGCTGGCAACGACGAGTGCGGGCTTCGCCTTCACGCAGGGCCGGGCCGACCAGGACGTGCCGCGTGACATGATGCTCGCGCACATCGCCGAGATGGTGAAGGCGGTCCCCGACCTGCCGGTGAACGCCGATTTCGAGAACGGCTATGCCGACACGCCCGACGGCCTCGCGGCCAACGTCAAGCTCTGCGTCGCGACCGGGGTCGCGGGGCTCTCGATCGAGGATGCGACGGGGCGCGAGGCCGACCCGCTCTATCCGTTCGAGCTTGCGGTGGAGCGCATCCGCGCCGCGCGCAAGGCGATCGACGAAACCGGTTCGGGCGTGGTGCTGACGGCGCGGGCGGAGGCTTTCCTCACCGGCCATCCCGATCCGCTGCCCGAGGTGGTGCGCCGTCTGGGCGCCTTCGTGGACGCCGGAGCGGACGTGCTCTACGCGCCCTGGGTCCGGACCCCCGAGCAGATCGCCGCAGTCGTCGCGGCGGCGCGGGGCAAGCCTGTCAATGTCGTGGTCTTCGCCGATTTCGGCCTGACCGTCGCCGATTTCGATGCGCTGGGCGTCAGGCGCCTGTCCACTGGGGGAGCTTCCGCCCGCTCCGCCTGGGCGGGTTTTATCGAATCGACTCGGCTGATCCGGGAGGAGGGCCGCTTCAGCGGCTTTGCGGGCAATTCCGTCACGGCACCGATCGAGCCCTTTTTCCGCGACGATCTGAAGGCGCGCTCATGAGCCGCACGCTTCTGATCGCGCCGGCCTGGCTCGGGCAGAGCGGTCTCTGGACGCTGGATGCCAAGGGCCGCCGCAGCGCCGTCGATGCCGAGGAGATCGGGCTGAGCGAGGATCTGGCGGACCGGCTCGAAGCCTGGATGGACGCCTTCGACGCGATCTATGAAGAGGATGCCGAGGCCCGCTCGCACTTCCCCAGCGAAGCCGAGCAGCGCGCCTGGGAGGCCGAGGGCCACGCCATCACGGCAGCGGTCGCAGCCGAACTCGGCGCGGGCTGGTCGGTCTCGGCCGATCTCGCGGGCTGGCAGGAGATGACGAAACCATGAGCGACGCGAGCCCGACGGCCGACCGCAATCCGATCCTGAACTGGACGGCGCCGCCCTTTCCGCCGGCGCGGGTGCTCGAGGGGCGCTATTGCCGGCTCGAGCCGATCGACCCCGCCCGCCATCTCGACGACATCTGGGCCGTCAATGCCGGCCAGGACCACATCTGGGAGTGGATGCCGGCGCATCCGCCGCAGACCAAGGAGGCCTATGGCGAATTGCTCGCGATGATGGCGGGCAAGGCCGGCATCGTCCCCTTCGCGATCATCGACAAGGCCGACGGCAAGGCCAAGGGCCATCTCTGGCTGATGGAGATCCGACCCGAGCAGGGCGTGTTCGAGGTCGGCTACATCACCTATTCGCCGGTGCTGCAGAGGACCCGCGTCGCGACCGAGGCGATCCGGCTCTGCGGCGCCTATGGCTTCTCGCTCGGCTACCGGCGCTTCGAGTGGAAGTGCAACAATCTCAACGAACCGTCCAAACGCGCCGCGCTGCGCTTCGGCTTCCGCTATGAGGGCCTCTTCCGCCAGCACATGGTGGTGAAGGGCAAGAACCGCGACACGGCCTGGTTCTCGATCCTCGACAGCGAATGGCCGGCGGTCGACGCCGCCTTCGAGGCCTGGCTCGATCCGGGCAATTTCGATGCGGAGGGGCGCCAGAAGGCGCGTCTCGAAAGCTTCCGGGCCGCGCAGGCCTGATGTCACCACCAAGAAACGCGAAGGCGAGGACAACAGCATGGCAGGACGTTTGAAGGGCAAGGTCGCGGTCGTCACCGCCGCCGGCCAGGGCATCGGGCGCGCGATCGCGGAGGCCTTCGTCGCCGAAGGCGCGACGGTGTGGGCGACCGACAAGGACGTCACGCTGCTCGAGGGCATTCCCAAGGCGAAGAAGCGCAAGCTCGACGTGCTCTCGAACAAGGCGGTCGAGGCCTTCGCGGCGAAGGTCGGGACGATCGACATCCTCGTCAACGCCGCCGGCTACGTCCATCACGGCACGGTGCTCGACACCGACGACAAGGCCTGGGATTTCTCCTTCGACCTCAACGTCACCTCGATGCACCGGACGATCAAGGCGTTCCTGCCGGGCATGCTGGAGAAGGGCGCGGGCTCGATCGTCAACATCGCCTCGGGCGCGGGGTCTGTCCGCGGCATCCCGAACCGCTACGCCTATGGCACGACCAAGGCGGCGGTGATCGGGCTGACCAAGGCGGTCGCGGCCGACTTCATCAAGAAGGGCATCCGTGCGAACGCGATCTGCCCGGGGACGATCCAGTCTCCCTCGCTCGACCAGCGGATCAAGGACCTGGCAGCCTCGACCAAGACCACGGAAGCGGCGGCGCGGCAGGCCTTCATCGACCGCCAGCCGATGGGCCGGCTCGGCACGGCGCAGGAGATCGCCTGGCTCGCCGTCTATCTCGCTTCCGACGAGGCGAGCTACACCACCGGCCAGATCCATCTCGCCGATGGCGGCTTCGCTCTCTGAGCGCACAAGGACAACAACAGGGAGGAAGCCCATGCATATTCTCGTTCTCGGTGGGGCCGGCATGGCCGGCCGCAAATTCATCGAGCGTCTCGCCCGTGACGGGCATCTGGGCGGCAAGCCCATCGTCAAGGTTACGGCGCAGGATGTCGTTCCGGCGCAGGCGCCGAAGGGGGCTGCCTTCGCCTTCGACGCGATCGTCTCGGACCTGTCGGTGCCGGGCGAGGCGGAGAAGCTGATCGCCTCGCGGCCCGAGCTGATCATTCATCTCGCAGCGGTCGTCTCCGGCGAGGCCGAGGCCGATTTCGAGAAGGGCTACAGGATCAATCTCGACGGGACGCGCTTCCTCTTCGAGGCGATCCGCCTGACCGGCGACGGCTACAAGCCGCGCGTCGTCTTCACCTCCTCGGTCGCCGTGTTCGGTGCGCCGTTCCACGACAAGATCGGGGACGAGTTCTTCACGACGCCGCTGACGAGCTACGGCACGCAGAAGGCGATCTGCGAACTGCTGCTCTCCGATTATTCGCGCCGCGGATTCTTCGACGGCCTGAGCATCCGCTTCCCGACGATCTGCGTGCGGCCGGGTACGCCCAACAAGGCGGCGTCGGGCTTCTTCTCCAACATCATCCGCGAGCCGCTGAACGGTATCGACGCGGTGCTGCCCGTGTCGGATCAGGTGCGCCACTGGCACGCCTCGCCGCGCTCGGCCGTCAATTTCCTGCTCCATGCCGCGACCATGGACCTGGCGGCCGTCGGTCCCCGCCGCGCGCTGAACATGCCGGGCTATTCCTGCACGGTGGCCGAGCAGATCGAGGCGCTGCGCAAGGTCGCGGGCGACGGCGTCGTGGCGCGCATCAAGCGCGTGCCCGACCCGGTGATCGACAAGATCGTCGAGGGCTGGCCGCGCAATTTCGACCCGCAGCGCGCGATCGCGCTCGGCTTCAAGGGCGAGTCGAGCTTCGACGAGATCATCCGCATCCATATCGAGGATGAGCTCGGCGGGACCTTCGTGAAGTAGCAGTCCCCCTTTTCCCGTCAGCGTCATCCCGGACAAGCGGCGCAGCCGCGCTGCTCCAGGATCCATCATAGGGCAAGACGGCGCTCTCTGATGGATCCCGGAGCGCCGCTTGGCGGCGTCCGGGATGACGGTGCGGTTGTCAGCTCACGCCGGGCAGGGTTCGCACGGCGTGTCGAGGGCGACGGACGGCTCGATCTCTGGCGCATGGGTCCAGCCGCTCGTGCCCCAGGTCTTCAGGGCCGCCCAGGTCGAGCGGTCGAGACGGTACTGCTCGCAGGGGAAAAGCCCGCCGCGGGCCGGCAGGGACTTCAGGAACGAACCCTCGGCGCGGAAGCCGGACTTCTCCAGCACGCGCTTGGACGCGGGGTTGATGACCCGCGCATCGGCCTCGATCGCCTTGATCTCGCTCAGCGAGAACACGGTGTCGATCAGCGCCTGGGTGGCCTCTGTCGCCAGACCCTTGCCCCAATGGGCCGTTCCCAGCCAGTAGCCGATGAAGGGCACGCCCGTGGCCTGCCTGTGCGCGCCGATCATGCCGATCAGCTCGTTGGGCTTCGACCGCGGCGTGATGGCCAGCACCAGATGCTCGCCCAGCGCATTGCCCTTGCGCATGGCGAAGACGAAGGGCTCGACCGCTTCCACGGGGTAGGGATGCGGGATCGAGGCCGTCATCTCTGCCACGGCTTTCTCCCCCGCCTGACGCAGGATGGCGGACGCGTCCGCCATGCGCGGCCAGCGCAGCCAGAGACGGCGGGTCTCGAGCCGGAAGACATCGTCGCGGGTCAATTCGGGGAACATCGGGTCTCTCCGTCGGCGCAAACGAAAAAGGGAGCTGGGATTTGGTCCCACCTCCCTTTCGCTGACCTTGGGTGACCCCGTAGAGGGCTGGACCCCTGATCCGTTCCGGTTCGATGGAACCGGCGGATCGGAGAAGTCCCTATCCGCCGTCTTATTCTGCGGCCTCTTGGGCCGGGACTACGTTCACGAAAGCTCGGCCGAGTTTCGTCGTGAATCGGACTCGGCCAGCCGTGGTCGCAAAGAGGGTATGGTCTTTGCCCATGCCGACATTGACGCCGGCATGCCAACGGGTTCCGCGCTGGCGGATGATGATGTTGCCCGGAATGACGGCCTGGTCGCCGAACTTCTTCACGCCGAGGCGCTTGCTTTCTGAGTCGCGACCGTTGCGGGACGAGCCGCCTGCCTTTTTGTGAGCCATAACGCCCTACCTCAAAACTGATGTGGTCTCTCTAACCCGAATCGGCGGCAAAAGCCAGCCGGTTCGGGCGGGGAAGCGAAAACGGGACTGACGCGAGGCGTCAGTAGTCCTCGCCGGAAGCCAGCTCGGCCTGGTCGGCCTTGGCCCGCGGGGGCTTGCCGGCCAGGAGCTCCTTGGCCTGCACGACCCACTCCTCGCGGGTGGCGCGGCCGCGGAGCTTGAGCTCCTCGTCCCACTTGGCGACGTCGGCCTCGGTCCAGGCGGCGATGTCGTTCCAGGAGGTGATGCCGGCGGCGCGCAGCTTCTTCTCGATGGTCGGGCCGACGCCCGAGATCAGCGAGAGGTTGGAGGCGTCCAGCGCACCGGCCTCGGCCTTGGCGGCCTTCGGAGCCTTCGCGGCGGGCTTGGCCTTGGCCTCGGCAGCGCCGGCCTGAAGCGCGACGGCCGAAGCCTCGCCCTTCTTCATCTCCGGCTTCTTGCCGCCGGTGAGGATGTCGGTGATGCGGATGACGGTCAGCTCGGCGCGGAAGCCGCGCTTGCGCTTCGAATTCTGGCGGCGACGCTTCTTGAAAGCGATGACCTTGTCGCCGCGAGCCTGCTCGACGATCTCGGCGGCCACCGTGATCTCAGAGAGGGCCTTGGCGTCGAGCGTGGTCTTCTCGCCGTCGGTGAGCATCAGCACGGTGTCGAAGGCGACGGTGTCGCCCGGGTTGCCTTCGATCTTGGCGGTGGTGATGCGATCGTTGGCGGCAACGCGGAACTGTTTTCCGCCGGTCTTGATGACTGCGAACATTTTATCCTCCATGTTCGGCCCCGCCCTGTCACGGCCTCGACGAGGCGCATGCGGGACGGCTTTTTGGCAGTCGTTACGGGTCAGGGTTCGCTCTTGCCAGCCTCAGGCTCGCGCGTAGCGAAACCAGCGGGCCAAAAGAGATCGGGCGCGGGTTTCCCCACGCCGGACGAGGCTCGATAGTCGCTGGGGTCGCAGAGGTCAAGCGAAAGCGTCTCGGACCCTGACGAATGCGACGCTGCGACGACGGTGCGGGACAGAAAGCGGCCGGCGCGCGAGCGAAGGCTTGTTTTGGCCGAACACCGCGTGTAGTAACCAGCCCGCTTCGACCGAAGGCGACCGCGGACAGGTGGCAGAGTGGTTGAATGCACCGCACTCGAAATGCGGCATACCCGCAAGGGTATCGGGGGTTCAAATCCCTCCCTGTCCGCCATCATCTCGCTCAGGGATTGATCCAAGAGAGTTCTGAATAATCAGTGGCTTGCAGCCGCCCGTGTGTTGCGCGCGGATGGTGCTCGATGGCTCTCGCAATGTCGGGCCCATGGAAGCATCCCATGACCGGCATCTACTGGTTCCGCAAACGGGTTCCGAAGGAGCTGCGCGCCCTGCTCGGCAAGACCGAGGTGAAGCAGAGTCTCGGAACGCGCGATCCGTCCGAGGCCAAGCTCGAGCAGGCCTAGGTTCTCGTCGCCGTCGAGAAGCGCCGGGCCAACCTGAAGGCCGGCCCTCGTTCGCTGAGCAAGCGCGAGGCGCAGAAGGTCACCCGATCCGCTCACGACACCTGGCTCGCCCGCGATCCGATCAGCCGAGGACTCGATAGGGCCCGAGACGCGCGGCATGTCGCTGGACGAGGTCGAGGCCGAACGCAGTGGGGCGCAGCGCTGGCGCCCGGTCGTGGATCTCGATGCCGGCGCGCGCGCCGAACAGGCGCTTGCCGTAGCAGATCAGGCTTTCAAGGGACTGCATGATGAAGACCGTCGTCGCCAGCATCTCGCGATAGGCGGCTTCGGCGCTCTCCTCGTTACCGGCGTTGAGCCGCGCATGCGCGGCCAGTGCATAGTCGATCGTATCGGGGGCGAGGATCATCCCGGCGCAACCGGCACGAAAATTATCGATCAGTTCGAGGCCGCCGCGGCCGTTCATGACCGGCAGTTGCCCATCCGTCGCCTCGATCAGATGCCGGATCTCCACGACCGAACCCTCGCCCTTGACGAGGCAGATATTCGGATGCTGCGCGACCAACTCGCGAATGTCATCGGAGGAGAGGCCGCGCCCCATATAGGCCGGCGCGTTCTGGATCGCGACCGGCAGCGACGTCGCCTCGGCGACGCGCCCGAAGAAGCGGATGTACTCTGCCGCGCCGAAGTTTCCGACCATCGGTGGCTGCAGGATCACCCAGTCGGCCCCCGCCACCTCGGCCGCGCGGACCTGCTCGACCTGCTCTGCGACCGACGAACCGAAGATCGTGAAGGCCAGTGGCACGCGCCCGTTCGTATCCTCGGCGACCCACTCCATCACCATTCGCCGCTCGGTTACGCCGAGCTTCGAGACCTCGGTCGCGAGCCCGAGAGCCGCCGTCCCGTGGACGCCGAGCCCGAGACAGATCTCGACCTGCTTGCGCATCGCCTCGCGGTTCAGCCGCTCCTGCGCATCGAACAACGCATAGACGATCGCGTGAATGCCCGTGAATGGCGGCTTGAAGTCCATCTCGTTTCCTTCCCGTTGTTCAGGATTGAGGCGCGACCCTACCGCAGGTGGCGTTTAAGTCATTCAATTAAAACGGTTATCGTCATTGAGAGTGGGATGAATCTTTGGCGCTTGTTCACAGTCTGCAAGTTCGACCGGCGTTGAGTGCGGGCCCTGTGAACCCGCTTGCGTCCGCTGGACCATAGGTCACAGGAGTGGTACACGCGATCAAAATCCGCGGCTCTCAAGCTATTGATTTTATTGATCTCTCTGGAGAATCCTGACTATTCCTCCCGGTCCGCCACTTTCCCGCCGCCGAAGGATTTCCCAGGATACCTCAGGCGAGTCGCCGCCATTCCGGGCCGCGAGCTTTCGCCGTGAAGCCTCTGCGGGGCCGATGGCGCTGCGGTCTCGGCGGCTCTGCCACCGCCGCGGCTACATGACAGTTGTTTAGAGGGTCTTCCGTGGAAACGTCGCTCTACCTGCCGGTCAAGGCGTTCCTCGAGGCGCTGGGCTACACCGTCAAGGGCGAGGTCGGACCTTGCGATCTCGTCGGGGTGCGGGCCGGCGACCCGAGCGTGGTGGTGATCGGCGAGCTCAAGCTGACCTTCAATCTCGAGCTGATCCTGCAAGGCGTCGACCGCATGAGCATCGGCGACGAGGTCTGGCTGGCGGCGCGGCTGTCGGCCCGGGGCAAGGGCCGCGAGAGCGATCCGCGCTACCGCAATCTCTGTCGCCGGCTCGGTCTCGGGCTGCTGGGTGTCGCCGCATCCGGCCAGGTCGACGTGCTCGTGTCCCCGGTTGCACCGACGCCGCGCAAGGATCCGAAGCGGCGATCCCGCCTGGTCGACGAGCATAGACGCCGCCAGGGCGATCCCGTCGTCGGCGGCGGGACGCGCCGGCCTGTGATGACCGCCTATCGCCAGCAGGCGCTGGCCTGCGCGGCGGCGATGGCGGAGGGGCCGCAACGGCCGCGCGACCTCAAGCCGACCTGCCCGGACGCGCAGAAGATCCTGCACCGCAACGTCTATGGCTGGTTCGAGACAACGGGCCGGGGCGTCTATGCGCTGACCGAGGCGGGGCGGGATGCGCTTGCAGCGTGGCGGCCGGCGCCTGGAGCCGAAGTTGCCCCCGCAGCCGAATGACGGTGGGGGTGGGAGCCACAGCGCGCTCCCGGCTATGGTCCGTCAAACCTTCGGCGGCAGCCCTGCACGGTCGAAGACCGGAACGGAGTCGGCCTGCCCTTCCGGGCGCTGTCCGGTCGGGATGTCTTCCGCCGCATGGCGGACCGCCTCGTCAGTTTCATCCAGGCCGTCGATCGTCTCGTTCGCGCCGCTGCCCGCGTCATGGACATTGGTCCGCAGGCTGACCTGGTGGGTGGCTGCAGCGCTGCTGGCTTCGGCCAGATGCCCGCCCTCATCGGGAATCTCGAGCGCGGGGGTTTCGCGTGCCGTTTCCATCATCCGTCTCCTCATGTCGTTGTGCCCGAGGTAACGCCCGCCGACGGGCGATTGTTTCGACCTCCGGACCGGCTGATGTGCCCGTGACGCTTCCTTGACAGCGGGCCGGGCGCGCCATCATGGTGGCCGCTGTTCCAAGGGGTGCCTCGCGAGGAGGCTGAGATTCCGCCGGTCGGGCTTCGGTTCGACAGCGCGGTGACCCTCCGAACCTGATCCGGGTCATGCCGGCGTAGGGATGCGGGACATCGGGCGGCACCACCACGCCCCTTTTCCAGGCTCACGCCGTCATTTTCGGATCGTCAGGCTTACGGCCCGGCATCTTGCCGGGTGACGGGCCTTGCGGGAAGGCGCGAGCGGATATGACGCAGAGCGAGATCATCGAGGCCCTGCTGGCCTTCATCGAGCAGGACGACGCGTCCGAGGCGGCGTTCGAGCGCATGGCGCTGGCCGTCTTCGCCTATCAGTTCGCCCATAACGCACCCTATCGGCGCTTCGCGATCCAGCGCGGGCGCACCACGCTCACCGTCCGCAGCTGGCGCGATATTCCGGCCGTGCCGATCAGCGCCTTCAAGACCCTGACGCTGAGCTGCACGCCGCCCGAGGCGGCCGCGCGCATCTTCATGACCAGCGGCACGACGCAGGGCGGGGTGCGGGGCAAGAGCCATCACCCGACGATGGCTGTCTGGAGCCGCTCCATGCTGGTGAATTTCCGCCGGCGCTTCATGGCCGGGCGGGAGCGCATGGCCATGGGCATCCTCTTCCCCGACGAGGTGGCGATGCCGAACTCCTCGCTGGCGCATTACCTCGCTCTGGCGAAGCGGGACTGCGGCACGGCCGACAGCGAGGGCTTCATCGGCGAAGGCGGGCTCGACCTGCCGCGGCTGATCGCGGCGCTGGAGCGGGCGGAGGCCTCGGGCGAGCCTTATGCGCTGCTCGGCGCGAGCTTCAGCTTCGTCCATCTGCTCGACGCGCTGGCGGCGCAGGGGCGGCGCTTCGCGCTGCCTGCCGGTAGCCGCATCCTCGACACGGGCGGCTTCAAGGGCCAGTCGCGTGAGATGACGCCGGATGCCTTCTATGACGCGCTGTCGGCGGCGCTCGGCGTGCCGCGCGAGGCCTGCATCAACATGTACGGCATGACCGAGCTCAGCACGCAGTTCTACGACGACGGCAATGCGTTCTGCCCGCCGGTGAAGTCCGGCCCGCACTGGATCCGCAGCCGCGTGGTCGATCCGGTCGGCGGGCGCGACCTGCCGGAGGGAACGACCGGCGTGCTGGTCCATCACGACCTCGCCCATTTCAACTGTGCCTCCGCGATCCTGACGGAGGATGCCGGCGTGATGGCCGAGGGCGGCTTCCGGTTGCTCGGCCGCGTCGACGGCGCCGATTCCAAGGGCTGTTCGATGGCGGTCGAGGAATTCCTGCGGGCGGCGCGGGGCTGAGGCGGTGATCGAGACCGCGGGGCATCTGCCGGGGCTGCCGGCCGGCGAGGTCGCCTGGCGGACGCTGGATTTCAGCGCCTGGGGCGAGCAGGTGCAGGTGCGGGTGCCGGAGCTGACCACGGCGCAGGCCGGTGCGCTCGCCAGCCATGTGCGCGAGACTGCGCGCAGCTATCTCAGGACGCTGCCGGTCGCGCAGATCGTGGCCACGCTGGACGCCGCCATCGCCCGGCTGCTCGACCGGGACGATCCCTGGCGGCGGCGGGCGGAAGTCGTGCTGCCGATCGTCACCGGCTATGACCGCGAGAGCGTGCGCCTCGGGCTGTCGGGCTATCTGCGCAGCTTCCGCGCGCCGCAGCTGCAGCGCTTCCTGGCCGAGGATTTCGCCAACCCGGCCGTGCTCGACGGTTTCCAGCCGGCGATGAAGGGCGGCTTCACGCGCGCCCAGGGGCCGCAGCTCCTGCTCCATGTCTGGGCGGGGAACGTGCCCGGCCTGTCGCTCTGGAGCCTGATCTCCGGGCTCCTGGTCAAGGCCGGCACAATCGGCAAGGTCGCGAGCGCCGAGCCGCTGCTGGCGGGATGGTTCGCGCAGATCCTCGCCGAGATCGATCCGAAGCTCGGCGAATGTCTGGCGGTGGTCTGGTGGAAGGGCGGCGATGCGGAGGCGGAACGCGCCTGGCTAAGCCAGGCCGATACGATCGTCGCCTATGGCGGCAATGACGCGCTGGCGGCGATCCGCGAGCGGGTGCCGGTGACGGCGCGCTTCCTCGCGCATGGGCACCGGATCGGGTTCGGGCTGATCGGGGCCGAGGCGCTGGACACGCGCCGGGCCGGGCCGCTGGCGCGGCTCGTGGCGCAAGACGTGGCGCGCTGGGAGCAGCAGGGCTGCTACTCGCCGCAGATGCTGTTCGTTGCGCGGGGCGGGGCGGTGTCGCCGCGCGAATTCGCCGAGCGCGTGTCGCAGGAGCTCGGTGCGCTCGGGTTCCGCCATCCGCGCCGCGCGCTCTCGGTGGCGGAGGCGGCCGGCGTTGCCGCCTGGCGCAGCCGCGAGGAGATGCGCAGCTTCGACGAGGACGGGACCGTGGTGCTGGGCGAGGCCGGAGACGGCTGGAGCGTAGTCTTCAGCGATGCCGCCCAGCCGCTCGCGCCGAGCGCGCTCAACCGCTCGCTGAAGATCGTCGCCGTCGACAGCCTCGATGAGGTGCCGCCGATGGTCGCGCCCTCGCGCGCCTATCTGCAAACCGCGGCGGTCGCGGCCTCGCCGCGCGAGCTGTTCCGCATCGCGGCGCTGCTCGGCGAAGCCGGCGTCACCCGCATCTGCGGCTTCGGGGCGATGGCGGCGCCCGAGGCCGGCTGGCACAATGACGGACGCTTCAACCTGCTCGACCTGGTCAGGCTGACCGAGATCGAGCAATCGGCCGAACGCGCCGCCGACGACCTGGCACCCTATGTCGATTGAAGCCCAGAGCGACGCCTTCGTCGCCCTCGAGGCGGTCGATTTCGGCTATGGCGCGGAGGCCATCGTCGACGGCGTCGACTGGGCGATTCCGCGCGGGGCGTTCCACTGCCTGGTCGGGCGCAGCGGCAGCGGCAAGACGACCCTGCTCAAGCTCGCGGCGGGGCTGCTGGCGCCGCGCCGGGGCCTGGTGCGGATCGACGGCGTGGCGCTCGACGGGCCGGGGCCGCGGATCGGCTTCGTGTTCCAGCAGCCGACGCTGCTCGACTGGCTCAGCGTTCTCGACAACGTGCTGCTGCCGCTCTCGCTGAAGCGCAGCGTGGGCGACGCGGATCGCGAGACGGCGCGCGCTTTGCTCGACCGGGTGGGCCTGTCGGCCTTCGCGGCCCGCCATCCCGCCCAGCTCTCGGGCGGGCAGCAGAGCCGGGTCGCGGTGGCGCGGGCGCTGATCACGGAGCCCGCCCTGCTGTTGCTGGACGAGCCCTTCGCGGCGCTCGACGCGCTGACGCGCGAGGAGCTCCAGGACGACCTGCTGGCGCTCTGTGCGCACCATGCCACGACGGTGCTCTTCGTCACCCATGACATCGGCGAGGCGGTCTATCTCGCCGATCGGGTCGCGATCATGGCCGGCGGAACGTTGCACCACGACCTCGCCATCGACCTGCCACGGCCGCGCTCGCGCGAGCTGCGCTATGGTCCCGCCTTCAACGCGCTCTGCCGCGAGCTGCGTCAGGCGATGGATGCCGCGCCATGAGGGAAAGGCTGGCCTCGGCGCTCCTGCTCGTCGCCCTGCTCGCCGGCTGGGAGGCGTGGTGCCGTCTCGGCCGGGTTCCGGCCCTGATCGTGCCGGCGCCGTCTTTCGTCTTCGCCACGCTGTGGAGCGAGATCGCCAGCGGGCGCCTGCTGCCGCATCTCGCGGTGACCGCGACCGAAATGACGCTCGGGCTGGCGCTGGGCTGCGCGGTCGGGCTGGCGACAGGAATCCTGCTGGCGGAGGCCCCCGTGCTGCGCCGGCTGCTCCATCCCTACATCGTCGCCAGCCAGGTCGTGCCGAAGCTCGCGCTCGGCCCGCTCTTCATCGTCTGGTTCGGCTTCGGCCTGACGCCGACCATCGTGATCACGGCGCTGATCTGCTTCTTCCCGCTGATGGAAAACACGCTGACCGGGCTGTCTCAGGTCGATCCCGGCCGGCGCGAGCTGTTCCGCATGCTGGGCGCCAGCCGCCTGCAGACGCTGCTGCGGCTGAAGCTGCCGGGCGCGCTTCCGGTGATCCTCGCGGGGTTCCGGGTCGCGGTCGTGCTGGCGCTGGTCGGCGCCGTCGTCGGCGAGTTCATCGGCGGCCGGGCGGGGCTCGGCGCCTCGATCATCGCCGCCCAGAGCGTGATGGATTCGAGCCTGATGTTCGCGCTCTTCATCGTCATCACGCTGCTCGGCATGGCCTTCTACCAGGCGGCGCTCCTCATCGAGCGGCTGCTGCTGCGCCACCATCTGAAAGGGTAAATCATGATTGCCGCTGGCCGGTTCGTTTCCCCGCGCCCTCATCCTGAGGAGGCCCGCAGGGCCGTCTCGAAGGATCGTTCAGGAGGTGCCCGAGCCAACTGGACCATCCTTCGAGACGCCGCTTCGCGGCTCCTCAGGATGAGGGCTGTAGGTTTGGCTGCCGCCTTAGCGACGCTCTTTACGGCGTCCGTGGCCCACGCCCAGCCGCTCGACAAGGTCACCGTCGCGGGCTGGAGCCAGCCGATCAGCGAGATCACCAATCTGCTGGCCGAGCCGGACAAGGGCTTCTTCCGCGCGAAGGGGATCGATCTCGGCTATGTGCCCGGAACCGGCGGCGGCTCGGCGATCCAGAACATGCTGTCGGGCCAGGCCGACATCGCCTTCACCGATCCGGCAGCGCTCTATCTCGCGCTCGACAAGGGCGAGAAGCTGGTCGCGATCTACAACATCTATCCGCAGAACGTCTTCAACGTGGTCGCGCCGAAGGCCAAGGGCATCCGCACGGCGGCGGACCTCAAGGGCAAGCGCATCGGCGTCTATTCTCTCTCCAGCGGCACGCGGCAGAACCTGCAGGTGCTGCTGCACCAGGTCGGGTTGACCGAAAAGGACGTCACGGTCGAGGTCACCGGCCTGCTCAACTTCGCGCCGCTGATCCAGGGGCAGGTCGACGCCACGGCCGCGACCGACACCGGGCTTCTGGTCGCGAAAATGAAGGGCCTGCCGGAGGTCGACGTCATCGAGGTCAGGGACCATCTCAACCTGCCGAGCGACATCTTCGTGGTGACGGAAGGAACCTACGAGGCGAAGAAGCCGCTGCTGAAGCGCTTCCTCGCCGCCTATCGCGACAGCGCCGCCTGGATGATCGCGAGCCCCGAAGAGGCGGCGAAGCTCGCCGTGACGCGCGCGATCAACGGCCGCGACGAGGCGCTCAATCTCGAGATCATCAAGCTGCGCAACATCTCGACGGTGTCGCCGACGACGCAGGCGAAAGGCCTCGGCCATTTTGATCCGGAGTTGCTGCAGAAGGGCGCCGACACCTTCCACCGGCTCGGGCTGATCGGAAAGCCGATCGATATGAGCCAGGTGGTGAAGACGGATCTGATTCCTTGAGGCGCACGCCATGACCTTCCACGACAGGGTGATCCTCGTCACCGGGGCGAGCCGGGGCATCGGCGCGGCCATCGCCAAAGCCTTCGCCGCCGAGGGCGGGCTTGTGGTCGTGAACTACCGCTCCAGCGACGCCGCCGCGCAGGCCGTGGTCGAGGCCTGCCGGGCGGCGGGCGGGCAGGCGGTCGCGATCGCCGCCGACGTCACCGATCCGGAGGCGGTCGCGGGGATGCTGGCGCGGATCGCGGAGGAGGCGGGGCGGCTCGATGCCGTCGTGAACAATGCGTTTGCGCCCTATGTCTTCGACCCCGACCATCGCGCGCGCTTCTGGGAGACGCCATGGTCGGCCTATCAGACGCAGGTCGATGGCGCGCTGAGGGCGACCTACAATGTCTGCCAGGCGGCCCTGCCGCTGATGCGCCGGCGTGGGCGCGGCTCCATCGTGAACATGGCGACCGATCTCGTGGCGCGGCCGAGCCTCGCCTATCACGACTACACCACCGCCAAGGCGGCGCTGATCGGCTTCAGCCGCAACCTCGCGACCGAGCTCGGCCCGCTCGGCATCCGGGTCAACTGCGTCGCGCCGGGGCTGGTCTGGCCGACCGATGCGAGCGCGCGGACGCCTGAGGCGGTCCGGGAGATGCTGATCGCCCAGACGCCGCTGGGGCGCATCGCGACGCCCGAGGACGTAACCGGGCCGGTGCTGTTCCTCGCCTCCGAAGCCAGCGGCTTCGTCACCGGCCAGACGCTGCATGTCGATGGCGGGCTGGTGATGACTTAGGTCTTCGCGGCCCGCGCATCCCGGATGGCGCGCCAGACCCTCGCCGGCGTGGCTGGCATGTCGAGATGCGTCACGCCGAGTGGGCGCAGCGCGTCGAGGATGGCGTTGATCACCGTCTGCGGCGCGCCGATGCAGCCGGCCTGGCCGGCGCCCTTGACGCCGAGCGGGTTGGCGCGCGTCGGTACCTCGACCATCTCGAGATCGAAGGCGGGCAGATCGGCGGCGCGCGGCACGGCATAATCCATGAAGGTCGCGCTCAGGAGCTGGCCGGAGCCTTCATCGTAGAGCGCCTCCTCCATCAGTGCTTGGCCGATGCCCTGCGCCAGACCGCCATGGACCTGCGCCTCCGCCAGCAGCGGGTTGATCAACGTCCCGTAATCGTCGACCGCGACATAGCGTTCGATCGTGACGGCGCCGGTGTCCGGGTCGATCTCGACCTCCGCCACCTGCGCGCCGTTGGGAAAGGTGAAGACGTCGCAGCGGTTGTCGCCATGGCCCTCCAGCGGCGCGCCGGTGCTGTCCGCGAGATGGGCGGAGATCACGAAGAGGTCGATCTCGCGCGGCAGGCCGTCCGCTGAAGGCTCGCTGCGGAAGCGGCCTTCCGCGAAGGAGAGGCTGTCGGCTGCGACCTGCAGCAGCTGCGCGGCTAGGGGCCTGGCCTTCGCGAGCAGATCGTCGGCCGCCATCAGCAGCGCCGTGCCGCCGAGATGGAGCGAGCGTGCGCCGCCATGGCCGCCGCCGCGCGGGACGGTGGCCGTGTCGCCCTGGACGAGGGTGAAACGCTCGACCGGCAGGCCGAGCCGGTCGGCCGCGAGCTGGGCGAAGCTGGTCTCGTGGCCCTGGCCGTTGGAATGGGTGCCGACGGCCATGGCGATGGCGCCCTCCGGCCCGACCCGCAGCCAGGCCTCCTCGTCGGGGCGGCCACGCGAGGTTTCGAGGAAGCAGCCGATGCCGAAGCCGCGCAGCCTCCCGCGCCTGGTCGAGGCGCGCCGCCGCGCCGCGAAGCCCGCGCGGTCGGCCGCCGCCAGCGCCCGCTCGAGGTTCTCCGGAAAGGTGCCGCTGTCGATCACCATGCCGAAGGCGGGACGGCGGTAGGGGAAGCTGCGGATGAAGTTGCGCCGGCGCAGTTCCGCCGGATCGATGCGCAGCGTGTGGGCAGCGGCTTCGATCAGCCGCTCGATCAGATAATTCGCCTCGGGCTTGCCGGCGCCGCGATAGGCGTCGATCGGGGCCGTGTTGGTGAAGACGCCGCGCACATCCATCGCCATGGCGGGGATGTCGTAGAGCCCGCCCATCGCGGCGGCGGGGGCGTTGGTTCCGCTGCCGGGACCGAGCGATGAGACATAGGCGCCGAGATTGGCGATCGTCTCGACATCGAGCGCGAGGAAGCGCCCGCGCCGGTCGAGCGCCAGCCGCGCGGTGCTGAGATTGTCGCGGGCATGGGCGCCGCCGGTGAACTCCTCGATGCGCTCGGCGCTCCAGCGCACCGGCCGGCCGAGCCGTCGCGCGGCCCAGAGCACCAGCGCATATTCGGGATAGGTGACGTTCTTCATGCCGAAGCCGCCGCCGACATCGGGCGTCGAAACCCGGATGCGGTCGAGCGGCAGGCCGAAGACGCCTTGCGCGAGTTCGCGTCGGATGTCGTGGACCGAGGCGCCGCTGATCTCGAGGTGGTAGCGGTCCGCGCCGGCCTCGTAACGGCCGATGGCGATGCGCGGTTCGAGAGCCGCAGCGACGATGCGGTTGTTGACCAGATCGCAGCTCACGACATGGGCGGCCTTGGCGAAGGCGCGTTCGACGGCGGCGGGATCGCCGCGGCGGAAACGGAAGGCGATGTTGCCCGGAGCCTGCGGCCAGAGCTGCGGCGCGTGCCCGTCGGTCGCGCCGCGCAGATCGGTGACCGCCGGCAGGATGTCGTAATCGATGCTGATGTGCTCGCAGGCCTCGCGGGCCAGCGCCTCCGTGTCGGCGACGACGAAGGCGACGGGTTCGCCGACATGGCGGACGATGTCGCGAGCCAGTGGCCAGCGCGGCGGCACGATCAGCGGCTCGACGGTGGCGACGGTGATCGAGGTCGGCAGTGGGTTGAGGCCGTCGAGATCCGCGGCGGTGTAGACGCCGTGCACGCCGGGCAGGCTCGCCGCCGCCACGCCGTCGATCGCGCGGATGCGGGCATGGGCATGGGGTGAGCGCAGCATGACGGCGGCGAATTCGCCCTCCGGGGCGCGATCGCCAAGGTAATCGCCGCGCCCGGTGACGAAGCGTGCGTCCTCCCGCCGCCGCAGCGAGCGCGGGTCATCGCGGGTCGGTTGGCCCCTGGTGCCTTTGCCGGCGGTTCTCGCTTCCGTCATCGTCCACCCGTCCCGCCCGGTCCGAAGCGCTGTCCTGTCTGGCCGCCCGGCGCTCAGCCTGCCTTCGTCGCGACAGAGGACGCCGGCCCGTCCACGTCAAGCGGCAACGCTGCGACCGTCCGGGCGGAGATTCGGCTGTGGATCGCGCGATGCGACAGGCGGGCAGGCGCCATCCTCGGATCGGAAATAGAATGATCGTAGGTTGCAATCATTTTTTGACAGAAAATCATCCGGGTTCTTCTCTTGAAAGAGATGAAATCAATAGTTCAATAGGCAGCACTATTTAAGTTGATAGTCTATTACGACTCATCATAGATGGTTCCGAATGGGACTGGGGTTTTGCAATGTATAGAAATTCAAATCTGCTTTACGGATCAGCTTTGCTGATTTTCGTCTGCATCCCGCATGTCGGCCGTGGGCAGTCGGTTGCCGAGGCGACCCGGCCTGCCGCAATCGAGCTCGATCAGATCACCGTCACCGCGACCCGCGGCGAGAAGCAGGTGCTCGACGTGCCCGGCACGGTCAGCATCATCTCCCGCCAGGAACTCGACGAGCGCATCACGCGCGACATGCAGGATCTGGTGCGCTACCAGCCGGGGATCAGCGTCAACCGCCAGACGACGAGCACCGATCCCTTCGCCAATTTCGGCGGCTTCACCATCCGGGGCGTCGGCGGCAACCGCGTCAAGATGCAGGTGGATGGGGCGCGCGTGATCGAGCGCGTCACCGACGGCAACCGCGATTTCGTCGATCTGCCCTTCCTGAAGACTGTCGAGATCGTACGCGGGCCGGGTTCGGTGCTCTGGGGCGCGGATGCGCTCGGCGGCATCGTGGCCTATCGCACGCTCGATCCGCAGGACCTGCTCAAGGGCAAGGACAAGCCTTATGCAGTGCGCCTGAACAGCGCCTATGACAGCCTCGACCGCTCCTTCGTGAAGACCGGCATCGCCGCCTTCCGGTTCTCGCCGCTGCTGGAGGGCATCTTCGGCGTCAGCCAGAAGACCGGGCACGAGGCGAAGCTGACCAAGGCGCGCGCCGATGGCGGCCGCTGGGGCTGCCCGGTGCCGAGCACGCGCTTCCTCGGCTGCAACCAGCTCAACCCGCTCGACACGACGGTGTGGAACGCCTTCGGCAAGCTCGTCTTCAAGCCGAACGGCCAGCATAGCTTCAAGCTGACCGGCGAATACTATGACAGCGATTCGACGGTGAACCAGCTCAACGACTACAACGTCGTCAGCAGCGGCATCCGCAACGGCGCCTATATCCGCAGCCAGGTGAAGTCGCGAAAGCGGATCGCGCTCGAGCACGAGTGGGATGTCGGGGCGAGCTTCCTCGATTCGATCCGCTGGCAGGCCTCCTACTCGCCCCAGAGCCGCACCTTCGTCAGCAACCGCCTGCAGACGCTCGCCAATGGCCAGCAGCGCTTCACCCGCGGCCTGCATGACTACCAGGAGCAGTTCTCGCAGCTCGACATCCAGGCGAAGTCGAGCTTCGCGCTGGGCCCGAGCTTCCACCGCCTGACCTATGGCTTCCAGGGCGACATCACCCGCACCGACTACAAGCGCCAGGACGACGTGCGCAATCTCGCGACGAATGTGCTGACCACCACGGTGGCGGGGGGCTTCAACTTCGCCAATGCCACGACCACGCGGGCCGACATCTATCTCCAGGACGAGATCGAGCTGATGTCCGGCCGCTGGACGATCACGCCCGGCATCCGCTACGCGACCTACACCATCGATCCCCGGCTCGGAGCCGGCTATGTCGTCGTGCCCGGCAAGGAACCGCGCGAACTCGACTCAAAGAAGGTGATCCCGCAGATCGGGACGATCTTCAAACTGACCGAGACCTATTCGCTCTACGGGCGCTATGCGGAGGGCTTCAAGATGCCCACCGCCGAGCAGCTCTACACCTCGCTGCCCTCGACGAGCTTCCAGCTGATCCCCAATCCCGATCTGCGGCCGGAGAGCGTGCGCTCCTATGAGGCGGGCGTCCGCGGCCAGTTCGCCGGGGGCTGGTTCTCGGTCGGCGTCTTCCACGCCCGCTACAAGGACTTCATCCAGTCGCTCTACCAGATCCCCGGGACGGTCGATTACACCTATCGCAATGTCTCGCAGGTGCAGATTTCGGGCATCGAGGCCTTGGCCGAGTACCGGCTGCACGAGCGCTGGCTGCTGAACGCGTCGCTGAGCTACCAGTATGCCGACCAGCGCGTCACCGCCGGCGCGGCCAAGACGCCCTTCGATGTCAATCCCTTCAAGGCCGTCACCGGCATCAAGTACCTGATGCCGGAATACGGGCTCGAGGCGGAGGTGATCGGCACCTTCGCGGGCGGCGCCAACCGGGCGAGCACGACGGATACCTTCAAGCAGGGCGGCTACTCGGTGTTCGACGCCTATCTGAACTGGAAGCCGACCTCCTTCGTCACCCTGCGCGGCGGCGTCGAGAACATCTTCGACAAGCGCTACTTCGCCAATCTCGTCGGCGGCTCCTACACGAAGACGGCGTCGACCTCCGTCGCCGCGGCCAATCCGCTCGAACTCCAGACCGCGCCGGGGCGCACCTTCAAGCTCGCGGCCTCCGTCGAGTTCTGAGCCCCTCCTTCCGACAGGCTGCCGCGCCGCGTCCGGCGCGGCGGCCTGGCGACGCTGCGCCCGAGACCCGCAGCGTCGCTCCCTCATTTTGGAGCAGCACAGTATGAAAGCACCGACCACCCTGCGCGAAGCCCTGCTGCAAAGCCCGGCCGAGATCCTGCCCCTGCTGACCGCCATGGGGCGCGTGATGCTGAGCGCACGCCGGCAGGGTGCCATCCATGAGCGGATGGGAGCCGTGCAGGGCGTGACGATCGACGCCGACAAGGCGCGGCTCGCCGGCGAGTGCCATGACAGCGTGATCGACCTCGCGGTGGTCAAGCGCATCGTCGTCGACCGTTCCGGCAAGATGCGCGACAAGGTCCTGCCCAAGCTCGAATGCCAGGATGGGGCGGGCGAAACGCTGTTCAGCCTGATCGGCCTCGAAGGGCTCGAGCCTTTCGAAGCTGCGCTGGCGCCGCTGGGGGCGGGGACGCCGCTCGAGCCGGTGCTGCGCGAGGCGTCTTCGGGCGGTGCCCAGGAGGTTGCGCCGGAGGATCTCGGCGCGGCGACCTTCGCCGCCATCCTCGGCAATGCTATGCTGATCGCGATCGATTTCGAGCGGCCGGGGCTGTTCCAGCATTGGGTCGGCCTCCTGCCCGAGCCGAAGCCCTCAATGGGTTTCGTCAACGTCATGCAGGGCGACTTCCATCTGCACCTGCAGGCCGGGGCGGTCGCCGGTTGGGCGCGGCACCAGATGGAGGCCGAAGTGGTGCTCCGGGCCCTCGATGCTGAGGGTCGCGAGACCGGGCTCAGCCTGCGTGGCCCGGCTGCCGCCTTTGCCGGGGTTCCGGGCGTGCGGGAGCCTGCCGCGCATGGCTGAGGCGGCGCGGGTCCTGGTCGCGCATCCGCGGGGCACCTGGCTGTGCCCGCAGAGCGGCGCCGTCCTGGATCAGGGTGTCCTGCTGCGCGCCCTGGCGGGGCGCCGCGTCGTCCTGCTCGGCGAGACGCATGACATCGCCGAGATCCATCGCTGGCAGCTCCATGTCGCGGCCTTCCTGCACCTGCTGAGGCCGCAGATGGCGATCGGCTTCGAGATGTTTCCGCGCCGCGTTCAGGGCGTTCTCGATGCCTGGGTCGACGGCCTGATGGACACCTTCACCTTTCTGGAGCGCAGCGACTGGGCACTGGTCTGGGGCTTCGATCCCGCGCTCTACCTGCCGCTGTTCCATTTCTGCCGCCAGCAGCGGGTCCGGATGCTAGCGCTCAACTGCCATCGCCCCCTGGTGACACGGGTCGGCCAGGTCGGTTGGGAGGCGATCCCCGTTGATGAGCGCGACGGCGTCACGCCGGCCGCCCCCGCGACCGAGGCCTATCGCGCCTATCTCGAGCGGCTGATGGGGAGTGTCCGCCCGATGCCCGGCGGCGAGGCCGGTTCGCCGGTGAGCGACCGTTTCCTGCGCGCGCAGCAGACCTGGGACCGGGCCTTCGCCTGCGGCATCGCCGAGCATCTGGCGCGCGCGCCCGATGAACTCGTCATTGGGATCATCGGCCGCGGGCATCTCGAATACGGGCACGGCACGCCTTACCAGCTGCGCGATCTCGGCATCGCCGACAGCGCGATCCTGCTGCCGACGAGCCACGCTGCCCATGAGCTGACCGAGATCGGGGGTATCGCCGATGCCCTCTTCCGCCTCGACGTGCCCGAGCCGCCCGCACCGCGCCGCGAACGGCCGAGGCCGGGCTGAGGTGTCGCGATGGCCGTGCTCCGTCACATCGCCTGGCTGGCGAAACTCTGCGTCTCCGGACCGGGCGGCCTGGTCGGCCTCGCCCAGTTCGTCGTCATTGCGGTGCTCGGGCTGATCGGGGTGCGGGTCGGCGTCGCCCTGATCGCCTGGAACGCCGACTTCTACAACGCCCTGCAGGCCCTCGATGTCGCGGGGGTGCTGTCGCAGATCAGGGTCTATTTCGGGCTGACGGCCGTCACCGTCGCGCTGCATCTGGCCTCGACCTATCTGCGGCGGCAGCTCCAGATCCGCTGGCGCCATGCGTTGACCGAAGTCGCGCTCGATCGTTGGTTTGCCGGCAAAGCCTACTGGCATCTGCGGGACAGGAGCGTGGACGGGCTCGACAATCCCGACCAGCGCATCGCCGAGGATTGCCGCATCTTCGTCGACAAGCTGACCGACGAAGCGCTGGAGCTGATCACCAAGATCGTCGGGCTGGTCTCCTATGTCGCGATCCTGTGGTCGCTCTCGACCTTTCCGCTGGCCTTCGCCGTGGCGGGGCTCTCGGTCGAGATTCCCCGCTACATGGTCTGGGCCGCGCCGCTCTATGTCGCCCTCGCCACGCTGATCACCCATGGGCTCGGCGCGCCGCTGAAGCGGCTGGATTTCGAGCAGCAGCGCCGTGAGGCGGATTTCCGCTTCGCGCTGACCCGGCTGCGCGAGAACGTGGAGCCGGTGGCGCTGGCGGGGGGCGAGGCGGCGGAGCGCAGCGTGCTGTCGCGGCGCTTCGCGGCCCTGGCCGCGAACTGGCATCTGCTGGCGCGACGCGAGGTCATTCTCGGCCTTTTCTCGCGGCCCTATTTCCAGACCGTGCTGACGATCCCGATGTTCCTGGCGCTGCCGGCCTATCTGGCCGGCCGCCTCACCTTCGGCGGGCTGATGCAGATCCGCTCCGCCTTCCAGAACGTCGTGACGACGCTGTCCTGGTTCATCTTCTCCTACAAGGATCTGGCGCAGCTCGCGGCGACGGCGAGCCGGCTGCGGCATTTCCTGGCCGCGGCGGAGGCTGCGCAGGCGGCCGGCATGGCCGGGCCTCGGGTTGCCGAGGGCACGGCCTTCCGCACGCATCGTCTGCGCCTGTCGACACCGGAGGGTCGCCCCCTCGCGCCGCTGCCGGAGCTGGAGATCGGGGCCGGAGACTGCTGCTGGATCGTGGCGCCCTCCGGTTTCGGCAAAAGCACGCTGGTCAAGGCGCTGGCGGGTCTGTGGCGCCATGGCGCGGGGGGCATCGAGCGGCCCGCCGGGTCGATCGTCTTCGCCTCGCAGCAGGTTTATCTGCCCCTCGGCAGTCTCGAGGCGGCCCTGGCCTATCCGGCGCTGCCGGAGGCGTTCACCACGACGCAGTACCGGCAGGCCCTGGATGCCGTCGGTCTGGGTTCGCTCTGGGCGTCAGACGAGCCGGCCTGGCAGCGTCTCCGCCAGGGGCTGTCGGGCGGGGAGCGCCAGCGGCTGGCCCTGGCGCGGCTGCATCTGCACCGGCCGGACTGGGTCGTTCTGGACGAGGCGACCTCGGCGCTGGATGCCGTCGCGGAGCGCGAGGTGCTGGCGAGGCTGCGGGCGGCGTTGCCGGCTGCGGCCTTCATCATCATCGCACATCGGGCCCCGCAGGGAGTCGGCCCCTGCCGGACACTGCGGCTCGACGACGAGGAAGGGGCCGGTGCGTCGCCCCTCGCTAGGGATCAGGCCCCGGCGGTCAGATAGCGGGCCAGTCCGGCGGTCGAGGAATCATGGGCGTCGGCGGGAGCCTTGCCCTCGATCACCGGCAGCAGTGCGGTCGCTAGTTCCTTGCCGAGCTCGACACCCCACTGGTCGAAGGCATTGATGCCCCAGATCGCCGCCTCGACGAAGACGCGGTGCTCGTAGAGCGCGATCACGCGGCCCAGCGTGAAGGGATCGAGCTTGCGGTAGGCCAGCGTGATCGAGGGGCGGCTGCCGGGGAAGACCTTGTGCGGCGCCAGGGCCTCGATGTCGGCAGCCGGCAGCCCCTGCTTCGTCAGCGCGTCGCGCGCCTCCTCCAGGGTCCGGCCTTTCATCAGGGCCTCGCTCTGGGCGAGGCAGTTGGCCAGCAGCAGCCGGTGCTGATGCGCCAGCTCCGGCTCATGCCCTTCTGCCGCGACCATGAACTCGCAGGGGATGGTGTCCGTGCCCTGGTGGATCAGCTGGTAGAAGGCATGCTGGCCATTGGTGCCGGGCTCGCCCCAGACGAGCGGGCCGCTCGGCCGCTCGACGGGGGAGCCGTCCTTGCGGACGCGCTTGCCGTTCGATTCCATGTCGAGCTGCTGGAGATAGGCCGGCAGGCGCAGCAGGCGCTGGTCGTAAGGCAGGACCGCGCGCGCCGGATAGCCGCAGACGTCGCGGTGCCAGATGCCGATCAGGCCGAGAAGAACGGGCAGATTGCGGTCGAGCGGGGTGGTGCGGAAATGATCGTCCATCGCATGGGCGCCGGCGAGGAAGGCGCGGAAATGCGCCGGCCCGACCGCGATCATCACCGGCAGGCCGATGGCGGACCAGACCGAATAGCGGCCGCCGACCCAGTCCCAGAAGCCGAAGACGCGGTCCGGCGCGATGCCGAAGGCGGCGACCTTGTCGAGGGCCGTGGAGACCGCGGCGAAGTGGGCGCCGACCGCGGCCTCGCCGAGGGCCGCCGCGATCCAGCGTCGCGCGGTTGCGGCGTTGGTCATGGTCTCGACCGTGGTGAAGGTCTTGGAGGCGACGATGAAGAGCGTGCGCGCCGGATCGAGCTTCGCCAGCGTATCGGCGATATGGGCGCCGTCGACGTTGGAAACGTAATGCAGGCGCGGCCCGTCATGATAGGGCGCCAGCGCCAGGGTCACCATGACGGGGCCGAGATCGGAGCCCCCGATGCCGATATTGACCACGTCGGTAAAGCGCGCGCCGTCGGCAGCCGCGATGCGCCCTTCGCGCACCCCGTCCGCGAAGACCGCGAGCCGGTCGAGCGTCTCGTGGACGGCGGGCACGACATCGCGCCCGTCGACCTGGATGCGGTGGCTCTTCGGGGCGCGCAGGGCGGTATGGAGTACCGCGCGCTTTTCCGTGCTGTTGATCGCTTCGCCCGCGAACATGGCGTCGCGCTGACGGGTGACGCCGGTGGCTTCGGCGAGTTCGAGCAGCAGTGTGCGTGTCTGCGCCGTGACGGCCGTCTTGGAATAATCCAGCAGCAGATCGTCGAGACGAGCGGAAAAGCCGGCGAAGCGGCCCTCGTCTTCGGTAAAGAGGGTTCGCAAAGGGCGGGCTTCGGTGGCGCGACGGTGTTCGGCCAGCTTCGCCCAGATCATGTCCTGCACCGCTACGCTCCTGTTCACCGCCATGCCCGAGGCGCCGCTCCCGCAACCCGTCGATCAGAGAGCGGTTCCGAATGGCCGAAATGGGGCCGCGTCACCGCGGTCGACGGGTCGCCCCTTCGCATCAGGCGACACTCAGCCCGCTCACGCCATGATGACGGATGCGATCGGCCACGAAGCCCGAGGCTGTCGCCGCGGCGACGAAGCGGCCGAGCCAGGCCACGGCCTCCTCCGTCAGTCCGTCAGGCCTGCGTGCGACGCCGATCGCCTGCTGCACGGCCATGAAGCGGCCCTCGAGCAGGCGCGCGCCCGGCAGCCGCTGCGCATCATCGAGAAGGCGCATGCGCAATCCTGCCAGCGCGTCGAGCCCGCGGTCGCGGAAATCGGCGAAGGTCTCGTCCATGGTGGCGGTGCGGACGAGTTCGGCCCGGCGGATGTGGCGATCGAGCCAGAGGCCATAGGCCGTGCCGCCGGTCACGGCGATGCGGATGCCGGGGGCATCGACGGCGTCGATCGTCGCGAGCGGCGAGCCGGCCGGTACGAGATAGGTCGCCTCGATCTGCGCATAGGGCGCGGTGAAGGCGATCGTCTCGGCGCGCTGCGGCTCGGCGCCGATCAGGCCGATGTCCCATTCGTCGCGCTGGGCCGCATCGGCCAGCAGCGCCGGCGATGCATAGGCGACGAGCCGCAGGCTCACACCCAGGCGTTTTGCGACGGCTCCCGCCATGTCGGGCGAGACGCCGACCGGTGCACCGTCGGCTCCTCGCGCGGAGACGAGCAGGAAATTGGACAGGTTGATCCCCGCGCGCAGGATGCCGCCGGGGGCGAGCCGCGCGCGCAGGGAGGCTGAAACCGGTCCGGGATCACCGTCGAAGGTCATGCGAGAGTCCCGGATCGCGCAGGCCGGTCAAGGCGCGGCATAGGGCGAGAACAGGGAGGCAACCTCGCGGTAGACCCCCTGCTTGAACGGAATGATGAGATCGACCGTGCGCTCCAGCCGTTCCCAGCGCCAGGCGTCGAACTCGGCCTTGTGGCCGCCGGCCGGCGTCGCAATGTCGATCTCGCTGTCGGCGCCCGTCAGCCGGAAGGCGAACCATCTCTGCGCCTGGCCGCGCCAGCGGCCTTTCCAGGCTTCCTTGCCGATGGCGGCCGGCAGATCATAGGCGAGCCAGCCGGGGCTCTCGGCGAGGAGCGCCACGGAGGTGACGTTGGTCTCTTCCTGCAATTCGCGGATCGCAGCCTCGAGCGGCGTCTCGCCGGCATCGATGCCGCCCTGCGGCATCTGCCATTCGTGGCCGGGCGCGACGTGCTCGCGCAGGGACCTGTTGGCCCGGCGTCCGACGAAGACGAGCCCCTCGGCATTGAACAGGGCAAGCCCGACACAGGGGCGGTAGCCGTCCGGCGGCGTGGCGGTGATCATCTGAGGGATCCGGTGGTCTTGGGGCTGCGCAGGCCCCGGGCCGCACTCATCGGCACGATGACGAGGCCCTTGGCCTCCAGCGTCTGGGCCCAGCGCGCGATGCGCTCGACCGAGACCGGGAGCGCGCTGGCGCCGAGGATGGCGATGCCCTGCTCCCGGGCCAGTGCCTCGATCGCGGCGAGTTCCTTGTCGATCGCGTCCGGCCGGGCGACCGTATCGACGACGCGGTCGATCTTCATGGCGGGGATCTGGGCGCGCTGCGCGGCAGCCGTGAGAAGGCTGCGGGCCGAGGAGCCGTCATCCACCACCATCAGGCCGCGCCCGGCCAGTTCGCGCAGGACCGGCGACAGGGCCGCATCGTCGGACGTGAAGCGGCCGCCGAGGAAATTGACGACGCCGACATAGCCGGTGAATCGGCCGAGCACCCAGTGCAGCCGCTCCATGTTCTCGGCAGCCTTGGGGCCGGTCAGAAGGGTGTGTGGCCCCGGGTCGCTGTCGGGATAGTCGAACGGCTCCATCGGCAGCTGCAGGAAGACCTCGTGGCCTTCGCTGCGGGCGCGCTGGACCGTGCGCTCCAGTTCGGCACCATAAGGCGCAAAGGCGAGCGAGACCGGTCCGGGCAGCTTGGTGATGGCGTCGGCGGTGCCCGTGGGGCTGATGCCGAGTCCGCCGACGAGAATCGCGATCCGGCCCGCGACCTTGCCCGGGGGCGGCGGCCCGGCCGGGCGTGCATAGAGCTGCGCGGGTGTCGTGCCATCCGGGGCGATCTTCGGCAGCAGCCCATGGCGGGTGCGCTCGACGAGGCGGTTGTCCGGCGCGGGGGCCAGCTTCACCACGGTTGGCGTATCGGGAATGGTGATGACGATGGCGCCCGGTGCATCCGCCCCCGGACGCACGACGGTGACGCCGGATTCGTTCTCCAGCTGCCTGGCGCTGGACTGGGTGCGTGGCGGCTCGGCCGTGGCGCCGGCGACAGCGGGGCCGGTTGCGGGCAGGGCGGGGACGGTGCGTGTCTCGATGCGCGCCGTCGCCATCGGCTCGCCGCCGTCGGGATCACGCCGGATGGCGATGACCAGCAGTAGGCCTACCCAGGCGAGGGCGACAAGACCGGCGCCCGCGAACACAGCCCAGCGGCCCCACGGGCGGGCGGGGGATGTCGCGCGGTCCTGGCCGAGCGGCCGGTTGAGCTCAGTGAGCGGCGTTCCGGCCAAGCGAAGCCGTCCTCAAGCTTGCGAACGGACCCGAATCAGTGGTCCGCGAAGCGGGAGTATGTCGGATTCCGATCGAATCAGACAGCCTTCCGCCACGTCTGTCGCCGCGTTCGCCCACCCAGCGTCAGTTGGGCTTGGGCGCCTCGCCCTGCGGGGCGGCGGCGTCCTTCTTGACGCCGCGCAGCTGGTTCAGGGCGGCGATGAGCTGCGTGTCCTTGGCCGGGTCGTTCGGGACGTAGGAGGCGGAGCCGGACTGCTCGTCCTTGCCGTCGCCCGCCTTGAGATGACCCTTCAGCGCCGCCTCGCCCTTGTTCTCGGCGAGCTTGTCCTTCAGCTCCGGCGGAATGTCCTGCACCACCTCGATGTCCGGCGAGATGCCCTTGGCCTGGATCGAGTTGCCCGAGGGGGTGTAGTACCGCGCCGTCGTCAGGCGCAGGCCGCCATTGCCGGCGAGCGGGATCACGGTCTGGACTGAGCCCTTGCCGAAGGAGCGGGTGCCCATGATGGTGGCCCGCTTGTGATCCTGCAGCGCGCCCGCGACGATTTCCGCCGCCGAGGCGGAGGAGCCGTTGATCAGCACGACGACGGGCTTGCCCTTGGTGAGGTCGCCCGCCTTGGCGTTGAAGACCTGGGTCTCCTCGGCGTTGCGGCCGCGGGTCGAGACGATCTTGCCGCGCTCCAGGAACGCGTCCGAGACCAGCACGGACTGGTCGAGGCGGCCGCCACGGTTGTTGCGCAGATCGATGATGTAGCCCTTGAGCTTGTCGGCACCGATATCGGCATTGATCTTGTCGATCGCCTTGCGCAGACCCTCATAGGTCTGTTCGCTGAAGGTGCCGATGCGGATGTAGCCGACATCGCCCTCGATGCGCTCCTCCACGGCGGGGACGACGATGGTGGTGCGCGTCAGGGTGAATTCCAGCGGCTCCGGCTTGCCGGGACGCTCGACCTTCAGCTTGACCTGGGTGTTGATGATGCCGCGCATCTTCTCGACCGCCTGGGTCAGGGAGAGACCCTTCACCTCCTGGCCGTCGATCTGGCTGATGATGTCGTTGGCCAGGATGCCGGCCTTGAAGGCGGGCGTGTCCCTGATCGGCTTCGCGACCTTGAGGATCCCTTCCTCCATCGTCACCTCGATGCCGAGGCCGCCGAACTGGCCGCGCATGTCGGTGTCCATGTCGCGGAACGACTTGGCGTCGAGATAGGAGGAGTGCGGGTCGAGCGAGGAGACCATGCCGTTGATGGCGGCCTCGATCAGCTTCTGCTCGTCCGGCTTCTCGACATAGTCGGTGCGGATCTTCTCGAAGATGTCACCGAAGAGGTTGAGGCTGCGATAGACCTCGGCGGAGGCCGCGACCGCGCTGGTCGAGGTGAGCAGATGCGTCTGCGTGACCATGCCGGTCAGCCCCGCACCCAGCACAGCCCCGGCGAAAACGAGAGAAACCTTGCGCATCATCCGCGAACCTTTTCGCCAAGCGGTTTCGTCCACCACGGGGCCGGATCGACCGACACGCCGTCTTTCCTGAACTCGATATACAGAACCGGACGGCCGGCTCCCGAACCCACGATCGTCGCTGCAGCTTCCGACGTTTCGCCCATCACCGCAACCGGTTCCCCCGCGAGGACGAACTGGTTCAGCGCCACGTCGATCCGCTGCATCCCGGCGAGCAACAGATAGTACCCCCCGCCGGCATTCAGGATCAAGAGTTGCCCGAAAGACCGGAAGGGACCCGCATAGACGACCCAAGCGTCCGAAGGTGCCGAAACTAGGGCGCCGGGCCGCGTTTCCAAAGAAATCCCGCGTGTGGTGCCGCCAGCGCCGTCGGAGTCGCCGAATCCACGCAATTGTGATCCTGCCACCGGCAGCGGCAACAGGCCACGCGCTTCGGCGAAAGCGATCTTGGGAGCCAGGCGCGCGGGGTCCTTGAAGGCGAGCGCCGCCATGCGCTGGCGCTGTTCGCGGGTTTCCGCCTCGAGCGCCTGGCGTGCCGCCTCGGCAGCCCGGTTGGCGGTGGAGATCTCCTTCTCCATGCGCTCGACGAAATCGCGCAGGCTGCGGGCCTTGGCGGCGAGCTCGCCGTCCTGCCCCCGCTGCATGTCCGCGTCGCGTGTCGCGCTGGCTTCGCGCTGGCGCCGTGCCTCGACGAGCGAGGCGATGCGCTGGCGCTCGCCCGCGAGCTGTTCGAGTTCACCCGTCAGGGTCTTGCGCTCCTTGCCGATGGTCTCGCGCAGGCGCACCAGTTCCCCCAGATCGGTGCCGAGCACCTCGATCTCCTGGCGCAGATCCGGCACGACGGCGCCGAGCAGCATCGAGGCGCGCACGGCTTCGAGAATATCCTCCGGGCGCACCAGAACGGCCGGCGGCGGCCGGCGACCGATGCGCTGCAGGGCTGCCAGCACCTCGGTGATCAGGCCGCGGCGTCCCTCCAGCGAGCGCCGGATGGCGGTTTCGCTCGACTGCAGCAGGGAGAGGCGCTGTTCGAGCGCGCTGATCCGTTGCTCGGCCCCCTGAGCCCGGGCGGTGGTGTCGAGCAGGGCCTTGTTCAGGGCGGCGCGGTCTGCCCGGATCGCGGCGATCTCCGCCTCCAGCTTCGCGCGGGCCTCGGCATTGCCGGCGAGGCGCTCCTCGATTGTTTTCAGCTCGGCCTCGCGCGCCTGCTTCTCGACCAGCTTCTGCATCGCCTCGCGGGCGAGCGCCTCAGGATCGGCCGGCTGCGGCTGGGCGGCCGCCGGGCTGCCGGCCATGACGAGTCCCAGGAGCAGTGCCACCAGGGGCTGCGGGCGACTGGCATCACGGAAACGAATCAGGGACCGGAATGCGCTCATGCGCGATGATAGGGGTGACCGGCGAGGATCGTCATCGCGCGATAAAGCTGTTCCAGGACGAGGACCCGCACCAGCTGATGGGGAATCGTCAGGCCGCCGAAAGCGAGCGTCCGACCAGCCTGCGCGCGGATTTCCTCCGCCAGCCCGTCGGCCCCGCCGATGACGAGGCTGAGCGAACCCGTCCCGGCATCGCGCGCGGTGGCGATGCCGGCGGCGAAGGCATCGCTGCCCTCGCTGCGGCCGCGCTCGTCCAGCGCGATGACGAGGCCGGGCGCGAGCTTGCCGATGATGGCGCCGGCCTCCTCGCGCTTCCGCTCCTCCGGCCGTCGACCCCGGCTTTCGGCGATTTCGACGATGTCGGGGCCGGCGAGGCCGAGGCCGCGACCCAGCGCGGCCGCGCGTTCGCGATAGCGCTCGCAGAGATCCCGCTCCGGTCCGTCCTTCAGACGGCCGACGGCGATGAGGACCAGGCGCATGCGCGGTGGCGCGCCGTCAGCCGACGAGGCGCTCGCTGGGGCGGTCTGCGCCCCACATCTTTTCGAGATTGTAGAACTGGCGCACTTCCGGCCGGAAGACGTGGACGATGATGTCGCCCGTGTCGATCAGCACCCAGTCGCAGGCCGGCATGCCCTCGACCTTGGGCGCGGGAAGGCCCGAACCCTTGATCGCCTCGATGAGGGAATCGGCGATGGAGGCGACATGGCGGTTCACGCGACCGGTCGCGATGATCATCGCATCGGCGAGCGAGGTCTTGCCGACCAGGTCGATGACCGTGATGTCTTCCGCCTTCATGTCCTCCAGGACATGAAGGGCGAGGGCGATGCTGTCGGCAGAAGGATTCTCCTGCACGGCTTCCTGGGGAAGCGGCTTGGGCTCGGCTTCGCCACGGGTTGAAGGGGTCAGATCCGTATCCTCACGGGTTCGTGCGCTCGATGCGCGATCAGGCCAAAATACGCGCGACCGGCCTGAAATTCAATCGCGTTCGGCCCGTTCGCGCAGCATCGTCGAGGAGAGCTCGGAGCGGCGCCCATGCAGGAAGACCCAGGCGGGCGGCTTCGTCAGGGCCAGAGCGGCGCCCTGGCTTTCGGAAATCCGCCAGCGCGAGAGCCAGTTGGCAGCTGGCGAGGCGACCGCGCTGTGAGTCGATCCCGGGCGGTCGATGATCGCCATCGGCATCATCCGGGCGATGGTGCGCCACTCGTTCCAGCGGTGGAAGCTCGCGAGATTGTCCGAGCCCATGATCCAGACGAAGTTCACGCCGGGGCAACGGCGCTTGAGCGCGCGCAGCGTATCGGCCGTGTAGCGCGTGCGCAGCATCGCCTCGATGCCGGTGACGTGGATCTTGGAATGGTCGGCGAGCGTGCGGCCGAAGCGGATGCGCTGGGCGAGGGACGGCAGCGCCGCGTTGTCCTTCAGCGGGTTCCCGGGGGTCACCAGCCACCAGATCCGGTCGAGCTGGAGCCGGCGCAGCGCGGTCAGGCTCGCCATGCGGTGCCCGTCATGGGCGGGGTTGAAGGTGCCGCCGAACAGCCCGATGCGCAGCCCCGGCGCATGGGGCGGCAGACGCAGATGCTCGAGGGCGAGGTGGGGGGACGGTGCCCCGGCTTCGTCGCTCACGGTCGGATCTGGCCGTTGCCGTGAACACGGTATTTGAAGGAGCAAAGCTGCTCGACGCCGACGGGGCCGCGGGCATGCATGCGCCCCGTGGCGATACCGATCTCGGCGCCGAAGCCGAACTCGCCACCATCGGCGAACTGCGTCGAGGCGTTGTGCAGAACGATCGCGGAATCGACCTCGGCCAGGAAGCGCGCGGCGGCGCTGTCGTCGGCGGTGACGATCGCGTCCGTGTGATGGGAGCCGTAGCGCTCGACATGGGCGATGGCGTCGTCGAGGCCCGTCACGACCTTCACCGCGATGATGCGGTCGAGATACTCCGTCGCCCAGTCGGCCTCGGTCGCCGCTTCGGCGCGGGCCACGGCGGCCTGGGTGCGGGCATCGCCGCGCACGGCGCAGCCGGCGTCGATCAAGGCCGTCACCAGCTGCTCCAGATGGGTTGCCGCGCAGGCTTCGTCGATCAGCAGGGTCTCGGCCGCGCCGCAGACGCCGGTGCGGCGCAGTTTGGCGTTGAGCACGATTTCGCGCGCCATGGCGAGGTCGGCGGCGGCATGGACATAGACATGGCAGTTGCCGTCGAGATGCGCGAAGACCGGCACGCGCGCGTCGCTCTGGACGCGCGCCACCAGGCTCTTGCCACCGCGCGGCACGACGACGTCGACGCTGCCGTCGAGACCTTTCAGGATCTCGCCGACGGCGGCGCGGTCGCGGGTCGGGACGAGCTGGATCGCGTCGGCCGGAAGGCCGGCGGCCGTCAGTCCCTCCCGGAGGGCGAGGGCAATCTCGGTCGAGGTCCGGAAGCTGTCGGAGCCGGCGCGAAGGATCGCGGCATTGCCGCTCTTCAGGCAGAGCGCTCCGGCATCGGCCGTCACGTTCGGGCGGCTTTCGAAGATCACAGCGATGACGCCGAGGGGCGTCGCGACGCGCTCGAAGCGCAGGCCGTTGGGCTGCGTCCAGCTCGCGAGCACGCGGCCGAGGGGATCGGGCAGGGCGGCAATGCCGGCGACCGCGTCCGCCACCCCGGCGAGACGGGCTTGGTCGAGCAGAAGACGGTCGATGAAGGCCGCGGTCTGGCCAGCGGCCCTGGCATCGGCAAGATCGAGCGCGTTGGCGGCGAGGATGGCAGCCCCGCGGGCCCGAAGCGCGCCGGCCATTGCGTGCAGGGCGGCATCGCGGCGCTCGGCAGAGGCGAGCGACACGAGCCGCGCCGCCGCCCGGGCGCGCCGGCCCAGCGCCAGCATCTGGGCGGCCAGCTCCGGCGCGGCTCCGCCCTCGCGGGCGAGCCCTTCGCTCGAGACCACGCGCAGCACCGCTTCGCTCGTCATGTCCACCTGCCAGACGCCATCGTTCCGCAACCTTAGCTCACGCCGAGCGCCATGTCGTCCCGATGGATCATCTCGGCGCGTCCGGGATAGCCCAGGATCGCGGCGATGTCGCGTGACGCCTTGCCGAGAACCAGCGCGGCCTCGGCCGCATCATAGGCCACGAGCCCGCGACCCAGTAGCCGGCCGTCGCCATCCCTGATCAGGACCGCGTCGCCGCGGGCGAACTCACCCTCGATCCGGGCGACACCCACGGGCAGCAGACTCGCCCCGCCGGCGAGCGCGCGCGCGGCGCCCGCATCGACATGCAGCGTGCCGCGCGGCTCGAGCGAACCGGCGATCCAGGTCTTGCGGGCGGTGGCGGGAGTCGAGGCGGTCAGGAACCAGGTGCAGCGCGCCCCTTGCGTGATGGCTGCGAGCGGGTTCTTGCCGCGGCCATCGGCGATCAGCATGTGGGTGCCGCCGCTGGCGGCGATCTTGCCGGCCTCGATCTTGGTGCGCATGCCGCCCCGCGAGAGTTCGGACGCCGCGCCTCCCGCCATCGCATCGATCTCGGGCGTGATGCGCTCGACGAGGGGGATGTGGCGCGCCACCGGATCGCGGGCCGGCGGGGCGGTGTAGAGCCCGTCGATGTCGGAGAACAGGACCAGCAGATCGGCGCCGGCCATCGTGGCGACGCGCGCGGCAAGCCGGTCGTTGTCGCCATAGCGGATCTCGGTGGTGGCGACGGTGTCGTTCTCGTTGATCACCGGCACGGCGCGCAGATCGAGCAGGCGGCCGAGCGTGGCCCGGGCATTGAGATAACGGCGACGCTCCTCCGTATCGGCCAGCGTCAGCAGGATCTGGCCGGCGGTGAGCGCGTGATGGCCGAGCGCCTCGGCCCAGGTGCGGGCCAGCGCGATCTGGCCGACCGCTGCGGCGGCCTGGCTCTCTTCCAGGCGGAGCGGCCCCGAGGGCAGGCCGAGGACGGTGCGTCCCAGGGCGATGGCGCCCGAGGAGACGACGAGCACATCCGCGCCGCGCTGATGCAGATCGGCGAGATCCTCGGCCAGAGCAGCGAGCCAGGCCTGGCGCAGGCGGCCGCGGTCACGGTCGACGAGGAGGCTCGAGCCGACCTTCACCACGATGCGACGGAACTGGTTCAGCGACGGCGTCTGCACGGAGAGAAGAACCCGCGGGGTTGGTGATTGCGCTGTCAGCCTCTTGGCGAAAAGTGCGTCGTTGTAAAGCGCGTGGCCCGAGGGACGGGGGCGTGGGACGCGCATTCGCGCGGCAGTTGCATTGACATCGCCGGTTCGAGCGCCCATATGGGGCGTGTCGATATTTAGGCCGAACGACTTGGCCCCGCGCAGCCCTGCTGCGCACGCTGACGACCTTTCCGCTCAAAATTCGAAAAACGGCGCGCGACATCCGTCCGCGTCGCACAGTCATACCGTGAAAGGGTTCGTCATGAGCGCCGGTACAGTCAAGTGGTTCAATTCGACCAAGGGTTTCGGTTTCATTCAGCCGGATGACGGCGGCCAGGACGTGTTCGTCCACATCAGCGCCGTCGAGCGCGCCGGCATGCGCGATCTCCGGGAAGGTCAGAAGATCTCCTACGAGCTCACGCAGGACAAGCGCTCGGGCAAGATGTCGGCCGATCAGCTCCGCGCCGAGTGAGACGATCGCCGCGAAGGCCGGCCAGGACAGCAGGAGGGCGACCACGGATGTACTGGCGCCCCCGTTTCCCGGCCTGAGCCGTTGCGGCGTGACGAAGGGTCGGTGCCTGTGCCCGGCCCTTTTTTCCATTCTCCAACCATGGGAGTGACCGATGCAGGTTCTCGTCCGCGACAACAATGTCGACCAGGCCCTCCGGGTGCTGAAGAAGAAGATGCAGCGCGAAGGCGTGTTTCGCGAGATGAAGCGCCGCTCGGCCTATGAGAAGCCGTCCGAGAAGCGTGTTCGCGAGAAGGCCGACGCCATTCGCCGCGCCCGCAAGGTCGCCCGCAAGCAGATGCAGCGCGAGGGCCTGATCGCCGCCCCGAAGCCGAAGCCGCGCCCGGTGCGCGCTGGAAGCGCACCCGCGCCGCGCTGATTTCGATACCATTCGGGCGCATTTTGGATTAATGCGCCCTCGCGGGCCGCGATGCGCCCGTCACAACCCGAGAGAAGGCCACCCTTGAAGAACCCGAACGACCGCAGCTTCACTGATCGTCAGGCCAATTCCGCGGCCGCCAAGAAAGCGCTCCTGGAGCGTTTCAAGGCGAGGCCGGGACCGGATGACCCGATCATGCAGCAGCGACGCGCGGAACGCGAGGCCATCGCCGCTGCCCGCGCCGCGCGCGAGGCCGAGAAGGCCGCCCTTCGCGCCGAGCAGGAGCGACTCGCCGAGATCGAGCGTCTGCGCCGCGAAGAAGAGGAACGGATCGCGGAACTGGCTCGCGAGGCTGCCCGCAAGGCCGAGCAGGCCAAGCGCGACGCCGAGCGCCCGCGCAAGGTGCTGCTCGAGGCCGTGCAGTACGCGCAGATGCGCGCCGCCGGCAAGGGCCGCCGCTGATCGCTCCAGCGCCGGGCCGCGCCCGGCGCGGTAGACCTTCCCGCGGTTCAGCCGCGGTGTGAGGGACTGCCGAGACCGCGGGACTCGCTCAGGGATCCCGCGCCGTGACATGCCTCCCAACAGGGGCGGGTCGCTCCGCGCCCTCCGGCCGGATCGTGAATCCGCTCCTGCCGCGAACCCGGAGCGAGCCGCCATGGCGACGCGAGGCCTTTCGTCCGACGAGATCAAGCTGCGCGCCCAGCGGGCCTTCGACAAGGTCGATGCCCGCAAGCAGGAGGCCTCCCGGGCCTTCGAGGCGGAACAACTCGCCCGCGAGGCCGTCCTTCAGAAGACGGCCCGGCTGAAGGCGCTGCGCCTCGCCAAGGAAGCGGCCGACGCCGAGACCGCCGCCATCGTCGCCGCCGAACAGGCCCGCGCCAAGGCGGAGATCGCCGAGGCCAAGGCCGCCGCGAAGGCGAGCAAGGCCGAAGCGGGCAAGCGCACGACCAAGGCGAAGGCCAAGCCCGCCGCCTGAGCGCGGGCTCCGTTCTCCCGTCCCTCGTCCAAACTCGACCAAACCGCCACGCTCCGGACCGACCCGGCGCGGCGGCGGATCTGTGCCGAGAAAGCCCTGGGCGGGATTTCCCCCTTTCCGTCGGGCCGCCGCGCCGATAACGTAGGCGAAATCGTCGCAGGCGAATTTTTCGTGCCGGCGGTTGAACCTCTCCTACGCTCGCTGCGACCAACCCTCGCGAGCCGGATGTCAGGCCTCGAGGGCGATGCATACGGAATCCGACGAAGAACTCGTCAAGCGGATCGCCGGTGGCGACCGGCTCGCGATGAAGGTGCTGTTTTCGCGGCACCAGACGCGGGTTTATCGTTTTGCGCTGCGGCTGCTGCGCGACGAGACGATGGCGGAGGATGTGACGGGTGACGTCTTCATGGACCTCTGGCGCCAGGCCGATCGGTTCGAGGCACGATCCTCGGTCACGACCTGGCTGCTCACCATCGCGCGCAACAAGTCCTATTCGGCCTTGCGCAAGCGGCGCGATGCCGGTCTCGACGACGACTTCGCCGCCAGCATCGAGGACGAGGCGGACGACCCAGAGGTCGTGCTGCAGAAACAGGACAAGGGGCTCGCGATCCGGGCCTGTCTGTCCAAGCTCTCGCGGGACCATGCCGAGGTTATCGACCTCGTCTATTACCACGAGAGTTCGGTCGAGGAGGTCGCCAGGATCGTCGGCATCCCCGAAAACACGGTCAAGACGCGGCTCTTCCACGCCCGCAAGAAGCTGGGAGAGCTTCTCAAGGCGGCGGGGATCGACCGCGGCTGGCCCTGAGGGGACGCCGCAGGCCACCGCGCGCCGCTCCGCCATGCCGATGCGTTCCCGCCATTCCGCGATCCGTGCCGAGACGGTGCGCGCTTCTGGAGTTCAGCCATGACCGACGCCATCGCGACCGATCCGAAGCGCGCTGAAATCGAGCTGCTTCTGCCCTTCTACGCGACCGGGCGGCTGTCGCCGGCCGACAAGGCCCGCGTCGAGGCCGCCCTGGCCGCGGATCCCGAGCTGGCCCTGCGCCTGGACATCGTCCGGGACGACATGGCCGAGACGGTACTGCTGAACGAGCGGCTCGGCGCGCCCTCGCCGCGCGTTCTCGACCGGCTGATGGCCGGCATCGAGGCCGAGCCGCGCCGCCAGGGCCTGCTCGCCACAGCCAAAGGCGGCTTCATCACCTGGCTCGGCGGGCTGCTGGCAGCCCAGCCGCCACGCCGTCTCGCCTATGCAGGAGCGGCGGCGTTTGCGCTGGTGGCGGTCCAGGGGATCGCTCTGACCAGCCTCGTTCTGCGCGAGCGGACGGGCTTCGAGACCGCATCGAGCGTCTCCCAGGCTTCGGAACGCTATGTGCTGCTGAGCTTCTCGGCGGATGCGCGGGCCGGCGACATCGCCTCCTTTTTCAAGCGCTTCGACGCCTCTGTCGTCGACGGCCCCCGCGCAAACGGCTTCTTCAAGGTCCGCGTCGGTGACGCCTCGCTGACCCAGGCTCAGGTCGACGCCATCGCGGCCCGGATGAAGTCCGAGGCCGCGATCGTGCGCTTTGTCGCCCCGGCGCCCTGAGGCGCGGCCGGTGACGGCGCGGCAGGGTTCTGCTAAGGCTTCGCCGCATCCGAGCGCATCGGGAGAGGGCCTGATGAGATCGTCCCGTTCCTTGAATCGGCTCCGCGTGCCGGCCGCGGTCTGCCTCGCGGTCCTGCTAGCGCTCGTCAGCGCGCCCGCGCAGGCCCAGCAGCCGGGCCCGAGCGGCGGCAACACACCGGCCGCCGCTCCGCAGGGCGGCTCGACCCGCGCGATCACCGTGCCGCCGCCGGCCTGGCAGGTTCCGGGCATCTTCGGACAGCGGCCGTCGCGCACCGTCGTCCCGGCTGCGGACGAGACCCGTTTCGTGCCCGGCGAGATCCTGTTCGAACTGGCGCCGGACGCCCAGGCCGAGACGGTGCTGCGCCGCTACGGCGCCACCCTGATCGCGAGCCGGCGCGTCGAACTGGCCGGAACGACGATCATCCGCGCCCGCCTCGAGGAGGGGCGCGACCTGCGCGCCGTCCTGACCCAGATGGCGAGCGACAACGCCATTGCCGGAGCCCAGCCGAACTTCACCTTCGAACTGCAGCAGGATCTGGCCCAGCCGGTCAGCACCACCGCGACGAGCACCCGCTCGGACGTCCCGACGCTGCGCCTCTCCGATCCTGCGGCGCTGCGGGCACCGCCGCCGCCTCGGCGCGACCTTCCGGCGCAGTATGTGGTCGACAAGCTGCGACTGGGCGAGGTGCACAAGTTCGCACGCGGCACCGCCGTCCGGATCGCCGTGATCGATTCCGGCGTCGATGTCGGCCATCCCGAGCTGCGGGGCGCCATCCTCGGTGCCTATGACGCGCTCGGTGGCCCGTTCGAGCCGCATGCCCATGGCACCTCGATGGCGGCAGCGATCGCGGCGCAGGGTCAGTTGCAGGGCGTCGCGCCCGCCGCGCGGCTGCTGGTGGCGCGGGCCTTCTCCGGACGCGCCGGATCCAGCGGAGCGAACGGGACCAGCCTGCAGATCATGTCCGCGATCGAATGGGCGGTGAACCAGGGCGCGCGGGTCGTCAATCTCAGCTTCGCCGGCCCCGAAGACCGGCTCCTGTCGCGCGGCCTCGCCGGGCTGGCGGCCAAGGGCGTCGTGGCGGTCGCGGCCGCTGGCAATGCCGGGCCGGCCTCGGCCCCGCTCTATCCCGCCGCCGACCCCAATGTGATCGCGGTGACGGCGACCGATGCGGAGGATCGCGTCTTCGTGCGCGCCAACCGTGGCAGCCATATCGCGGTGGCGGCCCCGGGCGTCGATGTGCTCGCGGCCGAGCCGGAGGGGCGCTATGTCTTCTCCTCGGGCACCTCGATCGCCGCCGCCCATGTCTCGGGGCTGGTCGCGCTGGTGCTAGAGAAGCGGCCGGAGCTCGATCTGGTGGCGATGCGCCGCCTGCTGACCGAGACGGCGGTCGATCTCGGATCGCGCGGGCGCGATCCCGTCTACGGTGCCGGCCGCATCGACGCGGCTGCGGCGCTGGCGCGGGTCCAGCCGCTCACGGCCTCACGTCCCTGACGCCGGGGCGAGACGAGGCGCAGGCTCGTATTGCTGTTCCAGCCGGTTGGCATGGCGGTGCAGCAGGCGCCACTCTCCGTCTTCGACGCGGAAGACATGGGTCACGCGGTTTGTCCAGCGCGTCGGCGCGTCCAGGCCGGGGAGTAGCACCTCGAAGACCTCGATGTCGGTGACGAGTGCCAGTTCCGTCCCGATTACGGTGGTGACGTTCTCGTGGCTGACTGTGCCGCCGCGGAATTGCCGGGCCGCCCAGTCCCAGCGCCGCGAAATCGCCTCCCAGCCCTTCTCGTAGCCGCCCCAGCCGTACATGCTGGTCGCGTCGTCGGCGTGGGAATAGAGCGCCTTGATCGGGCCGACATCGCCATTGGCGACCCGAGCGAGGGCTTCGCGAAGCTTGCCCAGTGCCGCCGGAAAGTCTTCCGTTGCCGACATCGTCATCGTCCCGTCCATGCTCGCCTCCTGCGCCACCAGGCAGCGTAGCATGGCGGCGGGACGGCGTTTCAAGGGGTGAGCGGCGCCGCGGTGCATCGCGCCGCTTGACCTTGGACGCCGCATCGGACTGATGTCCGCCCATGCGCCGCCCCCGCCTTCTCTTCGTCGCCACAGAGGACTGGTTCTTCGCCTCGCATTTCCTGCCGATGGCACGGGCTGCGCGCGAGCTGGATTTCGATGTCGCGGTGATCGCCCGCGAGCGCCATCACCGCCGCGTTCTCGAGGCGGCGGGCGTGCGGCTGATCCCGCTCGAAGCCGAGCGCCGAAGCCTCGACCCGCGGGCGCTGGTCCGCCAGATCGTCGCGCTGCGGCGGCTGATCGAGCAGGAACGGCCCGATATCCTGCACTGCATCGCGCTGAAGCCAATTGCGCTGGCGGGCCTCGCCGGTCGGCTGGCGGGTGTCCAGCGGCGCGTCTACGCGCTCACGGGGCTCGGCTTCCTGGGGGCGAGCCAGGGGCTGGCGGCCGGTGCGGCGCGATGGGCCGCGACGGCCTGGCTGCGCGGAGCTATCGACGGGCCACAGGTGCGGTTCCTGTTCGAGAACCCGGACGATCCCGTCACGCTGGGGCTCGATCCGCAGGATCGGGGCAAGGTCGTCATCGTTGGCGGGGCGGGCGTCGATCCGCTGATCCTGATGCCGGAGCCGATGCCCCCGGCGCCGCCTCTCAAGGTCGCTCTGGTGGCGCGGCTGCTCTGGTCGAAGGGCGTCGATCTGGCGGTCGAGGCGGTCCGGCTGGCGCGGGCGGAGGGCGTGCGTGTCGAACTCACACTGCATGGCGCGCCCGACCCCTCCAATCCGAAGGCGGTTCCCGAGGATACGCTGAAGCAATGGGCCGCCCGTCCCGGCATCGACTGGGCGGGGCCGACCCGCGACATCGAAGGCGTCTGGCGCCAGCACCATCTCTGCATCCTGCCCTCCCGCGGCGGCGAGGGGTTGCCGCGCACCATCCTCGAGGCGGCCGCTTGCGGGCGCCCGATCCTGACGACCGACGTGCCGGGCTGTCGCAGCTTCGTGCGTGACGGCCAGGACGGCATGGTCGTCCCTCCGGGTGACGCGGCGGCGCTGGCGCGGGCGCTGATCGTCTTCGCCCGCGCGCCGGCGCTGGCGGAGCGGATGGGAGCGAGCGCCCGGGCGCGGCTGATCGACGGTCATACCGAGCGCGACGTCATGAATGCGGTCAAGGCGCTCTATCGCGGGCTGCTCTCGCGGCCGACGACGGACATCGCCGCGTGAGCGTCCCCGGGCTCGACCGGCGCGCCTTCATCCGCGAGCATACCCGGCTGCTGCCGGTGCCGCATGCGCCCGAGATCGCGATCCATGTCGCCGAGGAGGCGACGGAGCTCTGGCAGAAGACCGAGGACGAACTCGCCACGATCGGGTTGCCGCCACCGTTCTGGGCTTTCGCCTGGGCGGGCGGTCAGGCCCTGGCGCGCTACCTCCTCGACGAGCCGGCCATCGCACGCGGCCGTCGGGTGCTGGATTTCGCCAGCGGCTCGGGCCTGGTCGCCATCGCGGCGGCGCGCTGCGGCGCGGCGGGCGTCGAAGCCTGCGACATCGATGCCTTCGCGGCGGAGGCCATGGCGCTGAATGCCGCCGCCAACGGCGTCCCGCTCATCATCCGGCTGGAGGATCTGGTGGGGCGAGACGAGGGGTGGGATGTCGTCTGTGCCGGTGACGTCTGCTACGAGCGCGCCATGGCCGACAGCGTCATCGCCTGGCTGGCGACACTGGCGGCGCGTGGAGCGCAGGTGCTGATCGGCGACCCCGGCCGCAGCTATCTCCCGAAGGAGCGGCTTGAGGCCCTCGCGAGTTATGCCGTACCCGTGACCCGCAGCCTCGAAGACGCGGAGATCAAGCACAGCACCGTCTGGCGGCTGGCGGGCTAGCCCGGCGCGACGCGCGCCGGAGGTCGCTCAGGCGGCGCGGCGGCGGGGCAAGGGCTGGGCGGCCATGCGGCCGTCCTGCGAGGTCCTGAAGCTCGAGATCAGCCGATTGAGCTGTTCGATCTGGTCCAGCAACGCTTTCGACGAGGCGGCGCTCTGCTCGGCGAGCGCGGCGTTCTGCTGGGTGATCTCGTCCATATGGCTGACGGTCTGGCTCATCTCCTCGATGCCGTTGGCCTGTTCGCCCGAAGCGCTGGCGATCTCCTGCACCGTCGAGGAGACGGCGGCGGCGGCCTCGACGATCTGCTCCAGCGTGCCGCCGGCGAGACGCACGAGCTTCACTCCCTCCGTCACCTCGGCGTCGGACGACGCGATCAGGCCGGTGATGTCCTTGGCGGCGTCGGAAGAGCGCTGGGCGAGCGCCCGGACTTCCGCCGCGACGACCGCGAAGCCGCGCCCCGCATCGCCGGCGCGGGCGGCCTCGACGGCCGCGTTCAGCGCAAGCAGATTGGTCTGGAAGGCGATGCCGTCGATGACGCTCGTGATCTCGGAGATCTTCTTCGAGGCGTCCTCGATGCGCGACATGGCATCGGTCGCGTTCTTGACGATGTCGCCGCCGGTGCGGGCGATCTTTGTGGCGTCGTCGGCCAGCGCCACGGAGCGGCGCGAGGCCTGGGCCGAGGTCTTGACCGAGGCCGCGAGCTGTTCGGTCGTGGCGGCGCTCTCCTCGAGGGCCGAAGCCTGCTGCTCCGTACGCATCGACAGGTCGGAGGCGCCCGAATTGATCTCCTGAGACGTCGCGGCGATGGCGGACGAGTTCGTCTTGATCGTTGCGACCATCTGCTCGAGCCGGTCCATGGCGCCGTTGAAATTGTCGCGGATGGCCGCGTATTCCGCCGGAATGTCGTGGCTGATGCGGAAGGTCAGATTGCCATCGGCCAGAGCTGCCATGGCCTCGGTGACGGAGGCGACCGCCGCTTCGCGCTCCGCCGCCAAGGCGCGCTCGGCCGCCTTGGCCTGCTCCTCGACGCGGAGCCGGGCGGCTTCCGAGGCCTCGAGATAGACCGAGATCGCGTAGTCCATGTCGAGCAGCGCGGCCTTGACCAGCGCGCTGATCTCGGCCGCGCGCTTCGCGGCGTCATCGCCGCCGCTGCCGAAGCGCCGCTTGGTCGAGCGCGCGACCAGAACATCCGTGATGAGTTTCTCGAGAATCAGCGCATAGCCGCCGATGTACCAGCGTGGCTCGAGCCCGATGCGGGCGTGCACCTCGCCGACTTTGGTCACCCCGGCGACGAAGTCCTGGTCGAACTGCCCATTGGCGATCCGGTCCCAGTGCGACGACTGCCGCTGCTTCGCGCCTTCGATGTGCTGTTCGCTCGAGAAGAAGCGCTTGGTCTCGGGTGTGTTGCGGAGCTGGGCATAGAAGGCGTCGAGCGCGCCCGGCAGGGCGGCCACGATGTCGGCGTGCATGCCCTTCATCTGGTCGCGGGCGCGACCGTCAAGCCGCATGAACGTCAGCCGGCTGTTGAGGTGATCAGAAGACGTCATCGAAGGCTCCTGCCTGCGACACCAACTGCCGGTGCCGTTGGCATGAAGCGCCTTCTTGGTTAACGAAGTTTCAAAATCCAGCCGTCAACTGTCATAAAACTCGCTTTCAAGTTGTATATCTCTACGTCATGCGAGCGGGTTTTCGGCTGCCTGGCGCGTGAGGTCGCCATATCGATCCAGAAATGCATCGACCGTCAGGGCGCGAAAATCGGCCAGGGCGGCCCGCAGCCGGGCATGATCCCAGTCCCACCATGCGAGCGCCATGAGGCGCTCCGCGGTCGCCTCGGGGAAGCGTGCACGGATCGGCCGGGCCGGATTTCCCGCGACGATGGTGTAGGGCGCGACGTCCTTGGTGACGATCGCGCCGCCGGCGACGACGGCGCCCGTCCCGATGCTGCGGCCGGGCAGGATGATGGCGCCATGGCCGATCCAGACATCGTGGCCGATGGTCACCGGCGTCGAGCGGCGCCAGTCGAAAAAGGCGGCATCGTCCTCCGCATCCTCGAAATATGCGCTGGCGCGGTAGGTGAAATGCGACTGGCTGGCGCGCTGCATCGGGTGGTTGCCGGGGTTGATCCGGGTCATCGCCGCGACCGAGCAGAACTTGCCGATGGTCGTGTAGATGATGTTGGAATCGTTCACGACATAGGAGTAGTCGCCCATCGTCGACTCGACGAAAGAGGTCCGCGCACCGATCTCGGTGTAGCGCCCCAGCGTCGCCTGTCGAACGCTCGCCGTCTCATGGATCACCGGTTCGAGCCCGAGCTTCCTGGCGGCCATGGGGTTTCTCCGTCCTGTGGGGATCGCCGGCCCGGTCTTCAGCGGCCGAGCGGAAAGGCGTCGATGATGCGGAAACGGCCGGCCCGGTCGTCCTGCCGGAACAATGCGAGGCGGTCGATGGCGACCGGACCCGCGGGGACGGCGCGCGCATGGGCCTCGGCCAGCGCCGCCGCGACGGCGGGTGCCTCGTCCGCCGGGAGCGCCCCAGTCAGCGTCATGTGGAAGCGGAAGGCGTCGCCGACATAAGGATAGCCATAGGCGTCGAGATGGGCGCGCTCGGCCGGGGTCAGCGGGCTGGCGAGGCGCCGCTCCCGATCGGCCTGTCCCAGCGGTGCGCGAAACGGCTCGAAGGCCTGGACGATGTCGAAGGCCAGCGCCTGGAGTGCCGGGCTCGGTTCGGCCGGCGTCAACGCGACGAAGCGGCCGAGCGAGGTGATCCTGAGGCCGGCCAGGGGCACAGCCTTGCGGCCGACCGCGATCTGCTGCGCAAAGGCCCGCAACTGCCCTTCGCTGCGGCCATTGGCCAGCTCGAACGGCGCCTTCAGCGTCGCGTGAAATCCATAGCGGCGCGGTTCGGCGGTGCGGTCCGGCCAGCCCTGCGCGTCGCAGCCGGGCGGAACGGCGAAGGCGATGTCCTCGCCGGTGAAGGCGTCGTAGCCCAGTGTCGCGCAGCCGAAGCGCCAGAGCGCGCTGTCGACGGCGGGCGCATAATAGAGGGCGTAGCGCGGGCCGCTCAAAACGCGCGCTCGCCCTTCGACCAGACGGCCGCGATCACGGGCGTCGGTCCCAAGGCCTTGAAGCGGACCAGATCGGCCCGCAGCCCGCTCTTGAGATGGCCGCGGTCGCGCAGGCCGAGGATGTCGGCCACCTTCCAGGTGACCATGCCCATGGCGTCGGGCAGGCCGAGGCCGTGGTCGTTGTGCAGCTTCAGCACGGCCTGGAGCAGGCTGGCGGGCACATAATCGGAGGAGAGCCCGTCGAGCAGGCCTTTCTCGGCCAGTTCGGAGACCGAGACGCCACCGGAATGCGAGCCGCCGCGCACGACGTTCGGCGCGCCGGCGATGGTCGCGAGCCCGCGCTGCTTGGCGGCGGCGGCAGCCTCGACCGTGGTCGGGAATTCCGAGATCACCGCACCCGAGGCGAGGCCCTCCTCGACATGCTCGATCGTGGTGTCGTCATGGGTCGCGATCGGAATGCCGCGGGCGCTGAACAGTTCGACCACCGCCTGCCAGTTGCGGCCGACATTGGCGGCGCCCTCCTGCTGTCGTGTGGCGACATCCTCCTCGAACTCGGCCTCGGTCTTGCCGTTGCCGATGGCATAGGTCCGCAGATGCTCGATGTTGCGCCACTGGCGCTGGCCGGGCGTGTGGTCCATCAGCGAGACGAGCTGGACCAGCGCGTCGTCCTGATAGGGCTCGATGTCCCTGAGCAGGTCGGGGCTCGTCAGTTCGCAGCGCATGTGGATGCGGTGGTCGATGCGGAAGACGCCTTCCGCCTGGCCCTGGGCGAGCGAGGCCATCACGTCGGCGAAGATGTCCTTGCGGTAGTCCTTGGCGGAGAAGGGCGTGCCGGCGCAGATCGCGTCATAGACCGTGGTGACGCCGGCGGCCGCCATCTGCGCGTCATGGACGAGCGCGGCGGCGAGCCCGTTCGGCCAGAAGACCTTGGGCCGCGGCATGAAATGCTTTTCCATGTTGTCGGTGTGCATCTCGACGAGGCCGGGCGCGACGTAGTCGCCGCCTGCATCGACAGCTCCGGGCAGCGCGGAGAGCCCCTGGTCGACAGCCGTGATGACGCCGTTCTCGAAGGCGATCGTGCCCGTGACGATCTCGTCCTCGAGGATCAGGCGGGCATTGGTCAGAACGGTCTGCATCAGGCGGCCTTCCGGAAAGCGGTGATGTCGAGATAGCGGGTCGCGACCTTCTCGCGCACGGCCTCGTCGTGGAAAATCCCGACGATGGCGGAACCCCTGGCGCGGGCTTCCGCGATCAGTTCGACCACGACGTCGCGGTTGGCCGCGTCGAGCGAGGCGGTCGGCTCGTCGATCAGCATGATGGCGGAGGGGTCGACAAAGGAGCGGGCGATGTTGACGCGCTGCTGCTCGCCGCCTGAGAAGGTCGCCGGTGCAAGGTTCCAGAGCCGCTCCGGCAGGTTGAGCCGCGCCAGCATCGCCTTGGCCCGTTCGCTCGCCTGATCCGGCGTAACACCGCGGGCCAGGAGCGGGTCGCGCACGATGTCGAGCGCGCTGACGCGCGGGATCACCCGCAGAAACTGAGAGACGAAGCCGAGCGTGCGGCGGCGGATGTCCAGCACCGTCCGGGGCACGGCGGTGACGATGTCGACCGGCCGGCCCGCATGGGTAATGTGGATATGGCCGGCGCTCGGCCGGTAGTTGCCATAGAGGATGCGCAGCAGGCTCGACTTGCCGGCGCCGGATGCGCCCGCGAGCACGAGGGCCTCGCCGGCCTCGACGCTGAAATTGACGTCGTCGAAGACGGGCAACCGGACGCCGCCCTGGTTGTGCAGGGTGAAGGCCTTGGTGACGTTTTCGACGCGAATCATCGTGGTCATGGGATCAGGCCTTGCAAGGTCGCGGTGACGCCGGCGTGACGGGCGTCGGTTCGGTGGCCGCGGTGTTCGGTGGCGGCGGGGCGGCCTTCGTCGGGCGGCCCAGCAGGGTCCGTTCGATCTCCAGCCCGCTCGGCTGCCGCTCCGCCTCGCCGGAGATGTGGCTCGGGACGGCCGGTGGGCCAAAACCCGACCATTGGGGCTGGATGAAACCGCTCATACGCTCAGCACCGCCGAAGTGAGGAGCTGGGTGTAGGCGTGATGAGGGTCGTCCAGCACCTGGTCGGTCAGGCCCTGCTCGACGACATGGCCGTCCTTCATGACCATCAGCCGGTCGGTGAGGAGGCGCGCCACGGCGAGGTCGTGCGTGACGATGATGGCGGCGAGGCCGAGATCGCGCACCAGCACGCGCAGCAGGTCGAGCAGGCGGGCCTGGACCGAGACGTCGAGGCCGCCGGTCGGCTCGTCCATGAAGACGAGGCGCGGTTCCGAGACGAGCACCCGGGCGATCTGCAGGCGCTGCTGCATGCCGCCGGAGAACTGGCGCGGCCGGTCGTCGATGCGGGCACCGGCGATCTCGACGCGCGAGAGCCAGTCGAGCGCGCGCTCGCGGATCTGGCCGTAATGGCGGTCGCCGCGGTCCATCAGCCGCTCGCCGACATTGCCGCCCGCCGAGACGTCCATGCGCAGCCCGTCGCGCGGGTTCTGATGGACGATGCCCCAGGCGGTGCGCATCAGCCGCCGGCGCTCCTGCTCGGGCACGGAGTAGATGTCGAGCGGTTCGGCCCCGCCCCGGAACAGCACCTCGCCCTCGTCGGGACGGTCGATGCCGGCGAGGCAGCGCAGCAGCGTCGATTTGCCGGAGCCGGATTCGCCGACGATGCCGAGCACCTCGCCGGGCCAGAGGTCGAAGGAGACGCCCGCACAGCCGATGCGCTCGCCATAGAAGCGCGAGACGCCGGCGACGGAGAGCAGCGGGGCGGGTTCGAGGATGGCCTCGGGCGGAGACACGTGGAGGGTCATGAGGTGCTCTCCTCGCTGGCGACCAGCCCGCTCGCCGCCGCATCGCCCAGCATCGCGCCGCGATGGCCGGCGGCGCGGCGCGTCTCGCAATGATGGCTGTCCGAGCAGACGAACATCCGGCTGCCCTGGTCGTCGATCACGACCTCGTCGAGATAGCTGTCCGTCGCGGCACAGAGCGCGCAGGGTTCGGTCCAGCTCTGGATGCGGAAGGGGTGGTCCTCGAAATCGAGGCTGCGCACGCTGGTGTGGGGCGGAAGCGCATAGATGCGCTTCTCGCGGCCGGCGCCGAAGAGCTGGAGCGCCGGCGACATGTGCATCTTCGGGTTGTCGAATTTCGGGATGGGCGAGGGCGCCATGATATAGCGGCCGTTGATCATGACCGGGTAGTCATAGGTCGTCGTCACCTCGCCGAAGCGGGCGATGTTCTCGTAGAGCTTCACCTGCATCAGCCCGTATTCGGCCCAGGCGTGCATCTTGCGGGTCTCGGCCTCGCGCGGCTCGAGCTTGCGCAGGGGCTCGGGCTGCGGGACCTGGTAGACGATGATCTGGCCGGCGGTCAGCGGTGCCTCCGGGATGCGGTGGCGGGTCTGGATGATGGTGGCTTCGCCCGTCACTTCCGTGGTGCGGGCGTCTGCCGTCTTCTCGAAGAAGCGGCGGATCGAGACGGCGTTCGTGGTGTCGTCGGCGCCCTGGTCGATGACCTTCAGCGTGTCCTGGGGGCCGATGATCGCCGCCGTGACCTGGATGCCGCCGGTGCCCCAGCCGCGGGCGAGCGGCATCTCGCGCGAGCCGAACGGCACCTGGTAGCCCGGCACCGCCACGGCCTTGAGCAAAGCGCGGCGGATCATCCGCTTCGTCTGCTCGTCGAGATAGGCGTAGTTGTAGGCGGGGCTCGCCTCGTCGCCCGGCAGGGTCTGGTGAACGGTCATTCCGCGGCCTCCGGCAGCGTCTCGGGTTCGGCGGCAAGGCGCGCCTCGCGCTCGCGGCGGATGCGGCGGATCAGTTCGAGCTCGCCCTGGAAATCGACATAGTGCGGCAGCTTCAGATGCTCGACGAAGCCCGCCGCCTCGACATTGTCGGAGTGGTAGAGGACGAACTCGTCCTGCTGGGCCGGGTACTCGGCCGCCTCGCCCAATTCTCTTGCCTTGAGGGCGCGGTCGACGAGCGACATCGACATGGCTTTTCGCTCGCTATGGCCGAAGGCCAGGCCATAGCCGCGGGTGAACTGCGGCGGAACGTCCTTGGAGCCGGCAAACTGGTTGACCATCTGGCATTCGGTCAGGGTGATCTCGCCGAGATCGACAGCGAAGCCGAGCTCTTCGGGAATGAACTCGACCGAGACCTCGCCGACGCGGATCTCGCCGACGAAGGGATGGTTGCCGCCGAAGCCGCGCTGGACCGAATAGCCGAGCCCGAGCAGGAAACCCTCGTCTCCGCGCGCCATCGCCTGCAGGCGGACGTCGCGGTCGGCCGGGAAGGAGACCGGCTCCCGGGTCAGGTCGAAGGGGCGCGGGTCGCCCTCGGGCGCAACCTCGGGCTCCATCAGCCCCTCTGCGCCGAGAATGTCGGGCACGCGGGGCATATGGGCGTCGAGGGGGGCGTGAAGGCCGTCATGCTCCGGCTTGACCCTAGCATCTCCGGTCGCGGTCGTGCTGGATGCGCCCTCTCGTCCCGAGATGGTCGGGTCAGGCCCGACCATGACGCCTTCACTGTCCATCAGCGCGAAATCGAACAGCCGGTGGGTGTAGTCGTAGGTCGGGCCCAGAACCTGCCCGCCGGGCAGATCCTTGTAGGTCGCCGAGACGCGCCGGCGGATCGCCATCCGCGCCGTGTCCACCGGCTCCGACGAGCCGAAACGGGGCAGGGTGGTGCGGTAGGCGCGCATCAGGAACGCGGCCTCGATGGCGTCGCCCTGCGCCTGCTTCAGCGCCAGTGCCGCGAGGTCGGCGTCATAGAGCGAGCCTTCGTTCATGACGCGCGCGCAGGCCAGCGCCTGCTGCTCGCGAATCTGGGCGACGCTGATCTCGGGAACGGCCGCGTCGCCGCGGCGCGCTTCCGCGACGCGCTCATGGGTGGCGAGAATGGCGGCTTCGCCGCCCTTGACCGCGACATACATCAGCGAGCCTCCCCGATTTGCGTGGAGCGTGGCAGGCCGATGACGGCGTCGCCATGGGTCAGCAGGAGATCGACGCCGAGCGGGTAGGCGGCATTGTTCGCCGCGACCTCGGCCCAGAAGCCCGGCCGCAGGCCGGTGGGAGCGATGCTGCGCGAGCCGAGGATGCCCGGTCCGGCCAGCATCACCGCCTCGCCGCCATCGAGCGCCCTGCATTGCACGATGACCGTCGTCGATCGATCCGGGAACTGGTCGTTGCCGGGATCGAAATCCGCGAGAAGCGGCGCGGTCTCTGCGCCGTCGATCACGGCGAAGGCCGCGCGGCGCGGTTCGTCGACGAGGGCCGCCCCGCAATGGAAGCGCAGCCAGGCCCCGGCCGGGCCGTCGCGCAGCGCGGCCGGCAGCCAGATCGGCGTCTCGTAATCCGCGAGCGTCAGCAGGGCGGTCGCGGTCGCGGCATGCAGGCCCTCGGGCGGCGTGATGCCGCCACGGACGGCCTGTGGCGCGCCGGGCTCCGACAGGGCTCCGAGCAAGGCGCGGAAGGCGGCCTGGGACTGGAAGACGGGGTCTATGAAGCCCGCGCCGATGAGTGTGTCGGCCGCCATCACGCGCCCCTGACGAGAGTGAAGAAATCGACCTTGGTCGCGGCGGCCTGGCGCGACGCGAAGTCGCGGGCCGCACCCTGGCGGGCGGCGAGTTCGTCGATGGCCCGGTGGAGGGGCGAACCCGCCGCTTCGCGCTGGAGACGGGCGTCGAGGATGGCCGCGAGGCGAGCCTTGCGGGCGTCGCGGCCCAGCGCATAGGAAAAGCCCATCGGCCCGTCGGAGAGCCTGACGACGCAGCGCGTCACGGTCGCCTCGCCGAGGTTGAAGCGCCGACCGGCGCCGCCGGCGCGGCCCTCGACCATCACGGTACCGGTCTCGGGCGCCTTGAGCACTTCGTGGTGGGGCAGGTCCGGGCCGGCCAGTTCCGCGATCTCCGCCCGGCTGGCGCGGGCGAGGATTGCCATCCAGCGCTGTCGTAGGGTGGTCTGTGCCGTCATCGCCGCCTGCCGTCTGGTCGTGCTTGAATGTCTAGACTATAATAAGCCGTCCGCTTGGAAAGGTCTATACATTTTGGATGACAGTTTGTTGACCGATCCGGCTTTGGCCGGCCAGGCGGATGCCGGGACGGCATGGCGCCGCATCGCCGACGAGATCGCGGCCGCGATCGCGCGGGGCGACCACGCCACCGGCGACACATTGCCTGCCGCCACGGCGCTGGCGGAGCGCTATGGCGTGCACCGCCACACGGTGCGCCAGGCGTTCCGGCATCTGGCCGAGCAGGGACTGGTGACGGTGTCGCGAGGGCGCGGCACGCAGGTCAGCCCGCGTCGCGTCGCCTATCCGCTCGGCCGGCGCGTCAGCATGCGGGCCAATCTCGGCCGGCTCGGGCTCGTCGGCTCGAGCCGGATGCTGTCGGCCGCGCAGGCCGATGGCGAGGCGGAGATCTGCGCGACGCTCGGACTCGAGAACGGCGCGCGACTGTGGCGTGTCGAGGGGCTGAGCCTGGCCGACGGCACGCCGATGGGCACCGGCACGCACTGGCTGTCGGTCGCGCGCTTTCCGGATTTCGATGCGGCGTTCCGGGACGGCGAAGCCTCGATGACGGCGGCGCTGAAGGCTTACGGCATCGCCGACTATGTCCGCCTGTCGACGCGGCTGACAGCCCGGCTCGCCAGCGAGCGCGAGGCCCAGTTGCTCGAGATCGAACCGGGGGCGCCGGTGATGGTTTCGGTCGCTGTCGATGCCTTGCCGGACCTGACGCCGATCCATCTCGTCAGCAGCGTCTTCGCGGGCGAGCGCATGGAGATGGTGGTCGAGCCCTTCGCGGAGTGACGCCCGGGTCCTCGCCCGAGCGTCACTCCGGTCTCAGATCGCGCGCTGGCCGATGATCGCGAAGCGCAGTCTGGCCGACAGGAAATCGATCGCGGTGACGGCGGCGAGGATCAGCAGGATCAGGAAGGAGACCTGCTGCCATTCGAGCGTGCGGATCGTCTCGGCGAGATAGAGCCCGATGCCGCCCGCCCCGACGATGCCGATGATGGTCGAGGAGCGGGTGTTGGATTCGATGTAGTAGAGGACCTGGCTCGCGATCACCGGCAGGACCTGCGGGATCAGCCCGAAGCGGATCTCGTGTAGCTTGCCGCCGCCCAGCGAGGTGACGCCCTCGACCGGCTTGCGGTCGGCGGCTTCGATCGCCTCCGAATACAGCTTGCCGAAGGCGCCGATATCGCTGGTCATGATCGCCAGCATGCCGGCGAAGGGCCCCAGCCCCACCACGTTGATCCAGATCAGCGCCCAGATCAGGGCATCGACGCCGCGCACCGTGTCGAGCGAGCGGCGGGCGAAGAAGTGGACGATCCTGTTGGCGACGACGTTGCGGGCCGCGAGGAAGCCGAGCGGGAAGGCCAGCACCGCCGCGAGGATGGTGCCGAGGAAGGCGATCGCGATCGTCTCGAACAGCGCCTTCACGAAGATGATGGCACGGGCGAAGGAGCCCGGATCGGGCGGCAGCATCAGCACCACGAAGGTGCCCAGGTTTCCGAAGCCCGAGAGGATGCGCCAGAGTGAGACCTCGAAGGTCGAGACGCCGTAAACGAAGAGCGCGACCATCGCCGCGATGACCGCGCCGGTGGTCAGCTTCCGGCGCAGCGACCCGTCGATGGCAGCCTGGTGGCGCGCGACGAGGGCGGCCTGCTCGGCCTGCGACAAAGCGAGGCTCATTTGCCGTGCTCCAGGCTGAGCAGCGCGTGGCGCAGACGCTCGGTGGCGAAATCGATCAGCATCACGGTGACGATGATGAGCAACAGGATGGCGCTGACGTCGGTGAAGTAGAATTTGCGGATGGCCTCGATCAAATCCTGGCCGATGCCGCCGGCGCCGACGAAGCCCATGATCGAGGCGCCGCGGACATTGATCTCGAAGCGCAGCAGCGAGTAGCTGGCGAAATTGGACAGCACCTGGGGAACGACGGCGAAGCGGATCGTCTGCCACCAGCCCGCGCCCGTCGCGGTGAGCCCGTCCACCGGCTTCATGTCGATGTTCTCGACCACCTCGGAGAACAGCTTGCCCATCGCGCCCATGGTGTGGATGGCGATCGCCAGCACGCCCGGCAGCGGGCCGAGACCGAAGGCGATGACGAAGATCAGCGCGAAGACGATCTCCGGGACGGTGCGGCAGAATTCAAGGAAGCGGCGGGCGGCGAAACGCAGCCAGCCCGAACGGCCGAGATTGGCGGCGGAGACGAAGCACAGCAGGAAGCCGCCGAGCGCACCGAGGATCGTGCCGACATAGGCGATGAGCACGGTCTGCCAGAGCAGCTTGAGCCAGCCCTTCCAGCCCCAGAACCACTCGGCCAAATCGGCGCCGAGGCTGTTCCAGCGCAGCACCGGCATCGTTTCGAGGATGTATTTCGGGAAGCGCCAGGCGTTGGCGGCGAATTTGCCGAGATCGACTTCCGACCCGACGGCGGAGATCCAGACGAGAACGGCGAGGACGGCCGCGCCGATCAGCGTCTGCCGGCGCTTCGAGGCCATGGCCGCCGCATAGGCGGCGGCATGTGCCGTGATCGCGGGATCGTTGCGGTCGATCGCGAGGGTCATGAACGCGGTCCGTCGGGAGAGGAGGCGTCGTTCTCGGGCCGCGTCATGCGCGCGCCCGAGAACCTCATCGAGGAGAGGCTCGGGTTTCGTTCGAGCCTGACGTGACGTCGGCTTACGACGCCTTCTTGCGGCGCAGGGCGTCGACGAACTTGTTCAGTTCGATGATCGGGTCGTAGGCCTTGTTGTCGACGGCGACGAGCGGACCCTGCTTGCCTTCATAGATCTTGTCGAAAGCGGCCTTGTCCTTGGTGTTGAGGTTCAGCACCGCGTCCTTGATCTTGGCCTTCAGCTCGGTCGGCAGCTCGGTCAGGTAGGCCATCGGCGAGTTCACGATCTGCTCGGACTTGTAGATGATCCGGAAATCCTCGGCCTTGACCATGTTCTTGCGGGCCATGCGCTGCAGGTTGGATTCCTGCTCGTCGTTCCACCAGTTGGCGGCGACATCGACGGTGCCCTGGCCGAGCGCGATGACCGCGTTCTCATGGCTGCCGGTGTAGACGACCTTGCCGAAGTAGGTCTCGGGATCGATCTTCATGCCGTCGAGCGCGAAGCGCGGGACGTTGTTGCCCGAGGTCGAGTTCGGATCGACGAGGCCGAGGTTCTTGCCCTTCAGATCTTCGATCTTCTGGTAGGGCGAGTCCTTCTTCACGTAGAAGACCGAGTAGTAGCCCTTGGTGCCGTCGAGGTTGGTCTCGATCGCGAAGGCGTCGATCTTGGCGCCGGTCATCAGCGCGCGGGCGAAGGAGGAGGGGCCGTACATGCCGATATGGATGTTGCCGGCGCGCTGGCCCTCGATCAGCGCGGCGTAGTCGTTGGCGATGCGCAGCGTGACCTTGGTGCTCAGTTCCTTCGAGAGGTAGTTCACGAAGGGGGTGTAGCGCTCGACCACGCCCGACGCGTTCTCGGCCGGGATGATGGCGAAGACGAGCTCGGGATACTTCGCCTTCCAGTCCTGGGCGAAGGCGGGGCCGGCCAGCGAGGCGGCCAGCGCCGCGGTGGCGAGCGTCAGGGTGTGACGACGGGTCAGCATGAAGTGCTCCTGTTGGTCTTCTGGGAGAGGGACCGCCCGGCGGGCCGGACGGAGGTCAGGCGACGTTCTGCTTGGCGCGCTGCGCCTCTTCGCTGGCGATGGCCTCGAGCTGGTCGAGCGCCTCGGCTCCGGCGTCCCGCGCCTCGATGCCGTAGAGCTTCGCCGCGATCTCGCTGGTGAGCTGATGAGGCGGGCCGTCGAAAACGACCTTGCCGGCGGCCATGCCGATCAGCCGGTCGCAGTACTTCGACGCGATATCGAGGTGGTGCAGGTTCGAGACGACGGTGATGCCGTCCTCGCGGTTGATGCGGAACAGCGCGTCCATGACGACCTGCGTGTTGCGCGGGTCGAGCGAGGCGATCGGCTCGTCGGCGAGGATGATCTGCGGCTCCTGGACCAGCGCGCGGGCGATGGCGACGCGCTGCTGCTGTCCGCCCGACAGCGTCTCGGCACGCTGGGCGAGGAGGTGGCCCATGTCGAGGCGCTCGAGCGCGGCGATGGCGCGGATCTTGTCGTCGCGCGAGAAGCTCTTGACCAGCGTCAGGGCGGCGGCGCGATGGTCGAGCCGGCCGAGCAGGACGTTGGTGAGGACGTCCAGGCGGCCGACGAGATTGAACTGCTGGAAGATCATCGCCGTGTCGCGGCGCCAGCGGCGCAGGGCGGCCCCCTTCAGCGCAGTGACGTCACGCTCGCCGGAGACGATGCGGCCTTCGCTGGGATCGGCGAGACGGTTGAGCATGCGCAGCAGGGTCGACTTGCCCGCTCCCGACCGCCCGATGATGCCAACCATCTCGCCCCTGGGAATGGAGAGCGTGACGTTGTCGACAGCGGCCTTGCCGCCGAAGCGCTTGGTCAGACCTTCGATCCGCAGCATGATGCCGTTCTCGCGTCCCGGTGCGGGCATGGCTTTCGCCCGCGGCAGATCCTGCCGTCGGGGCCATGCTTTCCGTTCTGCGTCAGCTAGCCGGCATAGATGACAGGCGGGTGACGGTCGGGCAGGCGGCCGACGCGGCCTCAGGCGCCGCGCAACAGCAGATCGACGCAGTCGCGGACATAGGCCGCCCGGCGATCGGGCGGCGTCTGCTCGACGTTCATCAGGGCGCGATGCTGATGGAAGCCGCGCAGCATCCCCACGAACTGCTCGGCGAGAATCCGGGCACGCGCCTCGTCGAGCGGCCGGGCGAGCCCATCACCGAGATGTGAACGCTGCAGCAGAAGCGCCGAAAGGTCGTCGATGATCCGCAGGGCGCCCGCCTCGTAAGCCGTCCGGCCGAGGTCGGGAAAGCGTGTCGCGGCGCTCATGACGAGCCGGTGGAGATCGAGGGAATGCGGATTCAGCATCATCGTCAGGGTCTCCTCGCCGAGCCTGACCAGAACGCTGCGGAGATCACCCTCGGACACCGCCCTGCGCAGTGGAATCGTCAGTTTTTCAGCGAGTTGCGTGCAGATGGCACGGAACAGCGCGTCCTTGTCGGCGAAGTGGCTGTAGATGGTCTGCTTGGAGACCCCCGCCCGCTGGGCGATCTGGTCGAGCGTCACGCGCTCGTAGCCTTCGGCGAGGAACATTGTCGACGCGGCGCGGATGATCGCGCGGTGCTTGTCCGGCCGAGCTCTCGACGGCAAGCATCTTGCTTCCTGCGTGCAGGAGGCAGAAGCTTCCCGGGCAGCAGCAGCATCTGTCGTGGTTCTGCCCATCGGGCCCTTATCAATCTGGACCGTCCAGTCTAGAATAGTCGTGTCGCATTGGAGCGTCCAGTTCAATGAAGCGGTTTGTCTATCTGCTCCTGCTCGTCGGCCTCGTGGGCGGGGGCTACTACGGTTACGGCCATTACGAAAAGACGAAGGCTCCGCCCCAGGCCGCCGCTCCGGCTGCGCCGCGTGCGGGCGTGCCCGTCGAAGTCGCAAAGATCGAGCGCGGCACCGTGAACGAGGAGGTCGAGGCGCTCGGCACCCTGGCGGCGGACGAGTCCGTGGTGATCGCGCCGGAGATCGCGGGCCGAGTCATCGCGCTGGGCTTCAAGGAGGGCGAGCGCGTCGAGAAGGGGCAGGTGCTGGTCAAGCTCGACACCGCGATCCTCGATGCGGAACTCAAGCAGCAGCAGGCCGATCTCGGGCTGGCGCGCGACACCTTCGAGCGCAACCGCTCGCTGAACCAGCGCGGCGTCGGCACCCAGGTCGCCTTCGACGAGGCCACGGCCAAGCTCGCCGCCGCCGAGGCCCGGGTCCAGCTCTCGCAGGCGAAGCTGGCGCAGTCGACGCTGGTCGCGCCGTTCCATGGCGTCGTCGGCCTGCGTTCGGTCAGCGTCGGCGACTATGTCGCCGTCGGCAAGCAACTGATCACGCTCACCAACATCGATCCGATCAAGGTCGATTTCCGCGTGCCCGAGATCTTTCTGTCTCAGGTCAGGGTCGGCCAGACGATCAGCCTCAAGGTCGATGCCGTCCCGAACAAGGACTTCCAGGGCCAGATCTTCGCGGTTGATCCCGTCGTCGATATCAACGGCCGCGCGATCCGCCTGCGTGCGACCGTGCCCAACCGCGACCTCGTGCTGAAGCCGGGCCTCTTCGCCCGCGTGACGATCGTGGTCGACCAGCGCGAGAACGCGATGCTGATCCCCGAGTCCGCGGTCGTGCCCGACGGCATCGGCAAGGTCGTGTTCATCGTCGAGAACGGGAAGGCGAAGCGGGTCGCCGTGGAACTCGGCAAGCGCCTGCCCGGCAAGGTCGAGGTTCTGAAGGGTCTGACGCCGCAGATGCAGGTGGTCAGCTCGGGCCAGATGCGGCTGCGTGACGGCTCCAACGTCTCGATCAAGAACGCTCCGCCGCCCGTGCAGACCAGCGCTCTGCCCGCCGCCCCGACGAGCCCCTGAGCCCGAGCCCCCTGCGCCATGAGCCTCTTTGCCCTCTTCGTTCGCCGGCCGGTCTTCTCGACCGTGCTGAGCCTGCTCGTGCTGCTGATCGGCGCGGTGTCTTATACGCGCCTCACGGTGCGCGAATATCCGAACATCGACGAGCCGGTCGTTTCGGTCCGCACCGTCTATACCGGCGCCAGCGCGGAGATCATCGAGACGCAGGTGACGCAGATCCTGGAGAACTCGATCGCGGGCATCGAGGGCATCGAGATCATCTCCTCGACCAGCCGCCAGGAGCAGAGCAACATCTCGGTCCGCTTCCGGCCCGACGTCGATCCCGACGTCGCGGCGTCCGATGTCCGGGACCGCGTCAGCCGCGTGCGCGGGCGCATGCCCTCCGAGATCGACGAGCCGATCATCGCCAAGGTCGAGGCGGATGCCCAGCCGATCCTGTTCCTGTCGCTGATCAGCTCGCGCCACAGCCCGCTCGAGCTCACCGACTTCGCCGACCGATTCATCACCGACCGCGTGCAGAACATCACCGGCGTCGCGGAGGTGCAGATCCGCGGCGAGCGCCGCTACGCCATGCGCATCTGGCTCGATCGGGCCCGCATGTCGGCCTACAACATCACGGTCCAGGAGATCGAGGCGGCTGTCCGCGCGCAGAACGTCGAGATTCCCTCGGGCCGCATCGAGAGCAACAACCGCGAATTCACGGTGCTCTCGCAGACCGGGCTGACGACGCCCGAGCAGTTCCAGCAGATCGTCGTCAAGGACGCCAACAACTTCCCGATCAAGCTGCGCGACGTTGCGCGCGTCGAGCTCGGCGCGCTGGCAGAACGCAACGCCGCCTGGTTTTCCGGCAATCCCTCCGTGACGATCGGCATCGTCAAGCAGGCGACGGCCAATCCACTCGACGTCTCCAAGGGCATCCGCGCCGCGCTGCCGGAGATCATCGACGACCTGCCGGACGGCATGACGATCGCGACCTCCTATGACACCTCGGTCTTCATCGACCGCTCGATCCAGGCGGTCTACAGCACGATCCTCGAGGCGGTCGTCCTCGTCGTCCTGATCATCTTCATCTTCCTGCGCTCGCTGCGCGCGACCCTGATCCCGCTCGTCACCATCCCGGTCTCGCTCGTCGGCTCGTTTGCGCTGATGTATGCCTTCGGCTTCACGGTCAACACGCTGACGCTGCTGTCGATGGTGCTGGCGATCGGCCTCGTCGTGGACGACGCCATCGTGGTGCTGGAGAACGTCCACCGTCATATCGAGGACGGCATGGAGCCGAACGCCGCGGCGATCCGCGGCATCAACGAGATCGCCTTCGCCGTCGTGGCGATGACGCTGACCCTGGTCGCGGTCTATGCGCCGATGGCCTTCTCGACCGGGCGCACGGGCAAGCTCTTCATCGAGTTCGCGCTGACGCTGGCGGGAGCGGTGCTGGTCTCGGGCTTCGTCGCGCTGACATTGACGCCGATGATGTGCGCCAAGCTGCTCAAGCATGACGAGAGCCACGGCTGGCTCTACAATCTGCTCGAACGCGGCTTCAATGCCCTCTCGCGGGGCTACAGGGCCTCGCTGCGCGGCGCGCTGGCGATCCGCCCGGTGATCGTGCTGCTGGCGCTCGGTGTGGCGGGCGGCAGCTATTTCTTCTTCACCAGTCTCCGCTCGGAACTCGCGCCGGTGGAGGACCGCGGCAGCTTCACCGTCATCGGCGTGGCTCCCGAAGGCTCGACGATGAACTTCACTGCGGAATATGCCCGCCGTGCCGAAGAGTTCTTCAAGCGCTTCCCGGACGTCCAGACCAATCTCGTCATCGTCGGCTTTCCCGATGTGACGCGCGCGCTGGCCTTCGCCCGTCTCAAGCCCTGGGAGGAGCGCGCCACGAAGCAGCAGGACATGGTGGCGGAGATCAACCGCAGCCTGTCGCAGGTCCCCGGCATCCGGCTCTTCGCCACCAACCCGCCTTCGCTGGGGCAGGGCGGCGCCAACAGCAAGCCGGTCGAATTCGTCCTGCGCTCGTCCGAGCCCTATGCGCAGATCAAGGAGTATGTCGATGCGGTGATCGCGGAGGTGTCCGGTTCGCCGGTGCTGACCAACATCGAGTCGAACCTCATCCTCGACAAGCCGCAGATCAAGGTCTCGATCGACCGCCAGCGCGCGGCGGATGTCGGCGTCGGCGTCGACGTCATCGGCCGCACCATGGAGACGCTGCTGGGCGGGCGGCAGGTCACGCGTTTCAACATGAACGGCGAGCAGTACGACGTCGTCATCCAGGTCGGTGGCGAGGATCGCAACACGCCGCAGGCTCTCCAGTCGATCTATCTGATGGGCCGGGGCGGCGCGGTGGTGCAGCTCTCGAGCCTGGTCAAGGTCGAGGAGACGGTCGCACCGAAGGAGCTGATCCGCTTCAACCAGCTTCGCGCCGCGACCATCACGGCGGTTCCGGCACCCGGCTACTCGCTGGGCGATGCGCTCGCGGTCCTGGAGCAGGCGTCGTCCCGCGTCCTGCCGAAGACGGTGCAGATCGACTATTCCGGCCAGAGCCGCGAATTTAAGCAGTCGGGTGCCTCGATCGCGATCGTCTTCCTGCTGGCGCTGGGCTTCATCTATCTCGTGCTGGCCGCCCAGTTCGAGAGCTTCATCGACCCGGTCGTGATCATGGTCTCGGTGCCGCTTTCGCTCACGGGGGCGCTCGCGGCGCTCTACTTCACGGGCGGCACGATGAACGTCTACAGCCAGATCGGCCTGATCACGCTCGTCGGCCTGATCACCAAGCACGGCATCCTCATCCTGGAATTCACCAATCAGCTCCGGGAAGAGGGCAAGGAGATGATCGACGCCCTGGTCGAGGCGGCGGAACTCCGCCTGCGGCCGATCCTGATGACCACGGGCGCGATGGTGCTGGGCGCCGTGCCGCTGGCACTGGCCCATGGCGCGGGCGCCGAAAGCCGCTCGCAGATCGGCTGGGTCATCGTCGGCGGCATGACCTTCGGCACGCTCCTGACACTCTATGTGGTGCCGGTCGCCTATTCCTATCTCGCGAGCAAGAAGCGCTCCGTGCACGGGCATGTGGTGAAGGAGACGCCGGCGGCGCATCCGCAGCCGGCCGAGTAGCCCGCTACTGCAGACGTACCGAGACGCTTTCGCTGGCGCCGGTGCCGTCGATGACCGAGATCCGCAGGAAGCCCTTGCCCGGCGGCTGCCATGCTGCTTCCCGTCGCCGCGTCGGGGGGAGGACCGGCGCGCCATCCACGAGCCAGGTGTAAGGCGGCGCGCCGCCGGCGACCTTGAGATTGAGCTCGGGCCGCCCGTCGGCGGCCGAGGCGGCGAGGTCGATCCGGGCTCCTTCGGGCGGGAATGCGAGCCTCAGCGACGGTGTCGTCATCGCGACCACTGTCTTCGGAACGTCCTGGCGCAGATGGCGCAGCGGGGGCGGCAGCTGGGCGCTCGTCGCCACGATGCTGTCGCGCGGCTGCGGGAAGGGGCGCGGGTCGAGGCCGATCCGCGCGAAGGCGTCGAACAGGATCGGGGCCGCGACGACGCGGCCGACGAGACCCGGCACGGCGCCGTTGTCGGCGCGCCCGACCCAGACGCCGATCGTGTGCCTGCGGTCGAAGCCGACCGCCCAGGCATCGCGATAGCCATAGGAGGTGCCGGTCTTGAAGGCGATGCGGCCGGGCACGGCATTGAGCGGCGGCGGCGCGCCGAGTAGCGTGTCGGCGACATACCAGGCGGCGACCGGCTCGACGAGGCGGGGCGAAGGCGCATCTTCCCCTCCCGCCCGCACCCGCAGCGGCGCGACATCCCCACCACGCGCCAACCCGACATAAAGGCGCGTCAGGTCCTGCAGGGTGATGCCGAGCCCACCGAGGCCGACGGCGAGGCCGGGAGCGCCGCCTTCCTTCGGCATGGCGACCGCGACCCCGGCATCGCGCAGTCGCGACAGGAATCGCTGAGGCCCGAGCGCCGAGAGCAGTTCGACCGCCGGCACGTTGAGCGAGAGCTGCAGCGCCTTGCGGGCCGAGACCATGCCCTGGAAGGTCATGTCGAAGTTCTCGGGTACATAGAGCCCGTAGCGCGCCGGCCGGTCCTCCAGCATCGTCTCGGGATGGGCGATGCCGTTGTCGAAGGCGAGCGCATAGATGAAGGGCTTGAGCGCCGAGCCCGGCGAGCGCAGCGCCCGCGTCAGATCGAGCGAGCCGGCCCGTTCGGCCGCGAAGTAATCGACGCCGCCGACCGAGGCGCGGATCTCGCCGGTCTCGTTATCGACCGCGAGGATCGCGATCGAGACCTGGGGGCTGAGGCCCAGGCTGCGGTCGCGTGCCAGCGCTTCCAGCGCCGACTGCAGCCGCGCATCGAGGCTCAGGCGATGGCTGCGCAGCGCGGGCGCCTCCGCCACGGCCTGCTCGGCGACATGGGGCGCGAGGTTGGGGAAGGGCTTGCGCGACGTGGGGATCGGCTCATCCCGGGCGGCGGCGATTTCGGCTCCGGTGGCGAGGCCAGCCTCCGCGACGCGGGCGAGAACGCGGTCGCGGGCCTTGCGGGCGGCCTCGGCGAAGCGGTCGGGCCGGCGCGTCTCGGGCGATTGCGGCAGGGCGACGAGCAGCGCGGCTTCGGCGGTCGAGAGGCGCTTCGGCTCCTTGCCGAACCAGGCGAGGCTGGCAGCCCGCACGCCCTCGAGATTGCCGCCGAAGGGGGCGAGCGTCAGGTAGAGGTCGAGGATTTCGGTCTTGGTGAAGCGTCGCTCGAGTTCGATGGCGCGCACCGCCTGTCGCAACTTGGCGGCGAGGCTGCGCTCTTCACGCGGCTCCAGCAGACGGGCGACCTGCATGGTCAGGGTTGAGCCGCCCGAGACGATGCGGCCGTTCCACAACATCTGGCCGGCCGCGCGGGCAAGGCCCAGCGGGTCGATGCCGGCATGGCTGTCGAAGCGCCTGTCCTCATAGGCCTTGAGCATGGCGAGATAGCGCGGATCGACGTCGCCCGTGCCGACCGGGAGTTTCCAGCGGCCGTCCGCCGTCAGGAAGGGGCGCAGCAGCCGGCCCTCGCGGTCCAGCACCACGGTCGAGCGCTCGCTCGCGGCCGCGAGGTCGAGAGGTGGGAGGGTCGCCGCATAGTGGAGGAGCGTGGCGGTCGCGGTGGTGAGGAGCAGGGCGAGCGATGCGGCTACCACCATAAGCTTGCGGAAACGGCGGCCTGTCACCGTCATGCTCGGGCTCGATCCCAGCATCTCCTGATCGCGATTCTCGGGTCTCGGCTTCGCCTCGCCCGGGAATGACGGCTTGGGATCGCCCGCCATCACCGCGCCGAGGCGATGTCCACCGTACCGAAGGCGGTGCGCCCGAAGCGGTCAGGTCGGTACATGTCCTCGATGACGGCGGCAGGCGCCACATAACGACCGGGCGAGACGGCGCGGGCGATGTAGGCGACCGTGTAGACGAGCTTCTGGTCTTTGCTGCCCGAGCGCTCGAAGGCGGCGACGTAGCGGTCGTCACGCGCCTCGGTGTGGACGGGGATGACCTCCTGCTTCAGCCAGTCGAGACCGGCGACCGAGGCTCCCTCGGTGAGGTTGGCGTTCTCGATCTCGAGCCCGGCGGGGACGGGGTCGACGAGGAGCAGGCGGCCATAGCGGCTGGCCGGTTCCGTCACCGTCAGCGCCACGACATAGCGTTCGTTCTGGCGCAGCCGGGCCGGGTCAGCCTTCTCGCCCTTCATCGTGTAGATCACGCGTTCCAGCCCGAAACCCTGGTTGAGGGCGGGCTCGGAGCCGGTCGGGATGCCGGCGACGGTGATGACCGCCTGCGCCGTGGCGGCGGCGGGGTTGGCGACCGTCAACGGCTTCTGCTCCAGCGCCGCGGCGGACACGGTGCGGTAGAGCGGCCCCTTCCGCTCCGTGCCGTCGACGGTCAGCGTCATGCCTTCGGCGTCCTTCGCCATCGCCTGGGCGGCGAGCACCATCCAGGCCTGTTCCTGGGTCGAGGTGTAGCGGGCGCTGTTGCGGGCGCCGTCGAGGATGGCGGCGGCGCGGCCGATCTCGGCCCGGTCGCCGGCCGATTCCGCGATCAGCGCCAGAACCGCCGCGCCGTCGCGCAGGCGCGAGCCGTAATCGGGGCGCGACAGGCCGTCGTCGCTGCGCTCCTGCAGCCCGGCGAGCGCGCTGACGAAGGCGGCGCGGCCGCGGCCGCGATCGCCGAGCGCCGAGAGCGCCGCACCGATCTGGGCACGGGCCATGGGTGTGGCGAAATCGGCGAGCTTGTTGTCGGCGAGGTAGCGCAGATCGCCCATCACCGGCCGGCCGTTGCGGGCGAGCACATAGAGGGCATAGGCGATGCCGGCCGCTTCCTCCTTGACGATCTCGCCGGTGTTGACGACCTGGTTGCGCAGCCGGTCGAGCGCGAGGTTGAAGGCGGTCTGCGGCACCGGGAACTGGCGCTCGCGAGCCCGCGTCAGGAAATCCGCCGTGAAGGCGTCGAGCCAGAGATCCTCGCCGCCGACGCCCCAGAGCCCGAAGGAGCCGTTGGCCCCCTGGCGGGCGAGCACCCGCTCGATCGCGTTCTGCACCCGCTCATCGGCATTGGCGTCGAGTGCGAGATGCTCGAGCGAGGCGAGCCGGTTGACATGGAGCAGCGGCATGGCGCGGCTCACCGTCTGTTCGGTGCAGCCATAGGGGTAGCGGTCGAGCGCCTTCAGCAGGCCGGGCACGTCGAGCGCGGCGAGCGGCGAGACGGAGACCGAGACCTGGCCGGAGCCGGGCACGAGATCGGCCAGGAGATCGGCCGAGACCGTGATCGCGCCACCATTGCCAGGGATCGGGCGCACGATCCGGCGCGCGATCGTGGCCGCGGAGGGCTGCACCCGGACGGCGAGGTTCTGCACGGTGCCGACGCCGCCGGGTCCGCTGATGCGGACATCGAATTCGGCGCGGCCGAGCCCCGCGGCGGTGACGGGGATCGTCATCTGGCTTTTCGCCCCGGCAGCGAGCTGGATCGTCCGGCGGGTGGCGTCGGCCGGCACCAGCACCGGGCCGCGGATGTCGAGATCGACGACATAGGGGCCGGCCGGGCCCTCGACATTGTCGATCTGGAGGTGGAAGCGTGACTGGTCGCCGATGGCGAGGAAGCGCGGCAGCGTCGCCTGTGCGACGACCTGATCGCGCACGATAACGTCGGCGCTGGCCTGGCCGGTGCGGCCGGCCGACCAGGCGACCGCCATGACGCGCAGCGAGCCGTTGAAGGCCGGCAGCTCGAAATCGACCTTCGCCACGCCGTCGGGGCCGACCCTGACCACGCCCGAATAGCGGGCGACCGGCTCTTGCGTCGGCTTCTCGCCTTCGAGGGCGGGTGCGGCGTCGCCGCCGCTGCGGATCGCGCCGCGCGTGCCCTGCATGCCGTCGATCAGATAGCCATAGAGGTCGCGCAGCTCGTGCCCGATCTGGCGCTGGCCGAAGAAGAACTTGCTCGGATCGGGGCTTTCGAACCGGGTGAGGTTCAGGATGCCGACATCGACGGCGGCGACCGTGATGAAGGCCTCCTCGCCGACCCGGGCGCCGGTGACCTTCACCGGCAGCGACAGCGTCGAAAGCGGGCGCACGAGCGGCGGCGCGCCCAGATCGAGCGCGAGCGTGCGGCTCTCCTTGCCGATCGAGAACCAGGACAGACCGATGGCCCGGCCGGGCAGGCGCCTGGCGGCGGCGTCCATCGGCCGATGGGCGAGCACGACGAGATAGGCGCCCGCGCCCCATTCGGCCCTGACCGGGACGGTCGCGGTGGTGCCGCCCGCCGCGATATCGATGGTGCGGAGATCGACGACGCGGTCGGTGATGACCGCGAGCGTGGCCTTGCCGGCGAAGCGGGGGCTCAGGCGGAGATTCAGGCTTTCGCCGTCGGCATAGGCCGCCTTGTCGATGGCGACATCCAGCACGTCGGGCGTGTCGGCGGTCTTGTCGGCCTCGTAGCCGACGCTGAAGGAGACCGAGGTTTCGGTGGCGTCCGGACCGTCGGCTGACACGTCGATTCGGTAATTGCCCCACTCGACCGGCGCCGCGATGCGGGCCGGCGCGGCCTCCGTGACCGCGACCTCGCCATCGGCGACGCGGCGGGTCGACTTGACGCCCTCATAGTTCCAGCGGCCGTCCTGGAAGAACCACTGATAGTTGCGGGTGACCTTGGACAGGGTCCATTTCACGCCCGCCCTCGCGAGGCGACGGCCATCGCCATTGGCCATGATGACGTCGAAACTCGCGGTCTGGCCGTTACCGAGCTCGCCCTCCTTGAAGGCCTTGCGCACGCCGATGGCGGCGCCCTTGGGCACGATCGGCAGCGTCACCGAGCGGGCGATGGCGCGTCCGCCGGGCTCTCCGACGCGAATGGTGAACTCGGCCTCGAGAGGCCGGTTGGTCTCCGGCTGCGCGACCGGGTTCGTCACGGTGACCTTGCCGGCGGCATCGGTCGTGGTGCTCTCCTCGAACTCGGACTGGACCGGCTCGAAGGCCTCGTCGGTGAGTCCGACCTGATAGCCGGCGAAACCCGGAATGGCTGATTGGCCGGCGGCGCGGAGCGTCATCGAACCGGTGACGTCGAGGCCTGAGCCTGGCGCGCCATAGAGGTAGCGCGCACTGAGGTCGATCTCGGCCGGCTGGCCCGCCTGCAAAACGGGCGCCTTTGGAGTCAGGGTCAGTTCGAGCCGCTCGGGAACGTAGTCCTCGACGAGGAAGGAGACCTCGCCGATCGCCGGGCCCTTGGGATCGGCATAGGCCTGGACGCGCCAGGTGCCGGTCGCGGCGCCTGACAAAAGCGGGATCGAATGGGCGCGCCCGCCGGCGCCCTGGTCCTCGACCTGGCGGCGGCGATACTCGACGCCGTCGGGCCGCTTGACGACGAGTGTCAGCGGCAGACCGGTGACGGCGGCGCCGCGGGCATCGCGCAGCAGGGTCGTGAGATAAACCGTCTCGCCTGAACGGTAGACGCCGCGCTCGGTGTAGAGATACGCGTCCAGACCTGCCGGGGCGACGCGGCCCTTCACGCCACGGTCCGACAGATCGAAGGCCGTCTGCTTCAGGTCGAGGAAGCCGTAATCCTCGGCGAGCGAGGCCGTGACCAGGCCCGGCGCATTGCCGCCCTGGCCCTTGGCGAGGCCGGCATCGAAGCGGGCATAGCCGTTGGCGTCGGAGCGGAGCGTCGCCAGCACCTCGTTGTTCTTCGCCAGCAGGCGCAGTTCGGCATTGGCGACGGGGGCGGCGTCAGAAAGCGAGCGCACCAGCACATGCACGCCGTCCGGGCCCGAGAAGGAGGTCAGGCCGAGATCGGAGACGACGAACCACTGCGTCGCGCGCGTCGTGCCGTCGTCATAGTCGCCATCACCGTCGGACGGCGCGGGAGCGCGGCCGCCGCTGGGCTTGGCGAACATCACATAAACACCGGGCTTGAGCGCGCCGACGGCCTCGACCACCGGGAAGGCGGTGACGACATCCCTGTTGAGCTCGGACTTGACCTCCATCGACCCGGTCCAGACGCGCTGGCCTTTGTCGCTTTCGATCTGCTTCGCCTGATAGGCCCCGAGCTGGCCGAGGAAATCCTCGGAATGGACCGAATTGATCAGGTTGCGGTCGCCGATCCGCATGACCTCGAGGTCGAGCCTGTCGCTGTTGACCGATACGACCGGGATGCCCTGCTGGCCCGTGCGCGGCAGGACGTAGTTCTTGCCGGTAAAGCGGACCGAAGGCGTACGATCGCGGACATAGACCTCGTAATCGGCTGATTTCAGCAGCTTCTCGTCGGGAATCGCGGAAGGAACGCCCTGGCGGATGACGAAGGCGTAACGCTCGCCATGACGCAGGCCATCGACGCAGATCTGGCGCTCCTCGCCCGTGACGGCGAAGTCGCCCTTGCCGCCGGAGATGGCGACGTAAGGGGCGAAATCGACGCGTCCGCGGGCCAGCGGCTCCGAGAACTCGAAGCAGGCGCGGGGCGAGGCGGCGTCGGCATCGACCTTGTTGCCGGTCAGGCGGAAGCCGCGCTGCTCGCGCAGGCTTTCATAGGCGGTGCGCAGCGAGGCGTTGTCGACGAGGTCGAGGCTGAGACGGTAGGTCGTCAGGGCCGGGCGCCAGAGTTCATGGCGCTCGAAGATGCGGGCGAGCAGGCCCAGCGAGGCGGCTTCGTCATTGCGGCTCGTCGCGCGCTGATAGGCGAGATAGGCGGCGCTGATGGCGCGCTCGCGCAGCTCCCAGCGCTCGCGATAGTCGCGCGGCTCGATGGCGTTGGCGGCGCGCGCCATCAGGCGCCAGCCCGCCGCATTGGCGGGCTCGGCGACGACGGCGGCATTGGCCTGGGGCAAGGCGGCGCGGGCATCCCCGCGCGAGAGCGCAGCCTCGCCCGCGCGCACGAGATCGGCCGCCGAGCGGGCGCCGGCCGAGACCTCGCGCTTGAGACGTTCCTCCAGCCGCTGCCCGTCGGCGGTGAGATCGTTGCGGACATAGGCCTTCTGCGCGAAGGCCGGGTGGGCTGCGAGGCTCAGGCCCAGGAGCAGCGCGAGGCGGGGCAACAGGCGCATGGGCATTTCCTCCAGAGGACGTCCCGCATTCCGCCTGTCCAAGACAAAGACCGGATGACGGGTATGGTCGCGGCGGCAGGCTATCACCGACGTCGATTGGCGCAATCCGAAAGCGCGCGGCGGGCGGGCCGTGTGCGCTGGCTTCCCGCGATCGGCTGCCGGAATCGCTTGCAGGGGCTATCGATCTGACGCTCAATGCCGGCCGTCGGGGTGGGAGGCGACCATGGAAGCCCGTTCGTTGCGTCTGATCGTGTCCGCGGCGCTGATGGCGCCTCTCTGTGCCGCGCCGTCAGCGGTGGCGCTCGCGCAGGCGCCCGCCCCCGCTCCTGCGGCGGCCAATCCCCAACTCGCAGCGGCCCAGGCCAGTTTCGAGAGCCTGTCCGAGCCGGAGCGCCGGGCGATCCAGGCCGATCTGATCTGGAGCGGGCATTTCAACGGGGCGGTCAGCGGCAGCTACGGGCCGCTCACCTTCCGCGCGATCAACGCCTTCAAGGCGGGGAAGGGCGCACCCGACGGGCTGTTGAGCCCGGCCGAGCGGCGCAGTCTTGCCCTGACGGCCCAGGCGGCGCGCGAGGCGGCGGGCTTCCGCGTCATCGCAGACGAGCGCACCGGCCTGCGCATCGGTATCCCGGCCGCAGTGCTGCCGAAACGGGACGTTTCGCCTTCCGGCAGCCGCTGGCAGAGCGCCGACGGCAAGATCACCCTCGACACCTCGGCGACGCCCCCGGGCGAAACGCTGGAGGCCGTCTACGAGAAGGCCACCGCACCGACGCCGAACAATCCAAGCCGCAAGATCACCTACAAGCTGCTGCGGCCCGACTTCTTCGTCGTCACCGGCGAGACGCCGACCGGGAAGTTCTATCGGAGGCTCGCGGCTGGCCCGACCGGGTTGCGAGGCTTCTCGATCGGCTACGACAAGGCCTTGGCCGACACGGTGGACAGGCTCGTCATCGCGATCGCGGCCAGCTTCGAGCCATTCCCGACCGGCCCGCTGCCACAAGCCCCGGCGGTCGCCTCGGCCACCGGCCCGACCGCGGCGACCGCCATCGCGGCCACCGCGGCCTCGGCAACAGTGACGCGACCGAGCGAAAGACATGCGAGCGGTGTGGCCATCGGCGAGCGCCTCGTCGCCACGTCGGCATCCGCGACCGAGGGCTGCCGGACTCTGCGGGCCGGGGGGCGCGTCGCGCGGCTGCGGGGAGCGCCCGAAGCCGGCCTCGCTCTGCTCGATGTCGAGGGCGGGGCGCCTCTCGCCGCGCCCAGCTTCCGCGGAGAGCCGGTGGCCGAGGGCGAAAACCTCGTGCTGGTGGCCTTCGGGGACGAGCAGGGCAAGCGGGTGCCGATCGCCCTTCCAGGCCAGGTCGTCGCGGGCCCGGCCGTTCTGGCCCCGCTCCAGCCGGGGCAGGCGGGTGCAGCGGCCTTCGACCGCCAGGGCCGCCTCGCCGGGCTCGTCACCGGCAACCCGTCTGACAAGGTCCTGATCGCGGGGATCGCGCCGCAGCGCAGTCATGCGCTGGCGGCTGTGGCGGCGGTTCAGGCTGCGGCCGTCAGGGCCGGAAGTCCGGCGGCCTCGCCGTCTCCGGGCGGCCGGCCGGACCTCAGCACGGGCGCCATCGTCGAGAAGGCGGCGCCCGCCGTGCTGGCGATCGTCTGCGGCCTTTAGAATCTGCTCAGCCGGCAGTTGTCTCTGCCGCGACAATCGGTTCAGATGTAACCGTCTACGCAAGAGCGCCCCGTCGCAGACGAGGAGCGCTCGGTGACTAAATCGATTTAGGGAGAGAACCGGATGAGCGACATCATCAGCAGGCGCAGTGTGCTCGCGGGAGCGGCCGCGGTCGGTGCATCAGGGCTCGTGGCAGCCCCCGCCATCGCCCAGGCCAAGTGGCCGAGCCGTCCCGTCACCCTGATCTGCCCCTGGGGCGCAGGGGGCGGCACGGACGCAACGGCGCGCATCATCGGCGCGATCCTCGAGAAGAATCTCGGCCAGCCCTTCAACGTGGTGAACCGGACCGGCGGCTCGGGCGTCGTCGGCCACTCCGCCATCGCGACGGCGGCGCCGGACGGCTACACGATCGGCATGATCACGGTGGAGATCACCATGATGCATCATCAGGGCCTGACGGATCTGAATCCGACCAGCTACACGCCGCTGGCGCTGATGAACGAGGATCCTCCGGGCGTGCAGGTCAAGGCCGACTCGCCGTACAAGGACATCAAGGCTCTGGCGGATGCGATCAAGGCTGCGCCCGAGGGCAAGTTCAAGGCCTCTGGCACCGGCCAGGGCGGCATCTGGCATCTGGCGTTGATCGGCTGGCTGCAGGCCATGGGGCTGAGGCCGAACCATGTCGCCTGGGCGCCCTCCAACGGCGCCGCGCCGGCGATGCAGGATCTGGCGGCCGGCGGCATCGACATCGTCACCTGCTCGGTGCCCGAGGCTCGCGCCATGATCGACGCCGGCAAGGCGAAATCGCTCGCCATCATGGCCAAGGAGCGCAACCCGCAGTTCAAGGACGTGCCGACCCTGAACGAGACGCTCGGCATCGACTACTCGGTCGGCGCTTGGCGCGGCATCGCCGGGCCGAAGGGGCTGCCGGACGCCGTTCAGGCGACGCTGCTGACGGAGCTCAAGAAGGCCTTCGATTCGAAGGAGTTCCAGGACTTCATGAACGCGCGCGGCTTCGGCATGACCTTCCAGGACCAGAGCGGCTTCGCGTCCTTCATGGCCGCGGGCGACAAGGCGATGGGCTCCGCCATGAGCGCGGCCGGCCTCGCCAAGAAGCCGGCGTAGCGGTTTCGACGACAGCGACCGCGCCCCGCGCGGTCGCTGTTTCGTCATCGGCCCGGCACCGTGCCGTGCCTGATCCCCCTATCGAGAGAGTCTGTCCGATGCGCTTCAACGACGCCGTCGTCGGCACCGCGTTCCTGCTGCTCGCAGGCGCGATGATCGCGATGACCTTCACCTTTCCGCCGTTTCCCGGTCAGAAATACGGGCCGAGCCTGTTTCCGCGGATCATCGGGGGTGGGATCATCGTCTTCTCGGTGCTGCTGATGCTGCGCGAACGGCGCAGCGGCGGGCGCCCGCTGCTGGTGCTCGAGGACTGGGTCCGCCGCCCGCAGCGTCTGGCCTCCTTCGCGCTGATGCTGGCGGCGATGGTGTTCTACCTTCTCGCCTCCGAACCGCTCGGCTTCATGCCGACGGCCTTCCTGATCCAGCTCGGCCTGTTCCTGTGGTTTGGCGTGCGGCCGGTCATCGCGGTGGTGGTGGCGATCGTGATGACGATCGCGGTGCAGTATTTCTTCGGCAGCCTCATGCGGGTCCCGCTGCCGCGCGGCATCCTCGACAGCGTGCTTTGAGGAGGCCGGCATGACCGCGATTTCCACCGCCTTCGGGCTGGTCTTCGACCCAACCGTTCTGGCGGTCATCATGGGCTCGGCGATCTTCGGCATGTTCGTCGGGGCGATGCCAGGCCTGACGGCGACGATGGCGACGGCGCTGCTGGTGCCCGTGACCTTCTTCATGGCGCCCGTCCCGGCGCTCGGCGCCATCGTCACGGCGACGGCGATGGCGATCTTCGCGGGCGACATCCCCGCCGCGATGCTGCGCATGCCGGGTACGCCGGCCTCGGCCGCCTATGCCGACGAAAGCTACGAGATGACCAAGAAGGGTCAGCTCGATCTCTGCATGGGTGTCAACCTGGTGTTCTCGGTGCTGGGTGGCATCTTCGGCGTCGTCATCCTGATCGTGCTGGCGCCGGTGCTGGCCGAGGTCGCGATCAACTTCTCGTCGTTCGAGTACTTCTGGCTGGCCTGCCTCGGCCTGACCTGTGCGGTGTTCATCGGGACGGGCGATCCGCTGAAGGGTCTGCTCTCGCTCTTCATCGGACTGGCGATCGGTTGCATCGGCATCGACCCTGCGGCAGGGCAGCCGCGCTTCACCTTCGGCAACGTCGATCTCCTGTCCGGTATCAACTTCATCCCGACGCTGATCGGCATGTTCGCGGTTTCGGAACTGCTGCGCGGGGCCGTGACGATGGAGAAGGGCGGGCATGTCGTCGCCCAGGCCGTCGGCAGCCTCATGACCGGCGTCGGGGCGGTGTTCAAGAAGTACTGGTTCAACTTCCTGCGCGGCTCCGTGATCGGCACCATCATCGGTGCCCTGCCGGGTGCGGGAGCCGACATCGCGGCCTGGGTGTCCTACGCGGTCTCGAAGAAGACGTCGAAGGAGCCGGAGAAATTCGGCACCGGCCATATCGAGGGCATCGTCGATTCGACGTCCGCCAACAACTCCGCCCTCGGCGGCGCCTGGATCCCGGCGCTCGTCTTCGGCATTCCCGGCGATTCCATCACGGCCATCGTCATCGGCGTGCTCTACATGAAGGGAATGAACCCCGGCCCGAGCGTATTCCTGCAGACGCCGGAACTGATCTACGCCGTCTTCATCGTCTTCATCCTGGCCAATCTCCTGATGTTCCCGCTGGGTTGGGCGGCGATCAAGTCGGCCAAGCAGATCCTGCGCGTGCCGCGCAACATCCTGCTGCCGATCATCCTGATCTTCTGCATCGTCGGCTCCTACGCCATGACGAACTCGCTCTACGGCGTGGTTCTGATGGTCGCGATGGGCGTGTTCGGCTGGCTGCTGGAAGAGCACGGCGTGCCGGTCGCGCCGCTGATCCTCGGGCTCGTGCTCGGCGAAATGCTGGAGCAGAACTTCATGTCGTCGATGATCAAGGCGGACGGATCGCTGCTCGGCTTCCTGTCGCGACCGATCGCCGGCGTGCTCGGTGTCGCGACGCTGGGGCTCTGGGCCGTCATGATCTGGAAGGCGTTGCCCTTCGGCGCCTCGCGGGCGGCGGTCGACGCGAAGGCCTGACGCCTTCGCGTCGACCGGGCCGGGATGGCGCCGGCCTCCCGACCGAGCTCAGCGCTTGAGGAAGGCCGCGAAGGCGGCCTGCGCCTCGGCCGAGCGGAGGCGCTCGCCGAAATGCCGGGCCTCCGTCGCCAGGGTCTCGGCGATGCTCGCCGCCTGGCCACGCTTGAGCAGCATCTTGGTCAGCGCCACCGATTGCGGCGGCAGGGCCGCCAGCGCCTTCGCCTTGTCGAGCGCGGCCTCCAGCGCCTTGCCTTCGGCAAGGACAGCGTTCAGCAGGCCCGCCTCCAGTGCCGCCTGGGGCCCGAAGCTCTCGCCCAGCATCAACAGTTCGGCCGCCCGCTTGGAGCCCGCCGCGAGCGGCAGCAGATAGCTCGACGCGCCCTCGGGGCAGAGGCCGAGCGTGACGAAGGGCATGCGGAACATCGCGCCCGTTCCGGCGAAGGCGAGGTCGCAATGCAGCAGCATCGTCGTGCCGATGCCGACCGCGAAGCCCTCCACGGCTGCGACGACCGGCTTCGTCGCCGTCGAGATCGCACCGAGGAAATCCATGGCGACGCGGGCGCCGTCATCGGCGGAAGCCGCGAAATCGCGGATGTCGTTGCCGCTGGTGAAGCAGCCGCCCGCGCCGGTGACGACGATGGCGCGGATGTCGGCCTCGGCCTCGGCCGCGGCGAAGGCCGCGATCAGGCCCAGATAGCTGGCGCGGTCGAGCGCATTCTTGCGCTCGGGCCGGTTCATCGTGATCTGGACGACGCCGGGCGCCACGGTTTCGGTCAGAACGGCGCTGGTCATCCCCGGATCTCCATCCCTCAAGCCCGGCCGGGTCCCGCGGATCGACGCTTACGGGCCCGGCTCTCGCAGGCAGGCTTGGCATGCCGCTTCGGCGAGGGTCAAGCCGGCGGCCTGCTTGACAAAGGGGACCTCCGCCATGTCCTCCTTCGCCCTCGGCCGGCCGCGCCCCAGCGCCGGCACAGCAGGGACGCATGCCTATGGAGACCGTCCGGCTCGCCCGTCAGGGCGAGATCGCGATCGCGACGATCGACAACCCTCCCGTCAACGCGCTCGGCCAGGCCCTCCGCGCCGGTCTCGCCCGCGTCATCGCGGAGGCGGGCGCCGATCCGACGGTGAGCGCCATCGTGCTGGCGGCGGCGGGCCGCGCCTTCATCGCAGGTGCCGACATCAGCGAGTTCGGCAAACCCCCGCTCGCGCCCTACCTCCCCGACGTGCTCGATGCGATCGAAGCCTGTCCGAAGCCGGTCGTCGCCGCGATCCAGGGGGCGGCGCTCGGTGGCGGTCTCGAGGTCGCGCTCGCCTGCCATGGTCGCGTCGCGGCGCCGACCGCGTCGCTCGGCCTCCCCGAGGTCAAGCTCGGGCTGATCCCCGGCGCGGGCGGCACGCAGCGCCTGCCGCGGCTGATCGGAGCGGCGAAGGCCTTCCCGATGATGCTCTCGGGCGAGCCCGTCAATGCCGGCAAGGCGCTGGAGCTCGGGCTGGTCGATGCGGTGACGGGCGAGGATCTCATCGCGGCCGCCGTGGCGCAGGCGCGCACGCTCGCGGGACGCGGCGCGCCGCTGCGCCTCAGCGAGGCCGGCGCGAAACTGACCGCCGCCGATCGCGCCGCCTTCGAGGCGCTCGCCACCGACGCGATGAAGAAGTCCGGGGATCTGCCGAATGTCGCCGCCTTGATCGAGGCCGTACGCGGCGCCTTCGAGCTGAGCGTTGCGGAGGGCCTCGCCGTCGAGCGGGCGCTCTTCCTGAAGCTCGTCGCCGATCCGCGCTCGGCTGCGCTGCGCCATGTCTTCTTCGCGGAACGCGAGATCGCCCGCGTCCCCGGCATCGGCGCCGAAGTGAAGCCGCGCCCGATCGCGAAGGCTGCCGTGATCGGGGCCGGCACGATGGGCGGCGGCATCGCCATGTGCTTCGCCAATGCCGGCATCCCGGTGACGCTGATCGAGCAGGAACAGGCGCAGATCGACAACGGCATGAACCGCGTCGCGGCGATCTACGAGATGTCGGTGACGCGCGGCTCGCTGACGCCGGAGAAGCGCGACGAGCGCATGGCGCTGATCACACCCGCGGTCGGCCTCGCCGCCGCAGCCGAAGCCGACATCGTGATCGAGGCCGCCTTCGAAGAGATGGGCGTCAAGCAGCAGATCTTCGCAGCGCTCGACGGCATCGCCAAGCCCGGCGCGATCCTGGCCAGCAACACCTCCTATCTCGACGTGCCGACGATCGCGGCGGCGACGAAACGGCCACAGGACGTGCTGGGGATGCATTTCTTCAGCCCGGCCAATGTGATGAAGCTGCTCGAGGTGGTCCGCCCCGCGGGCGTGGCCGAGGATGCGGTGGTGAGCGCGATGGCGCTGGGCCGCCGGCTCGGCAAGGTGCCGGTCGTCGTCGGCAACGGCTTCGGCTTCGTCGGCAACCGCATGCTGGAGGCCCGCACCCGCGCGACCGAGCGGCTGCTGATCGCGGGCGCGCTGCCCCATGAGGTCGATGCGGCGCTGACCGGCTTCGGCTTCAAGATGGGCCCCTGCGCCATGGCCGATCTCGCGGGCAACGATATCGGCTGGCGCTCGCGCAAGGCGCGCGGCAAGACGGCGGCTGTGGCGGACGCGATCTGCGAGGCTGGCTGGTTCGGCCAGAAGACCGGACGCGGCTATTTCCTCTATCCGGAAGGGGCCCGCAGCGGGCAGCGCGATCCGGAGGTCGAGGCGCTGATCGCGCGCATCTCGGAAGAACAGGGCGTGACGCGGCGCAGCTTCACCGCTGACGAGATCCTGTCGCGGCTGCTCGACCCGATGGTGAACGAGGGCGCGCGCATCCTGGAGGAGGGCATCGCGGCGCGCCCCGGCGACATCGATGTGATCTGGCTCAATGGCTACAACTGGCCGGCCTGGCGCGGCGGGCCGATGTACTGGGCCGACACGGTCGGGCTTCGTACCCTTGTGGCGCGGCTGGACGAGCAGGCTGCCGAGACCGGCGATGCCTCGCTCCAGCCGGCGTCGCTGTTGCGCCGGCTCGCGGACGAGGGCAAGGGCTTCGCCGATCTGAAGAACAGGGTGGTTTAATCCGTGGTCATCCCGGTCTCCCTGGGGTCGCCCGGGATGACGGCGGACATCGAAACAACGTCGAAATCACACAGGAAGACACGCTCCATGACCGAAGCCGTCATCGTTTCCACGGCGCGCACGCCGATCGGCAAGGCCCATCGCGGGGCCTTCAACCAGGTTCGCGGCGCTGATATGGCGGCCCATGCGATCCGGCATGCGCTGGAGCGCGCCGGTCTCGAGCCGGAGGCGGTCGAGGAGGTGGTGATGGGCTGCGGCTATCCGGAGGCTGCGACGGGGCTCAACGTCGCGCGCCATGCTGCGCTGGTCGCCGGCGTCCCGGTCCAGGCGGCCGGGGTCACGGTCAGCCGGTTCTGCGCCTCGGGGCTGGAGGCGATCGCCCATGCGGCGCGGCGCGTGGTGATGGACGGGGTGCCGGTCGCCGTCGGCGGCGGTGTCGAATCCATCTCGCTGGTGCAGCCGGTGACCCGGCGCGACCTCGCCCAGAACGAGTGGCTGCTCGCCAACAAGCCGACGATCTATACGACGATGATCGAGACCGCCGACATCGTGGCGCAGCGCTACGGTATCTCGCGCCAGGCGCAGGATGAGTTCTCGCTGGCGAGCCAGCAGCGCACGGCCGTCGCGCAGGAGCGCGGTCTGTTCGACGACGAGATCGTGCCGATGAGCGCGGTGATGGCCGTCACCGACAAGGCGACCGGCGAGGTCAGCCAGAAGCCGGTGACGCTCTCCAAGGACGAGGGCAACCGGCCCGACACCACGCTGGATGGCTTGCTGAAGCTGAAACCGGTTCGCGGCGAGGATCAGTTCGTCACGGCCGGCAACGCCAGCCAGCTCTCGGACGGCGCCTCGGCCAGTGTCGTGATGTCGGCCGCGGAGGCGGTGCGGCGCGGCCTGTCGCCGCTCGGGATCTTCCGCGGCTTCGCGGCGGCGGGATGCGAGCCCGATGAGATGGGCATCGGCCCGGTCTTCGCGGTGCCGCGCCTGCTGGAGCGCAACGGCCTCACCGTTGCCGACATCGATCTCTGGGAGCTGAACGAGGCCTTCGCCTCGCAGTCGCTCTACTGCCGCGACCGGCTCGGCATCGATCCCGACAAGGTCAACGTCAATGGCGGGGCGATCGCGATCGGCCATCCCTTCGGGATGAGCGGGGCCCGTCTCGTCGGCCATGCGCTGCTCGAAGGCCGCCGTCGCAAGGCGCGCTATGCGGTGGTGACGATGTGCGTCGCCGGCGGCATGGGCTGCGCGGGCCTGTTCGAGATCAACCAGGGCTGAACCAAACCGGCGCTGCCGCGTCTAGTTGACGGTGCGGCCGCGGCGGATGACCTGCCGCGCCGCCCTTCACCATGGAGACGAGACGTGGCTTCGGGATTGTTCGCGCTGCTCGACGACATCGCCGGCATCGCCAAGGTCGCGGCATCCTCGGTCGACGACGTGGTGGCGCAGGCGACCAAGGCCGGGACCAAGGCCGCCGGAATCGTCATCGACGATGCCGCGGTGACGCCGCGCTATGCGGTCGGCTTCGCCGCCGCCCGCGAATTGCCGATCATCTGGAAGATCGCGCTCGGCTCGCTGAAGAACAAGCTGCTCTTTTTGCTGCCGGGCGCGCTGATCCTGGCGCTGGTCGCGCCCTGGCTGATCACGCCGCTGCTGATGATGGGCGGCGTCTATCTCTGCTACGAGGGCGCCGAGAAGATCGTCGAGCTGGTCGTGCCGCATGCCGCAGCGACACCCGATGAGGCCGGCAAGGCCGCGCTCGATCCCAAGCCGCTCGAGGAGCAGAAGATCGCGGGCGCGATCAAGACGGACTTCATCCTCTCGGCCGAGATCATGGCGATCACCCTGTCGACCGTCTCGACCGCCTCCTTCCAGATGCAGGCGATCGTTTTGGCGGTGGTCGGCATCGGCATCACCGCGCTGGTCTATGGCGCCGTGGCGCTGATCGTGAAGGCCGACGATGTCGGGCTCGCACTGGCCCAGCGCCGTTTTGCACCTGTGCGATTGTTCGGGCGCGCGCTGGTCGTCGGCATGCCGCATTTCCTCACCGCGCTCGGCGCCGTCGGGACGGCTGCCATGCTCTGGGTCGGCGGCGGCATCATCATCCACGGGCTGGAAGAGTTCGGCCTGACCGCGCTGGGCCATGCCAGTCACGACATTGCCGCCGCGGCCGGCCGCTGGCTGACCTTCGGCGGCATCGTCGAGTGGCTGGCGGGTGCTGTGTTCTCGGCCATCTTCGGGCTCGTCGTCGGCGGCGTCGCGATCATGGCGATGCATTCCATCGTGCAGCCCGTCATGAAGGGCATGCGCAAGACCAGCCAACCGGCCTAAGTTCGCCCTCGGCTTCTAATCCAGCCAGGTCGTGAAGCCTTCCACCGGCTCGCGCTCCGCGACGAGGCCGTTCTGGGGCGCCGCCGGGTCGGCATGGCCGAGGGCGATGCCGCAGACCACGATCTCGCTGTCGGGAATGGCGAGTTCGCGCCGCACGACAGGGTGAAAGCGCGCGAAGATCGCCTGCGGGCAGGATTGCAGGCCGTGGCCCTGCGCCGCGATCAGCAGGCTCTGCAGGAACATCCCGAGATCGATCCAGGAGCCGATCTCGAGATCGCGGTCGACCGTCAGCATCAGCGCGACCGGCGCGTCGAAGAAGCGCAGATTGGCGGCGCTCTGGCGCTTCATGCCCGCGACATCGCCCTTGGCGACGCCGAGCAGGCCGTAGAGGTCCCAGCCGACCTTGCGGCGGCGCGAGAGATAGGGCTCGCGGCAGGTCTCGGGGTAGTAGCGATATTCCTCGGACTGCACGAAATCGGGATCGTCCAGCGCCGCCAGCAGGGCGCTCTCCAGCCGCGCGCGTGCTTGCGGCCCGATCACGCGCAGCTTCCAGGGCTGCATGTTGGTTCCGCTCGGCGCGCGGGACGCGACCTCGATCAGCCGGTGCAGGAGGGCAGGGTCGACCGGCGTCGGCAGGAAGGCGCGGGTGGCGCGGCGGGAGGTGATCGCACGCTCGACGGCTTGGGCGGGTGTCATTTGTCGTCTCACCTCGTCATGGTCGGGCTTGACCCGACCATCTCGGACTCCAGCGTGAACACGGCCTGAGATTCTCGGGTCGCCGCGCTGCGGCGCCCGAGAACGACGGTTGTCTCAGCCCTTCCGCGCCTCGACGAACGCCGCGTGTTCCTCCACCAGCGCGCCGGAGAGCGCCTTGGCGATCAAAGCGCGGGTGTTGGCGAGGCCATAGATCGCGGCGAAGGAGCCGAAGCGCGGGCCCTGATCCTCGCCGAAGAAGACCTGGTAGATCGCCTTCCACCACTCGCCGGAGACGCCCGGCCGCTCGGGCGTGGCGTTCTTGGCGGCGAGGTTCTGGTAGCGCGGGATGGCGCGGGCGACGTCGAGCGCCGTGTCCTGCACCATCTCGGCGGTCGCATCAGCCGGCAGGGCGGCCAGCGCGGCGTCGAGCGCGGTGAAGGCCGCCACCTCGGTCTCGTCGGCGAGGCGGTAGTTCTTCGCCGGCTTCACGAAGTCGCGGAAATAGGCGATCGCATAGCCGACCAGCGCATCGAGCCGCGGATGGGTCTGCGGCGAGATGCCCGGCGCATAGCGCTGGAGGAAGCCCCAGAGAACCGCCTTGTCCTCGGAATTGGCGACGGCGACGAGGTTCATGAGCAGGCCGAAGGTGATCTGCGCGCGCGCGGCGTTGTCGCCTTCGCCGGTGGCGATGACTTCCGGCTGCGGCGGCTCGCCGTGGTGGAGGTGCCAGACCGGGTTGCCGAGGCGGTTCTTCCAATCCTGCCGCTCATAGCCGCCGAGGAACTGCAGATACTCGTCGACCGCGCGCGGGATGACGTCGAAATGCAGCTTCTTGGCTTCGCGCGGGCGCTGGAACATGTAGAGCGCCAGGCTCTCCTGCGGGCCGTATTCGAGCCATTGCTCGATCGTCAGGCCGTTGCCCTTCGACTTGGAGATCTTCTGGCCCTGCTCGTCGAGAAAGAGCTCGTAGTTAAAGCCCTCGGGCGGCGTGCCGTCGAGGGCGCGTGCGATCTGGGAGGAGACTTTGACCGAGTCGATCAGGTCCTTGCCCGCCATCTCGTAGTCGATGCCGAGCGCGACCCAGCGCATCGCCCAGTCGGGCTTCCACTGCAGCTTGACCTGGCCGCCGGTGACGGGCGTGACGAAGCGCTCGCCGGTGGCGGGATCGGTCCAGGTGATGGTGCCAGCCTCGACGTCGCGCGCCTCGATCGGCACCTGCATGACGACGCGGGTCACCGGGTGGATCGGCAGGAAGGGCGAATAGGTCGCCGCCCGCTCCTCGCGCAGCGTCGGCAGCATGATCTTCATGATGGCGTCGTAGCGCGCCAGCATCTTCAGCAGCGTCGGGTCGAATTCGCCGGCGCGGTAGCTGTCGGTCGACGACTTGAACTCGTAGTCGAAGCCAAACTGGTCGAGGAAGGCGCGTAGCCGCGCATTGTTGTGCCGGCCGAAGGAGTCATGCGTGCCGAAGGGGTCGGGCACCTCGGTCAGCGGCTTGCCGAGATTGGCAGCGAGCAGCTCCTTGTTCGGGACGTTGTCGGGCACCTTGCGCAGCCCATCCATGTCGTCCGAAAAGGCGATCAGGCGCGTCGGGATGGCGCCATCGGTCAGCACCTCAAAGGCATGGCGGACCATCGAGGTGCGCGCGACCTCGCCGAAGGTGCCGATATGGGGCAGGCCCGAGGGGCCGTAGCCGGTCTCGAACAGAACCTCCTTCTTGCCCGATTTCTCGATCCGCGCGACGAGCTTGCGAGCTTCCTCGAACGGCCAGGCGGCCGAACGCTGGGCGGCGTCCACAAGGGCGGGGTCGAAAACGGGCATTGGGAGTGGTGTCCTCTCCAGCTTGTGCGCGAAAACGCGAGGGAGGGGCTTTCGCAGATTGCGAAGGGCGGCGTCAATGACGGGATGCGTCGAGAGCGGTTGTGGAACCGCGCAGCGGGTATAGGTTGCTCGGCCTTGAGCCTCGAGAGGACGACCGCCTTGGATCCCGATCTGCACGCCCAACTTACCGCCTGGCGACGCCATCTGCACGCCCATCCGGAACTGGGTCGCGACGAGAAGGAGACGAGCGCCTTCGTCCAGGCGAAGCTGACCGAACTCGGCGTGCCCTTCACAGCCGGAGTCGGCGGCCATGGCGTGGTGGCGACGCTGAGGCGCGGCGCCTCGGAACGGTCGGTCGGCCTGCGTGCCGACATGGACGCGCTGCCGATCCTCGAGGCGAACGCACTGCCCTACAAGTCCACGCGGCCAAACGTGATGCATGCCTGCGGCCATGACGGGCACACGACGGCGCTGTTGGGCGCGGCCGCCCTGCTTGCCCGCGACGAGGGCTGGAGCGGCACGGTGCAGTTCGTCTTCCAGCCGGCCGAGGAGGGCGCCGGCGGAGCGCAGGCGATGCTCGCGGACGGGGTGATCGAGCGCTTCCCGATGGAGCGCATCTTCGCCCTGCACAACTGGCCGGGGCTGGAAGCGGGCACCATCGCCGTGCATCGCGGGCCGGTGATGTCAGAGCCCGGCCGGTTCAGGATCACGCTCAACGGGACGGCAGGCCATGCGGCGCTGCCGGAGACGACGCGCGACCCGATCGTCGCCATGGGTCATCTCATCGTCGCGCTGCAAACGATCGTGTCGCGCAACATCGATCCGATGCAGTCGGCGGTGGTCTCGATCGGCCAGGTCCATGGCGGCTCGGCTTCGAACCAGATTCCGACCAGCGTCTTCATCGAGGGCACCTTCCGGACCTTCGTCGTGGAGGTGCGCGAGCGTCTGCTCGAACGCATCAACGCGATCGCGAGGAACATCGCGGCGACCTTCGAGATGGAGGCGGAGGTCGAGACGATGCATGGCGCGGCCACCATCAACACGGCGGCCGAGGAGGAGATCGCCGCTGCGGCTGCGCAGGCTGCCGGGGTCAACCTGCGGCGTGATCTGAGGCCCAGCTCCACCGGAGAGGACTTCGCCCATTTCCTGCAGCGGCTGCCTGGCGCCTATGTCTGGATCGGCAACGGGCCGGTGCGCGACGGTGGCGAACTCCACAACGACCGCTACGACTTCAACGATGCGATCCTGCCGGCCGCGTCGGGCTGGCTTGCGGCCGTGGCGAAACAGGCGCTGAGCGCGAACGCGCCTGCGAAGTGACAGCAACCGACCAACGCTCGCCGTCATGCTCGCCCTTGTGGCGAGCATCCACGTCTTGAACACCGCACGGGACGAGGGAAGGCGTGGATGGTCGGGACAAGCCCGACCATGACGCAAGAGGCCGTATGATGGCCGGCGTCAGAACGGACTCACCGGGAAGAAGCGCAGATAGAGCCTGGCATAGGTGCCGTCGTCCCAGAGCGACTGCAGCGCATAGTCGAGGGAGCGCTTCAGCGGCCCCTCGTCCTTGCGCACGAGGAAGGCGACGCCCTCGCCGAAATAGCGACTCTCGAGGAAGGGCCCGCCGGTGAAGGCGAGTTCGCCGCCGGCGCTGCCGGCGAGCAGCAGGGACAGAGCGACGCCGTCGGCGAAGACGAATTCGGCATCGCCGCTGCGCAGCGCCGTCACGGCGGCGGTGAGGTTGGGTGCCTCGCGGCGCTGCACGAAGGGCAGGAGGCGTTCGAGATAGGCCTGATGCGCCGTGCCGGCGACGACGGCGACGCGCTTGCCCTGGAGGGTGCGGGTGTCGAGTTCGGCCTGGGCGTTGCCGCGAGTGGTGGCAAAGCGGGCGCTGCCACGGAAATAGAGATGGCTCGCCGCGAAGCGGGCGCGGATCGGCGGGGTCAGGTTCACCGCCGCCGCCATCACGTCGCCTCGGCCCTCGGCCAGCGAATCCAGCAGCGTGTCGAAGCGGCGGGCCTGCACGGTGCAGGTCCAGCCGAGCTTCTCGCAGGCGGCGCGCGCCAGTTCGACGGAAAAGCCGGTCAGACCGCCATCGGGCCCGGCGAAATGGAGCGGCGGGTATTCGTCATCGGTCAGGAAGCGGATGACGCGCGGCGGGCCCGGCTCCGGCCGGTCGAGCCGGATCCGCGGATCCCAGAAGTTCGGCACGGTGACGCGCGATTGGGCGAGCACCGCCTGCGGGGCGAGCGTCAGAAGGGCCAGCGTGAGGAAGACGGCGCGGATCATGCGCGCATCTGGCGCGAGGGGGCGGGCGGGATCAAGAGGCTCCCGGCCCGTTCAATCAGAGGGTGGCCACCGTCGCCTTCGCGCCCTTGTCGAACAGCGCTGCCAAATGCGTCTCGACGGCGAGCGTGAACCGCGGCTCGCGCGGCAGATCGGCGCCGAAGATCGCCTCGATGCCGAGCAGCGACCGGCTGAGCGCCGTCGCATTGCGGCCGGCCGCCTTGGCCTTCTCCGCGAAGGTCGCGGTCAGCGGGTCGCGGATATCGATCGTCGCGCCCTTTTCGTCGGTGCCGGAGACGTAGCGCATCCAGGCGGCGACACCGAGCGCGAGATGATCGATCGGGGCGTCCTGTTTCAGCCGGTCGCGGATGGTGCCGAGCAGACGCTGCGGCAGCTTCTGGGAGCCGTCCATCGCGATCTGCCAGGTGCGATGGCGGATCGCGGGATTGCGGAAGCGGGCGAGCAGCGCCTGCGCATAGTCGCCGAGGACGACGCCCTGCGGGGCCGGAACCGTCGGGATGATCTCGGCCCAGAGCCCTTCGAGGAAGCGGGCGAAGACCGGGTCGCCGCTGGCCTCCGACACGGTCTCATGGCCGGCGAGATAGCCGAGATAGGCGAGCGAGGAATGCGCGCCGTTGAGCATGCGCAGCTTCATGAACTCGAAGGGCGCGACCTCCGAGACCATCTGCGCGCCGACGCGCTCCCAGGCCGGGCGGCCGGCGGCGAAGACGTCCTGGATGGCCCATTGCCGGAAAGGCTCGCCGATCACGGGCGCGGCGTCCTCCAGCCCGATCAGGCCCGCGACCTCGGCGATGTCGGCCTCGGTGGTGGCGGGCACGATGCGGTCGACCATCGTCGCCGGGAAGGCGCCGTTGGCTTCGATCCACTGGCTCAGGCCATCATCGCTCAGCGCCGCGAAATCGCGCACAAGGCCGCGCAGCACGCCGCCGTTGTGGGGGAGGTTGTCACAGCTCAGCGCCGTGAACGGGCCGAGCCCGGCGGCGCGGCGGGCCTTCAGGGCCGCCACAATCAGGCCGACCGCCGAACGGGGGCTGAGCGGGTTGCCGAGGTCATGGACGATGTCGGGATGGTCGGCCCTGAGCCGACCGGTGGCGGGGTCGTGGCAATAGCCCTTCTCGGTCACCGTGAGCGAGACGATCCGCGTTTCCGCTGCGGCCATGCGCGCGACCAGCGCGGCAGGGTCCTCCGGCGCCACCAGGACCTCACCGAGACAGCCGATGATGCGCAGTTCCGGTCCGGCCGGGGCGCGCTTGAGCAGGGTGTAGAGCCCATCCTGCGGCGCCAGCCGGTCGCGCTGATCCGGTCGCTGCAGGCTCGCGCCGGTGACGCCCCAGGAGCCCGCTTCCAGCTCCAGCGTGTCCTCGGTGTACTCGCAGAGATGGGCACGGGCGAAGGCGCCGAGGCCCAAATGCACGATCCCCGGCTTCAGCCCGGCGCGATCAAAGGTCGGGCGGCGGACCGCCGCCGGCAGGGAGGACAGCGTCCTCGTCGTCAGTCTCGTCAACGGAATACGCTCGGCAGCCAGAGGGAGAAGGCCGGAACGTAGGTCACGAGCAGCAGCACCGCAACGCTGGCCCCGTAGAAGGGCCAGATCGTCCTCATGGATTCGCTGATCGAGACCTTGCCGATGGCGCAGGCGACGAACTGAACGGAGCCGACCGGCGGCGTGTTCAGCCCGATGCCGGCGTTGAGGATCAGGATCACGCCGAAATGAACCGGGTCGACGCCGATCGCCTTGACCACGGGGAGGAAGATCGGCGTGCAGATGATGATCATCGGCGCCATGTCCATGAAGGTGCCGAGCACCAGCAGGATGACGTTGATCATCAGCAGGATCACGAGCGGGTTGTCGGAGATCGACTGCATCAGCGCGATCGTCGCTTTCGGCACCTCGAGGAAGGCCATCAGCCAGCCGAAGGAGCTGGCCGCGCCGATGATCAGCAGGACCATGGCGGTGGTGCGGACCGCGCCGAGCGTGGCATGGGTGAAGCCCTTCAGGTCGAGCCCGCGATAGACGAAGATCGTCACCAGAAGTGCATAGATCACCGCGACGCAGGAGGATTCGGTCGCGGTAAAGACGCCCGAGCGGACGCCGCCGAAGATGATGCCGATCAGCAGGATGCCGGGCAGGGCCGCCACCAGATAGCGGGCGACCGTGAGAAAGCCGGGGAACACGTCGGCGGGATAACCGCGCTTCACGGCGACGGCCCAGGCGGCGACCATCAGCGCGAGGCACAGCATCAGTCCCGGAATGACGCCGGCGGTGAAGAGATCGGCGATCGAGATCGTGCCGCCCGCCGCCAGCGAATAGATGATCATGTTGTGGGAGGGCGGGATCAGCAGCGCGATGATCGCGGCATTCGCGGTGACGTTGACGGCGTAGTCCGGCGCATAGCCGCGCTTGACCATCTGCGGGATCATGATGCCGCCCACCGCGGAGGCGTCCGCCACGGCCGAGCCCGAGATGCCGCCGAAGAGCGTGCAGGTGATGACGTTGACCTGCCCCAGCCCGCCGCGCAGATGCCCGACCAGGGAGGAGGCGAACTGGATCAGCCGGTCGGCGATGCCGCCGCGGATCATCAGATCGCCCGAATAGATGAAGAACGGGATCGCCAGCATGGCGAAGGCGTTCATGCCGGTCGACAGCTGCTGGAACACGACGACGGGCGGGATGCCGATATAGAGCACCGTCGCCATCGAGGAGAGCCCGAGGCAGAAGGCGACCGGCACGCCCATCAGCAGGAGGGCGGCGAAGGAGGTGAAGAGGATCGTGATCGCCATGGTTCAGGCCTCCCCGCCGAGACCGTTGGCGTTCAGCGGCATCGGTTCGAGCTTTTCCCCCGTCAGGAACAGCAGCAGCTTCTCGATCGAGAACAGAGCGATCAGCACGCCGCCGCCGATGATCGGGACATAGTCCCAGCCCTTGGAGATGCCGATCATCGGCAGGCGATCGCTCCAGACCTTGGCGGCAAGTTCGGTGCCGTACCACACCATCGCGAAGGCGAAGAGCGTGACCAGCACCTCGTTGGCGATGATGAGGGCCGACTTCGCGCGTCCGCGCAGATAATGCAGGCCGACATCGAAGCCCATATGGTCGAGTTCCCGGACGCCCACGGAGCCGCCGAGCAGGATGAACCAGAGCATCAGAAACAGGGAAGCCGGCTCGCCCCAGGTCGGTGTCGCGTTCAGGATGTAGCGCCCGAAGACCGTCCAGGCGACGATCGCCGTCATGGCGATCAGGCCGAAGCCCGCCGCCAGCAGCGCGATCAGACTGAGACGCGCATTGATGCGCGTGAGCATCCGGGCAAATCCGGTCATGGGGCTGTCCTGGGGTTCGGGCTGGACATGAAAAACGGGCGGCGGAGGGCTCCGCCGCCCGTCGGGCCTAGCGTGTCACTTCACGGCCTGGATCTTGGCGACCAGATCCTTGAGCGCGGCGTCGGTGACGAACTTGTCGTAGACCGGCTTCATCGCGTCGACGAAGGGCTGCTTCTCGACCGTGTTGATCACGGCGCCGCCCGCCTTGACCTTGGCCTCGGAGGCCTTCTCGCGGGCGTCCCAGAGCTCGCGCATCTTGGCGACGGACTCCTTGGCGGCGGCCTTCATGATCTCCTGGTCTTCCTTGGAGAGCTTGTCGAAGCTGCGCTTGGACATGACCAGCACTTCCGGCGAGAGCGAGTGCTCGGTCAGCGAGTAGAACTTCGAGACCTCGAAGTGCTTGGTCGACTCGTAGGACGGCCAGTTGTTCTCGGCGCCGTCGATGACGCCGGTCTGCAGGGCGGAGTAGACCTCGCCGAAGGCCATCGGGGTGGCGTTGGCGCCGAGCGCCGAGACCAGCGCCACGAACATGTCCGACTGCTGGACGCGGATCTTCATGCCCTTCATGTCGGCGGGCGTGTTGATCGGGCGCTTGGAGTTGTAGAAAGAGCGCGAGCCGGAGTCGTAGAAGGCCAGGCCGACGAGATCGTGCTTCTCGAACTCCTTCAGGATCGAGTCGCCGATGGGGCCGTCCATGACCTTCCGCATGTGCTCGACCGAGCGGAAGATGAAGGGCAGCGCGGGCACGTTGGTCGCCGGGATCAGGTTGTTGAACGGCGCCATGTTGATGCGGTTGATGTCGATCACGCCGAAGCGCGTCTGCTCGATCGTGTCCTTCTCGTTGCCGAGCTGGGCCGAGTGGAAGACGTTGATCTTGATGCGGCCCTTGGTCCGCTCTTCGAGCAGCTTGCTGATGTGCCGGACAGCCTCGACCGTTGGATAGTCGGTCGGGTGGATGTCGGTCGAGCGCAGGACGGTCTGCGCGGCGGCCGGTAGCGCGACGGTGGCGAGCATGGCGGCGCCCGCGAGCAGGCCGAAAGTCCTCTTGGTGATGGTCATCATTGTCTCTCCCGTTATGGTTAGCCGGCTTTTTCCGGTCGTTCTTGCCCTTCGGTGGGCGCCCGCCGGCTGATGCCGGCCGGGCGGTCTCAGACGAATTCCTTCCGCATTGGCGTGAAGGAATCGATCAACTGGCCGGCCTCGACCGCGGTGACGCCATGGACGAGATCGGCCGGGACGAAGAAAGTGTCGCCGGCCCCGAGCCGCTGCGTCCGGCCGTCGATGGTGACGTCGAAGACGCCGCTCTCGACGTAGGACGCCTGGCGATGCGGGTGCTGGTGAGCCTTGCCGACGGCGCCGGCTTCGAAGACCACGCGAACGATCATCAGATCCTCGCCATAGGCCATGATCTTGCGCTTCACGCCGGGTTCTGTCGGTTCCCAGGCGATGTCGGCCTCGCTCTGGAAGAAGGAATTGAGACGGTCGGTCATCGTGCGAGCCAGCCTCCGTCGACGGGGATGATGGCGCCGTGCATGTAGGCGGCGGCGTCGCTGGCGAGGAACACGGCGGCGCCGCCAATGTCCGAGGGTTTGCCCCATCGGCCGGCGGGAATCCGCGCGAGGATCGCCTGGTTGCGGTCCGGATCGGCGCGCAGGGCTTGCGTGTTGTTGCTCTCGATATAGCCCGGCGCGATCGCGTTCACATTGATGCCCTTCTGCGCCCATTCGCAGGCCAGAAGCCGGGTCAGCCCGGCGAGGCCGCTCTTGCTGGCGGTGTAGGAGGCGACGCGAATGCCGCCCTGGAAGGAGAGCAGCGAGGCGATGTTGACGATGCGGGCGCCACGTCCCGCCTCGACCGCCGTCTTCGCGAAGGCCTGCGCCAGGAAAAACGTCGCCTTGAGGTTGACGTTCATCACCTCGTCCCAGTCGCTCTCGCTGAAATCGAGCGCATCGGCCCGGCGGATGATGCCGGCATTGTTGACGAGGATGTCGAGCGGGCCGGCGAGCGCTTCAGCCTGTGCGATGACGCGCGGGGCGATGCCCCGTTCCTGCAGATCGACCTTGAGGGCATGAGCCGTTCCGCCGGCTTCCGCGATCAGCGCCAGCGTCTCCGTCAGGTCCGAGCGTCCGGCGGTCACCACCGTCGCGCCGGCCTGCGCCAGTGCGAGCGCGATGCCCTGGCCGATACCGGTATTGGCGCCGGTGACCAGAGCTTTGCGGCCGGTGAGGTCGAAGGGCGAGGCCATCAGCGCAAGCTGTCCACGGGGGCGGGATCCATGTCGGTGAACTCGACATTGTCGCCGGCCATGGCCCAGACGAAGGCGTAGTTCGACGTGCCGCAGCCGCAATGGATCGACCAGTTCGGCGAGATCACCGCCTGCTCGTTGGCGACGAGGAGGTGGCGGGTCTGCGTCGGCTCGCCCATGAAGTGGAAGACGCGGTGGGCCGGGTCGAGGTTGAAATAGAGATAGGCCTCCATCCGCCGCGTATGGGTGTGGCAGGGCATGGAGTTCCAGACCGAGCCGGGCTCCAGCGCGGTCATGCCCATCACCAGCTGGTTGGTGCCGGTGGTGTTGGGCATGATGTATTGCCGGATGGTGCGCTTGTTGGAGGTCTCCGACGAGCCGAGATGGATCGTGTTGGCGTCGTCCTTGCGGATGAGCTGGTGCGGCGCCTCGCGATGCGCCGGTGCGCTCGTCAGGTAGAACTTCGCCGGGTTGGCCGCGTCGGCGCTGGTGAAGGAGACCTCCTTCGCGCCCAGCCCGACATAGAGAGCGTCGAGATTTGGCAGCTCGAAGACCTGGCCGTCGATGGTGACGCGCCCGGCGCCGCCGATGTTGATGACCCCGAGTTCGCGCCGCGCCAGGAAGAAGGGCGTCCCCGTCGGCGCGAAGGGCGCGAGCGAGAGGGCGGCCGTCGTCGGCGTCGCGCCGCCGACGATCATCCGGTCGTAATGGCTATAGGTCAGGAGCAGTTCGCCCGGCACGAAGAGCCGCTCGATCAGGAAATCGGCGCGCAACGCCTCGGTGTCATAGTTGCGGACATCGCGCGGATGCGCGGCCTGACGTTCATCGATGGTCTTCGAAGCGGTCACAGGCGGTAGGCCTCCTTGGCCAGACGGTAGGCGAGGTCATGGGCGACCTCGGCCGCCTCGTCCTCGTCGAGGCGGTGCTCGGCGACGAGCTTGGCGAGATAGGCGCAGTCGCAACGGCGGGCGACGTCGTGGCGCGCGGGGATCGAGAGATAGGCGCGGGTGTCGTCGTTGAAGCCGACCGTGTTGTAGAAGCCGGCCGTCTCCGTCGTCAGTTCGCGGAAGCGCAGCATCGCCTCCGGTGCATCGAGGAACCACCAGCCCGGTCCGAGCTTCAGCGCCGGGTAGTGGCCGGCCAGTGGCGCGAGTTCGCGCGAATAGGTGGTCTCATCGAGGGTGAAGGCGATGACCGTTAGGTTCGGCTCGTTCCCGACGGCGTCGAGCAGGGGCTTCAGCGCGGCGACATATTCGGTGCGGACCGGAATGTCGGCGCCCATGTCGCGGCCGAAGCGCTCGAACAGGCGCGGGTTGTGGTTGCGCGAGGACCCCGGATGGATCTGCAGGACGAGCCCGTCATCGAGGCTCATCTTCGCCATCTCGGTCAGCATCTGGCCGCGGAAGAGGTCGGCTTCCTCGGCCGAGACCTTGCCGGCGACGACCTTGGCGAAGAGCGCCTCGGCCTCCGCCTTCGAGAGATTGGCGGTGCGGGCGGTGGCGTGGCCGTGGTCGGAGGAGGTCGCGCCGCGTTCGCGGAAATAGTCGCGGCGCTGGCGGTGTGCGGCGAGATAGCCGCTCCAGCTCATGACGTCCTCGCCGGTCAGGGCGCCGAACTGCGCGAGATTGCCGGCAAAGCCCTCGAACTCCGGATCGACGACGCTGTCGGGCCGATAGGCGGTGACGACCTTGCCGCTCCAGCCCGAGGCCCTGATCATATCGTGCCACTTCAGGTCGTCGAGCGCGCCTTCCGTGGTCGAGATCGCCTCGATTCCGAAGCGCTCGAACAGGGCGCGCGGGCGATAGTCCGGCTGCTGCAGCTTCTCGGCGATGCGATCATAGATGCGGTCGGCGTTGTCGCTGGACAGCCGCTCGTTGACGCCGAAGACGCTGGACAGCGCGTGCTCGAACCAGAGCCGGCTCGGCGTGCCACGGAACAGATGCCAGTGGCTGGCGAAGAGCTTCCAGACCGCGCGCGGGTCGCTCTCGACCTTCGTTCCGTCCTTGCGCGGGATGCCGAGTTTTTCCAGCGGCACGCCCTGCGAGTAGAGCATCCGGAAGATGTAGTGGTCCGGCTTCACCAGCAAGGTGGCGGGGTCGGCGAAGGGCTGGTCCTCGGCAAACCAGCGCGGATCGGTGTGGCCATGCGGCGAGATGATCGGCAGGTCGCGAATGGTCGCATAGAGCCGCCGCGCGATGCCGCGCGTGACAGGGTCGGCGGGGAACAGGCGATCATCGTGCAGCAACATGGGATCCGGCACTCTGCGAGGCTCAGCGGCGGACCATAGGCATGGGCATGGCGGTCGGTCAATATACTAATATACTAGTTTGTCGGAGGCGACCGTGCTATCTGCCGAGCGAGGCGGAAGGCGCGGCTTCCCGTCCCGGCCGAGAGCACCGGGGCGCGACGCGCAGCGAGGCATGGCGATGGCGCAGATCACCATCCGGAGCGAGGACGGCCCCCGGCGCGAGCGACGGCGGCAGCCTCTCGGCGGTGTCCCGACAGGGCGCGCGACGGCCGCCTCGCTGGTTCAGGACGAGTTGCGGCGGGCCATCCTGGCCATGGAACTGGTCCCCGGCTCCGCCCTGGTCGAGAAGGAGCTGACCGCCCGGTTCGGCACCAGCCGGACGCCGGTTCGCGAGGCGCTGATCCGGCTCAAGGAGGAAGGGCTGGTCGAAATCTTCCCGCAGGCCGGCACCTTCGTCGCGCGGATCCCGACCGAGGCGATCCCGGAGGCGGTCTTCATCCGGCAGGCGCTCGAATGCGCGACGGTCGATCTGGTGGCGCGCATCGCGACGCCCGACGCGATCGGTCGGCTGGACGCGACGATCGCGCGCCAGCACGAGGCCTTCGAGGCCAGTGACCAGGAGAGCTTCCACATCGCGGACGAGGATTTTCACGAGGCGCTGGCGATGGTCGCCGGCTATCCCGGCATCTGGAAGATCGCCCACGCGGCCAAGAGCCAGATCGATCGCTGCCGGCGCATGACGCTGCCGGTGCCGGGCCGCATGGCGATGGTGATCCGCGAGCATCTCTCGATCGTCGATGCGGTGCGCCACCATGACGGGCCTGCGGCGATGGCGGCGATGCGCAAGCATCTGGGCACGCTGCTGCCGGACCTCGTGCATCTGAAGGCGGAGCATCCCGACTACTTCGCCTGACGCGTCGCCGCGGCGCGCTGCTTGCTTGGTCGCGATGCGGCACGGGTCTGGGGGAGGCGCCCCATGTCACCTGCCGCTCTTCCGCGGCTCGTGTCATGGACGAGGCGAGCCGCCGCCTTAGCCGACCGGAGCCCGCGTCATGCCGAACCCTGCCGATCTCAGCGCCGTCGAGTTGCTCGACGCCTACCGCGCCCGAAGCCTCTCTCCCGTCGAGGTGGTGGAGGCCGTGATCGCGCGGATCGCGCAATGGGAGCCACGGATCAAGGCGCTCTACGCCTATGATCCCGAGGCGGCCCTGCGGGCGGCGAAGGAATCCGAGGCCCGCTGGATGAAGGGGCAGGCGCTGCCGCTCGACGGCGTGCCGGGCACGATCAAGGAGAACATCGCCACCAAGGGCACGCCGATGCCGATCGGCACCGCCGCGCGCGATCTGGCGCCGATGCCGGCGGATGCCCCCGTCGCGGCGCGGCTGGCGGAGGCCGGCTTCGTGCTGCTCGCGAAGACGACGATGCCCGATTACGGGATGCTTTCGTCCGGTCTTTCGAGCTTCCACGACCTCGCGCGCAATCCCTGGGACGTGACGAAGAATCCGGGCGGGTCCTCGGCCGGTGCCGGGGCGGCGGGCGCAGCCGGCTACGGGCCGCTGCATGTCGGGACCGATATCGGCGGCTCGATCCGGCTGCCGGCCGGCTGGTGCGGGCTGGTTGGTCTGAAGCCGAGCTTCGGCCGCGTGCCGATCGATCCGAGCTATTACGGCCGCGTCGCCGGACCGATGACGCGCACGGTCGCGGATGCCGCCCTGATGATGCGCGAGATCGCGAAGCCCGATGCGCGCGACGGCATGAGCCTGCCGCCGCAGAAGATCGACTGGCTGTCGCTCGACATCGACGTGAAGGGGCTGCGGATCGGCCTGCAGCTCGATCCGGGCATCGGTATCCCCGTCGAGTCGGAGACGATGGCGGCGATCGAGGCGGCTGGCCGGGCCTTCGCCGCGGCGGGCGCGATCGTCGAGGAGGCGCCGGCCTTCCTGACGCGAACGATGCTGGACGGGCTCGACGATTTCTGGAGCCAGCGCGCCTGGGCCGATATCGGCGCGCTCTCGCCGGAGAAGCAGGCGCAGGTGCTGCCCTATATCTTCGCCTGGGCAAAGCGCGGCGACGGGCTCTCGGGTGAACGCGTCTATCGCGGGATGAGCCAGATGCTGGCGATCAAGGACGCGGCACTGAAGCAGAGCGCGCCCTTCGATTTCGTGCTGTCGCCGGTCGCGCCGGTGCCGAGCTACGCCGCCGAACTCGCCTCGCCGATCCATGATCCGGACCGGCCCTTCGAGCACATCGTCTTCACGCTGCCGGCCAATATGTCGGACCAGCCCTCGGTCGCCGTGCCCGCGGCGATGACGGCGAACGGACTGCCGATCGGGCTGCAGATCACCGGTCGGCGCTTCGACGATCTCGGCGTGCTGCGGCTGGCGCGCGCCTGGGAAAGGCTGCGCCCGCCGCTGCCGGCCTATCCCGGCGCGGACGCCTGATCAGAACAGCAGGCGCGGGGCGAAGAGCGCCAGCGCCATGAAGACCAGCGAGAGCGCGCCGAGGCCGCCCGCGGCATAGGCCAATACGCCGACGCCGGTGATGATCGAGGCCGAGGCGACCACGATTCCGATCTGCAGCAGGCCCGAGGCGATCTCGAAATTCTCGCTGCGGGCCTTCTGGTCGTCGCGGATCTGCTCGGTCGCCTTGGCGCGGGCCATCAGCTCCTTGCGGCCCTCCTGCGTCTCCGGCTCGGATTCGTAGCGCGCGACCGTCGCCTTCCAGCTGTCGATGCGCTTCTGCAGCCGCTCGCGCGTGGCGGCATCGGTGGTCCCGGCCAGATCGATCTCCATCGCCTCGGCGGCGGTGCGGACGGTCGTGCCGCGAATGGTCTTGGCCTGGAAGAAGGCCCAGAGATTCGAAGCGTCGATGTTCTTGGCGATCGCCTCGTTTTCAGCCTGCTTGCCCCCGATTTCCGACAGTGACAGCAGCAGCGCCAGCACTGCGATCAGCAGCGCGATCTTCTTGTTCCCGCCCTCGGGCGGTTCGATATGCGCAGACACGAATCAATCCCCCATTGCCATGCCCGCGTCTTAGGTCATGCCGGAAGGGCAACCAAGACCACAGGGCTTCGGGGATCAGCGCCCTGCCTGCGGATGGGCGGCGTCATAGGCCGCCATCAACCGGGCGGAATCGATGCGGGTGTAGATCTGTGTCGTCGACAGCGAGGCGTGGCCCAGCAGCTCCTGGATGGCGCGCAGATCGCCGCCGCGGCCGAGCAGATGGGTGGCGAAGGAGTGCCTCAGGGCGTGCGGCGTCGCGGAATCCGGCAGGCCGAGCACACCCCGCAGGTTCTCGACCGCGAGCTGGATGATCCGCGGCGAGAGTGGACCGCCCTTGGCGCCGAGGAAGAGCGGCCCGTCCGGTGGCAGCGGCCAGGGACAGAGGGCGAGATAGCCGGCGATGGTGTCGACCACGACGGGCAGGACGGGGACCATGCGGGTCTTGCTGCCCTTGCCGATCACGGTGAGCGTGTCGCCCGCATGGGCGGGCGCCTGGGCGCGGGTCAGCGAGAGCGCCTCCGAGATGCGCAGGCCGCAGCCATAGAGCAGCGAGAGAACGGCGGCGTCGCGGGCGAGGATCCAGGGATCGCGCACGTCGCCGGCGCGCGTCTCGGTCCGGGTGACGGCACGGGCGGCGCGGGCCTCCAGCGGGCGCGGCAGGGCCTTGCCGATGCGCGGGCCGCGTGTCGCGGCGAAGGCGGCGGCGGTCAGGCGGCCGGTCCTCTCGCCGAAGCGGGCGAAGGAGCGCAAAGCCGCGAGCTGGCGCATCAGCGTGCGGTTGCCGACCTCCTCGCGTCGGCGCCGGCCGAGAAAGGCGCGCAGATCCGCCGGCTTGAGAGCGGCGATGTCGGCGACGTTCGGGGCGCCGCCGAGATGCTCGGTGAGGAAAGCCGCGAACTGGCGCAGATCGCGGGAATAGGCTTCCAGCGTCTTCGGCGAGAGCCGGCGCTCATGGGCGAGATGGTCGAGCCAGGCGCGGGCGAGGGTGTCGAAATCGGTCATGGAGCAGCCGGTGCCTCGGATCGACCCTTAGCATGACGGCGCAACCTTAACGGCTCGCGAAGCGGCAGCTCAGCGCTTCGGGCAGGCGAAGGGCATGAAGGTGCTGGCCATGCCCTGGTTCATGCCCATGATGACCATGACATTGGCGAGGTTCAGCTCCTCGGCGCTGCGCGGGCAGACCTCGCCCTTGATGCTGCAGCCCGAGACGAGGAAGGCCTCGTGGGCGTCCAGGAAATCCTGGCTCAAACCCTTGCGCCCCAGCTTCGACAGCGCCTCGGCATAGGCCTTGGTGTAACGCTCGCATTTGATCGCCGGCCAGTTTTCGGGCGGCGCCGGCTGGGCGTGTCCGGGCAGGGCGGAGGTAGCGATGAGGGCGGCGCCGAACAGGAGAGCCCTCGGGAGGCGTGGGGAGTCAGGCATGGGCGGGCTCGGATCTTTCGGCCGGGAGAGCGGCAGACATCATGCGATCGCGGCCATGGCAAGGCAGGCGGTTGTCGCCATGGCGGGCAGAGGCTAGGCACGGGCGATGAGCGGCGAAGCGGATCGGGCGGAGGAGGGCGGCACCGTCGAGGTGCTGATCCCGCTCGCGCTCGACCAGGCCTATAGCTATGCTGTGCCGCCCGGTCTCGTGCTGGCGCCCGGCGACGTGGTGCAGGTCCCGCTCGGGCCGCGCCAGACCGTCGGGGTCGTCTGGGAGCGGGGCGCGGGGCGGGGCGGCAATCTCAAGGCCGTGACGGCCAAGCTCGACATGCCGCCGCTCGACGGCGCGCTGATGAAGCTGGTCGACTGGGTCGCCTGGTATACGCTGGCGCCGAAGGGCTCCGTGCTGGCGCTGGCACTGCGGCGTCCGCCGGAGGACGGGCCGGAGCGGCCGAAGCTCGGTGTGCGGCTCGTCGGGCCACCACCGGGGCGCCTGACACCGGCGCGGGTGCGCGCCATCGCAGCCGCTGAGGGCGGGCTGCTCATCGCCAAGAGCGCGCTCGCGGAAGCGGCTTCGGTCAGTGCGGCGGTGATCGATGCGCTCGTCGATGCCGGGACCTTCGCGGTCGAGCCGTTGCCGCGCGAGGCGGTGGCGGCCATGCCTGATCCGGACCATGCGGCGCCGGCGCTTTCGGAGGATCAGGCCAAGGCGGCGCAGGCGCTCGTCGCCTCGGTCGGGGCCGCCAGCTACGGGGTGACGCTGCTCGAGGGCGTGACCGGTTCGGGCAAGACGGAGGTCTATTTCGAAGCCGTGGCGGAAGCGATCCGGCTCGGGCGCCAGAGCCTGATCCTGATGCCCGAGATCGCGCTCACGGCTCAGTTCATCGACCGGTTCGAGGCGCGTTTCGGTGTGCGGCCAGGGCTGTGGCATTCGGCGGTGACCGGGCGCCGGCGCGAGCGCCTGCAGGCCGCGATCGCCAGCGGCGAGGCGAAGGTGGTGGCGGGCGCGCGCTCGGCCCTGTTCCTGCCCTATCGCGATCTCGGCCTGATCGTCGTCGATGAGGAACACGAGGCCGCCTACAAGCAGGAGGACGGCGTCACCTATCACGCCCGCGACATGGCGGTGGTGCGCGGGCGCATCGAGAACGCGCCGGTGATCCTGACCTCGGCGACGCCGTCGCTCGAGACGCGAGTCAATGCGGAGCGCGGGCGCTACACCCATCTTAAACTGCCCGAGCGCTTCGGCGGGCGGACGCTTCCGACGCTGGGCCTGGTCGATCTGCGGCAGGATAAGCCGCCGCGCGGGCGCTGGATCTCGGATACGCTCGCGAAGGCGATGACCGCCAATCTGGAGGCCGGCGAGCAGTCCCTGTTGTTCCTGAACCGGCGCGGCTATGCGCCGCTGACGCTGTGCCGCGACTGCGGCCACCGCTTCCAGTGCCCGAACTGCTCGGCCTGGCTGGTGGATCATCGCTTCCGGCGCGCGCTGGTCTGCCACCACTGCGGCCATGTCGAGCGCCGGCCGCATGAATGCCCGCAATGCCATGCGCAGGAGAGCCTGACCGCCTGCGGGCCGGGCGTGGAGCGTCTGGCGGAGGAGGTGGCGACGCTGTTTCCGCAGGCGCGCGGCATCGTGCTGTCGAGCGATTTCCCGGGCGGCACCGAGCGCCTGAAGACCGAGTTGATGGCGGTAGCTTCGGGCGAGTTCGACATCGTCATCGGCACGCAGCTCGTGGCCAAGGGGCACAACTTCCCCGGCATGACGCTGGTCGGCGTGGTCGACGCCGATCTCGGCCTGACATCCGGCGACCCGCGCGCGGCCGAGCGCACCTTCCAGGTGCTGCGGCAGGTGACGGGCCGGGCCGGACGCGGCGAAAAGCCCGGCCGGGCCCTGCTGCAGACGCATGACCCGGCCCATCCCGTGCTGAAGGCGCTGGTCTCGGGCGATCCGGAGCGGTTTTATGCCGCAGAGATCGCCGCGCGCGAGGCGGCGGGGCTGCCGCCCTTCGGGCGCCTGGCGGCGCTGATCGTCTCGGCCAACAGCCAGCCCGAGGCCGAGGCCCATGCGCGCGATTTGGCGCGCTGTGCCGAGGCGCCGGAGGGCGTGGCCGTGCTCGGCCCCGCCGAGGCGCCGCTCGCCGTGCTGCGCGGGCGCCACCGCCTGCGGCTGATCGTGAAGACGGAGCGAAGCGTGGATCTCCAGGCCTATCTGCGGGGCTGGCTCGTCCGCTGCGGCAAGCCGAAGGGCTCGGTGCGCGTGGCGGTCGATGTCGATCCGCAGAGTTTCCTCTGAAGGTCGGTCGGTTCCGGCCGGCCCTGTCGCCACGCCTCCGAAAGGACCGGCAAAACCGTGTCTTGGATCGGCATCAACGGATTGCGCGCCCCAAAACCACATGCTAGTGCACCGCCACATTTAGGTCGCGAAGCCGTCTTGCCGGGTTCACGTCCGTGATACATCGCAGCGCCGGGACCTTGCACTCCGCCTTCGCCCGAAGGCCGCCGGGGCGGTCCCATGAAACGAGAGATTTGACGCGTGGCTGAAGGCGGATCGCAAGGATCACTGGTTTCGGGCGTGGCCGGTCGCTACGCCACGGCCCTGTTCGAACTGGCCAGCGAGGCCAATGCGGTCGACGCCGTCACTGCCGATCTCGACAGCTTCTCGGCCATGCTGGCCGACAGCGAGGATCTGCGGCATCTCGTCGGCAGCCCCGCCTTCTCGGCGGAAGAGCAGACCGGCGCGATCAAGGCCGTGCTCGCCAAGGCCGGCCTCACGGGTCTCGCCGGCAATTTCATCGGTCTCGTCGCCAGCAAGCGCCGCCTGTTCGCGCTGCCGGGCATGATCACCGCCTACAAGGCGCTCGTCGCCCAGGCCAAGGGCATCGTCAGTGCCGAGGTCACGCTGGCCGAGACGCCGGCGCCCAAGCGCGTCGACGAGATCCGGGCCGCGCTGGCCGCCGTCGCCGGCAAGGATGTGGACGTCGCGATCAAGGTCGATCCGTCGCTGATCGGCGGGCTCGTCGTGAAGATGGGCTCCCGCATGGTCGACGCCTCGCTGAAAACCAAGCTCAATTCAATTCGTCTTGCCATGAAAGAGGTCGGCTGATGGAAATCCGCCCCGCTGAAATCTCCGCGATCCTGAAGGCCCAGATCTCCAATTTCGGGTCCGAAGCCTCCGTCACCGAAGTCGGCCAGGTTCTCTCCGTCGGCGACGGCATCGCCCGCGTCTACGGCCTCGACAAGGTCCAGGCCGGTGAGATGGTCGAGTTCGAGACCGGCGTGCGCGGCATGGCGCTCAACCTCGAGAGCGACAATGTCGGCGTCGTGATCTTCGGCTCCGACCGCGAGATCAAGGAAGGCCAGACGGTCAAGCGCACCGGCGCCATCGTCGACGTGCCGGTCGGCAAGGAACTGCTCGGCCGCGTCGTCGACGCGCTCGGCAACCCGATCGACGGCAAGGGCCCGATCAAGGCGACCCAGCGCGCCCGCGTCGACGTCAAGGCGCCCGGCATCATCCCGCGCAAGTCGGTGCACGAGCCGATGGCGACCGGCCTGAAGGCGATCGACGCCCTGATCCCGATCGGCCGCGGCCAGCGCGAGCTGATCATCGGCGACCGCCAGACCGGCAAGACCGCGGTGGCGCTCGACACGATCCTGAACCAGAAGGCCAACAACGAGACCGGCGACGAGAGCCAGAAGCTCTACTGCGTCTATGTCGCGATCGGCCAGAAGCGCTCGACCGTCGCCCAGTTCGTGAAGGTGCTCGAAGAGCGCGGCGCGCTGGAATATTCGATCGTGATCGCGGCCACCGCCTCGGACGCGGCCCCGATGCAGTTCCTGGCGCCCTTCGCCGGCTGCGCCATGGGCGAGTATTTCCGCGACAACGGCATGCATGCCGTCATCATCTATGACGACCTCTCGAAGCAGGCCGTCGCCTACCGCCAGATGTCGCTGCTGCTGCGCCGTCCGCCGGGCCGCGAGGCCTATCCGGGCGACGTGTTCTACCTCCACTCCCGCTTGCTCGAGCGCGCGGCGAAGATGGGCGAGGACGCCGGCCTCGGCTCGCTGACGGCGCTGCCGGTCATCGAGACGCAGGCGAACGACGTGTCCGCCTACATCCCGACCAACGTGATCTCGATCACCGACGGCCAGATCTTCCTCGAGACCGATCTGTTCTACCAGGGCATCCGCCCGGCGGTGAACGTCGGCCTTTCGGTGTCGCGCGTCGGCTCGGCCGCGCAGACCAAGGCGACGAAGAAGGTTGCCGGCAAGATCAAGGGCGAGCTCGCGCAGTATCGCGAGATGGCCGCCTTCGCGCAGTTCGGCTCGGACCTCGACGCCGTGACGCAGCGCCTGCTCAACCGCGGCGCCCGTCTGACCGAGCTCCTGAAGCAGCCGCAGTTCTCGCCGCTGAAGATGGAAGAGCAGGTCGTCGTGATCTACGCCGGCGTGAACGGCTATCTCGACGCGCTGCCGGTCGCCAAGGTCCGCGCCTTCGAGGACGGGCTGCTGGCGCTGGTGCGTGGCAAGCATGCCGACATGCTGGCCGAGATCGGCAAGTCGAAGGATCTGTCCGACGCCAATGCCGCGAAGCTGAAGGACATCGTGAGCGACTACGCCAAGTCGTTCTCGTAACCGCCGATACGGGCGCAGCGGGGCAGGCCGCCTCGCTGCGCAGTCGCTCTGGATTGCTTCGTCGCTGCACAGTGACGGGTAGAGGGTCAAGACCGGATGCCGTCCCTTAAGGACCTACGAAACCGCATCGCTTCCGTGAAGGCGACGCAGAAGATCACCAAGGCCATGCAGATGGTCGCGGCCGCGAAGCTGCGCCGGGCGCAGGCCGCGGCCGAGGCCGCGCGCCCCTATGCCGAGCGCATGGAGACGGTGCTGGCCAATCTCGCCTCGGGCGTGACCGGCGCGAGCGCGCCGCGCCTGATCGCCGGCACGGGCTCGGACAAGGTGCATCTGCTCGTCGTCTGCACCGCCGAGCGCGGTCTGTGCGGCGCCTTCAACTCCTCGATCGCCCGCCTGGCGCGCGACAAGGCGGTGGCGCTCAAGGCCGAGGGCAAGACGGTCAAGATCATCTGCGTCGGCAAGAAGGGCTTTGACCTGCTTCGCCGGCAGTTCGAGAAGGACATCATCGAGCTGATCGACCTGCGTTCCTTCAAGCAGGTCGGCTACGTCAATGCCGAGACGATCGCCCAGAACGTGCTGTCGCGCTTCGCGGCCGGCGAGTTCGACGTGGCGACCCTGTTCTTCTCGAAGTTCAAGTCGGTGATCTCGCAGATCCCGACGGCCCAGCGGATCATCCCGGCCGAGATCCCCGCCGGGACCAAGACGACCGAAGCGGTCTACGACTACGAGCCGGACGAGGGCGAGATCCTCGAGACGCTGCTGCCGCGCAACCTCACCGTCCAGGTGCTGCGCGCGCTGCTCGAGAACGCCGCCTCCGAACAGGGCGCACGCATGTCGGCGATGGACTCCGCCACGCGCAACGCCGGCGAGATGATCAAGAAGCAGACGCAGCTCTACAACCGCTCGCGCCAGGCGATGATCACCAAGGAACTGATCGAGATCATCTCCGGCGCGGAAGCGCTCTAACCGCCTGAATTGAGGCCGGCGCGCCGGCTTTGTCGACACGCTGAACGCGAATCCGAGGTTATCACCATGGCCAAAGCCGCTACGAAGAAGACCGCCGCCGAGAAGCCCGCCAACACCGGCACCGGCCGCATCGCGCAGGTCATCGGCGCCGTCGTCGACGTCCAGTTCGACGGTGCGCTGCCGGAGATCCTGAACGCGCTCGAGACGACCAATCTCGGCAACCGGCTCGTCCTCGAGGTCGCCCAGCATCTTGGCGAGAACACGGTCCGCACCATCGCCATGGACTCGACCGAAGGTCTGGTCCGCGGCCAGTCGGTGACCGACACCGGCGCCCCGATCGCCGTGCCGGTCGGCGACGAGTGCCTCGGCCGCATCATGAACGTCATCGGCGAGCCGATCGACGAGGCCGGCCCGATCATGACGACCGCCACCCGCGGCATCCACCAGCCGGCCCCGTCCTATGCCGAGCAGGCGACGGACGCGCAGATCCTGGTCACCGGCATCAAGGTCGTCGACCTGCTGGCTCCCTACGCCAAGGGCGGCAAGATCGGCCTGTTCGGCGGCGCCGGCGTCGGCAAGACCGTGCTGATCATGGAGCTCATCAACAACGTCGCGAAGGCCCATGGCGGCTATTCGGTGTTCGCCGGCGTCGGCGAGCGCACCCGCGAGGGCAACGACCTTTATCACGAGATGATCGAGTCGGGCGTGAACAAGAAGGGCGGCGGCGAGGGCTCCAAGTGCGCCCTGGTCTACGGCCAGATGAACGAGCCGCCGGGCGCCCGCATGCGCGTCGCTCTCTCGGGCCTGACCGTCGCCGAGGACTTCCGCGACAAGGGCCAGGACGTGCTGTTCTTCGTCGACAACATCTTCCGCTTCACGCAGGCCGGCTCGGAAGTGTCGGCGCTGCTCGGCCGCATCCCGTCGGCGGTGGGTTATCAGCCGACGCTGGCGACCGACATGGGCAACCTGCAGGAGCGCATCACCACCACCAACAAGGGCTCGATCACCTCGGTGCAGGCGATCTACGTCCCCGCCGACGACCTGACCGACCCGGCGCCGGCGACCTCCTTCGCCCACCTCGACGCCACGACCGTGCTGTCGCGTTCGATCGCGGAAAAGGGCATCTACCCGGCGGTCGACCCGCTCGACTCGACCTCGCGCATGCTCTCGGCCGACATCGTCGGCGCCGAGCACTACAGCGTGGCGCGCCAGGTTCAGCAGATCCTCCAGCGCTACAAGGCCCTGCAGGACATCATCGCGATCCTGGGCATGGACGAGCTCTCGGAAGAGGACAAGCTCACCGTTGCCCGCGCCCGCAAGATCGAGCGCTTCCTGTCGCAGCCCTTCTTCGTCGCGGAAATCTTCACCGGCTCGCCGGGCAAGCTGGTCGCGCTCGAGGATACGATCAAGGGCTTCAAGGGCCTGGTCGAAGGCAAGTACGACCACCTGCCGGAGGCCGCCTTCTACATGGTCGGCTCGATCGACGAGGCCATCGAGAAGGCCCAGCGCCTGGCGGCGGAAGCGGCCTGAGGATCGTCATTCTCGGGCTCGGCCCGAGAATCTCACGACCAGACGACGCTGGTTTCCGGGATGGTCGGGTGAGGCCCGACCATGACGAGCCGAGGAGAGATATACGATGGCCACCTTCAAGTTCGAACTCGTCTCGCCGGAGCGCATACTGTTCTCGGGCGACGTCGTCAGCGTCATCATCCCGTCGATCGAGGGTGAGATGACGGTTCTGGCCGGCCACGCGCCGCTGGTCGCGACGCTGAAGGCGGGCATCGTGTTCGTCCAGACGACCGGCAACAACGGCAAGGAATTCTTCGTCAATGGCGGTCTCGTCGAGATCAACGCCGCCTCGACGACGATCCTGGCGGAGCAGGGCCGCTTCCTCGAGGACGTCAACGCCGCTGTGCTCGACCAGGAAATCCTGAGCGCCGAGACCAAGCTGACCGGCTCGAAGGATGAGGACGAGAAGAAGCGCCTGCACGACACGCTGGTGCAGCTGCGCGAGTTCAAGCACGTCTTCGAGACCCGCAAGGCAGCCTGAGAGCTACCGCAGGCAAGACGATCGAGGGGCCGCGCGAGCGGCCCTTTTTCGTTGTCAGGCGTAGCTGATGAACTCGAGCAGGGAGCCGTCGGGATCGCGGAAATAGACGCTGGTGCCGGCGCCGCCGCGGCCAAAGCGCGCAACGGGTCCGAGTTCCACCGGCACATTGCGGGCGGCCAGATGCGAAACCGCGTCCGCGATCGGCCCATCCCAGCGGAAGCACAGATCGCTGCCGCCGGGCGGAACGGGGAGCCTCGCCTTCGGCTCAGGCTGGAGTCCCGGCCCGTGGCAGTTCAGCTGCGCGGCGCCGATCCGGTAGACGAAGCCCGCCCCGTTCGAGACCACGGTGGCCCCTAGAACGTCGCGATAAAAGGCGTTGGAGCGATCCCAGTCCGAAACGTGGATGACGCAGTGGTCGAAGCTGATCGCGTCCATGGCCATCCCTCGCTGAACTCGTGCGGTGCCGTCGGCGAGCTTTCGCCTACTCCCCCATCGCGATCAAGCTGGCATTGCCCCCGGCGGCGGCCGTGTTGACCGTCACCGTCTGCTCGGTGGCGAAGCGCATCAGGTAATGCGGGCCGCCGGCCTTCGGTCCGGTGCCCGACAGGCCATGCCCGCCGAAGGGCTGCACGCCGACCACGGCACCGATGATGTTGCGGTTGACATAGATGTTGCCGGTGGAGAGCCGGCTGGTGACTTGCTCGATCGTGGTCTCGATGCGCGAGTGGACGCCGAGCGTCAGGCCGTAGCCGGTCGCCTCAATGTCATGGATGACCCTGTCGAGTTCGCCCGCCTTCCAGCGCATTACATGCAGGATCGGGCCGAAATGCTCACTTGCGAGGTCGGCGACGCGGCCGAGTGTCACGACATGCGGCGCGACATAAGTGCCGCCAAGGGCGGGAGCCTGCCCGGCCCAGGTGACGCGGCCGAGCTTCCGCATGGCGTCGATATGGCTGTCGAGGCGGTGCTTGGCGGCGGCGTCGATGACCGGGCCGATATGGGTGTCGATCGCACGGGGATCGCCGAGCTTCAGCTCGCGGGCGGCGCCGGTGATCATCTCGATCATCTTGTCGGCGACATCGTCCTGGACGACGAGCAGGCGCAGCGCCGAGCAGCGCTGACCGGCCGAGCGGAAGGCCGACATCACGACATCGTCCGCGACCTGTTCGGCCAGCGCCGTGGCATCGACGATCATGGCATTGAGACCGCCGGTCTCGGCGATCAGCGGCACGATCGGGCCGTCCTTGGCCGCGAGTGCGCGGTTGATCGCGCGCGCGGTCGTGGTCGAGCCGGTGATGGCGACGCCGGCGACATCCTTATGCGCGACCAGGGCCGCGCCGACCGCGCCGTCGCCCGGCACGAGATGCAGGGCGGACGTGGGGATGCCGGCCTCGTGCAGCAGCCGCACGGTCACGGCGGCGATCAGCGGCGTCTGCGGCGCCGGCTTGGCGACGACGCTGTTGCCGGCGACGAGCGCGGCGGCGATCTGGCCGGCGAAGATCGCGAGCGGGAAGTTCCACGGCGCGATGCAGAGGAAGGCGCCACGTCCGCGCAGGACCAAGCGGTTGTCCTCGCCGGTCGGGCCGGGCAGGGCGGTCGGCGTCGCGAGCTTCGCCTCGGCTTCGGCCGCGTAATAGCGGCAGAAATCGACCGCCTCGCGCACCTCCGAGAGGGCATCGTCGAGCGTCTTGCCGGCCTCGGCCTGAAGCAGGGCGAGCAGCAGGCCGCGACGCGCCTCCATCAGGTCCGCGGCCTTGCGCAGGGCGGCCGCGCGCGTGCGGGCCGGGGTGGTGTTCCACGCGGGGAAGCCCGCCCTCGCCGCCGCCATGGCGCGTGCCGCCGTCGTCGCGTCGGCTTCCGCGACGCGGCCGATGACGTGGTTGTCGATCGGCGAGCGCACATCGCGGGCCGCGCCGCCGGCGCTCGCGCCGTCGATGATCGGGGTGGCCTCCGGGAAGGGCTTGGCGACCGCCGCCGCGATCTCCGCGAGCAGGGCCTCCAGGCTCTCGGCATGGCCGAGTTCGACGCCGGCCGAGTTCTTGCGGGACGGGCCGAAGAGATCGGCCGGCAGCGGGATGCGCCGGTGCCGCGCCGCGCCGGGCTGACCGATGATGTCGGCCGGCGGCACGAGCAGCTGCGCCACGGGCACGTCGGGGTCGCCGGAGACGCTGACGAAGGAGGAGTTGGCGCCGTTCTCGAGCAGACGCCTCACCAGATAGGCGAGCAGGTCCTGATGGCCGCCGACCGGCGCATAGGTCCGGCAGGCGAAGCCCTCGGTGCCTGCGAGGAGTTTTTCGTAGAGCGCCTCGCCCATGCCGTGCAGGCGCTGGAACTCGAAGCCCTCGGACGATCCCGCCATCTCGGCGACGGTCGCGACCGTCTGGGCGTTGTGGGTGGCGAACTGCGGAATGATGTGGGGGCGAAGCGCCAGCAACTGGGCGGCGCAGGCCTCGTAGTTCAGGTCGGTCATCGCCTTGCGGGTGAAGACCGGATAGTCGGCCAGGCCGCGCTCCTGGGCGCGCTTCAATTCGGTGTCCCAATAGGCGCCCTTGACGAGCCGCACCATCATGCGCCGGCCATGCGCTTCCGCCAGCGCGCCGATATGGGCGATCACGGCCGAGGCGCGCTTCTGATAGGCCTGGATGGCGAGGCCGAAGCCGTCCCACTCCGCCAGGGCGGGATCGGCGACGACGGCGTCGATGATGTCGAGAGACAGCTCGAGCCGGTCGGCCTCCTCGGCATCGACGGTGAAGTTGAGGTCGTAGCGCTTGGCCTGGCGGGCGAGCTCGATGACTTTGGGCGTCAGCTCGGCCAGCACGCGCTCGCGGTTGGTGGCGTCGTAGCGCGGATGCAGCGCCGAGAGCTTGACCGAGATGCCCGGCCGGTTCGGCAGCGGGGCGTTGCCGGCCGAGCGGCCGATGGCGTCGATCGCCGCCGCGTAGGAGGCGAAGTAGCGATCGGCATCTCCTTGCGTCCGGGCGCCTTCGCCGAGCATGTCGAAGGAGTAGCGGTAGAGCTTGCCGCTCTTCGAGCCGGCGCGCTTCAGCGCCTCCTCGATGGTCTGGCCGAGCACGAAGTGGTTGCCCATGACGCGCATGGCCTGGCGGGTGGCGGTGCGCACCGTCGGCATGCCCAGCCGCTTGGCGAGGCCGCCGATGATGCTGGTCGGGGTCTCGCCGGGCTGGATGACGCGGGCCGTAATGCCGAGCGCCCAGGCCGAGGCCGAGACTAGGAAGGCATCCGATTTCGATTCGTGATGGGCGAAGTCGCCCTGGCCGAGCTTGTCCTCGATCAGCCGGTCGGCGGTGGCGGCGTCGGGCACGCGCAGCAGGGCCTCGGCCAGGACCATCAGGGCGAGGCCCTCGCGGGTCGAGAGCGAGTACTCGCGCAACAGCTCCTCGATGCCGCCGAGCCCGACCTTGCGGGCGCGGATCGCCTCGATCAGTTCCGTCGCGCGGGCATCGATGCGGGCCTTTGCCGCCGGTTCGCGGCGCGCACCGGCCAGCAGCCTTGCGGCGATCGCCCCGTCATCTTCGGCATAGGGGGCCCGGAAGGGCGGAAGGGGGGCGGCCATGAGGGGCTCCGAACCGGTGCAGCGGATGATCTGAAGAATCATCCGGCTTGGGCCTCATATCAATTGGCTGTTTTGGCCATGGGGCCGTATCTTTCCCGGCTGAAGCAGCCTCTTGCCGAGATTCATCCCGTGCTCGATCGAACCGACCGTCGCATTCTGTCGCTGATCCAGGGAGACGGCCGCATGGCCGGCGTGGAACTGGCCGAAAAGGTCGGGCTGTCGCCGACGGCGGCGGGCGAGAGGCTGAAGCGGTTGACCCGCGAAGGCTACATCACCGGCTACCGCGCGACGCTGGACCCGCTGAAGCTCGGGCTCAACCTGCTCGTCTTCGTCGAGGTCTATCTCGACAAGACGACGCCCGATGCGTTCGAGCGTTTCGCCGCGGCGGTGAAGCGGGCGCCGGAGGTTCTGGAGTGCCATATGGTGGCGGGCGGGTTCGACTATCTGGTCAAGACCCGCGTGGCCGACATGAACGCCTATCGCCGCTTCCTCGGGGAGGTGCTGCTGGCGCTGCCGGCGGTGCGCGAGACGCGCACCTATGCGGTGATGGAGGAGGTCAAGACCGACGGCGCGCTGCCGCTGTGAGCCGCGCGCCGTCGGGTCGCCATCAGTCTGCGTGCGGCGCTGCGTGAGCCTGGCCGCGGGTCTTCCAGAGGGAGAAGACGACGCCGCCGAGGATCAGTGCCAGCGTCACGCCGAGCGAGATCGCGGGATCGACCTTGCCGAAGATCTGGTTCCAGAAGATCTTGCCGCCGATGAAGACCAGCACCAGAGCCAGCGCCGTCTTCAGGTACTCGAAGCGGTGGACCATCGCGGCCAGGGCGAAATAGAGCGCGCGGAGGCCGAGGATCGCCATGATGTTGGCGGTGAAGACGATGAACGGATCGGTCGTGATCGCGAAGATCGCTGGCACCGAGTCCACCGCGAAGATGAGGTCGGCGATGTTGATCACCACCAGCGCCAGGAACAGAGGCGTGGCGTAGACCAGCGTGCGGCCGGCCGCATCCGGCTGCCTGACGAAGAAGCGCTCGCCATGGAGGCTGTCGGTCACGCGCATGTGCTTCTTGAAGAAGACGATGAGCTTGTTCTTCGACATGTCCGGCTCGGCCTCGGGCACGACCAGCATCTTGATGCCGGTCGCGATCAGGAAGGCGCCGAAGATGAAGAGGATCCAGTCGTACTGCTGCACCAAGGCCGCGCCGATGCCGATCATCAGGCCGCGCAGGATGATCACCGCGATGATGCCCCAGACCAGGGCGCGGTACTGGTAGCGCCGCGGGATGGCGAAGAAGGTGAAGATCAGCGAGATCACGAAGACGTTGTCGATCGACAGCGCCTTCTCGATGAAGAAGCCGGTGAAATAGGTCACGCCGGCATGGGTGCCGTCAGTCGTCTTGAGATTGCCGCTTTCGAAGGCCCACCAGACGACGGCGCCGTAAAGACAGGCGAAGCCGATATAGAAGGCCGAGAGCCGGAGGCTCTGGGCGATGCCGATTTCACGGTCGCCCCGATTCAGCAGGCCGAGGTCGAAAGCGAGAAGGGCGAAAACGATCGCGAGGAAGCCGCTCCACATCCAGAGCGGCTTGCCGAGCCAGTCGGCAAGCAGAAGTTCCATGTCCGGGCGCCTATGGTTTGCGTTGATGTCGAAGGCGGTTCCGACATCGCGGCCACGTCATCCAGACATGCTCCGCCAGAGGGGCCCGGTACCACCGTCTCGCCAGATGGGGGGGCGGGTCCGCTTCGGCAAGAGGCACACACCAAGATTCTGCCACGAATTTGCCGCAGCGCGGCTCGGTTGCCCCGATTGCCGCTTGACCGGCGACGCCGCTCCTTCAGTGTGGGGGCGGCCGGCATGAAGATTGCTGAGGCCCGCCGACAACAGAAATCGAACCCATCAAGGAGATATCGATGCCCGCCCCGACCTGCCCGCCCGTCTTCGGACGCCTGCGCTCCTGCGCCGGGCGCCTCGTTCTCGCCGCCGGGTTCGCCGCCGCGCTGGTCGGGCTCGCTCCAGTCGCGCAGGCGCAGACGCCGGTGCGTTTCACGCTCGACTGGCGGTTCGAGGGGCCGGCGGCGCTGTTCCTGATGGGCATCGAGAAGGGCTATTTCAAAGCCGAGGGGCTGGACGTCACCATCGACACCGGCAACGGCTCGCGCGAGGCGATCCCGCGCGTCGCCTCGGGCACCTATGATGTCGGCTTTGGCGACGTGAACTCGCTGATCCGGTTCCGCGACGAGAACCCGGCCATCGACCTCAAGGCGGTGATGATGGTCTATGACAAGCCGCCCTTCTCGATCGTCGGCCGCAAGAGCCGCGGCATCACCGCCGACGTGAAGAGCCTTGAGGGCAAGAAGTTCGGCGCGCCGGCCGCCGACGCCGCCTTCGCGCAATGGCCGATCTTCAAGGCGGTCAACAAGCTCGACGACAGCAAGATGCGGCTGGAGAATGTCGGCTTCCCTGTGCGCGAGCCGATGCTCGCGTCGGGCGAGGTCGATGCCGTCTTCGGCTTCGCCAACTCCTCCTTCATCAACCTGAAGTCGCGCGGCGTGCCGGTCGAGGACATCGTGGTCATGCTGATGTCGGATTACGGCGTCGAGCTCTACGGCAACGTCATCATGGTCTCGCCGAAATTCGCCGCCGAAAAGCCCGAAGCCGTACGCGGCCTGCTGCGGGCGATCACCAAGAGCGTCAAGGACACCGTCGCCAATCCCGAACTCGGCGCGCAGCTCGTGATCAAGCGCAACGATGTCGCCAAGGTCGATGTCGAGCTCGAGCGGCTGAAGATGACGCTGGAGCAGAACGTGATGACGCCCTGGGTCAAGACCAATGGCTTCGGCGGCATCGACAAGGCCCGCTGGGCCAAGGCGCTCGACCAGATCGCCCTGACCTTCACCTTCAAGGACAAGGCCAAGGCCGGTGACGCCTTCACCGACGCCTTCCTGCCGGCCTCGGCCGAGCGGGTGTTCTGAGTTTCTGCAAGACGGATCCTCACGAAGACCGACCCTCAACGGTCATCCCGGACAAGCCGCTTCAGCGGCGCCGATCCGGGATCCAAGCCTGAACCGTTCCGGCATGGATCCCAGGTCTCCGCGGAGTTCATCCTTGGGCCGATCGACGATCGGACCCCGAGGGCTCCGCCCGGGATGACGGCGCTTGGAAAGAGCCCGATTGACCGCCTTCGTCGAACTTCACGATGTCACCCATGTCTATGGCGGCGGCGATGGTCCTCCGGCGGTCGCCGGCCTGTCGCTGAAGGTCCGCGAGGGCGAGTTTGCCGCGATCGTCGGCCCCTCGGGCTGCGGCAAGTCGACGATGATGAAGCTCGCGACCGGGCTGCAGCGGCCGAAGGCCGGCAGCGTGATCGTCGATGGGCGGGAGGTCGCGGAGCCGATCAAGATCACCGGGATGGCGTTCCAGAACCCGGTCATGCTGCCCTGGCGCACCACGCTGCAGAACCTGCTGCTGCCGCTTGAGATCGTCGAGCCGCATCGCTCGCGCCTGCGGGCGAACAAGGCCGAGTATGTCGCCCGCGCCGAGACGCTGCTGGAGACGGTCGGCCTCAAGGGCATGGGGTCGAAATTCCCGTGGCAGCTCTCGGGCGGCATGCAGCAGCGCGCCTCGCTCTGCCGCTCGCTGATCCACGAGCCGAAGCTCCTGATGCTGGACGAGCCCTTCGGGGCGCTCGACGCCTTCACGCGCGAGGAACTCTGGTGCGTGATCCGCGATCTGCATGCCCAGCGCGGGGTCACCGTCATCCTCGTGACGCATGATCTGCGCGAGGCGGTGTTCCTGGCCGACCGGGTGTTCTGCATGTCGGCGCGGCCCGGCCGGATCATCGCCGAGCGCGAGATCGGCTTCGCGCGGCCGCGGGATCTCGACGTGACCTACACGCCCGAATTCGCCGAGATCGTTCACGAACTGCGCGGGCACATCCGCAAGGCGAGGGCCGTGGCATGACCCGCTCGACCTGGCTCAAGCTCGCGCCCTATCTCTTCACCGTCGCGTTCTTCGCGATCTGGGAGATCGCCTGCCGGGCCTTCGCGGTCTCGGCCTTCATCCTGCCGCCGCCCTCGGCGATCTGGGCGGCGCTGATCCAATACCAGAAGCCGCTCTACACCAACGCCTTCCACACGCTCTGGATGACCTCGCTCGGTTTCGGGCTGTCGATCCTGTTCGGGCTGGCGCTGGGGCTGCTGGTCGGCTCCTCGAAGCTGATCTATGCCGGGCTCAACCCCCTGCTGGTCGGCTTCAACTCGATCCCGAAGGTCGCGGTCGTGCCGATCCTGGTGATCTGGTTCGGCGTCGGCTGGCTGCCGCCGGTGCTGACCGCCTTCGTGATCTCGTTCTTCCCGATCGTGGTCAATGTCGCCACGGGTCTCGCCACGATCGAGCCGGAGACGGAAGACGTGCTGAAGGCGCTCGGCGCCAGCCGCATGGACATCATGACGAAGGTCGGTATCCCGCGCTCGCTGCCCTATCTCTTCGGTGCGCTGAAGGTCTCGATCACGCTGGCCTATGTCGGCTCCGTGATCGGCGAGCAGAACGCCTCCAATCTCGGCCTCGGCAACCTGATCACGCGTGCCTCGGCGGATTTCAACGTGCCGCTGATCTTCGCGGCGCTGATCGTGCTGGCGATCCTGGGCGTGTTTCTGGTCGCGATCGTCGACGTCGTCGAGAGCCGGATGACCGGCTGGGCCAAGCGCTCGCAGCTCGGCAACGCCTGAGGCAGGAAGGGGCGGTGCCCCTTCAGACCATGCCGGTCGACTTGAGCTGCTGGTAGGCCTTCAGGATTTCCTGGAGCGTGCCCTCGCGCGAGCGGTCGCCGCCATTGGCGTCCGGGTGGAAGCGCTTCACCAGCTCCTTGTACTTCGCCTTGATCGCCGCGGCGTCGGCATTCTCGTCGAGGCCGAGCGCCTCCAGCGCCTTGCGGGCGACCACGCCGACGCGCGGCTCCGGCTGCGACGCGGTCTGGGCCCGCCGCGCGCCGAAGATGTTGAAGGCATCCTGGACATCGGGCTGCTCGCCGCCGCCCGCGACCCGGCCGCGCTGCGCCATCCGCGCCGCCTTGGAGTTGACGCCGAGCTTCCAGGTCGGCCGGTGCCCGATCGCCGCATCCTTGGCGTAAGCCGCCAGCGCGTCGTCATCCATGCCGGCGAAGTAGTTGTAGGTCGCGTTGTAGGCCTTCACATGCTCCAGACAGAACAGGAAGAACTTGCCTTCGCGGCCACGGCCCTGCGGCGCGCGGAACTCGCCGGCGCGCGTGCAGCCGGGATGGTCGCAGCGCGGCACATCGCCGTCCTCGACCGCTTCCGCCTCGGAAGGGCCGATCCTGATGCGGTCGAACAGGCGCGAGTTGAAGTTCATGGTCGAACGGTTATGAGACTCGGGAAGCGAACCGGCAAGTGCGACGCAGCATGCATCCGCGGGACTTGACGGCACGGGCAGGAAGACAGGGCGAACGCCCGACGAACTGGTTCAGAAGGGTGGCGCGATCATGACCGCAATGGCCGAACGGATCGCCGCCAAGCTCGAGGCGGCGCTCTCGCCGGAACGGCTGAACGTGATCGACGAGTCGCACCAGCATCAGGGCCATGGCGGCTGGCGCGAAGGCGGCGAAACCCATTTCAGGGTCGATATCGTGTCGCAGGCCTTCGCCGGCAAGAGCCGGCTCGATCGTCACAGGCTGGTCAATGCCGCCTTGGCGCAGGAACTCGCCGAGCGGGTCCATGCGCTGGCGATCGTGGCGCGGGCGCCGGGCGAGCGGTAAGGGGCGCGCTGCTCAGGGCGTGATCAACTCGACCGTCGGGAAATAGGTGCGGTAGCGCCTGGCGTCGCGGGTCAGGAGGCGAAGATCGGCCGCCGCTGCATGGGCTCCGATGAAGAAATCGGGCAGGACGCTTCCACGGAGCCCGCCTGCGGCGCGGTAGCGTTGGAAGGCTTTTCCCGCCTCGAACAACGCCCTTCGCGGAATCGCTTCATGCGCCACTCGGAAGTCCGCCAGCATCTCGTCGAGCCTGGCGATCTCGCTGAACCGGATCGAGATCTCGGCATAGATCACATCGTTGATCAGCAGCGGGCCATCGCTGATCGCGGCGGCGAGTCGGCTGGTGGACCAGTCGCCCCAGACGGGATCGTTGGTCACCAGATCGAGGAAGATGTTGGCATCGACCAGCGTGCCCCTCACGATTCACCGCGGGTCAGGGCCATGATTTCGTCGGTGTTCATGCCGGGGCCGACCGACCCGCGCCATTTTTCGAATGGGTTGGCGGGAGATCCTTCGACCTTCAGCAGCACGACCCGTCCGTCTGCGTCCATGCGAAAGTCGACCGCGCTTCCGGGCCTGATTCCCAACCGATCGCGAACGGGCTTGGGGATCGTGACCTGCCCCTTGCTGGTAACGGTCGTCGCCATGCCTGCCTCCGTATTACCGGTGCGGGCCAAGGTAATACTCAGGGCCACGCACTGCAACATCGCAAGGGGCGCTACGCTTTCGGCCGCTCGGGCGTGAAGGCGTAGATCGCCGCCGAAGCCAGCAGGAGCGCGGCGAAGGCCCAGTGGAGATGGGCGAAGGTCGTGGCCGCGTCGAGGCCGGCGGCGCGCTGGCCGGCGATGAACCAGCCGGAGCAGGACTGGGCCAGGGCTGCTCCCGCAATGAAGAGGAAATTCACCGCCGTCATGCCGCGACCGAGCAGATGGGCCGGGAAGAACAGGCGCGCATGCGCCATCAGGACGGCATAGGTGAAGCCGACGGCACCGATCAGCGCGAAGAGGGCGACCGCGAGGAGCGATGAGCCCGCGCCAAAGGCTGCCAGCAGCGCGAAACAGCCTGCCGTACCCAGCGTGCCCCAGAACACCAGCGGCTTGACCCGGCCGAGCGCCTTTTCGAGCCCGCCATAGATGAAGGCACCGGCCACCATCGTCACGGCCATCGCGGTCGCGGCGTTACCGGTCGCGACGGCGTCGAAGCCGTGGACGCTCGCCATGTAAGGCCCGACCCAGAGGCCGCGCGCGGTTGCCAGGATCGCATAGGCCGTCAGCGTGATCGGGGCGAGCAGCCAGAGTGGCCTCAGCTTCAGGATGCTGGCGAGGCCGGTAAGCAGGCCTTCCGCCCTGCCCGAGGCGCTCTCGGCGCGGACGGGGTCGCGGATCAGCAGCGCGGCCAGCCCCGTGGCGAGCAGGAAACAGCCCGCCATGACCAGCATCGAGGGGCGCCAGCCGAAGCGGGCGGCGGCGATGGCCAAGGGGGCGGCGCCGACCAGATTGCCGAGCGATCCCAGCCCGATGAAGACCGAGGTCAGGAAGGCGAAGCGGCCGGGTTCCGCCGTCCGGGCAAAGAGGAACAGGCTCGCCATGAAGATCGGTGCGCAGCCGATGCCGATCAGCGCCATCGCCAGCGTGCCCGAGAACGCGCCCGTCGCTTCCGCGAAGAGAAAGGCGCCGGCACTGCCCACCGCCATGGCGGCGGTCACCGTGCGGCGGGGCCCGAGCCGGTCGAGCGCCCAGCCGATCGGGAACTGCGCAATCGCGAAGGTGGTGAACCAGGCCGCGCCGAGCAGACCGAATTCGCCCGGACCAATGGCGAGATCGCTCATCACCGGCTGGGCGATCACGCTCAGGAACGACCGGTAGAAGATCGACAGGAAATAGGCCGGCAGCAGCGCGAAGAAGACGATCAACGGCCGACCAGCCTCCGAACCCCGGCGGGCTTCGAACGGATCACTTGATCCGCTCGAGCACCGAAACGTAGTTCGCCACCGCCGAACCACCCATGTTGAAGATGCCGCCGAGGCGGGCATCCTTCAGCTGCATGCCCTCCGGCGCTTCGCCGACGAGCTGCATCGCGCTGAGCACATGCATGGAGACGCCGGTCGCGCCGATCGGGTGCCCTTTCGCCTTCAGGCCGCCGGAGACGTTGACCGGCAGCTTGCCGTCCTTCTGCGTCCAGCCCTCCTTGATGGCGCGGGCGCCGTCGCCTTCCTTCGTCAGCCCCATCGCCTCGTATTCGAGCAGCTCGGCGATGGTGAAGCAGTCATGCGTCTCGACGAAGGAGAGATCGTCGAGCGCGACGCCGGCCTGCGCCAGCGCCTGCTGCCAGGCGCGCGTCGCGCCCTCGAAGCGCAGGATGTCGCGCTTGGAGACGGGCAGGAAATCCTGGACATGGGCCGTGCCGCGGAAGCCGACGGCGCGGCGCATGGTCAGGGCCGTCTCCTCGTCGGCCAGCACGAGCGCCGCCGCGCCGTCGGAGACCAGCGAGCAGTCGGTGCGCTTCAGCGGGCCGGCGACATAGGGGTTCTTCTCGCTTTCCTCACGGCAGAAGGCGTAGCCGAGATCCCTGCGCATCTGGGCGTAAGGATTGTCGACGCCGTTTTTATGGTTCTTCGCCGCGATCATCGCCAGCGCGTCGGACTGGTCGCCATGGCGCTGGAAATAGGCCGCCGCGATGCCGCCGAACACGCCGGCGAAGCCGCCCTGCGTGGCGCCTTCTTCGGGGAGATAGGAGGCCTTGAGCAGGTTCTTGCCGATCTCGGGGCCGGGCGTCGTGGTCATTTGCTCGACGCCGACGACGAGCACGATCTTGGCCGCGCCGGCCTTGATCGCGCGCACGCCCTGCTGCACGGCCGCCGAGCCTGTGGCGCAGGCGTTCTCGACGCGGGTGGCGGGCTTGAAGCGCAGCGCCGGGTCGGCCTGGAGCACCAGCGAGGCGGTGAAGTCCTGAGCCGAGAAGCCGGCGTTGAAATGGCCGAGCACGATCTCGTCGACCTGGTCGGCGGTGATGCCGGCATCGACCAGGGCGTCGGTCGTCACCCGAACGATCAGGCTCTCGATCGTCTCCGCATCCTGCTTGCCGAACGGCGTATGGGCCCAACCGACGATGGCGGCGCTCATGGCATCTTCTCCCGGTCGCTTCGATGGTTCCTTCAACTTCATTGCGCCGGCCCGGCCTGCCTCGCAAGCGGGCAGCGGTGCATTCCGGCCGTGCAAGAACGGCGGGGCAATGACTGGCGTCTTCGGCTTCTCGTCCAGGGGCGCCGCGATGTGTCGCTCAGGGTGAGCCCGCGCCTGCCCTGGCCGCAGGCGCCGCTCCGGCAACGCCGGTTGCCGCCGGCTCCAGCATCTGCAGTGCGGGCGAGCGCCGCAGTGTCGCGAGGGCGACATCCTCGGCCCGGACATCGGCCAGCATCTCCTGGCGTGTCAGCACCTGCTCGCGCTGGATGCGTCCGATCTGACGGGTCTGCTGTGCCAGGCGGCGATCCAGTGCCCGGCTCTCCCGGCGCGATTCCTCCGCGAGCATCAGATCGGGGCGCTGGGACATGACGAGCCGGGTGCCGCGCTGGTCGCTGCGCGCGAGATCGCCCGGGCTGAGTATCCAGCGCGCATAGGCCTCAGCAGCGACCTCGTGGACGCTGTCCTGCCGGCGCGGATACAGAACGCCGGGGAAATCGGCAGCCGTCGCCCCATCCGGGTAGAGCCGCACCGACTCGTTGATGCTGTGAGCCACCTCGTGCATCAGCGTCGACCGGCTGGTCTGTTCGCGGGCCTTCTGGATCGGGATGCCGATCAGTCGGTTCAGCGGATTCGTCAGCGAGCGGATGAATTCGGCCGGCACCCGGGTGCGCTCGACCGTGGCAGGTTCGGTCCAGAGGGCCCGCCAGTTACCCTCCGAGCCGCGCGCAGTGCCAGCACCATAGAAGCCGCCATGGGTGCGGATCCCTCCGCAGATGACGGGGGACACGATGATCGGGCAGATATAGGGCCGGTGCAGAACCGGGATGCGCTCGAGAGCCTGCATCCATCCGTTCATGACGGTCGGTGCGGCCGCGGCATCCTCGGCGGTCTGATCGAACCAGTAGATCCGGGCGTTCATCGATCCCGGGACGATGCCGGACTGGATCATGGTGTTCGATCGCCCCGCTCTGCCGTTGGGGCAGCATAGGGTGGTCGCGCCGGATTTCCAGTTGGTTTCGTTCCGCCGGTCGTGCCGGGTCAGACGGCGATGGCCAGAAGCAACCCCACGCCGCCGACGATCATCGCCATGCCCGCCATCTCGCGCCGGCTGGTGCCCTCGGCGAAGATGCGCCGCGAGGCGATCTGCGCCAGCGGCACCTCGATCAGGGCGAGGGTCCGGACATTGGCGGCACTGGTGAGCGAGAAGCCGATGAACCAGCACTGCGAGGCCGCCGCGCCGAGAAACCCGGCCGACAGGGACTTGCGCCAGTTGCGCAGGCTGGAGATCAGGGCCGGGCGGTTTGCGGCCAGCATGTAGAGCGTCAGGACCAGCGTCTGGAGAAACAGTCCGAGCGCCAGGATCGTGGTCGCGCGGATGAAGAATCCGCCCTCCGGCAGGGCTTGGATCGCGCCGCGATAGCCGATCGCCGAGAAGGCGAAGAACGCTCCGGCCCCGACGCCGAGCAGGGCGGGGCGCAGGCCGGCGCGGGTCAGTTTCTCGCCCGGTTTCCAGGACACCACGACGACGCCGGCGGTGGCGATCAGAACCGCCAGGAACTTCAGCGGCGTCAGCGCGTCGCCGAGCAGCAGCGCGCCGAAGATCGCGACCTGGACGGGCTCGGTCTTGGTATAGGCGGTGGTCACGGCGAATGAGCGCTCACGCATCGCCGCCAGCATCAGGGCCGTGGCCGCGATCTGGGTGAGGGCGCCGCCGAGCGTGTAGGCCAGCGCGCCGGTTCCGATCTCGGGCGGCAGGCGCCCCGCGCCGGCGCAGACGAGAACGAGGAAAAGCAGCGCGAAGGGCAGGCCGAACAGGAAGCGGACCTGCGTCGCGCCGACGACGCCGATGACCTCGGTGAGGGAGCGCTGGGTGAGGTTGCGGGCAGTCTGCAGCAGCGATGCGGCGATGGTCGCGGGAATCCAGAGAAGGGCGAGGCTCACACGGCAGATCCAGGTGCAAGGGGGGCCTAGCCTTAGTGAACCCTCTGCGGCGGCTAGGCAAATCGCTCCGCTGGGGGTAGGTATGCGTGCCAGGGCAGGACATCGTGCCGGCCGTCTCGAAAATGCCGCACGCGTCGCGTTGAACCCTCGTGCCTTCAACCCTCGTCAAGCCAGGTTCAAGACCCGCCCGATGACCATCTCCCGCCTCGCCGCCGCCCTCGTCTTCGGTTCCGTGCTGGTCGGACCGGCGCATGCCGGCACCAGCCTCGTGATCGATGCCGCCAGCGGCGCGGTGCTCTCGGCAGAGAATGCGGGCCAGCCCTGGCATCCGGCCTCGACGACCAAGATGATGACGGCCTATCTCGCGCTGAAGGCGGTGCGGGAGGGGCGCCTCGGCCTCGAGACCGCGATCCCGGCCTCCAAGCTGGCGGCGAGCCAGCCGCGGGTGAAAGTCTACATCAAAGCCGGCCAGGAGGTGACGCTCGACAACGCCCTGCGGATCATGATGGTGAAGTCTGCCAACGACATCGCCTATGTGATCGCCGAGGGCGTCGGCGGCGATGTCGAGCGCTTCGTCTCGATGATGAACGCGGAAGCCGCACGGCTCGGCATGCGCGACAGCCATTTCGTCAACCCCAATGGCTGGCACCATCCGGATCAGCAGACCAGCGCGCGCGATCTCGCGATCCTCGCCATGGCCCTGATGCGCGAATTTCCGGACTATGCGGATTACTGGAACACGCCGGCCGTGCAGCTCGGCAAGCAGGTCCTGAACAACACCAACGGACTCGTCGGCCGCTATCCCGGGATCGGCGGCATGAAGACCGGCTATGTCTGCGCCTCGGGCTTCAACGTGGTCGCGACCGCGACCCGTGGCGGGCGCACGCTGATCGCCGTCGTGCTTGGCGCCCTGTCGGGCACGGAGCGCACGATCAAGGCGGCGCAACTGCTCGATGACGGCTTCTCGAAATGGGGCGGGGGCGGCTACACGGTCGCGTCGCTGCCCTCGCAGGGGGGGCGTGCGACCAGCATCTGCGGCGATGTCCAGCGCAGGGGCGGCGGCGTCGCGCTCGCCGACGATGCCGACAGCGCGGGGCCCATTGCGGGCCAGGGGAGTGGAGTCGGCGGCAATGCCGATGACGGCGGGCGCTTCGCGACCGCCTCGGCGCCGGCCTTCGGCAACCCGTCATCCGTCCTGACGCGCCTGCCCTCCGGCAAGATCTCGCTCGGCCCGCGGGCGGAGACGATGCCGGTTCCGGTCGCTTTCGGCCGCAGCCCGGGCTCGGCCTCCGCCCCGCTCGCGGCCAATGTCACGGGCGGGGGCGACAGCCGCGTCGCGCGTGGCGCGGCTCCGGTGATCTCGCCTTCGGCGCCGGTCTCGGCCAGCCTGTTCGGTGCCCAGGGCAGCGGTCTCTTCGCCGATCGCGGCCGGACTCCTTCGAGCAATGGCGCGATCCCCGGTTCTACCACCGCTTTCGCGCCGAGCGATCCGGAGACGGCGCAGCCCTCCCAGGCGGGCGGACCGATGCGGCTGCAGGGGGCGATCCAGCCCGGTGCGGCGGCGCCGGCGAGCCTGCGCGCGGGTGCGGCTTCCGGGATCAAGCCGTTGCCGCGCCCTGCGGCGAAACCGCTGCTGGTCAAGCCTTCCGGCAAGGCGGCTCCCGCGACGGCCGCCGCCAAGCCCGCGGCCGCCAAGCCCGCCCAGGCGGCCGCCAAGCCGCAGCCGCCCAAGCCGCCGGTCAAGCCCAAGGCCAAGCCGAACGACGACGCCTGAGCATGATGTCTTGATCGCCGAGACGGCCGAAACCGCCCGGCGGCAGGGCATGGCGATGGCCCTGACGGCCGCCGCGGCCTACGGCACCAATATCGTCAGCGCGCAGATCGCCGGCCAGGCCGGGCTGAGCGGGCCCCTGCTCGTCTTCTATCGCGTCTTCATCATGCTGGCACTGGTGGGACTGGCGCTGCTGATCTGGCGCTCGTCGCTCGCCGTGCCGCGCTCGGAGCGTCGGGCGCTCCTGCTCTTCGGCGTGATGAGCGCGCTGGTCGGCTCGGCCTATCTCTCCTCCGTCGCCTTTCTGCCGGTGACGGTCGCGGCCGTCGTGTTCTTCACCTACCCGGTGCTGATCGTCCTGGCCGAGCCCTTCGTGACGCGCACTGCCTTCCGGCTCGAACGTTTGCTCGCGGCCTGTGCGGCCTTCATCGGCGTCGCGCTGGTGGTGGGGCCGGATTTCCACGGGCTCGATCCGCGCGGCCTCATCCTGGCGATGCTGGCGAGCCTGGGGGCGGCCACGCAGTTCTTCGCCGGCGCCGCGCTGCCGCAGACGCCGCTCGCGGCCCGGCTGTTCTGGTCGCATCTGCTCATCCTGCCCGTGACCGCGCTGATCCTGGCCGTGACCGGCGGATTCCAGTCGCCGGCCGCCTTTGCGCTGGCGCCGCTCGCCGCGGCGGTGACGATCGGCGGCTATCTGATCGGCTTCCTCATGCAGGTGGCCGCGATGACGCGGATCTCGCCGGGGGCGGCCGGGCTCGCCTTCTGCGCCGAGCCGGTCTGCGCCGTGCTGATCGCGGCGGTGGTGCTCGGCGAACGGCTGGGGCCGCTGCAATATCTCGGCTGCGCCCTTGTCGTGGCGACGCTGGTTATTAATGTAACATTAGAACATGTCCGGCGCCCGGTGGCTCCGGCCTGAAACCCGCCCGAGGCGAGTGCCGTCGTCATGTCTTCTCCGCAAGCCCGCCCCGAGCCGCTGCCGCTGACCCTGCTGACCGGGTTTCTGGGCGCCGGCAAAACGACCCTGCTCAACCGCCTGCTGAAGGATCCCGCGCTCGCGCAGACCGTCGTCATCGTCAACGAGTTCGGCGAGGTCGGTCTCGACCACCTGCTGATCCAGGGCGTCGAGGACGGCATGATCCTGCTCGATTCCGGCTGCCTGTGCTGCACGATCCGGGACGATCTGATCGTGACGATGGAAGACCTGCTGCGGCGGCGGGACAACGGCCGGATCAGCCCGTTCAACCGGGTCGTGATCGAGACGACCGGACTCGCCGACCCGGCGCCGATCCTCAACGTGCTGATCAACCACCCCTATCTCGCGATGCGCTTCCGGCTCGACGGGGTGGTGACGCTGGTCGATGCGGTCAACGGCATGGCCACGCTCGACGCCCATGAGGAGGCGCGCAAGCAGGTCGTGGCGGCGGACCGTCTCGTTCTGACCAAGACCGATCTGGTCGAGCGCCCGGCCGAACTGGCCTCGCTGCGGCAGCGCCTGGCGCTGCTCAACCCCGGTGTCGCGGTGCTCGGCCCTCAAGCGGCGGCGAGTTCCCTGTTCGGGGCCGGGCTCTACGATCTGGCGCTGCGCCCGGCCGAGATCGGCCAGTGGCTGGCACGCGAAACCCTGCCGGGCGAGCGGCCAAAGCATGATCACGGTGATGGCCATCGTGGTCACGGGCATCATCATGACCACCACGGCCACGATCACGATCACAGCCATCCTCACCATGACGTCAACCGTCACGATGCCAGCATCCGCGCCTTCGCGCTGACTGCGGAGAACCCGATCCAGCAGGCGACGGTCGATCTGTTCTGGACGCTGCTGCGCTCCGTCCACGGGCCGAAGCTCCTGCGCATGAAGGGGCTGGTGAAGGTCGCCGAGCATCCAGACCAGCCGCTGCTGCTGCATGCCGTGCAGCAGATCCTGCATCCGCCGGTGATCCTCGGGAGCTGGCCCGACGAAGACCGCCGCTCGCGCCTCGTGCTGATCGTCAAGGACATCGAGGAGAGCGTGGTGCAGCGGCTCTGGGCGGCCTTCCTCGGCCAGACGGCGCAAGCGGGGACCGCCATCGGCCCATGACCCTGCGGGCTGCGGCCCCGATCTTGAAGCGAACCTCCCGATCGGTCGTGGCCGGGGCTCCATCTTGCCGATTCGGCACAGCCCCGCCCCAGATCGATCCAGCGCGGTGGAGGCAGGGTCGCATGGATCGGGTCATGGCGTTGAGGGGCGTGCCCGCCACGGGCGTGGAAGGCAAGGCGGCATCTGTGGCGCCGCACCAGCCGGAGCAGCCCGTTGTCATCGAAGCCAGGCCGCTCTCGGCCTGCGGCGACATCGCCGAGGCCTGGTCGCATCTGGCTGCACGGGCCCTGGAGCCCAACCCGTTCTTCGAGCCCGGCTTCCTGCTCGCGGCCGCGCAGCATCTCGTCGCGTTCCGGGATGTCACCGCGCTTCTCGCCTGGCAGGGAGCCGCGGAGGGCCCGCAGCGCCGCCTGCTCGGCTTCGTCCCGGTCTTTCCCCGGCATGGCTTCTTCCTGCCGGATGCGCTGATCGGTCTCTCGGATCGTCGCATCGCCTCGGGCGCGCCGCTCATCGACCGACAACGGTCTGCGGCGGTGGTGGATGCGCTTCTCTCCCCGCGCCGACAGCGCCTCATCGACGGGCAGGGCCTGTTGCTGCGGGCCATCGACCGGGACGGACCATTGGCCGCGACCCTTCGGGATCTGGCCGAGGGCGGTCTGCGTGCGGGTTTCGCGGTCACGGTCTCGCCATCGCCCGGCCGGCTGCAAAGAGTCGCCATCGCCGCTGCCGCGGCGCCCAAGGACCTGACCGGGGTGAAGCTGGTCGAGCCGCGCTCGCAAGCCGCCCTTCGCGATGCGGTCGAGATCATTCTGGCGATGGAGGCCTCGGGGCTGCGCGGGCGGGCTGGCGCCGCGACGCTGCATGATACGCGCGAGGTCGGTTTCCTGCGCGCCATGACCCGGCATCTCGCCCGAAGCCGGCAGTGCCGCGTCGGGCTGCTGATGCGGGAGGACGATCCTCTCGCGGGTGCGGTTCTCATCGGCCGCGGCGCGCGCAACTGGCTCTATCTCGGCGTGCAGGACGAGACCGAGGCGGAACGGCAGCCGCTCCGCGCGCTGGTCGCGGCGATGCGGCGGGGGATGCCGGCACGGCGGATCATCCTGCCGAGCGATTGGTTGGCCGACGGCGATGGCGGCGTCTCGGTCGTCGACCTGCATCTGGCGAGCGGCGCCCCGTCCACCCCGCGCGACCTCGCCGGTCGCGCCAGGGATGCGATCAGGCGGTCCCTGTCACGCTGGCCGCGCGTCGGCGGGGGCGGGCTCAAGCCTCCGCGCGCAGGAGCCGCCTGACGATCTTGCCGGTGGTCGTCATCGGCAGTTCGTCGCGGAAGGCGATCTCACGCGGATATTCATGGGCCGACAGCCTGCGGCGGACGAAATCCTGCAACTCGGATGCGAGTTCGGGGGTGCCGCGCAGGCCCTCACGCAGCACGATGAAGGCCTTGACGATCTCGGTGCGCAGCGGGTCCGGCTTGCCGACGACGGCGGCGAGCGCGACCGCGTCGTGCCGCAGCAGGCAATCCTCGATCTCGCCCGGGCCGATGCGATAGCCCGAGGAGGTGATGACGTCGTCGTCGCGGCCGACGAAGCGGACATAGCCCTCCGCATCCTGCACCGCCTGATCGCCGGTCTTCATCCAGTCGCCGACGAATTTGGCCTGCGTCGCCGCCGCGTTGCCCCAGTAGCCCAGGAACATCACCGGGTCGGGCCGGCGCACCGCGATCTCGCCCTGTTCGCCGGGTGCACAGACCAACCCATCGGGCCGGATGATCGCGACCTCGTGGCCGGGCACCGCCTTGCCAATGAAGCCCGGACGGCTGACGCCGATCGCGGCGCAGGAGGCCAGGACGAGGTTGCACTCGGTCTGGCCATAGGCCTCGTTGATGGTCAGCCCCAGCGCCTCGCGGCCCCAGGCCAGCGTCTCGGCACCGAGCGCCTCGCCTGCAGCCGCGACCGTGCGCAGATTCAGCGCGAAACGCTCGCGCGGCCGCTCGACGCTGCGCAGCATCCGCAGCGCCGTCGGCGGCACGAAAGCGTTGCGGATCCCGAAATCGGCCATCAGGCGGAAGGCCTCCTCCGGCTCGAAGCGCGTCACAGGACGCGCCACGACCGCGACGCCGAAATGCAGCGCCGGCAGCAGCATGTTGAGCAGACCGCCGGCCCAGGCCCAGTCCGCCGGCGTCCAGGCGAGATCGCCGGGTTGCGGCAGGAACTCATGCGGCATCTGCACGCCCGGCAGATGACCGGGCAGGACGCGGTGGCCGTGCAGCGCACCTTTGGGATTTCCGGTGGTGCCGGAGGTGTAGATCATCAGGGCCGGATCGTCGGGGCCGGTGGCGGCCGTCGCGAAGTCCGGCGCGGCCGTCGCGAGCAGAGCGTGCCAGTCGAGCGCATCGCCATCGGCCCCATCGACAGAGACCGTCAGAGCAAGGTCGGGCAGGGGCTGTGCGATCTGTCGGAACTTGGCGAGCCCCGGCGCATCGGTGACGAGGACCTTGGCGCCCGAGTCGGCCAGCCGGTAGGCGAGCGCGTCGACGCCGAACAGGGCGGCGAGGGGCACGGCGATGGCGCCCAGCCGGTAGGCCGCGAGATGGGCGGTGAGCACGCAGCGGCCCTGCGGCAGCAGGATCGCGATCCGGTCGCCGCGGCGCACGCCCCGTGCGGTGAGAGCGTTCGCCAGCCGCAGGGAGGCGTCGCGCAACGCGCCGAAACTGACCGGCGCGGCCCGCCAGTCAGGCGAGACCTCGATGATCGCCGTCCGGCCGGCGTCCAGCGCCGCCCAGCGGTCGCAGACATCCTCGGCGATGTTGTAGCGGGGCGGGATCTGCCAGCGGAAGGCGCGGCGCAGCGCCTTGTGGTCGCGAAGGTCTGAGAGGATCAAGGCGGTGGTCCGGAGGAAGGCGGCAAAATAGGCAGGACAGGCGGCGTTGTCACCGTGAGCAGGCGCGAGGCTGCCTCGCCATCCGCGCGGGGTCGTGGCAGGCTGCCATGCGAGGCGAGGCCGGGCCGCCCGGCTGAACGGGGCTGGTCAATGCAGGATGTCGCCGCTTTCCTGGCCATCATGGCCATTCCGCTAATTGTCGTCATCGTCCTGGTTCGCCGCGGCGCGCTCTCCGGGGAGGCCTCGACGAGCGACGATGGCGGCGGCGGGTTCTCGGGCGACAGCGACGGCGGCGGCGATGGCGGAGGTGACTGAGGGATGCGGCACCGTCAGGCCCGGTCTTTGGCCGCCAGCCCCGCGACATCGGCGATGATCCCGTCGAGCTCGAAGTTCTTCGGCGTGTAAACCGCGGCGACCCCCATGTTGCGCAGCGCGTTCTCGTCCTCGGGCGGAATGATGCCGCCGACCACGACGGGCACGTTCATGCCGGCGACGCGCAGGCGGGCGGTGACGTCCCGGACCAGGGGCAGATGCGAGCCCGACAGGATCGAGAGCCCGATGATGTCGGCCTGTGTCTCCTGCGCCTGGGCGACGATCTCCTCCGGGGTCTGGCGGATGCCGCCATAGCTCACCGCCATGCCGGCGTCGCGGGCGCGCACCGCGATCTGCTCGGCGCCGTTGGAGTGACCGTCCAGCCCCGGCTTGCCGACGAGGAAGCGCGGCGTGCGGCCGAGCTTCTCGGTGGCGCGGGCGACCGCCGCCTTGACGGTGGCGAGCCCCTCATTGCTGCCGAGTTTGGTCGTGTCGACGCCGGTGGGAGCGCGGTACTCGCCGAAGATCTCGCGCAGGGTCTGCGCCCATTCGCCGGTGGTGACGCCGGCCTTGGCGCAGGCGATCGAGGCCGGCATGATGTTGCGCTCTTCCTTCGCCGCCGCCGACAGCTCGGCCAGCGCCGCTTGCGCCGCCTTGGCTTCTCGGGCCGAACGCCAGGCCTTGAGCCTGCCGATCGCTTCCAGCTCGACGGAATCGGGTACCGTCACGACGCTGCCCTCGCCGGCCGAGAGCGGGGAGGGCTCGCTGTTGGTGAATTTGTTGACGCCGATGACGATCTGCTCGCCGCGCTCGATCGCTTCGATCCGGCGGGCGCCGTTCTCGACCAGGGCCTTCTTCATGTAGCCGGTCTCGATGGCGGCGAGCGCCCCGCCCATGGCGTCGATCGCCGCCAGTTCCGCCAGCGCCGCCGCCTTCAGCTCAGCCACCTTGGCGTCGATCACGGTCGAGCCGTCGAAGATGTCGCCGAATTCGAGCAGATCGGTCTCATAGGCCAGCACCTGCTGCATGCGCAGCGACCATTGCTGGTCGAAGGGACGCGGTAGGCCGAGCGCCTCGTTCCAGGCGGGCAGCTGCACAGCTCGCGCACGCGCCTTCTTCGAGAGCGTCACCGCCAGCATCTCGATCAGGATGCGGTAGACGTTGTTCTCGGGCTGCGGCTCGGTCAGCCCCAGCGAGTTGACCTGCACGCCATAGCGGAAGCGGCGCATCGCCTCGTCGGCCACGCCGTAGCGGCCGAGGGTGATCTCGTCCCAAAGCTCGACGAACGCCCGCATCTTGCAGAGCTCGGTGACGAAGCGCATCCCGGCATTGACGAAGAAGGAGATGCGGCCGACGAGTTCTGGGAACTCCGCCGCCGAGACCTCCGGCCGGGCCCGGATCGAATCCAGCAGCGCGATCGCGGTCGCCAGCGCGAAGGAGAGCTCCTGCACCGGCGAGGCGCCCGCCTCCTGCAGATGATAGGAACAGACGTTGGTCGGGTTCCATTTCGGCATCTCGCGAGTGGTGAACACGACGATGTCGGTGGTCAGCCGCATCGAGGGGCGCGGCGGGAAGACGTAAGTTCCGCGCGAGAGGTATTCCTTGACGACGTCGTTCTGCGTCGTGCCCTGCAGCGTCTTGCGGTCGGCGCCCTGCTCGTCGGCCACCGCGATGTAGAGCGACAGCAGCCAGGCCGCCGTCGCGTTGATCGTCATCGAGGTGTTCATCTGCGACAGCGGGATCTGGTCGAACAGCGCCCGCATGTCGCCGAGATGGCTCACGGGCACGCCGACCTTCCCGACTTCGCCGCGCGAGAGCACATGGTCCGGGTCGTAGCCGGTCTGCGTCGGCAGGTCGAAGGCGACGGAAAGCCCCGTCTGGCCCTTGGCGAGGTTGTTGCGATAGAGCCGGTTCGATTCCGCCGCGTCGGAATGGCCGGCATAGGTGCGGAAGATCCAGGGCTTGTCGCGCTGCGGGGCCCGGCCCGCGGTGGGGTCGATCGCGTTCATGCCGTTCCACCCTCTTTTCAGAGCAATCTCAATGTTGCACTGCGGCGAGAATAACGCCAGAGGGGCGGGGAAGTCGCTTGCGACCTTCGGATGAGCGCCGCGACGGCGCTCAGGCAGGCCTTTCTACGCCGAAGGTCGCCGTCAGCGTGAAGCTGCGCGCGTCGCCCGGGGAGAGCACGATCGCGCCCTCGCGCCGGTCGAGCGGCTCGTCGGGATCAGCCGGCGAGGTCAACCCCTGCCAGGGCTCGATGCAGATGAAGGGGCCGTTCGGCTTGGTCCAGATGCCGAGCTGCGGCAGGTCGGCGAAGGCGAGCGCGATGCCAGGGCGGCCATCCGCTCCATACCAGGCCTTGCTGCCCGCGCCCCCCGGGATGATCAACGCATCGGCTTCGAAAAGCCGGTGATCGAGGGTGAGCACGCCGTCGACGAAGCCGGAGGGGTGCAGGTCGGGCGCGCGCAGACCATCCGCGTCCAGCCGCTGATGACCGGGGCTCGCGCCATTGGCGAGATGGATGCGATGGGGCAGCCCGGCGCTCTCCGGCAGCGGCCAGGGGAAGGCCGGGTGATAGCCGAAGCAGAAGGGCATCGGCGCCGCGCCGGGATTTTCGATCCGCGCCGTCATGGTGAGCGAAGCGCCCTCGAGGCGGTAGGTCATGTCGAGGATGAAGGGGAAGGGATAGGCCGAACGCGTCTCGTCGTCGTCGGTCAGCCGCAGCGTGCAGGAGGTCGCGTCCTGCGAGACCACCCGGAAAACTGCGATGCGGGCGACGCCATGGCTCTTGATCGGGTAGCGTCGGTTGTCGATCAGCACCTGCCCGCCCGGATGTTTGCCGATCACCGGAAAAAGCAGCGGCGACCGCCCCGCCCAGATCGCCGGATCGCCGCTCCAGAGCCAGTCGCGGCCCAGCGAGTCCCGGACGGATTGCAGCTCCGCACCGAGCGGGGCGATCTCGACGGAGAGGGCGTCGTTGCGCAGGCTGATCATCGGCGCATCAATGCCCTGCATCCGGCAGGCGCGGCAGCGGCAGGAACTCGACGCCTTCCTCATGCAGCATGCGGGCGTCCTCCAGGCTGGCCTCGCCATAGATGGCGCGGCTGTCGCTTTCGCCGTGATGGATCTTCAACGCCTCTTCCGCAAAGCGCTTGCCGACATGCTCGGCGTTCTCCGCCACCTGCCGGTGCAGTTCGGCCAGCATCTGGCGCAGCGCAATCTCCTTCTCGCCCATCAGCGCGACAGGGGCGGCCTCGGGCGTCGCGACGACAGCCAGACCGGCCGCCGCGGCCGGCGGCTCCATGATCGCCTTTCCCCGGTCGGTGCGGGCGACATGGGGCGCCATGATCGCGCGCTCGACCTTGATGCTGTTGCAGACCGGGCAGGAGACGAAGCCGCGCCTGGCCTGTTCCTCGAAACTCGCAGAGTTGGCGAACCAGCTCTCGAAGTCGTGGGCCTGGTCGCAGACGAGGGCGTATTTGATCATGGCGTGACGAAATGCGTTCGGCCGGCTTGGCCGTATGCGGATATCGCGAAGGGGGCGGCGCTCACGCGGCCAGCAGCTTGTCGAGTTCGCCCCGGGCGTCGAGGGCGTGGATGTCGTCGGAGCCGCCGACATGCGTCTCGCCGATGAAGATCTGCGGCACCGAGGTGCGGCCGCCGGCCCGGGCGGTCATCGCCTGGCGCAGCTCCGGCTTGCCGTCGACGTCGATCTCGTCGAAGGCGACCCCCTTCTTGGTCAGCAGCGACTTGGCGGCCTTGCAATAGGGGCACCAGGAGGTGGTGTAGATGGTGACGGGAGGCATCGCGAAGGTCCATCGGGTTGAGGTTGGGCCCAATGTAGGGGCTCGTCATGGTTTCGTCACCGGGCGAAAGAGCCGCTCAGGTGCCGTCCGCAACGACGCGCGCGAAGGTCAGGATGTCGACAGCGCGCGCGCCGCCGCGCAGCAGCGCCCGCGCCGCGGCGTTGCCCGTCGCGCCCGTGGTCAGGACGTCGTCCACCAGCAGCACGCGGCGGCCCTCGATCTGCGGGCGTGCGGCGGGGGGCACCTTGAAGGCGCCCTGGAGATTGTCGGCCCGCTGCGCCCGCGTCAGCCCGACCTGCTGGCGCGTGCGTTTCACCCGCGCCAGGGCGACCGGCGCCAGCGGAACGCCGGAGCCGCGCGACACCACCAGCGCCAGCGCCGCCGCCTGGTTGAAGCGCCGCGTCCAGAGCCGGAACCGGTGCAGCGGCACGGGGACGATCACATCGGCGTCGGGCAGCAGTTCGCGGCCGGCCTGGATCATCATCCGCCCCATCGTCAGAGCGAGGTCGGTCCGGTCGCCATATTTCAGCCTGTGCACGAGTTCGCGGGCTGTGCCGTCGAAGCGGCAGACGGCGCGGGCCCGCGCGAAGACCGGCGGGTCGGCGATGGCGGCGGGCGAGACCAGACCCTCCCCGAGATCGACCGGGAAGGGCGTGCCCAGCCGCTCGCAGTAAGGCCGCTCGATGAAGCGCATCTCGCCCCAGCAGGCGGGGCAGAGCGCTTGCGCCTCGCCGGTCGCGGCCTGACAGGCGACGCAGGAGGGCGGGTAGACGGTGTCGATGGCCGCCCGCAGACCGGCGCCGACCCAGCCTGCCGCGGGCCGCACGATTTGCCGCATCGCCCGGCGGGAGATGGATTGCCTCGCCCCGCGGGCGCCAGAGAGAGGATCGTCGTCGAGGGCTGCGGCCGCGGCAGCAGCATCGTGTCGTTCACGAAAGCCTGATGTTCCGGCCCTGTCATGCTGCATTGCAGCACCTATCTTGAGGGCGTCCGGCGGTCCGGCCCGCGGCTTCGTCCGCGCCGGTCGTCATGACCACGCTTCCCTTCGGCCGCATCGCGGCCCTTCCAAGGACCACCCCCATGACCCGATCCGATCCGTCCAGCCCCAAGCTGTTCTCGCCGCTGCGCCTCGGCGATATCGAACTCGCCAACCGCGTCGTCATGGCGCCGCTGACGCGCAACCGCGCGACCCATGGCAATGATGCGCCCAACGCGCTCAATGTCGAGTATTATCGCCAGCGCGCCGGCGCCGGGCTGATCATCTCCGAGGCGACGCAGATCTCGCAGCAGGGCCAGGGCTATGTCTGGACGCCCGGCATGTACACGGGCGAGCAGGTCGCCGGCTGGAAGGCCGTGACCGACGCCGTCCATGCCGAGGGCGGCAAGATCATCGCCCAGCTCTGGCATGTCGGCCGCATCAGCCATGTCTCGCTGCAGCCGGGCGGGCAGGCCCCTGTCGCCCCCTCCGCCATTCCCGCCAAGGGCAAGACCTATGTCGAGAGCGGCTTCGTCGACGTCTCGACGCCGCGCGCGCTGGCGCTGGAGGAGCTGCCCGGGATCGTCGCCGACTATGCGAAGGCGGCCGAGAACGCCAAGGCCGCGGGCTTCGACGGCATCGAGATCCATGCCGCCAACGGCTATCTGCTCGACCAGTTCCTGCGCGACGGCACCAATACGCGCAGCGACGCCTATGGCGGCTCGATCGAGAACCGTGTCCGGCTGACGCTCGAGGTGGTCGATGCGGTGGTGAAGGTGTTCGGCAAGGGTCGCGTCGGCATCCGCCTGTCCCCCGTCACGCCGGCCAACGATGCGCGCGACAGCAACCCGCAGCCGCTGTTCGAGCATCTCGTCGCCCGGCTCGACGCGGCGGGGCTCGCCTTCATTCATGTCATCGAGGGGGCGACCGGCGGGCCGCGCGACTTCCTGCCCTTCGATTACGATGCGCTGCGCAAGGCCTTCCGCGGCGCCTACATCGCCAATAACGGCTTCGACCGCGCCTCGGCGATCGAGGCGGTCGAAAGCGGGCGCGTCGACGCGGTCGCCTTTGGCCGGCTCTTCATCGCCAATCCGGACCTGGTCGAGCGCCTGCGCCGCGATGCGCCGCTGAACACGCCCGAGCCTTCGCTGTTCTATGGCGGCGACGGCAAGGGCTATACCGACTACCCGACGCTGCAGAACGCCGCGGCCTGACGCGGGCCTGCCTGCAGGCGCCCGAACGTTCCGGGGGGCGGCAACCCGTCCCCCGGCAATTTTCGTCCGGGATCTGCAAAAACAGTTGCAGAGCCGGCGAGGGGCGATTAAACAGCAGCCCTTGCCGCGCTGCTCCCATCGTCTAGCGGTCAGGACGTCGCCCTCTCACGGCGAAAACTGGGGTTCGATTCCCCATGGGAGCGCCACTTTTCCGGTGGCCAGCGCCGCCCGGCAGTCCCCCGTTACAGCTTCGTTGAGTGTCCGCCGCGCTCCGGTCACGGGTGCCCGCGGGTTATGGGGCCGGCGCCACCGGTCGGGCCCGCCGTCGTCGGGGATTCCGCCCGCGCCGCTCAGGCGGCGGCACGGGGGCGCGCCGCATACAGCACGCCCATCGTCGCCGCGGCCAGGAGCGAGCCCAGCGACGCAGCCGCATAGTCGCCGGAGAGCACGGGCCAGATTGCGACCGCAACCATCGTCAGGGCGAGAAGCTCCATGAGCGTCACGGAGATCGGGCTCTTCATGCGACGCCTGATCATCCCGGTTCTGGCCGGTCTCGGCTGATGCCACAGGTTGACGAGGATGCCGCAGGCGATGGCGCAGGCGACCCCGAGCACGCTGACGAGCCCGGCCCGGGCGTCGATCATCAGCAGCATGATCAATGGCGATGCGGCGAAGGTGACGGCGAGCCAGGTGATGGCGCCAAAACGGGCGCGGTCGCGCAGGCCAGAGGCCAGCGGGGCGGTCAGCGCGAGTTCGGCGGCATCGTCCGCCGACAGCGCGATCCAGGTCATCCCCCCGGCAATCTGGCCGCACAGAACGATCAGGACCGGCACGAGCGCCGCGGCATCGTCAGTCCCGCTCGTCACCCGGTAGACCGCCACGACGGCAAGCGGGATGAGAAAGATGCATTGCATCAGGATCTGCGACAGCAGCCACGGATCGCGCAGGATGATGCGCCGTTCCTTGAGCATCAGCGCCGCCGCCGGCGACGCGCCGAAGGATGCGCGGCTGCGCCTCGCGCGGGGAGGGGCCGCGGAAGCCGATCCAGCCGCGAGGACCACGTTGCGGACGAAGCTCTCGGCGAGGCCGGCGAACATCAGCGTGGCCATGAACACGGCACAGACGACCACCGCCAGAAGGGCCGTCCCATCGCCCATGACGGCGCGGGCCGGCAGCATCGCCCCTTGCCAGAGAAGGGAGTGCGGGTTGGCGACATAATCCGCGACGAGGGCGTCCTTGGGGCCGGGCCCGAAGATCGCCTCCCACTGCACCATGACGAGCACCAGCAGACCGGCCAGGGCCGCCACCACCTGCGCCGCGACGCGCGTGCTCCGGATCCCGATCACGCGAACCAGGCCCATCGCCAGTCCGATCGCGATCGAGGTCGCGGCGAGCGCGAGGGCCAGGATCAGGGGCAGGCCCGCCAGCCAGCGAGGTCCGTGCTGCACGGCCAGCAGGATCAGCATCGGCGAGCCGTAGAGACCGGCTTTGGCGAGCGTGAACCCGAGGACGTTGAGGGCCCTGACCAGCAGCACGGTCTGCGGGGGCAGGGGCGCGGAGAACAGCAGATCGTAGTCGCCGCGTGCATAGAGCGCATAGGCCGCCGAATCGAGCGCGGCCGAGATCATGAGCACGAACAGAAAGGCGAGATTGATCGTCACCGTGATCCGCAGGCGCGGATCGGCAGGGTCCAGATCGCCGGCCGTCATCAGCAGAAGTTGCGACACGCCGAAGATGATCGTGCCGATCACCGCCAGCACGCCCGCGATACGCCAGGGGCGCATGGGCGTTTTCGGCCCCGCCATGTCGGCGATACCGCGCAAGGCCAGCCGGGCTTCGAGCACGAGAACGGCGCGGGTCGTCCCGGAGAGTAGGACCGCCATCTCAGGCGGCCTCGCCGCGCGCGACGACATCGAGGAACACATCTTCCAGGGTCGAACCCGGGGAGGCGCCGCCCTCGCGCAGTTCGGCCATCGTGCCTTCGCAGACCAGCCTGCCCTTGCGGATGATGCCGATGCGATCACTGAGCCGTTCGGCGACTTCGAGAATATGCGTGGTCAGGATCACCGTCGCGCCGGTCGCGACACGGCCCTGGAGCAGTTCCTTGACGTGGCGTGCCATCGCGGCATCGAGGCCTGTCAGCGGCTCGTCGAGGATCAGCAGCTCGGGCTCGTGAATCAGGGCGCCCGCCAGAGCCAGCTTCTGGCGCATGCCCTTGGAAAATCCCTCGCAGCGCTGATCGGCCACGCGGGCGAGGTCGAGCGTCTCGAGCAGGGCGTCGCGGCGCCGTTTGGCTGCGGCCGGCTCGACCTGCCAAAGTCCCGCGACGAAATCGAGATACTCGACCGGGGTGAGCTTGTCGTAGACCATCGGCTCGTCCGGGAGCCACGCCACGACACGTTTCGCCGCAACCGGGTCGCTTAGGCGGTCGATTCCGCAAATGCCGATCTCGCCCGCGTCCGGCGCCAGCAATCCGGCGACGATCCGGAGCGAGGTGGTCTTGCCCGCCCCGTTCGGACCCAGCAAAGCGTAGAGCTCGCCGCGTCGCACACGCAGATCGAGCCCGTCGACGGCGGTGAAGCTGCCGAAGCGCTTCACCAGACCGCGGACGACCAGCGCATCATGCCCACTCATACGCACACTCCCATCATGGGGGAATGCTACAGCCTCGCGGGTGACGTTCCGGTTAAGCCGACCGCGGACCGATGGCTGATCGTCGGTGGCCAGAGCCCCGCCATGCCTCGCAGCTGCGCCGCCGGGCCCGGCCAGAGCGTATGGATCTCCGCCTCAGGCCCTCGTGAGGGCGCGTCCCGTGCCGGGCGGGGCGGCGAGTCGCCCGTCCTGCGCCACGCAGGTGCCCCGCAGGAAGGTCATCGCGGCACGGCCTTGGGTTTCCCGGCCCTCGAAGGGCGTGACCTTGCCCTTGGACTGGAAGGTCGCGCCGCGGATCGTCTCGCGGTGGTCGAGATCGAGCAGGACGAGGTCGGCATCCGTGCCCACCAGCAGCGCGCCCTTGCGGGGCCAGAGGCCGAAGGCGCGCGCCGGGGCCTCGCAGGCGAGGCGGACATAGTGCTGCAGCGTCAGCCGGCCGGCAGCCACCTCCGTCAGCATCAGGCGCATCGAGGTCTCGACGCCGGGGAAGCCCGGCGAGGTCTCCCAGATCGAGGCGCGGTGCTTTTCGTCAATCGGATGTGGGGCGTGATCGGTCGAGATCATGTCGATCGTGCCGTCGAGCAGGGCGGCCCAGAGGGCCTCGGCATGGCCGGCCTCGCGAACGGGCGGCTTGACCCGCAGCGCATTGCCGCCGGCCCGCTCGGCGTCGTCCATGCTCAGCAGCAGGTAGTGCGGGCAGGTCTCGGCGGTGATGGCGACGCCGCGCCGCTTGGCCGCCGCGATCACCGGCAAGGCGTGGCGGCAGTTCTCATGGGCGATGTGGATCTTGCAGCCCGTCCATTCCGCAAACAGCGCGATGCGCTGCACGGCCTCGACGGTGGCGATGTCGGCATGCTGGGCGAGATGGGCGGCGAGGTCGTCGCGACCGGCTGCCTTCATCTGCGCGCCGCGCCAGTTCAGGATCGGCGTGTTCTCGGCATGGACGGTGCAGCGCAGCCCGGTCTCGCGGATCAGCGCCAGCGCATCGAGGACGGCGCCGTCGTTCGGGCAGGGGACGAGCGGGTTGTCGCTGCCCAAGAAGAGCTTGAAGGCGCTGGCGCCGGCCTCCGCCATGGGCTGCAGATCGGCGAGATTGGCCTCGCCGACATAGCCATAGACGCCGAAGTCGACATGGGCCTGGGGGGCCGCGATGGCGATCTTCTCGCGCACCGCGGCGGCATTGGCCGTCGGCGGGTTGGTGTTGGGCATGTCGAAGATCGTGGTGACGCCGCCGACCGCCGCGGCGGCGGTGGCCGTCGCCCAGGTCTCCTTGTGCGAGAAACCGGGCTCGCGGACATGGGTATGGACGTCGAGCGCGCCGGGGATGAGCGGGCGCCCGTCGGCCTCGATTACCCGGCGCGCGGAGGGCATCGCCTCGCTGCGGCCGATCGCGACGATGCGGCCATCGTCCACCGCGACGGCGCCATGGCGGCTGGCCTCGGGGGTGACGAGCAGCGCATCGCGGATGACGAGGTCGACGGTCGCGCTCATGGGGCTGCCTTGCTCATAGGACGGCTCTGGCGATGGCGTCGGCCGCCGCGAAGAGATCGGCGTTGCGCCGGCGCAGGCTCGCCTCCATCGCCTCGATCTCGCCGAGGACGGCCGGTGCGTCGAAGGTCGTGATGCGGCCCTGGTCGAGCACGATGCGCCCGTCGACGATCGCGGTCGTCACCGCCGCGCCGGTTTCGGCAAAGACGAGCTGCGAGGCGGCGTCGTTGAGCGGGCGCCACCAGGGCGCGTCGAGCCGGTAGAGCACGATGTCGGCGAGTTGGCCCGGCGCGATTTCGCCGAGCCGGCCGGCGAGGCGCAGCGCGCGGGCGCCTTCCACCGTCGCCATGCGCAGCGCGTCGCGGGCGGTGACCCACTGGCGCCGGTCGGGCATGTCTGAGCGGTGCAGCAGCGCGGCGGCGCGCATCGCCTCCTGCATGACGAGGTTGTCGTTGGCGCCGGAGCCGTCGGTGCCCAGCGCGATGGGTACGCCCGCGGCCAGCATCTCCGGCGTCCGCATCCGCCCCGTGCCGATGCGGGCATTGCTCTCGGGATTGTGGACGGCGATCGCCTGGTGCTGCGCCATCAGGGCGATGTCGGCCTCGTCGAGCCAGATCGCGTGGGCGCAAGACCAGCGGTCGGAAAGGATGCCGAGGCGCTCGAGATGGGCCAGAGTGCTCTCACCATAGCGCTCCCGCGCGATCCGCGCCTGGGCCTTCGTCTCCAGCAGATGGGTGTGGATGGGCAGGTCGTGGCGCTGCGCCAGCTCGGCGCAGAAGAGCAGCGCCTCGTCGCTGCAGCGGTCCGGGTTGGAAGGGGCGGGGCAGAGGCCGATACGCCCGGTGCGGCCGTGCCAGCGGGTGACGAGATCGGGCATCTGCTCGCGCAGCTCGGCGAGCGGATGCGGCGCCAGCAGCCCCGAGCCGCTGACGAGGGCCGTGACCGAGGCCGGCACCTCGATGCCGGCGGGGATGATGTCGGAAAAGACCCCGTCGAAGAAACGCATGGCCAGTGTCGTGCGCAGGCCGGTTTCCTCCCAGGCCGCGAGCACGGCGTCCATGTCCGCTGTGCTGAAGCGCTGTCCGGGGAAATGGTCGATCAGCGCAGTCGTTCCGGTCGTCAGCATCTGGGCGGCGCAGAGCAGCACCGCGAGGCGGATCTCGTCGGGGGTACGGCGAGAGGTATGGGCCTGCGTCAGCCACATGAAGGCGGGGTGGCTGAGCCCGTCGGCGAAGCCCGACATGGTGCCCGACTGCGAATGCATGTGGGCGTTGATTAGGCCTGGCGCCGCGAGCAGGCCGCGACCGTCGATCTCGCGCGTGACGCTGCCAGGCGGCTGCGGCGACACCTCGCCGACGGCGACGATGGTGTTGCCGCGGATCAGGATGTCGCCCGAGGGCGTGTCCTGCGCGGCAGCGCCGGCCAGGATGCGCGCGCCGCGGATCAGGAGCGTCGCATCGGTCATGGCGCCCCCTGCAAATCGACCGGCGTGCCCAGGCCGCGGGCCAGCGCCTTCGTCACCAGGGCGTCCGCCAGCAGCACGTCCTGCAGCGGCAGGCCCATCGACTTGAACACAGTGACGTCGGCGCCGGGGCTGAACGGCAGCGCGCGCCCCGGCAGCGCGCCGACCTCGCCGCGGATGCGGGCGGCGTCGAGAGCGCCCGAGGTCTGCGCCCGGACGAGATCGCCCGCCTTGGCGAAGGCGTCCTTGCGAGCGTCGAGATAGATGTCGGCCCGGCGGATCAGGTCGTCGTCGGCCTCGCGGGCGCCCGGGCGGTTGGCGCCGCCGAGCACGATGCAGGCGCCGGGGCGGGCGGCCTTGCCGGGGAAGACGGGCTCCTCCGAGGTCGTGACGGTGACGACGATCTCGCTTGCGGCGACGGCTTCGGCCGGTGTGGCCGTCGTCACCAGATCGATCCCGTCCAATGCGGGCTCCCGCGAGAGAGCCTCGGCCAGATCGCGGACCCGCTCGGGCGAACGGCCGACCAGATGGAGCCGTGTCAGCGAAGGCCGCGCGATTGTGAGATAGAGCGCCGTGAGCGGGGCGCTGCGACCCGCGCCGAAGAGGGTCGCTGTGCCGGCATCGGGAGCGGCGAGCCGGTCGAGGCCGGCGGCAAAACCCGCCGCGGTGCGATGCTCGTTGAACAGGCCGGCGGAGATCAGCGCCCGCGGCTCTGCCCGGCTCCAGTCCCACAGCGTGAGCAGGCTCGTCCAGCGGCGGGGAGCGTCGGGCCCGTCGGGATAGGCGTGGACATTGCTCTTGATCGTCAGCGTTGCCGGCCCGGCGCTGCCGGTGAGCAGCAGGCAGCCGCGCCGGGGATCGTCCTCCCTCAGGTCGCCGCGCAGCGCATGGCCCTCACCCGCCGCCGTGAGCCGGAAGGCTTCGGCCGCCAGCGCGATCGCCTCACTTGGATCGACGAGGGCGCGGATATCCGCCTCGCTCAGCACGATCATGTCGGGCTCTTCGGTTCGCGGGGCTGCCGGTGGGCGCAGGAGCCGGGCGTCCTTGTGGCGCGCCCGGCACGGCATCGATCATCGCTCGGCTGGCGCGCACTCAGCTCTTGGGAGCCGGCATCGTCCGCTCCGCCAGCGGCGGCAGGAAGGAGCGGTTGAAGACCTCGGACGCCTTCGGCGTGCTTTTCAGCTCGAAGGCCTCGCCGATCTGCGCGATCGCCTTGTCCATCCGCTCGTCCGAGACGTCGCCGGCGCCGAGCTTCTCGGTTTCGGGGGTCAGCATATGGGCCTTGTAGGTGAAGGCGATGCGCTGGGCCTCGATCTCGGCGTTCACCGTGGGCTCGACGCGGTTCATCACCTTGCCGCCCTCGGCCGGGTTGGCGGCGAGTTCGAGCATCGCCTTGTTGATGGCCCTGACCAGCCCCGCGACCGCCTTGGGGTTTTCCTTGATCAGCTTCTGCGAGACCATCACGCCGTTCGAATAGGAGGCGATGCCATAATCGGAATACATGATGAACTTGTAGTCCTTATCGGGATTCAGCTTCATCCCGATCAGGTTCATGTAGGAGGTCACGGTGAAGACGAAACCGCCGTCGACCTGGCCCTGGACCATCATCATCTCCTGCACGGAGGGGGTGATGTTGACGACCTCGACCTTGCTGGCGTCGAGGCCGTTGAGCTTGGCGAAGATCGGGAACAGCCGGTGCGTCGCCGAGCCGGCGGGCGAGGTCAGCTTGCGGCCTTCGAGGTCCTTCAGCGTCTTGATCGGCCCATCCGCCTTGTGGATGATTGCGAAGGGCGCCTTGTTGTAGATCATGTAGACCATCACCGGCTGTTCGCCGGGCTTGTTCACGGCCTGCTGGATGATCGCGTTCATGTCGCCGAAGCCGGCGTCATAGGCGCCGCCCATGATGCGGGTCACGGTCGCGGCCGAGCCGTCGCCCTGGTCGATCGTGACGTCCAAGCCCTCGGCGGCAAAATAGCCCTTCTCCTTGGCGTAGAAGTACCAGGAGTGGACGCCCTGGTACTTCCAGTCGAGCGTGAAGCGGATCTTGGTGGGTGCCTGCGCGAAAACGGGGGAGGCGAAGCCAAGCGAAGCGCCGAGGGCGGCGGCGAAAGCGGTCTTCAGGAACTGGCGGCGCATGGCGGCTCCTTCGCGAGAGGGGGCGGGCGGATCGGTCGCGTGCGGTGGCTCCGTGGCGAGGTGGCCGGCGGCGTCGCCGCAGCCTCGCCTTCGGTGGAACAGGAGCCGTCCGCTCAGGGGATCACGCTAGGCCGGGCGCAGCGGTGACGTCTTGTGCTGAGTTCTTGCCGCAGCGCTGCAAAAAATGCAGCGGTGCGGCTGAGATCGTGCAGAGTGTGGATCAGCCTGCCATGGCGGCGAGCTTGCCGAGGTCGACATTGGCCCCGCAGACCAGGACGCCGAGCCGCTCGCCGGGGGCCGGCTTGTAAGCGCCGCAGAGCAGCGCGGCCAAGGCCGCGGCGCCGCCGGGCTCGACCGCCAGGCGGAAATCGCGCCACAGGGTCATCTGCGCGACGGTGATCGCCTCGTCCGGGACCAGGACGACATGATCGACCGTGTCCTTGCAGACGGCGTGGACGAGCGGGCCGACATTGCGCGCGCCGAGCGAGTCGGCGGCGACCGAGGCGACCTCGACCTGCACGGGCCCGCCGGCTTCGAGCGCGGCCTGAAGCGCGCGCGAGCCCGCGGGCTCGACGCCGACGACCTTGACTTTGGAGCCTGCGAACCAGGCGGCGATGCCGGAGATCAGCCCGCCACCGCCGACCGCGACGAGAACGGTGTCGAGGTCCGGCTCCTGCTCCTGCCATTCGCGGCCGACCGTGCCCTGTCCGGCCATGGTCTCCTTCGCCGCGAAGGGGTGGATCTTGAGGGCGCTGGTCTCGGCCACGAAGCGGTCGCAGGCGGCCTGCGCGTCGTCATATTGCGCGCCACCGATCACGACCTCGGCGCCGAAGCGGCGGATTGCCTCGATCTTCGGCGGCGGCGAGATCTCGGGGACGAAGATCGTCGCCTTTACACCACGAGCGCGGGCCGCATAGGCGACAGCGGCGCCATGATTACCGCCCGAGGCGGCGGCGACGCCGGCTGCCGGAACATCCAGCGAGAGCAGGTTGTTGAAGGCGCCGCGCGTCTTGAAGGAGCCGGCATGCTGCAGGCATTCGAGCTTCAGCGAGACATCCGCGTTCGAGCCGAAGGCGCCTTTGCCCAGCCGCATCACGGGGGTGACGCGGGCATGGCCGGCGACGCGCTGCGCGGCCGCCGCGATCATCGGGCGCGGGATGGGGTTCTCGGTCATGGCGGTATCCTGCAACGGCGGGCGATCGGGTCGGTAACTCCAGATCGCGATGGGTATGCCGTGGCTATCGCGTCCCGGCGGCTCGGGGAAGGGCCGTCCGCGCCCGGCGGCGATGTGCCGTGCGACGACCAGGGCGGCGAGCGCGTCGAGCATGTCGTCGGCGCCGGCGCCTCTCGGCGGGCGGGCATGGACGGTTTCGGGCGGGATGCCTTCCGCCACGAGAAGGGCGCGCCGCTCGGCCATGCCGGCCTCGTTGATCCGCCCCTTGATCTTCTTGGGGTGTGCGAGGGGGCCGCCGCGCATGGTGGCGAAGGCGAGTTCGGGATGGACCTCGCGGATGCGCTCGCGCAGGTCCGTCTCCGCCCGCAGGAGGGCGTCGATCTCGCGGATGCGCGGAAACAGGTGGAAGCCCTGCTTCGACACCTTGCGGGGCGGTTGCGAGGTCGCCAGCGCCTGCCGGCAGGCCTCGCCGTAATCGACGGACTCGACGGCCGCCCGCGACGGGATCGAAAAGACGGAGGACTGGCGCTGGCCGAGCCGGGGGCGCACCAGCTGTTCGGGGCCGCGACCCGACCCCTCGATCCGCTCGGGCAGGCCGATCGGCATGTCGACCGCGATCAGGGCGGGCTCGGGTGCCAGGAGGGCGCGGAAGTCCGGCACGACGCGCAGCTGGGGTGGGCCGCCGTTCGCCGTGTCGAGGCAGGCCGCAATCCAGCCGGCCTTGCACCCGTCCACGCCCAGCAGCCAACGCATCGTCCCGCCTCCTTTATGCGACCTTCGCAGAACTGACGTTGCCGGCGCTTCGCGTCTAGTGTGCGGTGCCGCGACGATTGGCCGGAGGCTGGACCTCCGGAGCCGGGAGACAGCCATGACGACCATCCGCCCGCGCCGCAGCGTGCTCTACATGCCGGGTTCGAACGCCCGTGCGCTCGAAAAGGCCCGCGAGATCGCCGCCGATGCCCTGATCCTGGACCTGGAGGACGCGGTCGCGCCCGAGGCCAAGTCGGCCGCCCGCGAACAGGTCTGTGCGGCGGTCAAGGCCGGAGGCTATGGCCGGCGCGAACTGGTGATCCGGACCAATGGTGTCGATACGGCGTGGTTCGGGGACGATCTCGGCGCTGCCGTCGAAGCGAACCCGGATGCGATCCTGATCCCCAAGGTGTCGACCCCGGAGACGCTCGACCAGATCGGCGCGCAGCTCGATCGCCTGAAGGCGTCGCCGACGCTGCGGGTCTGGGCGATGATCGAGACGCCGCTCGCCATCCTCCACGCCGAGGCGATCGCGCGGGCCGCACGCAATCCGCGCAGCCGCCTGAGCTGTTTCGTGATGGGGACGAACGACCTCGCCAAGGAAACCCGCGCCCGCTTCGTGCCCGGCCGGGCGCCGATGCTGCCCTGGCTGACCAGCGCAATCCTGGCGGCGCGCGCCCATGGGCTCGACATCCTCGATGGGGTCTACAACGACCTCAAGAACGAGGAGGGTTTCCTGGCCGAATGCGAGCAGGGACGCGATCTCGGCTTCGACGGCAAGACCCTGATCCACCCGGCTCAGGTCGCAACGGCCAATGCCGTCTTCGCCCCTGATGAAGCCGAGCTCGCCCAGGCGAGAGCGATCATCGCGGCCTTCGCGCAGCCTGAAAATCAGGGCAGGGGCGCGATCCAGCTCGGTGGGCGCATGGTCGAGCTGCTGCATGCCGAGATGGCGAAGCGTGTCGTCGCCCTCGCCGAGGCGATCGCTGATTGAAGCTGTGTCCGCCCCCCGTTCGTCGAGGGGCTTCCGGCGGACATGCGAAAGGGCCGCGGGCGCGGCCCTTTCCTGATCCGTTCCAGGCCGCTGCGGAGGCGCACCGCGTGGAAGAGGCCTTACGCCTTTGCGGCCTTCGCCGCCTTGGCGCGGTCCATCGCTTCGATGATGAGCTGCTTGGCCCTGGCGGCGTCGCCCCAGCCGGTCAGCTTGACCCATTTGCCGGGCTCGAGATCCTTGTAGTGCTCGAAGAAGTGCTGGATCTGGTCGAGCGTGATCTTCGGCAGGTCGGTGTAGTTGTGGACGTTCTCGTAGCGCTTGGTCAGCTTCGGGACCGGCACGGCGATGATCTTCTCGTCGCCGCCGCCCTCGTCCTCCATCATCATGACGCCGATGGGGCGCACCGCGATGTAGGAGCCGGGGATCAGCGGACGGGTGTTGGCGACGAGCACGTCGCAGGGATCGCCATCCTCGGAGAGGGTGTGGGGAATGAAGCCGTAATTCCCGGGATAGCGCATCGGCGTGTAGAGGAAGCGGTCGACGAAGAGCGTGCCGGCCTCCTTGTCCATCTCGTACTTGATCGGCTCGCCGCCGATGGCCACCTCGATGACCACATTGACTTCGTCGGGAGGGTTCTTGCCGATGGAGATGGCGTCGAGGCGCATGGAAGGGAAACCTGTCAGGATGGGGAACGCGTGCCTTATGAGGGTTCGCGCGGCAAACGCCAAGTCCGACCTTGGCCCAAGCGAACACAGCGTCCATTTGCGTGAGGGGCCCGCCGCTGCTATCGGGCGCTGCATGACACGCCATTCGAGCCGTCGCCCGTCGCATTGGCTGCCACCATGCTGAGCCGCCTGCGCCCCGACGAGGAGCGCTATGCCAGGCGCATGGCGCGGATCGCCCGCTGGGACCGTCCGATCGAGAGCCGTGGCCAGCGCCTGCGGGCCTGGGCCAACATGCTGCTCGTCGATCACGGCATCTTCAGGCTTGCCTATCTCAACGCGCATCGCGTCACGCCGCGGCTGTGGCGGGCGGCGCAGCCGGCGCCGGGGCAGATTGCCTGGTTCGCGAGCCGGGGCGTGAAGACCATCGTCAATCTGCGCGGCGGGCGCGAGCACGGCTCCTGGCCGCTTCAGCGCGAAGCCTGTGAGCGCCACGGCATCGCGCTGGTCGATTTCGTGCTGCGCTCGCGCGGGGCTCCGGATCGCGAGACGATCCTGGGCGCGGGCGACTTCTTCGCCTCGCTGCAGGAGCCGGCGCTGGTCCACTGCAAATCGGGCGCGGACCGGGCCGGGTTCTTCTCGGCGCTCTATCTCCTGATCCACGAGGGGCGTCCGCTGGACGAGGCGACGCGTCAATTGTCGCTGCGCTACGGCCATTTCCGCTTCGCCAAGACCGGCATTCTGGATGCCTTCTTCGACGCCTATCGTGTCGAGGGCGAGGCCAAGGGCGTCGCTTTCCTGGATTGGGCCCGGGACATCTATGATCCCGAACGGCTCGAGCGGAGCTTCCGCCCGGGTTTCCTGTCCTCGCTGCTGGCGGACCGCCTGATCCGCCGGGAGTAAGGGCTCAGGGGGCCGCCGGCCGCATGCCGGAGAAACCGCCGGCCGCACTGTCCTGCGGGTCGTCCCGCGCGATCCAGACGAAGAGGACATGCGCCATGGCGCGCGCCACCGAAATCGCGCCGACGGCGTAGAGCAGCTCGCGCGAGAGGGCGCCGAACCACAGGATCGCGGCGGCGATCGCCAGCAGGGCGACCGCATGCGAGGCGAGTTGCCAGGCGGTGTTGCGGGACAGCGTGGCGATGTCGTGGACGGGGTTGAAGAGCGCGATGCCGGCATAGAACAGCGACATCACCGCGACGACTTCGCCGACGCCATCCCATTTGCTGCCGTCGAAGACGGCGTCGACGGTCAGCGCCCCGAACGCGATCGGCAGGAACAGGCCGATGGTGGCCGCGGCGAGCGCAAGCGTCGCTCCGCGCATCCAGAAGCGCCGGCGCCGCCGGTCGCCGTTGCGCAGGGCCCTCATCACCAGCGGGCCGGAAACCGTGCCGAACATCTGCGTCGGCATGTCGAGCAGGCGCATCGCCAGGGCGACCTGTGCCGCCAGAAGCGGATTGTCGGCGTAGGGCAGCGCCAGCAACGGCGCAGCGGTGAAGCCGAAGGAGAGCATCGCCGCGGGCAGGAGGACGCGCGGGGCGTCGTGCCAGCGCTGCATCCCCCAGCTCAGGCCGCGCAGCGACCACAGCCGCGGATGGACCAGATCGAAGAGGCTCTCGCGGCGGCGAATGAGGAGATAGAGCGTCGCGACCCAGTGTCCGATCGCGTCGGCGAGGAACAGGGCGAGCGCCTTCGGTCCGAACATCCCAATCAGCACCAGCATGACGACGGGCTGGACGAGGGCCTGGACGAGGTTGCTGTTGCCGATGGCCTGGAAGTCGCCTTCCGCGGTCGCCTCGCTCCAGAGCAGGCGCAGGGCCGTGCGCGCCGAGAGCGACAGGAAGAAGACCAGCCCGATGAACGGCGGCAGCCAGTCGAGCTTCACGATCGCGATCAGCAGCAGGCCGGCGAGTGCGAGAAAGGCCGTGCCGCTCGTCAGCGCGAGCCGGAAGGCGAGTGCGAGTTCGCGGCGGGCGCTGCTGCGGAAGAACACCGCCTCGAGCCGCATCAGCGCTGGCAGCGAGACGAAAGTGGCCGCGGCTGAGAAGACCGCGAAGGCCGCGAAGACATTGGGCGGGCAGAAATAGGCAGCGACCAGCAGGCCCCAGACCGAGATCAGGCGGGCCTGCAAGAACCGCAGCGCCAGGAGCACCGCGGAGCCGACCAACTGGCGCAGGGCGGGAAACCGGCTTGCGACGAAGCGCCGCCCCTGCGCCAGAGAGGGCGCAGGCCGGCGAGGCGGAAAGCTCGCCCGTTCGAGGACGACGTGAGCGACCATGTCCATCCCCACGGCTGGACCGTTTGGAAGGCCGTCCCCGTGCGGATCGCCGTCACCGACCGACGAGGGGACGTCGGAGATGCGGGTCACGATCGAGCGACCTTAGGACAGACAGGCTGCGCCAACAGGGTTAATGGCGGGTAAAGATGCGTCATGACGGACCAGAGCGGGGCCGTGCCCCGGTAGACGGGCACAGACCCCATGAATCGGGCCGTCAGATGGCGGGTTCGTTGAATTTTGTTTTCAGCGCCTCGAAGCGGGCGAGTTGCTCCGGCAGCAAGGCGCGCTGGGCGTCGCGGCGGACGAAGACCTTGAACATGACCTCGCCGTCGCCGTTGAAAAACTGGACGGAGCAGACTCGCCGGCTGGTGAGCCGGCGATCGACGACGTAGATCGCGGCGCAGTTGGACGCCTTGATGTGGCCGCCGATCGGGCTGTCACCATGGATGTTGTAATAGCCATGGCCGAAGGAGCCGATCGGCAGCGCGCCCTCGCATTCCAGCACGATGTCGGGCGTGTGGACGAGGAACATCACGGTACCCCAGCTCGCCAGCTCCTGCCAGAGTGCCTCGAACCGCTCGGGCGCGATCAGCGTCCGGCCCTCGGGCGGTGTCAGCTCGAGCACGGCCCGCGTCGACAGGCCGGTCTCCTTCGCCACCGACTCGACCATGGAGTCTGGCTTCTCGGCCAGGATGCGCCGGGCCTTCGTGAGGGCGTCCTCGGCGGGCACAGCGGTTTCGATCGTCAGGCCGTCCGGCATGGCTAGCTCCTCACTCGGCCGCCTGGAGCGGCCGATGCGGGTTGGCCTCGCTCAGCACGGTCTCGAACCCCTCGAACTCGGGATGGCCGAGGAACAGCGGCTGTTCGCGCTTCTCGCCGGCATTGCGATGCGAGTCCCGGAACTGCTCCGACTTGGTCCAGGCAGTGAAATCCGCCTTGTCGGCCCAGGTCGTGTGCGAGGAGTACAGCGTGTGATCGTCCCGCTCGGGGCCCTTGAGCAGGTGGAACGCGATGAAGCCCTGCATCTCGTCGAGCCGGGTCTTGCGCGTCGCCCACACGGTCTCGAACGCCGATTCCTGGCCCTTGACGACCTTGAAGCGATTCATCGCGATGAACATCGGAATTGTCCTGTTCTGGGCCGGCCCGGCGGGCCCGGCGAATGGCATGGCCGGCACGGAGCCGAATCCGCCGCACCGTCCTCCCGGATGTGCGCCTCCTCGACCCCGCCCTTGACCGCTTCTAGTAAAGCTGAATATCAACGTCAACAACGCCGAGACTAAACTCAGTTTTGAATAATTAAAAACTGGATGTTTACTTGACGTCGTTCAGTCATGACGATGGTCGCGCGCCGCCGGTGATCCGGCGTGCGTCGTTTGCGATGGGAGATCGAGTGATGCGCTTGCGCAGCCTGCTTTCGGATGGGCCCGGCCGACGGCCCGCTGGGCGGGAGCTGTCCGCCGCGATCGGTCTGACGCTGCTGGCCGCGGCGAGCCTGTTCGGAGCCTTCGGCCTGCCTCGCGCCGCCTTCGGCCAGACCCCGCAGCGCATTGTCGCCGTCGGGGGCGTCATCACGGAGGTGATCTATGCGCTCGGCCTGCAGGACCGGCTCGTGGGTGTCGATTCCACCAGCCAGTTTCCGGCCGATGCCCTGCGCGACAAGCCCAGCGTCGGCTATGTCCGGGCGCTGTCGGCGGAGGGCGTTTTGTCGCTCAGGCCGCAGCTGGTCATGCTGATCGATGGCGCCGGGCCGCCCGGCGCGGTGTCGCTGCTCGCAGAGACGGGCGTGGGCCTCGCGCGCATTCCCGACGACACGAGCGCCGACGGCGTCGCGACGAAGATCGAGGCGATCGGCGCCGCGCTGGGGGCGACCGAGCCGGCCTCCCGGCTGGTGGCCCAGACCCGGGCGGGCTTTGCGGAGCTGGCCACCCTGCGCGGCGCCATCGCGAAGCCGCGGCGCGTGCTCTTCGTGCTGTCGATCCAGAACGGCCGGGTGATGGTCGGGGGGCGCAACAGCTCGGCCGATGCGATCATCCGTCTCGCCGGTGCGGTCAACGTCGCCGATGCCATCGAGGGTTACAAGACGATGACCGACGAGGCGATCATGGCCGGCGCGCCCGACGTCATCCTGATGATGAGCCACAACGTCAACCACGCGACCGCGCCGGAGGCGCTCTTCGCCATGCCCGCCTTCGCGGAGACGCCGGCCGCGCGACAGAAGCGCCTGGTCGCCATGGACGGGCTGTACCTGCTGGGCTTCGGTCCGCGCACCCCGGCTGCGGCGCGCGACCTGATGGCCGCGATCTATCCCGAGGCGTCGATCCCGCCGCTCAAGACGGCGCAGGCGCGGTGACGCTGGCCTCGCCCTCCGTCCCGAGCCTGCCGGCCGGGCTGGCGAGCCTCGTCGCGGGGCGGCGCCGCCTGGCCGTGCTGGCCGCCGCCGGGCTCGGGCTCGGCTGCGTCGGGCTCGCGCTCTTCGCGATCGGGCAGGGCGCAATCGCGATCCCGCCGGGGCGCGTGGCCGAGATCCTCTGGGCGCGGTTGACGGGGGATGCGGCGCTGCTCGAGGGCCGTGACGTTCTGGTGGTGATGAACATCCGGCTGCCGCGCGTGCTGCTCGGCCTGCTGGTCGGCGCCGGTCTCGCCGTGTCTGGCGCGCTGATGCAGGGGCTGTTCCGCAATCCGCTGGCTGATCCCGGCCTCGTCGGCGTCTCGGCGGGCGCTGGGCTGGCGGCGGCCGCGACGATCGTGCTGGGGGACCGTTTCCTCACCGGGACGCTGATGAAGCTGCCCTTCGCGGTGCTGCCCTTCGGCGCCTTCTGCGGCGGGCTTCTGTCGACGCTCGCGCTCTATCTCATCGCGACGCGCGAGGGGCGCACTTCGGTCGCGACCATGCTGCTCGCGGGCGTCGCACTGGGCGCGCTCGCCGGAGCGATGACGGGGCTGCTCGCCTTCATGTCGGACGACCGCCAGCTGCGCGATCTGACCTTCTGGTCGATGGGCAGCCTCGGCGGGGCGAGCTGGACCAAGCTGACCGCGATCGCGCCGATCATCATCCCGTTGCTGCTGGCCATGCCGCTGCTGGCGCGCGGCCTGAACGGCCTGATGCTGGGCGAAGCGGAGGCCTATCACCTCGGCATTCCGGTGCAGCGCATCAAGGCGCTGGCGATCCTGCTGGTGGCGCTGGCCGTCGGCGCGAGCGTGGCGGCGGCCGGCCTGATCGGCTTCGTCGGCATCGTCGTGCCGCATCTGGTGCGGCTCGCCGTAGGGCCGGACCACCGTCTGCTGCTGCCGCTTTCGGCTCTGGGCGGGGCGATCCTCCTGGTTGGCGCCGACATCGTCGCCCGGCTCGTGGTCGCCCCCGCGGAACTGCCGATCGGCATCGTCACGGCCGCGATCGGCGCGCCGTTCTTCCTGTGGCTGCTGCTGCGCCGTTCGGGGCCGCTCGATGTCTGAAGCCGACCGCACCGTCCTCGTCCAGGCGCGCGGGCTGAGCTTCTCGGCCGGAGCGCGCGCGCTCGTGCGTGACGCCTCGCTCGATCTTTCGCCAGGCTCGACGACGATCCTGATCGGCCCCAACGGTGCCGGCAAATCGACGCTGCTCAAGCTGATGACCGGGGAAGCGAAGCCCTCCGGCGGCGAGGTCCGCCTCGACGGGCAGGCGCTCGCCGCCATCCCGGCCTGGCGGCTGGCCTGCCAGCGGGCGGTGATGGCGCAGCATGCGCGGCTGGTCTTTCCGTTCAGCGTCTACGAGGTCGCGAGCCTCGGCGTCGACGGCATCGGCCGGGCGATGACGCGGCTGCGGCGCGACGCGCTGGTCGGCGAATGCCTGGCGGCGGCGGGCGTGCTGGATCTGGCGGGGCGGGCCTATCAGACCCTCTCCGGCGGCGAGCAGCAGCGCGTGCAGTTCGCCCGCGTGCTCTGCCAGATCGAGGCGGGGCGCAGCGTCGCGAGCCGGCAGGCGCTCTTTCTCGACGAACCGATCGCCAGTCTCGATCTCTGCCACCAGCTCGCCTTGCTCGACATGGCGCGGGCCGTCGCATCGCGCGGCGTGGCGGTGCTGATCGTGCTGCACGATCTCAACCTCGCGGTGACCTATGCCGATCATCTGGTGGTGATGGACCAGGGGCAGATCATCGCGCAGGGTGCCCCCGCGAAAACGCTGGACGACGCGCTGCTGCGCCAGGTCTTCAAGGTCGATCTCTCGCTGAGCCGGGCGCCCGTGCCGGGGTTGCCCTTCCTGCTGCCGCAGCAGCATCGCGTCAGCCCCGCCGCCTGAGCCCGACGGCGTTTCAGCGACGATTCATCCTGAATCCAGCCTTCACCATATCGTTCAACCGCTGATTCAGCGCTGTCGCGCCAGCCTCCGCCCGGATCCGCGGGAGAGTGAGCCATGGTGTCGAGGCGTGCGGCGATGGAGACGGTTCTGGCTGCGGCGCTGGCGCTGCCGCTCTGGACGGCTGCCGCGAGCGAGAGCGCGGCGCGCGAGATCGTGCAGGCACCCGACCCGCGCTTTCGTCCCGGCACGATCGTGATCCGCACCGGCGAGCGCCGGCTCTATCTGGTGACGGCGCCCGGCGAGGCGATCCGCTACACCATCGCGGTCGGCAAGGCCGGCAAGCAGTGGCAGGGCGTGAAATATGTCGAGGAGATGCAGGTCGATCCGGCCTGGTCGCCGCCGGCCTCGGTGAGGCGCGACAATCCCCGCCTGCCCGACGTCATCCCCGGCGGCTCGCCGCGCAACCCGATGGGGGCGCGCGTGATCGGGCTGGGGCCTGGCGGCGAATATGCGATTCACGGCACCAACATGCCGGGCACCATCGGCACGGCGGCCTCCTATGGCTGCTTCCGCATGCACAACCACGACGTCGCCGACCTCTACGAACGCGTCCGCATGGGGACGCCGGTCGTCGTTCTGCCCTGAAATCTGCGCCTCAGAGCGGCACGCCCGAGGGCAGCGGCCGGCCTGAGAAGAAGGCCTGGAGGTTTTCGAGCAGGAGCGCCTGCTGGGCCGCCTGGGCGCTGTCGGCCATCGCGGCGATGTGCGGTGTCAGCACCGCATTGTCGAGGACCTTGAGCCGGTCCGGCACATGCGGCTCCGCCGCGAAGACGTCGAGCCCGGCACCGGCGATCACGCCCTGCTCGAGCGCGGCGCAGAGAGCCTCCTCGTCGACGGCGATACCCCGCGAGATATTGACCAGATGGCCCTGCGGCCCGAGCGCCTTCAGGGCTTCCGCATTCACGGCATGGCGGTTCTCGGCGCTGGCGCGCACCGCGATCATCAGCACATCCGACCATTCCGCGAGCCCGACCAGGCTGCCCTCGTAGCGATAGGGCAGGTCCGCGCGCCGCGAGCGGTTGTGATAGGCGATCTCCATGCCCAGCGCCGTGGCAATGGCGGCGATGCGGCCGCCGATGGCGCCCAGTCCGTAAATGCCGAGCCGGCGGCCGCGCAGCCCCGGCACGATCGGCATCCGCTCGATCGCGTTGCCCTGCCAGCGTCCCGCGCGGATGAAGCGGTCTCCCTTGCCGATCTGGCGGACGCTGGCGAGCATCAGGCCGACGGCGAATTCCGCGACCGCATCGGCATTGGCGTCGGCGGCGTTGCTGAGCAGCACGCCGCGGGACTTGGCATGGGCCTGATCGACACCCTCGATGCCGGTGCCGTAGCAGGCGATCAGGCCGAGATGGGGCAGGGCGTCGATCAAGGCCGCGTCGGTCCGCCAGCCGCCGACGGTCAGCAGCACGCGGGCGGCCGCCGCCCCCGCCGGCAGCGCCTCCGGCACCGGCCGCTCCATCGGCCCGAGCACGATGTAGTCCTGCTGCAAGCGCGCCACCAGCGCGACCGGCATCTTGGGGGCCATGAGGATGGTCGGCTTCATCGGGCGGGTCTCCAGTCGATGCTGCATCGCAGCATCCCGCTTGCTCAGGCTCAACCGCCGCATGCGCGCAGGCGCCATCCGCCTGCTGCATCACGGGCGGTCGTCGTGCCGGGTCAAAAATGCGCTGCGCCGGGCCGCCGCCTATCGACAGGGCGTGAATCCGGGTTAACGTTTGGTCGCGCGACAGTGACAACCGGGCGCGGCGCCGCTCGGAGCAAGAGGGGCTAACGATGGATCATCTGGCCGACGTCAAGAAATTCGCCAAGAAGCCGCTCAACGAAGCGGCCTTCGCCGGCATGGCGAAGTCCTACGCACTCGTGATGAGCAAGCCTGACACCCGCTATGTCGCCTGCTCCGACCCCGCCGAGCTGGAGCGCGTTCGCGAGAACTTCCTGAAGAAGAAGCTCGGCCTCAAATCCGCCGATCTCGACGCCTCGCTGAAGGCGATCTGCGAGCATATGAAGGCCGACAAGACCAAGTCGCGGCTGACCTTCTACTACCTGCTCGCGGAGCATCACGGGAAACTCGACCTGTTCGTGAAGACATAGGCCGGAGGTCCACCCTGGGAGCGCAGAGCCGGGGGCCATGTGCGAGCACGGCTCGGGGCAAGCCCGGGCCTGACGCCCCCAGCGTCTCTAGCGATAGAGATCCGCCCGCGTCAGCGGCAGGCCCGAAGCGCCCTTGCGGCGCTTCGAGGCCAGCGTCTGGTTGACCAGCGCGCCGCCACGCTCGAAGGCGAGCGAGCAGCCGGCGAGATAGAGCAGCCACATCCTCGTGCGCTCGGGGCCGATCTCCGCCTCGGCCTGAGCGCGGTTGGCCTGCAGCCGCTCCCACCAGAGCCGCGTCGTGCGCTGGTAGTGCTCGCGCCAGCCTTCGACGTCGTGGATCTCGAAGCCATGGCGCTCGAGATTGGCGATCGACATGCCGAGATGGTCGAGTTCCCCGCCGGGAAAGATGTAGCGCACGAGCGCGCGGTACTCGGCCGGCATCTTGTTGAAGGCCTTGTCGGTCTTCTTGGCGCGGCGCGAGATGCTGTGGTGGAGGTAGAGGCCGCGCGGCTTCAGAAGCCGGTTCACCGCCTGAAAATAGGCGGGGTGGTTGCGAATGCCGACATGCTCGAACATGCCGATCGAGGAGATCTTGTCGAACTCACCCTCCATCTGGGTGAAGTCCTTGAGGTGCAGCGTGACACGCCCCTGCAGGCCGAGCCGCTCGACCTTCTCGCGGGCCAGAGCGAGCTGCTCCTCGGCCAGCGTCACACCATGGGCCTCGACGCCGTAATGCTGCGCTGCATGGCAGATCAGCGCGCCCCAGCCGCAGCCGATGTCGAGCAGGCGGTCGCCGGGCTTCAGGCGCAGCTTGCGGCAGATCATGTCGAGCTTGTCGCGCTGGGCGCGGTCGAGATCGCCATGGTCCTCGGTGAAGTAAGCGCAGGTGTAGACCATCTCGGCGTCGAGAAAGAGCCGGTAAAAGGCGTTCGAGACGTCGTAGTGGTAGGCGATGTTGGCCTTGTTGGTCGCCGGTGCGCCATCGCGGGCGATCTCGTCGCCGCGCCTGTGATCGACGGCGTTCGGAGCCGTCCCGGGCGCGAAGAGGAAGCGGCGGACGACGTCGAAGACCGCGCGCTTCGGGATGGTGCGCGCGAGCCGGCCGACCTTGCCTTCGGGGCGCGCGGTCGCCAGATCGAAGACCGAACCGTTTTCCAGCGCGATGCGATCGGTCACGTGAAGGTTCAGCAGCGTGTCGAGCTTCGGCTTGCGCATCAGGGCGGCGACGGCACCGGGATCGCGGATGGCGATGGCGAGCGCGTCATCAGGCCAGCCCGCCGGAACCCGGCTGCCGTCCCAGAGTCGAAATCCGAGCTTCAGCCCGAGTTTCTCATGCGCCTGCGCCAGCAGGTTCCGCAGCGCCGCGAGGCGCTTCTGTTCCTTGTCCATGTCCGCCCGCCCGACAGTCTGTGCCGAGTCCTGTTTGGCGGCGGCAGGCGTCCATGGCAACCCGGCCCGTTCACGGACGCGCGTGGCGCGGCGGGCCGTGCCGTCGCATGCTGGGCCTGCGCGCCGGCGGTTTTCCGGGGTGCGGCAGTGGGAGGGCCGCGAGTGATCTATGAAGAGCGCGACTATCGCATCAAGGCCGGCAAGCTGGCCGAGTTCGTGAAGATCTATGGCGAGTACGGGCTGCCGCTCCAGAAGGAGCATCTGGGCACCTTCATCGCCTATTTCACTACGGATATCGGCGAGCTCAACCATGTCGTCGCGCTGTGGAGCTACAACAGCCTCGACGAGCGCGCCGCCAAGCGCAAGACGATGCTGGCCGACCCGCGCTGGCAGGACTACCTCAAGCGTGTCGACGGGCTGATCGACATCCAGAACTCGCGCATCCTGACGCCCGTCGCCTATTCGCCGCTGCAATGAGCGCGGCGTCTCCGACCGGCGCGTCCGGCGCCTTCACCGTGACGACGCCGGATGGCGCCGTGCTGCAGGCCTTCGTGGCGGGAGCGGGACCGGCGCTGTTGCTGGTCAGCGGCCTCGGTGGAACGGCGGGTTTCTGGAAGGCCACCACGGCGACGCTCGCGCGCTCCTCACGCGTCATCCGCTTCGACCAGCGCGGCATTGGCGCGAGCACGCGCGGCAGCGCGCCCTGCACCATCGATCAGCTCGCGCGCGACTGCCTGAACGTGCTCGACGGGGCGGGCGTCGGACGGGCCGTGCTGCTCGGCCATTCCACCGGCGGCTGCATCGGGCAGGCGCTCGGGCGGATGGCGCCGGAGCGGCTCGACGGGCTGATCCTCAGTGCCACCTGGCTGAAGCCGAGCCATTACATGAGCGCGCTGTTCGGGGCGCGGCGGGCCATTCTCGCCGAGAACCCGCAGGCCTATGCCGCCACCGCCGCGCTCATCTCCTACCCACCGGCCTGGCTGGAGGCGAACTGGGGCGTCTACGAGGCCGCCATTGCGGCCGCGCCCGTCACGCCGGAAGCCCGGCAGGTCGTGCGCGAACGCATCGATGCGCTCCTCTCCTTCGACGGCGCGGCCGATATCGCCGCCCTGCCGATGCCGACGCTGGTGCTGGGGTCGCGCGACGACATGATCGTGCCCGCCTTCCTGCAGGAGGAACTCGCGGCAGCGCTGCCGGGCGGGCGCTCGATCCTGCTCGACTCGGGCGGGCATTTCTTTCCGGTCTCGCGGCCCGATGCCTTTACCGCCAAGGTCGTCGAATGGATCGGCGAACTGGGATGAGCGCGCGCCGCGTCGTCCTGATCGGCTATGGCGCCGTCGCCGCCGACATCGCCGCCGCGCTGCTCGCGGCGCGTGAGCCCGGCTATGCGCTGGCCGTGCTGCTGCGGCCGGGTTCGTCGTCGGCCGGGCGGGTTCCGGAGGGCGTCGCGGCTCTCACCGGGCTCGACGCGGTCGCAGCCTTCGCTCCCGATCTGGTGATCGAGGCCGCCGGCCATGGCGCGGTGCGCGAGAGTGTTCCGGGCTGCCTGGCGCTTGGCCTGCCGGTGCTGATCTCGTCGATCGGCGCCCTGCATGACGAAGCCCTTTACGCCGATCTCGTCGCGACCGCCCGCCGGGGTGGCGGGCGGCTGCTGCTCGCCTCGGGCGCACTCGGCGGGCTCGACTATGTCAGGGCCGTGCGTCACGCCAAGCAGCTCGAGCTGCGCTATGAATCGCGCAAGCCGCCGGCCGCCTGGGCTGCCGAGCTGCGCGCGCTCGGCCATGATCCCGCTGCACTGGCGGAACCGGTGACCCTGTTCTCGGGGACGGCGCGCGAGGCGGCGGCGCGCTACCCGCAGAACCTCAACGTCGCAGCGGCGCTCGCCCTGGCGGGGCCGGGGTTCGAGCCGACCGGCGTCGATGTCGTCTGCGATCCCGCTGCGAGCGGGAACACGCATGTCGTCAGGGCGAGCAGCGAGTTCGGGACGATGTCGCTCGAGATTGCCAACCAGCCCTCACCGACCAACCCGAAATCGTCCTGGATCGTCGCGCAGGCCCTTCTGGCGGCGGTCGACCAGCATTTTTCTCCGGTGGTGATGATGTGAGCGCGGAGCGCCGGGATCGCCGCGGATTCCTCGAAGGGAGGCCAAGGCCATGAGACTTGCAGGCAAGATCGCGATCATCACCGGCGGCGGCTCCGGCATCGGCCATGCGGCCTGTGTGCTCTTCGCCCGCGAGGGGGCGACGGTCATCGTCGCGGATCGCGATGCCGCGGCCGCTCAGCGCGTCGCCTCCGAGATCGCAGGGCAGGGCGGCCGGGCGTCGGCGCATCAGGTCGATGTCAGCCGGGATGCCGAGGTGGCGGGGATGATCGCGAAGGCGGTCGCCGATCACGGCCGGCTCGACATTCTCGTCAACAATGCCGGCTACGGCATCGCCGGCACCGTGGTCTCGACCCCGGAGGCGGACTGGAACGCGGTGATGGCGGTCAACGTCAACGGCGTCTTCCTCGGCTGCAAGCACGCGATTCCCGTGATGGCGCGACAGGGCGGTGGCGCGATCGTCAACACGGCCTCGGCGGTGGCGAATGTCGGCATCCATGACCGCGCCGCCTATGTCGCCTCGAAGGGGGCTGTGGCGGCGCTGACGCGGGCCATGGCGGTGGACCATGTCGACCAGAAGATCCGCATCAATGCGGTGGCGCCCGGCACGATCGAGTCGCCCTATTTCACGCGGATCCTGAGCGGACCGGACGGCGCCGAGCTGCGCCGCGGCCTCGAGGAGCGCCAGGCGATGGAGCGCCTCGGCCAGCCGATCGAGATCGCCCAGGCGATGCTCTGGCTGGCCAGCGACGACGCCTCCTTCTGCACCGGCACCGTCATGGTCGTCGATGGCGGCTGGACGGCAAGGGGCGACCGCAAGCCCCGCCGCTAGGCGGGGACGAAGCGGAGGCGCGCGCTACTTGGTGCCGGCGCTGACGAAGTTGCGCAGCTCCGGCGTCTGCGGGTTGGCGAAGAGTTCCTGAGAGGGGCCGCTCTCCCAGATCTTGCCCTGATGCATGAAGACCGTCGTGCTCGCGACGGTGCGGGCGAAGTTCATCTCGTGGGTCACGAGCAGCATCGTCATGCCGTCCTTCGCCAGCTTCTCCATGACGAGCAGCACCTCGCCGGTGAGCTCGGGATCGAGCGCCGATGTCACTTCATCGAAAAGCATGACCTTGGGCCGCATCGCCAGCGAGCGGGCGATGGCGACGCGCTGCTGCTGACCACCGGAGAGGTTGTCCGGATAGCTGTCGAACTTCTCGGAGAGACCGACCTGCGCCAGCACCTCGCGGGCGAGCTCGGCCGCCTTGTCCTGCGGCACGTTCTGGGTGATGCGCGGCGAGAGCATGATGTTCTGCCCGACCGTCAGATGCGGGAAGAGGTTGTAGCTCTGGAAGACGATGCCGACGTCTTTGCGCAGCTCGCGCAGCTTCTTCGGGTCCTGGTCGACGACATGGCCGGCCACTTCGATGCGGCCGGAATTGATCGCTTCGAGCCCGTTGATGCAGCGCAGCAGCGTGCTCTTGCCCGAGCCCGAGCGGCCGATGAGCGCGACGACCTGGCCGCTCTCGACGTTGAGAGAGACGCCCTTCAGGACCTCGAGGTCGCCGAAGCGCTTGTGGACGTCGTCAATGAGAACGGCTGGCATTCATCACCTTTTCGAGATGGCGGCTGAGCCGGGACAGCGGGAAACAGATCGCGAAGTAGATCACCGCCACCAGCGAGAAGACCTGGAAGGCCTGGAAGGTCGCGTTGTTGACGAGCTGCCCCGCGCGGGAGAGCTCGACGAAGCCGACGACCGAGACGATCGAGGTGTTCTTGACCAATTGAACGAGGAACCCGACCGTCGGCGGCAGCGAGATGCGCACCGCCTGGGGCAGGATGACATAGCGATAGGTCTGCGCCGGCGAATGGGCGAGCGAGGCCGAGGCCTCCCATTGCTGGAACGGCACGGACTGGATCGAGCCGCGCCAGATCTCGGCAAGATAGGCCGAGACATAGACGGCGAGCGAAGCCGAGGCCGCGAAGAAGGGCGGCAGCTCGATGCCGATGATCGAGAGCCCGTAATAGCTCATGAACAGGACCATGAGCACGGGGATGGACTGGATCACCAGAATGTAGACGGAGGCGAAGTTGCGGATCAGCGCGATCCGCGACAACCGCATGATCGCCAGCGCCCCGCCCATGATGCCGCCGATGGCGAAGGCGATCACGGTGAGAAGCAGGGTCCAGCCCGCCGCCCGGAAGATGAAGAGGGCCTCTGGCCAACCGAAGGTCTGCATCAGGCCGCCTCCGCCTTGGCATCGAGCCGGGCGAGGCCCGAGACCTGCGGGAACAGCCGGCGGCCGAGCCAGAGCAGGAAGACCTTCAGCGAAAGCGCCATCACCAGATAGACGCCGGTGACGATGATGTAGGTCTCGAAGCTGCGGAAGGTGCGCTGTTCGACGAGCGCGGCGGCGCCCGAGAGCTCCTGCACCGAGATGAAGGAGCAGATGCTGGAGGCCAGCATCATCAGCACGAACTGGCTCGACAGCGCCGGCCAGACCCGCGCGAAGGCCGGCTGCAGCATGACGTACTGGAAGACCTGGCGGCGCGAGAGCGCCAGCGAGAGCCCGGCCTCGAGCTGGGACTTATGAATGGAATCGATGCCCGCCCGGATGATTTCGGTCGAATAGGCGCCGAGATTGAGCGTCATCGTCAGCAGGGCCGCCTCGACGCCGGACATGCGGATGCCGAGCAGGGGCAGGCCGAAGAAGATCATGAAGAGCTGGATCAGGAAGGGCGTGTTGCGCATCAGCTCGACATAGGCGTCGACGACGATGCCGGCCCAGCGGCCCGCCAGCGTGCGCAGCGCCACCAGCAGCACGGCGAGCGTGCAGCCGAGCAGGATCGCCGCGGCCGAGAGCCAGAGCGTCAGCACGATTCCGCTGATGATCAGGTCGGATTCGGCAAGGACAGGGTCGAACTGCAAGGAGGTCTCCTCCCCCATTCAGGGGCTGCGCCGGGCACGGGCCGCGCCGAGTTACGGCGCGGCCCGCGGGTCGCGAAAAGGCCGGCACGGACGGATCCGCGCCGGCCCGGTGCAGGGATCAGAAGGTGGGCAGCGGGGGCAGCGGGCCGCCGACCCACTTCTCGGAGATCGCGTTCAGCTCGCCGTTCTGCTTGATGAAGTAGATCACGTTGTTGAGCCACTGCTTCAGCTCGTAGGCGTCCTTGCGGACGGTCATCGAGTTCGGCTGCATGCCGAAGAAGAACTTCACCTCGGTCTCGGTCTCGCCACGCGCCTTGATGGCGGCGTTGGCCTGGGCGTCGGGGCCGGCGATGGCGTCGACCTGGCCGGAGAAGAGCGCCTGCATCGTGGTCGAGTCGTCCTCGAAGCGCAGGATGGTGAGGTTGAGTTCCTTCTCGCGGTTGACGAATTCGCGCTCGACGCTGGAGCCGCGGTTGACGCCGACCTTCCGGCCCTTCAGGTCAGCCCAGGTTTTGATGGGCGTGCCCTTCTTGGCGTAGATGCCCATCTGGAAGGCGCTGTAGGGGATGGTGAACATCACCGCCTTGGCGCGCTCGGGCGTCGGGGCCAGCGTCGCGACCAGGAAATCGACCTTGTTGGCCTCGAGCGCCGGGATCCGCGACGGCGGGGTAAGCTGGACGACCTCCATCGGCACGCCGAGATATTTCGAGACGAGGGCGGCGACGTCGGCGTCGTAGCCGATGGCGTTGCCGGTCGAGTCGACGGAGCCGTAGGGCGGAGCGCCGATCAGCACGCCGATGCGCACCTTGCCGCGCTTAGTGATGTCGGCCAGCGTCTGGGCCGAGGCCTGTCCGGCGGCCAGCAGGCCGGCGCCGAACGCGAGCAGCGTGCCGGCGATTTTGAGATGCTTCATCAGAGTCATGGTGCCGTTTCCTCGGTTTGGCGTGGGATCATGTGTTTGTGCCCCGGCTTCGAATGGCCGGTTTGCTGGCGATCGGGACTCAGGGCCGTCCTTCTCGCACGACGTTGACGAGAGCGGAACCGGAGAAGCACCGCCTGATGTTGTCCGCCATGACCTGCTGGCGACGGCGGATGGTGCCGCTTGTCCAGCCCGACATGTGCGGTGTCATTAAAACGTTTGAAAGCTCATGGAAAGGCAGTCGGGATGGCAAAATATTAGGCTCCCCCGGATTTGGGTAGCGATACCATGTGTCAATGATCGCGCCGCCGATGCGGCGGTCGCGCAAGGCCTCGAACAGCGCCGTTTCGTCGATGGTGGCACCGCGGCCGACATTCAGGATCACCGCGCCGGGCCGCATCGCCGCCAGCTCGGTCCTGCCGACCAGACCGGTGGTATCGGCCGTCAGCGGCACGGAAACGACGAGCGCATCGACCGAGGCGCAGAAGGCCTCCAGCTCGTCGAGGCCGAAGGCCCGGTCGACGAGGTCCGAGGTCGCGACCGGGCTGCGGTTGGCGACATGGACCGTCATCTCGAAGGCCTTGGCGCGCCTCGCGATGGCCTTGCCGATATGGCCGAAGCCGAGCAGCCCGATGGTTTGCCCGGCGATCTCGCCATGAACGCGCTCGGGCGAGCCGGCCCAGTAGGCCCAGTCGCCGCGGCGCAGCCTGGCGTCGGCGTCGGCGAGCGGGATGGCGCGGGCCAGCAGCGCGCCGATCACATATTCCGAGATCGCCTGCTCATGGCCGAAGCAGTTGCAGACGCTTGCCCGGGTCGGGAGCCGCGCGAGATCGACGGCGTCGTAGCCGGCACCCGGCACGAGGAAGAGGCGCAGGTCGTGCGGCATCGGCAGGCCGGCATCGAACTTCACCCCGATGATCGCCTCGGCCGCGGCATAGGCCTCCTGGTCGGCCGGCATCGCGAGCGCATCGGGCAGGATGCGGATCTCGGCGTCAGGGCCGACGAGCTCTTCAAAGCCGTGGCTGAAGGAGGCGGCGTTCTCGCCGTGGAAGATGATGCGCATGGTCGGCGGTTCCGGTTCGAGCGGTTGAAATCCGTCAGGGGGCGAGGAGCGGTTCGACGCTGCAATCCAGCAGAGACGGGTCGAGCCGCATCTCCATCTCGTCGAACATGGTCTCGACGAAGGCGATCAGCGCGTCGGAGGCCAGGACGGCGCGGTCGACATGGCGGTTCGCGATCGCGTTGAGCACGGCGAGATGGTGGTCGATCGTGCCGGTCAGCCCCGGCTGCTCGGACATGTGGGTGTGATAGATGAATCCGATGCGGCGGAAGAGCGTGTGCAGCGGTCGCAGCGTGTGTTCGAGGAAGGGCTCGCCCGCCGCCGCCAGCACCATCTGGTCAATGCGCCGGTCGAGCGTGTTGAACTCGGCCAGCGTCAGCCCGTCGCGACGTTCGCGCAGCAGGCGCTCCATATGCAGCATCTGGTTGCGATGGGAGGGGCCGGCGCGCTCGGCGGCGAGCCGGATGACGAAACGCTCGATGTCGCGTCGCAGATGCAGCAGCACCCGCTCGCGGGCGAGATCGATCGGCGCGATCTGCAGCCCATGGCGCGGGCGGACGACGATCAGCGTGTCGGCGGCCAGTCGGTTGACGGCGTGGTGGACCGGCGTGCGGCCGAAGCCGGTCATCGCCTGCAGATCCTGCATGGCGAGGAAGCGGCCGGGCGCCAGTTCGCAGCGCACCAGCATCTCCTCGATGCGCTGATAGGCCAGTTCGAACAGGTTGACGCGGTTGCGCCTTGCGGGGGGCGCCTCATCCGCGTCCATCAAGGTCGGCCGGCCTGCGCCCTGCGCCATCTGCTCTCCTCCGACGAAGCTCGTTTGGCGGCCCCGATCGGGCGGAGACTAAACATATTGTGATATTTTACAAGTGACCCTATGGTTCTGCGGTGCCGTCGTGGCCGTCTCGTCGGGCGGCTGCGGCGGGTCGGCACTCATCAACGACGTTCAGCGGCGCGTGCCGCGCAAGAGCGTCCGCCGCCAGGGAGGCAGGCCTTGAAGATCACCGCCATCGAGACGCTGCGGACGGAGGAGTTCGCGAATGTGCTGTGGGTGCGCGTCCATACGGATGCCGGCATTATCGGCCTGGGCGAGACCTTCTATGGCGCGGGCGCCGTCGAAAGCCATCTGCACGACACGCTCGCCATGCGGCTGCTCGGCAAGAACCCGCTCCACATCGAGGCGCTGCATCGCGAGATGACCAACCTGCCGATGGCGCAGGCCTCGACGGGCGTCGAATCGCGGGCGACCTCGGCGGTCGACATCGCGTTGTGGGACATCTTCGGCAAGCTCTGCGGCCAGCCGGTTCATCAGATGCTCGGCGGCCTCTGCCGCGACAAGCAGCGCATCTACAACACCTGCGCCGGCTATGGATATGTCCGCTCGCACAACATCAAGCCGGTCTCGACCTGGAATCTCGGGCTGAGCGAAGGCCCTTATGAAGACCTCCACGGCTTCATGAACCGCGCCGATGCGGTGGCCGAGAGCCTGCTGGAGAGCGGCATCACGGCGATGAAGATCTGGCCCTTCGACCCGGCCGCGATCGAGAACCACGGGCTGTTCATCACGCCCGAGCAGATGCGCAAGGCCTGCGAACCGTTCGAGAAGATCCGCAAGGCGGTCGGCGACAAGATCGAGATCATGGTCGAGCTGCACTCGCTCTGGAACCTGCCGACGGCGATCAAGATCGCCCGTGTGCTCGAGCAGTACGAGCCGACCTGGTACGAGGATCCGATCCGGATGAACTCGCCGCAGGCGCTGGCGGAGTTCGCCCGGTCGACGACGGTGTCGGTTTGCGCCAGCGAAACGCTGGGCTCGCGCTTCCCCTACAAGGACATGCTCGACCGCGACGCCATGCACATCGTCATGGCCGATCTCTGCTGGACCGGCGGACTGACCGAAGGCCGCAAGATCGCGGCGATGGCCGACACCTATCACCGGCCCTTCGCGCCGCATGACTGCATCGGCCCGGTCGGCTTCATCGCCGCAATCCACGCTTCGTTCAGCCAGCCCAACACGCTGATCCAGGAATCGGTGCGCGCCTTCTACACCGGCTGGTACAAGGAGCTGGTCACGACGATGCCGGTGATCGAGAACGGCTATGTCCTGCCGATGGAAGGCCCCGGCCTCGGCGTCGAGCTGCTGCCGGCGGTGTTCGAGCGCACGGACCTGACCGTCCGCCGCTCCAGCCTGTGAGGATGTGACAATGACCAATCCCCTCTTCGACCTCTCGGGCAAGACCGCCCTCGTCACCGGCTCCTCGCGCGGGCTCGGCCGCGCCATGGCGGAAGGGCTGGCGGTCGCCGGTGCGCGCATCCTGATCAACGGCACCGACCCGGTGCGCGTCGACGAGGCGGTCGCGGAATTCCGCGCCGCGGGCCACCAGGCCGAGCCCGCGCCGTTCAACGTGACCGACGAGGCCGCGATCGTCGCTGCCTTCGAGGCCTTCGACGCCGCGGGCATCGCCGTCGACATCCTCGTCAACAACGCCGGCATCCAGTTCCGCAAGCCGATGGTCGAGCTGGCGACCGCCGACTGGCAGCGCGTCATCGATACCAACCTGACCTCGGCCTTCATGATCGGGCGCGAGGCGGCCAGGCGCATGATCGCGCGGGGCCGTGGCAAGGTCATCAATATCGGCTCGCTGACCAGCGAGCTCGCGCGCGCGACGGTGGCGCCCTACACGGTCGCCAAGGGCGGCATCAAGATGCTGACGCGCGCCATGGCGGCGGAATGGGCCGAGGCCGGCATCCAGGCGAATGCGATCGGGCCGGGGTACATGATCACCGACATGAACCAGGCGCTGATCGACAATCCGAGCTTCGACGCCTGGGTCAAGGGCCGCACCCCCGCCCGCCGCTGGGGCAAGCCGGACGAGCTGATCGGCACGGCGGTGTTCCTGGCGTCGTCGGCTTCAGACTACGTCAACGGCCAGATCATCTATGTCGACGGCGGCATGTCGTCGGTGCTGTGAGCCGATGGGTAACCTGGAACTTAACGCAGCGTGAGGCATTGAAGGGGAGCACCCGCGGCACGCCGCCGCCCGTTCCCCGACGCCCCCGCCGCTCATCGGCGGGGTTCCGTCACCAGAGGCCGCCGAGCGCTCGCGCGCTCGCTCCGTTCCATGCCCGCATCCTCCTTCCGCTTTTTCCTGCGCGAGCAGACGCGGCCGTCTCATGAGCGACTGGACCGGCTGGTCGGGCCGCTCGACAGCGCCGAACGCTACCGAGCCTTTCTCCGCGCCTCCTTCGCCCATCGCTTCGCGGTCGAGCGCTATCTGCAGGACGCGGCCTGGCCGGAGGCGTTCGGAGGCTGGAGGCCGTCCGTCATCGCTCCGCTGATGGAGCGGGACCTCGCGGATCTCGGCCTGCCGCTGCCGGAGGTTCGCCCGCTCGACCTGTCAAATGACATTTCCCGGTGGATCGGTGTCGCCTACGTGCAGGAGGGGTCGTCGCTGGGCGCCCGCCTGATCGTGAAGATGGCTGGGCGCCTCGGCTTCGACCGGTTCCATGGCGCGCGCCATCTCGCCGCGCAGGCCCAGGGGCCGTCCAACTGGCAGCAATTCGTCGGGATCATCGACGGCCTGTCCGGCGTTGACCGTGCGGCAGCGGCGGAGGCGGCGTCGCTCGCCTTCGACCACGCGGCCGCGGCAATGAAGGGCAATGGATTTTCCTGAGATGGCGACCGTCGATCTGACGAATTGCGACCGCGAACCGATTCACGTCCCCGGCAGCATCCAGACCCATGGCTGCCTTCTGGTCTGCGACGAGGGCGCGGTGATCATCCGGCGCCAGTCCGCCAATGCTGCGGCTTTTCTGGGCCTGCCGGAACAGAATCTGGTGGGCCGGAAGCTCGAGGAGGTGCTGGGGGGCGCGCCGGTGCACGAGCTGCGCAACGCCCTGTCGCGCTCCGGCCAGCCGTCGCGGCCGGGACTGATGCCGCGCCTGACGCTGCCGACGACCGGGCGGACCTTCGACATCAGCGTGCACCGCTTCAAGGGCAACGCGATCGTCGAATGCGAGCTGGCGACGCCGGAGGGGCCGGCCTCGCCGCTGGAATTCGCGCGGACGCTGGTCGGGCGGCTGAGCCATGTCCGCACGCCGCGCGAGCTGATCGAGAGTGCGGCCCGCCTGCTTCGCGCGATCCTGCAGTATGACCGGGTCATGGTCTATCAGTTCGCCGCCGACGGCTCGGGCAAGGTCGTTAGCGAGGCGAAACGCAGCGACCTCGAGAGCTTCCGGGGCCAGCATTTTCCCGCCAGCGACATCCCCCAGCAGGCGCGCCAGCTCTACCTGCTGAACCCGATTCGCCTGGTTTCGGACGCGAGCGGCGCCCGCCATCCGATCGAGCCGGTGCTCGACGAATCCGGGCAGCCGCTCGACATGACCTATTCCCATCTGCGGAGCGTCTCGCCGATCCATTGCGAGTATCTGCGCAACATGGGCGTGGCGGCCTCCATGTCGGTCTCGATCATCGTCGACGGCGCGCTCTGGGGTCTGATCGCCTGCCACCATTACACGCCGCGCGCGATGTCGATGAACCAGCGGATCGCCGCCGAGATCTTCGGCGAGTTCTTCGCGCTCCAGCTCGGGGCCCTGACACAGAAGCAGAAGCTGGAGGCGGGCGACCGCGCCCGTGGTTTCCTGAAGGATCTGCTGGCCTCCTCCGTCCACACCACCGACATCGCCGCCTTCCTGCGGGCGCATCTGTCGTCCTTTCCCCAGCTCGTCGCCTGCGACGGCGTCGGCCTGCTGCTCGACGGGGTGTGGTCGTCCTGGGGCCGGGTGCCGCCGGCCGAGGCGATCCCGCCCTTGGCGGCCTTTCTCGGCCAGGCTTCGCCGGGCGCCGTCTTTGCGACGGATTGTCTTTCGGAGGAGGTGCCGGATGCGCGCGCCTTCGCCGCCGAGGCCGCCGGGGTGCTCGCCATCCCGCTCTCGCAGCTGCCGCGGGACTATCTGCTGCTGTTCCGGCGCGAACTGGTGCAGACGGTCGAATGGGGCGGCGACCCCAACAAGACCTACAGCTCCGGGCCGCTCGGCGACCGGCTGACGCCGCGGCAGAGTTTCGCCGTCTGGAAGCAGACGGTCGAGAACCGCTCGCTGCCCTGGACGCAGGTGGAGCGGGATCTCGCCGAATCGGCGCGCGGTGCGCTGATCGAGGTGGTGCTGCGCCAGGGCGAACTGCTGTCGGAAGAGCGCGGCAAGACCGAAGCACGCCAGAAGATGCTCAATCAGGAGCTCAACCACCGGGTCAAGAACATCCTCTCGGTGATCCGCTCGATCGTCTCCTATCCGGTTCAGGACGAGACGGCGATCCGCGCTTACGTGCAGACGATCCAGGGACGCATCGACGCGCTCTCGCTCGCCCATGACCAGGCGACATTGGGGGTCGGCGGCGGGGCGCTGCGGGAGCTGTTCGAGGCGGAGCTCGCGCCTTATCGCGGCAATGGCCAGCGCATCGCGATCGCAGGGCCGCCGGCCGCCCTCGAGCCGCGCGCCTTCTCGGTGCTGGCCCTCGTCATCCACGAACTCGCGACCAACGCCGCGAAATATGGCGCCTTGTCGCGCGAGAGCGGGCGGCTTTCGGTCGAATGGGTGCGCTCGGGAACGGGCGACTGCGAGATCACCTGGCGCGAGAGCGGCGGCCCGCCGGTGTCGGTGCCCGAGCGCACAGGCTTCGGCAGTGCGCTCGTCTCCCGCAGCATCCCTTTCGATCTCGGCGGGCGCAGCGACATCAGCTTCGAGACGACGGGCGTCGTGGCCCGTCTGACCATTCCGGCCGCCTTCCTGTCCTGGGCTGACGCGGCTGCAACCTCGGAGCCGTCTGCGCCCGCGGCGATGGCCGAGAGCGGGCCATCGCCGGTTGCGGGAAAGGCCGTGCTGCTGCTGGAGGACCAGTTCCTCATCGCCATGGATGTCGAGGAGATGCTGCTCTCGATGGGCGCAGCGAGCGTCTCGATCTGCGCCAGCGTACCCGAGGCGATGAGCCTGCTCGAGCGCGCATTGCCGGATATCGCCGTGCTCGACGTCAATCTCGGGGCGGAGACCTCGGAGCCCGTGGCCCGCAGGCTGGCGGCCGCACGGCGCCCCTTCATCTTCGCGACCGGCTATGACGATGGCTCACGCCTGCCGGTCAGCGACCATCCGGCGCCGGTCGTGCGCAAGCCCTATTCCATCGCGGCCCTCAGTGCGACGCTGCGGCAGGCCCAGCTCGGGAACGGCTGACGGGCGACTGGGTCAGGACGAGCGCGGCGACATCACGCTCGCCCTGGCGTGCCGATTCAGATGGCCCGCCGGTGAGGCGGCTTGACCGCACCCTTCAGCAGCGACTGCCGCAGAAGCGGATGGGTGCTCTCATCGAAGGGCAGAAAGGGGTGCGCCCAGCCTCCGGCATTGAGCGCCGACCGGTTGAGATGGATGATCTTGTAGAGCACGCCGGAGCGCGTGAAGCCGTCGCGGGGCGCCGGCTCGACGATGCCGTCGGCGATGAAGAGACGCCGGTTCATGCGCTGCTCGTCCTCAAACGCCTTGATCATCCGCTGGGTCTGGGGCCCGAAATAGCCGTCGACGGTGATCCAGGCGCTGCGCTCGACAGGCCCCATTGCCGGCGTCGATCGTGTGAAGTTAGCGAGCTTCATCAGGGTCTGGACCAGCATGACGTCGTCGCGAACATTCGGCATCTTCACGCCGACGGGAAACGACACGTTGTAGACCTGATGCATGTCGGTGAGGTCGGTCTGCATCGTATGGGCCATGGAGGATCTCCGCTCGCGCTGACCCCACCGCCTATCGACGGAACGGATCCGCGGCGCGTCCACCAGATGGAGGACGGAAGCCTCAGGCTGCTCCGGTCCCCGCGCAACGGCGAGCGCCAGAACGCAAAAAGCGCCGGGAGGCCCGACGCTTTCGACAGTCTCGAAGTCTTTATGTCCTGGAGCGGGAGAAGGGATTCGAACCCTCGACCCCAACCTTGGCAAGGTTGTGCTCTACCCCTGAGCTACTCCCGCATCAGGACATCGGCGCGGCGTTTCCGCCGCGGAGGCCGGCTTATTGCCCCAAAGCGACGCGCAGTGCAAGCGCCTTGTTGCGACCCCGTCATCTTTTTCGGCATGGCTCTTGGGCGGCTCGGTTTCGGCCGTCTGCGCATGCTTGTGGCGGCGTTTGCGGCGGGTTACGCAGCGCTCCAACGCCGTTTCGAGGCTCGGGCCCGCCGTCCATGTCGCAGACCATCCCCGCACCACCGCTGACACCCGAGCAGCTCTGCGCGCATCTGGACGGGCGCGGAATCCCCTATGTGCGGGTTGATCACGAGGCCGTCTTCACCGTCGCCGAATCGCAGGCCCTGCGCGGCACGCTGCCGGGGCTGCATTCCAAGAACCTGTTCGTGAAGGACAAGAAGGGCCGGCTCTTCCTGGTCTCGGCGCGCGAGAATGCGCGCATCGATCTCAAGCGCCTGCACGAGACGATCGGAGCGAGCGGGCGGCTCTCCTTCTGCTCGGCGGAGGCGCTGATGGACAAGCTCGGCGTCACGCCGGGCTCGGTGACCGCGCTGGCGGTGATCAACGACCGCGAGGGCGCGGTCACGATGGTGCTCGACCGCAATCTCGCGACCGGCGAGCCGGTGAACTTCCACCCGCTGATCAACACCGCGACGCTGCGGCTCGCGCTGGACGATCTGCTGGCCTTCCTGCGCGAGACCGGCCACGATCCGATGATCGTCGATTTGCCGGTTCCCGCCGATGGACAGAACGACTGATCCTCCCCATCTATGGGCTGGCTGCGGGCGCGGCCGGACCACCCCGTTTTCCGATCTGCGTGCGATGAAGGACGACCCATGCTGGTCAATGGCGATGCGGCCGAGCAACCCGGCCTGATCAAGGACACGAGCACCCAGGGCTTCCGGCAGGACGTCATCGCGGAGTCGATGAAACAGCCGGTGCTGGTCGATTTCTGGGCGCCCTGGTGCGGGCCCTGCAAGCAGCTCACGCCGGTGATCGAGAAGGTCGTCAAGGCGGCGCGCGGCAAGGTCCGCCTCGTCAAGATGAACATCGACGAGTACCCGGAGATCCCGGGCCAGCTCGGCATCCAGTCGATCCCCGCCGTCATCGCCTTCAAGCAGGGCCAGCCGATCGACGGCTTCATGGGCGCCCAGCCCGAGAGCCAGGTGAAGGCCTTCATCGAGAAGCTCGTCGGCGCGATGGGACCCGGCCAGACCGAGGAACTGATCGCGGCGGCGAAGGCGGCGACCGAGGCGGGCGACGCGGCCGGCGCCAGCGAACTCTACGCCCATGCCCTGGAGCTGGAGCCTGACAACGTCGCGGCGATCGCGGGGCTGGCGAAGCTGCATCTCGATCTCGGCGATATCGAGGGTGCCACCGGCATCCTCGGCATGGTGCCCGAGGCAAAGGCCGCCGATCCTGCGGTCGCGGCCGTGCGCGCCGCCATCGAGCTGGCGCAGCAGGCCGCGGCGCTGGGGGACACGGCGGAGCTGGAAGCGAAGGTCGCGGCCAATCCGAAGGATCACCAGGCCCGTTTCGACCTGGCGCTCGCCCTCAACGCGCGCGACCGGCGCGAGGAGGCGGTCGACCATCTGATCGCCATCATCAAGGCCGACAGGGCCTGGAACGAGGACGGCGCGCGCAAGCAGCTGCTGCAGTTCTTCGAGGCCTGGGGGCCGATGGATGAGCACAGCATGGCGGGGCGGCGCAAGCTCTCCACCCTGTTGTTCTCCTGAACGCGAGGAGCGGCCGATGGGCATGAACGCCGTCTATGAGGGGCCGGAAGACTGCCCGGCCGTGGTGCCGGTCTTCCCGCTCGGCGGCGCGCTGCTGCTGCCGCGCGGGCAGATGCCGCTCAACATCTTCGAGCCGCGCTACATCGCGATGATCGACGATGCGATCCGCACGCATCGCGTCATCGGCATCGTCCAGCCGGAGCCGGAAAGCAGCCGCCAGGCGGCGACGCCGCCGCTGCTGCAGGTCGGCTGCCTTGGCCGCATCACGCAGTTCGCCGAGACCGGCGACGACCGCTACATCCTGACGCTGACGGGAATCGCCCGCTTCCGCATTGCCGAGGAGCTCTCGGTCACGACGCCCTATCGCCAGTGCCGCGTCGGCTATGACGACTATCTGATCGACTTCACGGCGCGCGCCGGCGAAGACGCTGTCGACCGCAACGCCCTGCTCAAGGCGCTGCGGGCCTTCGCCAAGGCGAGCGAGCTCAAGATCGACTGGAAGGGCGTCAACGAGGCCCCCAACGAGGCTCTGGTCAACGCGCTCTCGATGATGTGCCCCTTCGGTCCGCGCGAGAAGCAGGCCCTGCTGGAGGCGCCGACCCTGAAGGAGCGCGCCGAGGTGCTGGTCGCGATCACCGAGATCGAGCTCGCCCGCAGCGGCGGCGATCCCGAGACGACGCTGCAGTGAGCCTCCCCGGGTTTCCACCCTCCGTGCCGTCATCCCGGGCGACCAACGGGAGACCCGGGATCCATGCCTGAGCCTTGCACGTCAGGCGTTGCGGAATGGATCCCGGATCTCCGCTTCGCTGCGTCCGGGATGACGGCGCATGCGAGGCTTGTTGCGGAAACATCAATCAGCTGGCGGTGCAGATGAGTTCGTCAGTCGACAGCGGGATCGTTCCGCCGGTTCGCTACCCACCCCGCGGCGCCGTCACGGCCTGGCTGTTCTTCGACTGGGCGGCGCAGCCCTTCTTCACGCTGATCACGACCTTCGTCTTCGCACCCTTCTTCGCCGCGGCGCTCGCCGCCGATCCGGCGCAGGGGCAGGCGCTGTGGGGCTATGCCACGGGCTTCGCGGGTCTGTGCATCGCGCTGCTCTCGCCGCTTCTGGGCGGAATCGCCGACCGGACCGGGCCGCGCAAGCCCTGGATCGCGGTGTTCGGGGCGATGCTGGTGCTGGGATCGGGCGCGCTCTGGTTCGCTGTTCCGGGATCGCCCTTTGCCGTGCCGATCGCCTTGACCGGCTTCGTCGTTGCGACCATCGGGGCGGAATTTGCGACCACCTTCAACAATGCGATGATGACGCGGCTGGTGCCGCCGGAGCGGCTGGGCTGGCTCTCGGGTACGGGCTGGGCGATCGGCTATCTCGGCGGGCTGATCTCGCTCGGGCTGACGCTGGCGCTGCTCGCGGCCGATCCGTCGACCGGCAAGACGCTGGCGGGGATGACACCGATCTTCGGGCTCGATGCCGCGACACGCGAGGGCGACCGTTTCTCCGGGCCGCTGACGGCGCTGTGGTTCGTCGTCTTCGTCGCGCCCATGTTCCTGGTCACGCCCGACACGGTGCGCTCGGGTCTGAGCCTGCGCGAAGCGGCGGAAGGGGGAGTCGGGCGCCTGATGGCGACCCTGCGCGAGCTGCCGCGGCTGCCCTCGCTCGGGCGCTTCCTGCTCGCCAACATGGTCTATCAGGACGCGCTGGTGGCGCTGTTTGCCTTCGGGGGCATCTATGCCGCCGGCGTCTTCGGCTGGCAGACGATCGAGATCGGCGTGTTCGGCATTCTGCTGACGGTGACCGGCACGTTCGGCGCCTGGATCGGTGGCCGGGTCGATGATGCGATCGGCGGCAAGACGGTGGTGCTGGGGGCGATCGGCTGCCTGCTGCTGGCCTGCCTCGGCATCCTGTCGCTGGCGCCCGACCGGATCCTGTTCGTGGTCGAGGCGGCGCCGGCGACGCCCGGCGACGGGCTGTTCGGCTCGCTGCCGGAGAAGGTCTATCTGGGCTTGGGCCTGCTGATCGGGCTCGTCGCGGGGCCGCTGCAGGCCTCTTCCCGCAGCCTGATGGCGCGGCTGGCGCCGCCGGAGCGCGTCGGCGAGTTCTTCGGGCTGTTCGCCCTGTCGGGGAAGGTCACGTCGTTCCTGGGGCCGACGCTGGTGGCGCTGGCGACCACGGTGTTCGCCAGCCAGCGGGCGGGGCTGGCCGTGCTGATCCTGTTCTTCCTCACCGGTGCCGCGCTGCTGGCGGGGGTGACGGTGAAACGGGCGCCGTAGCGCCCGTTCGGTCCGGCTCGTCATGCTCGGGCTTGACCCGAGCACTTGGGAAACCAGCGTCATCTCGTCATGAGCTTCTCGGGTCGATGCTGTGCATCGCCCGAGAATGACGGCTGTTCAGCGAACCAGAATGTTCCGGAACTGCCAGGGATCGCTCTCGTCGATGTCTTCCGGGAAGAGGCCCGGGCGACCGTCGAGCGGGGTCCAGTCGGTGTAATAGCCGTTGACCGGGCCGAGATAGGGCATCTGGATCTCGAGGCAGCGGTCGAGATCCATCTCCTCGACCTCGACGATGCCGGCGTTCGGATTCTCCAGCGCCCAGACCATGCCGGCGAGCACGGCCGAAGTCACCTGCAGGCCGGTCGCGGTCTGGTAGGGGGCGAGCTTGCGGGTCTCTTCCGTGGAGAGCTGCGAGCCGAACCAGTAGGCGCCCTTCTCGTGGCCGTAGAGCAGCACGCCGAGTTCGTCGATGCCGTCGATGACCTCCTCCTCGTCGAGGATGTGGTGCTCCTCCTGCGGGCGGCCGGCATTGCCGAACATCTCGTGCAGGGAGAGCACCGCGTCATTGGCGGGGTGATAGGCGTAATGGCAGGTCGGGCGATAGATCGCCTTGCCGGTCTCGTCGCGCACCGTGAAATAGTCGGTGATCGAGATCGACTCGTTATGCGTCACCAGGAAGCCGTGCTGGGGACCCGGCGTCGGGCACCAGCTGCGGACCTTGGTCGCGGCGCCCGGCTGCATCAGGTAGATCGCCGCCTGCGAGCCGGTCTCGTGCGTGCGGGCGTTCTCCGGCATCCACTTCTCATGGGTGCCCCAGCCGAGTTCGGCCGGCTGGACGCCCTCGGAGATGAACCCCTCGACCGACCAGGTGTTGACGAAGACGCCCGGCGGCTTGGGGTTCTTCGAGCGCTGCGTGTCGCGCTCGGCGATGTGGATGCCCTTGACGCCGACGCGCTGCATCAGCGCGGCCCATTCCTCGCGGGTGGTCGGCTGCGGCACGTTGAGGCGCATGTCGGCGGCGATGTTCAGCAGGCCCTTCTTGGCGAGCCAGGAGGCCATGCCGGGATTGGCGCCGCAACAGGACACGGCGGTCGTCGAGCCGGGCGGGCGGGCGCGCTTGGCGGCGAGCGTCATCTCGCGAAGCGCATAGTTCGAGCGCTCGCCCGGGCCCTTGGTCTCGTCGAAATAGAAGCCGAGCCAGGGCTCGTTGACCGTGTCGATATAGAGCGCACCGAGGCTGGAGCAGAGCTCCATGATGTCGCGCGAGCCGGTGTCGCAGGAGAGGTTCACGCAGAAGCCCTGCCCGCCGCCGGCCGTCAGCAACGGCGAGAGCATGGTCTTGTAGTTCTCGAGCGTCACGGCTTCGTGGATGAAGCGGATGCCCCGCTCGTCGAGGAGGTGGCGGTTCTGGTCGTCGGGCGCGATGACGACGAAGCGGCTCTTGTCGAACTTCAGGTGCCGTTCGATCAGCGGCAGCGTCCCGCGGCCGATCGAACCGAAGCCGATCATCACGATCGGGCCGGTGATCTCTCCATAGACGGGCCAGGTGCTCATTCTCGGGTTGTCTCCTTGGGAAAGGCGCTGTTGACGGGGTCGCGCGGAACCACCCCGGCTCCTAGGGGGGAAGCGCCGCCTAAGTCAAACGTCGCGCGCGCACCTGTCGTCGCCGGGGCGCGCGCGACGGTCTAGTGACTGCCGGGATAGTCGGCGTCGAGAACGAAGGGATAGGGGCCGGGCGAGCGTTCGACGAAGGCCGTGTGCGTGACGAAGCCGGCGCCCTCGCGGAAGGAATGGAGCAGATAGGCCGGCGGCTCCATGTGAAAGGTCGCGGGGCTCGCCTCCGAGAGGTCGAGCGTGACGGCGTGGGTTACGCTCGGCGCGATCTGCGCGATCGTGCCGGCATAGCGCGTCACGATCGGCCGGTGGTGATGGCCGCAGAGAATGCGCTCGATATTGGGATGACGCGCGACGATCGCCGCGAACTCCTGCGCGCCGTCGAGGAGGCGGATCGCATCCATGTGGCGGATGCCGCAGTCGAAGGGCGGGTGGTGCATGAAGATCGCGACCGGCCTGCCGTCGGCTTCCGTCAGCGCCCTGTCGAGGAAGGAAAGCCGCGTCGCGCAGAGCGCGCCGGCGCTCTTGCCGGGCAGCAGCGTGTCGAGGCCGATCAGGCGCATCGGGCCGCAATCGGCGACGAACTGGACGAAGCCGCCATCAAGCACCTGCCGCGCATCGAGCGCCAGCCCCGCGGTCAGCGTCTCGCGGCGGTCATGGTTGCCGGGCACGAGCAGGACCGGGATGCCGAGCCCGTCGAGCATGGTGCGCAGCAGCGCATATTCCTCGGCCAGTCCGCAATCGGTGAGGTCGCCGGTGATCACCAGCAGATCGGGCCGGGGCGAGAGCCGGGCGACGACATCGAGCGCACGCTCGCTCAGCGCATTGGTCTCGGAGACGCGATAGGCGGGCTTGCCGCGCGGGCGGATATGCAGGTCGGTGATCTGGGCGATGAGCATGGGGGTGTCCGGATGCGACCTCCCCGTCACGCTCGCCCCTGTGGCGAGCATCCACGTCTTGCGACGGCGAGGAGGAAAGACGTGGATGGTCGGGACAAGCCCGACCATGACGGCAGAAGGCGGTGATCAGGGTCATGCCCGGCTCGAGGCCGGGCATGACGATCGAGGCTGGCCTCAGTTCGTCGGCAGCTTCAGCGCGGTCTGCTCGACGTAAGGACGCATGATCTCGTCGGCGCCCTTCTGAGCGGCGACGAGGGCCTCCTTCGGCGTCTTCTTGCCGGAGAGCACGGCCGCCAGCTCGTCCTCGATGGCCTTGCGGACGGGGACGGTCTTGTAGGTGGCGAACCACGGCTTGGCGACGGCGAGCTGGCTCACGGCGATGCCGGCGTCGGGGTTCTTGGCGAGGAACTCCTTCATCTCCGGCAGGTCATAGGCGGCCTTGTTGGGGGCGAAATAGCCGGTGGCGCGGCTCCACCAGCCGGACTTCTCAGGGCTCGTCATCCAGTTGATCAGCGTCCAGGCGGCCTTGCGGCGCTCGCCCTCGACGCCGGTCGGAATCACCAGCGAGGCGCCGCCGATCGGAACCTCGTTCTTCACGTTCTTCGGCACGAAGGCGACCTTGTAGGGGAACTTCGCGTTGGTGCGGATATGGGTCAGCGAGCCCGTCGAGAGCAGCATCATCGAGGCCTGGCCGGAGAGGAAGGCCGAGGAGACCGCGCCGCCGGCCTGGACGCCGGCGGGATGCACCTTGTGCTTCGCGATGAGGTCGGACCAGAAGGTCAGGGCGCCGAGCATGGAGGGGGTGTCGTAATAGACCTCGCCGCCGTAATCGACATTGAACCACTGGCCGCCATTGGAATGGGTCAGGGCCTGCAGGATCCAGCCGCCGTAGTCGTAGTTGGAGGGCATCATCATGCCCCAGCGGGTGACGCGGTCGCCCTCGCGCTTGGTCAGCTTCTTGGCGGTGGTGACGAGCTCTTCCCAGTTGGCGGGCAGCTTGTCGGGGTCGAGGCCGGCTTCCTTGAGGTGGTCGGTGTTGACGTAGAGCAGCGGCGTCGAGTTGTGGAAGGGCACGCCATAGACCTGACGGTCGAGGACGGCATTGCCGTGCAGCGCGTCGAAGAACTGGCCCATGAACTGGTCGTTGGTCTTGCCGTCAGCCTTGATCAGAGCGTCCATCGGCTGGATCTCGCCCTCGATCTTGAGGTCGAGCAGGAAGTTGGCGGACATGATCACGGCGGCCGGCGGCTTGCCGGCCTTCATCGCGGCGCGGGTCTTGATCAGCGTCTCGTCATAGGAGCCGGTATAGACCGGGGTGGCCTTGATCGAGGGGTTCTTCTCGTTGAACTCCTTGATCATCGCGGCCATGTCGCGGGCGAGCTGGCCGTCGACGGGGACGGGGAAGAACAGCTCGATCTCGGTCGGCGCCTGGGCGAAGGCCGGCGAGAGCGCGAAGCTCGCGGCGAGCGCGGCGCCGGCGAGGACATTGCGTCTGGTGGTCGTCATGGTGGCTTCCCTTACTTGATGCCGGAGGAGACGAAGGAGTTGACGAAGGCGCGCTGGAACAGCGCGAAGGCGATCAGCAGCGGCGCGCTGACCAGGAGCGTTCCCGCCGCGATGACGCCCCAGGCCTGCGCGCCCTCCGCTCCGCGGGTGAAGGAGGCGAGGCCGACGGTGAGCGGGCGCAGATCGGGCGAGTTGATCACCATCAGCGGCCAGAGGAACTCGTTCCAATGGGCGGTGACGGAGACGATCGAGAAGGCGACGAGCGAGGGCTTCGCCAGCGGCAGATAGATGAAGCCGATGCGCTGGAAGACGCTGGCGCCGTCGATCAGGGCGGCGTCCTCGAGTTCGCGCGGGATCGCGCGGAAGGCCTGGCGCATCAGGAAGGTGCCGAAGGCCGAGGCGAAATAGGGCGCCATCACGCCGAGCAGGCTGTCATAGAGGCCGAGCTTGGCGATCGTCGTCAGATTGGGGACGATCAGCACGACCGGCGCCAGCATGAGCTGGAGCAGGAAGAGATAGAAACAGACGGTGCGGCCGGGAAATTCGAGCCTTGCGAAGGCGTAGCCGGCGAGCGTGATGGTCACAATCTGCACGGCGAGGATGCCGAGGCTGATGATCGCCGTGTTCAGGCCGTAGCGCGGGAAGTCGGCCGAGGCCCAGGCCTCGCGGAAGTTGGCCAGCGTCGGGATGTAGGACGGCACCAGCGAGGCCATGCCGGCGCCGACGCTTTCCGGATTGAAGGCCGCGACCAGCATCCAGAGGAAGGGCACCATCCAGAGCGCCGCGATCAGCAGCGTCGCGGCATAGCCGAGCTTCGGCGTGATCTCGCCGGTCGAAACGCCGGTGCTCATGCTGGCGGCGCTCATGCGTCCTTCTCCCCGAAGGAGCGCTCGAGCGTGCGCAGCGAGGAGGCGGTGACAACGAGCAGCAGCGCCAGCATCACCAGCGTGCCGGCGGCGGCGCGGCCGGCGTCGTAGTTCTCGACCGCCTGCTGGTAGACATAAAACAGCAGCAGGTTGGTGGAATCCGACGGGCCGCCCTTGGTCAGCACGAAGACATGGTCGACCTGGGTGACGACATTGAGCAGGCCGATGACCAGCACGAAGCCGATGGTCGGCTTGAGATAGGGCAGGGTCACATAGCGCAGGCGCTGCCAGGGGCCTGCCCCGTCCAGGATCGCCGCCTCATAGGCGTCCGCCGGCACAGCCTGCAGGCCAGCGAGGAAGAACAGCATGTAGTAGCCGGCGTTCTTCCAGACCGTCAGCGCCATGATCGACCAGAGGGCGACATCGGGATCGCCGAGCCAGTTGGGGCCGGAGAGGGCGAGTTTGGCGAGGTGATAGTCGATCAGCCCGACATTGGGCAGGAACAGGAACAGGAAGATCGAGGCGGCCGCGACCAGCGGGATCAGGACCGGCAGGAAGAACAGCGCCCGGAACAGCGCGTTGACCCGGCTCGACCTCGCCAGGGCCATGGCGAAGCCCAGCGCCAGGACGAGGCTCGGGATCACCGTCCCGAGCGCGTAGACGAGGTTGTTGCCGAGCGCCTTGCGGAAGGCGGGATCGGCGAAGAGCTTGAGGAAGTTCTGCGCGCCGATGAAGGTCTGCGGGCCGCCGACGCGGGCCTGACCATGCAGCGACTGCCAGAGGACCTGAACGACCGGCCAATAGGTGAACAGCGCCAGGAACAAGAGCGACGGTGCCAGCATCGCGAAGGCGAGCACGGTCGCCCGGCGCGGCCGCCAGCGCGGCGCGCTCCACTCCGTCGTCTTGCCCGCTGTCAGAACCGCCTGCGCCATGGACCTCCCCTTCGGGCGGGGTCATGGCGGGCGGTGACGACGGAGCGGCTACGTTTCGATGACGGATTCGTGACGGCCCCGGCGAAACGCCGGGGCCGTCCGGGTTGTCCTCAGGCGGCGCGGCGCGCGGGCTCAGCCGCCGGCGTGGCCTCGGCCGGACGGCCGGTGGCGACGAGGACGCCGCTGGCGCCCGACAGCGCGCCGTCGCGCAGTTCGAGGCCGAGGAAGCGCTCGCGCTCGACCGGGCCGGGCATGGCGAGATCGCGGGTCAGATCACCCGAGAAGCCGAAGCGCTCGTAATAGGCGGCGTCGCCGACGAGCAGCACGGCGCCATGGCCGCGGCAGGCGGCGCGCCAGATCGCCTCGCGCATCATCGCGCGGCCGAGACCCTCGCCCTGCAGCTCTGGCGCGACCGCGAGCGGGCCGAGCAGGAGCGCGGCCTTGCCGCCGGCCTCGACAGACCAGAGGCGCACGGTCGCGACGACGACGCCGTCGCGCTCGGCAGTCAAGGCGAGGCCCTCAGCCGGCAAACGACTCTCGCGGAGGCGCTCGCTCGACTTGGCGGTGCGGCGCTCGCCGAGGCAGCGGTCGAGCAGCGCCTCGCGGGCGGGGATGTCGGCAGCGACTTCGTCGCGGATCGTGATCATGACGCACCTCCGGCCGGAGCGCCTGCGAGCCGCAGACCTTCCCGGCGCCGCGCGAACGCGGCCACAAGCAACAGGGATGTGTGGAAGAGGGTCCGGCGGGAGCCACGTCCGCCGCGCTTCCTTCTGGAGGCGCGGACGCTCCGCCCGAAATTGCGGGCGGCCTGCCGATCATGGCAGGGCGCTTCGCCGGACCCGATGGTGGAGGGGCGCCTTGCGGCGCCCCGTTTCGTCAGATGACGTACTGCTTCAACGGCGGGAAGCCGTTGAAGGCGACGGCCGAATAGGTCGTCGTATAGGCGCCCGTGCCCTCGATCAGCAGCTTGTCGCCGATCTCGAGGCTGAACGGCAGCATGTACGGGGTCTTCTCATACATGACGTCGACCGAATCGCAGGTCGGGCCGGCCAGGATGCAGGGCACCGTCGCATCGCCGTCGCGGGCGCTGCGGATCGGGTAGCGGATCGCCTCGTCCATGGTCTCGGCGAGACCGTTGAACTTGCCGATGTCGAGATAGACCCAGGCGACCTGATCGTCCGCGGCCTTCTTCGAGATCAGGACGACCTCGGTCTCGATCAGGCCGGCATTGCCGACCATGCCGCGACCCGGCTCGATGATCGTCTCCGGGAGCTGGTTGCCGAAATGCTTCGACAGCGCCTGGAAGATCGCATCGCCATAGGAGGGCACGCCCGGGATCGGCTTCAGGTAGCGCGCCGGGAAGCCGCCGCCGAGGTTGACCATCGACAGCGAGAGACCACGGGTGGCGCATTCCTTGAACACCGCCGAGGCCGAGGCCAGAGCGGAGTCCCAGGCGTTCACATTCGCCTGCTGCGAGCCGACATGGAACGAGATGCCATAGGCGGCCAGGCCGAGACGATGGCCATGCTCGAGCACGTCCGCGGCCATTTCGGGCACGCAGCCGAACTTGCGCGAGAGCGGCCAGTCGGCGCCGGCGCCGTCGCAGAGGATGCGGCAGAAGATGCGCACATCCTTCGCGCCGGTGGCGTTTGCTGAACGGGCGACCTTCTCGACCTCGGCCGTGCAGTCGACGGCGAAGAGGCGCACGCCGAGCTCCATGGCGCGGGCGACGTCGCGCTCCTTCTTGATCGTGTTGCCGAAGGAGATGCGATCCGCCGTGGCGCCGGCCGCGAGGGCGAGCTCGATCTCGACGACCGAGGCGCAATCGAAGCAGGAGCCGAGCTTGGCCAGCAGGGCCAGCACTTCCGGTGCGGGATTCGCCTTCACGGCGTAGAAGACGCGCGTGTCGGGAAGGGCCCGGGAGAAGGCGTGGTAGTTCTCGCGCACGACATCGAGATCGATGACGACGCAGGGCCCATCCTCGCGACGGGTACGAAGGAACTCACGGATGCGCTCGGTCATGAGACGCGTCTCCCTCCGGCGCAAGCGGCGCCGATGCGACATGAAGCCGGCTTGAGTCGATCGGGCGATCGGCGACGCGTTGGAAACGCCGCACATCACCGAACGAAACGTCCGGACCCTGGTAACCGTCGCTTGGGGAGACCCCGCACGCCCGGCAATGAAGGACAAGCCTCTTCGGTGCTGGTCTTTGGAGGACCAGCGAGACCAAAAAAAGCCCGTTCCGTCGTTGCTTTAAGCTGCGTCCCCCGTGGAGATTCGGGGTTCGCCGGTTTCGCCTCCGGCTGCCAGTCGCTGTTCGGTGACAGTTCCCTGGAGAAGGAAACCGGGAGCGTGATTTGAGGGGATATCCATCCCCCTCCATCCGTCTTCAACACCTGGCGGCTGTCCGGCCTCTTGTCCGGATGCCCACCGACCGGCACGCGGCCACAGGCACGTGCGAATTGGGTAGAGCGCATATACGGATGATGGCCCCCGACGACAAGAGGTTTTTTGAGGCGCGGGGTCAAAATTGCGGCCGAGACCGTCGATGTGTATGGTGTTGCCGGTTCATACACAAAGGGGCAGCGATGCGCACGAATATCGACATCGACGACGCGCTTCTCAAGGAGGCCATGGAGGTGACGGGGCTGCCGACCAAGAAGGCGACCGTCGAGGAGGCGCTGCGCCGACTCGTCAAGAACGCCGAACTGCGCCAGGTGATCAGCGATATGCGCGGTCTGGGGTGGGAGGGCGATCTCGACGAGATGCGCACGGACAGGCCCGCCGACCATCGCTCATGATCGTGGTCGACAGCTCTGTCTGGATCGCACAGCTGCGTGCGCAAAGCAGTCCAGCCGTCGCCGCGCTGTCAGGGATGCCGTCGCCGACGCGGATCATCGTTGGCGATCTGGTCCTGATGGAGGTTCTGCGTGGCGCCCGCGACGAGCGCCACGCCGAAAGTCTCGAGCGGGCAATGCGCCGCTTCAGGGTCGAGCCGATGGTCGATGCGGCGCTCGCGCTGGCCGCCGCCCGGCATTCTTGCTTTCTGAGGGGGCGGGGAGTGACCATCCGCAAGACGATGGACTTGCTGATCGCGACCTTCTGCATCGAGCGCGGCCATGCCCTGCTCCATCAGGACCGGGATTTCGACCTGATCGCGCAGCACTTGCCATTGGCCATCGCCTGAGCGCCTAGTCCCGCGCCTCGGTGAAGCGGAGGCGGTTTCCGAACGGATCGGGCACCTGCAGCGTTCTGCCGCCCGGCGCCTCCTACTGGATGGATGGCTTGGAATAGGCGTAGTCCTTGCCGATCAGTTCGGCGTGGAAGGCATCGACGCCCCTGATCCTGACGAAAACCGTGGCGCCCGGGCTGGCGTCGCCATGATGCTCGGACAGATGCAGGGTCAGGCCGGAGCGCGAGACCTGCATGTAGATCGGGAAGACGGGGCCGAAACGGTGGTCCCAATCCTTCGTGAAGCCGAGGAAGTCGAGGTAGAACTCCCGCGCCTTCTCAAGGTCGAAAATCCTCAGAATCGGAATGCCCGATCCGAGGCCGACGCCGGACGCGTCGCCCCGCTCCGGGGGCGGGTCATCGCGGTGTCCGTCCAGCCGGGCCGCAGCCGTGTTCCAGTCGGCGAAACCGAACTGTCGCGCCACGATCTCGAGCGTCTCGGAGTGGGAGAGGGCGATCTGCCGGGAGGCCAGTGCCTCGCGCAGGATCTTGGCCATCGGCTTCGCATCGCGAAGGCTTCGCATCGTCGTGATCCTTCTCGCAGGCGGACGGGGCGATCAGGGCTCGCATTGCTGATGGCCGTCCACCGAACGATCGGGACCGGATATCGATGTCGGGATGCATTCACCCAACCCTTGCGGGCGCGAGCGGCAGGCTGCATCCGGCCTTGAAGCGACGCTAGCCGGCCCTGCAACGGACCGTCAACGGCGCGATGTCGACGGGGCGTCGCGTCCGGTGGCCGACCGGCCCTAGACCGGCCCCATTTCCTCGCCTAAGTCACGGGCATGCAAGCCTTCGGCGGCCGTCTTCCGGCGGTTGCCAGACCACGGATCCGTCATGACCCCGATCGACCGCCGCCGCGTCCTGGCGGGGCTTTCCGCCGCCCTCGGCCTCTCGACCGCACCCTCCGCCCTGCTGGCGCAGCAGCCGGTTCCGACGGCCGAGCCTTCGGCCGAGCCGCAGCCGCGCTTCGGCTTCGAGAATGTCGTCCGGCGGGCGCGCGAGATTGCGGGCGTTCCCTATGATGCCGGGCCGACGCTGCCCGAACCGCTGTCCCGGCTCGATTTCGATGCGTGGCGTGACATCCGCTACCGGCCCGAACGCGCGCTGCTGGCCCAGAACGGCAGCCCGTTCCGGATGCAGATGTTCCACCCCGGCTTCCTGTTCACGCGCCCGGTCGTCGTCAACATCGTGCGCGACGGGGTGGCGACGCCGGTGCCTTACTCGGCCAATCTGTTCGACTATGGTCGCGTCAAGTTCGAGAAGCCGCTGCCGGTCAATCTCGGCTTCGCCGGCTTCCGGCTGCACTACCCGCTCAACGACCCGCGGGTCTTCGACGAGCTGATCTCCTTCATCGGCGCGAGCTATTTCCGCGTGCTCGGCCGCGAGCAGCGCTACGGGCTGTCGGCGCGGGGGCTCTCGATCGGTGCCGGCGTGCCGGGCGAGGAGTTTCCGATGTTCCGGGAGTTCTGGGTCGAGACGCCGGCCGCCAATGCGGAGCGGGTCACGGTCTACGCCCTGCTCGATTCACCCTCCGTCACCGGGGCCTATCGCTTCCACGTCTACCCCGACGTCGATGCGGTGGTCGATGTCGGCGCGACGCTGTTCCCGCGCAAGCCGATCGACAAGCTCGGCCTCGCGCCGCTGACCTCGATGTTCTTCACCGGCGAGAACGACCGCCGCTTCCATGACGATTTCCGGACCGAGCTGCACGACTCCGACGGGCTGATGATCCATTCCGGCACCGGCGAATGGATCTGGCGGCCTTTGCGGAACCCGAAGCAGCAGGCGATCTCCTCTTTCGTCGAGCGCAACGTCCGCGGCTTCGGCCTGATGCAGCGCGACCGCGTCTTCGAGCACTACCAGGATCTCGATCTGAACTACGAGTTGCGGCCGTCCTACTGGATCGAGCCGCAGGGCGACTGGGGCGAGGGCGTGGTCGAGCTGATCGAAATCCCCACCACCGACGAGACCAACGACAACATCGTCGCGCTCTGGGCGCCGAAGGTCCCCCTGGAGCCGGGGCGCCCGTTCACCTTCGGCTACAAGCTGACGGCGATGCTGGATTCCAGCGACCTTCATCCGGGCGGGCGGATCATCAACACCTATCAGGCCAAGCCCAAGGCGCTCGGTTCGGGAGAGCCGGTCAATGCCGGCGCCCGGCGCTTCATCGTCGATTTCGCCGGCGGCGACCTCGACTACCACCTCAAGCAGCCCGAGAAGGTCGAGATCGTGCCCTCGATCGCCTATGGTCGTATCGACCGCGCCTTCATCGTGCCGAACCCGAAGACCAAGGGCTTTCGCGCCTTCATCGACATCGTCGTCGAGCCGGGACAACTGGCGGAGATGCGCGCCTTCCTGAAGAGCGGCGACAAGACCCTGACGGAGACCTGGAGCTACCCCTGGCGAGCCGACATCTGACGGGGCGCGACCGCAGGTCCTCGTCTCGCGGCGGAACGGGTCGAAGCATCCGGGGTTGGTGAAGCGGGCCGGGCAAGGCTCTCACGAAGCCTGAGGAGGATGCGGAATGGGCCTGCTCGTCGACGGACAGTGGCGCGACCAGTGGTACGACACCGCCAAGAGCGGCGGGCGGTTCCAGCGCCAGGACAGTGCCTTCCGCCACTGGGTGACGGCGGATGGCTCGCCGGGCCCGAGCGGTGCGGGCGGTTTCGAGGCCGAGCCCGGGCGTTACCATCTCTATGTCTCGCTCGCCTGCCCCTGGGCGCATCGGGCGCTGATCTTTCGCGCGCTCAAGGGGCTGGAGGCGATCATCGACGTCTCCGTCGTGCACTGGCTGATGCTCGACCAGGGCTGGACCTTTGCGGAGGGGCCGGGCGTGGTGCCGGACCCGATCGGGAGGGCTGAATACCTGCACCAGGTCTATACGCGGGCCGATCCCCACTACAGCGGGCGCGTCACCGTGCCCGTGCTGTGGGACAAGCGGCAGGGGACGATCGTCAACAACGAGTCGTCCGAGATCATCCGGATGTTGAACAGCGCTTTCGACGGGATCGGTGCCAAAGCCGGCGATTTCTATCCGGCGGCGCTGCGGGGCGAGATCGACGCGCTGAACGCGCGCATCTACGGCACGGTCAACAACGGCGTCTACAAGGCCGGCTTCGCGACCACGCAGGAGGCCTATGAGGAGGCTGTCCGGCCGCTCTTCGAGACGCTGGACTGGCTGGAGGAGCGCCTCGACGGCCGCCGCTTCCTCACCGGAGACGCCGTTACCGAGGCCGACTGGCGGCTCTTCACCACGCTGATCCGCTTCGACGCGGTCTATGTGGGCCATTTCAAGTGCAACATCCGGCGCATCGCCGACTACCCGCGGCTGAGCGCCTATCTGCGGGCGCTGTACCAGGTCGAGGGCGTCGCCGGCACGGTCGATCTCGGGCACATCAAGGGGCATTATTACCAGAGCCACCGGACCATCAATCCGACGGGGATCGTGCCGGTAGGGCCGGATCTGTCTGAACTGCTCGGCGCGGTCTAGCCGGCGCAGGGCTCACACGGCTGTACACGTCATTGCGAGCGCAGCGTAGCAATCCAGATGTGCAGTGCGCTCGCCAAGTCCCCCTGGATTGCTTCGCTGCGCTCGCAATGACGGCTTGAGGGCTACGCCTTCTTCCCCCGAACGCCCGGCCGCTTCTTGCGGCCGTAGAGTTCGAGCCGGTGGCGGACGAGCTCGTAACCGAGTTCGGCGGCGATGCGGCGCTGCAGTTCCTCGATCGCGTCGGAGGAGAACTCGATCACCTCGCCGCTTTCGACGTCGATGAGGTGGTCGTGGTGCTCCTGGTCGGCGTGCTCGTAGCGCGAGACGCCGTCCTCGAAGGCGTGGCGCTCGATCGCGCCTTGCGTCTCCAGCACCTTCATGGTGCGATAGACCGTCGAGAGGGACAGCGTCGGGTCGATGGCGAAGGCGCGGGTGAAGATGCCCTTGGCGTCGGGGTGGTCATCCGCTTCCGCCAGCACGCGCAGGATCAGCCGGCGCTGCTGAGTCATGCGCAGGCCGGCATCCCGGAGTTGGCCCTCGAATCCGGCCACGCGCTGGTCGACACCCGTCATGATGCCGGCATAGCAATTCTGCGACGCATCTGCAAAAGGGACTTATTGCAAATGTGTTGCAACTGCATTGACAGATGCGATTGCGTTGCAATAGCGTGTTGCCGATCCAACCGACAGGAGCCGACATGTCCACGCGACGATCCGTCCTGCTCTCAGGGGCCATGCTGCTGGCCGGCGCGCTCGCCGCCCCGTCTGGCGCCGCCCTCGCGCAGGAGAAGAAGCTGCGCGTCGTCACCACCTTCACCGTCATCCAGGACATCGCCCAGAATGTCGCGGGCGAGGCGGCGATCGTGGAGTCGATCACCAAGCCCGGCGCCGAGATCCACGACTACCAGCCGACGCCGCTCGACGTGGTGAAGGCGCAGTCGGCCGATCTCGTGCTCTGGAACGGGCTCAATCTCGAGCGCTGGTTCGAGCGCTTCTTCGACAATGTGAAGAACGTCCGCAGTGCCGTGGTCACCGAAGGCGTCGAGCCGATGGGGATCACGGAAGGGCCCTATCAGGGGCGTCCCAACCCGCATGCCTGGATGTCGACAAGAAACGCGCTGATCTATGTCGAGAACACCCGCAAGGCGCTGGCGGCGGCCGATCCGGCGCGGGCGGAGGTCTATGCCGCCAACGCGAAAGCCTATGCCGAGCGCATCCGGGCGGTTGATGCGCCGCTGCGGGCGCGGCTCGACAAGGTGCCGCCGCCGCAGCGCTGGCTGGTCAGCAGCGAGGGGGCCTTTTCCTATCTCGCCCGTGACTATGGCTGGCGCGAAGCCTATCTCTGGCCGATCAACGCCGATCAGCAGGGCACGCCGCAGCAGGTGCGCCGGCTGATCGACCTCGTCAGAAGGAACAAGATTCCCGCCGTGTTCAGCGAAAGCACGATTTCCGACAAGCCGGCCAGGCAGGTCGCGCGCGAGACCGGCGCCCGCTACGGCGGCGTGCTCTATGTCGATTCGCTGTCGGCCTCGGACGGGCCGGTGCCGACCTATCTCAGGCTGCTCGAGGTGACCGTCGACACCGTGGCGAAGGGTTTTGGCCAGTGAACGCGCCGGTTGCCGCCGCGCAGCGCGACATCGCCTCGATCGTGGTCGACGGCGTGACCGTGCGCTACGGCAACGGCGTCACCGCTGTGCACGACGCTTCCTTTCATCTCGGCGCCGGCACGATCTGCGCGCTGGTGGGCATCAACGGCTCCGGCAAGTCGACATTGTTCAAGACGCTGATGGGCTTCCTCAAGCCCGCGGCCGGCTCCGTTTCGATCGCGGGGCTCCCCGTGGGCCAGGCGCTGAAGCGTGGGCTCGTCGCCTATGTGCCGCAGGCCGAGGAGGTCGACTGGACCTTCCCCGTCCTCGTCGAGGACGTGGTGATGATGGGCCGCTACGGCCATATGGGCCTCCTGCGCATCGCGCGGCCGGCGGACCGCGAGGCGGTCGACCAGGCGCTGGCGCGCGTCAACATGCTGGAGTTCCGCACCCGCCAGATCGGCGAGTTGTCGGGCGGGCAGCGCAAGCGCGTCTTCCTGGCGCGCGCGCTGGCGCAGGGCGGGCAGGTCATCCTGCTCGACGAGCCCTTCACCGGCGTCGACGTCAAGACCGAGGATGCGATCGTCGCGCTGATGCGGGAATTGAGGGATGAAGGCCGGCTGATGCTGGTCTCGACCCATAATCTCGGCTCGATCCCGGATTTCTGCGACCAGGTCGTGATCATCAACAGGACGGTGCTGGCGGCCGGGCCGACCGCGACGACCTTCACCCATGACAATCTCCAGCGTGCCTTCGGCGGCGCCCTGCGCCATTTCAGGCTGGGCGGAGCTGATCTGCACGATGACGAAGACGACCGGCGTGTCACCGTCATCACCGACGACGAGCGCCCGCTCGTGCTCTACGGCAAGCAGGACAGCGAGCGCGTCGCGGGCGGCAAGGCGACCGGAGAGACGGCCGATCCCGCAAAGGATCGCGCGCCGTGATTGATCTTCTGCTGGAACCCTTCGCCTATCAGTACATGGTCCGGGCGATCTGGGTCTCGGCGCTGGTCGGCGGGGTCTGTGCCTTCCTGTCCTGCTTCCTGATGCTGAAGGGCTGGTCGCTGATGGGCGACGCGCTCGCCCATGCGATCGTGCCGGGCGTCGCGCTCGCCTATCTGCTCAAGGTGCCCTATGCGGCCGGCGCCTTCTTCTCAGGCCTGCTGGCGGCACTCGCCATGGCGCTGGTGCGGCTGCGGACGCAACTGCGCGAGGATGCGGTCATCGGCGTCGTGTTCACCACCTTCTTCGCGGCGGGTCTGCTGATCGTCTCGATCAATCCGACCTCGGTGGACGTGCAGTCGATCGTGCTCGGCAACATCCTCGGCATTTCGGACGAGGACGTGGTCCAGGTCGCGATCATCGCCGCGGTCTCGCTCGTCGTGCTGGTGGCGCGCTGGCGCGACCTGATGCTGGTCTTCTTCGATGAGAACCAGGCGCGCGCCGTCGGTCTGTCCCCGACGCGCCTGAAGATCCTGTTCTTCGTGCTGCTCAGCGCCTGCACGGTCGCCGCGCTGCAGACGGTCGGGGCCGTGCTGGTGATCGCGATGGTGATCACGCCGGGCGCGACCGCCTATCTGCTCTGCGACCGCTTCGGCCGGCTGATCGCCATCGCGGTCGCGCTCGGTGTCGTCACCAGCGCGGCCGGCGCCTATGCCAGCTATTTCCTCGATGGCTCGACGGGAGGGCTGATCGTCGTCTTCCAGACGCTGCTGTTCCTCGCCGCCTTCATCTTCGCGCCGAAGCATGGCCGCCTCGCGGCGGCGCGGGCCGCACGGGCGGCACCGGAGGCGGGGCCATGAGCGTTCTCGACGCCTGGCTGGTCGCGCCGCTGTCGCACGAGTTCATGCAGCGCGGCCTGCTGGCCGCCATGCTGGTCGGCGTGGTCTGCGCGGTGCTCTCCTGCTTCCTGATCCTGAAGGGCTGGTCGCTGATGGGGGATGCGGTGTCCCACGCCGTGCTCCCCGGCATCGTCCTGGCGCAGATCCTGGGCCTGCCCCTGGCGGCCGGAGCCTTCGTCGCGGGCCTGAGCTGTTCGCTCGCCATCGGCTATCTCAAGGAGAACAGCCGGGTGAAGGAGGATACCGTGATGGGCATCGTCTTCTCCGGCCTGTTCGCGCTCGGCCTCGTGATGTTCGTCAAGGTGGAGAGCGACCAGCACCTGCTCCACATCCTGTTCGGCAACATGCTCGGCGTGAGCTGGTCCGATCTGGCGGAGACGGCCGTCATCGCGGTGCCGACGATCGTGATCATGCTCGCCCTGCGCCGGGACTTCCTGCTGATCGCCTTCGATGCCGCCCACGCGCGGGCTATCGGCCTGCCCGTGCGGTGGCTGAATGTCGGCTTGCTGATGCTGCTGGCGCTGACGATCGTGGCCGCGCTCAAGGCGGTCGGGATCATCCTGGTCGTCGCGATGCTGATCGCGCCAGGTGCGATCGGCTTCCTGACGACGCGGCGTTTCGATGCCATGCTCGCCGTGGCGGTCGCGGTCGCGACCGTCTCCAGCGTCATCGGGACGATCCTGAGCTACCATCTCGACGGTGCGACCGGGCCCTGCATCGTGGTGGTGCAGGCGGTGTTCTTCCTGGCTGCGCTGGGCCTCAACCTGCGCCGTGCGGCCCGGCGCGCCACCGCCGCCTGATCAGGCGGCTTGCCGGCCGGCATCCTCGGGCGCACGCGAGACCGTGATGGTCTGGGCCAGGCACTGGCAGTTGAACTGGCTGGTCAGGAAGGCGATGTCGGCGGCGTCGCGGCCGGTCGCGATCCGCACCATGCCCTCGACGGGGGCCAGGCGCGTCGGATCGACCAGCCACCAGCGTCCGTCGAGATAGACCTCGAAGACGGCATGGAAGTCCGGCGGGTCGAGGTCGAGCGCATAGGCGCTGACAGCCCGTGCGGGAATGTTCAGCGCCCGCGTCAGGGCGATGCCGAGATGGGTGAAGTCGCGGCAGACGCCGGCCCGGTCGATGAAGGTGTGCTGCGCCGTGGTCTGGGCGTGGCTGACGCCATGGACATAGTCGAGATGCTCGTGCAGCCAGTCGAGCACGGCCAGGATGCGGGCGCCGCCGCCGTCGATGCTGCAGAACTCCCGCTGGGCGAAGCGCATGAACTCGTCCGAGGGCGAGAACCGGCTCGGCAGCAGATAGGGCAGCACCTCCTGCGGCAGCTCCGACCAGTCATGCTGGCGTGCGCCGCGGCCCAGCGGCTCGCGGTTGCCGTTGTCGACCAGCGCGCGGTAGCGGATCTCGACCTGGCCCGAGAGCGCCGCACGGAAACGCCGTTCGCCCGTCTCGGGGTGGAGATCGCGGACGAGCGCGGCGCCGGGCGCGACGACCAGGCTTTCCGAGAGGATCGTCTGGTCCGGCGAGCGGGCGGCCTCGATGGCGGCGATCACCTGGGTGTCGCTGTCGAAGCCATAGGTCAGCGTCGCCGCCACGTCGAGTTTCATGGGTCCCCCCGGAATGCCTTGTGCGAGACCGGGCAACGCCAGGCGGGGGCGGAAGTTCCTGAATGTCAGGCCGCTCTGGCTGCGACGCCCAGCTCCGGCGCGATGCCGGCGAGGATCTCGTAGGAACGCTTCCGCGCCTCGTGGTCGAAGATCGGCGCGGTCACCATGATCTCGTCCGCCTGTGTCGCTGCGATGAAGGCACCGAGCTGGCGCTTCAGCGTGTCCGGCGAGCCGATGAAGGCGTAGCGCAGCATCCCGGCGACATGTGCTTTCTCGGCCGGCGACCAATAGGTCTCGATGTCGTCGAGCGGCGGTTGCAGCTTGCCGCGCTGGCCGCGCACCATGCCGACGAAGCGCTGCTGCAGGGAGGTGGCGAGATGGCGTGCCTCGGCATCGGTCTCGGCGGCGATGACGTTGATGCCGGGCATGGCATGGGGTCGCGCGAGCTGCTCGGACGGCTTGAAGCGCTCGCGGTAGACGGCGAGCGCCTGCATCAGGGCATCCGGCGCGAAATGCGAGGCGAAGGCGTAGGGAAGGCCGAGTTCGGCGGCGAGCTGGGAGCCGAACAGGCTCGAACCGAGAATCCACAGCGGCACGTTCAGCCCGGCGCCCGGCACGGCCTGGATCGCCTGGTTCGGCCCCGCCGGAGCGAAATAGGCCTGAAGCTCGAGCACATCCTGCGGAAAGCTGTCGGAGGACATCGGGCTGCGGCGCATCGCCCGCATCGTCATCTGGTCGGTGCCGGGAGCACGGCCGAGGCCGAGATCGATGCGGCCAGGAAAGAGAGCCTCGAGCGTGCCGAACTGCTCGGCGATGATCAGCGGCGCGTGGTTCGGCAGCATGATGCCGCCGGCGCCGACGCGGATGCTCTTCGTCGCGGCGGCGAGCTGGCCGATGACGACGGCGGTGGCGGCGCTGGCGATCCCGACCATGTTGTGGTGCTCGGCGACCCAGTAGCGGGTGTAGCCGAGGGACTCCGCATGGCGCGCCAGATCGATCGAGGCGCGCAGAGCGTCGCCCGGCTCCTGGCCTTCGCGGACGGGAACGAGGTCGAGAACGGAAATGGCGACCATGGCAGCCTCGGCTTGAGCTCCCGCGGGAGCCGGTGGCGTTCGGCTTTCCTAGATGGGCGCGCGTGCAGGCCCGGTCCAGTGGGTGTGGCGCACCATCATGGCGCCTCTGCGCGAAGGTTCTGCCGGGGCGGGTGGTCCGGCGCGAGCGCGGCGCAGATCCGGGGTTCCGCCTCGCGATAGGCGCGCTCGTAATCGGCGAGATGCAGCCCGTCCATCAACGGGATGCCGTCGCCGAAGCCGGCAGCGAGCATGCAGGATCCCTGCTGGCGGCATGCCGCCTCGGCCGCTCCCGCGATCTCCAGGGCGGCCTCCTCCGAGAAGGCGGGGACCTGACGGGCGTCGAGGCGGGGCGGCCGGGCGACCACGACGAGGTCGGCGCGCCCGCTCAGTTGCCGCAGCAAGACGCGAACCGCCTGGCTGAAGCGGACGACCGCCTCGGGCGGCTCGCGGAAGCGCTTGCGGTTGGCGTCGTTGGTGCCGACGCTCAGGATGATCGCGCGCGGCGGGCGCGGCAGCGTCAGCGCGTCCAGCAGTTCCCGCGTGTCGCGGGCGGTGGCGCCATGAAGCCCCCCGTTGACCAGCGGCAGGCCGCAGAACTCACGGGCATGCCAGCGGGCGACATGCGAGTCGCCGATGGCCAGGAGGTAATCGCCCTCGACATGGCGCAGGTCGTTCCGGATCTGAACGAGGCGCAGCTCCCGGTAGGAAGGCGCCGCGGTCGAGAAGCGGCCGATGGCGAAGCCGGCCAGAGAGCCGCCCAGCAGAGCCAGGGGCACGACCACGAGGAGCGCCGCAAGGCGGCTGCCGGGAGAGGCTCCGACGGCACCCCGCAGCATCGTCATGATCCGGTTCGCCCGGTCGGGCAGCGGTGCGACGGGGCCGGGCTCGGCCGGCCGGTCACGGGATCGCGCCAGCCGGGCTGGGCGCAGACCTCGTCGCCGCGCTGGACGAAGCCCTGGCGCGACAGCAGCGCCGGCAGCGCCCAGAGCCAGAGAGCGATCAGGGCGAGGGTCGCGATGCCTGTCGCCGTCCGAAAGCCGGTCCGGAACCAGGCGATCCGCCGCGGATGGGGGACGGTCATGATGGATACTGCAAGATCGGTCATGGCGACAGCACAGGCCCTTCCGCAGGCCGTTGTGAGGCACCGACTTTGCTGGATGACGTCTGTTTGGCGCCTTCTGGTATCCTTGCTTTTCCGTCGTCGAGAGCGGAAACAGTCAGACACAATTCCGGCCGCGACCTCGCCCCGCCCGGACGTTAGAGCCAGACGATGAGCAGAACGCCCCATATCCTCGTGGTCGAGGATGACCGCGAGATCGCGACGCTGGTTTCGCGCTTCCTCCGCAACAACGACTTCCGCGTCCGGGCCGTCCCCAACGGACGCGAGATGGATGCCGCCCTGCGGGACGGTCGGTTCGACCTGATCGTGCTCGATTTGATGCTGCCCGGCGAAGATGGCCTGAGCCTGTGTCGCCGGCTGCGCAGCGACGGCACGATCCCGATCATCATGCTCACCGCCAAGAGCGAGGAGATCGATCGCATCCTCGGTCTTGAGATGGGGGCGGACGATTATCTGGTGAAGCCGTTCAATCCGCGCGAACTGCTGGCGCGAATCCGCGCGGTTCTGCGGCGCGCCGGCGCCGCGCCCGCCGCCGAGGTGGGCGACAGCCCGGTGCTGGCCTTCGCGGGCTGGCGGCTCGACAAGGCGGTGCGGCGTCTCTTCAACCCCCAGGGCGAGCGTGTGCCGCTGACGGGGGCCGAGCTGGACCTTCTGCTCGCCTTCTGCGAACGGCCGCGGCGGGTGCTCTCCCGCGACCAGCTCCTCGACCTCACGCAGGGACGCATGGCCGCGCCGTTCGAGCGTTCGATCGACGTGCTCGTCAGCCGGCTGCGCCAGAAGATGGAGCGCAATCCCCGCGAGCCCGAGCTGATCCAGACCATCCGCTCGGGCGGCTACATGTTCTCCCCCGAGATCGAGCGGCCGGCCGAAGGCGCAGAATCATGAGGCGGCTGCTGCTGCGCCTCCTGCCGGCGCGCGCGGCGGCCCAGATCACCGTCATCGCGATCGGCTCGCTGGTCCTCGCCAATCTCGTCACCATCGTCGCCCTGCTGGTGCTGTTGCCGCCCGAGCTCAAGCGCATCCCGAATTTTCCCTATGTCACCGATCTGATTTCGATCGCCCGGATGGTCGAGGCGGCTCCGACGCCGGAGGCCAGGGCCACCGTCGTCGAAGCGGCGCTGGCGGCCCATCCCCAGCTGTCGCGCCTGCCTCCGGATACACGCACGAGCGAGCGCAACCTGTTCTGGGCAGACCGTCAGATCCTCGGCAATCTGACGGCGCAGCTGGGGCCGAAGGTCGAGGCGCTGATGCTCGACCATGTCCCCGGCCGCTTCGGCCCGCCGCCCTTCGGCGTCCGCTTCGCTGACGGCAGCGGGCTGGCGATGACGCCGGGCTCGATGCCGTCGCCGCCCCGCGGCGGCGCCTTCCTCGGTTATCTCGTCGTGATGCTGGTGCTGCTGGCCAGTCTCGTCGGCCTGCTTTCGCTCTGGGCGGCGCGGGCCGTCGCGTCGCCGCTGTCGCGTCTGGCGGAGGCCGTCGATCGCTTCGATCCCGATCGCGACTCCCTGGTCGCCCCCGAGCAGGGGCCGATCGAGGTCAAGCGGCTGGCCGGGGCCTTCGGCGGCATGGCCGCGCGCATTCGCCGTCTGATCGACGACCGGACCCGCATGCTGGCGGCCGTCAGCCACGATCTGCGCACGCCGATCACGCGGCTGAGGCTGCGCGCCGACGAAATCGCCGATGAGCGCCAGCGCCGGGCGATCGTCGCCGATCTCGCCTTGATGGAGCGGATGGTCGGGGCGGCGCTGTCCTATCTGCGCGACGGGCGCGCCTCGGGCAGCCTCACGGCGACCGACATGCCGGCCCTGCTGCAGACCATCTGCGATGATTTCGCCGATCTCGGCCACATCGTGACCTATGACGGGCCGATGCGCGCCTCCGCCGTCTGCGACGCCGACCAGATGACCCGCGCCGTCAACAACCTGATCGACAACGCGATCAAGTTCGGCGGCAAGGTTTCCGTGCGGCTCGACGATGCCGATCCGGCTGTCATCGCCATCGAGGTCGAGGATGACGGGCCGGGCATCCCCCCGGAAGAGCGTGAGAAGGTGTTCGCGCCGTTCTACCGCTGCGATACCGCGCGCACGGTGAAGGAGGACAGCGGCTTCGGTCTCGGCCTCTCGATCGTGCGGGCGATCTCCGAGGCGCATCGCGGCACGCTGACCCTGGCGGACCGGGAGGGTGGCGGTCTGCGGGTTCGCATCGCCTGGCCGCGCCAGCTTTAGCGGAACGCTGCGCGCGCTGCCGCGTTGACCCCGGACCGGGCCTGCGACGGGCCATGATCAAGGGGGTCGAGATGACGAGTGCCAATCCCGCCAAGGAAAGCCTGCGCCAGGAACAGCGCGAGCAGCAGGAAGCCGCCAGGAAGGGTCCGGATGCCGAACTCGACAAGGCGCTGAAAGACACGTTCCCCGCCAGCGACCCGATCGCCGCCCAGGCGCCGACCAAGCCCGGCGCCGCCGACGACAAGGCGTCCTGACGCGTCAGGCGCGCTGGTAGAGCAGCCGCGCGCGGATCGTACCCTCGAGGGCCCTGATCTCGCGCAGGATGTCGCGGGCATCGGCGCCGATGCTCTCCGCCTCCATCACGACGTAACCGACCTCGCCGTCCGTCTGGTAGTTCTGGGCGGCGATGTTGACGTTGCGCGCGGCGAAGACGTCGTTCAGGCGCCGCAGCATGCCCGGCACATTGCGCTGGACATGGATGAAACGCGTGCCGACCGCGCGGGCGGCGAGCTGGACCTGCGGGAAGTTGACGGCCCCCACCGTGGAGCCGACGTCGGAATAATCGATCAGCTTGCGCGCGACCTCGGCGCCGATGCGCTCCTGCGCTTCTTCCGTCGAGCCGCCGATATGCGGCGTCAGGATCACATTGGGCAGACCCTGAAGCGGCGAGACGAAGCGCTCGCTGTTCGAGGCGGGCTCGACCGGGAAGACGTCGACGGCGGCACCCGCGAGATGACCGCTCTTCAGGGCGGCGGCGAGCGCGTCGAGATCGACCACCGTGCCGCGCGAGTTGTTGATCAGGTAGCTGCCGGGGTTCATCGCGGCGATCTGCTCGGCGCCGATCATGCCGTGGGTCTGCGGCGTCTCGGGGACATGCAGCGAGACGATATCGGCCGAGCCGAGCAATTCGTGCAGGCTGTCGACCGGCTCGGTGTTGCCGTGGCGCAGCCGGTCGGTCTGATCGTAATAGATCACCCGCATGCCCATCGCCTCGGCCAGCGTCGAGAGCTGGCTGCCGATATTGCCGTAGCCGACGATGCCCAGCACCTTGCCGCGCACCTCGAAGGAGCCGTTGGCCGACTTGTCCCAGCCGCCGCCATGGGCCGAGACGGAGCGGTCGGTGATCTTGCGCAGCAGCATCACGATCTCGCCGATCGTCAGCTCCGCGACGCTGCGGGTGTTCGAGAATGGCGCGTTGAACACCGGCACGCCGCGGCCGCGCGCCGCCTGGAGATCGACCTGGTTGGTGCCGACCGAGAAGCAGCCGACGGCGAAGAGCCGGTCGGCCCGGGCGAAGACGGCGTCGGTGAGCTGGGTGCGCGAGCGGATGCCGAGCACATGGACGCCTTCCAGCGCCTTCACCAGCGCGTCCTCGTCCAGCGCCTTGGGCAGGCGCGTCATGTTGGTGTAGCCGGCGTTGACCAGGAGGTCGGCGGCGGAATCGTTGATGCCTTCCAGCAGCAGGACCTTAATACGGTCCTTGGACAGGGACAGGCGTTCGCTGGGCAGGGTCATGGGAACGATCGGTCTGGCGGCGGAGCGTCCGCTATAGACCGCTCGCGGCCCGACACAACCGGATTTTGGTGTCGGCTCGTGGCAGGACGCTCACGCCTTCTCGACCACCAGCGTGGCGCCATCGACCCGCACGACACGCACCTCGCTGCCGGCGAGCAGCTCCGGCCCGGTGACGCGCCAGGACGAATCGTCGACGCGGATGCGGCCCTCGCCGCCCGTCATCGTCGCCTCGAGCCGGAAGACGCGGCCGATCAGCCGGCGGCCGCGATCGTTGAGGCCGGTCGCCGGATCCGGCTCCTCGTCCTTGCGGCGGGTCAGCAGCCGGCCGGCGAAGACGGCGACGAGGCTGAAGCCGGCGAAGACGAGCGCGGCAGCCTGCCAGCCGAGATCGACGAGGCCGACCACGGCGCCGGTCAAAAGCGCGGCCAGGCCAAGCCAGAGCAGGAAGATGCCGGGTGCCAGCACCTCGCCGCCGATAAGGACGAGGCCGAGGATGACCCAGCCCCAGGGGCCGAACAGGAGCGACGACATCGGCGTCTCCTCAAGCGCCGCGGCCGGCCGGCGGCACCGATCCGCGGCGGCTCTCCTGGGCCTCGTCGCCGAAGACGGCGCGGGTCAGCTGCGCGATGCCGCCGACGGTGCCGGCCAGCGCCGCCGCCTCGATCGGCACGATCACGACCTTGGCGTTATGGGCGCTGGCGATCGCCTTGAGCGCCTCGGTGTAGCGTTCGGCGATCAGGAAGTTGGCGGCCTGGATGTCGCCGCGGCTGATCGCTTCCGAGACCATGGCGGTGGCGGCGGCCTCGGCCTGGGCGGAGCGCTCGCGCGCCTCGGCATCGCGGAAGGCGGCCTCCTTGCGGCCCTCGGCGGCGAGGATCTGCGACTGCTTCTGGCCTTCCGCCTTGAGGATCTCGGCCTGGCGCAGGCCCTCGGCCTCGAGCACGGCGGCGCGCTTCTCGCGCTCCGCCTTCATCTGGCGGTTCATGGCGCCGGCAATGTCGGCCGGGGGCAGGATGTCGCGGATCTCGATGCGGGTGACCTTGACGCCCCAGGGGGAGGCGGCGGCGTCCATCACCCGCAGCAGCCGCTCGTTGATCTCGTCGCGGTGGGAGAGCAGCTGGTCGAGGTCCATCGAGCCGACGACGGTGCGGATATTGGTCATGGTCAGGACCATCAGCGCGTCGTTGAGGGACGAGACCTCGTAGCAGGCCTTGGCGGCGTCGAGCACCTGATAGAAGGCGGCAGCATCGATGCGGACACCGGCATTGTCCTTGGTGATCGCCTCCTGCGAGGGAATGTCGAGCACCTGCTCCATGACATTCACCTTGTGGCCGATGCGGTCGATATAGGGGACGATCAGGTTGAGGCCCGCACTCAGCGTGCGCGAATAGCGGCCGAAGCGCTCGACCGTGTAGTTGTAGCCCTGCGGCACCGTCTTCACGAGGAAGGCGATGGTGATGACAACCAGCATCACGAGCACGACGACGAAGATGCTGAAGCCCGAGAGCGTGTTCATGAGGTGAGCGTCTCCTGTCGCCGTACCCGCTCCGCCGCGGGCCGGCGGCATGAAACCTGACGATTGCGACGGGTGAATGCAAGGTCGTGCGGGGGGCGTCCGGCTTGTTCGCAGATTTGGCAGAATTTCGCCGCCCAAGGCTCTTGCGTGGCAGAATCGGCTCCGGATCGCGCGGCCGAACCCGCGATTACGGTTCACATCGCGTCGCGCTTCCCGCATGATCGGGCATCTGCTGGAGATGCCGCACCATGTCCGATCCGCGCCTGCCGATTCTCGCCGAACTCGAGAAGAAGATCCTCTGGCTCGCCTCCTGGACGATCCACAACGCCAACCATCTGCGCGACAGCGCCGACGGGATGAAGGTGGGCGGCCATCAGGCCTCGTCGGCCTCGCTGGCGACGATCATGACCGCGCTCTACATGGCGGCGCTGCGCCCGCAGGACCGGGTTGCGGTGAAGCCGCACGCCTCGCCGATCTTCCATGCGATCAACTATCTGATGGGCCTGCAGACCCGCGAGAAGCTCGAGAATTTCCGCGGCTACAAGGGCGCGCAGAGCTATCCCTCCCGCACCAAGGATATCGACGACGTCGATTTCTCGACGGGCTCGGTGGGCTTAGGCGTGGCGCAGACGCTCTTCTCCTCGCTGACGCAGGATTATGTGCGCGCCCATGGCTGGGGGCTGGCGCGTCCCGAGGGCCGGATGGTCTCGCTGATCGGCGACGCCGAACTCGACGAGGGCAATATCTTCGAGGCCCTGATGGAGGGCTGGAAGCACGGGCTGCGCAACACCTGGTGGGTGATCGACTACAACCGCCAGTCGCTCGACGCCGTCATCCGCGAGGGGCTCTACGACCGCTTCGAGACGATGTTCCGCAATTTCGGCTGGGATGTCGTGACGCTGAAATACGGCTCGCTGCAGCAGGCCGCCTTCAAGGAAAAGGGCGGCGAGCGGCTCAAAAGCTGGATCGATTCCTGCCCGAACCAGCTCTATTCGGCGCTGACCTTCCAGGGCGGGGCGGCGTGGCGCAAGCGGCTGATGGACGATCTCGGCGACCAGGGCCCTGTCACGAAGCTGATCGAGAGCCGCTCCGACGCGGAGCTCTCGAAGCTGATGTGCAATCTCGGCGGGCACGACCTGCCCTCGATCCTCGAGGCGTTCGAGGCCATCGACCATGACCGGCCGGTCTGCTTCCTGGCCTACACCGTCAAGGGCTTCGGCCTGCCGCTGGCGGGGCACAAGGACAACCATGCCGGGCTGATGACCAAGGAGCAGATGGCGGGCTTCCAGAGCGCCAACGGCGTCCGCCCCGGCCATGAATGGGATCTCTTCGAGGGGCTCTCCCTGCCTGAGAGCGAGATCCGCGCCTTCCTCGACCGCGTGCCCTTCTTCGTCGAGGGGCGCCGGCGGCTGAGCGCACCGGCGCTGCCGGTGCCGGCGAAGCTCGAGGCCGGCATTCAGCCGGTGATGTCGACGCAGATGGGCTTCGGCAAGATCCTCGACGAGATCGCCAAGGCGGGCGGGCCGCTGGCGGACCGGATCGTCACGACGGCGCCGGACGTCACCGTCTCGACCAATCTCGGCCCCTGGGTGAACCGGCGCGGGCTCTTCGCCAAGGCCTCGATGGCCGACACCTTCAAGGACGAGCGCATCCCCTCGATGCAGAAATGGGAGTTCTCGCCCAAGGGCCAGCATGTCGAGCTCGGCATCGCCGAGATGAACCTGTTCATCAATCTCTCGGCGCTCGGCCTGTCGCACGCGACCTTCGGCGAGCGGCTGATCCCGATCGGCACGCTCTACGACCCGTTCATCTCGCGCGGGCTCGATGCGCTGAACTATGCCTGCTACCAGGATGCGCGCTTCATGGTGGTGGCGACGCCGTCGGGCGTGACGCTGGCGCCGGAAGGCGGCGCCCATCAGTCGATCGCGACGCCGCTGATCGGCATGAGCCAGGATGGTCTCTGCGCCTTCGAGCCGGCTTTCGTCGACGAGCTGGCGGTGATGATGCGCTGGTCCTTCGAGTACCTGCAGAAGGATGGCGAGGGCGATCCCGACGAGCGCACCTGGCTGCGCGACGAGACCGGCGGCTCGGTTTACCTGCGGCTCTCGACACTGCAGCTCGAGCAGCCGCAGCGGGCGATGACGCCGGAACTCGAGAGCGAGATCATCGACGGCGCCTATTGGCTGAGGAAGCCGGGTCCCAACGCCTCGGTCGTGATCGCCTATACGGGCGCGGTCGCGGCGGAGGCGATCAAGGCGGTCGGGCTGCTCGGCGAGGACCGGCGCGATGTCGGCCTGCTCGCGATCACCTCGGCTGACCGGCTCAATGCCGGCTGGCAGGCGGCGGAACGGGCGCGCCAGCGCGGCAACCACCGCGCCACCAGCCATGTCGAGCGGCTGCTCGGCGGGCTCTCACGCGATTGCGGCATCGTCTCGGTGCTGGACGGACATCCCGCGACGCTGGCCTGGCTCGGCAGCGTGCATGGCCACCGGCAGAAGGCGCTCGGCGTCGAGCATTTCGGCCAGACCGGGACGGTGGCGGATCTCTACCGCCATTTCGGCATCGACGCGAACGCGATCGTCCACGCCGCGCAGGCGGCGGCACCGGGCCGGCCGGTGCGCTATCTGAAGGCACTGCCTTAAGGCGCCCAACGTCATTCTCGGGCGGCGCACAGCGCCGACCCGAGAATCTCATGACGCGAAAGAGCTGGTTTCCGAGATGGTCGGGTCAAGCCCGACCATAACGGTGGCGTTGCGCTCAGAAGCGCGGTGTCGAGAAGGTGTTCGCGAAGGGGTTGGTGCCGGCGCCGATGCGGCCGGGCAGGGTGTCCTCGCCATAGAAGCTGCCGAAGCTGGCATAGGCCGGGCTGGCTCCCATATGCTGGCTGGCATAGCGGTTCATCGAGCCGACCGGGACGACGTTGCCGAGGTCGAAATAGCTGCGCTTCTGCACGGTGACGCGCAGCGGGCCGCGCCGGTTCTGCGCTTCCGCGAAGGAGACCCACACGGTCGACGCGGCGACGGAGAGGGCGAAAACGGCGGCGAGACGCTTGAGCGAACCCATGGCGACGACATCTCCAGAACAGCGGCGATCCGCTTGGTGCGAGAACGGGACTCTATGGTGAATGCTAGACTACCGTAGTTAACGATTTTGTCAGCGCTTCTCTGCGCGCCGCGCGGCGCCCGGCTGGGCCGTCCCGGTCTTCGTCCGCAGGGCGGGGGCGGGGGCGTCGGCGTCGAGCCAGGAGACCTTGCGCCCGCTGGCGGAGAGGCGGGGCGGCGCACAGCCCGGCTGGCGATTGAGCTCGCTGCGCGCGAAAGCGCCGCGCAGGGCGGGATCCTCGCCGGCATTCAGGAGATCGATGCGATCGATCAGGCAGACGAGCTGGCGGCGGTCGGCCGGCTTGCCCTCGCCGCCGCACCACCAGCCGCTCAGGGCCAGCGGCACGGTGCCGCCCTCCATTCGGAAGGCGATGCAGGCGCGGCCGGATGCCCCGTCGCTCAGCGTCACATCGGCGGCCTCGACCGGGCCGAAACGCGTCTCGACGGCTGCCGGCAGGCTGCTGCGCTGCACCGACAGGCCCCGCGCCGCGGCCGTGCGCACCAGCGCGACGATGAAGGGTCGGGACAGCTCGTCGCGCTCGTGCTGCACGGCGAGCCGCAGGGCGAGATGCGGCTTCGGCTCGGCAAAGCCGCCGAAGCTCAGGAGATCCTCGCGCCGCGTTCCGTCCGCGCTGCGACGCGCGTCGAGCACGGCCGGCTGGCGCTCCAGCTCCGGCGATTCGAGTCCGAAGATCGGGATCGGCCGCGCGATGGCGACCCAGCTCTCCTGGCCGGCCGCTGTGGCGCGCGGCGGTGTCACGACCTCGGAAAGGGGCCGCTGCGCCGGTTCGGAGAGGGTGGAATAGGAGGAGATGGTCGCCTCGCTCTGCGAGGACAGGGCCGTGACCAGGGCTCCGGCCGCGCCGATGCCGGCCGCGGCCGCCAGACCGCGCCAGACAAGGCCGGTGGTCAGGCGGATGGCCGGCAGGCGCAGGACGCCGCTGACCGCACCGCCAAGGCGGCCGAGGGCCCGGACGAAGGCTTCGATGCGATCGGCGCCGCGGATGAGAGCGGCTGTCGGGTCGAAGCGGAGAAACTGGGTGCCGAGGCCGGCCAGCAGCGGGCGAAGGCGCGCGACCGACGCCGCAGCGAGGGGCTGTCGCAGCCTTTCGGCCCAGGGCCGCATCACCAACAGGAACTGACCCGACGCCACGCGCAAACTGTCCGCCTCCGCCGCCCAACCCGCGGCCTCGCCCGCGGCCAAGGTGGGCGAGGGGCGGTCAGCAGGCCGTTACCGGCGCAGCGGTTTCGCGACGCAGCGTGAATCGTCGGTCAACGCACAGGGTTAACGCTGCGCTGCGGGGCCCGTCGCGCCGGCGGTCCGATTGACTTTTGCGCGTCCAGGGTGTTCTCACAGGCGGTGTCACGCGGGGCAAAGCTCCGCGCGCGACACCGCGATGTCTTCAGCCCTTCGGGATTGGCCTCTGTGACCGTCCGTCAGACGACGAAACGCACGACCAAAACGGCGACCGGGACCACCGGCACGCTGCGCTGAAACTCGCCTCGGTTCCGGGTCCCTCTCCCCCCGGCGGGGGCTGACGCCGGACCCGCCCCCTCATCGGGCGGACGGTGCCGAGGGGGAGACCAACCGGGATCATCCGAAAGGAACATCATCATGAGCTTCAAGGTCGCGATCGTCGGCGCCACGGGGAATGTGGGCCGCGAGATGCTGGACATCCTGGCCGAGCGGGCCTTTCCCGTCAGCGAGGTCGTGGCGCTGGCCTCGTCGCGCTCGATCGGGACGGAGGTTTCGTTCGGCGACAGGACGCTGAAGTGCAAGTCGCTCGAGCATTACGACTTCTCCGACACCGACATCTGCCTGATGTCGGCCGGCGGCGAGATCTCGAAGGTGTGGTCGCCCAAGATCGGCCAGCAGGGCTGCGTCGTAATCGACAACTCCTCGGCCTGGCGCATGCATCCCGACGTGCCGCTGATCGTGCCGGAGGTGAACGCCGCGGCCGTCGCCGGCTTCACCAAGATGAACATCATCGCCAATCCGAACTGCTCGACCGCGCAGCTCGTCGTGGCGCTGAAGCCGCTGCACGACAAGTACGGCGTCAAGCGGGTCGTCGTCTCGACCTACCAGTCGGTCTCCGGCGCGGGCAAGGAGGGCATGGACGAGCTCTTCAACCAGACGCGCGCCGTGTTCTCGGCCGGCGAGGTCGTGACCAAGAAGTTCCCGGCCCGCATCTCCTTCAACCTCATCCCGCAGATCGACGTCTTCATGGAGGACGGCTTCACCAAGGAAGAGTGGAAGATGATGGTCGAGACCAAGAAGATCCTCGACCCGAAGATCAAGCTGACCGCGACCTGCGTGCGCGTTCCGGTCTTCATCGGCCATTCCGAGAGCGTCAACATCGAGTGCGAGAGGCCGGTGACGGCCGACGAGGCGCGCGAGGTGCTGCGCGCGGCGCCGGGCATCCTCGTGATCGACAAGCACGAGCCCGGTGGCTACATCACCCCGCATGAGGCGGCCGGCGAGGACGCGACCTACATCTCCCGCATCCGCGAGGACGCCACCGTCGAGAACGGCCTGGCCTTCTGGTGCGTCTCCGACAATCTGCGCAAGGGCGCGGCGCTGAACGCGGTGCAGATCGCCGAGGTGCTGATCAACCGCAAGCTGATCCAGCCGCGGCAGAAGGCGGCCTGATCGATCATCCCCGATTCGGGGCGACGAGGCGGGCTTCGGCCCGCCTCTTTGCGTTGGGGCGCGCCGTCATGGCCCTCGGCCCCCCGTGGGGGTGGCGGCCGCATGCGGGCCGTTCGTTCTTTGCGCAACCCATCGCCGGCAAAGCTCTCTAAGCTGGGCGTTCCCTCCGTCGCGATCGCCCCGTGCCCAACGCTCCCCAGACCGAACCGCCGCCGCCGATCCCGACCGCCATCGCCACTCCGCCGCGGCGCGACGCGCCCCTGCGCGGGATCGCCTTCGTGCTGCTGGCGAGCATCTTCCTGACCTCGGCCGACATGGTCTCGAAGCTGCTGACGCAGCAGATCTCGCCCCTGCAGGTGAGCTGGCTGCGCTATGGCACCTTCACCCTGATCATGCTCGGCATCGTCTGGCGGCGCGGCGGCCTCCCCCGGCTCGCGACGCAGCGGCCGGTGCTGCAGATCCTGCGCGGCGTCGGCGTGCTCGCCTCCTCGGTGCTCTTCGTGATGGCGCTGCGCTCCATGCCGCTGGCGGATGCGACCGCGACCGGCTTCGTTGCGCCGCTCTTCGTCACGGCGCTGTCGATCCCGATCCTGCGCGAGACGATCGGCTGGCGGCGCTGGACCGCGACGCTGGTCGGCTTCGCCGGGGTGCTGATCGTGGTGCGGCCCGGAGGAGCCGGCTTCCACATCGCCTCGCTGCTGGCGGTGGGCTCCGCGCTGGCCTGGGCCTTCGCCATGATCATGACGCGGATGATGAGCCGCACCGAGAGCCCGCTCACGACGCTGACCCATTCGGCGCTGATCGGCTTCGGTCTGCTCAGCCTCGCGGTGCCGTTCCTGTGGACGCCGGTGACGCCGGCGATCGTGGCGATGGGCATGTTCGTCGGCCTGTCCTCGACGATGGGCCACTGGCTGATCGTGCTGGCCTATCGCCATGGCGATGCCTCGCTGCTGGCGCCCTTCTCCTATATCCAGCTGCTGTGGGCCTCGCTCTTCGGTCTTTTCGTCTTCAGCGTGCTGCCCGATCTCTGGACGCTCGTCGGCGCCGTGATCATTGCGGGCTCGGGGCTCTACACCGCCCATCGCGAGCGCATCAAGGCGCGCGAGGCGGGCTGAGCGTGGCGCGCAGGGCCGGAGTGGCGTAGCGCGCCAGGAACATCGCGACCGCTTCATCGACCACCCGCCGGATCTCGGCTTCCGAGGGCGGTCGAGGGTCCGCATTGAACAGGCGGGGACGCAGCAGGGTCGCCTGGCAGAGATCGATGAACTGGCTGGCCGCGAGAAAGCTGTCGTCGATTGCAAGATCGCCCGCCGCGACGCGACCTTCCAAAAAGGCACCGAGACGCTGCCCGCCGAGCAGCGGGCCGCGTTCGTAGAAAGCGCGGCCGATATCCGGCATGCGCTCGGCCACGCCGAGCACGATCCGGTGGGCGCTCAGCGAGAACGGATCGGTCAGAAGCCTGATCAGATTGGCGCCAAACCCCGCCAGCGCCCGCGGCAAATCGGCATGCTCCGTGAGCGCGTCGTAGATGTGCTGGCGGTGCTTTTCCCGTTCGCGCTCGATCAGCGCGACGAAGAGATGCTCCTTGTCCTCGAAATAGACATAGAGCGTGCCCTTGGAGACGCCGGCTGCGGCGGCGATTTCGTTCATGCTCGCGGCGTCGAAACCCTGGGCGTGGAAGATCGCCTGCGCGCCGTCGAGGATCTGGCGACGCTTTTCGGGATCCATCCCCGCGACCCGACGGTTGCGGGCTGCGGCTTTGGGCCGTTGATCGGCCGTGCTGGTCATCGGTTCCATCCGTCAGGCGCAGGACGCATCTGCAAAATCATCGAACCGCTTGGTTCGATTCGCTCTTGATATGCCGCGAGACGCGGGCTAGTTCAATATCAATCGAACCGCTTGGTTCGAATTGTTCGTGATCGGGAAGATCCCATGGCTGCCGAAATCCTGCCTGAGGCGCGCGGCGAGGTGCGGCGCGACCGTTTGAAACTGGTCGAACCGGCGAAGGCGGCTCCGGACGCTGCCCCCGCGGGGGTCGAGGCGCGCCGCGCTGGCGAGACGGCGCCGGAGGCCGACAGCACGTCCGCATCGAAGCCATCGCCCCGCAGATCCATGATCCGCCGCGCGGGACTGGCGCTGGTCGGCACCGCCCTGCTGGGCGCCGGACTCTGGTTCGGGGCCGACTGGTGGTTCAATGGCCGCTTCATCGTCTCGACCGACGATGCCTATGTCGGCGCCGAGATGGCGACGATCTCGGCCAAGCTCTCGGCCAATGTCACGAGCGTCAGCGTCACCCAGAACCAGGAGGTGAAGGCGGGGCAGCCGCTCGTCGCCCTCGACGATGGCGACTGGCGGCTCGCGCTCGACAGCGCCCGCGCCAAGACCGCCACGGCTCTGGCGACGCTCGCGCGCATCGACAGCCAGATCGAGGCCGGGCAGGCAAGTCTGCAGCAGGCCCAGGCGCAGGAGGTCTCGGCCCAGGCTGGCGTCACCCGCACGGTGGCCGATTTCGAGCGCGCCAGCAGTCTCGCCGCCAAGTCCTATGGCTCCCAGGCGACGCTGGATGCAGCGACGGCCGCGCGCGATCAGGCGAAGGCCTCGCTCGGCAGCGCCGTGGCCGGCGTCGCCGCCGCACAGGCCAATGTCGAGGTGCTGAAGGCCCAGCGGGTCGAGGCGGCGAGGCAGGTCGAGGAGCTGAAGATCGCCGAGCAGAAGGCGGAGCGCGACCTCGGCTTCACCCGCGTCACGGCGCCGATCTCGGGGCTCGTCGCGAACACGAATGTGCAGCTCGGCGACCTCGTCAGCGCCGGCAAGCGGCTGATGTCGATCGTGCCGCTGGACCAGGTCTATGTGGATGCCAATTTCAAGGAGACGCAGGTCGGGCCGCTGAAGATCGGCGACAGGGCCTCGATCACGGTCGATGCGCTGCCAGGCCAGGTCTTCGAAGGGCGCGTCAGCGGCATCAGCGGCGGCACCGGCTCGGTCTTCACGCTGCTGCCGCCTGACAACGCGACCGGCAATTTCACGAAGATCGTCCAGCGCGTGCCGGTTCGCATCGCCCTCGCCCCCGAGGCCACGGCGCGCCATGTGCTGCGGCCCGGCATGTCGGTGGTGGTCAAGATCGATCCGCGGCCTTCAGGGCAGCGCTGACGGGCCGAGCGACCCGCAACCGTCATCCCGGGCGACCGAAGGGAGACCCGGGATCCATGCCTGAACCTCACCAATCCATGCTCCGGCATGGATCCCGGATCGGCGCCGCGCTCGCGGCTTGTCCGGGATGACGAGGAGGTTCACGAGAAGGAACGGCCGCCATGGCCACCGCGACCCTGACCAGTACGGCGGGCAGCCCCCCGGCCGACGACGCCATTCCGATGCGCCGGATCTTCGCCTTCGTGGCGATGGTCTTCGGCATGTTCATGGCGATCCTCGACATCCAGATCGTCTCGGCTTCGCTGGCGGAGATCCAGGCCGGCCTCTCGGCCTCGTCCGACGAGATCGCCTGGGTGCAGACGGCCTATCTGATCGCGGAAGTGATCATGATTCCGCTGTCCGGCTATCTCAGCCGGGCGCTGTCGACGCGCGTCTTCTTCACCATCGCCGCGGCCGGCTTCACCATCGCCAGCGTGCTCTGCGCCATGTCGTCCTCGATCAACGAGATGATCCTGTGGCGGGCGGTGCAGGGCTTCATCGGCGGCGGCATGATCCCCGGCGTCTTCGCCGCCGCCTTCACGATCTTCCCGGCCTCCAAGCGTCCCGTCGTCTCGCCGCTGATCGGGCTGGTGGCGACGCTGGCGCCGACGATCGGCCCGACGGTCGGCGGCTATCTCAGCAGCGCCTTCTCCTGGCACTGGCTGTTCCTGGTCAATGTCGTGCCCGGCATCGGCGTCACCATCGCCGCCTGGACGCTGATCGATTTCGACAAGCCGCAGAAGGGGCTGTTGAAGCGCTTTGACTGGCTCGGCCTGGTCGGCATGGCGGGCTTCCTCGGCAGCCTCGAATATGTGCTGGAGGAAGGCACGCGGCTGGACTGGTTCGAGAGCCACGAGATCGTCTTCTTCAGCGTCGTCATGGTGTTGGGCGCGGTGCTGTTCTTCTGGCGGGCGCTGACGCGGGAGGACCCGCTGGTCGATCTCTACGCCTTCACCAACCGCAACTTCGCCTTCGGCTCGCTGTTCTCCTTCTGCATGGGCATCGGCCTCTACGGGCTGACCTATCTCTATCCCGTCTATCTCGGTCGCATCCGCGGCTATGACGCGCTGCAGATCGGCGAGACGATGTTCGTCACGGGTCTGTGTATGTTCCTGACGGCTCCGATCGCCGGCAAGCTCTCCGCCAAGATCGATCCGCGCGTGCAGATGATGATCGGCTTTGCGGGTTTCGCGCTCGGCACCTGGATCGCCAGCGGCATCACCGCGGACTGGGATTTTCACGAATTGCTCGCCCCTCAGATCCTGCGCGGCGTCTCGCTGATGCTGTGCATGGTGCCGATCAACAATCTCGCGCTCGGCACGCTGCCGCCAGTGCAGCTCAAGAACGCGTCGGGGCTCTACAACCTCACGCGCAACCTCGGCGGCGCGGTCGGGCTCGCCCTGATCAACACCCTGCTCAACAACAGGACCGACCTCCACATCGCCCGGCTGCACGAGCATGTCGCGGCCGGCCGGCAGGTGGCGGAGGAGGCGATCGCCCAGACGATGCAGCGCTTCCTCGATTATGGCGACGCGGCCGAGCAGATGGCGCTCGCGCTGATCAACCAGAGGGCTCACAAGCAGGCGCTGATCCTGGCCTTCGGCGACGTCTTCCTCGGGCTGACCTGCATCTTCGCGGCGCTCGTCGCGCTGGCGCTGTTCATGCGCAAGCCCCCGGCCGCGCAGCCCGGCGCCGGCGGCGGCCACTGATCCTCTCGCGACCGGCGGTAAGAGCCCCCGACGCCTCCGCAAGGACGGGATGCCGCAGCCCGCGCGATTGACAAACGGGCCTGACTTCGACAAATAATAGAGCAATATCAGTAGTTTAGATGTTTTCTAAACTACGCGCCGCAAAGCCGGCGATGTGGAAGGCGTCTCCGATGAGTTTTTCGTCCCCGAAGGAACAGACCGCGCAGCGGGCCATGGCCGACCAGATTCCCTGGCCGCAGAAGAGCCCGGCCTCCTGCCCGATCAGCGCGGTGAAGGCGCGGCTGCGGACCGCCGGTCTGCGGCCGACGCGCCAGCGCATGGCGCTGGGCTGGCTGCTCTTCGCCAAGGGCGACCGCCATGTCAGCGCCGAGATGCTCTATGAGGAGGCGCTGCGCGCCCGCGAGCCGCTCTCGCTCGCCACAGTCTACAACACGCTGCGCCAGTTCTCCGAGGCCGGGCTGCTGCGCCAGGTTTCGGTCTCCGGGCCGAAGACCTTTTTCGACACCAATGTCTCCGAGCATCACCATTTCTACAACGAGGATGACGAGACGGTCGTCGACATCCCCGGCTCGACGATTCAGGTCGCCGGGCTGCCCGCGGCGCCGGAGGGCATGATGATCTCCTCGGTCGAGGTCATCGTGCGCCTGCGCCGCGCCGACGGTCAGGAGATCGAGACCCGCACCACCGAGCATCGCGGCCATGAGGGCCGTGTCGCAGCGGGCGGACACTGATGATCGTCTGCTCCTGCAACGTCCTGTCCTGCCATCAGATCAAGGGCACCATCGCCCCTGACGGCACGGGCCCGCGGACGGCGGGAGAAGCCTATGACTGCCTCGGCTGCAGCCCCGATTGCGGGCGCTGCGCCCGCGAGGTGCGCGCGATTCTCGCAGAGGCGCGGGCAGCCTGCATGACGCAGTGTGGCTCCTGCGCGGCGCGCGACATCGAATGCACGGTCCACGTCGCCGTTGGGCAGATGATGGACGGGCTCCAGGCCGAGAACGACCTCGCCGCCTGAGCCCGCCAACGGGGCCGGCTGCGATATTGGTCCTTCCCTTTCGGGGTGCGCTGTCCTACATTAGGATCATTCTAATGTAGCGGTGGAGCCTCAGTGCCATGAAGGGTGACAAGAAGGTCATCGAATACCTCAACAAGGGGCTGCGCTCCGAGCTGACGGCGATCAACCAGTACTGGCTGCACTACCGGATCCTCGACAATTGGGGTCTGAAGGAGATGGCCAAGACCTGGAAGAAGGAATCGATCGAGGAGATGGTCCATGCCGACCGCTTCGTCGACCGCATCCTCTTCCTCGAGGGCTTCCCGAACATGCAGACGCTCGATCCGCTGCGGATCGGCGAGAACGTCAAGGAAGTGATCGAGGCCGATCTGAAGGCCGAGATCGAGGCCCGCGCGCTCTATCAGGAAGCGGCGAGCTATTGCCGCGAGGTCGGCGACTACCCGTCCGAGGACCTGTTCAAGGCCCTGATGAAGGACGAGGAAGGCCATATCGACTTCCTCGAGACGCAGCTCGACCTCATCGGCCGCATCGGCATCGAGCTCTACACCCAGAAGCATATGGGAGGCCTCGACGAGGACCACTGAGGCTCCGGCCGTTCAGGCAGGATCTTGCGAAGCCGGTTCCGCGATGCGGGGCCGGCTTTGTCATGAGCGGCACGTCTCGATCAACCTGCGTCGCCGCGCGAGCTTTTCCTGGGATTCGGAATTAGGCTGTCATCCCCGACGCAGCGAAGCGGAGATCCGGGATCCATTCCGGAGCGCCGGTGAGGCAGGTTCCGGAATGGGTCCCGGGTCAAGCCCGGGACGACCGCGTGTTTCCAGGTCACATCATTCAACGAGGATGATCTCAGGAAGGCGATGCGGGTGATGACAACCGCCACAGTGATCTCGGTGAGCGCGGCGATGGGGCATCGCTTCAGCAAGCCGGTTAAAGCCTCGATCCGGCTGCTCGCCGGGCTCGGCGTCGAGGGCGACGCCCATTGCGGTGAGACGGTGAAGCACCGTTCGCGCGTCGCGGTCGACCCGACCCAGCCCAATCTCCGGCAGGTCCATCTCATCCACGCCGAACTCCTCGACGAGCTGAACGCCGCCGGCTTCGACGTCGCGCCGGGGCAGATGGGCGAGAACCTGCTGACGCGCGGGCTCGACCTGCTGGGCCTGCCGGTCGGCGCCCGACTGAGGTTTGGGCAGCAGGCGCTGGTCGAGATCACCGGCCTGCGCAACCCCTGCGCCCAGATCGAGGCCTTCCGGCCCGGCCTGCTCGCCGCCGTTCTGGGGCGCGATGCGGAAGGCCGGCTCGTGCGCAAGGCCGGCATCATGGGCATCGTGCTGGAGGGCGGGGCGGTCGCGCCGGGGGATGCCATCGCGGTCACGCTGCCGGCCCTGCCGCACCGGGCGCTGGAGCGGGTGTGAGGCCGCAGCGGGTTCGTCCCGTGCTTTACGGCTCCAACGTGGCCGTCGCCGCCCATAAAGAAACCCGCCGGCGCGAACCGGCGGGTCTGATCGTTGGGCGGTGCGGGAGCGTCAGATGTAGCTGACGTTCGCCGCTTCGGGGCCCTTCTTGCCGGCGCGAATCGAGAAGCGCACGCGCTGCCCGTCCATCGGCGGCTGAAGGCCGCTGCGGCTCAGCGAGGAGACGTGCAGGAACACGTCGGCGCCGCCCTGGTCGGGCGCGATGAAGCCGAAGCCGCGCTCCGCGTTGAAGAACTTCACGGCGCCGTCGAAGGGGCCTTCCATCGGGCCGCTGTCGCGGTTGCCGAAGCCGCCACGATCGGAATAGCCGCCGCGATCGCCGCCACCATAACCGCCGCGGTCGCCGCGATCGGCATAGCCGCCACCGCCGCCATAGCCGCCGCCGAAATCGTCACGCGGGGCGCGCGGCGCCCGCGGGGCAGTCTGCGTCGCGGTCGAGGCGTCGATCTCGTGCACGGCCACCACCTGCAGGCCGCGGCGGCCCTCGCCGAGGTCGGCGATGATCGTCGCGCCTGGCAGCAGGTCTTGCTGGTCGAGCGGGCCGATCGCAGAAATGTGAAGGAAAACGTCGCCCGAACCGTCGGAGGGCGACGCGAAACCGAACCCCTTCTCGGGATCGAACCATTTGACCTTGGCTTCGATATTTTCGTGCGTGACAAAAGGCTGGGCGGCAGGAGGCTTGCGACGATCGTACATGGAGCTTCGAGGCTGAGTGAGCGGGAAATCGCAATCTAGCGCAAGTAAAGCGTGGCGTCATCGGGGGTGAAGCGTAATTTATTGCCGTTTCAGCGTCGCTGCGAAGGTCGCCTCTCCCGACCGGCTCCGTCCTTTGCCGGCGCAAGCCTTCAGTCCGAACGATCGGCCCGCGCCAGCACGGCCCGCAACAGCACGTCGAGACCCGGTTCGACGTCGTCGCGCGTGCACAATTCGCCGTTGTTGTGGGTGATGCCGCCCTTGCAGGGGGTGAAGATCATCGTCGTCGGGGCATGGCGCGCGACGAAGTAGGCGTCGTGACCGGCCTGGCTCAAAATGTCGCGGTGGCGATAGCCCTTGGAGCCGGCAATCCGGCGCACCTGCTCGATGAGTTCGGGCGCGAAGATGTTTCCGCCCCAGCGCCAGACATCGAGGATCTCGACGCTGCAGTCGGCCTTCGCCGCCGATTCGTAAGCCGCGCGGCGCATCGCCTCGGCCATCACGGCGGAGGTCGTCGGGTCGGGATGGCGGACGTCGCCGACCGCCTGGGCCCAGTCGGAAAGGATGCCGGGCTTGTTCGGCCAGGCGACGAGGCGGGCGGCGGTGGCCTTGCCGCCCGTGCCGGCATGGACCCAGCCGAGATCGTCGACCGCGACGAGGAAACGCGCGCCGGCAATGAGTGCGTTCTTGCGCCGCTCCATCGGCCAGGGGCCGGTATGGGCGGTCTCGCCTCGGAACTCGATCAGCATGCCGGTGGAGGGAAAGCCGCCGGTGACGACGCCGACCTGCATGCCCTCGCGGTCGAGGATCGGCCCCTGCTCGATATGGAGCTCGTAATAGGCGTCGAAGGCATGGGGCGTCTCCTCCATCTCGCCGCGATAGCCGATGCGGGCGAGTTCGTCGCCGAGCCTGCGGCCCTCCTCGTCGACGCGGCCATGGGCCCAGTCGAGGGTGTAGGCGCCGGTGAAGGTGCCCGACCCCACCATGGGCGGGGAGAAGCGCGCGCCTTCCTCATTGGTCCAGTTGACCAGCTCGATCGGCCGGCGGGTGCGATGGCCGATCGTGTCGAGGGCGCGGCAGACCTCGAGCCCGCCGAGAACGCCGAGGATGCCGTCGAAGCGGCCGCCATTGAACTGGGTGTCGAGATGGCTGCCCATCACCACCGGCGGCAGATCGTCCTGCGTGCCGGCCCGCCGCGCGAAGATGTTGCCGATGCCGTCGATGCGGACGGAGAGCCCGGCCTCGCGGCACCAGGCGACGAACTGGTCGCGAACCTCCCGGTCCGAATCGGAGGCCGCGAGCCGCGAGAGGCCACCCGGTCTGCCGGGCCCGATCTCGGCCGAGCGCTCGATCGTCGCCCAGAAGCGGTCCATGTCGATGCGGGCGGGGGCGGTCATGTCCATGGCGTCGTCGTCTTCCGTCGGTCGGACCCCGCGGCGGCGCGGGGAGGGTCGGTCGACTATCGCGGCAGATCCCGGACGCGATCAATGCCCGCCGCTGCGGGGAACCCATCCGCCGCCGCATGGGTTTGCCAACGGCGAAGCTGGCGGGGGCCCTCATGAGATTGCTGAAGAACCGGCTCGTCATCGCGGTGCTGTCGGCCGTGCTCGGCGCGGTCGGCTGGCTGGTGGCGGAGAACCTGATCCCGGAACGAAAGGATCTGGAGAAGCCGCTGCCGCATCATCTTGCCGCTGCGGACCCCCAGTTCGGCCGGTCGATGGCGGCGCTGTTCGGCTCGAACATGCTGCCCGGCAACCGCATCGAGACGCTCGTCAACGGCAACGAGATCTTTCCGGCGATGCTGAAGGCGCTGCGCGGGGCGACGCAGACCATCACCTTCGAAACCTACATCTACTGGCGCGGCGATGTCGCCGACCAGTTCGCCGAGGTGCTGTCGCAGAAGGCGCGGGAAGGGGTGAGCGTCAAGGTGCTGCTCGACTGGATCGGCAGCATCCCGATGGAGGAGGCTCTGGTCGAACGGATGAAGGCGGCGGGCGTCGAGGTCGTCCGCTTCCGCCCGGTGGCTTGGAGCACGATCGACAAGGTCAACAATCGCACCCATCGCAAGATCGTCGTGGTCGATGGCCGCATCGGCTTCACCGGCGGCGTCGGCATCGGCGACGAGTGGAATGGCGACGCCCGCACCAGGGCCGAGTGGCGCGACACCCATTACCAGGTCGAGGGGCCGGTCGTGGCCGAGCTCCAGGCCGCCTTCGCCGAGCACTGGCTGGAGGCCGGGGGCGAATTGCTGATGGGGGACCGTTTCTTCCCGGCCATCGCGCCCGCGGGCGACAGTCCGGCCCAGGTGGTGGCGAGTTCCACGAATCAGCGCAGCGTCATGCATCTGATGCTGATGACGGCGCTGTCTTCGGCAAAGACGCGGATCCGGCTCGGCACGCCCTATTTCGTTCCGGACGAGACGACACGCCGGCAGCTGCTGGACGCTCGGACCCGGGGCGTCGAGATCGACATCCTCGTTCCAGGCGCGATCACCGATGCCCGGCTGGTGCGGAAGGCGTCGCGCCATGTCTGGGGCGAACTGCTCGAGGCCGGCATCCGCATCCACGAATTCGAGCCGACCATGTATCACTGCAAGCTCGTCGTGGTCGACGAGGCCTGGGCGTCCGTGGGCTCGACCAATATCGACGACCGGGCGCTGCGGCTGAACGACGAGGTCAATCTCAACGCCTATGATCCGGCCTTCGCCCGCGCGCAGATCGCCGTGTTCGAGGCGGATCTGAAGCGGGCGCGGCCCTACACGCTGGCGCAGTGGCGGGCGCGCTCGTCCTGGGAGCAACTCTCGGACTGGCTCGCGAGCCTGCTGCGCTCGCAGATTTAGGCCGTGTTGGCTGAAGGCTTGGCGTCCAGCGGCATCAGCCCGAGCCGGTCGCGGGCCGCCCAGCGGCCGAGCATCAGCGCCGCGACCAGCGCCAGTGCGACGGCGAGCCCGATCCAGATGCCGCTGCCGGCGAGCGGCGTGCCGAAGCCCAGCGCGATCGAGAGCGGCAGCCCGATCACCCAATAGCCGAGCCCGGCATAGAGCATGGGGATGCGCGTATCGCCGAGGCCGCGCAGCAGGCAGGAGCCGACAACCTGCGCCCCGTCGACGACCTGGAAGATCGCGGCGAAGACCAGGAAATGCATCGCCAGCGCCGCGACCTCGATGGCGCCGGGGCGGCTGACATCGAGAAAGGGGCGCACCAGCCCGTGCGGCGCCAGCCACATCACGAGGGCCGTCAGCGCCATGAAGCCGACGCCGAGCACGATCGCGACCTGCCCGGCGCGGCGGATGCCGTCGCGGTCGCCCGCGCCGAAGGCGCGGCCGACGCGCACCGTCGCCGCCTGGCCGATGCCCATCGGCACCATGAAGGTCAGCGATGCGATCTGGATGGCGATGGCATGGGCGGCGAGCGCGGTGGGGCCGATCAGCCCCATCAGGAAGGCGGCACCGTTGAAGATCACGACCTCGAAGGCGAGCGTCGCGCCAATGGGCAGGCCGAGCCGCCAGAAGGCCCGGTAGCGCGGCCAGTCCGCGACCCAGAAGCGCCCGAACAGGCGGAAGCGCCGGAACCGGCGATCGCGCAGAATCAGGGCGGTCAGGCCGGCGAACATCAGCACGGAGGAGAGGGCTGTAGCCAGGCCCGAACCGGGCAGCCCCAGCGCCGGCAGGCCGAGCCGGCCGAACATCAGCACCCAGTTGGCGAAAGCGTTGAACAGCACTGCGGCCAGCACCACCAGCATCGCGGCGAGCGGGCGCTGCAGCGCCGCCACGAAGCCGCGCAGCACGAGATAGAAGAAGAAGGGCAGCAGGCTCCATTGCAGCGCCCGGACATAGCTGCCCGCCGCCGCGGAGAGCGCGCGATCCTGACCCATCGCGGCCAGCACGGCTTCCGCCTGCCAGAGGAACAGCCACATCGGCCCGACCAGCGTCGCCGCCGCCCAGAAGCCCTGGCGCACGGTGCGCCGGATCTCGCGCACGGCGTGGCGGTTGCGGCCGAGCTCGATCGAGAGCATCGGCGCCACCGCCGCCATCACGCCGATCCCGAAGATCAGCACCGCCATGTAGAGATTGGAGCCGAGCGCACCGGCCGCGAGGGCGTCGGGGCCGAGCTGCCCCATCATCAGCACGTCGGTCGCCGTCATCGCCGTCTGGGCGAGATTGGTCAGAACCAGCGGCCAGCCCAGCCGCAGCGTCGCCGCCGCCTCGGCCAACCAGGCGGAGCGGGACGAGGGCAGGGCGGCGGGCGGCGCAGGCGACGTCATGGGAGGCTGCTTCTAGACCAAACGGCGGAGGAAGTAGCCAGCCATTCATCGCGACGTCGGCGGTCGCGCGCCGAGGCCGTCAATTCGAGCTGAGGCGCCGCAGATCCTCGATCAGGCTCTTGGCGAGCTGGGCGGCGGGAGGAGACGGCTCCCGGCCCGCGGGGCTGATCAGGCCGATCCGCAGCATGTTGACGCCCGGCGAGGTCAGCGGGCGCCAGGCGATCTCGCCGTTCTCGATTTCTTTGAGGAAGCCCAGACGCGTGAAGAAGGCGATGCCGAGCCCGAGTTCGATACAGACCCGGATCATCTGGATCGAGTTCGAGGTGATCCTGGGCTTGAGCTGCGCCTTGAACTGGCTGAAATCGGCATCGATGTCCGCGCCGCGGGGCAGGGGGCCGGCCTGGTCGAGCACGGGGTAGGCCCTGACCTCGTCGAAGGACACGCTGAGGCGGTCCGTCAGCGGATGGTCGACCGGCATGACGACGCCGATCGGCGCGGGCACCTCCGCGATGAAATGGACATGGGCGGGCAACGGACTGACGAAGGTCAGGCCGATGTCCACGGTGCCGTCGCTGACCATCTGGGCAATCTCTGCGGGAGCCACCGCGAGAACCGTGTGATGGATCGCGGGGAAGTCCCGGCCGAATCGAGCCAGCGCCCGCGGCAGGAAATCGACGAGAAGCGAGTCGAGCGCCGCGATGGTGACATGCCCGGAACGGGCCTCACGCAGATCGTCGATCGCGGCGCGAACCCTCGCATAGCCCTCGATGGTCGAGGTGATGTGCTGCAGCAGCAGTGCGCCGGCGACGGTGAGCCGCATGCCGCCGGGCAGACGGTCGAAGAGAGGCCCGCCGAACTCGTCTTCCAGCTTCAGGATCTGGCGGTTGATGGCACTCGCGGCGACGTTGAGCTGCCCGGCGGCGCGGCGGATCGAGCCCAGCCGCGCCACCTCCCGGAAATAGAACAGGGCGGCGGCGTGCATCGGCCGGGCTCCTCAGATCCATTCCGCACTTGTCCCGATGGCCGGAAGGATCGCGTTGATCGTGTCATCGCATCTGGTCACGCGAATTGCCGTCCGTGCGGCGCGGCGTGCCGTCAGCGTGCGGCCTTCTTCGGCCATGCCGCCACCATCGGATGATCGAGCGTCGTCGTCAAAGAGGATTCGGCGCCTCCGGGCGTGCCCCAGCCGGTGATCTCCGGGCCGAAAAAATCGCGGTTGACCGCCGACCAGGCCGCCAGCTCCGGCGGCAGGCGGTCGTCGGCATGGATCGCGGCGACGGGGCAGACGGTCTCGCACAAGCCGCAGTCGATGCATTCGTCCGGCTGGATGTAGAGGGTCCGGCCGCCCTCGTAGATGCAGTCGACCGGGCAGGCCGCCAGGCACGCCTTGTCCTTGATGTCGATGCAGGCGTCGGTGATGACGAAGGGCATCGGCCGGTTCCTCTCAGCGGCCCTGCCAGACCGGCTTGCGCTTCTCGCGAAAAGCGCGGACGCCCTCCTCGGAGTCCTCCGAGCGCAGAGCGGCGACCAGAGCCGGAACGCGCAGCGCCTGCGCCTCCTGCGGCGAAAGATGGGCGGTGCGGCGCATCACCTGTTTGATCGCACGCAGCGAGAGTGGCGCGCAGGCGAGGATCTCCTCGATCCAGCGGTCCACCGCCGCGTCGAGCGCATCGCGGCTGGCCACCTCGTTGACGAGCCCGAAGGCGAAGGCCTCCGCGGCCCGGATCCGGCGTCCGGTCAGGAGCATGCCGAGCGCGTGGCGATGCGCGATCTGGCGCTGCAGCAGCACCATGCCGCCATCGAGCGGCAACCGGCCGACGCGCGGCTCCGTCAGGCCGAAGCTGGCCTCTTCCGCCGCGATCACGATGTCGCAGCCGAGCACCATCTCGAAGCCGCCGCCTACGGCATGACCGTTGACCCGGGCGATCACCGGCACGTCGAGCGTTTCGCGCAGGGCGATGCCGCCGAATCCGGCCGGCCGCGACGCTGCCCAGTAGCCGAGGCCGGTCTGGCCGGGGTCGACATTGCGCATGTCGGCCCCGGTGCAGAAGGCGCGGTCGCCGGTCCCGGTCAACACGACGACGCGGACGGACGCATCGGCCTCGATCTGCTGCCAGATGAGCTCCATCTGCGTCTCGGCCTCGCGGTCGAGCGCGTTCAGCACCTCCGGCCGGTCGATGGTGACGCGGGCGACATGGCCGGCGATGGCGAGGCTGACCGGCATCAGGCGACCTTGCCCAGGGTGGCCATCCCGATCTCGCCCAGAACGGCCTCGGTGTGCTCGCCGAGCGCGGCCGGGACGACCCGGATCGTCACCGGCGCCGCCTCCATATGGATCGGCGAGCCGATGACGCGCACGCGCTCCGTCGGCCCGTCGGCTTCGAGGATCATGCCATTCACCGCGGTCTGCTCGTCGGCGAGGGCCTCTTCGAGACGGCGCACCGGCGCGCAGAGCAGGTCCTGCTCCTCGAGCCGGGTCAGCCAATAGGCCGTCGTATTCGTCCGGAAGCGTTCGGCGAAGAGCGCCTGCAGCGCCGGCTTGTTGGCGACCTGCAGTTCGTGGCCGGCAAAGCGCGCATCCGTCTTCAGACCGGGAAGGTCGAGCGCGGCGGCGATGTCGCCGAGCGGATCGGCCTTGAAGGCGCCGACCATGACGAGCGCGCCGTCCAGCGTCTCGAAGACGCCGGTCAGCGGCATCGCCCCCCAGTTCACCTCACGCCCGCGCATCATCTGCGCCGCGGCCTCCTGCGTCTGGGCCGCCAGCATCGAATCGAACAGCGAGACGCTGATGCGCTGGCCCTGTCCCGTCTGCTGGCGCTGGAGCAGTGCGAGGAGGATGCCCTGGACCATGTGCATGCCGGCCGAATAATCGGCGAAGGTGGTCGAGAGCACGGCGAGCGGCTGGTCGGCATTGGCCCGGCGATGCATCACGCCCGAGAGAGCCTGCGCCAGCACATCCTGCCCGCCCTTGTGCGCGTAGGGCCCGGTCAGGCCGAAGCCTGTTCCGACGGCGTAGATCAGCCGCGGATTGCGGGCCGACAGCGCCTCGTAGGAGAAGCCCATCCGCTCCATCACCCCGGCGCGGAAGTTGTTGACCACGACATCCGCCTCGTCGATCAGCCGCAGGACGGCGTCCCTGGCCTCCTGCCTGCGAAGGTCGAGGACGACCGAGCGCTTGTTGCGGTTGAGCGAGCAGAAGACGGGCCCCTGCAGACCGGCAGGGTCGTTCGGGAAGGCCGTCCGCGACAGATCGCCCGTCGGCGGGCGCTCGATCTTGATGACGTCGGCGCCGTAGTCGCCCAGCATCTGGGTGGCGACCGGGCCCATCATCACCTGGGTGAAATCGACGACCTTGATGCCCGACAGCGGCAATGCGGCAGGGGGGGTCACGCGGCGTTCTCCAGGGTGGTGGCGTTGGCGGAGGGGACATCGCCCGGGTCGCCGCCCTGGGCGCGCACCTTCCGGCAGATTTCCTGCGGGGCGACATCGCGCAGGCGCTGGCCCGAGGCGACGGCGAGGGCCGCAGCGACGCCTGCCGATTGGCCCATCGCCATGCAGGGCGGAATCTCGCGGGACATCTTCTGGGCCTGCTCGGTCGCGGAATAGTGCCGCCCGGCCACGACGAGCCCGTCGAGGCCCTGCGGCAGCATCGACCGATAGGGCGTGTAGTAGTCGCGCCCCCGGGCGACCGTGTCGGCGAAATGCACCCGGTCGAGCACGTCGCGCTTGGTCACGACATAGTCGCCCTGAAGCAGCCGCGTCTGGCGCACGCCGAGCTGCGGCGCGACATCGACGACATAGCAGCGCTGGAAGCCGGGCATGGTCTCGCGGACATAGTCGACCAGCGCATAGAGCTTGTTGCGGCCCTCGAAATCAGCGCGGCTGAGGTCCTCCACCGAGAGCGCGTCGAACCCGGCCATGTGCGGACAGTTGCACCAGACGACACCGGGGAGCGGCGTCTTGAGCCACCACATGTCCCAGGAGCCGCCCATGATGCGCTTGGCCTGCCGGTCGATCGTCGCGAAGGCGTCGGGCTCCTCGTGCTGGAAGCGTTCCGCCTCGTCGGTGTCGACGCCGCCGAGCCGGAACACGGTGGTGACGATGAAGGAGCCCTTCTCATGAGCGGCCCCTGCGGATGCGGCGACGTCGAGGTCTCCCGAGGCATCGACCACGGCATCGGCCAGGATCGCCTGGCGGCCGGCCTTGGTCTCGCAGACGATGCCGGTGACCCTGCCGTTCTCGACCAGCGTGCGCGAGAACCAGGAGTGGAGGCGCACGTCGAGCCCGGCCTCCGCGACCATGTCGTTGGCGGCGCGCTTCCAGCCATCCGGATCGAAGGCCGCCGCCATCACGATCGGCTGCGGCTTGGTCTGAGCCCGGAAGTCATGGGCGCCCCAGCGCGCCCATTTGCGGTGCATCGCCCAATCCTGGCGCCGCTCCTCCGGCGGCGGATAGACACAGGCGCCGCGCGCGGCCATGCGCTCGATCATCTCCATGCAGATGCCCTGCACGGTGACCTCGTCCCCGTTGTGCATGTCGTCGAGCACCAGCACCATGCCGCCCGAGGCCAGGCCGCCGAGATAGGGATAGCGCTCGACCAGGGTGACGGCGCAGCCTTCGCGGCGGGCGGCGATGGCGGCCGACATGCCGGCGGGACCGCCGCCGACGACGAGAACATCGGTCTTGGCGACGACCGGGACGGAGCCGCCCGGTTCGGCGATGGTGATCGCAGTCATGGTCCTCTCCGGATCGGGGGTTGGCCTCAATGGCCGTTGGCGGGCTGCCATCGCACGAGCAGGCGCTCGAGCATGGTCACGCTCAGGAAGAACAGCATCGAGAAGCAGGAGGCGACGATCACGGTTGCGTAGAGCAGCGCGGAATCGAAGGAGTAGGTCGCCTGGATGATCAGGGCGCCGATGCCGAAATTGGACCCGATCCATTCGCCGACGATCGCACCGACGACGGAGGTCGAGGCCGATATCTTCAGTGCCGAGAACAGATAGGGCAGCGAGTTGTAGAGCCTGAGCTTGAAGAAGACCTCGCGCTTCGAGGCCGAGAGCACGCGCATCAGCTCCATGGCCTGCGGGTTCACCGCCTCCAGCCCGCGCACCATGTTCACCAGCGTCGGGAAGAAGCAGATCAGCGCGGCGATCGCGATCTTCGGTTCCATGCCGTTGCCGAGAAGCAGGACGAGGATCGGCGCCTTCGCCACGACGGGAATCGTGTTGATCAGCACGACGGTCGGGAAGAACGTGTCCTCCAGCGTCTTCTTGTGAACGAAGGCCGTGGCGATGATGATCGCGACGAGATTGCCGATCAGGAAGCCCGACAGCGCCTCGATCGCCGTCGGCACGAGGTTGGCCAGAAGCACGTCGCCCTTGCCGATGAGCGTCTGCGCCACGAGCAGCGGGCTCGGCGCCACGAAGGGCGGCACCTTGAACAGAAAGACCAGGGCGGCCCAGATCCCGAGGAAGATCCCGATGCCGACGAGGGGCAGGATGCGGCGGCGCAGTTGAGCCCGCCGCCGGGCCGCTCGGAACCCCGCTTCGGCGTCCGCGACGCTTTCGTTCTGCGAGATCGCGGTGGCAAGCGTCATTCCGTGCCTCCCAACGCGGCGCGCAGCACCGAGGCGACGCGGGTGAAGTCGGGTGTCTCGCGGATCGCGAGCGTGCGGTCCCGGGGCAGGTCGATGTCGACCAGCGAGGCGACGCGACCGGGATTGGCGGCGAGCACCAGCACCTGCTCGCCGAGGAACAGCGCCTCGTAGACGGAATGCGTGACGAACAGGATCGTGGTGCCGGTTTCCCGCCAGATGCGGCGCAGCTCCTCGTTCAACCGGTCGCGCGTGATCTCGTCGAGCGCTCCGAAGGGCTCGTCCATCAGCAGAAGGCGCGGCCCCCCGAGCAGCGCCCGCGCGATCGAGACGCGCTGCCGCATGCCGCCGGACAGCTCATGCGGGAAGCTGCCCTCCCACCCCTCCAGTCCGACGAGCTTGAGCAGCTCGCGCGGGGTCGGCATGCCGGCGGGAAGGCGCTGCCGGCCGCCGACCTCGAGCGGAAGCTCGACGTTCTGCAGGGCCGTCCGCCAGGGCAGCAGCGCCGCATCCTGGAACACGAAGCCGAGTGCACGCTGGAGCCGCGCCTGCTGCGGCGTCTGGCCGAGGACGGTGACCTGGCCGGAGCTGGGGGAGATCAGGTCGGCGACCACCCGCAGCAGGGTGGACTTGCCGCAGCCGGAAGGCCCCAGCAGGCTGAGGAAGCCGCCATTCGCCACGGAGAAGCTGACATTGTCGAGCGCCGTCACCGTGCGGCGATCGGTGACGAAGCGGACGCTGACATTGCGGCACGTGACCGCCATCTCGCTGGCCGCCTGCGGCGCTTCGGGCGGGCTCGGCTCGATCAGGGCGAGCGCGGACATCGGCTCAGCCGATCCGCGGGCGGGAATCGGCCGTGGCCTTCAAGATGTCGAGCGTCATCACCTCCGACAGCTTCGGCGTCCGTTTGGTGAACTGGCCGAGCGAGGCGTAGAGATCGATCTGCTGCTGCCAGACCGCCGCGTCCATCGTGCCCCAGCCTTCGGCCTTGGTCTGCGGCCCGAAGGAGAAGGCGAGCATCGTGTCGAGCGCCTCGCGCTCGTCGGCTGCGACCAGATTGGGATATTCCTTGACCAGAAGTGCGACGGCCTGGTCGCGATTGGCATGGGCATAGGCCCAGCCCTTGGCCGAGGCGCGCAGATAGCGGGCGATCAGGTCGCCCTTGGTCTTCAGCGTTTCGGCGGTGGCGTAGTAGGGCAGCGCATAGAGTTTCACGCCGGCATCCCAGAGCGACAGGGCGACCCTCTCCGGCCCGAGCACCTTGAGCGCGGTGGTGTTGGTCTGCCAGCCGGTGACGACATCGACCTGTCCGGTCAGGAGCGGGGCCATGTCGGCACCGATCGGGATGATGGTGACGTCCTTCTCGGGGATCTTGTTCTGCGCCAGCAGCGCGCGCAGCAGGATGATCCCGGTGGACTGGATGCCGACCTTCTTGCCGACGAAATCGCCGGGCTCGCGCACCGGCTTCTTGGCCAGCGAATAGAAGGTATAGGGATGCTTCTGGCAGCCGGCCGCGAAGCAGACCACCGGCACGTCCTGCGAGGCCGCCAGCATCAGCGACGGGCTCGACGAGACCTGCCCGACCTCGAAGCGCCCGCTGGCGACGACGGCGACACCGTCGACATTGGGCCCGCCGGCCTGGATCCGCAGCTCGATCCCCTCGGCCTCGTAATAGCCGAGCGCCTTGGCGCAGACCTCGCCGATCTGGTTGCCGCCGGCAATCCAGCCGAGCTGCATGTTGAGGACCGCCTTGCCCTGAGCGCCGGCCTCGAACGAGATCAAGGGTCCGGAGATTGCTCCCGCTGCGGCGGAACGGAGAAAACGGCGGCGGCTGATCGACATCGTGACGGTCCCCTTCATGACGCTTCATGGCGTCTTGAGCGGGATTAGATCACTGCCGGGCGTACTCAGATAGAAGAATATTTCGCCTCTGGCGTTGCCGTAATGAGATCATGCTCAATCCGGCGTCAGCTGCCTTGCGGATGCTCAGGCGGCTGTTATCGCTCCGGCAGCGCGACGTGCCGCAGCTCGACGCCGCCCTCCTGGAGGATGACGCCGGACCGGAGGAAGGCCTGCCCCCAGACAGGGTCTTCGAAGGCGGGAGCCGGGGTCTCGACGCAGGTGATGCCGGCGTCGACGATCGCCCGTGCGCAATCGATGCAGGGGAAGAAGGTCGTCGCCAGCCGCGCGCCCGCCGTGGCATGGCCCTGTCGGGCGGCTGCGAAGATGGCGTGGCGCTCGGCATGTTCCATCCAGACGAAGCGTCCGTCGCCCTCGTGTCGCTCGGGCAGATCCCGCACCCCGGCGGGGAAGGTGTTGCAGGCCGTGATGACGGTCCCGTCGGAGAGCCGGAGGCAGGCGCCGACCTGCCGCACCTTGTTGGGGCTCTGGCGAGCGACGTCGAGAGCCAGCAGCATGTCCGTCATCGGGGGCCTCGCAGGGGAAAGGACATTGCCGGCCGAGCACGAATTGCGCCAGCCGCCGTCTTCACCGTTCCAGCGCGTTTCCGGCGCGTAAAGAGCAGATTCAGGCAACGGCGATGCGGGGTGGTCAGCGATGCGTCCGTAGAGGTGCTGCAGGCCGGCCGTTGAGGCGGTTGCGGTCTCGCGCCGGCTCCTGGCGCGCGGCCAAGGGGTCGGACTCCGCAGATGTCGGGAGTGGAGCTGATCCCGTCGCACCGGCGCCCGCGGGCCCGTTGCCGGTACCGAAACCAAAAACCCCGGAGACCGCTTTTGCCAAGCGGTGTCCGGGGTCTGGAAAATGGTGGGCGCGACAGGGATCGAACCTGTGACCCCTACGATGTCAACGTAGTGCTCTCCCGCTGAGCTACGCGCCCGTCCGCCGCGTCGGGATCTCGTCGCGGCCTTCGGAACAGGTCCCGCCGTTGCCGGGCGACCATGTTGCGAGGTGTGCGGCTATAGCCGCTCGCTTCGAGGCTTGCAAGGCGCTTTGTGGAGAAAGCGTCGCGGGCCCCGGCGGCGGTCTTCAGGCCGCCAGCAGCTTCTCGACCTCGTTCACCAGCTCGCGCAGGTGGAAGGGCTTGGAGAGGACCTTGGCGTCCTTGGGGGTCTGCGAATCGGGGTTGAGCGCCACCGCCGCGAAGCCGGTGATGAACATCACCTTGATGTCGGGGTCGAGCTCGGTGGCGCGGCGCGCCAGCTCGATGCCGTCCATCTCGGGCATGACGATGTCGGTCAGCAGCAGCTCGAAGGGCTCTTCGCGCAGCCGGTTGTAGGCCGACAGCCCATTGTCGAAGGAGGCCACGTCATAGCCCGCATTCTGCAGGGCCTTGACCAGGAACCGGCGCATGTCGTTGTCGTCTTCGGCGAGAAGTATCTTGGTCATGGGCCTGATCTGTCCGTCCCGTAAGGCCTGTGTTCTGGTGCAGCGGAGGCCGGCGAGGCAACCCGGTCCCGTTCTCGTCTCGTGTTCGCGCCCCATCCCCGCGCGTCCGCGGCGGCAGGGTTATCGGCCCGCCCCCGCAGTGGGAACCCACGGTTTCTATAAGGCATCAGTACGGTAAACAACGGGTGAATCCGCGGCCGGTTGCGGCTGCGCGCCTGCGGCGCTTCAACCGGCGCGCGTTGTGTGCTTGTGTCTGTGCAGATGAGCGAGCCATCCCGCCCCTTTCCCACCGGCCCGGAAGACGTCGTCGCCGAGATCGAGCGGCCCTACACGCTGTACCAGCCGGCGCTCCACATCGTGCCGGTGGTGGTCGACGTTCCGCATGCGGGCCGGCGCTATCCCCGGGCCTTCGTCGAGCGGGCCCGGCTGCCGCTGCGCTCGCTGCGTCGCTCCGAGGACGCCTATGTCGACCGGCTCTTCGCCCGCAGCGTGGCGCTGGGCGCACCGTTGCTCGCGGCCGAGTTCCCGCGCGCCTATCTCGACGTCAACCGCGAGCCCTACGAGCTCGATCCGCGCATGTTCGAGGGGCGGCTGCCGCCCTTCGCCAACACCCGCTCGCTGCGGGTGGCTGGCGGGCTCGGCACGATTCCCCGCATCGTCGGCGACGCCTACGAGATCTATTTCGGGCGGATTCCGGTCGAGGACGCGCTGGCGCGGATCGACGCGCTGTACCGGCCCTATCACGCGGGGCTGCGCGATCTCGTCCAGCGCACGCAGCGCGCCTTCGGCACCTGCATCCTGGTCGACGCGCATTCCATGCCCTCGACCGGGCTCGACCGCGACGGGCCGGTGAAGCCCGACATCATCCTGGGAGACCGATTCGGCACCAGCGCGGCGGGCTATGTCACCGACATCGCGGAAGCGGCCTTCGTGCGCCGGGGTTTCAGCGTGACGCGCAACCGCCCCTATGCCGGCGGGTTCATCACCGAGCATTACGGCGCACCGAGCACCGGCGTGCACACGCTGCAGATCGAGATCAACCGCGCCCTCTACATGGACGAGGCGACGCTGCTGCCGCATGGCGGATTTGCCGTGCTGGAGGAGGCGATCACCGCCGCCATGGCCGAGTGCTTCGCACGCTGGAGCGGCTGGCTCGAGGAGTTCCGCCAGGCCGCGGAGTAGGGGCGAGCCGGGCCGCGTCTGCGGTCGTTGCCACCGCAACAGAAAAAAGGGCCGCACACTTGCGTGGCGGCCCAAGTCTAGGGAGGAAACGCCCAAGGAGGGCAACGAAGGCTTGAGGTCATCGCCCCTTCGCAGTGCACAATATGACGGTGCAGCGCAAAAAAGCAAGTGGCCTGACCAAATTTCTGCGAGAGCGGGCGGCGGATGGGGCATGCGCCAGACGCAGAACAAGCCGGTCTGTCCGACGGTGCGAGTGCCCGGCGCTTGCCTTCGCGGCTGCCGGCGATCATCAGGGGCGGGCGCTGCGGGGCCGGCGCGAGAAGGAGCGATCATGAGCGCCGTCGATTTCGGAGCCTTCGTGGCGGAACTCGCGACCCAGTCCGGCCGGGCGATCCTGCCCTTCTTCCGTGCTCATCACGGGCTCGAGGACAAGTCCCGCGGCGGCGCCTTCGACCCCGTCACCGAGGGCGACAAGGCCGGCGAGAGCGTGATGCGCCATCTGATCCGGCGCCAGTTCCCGGCTCATGGCGTGATCGGCGAGGAGTTCGGCAACGAGAATGCGGAGGCCGAGTATTGCTGGGTGCTCGATCCGATCGACGGAACGCGCGCCTTCATCTCCGGGATTCCGGTCTGGGGCACGCTGATCGGGCTGACCCGCCGGGGCGTGCCGGTCTACGGCATGATGCATCAGCCGTTCACGGGCGAGCGTTACTGGGGCGATGGCGGCGAGGCCCGCTACGATGGGCCGGGGGGAGCGCGCATCCTGCGGACGCGGCAGGTCCAGAGTCTCGCCGGCGCCACGCTGATGACGACCTCGCCCGCCCTGTTCAAGGGCGAGGAGGCACAGGCCTATGCCCGTGTCGAGGAGGAAGTCCGGCTCGCCCGCTATGGCTGCGACTGCTACGCCTATTGCATGCTCGCCGCGGGGCATGTCGATCTCGTGATCGAGAGCGGCCTGAAGCCTTATGACATCGTCGCGCTGATCCCGATCATCGAGGGCGCGGGCGGCATCGTCACCTCATGGGACGGGGGCAGCGCCGCCGGCGGCGGACGCATCCTCGCCGCCGCCAACAAGGCGCTGCATCAGGCCGCGCTGGCGCGGCTCGCCGGCTGAAGCGGGGCCGGCTGCGAGCTGGGCGTCCTCGCCCGGGATGAAGGCGTCGAAGGCGGCCCAGAACTGTTCCCGGATCGGGTCGCTCTCCATCAGGATCTCGTGGCGCGCCTCGCGCAGTACGAGCGCCGCGCCCGTCTTAAGGCGGGCGGCGAAGCGCTCGATCGCGGGCGTCGAAACGACGCGGTCGCGCCCGGCGGCGATCACCAGCGTCGGCACGCGGACTTCGCGGGCGGCGTGAGGGGCGGCCAGCCGCGCCATCAGGCGGAAGGCCGTCCGAACCCAGGCGATGGTCGGGTCGCCGATGCTGAGATGACGGGCGGCAGCCGAAAGCGCGCTGTTGCGGGCATAGCGGACGGGATCGCCGCTCAGGCGATTGCCGTCGAAGGGCTTGGTCGCGATCGCGGTGTCGCCGCCGGCTGGCACGAAGGCCTTGCCGAAGCCGAGCCAGAACAGGGCGCTCGCGAGCCGGCTGGCGGCCCTCGGATTCTCGATGATGGCGAGCTCGAGCATCGGCGCCAGCGCCACCAGCCGGGAAACGGGCAGGGCGTCCCGGCGGGCGGCGTCGAGGCACAGGGCCGCCCCCATCGAATGAGCGAGGACGAAAAAGGGGCCGGGGCAGCGCTCCTGCATCTGCGCCATGGCCAGAGCGAGATCCGCCTCGTAATGGCGCAGCCAGCCGACATGGCCCTTGCGCTCGCGGCGGACGAAGCGCTGTGAGCCGCCCTGGCCGCGCCAGTCGAAGGTCAGCACATGGAAGCCGCGACGGCGCAGTTCGGCGGCTGTCTCGCCGTAACGCTCGATGAATTCGGCGCGGCCCTGCACGAGGACGACCGTGCCGCGCACGGGCTTCACCGTCGGGCGCCAGCTCGCGAACCGGATGCTGGCGCCGTCGCGCGTCCGGGCGAACCAGACCCGGCCATGGCCCGGCATCGGATAATCGGGATGGGCGAAGAGTTCGGCGTCGGCCATGGCGGGCTTTCCGGCGGCTGGCTCGCGATCCGGGCGGCGTCGCCACCGATCCGCCGACCGTGTTTATGCCCGCCGGAACGACCTCTTGAAAAGCCGAAAACGTCTTCCCAGATCAGCTCCGTGCAGGCCGGAACGGCTGCACGAACCTGAACCGGGCCCGCGCTCGAGACGAGGCGGGCTGGACATCGACGTCGCTTCTTTGGAGGACATCATGCGTCACTTCGATCTTTCCCCGCTCTATCGCTCGACCGTCGGCTTCGACCGTCTGTTCTCGCTGCTCGACCAGGTCGGCAGCGCCGAGTCGGCCCCGAGCTATCCGCCCTACAACATCGAGCGCACGGCCGAGAACGCCTACCGCATCACCATCGCGGTCGCGGGCTTCGGCGAAGCCGACCTCTCGATCGAGAGCAAGGAGAACGCGCTGACGGTGCGCGGCGAGAAGCAGGCCAACGACAATGGCGAGAAGCGCGAGATCCTGCATCAGGGCATCGCCGCGCGCGCCTTCGAGCGCCGCTTCCAGCTCGCCGACTATGTGCACGTGACCGGCGCCAGCCTCGAGAACGGGCTGCTCCACATCGATCTCGTCCGCGAGATCCCCGAGGCCAAGAAGCCGCGCCAGATCGCGATCGGCAGCGGCAAGGCCAAGGTCCTCGAGGCCAAGGTGGAGACCGCCCAGGCCGCCTGATCGCGGCCTCGCGCATCGCCTGCAACAGAGGCGCTCCCGGACAACCGGGAGCGCCTTTTTCGTTGTCGCCGGTGAGTGGGGGGAGACGCGGCCCGACTTACTCCATCGGAGTCACGGGGACGGCGGGCGTCTCGGGCTTCGGCCGGGCCGAGCTCGAATCCTGCGGCTGCACCGGCGGCAGCTGGGCGGGGATGCCGGGCTCGGTGCGGGCCAGCGGCGGCGTGCGTTCGCCGCCTTCGGTGCCGCGGACATCGGTCGGATTGACGAGGCGCGGCTTCTCCGCCCCGCTCACAGGGTCCGTCGAGCCCGGGCTCGGGGCCGCCGGGGCCGCCGGCGCGGGCGGGATCTGCGTCGCCGGGGCGCTGGCCTCGGCCGGCGGCTTCGGAGCCGGCGCCGGCTCCACGCGCGGCGGGGCGGCCGGGGAGGGCGGCGTCGCTGTCGCGGGTGCGCTCGCCTCGGCGGGAGGCTTGGCAGGCGCCGGGGCCGGCTCGGTCCGGGGCGGCGTGACCGGCGAAGGCGGCGTGGCGGTGGCGGGCGCGGACGCCTGCCCCGGCGGTTTCAGGACCGGCGGGCGCTCCGGCGGTTGCGGCGTCAGCCGCTGCGGGCGCGGCTTCGCCTCCTCGCGCGGCTCGACACGGGCGACGCGTGGCGTTTGGCGCGGGGCCGCCTGCAGCACGATCCGGTCGAGTTCCTGACCGCTATAGGGATCGAGGATGAGGCGGACGCGGGCGCCGCTGCGGGTGCGCCCGTCGACAACATAGGCGGAGCCGGTCGCGATGGTGCGGTCGACCTGCGCCAGCCCCAGATCGCGGGCGGCGATGCGCGAGATCGCGCGCTGCGGAATGGGTGCCGGCGGGCGCGGCGCGACATAGCGATAGCCGTAGCCATAACCGAAGCGCTGCTCGAGATAGGGCGCCTCATCATCGAGATAGTACTGGGCCGAGGCAGAGCCGGCGCTGCCGGCGAGGGCGCCGGCGACGGCCAGACCCATCAGCGCGGTGCGCGTCGGCGCGGTCGAACGAAGAACCATGGGGGGCAGACCCTTCCAGGATGGACTGACAGGCGTTCAGTCTTCCTTAGGGATTGCGGCAGGCGTGGGGCTGAAAGCCGGAGGGTTTCAGCCTTCCGCTGCCTCGATCAGGGCGATCAGCCGGGTCACATCGGCTTCGGGCGTGGCGAAGGACATCACGAAGCGGCCGACCGCCGCGCCGGCGGCCAGCGCCTCTCCCGCCGGCAGGGCGCGCGCGGACCAGTCGAGATAGCCGACACCTGCCGCTTTCAGCCGTACCTGCAGGGCCGCAGACAGAATCGGAAACACTTCATTGGCCTGGCAGGGCCAGGCGAGGCGGGCCTGGGAGCTGCGCCCGATCGCCTGCGCGAGGCGCTGCGCCAGCGCATTGGCATGGCGGGCCAGGTCGAGCCAGTGCCCGTCGGCGAGCAGCCCCTCGAACTGGGCGCCGATGAGCCGGCCCTTGGAGAGCGTCTGGCCGGCGCGCTTGCGGCGCCATTTCATCTCGGCCGCGCGGGCCGGATCGAAGAAGACGACCGCCTCGGCCGCCCAGGCACCGTTCTTGGTGCCGCCGAAGGAGAGCACGTCGACGCCCGCCTTCCAGGTCGTCTCGGCCGGGCTGCAGCCGAGCGTCACCAGCGCATTGGCGAAGCGGGCGCCGTCCATGTGCAGGGCCAGACCGCGCGGCGCGGCGGCCGCCTTCAGCGCGCGGATCTCGTCGGGCGTGTAGATCGTGCCGCATTCGGTGGCCTGGGTGATCGACAGCACCTGCGGCTGGACCTGGTGCAGCGCGCCCTCGCGGAAGCGGGCCAGGGTCTGCGTCACGTCTGCGGGCGAGAGCTTGTTGCCGGCTCCGGGCAGGCCGATCAGCTTGGCGCCGTCGCTGAAGAACTCCGGGGCGCCGCATTCGTCGTCTGCGACATGGCTCTCCTCATGGGTGATCACCGCGCCCCAGGGGCGGGTCAGGCTCGCCAGCGCCAGCGCATTCGCCGCCGTGCCCGAGGTCACCAAGAAGACCGCGACCTCATGCTCGAAAATTTCCGCGATGCGCCGCTCAGTGGCTTGCGTCCACCCATCCGTGCCATAGGCCGAGGCCGGTCCGTCATTGGCGGCGGCGATCGCGGCCATGACCTTCGGGCTGGCGCCCGCGATGTTGTCGCTGATGAAGTTCATGCCGCCAGCGATAGAGACCGGCGGCGCCCTCGCCAAGGGCGCCGGGCGCCTAGCCGACCAGCGCCTGCACGAGCAGGGTCAGCGAGGCCGCGATCAGAGCGAGGAAGGTCGCGATCATGCCGACCACGCGGAAGCGCAGATCCTCGTCGAGATGCGACACGCCCCAGGCATGGCTCGCGCGCCCGAGGAGCAGGCAGAGGCAGAGCGCGTGCAGCAGCAGGGCCGGCGCGCCACGGAACTCGGCCATGGCGAGCAGCAGCAAAGCGAGCGGCGTGTACTCGGCGAAATTGCCGTGCACGCGGACGCGACGCTCCAGTTCCCGGTCTCCGGCGGTGCCGATGGCGACGCGGCCGCTGCGCCGCTGTCGCACGACCGAGAGGGAGAGCATGACGAAGAGCAGCGCCAGCAGCGCGGCATAGACGGGGACGATCACCAGCGACATCGGGCCTGACCATGGAGCACGGAGGCACCAGCCTAGGGGGGCGGTCCCCGCGGCGCCAGAGGTGCTCTGCAGAACGTCCGACAGGAAGTGAGCCGTCCTTGCGGCCCGTCATGCCGGAAATGTCGGGACACGCCGCTCATTCAACATAAAATTTCCGAAGCGTGGCGAATCACCGCTTGTGCGAAGATTGGAATTCTGGCAAATTCACCAAATAGGACAGTGTTGCTGTCCCATTTTTTCAGCCGCCGACCGGATCCCTTCGGGAGAACGGTCGTGCCAACGCAACGGAGCGGATCGATGACGAAAGGCACGGCCAAACACGCCAAAGCCAATCGTACGCGCGCCGCCCGCAAAGCGGCGGCCTGACAGGCGCGGCAGGGCGAAAGCCCTCAGCGCCTGCGGAGGACGCGGGCGCCCCGAGACCAGCGCAAGCCCCCCTCCGACGACAGAGCGACCGGCCCGGTTGGCCCCGTCCTTGCTGCGGCTCCGCGAGCCGGGGTCGAGACGGGTCCGGTGCGGCGGACAGGTGATATGGACTCAAGGTGGCCCTCCGGCGGAAGCTGGGCGGGCAGTGGCAAGCGGGGTTTGACGATGAGCGAAACCAGCCAGTCGAGCGGCGCCTTCGAGCGCGCGGAGACCTCGGGCGGCGCCACGCCGGCCACGCCGGCCTTCGAGCGTTTCCCCGAGGTTCGCGATCCGGCGATGCCGGTGCGCCAGGGCCTCTACGATCCGTCGATGGAGAAGGACTCCTGCGGCGTCGGCTTCATCGCCGACATGAAGAACCGCAAGAGCCACGCGGTCGTCGCGCAGGGCCTGCAGATCCTGCTCAACATCGACCATCGCGGCGCGGTCGGCGCCGATCCGAAGCTCGGCGACGGCTGCGGCATCCTCACCCAGATCCCGGACCGCTTCTTCCGCGAGGAATGCGCGACGCTCGGCATCACCCTGCCGGAGGTCGGCCATTACGCGATCGGCCAGTTCTTCATGCCGCGCGACAATGGCGACCGGAAGACCTGCGAGGACATCGTCGAGCAGACCGTGACCGAGGAGGGGCTGATCTTCCTCGGCTGGCGCGACGTGCCCGTCGACGGTTCCGATCTCGGCAAGGCGGTGAAGGAGACCGAGCCGGTCCATCGCCAGCTCTTCGTCGGCCGGCCGGCCGAAATCGCGACGGAGGAGGAGTTCGAGCGCAAGGTCTATGTCCTGCGCAAGTCCGTCTCCAACAAGGTCTACAAGCTGAAGGACCGCGCCACCGCGACCTATTACCCGGTCTCGATGTCGGCGCGCACGATCGTCTACAAGGGCATGGTGCTGGTCACCCAGCTCGGCAGCTATTTCAAGGATCTGCAGGACGAGCGCTTCGAGAGCGCGATCGCGCTGGTCCATCAGCGCTTCGCCACCAACACCTTCCCGTCCTGGCGGCTGGCCCATCCCTACCGGATGGTCGCCCATAACGGCGAGATCAACACGCTGCGCGGCAACGTCAACTGGATGGCGGCGCGTCAGGCTTCGGTCGATTCCGAGCTGTTCGGCCCCGACATCTCGAAGCTCTGGCCGATCTCCTATGAGGGCCAGTCCGACACCGCCTGCTTCGACAACGCGCTCGAATTCCTGGTGCAGGGCGGCTACTCGCTCGCGCATGCGATGATGATGCTGGTTCCCGAGGCCTGGAACGGCAATCCGCTCATGGATGAGGAGCGGCGCGCCTTCTACGAATACCACGCCGCGCTGATGGAGCCCTGGGACGGGCCGGCCGCGATCGCCTTCACCGACGGCAAGCAGATCGGCGCGACGCTGGACCGCAACGGCCTGCGGCCGGCGCGCTACCTCGTCACCGATGACGGGCTCGTGGTGCTCGCCTCCGAATTCGGCGTGCTGCCGATCCCGGAGGAGAAGATCGTCGAGAAGTGGCGCCTGCAGCCGGGCAAGATGCTGCTGATCGACCTCGAAGAGGGCCGGATCATCGGCGACGACGAGATCAAGGCGAGCCTGTGCCAGGCCAACCCCTACAAGGAGTGGCTGAAGCGCACCCAGATCGTGCTGGAGGACCTGCCGCCGGTCGAGGCCCGCGCGCAGCGCACCGACGTCGCCCTGCTCGATCGCCAGCAGGCCTTCGGCTACACGCAGGAGGACACCCGCCTGCTGATGGCGCCGATGGCGGTGACGGGGCAGGAAGCCGTCGGCTCGATGGGGACGGATACGCCGATCTCGGCGCTCTCGTCGAAGTCGAAGCTGCTCTACACCTATTTCAAGCAGAACTTCGCCCAGGTCACCAACCCGCCGATCGACCCGATCCGCGAGGAGCTGGTGATGAGCCTGCTCTCCTTCATCGGGCCGCGGCCGAACATCCTCGACCTGGAGGGAACCTCGCGGCGCAAGCGCCTCGAGGTGCGCCAGCCGATCCTGACCAATGACGATCTCGAGAAGATCCGCTGCATCGGCCATTACGAGGATCGCTTCGACACCAAGACGATCGACTTCACCTATCCGGCGCGCGACGGCGCGGGCGGCATGGCGGCGGCGCTGGAGCGGCTCTGCGAGCGCGCCGAGGCGGCGGTCCATGGCGGCTACAACATCATCATCCTGTCCGACCGTCTGGTCGGGCCGGACCGGATCCCGATTCCGGCGCTGCTGGCGACGGCGGCCGTGCATCATCACCTGATCCGCAAGGGGCTGCGCACCTCGGTCGGCCTCGTCGTGGAATCGGGCGAGCCGCGCGAGATCCACCATTTCTGCTGCCTCGCCGGCTATGGCGCGGAGGCGATCAACCCCTATCTCGCCTTCGACACGCTGCTCGACCTGCACGAGCAGGGCGCCTTCCCGACCGAGGTCGACGCCTATGAGGTGGTGAAGCGCTACATCAAGTCGGTCGGCAAGGGCGTGCTGAAGGTCATGTCCAAGATGGGCATCTCGACCTACCAGTCCTATTGCGGCGCGCAGATCTTCGACGCGGTCGGCCTGCGCAGCGACTTCGTCGAGCGCTACTTCTTCGGCACGGCCACCGCGATCGAGGGCGTCGGCCTGGACGAGGTCGCGCAGGAGAGCGTCAGCCGTCACAAGGACGCCTTCGGCGACGCGCCGGTCTATCGCAACAGCCTCGATATCGGCGGCGAATATGTCTACCGCATCCGCGGCGAGGAGCATGTCTGGACGCCGGACGTCGTCGCCTCGCTGCAGCATGCGGTGCGCCTCAACGCCCAGGACCGCTACGAGGCCTTCGCGCAGCAGGTCAATGACGAGGCGCAGCGGCTGACCACGATCCGCGGCCTGTTCAAGCTGAAGCAGGCGCGGGAGAGCGGCCGCGCGCCGGTGCCGCTGGAGAGCGTCGAGCCGGCCTCCGAGATCGTCAAGCGCTTCGCCACGGGCGCGATGTCCTTCGGCTCGATCTCGCGCGAGGCGCACGAGACCATTGCGATCGCGATGAACCAGATCGGCGGCAAGTCGAACACCGGCGAGGGCGGCGAGGAGCCGATCCGCTTCAAGCCGATGGCCGACGGGCGCTCGAAGCGCTCGGCGATCAAGCAGATCGCGTCCGGCCGCTTCGGCGTGACGACCGAATATCTCGTCAATGCCGACGTCATGCAGATCAAGGTCGCGCAGGGCGCCAAGCCCGGCGAGGGCGGCCAGCTGCCCGGCCACAAGGTCGATGCCAAGATCGCCAAGGTCCGGCATTCGACCCCGGGCGTCGGCCTGATCTCGCCGCCGCCGCATCACGACATCTACTCGATCGAGGATCTGGCGCAGCTGATCTTCGACCTGAAGAACGTCAACCCGACGGCGGACGTGTCCGTGAAGCTCGTCTCCGAGATCGGGGTGGGCACGGTCGCGGCCGGCGTCGCCAAGTCGCGCGCCGACCACATCACCATCTCGGGCTTCGAGGGCGGCACGGGCGCGAGCCCGCTGACCTCGCTGAAGCATGCCGGCTCGCCCTGGGAGATCGGGCTCGCCGAGACGCAGCAGACGCTCGTCCTCAACCAGCTGCGCGGCCGCGTCGCGCTGCAGGTCGATGGCGGCCTGCGCACGGGCCGCGACGTCGTCATCGGCGCGCTGCTCGGGGCCGACGAGTTCGGCTTCTCGACCGCGCCGCTGATCGCGGCGGGCTGCATCATGATGCGCAAGTGCCATCTCAACACCTGCCCGGTCGGCGTCGCGACGCAGGATCCGGTGCTGCGCAAGCGCTTCAAGGGCCTGCCCGAGCACGTCATCAACTACTTCTTCTTCGTCGCCGAGGACGTGCGGAAGATCCTGGCCGAGATGGGCTTCACCCGTCTCGACGAGATCGTCGGCCGCTCCGACCTGCTCGACAAGCGCGAGGCGATCGACCACTGGAAGGCCAAGGGGCTCGATTTCTCGCGGCTGTTCCACAAGGTCGACATGCCCGACGTGGCGATCCGCCATGTCGAGCTGCAGAAGCATCCGATCGACGACGTGCTCGACCGCAAGCTGATCGAGGGCGCCAAGGACGCGCTGGAATCCGGCACGCCGGTGGTGCTCGAGCACCCGATCTGCAATGTCGACCGGAGCGTCGGCGCGATGCTGTCGGGCGCCGTCGCCAAGACGTACGGCCATGCCGGCCTGCCGGAGGACACCATCACGGTGAAGCTCAAGGGCACCTCGGGCCAGAGCTTCGCCGCCTTCCTCGCGGCGGGCGTGACCGTCGAGCTGACGGGCCAGGCCAACGACTATGTCGGCAAGGGCCTGTCGGGCGGGAAGCTGATCGTGAAGCCGGACCCGGCGTCCAAGGCCGTGCCGGAGCGCTCGATCATCGTCGGCAACACGGTGCTCTACGGCGCGATCTCGGGCGAGGCCTATTTCCGCGGCATCGCCGGCGAGCGCTTCGCCGTCCGCAATTCCGGTGCGGTCGCCGTGGTCGAGGGCACGGGCGACCATGGCTGCGAGTACATGACGGGCGGCGTCGTCGCGGTGATCGGCCCGACGGGGCGCAACTTCGCGGCTGGCATGTCGGGCGGCATCGCCTATGTGCTCGACGAGGACGGGACCTTCCCGCAGCGCTGCAACCTCTCCATGGTCGATCTCGAGCCGGTCGAGGAGGAGGAGGACCTGATGGAGCGGCTGCACCATCATGGCGGCGATCTCGAGCACAAGGGCCGCATCGACATGGCCAACATGTCGGGCCATGACGAGGAGCGCCTGATGCAGATGCTGACGAACCATGTCGACTACACCGGTTCGGAGACGGCCAGGCGCATCCTGGAGAACTGGGCCGATTACCGGACCAAGTTCGTCAAGGTGATGCCGGTCGAGTACCGCCGGGCGCTGCGCGAGATGGAACAGGCGCGCTCGCTGCAGGCGGCGGAATAACACGAGGGTCGGTCCCGGGCGGGCTTCTGCCGCCCCGGGGCTTCATCGGGACAGGCGCCCCGCCCCGCGGGGATGCCCGGCTGAGCCGGGCGGGACGGCGAGAGACACAGGCATGGGCAAGGTCACCGGCTTTCTCGAATATGACCGGCAAGAGCAGAAGTATCAGCTCGCCGGCGACCGCATTCGCCATTTCCGGGAGTTCACGCTCCCGCTGGAGGAGCGCGACGTCAAGAAGCAGGCGGCGCGCTGCATGGATTGCGGCATCCCGTTCTGCCACGGGCCGACCGGCTGCCCGGTCCACAACCAGATCCCGGACTGGAACGAGCTGGTCTATTCCGGCGGCTGGGAGGACGCGCTGCGCAACCTCCACTCCACCAACAACTTCCCGGAGTTCACCGGCCGCATCTGCCCCGCGCCCTGCGAGGAGGCCTGCACGCTGAACCTCGAGAACATGCCCGTCACGATCAAGACGATCGAGCAGGCGATCGCCGACAAGGGCTGGCAGGAGGGCTGGATCGTGCCCGAGCCGGCTGCGATCCGCACCGGCAAGAAGATCGCCGTCGTCGGCTCCGGGCCGGCCGGCCTCGCCGCGGCGCAGCAGCTCGCCCGCGTCGGCCACGAGGTCCATGTCTATGAGCGCGAGGCCCGCGCCGGCGGCCTGCTGCGCTACGGCATCCCCGACTTCAAGATGGAAAAGAAGCACATCGACCGTCGCGTGAAGCAGATGGAGGCCGAGGGCGTCACCTTCCACTACAACGTCAATATCGGCGTGACGCTGCCCTTCCGCGAGCTGGTCGATGGCTACGACGCCGTGCTGATGAGCGGCGGCGCCGAGGTGCCCCGCGATCCCGGTCTGCCGGACACCAATCTCGACGGCGTGCATTACGCGATGCCCTACCTGACCCAGCAGAACAAGCGGGTCGGCGGCGAGGACGTCTCGGGCATCACGCCCATCCTGGCCGGCGGCAAGCATGTCGTCGTGGTCGGCGGCGGCGACACGGCGTCGGACTGCGTCGGCACCGCCTTCCGCCAGGGCGCGCTCTCGGTGACGCAGCTCGACATTCGGCCGATGGCGCCGCAGATCGAGGACAAGCTCACCGTCTGGCCCTATTGGCCGACGAAGTTCCGCACCTCCTCCTCGCAGGCCGAGGGCGCCGAGCGCGAGTTCCAGGCGGCGACGCTCGGGCTCGAAGGCCGCAACGGCAAGCTGACCGGCGTGAAATGCGTCCGCGTCGACGAGAAGCGCAAGCCGATCCCGGGCACCGAATTCGTGCTGCAGGCCGATCTCTGCTTCCTCGCCATCGGCTTTGCCGGCTCGGTGATCGAGGGCATGATCGCGCAGTCGGGCGCGTCCGTGGACAAGCGCGCCAATGTCGTCGCCAATGACAGCGACTACCGCACCAGCGTCGACAAGGTCTTCGTTGCCGGCGACATGCGCCGCGGCCAGTCGCTCGTCGTCTGGGCGATCCGCGAGGGCCGCCAGGCCGCGCACGCGATCGACAAGCACCTGATGGGCGAGACGATCCTGCCGATGTGAGGGGCTTCCGTCATGGTCGGGCCTGGCCCGACCCTCTCGGAAACCGGTGGCTTTTCATCTGAGAGATTCTCGGGCCAAGCCCGAGCATGACGCGTTCGCCGTCATGCTCGCCCTTGTGGCGAGCATCCACGTCTTGATTGTCGAACGCGGCGACGGAAGACGTGGATGGTCGGGACAAGCCGGACCATGACGTGACTCACCGCGGCCAGCGGTGATCGTCCAGGCGTCCCGGCTTCGGCTCGGGCAGGATGCCTTCCCCGAAGATGCGGTCGAGCTGGCCGGCAAGTTCGCCGCGACCGCGGGCCTCGGGGATCGAGACCAGCAGGGCCTGCTCGCCCGGCCCCGCCGTGCCGGTGAGCGGCAGGATCGGCCCCGCCGCCGGCTTGGCCTGGAGTGCGGCGGGCAGGCTGATCACCGGCACGCCCGCGACCATCTGGTCGATCAGCCGCTCGATGCCGCCCGCCTGGAGTTCGGGATTGATCGGCGCTCCCGTCTCCGGCGAGACGGGCAGGGCGATGAGGCCGCTCTGGAGGCCGGGCGCGAACAGCCGCCGCACCAGCACATCGACGAAATGGGCCGCCTTGCGGGCCCCGGCGCTGGTGAAATGGATGCCGTCGCCGAGCCGCAGCCGCGTGGTCTGGCCCGAGACGTCGGGGCCCATGGCGGTGTAGCGGCTCTCGCTGTCGACGAAGGCGCCCCAGAGATCGACATATTGCCCGCCGAGACGCTCGGCCTGCTGGCGGTAGAGATCGTTGAAGGTGACGAGGTCGGCGGAGAGCCGCGCGTTCTGGACGGGCGGCGCGCCGACCCAGATCAGCGGGATTCGTCGCGATGCGAAGACCTGCGCCACCGCCTGGATGCGCTCCCGGTAGAGTTCGAGCCAGCGCGGGCTCAGCGGCTCGTGCACCGTCTCGCCTTCGCGCAAAGCCTGGCGGTCATTCAGGCCGATCAGGACGACGGCGAGGCCGATCTTGGCATCGCCCGCGAGGAGTTCGGCGGCAACCTTCGGCCAGTCGTGGAAGTCGCTGCGGACGAGACCGGAATCCGGTTTCGCCTTGGCGACCACGGCGAGATCGGGCCGGTCCTCCAGCGCGTCCTCCAGCCCGTCGGCCAGAAGGTTGGCGAGCGAATCGCCGATGACCAGGATGTGGTGGGCGACGTCGACCTTGGGGATGACGGGGTCATCGCGGACGACGACGGGTGCGGTCGGGCGGCGGCGAACCACCGGCGCGACGCGCTGGCGCTGCGGCTGGACGACCTGGGGCTGAGCCGGCTGCTGCCAGAAGAGCTGGAAAAAGCTGCGCTGTTGCGGCTGTTGCGGCTGGGCCTGCCGCGCCTGCTGTGCCTGCGCGCCGAGGCTGCCGCCCAGCACCAGGGCCGCGGTCGCGAGCATGACGAGGAGGGCGCGCAGTCGCATCGGTTTCTCGATCCGCGCCCCTGTGGCGGGGCCCGCCTAGGATAGCGGAAGACGCGGCGCCCGTCAGCGCGCGCCGCGCAGCCGCGCGAGCAGGGCCGGCGTCGGCCAGCCATCGGGGATCTCGCCCTGGCGGAGCTGGTACTGGCGCACCGCCTCGCGCGTGCCGGTGCCGATGCGCCCGTCGGCGTCGTGGTCGTAGAGGCCGAGCGTCTTGAGCCGGCGCTGGACGTCCTGGATGCCGGCCTTGTCGAGACGGGGCGCCTGCACCGGCCAGTCGGCCTGGATCTCCGGGCGGCCCATGATGCGGTCGCCGAGATGGCCGACGGCGAGGGCATAGGCGTCCGAGGAGTTGTACTTCTTGATGACGTCGAAATTCGCCGTCAGCAGCATCACCGGGCCGCGATGGCCGGCGGGATAGAACAGCCGCCCCTCGCCGGAGGAGGGCAGCCGCCCGCCATCGGCCTTGCGCACGCCGGCGGAGGCGAATTGCGAGAAGCTCGCCCGGTTGAGCTTGTGGTCGTACCCCTCGGGCAGCGTGACCTCCAGCCCCCAGGGCAGGCCCGGCACCCAGCCATGGCCCTTGAGGTAGTTGGCGGTGGAGGCGAGGGCGTCGGCGGTCGAGCTCCAGATGTCGGCATGGCCGTCGCCCGTGAAATCGACCGCGTATTTGCGGTAGCTCGACGGCATGAACTGGGTGTGGCCCATCGCGCCGGCCCAGGAGCCGCGCAGCTCGCGGCGCTCGACATGGCCTTCCTCGATCAGTTCCAGCGCGGTCAGCAGTTCGTCGCGGAAGAAGTCGCCGCGATAGCGCAGATGCGCCAGCGTCGCGAGCGAGCGGATCGTGTCCTTGTCGCCCTTGAACGAGCCGTAATTGGTTTCCATGCCCCAGACGCCGAGCACGATCTCCTTCGGGACGCCGTAGCGCGCCTCGACCTGCGCCAGCACCGAGGCGTTGTCGGCCGCCGCATCGCGGCCGCGGGGAATGCGCGTGCCGCCGACCGCGCTGTGGAGATAGCCCCAGATCGGGGCGGTGAACTCCGACTGCTTCTTCGTCAGCGCCGCGATGGCGGGGTCCGGCGTCACGCCGCGGAAGGCGGCATCGAAGGTCGCGCGCGAGATGCCGCGCGCCTGGGCCTGTGGCCAGAGCCGCTGCAGGAAGGCGGCGAAGTCGCTCTCCGCCGGACGGCCGGCCGGGGTCGGCGGGACCTCGCGGCTGCGGGCGGACGAGCTGTTGATCGAGCCGGTGGTCTGGGCCAGCGCAGGCGCCAGGCTGATCAGGGCCGTTGCGGCGATGACGGACAGGCGCATGAAAAACCCGGACGGCTGGAGAGAAGGGCTGCTCCAGAGCGCCCGAACAAGATTAACCAAAGGTTAAGCCCGGCAGCAATGCCGGGCGCGCGATGTCGCAGCTCGCGGCGCGGGCCCCGTCACAGGGCATTGCGGGTCTTCAGGCTCGCTTCCCAGGCCAGCGCCTGGCGGACGATCTCCTCGAGATCGTCATGCTCCGGCGTCCAGCCGAGCTCGGTGCGGATCCGGTCGGCCTTGGCGACGAGGCTGGCGGGGTCGCCGGCGCGGCGGCCCGAAAACGTCACCGGGAAATCGACGCCCGAGACCTGCTTCACGACCTCGATCACCTGCTTCACCGAATAGCCCCGGCCATAGCCGCAGTTGAGCGTCAGGCTTTCGCCGCCGCCGCGCAGATGGTCGAGCGCCGCGAGATGGGCGCGGGCGAGATCGGTGACGTGGATATAGTCGCGGATGCAGGTGCCGTCCGGCGTCGGGTAATCCGTGCCGAAAACCTCGAGGCCGTCGCGCTGGCCGAGCGCCGCCTGGCCGGCGACCTTGATGAGATGCGTGGCATTGGGCGAGGACTGGCCGGAGCGGCCGCGCGGATCGGCGCCGGCGACGTTGAAATAGCGCAGCACGACGTAGCCCAGCCCATGCGCCTTCGCCGCGTCGGCAAGCATCCATTCGCTCATCAGCTTGGAGCGGCCATAGGGGTTGATCGGGTTGAGCTCGATCTCCTCCGGCACCGGGCTGACCGCGGGCTCGCCGTAGACCGCCGCGGTCGACGAGAAGATGACGCGCCTGACACCGCCGCGGACCGCGCTCTCCAGCAGCGCCCGCGTCTTCACGGTGTTGTTGAGATAGTAGCCCAGGGGGTCGGTGACGGATTCCGGGACGACGATCTTCGCGGCGAAATGGGCGATCTCGGTCACGCCGTGCTCGGCGATGAGGCGGGCGACGAGATCCTGGTTGGCGATGTCGCCCTGGATCAGCGGGACTTCCTTGGGCACCGCCCACCAGAAGCCGGTCGAGAGATTGTCCAGAACGACCACGCTCTCGCCACGGTCCAGCAGTTCCAGAACCATGTGGCTGCCGATATAACCGGCCCCGCCCGAAACAAGTATCGTCATCGCCTGAAGCCACCTCCCGCCTACAGGAACCGCGCTCCGCAACTCGCGTTCACGGTCTCGCAAGCACATTCTGCTTCTAATACGATGTGACCGGCTCAACCAAGCCGCGAGCTGGCCGCTCTTCCACCCGAACCGCCACAGGCACCCGAGGCCGAGGCGCCAATTGGACCTTCAATGTCGAAACGCATCCGCAAGGCCGTCTTCCCCGTCGCCGGTCTCGGCACCCGGTTCCTTCCTGCGACCAAGGCCATTCCGAAGGAGATGCTGACGGTCGTCGACCGGCCGGCGCTCCAGCATGTCGTCGACGAGGCCCGCGCCGCCGGCATCGAGCACTTCGTCTTCATCACCGGCCGCAACAAGGCGGTGATCGAGGATCATTTCGACTTCGCCTACGAGCTGGAAGACACGCTGCGCAAGCGCAACAAGGTCGCCGAGATCGAGGCGCTGGCGGCGGACCTGCCGCTGGCCGGCGCGACGAGCTTCACCCGCCAGCAGCAGCCGCTGGGGCTGGGGCACGCGGTCTGGTGCGCGCGCGACATCATCGGCGACGACGAGCCCTTCGCGCTGCTGCTGCCGGACATGCTGCATCACACCCATGGCAAGGGTTGCCTGGCCGAGCTGATCGACGCCTACAACAAGCACGGCGGCAACCACATCGCCGTGGCGCCGGTGCCGGACGACCAGACGCATCAGTACGGCATCGTCGGCGTCGAGAAGCGCGAGGCCAAGGTCTCGAAGGTGACCAAGATGGTCGAGAAGCCGCCGAAGGGCACGGCGCCGTCGAACCTGCACATCACCGGCCGCTACATCCTGCAGCCGACGATCTTCAACCTGCTTGCCAATCAGGAGCCGGGCGCGGGCGGCGAGATCCAGCTGACCGACTCGATGATCGCGCTGTCGCGTCTGGAGCCCTTCCACGCCGTGCGTTTCGACGGCGACATCTACGACACCGGCTCGAAGATGGGCTTCCTGGCCGCCAACGTCGCCTATGCGCTCGACCGCGAGGATCTCGGGCCGCAGCTGCGGCAGGAACTCGAGCGGCTGCTGGACCGTCTGTGAGACGGCCCCTGCCGGGACGCGACGCGTGAGTGACGCAGCCCGCGTCTTCGACCGGGCGCTGGGCCGGCGGCGGCTGACGCGGGCGCTGGCGGCCGGCTATCCGGATTTCCTGCTGCGGCGCGCCGCGGAGGATCTCGAGGAGCGGCTGGCGGCGGTGCTGCGCCGCTTCGAGCGGGCGGCCGATCTCGGCTCGCCCCTGCCGCTGGCGCTGCCCGTGCTCGCCGGCAAGGCGGCGTCGGTGCTGCACATGGCGGAGGCGCCGGGCTGCCGGAGCGATCTGGTCGGCGATCTCGAACGCCTGCCCCTCGCCGCCGCGAGCCTCGATCTCTGTGCCTCGCTGCTCGCTTTGCACGGCGTCAACGACCTGCCGGGCGCGCTGATCCAGATCCGCCGAGCGCTGCGGCCTGACGGGCTGTTCATCGGCTGCCTGCTCGGTGGCCGCACGCTCCACGAATTGCGGCAGGTGCTGCTGGAGGCGGAAGCCGAGACCGCGGGCGGTGCCAGCCCGCGGGTCGCGCCCTTCGCCGATCTGCGCGATCTCGGCAGCCTGCTGCAGCGGGCGGGTCTCGCGCTGCCCGTCGTCGACAGCGAGGTCGTGACCGTGCGCTATCGCGATGTCTTCGGGCTGCTGCGCGATCTGCGGGCCCTGGGCTGGGGCAATGCGCTGGAGGCGCGGCGCCGGACGGGGCTGCGCCGCGACACGCTGGTGCGCGCTGCCACCCTCTATGCCGAGCGCTTCGCCGATCCGGACGGGCGGCTGCGCGCGACCTTCGAGATGGTCTGGCTCTCGGGCTGGGCGCCGCATGAAAGCCAGCAGAAGCCGCTTCGGCCGGGCTCGGCCAAGGCGCGTCTGGCGGATGCGCTCGGCGTGCCGGAGATCGGGACGGGCGACAGGGCCGGGCAATCATGAATCGAAAGGGGCTCCCGCAGCCCTCATCCTGAGGAGCGGGCGGAGCCCGCGTCTCGAAGGATGCTCCAGATGCCTCCGGAGCCTCCTGGACCATCCTTCGAGACGCGCCTGCGGCGCTCCTCAGGATGAGGGCTTGCACAATTGAAGGGGAGATGGCCATGAGCGGCAGACAGGAACGGCTCGCGCGCGCCGCTTTCGGCGTCTTCCGCGCGATCCCGACGCGCTGGCACGACAATGACGTCTACGGCCACGTCAACAATGTCGTCTATTACGCGTGGTTCGACACGGCCGTGAACGCCTGGCTGGTCGAGCGCGGCTTCCTCGACATCGCCGGCAGCCGGACGGTCGGGCTCGTCGTGGAAACGACCTGCAGCTATTTCGAGAGCGTCGCCTTTCCGGAGGCCGTCGAGCTCGGCCTCGGCGTCGAGCGGCTCGGGACCAGTTCCGTGACCTACCGGATCGGCGTCTTCCGCCAGGGCGGGGAGCGGGCGGCGGCGCAGGGCCGCTTCACACATGTCTATGTCGACCGCGCCACGCAGCGTCCGGTGCCGATCCCGGCCGATCTGCGCGCGGCGCTCGAAGCCCTCACATCGTCAGGCGGATCTGGCTGATCTCGCGGGCGATCTGCTGGAAGATCGGGGTCAGCTGGGAGGCGTTCGAGACCTCGAAGAACATCGCGGTCTCGCTGGCGCAGTTGCGCAGCAGGGTGCTGTTCCCGTCGATGACGCGGATCGAATAGATCTTGATGCCCGTCGCCTTGGCATTCGTGCAGGCCGCCTCGGTGCGCTGGTCCATCGTGGTCTGGCTGTCGCCGAAGCGGTTCTGCGTGTTGTCGCCGTCGGTCAGCAGGATCATGTATTTGGTCAGCCGCGGCGTGGTCGAGGCGGCGGCCTCCGGCAGCGGTGCGCCCTGGCTGAGGCTCGCCATGCCCCAGGCGGCGCCGATCGTGACATTGGTGTTGCCGACCGGAGTCATGGCGTTGACGGTGCTCTCGAGCGCGGTCCAGTCGCTGGTCAGCGGCCGGATCGGCGTCAGCGAGGTGTAGGCGCAGAAATCCGCAGGATAGAGCGTGGCGTTGGAGCCCGAAACGGCGCTGGCATCGCTCACGTCATAGGCCTTGTCGCGGTCGCTGACGCAGCCCTGCCAGGTGGCCTTGGTGATCGTCTCCGTCGTGCGGCTCCGGCCGCTCCCGGTCGTGCGCGTCATGTCGTAGCGCAGCCAGGGCGAGTCCTTGTAGGTCGTCGCCAGGCGCACCTGGGTGGCGAAGGGCACGATCGAGACGCGGATCTGGTCGGTCGTGGTGGCGGCGTCCTTCAGGATCTTGAGCAGGTTGAGCGAGGCCTTCTTCAGCTCGGTCATCTTGTTCGAGGCGGCCATCGAGCCGGTGTTGTCCAGCACCAGCGCGAGTTCGATCGTGTTGGTGCCCCAGGCGGCCTGGGCCGTGGAGGCGACGGGAATGCTGTCGAAGCCGATGACGCGCGCGACGCTCGTCTCGATGGTGCTGTTGGCGGTGACGTTCACCGTGCGGGCGCTGCGGTCGATGGTGACGGAGTAGCCGTCGAGCGTCGCCGAGCTGCCGCCGGCGAGATTGGCGCGGATCAGCGCCTCGGCGCGGGTCCTGAGCTGGGCGTCGGTCAGCTTGGTGGCTTCACGTGCCACCATCAGCGCCGCTGCGTCGACGGCGGCGTTCAGCGTCGTGCGCAGCGAGGTCGCCCGGCCATAATCGACGACTCCGGCGGCGAGGGCGATGAGCGGGACCGCCGCAAAGCCGAACAGCATCGCGACATTGCCGGAGCGGTCCTTCCTGAAACGGGACAAAAGCGACATCGACTGTTCCTCCGCGGCACGGTCCGCTCCGTGCCGGCCGACACAGGGCAGGGCGCGTGCCAGCCCGGCGGTGCAGAGGCGGATGCGGCGGGAATGCGTTGTCTCTGCCGGTCAGTCGGGTTATGCCGCGCGCATCGAAACTGGCCGCGCGGCCGGAACGGCAGGAACCCTCGCCCCGTGATTCCCAACGACATCAAGATCACGCCGCAGCTTGTCGCCGAACACGGCCTGAAGCCCGACGAGTATCAGCGCTTCCTGCATCTGATCGGCCGCGAGCCGACGATCACCGAACTCGGCATCGTCTCGGCGATGTGGAACGAGCACTGCTCGTACAAATCCTCGAAGATCCATCTGAAGACCCTGCCGACCAAGGCGCCCTGGGTGATCCAGGGCCCGGGCGAGAACGCCGGCGTCATCGACATCGGCGACGGCCTCGCCATCGTCTTCAAGATGGAGAGCCACAACCATCCCTCCTTCATTGAGCCGTATCAGGGCGCGACGACCGGCGTGGGCGGCATCCTGCGCGACGTGTTCACCATGGGCGCGCGGCCGATCGCGGTGCTCGACGCGCTGCGCTTCGGCTCGCCGGACCATCCGCGCACGCGCCATCTCGTCTCGGGCGTCGTCGCCGGCGTCGGCGGCTACGGCAATTCCTTCGGCGTTCCCAATGTCGGCGGCCTGACCGGTTTCCACAGGCGCTATGACGGCAACATCCTCGTCAACGCCATGGCGGTCGGCATCGCGAAGGCCGACGAGATCTTCTACGCCAAGGCCTCGGGCGTGGGGAAGGCGATCGTCTATCTCGGTTCCAAGACCGGCCGCGACGGCATCCATGGCGCGACCATGGCCTCGGCCGCCTTCGACGAGGGCGCCGAGGAGAAGCGCCCGACCGTGCAGGTCGGCGACCCCTTCGCCGAGAAGCTCCTGCTCGAGGCCTGCCTCGAGATCATGGCGGCGGGCCATGTCGACGCGATTCAGGACATGGGCGCGGCGGGCCTGACCTGCTCTGCGGTCGAGATGGGCGCCAAGGGCGATCTCGGTGTGGAGCTCAATCTCGACGCGGTGCCCTGCCGCGAAGACGGCATGAGCGCCTATGAGATGATGCTCTCGGAGAGCCAGGAGCGCATGCTCATGGTGATCAAGCCGGGCCATGAGGAGCCGGCCGAGGCGATCTTCCGGAAATGGGGACTGGATTTCGCCGTCGTCGGCCACACCACCGACAATCTGCGTTTCGTCGTGAAGCACCAGGGCGAGACCATGGCCGATCTCCCGATCAAGGAGCTCGGCGACGAGGCGCCCGAATATGACCGGCCCTGGATCGAGACGCCGCCGCAGCAGCGCATTGCGCCGGAGAGCGTCGAGGCGCCGATCAGCAATGCCGAGGCGCTGCTGAAGCTGATCGGCTCGCCCGATCTGTGCTCGAAGCGCTGGGTCTGGGAGCAGTACGACACGCTGATCCTCGGCAATTCGGTGGTCACGCCGGGTGGCGATGCCGGGCTGATCCGGATCGAGTACGGGCCGAAGGGCCTGGCCATGACCGCCGACGTCACCCCGCGTTATTGCGAGGCCGATCCCTTCGAGGGCGGCAAGCAGGCGGTGGCGGAAGCCTGGCGCAACCTCACGGCGACCGGAGCGACTCCGCTCGCCATCACCGACAACCTCAATTTCGGCAACCCCGAGCGGCCCGAGGTGATGGGCCAGCTCGTCGGCTGCATCCGTGGCATCGGCGAGGCCTGCCGGGTGCTCGACTTCCCCGTCGTCTCGGGCAATGTCTCGCTCTACAACGAGACCAATGGCGTCTCGATCCTGCCGACCCCGACCATCGGCGGCGTCGGCGTTCTCGCCGATGTGACCAAGCATGCGACCGTCGCCTTCAAGGCGGAGGGCGAGGCGATCCTGCTCATCGGCGAGACCACGGGCTGGCTCGGCCAGAGCGCCTATCTCGCGACGGTATGCGGCCGCGAGGAGGGCGCGCCGCCGCCGGTCGATCTCGCCGTCGAGCGCCGCAACGGCGATGTCGTGCGCGGCCTGATCACGGCCGGGCGCGTCAGCGCCTGCCACGACCTCTCGGATGGCGGGCTCGCCGTCGCGCTGGCGGAGATGGCGATGGCCGGCGGCATCGGCGCGACGATCGAGACGCTGCCGGCGGGGCCGGCCCATGCCGCGCTCTTCGGCGAGGATCAGGCGCGCTATCTCGTCACCGTACCGGCGGCATCGGCCGAAGCGGTCCGGGCCGAGATCGCGGCGGCGGGCGTGCCGGTGACAGTGCTCGGCCGCACGGGCGGTGCCGCGCTGGCGCTGGCCGGCGAGACCCCTGTGGCTGTCTCCGAGCTGAAGAGCGCCCACGAGACCTGGCTGCCGGCCTATATGGCCGGGAAGGCCTGAGGAGAACCGCCATGGCGATGGATGCGCGCGACATCGAGGCGATGATCAAGGCGGCGCTGCCGGATGCGATCGTCGAGATCAAGGATCTCGCCGGCGACGGCGACCATTATGCGGCAACCGTGACCTCGGCCGCCTTCAAGGGCAAGACCCGGGTGCAGCAGCACCAGATGGTCTATGCCGCGCTGCAGGGGAACATGGGCGGGGTCCTGCACGCCCTTGCGCTGACGACCTCGGTTCCCCAGAATTAGGGGACGAGTTTCCGCGGAGGCTGCCATGCCGGCCGATACGCTTTACGAGGACGACATCGTCAGCTGGTCCGAACGCCAGGCTCGAGGCATCCGCGAGCTTGCCCGCACGCGTCCAGAGCTGTCGAATCTGCTCGACTGGGAGAACATCGCCGAGGAGATCGAAACCTTGGGACGCAGCGAATGGAAGGCTGTCGCCTCAAAACTGCGTGTCGCGCTGGAGCACATCATCAAGGCCTATTGCGATCCCGATGCGCTGTCCTGCCGGGTCTGGGAGGGCGAGACCAACCGCGCGCTTGCCGAGGCGCGCGAGGATTACCGTCCATCGATGCGCCAGCATCTCGACATGGACGGGATCTGGCAGAGCGCCTTCCGCTTCGCGGCCGATACGCTGCGGATCTACGGTGTCCGGATTCCACCGGGGATCCCTGCGAAAAACCCCTTCGAACTCGACCAGCTTCTGGACGCGGCTTTCGATCATCGCAGCGGCCTCGAAACGCTGCTCGGCAAGTCGTCTTCAAGCCACTGACTCAACACAGGATCAAGCTCATGTCCGACATCAACGCCCGCATCGATTCCGAGGTGAAGTCCGCCGATGTGGTGCTCTTCATGAAGGGCACGCCGCAGTTCCCGATGTGCGGCTTCTCCGGCCAGGTCGTGCAGATCCTGTCCTATGTCGGCGTGCCGTTCAAAGGGGTGAACGTGCTCGAGGATCAGGAGATCCGCGAGGGCATCAAGGCCTATTCCAACTGGCCGACGATCCCGCAGCTCTACGTCAAGGGCGAGTTCATCGGCGGCTGCGACATCACCCGCGAGATGTTCCAGGCCGGTGAGCTGCAGGCGCTGCTCGCGGACAAGGGCATCGCGGTCAAGCAGGCGAGCTGAGTCCCGCCTCCGGCCCGACAAACCGGCGCCCCATTCGTCGTCTTCCGTGCGCGCCGCTCACGGGAGACGCCGATGCCTCGCTTCATCACCACCGCCATCCTCGTCTGCGCCACGGCGGCGCCCTGGCTCGCGCCGGCGCCGGCGCTGGCCGACTGGGACAAGGCGACGCTGTCGCGCGAGATCGGCGCGATCGAGCGCAACGCCCAGGGCCGGCTCGGCGTCGCCCTGCTCGATCTGAAGGACCGCTCGCTCTGGTCGCATCGCGGCAGCGAGCGCTTCCCGATGCAGAGCGTGTTCAAATGGCCGCTGGCCATTGCGGCGCTGCAGGCGGTCGAGGCCGGCAGGCTGCGGCTCGACCAGCCGATCACGATCAGGCGCAGCGAGTTTTCGCTCTATCACAGCCCGCTCGCCAAGGCCTTCAAGGGCGAGGCCAACGCCTATCCGGTGCGGGAGCTGATCGCGCTCGCCGCCGGCGAGAGCGACAACACCGCCGCCGACATCCTGATGCGCGAGATCGGCGGTCCGCAGGCGGTCACCGCCATGCTGAAGGCCGGCGGCATCACCGGCATCTCCGTCGACCGCTATGAGCGACAGTTCCAGCCGCAGGTGTTCGGCCTGCCGGGCTTTAGCTGGTCGGACGTCATCGACGAGGCCGCCTATCGCGCCAGGCTCTCTGCGCTCGATCCGGCCAGGCGGAAGGCGGCCCTCCAGGCGGCCCTGAAGGATTCGCGCGACAGCGCCACGCCCGAGGCCAGCGTCGCCTTCGTCGAGGCGCAGGCCAAGGGCAACTGGCTGCGCGAGCCGGCGCACAGCGCGCTGATCGACAGGATCACCCTGGAAACGAAATCGGGTCCCGACCGCATCCGCGCCGGCCTGCCACAGGGCGCGCGCTTCGCCCACAAGACCGGCGCCGGGCTGACGATGGACGGCATCAACCACGCGACCAACGACATCGGGCTCGTGACCCTGCCGAACGGTCGCGTCTTTGCCATTGCGGTGTATCTGGCGGGCTCGACCGCCGACGCCCAGCAGCGCGAGGCGGCCCATGCGGCGGTCGCGCGGCTGGCGGTCGCGGCGCTGCGCTAGGCGCGCTTGGCCAGCCGCTCGGCGATGAAGATGCCGCCGAGGACGAGCAGCAGGGCGACGCCGTGATAGAGCGCGAGCTGCTCGCCGAGGATGAGAACGGCGAGGATCGGCGCGAAGACCGGCACGAGATTGACGAAGACGCCGGCGCGTCCCGGCCCGATCAGTTCGACCGAGCGCATGAAGAAGAGCTGCGACAGGATCGAGGGGCCGATCGCGACATAGAGCAGGATCAGCCAGCCCTGCGGGGTCTTCACCGTGAAGGCGCCCTGCGCGACCTCGATCGCCAGAAGCGGCAGCGAGACCAGGCAGGCGACCATCGCCAGCGCCGAGAAGAAGACGAGGCCGGGCACCTGCGGCCGCGAGCGGATCGCCACCGTGTAGCCCGCATAGAAGGTGCAGGCGACGATCATGAAGAGATCGCCCGGCGCGAAGGCGAATTGCCGGAGCACCGCGATGTCGCCGCGGCTGGCGACGACGGCCACGCCGAGCAGCGTGACGAGGACGCCGAGCGCCTGAACGGGGCCGATCGGCGTGCGATAGGCGATGAAGGCGCCGATCAGCACGAAGACGGGAATGGAGCCCTGGAGAATGCCGATATTGATCGCCGTCGTCGAATAGGCGGCGAGATACATCAGCGCGTTGAAGGCGGTGAAGCCGACGGTGCCCATCGCGACGATGAACTTCCAGTGGGCCTTGAGCACCGGCCAGTGCGCCCTGATCTGGTGGCGCAGCAGTACCGGCATGACCGCACAGACCACGACCCAGCGCAGCGAGGTCAGCGCCATCGGCGAGATGGCGTCGACCGCGAGGCGGCCCGCGACGGCGTTTCCGCCCCACATCAGGGTCGTCAGGGTCAGCAGCAGATAGGCATTGCCCCAGAGGCGCTGCTTGAGGGTCTGGTTCGCGGGCAAGCGGTCAACCGATCGGGAAACGGGCTCCTGCAATAGCCTTGCGCGCGGTTCGCGTCATGTGGGATGAGGCGCAGTGGCGCCCGGCGCCCGGCGCATCCCTCACCCACAGTCACCCGCGGCTTCTCCCATGCTCGATGTCGTCCGTCGCCCGCTCCGCCTGCTCTTTGTGGACGGCAACACCCGCGCCCAGCGCGAGAGCCATGCCGCCGGCTACGGTGCCCAGCCGGCGGAGGCCTATGCCGCGGAAGTCGCCGCGATCGAGCCCGGCGTGGTGACCGACATCTGCCTGCCGGCCGACGAGGGCGCCAATCTGCCCGATGGCGCCGGCCTGCAATCCTATGACGGCATCGTCCTCACCGGCTCGGCGCTCCACATCTACGAGCTCGAGCCGGCGGTCACCCGCCAGATCGAGCTGATGCGCGCGATCTATGCCAGCGGCACGCCCTGCTTCGGCTCCTGCTGGGGCATCCAGATGGGCGCGGTCGCGGCCGGCGGCACGGTCACCCGGAACCCGCGCGGGCGCGAGGTCGGTTTCGCGCGGCGGATCACGGTCAACGAGGCCGGCCGCAGCCATAAGCTGCTGGCCGGGCGCCCGGCCGCGTTCGACGCGCCGGCGATCCATCTCGACACGGTGGTGCTGCCGCCCGGCGACACCACCGTCCTGGCCTCGAACGCCTATAGCGACGTGCAGGCGGCCGAGATCCGCCATGAGGGCGGCGTGTTCTGGGGCGTGCAGTACCACCCGGAATTTCCGCTGCGCCAGGTCGCCTCGATCCTCGGGCGGATGGTGCCGATCCTGGTCGAGGAGGGCTTCCGGCGCGACGAGGCCGCCGCCGAAACCTGGCTGTCGGAACTGCGTGCGCTCGACGCCGACAGGAGCCGCCAGGACCTCGCCTGGGCGCACGGCCTCGACGCCGAGGTGCTGGACGACACCCGCCGCGTCACCGAGCTGCGCAATTTCCTGGACCACCGCGTCAAGCCGCAGGCGAGCGCACGCGGCCGGGGCTGAAGCAGCGGGGACTCCGTCGAGGCTCTGTTTCGCGCCGTTTCGGGGCGCCGCCCGGCAACATCCGTTTACGCTGCGCTAACCATAACTGACGCCCTCTGACGCCATGCCGCCCCTCAGGGCGGCGATTCGGGGCGCTGGAGACCCCGGGGGCGGCGGGGGCTGGCATGACGGCGGTGACGGGTGGGGCGCGTGGCGCCGCGCAGGACTTCGAACGGGTTTCGTCCAGCCATTCGCAGCGTCCCACTTCCGACACAGCGCCCGCCCGACGGCAAAGCCCGGCCCGAAACGCCCCAGCCTGCCCGCGGCTGCGCGCCGCGATGCTCGGCGGTGCCGGACGGCGTGCGCTCCTGATCGCCTGTGTTCCTGCGCTGTTTCTGGCCGACCCTCTTTCGCCGGGGGCGGCGCAGGCCCAGAATGTGACTTACAGCACGCCGACGACGGGGACGGCCGGCACCGCGGGTAGTGCCGGCTCTCCCACCGCGACGGACGGTGGATCGGGTGCGAATGCCATTCCGGTGCCGACCGGCGAAACCGCCACGATCGATGCCGTGATAACCGGCGGCGCTGGCGGGGCAGGCGGCAATGGAAGCGCCGTCAACAATCCGCGAGGCGGCCGGGGCGGCGATGGCGGTGCCGGCGTGACCAGTTCCGCTTCGGCGACCATCATCTTCAACCAGGCCGTGACAGGCGGCCAGGGCGGGAACGGCGGCAGCGCGACCGTCGGCGCGACCGACAACGCCTATGGCGGCGCCGGGGGCAATGGCGGCGCGGCCGCCGCCCTCGGCAGCTCCGGCACGGTGACGGTCGACAGCACGCTGACCGGAGGCAATGGCGGCAATGGCGCAGGCGCCAATCGCGCACTCGGACAGGGTGGCGTCGGCGGGGCGGGCGGCAGCGGCCTGACGATCGGCGCGTCGACGAGCGCGACAATCAATGGAAGCCTCGTGGGCGGGAATGGCGGCAATGGCGGCGGCGGCATCGCCGTCCCCGGGGTCGGCGGTGCGGGCGGCAAAGGCCTGACGACGACGGGGGCCGGCGCGACGGTGACGATCCATGGCAGTGCGAGCGGCGGCAACGGTGGTGTCGGCAATGCGACGGCAGCCGCTGGCGCGGGCGGCGCCGGCGTGGTCGGCTCCGACCTGACCCTGATCCTCTCGGGAACCGCCACCGTCACCGGCGGCCTCTCGGGCGATGGCGTCACGCGTGCCAACGCCATCACCTTCAGCGGCGGCACCAACCGCCTCGAAGTCTGGTCGGGCGCGACGGTCACCGGCAACGTCGTGGCCTCCGGCACCAGCACCTTCGCGCTCGGTGGGGCGTCGAACGGCAGCTTCGATCTCTCGCAACTGGGGCCCGCCGGCCAGTACCGGAACTTCGGCACCCTGGCGAAGTCCGGGGCCGGCACCTGGACCGTGAGCCACGCGCCCGGCGCGACGATGGCCTGGCAGGTCTCGGCCGGCACGCTCGATCTCGGCGGCACAACGCAGACCGCCAGCGCCTTCACCCTGACCGGCGGCACGGTCCGCAACGGCACGCTCTCCTCGACCGCCAGTTTCGACCTGCAGGCCGGCACGCTGTCGGCGATCCTCGCCGGCACCGGCGGGCTCGCCAAGACCGGCTCGGGCGATGTCACGCTTTCTGGCGCGAACACCTATACCGGCGCGACCACAGTGTCGGCCGGCAAGCTGATCGTCAACGGCTCGATCGCCTCCTCGTCGAGCCTCACGGTGAACGCCGGCGGCACGCTCGGCGGCTCGGGCACGGTGGGCACCACCAGCATTGCCGGTGGCACGCTGGCGCCCGGCAATTCGATCGGCACCCTGTCGGTCAACGGCAATCTGACCTTCAGCGCAGGGTCGACCTATGCGGTCGAGGTCTCGCCCGCCGCCTCCGACCGGGTCAACGTCACCGGCACGGCGACGCTGGGCGGGGCCAGGGTCGCGGCGAGCTTCGAGCCGGGCACCTATGTCGCCAAGCAATACACCATCCTCAACGCGGCCGGCGGGGTTCAGGGCACTTTCGGCCAGAAGGTCGACACCAACCTGCCCTCGGGCTTCAAATCGGCGCTGAGCTACGACACCAACAACGCCTTCCTCGACCTGACGCTGGACTTCACGCCGACCTCGACGTCGACCTCGACCTCGACGTCAACGTCGACTTCGACGTCGACATCGACCTCGAACGCGACGTCGCCGACGTCGTCTGCGACACCAGCGGTCTCACCCCTTCCCAATCGCGGCCTGAATCCGAACCAGACCAGCGCTGCCAACGCCCTGACCGACTTCTTCAACCGCACCGGCGGTATTCCCACCATCTTCGGCAGCCTGACGCCGGCCGGCCTGTCGCAGGTTTCGGGCGAGCCCGCCACCGGCGTGCAGCAGTCCAGCGCCACCGTGATGAACCAGTTCATGGGTTCGCTGACGGCCGTCGCACCGGACGGGCGCGGCGTGCCGCTGGCGCCGGCGCCCACGGGTTATGCCTCCTACTCCTCCACCAAGGAGCAGGCGGAAGATCTGCCGACGCGCAAGGGCGGTAGGCAGCCCGCGATCACGCCCGATCCCGATCTCTGGCGCTGGAGCGTCTGGGCCGGCGGCTATGGCGCGGCGCAGTTCAACGGGGCCGATGCCGGCGCCGGCACCGCCGCCACGACCAGCCGGATCTACGGCGCGATGGCCGGCGCCGACTACCGGATCGCGCCAGACACTGTCGCGGGCTTCGCGCTCGGTGGCGGCGCGACCAGCTTCAACAGCTTCGGGCTGGGCTCGGGCACCTCCGACCTGTTCCAGGCCGGCGCCTTCATCCGCCAGCAGATCCGCCAGAGCTATCTCACGGGGTCGGTGGCCTATGCCTGGCAGGATGTCACCACCGACCGGACCGTCGCCGGGCTCGACCGTCTTCAGGGCCGCTTCACCGCCAACAGCTGGGCGGGGCGGATCGAGGCCGGCCATCGCTTCGGGCTCGCCTCCTTCGGCGTGACGTCCTATGCCGCCGGCCAGTTCACCACCGTTTCGCTCCCGGGCTATCGCGAAACCGCGCTGTCAGGGCCCGGCACCTTCGCGCTCGCCTATGCCGGGAAGGATACGACACGGTTGCGCGGCGAACTCGGCCTGCGTGCGGACATGCAACTGGTGCTCGCCGGCAAGCCGCTCAAGCTCGAGGCCGGCGCCGCCTGGATCCGCAACGGCAATGTCGGCTCGAGCGCGCTGGCGAGCTTCCAGACCCTGCCCGGCGCGAGCTTCATCGTCGGCGGCACCGCGCTCGACCGCAACGCGCTGCGCACCACCGCCTCCGCCGAACTCAGGCTGAGCCCACTCCTCACCCTCGCCGCCACCTTCGAGGGCGAGTTCGCACCCAACAGCCGCAGCTTCGGCGGCAAGACGGCCCTCCGCTACAGCTGGTGACGTGGTTTCTGCGACCGGCCCGTGATTCGGCGGCCGCCGCGCGCCAAGGACCGCCCGAGGGGTCGGTCGCGATGGTTGTTGGGCCGGATGTTGCTGAATTTGCAGCGTGATCGCGTTAAAGTTGCATAATGCTTGAGCAATTCCTGATTTGAATTAATTGAAATTTAAAACATAAGGGCGGAAATCGGGTCGCAATGACGTTGGGGTAGGCGCAACCATTCCTCTTCGTTCGGCGCAGATGCAGTCTCCCAATGTCGTTTCCGACGGGGTGTTTTACGTTCCGTTGCTGGGGCCCGAAGTCGTTGAAATCCATTCGCACCAAAATCATCGCGATCCTGGCGATCATCTCGCTGGGCGCCATCGTCTCCTCGGCACTGGGGCTCTGGGCCCTGTCGCGGTCCAACGACCTCAGCCAGCGCTCCGACAATCTCTCGGACGTGACGCTCGCCACCGACAAGATCAACGGCCATGTGCTCGGCGTCGTCATGGACGCTCGCGGCATCTACATGTCGAAGGATGCCGCCGCGGCGGAGCCCTTCGCCAAGGGCATGGAGGCGCGCTTCCCGCAGATGCGGTCGCTGGCCGCCGAACTGACCCGGAAAGCTCCGGAGTCCGAGCGGGCCCAGACGCGGGCGATCGAGAAGGCCGTCAGCGACTTCATCGCCTTCCGCTCGGAGACCATCCGGCTGGCGCGCGAAGTCTCGACGGCCGCCGCCAACACCCAGGGCAACAACGAGGCCAACCGCGCCAACCGCAAGGCCCTGAACGACCTTCTCGTCGAATTCGCCAAGACGACCGACGCCGCGAGCGACGCGCTCCAGAACGAGGCGACGAGCTTCACCCGGATAGCCCAGACCGGCCTGCCGATCGTGCTCGGCGTCACGCTGCTGGGCTCGCTGCTGATCGCGCTGTTCTTCGCCCAGCGCTCGCTGACCCGGCCGATCCTCGATCTCAGCGGCGTCATGGAGGCGCTGACGCGCGGCGATCTCAAGGTGACCGTGCCGCATCTCGGTCGGCAGGACGAAATCGGCACCATGGCCAAGGCCGTGTCCGTGCTGCGCGAGACCAGCGAGAAGGTCGCCGTGCTGCAGCAGCAGGAGCAGGCTGCGGCTGCGTCGCGGCTCGCCCGCGCCCAGTCGATGGAGGCGGTGGTCACCGATGTCGGCGAGGTCGTGGCGGCGGCTGCGGCGGGCGATTTCTCGGCGCGGCTGCAGATCGACCAGGCCGACGAGCAGATGCAGAAGCTCGTCGCCGGCATCAACGAGATAAACGCGGTCGTGGACGGTGCCACGAGCGAATTCTCCGAAGCGCTGCAGGCCATCGCCGCGGGCGACCTGACCCACCGGGTCGACACCGCCTATCATGGCCGCTTCGCCGATCTGAAGAACGCGATCAACGAGACGGTGGACCGGCTCTCCGCCACGGTGAAGACCATCCAGGTCACGTCGGCGGATGTCGGGCTGGCCGCCCGCGAGATCAACATGGGCGCCGACGACCTGTCGAAGCGCACCGAGGATCAGGCCTCTTCGCTCGAGGAGACCGCTGCCACGACCGAACAGCTCGCGGCCTCCGTCAAGGCGACCGCCCAGGCCTCGCGCCAGGCCGCCTCGATCGCCGACGAAGCGATGAAGGCGGCCCAGAACGGCGGCAGCATCGCTGGCCAGGCGGTCGACGCCATGGCCCGGATCGAGGACGCCTCGCAGAAGATTTCCGACATCATCCGGGTGATCGACGACATCGCCTTCCAGACCAATCTGCTGGCGCTGAACGCCGCGGTCGAAGCCGCCCGCGCCGGCGATGCCGGCAAGGGCTTCGCGGTCGTCGCCTCGGAGGTGCGCACGCTCGCGCAGCGCTCCAGCGAGGCGGCGAAGGACATCTCCGCCCTGATCTCCTCGTCCAACACCGAAGTCGGCGCCGGCGTGAAGCTGGTGCGGCAGGCGGGCGAGGCCCTGGAGCAGATCCTCGGCGCCTCGCAGAAGGTCGCGGCGACCATCGCGGAGATTTCCGCCGCTTCGGGCGAGCAGGCCAGCGGCATCGACGAGATGAGTCAGGCCGTCGCCCATCTCGACGAAATGACCCAGCAGAACGCGGCGCTCTCCGAGCAGAGCGCGGCCTCGGCCGGCTCGCTCTCCGGCAAGATTGCCCAGCTCAACGACCTCGTCGCGGCGTTCAAGACCGGGCCGGACTCCGGCCGGGCCGCGACGGCCGCGCCCGCGATGCCGGCCGGCGAGCCCGCACGTCTCCGTCAGCTGGCGGAAGCCGCTTTCGCCGGATCGCGACCGGCTCCGCGCCCCGCGCCGCCCCCCGCGGCCGTCGCGCCCCGGGCTCCGGCCAAGAAGGTCGCCAACAGCCGCGCCAGCGACTCTGGCTGGGAAGAGTTCTGATCCCCGCGTCCCCGCCGGGAACAGCGAGAGGCCCCGCCCTGCGGCGGGGCCTTTTTCATGTCCGGCTCCTGCGATTGGAGGACGACTCGGCAGCGCGTGTCTGGCACCGGTCGCGTCCGCAATCGGGCCCATTTCCGCCTTGGCCCTGCCGAATTCCGACGCGCCTTATCACGGCCACGTGATCGCCTATGGGGATAGCAGACCATGATGACCCGCCTCGCCGCCGCCCTCGTGCTGGCGCCCGGCTTCGCTGCCGCGGCCGAGATCGAGCTCGCCACCCGCATCGACCGCGTGACGGTCTATCCGGATGGAGCCGTGGTGACGCGGCTGGGCAGGGCCGAGCTGCTGCAGGGCGCCTCGCAGATCGTGCTGCGCGGGCTGCCCGCGACGATCGACCCGGCCTCGATCCGTGTCGAGGGGCGCGGCAGTGGCGCGTTCTCGGTCGGCGCGGTGGATGTCCGTCTCGCGCCGGGCGAGGCGCGGCCGGTGCTCGATGCGGTGATCGAGGGCAAGCTCCGGACCCTGCGCGAGGAGAAGGAGACCCTGGCCGGGCGGATCGGCGCGATCGAAGCCAAGCGCGCGACGATCGAGCGATTCGGTCAGACCGGGCCGGACAAGCTCGGCCCCGACGGCCGGGCGCTGCCGGTGGCGGACTGGCCGGCGGTGTTCGAGGCCATCGGAACGGCGCTGGTGAAGGTGCATAAGGAGCTGCGCGGGGTCAGGGCGCGCGCGTCCGAGGTCGAGGGTGAGATCGCGGCGCTGGAGCGGGCGAAGCCGCAACCCGGGCGGCCGGGAGCCCCCAGGCGTGACGTCGCCATCGCGGTCGAGGCCCCCGCACCGGTCGCGGCGGAATTCTCGATCAGCTACCGCGTCGGCGGCGCGAACTGGACGCCGCAATACGAGGCGCGGCTGACGACGGCGACGGCCGGTGGCAAGCCGGGGCTCGAACTGGTCCGCCGTGCCGAGCTGCGCCAGCGCACCGGCGAGGACTGGAGCGAGGTGGCGCTGACGCTGTCGACGACGCGTTCGGCCGGTGGCACCCGCGCGCCGGAGCTGACGCCGGTGCAGGTGATGTTCTTCGAGCCGCCGGTTCTCTACGACGCGCGACGCGTCACCGCGCCCGCCCCGATGGCGGCGGCGAGGGCGAAGGCGGACGCCGAGATCCAGGCCGAGGCCTCGCAGCGTGCGGTGGCAGCACCCGCACCCGTCGCCGCCGAGGCCCAGACAGCGACGGTCGAGGCAGGGGCCTACCAGGCGAGCTTCCAGGTGCCCGGGCGCGCCACCATCCCGCAGGATGGGTCCTCTAAGACGGTTCTGCTGAGCCAAGCCAAGGCCGAGCCGGCGCTGACGGCGCGGATCGTGCCCGAGCTGGAGGAGAAGGCCTATCTGGAGGCGAGCTTCGTGCATGAGGAGGCGGCGCCGCTGCTGCCCGGCAGCGTCGCCCTGCATCGCGACGGCAGCTATATCGGGCTCGGGCGGCTCGGTCTGGTCTCGCCGGGCGACAGGGTGGAGCTCGGCTTCGGCGCCGACGACAAGCTCAAGGTCACGCGCGCGCCGGTGCGCCGCCGCGAGAACGAGCCGAACTGGCTCGGCCAGAGCCGCACCGATCTGCGCGAGTTCCGCACGGTGGTGAAGAGCCTTCACGCCCAGCCGGTGAAGGTGACAGTGACCGAGCGCATCCCCTATTCGGAGAACAGCGCGATCACGGTCGAGAGCCTGCCGGCGCAGACCACGCCGCCGAGCGAGAAGCAGGTCGGCGACAAGCGCGGCGTCTCGGCCTGGACCTTCGATCTCGCGCCCGGCGCGGAAAAGGAGATCAAGGTCGCCTACCGGATCAAATGGCCGGGTGATCGCGAGGTCACCTACGCCCCGCAGCCGGGGCCGGGGCCCGGGCCCCAGCCGATGCCGCGGCCGCTGAACTAAGGGGGCGAGCGCACCCGCGTCATTCTCGGGCGAAGCGCAGCGCAGACCCGAGAATCTCATGCCGAAAGAGGCTCGGGCTTCGCGTCATGAGAGGCTCGGGTCGAGCCCGAGCATGACGGCCGTGGCCCCTCACACCGCCATCTCGAGCTCGCGCCCGCGGCCGAGCCGCGTCATCCAGTCGGTGTAGCGCGGCTCGGCCTGAAGCTGCCGGCCGTAATGGCGGCGCAGGCCTTCCGTCAGGCGCCCGCCCAGCCCGAGCTGCTCGTCGGCAAAGCCGATCATCACGGAGTTCGGCCAGGCCTGCGGGCGCACGGTGCGAAGGCGCGCGAAGAGCTCGTCCTCGCTCGCGTCGGGATCGTTCTGCGCCATCAGCATCAGCATCGCCGCGGTCGAGCGCGAGATGCCCATGTGGCAGTGGACGAGGAGATGGCCCTCGACCCGTTCGCCGGCTCCTTCGCGCAGCCCCTCGCCGAACTGCAGGATCCGGTCGACATGCTCCGGTTCGGGATGGAGCTTGCCGGGTTCGGGATCGATGATGTCGTGGAAGCGCAGCGTCACACGGGTGTGCTCGCCATAGGTCCCGAAGACCTCGATCTCGGGCCAGTCCGGGTCCAGCACCGAGAGGACATGCGTGACCCGGCGCAGGCTGTGCGCGGGCAATTCCTCGATGCCGCAGATGGTGAGCGTCGAGATGGCGAGCGATTGCATGGGGGTGACCCGCTGGTTTGCGTGAGCCCGCCGCATAGGACCTGCCTCCGCGCCGCGCAACCGACGGGACTGGAGGGGAGCCCTGCATAGGCGCTGTAGCCTGGAGTCGGCCTGACCGGACGGCGGCCATCCCTCAGCCCTCATCCTGAGGAGCGCTCGGCACGAGCGCGTCTCGAAGGATGCTCCAGATGGTTCCGGAGCCTCCTGGACCATCCTTCGAGACGCCGCTTCGCGGCTCCTCAGGATGAGGGCTGAGGTTTTGTGATGCGCGACCCTAGGCCGCCGCCGCCCGCTCCCCGATGCCCAGCTCCTCCTGGACGACATTGACCCAGTAGCGGATGCCGTCGGGGATGATCGCGTCGTTGAAGTCGTAGAGCGGGGTGTGGAGGCCCTTGAAGGAGCCGTCGGCTGCGACGCCGTTGCCGATGCGCATGAAGGCGCCGGGCTTGATCAGCATCATCTCGGCGAAATCCTCGCCGCCCGTGCCCGGCCGCAGCTTGCCGTCGACCTTGGCCGCACCGACCGAAGCCGCGGCGGCGGCGACCGCGACCGCGACCTGCTCGGCCTTGTTGATCAGCGGGCTGGTGCCGCGGTGATAGGTCGCTTCGGCCCTGCAGCCCCAGGCGAGCGCCGTGGCGGAGGCGAGTTCGCCGATGCGGCGCTCGATCGTGTCGCGGATCTCGGCGGAATAGGTCCGCGCCGTGCCGCCGAGCACCAGCTCGGAGGGGATGACGTTCGAGGCGTTGACGTCGCCGCCATGGATGTAGCCGACGCTGATGACGGCGGTGTCGAGCGGCGGCACGTTGCGGCCGACGATGCCCTGGAGCCCCAGCACGAACTGCGCCTGCGCATAGGTGATGTCGGTCGAGAGATGCGGCTGCGAGCCGCCATGGCCGCCGACGCCGCGGAAGACCACCTGCCAGCTGTCGGCCGAGGCGAGGAAGGGGCCGACCGCCGTGCCGAAATGCGAGGCCGGCAGGCCGGGCGTGTTGTGCAGCCCGTAGATCGCGTCGCAGGGAAAGCGCTCGAACAGCCCGTCCGCCAGCATGGCGTTGGCGCCGCCGCGGCCTTCCTCGGCCGGCTGGAAGATCAGGATGCAGGTGCCGGCGAAATCCGGATTCTCGGCGAGGTAGCGCGCGGCGCCCAGCAGCATGGTGGTGTGCCCGTCATGGCCGCAGGCGTGCATCTTGCCGGGGTGCTGCGAGGCGTAAGGCAGGCCGGTCTGCTCCTCCAACGCCAGGCAGTCCATATCGGCGCGCAGCCCGACCGCACGCTGGCCGGCGCGCTTGCCGCGGATGACGCCGACGACGCCTGTGCCGCCGATCCCTTCCGTGACCTCGACCCCCCAGTCGCGCAGGTTCTTCGCCACGAGAGCGGCGGTGCGCGTCTCCTCGAGCCCGAGTTCGGGATGGGCGTGGATGTCCTGGCGGATTGCCGTGAAAGCGGCGTGGTGCCGGTCGAGCCAGGCGTCGAGCGTGTTCGTCATCGGTGTCTTCATCCCCTTGGCGCGGGCCCGCATCGGTCCTGCGGGCGACCGCCGGCTGGTCTTGTACACCCCCGCGCCGTCGCCGGCCATGCGCGCCAATCTTGACCTCGGCGCGCTCTTGGCTCATGAGGGCGTGCAAGAACCTGCCTTCGAACCCCGGTCTTGCGCCGGGGTTTTTCATGTGCGGCGCTTGCCCGGAACGACACGCGCAAGACTCACTTAAGACAAGCAGGAACCCCTGAACCATGGCAAATGTGGTGGTGGTCGGCGCCCAGTGGGGCGACGAGGGCAAGGGCAAGATCGTCGACTGGCTGTCGAGCCAGGCCGATGTCGTCGTGCGATTCCAGGGCGGGCACAATGCCGGCCACACGCTGGTGATCGACGGCGTCGTCTACAAGCTCTCGCTGCTGCCGTCGGGCATCGTGCGCCCGGGCAAGCTCTCGGTCATCGGCAACGGCGTCGTGGTCGATCCCTGGCATCTGGTCGAGGAGATCGCGCGGCTGCAGGCGCAGGGCGTCGCGATTTCCCCTGAGAACCTCCGCGTCGCCGACAACGCCACGCTGATTCTGCCGCTGCATCGCGAGCTCGACCATTTCCGCGAGACCGCCAATGCCGGTCTCAAGATCGGCACGACCAAGCGCGGCATCGGCCCGGCCTACGAGGACAAGGTCGGTCGCCGCGCCATCCGCGTCATCGATCTGAAGGACCCCGCGATCCTCGCGGCCAAGATCGAGCGCATGCTCGCCCATCACAATGCGCTGCGCCGCGGGCTCGGCATCGACGAGGTCAACGGCGCCGAGCTGCTCGCCCAGCTCAAGGAGATCGCGCCGAAGATCCTGCCCTTCGCGGATACGGTCTGGGCCCTGCTCGATTCGCAGCGCCGCGCGGGCAAGCGCATCCTGTTCGAGGGCGCGCAGGGCGCGCTGCTCGATGTCGACCACGGCACCTATCCCTTCGTGACCTCGTCCAACATCGTCGCCGGCCAGGCCGCGACCGGCTCGGGGCTCGGCCCCTCGGCGGTCGGCTATGTGCTGGGCATCGCCAAGGCCTATACGACGCGCGTCGGCGAGGGACCGTTCCCGACCGAGCTCTTCGACGAGATCGGCGAGCTGATCGGCCAGAAGGGCAAGGAGTTCGGCGTCGTCACGGGGCGCAAGCGCCGCTGCGGCTGGTTCGATGCCTGCCTGGTGCGGCAGACGGTGAAGACCTCCGGCATCGACGGCATCGCCTTGACCAAGCTCGACATCCTCGACGGCTTCAAGGAGATCAAGGTCTGCACGGGCTACAGGCTCGACGGCGAGATCCTCGAGCATCTGCCGGCCGGCCAGAGCGACCAGGCCCGCGTCGAGCCGGTCTACGAGACGATCGAAGGCTGGGATGGTTCGACCGCGGGGGCGCGCTCCTGGGCCGACCTGCCGGCGCAGGCGATCAAGTACGTCCGCCGCATCGAGGAATTGATCGGGGCCAGCGTCTCGGTGCTGTCGACCAGCCCGGAGCGCGACGACACGATCCTCGTCCACAACCCCTTCGAGGGGTGAGCCAACGTTCCGCCCGGGGCGAAACCCGCCGGTCCGCCAAGGGTTGACGCAGGCCCGCAACAGCGACAAGTGAGGCCAATGGCCGACTTCTATCCGATCCTGGCACGCGCGGTCGCCGGGCTGCCCGACACGTCTCCGGCAGCCCGCCAGGCGATCTATGACCGGGCCAGGGCCGCCCTCGTGGCGCAGCTGCGCAGCCTCGACCCGCCGCTCGGCGAGGCCGAGATCATGCGCGAGCGCCTGGCGCTCGACGAGGCCGTGGCGCGGATCGAGGCCGATTACGACGACGCCCCGCCGCCGCCCGGCATCGATTCGCTGCAGCCGCCGCTGGAGACCGTGCCGGTCTTCGAAGAGCCGCTGCCGGCTCCCGCCGCTCCGCCGCCGCGCCCGCCGGTGACCGCCGCCGCGGCGCCGGACGCCCTCCCGGAGGAGGGCCGCTTCGGCGAGACCCGCGGCGAGCCGGCCGAGTCGCAGCCGGCGCGTCCGCGCATCGCCCCCCCGCGCGAGAAGCGGGTGAAGCCCGTTCATCTGCGCACGGCCGTGGTGGCGGGCGGCGTCGCCGTTGCGGTCGCCGCCATCGCGGTGACGGCCTATTACGTCAACAAGGTCAAGCCGCCCGAAACCGTCCAGCGTCCGCGCAGCGAGGCGCCGGTTCAGCCGGCCCAGCCGGATGCCGCCGGCAAGATCAGCGAGCGCGCCGGCGAGGCCGGCACGCCGACGCCCGCGACGCGGGCTCCGGCGGGCGGGGCCGCGCCCTCGCAGGAGATCGCCGTGGCGCAGCGGGCGATCCTCTATACCGAGGATCCGAACAGCCCGCAGGCGCCGCGGGCCGTCAATGGCCGCGTCTTCTGGCGGCTCGACAGCGAAAGCGTCGGCCAGGGGCGGCCGGTCGAGACGATCGTGCGCGCGACGGCGGAGTTCGCCGAGATCGGGCTGACGCTCGACTTCACCCTCCGCCGGAACACCGACTCGGCCTTCCCGGCCTCGCATATCATCGGGATGCGCTTCTCCAGCACCGGCAATCCGGCGACCGAGGCGGTGCGCGAGGTCGGCGTGCCGCAGTTCAAGACGGAAGAGGGCGAGCGTGGCGCGCCGCTCTCGGCGATCAATTCGGCGCTCGGCGAGAATCTCTTCGTGGCGGCGCTCTCCAACGTCCCGGTCGAGGTCGAGCGCAACATCGATCTGATCCTGAATCGCAGCTGGATCGACGTGCCGGTGCGCTTCGCCTCCGGGCGGCGCGGCATCATCACCTTCGAGAAGGGCGTGCCGGGCGGGCAGACGCTGGCCGACGCCTTCGGGCGCTGGCGGTAAGAGACTCGGGCGCTGCGCCGCCGCAGCCCTCATCCTGAGGAGCCGCGTCAGCGGCGTCTCGAAGGATGGTCCCGTTGTCTCGCGAGCCTCCTGAAGCATCCTTCGAGACGCGTTCCTGCGGAACGCTCCTCGCGATGAGGGCTCAGGGCAGGTCCGCTCTAACCTCGTCCGCTGTCAGCTCGTCCGCTCCGCCGCGAAGCGTGCGGCCGCGCGCAGCATGTCCGCCTCCGGCCCGAAGCCGGCCAGCGCCGCCACCGCGGCCGCGCTGAGGGCGTCGCGTTCGCGCTTGGCGGCGTCGAGGCCGAGGGCCTGCACCAGCGTGCCCTTGCCCCTGTCCTGGTCCTTGGCGGTCGCCTTGCCGAGCTGCTCGGGGCTGGCCTCGACGTCGAGAATGTCGTCGGCGACCTGGAAGGCCGCTCCCAGTGCCCGGCCGTAGCGGTCCAGGGCCGCGCGGTGCGCGGCCGGGGCGCCGCCGAGGATGGCGCCCATCGCGACGCTCGCCGCCAGCAGCGCGCCGGTCTTCATCGCCTGCAGCCGGCGGATCTCGGTCTCTGACAGGGCAGCCGGTTCACCGCTGCCGAAGCGGCCCTCGGCCGCGAGGTCGAGCATCTGGCCGCCAGCCATGCCGCCCAGCCCGGAGGCCTGCGCCAGCGCCAGAACCAGCGCGGCGCGGATGTCGCCGGAGGGGTGGGTCGCGGGGTCGGCCAGCACCTCGAAGGCATAGGTCAGCAGGGTATCCCCCGCGAGGATCGCGCTCGCCTCGTCATAGGCTCTGTGGACGGTCGGGCGGCCACGGCGCGTGTCGTCGTCGTCCATGGCCGGCAGGTCGTCATGGACGAGCGAATAGCAATGCACCAGCTCCACCGCCGCGCCGGCCCGCAGGGCGGCCGCGGGCGCGACGCCGAAGAGGCGGGCGGTCTCGACCGTCAGGAAGGGCCGCAGGCGCTTGCCGCCGCCGAGCGCGCCGTGGCGCATGGCAGCGAGCAGGCGGGCGGGGCGGGCGATCTCGCCCGCGCGCGGGCTCTCGGCCAGCAGCTCGGCGAGCAGGGTCTCGATCGCGTCGGCGGTCCAGCCCAGCCGGGCGGCGAGCCCGTCGGCGTCCTCGGGAGCGCGGGTGGGGGCGGAACTCATGCGCGGGCCTCGCGTTCGCAGACCGGCGGGGCTTGCCGGAGAGCGGCCGAACCGTCAAGCCGGAGGCTGGCGCGGAGGTGCGAGGGGGATGACGGCGATGGCGGGCGAACGGGCGGCGAGGCGGCGAAGCCCTGTGCTGCGCCTGCTGCGGACCCTCTGGCTCGCTTTGCTGGCGCTGCCGGTCCTGCTGCTCGTCGCGATCCTGCTCTACGCCTTCGTGCCCGTGCCCTCGACGCTGATGATCGGGCGCTGGCTGACGTTCCAGCCGGTCGAGCGGCGATGGGTGCCGCTGGCGGAAATTTCGCCGAACCTGATCCGTGCCGTGATCGCGGCCGAGGACCAGCGCTATTGCAGCCATCGCGGCGTCGACTGGGTCGAGCTCAACGCGGTGATGGAGGACGAGGACGGCCCCTCGCGCGGCGCCTCGACCCTGACAATGCAGACGGCGAAGAACGTCTTTCTCTGGCCGGGCCGCTCCTATGTCCGTAAGGCGCTGGAGATCCCGCTGGCGCTGGCGATCGACTTCGCCTGGGGCAAGCCGCGGGTGGCGGAGGTTTATCTCAACGTCGCCGAATGGGGGGAGGGCGTGTTCGGGGCGGAGGCTGCCGCGCAGCGTCATTTCGGCAAGCCGGCCGCGCGGCTGACGCCGGCCGAGGCGGCGCGTCTGGCCGGCGCCCTGCCCAACCCGCTCCTGCGCGACCCGGCGAAGCCGAGCCGGGCCCTGCTCTCGGCCAGCGCGCGGGTGCAGCGCCGGGTCGGGCAGCTCGGCCCGCTGGGGGATTGCGCCGTCCCGGCCTGACCTGCGGGCGGATTGCGAAAAGCCGGATTCGGCACTAGCCAGCGCGGCCATCAGCGTGTATGGGCAACGCCTCACGAGATTGATCCGTCGTCGTGGCGGTGGCGTGGCCTGCGGGCAGCGCTTCCGGGCGGCGGCACGATGGAGAGTACCATGGCCGTTCCGAAGAGAAAGACGTCGCCGTCGAAGCGGGGCATGCGCCGCTCGGCCGACGCGCTGAAGCAGCCCACCTATATCGAAGACAAGAACTCCGGCGAGCTGCGCCGTCCGCACCATGTCGACCTGAAGTCGGGCATGTATCGCGGTCGCCAGGTCCTGAAGGCCAAGACCGAGGCCTGATCGCCTCGCACCGTCCGTCGAAAGGGGCCGGCCGTCGTGCCGGCCCTTTTTTCGTGTCCGCGACAGAACCCGGATTGCCATCGCCGCGACAACGACGCAACGTCATGCGTGGAGGTCGCGATGGTCTTCAATCCTCAGCTCAATGCCCGCATCGTCGCCTGGCTGCGCCAGCGGCCCCTCGGCGTCCGCCATGGCAACGGCGAATGCTGGACCCTTGCGGAGGACGCGCTGCTGGCCCAGCGCGCACGCACCTCCCGCCAGCTGACCCGGCGCTTTTCGGCCCGTGCCGACTATGTCTGGGGCGAAGAGGTGCGGTCGGCGACCGAGATCGCGGCCGGCGACATCATCCAGATGCGCGGCTACAGCGTGCGCAGCACCGTCACCACGCGCGACCTGCTGTCCGGCCCGGCCGGGCGCGTCGGCATGCCATGGGTGATGAGCCGGCCCCATCACACCGCCATCGTGCTCGGCATCGTGATACCGGGGCGTCTGGTCGAGGTGATCGAGCAGAACGTGCCGATGCCTGGGTCGACTCGGGCGGACCGGCTCGTCCAGATTAACCGGTTCGCGCTCGCCTCCTGCGAAACTCCGCCCGAGCGCCGCTTCTCGGACGCCGGCGATCCCGAGACGGTCAGTACCCGTTACGAGGTGTTGGGCGGACGCGTCTGGGTCTACCATCCCCAGGCCTGAGACGCAGGCGCTTCAGGGACGGCGCCCGGTAGCGGAGAGAAGGCGCGCGGCGCGGCGGTAGAGCCCCGTCGCGACCTGCGGCGTCTCGCAGCCCCTGCGGGCGAAGGGGCCGATCTCGGCCTGGCTCGCCGCGAGCTGCAGCAGCAGCATGGCGGAGCCTGCCGCCACCCGTCCGCCCGTCTCGTCACGCTGCCCCGATTCGGCCATGTGCCACTCCGATACGCAGTCGCTGCGCATGGGGGAAAGTTGCAAGCCGCCGGCCAGCCTTAACGGCGTGTTAAGAACACTTACTGCATCGTTTCCGGACATCTTCCCGGCCCGCGAACCGTCCAGCGCTCGTCGGGCGTCCCGTCCTCTCGAGGCTGCTCCACCGATGCCGGTGCCGTCGATCTTCAGTGCGCGTGACGAGGCCCGCGTCGACCCGCGCAACCTGCTCTCGTCGATCGGCGAAGTCGTCTACAGCTGGGATATCCAGAGCGACGCCCTGCAATGGGGCCCCAACGCGGCCGATGTGCTCGGCCCGGTTCCCGCCGCCGCCATGTCGCGCGGCCTCGGCTTCGCCGGGCTGGTCGAGCCGGGCAGCGGCCGCAGCCGCTACGACGCGGTTTTCTCCTCCGGCGGGCAGGACCACGGCGAGGGCGTGATCTACCGCACGCGCTATGCGGCGGAACTCGCCGGGCGGCGCATGTGGGTCGAGGATGCCGGGCGCTGGTTCGCGGGCACCGACGGGCGCCCCGCCTGCGCCCGCGGCATGCTCCGGCTCGAACGCCAGGTCCGCCCCGACGAGCTGCTCGGCCAGACCGGCGAGCTGGGAGACCGCTCGGCGCTGCTCGACCGTCTGTCCTCGGCACTGTCGGAGCATCTGCCGGCCGAGCGCAACGTCGTCGTTCTGGTCACGGCCATCGACGAGCTGGCGCGGCTCAACGACGATTTCGGACATGAGGCGACCGACGAGATCATCGGCGTGGTGCAGGAGCGGCTGCGGTCGGTGACGCGGCGGCGCGACCATCTCGTGCGCTATTCCGGCAACCGCTTCGCGATCCTGCTCACCGGCTGCCCGCAGAACCAGGTCGAGGCCGCGGCGCGGCGCTTCAGCAAGGCCGTGGCGGCCGCCGCCATCGAGACGGCGCGCGGCATCGCGCTGGTCAGGCTGCGCGTCGGCGCGGCGATCGCGCCGGATCTCTCCAACCATGCCGGGACGCTGCTCTCGGCCGCGGAGAATGCGCTCGCCGGCGCCAAGGCCGGCGCCTCCGACGCGGTCGTGATCGCGCGGCGGCAGGAAAGCCGGGTGCGCTCCGACCAGGATTCGGGCTTCGACGTCAGTGCGCTGGCGGCGCTCAACGAGCGCCGCATCGAGCTGGCCCTGCAGCCGATCGTGCGTGCGACGACGCGCGAGATCGCCTTCCACGAGGCGCTGCTGCGGGTCTCCTTCGGGCGCGACGGGGCCTTCTTCGCCACGGCCGAGCTGATCCCCATGCTGGAGCGGCGCGGTCTCGTGCGGCTCTTCGACCATCGCGTGCTGGAACTCGCCGCGGCGCTGCTGGCGGAGGATCCGAAACTCTCGCTCTCGGTCAACGTCTCGCCGCGTTCGCTCGCCGATCCCGAATGGATGGACGCCTTTCTCGCCTGCACCAGCGGCGCGCGCGGCCTGGCGGAGCGGCTGATCATCGAGATCACCGAGACCGCGACGATCGAGACCCCGACGCGGATCGCCCGGCTGCTCGCCAAGATCAAGGAGCGCGGGGCGCGCGTGGCGATCGACGATTTCGGCGCCGGTCACACCTCGCTGCGGCATCTGCGCGCCTTCCCGATCGACGTGCTGAAGATCGACGGCACCTTCACCCAGAATCTGCGCCGCTCGACCGACGACCGCTTCTATGTCCGCACGCTGATCGACCTCGCCCGCCATCTCGGCGTCGATACGGTGGCGGAATGGGTCGACGACGAGACGCAGGCGCGCATGCTCGCCGACTGGGGCGTCACCTATCTCCAGGGGCACCTGGTCGGCAAGGCCGAGCTGCGGCGGCCCGCGCCCGCGAAGGGCCAGCGCGCGGCCGGGTGATTCAGGCCGGCCGCGGCGCGCTCAGTCCCTGCGCCTCACTTCGTCCTGGCAAGCTTGTCCAGGCGGTCGCGCATCTCGCTCAGTTCGCGCTTGAGGTCGCCGAGATCGTCGCCCTTGGCAGCCGCGGTGGCGGCGGCGTCCTCCTGCGCCTTGCCGGCGGCGGCCGCGGCGAAGGGGTTGAACATCCGGAAGGCCTCGGTGAACATCGCCATGTTGGCGCGGGTCTGGGCCTGCAGCGCGTCCATCGCACCACCGCCGAAGGCGCCGCCGGAGAAGGCCTTGGCCATCTGCTCGCGGAACTGGTTCTGGTCCTTGGTCAGATGGTCCATCGAGAATTCGAGATAGCGCGGCACCAGCGCCTGCATGCTGTCGCCGTAGAAGCGGATGAGCTGGCGCAGGAAGGCGATCGGCAGCAGGTTCTGCCCGTCCTTGGATTCCTCGTCGAAGATGATCTGCGCCAGGACCGACCGGGTGATGTCCTCGCCCGACTTAGCATCGTAGACCACGAAATCCTCGCCGTTGCGGACGAGCCCGGCGAGGTCCTCCAGCGTGACGTAGGAACTCGTGCCGGTGTGGTAGAGGCGGCGGTTGGCGTATTTCTTGATGACGGTCGGTTCTTTGTCGCTGGCCATCAGAATCCTGCACGTTGGTCCGTAGCCCTCCGCGAAGATCGCGCGACGGCCGGACTGACGGTCTCCCCGGAGCGATGGTAGCCGCTGCGGCGCCCGTCGCAAGTTTTTTGAGCGCCGCTCCGGAAATGCCGATCACAGCATGGGCGATGCGGCATGTCTTTGCGCCATCTCAAGGATCGGCTGCCGCAAGTTTCGCCGTGCCCCTCTCTTTCGGCTGACTTGACGGCGGCGCGGCGGGCTTCGAAGGTGCCTGCCGAACAGGCGCGCGGCCGGGACCGCGTGTCGCGACAACAGCGAGGATTTCCCCATGGCCGATACGGACATCGTGATCGTCAGCGCGGCGCGCACCGCGGTCGGCGCCTTCAACGGCGCCTTCGCCAACACGCCGGCCCATGAGCTCGGCGCGGCCGCCATCAAGGAGGCGCTGGCGCGCGCCAAGGTCGATCCGGCCGATGTCGACGAGGTCATCATGGGCCAGATCCTGACCGCCGGTCAGGGCCAGAACCCGGCCCGCCAGGCCGCCATGGCCGCCGGCATCCCGCAGGAGAAGACGGCCTGGGGCCTGAACCAGCTCTGCGGCTCGGGCCTGCGCACGGTCGCGATCGGCCTGCAGCAGATCGCCAACGGCGATGCCGACATCATCGTCGCCGGCGGGCAGGAATCGATGTCGATGGCCCAGCACGCCGCGCATCTGCGCTCCGGCACCAAGATGGGCGACCTGAAGTTCACCGACACGATGATCAAGGACGGGCTCTGGGACGCCTTCCACGGCTACCACATGGGCACGACCGCCGAGAACGTCGCGACCAAGTGGCAGATCACCCGCGAGGAGCAGGACGCCTTCGCCGTCGCCTCGCAGAACAAGGCCGAGGCCGCGCAGAAGGCCGGCAAGTTCAAGGACGAGATCGTTCCCTTCACCGTCTCGACCCGCAAGGGCGACATCGTCGTCGATACCGACGAATATCCCCGCCACGGCGCGACGCTGGAGGCGATGGCCAAGCTCAAGCCCGCCTTCTCGAAGGACGGCACCGTCACCGCCGGCAACGCGTCCGGCATCAATGACGGCGCGGCCGCGCTGGTGATCATGTCGGCGAAGGAAGCCGCCAAGCGCGGCCTGAAGCCGCTGGCGCGGATCGCCTCCTGGGCGACGGCGGGCGTCGATCCGGCGATCATGGGTTCGGGCCCGATCCCGGCGACGCGCAAGGCGCTGGAGAAGGCCGGCTGGTCCGTCTCCGATCTCGACCTCGTCGAGGCCAACGAGGCCTTCGCGGCGCAGGCGCTGGCGGTCAACAAGGATCTCGGCTGGAACCCCGAGATCGTCAACGTCAACGGCGGCGCGATCGCGATCGGCCATCCGATCGGCGCTTCGGGCGCCCGCGTGCTCGTGACGCTGCTGCACGAAATGGCCCGCCGCGACGCCAAGAAGGGCCTCGCCACGCTCTGCATCGGCGGCGGCATGGGCGTCGCCATGGCGCTCGAGCGCTGAGGGCGGCATGGCGCGCCAGACGACGCTCTACCGCTACCTGACCGGGCCCGACGACGCCTCCTTCTGTCATCGGGTCTCGGAGGCGCTGAGCCAGGGTTGGACGCTGTACGGCCATCCGACCCTGACCTTTGACGCCGCGCAAGGCCGGGTCGTCTGCGGCCAGGCCATCATCAAGGACATCGACGGGCCCTACACGCCCGATCTGAAGCTGTCGGAACACTAGACCGCCGCGCGTCCGTTGGGACGCGCTCACGGCGGGCTAGCACTGAGAAATCGCATCGGAATCAGCCGAAAGGTGCAGTCCACCGTTCGGTCCGATGCCAAAGCGCGGCGTCCACGCCGCCATATGGAGGGGATGAGGTCATGACGAAGGTTGCGTTGGTCACGGGCGGAACGCGCGGCATCGGGGCGGCGATCAGCCGGGCCCTGCAGGAGGCCGGCCACAAGGTCGCCGCCAGCTATGCCGGCAATGACGAGGCGGCCGCCAAATTCCAGGCCGAGACCAATATCCCGGTGTTCAAATGGGATGTCGGCGACTACGACGCCTGCGCGGCGGGCATCGCCAAGGTCGAGGCCGACATCGGGCCGATCGACATCCTCGTGAACAATGCCGGCATCACCCGCGACGGCTTCTTCCACAAGATGACGCGGGAGCAGTGGTCGGATGTGATCCGCACCAATCTCGACTCGCTGTTCAACATGACGCGTCCCGTGATCGAGGGCATGCGCGCCCGCAATTTCGGCCGCATCATCGTGATCTCCTCGATCAACGGCCAGAAGGGCCAGATGGGGCAGGTCAACTACTCCGCCGCCAAGGCCGGCGACATCGGCTTCGTCAAGGCGCTGGCGCAGGAGAACGCCAACAAGGGCATCACCGTCAACGCCATCACGCCGGGCTATATCGGCACCGACATGGTCGCCGCGATGCCGGAAGCCGCCCTTCAGCGGGTGATCGCCGGCATCCCCGTCGGCCGTCTCGGCAAGCCCGAGGAGATCGCCGCGATGGTGGTCTTCCTCGCCTCCGAGCAGGGCGCTTTCGCCACCGGCGCGACCTTCGCGGTCAATGGCGGGCAGTACATGGCGTGAGAGACCGGCGCGTCATTCCCGGGCGCCGCAGCGCGGCGACCCGGGAATCGCGTGCCGATGACGATCGCGTCTCCTCAGAGATGCTCGGTCGAGCCCGAGCAGGACGTAGGGTCTCACCCCCGCCGCGATTTCGGCAGCAGGAAGGTCAGCAGGCCCAGCGCCGGCAGCCAGGCCGTGATGCGGAAGACCTCGACGATGCCGATCGTGTCGGCGAGTGCGCCGAGTACGGCCGCCGCGATGCCGGCCAGCCCGAAGGACAGGCCGTAGAACAGCCCGCCGACCAGCCCGACGCGGTGGGGCACGAGATCGATGGCGTAGATCAGGATCGCCGAGAAGGCGCTCGCCATCACGAAGCTGATGATCACGCTGAGCACGCCGGTCCAGAACAGATCGGCATGGGGCAGCATGAGCGCGAACGGCAAAGACCCGACGATGGACAGCCAGATCACCCGGTCGCGGCCGATCCGGTCTCCGATCATGCCGCCGATGATGACGCCGGCGGTGCTGACCGCGAGATAGAGAAACAGCATGATCTGCGAGAGCTGCACCGTGATCTCGAAGCGCGTCATCAGGTAGAAGGTGTAATAGGAGGTGAAGGCGGCGTTGTAGCCGTTCTTCGAAACCAGCAGCAGGATCAGGATCGTCATCGCGAAGAGCACGCGCCCGCGCGAGAGGCCGTGGCCGGCGGTCTCGTCGCCCTGGCCCCTCGGCTGGTTGCGGCGGAAGGCGCTGTAGCGCGAGGCGGTCCAGGACATCAGGACCATCGCGACGAGCACGACGATCGAGAACCAGGCCAGGCTCGACTGGCCGCGCGGGACGACGATCGCCGCCGCCAGCAGCGGGCCGATGGCGTAGCCGGCATGACCGCCGACCTGGAACAGCCCCTGCGCCAGGCCCTGGCGGCCGGCGGCGGCATGGCGGGCCATGCGCGTCGCCTCCGGATGGAACACCGCCGAGCCGAGGCCGACCAGCGCGGCGGCGAGCAGCACCAGCAGGTAGCTCGTCGCGAAGGCGAGCGTCAGCAGCCCGAGCAGCGTCGCGCCCATGCCGGCGACCATCGCATAGGGCCAGGGGCGTCGGTCCGTCAGCCAGCCGAGCAGGGGTTGCAGCAGGGACGACGTCACCTGGAAGGCCAGCGTGATCAGGCCGATCTGGCCGAAATCGAGCCGGAAGTTCTCCTTGATCAGCGGGTACAGCGCCGGGATCATCGACTGAAGCAGGTCGTTCAGCAGATGCGCCGCGCTCAGCGCGACGAGGATCGGGATCAGCGGGCGGCGCTCGGTGGCCGGCAGGGCGAGTGTCGTCATGGTCCGACGCTTGATCCTTCGCCCCGTCGCGGTCAATGGCGGCGATCCGGCGTCGCGATCATGGCGCCTATGGCCCCAAGGCCGTGCTGCGCTGCGGCGAGAGCGCATTTGCCTGCTCTTTGAAAACCACGCCGTCATCCCGGACGCAGCGAAGCGGAGATCCGGGATCCATTCCGGAACCTATTCGGGCAGGCGCTCCGGAATGGATCCCGGGTCTCCCTCCGGTCGCCAGGGATGACCGCGTATTGATCTGCGCCCTCCCACTATCGGCTTTCCGGGGCATGCCTGCTATCGAGCCCTTCAGCCCCCTCCAACCTGCCTCGGCCATGACCTCCCGCACCGCCACGCTCATCGGCTTCCTCGCCATCCTGCTCTGGTCGACGCTCGCCCTGTTCACGGCGATGAGCGGGCGGGTGCCGCCGTTCCAGCTCGTCGGCATGACCTTCGTGATCGGCGGGCTTTTGATCCTCGCGATCGCGGCCGCGCGCGGGCAGCTTGCGCGCATCCGTCCGACGCCGGCCTCCTTCGCGCTGGGGCTCTACGGCCCCTTCGGCGACACCGCGCTCTATTATGCGGCGGTGAAGACGGCGCCGGCCGCCGAGGCCAACCTGATCCATTATCTCTGGCCTCTGCTGATCGTGCTGTTCGCGGCGCTGTTGCCGGGCGGGCGGCTGCGGCCGCGGCATCTGGTCGGCGCGCTGATCGGCCTGGCCGCGACCGCGCTGCTGGTCTCGGGCGGGATCGGGGCCGGGCAGGGGCTGGCGCTCGGCCATCTCCTGGCGGCGCTCGGCGCCTTCGTCTGGGCGAGCTATTCGGTGGTGTCCCGCCGCTTCGCCGCCGTGCCGTCGGAGAGCCTGTGCCTCACCATGCTCGGATGCGCCATCCCGGCCTTCGCCTGCCATCTCGCCTTCGAGACGACGCTGTGGACGCTGACGGCGGTCGAATGGGCGGGGGTGTTCGGCTTGGGCCTCGGCTCGATCGGGCTCGCCTTCGTGGTCTGGGACATCGGCATGAAGCAGGGCGACGTCGCGCTGCTCGGCGTCGCCTCTTACGCCGCGCCGGTGCTCTCGACGATCATCCTCGTGCTGGCGGGTTACGCCCAGCCGAGCTGGCTGCTGGCGGTGTCCTGCGTGCTGATCGTCGTCGGGGCGCTGGTGGCGAGTTGGGAGCGATCCAAAGCCTGACCCAGTCGTCATTCTCGGGCGCAGCGCAGCGAAGACCCGAGAATCTCATGACGAGAGATGTCTGGTTTCCGAGATGGTCGGGTTAAGCCCGACCATGACGCTGCCTATTCCTCAATTCCGCCTGAGCAGCCGCTCCAGATAATCGAGCTCCTCCATCGGCCGCGACGGGTCGCCGAGGCGGCGGCGGAGTTCCTCGAGGATGCGGCGGGCGCGCTGGGTCGCGCTCTCGTCGGCGCCGGGGACACGGACGCGGCCATCGGCCCAGTCGCGCTGGCGCTGCGGCCGGCCGAGCGGGTCCTCGCGGCCGCGCTGCTGTGCCGACGGGCGGCCGGCAGGCTGGCCGTCCGGCTCGCCGAAGGCGCCTTCGCCGGGCTCGCCGCCCTCGCCGGGCTGACCCTGCATCTGCTGGGCAAGGTTCTGGGCGCCGCGGCGGAGCGCGTCCAGGGCGCGCCCCTGCGCATCGAGCGCGCCTTCGCCCTGGCCCTGGCCGAGCTGCTCGCCGGCCTCGCCCATGGCGCCCTCGGCCTCGCCGAGCTCGCCCTGCTGCGGCGCGCCCATGCCGCGCATCCGGCGCTGCAGGTCCTGCAGCCGGTCGCGCAATTGCTGCTGGCGCTGGGCCAGGCTCTGCCCGCCCTGGCCCTGCTGGCCTTGCGCGCCCTGCTGGCCTTCGCCTTCCTCGCCGTCCTCGCCCTGGTCGCCGGGCTGCTGGCCCGGCTGCTGGCCGCGCTGACCCTGCTGGCGCTGGCCCTGCTGGCCGGGCCGCGCCTGCTGCTGGCCGGGGCGCTGGCCGCGCTGGGCGCGGTTCTGGCGCTGCTGCTCCTGCTGGAAGGTTTCGTCGCGCAGGTTCTGCTGCTCGCGGGTCATCCGGTCGAGATCGGACAGCGCCTGGTTCATTTCGCGCTGACGCGGGTCCTGCTGGCCCGGACGCGCCATCTGGAGATTGTTGAGCATCTGGTTGAGCTCTTCCATGAGGCGCTGGGCCTCGGCCGTGTCGCCGCGGCGGGCGAGCTCCTCGATGCGGTTGAGCATGTTCTGCAGGTCGCGCGGCGTCACCGTCCGGAAGTTCTCCGGCAGTTGCGACATCTGATTGGGGTCGGCGTTCTGCTGCTGGCGCTGCATCTGCTCGGCGAGCTGGCGCATGAACTGGTCCATGGCGCGGCGCAGATCCTCGGTGAGCTTCTTGATCTCGTCCTCGGAGGCGCCGCGCTCCAGCGCCTGCTGCAGATTCTCCTGAGCCGCACGCAAGGCCCGCTCGGCGTCGGAGAGGTCGCCGTCCTCGAGCTGGAGGGCGAGCGCCCACATCAGCTCGGCGACCTCGCGCAGCTGGTCGTCGGTCCGGGCCTGGCGCAGGCGTTCGCCGATCATGCGCATGCCGAGATAGACTCCGGTCTCCTTCATGAAGAGCTCGGGCTCGATCAGCAGCGCGTCCATGCCGAGCTGGACCTTGCTGCGGTCGTCGACGTTCATGACCAGCTTGCGGCGCTGCTCGACCAGCGCCTTGGCGAGCGGCTTGGCGAAGGTGCGCTGCGGCAGCACGACCTCGACCGCCTCGCTGCGGCCCTCCTGACCGGCCTCGTCGCGCGCGACCAGCGTCATGCGGACCTTGGCGCCGGCCCAGGGATGGGCGGAGAAATCGACCGTGCTCTTCAGCTCCTCCTCGCCGGTGGCGGAGGAGGGCACGCTGAGCGCCTGCTTGGGCGCCTCGACCAGCGAGCGGCCGGCGGAGGGCGGACCGGCGCGCTCGACGGTGGCCTCGACGGAGGCGAGGCCGTAATCGTCCCTGGCGGTGTAGGCGATGGAGAGGCCGCCCGGCTGCGGCCCGGTGACGGGCTTGGGCGGCTCGCGGAAGGCGATTTCGGGAGCGCGGTCGGGAATGGCGGTGATCGAGAGGGTGCCGCCCGGGGCGCCGGCGCCGGTGAGACGCAGCGTGCCGTTGCCGGCGAGCGTGTAGCGCCGCTCGACGACGGCGGGGGCCTGGCCGGGCGCAGGCTTCGCCGCCGCGGCGGCCGTGGCCTGAGCGTCGGCAGGCTTGCCATCCGCGGTCTTGCCCTCGCCCGTCTTGCCCTCGCCGGGCCTGGGTTCGGCCGGGGCCTCGAGCCGGCCGGTCACGGCGACGTCCATCGCCGATTTGCCGGCGATGCGCACCACGATGGTCGACTTCTCGGGCGCGGTGATCTGCGGGCTGGCGAGCTTCCCGAAGTCGATCAGCATCGGCGGCAGGCGGGTATAGGCCGGCGGGTCGATCCAGGCGTCGATGCGCGTGGCGGCGGCCGGCAGGGAGGGGCCGCGCCAGTCGAAGGCCGCGCGCAGGCGCTGGTCGCTCTCCGGCCCGGCGACGAAGAAGGCGGTGACGGCGGCGAGCACCGGGACGGCGCGGAGCGCGCGGCGGTCGCGGTTGGCCATGCGCGGCTGCGGGGCTGCGACGCTCAGGCCCGCGATGCGCTCGCTCTGGCGCTCGACATGCAGGGTCCAGAGCGCCTGCGAGACGGGATCCTTCGCGCCGACGGCGAGATTGTCCTCCAGCGCCGAGGCGGGGCGGTGGCCGCCTTCCAGCGACTGGTCGAGGCGGTTCAGCGCGTCGCGATGGCTCGGCAGCGCGAGGCGCGCGACATGCCAGAGGGAGGCCAGCAGCGCGGTGGCGAAGAGCGCGACACCCAGGACACGGCCCTGCCAGGGCAGATGCGTCCAGAGGCCGAACCAGGAGACGGCGAGGAAGGCGAGGACGATGCCGACCGGCAGCCAGAGGCGCGGCCAGAGCCGTTCCCAACCGAGCGCGAGCCGAGACGCCATGGCGAGGCGTGCCAGACGCTGCCGCACGCCCTCGATCCGAACCGGCGCCTCGCGGCGCTGCGCTTCCTTCATGCCGTCGCTCCGAGCCGCCCCCAAATGCCGCCGGGATCTCTCGCCCGCATCCGAGCCAAGATCACGACGCTAGCACGTGAATATGGCAAGGCCAGTGCGAAGACGTCGCGCCCGGGCCCGCTCCACGTTTCGTGAACAGGGATCTCGGTCGGGATCGCGACTCCGGCGACCCCTGTTCAGGCTAGCCAGGGCGGTGCACGATCCGTGCCGAGCAGCTCCTCGAAGGTCTGGCGCGGTCGGGTCACGGCGAAATCGGCGCCCTTGACCAGCACCTCGGGTACCAGCAGGCGCTGGTTGTAGGTCGAGGCCATGCTGGCGCCATAGGCGCCGGCGGTCATGAAGGCGATGAGGTCGCCGGGCTTCAGCGCCGGCAGCACGCGGCCGGTCGTGAAAGTGTCGCCCGATTCGCAGATCGGCCCGACGACGTCATAGGCGATGTCCGGCGTGCCGGGCTTCGGCTCCGCCACAGGCCAGATCTCGTGATAGGCCTCGTACATGGCCGGCCGCACGAGATCGTTCATCGCGGCATCGACGACGAGGAACTGCTTGCTCGGGCGCGGATTGAGATGCAGCACCTGCGTCATGAGGATGCCGGCATTGCCGACGATCAGGCGTCCGGGCTCGAAGCCGAGCTCGACGTCGAGGCCTTTCGTGACGCGCGCGACCATGTCGGCATAGGCGTCGATCAGGCCCGGCCCGTGGTCGAACTCCCGGCCTTTTAGGTCCTGGGGGATGTCGTAGGGGATGCCGAGCCCGCCGCCGAGGTCGAGCCGCTCGACGCGGTGGCCCTCGCCGCGCAATTCGCCGACCAGCGCCGCCATCTTGGCATAGGCCGCCTCGAAGGACTCCGTCTCGCGGATCTGGCTGCCGATATGCAGCGCCAGCCCCATCATCCGCACGCCCGGCAGGTTGGCGGCGCGGGCATAGAGCCGGCCGACCTCCTCGAAAGAGACGCCGAACTTGTTCTCCGACGAGCCGGTGGTGATCTTGGCGTGGCCACCGGCGCCGATGTCGGGATTGACGCGGAACACCGCCTCCTGGCGCTTGCCGAGCTGGCTGGCGACGCGGGAGAGCAGGTCGAGCTCGCCTTCGGTCTCGATATTGACCTGGTAGATGCCGGCCTCGACCGCGAAGCGCAGCTCGCTTTCGCTCTTGCCGACGCCGGAGAAGACGATCCGCTCCGGCGGGAAGCCGGCGGCGAGCGCCTTGCGGACCTCGCCTTCGGAGACGGTGTCGGCGCCGGCGCCGAGCGCGGCCAGCGTCTTCAGCACGCCGAGATTGCCGTTGGCCTTCATCGCGTAGAAGACATGCGCCCGGCCGCCGCCGGCGGCGCGGCTCATCGCCTCCGCATAGAGCCGGTAGTGCCGCTCGATCGTCGCCGAGGAATAGACATAGACCGGTGTTCCGACCGCCTCGGCGATGCGGCGCAGATCGACGTCCTCTGCGAAGAGGGCGCCGTCGCGATAGCTAAAATGGTGCATCGGCGCCGGCTCAGAGAATCGGGTCGAGGACGAAAGGCTTCTCGGGCACGGTGATGGCGCGGCTGGCCTTGGCGGGACGGGCCAGGATCGAGCTCTGGCCGATGCCACCGGGGTTGTTCTCGACGGCGCCGATCTGCGCGTCGGGCAGGTCGATCGCGCCCTTGGCGTTCGGCGGCGGCTCGAGCGGGCCCTTGCGGCCGCAGGCTCCGAGCGCGAGAGCGAGCAGGCCCGCGACCAGGACGGCGCGGCCGAGTTTCAGGCGGGAGTGCAGCACGGAAGCGAACCCTTGGGCGAAGCGAGGACGGGACTGTAGCGAAGGATGGCGGCGGAGGCGAGCCGCGCGTCAGTCTCGGGCTTGACCCGAGACTCTCCTGCCGGAGATGCCCGGGTCAAGCCCGGGCATGACGTGACCTCAAGCCTTCGCCAGCTTCTTCAGCCAGCGCCGCGCCTGGCGGCGGACATTGTTGGGCGCCGTGCCGCCATAGCTCGTGCGGCTGCGGACCGACTGGTCGACGCCGAGCACGGCGAAGACAGCCTCGGTGATCTGCGGCTCCACGGCCTGCATCTCGGCGAGGCTGAGCTTCTCGAGCCCGACCTTCTTCTCCGAGGCGATTCCGACGAGGCGGCCGGTGACGTGGTGGGCGTCGCGGAAGGGCATCTTCAGCACGCGCACCAGCCAGTCGGCGAGATCGGTCGCGGTGGCGTAGCCGAGGCCGGCCGCGCGCTTCATCACCTTCAGGTCGGGCTGCATGTCGCGGACCATGCCGGCCATGGCGGCGAGGCAGAGCGAGAGCGTCTGGAGCGCGTCGAAGGTGCCTTCCTTGTCCTCTTGCATGTCCTTCGAATAGGTCAGCGGCAGGCCCTTCATCATCGTCAGCATCGCCTGCAGATGACCGAAGACGCGCCCGGCCTTGCCACGCACCAGCTCGGCGGCGTCGGGGTTGCGCTTCTGCGGCATGATCGAGGATCCCGTCGAGAAGGCGTCGGAGAGGCGCACGAAGCCGAATTGCGGCGTCGCCCAGAGCACGATTTCCTCGGCCAGCCGCGACAGGTGCATGGCGCAGATCGAGGCCGCCGCCAGCGTCTCCAGCACGAAGTCGCGGTCGGAGACGGAGTCGAGCGAGTTCGCCGTCGGCCGGTCGAAACCCAGCGCCTTCGCCGTCATCTCGCGGTCGATCGGGAAGGAGGTGCCGGCGAGCGCGGCGGCGCCGAGCGGGCATTCGTTGAGCCGCCGGCGCGCATCGGCGACGCGGCCGCGGTCGCGCCCGAGCATCTCGACATAGGCGAGCAGATGGTGGCCGAAGGTCACCGGCTGGGCCGACTGGAGATGGGTGAAGCCCGGCATGACCGCGCCCGAATAGGTCTCGGCCTTCTCGGCCAGCGCCAGCTGGAGATCGGCCATCTGCTCGTCGAGCTGGTCGAGCGTGTCGCGCACCCACAGCTTCATGTCGGTGGCGACCTGGTCGTTGCGCGAGCGGCCGGTGTGGAGTCGGCCGGCGGCGGCGCCGATCCGGTCCTTCAGGTTGCTCTCGACGTTCATGTGGACGTCCTCGAGCGCGCGCGAGAACGTGAAGGTGCCGCCCTCGATATCGGCCTCGACCTGCTTGAGCCCGGCGTCGATCGCGGCCACATCGTCCTTCGTCAGGATGCCCGTCTCGCCGAGCATCGCGGCATGGGCGCGCGAGCCGCGGATGTCCTGGCGCCAGAGGCGCTGGTCGAAATCGATGGAGGCGTTGATCTCCTCCATGATGGCGTCGGGACCCGTGGCGAAACGCCCACCCCACATGCGATTGCTCACGACGGTCTTTCCTGATTTGAGGACGCCGATGACGTCACGATCGAAATGGTTCGCCGCAGGCGGTGCGCTTCTGCTCGTCGCGCTCGCCGGCGGTGCGGCCTTCTACTCCGTCGCGGGCGATGCCGGCAATTCCGCTTCTTGCAGGGCGGCCCGGCCCGTCGCGGCCGCCATGGCGCCGTTGGCGCGCGGCGAGGTCGCGGCCGTGCAGGTCCATGCGGCGCCCCTGCCGACGCCCGACCTCGCCTTCGACGGTCCCGACGGGGTGCCGACGACGCTCTCGGCCTTCCGCGGCAAGACGGTCCTCGTCAATCTCTGGGCGACCTGGTGCCCGCCCTGCCTGAAGGAGATGCCGGCGCTCGACGCGCTGCAGACGGCGCTCGGCGGGCCCGATTTCGCGGTGGTGACGATCAACATCGACACCCGCAACCTCGACAAGCCGAAGGCCTGGCTGGCCGAGCGGCAGATCAAGGCCCTGACCTATTACGCCGATCCGCAGGCGAAGGTGTTCCAGGAGCTGCGCGCCGCGCGCAAGGTCGAGGGCATGCCGGTCAGCCTGATCGTCGACCGCGGGGGCTGCGAGCTGGCCATCCTGCAGGGCCCCGCCGACTGGGCGAGCGCCGATGCCAAGGCGCTGATCGGCGCGGCGCTGAAGCGCCCCTGAGACCCCGTAAGCCGGAAGCCGATCTGGTCAGACAGGAGGGGCTGACGTTAGGGTGCCCGGCAGACGCGCGGAGACAACCGCATGCCGAACCTGCTCCAGGCGACGCCGCTCTTCGCCGTGCGCGGTGTCGCCCTCGATGCCGAGACCACCGGGCTCGATGTCCGCCGCGCCCGGATGATCGAGTTCGCGGCCGTGCATCTCGACGGCGGGCGGCTCGATCGCGCCAACGCCGTCCAGAGCCTGGTCGCCTGCGATGTCGAGATTCCCGCGGCGTCCCGCGCCGTCCACGGGCTCGACCGGGAGGCGCTGCGCGGGGCTCCGGCCTTCGCGGTGCTCTATCCCGGCATCACGGCCTTTCTCGATGGCCGCGTGGTGATCGGCCACACCATCGGCTTCGACATCGCCATGCTGACCAAGGAGGCGGAGCGGCTGGGGCAGCGCTTCGTCCAGCCGCTCGCGCTCGACATCCGCCTGCTGGCGCAGCTCGCCGAGCCCGGCCTGCCCTCCTATTCGCTGGAGGCGCTCGGCGCCTGGCTCGAGATTGCCCCCCAGGAACGCCACCGGGCGCTCGGCGATGCGATGGCGGCGGGGCTCGTCTTCCTCGCGCTCGCCCCGCGCCTGCGCGACCGGGGCATCCGCACGGTCGGGGAGGCGGTCGCGGCCAGCCGCCGCATCACCGACGCGATGGCGGGCGCGGCTCCGCCGGCCTGGGAGCTGCGGCCGCCCGCGCAGGACGGCGACCCGTTGCCCAAGCTCGACTCCTATCCCTATCGTCATCGCGTCCGCGACGTGATGCGGGCCGATCCGGTGATCCTGCCCGACGACACGCCCGTGGCCGCGGCGCTGGCCGCGATGACCGGCCGGGGCGTCAGCTCGGTCTTCCTCGGTGGCGAGGGCGCCCGTCCCGATGACACCGCGATCCTGACCGAGCGCGACCTGCTGCGCGCCATCGGCCGGCACGGCGCCGAGGCGCTGGCGCTGCCGGCCGGTCGCTTCGCCTCGCGGCCGGTGGTGGCGGTCCCGGCCGACGCCTTTCTCTACCGCGCGATCGGCCGGATGAGCGCCCGCAACATCCGCCATCTCGCCGTGACCGACGACGAGGACCGGATCGTCGGGGTGGTGACGCCGCTCAAGCTGCTGCAGCTGCGCGCGGGCACCGCGGTCGCGCTGGGCGACGACATCGACGCCGCCCCCGATGCGCCGGCGCTCGGGCAGATCTGGTCGCGCCTGCCGCTGATGGCGCGCGCGCTGCTGGCGGAGGATGTGCCGGCCCGCCTGATCGCCGCGGTGATCGCGCGCGAGGTCGGCGCGCTGACGCGCCGCGCCGCCATCCTGGCCGAGGCGGAGCTCGTGGGCGAGGGGGCCGGCCTCGCGCCTTGCGCCTATGCGGTGCTCGTCCTCGGCTCGGCCGGGCGCGGCGAGAGCCTGCTGGCGATGGACCAGGACAATGCGCTGGTTTTCGCGGAGGGCGAACCGGAGGGCGAGGCCGACCGCTGGTTCGCGCGGCTCGGCCGGCGCATGGCGGCGATCCTCGACGAGGTCGGCGTGCCGCTCTGCAAGGGCGGGGTGATGGCCTCCGAGCCCGCCTTTCGCGGCTCGCTCGCGACCTGGCGCCAGCGCATCGCGCAATGGCTCGGCCGCTCCAGCCCGGAGGATCTGCTCAGCGTCGACATCGTCTTCGACTTCAAGGCCGTGCATGGCGACAAGGCGATGGCGGAGCGGCTCTGGCGCGATGCCTGGGCGGCGGCCAAGGGGCAGATCCCCTTCCTCAAGCTGCTGGCGGAGAATGCCGGCCAGCCGGCGGCGGGGCTGACCCTGTTCGGAGGCTTGCGCACCGAGGATGATGGCCGCATCGACCTGAAGCGGACGGGGCTGAAGGACATCGTCACCACGGCGCGGCTGCTGGCGCTGCATCACGGCCTGCCGCGGCACGCGACGCAGGCGCGGCTGGAGGCGGTGGCGGAACTCGGCGCGGGCGGTGCGAGCGATCTCGCCGAGATCGACCGCGACCATGCGCTGCTGCTCGACTGCATCCTGAGCCAGCAGCTCGCCGACATCGCCGAGGGGCTGAGCCCGTCCAACCGGGTCGCGCCCGGCACGATCGGCAAGGCCCGCACGGCGGACCTCAAGCGGGCGCTCGGGCGGCTCTCGATCCTCGCCGATCTGCGCCGCGACCAGCTCTCGGGGTGATCGCCGGCAAATCCGTGCTAGAGGTGGCCGCGATTTCCGGATGTTTCGACCAGGCAGCATGACCTACACGATCGGCCTCGCCACCACCTTCCACGACCCCGCCATCGCGATCATCGGCCCCGACGGCGAGGTGCTCTTCGCCGAGGCGACCGAGCGCTATCTCCAGTTCAAGCGCGCGCCGAACTGCGAGCCCGATACCGCGCCGCGGATGGAATCGCTGCTGAAGCGCTACATCCCCGCCGATGCGCAGGTCGCGATCGCGACGAGCTGGGGCGCGGAGTTCACCGGCTTCCTCGACCAGATGAGCCGCGCCGGCTCCTTCACGCTCGACGCGCTGCTGAAGCTCTCGCCGGAGCTGAACCGCTCGCTGGTGCCCGAGCGCACCGAGCGCGCGCTGATCGCCTCGCTGCATCAGGGCCAGCAGCGCGCCGGCATCGGCACGCTGCTCGGGCTCGACCGCGCCTTCGGCCGGGCCAACGTCACCGGCCTCACGCGCTTCGGGCATCATCTCAGCCATGCGGCCTATGCCTGCTGGTCCTCGCCCTTCACGGATGCCGCCTGCCTCGTCGTCGACGGCATGGGCGAGACCGGGGCCTCGGCCATCTTCGCGCTGGAGGGCGGGCGCATCCGCGAGGTCAAGCGCCATCGCGGGCGCGAATCGATCGGCTTCTATTTCGGCCTCGTCACCGATCTCGCCGGCTTCGACCAGGCCAAGGGCGAGGAGTGGAAGATCATGGGGCTCGCGCCCTATGGCAAAACCGATCCGCAGCTGATGGCGCTGCTGCGGCGGCTCTACACGATCGAGGGCCACAAGCTGTCCTTCGCCAAGGCCGATGTCGTTCAGGCGGTGGCGGCGGAGATCCTGGCCTTGCGTCCCGCGGACGCGCTCGACAGCGGCTGGGCCGATCTCGCCCGCTGCGGGCAGGATGTCTTCGCGGAGATGATGGAGGCGCTGCTGGGGGAGACCGCGGCGCTGGTGCCGTCGCCCCATCTCGTGCTGGCCGGGGGCTGCGCGCTCAACTCCTCCTTCAACGGCAAGATCGCCGGGCGGCACGGCTTCAATGAGGTCTTCGTGCCCTCGGCGCCGGCCGATGACGGCAATGCGATCGGCGCCGCCTGGCTCAGCCACGCGCAGCGCAATCCGGACTGGCGCGCGCCGAAGGGGCCGCTCTCGCCCTATCTCGGCTCGACCGTCTCGACCGAGCCGCTGGAACGCATGCAGGCCTGGGAAAAGCGGCTGCGCAAGCTCGCGCCGGAGGAGGTCGCGCCGGTGACGGCCAGGCTGCTCACCGAGGGCAAGCTGATCGGCTGGGTGCAGGGGCGGGCCGAGTTCGGGCCGCGCGCGCTCGGCAACCGCTCGATCATCGCCGATCCGCGCCCGGCCGACGCCAAGGACATCCTCAACGCCAAGGTGAAGTACCGCGAGGCGTTCCGGCCCTTCGCGCCCTCGATCCTGGCCGAGCAGGCGCCGGACTGGTTCGAGCATTATCAGGACGCGCCCTATATGGAGCGCACGCTCACCTGGAAGGAGGCGGTGCGCCAACAAGTGCCCGCCGTGGTGCATGAGGATGCGACGGGGCGGCTGCAGAGCGTCACCGCGGCGCGCAACCCGCGCTATCACGCGCTGATCTCGGCCTTCCACGATCTCACCGGCGTGCCGGTGATCCTCAACACCTCCTTCAACATCATGGGCAAGCCGATCCTGCACAGTGCGGAGGATGCGATCCTGATGTTCTACACCAGCGGGCTCGACGCGCTGGTGATCGAGGACTGGCTCTTGGTGAAGTAGAGGCGCGCGCCTTCAGCGCGGCGGCAGCTCGCAGCAGCCGGAGGCGAGTTCGTCGCAGATCTCGAGCTCGATCGGGCAGTCGCCCTCGCGCTCGAGCAGATCGGCGACGAGACCCTTCAGCCGCTCGCGCAGCGCCTCCAGCGTCGGCGCCTCGGTGACGATGCCGCTCTCGTCGGTGGCGACCGCATACCAGGCGCCGTCCTGCCCGTCGCGACGGACCTCGAATTTCAGCGGCTCCAGGGCCGCGCCCCTGCGGGCGGCGACCCTGATGCCAAAGCTCGGAAAACCCATGCCGTCTCTTAGAACTTCAGCCGCCGCGCGCGCTTGACCATCGGGATCTCGTGGATCTTGTCGAGGAGTTCGTCGGAGATCGCCTCGTCCACCGCGACATAGCAGATCGCGTCGCCGCCCGGCTTGTCGCGGCCGAGCGAGAAGGTCGCGACATTGACGCCGGCTTGCCCGAGCAGCGAGCCGAACTGGCCGATGAAGCCCGCCTTGTCGGCGTTGCGGACATAGAGCATGTGCGGCGCGAATTCGGCATCGACCTGGATGTCGCGGATCTCGACGATGCGCGGCTTGCCGTCCTGGAAGACCGTGCCGGCGGCGTGGCGCGGCATGTCCTCGGCCTCGACCACGATCTTGATGCGGCTTTCGAGATTGCCGGCGACCTCGCGGGTCAGCTCCTCGACGACGATGCCCTTCTCCTTCGCCACCATGGCGGAATTGACCATGTTGATCTCGGGCAGGAAGGGCCGGAGCACGCCGGTGATGGCGGCGGCCGAGATCGCCTTCAGGTTCAGGCTCGCGACCGCGCCCTCGTATTCGATCCGGATGCCCTTGACCGGGGCCTCGGTGAGCTGGCCGAGGAAGGAGCCGAGCTTCTCGGCGAGATCGACGAAGGGCTTCACCCGCGGCGCCTCTTCCGCCGTGATCGAGGGGAAGTTCACGGCGTTGGTGATGGCGCCTTTCAGCAGATAGTCGCTCATCTGCTCGGCGACCTGGAGGGCGACATTCTCCTGCGCCTCATTGGTGGCGGCGCCGAGATGCGGCGTGCAGACGACGTTCTCCAGGCCGAAGAGCGGGTTCGATTCCGCCGGCTCGACCGAGAACACGTCGAAAGCCGCGCCCGCGACATGGCCGGACTTGATCAGCGCGGCCAGCGCCGCCTCGTCGACCAGCCCGCCGCGGGCGCAGTTGATGATGCGCACGCCCTTCTTGGTCTTCGCCAGCGCCTCGGCCGAGAGGATGTTCTTGGTCATCGCCGTCATCGGCACATGCAGGGTAATGAAATCGGCGCGCCTGAGCAGATCCTCGAGCTCGACCTTCTCGACGCCGAGCGCCACCGCGCGCTCAGGAGAGAGATAGGGGTCATAGGCGATGACGCGCATCTTCAGGCCGACGGCGCGGTCGGCGACGATCGAGCCGATATTGCCGGCGCCGATCAGGCCGAGCGTCTTGCCCGTGATCTCGACGCCCATGAAGCGGTTCTTCTCCCACTTGCCGGCTTGCGTCGAGGCATCCGCCGCCGGGATCTGGCGGGCGAGCGCGAACATCATCGCGATCGCATGCTCGGCGGTGGTGATCGAGTTGCCGAAGGGCGTGTTCATCACGATCACGCCGCGCGCGGTCGCGGCGGGGATCTCGACATTGTCGACGCCGATGCCGGCGCGGCCGATCACCTTCAGCCGGGTCGCGGCCTCCAGCAGCTTGGCGGTGGCCTTGGTCGCCGAGCGGATGGCGAGGCCGTCATAGTCGCCGATCATCGCCGCGAGCCTGTCCTTGTCCTTGCCGAGAGTGGGATCGAAGGTCACGTCGATGCCGCGATCCCGAAAGATCTGGACGGCGGCGGGGGAGAGGGCGTCTGAAATCAGAACCTTGGGCGCTGTCATGAGAATGGCTTTCGGCTGGCGCGGCGCGTCGGCGCTCTGCGCGGAGATGACGGGATGGACGTTTGCCGTCATTCCGGGGCCGAGCGCAGCGAGGAGCCCGGAACCCAGAAACGAAGGGGGATCAGAAAAGGTTGAACGGTCGCGGCGAACGCCGCCGCGCATCGGTTCTGGGTTCCGGGCTCGCGGGCTCTTGCCCGCGCCCCGGAATGACGAGCGGCGCGCTTACGCCGCCTTCTGGCCCAACCCGGCCTTCGCCTCGGCGAACGCATAGGCGATCCACGGCAGCAGCGCCTTGAGGTCGCGCGACTGGACGGTCGCGCCGCACCAGATGCGCAGGCCCGGGGGGGCGTCGCGGTAGTGGCCGAGGTCGTAGCCGGCGCCGGCCTTCTCGATGATCGAGACCACCTGCTTGGCGAAGGCGGCCTGAGCGTCCGGAGCCAGCGCGGTCACGGCCGGGTCGGTGAAGGTCAGGCAGACGGAAGTGTTCGAGCGCGTCTTCGGCCTCACCGCGAGGAAGTCGATCCAGTCGTTCTCTTTCACGAATTTCGCGATGACGCGCAGATTGCCGTCGGCGCGCTTCACCAGCCCGTCGAGCCCGCCGACCTTCTTGGCCCAGTGCAGCGCATCGAGATAATCCTCGACCGCCAACATAGAGGGGGTGTTGATCGTTTCACCAACGAAAATCCCCTCGATCAGCTTGCCGCCCGAGGTCATGCGGAAGATCTTCGGCAGCGGCCAGGCCGGCTTGTAGGTCACCAGCCGCTCGACCGCGCGCGGCGAGAGGATGATCATGCCATGGGCCGCCTCGCCGCCCAGCACCTTCTGCCAGGAGAAGGTGGTGACATCGAGCTTGGGCCAGTCGAGGCGCTGGGCGAAGGCGGCCGAGGTCGCGTCGCAGATCGTCAGACCCTCGCGGTCCTCCGCGATCCAGCTGGCGTCGGGCACACGCACGCCCGAGGTCGTGCCGTTCCAGGTGAAGACGACGTCGCGGGTCTTCGTGTCGACCTTCTTCAGGTTCGGCAGCTCGCCATATCCGGCCTCGAAGGTGCGGACATCGGCCAGCTTGAGCTGCTTGACGACATCGGTGACCCAGCCGGCGCCAAAGCTTTCCCAGGAGACCATGTCGACGCCGCGCGCCCCGAGCAGCGACCACATCGCCATCTCGACGGCGCCGGTGTCGGAAGCGGGCACGATGCCGATGCGGTAATCGGCCGGCACCTGCAGCACCTCGCGCGTCAGATCGATCGCTGCTTTTAGCTTGTCCTTGCCGATCTTGGCGCGGTGCGAGCGGCCGAGCGCGGCGTCGCCGAGGGACTTGAGGGACCAGCCGGGGCGCTTGGCGCAGGGGCCGGACGAGAAATGCGGCACGCGCGGACGCGCGGCCGGAGCCTGATTCACCATCGATGTCTCCATCCTTGCAGATGGGCGCGCCGCGTTGGGGCGGCGTGTCCCGTCGATGGGGGTAAGGGCGGAGGGGGCGGGGAGTCAAGCGGGTGAGTTAAGTCTGCTTTTGGCTCTGCTGAAATGTTCCGATCGACAATTGAGACAGCGAGTGATTGCCAGCCATCACTGCACGCACGTAAAGTTCCTGTGGCTCGCCGAGAATCAAATATGTCACCTGATGGCCCCATTGCATTTCTAAGTTACGTTCGTGCAGACGATGAGCATGACCATGGTCGCATTACTTCGTTTCGGGAGCGCCTCGAAGGTGAAGTGCGCATGCAGACTGGTCGACAGTTTAAGATATTCCAAGATAAAAATGATATCAAATGGGGCCAGAATTGGAAAGAGCGGCTTGATGGTACGCTTTTAAGCGTAACTTTTCTTATTCCAGTAATTACGCCGTCCTATTTTTTTAGCGATGCGTGTCGCGATGAGTTTGAAAAATTTCTTCTTCGTGAGAGGCAGCTGGGAGAGAATCGACTTATACTACCAATTTACTATCTTGAATCAGATGCGGTTCGCGACTCTGGCTCAGGCGGAGGAGATTCAATTGCAAGGATCGTTAGTTCAAGAAATTGGGCTGATTGGAGAAATTTACGCTTCAAGCCGCTGACGGCGCCTGAGGTTGAGGGGGCCATCGCCGAGATGGCCAAGACGATCAAGCATGCAATGAAAGAGTTGGAGTCGGTGATTGCGGCCGCGAAAGAAACGACGCATCTGCCATCTCTCGTGACCCCGCAGGATGTGGCGTGGCCGGCCAGCATCGCCAATTTTTCGCCGGTCGTCCCTACGATGCGATACGGTAATTCGAAGCAATTTAGTCGTAGTAGTGGAATTGATAAAGCGCCTTATTACGCGTACACTAAGCTTTATGATGAAGAAATTCATGCAGAAGACCTTTCTTCGAAAGAAGAACTTGTCCGGTTAAACGCTTTTCTGTCAAAAACTAAGAACGATTTGAAAAAAAATAACCAGAAACTTATTTCCAATTTTCAATCAAAAGTTAATAGCGCCGCAAACAAAGATGATTTTTCGATCACCATTTTGGTTGATAACTCAGGTAGTATGCGGGGCGACAAAATTAGATACTCGGCGGCATGGGTACAGATATTCTCAGAAATTTTGGATAAATGTAACGTTCCGGCAGAAATACTAGGATTTACTACTAAATCTTGGAAGGGTGGCTTATCCCGCGAGCGATGGGTTCAGGACGGAAAGCAAGAGCGGCCGGGTCGCTTAAACGATCTCCGGCACATAATATACAAAGAGTTTGGGGTTGCATTCGCTAGATGCAGAAATAATTTTGGACTAATGGTCCGTGAGGGAATTTTAAAAGAAAACATCGATGGAGAGTCTCTACTGTGGGCTTATGAAAGGGCATCAAATAAAAATAAAAAACAAAAGATCATTATCGTTATCTCTGACGGCGAACCAATTGATGATTCAACTTTGGCTGCAAATCATGCTTCAATGCTAGGAGATCATCTTGCTTCTACCGTAAGGTGGATTGAGGCACAACAAGATTTTTGTCTGTTTGCGATCAGTATAGATGATCGCTCTAATCCAGGACGGTTTTATAGCAACTCCATTATGTCTAATAATCTGCCGGACATAGGTCAATCTCTTGTGAGTATCGTTTCAAATATTTTAAAATAAAATGTCATAAATTTGATCACAATAATTTGACTTAAATGAAACAATTTCACGATTTTATCTATTTTATAGTTTCTCCTATAGTGGGATCGATTGGTTTAACTTTGAGATTTTCAATCGCCGATGTGACCATCGCTTACGGATGCGTGTCTGACCTGTTAGGCAAGAGCCAGCTGTTTATCGTTGAAACGCGACGGAGCCGTGGCGCCTTCCATTGAAACGGCAGGCCCTCGTCCGGCGCTCCGCGCCATCGTCTCCCATCCGGGAGAAGGGACGGGGCGTCGCGGTTCCCCTTTCCGTCATGCTCGGGCTTGTCCCGAGCATCCACGTCTTGAACACGGCATTCGACCCGCGAAGACGTGGATGGTCGCCACAAGGGCGACCATGACGGGAGAGTGGGAGGGGCGTCGCGCCTGCGGCGAAGGGCGCGGTCCTTCTCCCCTCGGGGGAGAAGGTGGCACGGCAAAGCCGTGACGGATGAGGGCAGCGCTGCGGCTCGCACCCTCATCCCCTGCCGGACCTTCTCCCCCGAGGGAAGAAGGAGGCTGACTTATCCCCGGTGCTTCGACGTCACCCTACGATGCTACCACCTCATCCCCGAGGGGCAGCCATCCGGAGGTGTGCCGTTGGTGGGGGTGGGGGCGGCGCCTGCGGCCGGTCTCACAAGCCGGACTCGGGAGGCTTCGGGGCACCGCCCTGGGGACACTAGGATCCCTGTGCGAGGAGCTCGCTGGAACGGTGGTTGGCATCACGCCTTCGTCCCATGCCGGACGGCGCGACAACCCGATGAGGGGAACTGGCGCTTGAGGGCTCGCGGCGAAAGCTGGCCTTCGACCTCATAAGCGCGGCCCGGAGTCCAAAATCGCCGACAAGCGGAGCGCCACGGGGCGTGCGGATGGTGGCTCAATCCATCCGCGCCGCATCCTGGCTCAACGGATGCGGATCTGAGACCCTCGCGCCTCGCGGCGCTCCGCTGCCCCTCATGATTCAAGCGCGCGCATGCGAATGCGGGCGGGGATTTGGTGTGTCCGTCATTCTCGGGCGAAGCGAAGCGAAGACCCGAGAATCTCAGGCCGATAAGGGCGAGGAGCCTCTCTCGTCCCGAGATGCTCGGGGCAAGCCCGAGCATGACGCCCGTGAGGCACGGGGGCCCCTCCCTCCCCGCAAGGGGAAGGGGCGTCGCGGTTCCGGCCCCCTCAATCCCCGGTCATCGTCATTTCGGCGTCGATCGCCTTCATGGTCGGGTTGGCGGCGCAGAAGGCGCGGATGCGGGCGGCGACGGCGGGCGGGTATTCGCTCGTGCCGCGGGCGCCGGATTTCAGCCAGTCGGCGCAGCTCAGCTCCCGGTCGGTGATCCGGGCCATGGCCGGGGCGGGCAGGAGCAGCAGGCCGGCGAGGGCGGCCGCGAAGGCGTGCGGAAGGCGGGGCATGGGGAACGGTCCTGACGGGGGGCCCGCGCGGCGGGCTCGCATGGGCGCGCTCCTGCCCCGCCGCGCCGCCGGAGGCAAATGCGATTGTCGCCGCCCCGATGCGCGGGCAGGGCAGGGAACAAAGGCCGCATTCGCCGCGCGGCGCCCTTCCGTGATAGGCAGCGGCGACATTCCGCAACAGGTTCGACGACATGGCCAAGAAGACGCCCGAACAGCTCGCCCGCGAATTCGAGGGGCGCAAGGCCAAGGGGCTGGCCAAGGGCGCCGCCGCCTTCTGGCCGAACATCCTGTCCAACGCCGTGCTGAAGCTGACCGCGGCGAAGGCGGAGATCACGGTCGCGGCGCTGACCGAGCTGCTGGCGAAGGACGCCGAATCGAAGGACGTCACCCTCGCCGCCGGCGCGGCCGAGGCGCTGGCGCGCCTGCGCCAGGCGGTGGCGAAGGGGGAGGGCTAGGTTCGCGAAAGAACCTCTCCGTCATTCCGGGGCTTCGCGCAGCGAAGAGCCCGGAACCCATGAACACGGCGTTGCAACCAGCAGCCGGCGCGGTTTCCGCCTCATCTTGGTGGTCCGGTGTGCATGGGTTCCGGGCTCGCCGCTTTGCGGCGCCCCGGAATGACGGCGGGGGTTCTGAAGCTTTACCCCAACTCCCCGGCGATGACGCCCTTGCGCAGCAGGAAGCAGCCATAGGGGCGGGGGTCGCCGACCTGGACCACGGCGAAGGCGCGCCGCGCCGCCTCGTAGAAGGCGAAGCGCTCGATGCCGGCGAGCGGCGCCGGCCGCCCGAGCGCGGCGTCGATCTCGCGCTGCACCGCTGCCTGCACGGCGGGAAGCGCGGCTGCATCGCCGACGACCAGCATGCGGCGCAGCGGGTCGGGTTCGAAATCGTCGATCGGCAGCACGGAGAGGATGGCCCGCGCCGCCCGCTCCATCGTCAATCCCGGCAGCCGGACGAGCCGGCCGCTGGTGGTCGCGGCGGCGATCGTCTCGGCCGGGTGGTTGGCATCGACCAGCGCGAGATCGTCGCCATGGCCCATGGCGGCGAGGATCCAGAGCAGGTCGGCGGAGAGGACGGGGTCGAGGGTCTTCAGCATGGCGGGGTCGTCCTGACAGGCGAAAGGCGGGTCACAGCCGACCCCGCCGGGCGAGGTAGACGCGCTGCGCGGTGCCGCCGAAGATCGCGGCACGCTCGTCCTCGCTGCAGCCGTCGAGCAGCGTCTGCGCGGCGTCGAACCAGCGCTCGTAAGGCGCGCGCAGCGTCACCACCGGCCAGTCGCTGCCGAAGATCAGCCGCTGCGGGCCGAAGGTCATCAGCAGATGGTCGACGACCGGCTGCAGCGTGTCGAGGCTCCAGTCCGGCCCGGCCTCGGTGACGAGGCCGGAGAGCTTGCAGACGGTTTGGGGATGGGCGGCGAGCGCGGCGATCCCCTCGCGCCAGGCGGCGAGGTCGCCGGTGACGAGATCGGGCTTGGCGCCATGGTCGATGACGACGGTGAGCCGGGGCTCGCGGGCGAGCAGAGCGAGGGTGGCGGGGATATGCTCCGCCTTGATCAGCGCGTCGAAGACGAGACCCTGCGCGACCATCGCGGCCAGGGCCGGGGCGAGATCGCGCCGGCCGAGAAAGCCGAGGTCGGGGATGTCCTGCGCCATCGGGCGCAGGCCGACCAGCAGCGGGTCGGCCGCCAGCAGGGCGATGCTGGCGGGGGCGTCGGGCGCCTCGAGATCCGCCCAGCCGACGACGCCGGCGACGAAGGCCGTATGCGCGGCGATGTCGAGCAGGAAGCGCGTCTCGGCCTCGGTCGGCGCGGCCTGGACGAGGATGGTGCGGTCGATGCCGTGGCGGGCGAGCAGGGGGGCGAGATCGTCGGGCGTGAAGTCGCGGTGGATCGGCCCGAGCGCGGGCGTCAGCCAGCCGTAATCGCCGCGCGCGATCTGCCAGAGATGCTGGTGGGCGTCGATGCGCAGCGTTGTCATGCCGGCACCGGCACGTCTTCGCCGAGCAGGCCGTCGGCTTTCAACTCAGCCCAGAGCGCGGCCGGGACAGGCTGGGCGAGTTCGGCGATCTGGTCGGCGACCTCGGCGGGCGAGACCGCGCCCATGACGAGGCTCGCCACCGCCTTGTGGCCGAGCGGGAACTGCAGCGCGGCGCGGCGTAAGGGAACGCCATGCCGGGCGCAGACGGCCTCGATCGCGGCGACGCGGGCGAGGATTTCCGGCGGGGCGGGGTTGTAGTTGTAGCGCGCGCCGGGGACCGGGCCGGTGGCGAGGATGCCGGAGTTGAAGACGCCGCCGAGCATCAGGCCGATGCCCTTCTCCAGCGCCAGCGGCATGAAGGCGGCCAGCGCCGGCTGCTCCAGCAGCGAGTAGCGCCCGGCGAGCAGCATGGTGTCGAAATCGCCGGCGCGGGCGAAACGCTCGCACATCTCCGCCTCGTTGACGCCGACGCCGATCGCGCGGACGGCGCCGGCCGCCCGCAGTCGCTCCAGCGCGCGATAGGCCCCTCTCATGGCTTCCGCGAAGCGCTGCTCGACCAGCGCCGCGCCATGGGTCCAGACGTCGACGTCGTGGATCAGGACGATGTCGATGCGGTCGACGCCGAGCCGCAGGGCCGATTGCTCGAGCGAGCGCATCGCGCCGTCATAGGAGTAGTCGAAACGCAGGCCGTGCGGCAGGCCGCCGCGATAGCCCGAGCCGTCCCCGCGCCCGGCGAAGGGCTCCGCGACGCGGCCGACCTTGGTGGAGAGAACGAGCCCCTCGCGCGGCACCCGCCGCAGCGCCGCCCCGATGCGATGCTCGGACAGGCCGTGGCCGTAGAGCGGGGAGGTGTCGAACAGGGTGACGCCCCCGGCGATCGCGGCCTCGACGGTCGACACGGCGGTCGCCTCGTCGAGACGGGCATAGAGATCGCCCAGCGGCGCGCCGCCGAATCCGAGCGTGGAGACGGGCAGGCGGCTACGGCCGAGCGGGCGCGGCGCGAGGGCGGGGGCAGGCGGCATCGGGCGTTTCCATTCTTGTTGCGCGGAGTATGTGCACGCCGACATGTTAGCTTGCAACCGTCTTCGATCGGGATTAGCGTCCCTGCGCAGGGCAGCCTTGGCGCTGTCGAACAATCAGGTCCGCAAAGGACCGTGCCACGTCCGAGGGAGGACACGATGACCATCGAGATTCTGAAGCCGACCCGCCGCGCCCTGTTGCGCAACGCCGCCGCGTTGGGAGCCGTCGGAGCCCTGGCGGCACCCGCGATCATCCGCGAGGCCAATGCGCAGTCCAGCTTCAACTGGAAGCGCTTCGCCGGCACCAAGCTCGACGTCATGCTGGTGAAGAACCCGCGCTCCGACCTGATGCAGGCGGAGGAGAAAGCCTTCACGGCGCTGACCGGCATCGAGGTCTCGTCGGAGCAGGTGCCCGAGCAGCAGCAGCGCCAGAAGGCGATGATCGAGTTCTCCTCCGGCAAGCCGACCTTCGACGTGACGATGCTGGCGCTGCACGTCCAGAAGCGGCTCTCCGCCAAGGGCAAGTGGATGGAGGATCTGCGGCCCTATCTCGCCGACGCCTCGCTGACCTCGCCCGATTTCGACTATGCCGACTTCGCCGCTGGCGCGGTCGATTTCGGCAAGCAGGCCGACGGTTCGATCGACACGCTGCCGCACTTCATCGATTTCTGGATGGTCTACTACAACAAGGAGATGTTCGCGCAGAAGGGCGTGGCCTATCCGAAGACCATGGATGAGCTGGTCGCGGCCGCCGCCAAGCTGCACGACCCGTCCAAGGGCGTCGCCGGTTTCGTCTCGCGCGGGCTGAAGAACGCCAACATCCCGGTCTGGACCTCCTGGCTCCTCGGGCAGGGCCTGGAGACGGTCTCGTCCACCGGAAAGCTGCAGACGGACGGGCCCGAGGCCGTCTGGGCGGCGGACATGTACCGCAAGCTCAACAAGGATTACGGCCCGGCCGGCGTCGTCGGCTTCAACTGGAACGAGTGCCAGACCACCTTCATGCAGGGTCGCGCCGCGATGTGGCTCGACGGCATCGGCTTCGCGACGCCGCTGGAGGATCCGACCAAGTCTCGCATCGTCGGCAAGGTGGGCTACGGCGTCACGCCGGCTGGGCCGAAGGCGCATCATTCGGCGCTGTTCGGCGACGGGCTCGGCATCGCCCGTTCGTCCAAGAACAAGCAGGCCGCCTGGCTCTATCTCCAGTACATGTGCAACAAGGGCAACCAGCTCGCCATGATCAAGGCCGGCGCCGGCGCGCCGGGCCGGCTCTCGGCGCTGAGCAGCCCGGAAGCCTCGGCCGGCTCGCGCTTCCCGAAGGAATACTTCGAGTGCCTGGCCGAGTCGGGCAAGATCGCCCGGGCCGGCCTGCCCCAGATCATTCCGGTCACCGAGTTCCGCGACGTCTTCGGCGTGGCGCTCACCAACACGCTGACTGGCGGCGATTCGGCGGCCGAGCTCAAGAAGGCGACCGAGGCCTTCAAGCCGATTCTCGAGAAGAGCGAACAGGCTTAAGGCATTCGCGCTCGCGTCATGGCCGGGCCTGGCCCGGCCATCTCCAGCTTCCGTCCCCCTGTGGGGGACGGACAGGGATGCTCGCCGCGGAGGCGGGCCTGACGGGGGTGCGCCAGCGAGGCGCGAGACGATGACGATTACAACCTCCCTTTCCGCGCCGGCCGCGCGGCGGCCGGCGCCATCCGGAGATTCGGCCGATTTCACGCCGCGCTACTGGGTGTTCTCGGTTCCGGCCGTGCTGATCATCTGCGCGGTGATCGTCTTTCCCTGGCTGTTCACGCTCTACATGTCGGGCCACGACTGGAAGATCGGCGGAGGTCCGGAATTCGTCGGGCTGCAGAACTTCGCGGAGCTGTTCCGCGACACGCGCTTCATCGAGTCGATGGGGCACACGCTCTATTTCACCGTGCTGGCGGTCGTGCTGCCGATCCTGTTCGGGACGGCGGCCGCGCTGGTGTTCCACCGCGAATTCCCGTTCCGCGGGGTGCTGCGCACGGTCTTCGTGATGCCGATGATGGCGACGCCGGTGGCGGTCGCGCTGGTCTGGACGATGATGTTCCATCCCCAGCTCGGCGTGTTGAACTATCTTTTGTCCCTCCTCGGCATCGGGCCGCAGGCCTGGGTCTACTCGCCCGACACGGTGATCCCGACGCTGATCCTCGTCGAGGTCTGGCACTGGACGCCGCTGGTCATGCTGATCGTGCTCGGCGGGCTGGCCGGCCTGCCGCGCGAGCCCTACGAATCCGCGCTGATCGACGGAGCCAATGACTGGCACATGTTCCGCCACATCACGCTGCCGCTGGTCTGGCCCTTCATCATGGTGGCGATCGTGATCCGCACGATCGACGCGCTGAAGGCCTTCGACACGATCTTCGTGATCACCCAGGGCGGGCCGGGCACGGCGTCGGAGACGCTGAACATCTTCCTCTATCTGCAGGCGTTCCAGTTCTACAAGATCGGCTACGCCTCGGCCGTGGTGGTGATCTTCTTCATCATCGTCATCATGCTCTCGCTGCTGCTTCTCTATGCGCGGCAAAAGTCGAAGTGGAACGCGTGATGGGCTTGCATCCGTCATTGCGAGCGCAGCGAAGCAATCCAGACGGATTGCGTGTTGCCCCTGGATTGCTTCGTCGGCTGCGCCTCCTCGCAATGACGGAGAGGGCTGCACGATGACCCGCCTCGCCAAGAAACTCGGCTTCTACGCCTCCGTCTTCATCCTCGTCTCGCCGGCGGTGCTGGTGTTCCTCTGGATGATCTCGCTGTCGCTCAAGAACGAGCTCGACAACACGGCCTTCCCGCCGGTCTTCATCCCCGATCCGCCGACGCTGAAGAACTACATCGACGTCTTCGCGCAGAACAATTTCGCGCTCTATCTCTGGAACTCGATCCTGGTCACCGGCGGGGCGGTGCTGATCGGTCTCGGGGTCGGCGTGCCGGCCGGCTACGGCATCGCGCGCGGCAAGGCGACGAAGTTCGCGATCCTGATCCTGGTCGCGCGGATGACGCCGGCGCTGTCCTATCTGATCCCGCTCTTCCTGCTGTTCCAAATGACGGGGCTGGTCGGCTCGATCACGGCGCTGGTCATCACCCATCTCGTGATCACGATCCCGATCATCGTCTGGATCATGATCGGCTATTTCGAGAACGTGCCGATCGAACTCGAGGATGCGGCGCGGATCGACGGGGCCTCGACCTGGCAGGCCTTCCGCCATGTCGCGCTGCCGCTGGCGATGCCGGGCGTCACGGTCGGCGGCATCCTCGCCTTCATCTTCTCCTGGAACAACTTCATCTTCTCGGTCGTGCTCGGCGGCAAGAACAGCCGCACGCTGCCCTCGGCGGTCTACAACTCGCTGACCTTCGAGCAGATCTCCTGGGGTCCGCTGGCCGCGGCCGCGCTGCTGGTGACGCTGCCGGTGCTGCTCGTGACCGTGCTGGCGCAGCGCCAGATCGTCGCCGGACTCTCGGCCGGAGGGCTGAAGGATGGCTGAGGCGCTTTTCCGTCATTGCGGGCCCTCGGGTCTTGCCTCCGGCAAGCCCAAGGACAGGCTCAGCGATGCCATCCAGAGCCGCTCGCTCCACGTCCCCCTCGATCGCTTCGCTGCGATCGCAATGACCGCGACCTGCGTGCCCGCGCCATCGCGCCCCGACACGCCCATTGATCTCTCGCTCTGAAAGACGGTTTTCCATGTCCATCGATCCCAACCGCTTCGGCCTCTCCTGCGCCATCACCACCCCGATGCGGGAGGGCGGCAGCGTCGACCTGCCGCGGCTCGTCAGCCACGCCCGCCATGTCCTCGCCCAGGGCTGCGACAGCGTCACGCTCTATGGCACCACGGGCGAGGGCGCCGCGCTCGGCCTGCCGGAGCGGGCCGCGATGCTGGGCGCGCTGATGGGGGCGGGGATCGATCCGGCGAAGCAGGTTTATGCCGGCGTCGCCGCGGCTTCGCTCGAGGAGGCGGTGCAGCAGGGGCGTCTCGCGCTGGATGCGGGCGCCAAGGGGTTGCTGGTCGCACCGCCCTTCTACTTCAAGGGCGTCAGCGACGAGGGGCTCTATCGCTGGTTCTCGCAGCTGTTCGAACAGCTTCCCGCGGTGCGCAACGTCATCCTCTACCACATTCCCTCGGTGACGGCGGTGGGGCTGAGCGTCGGGCTGATCGACCGGCTGAAGAAGGCTTTTCCTGGGGTGGTCACGGGTGTGAAGGATTCCTCGGGTGACTATGCCAACACCGAGGCCTATCTCAAGGCGCATGGCGAGCTCGCCATCCTGGTCGGCGACGAGCGCCTGCTGGCGAAGGCCGTGCGCAACGGCGCCCAGGGCTCGATCTGCGGCGTCGCCAATCTCGTGCCGCACCGGCTGCGCCCGATCGTCTACGAGGGCAAGGACGATCCGGTGGTGAATGCGCTGGTCGACGAGATCTGCTCGCACCCCGTGCTGGCTTCGGTGAAGGCGCTGGTCGGCCATGTCCACGGCGATGCCGGCTATGGCGCGATGCGCGCGCCGCTGGAGCCGCTCGACGCAGCGACTCGCCAGCGGCTGTTCGCGGCGTTCGACAGGATCACGCAGGCCAGGGCGGCCTGAGGGAGGGTGTCTTGAACCAGTCCGAGCAGGATCCGCGCGACGGCGAGCCGCTGAAGCTGAGGGAGCGCGCCTATGCCTCCTTCACGGAGCGGCTACTGGCCCGCGAGATCAGGCCCGGACAGTTCGTGACCCAGCGCGAGCTGGTGACGCTGACCGGCCTGCCGCTCGGCGCCATCCGGGAGCTGATCCCGCGTCTGGAGGCCGAAGGGCTGATCAAGACCGTGCCGCAGCGCGGCATGCAGGTCGCCCATGTCGACCTCAACCTGATCCGCAACGCCTTCCAGTTCCGGCTCTTCCTCGAGAAGGAGGCGACCGCGCTCTACGCGGCCAACGCCACCGACGAGGAGATCGCGCAGCAGCGCGCGGCCCACGAGGCGATCATCGCGCGGGCCGAGGCCGGCGGCGATCCGCAGCTGATCGAGGATGCGGAGGATGTCGACCGGCTGATGCACGAGGCGATCATCGACCATCTCGACAACGACATCGTCTCCAAGGCCTTCCGCGTCACCTGGCTGAAGATCCGGCTGATCCGGCAATACGAGACGCGCATCCAGAACCACATCCTGGTGCCGGTCATGCGCGACCACCTCAAGATCATCACCGCCATCGAGGCGCGCGACCCGGTCCGCGCCGCGGAGGAGATGAGCATCCATATCGGCAACGCCCGCACGCGGGCGATGAGCTACTGAGACGTCAAGCAGGCGAGCCGGGCGAACCGGCCGTCATTCGGGAAGGACCAGCGTCGACATCCCACAGCCCTCATCCTGAGGAGCCGCGCTCGGGTCCGGCCTAAGGCCGGCCCAAGGGCGGCGTCTCGAAGGATGGTCCTGGAGGCTCCGCAACCATCCGGAGCATCCTTCGAGACGCGGGCTCCGCCCGCTCCTCAGGATGAGGGCTGAGAGTGTCGGCGACGATCCGCATTGGGAGGAGACCATCATGACCAAGATCACCAAACGCGACTTCCTCGCCGGCTCGGCTGCGCTTGCGGGCGGGGCCATCGCCATGCCGGGCGTCCTGCGCGCGCAGGCGACCGTTCTGCGCTGGGGCGAGATGCTGCCGACGACGCACCCGCAGGTGCAGATGGTCGAGCGCATCGCCAAACAGGTGAAGGAGAAGAGCGGCGGGCGCATCGACATCCAGGCCTTTCCGGCCGGCCAGCTCGGCTCCGGCAAGGACATGATGGAGTCGGTCGCCTCCGGCGCGCTGACCATGACGACGGACGGGGCCGCGGCGCTCGGCTCCTTCCTGCCGCAGCTCTCGGTGGTCGAGGCGCCCTATCTCTGGCGCGACGCCGCCCATATGGCGAAGGTCGCCAAGGCGCCGGTCTTCGCGCAGATGAATGCGGAGCTGGAGAAGAAGCGCGGCATGCGCATGGCCGCCGTGACCTATTACGGCAAGCGCCACCTCACCACGGGCTCCAAGCCGGTGAAGAGCGTCGCCGATGTGGCGGGCCTGAAGCTGCGGGTGCCGCCGGTCGACACCTTCCGCGCCATGGTCGAGGCCTGGGGCGCCAAGGCGACGCCGGTGAACTTCAACGAGCTCTACCTGGCGCTGAGCCAGGGCGCGGTCGACGGACAGGAGAACCCGCTGCCGACGATCCACAGCGCCAAGCTGCAGGAGGTGCAGAAGCACCTCATCCTGACCGGCCACATCATCACGCCGCGGCTGGTCATCGTGAACGGCGATTTCTGGAAGGGGCTGAAGGACGCCGACCGCAGCCTGCTGGAGGCCGCCATCGCCGAGGGCGTCGCCTGGCAGGACGCCGAACTCGCCAGCCAGGAGGGCAGCCTCGTGGCGACGCTGAAGGCCGCCGGCATGAGCGTCACCGAGCCGGACCTCGCGAGCTTCTCGAAGCCGGTGCTGGCGACGCTGCCGCAGCAGTTCGAGGGCAAATGGGGCAAGGGCACCTGGGACGCGCTGGCGGCGCTGTGAGCTGAAGCGGTTCCACCACCTCCGGGTCATCCCGGACAAGCCGCGGAGCGGCGCTGATCCGGGATCCATGCCTGAACCGTTCCGGCATGGATCCCGGGTCTCCGCTTCGCTGCGCCCGGGATGACCCGCGTGTTTTTGACGGTATCGTCAATGAGGCTGATGCTTTGAAATCCCTCCTCCACCTCTCCGACCGCATCGTGCGGGCCGCTGCCGTGGCGTTGCTGTTGTCGCTGCTGGTCGCGGTGCTGCTCGGCGTCCTGTCGCGGCAGCTCAACGCGCCGCTGGCTTGGACCGACGAGCTCGCGCAGTACCTGCTCGTCTGGACCGGCTTCGTCGGCTGGATCATCGCGGCGCGGCGGCGCTCGCATATCCGCATCACCGTCTTCGCCGAGAAGCTGCCGGCCGGGGCAGGGCGGGTGCTGGAGATCGTGACGCAGGCCGCGATCATCGTCTTCGCCGCCGTCCTGATCCGCTATTCCTTCGCGCTGATCGAGCGCAACTGGGATGTCGAGTCGATCGCGCTGCCGATCTCGGGGGCCGCGCTCTACATCGTCATGCCGCTGGCCGGACTCGCGCTGATCCTGCAGGCGCTGGCCGAGATCGCCGACGCGCTGGCGGGCCGCCGCCATGTCGCGCCCGAGCCGGGGAGCCAGCCGCTGTGACGATGCTCATGGTCCAGATCCTGCCCGTCTGGTTCGCCGCCCTGCTGATCGGCGTGCCGCTCTTCGTCTCGATGGGGCTGGCGGCGATCGCGTTTGCCTTCCTCGGCGGCTTCCCGCTCGGCATCGTGCCGCAGAAGATCGCGCAGTCGGCCAATTCCTTCCCGCTGCTGGCGGCGCCGCTGTTCATCCTGATGGGCAACATCATGAATTCGGCCGGCATCACCGACCGGATCTTCGCCTTCGCCACCGCCTGCGTCGGCTGGCTGCGCGGCGGCCTGTGCCACGCCAACATCCTCGCCAGCGTGATCTTCGCGGGCATGTCGGGCTCGGCGGTGGCCGATGCCGGCGGCGTCGGCACGCTCGAGATCAAGGCGATGAAGGACGAGGGCTACGACGCCGAGACGGCGGCCGCGATCACGGCGGCCTCAGCGACGATCGGCCCGATCATTCCGCCCTCGCTGCCGATGGTGATCTATGGCGTCTCGGCGGATGTCTCGATCGGCGGGCTGTTCCTGGCCGGTGTGATTCCGGGCCTGCTGATGGCCGGCGCGCTGATGGCGATGGTGGTGCATGTCGCGAAGAAGCGCGACCTGCCGCGCCATCCCTTCCCGGGCGTGGCGCAGCTCTGGGTCGCCTACAAGGAGGCGCACTGGGCGCTGATGACGCCGGTGATCCTGTTCGGCGGGATGATGGCCGGCATCTTCACGCCCACCGAGGCGGCGGCGGTCGCGACCGCTTATGCGCTGGTGCTCGGGCTGTTCGTCTATCGCAGTTTCGATCTCGACGATCTGCCGGAACTCGTCGTGCAGACGGTCGAGACCACCGGCGTGGTGCTCGCGCTGGTGATGACGGCCGCCGCGCTCGGCTGGTGCCTGTCGATCTCGCGCATTCCGCAGGTGGTCGGCCCGATGCTGGTCGACCTCGCCGGCAACCCGTTGATGTTCCTGCTGATCGTCAACCTGCTCCTGCTGTTCGTCGGCTGCTTCATGGAGGCGCTCGCCGCCATGCTGATCCTGATCCCGATCCTGACGCCGGCGGCGGCGCAGTTCGGGATCGACCCGATCCAGTTCGGGCTGATCTTCGTGCTCAACCTGATGATCGGGACGATCACGCCGCCGGTCGGCGTCGTGCTCTTCGTCACGGCGAAGGTCGCCAATATCAGCTTCGAGTCGATGTCGCGGGCGATCGTGCCCTGGCTGATGCCGCTGCTGGCGGTGCTGGTCGCGATCACGCTGTGGCCGCCGCTGACGACCTGGCTGCCGAACCTCGTGATGGGACGCTGAGGCTGCGAAGCCCCAGCGTCCCCGCCGGGCTCAGGCCTTGCGGTGGATCTGGAAGCCGGCGAAGGACTGGCTCACCGGCATGATCTCGAGGCTGTTGATGTTGACATGGGCGGGGAGCGTCGCGACCCAGAAGACCGTGTCGGCGATGTCCTGCGGCTGCAGCGGATCGGCCCCGCCATAGAGCGCGTCATAGGCGGCCTTGTCGCCGCCGTTGCGGACCAGCGTGAACTCGCTCTCGCAGAGGCCGGGCTCGATCGAGGTGACGCGCACGCCGGTGCCCTGCAGATCCGAGCGCAGGCCGAGCGAGAACTGGCGGACGAAGGCCTTGGTGCCGCCATAGACGTTGCCGCCGGCATAGGGCCAGTTCGAGGCCACGGAGGCGATGTTGACGATGGCGCCGCGCCGCTCGATCAGCCCGGGCAGGAGGTGATGGGTCAGCGTCACCAGCCCGGTGACGTTGGTGCCAATCATCGTCTTCCAGTCCGAGAGCTTGGTCTGGGGCGCGGGCTTGGTGCCGAGCGCGAGGCCGGCATTGTTCAGGAGCACGTCGATCTTGGCGAAGTCGGCCGGCAGGGCCGCCAGTGCGGCCGCCATCGCCGCCTCGTCGGTGATGTCGAAGGCGGCGCCGTGGAAGCGTTCGCCGAGCTCCGCCTTCAGCGCGTCGAGCCGGTCGGCCCGGCGGCCGGTGCCGATGACGCGCCAGCCGGCGGCGATGAAACGGCGCGCGGTCGCGGCGCCGAAGCCGGCGGTGGCGCCGGAGATCAGGATGGTCTTGGTCATGGTCGGGCTTTCGGGTTGGGGATCAAAAGACGACAGGCGGCCCGGACCGCGCCCGGTTGCTCCGGTGCGAGGCTGAACCGCGAGAGGGATTTCGCGGTCGCTCAGACCTCGCCGCCCTCATGCAGGTAGTGCTTCACGTCGAGGACGATATTCCGGTCGAGCTCGCCGATCGCGGCCTCGTCGCGCCCGTCATAGGGGATCGAGAGCAGGACGTGGCGGATGGCGTTGAGCCGGGCCCGCAGCTTGTCGTTGCCGCGGATGACATGCCAGGGCGCCCGGTCGGTCGAGCTGCGCCTCAGCATCTCGTCGAAGGCTTCCGAATAGGCGGCGAAGCGCGGGATCGCCTCGAAGTCGATCGGCGAGAGCTTCCAGCGCTTGAGCGGGTCGTGCCAGCGCGCATGCAGCCGCAGCATCTGCATCTCGGGGCCGATGGTGATGAAGAGCTTGATCAGGCGGATGCCGTCGCGCACCAGCATGCCTTCGAAGGCCGGCGCCTCGTGCAGCAGGGTGTCGGTCTGCTCCGGCGTGCAGAAGCCCATGACACGCTCGACGCCGGCGCGGTTGTACCAGGAGCGGTCGAAGAAGACGATCTCGCCGGCCGTCGGCATCTGCGCTGCATAGCGCTGGAAATACCATTGCCCCGCCTCGCTGTCGGAGGGCTTGGAGAGCGCGACGACGCGGGCCTGGCGCGGGTTGAGGTGCTGGGTGAAGCGGCCGATCGTGCCGCCCTTGCCGGCGCCGTCGCGGCCCTCGAAGAGGATGACGACGCGCTCCTTTCGCTCGCGCACCCAGGTCGCGAGCTTCTGCAGTTCGATCTGCAGCGGCTCCAGCTCGCGCTCGTAGCGCTTCCGCTTCATCCGCTTGCCGTAAGGGTAGTCGCCGCTGCGGAAGGCGGCGTCGACGATGGCGTCCGGCAGCGTCTCCGCTTCGATGTCGAAGCCCTGCAGGCCCGGAGGCTTGCGGGTTGCTTTGGTCTTCGGCGTCTTCGTCTTGGGGGTCTTGGTCTCCGGCGCCGGAACGGTCGCGCCGTCCTCGGACACGAGGCGGATCGCGGGTTTCCGCTTGCGCGCTGACAGGGTCTTGGCCATCGAAGCCTCCTCGGCAATGGCCCAGCCTAGCGGGCCTGCGCGGCGAAGGGAATTGACGGGCGCCGCGCCGGCCATCAGGAAGGAGCGCCCGTTGCCCCTTCCTCCGGTGCCTCCCCTGTCGAGACCTGCCATGCCCGGTGCCGTCGATCCGCAAGCCGCCACGACGCAGGCCCTCGTCGAAGCGATGGGCTCGGCTGCCGTGCTCCTCGACCCGCAGGGCGTCGCCCAGGTCCTCAGCCCGGCGATGCGCGCGCTGATCCCGGCTCTCGAGACGGGTCAGCTGCTGACGCTGGTGATGCGCGATCCCGATCTGATCGAGGCGATCGACGGCGTCGCGCGCCAGGGCGGCCGCCAGGTGATCGAGCTGGTCGAGCGGGTGCCGGTCGAGCGCACCTTCCGCATCCACATCGCCGCGCTGGGGGCCGGCTTCCGGCGACCGGTGCTGCTGACCTTCGAGGATCTCAGCGAGCAGCGCGTCACCGAGCGGATGCGTGTCGATTTCGTCGCCAATGCGAGCCACGAGCTGCGCACGCCGCTGGCCTCGCTGCTCGGCTTCGTCGAGACGCTGCAGGGGCCGGCCCGCAACGATGCCGGCGCGCGCGACCGTTTCCTCGCGATCATGCGCGAGCAGGGGCTGCGCATGGCGCGCCTCGTCGACGATCTGCTGTCGCTCTCGCGGATCGAACTGCGCGCCCATCTGGCGCCGGAGACGCCGGTCGATCTCACCGGCATCTCCCGCGAGATCGTGGACTCGCTGACCCTGATGGCGCGCGAGCGCGAGGTGACGCTGACGCTGCGGGCCCCGGCCGAGCCCGTCAACGTGCCGGGCGACCGCGACGAGCTGCTGCGGCTGATGGAGAACCTCGTCGAGAACGCGATCAAATACGGCAGGAGCGGCGGGGAGGTCGTGATCGACGTCGCCGACGGGCCGCTCGAAGTCAGCGTCGGCGTGCGCGACGACGGGCCGGGCATCGCGCCGGAGCATCTGCCGCGGCTGACCGAGCGCTTCTACCGCGTCGACACCGCCGCGAGCCGCGAGGCCGGCGGCACGGGGCTCGGCCTCGCCATCGTCAAGCACATCGTGCTGCGCCATCGCGGGCGGCTGACGATCGAGAGCGCGCTCGGCCAGGGCGCGACCTTCAGGGCGGTGCTGCCGCGTTTCGGAGCCCCGCCGCGCAAGCCGTGACAGCGGTTCTTAACGCTGGATGACGTCTTCATGACAGCCCGCGTGACGAAGTGTCATGAAGCTGTCATGCAGAGGGTGTTCTGAACGGCTCGCTGAACCTGCGACCCAGAGAGGACATCTCATGCGCAAACTTCTCATTCTCGCGGCCGCGACCATCGGTCTGTCGGGCGTGGCCCACTCCGGGGCTGCCCTTGCCGCCGACATCACCGGCGCCGGCGCGACCTTCCCCTTCCCGATCTACTCGAAATGGGCCGAGGCCTATAAGAAGGAGACCAATATCGGTCTCAACTACCAGTCGATCGGCTCGGGTGGCGGCATCCGCCAGATCAAGGCCAAGACGGTCGCCTTCGGCGCCACCGACGCCCCGCTCAAGGGCGAGGACCTGACCAAGGACGGTCTGATCCAGTTCCCGACCGTGATGGGCGGCGTCGTCCCCGCGATCAACATCGCCGGCATCGACGCCCGCCAGCTCAAGCTGACCGGCCCGATCCTGGCCGAGATCTACATGGGCACCGTCAAGAAGTGGAACGATCCCAAGATTGTCGCACTGAACAGCGGGCTCAAGCTGCCCGACGCCAACATCAACCCGGTCTACCGCTCGGACGGTTCGGGCACGACCTTCGTGTTCACCGACTACCTTTCGAAGGTCTCGGCCGACTGGAAGTCCAAGGTCGGCGCCAACACCTCGGTGCAGTGGGCTGTCGGCATCGGCGGCAAGGGCAATGAGGGCGTCTCGGCTTCGGTCAAGCAGGTTGCGAACTCGATCGGCTATGTCGAATATGCCTATGCCAAGCAGAACAAGCTCAGCTACGCGCTGATCCAGAACGCCGACGGCAACTTCCCGGCGCCGGACGACAGCTCCTTCCAGGCCGCGGCCGCCAATGCCAACTGGAACGAGGCTCCCGGCTTCGGCATCTCGCTGAACAACCAGAAGGGCGCCGAGGCCTGGCCGATCACGGCCGCGACCTTCCTGCTCGTCCACGCCAAGCCGGAGAAGCCGGAAGAGGTGCAGGCCGCGCTGAAGTTCGTCGACTGGGCCTTCAAGAACGGCGACCAGATGGCGCTGGACCTCGACTACGTGCCGCTGCCGGCGAACGTCAAGGATCAGGTCCGGGCCTCCTGGAAGGGCGTCACCGACCCGTCGGGCAAGCCGATCTTCTGATCACCGACTCGGGGCGAGGCGGGACCCGGTCCCGCCTCGCTGTCCCCTCCGGCCTCCATCCCGAGCAGCGGTGTCGCCATCGCTGTTCCGGCTGAGGGCCCTCCCGAGAGCCGTCGCTTTCCGCCTCGCATCCTCGTTCCGCTACGACCGGAGTTCCACGGATGACCGCCGTGACCGACACCATGAACATTCCGGCCGCGCGGCCGCAGCGCAAGACGCCGAAGGGCACCTTCGACATCGTCTTCCGCAATGCCAGCTTTCTCTCGGCGCTCTTCGTGCTCGTGCTGCTGGCGGGCATCATGCTGTCGATGGTCATCGGCGGCTGGCCGGCCTTCAAGGCCTTCGGGCTGGGCTTCATCACCGGTTCGCAATGGGACACGCAGGCCGATGTGTACGGCGCCTGGCCGGCCATCGTCGGCACGCTCTCGACGGCGCTGATCGCGCTGCTGATCGGCGTGCCGCTCTCGCTCGGCATCGCCGTCTACCTGACGCAGCTCGCGCCGCCCTGGTTCAAGCAGCCGGTCTCGACCACGATCGAGCTGCTCGCCGCCGTGCCCTCGATCATCTACGGCATGTGGGGGCTGTTCGTCTTCGTGCCGCTCTTCGCGGCCTATGTGCAGATCCCGCTCTCGAACATCGTCGAGGGCATGCCGATCATCGGCACGATCCTGTATTCGCGCTCGCCCTCCGGGCTCGGCATCCTGACGGCGGGCATCATCCTCGCCTTCATGATCATCCCCTTCATCGCCTCGATCGTGCGCGACATGCTCGACCAGATCCCCTCCGTGCTGCGCGAGAGCGCCTACGGCATCGGGGCGACGACCTGGGAGGTGGTGCGCCATGTGCTGGTGCCGCAGGCCGGCGTCTCGATCATCGGCGCGATCATGCTGGGTCTGGGCCGCGCGCTCGGCGAGACGATGGCGGTGACCTTCGTGGTCGGCAATGCCAACCGCCTCTCGGCCTCGGTCATGGATCCGGGCTCGACGATCGCCTCGCGCATCGCCAACGAGTTCAACGAGGCGCTGGGGCTGCAGCTCAACGCGCTGATCGCGCTCGGCTGCATCCTGTTCTTCGTCACCTTCGTCGTCCTCGTCATCGCGCGCATCCTGGTGTCGCGGGTGAAGTCCTTCTGAGCGAGCCCGATCATGAGCCTGACGACCTCCTCCACCGCTCCCGCCGCCCCGCATGCCCCCTGGGGCCGGGTGCGCCCCTCGCGCCGCACCGCCGACAAGGCGATGCGCGTGACCGCCACGACCTTCACCTTCATGGCGATCTTCGTGCTGTTCTGGATCCTCGGCATGCTGATCGTGAAGGGCATCGGCGGGCTCTCCGTCGCCACCTTCACGCAGATCACGCCCGGCCCCGGTTCCCAGGGCGGCGGCCTCGCCAACGCCATCGTCGGCTCGATCGTGCTGACCTTCCTCGGCATCGTCGTGGCGACGCCGATCGGCGTGCTGGCCGGCACCTATCTGGCGGAATACGGCAAGGGCTCGAAGCTCGCCGACCTGATCCGCTTCATCAACGACATCCTGCTCTCGGCGCCCTCGATCCTGATCGGCCTGTTCGTCTACGTCATCATGGTCGAGCCGCTCGGCGGCTATTCCGGCTGGGCCGGCGGCGTGGCGCTCGGCATCATCGCGATCCCGGTGATCGTGCGCACCACCGAGGACATGCTGCGCCTCGTGCCGGGGCCGCTGCGCGAGGCCGGCTCGGCGCTCGGCGCGCCGCCCTCCGTGGTCATCACCTCGATCACCTGGAAGGCGGCAAAGTCGGGCATGGTCACCGGCATCCTGCTGGCGCTCGCCCGCATCGCCGGCGAGACGGCGCCGCTGATCTTCACCGCGCTCAACAACAATTTCTGGTTCTCGCCGACGCTCTCGGGCGGCATCTCCAACCTGCCGGTGACGATCTACCAGTTCGCCTCGGCACCTTACGAGAACTGGCAGCAGCTCGCCTGGGCCGGTTCGCTGATCATCACCATGTCGATCCTGCTGCTCTCGCTCGTCGCCCGCCGCATCGTGCGCGGCGCCAAGTAACGGCCGCGTTTCCAACCCGTCGCGTCAGATCCGAAGGAACCCTTCGATGCTTTCGACCCTCGAACTCAGCCCGCAGACGCTCGATGCCGAAGCGCCCGTCCGGATCGCGGTGAAGAACCTCGATTTCTACTACGGCGAGCACAAGGCGCTGAAGAACATCAATCTCGACTTCCGCGACCGTCACGTCACGGCGCTGATCGGCCCCTCGGGCTGCGGCAAGTCCACGCTGCTGCGCATCTTCAACCGCATCTATTCGCTCTATCCCGAGCAGCGGGCGACCGGCGAGGTCATGCTCGACGGCCGCAACGTCATCTCCAACGACGTCGACGTCAACGAGCTGCGCTCGCGCATCGGCATGGTCTTCCAGAAGCCGACGCCCTTCCCGATGTCGATCTACGACAATGTCGCGTTCGGCATCCGCCTCTACGAGAAGCCGCCGAAGTCGGAGCTCGACGACCGCGTCGAGGGCGCGCTGCGCCGGGCCGCGCTCTGGGACGAGGTGAAGGACAAGCTCAAGACCTCCGGCATGGGTCTCTCGGGCGGCCAGCAGCAGCGCCTCTGCATCGCGCGCACCATCGCGCAGAAGCCTGAGGTCATCCTGTTCGACGAGCCGACCTCGGCGCTGGACCCGATCTCGACCGGCAAGATCGAGGACCTGCTGGAGCAGCTCAAGGCCGACTTCACCATCGTCATCGTCACGCACAACATGCAGCAGGCGGCGCGTATCTCGCAGTACACCGCCTTCATGTATCTGGGCGAGGTGATCGAGTTCGCCGCGACCAACACGATCTTCATGAACCCGAGCAAGAAGCAGACGCAGGACTACGTCACCGGCCGCTTCGGCTGACCTGGCCGCCGCTTCCGCTCCGCATCCAAAGGACAACGCCGCGATGACCGAACATATCGTCCGCTCCTACGACGCCGATCTGGAGTCGCTGCGCCGCAGCCTCGCCGAGATGGGCGGCATGTCCGAGCGCATGCTCGGCGATTCCACCGTCGCGCTGGTGCGCCGCGACACGACGCTGGCCCAGAAGGTGATCTCGGCCGACCAGCGCCTCGACAACCTGCAGCGCGACGTCGAGGAGCGTGCCGTGCTGACGATCGCCCGGCGCCAGCCGCTCGCCCAGGACCTGCGCGAGCTGATCTCGGCGATCCGCATCGCCTCCGACATCGAGCGTGTCGGCGACCTCGCCAAGAACATCGCCAAGCGCGCGGTCGCGATCTCGGGCCAGTTCTCGCCGCCGCACCGCGCCGTCGTCGGTCTGGAGCACATGAGCCGGCTGGTCCAGGCGCAGCTCAAGGACGTGCTCGACGCCTACGCCACCAGCAACGAGCAGAAGGCGCTCGAGGTCTGGCATCGCGACGGCGAGATCGATGCGCTCTACACCTCGCTGTTCCGCGAGCTGCTGACCTACATGATGGAAGATCCGCGCAACATCACCTTCTGCACGCATCTCCTGTTCTGCGCCAAGAACGTCGAGCGCATCGGCGACCACACCACCAACATCGCCGAGACGATCCACTATCTCGTCACCGGCGAATCGCTCGACATCAACCGTCCCAAGCTCGAGACCACCGACATCACGGTCGAGGCCGTCACGGGAAGCTGACAACACCGACTGCGCCGGAGCCTTCGCCGTCAGGGTCGGGCCTGTCCCGACCATCCACGTCTTCGCCGGACCCACCCCGCGCTCAAGACGTGGATGCTCGCCACAAGGGCGGGCATGACGATGCGTTTCGGCACAAACGCCAAGAACGGAACCGTGCCATGGCCGCCCGCATCCTGATCGTCGAAGACGAGGAACCCCTCACCCTGCTGCTGCGCTACAATCTCGAGGCCGAGGGCTTCGTGGTCGACAGCGTCGCGCGCGGGGACGACGCGGAACTGCACCTGCGCGACAACACGCCCGATCTCGTGCTGCTCGACTGGATGCTGCCGGGTCTCTCCGGCATCGAACTGTGCCGGCGCCTGCGGGCGCGGCGCGACACCGAGCGGGTGCCGATCATCATGCTCACCGCCCGCGGCGAGGAGACCGAGCGCGTGCGCGGACTCGCCACCGGCGCGGACGACTATGTCGTCAAGCCGTTCTCGCTGCCGGAGCTGATCGCGCGCATCCAGGCGCTGCTGCGCCGGGCGAAGCCCGGCCATGTCGCGGGGCTGCTGGTCGCCGGCGATCTGGAACTCGACCGCACGACGCGGCGCGTGCGCCGTTCCGGCGAGGAGCTGCATCTGGGGCCGACCGAGTTCCGCCTGCTGGAGTTCCTGATGCAGGCGCCGGGCCGCGTCTACTCCCGCGCCCAGCTGCTCGACGCCGTCTGGGGCCGCGACGTCTATATCGACGAGCGCACGGTCGACGTCCATGTCGGGCGCCTGCGCAAGGCGATCACGCCGGGCGACGCCAAGGACCCGCTGCGCACCGTCCGCGGCGCGGGCTACGCCTTCGACGAGACCTTCGCGCGGGCGTGAGCGGCTGCGGCGTCATGCTCGGGCTCGGCCCGAGCATCTCGTGACGCCGAGGCTCCCATGCTCGTCCGGCCTAAGATTCTCGGGTCAAGCCCGAGAATGACGAGCTCGCTCCGGCATGCGCCTGATCGCTTGACCCGCGACGCCCGACGGCGCAAGCCGGCCCGATGCACAGCAAAGACATCGCCATCATCGGCGCCGGCCCGGCCGGGCTGATCGCCGCCGAGCGGCTGGCCGGGGCCGGCCATCGCGTGACGATCCATGAGCGGATGCCGTCGCCGGCGCGCAAATTCCTGCTCGCCGGGCGCGGCGGGCTCAACCTGACCCACTCCGAGCCGCTGGAGAGCTTCCTGCCGCATTACGGCGCGGCACGGGACTGGCTCGAACCCGCGGTCCACGCCTTCCCGCCCCAGGCATTGCGCGACTGGGCCGACGGGCTGGGCGCGGAGAGCTTCATCGGCACCAGCGGGCGCGTCTTCCCGAAGGCGATGAAGGCCTCGCCGCTGCTGCGCGCCTGGCTGCGCCGGCTCGACGGGCTCGGCGTGCGGCTCGAAGCCGGCCGGCGCTGGACCGGCTGGACCGACGAGGGCGCGCTGACCTTCGCCACGGCGGCCGGCGAGGTGACGGTCGCCGCCGATGCGACGCTGCTGGCGCTGGGCGGGGCGAGCTGGCCGCGGCTGGGCTCGGACGGCGGCTGGGTGCCGCTGCTGGCCGGCAAGGGCGTCGCGGTGTCGCCGCTGCGGCCGGCCAATGGCGGCTTCGCGGTGGCCTGGTCCGACACGCTGCGCGAGCGCTTCGCGGGCGCCCCGTTGAAGCGGATCACGCTGCGCTTTGCCGGCAAAGAGATTGCGGGTGAGGCGATGATCGACGCGAAGGGCCTCGAGGGCGGCGCGATCTATGCGCTGTCGGGACCCTTGCGCGAGGCGATCGCGCGGAACGGTTCGGCCGAGCTGGAGATCGACCTGCGGCCCGATCTCGACCTCGCCCGTCTGACCGAGAAGCTCGGCAAGCGTCGGCCGGGCGAGACGCTGAGCAACCATCTCCGCAAGGCGGCAGGGCTGTCGCCGGCGGCGGTGGCGGTGCTGCGCGACAGCGTCGGCGGCAAGCTCGACGAGGCGCCGGCCGCGCTTGCGGCGGCGATCAAGTCGGCGCGGCTGCGTCTGACCGGAACGATGCCGATCGACCGGGCGATCTCCAGCGCCGGCGGCATCGCGGCCGGCGAGATCGACGGGGGCTTCATGCTGCGGCGCCTGCCGGGCGTCTTCGTCGCCGGCGAGATGCTGGACTGGGAGGCGCCGACCGGCGGCTATCTGCTGCAGGGCTGCTTCGCGACCGGCGTCGCGGCGGCGGCGGGGATGGCGGCGTGGTTGGGTGAAGGAACCGCAACGGAGAACCCTCTCCCATAGGGAGAGGGCAGGGTGAGGGGTCGGCCGTTTGAAGGTGGCGTGAGACCTGACCGGCGCAGCGGTGGGGTCAGCACTCGGCTGGTCCAGGGGCCTACACCTCACCCCTGCCCCTCTCCTTACAGGAGAGGGGTTCCCCGCGCTTTCTGGTCTGCGCTTCGCTTCGCCCGAGAATGACGCGCCCTACCGCCCCTCGGCCTTCCGGATCGCCTCGTCCAGATCCTGCCATTCATGGCAGCGGCCGCAGAGGCTGGCGAGCCTGGCGAGATTGGCCTTGGCCGAGGCCATGTCGCCGGTCTCGATGAACCATTCGCCCTGGTATTCGAGCGCGGGCAGGAAGGTCGGGTCGCGCATCAGGGCGGCGTCGTAATACTGCTTCGAGAGCGTATAGTTCTTCAGCTTGCGGTGCGAGAAGGCGAGCCAGTTCAGCAGCACCGGCGAGTGCGGCGAGCGCTTCAGCAGCGCCTCCAGCTTCTCGATCGCGGGCGGGAAGTTCTTCTCCTCGATCCAGCGCCGGGCCTGGCGGTACTCCGGGTCCTCGTCGAGCCAGGTCCAGTCCGGCCCGACGGCCTGGGCGCCGGCTGCGGCGAGCAGGGCTGCGGCGCCCGCCATGATCGCAATGACGCGTCGGCGCATGGCGTATCCCTTCCCGATGAACCCGGTCGCGGGGGTCCGCGTTGCTCCCGTCATCGCCGGCCGATCATGGAGAGATCGCATGACAAGTAAACTGAGGACAGGCAGCGCCGTCCTGGTGCCGGCGCGAGGACAGCGCGGGAACCCTCTCCCGGAGGGAGAGGGTAGGGTGAGGGGTCGGCCGCTTGACGGTGGCGTGAGACCTCACCGGCGCAGCGGACAGGGCGGGATCATCTGGTCCAGGGGCCAGCACCTCACCCCTGCCCCTCTCACTGATCTCGGGCCTGCCCGAGATCAGCACTTCGATGCAGGAGAGGGGTTCCCCGCGGTGCCCGCCACCCCTCCGAAACGGCGCCACTCCTGCCAGCTCCTGTCACCAGTGCGCGTCGCCATGCGTCGCGCCCCCTCGCGCGCGGACGCGACCGGTCCCATATTGCTGCCATGTCCGAGAGCCCCGCCAAGACCAAGCCCGCCAAAAAGCCCTCCAGCGCGCGCACGCCCAATTCCAAGGCGAGCAAGCCGGAGCTGAAGCCGCTCGAGGGCTATCTCGCCGATCTGCTCAACCCGGCGATCAACCGCGGCACGGCGGTGCCCGGCGGCGCGGGCGGCTTCTCGGACCGGCCGCAGGCCGGCTATGAGCCGAAGCCGGATTATGCCCTGGAGCGGCCGGGCGGCGAGGAGCGGCCGAAGCGCAAGCTCTCGAAGAAGGCCGACGGCGCCTTCATCGGGGCCGAGGGCGCGGCGGCGGCGACGGCGCAGTCGCTGCAGACGCTGCTGGAGAGCGGCAATCCCTTCATCGAGCCGGGCAAGGCCTGGGTGCCGCATCGCCCGCCGCGGCCCGACAAGTCGGAAGGCGGCATCCGCTTCCGGATGAACTCCGAATACGAGCCCGCCGGCGACCAGCCGGCCGCGATCGCGGAGCTGGTCGAGGGCGTCTCCCGGCAGGAGCGCGACCAGGTGCTGCTCGGCGTCACCGGCTCGGGCAAGACCTTCACCATGGCGCAGGTGATCGAGCGCACCCAGCGCCCGGCGCTGATCCTGGCGCCGAACAAGACGCTGGCCGCGCAGCTCTATGGCGAGTTCAAGAGCTTCTTCCCCGACAACGCGGTCGAGTACTTCGTCTCCTATTACGACTACTACCAGCCCGAGGCCTATGTGCCGCGCTCGGACACCTATATCGAGAAGGAATCCTCGATCAACGAGCAGATCGACCGGATGCGCCATTCGGCGACGCGCTCGCTGCTGGAGCGCGACGACGTCATCATCGTCGCCTCGGTGTCCTGCATCTACGGTATCGGCTCGGTCGAGACCTATACGGCGATGACCTTCGGCATCAAGCTGGGCGAGCGTGTCGAGCAGCGCCAGCTCATCGCCGATCTCGTGGCGCTGCAGTACAAGCGCACGCAGCATGATTTCACCCGCGGCAGCTTCCGCGTGCGGGGCGACGTGATCGAGCTGTTCCCGGCCCACTATGAGGACCGCGCCTGGCGCATCGGCCTGTTCGGCGACGAGGTCGAGAGCATCAGCGAGTTCGACCCGCTGACGGGCCAGAAGACGGCCGACCTCGAATTCGTGAAGGTCTACGGCAATTCGCACTACACCACGCCGCGGCCGACGCTGACGCAGGCCGTGAAGAGCATCAAGGAGGAGCTGAAGGCCCGGCTCGACGAGCTGAACCGCATGGGCCGCTTCCTCGAGGCGCAGCGGCTCGACCAGCGCACCACCTTCGACATCGAGATGATCGAGGCCACCGGCTCCTGCAACGGCATCGAAAATTATTCGCGCTATCTCACCGGCCGCAAGCCGGGCGAGCCGCCGCCGACTTTGTTCGAATACCTGCCCGACAATGCGCTGGTCTTCACCGATGAAAGCCATGTCACCGTGCCGCAGATCGGCGGCATGTATCGCGGCGACTTCCGCCGCAAGGCGACGCTGGCCGAATACGGCTTCCGCCTGCCCTCCTGCATGGACAACCGGCCGCTGCGTTTCGAGGAATGGGACGCGATGCGCCCGCAATCGATCCATGTCTCGGCGACGCCGGGCTCCTGGGAGATGGAGCAGACCGGCGGCGTCTTCACCGAGCAGGTCATCCGCCCCACGGGGCTGATCGATCCGCCGGTCGAGATCCGCCCGGCCAAGCACCAGGTCGCGGATCTGCTCGACGAGATCAAGGAGGTGACCGAGAAGGGCTACCGCACGCTCGTCACCGTGCTGACCAAGCGCATGGCCGAGGATCTGACCGAGTATCTGCACGAGAACGGCGTGCGCGTGCGCTACATGCATTCCGACATCGACACGATCGAGCGCATCGAGATCCTGCGCGATCTGCGGCTGGGCGCCTTCGACGTCCTCGTCGGCATCAACCTGCTGCGCGAGGGTCTCGACATTCCCGAATGCGGCTTCGTCGCCATTCTCGACGCGGACAAGGAGGGCTTCCTGCGCTCCGAGACCTCGCTGATCCAGACGATCGGCCGCGCCGCCCGCAATGTCGACGGCAAGGTCATCCTCTATGCCGACCACATCACCGGATCGATGGAGCGGGCGCTGGCCGAGACCAGCCGCCGCCGCGAGAAGCAGCTCGCCTATAATGCCGAGCACGGCATCACGCCGCAGACGATCAAGCGCGCTATCGGCGACATTCTCGGCAGCGTCTATGAGCGCGACCACGTCACCGTCGATGCCGGGCTCGGCACGCCGGCGGCCGGGCACAATTTCAAGGCGGCGCTGGCCGATCTCGAAAAGCGCATGCGCGAGGCCGCGGCCGATCTCGAATTCGAGACCGCCGCCCGGCTGCGCGACGAGATCAAGCGCCTGCAGGCGACCGAACTCGCCATTTCCGATGATCCGCTCGCCCGCCAGGGCGATGTCGAGGCCTCGGCCGGCAAGTACAAGGGCGAGCGCAGCTACGGCGCCAGCGCCAACCTGCCGCCCACCCGCGCCCGCAAGCCGACCGACGAGGACATGGGCCCGCACAACTGGGGCGGCGGCGAGGGCAAGCCGGTCGCCAAGCCCGGCGCCCGCCCGCGCAAGCCGACGCTCGACGAGATGGGCCCGCGCACGGAGCAGCGGCCCAAGGGGGCGGGGGAGAGGCGGGGGCGGAGAGGCTAAGCGGCGGAACCGCGACGCCTCTTCCCTTCTCCCGGATGGGAGAAGGTGGCGCGGAGAGCCGGATGAGGGCCTGCCGGTGCAGTTTGGGGTGCAGCGGCTTGGCGTTGTTTTGGGAGCACGCGGGGGCCCCTAACACTACGTCTTTCACTGTGAAAGGATTGTCGGCGCGTGGCCGCCGTTCGGGCAGTGAACGAAGAAGAATTTTCTGTAGCAGTCGATACACTGCGCTGTCTCGCCTACCGCAATTCAGCGGACATCACGGTCGGTAATGTTCGTCCGATACTGACAAGGAAAACGATCGTCATTTCTGTGTCGGATTTCTCCATCGGCCATAGTGTGACGCCCGACAGGGTTGGATTTACATCTGCCTCATGGGCAATCTTGTTTCTTCGTGACCAGATGCTTTTCAGCTGTGCTTTAAGACCACTCTTTTCGGGTCCTTCTGGCTGATCAATTAAATATTCGCTCGCAATTCGCTCCCATGGATCTTCAACAAAGCAAGATAATATTTCTGCAAGCTTAGACGGATCAACAAAGGCCTTATACGAATTTTTTTCCCGCACGAATGCGTTGACCGCGTTGAGCCTCTCCTCTGGATCGTTTATTATGTAAATTTCCATTGGAATGTGTATATTACGTGTTCTAATGCAATTTGCAAACCGATAGTTTGCTTCTATTGCAACGATTTCGTGGACATAATAATCAAAGGAGCTTACCGCTTGAAAATAGGCGGCTCTCAAGGCGTCGTCATTAACGGCTGTAGGTCGAATTAATGAAAGTGCATCAAATAGCTTAATCATCTCTCTGGCGCGAGAGATTGAATGTTCGAACGCCGCAATGCAGTTCTCAAATCGATCCATAGTTAGAATTGGTCCGTTAGCTTCATTACCTTCTCGGCGCCTCTCTCAAAGCGGTTACGAATATCCGAAATTTTCGCTTCATAAGTTCCTGCTACTGTGCCGCGATGTGGCGTATCTTTCTGCAAATCAATAGCAAAAACGGGCTTGGATAGATCTTGTGCCGTCGCGATCAGGCTGTCGAACGAGGCTATCTCCATTAGAAAATCATGAGTGCTCGCGTTAGCGGATTTATACACCGCCTCCGGTAGAAGCATGCCAGCTTCCGCCAATGATGTGTTAAGTGTTTTTTCCTTTGTTTCTCGGAGCTTATCAAACCAAACTTGGAATGCTTGCGTTGGCTTGGCCTCCTCTTCGCCGCGGGCGCGCTTCCTATAGTTCTGGACGATTGACCCAAGATACTTTGGGCTGATATCAGGAAATGGGTAGTCTGCAGATTTAAGTATCGAATTGCTGGCTGCTTTTTTGCCCCAATCTCCCCATTTGGGTAGGGTGCGTGCTAACGAGCGGAGAGCCATGGCCGAAAACAAATCTGGCGCCATCGGTATAATAAAAGCATCGCTCGTCATAAAGATGTTTTGATTTATCGCTCCTAGGCTGGGGCTCATATCAATCAATACGAGGTCAATTTTATTCTTTTGGCCTGTAATTTGAATTGCATGACGTATAGCCCCGGGAATATTTTGCAGGGCAGAAAGTGTGTTGCTTAGTTCATGGGCGACCGCCAATTGGCTCTCGTATTCAGATAACCCAACATGACCTGGGAGTAGGTAAAGGCGGTCTTGCTGCTCAGCGGGGAACAGTTCAACTGGGCTGATCTGATACGGGCGAGATTCGAAGGCAGGCCTGACTGCGTCGCGAATATTCTTGGGTGCTTTGGGATCAGCGCTCTCAAATGGATAGTCGTCGCCTTCGAATTCGCCGAGGAACACGCCGGTGAGGTTGCACTGCGGATCGCAGTCAACAACCATGACGCGTTTGCCCAGCTGCGCTAACATCCACGCAAGATGAAAAGTCGTTGTTGTTTTAGCAACGCCGCCTTTATGGTTAAAAATGGCTACTTGCTTCATTACTCGCTCCAAATGCCGCGCTGCCGAAGTCGGTTCACTGTGACGAATCGCGAGCAACTTGCGCTACCATGCACAGCCTTAGAGGCATCTCCAAGCGCTTGCGATAACTCGGCAGTCTACTGTCGTCACAGTCTCTCCCGACTGGGTTGCTGGAACAATCCTCCCCACGTCCTGTTTCCCGCGAAAGGGCCGTTCCGGCCCCTTCAGGGAGAGAGATCATGCTCAGGACCACCCTCATCCTCGCTGCGCTCGGCGTCGGGCTGGCGCTGGCGCCGGCCGGGGCGCAGATCGCTCCGGCGGCGCCGGACACCACGCCGCTGCCGCCGACGACCTGCAGCACGGAAGAGCTATCCAAGATGAACGCCGAGACCGCCAAGATGACCGACCCGGACAGGAAGGCGGTCGCGATGAAGGAGCTGACGCTCGCCACCGACCTCATGGCGAAGAACGACATGACGGGCTGTGCCACCCATCTCGGCAACGCCATCCGGATGATTCCCGGGCGGGGGTGAGGGGCGGGGGCCCGTGACGATGGGCGCGGGGAACCCTTCTCCCGGATGGGAGAAGGGCAGGGATGAGGGCTCGCCGCTCGTTGCAAGAGGCGCGACGGAGCCGTTGCGCCTTCTCCTGCAACGGCAGGCCCTCATCCGGCGCTCCGCGCCACCTTCTCCCATCCGGGAGAAGGGAAGGCGGCGTCGCGGTTCCTTCGACCAATCTTATCCCCGCCCCCCGAACCCATGCCTATTCTCCTCCCGCTCCGCCCGACCAAGGGGGCTGTCGCGAGGCATCGTGCGGCCGGGCGGGGTTGCGGGTTTCGTCGCCGAGGCCGTTGCGGGCCGAAGGCGGCGGAGGCGCGGATCGCCATCGCGCGGGTGAGTCAGGCCGCGCGACCCGAGACCCGGATAACCAGAAGGCGATCTGGTCGGCACAAAAGACCTGCGCGCGGGGCGGGGTGGCGGCTGTTGGCGCTGCTTCGACACGACATTCGACATCGACATCGGCACGCAGCCGTCGACTGCGACGCCACCCTCGTCCCGCGCATCCCCTCGGATACGCCTTGAAGAGCCCGAAACCCCGCGGCGCGAGCCGGTCGGGGCTTTCGGTGCGGCGGGGCGCAGAGCGTTGGTTCTCTCGCCGTCTTTCCGGGGCTTCGCGTAGCGAAGAGCCCGGAACCCAGAGCCGCAGTTCGTCGAGATCAGGCGGGCCATGCCGGCGCCCCGTTTTCGAAAGGGCGTCGGTTCTGGGTTCCGGGCTCGCCCTTCGGGCGCCCCGGAATGACGGAGTATGAAAAGGCGCGGGTTTGATCCAGCGGAGGGTTGGGCATGGCCGCTTGCGGTAGGCACGCGCGTCACCTTAGAATGATTCCAAGGCGACGCTGCACTCCGAAAGTCATCCCCATGATGCTCAAGCCCTATTGGCTGCGGTTCCACCGCTGGATCACGCTCGTCTTCGCCCTGCCGCTGCTGGCACTGATCCTGAGCGGCCTCGTGCTCTCGCTCGAGCCGCTGGCGCAGCGCACGCGCCCCGCGGCGCCGGTGACCGAGGCCTCGGTGCTGGCGGCGCTGCAAAAATTCGATCCGGAGGGCAAGGCGACCGGGCTGACGATCCGCACCTATGACCAGCTGATGACGCTGAACGGCGTCGGGCCGGACGGCTCGGTCGATGTCAGCCTGCGGACCGGCGAGGCGATCGACGAGCCGGGCTGGGCCGAGTGGTTCGGCACGGCGCGGCAGCTGCATGAGCGGCTGCTGCTCGATCTCGGCTGGCTCGTCACCGCCTCGACCATCGCGATGCTGGCGCTCGCGCTGCTCGGCGTGCTGATGGGCTGGCCGCGCTTCCGCAACACGCTGGGCGGCTGGCACAAGGCCGGCGCCTGGCTGTTCCTGCCGCTGATCGTGCTGTCGCCGCTGACCGGGCTCGCCATCGCCTTCGGCATCAGCCTGACCCCGGCCGCGCCGGCGGGCGGGGCACGGCCGGCGCGGCTGCCGCTGGCGGAGGCGATCCCGCTCGTCGCCCGCGCGCATGACCTCGCCGATCTGACCTCGCTGCGGCTGCGCGGCGGGCGGCTGCTGGCGCGGGTCTATGTCGGCAACCGGCTAACCGGCGTGGTGGTGACGCGCGAGGGGCTCGCGACGCCGCCTATGAACTGGCCGCGCGCGCTGCATGAGGGCAACTGGCATGCGCTCTGGGGCAGCGGCCTCAATCTCGCGCTGTCGCTGGTGCTGGCCGGGCTCTGGGGCACGGGGCTGGTGATCTGGGCGAAGCGCCGCTTCCGCAAGCGCAACCCGCGGCCGCGGCTGGCGGCGGCCTGAGGCGAGGGGCGCACGCCTCATGGGCTTGCCGGGCCGGCGGGGCTGCCGTAACCCGGGAGTCCCCAGCGCCTGCCCGAAGACCGCCCCGCCATGACCGCCTCGATCGCCCAACGCTATGCCGCCCTGGTCGACACCGGGGCGATCGAGCGCGATCCGGCGCAGGTCTTGGTGGTGAAGCGGCTGCAGGCCCTGGCCGAGGCGCTGGCCGCGCAGCGCCTGGCGCAGAAGAGCAGCGCGCTGGGCTGGCTCTTCGGCAAGAAGGCGGCCGCCCGGGACGTGCCCAAGGGGCTCTACATCTGGGGCTCGGTCGGCCGCGGCAAGACCATGCTGATGGATCTGTTCTACGACTCCGTCGCGGTGCCGCAGCGCCGGCGGGTGCATTTCCACGAATTCCTGGCCGACGTCCATGGCCGCATCCACGCCTATCGCCAGAAGCTCAAGGCCGGCGAGGTCAAGGATCCCGACCCGATCGGCCCGGTCGCGGCGGAGCTGGCCAAGGAGGCGCGGCTGCTCTGCTTCGACGAGTTCACCGTCACCGACATCGCCGATGCGATGATCCTCGGCCGGCTGTTCACGGCGCTGTTCGCCGCCGGCGTCGTGGTGGTCGCGACCTCGAATGTCGAACCGTCGCGGCTCTATGAGGGCGGGCTGAACCGGGCGCTGTTCCTGCCCTTCGTGGCGCTGCTGGCCGAGAAGGTCGAGGTGCTCAAGCTCGAGGCGCGCACCGATTTCCGGATGGAGAAGCTCGGCGGCGCGCCGGTCTATCGGGTGCCGGCCGATGCGGCGGCCGAGGCTGCGCTGGATGACGCCTTCCGCAAGCTCTCGGGGGCGGCGAAGGGGCAGCGCCTCGTCATCGACGTCAAGGGCCATGAGCTGGTCGTGCCGCAGGCGGCGGCCGGCGTGGCGCGGGCAAGCTTTGGCGATCTCTGCAGCAAGGCCTATGGCGCCTCCGACTATATCGCGCTGGCGCAGCGCTTCCACACGCTGGTGCTGGACGGCATCCCCGTGCTCGCCGACGAGCAGCGCAACGAGACCAAGCGCTTCATCATCCTGATCGACACGCTGTACGAGCACCATGTGAAGCTCGTCGCCTCCGCCCAGGCCGAGCCGCACGAGCTCTACCGCGCCAAGACCGGCCGCGAAGCCTTCGAGTTCGACCGCACCGTGTCGCGGCTGATCGAGATGCGCTCGGACGATTATCTCGGCCTGCCGCATGGACGGGCGGATTCGGCCGCCTCGGGCGACAGCGGCGGGCTGGTGGAGACGTGAGGTGAAACGGTTGCCTTCATCCCTCCGCCGTCATCCCGGACCAGCGGCGAAGCCGCGCCGATCCGGGATCCATTCCGGAGCCTTTCCGATGAATGCTCCGGAATGGATCCCGGGTCTCCGCGGAGTCTATCCTTGGGCCGATCATAGATCGGACCCGAGGGCTGCGCCCGGGATGACGGCGCGTTTCGGTCAAAAGGCCCGATAGCGCCATGACCCAGCGCGAGCCCAGCGAGACCCGTATCCTCACGGTCGCCAGCGAGCATCTGCGCCGGTTCGGGCTGAAGCGCTTCACGGTCGTCGCGGTGGCCGAAGAGGCGGGCATGACCCATGCCAATGTCTACCGCTACTTCCCCTCGCGGGCGGCGCTGGTCGATGCGGTCGTCGATGTCTGGCTGAAAGCGACCGAGCGGCATCTCGCCGACATCGCCGATGGGCCCGACCCTGCCGACGACAAGCTGGAGCGGCTGATCCTGGCGCTGGCGAAGGCCAACCGCGACCTGCTGACCGAGGAGCCGCATCTTTTCGCCGCCCTCTCGCAGGCGGTGGCGAAGCGCCATGCGATCAGCCGGCGCAACCGGGCGCGGGTGCGGGCGCTGTTCGAGCGGGTGATCGACGAGGGCATCGCGTCCGGCACCTTCGAGCCGCGCGACCGCGACCGGGCGATCGCCTTCGTCATCGACGCGACCCACCGCTTCATCCACCCGGCGGCGCTGGAGCTGGAATCGGACGTGCCGCAGGCCTCGGTCGATATCCGGCTGTCGACCTTGATCCGGGTTTCGCTGCGGGTGCTGATCGCCGGGATCGTCTGACGAAATCGCGTGACGAATTACATCTCGTGTAAATTGTCATTACGGCGGTTCCGTGTCATTCTGGGGCGGTTCGTCGGGCGTTCTCCGCTAAGTATCTGAAAAGTCGAGACGGCCGTGCCGGCGGGTCGGATCGCGACGGCCTGTGCAGGGCTTGCGGGCGAGGTCGCGCGAGGGTTGCGGCAAAAGGGCCATTTGGGCCAAAGGAACGCACGGTTTCGCCGGTTCTCCGGCATTTCGCAGCGCCAGACAAAGGACTAGGCAATGGCCCGCAAGAAGATCGCCCTCATCGGCGCCGGCCAGATCGGCGGCACGCTCGCCCACCTCGCCGGCTTGAAGGAACTCGGCGACGTCGTGCTGTTCGACATCGCCGACGGCATCCCGCAGGGCAAGGGCCTCGACATCGCCGAGTCGTCCCCGGTCGACGGTTTCGACGCCGCCTACAAGGGCACCTCGTCCTATGAGGACATCAAGGGCGCCGATGTCGTGATCGTCACCGCCGGCGTGCCGCGCAAGCCCGGCATGAGCCGCGACGACCTGATCGGCATCAACCTGAAGGTGATGAAGGCGGTCGGCGAGGGCATCAAGACCTACGCGCCCAAGGCCTTCGTGATCTGCATCACCAACCCGCTCGACGCGATGGTCTGGGCGCTGCAGAAGTTCTCGGGCGTGAAGCCCAACATGATCTGCGGCATGGCCGGCGTGCTCGACTCGGCCCGCTTCCGCCACTTCCTCGCCGACGAGTTCCAGGTCTCGGTCAAGGACGTCTCGGCCTTCGTGCTCGGCGGCCATGGCGACGACATGGTGCCGCTGGTGCGCTATTCCGGCGTCGCCGGCATCCCGCTGCCGGACCTCGTCAAGATGAAGTGGACGACGCAGGAGCGTCTCGACGCCATCGTCGAGCGCACCCGCAAGGGCGGCGGCGAGATCGTCAACCTGCTCAAGACCGGCTCGGCCTTCTATGCGCCGGCGGCCTCGGCGATCGCGATGGCCGAGAGCTATCTCAAGGACCAGAAGCGCGTCCTGCCCGCCGCTGCCGCGCTGCGCGGCCAGTATGGCGTCAAGGACATGTTCGTCGGCGTGCCGGTGGTGATCGGCGCCAAGGGTGTCGAGCGGGTCGTCAAGATCCGCCTCAACGCCGCCGAGAAGGAGATGCTGTCGAAGTCGGTCGCCTCGGTGCAGGGCCTGATCGACGCGTGCAAGGCCATCGATTCGTCGCTGGCGTGATCCGGGAGGGTCGTCCGGGCCGGCGTTCGCGCCACGGCCCGGGCGATCCGCCCCGCGCCATCCCCCATAAGCTTCCAGGGAAACCGAGCACATGAACATCCACGAATACCAGGGCAAGGCCGTTCTCAAGGAGTTCGGCGCGCCGGTCTCCGCCGGCTTCCCCGCCCTGACGGTGGCGGAGGCGGTCGAGGCCGCCAAGAAGCTGCCCGGACCGCTCTATGTCGTGAAGTCGCAGATCCATGCGGGCGGCCGCGGCAAGGGCAAGTTCAAGGAGCTCGGCCCCGACGCCAAGGGCGGCGTGCGTCTCGCCAAGTCGGTCGAGGAGGTCGAGGCCCACGCCAAGGAGATGCTCGGCAACACGCTCGTCACCGTGCAGACGGGCGAGGCCGGCAAGCAGGTCAACCGCCTCTATATCGAGGACGGCTCGGACATCGAGAAGGAGTTCTACCTCTCGGCGCTGGTCGACCGCGCGACCTCGCGCATCGCCTTCGTGATCTCGACCGAAGGCGGCATGGACATCGAGGCGGTCGCCCATGACACGCCCGAGAAGATCGAGACCATCACGGTCGATCCCGCCACCGGCATCATGCCCCATCACGGCCGCGCCATGGCGCGCATCCTCGGCCTCTCGGGCGACCTCGCCAAGCAGGCCGGCACGGTGCTGGGCCAGATCTACACCGCGTTCGTGGCCAAGGACATGGACATGCTGGAGATCAACCCGCTGATCGTGACCAAGCAGGGCCAGATCAAGTGCCTGGACGCCAAGATCTCGTTCGATTCCAACTCGCTCTACCGTCACCCCGAGATCGTCGCCCTGCGCGACACGACGGAAGAGGACGAGAAGGAGATCGAGGCCTCGAAGTATGACCTCGCCTATATCGCGCTCGACGGCACGATCGGCTGCATGGTCAACGGCGCCGGCCTCGCCATGGCGACGCTCGACATCATCCAGCTCTACGGCGAGAGCCCTGCCAACTTCCTCGACGTCGGCGGCGGCGCCAGCGAAGAGAAGGTGACGGCGGCGTTCAAGATCATCACCGCCGACCCGAAGGTGAAGGGCATCCTGGTCAACATCTTCGGCGGCATCATGAAGTGCGACGTCATCGCGCGCGGCGTCATCGCCGCGGTGAAGGCCGTCGGCCTGCAGGTCCCGCTGGTGGTGCGCCTCGAGGGCACCAACGTCCAGGAAGGCAAGGACATCATCTCGTCCTCGGGCCTCAACGTCATCCCCGCCGACGACCTCGACGACGCCGCGCAGAAGATCGTGGCCGCGATCAAGAAGGCTTGAGGAGCAACCATGTCCATCCTGATCGACAAGAACACCAAGGTCATCTGCCAGGGCTTCACCGGCAAGAACGGGACCTTCCACTCCGAGCAGGCGATCGCCTATGGCACGCAGATGGTCGGCGGCACCTCGCCGGGGAAGGGCGGTTCGCTCCATCTCGGCCTGCCGGTCTTCGACAGCGTCCACGAGGCCAAGGCTAAGACCGGCGCGACCGCGTCGGTCGTCTATGTGCCGCCTCCGGGCGCGGCCGATGCGATCTGCGAGGCGATCGATGCCGAGATCCCGCTGATCATCTGCATCACCGAGGGCATCCCGGTGCTCGACATGGTCAAGGTCAAGCGCTCGCTGATCGGCTCGAAGTCGCGGCTGATCGGGCCCAACTGCCCCGGCGTCGTGACGGCGGGCGAGAGCAAGATCGGCATCATGCCGGCCAACATCTTCAAGCCCGGCTCGGTCGGCATCGTCTCGCGCTCGGGCACGCTGACCTATGAGGCGGTGTTCCAGACTACCCGCGAGGGCCTCGGCCAGACCACGGCCGTCGGCATCGGCGGCGACCCGGTCAAGGGCACCGAGTTCATCGACATGCTCGAGATGTTCCTGGCCGACGACAAGACCGAGTCGATCGTCATGATCGGCGAGATCGGCGGCTCGGCCGAGGAGGACGCGGCGCAGTTCCTCAAGGACGAGGCCAAGCGCGGGCGCAAGAAGCCGATGGTCGGTTTCATCGCCGGCCGCACGGCCCCTCCCGGCCGCCGCATGGGTCATGCGGGTGCGATCATCTCGGGCGGCAAGGGCGGCGCCGAGGACAAGATCGCGGCCATGGAAGCGGCCGGCATCCGGGTCTCGCCCTCGCCGGCGCGCCTTGGAAAGACCTTGGTCGAGGTGTTGAAGGGCTGAGGCCCGCGGAGCGGCAAAAGGGCGTCATGGTCGGGCTTGACCCGACCATCTCTCCCCGAGCCAGCTCCCGCAGAGATGCTCGGGTCAAGCCCGAGCATGACGACGTAGCAAGGCAGGCAGGAAAAGGGCGGAAACGATCATGGCTCGCCAGGACATCAACGAGGCTCTCGCGCAGACGGGTTTCCTCTATGGCGGCAACGCGGCCTATATCGAGGACCTCTATGCCCGCTATCAGGCCGATCCGAAGTCGGTCGACGAGCAGTGGCAAGGCTTCTTCGCCGGGCTGAAGGACGAGGGCCAGGCCATCGTCCAGAACGCCAAGGGTGCCTCCTGGGCCAGGCCGAACTGGCCGATCCACGCCAATGGCGAACTCGTCTCGGCGCTGGACGGCAACTGGGCCGTAGTCGAGAAGGTCGTTTCCGACAAGCTCAAGGGCAAGGCCCAGGCCAAGGGCGTCGAGATCTCGCCGGCCGACGTGCAGCAGGCGACGCGCGATTCCGTGCGCGCCATCATGCTGATCCGCGCCTACCGCATGCGCGGCCATCTCCATGCCAAGCTCGATCCGCTCGGCATCGAGAGCCGCACCGACCATGAGGAGCTGTCGCCGGCGGCCTTCGGCTTCGGCGAGGCCGATCTCGACCGCAAGATCTTCATCGACAACGTGCTCGGCATGGAATTCGCCACGGTGCGCGAGATGGTCGCGGTGCTGCAGCGGACCTATTGCAGCACGGTCGGCATCGAGTTCATGCACATCTCCGATCCGGAGCAGAAGGCCTGGCTGCAGGAGCGCATCGAGGGGCCGGACAAGGAGATCGCCTTCACCCGCGAGGGCAAGAAGGCCATCCTGAACAAGCTGGTCGAGGCCGAGGGCTTCGAGAAGTTCATCGATCTGAAGTATACCGGCACCAAGCGCTTCGGCCTTGACGGCGGCGAGGCTCTGATCCCGGCGCTGGAGCAGATCATCAAGCGCGGCGGCGCGCTCGGCGTGCGCGACATCGTCGTCGGCATGGCCCATCGCGGCCGTCTCAACGTGCTGACCCAGGTTCTGGGCAAGCCGCATCGCGCGCTCTTCCACGAGTTCAAGGGCGGCTCCTTCGCCCCTGACGACGTCGAGGGCTCGGGCGACGTGAAGTACCATCTCGGTGCCTCGTCCGACCGCGAGTTCGACGGCAACAACGTCCACATCTCGCTGACCGCGAACCCCTCGCATCTCGAGATCGTCGATCCCGTGGTGCTCGGCAAGGTGCGCGCCAAGCAGGACCAGTTCGGCGACATCGTCGAGCGCTCCAAGGTGCTGCCGCTGCTGATCCATGGCGACGCGGCCTTCGCCGGCCAGGGCGTCGTGGCGGAGTGCCTCGGCCTGTCGGGGCTGAAGGGTCACCGCACCGGCGGCTCGATCCACTTCATCATCAACAACCAGATCGGCTTCACCACCTATCCGCGCTATTCGCGCTCCTCGCCCTATCCGTCCGACGTGGCGAAGATGGTCGAGGCGCCGGTGTTCCATGTGAACGGCGACGATCCGGAGGCGGTGGTCTTCGCGGCGAAGGTCGCGATCGAGTTCCGGCAGAAGTTCCACAAGCCGGTCGTCATCGACATGTTCTGCTATCGTCGCTTCGGCCATAACGAGGGCGACGAGCCGGGCTTCACCCAGCCGCTGATGTACCGCAAGATCCGCGGCCACAAGACGACGCTGGAGCTCTATACCGCCAAGCTTGAGGCCGAGGGTGTGCTGTCGGCCGCCGAGGTCGACGAGGCCCGCGCCGCCTGGAAGGGCAAGCTCGAGGTCGAGTTCGAGGCCGGCCAGGCCTTCAAGCCGAACAAGGCCGACTGGCTCGACGGCCGCTGGGCGGGCATGAAGGCGATCCGCGCCGACGAGGACGATCCGCGCCGTGGCGCCACCGGCGTCGACGCGAATGTGCTGCGCGAGATCACCGAGAAGATCACGGCGGTGCCGCCGGGCTTCAACGTCCACAAGACGATCCAGCGCTTCCTCGACAACCGCCGCAAGGCGGTCGAGACCGGGCAGGGCATCGACTGGGCGACCGCCGAGGCGCTGGCCTTCGGCTCGCTGCTGCTCGATGGCAACCCGGTTCGCCTCTCCGGCCAGGATTGCGAGCGCGGCACCTTCTCGCAGCGTCATTCGGTGCTGATCGACCAAGAGACGGAGGCGCGCCACACCTCGCTGAACCATATCCGCGACGGCCAGGCCCGCTACGAGGTCATCAATTCGATGCTCTCGGAAGAGGCCGTGCTCGGCTTCGAATACGGCTACTCGCTGTCGGAGCCGAATGCGCTGACGATGTGGGAGGCGCAGTTCGGCGACTTCGCCAATGGCGCGCAGGTCGTGTTCGATCAGTTCATCTCCTCGGGCGAGCGCAAGTGGCTGCGCATGTCGGGCCTCGTCTGCCTGCTGCCGCATGGCTATGAGGGCCAGGGGCCGGAGCACTCCTCCGCCCGCCTCGAGCGCTTCCTGCAGATGTGCGCCGAGGACAACATGCAGGTGGCGAACTGCTCGACGCCGGCGAGCTATTTCCACATCCTGCGCCGCCAGCTGAAGCGCGACTTCCGCAAGCCGCTGATCCTGATGACGCCGAAGTCGCTGCTGCGCCACAAGCGCTGCGTCTCGACGCTGGACGAGCTGGCCGAGGGCTCGACCTTCCACCGCGTGCTGCATGACGACGCCGAGCGCGGCAACTCGACGACCAAGCTGGTGAAGGACGGCAAGATCCGTCGCGTCGTGCTCTGCACCGGCAAGGTCTATTTCGACCTGCTGGAGGAGCGCGAGAAGCGCGGCATCGACGATGTCTATCTGATGCGCGTCGAGCAGCTCTATCCCTTCCCGCTGAAGTCGCTGGCCCAGGAGCTGGCGCGCTTCAAGGGCGCCGATGTCGTGTGGTGCCAGGAAGAGCCTAAGAACATGGGCTCCTGGACCTTCGTCGAGCCCTATCTGGAATGGGTGCTGGGCCATGCCGGCTCGAAGTCGAAGCGGCCGCGCTATGTCGGCCGTCCGGCCTCGGCCGCGACCGCCACCGGCCTGATGTCCAAGCATCTCGCCCAGCTCAACGCCTTCCTGGACGAAGCCTTCGCCGGCTGACGCACAGACACCGACACCGTCAGACAGAACAGAACAGAGGCCTGACATGGCGACCGAAATCCGCGTACCCACCCTCGGCGAATCCGTCTCCGAGGCCACCATCGGCAAGTGGTTCAAGAAGCCGGGAGACGCCGTGAAGGCCGACGAGCCGCTGGTCGAGCTCGAGACCGACAAGGTGACGCTCGAGGTCAACGCCCCGGCCGCCGGCGTGCTCGGCGAGATCGTCGCCAAGGAAGGCGACACCGTCGGCGTCAGCGCGCTCCTGGGCATGATCTCGGCGGGTGGCGCGGGCGCCGCGCCCGCCGCCAAGGCCGAGGAGAAGAAGGCCGACACCGCGATCGCGCAGGCGGCCGGCAAGGCCGGCGAAACGACGGGCGCCGCCGCCGAGGCGAAGTCCGGCGCGGTCGCCGGCGACAGCGAGATCAGGCCCGCCACCAAGGCGGCCGATTCCGGCCCGGCCGTCTCGCGGCTGGCGGCCGAAAGCGGCGTCGATCCGTCGAAGGTCGCGGCGTCCGGCAAGGACGGCCGCGTCACCAAGGGCGACATGCTGGCCGCGATCGCGACCGGCCCGGCGGTCGCCGCCGCGGCTCCGGCCGCGCCCGTCCAGGTCCGTGCGCCGTCGCCGGTGGACGACGCCTCGCGCGAAGAGCGCGTCAAGATGACGAAGCTGCGCCAGACCATCGCGCGCCGCCTCAAGGAGGCGCAGTCCAACGCGGCCATGCTGACGACCTTCAACGAGGTCGACATGACCAACGTCATGGCGCTGCGCAACCAGTACAAGGACGTCTTCGAGAAGAAGCACGGCGTGAAGCTCGGCTTCATGGGCTTCTTCGTGAAGGCCTGCGTGCAGGCGCTGAAGGAGATCCCGGCCGTCAATGCCGAGATCGACGGCACCGACATCATCTACAAGAACTACTACCATATCGGCGTCGCCGTCGGCACCGAGAAGGGCCTCGTGGTTCCGGTGGTGCGCGATGCCGACCAGCTCTCCATCGCCGGCGTCGAGAAGAAGATCGGCGAGTTCGGCAAGAAGGCCCGCGACGGCGCCCTCAAGATCGAGGAGATGCAGGGCGGTACCTTCACCATCTCGAACGGTGGCGTCTATGGCTCGCTGATGTCGACGCCGATCCTGAACGCGCCGCAGTCGGCGATCCTGGGCATGCACAAGATCCAGGAGCGCCCGGTCGTGGTCGGCGGCAAGATCGAGATCCGCCCGATGATGTATCTGGCGGTCTCCTACGACCACCGGATCATCGACGGCAAGGAAGCGGTCACCTTCCTCGTCCGCATCAAGGAAGGGCTGGAGGACCCGGCCCGTCTCGTCCTGGACCTCTGAGGCCGTGGCCGTGCAGGGGGATGGAGCCATGGCGGCGCTGGGCGTCGCGGGCGTCGTCCTCCTGCTCGTCCACATCGCCGCCCAGGTGACGAGCGTCACGCGCGAGCGCGGTTCGGCCTGGAATGCCGGCCCGCGCGACGAAGGCAGCGCTCCCACGGGGAAGTTCGCCGGACGCGCCGACCGCGCGCTGCGGAACTTCCAGGAGACCTTCCCGGCCTTCGTGCTTCTGGTCGCGCTGCTGATGCTGCGGGATCGCGCGGATGGGATCGGGCTCCTCGGCGGCCTGATCTGGCTGGCGGCGCGGGTGGTCTATCTGCCGCTCTATCTCGCGGGCATCCCGAACCTGCGCACGCTGGTCTGGCTCGCCTCGCTCGCCGGGCTGATGCTGATGGCGGTGCGGGTGGTCTTGTGAAGGCAAGGGAGACGTCCATGGCCATCCGTCCCGTTCGCTTCCGTCCGATCCCGGGCCCCTCCCTCGCCCGAACCTGATATCATCGCCTGAATCTCACGAGAGAAGCTCCATGTCCTACGATCTCGTCGTCATCGGTACCGGCCCCGGCGGCTATGTCTGCGCCATCCGCGCCGCCCAGCTCGGCCTCAAGGTCGCGGTGGTCGAGAAGCGCAAGACGCATGGCGGCACCTGCCTGAATGTCGGCTGCATCCCCTCCAAGGCGCTGCTGCACGCCTCCGAGATGTTCGAGGAGGCCGCGCACAGCTTCGGCAAGCTCGGCATCGTCGTCAGCGAGCCCAAGCTCGATCTGAAGGCGATGTTCGCGCACAAGCAGGAGACGGTCGACGCCAACGTCAACGGCGTCAGCTTCCTGCTGAAGAAGAACAAGATCGAGCCCTTCCACGGCACGGCCTCGATCCCCGGCGCCGGCAAGGTCGTCGTCACCGCAGAGGACGGCTCCACCAAGGAGCTCGAGACGAAGAACATCGTCATCGCCACGGGCTCCGAGGCCGCCGGCCTGCCGGGCGTGACGATCGACGAGAAGACGGTCGTGACCTCGACGGGGGCGCTCGAACTGGCCGCCGTTCCCAAGGAGCTGGTCGTGGTCGGCGCCGGCGTGATCGGTCTCGAGATCGGCTCGGTCTGGAGCCGGCTCGGCGCCAAGGTCACCGTGATCGAATATCTCGACCGCATCCTGCCCGGCATGGACGCCGAGGTCGCCAAGCAGTTCCAGCGCATCCTGGAGAAGCAGGGCTTTACCTTCCGGCTCGGTGCCAAGGTCACCAAGGTCGAGACGGGCGCCAAGGGCGGCGCGACGCTGACGGTCGAGCCCTCGGCCGGCGGCGAGGCGAGCACGCTGTCCGCCGACATCGTGCTGGTGGCGATCGGCCGCCGGCCGAATACGGACGGGCTCGGGCTGGAGGGCGCCGGCGTCGCCACCGAGCGCGGCCGCGTCGTCATCGACGACCACTTCAAGACCAATGTCGCCGGCATCTACGCCATCGGCGACGTGGTGCGCGGGCCGATGCTCGCCCACAAGGCCGAGGACGAGGGCGTCGCGGTCGCCGAGATCATCGCCGGCAAGCACGGCCATGTGAACTACGATGCGATTCCCGGCATCGTCTACACCGCGCCTGAGGTGGCCGCGCTCGGCAAGACCGAGGAGGAGCTGAAGGCGGCGGGCGTCGACTACAAGGTCGGCAAGTTCCCCTTCACCGCCAATGGCCGCGCCCGCGCCATGCGACAGACCGACGGCTTCGTGAAGGTGCTGGCGGACGCCAAGACCGACCGCGTGCTGGGCTGCCACATCATCGGCCCCCGCGCCGGCGACCTGATCGCGGAAGTGACCGTGCTGATGGAGTTCGGCGGTTCCTCGGAAGACCTCGCCCGCACCTGCCACGCCCATCCGACGCTGGCGGAAGCGGTCAAGGAAGCGGCGATGGCGGTCGAGAAGCGCCAGATCCATATGTGAGGGGCGCGGGGCGCTATCGCTCCACGAACGTCATTCTCGGGCGAAGCGCAGCGCAGACCCGAGAATCTCTTTCAAGAACAGGCGCCCTCTCGTCCTGGGATGCTCGGGTCTTAGCCCGAGCATGACGTGTGGGGCCTACCCCCTCCGAGACTTGAACGCCGTCAGCGTGTTGCGCAGCAGGCAGGCGATCGTCATCGGGCCGACGCCGCCGGGGACGGGGGTGATCGCGCCGGCGATCTCGGCGGCTTCCGCGAAGGCGACGTCGCCGGTGAGCTTGCCATCGGGCAGGCGGTTGATGCCGACATCTATGACGGTGGCGCCGGGCTTGATCCAGTCACCCCTGACGAAGCCAGGGCGGCCGACGGCGGCGACGACGATATCGGCGCGGCGCACGACGGCGGCGAGGTCCTTCGTGCGCGAATGCGCGACGGTCACCGTGCAGTCGGCCTGAAGCAGCAATTGCGCGACGGGGCGGCCGACGAGCTCGGAGCGGCCGATCACCACCGCCTCGAGCCCCGCGAGTGCGGGCAGGACGCTCTTCAGCAGCAGCATCGAGCCCAGCGGCGTGCAGGGCACGAGCAGATGCTCGGGGGCGATCTTGCCGCCGGCGAGGCGGCCGGCATTGAGCGGGTGCAGCCCGTCGACATCCTTGGCGGGGTCGATGGCGTCGATCACGGCGGCGGTGTCGAGATGCTTCGGCAGCGGCAGCTGCACGAGGATGCCGTCGACCGCGTCGTCGGCGTTGAGCTCGGCGAGCTTGGCCAGCAGCTCGGCCTGGGTCGTCTCGGTCGGCAGGCGGTGCGCCACCGAGTTCATCCCGACCTCGACGGCCAGCTTCTCCTTGGAGGCGACATAGACGCGGCTGGCGGGGTCGTCCCCGACCAGCACCACATGCAGGCCGGGCACCCTGCCGCTGGCCGCCCTGATGCCGGCGATCTCGGCGGCGATCTCGCTGCGCAAGGCGGCGGCGATGGCCTTGCCATCGATCAGTCTGGCCTGCGGCATGGGGACACTCTCCATCGGCGGGAAGCCGCCCTCATGCGGCGCCGGCTTGCCCGCCGTCAAGCGCGCCGGTATCGATCGTGCATGGCGAGGCCGATGGAGATGCTGTTCCCGTGAGTACCGGTTTCGCCGCTGTGCCGCCTGCCCCGTCCTTTCGCCTGACTGCCGCCCGCGTGCCGCTCTGCCTCGTCGAGGCTGGCGGGCTCGCCGCCGATCGCGACGGGCTGGCGCTGGTCGATATCGCGGTCGAGGACGGCCGCATCGCCTCGATCCTGCCGGCCGGGACCGAGGGGCTTTGCGACGGGCCTGTCGTCGATCTCGACGGCGGCATCGTGCTGCCGCGCCTGGTCGATTGCCATACCCATCTCGACAAGGGCCATATCTGGCCGCGCCGGCGCAATCCCGACGGCAGCTTCATGGGCGCGCTCAACAGCGTGATGGCCGACCGTGAGGCGAACTGGTCGGCCACCGACGTCCGGGCGCGGATGGCGTTCGGCCTGCGCTGCGCCTTCGCCCATGGCACGGCCGCTGTCCGGACCCATATCGATTCGCTGGGCAAGCAGATCGGCCTCTCCTGGCCGGTGCTGGCGGAGCTGCGGGCGGAATGGGCGGGGCGGATCGCGATCCAGGGCTCGCCGCTGTTCGGCATCCAGTTCGCGCTCGACGAAGGCCATGTCCGCGATGTGGTTGCGGCGGTGAAGGCTCATGGCGACCGCCTGTTCGGCTGTGTCACCTACATGATCCCGGAGCTCGACGCGGCTTTGGACGTGATCTTCCGCACCGCGATCGAGAACGGCTTCGATCTGGATTTCCATGTCGACGAGACCAACGATCCGGCCGCACGCTCGCTGGAGCACATCGCCGATGCCGCGATCCGGCATCGCTTCACCGGCAGGATCCTCGCCGGGCATTGCTGCTCGCTGGCGCTGCAGGAGCCGCAGGCCGAGGCGCGCATCATCGCCAAGGTCAGGGAGGCCGGCATCGCGGTGGTCTCGCTGCCGATGTGCAACATGTATCTGCAGGACAGGACGCCCGGCCGCACTCCGCGCTGGCGCGGCGTCACCGCGCTGCACGAGTTGAAGGCGGCGGGTGTGCCGGTGATGATCGCGTCGGACAACACGCGCGACCCGTTCTACGCCTATGGCGATCTCGACCTGATCGAGGTGCTGCGCGAGGGCACCCGCATCCTCCAGCTCGACCATGCCGGGACCGACTGGGCCAATGCGGTGGCGCGGACGCCGGCTGCGATCATGGGTCTCGAGGGCAAGGGGGGAGTAGGTCTGGGCGTGCTGTCGCCCGGCAGCCCGGCCGACCTGATCCTGACCCGTGCGCGCGACTGGACCGAGTTCTTCGCCCGTCCGCAGTCGGACCGCACGGTGCTCGTCGCGGGCCGGGCGATCGACACGACGCTGCCGGACCATCGTGAGCTGGATCATCTGATGGGCGGGCGGTCGTGAGGTTCGCTCCGTCGGCCCACCCTCGACGTCATCCTGGGCGGCCGAAGGCCGGCCCGGGATCCATCGTCGAGCGCATCGCCCTTCGATGGATCCCGGCGCTTCGCTTCGCTCGCGCCAGGATGACGGTGGAGGGTATCGAAGGGATCGAGCCAGCTTGGGGAACCCGGCAGCCATGACCACCCGCTACGACATCGCCGCGCTCAAGGCCCGCCTCGGTTCCATCCGCTGCGAGGACAATCCGGCGCTGGTGAAGCAGAAGAGCCGCGACTTCTTCTGGTACTCGCCGGTGCTGAAGCGCCAGCTCGACCATGTCACCGCCGATCTCGTGGTCTCGCCCACCAGCGAGGCCCAGGTGCTGGAGGTGCTCGCCGCCTGCCATGCGCTCGGCGTCCCGGTGACGCCGCGCGGCACGGGCACGGGCAATTACGGCCAGGCGATGCCGCTCTCGGGCGGGGTGCTGCTCGATCTCTCGGCCTTCGACAAGGTGCTCGACATCGCGCCCGGCCGCTATGTCGCGGAGCCCGGTGCGATCATGGCCCGGATCGACGAGCAGACGCGGGCCCATTCGCGGCAGGAATTGCGGCTGCACCCCTCGACCTACCAGACGGCCTCGATCGGCGGCTTCATCGCCGGCGGCTCGGGCGGTGTCGGCTCGATCAAATGGGGTGGCCTGCGCGACTGGGGCAACATCATCCGGCTCAGGGTCGCGACGATGGAGGCGAGCCCCCGCATCCTCGAACTCCAGGGCGAGGATCTGCACAAGGTCGCCCATGCCTATGGCACGAACGGCATCATCACCCAGGTCGAGATGCCGCTCGGGCCGGCCTATGAATGGGTCGACGCGATCCTGGGCTTCGACAGCCTGCGCGCGGCGACCGAGTTCGCCAACAGCCTCGGCGAGCAGGACGGGCTGGCGCTGAAGAACCTCTGCGTCGTCGCCGCGCCGGCGCCGCACGACTATTTCCTGCGCCACCGCAAGTTCCTGCCGCGCGACAGCCATCTCGTCATCGTCATGGTCGCCGATTTCGCGGTCGAGTCGCTGCTGGCCTATGCGCGGCGCTTCAAGGGGGCGGAGCTTTTGCTGCGCTCGGACAGGCTCTCGCCGGAGGAGGCGAAGGGCCTGCCGCCGGCTTACGAGCTGGGCTGGAACCACACCACGCTGCGGGCGCTGCGGGTCGATCCCTCGATCACCTATCTGCAGGTGCTCTACCCCTTCCCGAACCAGGTCGATCTGGTCGAGCGGATCCATGCCCGCTTCGGGGACGAGGTGATCTGCCATCTCGAATTCGTCCGCTTCGACGGCAGGGTCACCTGCTTCGGGCTGCCGCTGGTACGCTTCACCACGGAGGAGCGGCTGGAGGAGATCATGGCCATCCATGAGGAGATGGGCGCGCCGATCTTCAACCCCCACCGCTACACGCTGGAGGAGGGCGGCATGAAGCAGACCGACGAGGCGCAGCTCGCCTTCAAGCGCGAGGCGGACCCGCAGGGCCTGCTCAACCCGGGCAAGATGATCGCATGGGAGGACCCGTCCTACGACTACAAGGCGGGCGGCACCTTCCTGTTCCGCAGCCTCTCCGAAGCCGGGGTCGCCTGAGGATGCGCGTCCTCGTCCTCTATGCCCATCCCAATCCCGAGAGCTTCGGCGCCGCGCTGCATGCGACCGTCGTCGAGGCCCTGACGGCGGCGGGGCACGAGGTCGACGATTGCGATCTCTATGCCGAAGGCTTCGATCCGGTGCTGAGCCGGGCCGAGCGGGTCGGCTATCACGACCTCGCCACCAACACCGATCCCGTCGCCGGCTATGTGGCGCGGGTCCAGGCGGCCGAAGCGCTGGTGCTGTGCTTCCCGGTCTGGAATTTCGGCTATCCGGCGATCCTGAAGGGCTTCTTCGACCGCGTCTTCCTGCCCGGCATCTCCTTCAAGCTGGTCGACGGCAAGGTCCGCCCCAATCTCTGGAACATTCGCCGGCTCGTCGCCGTCACCACCTATGGCGGCACACGCTGGCGGGCGCTGCTGATGGGGGACCCGCCACGCAAGGCGGTCTGCCGCGTGCTGCGGGCGGTGTGCCACCCGACGGCGCGGCCGCGCTATCTGGCCCATTACGACATGAACCGGGCGACGCCGGAGGGCCGGGCGGCTTTTCTGGCCAGGGTCGAGGCGCAGATGCGCGCTCTGTGACAGCGCGACCGGGGCTGTCATCACACCGTCATCTTGGCGGGCCAACACGCAGCCGGCGAAGCGACTTCCTGATCCGCATAAGGATCGAGCCCGGAGTTGAGCTGGGGGGCGAGCGAGATGACCAAGGCACTCGAGAAGAGCGTCGGGCGGGCCTTGCTCGTCACCGCGCGCCTGCACCGCGCCCGGATGGGCGAGCGGCTCAATGCGCTCGGTCTGTTTCCCGGCCAGGAGCAGGCGCTGAAGGCGCTCCAGCCCGCGCCGATGACGATGGGCGAACTCGCCTCGCTGTTGCGCGTCAAGCCGCCGACCGTCTCCAAGACCATCGGCCGCCTTTCGACCCAGGGGCTGGTGACGCGCGAGGGCGGCGGCCGCGACGGGCGCCTCGTCCAGGTGGCGCTGACGGAGAGCGGCCACAGGACGGCGCAGGCGCTGGACGCGGTCTGGACGCAGGTCGAGGAGGAGCTGCTCGACCGGCTCGACGGCAAGGAGCGCAAGCAGCTGCGCCGGCTGCTGCGCAAGGCGGCCAAGGGCCTGTCCAAGGCCGGTGTCGAGGCCGACGACGCCGATGGGGATGGCGACGAGGCCGATAGCGACGCCTGAGCCTGACGGTCGCAGGGACGCCGCGTCCCGGTTGCGCATGGAGTCCATGCGCCGGGGCACTGGCCTGCCGCGCGGTTTCGATTCAATCTGGCCCGGCCATTCTCCCTGCGCATGACGGGATCCGCCTTGCCCGCCGCTCCGCCGCATCTGCCGGAAACCCGCCGCTCCCGCCTGATCGCCATCGGCCTGATCTGCGGCGCCGTGCTGTTCTTCGCCCTGCTCGACGCCAGCGCGAAATGGCTCTCCGCCTTCATGGACCCGGTGCAGGTCGTGTTCGCCCGCTATGCCGGCAGCATGGTGCTGGTGCTGTTGCTGCTGAACCCCTGGAGCCGGCCGGGCGTGCTGCGCACCAAGCGGCCGGTGCTGCAGGGCGTGCGCTCGCTGCTTCTGCTCGGCTCGACGATGCTGAACTTCGTCGCAGTGAAGTATCTGCAGCTGGCCGAGACGGTCTCGATCATGTTCGCCGGGCCGCTGCTGGTGGCGCTCGTGGCGGGGCCGATGCTCGGCGAATGGCCGGGTCCGCGGCGGCTCGCGGCGATCGCGGTCGGCTTCATCGGCGTGCTGGTGATCACGCGGCCGGGGTTCGGCGGCATGCACCCGGCGGCGATCCTCAGCGTGTTCGGCTGCATCTGCTACTGCTTCTATGCGCTGGCGACGCGACAGCTCGCGGCCTTCGACCCGCCGGAGACGACGATGGTCTATTCCGGCGTCGCCGGCACGCTGGCGATGCTGCCGCTGATCCCGTTCTTCTGGTCGATGCCGCAGACGCCGCTCGCCTGGGCGATCCTGCTGGGAACCGGGCTGCTCGGCGGCTTCGGCCACTGGCTGCTGATCCTCGCGCACCGGCTGGCTCCGGCGACGGTGCTCGCGCCCTTCATCTATTCGCAGATCATCTGGATGATCGCCCTCGGCTGGTTCGTCTTCGGGCAGTTCCCAGACGGCTGGACCTTCGCCGGCGCGACGATCGTGATCGCGTCCGGCCTCTACCTGCTCTATCGCGAGCGGGTCCGGAAGGTGCCGGAGACGGCGGCGCGGATGGACTGAGCGCGCCCGCGTCATTCTCGGGCGGAGCCCTCGGGTCCGATCTTCGATCGGCCCAAGGATGAACTCCGCGCAGACCCGAGAATCTCCGGACAAGAAAACACTGGTTTCCGAGATGGTCGGGTCAAGCCCGACCATGACGCGCGCCTCTTACACCGTGACCTGCGTGCCCACCTCGACGACGCGGCCGGTCGGGATCTGGAAGAAGCTCGTGGCGTCGGTCGCGCTCTTGGTCAGCGAGATGTAGAGGTTGTCCTGCCAGACCGGCATGCCCGATTGCGGCGAGGCCTTGATCGAGCGGCGCGAGAGGAAGAACGAGGTCGACATGATGTCGAACTTGAAGCCCTGCTTGCGCAGCACGGCCAGCCCCTTGGGCACGTTCGGGCTCTCCATGTAGCCGTAGACCAGATCGACCCGCCAGAAATCGTCGGTGATGCGGGAGAGGCGCACGCGCTCCTCCTCGGCGACGCGCGGCGTGTCGGCGGAGCGCACGGTCAGGATCACGTTGCGCTCGTGCAGGACCTTGTTGTGCTTGAGGTTGTGCAGCAGCGAGGCCGGCGCGGTCTCGGGGTCGCTTGTCAGGAACACGGCCATGCCCTTGACGCGGTAGGGCGGGCTCTTGGAGAGCATGCCGACCAGCTCGAGCAGCGGCACGTCGGTCTTGCGGGTCTTGTCGAAGAGGATCTTGGTGCCGCGCACCCAGGTCCACATCAGGATGACGAGGGCGACGGCGAGCAGGACCGGCACATAGCCGCCGCTGAACAGCTTCAGCATGTTGGCCGAGAAGAAGGCGACGTCGATGATCAGGAACGGCGTGACCACGGCGAGGGTCGCAGCCAGCGACCAGCGCCAGCCCTTCCAGATGACGATGAAGGCCAGCAGCGAATCCACCATCATCGCGCCGAAGACCGAGATGCCGTAGGCATGCGACAGGTTCGACGAGGTGCGGAAGGTCCAGACCAGCATCAGCACCACGACCAGCAGCATGATGTTGATGCGCGGGATGTAGATCTGGCCCGAGGTGGTCTCCGAGGTGTGGCGGATCTCGAGGCGCGGCAGGAGGCCGAGCTGGATCGCCTGGCGCGTCAGGGAGAAGGCGCCGGTGATCACGGCCTGGCTCGCGATGATCGTGGCGATCGTCGCCATCACCACCAGCGGCAGGATCAAGCCATCCGGAGCCAGCTTGTAGAACGGGTTGTCGATCGCGGTGGGGTCGGAGAGGATCAGCGCGCCCTGGCCGAGATAGTTCAGCCAGAGGGCCGGAAACACCATCCAGATCCAGGCGCTGCGGATCGGCCCGCGGCCGAAATGGCCCATATCGGCATAGAGCGCCTCGGCGCCGGTGACCGCCAGGCAGACGGAGCCGAGCACGGCGAGCGAGACGCCGGGATGGTCGTAGAAGAAGCGGAAGCCCCAATAGGGGTTGATCGAGGCGAAGACGCCGAGATCGTCGGCAATGTGGTAGATGCCCAGCGCCGCCAGCGTCAGGAACCAGATCATCATCAGGGGGCCGAAGAAGTTCGCCACCTTGGCCGTGCCACGGCTCTGGACGAGGAAGAGCGCGATCAGGATGCCCGACGCGATCATCACGACATAGTCGTCCAGCGCCGGCGTCACCAGTTTGATGCCCTCCACCGCCGAGAGCACCGAGATGGCCGGGGTGATGACGGCATCGCCGTAGAACAGGGCGGCCCCTGCCATGCCGAGGAAGAGGACGACGCCGCCGCGCATGCGCCCGAGGGCGCGCTGTGCCAGCGCCACCAGCGTCAGCGTGCCACCCTCGCCGTTGTTGTCGGCCTTGAGCAGCAGCACGACATATTTGAGCGTGACCACGATCACGAGCGACCAGAGGATCAGCGACAGCACGCCGATGATGATCTCGCGCGGGATCGGGGCGGCGAGCGCGACCGACCCGCCACCGCCATGGCCGCCCGAAGCCGCGCCGGTCGCGGCCAGCACCGTCTCGCGCAGCGCGTAGAGCGGGCTCGTGCCGATGTCGCCATAGACGACGCCGAGCGCACCCAGCGCCAGGGCGGCGTAGCCCCCGTGGCCGTGCTTGGCCGGGCCGTGATGTCCGTTGTGGCCGTTGTCCAGGCCGAAACGGGAATCCTCCGTCCTCTGGGTCGGGGGATTCGTCAGGTCATGCCCCATCGGGGATCTCCGCGCGCGCTGCGCTGCAGCGAAAGGCCGGGGCCTCTAACACAATGGCGCCATCACGCAAAGGCACCGCGATGCGTCCGGAACAGGCCAGGCGTTCCGCCGTCGTGTCACTCGGCCGCATCGGCGCGCCGGCTATAGCGCTGCGTCACATAATCCGCGACCATCGCCTTGAACTCGGCGGCGATGGCCGGTCCGCGCAGGGTCTTGACCTTCTTGCCGTCGACGAAGACCGGCGCCGTCGGCTCCTCGCCGGTGCCGGGCAGGGAGATGCCGATATCGGCATGCTTCGATTCGCCCGGTCCGTTGACGATGCAGCCCATCACCGCGACGTTCAGGGCCTCGACGCCGGGATAGCGCGTCTTCCACTCCTGCATCGAGCCGGCGATCCAGTCCTGGATGTCGCGGGCGAGTTCCTGGAACACGGTCGAGGTGGTGCGGCCGCAGCCGGGGCAGGCGGCGACCTGCGGCACGAAGGCACGGAAGCCCATGGTCTGCAGCAGCTCCTGCGCCGCCTTGACCTCGAGCGTGCGGTCGCCGCCGGGCTCGGGCGTCAACGAGAAGCGGATCGTGTCGCCGATGCCCTCCTGCAGGAGGATGCCGAGCGCCGCCGAGGAGGCGACGATGCCCTTGGAGCCCATGCCGGCCTCGGTCAGGCCGAGATGGATGGCGTAGTCGGAGCGCTGGGCCAGCATGCGGTAGACCGTGATCAGGTCCTGCACGCCCGAGACCTTGGCGGAGAGGATGATCTGGTCCTTGCCGAGCCCGATCTCCTCGGCCCGCACCGCCGAGAGCAGGGCGGACTGGACCATCGCCTCGCGCATGATGGCGCGGGCATCGAGCGGGCGCGGCTGGAGCGCGTTCTCGTCCATCAGCGCGGTCAGCAGTTCCTGGTCGAGCGAGCCCCAGTTGGCGCCGATGCGGACGGCCTTGCCGTATTTGATCGCGAGTTCGACGATCTGCCCGAACTGGCGGTCCTTCTTGTCCTTGAAGCCGACATTGCCGGGGTTGATCCGGTATTTCGCCAGAGCCTCGGCACAGGCCGGATGCTCCGCCAGCAGCTTGTGGCCGATATAATGGAAGTCACCGATCAGCGGCACGTCGATACCGACGCGGTCGAGACGCTCGCGGATCTTGGGCACGGCAGCCGCCGCCTCGTCGCGGTCGACCGTGATGCGGACGAGTTCCGAGCCCTGCCGGGCGAGCGCCGCGACCTGCGCCACGGTGGCGGCGATGTCGGCGGTGTCGGTGTTGGTCATCGACTGCACGACGATCGGCGCGCCGCCGCCGACCAGCACGTTGCCGACGCGCACGGGCACGGTGAGATGGCGCGGCTGCGGCCCCGAATGCTCGGCGCCGAGGCAGGGGAGGGCCCGCTCGTTCATCGGCCGTGCTCCGTCTCGCGCGTTCCGTTCATGACTGCAGGTTCCGGCAATGCTCGCAGCGCCCGACGATCTCGACGACCTGATGCGAGGGGGCGAACTGGCGAGACTGGGCGATGGCGGCTACGGCCTGCTTCATCGCCGGCGAGGAATCCTCGTCGACGCCGCCGCAGGCCTCGCAGATCAGGAAGGCGACCACATCGCCCGCGCCATGGCCGTGCAGGCAGGCGACATAGGCGTTGCGCGAGGAGAGCCGGTGGACGAAGCCCTGCTCGACCAGGAAGTCGAGCGCACGATAGATCGAGATCGGCGCGAGCCGGCGGCCCCCTGCCGGCGAGATGCGGTCGGCGAGGTCATAGGCGCCGACGGGGCGGTGATCGGCATGGAGCGCCTGCAGCGCCCTGGCACGGATCGGCGTCAGGCGCAGGCCGCGCTCGCGGCAGATCTGCTCCGCCCTGGCCAGGGCTTCCGCCGCATGGACGCGGTGGTCATGGGCGTGGCGGCATTCGCCGGCCTCGTGGGAGGCATGGGCATGGTCGCCATGGCTGTGGGCGTGCGGCTGCATTTTGGTCATGTTGCGTTGCGAAGGGTCATCGGGCAACGTGCGGCGATCCTGTCCGGGCGGTCCCGCCGCGGCGGCGCTGCCCTGTCCGGCCGAACCTAAGCACTTTTCGAGCGATTGTCAGGAGCCCAGACGCCGATGTTTCTCAAAGACCGTGCGGCCGCCATCACCGGATCCACCTCCGGCATCGGGCTCGCCTATGCGAGGGCTCTCGCCAAGGAGGGCGCCCATCTCGTCATCAACGGCATCCTGCCCGCCGAGGAGGCGGAGACGCTGCGCTCCGATTTGTCGAACGAGTTCGGCGTCAAGGTGCTGTTCTCGGCCGCCGACATGACCAAGCCCGAGGAGATCGCCGGCTTCATCGCCCAGGCGGAGGCGGAGTTCGGCGCGGTCGACATCCTCGTCAACAATGCCGGCATCCAGCATGTCGCGCCGGTCGACGAGTTCCCGCTGGCGAAGTGGGACCAGATCATCGCGATCAACCTGTCCTCGGCCTTCCACACCACCCGCGCCGCGCTGCCGAAGATGAAGGCGAAGGGCTGGGGCCGCATCATCAATACGGCTAGCGCGCATGCCTTCGTCGCCTCGCCCTACAAGAGCGCCTATGTCGCGGCCAAGCACGGCATCGCCGGCTTCACCAAGACGGTGGCGCTCGAGGTCGCGACCAAGGGCATCACGGTGAACGCGATCGCGCCCGGCTATGTCTGGACGCCGCTGGTCGAGAAGCAGATCCCCGACACGATGAAGGCGCGCGGGCTGACCAAGGAGCAGGTCATCAACGACGTGCTGCTGACCGCCCAGCCGACGAAAGAGTTCGTCACCGTCGAGCAGGTGGCGGCGCTCGCCGTCTTCCTCTGCACCGACGCGGCCAAGTCGATCACCGGCACGACGCTGCCGATGGATGGCGGCTGGACCGCCGCGTGACCGGCCGCAAGACAGCGGCGAGCCCGGTGCTCGGGCTCGCCGGACCCAAGGCGCAGAAATCGGTCTCGCTCGCGCTCCAGGGCGGGGGCGCACATGGCGCCTTCACCTGGGGCGTGCTCGACGCGATCCTCGAGGACGGGCGGCTCGCGATCGAGGCGCTGTCGGGCACCAGCGCGGGGGCGATGAACGCCGTCGTGCTGGCGGAAGGCTGGATCGAGGGCGGGCTCGACGGCGCGCGCAGCAAGCTCGAGGCGTTCTGGCGGGCGATCAGCGTCGACGGGAAATATGGCGGCTCCGAGCGCTCGCTGATCGACACGCTGCTCGGCGCCTGGGGCGGCAGCAACGGCGTGCCGCCGGGCATGCTCTGGTTCGAGATGTTCTCGAAGGTGGCGAGCCCCTACGACATCAACCCGCTCAACATCAATCCGCTGCGCGGGGTGATCGCGGACCTGATCGATTTCGACAAGGTGCGCGCCTGCACGCAGGTGAAGCTCTTCATCGCCGCCACCAATGTCCGCAGCGGCAAGATCAAGCTGTTCAACGGCCCGGAGCTGACGGCCGACCATCTGATGGCCTCGGCCTGCCTGCCGATGCTGTTCCAGGCGGTCGAGATCGGCAAGGAAGCCTATTGGGACGGCGGCTTCATGGGCAATCCGGCGCTGTTCCCGCTGTTCTATGAGGCGGCCGGCGACGACATCCTGCTCGTGCAGATCAATCCGCTGCTGCGCAAGGAGCTGCCGACCAAGGCGCGCGACATCCAGGACCGGCTCAACGAGATCACCTTCAACGCCTCGCTGCTGCGCGAACTGCGCGCGATCGACTTCGTCAACCGTCTCGTCGACGGCGGCAAGCTCGACCGGAACGAGTACAAGCGCGTGCTGATGCACCGGATCGACGGCGGCCCGCCGCTGGCCGAGATGACCTCGTCCTCGCGGCTCAATGCGGACTGGGATTTCCTGCTGCGCCTGCGCGACATCGGCCGGGCGGCGGCCAGGCGCTGGCTGAAGCGCAATTACGAGGCGATCGGCAAGGTCGGGACGCTCGACCTGAAGGCGGCGTTCTCGTAGAGAGCGCGGGATATCTCACCAGCCCTCGTCCTGAGGAGCGGGCAAAGCCCGCGTCTCCAAGGATGCTCCAGATGGTTCGCCAGCCTCCTGAAGCATCCTTCGAGACGCCGCTTTCGCGGCTCCTCAGGATGAGGGCTCAAGGCTCCATCCTCCTCGCCTCATCGGATCCCGGCGAAGCCACGCGAAAGGTCGTCCCATGTCCCAGCTCATCGTCACCGCCGGCCCCTTCACCTTCGAAGCCAAGCTCGAACTCGAAAACGCGCCCAAGACCTGCGCCGCCTTCCTTCGGCACATGCCGTTCACCAGCAAGATCGTGCACGTGCGCTGGAGCGGCGAGGGCGTCTGGATGCCGCTCGGCGATCTCGATTTCGGCGTGGGCTACGAAAACCACACCAGCTATCCCGCGCCCGGCCAGATCATCCTCTATCCGGGCGGCATCAGCGAGACCGAGATCCTGCTCGCCTATGGCGGCGTGCATTTCGCCAGCAAGATGGGCCAGCTCGCCGGCAACCATTTCATCACCCTGACCTCGGGGCTCGAGAACCTCTACACGCTCGGCCGCAAGACGCTCTGGGAAGGCGCGCAGGACATCCGGTTCGAGATGGTCTGAGTCGGATTGGCGCAGAGCCACCACGTCATCCCGGACGCAGCGAAGCGAAGTTCCGGGATCCATCGTAGAGCGCCGGAGCCCTCCGATGGATCCCGGGTCAAGCCCGGGATGACGGCGGTGGTTCCGAACCCGGATTAGTCGGCGTCAGGCGGCCGCTTCCCCCGACGGCGGCGGCTCCGCCGTCCCGCAGAGCGCCAGCATGGCGCGGGCGATCTCGGCCTCGCCCATGATCGTCAGCGTGGCGCCGCATTTGGTCAGATGCGCCACCTCGGCGTCCGAATGGGCGCGCGCGACGATCGGCAGGGCCGGGTTGTCGCGCCGCGCCTGCTCGCAGACCTGGCCCGCCTCGAAGCTCTGCGGAATGGCGACGAAAAGCCGCCGCGCCCGGTCGAGACCCGCTGCCGCCAGCACTGCCGGATCGGCGGCGTTGCCGAGCAGAAGCTCGGCGCCGTCGCGGCGGGCCGTCGCGACCGCATCGCCCTGTTCCTCGATCACCAGCACCTTCTCGCCGCGGGCCTTCAGCCCGGCGCCGAGCAGCGCTCCGACGCGGCCATAGCCGACCACGACCATGTGGTCCGAGAGCGTGGTCGGGGTGATGTCGAGATCGGGCATCGCCTCCGCCACGGATGACGTCGGGGCGGCGTCGCCAGAGGCCGCCGCGGGTGGCGCGGACGGCTTCGGCCTGGCCGCCGCTTCGCCGGCGAAGCGGTCGACCAGCGCGAACAGCACCGGGTTCAGCAGGATCGAGAGAATCGCACCGGCGAGGATCAGGTCGCGGCCCTGCGGCGGCAGCAGCGCGAGCGAGACGCCGAGCCCCGCAAGGATGAAGGAGAACTCGCCGATCTGCGCCAGCGAGGCCGAAATCGTCAGCGCGACCCCGTTCGACCTGCCGAAGGCGCGCACGATCAGCCAGGCGGCGAGCGACTTGCCGATCAGGATGATCGCCAGCGTCGCCAGCAACGGTCCGGGCGCGCGCAGCAGGATCGCAGGATCGAACAGCATGCCGACCGAGACGAAGAACAGCACCGCGAAGGCATCCCGCAATGGCAGCGATTCCTCCGCCGCGCGCTGGCTGAGCGGGGATTCGCTGAGGATCATGCCGGCGAAGAAGGCGCCGAGCGCGAAGGAGACGCCGAACAGGCTGGCGGCCAGAAAGGCGACGCCGAGCGCCACCGCCAGCACGGCGAGGCGGAACAGCTCGCGCGAGCCGGTATGGGCGACCCAGTGCAGGATCCAGGGAATGACGCGGCGGCCGACGACGAGCATGAAGGCGATGAAGGCGACGACCTTCATCAGGGTGAAGCCCAGCACGCCCCAGAGGCCGAGATCGAACTGGCCCGAAAGCGGGGAGGGGACGCCGGGCTGGGCGCCACGGACGGCATCGGCGACGGCCGGGATCATGACCAGCGCCAGCACCATGGCGAGGTCCTCGACGATCAGCCAGCCGACGGCGATCTTGCCCTTGTCGCTCTGGACGAGGCGGCGCTCCTGCAGCGCGCGCAGCAGCACGACCGTGCTCGCGACCGACAGCGCCAGGCCGAAGACGAGGCCGGCGACCCAGCCCCAGCCCATCAGCAGACCCAGCCCCATGCCGAGCAGCGTGGCGGTGCCGATCTGGACGATGGCGCCCGGGACGGCGATCGCCTTCACCGAGAGCAGGTCCTTCAGCGAGAAATGCAGGCCGACGCCGAACATCAGCAGGATGACGCCGATCTCGGCCAGTTCGTTGGCGAGGTTCTGGTCCGCGACGAAGCCGGGTGTGAAGGGGCCGACCGCGACGCCGGCGACGAGATAGCCCACCAGCGGCGAGATGCGGAGCTTCTGGGCGAGCGCCCCGAAGACGAAGGCCAGGCCGAGGCCCGCGACGAGAATGGCGATCAGCGGGCCGTGATGCATGGGTCTCCCGGGTGGTCAGAAGGCGGACGGAGGCAGGGTGGGGCGAGGGCAGACCATGCCGGCTGGCTCCCGCGATTTCAACATCGCCGCACGGCATTGTCCGAAGAATCGGGCATGGCAGCCAGCTTCGTGCAGGTTTCGCGCCGGCGCGATTCAGGTTCTCGGTTTTTCCAGCAGGATCTGTCCCTGTTTCTCGACGCCGATCTTCAGCTTTTCCGCAAAGACGGCGAGAACCCAGGGCAGCATCATCTCGACCCGGACCAGCGTCTGTTCCACGTCGAGCCGGCCACGAACGGTATAACCCAGCGCGGCGACGCCGAAATGCAGGCTGTCGCCCTCCCAGCGCTCCTCGACGAGCTGCATCTTGACCATGCCGAGCCGGTCGCGAATGCGGTCGATCCCGTCGCGCAGGCGCGCGACCGCTCCCTCGCGGCCGAGCTCATGGGAGACGGTGATGCTGACGGGCTTGGCCATGGCGGATCCTGCGGAACGGACGGGCAATATCCCGAGAATGGGGAGCGAAAGGGCGGATTTCCAGAACGAGAACGGCCGGCGCGCGGTGCGGCCGGCCGTGGTTCGAGCGCGGATCGACAGGGCGGTCAGCCGTCGCGCTCGTTCAGGCGACGCTGGCCGATTTCGGTGATGCGCCAGCTCTCGCCGGCGGATTCGACCAGGCCGCGATCCGCCAGCACATGCAGCAAGGTGTCGTCGAAAACGAAGCGGGAGGTCCGCTCCTCGATGCTCTCGAGGGCGATCCATTCCGGGTCCGACAGAATGCCGGGGTGCTGGATGAGGAGGTGCTGAACATCCATTCGCGTCTCCTGTCTCTGGCGTGACGGGAATCGGGAGATCGCATCCAATCGCGGCCTCCTCGTGACCATCCCGCGTCGCGGGGCGGCCGCATCTGTTTCCGTTCGCTTCGGCTGCGCGGATCGCTATGGCCCGGGAACACTCGAGCGGATGGGCCGTTCTCTCCGCAACGGCCCGAGCCGCCGGCGGTGTTGCGCCCGCTCGGGCTTCCCGTCTCTGCACCGCATCAGGAGATTCGACGATGGCGACCATGAACAGCTTCCCGCCCGACGTGCCCAAGAGCGTCGACGAGGCCCAGGACGACGCCGAGAACCTCGCCGGGACCGTCCGCGCCAAGGCGTCCAACCTCGCCGACAAGGCGACCGAGACCGTGCGGGACGGCTATCATCGCGCCAAGGACGCCCTCACCGACGCGGACCCGATGGAGATGGCCCGCGAAGGCGGCGAGGCCGTGCGTGACGCGGTGGAACGGCATCCGCTGGCCGCCTTCGGGCTCGGCGCGCTCAGCGTCGGCCTGATCGCCTGGGCGGCGATGCGCCCGTCCTCGCACGCCCGCTACGAGCGCTATCAGCCCGATTTCGGCCGCTGGAGCCGCCTGTTGCAGGGCTATGGCAGCGAGGCCGCCGAGACCGGCGAGGGGCTGCTGAAGAGCGGAGAGAAGTGGCTGCGCAGCCAGTCCGGCAGTGCCCGCGACCAGGCTCGCGATTACGCGACCCAGGCCCGCGACTATGCCGACCACGGCGGCCGCATGATCGTCCACCGGGCCGAGCGCGAGCCGATCGCGACGATGATCGGTGTCGGCATCGCGGTGTACGTCATCGGTTCGCTGATCGCCTCGGCGACGGCGAGCGAGAACCAGCCTCCGCGCCGCCGCTCCACCCGGCGCTGATCCCGACGCCCGGGCGGACATGAAAAAGCCCTGCCGCATCGCTGCGGCAGGGCTCCGTCATCAGCGCGCCGCGCCAGGCGGCGCGCCCTGATCTCACCACCAGTAGCCGGGGCCGTAGTAATAGCCGCGGCGATAGTAGCCGCGATTGGCAGAGGCCGCGATCGCGCCGCCGACGACACCGGCGGCGACGCCGGCCGCGACGGCGCTGCTCGCCTCGTTGGAAGCCCGGCGGTTTTCCACATAGTTGGCGGAGCGGCACTGCTGATAGGCGCGCGTTCCCGGGCGGAAGCCCTGCGCCTCGCAGGTGATCTCGGCATCGGCGAGCGACTCCTGAGCCGTCTGGCAGCCGGCGAGCACCGCCGCCAAAGCTCCGACAATCAGAATGGTACGCATTTCTTGTCCCTTTTTGCAGCCTCCCAAAGGCTGCTTGGACTAAAATGCAGGACCTTGGGCAGGTCAAGGACAAGGGCGTCGCTTGGGTTAAATCCCTGGATGCGTGGCTTGTCCAATACCGGCCGAATCTCGCCCCGCCAGCCGCCTCAGCCCGCCTTGCGCGCCGGCTTCTCCACCGGCTTGCCCGAGCGCGTCAGGCTCGCGATCTCGAGCGGCGGCATGCCGGATTTCTCGGCGATGAGGCGGTCCTGCTCCATGATGGCGTCGCGGGCGGGCTCGTCCCCGTCGAGGCCGCCGAGCAGGGCGGTGGGGACACGACGGTTCGAGCGGCGCGAACCATCGACATAGACCACGTCGAACATCACGAACTCGGCCTCGAGCGGCTTCGATTTCTTGCGGGCCATGACAGGCTCCTCTGCAACGATGGGCAGGACCGGCGCCGCGCGGGGACGAAGATCGCATGGGGCGCGGCGACGGGGCGCCGGGCCGCGGCGGTGAGCGGGGCCGGATGATGATGGCGGGAGGCCTAGCCGATGAGGGGCGCCCTTGCAATCCGGCCCACCCCGACGACGGCGCGCAGGCCCCCGCGCGGGACGCGGCTTGCGGCCGGCGCGGACCCGGACTTAGCTCGGGGCCGAGCGCCGTTCCCCGCAGGGCAAGGCGGCGCATTCCCTCGACGGTCCGCGCGCAGCCGGCCGTCCGGATGAAAGGCCCATCGGTGAAAACCCTGATCTTCGGCGGAGCCGGCTTCGTCGGCCTCAACATCGCGGAGGCCCTGCTGCAAGCGGGGCATGACGTCGTGGCCTTCGACCGCTCGCCGATCCCCGCGGCCGCGTTGCGGCGCTTCTCCGGCTTGCCGGGATCCTTCAGGGCAATCCATGGCGACGTCACCGACGAGGCCGCGGTGGCGTCGGCGGTGTCGGCCGGGACGGATCTCGTGGTGATGGGCGCGGCGATCACCGCCGGCCGCGCGCGCGATGCCAGCGATCCGGCGACGACACTCAAGGTCAATCTGGTGGCGCAGGTGCCGATCCTGGCGGCGGCGCGGGCGGCGGGCGTGCGGCGGGTGATCAATCTCAGTTCGGCCGCCGCCTATGGCGCGGCGGGGGAGCGTGTCGCGGAACTGCAGGAGGACACGCCGGGCGACCCCGTCGGGCTCTATGCCATCACGAAATGGGCGAGCGAGCGCGTCGGCGCGCGGCTCGGCGATCTCTGGGGGCTCGACCTGGTGAGTCTCAGGCTGAGCGGGGTCTTCGGGCCCTGGGAGCATGCGACGGGTGTGCGCGACACGCTGAGCCCGCATTGCCAGATCCTGGCGGCGGCCGTGGCGGGTGAGCCGGCGATCCTGCCGCGGCCGGGCCTGCGCGACTGGATCTATGCGCCCGATGTGGCCGATGCCGTGCTCGCCGTGGCGAGAGCCGGCACACTCGGCCACGGCGTCTACAACATCTCGACGGGAACGCGCTTCACGCTGCTCGACTGGGGGCAGCGGCTGGGGCAGGCTTTCCCCGGTTTCGTCTGCCGGCTGGCCGAGCCCGGCGAAGCCGCGACCATCGATTTCCACGGGCCCTCCGACCGTGCTCCCATGGCCGTGGCCCGGATCGCGCAGGACCTCGGCTGGGCGGCGAAGACGGAGGGGCTGGATTCGGCCGACAGGCTCGCCGCCTGGTGGCAGACCCACGGACGGACCATGGAGACGGGACGATGAGACTCGCCGGCAAGACGGCCCTGGTGACGGGCGCGGGGTCGGGCATCGGCCAGGCGATCGCGCTCCTGTTCGCGGCCGAGGGGGCACATCTCGCGCTGGTCGACCGCGACGAGACCGGCCTCGCGGAGACGCTGGCGCAGATCACGGCGGGGGGTGGCGCGGGCATCGTCCAGTGCGGCGATGTGGGCGAGCCGGGTTTCGGGGAGGCCGCCGTGGCGGCCTGCGAGGCCCGCTTCGGCGGGATCGACGTGCTGGTGACGGCGGCGGGTTTCTCCTGCGGCGGCACGGTGACGACGACGGCCCCGGCGGACTGGGATGCCGTGTTCCGCGCCAATGTCGGCGGCACCTTCCTGTTCGCGCGCGCCGCGATCCCGCGGATGCAGGCCCGCGGCGGCGGCGCGATCGTGACCTTCGCCTCGCAACTCGCGCTCGCCGGCGGGCGCGGCAACAGCGCCTACATCGCCGCCAAGGGAGCCATCCTCTCGCTGACGCGGACGATGGCGCTGGACTATGCGGCGGACGGCATCCGCGTGAACGCGATCGCGCCGGGCGCCATCGACACGCCGATGCTGCGGCGCAGCTTCGCCCGCCATGCCGATCCCGAGCCGGTGCGGGAGGCCTCGCGCAGCCGCCATGCGATGAAGCGTTTCGGCCGGGCGGAGGAGGTGGCGCAGGCCGCCCTCTATCTCGCCAGCGATGCCTCATCCTTCAGCACGGGCACCACGATGGTGGTCGACGGCGGCTGGCTGGCGGCCTGAAGCGGGGGGGAGGGGCGCGATGGACGGCATGAACGCTGCATCGGGCGACGCCATGAAACATGACGGTCTGTCCCTGCTCGAAAGCCGCGTCGCGGCCGATCTCGCCCGCATCGCCCATCCGCGCGCGCCCTGGCTGAAGCCGAAGACGGGGCCGGACGGCCGGGCGGCGCATGACGTCGTCATCGTCGGCGGCGGCCAGTCCGGCCTCGCCACGGCCTTCGGCCTGCTGCGGTCGCGTGTCGACAACATCCTGGTGCTGGACAAGGCCCCGGCCGGGCAGGAGGGGCCCTGGCGGAGCTATGCGCGGATGCACACGCTGCGCAGCCCGAAGGACTTCACCGGCCCCGATCTCGACGTCCCCAGTCTGACCTACCAGTCCTGGCACGAGGCGAAGTTCGGCGCCGACAGCTGGAACGAACTGGGGCTGATCCCGAAAGGGCACTGGGCCGATTATCTCGACTGGTTCCGGCATGTCACCGGCATTCCCGTGCGCAACGAGGCCGAGGTCGTCGATATCGCGCCGGCCGACGGGCTGCTGGCGCTGACGGTCCGGAGCCGCGGCGTCGAGAGCCGGGTCTGCGCGCGCAAGGTCGTGCTCGCCACGGGCCAGGAAAGCATGGGCGACTGGAGCCTGCCGGGCGTGATCGCGACGCTGCCGCCGCCGCGCCGGGCCCATTGCGCGGATGCGATCGACTTCGCGGCGCTGGCGGGCAAGCGCGTCGCGGTCGTCGGCGCCGGCGCCTCGGCCTTCGACAATGCCGCGACCGCGCTGGAGGCCGGCGCCGCGGAGGTGCATCTGCTCTGCCGGCGCAAGGACATCCAGGTGGTGCAGCCCTATCGCTGGCTGACCTTCCGTGGCTTCCTGCGCCATCTCGGCGATCTCGACGATGCCTGGCGCTGGCGCTTCATGAGCGCGATCCTGGGGCTGCGCGAGGGCTTCCCGCAGGCGACCTATGACCGCTGCGCGCGGCACGCGGCCTTCCGGCTCCATCTCGGCGCGCCGGTCGCGAGTGCCGTCGACGGGCGGGACGGGGTCGATCTGGTGACCCCCAAGGGAGCGCTGCGCGTCGATTTCGTCATCGCCGCCACCGGCATCGAGATCGACTTCGCGGCGCGTCCGGAACTGTCCCGCTTCGCCGGCAACATCGCCGCCTGGGGCGACCGCTACACCCCGCCCGCCGCCGAGCGGGACGAGCGGCTGGCACGCTTTCCCTATCTCGCCGACGATTACGCGCTCACCGAACGCGTGCCCGGCGCGACGCCCTGGATTTCCGACATCCATCTCTTCAGCATCGCCTCGACGATGAGCTTCGGCGCTTCGGGCTCCTCGATCAACGCCATGACCACGGCGGTGCCGAAGCTCGTCGCCGGGCTGACGCGCGGGCTCTTCCGGGCCGATGTCGAGGCGCTCTGGTCGGAGTTCCAGGCCTATGACGAGCCGCAGGCGGTGGTGCCGCCGCCGCCCGGCGGCTGAGCGTGGCCCGCATGGCACCCCGCTTGCATCCTGTTCCGTTCGGAACCAACCTGTCGACGCCACCATAAGAAACGCGAGGGGATCATCATGAGCCTACTGAGGACCGCCTGCCTGGCGACCGTGCTGCTGGCCTCGACGGCGCTGCCGGCGCTGGCCCAGACCCGCGCCGAGACGCTGCGCCATGTCACCGGCGCCGCGATCAACACGCTCGACCCGAACATCCCGGGCTCGACCCGCGAGGCCTTCGGCCTCTCGCTCCTGACCTATGACCGGCTGCTCTCCTTCGGGAAGAAGCAGCTCGACGGCAAATGGGTCTTCGATCTCGACAAGTTCCAGCCCGAGCTCGCCGAGAGCTACACGGTCAGCCCCGACGGGCTGAAGATCACCTTCATCCTGCGCAAGGACGCCAAGTTCCACGACGGCACGCCGGTGACGGCCGAGGACGTGAAGTGGTCGCTCGACCGCGCCGTCACGGCCAATGTGCTCGGCAAGGGCCAGCTCCTGACGGGATCGCTGACCAGCCCCGACCAGTTCAAGGTCGTCGACGCCCACACCTTCGAGGTCACGCTGCCCAAGCCCGACAAGCTGGCGCTGGCCAACCTCGCCGTGGTCTATCCGGTGATCTTCAACTCCAAGCTCGCCAAGTCGAAGGCGACGCCGGAGGACCCCTGGGCGCTGGCCTGGCTGAAGGAGAACACCGCCGGCTCCGGCGCCTATATCATCGAAAGCTTCAAGCCCGGCGAGACCACGATCCTGCGCCGCAATCCGGACTGGAACCGCGGCTCGGCCGACAAGCCCGCCGCCTTCAAGCGCATCATCACCCAGACGATCCCCGAGGCCGCGACCCGCGCCAACCTCGTCGAGAAGGGCGATGCCGACATCGCCATCGACCTGCAGGCGACCGACGCGGCCGATCTCGAGAAGAAGGGCAAGCTCAAGGTCATCTCGACCCCGCAGTACAACGCCATCACCTTCGTCTCGTTCAACAACCAGATGCCGCCCTTCGACAAGCTCGAGGTGCGCAAGGCGATCGCCTATGCGCTGCCCTACGAGGACATGTTCAAGGCGGCGCTGTTCGGGCGCGGCAAGCCGCTCTATGGCGCGACCTGGGCCGACGGCAAGGCGCCGACGGGCGAGACCTTCCCGATCCCGCAGCCGGTGAAGACCGACCTTGCGGAGGCCAAGAAGCTGCTGACCGTGGCCGGCTTCCCCGACGGGTTCTCGACGACCTTTTCCTTCAATGTCGGCCAAGCCGGCACGGCCGAGCCGATGGCGGCGCTGCTGAAGGAATCGCTCGCCAAGATCGGCATCAAGGTCGAGATCCAGAAGCTGCCGGACGCGCAGATGTCGACGCTGATCAACGAGAAGAAGGTGCCGTTCTTCACCGAGGGCATCGTCGCCTGGCTGCCCTCGATGGATTACTTCTACCGCAACTTCTACATCGGCCCGATCCGCTGGAATTACTCCTCGATCGCCGACGACAAGATCACGGAATGGGCCCAGACCGCCCGCTTCGAGCCCGACATGGCCAAGTATGCGGCGCTGGGCAAGGAGCTGAACACGCGGCATTTCGAGCTGATGCCGCAGATCCCGCTCTGGCAGCCCTCGCAGGACGCGGTGATGGCTCCGTCCATCGACGGCTATGTCTACCAGTTCCACCGGCAGATCGACTTCCGGGATCTGAGCCGGAAGTGAAGGGCCTCCGCCACTGACCCCAAACCACCGCCGTCATCCCGGGCTTGGCGAAGCCAAGACCCGGGATCCATGCCTGACCATTTCCGGATAGGCTCAGGAATGGATCCCGGATCGGCGCGGCTTCGCCGCTTGTCCGGGATGACGGTGCGGGTTCGGAACAGGGCGAGCGAGACAACTCATGTCGCAACTCTCCACCACCGCCAAACGGGCCGGCTGGCGCTTCGCCTCGTCGCTGCCGGCGCTGTTTGGCGTGCTGGTCTTCACCTTCCTGCTGATGCGGGTGCTCCCGGGCGATCCGGCGGTGTTCTTCGCCTCGGGCCCCAGCGCCGGGAAGGAGGAGATCGAGATGATCCGCAAGCAGATGGGCCTCGACAAGCCGGTGCCCGAGCAGCTGCTGCGCTATCTCGGCGATATTGGCTCGGGCAATCTCGGGCGGTCGCTGACGACCGGGCAGCCGGTTCTGGCGGATCTCAAATCGCGGCTGCCGGCCTCGCTGGAGCTGACCTTCTCGGCGCTGCTGATCGCACTTCTGACCGCGATCCCGCTCGGCGTCGCGGCGGCGCTGCGGCAGGGCTCCTGGATCGATCATCTCGTGCGCTTCATCTGCGCGCTCGGCGTCTGCGTGCCGACCTTCGTCTCCGGGCTCCTGCTGATCTACGCCTTCTACTACCTGCTGGGCTTGGCGCCCGATCCGACGGGCCGCGTCGACATCTTCACCTCGCTGCCGCCGCGCCTGACCGGCTTCCTGCTGATCGATTTCGCGCTGGCCGGGGACTGGGAGGGCTGGCGGGCCGCGGCGGCGCAGCTCGTGCTGCCGGCGATGACGATGGCGCTGTTCGTGGTGGCGCCGCTGGCGCGCATCACGCGTGCGGCGATGCTGGCCTCGCTCGGCAGCGACTTCGTCCGCACGGCGCGTTCGCTCGGCCTGCCGCCCGCCAAGGTCATCGTCACCTATGCGCTGCGCAACGCGCTGCTGCCGGTGCTGACCATCGCGGGCATCGTGTTCTCGACCATGCTCGGCGCGAACGTCCTGGTCGAGAAGGTGTTTTCATGGCCCGGAGTCGCCTCCTATGCGCTCGATGCGCTGCTCTCCTCCGACTATGCGCCGGTGCAGGGCTTCGTGCTGCTGATGGCCTCGATCTTCGTCGTGGTGAACCTCACCGTGGACGTGCTCTACGGCATCGCCGATCCCCGGGTGTCGGTGGAATGAGGAATTTTCATAGGTGCGTCATGGTCGGGCTTGACCCGACCATCTCGGAAACGAGCCTCACTGGCCTGAGGGTCTCGGGTCTGCGCTTCGCTTCGCCCGAGAATGACAGGCGAGGAGCCATCTCATGACCTCCTCGACGCTCCGCCACACCGTCTGGATCCTGCGCGGCAACCCGGTCACGGCCGTCGCCGCCGCCGGCGCCTTCATCCTCTGCGTGCTCGCCGTGATCGGCCCCTGGATCGTGCCCTTCGATCCGATCGCGTCCGACGTCGCCAATGCGCTGAAGCCGCCGAGCGCGACCTACTGGGCGGGGACCGACCAGCTCGGCCGCGACGTGTTCAGCCGGCTGATCGTGGCGGCGCGGCTCGACCTCGCGATCGCGGCCTCGGCCGTCAGCCTGTCCTTCGTGCTCGGCGCGGTCATCGGCGCGCTCTGCGGCTATACCGGCGGGCGGCTCGACCGCTATGTCGGGCGCTTCGTCGACGTGCTGATGGCGTTCCCGCTCTTCGTGCTGGCGATGGCGATGGTCGCCGCGCTCGGCAACCGGGTCGAGAACATCGTCATCGCGACCGCGATCATCAACCTGCCGTTCTACATCCGCTTCGCGCGGGCCGAGGTGAATGTCCGCCGCAATGCCGGTTGGGTCGAGGCGGCGCGCGCCAGCGGCGACAGCCATGTCTCGGTGGTGCTGCGCTTCCTGCTGCCGAACGTGCTGCCGGCGATGGCGGTGCAGGTTTCGCTCAATCTCGGCTGGGCGATCCTGAACGCGGCGGGGCTTTCCTTCATCGGGCTCGGCGTCTCCGCCCCGACGCCGGAATGGGGCATCATGGTCGCGGAGGGCGCGCGCTTCATCTCGACCGGCAAATGGTGGCTCGTCGCCTTTCCGGGGCTGGCGCTGATGCTGACCGTGCTGTGCTTCAACCTGCTCGGCGACGGCCTGCGCGACATCCTCGACCCGCGGATGCGGACGTGATGCTCATGGTTTTTTCGCTCGAACACTCTCCGTCATTCCGGACAAGCCGCGTGAGCGGCGCCGATCCGGAATCCATCGGAGGCCACCGCGCTCTACGATGGATCCCGGAGCTCCGCTTCGCTGCGTCCGGGATGACGGTGCGTTTCGATTGGCAGGCGTCAGAGTTTTGACCGTGAACCCTTCACAAGACGCCCCGCTTCTCGCCATCGACGACCTGCACGTCACCTTCTCGACGCGGCGGGGGCTGGTCGAGGCCGTGCGCGGCGTGTCCTTCTCGGTCGCGGCCGGCGAGACGCTCGGCGTCGTCGGCGAGAGCGGCTCGGGCAAATCGGTGACGGCGTTCGCGGTGACGCGGCTGCTCGATGCCTCGGGCCGGGTCAGCCAGGGCCGCATCCGTTTCGCCGGCGAGGACATCACCACGGCGTCCTCGAAGCAGCTGCGCCGGCTGCATGGCGCGGCGATCTCGATGATCTTCCAGAATCCGCGCGGGGCGCTGAATCCGATCCGCACGGTCGGCCAGCAGATCGCCGACGCGATCATGGCGCATGAGCCGATCTCGGCGGGCGAGGGCCGGGCGCGGGCGCTCGAGCTGCTCAAGGCCGTGCTGATCCGCGAACCCGAGAAGCGGCTCGACGCCTATCCGCACGAGCTCTCGGGCGGCATGTGCCAGCGCGTCATGATCGCGATGGCGATCGCCTGCGCGCCGAAGCTGCTGATCGCCGACGAGCCGACGACGGGCCTCGACGTCACCACGCAGAAGACGGTGATGGACCTGCTGTCGCAGATCACCGCCGAGCGCGGCATGGCGATGATCCTGATCACGCACGACCTCGGGCTGGCCTCGCGCTATTGCCAGCGCGTCTGCGTGATGGAGCAGGGCAAGGTCGTCGAGGAGGCGCAGCCGCTGGCGCTGTTCAGCGCGCCGCAGCACCCCTACACCAAGCGGCTCGTCGCCGCCTCGCCGACGGCGACCTCGACGATCGCCGATCTGGCGCCGGAGGCCTTGGCGCCGTCTGCCGTCGCCTACAGCCCTCATCCTGAGGAGGCCGCGCCAGCGGCCGTCTCGAAGGATGGTCCCGTGGTCTCGGAACCTCCTGGTTCATCCTTCGAGACGAAGCCTGCGGCTTCTCCTCAGAATGAGGGTTCAGGAAAAACCAAGGCCGCGCCGGGCACGCCGCTGCTGCTCGAGGTCCAGAACCTGGTGAAGCGCTACGACCGCGGCGTGGTCGCGGTGAACGATGTCTCCTTCGCGATCCGGGCCGGCGAGAGCCTCGGCCTCGTCGGCGAATCCGGCTCGGGCAAGAGCACGATCTCGCGGCTGGTCTGCCGGCTGATCGACGCCAGCGAGGGCGAGATCCTGTTCGACGGCCAGGCGATCGGGACGCAGCCGTCGTGCGACTTCCACCGCTCGCCGCTGCGCAAGGACATCCAGATCGTCTTCCAGGACCCGACCGACAGCCTCAACCCGCGCTTCAACGCCTTCGACTGCATCGCCCACCCGCTGCGGCGTCTGCTCAACATGAAGGACGGCGCGGCCCTCACCGCGCGCGTCAGCGAATGTGCCGAGCGTGCGGGCCTGCCGAGCGGGCTGCTGGAGCGCTTCCCGCACCAGCTCTCGGGCGGGCAGAAGGCGCGCGTCGGCATCGCGCGCGCCATCGCCTGCCGGCCGCGGCTCCTGATCCTCGACGAGCCGACGGCCGCGCTCGACGTCTCGGTTCAGGCGGTGATCCTGCAACTGCTCGACCGGCTGCGGCGCGAGGACGATCTGGCGCTGCTCTTCGTCAGCCACGATCTCAACGTCGTGCGGATGATGTGCGAGCGCACGGTGGTGATGCAGAACGGGCGGATCGTCGAGCAGGGCGAGAGCCTGTCGCTCTTCGCCGCGCCGCAGACGGACTATGCCCGCACCTTGCTGGAGGCGGTCTTGCATCTCGGCGGACCGACGGCGCGATGAGTCCGTCGATCCGGCCTTGAAATTGCGGCAAAGCGGCGGATCATGGCGGCCGATGTTTCGTGACCGCCCGAGGACAGCCTTCATGCCCCGTCTCCCGCTGCTGCCCGTTCTGGCGCTGCCCCTCCTGCTCGGCGCCTGCGCGATCGCGACCTCGCGGTCCAATGTCGTGATCCTGACGGACAACAAGGCGGTGGTCGAATCCTGCACCAGTCTCGGCGAGATCGACGGGGCCTCGAATCTGCACGCCGTGCTGGTTCTCGACAAGGCGCGCGACGCGGCGATCTCCCGTCTCAAGATCCGGGCGGCCGAACTGGGCGGCACCCATGTCCTGACGAGCGTCGCCGACATCAAGTGGAAGGGGCCGTCCACCACGGGGACGGTCTACAAATGCGGCGCGTGAGGCGGGCGAAGCGTCCCGCCTCGCGGCCGCGACCGAGCGCTCAACGCCTGACCAGCTCGACCCTGCGATTCAGCGCCCGGCCGGCCTCGTCGGCATTGGAGGCGACCGGCTGGTCGAGGCCCTTGCCGGACGGGGTGAGACGGGCGCGGTCGATGTCGTGGCGCAGCGACAATTCGGCGACGACGGCAAAGGCGCGCAGATCCGACAGCTGGAGATTGTAGCCGGCGGCGCCCTGATTGTCGGTGTGCCCGACCACGTCCAGCTTCATCGCGGGGTTGGCCTTGAGAAGCTGCGCGATCGCCGCGAGCTGCGGCTGCGATTCGGGCTTGATGATGGCTTTGTCGGTGTCGAACAGGATGCCGTAGACATTGGCCCGGCCCTTGTCCTTGAGGTCGCGGCCGAGCTGGCCGGCATCCGTGACATTGATCATGCCGGTGTCCATCTTGCCGGTCTCGATGACCCGGGCGATGACGACGCGGCCACGCTTGGCATCGTCCGAGAAGGCCAGGCTGGCATGGACGATGCCGCCGGGCCGGCTCAGCTTCGCATAGAGATAGCGGCCATTGCCGTTGCTGAACTGGTTGCGGACATAATCGCCGAGATCGAGCCGGGGCAGGTCGGTTCGGCCATCCAGCGCCAGACCCAGAGACAGCCCGGAATAGCTCTTGCCGTCGGTGAAGCAGGTGCCGGCCTCGGTCGCGCAGGTGAAGGCGATCTCGAAGCCGTTGGCCTTCAGGCTGGCCTCGTAGTTGCGCAGCGCCTCGAGGCTCGTGCGGCCCTCCGGCAGCTTGTAGTAGAGCGTGGTGACCTTGCCTTCGACCAGCTCCCAGCCGGGGCCCTGCTGCTCGGTCTTCGTCCGCTCGGCGATGGCGCCGGTGATGATGCGGGCCTCGTCATAGGTCGCGACCTTGTGGCCGACCTGCCGCGCATCGGCATAGCGCCCAAGCAGCGGATGATCCTGGGCGAGGGCCAGAGCGGGCACGAGCCAGGCCCATGCGCAGGCGAGCAGGAGGCGGGCAGTCTTCATCGGCAGCGTCCGTATCGGGTGAGGGGGATCGACCCGATCACAACCGAAAGGCGCACCCGCGAGTCAGACCGGTGCCAGACGATGCAGTACGCACGGCGCGCTCACATCCTTCGTTTGGAGGAGGGCTGCGCCGGATGGAGCCCGCGCCTCACAACTTCGTCAGCCACTCATGCTCGGCGGCGTTGTGGAACTTCCAGGTCCGCTTCGGGCCGGCCATGACGTTGAGATAATAGAGATCGTAGCCATGGCAGGTGGCGCAGGGGTGGTAGCCCCTGGGCACCAGCACCACGTCGCCATCCTCGATCGCCATGGCCTCGTCCAGGCTGCGGTCGTCGGTGTAGACGCGCTGGAAGCCGAAGCCCTGCGGCGGGTTCAGCCGGTGGTAGTAGGTCTCTTCCAGATAGCTTTCCCGCGGCAGGTCGTCCTCGTCGTGCTTGTGCGGCGGATAGCTCGAGGTGTTGCCGGCGGGCGTGATCACCTCGACGACGAGAAGCGAATCCGCCGGCTCGCCCTCGGGCAGGATGTTGGTGACGTGGCGGGTGTTGGAGCCCTTGCCGCGGACCTCCTGGCCGAGCGCATCGGGCGCGATCACCCGCACCGGCAGGCCGCCGCCCAGGCCGGGCGCGGTGCAGACCGCGAGTTCCAGATCGGTGGTCGCGGTCACCGACCAGTCCGCCCCTTGCGGGACATAGACCGACCAGGGCTTGCCCTCGAAGGGGCTCATGCGCTGGCCGAGCTCGCCGAGAGCCTGCCCGCCGGCCGCGACCTTGCCCTTGCCCGTGACGAAGACGAGGCAGGCCTCGCGATCCCCCGTAGCCGCTGACACGCTCTCGCCGGCCTTGAGCCGGTGCAGCTCGAAGCCGACATAGGTCCAGCCGGCGCTCTGCGGCGTGACGCGGGTCACGAGCCCGTGGCGGCCGGAGGGACGGATCTTGAGGTGGGACATGGGGTGCTCCTCTCCGGGGTTCGTCATGCTCGGGCTCGACCCGAGCATCTCCTGCAAGAGATTCTCGGGTCTGCGCTGCGCTTCGCCCGAGAATGACGCTGTCGTCAGCCCAGCCCCGCTTCGGTGATGAAGCGGCTGAGATTGGCGTGGCCGAGCCTGGCGTAGGTCGCGGGCTCCGCCTTCTTCGGGTCCTGCTCGGCCTCGACGACGATCCAGCCGGAATAGCCCTGCAGCTCCTTGAGCACGCGGACATAGTCGATCAGCCCGTCGCCCGGCACGGTGTAGACGCCGGCCAGCACCGATTGCAGGAAGGACCAGTCCTCCCTGTTGGACTGCCACATCACCGCCTCGCGGATGTCCTTGCAGTGGACATGGTGGATGCGGGGCTTCCAGTGGCGGGCAATGCGGGCGGGATCGCCGCCGCCCCAGGTGGCGTGGCCGGTGTCGAGCAGGAGGCCGACGGCCTCGCCGGTGACGGCCATGAAGCGGTCGATCTCGGACTCGGTCTGCACCACCGTGCCCATATGGTGGTGATAGACGAGCTGGAGGCCGTACTGCGCTTTCACCGCCTCGGCGAAGGCCGTGTAGCGCGCGCCGAACGGCGCCCAGTCGTCCTTCGCCAGCACCGGGCGGGCCGAGAGCGGCCTGGCCATGTCGGAATGGATGGCGTTGGAGGTCTCGGCGGCGATCAGAACGGTGCAGCCCATGTCGCGCAGCAGGGTGGCGTGGGCCTTCACGGCCACCATCTCGGCGGCGACGTCGCGGATCAGCAGCTCCGTCGAGTACCAGCCCGAGACGAGCGCGTGGCCATGGGCGTCGAGGATCGGCTTCAGCGCGGCGGCGGTGCGCGGGAACTTGTTGCCGAGCTCCATGCCGGTGAAGCCGGCCGTGCGGGCCTCGCTCAGGCAGGTCTCGAGCGGAATGTCGCCGCCGATCTCCAGCATGTCGTCATTCGACCAGCCGATGGGGTTTGCGCCTATGCGGATCATGGGTGGGGTCCTCGAGGGTCTTTTTGGCTCAGGTTGATGGGATCGGGCGCGAGGAACCCTCTCCCGTAGGGAGAGGGCAGGGTGAGGGGTCGGCCGTCGGACGTCTCATTCGTGCCCTGACCGCCGGCTGCGGTGAGGGTGCGCGAACGGGTCCGGGGGCCAGCACCTCTCCCCTGCCCCTCTCCTTACAGGAGAGGGGTTCCCCGCGCTCAATCCCCAATGGTCTGCCGCTTGCGGCGCTCGTCATAGCTCGTCCGTGCGGCGCGGACTTCGGCGCGTTCGCTGACCTCCGGCACCGCGACATCCCACCAGGCGCCGCCCGCGCCGGTCGAGACCAGCGGGTCGGTGTCGATGACGACGACCGTGGTGCGGGTGTTCGCCTTGGCCTGGGCAAGCGCGGTTTCGAGCTCCGCGATCGAGCCGGCCTTCAGCGCGATCGCGCCGAGGCTTGCTGCATGGGCGACGAAGTCGATCTCGGGCAGGGTCTCGTGCCGGGCGTCCTTCAGCAGGTTGTTGAAGGAGGCGCTGCCGGTCGCATTCTGGAGGCGGTTGATGCAGCCGAAGCCGCGGTTGTCGAGCAGCACGATGGTCAGCTTGAGGCCGAGCATCACCGAGGTCGCGATCTCGGAGTTCATCATCAGATAGGACCCGTCGCCGACCATGACGACGACCTCAGCGTCGGGCCGGGCCATCTTGGCGCCCAGGCCTCCAGCGATCTCGTAGCCCATGCAGGAGAAGCCGTATTCGGCATGGTAGGAGCCGGGCGCGCCCGCCTGCCAGAGCTTGTGCAATTCGCCGGGCAGGCCGCCGGCCGCATGCAGCAGGATGACCTCCGAGCCGAGGCTGCGCTGGACGGCGCCGATGACCTGGGCGTCCGATGGGAGCGCCGCATTGGTCGCGGCGGTGACGGCCTGCGCCTCCTGGCGCCAGGCGGCCTTGCCGGCCTTGGCGTCGGTGGTCCAACTGGCGGGGGCCGTCCAGCCACCGAGTGCGTCGTGCAGTTCGGCGAGGCCCTCGCGGGCGTCCGCCACCAGCGGCAGGGCGCGGTGCTTGCCGGCGTCGAAAGCCTGGACGTTGAGGCCGATCACCGTCTTGCCGGCGGCGAAGAGGGCCCAGGAGCCGGTGGTGAAATCCTGCAGGCGCGTGCCCACCGCGAGGATGAGATCGGCCTCCGCGGCGAGGCGGTTGGCGGCTCCCGTGCCGGTGACGCCGATGGCGGCCATGTTCAGCGGCGCGTCGTCGGGCAGGGCGGATTTGCCGCCCTGCGTCTCGCAGACGGGGATGCCGGTCTGCGTCACAAAGCGGACAAGTTCGTCACTGGCGCCGGAATAGAGCACGCCGCCGCCGGCCACGATCAGCGGCTTCTTCGCGGCCTTCAGCGCGGCCGCAGCCGCAGCCAGCTCGCCGCGGTCCGGCCGCGGGCGGCGCGGCGTCCAGAGGCGCTCCTCGAAGAAGCTCTCGGGATAGTCATAGGCTTCCGCCTGCACGTCCTGGCAGAGCGCGAGCGTGACGGGGCCGCATTCGGCCGGGTCGGTCAGCACCTGCATGGCGCGATGGAGCGCCGGGATGATCTGCTCGGGCCGGGTGATGCGGTCGAAATAGCGCGAGACGGGCCGGAAGCAGTCATTGGCCGAGACCGTGCCGTCGCTGAAATGCTCGACCTGCTGGAGGACCGGATCGGGGATGCGGTTGGCGAAGACGTCGCCGGGCAGCAGCAGCACCGGCAGGCGGTTCACATGGGCGAGTGCCGCGGCGGTGACGAGATTGGTCGCGCCGGGGCCGATCGAGGTCGTGGCGGCCATGAAGCGGCGGCGCATGTTGGCCTTCGCATAGGCGATGGCCGCATGGGCCATGGCCTGCTCGTTATGGGCGCGGAAGGTCGGCAGGCGCTCGCGCTCCTGCCAGAGCGCCTCGCCGAGGCCTGCGACATTGCCATGGCCGAAGATCGCCCAGACGCCGCCGAAGATGGGCAGGCGCTGCCCGTCGATCTCGGTCATCTGGCGGCTCAGATAGCGCGTCAGCGCCTGGGCCATGGTGAGGCGGATGGTGGCGGTCATGTCGGGTTCCGACTCTCTGTACGATAACCGGCTGTCATCCCGGGCGAGCGGAGCGAGACCCGGGATCCATTCCGGAGCCTAACCCGCAAAGGCTCCGGAATGGATCCCGGATCTCCGCTGCGCTCCGTCCGGGATGACCCGCGCGGGTGGAATGTCGGCATGGAGCCTACGCCGCTTTCTGGTCGCGGGTGGCGATCCAGAGCTCGGTCAGCGCGCCGAAGCGGCGGGCCATGTCGGCGATCGCCGCCTCGTCGTCCATGCGGCCGGCGAGCCAGGCTTCGGCTGCGGCCATGAAGATGGTGCGGCCGACGGCGAAGCCCTTGACGATGGGAGTGGCGGCCGTGGCGGCGAAGCCGGCTTCGAGTTCCTCGGCGGGCGCGTCGAGCCCGAGCAGCAGCACGCCGCGGCACCAGGGATCGTTGCGGGCGATGGTCTGCTCGATCGCGGCCCAGGCGGCAGGGGAGGCCTGCGGCTCGAGCTTCCACCAGTCGGGCTTGATGCCGAGGTCGTAGAGTTCCTGCATGGCGCGGGCGATGGTGTCCGGGCCGAGCGGGCCATGCTTGCTGGCGATGATCTCGACCAGCAGCTCCCGGCCGACCTTGCGGGCCGCCTCGAACAGGCCGCGCAGCTTCTCCTGCTGCGCCTCCTTGAGCGCGGGCTCGTCGTCCGGGTGATAGAAGCACAGCGCCTTGATGCAGTGATCGACCGGCCATTCCGGCAGAGCCGAGCCGATGTCCTGGCTGCCCTCGAAGCGCAGCGGCCGCGAGCCCGGCAGCTCGACCGGGCGGCCGAGCCAGGAGAAGGGGTGGCGGGCGAATTCGAAGATCGCCTCGCGGCCATGCTTCTCGTCGAGCAGCATGCCGTAGCCGGACCGGCCGGCGGCGACGCGGGCGGCCGCCTTGACGGCGAGCACCTTGAAGTCGCGGATGCGGGCGGGGTCGGCCCCGAGCTTCTGCGCGACCTCCTCGAGCTGGGCGCGGTGGTCGCAGGCGAGCGCCATCAGCGAGGGGATGTCGCGGCGGCGCGTCGTCGCCCAATGGATGTGGTTGATCGCCTCGTCCTTGCGGAGCGCGCGATGCGGGCTGCCGTTCTTCAGGAAATACTGCAGCTCCGCGAAGGTCGGGCTCTCGGGCGAGCAGAGCAGACGCGAGACGGCGAAGGCGCCGCAGGCATTGGCCCAGGTCGCGGCCGTCTGCAGGCTCTCGCCGCCGAGCCAGCCGCGCAGGAAGCCGGACATGAAGGCATCGCCCGCGCCCAGCACATTGTAGACCTCGATCGGAAAGCCCTTGCCGATGATCCCGTCCTCGAGATCGTCGGAGATCGCACCCTCATAGACGATGCAGCCCATCGGGCCGCGCTTGAGCACGATGGTGGCGGGGGTGAGCGCGCGGATCGTCTTGAGCGCGGGCAGCAATTCGCTCTCGCCCGAGGCGATCAGCACCTCCTCCTCGGTGCCGACGACGAGGTCGCAGCCGGGCAGGACGCTCTTCATCCGCTCCGAGACGGCGGCCGAGGCGATGTAGCGGTTGTCGCCGGCGGCATGGCCGGCGAGCCCCCAGAGATTGGGGCGGTAGTCGATGTCGAGGATGACCTTGCCACCCTGCGCCCGCATCAGGCGCATCGCCTTGCGCTGGGCGGCCTCGGTGTTGGGCTTCGCGAAATGGGTGCCGGTGACGACGACGGCGCGGGCCGTGGCGAGGAAGGCCGCGTCGACGTCCGCCTCCTCCAGAGCCATGTCGGCGCAGTTCTCGCGGTAGAACAGCAGCGGGAAGGACTTGTCGCTCTCGACCGAGAGGATGGCGAGCGCGGTGAGGCGCTGCGGGTCGGTCTTCAGCCCGCCGAGATCGACGCCCTCGCGGGCGAGCTGCTCGCGCAGGAAGCGGCCGAACTGCTCGTCGCCGACGCGGGTCAGCAGGGCCGAGCGCAGGCCCAGCCGGGCGGTGCCGATGGCGATGTTGGCCGGGCAGCCGCCGACCGATTTGGCGAAGCTGCCGACATCCTCCAGCCGCGAGCCGATCTGCTGGCCATATAGATCGACCGATGCGCGCCCGATGGTGATGACGTCGAGCGACGGCGCGGGTCCGCCCTGCGATGCCGCCATGTCGTTCTCCCGGCTCGTCCTGCCCCTGGTCCCGGCTGCGCTGCGCGCTCCGGCGATCCGTCGCTTACGAAATAACAGTTCTACTTTCCAGTCAATTCGGAATGGACGTTCCCGATTGGGAGGGCGGGTCCGAGGGGCTCAGGCGGGGCTGCGCGCGCGGCCGCGCGGCTTGCCGGGCTTGCGGTCCCGGCGGGCGTCGCCGATACCGACGGCGAGCGCCATCGACAGCGCCATGGTGGCCGAGAGCGTGCGGAAGCCGCCGAAATCAGCCTCCGCCACCTCGAACCAGAGCGTCGCGAACTGGACCAGCGGCGAGAAGGCGCTGTCGGTGATGGCGACGACCGGCACGCCGCGCTCCGAGAGCTGGCGGGCCTCGTCGATCGTCTCGGCCGCGTAGGGCGAGAAGCTGACGGCGAGCGCGACGTCGCGCGGCGTCGCGAAGGAGAGGATTTCCGGGCTCAGGCCGGCGGCCGATTCGACGAGCTGGTTGCGCACGCCGAGCTTGCCCAGTGCATAGGCCATGTAGCTCGCGACCGGATAGGAGCGCCGCCGCGCCAGGATATAGACCGTTTCCGCCCCCGCGAGGGCCGCGATGGCGCGGTCGAGCTGCGCCTCGTCGAGCGAGCGGGCCATCAGGTCGAGCGAGGTGCCGGATGCGGTCAGGAATCCCTCGAGGATGCGGTGATTGGCGCCGTTGCCGCCGACATCGGCGCGCAGCGCGTTGAGCCGCTCCTCATAGCTCGAATTGCGCTCGCGCAGCCGTTCGCGGAAGACGCTCTGCAGGCTGGTGAACCCGTCGAAGCCGAGATGCTGGGCGAAGCGCACCAGCGTCGAGGGCTGGACGCCCGCGGCGTCGGCGATGCTGGCCGCCGTGCCGAAGGCGATCTCGTCGGGGTTGTCGAGCGCATAGGCGGCGACCTGGGCGATGCGCTTGGGCAGCGACTGGCGGCGGGCGAGGATCAGCGATCTCAGGCCGTCGAAATCGCGAGGGGCCGAAAGGGCCGTCTCGTCCGTCATGCCATCTCTCTCCCGGCCGCGCGCCGCGCGTCAGCCCTTCTGGCAGCGCGCGCGGAATGGATCAAGTGTTCCAGCGATGGAACGCGCTGCGCCGCGCATGCGATCCGGGATGGATCGGAGGCCCGCGCCATGGCACGCAGCCTGCAGGCGCGGTGCGCCCAGGCCGAGAGAACGAGCCCCGATGAAGATCCTGCTGCTGAACCCCAATACCAGCGAGAGCCTGACGACTCGGCTGCTCGCTGCGGCGGTGCAGGTCGTCGGCCCGGACACGCAGATCGTGCCCGCGACCGCGCCGCGCGGCGTTCCCTACATCTCGACGCGGGCGGAGGCGCAGATCGGCGGCGCGATGGCGCTGGAGATGCTGGCGGAGCGGGCGGGGTCTTACGATGCCGCGGTGATCGCGGCCTTCGGCGACCCCGGCCTGTTCGCGGCCCGCGAATTGTTCGAGGTGCCGGTGGTGGGCATGGCGGAGGCGGCGATGCTGACGGCCTGCATGCTCGGCCGACGCTTCGCGATCGTCACCTTCGCCAGCGCGCTGGGGCCCTGGTACCAGGAATGCGTCGAGATGCACGGCATGGCCGATCGCTGCGCCGGTATCCGCATGCTCGACGGCGCCTTCCGCTCGATCTCGGAGGTGCAGGAGGAGAAGGAGGAGCTGCTGGTCGCGCTCGCCAATGACGCGGTTGCGAGCACGCAGGCCGATGTCGTGATCCTGGCCGGGGCGCCGCTGGCGGGGCTGGCGGCAAAGGTCCGCGAGCGCATTCCCGTGCCGGTGATCGACCAGGTCCAGGCGGCGGTGAAGCAGGCGCAGACGCTGGCGCTGCTGCGGCCGCTCAAGGCGCGCACGGGGAGCTTCGCGCGGCCGGCGGGCAAGGAGAGCGTCGGGCTGGCGGGGCCGCTGGCGGAGTGGATCGCGCGGCGGGGGTGACCTCCTCCTGCTCACTCCAGCACCACCCGCGTCATCCTGGACAAGCCGCGCAGCGGCGCAGGCCGGGATCCATCATCGGGCGCGGAGCTTGCCCTATGATGGATCCCGGTCGGCCTTCGTCCGCCCAGGATGACGGGGCTGGTTCCGAGCATTTAACCCGAATGACGGCAGACCCTCACCCCACCCCGCTCGCGCCGCAGGTCTGGCCGCCATCCACCGGCAGGCAGACGCCGGTGATGAACTTCGCCTCGTCGGAGGCGAGGAAGACGGCGGCGTTGGCGATGTCCCAGGCGGTGCCCATCTTGCCCATCGGCACGAGCGCGTCGCGGGCGGCGACCATCTCCTCGACGGAGGGGTACTGCGCCGAGATCTGCTTGTAGATCATCGGCGTGTCGATCAGCCCGGGCATGATGCAGTTCGCCCGGATGCCCTGACGGGCGTATTGCATGGCGAGCGCTACCGTCGCCTGGTTCACGGCGGCCTTGGTCGCGTAATAGGCGAAATAGGGATAGCCGACCCAGCGGATCGCGGCGATCGAGGAGATGTTGACGATCGCGCCGCCGCCGCCGGCCAGCATATGCGGGATCACGGCCTTGGAGCAGCGATAGACCGGGCCGAGATTGAGGTCGATCGCGGCCTGGAACTGCTCCTCCGACAATTCGACCGGCCCGCCCATATGGGTGACGCCGACATTGTTGTGGAGGATGTTGATGCGCCCGAAGCGCGTCATCGTCGCGGCCACGGCCGAGTCGATCGAGGCCTGCCGGGTCACGTCGGCGGCGAGCGCGATGGCGACACCACCCTCAGCCGTGATGATCGCGGCGGTCTCGTCGGCCGCCGCCTGGCTGATGTCGATGCAGGCGACGCGCGCGCCCTCGCGGGCGAAGGCGACGGCCGCCGCCTTGCCATTGCCCCAGCCCTCGCCGGAGGAGCCGGCGCCGAAGACGACGGCGATCTTGCCCTTGAGGCGGTCGGCCATGGTGGTCTTCTTTCGTCTCGCGGTCGAACCGCGCCGTGATGCTCGGGCTCGACCCGAGCATCTCCTGCAGGAGATTCTCGGGTCTGCGCTGCGCTTCGCCCGAGAATGACGGGCGCGGTCGTCGAAGGCTCTCAGCTCAGTGAGCCGCCGACGGCCTTCTCGAGGATGCCCCAGGCCTCGTCGCCGTACTTCTTCTTCCACTCGGCGTAGAAGCCGGCCTTGCGCAGGGCGTCGCGGAAGGCCTCCGCCTTGGTCTCGTTGAAGACCATGCCCTTGGACGTCAGGTCGTCGCGCAGGCCGGCGTTGAGCTTGGCGACGTCGGCGCGCTCCAGCTCGGCGGCGGCGTTGAGGTTCTTGGCGACGATGGCGCGCAGATCCTCCGGCAGACGCTCCCAGGCGCGACGGTTGCCGAGGAACCAGAAGCCGTCCCACATATGGTTGGTGACGGAGAGATATTTCTGCACCTCGAAGAGCTTGGCGGTTGAGATGATCGCGAGCGGGTTCTCCTGCGCGTCGACGATCTTGGTCTGCAGCGCGGTGTAGACCTCGGCGAAGTTGATGCTGGCGGGGGCCGACTGGAAGGCGGTGAACATCGAGGTCCAGAGCGGCGAGACCGGGACGCGGATCTTCAGGCCCTTGAGGTCGTCGGGGGTGTTGATCGGGCCCTTGGACGAGGTGATCTGGCGGAAGCCGTTGTCCCAGATCTTGTCCATGACGACGAGGTTGGCCTTCTGGATCTGGCCGCGGACATAGGCGCCGAGTTCGCCGTCCATCGCCTTCCAGACGGCGTCGTAGTTCGGGAAGGCGAAGCCGATGCCCGAGACCGAGGCGTTGGGCACGAGCGTCGAGAGGATCAGCGGCGACAGCGTGAAGAACTCGACGCCGCCCGAGCGGACCTGGCTCAGCATGTCGGTGTCGGAGCCGAGCTGGTTGTTCGGGAAGATCTGGATGACGACCCGGCCGTTGGTCTCGGCCTTGATCTTCTCCACCGCCTCGTTGGCGCGCTGGTTCATCGGATGCGTCAGCGGCAGGTTGTTGGCGTATTTGTAGGTGAACTCGGCGCTCTGGGCCGAGGCGCGGCCGATCGAGAAGGTGCCGATCGCGGAGGCTGCGGCGGTGCCCTGCAGCAGGGTGCGGCGTGAGATGGTCATGGTCGTTTCTCCCAGTGGTCGTCTTGTTTTGGCTTGTGGTCGAGCATGGTGTTCAAAGCCCTCATCCGGAGGGGCGCTCTGCAGCCGCTGAGGCGGCTCCTCAGGATGAGGGCTGAGGTTCGGGCGGGCTGTTGTCCTCCTCACAGCACCCAGGTCGAGAGGCCGGGCACGACGGCGATGACGACGAGACCGATGAGCAGGGCGATGAGATAGGGCCAGATCGCGCCCATCGCTTCGTCCGGCGAGACGTTGCCGATCTTGCAGGCGATGTAGAAGCCGATGCCGATGGGCGGGGTCATCAGGCCGATGTTCATCGCGGTGACTACCACCATCGAGTAGTGCACGTCGTTGATGCCGAGGTTCTTGGCGATCGGGAACATCAGCGGCGCCATCAGCACGATGGCCGGCAGGCCCTCGAGCACGCAGCCCAGCACCATGAAGACGACGATGGTGACGGCCATGAAGGTCAGCCAGCCGCCGGGCAGCCCGGTCATGAAGGCGGCGAGGTCACGGGCGAAGCCGGTCTGGGTCAGGGCCCAAGCCATGGCGAGCGCCGTGCCGAGGATCATCAGGATCGCGCCGGACAGGGCCGCGGTCTCGACCAGCATCGCATAGAGCTTGCGCCCGCTGATGCCGCCATAGAGCACCATGCCGATGATCAGCGCGTAGAGCACCGCGATGGTGGAGACCTCGGTCGCGGTGGCGACGCCGCCGCCGACCGCGGCGCGGATGATGAAGGGCAGCACCAGGGCCGGCCCCGCGACCAGCGCCGTCTTGCCGATGACGCCAAAGGAGAGCCGCCGCACGCCCGCCATGTCCTCATGCCGCGCCTTCCAGCGGGCGAGCACGGCGAGCGCCAGCAGCAGCACCATGGCGATGGCGAAGCCGGCGTTGAACAGCCCGGCGATCGAGACGCCGGCGACCGAGCCGAGCACGATCAGCACGATCGAGGGCGGCACCGTGTCGGCCATCGCCGCGCCGGTGGACAAAAGCGCGATCAGCTCCTTGGGCTGGTAGCCGCGCCGCTTCATCTCCGGGAAGAGGGCGGGCGCCACGGTCGCCATGTCCGAGACCTTGGAGCCGGAAATGCCCGAGACCAGGAAGAGCGAGCCGAGCAGCACATAGGACATGCCGGCGCGGATATGGCCGAGCATCGAGGCCAGGAAATCGACGATCGCCTTGCCCATGCCGGTGGCGTCGAGGATGCAGCCGAGCAGCACGAAGATCGGCACCGAGAGCAGGATGATGCTCGACATGCCCTCGTCCATGCGGCCGACCATCACCAGCATCGGCACATTGGTCGAGAAGACGAGGAAGCAGAGCGTGCCCATGCCGAAGCAGAAGGCGATCGGCACGCCGGCCGCGAGGCAGAGCGCGACGACGATGACGAGGAAGATCAGGATGTTGCCGTAGCCCAGCCCCTTGAAGGTCGGCGTCAGCAGCCAGAAGGCGAGGCCGATGGCGAGGATCAGCGCCGCCGCCAGCACGAGGTCGCGCAGCGTCGAGGTGCGCCAGGCGTGGCGCAGCGCCAGCAGCGCCATCAGCACGATGCCGGTCGCGAGCGCCGAGACGCGCCAGCTGTTGGGAATGTTGAGCGCGGCCGAGGTGACGAAGCTCTCCTCGATCGCATAGTCGATCGCCGGGTAGATCATCGCCAGCAGGAAGGCGGCGACGACGAGCAGCGCGAAGCTGTTGGCGAAGCCGCGCAGGCGCTCCGGCATCATGCCGACGAACAGCGTGAGCCGCAGATGCTCGTTGCGGTCGATCGCGATCGCGGAGCCGAGCATGGCGAGCCAGAGGAAGGAGATCGAGGCGACCTCGTCGATCCAGATCACCGGCAGAGAGAAGACGTAGCGCGAGGTCACGCCCAGCAGCAGCACGCCGATGATCAGCGCGACGAGCGCGGCCGCAATCGCCTCGACCGGGCGCATGAAGGGCGAGCCCGGGCGGACGTCCTCGAGCTCGGCGATGGTTTCGGGAAGGGCGATCCTGTCGGCGACCTCGACCATGGCGGCGCTCAGCCTTCGCGGCGCAGCGCGAGGCCGCCGACAGTCGATGTGGCGGGCATCAGGCGGCGGCCCGCATGGCGGTGCTGCATCGGCATTGGTCATCCTCCCGGTCGCATCGATCTTGTTCTGGCTTGTCGAGCAGCCGTCGATGCGGTCCACACTGTGTTCGCTGTCCGTGTGGATTGGGCCGGAGATTACACGACAGTCCTCGCATTGCAATCCGCAAAAGCCCGATCTAGGCTCACGGGATAAGAATAAGGTCCATATGGTGGACCCCTAGCGAGGACGCTTCGTGGGAGCTAGCGAGGAGGCGCGGTCCGGCCTGTCCGGTTCGCAGAGCGTGGACCGCGCCCTGCAACTGCTCGCGCTCGTCGGCCGCGAGCCGGCGGGCGGGCTTCCGCTGGCCGAGATCGTCGCCGGCAGCGGCCTCAACAAGCCGACGGCGCGGCGGCTGCTGCTGGCGCTGATGCGCGCCGGGCTGATCGAGCAGGAGCCGCAGACGCGGCATTACTGCCTCGGCGAGGAAGCCTTCGTGCTCGGCGTGCTGGCGGCCCGCCGGCACGGTCTGCTCGAACTCGCGATGGAGAGCCTGCGCCGCCTCGCGGCCGTTTCCATGGATACGAGTTTCCTGTCGGTCCGGCGCGACAATTACTGCGTCTGCCTGCATCGCGAGGAGGGCACCTATCCGGTGCGGACCCATGCGCTGCAGACCGGCGACCAGCACCCGCTCGGCGTCGGGGCCGGCTCGCTCGCGCTGCTCGCCGCGATGCCGGACGACGATGTGGACCGCATCATGGCCGCCAATGCGCCCGTCCTGACGGCGCGCTATCCCGGCTTCGCGCCGGAGGTCATCCGCGCCGATCTGGCTGCTGCGCGGCAGCGCGGCTTCGCCCTCAACCCCGGACGGCTGGTCGCCAGCTCCTGGGGGATCGGCATGGCCTTCCGCTATCCGGACGGGCGCGTCGCCGGCGCGCTCAGCCTGGCGGCGATCGACAGCCGCATGCAACCGGCGCGGCAGGACGAACTGGCCGCCCATCTGCGCGTCGAGGCTGCCGCGATGGAGCGGCGGCTGGCCGAAATGTTCGGGCCGGGCCGCACGGTTGCCGGCCGCGGCGGGCGGCCCGTCGCACCGGTGCTCGAGGCGAGGCGAGTTTGATGGTCGCGGACCTTTTCGTGTTGCCCGACAGACCGTCGTGGCTCGGGTCATCCCCGACAAGCCGCGTCAGCGGCGCCGATCCGGGATCCATGCCTGAACCGTTCCGGAATGGGTCCCGGGTCTTCGCTTCGCTACGACCGGGACGACCGCGCCCTACCGCCCTGGAGAGATCAATATGACGCAACAGCAAGCCTCCGCCCCCGCAGGCGGCGTCGTGCCGATGACGCGACGGGTGATGAATCTCGGCCATATCGTCGCGCAGAACGGGCGGCGGCTGGCGGCCCACCCCGCCTTCGTCTGGGGCGATCTGACGCTGAGCTGGGCCGATCTCGATGCGCAGGTCTCGGCGCTGGCGGCGGGCCTGCAGGCGCGCGGCATCGGCAAGGGCGACCGCATCCTGGTGCATTCCAAGAACTGCGACGCGATGTTCGTGTCGATGTTCGCGACCTTCCGGATCGGCGCGGTCTGGGTGCCCACCAATTTCCGGCTGCTGCCGGACGAGGTCGCCTATCTCTCGACCTCCTCGGGCGCGAAGGCCTTTCTCTGCCATGGCGATTTCCCCGACCATGCGGCGGCGGTCGCGAAGGCTGCGCCGGCCCCCGACTTCACCTGGCGGATCGGGCCCGGCGCATTCGGGGAGGACGAGGTCGGGGCGGTGATCGCCCGTCACAAGGGCGAGCGCGTCGCGGATGTCGCGGTCGAGCATGACGATCCCTGCTGGTTCTTCTTCACCTCCGGCACGACCGGGCGCTCGAAGGCTGCGGTGCTGACCCATGGCCAGATGGGCTTCGTCATCACCAACCATCTCTGCGACCTCGTGCCCGGCACGACGGAGGCCGATTGCTCGCTGGTGGTGGCGCCGCTCTCGCATGGCGCCGGCGTCCACCAGCTGATGCTGGCGGCGCGCGGGGCGGCCTCGATCCTGCTGCCTACCGAACGCTTCGACATCGACGAGGCCTGGCGGCTGATCGCGCACCACCGCGTCACCAGCCTGTTCACCGTGCCGACGATCCTGAAGATGCTGGTCGAGCATCCGGCCGTCGAGCAGCACGACCATTCGAGCCTGCGCTATGTCATCTATGCGGGCGCGCCGATGTATCGCGAGGACCAGAAGCGTGCGCTTGCCACGCTGGGCTCCGTGCTCGTGCAGTATTTCGGGCTGGGCGAGGTCACCGGCAACATCACCGTGCTGCCGCCCTCGCTGCATGTCGCCGAGGACGGGCCGCAGGCACGCGTCGGCAGCTGCGGCTATGCCCGCACCGCGATGCAGGTGCAGATCCAGGACGAGGCCGGCGAGGAGGTCGCGTCCGGCGTCCAGGGCGAGATCTGCGTGATCGGGCCGGCGGTCTTCGCCGGCTATTACGACAACCCGGAGGCGAATGCGAAGTCGTTCCGGAACGGCTGGTTCCGCACCGGCGATCTCGGCCATATGGACGAGGAGGGCTTCGTCTACATCACCGGCCGCGCCTCCGACATGTACATCTCCGGCGGCTCGAACATCTATCCGCGCGAGATCGAGGAGAAGATCCTGACCCATCCCGCCATCGCGGAGGTCGCGGTGCTCGGGGTGCCCGACCCGGTCTGGGGCGAGATCGGGGTCGCCGTCTGCGTCTGCCGCGGCGGGGCCAGGGCCGACGAGGCCGAGATCGCCGGTTTCCTCGCCGAGAAGATCGCCCGCTACAAGATGCCCAAGCGCATCTTCTTCTGGGAGGCGCTGCCGAAATCGGGATACGGCAAAGTGCCGAAGCGCCTGGTGCGCGACGAGTTGGAAGCGCGCGGGCAGCTGGACTGGCTGAGGGGGCAGGGCTCGTGAGGCGCATCCAGCAGCCCGGGCCGGAGACGCTCGGCCGCATCCAGTGGGCGGAGTGCCACGGCCTGCGCTTTCCGCTGACGCTGCAGCCCGGCCTGACGCTGCTCGAGGCCGTCCGACGCGGCTTCGCCGCCGCCGGCTTCGTCAGCGGGACGGTGAAGCTCGACGGGCTTTCGCTCTCGCCCTTCGCCTATGTGATGCCGGCGCTGTCGCAGACGCCGGAGCATGCGGCCTTCTACAGCGACACCTTCCGGCCCGTCGGCGTCGCCCGCATCGAGGTGGGCGCGATGACCTTCGGCCTTCGTGACGGGGCGCCCTTCTTCCACGCCCATGCGCTCTGGGTCGAGGGTGACGGGCGGCGCAGCGGCGGCCATATCCTGCCCGACGAGACGATGGTGGCGGAGGCGATCACGCTGGCGGCGGTCGGGCTCGATGGGGCCGCCTTCCTCGGTGAAGTCGACCCGGAGACGCATTTCAAGCTGTTCGGGCCGAGGCCGGCCGAGCCGCTCGGCGCGACGCGCGAGGGCCGCTTCTTCGCGCTGCGCGTCAAGCCCAACATCGACTTCTGCGGGGCGCTGGAGGGCTTCTGCGCCGAGCGCGGCATCGGCCGGGCCACGATCCATGGCGGCGTCGGCTCGACCATCGGCGCGCGCTTCGAGGATGGTGGCGTCGTCGAGAATTTCGCCACCGAGGTCGCGATCACGGGTGGGTTGATTGTGGATGACGGCGGCGGGCCGGAGGCGCAGATCGACGTCGCGCTGGTCGATTACACCGGGGCGATGGCGGCCGGGCGCTACCGGCGCGGCGACAACCCGGTGCTGATGACCTTCGAGCTGGTGCTGGAGGTGGGGTAGAGGGGCGCTGGGCGCGCGTCATTCTCGGGCGGAGCAAAGCGCAGACCCGAGAATCTCAGGACGGTAGGCCTCCTCCGGCCAGAGATGCTCGGGTCAAGCCCGAGCATGACGCCTTTCAGCCCGCTTCCCCCTGCTGCATCCGCGCCATCTCCCTGTCCCGCAGATCCTTGCGCCGGATCTTGCCCGTCGCGGTCAGCGGCAGTTCGGTGACGAATTCGACATGGCGGGGATACTGGTAGGCGGCGAGCCTGTCCCGCACGAAAGCCTGGATTTCGGCCGCCAGCGCCTCGGATGGCGCGATGCCGGGCCGCGGCAGCACGAAGGCCTTCACGGCTTCGGTGCGGATCGGATCGGGCACGCCGACGACCGCGACCATCAGCACCGCCTCGTGGCGCATGATGCAATCCTCGATATCGCCCGGCCCGATCCGGTAGGAGCCGGAGGAGATGATGTCGTCGTCGCGGCCCTGGAACCAGAGATAGCCGTCCTCGTCGCAATGGCCGGTGTCGCCGGTGAGGAGCCAGTCGCCGGCGAATTTTGCCGCCGTTTCCTCCGGCTGGCGCCAGTAGCCGAGCATCATGACGGGATCGGGCCGCGCCACCGCGATCAGCCCCGGCATGCCCGCGGGCAGGGGCTCGCCCTCGGACGAGACCACAGCGACGCAGTGGCCCGGCACGGCGCGCCCCATCGAGCCCGGGCGGATCGGGAAGAGATCGGCATTGTTGGCAACGAGCAGATTGGCTTCGGTCTGGCCGTAGAACTCATTGACCGGAAAGCCGAAGGTCTCAGCGCTCCAGTCCAGCATGTCGGCGCCGAGCGTCTCGCCGCCGCTGCCGATCGAGCGCATCGCGTAGCCGAAGCGGCGGGGCTCGCGGACCTGGCGCATCAGCTTCAGCGCGGTCGGCGGCAGGAAGGCGTTGCGGACCCTGTGCCGGGCCATCAGCTCGAAGGCGGCCTCGGGGTCGAATTTGCGGGCGCGCGAGGCCAGCACCGGCACGCCGAAATAGAGGCTCGGCAGCAGCACGTCGAGCAAACCGCCGATCCAGGCCCAGTCGGCCGGAGTCCAGAACAGGTCGCCCGCCTGCGGGAAGAAGGCCTGCGGCATCTGCACGCCCGGCAGATGGCCGAGCAGGACGCGATGGGCATGGAGTGCGCCCTTTGGCTTTCCCGTGGTGCCGGAGGTGTAGATGATGACGGCGGGATCGTCGGCGCGGGTGTCGATCGGCGTGAAGGCGTCGGAGGCCCTTGCCATCTCGCTCGCGAGGTCGAGCGTGCCGCCGGGGCCGGGACCGTCGGCCAGGATGATCAGCCGCAGCTCCGGCAGGGCGTGGCGGATCGCCTCGATCTTCGGCAGGTTTTCGGCATCCGTGATCAGCGCCGCTGCCCCGCTGTGCTGCAGCCGGTGTTCCAGTGCCTCGGGCCCGAACTGGATGAAGAGCGGCAGCGCGATGGCGCCCAACTTGTAGACCGCGAGATGGGCCATGGCGGTTTCCGGACGCTGCGGCAGCAGGATGCCGACACGCTCGCCCGCCGCGACGCCGTGCCCGCGTAGCAGATTGGCGATGCGGTTGGAGGCGCGCCTGAGGTCGTCGAAGGAGAGCGTGACGAGGCCTGCCGCTTCGTCCTCGTAGAGCAGCGCCGGCCGGCCAGTGCCATCCGCATGGCGGTCGCAGCAGGCGACGCCGATGTTGAAGCGTTCGGGGATGGCCCAGCAAAACCGCTCGAGGGTTTCGCCATAGGTCGCGTGGCGCTGGAGCATCGGCCTCACCTGCTGTGTCCTGGAGCGGGATTTGGCGTGCCCCGTGCAGCGCTGGCAAGGCCCAGTCATGCAGGTTTGTCGGGCGGAACAAAGCCGGGGCGGGTGACGTTCCGTCGCCGGCCATCGGGCCGCCGGAGATGCAAGTCTTGTCGCTGCCTGCCCTGAATGCCCTCAATTTCTTCATGGCCGATGTCCGCGACGGGCTCGGCCCCTTCCTTGGGGTCTTTCTCCAGGAGAAGGGCTGGGGGCCGCAGGATATCGGCCTGGTGATGACGGTGGGCGGGCTCGCCGGCATGGCGGCGACAACACCGCTGGGCGCGCTGGTCGACCATACGCGCTTCAAGCGGGCGGTGATGATCGTCGCCTCGCTCGCGATCATCGCGGCGACGCTGACCATGCTCTATGTGCCGAGCCTCAAGGTCACCGTCGGCGCGCAGATCGTCCAGGGCGTGGCCGGGGCGGTGATCGCACCCGCGATCGCCGCGATCACGCTCGGCCTCGTGCGCCAGGCGGGCTTCGCGCGGCAGCTTGGCCGCAACGAGGCTTTCAACCATGGCGGCAACATGTTCGCCGCGCTGGCGGGCGGTGCGCTCGGCTATGTCTTCGGGCTGCAGGCGGTGTTCTGGTTCATGACCGCGATGGCGGTGGGGGCCATCGCCGCGGCGCTGATGATCCCGGCCGCGGCGATCAACCACGAGGCGGCCCGCGGCTGCGAGACCGGCGATGTCGAGGTGTGCGAGGGCTCGGGCTGGCGCATGCTGCTGACCTCGGCGCCGCTCGGCATCCTGGCGCTGGTCATGATGCTGTTCCATCTCGGCAATGGCGCGATGCTGCCGCTGCTCGGCCAGTCCATGGTCGCGAGCGGGCGGGGCGACCCCAGCACCGCGACGGCACTGACCGTCGTGGTGGCGCAGCTTACCATGATCCCGATGGCGCTGCTGGGGGCGAAGCTGGCGCAGAGCCGGGGCTATGGCTTCGTCATCGTGCTCGCCCTGCTGGCCCTGCCGCTGCGCGGGCTGATCGCGGCCTCGATCCCCGGCTTCTGGGTGCTGGTGCCCGTGCAGATCCTCGACGGTGTCGGGGTCGGGTTGCTCGGCGTCGCGCTGCCGGGCCTCGTCGCCCGCATTCTGCGCGGCACGGGACATTTCAATGTCGGGCTCGGCGCCGTGATGACGGTGCAGGGCATCGGCGCCTCGCTGAGCCCGACGCTGGGCGGCTGGGCGGCGCAGTCCTTCGGCTACGGCCCGGCCTTCCTGGCGCTGGGGGGCATCGCGGCGGTGGCGCTGGCGGTCTGGCTGGTCGCGACGATGGTGTTCGACGGGGCGTGGGCGGGGCGAGCCCAACCGGGGGATTCGATCGCTGCAGCCAGCGGCTGACAGACGGGCTCCGGAGTGTTATACGGGATGTATAACGGGAGCTGAGCCTATGAACGAGACTGTGGCGCTGCGGGACGGTCAGTCTGTTGCTGACGTCGTCCAGCTTCGGAAAATCGGAAACTCGGTCGGCATCATCCTGACCAAGGACATTCTGGCGCGCTTCCGCCTGGCGGAGGGGGACCGCTTCACGGTGGTCCAGCAGCCGGGCGGCGAAGTGAAGCTCGTTCCCTATGACGATGTTCATGCCCGGGGCATGGAGATCGCTCGGCAGGTGATGAAGGACTACGCCGGCACCATGCGCGAACTGGCGAAATGACCGAGCCGCTCTGGCTTCCCGTCGATCTCGTTCAGGACATCCATTCCGAACAGTTGGCGCTCTATGGCGGCCCGGAGGGGCTTCGCGACGCGGGGCTGCTTGAGTCCGCCCTGATGCGTCCGGTGAATCGCTTTGCCTATGGCGAAACCGATCTGGCGGCACTTGCTGCAGCCTACGCCTTCGGGATCGCCCGCAATCATCCCTTCATCGACGGCAACAAGCGCGTCGCGTTTCTCGCCATGATGACGTTCCTGCGTCTGAACGGCATTCGCTTCGCTCCTTCCGAAGCGATGGCCGCCGCCGCCATCCTCGCGCTGGCCGCCGGCGAGGTCGAGGAAGACGGGCTGACGCGCTGGATTCGCGACAACTGGCCCAAGGATGCGCCGGCATAAGGACACCCCGATGACCCAACCCATCTGGATCGAGGCCGCGATCAACGGGCCCTGGGGCGTGGCTCGGCAGCCGGGCATCCCGATCGCCATTCCCGACATCGTCGCGGACGGGATCGCGGCGGTCGAGGCCGGCGCGGCGATCGTGCATCTGCATGTCTACGACCTCGAGACCGGGCGCCAGCGCGACGACTGGGAGCTCTATGCGAAGGCGATCGAGGGCATCCGCGCCAGGGTCGACGCCATCGTCTATCCGACCATCCCGATCGTCGGCTCGGCCTATGCCGGCGACATCATCGGGTCGGGCCGCTACACGCATCTTGAGGAACTGGCCAGGCGCGGGCTGGTCGAATGGGGCGTGCTCGACCCCGGCTCCTGCAACTGGACGACCTTCGACGGCATCCCCGAAGGCGAGGCCGGCTTCATCTACCAGAACCCCGGCGAGCATATCCGCGAGGGCATGGCGGTGGCGCAGGCGCACAGGATCCATCCGAGCTATGCGATCTACGAGCCCGGCTTCACGCGGCTGGGCGCGGCGCTGGCCAAGGCCTATCCGGGCCTGCCCACGCCGATCTACCGGCTGATGTTCTCGGACGCCTTCGCCTGGGGCTTCCCGCCGCGCGACTGGGCGCTCGATGCGCATCTCAAGCTCCTGGCGGAGGATGCGCCCGAGGCGCCGGTAATGATCGCGGGGCTGGGCGTGGATCTCACCGGGCTGATCCCGGCGGCGGTCGCGCGCGGGGTGCATGTGCGCGCCGGGCTGGAGGATGCACCCTTCGGCTGCGGACGGACCAATGCCGATCTGGTGGCGGAGACGGTGCGGTTGGTCGAGGCGGCCGGCGGGCGCCCGGCCAGCGTCGCGGAGGTCAGGGCCCGGCTGAAGGCTGTGGGCTGAGCCCGCCATGGCGACGACGACCTGCGATGTCGTGATCCTCGGCGCGGGCCATAACGGCCTCGTCTGCGCGCACCGGCTCGCGAAGGCGGGGCTGTCGGTGACGGTTCTGGAGCGGCGCGGCGTCGTCGGCGGGGCGGCCGTGACCGAGACGTTCCATCCCGGCTTCCGCAACTCGACCGCGAGCTACACGGTCAGCCTGCTGCGGCCCGAAATCATCGCGGCGATGGAATTGCCGCGCCATGGCCTCCGGATCGTCGAGCGGCGCATGGCGAATGTCCTGCCGCTGCCGGATGGGCGCCATCTCGCGGCCGGTCCGGGCCGGACGGCGGCCTCCGTCGCCGCCTTCTCGGAGCGCGATGCGCAGCGTCTGCCGGCCTATGAGGCGCGGCTGGAGACGGTGGCCGCCGTGCTGCGCGATCTCGTGCTGCAGGCGCCGCCCAATCTGGCTGAGGGCGGCTGGCTGGCGGCGCTGCCGGATCTGATCGATGCCGGCCGGGTGGCGCGGCGGCTGTCGCGGCTCGATCTCACCGCGAAGCGCGACGTGATGGACCTTTTTACCAAATCGGCCGGCGACTGGCTCGACGGCTGGTTCGAGAGCGAGCCGATCAAGGCGCTGCTCGGCTTCGACTCGGTCGTCGGCAACTATGCCAGCCCCTACACGCCGGGCTCGGCCTATGTGCTGCTGCACCATGTCTTCGGCGAGGTGAACGGCCACAAGGGCGCCTGGGGCCACGCCATCGGCGGCATGGGCGCGATCACGCAGGCGATGGCGAAGGCCTGCGCGGAAGCCGGTGTCGCGATCCGGCTCGACAGCCCCGTCGCCGAAGTGCTGAGCGAGAAAGGCCGGGCGGTCGGTGCGGTGACGGAGGCCGGCGACGTGGTGCGGGCGCGCGCGGTCGTCTCGAATCTCCATCCGCGGCTGCTCTTCGCCAAGGTCGATCCGGCGATCGTCCCTGCGGATTTCACCGAGCGGATGACGCGCTACGCCTCGGGCTCGGGCACCTTCCGGATGAATGTCGCGCTGTCGGAGTTGCCGCGCTTCACCAGCCTGCCGGAACCCGGCGACCATCACACCGCCGGCATCATCATCGCGCCGAGCCTGGCCTACATGGACCGGGCCCATGCGCAGGCGCGGCTCTCAGGCTGGTCGCAGGAGCCGATCGTCGAGATGCTGATCCCGTCGACGCTGGACGACACGCTGGCCCCGCCGGGCTGCCATGTCGCGAGCCTGTTCTGCCAGCATGTCGCGCCGGTGCTGCCCGACGGTCTCGACTGGGAGTCCTGCCGCGACACAGTCGCCGATCTGATGATCGAGACGGTCGACCGCCATGCGCCGGGCTTCAGGGCCTCGGTGGTCGGGCGGCTGGCGCTCTCCCCCGCCGATCTGGAGGCGCGCTTCGGGCTGGTCGGGGGCGACATCTTCCATGGCCGGCTGACGCTCGACCAGCTCTTCTGCGCCCGGCCCGTGCTCGGCCATGCCGATTACCGCATGCCGGTGCCCGGCCTCTATCTCTGCGGCTCAGGCGCCCATCCCGGCGGCGGCGTCACCGGCGCGCCGGGGTTCAATGCCGCGGCGGCGGTGCTGGCGGATCGGCGGCGCAGGCGGTTCTGAGGTGCGATTTGGGCCGGTGGATGCGCCAGTAGGTTTGACGTCGGCAACGGCTTCGCCAAGGCATCCGATCGCCGGGCTGGTCCGCGGGCAGCTAGTGCGCCAGAAACCAACTTAGCGCTGGATAAAAGTTGGCGGCAACGTCAATCAGTTCATCCCTTTCCTGAAAATACCGGCTGTCCCCGACCTGCGTTCATAGACCGCAAGATCGAGGTGATTCATGACCCACTCCCATTTCGGCTTTGCGAGCGGATCAATACCCGCATCCTGAAAAAAGTCGCGCTGGAATTCCGCCGTGTCGATCAACGGGTCCGCCGCTGCTACGCAGCGCGCATAATTCTGCGCGGCAAAGACCACCGGAAGCGAATGACCCGACGTAGCGATCCCCGGTCCCTGCATAACGACCGATCCGGGCGGCGCCCCACGGATCGAATGCTCGTCGAACACCCGCCACAGGCGCTCGCGCTCCGGCGTCAGCGAACCGTCCGGGTTGGTCTCGAACACGGAATGCTCGAAAAGGCCGACAACGATGAACTGATCGCGCGTCACCTGCGCCAATAGAATCTCGTTCGTGCGCGTCGCGAAACCGCCAGGCTCAATGGTTAGGCTCGGGTGGAAATGGTGATAGCCCATGGCGTTGAGCAGCATATCCTTATCTGCCCAGCGTTCTTCGACCGTTGCTCCCTGCGCGCCCGCGTTCGGGCTGAAACCGCGCGTATGCGGTTGCAACGACAAATGAGGCGTAAGATCGTCCCCCCGCTCCACCTTCTCCAGAAACGGAGCGACGATACTCTGCTTGGCGCTCCAGGCGGGATGCGCCGCGGCTGCCGGATCAACGACGACCGCACGCGGGCGCACGCCAACGTAGCGGATACGCCAATTGATGTAGTCGACGAGCAGCGAGCCGAGCGATTTCTGTTCCAGCGCGCGTAGACTCGCCGCGTCGTTGGGGAACCGCGGGATCTGTCTGGCAAGCTGTTTACGGAAGGCGGCAATGCGCTTGGGCTCGGCAGCAGGTACGGTCATGCTAACTCGATCAGCCAGAGGATTTCTTTAGCAATATCGCTAGCTTGGCGATGCCCCAAATCGTGGCGGCCGAACCGCATGAGTAGCTCCGCCAAATTTTACATCCGCAGGCAGCTTAAATAGAACGTAACGGCAATTTTTTTGAGCGGCTAATTCTTATCTTTCAACAGGCTCAGGCTTACGGTCTTCCACGCATTGCCGCTCGACGTTGCTTATCCGCCAACTGCTTTTTTGCCCGATTGGATCGCGGCCCAGCCCCTTCTCGCCCGCGTGGTTCACGCGGATATTCATCCACGCGCTGGCTACGAGTATTCTGCTTGTGGCCAATCAGGATTCTGAACTCCTGTTGCCTTGCTCGCAGCTTTGCAATTTCGTCCTCAGTGAACGGGTGACGATGTATCCCTACGAGGTCTTCGGAGCCGCCCTTGCGGCCTGTGACCTGTGGTGGTGCATCGACACCAATGCCAACCACAATGTCCAGCTCCGGATAGTCCAGTAAGAGGATATTGCAGTAGTCAGTGAGGAACATCGCTCTCACTTTCCGGTAGTAATTGTATCCACCCTGCTCATCGTAATCTGGTGTGAATGCGATGACGAGAATAACGTAACCGCAACGCCCTGAAGCGGCGCCCTTGCCAGGAAGCATAGCGCGCGCAAATTGAGGTGCCTTTGTCTCTATGACCGTATTGTACGCATCAATGATGCCTTGTCCTAGTAGACGGCGATAGGTCCGTGGTTCACGTGCCATCTCTCTCAGAGCAGGTTCGACATCATCCGGTGCGTGCTCTCGGCGAAAGGGATGTATCGCTGTACCGTCGATGATCGTCTTCGTGAAAACGTTGATAAGGGTATCCCAGTTGTAAGACACCTTATCGGCTTCACGGCGCCTCTCGAATTCGGGCCGGGTTACGAAGTCTTCAAACAAACTTCCGTCGATGACTACGGAAGAGCCCGGAGGGAACGGCTTGCCGTTCTCTTGGACGAAGCCATGCTCTCCATCTTTCCCGACACGCTTGAGATAAAACGCCAACAGGTCTTGCTCGCCATGGCACGACATGATGAGCCCAGACCGGATGGCTTCAGCCCTGGCCCGCAGATAGTTCGTAAAGTCGGTGACGGTATCGAGGAGGTCGAAGACAACCTCACATGCGGGGCGATCGAACACGTGGACAAAAGGCCCGCCAGGATCAACATCGCCGACGGCAAAAAGCATATCTCCCGGCATCGATGAGATAATCAGCGAGCCGTCGGGGTCGTTGTAAAAGGTCTTGCACGCCTCGACCGCTCCCAGCGCGATCACCACGCCATGTACTCTCCGGCGGCTTATTGGCGGAAGCTCGATGGGCAGCCTTTCGGTGCATTGCTTGTCGAGAAAAATCTTGTCGGGAAACTCGCGCAGCCACCGCTCGGCGCCCCGGATTTGGGCGACAGATTTGGCAATGGCCTCCCTGTGCCAACGCTTCCAGCACACAGCGGGATCAGCGTGCGATGTCCATTGAATGGTCTTGTCGCTGAAGATGATGACGTCATCGCCGCAAACAACAAGAAGGTCGCATAACTCCTTGCCGTCGCCCTTCCCGCCCTGCTTCTGCTCTCGAAAGACGTTTGGATAATTCCACAGATTCAGGAAGGTTCGATCTGCAAGGTCTGCAAGATACTTTTCCGACTCTGTCTCGCCCGCGCTGCGGCTAATACCCCTCATCAGTGACCAACTCGCTTATGGATTGCATGCCGCTTCATCCTCGGCCCCGATGGTAGCGCCGCATCAGCAGGCCCAGCCGTCAGGAGCGCCATACGCAGCCGGAACGTGCTGTCTTCATCATCGGACTGTCCCGGATGCGCCCCTTGCACGCCCACACGACACCCATAATGCGGCGCGAGCAAGCTCGAACGACCGACAAAAATCAAACTCCATTCCTGAAGTAGTCACTCACTGCTCATCGCCAAACTGATCCACCTAGAAGCGGACGCCTTCAGATATCGGAATAGGCGAGAACAGCCATTCGCGAATGTCAGGGCCAGGCCGCCGCCCCGACCCACACCCTCCCGCCGCCGCGAGACGACCCGCCACATTGGCCCCGGGACGACGCCACCCTACATAGGAGCCCAGCCCGCCCCCGAAAGCGCCCCGCCCCATGTCCGACCGCGACTCCGAAGCCAACCGCTTTTCCGCCCGCGCGGCGCGCTATGCGCGTGTCGGGGCCAATGTCGGCGGGGTGGCGGCGCGGATCGCGGGCGCCCGGCTGTTCGGGATGGAGGGGCGTGACGCCTCCAATGCCGAGGCGCTGGCCAAGGCGCTGGGCGGCCTGAAGGGCCCGATCATGAAGGTGGCGCAGCTCGTCGCCACGATCCCCGATGTCGTGCCGCCGGAATATGCCGCAGAATTGCAGAAGCTGCAGTCGCAGGCGCCGCCGATGGGCGCGGCTTTCGTCAAGCGGCGGATGATGGCGGAGCTGGGCGCCAACTGGCGCGCGCGCTTCGGCGAATTCGATCTCCAGCCGGCGGCGGCGGCCTCGCTGGGGCAGGTGCATCGGGCGACGACGCTGGAGGGCGTCGCGCTCGCCTGCAAGCTGCAATATCCGGATATGGAATCGGCTGTGGAGGCCGACATCGCTCAGCTCGACATCCTGTTTGCGCTGCACCGGCGCATGGACCCGGTGATCGACACCAGCGAGATTTCCAAGGAGATCGGCGCCCGCGTCCGCGAGGAGCTCGACTACCAGCGCGAGGCCAAGCATATCGCGCTGTATCGGGAGGTGCTGGTGCAGACGCCGGAGATCCGCGTGCCGGCGCTGGAGAGCTCGCTCTCGACCAAGCGGCTTTTGACCATGCACTGGCTCGAGGGCGACGGCATCCTGACCCACAAGCAGGACGAGCAGCAGGCGCGCGACCGGATCTCGACGGCGATGTTCAAGGCCTGGTGGCGGCCCTTCAGCCATCACGGCATCATCCATGGCGACCCGCATCTGGGCAATTACACCGTCTTCTCGGAGGACGGCGCCCCGCAGGGCATCAACCTGCTCGATTATGGCTGCATCCGCATCTTCCCGCCCTCTTTCGTGGGCGGCGTCGTCGATCTCTATCGCGGCCTGCTGGAGGGCGACGAGGCGCGCGTCGTCCATGCCTATGAGGTCTGGGGCTTCAAGGGGCTGACCAAGGAGCTGGTCGACACGCTCAACATCTGGGCGCGCTTCATCTACGGGCCGCTGCTGGAGGATCGGACGCGCCGCATCGCCGAGGATGTCAGCCCCGCTGAATATGGCCGTCGCCAGGCCTTCGAGGTGCATCAGGCGCTGAAGAAGCGCGGGCCCGTAACCGTGCCGCGCGAATTCGTCTTCATGGACCGTGCCGCGATCGGTCTCGGCGGCGTCTTCCTGCATCTCGACGCGGAACTGAACTTCCACCGGCTGTTCGAGGCCGAGATCGAGGGCTTCCGGATCGAGACGGTCGCAGCCGACCAGGCCTCGGCGCTGGCGCGGGCGGGGCTGGTGGCGACGGCTTAGGGCCGGTTCGCAGAACGCCTATCCCACCCTCATCGTCATTCCGGACAAGCCGCGAAGCGGCGCCGCTCCGGAATCCATCATAGGGCACCGTCCGGCCCTATGATGGATTCCGGGTCTGCGCTTCGCTTGCCCGGAATGACGGTGAGGCCTTCATTCCGGTGGTCGAACGGCTCTTTCCCGATTCGGCGCTTGCTTGTGCGGCGTTGGGCGGTCTAGATCGCGCGCTTCCCGTCCAGCGTTTCCGGAAGCGCTTCCCGCCATGGCCACCACCTCCGCGCCCGTCGCCATCATCATGGGCAGCCAGTCCGACTGGGCGACCATGCGCCATGCCGCCGAGACGCTCGATGCGCTCGGCATCGGCCATGACGACCGCATCGTCTCCGCACACCGCACGCCGCAGCGCATGGTCGAGTTCGCGACCGGCGCCAAGGCCGAAGGCTTCAAGGTGGTGATCGCGGGGGCAGGCGGCGCGGCGCATCTGCCGGGCATGACGGCGTCGCTGACGCCGCTGCCGGTCTTCGGCGTGCCCGTCGAATCCAAGGCGCTGTCGGGGCAGGATTCGCTGCTCTCGATCGTGCAGATGCCGGCCGGCATCCCCGTCGGCACGCTCGCCATCGGCCGGGCCGGCGCGGTCAATGCGGCGCTGCTGGCGGCGGCCGTGCTGGCGCTGTCGGACGAGGCGCTGGCGGAGCGGCTCGACGCCTATCGCGCCCGCCAGAGCGCGGCGATCGCGGAACGCCCCGTGAAGGACGAGGCGTGAGCGCGCCGGTGGTCGAGGGTCAGCCGCTGGCGCCCGGCGCCGTGCTCGGCATCATCGGCGGCGGCCAGCTCGCCCGGATGATTGCCCTCGCTGCGGCCGATCTCGGTATCGCCAGCCATATCTTCGCGCCCGAGCCGGAAAACCCGGCCTTCGACGTGGCGGCGGCCAGGACGGTGGCGCCTTACGAGGACGAGGCGGCGCTCGCCCGCTTCGCGGATGCCGTCGACGTCGTCACCTATGAGTTCGAGAATGTGCCCGCCGCGACGGCGGCCTTCCTCGCCGCCCGCAAGCCGCTGCATCCGGGCGCGCATGCGCTGGCGGTGACGCAGGACCGGCTGAGCGAGAAGCGCTTCGTCTCCGAGCAGGGCCTGACGGTGGCGCCCTTCCGCGCGGTGGATTCGCTGGCGGATCTCGAGGATGCGGTCGCGGCGCTGGGGCGGCCTTGCGTGCTGAAGACGCGCCGCTTCGGCTATGACGGCAAGGGCCAGGTCAAGATCCTGCCCGGGACCGATCTGGCGGAAGCCTATCAGGCGATCGGCCGTCAGCCTGCGGTGCTGGAGGGCTTCGTCAGCTTCGCCCGCGAGGTCTCGGTGGTGGCGGCGCGCGGGGCGGATGGCAGCTTCGCCGCCTTCGATCTCTGCGAGAACGAGCATCGCGACCACATCCTCGCCTTCACCCGCATCCCGGCGCAGGTCTCGGCCGCGACGGAGGCCAGCGCCATCGAGGCGGCGCGGCGGATCGGGGCGGCGCTCGGCTATGTCGGCGTCTTCGCGGTCGAGATGTTCATCGTCGGCGAGGGGCCAAGCGAGAGCGTCGTCGTCAACGAGATCGCGCCGCGGGTGCACAACTCCGGCCACTGGACCAGCGAGGGCGCCCAGACCTCGCAGTTCCACCAGCATGTGCGCGCCGTCTGCGGCTTCCCGCTCGGCTCGGCGGCCCGTCGCGGCCGGGTCGAGATGGAGAACCTGATCGGCGACGCGGCGCTGCGCTGGCGCGAGCTCCTGGCCGAGCCCGGCGCGCATCTGCATCTCTACGGCAAGCGCGAGGCGAGGGCCGGCCGCAAGATGGGCCATGTCACGCGAATCTGGCCCGAGCAGGGCTGACGGCTCACAGCACCCGCTGCAGCCGCTCGCCGCGGGCGAGCCAGAACGCCTTCAGTGGCGCCGGGACGATGCCGAAGCTGCGATAGAGGAACAGGGCGAAGGCGCCGGGCTCGGCGCCGCCGCTTTCCCGATAGGGCGCCATCAGCCGCTCCAGCACAACCTTGCGATGGCGCTTTCGGGCGGCCGGTCGCAGGGCCGAGGGCGGCGTCTGCATGATCAGCTGGATCAGCCGGTCGAGGATGGCGTCGTCGGTGGTGCCGGAGAGGCGCGCGAGCTCGGCCTCCAGCACCGCCTGTTTGGCTTCGGCGAAGGTCGCGCCCTTGGCATAGGTCTGCTCGACGCGCTGCCAGGCGGGGATGGCGAGGTCGTTGGCGAGGATCATGATGCGCCGCTCCGCCTCGGAATCGTGCGGCCGTTCGGGACCTGGGTCTGGCATCGATTTTCCCGGTTTCACGGCGTGGACAGCCGCTGGCTTTTCTGTTATCCGCACGAACCTTCGAAGGGTCTGCCTCGCCGATCCTCCGTCCACCCTTATTAGACCAACCCGCTAAAGACGGACACTCACGTGCAGGTTCTCGTTCGCGACAACAACGTCGACCAGGCTCTCCGCGCCCTCAAGAAGAAGCTGCAGCGCGAAGGCGTCTTCCGCGAGATGAAGCTCCGCGGTCATTACGAGAAGCCCTCCGAGAAGAAGGCCCGCGAAAAGGCCGAGGCCGTCCGCCGCGCCCGCAAGCTGCAGCGCAAGAAGCTCCAGCGCGAAGGCCTGCTGCCGGCGCCGGTGAAGCCGAAGCGCCCCTGATCTCGTCAGGGCTGCGGCATCTCGCCGGCCCGCGATGATCTGAATCGACCCGACCGCGCCTGGAGCCTCCTCCGGGCGCTGTTGCTTTTCCGGCGGCGTTAACCAAGTCTTGGCACTGGCGGGCGTTCTGGTGAACGGGGCGCTTTCGGTTGGGGGAGCGCGATGACGCGGTGCCGGCCCGAGGGGCGGCACGGCAGACGAGCAACGGAACCGGACCGATGAGGCAGAGCATGATGCGTGGCGGAAACTGGCTGGCGGCTGCGGGCCTGGCCCTGACGCTGGCGGGCTGCGACACCGTTTCGACCATGACGGCCCAGCCGATCGCGGAACTCGACACCGCCTCGGCGGCCGAGGCGAGCGTCAATATCGGCTCGCTGACCGAGGTCATCAATCGCAATCCCAACAATCCGGGCGCCTACAACACGCGCGGCGCTGCCTATGCCCGCGTCGGCCGCTTCTCGGACGCCATCGCCGATTTCACCAAGGCGGTGCAGCTCGATCCCAACCTCGCCTCGGCCTACACCAATCGTGGCCTGGCGCTGCGCCAGAGCGGCCGCAACGACGCGGCGCTCGCCGATTTCAACAAGGCGACCAGCGTCGCGCCGAACTACGCGCCTGCCTTCATCGCGCGGGCCAATCTGCTGCGCGCCCAGGGCAACAGCCAGCAGGCGCTGGCCGATCTCAACACCGCGATCCGGCTCAACCCGGAATCCGCCGAAGCCTTCCATGCGCGCGGGCTGGTCTACCAGAAGGAAGGCCAGCACCAGTACGCGATCTCCGATTTCGATTCGGTGATCGACCGCAATCCCTACAACGCGCCGCCCTATATCGCCCGCGGCCAGAGCCTCAACGCCATCGGCAAATACGATTCGGCGCTCGAGGACTTCACCGCCGCGCTCAATGTCGACAACCGCAGCGCCGATGCCTGGGCGGGACGCGGTTTCGCCCAGGAGAAGCTGGGACAGCGCTCGGAAGCCTCGCAGAGCTACCAGCGCGCTCTGGGGCTCGACGGCAACAACGCGGCCGCGCGCGCGGGGCAGGCCCGTCTGGGCGGGGGCGGCGGGCTTTTCCGCAGCTGATCACTCGACAGTGCGGCTCTCCGCGGCCTGAACGGTTCCTCGGATCGCCTCCGCCAGGAAGCGCCGGACCTCCGGCAGCGCGCCATGGGCCGGCAGATCCTCATGCCCGCCCCTGGGAAAGCGCAGGAAGCGCTTGGGGGCGTTGGCGAGGCCGTAGAGCGCCTGACCCTGGGCAAAGGGGATCACCCGATCCCGCTCGCCATGCAGCACCAGCAGCGGCGCCCTGACGCGGTCGATCACCGCGTCCGAGCGGAAGCTGTCGAGCATCAGCCAGGCGACCGGCACATAAGGATAGATGCCCTGCGCGACCGCGACGGTGGAAAGGTAGGGGGCCTCCAGAACGACCGCGGCCAGCGGCGCTTCGGCCGCCAGTTTCAGCACCACGCCGGTTCCCAGCGATTCGCCATAGCCGATCAGCTGTGCCGCGCCGAAGCGCTCGGTGGCGAAGCCATAGGCGGCGCGGGCGTCGAGATGCAGCCCGGCTTCGCTGGGGCGGCCGGTCGAGCCGCCATAGCCGCGATAGCTGATGGCGAGGAGGCCCGTGCCGTCCTCGGTCAGAGCGCGGAAGCGCACGACGCGGCCGGGGCTGCCGAGGTTTCCGGCATTGCCGTGGAAATAGAGGACCACCGGCTTGCCGGATCGCGGCGGCACCGCCCATCCGATGATGCGCTCGCCGTCGGCGGCGGTCAGGGTCACTTCCTCCGCCGCGGGCAGCCCGGCGGCGGCGAGATCGGCGCGGGCGGGATTGCGCGGAAAGACCAGATCGCGCTGCCGGACGAAGAGCAGCCCGAGGACACCGAGATAAACGGCGAGGGCGAGGCCGAGGAGGCGGGTCAGGATCATCATCACCGCGATTCTCCCCCAGCAAGGTGGCGATCGCGCGACGTTCAGTCGAGGCGCTTGAGCATCTCGTAGGACACGGCCTCGAAACCGGCGCGGCGATAGGCGCGCAGCGCCGGTTCGTTGCCCGTGAGCGCGCCGAGCAGCAGCGCCCGGCAGCCACGCTCGCGGGCGAAGCGCTCCGCCTGCGCCAGCAGCATCTGGCCGATACCGGTGCCGCGCTCCCGCTCCGCGACCACGATGTTCTCGATCAGGACATGGTCGCGCAGGTCGTCATGGACGTAAGGCCCCGTGCGGCCGAGCCGCAGGGCGAGATAGCCGAGGCAGGCGCCGTCCCGCTCGGCGATGAACTGGGCGCCGCCATGATCGCGCGTCTGCGCGCTGTCGGACTCGAGCAGCGCCACGGCTGTGGCGGGGCCGCTGGCGCGGGTGCTGCTGAGATCGGCCTCCCAGGCGGCGAGCTGCAGCAGCAGCCCGGTCACGGCCTCGCGGTCGCTCTCGCGCATCGGGCGGATGGTGGCGGTCACGGTGAGGCGGACTCCCAACGAAAAAGACCGGCGCGAGGCCGGTCTTTCGCAGCGGTCAGGGGTGGTGGCGTGTCAATGCGCCATCGCCTTGACGATGTCGTCGGTGACCTTCTTGGCGTCGCCGAAGAGCATCATCGTGTTGGGACGGAAGAACAGCTCGTTCTCGACGCCGGCATAGCCGGCGGCCATGCCGCGCTTGATGAAGAGCACGGTCTTCGCCTTCTCGACGTCGAGGATCGGCATGCCGTAGATCGGCGAGGACTTGTCGGTCTTGGCGGCCGGGTTGGTGACGTCGTTGGCGCCGATGACGAAGGCGACGTCGGCCTGGCCGAATTCCGAGTTGATGTCCTCGAGCTCGAAGACCTCGTCATAGGGCACGTTGGCCTCGGCCAGCAGCACGTTCATGTGGCCGGGCATGCGCCCCGCGACCGGGTGGATGGCGTACTTCACCTCGACGCCCTCCTTCTTGAGGAGGTCGGCCATCTCGCGCAGCGTGTGCTGGGCCTGCGCCACCGCCATGCCGTAGCCGGGCACGATGATGACCTTGCCGGCGTTCTTCATGATGTAGGCGGCATCGTCCGCCGAGCCCTGCTTGACCGGGCGGGCCTCGACCGCACCACCGGCGCCGGCGGCGGCATCGTCGCCGCCGAAGCCGCCGAGGATGACCGAGAGGAAGCTCCGGTTCATCGCCTTGCACATGATGTAGGACAGGATCGCGCCCGAAGAGCCGACCAGCGCGCCGGTGATGATCAGCGCCATGTTGCCGAGCGTGAAGCCGATGCCCGCGGCCGCCCAGCCCGAATAGGAATTGAGCATCGAGACGACGACGGGCATGTCGGCGCCGCCGATCGGGATGATCAGCAGCACGCCGAGCGCGAAGGAGACCAGCACGATCAGCCAGAAGACGACATGGCTCTCGGTCTTCAGGAAGATCAGCAGCAGCACGAGCAGCGCGATGCCGAGGCCGATATTGATGCCGTGCCGCTGCGGCAGCATGATCGGCTTGCCGCTCATGCGCCCGTCGAGCTTGAGGAAGGCGATGATCGAGCCCGTGAAGGTGATCGCGCCGATGGCGACGCCGAGGCCCATCTCGAACAGGCTGGCGCCGCTGATGCCGCCGACCTTGCCGATGCCGAAGGCGCTCGGCGCGTAGAGCGCGGCCGCCGCCACCAGCACCGCGGCGAGGCCGACGAGCGAGTGGAAGAAGGCGACGAGCTGCGGCATCTGCGTCATCTGCACGCGCTTGGCCATGACCGCGCCGATGCCGCCGCCGATGGCGATGCCCGCCACGACCAGCAGCCAGCCGGAGAAGCCCGCCGGCGGGAAGAAGACGACCGTGGTGGCGATGGCGATGCCCATGCCGACCATGCCGTACAGGTTGCCCTGGCGCGAGGTCGTCGGATGGGAGAGGCCCCTCAGGGCCATGATGAAGAGGACGCCGGCGACGACGTAGAGAAGGGCGGAGAGATTCGCGGCCATCGGCGCTCAGCCCTTCTTCTTGTACATGGACAGCATCCGCTCGGTGACGAGGAAGCCGCCGAAGATGTTGACCGCCGCGAGGACCAGCGCGAGGAAGCCGAAGATCTTGGCCCAGACCGGGCCGTCGCCCAGCGCGGGCGCCGCCTCGACGCCGACCGCGAGCAGTGCGCCGACGACGATGACCGAGGAGATCGCGTTGGTGACCGACATCAGCGGGGTGTGCAGCGCCGGCGTCACCGACCAGACGACGTAGTAGCCGACGAAGACGGCGAGCACGAAGATGGCGAGCCGGAACACCGTCGGGTCGACGAAGCCGCCGGTCGCGGCGCTGGCGCCTGCGGCGAGGCTGTCGGCGTGCTGGGCGGCGAGATCGGCAGCCTGACGCGCCGCGGCGGCGACGGAGCGGGCCTGCTCGAGAGCCTGTTCGGAAGTCGGATTAGCCATTGGTGACGCTCCCCTCGACGGCCGGTGCGGGCTCTGGTTCTGGCTTGGGCGCGGGCTTGGCCGCGAAATTCGGATGGATGACGGCGCCGTCGCGGGTCAGGGCGGTGGCCTTGACCAGCTCGTCGTCCCAGTTCACCGCGACCTTCTTCTCGGCCTTGTCGATCAGCGTCTCGACGAAGGCGAGCAGGTTCTTGGCGTAAAGCTGCGAGGCCGTGGCCGCGAGGCGGCCGGGCACATTGAGATGGCCGACGATGCGCACGCCATTCGGCGTCACCACGACCTCGCCGGGCTTGGCCAGTTCGCAGTTGCCGCCGCGCTCGACCGCGAGATCGACGATGACGGAGCCGGCCTTCATGCTCTCGACCATGGCGGCCGAAATCAGCTTCGGCGCCGGGCGGCCCGGGATCAGCGCGGTGGTGATGACGATGTCCTGCTTGGCGATATGGTTCGCCGTCAGCTCGGCCTGCTTGGCCTGATACTCCTTGGACATTTCCTTGGCGTAGCCGCCGGCCGTCTGGGCCTGCCTGAACTCCTCGTCCTCGACGGCGAGGAACTTGGCGCCGAGCGATTCGACCTGCTCCTTGGTGGCCGGGCGCACGTCGGTGGCGGTGACAATGGCGCCGAGGCGGCGCGCGGTCGCGATCGCCTGCAGACCGGCGACGCCGACGCCCATGATGAAGATGCGCGCGGCGGGCACCGTGCCGGCCGCCGTCATCATCATCGGCAGGGCGCGACCGTATTCGGCGGCGCCGTCGATGACGGCGCGGTAGCCGGCGAGGTTGGCTTGGGAGGAGAGCACGTCCATCACCTGCGCGCGGGTGATGCGCGGCATGAACTCCATGGCGAAGGCCGAGACCTTGGCCTTGGCGAGCGCCGCCAGTGCCGCCTCGTTGCCATAGGGATCCATGGTCGCGACGACCAGAGCGCCGGCGGGCAGGCCCTTGATCTCGCTCTCGGCGGGACGGCGCACTTTCAGCACGATGGCGGCGCCGGCGAGCGCGGCTGCGGCGTCGGCCGCGATGGTCGCGCCCGCGGCCTCGTAATCCGCGTCCGAGATGCCGGAGGCGAGGCCGGCGCCGCTCTGCACGGCGATCTCGGCCCCGAGGCTCTTGAATTTGCGGACGGTCTCCGGCGTCACGGCGACGCGGGTCTCGGCCCCTTGCGTTTCGGCTGGCACGGCGATGCGCATGGCGGCGGAACCTCTCGGCGCGGGTGGTCGGTCGGACGGGATCAGTGCGGGGCGGAGACGAGCAGCAGCGCCAGCAGCAGCAGCGCCAGCGGCACGGCCGGCGCGCGCCAGCCGATCGACTTCGCGGCGATGCCGACGCCGGTGGCGACGAGCGTCAGCAGCGTGCCGATGATGGCGATGCCCCAGGCGTGCTTGGTGCCGCCGACGGCGAGCGCCGCCACGATGGCGAGGCAGGCGACCGTCCCGACCTCGGAGAAGTGGATGAAGCCCTGATAGGTCCGCTCGTGCTCGCGGTAGTCCATCTGCGGAATGTCGGAGGCGGAGTGTCCGTGATCGGCCATGGTCTGATCCTGAGAAAAAGCTCGTCGCATGCCGTGTAGCGCACCTGCGGGAGGTCGGCAACGGAGCGCCGCGGCCGGGTTTCCGCAAGGGCGGCCCGTCTCCGCAGCGAAACGCCTCTACTGCAGCGGATGGGCCATGTAAATCGATTTAATTGGACGAAAAGCCGGGTTCGCGGCGGTGCTGCCGCAGCTCAGGCGATGATGTCGGGCGTCAGCGCATCCTCGATCTGCGAGATGCGGTCCTTGAGGTAGAGCTTGCGCTTCTTGAGCCGCTGCACCTGGACCTGGTTGATGGCGCCGACGCGCTCCAGCGCATCGATCGCGCTGTCGAGGTCGCGATGCTCCTCGCGCAGACGCGCCAGTTCCGTGGTGAAGGCCTCGATCTCGTCAGCACTGAGCTCGAATCCCATGGAGTGCCGCCGTCCCATCATCGCCGCGATTGGCCGCGACTATGGTCAGACGCCGGGCGCCCCGCAAGTGCGGGGATCAGCGGCGCCGTCGGAGCTGGTCGCATTCGTGACGTTACGTCAAGAATCCGGTGACGATCACAGAATGTCATGCGGCGTTCCCCAAAACCGCCGCAGACGTGGAGCCGGCTCTATGTCACACTGACGTCGTCAACCGCTCATCAGGAGGATCCAGATGTCGCTGCAGACCCATCTCGTCGAACTCGAACGCAAGCACCGTCAGCTCGAGGAAGCCATCGCCCAGGCCGTGGCCCGCCCCTCCTCCGACGGTCTGACCGTGGTCGAGCTGAAGCGAAAGAAGCTGCTGCTGAAGGAGGAGATCGAGCGGGTGCGGCAGACCATGCCGGACCGAACGCTCCATTGAGCGCCGGCCCACCGGGCCGAAGTTGTGTCGCGTGTTCCGGCCGGCCCCGAAAGGGGCCGGTTTTTTCTTGGGCCTCGCCGGGCCCGCCATGGCGCGCCGGAACTTCCGCTTCGCGTTCCTGTTGGGGCTGCACCACAGCAGGATGGACGGAACGATGCGGCTCGACCCGAATGGATGCGCTGGCGCCTGCCGTGATGGCAGACATGCCCGTGGAGAGGCGCCCTCGCGCCGGTCGCTGCTGGGGCTCCTCGCTTCCGCCAGCGCCTTCGTCGCGCTGCCGGCGGGGGCGCAGGCCCCCGCGCCGGGGCCACAGAAGAGCTTCGGCTATGACGATGTCGTGGCGCGGGCGCGCCAGCTCGGCGAGCGGCCCTTCGACAGGGAGAGCGCGAGCATTCCCGCCGAGCTCTCGCAACTGAACTATGACAGCTATCGCGAGATCCGCTTCCGCCGCGACAAGGCCTTCTGGCGCGAAGGCGGCTCTGATTTCCGGCTGCTGCCGTTCCATCTCGGCTTCCTGCACGACAAGCCGGTGCAACTCCACATCATCAGCCATGGCGCGGCGATGCCGATCCCCTTCACCACCTCGCTGTTCGAATACGGCAAGGTGCCGGTGCCCAAAGGGCTCTCGCCGTCGCTTGGTTTCGCGGGCTTCGCGGTGACGACGAATCTCAACGATCCGCGCGTGCAGGACGAGGTCATCTCCTTCCTGGGCGCGAGCTATTTCCGCCTCATCGGCCGCGGCCACCGCTACGGGCTCTCGGCGCGCTCGCTGGCGCTCGACATCGGCGGGACACAGCCGGAGGAGTTTCCCTTCATGCGGGCGCTCTGGTTGGAGGAGCCCTCGCGCGCTTCCACCGAACTCACGATCTACGCGCTGCTCGATTCGCCCTCGGTGGCCGGTGCCTACCGCTATGTCGTCAGGCCCGGAGCGACGACGCATGTCGACGTCACCGCCACGATCATCCCGCGCAAGGCGATCGAGCGCATCGGCATCGCGCCGCTGACCTCGATGTTCCAGGCGGGCGAAGGCGATCTCGCCCAGCGCAGCGATTTCCGCCCCGAGATCCATGATTCGGACGGGCTGATGATGCAGGCCGGCAGCGGCGAGTGGATCTGGCGGCCGCTGCGCAACCCGAAGGCGCTGCGCATCTCGAGCTTCGGCGACAGGAATCCCAGGGGGTTCGGGCTGATGCAGCGCGACCGCGACTTCGGCAACTACCAGGACCTCGAGGCGCATTACCATGCCAGGCCGGGTTACTGGGTCGAGCCGCAGGGCGAGTGGGGCGAGGGGCGCATCGAGCTGATCGAGATCCCGACCGACAACGAGGCTTTCGACAACATCGGCGCCTGCTGGACACCGAACACGCCGCTGCCGACCGGCGAGCCCTCCGAATTCCGCTATCGCATCACCGCCCTGTCCGCGACGGACGCACTGCACCCTTACGCGCAGACCCAGCACAGCTTCGCCGGTTCGGACGTCGAGGACGGGCATGCCGAGGGCCACGGCACCAAGCGCTTCATCGTCGATTTCGCCGGCGGCGATCTCGGCTACTATCTCGCCGATCCCGGGCGTGTGGAACTCGAGGCCTCGGTGACGGCGGGCTCGATCGGCACGCGCATCCTGCAGCCGAACCCGGCTGCGGGTGGCTTCCGCTGCATCGTCGATGCCAGCCTGCCGGACGGGCAGACCGCGGAGCTGCGGCTGTTCCTGCGGGCTCGCGGGCGGACCCTGTCGGAAACCTGGACGAGCAGCTGGACCGCGCCCGCTCCGCCCGCGGCCGTGCCGGACCCCGCGCCTGCCCCGCCGTCTCCGGCCAAGAATTGAACGCGGCTACAGCGCCTTCGCCATCTCGCGCAGGCGGAATTTCTGGATCTTGCCGGTCGAGGTTTTCGGCACCTCGGTGAAGACGACCGTCTTCGGACATTTGAAGGCGGCCAGGTGCTGCCGGCACCAGGCGACAATCTCGGCCTCCGTCGCGGACTGGCCGGGTTTCAGCTCGACGAAGGCGCAGGGCGTCTCGCCCCATTTCTCGTCGGGCCGCGCGACGACGGCGGCGGCCTGGATCGCCGGGTGCTTGTAGAGCGCGTCCTCGACCTCGATCGAGGAGATGTTCTCGCCGCCGGAGATGATGATGTCCTTCGAGCGGTCCTTCAGCTGGATGTAGCCGTCGGGGTAGCGCACGCCGAGATCGCCGGTGTGGAACCAGCCGCCGGCAAAGGCGGCCTGCGTCGACTTCGCGTTCTTGAGGTAGCCCTTCATCACGACATTGCCGCGCATCATGACCTCGCCCATCGTGGCGCCGTCGCGCGGAACGGGCCGCATCGTTTCGGGGTCGAGCACGTCGAGCCCTTCCAGCGCCGGGTAGCGCACGCCCTGGCGCGCCTTCAGCACGGCCTGCTCGGGGGCCGGCAGGGCGTCCCAGTCACGGTTCCAGTCGTTGACGACGGCGGGGCCGTAGCACTCGGTGAGCCCGTAGAGATGCGTCACCTCGAAGCCGGCCTGTTTCATGCCGGCGAGCACGGCCTCCGGCGGCGGGGCGGCGGCGGTGAAGAAGGAGACCGTCTGCGGAAAATCGCGGCGCTCATCGGCGGGCGCGTTGAGCAGAGCCGACATCACGATCGGCGCGCCGCAGAGATGGGTCACCCCATGGTCGGCCAGCGCGTCATACATCGCCTTCGCCCGCACCTGACGCAGGCAGACATGGGTGCCGGCGACCAGCGAGATCGACCAGGGGAAGCACCAGCCGTTGCAATGGAACATCGGCAGCGTCCAGAGATAGACCGGGTGCCGGCCCATCTGGCCCGTGAGGATGTTCGAGGTCGCCAGCAGATTGGCGCCGCGGTGGTGATAGACCACGCCCTTGGGGTCGCCGGTCGTGCCGGAGGTGTAGTTCAGTGCGATCGCATCCCACTCGTCGGCGGGCATCACCCAGGCGAAGTCCGGATCGCCGGTCGCGATGAACGCCTCATACTCGACTGTGCCGAGCCGCTCGCCGGGGCCGTCATAGACGGGGTCGTCATAGTCGATGACGAGGGGCTTTGCCTTGCACAGCGTCAGCGCCTCCCTGATCGTCTTCGAGAACTCCCGGTCGGTGATCAGGACCTTGGCTTCGCCATGGTCGAGCGAGAAGGCGATGATCGCGGCGTCGAGGCGGGTGTTGAGCGTGTTGAGCACGGCGCCGCACATCGGCACGCCGTAATGGCATTCGAGCATGGCCGGGGTGTTGGGCAGCATGGCGGCGACCGTGTCGTTCTTGCCGATGCCGTGGCGGGCGAGCGCCGAGGCGAGGCGGCGCGCGCGGGCATAGAACTCGGCATAAGAGCGCCGCAGGGGCCCGTGGATGATCGCGGTATGGTCCGGATAGACGCTCGCTGCGCGCTCGAGGAAGGGCAGGGGCGAGAGCGGCTGGTGGTTGGCCGGGTTGCGGTCGAGATCGGTGTCGTAGGCGGATGTCGTCATGCGGTGTCCCCTCCCGTTCGGCTTAGCCTCTGCGGGCCTTCACCGTAATCCATCCCTTTGTCCGATAGGGCGCAAGGGGGCAGGGGCATCTCGCGTCAGAGCCAGTGGAGCCCCTTAAGCCCGTCATAGGTCAGCTTCAGCCCGACCAGCAGCAGCAGGCTGTAGATGATCCGGTAAAAGCGCTTCACCGGCACCTTCCGGACCAGCCAGACGCCCGCCACCGTCGAGACGATCGCGACCGGCAGCAGCGCCAGCGAGGCGGTAAGGTTGGAGGTCGTGAACTGGCCGAGCGCGATATAGGGGAAGACCTTGATGACGTTGATCAGCGCGAAGAAGATCGCGCCGGTGCCGACGAAGACGGCCGGCGGCAGCCGCAGCGGCATGGTGTAGATCTGGTAGGGCGGCCCGCCGGCATGGGCGATCATGCTGGTGAAGCCCGAGAGCGCCCCCCAGAACGTGCCCTGCGGAAAGTTCGACCGCGTCGGCGGCCGCTCCGCCTTGCCGCCGGCGACGAGATTGCGCAGCGCGAAGACGACCGAGATCAGCCCGACCGCAAGAACGACGGCGCCATCCGCCACCCGCGCGGCCAGGAGATAGCCCGCGAAGATGCCGAGTGCGGCACCGGGCAGCAGCGTCGCCAGCGTGCGGCGGTCGAAGTCGCGGCGGTAGGACCAGACGGTGACGACATCCTGAGACATCAGCACCGGCAGCATGATCGCGGCGGCCGTCACCGGCGAGACGACCTGCGCCATCAGCGGCAGCGACAGCAGGCCGAGCCCGGAAAAGCCGCCCTTGGACAGGCCCATCAGGATGACCGCCGGCACCATGGCGGCGAAGAAGGCGGGGTCGAGCAGCATCGCGTGGGGGGTCCGAAAGGCTAAGGGCGGCCGTTGCGCCAGATCAACCGTGGCATCTCCCGCGCCGCGGTAGAAGATCAAGGGCGCGGGGGCGCCATGTGCGAAAGTCGCTCTCGACGGCGCGCCGCGCCTCTGTGAAGGGATGGCGACAACAAGAACCGAGGGGAGGGTGCCATGACGGAGACGGGCCGCTATGGCGAGGTCTATCGGCGCTGGCAGGCCGATCCGGAGGCGTTCTGGGCGGAGGCTGCCCGGGCGATCGACTGGATTTCGCCGCCGCAGCGCATTTTCGATCCCGCCCAGGGGGCCTATGGCCGCTGGTTTCCGGACGCGACCTGCAACACCTGCTTCAACGCGCTCGACCGGCATGTGCGCGACGGCCGCGGCGAGCAGCCGGCGCTGATCCATGACAGCCCGGTCACGGGCACCAAGAGCGTCTTCAGCTATGCGCAGATGCTCGACGAGGTCGGAGCGCTGGCGGCGGTCCTGCAGGATCTCGGCGTCGGCAAGGGCGACCGTGTCGTCCTCTACATGCCGATGGTGCCGGAGGCCGCCTTCGCCATGCTGGCCTGCGCCCGCATCGGCGCCGTGCATTCCGTGGTCTTCGGCGGCTTCGCGGCCAAGGAGCTGGCGACGCGCATCGAGGACGCCAAGCCGCGCGTGATCCTGGCCGCGACCTGCGGCATCGAGCCCAGCCGCGTGGTCGAATACAAGCCGCTGCTCGACCAGGCGATCGAACTCTCCGCGCACAAGCCGCAGACCTGCCTGATCCTGCAACGGCCGCAGGTCGAGGCCTCGATGCACGCGACCCGCGACAAGAACTGGCGCATGCTGGTCGCGGCCGCCAAGGCGCAGGGGCGACGGGCAGAGTGCGTCCCCGTGGCGGCGACCGACCCGCTCTACATCCTCTACACCTCCGGCACGACGGGGAAGCCCAAGGGCGTGGTGCGCGACAATGGCGGCCATCTGGTCGCGCTGAAATGGACGATGGACAATCTCTACGGCGTGAAGCCGGGCGAGGTGATGATCACGGCGTCGGATGTCGGCTGGGTCGTCGGCCACAGCTACATCGTCTATGCGCCGCTGATCCAGGGCGCGACCTCGGTGCTCTATGAAGGCAAGCCGGTGGGCACGCCCGATGCGGGGGCCTTCTGGCGCCTAATCGCCGAGCACAAGGCGGTTGTGCTGTTCACGGCGCCCACCGCCTTCCGCGCCATCCGCAAGGAGGACCCAGAGGCCAGGCTGCTGCCGGCCTATGATCTCTCGCATTTCCGGGCGCTGTTCCTGGCCGGAGAGCGGGCCGATCCCGACACGCTGGTCTGGGCACAGGACATCCTGAAGGTGCCGGTGATCGACCATTGGTGGCAGACCGAGACCGGCTCGCCGATCGTCGGCAATCCGATCGGGCTGGAACTGCTGCCGGTCAAGCCGGGCTCCCCGACGGTGCCGATGCCGGGCTACGACGTGCAATGCGTCGACGAGGGCGGGCGGCCGGTGCCGGCCGGCACGATGGGCGCCATCGTGATCAAGCTGCCGCTGCCGCCCTGCGCCCTGCCGACGCTGTGGCAGGCCGAGGAGCGCTTCGTCGAATCCTATCTCGCGGCCTATCCGGGCTTCTACAACACCTCGGATGCCGGCTTCATCGATGCCGACGGTTATGTCTTCATCATGGGGCGCACCGACGACATCATCAACGTCGCGGGCCACCGCCTCTCGACGGGGGGCATGGAGGAGGTGCTGGCCTCGCATCCGGCGGTCGCCGAATGCGCCGTCGTCGGCATCCGCGACGCCGTCAAGGGCGAGCAGCCCTGCGGCTTCGTCGTGCTCAAATCCGGCATCACCCAGAGCCCGGATGCCGTCGAGCGCGAACTGGTGGCGCTGGTGCGCGAGAAGATCGGCCCCGTCGCCGCCTTCCGGCTGGCGCTGACGGTCGGGCGGCTGCCCAAGACGCGCTCCGGCAAGATCCTGCGCGCGACGATGAAGAAGATCGCCGATGGCGAGGACTATGCCATGCCGGCGACCATCGAGGACCCGGCGGTGCTGGACGAGATCGGGCAGGCGCTGAAGGCGCAGGGGCTGGGATAGGGCATCCGGCGCGGACCGCCCTAGAGGCCGATGGTCGCGCCGTTCCATCGCAGCAGGCGCTTTGGCCATTCCAGCCGCATCAGATCCTCGCCGATGATCAGCGGCCCGGCATAGCCGCTCGCGCGAATCTCCTCCGCAACCAGCGCCGTATCGGCCGCGGGCGGCACGATATGGGTGATCGCCAGGGCTTTCGCCCCGCTCCTGCGTGCCAGCTCGCCGACCACCTGCGGCGTCATGTGGTAGCTCTTCACGGCTGCGACGGTGGCGGCCGTGCGGACGCCGGCGACGACCGGCATCTGGCTCTCGACATAAACTTCGCTGACGAGCAGATCGCAATGCTCGGCGGCCTGCTCGAGCGTCGGCGTGAGGCGGGTGTCGCCGGAGAATACGATCCGGCTCGTGCCGTCGCTCAGCGTCAGCCCGAAGGCCGGTTCGACCGGCTTGTGGTCGACCAGGAAGGCCGTGACCGAAAGACCCTCGATGCCGGCGACCGGCCCTTGCTGCAGTTCCTCGAAGACGACATCGAGGCCGCTGGCATCGGGACGCTGCTCGAAGGCGATGCGCAGGCGGCGTTCGCGCGCGAAGGCCTCGTACTGATCCCGCAGATTGGCCAGCGCAGGGGCCGGCGCCAGCACGCGCCAGGGGCGGTTGCGGCCCTGGTGCCAGGAGGAGATGACGAGCTGATAGAAATCGACCAGATGGTCGGAATGCTCGTGGGTGACGATCAGCAGATCGATGTCGGCGCCGCGATGGCCGCTCGCCACGAGTCGTTGGCTGACGCCCGAGCCGCAATCGATCAGCAGCTTGCAGCCGCCGGCCTCGACGAGATGGGAGGGACCGGCGCGCCGCAGGCTGACAGGCGGCGCGCCGGTTCCGAGAAAGGTGAAGGCTAGTCCGGCACTCATGCCGGCAAGGTGTCAGGGCGCGCCGCCATCGGCAAGCCGCCGCCGCCTCAGGCCTCGTCGTCCTCGTCGACCGGACGCTTCATCTGCTTGAGCTTGGCGAAGACGGAGTCGACGTCGATCGCCGCCTCTTCCTCGCGCTTGGGCTTGCCCATGTCGGCGAAGGTCTGGCTCAGCGGCGCGGGCTCCGGCGCCGTGGTCTCCTCGGCCGGCAGCAGCGTCGAGCCGATCTCGGCGACCATGGCCGGGCGATCCTTGGCGGCGCGGCCGACCTCGAAATCGAGGTCGATCTGCGAGCACAGGCCGAGGCTGACCGGGTCGATCGGCGAGAGCGTCTGGGCGTTCCAGTGGGTGCGGTCGCGGATCTGCGCGATCGTCGACTTGGTCGTGCCGATCAGGCGGATGATCTGCGCGTCCTTGAGCTCGGGATGGTTGCGCAGCAGCCAGAGGATGGCGTTGGGCCGGTCCTGCCGCTTCGAGACGGGGGTGTAGCGCGGGCCCTTGGTCTTCTTCATCTCGGGCACCTTCACCTTGCGCTCGGCGAGCTTGAGGTGGTGGGCCGGGTTCTTGCTGGCGCGCTCGAGTTCCTCGCGGGTGAGCTGGCCCGAGGTGATCGGGTCGAGCCCCTTGATGCCGGCCGCGACCTCGCCATCGGCGATGCCGCGGACCTCGAGCGGGTGGAGTTTGCAGAACTCGGCGATCTGCTCGAAGGTCAGGGACGTGTTCTCGACCAGCCAGACCGCGGTGGCTTTCGGCATCAGCGGAGGTAACGACACGGGGCTGTCTCCTGGAATCTCGGAATCCGGCGCTGGGGCCGGGTCAACGTCGCGGGCAATAGCTCTCGGGCGCCGACCGGCCTCCTCGGCCGGCCATCCAAATCATCGACGATGAACAGGATGGCCGGCTTATAGACTCAGCCCGCCCGGCTGTCCAAGAAAAAGCGGTGCGGCGCAGGGTGGTTCCGGCCGGTGGCGCCTGGCCCGGCAGAGCGGTAACCTCGGCGCAAACGAGCCGATGGAGCCACCGATGTCGCTGTTGTCCGACGATGACCGTCCCAAGCCCAAGCCCGTCCACGAGATCGGGCAGGATCTGTCGATGCTGTCGCTGGCGGAGATCGATCTGCGCGTGGCGGCGCTGCAGGCCGAGATCGAGCGGCTGATCGAGGCGCGGGCGAAGAAGGACGCGTCGCGCAGCGCGGCCGATGCGTTTTTCCGGAAACCCGGCTGAAAAAGCGGCTGATGGCGTCCGCGTTAAGGGGCTCTTAACGATTCCAAAGTATGAATCGCATCATCCAGTTTGTCTGGATGCGAGTGGCTCCTGCCCGCTCTGTTTGACGCCTCCCTGTTGACCTTCGAGCCGCCTCCGGGCGGCTCTTTTTTTATGGTCTCTACCCGCGTTAAGGTTAACCGGACGTTACCGACGCGGCCTCCGGCCATCGGCGCTATCCTTGCGACATCGACGGCATGAGCCGTGACGCGTGCCATGCGGACACGGCGTTGTGCCGATGGGAGACAAGGCCATGAACGACCTGCTGATCCGCGAGACCACCAGCGACGACGGCGCGATCTCCTTCGCGCGCGGCTTCGTGAAGTCCGATGCCTTCATGGCGCTGTTCCGCGAGGGCATGGGCCTCGTCGAGCAGACCGCCGCCTATCTCGACGGCGAGGGCCGGACCGCTTCGGCCGCCCTGCCGCGCGAGGTTGCGCTCGGCTATGCGACCGAAAGCATGCGCCTGACGACACGGCTGATGCAGATCGCCTCCTGGCTGCTGGTGCAGCGGGCCGTCGCCGAGGGCGAGATGACGGCCGAGCAGGCGCGCGCCGAAAACGCCAAGGTCCGCATCCCCGAGACCGGCGTGTCCGGGACGGCGGCCGAGCTGGAGCGCCTGCCGCAGGGGCTTCAGGACCTGATTGCCCATTCCTTCCGGCTGCAGGCCCGCATCCGCCATCTCGAAGGCCAGATGAGCGCACCCGCGCCGACCGAGAAGACCAATCCCGTCCAGGACCAGCTCGCCAGCCTGCAGGCCCGCCTCGGCCTCGCACTCTGACGATTCTGCGCGCGGCCGATCGCCGCGCCCGGCAACCGCCCAAACGAAACGGCCCGGTCGAAAGACCGGGCCGTTCTTGATTCAGATCAGCGCGGGCGGGCGAACCCGCCGGCAGATCACTTCTTGCCGAGGGCGCCGATGGCGGAGAAGCGCGAGTTGAAGCGCGACACGCGGCCGCCGCGGTCGAGCATCTGCTGCGAGCCGCCGGTCCAGGCCGGATGCGTCGTCGGGTCGATGTCGAGGTTCAGCGTGTCGCCCTCCTTGCCGAGCGTCGAACGCGTGAAGTATTCCGTGCCATTGGTCATGACGACCTTGATGGTGTGGTAGTCGGGGTGGATGCCGGTCTTGGCCATGGCTAAATCCTCAAACGTCGAGAACGGGCGTGGTCGACAAGCAGGCAAGCCTGCCCGGCCCGTCGAAAAATTCGTATGAGCCTGTCGTGAAGTCGCGTGCACATATCTCAGCCGGGCCGACAGCGCAAGCAGAACAGGACAAAGACGCGTGCCCGCAGCCGAAAAAGACGACACCAAAGCACGGCCGGATTTCCGTTCCCTGGCGTCCTTCTGGCCCTATGCCCTGAGATATCGCGGGCGGATCGCGCTCGCCCTGCTGGCCCTCGTCATCGCCTCGGCGGCGACGCTGGCGCTGCCGGTCGCGGTGCGGCGGGTGATCGATGTCGGCTTCTCCGGTGGCGAGCAGCAGCTCGCCAACAGCTATTTCGTGCTCCTGATCGGCGTCGTGGCGGTGCTGGCGCTGGCGAGCTCGGCGCGGTTCTACCTCGTGATGACCGTCGGCGAACGCATCGTCGCCGATCTGCGCGCCGACGTCTTCTCCCATCTGACGCGGCTGGAGCCCGCCTTCTTCGATTCCAGCCGGGCCGGCGATCTGGTCTCGCGGCTGACCGCCGACACGACGCAGATCAAGGCGACTTTCGGCTCGACGGCCTCGATCGCGCTGCGCAACGCGATCATGACCATCGGTGCGCTCTCGCTGATGATCGCGACCAGCCCGCAGCTCTCGGCCATCGTGATCGGCGCGATCCCGCTGATCGTGCTGCCGCTGGTGTTCTCCGGGCGCTCCGTGCGCCGGCGCGCACGGGCGGCGCAGGACCGGCTGGCCGACGCCTCCGCCTTCGCTTCGGAGGCGGTCGGGGCGATCCGCACCATGCAGTCCTTCGGTGCGGCACGGCAGACGGCGGCGCGCTTCGGCAAGGCCTCGGACGACGCCTACGACGCCTCGCGCGCCGCCACCGCCTCGCGTGCGCTGCTCTCGGGCGTCGCGATCTTCCTGGTCAGCGCCAGCGTCGTCTGGGTGCTGTGGACGGGGGCGACGGAGGTGTTCGAGGGGCGCATGACCGGCGGGCGCCTGTCGCAGTTCCTGCTCTATGCTGTGCTGGCGGCGAGCTCGCTCGGCCAGCTCTCGGAGGTCTATGGCGACGTCTCGGCGGCTGCGGGAGCCGCCGGTCGCCTCGGCGAGATCCTCGCCCTCAAGCCGGCCATCGCGGCGCCGCCGAACCCGGCGCCGATGCCGCAGCCGGCGCGCGGCGAACTCGCCTTCGAGGGCGTTTCCTTCAGCTATCCCGGCCGCAGCGTCGAGGCGCTGTCGGATCTCAGCTTCGCGGTGCGGGCGGGCGAGCGCGTCGCGCTGGTCGGCCCCTCGGGCGCCGGCAAGAGCACGGTGCTGCAGCTGGCGCTGCGGTTCTACGATCCCAGCTCCGGTCGCGTCCTCGTCGATGGGATGGCGGGGCCTCTGGTCGATCCCGAGGCGTGGCGGCAGCGCTTCGCGCTGGTGCCGCAGGAGCCGACCGTCTTCGGCGTCTCGGTACGCGACAACATCGCCTATGGCCGCCCCGAGGCGACGCAGGCCGAAATCGAGGATGCAGCCCGGCTGGCGGCGGCGGACGGCTTCATCCGCGATCTGCCTCAGGGCTACGACACCATCGTCGGCGAGCGCGGCGTGACGCTGTCGGGCGGCCAGCGCCAGCGGCTCGCCATCGCGCGCGCGGTGCTCAAGGACGCGCCGATCCTGCTGCTCGACGAGGCGACGAGCGCGCTCGATTCCGAGAGCGAGCGGGCTGTGCAGGATGCGCTCGACCGGCTGATGCGCGGCCGCACGACCCTGGTCGTCGCGCACCGCCTCGCCACCATCCTCTCCGCCGACCGCATCCTGGTGATGGAGGACGGCCGGGTCGTCGAGGAGGGCACCCATGCCGAGCTGAAGGCCCGCGGCGGGCTCTATGCGCGGCTGGCCTCGCTGCAGTTCGGTCTGGAGGCCGCCTGAGCGAAGCTCCGCGGCCCCGCGCTCAGGAGCTCAGGTTGATCGTGTACTTGCCGGCGTTCGGCACGGTGCCCTTGAAGCCGACGCTGCGCTCGCCCGAGGCGCAGGTGCCGCCGACGATCTCGCGCGTGATCGCGCGGGACGGCACGCAGAAGGTCTTGTCGACGCCGGACTGGGCCGGCCAGTGCAGGGTCCGGCCTTCCTTCTCGGCATAGTAGTAGAACAGTGCCGTGTTCCAGCGCGCGACGCTCTTGCAGCCTCCGGCGGGAATCGTCTGCCAGGCGGTCAGCGTCCATTTCTTGGTCGTCTGGGGGACATGGGCCAAGGCCGTGAAGATCTTGGACCCGGTCTTGTTGCAGAAGACGATTTCGGTCTGCTGCTGCTGGGCCAGGGCCGGCGTACCGACCGACATCACGGCGGCGAAGGCCACCAAGGCTGCAATCCTCATCAAAATCCCCTGCCATCCACGCTCGGTCCCGGACGCATCTGACTGCCGTAACGGCAGCTTTGTCAAATTGACCCGAAGGTGATGAGGGAGCGCGATCATCCTACCGGGCTCGATGCCGTGCGGGGCTCGATGCAAGGCTTCAGAGCTTTTGCGCCAGGCCACGGCCGCAGGCCGCCTGGCCGAAACAAGCCAGGATGGCCTCGTCGAGCTGTGCGGAACGCTTCCCGTCGAGGACGACGTCGGGCAAACCATTGTGGCGCAGAAAAATCTGCAGGCGGAGGATCGCGCGGAGGCCGCCGGCAGCGAGAACATACTCGACGTCCTTTAGAGCCTCGTCCCGCTGCCCTGCCGACGCCAGGATCATGGCTCGCTGGAATGTCAGTCTGCCGAAGCTGGGATGTTTCGGTGGGAGCAGGTAGGGTCCTCCCGGCGGCCCGATCATGCTCGACAGGTCCGCCAGCGCCCGGTCGAGCCGGCGGGCGCCGACATTGGCCAGAACGCGAGCGTGGAGACTCTCGAAATTCTGCGGCCGGGCCTCCAGCAGAAGATCTGCTTCGGATGCCGCGGCCTCGAAGCGTTCCTGCCTTAGATAGATTTCGGCTCGCGATAGCCGCGCCCGCCAGTTGCCTTCGTCCCGGAGAGCGACGTCGAGATCCAGCTCTGCCGTTTCCCATTGTCCTGCCGCGATCAGGATCAACGCGCGGACCCAGCGAGCGTCCGGGTCATCGGGAGCTGTCGTCATGGCGAACTCGATATGGCGCAGGGCCTCGGGCATCTGGCGGACCTGCAGGTGCAGATAGGCCGAGGTGCTGTGTACGGCTGCATTCGACGGATCGGCCTTGAGGGCCTGATCGAGATCGCGGCGGGCGGCTGCGAAATTGAACTGGGACAACAACAGGCGGGCGCGCAGATGGAGTGCATCCACCGCGCCCGGCTCTGCGAGAATAGCTGTATCCAGTTCGTGCAGGGCCGCCTCGACCCTGACGAATCCGAGCAGGCGCCGGGCCCGCTCGATCCGCGCTGCCGTAGCGGCCGCTGCGGACAGGCCTGACGTCTCCACTTGCGGGGGATCGCAGGCGCCGTTGCGCTGCGCCAGGAAGTCTGCGCCGCAACGATCGCCGCCGATGAGTCGGAAGGGACCCGACCGGCCGAGATCATTGGCGGCGAGGCAGGGCCAGGCGGCGAGCGTCAGGAGGAGCAGGCTACTGCACAGGCGCTTCATGTCGATCACGGCGTCCGGCAGTCGGGATCGAGCGAACAGGCCTTGAGCGCGTCCCGCAGCAGAGGCGTCAGCGTTTCGGGCCGCTTCCTGTCCGCATAATAGCCGGCCTTTTCGAGGCGCCCGAGATGACGGGACATCAGCGAAGGATCATGAAGAATCGCATTAGCGAAGCTTTCAAACGCTTCGTCGAACCGGCTCAACTCCCTCAGGGCGTCCCCTCGCTGCTGGTACGCCAAGCCATCCTCCGGATCGATGTCGAGGGCGTGATTGAACGAGGCCACCGCTTCGGGAAAGCGCTGGAGGCGCATCAGCATCAGGCCCCTGTTGTATCGGTAGGTCGACACATTCGGGGCGATGCTCGTCAGGATGTCCCAATCCCGCAGAGCGTCGATCTCGCGCCCCTTCTGGCGAGACAGGAAGCTGGCGCGTGCCTGATAGGCCTGGATACTCGGCCGGTATGAAACGCCAGCGTCGAGGTCGGCACCGGCCCGGTCGGGGCGGCCGCTACCTTCATGGAGCCATGCTCTCAGCCCCAGCGCGACGATGTGAAAATCGAGCAACGAGCCCTCCTCGTTGACATACCCCGCACGGTTGATCTGCCGGGGTGGCAGGGCGATCAGCCTGTCGGCGTCCCGAAACGCCTCCCGCCAGCGACCGAGGCCGGCATTGGCCTCTGCCCTGAAGAGCAGGGCAAAGGGCTGCTTCGGGTCGATCGTCAGCGCCTTGTCGAGCATCCCGAGCCCGTCCTCGGCTTGCCCGCGCCCGACCATCAGGGTGCCGAAGACCGCGAGGGCACGGGCATTGCGCGCATCAAGGCGCAGCGCCGTCTCCAGATCGGCCACGCCGCTAGGCTCATCTTTGGCCCGGAATTTTGTGTTGGCCCGGCTGACGTAGAACTCGCTCTCCCTAGGGTTGAGCGCGATGGCTTCCTCATAATCCTCGGCGGCCGCGTCGATGCTCCCGGTGCGGTGGCGTCCCCGGCCGCGAACGAAGAAGGCTTCCGCACGCTGCTTGGGGGTCAGCTTGGGGTTCTGCAGCCTCTGCGTGCAAGGTAATTCAACCGACTCGGGAGCTTCTTCCATGGCTCGCAGCGTGCAGACACCGGTCGTATGCTGCTGCTGCGGCGTTGCTGCACTCGCCGATAGACTGGCAGCAAACAAGCTCGCTCCAAACCACGACACAAGACGCAGCAGACGCACCGGCGAAGCTCCTGGCTAGATGCAGCCTGCTTACACGGTATGATCTAACGGTCGCTCAAGATGATCCCGGAATGCGATGCTGTCATGTTCATCGAAACGCAACGCATTCGTCCATCCCCTGCCGTTCGCTCGCAGCCTCACAGCCCATGCGTCCGTGGATAGGCGCTCGCGGGCGGGGAGGCCCAGCCTGCGAGCAGCTCGGGTTCCGTGCGGTAGATCTCGACCCTGAGGGGATAGCAGGCGGCGGCGTCGCTCGAATGGGTCGCGCTGCAGTCTCCGCCCGGGCAGGCGGAGAGCGCGCCGAGCAGGTCGATTTCGGCGAAGAACTCGATGTAGTCGCCCGGCCTCACCGGGCTCGCCTTCATGAAGTACTGATGCGTGCCGCGGGTGAAGCCGGTGCACATGAAGACGTTGAGCACGTCATGGACATGCCGCTCGGCCTCCGTCACCGGCAGGCCCTTGGCCTTCGCCAGCGCGCGCGTGAGGTTGGAATGGCAGCACTGGTGATAGTCGCCGCCCGAGAGCAGGCGGTTGGTGTAGGGGTCGCAGCGCGTCCCGATGACATCGTGCACGGCGCCGCCGTCGGCGTCGATGCCATACCAGGCGAGGGTGTCGTGGGTGATCGTCGCCAGCGGCCGCAGCGCGGGCAGGCCGCTCCAGAGCCGGTCGCCCGTCGAGACATGGGTGGCGTGGAGCTGGCGGGTCTTGCCGCTGAAGAACCGCTCGGAGAGGTCGTGCGCGTTCCAGAGGTTGAGATCGCCGACCTGAGGTCCGTCGACGCCGACGATACGGAAGAACTGGCCGGCCTGGACACGAAACGCTTCGCCATCGCGGGGGGCGACGACGATCTCCTCGATCTTCGCGAGATGCTGCCGGGCGCGTGCGAGCATCGCCATGTCGGGCTTCGGCAGGCCCTCGACCGGATAGCAGATGGTCAAGGGCCGGGAGCGGCGGGCGGCGGCGTCGGCGGGCTCAGCGAGAGGCATGGCGGGCTCCGGTCGGCAGCGGTCAGCGGGGCGGCAGCGCGGCGTAATAGGCGGCGAGCGCCGCGATCTCCTGGACGCTCATATGGCGGGCCATGTAGCGCATCTCCTTGTGGGCGCGCTTGCCGCTCCGGAACGCCATCATCTGGTTGAAGAGATAGCGCTCGTTCTGGCCGGCGAGATGCGGCACCTCGGTGTCGCGGGCGATGCCGTCGAGACCGTGACAGGCGGCGCATTCCTCGATCGCCGAGCCGCGCGGCTCGGCCAGCGCGGGGGTGCCCACGGCCGCGGCGACCGCGGCCGCGAACAGCGCGGCGGCCGCCCAGGCCCGTGTGCGATGCCGCCTCACGCGCCTCACCGCTCGGTGATCTTGAACTCGATGCGGCGGTTGCGCCGCCAGGCATCGTCGGTGTTGGCGACGTCGAGCGGCTGGTACTCGCCGAAGCCGGTGGCGGCGATACGGTCGGCCGGGATGCCCTTCGTGACGAGATATTCGACGACCGCGATGGCGCGGGCCGCCGAGAGGTGCCAGTTCGAGGGGAATTGCGGCGAGCGGATCGGCCTGTTGTCGGTGTGGCCGTCGACGCGCAGGATCCAGGGCAGATCGGGCGGCATCTCGCGGCCGAGATCGGCGATGATGGCGCCGAGCTTGTCGAGCTCGCCACGCCCCTCGGGCTTCAGGACGGCCTGGCCAGCATCGAAGAAGACCTCTGACTGGAAGACGAAACGGTCGCCGACGACGCGGATGTCGGGCCGCGTGCCGAGCACCTGACGCAGGCGGCCGAAGAAGTCCGAGCGGTAGCGCGCCAGCTCCTGGACGCGCTGGGCCAGCGCCACGTTGAGCCGCGAGCCGAGCTCGGCAATGCGGGCCTGCGCTTCCTTGTCCTTGGCCTCGGAGGCACTCAGCGCCTCCTCCAGCGCCGCGAGCTGGCGGCGCATGGCGAGGATCTGCTGGTTGACGAGATCGACGGTGGCCTGGGCACGGGCCGAGAGCTGCTTTTCCGCTTCGAGCGCCTTCTGCGCCTCGCCGAGCTGGGCGGCCTGGTTGCCGGGCTGGGCGGCGAGCAGATCCTGGATGCGGCCGCGCTCGGCCTGCTCGCGCGTCAGGGAGGATTGCAGGAGCTGCAGGTTCTCCTGGGCCTGGCGGTTGGAGGAGCGCTCGAGGGCGAGGAGGTCGGTCAGCTCCGAGATCTGCCGGTTCAGCCGCTCCAGCGCCGTGTCCTTGCCGGTCAGCTCCTGCGACAGGAAGAACTGCCCGAGCACGAAGACGGAGAGCAGGAAGACGATGCCGATCAGCATCGTCGAGAGTGCGTCGACGAAGCCCGGCCAGAAATTGACCTCGTCGCGGCGATGGGAGCGGGAGAGGGCCATCGCCGTCAGGGCTCCATCACATTGTCGGCGGTGAGGCGCTCGAGCAGGCGCTTCATGTCCTTCTCGCGGGCCGCCTGCGCCTCGACCCAGTCACGGATGAGCTGCTGCTCGGAGCGCATGTGCTGGACGAGGCCCTGGATGCCCTCGGCGAGGCTGGCGAGCGCCTGGGTCGCGGCGCGGTTGTTGGCGCCGCTCTCGGCCATGGCGGCGCCGAGCCGGTCGAGCCTGTCGGCCAGCGGGTCGCCCGTCAGCGGGCGCAGACCCGGCGCAGTGCCCGCTGCCGCCGTGCGCGTGCCGAGCCAGCTCTCCATTTCGTTGCGGAAGCGGCGCTGGGCCTGCGCGACCTGCAATTCGAGGAAGCCGAGGATCAGCGAGCCGGCGATGCCGAACAGCGAGGAGGAGAAGGACAGGCCCATGCCGGCGAGCGGGGCGGCGAGGCCGGCCTTGAGCTCGTCGAAGAGCACGCCGGCTTCCGCGCCGGTGCGCAGGCTCTTGATGACGTTGCCGACGGAGGAGACCGTGTCGAGCAGGCCCCAGAAGGTGCCGAGCAGGCCGAGGAAGACGAGCAGGCCGGCCAGATAGCGCAGCACCTCGCGGCCGTCGTCGAGCCGGACCGCGATCGATTCGAGCACGGTCGCCGCCTGGGCCGGGGCGAGGCTGCGGGTCTCGAGCGCCGGCAGCACCGGGCCTAGCGGCGCGATGACCTCGCCACGGCGGATCACCGCCGCGGCGGGAGCGGCGGCGAGGCGGGTGGCGGCGCGCGCCTCGGCATGGAGGCGCCAGAGCTCGCGCAGCGCGATCAGGACGCCGACGAAGAGCGAGCCGAGGATCAGGCCGTTCAGGCCCGGATTGGTCATGAAGGCGGTGATCAGGCCGCCCTGGAGGATGAAGCCGAGGAAGCCGATCAGCGCGAGGAAGACGAGGGCGCGGACGACATAGCGCAGCGGTCGCGAGAATCGCGTCTCCTCCCGCGGGGGTGCGGCCGGGTCCCGTTCGGCCGCCAGATCCTCAGTCGCCATGCTTGATCTTCCGTTCGCCATCGTGACGGGAGGGACTGTCGCTTCCCATGCCGCGATGATCAAGCGCGAAAGATCAAGGGGATATGACCAAAGCCGCGGCTGTTGCCGCGAGGTTGCGCGGCTCAGACGGTCTTGAGCGCGGCGCGCAGGGCCTGCTCGCCGATCTCGTTGCCGCAGATGATGTCGCGCGCCATGGTCGGCTGCTTGCCGTCGAGCGTGCCGAAGGTGCCGCCCGCCTCGCGGATCATCACCGCCCCGGCCGCGAAGTCCCAGGTGTTGAGCTCGCGCTCCCAATAGGCGTCGAAGCGGCCGGCGGCGACATAGGCGATGTCGAGGGCGGCGCAGCCCATGCGCCGGACATTGGAGAAGCGGGTCATCACCGCGCCGAGCTCGCGCAGGAAGAGCGGATGGCCGCCCTTGCCGATATGCGGGACGCCCATGCCCACGAGCATCTCGCTCGGCTCGCGACGGCCCGAGACGCGCATGCGCCGGTTGTTGACATAGGCGCCCTTGCCCTTCTCGGCGATGAAGAGCTCGTCCTTGGCGGCGTCGTAGATCACGCCGGCGACGAACTGGTTGTCGCGCTCCAGCGCCACCGAGATGTTCCAGTGCGGCACGCCGCGCAGGAAGTTGTGGGTGCCGTCGAGCGGGTCGATGTGCCAGCGATTGCTCTCGTCCGTCCCCTGGACGACGCCGCTCTCCTCCATGACGAAGCCATAGCCGGGCCGGGCCTTCTCGAGCGAGGCGCGCAGGATCTCCTCGGCCTTGTGGTCGGCCTTGGAGACGAAGTCGCCCGGACCCTTGGCGAGGACCTGCAGGTTCTCGACCTCGCCAAAGTCGCGCTTCAGCGAACGCGACGCCTTCATCACGGCGTCGGTCATCACGGTCATCAGGGGAGAGCGGATCATCGGTAACCTCGTTCGCGCCGTTCGGCGCAGCAGTGGGACCCCGGCGTGACAGGATCCGGTTCAGACAGCGGGCCCGGCTTCGGGGCGCGTCGGGCGCTCGCGGCAGGGCTTCGAAAACTCGCCCGGTCCCTTGCTCGCCCGTTACGGCGCCGTCAAGGCCGCGCCCTCGATCCGGCTGGCGGCGAGGCGGGCGGCGCGGGCCTGCTGCTCCGGTTTCAGCCGGTCGAAGAGCTGCTCCAGGGCCGGGTCGTCGAGCCCGCGGGCGCGGGCCGCAAGATGCCAGGCGGCGGCCTCGATCGAGTCGGGGGGAATGCCGCGGCCGCTCTGGTAGAGCCGCGCGATGCGGTTCTGGGCGATCGGATTGCCCTTGCCCGCCGCCCTCAGGAACAGGCGCGCCGCCGCGGTCTCGTCGGCGGCGACGCCGGTGCCGTTGAACAGCATGATGGCGTATTCGATCTCGGCCGGGAGATGGCCGGCCCCGGCGGCCTGGGCCATCCAGCGCGCCGCCTGTTCGTCGTTCTTCGGCATGCCGCGGCCCTGGCGGGCGAGGGTCGCCAAGGCATGCAGCGCGTCGGGGATGCCGCCCTTGGCGGCGATCTCGAGGCTGCGCACCGCCTGGGCCTCGTCGGTCGCCTGGCCCGTGGCCAGCAGGGCGAGGGCGAGATTGTAGTTCGCGGCGGGGTGGCCGGCCTCGGCCGCCCGCTTGAGCAGGGCCCCGGCGCGGGCCGGGTCGCGCCGTCCGGCGGCGTCGTCCAGCAGGGCGATGGCGAGCGCATAGACGGCGTTGATGTCGCCGCGCTCGGCGGCGCGCTCATACCATTCGGCGGCGACCTTCTGATCCGGCCGCACGCCCAGGCCCTGCCGGTAGATCTCGCCGACCAGCGTCATCGCCGCCGCGTCGCGGGCATTGGCCTCGATGCGCCTGAGCGCCTCCGAGAGCGCGCGCCGGTAGTGGCCGGTCTGATAGGCGCCGTAGGCGAGGTCGCGCTCCACCGCCGCAGCGGGGCCAGCGACGGACAGGCCGGCGAGCCACAGGCCGGCGACGGCCCGGCGCAGGCCTGTCATCGCGCCGCCTTCCGCGCGGCGCAGGCGGCGATCGCCGCATTCGCCTCGGCCACGAGGGCGCGCAGGTCGCGGCCCTCATCGAAGGCCCATGCGCCGAGCGCGACGAATTCGGCGCCGGTCTCGGCCAGGGCGGCGACGGAGTCCGGATCGGGCGCATAGGCGACGCAGGGCGTCTCGAAGATCTCGGCCCACCAGCCGGCGCGCTCGATCACGGCCGGCAGGGGCGGCATGGAGCCGTCCGGGCGCGGCTCGCCGAACATGACGTAGTCGACACCGGCCTCGCCGACATCCATCGCGTCGTGGCGGGCGCGCAGCCCGCCGGCGCCGATGATGCGCTCGCCCTTGAGGCTCGAGCGCGCCTCGGCGATCGCCTCGGGCCCGCCGGCCAGATGGACGCCGTCGGCGCCACCCCTCGTCGCGACGAGCGCGGAATCGGCGACGACGAGCGCGACATTGGCGCCCTGGACCGGGCCGGCAAGGCGCTTCACGCGCTCGATGCGGCTGCGCTCGTCGCCGGGGGCGAGCTGCAGCAGCACCGCGGCGAGATCGCCGCCGGCCTGGGCCTGCATCAGACGGAAGGCCATCGCCTCGGCATCCGCCACGGGCGGGGTGACGAGCATCAGGCGGGTGGGGGGAGAGGTCGTGGTCATGATCTTGCGCGCAAACGGCCCGCGATGGCGTCCAATGTCAAGACTCCGAGGCCGGCAACGAGGCTCCAGAAGGCCGAGCCGACGCCGAACAGCGTCAGGCTCGAGGCCGCCACGGCGAAGGCGATGATGGCGGCGAAGCGATGTGCGTCCGAGGCGGTGGCCTGGGTGAGGGCACCGGTCAGCGAGCCGACGAGGCCGAGGCCGGCGACCGCGACGATCAGCGCCCTGGGCATGGCGAGGATGAGGGCGAGCAGCAGCCCCGCGGTCGCGGCGATGGCGAGCCAGAGCAGGCCGTAGAGGATGCCCGCCTTCCAGCGCTGCGTCGGATCGGGATGGGTGTCGGGGCCGGTGCAGATCGAGGCGCTGATCGCGGCCATGTTGACCATATGCGCGCCGAGGGGCGCGGTGAGGAAGGAGGTCAGGCCGGTCACGAAGAGACAGGCCGGCACGGGGGGCTGGTAGCCGGCGGCGCGCAGGACGGCGAAGCCGGGCAGGTTCTGCGCCGCCATGGTGACGAGATAGAGCGGGATGCCGATGCCGAGCATGGCGGCGGTATCGAAGCGCGGTGTGACGAATTCGAGGCCGGTCAGGGCGAGCCCGCCCGCCGGCCATGTCGCCAGCCCGGTGGCGAAGCTGACGGCGATGCCGACGCCGAGCGCGGCGATGACGCCGAGGAAGGGGTTGACCAGCCGCGCCAGCAGAAAGACCGCCAGCAGCGGCAGGACGAGCAGGGGCGAGACCCGCGCCTCGTCGAACACCGCCACGACGAAGCGGAAGATCACGCCGGCCAGCATGGCGGCGGCGATGGGCATCGGAATCTTCTCGATCAGCGCGCCGAGCAGGCGGAAGGCGGCGGTCAGCATCATCAGCGCCGCGGCGAGCAGGAAGGCGCCGACGGCGGCGGCCATGTCGAGCCCGCTGCTGGCCGCGATGAGGGCGGCGCCCGGCGTCGACCAGGCGCAGATGATCGGCAGGCGGTGGCGCCAGGACAGCCAGAGGCTCGCCGCCCCCTTGGCCAGGGCCAGACCCGCGATCCAGGAGACGGTCTGCGCCGGTGTCGCGCCCAGCGCCTGCGCCGCCGCCAGCACGACCGCGACCGAGGCGGCGAAGCCGACGAAGACGGCGACGAGGGCTGAGAAGAGGAGCGACATGCGGGTCCTGTGGCGCCGGCGGGGGCTCGTTCAAGCAGAATATGCGGCCGGCCGGAAGGGCCGGCCGCGCGCGGCCCCCCGACGCCGTCGTCACCGCAGCGTCACCCTCGCCAGCTAGGCCTCGATCTGTTCCAATGCCAATCTGCGCATGCCACCGGGATCAGGACCCATGAGCCAGGACAGCCCTTACGAATCGACCTTCGGCGCCAGCCTTCTGGAGCATGAAGACGCCGCGCCGCAGAATCCGACCGACAACGCCACGATGGGCGAGCTGATCTCCCAGCGCTTCTCGCGCCGCGGCCTGCTGAAGGGCGCGCTCGCCGTGTCCGCGATCTCGGCGACCGTCGGCACGCTGGCGCTTGAGACGGCCGATCAGGCGCAGGCGCAGGCTGCGAAATCCGCCTTCGCCTTCAAGGAGGTCGAGGTCGGCGTCGACGCCGATCATCACGTCGCGGAAGGCTATGACGCCCAGGTGCTGCTGCGCTGGGGCGACCCGGTCACGCCCGATGCGCCGGCCTTCGACCCCGCGAACCAGACGCCCGAGGCCCAGGCCAGGCAGTTCGGCTACAACAACGACTTCGTCGGCTATCTGCCGATGCCCGGCACGGCGGACCCGTCCGCCCATGGCGTGCTCTTCGTCAATCACGAATACACCAACCCGCATCTGATGTTCCCGGGCGTGGTCGAGATGAAGGACGGCAAGCCGGTCCTCAAGAACGCGACGCCCGAGCGGTTCAAGATCGAGGCGATGGCGCATGGCGCGACCGTCGCGGAAATCCGCCGCACCGACGGCAAATGGGCGCTGGTGAAGGATTCCAAGTACAACCGCCGCATCACGGTCGCCACCGAGATGCAGCTCTCGGGCCCCGTCGCGGGCAGCGACCGCGTCAGGACAGGGGCCGATGCCAGCGGCCGCAAGGTGCTGGGCACGCTCAACAACTGCTCGGGCGCGATGACGCCGTGGGGCACCTTCGTGTCGGGCGAGGAGAACTTCCACGGCTATTTCTCCGGCAAGCTGCCGGAGGGCCATCGCGAGGAGGCCAATTACAAGCGCCTCGCGATCCCGTCCTCGCCCTATGCCTGGGGCCGGTTCGAGGAGCGCTTCGACCTGGCGAAGGAGCCCAACGAGGCCAACCGCTTCGGCTGGGTGATCGAGGTCGATCCGTTCGATCCGAACTCCGTGCCGAAGAAGCGCACGGCGCTCGGCCGCTTCAAGCATGAAGGCGCCGACATGATCGTGGCGAAGGACGGCCGCGTGGTGGCCTATCTCGGCGACGACGAGCGCTTCGACTATGTCTACAAATTCGTCACGGCGGGCCGTTTCGATGCCGCCAACCGCGCCGCCAACATGGACCTGCTCGATTCCGGCACGCTTTATGTCGCGAAATTCGCGGCGGATGGGGCGGTGGAATGGCTGCCGCTGGTCTTCGGGCAGGGCCCCCTGACGGCGGCCAACGGCTTCCAGAGCCAGGCCGATGTGCTGATCGAGGCCCGCCGCGCCGGCGACCTGCTCGGCGCCACCAAGATGGACCGGCCCGAGGACATCACGCCCAACCCGGTCACGGGCAAGGTCTATGTGATGCTGACCAACAATTCGAACCGTACGGACGCGCAGGTCGATGCGGCCAATCCGCGGGCGAAGAACGCCTTCGGCCATATCATCGAGATCATCGAGGAGGGCGGCGACCACACCGCAACCAAGGGGCGCTGGGAGATCCTGCTGAAATGCGGCGATCCTTCGGTGGCCGCCGTGGGCGCGACCTTCTCGACCGACACGACCAAGAGCGGCTGGTTCGGCATGCCCGACAACGCCGTGGTCGATTCGGCCGGGCGGCTCTGGGTCGCGACCGACGGCAACGACGTCAGCGTCACCGGGCGGACCGACGGGCTCTGGGCGGTCGACACCGAGGGCGGCGCGCGCCGGACCTCGAAGCTGTTCTACCGCGTGCCGCATGGCGCCGAACTCTGCGGCCCCTGCTTCACGCCCGACGACACCACCGCCTTCGTGGCCGTGCAGCACCCCGGCGACGACGGCCCGGACTGGCCGGCCTTCGGCCGCCGCTCCTATTACGAGGATCTCTCGACGCGCTGGCCGGATTTCAAGCCGGACATGCCGGTGCGGCCCTCGGTGGTGGCGATCACCAAGAAGGGCGGCGGCAAGATCGGCGTTTGATCGCAAGCGTCATGGTCGGGCCTGCCCCGACCATCTCTCGAAAAATGCAAACGCCCGGCGAAAGGCCGGGCGTTTTTTGTTGCCTCACCACCAGGAGATTCTCGGGTCCGCGCGTTGCGCGGCCCGAGAATGACGCCCCTTGCTTACGCGGCCTTGCCGAAGGTCGGGTCGAGCTCGCCCTTGGCGTAGCGCTTGGCCATCTCGGCGGTGGTGAGCACGCGCTTGATCTTGCTGGCCTGGCCGGCGGTGTTGAACTCCTGCAGGCGCTGCTTGCAGAGCTTCGTCATCGCCTCCATGGCGGGCTTCAGATATTTGCGCGGGTCGAACTCGCCGGGATGCTCGGACAGGATCTTCCGGATCTGGCCGGTCATCGCCATGCGGTTGTCGGTGTCGATGTTGATCTTGCGGACGCCGTGCTTGATGCCGCGCTGGATCTCCTCGACCGGCACGCCCCAAGTCTGGGGCATCTTGCCGCCATACTGGTTGATGATGTCCTGGAGGTCCTGCGGCACCGAGGAGGAGCCGTGCATGACGAGGTGCATGCTCGGCAGCTTCTTGTGGATCTCCTCGATGACATGCATCGCCAGGATCGCGCCGTCGGGCTTGCGGGTGAACTTGTAGGCGCCATGCGAGGTGCCCATAGCGATGGCGAGCGCATCGACCTTGGTCTCGGCGACGAATTTCACGGCTTCGTCGGGATTGGTCAGGAGCTGGTCGTGGCTGAGCTTGCCCTCGAAGCCGTGGCCGTCCTCCTTCTCGCCCTCGCCGGATTCCAGCGAGCCGAGCACGCCGAGCTCGCCCTCGACCGAGATGCCGCCGAGATGGGCCATCTCCGTGACGGTGCGGGTGACGCCGACATTGTAGTCCCAGTCGCCGGGGGTCTTGCCGTCGGCCTTGAGCGAGCCGTCCATCATGACGGAGGTGAAGCCGGCCTGGATCGCGGTCATGCAGGTCGCCGGCTCGTTGCCGTGGTCGAGATGCACGCAGACGGGGATATGCGGGTAGATCTCGGTGACCGCGTCCATCATGTGCTTGAGCATGATGTCGTTGGCGTAGCTGCGCGCGCCACGCGAGGCCTGGATGATGACGGGGGCGTCGGTGGCGTCCGCGGCCGCCATGATCGCCAGCGCCTGCTCCATGTTGTTGATGTTGAAGGCGGGCACGCCGTAGTCGTTCTCGGCGGCATGGTCGAGCAGTTGGCGAAGCGTGATACGGGCCACGTTGGCACTCCCCTTGAGGCATGGATATGGGGAGGATGTAGTGCGCCGCCGGCCGGATGGCAAAGCGAAAGCGGCGTCCGGTGACCGGATTCAGCGTTCGCCGGCTAGCACCTTAGGCTCAGTCCCGCCGCTTGCGCAGCCATGCGGAGAAGCGATCGTCCAGCCGGAGCATCCGATCAATCTCCGGCTCCATCGCGGCCAGTTCCGCCCGGCCTTCCCGCAACGACCGCGACCAGGCCTGCCTGCGCAACCAGGTCCGCGCTCTCGCCTCGTCCGGCGAGCCAGTGACTGCACGCGAACGCGCCCTTCGCCTGATTGAGGCGACCTCTGTTCGGATCGCGCTTCTCAGGCGGTCTTCGCCGATTTCATTCGCGTCGCCCATGGACAGAGCGTAGCACCGGCCCAATTGGCCGCAAGGCGGTTCCCTAAGGGACCGTGCCGAGGCACGCGGACATCAGCGTCAACTGGAGCATCCTTCGAGACGCGCTCCTCAGGATGAGGGCTGAGGAGATGGCTTTCTCAGCCCTTCCGCAGCGCCTCGACGCCCGGCAAAGGCTTGCCTTCCATCCATTCGAGGAAGGCGCCACCGGCGGTCGAGACATAGGTCAGGTCGTCCGCCACACCGGCATGGTTCATGGCCGAGACGGTGTCGCCGCCGCCGGCGACCGCGACTAGCTGGCCCGCCTTGACGCGCGCGGCTGCCGCCTTCGCGACGGTGACGGTGGCCGTGTCGAAGGGCGGCAGCTCGAAGGCACCGAACGGGCCATTCCAGACCAGCGTCTTGACGCTGTCGAGCTTGAGCACGACCTCGGCGACGCTCATCGGGCCTGCGTCGAGGATCATCTCATCGGCCGCGACTTCGCCGACCGGCACGACGCGGTGGCCGGGATGGGCCTTGAACTCGCGCGCGACCAGCGCATCGACCGGCAGGAGGATCTCGCAGCCGGCGGCCTTCGCCTTGGCCTCGATCTCGCGGGCGGTGGCGACGAGGTCGTGCTCGCAGAGCGACTTGCCGACATCGACGCCACGGGCGGCGAGGAAGGTGTTGGCCATGCCGCCGCCGATCGCGAGCACGTCGACCTTCCTCACGAGGTTTCCGAGAAGGTCGAGCTTGGTCGAGACCTTGGCGCCGCCGACGATCGCCATGACCGGGCGGGCGGGATTGTCGAGGCCGGCGGAGAGCGCTTCCAGCTCCGCCTGCATGGTGCGGCCGGCATAGGCCGGCAGGACATGGGCGAGGCCTTCGGTCGAGGCGTGGGCGCGGTGCGCGGCCGAGAAGGCGTCGTTGACGTAGAGGTCGCCATTGACCGCGAGCGCCTTGACGAACTCCGGATCGTTCTTTTCGTCGCCGGCGTGGAAGCGGGTGTTCTCCAGCAGCAGGACGTCGCCGTTCTTCGCCGCCGCGACGGCCCTGGCGACGTCGTCGCCGATGCAGTCCGCCACGAAGGTCACGGGCTGGCCGAGCGCATGGGCCAGGGCGGGAACGACCTGCTTCAGGCTGTTCTTGGCGTCGGGGCCCTTGGGGCGGCCGAAATGGGCGAGCAGCACGACCTTGGCGCCCTTGGCTGCGATCTCGCGGATGGTCGGCAGGATGCGGTCGATGCGGGTGGTGTCGGTGACCTCGCCGTTCTCCATCGGGACGTTGAGATCGACGCGGACGAGGGCGCGCTGGCCGGCGAAGTCGGCGTCGTCGAGAGTCTTGAAGGCGGTCATCGAACGAGCAGGCTCCCGAACAGGCCGGGCACGCCGAAGCGCAGCACCAGCACGGTCAGCGCCACCGTCAGCAGCGCGGTGACGATCGCCGTCGTGAAGAGCGTGCCGGCGCGAGGCGTGGCGTCGATGCGCGAGCGAAGGGCCGCGATCTCGCCGCGGATGGCCGCGAAGTCCATCGTGCCGGCGGCGGCGTCGACCTTGTGGGCGCTACGCTCGAGCGAGGCCTCGGCGCGGGTCAGGACGGCCTCGTAGCGGGCGAATTTCTCCTCGATGCGCGCCGCCTTCTCCTCGATGCGGGAGAGCTGGTCGAGCTGGCGCGGCTCCGTCACCGGGGCGGCGTCGGTGCCGCCGACGATCGCCGGTGTCCCATAGCCCGCTGCGGCGGTGACGGTCGTCGGCATCGCGGTGTCGGCAGGCGATGCGACGGTCGGCTCGATCTTGGCCATGGTCGTTCCGTTCGATTCGAGACAGGAGCGAGGCCGCACCGGTGGGGCGCGGCCTCGGACGGACATGCGATCAGAGCAGCTTGCCCATGGCGACGGCGGTATCGCTCATGCGGTTCGAGAAGCCCCACTCGTTGTCGTACCAGGCGACGACGCTGACGAACTTGTCGTCCATGACCTTGGTCTGGTCGAGCGCGAAGGTCGACGAGGCCGGGTCGTGGTTGAAGTCGATCGAGACGTTGGGCTGGTCGGTGACGGAGAGGATGCCCTTGAGCGGGCCGCGCTTGCTCGCCTTGACGATGGCGTCGTTGATCTTCTCGACCGTGGTCTTGCGCTTGGCGAGGAACTTGAAGTCGACCATCGAGACGTTGGGCGTGGGCACGCGCACCGAGGAGCCGTCGAGACGGCCCTTGAGCTCGGGGATGACGAGGCCGATCGCCTTGGCGGCGCCGGTCGAGGTCGGGATCATCGAGAGCGCCGCGGCACGGGCGCGGTAGAGATCCTTGTGCATCGTGTCCAGCGTCGGCTGGTCGCCGGTATAGGCATGGACCGTGGTCATGAAGCCCTTGTCGATGCCGACCGCGTCATGGAGCACGCGCACGACCGGCGCGAGGCAGTTGGTGGTGCAGGAGGCGTTCGAGACGACGACATGGTCGCCGGTGAGCTGGCCGTGGTTGACGCCGAAGACGACCGTCAGGTCGGCGCCGTCGCAGGGCGCCGAGACCAGGACGCGCTTGGCGCCGGCGGCGAGATGGGCCGAGGCCTTCTCCTTGCTGGTGAAGATGCCGGTGCATTCCAGCGCGATGTCGACGCCCAGCGCCTTGTGCGGCAGGTCCTTCGGGTCGCGCACGGCGGTGACCTTGATCGGGCCGCGGCCGACATCAATCGTGTCCCCGGAGACGGTCACCGTGCCGGGGAAGCGGCCATGGACGCTGTCGAAGCGGAAGAGATGGGCGTTCGTCTCGACGGGGCCGAGATCGTTGATCGCCACGACCTCGATGTCCTTGCGCTTCGACTCGATGATCGCACGCAGCACGTTGCGCCCGATGCGGCCGAAGCCGTTGATCGCCACCTTGACCGTCATCTCGAACCTCTCCTTCGCCGAACTCCGGCGCTCGCGCGCCATTCACGCGGGCAATTCGGCCAAAGCGTGACCGAAAGCAAGTGTTTGCGTGAGAGAAAGCCGGGTCGAACCCCGCTTTCTCTCCGTCGTGGCGGCTGTCAGCCGTTGTGGCGCTTCATCGCGGCGTCGGCGACCGCCTCCGGCGTGATGCCGAAATGCTGGTAGACCTCCTTATAGGGCCCGCTGGCGCCGAAGGAGGACATGCCGACGAAGGTGCCGTCATGGCCGATCACGGCATCCCAGCCGAAGCGAACCCCGGCTTCGACGGCGATCTTGATCGGGGCGGAGCCGATGATCGCGGCCCGGGTGGCCTCGTCCTGCGCCAGCAGCAGCTCGAGCGAGGGGACCGAGACGACACGGGCGCGCACGCCCTTCTCGGCCAGGAGCTTGCGGGCCGCGACAGCGATCTCGACCTCGGAACCGGAGGCGAAGAGCGAGACCTGCGCCTTGCCGCCCTCGGCGGCCAGCAGCTCGTAGCCGCCCTTGGCCGAGCGGTTGGTGGCCGTGGCATCGGTGCGCAGCTGGGGCAGGTTCTGCCGCGACAGCGCGAGGACCGTCGGGCCCTTGGTGTTCTCGAGCGCGAACTGCCAGGCTTCGGCCGTCTCGATCGTGTCGGCCGGGCGGAAGACATGCATGTTCGGCATCGCCCGCAGCGAGGCGATCTGCTCGACCGGCTGGTGCGTCGGCCCGTCCTCGCCGAGACCGATCGAATCATGGGTCATGACATAGACGACCGGCAGACCCATCAGGGCGGCCAGGCGCATCGAGGGGCGGGCATAGTCGGCGAAGACCAGGAAGGTGCCGCCGCCGGTGCGGAAGCCGCCATGCAGGGTGATGCCGTTCATCGCTGCGGCCATGCCGTGCTCGCGGATGCCGTAACGGACATAGCGCCCCTTGGGCGTTCGGGGCGTGAAGTCCTCGGCCGCCTTGGTGCGCGTGTTGTTGGAAGGAGTCAGGTCGGCCGAGCCCATCACCAGCTCCGGCATGACCGGGGTGATGGCCTCCAGCGCCAGCTCCGAGGCCTTGCGGGTGGCGACGGCCTGCGGCGCGGCGATGAGGGCCTTCTTGTGGGCCAGGATCGCCTTGCCGAGCCTGACCGGTACGCCATGGGCGAGGCGGCGCTCGAACTCGGCGCGCTTGCGCTCGGAGAGCAGGCCGAAGCGGCTGCGCCAGTTGGCATGCTCGTTGGCGCCGGCCTTGCCGGCCTCGCGCCAGGCCTTCAGCACGTCGGCCGCGACCTCGAAGGCGCCGCCGGTGATGCCGAGGTTCTTCTTGGCGGCTTCGAGTTCCTCGGCGCCGAGCGCCTCGCCATGGGCCTTGGAGGTGCCCTGCTTCTTCGGCGCGCCGAAGCCGATGATCGTCTTGCAGGCGATCATCGTCGGCTTGCCGGACCTCCGGGCGCGCTGGATCGCGGCCTCGATCGCGTCGGGATCATGCCCGTCGACGCGCTCGGCGCGCCAGCCGCAGGCCTTGAAGCGCGCGACCTGGTCGACATTGTCGGTGATCGAGAGCGGGCCGTCGATCGAGATGCCGTTGTCGTCCCACAGCACGATCAGCTTGTTCAGCTTCTGGTGGCCGGCCAGCGCGATCGCCTCCTGGCTGATGCCCTCCATCAGGTCGCCGTCGGAGGCCAGAACATAGGTGTGATGGTCGACGACCTTCCTGCCGAACTCGGCGGCGAGCATGCGCTCGGCCATCGCCATGCCGACGGCGGTGGCGAGGCCCTGGCCGAGCGGGCCGGTGGTGGTCTCGACGCCGAGCGTCATGAAGTTCTCGGGGTGACCGGGCGTCTTCGACTCGAGCTGGCGGAACTTCTTCAGGTCGTCGAGTTCCAGCCCCGGCACGCCGGTGAGATAGAGCAGGGCATAGAGCAGCATCGAGCCGTGGCCGGCCGAGAGCACGAAACGGTCGCGGTCGGGCCAGCGCGGATCGGCCGCGTCATACTTCATCACGCGCGTGAACAGCACGGTGGCGACGTCGGCGGCGCCCATCGGCAGGCCGGGATGGCCGGACTTGGCCTTCTCGACGCCGTCCATGGCGAGCCCGCGAATGGCGTTGGCGAGCTTGTCGTGCTGGGCACGGTCGATCGTGGTCATGGTGCTTCCTGGCTCCGTCTGGCGAGGGCGAGGCCGTGGCCCCAGCCCGTGCGGGCGGCGGACCAGGGGCGGCCCGATCTCCGACCGCTGTCCGGTCACGAATGGTGGCCCGGCTTAGGCCGCGGGCTCGGTGGGAGTCAATTCGCAAGCGGGGTTTCGCGGCCCCGGATTTTGTTGCGCTGCGGCGCGGTTTCGCTGCGATGCGGCGACAACAATCGCGCCCAAGCCCTTGCGAAGGAGAGGCATCCCGCCCCGGCCGATTCACGTTTTCGTGCGAGTTGGTCTAGGGTCCGAATCGTGTGAGCCGGCTTCAATCAGAAGGGAGAGCCTCGGTGGCGAGCCTGATGGTGGACAAGGCCCTGGCGCGGCTGGACGGCGCCCTGGCACAGCTGGAGGCGGCGGCCCGCCGCCGCATCGAGGCCGAACGCGGCCGTGCCAATCTCGAAACCGAACTGGCGCTGATGCAGGACGACCGGGCGCGGCTCGCGGCCGAGCTCGACGGCGCCACCGCGCGTCTCGGCGATGTCGAGACCGCGGCGGCCGATGTCGACCAGCGGCTGCAGCGCGCGATGAACGTGATCGGCGCCGTGATCGAGCGGGCCAGGGTCGATGCCGAGGCGCCGGCCGCCGACGAACCCGGCGACGGCGACGAGGACGCGCAACCCGGTCCCGCCTACCGGGAGCCGGCTCCGGCCGGCGCCGGCGGCCGGGACGATTGAGCGGAGAGCGTCATGCCGCAAGTCAACGTCACCATCGCCGGCAAGGCTTACCGGATGGCCTGCGGGGACGGGGAAGAGCCCCATCTCGAGGCGCTCGCCCGTTCCCTGGACGGCAAGATCCAGGAAATGCGCCAGGCCTTCGGCGAGATCGGCGACATGCGCCTGCACGTCATGGCGGCGCTGATGGTCGCCGACGAGGCGTCGGAACTGCAGCGGCGCGTGGCCCGGCTGGAAGCCGAGATTTCGGCGCTGCAGGGCGATGCGGGCGCCGCCGACCAGCGCATCGGCGAGGTCGAGGAGCGTGCGGCCGAGGCGCTGATGGGCGCGGCCGAACGCATCGAGGCCGTGGCGCGCAGTCTGCTGCCGAGTCCGCAGGGCTAGAGTCGGTCGCAGCCTGGAGGTCAGCCTTCCCCCGAAATACCCGGCACGGCACTGGCGCTTTGCCGGCGTCCCGCCTACATTGGCGTGGCGGGGCTGTCTGGTGCGTGAGAGTATGTATTTCCGGGCCCATACGACTCCCTAGGGAGCTGTCCCTGCTTGGGTCCCTGGACCCGAGCACACGGCGCCCACCTACTTTGTAGGTGTCCCGGGATCGAAACTCCACGGCCGAGGTGGCTCCGCACTTTCCGATGACCGACCTGTCTTCTCCTCCCGACAAGGCTGTGCGCAAAGCCGCCCTGCGCGAGCAGGCGCTCGCCCGGCGTGACGCGCTCGAGATCGACGACCGCCTGATCTGGGACGAGGCGATCGCGCAGGCCGTGCTGGCCCTGCCGCTGTTCGAGGCGGCCCAAGGTCCCGTCTCGGCCTATTGGCCGATGCGATCCGAGGCCGATCCGAGGCCGGTCCTCGAGGTGCTGCATGAGCGCGGCCTGCCGCTCTGCCTGCCCGCCATCGTTTCGAAGCGGATGATCTTCCGGCGCTGGGCACCCTATGAGCCAATCGTGCCCGGAGGCTTCGGCACGCTGGTGCCGGATCCGGCCCAGCCCGAGATCGTGCCGGCCATCCTGATCGTACCGCTCGCGGCCTTCGACCGGCGCGGCTGCCGCATCGGCTACGGCAAGGGCCATTACGACGCCAAGCTCACCGAACTCGGACCGGTCACCAGCATCGGCATCGCCTATGCCGCGCAGGAAATCGACACCGTGCCGGACGAGCCGCATGACCGGCACCTCGACTGGATCGTCACCGAGCGCGAGACGATCCGCTGCGGGTGAACGCGTCTGGGCTCAGGTTCTGGTTCTGTCGCTTCAGCTCTCAGGCCCCTGCGACGTCATCCCGGACAAGCCGCGTAGCGGCGACGATCCGGGATCCATTCCTGAGCGCATGCCGGATAGGTTCCGGAATGGGTCCCGGGTCTCCCTCCGGTCGCCCGGGACGACCCGCGCCTGTTCTGGATTTGTCGTGGGCGAGGTCCGGCAACAATTTTCGTCAGGTGCGGGCAGCGGTTGATTCCCGGCCGTTTTCGCGCGACGGAGGAGCGTCTTCCGCCTTCGGACCCGCCCCATGCGCTTTCTCTTCCTCGGTGATGTCGTCGGCCGCCCCGGACGGGTCGCGGTTCAGGAGCGCCTGCCGCGGCTGCGTCAGCAGTGGAAGCTCGACTGCGTCGTCATCAATGGCGAGAACGCGGCCGGCGGCTTCGGCATCACCGAAGCGATCTGCGACGAGCTGCTCGCGGCCGGAGCGGATGCGGTGACGCTCGGCAATCATTCCTGGGACCAGCGCGAGGCGCTCGTCTTCATCGAGCGGCAGGACCGGCTGGTGCGGCCGGCCAATTATCCCAAGGGCACGCCCGGGCGCGGCGCGGCGGTGATCGAGGCGCGTAACGGTGCGCGCGTGCTCGTCGTCAACGTCATGGGCCGCATCTACATGGAGGCGCTCGACGATCCCTTCCAGGCGCTCGAGCGGGAGCTCTCCGCCTGCCCGCTGGGCGAGGTGGCGGACGCCGTCATCGTCGACTTCCACGCCGAGGCGACCAGCGAGAAGCAGGCAGCCGGTCATTTCCTCGACGGGCGCGCCAGCCTCGTCGTCGGCACGCACACCCATGTCCCGACCGCCGACACGCGCATCCTGCCCGGCGGCACCGCCTACCAGTCGGACGCCGGGATGTGCGGCGACTATGATTCCATCCTGGGCATGCAGAAGGAGGAGCCGATCCGGCGCTTCCTGCAGAAGACACCGGGGGCCCGGCTCGAAGCCGCGACCGGAGAGGGCAGCCTGTCGGGGATCGCGGTCGAGATCGACGACGGGACGGGCCTCGCCAAGGGCGTCTGGCCGGTGCGGCTGGGGCCGCATCTGGCACCGGCCGCCCCGCCCTGGGACGAGGTCTGAGCGGAGCCGGACGCCGTTCTCAGGCGGCGTTGCTGCGGGCCATCAGCCCCTCGAAGGCGCTCGCCAGCGAGGCCGCCTCGCGGGACAGCGTGCCGGCGAGATCCAGCACCTCGCCGACGCTGCCGCCGGCCGTGGCGGCGAGTTCGCTGACGCCGCAGACGGTCTGGGCTACCTCCTGGGTGCCGACGGCCGCGAGATCGACGCTGCGGGCGATCTCCTGCGTCGCGCAGCGCTGCTGGTCGAGGGCGCTGGCCACGGTTGCGGTGGTGTCGTGCATCTGGCGGACGAAGGCGACGATGCTCTCGATCGCCTGCACCGCCTCATGGGTGGCCGCCTGCATGGCCGGCACCTGCGCCGCGATTTCGTCGGTGGCCTGGGCGGTGCGGGCCGAAAGCTGCTTCACCTCGGTTGCGACCACCGCGAAGCCGCGCCCCGCCTCGCCGGCACGGGCGGCCTCGATCGTCGCGTTCAGGGCGAGCAGATTGGTCTGCGCCGCGATGGTGCGGATCATCTCGACGATCGAGCCGATGGTCTGGGCGGAGGTCGCGAGGCTCTTGACGATCACGTCCGTCTTGACCGCCGCGGCGTTGGCGCTGTGGGCCATGCTGGCGGCGCGCGTCACCTCCTGCGCGACGTGATCGAGCGAGACGGTGAGTTCGCCTGTCGCGCTGGCGACGCTCTGAACGTTGTCGGAGGCATCGTCCGAGGCGCGGGCGGCGATGATCGCCTGGGCGCCGGTGTCCTGGACGACGGCATTCATGGTGGCGGCCAGCGCCTCGACACGGCGGGCGCCCGACGTCACGGCCTCGACGACCTGGCGCATCCTGGCCTGGAAGCTTTCGATCTCGGCGCGCGTGCGCTCGCGGGCGTCGTGCTGGAGACGGCCATAGGTTTCCAGCAGCAGTTCGAGATCGAGCGCGGTCGCCTTGTTGAGGGCCGAACGGGCGGCGATGCGTCGGTTGCGCTCGCGCCCCTGCCACCAGCGCAGCTTCTGCAGCGCCGTCCGGTCCAGCCCCAGCTCGATGCCGATCTGGTTGATCACCAGCGCGTGGCCGATGGCGATGCCATGGGCCGGTACGCCGTGACGCTGCAGGGCCGAGGCGAGGCGCTGGGCGGACTGCAGGAAGGCGTCGCCGAGATCGCCGGAGGTCAGCCTGATCCAGTGGGCGAGCCGGAGCTCGCGCAATTCGGGCAGGGCGAAGGCGCGCGCGGTCTCCGGCCAGGGGGCCAGTGCGCTCTGGATCGTGTCCAGCAGGGCCGGGAGGCACCCGCTGGCCTGCTGCGCATAGGGGCTCAGTGCCGCCATGTCGGCCTCGCCGATCTGGAAGGCGCGACGGCGCATTTCCTGCTCGGCGACGAGCGTGCTGTGCTGGGTTGTCATCAGGGTCCGCAGGGGGTCGGCCGGCGCTCTGGCGCCGCAGTCGTCTGTGTTCGCGCAGTATGGCCGGCCTGACTTAACGTCGGGTTGCCGGGGTCGCATGAATCCGCCCCTATCCCGCGTTTGGCGCCGCGGCGGCTCTCGCTTGCGTGGCGGCGAAGGCGGCGCCTATAAGGCGCGCAATGCCCGCCGGGATGCGCCACGCCCCGCCGGCGGTGCCGGAAACACCAGAAGGCAGAGGTTCGGGTTCCATGGCCGGTCATTCCCAGTTCAAGAACATCATGCATCGCAAGGGCAAGCAGGATGCCGTGCGGGCCAAGCTGTTCTCGAAGCTCGGGCGCGAAATCACCGTCGCCGCCAAGATGGGCATGCCCGACCCGGCGATGAACCCGCGCCTGCGCATGGCGGTGCTCGCCGCACGCGCCGAGAACATGCCCAAGGACAACATCCAGCGCGCCATCAACAAGGCCGCCGGCGGTGAGGGCGACAACTATGACGAGGTCCGCTACGAGGGCTACGGTCCCGGCGGGGCGGCCGTCATCGTCGAGGCGCTGACCGACAACCGCAACCGCACCGCTTCCGCCGTCCGCTCCTACTTCACCAAGGCGGGCGGGGCGCTGGGCGAAAGCAACTCCGTCTCCTTCATGTTCAACCGCGTCGGCGAGATCAGCTATCCGCTCGCAGCCGGCGACGCCGACAAGATCATGGAGGCGGCGATCGAGGCCGGGGCGGACGATGTCATCTCCGACGAGAACGGCCACACCATCCTCTGCGCCTTCGACGCGCTGAACGAGGTCTCGAAGGCGCTGGAAGCGGCGCTCGGCGCGCCGGCCTCGGCCAAGCCCGTCTGGCGGCCGACGACCTCGGCCCCGCTCGACGAGGAGAAGGCCGCGTCGATGATGAAGCTGATGGAAGCGCTCGACAATGACGACGACGTCCAGAACGTCTTCGCCAATTACGAGATCTCCGACGAGGTGATGGCGAAGCTGGGTTGAGGCGGCGTCATTCTCGGGCTTGACCCGAGAATCTCTCTCAGGACGAGGCTCCTCGGCCCTCTGGTCACGAGATGCTCGGGTCGAGCCCGAGCATGACGCGCCTGATCTTCAGCGCCCGACCAGCCCGTCCCACAGCGGCAGGCTGACCAGCGCGCTGAGGAAGATCACCGCATAGGCGATGCGCCGGAAGGCGCTCTCGTCGGCGAGGCGGAAGCCGTGGGTACCCGCCCACATGCCGAGCCCGTAGGCCGCCATCAGCGGCAGCGCCATGAGCAGCCCGGTCGCGGTCAGGATGCCCTTCCACCACAGCACGGTTCCGCTGACGAGCGTCGAGAAGCCGAAGAAGGTCTGCAGATTGGCGCGGGTCTTGTGGCGGTCGTTGCGCTGGGCGCCGAGCCAGAACACGGCCAGCGGCATGCCGCCGATCGAGGCCATGCCGTTGAACAGCCCCGAGAGGACGCCGACGCCGAGCGACAGCGGGATGCCCGGACGGCCGTGATAACGCCAGCCCGAGGCCATCACGGCGACCGCCGCCAGGATGAGCCCGGCCAGGATCCAGCGCATCGTCTCGCGGTCGAGCCAGATCAGCAGCCAGATGCCGGCCGGCAGGGCGAGCGTGGCGGTCAGCAGCAGCGGCAGCACCTCGCGCATCTCGGCCTGGCGGACATTGCGTGCGGCGATCGGCAGGGCGAAGGGCAGGTCGATGCACCAGATCAGCCCGAGCGCCGCGACCGGACCCAGCACCATCGAGGCCAGCGGCATGAACACCATGGCGAAGCCGAAGCCGGTGAAGCCGCGCACGAGTCCGCCGAGCAGCGTCGCCCCCAGCAGGACGGCGAGCCCGCTCGGCGAGACGGCGGGAAACAGGAAGGCCAGGAGATCGGTCATGCCGTCCGGGGGGAGCACAGGGCTTCGCGAGGAGTGATGCCTCGCACCAACAGCCAAGCGACGTCCGCGACAACCCCCGTCCGCGTGATGCGACCGATGCACGCCGTTCATCGAAGGGAGACGCGGGGAAGGAATCCTTAGGACGCCGCATGGAACAAAGCGTGTCCAAGGTTTAGGCTGCGCCCGACATGAACCCACCGATTCGCATTCTCGGCATCGACCCCGGCCTCCGGAAGACGGGCTGGGGCGTCATCGTCTCGGAGGGGAGCAAGATCGGCTTCGTCGCCTGCGGCTGCGTCGAGAGCGCAGCCGGGCTGTCGCTGGCGGAGCGGCTGCGCCAGCTCCATGACGGGCTCAGCCGCGTCGTGCACGCCCATGCGCCCGACGAGGTCGCGGTCGAGGAGACCTTCGTCAACCGCGATCCGCAATCGGCGCTCAAGCTCGGGCAGGCGCGCGGCGTCGCGCTGGTGGTGCCGGCGCTGGCGGGGCTCGACGTGGCGGAGTATGCCGCCAACCTCGTCAAGAAGACGGTGGTCGGCGTCGGCCATGCCGACAAGAAGCAGGTCCAGATGATGATCCGCGTGCTGCTGCCCAAGGCGGAGACTTCCTCGGCCGATGCGGCCGATGCGCTGGCGGTGGCGATCTGCCACGCCCAGCACCGCGGCATGCGCGCGCTGGTGGCGCAGATGCGGGCGGGGTGATGATACAGCCGGTCGCTACACCCACAGTCCTCATCCTGAGGAGCGGGCGCAGCCCGCGTCTCGAAGGATGTTTCAGTGCGCACTGGAGCATCCTTCGAGACGCCGCTTCGCGGCTCCTCAGGATGAGGGCTGGTGGGGTCGAGAGCGGAGCTGGCGCGGAAGGCGGGGCGAGACGATGATCGGCAAGCTCAAGGGGATCGTCGATTCCTATGGCGAGGATCATGTCATCCTCGACGTGCAGGGCGTCGGCTACGTCGTGCAATGCTCGTCGCGGACGCTGCAGCGGCTGGCGAAGCCGGGCGAGGCGGCGGTGCTTTCGATCGAGACGCATGTGCGCGAGGATGCGATCCGGCTCTACGGCTTCCTCTCCGACAATGAGCGCGACTGGTTCCGGCTGATGCAGATGGTGCAGGGCGTCGGCGCCAAGGTGGCGCTCGCCATCCTCTCGACCTTCGAGCCGGGCGCGCTGGCGACCGCGATCGCGACCGGCGACAAGGCGGCGGTGGCGCGCGCGCCCGGCGTCGGCCCCAAGCTGGCGCAGCGGATCTGCGCCGAGCTGAAGGACAAGGCGCCGGCCTTCGGCCATGTCGATCCCGGCGTCGCGCAGCTCGCTGGCGCGCTGCAGGACAGGAAGCTGCCGCAGCCGGTGGCGGACGCCGTCTCGGCGCTCGCCAATCTCGGCTATCCGCAGGCGCAGGCCGTGGCGGCGGTCGCGGCCGCCGCGCGTGAGGCCGGCGAGGGCGCGGGCACGGCCCAGCTGATCAAGCTCGGCCTGCGGGAGCTGGCGAAGTGAGCTGGCACGCTCCCTCTTGGCGTAAGCTCTTCAGCCGACGCTCGGTCAAGATTTTCCTGGTTTCTTGGGTTTTTGCGACGTTGGCGCTCACGGTGGCGGCTGTTGTGATCAGCTTGCTTTTTGGTCGATTCGACCCAAAGTTTATCCCGGTATTCGGAGTTTTCTTCGTTCTCGGTACCGTCATCTATGCGGTGCCAGCCTTGTTGACCGGGCTCTGCGTTGCTCTGGTCACCGCATGGTCTGACAACATCCGAAAATCCGAAAACACTATTCTGACGGTCGTTGCAGTGGTCTATGGAATTGGTTTTGGTGTTCCGACGTCAGGCAATCTGATCGCGATCGCGACGGGGGCGGTGATCGGATTCATTTCGGCTGTCATCGCTTTGATCATGACGAAAGATCTGAGGCTTGCTTCTCACGTTCATGAGCCGGCACGATGAGTGACGCCCGCCGTCCCGGCCTGCTCTCCGCCGAGAAGCGCGACGACGACGCCGAATCCTCGCTTCGGCCGCTGTCGCTGTCGGATTTTACCGGCCAGGCGGCGGCGCGGGCGAATCTGCAGGTCTTCATCGAGGCGGCCAAGAGCCGTGGCGATGCGCTCGACCATGTGCTCTTCGTCGGCCCCCCTGGGCTCGGCAAGACGACGCTGGCGCAGATCGTGGCGCGGGAGCTCGGCGTCAATTTCCGCTCGACCTCGGGGCCGGTCATCGCCAAGGCCGGCGACCTCGCGGCGCAGCTCACCAATCTCGAAGAGCGTGACGTGCTCTTCATCGACGAGATCCACCGGCTCAACCCGGCGGTCGAGGAAATCCTCTATCCGGCGATGGAGGACTACCAGCTCGACCTGATCATCGGCGAGGGGCCCGCCGCCCGCTCGGTCAAGATCGACCTGCCCAAGTTCACGCTGGTCGGCGCCACGACCCGTGCCGGCCTGCTGACGACGCCGCTGCGCGACCGTTTCGGCATCCCGATCCGGCTGCAGTTCTACACCGTCGAGGAGCTGCAGGGCATCGTGGCGCGCGGGGCCCGCGTGCTCGGGGTGCCGATGTCGGAAGATGGCGCCAACGAGATCGCCAAGCGCTCGCGCGGGACGCCGCGCATTGCCGGGCGGCTGCTGCGACGGGTGCGCGATTTCGCCATCGTCGACGGCGACGCAATCGTGACGCGCAAGGTCGCCGACAAGGCGCTCCAGCTGCTCGATGTCGACGCCATCGGCCTCGACCAGATGGACCGGCGCTATCTCACCACGGTGGCGATCAACTTCGGCGGCGGGCCCGTGGGGATCGAGACCATCGCGGCCTCGCTCTCGGAGCCGCGCGACGCGATCGAGGAGATCATCGAGCCCTTCCTCCTCCAGCAGGGCTTCATCCAGCGCACGCCCCGTGGCCGCATCCTGACGCCGCACGCCTTCCGGCATCTCGGCTTGCCCGAGCCGACGCGGGAGGGGGCGCAGTTCGGGCTGTTCGGGGACGAGGAGGCTTGAGTTGGCTGACGATCTCCTCGATCGGATGCGGAGCAACCCGGCCGGCGACTGGACGATCGGCGACATCAAGCGGTTGTGCCGAGCGCATGGGATTTATTGCAAGCCACCTTCCGGTGGCGGGTCGCATTACAAGATCGCCCATGACGCCGTTGCCGACATCCTGACGATCCCGGCTCGTCGGCCGATCAAGCCGAAATACATCCGCCTGCTCGTCAGCTTCGTGAGGCTCGTGATAATGTCGGGCGTCAGGAGGCAGACATGAGCCCACTCGCCTATCGTGTCGTCATCGAGCCGCTCTCTCCCGCCGATGGCGGCGGGTATTTCGCGACGGTACCCGATCTGCCGGGCTGCATGTCGGATGGCGAGACGCCCGAAGAGGCCCTGTCAAACGTTCGTGACGCGATCGCATGCTGGATCGAGGCCGCCACCGACATGGGGCGCTCGGTCCCACAGCCGACCCGCACTTTGACAGCGGCGGAATGAGCGGCTGAGGTCAAAACTGGGAGCCAACGATGAGCGTCAGACTGCCCCCCGATATCGCAGAGCTGGTGACCGCCCGGGTGGAAAGCGGCGAGTTTGCCAGCCCGGAAGAGGTTCTTCGCTCGGCAATGGCGCCCTGGATTGCGCGCGAGCAAGCGCGTGCTGCCACCCTCGACGAACTGCGCGTCAAGATCGCCGAAGGGGATTCGGACCCGACGGATGTGACGCCGGACGAGATCCGGGACCATCTCGACCGCGTCGCCGCATCCCTGCAGAGACAAGGCCCGAATGCCGCTTGATCTGGTCTATTCGGGACGGGCACGGTCCGATCTCGAGGCCATTCTTCGCTACATTGCCCGGGACAATCTGCCGGCGGCGCGCCGATGGGTCGCCGCGATCGAGCGCCAGTGCCTGCAGTTGCGCTCCTTTCCCGAGATGGGTGTCGAGCGGGCCGACCTTTCGGCCGGATTGCGCATTCTGCCCTACCGGCGGGCAGTGATTGCGTACCGCGTCCTTGGGAGTCGCGTCAGGATCATCAGGGTGCTGTATGGCGGGCAGGACTATGCCGCGCTGATGGAGAGCTGAACGACATGAACCTCACGAGACGGTCTGTGCCGCCGTTCCTGGCCGCGACGGCCGGGCTGATCATCGCGGCGACGCTCTCAGGCGGTGCCCTTGCCGCCCCCGCCGGTCCCGAGACGCCGGTGCGCGAAGCCTATGCCATCACCACCCGCCAGCTCGCCGGCTCTGGTGGCAAGCCCGTCGCGGCGCCCTGGCAGAAGCCGCATCGCGACCGGCTGATGAGCCGCGAACTCGCCGGGCTGTTCGCGCGCGACGAGCTCTACCAGGAGGAAGCCGGCGAGATGGGGAATCTCGGGGCCGACCCCTTCCTCAGCGGGCAGGACGGCGAGGTGAAGAGTCTCAAGATCACGGTCATGGAGCCGCCTGCCGGAGGAAAGGCGCTGGTGACGGCGAGCTTCCGCAGCTTCAAGCAGCCGGTCAGCGTGCGTTTCCGCATGGTCGAGGAGGGCGGCGCCTGGAAGATCGACGACATCGTCAACCGCGTCGAGGGGCAGGACTATGCGCTTCGCGATCTGCTGTCCCAGCCTTATGAGTGCGGCTCCTTCATGAAGAAGCCCTGCAAGCGTTGAGGGATTTTCGAGTGCAGCTTCACCGGCGTCGAGGTCGGCGCACCTCATAAGGTGGGGCGACTTAAACACATGCAGACTGGAGGCGTCTGCGACGCCGCAAGTTCAGGGACCGTTGCCATTTCACGCTGGTTTCCGAGGAGCGAAGATTGATCACGCGCCGTGGTTTGCTGAAGATTTGCGGAGGTCTCGTTGCCGCGGGCTTTGCATCATCCGCCTATGCGGTTGTATTCGAGCCGCTTCTGCGACTGAGCGTCACCACCCACCGAATCGTACCATCAGGGTGGCCCGAGGGGCTGAAGCTCAGGCTTATCGCTCTAGCCGATATTCATGCGTGTGAGCCGTGGATGAGCACGCGGCGGATCAAAGCAATCTGCGACCATGCGAACACTCTCGACGGCGATCTGATTGTCCTGCTCGGCGACTATGCTTCGGGGATGAATCTGGTGACAGACTACGTCCATTCGCAGGATTGGGCGCGTGCCATGTCCGGGCTCTCGGCTCCACTTGGAGTGCATGCCATCCTCGGCAACCACGATTACTGGGAGGACAAGACCTTCCAGCGAGATCCGAGTGTCGAAACGTTTGGGGAAACGGCGCTAAAGGCGGTGGGAATCCCGGTCCACGTCAACAAAGCGGTGCCACTACAAAAAGACGGCATCGGTTTCTGGCTTGCCGGCCTCGGCGATCAACTGGCGTTGCTGCCCGGAGCGCGCTTCGGTCGGCGCAAGTTCGCTGGTGTCGACGATCTGCCCGGCACCTTGGCCCAGGTGACCGATGACGCGCCGGTGATTTTGTTGGCCCATGAGCCGGATATCTTTCCTCGCATACCGGACCGAGTGGCCGTGACATTGTCGGGCCACACACATGGCGGACAGGTGCGCCTGTTCGGTTACTCGCCGGTTGTGCCATCTCGCTTCGGTAACCGGTTCGCCTACGGGCACGTTGTCGAGAATGGCAGGCATCTCTGCGTGTCCGGCGGTCTCGGCTGCTCGATCGCGCCCGTTCGGTTCGGCTCACCGCCTGAAATCATGGTCGTTGAACTCGGCTAGGTCATTCATCTTGAAATTGCCGCGCTTTTCGGGAGAGAGGCGAAACCGAAATCCGGATACGACGATGACAGACCTCGATGCCCGCCGGTCAGATGAGCCGAGACAAGCAAGCCACAGCCTCTCCGTCCGGGTCTATTACGAGGACACGGATTTCTCCGGCGTCGTCTACCACGCCTCCTATCTGCGCTTCATGGAGCGCGGGCGCACCGAGCTGATCCGGTCCCTCGGGGTCGAGCAGCGGGAACTGTTCGACGGCGAGACGGCGCTGGGTTTCGCGGTGCGTCGCATGACGATCGACTTCCTCAGGCCAGCGGTGATGGACGATCTGCTGACGGTCGAGACGGTGTCGGTCGCGGCGCGGGGCGCGACGATGGATGTCGAGCAGCGCGTGCTGCGCGGCGAGGAGGTTCTCGTCACGGCGCAGGTCAAGGTCGCCTGCGTCGGCGGCGGCCGGGCGCGGCGCATTCCCGATGGCCTGCGGCGGCGCCTGGGGATCGCGGATTGAGGGCTGATCGACGCGCCCGCCGCGCCATGTTAGCGCTCGTCACATGAGCTGGAAACGCGACAAGCCGGAGGCGCCGCCGCGCGGCTACCATCACGGCAATCTCAAGGAAGAGCTGGTGCGCGCCGCGCTGGGCCTGATCCGCGAGAAGGGGGCCAACGGCTTCACCTTCGCGGAAGCCGCCCGCCTCGCCGGCGTGAGCCCGGCCGCGCCGTACCGGCATTTCCGCGACCGCGACGAGCTTCTGGCCGATGTCGCGACCCGCGGCTTCGTCGCCTTCGAGGCGGCGCTGGCGCGGGCGTGGGACCAGGGCCGGCCCGATCCGCAGGCCGCCTTTCATCGGCTCGGGCTGGCCTATCTCGCCTTCGCCCATGACGAGCCGGCCTATTATTCGGCGATGTTCGAGGCGGGCGTGCCGCTCGATGCCAGCCCCGAGCTGCGCGCGGCGGCCGACCGCGCCTTCCAGGGGCTGCGCGCGGCCTCCGAGGCGCTGATCGCGCTGCTGCCCGCCGGCAAGCGACCGCCGGCCCTGATGATGGCCCTGCATGTCTGGTCGATGTCGCATGGCGTCGCTGCCCTGTTCGGCCGGGCCGATGGCGGGCGGCGGCCGCTGCCGATGTCGGCGGCCGAGCTGCTGGAAGCCGGCATGCTCGTCTATCTGCAGGGGTTGGGCCTCGGCGGCGGCAAGACCTGAGCCGGCGACGCCACGCCCGATCTTGACAAGCCGATCTCCGTCCCCCATTTATGTAAATGTGATTTACATTCACGCTGTGCCATGGTGAGGGACCAATGCCGATCGTCGAGAAGCTCGATGAATATGGGAAGGGAGCCTGGATCGCCTTCGCGGTTCTCGGCTTCGTCGTGTTCTGGCCTCTGGGTCTGGCGACCCTGGCCTTTCTGTTCTGGAGTGGACGCATGGGTTGCGGAATGAGCGGTGCCGACCGCTACGAACACAGGATGAACCGTCTGCAGAGCAAGATGGAGCGCCTGAAGGAACGCATGGGCGGCCGTCACGGCGGCTTCGGTGGCGGCTGGGGCGGCGGGCCGTCCAGCGGCAACCGCGCCTTCGACGAATACCGCGCCGAGACGCTGCGGCGCCTCGAGGAGGAGCAGAAGGAATTCCAGGATTTCCTGGGCCGGCTGCGCATGGCCCGCGACAAGGCCGAGTTCGACCAGTTCATGGCCGCCCGTCGCGGCGAGAACCCCGAGCCGCAGGCCAACGCCGGCTGACCGGCGCCGCTGCATCGTCAGCCATGCAAGAGCCCGTCCCGGGAAACCGGGGCGGGCCTTTTTCACGTCTGGAAACCCTTCGCCTCGGCCCCGCGAGGCCCGCGTATACCCGGCATTAACCTTGCCGGAGGCTTAACTCCATCGCGAGCATGCGTTTCGCAGGAAACCCCGTTTGCGCCCATCTTTCGCCGGATTCAAAGGCGATTGAGGGGCTACGGCATTTCCCCGGATCGCGGATCGGGCGGCGTCGCGGGGTCACCCGCGGCGCGTGTGGCGGGGCGTTGGCCGGGAGACCGGTCCGAGCCGCCTGGCAAAAGGATGACAGGATGAACCCCGCCGACGTCGCGCAGGCCGCGCCGCAGATCGACATGTCGTTCTGGACCCTGTTCTGGCACGCCCACATCGTCGTCAAGCTCGTGATGCTCGGCCTGATCGGTGCCTCGATCTGGTGCTGGGCGATCATCATCGACAAGACGCTGCTCTATCGCCGGACGCGGCGCGACATGGACGCCTTCGAGGAGGTGTTCTGGTCGGGCCGCTCGCTGGAGGAGCTCTATCGCGAGCTGGCGGCCAAGCCGGCCGCCGACATGGCGGCCGTCTTCGTCGCGGCGATGCGCGAATGGAAGCGCTCCTTCGAGAATGGCGGGCGCTCCGTCGCCAGCCTGTCGCAGCGCATCGACAAGGTGCTCGACGTGACCATCCAGCGCGAGACCGAGCGGCTGGAATCGAAGCTCCTGGTGCTTTCGACCATCGCCTCGGCCGCGCCCTTCATCGGCCTGTTCGGCACGGTCTGGGGCATCATGCACTCCTTCACCGCCATTGCCGTGTCCAAGAATTCCTCGCTGGCGGTGGTGGCGCCGGGCATCGCGGAGGCGCTGTTCGCGACCGCGATCGGCCTCTTCGCCGCGATCCCCGCGCTGATGGCCTACAACAAGCTGCAGGCCGAGGTCGCCAAGGCCTCGAGCCGGCTGGAAGCCTTCGCCGACGAGTTCTCCGCGATCCTGTCGCGGCAGATCGACGAGCGGCTGGCGGCGTGAGGGGCTGACACCATGGGCATGTCCGCAGCATCCGGCGCGAAGCCGGGCGGCCGCCGCGGCCGCCGCGGCCGCAGGCACGCCGCCATCGCCGAGATCAACATGACGCCGTTCATCGACGTCATGCTGGTGCTCCTTATCATCTTCATGGTCGCGGCCCCGCTGATCGCGACGGGCGTGCCGCTCGACCTGCCGCAGACCGGCGCCAAGCCGATCAATGTCGACCAGAAGCCGATCACCATCGCCATCGACGGCAAGGGCCAGATCTTCCTGCAGGACCAGCCGACGCTGGAGCCCGATCTGGTGACCAAGCTGCAGGGCCTGGCGAAGCAGGGTTTCGACGAGCGCATCTATGTCCGCGGCGACCGCATGGTCGATTACGGCCGCGTGGCCTCGGTGATGTCGACCATCACCTCGGCGGGTTTCAAGCGGGTTGCGCTCGTCACCGAGCCGGCTTCGCGCTGAGCAGGATGGAAGCGGGGATTCGGACACGGTGAAGCTCTCCTCCGAACCGGGCATGGTGGTGTCGGCGCTCGGCCACGCGACGTTTCTCGTCGCGGGGCTGCTGGCGTTCTCCTCGCCTGCGCCGCTGCCGGACAACGAGGAGGCGATCGCCGTCGAGATGGTCGATGCGAGCGCGCTGAACCAGGTCACGCGCGGCGAGCGCAAGGCCGAGAAGGTGCAGGAGCAGCCCCTCCAGCGGGCCGAGCGCAAGGCCGAGATCGTCGAGCGCAAGGAGGAAGGCGAGGCCAAGCAGGATACGCCGGCGCCGCCGACCCGCCCCGCCGAACTCAAGACCGCCGACGACAACGCCGCCGCGCCGCTGCCGCCCTCGCGGGCCGCCAATCTGCCCAAGCCCGAGGTGAAGCCGCCGGAGCCGGTGAAGCAGCCGCCGCAGAAGAGCGGGCCGAGCGCTGCCGAGATCGCCGAGCAGAAGCGTGAGGAGCTGGCCAAGCTCGCCGCCGAGGCCGAGCTCGCGAGCAAGGCGAAGCAGGCCGAGGAGGCCGCCCGGGCCACCGCGAAGGCGAAGGCCGAGGCCGAGGCGAATGCCCGTGCCGAGGCGGCCGCCAAGGCCAAGGCCGAGGCGCTGGCCAAGGCCGAGGCCGAGCAGGCCGCGAAGGAAAAGGCGGAGGCCGCCGCCAAGGCGAAGGCCGAAGCCGAGGCCAAGGCCAAGATCGCCGCGGCGGCGAAAGCCAAGCAGGAGGCCGAGGCCAAGGCCAGGCGCGAGATGGAGATCGCCAAGAACTTCAATCCGAGCGATATCTCGAAGCTGCTGCAGTCCAAGGAGCAGGCGCAGTCGACCGGCTCGGCCGCGCCGCAGGTCAACCGCACCGCCTCGCTCGGGACCGAGCGCGGCTCCTCGCAGAAGCTCAGCCCCTCGCTGCGCGGCCAGCTCATCGGCATCATCCAGGACCAGCTCATGAAGTGCTGGAACGTGCCGATCGCGCTCGCCAATGCGCGCGGTGCGGTGGTGCCGCAGGTGCGGATGAAGCTCGCCGCCGACGGCTCGCTGCTGGCGCCGCCCGGTGTGGTGAACTCCTCCTCCGATCCGCTCTTCGCGGTTGCGGCCAGCTCGGCCCTGACCGCCACCCGCCGCTGCGCGCCTTTGCGCATCCCGGCTCAATTCGCCGCCTATTACGACGACTGGCGCGACGTCGTCGTCAATTTCGACGCAAGGGACGTGCTGTGACCCTGATCGACCGCAATCCTCTCCCGCTCCTGCCGGCCGCGCCTTCGCGCCGCCGGCTGCTCGCGCTCGCCGGCGCCTCGCTGCTCGCGCCCGCGGCAGCCCGTGCCGAACTCGTCATCGACCTGAAAGGCGGCACCTTCCAGCCGCTGCCGATCGCCATCGCCGATTTCGGCGGCGAGGGCGGGGTGCTGGTCTCGGGGGTGATCAGCAACAACCTCAAGCGCTGCGGCTACTTCGCGCCGATCGACAGGGCGCGCCATCCCGACAAGAATCCGCCCTTCGACGCGGTGCCGGAGTTCGGCTCGTGGAAGGCGGCGGGTGTGCAGGCTCTCGTGACGGGCCGCGTCTCGCGCGACGGCTCGGGGCGGATCAAGGCCGAGTTCCGGCTCTGGGACGTGACCACCGGCACGCAGACCGACGGCCAGCAGTATTTCACCGACCCGAACAACGCCCGGCGCGTCGGCCATATCATTTCCGACGCGATCTACACCAAGATCACCGGCGTCGGCGGCTTCTTCGACACCCGCGTCGTCTTCGTCGACGAATCCGGCCCGAAGGAGAACCGCCGCAAGCGCCTGGCGATCATGGACCAGGACGGGGCGAATGTCCGGTTCCTGACCGACGGCTCGATCTCCGTGGTGACGCCGCGCTATTCGCCGGTGTCGCAGGAGGTGACCTACATGTCGCAGCGGCTGGGCGAACAGCCGCGCGTGCATGTGCTCAACATCGAGACCGGCCAGCGCCAGATCGTCGGCAATTTTCCCGACATGACCTCGAGCCCGCGGTTCTCGCCCAATGGCGCGCGCATCGCGCTGAGCCTGCAGCAGGGCGGCAACGCCAATCTCTATGCTATCGACATCGGCTCGCGCACGACGATGCGGCTGACCTCGACGGGGGCGATCGACACCTCGCCCTCCTATTCGCCGGACGGGACGCAGATCGTTTTCGAGAGCGACCGCGGCGGCTCGCAGCAGCTCTATCTCATGGGGGCAGGGGGCGGGGAGGGCAAGCGGCTCTCCTTCGGCCAGGGCTCCTACTCGCAGCCGAGCTGGTCGCCGCGCGGCGACCTGATCGCCTTCACCAAGCGCGGCGGTGGCGGGTTCGCCATCGGCGTGATGCGCCCGGACGGCTCGGGCGAGCGGCTGCTGACGGAGGGCTTCCACAACGAGGCGCCGAACTGGGCGCCCAACGGCCAGTACATCATGTTCTTCCGCGATCCCGGGGGACAATCCGGCGGGAAGCTCTATATGGTGGACATTACCGGCCGCGTCGAAGTGCCGGTGCCGACGCCCGCCTTCGCGTCCGACCCGACCTGGTCGCCGCTGCTGACGGCCGCGCGCTGAAGCACGGCGGGCCTCAGCCCGCCGCCTCGCCCGCAATGAGGGTGAAGCCCTCGTCGATCCAGCCTGTGACGCCGCCGGCCATGATCTTCACGGGGCGGTCCAGCTCGGCGAGGCGCAGGGCAGCCTTGGCCGCGCCGTTGCAGTGCGGGCCGGCGCAATAGGTCACGAAGAGCGTGTCCCGCGGCCAGTCCTCGAGCTTCGATCTGATGATCTTGCCCACCGGCAGGTTGATCGCTCCCGCAACATGGCCGCGGGCGAAGAGCGCGGGGCTGCGGACGTCCAGCAGCACGAAGTCGGGCTGCTTCGACAGCGCATCGTGAACATCCCAGCAATCGGTCTCGAAGGTGAACTCGGCCGCGAAATGCGCGCGGGCGAGATCGCTCGGGGCGGCGGGGACGGCGGTCACGGCTGTGGTGGTCATGGCGGGCTCCTGTTCGACCCGCTCATCTCGCAAACCGCCGTGCCCTCTTGCAATTGGCGCGAATGACAGAGTACGGGCATATCATGCCAAACACGACCGGCCCCCTCGTCGTCGCCCTGCTCTATGACGGACTCTGTACCTTCGAGTTCGGCATCGTCGCGGAGATCTTCGGACTTCCGCGTCCGGAAATGGGCGAGGGCTGGTACCGTTTCGCCAGCTGCGCGGTCGAGGAGGGGCCGCTGCGGGCCCATGGCGGTTTCGTGCTGACGCCGCAGCACGGCCCGGAGCTGATCGACGAGGCCGACCTCATCGTCGTGCCCGGCTGGAAGGGAGCCGATCATCCCGTCCCCGAGGCGCTCCGCGAGCGCCTGCGCCGGGCTCATGAGCGCGGCGCGCGGCTCGCCTCGATCTGCTCGGGCGCCTTCGTGCTGGCAGCGACGGGCCTGCTGGACGGCGGGGCGGCGACGACGCATTGGCGTTACGCCGAGGCCCTGCGTGCCCGCCATCCGACGGTGGCGGTCGACGACGCCTCACTCTACCGCAGGCATGGGCGGATCTTCACCTCGGCCGGCAGCGCCGCCGGGATCGACCTGCTGATCGAGATCGTCAGGCGGGACTTCGGTGCCGATGCGGCCAATTCGGTCGCGCGCCGCCTGGTGATGCCGGCCCATCGCACCGGCGGGCAGGCGCAGTTCCTCGAGCGGCCCGTGCCCCGCCATCGCCATTCGGAGGTGGCGCCGCTGCTCGATGCGATGCGGGCAAAGCTGCATGCGCCCTGGACCACCGCGGAGATGGCCGCCGCGTGCCGGATGAGCCTGCGCACCTTCCTGCGCCGTTTCAAGGACGCCACCGGCTCGGCGCCGGGCGACTGGCTGATCGGCGAACGGGTGGAAGAGGCCAAGCGCCTCCTGGCGGCCGGCAAGCTGGGCGCGCAGGAGATCGCGCTGGCCGTCGGCTTTGGCACGCCCGATACGCTGCGTCACCATTTCCGCAAGCGGGTCGGCATCAGCCCGCGCGAATACCAGGCCAGCTTCGCCTCGCGCGCGCCGGAGAGCGGGACGATGGCGCCCGAGCCGCCGCGGGCTGTGCCTCCCATGCCACAACCGGGCCGCGAATCCCCGATTGCAAGGTTTGATTAACCATATGCCGCAATGCCGCCACTTCGCCTTGATCTGGCAAGGTCTCGTTTAGGTTGACGCTTCATTGATGCGATGAAGTGCAGCCCAGCCCCGTGATTCATCCGTCCGTGAGACGCGCCTCGCACAGACCGAACGCCCCGGAGTCTCCCATGTTCGCCACTCTCCTCGCCGGCGGCCGCGCCGTCCGCTTCGCCGCCGCCATCGCGGCCTCGCTCGCACTCGGCGCCTGCGCCAACAACCAGAACGCCGACGGCTTCGGTGCCGGTGGCGCCGCCACCCCCGGCAGCGCCCAGGACTTCGTCGTGAATGTCGGCGATCGTGTCTTCTTCGAGACCGACTCGACCGATCTGACGCCCACCGCGGTGGCGACGCTGGACAAGCAGTCGGCCTGGCTGCAGCGCTATCCGCGCTACACCTTCGTCGTCGAGGGCCATGCCGACGAGCGCGGCACGCGCGAATACAACTTCTCGCTCTCGGCGCGCCGCGCCCAGACCGTGCGCGACTATCTCGCCTCGCGCGGCATCCAGGGCAACCGCATGCGCATCGTCTCCTATGGCAAGGAGCGCCCGGTGGCGGTCTGCAACGACATCTCCTGCTGGTCGCAGAACCGCCGCTCCGTCACGGTTCTGGACGGGGCCGGCGGCGGCGTCTGACGCCGACCCGCACCGCTCGACAGCCGGGCCGGCGCCCTTCCTTTCGGGAACGGCGCCGGCCTTTTCATATTTTGGCCGTGGTCGCAGCGTGTTATAGCGACGCATCCCCACTCCAACCCGGTTCCTGACGCATGCTGCGAATTCATGCTCCCGCCTGGAAGCTCCGCTCCGGCCTCGCCGCCCTGGCGCTGGGCGCGGCGGTGTCCTGCCTGAGCCTGCCCGCTGCGGCGCAGGATGCCGCCGATCTCGTGGTGCGGACCTCGCGGATGGAGAACCAGATCCGCCAGCTCTCGGGGCAGATCGAGCAGCTGCAGTTCGAGAACCGGCGTCTCAGCGAGCAGCTCCGCAAGTTCCAGGAGGATGTCGAGTTCCGCCTCAACGAGCGGGGCGGCGGCCGTGCGCCGGCCGCGGCTGCGCCCGGCGCGGCGGCTCCGGCGGCCGGCGCGGCGCCGCGTCCGCAGCGCCGCAGCGACGCCTTCGATCCGAACACGCAGGTCGGCGCCGCCGGCGCGCCGCGCCCGCTCAATGGCGGCATCGGCGGCATCATCGAGGACGAGTTCGCCGAAGGCGGAGCCGCACAGGGTCCGCTCGATCTGCAGGGCGTCGGCCGTGGCGCCCCCGGCGGTGCGATTCCGCAGCCGGCTCCGCGCGGCGCCAGCGTGGCGGCGGCGAGCGGCCCCGCCACCGCCAAGGAGGCCTACGACCTCGCCTATGCCGCGATCCTGCGCAAGGAGTACGAGCAGGCCGAGATGGGCTTCCGGCAGTTCCTGCAGAGCTATCCCCGGGATCGGCTGGCGATCGACGCGACCTACTGGCTGGGCGAGAGCTACCTTCAGCGCAAGCGCTACCGCGAGGCGGCCGAACAGTTCCTCAAGGTCAGCAGCGACGCGCCGAAATCGGCCAAGGCGCCGGAGAGCCTGCTGCGTCTCGGGATCGCGCTGAACGGGCTCGGCGCGCGCGATCAGGCCTGCGCCACCTATGCCAAGGTCGGCGTCGACTATCCCTCCGCGCCCAACTCCGTCCGCCAGGGCATCGAGCGCGAGCGTCGTCGCTCGGGCTGCGCTTGAGCGCGGTCGAACCGCTTTCCAGCGATCATCCGCCCGTCGGGGCGCGCGAGGCGACCGAGCTGTTCGCGGATCTCGCGGGCGAACCCCGCCTTCTCGTCGCCGTCTCGGGCGGACCGGATTCGGTCGCCCTGCTCGCCTTGCTGGCGGAGTGGTCGCGCGAGCCGGGGCGCCCCGCTGTCATGGCGTCGACGGTCGACCATGGGCTGCGCGCCGCTTCGGCGGACGAGGCCGGTGCCGTCGCCGCTCTCTGCGCCCGCCTCGGCGTCCCTCATCGCATCCTGCGCTGGGAGGGGGAGAAGCCCTCCAGCCGGCTGCAGGAACGCGCGCGGGCGGCCCGCTACGCCCTGCTCGCGCAGGAGGCGGGCCGTGTCGGCGGCGCCGTCCTGGTGACCGCCCATACGCGCGATGACCAAGCCGAAACGTTGCTGATGCGGATGGCGCGTGGTTCCGGCCCCTCGGGCCTCGCGGGGATGCGCCGCCGCGCGGTCCGGCATGGCACGGTTCTGGTCCGGCCCCTGCTGGGCGTGCCCAAGGCGCGTCTCGTGGCGACGGCGCAGGCGCGCGGCTTGTCTTTCGTCACGGATCCGAGCAATGGCGATCCGCGGTTCGCGCGCGCGCGCTGGCGGGCCGTCATGCCGCTGCTGGCGGCGGAGGGGCTGGATGCCGAGCGGCTGTCGGTGCTGGCGGCGCGGCTGGCACGGCTCGACGAAGCGGTCGCCGCGCGGGCGGACGCTGTTGCCGCCGCGCTGCTGTCAGCCGAGCCGGGAGCGCCGCTGCTGCGGCTGGATTTCGAGGCGCTGCGACAGGAGCCCGCGGAGATCGGGCTGCGCGTCGTGGCGGCGGCGATCGCCCGGCTGGGGATCGAAGCGGAGGGAGCCGTCCGTCTCGAGCGCCTCGAGAGCTGCGTGGCGGCCCTGACGGACGCCGCGCAGGCGGGCCTGCCGCTGACCCGCACGCTCGCCGGCGCGGTGCTGACACTGCGGCGCGACGGCCAGCTCTCGCTGCGGCCCGAGGGGCCACGCCGACGCGGCATTCACCCTGCGGCAACATAGGCGGAAAGGCGCGAATGTCTTTCCCTTGGCAATGGGCCCGCCCGCACCTAGATTGAGCTTGCAAACTCTCGGCCTCTTCCGGTTGGTCCGGCAGGCCTGATCGGACAGATGATGAATCCGAACTTCCGAAATTTCGCCCTCTGGGTCGTGATCTTCCTGCTGGTTCTGGCGCTTGTGACGCTGTTCCAGAGCCCGAGCCAGCGCGCCAACGTCAACGAGATCCCCTACAGCCAGCTCATCAACGAGTCGGAGGCCGGGCGCATCAGCAATGTCGTCGTGGCCGGGCAGGAGATTTCCGGCACCTTCTCCGACGGGCGCAGCTTCGTGACCTATGCGCCCTATGGCGACCCGGCGCTGCTGAAGACGCTGGCGCAGAAGGGCGTGCAGGTCTCGGCCCGCGCCCCCTCCGAGGGCACGCCGTGGTTCATGGCGCTGCTGGTCAATTCGTTGCCCTTCGTCATCTTCATCGGCCTGTGGATATTCATGTCCCGCCAGATGCAGAACGGCGCCGGCCGGGCGATGGGCTTCGGCAAGTCGAAGGCCAAGCTGCTGACCGAGGCGCATGGCCGCGTCACCTTCGAGGATGTCGCGGGCATCGACGAGGCCAAGGAAGACCTGACCGAGATCGTCGAGTTCCTGCGCGATCCGCAGAAGTTCCAGCGGCTGGGCGGGCGCATTCCGCGCGGCGTGCTGCTGGTCGGCCCTCCCGGCACCGGCAAGACGCTGACGGCGCGCGCCGTCGCGGGCGAAGCCAATGTGCCCTTCTTCACGATCTCCGGCTCGGACTTCGTCGAGATGTTCGTCGGCGTCGGCGCCAGCCGCGTCCGCGACATGTTCGAGCAGGCCAAGAAGAACTCGCCCTGCATCATCTTCATCGACGAGATCGACGCCGTCGGCCGCCATCGCGGCGCCGGCCTCGGCGGCGGCAATGACGAGCGCGAGCAGACGCTGAACCAGCTCCTCGTCGAGATGGACGGCTTCGAGCCGAACGAGGGCGTCATCATCATCGCGGCCACCAACCGGCCCGACGTGCTCGACCCCGCCCTGCTGCGTCCGGGCCGCTTCGACCGCCAGATCGTGGTGCCGAACCCCGACGTCGCCGGCCGCGAGAAGATCCTGCGGGTCCATGTCCGCAAGGTGCCGATGGCGCCGGATGTCGATCTGCGCGTGCTCGCCCGCGGCACGCCCGGCTTCTCGGGCGCCGACCTGATGAACCTCGTCAACGAGGCGGCGCTGCTGGCGGCGCGGCGCGGCAAGCGCATGGTCACCCATGCCGAGTTCGAGGACGCCAAGGACAAGGTCATGATGGGCGCCGAGCGCAAATCCATGGCGATGTCCGAGGAGGAGAAGAAGCTCACCGCCTATCACGAGGCCGGCCACGCCATCGTCGGATTGTATGTCCCGGCCGGCATCCCGGTCCATAAGGCGACCATCATCCCGCGCGGTCGCGCGCTCGGCATGGTCAAGTTCCTGCCGGAGGGCGACCGCTACTCGATGAAGTTCAAGGAGTTCACCTCCCAGCTCGCGGTCGCCATGGGCGGGCGCGTGGCGGAGGAGATGACCTTCGGCCGCGAGAACGTCACCTCGGGCGCCACGGGCGACATCCAGCAGGCGACCAAGATGGCCAAGGCCATGGTCACCCAGATGGGCTATTCGGACGAGCTCGGCATGGTCGCCTATGGCGACAACCAGGAAGAGGTCTTCCTGGGCATGTCGATGGGCCGCAGCCAGAACGTGTCCGAAGCGACGGCGCAGAAGATCGACGCCGAAGTGAAGCGCCTCGTCGATCAGGGCTATCAGGACGCCAAGAAGATCCTCACCGACCATCACGAGCAGTTTGTGGCGGTGGCCGAGGCGCTGCTCGAGTTCGAGACCCTGACGGGCGAGGAAATCCGCGATCTCATCGCCGGCAAGCGTCCGACGCGCGACATCGACGACACCCCCTCGACACCGCGCGGTTCCGCCGTGCCGAGCGCCGGCAAGGGCCGCAAGCGCGGCGAGCCCGATGCGGGGCTGGAGCCGCAGCCGCAGGTCTGACCGGCCTCTGCCACCGACCAACGGAAAGGGCGCCTCGCGGCGCCCTTTCTTGTTGCGGCCTGTGACGGGCTGGACGGCCCGCCGTCAGAACAGACCTTCGATGCGGCCCTGCGCGTCGATATGGATGCGTTCGGCGGCCGGTACGCGCGGCAGGCCGGGCATCGTCATGATGTCCCCGCAGATCGCCACGACGAAGCCGGCGCCGGCCGACAGCCGGACCTCGCGCACGGGGACGATGTGTCCCGAGGGCGCGCCGCGCAGCGTCGGATCGGCCGAGAAGGAGTATTGCGTCTTGGCGACGCAGACGGGCAGGTGGCCGTGGCCGTCCGCCTCCAGCTCGGCGAAGCGGGCGCGGACCTTCGCATCGCCCGAAATGCCCTGCGCGCCATAGATCTCCCGCGCCACGGTCTCGAGCTTCTGCCAGAGCGGGAGCTCGTCGGGGTAGAGCGGGGCGAACTCAGCCTCGCCGCTCTCGGCCAGCGCGACGACCTTGTGGGCGAGCTCCTCGGTGCCCGCGCCGCCCTGCGCCCAGTGCCGGCAGATCACGGCCTCGACGCCGAGATGCTCGCGGCAATAGCTCGCGATCAGGCCGTGCTCGGCCTCGGTGTCGCTGACGAAATGGTTGATCGCGACGATCGGCGGCACGCCGAATTTGCGGATGTTGCCGACATGGCGGGCGAGGTTGGCGAGACCTGCCTGGAGCGCGCCGAGATCCTCGCTGCCGAGGGCCTCCTTCGCCGCGCCCCCATGCATCTTCAGGGCGCGCACGGTCGCGACGATGACGGCCGCGGCGGGCTTCAGCCCGGTCTTGCGGCATTTGATGTCGAAGAACTTCTCGGCTCCGAGGTCGGCGCCGAAGCCGGCTTCGGTGACCGTGTAGTCGGCGAGCTTCAGCGCGGCGCGGGTGGCGATCGCCGAATTGCAGCCATGGGCGATGTTGGCGAAGGGGCCGCCATGGACGAAGGCGGGCGTGCCCTCCAGCGTCTGCACCAGATTGGGCATCAGCGCGTCCTTGAGCAGGACGCTCATCGCGCCGGTCGCCTTCAGGTCGGCGGCTGTGACGGGCCGCTTGTCGCGGGTGCGCCCGACGACGATGCGGCCTAGCCTCGCCTCGAGATCGTCGAGATCGGTGGCGAGGCAGAAGATCGCCATGATCTCGGAGGCGACGGTGATGTCGAAGCCATCCTCGCGGGGGAAGCCGTTGCTGGCGCCGCCGAGCGAGGAGACGGTCTGGCGCAGAGCGCGGTCGTTCATGTCCATGACGCGGCGCCAGGCGATATGTCGCGTGTCGAGGCCGAGCGCATTGCCCCAGTAGACATGGTTGTCGACCATTGCGGCGAGCAGGTTGTGCGCGCTGGTGATGGCGTGGAAATCGCCGGTGAAGTGGAGGTTGATCTGCTCCATCGGGACGATCTGGGCGTGCCCGCCACCGGCGGCGCCGCCCTTGACGCCGAAGCAGGGCCCGAGCGAGGGCTCGCGCAGCGCGATCATGCAGCTCTTGCCGATGCGGCTGAGGCCGTCGCCGAGACCCACCGTCGTCGTCGTCTTGCCCTCGCCGGCCGGGGTCGGGTTGATGGCGGTGACGAGGATCAGCTTTCCGTCGGGCTTGCCCGCGAAGTCGGGGATGGCCTTCGTGTCGACCTTGGCGATGAATTTGCCGTGGGGCTCGAGAGCGTCGATGGGAATACCGGCCCGTGCGGCGATGTCCGCGATCGGACGAAGCTTCGCCGCGCGTGCGATCTCGATGTCGGTCGGCATTCCCGCCCCTCTTCAGGCTTGGCTGGGCCGGTGCGTCCGGCCGGAATCGTTGCGGCCGACACTGCCGCGAAACAGCGGTCTCTGCCACTGCTTTCCCGGAGGCCGGCCCTGTCTGCGGGCCATGTCATTTGACGTGGGGCCCCTCCGCCCGTCCTGCTAGTGCTGCCCGCAGTCCGGCGCAGTTGCGGGGAAACCGCGAGGCTGGCATCACATCCCCGGGTGTTGCCGGGGATGCGATCGCATCGCGCGGCTCGGGGGAAACGGGATGACGGAGCGATCCTGGCCTGTCGGCGGCGGCGAGGTGGGAGCGATGCTGCGGGGCTGGGACGGGAGCGAAACCGCTCTCGGACCCGTCGCGACCTGGCCGGAACGGCTGCGCTCGTCCCTGCAGCTCGTCCTGTCGTCGCCGACGCCGATGGTGATGTTCTGGGGCGCGTCCGGGCTGCTGTTCTACAACGACGCCTATGCCGTCATCGCCGGCGCCAAGCATCCCGCCATTCTGGGGCAGGCGCTGCACGAGGCCTGGCCCGAGGTCAGGGCGCTGCATGACGAGGTGATGGAGACCGTCTTCGAGGGCGGGCGGCCCCTGTCCTTCCGCGACCTGTCGCTGGAGCTGCATCGCAACGGGGTGGCCGAGGACGTTTGGCTGAACGTGGACTACAGCCCGATTCTGGATGACTCCGGAGGCGTTCTCGGCGTTCTCGCCGTGGTGTTCGAGACGACCGAGCTCATCCACGCGCAGCGCGAGCGCGATGCCGCCGAACAGGCGCTGCGGCGGCGCGAGCAGGAACTCGCGCAGGTCCAGAAGATCGGCAAGGTCGGTGGGCTCGAGGTCGACCTGCGCGAGGGGTTCCGCAACACGCGTTCGCCCGAATATCTGCTGGTCCACGGGCTGCCGCCCGAGGCCGTGCACGAGACCCATGAGGATTGGGTGCGCCGGATCCACCCGCAGGAGCGGGCGATGGTCGAGAGCCATTTCCGCGAGAGCGTGGCCGGCAGCGCGACGGACTACCAGATGGAGTACCGGATCATCCGTCCCTCGGACGGGGCGGTGCGCTGGATCTCGGCGATCGCGCAGATCGAGCGCGACGGGGAGGGGCGGCCGCTGCGGCTGATCGGCGCCCATATCGACGTGACCGAGCGCAAGGAAACCGAAGCGCAGCTGCGGCTCTTGATGCAGGAACTGGCGCACCGCGTGAAGAACACGCTGGCCATGATCCAGGCCATCGCCTCGCAGACGCTGCGCGGCGCCAGCTCGCTGGAGGCGGCCAACGAGACCTTCACGGCGCGGCTGGGGGCGCTGGCGCGCGCGCATGACCTGCTGGTCGGCGGCGTGCGGGCCCACGCCGCCATGGCCGACATCGCCGCCAGTGTCATCGGCATCCAGGGCGACCCGGCGCGGTTCCAGATCGGCGGTCCGGAGGTCGTGCTGGGGCCGCGCGCGGCGCTGGCGCTCACACTGGTCCTGCATGAGCTGGCGACCAATGCGGTCAAATACGGCTCGCTCTCGATCCCCACCGGCATCGTGACCCTGTCGTGGCGGGTCGACGAGATCGACGGCTCTTCTCAGTTCCGGCTGCGCTGGCAGGAGAGCGGCGGGCCGCCGGTGACGCCGCCGTCGCGGCGCGGCTTCGGCTCGCGCCTGATCGAGCGGACCTTCCCTTCGCCGCGCGGGCGCGCCGAGAGCGCTTATCTGCCGGGGGGGCTCGTCTTCACGCTGGACGCGCCGCTGGATTCACTGAAGGACGGCGATGGCGACGAGGCCGGGCGCCTCTGAGGCGCCCGGCTTGCGTCAATCTCAGGCGAGATGGGCGTTCTGCGGGAACAGGATCCTGCGGGCCTCGTCATCGACCTCCATCTTGAAGGCGAAGGCGTCCTTCAGCGCCGTCGCGCGCTGGGCTGCCGGGCGGGCCGAGATCTCGTCGAGATGGCGCTTCACATGCGGGAACATCCCCGCCCAGTGGTCGCCGACGGCGAAGCCGAGCCGCGTCGCCCAGCCCCAGACCGACATGTCGATCAGGGTGTAGCGCTCGCCCAGCATATAGCGGCCCTTGGCGAGTTGCGCGTCGATGATGCCCCAGTGGCGCTCCGCCTCGCGGGCGTAGCGGTTGATCGCATAGGGGATCTTCTCGGGCGCGAAGCGGCTGAAATGGACGGCCTGGCCGCAATAGGGACCGATGCCGGTGGCGACGAACATGAGCCAGGAGAGCATCTCGCCGCGGGCCTTGGGCGTGTCCTCGGGAAGGAACTGGCCGGTCTTCTCGGCGAGATAGAGCAGGATCGCGTTGCTGTCGAAGATGGTGACGTCGCCATCGGTCAGTGCCGGTGTCTTGGCATTGGGGTTGATGGCGAGGAACTCAGGCTTGAACTGGTCGCCCTTGCGGGTATCGACCGGGACCATTTCATAGGGCAGCCCGGCTTCCTCGAGGAAGAGCGCGATCTTCGCCGGATTGGGCGAGGGGTGGTAGTAGAGCTTGATCATCTCGGTCTCCGGGCTTGGGACGGTGGCAGGAGGGTTCAGGCACGAACATGTGCCGGCAGATCGGTCAGGCGGGCGATGGTTGCGTCGGCCGTGAATCCGAGACGCTCCGGGCGCATGCGCAGCGCCTTGAACATCAGCATGGGATCGATCGTTGCGGCGGCATCGAGCTCGCTCCGCAATGCCTCGTCCGCAAGGCGGGCGATGCGCGCGACGCGGAAGCCATGCGCCTTGGCCCCGGCGATGTCGAAGCCGTTGGACGAGACGAAGAGGATCTGCTCGCGGGACAGGCCCAGCCTTGCCTCGACATGGGCGTAGCCGCGTGGATCAGGCTTGTAGGCGCCGATCTCGTCGACGCTGATCACCGTCTCGAGCAGCGGGGCGATACCGGCCTGCTCGACCAGTCGCGCGAGCATCGGCGGGCTGCCGTTCGAGAAGATGGCGAGCCGCAGCGGCGCGAGGGCCTGCAGCGCCTCCCGCGCTTCCGGATAGAGCGACAGCGCGTCATAGGCGTCGGCGAGGCGCGCGATCTCCGCCGGCGTCGCGGGCAGGCCGAGCGTCTCCAGCGCATAGGCCAGCGAGTCCCGCGTCACCGTGCCGAAATCCGCATAGCGGCCCATCAGGCTGCGCAGCCAGGTGTATTCGAGCTGCTTCAGCCGCCAGAGCTGGGTGATCACCGTGCCGTGACCGGGGAAGGCCGCCTCGGTCGCGGCCGCGACGGACTGAACGTCGAAGAGGGTGCCATAAGCATCAAAGACGACGGCCGCGATCGCCATTCCGGATTCTCCCAACTGCCCCGGCAACCTTCTTAGCACTCGCACTGCCGCAGGGGTGCATGGTATCCGGCACAGCTCCCATCACAGATCTTCACAGGTCATCATGTCCGCCGTCCCTGCCAAGCGCCCCGTCATGCTGATGATCCTCGATGGCTGGGGCTGGCGCGAGGAGGCCGAGAACAATGCGGTGCGCCTGGCGCATACGCCGCATTTCGACAGGCTCTGGGCGGCCTCGCCCCATGCCTTCCTGAAAACCTCGGGCCTCGATGTCGGCCTGCCGCCCGGCCAGATGGGGAATTCCGAGGTCGGCCATCTCAATCTCGGCGCAGGCCGCGTCGTGATGCAGGACCTGCCGCGCATCAATCAGGCGATCGCGGACGGCTCGCTCCGGCAGGCCCTGGCGGCGAGCGGGCTCGTCGATGCGCTGAAGGCGAGCGGCGGCGCCTGCCATCTGCTCGGCCTCGTCTCGCCCGGCGGCGTGCATGCCCATCAGGACCATGCGGTGGCGCTGGCGCATCTGCTCGTCGAGCAGGGTATCCCTGTGCGAGTTCACATCTTCACGGACGGGCGCGATACGCCTCCCCGTTCGGCCGCCGGCTATGTCCGCGCCTTCGCCGCCGCCCTGCCGCCGCAAGCGGTGATCGCGAGCCTGACCGGCCGCTATTTTGCCATGGACCGCGACCATCGCTGGGAGCGCGTCGAGACAGCCTGGCGGGCGATGGTGCTGGGCGAGGGGCCCGAATTCGCCGACGCCGCCTCCGCGATCGAGGCCGCCTATGCGCAGGGCGTGACCGACGAGTTCATCCCGGCGAGCGTCATCGGCAGCTATGGCGGCATGGAGGATGGCGACGGGCTGCTGAGCTTCAATTTCCGCTCCGACCGGATCCGCGAAATCCTCGACGCGGTACTGTCCGCACCGTTCGATGGCTTTTCCCGGACGCGGCGGCCGGTGCTGGCGAAGGCGGTCAGCATGACTTCCTACAGCGCCGAGCTCGATGCCGTGATGCCGGCGCTCTTCGCGCCGCAGACGCTGGCCAACGGCCTCGGCGAGACGGTGGCGAAGGCGGGTCTCGCGCAGATCCACATGGCGGAGACGGAGAAGTATCCGCACGTCACCTACTTCTTCAACGGCGGCGAGGAGACGCCCTATCCGCGCGAGGATCGGGTGATGGTACCCTCGCCGAAGGTCGCGACTTATGATCTGCAGCCGGACATGTCGGCGCCGGAGCTGACGGAGCGCGCCGTGGAGGCGATCGCGTCGGGCCGCTACGATCTCGTCGTCCTGAACTTCGCCAATCCCGACATGGTCGGTCACACGGGCGTGCTCAGCGCCGCGATCGCGGCGGTCGAAACGGTCGATGCCGGGCTCGGGCGGATCGCGGAGGCTGTGGCACAGGCGGGCGGCGCGCTCCTCGTCACGGCCGATCACGGCAATTGCGAATTGATGGTCGATCCCGAGACCGGCGCGCCGCACACGGCCCACACGACCTTCCCGGTCCCGGTGATGGTCATCGGCAGCGAGGCGAAGGGGCTGGCGGATGGCCGCCTCGCCGACATCGCACCGACGCTGCTGGCGCTGCTTGCTGTACCGCAGCCGGCCGAGATGACCGGCACCTCGCTACTGCGCTGAGCGCGTCTTTCTCGGCCCAAAACGAAAACGGCGCGGACCGAAGTCCGCGCCGTGTCGAAAGGGTAGGGGGCTGCCCTTCAGTATTTGCGGACCGTCGGGGCCGGCGCGTAGGCGACCGGCTTCTCGACCGGACCGCAGCAGCTCGGATCGCTGAAGTTCCAGCGCATGCCGATGCGGACGTCGTGGCTGTCGATGCCCTTGAACCGCACCGAGGAGCTCGGATTGGTGAGCAGGCCCTGGGCGCCGCGCAGGCCGACCGTCGGGCCGTCGCCCATGTTCAGGTAGCGGTAGCCGATGTCGAGCTTGAGGTTCGAGGTGACGTCGTAGGAGACGCCAGCCATCAGCGCCCAGGCGAGGTTGGTCTTGCTGGCCGAGTCGCCATAGGCATAGGAGGCATTGGCGAAGGCGGCGCCGACGGCCTGGTTCACGCCGTTGTCGGCGAGGCCGCTGACGGTGTGGTTGGCCATACCGATGCCGACCCCGAGATAAGGCGTCAGGCAGTTCCAGGTGCCGAGATCGATATAGGCGTTGGCGAGCGCGACGAAGGTCGCCACATCGGCGCGGTAGATATTGGTCTGGTTGGTCGGCACACCGAAATTGTAGCTGAGCTGGTCGCGGCCGTTGAACGACCCGCCGCGATACTCGCCCGTCAGGTCGAAGCGCAGATAGCTGTTGAACTGGTAGCCGATGCCGACGCCGGCGAAGGCGGCGAAGCCGCGATCGGGCTTGACGGTAGAGAACGACGTCACGCCCGCCGTGGCGATCACCGGGGCGTTGTTCAGCTTCACGTCGAGCTCGTCATAGGACTGCGAGCCGACGCCGATGTCGCCGCGCAGATAGAAGCCGCTGCTGATCGTGCCCTTGAGACCGAGCGGCTCCGGCGGCGGCGGCGCAGGGTAGGCGAGATCGGCGGCGGTGGCGGCGGACGCCCCGAGCGCCAAGGCGCCTGCCAGCGCAATAGTTTTCAGGCTGCCCATGGCAGTGTCCCTCGCGTTTGCGCGGCACCCGTGACGCAGGCCGCGCGTGTTACCGACGAGGGAACGATGCCGCCAATTCCTTAAATGAGACTTAACCTTAGGAATTAACCTGAAAAAAGTCTGAAGCCGGCCCGAATACTTGATGGGACGTTAATGGGGTGGGGATCGCGTAGATCGTCGTCATCCTGGACGACCGCAGGTCGGCCGGGATCCATCACAGGACGCGGCGCCGCCCTATGATGGATCCCGGCCTGCGCAGCTGTGCCGCTTGTCCAGGATGACGGGAGGGTTGGATCAGGCGAACTAGCGCTAAGCCGCCGCCTTGGTCACGGCCTCGACGATGTCGTCGACGGCGCGCATCACCAGGTCGCGGTCGTCGCCCTCCGCCATCACGCGGATCACGGGCTCGGTTCCGGAGGGCCGGATGACGAGGCGGCCGCTTTCGCCGAGCAGCTGCGTCGCGGCCTCGATGGCGCTGACGACGGGCTTTTCCTTGAGCGGCTGGCCCTGCTTGTAGCGGACGTTCTTGAGGATCTGGGGCAGCGGCTCGAAGGCGTGGCAGACCTCGGAGACCGGCTTGTCCTGTCGCTTCACCGCGGCCAGCAGCTGCAGCGCCGCGACCAGGCCGTCTCCGGTCGTGCCGAAATCGGAGAGGATGATGTGGCCGGACTGCTCGCCACCGAGGTTGAAGCCCTGGCTGCGCATGTGTTCGAGCACATAGCGGTCGCCCACGGCGGTGCGGGCGAGGCTCAGGCCCAGCCCCGCGAGGTAGCGCTCGAGCCCGAGATTGGACATGACCGTCGCGACCACGCCCGGCTGCGTCAGGCGGCCATCCTCCTGCCAGGTGCGGGCGATCACGGCCATGAGCTGGTCGCCGTCGACGACCTGGCCGAGCTCGTCGACGATGAGCACGCGGTCGGCGTCGCCGTCGAGCGCGATGCCGATATCGGCGCGCAATTCGCGGACCTTGGCGATCAGCGCATCCGGCGATGTCGAGCCGACATCCTTGTTGATGTTGAAGCCGTCGGGCTCGACGCCGATGGCGATGACCTCGGCTCCGAGCTCCCACAGGGCTTCGGGCGCGACCTTGTAGCCGGCGCCGTTGGCGCAATCGATGACGATGCGCATTCCCTCGAGGCTCATGTTGCGCGGCAGGGTGCGCTTGGCGAATTCGATGTAGCGCGCATGGGCGCTCTCGATGCGCTTGGCGCGGCCGAGCGCCGGCGAGATCGAGAGGCGCGGGGCGAGATCGGAATCGATCAGCTTCGAGATCTCGGCCTCGACCTCGTCGCTGAGCTTGTAGCCATCGGGGCCGAACAGCTTGATGCCGTTGTCCTCATAGGCGTTGTGCGAGGCGGAGATCATGACGCCGAGATCGGCGCGCATCGAGCGCGTCAGCATCGCGACCGCCGGTGTCGGCATGGGGCCGAGCAGCATCACGTCCATGCCGACCGAGGTGAAGCCCGCCACCATGGCGTATTCGATCATGTAGCCGGAGAGGCGGGTGTCCTTGCCGATCACGACGCGGTGGCGATGCGAGCCGCGCTGGAAGGCGAGGCCGGTGGCCTGGCCGACCTTGAGAGCGAGGTCCGGCGTGATCACGCCGTTGGCGCGCCCGCGAATGCCGTCGGTCCCGAAATACTTGCGTGTCATGGCGTGTCCGTCCAACCGGGCGAGGAGCCCGCTCGGCTGCGTTTTATAGCGGGAATTGGTTTCCGCCTTCTCACGATTTGTGACGGATCGTAGATGGCGGCTGTCTCTTGCCCAAGATCAGAGTCATCCCGGACGCAGCGAAGCGGAGATCCGGGAACCATGCCTGAACCGTTCCGGCATGGATCCCGGGTCTCCCTGCGGTCGCCCGGGATGACGGCGCGGGGGAGAGAGAAGGCTCGACGTGTTGGAGACCCTCACCCGAAGGCGAGCTGGACCTTCATCGCCTTCGACTTGTCGGCGGCGAGGTCGAAGGCCTCGATCGCGCGCTCGACGGGGATCGTGGCGGTCAGGAGCGGCGAGAGGTCGATTGTCTTCGAGCCGATCATCGCCACCGCCCAGTCGAACTCCTCGTGGAAGCGGAAGGAGCCGCGCAGGTCGAACTCCTTGGCGACGACGACGTTCATCGGCAGCGTGAAGTTCCCGCCGACGCCGATCTGCACGATCACGCCGCCCGAGCGCACGACGTCGAAGGCGCCAGTCAGCGCGTGCTGGTTGCCCGAGGCCTCGAACATGACCTCGAAGGCGCCCTTCTCGGCGCCGTACTCGGCCTTCAGGCGGTCGGGCTCGGCCATGACGTTGATGGCGCGGCTGGCGCCCATCTTCAGCGCCGTCGGCAGGGGGCCGTCGACCACGTCGGTCGCGACGATTTCGGCGGCGCCGGCCGCCTTGGCGGCGATGATGGTGAGGATGCCGATCGGCCCCGAGCCGGTGACCAGGACGCGCTTGCCGAGCAGCGGGCCGGCGCGCTTGACGGCATGGAGGCAGACCGCGAGCGGCTCGGCGAAGGCGGCCTCGGCCGCGCTGACATGGTCGGCGACCTTCACCGCCTGGCGCTCCTCGATCACCAGCATCTCGCGGAAACCGCCCTGGACATGGGGGAAGCGCATGGCGCTGCCGTAGAACAGCATGTCCGTGCAGTGCTGCTGCTGGCCCATCTGGCAGTAGCGGCAATGGCCGCAGGCGCGGCTGGGATTGACCGCGACGCGGTCCCCCACCTTGACGCGGGTGACTTCGGCGCCGACGCATTCGATCCGGCCCGCGATCTCATGGCCGAGGATCAGCGGCTCGCGCACGCGGATCGTGCCGAAGCCGCCATGCAGGTAGTAATGCAGGTCCGAGCCGCAGATGCCGCCGGCTTCGATCTTGACGCGGACCTGCCGCGGACCGGGTTCGCCGACCGCGACCTCGTCGATGCGGAGGTCCTTTTCGGCATGGATGACGACGGCGCGCATGGCTTCTTCCCTGATGCTGGCGTTCTTCTCAGCCCTCATCCTGAGGAGCGCTCCGCAGGAGCGCGTCTCGAAGGAGGGTCCAGTCCGCACCGGAGCCTCCGGGAGCATCCTTCGAGACGCCGCTGCGCGGTTCCTCAGGAGGAGGGCTGAGGGAGGCCGGACGGCCTCTCCGATATTGTCTAATCGATTGAAAGCTGCTTACCCACTTTCGCCGAGCCGGCGCAATTCGAAAGATGCCGGCGATCCCGTTCGCGAGGTTCCGCCATGTCTCTGTCGCTGTTCAGTCTGGAGGGCAAGATCGCCCTCGTCACCGGCTCCGGCCAGGGCATCGGGCTGGCGCTGGCGGAAGGGCTTTCGGAAGCCGGCGCGCATGTCGTGCTGAACGGCCGCGACCGGACCAAGCTGGAGCGCGCCGCGCAGGCGATTTCCGCCGCCGACCGCAAGGTCTCGGTTGCGCCCTTCGACGTCACCGACCAGCCGGCGGTCGAGGCCGGCGTCGCCAAGATCGAGGCCGAGATCGGGCCGATCGACATCCTGATCAACAATGCCGGCATGCAGAAGCGGGCGCCGATCACCGAGTTCCCGGTCGAAGGCTGGCACGAGCTGATGAACACCAACCTCCATTCGGTGTTCTACGTCACCCAGGCGGTGACGAAGCGGATGGTCCCGCGCAAGCGCGGCAAGATCGTCAATATCGGCTCGGTGCAGAGCGAGCTGGGTCGGCCGACGATCATCCCCTATACGGCCTCGAAAGGCGCGGTGAAGATGATGACGCGCGGGCTCGCCGCCGAGCTCGGCAAGCACAACATCCAGTCCAACGCCATCGGGCCGGGCTATTTCGCGACGGAACTCAACGCCGCACTGATGGCGGACGAGGCCTTCTCCGCCTGGCTGTGCAACCGCACGCCGGCCGGGCGCTGGGGCGAGACGAAGGAACTCGTCGGAGCGGCGATCTTCCTGTCCTCGACGGCCTCCGACTACGTCAACGGCCACCTGCTGATGGTCGATGGCGGGCTGACCGCGGTGGTCTGAGCCGCGAAGGCCTCAGCCTTTGTCTTCGGCGAGCGGGTGGCCTTCGCGGGCCGCGCGCGCCCGCTTCTCGAACTCCTTGCGGATGCCCTCGATCTTCTCCTCGTCGAGCTCTTCCAGATCCATCAGCTCCTGACGCGCGCCCTCGACCTTGGCGAGCAGCTCGTCGAGCTTGATCTGCATCGCGGCGGTGTCGCGGTTCTGGCTGTTCTGGATGATGAACACCATCAGGAAGGTGATGATGGTGGTCGAGGTGTTGATCACCAGCTGCCAGGTATCGTTGAAGCCGAAGAAGGGCCCCGACAGGCCCCAGATCACGATGGCCGAGACCGCGACGGCGAAGGTCTGCGGCTTGCCGGCCCAGCGCGCGGTCGCCTGCGAGAGGCGGGTGAAGAGCGTGCGGTTGGTGAGCGGATCGGAACGCGATGCCATGACGAAGTCCCCCTGATCCAAGTGGATCGCAGGGCTCAACGTCCGGCGGGATGTGCGCGTTCCCCGCTGGTCGAGGTTCAGTCCGCCGGGCGTTGGGAGGCGCTCATCAGGAAGTCGCGTATGGCCGGGTCGCTGGTGAGGCCGATGGCGCGGGCATAGGCGTCGCGGGCGGCCTCATCCTGTCCGGACCGGCGCAGCAGATGGGCCTTGAGCGCCCAGAACGGCTGGTAGGACATGACGTCGCCGGCGGGCAGCTCGGCGAGGGCCGAGAGCCCGGCTTGAGGGCCGGATGCTTCCGCCAGCGCCGCCGCCCGGCTGACGAGTACCCCGGTCGTCGGTGCGAGCCGGGCGAGCCCCTCATAGAGCCGGGCCAGGGCTGCGGCGTCGGTGCGCCCCGTCACCGCCCTTGCGGCATGGACGGACTGGATCGCCGCCTCGAGCTGGAACGGCCCCAGCGCCGCATGCCGAGCGGCCTGCGCCAGCTCGGCTTCCGCCTCCTCGATCAGCGGGGCCGACCAGCGCGTGGTGTCCTGCTCGGCGAGGGGCACGAAGGCACCGTCGGATGACCGCCGGGCCTCGCGCCTCGCCTCCCCATGCAGCATCAGCGCGAGCAGGCCGCGTGCCTCGGGCTCGCCGGGCAGGAGCTGGATCACCAGCCGCGCCAGCCAGATGGCCTCTTCCGCGAGGCCGCGGCGCCGGGGATCGGCGCCGGCGATATCCTCCCAGCCGCTGCCATAGGCGGCATAGATCGCCTGCAGCACGGCATCGAGCCGCCCGGGCAGCTCGGCCTGTTCTGGAATGGCGAAGGCGATGCGGGCATCGCGGATCTTCGCCTTGGCGCGCACCAGCCGCTGCCCGAGCGCCGCTGGCGAGGTCAGGAAGGCCTGGGCGATGCGGGTGGCGTCCAGACCCAGCACGGCCTGCAGCATCAGGGGCGCGCGGGCGGCGGCGTCGATCGCCGGATGGGCGCAGACGAAGAGCAGCTTGAGCCGCTCATCGGGAAAGGCGGCGCCGTCGGCACTGGCATCCTGCTCCGCCAGCAGGGTCAGAGTCGGCTCGGCGGCGGCGCGGATGGTCTGGCGGCGCCGTCCGTCGATCAGCTGGCGACGTGCGGTCGTCAGCAGCCAAGCGTCCGGACGGGCCGGGACACCGTCCGAGGGCCAGCGATCGAGCGACAGCCGGAAGGCTTCCGCAAGCGCATCCTCGGCCGCTGCCAGATCGCGCCAATCGCGGGCCAGCAGCGAGAGCAGGCGGCCATAGGAGGCGCGGGCGGCGAGATCGGCCGCCGCCCGTGCCTCATCGCCGGCGCCGGCCTCCGCTGTCATCCGGCGGAGGGCTGCGGCGGAGGCGGCAGCACCGGGCGCACCTCGGTCGAGCCATAGGCCGAGGCCGGGCTGCGCGCCGCCCAGTCGAGAGCGGCGTCCAGATCGGGCACGTCGATGACGAAATAGCCGCCGAGCTGCTCCTTGGTGTCGGGATGCGGGCCGTCCTGGACCTGGCGCTGGCCGTTACGAACGCGCACCATCGTGGCGCTGCGAGGCGGTTGCAGGCCCGCGCCGCTGACCACGATCCCGGCCTGGTTGAGCGCACCGACATAGGCCATCCAGGAGGCCCAGTAGGCCGGCCCCTTGGCGGGGTCGTCGCGCAGGCCGAATTCGGTATCCGTCTCGCGGAAGATGAGCATGTACTGCATGGGGCGAAATCCTCGTCACCTGACGCCGGAGAACCATCCTCCGGCTGCCATGATGACGTCCAGCCCCGGCCGGTTTCGACAGGCGGTTCGAAAAAAAAATCCGCCGGCGTCCGATCTCAGCCCTTTGCCAGCCGCTCGGCGTGCCAGGCGATGTGCTGGGCCATGAAGGTCGAGATGAAGTTGTAGGAGTGGTCGTAGCCCTCCCGCATCTGCAGCTCGAGCGGGATGCCGGCCGCGGCGCAGGCGACCTCGAGCAGCTGGGGCCGCAGACCTTCGTCGAGAAAGCCGTCGGCGGTGCCCTGGTCGACCAGCAGATCCTTGACCCGGTGGCCGTCGGCGATCAGCAGCGTCGCATCATAGGGGCGCCAGCTCCGCTCGTCGGGGCCGAGATACTTCTCGAAGGCCGGGCGCGACCAGCCGGCGGTCGAGGGCTGGGCGATCGGCGCGAAGGCGGAGACGGAGGCGTAGCGCTCGGGGTTCTTCAGCGCGAGCGTGATCGCGCCATGGCCGCCCATGGAGTGGCCGAAGATGCCCTGGCGCGTCATGTCGACCGGGAAATGCTGCGAAACCAGCGCGGGCAGCTCGTCGCGGATATAGCTCTCCATCCGGTAGTTGGTGTCGTAGGGCGCCTGCGTCGCATCGAGATAGAAGCCGGCGCCGGAGCCGAACTGCCAGTTGCCCGGCTCGTCGGGCACGTGCTCGCCGCGCGGGCTGGTATCGGGGCAGATGATGGCGATGCCGTTGGCGGCCGCGGCCGCGCGGTACTCGCCCTTGTCCATGACGTTCTGATGCGAGCAGGTCAGCCCCGAGAGATACCAGAGCAGGGGAACGGGCCCGTCCTCGATCTGCGGCGGCAGGAAGATCGCGAACGTCATCGGGCAGGCGCAGGCCGTGCTGTCATGACGATAGACGCGCTGCGAGCCGCCGAAGGCCTTCGAGGACGAGACGAGTTCCATGGGGTGTTCCTTACGCTCTGGTCATGCCCGTCATGGTCGGGCTTGACCCGACCATCTCGGAAACCAGTGCCTTTTATGGGGCAGGCGTGCTCTGCCGGGAGGAGCTCCTCTCCCGGCACGCGATTCTCGGGTCTGCGCTGCGCTTCGCCCGAGAATGATGGATGGCCTCAGTAGACCACCACGCTGCGGATCGACTTGCCCTCGTGCATCAGGTCGAAGCCGTGGTTGATCTCGTCGAGCGACAGCTTGTGGGTGATCAGGTCGTCGATGTTGATCTTGCCCTCCATGTACCAGTCGACGATCTTCGGCACGTCGGTGCGGCCGCGCGCACCGCCGAAGGCCGTGCCCTTCCAGACCCGGCCGGTGACGAGCTGGAACGGGCGCGTCGCGATCTCCTTGCCGGCCTCGGCGACGCCGATGATGATCGACTCGCCCCAGCCGCGGTGGCAGCATTCGAGCGCCTGGCGCATGACGTTGACGTTGCCGGTGGCGTCGAAGGAGAAGTCCGCGCCGCCGCCGGTGAGATCGACGATCGCCTGGACCACCTTGTCGTTGCCGACCTCCTTGGGATTGACGAAGTCGGTCATGCCGAACTTGCGCGCCATCTCCTGCTTGGCCGGGTTGATGTCGACGCCGATGATCTTGTCCGCGCCGACCATGCGGGCGCCCTGGATCACGTTGAGGCCGATGCCGCCCAGCCCGAAGACCACGACATTCGCGCCCGGCCAGACCTTGGCGGTGTAGATCACCGCGCCGATGCCGGTGGTGACGCCGCAGCCGATGTAGCAGATCTTGTCGAAGGGGGCGTCCTGGCGGACCTTGGCCAGCGCGATCTCGGGCAGGACGGTGAAGTTCGCGAAGGTCGAGCAGCCCATGTAGTGGAAGACCTCGCCGCCATCGCAGGAGAAGCGGCTCGTGCCGTCGGGCATCACGCCCTGGCCCTGCGTCGCGCGGATCGAGGTGCAGAGATTGGTCCGGCGAGAGAGGCAGGACTTACAGCTGCGGCATTCGGGCGTGTAGAGCGGGATGACGTGGTCGCCGGGCTTCAGCGAAGTGACGCCGGCGCCGACCTCGCGGACGATGCCCGCGCCCTCATGGCCGAGAATCGCCGGAAACTTCCCTTCCGAATCCAGGCCCGACAGCGTGTAGGCGTCGGTGTGGCAGATGCCGGTCGCCATGACCTCGACCAGCACCTCGCCGGCCTTCGGGCCGCCGATCTCGATGGTCTCGATGGTGAGCGGCTTGCCGGCTTCCCAGGCGACGGCGGCGCGGGTTTTCATCGGGCGGTTCCTTCCTCGGTTTTGCGGGTCATTTCAGATAGGGGCGGATCACGCGCATGATCTCGCCGATCTCGGCGGGCTCGCTCGCCGGGACAGGGTCGTGAGCGTTCTGATCTCCGCAGGCCTGGCCCATCAGCGTCTCGCGCAGATGGCTTTCCAGCACCTCCGCCATCAGCCCCGTGGCGGCGCCGCGCAGGGCCGAGAGCTGCTGCAGCAGGGCGCCGCAGGGCTCGCCGCGCTCGACGGCGGCGATCAGCGCATCGGCCTGGCCGCGGATGCGCCTGAGCCGCGTCACTGCGCGCTTTTTCTCTTCAGGCGTATGCGGCATCGTCGCCTTGATACTGGGGTGGAGTATCTGTTCGCCTGTTCTAGAGGCGTCGCGGGCGGGCGTCAACGCGGGCCGTGGTGCCAATGACAAAGGCGGACGCATCGCTGCGCCCGCCTTGGTGGAGAGGTTTCGTGACGCGAGCGTGGCGCGCGCCGGTGGTCTTGGTCAGAAGCTGTAGGCGGCCTTCACCTTGACGAGGTGCTGGCTGAAATTGGTCAGGTCGAGATCGCCGGGCTGGCCCTTGGCCTTGCCCGCCACCTGGATGTTGTAGGCGGCCGAGATCGCGAACTGCTTGGTCGCCTGCCAGAAGATGCCGGGGCCGGCGAAGGTGGCGTAGCCGCCCTCGTTGCCGAAGCCGAGATCGGTGTAGCGGCGCTGATGGCGGACTTCGCCGCTGAGATAGACGCCGTCCAGCGCCTGCCAGGCCAGCGAACCGCCGACCGTGAAGGTCGAGGAGCGGCCATAGGGGGAGGGGCCCGTCCAGGTCATGTCGTGCGACAGGTTCAGCGCGGCGTAGAGCTTGCCCGGAACCAGGGTCTTGTCGGCAAAGAGCCGGATGCCGGTGTTGTAGGTGGTGAAGCGGCCAGCGCCGTCGGGATCGTTGCGGTTGACGCTGGGGTCGAGCACGACGGTGAGGCCGAGGCCGTGCAGGTCGCGGCCGAGCAGGCGGTACTTCATCTCGACGCCGGCGCCGTAGCTGGTGGTGTCGGCGCTGACGCCGCCCAGGGACGCATTGGTATAGCCGCCGAGCAGATAGGGGCCGACCTCGAGGCAGGGCAGCAGGCCGTAGGAGCCCTGAAGCTGCAGGCCGTGGCCGTTGGACGAGCCGGTGCGGGTGCCGTAGGCGCCGCCATAGGTCAGGCTGGTGCCGAAGGAGCCCTTTTCGGCGACGTCGGAGCCGGTTGTGAAGCCGAAGGCGTCGGTCGGGATGCCCTCGCTGTCGGTGCAGGCCGACACCACGGGCGGTGCGACCGGGGCCCCCTTGCGGGAGGGCAGGTCGGCGGCGGAGGCGACGGTCGCGGAGGCCAGCAGGATCGCGACGAATGAGAGGGCGGTGGATTGCGGCGTCATGGCGCGATTCCTGTTGCGGCGGCGCGGTGATCGACCGATGCCGAGCGTCTGCGGGGCGTATCCGATCATGATGAAAGATGGTTAACGCTTCGTCATCCGGCGATGACGGGGCCATGATGCGACCCGGAGCCGGGCGCGTCCAGACCCCGGTCACCCCCGCGATTGTTATAAAGTTACATGTTGCCGTCTTGCGACAGGGCCCCCGGCGGCGTCAGGCCGCGGATCCGAGCGAGCCCGAGCGGGGCGATGTCGGCGAGTTCGGCGAGAGGCTTCCAGGCGGCGGCATGGACCTCCTCGATCTGCGCGACGAGCGGGGCGTCCGGATCGGCCAGGAAAAGATATTGCAGGTCGTGATGGATATGGGCCGGCTCGCCGCGGGACGGCTTGCCGGGGACGTCGTGGCTGTCGATGACGAAGGGGATATCGCTGCCCCTGTGCCAGGGATGCAGCCGCAGCCCCTGCACGCCGGTCTCCTCCAGCGCCTCGCGCGCGGCGGAAGCCTGGAAGCTCTCCGCCTCCTCCCAATGCCCGCCGGGCTGGAGCCAGCGGCCGATCACGACATGGTCAATCAGCAGGATGCGGGCATGGTCGGGCGAGAGCACATAGGCGCTGGTCGTGACATGGCCGGGGAAGCAGTCGCGCGAGTCGAGCGCGTGGCCCTGGTCGATCTGCCAGCGCAGCAGCGAGAGATGTTCGCGCGGGCCGGCGATCTCGGCGCGGTAGCGCGCAACGGCTTCGGCGAGGCGGGCGGGGAAGGCGGGCTGGCTCATATCCGGGGCACCCTGTTCGTGACGTCACCCTTGTAGCGTTCCGCGGCGGACTTGCACGCGACCGGAAGTTGTGGCTTTGAGCCAGCGCCCGACTGGGCCCTGCGAGTACGCCGTGTCTGACCAGCTCGTCTGCCCCTATTGCGACGCCGAACTCAACCCCGGCGCGATCTCCTGCCGCTGCTGCGGGCGCGATCTGACGCCGGTGCTGCCGCTGCTGCGCCGGCTCGACGCCGCCGAGCGCCGGATCGCCGGGCTGGAGGAGGCGCGCGCCGCGCTCGAACAGGCGCTCGACGAGGTTCGCCGCTTCAGGGCCGAGGCCGTGCCCGTGCCCGCCGCGCCGGGCGAGTCGGCCCCGGCGGCCACCGACGAGGTGGCGCTGGCCGATGCCGCCGATGCCGCCGCCGCCGCGCTGGCGCCGCCGCCGCGTCGCCGGTTGCTGGCGCTGCCGCTCGGCTTCCTCGTCCTGCTCGGGGCCTATGCGAGCGTCGTGTTCTGGCTCGACCTGCCGCTCTGGGTGCTGCGCACCGCCTCGATCGTCGTGCCCTTCGTCACGGGCGCCGCCTATCTCGGGGTGCGGCCGCGGCTGGGGAAGCGCGACATCGCGGTCGCGGTGAGCTTCGCGATTATTTCGGTCGCGACGATGAACGCGTGGCTCGGCTGGAGCGACAACATCCCCGTGCTGCCACAAGGAGTCGCCGCCTGGCGCGAGACCATGTTCTATGCGCTGAGCATCGGCGCCTCGTTCTTCGCCGGCATGCTGCTGCGCGTGTCCCAGGCCGCTCTCAGCGCCAAGGGCCTCGCCTCGCTGCCGGGGCTGCGCCAGGGCCTGTCCTCCGTTCATGGAAAACTGCCGCTCGAAACGCTGAAGACGATCGAAACCGCCATCCTCATGGCCAGCACTGTCCTGTCCGTCGCCGCCGGCCTGATCGCCGGCCTCCTGGGATTGAAGTGACCGCGATGATCCAGCCGACCGCCTGCCGCCTTCTGCCCGCCCTTCTCGTCTGCACCGTCCTGCTCCCGTCGGCACCGCTGCGTGCGTCCGAGCCCGTGCAACTCATCACCCGCGAGGAGGCCGGCCCGCCGGCGCCCGACGCCACGGGCGTGCCGACGCGCAACCTGACGCGCGGCCCCGGCGTCGACACGCAGGGCACCCATGGCACCGGCGTCGCCGGCAAGCCGCTGCGGCTGGCGGTGAAGTTCCTGCCGAGCAATGGCGTGCCGGTCGATCCCGACAAGGTGCAGGTGATCTACCGGCGCCAGCCGGCGCTCGACGTCACCGCCCGCGTCAAGGCCTTCATCACGCCCCAGGGCATCGAGGCGCCCGCCGTGCTGGTGCCGCCGGGCAAGCACGTCATCGAGATCCAGGCCGTCGACAAGGAAGGTCGCATCGGCCGCGCCCAGATGACGCTGACGGTGGCGCCGGCGCCGTAGGGTCGCGCGCGTCATGCTCGGGCTCGACCCGCGCATCTCGGGACGAGCGAGGCTCCTCGCCCTTATCGGCCTGAGATTCTTGGGTCTGCGCTTCGCTTCGCCCGAGAATGACGGACACACCAAATCCCCGCCCGCGCTTCCACGCAGGCGTCGTGAACGAGGGGCAGCGGAGCGCCGCGAGGCGCGTTGGGCAACAAGCCGCATCCGTTGAGCCAGGATGCGGCGCGGATGGATTGAGCCACCATCCGCACGCCCCGTGGCGCTCCGCTTGTCGGCGATTTTGGGCTCCGGGCCGCGCTTATTAGGTCGAAGGCCAGCCATCGCCGCGAGCCCTCAAGCGCCAGTTCCCCTCATCGGGTTGTCGCGCCGTCCGGCATGGGACGAAGGCGTGATGCGATCGACCGTTCCAGCGAGCTCCTCGCACAGGGGCCGTAGTACCCCCAGGGCGGTGCCCCGAAGCCTCCCGAGTCCAGCTTGCAAGGCTGGCCGCAGGCGCCGCGCCCATCCCCACCAACGGCGTGCCTTCCGGATGGCTGCCCCTCGGGGATGAGGTGGGGGCAGATTAAGGGCGGTGTGGGAGGCGGGGATTAGTTCCCCGCGTTTTCTCTCCTATGGTTCACAGCTTCCCATAGGCCGGCAGCGTCAGGAAATCCTCGAACTGCGGGGCGAGCGAGAGCTCCGAGAACAGCGCGATCGCCTCGGGGAAGCGGCCCTTGTCGTAGGTGTCCGCGCCGAGTTCGGTCTTCACGCGGGCCATTTCCTCGGTGAGGCAGCGCCTGAACAGATCGGGCGTGACCCTGGTGCCGCCTTCGAGTTCAACGCCGTAGCTGACGAACTGCCAGATCTGGGCGCGGCTGATCTCGGCGGTCGCTGCGTCTTCCATCATGTTGTAGATCGGCACCGCGCCGCGGCCGCGCAGCCAGGCCTCGAGATACTGCACGCCGACGCGGATGTTCTCGCGGAAGCCCTCTTCGGTGCGCGTGCCCTGATGGACTTCGAGCAGGTCCTTGGCGGTGACCTGCACATCGTCGCGCTTCTTGTCGAGCTGGTTGGCCTGCGGCATCAGCCGGTCGAAGACCTCCATGGCGACGGGGACGAGGTCGGGATGGGCGACCCAGGTGCCGTCATGCCCGTTGCCGGCCTCGCGCTCCTTGTCGGCCTTGACCTTGGCGAAGGCCGCCGCATTGGCCTCGGGGTTGTTCTTGACCGGGATCTGGGCGGCCATGCCGCCCATGGCGAAGGCGCCGCGGCGGTGGCAGGTCTTGATCAGCAGCAGCGAATAGGCGTTCAGGAAAGCCTTGGTCATCACGACCTGCGAGCGGTCGGGCAGGACATAGGCCGGGTTGCGGGCGAGCTTCTTGATGAAGGAGAAGATGTAGTCCCAGCGGCCGCAGTTGAGGCCCGCCATGTGGTCGCGCAGCTCGTAGAGGATCTCGTCCATCTCGAAGGCGGCCGGCAGCGTCTCGATCAGGACGGTGGCCTTGATCGTCCCCGTCTTCAGCCCGAGCGCGGCTTGCGCCGCGACGAAGACGTCGTTCCAGAGCCGGGCTTCAAGATGGCTCTCGAGCTTGGGCAGGTAGAAATAGGGGCCGGAGCCCGCCGCCAGCGCGGCCTTGGCGTTGTGGAAGAGATAGAGCCCGAAATCGACCAGCGAACCCGACGCGATCTCGCCGTCGATCTCGATATGGGCCTCCGGCAGATGCCAGCCGCGCGGGCGGATGATCAGCACGGCGGGCTTGGCCGAAAGCTTGTAGGCCTTGCCGGTGGTCGGATCGGTGAAGTCGATCGCGTTGGCCCAACGGTCCTTCAGGTTGATCTGGCCCTCGACCATGTTGGCCCAGACCGGCGAGGAGGCGTCCTCGAAATCGGCCATGAAGACCTTCGCGCCGCAGTTCAGCGCGTTGATGATCATCTTGCGGTCGACCGGGCCGGTGATCTCGACGCGGCGGTCGAGCAGGTCGGCGGGGATGGCTGCGACCGTCCAGTCGCCCTCGCGGATATGGCGGGTCTCGGCCAGGAAGTCCGGCGTCTCGCCGGCGTCGAAACGCTTCTGGCGCTCGGCGCGCAGCGCCAGCAGGCGCTTGCGCGTTTCGTTGAAGCGGCGGTGCAGGTCGGCGACGAAGGCGAGCGCGTCATGGCTCAGCACCTCGTCATAGCGCGCGGCGAGCGCGCCCTTGACGACGACGCCCTTGGGCAGGGTGAGGGAAGCTGCGGTCATGGCGTGCACTCCGGCTGACGATCTCGGATCCCCGTTATGCCCTCAAATCATCCTTCACGAAACGTGCGCAGACAGCCAGAACCTTTTCCGAAAACGAAAAGATGGTGCGAAGGGCGGGGCGGAACGGCGCAATTTTCGTCAAAAGCCGGCAAAATTTCCCGATCGTGACAATTCGAACGATCGGATTCAGCGGGTGGCAAGCTGCGCGGGGTTTTCTGGTGGCGGATATCGGGGGATAGCCATGAAAGTGCCCACCATGTTGAAGCGGATGAAGTGGCTGCGGCGGCTGCGCTCGGACGAGCGCGGGAATGTGATGGTCATGTTCGCCTTCGCCATGGTCCCGATCATCGGACTGACGGGCGCGACCATCGATTACTCCCGCGCCGCCGAGGCGCGGATGATGCTGAACTCGGCGGTCGACTCCGCGGCGCTGATGGCGGCGCGCGACGCCACGAAGCTCACCGATGCCGAACTGCGCGACCGGATCAACAAGTGGATCGCGGCCAATCTCACCGGCGAGGCGGCCAAGACCTTCACCAGCGCCACCATCTCCATCGACCGGACGGCCCGCACCATCAGCGTCGGCGCCAACCTCTCGGTCGATACCAGCCTGTCGCGGGTGATGGGCCAGGACAGCATCGCCGTGTCGAGCTCGGCCCAGTCGACCTGGGGCACGAACACGATCGAACTGGCGCTGGCGCTCGACAACACCGGCTCCATGGCCTCGTCCGGCAAGATGACCGCGCTGAAGGCGGCCTCGCTCGACCTGATCAAGATCATGAAGGAAGCGACGCTGACGACGGACCAGATCCGCATCTCGGTCGTTCCCTTCGCCACGCAGGTCAAGGTCTCGACCACGTTGAAGGACGAAAGCTGGCTGCGCTTCGACCAGAGCCAGACCACCTGGTCGCGCGACCGCTGGGGCAACTGGGTGGCGAACACCGTTACCATCAACAAGTCGAGCTGGACCGGCTGCATCAGCGATCGCGACCAGCCCAATGACGTCAAGGACAACGAGACCGTCTCGGCCTATGCCACGCTCTACCCGGCCGATTTCTGCGCGCAGTCGACGCTGGCGCCGATCACGCCGCTGACCTCGGACTGGACGGTGCTGACCAACGCCATCAACGCGATGACCCCGGTGGGCAACACCAATGTCACCATCGGTGCCAACTGGGGCATGGCGACGCTGACGCCCGGAGTTCCCTTCGGCGAGGCGAAGCCGTTCTCGACGCCGCGGCTGTCGAAATACATGATCCTGCTGACCGACGGCGACAACACCCAGAACCGCTTCACGACCACCGCCAGCGCGATCGACGAGCGCACCAAGCTCGCCTGCCAGACGGCCAAGGACGCCGGCATCAAGGTCTATACGGTGCGCGTGATCGACGGGAACGCGACGCTGCTCAAGAACTGCGCGACGACGCCGAGCATGTATTACGAGGTCAGCAGCGCCTCGCAGCTGACGCCGGTGTTCCAGCAGATCGCCCGCGAGATCAGCCAGATCCGCCTGACGCAGTGAGGGCCGCGAAGCGCGCCAGGAACAGCTCCTGCGCGGCCTGGGTGTCTAGCGGCTGGAGCAGGGCCGTCACCGCGCGCGGCAGCGCCTGCGGCCGGCCGAAATAGCGCAGCGCCTCGTCGCGCGAGAAGCCGGCCAGTTCCGTCGCCTCGAGGAAGGCGGCGATGGTGTCGGCCTCCTTGGTCTTGCGCTTCTGCATCGCGGGCGGGGCCGCCGGCAGGCCGAAGCGCAGATGGATGGCGCCGAGGAGGCGCGTCTCCACCGCCTTGTAGGCGTCGCCCATCACGAGTTTGAACGGCGAGATCATGTCGCCGATGACGTATTCCGGCGCGTCATGCAGCAGCGCCATCAGCTTCCAGGCCTGCGACCAATCGGGGTTGAGATGCTGGGCGATGGCCTCGACCAGTAGGCTGTGCTGCGCCACCGAGAAGGAGTGCGGTCCTTGCGTCTGCCCGTTCCAGCGCGCGACGCGGGCGAGACCATGGGCGATGTCCTCGATCTCGACATCGAGCGGGGAGGGATCGAGCAGATCGAGCCGGCGTCCGGACAGCATGCGCTGCCAGGCGCGCGGCGGGGCGGGGGCGCGGGCCATGGTCAGACGGCGGTCTTGATGTCGCGCGCCAGGGCGGCGCATTCCTGCCAGCGGAAGCAGCCGGTGAGGTGGTCGTTGACCAGCCCGCAGGCCTCCATGAAGGCGTAGACGATCGTCGGGCCGCAGAAGGTGAAGCCGGCCGTCTTCAACTCCTTCGCCATCGCCTCGGAGATCGCCGTCTGCGTCGGCACTTCCCCTTGCGTGCGGAAGCTGTTCTGCAGGACGCGGCCGTCGAGATGCTTCCAGAGGAAATCCGCGAAGGGCTCGCGCTCGCTGATGGCCAGATAGGCGCGCGCGCTCTTGATCGCGCCCTCGATCTTGCCGCGATGGCGGATGATGCCGGGGTCCGCCAGCAGGCGCTGGACGTCCGCCTCGCCGAAGCGCGCGACCGCTTCCGGATCGAAGTTCGCGAAGCCGGCGCGGAAGGCGTCGCGCTTTCGCAGGATGGTGATCCAGGACAGGCCGGCCTGGAAGCCGTCGAGGATCAGCTTCTCCCAGAGCGCGCGGGAGTCGTATTCCGGCACGCCCCATTCGGTGTCGTGATAGGCGAGATAGAGCGGGTCGCTGCCCGGCCAGCGGCAGCGGAACTTGCCGTCGGGCCCTGCGATGGCAGTGCGCTCCTCGCCCGCGGTGGTCGTGTCGCTCATGCCGCGGCTCCAAAGCCCGCCTCGCCGGGGAAGGGGAAGCGGATGAAGTCCGGCTTCGCCAGCGTGAAGGCCATGCCGCCGCCGAGCAGGGGCTCTCCGGCCGCCTGCGCCTCGGCGACGCGGTCGAGCCTGAGCAGAGCGAGCGCGCGGCCGTCGGCGCCTGAACCGATCCGGCCCAGCGGCTTGCCCCCGGCCACGGCTTCCGCGCCCGTCTCGGCGGCGATGCCGCCGTCGAAGACGACCGGGACGACGCGGGTGCGGGCGGTGCCGCGATGCTGCATGCGGGAGACGACCTCCTGGCCGATATAGCAGCCCTTTTTGAAGGAGACGCCGCCGGTCTGGTCGAGCAGCGCCTCATGCGGGAAGGCGTCGCCATAGGCGAAATCGCGCCCGCCCTCGGGGATGCCGAGCGCGACGCGCCGCGCGTGCCAGTCCTGCATGTCGGCGGTCGCGAACTCGGCGGCACCGTCGCGATCGATCAGGGCGCGCTGGCCCAGGCCCGGCAGGCGCGGATCGGGATAGACGAGGCCGCTGTCGGCCGGCAGCGCGCCGCCATCCGTCGCGGCGATCACGGCCGTCGCCTCCGTGAGGTCGTCCAGCGTCACCTTTGCGCGCAGCTTGTAGAGCTTCAGGCGTTTCATCAGGTCGGCGGTCTGGAGCAGGGGCGTGTCGAGCAGGAAGCCGCCGCCCTCCGCATCGGGGACCGCGACAACCAGAAAATCGCAGATGATCTTGCCCTGCGGTGTCAGCAGCGCGCCATAGCCGGCCTGTTCCGGCGTCACCGCGTCCATGTCGTTGGTGACGAGGTTCTGCAGGAAGGGGCGGGCGTCCTCGCCGGCGACGCGGATGACGCCGCGGTCGATCAGATGGGTGGCGGGCATGCGTGGTCTCCGGGCGGCGCTTCGATTCCCTCCAGCCCTCATCCTGAGGAGCCGCGCTGCGGCGTCTCGAAGGATGATCCAGAGCGCGCTGGAGCATCCTTCGAGACGAAGCCTGCGGCTTCTCCTCAGGATGAGGGCTATGGTTTTCAAGCAGCCTTCGACCCGATAGGTAGGCTGCTTCAGCCGCCTGCTCAACCACCGGAGCCCCGCCATGCCGCAGACCTATGACGTGATCCTCAAGGGCGGCACGGTGGTGAACCATGACGGGCGCGTGCAGCGCGACCTCGGCATCACCGGCGGCAAGATCATGGCGCTGGGCGATCTCTCGCGCGCCTCGGCCGGGGAGGTCGTCGATTGCACGGGGCTGCATATCCTGCCCGGCGTGATCGACAGCCAGGTGCATTTCCGCGAGCCTGGGCTCGACCACAAGGAGGATCTGGAGACCGGCTCGCGCGCGGCGGTGCTGGGCGGCGTCACCTGCGTGTTCGAGATGCCCAACACCAATCCCCTGACGACGAGCGAGGCGGCGCTGGCCGACAAGATCGCGCGCGGGCGGCACCGCATGCATTGCGACTTCGCCTTCTGGGTCGGCGGCACGCATGAGAATGTGAAGGACATTCCCGAGCTGGAGCGCCTGCCGGGCGCGGCCGGCATCAAGGTCTTCATGGGGTCGTCCACCGGCAACCTGCTCGTCGAGGACGATGAGGGCGTCACGGCCATCCTCCGCCAGACGCGCCGGCGCGCCGCCTTCCACTCCGAGGACGAGGGCATGCTGCGCGAGCGGATGGGGCTGCGTGTCACCGGCGACCCGTCGAGCCACCCGGTCTGGCGTTCGCCGGAGGTGGCGCTGACCTGCACGCAGCGTCTGGTGCGGATCGCGCATGAGACGGGGGCGCGGGTGCATGTCCTGCACATCTCGACCGGCGACGAGATGCTGTTCCTGAAGGACCACAAGGATGTCGCGACGGTCGAGGTGCTGCCGAACCACCTGACGCTGGTGGCGCCGGACTGCTACGAGCGGCTCGGCACCTATGCCCAGATGAATCCGCCGATCCGCGACGACAGCCACCGCCAGCGCATCTGGTGGGGGCTCACACAGGGCATCGTCGACGTGCTCGGCTCCGACCACGCGCCGCATACGCATGAGGAAAAGCACCACGCCTATCCCGCCAGCCATTCCGGCATGCCGGGCGTGCAGACGCTGGTGCCGATCATGCTCGACCATGTGAATGCCGGCCGGCTTTCGCTGGAGCGCTTCGTCGATCTCTCCAGCCACGGGCCGCAGCGCATCTTCGGGATGGAGGGCAAGGGGCGCATCGCCGCCGGCTATGACGCCGACCTGACCATCGTCGATCTGAAGCGGCGCGAGACGATCACGAATGCCTGGGGCGCCTCGAAATGCGGCTGGACGCCCTATGACGGCGTCACCGTCACCGGCTGGCCGGTCGGCACCTATGTGCGCGGCCGGAAGGTGATGTGGGAGGCCGAGATCGTGACACCCTCGCAGGGCGAGCCGGCGCGGTTCCTGGAGGCGCTGCCGCGGGGGTAGCGATCGAGCATTCCCGATCGCCCGTCGTCCCGGACAAGCCGCCATCGGCGGCGCCGATCCGGGACCCATTCCGGAGCCTTTCCAATCGAGGTTCCGGCATGGGTCCCGGGTCTCCCTTCGGTCGCCCGGGACGACCCGCGCCTGAAGCGGGAATGCCGAGAAGCGGGTGGGGCGCTCACGGTTGCGGGGCGTCAGCCCAGCATCGCCGTCTCGACGATGCGCCAGTCGGCTATGGGCACGTCCTGGCCCGACGTCACCACGCAGATACGGTCGAAGCGGATTGGGCGGCCGGTCAGCGCGGCCGAGACCTGGGCTGCGGCCTCCGCTTTCGGCCCGGCGGCGACCGGGCCGTAGAGCAGCGAGACATGCGGCAGGAAGGGCTCGCGCGCCTGCGGGTCGAGTCGCTGCTTGAGCGCCGCCAGCGGGTCTGAGACCGCGAAACGCGCATAGAAGGAGCGGAAGAAGCTCTCGCTCGTCTCGATCCCCAGCACAGCCTCGGAGAAGGCCGGGACCGCCGCGGCCGCTGCGATCTCGGCCGAGAGCTGCGTCACCGGCCTGTCGGTATCACCAGCGATCGTTAGATGCGGCGTGAAGAGCGGCGTGCCGAAGCGGGCGGAGAGGTCGGCGAGGACACCTGCGAGCCGGGCGCCGTCTTCGACCGCGGGCATCAGCCAGAGGGAGTGGATGAAGGCCGTCATCAGAGCTTCATAAACCTATTGCACACGGTCCGACACAGACGTTATGTTTGCTCCAAGCGTATCGGAAATGGAAGATCCATTCCATTCCAGCCGAGCAAAATGCGCGTTCTAGGGAGATGGCACCGTGCCAACCGATATGCCCAGCGGGCCGCGCAGCGGCGCGTCGATCGCCGTGCGCGACCTGAAGGTCGCCTATGGCGGCACGCGCGTGCTGCATGGCGTCAGCCTCGACTTCGAACCGGGCAGCTTCACCGCGCTGCTGGGCTCCTCGGGCTGCGGCAAGACCACGCTGCTGCGGGCGCTCTCGGGCTTCGTGCCGGTCGAGTCCGGCGCGATCCTGGTCGGCGGGCAGGACGTCGCCCCGCTGCCGCCCGAGAAGCGCGGCATGGCGATGGTGTTCCAGTCCTATGCGCTGTGGCCGCACATGACCGTGCTGCAGAACATGGGCTACGGGCTGAAGCTGCGCGGCGTACCGAAGGCGCAAATCGCGGCCAAGGTCGGTGCGCTGCTCTCGATGCTCGGCCTCTCCGGCTATGAGGACCGCAAGGTCACAGCGTTGTCGGGCGGGCAGCGCCAGCGCGTCGCGCTCGGCCGGGCGCTCGCCATCGACCCCGGTATCCTCCTGCTCGACGAGCCGCTCTCCAATCTCGACGCCAAGATCCGCATGGTGATGCGCCACGAGATCCGCGCCATCCAGCAGCGGCTCGGGCTGACCGCCGTCCATGTCACGCATGACCGGGAGGAGGCCATGACCATGGCCGACCGGCTGGTGATCATGCAGGCGGGGCGCGTCGCGCAGGTCGGCACGCCGGAGGAGGTCTATGACCGTCCGGCCAGCGCCTTCGTCGCCAATTTCATGGGCGCGGAAAACGTTCTGCCGCTGCATGTCGCCCGCGCCGAGAGCGGCGCCTCCGTCACCGCCGGCACGGCTATGGCGCGGCTCGCGCCGGAGGCGGCCCAGGCGCTGCCGGCCGGCGAGGCAGTCGCCTATTTCCGCGACGATGTCGCCCGGCTCGACGCCAGCGATGCGGCGGCGGGCGGGGATCTGCTGGTCCCGGCCAAGATCGCCGCGCGCGCCTATCCCGGCGGGGTCTACCGCTACCGGGTCGAGGCCGCCGGCCGCCAGATCACGGTCGACGACGCCGACCGTCACGAACTCGGAACCACCATCGGCCTGCGCATCCCGCTGCAGCGCCTGCACATCTTCCCGGCGTCCGAGGCCGGGATCGCCGCCTGACGTCCCACCACAGGAGTCTCCCATGCGCATCCTCACGATAGCCTGCTCGCTCGCGGCGCTGATGGCGGCATCCCCGCTTTCCGCCCAGACGCTCAACGTCGCCTCGGCCGGCGACCAGAACATGGTCGACTACGTCAAGGACTTCCTCGGCCCGATGTTCGAGAAGGCCAATCCCGGCGTGAAGGTCGTCTCGGTCGGGACCGGCGCGGGCGATTCCGGCTCGCAGAAGATCCTCGAGAAGCTCGATGCCCAGAAGGGCGCGGCGACGACCGATTTCGACGTCGTCGTGATCCACCAGAAGGCCGCCGGCCAGATGGTCAAGGACGGGCTGCTCGACAAGTACACCGCCAATGTCCCGACGGCGAAGCTCGCCACCGGCGAGGCGGCCAAGAATGCGCTCGGCACCGACGTCTCGGGTTATGTCATCCCGATGTTCCAGTCGCAGACGGCGCTCGCCTACAATGCCGACATGGTCAAGACGCCGCCCTCGACCTTCGCCGAGCTGGCGGAGTGGGCGAAGAAGAACCCGAAGCAGTTCGGCTATAACGGCATCAAGGGCGGCATGTCCGGCGTCTCCTTCGTCGCCGGCTGGGTCTACGCCTTCGGCGGCGACGCCGAGAAGCTGATGAAGGGCCCCTATGACGCGGCCACCAAGACGACCTGGGACAAGGCCTTCGCCGATCTGAAGGAGTTCAACAAGAACGCCACGATCACCCCCGGCAATGCCGGCACGCTCGACATGCTCAACCGCGGCGAGATCGCGATCGGCCCGGTCTGGGTCGACATGTTCTATTCCTGGCAGGCCGACGGCAAGCTGCCGCCGAACATGAAGCTGAAGCTGATCTCGCCCGGCATGCCCGGCCAGCCGATGTACTATGCCGTGCCCGCCAAGGCCGGCCAGAAGAAGCTGGCCGAGGCCTTCATCGCGCTCGCCACCTCGCCGCAGGTCCAGGCCGACGGCATCGTCAAGAAGTTCAACTGGTATCCGGGCATCGACGCCGCCAACCTCGAGGGCAAGCTCGACAAGGCCGCCTGGGACAAGCTCTTCGTCGACGTCACCCCGGCCGACCTCGCCAAGAACGGCAAGGCCTTCCCGATCGCGCCCTACTTCAACGACATCCTCGAGGGCTACGAGAAGAAGGTCGCGAACTGAGATCGGCATCCCACGCCACGTCATTCTCGGGCGAAGCGCAGCGCAGACCCGAGAATCTCGGCCTCCAGCTCGCTGGTTCAAGAGATGGTCGGGTCAAGCCCGACCATGACGCAAGCCTCCGGCCCGGCACGATGCCGGGCCGCTCTTCCTCAAAAAAGCGCGTTCGCATGAGCCTCTCCCAACGCCATCTGGCGCTGCTGCTGATCACGCCCGGCCTCGTGCTGGTCGCGGCGCTGTTTCTGTATCCGCTCGGCTTCTCGCTGATCTCCGCCTTCAGCAAGGACGGGGCGTTCACGCTGGAGTGGTTCGCCAAGGCGTTCGAGCTCTATTCGACCGACATGGTCTTCACGGTGGTGATCGTGCTGACCTCCTGCGCGCTGACGGCGCTCGCCGCCATCGTCATCGCCGGCACGCTGACGCTGGGCGAAAACCGCTTCATCGTCGGCACGCTGAAGGCGCTCTATCGCTGGCCGCTGTTCATTCCCTTCATCGTCGCGGCGCAGTGCATGCGCACCTTCCTCGCCAAGAACGGGCTGATGAACAACAGCTTCGTCTCGCTGGGGCTGATGGAGCCGCTGCAGGCGGTAAGCTATCTCGATTGGCGCGGCATCATCGCCACCTTCGTCTGGAAGCAGACGCCCTTCGTGGCGCTGCTGCTGGCGGGGGCCCTCGCCTCGATCGACCGGGCGACGCTGGAGGCCGGCCGCAATCTCGGCGCCTCGCGGCTGCGGGTGCTGATCGAACTGGCGCTGCCACAGGTCATGCAGACGCTGCTGGTCGCGCTCGTGCTTTCCTTCGTGACGATGCTCTCGGTGCTGTCCGTGCCGCTGATGGTTTCGGGCTCGCAGCCGACCATGCTGACCGTCGACATGGCCTTCCGCATCAACGCCTATGGCGACTACGCCACGGCCAATGCGCTCGGCGTCATCACCTATCTGATCAGCGCGGGGGCCGCGATCCTGTATCTGCGCCGCGGCCTGTCGCAGGAAGCGCCGCGATGACGAGACTGGCCTCCTCCGCCCGCACGGTCCTGGCCGCGAGCCTGCTCGCCGCCTTCGCCTTCGTCCTGATCGGGCCGATCCTGAACCTCGCGCTCTGGTCCGTCGCCGAGCGCTGGTACACGCCCTACAAGCTGCCGGTGACCTATGGCACGCGCTACTGGGAGCAGGTCTTCCGGCCGACCGGCGACGCCATGGCCTCGCTCGGCACCAGCGTCTGGATCGCGGTGCTGACGGTCGCGTTCGCGCTCGCGCTGTCGATTCCCGCCGGCTATGCGCTGGCGCGGCTGAAGCTGCCGATGCGGGCGCTGTTCATGCTGATGTTCCTGCTGCCGCAGGCGTTTCCGTCGGTGGCGATCTACATCAACGTCGCCCGGATCTTCTACCAGCTCGGCATCAACGGCACGGTCTTCGCGGTCGTCCTCGTCCATGCCGCGCATGGGCTGGTGTTCTCGGTCTGGATCGCGGCGGCGGCCTTCGCCGCGGTCGACAAGGACCTCGAACTGGCGGCGCGCAACATGGGCGCCTCGCCGCTGCGGGCTTTCTTCACCGTGACGCTGCCGCTGGCGGCGCCGGGCATCATCGCGAGCGGCATCTTCGTGTTCCTGGAATCGCTCGACGAGTTCACCGGCACCTTCTTCGTCGGCGTGCCCCAGGTCACGACGCTGCCGCTGCTGCTCTACAACGCCGCGATGGGCGGCAACTACCAGGTCGCCTCGATCACGGCGCTGATCCTGCTCGTGCCCTCGGTGCTGTTCATGCTGTTCATCGAGCGCTTCCTGCGGGCCGACGTGCTCGCCAAGGTCGGCACATAACAGCGCCCGCTTTCGGGCATCGCGGCTACAGGGTCTTAAGCTTCGCGCCCTATCGTCGGTCTCGGCCCCTGCGGCCGGAAGGGCCAGCGGAGCGGCATGTCGATCACGGCGGGCGAGGCGAGGGGCGGCGACGGCGCGATCGATCTGCGCGCGGCGCAGGCCCGTGCGCGGGCGATCGCTGCCTTCCTCTCCGGCTTCGGGCTGTTCCTGCTGCTGCTGACGCTGCAGCCCTTCGCCGGGCCGCCGCAGACGCTCGAGGGCGAGTCGAGCGGCAACATCGTCAACCAGATCGGCTATGTCACGCTGGCGCTGATCTACGGCATGGCGATGGCTGTTTTCTGCGAGCGGGCGGCGCTGGCGCGGCTGCGATCTTCCAGCCTGATCGTCGTCTTCCTGGTGGCCGCGCTCTCGCTGCCTCAGGCGATCGATCCCGAGGCCTCCTTCCGGGCGCTGCTGCTGGCGAGCTTCGCCATGGTGCTGGTCGCCGGCGTGCTGCTGCTGCCCTGGAGCGAGCAGAGCTTCGCCACCGCGGCTGCGCATGCGACGCTGGCGCTGCTGGCGCTGGTCTATGCCGCGCTGCTGCTGGCGCCCTCCCTCGCCATCCATGGTTCGGATGGTGTCGAGGGCGTCCATGCAGGCCATTGGCGCGGGCATCTCACGCACAAGAACTACGCCGCCCCGGTCTTCTCCATGGTGGCGATGATCGGGATCTATGTCTGGCGGATGGGGCTGCGCTGGCGCGGGGCGGCGATCGTTCTGCTCAGCGTCGTCTTCGTGCTCAACAGCGGGTCGAAGACGACGATGGGCTTCCTGCCGATCGCGATCGGCCTCGTGCTGCTGGCGCGCCTGGCGGGGCGGCCGCGGCTGATGCTGGTCATGCATGCCGGCTTCGTGCTGCTGGTCGGCGCGCTGACGGTGGGGACGGTGGTCTCGCCCGCGCTGCTCAAGCTTTCCGCGGCAATCAACGCCGACCCGACCTTTACCGGGCGCGACGAGATCTGGAAGTTCGCCGCCGCCAAGATCGCCGAGAAGCCCTGGCTCGGCTATGGCTATGTCAGTTTCTGGCAGACGCCGGTGGTGACCCGGCTGGAGGAGAACTTCGAGGCGAGCTGGGACATCCGCGGCATCGGCTCCGGCCATAACAGCTATCTCGACGCGCTGCTGATGTTCGGCGTCCCCGGCGGGCTGGTGATGATGTATGTGCTGATGATCAAGCCGCTGGGGAATTATCTCGCCGCGCAGGCCGATCCGCAGCGCCGCCGCCTCGCCGATCTCGGGGCGATGATGGTGATGTTCCTGACCTATGTCGGGATGCTCGAATCCTTCTTCCTCAACCGGGCCGAGCCGATCTGGCTGCTGCTGGCCTTCTCCGTGCTGGCGCTGGAACTGGCCAGCCGGATGGGCATGCGGCGGGCCTGAGGCGCGGCGGACGCGGCGGCGCCCATCTTTCGCCCTTGCGGCCGGGGAGTCGACGCAGCAAAATGCCGGGTGCATACAGTCTGTATTCTGCCGGACCCTTCCGCGGGGTGCGGGCGCCTGCCAGGAACGGTCCATGAGCTACGATCTCGTCATATCCGGCGGCACGGTCGCCACCGCCTCCGACACCTTCTCCTGCGACATCGGGGTGCGCGACGGGACGATCGTGGCGATGGGTCACGATCTCGGCCCGGCGAAGGAGACGATCGACGCCACCGGCCATCTCGTCCTGCCCGGCGGCATCGACAGCCATGTCCATATCGCCCAGCCGAGCGGCGAGGGCATCGTGATGGCCGACGACTTCGCCTCGGGCACGCTCTCGGCCGCCTTCGGCGGCAACACCACGGTGATGCCGTTCTGCATGCAGGAAAAGGGCACGTCGCTGCGCGAGACGGTGAAGGACTATCACAGGCTGGCGGAGGGGCGCTGCTACACCGACGTCTCCTTCCACCTCGTCATCTCCGAGCCGACCGAGCAGGTGCTGGGGCAAGATCTGCCGGCGCTGATCGAGGACGGCTACACCTCCTTCAAGGTCTTCATGACCTATGACGGGCTCGCCCTGAACGATCGCGAGATGCTCGAGGTGATGTCGGTGGCGCGCGAGACCGGCGCACTGGTCATGGTCCATGCCGAGAACTACGACGCGATCCGCTTCCTGACCGACCGGCTGGAGCGGGGCGGCCATATCGCGCCGAAGTTTCACGGGACGTCGCGGCCGATCCCGGTCGAGCGGGAGGCGACGCATCGCGCCATCTCGCTCGCCGAACTCGTCGATGTGCCCGTGATGATCGTCCATGTCTCGAATCGCGAGGCGATGGAGGAGATCGCGCGCGCCCGTTCGCGGGGCCTCAAGGTCTATGGCGAGACCTGCCCGCAATATCTCGTGCTGACCGAGAAGGACATGGACGGCCTCAACATGGAGGGCGCGAAATATGTCTGCTCGCCGCCGCCCCGCGACACCGCCAGCCAGCAGGCCTGCTGGGAGGGGCTGTCGAACGGCATCTTCAACGTCTTCTCCTCGGACCATTGCCCGTTCCGCTATGACGATCCGGCCGGGAAGCTGATCCCGAAGGGCAGGACCTCCTTCCGCTGGGTGCCCAACGGCATTCCCGGCGTCGAGACAAGGCTGCCGATCCTGTTCTCGGAAGGCGTCGGCAAGGGGCGGATCACGCTCAACCAGTTCGTCGCGCTGTCCTCGACCAACCATGCGAAGACCTACGGGCTGACGAAGAAGGGCTCGATCGCGATCGGCATGGATGCCGACATCGCGATCTGGGACCCGAAGCGCGAGGTCACGATCAGCCAGTCGCTGCTGCACCATGGCAGCGACTACACGCCCTATGAGGGCATTGCGGTGACGGGCTGGCCCGTGACCACGATCCTGCGCGGGCAGGTGCTGGTGCGCGACGGCCAGCTCGTCGGCAAGCCGGGGCAGGGCGGGCATGTCGCGCGCGAGCGCTCGGCGTTGGCCGCCCCGGCGGGTCAGCTGCCGACCTCGTTCGAGCCGGCCGGGCGCCACCGGTGACGGCCGGCGCCGCTTCCGGACTTGATGGCAGGCTTCGCCTCGTCCAAAGACGGTCCTGCAACCTGAGGACGAAGACTCGCGCATGACCCTGACCGAGCCGGGCGAGACCCCCGAGCAGACCGGCGGCTACAACCTCTCCAACCTCGCCTACAAGGCGGTGTCGGACATGGTGCGCGGGCGCCGGCTCAAGGGCGGCGAGGTCATCGTCGAGGCCAAGCTCGCCGATGTGCTCGGCATTTCGCGCACGCCGCTGCGCGAGGCGCTGCAGCGGCTCGAAGGCGAGGGGCTGGTGGTGAAGGCCGCCAACCGCTCCTTCATGGTCCGCAATGTCGATCTCGGCGAATATCTGCAGAGCCTGAAGGTCCGCGAACTGCTCGAGGGCGAGGCGGCGGCGCTGGCCGCGGGGCGGCTGTCGCAGGCCAAGCTCGCCATGGTCCATCGCGAGATCGACGAGCTGATGGCGGCGACGACCTATCACACCGACGCGCATTGGCGCTCCGACGACAATGTCCATGGCCTCTATATCGACGGCTGCGGCAATGCCGTGATGGGGCAGATGATCCGCTCGCTGCGCGTCACGACGCGGCTGTTCGAGATCGCCCGCCTCGCCGACCGGGTCGGCCAGGACGCGGTCGAGCATCTCGAAATCGTCGTCGCGCTGGAGGCCGAGGACGCCAAGCGCGCCCGCAAGGCGGCGCAGGCGCATATCCGGAGCCTGTCGCGCTTCGCGCTCGACAACATTTCCTGAGAGCTCCGCTCGATCTGCGCTTCAGCCATGTTTCGTCATGGCGAGGAGGCGGAGCCGACGACGCCATCCAGCGCCTCGAGAGCGAGCGTCTGGATTGCTTCGCTTCGCTCGCAATGACGGGAGCGGCGGCTCAGCCCCGCGAGCGGATCAGCGCCACGCCGCTGGCGACGACGATCGCCGCTCCCAGCAGGGTCGCCACTGTCGGCACCTCGCCGAAGGCGACATAGCCGATCAGGCAGGCGGCGATGATCTGCGAATAGATCATCGGCGAGATCACCGCGGTCGGCGCCCGCCGGAAGGCCTCGATCAGCAGGAGATGGGCGAGCGTGCCGAAGGCGCCGCCCACCGCCAGCACGCCCCATTCCCAGGGCTCCATCCGAGACCACGACCAGGGCAGGGCGAGCGAGGTCAGCAGGAAGGCGAAGAAGCCGACCTGGAACAGCATCGCCAGCGGGTCCTCGTCGGCGGCGATGGCCCGCGTCAGGACGTGATAGCCGGCATTGCACAGCGCCATCGCGAGGGGGAAGATCAGAAAACTCCCGGCGCCGGGCGCGGTCGGCTGCAGTGCGACCATGACGCCGCAAAAGCCGATCAGGATCAGGGCCCAGCGCCTCAGCGACGGACGCTCCTTCAGGAAGACCATGGCGAGGATGGTCGCGATCAGCGGCGCCGAGAAGGTGATGGCGTAGGTCTGGGCCAGCGGCATGGATTTCAGCGCCAGCACGATGAAGACCGTCGTGCCGACCAGCGCCGCGCCGCGGCCAAGCTGGATGACGGGATGGCGCGTCACCAGCATCCGGCGCGCGCCGAACAGCGGCATGACGGCAACGAGATAGACGACCTGGAAGAGGTTGCGACCCCAGGCGAGGAACAGCACATCGTGTCGCGCCGCCAGCGCCTTCAGGATCGAATCGAGGCTGACGAAGCAGAAGGTCGACACCACCATCAGCGCGGCGCCGATGAGGATGTCGCGCCTCGCGCGTGCGGCCGCCTCGACGCCGGCCTCAGACAAGGGTGAGCAGCCGTCGCGGCGTCTCGATCAGGAGCTGGTCGATCATGGCCTCTTCGAATCCCTTGCGGCGCATCATCGGCACCACATTCTCGATCAGATGACCATAGCCATGGCCGCCATGGCGCCTGAGCCGCGTCTTCGTGCAGATGTCCTGCGAGAGCGTCACCTGCGCGCCATGGCCGCGCGCGACGAGCCCGGCGATCCAGTTCAGCCGCATACCGTCATTGGGCAGGTCGATGGGGGCGAATGGGTAATGCGAGGATTCGATGCCGAAGAAATCCCATTCGGCGACGGCTCCGGTTTCGACCAGCGCCAGTGCCTGATCCAGCGTCGAGAAGGTGCGGTCGAGATGGCTGATGATCAGGCGCGTGACGTCGCCGCCGGCCGCCGCGACATGCGCGACGACCTGCAGGGGCGAGGCGGGGTCGCGGCCCGGATGGACGTTGATGCTGGCGCCGGTCTCGCGCTGGGCGATGGAGGCGGCGGTGAGGGCGCGCAGCTCGCCCGGGGTCGGCGGATCGCTGATGCCGATCTCGCCGATGATGCCGGCGCGGACATCGCTGCCCTGGAGGCCGTCGCGGACGCTGGCGATCATCCGCGCGGCGAGATCGTCGGTCGAGCGCGTGGTCAGGGCCTCGCCGGCGAAGCTCTCGATATAGACGCCGCAGCCGGCGATGATCGCGACGCCGGTCGCCTGCGCAATCGCGCGCAGGCCGAGCGGATCGGGCCTGATGCCCTCGATCGTCAGCTCGACGATGGCGCGGCCGCCGCTCTCGCGGAAGAGCCGCACCTCTTCCGTCATCTCCGCCACGTCCGAGAGGATGTGGTTCCCGTAATGCCGGCACCAGTGATAGCGGATCTCGGCCGCGTTCCAGGGCGTGATCTCGACTTGCGGAAGCCCCTGCGCGGCGAGGTCGGGCGGCGTGACGTCACAGAGCAGATGCTCGTGCATCAGCGTCGGGCCGAGCTCCGCCGGCGCGATCGGGCCGCAGACGGTCTGGATCTCGCCGGGGGCGGCGGGGCGGTTCGGCGGCATGTCGAGGATGGCCCGGCTGTCTCGGACGCTGTTTCAGTCGCGCCGTCATCCCGGCCGCAGCGAAGCGGAGTGCCGGGATCCATCGTAGGGAACTGCACGCTACGATGGATCCCGGAGCAGCGCCGCTGACGCGACTTGTCCGGGATGACGGCGTGTTTTGTTGAGGAAGGCCTCAGAAGTAGGGCGTGAAGCCGGTCGGATTGAGCATCTTGATGCCGAACCACTTGATCCAGAGCGCGTCGGTGCGGCCGCGGCGGTGCATCTCGAAGATCGCGACGTTGAGCCAGTCCTTTAGCCCGGTGGCGTTCTTAGCGAGGCCGAAGCTGCAATAGTAGACGTCGACCGGCGTTTCGACGACCTTCCACTTCACGTCCTTGAAGCGGTTCATCTGCTCGCCGACGAAGTCGATGACGTCGATCATCGCGTCGCCGCGGCCCTGTGCCAGCGCGCGCACCGCATCGGGGTAGTTGTCGAGCAGCGTGACCTTGGCCTGCTTGAGATTGTCCTCGATGAACTTGACCGGCGTGGTGCCGCGCACCTGGATCAGGGTGACGCTCGGGCTGTCGAGCTCCTTCCAGTCCTTGTAGGGCTTGGCTTCGGTTGTCAGCACGCCGAAGACCTCGGTGTGGACGGGCACGGTGAAGTCGATGACCTTGGCGCGCTCGGGATTGCGCGTCATCGCGCCCATGACGAGATCGATCTTGCCCGAGGCGACGAAGGGGATGCGGTCGGGCGAGCCGGTCTGCACCAGCTCGAGCTTGACGCCCAGCATCTTGGCGATCTCGGTGGCGAAATCGACGTCGAAGCCGACGATCTCGTTCTTCTCGTCGAACTTGGCCAGCGGCGGCAGCGTCGGATTGACGCCGACCTTCAGCGTGCCGGACTTCAGGATTTCGTCGAGCGTGCGGGCTTCCGCCGTCACGGGAAGCGCGGCGGTGGCGAGGCCGAGCAGCGCGGTCAGGCCGAGCGCGAATTTGTTGAGCATGGGTCCCCTCGGACAGTCAGGTTGAACGCCTCGGCTGCGGTCACGGCTTGCTCTTGACGGCCGCTCATGTTGCACCGATTGTCGACGGACTGTATACACTGCGTCGCCCTTGTAAAGCGGCGGCAGGCGGGGAATCGGACGACCTGATGACGGCTCTGCGAATGACGGACGGGTTCCGGCGAGGGGCTGCCGTGACCTTCGAGGTGGATGGCGCGGCGGTCGGCGGCCATCGCGGCGAGACGCTGGCGGCGGCGCTGCTGGCGGCCGGTATCGCGCGTCTGCGCCACAGCCCGCGGGAGTTCTCGCCGCGCGGCGCCTATTGCTTCATGGGCGTCTGCCAGGAATGCGTGGTGCAGGTCGACGGCGTGCTGCGCCAGTCCTGCCAGGTGCCGGTCGAGGACGGGCTCGTCGTCGAACTCAAGGGCTCGCTCTAGGATGACGCCGGCCGATCTCATCGTCGTGGGCGCCGGGCCGGCCGGCGCCGCCGCCGCGCTGGCCGCCAGCGAGGCCGGCCTTCAGGTCGTGCTGCTCGACGAGGCCGCGTCTCCCGGTGGGCAGGTCTATCGCGCGCCGCCGGCCGGCCTTTCGGTCGCGCCCGAAAAGCAGGGCGCCGACGAGCGCGCGGGGAATGCGCTGCGCGCGGCGGTCGCCGCCTCGTCCGTGGTCTGGAAGGGCGGGGCGCGGGTCTGGTCGATCTCGGGTGCCTTTCGCGTCGATGCGGTGACGGCCTCGGGGAGCGAGAGCTTCACTGCGCCGCGGCTGGTCGCGGCTACGGGCGCGCATGAGCGGCTGGTGCCCTTTCCGGGCTGGACGACGCCGGGCGTGATCGGGCTCGCGGCGGCGACGATCCTCCTGAAGTCACAGGGCATGGTGCCGGGGCGCCGCACCGTGGTGGCGGGTTGCGGGCCGCTGCTCGCGGCGGTCGCGGCCAAGATCGTCGCCGGCGGCGGCGCGGTCGCGGCGGTGGTCGATCTCGCGGGGCCGGGCGACTGGCTGAAGGCACTGCCAGCGATGGCGAGCCGGCCGGATCTGCTGCGGCAGGGGCTGGGATGGGCGCTGAAGCTGGGTGCGGCGCGCGTGCCGGTGCTGTTTCGCCATACGGTCACGGCCGTCTCGGGCAGCGAGGCCTGCGAGACGGTGACGGTCGCGCCGGTCGATGCGGAGGGGCGGCTGACGGGCGGCCGCTCGCGCGTGTTCGACGTGGATGCGCTCGCCATCGGCCACGGCCTGGTGCCGGGTAGCGAGATCCCGAAGCTGCTGCGGGCGAAGCATCGCTTCGCGCCGGAGGCGGGCGGCTGGACGCCGGAGCGCGATGCCTACGGCCGTTGTTCGGTCGCGGGGCTCTATGCCGTCGGTGACGGGGCGGCCATCGCGGGCGCCGAGCCGGCGCGGCTCTCGGGGCGTCTCGCGGGGCTGGCTGCGGCGCAGGATGCCGGGCGGCTGACGGACGATGTCTTCGCCCGGGAAGCGGGCGAGGCGCGCGCCGCGCTCGACAAGGCGCTGGTCTTCGCCGGCACGATCAACCGGCTGATGCGGGCGCGGCCGGCGATGGTCGACGGGATCGCCAAGGACATAGTGATCTGCCGCTGCGAGGATGTCCGCCGCCGCGAAATCGAGGCCGCCATCGCGGCCGGCGCGCGCGAGATCAACCAGCTCAAGCATTTCACACGCTGCGGCATGGGCCCCTGCCAGGGCCGGATGTGCGGCGAGACGGCGGCGACGCTGCTCGCGCGCCATGTCGGGTCGCGCGAGGCGGCGGGCTACTGGACCGGGCGGCCACCGCTGCGCCCCGTGCCGCTGGCCGATCTGCTCGGGCAGTTCGACTATGCCGACATTCCCGTGCCGACGCCGGCCCCGCTATGAGCGCGCCCCATGATCTCGCCATCGTCGGCGGCGGCATCCATGGTGCGACGGTGGCGCTGTTCTGCGCGCGGGCCGGCATGAGGACCGTGCTGTTCGAGCGCGGTGCGCTGTGCCGCGAGGCTTCCGGCGTGAATGCGGGCACGCTGACCATGCAGATGACGCGGGTGGCGCTGATCCCCTATGCGCTGCAGGCCCATGCGATGTGGGCCTCGGCGCGGGAGTGGCTCGGGCACGATGTCGGCGTCGTCGTCTGCGACGGGCTCTCGCTCGCCTTCACGCCGCGCGAGGCGGACCTGCTCAGTTTCCGGGCCGGCAAGCGCCGCGAGGCTGGTGCGCCGATCGAGCTGATCCCGGAAGCAGCCGCGCGCGCGGTCGAGCCGGGGCTGGGCGAAGGCGTGCTGCTCGCCGGTCACTGCAAGGTCGACGGCTACGCCAATGCCTATCTGACGGGGCAGGCCTATCGCGCCGCGCTGATCGAGGCCGGGGTCGATCTGCGCGAGGAGACGCCCGTCTCGGGCGTCGAGCGCGAGGAGGGCGGCTTCGCCGTGCAGACCGCGGCCGGTCCGGTTCGGGCGAAGCGGCTCGTGCTGGCCGGCGGCGTCTGGCTCGAGGAGATGGCGGCCTGGCTCGGCATCGACCTGCCCATCAAGGTGCTGGTCAACCAGCTCGCCGTGACCGAGCGCGTGGCGCCGGTCATGCGGACGGTGGTCGGCATCGCCAGCGGACTGTTGTCGCTGAAGCAGTATCCGCACGGCACGGTAGTGATCGGCGGCGGCTGGCAGGGCAAGGGCGACCGGGAGCGCGGCGGTGCCGAACTCGTGCCCGAGAGCCTGATCGGCAACATGCGGCTCGCCTGCCACGCCATTCCCGCGCTGCGAAATGCCAGGCTGGCCCGCGCCTGGGCGGGGCTGGAAGCCGAGACGGCGGACGCGCTGCCGGCGGCCGGGCCGATCCCGGGCATCCCCGACGCCTACATCTGCGGCAGCGTCCACTCCGGTTACACCAGCGGCCCCTACATCGCCCGGCTGCTCGCCCAGCGCATCCTCGGGCAGGAGCCCACCGACCCGCTCTTCCCGATCGACCGGCTGCTGGCTCCGCCAGCCGCCCCGACCACCCCATCCGCCGATGCAGGCCGAGCCACCGATGAACAGCCACAGCATGTCTGATCCCGCCATCGCACCCGATGCCCTTGTCACGGCGGCCATCGCGCGCCTGACCGGCATCCATGCGGCGACGATCTGCCCGATGACGGCTGAGTTCCGGATGGATGAGCGGGCGCTCGCCGACCATGTCGCGGCGGTCGCGGGGAATGACGGCATCGGGGGGCTGTTGATCAACGGCCATGCCGGCGAGAACTTCCTGCTGACGCGCGAGGAGAAGCGCCGCGTCGTCGCGATCTGCCGGGAGGTACTGGGGCCGGGCGTCTTCCTGACCAGCGGGGTCAACGCGGAGTCGAGCCTCGATGCGGCGCTGCATGCGCGTGACGCCGCGGAGGCGGGCGCCGACGCGATCCTGCTGTTCCCGCCCAATGCCTGGGGGCTGTTTCGCGACCGCGACTCGGCGCTGTTGCATCACCGGCACGCCATGGCGGGCTGCGGTCTGCCCTTCCTGCTCTACCAGGCGCCGGTCGGGGCGGGCGCCATGCCCTATGACCCGGCGACGCTGGCGGGGCTTGTCGCCCTGCCGCGGGTCTGCGGCATCAAGGAGGGCAGCTGGGAGGTCGCGACCTATGACGCCAACCGGCGGCTCGCCAAGGGATTGCGGCCCGATCTCGCCGTGCTGGGCTCCGGCGACGAGCATCTGCTGACGAGCTATCTGATCGGCTCCGAGGGCAGCCAGGTTAGCCTCGCGGCGGTGACGCCGGCGCCGCTGGTGGCGCTCTGGCGCGCGGCGCAGGCCGGCGACTGGGAGCAGGCCAAGCACTGGCACGACGCGATCTATCCGCTCGCCTGCGCGGTCTATCGCGAGGCGCCGGGCGGGCGCGCCACCACCCGGCTCAAGGCCTGCCTGAAGATCCTCGGGCGTCTCGCCTGCGATGCCGTGCGCCCGCCTTTCGCGCCGCTGCCGCCGGAGGAATACCGCCGGCTCGAAAAGGCCCTCGCCCATGTCGAGAAAGCGGGCGCCCCGCGTTGACAATCGCGCCGGGCAATGGCCTCATTGCATGCCGAACGTATACAATGACAATGCTATTGTGCTTTTCTGAGGAGGCTTGAATGACGATGTCGCGCTTCGCCTGCCTGCTCGCCGCCTGCCTCGGACTGGGCGCGACCGCGCCGGCCTCGGCGCGCTCCCTCGACGACATCCTGAAGGCCGGCGAGCTGCGCGTCGGCGTCAACCCGACGCTGCCGCCGCGTGCCCTGTTCAACGAGAAGAACGACATCGACGGCTTCGAGCCGGATCTGGCGAAGGCGGTGGCCGACAAGCTGGGCGTGAAGCTCACCCTGGTCCAGGTAGGCTCGCCCGACCGCATTCCCTTCGTGGTGGCCGACAAGGTCGATGTCGTGATGGGCGCGATGAGCCGCACCTCCGAGCGCGCCAAGGTGATCGACTTCACCGCGCCGATCCATTCGGAGAATTACGGGATCGTCACCACCGATGCGAAGCCCTTCGCCAGGCTCGCCGACCTCAACAGCGAGAACGTGACGCTGATTCAGGTGCGCGGGACGACCGCGATCCCCTTCATCCAGAAGAACCTGCCCAAGGCCAAGCTCGTCCTGCTCGACAACTACAACGACCGCGACCGGGCGCTGGCGCAGGGCCGCGGCGACGCCTCCTTCGACGGGATCGACGCGGTGGCCTACCGGCTCAAGATCTTCCCGGCGATCAAGTGGAAGGTCGTGGCGACGCCGGAATACGGCGTCACCTATTCGAGCTTCGGCGTCGCCAAGGGCAATTACGGCTTACGCGACTGGCTCAACATCGCGCTCTACGAGCTGCACACGGCCGGCACGGTCGAGGCGATCTGGGAGAAGTGGTTCCTCAAGCCGATGGACACGAAAGTGCCCGTCACGCCGTATTTCTGATGCGCGATCGGCCTTCCCCCTCGGCCCTCATCCTGAGGAGCGCTCCGCAGGAGCGCGTCTCGAAGGAGGGGCCAGTCCGCACCGCAGCCTCCGGGAGCACCCTTCGAGACGCCGCTGCGCGGCTCCTCAGCATGAGGGCTGCGGGGCCTGATGGCTGGCTTCCGAGGCGCGGCACCTGATGGCCTACACCCTCCAATACGGCCAGGTGACGCCCTATCTCGGCTATCTCGCCGGTGGCGCGTGGCTCGCGCTGCAGCTGGCGGCGATCGCCTTCGTGATCGGCTGGGCGATCGGGCTCGTCTGCGCCTCCGTGCTCGAATACGGGCCGCGGCCGCTGCGCTGGCTGGTGAAGGCCTATGTCGTGTTCTTCCTGAACACGCCGCTCCTGGTGCAGATCTTCTTCCTGTATTTCGCCCTGCCGGACTGGGGCATCGTGCTCGGTTCCTACCAGGCCGTGCTGCTGGGCATGGCGATCAATGCCGGCGCCTATCTCACCGAGATCCAGCGGGCCGGTTTCCGCTCGATCCGCAAGGCCGAGGTCGAGGCGGCCGAGACGCTGGGCTTCTCGCGCATTCAGATCATCCGCTACGTCGTCCTGCCGCATATCGGCAAGGTGCTGTTTCCGCCCCTGTCGAACCAGTACATCATCCTGACGATGACGACCTCGATCGCGGCGATCTTCGGCGTCGAGGAACTGACCGGGCGGACCTACAACATCAACGCCCAGACCTTCCGCTCCTTCGAGATCTTCTCGATCGCGGCGCTGTACTACATCGCGCTGACCCTGGTCGCGAGCGCCGCGCTCTATGCCGTGGGCCGCTACTTCTTCCGCATCAAGGGGCGCGTTTTCTGATGGCCTCGCTGATGGAGGAGGCCCCGCGCTTCTTCAGCTATTACAACCTGATCTTCCTGGGGAAGGCCTTCGCGTTTACGGCGCTGTTGTCGCTCGTCGGCTGCGGGCTCGGCTTCCTCGTCGGCTTCGTGCTGGCGGTGCTGCGCAACGAGCGGATCGTCGGCTTTGCGCCGCTGCGCTGGTTCGCCACCATCTATGTCGAGATCTTCCGGCGCATCCCCTTCCTGGTGAAGCTGATGGTGGTGTTCTTCGCCTTCCAGCTCGCCGGCTTCGACGCCAGCATGTTCGCGGTCGCCGCAACCACGGTCGCGCTCTCGGCCTCGGCCTTCTCGGCCGAGAACATCCGGGCCGGGCTGGAGGCCGTTCACAAGAACCAGTGGGACGCGGCCGAGACCATGAATATGGGCGGGCTGACTGCGCTGCGCCGGGTGATCCTGCCGCAGGCCTGGGCGATCATCATCCCGCCCTCGATGACCTATTCGGTCGGGCTGGTGAAGAGCACCTCGATCGCCTCGCAGATCGGCGTCGTCGAGCTGACCTACGCCGCCAAGATCCTGAATCAGAAGGGTTTTTCGGCGGCGATCTGCTTCGGCACGATCCTGATCCTGTATTTTCTTCTCTGCTATCCCATGAACCTGTTCGCATCGCATCTGGAGCGCCGGCTTGCCCCATCTCGTCATCGATAGGCTCAGCGCCAATTACGGCACGGCGCCGGTCCTGCAGGATGTCTCGCTGTCGGTCGAGCGCGGCGAGATCGTCTCGATCATCGGCCCTTCCGGCTCGGGCAAGAGCACGCTGCTGCGCGTGCTGACCGGCCTGCTGAAGCCCCATGCCGGTGTGGTCAATGTCGCCGGCACGCAGGTCGACTATGGCAGCGCAGCCGCGCTGCGGAAGGTGCGCGACCGTTTCGCCGTCGTGTTCCAGCAATACAACCTGTTTCAGAACATGACGGCGCTGCGCAACGTCACCATCGCGCCGACCATCGTGAAGAAGCGCGATGCCGCCGAGGTCGAGCGCGAGGCGCGCGCGCTGCTGGAGAAGGTGGGCCTGTCGCACCGGATCGAAGCCTATCCGGACGAGCTCTCTGGCGGCCAGCAGCAGCGCGTCGCGATCGCCCGCGCGCTCGCGCTGAAGCCTGAGATCCTGCTGCTCGACGAGGTGACCTCGGCGCTCGACCCCGAACTTGTCGCCGAAGTGCTCGACACCATCCGCGTGCTCGCCGCCGAGGGCATGACCATGCTGATCGTCAGCCACGAAATGGGCTTCGTCCGTGAGATCTCGAGCAAGGTCGTGTTCATGGCCGACGGCAAGGTCGTCGAGGTTGGCCCGCCCCAGCAGATCTTCGACGCGCCGCAGACCGAGCGCTGCGCCGATTTCGTCCGCCGCATCCTGCGGCACTGAAGGAAGGTCGTCCCGATCCTCCAGCCCTCATCCTGAGGAGCCGCGGAGCGGCGTCTCGAAGGATGCTCCAGATGTCTCGGGAGCCTCCTGGAGCATCCTTCGAGACGGCCCTTTGGGCCTCCTCAGGATGTGAGGGCTGAGGGTGCAATGGCGCCTTTCAAAGAGGGGAACGACGCAATGAGCTACGGCATGCACTACCTGAAGGGCGCGGTGGACTGCCACGTCCACACCTGCCCGCATCTCAACGGGCGCAGCGTCAACATCTTCGAATCGGTGCGTCAGGCCGCGGCGGCCGGGATGCGCGCCATCGGGCTGATGGACAATTTCATGAATTCGTCGGGCTATGCCGCGCTGGCCGCGGCCGAGCTCGGCCATCTCGGCATCGAGATTTTCGGGGGGCTGATCATGCAGCCCACCGCCGGTGGCGTGACCTACGAGGCGGCGCGCAACGCGGTCGACTACGGCTACGGTCCGGGCACCGGCGCGCGTTTCCTCTCGCTGCCGACGCATCACACCAAGGCGGTGGCGCGGCGCGAGGGGCGCACGGGGCTCTATCTCGAAGCCGCCTTCGGCGTGGATGAGAACGGCAAGGTGCCGGACCCGGTGCCGGCGATCATCGACCTCTGTGCCGAGCGCGATATCGTCTTCGATTGCGGCCATGTCGACGGCTGGGAGGCCGTGGCGCTGGCGGAAGAGGCCAAGAAGCGCGGCGCCACCCGCGTGCGCACCCATGCCGGCGGCTACGATACGCAGACCATCGAGACGCTGGTGGGGCTCGGCGCCTATTGCGAGTTCTCGTTCTTCGTCCTGACCCATGCCACGCAGGTCGGGCTGACCCATGTCGACCAGGAGAAACACCGCGCGCCCTCGCGGACGGTGCAGGATCTGACGCCGCGCATCCGCGCGGCCGGCGAGCGGGCCATCGTCTCGGGCGATGCCGGCATCTATCTGCTGGCGCCGCCGGTCGAGGCCTTCCGGGAATTCATGGTGCTCCTGGAAACCGACGGTTTCTCGGAGGCGGAGCTGCGCCGGATGAACACCACCAATCCGGTCGATCTGTTCCGGATCGGCAGCTTCGCCTGAGGCGGCGCACCACGAAAAAACGCCCGGCGAAGGCCGGGCGCCAGTCGGTCGGGAGACGGTGAGGGAAGGCGCTGCGGCGCCTTACTTCTTCTTTCCGTCCGGGCCGAACTGCTTGAGATAGGCGATCAGATTGGTGATCTGGGCGTCGTCCTTCAGGCCGGGATAGATCATCTTGGTGCCGGGCGTCACGCCGCGCGGATCCTTGATGTAGACGCGGAAGTTGTCCTCGTTCCAGACCTTGTCCAGCGACTTGTAGGCCGCCGAATAGGTATAGCCCTCGTGCGTCCCGGCCTTGCGGTTGTCGAACAGCCCGTTGAGGACGGGGCCGACGGCATTCTTGGCCGTTTCGCCGACCTGGTGGCAGGTGCGGCACTGGAGGAAGACCTTCTCGCCTGCGGCGAGATCCTGGGCCTGTGCGGTGGCGGGCAGGAGGGAGAGGAATGCGGCTGCGGCTGCGTAGGCAATCTGTCTCATGGCGTGTGACCTTTCCGAGACTTCGTCCAATTCCAACGAAGCCAATACGCCGGAAAAGGTTCCAGCGATCACTTCGTCCTCGCTCATTCTGGTCTTCAGGCCTCGCGCCTCTTGCGGATCGCCGGGGGCCGACCGTCCAAAAAGCACGACCAAAGCGATTGCATGTCGTGCGAGTCCTTCGTAGTGTATCGACAGCTTGACATCAATATGTAAATTCAAGCTGACACATCGAGGCGCGAAGGGGAATGGAATGCCAAGGACCCCGCTTCTGGACGGCGTCGCCTCTCCCGCCGATCTGCGCCGCCTGTCGACCCCCCAGCTGAAGCAGATCGCCGACGAGCTGCGGGCCGAGACGATCGACGCGGTGTCCGTCACCGGCGGCCATCTCGGCGCCGGCCTCGGCGTCGTCGAACTGACGGTGGCGCTGCACCACCTCTTCGACACTCCGCGCGACACGCTGATCTGGGATGTCGGCCACCAGGCCTATCCCCACAAGATCCTGACCGGGCGGCGCGACCGCATCCGGACGCTGCGCCAGGGCGGTGGGCTCTCGGGCTTCACCAAGCGCGAGGAGAGCGAATACGACCCCTTCGGCGCCGCCCATACCTCGACCTCGATCTCGGCGGGGCTCGGCTTTGCCGTCGCGCGGGACCTCAAGGGCGAGGACGGGCATGTCGTGGCCGTGATCGGCGACGGCGCGATGTCGGCCGGCATGGCCTATGAGGCGATGAACAACGCCGGCGCGCTCGGCAAGCGGCTGATCGTCATCCTCAACGACAACGACATGTCGATCGCCCCGCCGGTGGGAGCGCTGTCGGCGCATCTCGCCCGGCTGCTCTCGGGCAAGGCCTATCTCTCGCTGCGCGACCATGGCCGCCAGCTCACGCGGCGGCTGGGGCGCGGGCTCGATTCGAAGATCACCCGCGCCGTCGAGCATGCGCGCGGCTACCTCACCGGCGGCACGCTGTTCGACCAGCTCGGCTTCTACTATGTCGGGCCGATCGACGGCCACAATCTCGACCATCTTATTCCGGTGCTGCGCAATGTCCGCGACGCGCCGAACGGGCCGATCCTCGTCCATGTCGTGACGCAGAAAGGCAAGGGCTATGCCCCGGCCGAGGCGACGGCGGACAAGTACCATGCGGTGGTCAAGTTCGACGTCGCGACCGGGCAGCAGGAGAAGGCGCCGGCCGCCGCGCCCTCCTACACCAAGGTCTTCTCGCAGTCCCTGCTGCGCGAGGCGGCGCGCGACGACAGGATCATCGCCATCACCGCGGCCATGCCCTCGGGCACGGGGCTCGATGCCTTCGCGAAGGCGTATCCGTCCCGCTTCTTCGATGTCGGCATCGCCGAGCAGCATGCGGTGACCTTCGCGGCCGGGCTCGCCTGCGAGGGGCTCAAACCGGTCTGCGCGATCTACTCGACCTTCCTGCAGCGCGCCTATGACCAGATCGTCCACGACGTCGCGCTGCAGAAGCTGCCGGTGCGCTTCGCGATCGATCGCGCCGGGCTGGTCGGGGCCGATGGCGCGACCCATGCGGGGGCCTTCGACACCGCCTATCTCGGCTGCCTGCCCGGCTTCGTGCTGATGGCGGCGGCCGACGAGGCCGACCTCGTCCATATGGTCGCCACCGCCTGCGCCCATGAGGAGGGGCCGATCGCGCTGCGCTATCCGCGTGGCGACGGTCTCGGCGTCGCGCTCCCCGAGACCGGTATCCCGCTCGAGATCGGCCGCGGGCGGGTGCTGCGCGAGGGCACGCGCGTCGCCATTCTCTCCTATGGCACGCGGCTGGGCGAATGCCTCGCGGCGGCCGAGCGCCTCGATGCGATGGGGTTGTCCACCACCGTCGCCGATGCGCGCTTCGCCAAGCCGCTCGACCGGGCGCTGATCCGGCGCCTTGCGCAGCATCACGAGGCGCTGATCACGGTCGAGGAAGGCTCGGTCGGCGGTTTCGGCTCCTTCGTGCTGCATGCCCTGGCCGATGACGGGCTCTTCGAGGCCGGGCTCAAGATCAAGACGCTGACGCTGCCGGACCGCTTCCAGGACCAGGACAGTCAGGCGCGGCTCTATGCGCAGGCCGGGCTCGACGCGGAGGCGATCGTCGTGGTCGCGACGGGCCTTTGCCGGCCGGCGGCCCGGCGGAGCGCCATGGCGGCCGCGGCAGGCCTGCGGCTGGTGCCGGGGCACGCCTCCGGCACCGTCCCGCTGCACGAGGCCTCGACATGAACGCCGTGACGCCTTTCAAGCGCCCGCTGACGGTGCTCCTGGCCAAGCCGCGCGGCTTCTGCGCCGGCGTGGTGCGGGCGGTCGAGATCGTCGAGCGCGCCATCGCGCAGACGGGCGCGCCGGTCTATGTCCGCCACGAGATCGTCCACAACACCCATGTCGTGGACGGCCTGCGCGCTCAGGGCGCCGTCTTCGTCGGCGAGGTCGATCAGATCCCGGCAGGCGCGACGACGATCTTCTCGGCCCATGGCGTGTCGCGCGGGGTCGAGGCGGCGGCGGCGGCGCGCGGTCTCGACGTGATCGACGCGACCTGCCCGCTCGTCCAGAAGGTCCACAATCAGGGCCGGCGCTATGCGCAGCTCGGCTACGACGTCGTGCTGATCGGCCATGAGGGCCATGCCGAGGTCGAGGGCACGCGCGGCCAGATCGATGGGCGGCTGCATGTCGTCGCCACGGCCGCCGAGGTGGCCTCGCTGGTCGTCGCCGACCCGGAGAAGGTCGCCTATATCAGCCAGACGACGCTGAGCGTGCAGGATACGCGCGAGGTCATCGCCGCGCTGACCGCGCGCTTCCCGGCGATCATCGGCCCCGACATCCGCAACATCTGCTACGCGACCCAGAACCGGCAGGCGGCTGTGCAGGCGATGGCGCCGCATTGCGACCTCATCCTCGTCGTCGGCTCGCGCTCCTCCTCCAACACGACGCGGCTGCGCGAGGTCGGCGAGATCGCCGGCGTGGCGAGCCATCTGATCGAGGGGCCGGACGCGATCGATCCGGACTGGTTCGAGGCGGTCGAGACCGTCGGTTTCACGGCGGGCGCCTCGGCGCCCGAGCGGCTGATCCAGGATGCGATCGACCGGCTGCGCGGCTTCCGCGCTGTCACGGTGAAGGAGCTCGAGGGCGTCGACGAGGAGGTGGTGTTCCGCCTGCCGCCGCGCCTGGTCGAGGCGATGGCGTCCTGAAACGGGGAGAGACGGCGATGGACGGGCTCCTGGATCATGCCGATGTCGTCGGGCGCTCGTCCCGCGAGGAGCCGCAGCCTGTCGAGACGGAGCGGACCTCCGGACCGGCGCGGGCCGTCGCAATCCGCCGAACGGCGCCGCGCGCCGCAGCCGCGACAGCGACAGCTTCCACCGATGGTCGTCCGCCGCCGTTCCCCTTCTCCGCCATCGTGGCGCAGGAGGAGATGAAGCGGGCCCTGCTACTGGCGGCGATCGACCCGACCATTGGCGGCGTCCTGATCTTCGGCGATCGCGGCACCGGCAAGTCGACCGCCGTGCGAGCGCTCGCCGCCCTGCTGCCGCCGATGCGCGCCGTGGTCGGCGATCCCTATCACCGGGCACCGCAGCCGGGCCTGCGCGGCCAGAAAACCCATCTCGTGCCGGTTCCGGTCGTCGATCTGCCGCTGGGGGCGACGGAGGACCGCGTCGTCGGTGCGCTCGATCTGGAGAAGGCCCTGGTCAGCGGCGAAAAGGCCTTCCAGCCCGGTTTGCTGGCACGCGCCCATCGCGGCTTCCTCTATATCGACGAGGCCAATCTGCTTGAGGACCATCTCGTCGATGTGCTGCTCGATGTGGCGGCCTCGGGCGAGAACGTCGTCGAGCGCGAGGGGTTGAGCATCCGCCATCCGGCGCGCTTCGTCCTCGTCGGCAGCGGCAATCCCGAAGAGGGCGAGTTGCGCCCGCAACTGCTCGACCGGTTCGGCCTCTCCGTCGAGGTCGCGACGCCCGCCGATCTGCCCACCCGCATCGCGGTGGTGAAGCGCCGCGACGCCTATGACCGCGATGCGCATGGCTTCGCGGCGCAATGGCGGGCGGCCGATGCGGCGCTGGGGCGGAAACTCATAGCCGCCCGCAAGCGGCTGACCCTGGTCGAGACCTCCGATGCCGCGCTCGGCCGTGTCGCCGAACTTTGCCTGCATCTGGGCACCGATGGGCTGCGGGGCGAGCTGACGCTGATGCGGGCCGCGCGTGCCTTCGCCGCGCTGGAAGGCGACATGGCGATCGGCGACAGCCATATCCGCAGCGTCGCTCCGGTCGCGCTGCGTCACCGGCTGCGACGCAACCCGCTCGACGAGGCCGGCTCGACGGTGCGGATCGAGCGCGCTCTGGCCGAGGTGTTCGGGCCGTGAGCGCGGCCGGCGCCGGTGCGGAGCGTCCGGCGCTGTCGCCCTGGCGGCTGGCCGAGACGGCGGCCGCGCTTCTGGCGCTGGATGGTGCCGCGATCGGCGGGCTGACCTTGCGGGCGCCGGCCGGGCCGGTGCGCGACGCGTTTCTTGAGCGGGTGGCAACGCTAAGCGGGGATCGGCGGCTCCTGAAGATGCCGGCCGGCATCGGCGATGCGCGGCTGCTCGGCGGGCTCGATCTCGCGGCCACACTGTCTGCGGGACGCCCCGTCGGCGAGCGCGGGCTGCTGGCGGAGGCCGATGGCGGGATCGTCGTGATCGCGATGGCCGAGCGGCTCGAGATCGGGATGGCAGCCCGCATCGCCGCCGTGCTCGATGCCGGCGCGGTGACGGTGGAGCGCGACGGGCTGGGCCTGACGCTGGCGAGCCGCTTCGGCGTGCTGGCGCTCGATGAGGGTCTTTCGGAGGAGGAGCAGCTTCCCGCCGCGCTCGCCGACCGGCTGGCGCTGCGGATCGACCTCACGGCGCTGTCCCATCGCGACATCGAGGCCGAGGTCATTTCGCCTGCCGAGGTCGCGGCTGCGCGCGCGCGCCCGGCGGCTGCGATGGCCGACGACATGCTCGCCAGCCTGTGTGCGGCCGCCTTCGCGCTGGGCATCGATTCCTTCCGTTCGGCGCTTCAGGCGGTGACGGTGGCGCGGCTGAGCGCCGCCCTCGCCGGACGCGACACGGTGGCGGAGGCCGATGCGGCGCTGGCCGCCGCACTGGTTCTGGCGCCGCGCGCGACGCGGCTTCCGGCCGTGCCGGAAGACGAGGCCGACCCACAGACGGATCGGCAGGATGATCCGCCCCCCGCGGATGGCGAGACCGCCTCGGGCGAGGCGCCGCGCGATCTCGACGATCTCGTGCTCGCCGCCGCGCGTGCGGCCCTGCCGGCCGGGCTTCTCGCCCTGCTGCTCGCTTCCGGCGGACGGGTGAAGGCGCGTGCTCCCGGTCGGGCCGGGCAGATGCAGAAAGTGGCGCGGCGTGGCCGTGTCATCGGCTCGAAGGCGGGCGATCTGCGCGGTGCGGCGAAGCTCGATGTTGTCGAGACCCTGCGCGCGGCGGCACCCTGGCAGAAGCTGCGGCGCTGCGAGGCGGCGATGGCGGGCCGCGAGGGGCTGATCGTTCGCCGCGAGGACTTCCGCGTCGCGCGTCACAAGCAGCGCAGCGAAACCGCGACGCTGTTCGTCGTCGATGCCTCCGGCTCCTCGGCGCTGCAGCGGCTCGCCGAGGCGAAGGGCGCCGTCCGGCTGCTGCTGGCGGAGTGTTATGTGCGGCGCGACGAGGTGGCGCTGATCGCCTTCCGGCGCAGCGAAGCCGAGATCGTGCTGCCGCCGACGCGCTCGCTGGTCGCGGCGGAGCGGGCCTTGTCGGGCCTGCCGGGCGGCGGTGCCACGCCGCTCGCCACGGCGATCGAGGCCGCCGGAGCGCTGGCCGACGCCGTGCGGCGCAAGGGACGCACGCCGGCGCTGGTCTTCATGACCGATGGCCGCGCCAATATCGACCGCGCCGGGCGGCAGGGCCGGGCGCAGGCGCAGGCCGACGCGCTGGCCGCGGCGCGGGGCCTGCGCGGCGACGGCTTCAACGCGATCCTGATCGACACCTCGCCGCAGCCGCAGCCGCAGGCGGCCGAGATCGCGGCGGCGATGGGCGGGCTCTATCTGCCGCTGCCGCAGGCCGATGCGGCGGGCGTCGGCCGTGCCGTCGGCGCGGCGCTGGCGGCTGCGCGATGAGTGCGGCGCTGTCCTGGGCGAGCGAGGGGCGGGACTGGCCGAACCGCGCCGCCAGCCGCTTCGTCGAAGCCGGTGGTCTGTCCTGGCATGTGCAGGAGATGGGGCAGGGGCCGACGCTCCTGCTGCTGCACGGGACCGGTGCCTCGACCCATTCCTGGCGCGATCTGTTGCCGCTGCTGGCGCGCGATTTCCATGTTGTCGCGCCCGACCTGCCGGGTCATGGCTTCACCGAGGCGCCGGAGCGCGACCGGCTCTCGCTCCCGGCGATGGCGCGTTCGCTCGCCGCGCTGCTCGGCAAGCTCGGGGTGGAGCCGGAGGGTGTCGTCGGCCATTCCGCGGGCGCCGCCATCGCGATGCAGATGGTGCTGACCCGGGCGATCGAGCCCGCCTGCCTGGTCAGCCTGAACGGGGCGCTGCTGCCCTTCAAGGGCGTGGCGTCGCAGCTCTTTCCGTCGGTCGCGCGGCTGCTCGTGCTAAACCCGCTGGTGCCGCGCTTCTTCGCCTGGCGGGCGGGGAGCGCCGATGCGGTGACGCAGTTGCTGGAAGGCACCGGCTCGCGGCTCGATGCGCGCGGTCAGGAACTCTATCAGCGGCTGTTTTCCAACCGCGTCCATGTCGCCTCCACGCTGGGGATGATGGCGAACTGGGACCTCGAGACGCTGGGGCGGGGTTTTCCCCGCCTCGACCTGCCGGTGCTGCTGGTCGTCGGCGCCGGCGACCGGGCGGTGCCGCCCGCCGATGCGCGCGAGGTCGCGCGGCGCCTGCCCCAAGCGCGCATCGAGACGGTGCCGGGCGCGGGCCATCTCGTCCATGAGGAAAAGCCGGCGGAGATCGCGGCGCTGATCGGCGCCGAGATGCTGCGCCACAGGGAGGCGGTCGCGTCATGCTGAGCGAGCTTCATCCGCCGAGCCTGGGGGCCGGCACCCGCCAGCCCGAGGCCGACCGTCGGCCCCATGCCGTGGTGATCGGCTCCGGCTTCGGCGGGCTCGCAGCCGCCATCCGGCTCGGCGCGCGGGGCTACCGCGTCACAGTGCTGGAATCGCTCGATCAGCCCGGCGGCCGGGCGCGCGTGTTCCGGCAGGACGGTTTCACCTTCGATGCCGGGCCGACGATCGTCACCGCGCCCCATCTCTTCGAAGAGCTCTGGGCGCTGTGCGGGCGGCGGATGGAGGACGATGTCAGGCTGACCGCGCTCGATCCCTTCTACCGGCTGATCTTCGCGGACGGCTCGAGCCTCGACTGCTGCGGCGACGAAACGAAGATGCGCGCGCGGATTGCCGCCTTCGCGCCCGACGATTCCGCCGGCTACGAGGCCTTCATGCGCGATGCCGAGGCGATCTACGGCGTCGGCTTCGAGCAGCTCGCGGATGTGCCCTTCGGCACGCTCGTCGATATGCTGAAGGCCCTTCCCGCGATGGCACGGCTGCGGGCCGACCGCAGCGTCTATGGTCTCGCCGCGCGCCATGTCCGCGACGAGCGGCTGCGGACGGCGCTGAGCTTCCACCCGCTCTTCATCGGCGGAAATCCCTTCGCGACGACGGCGATCTACGCGCTGGTGATCCATCTCGAGCGCAAGTTCGGCGTTCATTTCGCGCAGGGCGGAACGGGGGCTCTCGTCGCGGGGCTGGTGAAGCTGCTGGAGGGCCAGGGGGCGAGGCTGCGCTACGGCGCGGAGGTGGCGGAGATCACCGTGGCCCATGGCGCTGCGACAGGGGTCCGGCTGGCGGATGGCCAGGCGATCGCGGCCGATGTCGTCGTCTCCAATGCCGATGCCGCCTATACCTATGGCACGCTGCTGAAGGCGCAGCCGCGCAAGCGCTGGAGCGACGCGAAGCTTAAGCGGGCGCGCTATTCGATGTCGGTCGTGGTCTGGTATTTCGGCACGCGCCGCCGCTACGACAGCGTTCCCCATCACAGCATCCTGTTCGGCCCGCGCTATCGCGGGCTGGTCGAGGACATCTTCGAGCGGAAGGTGCTGTCTCAGGATTTCAGCCTGTATCTGCATCGTCCGACGGCGACCGATCCTGCCCTCGCGCCCGAGGGCTGCGACGCCTTCTATGCGCTCGTGCCGGTGCCCAATCTCCAGAGCGGCACCGACTGGGCGACGGAGGCCGAGCCTTTCCGCGCCCGCATCCGGCAGCGGCTCGAGGCGACCCTTCTGCCGGGGCTGGGCGACAGCCTCGTCAGCTCGCGGCTGATGACGCCGCCCGATTTCCGCGACGAGCTGCTCTCGGTCCATGGCGCGGCCTTCGGGCTGGAGCCGCGGCTGCTGCAGAGCGCCTGGTTCCGGCCACACAACAGCAGCGAGGAGGTCGACCGGCTGTATCTGGTCGGCGCGGGGACCCATCCCGGCGCCGGGCTGCCCGGCGTCCTCTCCTCTGCGGCCATTCTCGATACGGTGGTGCCTCATGCGACCCGACTGGTCTGATCCGCGTCTTGCGGGCCTCTCGGCAGACGATTTCGCCGCCTGCGACCGCATGCTCCGCGACGGCTCGAAATCCTTCCGGGCGGCGGCGCTGCTGCTGCCGCGGGCGATCCGGCGGCCGGCGACGGCGCTCTACGCCTTCTGCCGGCTGGCGGACGATGCGATCGACGAGGGGCCGGGCGATGCGGCGACGGTGGCGCGGCTGGAGCGGCGGGTCGAAAGCGCCTATGCGGCACGCCCCATCGACCATCCGGTCGACCGCGCCTTCGCCGAGACCGTGCGCAGGTTCGGCGTGCCGCGCAGCGTCGTGATGGCGCTGATCGAGGGGCTCTCCTGGGACGCGCAGGGCAAGCGCTACGAGACGCTCGACGAACTCTGCGGCTATGCGGCCCGCGTCGCCGGCTCGGTCGGCGTGATGATGGCGGTGCTGATGGAGCGCCGCTCGGCCGATGTGATGGCGCGGGCGGCGGATCTCGGGGTGGCCATGCAGCTCAGCAACATCGCCCGCGATGTCGGCACTGATGCGGCGATGGGGCGGATCTATCTGCCGCTCGCCTGGCTGCGCGAGGCGGGCATCGACCCCGAGGCCTTCCTGGCCCGGCCGCAATTCACGCCGGCGCTCGCCTCCGTCGTTGCGCGTCTGCTGGCGGAGGCGGAGCGGCTCTATGCGCGTGCCGATGCGGGGATTGCGGCTTTGCCGGCTGGCTGTCGCCCCGGCATCCGGGCGGCGCGGGCGATCTATGCCGAGATCGGGCATGAGGTGGCGCGGCGCGGGCATGACAGTGTCTCGCAGCGCGCTGTCGTGCCGGCGCGGCGCAAGCTCGTGCTGCTTGCAGGCGCGCTCGTCACCGGCTCGGGGGCGGACAATCTGGCCGCGCCTGCGCTGCCGGGCACGGCCTATCTGGTCGCGTCGGCTGCAATGTCGCAGGCGGCGCGCCCGGCCTTGCGCGGTGCGCCTCCGGCATGGTGGAATCTGGTCGGCCGGGCGACGGCGGTGATCGAGATGTTCGAGCGTCTCGGCCGGGTCGAGCGTTCCGTCGTCAGGGGGCCGTGAGGGAGGGATCGTCCGATGTCGTCCAGTGCGCTGATCATCGCCGAGATGGTCCTGACGCTCGGGCTGTGCCTCGGCTTCGGCTTCTACCAGCTCTGGGACCTGCGCCGCGAAAAGGCCAAGGACGCCGCCAAGGCGGCGGAGGCGGCACGGGCGAGTGCCGAGCCGACGGTCAAGACCTCCGCGGCATCCTGAAGGGCAGCATCGCCTGCACGACCGGGTTGGCGAAGCGGTCGAGCGAGAGGCTCTCATGCATGGCGGTGACGCTCTCGCCGTCAAGCGAGGTCTTCACCAGCGAGCGCGCATAGAAGGGCGTGTCCTCCAGCGTCTCGACCAGTACGGCCGGCCGGCCACGGTCGCTGCGGGTCTCGCGGGCAATGCGCCAGCCGCTCCTGGGCAGGGCGGCGGTCGGGCCCGGTTGAATGGGGGTCGCGCGGCCGCCGTCGTCGAATCGCCAGCCGAGATCGAAGGCCGAGCCGTCCCGGCGCGTGCCGCCATAGAGGACGGCGGCGCCGTCGGCCGTTGCGGCCCGCGACCAGTGCCAGCTCTGGAAGCCGTCGGCGAGCGGCGCGTCGCCCTGGTTCATGTCGACATAGCCGGGACCGCTCCAGCGCAGCGCGGGATCCTCCAGCGCGACCTCGATCCGCGACAGCGGGGCGACCGGCCACCAGCGATGGGCGCCGTCCGGGTTCAGGGTCACCACATGGTCGGTGATCGCCTGCGGCGTGACGCGGACCGTGCCGCGGACCCGGCGGGGCACCGGCAGCGGCATGCCGATCTCATCGATCGCGATGGTCAGCGACGACCCGTCCCAATGCAGGGCGCTGGGGCCGATGAGGAAACGCTCAGGCCCGACATCGACATGGCGCCGGCCGCGCTCGGTCATGGTCCAGCGGCGGGCGCCGGGGCCGTAGAGACCGACATTCAGCGCGCAATGATCCAGCGGGTCGGGCCGTCCGCGCCGTCGCGCCCAGGCGTAATAGGGCGAGAAGACGCTGCCGACGAAGGCGATGATGCTGAGCCCGTAGCGGCCGTCGTCGCTCAGCGCGTCGACATACCACCAGGCATAGCCGCCGGACGGGACCGGGATGTCGAAGCGAGGTCCGAGACGAGGCCCTGCACGGCCAGCAGGCCCGAGAGCGCCACCATCGGGACGCCCGGCCCCGGATGGACGCTGCCGCCCGTCCAGTAGAGCCCCGGCAGGCGGCTGCGCGAGCCCGGCCGCTCGAAGCTCGCCATCGCGCCATGGGTCGAGCGGCCATAGAGACCGCCCCCCGTCGCGGGAAACAGGGCCTCCCAATCCGCCGGCTGGGTCGCCAGCGTCGCCTCCGGCTGCGGGGACACCGCCAGCCCGCATTGCGCCAGCCGCGCGAGGCTCCTGTGCAGGCATGACTCGATCTCCTCTGGCGGGAAGCGGGCACGGTCACCGCAGGGCGGGGCGTTGACGAGGACGAGCAGGCGCTCGGGGCCGTCCGGCGCATGGCCGGACTCGTCGCGATCCTGCGCGCAGACATAGACGGTGGGCTCGTCGGGCAGCCGGTCCTGGCGGAAGATCGCCTCGAACTCGGCGGCGTAGTCGTTCGAGAAGAAGACGTTGTGCCGCTGCAGCGGGAAGCCGGAGCTGCGCGCGACCATGGCGAAGGTGACCGCCGAGAGCGAGCGCTGCGTCGGCCGGGTCGGCGGCGCGTGGCGGCTGGCGTCGGGGCCGAAGCGGCCGATGGCGATGGCGTTCACATCGGCATTGCTGACGATCGCGTCGGCCCGCAACGTCTCGCCGCTTGCCAGGCGCACGCCGGCGGCACGGCCGCCCTCGACCAGGATCTCGCTGACGGCCTCGCCATAGCGCAGCGTTGCGCCCTTCGATTCGGCGAGCGCGGCCAGGGTGCGTGCGAGCCGGTGCATCCCGCCCTCGACCAGCCAGACGCCCTCCTGCTCGACATGGGCGACCAGCATCAGCGTCGCCGGCGCCGCAAAAGGGGAGGAGCCGCAATAGGTGGCGTAGCGGCCGAAGAGCTGGCGCAGGCGCTGGTCCTGAAAGCTGTGGCCGAGCGCGTCCCAGAGCGTGCCGAAGGGGCTCGCGCCCCAGAGCTGGCGCAGGCCGGCGATCCCGGCATGCTGCACCAACCCGAGCAGGCTCGGCCGCTCGCGCGCCATGAAACTGTCCTTCAGCGCATCGTGCAGGCCGCGCGCCTGGTCGCAGAAGGCGAGGTAGTTGCGCCCCTCTGCGGGGCCGGCGAAGGCGGCGATCGCATCGGCCGAGGCCGCGCGGTCGGCAAAGAGATCGAGCCGCTCGTTCTCGCTCCAGGCGTGGCGGGCGAGGATCGAAGCCGGAGTCAGGGCGAGATGATCGTCGAGGCGTGCGCCGGCCTCTTCGAAGACGCGGTCGAAGACCCAGCGCATCGTCATCACGGTGGGCCCCGCATCGAGCCTGCGCCCGCCGACGGCCACCTCGCGCATCTTGCCGCCGGGGCCAGCCGCCTGATCGACCACGGTGACGTCAAGGCCGCGGGCAGCGAGCAGCAGGGCCGAGACCAGCCCGCCGATTCCGGCGCCGATGACGACGATGCGTCGCGTGTCCACTCGCTCTCCGCGTCCCCGTTGACTTCACCACGAAACTGTCCACTCTTATTGACACATAGAATGTCAGTTTGAAAGAACGCTCATTCGGAGGGTCGCATGGATACCGGGACACGGATCGAACAGACCCTCGAGGCGGCGCTGGCCGCGGGGCATCGTCAGAACTGCCCGCCGCTGCTGGCCCAGGCGATGCGCCATGCCGTGTTTCCCGGCGGGGCGCGCATCCGCCCGCGGCTGACGCTGGCCGTGGCGCGGGCCTGTGAGGATGCCGACCCCGCCATGGCCAGTGCGGCGGCGGCGGCGATCGAATTCCTGCACTGCGCGTCGCTCGTCCATGACGACCTGCCCTGTTTCGACGATGCCGACATGCGGCGCGGGAAGCCCTCGCTGCACAAGGCCTATGGCGAGCCGCTGGCGGTGCTGGCCGGCGATGCACTGATCGTGCTCGCCTTCGAGACGCTGGCCGAGGCGCCGGCGCGGCGGCCGCAGAGCCTCGGCACGGTGCTGCGGGTCGTCGGCGGCGCCGTCGGCAGCCGCGGCGGGATCGTGGCCGGGCAGGCCTGGGAATCAGAACCCGCGATCGATTGCGCGCTCTATCACCAGGCCAAGACCGGAGCGCTGTTTGCCGGTGCCACCATGGCCGGCGCGGCGGCGGCGGGCGTTGCGCATCAGGACTGGCGCTGGCTCGGCGAAAAGCTCGGCGAGGCCTTCCAGGTCGCCGATGACATCCGCGACGTCGCCGCCACGCCGCAGGAACTGGGCAAGCCCTGCGGGCAGGATGCGGCGCATCTGCGCCCGAACTATGCGCTGGCCCATGGACTCGGCCCGGCGATCGCGCATCTCGATGCGCTGGTGCTGGAGGCGATCGCCGCCATCCCTGACTGTCCGGGCCGGCAGGATCTCGGCACGCTGATCGGCCTGACGGCCAAGAGCTTCCTGCCCGAGAGCCTGCAGCGCCGCGCGGCCTGACCGTGCGCCCGGCCTCGGTCCCCGCCGCCGGGCCTGTTGCGGAACCGGCCCGGCCGGTCTCGCTGGCCGACCGGCTGGCGGGATGGCGCAACCGGCTGGTGGCGAGCCCGCGCTTCCAGCGCTTCGCCGCCTCCTTTCCCCTGACGAAGCCGATCGCGCAGCGGCAGTCGCAGGCGCTGTTCGATCTCTGCGCCGGCTTCGTCTACGCGCAGGTGCTGCAGGCCTGCATCCAGCTCGACCTGTTCCGCATCCTCGACGAGGCGCCCCGCAGCGCCGCCGAACTGGCCCCCCGGCTCTCGCTGACCGAGGCCGCGACCGAGCGTCTGCTCGGCGCCGCGGCCGCGCTCGACCTGGTCGAGCGGCGCAGCGGCGGACGCTACGGGCTCGCCATGCTGGGGGCGGCGCTGCTCGGCAATCCCGGCGTCGGCGCCATGATCGCGCATCACCCTCTGCTTTATGCCGACCTGGCCGATCCGCTCGCGCTGCTGCGGGGCGAGAACCGTCCCACCGCGCTGTCGGGCTACTGGGCCTATGCGACGGCCGAGCTGCCGGCGGCCGCGCCTCCCGCAGACGTCGCGGCCTACAGCGCGCTGATGGCGCAGTCCCAGCATTTCGTCGCCGACGACATCCTCGCGGCCTACGACTTCTCGCAGCATCGCCGGATCCTCGATGTCGGCGGCGGTGAGGGGGCCTTCCTCTGCCGCGTCGCCGCCCAGGCCACGGCGCCGGCGCTGATGCTGTTCGACCTGCCGGCGGTGGCCGAGCGGGCGCGGCTGCGCTTCGCGGCGGAGGGGCTCTCGCTGCGCGCCGAGGTCGCCGGGGGCGACATGCACCGCGACTCGCTGCCGGGAGGCGCCGATCTCGCGACGCTGGTCCGCGTGCTGCACGACCATGACGACGCCGCCGTGCGTGCGCTGCTGCGGCGGGTGCGCGCCGCCCTCGCGCCGGGCGGGACGCTGCTGATCGCCGAACCGATGGCTGGCTCGCCCGCGACCCGGCGCATGGCGGAGGCCTATTTCGCCTTCTATCTGCTCGCCATGGGCAGCGGCCGCGCCCGCAGCCCCGAGGAACTGACGGTTTTCCTCCAGGAGGCCGGCTTTACCGACATCCGCATACTGCGCACCCGGCGGCCGCTGCTGACCGGCGGCCTGACCGCCCGCGCTGCCTGACACCTCGTGTGTAATTTAAGATTGACACATAACCTTGTTCCGATAGCTTGACACTCAGGCGACGGAGCCCGGCCAGGCGGCTGGCTCCCCGACCTCGAAAGTGCTCCCGATGCATGCGCTGGCAGTCCTCGTCGAAAGGCCCGAGCATCTGGTTCTCAGCCAACTGGAACTGGTTGCGCCTGCCACTGGCGATGTCGTGGTCGCGACCGCCTGGAGCGGCATTTCGACCGGCACCGAACGCCTGCTCTGGTCGGGCCGGATGCCGCCCTTTCCGGGCATGGGCTATCCGCTGGTGCCCGGCTATGAATCGGTCGGCCGTGTCGTCGAGGCGGGTCCGGATTCCGGGCGCAGCGTCGGCGAGCTCGTCTTCGTGCCCGGCTCCCGCGGCTTCAAGGACGCGCGCGGCCTGTTCGGCGGCGCTTCCTCCCATCTCGTCGTGGCGGGCGCCAAGGCCGTGCCGATCCCCGAAGCGCTGGGTCCGTCCGGCGTGCTGCTGGCGCTTGCGGCCACGGCCCGGCATGCGCTGGCCGGTGGCGCGCTTCCCGAGCTGATCATCGGCCATGGCGTGCTCGGACGGCTGCTCGCCCGGCTCGTTCTCGCCCATGGCGGCCAGCCGGTCGTCTGGGAAAGCAACCCGCTGCGGGCGACGCCGGCACAAGGCTACAGGGTCGTCTCCGCTGAGGCGGACGCCCGCAAGGACTATCGCGTCATCTGCGACGTCAGCGGCGACGCCTCGCTGCTGGACACGCTGATCGCAAGGCTGGCGCCGCAGGGCGAGATCGTGCTCGCGGGCTTCTACGACCAGCCGATCACCTTTTCCTTCCCGCCCGCCTTCATGCGCGAGGCGCGGCTGCGCGTCGCCGCCGAATGGCGCCAGGCCGACCTCGATGTCGTCATGACACTGATCGCCGACGGACGGCTCTCGCTGGACGGGCTCATCACCCACAGCGCCCCGGCGAACGATGCGCCGGCCGCCTATCGCACCGCTTTCAGCGATCCGTCCTGCCTCAAGATGATCCTGGACTGGAGTGCCTGCTCGTGAACATCCAGATCCGAAATCCCGTCCCGTCGCCCGCCGCCGCCATGGCCGCCCGCCTGCGCGACGAGGCCGCCCAGCCGCAGGATGCGGTCGTCACGACCGCTCCGACCAAGGACACGCAGATCATCGCGATCTACGGCAAGGGCGGCATCGGCAAGTCGTTCACCCTCGCCAATCTCAGCTACATGATGGCCCAGCAGGGCAAGAAGGTCCTGCTGATCGGCTGCGATCCGAAATCCGACACCACCTCGCTGCTCTTCGGTGGCAAGGCCTGCCCGACGATCATCGAGACCTCCTCGCGCAAGAAGGCCGCGGGCGAGGAGGTGAAGATCGGCGATGTCTGCTTCAAGCGCGACGGCGTCTACGCGATGGAACTCGGCGGGCCGGAGGTCGGCCGCGGCTGCGGCGGGCGCGGCATCATCCACGGCTTCGAGCTTTTGGAGAAGCTCGGCTTCCACGACTGGGGCTTCGATTTCGTCCTGCTCGACTTCCTCGGCGACGTGGTCTGCGGCGGCTTCGGCCTGCCGATCGCCCGCGACATGTGCCAGAAGGTCATCGTCGTCGGCTCCAACGATCTGCAGAGCCTCTACGTCGCCAACAATGTCTGCTCGGCGGTGGAGTATTTCCGCAAGCTCGGCGGCAATGTCGGCGTGGCCGGCATGGTCATCAACAAGGATGACGGCACCGGCGAGGCCCAGGCCTTCTGCGACAGGGTTGGGATCCCGGTTCTCGCCGCCATCCCCGCCAATGACGACATCCGCAAGAAGAGCGCCAATTACGAGATCATCGGCCGGCCCGGCGATGTCTGGGCGCCGCTGTTCGAGGAGCTGGGGCTAAACGTCTCGGAGGCGCCGCCGGTGCGGCCGACGCCGCTGACGCAGGACGCGCTGCTCTCCCTGTTCTCGAGCGAAAGCACCGGCCGCGACGTCGTGCTGGTGCCCGCCACGCTGGAAGACATGTGCGGCCCCTCCGCCCTCAAGAAGGCGACTCTCGAAGTCGTCTACGACCAGGTCTGAGGCGCATCATGACCGTGCACCAGCCTCTTCCCGATGCCGCCTCCGCCCCCGCGATCAACGCGGCGGCGACGAAAGGCGACGGGCTGGGCTGCCACTCCGGCAAGGAGGCGATGCGCAGCGCAGCGACCGCGGCCGGCAATGCCGAGATGCTGGAGCGCTTCGCCAAGGACTACCCCGTCGGGCCGCATGACAAGCCGCAGAGCATGTGCCCGGCCTTCGGCTCCTTGCGGGTGGGCTTGCGCATGCGGCGCACCGCGACGGTGCTGTCGGGCTCGGCCTGCTGCGTCTACGGGCTGACCTTCACTTCGCATTTCTATGGCGCGCGGCGCTCGGTCGGCTATGTGCCGTTCAATTCCGAGACGCTGGTCACGGGCAAGCTGTTCGAGGACATCCGCGAGGCGGTGTTCAAGCTGGCCGATCCCGCGCTCTACGACACGATCGTCGTCACCAATCTCTGCGTGCCCTCGGCGTCGGGCGTGCCGCTGCGGCTGCTGCCCAAGGAGATCAATGGCGTTCGCATCATCGGCATCGATGTGCCGGGCTTCGGCGTGCCGACCCATGCCGAGGCGAAGGACGTGCTGGCAGGCGCCATGCTGTCTTATGCCCGCAAGGAGGCCGAGGCCGGACCGGTCCAGGCGCCGCGCGCCGGCCGCGAGGAGCGTCCGACGGTCACGCTGCTCGGCGAGATGTTTCCGGCCGACCCCGTCGGCATCGGCATGATGCTCGAGCCTCTGGGTCTGGCGGCCGGCCCGGTCGTGCCGACGCGGGAGTGGCGCGAGCTTTATGCCGCGCTCGACTGCGCGGTCGTCGCGGCGATCCACCCCTTCTACACGGCTTCCATCCGCGAGTTCGAAGCGGCGGGGCGCAGCGTCGTCGGCTCCGGCCCGGTCGGCGTCGAGGGCACGGTCGCCTGGCTTTCGGCGATCGGCGCGGCCTGCGGCGTGGCCAGGCCCTTGGTCGAGGCGGCGCAGAACCGGCTGGTCCCGGCGATCCGCGGCGCGCTCTCGGCGATGCCGATCACCGGCCGGATCACGCTCTCGGGCTATGAGGGTTCGGAGCTTCTGGTCGCGCGGCTGCTCGTCGAGAGCGGCGCCGACCTGCGCTATGTCGGCACCGCCTGCCCGCGCACGCCCTGGTCGGAGCCCGACCGGGAATGGCTGGCGGCCCGCGGCGTGATGGTCCATTTCCGCGCCACGCTCGAGCAGGATCTCGCTGCGATGGCCGAGTTCCAGCCCGATCTCGCGATCGGCACCACGCCGGTGGTGCAGAAGGCCAAGCAGCTCGGCATCCCCGCGCTCTACTTCACCAACCTGATCTCGGCGCGGCCACTGTTCGGGCCCGCCGGCGCCGGTTCGCTCGCCCAGGTCGTCAACTCGGCAATAGGCAACAAGGGCCGCATGGACGCGATGAAGGCCTTCTTCGCCGGCGTCGGCGAGGGCGACACCGCCGGTACCTGGCAGGACACGCCGCAGCTGCATCCCGATTTCCGCGAGAAGTTCGCCCGCCGCGCCGCCAAGGCGAAGGCGGCGGCCGAGGAGATTCCGTGATGCTGATCCAGGATCACGACAGGGCCGGGGGCTATTGGGGGGCGGTCTACGTCTTCTGCGCCATCAAGGGCCTGCAGGTCGTCATCGACGGCCCGGTCGGCTGCGAGAACCTGCCCGTCACCTCGGTGCTGCACTATACCGATGCGCTGCCGCCGCACGAGCTGCCGATCGTCGTCACCGGTCTCGCCGAGGAGGAACTCGGCCAGCATGGCACCGAAGGCGCGATGAAGCGCGCCAATGCCGTGCTCGATCCGCATCTGCCGAGCGTGGTCGTCACCGGCTCGATCGCCGAGATGATCGGCGGCGGCGTGACGCCGGAAGGCACCAACATCCAGCGCTTCCTGCCGCGCACGATCGACGAGGACCAGTGGCAATGCGCCGACCGCGCGCTGTTCTGGCTCTGGGGCGAATACGGCGCCAAGCGCGGCATCGTGCCCAAGGCCAAGCCCCGCCAGGAGGGCGCGAAGCCCAAGGTCAACATCATCGGCCCGGCCTATGGCATGTTCAACATGCCCTCCGACCTCGCCGAGGTGCGCCGCCTGATCGAGGGCATCGGCGCGGAGGTCCATATGACCTTCCCGCTCGGCTCGCATCTCGCGCAGGTGCAGCGGCTGGCCGATGCCGAGGTCAATGTCTGCCTCTATCGTGAATATGGCCGCCTGCTCTGCGAGGCGCTCGAGCGGCCCTATCTACAGGCGCCGATCGGGCTGCACTCCACCACCGCCTTCCTGCGCTCGCTCGGCGAGCTGCTCGGGCTCGACCCCGAGCCCTTCATCGAGCGCGAGAAGCACACCACGATCAAGCCGCTCTGGGATCTCTGGCGCTCGGTGACGCAGGATTTCTTCGGCACGGCCTCCTTCGCCATCGTCGCCAACGAGACCTATGCGCGCGGCATCCGCCACTTCCTCGAGACCGAGATGGGGCTGCCCTGCACCTTCTCGGCCTCGCGCTGCGCGGGGAAGAAATCCGACAACGACGCGGTGCGCGCCTCGCTCAGGGAGAAGCCGCCGCTGGTGCTGTTCGGCTCCTTCAACGAGCGCATGTACATGGCGGAAGCCGGCGGGCGCGGGATCTACATCCCCGCCTCCTTCCCCGGCGCCGTGATCCGCCGGCACACCGGGACGCCCTTCATGGGCTATGCGGGCGCGACCTACCTGGTCCAGGAGGTCTGCAACGCGCTGTTCGACGCGCTCTTCCACATCCTGCCGCTGGGCACGCAGATGGACGCCGTCGAGGCGACGCCCGCGCGCCTGCATCGCGAACTGCCCTGGTCGGAAGAGGCCAAGGCCCTGCTCGAGGACTGCCTGGAGCGGCAGCCGGTGCTGGTGCGGATTTCCGCCGCCAAGCGTCTGCGCGACGCCGCCGAGGCCCGCGCCCGCCAGGCCGGCGCAGCCCGAGTCCAGGCCGACCATCTCGATCGTGCGGCCAGCCGCGAAGGAGCCTTCGCATGAGCGCATCGAGCCAGCATCGGCGGCAAGACGGCCGCACCGGAACCGTTCCCGAGGGGAGGAGAGACGCATGACCATGCAGTTCACCGCGCGCCATTCGGAGCAGGATCATCTCCGCCGGGTGAAGTCGCTCGCCTCCGACCGGCGCATGTGCCGGCGGCTGACCGCCCTGTCGATGCCGTTCTTCCTCGTCGCCGCGCTGGTCCAGAGGGTCGTTCGCCCGGCCGGCCGTGGTCCGCGCCTGTCGATCGTCGCCCAGGCGCGCGCCCAAGCCAACGCCACCATTCCCTTCATGTTCATGGGCTGAGCCCGGAACACGAGGGTCACGCGCTTCCGCCCGGTTCGGGCGGGAGGAACTGCCGGGGGTCGAAGCCCGACAGCCAGCCGCACGGCTTCGTGCGGTAACGGCCGCAAGGCCAAAGGAGAGAAGATCATGACAGAGAGAGACTCACTGTCAGGGTTGACCGAAGCGGAAGCCAAGGAATTCCACGGCTTCTTCATCACGAGCTTCATCGGCTTCACGGTCATCGCCGTGATCGCGCATTTCCTGGTCTGGTCTTGGCGGCCCTGGCTGCCCGGACCCAACGGATATGCGTCCCTCGATGAAGGCGTGAAGACGGCCCTGACCACCGCCGTTTCGCTGATCTCATAAGGAAGGAGCGGAACCATGTGGAAAATCTGGCTGCTGTTCGATCCGCGTCGCACGCTGATCGCGCTGTTCACCTTCCTCTTCGGGCTCGCCATCCTGATCCACTTCATCCTGCTCTCGACGAACAGGTTCAACTGGATCGAGGGGCCGAAGAAGGCAGCCGCCGTGCTGCAGATCGAGGCTCCGACCTCGGATGTGACGATCTCGCGGATCGGCTGACGATACTGGCGGACGGGGTGCAGGGTTCGTCCCGGTCCCGTCTGCCGCTCCGACCGGCTCGCGCCGGGACCCAACCGTTCAGACGAGGCGCGGCCCCGCATGCCGGCGCCCGCGGAGGGATGCGACGATGGCTCTGCTCAATTTCGAACGCAAATACCGCGTCAGAGGCGGCACGCTGATCGGAGGCGATCTCTTCGACTTCTGGGTCGGCCCCTTCTATGTCGGCTTCTTCGGCGTCGCGACCGTGTTCTTCGCGGCGCTGGGCACGGCGCTGGTGTTCTACGGTGCGGCGATCGGGCCGACCTGGAACCCCTGGCTGATCTCGATCAATCCGCCCTCGCCGGATTACGGGCTGCGCTTCGCGCCGCTCAAGGAAGGCGGGCTCTGGCAGATCATCACGATCTGCGCGACGGGCTCCTTCGTCTCCTGGGCGCTGCGCGAGGTCGAGATCTGCCGCAAGCTCGGCATGGGCTATCACGTGCCCGTGGCCTTCGGCTTCGCGATCCTGGCCTATGTGACGCTGGTGATCGTGCGGCCCTTCCTGCTCGGGTCCTGGGCCTATGGTTTTCCCTACGGCATCTTCAGCCATCTCGAATGGGTGTCGAATGTCGGCTACCAGTATCTCCAGTTCCACTACAACCCGGCGCATATGATCGCGGTGAGCTTCTTCTTCACCAGCGCGCTGGCGCTGTCGCTGCATGGCGGCCTGATCCTCTCGGCGACGAATCCGAAGCGCGGCGAGCCGGTGAAGACGCCGGAGCACGAGAACAGCTTCTTCCGCGACACGATCGGCTATTCGATCGGCACGCTCGGCATCCACCGTCTCGGCCTCTTCCTGGCGGTCTCGGCCTCCTTCTGGAGCGCGGTCTGCATCGTCATCAGCGGGCCCTACTGGAGCGAGGGCTGGGCCGAGTGGTGGGACCTGTCGCGCCACTTCTCGATCTGGCGCTGAGCCCGCCTCACGACGCCTGGCCGCTGCGCGCGCCGCGGCCTCCTCATCCCGGTTCCCAAGGATCAAGGCGATGGCAACCTACCAGAACATCTTCACCCGGGTTCAGATCCACGGCGCGCCGGATCTCGGCGTCCCGATCCCCGGACGCGGCACCCGCCGCGGCAGCGCGACCCGGGTCGTGCATCTCTTCGGCATGATCGGCGACGCGCAGGTCGGGCCGATCTATCTGGGCTGGACCGGCGTCACCTCGATCGTCTGCGGCATCATCGCCTTCGAGATCATCGGGCTGAACATGCTGGCCTCGGTGAACTGGGACCCGATCCGCTTCGTGCGCGAACTGTTCTGGCTCCAGCTCGCGCCGCCGCTGCCGCAGCACGGGCTGAAGATCCTGCCGCCGCTCAAGGAGGGCGGCTGGTGGCTGCTCGCCGGATTCTTCCTGACGACGTCAATCTTGCTCTGGTGGGTGCGGACCTACAACCGGGCGCGCGCGCTCGGCATGGGCACGCATGTCGCCTGGGCTTTCGCCTCGGCGATCTGGCTCTATCTCGTGCTCGGTTTCATCCGGCCGCTGCTGATGGGGAGCTGGAGCGAGGCGGTGCCGTTCGGCATCTTCCCGCATCTCGACTGGACGCAGAATTTCTCGCTCCGCTACGGCAACCTCTTCTACAACCCCTTTCACGCGCTCTCGATCGCCTTCCTCTACGGTTCGGCGCTGCTCTTCGCGATGCATGGCGCGACGATCCTGGCGGTCTCCCGCTATGGCGGCGACCGCGAGATCGAGCAGATCGTCGACCGCGGCACGGCCTCGGAGCGCGCCGCCCTGTTCTGGCGCTGGACGATGGGCTTCAACGCCACGATGGAGTCGATCCATCGCTGGGCCTGGTGGTTCGCGGTGCTGTGCACCCTGACCGGCGGCATCGGCATCCTGCTCACCGGCACGGCCGTCGAGAACTGGTACGAATGGGCGATCAAGCACCGCTTCGCCCCGAGCGACCCGACGATGTGGCCGGCGACGCCGGTTCCCCCCGCGCGGCCCTGAGCCCGCCGCGCGATCCTCGACCGCGACCGAGCGGACGATCCCTGGGAGGCCGGCGACGGCCTCCCTTTTTCATGCCGGGCCCAGGGGCTCGGCCGGGAGCGACGCCCGTAACGGTCCACAAGCCGAACAAGGCCTTGGAGGGAGCGGCAACGCAAAAGGCCGGGCGCGGGGCCCGGCCTTTTCGCGTGTCCGCGGAGGGAGAGGCGTGTCAGGCGGCGCGGCGCAGCCCGACCTGCCCCCAGATCGCCGCCAGCGCGCCGACCAGCGCCTCGATGTCGGCGTCGGAGTGCAGCGGCGAGGGTGTGATCCGCAGCCGCTCGGTGCCGCGCGGCACAGTGGGGTAGTTGATCGGCTGGACATAGATGTCGAAACGCTCGAGCAGCTCGTCGCTGATGCGCTTGCACAGCACGGGATCGCCGACCATCACCGGCACGATGTGGCTGGGGTTTGGCATGTGCGGGATGCCGGCCGAGTCGAGCCGGGCCCGCACGGCGGCGACGCGATCGCGCTGGCCGTCGCGCTCGGTCTGGCTCGCCTTGAGGTGGCGCACCGAGGCGAGCGCCCCGGCGGCGAGCGCCGGTGGCAGCGAGGTCGAGAAGATGAAGCCCGAGGCGAAGCTGCGGATGAAGTCGCAGGTGGCGGCACTGGCGGCGATGTAGCCGCCCATGATGCCGAAGCCCTTCGCCAGCGTGCCCTCAATCACGTCGAGGCGGTGGCTCAGGCCCTCGCGCTCGCTGACGCCGCCGCCGCGCGGCCCGTAGAGGCCGACCGCATGGACCTCGTCGATATAGGTCATGGCGCCGAACTCATCGGCGAGATCGCAGAATTCCGCGATCGGCGCGATGTCGCCATCCATCGAGTAGACGGATTCGAAGGCGAGCAGCTTCGGCCGGCGGGGATCGATGGCCTGGAGCTTGCGGCGCAGATCGTCGGGATCGTTGTGGGCAAAGACGACCTTGTCGGCCCGCGAATGGCGGATGCCCTCGATCATCGAGGCGTGGTTCAGCGCATCGGTGACGACGACGCAGCCCGGGATCCGGGAGGCCAGGGTCGAGAGCGAGGCCCAGTTCGACATGTAGCCGGAGTTGAACAGCAGCGCGGCTTCCTTGCCGTGCAGCTCGGCGAGCTCGCGCTCGAGCAGCACGTGATAATGGTTCGTGCCGCTGATGTTGCGCGTGCCGCCGGCGCCGGCGCCGCAGCCGTCGATCGCGCCGTGCATCGCGGCGAGCACCTCCGGATGCTGGCCCATGCCGAGATAGTCGTTGGAGCACCAGACCGTGACGTCCCGCGGCCCGTCCGCGCCATGGAAGGTGGCGCGGGGAAACTGCCCGGCCTTGCGCTCCAGATCGGCGAAGACGCGATAGCGGCCTTCCCTGTGGAGCCCGTCGAGTTCCTTGCGGAAGAACATCTCGTAGTCCATCGGCGGCCTCCTGGGAGCGCGCTGTCGCGTCATGCGACGAGGGTTGGCGGGGGAACGGCGCGCGGGGTCGCGAGGCCGGTGGCGGAAGGCAGCGGCGCCGCGAGCCGTGCGGGCGCGGGCGCAGGATCGGCATGGGCGGCTTCGTCGCGCGAGCGCAGGCCCCAGGCCCAGAGATCGGCGACCGGAAGCGGCAGCACCAGGAACCAGTGTTCGACGAGGCCGAGCACGGCGAAGGTCGCCAGCAGGACGAAGCCCGTGATTGCGAACGGGTCCCCGGCACGGACGACGCTGTGCACGAGCCAGGCGCTCATCAGCGTCGCGGCGGTGACCGAGAGCGGAAACAGCAGGTTCATCGCGCGGTTGCGGAAATGGCTCTTCAGATAGGCCAGATGCGCGGGCAGGAACTCGACCGTCGTGTTGGGAACACCGAGGAAGATGTTGAGCTTGGTCGAGAGCCGCATCGCGAAGAGCAGCGCGAAGGTGGCGAGCCCGAAGCGGTTGGCTCCGTCGGCGGTCAGGACCGCGATGATCGCCAGCGAGGCCAGCAGCGCCAGCTCGTGATGCAGGATCGCCCGCGTCGCCGCCGCGAAGCGGGCCCAGCCCCGCAGCGCAGGGTCGCAGGGTTCCCGCGTCGAGCCCGCGACATAGCCGAGCAGGAAGGCGAGCTCGTTCCAGCCCCAGACCACCAGCGCACAGAACACCGCGAGATAGGCGCCGGCGACGCTGGTGTCGCCGGCCGTGGCGGCCAGTCCCCAGAAGGCGGCGAGCACAGCGAGCGTGGCGCCCGCCAGGCTCCAGCGGAAGGTCGCCCTGGGCAGACCGTCGAGATAGAGGATCGCCCCGGTGGAGAACCACCAGGCGATCAGGGTCGCGACGATCGGCAGCCCATAGGTGACCAAGACGCCGCCTCCTCAATAGGCCGGCTGGAGCCGGCTGGTGCGGGGGATCTCGTTCTTGATCGTCGGCAGCAGGTAGAGCTTCAGCAGGGCGTACCCGACCTGGGCCTGATAGGCGCGCATCCTGAGCTGCGCGGCCAAGCCGCCCTGCTCGGAGGCCTCGGCGATCTTGCCGGCGAGGATCCGGACGCGCTCGAGCCCGGCGCGGAACTTCGGATTGTCCGTGTCGAGGACGACCGGGAAGACCTGGCGCGAGATTTCCGAGGTGATCCGGAAGACCTCGAAATCATACTGGGTCGGATCGATGTCGAGCGCCTTGTGGAACTCCGGCCGGACATGGTCGCGCACATACATCGTCGCGAAGACGGCCAGCAGGAAGAAGCGCACCCAGAGCTTGTTGCCACCGGTCAGGAGATGCGGATTCGCCCGCATCAGCAGAGAGAAGGCCTCGCCATGGCGGAACTCGTCGTTGCACCACTCCTTGAACCACCGGAAGATCGGGTGGAAGCACTTGTCGGGATGGCGCTCGAGGTGCCGGAAGATGGTGATGTAGCGGGCGTAGCCGATCTTCTCGGAGAGATAGGTCGCGTAGAAGATGAATTTCGGCTTGAAGAAGGTGTATTTCTTGGCCTTCGTCAGGAAGCCGAGATCGACGCCGATGCTGAACTCCTTGAGCGCGTCGTTGATGAAGCCGGCATGGCGGGCCTCGTCGCGGCTCATGTATTTGAACAGCTCGCAGATGTCGGGGTTGGTGCCGCGCTTGCGCATCTCGGCATAGAGGACGCAGCCGGAGAACTCGGCCGTCAGCGACGAGACCAGGAAGTCGATGAACTCCTTGCGCAGCGGCTCGGGGATCTTCTCGAGTTCGAGCTTCCAGTCGGCGTTGCGGGTGAAGTGACCCTTGTTGGGGTCGCTCTTCATCTCGGCGATCAGCACGTCCCATTCGGCGCGCACCGGCGTGACGTCGATCTTGTCGAGTTCGTCGAAATCGGTGGTGTAGAAGCGCGGCGTCAGCATCGTGTCCTGCTGGGCCATGCGGGTGGCTTCGTTGGGGGCCTCGCGCATCGCGCCGGCCGGGAAGGTTGCGGCAGTCATAGCTTGGTCCTTTCCGAGAAGCTGAATTCGAGGAGCTCCATGAATTCGGCGCGGCCGGTGATCCGGGTCCAGAGCTGCTCGAGCCATCCTGCGCGCCTGACGGTCGCGATGCGGCGGAAGGTCTGGACCTCGCCATAGGGCACCTTGATCGGCTCGCCATGGACGATGACCTCGTCGCCGGGGCGGATCCGGATGTCGCCGTCGAGCGTCACATGGGCGTGCAGGCTGTCGAAGGTGTGGGACACCTCGATGGTGCAGCCGACGTCGAACTGCTTCGGCTCGGCCATGGTTCTGTCCGTCATTGTGAAATCGGTCATGGGCGATTCTCCCGAGAGAACAGGAAGCGCGCGAAGGTGGCGGCGTTGCCCGGGCCGAAGGCGTCGAGCTCGATCCGCCCGCCCGTCGCCGGGTCGCTCAGGCTGAGTCGGCCATTCTCGCGGCGCTCCAGACGAAAGGGCAGGTCCCGCGGCAGGCCGGCCAGTTTGCGCTGGCGCGCCAGGCTGCGCATCGTGCCGCGGATGAAGCCGTCGGCGCCGACGGCGATGGTCTCGAGCACCCGGCCGGTGCCGTCGCGGACCAGGACGGAGCCGTCCTCGCGGTCCTCGAAGCGCAGATCGGCCCGGGCGACGGTCGGGCTGTCGGGGATGCCGGTGGCACCGATGCCGGTCTGGCGCGCGAGGCCGGCGATGGCGATCGTCGCGACGGCCAGCAGCGCCATGCCGACCAGCGCCCAGCGCGGCGGCGACAGGCTGGCCGAAGGTTGCGGGGGCAGGGCGGTGTCGCTCATCGCGGCCTCCTCAGCTCGCGGCGGCCAGGCCCTGCGGCAGCCGCGCGTCGTTGGCGGCGGTCGCGGGCTGGGGCAGGGAGACCGTGCTGCCGGCATGGGCGGCCAGGGCACGGGCGAGGATGCCGGCGGCGCGCTCGGCCTCGGGCAGTTCGCGCAGCATCGGTTCCGGGCGCGCCAGCCGCCAGGGCCGGGCATGGGGCCAGAGCACGATGTAGGAGATGCGCTCGCCCGGCACGAGGGCGACCGGAATGTCGCCGCCGCCGCCGCGGCGAAGCCTCAGCCCCGCCTGCGCGACGAGCGCGAAGGGCAGGTTGATCGTCATCGGCAGCGCGATGCCGAAGCGCATCACGAGGCGCCGGCTGGTGATGGTGTAGACGGTGCCACGGCCCGCCAGGCAGGCGAGGCCGGCGAGGAGGCCGGCGGCGACGCTGCCGGCCAGCGCAAGCCAGGTCATCGGCAGCAGCTTGGCCGCGAGCGGCGTGCCCTGCACCAGCGCCAGCACCGGCTGGGCGGCGACGAGGGCGCCGAAATAGCAGGTGACCTCGCGCAGATGGAAGGCGCGCCAGGCGAGGCCCCGCCAGTCGGGGCTGCCCTGCCAGAGGATGGTCTCGCCCTCCGGCGGCAGGGCGGGCAGGCCGGGGATCGGCTCGAAGGCGAAATCGTCCTGGCTCATAGCAGCGGCTCCGCGCGGTGGGGCGTCGCATAGAGGGTGCCGGCGCCGTAATAGGCGCAGATCTTCTCCTCCTCGAGCCGGGTGACAGAATCGGGCTTGCGCAGGGCCGGCACCTCGGCGAACTGGCTCGCCAGCAGCGCCTCGACCTTGATGCGCCCAACGCCCGGCTTCACGCTGCGCTTGATGTCGGAGAAGGTCACCGGCAGCAGCACGTTGCGTCCGTTCGGGAGGGCGACCTCGAAATAGCGCAGCAGCGCCTCCGAGCGGTCGACCCAGAGATCGACGACCTTGCCGGCCACCTTCATGTCCGCGCCGATGACGTCGTAGCCGCGCGGATCCTCCTCGGCCGAGACGGCATAGCTGGTGGCGACGCGCACGGGCAGGATCTTGATGTGGTTGTCATAGGTCATCTCCGGAGCGTCGACCCGCTCCGCCCAGGAGCCGGGGCCGATCGAATCCAGCATCGGGTTGGCGCCGGTCGGCGCCAGCGGCGCCCCGGGGAATTTCGCGGTGGGCCGCGCCGCCAGTACCCGGCCGTCGGGCCGTCCGTTGGGCGCGCGCACCGAGGTGCCGTTGGAAAGGCGGAAGGTCTTGGGCGCCGGGAAGAAGACCAGGCTCGGCGGCAGGAACTTGCCGGGGTGGGTGTCGGATTCGAGCGGGTAGCCTTCCCGCCGGTCCTCGCGGCGCAGATAGACCACGAGTCCGGCGAAGAAGAGCCAGAACAGCCAGATCGCGACCTGGGCGACGTCGATATATCCCATGATCTCACGCATCAGAGAGCCCTCCTTGCAGGGTCTTCGGTCGGATCGCGGTCATCCCGGAAACTCCGCCAGGCCGAACCGTGTCGGGGGAAGAGGCCGTGCGACGGCAGCGCTTCGCACCAGCGGGCCGATGGCGACCAGCGTGGCGAAGAGCAGCGCGACCTCGATGTGGTAGACGGCATTGTAGGCGGCGGCGGGATCGGACAGGCCCGGCCCGAGCGCGCCGCTGCTCGCGAGCGCGGCGAACCCGTCCCGGATCGCACCGCCCAGCGCGATGGCGAGCCCTGCGGCGGTGGCCTGGGCGGCTCCCCAGATGCCGACAGCGAGACCGGTTTGCGGACCGTCGTCGAGTTCCATGGCGATGGTCAGCGTGCTGACCGAGAACAGGCCGCCGCCGAAGCCGATCAGCACCGTTCCGAAGCGGAACAGACCCGGCGCCTCGATCGTGCCGGCGAAGATCACGCAGGGAAAGGCCACGAGTCCGAAGACGAGCCCGAGCGCGGCGAGACGGTGGGGATCGACGCCCGCGTTCAGGGCGCGCGCGGCCAGGGCGAAGGCCGCCAGCGAACCCAGAGCGAGCAGCGCGGTCAGCATCGTCGTGCCGCTGACGCTGAGCTTCAGCACCTGGGCGCCGTAAGGCTCGAGGATGACGTCCTGCATGTTGAAGGCCGCCGTTCCGAGCGCCACGGCGACGAGGAAGCGCGTCGCGCCCGGCCGCGCGACGAAGCTGCGCAGGATGGTGGCGAAGGCGGGGCGTTCGCGGTCGGCGCGGGTCAGGGCCGGGTTGCGGGCCTCCTGCTTCCAGAGCGCGACGACGTTGAGCATCATGGTGACGACGGCGGCGCCCTGGACGACCTGGATGAGGCGCAGGGGCGAGAAATCCGCCAGCAGCCAGGCGAAGACCAGCCCGCTCGCGACCATGCCGAGCAGCAGGGTAACATAAAGCAGGGCGACGACGCGGGCGCGGGTCGCGGGCGTGGCGAGATCGGTGGCGAGCGCCAGCCCGGCCGTCTGCGTCGTGTGAAGGCCGGCGCCGACCAGCAGGAAGGCGAGCGCGGCACCGATCTGGCCATAGAGCACCGGGCCGACGCCGTCGCCGGAGAGAACCAGCAGCGCGAAGGGCATGATCGCGAGCCCGCCGAACTGCAGCAGCGAGCCGAACCAGATATAGGGCACGCGCCGCCAGCCCAGCACCGAGCGGTGCATGTCGGAGCGATGGCCGATCAGCGCGCGCAGCGGTGCGAACAGGAAGGGCAGGCAGACCATCGCCGCGACCAGCGTCGCGGAGACGTTCAGCTCGACGATCATCACCCGGTTGAGCGTGCCGACCAGCAGCACGGTGGCCATGCCGACCGCGATCTGGAAGAGCGAGAGCCGCAGGATCCGGCCCAGCGGCAGCTCCGGCGAGGCCGCATCGGCAAAGGGCAGCCAGCGCGGACCGATCCGCGTCAGACCCTTCACCAAGGCGGCCGAGACCGGGTTCATCGCGCGACGAGCTCCAGGGCCTGGGATTTGTAGAAGGCGCTGGACACCCGCTCGCTGCGGCCGATCCGCCAGGGAGCGAGGCTGCGCTCGCCGGCGATGGCCCGCGCGAGGGTGCCCGAACTGACAGGCTCGATCGCGGGCGCCCGGTCCGCCCGGGGGAAGGCGAGGCCGGCCCAGTGCATCAGCGTCAGCGCCGGTGTCCGCGGTGCATGGGTCACGAGCATCGAGCCCGCCGTGCGCTCGGCCAGGCGCGACAGGGCGCCGACGATGTCGGCGGCCTTGTAGTGGATCAGCGAGTCCATCGCGACGACATGGTCGAAGCGGCCGAGCGCGGGATCGAGCATGTCGCCGGTGCGGAAGCTGATCGAGCCGCCGCAGAGCTTGCGCGGGCTGCGGTCCTGCGCCAGCGCGACCAGCGTCGGGGACAGGTCGATGGCGGTGACATGGGCGCCGCGCAGGGCGCATTCGACGGCGAGCGCCCCGGTGCCGCAGCCGGCGTCGAGGATGCGGGCGCCGCGGATGTCGTCGGGCAGCCAGGCCAGCAGCTTGTTGCGCATGGCCTCGCGGCCGGCGCGCACCGTGGCGCGGATGCCGCTGACGGGCGCATCCGTGGTCAGCCGGGCCCAGGCCTCGACCGCTGTGCGGTCGAAATAGGTCTGCAGCTCGCCGCGGCGCTGGATGTAATTGGCGTCCGCCATCACTCGTACCCCAGGAAATCGAAGATCTCGCGATCCTTCATCGGGCGGGCATCGAGCGCCGGGCCGCCGGCCCAGAGTTGCTCGGCGAGGTTCATGTATTCGCGCTGGACGGCGACCACCTCGGGCGCGTCGCCCATCTCGAACAGCGTCGCCTTCTTCAGCCGCGAGCGGCGGATGGCGTCGAGATCGGGGAAATGGGCGAGGCGCTTCAGGCCGGTGGCGGCGTTGAAACGGTCGATCTCGTCGGTGCCCGCCGAGCGGTTGGCGATGATGCCGCCGACGCGGACCTCGTAGTTCTTCGACTTCGCCTTGATGGCGGCGACGATGCGGTTCATCGCGAAGATCGAGTCGAAATCGTTGGCGGTGACGATGACGGCCCGCTCGGCATGCTGGAGGGGCGCCGCGAAGCCGCCGCAGACGACGTCGCCGAGCACGTCGAAGATCACCACGTCGGTGTCCTCGAGCAGGTGGTGCTCCTTGAGCAGCTTCACCGTCTGGCCGACGACATAGCCGCCGCAGCCGGTGCCGGCCGGCGGCCCGCCGGCCTCGATGCACATGACGCCGTTGTAGCCCTCGAAGCAGAAATCCTCGACGCGAAGCTCCTCCGAATGGAAGTTCACCGTCTCGAGCACGTCGATGACGGTCGGCATCAGCTTCTTGGTCAGGGTGAAGGTGGAATCGTGCTTGGGGTCGCAGCCGATCTGCAGCACGCGCTTGCCCATGCGGGAGAAGGCGACGGAGAGGTTGGACGAGGTCGTCGACTTGCCGATGCCGCCCTTGCCGTAGACGGCGAAGACCTTGGCGCTCTCGCAGGCCATCAGCTGGTCCATCTGGACCTGGACCGAGCCTTCGCCGTCCTCGCCTGGAGGCGGTGGGGTCTTGGCGCGGTAGTCGGCCTTGATGCCGGGATGCTGGAACAGGACGGTCATGCCCGGGCCTCGCTGGAATGCTCGCCGCGCCGCTCGCGGGCCTGCCGCTCCGCGTGTCCCGGCCGGTGGGCCGAGGCCTGCTCCGTCGCGCGCGGGGCGTCGGGGGCGATGGCACCGTCGCCCATCAGGGCGCGGCGCCGGTCGATCATGACCATCGCCAGCAGGGTGGGGACGAAATCAGCGGCCGAAATGGGCTTTGGCATCGTAGAGAGTCTCCACCGTGATCGGGCTGATCCCGCGTTCGCCTGCGAATTTTTCGGTGTTGCGCCGCGCCTTGCCGCGCACGAAGAACGGGATCTTCTTCAGTTCGAGCTCGGCATCAGGCGCCCAGCTGAGGACGATCGGCCTGTCGGCGGCCATCACCTCCACCGCGACCTCCGCGTCTGTCGCGGCGACGGCCGGTGCCGTCTCGACAGGTTCGGAGCCCGGTGCCGGACGACCGGTAGGGGGCTTGGCCCCATGTCCGAGATGCGAGGAGCCGGCGCCGTCGTTGAACTCGAAATCGTCGCGGAACATGCCGAGCAGGTGCTCCTCGAGGCCCATCATCAGCGGATGGACCCAGGAGTCGAAGATGACGTTGGCACCCTCGAAGCCCATCTGCGGCGAGTAGCGGGCCGGGAAATCCTGGACATGGACCGGGGCCGAAATCACGGCGCAGGGGATGCCGAGGCGCTTGGCGATGTGGCGCTCCATCTGCGTGCCGAGCACGAGCTCGGGTTGCAACTCGGCGCAGGCCGCCTCGACCTCGAGATAGTCTTCGGTGATCAGCGCCTCGAGCCCGAGCCGGGCGGCGGCCTCGCGGACATCGCGGGCGCGCTCGCGGGAATAGGTGCCCAGGCCGACGACCTTGAAGCCGAGCTCCTCGCTGGCGATGCGGGCGGCGGCGATGGCGTGCGTCGCGTCGCCGAAGACGAAGACGCGTTTGGCGGTGAGATAGGTCGAGTCGACCGAGCGCGAATACCAGGGCAGACGCGAGGTCTCGTCGGCCAGCACGGCCGTGGCGTCGACGCCGGCGAGGCGGGCCACCTCGGTGATGAAGTCGCGGGTCGCACTGACGCCGATCGGCACGGTGGCGATCGTCGGCTGGCCGAAGGCCCGCTTGAGCCATTGCGCGGCGAGGCCCGCGATCTCGGGGTAGAGCACGACGTTGAAATCGGCCTGGCCGAGCCGGGCGATGTCGGCGGCCCCGGCCTGCCAGGGCGCGACGACGTTCACGGCCACGCCGAGCCGCGCCAGCAGGTCCTTGACGGCGCGGACATCGTCGCGGTGACGGAAGCCGAGCGCGGTGGCACCGAGGATGTTGCAGCGGGCCGGCTCGCCGGGCGCGCGGGCGGGGCGGGCGGTGCCCGGAGGCAGCATGGACGGGCCCGCCAGCGTGCGCACGAGCTGGTAGAAGGTCTCGGCCGCGCCCCAGTTCTCCTTGCGCTGATAGGAGGGCAATTCGAGCGGGATCACCGGGATCGGGAGGCCGAGTGCGCGGGCGAGACCCGCCGGATCGTCCTGGATCAGCTCGCCGGTGCAGGAGGCGCCGACCAGCATGGCGGCCGGCCTGAAGCGCTCATAGGCGTCGAGCGCGGCGCGCTGGAAGAGATCGGCAGTGTCGCCGCCGAGATCGCGGGCCTGGAACGTCGTGTAGGTCACGGGCGGGCGCTGGCCGCGCCGCTCGATCATGGTGAAGAGCAGGTCGGCATAGGTGTCGCCCTGCGGGGCGTGCAGGACGTAGTGCACGTCGGTCATCGCGGTCGCGATCCGCATCGCGCCGACATGCGGGGGGCCTTCATAGGTCCAGACGGTGAGCTGCATGGCTACACCTCCAGCGCCGCGCGCCGGTTCAATGGCCGTGCGAACAGTTCGGCGAGATCGCCGGCCTGCTCGAAGCCCTGAATCGGGGTGAAGACGAGCTCGATCGCCCATTTCGTGGTCAGGCCACGCGCCTCCAGCGGATTGGCGAGGCCGAGCCCGCAGACGGTGATGTCGGGCGCCGCCGCCAGGCAGCGGTCGAGCTGGCGGTCGACATCCTGGCCCTCGCTGAGCTGGACGCCGGCCGGCAGCAGGGCGAGGTCCGCCGCGAGATGGTCCTTGTGGAGGTAGGGCGTGCCAACCTCGACCAGTTCCATCTCAAGTTCGCGGGACAGGAAGCGCGCGATCGGGATCTCGAGCTGGCTGTCGGGGAAGAAGAAGATGCGCCGGCCGCGCAGCACCCGGCGCGAATGCTGCAGCGCCTTGCTGGCCCGTTCGCGCGAGGCGGCGATGGCCGCCTCGAAGACGGCATCCGCAACGCCGAAAGCGTCGGCGGCGGCGCGCAGCCAGGCGGTGGTGCCCTCGGCGCCGAGCGGGAAGGGGGCGGCGAGCCGCGTCGCGCCGCGGTTTTCAAGGGCACGGGCCGTTTCGCCGAGGAAGGGCTGGACCAGCAGGTAGCGCGTCTGCGGCCCGACGGCCGGCATGTCGGCCGCACGACGGGCCGGCAGGAAGGCGAGGCGGGTGATGCCCATCGCGGCGAAAAGCCGGCGGAACTGGTCCTCGACCGCATCGGCGAGGACCCCGACGATCAGCAGGGAGGCCTCCGCGCCGGCGGGTTCGGCCGGCAGGGTCGGGACGAGCGCGGTCAGGCAGGCGTCCTCGCCCTGGGTGAAGGTCGTCTCGATGCCGCTGCCGGAGTAGGAGAGCACCCGGACCTGCGGCGCGAAGCGCTGGCCGAGCCGCAGCGCGGCCCGCGACAGATCGAGCTTGATGACCTCGGAGGGGCAGGAGCCGACGAGGAAGAGCATCCGGATCTCGGGCCGCCTCGCGAGCAGGCGCTCGACCACGGCGTCGAGCTCGGCATTGGCGTCGGCCAGCCCTGCGAGGTCCTTCTCCTCGATGATCGCCGTCGCGAAGCGCGGCTCGGCGAAGATCATCACGCCGGCCGCCGACTGCATCAGATGGGCGCAGGTGCGCGAACCGACGATCAGGAAGAAGGCGTCCTGGATCTTGCGGTGGAGCCACATGATCCCGGTCAGGCCGCAGAAAACCTCGCGCTGGCCGCGCTCGCGCAGGATCGGCGGGGCGTCGCAGCCCGCGGCGGGCACGGGCGTGGCGAGCAGGGGCGCGTTCATGACGCGAGCTCCATCCGGTCGCCGAGCGCATCCGGTGCAGCGGCCTGCAGCCGCGCCGCGCGCAGCTTGAGCAGGAACTGGGCGGCGTTGACGACATAGGTCGCGTAGGCGGCGAGCGCGATCAGCATCTGCTCTCCCGGCGTCAGCCAGCCGCCGAGCAGCGCGATCAGGTAAGCCGTGTGAAGGGCGATGACGACGAAACTGACGGCGTCCTCCCAGAAGAAGGCCGGTGCGAAGAGGTAGACGCCGAAGACGTCGCGCTCCCACAGGGCCCCCGTCACCATGATGGTGTAGAGCACCAGTGTCTTGACGACGATCGAGGCGGCCGCTGCCTCGTGACCGGCGCCGGTCGCGAGATAACGCAGCACAAGCGCGAGGCTGACCAGAAACACGGCGAATTGCAGGGGGGCGAGCACGCCCTGGAGAAGCGTCCAGCGGGAAGCGTCCCGGCGACGACGCTGCTCGGGCGTGTAGAGCGTCTTGACGCTGCCTTCCCTCGGCCCTGCCGGCATCGGACGTCTCCGGTCCGCTGCGCCGCTGGCGGATCGCCGCGGCGTCGATGAGGGAGATTGGCGCCCTGCTGAACGGGTGTCAACTCATCATGACACTTTGCTGCAATGCAATGTAAAATAAATTGGACATTCCAGTTCGGCCTGCCTAGGGTGAGATCGCCGGATCGTGAGTGGTACGGCGCGCCCCGCAGGCGCCCCTCCGCTTTTCGCAGGAGGTGCCGATCAGCTTGATCCCGCTGGTCCTTTTTCTGTTTTCGCAACAATTCATTCGCATGCCAGGTGCGCTCTTTCATGCGAATACAGATTTGATCGATAATCATTTCATGATTGCGGACGCGGCAAGGTCGTGCTTCACTCTTTGACATAGGTCAAAGGAACTGCCTTCCAGACCGTGGGACGCCTCGGCGGCCACTACGTAACAGGACCATCAGAGTTCCTGGCTGGATCGGACGGTTGCCTGAGGGAGGTGGCCTCATGCCTGACTCGGGACGCGCTTTCCTGGCTGCTCGATCGACCTACTCCGAGGACACGGGCGCATTGCGCGACCTTCCCGGGGCGGAGTGGTGCCCTCTGGACCGGATCGGTCCCGCGCCGGGGCTGAAGGCCGATCTGGCCCGCACCATCGAGTCCGAGATCATCCCGCGGCTCATGCTCGCGCATCGAACCCCCGGCGCCGCCCGGGCGAAGCGCGAGGCCCCGGCGGCGATCGTCATCACCGACGGGGACATCGCGAGCTTCGCCGAGATGATCGTGCACAAGCCGCTCTCGGCGGCACGCGCGCATCTCGACGGGTTGCGCGAGCAGGGCCTGACCGCGGAAGAGCTGATCAGCACGATCCTCTCCGCGACGGCGCGCCATCTCGGCGTGCTCTGGGAGCAGGACCGCTGCAGCTTCGTCGACGTGACGGTCGGGCTGTCGCGGCTGCAGCAGCTGCTGCGGGTCTACGGCCCGGATTTCGAGCTGGCGCCCGCGCCCGAGATGGAGCGCGGTCGCATTCTCCTGGCGGTCGTGCCGGGTGAGCAGCACACATTCGGGCTCGCCGTGGTGGAGGAGTTCTTCCGCCGGGCCGGCTGGCAGGTGCAGTCGGAATTCCTGCCCTCGCGTGCGATGCTGCTGAATCACGTGCGCCACAGCTGGTTCGACATCGTCGGCCTCTCGGCCAGCGGCGAGGTCGCGGCGGAGGGTGTTTCGGCCATGGTCGAGGCGGTCAGGGCGGCGGCTCTCAACCGGAACCTCCGCATCATGCTGGGTGGCAATCTGTTCTCCGGCAATCCGGAGCTGGCCGTGTCGCTGGGAGCCGATATCGGCGTCCGGGACGCGGCGGATGCGGTGAGCCAGGTCGATCGCATGATGGGCGTCCAAAAGATGCCTTGTTGAAGACCGGCAGGGCCTTTATCAGCTTGGCTGTTGCTCGACGCCCGTCACAGGCAGGAACCGGGTTTTCGTCGCTATGGATGTCTTTGCTCCGCAGACGCCTACACTCGGTTTCAAGGGCCAGTCGGGCTGGCTCGGCCGGCTTGCGCCGGAAACCGCCGGGAGTCTGATCACCGCCTCGAGCGACATCGCTCTGGTGCTCGATCGCGACGGCGTGATCGTCGACGTGTCGCTGGGCACCGCGGAACTGCGCCGCGAGGATTGCCGCTCCTGGATCGGCCGGCCCTGGATCGACGTGGTCTCGGTCGAAAGCCGGCCCAAGGTTCAGGATCTGCTCAAGGGCGCCGCCGACGAGGCGGCGATCCAATTTCGGGAGCTCAATCATCCGCTCTCGGGCGGCGCAAATCTGCCGGTGCGTTATTCGGCGATGCAGGTCGGCCAGGACGGGACGATCGTCGCGCTGGGGCGCGATCTGCGCAATTTCGCCCATCTGCAGCAGCAGCTCGTCGAGGCGCAGCAGGCGATGGAGCGGGAATATGCGCGCCTGCGCATGGCCGAAACGCGCTACCGCATGCTGTTTCATCTGACCTCCGAGCCGGTGGTGATCGTGGAAGCGACGCAGCTGCGCGTGGTGGAAGCCAATCCCGCGGCGCAGCAGCAACTCGAACTCCCGGCCGACAAGCTGACCAACACCTCGATTCTCGCCGGTCTCGCTCCGGAGAGCGGCGAAGCGCTGCAGGCGATGCTGCGCACCGTGCAGGCGACCGGGCGCGCCGACGAAACGGAAATCGCACTGGCTTCGGGCGCCAGGCGGTTCCGGGCCCTCGCCTCGGCCTTCCGCCAGGATCAGGCGGGCTACCTGCTGATCCGCCTGACGCCGGTGTCCGGCGAGGGCGGTGCGCGCGCCGGGGCGGAGGGGCGCATCCTCGGCCTGCTCGAACATCTGCCGGACGGGTTCGTCGTCATCAGCCCCGATCTCAAGATTCTCGAGGCGAACCGGGCCTTCCTCGATCTGGCGCAGCTCTCGAGCAAGCATCTGGCGGTGGGCGAGCCGCTCGACCGCTGGCTCGGCCGACCCGGCATCGATCTTCAACTGCTGATGGTGACGCTGACCGAGCATGGCGTGGTCCGCAACTTCAACACCATCATCCGCGGTCAGTTCGGGACGGTGGAAGAGGTCGAGATTTCGGCCGTGCCCGCCCTGAGCGGGGCGACGCCCTCCTACGGTTTCGTCATCCGCAGCCTCGGCGTCCGCAATGCGCTGGCCGGCCAGCGCGGTCGCGGCCTGCCGCGCTCGGTCGAGCATCTGACCGAGCTGGTCGGGCGCGTCTCGCTGCGCGAGCTCGTACGCGAGACCACGGACGTGATCGAGAAGCTCTGCATCGAGGCCGCCCTCGAGCTGAGCAAGGACAACCGCGCGTCGGCCGCCAACATGCTCGGGCTCAGCCGCCAGAGCTTCTATGCCAAGCTGCGGCGTCACGGTCTGGGCGATCTCGACGACAGCGACGATGATGTCAGCGACCTGAACTGACGCCGTCGGCGACTGTCATGTTGAGCTGACATTTTTTATCTCGATCCTGTCAGTTTGAATTGACGTTCCGGGGGCGCGGGCCTAGCCTTGGGCCATGAAGCGCGCGCTGGCCATCACACGCCCTCCGGGCTCCCCATCCGCAGCGGACGCGTGTGCAGGTCGTATCGACGGAGACGCGCGATGAGTGCGTCGCTGGGCTGGCTCGGCATCGTCCGCCTCGGCCTCGTGCAGACGGCGATCGGCGCCATCGTCGTCCTCACCACATCCACCATCAACCGCGTCATGGTCGTCGAACTGGCGCTGCCGGCGGTGCTGCCGGGGCTGCTGGTCGCGCTGCATTACGCGGTGCAGATCCTCCGGCCGCGCTGGGGCCATGGCTCGGATGTCGGCGGACGGCTGACGCCCTGGATCATCGGCGGCATGGCGGTGCTGGCGCTGGGTGGCTTTGGCGCGGCGGCCGCGACGGCGCTGATGGAGAGCGCCTTCTGGCCCGGCGTCCTGCTCGCGGCCGTCTCCTTCGCGGCGATCGGCATGGGTGTCGGCGCCAGCGGCACCTGCCTCCTGATCCTGCTCTCGCGTCGCGTCGCCGATGCGCGCCGCCCGGCCGCGGCGACCGTCGTCTGGGTGATGATGATCGCCGGTTTCATCGTGACCGCCGGGCTGGTCGGCCATCTGCTCGATCCGTTCTCGACGGGGCGGCTCGTCGCGATTTCCGGCACCGTCAGCGCGATCGCGTTCACTGTGACCGTGCTGGCGGTCCGGGGTGTGGAGACTGCCGGCGGCTGCGCGGCCACGGCCGAACCCTCGGGCGCCATCGACACCGGCTTCCGCGCCGCCCTGCGCGAGGTCTGGGACGAGCCGCAGGCCCGGCTCTTCGCCATCTTCGTCTTCGTCTCGATGATCGCCTACAGCGCGCAGGACCTGATCCTCGAGCCCTTTGCCGGCACGGTCTTCGGCTTCACGCCGGGCGAGAGCACGCGGCTCGCCGGGGTCCAGAACGGCGGCGTTCTCGCCGGGATGGTTCTCGTCGCCGTCGTCACGACGCTGGCCGGAGCGCGGGCGGGGTCGCTGCGGCTCTGGGCCGTCGGCGGCTGCCTCGCCTCGGCGCTGGCGCTGGCGGGGCTGGCCCTGTCGCCCTTCGTCGGCTCGGCCTTCCCGCTGCGCGGCACCGTCTTCGCGCTGGGCCTCGCCAACGGCGCTTATGCGGTGGCGGCGATCGGCTCGATGATGCGCCTCGTCGGCGAGGGCCGGCCCGAGCGCCAGGGTGTGCGCATGGGGCTCTGGGGTGCGGCACAGGGCGTCGCCTTCGGCCTCGGCGGGCTGTGCGGCGCCGGCGCCACGGATCTCGCGCGCCATGTCACGGGCACGCCGGCCATGGCCTATGCCGGCGTCTTCGCCGTCGAGGCCCTGCTGTTCGTCGTCTCGGCCGCTCTCGCGCTGGCGGTGGCGCGGCAGGCGACGCAAGGCGAGCGGCGCGCGACACGCGAGGCTGACGGACTGCTTCTTTCCAACCCAGGGTGACCGCGATGAGCCAGGTCCAGCCGCAGCGTCATGACGAACCGGAGATAACCTATGACGTTGCCGTCGTCGGCGGCGGTCCAGCCGGTGCGACGGCGGCCGACGACCTCGCCCGGGCGGGGCACAGCGTGGTGCTGATCGACCGCGCGGGGCGCATCAAGCCCTGCGGCGGTGCGATCCCGCCCCGCGCGATCCGCGATTTCGCGATCCCGCCCTCGCAGATCGTCGCCCGCATCGCCTGTGCCCGCATGGTCGCGCCCTCCGCGACCAGCGTCGACATGCCCATCGACGACGGATATGTCGGCATGGTCGATCGCGGGCCCTTCGACGAATGGCTGCGCGAACGGGCGGTCCAGTCCGGCGCCAGACGCGTCACCGCGACCTTCGAGCGGTTCGAGCGCGATCCCGACGGGACGGCGCGTCTGCATCTGCAGCCCCGGGACGGCGAGGCGCCGCTCAGCCTGCGGGCCCGGATGGTGATCGGTGCGGACGGCGCCAATTCGCCCCTGGCCCGTGCCGCGATGCCCGGCAGCAAGAGGCCGCCCTTCGTCTTCGCCTATCACGAGATCGTCCGCGTCCCGACCCAGGCCGGAGGCGGCTACGACGGCAAGCGCTGCGACGTGGTCTATCAGGGGCGGATCTCGCCCGACTTCTACGGCTGGGTCTTTCCGCATGGTGGCACGGCCAGCATCGGTACCGGCAGTGCGCATAAGGGCTTCTCGCTGAAGGACGCCGTCGGCGTGCTGCGCCGCGAGGCCGGGCTCGAAGGCGCCGAGACGATCCGGCGCGAGGGCGCGCCGATCCCGATGAAGCCGCTGCGGAAATGGGACAATGGCCGTGACGTGCTGCTCGCTGGGGATGCGGCCGGCGTCGTCGCGCCCGCCTCGGGCGAGGGCATCTACTACGCCATGCTGGGCGGGCGGCTGGCGGGCGAGGCCGTCCAGCTCGCGCTGAAGACCGGCGATGCCCGCGCGCTCGCCACGGCCCGCAAGCGCTTCATGGCCGATCACGGCCGGGTGTTCTGGATTCTCGGCCTGATGCAGTCGATCTGGTACCGCAACGACACGCGCCGGGAACAGTTCGTCAAGCTCTGCCGCAATCCGGACGTGCAGAAGCTGACCTGGGATTCCTACATGAACAAGCAGCTCGTGCGCGGCAAGTTCATGGCGCATGTGCGGGTCTTCTTCAACGATCTCAGCCATCTGCTCGGCATGGCGCGCTGATGGCGCTGCCGGAGCTCGCGCGTGTCGTCGATCTGGCGCTGGCAATCATCGCGATCGAGCTCGTGCTGATCGCGCTGTCCGTCCGGCGCCCCGGTCGATCCCGTGCGGCGTTGCTGCCGACCGTGCTGTCCGGGCTCGGGCTGTTGCTGGCGTTGCGCAGCGCGCTCGCGGGCGCGGCGGAGGGTCTGACGCTGGCGGCGCTGAGCTTCGGCGGCCTGGCCCATGTCGCTGATCTCGTGCTGCGGCTGCGCCGCGCCGGGCTGCGCTAGAGCGGCGCTGCCCGTCAGGCCGGCTCGTCCTGGTCGGCAAGGGGGCCGAGCCCGTGCCGGCGCAGCTTGGCGTAGAAGCCCTGGCGGCTGAGGCCGAGCATCTGGGCCGCGGCCGCGCGATTGTCCCGGCTGAGATCGAGCGCCGATTCGATGCAGAGCTTCTCGATGACGTCGCTGGTTTCCCGCACGATGTCCTTGAGCGGCACGCTGCCGACGAGCTGGGACAATTGCTCGACGGAGCGCGTCAGAACCGGGCCACGCGGCGGTGGCGCGGCGAGCTGCGCGCCCTTGCTGCGGATGATCAGGCCGGTCGAGCCGGTCTCGCCGGCCCAGGCCGTGACCGCGGAGAGTTCCACCGCCTCGACGCTGCCGAAGGCGCCGCGGATGATCGTCGGGAAATTGCGGACGACGCCATGGTCCGCGAGCGTTCCCTGGATCAGCGGCAGGTCGATACCGGGCCGTCCGAGCCAGCGGTCGAGCGGCTCGCCGAGGGCCTGATGGCGCGAGGAGAGCTGGGCCAGTTCGAGAAAGGCCCGGTTGGCGTGAAGAACGAGTCGATCCGCACTCATGATCACGCAGCCATCAGGCGTCTGCTCCACCATGCCGTGGACATGGCGCAAAGCGGGGTCGGCCGCCGCGCCAGCGCCTTCGGAAGCGGTGATCCCCAGCCTGACGAGCAGATGCACTGCACCGTCCTGCCGGAAGGCGATGGCGCGGATCGAGGTCCGGCGCGTGGTGCCGGAACGGGAAACCTCGATCTCGGCCGCTTCGCCGGAATGTCGCGCTGCGGCCAGCATCGAGGCGAGCGCGTCGCCACTCAGCGGCGAGAAGAGGGATGTCAGCGACACGCTGCCCAGGCGGTCCGCATGCAGGCCGAGTTCATCCAGGGCGGCGGGATTGGCTTCCACCAGCCTCAGGCTCGCGGCTTCCGCGATGACGATCGGCTCCGGAGCGGAGCGGAAGATCATGCGATAGCGCGTCTCGGCGAGCCGCAACCGCGCATATTCACGCTCCATCGCCTGCTGCGACTCGAGCAGGCGCTGCTGGAGCGCCGAGACACCCGAGAGGTCCCGACCGACCAGGCAACGCAGACGCTGGTCCGCGGCGGCGACGATCCTGTATCCGAAGGGCCAGGATCCGCCATCCGCCCTGGGGTGGTTGAGTTCGCCCATGCCCCTGCGAAGCGGATCGGTGCCGGCGAGGAGGCTGGCGGCCTTGGCCCGGCTGTCCGGCGCCACGATGTCCACGACAGCGCGGCCGACCCAGGAGGTTCCGGCGGTGAGTGTCGTCAGCATGCTGCCGGCCGCCGCCCGGATGACGCCGTCGCCGTCGATCAGCAGCATGACATCGGCAGCGGCCTCGAGCACGGCGCGCGCCAGGGAAGGATCGCCCGCCGGCCATGACTCGGCCGGAGGCGGCGCGCTCGGATTCCGGGGCGGCGGAGAAGACATGGCAACGAGGCCCGTTCCGTGGTCGGCCGGCATGGACGGAAGGCGTTCCAGGGCGTCGGGACCGTCCGGCGCCATCGTCATGGTCCTGATCCTGCCGCGCGACCCATCCGGGGATTCGACGCTGCGCAGGGGCGTCCCTCGCCGTCCCCGGAATACGAAACCGTCTTCCGGGCGGCCGAGCGGCCCTGCCAGCACCGGGCACGCGCTTCAGCGGGCCGTGCCTGACAGCACCGTCACGGATCCCGTTACAGGGAACCTAGCCCAACGCCCCTGAATGTAAAGTCGAATATACACATGCGGCAGTCTTTGGCGTCAATCAAACTTGACATATTGCGGTGATCGGGCGAGCCTCTTCCTGCCGCGAGCGCAACCGCCATCCGGTTGACGGCGTCGGCAGGAGGCGTCCCATGACGTTTCACGCAGAATTGAGCCGGCCGGCTTCTCCCCGCAGTGCGAAAACCCCGCCATCCGCCTGTTCCGCAGCTGCGAGAGACGGGGCGGTGCGCCGCGAACCGCTCTACGACGCGCTTCACGCCTGCCCCACGCGCAGGCTGCTGGGCTGGCGCATGGCCGCCGCAGCCGGTGGGGCCCGGGAGCCGGAAGACGGCTACGCTGCCGCTTCCGCGAACGAGCGCTCGTGACATGGCCGCGCCGGGGGCGCAGCATCGGGCCGATGGCGCGACGCCGATCCGCGTCGTCATCGTCACCATGGACACGCATGTCGCCAGCGCCACGGTCCGTGCCCAGGCGGCGCTGAAGCGCGACCTTCCCGGGCTCGAGCTCAGCGTGCATGCGGCCTCCGAATGGTCGGCCGATCCGCGCCTGCTCGCCCGCTGCCAGGAGGCCGTCGCGGGCGCCGACATCGTCATCGCCACGATGCTCTTCATGGAGGACCATTTCCTGCCGCTGGTGCCGGCGCTGCAGGCGCGGCGCGAGAGCTGCGACGCCATGATCTGCCTGATGTCGGCCGGGGAGATCACCAAGCTCACCCGGGTCGGACGCTTCCGCATGGACGGACCGCAGAGCGGGCCCATGGCCCTGCTCAAGCGCCTGCGCGGCAGCAAGGGCAAGGCCGCCAGCGGCGGCGCGGGGCAGATGAAGATGCTGCGCCGGCTGCCGCAGATCCTGCGCTTCATTCCCGGCACCGCTCAGGACGTGCGCGCCTATTTCCTGGCGCTGCAATACTGGCTGGCGGGCTCCGAGGAGAACATCGCCAACCTCGTGCGGCTGCTGGTCGACCGCTATGCGGACGGGCCGCGGCGCGTCCTGCGCGGCACGCTGAAGGTCGGCAAGCCGGTCGATTATCCCGAGACCGGGATCTATCATCCTGCCCTTCCGGGGCGTGTCGGCACCGATCCGCAGGCGCTGCCGGCCGTGCCCGGAGCCAAGGGCACCGTCGGGCTGCTCGTGCTGCGCTCCTATGTGCTGGCGGGCAATGCGGCGCATTACGACGGCGTGATCCGCAGCCTCGAGGCGCGGGGGCTCTCGGTGCTGCCGGTCTTCGCCACCGGTCTCGATGCGCGCGAGGCGATCGACGCCTTTCTCGTCCGCGACGGCCGGCCGGTGATCGACGCTCTGGTCTCGCTGACCGGGTTCTCCCTGGTCGGCGGGCCGGCCTACAACGACTCCGCCGCTGCTCAGGACGTGCTGGCACGGCTCGACGTGCCCTACATCGCCGCCCATCCGGCCGAATTCCAGACGCTCGACCAGTGGGGCGCCTCCGATCGCGGCCTGCTTCCGGTCGAGTCGACGATCATGATCGCGATCCCGGAGCTCGACGGCGCGACTGGTCCGATCGTCTTCGGTGGACGCACGGACCAGCCGGGCCGATGCAGCGGCTGCGCCCGCGCCTGCACCTTCCCGGCCAGCGAGGGCCAGCGCGACATGCATGTCTGCGCCGAGCGGGCGGAGACGCTGGCGGCGCGGGTCGAGAAGCTGGTGACGCTGCGGCGTCGCAGCCGCGCCGAGCGCAAGATCGGCATCGTGCTGTTCAACTTCCCGCCCAATGCCGGCAACACCGGCACGGCGGCCTATCTCTCGGTGTTCGAATCGCTTCACCGCACGCTCGCCGCGCTCCGGCGCGAGGGCTATGCCGTGGAGGTGCCCGCCAGCGTCGAGGCGCTGCGCGAGGCGATCATCCAGGGTAATGCCGCGCGCCATGGCGCGATGGCGAATGTCCATGTCCGCATCGGGGCGGCGGACCATATCCGGCGCGAGCGCTGGCTGTCCGAGATAGAGGCGCAATGGGGTCCCGCCCCGGGGCGCCAGCAGAGCGACGGCGCCTCCCTCTTCGTGCTGGGCGAGCGCTTCGGCAATGTCTTCGTCGGCATCCAGCCCGGCTTCGGCTATGAGGGCGACCCGATGCGGCTGCTCTTCGAGAAGGGCTTCGCGCCGACGCATGCCTTCTCGGCCTTTTATCGCTGGATGCGGGAGGATTTCGGGGCCGATGTCGTGCTGCATTTCGGCACGCATGGCGCGCTCGAGTTCATGCCGGGCAAGCAGACGGGGCTCTCGGCCCAGTGCTGGCCGGACCGGCTGATCGGCGACCTGCCCAACATCTACCTCTACGCCGCCAACAACCCGTCCGAAGGCGCGCTCGCCAAGCGGCGCGGGGCGGCGACCCTCGTCAGCTATCTGACGCCGCCTGTCGCCTCGGCCGGTCTCTATCGCGGGCTGATCGAGCTCAAGGGCTCGCTCGACCGCTGGCGCGGGCTCGCGCCCGAGGAGATGCGCGAGGCTGAGGAACTGGCGGTGCTGATCCAGGCGCAGGCCGCGGCGCTCGCTCTGGCGCCGGCCGAGCCGGAGTGGAGCGGCGAGGAGCGCCATGCCCGGATCGGCAAGCTCACCGAGGCGGTGCTGGAACTCGAATACACGCTGATCCCGCATGGGCTGCACGTCGTCGGCGAGCCGCTCTCGCAGGCGGAGCGCGTCGACATGCTGATGGCGATCGTCGAGTCGGGTTCCGGCGTCAGGCCGGCGCGGGCCGTCGTCGAAGGGCTGGTGGCCGGGTTGAGCCCGGAGCAGGCTTTGCGGGCGGCGGGTACGGAGCCTGAGCCCGCGGTTCTGGCCGGCCTCGCCGAGCTCGCGGCGACGGATGCCCTGCTGGCGCGCGACCACGAACTCGACGGGCTGTTGCGGGCGCTGGACGGACGCTTCATCCGACCGGCGCCGGGCGGGGACCTCTTGCGGACGCCGGCTGTGCTGCCGACGGGGCGCAACCTGCACGGGTTCGATCCCTTCCGCATTCCGAGCGCCTATGCGGTGCGCGACGGGGCGCGACAGGCTGCAAGGCTGCTCAACCGGCATGTCGCGGACGGCCACGCCCTGCCGGAGACGGTGGCGCTGGTGCTGTGGGGCACCGACAATCTCAAGACCGAGGGCGGGCCGATCGCCCAGGCGCTGGCGCTGATGGGCGCCGAGCCGCGCTTCGACGGTTATGGCCGGCTGGCGGGCGCGCAGCTTTTGCCGCCGGAGACACTGGGCCGGCCGCGCATCGACGTCGTGATCTCGGTCTCGGGCATCTTCCGCGACCTGCTGCCGCTGCAGATCCGGCTGCTGGCGGAAGCGGCCTTCCTCGCCGCCTCGGCCGACGAGCCGTCCGAGAGCAACTTCGTGCGCAAGCATGCGCTCGCCTACCAGGCCGAGCATGGCTGCGACCTTGAGACCGCGTCGCTGCGCGTCTTCGGCAATGCCGAGGGCGCCTATGGCTCCAACGTCAACAACCTCGTCGAGAGCGGTCGCTGGCAGGACGAGGACGAGCTGGCCGAGACCTACAGCCGCCGCAAGGGCTTCGCCTATGGGCGCGGCGGGAGGGCGGTGCAGCAGCCCGAGTTGCTGCGCAGCGTGCTCGGCGGTGTCGAACTCGCCTATCAGAACCTCGATTCGGTCGAGCTCGGCGTTACCACGGTCGACAACTATTTCGACACGCTGGGCGGTATCAGCCGCGCCGTCCGCCGGGCCAAGGGGGGCGCGGCGACGCCGGTCTATATCGGCGACCAGACCCGGGGGGAGGGCACGGTTCGCACGCTGTCCGAGCAGGTTTCGCTGGAGACGCGCACCCGCATGCTCAACCCGAAATGGTATGAGGGGATGCTCAAGCACGGCTATGAGGGCGTGCGGCAGATCGAGACGCATGTCACCAACACGATGGGCTGGTCGGCGACGACCGGGCAGGTCGAGCCATGGGTCTACCAGAAGCTGACCGAGACCTATCTGCTCGATCCGGCCATGCGCGAACGGCTGGCGGCGTTGAATCCGACGGCTTCCGCCAAGCTCGCCAACCGCCTGATCGAGGCGCAGGCGCGGCAATACTGGCAGCCGGATGCGGCGACGCTGGCGGCGCTGCAGGAGGCCGGCGACGCGCTGGAAGACCGTCTCGAAGGCATCGGCCTGGAGGCTGCGGCGTGAGCGAGAGCGGCGCCACGCTCCGGCCCGGCTCTGGATCCGTGGTCTATCCGGCGCCGTCGGCCGTGCTCGAACTGCTGAAGCCGATCACCTGGTTCCCGCCGATGTGGGCCTTCGCCTGCGGGGTGGTGTCGTCCGGCGTGCCGCTGATGGCGAACGCCCCCGTCGCCCTGCTGGGCATCGTGCTCGCCGGACCGCTGGTCTGCGCGATGAGCCAGGCGATCAACGACTGGCACGACCGCGAGGTTGACGCGATCAACGAGCCGCACCGGCCGATCCCCTCCGGCCGCATCCCCGGACGCTGGGGGCTCTACATCGCCGCGCTGTGGAGCGTGCTGTCGCTGGCGGTCGCCTCGCTGCTCGGCGCCTGGGTGCTCATCGCGACCTGCCTCGGGCTCTTCCTCGCCTGGGCCTACAGCGCGCCGCCCTTGCGGCTCAAGCGCAACGGCTGGCTCGGCAACGCGGCCTGCGGCTTCTCCTATGAGGGCCTGGCCTGGGTGACGGGCGCCGCGGTGATGCTCGGCGGCGCGCTGCCGCCCGCTCCGGTGCTGCTTGTGGCGCTGCTCTACAGCCTGGGCGCCCACGGCATCATGACGCTCAACGATTTCAAGGCGATGGAGGGCGACCGGCAGATGGGGATCCGCTCGCTGCCGGTGCTGCTCGGCGCACCCGGCGCCGCCAGAACCGCGTGCCTCGCCATGGCACTCCCGCAGGTCGTCGTCATCGCGCTGCTGCTCCACTGGCAGCGGCCGCTGCAGGCGGCGATCGTCGCAGGCCTGCTGGCGGCGCAGGCGCTCCTGATGGCGCGCTTCCTGCGCGATCCGGTCGGCAAGGCACTGTTCTACAGCGGCTTCGGCGTGCCGCTCTTCGTCTCGGGGATGATGGCCGCGGCCATCGCCATCCGCAGCCTGCCGGGGCCTTGAGGCGCCCGCGTGACGCCGGCTTCGTCTTCTCTCCAAAGGGCACCATCTTTCGGGTCGCCAAGCGTCGCGGCGCCCCGTAAAACCAGATCATCCCATCGCACGGCCGCGGCCGCCGCGAGCGGTCTTTTTGTCCCCATGCGCGGCCCCGGCCGCCAGGCCAGGTCAGCCCCATCATGCTCGTGAAAATCGGCACGCGACGCAGCCCCCTCGCCATCGCGCAGACGAACTACATCGCCTCGCTGATCAAGGCGAAGCATCCGGACACGGAGTTCTCGCTGCATCCGATCGCCACGATCGCCGACAAGGACCGCGTCTCCGAGTTCCACCAGTTCGGCATCATCGGCGTGTTCTCGACCGAGCACGAGGACCAGCTCACCTCGGGCGAGGTCGACATCGTCGTGCATTCGCTGAAGGACCTGCCGACGACATTGCGCGAGGGGCTGGTGCTGGCGGCGGTGCCCGAGCGGGTCGATCCGCGCGACGTGCTCTGCGGCGCGAGCCTCGCCGCGCTGCCGCAGGGCGCCCGCGTCGGCACCGGGTCGCTGCGGCGGCGCTCGCAGATCCTGAGCCTGCGGCCGGATGTCGAGGTCGTGCCGATCCGCGGCAATGTCGGGCCGCGGCTCGCCAAGATCAACGGCGATGACGGGCTCGACGCGGTGATCCTCGCCCAGGCCGGTCTGCAGCGGCTCGGCCTCGAAGGCGCGACTTCGGAGCTTCTGGACCCGATCCTGTTTCCCTATGCGATCGGGCAGGGGGCTCTCGGCGTCCAGGCCCGGGCCGAGGACACGACCCTGCTCGCCATGCTGAAGGACATCGAGGACCCCAAGGCGCGCGCCGAGGTCGATTGCGAGCGCGCGCTGCTGCATGCGCTGGGCGCCGGCTGCAGCCTGCCGGTGGGGGCGAGCACGACCTGGGAGGGCGGCCGGCTGCGGCTGCATGCCCAGATCACCGCGCATGACGGCTCGCAGCGCATCACCGCCCATGACGAGCGGCCGGGCGATGAGGCGGTGTCGCTGGGCCTCGCCACGGCGGAGGCGCTGCGGCTCGCCGGCGGCGTCGACGTGCTGGAGGCGTCCTATCGCAGCGTGGGGGCGCACTTCAAATATGTCGGCGCCTGAGGGCGCCGTCAGCGACGTGCGGCGTCCGGGTTCATCCGCCAGACGGTGAAGTTGAGCAGGGCGGCGAAGCTGACCCAGGCGAGATAGGGCACGAGCAGCCAGGCGGCGAGCGAATCGATCGGAGCAAAAAGCACGATCATCGCGAGGATCGAGAGCCAGAGCGCGACGACGTTGACGAAGGCGAGGTCCATGCGGCGCAGGCCGAAGAACACGCCCGACCACATCGCATTGAGCAGGAGCTGCACGCCATAGACCGCGAGCGGCAGCGCCGCGCCGGCAAAACCGGCCTTGCGCCAGACCAGCCAGCCGGAGGCCGCGATCAGGCAGTAGAGCAGCGTCCAGGCGGGCGGGAAGAGCCAGTTCGGCGGCCGCCACCAGGGCTTGGCCAGCCCTTCGTACCAGTCGCCCGGCTTGAAGATCGCTCCGGAACTCGCGACGGCGACGCAAGCCGCGACGAAGCCCGCCAGACCCAACCCATCCATCACATTCATCAGCCAGATCCGGAGCCCGCGGGCAGATGCGCGAGGCTAGCACATCCAGGTCCCGACGCCTGCGAAAAGACCCGGCTCCATGCCGCCGCCGTCAGTCGATACCGGTCATGCAATGGTGGATGTCGATGGGGCCGACCCGGGCGGGCTGGTCGCCGTTCGCCTGGTTTGCGAGACCGGCTGGGGGCTGGAGGGCTTTTTCCCCGACCCGGTGCCGAGGGCCCTCGGCACGGGGCCGAGACGCTCGCCTCGCGAACGCCTTGCCCGCGATGCCGGCCGGGATCTCCGGCTGTCATCCCGCTGACATTCGGGAGCCGTAGCAGACGCGCCTTCTCGACGGCCTGACGGCTTGCGAGACGGCGCCGCATCCGGGCGTCGGTCGCCTCCGGGAATGACGACGGCATGCTGAACTTCATCGCCCGGCGCATGATTCGAGCGTTTCTGACGCTCGCGATCTGCGTCACCGCCGTGTTTGTCGTCCTGCGGCTGGCCGGCGACCCCACCGACATGCTCCTGCCCGACGACACGCCGCCCGAGGTCAAGGCGGATTATCGCGAGCGCTGGGGCATCGACCGGCCGATCGCCGAGCAGTATGCCCGCTTCCTGCTCGCCGTGACGCGCGGCGATCTCGGGGTTTCGTTCGCCGATGGCCGCGCGGCGGTCGTCGTCGTGGCCGAGGCCATTCCCAATACGCTGCTGCTGGCCGCCGCGGCGCTGTGCCTGGCGCTGGTCATCGGCATTCCGCTGGGGATGCTGGCGGCGCTGAAACACAACTCGGCGCTGGACCGGATCGTCATGTCCATCGCCGTGCTCGGCTTTTCGATCCCGACCTTCTTCTTCGGCATCCTGCTGATCCTGCTGTTTGCCCTGACTTTGCGCTGGCTGCCGTCCTCGGGCACGGACACCTGGTGGCATCTGATCATGCCGACGCTGACGCTCGCGGCCGGGCTGCTCGGCAAGATCGCGCGCTTCACCCGCACGGCGATGCTCGAGGCGCTCGGCCAGAGCTTCGTGCGGACGGCACGCGCCAAGGGCGTGCCCCGGCTGCCGGTGCTGCTGCGCCACGTCTTTCCCAATGCCGCGGTGCCGCTGCTGATGTTCCTCGGGATCGAGACGGGGCTGCTGTTCGCGGGTGCGGCCGTGACCGAGACGATCTTCGCCTGGCCGGGCGTTGGCCGCCTGCTGGTCTCGTCGGCCGGCGCGCGCGATCTCGCGGTGATCCAGACCGCGATCCTGTTCGTCGCCGGCGTGATCATCCTCTCGAACCTGGCCGTCGACATCATCCACGCCCTGATCGACCCGCGGGTCGATGTGCTCGGCGCCGAGGAGCGCCCCTCGTGAGTGCCGCCGAGCCCCTGGCCGGCGCCGCCGTGGCGGGCGGTGTCCGTTCGCGCTTCGCGGGCGGCATGCCGCTCGGCATCCGGCTCGCGCTCGGGTTCCTGCTGCTGATGGTCGTGGTGTCGGTGCTCGCGCCGGCGATCGCGCCTTATGATTTCGCCACGCAGAACCTCGCGCGGCGCCTCCGCCCGCCGGTGTTCTGGGGCGGTGAATGGGCCTATGTGCTCGGTACGGACCATCTCGGGCGCGATATCCTCAGCCGCCTGATCTACGGCATCCGGACCTCGATCGCGATCGCGCTGGCGGGAACGCTGATCGGGGCGGCGATCGGCACGGTGCTCGGCTATGTCGCCGCCCGCCGCCGAGGCTGGCTCGACGACGTGATCATGATGATGGTGGATGTCCAGGCCGCCCTGCCGGCCTTCTTCATCGCCATCGCCTTCATCGCGCTCGTCGGATCGAACCTGCTCATCTTCGTCGTGCTGGTCAGCCTCGAGGGCTGGGAGCGCTACACCCGCCTGGTGCGCGGGCTCGTGATCTCCGAGCAGGCGGCCCTCTATGTGCGTGCGGTGAAGGCGCTGGGGGCGACGGCCCACCGCGTCAACCTCAGGCATGTCCTGCCCAACATCGCCGCCTCGCTGGTGGTGCAGATGACGATCACCTTCCCCTGGGTGATCCTTCTGGAGACCACGCTGTCCTTCCTGGGGCTCGGCGTGCAGCCGCCCGGCACCTCTCTCGGACAGATGCTCGGCGCGGGCCGGAACTACCTGCTGCAGGCCTGGTGGATCGCGGTGTGTCCCGGTCTCGTGATCTTTCTCACGACCCTGTCGGTCAGTCTGTTCGGGGACTGGCTTCGCGACCGGCTGGATCCGACTCTCGAAGGCGCTGCCTGACGGGGCCCCATGCTCACCGGCTGTCACGGGTCTGTCGCCTGCATCGCATAGCCGTCCGCCACCGCTCTCCGGGAACCTTCGCCATGTCGCTCAATCGCCGCCGTTTCGTTCAGGGCGCCGTTGCCGCACCGTTCGTCGTCACCACCCCGCACGCCTTCGCCCAGACCGACCGGCGCCCGGCCCTGACGGTCGCCGTCGCCGAGCTGCCCAAGGTTCTCGAGCCGGCGATGGAGCTGAACAATGTCGGCACGCGCGTCACCTATTCCGTCTTCGACACGGTGATCCGGCGCGACTTCAAGAGCCAGCCGGGGGGCGGCGGCTCGAAACTGGTGCCGCATCTCGCCCAGTACTGGGAGCGGGAAAATCCACGCTCGCTGGTCGTCAAGTTCCGGCCCGACGTGAAATTCCACAACGGCGACGAGATGACCGCCGAGGACGTGGCCTATACCTTCCGCAACGGCCGCCTCTGGGGCGACAAGGCCGCGATACCCGGCGGCATTCCCTTCTTCGGGACGCTGGAGTCCGTCGAGGCGATCGACCGGCACACCGTCCGGTTCAAGACCGCCGCGCCCGATGTGCTGATGGAGCAGCGGCTGGCCTCCTGGTGTTCCTGGATCGTCAACAAGCGCCATTACGAGCAGGTCGGCCTCGACGGTTTCGGCAAGAACCCGGTCGGGACGGGGCCCTTCCGCTTCTCGCGCATGCGGGCCAACGAGTTCATGGAGTTCGAGGCCTTCGACGGCTACTGGATGGGCCGGCCGAACGCACGGCGCGTGACCTTCCGCGAAGTCCCGGAGCTGTCCGCGCGCATCGCCGGCCTCGTTTCGGGTGAATTCGACCTGATCACCAATGTGCCGCCGGACCAGATCCAGGTGATGTCGAGCTACAAGGATGTCGAGGCGCGCTCGGTCGTGCTGGCCAACAGCCATCTGCTGACCTTCGATGCGCGCAGTCCCGGCACCTCGGACAAGCGCATCCGGCAGGCCCTGGCGGTCGCCATCGACCGGCAGAAGCTGGTCGACGCGCTGTGGCTGGGCAAGGCGGTGATCCCGCCCTCCCACAACTATCCCGAATATGGCGACATGTTCCTCGAAGGGCGCGGCCTGCCCTTCAACCCCGAGCGGGCCCGCGCGCTGCTGCGTGAAGCCGGCTACAAGGGCGAGCCGATCACCTACCGCACGATGCCGAACTACTACACCGGCGCGCTCGACGCCGCGCAGATCATCGTCGAGATGTGGAAGGCGGTCGGCATCGATGCGCGCCTCCAGGTGGTCGAGAACTTCGCCCAGATGCAGGGCACCGGTCAGCAGGTCGGCAACACCTCGAACTCGACCCGCTTCCCGGATCCGCTCGGCGCGCTCTGGCCGAGCTGGGGCCCGGCCTCGGCCTTCCAGACGACCAAGGCCTTCGCCGAGGCGGATGCGGCCCCCTTCAACACCGCCGGTCGGGCCCTGCTCGGCGAGACCGACCCCGCCAGGCGCAAGGCGCTTTTCGCCCAGATGCTCGACGCCTATGAGGACGCCTGCCCCGGCACGATCCTGTATCAGCCGCTGGAGACCTATGGCGTGAAGAAGAAGGTCAGGTGGACGCCCTACAGCTTCTTCTTCATGGACCTGCGCGCCGACAATCTGAGCTTCGCCTGAGATGACCACAACCCAAGGCGCCGACCGCCCGCTTCGCGTCGTCCAGGTTTCGGACACGCATCTGTCGGAAACCCATGCCTATTTCATCGACAACTTCGATGTCTTCGTCGACGAGATGCAGGCGCTGCAGCCGGATCTGATCGTCCATACCGGCGACATCTCGTTCAACGGTCCGGTGAGGCCGGCCGATCTCGCCTTCGCCAAGGCGCAGCTCGACCGCCTGCCGGCGCCCGTGCTGACGCTGGCGGGCAACCACGACATCGGCGAGGCTCCGCCCTTCTCGCGGCTCGACCAGCCGATCGATGCGGCGCGCATGGAAGCCTGGACGACGACGGTCGGCCCGATGTGGTGGAGCCACGATCTCGGCCACTGGCGTCTGATCGGTCTCGACAGCGCCCTGATGGCGTCGGGACTGGCGGAGGAGGCGGCCCAGCTCGCGTTCCTGCGCGATCAGCTCGCCTCGCGCGGGCCGCGCCAGGCCATGGTCTTCATGCATATGCCGCCCTTCGAGACGGACGCGAAGGACGAGCGCCCGACCACCTCCTGCGTGCCTCATCCGGCGCGGCGGGCCCTGCTCGAGACCTGTCGCGATGCCGGCGTCAAGGTGATCGCCTGCGGGCATCTGCACGTCTATCGCCGTCTCCGCTATCAGGGCATGGGCATCGTCTGGGCGCCGCCGACGGCGATGGTCCATTTCGAGCGCCAATGGCGGAAATGGCGGCGCTGGTCGCGGCCGGGCTATCTGGTCTGGACGCTGGACGGCGGCAAGATCCGCCATGACCTGGTCGAGCCGCGCCTGATGATCGCGCAGGACACCACGCGCTGGACCGATGTCGGCGGCACCACCACCAACATGCCGCCGCGTCCCCTGCGCCGGCACCGCGCAGAGCCGGCGTGAGCGGTCCAGCTGCGGGCGTCGCCATGCCGCGACCCTGACCGCGGCAGTCGGGGAGACACTCCGGCGGACGCTGCTGGCGATGCAACGACGGCCCGGCGTTGGCCGCTTCCCGCCCTCCGCGTGCGCTGAATTGTAGCCGGCAAATCAAGATCGCCGAAACGCGCGACACCCCTCCGATTTTCGCATGAGGCTGTCATCGGGACGTCACCGCCGGGTGGCTTGTTCGCGGCCGAGGCAGCGACGCCTGCCCGCCGGCCTGTCGCCCAGACCGCGATCCGATTTCCCGTCTTCCGGACTCCCCCCTCATGTCTTCGCATCAAGCTCTGCCTGTCCTCGGCGCCGCGCTTCCGCTCGCGGGCCTGCGACTTCACCGTGACTGGATCCTCGACAAGCAGCGTGACGTGGAGGTGCAGGACTTCTTCCTCGCCGACGTCCTGAACGGCGACTGGAAGCCGCTGGCGGACGATGTCCTGAAGGCGCTCGACGGCCATACCGGTCGCCTCGGCATCCACGGCCCGTTCTGGGGCTTCAACATCGCCTCGAAGGACCCCGATGTGCGGGCCATCGTCCACAAGCGCATGCATCAGGGCCTCGACGTCTGCGCCCATCTCGGCGCGACGCAGATGGTGATCCACTCGCCCTACACGACCTGGGACTACAACAATCTCGACGATCATCAGGATGCGCGCCGGCTGACGGTCGAACTGACCCATGCCGCGATCGGCGACGCCGTCCGCCGTGCGGCCGACATGGGCGTCGTGCTCGTCATCGAGAACATCGAGGACAAGGACGCCCATATCCGCGTCGATCTCGCCCGCTCCTTCGACAGCGAGTTCGTCCGCGTCTCGATCGACACCGGACACGCCAATTATGCCCATGGCTCGACCGGCGGTCCGCCGGTCGACTATTTCGTGCATGCCGCGGGTGACATGCTCCACCACGTCCATCTCCAGGACACCGACGGCTATGCCGACCGCCACTGGAACCCGGGCGAGGGCAACATCCGATGGAACGCCGTCTTCCGCGCGTTGCGGGGCCTGAGCAGCAACCCGCGCCTGATCCTCGAAGTCCGCAACAAGGAAACCGTCCGGGCCGGCGCCGATCACCTGATCGCGCTGGGCCTGGCGCAGTAACGGTGCAACTACCCCACCGCCCTGTCATCCAGCTGTTGCTCTGGGTGACTAGCGTCCGAGGTCATGGCGGTTCGGACCCAGGCTGAGGTCCCGGCGGGCCCCGTTGGCCCGCAATCGCCCATTTCATCATTGGAGAGACAGTCATGGCCGCTTTCACGCGACGCAAGGCCCTTCAGTTCGGTGCGGCGACGCTCGGTGCGTCCACCCTGCCGCAATTCGCCATCGGCCAGGCGGACAACCGTCCGTCGATCACCATCGCCGTGCAGAAGATCGTCAACTCCAACACGCTCGACGTGCTGCGCGAGCAGTCCAATGTCGGCGAACGCGTCTTCTTCACCTCGCTCTGGGAGCCGCTGATCGGCAAGGACTGGCTCGGCAATCTGATGCCGCGCCCCGGCCTCGCCACGGAATGGCGGCGCATCGACGACCAGACGATCGAGCTCAAGCTGCGCCAGGGCGTGAAGTTCCACAACGGCGACGAGCTGACGGCCGAGGACGTGGTCTTCACGTTTTCCCGTGAGCGCATGTTCGGCAACACCGAGGCCAAGAACCGCTCGACCATCAAGGCCTTCGAGACGATTCCGACGCCGCGTCCCGGCAAGGAACTGCCGGTCGACATCCCGGCCGTGGCCCGCCGGGCCTGGCCCGATCTGCTGCGCGTCGACGCCGTCGACAGGTATACCGTGCGCTTCTACAACGCGACGCCGGACGTGACGCTGGAAGGGCGCCTGGCGCGCTACGGCTCCGACATCATGAGCCGCAAGGGCTGGGAAGACGCCGCCAGCTATCTCGACTGGGCCCGCAAGCCGATCACGACCGGCCCCTACAAGGTGGTCGAGTTCCGGCCGGACAATTCACTCACGCTCGAAGCCCATGACGATTACTGGGGCGGCCGCCCGCCGCTGAAGCGGATCCGCTTCGTCGAGGTTCCGGAAGTGCCGAGCCGCATCGCCGGCCTGCTCTCGGGCCAGTACCAGTTCGCCTGCGACATCCCGCCGGACCAGATCAGCGACATCGAGAAGAACGCCGGCTTCGAGGTGCAGGGCGGCACGATCCTCAATCATCGCCTGACGGTGTTCGACAAGAACCACGCCCAGCTGCAGAACCCGCTGGTGCGGCGCGCCTTCACCCACGCCATCGACCGGCAGGCCATCGTCGACTCGCTCTGGGCGGGCCGGACCAAGGTCCCGGCCGGGCTGCAGTGGGAATACTACGGCGACATGTTCCATGCCGACTGGAAGGTGCCCGAGTACAACCCGAAGCTGGCGGCCGACCTCCTCAAGCAGGCCGGCTACAAGGGCGACCCGATCCCCTACCGCCTGCTGAACAACTACTACACCAACCAGAACGCCACCGCGCAGATCCTCACGGAGATGTGGCGCTCGGTCGGCCTCAACGTGCAGATCAACACGGTCGAGAACTGGTCGCAGATCATGCAGCGCAACGACAGCCGTGCGGTGCGCGACTGGTCGAACTCGGCTCCGTTCAGCGACCCGGTGTCGTCGATCGTCAACCAGCATGGGCCCAACGGCCAGCAGCAGCAGATCGGCGAGTGGACCAATGCGGAAATGAACCAGCTCTGCGAGGTGCTGGAGACATCGACCGACCGGGCCCGCCGCCGCACCGCCTTCCGCCGCATGCTGGAGATCTGCGAGCGCGAGGACCCCGCCTATACGGTGCTGCACCAGAACGCGACCTTCACCGCCAAGCCCAAGGCGCTGCAGTGGAAGGCGTCGCCGGCCTTCGCCATGGACTTCCGGCCCGGCAATTATGTTTGAGGCGGGCCGGCAGATGGCCTCCACGCGTCTCACCCTGTCGGGCCTGACGGTCCGCTTCGATGGCGTGACCGTCCTGCACGGCGTCGATCTGTCGATCGGCAAGGGCGAGGCGCTCGGCCTCGTCGGCGAGTCGGGATCGGGCAAGTCCGTGACCTGGCTCGCGGCGCTGGGCCTGTTGCCCGGCAAGGCGCGGGTGTCCGGCAGCGCCAGGCTCGACGATCTCGAACTGGTGGGCGCGAGCCCCGCTGCGCTCGACAAGGTGCGCGGCGGCCGCGTCGCGATGATCTTCCAGGACCCGACCAGCGCGCTCAACCCGGTGCTCAAGGTCGGCACGCAGATCGGCGAGGCCTTGTCCCTGCACCGCGGGCTGTCCGGTCGCGCGATCAGGGCCGAGGCCAAGAGGCTGTTCGATCTCGTCGGGATTCCCGATGCGGAACGGCGCCTCTCCGCCTATCCGCATGAGTTTTCCGGCGGGCAGAACCAGCGCGTCATGATCGCGATGGCGCTGGCCGGGGCGCCCGACATCCTCGTCGCCGACGAGCCGACCACGGCGCTGGACGTGACCATCCAGGCGCAGATTCTCGACCTGATCAACACGGTGCGGCGCGAGATGGGAATGGCGCTGGTGCTGATCAGCCACGATCTCGGCGTCATCGCCGAGACCTGCGACCGGGTCGCGGTGATGTATGCCGGCCGGATCGTCGAGGAGGCGCCGGCGGCCGACCTGTTCGACGCGCCCCGTCACCCCTACGCACAGGGGCTTTTGAACTCCCTGCCGCCGCTCGGCGGGCCGCGCCGCAAGCTCGTCTCCATTCCGGGCGTGGTGCCGGATCCCCGGGCGCTTCCCAAGGGCTGCGCCTTCGCGCCGCGCTGCACGCAAGCGGCCGAGATCTGCCGGGAGGTGGTGCCCGCCTTGCGCCACGCCGGGACCGGCCGGCGCGTGGCCTGCGTGTTCGAGCCGGAGGTTCGCGCATCCGTCGATGAGCGCGAGCTCGAACTGGCATGAGCGACGCCCTGCTCACCGCCACGGATCTGTCGCGGACCTATGGTTCGCGGCGGGGCCTGTTCGGCGCCGTCACCCAGGTTCGCGCGGTCAACCGCGTCAGCTTCAGCCTCGCCGCCGGCGAGACGCTCGGCATCGTCGGCGAGTCCGGCTCCGGCAAGTCCACCATGGGCCGCATGGCGCTCGGGCTCGAGGCCCCGGATGAGGGGGAGGTGCGCTTTGCCGGGCAGCCGATGCCGGCTTCGGGTTCCTCCGCATGGCGGGCACAGCGCGCGCGCATGCAGATGATCTATCAGGACCCGCTCGGCGCGCTCGACCGCCGCCTGCCGGTCGTCGTCCAGGTGCAGGAGCCGCTCGACATCCACCGCATCGGCGAGGCTGCGCAGCGCACCGGTCTGGCGCGGGAGATGCTCGCCCGCGTCGGGCTGTCCTCCGAGCAGATGACCCGCTACCCGCACGAATTGTCCGGCGGGCAGCGCCAGCGCGTCGTGCTGGCCCGCGCGCTGATGACCCGGCCCGATTTCCTCGTTTGCGACGAGCCCGTCTCGGCTCTCGACGTGTCGATCCAGGCGCAGGTGGTCAACCTGCTGGTCGATCTGCAGGCCGAGTTCGGCCTGGCCATGCTGTTCATAAGCCATGATCTGCGCGTGGTGCGGCAGGTCTCCAACCGCGTGGCCGTGATGTATCTCGGCGATTTCGTCGAGGAGGGCGACGCCGACGATCTCTTCGCCGCACCGCTGCACCCCTATACGCGCGCCCTCGTCTCGGCCGCGCCGGTGACTCGGCGCACGGGCGGCCAGGCACGCATCGTTCTGACGGGCGAGCCGCCGAACCCCGCGAACCGGCCCGGCGGGTGCAGCTTTCATCCCCGCTGCCCCCTGGCGGTCGAGCGCTGCAAGCGCGAGGCCCCCGTGCTGCGCCCGGTCGAACAGGGGTTCTCCCGCCGCGTCGCCTGCCATCTGGTCGAGCCGGCCGGCGCAGCTCTCGGCGAGGCCGCGTGATGCTGCGCTATTTCGCCATCCGGCTCGGACGCGCCCTGATCACCATCGCGCTGGTGGTGACCTTCGCCTTCGTCGTCCTGCGCCTTTCGGGCGATCCGGCCCAGATCATCCTCGGTCCCGAGGCGCCGCCGGAGGCGATCGCCGCCTTCCGCGCCGCCTGGGGCCTCGATGATCCGCTCTGGCTGCAGTATTTCCACTATTTCGGCGCCATCGCCCAGGGCGAACTCGGGCGCTCGATGCGCGACGGCCGCGCCGCGATCGCCCTGGTGACGGAGCGCATTCCGGTGACGCTGGCGCTGACGCTGCCGGCGCTCGCCATCAAGCTGTGCATCGGCATTCCCGCCGGAATCTATGCGGCGCTGCATCGCGGCAGCCTCGCCGACCGGACGGTGATGATGCTCTCGGTGGCGGGCTTCACCATCCCCAGTTTCGTGCTCGGCCTGACGCTCGTGCTGGTCTTCGCGGTCAAGCTGGGCTGGCTGCCCTCGGGCGGGCAGGACAGCTGGCGCCATGCGATCCTGCCCGTGCTGACGCTCGGCATCGGAGGCGGCGCCGTGCTGGCGCGCTTCACCCGCAGCGCGATGCTGGAAGTGCTCGGCCAGTCCTTCATCCGCACGGCCAGTGCCAAGGGCGTGCCCTGGCGCGACGTCATCATCGGCCATGCGCTGCCCAACGCCGCGATCCCGACCGTGACCATCATCGGCTTCATGATCGGCACGCTGATCGCCGGCGCGGTGGTGGTGGAGAGCGTGTTCTCCTGGCCCGGTGTCGGCCGGCTGCTCGTCGTCGCGGTGGCGAACCGCGATCTGGCCGTGGTGCAGTGCATCCTCTTGCTGGTCGCGGCGACGATGGTCACGTCCAACCTCATCGTCGACTTTCTCTACGGCTTCCTCGATCCGCGCCTGCGGCAGACAGTGGGAAAAGCGGCATGAGTGACCAGGCGCTCTCTCCCGCCGCCGCGGGCTTGCCGGCGCGCGGCCGGCGCTGGCCGGGTCAGGACATGCCGCTCGCGGCCAAGATCGCGCTCGTCTGGCTGGTCGCGATGATCGTCATCGCCATCGTCGCGCCGCTGATCAGCCCCTTCGTCTACACCGCGCCGAACCTGCGCAACCGGCTCGTGCCGCCGGGGACGCTGCCCCATATCCTGGGGACCGACGAGCTCGGCCGGGACGTGCTCTCGCGGCTGCTGATCTCGATCCGCATCTCGCTGCTGATCGCCTTCGGAGCCTCGATCATCTCGGCGGTGCTGGGGACGACGCTGGGCTTCCTCGCGGCGTATTTCCGGGGCCTCGTCGAGCAGATCGTGCTCATGCTGGCCGATTTCCAGGCGTCGATGCCCTTCCTGATCCTGGCCCTGTCGGTGCTCGCCTTCTTCGGCAATTCGCTGGCGCTGCTGATCGGCCTGATGGGCCTGTTCGGCTGGGAGCGCTATGCGCGCATCTCGCGCGGGCTGGCCATCTCCGCCAGCGCACAGGGCTACGCCTCGGCCTGCCGGCAACTCGGCGCCTCGCCGATCCGGGTCTATCTGCGCCACATCCTGCCCAACATCGCCTCGACCCTGATCGTCTCGATGACGCTGGTCTTCCCCGAGGTGATCCTGCTCGAAAGCGGGCTGTCCTTCCTCGGGCTCGGCGTGCAGCCGCCGATGACGAGCCTCGGCAACATGGTCGGCTATGGTCGCGAATACATCACGCGCGCGCCCTGGATCATGCTCGCGCCGGCGCTGACCATCGTGTTCACGACGCTGGCCGTCTCCGTGCTAGGGGACTGGCTGCGCGACAAGCTCGATCCAACCCTGAGATAACATCATGCAAAAAGCGTCACGGGTCGTCGTCGTCGTGTTCGATGGGCTGCGGCCCGACATGGTGACGCCGGAGCGCATGCCGAACCTCGCGGCTTTCGCCGGCGAAGGCACCTGGTTCCGGGAGGCACGCTCGGTGTTCCCGTCGATGACGCGGGTGGCGACGTCCTCGATCTCGACCGGGGCGCCGCCGGCGCTGCACGGCATCGTCGGCAACAGCTTCTACGCCCCCGAGATCACCCGCGATTTCGTGCTCGACACGTCGCTCGCGGCCGACATCGCCCTGGCCGAGGCCCGTCTCGACGGGCCTTTGATCGCCGTGGAAACGCTCGGCGACCGGCTGGCCGCAGAGGGCAAGCGCTTCGCCGTGGTTCATTCCGGCTCGGCCGGCTCGACCTATGCCATCAACCCGCGCGCGGCCGCCCATGGCCACTGGACCTTCTCCGTGATGGGCGGCGAGGCCACGCGCACGCCCCATGCCGTCGAGGAGGTGGTGGAGCGATTCGGGCCGTTGCCGCCGCGCACCCTCCCGCGCTTCGAGGAGACGGACTACGTCACGCGCGTCTTCGTCGAACATGTGCTGGGCGAGATGGATCCGGACCTGGCGCTGATCTGGTTCAACGAGCCCGACACGTCCTTCCACTACAAGTTCCTGGCCTCCGACGAGACGGACGCCGTCATCACGGCCGTGGATGCGGCTTTCGGGCGCATCCGGGCGGCCATCGCAGCCCGGCCGGACGCCGAGGACATCGCCATCATCGTCGCCTCCGACCACGGCCAGATCTCGAGTTCGGCGGTGGCCGACATCGCCGGCCTGCTCAGTGAGGCCGGCCACAAGGCGGCCCGCGCCTCGGCCCGGGCGATCGATGGTGCCGCCGTGACGGTGACGGGGGGCAACATGGGCGAGATCCGGATGGTCTACGGCGACATGGATCGTCGCGACCAGATCGCGCGCTGGCTGATGCAGCGCGACGAGATCGGCATGGTGTTCACCCCATCGGACGATCCCGTGCGGGGCGCGGTCGACGGCACCTTCTCGACCACGCTGGTCGGTCTCGACCATGCGCGGCAGCCCGAGCTCGTCTATGTGCTGCGCTCCGACACCGGCCTCGACCCTCATGGCCTGCCGGGGCTGGGCCTGATCACGGGCGGCGTGCCGGTCGGCGGCGGCATGCATGGCGGACTCAACCGGCACGAGGTCAACACCGTGCTCATTCTGGGTGGTGCGGCGCAGGGCGGCGCCCCCGGCCAGACGGCAGTTCCCGCGGGCATCGTCGACATCGCGCCGACGGTCCTCGATCTGCTCGGTCTGCCGGTGCCGGCAGGCATGCGCGGCGCCAGCCTCATGCAGGACGAGGTTCGCCGCCGCGCCTGCGACATCGAAACCGTCGAGATCGGCGCGGGGGCATTCCGGCAGCGGTTCAGCCTGATGCGGCGTGGCGCGCACGCATTCCCGGTTCATGGCGGCCGGATCGGCTGAAGCCGCGGGGGCCGCCTCGTCAGAGAATGGGCGAAGGCTGGCTGGGGCGGGAGGATTCGAACCTCCGCATGGCGGTACCAAAAACCGCTGCCTTACCGCTTGGCGACGCCCCAACGCGCCGCGCCTTCTAGAACGCGACGGGGGCGCGCGCAACCGGCCAGATCGTCGCGAGAGACCCTCTTCACTGGGCTGCGACGGTGGCGCGACACCCGCGCGAGTGACGGCGCGGGGAGGGCCCGCGGATAATTCGTCACGCAAGGCCGCCGCGCCTGTTGCGCCGCGCCGCGGCGCTGGCTATAAGCCCGCCACCAGTTGATCGGAGTGTGGCTCAGCCTGGTAGAGCACCTCGTTCGGGACGAGGGGGTCGCAGGTTCAAATCCTGCCACTCCGACCAAAATTTCCCGGGACATCGCAAGACGTTCGGAGACAGGCCCTCACGGGCCTTTTTCTTTGGCGCCGGCCCGGGCGGTCGTCAGCGCCCGTCCGGCGTCATCGCCATGACGCGGTCGAAGCCGCGGTCCCGCGTGAAGAGACAGCGCAGCGTCTTGAGGCCCTCACCGCCCTTGTCGATGGTGCCATCGATCTGAAAGCCGCCCTCGGCCGAGGGCCCGACGCGTGACGCGAGCGCGATCCGGCGCGGGGCGACGCCGTACATCGGCGCCGCCTCCGCCCGGCAGCGGTCGCGGAGCACCGCGTCCGAGAGCCCGGCACGGGTCCCGCCCCGTCGGCCGGTGATCTCGACCGACAGCGTGTGGCGGCAGGTCTCGCTGCGGCGGGCCGCATTCCTCATCAAAGAGATTTGCGCGCGATAGGTCCCGGCCCGCGTCGCCGTCTGCCCGAATGCGTTGCCGGCGACCGCGCCGATATGGACCGCCTCGTCGGCGCCCGGTGCGTAGACATTGACGGTGCAGGAGCGGTTCGACGGCGTGAACAGCAGCTGCAGCGTCTGCCCGGCGGCCGTCTCGAAGGTGTAGTTGATTCCCTGTTGCCCCCGGACCGTCCCTTGACGGTCGCCGCGGTCGTGGCCGGCTTGAACCGGACCGGCGCGGTCCGATCCTGGGCGAAGGCCGACGGGCCGGACGCCATGGCGAGGGTCGTCATGGCGATGACGAGGCGCGCGATCATGATCTTCCCCGGTGAGGTCAGCTGCCCGGATCCTCGCTGTCGACGGCCGGGGCGGCAAGAGAGGGCGCGGCCCGGTGATGGTCATTTGCCCGCGGAGCCTCTAAAAAAGCCCGACAGCATCACGGACACCATTCATGAAGCGCGCTTTCCAGCTCCTCGGCATCCTCGGCCTCGCGACCCTGCTCGCGGGCTGCGACAAATGCGGCAATCTCGGCCCCTTCTTCACCGGGCCGGACCACAAGGTCTGCACGGGTTCGACCCCGCAGGGCTGAACGTCTCCCACCGAATCAGGCGGGCAGGACATCAGGCCCATATGAGAAAGGCCGGGCTTGCGCCCGGCCTCGATCGTCTCGTCTGTGCGAAGCGCTCAGCCGCGGCGCTGCAGGGCCGACCAGCCGGCGCGGGCGAGGCAGGCGACCAGCGCCAGCTTGAGCAGATCGCCCAGGATGAAGGGCTGCACGCCGAAGGCGAAGGCCTTGGCGAAGCCGATCCCGGTGGTGCCGGAGGCCATCTGGGCGCCCAGCGCCAGCCAGCCGAAGCCCAGCGCCATCATCACGACCTCCGCGACGACGAGGCCGCCGACGAGGCGCGGCAGCGAGGCGCCGCGAACGGCGGCCCAGCCGGCGATGGCCGCGGCGGCGACGAAGCCCGCCAGGAAGCCGCCCGTCGGGCCGACGAGGTAGAGCGGGCCGGCGGCGACCGGGGGCGTGTTGGTGAAGACAGGCAGGCCGGCGAGGCCATAGGCGATGTAGAGCGCGACGGTCGCGGCGCCGAGCCGCGAGCCGTAGGCCGCGCCGAGGCCGAAGACGACCAGCGTCTGCAGCGTCATCGGCACCGGCCAGAACGGCACCTTGATCTTGGCGGCCAGCACGAGCAGCAGGCTGCCGGCGACGGCGAGCGCGATGTTGCGCAGGAGCGCGGCGCGCGGGCCGGAGACGGCGGGAAGGGCCGCATGGGCCAGCGTCGGAGCCTGGAGGGGAAGCATCTGCGCCATGGGCGTGTCGTCCTGTCTGCGAAGGCCGCGCTGCGCGGCCGGCTTTTCCGTCTATAGAAAATGCGGCAAAGCCCCACAAGCCGCGCGGCCCGCGCAGGCTTGCCCGGCGGCCCTGCGGAAACAGGCATGAGCGACGAGATCGAATTCGACCGCAGCGCGACGGCTCCACCCGGCGAGGTGGTGCAACTCTCGCCGCTGGTGCGGCGGCTGATCGCCGGCAATGGCGGTCCGATGACCTTCACCGGCACCTGCAGCTACATCGTCGGGCAGGGCAACGTCGCGATCATCGATCCGGGGCCGGATGACGCGGCGCATCTGGCGGGGCTGCTGGCGGCGGTGTCCGGCGAGACGGTGAGCCATATCGTCGTGACGCACACCCATCGCGACCACTCGCCCGGTGCGCGGGCCCTGAAGGCGGCGACGGGGGCGGAGATCGTCGGCTGCGGGCCGCATCGTCCCTTCCGCGAGCTGGCCGCGGGCGAAGCGACCCGCGTCGACGCGGCCGCGGATTCCGAGCACGCGCCGGACCGGCCGATGGCGGAGGGCGACGCGGTGACGGGGCCGGGCTGGAGCCTCCTGGCGATCGAGACGCCGGGCCACACAGCCAACCATCTCGCCTTCGCGCTGCCCGAGGAGGCGACGCTGTTCTCCGGCGACCATGTCATGGCCTGGTCGACCACCATCGTCGCCCCGCCGGACGGCTCGATGGCGGCCTACATGGCCTCGGTCGAGAAGCTGCGCGGGATGGAGCATGCCCTTTACCGGCCGGGCCATGGCGGGCCGGTGACCGAACCGCAGCGTTTCCTGCGCGGGCTGGTGCAGCACCGCCGGCAGCGCGAGGCCGCGATCCTCGGCCGTCTGCGGGCCGGGGACGAGCGGATCGCGGAAATGGTCCCGCCGATCTATCAGGGGCTGCCGCCGGCGCTTCACGGGGCGGCGGCCCTCTCGGTGCTGGCGCAGCTCGAGGATCTCGTGCTCCGCGGGATCGTCATCTGCGACGAGATCGTTCCGGGGCTCGGGAGTCGGTACCGTCCGGCCTGAGCCTCAGCGCGCTTCGAGCAGCAGTTCGACCTCGTCGGCGAAGGCCGCGATCCGGGCGGCGTTGATGCCGAGGTCATGAGGGCCGAGGCGGGAGGCCGAGCGGATGTCGATGCGGCTGCCATCGGCGCGCGGGCGGATGCGGATGGTGATGTCCTCGGCCGTCCGCAGCAGGCGCGCGCGCGCCACGGCCTCGATGCGCCCGGCGCCGCTGCGCCCGCCGGGGCGCGTCGCCTCCAGCACCTGCCAGCCGCGGGCGATGGCGGCGCGGCGGGCGATGTCGAAGGCCGTCTCCGCGGGAACCTCGAGCACGATCGGCACCGTCTTGGGATAGGCCCGGCGCTGCAGCCGGCGGCGCTCGGCGGGAACGTCCGGCGGCACCTGCCCGGCGCGGGCGTCGAGGGCCGCGCGCGAGCGGCTGAAGGCGGGGGGATCGTCGATGTCGGTCGAGATGTCGGTCAGCGCCGGCAGGGTGACGAGCTTGAAGACGACATAGGCGGCCGGCACCAGCATCAGGACGCCCATCAGGAAGGCACCGGCGGCCATGCCGACACCGCGATGGCCGGTCTGCCAGATCCGCGCGAAGGCCAGCACCGATAGCAGCAGGGCGAGCAGGGCGAGGCCGTAGGCCGCCGCCACGGGCGCGAGGCCTTCCAGCGTCGGTTCGCCGCTGCGAAAGACGAGCAGGGCCAGCAGCAGCACCGCCAGCGCGAACCAGGCCAGCCGCCGGCTCCAGAGCGCGGCACGCGAGACGGGTTCCTCGAAGACGAGACGGCGGTGCATGGGCCATCGATGACGCGACGACGCCACGGACGCAAGGCGCCATCGTCCTGCCGCCACGACCATCTCGCCTGCGCCCGCGAGATGGTTTAGGCGTGATCGATCGTGACGAAGGACCAGGCCGTGCCGGATTCGAAGACAGCGCCGCGTGCCGATGCCACCGAACCGGACCGCGTCTGGTTCCGGTTCATGCGGCTGCATCAACGGATGCTGGGGCAGATGACGGGGCGCATCCGCGCGCTCGGCCTGTCGATTCCGCAGTTCGACCTGCTGTCGACGCTGACAGAGCGCGAGGGCATCAGCCAGAACGAGCTGGCGGAGCGTCTCTACGTCACCAAAGGCAATGTCTCGGGGCTGGTCGACCGGCTGGTGCAGGCGGGCCTCGTCGAGCGGCGCGCCATCGCCGGGGACCGGCGCTCCTATGCCATGCATCTGACGGCGGAAGGCCGGCGGCTGGCCGAGGCCGGCATCAGGGCGCAGCGCGACTTCGTGGCGCAGACGCTCGGCAAGCTGCCGGAGCGGGATCTGGCGGAGCTCGATCGCCTCGTGCTGGCCTGGCGCGATCTGGCCAGGGGCGTCGACGAGGCCTGAGCGCCGGTTGCCTCAGGCGCCGACGGCCTGGACCTTTTCCAGCGTCTTGCGGCCGCCGGGGAGGTCACGCATCACGAGGCGCTCATCCGCGCCGATTTCGCCCAGTGCAATCTCGCCCTGCGCCATGATCGCGGTCGCGACCTTGTTGACGAAGACGATCACCGGGCGGTCGCCCGCCGCAGCCCAGCGCTTGAGCTGGCCGAGATAGGGATCCTTCCGCCAGGCCTGCGCGGCGCCGGGATCGACCTGGACGAAGAGCCAGCGCGTCACCGGGTCCATCGTCAGCACGAAGCGGGCGCGGTCCGGCTTCCACTCCGGTCCGAGGAAATCCTGCGTCATCCAGAGGCAGAAGAAGGCGCGGCAATGCTGCGGCCGCGTCTCGTGGATGCCGCAGCCGCGGCCCGGCAGGCAGTGGCGGCACCAGGTGCCGGCCCGGCTCTCGACGGCGGGGACCTCATAGACCTTGCAGCACAGCGTGCAGCTGCCGCAGTCCCGGCCCGCGGCGGGCCGGTTCACCATCGCTGCCGGGTCGATCATGCGGCCTCTTCCGAACGCTTACAAACAGGAGGCGACGATGCCGGGGCCGGAGCCGCCTGACAAGTCCGTGCGGGGGCGGGCGGGGCCGCGACGCCCCGCGAAGGATCCGCCCCGCGCGGGCCGGCTCTGCGGCAGAGTCTGCCTCGGGTTGCGATAAATTCGCTCAGCGCTTGCGCGGGCGCCGGTCTATGCTGGCAAAAGACGCCACTCGCATCAGGGGGATCCGCACGATGCTGTCCAACCTCGCCGTCCGCGACATCGAGACTCTCGTCCACCCCTATACGAACCTCGCGGCGCATCGCGAGACGGGTCCGCTCGTGCTCGAGAGCGGCAAGGGCGTCTATGTCTACGACAGCAGCGGCAAGGAGTATCTGGAGGGCATGGCGGGGCTCTGGTGCACCGCGCTCGGCTACTCCAACCAGGAGCTGATCGAGACCGCCTATGAGCAGATGAAGAAGCTGCCCTTCCAGCACATCTTCGGCGGGCGCAGCCACGACCCCGCGATCGAGCTGGCGGAGAAGCTGAAGGAGATCGCGCCCGTGCCGATCTCGAAGGTGTTCTACGGTGCCTCCGGCTCGGACGCGAACGACACCCAGATCAAGATCGTCTGGTACATGAACAATGCGCTCGGCCGGCCGCAGAAGAAGAAGATCATCTCGCGGCTGAAGGGCTATCACGGCGTCACCGTCGCCTCGGCCTCGCTGACGGGCCTGCCGAACAACCATATCGATTTCGACCTGCCGCTGCCCGGCATCCTCCACACCTCCTGCCCGCATCACTACCGCTTCGCCGAGCCCGGCGAGAGCGAGCAGGATTTCTCCTCGCGCATGGCCGCCGAGCTGGAGGAGATGATCCTGCGCGAGGGGCCCGATACCGTCGCCGCCTTCATCGCCGAGCCGGTGATGGGCGCGGGCGGGGCGATCACGCCCCCGGCCGGCTATTTCGAGAAGATCAACGCCGTCCTGGCGAAATACGACGTCCTGTTCATCGCCGACGAGGTCATCACCGGCTTCGGACGGACCGGCAACATGTTCGGCACGACGACCTACGGCTTGGCGGCAGACACGATCTCCTGCGCCAAGCAGATCACCTCGGCCTATTTCCCGCTCAGCGCGGTGATGATGAACGAGCGGGTCTACGAGGTCCTCGTCGACCAGAGCCGCAAGATCGGCACCTTCGGCCACGGCAACACCTATGCCGGCCACCCGGTGGGCTGCGCGGTCGCGGTCAAGACGCTGGAGATCTACCAGCGCGACAAGATCGTCGAGCACGTCCGCAGCGTTTCGCCGACCTTCCTGCGTCGACTGACCAAGCTGGAGGAGCATCCGCTCGTCGGCGAGGCGCGCGGCGTCGGCCTGATCGGCGGCGTCGAACTGGTCCGCGACAAGGCGACCAAGGCCTCCTTCGAGATCAAGAAGGGCGTCGGGCCCAAGTCGGTGCTGTTTGCCCAGCAGGAAGGGCTGATCCTGCGCGCCATGGGCGACCGCGTCGCCTTCTGCCCGCCGCTGATCATGAAGGAGGCGGAAATCGAGGAGATGTTCGATCGCTACGAGCGCGCCCTCGACAAGACGCTGGCCTGGGCCAAGGCGGAAGGGCTGCTCGCGGCCTGATGCGGAGGCGGCACTCTGCCGCAGCGCGCGCGATGCGGGGCGTTCATGATTGTGGCGCAATGTGACGCCGCGACACAAAACGCCGCGAACGCATCACGATCGTGCCGTTTTGGAGTCCCGATCCTGGGCGAGTGTCCGTGTCGGCGGCAAACCCGTCGCCACCACGGACGCCAACCCAACCGGAACCCATGACGACCCCGTCTCAACCCCGCCGCTCGATTCCTGCCCATGCGAGTTTCCACGATGCCCATGCCCGGGAGGCCTATGCATCCTGGTTCAAGCCCATCGCGCTTCCCGCTCTGGCCGCTGGAACAAGGCGTGGCCCGGTTGCGTTGGATCCCCGTGCGAAGGATGCACCATCCCGGCTTGCCGGTGTCCTTCGCCACGGCTTCCACGATTGACCTCCTTGACCCCTTCGAGACCCTCCATGCTTGACCGGCGCAGAGTTCTTCGGACTCTCGCCGGTCTTTTTTTGGCGATGGCCGGGCCGGGAGCCTATGCGGCGGTCTGGGAGCCCGGGCGGCAGAACGTGACCCGCTACCGCTTCATCCCGCGCGGCTGGCCGGAGGGACGGCGGTTGCGGCTGGCGGTCCTTTCCGATCTCCATGCCGGGTCGTTGCATGTGCCGCTCTCGCGGGTGTCCGAACTCGTCGCTGCGACCAATGCGCTGAAGCCCGATCTGACGCTGCTGCTCGGCGATTTCGTTGCCAGCAGAGCGCGCATCGCCTCAGATCCCAGCCTCGCGGATCTGGCAGCCGAACTCGCCCGGCTTCAGGCGCGGGACGGCGTCTTCGCCGTGCTGGGCAATCATGACTGGTGGCATGACGAGCCGACACAGCAGCTTCGACAGGGGCCGACCCAGATCGGCCTCGCGCTTGAGCGCGTCGGCATCCCGGTTCTGGAGAACAAGGCCGTCAGGCTCGACACGGCAGGCGGGCCGCTCTGGCTGGCGGGGCTCGGCGATCAGATCGCCTTCCTGTCGAGGGGGCGCCGTCCGCGCGGTATCGACGATCTCGCCGGCACGATGGCGCAGATCACCGATGACGAGGCGCCGGTGATCATGATGGCCCACGAGCCCGACGTCTTCGCCCGCATGCCCGACCGGGTGACGCTGACGCTCTCGGGCCACACTCATGGCGGGCAGGTGCGGTTTCTGGGCTGGGCGCCGATCGTGCCGTCGCGCTACGGCAACCGATACGCTTACGGCCATGTCCGCGAGGCGGGGCGCGATCTCGTCGTCTCGGGCGGGATCGGCACGAGCCAGCTGCCGATCCGCTTCGGCATTCCCCCCGAGATCGTTCTGATCGAACTCGGCTGAGCGCCGACCGGCGGCGCCCCCCGCTCAGATCAGGTCACGATCACCTTCGTGCCGTTGGGCACGCGGTTGAACAGGTCGATCACGTCGATGTTGCGCATCCGGATGCAGCCGGAAGAGGCGGAGCGGCCGATCGTCTCGGGCTCGTTGGTGCCATGGATGCGGTACAGCGTGTCGCGGCCGTTCTGGTAGAGATAGAGCGCGCGGGCACCGAGCGGGTTGTCCGGGCCGCCTTCCATGCCGCCGGCGCGGGGCGCCAGATGCGGCCAGCGCGCGATCATCTCGGCCGGCGGCGTCCAGCGCGGCCACTCCGCCTTGCGCTGCACGACGGCCTCGCCGGTCCAGCCGAAGGCCTCGTCGCCGGTGGCGACGCCGTAGCGGATCGCCTTCTTGTTCGGCAGCACGTAATAGAGATACTTCTCCCGCGTATCGACGACGATGGTGCCGGGCGGCTGCCCCGTCGGGTCGGCGATCTCGTAGGGCAGATGGGTGAGGTGGTGCTCGAACTTCGGCACCAGGGCGATGTATTCGGCATCCTTCTGCGACAGGGCCGGAGCGTTGACGCTCTTGTACTGGCAGGCTCCCAGAAGGGTCGAGAGCGCCAAGGCAAGGATCGCGGTCTGTTTCATGACGTCCACCAGACGGCCCGAAGACGGTCTTTATGATGAATTCAGGGTTAACGCTTCGTATCCGTCGGCTTCAGCTCGACCTCTGTGCGCCCGCGGATGGTCTAGGGCGCAAACGGACGCGGCGCAATTTGGGTTCCGCTGGGGCGCACCGAATCACGCGTTTCGCACTGCACCGTGGCCATCTTGCCACGTTTTCGTTCTCTGACCGTCCCGAGGGGCCCCGCCTGTGACGACACTCCTGCTGACGCACCCCTCCAGCCTCGCGCATGAGACCCCGATCGGCCATCCCGAGCGCCCCGACAGGCTGCGGGCCGTCGAAGCGGCGCTGGAGACAGAGCGCTTTGCGCCGCTGATTCGCGAGACGGCGCCGCGGGGCACGCTGGAGCAGGTCGGGCTTTGCCATCCGCACGACTTTGTCGAGGCGGTGCTGGCGGCCTCACCCGCACAGGGGCTGGTGCCCTTCGACGCCGACACGACGATGTCGCCCGGCACGCTCGAAGCCGTGCTCCATGGCGTCGGCGGGGCGGTCCAGGCGGTCGACGAGGTGATGACCGGGCGCGTCGCCAACGCCTTCAGCGCCACGCGGCCGCCGGGCCACCATGCCGAGAGCGTCAAGGCGATGGGGTTCTGCTTCTTCAACCAGGCGGCCATCGCCGCCCGCCATGCCCAGCGCGCCCATGGGGCGGAGCGCGTCGCGATCCTCGACTGGGACGTCCACCACGGCAACGGCACGCAGGAGATCTTCTGGGACGATGCCAGCGTCCTCTACGCCTCCAGCCACGAGATGCCGCTCTATCCCGGCACCGGCGCCCTGTCCGAGCGCGGCGCCCATGGCACCATCGTCAATGCCCCGCTGAGCGCCGGCGACGGGTCGGACGCCTTCCGCGAGGCGATGGAGAGTGTGCTGCTGCCGCGCATCGCCGCGTTCTCTCCGGATCTGATCATCATTTCGGCGGGGTTCGATGCTCACTGGCGCGATCCGCTCGCCAATCTCAATCTGAACGAGCCCGATTTCGCCTGGGCGACGCAGAAGCTGTTGGAGATCGCAGACCGTCACTGTGGCGGACGGGTCGTCTCGGTGCTGGAGGGCGGCTACGATCTGGAGGGTCTCGCCCGTTCCGCCGCCGCGCATGTGATGGCGCTGATGCGCGGTTGACGCAGCGTCGCTGCCGCCCGAGAACGGTGTTCATCATGGGTTCAGAGGTGGGCGGGCAGGAAGGGGCATGCTAGTGCGGGGCCGCGTTGCGGCACTTGCCCGGCCGGGGGAATCGACTGGGAAGACCGCGCCGTGTCGCGCGTTTTCCGGCAGAACACGAGGTGCGCGAGGGCTGCGTCGGATCGAGGAGGGCGCCGGGGGTGCCGCTTCGTGAAACGGCGCGCACGGCGCAACAGGGCGCGATGAACGACATGACCATCCTGTCGGGAACGACCGACCAGGCGAGCCCGACCATCGTTGCCATGATGGCGGGCGAAAAGCGTCCCGATCTGCTGCGCGACGAGGTGCTCGGCGAAATCCTCGCCGCCACGGTCGCGGCGCGTGGGGCCCATCCAGCGCTCGTCGATGGCCGTCGTCGGCTGAGCTATGACGACGTCTGGGCGCAGGCGGGCCGGCAGGCGCGCGGGCTCGTCCTGCAGGGGGTGGGGCCGGGCGATCTCGTCGGCCTGTGGATGCCGCGCGGCATCGACCTGCTGATCGCCCAGATCGCGATCACCCGTGCGGGGGCGGCGTGGGTCCCCTTCGACGCCGAGGCGCCGGTCGAGCGCATCGCGGTCTGCCTCGCGGATGCGCAGGCCAAGGGCATCGTCACCTGCGAGGCCTGGACCGGTCGTGCCGCCGCCACCGGGCGCAGCGTCTGGACGCCGGAGGCGCTCGCGCGGGGCGATGACGGCCACGCCATGCCCGCCCGGGCACCGGGGCTGACGCGCGAGCATCCGGCCTATCTGATCTACACCTCCGGCTCGACGGGAACGCCGAAGGCGATCGTCATCAGCCACCGCAACATCTGCCACTTTCTGCGCTCCGGGAACGCGCTCTACGGCATCGGCGCCGACGATGTCGTCTTCCAGGGCGCCTCGGTCGCCTTCGACCTGTCGATGGAGGAGATCTGGACGCCCTATCTGGCCGGCGCGACGCTGTTCGTCGCCTCGCCGGAGATGATGGGCGACGCCGAGAAGCTGCCGGCGATCCTGAGCGAGGCGGGCGTCACCGTGATCGACACGGTGCCGACGCTGCTCGGCATCCTGCCCGCCGACGTGCCCTCGCTGAAGCTGATCCTGCTCGGCGGCGAGGCGCTGCCGCCGGCGACGGTGCAGAAATGGTCGAAACCCGGTCGGCGTATCCTGAACACCTATGGTCCGACAGAGGCAACCGTGGTGGCGACCGCGGCCGAAGTCCGGCCCGGAGAGACCGTCACCATCGGCCGGCCGATCGCCAACTACACCGCCTATGTCGTCAACGAGGCGATGGCGCTGGTCGGCCCCGGCGAGCAGGGCGAGCTGCTGATCGGCGGTCCGGGCGTGGCGCGCGGTTATCACGGCCGGCCCGAGCTCTCCGCCGAGAAGTTCATCGCCAATCCGTTCGGCCAGCCCTTCGGCCCCGAGGACCCGGTGCTCTATCGCTCGGGCGACGCGGTCAGCGTGGACGAGGCCGGCAACATCGTTTTCCACGGGCGCATCGACGACCAGATCAAGATCCGCGGCTTCCGCGTCGAGCTCGGGGAGATCGAGTCGAAGCTGGCCGAGGAGCCCGGAGTCAACCAGGCGGCCGTGGTGATGCGGACGGACGACGAGATCGAGCGTCTCGTCGCCTTCGTCGTGGCCGAACCCGGCGTGGCGGTCGACGGCGCAGTGCTGCGCGCGGCGCTGCGTGACAAGCTGCCGCCCTACATGGTGCCGGCACATTTCGAGGCGGTGGGCTCGCTGCCGCGCATGGTCTCCGGCAAGGTCGACCGGCGGATGCTGAAGGCCGCCCCGCTGACGGCGCCGAGCGCCCAGGGCGAGCAGGAGCCGCCGCGCAACGCTACGGAAGCGGCGCTCCTCGATGCCGCCAAGCGCGTGCTGGGGGCGTCGAGCCTGCCGCTGGAGGCCGACTTCTTCGTCGATCTGGGCGGGCATTCCCTGCTGGCTGCGCGCTTTATCTCGATCGTGCGCGAGAACCCGGTCTATGCCGGCATCACGCTGCAGGACGTCTATGGCGCCCGCACCCTGCGGGGGATGGCGGCGCTGCTCGACGGGCGCGGCATCGCCGAGGCGCAGGACCTCTCCTTCACCCCGCCGCCCTTCCTGCGGCGCTTCCTGTGCGGGCTGGCACAGGCTGCGGCGCTGCCGGTGATCATCGGCCTCTCGACCGCGCAATGGCTCGGCATCTTCGTCACCTACATGCTGCTTTCGGGCGAGGATCTGCCGCTGATCGGCCAGATCTTCGCGCTGCTCGGCGTCTACGTCGCCATCACGATCGTCACCGGCCTCATCGCCATCGCGCTGAAATGGATCGTGCTCGGGCGGACCAAGCCAGGCATCTATCCGCTGTGGGGCGTCTATTATTTCCGCTGGTGGTTCGCGGCGCGGGTCGCCGGGCTCGTCCACATCAAGTGGCTGCAGGGCTCGCCGGTGATGCGGGTCTACTGGCGTCTGCTGGGTGCCAAGGTCGGGCGCGACGTCATCATCTCCGATTACGAGGCCGGTGCGGTCGACCTGATCGAAATCGGTGACGGCACCAGCTTCGGTTCCAAGACGACCTTCGCCAATGGCGAGGCGATCGGCGACAAGCTGATCATCGGGCGGATCAGCATCGGGCGCGATGTCTGCGCCGGCGCCTCCGTCGTCTTCGGGCATGACTGCGTCATCGGCGACCATGCCGAGATCGGCGACCTGACCGCGATCCCGCCGCAGGCGCGAATCGCCGAGGCCGAGATCTGGGACGGCTCGCCCGCCCGCAAGACCGGGATGGTCGATCTCGCGGCCCTGCCGCCGCACGCCGAGGCCGGGCCCGGCCGCCGCGCGGCGATGACCGCCTTCTGCGTGCTGATGCTCGTCGTCGTGCCGCCGATCAGCCTGCTGCCGATCTTCCCGGCCTTCTGGCTGTTCGACCAGATCGACGACTGGATCTCGTCCTGGTCCGAGATCAGCTATCTCTGGTATCTGCCGCTGCTGACCTGGCCGACCGCGATCGGGCTGATCTCCTTCACCGTCTTCCTGATGGCGGGGCTGCGCTGGGCGATCCTGCCGCGGGTGACCTCGGGCTCCTATTCGATCCATTCCGGCTTCTACGCCCGCAAATGGACCGTCTCGCTGGCGACCGAGGTGACGCTCGAGACGCTGTCCTCGCTGTTCGCGACCATCTACATGCGCGCCTGGTATCGGCTGATGGGCGCCCGCATCGGCTCCGGCGCCGAGATCTCGACCAATCTCTCCGGCCGCTTCGACCTGACGGGGATCGGAGCGGGCAACTTCATCGCCGACGAGGTCGTCTTCGGCGACGAGGACATGCGGCGCGGCTATATGCGGCTCGACATGACGCGCACCGGCGAGCAGGTCTTCGTCGGCAACGACGCCGTCGTGCCACCCGGCGCCGTCATCCCGGACCGCGTGCTGATCGGCATCAAGTCGAAGCCGCCGGCCAATGACCGGATGCAGCCGGGCGACACCTGGTTCGGTTCACCGGCGATCCGGCTGCCGACGCGGCAGAAGGTCGATCTCGGGGCGGACTGGACCTACAAGCCCTCGCTGCGCAAGCAGGTGGCGCGCGGCACCTTCGAGGCCCTGCACACCTCCTTCCCGGCAATGCTGTTCATCACCTTCGGGACCATCGCGGTCGATCTGGTGCTGCAGCAGCGCATCAACGAGCAGGACTGGGTCGGGCTGGTGCTGTCGTTCATGGGCGTCGCCGTGCTGATCGCGATCACCCAGGCGCTGATCTGCGCCACGATGAAGTGGCTGATGATGGGCGTCTACAAGCCCGTGATGAAGCCGATGTGGTCGTGGTGGGCGATGCGGACCGAGGCGGTGGCGGTGCTCTACTGGGGCCTGGGCGGCAAGGTGCTGTTCGACCATCTGCGCGGCACGCCCTTCCTGCCCTGGTTCCTGACACTGTTCGGCGCGAAGTACGGCAAGGGCGTCTGGCTCGACTCGACCGACATCACCGAATTCGACTGCATCGATGTCGGCGACTTCTGCACGGTCAACGCCCACTCCGCCCTGCAGACCCATCTCTACGAGGACCGGGTGATGAAGGTCGGCCGGGTGAAGCTCGGCAAAGGCGTCTGCGTCGGGGCCGGCGCGACGGTGCTCTACGACACCCATGTCGGCGATTATGCCCAGGTCGGGCTGCTGACCGTCATCATGAAGGGCGAGAACCTGCCGGCGCACACGCGCTGGGAGGGAGCGCCGGCGGTGCCGGCGCAGCAACACTGACGCACGTTTGATTTCAGCAGGTTGCGCTGGATCGCCGCATCAAGTGAATATGCCCTCGGGCGATTTTCGCGCCGGAGGGTATGATGAAGGCGCCTGTGCTCACTGGATTTGCTTTGCTGGCAATTGTCTCGGGCGGCTGCAATACGGTCGAACGTCGCCAAACGAAGATGAACACATCGGTCATGGCCGCCAATATGGCGATGTACACGCAGGGCTCCTGTTGGGCTTGGGAAACGCCTGAGGTTTCCGTCGTCACGCCACCATCGCATGGGCGCGTAACCCACGCGCTGGTCAAAGGGCAGATCCGAGAGCCAGGCTCGAAGTGTCACGGCCAGCCGGTCGAAGCTCGTGTGACGACTTACACACCGAACCCCGGATTCCGCGGTCAGGACAAATTCTCGCTGAACTATCAGGGCATTTGGAATGATGCCGGTGCGCGCGTGTCGATGGGGAAAGACATCATCATCGACGTCCAGTAACGCTTCCCAGCATGGCGCGAACATCAGGACGCAGCCAAGTCTGTCGTGGAGCGCGCCAGAGCGCTTCGCTGAACGCGGCGCAAGCGGTTTCGCCCGTCGACGCATAGGCATGGGCCATGGGTTTCGCAGCCATGCAATCCAGCATAAAGAACGCGCCATCACCGCGTCAGGCTCCTTCATGTCCCACAACAGCTTCGGCCATCTCTTCCGCGTCACGACCTTCGGCGAGAGCCATGGGCCGGCCATCGGCTGCGTGGTCGATGGCTGCCCGCCGCTGATCCCGCTGAGCGAGGCCGACATCCAGGGCGATCTCGACCGGCGCAGGCCGGGCCAGTCGCGCTTCACCACGCAGCGCCAGGAGCCTGATCAGGTCCGCATCGTCTCGGGCGTCTTCGCGCGGGAGAGCGACGGCGTGCAGGTCACGACCGGCACCTCGATCGGGCTGATGATCGACAATGTCGACCAGCGCTCTAAGGACTATTCCGAGATCAAGGACAAGTACCGGCCGGGACACGCCGATTTCACCTATGACGTGAAATACGGCATCCGGGATTATCGCGGCGGCGGGCGGTCCTCGGCGCGCGAGACGGCGATGCGGGTGGCGGCGGGCGCGATCGCGCGCCGGGTCGTGCCGGGTCTGATCGTGCGCGGGGCTTTGGTCCAGATGGGGCCGCACAAGATCGACCGCGCCAACTGGGACTGGGAGGAGGTCGGCCGCAATCCCTTCTTCTGCCCGGACGCCAAGGCCGCTGCCTTCTTCGAGGGCTATCTCGACGGCGTGCGGAAGTCCGGATCGTCGACAGGCGCGGTTCTCGAGATCGTCGCGGAAGGCGTCCCCGCGGGGCTGGGCGCGCCGATCTATGGCAAGCTCGACGCCGAGATCGCGGCCGCGCTGATGAGCATCAACGCCGTCAAGGGCGTCGAGATCGGTGACGGTTTCGACGCGGCCGCACTTTCCGGCGAGGAGAACGCCGACGAGATGCGCGCCGGCAATGACGGGCGGCCGCTGTTTCTCTCCAACCATGCCGGCGGCATCCTCGGCGGCATCTCGACCGGGCAGCCGATCGTGGCGCGCTTCGCGGTGAAGCCGACCTCGTCCATCCTCGCGACGCGCGCGACGGTGACACGGACCGGCGGCGAGGCCGAGATGTTCACCAAGGGCCGCCATGACCCCTGCGTCGGCATCCGTGCCGTGCCGGTGGGCGAGGCCATGGTCGCCTGCGTCCTGGCCGATCATTTCCTGCGGCATCGGGCGCAGGTCGGCGTGGTCGAGCCGCGCTGGCCGTTCCAGGAGTGAGGCCACGCAGCGCACATCACCGGTGATGGCGCCTTTGCATTTCAGCCATACTGAAATTGCGCGCTTGCTTCATTGCGGATGAAGGTTGCTTGCCTTAGGTTGCTGGGATGAAGCTCGACGCTTGGCTCACGCTTAACAAGGTCGGCCGCAGCGCCTTTGCGCGGCTGGTCGGCCTGTCGCCGGCCAGCGTGACGGCCCTCTGCAACGACCAGAGCGCGTGGATCTCCCGCGAAAGCGCCGAGCGCATCGCCGCCGCCACCGGCGGCGCCGTCACCCCCAATGATTTCCTCGGCCTCGTCAGGCCGCGCGAGGCCGCCATGCCGAACACCATCACCGCCACCCTCGAGGCCTTCGCCCGCGGCGAGATCGTCATCGTCACCGATGACGACGATCGCGAGAACGAGGGCGACCTGATCGTCGCCGCCTCGCTCTGCACGCCGGAGAAGATGGCCTTCATCATCCGCAACACCTGCGGCATCGTCTGCGCGCCGCTGACGGCGGCGGAAGCGCGGCGGCTGCGGCTCGACCCGATGGTGTCCTCGAACGACGCGCCGCTGGGCACGGCCTTCACCGTCACGGTCGACGTCAAGCACGGGCTGACGACGGGCATCTCGGCCGAGCAGCGCTGCAACACGGTGCGGGCGCTGGCGAACGGCAATATGGGCGCAGGCGATTTCGTCCGGCCGGGCCATGTCTTCCCGCTGATCGCCAAGGAGGGCGGGGTGCTGATGCGCTCCGGCCATACCGAGGCGGCGGTCGATCTCTGCAAGCTGGCCGGGCTGCCGCCGGTCGGCGTGATCTGCGAGCTCGCCAATGATGACGGCACGGTGATGAAAGGGCCGCAGATCGTGGCCTTCGCCAAGGCCCACGGGCTGCAGCAGATCACGGTGGCGGATCTGATCGCCTATCGCCAGTCGCGCGAGAAGCTGGTCGAGCGGGTCCATTCTTTCCCGGTCAAGAGCGCCTTCGGCGAAATGACAGGCCATGTCTATGTGACGCCCTTCGACGACACGCAGCATTTCGCCTTCGTGATGGGCAAGATCGGCGAAGGCAAGCGGGTTCCCTCGCGGCTGCACCGGGCCGATGTCGTGGCCGATGTGATCGGCGGGGCGAGCGCGATCCAGTGCGCGCTGCGGGCGTTCGAGCAGGATGGCCGAGGCGTGCTGGTCTACCTCCGCGACGGCTCGGCCGGCGTGCCGATCAAGCCGGTGGAGGAGGGGGCGGATGCGCAACGCACCCAGCAATGGCGCGAGGTCGGCCTCGGCGCGCAGATCCTGCGCGATCTCGGTGTGCGCTCGATCGTGAACCTCGCCTCGTCGCCGCGCTCCTTCGTCGGGCTCAGCGGCTTCGGCATCGAGATCGTGGAGACACGCCCGCTGGCGTGAGGGCGGCTAGACCCAGTCGGCGCGGTTGCCGGTAACGACCAGGATCTTGCCCTGCCAGATCTCGACCATCGAGGCCTTGGCCGGCGGCACGGCCCCGACGAGGGCGAGCACGGCGCGGGCGACGCCGCCATGGCTCACCACCACGGTCTCGCCGGGCAGGGCTTCCAGCACCGGCCGGATGCGTTCGGCGAGCATGGCGTAGCTTTCGCCGCCCGGCGGGACGAAGCTCCATTTGTCGCGCTCGCGCAATTGCGCCTGCTCGCGCTCGGCCTTGCGGATGTCGCGCCAAGTGTAGCCTTCCCAGCTGCCGAAGGTGAGTTCCTTCAGCCGGTCGTCGGTGCGGTAGGCGCCGGCCTCCAGCCCGAGCGTGGCGCGCAGGATGTCCATCGTCTCGCGCGCCCGCTTCATCGGCGAGCCGATATAGTCGAGCGCAGCGAAGCCGGGAGCCAGCGCCCGCAGTCGCTCGGCCGCTTCCGCCGCCTGACGCCGGCCGAGATCGTTCAGCGGAATGTCCTGGCCGCCCTGGAGACGGCCTTCGCGATTCCAGTCGGTCTCGCCGTGGCGGATGAGGATGAGCCGGTGCGGGAGCGTGATCGGGACCATGCCGGGCTTCTGCACCGGGCCGGGCGCGAGGTCAAAGCATCTGCCGGGCGCGGGGCCATGCGTCGCAGCCATGGCGGCGGGCGAGCGTTTCGTTTGGCCTGTCGCAGCCCCCGGTCTATAGGCGGGCCTCCGCTTCTTTCGGACCCCGCTTCATGCCGCCGGCCCTGACATTGCCCGATGGTCGCAGGCTCGTCCTGGACGACCGTCCCCTGCTGATGGGGATCGTCAACATCACGCCCGATTCCTTCTCCGATGGCGGGATGCTGCAGAATGCCGGGCAGGCGATCGCGCATGGTGTCCGGCTGGTGGAGGAGGGCGCGGACATTGTCGATGTCGGCGGGGAATCGACCCGGCCCGGCCATGCGCCGCTCGACGCCGCGACCGAACTCGGACGCGTGCTGCCGGTCATCGCCGGACTGCGCGAGCGGGTCGGCACGCCGCTGTCGATCGACACCTGGAAGGCCGAGGTCGCGGACGCCGCGCTGAAGGCGGGGGCCTCGATCGTCAACGATGTCTGGGGCGCGCAGCGCGACCCGGCCATCGCCGGCGTCGCCGCGCGGCACGGCGCGCCGATCATCCTGATGCACAACCGCGAGACGACCGACCCGGACCTCGACATCCTGTCCGACGTTCTGCGCTACCTTGAACGCTCGATCGCCATCGCGCTGGAGGCGGGCGTTCCACGCGGGCAGATCGTCGTCGACCCCGGCATCGGGCTGTTCGGCAAGACGCCGGAGCAGTCGCTGCGGCTGATCCGTGAACTGGCGAAGCTCGAGAGCCTCGGTTGCCCGATCCTGCTCGGTGCTTCGCGCAAATCGGTGATCGGCGTCGTGACCGGCCAGAGCGTTCCCGCCGAACGCGTCGCCGGCAGCGTCGCGGCCCATCTCTTCGGGGCGACGCAGGGAGCGGCCATCCTCCGCGTCCACGATGTCGCCGCCCACGCCCAGGCCTTCAAGGTCTGGCGCGCCCTGTCCCTGCCTTCGGAGCCAAGCGCGTGAGCGAAACCGGCGTCATCCTGATCGAGAAGCTCGATATCTACGCCTATCACGGCTTCTTTTCCGAGGAGGAGAGGCTCGGGCAGCGTTTCGTGCTCGACCTCGCGCTGGACACCGATCTGCGTCCGTCTTCCGTCAGCGATGCGCTGGCCGACACCGTGAACTACGGCACGGTCGTCGGCGTCGTGACGGAGGTCTTCACCACGCGCCGCTTCAACCTGCTGGAGGCGGCGGCGCGGGCCGTGGCCGAGGCGGTCCTGGAGCGATTTCCGCCCGTCACCCGCGTCGAGGTCACGCTGCGCAAGCCGACCCCGCCGATCCATGCGACGCTGGCGAGCGTCGGCATCAAGCTGAGTTTTCCGCGTGAGGGTTGAGGCCGCGCTCGGCCTCGGCGGCAATCTGGGCGATCCCGTCGCGGCTTTCGCGACGGTGCTGCGGCGGCTCGAGGCGCATGAGGCGGTCTCGCGGGTCAGCCCGTCGAGCGTCTATCGCACCGCGCCCTGGGGCAAGCTCGACCAGCCGGAATTCCTGAACATGGCGGTTCTGGTCGAGACTACACTGTCGGCCCGCGCGCTGCTCGACCTCTGCCTGTCGCTCGAGCGCGAGGGCGGCCGGGAGCGGCGCGAACGCTGGGGGCCGCGCACGCTCGACATCGACATCCTGACCTATGGCGGGCAGACGATCGACGAACCGGGATTGCAGGTGCCGCATCCGCGGATCGCGGAGCGGGCCTTCGTGCTGGCGCCGCTGGTGGAGATCGCGCCGGGGATGATGATCGGGGGACGATCGGTCGCCGACCTGCTCGAAGCGGTCATGGACGAAACCATCCGCCGGGACCCGGCCGCGACGGAGCGGCTTTCGGCTGTTCTCCAAAGCGCGCCGCGCTGATCTCAGTCTTCGAAGGTTTCCCTTAGAACCGCCAGCACGCCGCTCAACACGGCAGGGGGCACTTCACCCAATCGTTTGACGAGGCGCCGCTTGTCGAGCGCGCGGACCTGTTCGGCGAGGACGAGACCGTCCGTGCCCGCGAAGCTGATGGGTACACGGAACCCGGCCGGGCGGCTGGCGGAGGTCATGGGTGCGACGATGACCGTTCTCAGATGATCGTGGATCTCCGGAGGAGACACGATGAGGCAGGGTCGCGTCTTGCGAATCTCGCTGCCAATGGTCGGATCGAGAGTGGCCAGCCAGACTTCGCCGCGCTTTACCATTTCAGGGCGGCGTCATCGTCGTTGGCGAATTCTGGCCAGACGAGTTCGTCGTCGCCCTCGGCTGCCAGCCGCCGGGAGTCATCTGCCCAGCCCGAGCGTGCCGACGTCGATACGGGCTCGATGACGATCCGCCCGCTTTCGACCAGCAGCGTGACGCGGTCTCCCGCCTTGGCGCCGATCGCGGCCAGCATGGGCTTCGGGATGAGGACGCCCGCCGAGTTACCGATTTTCTTGACCGAGCTTTGCATCGCCTGCTCCGAAAGCAAGAGCGATCATAGCGCGCCGACACGTATGTTACTACGGCGTATTAACGCGCATCGCTGCCGCTCTCTCGCGGCGAGACCTGACGCCTCACTCGGCCTTGTCGAGGGTGATGTCCGGCGCCGTCGGCACCTTCATGCCGACGACATGGTAGCCGGCGTCGACATGCAGGATCTCGCCGGTGATGCCGCGCGACATGTCGGACACGAGGAACACGGCGGTCTCGCCGACCTCCTCGATCGTCACGGTGCGGCGGAGCGGCGAGTTGTACTCGTTCCAGCGCAGGATGTAGCGGAAGTCGCCGATGCCGGAGGCTGCGAGCGTCTTGATCGGCCCGGCGGAGATCGCGTTGACGCGAATCTTCGAGGGGCCGAGATCGGCGGCGAGATACTGCACGCTCGACTCCAGCGCGGCCTTCGCCACGCCCATCACGTTGTAATGCGGCATCCACTTCTCGGCGCCGTAATAGGTCAGCGTCAGCATGGCGCCGCCATCGGTCATCAGCTTCTCGGCGCGCTGGGTGACGGCGGTGAAGGAGTAGCAGGAGATCAGCAGCGACTTGGTGAAGTTGGCTTCGGTCGTCTCGACATAGCGGCCGGTCAGCTCGTCCTTGTCGGAGAAGGCGATGCAGTGGACGACGAAGTCGAGCTTGCCCCAGAGCTTCTCGACCTCGGCGAAGACGGCGTCGATCGAGGCCGAATCGGTGACGTCGCAATGGCCGACGACATGGCCGCCCAGCTCCTTGGCCAGCGGCTCGACGCGCTTCTTCAGGGCGTCGCCCTGGTAGGTGAAGGCGAGCTCGGCCCCGGCGTCGGCCGCCGCCTTGGCGATGCCCCAGGCGATCGAGCGGTTGTTGGCGACACCCATGACGAGGCCGCGCTTGCCCTTGAGAAGATTGGCCGTCGGCCGGGCGAGAGCGTTTGATTCAGGCATGGAGGACCCGCGAACTGGAAAAGACGAGGGCGCTTCTTAGAACATGGCAGCGAAAAGGGGAAACCGGATTTGCCCCGCGCGGCACGAAGCCTTACTCCGCCCTTGCCTTCATCAGCGCGGTGAGCTCGGCATCGCTCTCGGGCATTTCGATGTCGATCGAGACGAAGAGGTCGCCGACCGCGTCACCCTCGCCTTTGAGGCCCTTGCCGCGCAGGCGGAAGGAGCGCGTCGTGCCCGTCAGCGGCGGGATCGTCATCTCGACCGCGCCGGTCAGGGTCGGGACATGGACGGGCCCGCCCAGCACGGCGCGCGCCAGCGGCACCGGCACGCGGGTGCGCAGGTCGTCGCCGTCCACGGTGAAGCGCGGATCGGGCTTGACCTTGATGGTCATGAGCACGTCGCCGGTCTGGCCGGAGAACGGGTCGGTCTGGCCGAGGCCCCGCAACCGCATGACCTTGCCGTCGGCGACGCCCTCGGGGATCGTGACCTCGACCTCGCGGCCGCCGGGCAGACGCACGCGCCGCGTCGCGCCCGCAACGGCCTGGGCCAGCGTCACCTCGAGGGTGAAGCTCTGTTCCGGCGGCTTCTGGGCCTCGGGCCGGGCCTTGCCGGCGCGGCGTGCGGCATCGCCGAACAGCGAGCCGAAGATGTCCGACGGGTCGAAACCGGCGCTCGCGCCGCCGCCGGTGCCGAAGGGGTGACCGCCCTGGCCGAAGTTGAACTCGAAGCCACCGGCGCGGCCACCACGGCCGGCGCCCATGCCTTCGAAGCCGGAGAACTTCGGCTTGCCCTCGGCGTCGATTTCGCCGCGGTCGAACTGCTTGCGCTTGGCCTCGTCGCCGAGGATTTCATAGGCGCCGTTGAGCTCGGCGAAGCGATCCTGCGCCTTCGGATCGTCCTGGTTGCGGTCGGGATGCAGATCCTTGGCGCGGCGGCGATAGGCTTTCTTGATGTCGGCCTCGCTGGCCGAGCGGGCGACGCCCAGAATCTGGTACGGGTCGCGCATTCCTGAACCCCATGTGGTACTGCTGACCGCCGCGCCGGAGGCGGGCCGGCGGGTATCCTGATCTCGCAGCCTTATCTGGGAATGGTGTGGCCTGAACGCAACAGCCGGCCGGACAAGTTCGACAGGACCATGCGGTTCAGCCGGTGCCTTTCCAGGGCCCGATGTCCTTGACCGCCCATTCCCCGCCCGAAGGCCGGCACGCCGTACCCTGGAGTTTCGCGGGTTTCGTCTGGGTCTGGACCTGTGCGATGAAGGCGCGGCAGATCTCGTCGGCCCGCAGGAAAGGGCCGCCCACGGGGATGAAGGAGCCCTTCACGCCGCTCTGGGGGTTGTCCCAGGAGACCGCGGCGCCGTTGCCCTGCGGATCGAGAGCCACCGCCATGGCGCCCTCGGCGCGGCGAAGGTCCTCCGGGCCGAGCTCCGACGAGAGCGAGGCGAGGGGGCCGGGCTTGCTGGTGCCGCGTGCCGGCAGGATCGACGAGGTCGTGGCGATCTCGTCTTCCGCCTTGCTCGAAAGGCCGAGGATCGGGAAGGAGACCGAGCAGCCGGCGGTCGCGAGGCCGCTGAGCAGCGCGCCCGCCAGTGCAAGCGCATGCATGGCGCCGCTGCGCCGCACGAGGCTTTGGGACGGCCCGCGGCCTGTCCTATATAGTCCCTCGGATCGGTCCGGTTTCACCGCTCGCGCTCGCCCAAACGCAGTGCTTCATTCGTCGAGGATTAGACACGTGGAACAGTTAACGAGCGGTGACTTCACCCAGGAACAGGACCCGTTCGTCCTGTTCCAGACCTGGTTCGAGGAGGCGAAGAAGAGCGAGCCGAACGACCCCAACGCCATGGCGCTCTCGACGGTCGATGCCGACGGCCTGCCGAACAGCCGCATGGTCCTGCTGAACGGGCGGGACGGCGAGGACTTCGTCTTCTACACCAACACCCAGAGCCAGAAGGGCACGGAACTGCTCGCCCAGCCCAAGGCGGCCCTGCTGTTCCACTGGAAGAGCCTGCGACGGCAGGTGCGCGTCCGCGGCGCCGTCTCGCTGGTGAGCGACGAGATGGCGGACGCCTATTTCGCCTCGCGCCCGCGCGACAGCCGGATCGGGGCCTGGGCCTCGCAGCAGTCGCGCCCGCTCGAGAGCCGTTTCGCCCTGGAGAAGGCGGTCGCCCTCCAGGCGGCGAAGTTCGGCGTCGGAACGATCCCGCGTCCGCCGCACTGGACGGGCTTCCGCGTCAGCCCGGTCTATCTCGAGTTCTGGCGGGACGGCGCCTTCCGTCTGCATGACCGTGTCGTCTTCCGCCGTCCCGCGGTCGATCAGCCCTGGACGCGCGAGCGCCTTTACCCCTGAGGATCGATAGCCCCATGGCGATGCCGAAATTCGATTTCCCCAAGACGGAGCCGGGCAAACGGCCGGTGATGCTGCTGACCGGCGCCAGCCGCGGCATCGGCCATGCCACGGTGATGCAGTTCGCGATGGCGGGCTGGCGCATCCTGTCCTGTTCGCGCCAGGCCTTCTCCGACAAGTGTCCCTGGCCGTCGGGGGCCGATGACCACGTCCAGATCGATCTCGGCGACCCCGAGGACACGATGCGCGGCATCGCCGAGATCAAGCGGCGGCTGGCGGCGGAGGGCGGCAAGCTGAATGCGCTGGTCAACAATGCCGGCATCTCGCCGAAGGGGCCCAAGGGCGCCAGGCTGGGCGCGGCCACGACCTCCTTCAACGACTGGCACAAGGTCTTCCAGGTCAATTTCTTCGCGCCGATCATGCTGGCGCGCGGGTTGCTGGACGAGCTGACGGCGGCGAAGGGGACGATCGTGAACGTCACTTCGATCGCTGGCTCGCGCGTGCATCCCTTCGCGGGGGCGGCCTATGCGACCTCGAAGGCGGCGCTCGCCAGCCTGACACGCGAGATGGCCTCGGATTTCGGGCCGCTCGGCATTCGCGTGAACTCGATCTCGCCCGGCGAGATCGACACGGCGATCCTCTCGCCCGGCACCGAGAAGATCGTGGCGACGCTGCCGCTCGGCCGGTTGGGGCGGACGGAGGAGGTCGCCCGGGCGATCCATTTCCTCTGCACGGATGCGTCGAGCTACGTCACCGGGGCCGAGCTCCACATCAATGGCGGCCAGCACGTATGATCCGGGCCGGCTGAGATGAGCGGCGACGGCGCGCAGGTCATCCGCTTCCCGGCGCCGGGCAAGGCTCCGGCGCGTCCGGTGCTGGCGGCCTCGGTCGCCGTCTTCAAGGACGGCAAGGTGCTGCTCGCGACCCGGACGAAGCCGCCGGCCGACCGGCTCTGGTCGCTGCCCGGCGGCAAGGTCGAGACGGGCGAGACGCTGGAGGCGGCGGCCCTGCGCGAGCTGGAGGAGGAGGTCGGCGTCAGCGCCCGCATCCTCGGCTTCAACCGCCATGTCGAGATCTTCGGGCGGGACGAGAGCGGCGCGATCACCCACCATTTCGTGGTCGCGTCTTTCGTCGCGGAGTGGGTGTCGGGCGAGCCGACGCCCGGGCTGGAGGCGGGCGCCGTGATGTGGGCCGATCCGCTCAGACTCGGCGGGCTGGCCACGACGCGTGACCTCGCTGACGTGGTGCGGCGGGCGCAGCGCATCCTGCTGGGAGACGCGCCCGCATGAGGGGGCCTGGCCTGTGGCTGCTCGCTTTGCTGATCGGCGCGGCACCGCCGGCGGCGCTCGGGCAGCAGCCGCGCGCCCCGGCCGCGGCCAGGCCGGCCGAGCCGCCTCCCGCGCCGGAGCCGCCACCGCCCCCTTATGAGCCGCAACTGCTCAAGCTTGCCGAAATCATGGGGTCGCTCGCCTATCTGCGGACGCTCTGCGCAGGGTCGGAGGCACAGGGCTGGCGCGAACGCATGGCCGCGCTGGTCGAGGCGGAGGGGCGCAGCGCGGGGCGGCGCGAGCGACTGACGAGCGCCTATAACCGGGGTTTCCGCGCCTATTCGCTGACCCACCGCTCCTGCACCGAGGGCAGCCAGGAAGCCTCGACCCGGTTGGCGGCGGAGGGCGAGCGGCTCGCGCGTTCGCTGGCCGGACGCTATGGCGGATAGGTGACAGCCGCGGAGGAACTGCGCCGTTGCGCGCGATTTGGCGCCGGGCGTTAACCTTTTCGAAAGGGGGCAGTAGCGTGCCGCTCTGGCACGCCCTATGGTCAGACTCGACGCGATCCACCGTGGAGCGGGCCGAAACCGGCGCGATTTGCGACATCAGCGCCAGCGCCGCGCCACAAGAAGCCGATCCGAGCCAGCCGTAGAGTCCTCGCCTTCATGTCCATCATCTCCGACGATCTGCCGCTCGATCTGGTTCCGGCCGAGGATGCGCATGACGCCCGGCGCGTCGCCTATGGCTATGTCGAGGACGCTTTCGCGGAGGCGCAGCAGGACGGGCTCGACAGCGACGCGCTGGCTCATGCCGCCCTCTTCGCAGCCTTCCGCACGCTGGTCGAAACCTATGGCGAGGAGGCCACGGCCGTGTTCGCCGAAGGGCTCGCCGACAAGGTCCGGACCGGAGCCTTCAGCAACGGGACGCGCCACTGAGCGCAGCCGTTTCGGCGCGCCGCTGACTCGCGCAGCGGCCGCGGTTGGGAGCCTCCCCGCTTGCGGGCCGGGATCGCCGCCCCATATCCCGTCAGAGACTCGCGCGCCGGATTGCCGTGGGTCGCGACGGGAGCAGTCATGGCAGCGCAGGACCAACAAACCGGGATCGTCGTCGAGAACGCCGCCGCCGGCCGGTTCGAGATGAGCTTTCCCGGCGGCACGGCCTTCGCATCCTACCGGCGCGACGGCGACAGGCTTATTGTCACCCATACCGAAGTGCCGGCCGTCCATGAAGGCCGGGGGATCGGCTCGCAGTTGGTCCGCGGCCTGTTCGAATCGGCCCGTGACAGCCGGCGCCGCATCGTGCCGGCCTGCTCGTTCGTCGCAGCCTGGGCGCGCCGTCACCCTGAATTCGCCGACGTGCTGGCGCCGTGATCGCGACCCCGCTTCCCCTCGCAGTGACAGCATGACCCGGACGCAGCCTCTCTTCAGCGCGCAGCAGGAACTTCGCGCCGCCTTCAAGCGGCTGGAGCGGATCTTGCCGGCACGCCTGGCCTCGGGGCTGCGCTGGCTCCGGCATCCGGCTTCGCGCTGGGCACGGCTGCCGGCGGGGCTGGTTCTGATCCTCGGCGGCATCTTCTCTTTCCTGCCGCTGCTCGGCATCTGGATGCTCCCGCTCGGGCTGATGCTGATCGCGGCCGACGTGCCGTTCCTGCAGCGGCCCATGGCCCGCTTCACGATGTGGATCATCGACCGCGTCGAAAGCTGGCAGGGGCGACGCCCCCGGTAGCGCGGTCGCAGCGGCGCCCCGCCCGGAGCCGGGCGGCCTCCGGAGCGGAACTTCTACCCTGCCGTTTCGTTGAGCGGGCATCGGCGTTTGCGCGCCTGCTCAATGGGGGCTGTCATGAACAGTATCATTTATCTCGTCGGTCTCGTCGTGGTCGTGCTCGCGATCCTGTCCTTCCTCGGACTGCGGTGAGGTCTCCCATGTCGCTCGGCTCAACCGACGTCGTCGTCGTCTCTCCGCCCGGTGCCGACACCGCGGCGGGTTCCTATCTCGAATGGAGCCCCATCCTCGGCGGGGCCGTGCTCTCCGCCGCGATCTCCACCATCATGGCCGCTTTCGGCTCCGCCATCGGGCTGTCGCTCGTCTCGGCCGAGACCGAACGCTCCACCAGCATGATGGCGCTCGCCATTGCGGGAGCGTTGTGGGCGCTGTGGGTCACGGTGTCCGCCTGCGGGGCCGGCGGTTATCTGGCCGGCCGGATGCGCAAGCCGCTGGGCGATGCCAGCTCTCATGAGCGCGGCGTTCGCGACGGCGCTCATGGTCTCGTGGTCTGGGCGGTGGGGGCGCTGCTCGTGGCCTTCATCACCTCGTCCTCGCTGATGGGCGCGGCACGGACGGCGGCCTCGGGCGCGGCGTCTCTCGCGAGCGGTGCCACGTCGCTGGTCAGCCAGCAGGCCGACCCGCTCGCCTCGGCGCTGGACACGGTGATGCGCTCCAACGGCGCTACGCCGCCGACGCAGGGCGAACGGGAGGAGGCTTCCCGAATCCTCGTGCGCAGCCTCGCGAATGGCAGCCTGGAGGCTGGTGATCGCGAATACATCGCCTCGAGGATGGCGACGCGGATGAACATTCCGCAGGCCGAGGCCGAGAAGCGCATCGACGACGCTTATGCGCGGCTCAACCAGGCCAAGGAAACCGCCAAGCAGGCGGCCGAGAAGGCCCGCCGCACCGGCATCATCGTCGCTTTCCTGACGGCGGCCGTGCTGCTCGTGGGTGCGGCTGCGGCCTATCTCGCCGCGATGCTGGGCGGTCGTCACCGCGACGAGGAGATCGATCTCTTCGGCGGTCGCTGACCGGCGGCTCCGATCGACACACGCGAAAGGGCGCCTCCGGGCGCCCTTTTTTGCGCCCTGCGCCGTGGCGTTGGCCGACGGGGTCTCCCGCTAGCCGGTCCCGGCGTTGCGCGCGGGCCGCGGGTGGCCGAGCGTCACGTTCGGCTGCAAAGGCGGCGAGTGCCGGACGAGCGGAATGCGCTTCAGCACCAGTCTCAGCGCATGCCAGTGGATGGCGAGCGTGACCTTCAGCGTCAGCAGGGGATGGCTCGCCAGAAGGCCGAGCAGGGCCCTGTCGGAGAGGGGTTGCCGCTCGCCACTCATCGTCGCCGCAATCAGCCGCCCCTCGGCGTCGGAGCCGTCGATGGAGACCGACATCGTGGCGGACGGTGGCACCACCGCGAAGCGGTAGTCCATCGCGAGGTGCATGAAGGGCGAGACATGGAAGCGCTTCGGCGCTTCCTGGGCGACGAGGCCGTCCGTCTCGACGACCTTCGCGACATAGCTGTGCGTCTCGCCGAAGGTGTTGTGCACCTCGTAAACGATCGCCGTCAGCCTGCCGTCGCGGCGGTGGCAGAACCAGGTGCTGAGCGGGTTGAAGGCGTAGCCCAGGATGCGCGGCATGGTGAGCAGCCGGATCGGCCCGCCATCGGGGTCGAGCCCCGCCTCGCGCAGCAGCGCTTCGATCTGCGGGCGCAAGGGGGCGCCGCTGCGGTCGCCGTAATCGGCGTCTCGGAACGCATAGAGATTGAAGCGGTTGCGGGAGAAGACCCGCAGCCTTTGCGCGAGGCCGTCGATCTCGTCGAGATCGAGCAGCATCCAGAAGACGCGATAGGCGAGCTTGTGGCGGCGCGGCCGGAACCGCAGATGTCGCACCCGGCCGACATACAGCGCCGAGGCGGTCTCCGTCGTCATGCCGCGTGTTCCAGCCCCGCCGTCACCGGCGTACGGACGATCCTGCCGGAGCCGTCCGCCACGGTCCAGGGGCGCTTCAGACCGCCGAGATCCTCCGCGACCGCGAGACCGGCCTGAAGGCCATCCTCGTGGAAACCGGCGCCGAAATGGGCGCCACAGAACCAGGTGTTGCGTCCCCCCTGCAGGGACCAGAGCCGCTCCTGAGCCGCCAGAGCCGGCCCGTCGAAGATCGGATGCTCGTACATCTCCTCGCGCAGCACGGTTTCGGGCGCGGGATCGCGGGGGGGATTGAGGGTGACGAAGAGCGGCCGCTCGGTTTCGAGCCCCTGAAGCAGGTTCATCCAGTAGGTCACGGCGCAGGGCGCGTCCGGCGCCCGGCGCTCGCCGAGATGGTTCCAGCTCGCCCAGGCGCTGTGGCGGCGCGGCATCAGCGTCGCGTCGCTGTGCAGGATCGCGCGGTTGCGGCTGTAGCGGAACGCGCCCAGCAGCTTCGTTTCGTCGGCCGAGGGATCGGCCAGCAGGGCCAGCGCCTGGTCGGCATGGGTCGCCAGGACGACATGGTCGAAGCTGCGCACCCCGCCATCCGCGGTCTCGACGCTCGCGCCGCCTTCCAGTCGGGTCACCTGACGCACGGCGTTGCCCAGCACGATGTCGCCGCGGAACGCCTCGCGCAGACGCTCGACATAGGAGCGGCTGCCGCGATCGACCGTGCGCCAGACCGGGCGATTGGTCAGCTTGAGCAGGCCGTGATTGTGGTGGAAGCGGATGAAGGCGGCCGCGGGGTACTCCAGCATCTCGTTGCAGGGCGCCGACCAGATCGCAGCCGCCATCGGCAGGAGATGGTCCTCGCGGAACGCCTGGCCGTAGCGGCCGGCCTCGAGATAATCCCCGAGCGACTGGCCGGCGAGCGCGGAAGACTGCGCGTCCCGTGTCGCCTGGGCGTAGAAGCGGCGCAGATCGCTCAGCATCGACCAGAAACGCGGGCTGAGCAGGTTGCGACGCTGCGCGAACAGGCCGGACAGGCTGGTGCCGCTGTATTCCAGCCGGCCCTCGTCGAGCGAGACGGCGAACGACATCTCGGTCGCCTTGGTGGCGACGCCGAGATGGGCCATCAGCGCGGTGAAGTTGGGATAGGTCGCCTCATTGTAGACGATGAACCCGGTATCGACCGGAACATCCTCGCCGTTGCGCTGCGCGACATCGACCGTGTTGGCGTGCCCGCCCAGCCGGGGCGCGCTCTCATAGAGCGTGACGTCATGTCGCTGCGACAGCAGCCAGGCGCTGGAGAGCCCCGAAATGCCGGAGCCGATGACGGCGATACGGAGGGGCTTGGGAAAGGAGCCGTGCATGAACCGACCTTTGTCGCGGCAGACCGAAAGGTTACGACCGGCCGCCGGGAACGGTTCAGTCTTTATCCTCGATGCATTGAATGGTAGCCGGTCGGTTGCCGATCGTCCCGGGAGGGCCATGGCAATCGCGGCTGGCGATCTGATCCAGATGCGAACGGGCCGCGTAGAAGGGCCATGTTCGCAACGCCCGCAACAGGACAGAAGTCACGAGCCTCGGTTCCGGCCGGGGTGCGGAGAGGTTCGATCACCGTCCCCATGGATGCAGACGCCCTTGTTCAGGCCATCGCGTCTTCCGCCGACCGCCAAGCCTTCGCGCGACTGTTCGACCATTTCGCGCCGCGTGTGAAAGGGCTTTTGATGCGGGGCGGCACTCCGCCGGATCTGGCGGAGGAGCTGGCGCAGGAAACGTTGATGACGGTCTGGCGTAAGGCGGCGCTGTTCGACCCCGCCAAGGCCGGCGCCAGCACCTGGATCGCGACGATCGCGCGCAACCTCCGGATCGATCATGCGCGGCGCGAGAAGCGCTCGCGCCTGTCTCAGGTCTTCGACATCCTGGAGGATGAAGAGGGCCCGGAGCAGCCCGACGACGTGCTGTCGGGTTCGGAGCGCGACGCACGCGTCCGCGTCGCGCTCAAAGGACTGTCCAAAGAGCAATATCGCGTCGTCGAGCTCGCCTTCCTCGAGGGATTCAGCCACCAGGACGTGGCCAACAAGCTCTCGATCCCGCTGGGAACGGTGAAATCACGGCTGCGGCTGGCCATGGCGCATCTGCGCCGACATCTGGAGGATCTGCGATGAACGCCCGGCATCTCCCGTCGGACGAGACCTTGGCCGGCTTCGCCGCCGGACGGCTCGACGAAGGCATGTCGCTCGTGGTCGCGGCGCATGTCGAGATGAACAGCGCGGCCGCGAAGGCGCTGCGCGAGATCGAGGCTGTCGGCGGGGGCGTTCTGGCCAGTGGCGAGGCCGTTCCCATGCTGACGTCCGCCGAGGACGCGCTGGCGCGGCTGGAGCGGGAAGAGCGCAGCCATCCGGCGCCCCTGCGACCTGTGGAGGCGGGGCTGCCGCGCGTGCTGCAGCCCTACGAACTCGGGCGCTGGCAGCCGATCGGGCTGGGGGTGGCGCTGCGCCGCGTCAAGGTTCCGGGGTCGGAGGCTCGCGTCTTCATGTTGCGCGCGGCGCCGGGAACGCGGCTGCCCGAGCACCGCCACAGCGGGCACGAGTGGACCACGATCCTCTCGGGGGCCTATGAACATGAGTATGGCCGCTTCGCCCGCGGCGATTTCGACGAGGCCAACGAGAACCATGAGCATCACCCGCGGGTGGATGCCGTTGAAGGCTGCACCTGCATCGTCGCACTGACGGGAGAGGTGAAGTTCCAGGGCTGGCTCGGGCGGCTGCTGCAGCCGCTGGTGCGGCTGTGACCGCGCTCTCCTTTCTGCTGGCGCTGGCGACCGTTGCGCTCGTGATGCTCGTGGCGATGACCGGCGCCTGGCTGGTCGAGCGGCGCACCGGCAATTCGGGCTGGATCGATTCGATCTGGACCTTCGGGCTGGGGACGGCCGGAGTGGTCGGCTCGCTGCTGCCCGTCGGCGCGGGCCCGATGTCGCGCCGCCTGCTCGTCGCGGGGCTGGCTGCGGCCTGGGCGCTGCGGCTGGGGCTGCATGTCGCCTCGCGCACCCGGGGTATCTCCGACGATCCGCGCTACGCCAAGCTCAAGCGCGACTGGGGGGGCGACAAGGACCGCCAGATGTTCCGTTTCCTGATGCTGCAGGCCCTTGCGAGCGCGCCGCTCGCGATGGCGATCGTGCTGGCCGCACACAACCCCGCGCCAGCGCTGGGTCTCCAGGACCTCGTCGGTGTGCTGGTCTTCGCCATCGGTGTCGGTGGCGGTGCCATCGCTGACCGGCAGCTGCGGGCTTTTGCGCGCAACCCCGCCAACAAGGGGCGGATCTGTGACGAAGGCCTGTGGGCGTGGTCCCGCCATCCGAACTATTTCTTCGAATGTGTGCTGTGGAGTGCCTACCCCGTGATCGCGATCGCGGTTTCGGGCTATGGCGCCGGCTTCATCGCTCTGCTCGCACCGCTCGCGATGACGGTTCTCCTGACGCGGATCTCGGGCATACCGCCGCTGGAGGAACACATGGTCGCCAAGCATGGCGACGCTTACCGGGCCTATCAGCGGCGCACCAGCGCTCTGCTGCCGTGGCCTCCGGCCGCCGGCTGAGGTTTCCCATGACGATACTCGATCACCTGGGCAACTGGGGCGAGCGCCTGCCGCTGCCCGATGTCGTCACGCGCGCCGGGATTGCGACGCTCGTCGGCCGCACCGACCGCAAGCTGCGGGAGGGCGGCTCCCAGCCGGACGCAGTCTTCGTCGCGTCGATGGGGCGCTACCCGATCGCCCAGCATGCCGACGCGGCGAACCGCCAGCACTACGAGGTGCCGGCCGCCTTCTTCCAGGCGGCCCTCGGCGCGCGGCGCAAATATTCCTGCTGCTATTACGAGACGCCGCAGACCACCCTCGACGAGGCCGAGATTCGCGCGCTCGAACTCACCCTCGAGCATGCCGATCTCGCGGACGGTCAGCGCATCCTCGAGCTCGGCTGCGGCTGGGGCTCGCTGTCGCTGTTCATGGCGGAGCGCCTGCCGAACGCACAGATCACGGCGGTGTCCAACTCGGCTTCGCAGCGGGCTTTCATCGAGGGCGAGATCGCGGCGCGGGGCCTGGCAAATCTGCGGATCGTCACCGCCGACATGAACGCCTTTGCGAGCGAGGGCGGCTTCGACCGCATCGTGTCGGTCGAGATGTTCGAGCACATGGCGAACTGGACCGAGCTGTTGTCGCGGGCACGGAGCTGGCTGAAGGCGGAGGGCCGGCTGTTCCTGCACGTCTTCACCCATCGCTCGGCCTGCTATCGCTTCGACGTCGAGGACAAGTCGGACTGGATCGCCCAGCACTTCTTCACCGGCGGGCTGATGCCGAGCCGGCGGCTGGTGCACTGCTTCCCGGAGCTGTTCGACGTCGAGGCCGAATGGCACTGGAGCGGCGAGCATTACCGACGTACGGCAGAAGACTGGCTCGCCAATTTCGACCGCCATCTGTCGGTGATCGACCCGATCCTGTCGCAGGTCTATGGCGCCGACGCGGCACTGTGGCGCCGGCGTTGGCGCCTGTTCTTCCTCGCCACCAGCGGGCTCTTCGGCCATGCCGGCGGCGAGTCCTGGGGCGTCGGCCATTACCGGCTGACGCCGGCCTAGAGCCAGCCCCAGCCGCGCATCGCGATGACGCCCGCATAGGCCGCCAGCGTCGACACGCCGGCCACCAGGCTGCCATAGACGAGATCAGCCAGGGTGATGGCCAGCGTCCAGCGCCGCAGCGTGGCATAGTTGGTCAGGTCATAGGTGCCATAGGCGAGCAGCCCGAGCAGCGCGCCGTTGACGAAGGCTGACATCGGCGCGCCGCCCGCCAAGGCGGGCATCAGCGCGAAATGGATCAGGCCGGCCGGGAAGGCGAAATAGAACAGCAGCGCCGGCATCCAGCGGATGCGCTCCAGCAATGCGTCGCCCAGGGCCGGGCGATAGAGAGCGCCCGCCATCAGCGAGAGCCAGATCACGTCGATCACGCCGAAGACGAGCAGGAAGACGAGATAGCCTGCGAGGAAGGTCATGGTGCTCTCCGGATCGGGGGCTCGTGATACGCGAGGCCGGGAGGGTTGGATCCTCCGAGGGCGCCCGTCGCGCCCTCCGCAAATCTGTTTGCCCCGTCGAAGCGTATGGAGTCACAAACGCTTCGACGGAACGGCTGACGCGCAGGGGGCTCGCCCTTGCCTCAACGTCGGGGTCGGGGCGGCGTTCCAGCGGAAACGGTCGGATACGGACGATGACAGACGAAACACGGCAGCAGGATCTGGTTCGCGTGGCGCGGCTCGCCCCGGATTGGAGCCTCGGGCTGTCGCGGGCTTTCCTGGCGAAGCTGATGGCCCGGCTGGCGCGGGGGCGCCTCACGGTGGTGACGCCCGATGGGTCGGTGCTCGTGCAGCAGGCGCCCGAGCCCGGCCCCGATGCGATGATCGTGCTCAAGCGCTGGCGCGCGATCCGACGGCTCGTGCTGCAGAGCGACATCGGCTTCGCCCGCGCCTATTGCGACGGGGACTTCAGCAGCCCCGACATGACGGCCGTGATCGAACTGGCGGCTGTGAACGACCACACGCTGCGCGCGATGATCTCCGGGAGCTGGCCGGCGCGCCTGCTGACGCGGATGCTGCATCTCGGCCGCGCCAACACCCGCCGCGGCAGCAAGCGAAACATCACGGCCCATTACGACCTGGGCAACGCCTTCTACGCGCAGTGGCTCGACGAGAGCATGACCTATTCCTCGGCGCTCTACACCCAGCCCGGCCAGACCCTGGAGGAGGCGCAGGCGGCCAAGCTCGACCTGATCGTCGAACGGCTGCAGCTCAAGGGCGGTGAACGCGTGCTCGAGATCGGCTGCGGCTGGGGGGCGCTGGCCGAGCGGCTGGCCCGCGAGGGCTGCCATGTCACGGGCATCACGCTCTCGCCCTCGCAACTGGCCTATGCGCAGCAGCGCATCGCCGATGCCGGCCTGTCCGGCCAGGTCGATCTGCGCCTGCAGGATTATCGCGACGTGACCGGCCAGTTCGACCGCATCGTCTCGATCGAGATGATCGAGGCGGTCGGTCGCGAGTTCTGGCCGGCCTATTTTGCGACGCTGCGCAACTGCCTGAAGCCCGACGGGCGCATCGTGCTGCAGGCGATCACGATCGAGGACAGCCGGTTCGTCTCCTATGCCAGCGGCGCCGATTTCATCCAGCACTACATCTTCCCGGGCGGGTTGCTGCCGTCGCACAGCGCCATGAACGAACAGATCGCGGCGGCGGGGCTCACGCTCGCCGATCGCTTCAGCTTCGGGGAAAGTTACGCGCTGACCCTGCAGGAGTGGCGCCGACGCTTCCTTGTGCAGTGGCAGTCGATCCGCCCGCTCGGCTTCGACGAACCCTTCCGCCGGCTGTGGGAGTTCTATCTCTGCTATTGCGAGGGCGGCTTCCGCAGCGCCGCCACCGATGTCGGCCTGTTCGCGATCACGGTGAACGACGGCGCGGCGAAACCCGCCTGACGCGGCCGCCCGCCTCGCTCAGCGGGGACCGAGCAGAGCCGCGATCTTCGCGATCGCCGTAGCGAGGTGGCTGGGTTGATAGGGCTTCACCACCAAGGCGGTCCTGTCGTCGATTTCCACGCCCTCGACCCGCGAATGCCCGGTTGCGAAGACCACGGGCAGATCCGGCCGCTTCTCCCGTGCCCGGGCGACGAGTGCGGTGCCCGGCATGTCCGGCAGGCCCACATCGGTCAACAGGATGTCGACCTGCGAGCTGTCGAGCGTCGCGAGGGCATCCCGGGCCAGGCCCGTCTCGATCACGGAATGACCGAGATCCTCGAGCATGTCGACGGTCGCCATGGCGATCAGGGCGTCGTCCTCGCAGAGCAGAATCGACAGCTTGCGCTCCGGGACCGGCGCGGGTTCCGTCTGTGGAGCCGGTGCGGCCGCCCGCTTCTGCTGGGCGGCGTTGGCCAACTGATGTCGCACCTTCCGCGCCAGCTGCTCGAGCGAATAGGGCTTGCTCAGCAGCTCCACACCCTCGTCGAGTCGCCCCTCATGGACGATCGAGTTCTCGGTGTAGCCCGAGGTGAACAGCACTTTCAGCCCCGGCAGCCTTTCGACGGCCCTGCGCGCGAGCTCGGTGCTCTTCATCGGGCCGGGCATCACGACGTCGGTGAACAGCAGGTCGATGGAGATGCCGCTCTCGACGATGGCGAGGGCCGATTTCGCGTCGGGCGCCTGCAGGACGCGATAGCCGAGATCGGTCAGCGTCTCGATGACGGTTTCGCGCACCCCCTTGTCGTCCTCGGCGACGAGGATGGTCTCGCTGCCACCGGTGACCGGCCCGGAATCGAAGGCGAACAGCTCTTCCTCGCTCTCGGCGGAGCGTGGCAGGTAGAGGCGGATCGTCGTGCCCTCGCCGGGTTCGCTGTAGATCTTCACGTGGCCGCCCGACTGCTTGACGAAGCCGTAGACCATGGAGAGCCCGAGCCCCGTGCCCTTGCCCTCGGGCTTGGTGCTGAAGAACGGGTCGAAGACCTTGTCGACGATCTCGGGGGCAATGCCGGAGCCGGTGTCGGTCACGGCGAGCATGACGTAACGGCCGGGCGCGACGTCGGGATGAAGCCGGGCATAGGCGCTGTCGAGGACGGCATTGCCCGCCTCGATCGTCAGCTTGCCGCGACCGTCCATGGCGTCGCGTGCGTTGATCGCGAGGTTGAGCAGGGCGTTCTCGACATTGCCGGGGTCGACCAGCGTGTTCCAGAGGCCGCCGGCCACGACGCTCTCGATCTCGATCGTCTCGCCGAGCGCACGCCTCAGCATCTCGTCCATGCCGCGAATGAGCTTGCCGAGATTGATGACCTTCGGCGCCAGGGGCTGGCGCCGCCCGAAAGCCAGCAGCTGCGAGGCGAGCCGGGAGCCGCGCGCGACGCCCTCCATCGCGTTCTGGATGCGGCGGGCCGCCTTCTCGTTGCCGGCGATGTCGCGGGCGAGGAGCTGGAGATTGCCGCTGACGACCTGCAGCAGATTGTTGAAGTCATGTGCCACGCCGCCGGTGAGCTGGCCTATCGCTTCCATCTTCTGGGCCTGCCGCAGCGCCGCCTCGCTGCTTGCCAGCGCGGCGGCGGCTTCCGTCTCCGCCGTGATGTCGCGGCCGAATGCGTAGATCGTGTCGCCGTCGGGCACGCTCGTCCACGCGATCCTCCGCCGGCCGCCATCCGCGGTCAGGATCACGCTCTCCGACGTCATGATCGGCGTCCCTCCGGCGAGGCGGGCGAGGCGCACCCCGGCGGCTTCGCGATCGTCGGCCTCGACGAAATCGAGGATCGTCCGGCCGACCGTCTCCGCGGACGACCAGCCCAGAACCTTGGTCCAGGTCGGATTGACGGCCGTTACCGTGCCGTCGGGCCTGGCGACGACCTTGAGCACGGGCGAGAGGTTCCAGATCCGGTCGCGGTCGCGCGTGGCGCGGCGCTCCTCCGTGATGTCGCGGCCGATGGCATGGATGCGCCCCGCATCCGGCACGGCCGTCCAGTCGAGCAGGCGATAGCTGCCGTCCCGACAGCGATAGCGGTTCTCGAAGGCCAGCGTCGTCGCGCCGTGCGAGAGCTTGAGGACTTCGGCGGCGGTTCGGTCGAGATCGTCGGGATGGACGAAGTCCGCGAGGGGCCGGCCCGCCATCTCGCATTCGGTCCAGCCCAGCAGCCGCTCCGCCGAGGGATTCACGGCCGTCACGATGCCGGCATAGTCGCAGACCAGCATCAGTTCCTGCGAGAGCTTCCAGAGCCGGTCGCGGTCTCGCGTCGTCTCGACCTCGGCGAGCTTCTGTTCGTGGATATCGGTGTTGGTGCCGATCCAGCGGATGATCTCGCCCGACCCGGCGCGGATCGGCACGGCGCGGACGAGGTGCCATCGGAACTCGCCCGCCGCGCTGCGGATGCGGAACTCGGTCTCGTAGCGGTCGCCGGAGGCCAGCGCTGCTCGCCAGAGCGAAATGGCGGATTCGCGGTCGTCGGGATGGACGATGGTGATCCAGGCCTCGCCGAGCAGTTCCTGGGGCTCACGGCCGCTGTATTCCGTGACGCGCTCGTTGAACCAGTCGAGCCGGCCGTCCGCGGGCGCGGTCCAGACATGGTTCGGCATCGCCTGCGCAAAGGTGCGGAACTGGGCCTCGCTGGCGCGGATCGCCTCCTGCGCCACGATGCGGTCGGTGACGTCGATGCCGTCGACGAAGATTCCCGTGACCTCGCCCGCCGCGTCGGTGATCGGCTGGAACACGAAATCGACGAAGCGGGTGTAGGACGGGCCGCCGTCCGGATTGCGGGCCTGAAAGCGTGCGCCCGAGGCCCGATAGGCGACGCCGCTCGCGAATACGTCGTCGAGGATGCGAACATAACCCTGCTCGGCGGCGTCGGGCAGGGACTCGGCGACGGTCCTGCCCATCACCTCGCGACGGCCGATCAGCTGCTGATAGGCCTCGTTCACCAGGGTGAAACGGTGCTCGGGTCCTTCCAGCATCGCCATGAAGGAGGGGGCCTGCTCGTACATCTGCTGCAGGCGCAGCCGCTCGTTGCGCAGCTGCCGGTCGGTCGTGACCTTCTCCGTCGTCTCGACGACGATGGCGATGACGCCGAGCGGAACGCCATCGTCGCCGAGGACCGGCGAGTAGTCGAGATTCATCCAGACCTGGGCCGGACCGGCGCCGCGGTTCAGGGTCAGCTCCTGGTCCTTGTAGGAGAGCGTGCGGCCCTCGCGGAACACGGTGCGAACGACGTTGTCGTTGAAATCGGCCACTTCCGGCCAGGCCTTGCGCACCTCCGAGCCGAGCAGGTGGGGGTGGCGCGCGCCGGCGAAAGCCGAATAGGCATCGTTATAGATCATGATGCCGGCCTCGCCCCACAGCGTCGCGATGGGCAGCGGAGCATGCAGAATCATGCCGACGACCGAGCGGACGGTCGCGGGCCAGGTGTCGATCGGGCCGAGCGTGGTCGCGGACCAGTCGTACCGGGCGATCAGCCCGGCGAGTTCGCTGTCGCCCTTGAGAAACTGGAAATCCGGGGCAGGGTCGGCGTCGGGCATTCGGATCCGCCATTCAGGGTCGTCGCGTCGGGCGGAATCCGGCGCGGGCCCGGCCGCGGAGGCGATGTCGGGCCAAAGACTTCTAGAGCATTGCCGGAAGCGGAGGGAATTCGTTTTTTGCAAGCGGGGGCAAGGGTTTCATACCGAAACGCATGGAACCAAACCGCGCCTCAACCGTTAGGCGCGCCGCTCACGTCACTGCTCAGGCGCGCAGCGGGCCGGCCAGGGCAGGGGCTCCGAGCGGGAGCCAGGGCATTGCGCTCGTGCCGAAGATCGCGGCGCGCTCGTCCTCACGGGCCCTGAAGAAGGGATACAGCCGTTCGACGCGCGGCGCCGCCCGGGCGTAATCGAGCTGCGACAGCATCACGGGCTTTGACAGTCCGGGATAGAGCGTGGCCGGCGCGACCTCCGTATTGCCCCAGAGGCGGCGGTAGAACGGGTAGTGCTCCGGCCGGACGGCCGCCAGCATGATGTCGGCGCCGAACTGCTCCATGGCGAGCCAGGGCAGGCGCAGCGTCAGATAGGCGAGTTCCGGCAAGGCTCGCGACCAGCGCGGATCGGCGACGAAGCGTGTCGGGTCGACGAGGATATGGCCGGCCTCGATCAGGGGCAGGACCGCCTCGGGAAAGACCTGCGCGGTCGGGATCTGCGGCAGGCCCGGGACGGTGATGCTGAGGCGGATGGCCCCGGCGAGATCGCCATCGGCATAGACGCCGAAGATCAGGCAGTTCGGATGGTCGTCGACCGGGTCGGTGAAGCGCTCGTCGCCGCTTTCGCCGATCGCACCCTCGCGGAGATAGGCGCGGTAGCGCAGATTGAAGACGCGTTCCCGATCGGCGGCCGAGGTGGCGAGACGGTATTCGATGCGCTCCAGCGACCGCAGGACGCGGTCGGTCAAGGAGGATCCCTGGAGAGCGGTGGTTTCGACCATGACGCGACCGATGATGGTTAACTGGATTTAACCATCATCGGCGCCCGCGAGAGTCGTCAAGCGGCCGTCTGCACAAGTTTGAGCCTGCCGCAGCGTCGTGCGCGGCTGTTTCGAAGGCGGTGCGACCGCAATGTGACGGTGACGTAAGGGCCCCGGCTCAGCCGGCGCTGCGGCGGGCCGGGAGACGCTCCACGCTGGCGGTGAGCGAACGCTGGGCAAAGGCGGCGATCAGGTCGCGCATCTGCGCCGTGGGCTGGGGCCTGGCGAGGAGATAGCCCTGCACCTCGTCGATGGCACCCATGCGGGCGAGCGTGTCGAGCTGGCCCATGGTCTCCACGCCCTCGGCGACGACGGTGAGGCCGAGTTCCTTGCAGAGCCGGGCGATGCCGACGAGGAGGGTCTGGTCCTTCCGGGTCTCTCGCCCTCCGGACACGAAGGAACGGTCGATCTTGATCTTGTGGAGCGGAAAGGACTGCAGATAGCTGAGGCTCGAATAACCGGTGCCGAAATCGTCCAGCGCGATCCGCACGCCGAGCTCGCGCAGCCGGGTCAGCGTCGACAGCGCCAGCGCATCGTCCTGCATCAGCGCGGATTCGGTCAGCTCGACCACGAGACGCGACGGCTCCAGGCCGGTTTGCGCGAGGGTGGCGGCGACATCCCCGACGACCGCGTCGCCGCGGAAATGGATGGCCGAGATGTTGACGGCGACCGAAACGCTGGGCGGCCAGTGGATCGCCTCGCGGCAGGCCTTTTCGAGCACGACACGGCCGATCTGCACGATCAGCCCGACCTCCTCGGCGATGCCGATGAACTCGCCCGGCGAGACGATGCCGCGTTCGGGATGGCGCCAGCGGAGCAGTGCCTCGCAACTCGTGATCCGGCCCGACTGCATCGCGACGATGGGCTGGTAGAAGAGCTCGAACTGGTCCTGGGCGAGGGCCTCGCGCAGATCGATCTCGACGATGCGGCGCGCCCGGGCCACCTCGATCATGCTGCTATCGTAGAAGCGCGCGCAGCCGCGTCCGCCCGACTTGGCAGCGTAGAGCGCGAGATCGGCATTGCGGATGACGATGTCGGGATCGCGCCCGTCATCGGGGCTGATCGCGATGCCGATGCTGGCGCTGCTGACGATGGCGTGGCCCTCGATCTCGTAGGGCTGGAGCAGGCTGGTGCTGACGCGCGCGGTCAGCTGCTCCAGCGCATCGCGGTCGACCATATCCTGCATGATGACGACGAACTCGTCCCCGCCGAGCCGGGCGATCAGCGAGGCGGCCGGCAGCAGCGCGGTGAGGCGGCGCGAGACCTCGACCAGCAGCGCATCGCCGCAGGGGTGGCCGAGCGTGTCGTTGACCTTCTTGAAGTGATCGAGATCGATGAACAGGATCGCGAAGCTCTTTTCCGCCTCGCCGATCAGGCTCTGGAGATGCGCCCGCAGCAGGCTGCGGTTGGGCAGGCCGGTGAGCGGATCGTAATGGGCGAGCTGGCGGATCATGTCCTCCTGCTGCCGCTGCTCGGTGATGTCCTCGATCACCACGACCGTGCCGGTGAGGTCGGAGGTCCGGAAGGTGAGCTCGAGGATGCGTCCGTTGACCAGGCCGGTGGTGAGGCGCGCCTCGCTCTGGTCGCGCAGCGCCAGCCGCGCCGCGAGAACGAGGCTGCGCAACTGCGAGCGGCCGATCAGCCCGGCGCGCTGTGTCCGCACCAGCAGGCGCCCGATCCCGCGGCCGGGCTCCGCCAGGCCGACCGGGAGGCCGACGATGCCCGGCAGGCGACGGTTGACCAGCGAGAGCATGCCGGCCTGGTCGAACATGCACAGGCCGTGGGCCATGTTGTCGAGAGCCGTCTCGAGGCGGGCCGCCAGCAGGCGCTCATGCTTGGCGGACACGACGGCCGTCGTCAGGGTCGCGCGCAGCTTGTCGGCGATCGACTTGAAGCTGAAGAGGAAGGGGGCGAGCACGCAGGCGACGACGGCGTAGTGGCTGTTGCCCGCCAAAGTCAGGCCCGCCAGCATCGGGATGCCGGCGCAGCTCAGCTGGGTCATCACCAGCATGCGGCTGCCGTAGTTGCGGCCGGCCACGCCGATCATGTTGGCCAGCGTCATCGAGAAGGCGAGGAGCTGGACCGGCGCGCTGGCATGCAGTGCGAAGGCGAGGAAGGACCAGAGCCCCAGCACGAAGACATAGATCGAGGAGAAGGCGGTGTAGCGCAGTTCCCAGCGTGCCGCCTGGCTGGGCCGGCGGATGTTCCGGGATGCAGCCCTGAACTGCACGGTATCGACGGCCCGGACCACGGTCATCAGCAGCATCACGACGGCGCAGCCATAGAAGGCGGCATGGTCCGTCATCGCCGCCGTGACGAAGGCCGCGAGGACAGAGCCGCCCGAACCGACGATCAAGGTGCGCGAGTCCGCATAGAGCGAGCGGACCAGCGAGATGTAAACCTCGTCGCGCAATCCCTGATCGATGACGCGATGAGAGGATCGAGATGGCATAGGGCTTCCTTGGCGCCACAACCGGGGGAGCATCGCCCTCGCCGGTTAAAATGCCGTTGTGCCGCGCGGGAGCCCTTCCAACGCCTTGACCTATCGTCAGTTTCCCGGTCCGGTTAACGGGTTGGAGAGGCCGGCGCGACACAATCGAGCCGGCCTCGCTCGAATTTGCCGGATCGCCTGCCGATGCTGCTCTCACCGCGTCTCGTCGCCGCCCCATCGGCGCGTCGTCCCGAGCCGCCCTGTGCCTCCTGCCTGTTCGACCTCGCCGCGAGCTCCGGCATGGCAGGAAGCCTCATCTGCCCGCTGAAGGACGCGCTGCTGCGCCGCCTCGCCGACCCGGCGATCCCCGCCGCTGCCTGCGATGCGTTTCTACCGGGGTTCGTCGAGGATGCGGCAGAGAGCCCGCTGGCCTCGGACGCGACGTCCGGCCGCCGCCTGAGCTGATCGATCGCTTCAGCTGCCTTCGACGACGACCGCGCGGGCGACCGCGAAGGCGGTCTCGAAGGCGGGGATCGGCAGGAATTCGAAGCGGGAATGGAAGTTGTAGGCGCCGGTGAAGAAATTCGGCGTGGGCAGTCCGCGGGCCGAGAGCGCGGCCCCATCGGTGCCGCCGCGCATCGGGATCAGTTTCGGTTCGACCTCCTGGCTCTTCATCGCCGCCAGCAGGCGATCGACGGGGCGGCGGTCGTCGCCGAGGCTGTCGGCGATGTTGCCGTAGGTGTCCGTGATGCTGCAGGAGACCCGCCCCGCCGGGTAGCGGGCCGCGATCACCTCCGCCACCTCCGCGACGCGGCGCTTGCGCTGCGCGAAGCTCTGGCGGTCGAAGTCGCGGATGGCGAGCTTGAGATGGGCCTTGCCGGCATTGGCCGTCATCTCGACGAACCAGACATAGCCCTCGCGTCCCGCCGTGTGCTCGGGCGTCTCCGTGCGGTCGAAGGCGGCGATGAAGTCGTGCGCCATTAGCAGCGGATTGACCATCACGCCCTTGGCCGACATCGGGTGGGCCGGAACACCGGTGAAGACGATCTCCCCAGCCGCCGCGTTGAAGTTCTCGATAACGACCTCGCCGACTTCGCAGCTGTCGATCGTATAGGCGAAGTCGCAGGGGAATCGGGCGAGGTCGAGCGCCTTGGCGCCGCGCAGGCCGATCTCTTCGTCCGGCACGAAGGCGATCGCAATGTCGCCATGGGCGTCATCCGGACCGAGTCGCGCAAGCAGCGTCATCACGATCGCCACCGCCGCCTTGTTGTCGGCTCCCAGCACGCTGGTGCCGTCGCTGAACAGGATGTCGGCGCCGCGCCAGCGCGCGATTTCGGGGTGATCGGCGACGCGCAGCCAGATGTCCTGCTCGCGGTTCAGGCAGAGGTCCTCGCCCTCGAAGCGCAGGATCTGTGGGCGGATGACGGGAGACAGGCCGGAATCGACCGTGTCGAGATGCGCGATGAAGCCGATCCGCGGCGCGCCGGGCCGGTTGCCGCGCTTCACCGCCGTGACGGTGGCGTGAGCGTCGACGACGACGTCCGACAGGCCGAGTTGCCGCAGCTCCTGCGCCAGGAGATCGGCCAGGCGCTGCTGGCCCGGCGTGCTGGGCAGCGTCGCCGCCCGCGCGTCGCTCTGGCTCTCGATCGCGACATAGCGCAGGAAGCGCTCGGTCAGTTCCGCGCGGATGGACATGGCGTCTCCGGTGTCAGGGGCCGCGCCCGCGCCGGTCTAAAGGGCGGGGGCGGGCTCGCGCAGGCCGAATCCGCGGCCGGGAATCGCGGCGAGCAGGGCCCTTGTATAGGCGTGCCGCGGATCGCCGAACACCTGTCCGATCGGACCGGTCTCGACGACCTCGCCGTTCTTCATGACCGCGACGAGATCGCAGACCTGGGCGGCGACGCGCAGGTCGTGGGTGATGAAGACGATCGAGAGACCGAGGCGGGCGCGCAGATCGGCCAGCAGCTTCAGGACCTGCGCCTGCACGGAAACGTCGAGCGCCGAGACCGGCTCGTCGGCCACCAGGACGCGCGGCTCCAGGGCGAGCGCGCGCGCCAGGCCGATGCGCTGGCGCTGGCCACCCGAGAATTCGTGCGGGTAGCGGTCGATGGCGGATGGATCGAGCCCGACCAGTGCGAAAAGGTCCCGCGCCCGCGCCAGCGCCTCGGCGCGGGGCGTGCCATGGACGATCAGGCCCTGGGCGACCGCATCGCCCGCCTTGCGGCGCGGGTTGAGCGAGGCGAAGGGGTCCTGGAAGACCATCTGGATATGGCGCGTCTCGGCGCGCAGTTCGGACTTGGAGAGGCTGGCGATATCGGTGCCGCCGATGCGGATGGCGCCGCTCTCGGGGTCGATCAGGCGCACCAGGCAGCGCGCCAGCGTCGATTTGCCCGAGCCGGATTCGCCGACGATGCCCAGCGTCGCGCCCTTGGGCAGGACGAGCGACACATCCTTGACCGCATGGGTGACGCGCTGGCCGCGGCCGAGGAAGCCGCCGCTGCGATAGGTCTTGGAGACGTGCTCGATGGCAAGGATGGTCTCGGTCGCGAGTTCGCGCGGAGCAGGAGCCTTCAGCGGCGGCACGGCCGCGATGAGCTGCTTCGTGTAGGGATGCTGTGGGTTGCCGAGCACGGCTTCCGCCGTACCCTGCTCGACGACGCGGCCCTGGCTCATCACCGCGACGCGGTCGGCGATTTCGGCGACGACGCCGAAATCATGGGTGATGAACAGGACGGCCGTGCCCTTGCGCTTCTGCAGGTCGCGGATCAGCTCGAGGATCTGGGCCTGGGTGGTGACGTCGAGCGCCGTCGTCGGTTCGTCGGCGATCAGCACTCGCGGATCGAGCGCCAGCGCCATCGCGATCATGGCGCGCTGGCGCTGCCCACCGGAGAGCTCGTGCGGATAGGCCTTCGCCGCCGCGACGGGGTCGGGGATGGCGACCTCTTCGAGCAGGGCCTGGACCTTGTCCCGGATCTGCGCCTTGCCGAGATCGGTGTGGAGTTCGAACATCTCGCCGATCTGGTCGCCGATGGTGCGCAGCGGGTTCAGCGCCGTCATCGGCTCCTGGAAGATCATCGCGATGCCGGCGCCGCGGACCTTGCGCATCTGCGGCTCGCTCAGGCCCGCGAGATCGCGGCCCTCGAACAGGATGCGCCCGCCATCGATGGCGACGCCGGGCGGCAGAAGCCGCATCACGGCATTGGCCGTCATCGACTTGCCGGAGCCGGATTCGCCGACGACGCAGAGGATCTCGTTGGCGGAGAGCGACAGCGAAACCTCGCTCATCGCATGGGGGCGGTCGGCGTTTTTGGGCAGGCTGACGCTGACGGCGTCGAGGGTGAGGATGGCGCTCATCGGCCCTTCAGCCTCGGGTTCAGCGCATCATTCAATCCCTGCCCGACGAGCGAGACGGCGAGCACGGTGACGAGGATGGCGACGCCGGGGATGGCGGAGACATACCACTGCACCCGCAGCACGTCGCGGCCGGCGCCGATCAGATTGCCCCAGGAGGCGACGTTGGGGTCCGACAGCTTGAGAAAGGCGAGCGCGCTCTCCAGCAGGATCGCGATCGCCATGACGACGCTGGCGTAGACGATGACCGGGGGGAGGGCGTTGGGCAGGATCTCGCCGAAGATCAGCCTGGCGTCGCGCAGGCCCAGCGTCCGGCCGGCCTGGACGAATTCGCGGTTGCGCAGCGACAGGAACTCGGCCCGCGTCAGCCGTGCCGAGGCCGGCCAGGAGACGATGCCGATCGCGACCGTGACCGTGGTGATGGTCGAGCCGAAGACGGCGACGAGGACCAGCAGCAGGATGAAGTTCGGCAAGGTCTGGAAGGCTTCGGTGACGCGCATCAGGGCGGTGTCGATCCAGTCGCCGTAATAGCCGGCGACGGCGCCGATGGTGATGCCGATCACGACGGAGATCAGCGTCGCGACGAGGCCGATCAGCAGCGAGATGCGCGCGCCGTGGAAGATCTGGGCGGCGATGTCGCGGCCGGAATTGTCGGTGCCGAGCAGGAAGCGCGGATTGGCGAACGGCCAGATCAGCGGCCGCCCGGCGAGTGCGAGGGGATCGCGCGGATAGAGCCAGTCGGCGCTGATCGCCATGGCGAGCACGAGCATCAGGAGCAGGAGGCCGATCACCGCCGGCGGGCTGCGGAAATAGAGCTTCAGGAAGGACATCGCGTCAGCTCCCCGTCGTGATGCGCGGGTCGAGCCGGGCGTAGAGCAGGTCGACGATGAAATTGACGGTGATGACGAGCAGCGCCGAGACGAAGACGATGCCGAGCAGCGTGTTGAGATCGCGCTGGATCACCGATTCATAGGCGAGGCGGCCGAGCCCCGGCAGGGAGAAGACGCTCTCGACCACCACCGAGCCGCCGAGCATCGTGCCGGCCTGCAGGCCGATCAGCGTCACCATCGGCAGGAGCGCATTGCGCAGGACGTGCCGGACGACGACGCGGGTCTCGTCCATGCCCTTGGCGCGGGCGGTGCGGACGAAATCGAGCGTCAGCACCTCCAGCATCGAGCCGCGCATGATGCGCAGATAGATCGCCATGTAGAACAGCGCGAGCGTGAGCGTCGGCAGGACGAGGTGGCTCGCGATGTCGAGCGTGCGGGCGAGTCCCGTGCGGGCCACCGTGATGTCCTCGAAGCCGCCGGCCGGCAGCCATTGCAGGTAGATCGAGAAGACGACGATCGCCATCAGGCCGAACCAGAAGGTCGGCATGGCGTAGAAGACGAGGCCGAGCGTCGAGATCAGCGTGTCGGGCCAGCGGTTGACGCCGCGCGCGGCGATGACGCCGAAGACCAGGCCGAAGAAGAAGGCGAGCGACAGCGACGCCGTCATCAGCAGGATCGTCGCCGGGAGGCGCTCGCCGATGACGGTCGCGACAGGCTTGCCGTAGATCGCCGAGAAGCCGAGATCGAGCCGCACCAGACGCCAGAGATAGTTGCCGAGCTGCGCCCAGGCGGAGACGTCGAGGCCGTAATACTGGCGCAGCTGCCTGGCAGTCTCGGCGTCGCCGCCGCCCATCTGCGCCATCAGCGCATCGACCGTGTCGCCCGGCGCGAACTGCAGCAGGACGAAGACCCCGATCAGGATCAGCACCAGTGTCGGGATCGAGGCGGCGAGACGCCGCCCCGCGAGGGTCAGGATGCGCATCAGCTCAGCAGTTCAGCGGGATCGAGGTCGTTCACTCGGCCAACCACAGATCGTGCCAGGAGCTCGAGCCCCAGCGCGGGGTGTTCGAGTGGTTGCGGGCCTTGGCGCTGATCGCGGTCAGGAAGATCTGCTCGATCGGTGTCCAGATCGGCAGCTCGGTGTTGGCGCGGCGGACGAACTCGCCATAGAGCGCCTTGCGCTTGGCCGGATCGACCTCGGTCGCCGCATCGTCGATGATCTTGTCGATGGTCTCGTCGGTCCAGCCCCACTGGTTGGTCCAGGGCGCGCCCTTGGGCTGGCCCGAGCGGTACCAGACGGTGGTCGAGACGGCGGGATCGTTGCGGTACTGGTGCCAGCCGGTGGCGAGATCGAAGGCGTGGTCGTCATAGACCTGCTTCAGGAAGCCGCCGCCATCCGTGCGCACGACCTCGACCTTGATGCCGACCTCGGCCAGCGACTGCTGGATGAAGGTGGCGAAGAGGGTGATGTCCTCGCCCCAGGGCGCCGGCAGCAGGCGCAGGGAGAAGCGGGTGCCGCCGGCGCCGGCCTTGAAGCCGGCCTCGTCGAGCAGGGCCGCGGCGCGCTTCTTGTCGAAGGGGTACTGCGGTCCGTTGTCGGCGGGGTAGAAATCCGTCGAGACCGAGGGCACCGGGCCGGTGCCGCGCTTGGCGAAATCACCGAGGAAGTTCTCGATGAAGAAGGGGATGTCGAGCGCATGCGCGATGGCGCGGCGGACCCGGATGTCGGCGAGTTCCTTGCGGCGGAAGTTGAACTCGATCGTGTTGGTGCGGGCGTTGCCCTCATTGCCCTTGGTCGAGACGATGAAGCGCGGATCCTTGCCGAGACGGGCCGCGTCCGAGATCGTCAGGCCCGAGAACGGGCTGTAATGGATCTGGCCGGCTTCCATCTGGGCGGCCGCGGCGGCGCGGTCAGTGACGACGCGCCAGACGATCCGGTCGAGATGCGGGGCGTTGGGGCGCCAGTAGTCGGTGTTGCGGTCGGCGATGACGTGCTGGCCGCGCTCATAGGTGACGAACTTGAACGGACCGGTGCCGATCGGGGCGAGATTGGCCGGGTTCTGGCGGATGTCGCCCTTGCCCTCGTAGACGTGGCGCGGGGAGATGTAGCCGAGATCGGGCAGGGCGCGCAGCAACAGGTTCAGCGGCATCGGCCGCTCGTAGCGGAACACGGCCGTCAGCGGGTCGGGTGTGTCGACGGCGGTGAGGAAGAGCTGCAGCGTCGTGCCGTAATTGAGGATCTTCTTCCACATCTCCATCGCGGTGAACTGGACGTCCGCCGAGGTGAAGGGGCGGCCGTCATGCCACTTCACGCCCTCGCGCAGCTTGAAGGTGATGGTCTTGCCGTCGGCCGCCGCTTCCCAGCTCGTCGCCAGCACGCCGACGGGCTTGCCCGCCGCATCGAGATCGACGAGCTGCTCCTGGATCTTGCCGCCGATGATGTAGACGCCGGTCGAGGCCTGGAGGCTCGGGTTCAGCTGCCGCTGCTCGGCGCCGTAATGGACCGTGAAGACCCCGCCCTTGCGCGGCGTCTCCTGGGCGAAGAGCGAGCGCATCGGGAAGGCGACGCTGGAGGCGATGGCGGCGCTGGTCAGAAGCGCGGCGCGGCGGGTCATGTCCATGGGAAGATCCTCGGTCCTGAGGTCACGTAAGGAAACGATGGGCACGGGGAGGGCGGGCGTCAACGGCGCCGCTCCCCATCGCGCAGGCGGGTTATTGCGGGCGGAAGCTGACGATGATGCCGTTGGCGGCGCTGGCCGGGACGCTGAGGGCGCCGTCATGGGGCGTGGCGGCGGCGCCGAGGCTGGCCTCGGCGGCAGCGAGGTCGGTCGTCGCCACGACCAGCGCCACCGCGCCCTCCGGCGCGGCACCGTCGCGGACGGCCTGCGGGTAGCGCCGGGCGAGGGCGGCGGCGTCGTAGAACAGGATATCGGCCCGCTGGCCGCCGCTCGGCACGAGCCAGGCATCGCCCTCGGCCCGGGCGGGCTCGTCGATCAGACGGCCGAGATGGGCGGCCGCCGCCGCGGGATCGGCCGCGAGCACCTCGAGCCGCAGGATGCGGCTGGCGCCATTGGCGTGGCGCTGGAGCTCGGGAATCCAGACCGTCTCGCGGGTCAGATGCTGGCAGGCGAAGATGCGCAGGCCTCCCGGCTGCTCGCCGAGCGGCCAGCGGAAGACGTTGAAGCGCGCCTCGCCGGTGCCGCCGCCGGGCAGCTCGACCGGTCGGCCGAAATGGATCGGGCCCAGCGCCGCGAGCCCGCGGGCCCTCAGCTCCTCGGCGCCGGCCGCCGCGTCGTCCGTGGTCATGGCGGCGCGCTCGAGGCCCTCGCGCCTGGCGAGATAGTCGCGCGTCGGCTTGTTCTGCTCGGTCTCGGTGAGGATGCCGAGCAGCTCGACATAGTCGTCGCCGAACATGATCGTGTAGTTGCCGGTGCCCAGGATCGGCGAATGCGTGCCGCGCGGCGAGACGGTGAAGCCGAGCCCGCGCCATTGCGCGGCGGCGAAGTCGAGATCGCGGACGGTGACCACGACATGGTCGAGGCCGAGGATGTGCTGAAGCGACATGGGAGACCCTTGGTCGAAAGCCGACAGGGGAGAGAGTTCAGCCGAAGCGCGGCCGGGGCGCAATCGCCAGGTCGCTCGGTTCCGACAGCCCCCTGCTGCGCTGCAAACATAGCGACGCATGGATGAATATTCCAAGGGCAGAATGATATATCGACGTTTTTGGAAAAAATTAGTCACAGAATAGGAATTTTGGAGAAGGATATGCTCCATGCTTTCCCGGTGCGAGAAGGCGCCCCTTGCGTCCGTGCCGCGAGATGGCAAGGATGGATTCACGCGCCGTCCTGGTGCCCCTGTCGCCGCCTCGGGAAGTTCAGCCCATGTCCGCCACCGCCTCCGTCGCCTGGCCGCCCTCGCTCTGGGCGGCGACCGCTCCGGCCGGCCCGGTCCTGCCCGCGCTGGAGGGCGAGGTGCAGGCGGATGTGGTGGTGATCGGTGCCGGCTTCACCGGCCTGTCGACGGCGATCCATCTGCGCGAGGCCGGGGTCGATGTCGTGGTGGTCGAGGCGGCCGAGCCCGGCTGGGGCGCGTCGGGCCGCAACAACGGCCAGGTGATCCCGACGCTGGCCGGGCATGATCCCTCCGCCATGGTGGCGCGCCATGGTGAGGCCGGCGAACGCTTCAATGCGGTGCTGCGCGACAGTGCGCAGTATCTGTTCCAGACGGTGCGGAAGTACGATATTCCCGCCGAAGCCGAGCAGACGGGCTGGGTCCAGCCGGTGCATTCGCCGGGCCGCTTCAAGCTCGCCGAGAAGCGCGTGCGCGAATGGTCGGCGATCGGCGCGCCGGTCGAGTTGCTCGACAAAGCCGCCACCGCGCGGATGACCGGCTCGGAGGCCTGGTTCGGCGGCTTCTGGAACCGCACCGGCGGCCATATCAACCCGCTCGCGCTGGCGCGCGGGCTGTCTCAGGTCGCGCTGAAGCTCGGCGCCGTGATTTATGCCCGCTCGCCCGTCGCCGGCATGACGCGCCAGGGCGACCGCTGGCTGGTGAAGACCGCCAGGGGCTCGGTCACGGCCCGCGCGCTGGTTCTGGCGACCAACGCCTATACCGACGCATTCGAAAGCGGTCTCGCCCCCGGGATCGCCGCCGAGGTCATCCCCGTGCTGTCCTGGCAGATGGCGACCCAGCCGATCAGCGACAACATTGCCAAGACGATCATTCCCGACCGGCAGGCGATGTCGGACACGCATCGCGAGCTCTATTTCGCCCGCTGGGACGCGCGCAACCGGCTGGTGACGGGTGGTGCGGCGGTGCTCCCCGGCGCCGGCGGCGACAATCTGCGCAAGCCGGTGGCCGAGCGGCTGCTGCGCCTGTGGCCGCAGCTGGGCGAAGTCTCCTTCGACTATGTCTGGTCCGGCTATATCGGCATGACGCCGGACGACGTGCTGAAACCGCAGGTGCCGGGCTATCCGCGTATCCACCGGCTGGGGCCTGACGCCTTCGGCTGGGTCGGCTGCAACGGCCGGGCGGTGGCGCTATCCGTATCGCTCGGACGCGAACTGGCGCGGGCGACGCAGGGCGTGCCGGTCGAGACACTGGGCCTGCCGCTGTCGGAGCCGAAGGCCCAGCCGATGCGCGGCGTCGTCCGCCGCATCGCCCCGCTGGCCCTGCCGCTTTACCGGGCGCTGGACGCTCGGGAGATCTGAACCGCCCTGCGGGCCCGCTTCGTGCAGGCCGCCACGATCGGCGCTGGCGCTTGCCTTCTGCGCCCGCTTCGAAGAGAGAGGCCACGCTTCATCGAAACGAACGAGCGCCCGCAGGGTGCGTGACATGGGCTGACGGAAGAGACGAGCATGAGCAATCAGTATGTCGAGAAGGTTCTGTCGGTTCATCACTGGAACGACACGCTGTTCAGCTTCCGCACCACCCGCAATCCCGCCTTCCGCTTCGAGGCCGGCCAGTTCGCGATGATCGGCCTGATGGTGGAAGGGCGCCCCTTGCTGCGCGCCTACAGCATGGCCTGCGCGCCCTATGACGAGGAACTCGAATTCCTCAGCATCAAGGTGCCGGACGGGCCGCTGACCTCGCGGCTGCAGAAGATCGTACCCGGCGACGAGATCCTGATCGGGAGAAAGGCCACCGGCACGCTGCTGCACGACAATCTGGTGCCCGGCCGCAACCTGTATTTCCTGTCGACCGGCACGGGGCTCGCGCCCTTCATGAGCCTGATCCGCGATCCGGCCACCTATGAACGCTTCGAGAAGGTGGTGCTCGTCCATGGCGTGCGTCTGGTCTCGGAGCTGGCCTACGAGACCTTCATTCGCGAGGAGCTGCCGGCCGACGAGCTGATCGGCGAGATGGTCGCCAGCCAGTTGATCTATCATCCAACCGTGACCCGCGAGGACTACCGCAACCGCGGCCGCGTGACCGAGCTCTTCGCCTCGCCGGACTGGTTCGCCTCGCTCGGGCTGCCCTTCGCCGATGCGGAAAACGACCGGGTCATGCTCTGCGGCAGCCCGGCGATGCTGGCCGACATGAAGGTCCAGCTCGAGGGGCGCGGCTTCGTCGAGGGCTCGAGCTCGACACCGGCGACCTATGTCGTGGAGCGCGCCTTCGTCGAGAAGTGACGGGACGCAGGCCAGCTCTGCCTTTTTGAAAGGCAGCCGGCTCGTTTTCGGCCTTGTAGCCGGTCGTCCGGCGTGATGACCTGCACCGGTTCGTTGCCGAGCCGGAGCCTACGCCCATGTCGCCACGCATCGCCTTCGGCGGGTTCCTGCACGAGACCAACACCTTCGCGCCGAGCAAGGCGGGTCTCGACGCCTTCATCCAGGGCGGCGGCTGGCCGTCGCTGGCGCGGGGCGAGGCCGTGTTCGAGGCGGTGCGCAACGTCAATGTCGGCGCCTGCGGCTTCGTCGAGACGGCGCGCGGGCTGGGCTGGCAGATGGTGCCAACCCTGTGGTGCGCCGCCAGCCCCTCCGCCCATGTCACGGCGGAGGCCTTCGAGACGCTGCTGGGCGAACTGGTCGAACGCATCCGGGCGGCATTGCCGCTCGATGGCGTCTATCTCGATCTGCACGGCGCCATGGTCGCGGAAGGCTTCCCGGACGGGGAGGGCGAGACGCTACGGCGGGTCCGGGCCGCGATCGGCCCGGACGTGCCGCTCGTCGCCAGCCTCGACCTGCATGGCAACGTCACGCAGCTGATGGTCGACAGTGCCGATGCGCTGGTTGCCTATAGGACCTATCCCCATGTCGACATGGCGCTGACGGGCAGCCGCGCCACCACCTATCTCGCGCGGCTGATCGGGACGGCGCAGCGCGACGCCAAGGCCTTCCGGCAGATCCCCTATCTGATCCCGATCGCCTGGCAGGCGACCGCGATGGAGCCGTGCCGGACGATCTATGCCGAGCTTGCGGCGCTGGAATGCGACAGCGTGCCGACGCTGTCCTTCCTGCCGGGCTTTCCGGCTGCCGATTTCGCCGATTGCGGGCCGACTGTCGTCGCCTATGGCGCGACGCAGGCCGATGCCGAACGCGCGGCTGACGCCGTGGCGGCGCGCGTGATGGCGAGCGAGGCTGCGTTCAACGGCAAGGTCTTTGCGCCGGACGAGGGCGTCCTCGAAGCCATGTCGCTGTCGGCCGGGGCAACCAAGCCGATCGTCATCTCCGACACGCAGGACAATCCGGGCGCGGGCGGCGATTCCGACACGATGGGCATGGCGCGCGCGCTCGTCCGCAACGGGGCGCAGCGGGCTGCGATCGGGCTGATCGTCGATCCCGAGGTGGCGCGCCAGGCGCATGAGGCGGGCGTCGGTGCGACGATCCGGGCTGCGCTCGGCGCCAAGTCCGGCATTCCCGGCGATGTCCCGCTCGACGGCGAGTTCGTCGTCGAGCAGTTGTCGGACGGGCGCTTCGTGGCGCCCGGCCCGTTCTTCGGAGGATCGCGGATGAATCTCGGACCCTGCGTGGCGCTGCGGATCGACGGCGTCCGCATCGTCGTCGCCTCGCGCAAGGCGCAGATGGCGGACCAAGCGATGTACCGGCAGGTCGGCATCGAGCCGACCGAGCAGGCGATCCTCGTCAACAAGAGCTCCGTGCATTTCCGGGCCGATTTCGAACCGATCGCGCATTCCATCATCGTCTGTGCCGCGCCCGGCCCGATGCCGGTCGATCCCTCCGTGCTGCCCTGGAAGCATCTGCGCCCGGGTCTGCGCACCGCGCCGCTCGGCCCCGTCTTCGGCTGATCGCCCTCAATCCCTCCCGGAGTTTCTGCCCATGCCTGCCCTGACCGCGATCGAGGCCTTCACGGACGAGCTCGTCGCCATCCGCCGCGATCTCCACGCCCACCCCGAGATCGGCTTCGAGGAGGTCCGCACCTCCGGCATCGTCGCGCAGAAGCTGGAAGCCTGGGGCATCGAGGTGCATCGCGGCATCGGCGGCACCGGCGTGGTCGGGGTGCTGCAGGGCACGGGTGGGCCGGGCCGGCGCATCGGTCTGCGCGCCGACATGGACGCCCTGCCGATGGACGAGATCACCAACCTGCCCTGGCGCTCGACCATCCCCGGCCGGATGCATGCCTGCGGCCATGACGGTCACACCACCATGCTGCTGGGGGCGGCGCGTTATCTCGCCGAGAACCGCGGCTTTGCGGGCACGGCGATCTTCGTCTTCCAGCCGGCGGAGGAGGGGCTCGGCGGAGCGCGCGCCATGCTCGCCGACAACCTGTTCGAGCGCTTTCCCTGCGACGAGATCTACGGGCTGCACAACGCCCCCAATCTCGACCCCGGCCAGATCGCGGTCTTCCCCGGCCCGGCGATGGCGGGCGCGGATTTCTTCGACATCAAGATCACCGGCAAGGGCAGCCATGGCGCCATGCCGCATGTCGGGCGCGATCCGGTCATCGTCGCGATCTCGCTCGCGGCCGCGCTGCAGACGATCGTCAGCCGCAACGCCGATCCGCGCGAGGCGGCCGTGCTCTCGATCACGCAGATCCATGCCGGCTCGGCCTACAACGTCATCCCGGAGGAGGCGGCGCTGGCCGGCACGGTGCGGACCTTCTCGCCCGAGATCGCCAAGCTGATCCGGGAACGGATGCGCGAGATCTGCGCCGGGATGGCGGCGACCTTCGGCGTGCAGGTCGATATCGACATTCGCGGCATCTTCGACGTGCTGGTGAACCATCCCGAGCAGGCGGTGGCGACGGCGGCTGTCGCCGCCGAGATCGTCGGGGCGAGCAATGTCCTGACCGAGCCGAAGCCGGTGATGGGCAGCGAGGATTTCGCCGACATGCTGCGCGTCGTGCCGGGCGCCTATGCCTGGGTCGGCCATGCCGGCAGCGTGCCGGTCCACAACCCGGCCTTCGTGCTCGATGACGGCATCCTGCCGATCGGCGCGAGCCTGCTGGCCCGACTCGTCGAAACGCGGGCCGCGGCGTGATGGACGTCATCCCGGGCGACCGCAGGGAGACCCGGGATCCATGCCGGAACGGTTCAGGCATGGATCCCGGATCTCCGCTTCGCTGCGTCCGGGATGACGGCGTCCTTGTAGTATGTGTGACGGGTGGATGATGGATCTGAACGCACTGCCCCTCGATCTCGATGCCCTGCTCGCGGGGCTTCGGCCCTGGATCGAGTGCGAGAGCCCGACCTTCGACGTCGCGGCCGTGAACCGGATGATGGATTTTGCGGCGAGCGAGCTTGTCGCGGCCGGCGCCATCGTCACGCGCTTTCCCGGCCCGCCGGGCCTCGGCGACTGCCTGCGCGGAGACTTTCCGCATCCGCGGCAGGGCGAGCCGGGCATCCTGATGATGTCGCATCTCGACACGGTGCATCCGGTCGGCACGCTGAAGACGCTGCCCTTCCGGCGCGACGGCTGGCGCTGCTACGGGCCGGGCATCCTCGACATGAAGGGCGGCGCCTATGCCGGGCTGCAGGCGATCATCGCACTGGCCAAGGCGGGCATCGAGACGTCGCTGCCGGTCAGCGTGCTGTTCACCAGCGACGAGGAGATCGGCAGCCCCGGTACGCGCGACCTGATCATGGAGCAGGCGCGCCGGCACCGCTTCATCCTCGTTCCGGAACCGGGGCGGCCCGGCAACGGCGTCGTCACGGGGCGTTACGCGATCGCGCGCTTCAACCTGCTCGCCGAGGGGCGGCCGAGCCATGCGGGCTCGCAGCTCAAGAACGGCCGCTCCGCGATCAGCATGATGGCGCAGCAGTTGCTCGCGATCGAGGCGATGACGGATGACGACTGCACCTTCAGCGTCGGCGTGATCCAGGGCGGGCAATGGGTCAACTGCGTGCCGACCACCTGCCGGGCGGAAGCGCTCAGCATGGCGAAGCGGCAGGCGGATCTCGACCGCGGGGTTGAGCGCATGCTGGCGCTCGGTGTGCAGAATGCCGACGGCACACGCTTCACCGTCACGCGCGGCGTCACCCGCCCGGTCTGGGAGCCCGATGACGCGACGCTGGAGCTGTTCGGACTCGCCCGCGAGGTGGCCCGGGAAATCGGCTGGAACCTCGAGCATGGCTCGGCCGGGGGCGGTTCGGACGCCAACTTCACCGGAGCCGCCGGGCTCCCGTCGCTGGATGGGCTGGGGCTTCTGGGCGCCGGCTACCATACGCTGGAGGAGCATATCGAGATCGAGAGCCTGCTGCAGCGGACGCGGCTGATGGCCGGCTTGCTGGCGCGATTGACCGCATGAAAATGCCGGGCGAGCATGAGCCACCCGGTGGCACAGGGCCTGCATAGATCGCGATGCGCCGAACGCGCACGACAGTCGGAGGAAGAGCACCATGGCATGGCGTTTGAAGACTTGGGCGGCCGCTTGCGCGATCGTCGCCGGCACCTCGCTGGCGCAGGCGCAGACCCTCAAGGTCGTGATGCATTCCGACGTGAAGATCGTCGATCCGATCTGGACCACGGCCTATATCGTCCGCAATCACGGCTACATGATCTACGACACGCTGTTCTCGATGGACGAGGCCGGCGCGATCAAGCCGCAGATGGTGGAGACGTTCACCGAGTCGCCCGACAAGCTGACCTACACTTTCAAGCTGCGCGACGGGCTGCTCTGGCATGACGGCAAGCCCGTGACCTCGGAGGATTGCATCGCCTCGATCAAGCGCTGGTCGGCCAAGGATCCCGTCGGCCAGAAGCTGATGACCTTCGTCGACACGATCACCGCCGACGATGCGAAGAGCTTCACGGTGAAGCTGAAATCGCCGACCGGCCTGCTGATCTTCGGTCTCGGCAAGCCGTCGTCGAACGTGCCGTTCATGATGCCCAAGCGCGTGGCGGACACCGACCCGAACACGCAGATTTCGGAGTTCGTCGGCTCCGGCCCCTTCGTGCTGAAGACCGACGAATGGAAGCCGGGCGACAAGATCGTCTACACGAAGTTCAAGGACTACAAGCCGCGCGCCGAGCCGGCCTCGGGCCTCGCCGGCGGCAAAGTCGCGAAGCTCGATCGCATCGAATGGCTGGCGGTGACCGACCAGCAGCAGGCGGTGAATGCGCTGCTCGCCGGCGAGATCGACATGATCGAGCAGCCGGCTTTCGACCTGCTGCCGCTGCTCAGCGGCGACAGCAACATCAAGCTGTGGAACTACAATCCGCTCGGCCTGCAATACACGATGCGCTTCAACCACACCCAGCCGCCCTTCGACAATCCGAAGGTGCGCCAGGCGGTGACCTATGCGCTGAACCAGAAGGATTTCCTCGAGGCCACCATCGGCAATCCGGAATACTTCAAGGTCTGCAAGGCGATGTTCGTCTGCGGCACGCCGCTCGCCTCCGAGAAGGGGATGGAAGGTCTGCTGGAATCGAATTTCCGGAAGTCGCAGGAACTGCTCAAGGAGGCCGGCTATGACGGCAAGCCGATCGTGCTGCTGCATTCGACCGATCTGCTCGCGCTGACCAATCTCGGCCCGGTCGCCAAGCAGCTGCTGGAGCGAGGCGGCTTCAAGGTCGACATGCAGTCCTCCGACTGGCAGACGGTGGTCTCCCGCCGCGTCCGCAAGGACCCGATCGACAAGGGTGGCTGGAACGTGATGCAGACCTCCTGGGTCTCGGCCGACATCCTCAACCCGGTGATGGCGGGCTTCTTCAATGCCAGCTGCGACAAGGCGGCCTTCGGTTGGCCCTGCGACGAGCAGATGGAGAAGCTGCGCGACGATTTCGCCCGAGAGCCCGATGCGGCCAAGCAGAAGGCGATCGCGGAAGCGGTGCAGATGCGCTGGCGCGAGGTCGTCACCCATGTCCATCTCGGCCAGTACAACGTGCCGATCGCGGCCCGGAAGTCGATCAGCGGCATCCTGACCGCGCCGGCGCCGGTGTTCTGGAACGTCGAGAAGAAGTGAGGGTAAGAGGCTGATCGCGCGGACCCGGCCCTGATGCTCGGCTACATCCTGCGGCGCCTGCTGGCGACGATCCCCGTGCTGGTGATCGTCGCCGTCCTGGTCTTCCTGATGCTGCGCCTGACGCCCGGTGACCCGGCTGCGGTGATCGCGGGCGACAATGCGACGACCGAACAGATCGCGCTGATCCGCAACCGCCTCGGGCTCGACAAGCCGATTCCGACCCAGTTCGCGATCTGGGCCGGCAATCTGCTGCGGGGCGACCTCGGCGAGAGCTTCTTCTTCAAGAAGCCGATCGGCGAACTCATCGCCGGTCGGATCGAGCCGACCCTGTCGCTCGCCTTCGCGACGATGCTGATCGCGATCTGCGTCGCGATCCCGCTCGGCGTGCTGGCGGCCTACAAGCACGGTTCCTGGATCGACCGGATCGTCATGGGCTTCTCGGTGCTGGGCTTCTCGGTGCCGGTCTTCGTCATCGGCTATGCGCTGATCTACGTCTTCGCGATCACGCTGGGCTGGTTCCCGGTCCAGGGCTACCAGCCGCTTTCGGGCGGGCTCAGTGGCTTCCTGCAACGGCTGGTGCTGCCCGCGGTGACACTGTCGGTGATCTATATCGCGCTGATCGCGCGGATGACGCGCGCCAGCGTGCTCGAGGTGCTGAACGAGGACTATATCCGCACGGCCCGGGCCAAGGGGCAGGTGGAGCGCAAGATCCTGTTCCGGCACGCGCTCAAGAACGCGGCGGTGCCGATCGTCACCGTCGTCGGCATCGGCATCGCCCTGCTGATCGGCGGCGTGGTGGTCACCGAGAGCGTCTATGCGATCCCCGGGCTCGGCCGGCTCACCGTCGACGCGGTGCTGGCGCGCGACTACCCGACCATCCAGGCCATCATCCTGCTGTTCTCGGGCGTCTATGTCGGCATCAACCTGTTGATCGACCTCGCCTACAGCCTGTTCGACCCGAGGATCCGCTATTGAGCGCCGAGCCGACACTCCTGGCGCCTGCCGCCTCCGAGCCGGTCGCGCCGGCGCGGACCGTGCTGAGGCGCCTCCTGCACAACCCCGTGGTGGTGATCGGCGGCACGGTGCTGCTGCTGATGACGCTGCTGGGGCTGTTCGCCCCTTATCTCGGCACGATCGACCCGACCGCGATCAATCCGAGCACGCGCAACCGGATGCCGGGTTTTGAGCGGACGATCCGCGCCGACGACGGCACGACGACCGTGTTCAAGCATCGGATGGGGACGGATTCGCTCGGCCGGGACGTCTACAGCCGCGTCGTCTACGGAGCCCGCGTCTCGCTGCTGATCGCGGTCTCCGTCGCCTCGATCGCCATCGCCATCGGCCTCGTGATCGGGTTGGTGGCCGGCTATGTCCGCCCGCTCGACGGCGTGATCATGCGCTTCATGGACGGGCTGATGGCGATCCCCGGCATCCTGCTGGCGATCGCCGTCGTCTCGCTGTTCCGCAGCGGCCTGACCTCCGTCATCGCCGCGATCATCGTGCCTGAAATTCCCCGTGTCGTGCGAGTGGTGCGCTCGATCGTGCTGTCGGTGCGGGAGGAGCCCTATGTCGAGGCCGCGATCATGGCCGGAACGCGGCTGCCCAAGCTGATGATCCGCCACATCCTGCCCAACACCATCGCGCCGCTGATCGTGCAGGGCACCTTCATCGCGGCTTCGGCCATCCTGGTGGAGGCGATCCTGTCGTTCCTCGGCATCGGCATCCCGCCGGAAATCCCGACCTGGGGCAACATCATGGCGGAGGGGCGCAACCTCTTCCGCGTCTTCCCGCACAACATCCTCTATCCCGGCATCTTCCTCGGCCTCACCGTTCTGGCCGTGAACATGCTCGGCGATGGTCTGCGCGACACCCTCGATCCGAAGATGACCGGCCGATGAGCGGCGCACAGACCCCCGTCCTGGAGATCGCCGGGCTGAGCATCGCCCTGCCCGGTGGCGGCGACCGGGCGCTGGCCGTCGACACGGTCTCGCTCAGTGTCGGCGCGGGTGAGATCGTCTGTGTCGTCGGGGAGTCTGGCTCCGGCAAGTCCGTCACCGCCTTCTCGGTCATGGGCCTGCTCGCCAAGGCGCTGAAGCCCGTCGCGGGCGCGATCCGCCTCGAAGGCGAGGATGTGCTGGCGGCGACACCGCAGCGGCTGCGGGCGCTGCGCGGCGACCGGATGGCGATGATCTTCCAGGAGCCGATGACGGCGCTGAACCCGGTGCTGACGATCGGCGACCAGATCGAGGAGGTGCTGCGCATCCACACCGATCTCGGCCCTGCCGAACGGCGGGCGCAGGTGCTGGCGATGCTGGAGGCGATGCGCCTGCCCGAGCCGGAGCGGATGCACGCTTCCTATCCGCACCAGATCTCGGGCGGGCAGCGCCAGCGCGTCATGATCGCCGCCGCGCTGATCCTCGATCCGGCGCTCCTGATCGCCGATGAGCCGACGACCGCGCTCGATGTCACCACGCAGGCGCAGATCCTGAAGCTGATCAAGGACATGCAGAGCCGCCGCGGCACCGGCGTGCTGTTCATCACGCATGATTTCGGCGTCGTCGCCGAGATCGCCGACCGGGTGGTCGTGATGGAGAAGGGGCGGGTGGTCGAGCAGGGGCCGGCGGCCGACATCCTGACGCGGCCGCAGCACCCCTATACGCAGATGCTGATCGCCGCCGTGCCGAGTCTGAAGCCCGCGCAGCGCAAGCCGGTTCTCGGTCCGCTCGCGCTGGAAACGACCGGACTCGGCAAGACCTACAGCTCCAAGGCCCTGTTCCGGAAGGAGCGGGTCGTGCATGCGGCGAAGGATGTCTCGATCCGCGTGCGGCGCGGCGAGACCGTCGGCATCGTCGGCGAATCCGGTTCGGGCAAGACGACGGTGGCGCGCTGCATCGCGCGGCTGATGCCGCCCAGCATCGGCTCCATTCTCGTGCCCGACATCGATATCGCCCAACTGCCCGAGCGGCGCCTGCGGCCTTATCGCCGCAAGATCCAGGTGGTGTTCCAGGACCCGTTCCGCTCGCTCAATCCGCGCCGCACCGTCGGCGCGTCGATCATCGAGGGGCCGATGAATTTCGGGCTGGGCGAGGCGGAGGCGCTGCAGCGGGCACGCGAGCTGATGGCGCTGGTCGGGCTGCAGCCGAATGCGCTCGAGCGGTATCCGCACCAGTTCTCAGGGGGGCAGCGCCAGCGCATCGCGATCGCCCGCGCGCTGGCGATGGAGCCCGAGATCCTGATCGCGGACGAGGCGGTTTCGGCGCTGGACGTGTCGGTCCAGAAGCAGGTGCTGGCCCTGTTCGCCGATGTGCAGGCTCGATTCAACCTGGCGATCCTGTTCATCACCCATGATCTGCGGGTGGCGGCGCAGATCTGCGATCGCATCGTGGTGATGGAGAAGGGCGTCGTCGTCGAGCAGGGCGCGACCTCGCAGGTCTTCGCCGCGCCGGCCCATCCCTATACCCGCGCCCTGATCGAGGCCGCGCCCGGGCGCGATTTCGCCGTGGGGACCGCTGCCGTTGACGCGGTGGAGGCCTGACCGGATAGTCCCGCTCCCTCCGGGACGGACGAAAGCGGGCGCATGGACGACGAGCTTCTCTACGCGATGCAGGACGGGATCGGCACGATCACGCTCAACCGTCCCCAGTCCCGCAATGCGCTCACCTTCGCGATGTATGAGCGGCTGGCGGCGATCTGCAGCGATCCGGCCGCGCATGGGGCGCCGAAGGTGCTGATCGTCACGGGGGCCGGCGACAAGGCTTTCGCCGCCGGAACGGATATCGCGCAGTTCCGCAGCTTCGCCTCGCCGCGGGATGCGCTGGACTATGAGGAGAAGATCGACCGCGTCCTCACGGCGATCGAGCGCTGTCCGGTGCCGATGATCGCGGCGATCTCGGGGGCCGTGACCGGGGGCGGCGCCAGCATCGCCTGCGCCTGCGACATCCGCATCGCCACGCCGACGGCGCGTTTCGGCTTTCCGATCGCGCGGACGCTGGGCAACTGCCTGTCGATGGCCAACCATGCCCGGCTCGCGGCACTTCTGGGCCCGGCCCGCGTCAAGGACATCGTCTTCACAGCCCGGCTGATGGAGGCGGAGGAGGGGCAGCGCATCGGTCTCTACAGCGAGATTCTCGCCGATCATGCGGCGCTGATGAGCCGGGCCCGCGAGCTGGCCGAGACCATCGCCGGCCATGCGCCGCTCACGATGCGGGCGACGAAGGAGGCGCTGCGCCGGCTGACAGCCGCTTCGGTTCCGACCGACGCCGGCGAGGACCTCGTGGTGATGTGCTATGACAGCGCCGATTTCCGCGAAGGCATGGAGGCCTTTCTCGGCAAGCGGCCGCCGCGATGGCAGGGCCGCTGAGCCGAGGCGGGCTGGGGCCACGGGGTTTACGCTGAGGGCCCGGGCGCCCTATATGCGCGCGTCCAACGGGAGCGATGTCGGTTTTGCCGAGGGGTTCGAGGTATCTGGTGACGGGCGGGGCGGGCTTCATAGGCTCGGCCGTGGTGCGCAGGCTGATCGCGCAGACGGAGGCCACGGTCTGCGTCGTCGACAAGCTGACCTATGCCGGCAATCTGGCGTCGCTGGCGCCGGTCGCGGCCGATCCGCGCTATCGCTTCGAGAAGGCGGACATCGCCGATGGCGAGCGGATGCGGGCGATCTTCGCCGATTTCGATCCCGACATCGTGCTGCATCTGGCCGCCGAAAGCCATGTCGACCGCTCCATCGACGGGCCGGGCGCCTTCGTCGAGACCAACATCGTCGGCTCCTATGTGCTGCTGCAGGAGGCGCTGCGGCACTGGCGCGGTCTCGAGGGTGCGCGGCGCGAGGGCTTCCGCTTCCACCACATCTCGACCGACGAGGTCTTCGGCTCTCTCGGGCCCGAGGGGCTGTTCGACGAGGCGACGGCCTATGCGCCGACCTCGCCCTATTCGGCCTCGAAGGCTGCGTCCGACCATCTCGTGCGGGCCTGGCATCATACCTACGGCCTGCCGACGCTCGTCACCAACTGCTCGAACAATTACGGGCCCTATCACTTCCCCGAGAAGCTGATCCCGCTGATGATCATCAACGGGATCGAGGGCAAGCCCCTGCCGATCTATGGCGACGGCCGCAATATCCGCGACTGGCTCTATGTCGAGGACCATGCCGAGGCCTTGCTGCTCGTGGCGCAGCAGGGCCGGCCGGGCGAGACCTATGCGATCGGCGGCTCGGCCGAGATGTCGAACCGCGAGGTGGTCGAGGCGATCTGCGCGTTGCTCGACGAACTGCGGCCCGATCCTGCGGGGCCGCATGCCCGGTTGATCACCTATGTCGCCGACCGGCCGGGGCATGATGCGCGCTATGCGATCGACGCCGGCAAGATCCGCAGCGAACTCGGCTGGGCCCCGCGGCAGAGCTTCGCGAGCGGCCTGCGCCGCACGGTCGAGTGGTATCTCGCCCATGCCGGCTGGTGGAACGACATCCGCTCCGGGGTCTATCGCGGCGAGCGGCTGGGCACCGGCGCGAGCCCGACGGCGGGCGGAGATCGCTGACGATGCTGCATGTCGAAGCGACCGCGCTGCCCGAGGTCAGGATCATCGCGCCCAAGCGGTTCGGCGACCATCGCGGCTTCTTCTCGGAGACCTATAACCGCCAGGCCTTCGCCGAGGCCGGGATCACGCTCGAGTTCGTGCAGGACAATCACTCGCTCTCGGCGGCGGTCGGTACGCTGCGCGGCCTTCATTTCCAGGCGCCGCCCTTCGCGCAGGACAAGCTGATCCGCGTGCCGCGCGGCCGCATCCTCGACGTCGCGGTCGACATCCGCGCCTCCTCTCCTGATTTCGGCCGGTTCGTCGCAGTCGAGCTCTCGGCCGAGAACTGGCGGCAATTGCTGGTCCCGGTCGGCTTCGCCCATGGTTTCGTCACGCTCGAGCCCGACACCGAGGTGATCTACAAGGTTAGCGCCCCCTATGCGCCGGAGCATGACCGCGGACTCGCCTTCGACGATCCGGCCCTGGGTATCGACTGGGGCCTGCCGGCGGAGCGCCTGACCCTCTCCGACAAGGACCGTCGGCATCCGCGCCTCGCCGAGCTGCCGCGGTATTTCGCGTGAGGGTCGTCGTCACCGGACGCGAGGGCCAGGTCGCGCGGGCACTGGCGGAGCGCGCGGGGAGCGCGGGCGCGACGCTGATCGCGCTCGGGCGTCCCGAACTCGATCTCGAACACCCGCAGACCATCGCGCCCGCGCTGGCGGCGGCGCAGCCGGACATCGTCGTCAACGCCGCCGCCCACACCGCGGTCGATCGTGCCGAGAGCGAGGAGGCTCTGGCCTTCGCGGTCAACGCCGCCGGTGCGGGCGCGGTCGCCGCCGCGGCGGGCGCGCTCGGGGTTCCCGTGATCCAGATCTCGACCGACTACGTCTTCGACGGCACCTCACTGCTGCCCTATCGCGAGGACGACGCGACGGGCCCGGTCAGCGTCTATGGCCGCAGCAAGCTCGCCGGCGAGCAGGCCGTGGCGGCAGCGACGCCCGATCACGCCATCCTCCGCACCGCCTGGGTCTATGCGCCCTTCGGCAAGAACTTCGTGCGCACCATGCTGCGGCTCGGCGAGGAGCGGAGCGAGATCGCCGTCGTCGGCGACCAGATCGGGTGCCCGAGTTCGGCCCTCGACATCGCGGACGCCGTCCTGTCCGTGGCCCGCAACCTCGTCGCGGGGCCGGGCAATCCGGCCCTGCGCGGCGTCTTCCACATGGCGGCGCAGGGCGAGGCCGACTGGGCCTCCTTCGCGGAGGCGGTCTTTGCCGAGGCGGCCGCGCACGGGCGCCGGCCCGTCGCCGTGCGCCGCATTGCCACCAGCGACTATCCGACACCGGCGCGACGGCCGGCCAACTCCCGCCTCGCCGGAGACAGGCTCGCCGCCGTGCATGGCGTGCGGATGCCGCCCTGGCGCGGCTCGCTCGCCGCCTGCGTCGCGCGGCTGCTGCAGCAGGAAGCATGGGACCGCAAGCCATGAAGGGCATCATTCTCGCCGGCGGATCCGGCACGCGGCTGCACCCGATGACGCTGGCGATGTCGAAGCAGTTGCTGCCGGTCTACGACAAGCCGATGATCTACTACCCGCTGACCACGCTGATGCTGGCGGAGATCCGGGACATCCTGATCATCTCCACCCCGCACGACCTGCCGCATTTCAGGCGCCTGCTCGGCGACGGCGCGGAATGGGGGCTGAACCTCAGCTATGCCGAGCAGCCCCATCCCGGCGGACTGGCGCAGGCCTATCTGATCGGGGCGGATTTCGTCGGCGGCGAGCCCTCGGCGCTGATCCTCGGCGACAACCTCTTCTACGGGCATAACCTCACCGCGATGATGCGCGCGGCCCGCCAGCGCCAGAGCGGAGCGAGCGTCTTCGCCTATCAGGTGCGCGATCCCGAACGCTACGGCGTCGTCAGCTTCGACGCCGCGGGCAAGGCCCTCTCGATCGAGGAGAAACCCAAGGCGCCGCGCTCGAACTGGGCCGTGACGGGGCTGTATTTCTACGACGCACAGGTGGTCGAGATCGCGGCCTCGCTCGCCCCCTCGCCGCGTGGCGAGCTCGAGATCACCGACGTCAACCGCGCCTATCTGGCGCGGGGCGAACTCGCCGTGGAGCGCATGGGGCGCGGCTTCGCCTGGCTCGACACCGGAACGCCCGACAGCCTGCTGCAGGCGAGCGAGTTCGTCCGCACGCTCGAAAGCCGCCAGGACCTGCGCATCGCCTGCCCCGAGGAGATCGCCTGCCGCCAGGGCTGGATCGACACCGCGCAGCTCGAAGCCCTCGGCTCCCGACTGTCGAAAAGCGACTACGGTCAGTATCTGCTGCGCATGGCCGCCGAAATCGCGGAAACGCCTGACCATTCCACCGGGATCTGACCCAAGGCAAGGCCAGTCTTGTGCCGGAACGGGCCAGATCAGATTGGCCCCGATCTTGCTAAATCCGTCCGTCGGAGCGTGCGGGAGAAGCCGGTGACGGACAGCGGAACGAGCCAGTCATTCGACTCCTGCGTCTGCGGGGCGGTCTCGGTCGTGGCGCCGCGGATCATCGCGGACGAGGCGCCGGTGGCCTGCGGAGGCTGTGGACGCGTGATCGGCTCATGGCTCGCCTACAAGGCCTTCGTCGGGCGCGAGCTCGAACGGGACAGCCGGGCGCCCGCCTGGATCTGTGTCGATCCGCTTCCGGCGGCGACCGCTCTCGCCGCCCATCCGGCCCGCGCCTGGCTGCCGCGGCGGTGATCGGGCGGAGGCGGGTCTGGGCGAGGGCGGGGCAGTCATATCCTTGAAATCGCGAGGGGCCATGGCTGAGGCTCGGGATTCGCGAAGGACTTGGGTGGCCCGCCGTCGCATGGTAATCGCGCAGCGGGATTGATGTGGGACGGTTTTTGGGGAGTGTCCGATGAAGATCGTGATGGTCGGGTCCGGCTATGTCGGGCTGGTGTCTGGCGCCTGCTTCGCGGATTTCGGCCATGAGGTCGTCTGCGTCGACAAGATGGACAGCAAGATCGCGGCGCTGAAGCAGGGCGAAATCCCGATCTTCGAGCCCGGCCTGTCCGATCTGGTGCGCAGCAATGCCGAGGCGGGACGCCTGTCCTTCACGACCGATCTCGCCGGGCCGGTCGCCCAGGCCGATGCGGTGTTCATCGCCGTGGGAACCCCGTCCCGGCGCGGCGACGGCTTCGCCGACCTGTCCTATGTCTATGCCGCGGCGCGCGAGATCGCCCATGCGCTCGACGGCTACACCGTCATCGTGACGAAATCGACGGTGCCGGTCGGGACCGGCGACGAGGTCGAGCGGATCATCCGCGAGCTGCGCCCGGATGCCGATTTCGCCGTCGTCTCCAATCCCGAATTCCTGCGCGAGGGCGCGGCGATCGACGACTTCAAGCGCCCGGACCGCATCGTCATCGGCACGGACGATCCGCGCGCGCAGACGCTGATGGCCGATGTCTACCGGCCGCTCTACCTCAACAGCGCGCCGATCCTGAACACCAGCCGCCGTACGGCCGAGCTGACCAAATACGCCGCCAACGCCTTCCTCGCGACGAAGATCACCTTCATCAACGAAATGGCGGATCTGTGCGAGCAGGTCGGCGCCAATGTGCAGGACGTGGCGCGCGGCATGGGCCTCGACAACCGCATTGGCAGCAAGTTTCTGCATGCCGGGCCGGGCTATGGCGGCTCCTGCTTCCCGAAAGACACGCTGGCGCTGATCAAGACGGCGCAGGACTACGGCACGCCCTCGCGCATCGTCGAAGCCGTGGCCTCGGTCAACGATCTACGCAAGCGCGCCATGGCGAAGAAGGTCGTCGCGGCCTGCGGCGGCTCGGTACGCGGCAAGACCATCGCCGTGCTGGGTCTGACCTTCAAGCCGAACACCGACGACATGCGCGACGCGCCTTCGCTGTCCATCGTCACCGCGCTGCAGGATGGCGGCGCGACCATCCGCGCCTTCGATCCGGAGGGTATGGAGCAGGCCAAGGGCATGCTGCCGGGCGGCGTGGTCTACTGCAACGACGCCTATGAATGCGTCGAGGGGGCGCATGCGGCGGTGATCGTGACCGAGTGGAACATCTTCCGCGCGCTCGATTTCCAGCGGCTGAAGACCACGATGGCGGCGCCGGTCCTCGTCGATCTGCGCAATGTCTACCGGGCCGAACAGGTCCGCGCCAAGGGCTTCACCTATGTCGATGTCGGCCGCGGGGTGCTGGCGCCCGAGGCGAAGAGCAAGGAAGACGCGGCCTGAGGGTCCGTCGCCCCGACCCGACAGTCTCCCCGCGATCGTCGAGGCCGCCGCCCTCCCGGCCGGCGGCCTTGTCGTGTCTTGTCCGCTGCGGAAGCCGGTTTCGACCGTGTCCTGTTTACCACGACCATAGAGAAACGGCTTCCACTTTGGCCTGTTGTTGACGCAGGGGAGCGTTAAAAATATCTTAATCCAACGTTTATCGTTGGAGTGATCCATGCGCGCGCCGATTTCCCTGCCCCTGACCGATGAGTTGCTGGTCCTGGCGCAGTCCGGTCGTTCGCTCGCCATCACCAAACCGGCCGCGGGGCAGCCGGGCTTGCTGCAGATTGCTCCCGGCGAAACGCTCGACTTCTCGCGCATCGCCAATGAGAGCCTGGCGCTGGTCAAGCTGGGCAATCGCCTCGTCGTCCTCTTCCCCGACCGAGCCTATGTGGTGGTGGACGGGCTCTACCTGCCGGATGGGAGCTTCACCCCGCAGGTGCGGGTCGCGCTCGACAATGCGACGACCATCGATACCGCCCAGTTCACCAGCCAGTTCGGCGTCAGCTCGGACGAGGGCCTGCTCACGGCTGCGGGCATCAGTGTCGGGCCCCGCGGGGCCGGCGGCGTCAACCTCGCTGCGGCGCCGCCCAGTTCTGCGCTCAATCCCGAAACGAGCCTGACGCCGGGGGTCAGCGGCCCGTCATCGACCTTCGGTGCGCTGACGGCCGACGATGTCGCCACACAGACCGATACCGCCGCGACGGCGACGACCGGGCTGGGAGCGCCGCCGAGCCTGGTTGCCGATTCGGCGGCCGTCACCGAAGCCGGCGTCGGCCCGGGCAACACCGCCGTGGCCGGTGTGGCGACCGCGGCGGGCAATGTGATCTCGAATGACACCGCCAGCAGCAACATCACGGTCACCGGCGTCGCCGCCGGGACGGTCCTGGCCGCGACGGGCAATGTTGGCAGCGCGGTGGCGGGACAGTTCGGCACGCTCACCGTGGCCTCGGACGGTGCCTACAGCTACGCCCTCAACAACGCGGCGGCGGCCACGCAGTCGCTGGCGCAGGGAACGACAGCCATCGACACCTTCACCTATACGGTGACGGACGCGAACGGGCAGACCGCGACGGCGACCGTGACCGTCACCGTCACCGGCACCAATGACGCGCCCGTCGTGACGTCCGGTGCGGCGGCTGCGACGGGTTCTGTGACTGAGACGGGCACCAATCTCGGCGTTGCCGTGCCCGGCGTCGCGACCGCGACCGGTACGCTGGCGGCCAGCGATGTCGACAGCGGCGCCGTGCTGACGTGGAGCGGCAGCGCCACCGGCAGCTTCGGCAGCTTCGTCATCAACCCCACGACGGGCGTCTGGACCTACACGATCAACGAGGCTGCCGCCGAGGTGCTCAACAGCGGCCAGGCTGTCGTCGAGACCTTCACCGCCACGGTGACCGACCAGTTTGGCGCGACGGCGACGCAGGTCGTGTCGATCACCGTCAATGGGGCCAACGACACCGGGCCGGTGGTGGTGCCGCCGGTCGTCAATCCGCCGGTCGTGGTGCCGCCGACGTTCGGGCTCGACCTCGACACCCTGGCGGCCGGGACAGGCTATCGCGGTGTCACGGATGCGGAGGCGGCGCGCTCGCAGCTGGCCGCCGGCGTGCCGGAGCGGTTCACCAATCTCGGCGTCTCGGTCGCGCAGACGGACGAAAGCTCCGCGCTCGATCCGCGGCCCAACAACATCGCCGTCAGTCTGCTCAACGCCGGCGATCGCGTCGTCTCGATCAGCGTGTCGCTCGACGCCGTGTCCAGCGGCAATGCCGGTGTCCTGCGCGTCAGCAACGGCTTGCAGACGCTGCCGTTCGACAACCTGTCCATCGACGACGTCACGCGGGTGCTGCAGATCGCCTACGCGACCGGCTACACGGCAGCCGAGGCCGCGTCCGTGATCTCGACCTTGCGGTTCGTCAACACCGATACGAGTTTCTTCCTCGATGCGTCGAACCGGACCGTAACAATCACGATCACGGACCAGAACGGCAACAGCACGACCGCCGTCGCTTCGGTTCCCGTGGCCGGCGAGGCCACGGACTTCGCGGGGCCGGCGGGCCTCAACGCCTTCACCGGCGGGGCCAACAGCGACCGCATCATCGGCCTCGACGGAGACGATGTGCTGAACGGAGGCGCCGGCGGCGACGACGTCATCGACGGCGGCAGCGACGACGACACGATCATCGCCGCCAACGGCAACAACCAGTTGCTGGGCGGGAGCGGCGACAACACGATCACGGCCGGCAACGGCAACAACACCGTGACCGCCGACGATGGCGACAACAGCGTCACGCTCGGCAACGGCGTCAATCAGGTCACGCTCGGCAATGGCGACAACACCGTCACAGCCGGCGACGGCGGCAACACGATCGCTGCGGGTGCCGGCGACGACGTGATCAACACGGGCAACGGCAACGACATCATCAACGCCGGTGACGGGTCGAACCGCATCGACTCCGGGGGCGGCAACGACACCATCACCACCGGGATCGGCGACGACGTCATCAATGCCGGTGCCGGCAACGACCGAATCACGGCCGGCCGTGGTGACGACGACATCACGACGGGGGCGGGCAGCGATACGATCGTCTACAGCAGCACGCTCGCCCAGATCGGTTTCGAGACGCTGCGCGATTTCCAGAGCGGCGTGGACACGCTGGAGTTTTCGCTTCCGGTCGTCGGGGGCGGATTGGCGACCGGCGGCGCCGATACAGGGGTCCTGGACGCGTCGCGGTTCACGACAGGTGGCGCCTTCACGACCGCCGATCAGCGCTTCCGCTTCGACGCCGGTGTGAAGACTCTGTTTTACGATGCCGACGGCAGCAACGCCGGCCAGGCGGAAATTGCGCTGGCGCTCGTGGAGACCGGCACGCTCGTGGCGGCAGATATCCGGGTCGCCTAACCTCAGCAGAACCGTGGCACCGTGGTCACGCATGCTGAGAATGCGATCGGTCACTTGGCCTGGCGCAATTTTGGACTTGATCTAGGCCCTTTCGATCGGGCCTTACAGAGAAACTGTCAGGCAGAGGGGGTTCGATGCTTGCGAAAATCTGGCCGGCTGTCGTCGCCCTTCTCGCGACGACCTCCGCGGTGGATGCGCTTTCGCTTGAGGAGGCCGTGCGTCGTGCCGTTCTGACCAATCCCGCCATTGCGGAAGCGGCCGCCAATCGACGCGCAACGTCCTACGAATTGCGCCAGAGTCAGGGCTCGCTGCTGCCTCAGATTCGCGTGCAGGCCGATATCGGGCCTGAGCGGAGCCGGCAGCTCGATCTCAACGTCACTTCCACCCGTTCGGATTTCACCAACGGGCAGCAGGCGAATGTCGTCGTCCGGCAGCTGATCTTCGACGGCTTCGCGACGACCAACGAGATCTGGCGCAGCGTGGCGCGGGTCGACGCTTCGAGCTGGCGTGTCCAGGAGCGTTCCGAACTGGTCGCGCTCGACACGGTCCAGTCCTATACCGACATCCTGCGCCTGCGCGACATGATCGCCCAGGCCGACCGCAACATCGCGGTTCATCGCAAGCTGCTCTCCGACGTCGAGGCGCGCTTCGAGGGCGGGCGGGCCGGCCGCGGCGACCGCGACCAGGTTCAGGAGCGCGTCTTCGCCGCCGAGGCCGCCCGGGCCGAGCTGGAACAGCGTCTGGGTGAGGGCATCGCTCTCTTCCGCCGTGCCGTTGGGCAGGATCCGGCGCGCCTGGCCTGGCCCTCCCGGCCCAAGGCGCTGCCGGCAAGCCGGGCTGCCGCGCTCGATCTGGCTCTCAGCCGCAACCCCACCCTGCAGGCCGCGAACTCCGACCTCGATGCGGTGCGGGCGCAGCGCCAGGCGGCGAACGGAACCAACCTGCCGACGGTCGCCCTGGAAGGCCGCGCCGAGTACGGCAAGAACACGCGCGACAATGTCGGCCGCTACAACGATCTCAGCGCGAAGCTTTCCGCGTCCTGGCTGCTCTATTCCGGCGGCACGGATACCGCCCGGCAGTATGAACTGGCCGAGCGCGTGACCGAACAGAGCCTGCGCTTCGACGTGCTGCGCCGCCAGGCCAATGAATCGATCGACCGGGCCTGGTCGACCCGCGCGGCCTTCAACGACCGCATCCGCGCCCTGACCAACCAGGTCGCCGCGGCCGAGCGCGTCATCAATGCCTATCGCAGCGAGTACGATCTCGGCCAGCGGACCCTGCTCGATCTGCTGAATGCCGAGCAGTCGCGCTACAATGCGCAGGTCGGCCTGATCAATGCGCGCGGGCTCGCCCTGTTCTCCGACTACCAGATCCTGGCGGCCACCGGCACGCTGCTGGCGGCCCTCAAGGTCACCGCGCCGGGCGAGGCCAGCAACGACATGCGCGGGCTGAGCACCACGCGGACGTCCCTGCCGACGTTCGACCTCGTCCCGAAGCCGCCGGTGGAGCTGTTGCCGGCCAAGGGCAACTGACGTGCACGGCACGGCGGAGGCGACGCGGATTGCCTCCGATGAGACGGTCGCCAGGCTCGGTCAAGCGCCTCGCGGCGGCGATCTGCTCTGGGCGATCGCTCTCGTGGCGGGGCTCTTCGGTCGCCCCGTGACCCGCGAAGCGGTGCTCGCCGGTCTGCCTGTGACAGACGGCACCATCACGCCGACCCTGTTCCCCCGTGCCGCGGCCAATGCCGGGATCGTCACCGAGCCCGACAAGCGCAGCCTCGCCAGCATTCCCAACCTGGTCCTGCCCGCAGTCCTCTTCCTGCGCGATGGCACGGCGCTGATCCTTCAGCACCAATCGCCCGAGACGGGGCGGGCACGGGTGATGGAGCCCACCCCGGCGGGAACGGGCCAGCCGCGTGACCTCCCCATCTCCGTCCTCGATGCGGCCTATAGCGGCTATTGCTTCCTGGTGAAGCCGGCCGAGAACGGACCGCGCCGGGACGAGGAACCGGTCGAGAGACCGCACTGGTTCTGGTCGACGCTGTCGCAGTTTGCCTCCAACTACGCCCATATCGCGCTGGCCTCGCTGCTGATCAATCTGCTGGCGCTGGCCTTCCCGCTCTTCGTCATGAACGTGTACGATCGCGTCTTGCCGAACGGTGCGACCGCATCGCTGGCCGCCCTGTCGATCGGGGTGTTCATCGCCCTGTGCTTCGATTTCGGTCTGCGGGCGGCGCGCAGCAAGATGATCGACCTCACCGGCAAGCAGGTCGACATGACGCTCGCCGCACGGCTGTTCTCGCATGTCGTCGGCCTGAAGATGGCTTTCCGGCCGGCCTCGCCTGGCGTGACGGCCAACCAGATCCGCGAATTCGAGAGCGTGCGCGAGTTCTTCACCTCGAGCACGGTGATTTCCGCTTCCGACTTCGTGTTTGCCATCGTGTTCATCGTGGTGATGTTCGTCATCGTCGGGCCGCTGGCCTGGGTGCCGCTGCTGCTCGTGCCCGTGACGATCTCGATCGGGCTGGCGCTGCAGAAGCCGCTCGACCGGGCAATCGCGACGACACAGGCGGAGTCGGCGGCGCGCCATGGGATCCTGGTGGAAAGTCTCGCGACGATGGAGACGATCCGCGCGCTGGGCGCGGAGAACCGCGTCCAGAACTGGTGGGAGCGCTCGGTGGCTGCGACGGCGCGGGCGAGCGAGGCGGTGCATCACTGGTCGTCGCTGACCCTCAACCTGACCAATTTCGCGCAAAGCCTGGCCTCGCTGCTGATCGTGGTCTGGGGCGTCATGCTGGTGCTGGACAACCGCATCACCACGGGCGCGCTGGTGGCGGCGACCATGCTGTCCGGGCGCATCTTCGCGCCCATCGCCAATCTGGCGGCGGTGGTGATGCGTGGTGCCCGCACGATGCACACGCTGCGGGCCGTCGACCGGTTGATGGCGCTGCCCGTCGAGCGCGAACCCGGCCGCAGCTTCGTCGCCCGCAAGGTGTCGCAAGGTTCGGTCAGTTTCGAGCAGGTTTCGTTCCGCTATCCGCAAGGCGATGCGGATGCGCTCTCGCAGGTGTCGTTCGCCATTGCGCCCGGGGAGCGGGTCGGCATCGTCGGACGCATCGGTTCCGGAAAGACGACCGTCGGGCGCCTGCTCGCCGGCTTCTACGAGCCCGGCTCCGGGCGCGTCCTGGTCGATGGGGTGGATCTGAGGCAGTACGATCCCGTCGATCTGCGCCTCGGGGTCGGCTTCGGCCTGCAGGAAACACTCCTCTTTACCGGCACGCTGCGTGACAACATCGCCTTCGGGCGGCCGGGCGCCAGTGACGAGGAGATCATCGCCGCGTCCCGCCTCGCCGGTGTGGAGGCGTTCATCGGCCGTGCCGCCGACGGCTACGATCTGCCGATTCTTGAGGGCGGCGCCAATCTCTCGGGCGGGCAGCGCCAGTCGGTCGCGCTGGCCCGGGTGCTGCTGCGCCAGCCCCGCATTCTCTTCCTCGACGAGCCGACGAGCGCTCTGGACCTGCGTTCGGAAGCGGGCTTCGTCGATCGCCTCAGCGGCCTGCCGCGCGACGTCACCGTCATCCTCAGCACGCACCGGGTCTCGCTGCTGCAGATGGTCGACCGGCTGATCGTCTTCGATGCCGGGCGGATCGTGGCGGATGGGCCGCGGGCGCAGGTGCTGGCGCAGCTCCAGGGCGGGGGCACCGCGCCGGAGCCCGCGGGAGCGACACTGTGAAGGCCTCGGATTTCGCCTTCGCCAACGATGTGCGCTCCGCGATCGAACTGGAGACGCCGCGCACCCTGCAGGTTTTCGTCAAGGTGATCGGCGCCTTCCTGCTGATCGCGGTGATCTGGGCCTATTTCGCAATGGTCGAGGAGGTCACCCGGGCGGTCGCCAAGGTCGTGCCGTCGCGCCAGATGCAGGTTGTGCAGTCACTGGAGGGCGGCCTCGTTCAGGAAATCGGCATTCGCGAGGGCGACATCGTGAGCGCCGGACAGGTGCTGATGCGCATCGACGACACGACCTTCAGCTCGCAGTTCGGCGAGGTGCGCGAGCGCCGCGCGGCGCTACAGGCGCGTGTCGCACGGCTGGAACTGGAGGCCCGGCTGGAGGGCCCGGACACGCTCACGCTACCGGCCGATGTCGAAAGCGAGTTCCCGCGGGCGGTCGCGGCCGAACGGGCGCTGCTGGATGCCCGGCTGCGCAAGCACAGCCAGGACCTCTCGATCCTGGACCAGCAGATCGACCAGAAGATGAGGGAGCGCGAGGAACTCGGCGCCCAGACGCGGCGGCTGGCGGCCAACAAGCCGCTGCTCGATCGCGAACTCGCCATCACCAAGCGCCTGCATGGCGAGCGTGTGGTGCCGGAGATCGAGATGATCCGGCTGGAGCGCCAGGTCGCCGATCTCGCGGGCCAGATCGCCGTGAATCAGGCAAGCCTCGAGCGGGCGGATGCCGCGGTGCGCGAGGCGCAGGCCCGTCGGACGGGAGCTGTCGTCGCCTTCCGCTCGGCTGCGGAGGAAGACCTGACCAAGGCGAGAGCGGATCTCGCCGTGATCGAGGAGACCATTCGCGCAGCACAGGATCGGGTGCGGCGCACGGAGCTGCGCGCGCCGGTTCGCGGCATCGTCAACAAGTTGCACGTCACCACGATCGGGGCCGTGGTCCAGCCGGGCATGGTCCTCATCGACATCGTTCCGTTGGATGACACGCTGCTCGTCGAAGGGCAGGTGCGCCCGCAGGACATCGGCTTCGTGCGGCCCGGCCAGCCGGCGGTCGTCAAGATCACGGCTTACGACAGCGCCGTCTTCGGCTCGCTTCAGGGACGCGTGGAGCGGATCAGCGCCGACACGACCAACGATCCGCGCGGGGAAAGCTTTTACCGTGTGATGATCAGGACCGATCGAAACTTCATTGGTCGAGAAGCGGAACCTTTACCAATAATACCGGGAATGGTCGCCCAGATCGAGATATTAACCGGCCAGAAGAGCGTTCTCAGCTACTTGCTCAAACCAGCAAGACTGCTGCGGGACGAAGCGTTCAAAGAACGCTGAGAGACAGCCTGAGAACAGGCGGCACCCGGAGCAACAACAGGGTGTCGCAACATGAAACGGAACGCCGATTGGCGCGCCTTTGCGCGCGCCGGACTGATGACGGCTGTCTGCATCCTGGCCGGCCGCGCCATGGCCGAGCCGCTCGCGCCGTCGGCCACGCCGGAGAAGTCCGCCCCGGTCGTCACCGGCCCGGTCGAGCCGGCCGCAGGTGAGCGGCTGAAGTTCTTCACGATCTCGCAGCGTGTCGCGAGCCTCCGGGCCGCCGGCCGGCTGCCGCAGGCGGAGGAGCGCGGTGCGGTTCCAGCGATCCAGCCAGCGGCGCTGACGACTGCCGTCCCGGATCTTGCGCCGCGCGCCCAACTCGATCTGCCGCAACTGCTCGGCATGACGATGATCGCCGTTCCCGGCGGCGAACTCGCCGCCAAATGGCAGGGCATGGCCGAACGCTGGGAGGCCGAGAAACCGACGATCGAAGGGTGCCGCTGGGGGCCGTGCCGGCATCGGGGTGCTGCGCGCTGGCTCGAGATCGAGGCCGCGGCGAGCAAGCTCACCGGCCAGGACCAACTCGCCTATGTCCACAGCCGGATCAATCGCGCGATCGCCTATGCCACCGACTTCTCCGCGCAGGGCGAGGCCGATCACTGGGCCAGCCCGCTGGAGGCGGTCGAGAAGATCGGCGACTGCGAGGATTACGCGATCGCCAAGTATCTGATGCTGCGTGGACTCGGCCGGCCTGCCGAGGATCTCAAGCTGGTGGTGCTGTTCCAACCCTGGAGCGGCCTCTATCACGCCATCCTCGCGGTTCGCTCGGGAGATGGCTGGACCCATCTCGACAACCAGCATGCCGGCCTGACGCGGGAACAGGACTATCGCGGCGTGCGGGCCATCGCGACGCTCGACGAGACCGGGCAGTCGATGCTGGTGGCGATGCCGAAGAAGCTGCCGCCGGTGGCGATGGTGGATTGGAAGCTGCGCGACGCCTTCTAGAGAATTGGGCAGGCGTGCGCCTGCCGCGGTCTCCGGTCAGGCCATATAGCCCGACTTGCCGCGCGCCTCCTGACTGCGAAGCAGGGCGGTACGGAACTCCCTGACCGAGCGCTGTCCGACGTTGGACTCGTAGACGGCCTCTTCCGGCAGCCGGTCCATGATCATCTGCCAGATCCAGTCGATCTGTTCGCGCGTGATGATGGCCTCCGGATTGAAGTGACGCTTGCGCATCTCTGCCAACGTTCCCTCCAGATTGTTCTGGCGGAAGGCCGTGTGCCGGTCCCGCTGCTCCTTGCCGACCGCCCGGATGATGCCATCGTCGATCGCGAGCGCCCCCGCCGGCAGATGCTCGACCACCGACATGCGATCGAAGCCGAGTTCCTTGAACTTGCTCTCGTCGAAGGACTGGCCCTGCGCGCCGATATAGCGGGCATAGGATACGTCCGTATTGATCCGAGTGAGGCCCAGCGAGGAGCAGGCCAGGGTCTTGGCCACGTCCTGCGACGTCTGGTGGTGCGCGACGTCCTTCTTCAGATACTCTTCGACGATCGCGATATGCGGCCTCCACTTGTAGTCGCATCGGCCGTAGATGGCATAGAAGGGCTGGAGCCAGGGCTGCATCTTCTGCCAGGCCGAGCGCAGCAGGCCGAAGCCCCAATGGTGCTCGAGCGGGACGATCCGAGGCGCCGCCGCATTGCTGGCCTGCATATGCATGCCATAGGCGGCGAAATAGGCGACGTCGGTGCGCGACTTGACCTGATCGTAGATGCGCTCGAGCGCGGCCAGATAGAGCGGGCCGAGTTCCAGATCATCCTCGAAGAAATAGGCGCAATCGGCCTTCAGCACCGCGAAGGCGTGGTTCTCTGCCCGCTGGAAGTTGAGGGCGATGCCGAGATTGACCGGCGAGGCGTGGACCTGCCCGCTCGGGAAAGCAGCCCTGAAGGTTTCGATGCAGGCCTGGATCTTGTCCTGGCTGGTGTATTCCAGCTTGGTGCGCGGCGAGACGGCGCCGTCCTGGAAGAGATGGATATTGGCCTCGTCGAGTGCGAAGCCGCGCTGCTGCTTCAGCGATTCACAAAGCTTTTCCAAGTAATTGGGTCGATCGAACGACATGATGATGATCGGCTTCCGAAGCACATTCGCCGTCATCCATCGGTCTCCAAAGCAGGCCGCCCGTTCAACGCCGTTAGATAGGAGACCGGCGTTACGCGAGCAAGGCCAAAATCGCCGGTGCCGGCCCCTGCGCGGCCCTGTCGCGGGCTGCCCGAGGGCGTTTTCGGCTCAGCCGAGCCGCTCGGCGAGTTGGGCCAGGCGCGTGGCGAGACTCTGCGTCACCGGCGCGAGACCGTAGCGGCTTTCGATCCGGGCCTGGGCGCGGTCGATCATGGCGCCGAGCCCGTCGGGACGGGCCGCCACGGCCCGCAGGGCGGCGGCCGCCGACTCCAGCGACGGCTCGGCCCAGTCGCTGCCTTCCCAGAAGACATACTCCTCCGCCGCGACGCGCCGGAGGGCCCCGTCGACCGGAAAGCCGGTCTTGCGATCGAGGAAATCGACGCTGCCGGACCAGTTCGTCGCCACGACCGGTGTGCGCAGCAGCATCGCCTCGGCGATGACGCGACCGAAGCCTTCGGCGCGGTGCAGGGAGACGAAGCAGTCGGCTGCCGCGATCAGCCCGCCGATCTCGGCCCGGCTGAAGGCGCCGTCCAGCAGCACGAAGCGGTCGTCCTCGCCGATCTCGGCCTGGAGCTCCTCCAGCCGCTTGGGGTGGGCATGGGCGTTCAGGCTCTTGACGATCATGCGCTCGGGCCCGTCCCGGTCGGGGAAGGCGGCCTTGAAGGCGGCGATCGCGGCCTGCGGGTTCTTGCGCGCGACGAAGGAGTTGAAGTCGAACATTGTCAGGAAGACGAGGTTGCCGGGCACGATGCCGAAGGGCGCGAGATCCATCGGCTCGGCCGGCGGGGTCGCCACCAGCGGCGGCATCGGCACGACGGGCTTGTCGGTGAGGCCGGCATGGACCTCGACGAGGAAGCGGCTCGGCGCCCAGATCTCGTCGACGAGGTCGAAGACGAAGCGCCACTCCGGCGGCAGGCTGGTCAGTTCCCAGGGCCAGTAGCCGATGTTGTAGCGACCATCGAGCAGGCCGCGGCCGCGCTGGGCCGCGAGCCTCGCCGTCTCGAAGGCGGTCATGGCGAAGATGTTCACCGGAAAGAGCGGCCGCCCGGCATAGAGCGCCTCCATGCCGGAGGAGGTGCTGGTGGCGTGGCGGTCCGGCAGGGCGAGGTTGCAGATGCAGCGGGGAACGCCGGCATGGCCCAGCGCCAGCGCGAGTGCCCGCGCATCCTCGCCGATCCCGAGCACGCCGTCGGCGAAGCCGAAGATGTTGCAGCCCGGCAGGGCACTGCGATCCTCGGGTGCAGCCGCGGGCTGGAACGGCTCCAGAGGGTCGCCTGCGACGGCGAAGGCGGCGGCGGCCGCGGCGCGGTGCTCCGGCCTCGCGAGGTCGTAGCGCGCCCGGGCCTCCGGGCTGCGCAGATAGGCATAGTAGCCCGCGCGGCTGAGGCCCGGCTCCAGCCCTTCGAAAACCGGATGCGGCTGTGCCAGAAAGCGTCGCTCGGCCTGGGAGATCAGCGGCAGCAGCCCGAGCGAGGCGGCGCCGCCGCCATAATACCAGGCCTGGAAGAGATCGGGGTTGCCGCGGAAGCGCAGCCTGAGCTCCGGCCGGGCCGCGGCGACATGGGCGGCAAGCCGCGAGGCAAAGGGGGGGGCAGGCGCGGCGAGAAAGGCGAGATAGGCCGGCGAGAAGCGCGACGTCGGGTAGTCGCCGCGGCCGTCCAGCGCGAACCAGAGCAGGAAGCGCTCGGCCCGTTCCTCGGTGAAGGCGGCGGAGCCGGTCATGGCATGGCGCAGGAGGAAGGCCGTGAGCAGCGTCCCGTCGGCGCGCAGAATGTCGAGGGCGGGCGTCACAGAGCGACTTTCGGGATCGGATCGCGCGTTGGTGGCTGATCGCCGGAAGTGAGTCAACTGCGGTTGCGGCGCGAAACTTGCTAACATCATGGCCGACGTCGCAGCGTCATCCAAGCATCGTGCGGGCGTGACACAGAAACGGCTGCCGCCGAACGGAATTGTAAGACGGGACGACAGGCCTTATGCCGGATCGGCTGACGGCCGTAGCCTTGGGGGTTGGACGAGATGAGCGTGAAGTTTCCCATCATCGTGATGTCGTTCAACCGGCCGGACTATCTCGAAAAGGTGCTGGAATCGATCCGCGACCAGGAAGGCGTGGATGTCGGCCGGCGTGAGATCTACCTGTTCCAGGACGCGCCGGTCAGCGCGATCACCGGCAAGCGCTATGCCGAGGATGCGGATATCGAGGCCTCGGTCGCGACCTTCAGACGCATTTTCCCGAAGGGCCATGTGATGCTGCCCGAGGGCAATCTCGGCGTCTGCAAGAACTTCCGCCGGGCCGAATCCCATGCCTTCGAGACGCTCAAGGCGGAGTGCGCCTATTTCTTCGAAGACGACATGGTGCTGTCGCCGCATTACTTCGTGATGATGGACAAGATCGCCCGCTTCGCGCTGAAGAGCGGCAAGATCGGCTATTTCGGCGCCTATGGCACCTACAACCTGCCGCTGGCGGACCAGGAGCCGCGCAAGACCGAGATGCAGCGGCTGGGCCATCACTGGGCCTTCGGGCTGACGCGCCAGCACTGGCTCGAACTGAACGAGTGGCTGAAGCCCTATTACGACTTCGTCGTCGGCGGGGATTACGGCCAGCGGCCGACGCCGAAGATCCTGAAATACTATCGTGACCAGGGGCTGCCGCTCGGCGTCTCCTCGCAGGACGACGTGAAGAAGGTCGGCACCTATGCGCTCGGCCGGGTCAGCATCAACACGATCGCGGTCTATGCCAGGTATATCGGCGAGCGCGGCGTGCATATGAGCGGGGACCGCTTCGCCGAGAAGGGCTACTCAAAGACCGAGATGTTCCCGACTCTGATCGAGAAGCTCGACTTCCCCGACGAGGCGAAGATCGAGAGCTTCCTCAAGGCGGAATTCGCGGCGCGCTGGCGCGGCATCGCCCGCGGTTCGGACGCGATCCACAAGCAGTCGGTCGAGCGGGCGGCCAAGGCGATGGTCGCCGTGCATGGCGGCGACGTCTTCGCCGATTTCACGCCGCTGCCGGAGCGGGACGTGCAGGGCTGGAACGGCCAGCACCGCGCCATGACGCAGCTCGTCGAGGAGTTGCGGCCCAAGGTCGTCGTCGATGTGCGGGTGTTCAAGGGCCAGTCCTCGATCTTCCTGGCGAAGAAGCTGAAGGAGAACGGCGTCGACGGTTTCGTCGTCGCGGTCGACACCTTCCTGGGCACGCCCGAGCAGTGGAAGACGGCCGAGGGCGCGCCGGCGCTGCCCTTCGCCCATGGCCGGCCGATGCTCTACGAGCAGTTCCTGACCAATCTCATCGCCGAGGGCGTCAAGGAGACGGTGATTCCGCTGGCGCAGTCGCCGATCGACGCGACGCGGCATCTGCGGCGCTCGGGCCTGCGGCCGAACCTCGTCCATCTCGACGCCGCCAAGGACTATGCCACCGTGCTGGCGGAGCTCGAGGCCTATTGGGACGTGCTGCGGCCGGGCGGCGCGCTGATCGGCGACGACTTCGCCTGGAAACACGTCCAGGCCGCGGTCGAGACCTTCGCCGAGCGTCAGGGCCTCGACTTCACCACCGACGGCCCGAAATGGATCTTCCGCAAGCCGCGCGAGGTCGCGGTGGCGGAGGGGGAAAAGCCGGCGCTCGCCGTCGCCTGAGACTTATCCCCGGCAGTCCGGGGCGTGCCTAAGCTGGGTCTCCATCCAGCGAGGGTTCGACCATGCTTGCCTTCCATGAAGAGTATCCGCTGAATTCGGGGCGCCTGGCGCAGGCGCCCCTGTTCTCCGACACCATTCAGGACATCGTGCTCGCCGCCGACACGCTGCTGCGCGTGGCGATTCCGGCCGGAGCGCGCTTCGTCTCGCTCTCCTTCGACGGCGATGTCCGGGTCAAGGCGGGGCTGGTCGACACCGCGCTGACCCTGCCCACGGCGACGGTGAGCGACGGCAGCGGCAGCGCGCTCAACCCCGGTGTCAGGCGGCTTCCGGCGGCGGCGACGCATCTGTGCCTGCGGGCCGCGAACGCCTGCAAGGGCTCGCTCGAATACTGGGGCTGAGCATGGTCGCGCAGCCCGTCTCCCTGACCCGCCGCCGGCGCGATCCGCTCGATCTGGCGCGCCTGACGCCCGCGGGCAAGCGCGCCTGGTTCGAGGCGCCGGCCTATGCCGATTTCGCGGCGATCGCCGATTTCGCCGCCGACCGCTACGCGATCACCACCGTGCCGCTGGCCGGCATCGCGAGCGCCGGGGCGGCGGCGCTGCGGGTCAAGCGGGCGGCGAGCTTCGCGGAGCTGATCGCCTTCACCTGCAGCTCGGGCGCAGCACGCTCCTATGTCGATGCGCAGGGCGTGTTGCGGGCCGACCTCGCGGCCGACCAGCCGCGCTTCGACTGGACGAACGGGCGCCGCCAGCTGGCGCTCAGCGGTGCCTCGGCCAATCTGCTGCTGAACAGCGCCGCTCCGGCCAGCCAGAGCCTGGCGGTGACGGCGCAGAGCTATGCGCTCTCCTTCACCGGCACGGGCAGCATCGCGCTTTCGGGCGCGTCGAGCGCCGGTCCGCTGGCGGGGGCGGGCGCCACGACCCGCGTCTCGCTCGTCTTCACCCCGGCGGCGGGCACGCTGACCCTGACGATGAGCGGCGATGTCCGCCTCGCCCAGCTCGAGGCCAATGTCTTCGCTTCGCCCTATATCGCGACTCTGGGTGCGGCGGTGAGCCGGGCGGCCGAGACGGCCGAGCTCTCGCCCGTGCTGGAGGCGCTGCTCCAGCGGAGTGCCGCGACGCTCGTGGTGCGCGGCCAGAGGCTGGAGCGGAATGCGGCCCGCATCGTCGGCGTCAACGGCACCGCGTCGCTGCTGCGCGCCCAGACGAATCGGTTGTCGGTGTTGATGGACGGCTCGGTGCAGCTCGTCACGGCGGCGGGACCCGATCTGCGCACGGGCAGCTATGCCGCCGCCTGCGCCTTCGACGGCACCGGGCGTTCCGTCGCCCGCAACGGCGTCGCGGTGGTCACCGACACGGGGACGCCGCCCTCGAGCCGGAGCAGCATCTATCTCGGGCGGGATGGTGCGGGCACGGCAATTGCGTACGGCGATGGTTGGTACGAGTTGCTTGGCGTTGCCGGTGCGCGGCTGAACGATGCGACTTTGCTCGCATTCGTTAGTGCGTAACGATGCCGGAGTATGTAGGCTTTGCAGCGCTTGAGCTGATGTGAAAAAGGCATGACGTTGATGACGACCGGAGAGTTGAGCGACATCCGCATTCACATGACGGAAAGCGAGCGCGACCTTTTCGAAAAGTATCTACGGAAGGCTCGGTACTATCTTGAGTATGGGTGCGGAGGTAGTACTGAGGCGGCTGTCCGCCTGAAGGTCGGGCGCATCATCTCGATCGAGTCCGATAAAGCTTGGGTCAAGCAGCTCAGTCAGAAGCCTGAGATCGAAGCTGCGATTGAGGCTGGCAAGCTTAAGCTCATGCACGTCGATATCGGCCCTGTTGGTGCTTGGGGTACTCCGACGGACAAGGCTACGATCGGGCGCTGGCCAAAGTATTTTCTTACGCCATTTGAGAAATTCTCGTACGATTTCGACACCGTTCTAATCGATGGGCGGTTCAGGATCGGGTGCGCGCTTGCTTGTCATGCTTTTCTAAAAGACGATGCGGTTATGATGATGCATGACTATCAAACGCGAGACGGCTATTCTGAGGTCGAGAAATTTTTCGAGATTGTCGAGTATAATCACAATCTCTTCGTTTTCAAAAAGAAATCTCTTATTAATCCAAGGTCTTTTTATTCAGCTGTAATGAATTCGATGTTTCATCCTTGAATAAATTTGTTTTTTAACATGCATTTTTGATTTATGATAAGTTATCAATAAATTATCAATTTGAATCAATATCGTCGCCTACGTATCATCAGCCAGTCTATCTCTAATTCGCCTGTGATAACCTGAGCGCTAATATCAACATCGCCATCTGGCATATTTACGGCTCCGATTCTTTGAACGACGGGCGTGGTTGCGTCAGGTGGCGGAATTATTGTCGCCTTTAGGCTCGTGTGCGCACCTAATAATACCATTAATGAGGCTGGGGCGCGGGACGCTGTTGACCTGATGGTAATATCGTATTCGCCAGCTGTTAGCCGGATACGCTTGAAGGAGAAGCCTTGGTCTTTCGTGACCAATAGCTTCCATTCGCCTTTGTTCTGATCGCCGACAATACCCTCTCTCGGCAGAAAGTCGTTATCTGATCTCGGCGTCGCGGACGCGTTCGTGACGTCGGCGCCCTCGGCTTGAAGGCGGATACTGCGGGAGGCGGGGTCGTTCCACCGCCGCAATATCTCAAGGTAGGCGTTCGGTGTTTGCCATCTGCCAGACCGATAGATGGCTGTACCTTCGATTGGTCCGTTGAAACCTTCGATCAGGTTGATCGTAGCAGGCGTGTTAGACCTCAATGCCAAGTCGAAACTCTTGCCGTCGCGGCGGTCAACAGATGGCACGTTGCATTGGGGGCCGCAGTCGAAGCCAGGTATTGTGACACCCCATCTGCGACCGTTCCATTCGGCCAATGACGAAATGCCGTTTGGTGTCCCGTTTGTCTGCCACTTTTCGCCGCTCCATTGCGTAGTCGCCTGTGCGCCTGTCGGTTCACCGAACCGTGGCTGGAACCAACCATGCACGCCGCCCACCAGGTCCGGTCTTTCGGCCAGGGACGGGTCGCCGGTGATCCAGGCGGTGGAGAGGATGAAGAAGGGTTCGATGCCGTAGCGCTCGACGAACTTCGCCTTGAGGTCAGCGAGCAGTTTTGTCGTGTTGCCGCGATGGCCGGTGAAGCGGTGGGTGATGCCCCAGAAGGCGATCACGGGCTTCCTCGTGCCGGCATCGTCGATCCGGTACCACATCTCCTTCGGCACCGTGTCGAACCAGGGCTTCATCGTCGCGTCCCAGAAGTACCAGAGCGCGGTGCGGCCGGAGGAATCGGGCGTGTCGCTCAGATCGAAGCGGGTGTTGGGGTCGCGGTCGCTGCTGCGCGCGTCGTCCAGCCGTTCCGGGCCGTTGCGGGTCATCGCGCGGCGCAGCGCGAAGGTGCCGCCCGTGTCGACGAAGAGGGCGAAGCGCGCCGCGTCCTCGGCGGCGTTGCGGCGCACCGCGTCGACCATCATGCGCAGCTTGTAGGGGCACATGTTGCCGGGGCCGGCGAAGGCGTTGCGGTCCTCGGGCTTCGTGCAGCCGCGTCCGATCAGGAAGATCAGCGGCGGGCGGGTGAAGAGCAGTTCGTCGAGCTGCTGGTCCCACCATTTCGGGTCGTCGCTGTCGAAATTGCGGTAGAGCGGCATCTGCACGCGCTCGGCGTTCGGGATCGGCTGGCCCGGCTTCCAGCGATGCGCATAGCCGAAGATCGGCGCGTTCTTCATGCCGTCCGTCGGCGGGGCGGGCCAGCGCAGCTCGTCCGGCGAGACGTCGGGGGCGAACCAGGAGGTCGCGGCGCCGACCGTGGCCTTGCGCAGCGGGAGCGGAGCCTCGGCGCGGGCGGCGACCGGGGCGAGCAGGGCAAGGCCGGCAAGGCCCGCGAGGGCGAGGGGGATGATCCGGCGCGTCAGCATGATGTCTCGTTCCCCTCGTTCCTGCCGCGTCGCAGCATCGGCGGCGAATCGGGCATCACGGTGTCGCGCTCCTGCGCTGGCGCTCAGGGCCGGAACGGATACTTTGCGTCGAGCGGCGACATCAGGGGCGGGCCGGAGCGCGCCCGTTCCTGGCTGCCGAACAGGGTCTTGAGGATGTCGTAGGGCGTCAGCTCGGCGGTTTCGAGCGCGGTGGTGTAGCGGGCGCGGCCGCCATCGTCGGCCGGGCGGCCGAGCACGAAGAGGAAGGCGGCCTCGACGAAGCGGCGCGAGCCCATGCGCTTCCAGGTCTGCTCGGGTTCCAGCCCTTCGAGATGGGCGACGACCTCGGCCTCGGTCCAGGTCGTGCGTGGGGTCAGCAGGTCCTCGACCGTCAGCACCTTGTCGCGCTTGTAGCGCGCGACCTGCAGCGCGATGTCGACCGCGCCGTCGAAGCCGGCGCCGCTGCGGCGCTCGACCAGGCTGAAGCGCGCCTTGCCCGCCGGGCACTGCACGCTGCGCAGGATGCGGAAGCCGTAATGGCCGTGGCCGATGCCGAGCTGCATCAGCTCCGGCCGGTAGATGTCGGCGACGGCGGTGGCGATCGGCTGGCCGTCGCGCAGGATCGTGACCTCGCAGGGCGGCCCGGGCTCGCGCGGCCGCGCCCAGCCGATGAAGCAGTCGTCGCCGCCGATGTAGTGCAGCTCGCCCTGGCCCGCGATCAGCTCCATGCGGCGTCTCCCGTGCGGCTCTCGGCGGCAGCGGCGGAGATGATCGGCGCGAGATGGCCGATCAGGTCCGCGAAGGCTTCGTCCCAGGTGAAGCGCTCGGCCATGCGCCGGCCGCCGGCGACGATCTCGTCCCATTCCGCCTGCGGCAGCTTCGCCAGGGCGGTGAGCTTGGCGTGGAGATCGTCGGCCGAGAGCGGATCGAAATAGGGCAGGAGCGGGCCGCCGACCTCCGGCAGGCTGGAGCTGAAGGAGGCCAGACAGGGCGTGCCGACCGAGAGGCTCTCGACCACCGGCAGGCCGAAGCCCTCGAAATAAGAGGGGTACAGCGTCAGCCAGGCGGCGCGCAGGAGCTTGTACTTGTCGTATTCCGAGACGAAGCCGGTGAAGACGATGCGGCCGCGCGCTTCGGCATCGGCCAGTACCTTCGGCACCTTGGTCTTGTCCTGCAGCCAGCCGGTCTTGCCGACGAAGACGAAGCGCATCTCCTCCAGCACCTGCGGGTGAAGGGTCAGCATCTCGAAGATCTTGGCGATGTTCTTGCGCGGCTCGCGCGTGCCGAGGATCATGACATAGCGCTCGACCGGGCGCTGGCCGACCTCGCCGCTGTAGCGGACGGCGAATTCCTCCGGCCATTCGACGCCGTTGTAGACCGTGGCGAGGCGGCCCAGCCCCTCGCCGAAATAGGCCAGCAGATCGAGCCGCGTCGCATCCGAGACGCAGAGCGTCAGGTCATTGGTCAGGATGTCCGGGATCATCGCCCGCATGTGGTGGTCGACATTCGAGGCGGTGTGGAATTCGGGCGTGATCAGCGTCGAGAGATCGTGCGAGATGCTGGTCTCGACGTCGAAATAGCCGCGGACCCGCTTGATCGAGGGAAAGAAGCCGACGCTCAGGCCGGGCCCGGACAGATCGAGCCGGCGCGAGCCCTCGCCGCGGAAGCGGGCGTTCAGCTCCTGCCCCGAATTCGCGTCCAGCGCGGCGCGGACGAGCTCCTTGTCGAGGGCGATGTTCTCGAAGAAGAACTCGGTGTTGTCGGGCAGGAAGGTCAGGAAGCGCTGCGCGAAACGCGCCGCCACCATCGGGATGCCGGTCCAGTTGGCGTCCAGCAGCGGGGTGGCGTCGATGTAGAAGACGGCGCCGGTATCGGCCACGAGCGCATCGAGGCGATCCTTCAGCAGCACCATGCGGTTGCCGATCCTGTCCATGCTCACCCCAGCACCAGGCTCTGCAGCAGGCCGAGCGGATCCGCCGGCAGGCGGGCGCCGGCGGAGGGCAGCGGGCGCAGCAGAACGGGCTGGCTTTCGTGCCGCTCGGTCGTGGCGGCGAGCAGGGCGCGGAACTGGCGCCGCGAGACGCGCCCGGCTTCGACATGGATCGCACCGAAGGGGGAGGGCTGGTGCACCACGTCGCTGAGTTCGAAGGGGAAGAAGTCGATGTCCAGGTCGGAGGCCGGGTCGAGGCCGATCTCCTCCAGGCTTTCGGCGCCGAACACCACCGGCCGCAGGCCGAGTGCGCAGAGGCGCCGGACGGTCCAGCCGAATTCCGGATCGGCCGCGTCGACGACGAAGCTGGAGAACAGGCCGGGCAGTTCCGGCAGGGCCTGCGGCGTGGCGACCGAGACGAAGACGACACCGCGCTCCAGCAGCGCCTGCGCCTGCGGGTGGCGCTTGATCGCCGCGATGGCGGCCTGGATCCGCGCGGGCGTCTCGAAGGTCTCGTTGAACGGCATCAGCGCGAGCGCGACGCCGTGGGCCAGCGGATCGGCCTCATCGAGATAGCGATCGAGCAGGTTGGTGGCGAAGGCGCCGGGGTCGGCCATGTTCCAGGGCACGAGGATGGGGGCCGGACGCCCTTGGGCCGTCGTCACAACGCCCTCGCGCAGCGGCGGCAGGCTGATGCCGCAGCGGCGCGCTTCCCAGGCGGTGGCATCGAAATCACCCGCGGCGACGATGTCGAGCCCGGCCAGGACGCCCTGGGGACCGGTCTCAGCCGCGGCGGCTTCGGGCACGCCGAAGCCCGGGCCGAGGAGATGCTCCGTCACCCGCGTCCCGTCCGGCAGGCGCAGGCCGCGCGGCGCATCGAGCAGGAGGAAGGCTTCCGAAAAGGCAGCGGGCAGAACGTCGCCGACGGCGAAGGGGCTCATGCCGCTCGAATAGAGGTCCCGGTTCTCGCGCTCGGCGATGACGCTCTTGTTGCGGGCGCCCTTCAGCACGCAGGAATAGCGCGTCGGGCCGAAGCGCAGATGGACGATCTCATGCTCGGGAACCGATTTGCGTCGCAGCGCTTTGCGCAGCGGCTCGAAGCTTTCCGGCGTCAGAAAGATCTCCGGAGCGGCGCACAGGAAGAGATCGCCGTCCAGACGTTCGAGCAGCGGCAGCAGGGCATGAAGCTGGCCCTGGCCGCCGAGCAGGATCTGGTTGAAGACCGCGCGCGAAGGCCGCACCAGGCTCGCCGGCTGCATGTGCCGCGCAAAGGGAAAGGAACAGATGATGTTCATCGAACCGCTGCGCCACCCCCCGGTGCGACTCGCTGAGAATGCCCGGTCCTCATCGACACGATCTCTCCGTCATCGGCAATCTCTCCGGCGGACGCAAAAGAATAACGACGGTGCCTGTGGCTTTTTCACCTTCATCGGCAGGGCGGCACCGCTGCGCTAGCAGGTTTCGTGCCGCTTCTCCCGCTTGCGAAGACCCTGCCCTCGCGCTCCCGGCGCCGGCTTCAGTCACCGCGAGGCTCCGCGAGCATGGCACCAACGACCGCAAGGCAGGCTTTGACGAGCGCAGGACGGGCGGGGCCCGTCTCGCCCGGCGCGTGGGCGGCGTCATCCCAGCCGCGCCCGGAGAAGATCGCCTCATGCAGGAGATCGACCATCTGCCGCGTCACCGCCACGACGGCCGGCGGGGCGGAGCGGCCGTATTCGCCCGAGCGCACCACACCGCGGACGATGTCGATGCGCTTGCGCAGGGGCGGGCGCGCCTCGGGATCGGATTCGCTGTCGGGGCGCCGGCGCAGGAAGCGCAGGAAGACGGCCTGGCGAAGGCTCTCCTGCCGCTCGATCCGCAGCAGCCGGCCGATCTCGCCGGCGAGCGAGAGCGCGATCCAGGGATCGTGCAGCGGGTCGTAGCCGCGATGGGCCAGGAGCCGCCCCGCCATGACGTCCTCCTGTCTGGCGGGCGCGCCGAAGCGCTGGCGGAAACGCTCGGCCGCCTCCAGCGCCGAGAGCGGCGAACGCCCGTCTTCCAGCGCCGTGGCCAAAGCGAGCAGCGCGGCGAGCGGTGGTCCGGGCGGCGTCTCGTCCCGGGCGAAGAGCTGTGCATTGTGCAGGGTGAAGAGCGACCAGTCGGCCGTGACATCGGCGAGGGTGAGCCAATCCGAGCCGGGCTGCTCCGTCAGTTCGAATGTCAGGTGGCCTGCGTCCAGGTCGGCGCGCACCGGCCTGTGCTCGCGAAACAGCACGCTCGGACGCGAGCACAGGAACAGCCGCGCCGTCAGCGTCGAGAACGGCCGCGCCGAGAAGGGCAGGTCACGGCCCGTCAGGACGAGGTGCCAGGGCTCGTCGGACGGGTCGGTGGTCGCGGCGTCGAGCCGGCGGACATGAAGTTCGTCCGTGAAGAGCGGGGCCGCGGCGGTGGCCTCGCGGTGGTCGAGCAGTTCGACGAGACGCCGGCGCTGACCCAACTCATAGACGAAGCGGCCGAGCAGCGCCTGTCCTGCCGGTTCGACGAGATTGAGCGCGAGGATGCGCAAGGGGCCGCCGACACCGGGCTGGCGGATCCGGCCCGTGACACGGCGCGCCGGGGATGCGGCGGTGAGATCGACAGGGTCCAGCAGCGGCAGATGCTCCGCGACGGCGTCCCGCTCGCCCCCGCTCCAGAGCGAGGGATCGGCGAGGACCGCGCCCGAAAAGGCCGCGCGCAGCGACCTCGGATCGCGAATGGACAGGGGATGGGCGAGCAGCGCGCGGATGATGGCCGCGGACGCGGTCCCTTCCCGCGGCTCGGGCGCGACCGACGCATCCTCGACCGACAGCGGCGCGCCGATGCCGTCGGGTTGGAGGCCCTCCGGCAGGAACAGCCAGGGCGAGAGCAGCCGGATTCCGCGCGGATCGTGCAGACCGAGCAGGACCTCGCCAACGCCGGCGCGGCGCCGCAATGCACCGACCTGGCGATGCAGAGCCGGCAGCCGGAGTTCGCCGGGCCGTCGCAGCAGGAGGAGGATGCGATGCGACGGCATCAGGCCAGCCCTTTCGGCCGGGGCGCGCGGGCGGCGCCGGCATGGTCCGGCGGGAGCGCCTCGAGCGAGACCCAGCAGATCTTGGCTCCCAGAAGACGGGCATCGCGACCGCCACGTTCGCTCGGCCTCGACGCGTCGCCGATGTCGAGGATGACCAGCCACCCGTCACCGGCCGCATCGGCCGCGAGCGGGATCTCGGCGATGCGCAGGCGGTCTTCCCTGCGGATGGACACGGAGCCGGTCTGTCCTTCGACGCTCGCGATGGTCTCGTCCTGCAGCCGGCCGCTGACGTTGTTGATGCCGACGGCCAGGCGGTAGCGTCGTTCGGGGGGCCCCGGCGGGCGGGCGATGGGGAAGATCGCGAAGCGGCCGTTGGTCCAGGTTCCGGTCGCTTCGGGCCGGTGCCAGCTGGTCAGGAACTGGGCGCTCCAGGCGCTTGCGCTCGTGGTCTCAAGCCGCTCGCCGGGTGCCAGGACCATCCACGGCAGCGTGTCGCCCGTCCGGATGCGCGGCGGCAGGCTGGCGGGCCACTCGGCCGGGCCTGTGCCGCGGAAGCCGAGGATGGCCTGCTCCGGCGTCGCCATGGCGCCGCCCGCCATCAGGGGCCAGAAGAGGTCAACGAAGGCCGTCGGCCCGAACTGCAGGATGATCTCGGCCAACCGTGCCAGGCTGGACTGGGAGAGCGCCAGCGGCGCACCGGTCAGGAGATGATCGAGCAGGCGATCGAGGGCGCGCGCGAGCAGGATCCGGTCCGGAAGGTCGCTGGGTTCGAGCACCGCGGCGACGGCCTGCGTGACCGGGGAGCCAGGCGGGCAGCGCAGCTTGCCGCAGCACAGGATGTCCGCCACGACATCGACGCTCTGCGTCGCGACCAGACGCTTCAGTGTGGCGTCGCGCGGTTCGGCCAGTCCCGCGGGCGCCGCGCCCGGCAGGTCCCGGGTGAAGTCGAGCAGCGTGCGGGCGTAGAGATCCGCCGTGCGGCTCTGCTGGTGGGCATGGCCGGAGGCGCCGATCGCGATGCGGCGCTCGGGGTCCGAGGCGAGGGCCTCCAGCGTCGCCCGCAGCTGTGAGCCGTCATCCTCCGGCGCGATGGATGCGAGAGCCCGTGACGGCAGCTCCGCGAAGCAGCCGGAGCGCATCCCGACGACGGGCCGGCCGGTGTTCAGCGCCTCGACGAGGGAGCCCGAGGCGCCCTCGATGTTGGGCTGGCGCAGCAGGACGAAGATGTCCGTCTCGTCCTTGAACCGGGCCAGCCGCCGGTCGTCGACCGAGACCGCCAGCTCGACGTGGGCGGCGAGGTCCTCCGTTGCGATCAGCTCGCGCAGTTCCTCGACATAGGCCGGGTCGCGCGGATGGCCGACGATCCGCAATGTGGCGGTGGTGCGCAGCAGAGGCGAGTCGGCGAAGGCCCGGCAGATCAGCTCCAGCCGCTTGTTGCGGGTGATGTTGCCGAAGCTCGTCAGTCTGACCGGGTTGGCCGTGCGGGTGCGGTCCCGCCATTGCTCGAGATCCTTGTCGGAGTAGACGCGCTTCTGCTCGGCGGACAGGAACAGGGTGCAGACCGGCGCTGTCGTATGGCGGCGCGCCACAGCTGCCGCGAAGGCGGAATGGACGACGACGCCGCGGGCCGGGGCCAGCACTGCCGAAAGCATCGGCAACGACCGCAACGGCTCCCGCTCCCAGATGCGTCCGGGCGGACGGTCCGGCGCCGGAAGGAACTCCTGCAGCACCGCCCGCGCGAGGTCGGGACCGCCGTCCCGCGCCACCTCCGCCGCATAGGAGACGCGGTCCTGCCTGTACTGCAGGTGGTACCAGACCATGCAGTCGTGCAGCACGACATCGTGCAGGACGGCGACGCCAGCATGGCGCATCGCCAGTTCGTTGATCCGGCGGTGGTTGTTCTTGTCGTTGCCGATGTTGAAGAGACACAGCGCATCAGCCGGCGGGGACCCGTCCTCGATGAACCGGAAGGGAACATTCGGCCGATAGGTCGGGCCGTTGGGCTCGATCACGAGTTCCAGCCCCGTGAAGGGGGCGCGCAGGTTCCGCTCGAGCGCATGCAGGATCGGACGGCTGAAGGCGCCGATGTCCGAATGCGGGCCGAAGGGGGAATACCAGAGCAGCGTCTTCTCGGTCGCCACGTGCGATCCTCACTGGCGGCTTCGGCGGGCCGGTCACGGCCCGCTGCGGCTGCGGCCCTGTCTCACCGTTCGCGCAGGCTGACGTTCCAGCGGCGGGCGAGCGGCTCGAGCAGGTAATGCGCCACGGTCCGTTCGCCCGTCACGACCAGGACTTCCGCGGCGATGCCGGCCGAAAGCTTCTGCCGGACGTGATCCGGAATGGTGGCCTTCTCGGCCACGACCTCGGCAGCGAAATAGGCCTGCTTGGCGGCCTCGTCCGTGATGCGGTCCCGTGAGATGGCGCGCAGCCGGCCGAACATGACGGTGTTGCTCATGTAGCCGAAGCTCGGGAAGCGGATCTCGGCGCGGTTTCCGTCGACGACGCGGTCGATGTCGTTGGGATCGATCCGCACCTTGATGACGAGATCGTCGGAGTCGGGCGCGATGTCCATGATCGGCTCGCCGGGCCTGATGACGCCTCCCACGGTGAAGAAGCGCATCTGCTGCACGGTGCCGCTCGTCGGTGCCCGAATCTCGATGCGCCTCTGCGTGTCCGAGACGAGCCTCACCTGCTGTCGGACCTCGTTGAGCTGCTTGCGGACCTCCTGAAGCTGGCCCGACGCATCCTGGCGGTAATCTTGGAGAATCTGCTTCTTGCGGAGGCCGAGTTCGTCCATGCGTTCTCTCAGCCGCGCCTTCTGGACGTCGCTGCTGGAGATGATGCCGACGAGACGCAGGCGCTCGCGCTCCAGCGGCGCGATGCGTGTGGTCGGCACGAGTTGCTTGGCGTGGAGCGGGCGCAATTGCCCCAGCTCGGCGTCGATCTGGATGAGGGTGTGGCTCGCGGTGGTCGCGTCGACTCCGACCTGCTCGAGCTCCTTCGTCGCCTGCTGGATCAGGCTCTCGGCGATCTCGGTGTTGCGCAGATAGGTGGAGCGCCGCGCCTCGAACAGGCGGAGCTGGTCGGCGATCACCGGGGCGATGGCAGGGTCGGCGGCCCGCTGCGTCACGCTCTGGGGAAAGGCGAGCTGGTCGCGCGCCTCGAACTCCGCGAGCAGCCGCGCCTCCTGCGCCTGCAGGATGACATACTGGTTGCCGTAGAGGTCGCCCTGCGTGTCGGCTCGGGTCGGATCGAGCCGGATCAGCAGCTGGTTGGCGACGACCTTGTCGCCGTCGCGGACCAGGATGTCCTGCACGATGCCGCCGTCGAGATGCTGGACGGTCTTGCGGCTGCCCTCATTGCTGAGCACGCCCGGCGTGATCGCCGCACCGTCGAGGCGCGTCACGCTTGCCCAGGCGGCGAAGCTGCCGAGCAGTCCGAAGACCACGGCATAGCCGGTCACGACCGAGCGGCGCCAGTTTGCCGAGGGCTTGATGGCGACGAGGGTGGGCGCTTCGGGTTTCGGCAGAGGGGCCATGGCTGCTGTCCTCCCGTCACGCGGCGATGGTCTTGCCGGGCGTTCCCGGCGGGTCCTTGCGCTCGGTGATCTGGCGCGGCGGCTGGTAGCCGGCGAGCCGGTTCACCACCTGCTCGCGCTGGCCGAAGGCGTGAACGGTTCCGTTGTTCATGACGAGCACGAAATCGCAATAGGTCAGCATGTTCATGCGATGGGTCACGAGGATGACGATCGCGCCGCGCGCCTTGAGGGCCTTGATCGTCTCTGCGAGCCCCTGTTCTCCGACGGCGTCGAGGTTCGAGTTCGGCTCGTCCAGCACGAGGAAGCGCGGATCGCCATAGACCGCGCGCGCCAGGGCGACGCGCTGCCTCTGGCCGCTGGAGAGATTGTGGCCGTCCGGCCCGAGCTTGGTGTTCAGCCCGTGCGGGAGCTTCGCGATGATGTCCTGGATGCCGGCGAGCTTGACCGCCTCGATCACCCGGGCGTCGGTGTCGGCTCCCGCCGGGTCGAAGCGGGCGATGTTCTCGGCGATCGTGCCGGGCAGCATCTCCACATCCTGAGGGACATAGCCGATGTGGCGTCCGAGCGCGTCCTGGTCCCAATGGGCGATGTCGTGGCCGTCCAGCATCACGGACCCGCTGCGCAGCGGCCAGGCGCCGATGAGGACGCGCCCGAGGGAGGATTTGCCGGCGCCGCTGGCGCCCACCACGCCGACGACCGAGCCCGCCTCAACGGTGAAGGACACGTCATTGATGACGATGGTGTCGCGTCCGAGCGGCGTCGCGGCGATGCGGGAGACGACGAGGGGCCCGGTCGGGGGCGGAAGCTGGACGCGGGGCGTCTGGCGTGCGGCCTCGCGCAGCAACTGGTCGATGCGGCCGGCGGAGATCGAGGCGTTCCAGATCAGACGCCAGCCATGCGCGACCGAGTCGACCGGGTGGAGCGTCCGCATGGCGAGGATGGTGGCGGCAAACATGATGCCGGCGCCGACCTCGGAGGCCAGGACGAGGATGACGCCGATGCACATCATCAGCGGCATGTAGAGATGGCGCAGCCCGCGCATCGCCAGCCCGACAGGCGCGGTCTTCCGCGAAGCGGCTTCCATCCAGCCGAGCGCCTCGTCGCGCTGGTCGCCCCAGCGGGCAACGAGGCGCGGCAGCATGCCCATGGCCCTGAACACCTCCGCCGAGCGCATCACGGCACGGGCGAATTCCGCCGACAGCGCCGAGTGCATCATCGCGCGCTTGATCTCTTCGCGGGCGATCAGCTGGTTGACGACCGCGAGGGCCGCGACGGTGGCGGTCATGACCATGATCGCGACGCCGATCCAGAAGTGCAGCAGGAAGGCGATCGCGACGATCAGCGGCACCCAGACGAGGTCGAACAGGCTGGTGACGAGGCCACTCGACAGAAAGTCGCGGAGCGTTCCCAGGTCCTGCACGACGAGGCTGCGCGCGGCCGTGGGGAGATTGTCGGTCTGGCGGTTGAGCGCGTCGAAGACACGCGGTGCGATTTTCTGGTCGAGCGCGTGCGAGACGCGCATCAGGATCGTCTCGCGGTTCTTTTCGAGGATGGACCAGACGATGCAGAGGAACACGACGATGCCGGTCAACGAGATCAACGTCGCGACATTGCGACTCGTCATGACGCGGTCGTGCAGCTGAAGGAGATAGATCGTCGGAACGAGGAACAGCAACGTAATAAAAAAGCTGAAGAACAGCAGCGACAGCCCAGCAGGCGCGAATTCCCGGAGTTCGTGCCGCAAATACATGTTGTCCAATTTGGACATGACGCCTCGTCTACTGGAGTGGGAGTGCGTGGCCGATCAGCACAGTTCTCGGTGACATCGCTCCGTCAACCAGACGGGCCCCTCGGCATTCCAGGTAGCATATCTGCTCCAAAGCTTCAATTTTTCGCGTTGAAGGCGTCGGCGTAATTTGAGATTGCATTAACGGCCGCGTTTTGGGCTTATTCGGCATGGTCCATGGCGCCGCCTGCCGCTGCCAGCGGCGAGACGCCTCAGAGGTTTGGGATGATCGAGCCGGTTACGCGCATTCGCGACCCCCTGTCGTCGCCCCCGCCGAAGCGGGTGCTCCATGTCGGCTGCGGCGTGAAATCGCACCATCGTCTCCATGCCCTCTTCCGCAATCCGGCCGCGTGGTCCGAGGTTCGCGCCGACGTCGATGCAAATGTCGCGCCCGACCTCGTGTGCTCGGCCGTCGACATGCGCCAGCAGGTTCCGACGGCGAGCTACGACGCGCTCTGGTCGTCCCATACGATCGAGCATCTGCACGACCATGAAGTGCCGCTGGCCTTCGCGGAATTCCTGCGGATCCTGAAACCCGGGGGCTTCGTGCTGGTCCGCTGTCCTGACATGACGGCGATCGTGGAAGCGATCCAGGCGGTGGGTCTGGAAACGGTCGTCTATATGTCGCCGGCCGGGCCGATCACGCCCCTCGACATGCTGTTCGGCCACCGTGCGGCCATCGCCCGGGGCAACAGCTTCATGGCGCATCACACCGCTTTCACCGATGAGAGGCTCGGCCAACTCCTGATCGATGCCGGTTTCGCCAGCGTGGTCACCAAGCGCGCCGATTCCTATGATCTCTGGGCCGTCGCCTTCACTGACGAGGCGTCGATGGATGCGATCCTCGCCGATCTCGCCATGACCGGGCTCGATTTCCGGCGTTGATGGAAACCGTCCCGCCTCTTCAGCCGTCGCTTGCCGCGGCAATCGCGGGGGTCGCCTGGGGCGAAGGGCTGCACCGGCGTTCACTTGCGGAGCAGGCGGCGGCCGCTCTCCAGCGTGGCGACGCGCTGCTCGCCTGGCTGCTGTCGGACCGGTTGGCGCGGGTCAGCCATCGTCGCAGTGCAATCCCCCATATCCTGCGGGCCTCGGCGCTGGCGCGGCTGGGCGCGCCGGCCGAGGCCTCCGCGGATCTGGGCCTCGCCTTGGGCATCGACCCGCACAACCCGCTGTTGCAGCAGGCTCTGCTCGAGATCGGTGCGCCCGAGGACCGGCGCAAATCGGCGGCGGTCCTGCTGACGCAGCCCGACGGGCTGAAGCACGATCAGGCTCTTGCCGCCGTTGCGGCAGAAGGCGTCGTGCTCATCATCCACGCCGCGGCGGAGGAGGGGCGTCTCACCGCGCATCTGCGCTGGCGCGGTGAGCCGAGGCTGACGGTCCGCGCCAGTGACGGCGTGCGGCACTTCGATCTGGACGCCGTCGGGACGCCGATCGCGGGGGCGAGCGCCTTCCCGTTGGGGGCGACCCTCGCATTGTCCTGGCCCAGCCAGAGCGAGGCCCTGACGCTGCGGCCCCTGGCTGCGCTGCGCCATATCGCAATTCCGCCCGTGCTGCACCGGCCGCAGGAGGTTTCGACCGACGCACCGGCCCGCCCGGCTGGCGAGGCGATGACGTCGCTCCTGATCGTCGTGCCGGTCCATGACGATCTCGCCGCAACGGAGGCCTGCCTCGACAGCCTCGCCGCGGCGCGGCTCGGGCGCAGCGACTGGCGCGTCGTCGTCGTCGAAGATGCGGCGCCGGATCCCGCCATGGCTCCGATGCTGGCTGTGCGGGCTCGCAGGGGCGAGTTTACCCTGCTGCGCAATCCGCTGAATCTCGGTTTCGCGCGCAGCGTCAACCGCGCCCTGGCGAGCCGGGGGGCCGGCGAGGACGTCCTGCTGCTGAATGCGGACACCGTGGTGCCGCCCGGTGCGATCGACCGCCTCGCCGCAGCGGTCCATGCCGAGCCCGCGATCGGGACCGCGACTCCGCTGTCCAACAACGGCGAGGACACCAGCGTGCCAAGGCGGTTCGCTGCCAACGCCATGCCGGAGCCCGGCGTGATCACCCGGCTCGACGAGTTGGCCCAGCGGGCCAATGCCGGGCTGCGGATCGACATGCCCAACGGCGTCGGCTTCTGCCTTTACGTGAAGGGTGCGATGCTCGACCGCACCGGACCGCTCTCGCCGGACTATGGCCGTGGCTATTACGAGGATGTCGATCTGTGCCTGCGCGGATCGGACGCCGGTTTCCGGCATGTCTGCGCGGCCGACGTGTTCGTCGGGCACAGCGGCACGCGCTCTTTCAAGGGTGCGAAGGCGGCGCTGGTCCGCTCCAATCTCGTTCTGCTGGAAGAGCGCTTCCCCGACCATCGCGAACGGGCCTTGGCCTTCCATCGCAAGGATCCGCTGAAGCCGGTGGCGCGCCGGCTCGAGGCGCTGTGGCTGCGAGAGGCGCAAGACCCGCTGCCGCTCCTCGTCGTGCCGGCATCGATGCCGCTCTGGCTGGTCCGCCAGATGGCGGGCATCCATGCGCCGCGCCGCGCGGCGGTGGTGGCCCGGTCGACACGCGGCGCGGCGGGGCTCGCCATCTCGCTGACCGCCACCGACAGCGGCATGCCGCAGAATCTCGTGTTCGAACTCGCCGAGCAGGAGGCCACACCCGAGCGGATCGCTGCGGAACTGGGCTCCTGCCGTTTCGATTCCGTGCTGCTCGTCGATCCGCAGGATCTCGACCCTGTGCTGGCCGAGGCTTGCCGGCGCTTGCCGCTGCCGAAGAGCCTCGGCCTGGCATCCGCCATCGGGCTCGCCGAAGCGCACCCGCCGGCGAGGTTCGGCGACATGCCCATCGTTCTGCCGGGACCGCTGGCTCTGGGGATCGGGGTCGCGCTGGGCTGGGAGGGGATGAAGGGGCCCGAGCGCCCGCCTCATCCCCCCGCCCCGTCGCTGGTCGGCGCCGGTGAAGGCTGCCTCGGCATTCTGGCGGATGGGGCGGGGCCGGCCGAGTGGATCTTCGCCGGCGCTGTCGCCCAGTCCCTGGCAGCGACGCGCAGCGATGCGATCGCCGCCTATGTCGGCGAACCGCCGGACGGCCAGACGCCGGCGCCGGGTCTGTTCCCGAGCGGGACGATGGCACGGGCGGAGGCGGCGGCCTGGCTCGCGCGACTGGGTGCCGGAGCCTGCCTCATCGCCTCGCGGGCCTACGGCATCGCCGATCCGCGCGCCGACGCCTGGCCCAAAGCGGGTTTTCCGACGGCCTATTTCGATCCGCGCGCCTTCGCCGTCGAGGCCGATCCCGTCCGGTTGCGACTGCCGTTGCAGATGACCGATGCGGAGGCTGCCGCGGCTGTCGCGGGATGGTTCGGGGCGATCACGCGGGCACGGCTTGCGGGGCTGGTGCCGATTCCCTGAGGGCTGCCACCAGCGGGGCCGAGAAGACGAACTCGTCGATCAGCTTGAGATGGGCCGGCCAGCTGTGGCGCTCGAAATCGTAGCGCTCGCGGATGGTCGCGCGCGCCGCGACGCGCAGTTCACGGAAACGCTCCGGCGCTTCGAGAGCCTCAATCACCCTGTCCGCCAGTGTCTGGGTCTGGAAGAAGGGCACCAGCAGACCATTCACCTGGTCCTCGATGACCTCCTGCACAGGCGCCGTATCCGAGCCGATGACCAGGCAGCCGAGCGCCATCGCCTCCAGCATCGACCAGGACAGGACGAAGGGATAGGTCAGGTAGAGATGGGCGGCGGAGAGACGCAACAGGTTGAGATAGTCGCGATACGGCACCTTGCCGAGGAAGTGGACGCGGCTCAGGTCGAGCCGGTCCCCCAGTTCCGCCAGCAATGCCGCCTTCCAGGAGGGATGATCGGTCGGGGCGGAGCCGTAGGACACTCCGTCGCCCCCCACCAGACAGATTCGGGCCTTCGGCCGTGCCCTGAGGATGTCGGGAAGGGCCCGCATCACGACATGAAAGCCGCGATACGGCTCGAGATTGCGGGAGACAAAGGTCACGACCTCGTCGTCGGCTGAAAATTCCTGTCCCGAGACGGAAAATCGCGGGGGCGGCGGACCGGGCACCAGGGCGTCGGTGTCGAGGCCGTCATGCACGACATGGATCTTGGGCTGCATCTCGCGTGGGAAGATGCCCCGCTGCCAATGCGTCGGGGCGACGGCGAAATTGGCTTCGGTGAGTGAAAGCAGCGTGGCCGCATTGCGCAGGATCACGCGCGTCTCACCATCGACGCCATAGCGCGGCGCATCCTTGTCGAAGCCGATGTCGGTGCCGCTCGGCCAGTAATAGAACTCGGCATAGCTGCAGATGCTGGCATCGGGGAACAGCGCACGCAGCGGCAGCGCCTCGCCCCAGCCGGGATGGACATAAATCAGCTTCGGCGAGAACCCGCCGAACTTGAGCGCCGTCGCGGCATAGATGACCTGCTCGGCACGGCGGCTCTCGAGCTCGAACCGGCGCGCGAAGGCATGGACGTTGGCGAACTCGGCGCCGGCGAAGCTGTAGCCCTGGAGCGGCACCTCCGGCAGGCCGGGCGCGCCCTTGGCGCCGATGGCCCTGATGCGCAGGCCGGGGCGCCGCGCCATCGCGCGGGCGAGGTTGCGAAACTGGGCCGGGAAGTTGTTGTGGACGAAGAGGACGTCAAGATCGCTCATCGGGACCTCCGGCGGCGACAAAGGCCTCGAAAGAGAACAGGGCGCTGTCATCCAGCGTGAGAGGATGGTCGAGCCCACCGCGCAGCCCGTGGTCAAGAAGGCTTTCGCGATCGACCGGGACCGTCTCGACATCGATGGGGCGGCGCTGCCCGATGACGCCTTCGGCGAGCCAGCGCTGCGAGAACAGGCAGGCGGCGGCGAGATCGAAGGGCATGCAGCCATCCGCCGCCAGCGCAGCAGCCCGCGCGCCGGAGAGCTGGAACAGCAGTTCCGAACTCACCACCATCAGCCCGTTGTCGCCGGCCACGCCCTCCAGCGGCACGACGATGTCGGCTGCGATCAGGAGCCTCGCGGCATCGGCCAGTCGCTCACGTCCGCGGGCCATGACGTCCAGCAGAGAGAGGACGGTCGTGTAGTCACGCGTCGCTTCGCCCTTTGCGGTGAACATGGCGATCGGTTCGCCGCCGTCGGGGCTCTCTGCCAGTTCGCGCGCGACCTCGACGACCCGCTCTCCCGCGACGGTGCGCGTGCGGAACGGAAGCGTCCGCAGGGCGAGCGGATGATACGGCAGCTGCCATCGACCATCGCGACCGACACGCGTGGCCCGCAGCAATTCCGATCTCAGAAGGCAGACCACGGTCGGCGGGCCGCCATCGGCATGGATCGCGATCGGACAGTGATGGGCGAGGTTGAGCAACTCCGTGTCGGCGATCGGCAGCGCGCCGACACGGTCGAGCCATTCATAGCGTTGCGGCCGGCGCCAGTGTCGCAGCCCCGCCGTCGCGACCGGCTCGAAGGTCAGTCCGCTGCCGATGTCGAGGAACATCGTCAGCCGGTCCGATCGGCCGGATCGCGGCGGGCCTGCTGGACGGCCTGCTTCGCGGCGGCGAGCAGGTGGCTGGCACGGAACAGCGATGCGCGATGCAGGGAGAGGAAGAGGCCGGCGCCGACGCCGTGCCGGCTGACGATGGTCGAGACCTCGTCGGCCCGCAGGCGCGAAGCGGCCACGACGAGCAGATCGTCGATCTCGACCTTCTCGCCATGTCCCAGATCGAACCGCAGGGGCCAGGGCTCGAACAGTCCCGCGGTCGCGAGATCAGCCGAGAGCGCATCGGTCGCGGGCTGGGCCCGGGCGAAGGTGATGGCCTTCTTGGCCCGCGCCATCGCGGCCCGGCTCAGCCGGCCGTCGCCCATCAGCAGGGGGGCGCCGATATCGGTCGGGCTGTCGGCAATCGTCGCGTCGAACAGCACCTGCTGCTGCATGAGCGCCTCGGAATTCGGCACCACCAGCGGAAAACACTGCAGCACGAGTGGCAGCAGTGCCTCGTGCATCGGGGCATCCGGGCTTTGTCCCGCGCCGCCGGGCAGGAAGCTGCGCAGGGCCCCCAGAATCGGAACGCCGCCCGTCATGCGCCAGCACAGGGGAAAGAGCCGGGCGAGCTGTCCCGCTTCCATCAGTACGGCGGGCGCGAACTGCAGCTCCCGCACCAGCTTGTAGGAGACCTGCGAAAAGATGCGCTGGTGTCCTGTCGCGACGTCCAGGACGGTCGGGTGTTCGTAAAGCGTGTCGACTGCGACCATGGAGGATGACTGTCACGGGAGCGGGGCGGCCGGCGCCGGACCCGCCCGGGATCGCCATAGTACACATGCTCGAAGGGGGGCCGAAAGGCCCCCCTTCAGATCGTTTCCGACAAATGATCCGTCCGTCAGGTCTTGAAGAGGACGGTTTCGATCTGCGAGTACTGGACCGTATCGCCGTTGTTGAAGGTGATCGTCGTGACACCGGACGCGGTCGTCGAGCTGACGACTTCGGACGCGAAGTGGTCGATGTAGAGCGTGTCCGTACCCGATCCGCCGCTGACGGTGTCGGCACCGATGAAGCCGCCGTCGCCCAGCAGGTTGATGCGGTCTGCGCCGCTGCCGCCGGTGATCGAGTCGTTGCCGCCGCCGCCCGTGATCGAGTCGTTGCCATCGCCGCCGATGAGGACGTTGTCGCCGCCGCCCGCGATGATCGTGTCGTTGCCGGTGCCGCCGTCGATGTAGTTGCTGCCGTCGCCGCCGACGATCGAATCGTTGCCCGTGCCACCGAAGATGGTGTCGGCACCGTCGCCCGCGACAACCGTATCGTCGCCGGTGCCGGCGGTGATGTTGTTGTCGCCATTGCCAGCCACGATGGAATCGTTGCCGTCGCCACCCAGAATGGTGTCGTCGCCGCCGCCCGCAATGATCGTGTCGTTGGAGTTGCCGCCGTCGAGGTAGTTGTTGCCGTCGCCGCCCACGATCGAATCCGCGCCCGAGCCACCATAGATCGTGTCGTTGCCCGAGCCGGCGATGATCGTGTCGGCGCCGCTGCCGGCGTTCACCGAGTTATCGCCGTCGCCCGCGATGATGTAGTCGGTGCTCGTGCCGGTGCTGTTGATGGTGTCGTCGCCGCTGTCGGTCGCCACGAAGGCCTTGCCGAAGGCGTTGATGGTGACGTCGATGCTCGAGTCGCTGGCGAAGATCGCCGAGGTATCATCACCCGACAGCGTCTGCGGCCCGGTCGGATCGCCCGTGAAGAGGATGACCTCCTCGCCCGGATCGGGATTGGTGTCGGTCCCGACGGGGATGACATCGGTCCGAACGAGATTGCCGGCGATGGAGGCGCTGTTGAAAACGCCGATCGTGTTCAGCCCCTGCAGGATGCTGTCGCGCGCATCCGTCGTGAAGACGCTGAGGTCGTCGATCTTATCCGACAGCTCAGCTTCGGTGTAGTTGTAGGTTGTCACGATTCAACTCCAAAACTTGAGGGCATCAGATGTCGCCAAGTTAATTCAATGCCGATCTAGACCGGGACGTGCGGAATATCCTGACGCGGCCGGCGGTGCCGGCCACGCCCAGCCTCCCGGGCAGCGCCTCCTGGTTCGCCGCGACCGCCGCCACTTCGGGCACCAGCCGCACCGGCTGCTGCGCCAGCTCATAGGCAGGGGCGGCAACCTCGTAAGGCTGCGGCGCCGCCACGGGCCTGGCTTGCGGGGCGGACAGAGTCACCGGAACCGCGGGGAGGATCGACAGCCGTAGACCGACCAGCGGCTCATGGCCGGTGGGTCCCATCAGATCCACCGTGGGGCCAGACCGCGACACGATCGCCGCACCGAGAAAAAGGGCCTCGCAGGACAGGATGTAGCGCGCTGCCATCGGTCCCGTCAGGGCGAAGGACACGGCAACGAGCGGTGCCGCCCGTCCGCGCGAGCCGACGAAGCTCCCCGAGGACGCTGGGGCGAGCTGCCGTCGACCGCGGTCGTTGAGGCTCGCCGTCGTGACGATGTCGAGGCCGGCGGGAGCACCGCGCCAGTTCAGGGCGAGGCCTTCGATCGCCATCGGGAACTGCGGACCGCAAATCCACTGACCGGCCTTGACCGTGACGTCGCCGCGATTGGCGACATGGGCCATGATCTCGAGCCGCTCATCGAGATGAACCTCGGCGACCGGTGCGGATGCCGAAACCAGTCCGCCGACGGCCGGTCGCGGGGCGTTGGTGATGCGCTCGAGTCCGACATGGGCCTGACGCCGGCCGCGGCCGCCGGCGGAGATCACGGTGATCAGAACCGCTCCCTCCCGGCGCGCCTTCAGCACGACGGCGTCTCCCGGCATGCCCAGGATCGTCTCGCCGCGACGGGCGTAGCTGTCGGAGGCATCGATGATCGCGATATCGCCCCCCGGTGGGACGCTGACCGAAATCTCGGGCGCGTCGAGCCCTTCCGGCGACGACACGTAACGCAGCACGAACAGACCTTCAGGCACGCGAAGCGGCCTGGCATCCGTCATGTCGTTAAATGTGAAGCGCGGGTCGATCATTAAGCCCTCGTTGTGAAACACCACCGGGACTGCATCGCATCATCGCTATTGCGGTGCAGCATGGCAGTACTTCATTACGTTGCGAAGACAAAATTGCAGGCGGTTTGCCCAATAAACCGGCAGTTCCGCGACTGCCGGTTTATTGGGCGGATTTCAGGCGGCGAGGCTGCCCTCGCCGAGGCGGGCGCGGAGACGGGCCAGCGCGGGGCCGTCGCCGATGACCGCGAAGCGACGTTCGCGAACCGACCGGTCCGACGGCACGACCCCATAGAGGTCATGGAATTCGCGATGGTTCTGGAACATGTGACGGTTGCCATGATCGACATAGCTTTCCGTCGCGGCGCCGTTGGTGAAAATCACCTCGGGCTTCTCGAACTCGACATGGAAGTAATCGACCTGCTCGGTGGTCAGTTCCTGCCGGATCGTCGTGCCGTTGACGAGCAGGCCGGCCGGGACGAGGCCGCCGTCGAGGTGCAGCGCATGATCCGGCGACACGTGCAGGTCACGCGCCGGCACATTCGGGCCGAGGGCTCCGGTCGCAATCACGACCGGGACAACCTTGGCGTTGCCGCGCAGGAAGGCGGCGCCGTAGCTGCGGCGGCCGATCCACTTGATGCGCTTGGCGGAGCCGTCGAGCGTCGTCACGAGGTCGCCGATCGCCAGCGTTTCAACCGCGACTTCGCCCTTCGGCGTGGCGACCAGCGTGCCCCGAACGAGGCAAGCGACCTCGACGCGCGACTGGACGTCGGCGATCGTGGTGTTCTTGACCAGGATCGTGCCGCCATTCGGCAGCGTGATCAGGACGTTGGCGCCGACCTGATCGAAATCGAGGGAGCTCAGGTCGATGGGGCCGCTGAAGCTCTCGCCCAGATCGATCCCGATCGTGTCCGCCGTCGTGAAGTCGGTGATGATGTCGTTGCCGCTCGTTCCGTCGAAGAGGAAGGTATCACCCGCGCCGCCGCCGGAGAGAATGTCGTCGCCCTCGCCGCCGATCAGTACGTCTTCCCCGGCGCCGCCGCGCAGGATGTCGTCGCCCTTGCCGCCGTCGAGATAGTCGGCGCCACCTTCGCCGCTCAGGATGTCGTCGCCATTGCCGCCGGAGACGAAGTCCGCGCCGCCGCCGGCATTGACGATGTCATCGCCGCCCTTGGCGTTGATGATGTCGGAGCTGCCGGTCCCGGTGATGACGTTGTCGCCGCCTGACCCGTTGATGATCGCCATGTGTCGCCCTCCACACGCGGGCGGCCCTGAGGCCAGCCACCATACCGCACTGCACATCCATACCGCAGGCAATGCCGCTTGGTAAAGAGACCCTTAAGCGGGCGGACTGACTTTTTTTCAATGATCGTCAGTCAAGGCCTTCATTCGCTGGCTACAGTGCGGGTTGTCGTGCGTCTTGCCGCTCATCGCGGTACTGCCAAGTTTGAATATTTGCGTTTCCAATTAATGCTGACGGGAGATAGATTTCAGTTTAGAGCCCGATGTTCTGCGCAGTTTCCAAGTGTTGCCGGCATTGTTATGGACTGTTCATCATTTTTTTGGTTTTGCTTGGGCCGCGTCGTGTCTCTGGAGCATTCGACGGCGGCCCGGCGCGGCTGCTTTTGTGGCAGCGAGTGCAGATGCTGATCATTTGAGCGGCAGCCGTAATTGCCGCTTGGTCATGCAAGTCGGGCTCGTGCCGATTTTTTGAGCGGATTGCGAAGGCGGGCGCGGAACGGGCGCTCGGCTGCGCTCACCGCGCGTTGGCGAAGGCTTTCCGGCTCAGGACCGTCCGGAGCAGGATCGCGATGTCCAGCCAGATCGACCAGTTGTCGATGTACCAGTGGTCATAGGCCACGCGCTTGGCCATCTTGTCGTCCGTGTCGGTTTCGCCGCGCAGGCCGTTGACCTGGGCCCAGCCGGTGATGCCAGGCCGAACGTTGTGGCGGCGCGCATAGAGCGCGATCTTGCGCTCGAACGCCTCGTCATGGGCGAGCGCGTGGGGCCGCGGCCCGACCAGGGACATCTGCCCGACGAGCACGTTCAGCAGTTGCGGCAGCTCGTCGAGATTGGTGCGGCGCAGCAGACGCCCGACGCGGGTGACCCGCGGATCGTCGCGCCGGGCCTGGACGATGACGTCGCCATCGTCGGTCGTCGTCATCGTGCGGAACTTGAAGATGCGGAAGGCCTCCTGGTTGAAGCCGTAGCGCCGCTGCCGGAACAGCACGGGGCCGGGCGAATCGAGCCGGATCGCCAGCGCGACCAGCAGCAGGAGCGGGGCCGCCAGCATGAGGATGGTGAAGGCGGCGACGAGGTCGAACGCGCGTTTCAGGGCGATCTCGCCCAGCGAGAGCGGCGGCCTGGTCAGGCGCAGGCTGGTCAGGCTCCCGGTGCGCACGATGTGCGGGCGCTCGAAGCGGTCCATGATGGTTTCGGGCGTGAGATGGATCGCGACCGGCAGCGTCATGAAGGCGGCGAGGCAGGCATCGATGGTCTCCTGGTCCGACCAGGGCAGGGCGATGAACACCGAGTCGGGGCGCTTGACGCGGCAGGTCGCGACTGCGCTGGCGAGATCGGCGGCGAGCGCCGCCGCCGGATCGTTGATCCGGCGGGCGTCGTTGCTGCGCAGGAAGGCGACGTCGATGATGGCGTGGCCGACGTTCCAGGGCTGGTGGCGGGAGACGAACGACATCACATCCGGCTCGCGGCCGATCAGGAAGACGCGTTCGCTGGTGATGCGCCCGGTCTTGCTGCCGATCGAGATCGTCCGGACCATGGCGGAGCGCGCCAGGGCGATGACCGGGATGCCCGCCAGATAGCTGGCGAGCACGACGCCCCGGGAATAATGGTCCGCGATCTTGGCGAGGAACAGAATGGCGATGAAGGCGACCATGGTGAGGTTCCAGACCGAAACGGCGGAGGCGATCTGTCCCTTGGTCGAGAGGTAGTTGGCGAGCTGGTAGCGGCCCCGCGTCGCGTTCACGAAAACGAAGATGGCGGCGAGCATGAGGGCCAGCTCGAGCGTGGCCTGATCGGCGCGGGCGTCGCCATAGACCGGCAGGTGATAGGCCAGCGAGACGAGGCCGACCATCACCAGGATCACGGCCGCATCCGCCGCCGCCGTGATCAGCCAGAGCCAGTGGCGCAGCATGTTGGCGCGGGCGTCGCGCGCCGCAAAGGCCGCCGGTGCGATGTCGTTGACGCTCATGGGCTCGCTCACTCCGCGATGCACCTGGGCGCGCTGTGCCGCTCCGGCACAGGCTGCGCGTTCGGCGCTGTCCTGGCGCAAGGGTCGCAATCGACGTACCGGCAAAGACTGGTTCAGATCAGGTCGGATTCCATCCAAACCGCTGAAAGATAGGCCTTTTCCGGCTGGATCGGGTGCGTCGGGGAGGGCGGGCCCGAGGGGGTGTGCCATTCCGGAACGCCGCGCATTCGTCTTGGCGGGCCCGCTTCGCCGGGTTAGGTCTGGCGTCGATGCTTCGCAGGACCGAGCCCATGACCACCGCCGCCGTCCCATCGCAGGCTCCGCGCATCGCCCGCGGCGGCAAGGCCATCTACGGTGCGCCGCTCGGCATCCTGATGCTGGAGGCGCGGTTTCCGCGCATTCTCGGCGACATGGGCAATGGCGGGACCTGGCCGTTCCCGGTGCTCTACCGCGTCGTCGGCGGCGCGAGCCCGGACAAGGTCGTGCTGCGCGGCGCCGACGGGTTGCTGCCGGACTTCATTGCCGCCGCGCAGGATCTCGTGCGGCTGGGCGCGGAAGCGATCACCACCAATTGCGGCTTCCTCTCCCTGTTCCAGCGCGAGCTCGCGGCCGCCGTCGGCGTGCCGGTCGCGACCTCGTCGCTGATGCAGGTGCCCTGGGTGCAGGCGACGCTGCCGCCGGGCCAGCGGGTCGGCGTCGTCACCGTCTCGGCCGGCAGCCTGACGCCGGCGCATCTGGAGAAGGTCGGCGTGCCGCTCGACACGCCGGTCGCCGGAACGGAAGGCGGCCGCGAGTTCTTCCGCGTGCTGATCAAGGCCGAAAAGGACGACATGGATGTCGATCTGGCGCGGCAGGATGTCGTCGACGCGTCGCTCGATCTGGTGGCGCGGCATCCGGACGTCGGTGCCATCGTGCTCGAATGCACGAACATGCCGCCTTATGCCGCGGCGGTGCAGGCGGCGACGGGACGGCCGGTCCACGACATCTATTCCATGATCAGCTGGTTCCATGCGGGCCTGAGACCGCGGGTGTTCTGACAGGAGCGCGGGGATAGCCGGGCGGACTTATCCCCGGTCCCTCAGGGGGAGTGATGCTGGGCTTCGCATCCCCCGGCGCCGAGGCGGCGCCCGACCCCGCGAGGCCCCATGACCGCAACGCCGCGGCTTTCCCTGCCCCTGCTCGCCGCCGGGCAGGCGCAGAAGCACGTCACCCATAACGACGCCCTCACGCGGCTCGACGCGCTGGTGCATCTCACCGTCGACAGCCGCTCCGCGGGCACACCCCCGGCGGTGCCGACCGAGCTCTCGGCCTTCATCATCCCGTCCGGCGCGACCGGCGCCTTCGCCGGCCGCACCAATCAGATCGCGCTGTTCGAGGATGGCGGCTGGACCTTCCTGACTCCGCGGCCGGGCTGGCAGGCCTGGGTCGCTGATGAGAGCGAGCACCATCTCTGGACCGGCAGCGAATGGCGCCGCGATAGCCCGCTCAGCAGCCTCGGCGCCAGCCTCTGGGGCGTGAACGGCACCGCCGACGTCACGACGCGCTTCGTGGTGCAGGCGCCGGCGAGCCTGTTCAACCATGACGGCGCCGGGCACCAGCTCAAGCTGAACAAGGCGACGGCCGGCGAGACGGCGAGCCTGCTGTTCCAGGACGGCTATTCCGGCCGCGCCGAGATCGGGCTCGCCGGCGACGACGACCTGCGTCTCAAGGTGAGCGGCGACGGCGCGGCCTGGACCGAGGCGCTCACCGTCGAGCGGTCGACGGGCGAGGTCTCGCTGCCGGCGACGCCCTGGGCGAGCGGCGGCAATCTCCTGCTCAATGGCGATCTCCAGATCAACCAGCGCGGCTTCGCCGGCGGCGCGCTGGCTGCGGGTATCTATGGCTTCGACCGCTGGAAGGCCGGCCCGGCCGGGGCGACGCTCACCGTGGCGGGTTATGACCTCACCCTCAGTGCCGGGGCGCTGGTGCAGCCGGTCGAGCCGGCGCTGTGGGGTCTCTCGTCCTTCGCCGGCCAGCCCCTGACGCTGTCGGTCGAGGGGCTGTCGGGTGGGGCGCTCTCGGTGACCGTCGGCAGCGTCTCGGGTTCGATTGCCGCGGGGCCGGGCCGGCGCAGCGTGACCCTGACGCCAGCCGTCGGCGACACCGGCGCGCTCCCGGTCCGGCTGGCGCCGGCGGGGCCTGCCGTGACGCTGCGCCGGATCAAGCTGGAGGTCGGGCGCCGCGCCAGCGCCTGGGTCGCGCGGCCGGCGACGCTCGAAGAACTGCTCTGCGCGCGCTATTTCTGGCGATTCGAGAACTCGTTGTCGCTCGACGCCTATCAGGCCGCGGGTGGCGCCGTGGCGCAGACCCTGATCCTGCCGGCGCGGATGCGCGCAACGCCGAGCGCCGCCTTCGCCGTCTCCGGCACGGTGAATGTCGCGGGTGGAAGTCCGGCGCTCACGGTGCTGTCCCGTCGCGAGGCGCGTGTTTCGGTGACGGCCTCGGCGGCCGGCCGCGTCCAGGCCATGTTCGGCAGCATCGCCTTCGACGCCGAGCTGTGAACGGGCCCGCCTCAGTCGAGATAGATGCTCTTCACATGCGCGTTGATGGCGGCGATGTCCGGCAGCATCCCGCCATTGCGCGCGCGCAGATGACCCTCGTGCCAGTACCAGTCGTCGAAGCCGACATTCAGCCGCTGGTAGCCGGCTTCCGCGAGCAGCGTGCACATCGTCTCGCGGCGCGGCTCGACGAAATTGTGCTCGATGGTGAAGAGCGCGATGGCGTGTCGGGCGAGATCGATCGTCCTGAGGATGTCGAGCTCCGAGCCTTCGGTATCGAGAGAGACATAGTCGAAGCCCGAGCCCGCTTGCCCATCGGCCGCGTCCATCTGGTCGAAGGTCACGGTTTCGACGGTGATCAGCCCGTTCTCGCTGATCGCCCGGCGCCGGTGCTCGGCATAGCCGTCCGACTCGGCGTATTCGGCCAGCGTGCCGATTTCCTGCGAGGGAACGAAGGACAAGAGCTGCCCGCCCTCGCGATGGACGGCCCGCTCCAGGCAGGCGGCCTTGCGACTGGCGGCGAGCCTGGCGAAGAGGATCGGGTTGGGCTCGACCAGAACACCGCTCCAGCCGTGATCGGCCTCGAGGAAGCAGGTATTGCTGTGCAGCACGCCGTCGAAGGCGCCGATCTCGGCGAAGCGCCCGCCCCGCCTTCCGCCGCACATCGCCAGCACCCAGCGCTCCTGCTCGATCTGCGAGTTCGTCGGCGTCTCGAAGGCGTCCTGCCAGGAGAGGGAGGGCGAGACAGCCGGCGAATGGGTCATGGATCGTTCCGTCGCGCCGGCGGCCGTGCCCGCGCTTGCCGGTGTGAGGCTAGCGGCTCGCCTGCTGCAAAGCCAGTTGCGTCGCGCTTCCGAGTTCAGGCGGGCAGGGCGGCATCTCGCGCAGGAATTTGTAGCGGCCGTGCTGCTTGATGGCGGCCAGGTCATGCGAGACCAGTCCTTCGGGGCGGATCGCCGCGGTCGTCACGGTGTCGCCATCGAGGTCGAGCGTCAGGAAGCCGCAGGCCGGGTCGTCCGGATAGCCATGGCTGCCGGCGAAGGCGCAGGACGGCACCCAGAGATGGCGGATGCCCTCGACGACGCGGTCGCGGTGGGTGTGGAGATGGCCGCTGACGATCAGCCGCGTGTCGGCGCCCGCCAGCCGTCGCATCAGGTCGCGCCGGGGCGCGAGGCCCATCGAGCCGATGGTCGGATCGGCCTCATTCGCGTGCTCGATGAAGAGTGGCTTGTGCAGGACGAGCGCGACGCGCTGGCCGCGGCTGTCGGCGAGCGCCTCGTCGAGCCAGTCGGTCTGCTCGTTTTCGCGCACGAGGCCCGAGCCGAAGAGCTGGGCGTTGACGCCGAGCAGGGTCCAGCCGTCGAGGTCATGGCGCCAGCGATCGGCGCCGATGAAGCGGTCCCAGCGGGCGAGGCGGGCCTCGTCGATCAGCTGCCGGACGTCCTGGCCCGGGGGCTCGTCGCCGACATCGTGATTGCCGGGCAGCGGCAGGACGGTGCCCGGCAACGTGCGAAGGGCCTCTGCCGCGAATGCCATCTCGGCGGCGCTGTCGGGGCCGTCGATGCAGAGATCGCCGTTCACGATGGTGCAGGCGGCCTCGATGCGGGCGGCGGCATCGCGCACCAGAAGCCAGTTCTCCCAGAAGAAGCCGTGTGTCGGCGAGAGATGCGGGTCGGACAGGATGATGATGCGGGTCATGCCGGCCTCAGGCGAAGTCGAGGTTGAAGGAACGGAAGTCCATGTAATAGAGCGGGTAGTGCGTCCACTTTACGCTGCGGCGCTTGGCGAAGTATTCGCGCACCGGATAGAGGATCAGCGCGGGCGCTTCCGCCTCGTATTCGTCCATGAGACGCCACCAGAGCCGCCGGCGCTCGGCCGGGTCGGTCGCGAGGCGCAGCTCGTCGCTGATGGCGTTGAAGGTCGTCGGCTGCCAGAAGCCCGATTTCTGCAGGAAGTAGTCCCTCGACAGGTGCACCAGCAGCCCGCCGCCGAGCGGATCGGGAAAGCGGAAGGCGATCGAGGTCGGCCGGACATCGGCGCCCGGATTGACCAGCTGCGCCAGGTTTTCCATCGTCTCGAGGCGGCTCTTGACGCCGACGGCCTCCCACATCTGCTGGATGACCTGCACGGCCAGCAGCATCTGCAGATAGTAGCCCGGCGTGATCCGGATCACGATTTCCTCACCCTTGTAGCCCGCCTGGCGCAGCAGCTGGCGCGCGCGCTCGGGGTCGTGGGTGAAGCCGCGGCGGGCGCCGTCGTAGAGCGGGCCGAAGGAGGGTGTTTGCAGCGCCGCCATCCGCTGGAAGCCGGCGCCCCAGAGCGACTGGCCGAGCGTGTCGTAGTCGACCGCGTGGTTCAGGGCCTGACGAACACGGGCATCGCGCAGAACCGGGTTGCGCGTATCGTAATAGAGGATGTGGGCGAATTCCAAGGGTACATCGACGGCCTCGAACGTCCTGTTGCCCGTGAGTGTCTGTGCCTGCTCGGGCAGCAGATTGGTGACCAGGTCGAAATCGCCGGCCTGGAGCCCGGCCAGCCGGCTCGACGCGTCGGGAACGACGGTGAAGACGATCTGCCGGGCCTTGGGGCGCCCCATCCAGTAGTCGTCATGGCTTTCGAGAACGGCGCGCTGATCGCGCTGGAACGAGGCGACGCGGTAAGGCCCGCTGCCGATCGGCTTTTGGCGGAGGCCGGCGATGCCCTGCTCGGCATAGGCCTTGGCCGAATGGATCCAGCCGCCATAGGCGGCCAGGCGCTGCGGCATCACCACATCGGGCGTTTTCGTGCGCAGCAGGACGGTATCGCGCGATTCCGCCTCGACAGAGGCGAGATGGCCGAAATTGACGCGTCCCTCATGGTGCTGAACCTGAGCCCCATACATGCGCTCCGGCGAGAAGGTGGAGAGCACGTCGTCGGCGCTCAGCACGGTCTCGTCATGCATCCGCACGCCCTGGCGAAGCTTGACCTCCCAGGTCAGCGGGTCGCGCTGGCGCAGCGAGGTGGCAAGATGCGGCACCAGCTGCTGCCCGCCCTCGGCCGCCTCAGCCAGGAAGTCGCGGCGCCAGAGCGTGTCGAAGACGTTGTAGGTGACGCGCAGGCCGACATTCGAGATCGACTCGAGCGGCTCCAGCGTCGGCGGCAGGGCCTGCACGGCGACGCGCAGGACCGGCCGCGTGTCGCTCTGCGCCCGCACCAGCCGGGGCAACAGGGCCGGCGCGGCGATGCCGCCGGCGAGCAGATGACGACGCGTGACCATGGCTTCCCCTCCTCACGGGAGCGGCAAACTGGTCAGCGGCGTTGACAGGCTGATGACGGCTTTCAGTGAATCTCCGGCTCGGGAATCTTCGCCGTGCCTTCCAGATAATCGAAGTCGCAGCCCTTGTCGGCCTGGCGGATATGGGCCGCGGACATCTTGCCCCAGCCGCGGGGATAGTCGCGGTCGGGCGGCGTCCAGGCGGCGAGGCGGGCGGCGATCTCGGCTTCGGTCAGGGCGACCGAGAGGCTGCGCGCCTCGACATCGACGCTGATGACGTCGCCGGTCTGCACGGCGGCGAGCGGCCCGCGGATATAGGCTTCGGGGGCGACATGCAGCACGCAGGCGCCGTAGCTGGTGCCGGACATGCGGGCATCCGAGATGCGCAGCATGTCGCGCACGCCCTGCTTCAGCAGCTTCTTCGGGATCGGCATCATGCCCCATTCTGGCATGCCGGGCCCGCCGACCGGGCCGCAGTTCTTGAGCACCATGATGTGGTCGGCGGTGACGTCGAGGCTCTCGTCGTTCACCGCCTTCATCATCGCGTCGTAGTCCTCGAAGACCAGCGCCGGGCCGGAATGCTTCAGCAGGCGCGGCTCGGCGGCCGACGGCTTGATGACGCAGCCATCGGGGGCGATGTTGCCCTTCAGCACCGCGAGACCGTTGGCGGTCGTCACCGCATTGTGGAGCGGGCGGATGACGTTGGCGTCATAGACGGTGGCGAGCGCGATGGTCTCCGAGATCGGCTTGCCGGTGACCGTCATGGCGTCGGTGTGGAGCCTGCTCTCGAGCTGCTTCAGCAGCGCCGGGAGTCCGCCGGCATAGAAGAAATCCTCCATCAGGAATTCGCCGGACGGGCGCAGATTGGCGATCACCGGAACTTTGCGCGAGAAGGCGTCGAAATCGTCGGGTGTCAGCGAGACGCCGGCGCGCCCGGCCATGGCGATGAGGTGGATGATGGCATTGGTCGAGCCCGCCACCGCCATGTGGACGGTCAGCGCGTTCTCGAAGCTCTTGCGGGTGAGGATGCGGTCGGGCGTCAGATCCTCCCAGACCATCTCGACGATGCGCTTGCCGGCGGCCGCGGCCATGCGGGGATGGGCGGCGTCGGCAGCGGGAATGGCGGAGGCGCCCGGCAGCGTCAGGCCCAGCACCTCGGCATGGCTCATCATCGTGGCGGCCGTGCCCATCACCATGCAGGTGCCATGAGAGCGGGCGATGCCGCTCTCCATGTCCTTCCACTGGTCGTCGGTGATGTTGCCGGCTTCCTTCTCGGCCCAGTACTTCCAGACGTCCGCGCCGGAGCCCAGCACCTTGCCGGCCCAGTTGCCGCGCAGCATCGGCCCCGCCGGGACATAGATGAAGGGCAGCCCGGCGCTGCAGGCGCCCATGATCAGGGCCGGTGTGGACTTGTCGCAGCCGCCGAGCAGCACCGCCCCGTCGAGCGGGTGGGAGCGGATCGATTCCTCCGTCTCCATCGCCAGGAAGTTGCGATAGAGCATCGTCGTGGGCTTCTGGTACTGCTCCGAGACCGACATCACGGGGATCTCGACCGGGAAGCCTCCGGCAGCCCAGACGGCCCGCTTCACCGCATCGGCCCGGTCGCGCAGATGGGTGTGGCAGGGATTGATCTCGGACCAGGTGTTGATGATGCCGATGACCGGCTTGCCCATGAACTCGTCATGGGCGAACCCCATCTGCAGCGCGCGCGAGCGATGGCCGAAGGAACGCAGATCGCTGGCGCCGAACCAGCGCTTCGAGCGCAGGGTGTCGGGCGTTTTGCGGGGATGGGTCGACATCGGCGTTTCCTTGGGTGGTTTCTTGTGTTGGACACCGGGCGTCATGGTCGGGCTTGACCCGACCATCTCGAAAACCAGTGCAATCGCTTCCTGAGATTCTCGGGTCTACGCTTCGCTGCGCCCGAGAATGACGGATCTTACTCCGCCGCCGCGGCTCTCACCGCGCCCCAGCCGGAAACGATCGCGCGCAGCTGGGCCTTCTCCTCGGCGTTCAGCTCCGGCAGACCGGGCAGGCGGACGGGGCCGACATTCGTGCCGAGCAGGCCGAGCGCTTCCTTGACGACCGTGACGTTGGCGCCGTTGCCGTATTTGGTGCGCAGCGTCTCGAAACCGGCGATAGCGTCGACCTCGCTGCGGGCGGCCGCGTAGTCGCCCTTTTCGAGCGCGTGCCAGACGGCGAGCGACCGGTCCGGGGCGACATTGATCAGCCCGGAGGTGAAGCCGCGGGCGCCCAGCGCGTAGAAGGGCGCCGCCCAGCCCTCGGCGAGGCCGCAGATCCAGTTGGCGCGCGTCCCTTGCGTGGCCCGGACGCATTCGGACAGCAGCATCATATTGGTCGAGGCGAATTTCACGCCCGCGACATTGGGATGGGTCGCGACGCGCACGAGGTCCTTCACGCCGATCGCATCCGAGCGGATATAGGCGACCAGCGGCAGCGTCAGCGCCTCGGCGATGGCGAGGATGTAGTCGGCCTGCGACTGGGGCGCGGCGAAGGGGTCGAGCGGGTGATGCACCATCACCGCGTCGCAGCCGGCTTTCGCTGCAAGCTTGCCGGTCGAGACCGCCTCGCGCAGGGACCGGCCGATGCCGGCGGTGACGAGGGCCTTGCCGGCGGCGGCCTCGGCGGCCACCGCATGGCTGCGCACGACCTCGTCCGTCGTCATCGGGTAAAACTCGCCGGTGTTGCCGGCCGAGACGATGTTGTGGATGCCCGCGGCGGCGATGCGCGCGACGATCCGGCCCGTCACGGCCCAGTCGGCCTCGCCATCCGCGCCCCAGGCAGTGACATGCACGCCCGAAATGCCGCGCAACGCGCGCCGGACCCGGTCCTCGCCGGTCAGCTCACTCGTCATAGTCCAACCCTTCCGCGTCGGCGCCGAACACCTGTCGCACATGGGCTTTCGCCGAGCGGACGATGTGGCGGCGCATTCTCTCTTCGGCGAGCGCAGGATCGCGCGCCCGCAGCGCCTCGTAGATGGAGCGATGTTCCTCAAAGCCCTGGCCGCGCTCGGAGGGTTCCGAGAGCAGGGCGATGCGCTGCGCGTGATCGTACATGCGCTGTCCATCAAGCCGGCGCTCGAGATAGCCGCAGCCGGAGATGCGGTGGATCGCGCCGTGATAGGCCTCGTTCAGGGTAACGAGATCCTCCAGCGCGCTGTGCTGCGTCGCATGGGCCATCTCCTCGATCAGCCGCGCGATCTCCGCGAGATCGGCTTCGCCGAGGCGGTTGGCGGCGATATGGGTCATGACGCTTTCGAGCGCCGCGCGCCCCAGCGCCATTTCCAGCGCCTGGCGGGGCGAAAACTCGACGAAGACGCCGCGGCGCGCCTCGGTGCGCACCAGCCCCTCGCTCTCCAGCTTGCGGATGGCGTCCTTCACCGGCGTCGTGCTGACGCCGAGCATCTCGGCCAGGTGCCGTTCGTTCAGGCGCTCGCCATTGCGGAAGCGACCCGCGACGATCGCCCGGCGCAGCCGCTCGTGAACGTGCTCCCGCAGCGAGCGGAGCAGGTGAGGCGCGACAGGTTCGATGGTCAGCGTCTGGGGCATCGTGGGTCCGAGGGCGGGCGTCGGCGCTCGCGAATCCGCCATGCGGCCCGCGAAACCGATGCTCCATCACGGCATCACTCACCACAAAGGACAAGCGGCGGCAAGTCTGAAATTTCAGATTTCAAATCTGGAATCCTGTGCTATCGGAGTCGGCAAGGATCCGACAACGGACCGCGCCGGCGCCGACGTGCCGGCACCGCGACAGTCATGGGAGGACGACAGATGACGATGACACGCAGGGCGGCGCTGGCCGCCGCTTGCCTGCTGGCCGCTCCGGCCGCGCTGGCGCAGAGCGACTATCCCGGCAGCAAGGTGGTGACGATCGTGGTGCCCTTCGCGGCCGGCGGCACGACAGACCTGCTCGGGCGCGTCTTGGCCGAGCGCCTCGGCGCCCGCCTCAACGGCAAGTTCATCGTCGAGAACCGGCCCGGCGCCGGAGGCAACACCGGCGTGGCGGCCGTCGCTCGCGCGGCGCCCGACGGCTACACCCTGACCATGGGCACGGTCTCGACCCATGCGATCAACCCGGCCGTCTATGCGAAGATGCCGTTCGACCACATCAAGGATTTCGCCCCGATCTCGCAGGTGGCGAGCGTGCCCAACATCCTGATGGTCAATGTCGACCTGCCGGTGAAGACGGTGCCGGAGCTGATCGACCTGCTGAAGAAGAACCCCAACAAGTATTCCTTCGGCTCCTCTGGGGCGGGCACCTCGACCCATATGGCGGCAGAGCTGTTCAAGGTCTCGACCGGCACCGACATGGTGCATGTGCCCTATCGCTCGAGCGGGCAGGTGACACAGGACCTGCTCTCGGGCCAGATCCAGATCACCTTCGACAACATCACCATCGCCTGGCCGCATGTCGAGGCGGGCAAGATCCGGGCACTCGCCACGGCCACGCCGGAGCGCCTCGCCGTCGCCAAGGACCTGCCGGCGCTGGCCGAGTTCATCCCGGGCTATGCCGCCGCCTCCTGGCACGGCTTCTTCGCGCCGTCGGGGGTGCCGAAAGAGATCGTCGCCAAGCTGTCCACCGAGGTTCAGGCGATCATGCGCGAGCCCGCCGTCATCGACCAGATGAAGAAGCTCGGCGTCGATCCGGTCGGTTCGAGCCAGGAGCAGTTCACGGCCCATATCGCCGCCGAGACCAAGCGCTGGGCGGATGTGGCGCAGAAGGCGAATGTCCGGATCGAGTGATCGAATAAGCCAGCGTCATGGTCGGGCTTGACCCGACCATCTCGGAAACCAGCGATCTGGTCCTGAGATTCTCGGGTCAAGCCCGAGAATGACGCCCGTCCCACATCCACTGCGTCACGAGAACCGGATAGCGCCGCGATGACATCGACCACCCTCACCGACGACAACCGCAAGAAGCTCAAGCGCGTCTCGACCGCCACCCTGACGACGGCGCTGTTCAAGCGCGGCTTCCGCAACGTCTTCATCCAGGACGTGCGGCCGCTGAGCCAGAAGGGCGAGAGCATGGTCGGCGAGGCGTTCACGCTGCGCTATATCCCGGCGCGGGAGGATCTCGACCATCTCGGCACCTTCGAGGGGACGCAGCATCCGCAGCGCCGCGCGGTCGAGGACTGCCCGCCCGGCCATGTCATGGTGATCGACTCACGCAAGGATCCGCGCGCGGCCTCGGCGGGCGGCATCCTCGTGTCGCGGCTGATGCAGCGCGGCGTCGCGGGCATCGTCACCGATGGCGGTTTCCGGGATTCTCCCGAGATCGCGGCCATGGCGATCCCCGCCTATCACAACCGCCCGAGCGCACCGACCAACCTGATCCGTCACCACGCGCTCGACATCAACGCGCCGATCGCCTGCGGCGATGTCGCGGTCTATCCGGGCGACATCATCGTCGGCGACGGCGAAGGCGTGTGCGTCATCCCCGCCCATCTCGCCAACGAGATCGCGCCCGAGGTCTACGAGCAGACCGCCTATGAGGATTTCGTCGCGGAGCGCGTGCGCGGCGGGCAGGGCATCTTCGGGCTCTATCCCGCGAACGAGCAGACCAAGGCCGAGTTCGCGGCGTGGCGGCCCGGCTGGTCCTGACCGCCGCAGCGCCGCCCCGCCGGTACATCACCAGGCAAGACGGCGAAGCCGGCCGTGACACGGGCTGAACCGGGACGCTGCCGAGCGGCGCGTCCCGCCACGACCACAAACACCATAAAATCTGGGGGGACATCATGGTTGAAACGTCGCGTCGTCAATGGCTCGCGGGCGGCCTCGCCGCCGCCGGATCCGCGCTGGCGGGGCCGGCTCTGGCGCAGGCCTTTCCGTTCAAGCCGAACCAGCGCTATCCCGATCCGTCGGTCGAGATCCTCGATCCCAGCTTCGCGAAATATCGAATCTATTCGAGCACGATCGAGCAGGTGGCGACCGGTATGCGCTGGGCCGAGGGGCCGGTCTATTTCCCGGCAGGGCGTTACGTCCTGGTCAGTGACATCCCCAACAACCGGATCATGAAGTACGACGAGGTGAAGAACAGCTTCACGGTCTTCCGCGAGAACGCGAATTTCGCCAACGGCAATGCGCGCGACCGGCAGGGGCGGTTGATCACCTGCGAACACTCCGTCACGCGCCGGGTCACCCGCACCGAGACAAACGGCAAGATCACCGTGCTGGCCGACCGCTTCGAGGGCAAGCGGCTGAACGCGCCCAACGATGTCGTCGTGAAGTCCGACGACACGATCTGGTTCACCGATCCGCTCTTCGGCATCAACGGGGAGTGGGAAGGCTCGCGCGCCAAGTCCGAGCAGGCGACGACAAACGTCTACCGCATCGGGGCGGACGGGAAGCTGACGGCGGTCGTCACGGACCTGCTCAACCCCAACGGTCTGGCCTTCTCGCCGGACGAGAAGAAGCTCTATGTGGTGGAATGGCGGGGCACGCCGAACCGGAGCATCTGGAGCTTCGACATCGACGCGCAGGGCAAGGCCTCGAACAAGACCAAGGTCGTTGATGCCGCCGATTTCGGGGCGCTCGACGGCTTCAGGGTCGATCGCGACGGCAATCTCTGGTGCGGCTACGGCAGCAACGGCGCCCTCAACGCAGAGCCCACCGACATGGGTGGGCGCAAGGTCTTTACGCTGCGCGGCAAGCCGGAGGATCTCGACGGCGTGATGGTGTTCAGCCCGGCCGGAAAGCCGCTCGCCTTCATCCGGCTGCCGGAGCGCTGCGCCAATCTCTGCTTTGGAGGTCCCAAGGGCAATCGCCTCTATATGGCGAGCAGCCATTCGCTCTACGCCCTCTATGTCGAGGCGCATGGCGCGGTCTGACGGATCTGCGAGCGCGGTGAAATCTGGCGAATTGACGCAACGTCATCGTTAACCAGCGCTTGAGATGTCTTTGCGACTCTCGCTCTCCAGGACTTCACCGGAGGCGAGCGTGAGCGCGACGAAGCAGGCCTGCCGGCGATGACAGCGAAAGCGACATGGCCGGCACGCTATCATGACTGGGTGAACCGCCGGCTGGGCATCGGCCCGCTGGACGAGGCCGACGCCGCCGCGCTCCGTCGTGCGCAGGGGGAGCAGTTCGCCCGCATCCTGCCGGCGATCCTGCTGTCCAACCTGCTTTCGGCCGTCCTGGTCGCCGTGACGGCGATGGTCCATGGCTGGCTCTGGTTTCCCCTGTTCTGGAGTGCCTCCGTCGTCGCCATCGGCGTGCTCGGCATCCTGCGGATCACGCGGATCCGCGAGCGGGATCGCGAGAACTGCCCCTCCGCAAAATTCAACGACCGCATCCTGATCGACTCCGCCCTGATGGCCGCGCCCTGGCTGGTGATGGCGGCGGTGTTCAACCCGACTGCGGTTCCCGAGATGGAGGTGCTGACGGCGACCCTGCTGGCCGGTCTGGTCTGCGCCGGCACCTTCACCATGGCGAGCATGCCCGCGGCAGCGCTGCTGTTCGCCGGACTGATCCTCGGGGCGCGCATTCTTCACATCGCTTTGTCGCCGCTCGACCACATCGTGGAGAACCTGACCTTCCAGTGGATCTACGGCTCGGTGATGCTGGTCTCGCTGCGGAGCATGGCGCAGCTGTTCCTCGACCGCGTGCGCGCCATCGGCAGTGCACAGGCGCTGGGACTGGAGGCACAGGCGCAGGCCCGCATCGAGGAGGCGCGGCGCGAGGAGGTCGAGCGCCAGGCGGATGCCTTCCGGCACGAGATCGGGGCGATCCTCCAGCCGGTGTTCGAGTCGGTCGGGCACATGAACAGCGCCGCCGAGCAACTGGTGGCGATTTCGCGACGCTCACAGGACAAACTCGGCGGGATGCTGACGCAGGTGGGCGAGGCGAGTGAAGACATCGCGTCCGTCGAGGCCTGCTCGCGCCGGCTGACCGACACGATCTCGCTGATCCGCACCGAGGCCGACCGCACGACGCAGCTGGTGCGGACCGCCGCATCGGATGTGACGGCGTCGATCGCGATCAAGGAGCAGCTGACCCGCTCGGTGCGGGATATCGGCGAGGTTTCGGACCTGATCCGCGAGATCGCAGCCCAGACCAATCTGCTCGCGCTGAACGCCACCATCGAGGCGGCCCGTGCCGGTATCGCCGGACGCGGCTTCGCCGTGGTCGCAACCGAGGTGAAGAATCTGGCCGAGCGCACCGAAGCGGCGACGCAGGAGATTTCGGAGCGGATCGAAGAGGTGCGCGCCTCGACGGAGCGCTCGCTGGCGGCGGTGATGAATATCAGTGTGTCCACGGAGGCGATCGTCGGTGCGACGGGCGGGATCGTGCTCGCGGTCGACCAGCAGGCCGAGGCGATCCGCACGATGGTCGATCTGCTCGATCGGGCGGTCAAGGAAACCCAGCGTGCCGCGAGCGCGATCGATCTGGTCGCGGCGGATGCGGCCCTGACGATGGACAATGGCCGGCAGGTTTCGGAAGCCGCAGCCGGCGTCGATGGCTCCGCCCGGCGTCTGGACGATTCGGTCGCGCGCTTCTCGCGCCAGGTCGTGGGCGGCTGATCAGCTCCCGCTGACGCCGTAGAAGTCGCGGTACCAGGCGACGAAGCGGGCGATGCCGGTCTCGATCGGCGTATCGGGACGGAAATCCACCCGCGCCATCAGGTCGGAAACGTCGGCATAGGTCGCCCGCACGTCGCCGGGTTGCATCGGCAGATGCCGCTTGATCGCGGCCTTGCCGCAGGCGGCCTCGATCACCGCGATGAAGCGGTCGAGGCGGACGGGCGTGTGGTTGCCGATGTTGTAGATCCGCCAGGGCGCCGCGGCGGTGGCGGGGTCCGCTGTCGCGCCTGCGTCACCGGGAGCGGGCGGCAGCGCCGCCAGCCGGACGATCGCCTCGCTGATGTCGTCGATATAGGTGAAGTCGCGGCTCATCTCGGCCTCGGCATAGACCTCGATCGGCCGGCCTTCGAGGATCGCCTTGGTGAACTTGAAATAGGCCATGTCCGGCCGGCCCCAGGGGCCGTAGACGGTGAAGAAGCGCAGGCCCGTGGCCGGGATGCCGTAGAGCTGGGCGTAGCTGTGGGCCATCAGCTCGTTGGCGCGTTTGGTCGCGGCGTAGAGCGAGACCGGGTGGTCGGCCCCGTCATGCTCGCTGAAAGGCACCTTGGCGTTCGCGCCGTAAACGGAGCTCGACGAGGCATAGACCAGATGCGCGACCGGGTGGCGCCGGCAGGCCTCCAGCACCGAGAGAAACCCGTCCAGATTGGAGTGGGCATAGGCGCGGGGGTTGTCGAGCGAATAGCGCACGCCCGCCTGGGCCGCGAGATGGATCACCGCCTCGGGGCGGAAGGCGGCGAAGGCCGCGAGCAGCCCGTCATAATTGGCGATGTCGAGCGGCTGGAAGGAGAAGCCCTCGCGCGGCAGCAGGCGGTCGAGCCGCGCCTGTTTGAGGGCGGGGTCGTAATAGGGCGTCAGATTGTCGATGCCTAGGACCTCGACGCCCCGGCCGAGCAGGGCCTGCGTGACATGGAAGCCGACGAAGCCGGCCGCGCCGGTCAACAGGACGCGCCGGGGTGAAACCGTGGTCATCGTGCCCGTTCCGCCCTGTCGGGGAAAGCGCGGGAGGGCCTCGGTCGTGGCTCCCGCCTGAGCGAACCCCATGTTTCAGATCGCCGGGCCTGTCAATCAGGCCAGCTGGCGCTTGCCGCGGGGCGGCGTCGGCGCGTCTTCGTCCAGCAGATCCTCGACGGGGTCCAGGCCGAGATCGTCGTCCTGGAGCACGCGCCAGCCCGAGCCCTCGAGATCGGCATACTGGCCGTTGCGCATGCACCAGAAGAAGGCGGCGAGCCCGGCGAGGCCAAGCCCCAACGCCAGCGGGAACAGGATGACGAGGATGTTCATGATGCGACCTGCGTGAAGGGCGCCGCCGGTGGTCGCGCCGCGCGCAGCGCATTGAGCGTGACCACGAGCGAGGAGCCGGACATGGCGGCGGCGGCGACGAGTGGCGTCGCGAACCCCGCAATCGCCACCGGGACGGCGACGGCGTTGTAAAGGACGGCGAACCAGAGATTTTCCATCATCAGCGTGCGCGCCTTGCGGGCGATGGCGATGGTCGCGGCCACCGGCGCCAGGCTGTCCCCGAGGAAGACGATGTCGGCGGCCGCCTGGGCGAGATGGGTGGCGCTGATCGGCGACATCGAGACATGGGCCTTGGCGAGGGCCGGAGCGTCGTTCAGCCCGTCTCCCACCATCAGCACCTTGCGACCGGCTTTCGCCAGATCGTCGAGGACGTGCAGCTTCTCGTCCGGGCGCAGACCGGCTCGCCAATCGGCGATGCCGAGCTCGCGGGCAACCGCGGCGACGGCGCTGTCGCGGTCGCCGGAGAGGATCATCGGCGCGAGACCGAGGCGGCCGAGCGCTTCGACACAGGCCCGCGCCTCGGGGCGCAGCTTCTGCCCGACGGCGAAGACGGCGGCCCGGTCGCCATGGCGCCAGGCGATCAGCGAAGCCGTCGGATGCTCCGCCGAGACCCGCTCGGCCAGCGCCTGCGCCTCGCAGAAGGCGGGGCTGCCGAGACGCATCTCGACGCCCTCGACCAGGGCCGAGAGGCCGAGGCCGCGTTGCTCCTGGGCGCCGGCGAGCGGGGCGGGGTGGCCGGCCGCGCGCCCGATCGCCTGGGCGAGGGGGTGACGGCTTGTGGCGGCGAGCGCCCCCGCGGCGGCGAGGCTGTCGACATCGACGGTCTCGCCGTTCAGCAGGTCGGGGTCGGGCAGGGTCAGCGTGCCCGTCTTGTCGAAGACGACGACATCCGCCTCCGCGAGCCGTTCCAGCGCGTCGCCCTCCTTGAGCATGACCTGGCGGCGGAACAGGGCCGAGGCCGTCACGACCTGCACGGCCGGGATCGCGAGGCCGAGCGCGCAAGGACAGGTGATGATCAGGACCGTGATCGCGATGATCAGGGCTTCCTGCCAGGCGAGACCGAAGGCGATCCAGCCGACCAGCGTCGCCAGCGCCGTGGCATGGACGAGCGGCGCGTAGAGCCGTGCGGCGCGGTCCGAGAGGCGGACATAACGCGAGCGGCTCTCGACCGCCTGGTTCATCAGGCGCTCGATCTCGTCGAGCAGCGTGCCGGCGCCGGCCGCGACGACGCGCACGCCCAGCGCGCCGGTGAGGTTCATCGTGCCGGCATGAACCTGGGCGCCGGCGGCGATCGGGGCCGGGTCGGTCTCGCCGCTGACGAGGCTGCGGTCGATCTCGGAATGGCCGGTCTCGACGATGCCGTCGACGCCGACGCGCTCGCCCGGCTGCACCAGCACCAGGTCGCCCGGCGCGATCGCGGCGATCGGCAGCGTCACGGCGGTGCCGTCCGGCATCAGCCGCGTCGCCGTCTCGGCCTTGAGCGCGGCAAGGTTGCCGGCGAGGTCGCGCGTGCGCCGGCGCATCATCTGGTCGAGATAGCGGCCGATCAGCAGGAAGAAGATCAGCATCACGGCGCCATCGAAATAGGCGTGGTCGGAGTGGTTGGCGGTCTCGACCACCGACATGCCCAGCGCCAGCACGATGCCGAGCGTGATCGGCACGTCCATGTTGACCGCGCCGGCGCGCAGGGCCCGCAGCGCGCTCTCGAAGAAGGGCCGCCCGGCATAGGCCGCCGTCGGCAGGGCGATCAGGGCCGAAAGCCAGTGAAAGAAGTCGCGCGTGACCGGGCTGATGTCGCCATTGGCGCCCGACCAGACCGAGACCGAGAGCAGCATGATGTTCATCGCGGCGAAGCCCGCGACGGCGAGGTAGCGCAGCAGCCGCCGCTCTTCCTGCGTGACGCTGTCGCGCTCGGCCGAGGGCAGGAAGGGGTAGGCCTTGAAGCCGAGCGCGCCGAGGCGCTCGATCACCGCCTCCGGCCGCAGGGCCCCTTCGCGCCACTCCACGGTGACGCGCTTCAGGGCAAGGTTCACGCGCGCCTTCAGGATCGCCGCGTCCTTGGAGAGGCCGTTCTCGATCGCGTGCATGCAGCCGGCGCAGCGGATGCCCTCGACGGCGAGTTCCATGCCCGCGACCCCGCCTTCGCCATGGCGCACGAAGACGGAGAGGTCCTGCTGCGTCGCCATGGGCTCAATCCTCCAGCACGATGCGACTGCGGGAGACGAAGACCGTCTCGTCGCCGCGCCGGGCGATGATGGCGAGGGTCCAGCCGCCGCCATGGACGGCCGGGAAACTGGCGCCGTAGGTGCCGGCCATGGGCTCGGCGAGGGCCGCTTCGCGATCCTCGCGCCGGGTGGCGGGGTGTTCGAGCCGGGCCGCGACCGAAAGACCGGTGACCGGCGCGCCGGCGCGGTCGCGCAGCGACAGCGTGACGACGGCGTCGGCACCGCTGCGGCGCAGCCGGGCCTCGGCGGTCCAGCCGCGCGCGGCCTGTTCCTGCATGCGCGCGATCTCGCCGTTATAGCGCTGGCTGGTCTCATAGGCGCTCTTCACGTCGACGCCGGGCATGGTGCTGATCGCGACCGTCATCATCAGCGCGTTCACGCCGGCGACGACGAGGAAGAAGCCGATCAGGGCGCCGAGAACCATGCGGCCGCTGAGACGGAAGGGCTGGTCGCTGCGCGGACGAACCGGCGCTGTCAGGTCCACGGGCATGATGAAGGCTCCACAGCAGGACATGGCGTGCCCCTTCAGGGCGCGATGAAATGGTCGGTGGCGGTCACCATCTCGCCGGCGAAGAGATCGGCGGCGGTGAAGGTGATAGGCTGCGTCTTCTCGGGGCGGACATCCGGCGGCAGCGTGACCAGCACGCGGACCTCGAGCGAGGAATCCGGGCCGACGGTGACGACCGGGCGCAGATCCGCCGTCGGCGTGACGCCGACCGCCTCGATCCGGATGCCGGGGAGGCCGTGGACGGTCAGCGCGACCGGGCGTTCGTCGGGCCGTTTGTTGAGGATGCGGATGGTGAAGGCGTTGCGGATCGAGCCGTCGCTCAGCCGGACGAACAGCGGGGAACGGTCGTGCAGCACCGAAAGCTCGACCGTGCGGCGCGTGGCGAGCTGGAAGATCATGGCGCCGCCGACCACGAGGATCAGCGCGGCATAGATCATCGTGCGCAGGCGCAGCGGGTTGTAGACCGGCTTTTCTCCGGCGATGCGCCGCTTGACGTTGTCGTCGGTGTCGTAACCGATCAGCCCCTTGGGGCGGCTGATCTTCTCCATGACGTTGTCGCAGGCGTCGATGCAGAGCCCGCACTGGATACAGTCGAGCTGGGCGCCGTCGCGGATGTCGATGCCGGTGGGGCAGACCGCGACGCATTGCCGGCAGTCGACGCAGTCGCCGGCGGGTTCGCCCTGGGCGCGCAGGCGTTCCGCCTGTTTCACAGAGACGCGCGGCTCGCCGCGGTCATAGCGATAGGTGACGTTGAGGGCTTCGTCGTCGGTGAGCGCGGCCTGGATGCGGGGCCAGGGGCACATGTAGTTGCAGACCTGCTCGCGCATGATGCCGGCGAGCGCATAGGTCGTGAAGGTCAGGATCGCGATGAAGGCATAGGCCGTGAAGGGGGCCTGGAGCGTCGCGAGGTCGCGCACCAGCGTCGGCGCGTCGGCGAAGTAGAGCACCCAGGCGCCGCCGGTCCACCAGGCGATCATCAGCCAGACGAAATGCTTGGCCGTCTTTCGCCAGACCTTGCTGGCGGTCCAGGGACCTTCGTCGAGCTTGATGCGCTCGCGCCGGTCGCCTTCGAAGAAGCGCTCCACCGTCAGGAAGAGGTCGGTCCAGACGGTCTGGGGGCAGAGATAGCCGCACCAGACGCGCCCGGCGACGGCGTTCATCATGAACAGCACGAAGGCGGCCAGGATGAGCAAGCCGGTGAAATAATAGACCTCCTGGGGCCAGATCTCGATGAAGAAGAAGTAGAATCGGGCGTTGGCGAGGTCGGCCAGAACCGCCTGGTCGGGCAGGTTCGGGCCGCGCTCCCAGCGCAGGAAAGGCAGCAGGTAGTAGACGCCGAGACAGAGCCCGAGGATGATCCACTTGGCGCGCCGGTAGGGGCCGGACACGCTCTGCGGGTAGACCTTCTTCGTGGGGGCGAAGAGTGGCAGATCCCCGAGATCGGTCTCCTGGAGGGCCATGGCTACTGGCCCCCTCCCAGCGAATGGACGTAGATCGTCAGGGCCTTGACCGTGGTCGGATCGAGGCGCTGGCCCCAGGCCGGCATCACACCGGCGCGGCTGCTGGTGATGGTCTCGGTCAGCGAGGCCATGTCCATGCCGTAGAGGGAGATCGCGTCGCTCAGGTTCGGCGCACCGAGGTCCTTGTTGCCCTTGCCCGCGTCGCCATGGCAGGCGGCGCAATTGGTGGCGAAGAGCTCGCGCCCCTTGGCGAGGTCGGCATTCGCCTCGGTCGGAAGACCGGCGAGTTCGCGGACATGATTGGCGACGGCCCGGATCTCGGCCGGCTTCAGCACGCCATCCTTGCCGAAGGCGGGCATCTGGCTGACGCGGGTCTCGGTGTTGCCGGCGACGCGGACGCCGTTCTGGAGCGTCTGGTGGATCTCGGCGAGCGAGCCGCCCCAGAGCCAGTCGTCGTCGTTGAGGTTGGGATAGCCCTTCGAGCCGGCGCCGCCGACGCCGTGGCAGGCGGCGCAGTTGTCGCCGAAGGCGGCCTTGCCCTGCGCCATGGCGATGCGGAACAGCGAGGGGTCGGCCTTGATCTGCTCGAGCGAGGCTTCGGCCAGGCCGCTGGCCTGGGTGGCGCGATGCTGCTGCAGCAACGCGAGATCCTTGGCGATCTCGAGGCGCGAGGCATAGCCGATGACGCCCTGGGTCGCTCCGGTGATCAGCGGCCAGGCCGGATAGACGACCCAGTAACCGACCGACCAGACGATCGTCGCGTAGAAGATGCCGAGCCACCAGCGCGGCAGCGGCGTGTTGAGTTCGCGGATCCCGTCCCATTCATGGCCGGTCGTGGACACGCCGGTATGGGCGTCCACCTCGTGATGGTCCTGATGCTGAGCCATGGTTCAGTCGTCCTGCAGCGGGGTGCGGGCGGCCTCCTCGAACCGGGCCCGGTTGGCCGGCCAGAAGGCGTAGACGCAGACGGAAAGAAAGATGCCGACGAAGTAGAGGAGGCCGGCGGACTGCGCGAAGCGCGCGAGCCACTGATAGGTCGTGTCCATGGTCCCCTCGCTCAGCGGATGTTGGCTTTGTTGTCGTAGAGCTTGAAGTCGACGAGCGTGCCGAGCACCTGAAGATAGGCGATCAGCGCGTCGGCCTCGGTGATGCGGCTCGGGTCGCCGTCGAAATCACGAGCCTGGACCTTGGGATAGCGCGCCTCGAGTTCGCCCTGCTTGGGATGGTCGGGCGTCGCCTGGACGCGCAGGTCGCTCGCGGCCTGGGCGATCATCTCGTCGGTATAGGGCACGCCGCCGCCGCGGTTGGCGCGCAACTCGTCGGCGATGTCGTCGAATTTGAGCTCCGTCTTCGTCAGGAAAGGGTAGCCCGGCATGATCGACTGCGGCACCAGCGAGCGCGGATCGGCGAGATGGGCGCGCTGCCACTCGTCGGAATACTTGCCGCCGACGCGGGCGAGGTCCGGCCCCGTGCGCTTCGAGCCCCACTGGAAGGGCTTGTCGTACATGCTCTCCGCCGCGAGCGAGTAGTGGCCGTAGCGCTCGATCTCGTCGCGCAGCGGGCGGATCATCTGGCTGTGGCAGTTGTAGCAGCCCTCGCGGACATAGATGGCGCGTCCGGCCAGCTCGAGCGGGGTGTAGGGGCGCATGCCCTCGACCTTCTCGATCGTGTTCTTCAGGTAGAAGAGCGGCGCGATCTCGACCAGGCCACCGACCGAGATCACCAGCAGGACGCCGATGATCAGGATGATGGAGTTGGTCTCGAAGATCTTGTGCTTGGACCAGAGCGACTTGCGCGGGGCGTTGTGTTCGATGCTCGTCATGGAAGCAGTCCTTACTCGGCCGGCACGAGGGCGGGCTGAAGCGGGGCGTTGTCCTGGGCGCTCTCCGGCTCGCCGCTGCGGATGGTCATCCAGACGTTGAAGACCATGATCAGCGCGCCGGTCAGGAAGAGTGCGCCGCCCAGCGCCCGGATGACGTAGAAGGGGTGCATCGCCGCGACGGTCTCGATGAAGGAGTATTCGAGAAAACCGAACGAGGTGTAGGCGCGCCACATCAGGCCCTGAAGGATGCCGGAGACCCACATCGCCGAGATGTAGAGGACGATGCCGAGCGTCGAGACCCAGAAGTGCCAGTTCACCAGCTTGAGCGAATACAGTTCCTTGCGGTTCCAGAGCCAGGGAACCAGGCAGTAGATCGCGCCGAAGGAGATGTAGGCGACCCAGCCGAGCGCGCCGGAGTGGACATGGCCGATGGTCCAGTCGGTGTAGTGCGACAGCGAGTTGACCGCCTTGATCGACATCAGCGGACCCTCGAAGGTCGACATGCCGTAGAAGGCGAGCGAGACCACCATCAGCCGCAGAACGGGGTCGGTGCGCAGCTTGTCCCAGGCGCCCGAGAGGGTCATGATTCCGTTGATCATGCCGCCCCAGGAGGGCATCCAGAGCATGATCGAGAAGGTCATGCCGAGCGTCTGCGCCCAGTCGGGCAGGGCGGTGTAGTGCAGGTGGTGCGGCCCGGCCCAGATGTAGATGAAGATCAGCGCCCAGAAGTGGATGATCGAGAGGCGATAGCTGTAGACGGGCCGGTTCGCGCGCTTGGGCACGAAGTAATACATGATCGCGAGGAAGCCGGCGGTGAGGAAGAACCCGACCGCGTTATGGCCGTACCACCACTGGAACATCGCATCCTGAACGCCCGACCAGACGATGTAGGACTTGGGCGAGAGGATCGAGACCGGCAGCGCCAGGTTGTTGCCGAGATGGAGGACCGCGATGGTGACGATGAAGCCGAGATAAAACCAGTTCGCGACGTAGATGTGCGGTTCCTTGCGCTTGGCGAGCGTCAGCAGGAAGACCAGCAGATAGACGACCCAGACGATGGTCAGCCAGAGATCGGCATACCATTCCGGCTCGGCGTATTCCTTGCCCTGGGTGATGCCGAGCAGGTAGCCCGTCCCGGCGATGACGATGAAGAGATTATAGCCGAGCACCACGAACCAGGGCGCCAGGTCTCCCGCCAGCCGCGCCCGCGAGGTGCGCTGGACGACGTAGAAGGAGGTCGCGAGCAGCACGTTGCCGCCGAAGGCGAAGATCACCGCCGAGGTGTGCAGCGGGCGCAGGCGGCCGAAATTGATCCAGGGAAGATCGAAGTTCAGGACCGGAAAGGCGAGCTGGAGCGCGATGATCAGCCCGACCGTGAATCCGGCGATGCCCCAGAACAGCGAGGCCAGCGTCGCGAACTTGACCGGCTCCATGTTGTAGTTCGGCCGGCCGTCGATCTCCTGAGGCGCCGGGCCGGTGCCCGGCTTGAAGCAGCGGTTGCCGATCAGGAAGATGGTCGCCAGGGCCGCGGCCATGCCGACGGCGGCATGAAAGGCATAGGCGCCATGGTCGGTCTTGGCGGCGATCAGCAGCAAGCCCAGGAAGCTCACCGCGGCGAGCGCGATGCCCGTCAACTCGCCCGTCGTCGCCTGTCGGATCGGATTGCCCGTGGTCGCCATGCCCAGCCCCTGCTCACCCTGCGGCGCTCTACGCGCACGCTGTCATGGGCGAGGCTTAGCGGCGGCGGGTCCGGCGGGCCTTGATTCAGGTCAAGGCGCCGCCGGGGCGAGCCAAGGCATCAGACGACGAGATCCTTCGCCGGGACCGGCTCGCCACGCGAAACATGGGCGATGTTGGCAAACATCCGCGAGACGGTGGGGGCGAAATTGTCCGCGGCCATCGCCGCCAGATGCGGCGTGACCACGAGATTGTCGAGGGTCAGCAATTCGCTGTCGGCCGGCAGCGGCTCGATCGCATAGACGTCCATCGCAGCGCCCGCGATCTCGCGCTCGCGCAGCGCGGTGACCAGCGCCGATTCGTCGACGACGCCGCCACGCGCGACATTGATGAGCACGGCGGTCTTCTTCATCTTCGCGAAGGCCTCGCGGCCGATCAGGTTGGTGGTCTCCGGCGTCAGCGGGCAATGCAGCGAAACGACGTCCGCCTGCGCGAGAATCGCGTCCAGGCTGGCGTGGCGGACGCCGAGCGCCGCCTCTTCCTCTGCCGTGAGGGGCTGGCGCTTGCTGTAGAGGATGGTGCAGCCGAAGCCCCGCAGCAGCTTGGCTACGTTCTGGCCGATCGCGCCGAAGCCGATGATGCCGACGGTCTTGCCCGAGAGCATGAAGGTCTCGCCGGGCAGGCTGCCGGTGCTCCAGTGGCCCTTCTTCAGCTCGGCATGGCCGTAGCCGATGTAGCGCAGGGCCGAGATCATCAGCCCGAGCGCGAATTCGGCGACGGGCAGCGCGTTGCTGCCCGTCGTCCGGGCGACCTTGATGCCGAGTTCCCTGGCGGTGGCGATGTCGATGTTGTCGTAGCCGACGCCCCATTTGTGCAGCAGCTTCAGCTTCTTGCCGGCACGCAGGACGTCACCGGAGACGGCGACCTGGCCTGAGATGGCGTAGTCGGCCTCGGCGATGATCTCCTTCATGTGCTCGTCGCCGCGGGCGGTGCCGTGGGTCAGCACGAAACCGGGCGGCAGCAGGGCGCGCAGCTTCTCGGCGCGGGCCGGCGTGGTCATGTCGAGGAGGCAGATGGTCTCGGTCATCGTCTGGTTCCGTTGTCAGATCGTGAAGCGGGCGCCGGCGCGGGCGAGGCCGCCCGAGACCGCGACGGGCGTGCCGTCGGCGCGCCAGCAGGCGGCGCCGGTCAGCGTGCCGTCGGTGCCGAAGGAAATGGCGTTCATGCCGCCGGCGATGCGCGGCATCCGGACGATGCGGTGACCGCGCGCGCGCAGCGCCTCCGCGACCGTCTCGGGGAAGGCCTCCTCGAGTTCGAGCACGCCGCCTTCCGTCCAGACACGCGGCGCCTCGACCGCCTCCTGCAGGCTCATGCCGTGGTCGATCAGATTGACGATCGCCTGAAGCGCCGAGGGGAAGATGCGCAGCGCACCGGGCAGGCCGAGGGCGAAGGCGAGTTTTCCGTCCTTCAGCACGATCATCGGCGCCATCGAGGTGAAGACGCGCTTGCCGGGCGCGATCGAGAGCGCGCGGCCGGGATGCGGATCGAAATTGAACATGTAGTTGTTCGTCAGCATCCCCGTGCCCGGGATCTGCGTGCAGGCGCCGAACAGGCCGTTGATGGTCTGCGTCGCGGTGACGACGTTGCCCTCGGCATCGGCGACCGTGACATGGGTCGTGTCGGCGGATTCACCGCCCGAGAGGCCGGGCGACCAGCTCTTGGCGCGGTCCATCTCGATCAGGGCGCGGCGTTCGGCGGCATAGGCCTTGTCGATCAGCCTGGCGACCGGGACCTTGACGAAAGCCGGGTCGGCGGTGGCCACGGCGCGGTCGGCGAAGGCGATCTTGAGGGCCTCGGCCAGGAGATGGACCGCGTCGGGCGAGCCGAAGCCGAGCGCGCCGATGTCGTAGCCCTCGAGGATGTTGAGCATCTGCGCGATGTGCACGCCTGAGGAGGCCGGCGGCGGTGGCCCCAGGATCTCGTGGCCGCGATAGCTCCCACGGATCGGCTCGCGCGTCTCGACCCGGTAGGAAGCGAGATCGTCGGGGCCGATCAGGCCGCCATGCGCCGCCATGAAATCGGTCAGCGCCGTGCCGAGCGGGCCGCCATAGAGCGCGGTCGGGCCGGTCTCGGCGATCAGGCGCAGGCTTTTGGCGTATTCGCTCTGGACCAGCCGCGTGCCCGCAGGCAGGGCCTGACCATCGCGCAGGAACAGCGTCGAGAGGCCCGGATCGCGCGAGAGATCGGCGATGTTGTCGGCGATGCAGTTGGAGAGATAGGGCGTGACGGTGAAGCCGCGCTCGGCCAGCGCGATGGCGGGCTGCAGGACGTCCGCCAGGGGCAGCGTGCCGAAGCGGGCGAGCGCCTCGCACCAGCCGGCCAGTGCGCCTGGCACGGCGACGGCCCTGGGGCCGACCACATTCTCCCGGTCGCGGACGTCGCGCTGCTTGCCGATCTCGTCGGAGAGGCAGTCATACATATCGGGCGTGGCGCGCCTGGGCGCGGTCGAGAGCCCGTCGAGCACGACGTGGCGGCCATCCGCCATGCGGATATGGGCGAGCCCGCCGCCGAGGATGCCGACCATCATCGGCTCGACCACGGTCAGGGCAAAGAGGGCGGCCACAGCCGCATCGACCGCGTTGCCCCCCGCCAGCAGCATCTGCGAGCCCGCGGCCGAGGCGAGGGGGTGGTTGGTGACGACCATGCCGCGCGAGCCCGTCGCTGGCTTCTTGTCGCAGGTGAAGGGAGTGACGCGGGGGGCGCGGGCGGTCGTGGTCATGATGGGGCGTGTCCTCAGCCGGCCTGCTGCGCCAGCGCGTCGAGCACCATCTTCGTCGCGCCCGAAATGTCACCCAGCTTCTCGCCCTTGCGGACGCGGTCCTGCGTGCGCTCGCCGCGCTCCTGCCGGGCGATCGCCGCGTCCGCGATCGCTTCCGCCTCGTCGCGCGGTAGCACGAGCACGCCGGATTCGTCGGCGAGGATGACGTCGCCGGCCTTGACCGGCACGTTGCCGCAGGAGATCGGCAGGTTCAGCGTGCCGCCGAGATTGTAGAGCCGCGTCGTGATCGGGGACATGCCGCGGCACCACATCGGGAAGTCGCTGTCCTGGATCTCGGTCAGGTCCGTGCAGGGCCCGTCGACGATGCCGCCGACCGCGCCGGCCGCCTTGGCCGCCACCGTCACGCCGCCGCCCCAGCAGGCGTGCTTGTCGTCGCCGAGCCGGTCGACGACGAGGATGTCGCCCGGGCGCAGCAGGCCGAGCGTGTGGTGCAGCAGCGTCGAATCCTGGCCGGGGATGGCGAGCGTCACCGCCGCGGCGGCGATGCGCTTGGTGCGCAGCAGCGGCTGGATGCCGCGATCCATGAAGCCCCAGTGCTGCGAATGGCCGATGGTCGCGGTCTCGACCTTGAGCAGCTTCGCGACGAGGGCGGGCGGGAGCCGTTCCGGCATCGGGGCGATACGGTAGTCGGGCATGGTGGTCTCCTATTTGCCGACGGCGCGGGCGACGCCGACGAGGCGCTCCACCGCGACCACGATGATCAGCGTGGCGATGATGAGGACGACGGAGAGGGCGGCGATCAGCGGGTCGGTCCGGCCCTCGACATAACGCACCATCTCGACGGGCAGCGTCGAGGCGCGCGGGCCGGAGATGAAGAGCGAGATCACCGTCTCGTCGAAGGACAGCAGGAAGGACAGGCAGGCGCAGGCGATCAGGCCCGGCGTCGCCAGCGGCAGCGTCACGCGCCGCACGACGCGCCAGGGCGTGGCGCCGAGCGTCGCGGCGGCCGCCTCGATGTCATGAGGCAGGTTCGAGAGCGCCGTCGTCATCATCCGGATGACGAAGGGCACCGTCACCGTCATGTGGCCGAGAACGAGGCCCGGCAGCGTCGCGGTGAGCCGCAGCGGCGTGAAGAACAGGAGCAGGGCGAGCCCGGTGATCAGTGTCGGCAGCAGCAGCGGCGCCAGGAAGAAGCCGGTCAGCGCCTCCTTGCCGCGGAACGTGCCCTTGGCCAGCGCCAGGGCGGCAGGCACGCCGAGCGCCAGCGAGAGCAGCATGACGACGCTGGCGACCTGGACGCTCAGCCCCAGCGCCGAGAGCAGCGGCGCATGCGCGCTCAGGGCCTCGAACCAGCGCAGGGAATAGCCCGAGGGCGGGAACAGGATGAAGTTGTCAGCCGAGAAGGCGAGCATCACGACGACGATGATCGGCGCGAGGATCAGCGCGTAGACGATGCCTGCGAGGGTGGAGAGGACGGGACCGGCGCCGTTCATCGCCTCAGCCCCCGCGCCAGCAGGTTGGAGAGGACGAGCAGCAGCAGGAGCAGGCCGAGCGTGTAGATCGCCAGTACGGCTGCGACCGGCCAGTTGGTGTTGGTCGTCGCCTGCTCGAAGATCTCGGTCGCCAGCACGAAGACGCGCCCGCCGCCGAGAAGCTTCGGCGTGATGTAGGCCGACATGGAGAGGATGAAGCCGAGCCCCGCGGCCAGCGCGAGCGCGGGCAGGCTGAGCGGCAGCGTCACGCGCCAGAAGGTGCGCAAGGGGGAAGCACCGAGCGAACGGGCGGCCTCCTCGAGCGTGCGGTCGAGCTGGCCGAAGCCGGCGAGCAGCGCCAGGATCATGTAGGGCATGATGCTCTCGGCCAGGCCGATGGTGACGCCGGTCCAGTTGAAGACGAGCCGCAGCGGCGCCGAGATCAGCCCCAGCGATTGCAGCAGGCCGTTGACGAGGCCGCGGTCCCCGAGGATGGCGAGCCAGCCGAAGACGCGCACCACGCCCGAGATCAGCATCGGCATGATCGCGACGACGGCGAGCAGGCCGCGGAAGCGGGACTCGGTGCGGAAGAGGAACAGCGAAAGCGGATAGGACAAAGCGAGCGCGATCGCGGTGGCGCTGAGCGAGAGCTGCAGCGAGTTCAGCGTCAGCTCGAAGGTGAAGCCGTCGGCGAAGGTGTCGGCCGCCGTCTTCAGCGACCAGGCCTCGACCATCGCGCCGGTCGGCCCGACCTCGTTGAAGCCGTTGCGCAGCAGCAGCAGCGTCGGCCAGGCGTAGATCGCCAGGACGAAGAGGCCGGCGGGGACCAGCAGCAGCGGCAGGCGAAGCGCGCCGGTCATGCCGCCTCGCGGGCGAAGGCGATGCTGTCGGCGGTCGGCCAGACCACGGCGACCTCGTCGCCCTCCGCCGGGAGCGCGTTGCCCGACGGCATCTCGACGGTGAGCTGCCCGCCTGCGCCCTCGACCAGGACCTCGACATGGTCGCCGACGAAGACGCTGCGCAGGACGCGGCCCGCGACGCGCAGGCTGGCCTCGCCGACGGTCTCCGAGGGCGCGACGATCCGCATGCGCTGCGGCCGCACGAAGAGGTCGAACTCTCCCTCGGGCGGGGCAGCGAGCGGCTGGCGCCCGCCCCAGAGCAGGACCTTGCCGTCGCCGTCGCGCGTGGCGGGGAGCGCGTTCACCCGGCCGACGAACTCGGCGACGAAGCGTGTCGCGGGACGCTCGTAGATGTCCTCGGCCGTGCCGATCTGGGCGATGCGGCCGCGGTTCATCACCGCGATGCGGTCGCACATCGTCAGCGCCTCGACCTGGTCATGGGTGACGAAGAGGGTGGTGATGCCGAGCGAGCGCTGGATCGAGCGGATCTCGTGGCGCATCGCGTCACGCAGCTTGGCGTCGAGATTGGAGAGGGATTCGTCGAGCAGCAGCACGGAGGGGTGGATCACCAGCGCGCGGGCGAGAGCGACGCGCTGCTGCTGGCCGCCGGAGAGCTCGCGTGGGCGCCGCTCGCCGAGGTGGCCGAGCTGGACCATGGCCAGCCCTTCCGCGACCTGGCGGGCGATCTCGGCCCTTGCGACGCCGCGCTCCTCCAGCCCGAAGGCGACGTTGCGGGCGACGGAGAGATGCGGAAACAGCGCGTAGGACTGGAAGACGTAGCCCATGTTGCGCTTGTGCGCCGGAAGCTTCGTGATCTCGGTGCCGTCGACGCGGATCGTGCCGCGGTCGGGCGCGATCAGCCCGGCCAGCATGCGCAGGGTCGTGGTCTTGCCGCAGCCGGAGGGGCCGAGCAGGGCGACGGATTCGCCCTTCGCGACCGACAGCGAGACGTCGTCGACCGCGACGGAGGCGCCGTAGCGCTTCTGCAGGCCGGCCAGTTCGAGATAGCTCATCGTGCCAGGCTCACCGGGCGGCCGAAATCACTTCGCGGCGCCAGCGGTTGTTCCACTGGTCGCGGACTTTCAGGATGTCGTTCCAGTCCACGGGAATCATGTTCGCGCGGCTCTCCGGCGCCGCGGCGGTGCGAGCGACCGCCGTGGGGTCGATCTGCGCCCTTGCATTGGTGGGCGCGTAGAACATCCGCTCGGTGAAGGCCTTCTGCGCCGGCTGGGACAGCGCATGTTTGACGAAGGCGGCTGCGGCCGCGCGGTTCTTCGAGCCGGCCGTGAGATTGATCGTGTTGATCTGGAAGACAGAGCCCTCGGGCGGCAGCAGCGTGCCGATCCGGCCGTTGGACTGGTCGCCATAGAGCTGCGAGCGGGCGTTCCAGCCGGTCGCGACCTTCACCACGCCATTGAGGATCAGCGAGTACCCGTCCGGGTTGGGCTCGAAGGTGTTCACCGAGGGGGCGAGCTCCTTGAGCTTCCGCATCGCGGCGTCGATCGACTTGCGGTGGTCGCCGCCTTCCATCTTCTCGACCATGGCGGTCAGGGCGAGGCCCTGGATGTTCGGCGGGGCCGAGAGCGCGAGCTGGCCCTTCAGGTCCGGGCGCCAGAGATCCGCCAGCTTCGCGATCGGGGGCTTCAGGTTCTGCGTGTCGTAGACCAGTACCAGATGGTCGAAGGTGACGGCCGGGCCGAACTCGCCGCCGGCCGCGCGCGCCTCGGGCGCCAACTCCTCGAGCACCGGGAATTCCGCCGGGGTCAGCTTCTCGAACAGGCCCTCGATGTTGCCGATGCTCGAGGTCGTCACGTCCATGATGACGACGTCGATCTGCGGATCGGCCTTCTGAGCCCTGACCGAGCCGACCATCTGCGCCGAGGTGCCGCCCGGCGCGTAGTTCACCTTCACGCCCGGGTTGGCGGCGAGGAAGGGTTCGACCACCGCCTTGGTGTAGTTGTCCTGGAAGATGCCGCTATAGGACATCAGTGTGATCTGCCCGCTCAGGCCCTGCGCCCGCAGCACGGTCGGCATGGCGATGGTGGCAAGGCCGGTCTGGAGCAGGCGGCGGCGTGTCGGCATGGTGACCTCCCGGGATGAGGGTGAGCGGCTGGGCGTGGCGAGCCGCCGCGCGCGGTGCGCGGCGGCAGGCCGGATCAGGCTGCGACCTTGCTGGCGAAATGCGCGATGAAGCGGGCGCAGATGTCGGTCAGCTTCTCGGTCAGCGCGGCGCCGGTCTCGGCCGAGCAGAGGCGCGGATCGCCCTTGGCGACGCCGAGATTGTAGGTCTCGTCATATTCGTTGGGCATCGCGACCTCATGGCCCTCGAAGCTCGCGAGGCCGAGCCCGGTGAAGGGCAGGTCGAGGATGGGGTCACGCTTCAGCGGCTTGGCGTCGGGGATCAGGTCCTTGCGGATCAGCTCGGGGAAGAGGTGCAGGCCGATCGAGGTCAACGGGTCGGCGCCGTGGCCGGCGACGGCGGCGGCCTTGTCGGGCCCGCCGAGGATGCCCGGCAGCAGGCCGTAGCCGATGCGCCAGAGATAGAGGCTCGGCAGCACGATCTGCTCGCGCAGATAGAGCTCGCGGGCGACCTCCGAGATCGGCCCGACATTGCCGCCATGGCCGTTGATGACGATGATCCGGGTTAGTCCGTTGCGATGCAGCGAATCCACCATCTCGGCGATGACGGTGGTCAGCGTCGCCTGCGAGATCGCGATGCCGCCGGTCATCGAGCCGAACCAGTCGGCCCCGCCGAAGGGCAGCACGGGCGCCACCAGCGTGCGCGTGCCGGCCTTGCTGGCGCGGATGGCGGCCAGTTCGGCGATCTTCTCGGCGAGAAGGTAGTCACCCATCGGGGCGTGAGGGCCCTGGTCCTCATGGCTGCCCATGGGGAGCAGGATGATGGGGTTGTCCTTCAGGATCTCGCGGGCCTCGCCCCCGGTGATCGTGCCCATATGGACGAGGGGGTCGGTTTTGGCAGCCATGGGACGGTGTCCTTGCAGGTTTCGGAGAGGGTTCAGCGGCCGGCGGTGCGCGGGTCGAGCGCGTCGCGCAGGCCGTCGCAGAGCAGGTTCATGGCGAGGATGGTGAGCGTCAGTGCTGCGCAGGGCCAGACCAGCAGCAGCGGCGCCTGCTCCATGGTGGCGCGCGCGCCGCGGATCATCAGCCCCCAGGACGGGGCGGGCGGGACGACGCCGAGACCGAGGAAGGAGAGCCCGCTCTCCAGAACGACGGCGGCGGCGACCGCCAGCGAGAGCTGGACCAGGATCGGCCCGGCGATGTTGGGCAGCACGGTGCGCAGCAGCAGATAGGCGGGCCGGGCGCCGAGCGCGCGCGTCGCCTCGACATAGTCCCGGTTCTTGACCGCCAGCACCTCGGCATGGGTGACGCGGGCGAAGCCCGGGAGATAGAGCACCGAGAGCACGAGGATCAGCGTCGCGGCGCCGGGGCCGAGCAGCGTCACCACCAGCAAGGCCAGCAGCACGGGCGGGAAGCACAGCACCACATCCATGCTGCGCACCGAGAGGAAGGCGGCCGCGCCCTTGCCCCAGCCGCCGATCAGCCCGAGCAGCACGCCGATGGCGCCGGCCGTCAGGGCGGAGGCGAAGGCGACGCTCAGGCTGGTGCGCGCGCCCCAGAGGAGGCGCGAGAGCACGTCCCTACCGAACTCGTCGCGGCCCAGCCAGGAGCCCGCCATGGGGCCGGCGAGCCGGTTGGCGACATCCTGGCGGATCGGGTCGGGCAGGGGGAAGAGCGGCGCGCAGAGCGCGGCCAGCGCGATCAGGGCGACGAAGCCGCCGGGCAACCAGAGGCGCTTCAAATGCCGACTGCCGCTCATGAGTGCGCCACCCGCGGGTCGAGCAGGGCATGGACGAGCTCGACCACGAGGTTGAGCAGCAGGAACAGCACCGAGATCGTCAGCACGATGCCGACCACCATGGGGTAGTCGCGGCCCTCGACCGCGCGCAGCAGCGGCGTCGACATGCCCGGCCAGTTGAAGACGTATTCGACCAGCACCGTGCCGCCGAGCAGCGTGCCCATCTGCAGGCCGAGCACGGTGACGACCGGGTTCAGCGCGTTGCGCAGGACATGCACGACGATGACGCGGGTGGGCGAGAGGCCCTTGGCGCGGGCGGTGCGGACATAGTCGTTGGCGAGCGCGTCCAGCATCGCCGCGCGCGTCATCCGGAACAGCACCGCCGCCAGCCCCTTGGCGATGGCGATGGCGGGGAGGATCAGCAGCTTCAGATGCTGCGCCGGGTCCTGCGCGAAGGGCACGAAGCCGCCGGCGGGCATGATCCGCAGCGTCTGCGCGAAGAGCAGCACGAGCAGCGTGCCCAGCACGAAGACCGGCACGGCGAGCAGCAGCGCGGTGACGCCCGAGGCGGCGCGGTCGAAGGCGCCGCCGCGATCGAGCGCCGCGAAGACACCGGCGGGAACGCCGACGAGGATGGCGATGACGCTGCCGGCGGCGATCAGTTCGAGCGTGCGCGGCAGGCGCAGCGCGATCTCGCTGATCACCGGGTAATCGTCGACCAGCGAGGTGCCGAGATCGCCGCGCAGAAGCCCGCCCAGGAAGGCTGCGTATTGCACGAAGAGCGGGCGCTCGAGCCCGAGCTTCTCGCGCAGTTCGGCGACGGAGGCCGGGTCCGGCGAGACGCCGCCGGTCGAGAGCAGGAGCTCGGCGGGGTCGCCGGGCACCATGTGCAGCGCCAGGAAGACGATCGTCGCGACGAGCCAGGCGAGGCCCGCGACGACCGTCAGCTTGCGCGCGAGCCAGGTCGCGCTCATCCGAAATAGGTCTCTTCGAGCATGTTACCGGAGGAGTTGGAGAGGGCGCCGGGCAGGTTGGTGAAGCCCATCACGCCCTTGTCCATGCCGTAGCCCTGGCTGCGCCAGGCGAGGCCGACGAGCGGCACCTCCTCGAGCGCGGCCCGCTGCATCTCCTTGTAGATCTCGACGCGCTTGGCCTGGTCGAACTCGGCGCGCCCCCTGGCGAGGGCGGCGATGGTGCGCGTCGCGTCGACGCGGAAGGAGCGGCCATGGCTGGGCGAGAGCGTCGTATCGAGCACGACCGTCAGCCCGTCGGGATCGTTGTTGTCCGAGGAGACGCCGTGGATCGCCATGTCGTACTGGCCCTTCGAGCCGCGGGCGACGCGGGTCGACCAGTCGGGCAGCTGCAGCTCGCACTGGATGCCGATGGCCGCGAGGTGCTGCTGGACGATCTCGGCGGTGTCCTTGTGCATGCCGAACTGGGCCGTCGCGAGCAGGGTGGTCTGGAAGCCGTTGCCGAAGCCGGCCTCCGTCAGCAGCGCCTTGGCGCGGGCGGGGTCGTAGTTCCAGCCGCGCGACAGATCCTTGTCCCACCAGGGCGTCCCTTCGACGATCGGCAGGCCCTCGAGCGGCTTGCCGCGGCCGAAGAAGGCGACCTTGACGATGTCCTCCCGGCGCACGGCATGGGCGACGGCGCGGCGCACGCGCGGATCGTTGAAGGGCGGCTTGGTCCCATTGAAGAGCACGTCCATGAACGGGCCCTCCTGGCTGTCGAGCTTGAGGCGCGGATCGGCCTCGACCGCCGCCATCGACTGCCAGGGGACGTACTCGATCATGTCGACATCGCCCGACTGGAGAGCGGCGAAGCGCAGGTTCTCGTCGGCATAGACGACGAATTTGATGCCCTTCAGCTTCGGGATGCCGGGCTTGTAGAATTTGTCGAAGGCCGCGATCTCGACGGAAGAGCCGCGCTCCTGGCCGACGAGGCGGAAGGGGCCGGCGCCGATGAACTCGGTGGGCGTCGATTTCCGCGAGAGGATGAAGGTGTTGTAGTTGCCGAACCAGCTCGGCAGCGTCGCCTGCGGCGTCTTGGTGACCAGCCGGATCGTGCCGGGGTCGGGGATCTCGATGCGCTCGACGCTCTGGAACTGGCTGCGCATATAGGCGGTCGATTTCTCGCCGGCGATCTGCTCGATCGACCACTTCACGTCCTCGGCGGTGACCGGATCGCCATTGTGGAAGACGCAGCCGGGCCGCAGCTTGAAGACCCAGGCGCCGTCGCTGTCGAGAGACCAGGAGGTCGCCAGTTCGCCCCGCAGCTCGCCATTGGGGCCGTAGGAGAGAAGGCTGCGGTGGATCAGCATCTTGACCGTTCCGGCCGAGGCGCCGGTCGAGACCCAGGGCTGCAGATTGGGCGGAAAGGCCGAGAGGCCGTAGCGCAGGATGCCGGCGGCGCGCTGGGCGCTGGCGGGGCGGGAGAGCAGCGGCAGGCTCGCGAAGGGCGCTGCCAGCCCGGCGGCCAGCATCGTGCGGCGTGAGATCGTCATCGGCTTTCTCCTCGCTGTGGTCGTCCTTGCCGTGCGCGTTGTCGCGTCTGTCCGGCAGCCCTCGTCTGGCAAGAAGAGCGCCATCGGGGCCTGGACGCCAGTCCGGTAGCGCATGACCGCCATGCGTCGTGTATACATGGCGGATTTTTGATGTCTGGCTGAGAAGCGCCTAGAGTTGCCGCATCGACATGCCGGATGAGGACGCTCCACCTTGAACGTGATGACGCCGCCCCAGGCGCAGGATGCGGAAAGCCGGCCGGCTCGCGAGCGGGTCTATGCGCATGTCCGCGAGCAGATCCTGCGCGGCGTCTATGCCGGAGGCTCCTTCGTCGAGGAGGAGGCGATCTCCTCGGTCATGGGCGTGTCGCGGACGCCGGTCCGCGAGGCGTTCCACAGGCTGGAGGCGGAGCGCTTCATCGACCTGCTGCCGCGCCGGGGGGCGCTGGTGCGGCAGGTCACGGCGCAGGAGCTGGCCGATCTCTACGAGACCCGCCGCATGATCGAGGGCTATGCGGTCGCCCGCATCTGCCGGGAGAGGATCGTGCTGCCCGAGACGATGGAGGCCGTGCTCGACCGGCTCGACGCGATCGCCGGCAGCGACCATTTCGCCCGCGTCGAGCTCAACCGGGAGTTCCATTTCGGGATGGTGCAGGCGCTCGGCAACGAGGTGCTGTCCGAGCTCTACCAGTCGCTGGGGGCGCGGCAGCAGCGCGTCGCGATGCGGGCGCTGGCGGTCGATCCGGGCCGGATCGAGCGCATCCGGGTCGAGCATCGCGACTTCATCGCGGCGCTGCGGGCCTTTGACGAGGCGCGGGCGCGCGCCGTGCTCGACGAGCATCTGCGGCCGGTGACGGGAGTGGTGTCGCGCCTGCCGGGTTATGACTCGCCGGGCGCGAGCGAGGACGGCGCCTGAATGCGCCCGGCCGCCGAAGGCCGGGCGCGCGCTGGACGGTTCAGACGGGGATGAGCTGCATCGGCGCCGGGTAGTAGCGGAAGCCTTCGCCCGCCTTGGCGAGGTTGCCGAAGCCCGGCCAGGCGAAGTGGTAGGACATCACCGGCGTCTTCTCCTGCGCCAGCATCGTCAACAGCCGAACGCGGGACTGCACGGCCTGCTTGGGGTCGCTGTCATAGGCGAACTCCAGGCGCGGGTTCTCGGTCAGCAGCACGGCGTGGTGCGTCAGGTCGCCGAGGAAAACGAAGGACTTGCCCGCCGAGGCGACCTTGAAGATGTGGTGGCCGGCGGTGTGGCCCGGCGCCGCGATCGCCTGCACGCCCGGCAGGAACTCCTGCTGGTCCTTGAAGAAGACGATGCGATCGCGCACCGGCAGCAGATTGGCGCGGGCATGCTCGATGAAGGCCTTGAGCGGGGAGCCCAGCTTGCTCTCGTCCGTCCAGAAATCGAAATCGGTCTGGCTGATGTGGATGCGGGCATTGGGGAAGAGCGGCTTGCCGTCCGCCGTGCAGATGCCGCCGACATGGTCGATATGGGCGTGGCTGCAGACTATGTCGTCGATGTCGCCGGCCTTGATGCCGGCCTCTTCCATGCTCTTGGCCAGACGACCCGTCGTCGGACCGAACAGCTTCGAGAAGCCCATGCCGGTGTCGAACATGACGAGCCGGTCGCCGAAGTTCACGATCGGGATGTTCTGCTCGAGGACGACGTTGTCCTTCGGCAGGAAGCTGCTTTCCAGCATGCCGTAGACGGTGTCCTTCGGCACGCCGAGGAAGCTCGTGCCGGGATCGCCCAGCGGCAGCGGTCCGTCCGAGACGACGGTGACCTCCGCCGTTCCCAGCATGAAGCGGTAGAAGTAGGCGGGCTGCGTCTTCGAGAGCGGCGCCTTGGCGGCCGCCGGGGCGATGAGCGGGAGACCGCCACCGGTGGCGGCGAGGGCGGCGGCTGCGCCCAGGAAGCCGCGGCGGCTCGCCGACGGCAGACGGAACGGGTCGTTCGACATGGCATTTCCTCCGGGATCATTGCGATAGGGCCGGCCTTCGGGGCCTGTTCTGTGGGGCTTGCGCGAAGGGCGACGGAGCGCCTGCGGATCCGGGGAGAACGATGCACCCGCGCCCGCGGCTTCGACCAATACCGCTTCGCTCTAGCCGCCATAACGCAAAGCTGGCGCAGTCGCGGGGTCTCGCTGGTCATGGGTGCGCGGCGCCGCTATGCAGGCCTGCGGCTTGCCGCAGGCTCAGGGAGACCCGAACGGCGATGGATCTAAGGCAGCTTCGCTATTTCGCGGCGATCGTCGAACAGGGCTCCTTCTCCAAGGCCGCCACCAAGCTGCGTGTGGCGCAGCCAGCGCTGAGCCAGCATCTGCGGCATATGGAGGACGAGCTCGGCGTCGCGCTGCTGCATCGCGGCACGCGCGGCGTGCTGCCGACGGAAGCCGGCGAGCGCCTGCTGGCCCGCGCGCATGTCATCCTGGCCGAGTTCGGGGCGCTGCGCGAAGCCGTGCGCGGCGAGGCCGAATTGCCGGGTGGCGAGGTTCGGATCGGCTTGCCCGGCACGGTGAGCGAGCAGTTCAGCGTGCCGCTGATCCAGGCGGCGCGCGAGCGCTATCCGGCGATCCGCATCCGCATCGCCGAGGCGATGAGCGGCTTCGTGCTGGACTGGCTGCGCCGCGGCGAGGTCGATCTGGCGATGATCTACTCGACCTCCGACCCCAAGGGGCTCGGCATCCACCATGTCCTGACCGAAGAGCTCTGCCTGTTCTGCGCCCCGGGCGTCACCGGCTCGCCGGCACCGTCAGGCGAGGCCGTGGCGATGGCCGATGCCGCGGCTCTCGACCTGATCCTGCCGGGCATCGGGCATGGGCTGCGCGACCAGATCGACGAGGCGGCGGCTTCGGTCGGTGCGACCATCCAGCCGGCGATCGAGATCGAATCCTACAGCCAGATCAAGCGGCTGGTGGAGCAGGGCTTCGGCTACAGCATCCTGCCGCGCATGGCGGTGGCGGCGCAGGAAAGGGCTGGGCTGTTCCGGACCTGGCCGCTGGAGCGCCCGACGCTCTACCGCAAGGTCTATCTCGCCTATTCGACCGAGCGGCCGATGCCGGCGGCGGCGCGCGCGATCGGGCAATTGTCCTGGGAGATCCTGCGCGGCCTCGTCACCGACGAGACCTGGACGGCGACGCTGGGCCAGGATGGCGGACCGCCGACACTGTACGGGTGAGACCAGGCGCGCGCCGGCTACAACGGACGCGCCGTTCCCTCCATCCGCAAGCGCCCATCAGCGCCTTCCGTCCAGGTCCGGATGCCGCCGTCGGCGTTCCGCCGGGCTTTGACGGCAAAGCGGCCGCCGGCGATCAGCGGGCTCAGGCCGCGATAATCGAGCGCCAGCGTCGTGGTTCCCGCCAGCGTCGCGGCGATGTTGAGCATCAGCGTCGCCTGGATCGGACCATGGACGACGAGCCCGGTATAGCCTTCCTCGGCGGTCGCATAGGGCTGGTCGTAATGGATGCGGTGGCCGTTGAAGGTCAGCGCCGAGTAGCGGAAGAGCAGGGTCGGGCTGGCCTCGACCTCCCAGACGAGATCGGCCGGTTCCGGCGCGGCGTTGGCGGCGGGCGCTACGGCCGGCAGGCTCGAGGCCTCGCGGTAGACGATGTCGTGGCGCTCGCGCAGCGCGAGCCCGCGCGGGGTCGAGACCTCGTGATGGACGGCAACGAAGCAGAGCGCGCCGGTGCGGCCCTCCTTGGCCGTGACGTCGCCGATGGTCGAACGGCGCGTGACGAGATCGCCCTCGCGCAGCGGTGCCAGCGCCTCGAGGCGCCCGCCCGCCCACATCCGGCGCGGCAGCGGCACCGGCGGCAGGAAATCGCCCTTCGCCGGATGACCATCGGGGCCGAGCGCGCTCATCGGCGCGATTGGTGGTGCGAGACACCAGTGCAGCGCCAGCGGCGCGTCGCCCTGCGGGCCGGGCGCGAGATGGGGCGCGAAGGTGGCCGCATAGCTCTCGATCAGGCGCGGCGTGACGAGGTCCGAGGCTTCCTCCGTGCGGCCGATCCAGCTGCGGAGATGGTCGATGTCCATATGCGTTTCCCGTGGCGTCATTCTCGGGCACAGCCCTCGGGTCCGATCTTCGATCGGCCCAAGGATAAACTCCGCGATGACCCGAGAAACTCTGGCAGGAGATGCTCGGGTCAAGCCCGAGCATGACGGTTGGCCCTCAATACGACCGCGGCATGCCCAGCACATGCTCAGCGAGATAGGACAGGATGAGATTGGTCGAGATCGGCGCCACCTGGTAGAGCCGGGTCTCCCTGAACTTGCGCTCGATATCGTATTCTTCGGCGAAGCCGAAGCCGCCATGGGTCTGGATGCAGGCGTTGGCCGCCTCGAAGGAGGCATCCGCAGCGAGCATCTTCGCCATGTTGGCCTCCGCGCCGGCATTCTCGCCGGCCTCATAGAGCCGCACCGCCTCGCGCACCATCAGTTCGGCGGCGCGCATATTGGCGTAGGCCTTGGCGATCGGGAACTGGATGCCCTGATTCTGGCCGATCGGCCGGCCGAAGACCTGGCGCTCCTTGGCGTAGGTCGAGGCCTTCTCGATGAACCATTTGGCGTCGCCGACGCATTCGGCCGCGATCAGGATGCGCTCGGCGTTCATGCCCGAGAGGATGTAACGAAAGCCCTTGCCCTCCTCGCCGATCAGGTTCTCGGCGGGGATGCGGACATTGTCGAAGAAGACCTCGGTGGTGGCGTGGTTCATCATCGTCCGGATGGGCCGGATGGTGAGCCCGCTGTCGAGCGCCTCGCGCATGTCGAGCAGGAAGACCGAGAGCCCGTCGGTGCGCTTGGCGACCTGCTCGCGCGGGGTGGTGCGCGCCAGCAGCAGCATGAGGTCCGACTGCGCGGCGCGGCTCGTCCAGATCTTCTGCCCGTTGACGACGTAGTGGTCGCCCTCGCGCCGTGCGGTGGTGCGCAGCGCGGTGGTGTCGGTGCCGCTGGTCGGCTCGGTGACGCCGAAGGCCTGCAGCCGCAGTTCGCCCGAGGCTACGCGGGGCAGCCAGGCCTGCTTCTGCGCCTCCGAGCCATGCCGGAGAACCGTACCCATGACATACATCTGCGCGTGACAGGCGCCGCCATTGCAGCCCTGGCGCTGGATCTCCTCCATGATGACGCTCGCCGCCGATAGCGTCAGGCCGGCGCCGCCATAGGCCTCCGGGATCAGCGCCGAGAGAAAGCCGCTTTCGGTGAGTGCCGCGACGAACGCGGTCGGGTAGGCCATCTCGCGGTCGAGCTTGCGCCAGTACTCGCCCGGGAAGCCTGCGCAGAGGCGGGCGACGGCGTCGCGGATCTCGGCATGGTCGGATGGGTGCTGCATGGTTGCTGTCTTTACGGGCCCGAAGAGCGGCCGAACTCGGCCCGCAACGCCTCGTCATGCTGGCCGAGAGCGGGCACGGGGCGCATCGTCACGCGCTGCCCGTCGACGATGGCGGGCGGGGCGAGGACCTCGACGGGGCCCGACGGCGTCGGGGTGGCCAGGGCGGTCGCGGCGGGGTGTGTGATGAGGTCGCCGACGCTGGAGACGGTGCCATAGGCGATGGCGTAGCGATCGAGCGCGGCGGTGACCTCGGTGAAGGGTCGCGTCGCGAGCAGGGCCTGAACCTCGCGATCCACCATCTCGCGCTGCCGCACGCGCAGGACATTGGTGGCGAAGCGGGCGTCCTCGGCGAGCGCCGCGCTGCCCAGGACCTCGCGGGCGAGGATCTGCCATTCGCGCTCGCTCTGGATCGAGATCAGCACATCGCCATCGGCGGTCGAGAAGACGCCATAGGGAGCGATCGAGGGGTGGGCGAGCCCGAGCCGCGGCGGCTCGATGCCGCCATAGCGCCGCGTCAGATAGGGCACGTTCATCAGGTCGCCCAGGGTATCGAACAGCGAGAGCTGGATCGCTGAGCCCTCGCCGGTCTTCGCGCGACGCAGCAGCGCCTCGAGGATGGCGGCATAGGCCGCCTGGCCGGTGGCGATGTCGGCGATCGAGACGCCGATGCGCGACGGGCCGGAGGCCTGCGTGCCGGTGATCGCGGCCAGACCCGATTCCGCCTGGACCAAGAGGTCATAGGCCTTGCGGGTGTGGTGCGGCGTGCCCGGCGCATAGCCCGAGACATCGCAGGTGATCAGCCTGGGATAGCGCGCGCGCAGCTCGCGGGCGCCGAGGCCGAGCCGCCCGGTGGCACCCGGCGCGAGGTTCTGGATGAAGATGTCGGCCTGCGCCAGCATGGTCTCGACCATGGCGCGGTCGTCTTCCTGCTTGAGATCGACCCGGCAGGATTCCTTGCCGCGGTTCAGCCAGACGAAATAGGAGGACAGGCCTTTCGCATAATCGTCATAGCCGCGGGCGAAGTCGCCCTCGGCGCGCTCCAGCTTGATGACGCGCGCGCCGGCATCGGCGAGCTTGCAGGTCGCGGTCGGCACGGCCACCGCCTGCTCCAGCGCCACCACCAGAATTCCTTCGAGCGCGTTCATCGTCGTTCCGGCGAGCTACCGTCCCATCCATCTCCGCAGACGGGCGTCGAAGGCGGGGCCAAGTCAAATAGGGTTTTGCGATGAGGGGCATAGCGAAATCCTCGCTGTGCCGCGATCTCCATAGATAATCGCTATGGCCCTCATCGTTTTATCCTACTTGTCCTGCCGGATCGCCCATGCACCCCTCTCGGCTCACGGCAGCGTGCCACCCAAGAGCGCGCTCCAGAACCAATTCAGGGAGAGATCACGATGGGCACCAAGAGATCAGCCGTAGCCGCATTCGCCCTGGGAGCGCTGCTGGCGCTGCCGGCGCAGGCGCAGGAAAAGCCGAAGGAACTCGTCGTCGGCATCGCGACCTTCCTGTCGGGCCCGGCTTCCGTCTTCGGCGTGCCGGGCCGCAATGCCGCGGATCTGTTCTTCGAGGAGGTGAACGCCAAGGGCGGCATCCTCGGCGTGCCGGTGAAGCCGGTCTATGTCGACGAGGGCGCCGGCACCAACCAGCTGATCTCGGAATATCGCCGCGTCGTCCAGGATCAGGGCGCGCAGGTGATGTTCGGCGCGATCTCGTCGGGCTCCTGCAACGCGCTCGCCCCCGTCGCCGAGGACCTCAAGGTCGTCAACGTGATGTGGGATTGCGGCACGCAGACGATCTTCGAAGAGGGCAAGTGGAAGTATTCGGTCCGCACCCAGGGCCATGCCGGCGCCGAGATGATGGCGACGCTGCTCTACCTGATGAAGACCAAGCCGGACTTCAAGACGATCGCGGTGGTCAACCAGGACTATGCCTGGGGCCGTGAATCCTGGGCGCTGCTGCAGGCTGGCCTCAAGGCGCTGAAGCCCGACGTCAAGGTCGTCGCCGAGCTCTTCCCGAAGTTCGGTGCCCCCGACTTCTCGACCGAGATCACCCGCCTCTCGGCGCTGCGGCCCGATGTCGTGATCTCGACCTCCTGGGGCGGTGATCTCGACACCTTCGTGCAGCAGGCGGCGGCGCGCGGCCTGCTGAAGCAGTCGACCTTCGTGCTGCCGCTGGCGGAAAGCTCGCTGGAGCGGCTCGGCAACGTGCTGCCGGAGGGCGTGATCGTCGGCTCGCGCGGCGACCACTATTTCCTGCATCCGAAGTACAAGAACACGGCCGAAATGCAGTCCTTCGTGAAGAAGTACAAGGACAAGACCGGCGTCTATCCGATCTATCCGACCTTCCACATGAACCAGGCCGTGACCGGGCTGGTGAAGGCCTATGAAAAGGCCTCCGCGGCCAATGGCGGCAAGTGGCCCAGCAAGGAGCAGGTCATCGCCGCGTTCGAGGGGCTGGAGTTCAAGTCGCTGACGGGGACGATCACCATCCGCTCCGACCATCAGGGGCTCGAAGACCAGATGCTCGGCACCACCAAGCGCGTTCCGGAATACCCCTTCGCGGTCTACGACAAGATGGCGCTCTATCCCGGCAAGCTGGTGACCACGCCGGTCGGCGAGAAGTCGCTCGAGTGGTTCGCCAAGATCAAGCCCGAGATGGTCAACGACAAATCCATCGAGACCTTCGACTATTCGAAGTAGGGGCAAGCTGCCTCGCTGCAGGGGCCCTCATCAAGCGTCATTCTCAGGCTTGACCCGAGAATCTCAGGACCGGATCGCTGGTTTACGAGATGGTCGGGTCAAGCCCGACCATGACGCAGGCCCCGAGACGCCGCGCTTCACTAAAAATGGCGGCAGCCGGTCGCATCACCTCTGACGAACGAGCTCCTATGCCTCCTGAAATGCTCTTCCTCGCCGCGCTCGACGGCCTCGCCTATGGCTCGCTGCTGTTTCTGGTGGCGGTCGGGCTGTCGCTGATTTTCGGCGTGCTCGGCGTGCTCAACGTCGCGCATGGCTCGTTCTACGCGATCGGCGCCTATGTCGCGGCGAGTGCCGTGCTGGCGGCGGCCGGGATGGGCCTGCCGACCTGGCTCTCCTTTCCGCTCTTCCTCATCTCAGCGATCCTGGTCGGCGTCGTCGTCGGCGGGCTGGTCGAGGCGCTGCTGCTGCGGCGGATCTACGGCAAGGAGGAGGTGCTGCAGCTCCTCGTCACTTTCGCCGTCTTCATGATCCTGGAAGATGCGCAGAAGGTCGTCTTCGGCACGCAGCCGCTCTTCGCCAATGCGCCTATGAACTGGCTCGGCACGGTCGAGGTCTTCGGCATCTTCTACACGCGCTACCAGCTCATCCTGATCCCGCTGGTGGCGCTCGCGGTGCTGGTGGGCCTGCGGCTCTTCCTGCGCCGCACCGCCTTCGGGCGCGCCATCGTCGCGGTGACGCAGGATCGCGATGCGGCGATGGCGATGGGCATCAACGCGACGCGGATCTACCTCTTCACCTTCATGATCGGCGCCTCGCTGGCGGCTCTGGGCGGAGCGCTCTCCTCGGCGACGACCTCGCTGACGCCCGGCATCGGTTCTGGGATGATCGTCCTGTCCTTCGCCGTGGCGGCCACCGCCGGCCTCGGGCGCATCGAGGGGGCCGCGGTCGCAGCCCTGATGATCGGGCTCGGGCGCTCTGTAGCGGTGTATTTCGCGCCTGAATTCGACGTGCTGATCCCCTATCTGATCATGGTCGCGGTGCTGCTGATCAAGCCGGAAGGCCTGTTCACCACGCTGCAGACGAGGAAAGTCTGATGGCGCGCCAGTATCTCATCGGCGCGGCGCTGCTGATCGCGCTCATCGTCTTTCCGCTGATCTCGCCCTGGGCGACGGTCATTCTCACCGTCGCGCTGTGCGAGGGGCTGGCGGCGCTCGGCATCCTCGTGCTGCTGCGGGCGGGCCAGGTGTCCTTCGGCCACGGGCTGTTCTTCGCCTTCTCGGCCTATGTCGTCGCCTTCATGGCCGCGGCGAAGCTGGGTCACGAGGTGCTGTTGCTGGTGCCGATCGCCACCGCGGCGTCGGGCTTCGTCGCGGCGATCGTCGGGCTCTTCATCGTGCGCTACCGCGCGATCTTCTTCGGCATGCTCAACCTGGCCATCTCGATGGTGTTCTTCTCGCTGCTCGAGAAGCTGTTCTCGGTGACGGGCGGCGCCGACGGCAAGCGCGTGCCGCGGCCGACGCTGGCAGGCATGACGCTGGAGCGCGAGACCTTCGAGTTCTGGATGTTCTACATCACGCTCGCGCTCGCGGTGGTCGCGGCGCTCGGTGTGGCGCGCTACCTCGTTTCGCCCGGCGGCAAAGCGCTGGAAGCGATCAAGTCCAACGAGACGCGGCTGGAATATCTCGGCGTCTCCAGCCGCAAGGTGCTCTACGGCGCCTATCTGCTCTCGGGGCTGCTGGCGGGACTCGGGGGCGCGATCATCGCGCTGGTCTCGGGCCATGTCACGCCGGAGCTGGCCTATTGGGTGCGCTCGGGCGAGTTCGTCTTCATCGCGATCCTGGGTGGCGTCGGCGGCGTGGCGGGGCCCTTCCTGGGTGCGCTGATGTTCCAGATCATCCGCGGCTATGCGGCCGTGCATGCGCCCGAAACCTGGCATGCTGTGCTGGGCGTGATGCTGCTCGTCATCATCTTCTTCGCGCCGAGCGGGCTCTACGGGCTGATCGCCGGCCGCAAGCGCGCGGCCGCACCCGGCGCCGGCGGGGAGGGCGGCCGATGAGCGAGATCATCCTCGAGGCGCGCGATCTCGAATTGCGCTTCGGCGGCGTGCTGGCGGCCAATGGCGCCTCGCTGAGCGTGCGGGCGAATGAGCGCATCGCCATCATCGGCCCCAACGGCGCCGGCAAGACCACCTTCATCAACCTCTGCACCGGCTATCTGAAGCCGCAATCGGGCCGCGTCGTCTTCGCGGGGCAGGATGTGACGGGGCTGTCGCCGCGCACGATCACGCGGCGCGGCATCGGCCGCTCCTTCCAGATCCCGCAGCTCTTCACCGACAACACAGTGATGGAGAACCTGCTGCTGGCGCTGAGCGCGCGCGAGGGCACCTGGTCGCCCTTCCTGCGGCTCGACCGCCACCCCAAGCGCGAGGAGATGATCGCGCTGCTCGACAGCGTCGGCCTGCGCGACACCGCCGAGCGGCCGGTGCGAGAGCTGCCTGAGGGCATGCGCAAGCTGATCGACATCGCGGTGGCGCTGGCGCTGGATCCGAAGCTGATCTTCATGGACGAGCCGACCTCGGGCGTCTCCAGCCACGAGAAGTTCCAGGTCATGGATACGTTGACACGCGCGCTAGACGCCCGCGCCACGACGGCGATCTTCGTCGAGCACGACATGGATGTGGTCGCGCGCTACGCCAGCCGCGTCGCGGTCTGGTCGGGCGGTCGCATCGCGCTGGAGGGCACGCCCGACGAGATCCTCAATCATCCCGAGGTGCGCGAAACCGTGATCGGGGTGGGAGTCTAGCCATGCTGGAGATCAGGGGACTGTCGGCCGTCATTGAAGGTGTGCAGGTGTTGCGCAAGGTCGATTTCGCGCTGGCCGAGGGCGCGACCGTGGCGCTGATCGGCCGCAACGGCGCGGGAAAGACCAGCCTGCTGCGCGCGATCATGGGCTTCATGACCGTGACCGAGGGCACGATCGCTTTCGACGGCCGGCCGATCCTGGCGATCCCGCCGCATGAGCGGCCGCGGCTCGGCATCGGTTACGCGCCGGAGGACCGGCGGCTATTTTCGAGCTTTTCGATCGAGGAGAATATCCGCCTGCCGGCCGAGGTGATGAAGGTGCCGGGCGCCGAGATCGCGAGGCGGCTGGAGGGGATTTATCAGGTGCTGCCGGAACTGGCCGATCTGCGCCACCGCGCGGCGGCGGGGCTTTCGGGCGGCCAGGGCAAGATGGCGGCGCTGGCCCGGGCGCTGATGGTGGGGCAGCGCGTCATCCTGCTCGACGAGCCTTTCCAGGGCCTCGCCCCGGTGCTGGCGCAGCGCTACGCGACCGCCCTGCGCGCGCTGCGCGACAGCCATCCCGAGATCGCGTTGCTCATCACCGAATCCAATCCCAGTCTGCTGCGCAGCTTCGCCGAGCGCGCCTATGCGATCGAGCGTGGCGAGGTCACGGAAGTGGCCGGCGGCCTGGCGGCGAGTTCGCTCGAAGCGGCGGGGCTGCATTAGGTCGCGGATGGGTTCTGGCCTCGGCTGGCGTTGGACAACGAGGAGCGCAAGATATACATCTTCGGGAGTATATCAGGAGGTCGCGTCATGCAGGTCGCGCGTTGGGGTAACAGTCTGGCCGTGCGTCTGCCCGCCGCCGTGGTCGAGGCGCTCGGCCTGAAGGAAGGCGACGACATCGAGATTCGCGTCGCCGGCGAGCGTGCTTTCGACATCGCCCTCGACCGCAGCCGCGAGAGGGCGCTCGAACGGGTTCGGGCGCTGCGCAAGCCCCTGCCGCCCGGCTGGCGTTTCGACCGCGACGAGGCCAATGCGCGGTGACGGCACCGAGCGAGTTCCTGGATACGAATGTGCTGGTCTACGCGTTTTGCAACGATCCCCGCTCGGCCCGCGCCGAGGCCCTGCTGGCGAAGGGCTGTGCCAGCAGCGTGCAGGCGCTCAACGAGTTCGCCAATGTCGCGCGGCGCAAGCTCGCGATGGAGTGGCGGGAGGTGCGGGAGGCTCTCGACGCGATCCGGGCGCTGCTGTCCGCGGTCGCTCCTCTCGATCTCGAAACGCATCTCGCCGGCATCGAGATCGCCGAGCGCCACCGGCTTTCGGTCTATGACGCGATGATGATCGCGGCGGCTCTGAAACTCGGCTGCACGACCTTCTGGTCAGAGGATCTGCAGGACGGGCTGGTCGTGGAGGGCCGCCTGACGATCCACAACCCCTTCGTCGACGGATCGAGCTGAAGCCCGATCGGCCTGCCCCTGCGCAGGGCATCTTTCGAACGAGACTTTCGCCCCGCATGAGGGGCTCGGATAGGAGAAACCCCATGACCCAGCACTTCATCAACGGCCGCCATGTGGCGGGCCGCAGCGGCGAGACCATGGCCGTGCTGGCCCCCGCCACCGGCGAGGAGTTCACCCGCATCGCCTGCGGCACGGCCGAGGATATCGACGATGCCGTGAAGGCGGCGCGCGCGGCCTATGAGGGCGCCTGGGGCAAGCTGACGGCGGCCGAGCGAGGAAGGCTGATTTCCAAGCTCGGGCTCAAGGTGCTCGACCATTTCGACGAGCTGGCGAAGATCGAGGCGCAGGACACCGGCAAGCCGATGGCGCAGGCGCGCGCCGACATCGAGGCGACCGCCCGCTATTTCGAGTTCTATGGCGGTGCGGCCGACAAGGTGCACGGACATATCGTGCCCTTCCTCAACGGCTACAGCGTCAATGTCATCCATGAGCCGCATGGCGTCACCGGCCATATCCTGCCCTGGAACTATCCGGCGCAGATGTTCGGGCGGTCGCTGACGGCGGCGCTCGCCATGGGCAACGCGGTCGTGCTGAAGCCGGCGGAAGAGGCCTGCCAGACGGCGTTGCGGCTGGCGGTGCTGGCTTCCGAGGTCGGTTTCCCCGACGGCGCGATCAACATCGTCACGGGTCGCGGGCACGAGGCGGGCGCGGCGCTTTCGGCCCATCACGGGGTCGACTTCATGTCCTTCACCGGCTCGCCCGAGGTCGGCAAGATGGTGCAGCACGCCTGCGCCGAGCATCTCATTCCCTGCACGCTCGAGCTCGGCGGCAAGTCGCCCCAGATCGTCTTCGACGATGCCGATTTCGACGCCGCCGTGCCGGTTGTCTGCAAGGCGATCGTCCAGAACACCGGGCAGACCTGCTCGGCCGGCTCGCGCGTGCTGGTGCAGGAGCGCGTCTATGACGACTTCATGGGTGCGGTCGCCAAGGAGTTCACCAAGCTGCGCGCCGGCACGCCGGAGATGGATCTCGATTGCGGCCCGGTGATCAACGCCAAGCAGCGCGGCCGCGTTCAGAGCTTCATCGATCAGGCCCGCGAGGCCGGCATTCCGGTCATCGCCGAGGGACAGATCGCGCAGGGCGTGCCGAATGGCGGTTTCTATGTGACGCCGACGCTGTTCGGGACAGTGCCGCGCGGCAACCGGCTGGAGCAGGAGGAGGTCTTCGGCCCGGTGCTCGCCGCCTTCCCCTTCAGCGACGAGGCGGATGCGATCAAGCTCGCGAACTCGACCGAATACGGGCTCGTCGCGGCGGTGTGGACCAAGGATGGCGGGCGCCAGCAGCGTGTTGCCAAGAAGGTCCGCGCCGGCCAGGTCTTCATCAACGGCTATGGCGCCGGCGGCGGCATCGAGCTGCCTTTCGGGGGCACCGGCAAATCCGGCCATGGCCGCGAGAAGGGCTTCGCCGCGCTGGAGGAGTTCGCGGTGACCAAGACGATCGTGCACAAGCACGGGTGAGAGGTCGGGGCGCGTCATGCTCGGGCTCGACCCGAGCATCTCTTGCCAGAGATTCTCGGGTGGAAGCTTCGCTCCGCCCGAGAATGACGCTCTTCCTCACATCATGATGACGTGCCGGATGGTGCGGCCTTCATTCAAGGCGTCGAAGCCCTCGTTGATGCCGTCGAGCCCGCTCTGGCTGGTCATCAGCTTGTCCACCGGCAGCTTGCCGCGCTGGTAAAGGTCGACGAAGCGGGGGATGTCGCGCACCGGGATGCAGGAGCCCACATAGGAGCCCTTCAGCGTGCGCTCTTCGCCGACGAGGCGCACGGGGGCCAGCGACAGGGTGTGGGCTGGGTTGGCGAGGCCTGCCGTCGTGGTCGTGCCGCCGCGCCGCGTGATCTGGTAGGCGAGGTCGAGCGCCTTGACCGAGCCGGCCATCTCCAGCCCGTGATCGACACCGCCCTTGGTCGCGGCGCGGATCGCCTCGATGACGCCGGGGTCGCCCGCATTGAAGGTGTCGGTCGCGCCGAGATCGCGGGCGATGGCGAGCTTCTCATCGGACAGATCGACCGCGATAACGCGGGACGCGCCGCAGGCGGCGGCGCCCATCAGCGCGCTCAGGCCGACGCCGCCGAGGCCGACGACGGCGACCGTTTCACCAGCCCTGACCTTGGCCGTGTTCACGGCAGCGCCGACGCCGGTCAGCACGGCGCAGCCAAAGAGCGCCGCGATCTCATGGGGAATGTCGGCCTCGAGCTTCACCAGCGAATGGCGCGAGATCACGGCGTATTCCGCGAAGGCGGAGACCCCGACATGGTGATGCACCGGCTTGCCATGGGTCGAGAGCCGGCGACCGCCGCCGATCAGTTCGCCGATGCCGTTGGCGGCATTGCCGGGCTCGCAGAGCGCCGGGCGGCCCTCGCTGCAGGGCGAGCAATGGCCGCAGGAGGGCACGAAGACCATGATGACGCGGTCGCCCTTCTTCAGATCCTGCACGCCCGGACCGGGCTCGACGACCTCGCCCGCCGCCTCATGGCCGAGCACCATCGGCACGGGACGAGGCCGGTTGCCGTCGATCACCGAGAGATCGGAATGGCAGAGACCGGCGGCGCGGACCCGCACCAGCACCTCGCCCGGCCCCGGCGGAGCGAGCTCGACCTCCTCGATCGAGAGCGGCCGGCTCTGCGCATAAGGCGCGGAGACGGGACTGGCATTCAGGACGGCGGCACGGATCTTCATTCAGGCGTTCCTCGGCAGGCTTGTGTCGTTGCCGCCATCGGGCCGCAAATGGCGCGGCCTGTCAAAGATCGTTTCGCGATCCCCGGCATAAGCGGGTGGCACGCAGGCTGCTGCGCGCGCGGCCATAGCATTTCCGTCTGAGCGGGATCGCCAAATCGCATTGGTCCCAGGCCTGCGGCCCGGCCAATGATGGCGTTCCCAAGACGACCGAGGAAACACCATGAGACTGAAGGGCAAGACGGCGCTGATCACTGGCGCGGCGCAGGGGTTCGGCTTCGGCATCGCCGAGACCTTCGTGCGCGAGGGCGCGCGGGTGGCGGTGCTCGACCTCAACGGCGACAAGGCCAAGGAGGCCGCGCAGGCGATCGGCCGCCGGGCCTTTGCCGTGACCTGCGATGTGGGGAAGGGCAAGAGCGTCGAGAAGGCCGTGGCGCGCGTCATCGCCAAGGTCGGCCGGCTCGACATCGTCGTCAACAATGCCGGCATCAGCCATCGCAACCAGCCCATGCTCGACGTCAGCGAGGAGGAGTTCGACCGTGTCTTCGACGTCAACGTCAAGTCGATCTACCTGATGGCGAAGGCAACGGTGCCGCATTTCCGCGAGCATGGCGGCGGCGTGATCCTCAATATCGGTTCGACAGCGGGAGTCCGGCCGCGGCCAGGCCTGACCTGGTACAATGGCTCGAAGGGGGCGGCGAACCTGCTATCGAAGTCGATGGCGGTGGAGCTGGCACCGGACCGGATCCGCGTCAACGCGATCGCGCCCGTCGCGGGCGAGACGCCGCTGCTGGCGACCTTCATGGGCGAGGATACGCCGGAGAAGCGCAAGGCCTTCACCGCGACGATTCCCTGGGGCCGGTTCTCGACGCCGCAGGACATCGCCAATGCCGCGCTGTTCCTGTGCTCGGACGAATCCGAGATGGTGACCGGCAGCGTGCTGGCGGTCGATGGCGGGCGCTGCGTCTGAGCGATCCGTGCCGGTGGCGGGGAGGCCCGCCGCCGGCCCTCAGGCCGCCTTGTCCTTCATGCCGCCATCGGTGAGGCGGTACCAGGCGATGATCGCCGAGACGTAGAGCTCGTTCAGCGCGTGCAGCGGCAGCGGCGTGATCGGCACGACCGGGAAGGGCAGGCGGCCCCTGTCGCCGGTTGTGATGTAGGCCGCCATCGCCTTGCCCATGGCGCTCTGCAGCCCGACGCCGCGGCCCATGCAGCCGATGTCGACGAGTAGGCCGGGCTCGGGCTCGTGCAGATGCGGCAGGAAATCACGCGTCAGTGCCACCCGGCCGCACCAGCGGAAGTCGAAGGGCACGCCCTTCACCTGCGGATACATCTTGCCGACGACGCGCTCGAGATGGGCCCAGTCGGCGGCATCCTTCGGCTCGCGGAAGGGGCCGCGGCCGCCCATCAGCAGCCGGTTCTGATGGTCCTTGCGGAAGTAGAGCAGCAGCTGGCGGGTGTCCGAGACGACCTGGCCCTCGGGCAGGATCGTGCCCGCGACGTTGTCGGAGAGCGGTTGCGTGGCGACGATGAAGGAGTTCGGCCGGATCACGGTCTGGCGCAGCTTCGGGATCAGGTCGCCCGTATAGCCGTTGGTGGCGACGACGACGCGCGGCGCCGTCACCGAGGCGCCCTGGGCGGTCCGTACCGTCCAGGTCGCGCCACTGCGCGTGAGCGAGACGACGTTGCTCTGGCCGTGGATGGCAGCGCCCGCCGCGAGCGCCGCCTTCGCCAGCCCGCGCGCATAGGCGAGCGGCTGCACACCGCCGGCGCGCCGGTCGACCCAGCCGGCGAGATAGCGATCCGTGCCGAGCAGGCGGGCGGCGGCGTCCTTGTCGAGGAACTGCGCGTCGACGCCGCGTGCCTGCCATTCGGCGGCGCGGCGCTTGACCGTCTCGACCATGGCCGGCGTATGCGCGCCCTGGATCCAGCCGGCGCGCTTGTGCGGCACATCCATGCCGTGTTTCGCGATCAGGTCGAAGACGAGATCGGCGGTGGATCCAACGAAGCCGATCAGCGCCTCGCCCGCAACGGGGCCGAATTTGGCGAGGATCTCGCTCGGATCATATTTGATGCCGGGGATCACCTGCCCGCCATTGCGGCCGGACCCGCCCCAGCCGGGCTCGTGGGTCTCGAGCACCACGACCGAGACGCCGGCCTCCGCCAGATGCAGCGCCGTCGACAGGCCGGCGAAACCGGCGCCGATCACGCAGACATCGGCGCTGACGTCCTGCGCCAGCGGCGGGGTCGCCGCCGCGGCCGGTGCGGTCGCGAACCAGAGCGAGGGGGCGAGCGGGAAGGGTTCGGCCACGGGGCTCGCTCCTCAGATCGGACGCAGCACGCGGCGTAGGAAATCCTGCGTGCGCGGATGGGTCGGCGCGCTCAGCACCTCGCGCGAGGGGCCCTGCTCGACGATGACGCCGCCGTCGAGGAAGAGCACGCGGTCGGCGACCTCGCGCGCGAAGCCCATCTCGTGGGTGACGACGAGCATGGTCATGCCCTCCTCGGCCAGGCTCTTCATCACCTGCAGCACCTCGCCGACGAGCTCGGGGTCGAGCGCCGAGGTTGGTTCGTCGAACAGGATCGCCTTGGGTTGCATGCAGAGCGCGCGCGCGATGGCGACGCGCTGCATCTGTCCGCCCGAGAGCTGGCCGGGATAGGCATCCATCTTGTTGCCGAGCCCGACACGGTCGAGCAGGTCGCGCCCGCGCGCCAGGGCCTGCGCCGCCGGCTCCTTCTTCACGAAGATCGGTCCCTCGACGACGTTCTCCAGCGCGGTGCGGTGCGGAAACAGGTTGAAGCGCTGGAACACCATCGCCATCGCCGTGCGGATGCCGACGATCGAGGGCTTGTCGCGCTCGACGCGCTCGCCGTCGATCGTGATCGCGCCGCCATCATAGGATTCGAGCCCGTTGATGCAGCGCAGGATCGTCGACTTGCCGGAGCCCGAGGGGCCGATCAGGCAGACGACCTCGCCCCTGGCGACGCTGGCCGTGATGCCCTTCAGCACGGGGAACGAGCCGAAGCTCTTGGTGACGCCGGTGATCTCGATCATCGGTGCGCCCGCAACCGCATGCCCGGTCATCGCCGTGTTTCCTTGCCGAAGCGGCGTTCGAGCCAGCTCACCAGCCCCATCAACGGCAGGCACATCGCCAGATAGAGCAGGGCGACCAGCGTGTAGACGGTCATGTTCTTGAAGGTGGAGGAGGCGATCAGCGTGCCCTGCAGCGTCAGCTCGGCCACCGTGATGGTCGAGGCCTGCGACGAATCCTTCAGCATCATCACCATGATGTTGCCGTAGGGCGGCAGCACGAGGCGGACCGCCTGGGGCAGGATGACCCGGCGCATGGTCAGGCCCCACCCCATGCCGATCGACTGCGCGGCCTCGATCTGGCCGTGGTCGATCGCCTCGATGCCGGCGCGGAAGTTCTCCGACTGATAGGCCGAGTAGGCGATGCCGAGCCCGATGATCGCCGCCTGCAGCGCCGAGAGCGCGATGCCGAACTCGGGAAGCACGAAGTAGATGTAGAACAGCTGCACCAGGATCGGGATGCCGCGCAGCGTGTTGACGACGATCTTGGCGGTGGTCGCCAGCCAGCCGATACCCGAGACGCGCATCAGCGCCCAGACCAGGCCGAGCACCGTCGACAGCGCCAGCGAGCCCAGCGCCACGATGAGCGTGAACTTGATGCCCTGCAGCAGCAGCGGCAGGAACTGGGTGGCGTCGCGCAGGAAGGTTTGCATGCGGTTCCGGTGAAGAGTCCTGATGGTCGTCTATGAGGGGGTCTCGCGAGCCTCCCGCGTCATCCCGGACAAGCTGCGCAGCAGCGCCGATCCGGGATCCATGCCGGAACGGTTCCGGAATGGATCCCGGGTCTTCGCTTCGCTGCGCCCGGGATGACGGTGTGGTTCAGGAACCCCGACTGAAGGTTCAGACAAGGCCCCACTTGGCCAGGATCTTGTCGACCGTGCCGTCGGCCTTGAGCTTGGCGAGGCCGGCATTGATCTTCTTCAGCAGTTCGCCGTCGGTCTTGCGCACGCCGATGCCGACCGAGCCGGCGATCACCGGCTTGTAGCTCTTGACGATGCGCACGCGCGGGAACTGGCCCTGCGAGAGGTTGTAGGCGATGATCGGCAGGTCGAAGACCGCGGCCTGGACACGCGCGGCGTTCACATCGGCGAGAATGTCCGGCAGTGTCTTGTAGAGCTTCACCTCCGAGAACAGGCCCGAGCTCTGGAGCTTGTCGACATAGGCCGTGCCGATCTGCACGCCGATCGTCTTGCCCTTGAGGTCTTCGAGCGTGACGTAGTCCTTCGTGTCGGTGGCGGGCACGATCAGGCCCTCGCCATAGGTGTAGATCGGGTCGGAGAAGTCGATGACTTCCTTCCGGACCGGGGTGATGTACATCGCGGCGGCGACGATATCGACCTTGTTGCCGGTGAGCGAGGGGATCAGCGTCGAGAACTGCATGCCCTCGACCTCGACCTTGAAGTCGGAGACGGCGGCGATCGCCTTGATCAGGTCGACCATCACGCCTTCGATGGTGTTGGTCTTGGTGTCGAGGAAGGTGAAGGGGCTGCCCGTCGGCGTCGAGCCGACCTTCAGCACCGCCTGCGCCTGCGCCGGGGTCAGCCCGGCTGCGAGCGCGCCGCCCGCCAGCATCGACAGAAAGCTGCGACGTTCCATGGCAAAATCCCCCGGTTGGGCCTGTGTCTGAATGGCACGGCAATTTTCACCTGCGTGAAGATACGAGCATAGGACAAACTTGTCGGCAAGCGATTTCACGTGCATGAAATAGCGGCGACGAATGGAGCCTTCATGAGCAGCCCTGCCGCCACGCCGTCCCGGCCGGAAGTCGATTCGGAGATCGGGGCCGGCCTGCGCCGCCTGCGCCGCGAGCGCCGCCTCTCGCTGGTCGATCTGGCGGGGCGGACCAATCTCTCGATCGGTTTCCTCAGCCAGATCGAGCGCGGCAAATCCTCGCCAACGCTGCGGGCGCTCGCCAGCATGGCGGATGCGCTGGGCGTCGGCATCGGCGATCTCTTTCCCAAAGGGGGAGAGGGGGCTTCGTCCCAGACCGCGACGATCGTGCGGGCGGCAGGCCGCTGCGAACTGCAGCTCTGGCGCTCCGGCATCCGCAAGCAGCTCCTGACCCCGCATAGCGAGGGTGCCAAGCTCAGCCTCTATCTGGTCGAGATGGAGCCGGGCGCCAGCACCGGCGACGAACTCTACACCCATGGCGGCGAGGAGGCGGGGCTGGTGCTGAGCGGCGCCATGAGCCTGAGCGTCGAGCAGGAGAGCTGGACGCTGCAGGAGGGCGACAGCTTCCGCTTCCTGTCATCCCGGCCGCACCGTTTCGCCAATGCGGATTCGGGCGAGACGCGGGTTCTCTGGGTCAACTGCCTCTGAAGGCGCGCTCAGAGCGGCCGGCGCGGGCTCGCCACGCCGAAATGGCAGATCGGCTCGCCGGGCCTGGCCGTGGCGCTGGGGAAGATGACAAAGCCGTCGCGGGGCGCGGTGACGGCGGTCCCATCCGCGCGCGTCGCCAGCAGGGCGCCTGCCGGGACGCGGTCGCCGGTCTTCCAGCCCTGCGCCACCCGGTCGCCCTCCGCCTCGCAGATCACCACCTCGGTCATCTGGATCACTGAAGTCAGCGCCGGTGCGGGAGCGGGCGCGTCGATCAGGCCGAGATGGGCGAGGGTGTTGCGGATGGCGGCATAGCCGATCTCGACGGAAGCGGGGTGGTCATGCTGCCCGCACTCCAGCGTCACGCCATAGCCGCCGGCAAAGCGCATGAATTCGGTCGTGCCGAAGCCCTCGGTGACGGCGAGCGGCGGCAGGTTGAGCCGCTCGCGCGCGGCGATGATCTGGACATAGTTGTCGAGCCAGCCATGGATCGCGACGGGCACGCCCAGACAGGCCGCGAGCGAAAGTTCCGCCGCGCCGTGCCGGAAGGGTTCGAGCGGGCCGGTGTTGTCCTCCGGCCCGAAGAAGACGAAGGGCTCGCCCTCGCCGCGGAAGGAATGCACGTCGAGCAGCACCTCGTGCTCGCGCAGCAGCGCGCAGAGCCTGCGGCCGATGCGGTCCTCGTTATCGACCGGCTGCAGCCGCTCGCGCAGGTCCCGGTTGAGGTTGCGGTCGCCCTCGCGCGTGTTCTGGCGATAGGCCTTGGGGTTGGTCACGGGCACGAAGGTGACCTCGCCGCGGGCGATCAGCAGCCGGCCGGCCCGGCAATCCGCGATGATGCGCGCGATCGCCTTCGGGCCACAGCTCTCATTGCCATGGACGGCGCCCAGCACCAGCAGCTTCGGCCCGGCCTGCAGCCCATGGAAGCGGATGCTCTCCAGCGGCGCGGCGTCGGTGGCGGGAACGGTCCAGGTCGTGTCGGCAGGGGCTGTCATGGGCGGGTCCGGTGGGCAAGGGGCGGCGGCGCGGCTGGGTACCAAGCTGGTGCTTTGCGCCTGTTCGTCTCCGCAGAGAAGGGTCTTGATGGCCATCCAAGGGTCGGGTGAGGGGACACAGGCCGTGTCCCATCGCCCCCCGCCTAGGCCATGTCGGTCGACCGGCCGGTTCTCGCAGACGCGGCCCGTACGAGACTGTGTGTCAGATCTTTCCCCTGACCCCGAGCGAGACGTTCAGCACCTCGGCGTCCGCACCGGCACCCGGCTTGGGAATCCGCGCAAACTGGCCGCTGGCGGCGTCGTAGATCCGGGTGCCGCCCTTGGCTTCGAAGTATTTGGTGTAATCGACGCGGCCGACGAGCGAGAAGGCCGTGGTGATGGGATATTCGATCCCGAGATTGGCGCCGATCATGGCGGAAGGCGAGAACTTCTCCGTGAAGAGCGTATAGCGTAACGCATGATAATCGCGGTCCCGGCCAAAGCTGGCGGGGCTCCCATAGATTTCGGCGGACAGTGACAGTGCCTCTCCCCGATAATAGGTTCCAAGGCCAAGATAGGGCGTGTCCCATTGTTGCCGGTAGGAGATGCCCATGCGGCTCGGATCGAAGGTCCCGACCGCGTCGCGGAACCCATTTTGCGAATAGACATAGCTGCCGCCATAGGCCCGGTACTTGATGTCATAGTGGCGAAAACCGGCCAGCGCTGATACTGCGACATCCCCGCTGTCGATAAACCGATAGGCGGCGCTGACATCGAGTTGCCAGGCCTTCGGAACGCGGGTGTCGGGGTGAAGCGACTGGTCGCTCCAGGATTCGTCGCCCCGGTAGCCGAAGAGCCAATCCCGGTCGCGCATGTCGGCTTGCGATGCTACGGCCGCCCAGAGGCTGCCCCGGAGCACGACCCCGTCGAACGGGCGCACGGCTGCGCGACCGCCCAGCGTCATGGCCTGACTTTTCCAATCGAGCTGGCTGATCTTGCTCCGGCTCGTTGGGTCATAAACGTTTTCCGTCGAAACGCTTCGCAGATACCCGATGGACGGAGTGAGGCTGAACATCGGCTCGCCGGCCGCCCCTGTCGCCGGGCCGGGATCGAAACCTTTTGCCAGCGTCGGTCCCGACAGGAGGGCGAGCCCGACGAACGTCATCAACCATCCACTGCGACTCGGCATCGTCCGTCTCCCGGTTCAACGGCGATTGGACGCTGTTTGTCTCAATAAACGATTAACCATACTTGAAGTGCCAACCTGACGTCTTCGCGCAACGTCAATTCAGTCCGCCGTCGCCGTGGATGAGCTTCTGTCGGCGCGGGCGATTCAGTATTCCGCGCTTCCCAGTCAGTGTTTTTCAGGAGACTGGGAGCCGTATTGCCTCTCCGTCTGTCATTCGGTGCGGTCGAGACAGGCCATCCGGGCGATCAAGCGACCTCGCGCGCCGCCTGCACGGCGTGGCAGGCGACGCCGTCGATCACCAGCGGATTCTCGAGCCGGCAGCCGCCGAGCGCGGGCCCCAGCGAGGTGTCGTGAAGGGCGATGATCGCGCGCAAGCCGCTCTCGGGATCGGAGACGAAGACGACCTGCTCGTGATCGGCCAAGGATTCGGCGGAGAAGACAGTCACGATGGTTTCCACAGATGGCCGGATCAGGAGTGTGGCGAGGGGGCCGTGAGGCGAGGTCGGTCGGCTGTTCTGCGGATGGTGGCGAGCGCGAAGCCCGCCAGGATCAGCGCGATGCCGATGAGGTGGAACGGCCGGACTGGTTCGCCCAGCACCAGGAAGGCGAGCGTGGCGGTGAAGAGCGCAACGAGGTGGAACGAGGCGCCTGTCACGGTCGCGCCGAGGGTGGCGACGCAGCGGTTCCAGAGCACGAAAGCCAGCAGCGAGGCGAAGATGCCGATGTAGAGCACCGCGGCGAGCGCGCCTGGATCGTGCGGGATCGTCGCGCCGCGATAGAGTTCCACGACCCAGAACGGCGTCAATACGAGCAGCCCGGCCGCCATCGTCGCCGCGAGGAAGACGAGGGGGTCGATTTCGGCGGGCTTGCGCCGGAGCAGCACCGAGTAGAGCGCGTAGTTGGCGACGGCGACGAGGACGAGAAGCTCGCCGCCTCCGAGCGAGAGCTGCCCGAGGCTGCCGACATCGCCACGCGACACGATCCAGGCGACGCCGACGAAGGAGAGCGCGATGCCGCAGAGCGTTCGCGGCGCGACCCGCTCGACGCCGAGCGCGAAGGCTGCAAGCGGCACCATCAACGGCAGGGTCGAGTTCAGGAAGGCGACGCTCGCGGCCGGCACGGTCTGCAGGGCGAGGTAGCCCAGCGCGTTGTAGCCCGCGATGCCGAAGGCCCCGCAGCCCAGGATCAGCATCGCATGCCGGCGCAACAGGTGCCGTTGCTCATAAGTGCGTCGCGCCACGAAAGGGGCGAGCACGGACAGCGCCACCAGCCATCGCCCGACCGCCAGCGAGACCGGCGGAAAGGTCGCGCCGAGCGCGCGGCCGAGCACGAGGTTGCCGGCCCAGAACAGCGGCGGCAGCCAGAGCAGCAGCGCCGGCCGCGCCCACAGCGCCGTGAGAAGCGGCCTCACGACAGGCCTTCGAGGCCGACGCGCAGGCGGCGATTGTGACGGCCCTTGTTGTCGATCTTGAGAATCCGAAGCGGGCGCGAGGCTCCGGTCGAGGCGAGATGCGTGCCGCCACAGGCCTGGCGATCGAGCCCGGCGATCTCGACGATCCGGATTTGCCCATTCGGTGTCGGTGGTGGTGCGACCGAGCGCGACCGGATCAGGCCCGGCTCGGCACTGGCCTGCGCCTGCGTCACGAGGCTGTCGCGGACCTGCAGGTCCTGGCGGATGACGTCATTGATCTCCGGTTCGAGCGCCTTGAGGCGATCATTGTCGGCCTCGGGCAGATCGAAATCGATGCGCGCCGTGCCGTCCTCGTTCATCTGGACGCCGGTGACGAGCGCGCCATTGAAAGACTGGTACACCAGCGCGTTGACGATATGCAGGCCGGTGTGAAGCTCGCGCATGAGCTGCCGGAAGGCGGGATCGACCGCCGCTTCGACCGGCCCGGCGGGCAATGTGACGGCATCCGCCAGCAGGTGCCAGACCTGGCCGTCCTGCACATCGAAACCGACGACCGCGCTCTCGCCATCCGCCCATCGCAGAAGACCACGATCGGCCAACTGCCCTCCGCCTCCGGGGTAGAACGGGCTTTCGCCCAGAAGCAGCCGTCCCGGCGCTGATGCCAGGACCGTGCTCGAAAGCGTCAGCGTGGCGGGGTTGTCGAGGCAGAAATAGCGACCCATGCCGAAGATGTCCTGAAGCTCGCGGGCTTGGACGAACCGCATCGCGGTGTCCGTCGGCCCGGTGTCCAGGAGAGAGTGGCAGAGTCGTGCGCGGCGCTATTGGCTGTAATTGCGAAAGGCGTCAGCTTCGCGCGGCGCGCTGCCATTGCAAAGGCGTGATGCCGAAGCAGCGCTTGAAATGCCGGTTCAGCGCGCTCTGGTCGCAGAACCCGGCAGCCAGCGCCGCCTCGGCGATGGGCGTGCCCGCTCTGAGTTTGGCCAGCGCCGACTTCAACCGGACCTGCGTCAGATAGGCATGAGGCGTCAGGCCCGTCGCCCGCTTGAACAGTCCAATGAGCTGGAAGGGCGTCAGGCCCACGCTCGCGCTCATGTCGTCGAGCGTCAGCTCGTCCTCATGCCGGTCGATCATCAGCGCCTGCACCCTGCCTGCAAGGTCGCTGTCGCGGGGAGCAGCCGGGATGCGCTCGCCGCCGCTGCCGTGCCGGCGAAACAGCACACCGAAGCTGTGCACCAGCAGCTCGCGCTCCTCGAACGGGTCGCGCCCTTCGTCGAGGGCCCTGTGGAGCGACAGGAAGGAGGCGACCAGGGCATCGTCCCTGAAGGCGTTGGCGGTGAAGTAAGGCGTGGTCTCGACACCCAGAAAACGGCCCATCGCATCGATGGCCGGTTGGCTCAGATAAAGGCCGCGATAGCGCCAGCGCCGGCTCCAGCCCATGCGCCCCGAATGAGGCTCGGCGGGGTTGAACACCAGGAGCGCCGAGGCGCTCGCTTCGTCCGTGGCCCCCCGGCTCTTGAATTGTGCGCCGCCGTCTTCCGTGACCGCGACGACCAAGGCATCGTGACTGTGGGGCGCATAGTCATGGCTGGTGAAATCGGCCGCGAGACAGCTCAGCCCCGGGACATGGGCGTCCTTCCAGTAGCGTGAGCTGTTGCGCGTATCGACCCGGGCCACGTTTTTTGTCCCCCTCGCGGTTTCATCATAGCAAGCGGCCGCATCGCCTGCGATCCCTGCCGCATTACTGCAGGCGCGACCGCGCGATGATCGCGGTCGCGTCGATCCCGCGCGGCAAGCTGCCGAAGGCTCTGTTCGGCAGCCCGTCGAGCCGCGACCTGGACCACGGGATCGCCGGCCGCGGCGCCGAGCCTCGTCGCGCGTGGTCCGATCCAGCCGGCGCCTTCACGCTCGACGGCAGAACGCAGGACGACGTCGGCATCGAACGCGTTGACGCCGACGAAGGCGCCAGGCTGGTTCGTGACCTCGTGGGGCGTACTCGGATAAGTCCGTGGGTCGGTTGCCAGCACGATGTCCCATCCTCCCGCGCTCTCGTTTGGATGCGGAGGTTAGGCCAGCTTGGAGTGCCGCTATTGGCTAAATTTGATCTGAGAATGAATGCAGCCATTCGCGGACGCCATCCGAAAAAAGTGGCGGCTTCATTCGGGACGGAAACGTCCAATGACACGCACAACCAGCGGAAACGTGCCGCTTTCCGTATGGTACGGACTGATCTGCAGCCCTGAAAAGAGGGCGAAACCGGCGATCATCTGTATCACGCCGCACGGAGTCGAGGCCCGCGACTGTCGCCTGGCTCTACTCTAAAGATCTGAACTATTGAGAGAAAGATGGTAGCGGGAGAGGGACTTGAACCCCCGACACGCGGATTATGATTCCGCTGCTCTAACCAGCTGAGCTACCCCGCCCCAATGATCGGCCGACCCGAAGGCCGCCGTTCGCCGGAGGCCGCGATATAGGGGGGCGGACCGGGGCTCGTCAAGCCTCGGATCGCCGGTTCCCAGCTGGTCAGGCCTCTCCGGCAGCGGAGCCGGCGGAGGCGAGCTTGCGCAGCCGCACCACCTTGAAATAGCCGGACCCCACATGGGTGGTCTCGTAGCGCCCGGTGCGGGCGGCCCAGCCGGTGAGGCGGCTGACCTTGAAGTCCGAGCTCCAGCCGACGGCGCGGGCGAGCGGCGCGAGTGCCGACCAGAGCGCCGCGAAAGGCCCGCCATCGTCGACGAGGCGGCTCGAGATCACGATCTCGCCGCCGGGCTTCAGCACGCGGTCCATCTCGGTCAGCGCCTGCTCGGGGTCGGGCACGAGGGTGATGACGAATTGCGCGGTCACGGCGTCGAAGGCCTCGTCGGCGAAGCCGAGCCGGCAGGCGTCCATCACCATCAGCCCGCGCACATGCGAGAGGCCCTGGCCGGCGACCTTGCGGTTGGCCACTTTCAGCATGTCGAGCGAGAGATCGGCGCCGACGACGCGCGAGCCGGCGGTGAAATAGGGCAGGGTCAGGCCTGTGCCGACGCCGATCTCGAGGATGTCGGGCCCGCAGGCACAGGCGGCGGCCACGGCCTCGCGCTGCGGCCCGGCCAGCAGGTTCTGGTAGATCCGGTCATAGATGCGCGCCCAGACGGCATAGACGCGCTTCTGGCTTTCGAGATGGTCTGGCACCGGCATGGAGCGGCTCGCGAGCAGGATGGACGAAGAGGAGCCGGGCGGCCGGCGTCAGGACAAGGCGAGGTCGGCGGTGGCCTTCGCCTGCGGCATCCGCAATTCGGGGCGGATGATCGTGCCGCCGCCGAGCACGCGGGCGCCTTCGCCGGCATCGGCATAGATCACGCAGGCCTGGCCGGGGGAGACGCCCTCCTCGTCGGTCGCGAGCTCGACCTTCAAGCCCGCCGCGTCGCGCAGCAGCCGCGCCTCGCGCGGGGGGCGCGTCGAGCGCACGCGCACGGCGACGTCGAGGCCGTCCGCAGGCAGGGAGTCCAGCGGCGTCTCGCCGAGCCAGTTGAGATCGCGCAGACGAACCTCGCGGACATTGAGCGCCTCGCGCGGACCGACGATGACGCGGGCGGCGTCTGCGTCGAGCCGCAGGACATAGAGCGGCTCGGGCGTGCTCAGGCCCAGGCCCTTGCGCTGGCCGACGGTGAAGCGCAGCACGCCCTCGTGGCGGCCGAGCACCCGGCCGTCGAGATGGACGATCTCGCCCGGTCGTGCTGCGCCGGGCTTCAGCCGCTCGATGACGTCGGCATAGCGGCCATTGGGGACGAAGCAGATGTCCTGGCTGTCGGGCTTGTCGGCGATCCCGAGGCCGAGCTCAGCGGCCAGCGCGCGGGTCTGGGCCTTGTCGATGTGGCCGAGCGGGAAGCGCAGCAGGTCGAGCTGCTCTTGCGTCGTGGCATAGAGGAAATAGCTCTGGTCGCGGCTGGCATCGGCGGCGCGGAACAGGCCACGCCGGCCATCGGCCAGTTCGCGGCCGACGACGTAATGGCCAGTCGCCAGCGCGTCGGCCCCGAGTTCGCGGGCCAGCCCGAGCAGGTCCTGGAATTTCACCGTGCGGTTGCACTCGACGCAGGGGATCGGGGTCTCGCCGGCAAGATAGCTCTCGGCGAAGCGCTCGATCACGGCATCGCGGAAGCGGTTCTCGTAATCGAGGACGTAATGGGGAATGCCGATCTGCTCGGCGACGCGGCGCGCATCATGGATGTCCTGCCCGGCGCAGCAGGCCCCCGCGCGGTGGACGGCCGCACCATGGTCGTAGAGCTGCAGCGTCACGCCGACGACGTCGTAGCCCTCGCGCTTCAGCAGGGCCGCCACAACCGAGGAATCGACGCCGCCCGACATCGCCGCGACGACGCGCGTGGCCGCGGGCGGCTTGGCGATGTCGAGGGAGTTGCGGGGCGCGGTCATGGGAGGCGGGGCCGTCCATCGGAGAGGGAGGTGATGGCCGGTCTATACCGGCTTTGGCGCGGCACGGCCAGACGCGATGGGCAAAAGCTGCCGACCGCCAGGCGCCATGCGGCGGATCTTGCCGCGGACGACGCCGCCAATGTTGCGTAACCCATTGAAATGACGAACTTCGTCTCTGGCTCGCCGCTTGCTGGAGACGCAAGGGGGCCTTCCGCCCCGTGTTGCGGACGAACCGAATGTCGATTCAACCACTGACGAACGCCTCCGCGCCGACCGATGCCGGCCCGCGCCGCCGTGCGGCCGAGCGCGAGCCGAACGAACGGGAGAGTTTCGTGCTGCCGCAGGAGGAGCCGGTCCGCGAAGCGCCGGCCGCCCCGCGCGAGCGCCGCGAGGCCAGTGCGGAGGACGATGCACCGGTGCGGGACGGGCGGGATCCCGCCAGGACCACCGACGAGCGCAAGGCCACAAGCGACGAGGTGAACGCGGCCAAGACGGAGGAGACCGGCGAGGCGACCACCGCTGGCGAGGCTCGTGCCGACAAGCCCGCCAAGCCCGCCAAGGCCGGGCAGGATGAGCCGCAGAAGCCCGCCGTCGTGTCGGCTCCGGCGCCGAAGCCCGCAGCGGCCGTGCGCCCGGATCTCGACGTCGCGGCGCTCGTCACCATCGCACAGGCGGCCCAGGGCGAGACGCCCGCTCAGGCCCCCGTCATTGTGGCCGCCGCCGCCGCCGAGGCATCCGGCGCGCCAGCCTCTCAGGCCGGCCAGACCGACGGCACGACTGCCGGGACCGATGAAGCGGCGAAGCCAGCCGAGGACGGCAAGGGCGAAGGCGCGATCCTCGTCACGCTGCCAGATCTCGTGACAGCCGAGACGGTTCCGGCCGTTCCGGTGCAACCCATGGCCGTTCCTGTTCCGGCTGCTCCGGCCGCGATGTCGGCGCCTTCGGCGTCCGCGCCGCCCCGGGATGGCGATGGGCTCACCGGCAAGGGGGGAGCCGCTGCCACGACGCAGGCCGCCGCCGCCATCGCTGCCCGCATGCCCGCGACTGTCGCCGGCGATCCGCAGCAGCCTGTCGCCGATCAGGCTTCTGGGTCCGAGGTTGCGGGAGCTCCGGCCCCGCGGCCTGCCACAGACAGCTTCACCGCCGTCCTAGCACTGACGCCCGAGACGGCGGCGCCGGCCCCCAAGGCGGAGGCCGTTTCAACCGGCCTGCCCGCGACGGCCGAGGTCGCGGTCAAGACGGAACCCGCTGCGGCCCCGTCCACGGCCGCGACGGCCGAGTTCAAGCCGCTGGAGCGGCTCGACCAGGCGCTCGGTGGGATTGACCTGTCCGCGATGACGGCGCAGGGCGCAGCCCGGCCCGATCCGCTGCGCCTGCTCGCGACGCCGGATACGATGCATGCCCAGACACCCGCGCAGCCGAGCCACGCGGCCGCCGAGAGCCCGCCGACGCCGCTGCATGTGCTGCCGATCGAGATCGGTCTCAAAGCGCTCTCGGGCGCGCGTCAGTTCGATATCAGGCTCGATCCCGGCGAGCTCGGCCGCGTCGATGTCACCCTGTCGATCTCCGACACGGGCGAGGTCAGCGCCAGAATGGTCGTGGACCGGGTCGAAACCCTGCATCTGCTGCAGCGCGATGCGCGGACGCTGGAGCGTGCCTTCGAGCAGGCGGGGCTCAAACCCTCCGATGCCGGCGTCGACATCAGCCTGCGCGATCCTTCCGATCAGTCCGGTTTCCGCCAGCAGCGGCAGCAGGACGACACCCCGCAGCGCCGGCGTGGCTCCGCCTCCGGCGCCGAAGCCGGCGACGACATCGCCATAACCCCGCTCTCCGCGCCCCAGCGCCGCTTCGTGCGGCTGGGTGGCGTGGACGTGAGCGTCTGAACCAGGGAGGAGCGTCATGGCCGTCTCCAATACCACGAGCTCGACCACGAGCTCGACGAGCAGCACCAGCAGTTCGAGCACCGTTTCGGGCGGCGCGGCGATCGCACAGAATTTCGACCAGTTCCTGACCCTGCTGACGACGCAGCTCAAGAACCAGTCGCCGCTCGATCCGCTCGACACCAACCAGTTCACGCAGCAGCTGGTGCAGTTCGCGGGCGTCGAGCAGCAGCTCAAGACCAACGAGACGCTGAGCTCGCTGCTGAGCCTCAATTCGGCTGGCACGGCGACGAGCGCGGTCGGTTTCATCGGCGCGACGATCACCTCCGACGGGGCGACGACGCGGCTGGAGAAGGGCAAAGCCGAGTGGCAGGTCAACGTGCCGCGCGGCGGCGTCGCGACGATCACGATCAAGGACTCGAAGGGCAGCGTCGTGCAGACGCAGACCAAGACGCTCGTCGCCGGCGACCAGAAATACACCTGGGACGGCAAGACCTCGACCGCGCAGACGGCGGCGGACGGCGAATACACGATCTCGATCGACGCCAAGGACACGGCCGGCGCGACCATGACGGCCACGACCAAGATCAGCGGCGTTGTCGACGGCGTCGACTTCACCGGCTCGATCCCGACGCTGAAGATCGGCGCGATCAGCGTCCCGATCGACAAGGTCAAGAGCGTGGTGCGGACGCAGTGAGGCGAATCAGCGATGGCGAAAGCCGTGGGTTTCGCCTTAGGCAAATCTTAAAGCGGTAGCCCTATGCTCGGCACAAGTAGCTCTGTTGAGTTGTGTGAGTGTACCATGACCGAGCCTTTGCGACCGCGGGTGAAATACGTGATCGGACCGGACGGAAGTCCGCTGACGATCGCCGACCTTCCGCCGATGAATACCCGCCGCTGGGTGATCCGGCGCAAGGCCGAGGTCGTCGCCGCCGTTCGCGGCGGCCTTCTCAGCCTCGAGGAAGCCTGCCAGCGCTACACGCTGACAGTGGACGAATTCCTCAGCTGGCAGATGTCGATCGACCAGCACGGCCTGGCCGGTCTGCGGACAACCCGGATCCAGCACTACCGCCAATGATCGCAGCCTCTGCTGCAGGATGCCCCAGGCGTCGGTCCCCGGACCGGCGCCTTTTTCGTTTCGCCGACCCCGCCCGGGACATTCTTAACCGGCTCCCGGCAAAAATTAACCAGACGCTAACCACGCACCGGGAAAAACTTGCCTAGTGACCCGCAACCGGAAGCGGGCCGGACGACTTTGTGAAACGGATAGCGGCGTGAGCGGCATCGTCGAACAGTTCTCGCGTTTCGGGGCCCCGCGCCTGGCGGCGATGCTGGCGGTCACGCTGGCGCTCGTCGGGTTCTTCGCCTTTGTCATGCTGAGGATGTCGCAGCCCGCCATGGGCGTGCTGTTCTCCGACCTGAACTCCTCCGACGTCAGCGCCATCCTCAAGGATCTCGACACGCGGGGCGTGAAATACGAGCTGCGCGGCGACGGCCAGACCATCCTCGTGGACAAGACCGTGGTGCCGCGTCTGCGGCTCGATCTCGCCAGCAAGGGCATCCCTGCGGGTGGCGGCGTCGGCTACGAGATCTTCGACAAGGGCGACGCGTTCTCCTCGACGAGCTTCGTCCAGAACATCAACCACATGCGCGCACTCGAGGGCGAGCTGTCGCGCACGATCCGGTCGATCAGCCGGGTCCAGGCCGCGCGGGTGCACCTCGTCATCCCCGAGAAGCGGCTGTTCGAGCGCGATCGCGAGCCGCCGCGCGCCTCGATCGCGCTCAAGCTGGGGGGCGACCTCGACGCGGCGCAGGTTCGTGCCATCCGCCACCTTGTCTCGTCGGCCGTCGACGGGTTGAAGCCCGAGCGCGTCTCGATCGTCGATGAACGCGGCCGTCTCCTCGCCGACGGCGCCCAGTCCGAGAACGGCGTCGCGGGCCTCGGGATCGAGGAGCGCCAGGTCGGCATCGAACGCCGGCTCAAGCTGCAGATCGAGGACATCGTCGCCAGCATCGTCGGCCATGGCCGTGCCCGGGTGCAGGTCTCGGCGGCACTGGACACCAACCGCATCGAGAGCCGTTCCGAGACGTTCGACCCCGAGAGCCGTGTCGTCCGCTCCAGCCAGAACCGCACCGAGGCCTCGACCACCTCCGAGGGCGGTGGCGCCGTCACCGTTGGCAACGAACTGCCCGGCGCCCAGCCTGGCCAGGGCGGCAATGCGCCGCGCGACAACTCCCAGAAGAACGAGGAGGTCGTCAATTACGAGATCTCCCGGACCACCCGCACCGAGGTGCTTGAGGGCGGGCGGGTCAAGCGCCTCTCGGTGGCGGTGCTGGTCGACGGCACCTATACCCGCGGCGCCAATGGCGAGGTGACCTACCAGCCGCGCAGCAACGAGGATCTGGAGCGCATCGGCCAGCTCGTGCGGACCGCGGCCGGCTTCGACGAGGCCCGCGGCGACAAGCTCGAGGTCGTCAATCTGCGCTTCGCCGAGGCGCCGCCCGCGCCGACCGATCTGGTCGAGCAGAGCCTGATGCAGCAACTGCTCTCCGTCACCAAGGAGGACGTGACCCGCTTCGCCGAGATCGGCGTGATTGCCCTGCTGACGCTGATCGTCCTGATGGTCGTGGTGCGGCCGCTGCTGAAGCAGATCCTGGCGCCGGATCCCGGTGCGGCGCGGGCGATCCCGATGTTCATGCGCAACGGCGTCGCGATGATCCCCGCCGAAACGAACGGCGACCCGGCGGCCCCGCGCGCGCTCCCCGGAGACGGCGTCGACCCGCTGAGCGTCGAGCTGCCTTCGGAGCGCATGCTCGCCGTCGCCCAGATCAAGGGCCAGCTCAAGGCGCAGTCGGTCGAGAAGATCGGCCAGATGGTCGCGCAGAACCCGGCGGACAGCGTCGCGGTGCTGCGGACCTGGATCCACGAAAAAGCCGCGGCATGATGGGTCACTGAGCCATGGCCGAAGCACGTTCCCTCGCCAACCGCGACGGCTCCATCGAAGGCGGTGGCATCGGCGTCACCAATATCGACGAAATGACCGGCCCGCAGCGCGCCGCGGTCATCCTGCTCGTGCTCGGCGAAGAGCACGGCAAGAAGATCTGGTCGGAGTTCGACGACGAAGAGATCCGCATCATCACCCGCGCCATGGCGGAACTCGGAACGGTCGATTCCGACGACGTCGAGCGGCTGATGCTGGATTTCGTGGGCAAGCTGTCCAGCGCGGGCGCCGTCACCGGCTCGTTCGACCGCACGATCTCGCTGCTCGAGAAGATCCTGCCGACCGACCAGGTCGCCATGATCATGGAAGAAATCCGCGGTCCGGCCGGCCGCAACATGTGGCAGAAGCTCGGCAACATCGATGCCGTCGTCCTCGCCAACTTCCTGAAGAACGAATACCCGCAGACCATTGCCGTGATCCTCTCCAAGATCCGGCCCGACCATGCCGCCAACGTCCTGCGCAACCTGCCGAACGATCTCTCGACCGAGGTCGTCGGGCGGATGCTGAGGCTGGAATCGGTGCAGAAGGAAGCCCTCGACCATATCGAGAACACGTTGCGTACCGAGTTCGTGGCGACGCTGACGCAGACGCGGCGGCGCGACCCTCACGAGATGATGGCCGAGATCTTCAACGGTTTCGACCGGCAGACCGAGATGCGCTTCCTCTCCGCGCTCGATGCCTCGAACCAGGAATCCGCCGCACGCATCCGGGCGCTGATGTTCACCTTCGAGGATCTGGGCAAGCTGGATCCGGCCGGCCTGCAGACGCTGATGCGTCAGGTCGACAAGGACACGCTGACGCGCGCGCTCAAGGGCGCCAGCCAGGCGATGCGGGACTTCTTCTTCAGCGCGATGTCGCAGCGTGCCGTCAAGAACATGCAGGACGACATCCAGAGCCTCGGGCCGCTGCGGCTCAAGGAGGTCGACGAGGCGCAGCAGAAGCTCGTCGCTCTTACCAAGGATCTGGCCGACAAGGGCGAGATCGTCCTGTCCAAAGGCAACGCCGAAGACGAACTGGTCTATTGATGATGAGCGGTGCCACCAGATTCACCTTCGGGACGGATTTTCGCGAAGGCGGCCGCCGCGCTGCGGGCGAGGCCGACATCGCGGCGGCACGGGCCGAAGGCTTCGCGACCGGCGTCGAGCACGGGCGGCGCGAGGCGGAACTGCAGCTCAATGCGCTCGTCGCCCAGCTGGCCCGGGCGGCCGAGCGCCTGGTCGCGCAGGAGGCGACCCATGCAGCCGAGGTGGAGGCGCGCGCCGCCTATGTCGCCATCGTGGCGGCGCGGGCGCTGGCGGGTGCGGCTCTGGGCGAGCGGCCGCTCGCAGGGCTCGAGCAGGCGCTGCGCGACTGCCTGGCCCATGCGCGGCAGGCGCCGCATCTGGTGATGCGGGTCAACGAGGGCGTCGTGGAGGCGGCCGAGGCGCTGGTGAGGCGTCTCGCCCAGGAAACCGGTTTTGCCGGGCGCCTCGTGGTGCTGGGCGAGCCCGACATCGCACTCGGGGACGGGCGTATCGAATGGGCCGAGGGCGGCTTCGTGATCGAGAGGGAGCGGCTCGGGCAACTGGTCGACCAGGCCGTGGCGACGGCGTTTCCCGGCTTTCGGCCCCCTGCGGAGTAAGGACGAGCGATGAGCACGGACAACGATCTCAAGCTGCCGCCCCTCAACCCGGCGGACCTTTCCTTCGATCACAACAACGACAGCTCGGTCGCGCGGTCGGGGCCTGTGCCGGTCAAGACGGCGGAGGATCTCGAACAGGTCTTCGACGTGCCCGTGAACGTCTCGGCCGTGCTGGGCTCCTCGAAGATCGCCGTCGGCGACCTGCTGCAGATCGTGCCCGGCGCGGTGCTGGAACTCGACCGGCGCGTCGGCGAGGCGATCGACATTTTCGTCAACGAGCGCCTGGTGGCTCGCGGGGAGGTCGTCGTCGTGGAGGACCGGCTCGGCGTCACCATGACCGAAATCATCAAGGCCGACCGGTAAGGCCCGGTCGACCCGTCACGCAGTCACGCAGGAGGGCTTCAGCCATGCGTCTCATCATCGCCGGCGGTCTCAAGGGACAGCTCATCGCGGCCGCCAAGATCGCGATCTCGCATGGCGCCAACGTCACCCACACCGAGGGGCTCGAGCAGACGCTGGCCGTGCTGCGCTCCAAGGGCGCCGATCTGCTGATGGTCGAGGTTGCGCTGCCCGTCGCGCAGTTCGTGGCCGCGCTCGAGGCCGAGCGCATCCGCACGCCGATCGTGGCCTGCGGCACCTCGACCGACGCCCGCGCCGCGGTGGCGGCGATCCAGGCCGGTGCGCGCGAGTACGTGCCGCTTCCTCCCGATCCTGAGCTGATCGCCGCGGTGCTGGAGGCCGTCGCGGCCGACCAGTCCAGCCTGATCTGGAAGGACCCGGCGATGGAGCGGGTGGTTCTGCTCGCCGGCCAGATCGCGCGCTCGGACGCGCCCGTGCTGGTGACCGGCGAGAGCGGTACCGGCAAGGAGGTGATCGCCCGCCACCTGCACCAGAAGTCGCTGCGCAAGGACAAGCCCTTCGTCGCGGTCAACTGCGCGGCGATCCCCGACAACCTGCTGGAGTCGGAGCTGTTCGGCCATGAGAAGGGTGCCTTCACCGGCGCCATCGCGCGGCGCATCGGCAAGTTCGAGGAGGCCAATGGCGGCACGCTGCTGCTGGACGAAATCTCCGAGATGGATGTCCGCCTGCAGGCGAAGCTTCTGCGGGCGCTGCAGGAGCGCATGATCGACCGTGTCGGCGGTACCACCCCGGTCAAGGTCGACTTGCGCATCATCGCGACGTCCAACCGCAACCTTGGCGACGCGGTGCGGGAAGGCTCCTTCCGGGAAGACCTGTTCTACCGCCTCAACGTCGTGCATTTGAGGCTGCCGGCGCTGCGCGAGCGGCCGGGCGACATCCTGGCGCTCGCCGATCACTTCGCTCGCAAATATGCCGAGCTGAACGGCCTGCCGCTGCGGCCGATCGCGCCCGATGCCCGCAAGCTGCTGCTCACCAACGCCTGGCGCGGCAATGTCCGCGAACTGGAGAATACGATCCACCGCGCCGTGCTGCTGGCCCGCGGCAGCGAGATCGGTCCGGAGGCGGTGATGACGCCCGAGGGCGAGACGCTGGGCCCTGCGTCGGGGCGCGACAGCGCCGCCCGCGCCGCGCAGACCGCCGAGGCGATGACGCGCTCGCTCGTCGGCCATACAGTGGCCGATGTCGAACGCGAGCTCATCTTGGACACGCTCGACCACTGCCTCGGCAACCGCACCCATGCGGCCAAGATCCTGGGGATCTCGATCCGCACGCTGCGCAACAAGCTGAGCGAATACAGCTCGGCCGGGATCGCCGTGGCGGAGCCGGGTCAGGCGCGCGTCAGCGCCGTCTGACCCGCATCACGCCTCACCGGTAGCGGCGATAATAGCGCCGGCGATAATAGCGCGGGCGCGGACGATAATAATACCGCGGCCGCGGGCGGTAGTAATAGCGCGGGCGGGCATAATAGCGCGGCCGGCGGCGATAATAGTAGTACTGGCTGTAGTCGGCTTCGGCCTTGTCCAGGCCGTCCTTGACTTCGGCCGTGACGGCGTCCGCCTCGACAGGTGGTAGCGGTTCCGGTTTCGCCGCGGGCTGCGGTGCCGGTGGGGCCGCCTCGGCCGCTGCAAGGCCGCCCAGGCTGGCGGCCGCCATGCCGCCGATCAGAGACATGATGAACGAACGTCTGTCCACGAGATCCTCCGCAGGGTGTGTCGCCACATCGTCCCCGGCATCCTAGGACCAAGGCGGCGGTCCGGAATAATGCATTCGAATGATGCATTGTTCCGTTCGGTATCGGTTTCGGTGTGGTCCCGCCGCGGCGCGGCGTCGCTCAATCGGCGGCGTTGAGCGGGCGGGCGATGCTCTCGAGCGGCTGGCGCTCGGCCCGGATGGCGAAGCGCGCCGCGATCGCGGCCGCCGCCAGCATGAGCACGGCGCCCAGGAGATAACCGCCGAAGACGCTGCCCCGCGAACCCGTGTCGATCAGCATGCCGAAGAGCCAGGGGCCCGCCACGCCCCCGATCCCGGTCCCGACCGCATAGAAGGCGGCGATCGCCAGAGCCCGCATCTCGACCGGAAAGGTCTCGCTGACGGTCAGGTAGGCCGAGCTCGCGGCGGCGGAGGCGAAGAAGAAGACGATGCTCCAGCACAGGGTGAGCTGCTGTGCGGTCAGGAGATCACGCCAGAAGAGATAGCCGGTGCCGGTGAGCAGCAAGCCTGAAAGGGCGTAGGTCGCGGCGATCATCGTGCGGCGCCCGACCGTGTCGAACAGGCGTCCGAGGATCAGCGGACCGAGGAAATTGCCGGCCGCGAAAGGCAGGATGAACCAGCCGATCGCCTGCGACGGCACCTGGTAGAAATCGGTCAGGATCAGCGCGTAGGTGAAGAAAATGGCGTTGTAGAAGAAGGCCTGCGCGAACATCAGCGACAGCCCGACCAGCGCGCGCGGACGGTGGACGACGAAGAGGACATGGAAGACCTCTCGGAGCGGCGTCACCGCACGCGGCCTCAGATGGGTGAGCGGAAGGCGATCCGCGGGGTCGTGGGTCACGCCGGCGCGGGCCTCGATCGCCGCGACGATGGCCTCCGCCTCCTGCGTGCGACCATGCCCGATCAGCCAGCGCGGACTCTCGGGGATCCACTGCCGCAGCACGAGAATGATCAGGCCCAGCGCCGCGCCGATGAAGAAGGCCAGGCGCCAGCCGGTTTCCGGATCGATCACGGCCGGATCGAGCAGGACGATCGCGCCCACGGCGCCGAGCGCCGCGCCGATCCAGAACGAGCCGTTGATGACGAGATCGACCCAGCCGCGGACACGTGCCGGGACGAGTTCCTGAATGGTCGAGTTGATGGCGGTGTACTCCCCGCCGATGCCCATGCCGGTGAAGAATCGGAAGACGATGAAGCTCCAGACATTCCAGGAGAAGGCCGTGGCGGCTGTCGCTGCGAGATAGACCAGCAGCGTCACGGTGAAGAGCTTCTTGCGCCCGAGCCGGTCGGTCAGCCAGCCGAAGAACAGGGCGCCGATGACGGCGCCAGCGAGATAGGCCGCGCCCGCCATGCCGACCTCGGCATTGCTGAAGCGCAGAACCGGGCTCTCCTTCAGCGCGCCCGACACCGAGCCCGCCAACGTCACCTCCAGTCCGTCGAGGATCCAGGTCACACCGAGCGCGACCACGACCAGCGTGTGAAAGGGCGACCAGGGCAGGCGGTCGAGCCGCGCGGGGATGGCGGTGGCGATCACGCCGGGCGCCGGCGCCGGGTTCGCGACGGGCTCTGCCATGCGAAGGGACCTCCGGATGCCGTGGCGTGGAGACGTGCCGTCACAAAAAGAGGCGGCGGCTCTCGCCGCCGCCTCTCAACGCTCACTCAGCGCACGATAACGCGGCGGCGCACGACCACCGGCCTGCGGTAGCGGCGCGGACGGCGGCGCACGATCACGCGCTCGCGGACGACGACCGGCCGGCGATAGGGCCGCGGACGGCGCACGACGCGCTCGCGCACGACGACCTGGCTGAAATCGGCATCGGTCTTGTCGAGGGCCGCCTTCGTCGCGGCGTCCAGATCCCCGGCCTTCACCGGCATTTCCGTTTCTGCGGCCTGCGCGAGGGCGACACCGCCGACGCTGGCGGCGGCCAGGCCGCCAAACAGGCTCATCACGAATGAACGTCTATTCAAGGTCGTTCTCCAGTCGCTGTGGTTTTGAAAAAACCAGGTCATCCACCCCAACCCGATGGGGCGGGCCGAATGGGGCCGCAGGGCGGCCATCCGATAACGGTCCGTTCAGGAAAGGGTTCCGCGCCCGACTATTTCGACCGTCTTAACCACTCGTTCACCCTATGCCCGGCAAGAATTGCCGGGTGCGCGCGGGCTGCGCGCTGGGAGCAGGCTGGTCGATGACCGATGTGACGGCAGCAGGAACGGGCGGCGGCTTCGACATGAGCCGGGGCGGGCTGGGGAAGCTCCTCAATCGCCCCGACCTGTTCCTCGCGATCGGCGTCATGGGCATCCTCGTGGTGCTCATCTTCCCGCTGCCGAGCCTGCTGCTCGACATGCTGCTGGCGCTCTCGATCATCCTGTCGGTGCTGGTGCTGATGACGGCGCTGTTCATCGAGGAGCCGCTGGAGTTCTCCGCCTTCCCGACGGTGCTGCTGATCGTCACCATGCTCAGGCTGGCGCTGAACCTGGCCTCGACGCGCCTGATCCTCGCCCATGGCCATGAGGGCAGCGCGGCCGCCGGCCACGTCATCGAGGCCTTCGGCAACTTCGTGATGGGCGGCAATTTCGTGATCGGGGTGATCGTCTTCACCATCCTGATCATCGTCAATTTCGTCGTCATCACGAAGGGCTCGGGGCGCATCGCCGAGGTCGCGGCCCGCTTCGCGCTCGATGCCATGCCCGGCAAGCAGATGGCGATCGACGCCGATCTCTCGGCGGGGCTGATCGACCAGGAGGTCGCCAAGACCCGGCGCAAGGCGCTGGAGGACGAGGCGAACTTCTTCGGCTCGATGGACGGTGCGTCCAAGTTCGTGCGCGGCGACGCCATCGCCGGCCTTCTGATCACCTTCATCAACGTGCTGGGCGGCATCATCATCGGCGTCGCGCAGCAGGGCATGAGCTTCGGCGACGCGGCCCGCAACTACACGCAGCTGACGGTCGGCGACGGCCTCGTCAGCCAGATCCCGGCCCTGATCGTCTCCACGGCGGCGGGCCTGCTCGTCTCCAAATCGGGCGTGCGCGGCGCCGCCGACAAGGCGCTCGGCAAGCAGCTCTCCGGCTATCCGAAGGCGCTCGGCATGTCGGCGGCGGTGATGGCGCTGATCGCGATCCTGCCCGGCATCCCGATGCTGCCCTTCCTCACGCTGGCGCTGGGCTCGGCCTGGCTCGCCCGTCATTTCGGGCGCCTGGCCAAGGCGAAGGAGGCCGAGGTCGCCGAGGCGGCGCAGGCGGCCTCGCCGCTGCAGGCCGACGGCACCCCGAAGGAAGAGACGCTCAACGACCTGCTCAAGCTCGACGAGCTGAAGATCGAGATCGGCTACGGGCTGCTGCCGCTGGTCAATTCGGCCGGCGGGCAGGACCGGCTGACCGACCAGGTCCGGGCGCTGCGCCGCCAGCTCGCCGCCGAGCTCGGTTTCGTCATGCCGGCCGTGCGCATCGTCGACAACGTCCAGCTCGAGGCGAACCACTACTTCATCAAGATCAAGGAGATCGATGCCGGGCACGGCATCGTCTATGCCGGCCAGTACATGGCGATGGACCCGATGGGCGGCAGCGTGAACCTGCCCGGCCACAACGTGCTGGAGCCGACCTTCGGCCTGCCCGCGACCTGGATCGACGGCGCGCTGCAGGACGAGGCGCAGCTGCGCGGCTACACGGTGGTCGACGCCGCGACGGTGATCTCGACGCATCTCACCGAGGTGCTGAAGTCGCACATGCCGGAGCTGCTCTCGCATGGCGAGGTGCAGAAGCTGCTGCGCGAGCTGCCCAAGGACCATGCGGATCTCATCAAGGAGATCGTGCCGAGCCAGATCTCGACCACCGGCATCCAGCGCGTGCTGCAGCTGCTGCTCTCCGAGCGCATCTCGATCCGCGACCTCGCCACCATCGTCGAGGGCATTGCCGAGGCCGCCGGCGGGCTCAAGAACCCGCGCGACATCGCCGAGCATGTCCGCATGCGGCTCTCGCGCCAGATCTGCGCGCAGTTCTCGAACGGGCAGGGCCTGCTCCCGATCATCACGCTCTCGCCGGCCTGGGAGAGCGTCTTCGCCGAATCAATCATCGGCCAGGGCGAGGATCGCCATCTCGCCATGCAGCCCTCGCGACTGCAGGAGTTCGTCCATCAGGTGCGCGACAAGTTCGAGGATGCGGCGCGCATGGGCGAGATGCCGGCGCTCGTCACCTCCGGCATGGCGCGGCCCTTCGTGCGCCAGATCATCGAGCGCTTCCGGCGCGAGACGCCGGTGCTCTCGCAGGCCGAGATCCATCCGCGCGTGCGGCTGAAGACGGTCGGCACCGTCTGAGCGGGCGCCGCCCGTTTCCACGGGGCGCCGATGCCGTTCGTGCAATGGTGGGGCCGCCCGGCCTCGCCTAAGACGGATGGGCATGTCGCGCAACGCCGCCCTCTTCGCCCTGCTCTGCCTCGTCTGGGGGCTGACCTTCCTGCCGGTCAGGATCGCCTCCGCGCACACCTCGCCGCTGCTGCTCGCCGCCGCCCGCTTCGTCATCGCGGGCGGGCTGCTGCTGCTCTGGGCCGGGCGGGATGCTGGCCAGGTGCCGCGCGCCGCCTGGCCCCGGCTGATCGGCACGGCGCTGCTGGTCAACACCGCCAATTACGCCTTTCTGTTCTGGGGCGCGGCCCATGCGCCCTCCGGCCTCTCCGCCATCGTCAACATGGCGACGATCCCGATCTGGACGCTGATCGCGGTGCGGCTGATCGAGGGCGAGGCGATCACCGGGCGGCGGATCCTGGCGATCGCGCTGGGGACGGCGGGGCTCGGCTTCCTCTTCGGCCAGCGCCTCGCCAGCGGGGTGGGCGCGCGCGATGCGCTCGAGGCCTGGGGGCTGGCTTCGGTCGCCTTCGGGACGCTGTGCTACTGCATCGGCGCGGTGCTGAGCCGGCCGATCGCGGGGACGATGCCGACGCTGACGCTGGCGAGCTGGCAGACGGCGATCGGCGCGGCCGGGCTGATCGTCGTGACGCTGGTGCTGGAGCCGGTCGGCGCCGCCGAGCTCGCGGGACTGCTGGCCTGGCCCGTGGCGCCGGCGCTCGCCTTCCTCGTCGGAGCCGGCTCGCTGATCGGTTTCACGATCTTCATCCGGCTGCTGCGCGACTGGGGCGCCTTCGGGGCCGGGCTCTACGCCTTCGTCAGCCCGGTGATCGCAGTGATCGCCGGCGTGCTGCTGCTCGACGAGCCCTTCGGCCGCAGCGAGGCGATCGGTGCGGCGCTGATGTTCGCGGCGGCCGCGATCGCACTCCGGCGCTGACAGGCCGGGTCGCGCATCGGATGCCTCCGAAAACCGGGTGCCAACTCTAGGGCCGGTGCTAGGGCGGAGGGGCGATCCGCGTGTTGCGCTTGAGCTGGGCGCGCTCGAAGGCCAGCACCACCGGCAGCGATACGACCAGCGGGATGATCAGGTAGAACATCCGCCAGATCAGCAGCGCCGCGAAGACGGCCGGCGCCGGCATGCCCGGCATCACCGCCAGGAAGACCGCCTCCATCACGCCGACGCCGCCCGGCACCTGGCTGAGCAGCCCCGCCGAGAAGGAGAGCAGGAAGGCGCCGAGCACGATCATGAAGCCCGGATTGCCCTGCTCCGGCAGCGCGAAATAGATGATGCCGGCGGCGCCGGCCAGTTCCAGCGGTGCGGCGAGATATTGCCGGAAGACGATCGGCAGGCGCGGATAGATGATCTCGAGCTTGCCCAGCCTGAATGGCCTGAACTTCAGCCAGGAGCCGATGGTGTAGAGCGCGACGAAGCCGAGCATGGCGACGCCGATCAGCCTGGCGCCGTTGTCGCCGATCGCGAAGAATTTCGACGCCATCGGCAAGCTTGTCAGAGGGCGCAGGATCTCGGGCTCGTAGAGCAGGACGAGGCCCATCAGCAGGATCGTCCCGAAGGCGAAGGTGAAGGAGCAGAGCGCGACCAGCACCGCGACCTCGCCGGCGCTCAGCCCCTTGGCCGTATAGGCCCGGAAGCGCACCATGCCGCCGGAGAACACCGAGGCGCCGATGTTGTGCGAGAGCGCGTAGGTGACGAAGGAGCAGACCGAGATGTAGAGCCAGGAGATGCCCTTCTCCTTGCCGAGATGGAGCAGGGCGATCCGGTCGTACCAGGCGAGCGCCGCATAGGCGACGAGGGTCGCGAGCGCGGCGTGGAAAAACGCCTCGGTGGGAATCACCGCGATCTTCTGGCCGATGCGGCTCGCGACAATGCGCAGATTGTCCCAGAAGCTGCCCTGGGCGAGCAGCGCGTTGATCGCGTCATCCGTCCCGGCCTCGGTCTTGAGCTTGTCCCAGAGCAGATCGACGGACCAGACGACCGCGACGAGCCCGATGATCGGCCAGAGGTAATCCAGATAACGCTTCATGAGACCCGCGGGCTGCGAGGGGCGTGGGACGAGGTGAGACGCGCGGCGCGGGGCCGTCGTTGCAGCCTCTGTGCCAGCGGCCCGGGGGAAGGGCAAGCGGCGTCGCCGCCGCCTGCCGGGTCGTCGATCGCTATTTGCCGTTGGCCTTCAGCCACTCGCGCATCATCGCGATCTCCTTTTCCTGATCGGCGATGATGCCGGTCGCGAGCTTCTTCAGCGCCGGGTCCTTGCCATGGGCGAGCATGACCCTGGCCATGTCGATCGCGCCCTGGTGATGCGGGATCATGCCGCGCACGAAATCGGCATCGGCATCGCCGGTGAAGGCGATGTCCATGTCCTTGTGCATCTTGGTGTTGGCGGCCTTGTAGGCGGTGGTGGCGGCGCTGTCGCCGGCCTTCGCGGCGGGCGCGCCGTGGCCGCCATGGGAGCCGTGGCCCTGATGCGGCTGGGCCAGCGCCGTGCCCCCGAACGCGAGCGCGGCGACGAGCCCGAGGGCGAGGCGGGTGGAAACGAAACCTGTCATGGCTGGTCCTCGATGAAGACGGGAGGCCGCGGCGGCCCGCAGGCCCGGCGCGCGGCTCCCTGCAAAAAAATGGGTTGAAGAGTTCAGGCCGGCCTGCGCCGCGGCGGGCGCTCGGCCGGCTCGGGCGTCCGCTCGGGCTTTGCCGTCACGGCCATGGCGGTCAGGCGGCGCCAGCCGGCCGGGTCGCTGGCGACGGGCAGGGCAGGGGCCTGGGCCAGGAGCCCGCAGCCGAGAATGCAGCAGGAGGGCATGGCGTGCCCGGGCGCGGCCGGCGCGGTGTCGTGATGGCCGGCCTCCTCATGGCAGGGCGTCGGCTCCACGGCGGCGGCAGGGTGCGGCCGGGCATGGCCGGTCGCGGGCATGGCATGGCCCGCCGCCAGCGTCGCATGGGGCAGCACGGCGAGCAGCATGATCGCGAGCGCGACCGCGAGCCGCGCCAGCGCGAGGCCGCGCCCGCCTGTCCCTGCCCGCTGATGCCGCTTCGCCATGAGGTGATGTCTCCGCCCCGATCATGTCATGATCGGGGCAGGGCGCCAGCCGAATCCGGCCGGGCGCCGAATGCCGATTCACCGACCAGGCCGACATGACCCAGACCCTGACCATCAGCCTCACCGGCACCACCGACCTGCCGCCCGGCAAGATCGCCGCCATCGTCACCTCGCTGGAGATGTTCGCGCGGCCGCCCGAGCGGCCCGATCCTCCGGGGCTGGAGGGGTTTGCGCTGGAGCGCATCGGCGCCGACGAGCTCGACCGCTATCTCGCCATGTACCGGCGGCTGGGCGAGCGCTGGATGTGGTTCAGCCGGCTGGTCAAGCCGCGGGCCGAGGTCGCGGCCATCCTCGGCGATGCGAATGTCGAGACCTACATGGTGCGCCGCCAGGGCGTCGATATGGGCCTGCTCGAACTGGATTTCCGGGTGGCGGGCGAGGCGGAACTCGCCTTCTTCGGCCTCGACGAGGCGGTGGTGGGCAAAGGCGCCGGTCGCTGGCTGATGAACCGGGCGCTGGCGCTGGCCTGGGCCAAGCCGATCGGGCGCTTCTGGGTCCACACCTGCACGCTCGACCACCCCTCCGCGCCGGAATTCTACCAGCGCTCGGGATTCTCGGTGTTCAAGCGCGGCGTCGAGGTCGATGACGATCCACGGCTCAAGGGGCAGATGCGGCGGGACTGCGCTCCGCATCATCCGGTGATCGGGTAGGGAGGGGGGCTGGGAGATGGCGATGGGCCAGCTCTCGACCCATTTCGGACATCAATTTAACTTTTTGCGCCATGGACAGCATTGCGTGTTCGGATAAACTTTCCCCTGTGCTGGACCACCGAAAACTCGCTGATGCCAAGGGCAAATGTTGATGATTGAGCCCACCTTGCACATCGATCCGAGGACGGAAGCGGAATACCGTCGCCAGAAGAATTCCATTTTGTTGCCGATTATCGTTGTTTTTTTAGGGCCTTTATTCGGAACTATTTATTTTTTTACGTCTACGGCTCTTTATACTTTCATCGCGAGGAGCGGCCAGATTGCCTGGACGTTTTCTTGGGACTTCACTTTAGCGATGATTGCCTGGGGATACATGGCTGGATTTGTCCCAGCCTCAATCGCTGCTATTCCGCTTTCAATTATAGCCCGCCGTGTCCCGGTCACGCCACATCTGGTCCTCCTATCGCCGCTTGTAGGCTTCGGTGCAATGATCCCGCTGGCAAGCTGGGGCGCTTTCAAGCCAAGCTATGGGGCTACCCTCATCAATACGATAGCGGACGCAATTTTTCTCTGCAGCATCGGTGCGGCGGCGGCGATCGGTAGCGTGCTGCTGGCTTGGGCATTCGGCTGCGTTCCCAGCCCTGTGACCAAACTAAAGAAAGCCTGAGGAGAACGTCCTACATCGACCCGTTGCAGACGTTGCATAGGCGAGGCTAGCCAGGGCCGCCTGGCATCTTTCGATCGATCCGTTCGTGGAATGCTTTAAGCTCCGAAGCGGCTTCAGCCTCGATGGCCGCCGCAACTTCTCGATACAGTTCCTGACCAGAGAGGACCTTTGTCCCTTCGCGGAGCAAAATGTTCACCGACCCATGGCGATCTGCGCTGCTGGGCGGTATCCGACGCCTGAACAAGCGAGCGATGGTATTGAAGATGCTGCCCATGGTTGCGTTTCCGATGCACCGGCGAAAGTCGGCATCCGCCCCGTTGCGGACATCGGCTTAGTGACGCGCGCCACCCCTTAAGCCCGACAAAAAAGCCCGCCGGACATCCCGGCGGGCCTTTCGAATCCACAACCTCAACAGCCGCTCACGCCCTTGGGCGCAGGCCGATCGAGTCCATCATCGCCTGGTCGCGGGCGGCTTCGGCGGCGCGCTCGGTCGCCTTCTCGCGGTCGTCGAGGATCTCGACCTTCTTCATGTCCTCGAAGGCCTCCTGGAGTTCGGCCTTGGCCTCCTCGAGCTGGCCCTTCAGATTGTCGGCGGACTGGCGGAGATTGTCGCGGCGGCCCAGCGCCGCCTTGGCATAGGTCGGGTAGGCGAAATGGGCGGGGTCGGAGATGCCGGCCCGGGCTTCCTCGCTCTGGATCTCGCGATCCAGATCGCTCGCCATGCGGTGGAAATCCGCGATCATCATCTCGATCTGGCTTACCCGGCGGCGCTTTTCGTCCACCTGGAAGCGCTTGAGACGCAGCAATGTGTCTCGCGACTTCATGTCGTTTCCAACTCCTGATCACGCATGGGGCGCGCGCCGACCCCTCGGCGCCCGCCCGGAACTCCTGCCGCGAGACAAAAAGCACAATGGCGCAAGGAGGTTGACCGTTCCTTACCGGAAAGCCTCGCATTCGCTGCATGGCCAGCGCGCGTGGCTGCTGCTGACGCAGGGTGGCGGCAGGGGGTAGTAGCGGGGTCTCAGGGCCGCTCCCCGCGCCCACCTCTGCCCCGGGATCGCCCGCCTTGCCCGCCCTTCCGCGCCTTCCCGAGCATAGCCTGCTGATCGGCGGCCTCGTCGTCACCCGCATCATCGGCTGGGGCACGACCTTCTATGCGCTCTCGGTGGTGGCGCGCGACATCGAGCGCGATCTCGCCCTCGACGTCACCACCGTCTTCGGCGGCATCACGCTGCTGCTCCTGACCGGGGCGGCGCTGGCGCCGGCCGTCGGTCGCCATCTCGACCGGGCCGGAACCCGCGGCGCGATGTGCCTCGGCGCGCTGTTCTGCGCGCTCGGACTCGCCCTGCTCGGTTTCGCGCAAGGGCTCGTCAGCTATCTCGCGAGCTGGGTCGTGATCGGCATCGGCCATGCCTTTTCGCTGGCCAATGTCGGCGGCGTCACCATCGCGCATCTGGTCGGCCCGCGGGCGCGGCGGGTGATCGGTCTGATCATGCTGGCGACGGGCCTGTCCTCGACCGTGTTCTGGCCGCTCACCGCAGCCCTTTCGTCAAGCTTCGGCTGGCGGACGACCTGGTTTGTCTTCGCGGCGCTGCAGATCCTGATCGTGCTGCCGATCTATGCCGCCGTGCCCCGCTATCGGCAGGGTCCGGCCGAGGCCGCGGCGCCGGCCGCCGGCGCGCCCCGCGCGGACGAGGCGCGCCTCGCGCCGCCCGATCGGCGCACGGCCTTCTGGCTGGTGGCGGCACTCTTCTCCGCCAGCGGGCTCGTCTCCTGGGGGCTGCCCCTGCATCTGATCGACCTGCTGCAGAATGCCGGGATCGGCGCGGCGGAGGCCGTCGCCATCGCGGCGCTGAGCGGGCCGGCGACGCTGCTGGCGCGGCTCGTCGACGCCGTGCTGGGCGAGCGGCTGCCGGTCGAGCGGACGGCGCTGGCGGGGCTGGTGCTCGGCCCGCTGGCCTGTCTGATGCTGGTGGTGCTGCCGGGTACGCCGCTCGCCGCGAGCGGCTTCGTGCTCTGCTTCAGCGCCGCGATGGGCGTGATTTCGGTGGCGCGGGCGACGCTGCCGCTCGCGCTGTTCGGCCGGCAGGCCTATGGCACGCTGATGGGAAGGCTGACGGTGCCGCAGAACCTCGCTTTCGCCGCGGCCCCGCTGCTCTTCGCCGCGATGATCGAGCATTTCGGTCGCGATCATGCGCTGGCCGCCGCCGCCGCGATCCAGGGGCTGGCTGTCCTCGCGATGCTGGCGCTGCTGCGGCTTCTGGGCCGCAAACCTGGCCTCAGCCGTTCATGATCGCGGCGAGCCTCGCATAGCATTCCCCCAGGGGCGTCGCGTCGTCCTTGGCCTGCTTGAGGAAGCCCTCGAGCGCGGGGTTCAGCCGGATCGCCTCGTCGACCTCTGCCGAGGCGCCCTGGCGATAGGCGCCGAGGCGGATCAGCTCCTCCATGTCGGCATAGGTCGCGAGCGTGGCGCGGGCCTTCTGCACCACCGGATAGAAGGCCGGGTCGCAGGAGCGCGGCATGGTGCGCGAGACGGATTTCAGGATGTTGATCGCCGGGAAGCGGCCGCGCTCGGCGATCGAGCGCTCCATCACGATATGCCCGTCGAGGATGCCGCGCACCGCGTCGGCCACCGGCTCGTCATGGTCGCCGCCATCGACGAGGACCGTGAACAGCCCGGTGATGGCGCCGTCGCCGACCCCCGGGCCGGCGCGCTCGAGCAGGCGCGGCAGTTCGGCGAAGACGGTCGGCGTATAACCTTTCGTGGTCGGCGGTTCGCCGGCGGCGAGCCCGATCTCGCGCATCGCCATGGCGAAGCGCGTGACCGAATCCATCAGGCACATGACCTGCCGGCCCTGGTCGCGGAAATACTCCGAGAGGGTCAGCGTCGTCAGCGCGGCCTGCTTGCGCATCAGCGCCGGCTCGTCCGAAGTCGCGACGACGACGACCGAGCGCGCCAAGCCCTCGGGGCCGAGATCGTCCTGCAGGAACTCCTGCACCTCGCGGCCGCGCTCGCCGACGAGGCCGATGACATTGACGTCGGCGCGGGCATAGCGCGCCAGCATCGACAGCAGCACCGACTTACCGACGCCGGAGCCGGCGAAGATGCCCATGCGCTGACCGAGGCAGCAGGTCAGGAAGGCGTTGAGCGCGCGCACGCCGAGATCGAGCGGCCGGCCGACGCGGCGGCGGGAGTGGGCCGGCGGCGGGTCGTTGCGGAAGGTGTAGAGTTCTTCGCCCTGCGGCAGAGGCGGGCCGCCATCGACCGGGCGGCCGAGCGCATCGACGACGCGGCCGAGCCAGGCCGGCGTGGGTTTGAGGCCCGGCGCCGCCTTGTCGATATAGACCGGGCAGCCGCGGCGCACCCCGTCGAGCCCGCCGAACGGCATGACCAGCGCGCGGTCGCCCGAGAAGCCGATGACCTCGCAGGGCACGCGGCTGCCGGGCGCGATCTCGATTCCGACGCGCCCGCCGAGGCTCATCGCGCCGATCGGCCCCGCGACTTCGACCAGCAACCCGCGCACGGCATTGACGCGGCCATAGACGATCACAGGGTCGAGCCCCGCGATCGCGGCGGCGAGGCCCGAGAGTCGATCCTGGCCATGGGCGGGGCTGTTCATGCGCGTCCCGGTTAACCTCTCGCCGGCCGGGCGGCAACCGCTGCGCCGTCCGGTGACGGTTGGATGCGGCGCATCCGGTGCTGAGGATTTGAATCGGATTGTCTGTGGAAACACAACCACGCGGAAAGGCACGCGCTCCTAGGCCGGACGCACCCCGTACCGGACCGGCCGATGATCCTCGCGCTCGCCTTGTTCACCCTGGGAGCCTGCGCCGGGCTCTTTCCCGACGGCGTGCAGCGCGCGGTCATGTTGATGCTCGCGATCCTGCTGCTGTTCGCCTCCTGGGTGCTGCTGGGCGAGGTGGACATCTTCAGCTTCTTCGTCTTCGCCGGCCATCTGCTGGCGCTCGGCTCCGGCTACCTGACGGGACTCTATTATCAGAGCCGCTCCTGACGGCCGTGTCGTGCCGTCCTCGCCTGCCACGAAACCGCGCCGGTGCTGTGCGAAACCTTGCAAGCGACCGGGCGCGTTTACCCTTCATTAAGCCGGCCGATTAACACTGTGTTTCGAGACTGCGTCGCGCCGAGGGAGCCTTTCCGGCCCGAAGCAAGGCATGGTCTCCGCGAAAGCGTCTTTCGCGGGCGAACAGCGTCACGATCCGTGTCAAATTCGACTCACCTCGACAAGGATCGCCGGCTTTCTCCCAGGAAGCGCTTGCGCACGGGAATCACGGTTTGTTAACCATTTCCTCGTAGCGTGTCGCGTGGCGTTTCAACGGGCAAGTACGTCGTCGTCCTGAGCCGTGGGGGTTCGGACGAGAAGAGCGGTCAGCTTGCCTGCGGGCGAAATTGGGGACGTGGACATGCGGGTTCTGCTCATCGAGGACGATAGCGCGACCGCCCAGTCGATCGAGCTGATGCTCAAATCCGAGAGCTTCAACGTCTACACGACGGATCTCGGCGAGGAGGGTGTCGATCTCGGCAAGCTCTACGATTACGACATCATCCTCCTCGACCTGAACCTGCCCGACATGTCCGGCTACGAGGTTCTGCGCAGCTTGCGCGTCGCGAAGGTGAAGACGCCGATCCTGATCCTCTCCGGCCTCGCCGGCATCGAGGACAAGGTGAAGGGCCTGGGCTTCGGGGCCGACGACTACCTGACCAAGCCCTTCCACAAGGACGAACTGGTCGCCCGCATCCACGCCATCGTGCGCCGCTCGAAGGGCCATGCCCAGTCGGTCATCACGACGGGCGATCTCGTCGTCAACCTCGACACCAAGACCGTCGAGGTCGATTCCGCCCGGGTCCATCTGACGGGCAAGGAATACCAGATGCTGGAGCTGCTCTCGCTCCGCAAGGGCACGACCCTGACCAAGGAAATGTTCCTGAACCACCTCTATGGCGGCATGGACGAGCCCGAACTCAAGATCATCGACGTCTTCATCTGCAAGCTTCGCAAGAAGCTCGCCAACGCGTCGGACGGCAAGAACTACATCGAGACGGTCTGGGGTCGCGGCTATGTGCTGCGCGAGCCCTCCGAGAACGAGGAACGCATTCCGGCCTGATCGCCGTCACAAGGCGGTCATGAAACGCCTTCATGTTAGACCCAGCCTGATCGTCGGATGTACACGGCAGGCTGACGGGGACCCCGCCGGAAGGCGGGGTTTTTGTTTGTGCGGGGGGCGACCGCCGGAGCGTCGATGCGCGGGCAGGCCGGTTCGCTGCCGTCTCAGTAGCGTTGGCCGGCTGCGGCGCGGACGGGCTCGAGCGGCAGGCACAGGCCGGCAGGCTGGGCATGGATGGAGTTCTGGCTGCGATAGATGCCGCGGTGCTGGCGATCCGGCACGATCGAGGTCGAGATGCCGATCACCGTCTCGGCCGCGCCCAGCAGCATGGCTCCCTGCGGCAGCAGGCGCGGCGCCAGCCCGTCGAGAACCTTCGCCTTGGTCGGAACGTCGAAATAGATCAGCACGTTGCGGCAGAAGATGACGTCGAACTGGCCGAGATGGCTGCTGGGTTCCAGCAGATTATGCTGCCGCAGTTCGACCATGTCGCGCAGCCGCTCGGAGATGCGCCACTTGTCACCCTCCTGGTGGAAGTGCTTGAGCAGCATCTGGATCGGCAGCCCGCGCTGGATCTCGAACTGGCTGTAGACGCCCTTGCGAGCCCGCTCCAGCACCTCGCCGGAAATGTCCGAGCCGACGATCTGGATCTTCCAGCCCGCGAGGCGCGGCGCCATCTCGTCCAGGATCATCGCGATCGAGTAGGCCTCCTGGCCGGTGGAGACGGCAGCGCACCAGATGCGCAGCGACCGGCTGGCCGCGTTCGCCTCGAGGCGCTCGGGCAGGATCACGTCCCGGAACAGCTCGAAAGGCGTGTGGTCGCGGAAGAACAGCGTCTCGTTGGTCGTCATCGCCTCGACCACCGCGTGTTCCAGCGAGGGGTCGGTGCCGAAGCGCAGCAACTGGATGAGCGCCGGGAGACCTGCGATCTTGCGCCGGCGGCACAGGATGCCGAGGCGGCTCTCCGCCAGATAGCGTTTGTCCGGGCTGAGCGCGAGGCCGGAGCGGAGAAGCAGCAGCTGCCGCAGGAAGGCGAAGTCGGTCTCCGTCATGTCGGCTGCCCCGTGCGGACGAGGCTGCGGATGGCCGGGCCGATATCGTCGAGCGGGATGATCGTCGAGGCCTGCTGGGCCCGGACCACGGATCCGGGCATGCCCCAGATCGTGCTGCTCTGTTCGTCCTGCGCGATGACCGCGGCGCCCGCCCGGCGCAGCGCGCCGGCGCCCTCCGTGCCGTCCGAACCCATGCCCGTCAGCACGAGGCCCAGCGCCGCGGAACCGAGATGGCGCGCGGCGTCGTTGAAGAGCACGTCCACCGCCGGGCGGCAGAAGCGGACCGGCGGACCGTCACCGATGGCAGCTGTGATATGCCCCAGCCGCCGGTCGATGCCGAGATGGCGGCCGCCAGGGGCGATGTAGATGGTTCCGCGGGCGAGGCGCTCACCGTCGAAGGGTTCGCGTGCCGGAATGCCGATATAGCTGGCGATCTGTTCGGCGAAGGAGGCGGTGAAGACGGGCGGCATGTGCTGGACGATGACCGTGGTCAGGTCATGCAGCGCGTCGCCGATGTCGAAGAGCACCCGCGCCACGGCGCGCGGACCACCCGTCGAGGCACCGATGACGAGGTAGCGCGGCACCACGGAAACGAACTGGCGCAGGCTCGTGGTGCTGGGGGGCGTGAAATCCACGTCGAGGTCGTAGGGGAGGGGCCCCGGCCGCGCGCGCGCCTGGGCGACATTGCCGAGCTTCAGGAGGAACTCGCTGCGGAAATCCAGGGACAGGGTCAGACCGCTGCGGCTGTCGGGCTTCGAGACCACGTCCATCGCGCCCTTGGTCATGCATTCCAGGGCGATGCGCGTGTTGCGCTCGGTCAGCGTCGTGGCCAGCAGCACGCCGGTATGGGGGCTTTCCTTCAGGATCTGCGGCAGGGCGGTGGCGCCGTCCACGCCCGGCATGTCGAGATCGAGCACCATCACGTCCGGCTTGAAGCGCCCGGCATGGGCCACCGCCGTCTCGCCGTCGCCGGCGACCGCTACGAGGTGGAACTGTCCGCTCTCCCCGAGCCAGCGTGCGAAGAGACCGCGCACGACGACCGAGTCGTCGGCGATCACCACCGTCTTGTGTCGGCCGGGCGGCGGCGCGCCGGCGGGAGAGACCCTGTTCATGCGCCGAACTCCGGATGCGCCGCGTCATCCCTCTGGGAGACCGTCTCGTCCAGAGGCGAGCGCCGGTCGGTCAAAGCAGTCCGACCTGATGGAACTTCGAGGCGACGATCTCCTTGTCGAAGGGCTTCATGATGTATTCGTCCGCGCCGGCGTGCATCGCCCGTGCGATATGGGCGATGTCGTTCTCCGTCGTGCAGAAGACGACCTTGGGACGGCGCCCGCCCGGCATCTGGCGCAGCGTGCGCAGGAAGTCGTAGCCGTCCATGATCGGCATGTTCCAGTCGAGCAGCACGGCATCCGGCATCTCGCCCTTGCAGGCGTCGATGGCGCGGGCGCCGTCCTCGGCCTCGGCGATGCGGAACTGCAGGCCTTCGAGGATGCGCCGCGCGACCTTGCGGATCACCGCGGAGTCATCGACGACGAGACAATATTTCATAACGGGTCTCCAGATCGGTGCGGAGGCAGTTCAGGCCGCCGCGTCCAGCTCGATTGCGAGGATGGCATCGACGTCGAGAACGACGAGAAGGCGGTCTTCGAGCCGGTGCACACCGGTGGCGAGAGCCGCCCAGGCCCGGTCGAGATGCACGGGAACGGGCTCGAAGGTCGATTGGTCCAGACGCATCACCTCACCCACGGCGTCGACGATGAGGGCGTAGGCCTCGCCCTCGTGGTCGATCCCGACCGCGACGAGCTCCTGTTTGCCATCGCGATCTTGCCTGAAGGTGACGGGGCGTCCGAGCCGGCGTCGCAGGCAGATCGCGGTGACGATGCGCCCGCGCAGATTGAGCAGACCGACGATCTCGGACGGTGCGCGCGGCACCACCGTGATGCGGTTGGTGATGAAGACGTCGTGGACACGGCCGATCGGCAGTCCGAGAAGCTGATCGCCGATCCGCACCGTCACATAGTCGAGCGAATCGAAGGCCGTCAGCGACGTTTCGGACAGGCCGTGATCGACGTCCCGCTCAGCGGTCTCGGTGTGGCCGGGGATCATGCCGCCTCCCTCAGACCGGGCCGCCGGTCGGCCAGCTCTCCGAGCAGGGCGCGGCGGTCGAATTTCGCGATGACCTCGTCCAATCGCGCCTGACCCGCCTGCATGTGCAGATCCGGCGTCACCAGCGTCGTCATGCCGATCAGGCGCAGGCGGTCGCCACCGGCGCCGTTCCGCAAGGTGGCCGCGAAGGCGAAGGCACCGTCGATGTCGCCGTCGATGTCGATCAACACGATCGCGATCGACTCCAGCGCCAGTTGCTGGCGTGCGGTCTCGAAGTCGGAGGCGAAGACGACGCGGTGGCCCGACGCCTTAAGGACGGGCGTCAGCATGTCGCGCAGGAAGCGCGAGGGCTCGACGAGCAGCACATTGGCGCCGGCCGCGCGCTCGCCGGCTCCCGAACCCGGCTGGCGCCAGCCGCGCTCATGCATCGGCAGGTAATGGGCGAGGTCGATGATGTCGGTCGCGCGGCCGCGGATCATGGCCGAGCCGACGATGCCGCGATCCTGGACGGCGGCCATTTCGATGTCGAGAACCTCGTCGACGATGTCGACGATGGCATCCACGGCCAGAGCCACCGTCATGTCGCCATCCGAGATGATGACGAGCGGCTGCAACCCCTCCTGGCGCAGCCGCGTCTCCGCGACCGGGACCACCGGGATGAGGCGGTTGCGGTAATGCAGCAGGGTGCGGCCGCTGCCATGTTCGAAGAGGGCGGCATCGACCTCCTCGAGCCGCGTCACCAGCGAAAGCGGCACGGCGCGCAGGCCGTCGGGGCCGGTCCGGAAGACCAGCATGGTCGTCTTGTCGACGACGGGAACCGCGCTGGGCGGCGCATCGGCGTGGAAGGCCTCGCCAGCGCCGGTGCCGCCGACCAGACCGGCCACGCCATTGGGATCGACGATCAGAACCACCGCGCCGTCGCCGAGAATCGTGTTGCCCGAGAAGAGCGGAATGTGCCGCAGCTTGCTCGACATCGGCTTGACGACGATTTCCTCGGTGTGGAAGACGCCGTCGACGAGGATGCCGAACTGGCGTTCGCCGATCTGGGTGACGACGATGAAGCCGTCGTCGAAGCCGGGCTCCGCGGTTCCCATCAGCGCCGACAGCGCGATGACCGGCAGCAGCCGTCCCCGCAGCCGCAGGATCGGGGCGCCGTTGATGTCCTCGATGCGGTGTTCCGCGCCCGGCTTCACGCGGACGAGTTCGCGCACGACGATCTGGGGGATGGCGAAGCGCTGGTCGCCCGCCACGACGATCAGAGCGGCGACGATCGCCAGGGTCAGCGGGATCTTGATCGTGATCGTCGTGCCCTGGCCGGGTTTGCTGACGATGTCGATGAGACCGCCGATGGCATCGACATTGACCTTGACCACGTCCATGCCCACCCCGCGACCCGAGATCGCGGTGATGCTGTCGGCGGTCGAGAAGCCGGGATAGAAGATGAAGCGACTGATCTGCGCATCGCTCATGCGCTCGATCTCGGCCTCCGTCGCCAGCCCCTGTCGGATCGCCTTGCGGCGGATGCGCTCGAAGTCGAGGCCGCGCCCGTCATCGGCGACGGCAATCGTGACCGAGCCGCCCTCGTGATAGGCGGCGAGACGAATGGTGCCGTGGTCGGGCTTGCCCAGCGCGCGACGCTCGGACGGCTGCTCGATCGCGTGATCGGCGCAGTTACGCACCATGTGGATCAGCGGATCCTTGATGAGGTCGAGGATCTGCCGGTCGAGTTCCGTATCGGCGCCTTCGGTGATCAGCTCGATGCGCTTGCCGAGTTCGGCGCCGAGGTCGCGCACGATGCGCGGCAGCTTGGACCAGGCATTGCCGATCGGCTGCATGCGCGTCTTCATGACGCCGTCCTGCAGCTCGGCTGTGATCAGCGAGAGGCGCTGCAGTGGCCCCTTCAGCCCGTTATCGTCCTGCTTGCGGGCGATCTCCAGCAGCTGATTGCGGGTCAGCACCAGCTCGGAGACCATCGTCATCAGGTGCTCGATGGTGTCGACATTGACCCGCAGCGTCGCAGGGCCGACGGTGCGCAGGTCGCGCGCGCCCGCTTCGTCGCCGGACGTCGCAGGCGCGGCGGTCTCGATGCGACCGTCGCGACCGCGCTGCGGCTCGGGAGCCGCGCGGAAGACGAGGTCGAGCCCGTCCTCCGACGGCAGGGCGCTTTCCGGCGGCGCGTGGCGCGCCAGATAGGCGGCGACAGGGTCCGTGCCGGGCGGAACCGCTGCATGGGCCTGCTGCAGCTGGCCGCGGGCATGGTCGGCGAGGATGCCGAGCTCCCGGATCAGGTTCTCGTCGGAGCCGGCAGGCTCTTCGCCCTTTTCGGCCAGTTCCGACAGGATGTCCTTGACGCGGTCGATCGTCTCGAGGACCGCGGTGACCGCGATCGCGCTGACATTGGCCCCGTCGCGGAACTGCCCGATGAGCGTCTCGGCGGCATGGGTCAGCGCCTCCAGCCGCGGCAGGCCGATGAAGCCGCAGGTGCCCTTGACCGTGTGCACCAGCCGGAAAATGTTGGCGAGGATGTCGCGATTATTGGGCTCCTGCTCGAAGCGCACGAGTTCCCGATCGACGGTGTCGAGATTCTCGCCCGTCTCGGTCAGGAACTCTTGCAGCAAGTCGTCCATGCAGGGGACCACCACTCAACGCGACAACACACGCCGACAGCTAAGCATCAGAAGGGTTGATGATCGGTTGAGATCGGCCGCTAACCGCGCGCTGTCTCGTTTTATTCCGCCTTGGTTGCGGTGATCGTCACGGTGTCGCCCTCGATGGCGAAGCCGATCGCCATGCCGGCGGCACGGGCGACCATGCCGGTGTAGAGCGGCTGGACCGCATGGGCGTCGATCGTGCCCGTTTCGGAACGGCCGGCGATCAACTCCTCGACATGGGCGGGGATACGGGCATGCGAGCCGCTGGCCGTGATGGTGAAGCTGCCCTGCTCGCCCTCCACCGTCGCCCGCGACACCAGCTTGCCGCCACGCGGCACCGCTGCGGTTGCGATGATCAGCAGGTTGAGCAGCAGCTTGACCTGGTTCTTCGGCAGCAGCGCCCGCGGGGCTTCCCAGTCGAGCGAGAGCTTCTCGTCGTTGAGGAAGCCGTTGGCGACGTTGCCGGCGTCGCCGAGGTCGATCATGGCGCCGGCAGACCCGGCGGCGCCGAAGGCGAGCCGGGCGAACTGGAGGCGCGACGAAGCGTTGCGCGCGCTTTTCTTGATCAGTTCGAGCGCGAAGTCGCGCATCGACGGGTCGTCTTCCTCCAGAACCTCCAGAGCGTTGACAATGGCCCCCACCGGGCTGATCACGTCATGGCAGACGCGGCTGCAGAGAAGCGCGGCCAGATCGAGCGGCTCGAGCGAGATGGCGGTCATGGGACATGTCCTGGGGTCATTGCTGCCGGGCGCAGCGGGCAAACGGCTCACCGTTCGATGAGATATGGTGGTATCTTGGTTTTCATGTGGTTAAGCCCCGGTATCCAGCCCCGTCTGGCAAGCAGGCGGCGCGCGTGACGTCCGCCCCGTCCCTTCACGATCCGCGTCTCGCCGATCTGGACGAACTGGCGCGTCGGCTCGCGGAGGCGGCGCGCCTGAGCGGTGCGGTGCTGCTGGCGAAGCGCGCCGCCCGCGACGTCAAGATCAAGCCGGACGGCTCCCCCGTCTGCTCGGCCGACCTGGCCGCCGACGACGCGGCCAAGACAGCGCTGGCGCGGCTCCTGCCCGGCATTCCCGTGATCAGCGAGGAGAGCGCCGCGGATGTCGCACCCGCCGCGCTCTTCATTCTGCTCGATCCGCTCGACGGTACGCGCGAATTCCTCGCCGGCGGCGACAGCTACTGCGTGGCGATCGCCCTGGTGCGGGGCGACCGGCCGGTGGCCGGTGCGATCGCGGCCCCGGCCGGTGGCCGCGTCTGGTATGCCGGCGCGGCGGCTTTCGAGCAGCCCGTTTCCGCCACCGGCGCGGTGCTGGGACCGGCGCAGGTCATCGCGGTGAGGCCGCTGCCGCCCGCCGGGCCGACCACGCTCGTCAGCCGTTTCCATGGCGATGCGATGAGCGAGGGGGTCGCGAGCGCGCTTGGCTCGACGGCGACACTGCCGATGTCCTCCGCGATCAAGTTCGGGATGATCGCCTCGGGGGAAGCCGATCTGCACGTGCGCGGCGGGCGGACGATGGAATGGGACATCGCAGCCGGTGACGCGATCCTGACGGCCGCTGGCGGAGTCGTGTTGAGCCTGGATGGCAGCCTGCCACGCTATGGCTGCCTCGCGCGCGGATTCTGCAATCCGCCCTTCGTCGCGGCGTCCAGCGAAGCGTTGGCGCGCCGGGCGCTGGCCGCCGTCTGAGCGCGGCAGGAGGGTTTCAGCGGGCGACGCTCTGCGCCACGCTGCTCCAGAGCCCGTCGGCCCGGTGCTGCAGCTGCGGATCGGCGAGGAAGCGCTGACGGTTCTCCGCCGTGCGGAAGAAGAACAGCCTCGCGCCGACGATCGCGAATTCGCGCGGGTCGATTTCGACGGCACGCCCCTCGGCGACCGCCGAGGCATCGTAACCCGAGAAGGCCGGCGTGTAGATTTCGGGGGCGTCGCGGAAGGCATCGCGGTTGGCCGCCGAGACGAACCGCCAGACGACGCCGTCGTGAACGATCTCGTAGGCGGGGTCACCGGCGACCGCCTGCCCCTCGAGCCGGTAGGCGATCGGGTCGTAGCCGCGCAGGGCAAGCCCGGACTGGACGTCGCGCTGGACCCCTTCGGTCAGGGAGGGCAGATCCGGCAGGCCTGCAGGCAACCGGATCGAGCTGGCCGCGGCCGGGGCCGCCAGCATCGCCAGCACGAGCAGGGCGAGCGCCGCCGCCGGGCGCCCATGGCGCGTCCGCAGTGCGAGGTTCTCCGACGAGGCGCCGCAGCCCCGCCTTGTTCCAGCCTTCATCACCGGCAAATCCTCACCTCCGTCGCTGCCGGTGGACGTGCCCCCTGGCTGGCGTCTTCACGGGTTGGATACGCTTTGGGGGGTATCAGAGTGGTTACAGAATTGGTTCGGATTGCACCGGATCGCGCGCGACGGTTGTTTTTCCGTTGACGGCGCCCGGCGCGGCGACACCCGCACCCCACGGCCGCCGGAGCGGCCGCAGACCCGTGACCAAGGCCCCGTCCCCCGACCGGGTGACGCGGCCGACACCCGGAGATCGCACCGCATGACCACCACACGCCGCAGCCTGATCAAGGGAGGGCTCGCCCTCGCCGGCGCCGGATTCGTGCCGGTCGCTTCGCTGGGGCCGCTGGCCGGGCCGGCGCTCGCCCAGCAGTCCTATGGGCAGAGCCGCTCCTTTTCCCAGAACGAACTCGTGACCTCGGGCCACCAGTTCTTCGGCAATGTCTCGCGCGGGCTCGCCCTGACGGTGGAAGAAGCGGTCCGGCGCTGGGGCGAGCCGAACGGCTATGTGCTCGGGCAGGAGGCCTCGGGCGCCTTCGTCGGCGGGCTACGCTATGGCGAGGGCACGCTGTTCACGCGCAATGCCGGAGATCGCAAGGTGTTCTGGCAGGGGCCCTCGGTCGGATTCGACTTCGGTGGCGAGGGCGCCCGCACCATGATGCTGGTTTATGGCCTGCCGGCGGTCGAGGCGCTCTATCAGCGTTTCGTCGGCGTCGACGGCTCGGCCTATTTCATCGGCGGCTTCGGCTTCACCGCTCTCGCGGCGGAGGGCGTGACGGTGGTTCCGATCCGGACCGGCGTCGGCTGGCGTCTGGGCGTCAATCTTGGCTATCTGAAGTTCACGCCGCAGGCGACCTGGAATCCGTTCTGAGGAGCTTGCGCGGATGCGGGAGACGGAAACGGATTTCCCGTTTGAGGCGCATTGCCCTAATCTGACGATCCCCCGGATGTGGAGCCGCTCGCCTTGATCGAAGCTGCCATGCTCGTCGCGCTCGGCTTTCTCTGCGCCAGCCTGATCGCCCTGTCGATCGTGCCGGCGCTGAACCGTCGGGCCGAGCGTCTGGCTCGCCGTCGGGCGGAGGCCGCCTTTCCCCTGTCGCTCGCCGAGATCGCGGCCGACCGCGACCATCTGCGTGCGGAGCTGGCGTTGCGGGTCCGCACCGCCGAGCAGGAGACCGAGCGTGCCTTTGCGGCGAAGGCGGCGGCGATGCAGGATCTCGGCCGGCGCGACATGAAGATCGGCGAACTCGAGGGGGTCGTGCAGGAGCGCGACGGGCGGATCGACGGGCTCGAGACGGATATCGAAGCCACGCGCGACGATCTCGAGCGGACCCGCGCGGCTCTGGCGGCCGAGAGCGCCGCGCTCTCCGAAACCCGCGCGACGCTCGACCAGCGCCTGGCCGATCTCGCCAGCGTCGAACGCGATCTGGCCGGGACGCGAAGCGCCCTGACCGGAACGAGCGCCGACCTCGCGGCGAGGGTCGCCGAACTCGCTGGAGAACGCGAGACGCTCGGCCGGATCCAGGTGCTGCTCGCCGAGCGCGACGGCGAACTGGCCAGACTCCGTCAGGATTACGACCAGCTTCGGGTCGCCCAGGTCGAGGACCGGACGAAGATCCTCGTTCTGGAAGGCAAGTCCTCCGACCTCGCCGACCGTCTGGCGGCCAAGGAACGCGAGCACGCCGCGAGCCAGGCTGCGCTGGCGGCGATGACCGAGGACCGCGACGGTGAGCGGCTGAGGGCCGACGCGCTGGCCGCGCGCGTCGAGCAGGCGGAGGCCGGGCTCGCGGCCGCCGATGCACGCGCGGTGGCGGCCGGGGTCGAGGCGGCTCGCATCGAGAGCCAGCTCACCCGGGAGAGCGCGGCCCATGCGACGGAGCACGAGGCCAGGCAGCGGATCGAGCGGGAGATGGCGCAGATGATGGCCGAGCAGGAGGCGAAGGCGGCTCGCGCGGTCGAAGAGATCGCCGCCCTGCGGCGCGATCTCGGCGCGCGCGACGGGCAGCTGGAAACGGTCCATGCCGAGTTGCAGACGCTGCAGGGGATGCTGGAACAGTCGCGCGACGAACGCGCCCGGCTGCAGCGCGAGGCGGCCGAGGCGCGAAAGACCGGCACCACCGTGGCAGCGGCCGATCCGGAGGCCAACGCCGCGCTGCGACGCGAGATCACGGCCCTCGCCGAGCGGCTGATGAAGCTGCCGCCGCAGCGTGAGGCGGCGGAGTAGCGCGCTTTCCCGCGCAAATGCCGTTCCCCCGGCCGCGATCATGCTCTAGGAAGGCGCGCCCGCGCTTCTGCGTCCTGAGCCCCGCCGACATGGTCCTCGCCCGTGACTGACACCCGCTACGATCTTCTCTGCATCGGCGAGCCGCTGGGCGAGTTCAACGCCACCCGCGCCGAGAGCGGCGCCTTCCAGTTCGGCCATGGCGGCGACACCTCGAACTGCGCCATCGCTGCGGCGCGGCAGGGTGCGAAGACGGCCTATCTCGGCGCGCTCGGCGACGACATGGCGGGCCGCTCGATCCGCGATCTCTGGCGCCGCGAGGGCGTCGACGATACCCATGTCACGACGCATCCGAGCGCGCCGACGGGGCTCTACTTCGTCGATCACGGCCCGTCTGGCCATGTCTTCTCCTATCTGCGCGCCGGCTCGGCTGCGAGCCTGATGGGGCCGCGCGACGTGCCGCGGGATCTCGTCGCCTCGGCGCGGATCGTGCAGGCGTCCGGCATCAGCCAGGCGATCTCGGCCTCCGCCTGTGACGCGGTGTTCGAGGCCTTTGCGATCGCGCGCGAGGCTGGCGTGACCACCGCCTACGACACCAATCTGCGCCTCAAGCTCTGGCCGCTGACGCGCGCCAAGGCGATCATCAACGCCGCCTGCGGCATGGCTGACATCGTGCTGCCGGGCTATGACGACGCCACCCAGCTCACCGGCCTGACCGATGCCGACGCCATCGCCGATTTCTATCTGCGACTTGGCGCCAGGATCGTCGCGCTGACGCTCGGCCATGAGGGCTCGCTGGTCGCCACGCCGGAGCGGCGCGAGCGGCTGGTGCCGATCAAGGTGGACGCGATCGACGCCACCGGCGCCGGCGACTGCTATGACGGGGCCTTCCTCGCCGAATACATCCGCACCGGCGATGCATTCGCCGCCGGAGCCTACGCCAATGTCGCCGCGGCCCTCTCCACCCAGGGCTTCAGCGCGGTGGCACCCCTGCCGCGCCGTGCTGATGTCGAGGCGCGGATCGCTCTCGAGGCGAAGAAAGCAAACTGATGGCCGTTCCGGTTCTGGATGAGGCGGGCGCGCTGCTCGCCCGCTACGACGTGCTGATCAGCGATGTCTGGGGTGTCGTGCATGACGGGCTGTGGGCGCTGCCGCCCGCCTGCGCGGCGCTGACGCATTTCCGCGAGCAGGGCGGGGCGGTGGTGCTGCTCTCCAACGCGCCGAGCCCCTCGGAGCAGGTGGCCGAGCTGCTGGACAAGAAGCGTGTGCCGCGCAGCGCCTGGGACCGGCTGATCACCTCGGGCGACGTCACGCGCTCGCTCATTGCCGAGAGCCACCACCGCAAGATCTTCCATATCGGCTGGCAGAGCGACCGGGCCGTGTTCGCGCATGCCGATGTCGAGCTGGTTTCCGAGGACGAGGCGGATCTCGTCGTCGCGACCGAGCTCAACGACTATCGCACCGAGACACCCGAGCAGTACCGCCCCCTGCTGGAGCGCTTCGCGGCGCGGGGGCTGCCCTTCATCTGCGGCAACCCCGATCTCGTCGTCCATGTCGGTCATGACCTGTTGCCCTGTGCCGGTTCGCTCGCGCTGATCTATGAGGAACTCGGCGGCAACGTCGCCTATGCCGGCAAGCCTTATCGCCCAGCCTATGACCTGGCCCTGGAAGCAGCCCGCTCCGCGCGCGGCGGCCATCCGGTCGATCCAGCGAAGGTGCTGGTGATCGGCGATGCGGTCCGCACCGATCTCGCCGGCGCACGGTTGATGGGCTTCGACAGCCTCTTCATCGCCGGCGGCATCCACCGCGACGAGACGATGCGCGACGGCGTGCTCGACCCGGCCGGGCTCGAGGTCGTGCTGGTGGGGAGCCCGGTGAAGCCGATCGCGGCGATGGCGGCGCTGGGGTAGGGACAGCGGCCACGGGTGGCGATGCCGTTACCGAGCAACTTCGATCTCGACAGAATGTATCAATATCGATACATTCTGTCCGATGAAGCCGATCCAGTGGCTTGGAAGCAGCAGAGCCGATGTCCGCGCTTTCCCTGATGACGCGCGGATCGACGCTGGCTGGCAGCTCGAACTGGTCCAGCGTGGGGAGGACCCTGACGACTGGAAGCCCATGCAGAGCGTGGGGCCCGGTGTCAGGGAAATCCGGATTCGGGAAGCTTCGGGCGCATTCCGCATCATCTATCTGGCGGTGATCGAGGACCGCGTTCTGGTGCTCCACGCGTTCCAGAAGAAGACGCAGGCCACCGCCAAAAAGGACCTCGACCTCGCGGCTCAACGGCTGAAACGATGGAAGGCAGAGCGATGAACGCTGACATCTCCGAGAGCGTCTGGGACGCCCTGGCCGATACCCAGCAGGAGGCGGCCAATCTGAAAGCCCGTTCGGCGCTGCTCCACGCCATTCGCCAGGTGGTCCAGCGTTGGGATCTGCCTCAGGAGGAGGCAGCCAAGCGGCTCGGGCTGACGCGGCCTCGAACCAGTGACCTATTGCGCGGGAAGCTTGCGAAATTCTCGCTCGACGCGCTCGTCAACATCGCCACGTCGGCGCAATTGGAGATCGAAATCCGGGTCAAGGACGCAGCTTAGCCGCGAATGGCCTCGTTGGGTTTGGTGGTGTCGGAATTGCTGGGCTGCGACCGCTTCTTCATCGCGGGCGGGATCCACCGCGACGAGACGATGCGCGACGGGGCGCTCGAGCCGGCGGGGCTCGAGGCCGTGCTGGCGGGGAGCCCGGTCAAGCCGGTCGCGGCGATGGCGGCGCTGGGGTAGCAGAGACCTCTCGAAAGGGCGCTGCGCCGGCGGCCATGTGGTCGGGCCGGCTTTGGGCCGGCCGACCTGTCGTCCGCGTCGTGATGCAAGCCCGCGCGCGTCAGTAGGCCGTCCAGCCACCGTCGGTCGCGTAGAGGCCTCCTGTGAGGTTGGACGCTTCTGCCGACAGCAGGAACAGCATGACCGACACCTGCTCGGCGACCGTCGAGGGCCGCTTGCGCGAGTCGGTGTAGGACAGCAGGCTGTCGATCTTGACGCGGCCCATGCTGACACCGGAGGAGGCCCTGGCCGCTGCCGCCACGAGGATGCCCGCGCGTTCCACCATCGGCGTATCGGTCGCAGCCATGTTGACCGAGTTCACGCGGATGCCATAGGGCGCATAGTCGATGGCGGCGTTCCGGGTCAGCCCGTTGACCGCGTGTTTGCTGGCGACATAGGCGGGGTTTCCGGCCAGTCCGGTCAATCCGGCGATCGATCCGACATTGACGATCGCGCCGCCCGCACCCTGGGCCACCATCTGCCTGAGTTCGGCGCGCAGGGAGCGGAACATGCCGGTCGTGTTGGTGCGCAGGACATTGTCCCAGTAGCCGTCGCTCGCCTCGTGGATCGGCGCGAAGACCAGTTCCCGCTGCCGAGCATAATCGGGAGCGTCGCCCGAGAACACGCCATCCATGACGCCGGCGTTGTTGAGGGCCATGTCGAGCTTGCCGTAGTTCTCGACCGCGATCCTGACCATGCGCTCGCAGACGGCGGACTCGGCGATGTCGCCGTGAAGGAAGGTCGCCTGGCCGCCGCGGGACCTGATGCGCTCGATCGTCGCCCGCCCGAGGTCCTCGATCCAGTCCACCCCGACGACGGACGCTCCTTCCCGCGCGGCGCGGAGGGCCGCCGCCGCCCCCAACCCGCGCGCGCACCCCGTCACGAGCAGGGTCTTGCCCTTGAAGCGGTCGGGGATGAAGTAATCGTCGTCCGTCGGTGTCATGTCCTTGACGCCGACGCCCCTGGCCTGCGTCTGGGCCTGCGCCGGTGAGGGCGAGGCGACCTGCCCCGCAGCCACCGTGGCCGCCGAGCCGGCCGCCAGAACCATACCCTTGATCACGTCTCGACGTTCCATCGTGCGCCTCCGCTGCTGGTCAAAAACTCGCTCTGAGGAAGGCCATCGTGCTGATCCACGGCTCGGCCCGCGCCCCGATGGTCCTGTCGACCGTGGAGCTCGGAAAGGTCGCCGCGACATGGCCCTGCAGCATCCATCGCGGGGAGATGAACCATTTCATCGTCAGATTGGCCTCGTATCCGAGATACTTGCCGCTGAGGAACGAGAAGGCCGGATTGCCGCCGAGATTCCGCGCGCTGTCCGACATGAAAACCCAGATCTGGGGAACGATCTCGACCTGCCCGTGGGGGCGCAGACGCAGCTGCAGACGGTGGGTCTGCAGGTTGCTGTTCTGGAAAACCTTGAAGTGATTGATGCCCTGGACCCAGCGCTCGCCATTGTCGCCCGACAGCAGCGGGTCCCAGCGTTCAAACCGCGACGTCGACGGGTTGTCCCCGGAGAAGGCTGCGTAGCGATAGGAGAGGGTCGGCGACCAGGGCAGGGTGTCGGCGAAGCTGTAGCCGATCTCGGCCGTTGCGCCGGTGGCGCGCATGTTGATCCGCTCGTTGCGCTGCAGGGCGGCTTCGCCAGCCAGAAAGGGCCCGGCGCCGGCGGGGTTCGGCTGCCAGCGGAAGCGGCCGTTGTAAACCTGCAGTCCCTCGCGGCTGAAGGTGTCGGACAGGGTGAAGTACTGGAAATGCGACTGCGGCACGTAGAGATACATCGCGCCGACGTCGAGGTCGGCGCGCAGGCGCGTTTCGAGGTTCACGCCCAGGATCCGCGTCCTGGAATCCACCAGCGGCAACTCGTCGGGATCGAGATCGAAGGCTTCGATCTTCGTGTTGTTGTAGCGCGCCTGAAACAGCGCCAGGCGGTCAGCCGCCCATCGCGGGTTGGATTGCAGGGCGCCGCGCGTGCTGCCGTTCGAGGCCGTGTTGGCGATCAGGAAGCCATCGCCGACGCCGAAGCGCTGGCGGCCGATCGAGGCGTTGAGGACGAGGCGGTCACCCTGGGTCGTGGTGGTCCCGCCGACCACGCCGACATAGGCATCCTCGACGCCGAAATGTCCCCGCGTCCGATCGGTGAACAGTTCCTGGCCGACCGAGGCGCTGTAGATGCCGCTGAGACCGGCATAGACGCTGATGTTGTCGTTCAGCGGCGTAATGCCATAGAGGCCTGTGTGGATGTATCCTTCCGCCCAGTCGCTGTAGGGGCGCCCTGCGGTGCGGCCCTTGACCAGGGGATTGCCCGACAGCAGACGCTGCTCCTGACCGTACCAGGCGTTCTTGTTGCCGTAGTACATCGACACGCCTTCCAGGCGAGCCTTCACGAAGGTGCCGTCGCGATCGATCAGCACGGGGAAGTCGCCGATCGTCCCGCTGATCAGGGCGCCACGGCCGGCCGCCGTCGCGGCCGCGGAGCCGAGTGTCGCGACGATCGCGACCGAGACACCGCCGGTGGGGCCGGGCGTGACCTGAAGCGTCGTCCGGGTGATCGGCGAGGCCCGGCGGGCCTTCGCCAGGTTGAACTCGGCGATGGTTCGGGAAAAGTGGTCGCCGACGAAAACGCCCAGGCCGACGCGGATCCGGTCGATCACGCGGCTGTTCAGCGCGGCATCCGGCGAGGGATTGTCGATCCTGATGTCGAGGCTCTCGAGTCGACCGGATTCTTCGATGCCACCCGGCGTCTGAGCGGAAACCCGCGTGCTCGCGCCGAAGGCTGCAGCGAGCACCAGCATGACCCGGAGAGCCGAGACGAGGCGGCCGATCATCCGGTCGGCGACTGGCAACGCGGCGTGGTCCATGTTTGCCAGGCTGCTCCCGCTGAATCGTCGGTCGGCGACGGCTCCGTCGGGAGAACACGCGGGCGCCCCCGCTCCCGAGGGGACCGAGAGTAACCTATGGGCGAGGTGGGTCAATCTGACGCGTGAGGGATGTGGGCGCCGTCATTGCCGAGCGGAGCCGGCCTCCGGACCTCCCGTTCCGCGCCGCAGCCGCTTCCCGACATCGTGGAACAGCCCCTGGAACGGCCGGAACACGAATCGAACCGTCGAGCGCCCCGGCGGGATGGCGACGGCCCTGAACAGGACGTTGGCGCGCAGGATTTCGGCCGGGGCGCCATCGATCTCGACCTGCCACCAAGGGTGCCAGACATCGTTCAGGACGACATAGCCGCCCTGTGGCGCCTCGACCCGAAGCGTCTCGTCGGTCGTGCCGTAATCGGTGATGCGGACGTTGCCGGCCGGGCTCTGGCCAGCTGGGATGGCCCCCCCGGGTGCCGCGCCCGCAGGCCGGCCGGTCGCCAGCGGATCTCGCGGCAGAGGCGGGAGCGCACGGTCGAGCAACACGGTCCGGCGCGGGTCGAAGCCTGTTGGCCACTGGCCGGTGGCGAGGATCGCGTCGAAATCAGCGGTCTCGGCTTTCGTCACCAGCAGCACGCGGGGCAACGCGCGCGGGTTCTCGTAGACATAGGCGTCGGGGGTGCGGGCGATCAGGGTCAGGTCGCCGGGCTTGAGCGCCTTGTCGATCTGCTCGACGGGGACGCCGGTGGCGATGAAGCGCAGCCCGAGCATGTCGGCCAGCAGCGAGCGATAGCCCGGCATCAGCGGCGAGAAGGTGCGCTGGTCGGGCAGGGCAACGTGATCGCCCGCGCCGGTCGCCTTGCTGTAGAGGCCGAGCCGCAGCGGATTGTAGCCCAGCGTGTTGTCGAGCCGGTGGACGAGGCTGGCATTGGGCCAGTGGAAACCGATGCCGGCGAGTTCGATGCGGTCTCGCCGGTCGGGGCCGGCCGTGCGGGCCGTCTCCCGCTTGAGCAGCGCGATGGTCTCGTTGGCGCTGTCGGCGCGCAGCACATCGTAATCCTGCGCCGGCAGTGCCGTGGATTCGCTCGGGCCGTTATTGACCGAGAGATCGACCGTCAGCGTCGCGGCGAGCACGACGGCCGCGGCGAGGCCGGACCCGCGCAGCGCAAACCCACGCGCCGCCACCAGGGCGCCGACGGCGAGCACGCCACAGAGCAGCGCCGTGACCAGGGGCAGGGCCGCCACCGAGAGCCGCCCCACCGTCCAGGCCAGCCAGAGCGCCAGCCCGAGCGCACCCGTGAAGATCGCCGCCTCGATGAGGCGCTGCCAGGGCTTCGCGCGCGGCGCGGCATCGGTCATGACCAGATGGGTGAGATAGCCGCCGAGGAGGGCGAGCAGCGCCCCGAGGATGAAGAGCGCGTCGGCCGGGCGACGGTAGAAGGAAACGCCCGGCAACTCGAACAGCAGCCGGAAGCCCGGGGTGAAGCGTCCCAGCGCGAAGATCAGCACAAGCAGAGCCGCGACGCTGAGCGCGACGATCTCACGGCGCAGCAGCGCGCCGCGGACGACGCCGATGGTCAGGATCAGCCCCATCGGGATCAGCCCGAGATAGAGCTGGCTCATGTTGCGGGCGAGATAGAGATCCTGCGGCCCGAAACGGGCCTCGAAGGCGGGACTCGGCGCGCCCCAGAAATTCTCCAGCGGGCCGGCTGCGCCATAGAGATTGGCGAAGAGCCCCGTGAGCAGGGCAGCCGGATGCAGCGAGCCCTTGCCAGCGCCGTCGAAGTCGATCGCCGGGCGGTTGGAGCCCTCCGCCAGCACGGCGGTGAGCAGGATCGGCACGGTCGCGACGAGCACGGCGCCAAGCGCGCCCGCGAGCAGGGGCGGCAGGCTCGTCTTCAGCGCCTGCCAGGGCCGGGGCGCCATGGCGATGGCGGCGATGACCAGCCCGGCGAGCACGTAGACGCCGAGCAGCGCGACCTGGTCGCGCCCGAGCACCATGAAACCGGCGACGATGCCGGCGGCAAAGCCGTAGGCCACCGAACCGCGCTCCAGCGCGCGGGCGATGAGGGCGAGCGTGATGGCGAAATAGCCAAGGCTCAGCACCTGTCCGATATGCTGGATACGCCAGGCGGCGGCAGCCCCGAAAGCGAAGGCCAGCGCCGCCACCACCGCGCCGGCCGGATGCCAGTCGCGGTCGCGGAAGATGACGACGAAGGCGAGTGCGCCCGCCAGCAACGTGCCCAACACCGCACCGTCACCGAGGCGGAAGCCGGGAACCGGTTCGAGCGCGGCGATCAGTGCGAAGGGCGGCGAGAAGATCAGCGATTGCGGGTCGGCGATCTGCGGCGAACCGGCGAAGACGTACGGAGTCCAGAACGGCGAGCGGCCGCTGTGCCAGGCCTCGGCGAGGAACTGCAGTTGCGGCTGGAAATGCGCCTTGGCGTCCCAGGGGATGGTGACGACGCCCGACAGCCAGGGCCAGGACAGGGCGACCCAGGCCAGAACGACGATCGCCGCCACGGTGGCGAGAGGCCAGCGTGACGGCGTCGTGGTGGGATCGGGGGCGTCGTTCAGCGGCATCGGGCTGCGGTGCCCGAACTCGCCCGGCGGTTCAAGCCCCGGTGGCAAGGCGGCAACCCCTACGCCCGGTTCAATCCTTCGGCGCGGCCCGCGCCATCAGCGCGTCCATGTCGATGAAGTGGCCGGCTCGGTCGCGCTTCGAGGCGAGATAGCGAACATTGTGAACGTTGGGCCGCCCGAGAACACGCTGCGTCGCATCGACCTCGAGACCGGCGGCCTTGATTGCGCCGACCTTGAGCGGATTGTTGGTGAGCGCCGTGACGCGGGTCACGCCGAGCTGCTTCAGCATCGTCGCGGCAAAGTCGAAATGGCGCTGGTCGAGGTCGAAGCCGAGAACCTCGTCGGCGTCATAGGTGTCCCAGCCCTGGCTCTGCAGCTTGTAGGCGCGCATCTTGTTGGAGATGCCGTTACCGCGACCTTCCTGATCGAGATAGAGCAGGATGCCGCCCTCGGTCTCGGCCATCCACTGCACGGTCTCGCGCAGCTGGTCGCCGCAGTCGCACTTCAGCGAGCCGAAGAGATCCCCCGTGAGACAGGCGGAGTGCAGCCGCACCGGCACGGGGCCCGACAGATCGGGATTGCCGACGAGGATCGCGACCTGGTCGCGCAGACCCTCGCCGCCGCGGAAGACGACGAATTCGGTGTCGGGGGCTCCCTCCAGCGGGACCGGCGCACGGCCGACGATGGTCAGCGTCGCCGCCTGGGCGGCGCGGTAGCCGTTGACCGCCTCGCTCTCGACCTCGACCAGCGGTTCGCCGGCGATCTGTTCGGCCGTCACGGGAACGATGATGGTCGCGGGCAGCACGAGCGACAGGCGCGAGAGTTCGAGCGCGGAATCGTCCAGCGCCGAAGCCGGGGCGACGGGCGCGTCGACCTTGCCGTCGATCTTCAGGGCCAGCATTTCGATGCGGGCGAGATCGAGCGTCGGCATGGCGAGAATGCCGGTCTCGGTGCGGTTCTTCGCGCCGAGGCGGCGCAGCCGCGCCGGGGTGAGGGCGAGATAAGCCTTGCCGCCGGCTAGCTCATCGAGCCGGGCGACCAGATCGGCATCCGCCAGTTCGGCGGACAGCGCGAGAAGGCGCGTGTCGCCCGCGCGCAGCAGCACCGGGCGCCCGGCGCGGAATTCGGAAATGGCCCGGTCCACCGCCACGAGGCTCGTCTCGAGCGGGCGTCCGAACAGCGTACGCGACTGAAGCATCGGATTGTCCGTCAGATGGGGCTGGCTCAGGAATCCGGGCTCAGGCAAGGCTGTGTCCGGCGGGAGGTAAGGCTTCTACGGGCGTCCAGGCGATATAGATCATCCCTGCACAGTTTTCCATCAAACGCGCCTGACGCGAAGGCAGTTCCATCGCAACCCTGCCTCCCTTGGGATGCACTGCCACGAGCCGCTGGTGCCGTCGACGCAGCGGTATAGGATGCCCAGCTTGAACACCTGATGAATGTCGGGACAAGGCGGAGGTGACGATGGCGGAGAGCGATCAGCAGCAGGCCCGCATCTATGGAGCAGCCGCGCGGCACATGCATTGGGTCACCGCCGCCGCGGTTGTCGCGATGGTCCCGGCGGGATTGGCGATGACCTATCGCGGCGGGACGCTCAACATCTGGGACGGCACGACCAACGCCATGTACAGCGCGCACAAGCTGTTCGGCTTTCTCCTGCTGTGGCTGGTCGCCGGGCGGCTGGCCTATCGGCTGCTCAAGGGCGCGCCGCCCGACGAACCGACACTGACCCCGCTGCAGAAGGCGGGCTCGCATCTCGTCCACTGGCTGCTCTACGGGCTCTTGCTGGTGGTGCCGCTGCTCGGCTGGATCGGCGTGTCGCTCTATCCCTCGCTCACCGTCTTCGGTCTGTTCGACCTGCCGGCCCTGGCTTCACCCAACCAGCAGCGGGCGGAGGTCGTGCTCGACATCCATAGCAAGCTCGCCATCGCGATGGCCCTGCTCGCCTGCGCCCATATCGGGGCGGCGCTCTACCACCATTTCATCCGCCGCGACGGCGTGCTGCGGCGGATGCTGCCCGGCCTGAAGTGAGCGGGGCGGTCAGACCGGCCGCGCCCAGAGATCGTGATGGCCGACCAGGGCCGAAGGATTCTGCGCCTTGGCAGCGAGCCAGTCGGCGACGGTCGCCGGATCGACATGACCGGTTTCCAGCACCGCGTCGGCGATGCCCTTGGCCAGCACCTGCGCGAGCTCGCGCCGGGTCTCGTCGATCCGCCAAGCGCTGTCGCCGATCGAGACCGCGAAGCCTGACTTCCGGAACGCTTCTGCAAGGACGTCGGTCGCCTCCGGCCCGGCCGCAGGGCCGAAACCCTTGTCGCCATGCTGGTGATGCTTGAAGGCCGCGAGCATGCGCGCATCGGCTGGATGGGGCGGCTGCCAGGTCTCGCGCCCATCATAAGTCAGCACGGTGTAGAGCGGCAGGCGCAGGCTGGTCAGGCCGGCGACGAAGCGCTCCAGCCAGCGCCGCGACGTCAGGTCGAAGAGGGCGGCGGCGGTGACGAGGTCGGGCTGCCAGCCCAGCACCCATTCCAGGTCCTTGTTGAGGTCGGCCTGCCGCGTGTCGACCGTCATGAGATGGTCGCCCTTCTGCAGGACGAGTTCCTCGCCCTGCTCGCGCGCCTCGTCGGCCCATTCGGCCAGTCTCTCGCGGGTCGCGGCGAGCAACCGTTCGTCGAGATCGACCAGCGTCCAATGCTGGCGCAGCGGCAGCGCCGCATAGGTGCCGCGCAGGTTCGAACCAGCACCGCAGCCGAGATCGACCACGGTGACCGAGCCCTTCGCGGCGAAATGCGCGCCGACGGCGGCGAGGACCTGCGGGTTGCGGGCCGCGTGGTCGGCCGGTTCGCGCAGCGCGAGCCATTCCGGAGAAAAGCCGCCCATCAGCCCCCCTTTCGCCCGAAGCCGGGCAGACAGATTCCGGCGACGATGGTCGCCGTTTCGCGCCAGCGCGGCAGGGCCGCGGCGGCGACCCAGGCCGCATCGGCCATCGACCGGCGCAGAGCCGGCGCATCAATCAGGCTTGCCAGGGCCTTGGCAAGAGCGGCGGCGTCGCCGGGCGCGACTTTCAGGGCCGCAGCGTCCGGCGCGGTCTCGGCCGCCGCACCTCCGGTGGTGCAGACGATCGGCAGGCCGCGGGCGAGCGCCTCCGTCAGCACCATGCCATAGCCCTCGAAGAGCGAGGGCATCACGAAGAGGTCCGCGCCGGCATAGGCCTGCGCCAGCGCGGCGTCGGGAAGGGCGCCCGCAAGATCGATCCGCCCACCCAGATCCGCGGCCGCGATCGCGGCGACGAGGTCGCGCGTGGTCTCCGGCGCCCGGTCGGTCGCCCCCACGATGGTCAGGCGCCAGTCGCGGTCGCGCAGTCCGGCGAGGGCCTCGACGAGGACCCGGTAGCCCTTGCGCGGGACGATCGAGCCGACCGCCAGCAGGTGCAGCGGCCGCTCCTCCGCTGAGCCCGTGGCGCTTGGCGCCGGATCGACGCCGGGCAGGGCGACGGCGATGCGCGCCTCCGGGACCCCGAAATCGGAGATCAGCAGCCGCTTGGTGGCCGGGCTCGTCGTCACCACCGCGCGGGCGTAGCGCAGGGCGGCCGTCTCGCGTTCGCGCAGACGCTGCGCCATCTCCGGCGCCAGCCCGGTTTCGAGCGCGAGCGGATGATGAACCAGCGCCACGACCCGATCCGCCAATCCTGCCGCGATCCCTTCCGGAAAGGCGCCATAGGCAAGGCCGTCGATCAGCAGCGTGTCGTCATAGGGTCGCTGAAGGAGGGCCCGGCCGGTCTCGTGGAGATCGCTCCCGGTGGGAAAGGGGAAGGATCCCGGCAGGGCGATGTGCTCCGCCGGAACGCCCATCTCGCGCCACTCCGCCAGCAGGCGCCGGTCATAGGCGTAGCCGCCCGTCGGAAGGCCGATATCGCCGGGAATGGCGAAGGCGATGGTGCTCACGCGAGCGCGCCCTCATAGGTGGCGCGGGCGAGATCGGTCTCGTGCAGGGTGACGCGGATGCGGGAGAGCCCGGCCCCGTCCTGCCCGAGCGCCCCGGAGCGGGCCGCCCCGGCCATCGCGTCGAAGATGTATTTGCAGAGGAATTCGGTGGTCGTCAGCACGCCGGCGAATTGCGGCAGCGTGTCGAGGTTCTGGTAGTTCAGCGGCTTCAGCGTCTTGTTCAGGACGTCGAGCGCCGCGCCGATATCGACCACGACATTCTGCTTGGTCAGCGTTTCCCGGAAGAAGGCGACGTCGACCACGAAGGTCGCGCCATGCATGTTCTGGGCGGGGCCGAAAAAGGGATCGGGCAGCGAATGGCCGATCATGATGCGGTCGCGGACTTCGACGGAAAACATGGATGGTCCTCGGTTGGAGTGGGGTCGCCGTCAGGCCTGGAGCGGTCGCTGGCCGAGCGACTGGGACAAACGCAGCAGATAGCCATCGGGGTCCTGGACGAGAAACTGCCGCACTCCGGTCTCTTCGGCCGCACCGATCCGGTACCAGCGTTCCTCCGGCCCGAAGAAAATCGGCCAGGGCGCGTGCTTGAGGCGCTCGAGCAGAGGGGCGATGTCGCTGACGGTCATCTCGAAATTGATGCCGCGCCCATAGGGCTTTTCCCGCGGCCCCGTGTCCCAGCAGCGCTCGGAGGGACCGGTCTCGTATTCTTCCAGCATGAACTCGATGCCCTCGCGCTCGATCGCCGCGAAGCCCTGCTCGGGCCGGTCGTAGAGCACGCGGAAGCCCAGCAGGTCACACCAGAAGGCGAGGCTCGCGGGCAGTGCGGTAATGTAAAGTTCCGGCACCAGGGCAGGGCGCGGATATGTCCGAGGCGGTGTCATGGGCCCGCTTCATAGCAGATGGCGGCCGTCAGACCATGCCAGGAGGGATCCAGCACCGCAGGCAGGCGGGCCGGCGCCTCGGCGAACGGAATGTCCTCGCTGATCAGCGCGTCGAGCCGGTCGTCGGCGAGGAGCGCCATGGCGGCGGCGGCGCGGCGGGCATAGTCCCAGCGCGGGCGCCGCGACGGGGCGATGCCGCCGACCTGCGTCGAGACGAGCTGCAGCCGGCCGGCGTGGAAGGCGCCGCCGAGCGGAGCCGGAACCGTGCCCTCGCCATACCAGCTCAGCTCGACGATGCGCGCCTCGTAGCCCGCCGAGGCGACGGCGGTGGCGAGGCCGGCGGGTGAGGCGCTGGCATGGAAGACGAGATCGGCCCCCGTCGGCGCGTCTGCCGGCCGGGCGAAGCCGAAGCCGAGTGCCTGCGCCAATTCGGCGCGGGCGGGCGAGACATCGACCAGCGTGACCTCCGCGCCGGGCAGGCGCGCCGCGAGCCAGGCCACGAGCAGGCCGAGCACCCCGCCGCCGACCACGACGATGCGGTCGGCCGGGCCGGAGCCGGCATCCCAATGGGCGTTGAGCGCGGTCTCCATATTGGCGGCGAGGATCGCGCGGCGGGCCGTCACCTCAGGCGGAACCGGCGTCAGCCGGTCCGCCGGCGCGACGAAGCGGTCCTGATGCGGATGCAGGCAGAAGACGGTCTGGCCGAGCCTGTCGGCGGGGCCCGCCTCCACCACGCCGACGGCGCAGTAGCCGTATTTCACGGGGAAGGGGAAATCGCCCGTCTGGAAGGGGGCGCGCATGCGGCCATATTCGCCTTCGGGCACGCGGCCCTCGCAGACGAGCCGCTCGGTTCCGCGGCTGACGCCGCTCCAGAGCGTGCGGACGAGGCAGTTGCCCGTGGCGAGCGGCGGCAGGGCCTCAGCGTTCAGGGCGCATTCACGCGGCGCGACATACCAGAGGGCCGTCGCCTGGGCGCTTGCGCTCGACGGAAATGCCGGCTTTAGCTCCCCGGCCTTGTCGTTCGGCGCCATGTCCTGCCTCCCCGCCCGCTCTGCCCCACCAGCCTCGCCTCGATCGATCGCATGACAGAGACAGCCATGAACGAGCGTCCCGCTCCGACCACGTTCCAGCCGGCGGCGCAAGGCCTCACCATCGCACCGGCGCCGCTGCCCGCAGCGGGGACCACCCCCGCCGGGTTGCAGGACAGGGCCGTCCTGTCGCGCCGCCGCTGGCTGGTGCTCGGGCTCAATCTGGCGACGCTGGCGGCGCTGCTGTCCGGGCTGGCTCAGGTCCTCGGTGCCGGCGGCTGGACTGTCGCGGACGCTGCCATCTTCGTCGCGTTTCTGTTCGGTGCGCCCTGGACGGTGCTCGGGTTCTGGAACGCCGCGCTCGGCTTCTGGCTGCTGCATGGCGTCAGGGATGGGCTCGAGCGGGTCGCCCCTTTCGCGGCCGCGGGCGATCTGCCGACGCCGATCGCGATCCGCACCGCCATCCTGATGACGCTGCGCAACGAGGACCCGGCCCGGGCCTTCGCCCGGCTGCATGTGGTCAAGAAGAGCCTCAACGCCACGGGCGAGGGCGGCTGGTACGATTATTTCGTGCTCTCCGACACCAACGATCCGGAGGTCGCCGCCGCCGAGGAAAGGCTGGCCGCCGCATGGCAGGCCGAGGCGGGCGAGGATTGCCGCATCGTCTATCGCCGCCGCAGCGACAATGCCGGGTTCAAGGCCGGCAATGTCCGTGACTTCTGCGAGCGCTGGGGGGCCACCTACGAGCTGATGCTGCCGCTCGATGCCGACAGTGTGATGTCGGGCGAGGCGATCGTGAAGCTGACGCGGATGATGCAGGCCTATCCGAAGCTCGGCATCCTGCAGAGCCTCGTCGTCGGCATGCCCAGCCAGTCGGCGTTCGCGCGCATCTTCCAGTTCGGCATGCGCCAGGGCATGCGGCCCTACACCATGGGATCCGCCTGGTGGATCGGCGATTGCGGCCCGTTCTGGGGCCATAACGCGCTGGTGCGCATCGCGCCCTTCCGCGACGGCTGCCATCTGCCCGTGCTGCCGGGTCGCCCGCCGCTGGGCGGGGCGGTGATGAGCCACGACCAGGTCGAGGCCACGCTGATGCGCCGCGCCGGCTACGAGGTGCGCGTGCTGCCGGTCGAGGGCGGGAGCTGGGAGGAAAATCCGCCGACCATGCTCGACTTCGCCAAGCGCGACCTGCGCTGGTGCCTTGGCAATCTGCAATACCTCAAGCTCATGGACATTCCCGGCCTGCTGCCGATGAGCCGCTTCCAGCTGTTCTGGGCGATCCTGATGTTCCTCGGCCTGCCGGCCTGGACGCTGATGATCGCGCTGCTGCCACTCAAGGCCATCGAGGATCGCGGAATTGCGGATTACCCCGTCGCGCTGGCGGCAGGGCTCTACTTGCTCTTTCTGGCGATGTATCTCTCGCCGAAGCTCGCGGGCTTCGCCGACATCCTGCTAACGCGGGGCGGTGCTGGCGCCTATGGCGGGCGTCTGCGCTTCGCCGCCTCGGCGGCGATCGAGCTGGTCTTCGCCTTCCTGCAGGGCGCGGTGTCGAGCTTCCGGACGAGCCTGTTCATGATCGGGCTGTTGTTCGGCCGCTCGCGCATCGGCTGGGGCGGGCAGGCGCGTGACGCCCATGCGCTCTCGCTGGCGACGGCCTTCTCCGGGCTGTGGCCGCATCTCCTCTTCGCGCTCTATCTGTTCGGCACGCTGGCGGTGCTCTCGCCGACCCTGCTGATCTGGTCGCTGCCGCTGACGGCCGGCTATCTGCTGGCCGTGCCCTTCGCGATGGCGACGGCGCTGCCCTCGCTCGGCGCCTGGTTCGCGCGGCAGGGGCTCTGCGGCATCCCCGAGGATTTCGATCCACCGCCGGTGCTGCAGGCCATCCGGGCGGAGCCTCGTTCGTGAACCAGCCTCTGCACGCCCCCGGCACGGCGCGGGCCATCGGGCGCTCGCTGCGTGTCTATCACGGCGACAAGTCCCGCCATCCGGCGATGGACGCTCTCTACGGCCGGTTTCTGAAGCCGGGCGAGCTGGCCTTCGATATCGGCGCGCATGTCGGCGATCGCATCTCCTGTTTCCGCCGGCTCGGCGCGCGGGTCGTCGCGCTCGAGCCCCAGCCCGGCCCGGCGCGCGCCTTGCGGCTGATCCATGGGCGCGACCCGCAGGTGACCCTGGTCGAGGCCGCCTGCGGCGATGCCGAAGGCGTCGTGCGGCTGCGGATCAACAGCGCCAACCCCACCGTCTCGACGGCGTCCGACGCGTTCGTCGGCGCGGCACGCGGGGCGGAAGGCTGGCAGGAGCAGGTCTGGGACCGCGAGATCGAGGTTCCCTCCACGACGCTCGACGCGCTGATCGCGCGCCATGGCCTGCCGGCGCTGCTCAAGATCGACGTCGAGGGCTTCGAAGCGCATGTTCTCGCCGGCCTGTCCCGGCGCGTGCCGGTGATCTCCTTCGAGTTCACGACCATCCAGCGCGACGTCGCGGAGGCCTGCCTCGCCCGCCTCGAGGCACTGGGGCCCTATCGTTTCACCGTCTCGCTGGGCGAGAGCCAACGCCTTGAGTTCGCGGCGCCGGTGAGCGCACCGGCCATGCGCGACTATCTGCGCGACCTTCCGCATTCCGCCAATTCGGGCGATGTCTACGCCCTCCTTCAGAACTGAGATCCGATCCCGATGCGCGCCAACCGCCTCCGCCTCGCATTCTTCGCCCTGGCCCTTTCGGCTGCGCCGGCCTTCGCTGCCAGCGACGTCGCCGTCGAGGTCAAGAACGAGTCGGAGCCGGTGCTCTGTGCCGAGAAGGACAACGTCACCATCAAGGCGATCTCGCCCGAGGTGCGGCGCTTCCAGATCGAGGCGGCGCATCCGGCCTATATCGCCGGGCTGATGCGCGACAACTGGGATGCGGACTGGACCGCCTGCGATATGACGGGCGACCCGGTCTTCGCCGCCGTGACGCCGCCGCGGCGCGTGACCTTCTACGAGAGCATCGACTATTGGCTGGTCGGCTACACCTTCCCGACCTTCTGGCGGCCCTCCGAGACGACCTTCAAGGTCGGTGACCGCGTCGAGAAGGGGTTGCATCTCGTCCAGCTCTGGAAACTCGGCAAGGACCGTTCGCACGAGTTGCTCGTCGTCTATCCGCAGGATGGCTACTGGCGCGCCCGGCCGATGCCGCCGGCGCCGCTGGCCGCCACCGCCTATGGCTCCTCCTTCCTGGTCGGGCCGATCGTGCAGGATGGCGCACGCCCGGTCGTCAACATCCGCGAGATCGAGTTCGACCCGAAGACGGTCTCGTTCAAGATGAGCTTCAAGGATGGTTCGAGCGGCACGCTGAAGCTCGACAGCGTCGACGAGAACCGGATGGTGCTGGACGTCGTGCTCGACCGGCCGGTGGGCGGCGGCAACGCCTTCGTCGCGCTGCGCTCGATGTATGTGACGGAGTTCAACAATGACGTCGCCCGCATCGCCATTCGCGAGCCGGGCGCCAAGGGCTGGCGCGAGGAGCCGCTGATGCCCTTCGCCGGCGGCAAGGCGACCGATGTGTGGATGGGCCGGACCACCCATTCGCGCCACAACACCTCCTCGCCCGACATGGTGTTCCGCAACTTCTCGAAAGACCCCAACCCGCCCGCCCGCGCCGAGAAGAAGTAACCGGGGCGGGGGCGCCGGGCGGAACGCATTGCGCCGATGTCGCGTTGCCGCATGACGCAGGCGGCGCGGCACGCTAGCCTCGCATGAGTTCAACAGCCTCCGGGACCGTCATGCCTCGCTTCGCCGCCAATCTCTCGATGATGTTCAACGAGTGGGCCTTCCTCGACCGCTTCAAGGCGGCCGCGGATGCCGGCTTCGCGGCGGTGGAGTTCCTGTTTCCCTACGATCACCCGGCCGAACAGGTCGGGCTGGCTTTGGCGGGAGGGCATCTGCAGCAGGCCCTGTTCAACCTGCCGCCGGGGGATTTCGGTAAAGGCGAGCGCGGCATCGCCGCCTTGCCTGGCCGGGAGGCCGAGTTTCGCGCCGGCGTCGAGACCGCGCTCGCCTATGCGCACGAGACCGGCGTGAAGCGCCTGCACATGATGGCAGGTCTCGCCGATCCCGACGACGCGACCGCGCAGGCGACCTACCGCGCCTCGCTCGCGCATGCCGCCGATGCGCTGGCCCCCCACGGGATCGATCTGCTGCTCGAGCCGATCAACGGCAAGGACATGCCGGGCTATTTTCTGAACGACTTCGATCGGGCCGCGGCCTATGTGCGCGAGGCCGGGCGGCCGAATGTCCGGTTGCAGTTCGACATGTATCATTGCGAGCTGATCCATGGCGACGTGGCGGGACGACTGAAGGCGCTGTTTCCGCTCGTCGGCCATGTCCAGATCGCCAGCGCCAACGGCCGCCACGAGCCCGACGATCGGGGGCCGGACTATCCGCGGCTGTTCTCCCTGCTGGACGAACTCGGCTATGAGGGCTTCGTCGGCTGCGAGTACCGGCCGCGGGCGGGCACGCTCGAAGGGCTCGGCTGGTTTGCGCCCTATCGCCGGCACGACCCGCGTCCCGACCCGCTGGACATGGCGTGATGCCCCCCTTCGCCTGGCCTCTGCTGGTCGCCGACATTGGGGGCACGAATTGCCGTCTGTCGCTGGTCGAGACCGCGGGTGCCCGCCCGGTCCATCTCGCCCGCATCCCGACCGGCAGCCAGGCGACGCCAGAGGCCGCGCTGGAGGCCGTTGTAGCAACGCTGGCGCGGCGGCCGCCCTCGGCGGTCCTGGCCGTCGCCGGGCCGCTCGAAGGGCGCGCCGCGCGGCTGACCAATGCGAACTGGACCTTCGACGGCCCCGCGCTCGGTCGTGCGCTCGGGCTGGAGCAGGGGCTGTTGGTCAATGATTTCGAGGCGCAGGCGGCGGCGCTCGCCGTGATCGGCGATGGCGACGTGACGACCCTGGTTTCGGGCGAACCGGAAGCCGGCGGCACGCGGCTCGTGCTGGGGCCGGGCACCGGTTTCGGGGCGGCCGCGCTGGTGACGCGGGCGGGGCGCAGCGTGGTGGTGCCGACCGAAGCCGGGCATATCGGCGTCGGCCCGGAAGATCCGACCGAGGAGAAGATCTGGCCGGCGCTTTCCGCCGGGCTGCCGCGGGTCACGGTCGAGTCGCTGCTCAGCGGCGACGGGCTGGTGCGCTTCCACCGCGCCGTGGCGGACGGTTCCGGCCTGCGCGAGCCCGATGTCAGCGCCGCCGATGTGACGACGCTCGCGCTGGACGGCGACCCGGCTGCGCTGATGGCGGTGATCTGCTTCTGGCGGCTGCTGGCCCGCGTGGCCGGGGACCTCGCGCTCGTCTTCAAGGCGACGGGCGGCGTCTATCTCTCCGGCGGGATCGTGCCGCGCCTTCTGCCGCTGGCCGCGAAGAGCGCGCTCGGGAGCGTTTTCGCCGGCAAGCCGCCGATGGAGGAACTGGCGGCACGGTTCGCGCTGCATGTGGTGACGGCTCCGGATGCCGCCGAGCGCGGCATGGCCGCCATCGCTGCGGCGCCCGAGCGCTTCGGCCTCGACGATCCCGCGCGCTTGTGGTTTGGCTGAGGACGGCATGCCGCCCGGCGGGCCTTCCTTTTGTGACCGCGCCCGTCTTGTCCGCCATCCTCCCCATCCAGATGCTCCGCGCGCTCGCCGCTTTCATGGTGGCGGTGCATCATGTCCAGCCGGATGCGGCGGCCCTCGCCCGGCTCGGCGGACGATCCTTCACGCCGAGCGAAATGCTGCCCTGGATGGCGGGCGTCGACATTTTCTTCGTCGTCTCCGGTTTCATCATGGTCCACGCCTCGGAGACCCTGTTCGATCAGCCGGGCGCGCCAGTCCTGTTCCTGAAGCGGCGGCTGGTCCGGATCGTACCGCTCTACTGGGCTGCGACGACGCTCTTCCTGCTGGTTGGCCTGGTGATTCCGGCGATGCTCAACTCGACCGCGCCGACACCCGCCCAGATTGCGGCCTCCTATCTGTTCTGGCCGGCGGTCTCGTCCAGCGGGTTGGTCCAGCCGGTCTATTCCCTCGGCTGGACGCTGAACTACGAGATGCTGTTCTACGCGCTGTTTGCGGCGGCGCTCGCCCTGCCGCGGGTCGTCGTCGTACCCGCGGTGACGCTCGCTCTGGCGATCCTCGTCGGTTCAAATGCCATGGCGGGTCCGTTGCCTCTGCCCTTCGGCTTCTGGGGCCAGCCGATCGTGCTCGAATTCGCCGCCGGCATGGGGATCGCGCTGCTGCATCGGCGTGGCTTGATGCTGGGGGCGGGCCCACGCGTCGCGTTGGTGGTCATGGCCCTCGGTCTCTTGCTGTGGAGCCCGCATGCGCCCCTGCCGGCCGGGCCGTGGCGCGATCTCGCCCTGCATGGCTCGGCGGCCGCGCTGCTGGTGCTGGCGGCGGTGATGGGGCCGCGCGAGCCGGCTGCGCCCTCGGCGCTGGGTTCGGCGCTGGTGCGGGTCGGCGACGCCTCCTACGCGCTCTATCTCGTCCATCCCTTCGCGATCCGCGGGTTGCGCGAGGTCTTCGCGCGGCTCGGGCTCCTCGAGCCCTGGCTCTTCGTCATGGCTGCCCTGTCCGGCGCGGTGATCGCGGCGTTGCTGGTGCATCGCCTGTTCGAGGCTCCGGTGACGCGCGCGCTGCGGCGCTGGACGGGCGCCTGAACCTCGCCGTCAGTCGAGCCGGCGGCCTTTCAGGGACTGACCGACGACGCCTCCGCTGCGGCGCCGCTCCGGCCGCTTCGCCTTGATCGCCGCGACATGCTCGGGCTGGGGATGGTAGCCGCGCTCCATGATCTCGAGCGAGTATTCCTCATAGGTCAGGCCGAGCGCTTCGGCGTTGTCCTCGCGCCGCAGGGCAATATCGCGCGGCTTCTTCCAGGCCTTGCGGTGGGCGAAGCGCCAGTCGAAGAAGCGGCCGATCCGGCCCGCTCCGGCCTCCGACCGGCGCTTGCGCGCCTGCAGCGGCGGCCCGCCATTATGGCCGATTCCGATGGGACGCTGACGCGGCATGGGTTCTCCTCCGACCCGGCGGTCCCGCAAGGCTACGGTCCCGGTCGTTTTTCGCAAGCGGCATGCCAGGGCCTGCGGACGTGACATCGCCGGCCGGCCGGTCTATCCCGCCTTCCATCTCCGACACGGATACGCCATGGCCCCCTTGCTGCATCTGCGCGACGTCGCGCTCACCTTCGGCGGACAGCCGCTGCTGGAGGCGGCCGAGATCGCGGTGTCGGCTGGCGAACGCGTCTGCCTCGTCGGCCGCAACGGCTCGGGCAAATCCACCCTGCTGAAGATCGCGGCCGGCCTGGTCGAGCCCGATTCAGCGGAGCGTTTTGTGCAGCCGGGCGCGACGGTGCGCTATCTGCCGCAGGAGCCCGATTTCACGGGCTACAAGACCTCGCTCGCCTATGTCGAGGCGGGGCTGGGACCGGGCGACGACGCCTATCGCGCGCAGTACCTGATCGAGGAACTGGGCCTCACCGGCGAGGAAGACCCCGCCACCATGTCGGGCGGCGAGGCCCGACGCGCCGCGCTGGCGCGCGTGCTGGCGCCCGAGCCCGACATCCTGCTGCTGGACGAACCGACCAACCATCTCGACCTGCCCGTGATCGAATGGCTCGAGCAGGAGCTGAAGTCGCTGCGCTCGGCGATGGTCCTGATCAGCCATGACCGTCGCTTCCTGACCAATCTGTCGCGGGCGACGATCTGGCTCGACCGGGGGCTGACGCGACGCATGGACCGCGGCTTCGGCGAGTTCGAGGCCTGGCGCGACGAGGTGCTGGCGCAGGAAGAGCTCGACCGCCACAAGCTCGACCGCAAGATCGCCCGCGAGGAGGACTGGCTGCGTTACGGCGTCAGCGCCCGGCGCACCCGCAACCAGCGCCGGCTCGGCGAGCTCCACGGCCTGCGCGAGCAGCGCCGCACCGCGCGCTTCGCCGTCGGCAGCGTCAAGCTGGACGCGAGCGAAGCGCAGACCTCGGGCAAGCTGGTGATCGAGGCGCTCAACGTCTCCAAGGCCTATGGCTCGAACGTCGTGATCAAGGATCTGTCGCTGCGCGTCGCGCGCGGCGACCGGATCGGCATCGTCGGCCCCAACGGCGCCGGCAAGACGACGCTGATCAACCTCCTGACCGGGCAGCTCGCGCCCGATTCCGGCACGGTGAAGCTCGGCGTCTCGCTGGAGATGGTGACGCTCGACCAGCGCCGCGAGAGCCTCGATCCGGCGACGCCGCTGGGCGATGCGCTGACCGGCGGCGGCTCGGACCAGGTCATGGTCGGCGACACGCCGCGCCATGTCATCGCCTACATGAAGGACTTCCTGTTCCAGCCGCTGCAGCGGCGCACGCCGGTCGGCGCGCTGTCGGGCGGCGAGCGCGGCCGGCTGATGCTGGCGCGTGCGCTGGCGAAGCCGTCCAACATGCTGGTTCTGGACGAGCCGACCAACGATCTCGACCTCGAGACGCTCGACCTTCTGCAGGAGCTGCTGGCCGACTACAAGGGCACCGTGCTGCTGGTCAGCCATGACCGCGACTTCATCGATCGCGTCGTCTCGGCGACGCTGATCTCCGATGGCGACGGCGTCTGGACCGAGTTCGCCGGCGGCTACACCGACATGCTCGCCCAGCGCGGGCGCGGCGTCGGCGCGAAGGTCAGGGTGGCGTCGAAGGCCGGTGTCGCTGCGGCGGAGCCGGCTGCTGCCCCGTCGAGCGCCCCAGTCGCGCCGACCTCCAAGCGCAAGCTCTCCTTCAACGAGAAGCATGCGCTGGAGACGCTGCCCAAGACGATCGCGGTCCTGCAGGCGGAGGCCGCCAAGCTGAACCAGGCGCTCGCCGGCGATCTCTACACGCGCGACCCGAAGCTCTTCGCCAAGGCAACGACGCGGCTCGAGGCGGTGACCCGCGAGATCGCCGGGCTCGAGGAGCGCTGGCTGGAACTGGAGATGCTCCGCGAGGAGATCGGCGCGTAAGGGCCGCGACGCGCGGCCTGCTGGCAGAGGGACGACCATGAGACTGAAGGGCAAGACGGCGCTGGTGACCGGCGCGGCGCAGGGGTTCGGCTTCGGCATCGCCGAGACCTTCGTGCGCGAGGGGGCGCGGGTGGCGGTGCTCGACCTCAACGGCGACAAGGCCAAGGAGGCCGCCCAGGCGATCGGCCGCCGGGCCTTCGCCGTGACCTGCGACGTCGCCAAGGGCAAGAGCGTCGAGAAGGCGGTCGCGCGCGTGATCGCCAAGGTCGGTCGGCTCGACATCGTCGTCAACAATGCCGGCACGACCCATCTCAACATGCCGATGACGGAGGTTCCCGAAGACGTGTTCGACCGGGTCTTCGCCGTCAACGTCAAGTCGATCTATCTGATGGCGAAGGCGACGGTGCCGCATTTCCGCGAGCATGGCGGCGGCGTGATCCTCAACATCGGCTCGACGGCGGGCGTCCGGCCGCGGCCGGGCCTGACCTGGTACAATGGTTCGAAGGGCGCGGTGAACCTGCTGTCCAAGTCGATGGCGGTGGAGCTCGCGCCGGACCGGATCCGCGTCAACGCGATCGCGCCCGTCGCGGGCGAGACACCGCTGCTGGCGACCTTCATGGGCGAGGACACGCCCGAAAAGCGCGCGCAGTTCCGCGCCTCGATCCCTTGGGGCCGGCTCTCAACGCCGCAGGACATGGCCAATGCCGCGCTCTATCTCTGCTCGGACGATGCCGAGATGGTGACGGGGACGGTGCTGGCCGTCGACGGCGGCCGCTGCATCTGAGGCGTCTCGTCATGCTCGGGCCGCGCTCTGCGCGGAACCGGGCATCTCGTAAACCAGCGAACCGTGTCTCAACATTCTCGGGTCGGCGCTTTGCGCCGCCCGAGAATGACGTGTCCCGTCACACCGGCTTGGTGTGAAGCGCGATCTCCTGTCGCCTCATGACGGTGCCGTCGAGTTCGAAGCCGCGCTGCTCGAAGGCGATATGCGGGTCGCGCCCATCGCCTTCGATCTTGAACAGGTGCCAGCTCGCCATTTCGCCATGGCCGCGCGGGCCGATCGAGGCCGAGGGCACGCCGACGATGGGCACGTCGCGGCCGACGCCCGGGCGCCAGGCCAGCGAGAAGCGGTGGTTGTGGCCGTGGATGACGAGATCGGCCCCCTTGCGGGCGAGCATGGCCTCGAAGGCGGCGGCATCGACCAGCTCGCGCGAGCGGCGCGCGCCGCCGACATAGGGCGGGTGGTGGATCAGTACGACGCGGATCAGCCCCTCGTCGCGGGCGCGGTCGAGCAGGATCTCGGCCTTGGCGATCTGGTCGCGGCCGACCTTGCCGGTCGCCATCAGGGGCAGGGTGGGCACGCCGGTGTTGAGCCCGATCAGCGCGACTGGGCCTCTGCGGCGATACCAGGGATAGCCGGTGTGGCCGTCGTCGCCCGTGACCCACTCGCCGAGATGATAGGCCAGGGCCTTGAGCGAGGAGCGGGCATAGGCGTCGTGGTTGCCGGGCACGAAGCTGACGGTGTCGCGCGGCCCGAGTTCATCGAGGAAGGCGACGGCCGTCTTGAACTCGTTGGGCAGGCCGATATGGGAGACGTCGCCGGTGCAGGCGACATGGTCCGGCTGCTGCGCGCGGATGTCCGCGACGATCAGCGCCAGGATGTCCATGTCATGCGCATGCCGTCGCTTGCGGCGCCAGTTGACGTAACCGGTCGCCCGCTTGCCGAAGAGCTGATGCAGCGAAAAGCCCGCGAGCGGGCCGAGATGCGGATCGGACAGGTGCGCGAGCTTGAACACGCCCTGCGCTAGCCTTGCGGCCGAGCCATCGTCAAGCCACCCGCGCCGCACGCTTTCGCGTGCGGGAGTGGCGCGGATGAATCAGTTGGCGGCGCCGGTCAGTTCGGAGACGATGCGCGAATCGGTCAGCGTCAGGGCGGGCTGCCAGACGAAGGCGGGCTTGGCGCGGAAGCGGGCGATGATGAATGAGAGCAGCATGTCGGTATTCCCCAGCAATGAGGCTGCGCTATCGGCCCGGTTTGCGGCGCGTTTGTGACGTTGGGGAACGCCGGGCGGGGGTCCGCCATGCGTCATTTGCATATACAATTCATTAACGATGGGAATTCATGCGTGAGCGGAGCATCGCAGGAGCGTGACGACCGGTCCGGCGATGGCCGCCTGACCCGGCTGCAGCGCCTGCGAATCCGCCTGCTGCATCTCTACTTCCGCTTTGCGCGCGGCATGACGCTCGGCGTCAGGGCGGCGGTGCTGAACGACCGGGGCGAGGTGTTCCTGATCCGGCACACCTATACGCCCGGCTGGCACCTGCCCGGCGGCGGGGTCGAGGTCGGGGAGACCATGATGGATGCGCTGGTGAAGGAGCTGCGCGAGGAGGCCTGCATCAGCCTGACCGGGCCGGCGCCGCTGTTCGGGATCTATCTGAATCGCAAAGCCTCGCCGCGGGACCATGTCGCGCTCTATGTCGTCCGGGTTTTCGCCGTCGACGGCATGAAGCAGCCGGACATGGAGATTGCAGAGGCCGGCTGGTTTCCGCTCGATGGGCTGCCGCAGGGGGTGACCCCCGCGACGCGGCGGAGGCTGGCGGAGATCGCGGGCGGCATCGCTCCCACAGCAGAGTGGTAAGAGCCTACCGATGGGAGAAGGGATTTTTCTCGTCATTCTCGGGTTGGGCTTGCTCCTGGGGCTGTTCAACAAGCCCTGGTGGTCGGTCGGCCTTGCCGTCGGTTTGGCGATCCTCGTGGGGAGTTTCGACCAAACGCTCCATTCACGCGCGCCTGAGCCCGCCTGGCTCGTCATGGGCCTATCGTTCTACTGCTTGCCCGGGCTGGCCGGCTGGCTTCTGGGGCGGCTTCTGATCAGGCTGGGCGGTTAAACCCGGTCGCAACGTCACGGGCGCCGCCCGGAAGAACAGAGGTGGCCGATAGACGCCCACCCTCCGCTCTGCTACAGCGCCGCCATCATGACGATCGGGCTTGCGACCTCCCTCCTGCGACGACCTGCGCGCTGAATGCGCTTCCGGCAGGGCCGCGTGCCGCGGACCCCGCCCTCACCAGCCCCGCCTCTGCCGTCCGCAGGTTCGCCGCCGTCATGACTTCGCTTCCCCTGACCCTCCGCCATGAACTGCCCGTCGATGCCGCCGCGATCGAGCGGCTGCATGAACGCGCCTTCGGGCCGGGCCGTTTCGCCCGCACCGCCTTTCGCCTGCGCGAGGGCGTGCCGCCCGATCCGGCGCTGACCTTCGCCGCCCATGTCGGCACCTTCCTCGTCGGCTCGATCCGGGTGACGCCGGTGATGGCCGGCGGCCATGGCGCGCTGATGCTGGGGCCTCTGACGGTCGATCCGGCCTTCGAGGGACGCGGCATCGGGGCGGCGCTGATGAACCGCTCGATCGAGGCCGCGCGCGTGGACGGTCACGACCTCATCCTGCTGGTCGGGGACGCGCCCTATTACGCCCGCTTCGGCTTCGGGGTCGTTCCGCCGGGCCAGCTCGTGCTGCCCGGCCCGGCTGATCCGGCGCGGTTCCTGGCGCTCGAGCTGGTCGAGGGCGTGCTGGCGCGGCGGCGCGGCGCGGTGACGGCGATCAAGTCAGGCGCGTAAGGCTTGCTACATCGTCATTCTCGGGCTTGACCCGAGAATCTCATGACACGAAAAATCGGGTTTCCGAGATGGTCGGGTCAAGCCCGACCATGACGCGCCAGATTTTCAGGCCGCCGCGTCGGGTTTGCGGTGGAAGCGCCGCCCGCTCTCGCCGAGCCAGCCCGCGACGAGGGCGCCGAAGAGCAAGGCGAGCCCGATCAGACCGACGAACAGCGGCGAGATCTGGACGCCGCGCACGATGCCGGAATCGCTGATGCGCAGGCCGATCCAGTCCGAGCCCGCGAACTGGCTGCCCGAGCGCACGGGCACGATCCGCGGCACCGTGACGTCCGAGCTGGCCTCCTGCCCGATGCGGCGCGACGACCCGCCGGTGGCCTCTGCCAGGGTGCGCAGCTGGGCGGGGTCGCTGACGACCTCCATCAACTCGCGCGGGTTCTCGGGGCCAACGCTGGCGAAAGCGGTGAGATTGTCGCCGGCGATGCGGTGCAGGCCGAACTCGCCGGTCGGGATCCGGGCCGTGAACAGGCCGGGGCGCCCCGGCTCGAGCGGGACGGAGCGGGACTGGCCGTCCGGGCCGGTGACGACGACCGGTGCCGGATTGTCGCCCAGCGTCTGGCGCTCGACCTCGATATAGCCGTTGCGCGAGACGGCGCGCAGCGCCTCCTCCTCGAGATCGGGTTCCTTCATCAGCCAGTGGCCGAGGCGGCGCAGCAGGTCGAGATGCGGGCCGCCATCGCGGAAGCCGCGGGCCCAGAGCCAGGCATGATCCGACAGGAAGAGCGCGACGCGTCCCTTCTGCTCGCGCGCCAGCATCAGCAGCGGACGTTCGCCCGGGCCGGTCATCACCGGAGAGCCGGTGCGGGCGCGGGCGCCGACCATGCGCAGCCATTCGCCCCATTGCGGCGGCTCGACCTCGGAGCCCGGCAGGTCGCGCGTCACGGGATGGCGCTTGCCGGGCTCGCTGACGCGGGCGCGATAGGCCTCGTCGATCACCGAGCCGTCCGGCGTCGCCGGCAGGATCTGGCCGAGCGGCGTCCGGGCCAGCGACTGGGCACCGGCATATTCCGGCCCGGCCGCGATCAGCAGCGCGCCGCCCTCGCGGACATAGCGGACGATGTTGTCGAAATAGACCAGCGGCAGGATCGACTGGTTGGCGTAGCGATCGAAGATGATCAGGTCGAATTCCTTGATCTTGACCTGGAACAGCTCGCGCGTCGGGAAGGCGATCAGCGAGAGCTCGTTGATCGGCGTGCCGTCCTGCTTCTCCGGCGGGCGCAGGATGGTGAAATGGACGAGGTCGATATTGGCGTCGGCCTTGAGCAGGTTGCGCCAGGTGCGCTCGCCCGGATGCGGCTCGCCCGAGACCAGCAGCACGCGCAGCTTGTCGCGCACGCCCTCGATGGTGATGACGGCGCGGTTGTTGGCGAGCGTCAGCTCGTTCTCGAGCGGGGCGGCCTCGATCTCGATCACATTGGGGCCGCCGCGGTCGATGCGGACCGGCAGCGAGACGGTCTGGCCCACCGTGACCTCGCGGCGGGCGACGATCTCGCCGTCGCGCCGAACCGTCAGTGCGGCGCGGCCGGGGCCGCCCTTCTCGAGCACGCGCAGCCGTACCGTCTGGTCCTTGCCGACGATGCCGAAGCGCGGAGAATCCACAAGCACGATGCGGCGGTCGATCTCGCGCTCGCGGCCCGTGGTCAGAACATGAAGCGGCGCGCGCAGGCCCAGCGCTTCCGCCGTCGGCGGCGTGTCATGGGCGAGGCCGTCGGTGACGACGATGGCGCCGGCGACGCGCTCGGAGGGCACGTCGGCGAGACTGGCGGCCAGCGCTTCGAAAAGCCTCGTGCCGTCGCCCGAGCCCTGCGCATCGCGGACCTCCACGATGCGCGACTCGACATTGCCGATACCGCGCAGCTGGCGCTCGATCTCCGCCTGGGCGGCCTGCGTCTGGGCGGAGCGGTCGCTCAGGCGGTTGGAGGCGGAGCGGTCCACGACGACCGAGACGACGTCCTTCACCGGCTCGCGATCCTCGAAGACGAGGGAAGGATCGGCCAGCGTCACGGTCAGCACGACGAGCGCGAGCGCGCGCAGGATCGCGCTCTTGCCGGCGAGCACGATCGCCGCGCCCGCCGCCAGCGCGGCCAGCAGGCTGAGGCCGATCAGCAGCGGCAGCGGGACGAGCGGCGCGAAGGAGAGGCTCCACATCAGATCACGGTCCTGTCGCTACGCCCCCGCAGCTGCTGAACGGTTGGCGCACGCTTCACTGGCCCAGCCTCTCGAGCAGGGCCGGGACATGGACCTGGTCGGCCTTGTAGTTGCCGGTGAGGGCGTACATCACGAGGTTGACGCCGGCCCGCAGCGCCATTTCGCGTTGGCGCGGATCCGAGCCCGAGAGCGGCACCAGCGGTTCGCCGCGGCGGTTGACGGCCCAGGCCGAGGCGAGGTCGTTGGAGGTGATGACGATGGGCGAGACGTTGTCGCCGGCCCGCGCCGGGCGGCGGCCGTCCGCACCGGCGGGCGGCAGGATTTCGACCCAGGTCGTGCCGCTGTCATAGCGGCCGACGAAGCCGTCGAGGATGTAGAAGGTCTTGGTCAGGACGTGGTCGCGCGGGATCGGCTCGAGCTCGGGAATGTCGAGCGTCTGCAGCATGCGCCGGAGCTGGTCGCCCTCGGGCGTCGTGCCGCCGCCCGGCCGCGCGCTCATGGCGTCGCGGGTGTCGAAGATCACCAGACCGCCGCCCTTCATATAGGCTTCGAGCTTGCGCAGAGTCTCCGAGGACGGGATCGGCCGGCCGGCGACGATCGGCCAGTACAGGACCGGGAAGAAGGCGAGTTCGTCGCGGTCGGCATTGACGCCGACGGCCTCGCCCGGCTCGAGCGCGGTCCGCGCACCGAGAACGACGTTGAGCCCGGCGAGCCCGGCCTTCGACATCTCGTCGACCGCGCGGTCGCCGGTGACGACATAGGCCAGGCGGGTCACCGCACCGGCGGCGAAGAGCTCACGCGGGATCGGCGGGCGCTGGTCCGGCACCGGCGTCGCGGTGGGCGCCTGGGCGAGGGCTTCTCCAGGGAGAAGCATGCCGCCGGCCAGCGCCAGGGCCAGCAGGATGGCGGCGGGCGCGGCGCGGCGGGCCCGGCGCGCGAAGTTGAGCCGGCCGCCGAGCCAGAGCGTCGCCAGCGTGTCGGCGACCAGCAGCAGCAGCGCCAGCACGAGCAACTGCGGGCGGATGTCGAGCGCGACCGGCTTGTCGACCGGCAGGATCGGCGCACCGAGCGCGGCGAGGTCGATCGCGCGCAGCGTATCCGTCGGGTTCAGCGTGTTGACCGCGAGGGAGCCGTCGGCGGGGCCGTAGATGCCGGGCGGATGGGCGAGGGTGGCGCGGCCGGTGAAACTGCGCGCCACCGGCTGCGCCGTGGCGGGCGGGCTGCGGAAGCTGCCGGTGCCGTCGAGCACGCGGGTCGGCGAAAGCGTCTCCACGCGGGCATCCTCTCCCTGGGGCTCGGCCGGGCCGGTGCCGGCGAGGCCGACGATCTTCCTGAGCATCTCGACGAAGAGGCCCGACAGCGGCAGGTTCGACCAGGTCGTGTCCGCCGTGACGTGCATCATCGCGATCATGCCGTCGCCGCGGCGCTCGCCGGTGACGACGGGCGTGCCGTCCTCCAGCGCCGCCCAGGTCTTGCGCGAGAGATCGGCTTCCGGCTCGGCCAGGATCTGGCGGCTGACGCGGACATCGTCATTGACCGGCACGCCGAAGAAGGGGCTCTCGCGGGTGAAGGCAGCGAGCTTGCGCGGGGTTTCCCAGGAGAGACCGCCGCCCAGCGTGCGGCCGCCCCGGCGCAGGCGCACGGGCGTCAGCTCGTCGGAGGCCGCGGCGAGGCGCGCGCCGGCGAAGCGCAGCAGCACGCCGCCGCGCTGGATGAAGGCGTTGATCTTGCCGGCGGTGTCGGGATCGAGCGCGCCGATATCGGCCAGCACCAGCACCGAGAGGTTCTGCGCCAGCAATTCGCCGACCGGGTCGGTCGAGCCCGGCCGCGGCTCGCGGATCTCGGCGAAGGGCTGGAGCGCGCGCGAGACGTAATAGGTCGGCGAGAGCAGCGGCTGCGCCGTATCGGTGGTCGCGCCGGAGACGATCCCGACGCGGCGGCGCTTGGAGCGGTCGTCGAGCAGCGCGACCGCGCCGGCGCTGCGCTCGCCGACGATCTCGAGCCGGGAGACGGCGTTGCGCACCTCGATCGGCAGGGTCAGGCGGGCCGTGGTCTGCAGTGCGGAGCCCTCGAAGACGAAAGGCGCATCGCCGAGCGGCAGGCCCTTGAGATCGAGCGCACGGACGAGGCCGCTGGCCGCGGCGCTGGTGGTGGGCCGCAGCACCTTCACCGCCAGCGCCCCGGCGAGGTTCTCGGGCGCAGTGAGTGCGAGCTGGTCGATGGGGCCGGCATGGATCGAGACGCGCCCGGAGCCGGCCTCCTGCCTCAGCCGTGCGAGGAAGGCACCGTCGTCGGTGACGGAGAGGCCATCCGCCACCCAGACGATCTCCGCCTCCGGGGCGGTGCGCAGAAAGGCCTCGATCCGCGGGAGATGCGCGCCGCGATCGGGGGCGTGAGGCTGCAGCGCGAAGGCGCGTAGCCGGTCCAGCGCCGCGCGCGGCTCCGACAGCGTGATCTCGGCGGGGTTTTCGGCAAGGCCGAGCAAAGCGACCGGACGGCCTTCCCGGGCTGCGGCCGCGACGCGGGATTCCGCCACGAGCAGGCGCTCAGGCCAGTCGACCGCGGCGCCGAAGCCGTTGTCGATCACGAGCAGCATCGGGCCGCGCAGGGGTGCCGCATCGCGCGGCGGGTTCCAGACGGGGCCGGCCACGGCGAGGATCGCCAGCGCCGCTACCAGCATGCGCAGCGCCAGCAGCCACCAGGGCGTATGGGCGGGCATTTCGCGCTTGGCGACCAGGTCGGCCATGATCTTGAGCGGCGGAAAGTCGATCCGGCGCGGCCGCGGCGGCGTGACCCGCAGGATCAGCCAGAGCGCTGGGAGCAACGCGAGTGCGGCCAGCGCGAGCGGGGCGGAGAAGGCGAGAGGGAGCGAGCTCAGCACCGGCTATCTCCCGCTTCCGCGTGAGGCCGCGACGAGGCTCGCCACTCGCAGCACGCCTTCGCTCGCCGGCCGGTCAGTGCGGTGCAACGTCAGCGTCCAGCCCGCCTTGCGGCAGGCCTCGCGGATCGCGTCGCGATGGGCTTCCAGCCGCTGGCGATATTCGGCGCCCCAGGAGGCGGCATCGCCGACGCGCAGCGAGAGCCCGTCCTCGAGATCGAAGAGTTCGGCCTGGCCGGTGAAGGGGAAGGTTTCCTCGATCGGGTCCGCGATCAGCAGGACATGGCCGCGGGCGCCGGAGGAGGCGAGGGTGGCGATGCGGCGGGCGAGCGAATCGGCGGGCGAGAGCCCGTCCGTGATGATGATCGCATCGGCCAGGCGCGGCAGCGGCGCGTCCGGTGGCAGATCGAGATCGGCGTCCTTGGCATCGGCCAGGATCGCCTGGGCCAGCGTCTCGACGATGCGGCGCGAGGCCAGCGCCCGGGTCAGCCCGAGGTGGCCGACGCGCTCGCCGCCATCGACCAGCGTCTCGGCCAAGGCGAAGCCCGCGATCAGCGCGCGATCGACCTTCGAGGCCAGCGCCAGAGAGGAGGCAAAGCCCATCGAGGCGGAACGGTCGATCCAGAGCCAGATCGCGTGGGAGGCCTCCCATTCGCGTTCGCGCACGAAGAGGTGGCCATCACGCGCCGAGCGGCGCCAGTCGATGCGCGAGGAGGATTCGCCGGTGACGAGCGGGCGGTACTGCCAGAACGTCTCGCCCGGCCCCGCCCGGCGGCGGCCATGGATGCCGTGCAGGCTGGCGGAGACGCGCCGCGCCTCGAGAATCAGCCGGGGCAGGCGCGCCGCCAGATCGAGCGAGGCGGTGACGACCGGCCTCGCGGGCTGGCGTTCGGCCGATCCGAGAACGCGCGTGCGCAGCATCCGTCTCCGCCCCTATCCCAATCGCTCGACGAGCTTGCCGATGATGCCTTCCACCGTCTCGCCATCGGCGCGGGCAGCGAAGGTCAGCGCGACGCGGTGCTTCAGAACCGGGACGGCGAGGGCGATGACATCGTCGATCGACGGCGCGAGACGCCCCTCGACCAGCGCTCGGGCGCGGCAGGCCAGCGTGAGCGACTGGCTGGCGCGCGGGCCGGGGCCCCAGGCGAGCTTCTCGGTGATCGCGGAATCGCCACCCTCGCCGGGACGGGCCGAGCGGACCAGATCGAGGATCGCGTCGACGACCGCGTCGCCGACGGGCAGGCGGCGCACCAGCCGCTGCGTCGACATCAGCGTCTCCGCCGTCATCGCCTGGGCCGGCTTGTGCTCGGAGGCGCCGGTGGTTTCGAGCAGGATGCGGCGCTCGGCCTCGCGGTCGGGATAGGCGACGTCGATCTCGAGCAGAAAGCGGTCGAGCTGCGCCTCGGGCAGGGGATAGGTGCCCTCCTGCTCGATCGGGTTCTGCGTGGCCAGCACATGGAAGGGGGCGGGCAGGTCATAGCGCTCGCCGCCGACGGTGACGTGATGCTCCTGCATCGCCTGCAGCAGCGCCGACTGGGTGCGTGGGCTCGCGCGGTTGATCTCGTCGGCCATCAGGAGCTGGGCGAAGACCGGGCCCTTGATGAAGCGGAAATGGCGCTTGCCGTCGGCGCTCTCGTCCAAAACCTCGGAGCCGAGGATGTCGGAGGGCATCAGGTCGGGCGTGAACTGGACGCGGCGCGCGCTCATGCCGAGCACGGTGCCCATCGCCTCGACGAGCTTGGTCTTGGCGAGACCGGGCACGCCGACGAGGAGGCCGTGACCACCGGCCAGGAGCGTGATCAGCGAGAGATCGACGACCTTCTGCTGGCCGAAAATGACCCGGCCGATCTCGGTGCGGGCGGCCCCGATCGCGCCCAGCGCGGCTTCCGCCGCCTCGACGATGCCGGTATCCAGGCTGACGGGGGGGTTGGCTTCCAGGGCCTGGGCTTGCGCCACCATGTCGATCTCCTTCACCCTCGGTTCCGAGCCACCCGCTATCCCGCAACCTTGCAGCGGCCGGAGCCGTTGAGTGTGGACGGGGCGTCATGCCGGCTCAAGGGCGGAATGACGCGGTGCACAGAACTCGGCTTCACGATTATGTGGAGTTCAAGGCAGGGATGACGATGCAACCACTATGCCGCAGGCGGCACGGCAAGAGCGTTCGATGAGCGACACGGGCGGCGCGATGGAGCGGCTGATGGCCGCGCTCCAGGCCGGAAATACGCGCGGGGTTCCGCCTGTCGAGCGCTGGAATCCCGATTTCTGCGGCCATATCGACATGAAGATCGCCGCAGACGGCACCTGGTTCTATCGCGGTACGCCGATCGGCCGGCCGGCGCTCGTGAAGCTGTTTTCGTCGGTCCTGCGGAAGGACGGCGAGGATTACGTTCTCGTGACACCGGTCGAAAAGCTCGGGATCACGGTCGAGGATGCGCCCTTCCAGGCGGTCGAGATGGCGGTCGAGGGGGAGGGAGACGGCCGCAGCATCGGCTTCCGCACCCAGGTCGACGATCTCGTCCAGGTCGGGCCGGAGCATCCGATTCGCTTCGAGCGCGAGGCGCAGGGCGACGGGCTGAAACCCTATGTCCATGTCCGGCGCGGGCTCTGGGCGCGGCTGACGCGGGCGCTGACCTATGATCTGCTGGCGCTGGGCGAGGTGCGCGAGATCGACGGCGCGGCGCAGTTCGGGGTGACTGCGGGCGGGCTGTTCCATCCGGCGGTGCCGGCCAGCGAGATCGACGGTTTGTGATGCAGGCTCTGGATCTGACGGCCGAGCAGTTCGCAGAGCTCGCGCAGCGCCGGCTGCGGCTCGAACCGCCGCAGCCGGGTGACGTGATCGCGCGGCCGCGCGGAGACCATGATCACCAGCCGCATCCGGTCCCGCCGCCGGACGAGATGGCGGCCGTTCCCGCGGCGGTGCTGATCGGGATCGTGCCGCGCCCCGAGGGGCCGACGGTGCTTCTGACCCAGCGGGCGGCGACCCTGCGCAGCCATTCGGCGCAGGTCGCCTTTCCGGGCGGGCGGGTGGACGCGGTCGACGGGTCGCCCGTCGTGACGGCTCTGCGCGAGGCAGAAGAGGAGATCGGCCTGCCGCGCGAGCGGGTGCGGACGCTGGGCTTCCTCGATGCCTATCTGACCGGCACCGGCTACCGGATCGTACCCGTGGTGGGGCTGGTCGAGCCGCCCTTTACGCTGACGCTGAACGCCCATGAGGTGGACGAGGCCTTCGAGACGCCCCTGTCCTTCCTGCTCGACCCTGCCAATCACCGGCGCGAAGGCCGAGAATGGAAGGGGCTCTACCGCACCTACTATGCGATGCCGTTCGGCGATCGCTATATCTGGGGCGCCACCGCCGGGATGATCCGCAACCTCTACGAGCGGCTCGCAGGCTGAACAGGACTGGACCATCAAGGCCATGCTGCGTTCGATCATCGAAGAGGTGCTTCTCTTCGTCCTGCCCTTCTGCGTCTTCGCCGGCTATCTCGTCGTCAAGCGGCGCAATCCGCTCGATGTGGAGCACTGGAGCCGGCACGTGTTCTGGCTGGCGGTGGTCGGGCTGGCACTGGCGATCGGGCTCGTCGCCTATGGCGGCTGGACGGCGCCGCGCAACACCGGCGCCTATGAACCGCCGCATATGGAGAACGGGCAGTTGGTGCCCGGCCGCTTCAAATGACCTCCTCCGAGGAGCGGATCGCTGGCCTGCTGGCGCGGTCCTCGCTCTCCCGGCTGCTGGAGGCGCTCAACGGCGAGGGCGAGGAAACCCGCATCGTCGGGGGCGCGGTGCGCGACGCCGTGCTCGGCGAACCGATCGGCGACGTCGATCTGGCGACGACGGCCCTGCCTGAAGAGACGATGCGGCGGGGTCGGCTCGCGGGGTTCAAGGCCGTGCCGACAGGGATCGACCACGGGACGGTCACGCTCGTCGACGACGGTGTCGCCTGCGAGGTCACGACGCTGCGCGAGGATGTCGAGACCGACGGCCGGCGTGCCACGGTCCGTTTCGGGCGCGATTTCATCGCCGATGCGCGGCGGCGCGACTTCACGGTCAATGCGCTTTCGCTCGACCGCGGGGGAACCGTTCACGATCCTTGCGGCGGGCTCGCCGATCTCGCCGCGCGGCGCATCCGCTTCATCGGCGACGCGCAGACGCGCATCCGGGAGGATTACCTGCGCATTCTGCGCTTCTTCCGTTTCCACGCCCGCTACGGGAAGGGCGCGCCTGATGCCGAGGGCGTCCGCGCCTGCATCGCGGGGCGGGATGGGCTGGCGGGGCTGTCGCGCGAGCGTGTGCGCGCCGAACTGATGAAGCTTCTGGTCGGGCCCGGTGCCGCGCCGGCCCTGCGCTCCATGGCCGAAGCCGGGCTCCTGATGCCGATGATCGGCCGCGTGCCGCATCTGGCGCGCTTCGAGGCCGTGATCGAGGGGGGAGGCGAGGGCGTCTACCCCGCCTTCCGGCTGGCGGCGCTCGCGGTCGGCGTGCGGGAGGACGCGCTATGCCTGCGCGATGCGTTGCGCCTGTCGAACGACGAGTTCGACCGGATCGAGCGGATCGCGCTGGCGCTGGAAGGGCTCTCGGGACGGGGGGCGCCCGCGACGCTGGAGCAGCTGCGCCATCTCGCCCACCGGATCGGCCAGGACGCCGTGGCAGCCGGGCTCGTGCTGCTGGCGGGGCGGGGCGCGGAGGCTGCCGGGCGGGCTCAGGCGATGATCGCCGACCTGGCGCGGACGCCGCCTTTCCGGCCGACGGGACGGGACGTGATCGCGCGCGGCATCCCCGCCGGCCCGGCGGTCGGAAGGGTTCTGGAGGCCGCGCGGTACGCCTGGATCGAGCGGGGGGCGCGGGACGACGCCGAGGCTCAGTTCAGGTTGCTCGACGAGGCCGTCGCTCAGGGGGTGCGGATCGAGATGCCACCCTCGACCACGCCGACATAGACCGAGCCGGAGACGATGTTTCCGGGTGCGCCATTGCCGCCGAGCTGGAAGATGGCGCCGCCGAGATAGCCGAACTGGCGCCCCTTCGCCGTCATCTTCTCGCGCAGGAAGCTCTCATAGTCGCGCGCCTTGCCGCCGGCCGTCTGCCTGGCCCGGTTGTCGGCCTCCCAGTCGGCCTGATAGGCCTTGTTCGCATTCGCCTTGCGGAACTCCTCGACCGGCAGGTAGCTGCCACCCGCATGCGGCTGCGTCAGGGACACGCCGACATTGACCTGCGGCCCGCCCTTGGTGCTCTGGCAGAGATCGACGACGAGCCCGCCATTGGCGGGACGCACCGCGTCGATCATCTGGATGTGCAGGCCGTTGGTCAGCATCACGACGCTGTTGGGCCGGACCTGGTCGAGGGATTTGACCGGCTTGAACAGCCCGGCGAAATCGAGCGGCCGGCGGCCGACATATTTCGGCTCCAGGCCGGACTGGACGAGATAGGTGCCGACGAAGCCGATGCAGTCGATGCCGAAGACGCCGTCATCGGCCATCGCCTGCAGGAAATCGCCGGCCTTGAAGTAATCCTTGAAGGTCGGGTCCCTGGCGAGCGCGTCGCGGTTGGCGTTCACCAGCGACATCACGATGGCGATGTCCATCGGCAGGCCCTGGCCGCTGAACACCCGTCCATAGCCCGGCTGGCCCGTGAGATAGGCTTCCGGCTTTCCCTTGGTCAGGGACTGCAGCAGCCCGTTGAGCCGGCCGGCCTTGGCGTTGCCGCCCTTGCCGCCTCCGAACTGCGGATTGGCCGACATGTAGGAGGTGACAGCGACCAGTCCCCCCGGGTAGCCGGTGTAGCCGGGGACCGGCAGCGCATGCAGCAGGTCGACATATTCCCGTGGCGATAACAGAGCGATGCGCGCCATGGCCGCCGACTCCCGCTGCGACTGGAGATCGCAGGCTGGCCGCTCGCGGCTGTGCGAGCGTCATCCATATGGCGGAGCCGGTCCGCCGCGGCGCTGGCCGGCTCAGGGCCAGCGCACCGTCGGCGGCATGGAGGAGAGGATCGAGTCGACATTGCCGCCGGTGCGCAGGCCGAAGATCGTGCCGCGGTCGTAGAGCAGGTTGAACTCGACATAGCGGCCGCGGCGGATCTGCTGCTCCTCGCGCTCGGCCGCGCTCCAGGGCTTGCCGATGTTGGCGCGCAGGATCGGCGGATAGGCGGCAAGGAAGGCTTCGCCGACGGCCTGGGTGAAGGAGAGGTCGCCGTCGGGATCGCCCGACCAGACATAGTCGTAGAAGATGCCGCCGATGCCGCGCGGCTCGTTGCGATGCTTCAGGTGGAAATACTCGTCGCACCAGGCCTTGAAACGCGGGTAGTCGGCGATCGGCGCATGGCGTTCGCAGGGCTCGCGCATCGCGGCATGAAAGGCGATGGCGTCGGGATCGTCCTGGTTGCGACGGGCATTCAGCACCGGGGTGAGGTCGGCGCCGCCGCCGAACCACGGCTTGGTGGTGACGACGAAGCGCGTGTTCATGTGCACGGTCGGCGCGTGCGGGTTCCAGGGATGGGCGATCAGCGAGATGCCGGTGGCATGGAAGCGCGGGTCCTCCGCCGCTCCGGGAATCTGGCCGGCGAATTCGGGCTGGAAGGTGCCGTAGACGGTCGAGACATGGACGCCGACCTTCTCGAAGACGCGTCCGCTCATCATCGACATGACGCCGCCGCCGCCCGGCGCGCCGTCATGGTTGTTGCGCTGCCAGGGCGTGCGGACGAAGCGGCCGGGCGCGTCCGTCTCGAGCGGGAAGGGGCCGCTCGCCTCGGCCTCGATCGCCTCGAAGGCAGCGCAGATACGGTCCCGCAGCGTCTCGAACCAGGCCTTCGCACGGGGCTTCATCGCCTCGGCCTTTTCCAGCGCGACGGGGTCGCTCGGCGCCGCGGTGGCGGCCTTGTGGTCGGTCATCCCCGTCTCCTCACCCTGACTGGTCTTGTCGTTCGTGGTCGTCGGCCCGGAGCGGTCCCGGGAAGCCGCCGATCTGCCGCAAGGCTTCGCCCAGAACCAGCGCGCCTGCAATCGCGACGTTGAGGGAGCGCAGCCCCGCCAGCATCGGCACATGCACGACCGCATCGGCGGCCGCATAGACCTCGGGCGCGACGCCGGCCGATTCCCGGCCGAGCATGACGATGTCGCCGGGGGCGAAGGCGAGGTCGAGATGGCGTGTCGGCCCGTCGGTCTCGGCCAGGATCAGGCGATGCCCCGCCTCGCGGCGCCAGCGCTCGAAGGCGGCGAAGGAGGCGTGGCGGATGACGGCCGCGCGCTCGAGATAGTCCATGCCGGAGCGGCGGAAATGCCGGTCGGAGACGTCGAAGGCGGCGGGCTCGACGATGTCGACGGCGACGCCGAGGCAGGCGGCCATGCGGATCATCGTGCCGGTGTTCTGGGGAATGTCGGGCTGGTAGAGGGCGAGGCGCAGCGGCGCCCGGCCGGTCGGAGATGCTGTTTGGTCCGTCGCCGTCATGCTGATGCTGTCATGGGGTGACGGCGGCGGATGCGTCAAGGACGGGGCACGCGGCGGGCATGCGCCAGCGAGGCTGGCAATTCCCCGAGGCGCACGCCATATCCGCGGGCTGCCCGGGGTCGGCGCCGCCGCCTGCCCCGATTTCGTCGCCATGCCGGTCCAGAGGAGGGCGGACATGTTCACCCCGCTGTTCCGCTGGCTCGAGAGCCGGATCGACGTCTTCGCCCCCTTCGACGAAAGCGAGACACCGCCGCGCGGCGTCTGGCCCTTCATGTGGCACCACATCAAGGGCGTGAAGGGCTGGCTCGTCCTCGTCATGCTGACGGGGCTCGGCTTCAGCGGCATCGAGGCGGCGATGTATCTGATGGTCGGCTGGTTCGTCGACCTGCTGGCGACGCAGTCGCCGGAGACGATCTTCCGCGACCATGGCTGGCTGCTGGCCGGCGCCGCCGTCCTGCTCGTGGTGGTGCGGCCGCTGGTCTATTTCGCCAATCACGCGATCGTCGACCAGGTCGTGGTCCCGCAGATCACCAACCAGATCCGCTGGCGCAACCACGTCTACACGCTCGGCCATGCGCTCGGCTATTTCCAGAACGACTTCGCCGGGCGCCTGTCCTCCCGCGTCCTCCAGGCCGGGCAGTCGATCCGCGGCGCCACGATCGAGGTCATCGACGATCTCTGGTATGCGCTGATCTTCGCCTCCGTCGCGATCGGCTTCTTCGGGGCGACCTCGCTGTGGCTGGCGCTGCCGGTGCTGGCCTGGCTCGCGGCCTATGTGACGCTGCTGATCTATTTCGTGCCGCGTGCGAAGAGCCGGTCCGAGGCCAATTCGCTCGGCCGCTCCTCGACGACGGGGCGGATCGTCGATGCCTACACCAATATCCTGACGGTGAAGCTCTTCGCCCGGGCCGATGCCGAGCGCTCGGCCGTGCGCGAGTCGCTGGCGCGCTGGAACACCGCCTTCCTCAACCTGTCGCGACTCATCACCGGCGTCAGCGTCATCCTGCAGACGATGAACAGCCTGCTGGTGGTGGTCACGGCCTGGCTCTGCCTCTGGCTCTGGAGCCAGGGCGCCATGACGCCGGGCGCGGTGGCCGCCTCGATCGGCCTCGTGCTACGTCTCGTCCAGATGTCGGGCTGGCTGATCCATCTCGTGCGCGGCGTGTTCGAGAACATCGGTGCCGTGCAGGAAAGCATGGAGACGATCGCCAAGCCGCACGACCTGACGGATGCGCCCGATGCGGCCCCGCTGAAGGTTGAGCGCGGCGCGATCCGTTTCGAAGGCGTGCGTTTCAACTACGGCCGGAGCGGCGGGCTGTTCGAGGGGCTCGATCTCGAGATCCGGCCGGGCGAGAAGATCGGCCTGGTCGGGCCATCGGGCGCCGGCAAGTCGACCCTGGTCAACCTGCTGCTGCGGCTCTACCCGCTCGAGGGCGGACGCATCCTGATCGACGGGCAGGACATCGCCCATGTCACGCAGGACTCGCTTCGGGCCCAGATCGGCATGGTGACGCAGGACAATTCGCTGCTCCACCGCTCGATCGGCGACAACATCGCCTATGGGCGCATCGGCTCGACGGCTGACGAGATCGCTCGGGCGGCGCGCCAGGCCTCGGCCCATGAGTTCGTCCAGGGCCTCAGCGACCAGGACGGGCGCCGCGGCTTCGATTCGCGCGTCGGCGAGCGCGGCGTGAAGCTTTCGGGCGGTCAGCGCCAGCGCATCGCGATCGCCCGCGTCCTGCTCAAGGACGCGCCGATCCTGATCCTCGACGAGGCGACCTCGGCGCTGGATTCGGAGGTCGAGGCGGCGATCCAGGAGCAGCTGACCGCGCTGATGCAGGGCAAGACCGTCATCGCGATCGCGCACCGGCTGTCGACGATCGCCGCGCTCGACCGGCTGATCGTGCTCGACAGGGGCCGGATCGTCGATGTCGGCACCCATGCGGAGCTCGTCGCGCGGGCGGGTCTCTATGCGCGGCTGTGGTCGCGCCAGTCGGGCGGATTCCTCGCCGCGGCGGACAGCGAAACGCTGCCGGCCTAAGCTCCCTGCCGACGGGCGCAGGCCATGCACCGGCGCATGGCCCCCAACAGTAGACTTCGTCCAATCTGCATGCCAAAGAGCGCGCAGTGACGCGCCGCCGCATTGCGGCCGTGACGACGCGCGCCTAAACACGGCGCCGGGTTGCAATTTCGAGTTCTTCCAAAACTCGACTGACGTTTTAGAGGATTGGATCGTGGCGAACGCGACCGATACGAAACCGACCGAAACCACCCGCCGCGATTTCCTGATGCTGGCCACCGGCGCCGCCGGTGCCGTCGGCCTCGGCGCCGTCGTCGTTCCGCTGGTCAGCCAGCTCGCGCCCGACGCGCAGACGGTCGCCGCCGGCGCGCCGATCGATCTCGATCTCGCCCCGATCGCGGAAGGCCAGGCGATCAAGCTGTTCTGGCGCGGCAAGCTCATCTTCGTGCGCCACCGCACCAAGAAGGAGATCGACGAGGCCCGCGCGGTCAATGTCGCCACGCTGCCCGATCCCCAGCCCGACCAGGCCCGCGTCAAGCAGGGCCACGAGCAGTTCCTCGTCGTCTACGGCAACTGCACCCATCTCGGCTGCGTGCCGCTGGGCAACGCCCCCGGCGATCCGAAGGGCGATTTCGACGGCTGGTTCTGCCCCTGCCACGGCTCGCACTACGATTCCTCCGGCCGCATCCGCAAGGGCCCGGCGCCGCTCAATCTGCCGATCCCGCCCTACGCATTCAGCGCCGACACCAAGATCCGGATCGGCTGAGCGCTCCGCTCGTCCCGATCCCGCCTGTACGAGACAGCCCCGAGGCAATCCGCATGAGTGGTCACAGCTCCTACGTCCCGAAGACAGGTTTCGAGCGCTGGCTCGATGCGCGCCTGCCGATCGTCCGCCTCGCGCATGATTCGGCGGTTTCCTATCCGGTTCCGCGCAACCTGAACTATTTCTGGACCTTCGGCGGCATCCTGATGTTCATGCTGGTGGCGCAGATCGTCACCGGCGTGATCCTGGTGATGCACTACACGCCCCATGCGACGATGGCGTTCAACTCCGTCGAGCACATCATGCGCGACGTGAACTACGGCTGGCTGCTGCGCTACCTGCACTCCAACGGCGCCTCGATGTTCTTCCTGGCGGTCTACATCCACATTTTCCGCGGCCTCTATTACGGCTCCTACAAGGCGCCGCGCGAGGTGCTCTGGATCCTCGGCGTCGTCATCCTGCTGCTGATGATGGCGACCGCTTTCATGGGCTACGTGCTGCCCTGGGGCCAGATGTCCTTCTGGGGCGCGACCGTCATCACCAACCTGTTCTCGGCGCTGCCGGTGATCGGCGAGACGATCGTGACCTTCCTGTGGGGCGGCTTCTCGGTCGACAACCCGACGCTGAACCGCTTCTTCTCGCTGCACTACCTGCTGCCCTTCATGATCTTCGGCGTGGTCATCCTCCATGTCTGGGCCCTGCATCATGTCGGCCAGAACAACCCGACTGGCGTCGAGGTGAAGAACGTCGCGAAGGACACGGTGCCGTTCACGCCCTATGCGACGGTCAAGGACCTGTTCGCGATGGTGTGCTTCATCTTCGTGTTCTCCTACTTCGTGTTCTACACGCCGAACTTCCTCGGGCATGCCGACAACTACATTCCGGCCAACCCGGCCGTGACGCCCGCGCATATCGTTCCGGAGTGGTACTTCCTGCCCTTCTACGCGATCCTGCGTGCGGTGCCGGACAAGCTCGGCGGCGTCATCGCCATGGGCGCTGCGATCGTGGTGCTCGCCTTCCTGCCCTGGATCGACAGCTCCAAGGTCAAGTCGATGAGCTACCGGCCGATCGCGCGCCAGCTCTTCTGGGCGTTCGCCGTGGTCTGCATCGGCCTCGGCTGGCTCGGCGCGATGCCGGCGGAGGGCGGCTACGTCATCGCCTCGCGCATCTTCACCGTGCTGTATTTCGGCTACTTCGTGGCGCTGTTCATCGTCGGCCTGTTCGAGCGGCCCAAGGCGCTGCCGAATTCCATCGCCGATTCCGTGCTCGGCTCGCTCCAGGGCGGATCGGGTGCGCGCATGGGCACCGCCGTCGCCGCCGAACCCAACGCCAAGGGCTGAGACGAATCATGAGCAAGATGTTGGTTCGCTCGGCCGCTGTCGGCCTTCTCTTCGCCGCCCTGCCGCTGAGCGTGCAGGCTGCCGGTGATCGCGTCGAGCCGCCGGCGCTGAGCTGGTCGTTCTCCGGGCCCTTCGGCAAGTTCGACCGCGCGCAGCTGCAGCGTGGCTACAAGATCTACAAGGAGGTCTGCGCGAACTGCCACAGCGCCTCGCTGCTGAAGTTCCGCAACCTGTCGCAGCCGGGCGGGCCGGAGTTCACGCCCGGCCAGGTCACGGCCCTGGCCGCCACCTACCAGATCAAGGACGGCCCCAACGAGGCCGGCGAGATGTTCGAGCGGCCCGGCCGCCCGGCCGACGCCTTCCCGTCGCCCTTCCCGAACGAGCAGGCGGCGCGCTCGGCCAATGGCGGCGCCTATCCGCCCGACATGTCGGTTCTGGCCAAGGCGCGGACCTATGAGCGTGGTTTCCCGCGCTTCGTCTTCGACATCTTCACCCAGTATCAGGAGCAGGGGCCGGACTACATCGCGGCGCTGCTGACGGGCTACAAGGATCCGCCGCCGGAGGGTGTCACCCTGCAGCCGGGCCAGTACTACAACACCTACATGCCCGGCCATCTGATCGCGATGCCGAACGTGCTGAACGACGGGCAGGTCGAATTCCCGAAGGGCCCGGACGGGCAGCCGCAGGTGCCGGAGACGGCCAAGCAGTATGCCAAGGACGTCACGGCCTTCCTGATGTGGGCGGCCGAGCCGCATCTCGAGGCGCGCAAGCGCCTCGGCCTGCAGGTCATGCTGTTCCTGCTGATCTTCGGCACGCTGCTCTACTACACGAAGAAGAAGGTCTGGTCGCGCATGCCCGACGGCACGCCGGCCCACTGATCCGATCCGCTTCCGCAGAAGGCCCCGGCGACGGGGCCTTTTTCGTTGGTGCCGCCGCTTGAAGCGGCGGCGGCCGCGCGGCACAGTCCCGCCCCGGCATCAGGGATATCGAGATGAGCGAAGCGGTCCTGGGAATCATCGGCGGGTCGGGCATCTATGACCTGCCGGGTTTGAGCGATCTGCGCGAGGAGCGCATCGAGAGCCCCTGGGGCGAGCCTTCGGACGTGCTCCGCATCGGCCGGATGGGGCGAACCCGGATCGTGTTCCTGCCCCGCCATGGCCGCGGCCATGCCATTCCGCCCTCGGAGATCAACTACCGCGCCAATATCGACGTGATGAAGCGGGCCGGGGTGACCGATCTCGTCTCGCTGTCGGCCTGCGGCTCCTACAAGGCCGAGCTCTATCCGGGCCTGTTCGTGCTGGTGGACCAGTTCGTCGACCGGACCAGCGGCCGGGCTTCCTCTTTCTTCGGACGCGGCTGCGTCGCCCATGTCTCCGTCGCGCATCCGGTGGGACCGGCGCTGCAGGGGCTGATCGCGGAGGCCGCGACCGCCGAGGGGCTGCCCTTCGTGCGCGGCGGCACGCTGGTGACGATGGAAGGGCCGCAATTCTCCACCTATGCGGAATCCATGACCTACAAGACGCTGGGCTACGACCTGATCGGCATGACGGCGATGCCGGAGGCGAAGCTCGCCCGCGAGGCCGAGATCACCTACGCCACGGTCGCGATGGTGACCGACTATGACTGCTGGCACGAGGAGCACGGCCCGGTCGATGTCGCCGCCGTGGTCAAGGTGCTGCATGACAACGCCGACAAGGCGAAGCGCCTGGTGGCACGGCTGGCGGCGGACTTCCCCGCGGAGCGCGTGCCCTGTCCCGCCGGCTCGCACAACGCGCTCGACAACGCCCTCATCACCGCCCCCGCGATGCGCGATGCGGCCCTGCTCGCCAAGCTCGACGCCGTGGCGGGGCGGGTCCTGAAAGCGGCCTGACGATCATGAAGCTCGCCGACAGCATCCGCGCCATTCCGGATTATCCCAAGCCCGGCATCGTCTTCCGCGACATCACCACGCTGCTGGGCGATGCCCGTGCCTTCCGCCGCGCCGTCGACGAACTGGTGCAGCCCTTCGCCGGGCTGAAGATCGCCAAGATCGCCGGCATCGAGGCGCGCGGCTTCATCCTGGGAGGGGCCGTCGCGCACCAGCTTTCGGCCGGCTTCGTCCCGGTGCGCAAGAAGGGCAAGCTGCCGCACGAGACGGTCAGCGTCACCTATGAGCTCGAATACGGCACCGACGAGATCGAGGTCCACAAGGATGCCGTCTCGCCCGGCGAGCGCGTCCTGCTGGTCGACGACCTGATCGCGACCGGCGGCACCGCCGAGGCTGCGGTGAACCTGCTCTCGCGTCTGGGGGCGGAGGTGGTCGCCGCCTGCTTCATCATCGACCTGCCCGATCTCGGCGGCGCCGATCGGGTCCGCCGGCTCGGCGTGCCGGTTCGCACGCTCGTCGCTTTCGGCGGGCATTGACGGTCGCATGAAGATCAATGGTCAGCCTTATCGCACGATCTGGCTCGCGCCGGAGGGCTGGCGCGTCTGCGTGATCGACCAGACGCGTCTGCCCTTCCGCTTCGAGACGGTGACCCTGTCCTCGGCCGAGGCCGCGGCCGAGGCGATCCGCAGCATGGTCGTGCGCGGTGCGCCCCTGATCGGTGCGACGGCGGCCTATGGCGTGGCGCTGGCGATGCGGGCCGATCCGTCCGACGCCGCGCTGGCAGCGGCGCTCGCGCTCCTGGGCGCGACGCGGCCGACGGCGGTCAATCTGCACTGGGCGCTCGGGCGGATGCGGGCGCGGCTCGCGCCGCTGCCGGAGGCGGAGCGGGCCGAGGCCGCCTATGCCGAGGCGGCGCTGATCTGCGACGAGGACGTGGCTCTGTGCCGCGCCATCGGCGAGCACGGACTCGGCGTGATCCGCTCCATCGCGGCCAAGAAGGCCGAGGGGACGACCCTCAACGTCCTGACCCATTGCAACGCCGGCTGGCTCGCGACCGTGGATTGGGGCACGGCGCTCGCGCCGATCTATCTCGCGCATGACGCCGGCATTCCCGTCCATGTCTGGGTCGACGAGACGCGGCCCCGCAACCAGGGCGCGGCGCTGACGGCCTATGAGCTCGGCGCGCATGGCGTGCCCCACACCGTGATCGCGGACAATGCCGGCGGTCACCTGATGCAGCATGGGCAGGTCGATCTCGTCATCGTCGGCACCGACCGCACCACCGCGCGCGGCGACGTCGCCAACAAGATCGGCACCTATCTCAAGGCGCTGGCCGCGCATGACAACGGCGTGCCCTTCTATGTCGCGCTGCCCTCGCCGACGATCGACTGGAGCCTGTCGGACGGGCTGCGCGAGATCCCGATCGAGGAGCGGTCGGCGCGGGAGGTGACCCATCTGTCCGGGCTGGGGGAGGATGGCGAGGTGCGCTCGATCCGCGTCGTGGCGCCGGGCAGTTCTGCCGGCAACCCCGCCTTCGACGTCACGCCCGCGCGCCTCGTGACCGGGCTGATCACCGAGCGCGGCGTCTGCGCGGCGAGCGCAGAAGGGCTCGCCGGGCTGTTTCCCGAGCGGGCGGGCCGGCCGCAAGCGTGAGCAGGACAGGATCATGACGAGAGACGAACTCGGCGCCGGCATCGTCGCCGTCGCACAGGCGATCGATCTTGCGGGCTTCTGCCCGTCGAAATCGGGCAATGTCTCGGCGCGGACGGAGGCCGGCTTCCTGATCACGCCTTCGGGCCTGCCCTATGCGCAGACGACGCCGGGCCATCTGATCGAACTCTCGCTCGACGGCACCGTGCTCTCGGGCGCGCGCAAGCCGTCCTCGGAATGGCCCTTCCATGCCGCGATCTACCGCGCCCGGCCCGAGGCGCAGGCGATCGTCCATACGCATTCGCCGCGGGCCACGGCGCTGTCCTGCACGCGCCGGGGCATTCCCGCCTTCCATTACATGATCGCGCTCTGCGGCGGGGCCGACATCCGCTGCGCCGACTACGCCACCTTCGGCACGCCTGAACTGGCGGAGAATGCCGTGCGGGCGCTGGAGGGCCGCAAGGCGGTCCTGCTCGCCAATCACGGCGTCATCGCGCTCGGTGCCACGCTCGCCGGGGCGCACCAGATCGTGGCGGAGGTCGAGAATCTGGCGGGCCAGTATCTCGACATTCTCGCCGCGGGGCTCGAACCGGTCATCCTCGACGAGGCCGAGATGGCGCGGGTCAGCGCCAAATTCCAGGGTTACGGAAAGGTCGGCTGAGGCCCGAGCCCTTCGCGCATCGGCATCTTACGGCTTGTTAAGGCCCGTGCGGCATGAAAGGGCATGATCGTCTCGCCGTACATGCATGCCTCCCTGGATATGCTCGGCATCGCCGCCTGCGAGTACGATGCGCGGCTGGCGGCGGTCGGCTGGAACAGCACCTTCCTCCAGTTCTTTCCGGAAGATGACGGCGAGATCTATGTCGGCGAGCCCTACGCGGACAATCTCGTTCGTTTCTATCGCTGCCGCCTGTCTCCAGAGGAGATGCCGGAGGTCGACCGCTATATTGCGGAAGGTGTTGCGCGCCACGAGAACCAGACGCAGCCCTTCGAATTCATCCATCATGGGCGCCGGCTGCGCGCCTCGTCGCTTCGCGCTCCCGATGGCGGGCGGGTGCGGTTGTGGCAGCGGCTGGATACCGAACATCGGGCGGAGGCCGTCCCCGAACGCGTGCAGCCCGTGTTCGAGGCGCTTGCCTTCATCCCCGACGGAGCGACCATTCTGGACGCGGAGGATCGGATCGTCGCCGCCAACGACGCCTTCAGGCAGCTCTATGGCCTGCCCGGAGACCGGCCCGTGGTCGGCTGCACGCTCGACGACATCATCGCCTGGTGCTGGCGCGGGGATTCACCCGCGGGGGCCTGGCGCGCCGCCATTCGCAACGGCCTGCGCTATGACGGTGCGCCCTTCGAAATCGAGTTGCCCGGCCAGCGCTGGCTGAGGGTCGTCGCCCGCCACAGTCTCGGCGGCATCGGCTTCTTTACCCACGCCGACATCACGGCCGCCAAGCGCCAGCATATCGAACTCGTCGAGGCGCAGGCCGCGCTGCAACGGGCCAACGAGGAGCTGGCCAAGCTCGCGGGCACCGACGCGCTGACGGGCCTCGCCAACCGGCGAGCCTTCATGGCGTTCCTCGCGGCCGAGGCGCGGATCGCCAGACCGCTGTCGCTGCTGGCGATCGACGTCGATCATTTCAAGGCGATCAACGACCGCTTTGGCCATCTCGTCGGTGATGCCTGTCTGAAGATGATCGGGTCGATCGTGGCCGAGCAGGCGAGCGGCCACCGGCGGCTCGTTTCCCGCATCGGCGGCGAGGAGTTCGGCGTGGTCCTCGGCGGGGCCTCGCTGGCCGAGGCTCACCGGATCGGACACGCGATCCGTGCGGCGCTGGCCCGCGCGCCCTGGCGAAGCCTCCATCCCGAGCTGGATCGCGCGACGATCTCGATCGGCCTGTGCTCCGCCGAGGCGCCGGTCGACGAAGACATGCTCTATGCCTGCGCCGACGAGGCGCTTTACGCGGCCAAGCGCAACGGTCGCGACCGGATCGAGTCGCGACCACCCGCAGCCACGCGCCGCACGGCTTGACGGGAGCGTCCGCCGCCTCGGCGACGCCAAACGGCTTCGGCCTCCGTCAGCCCTTCACCCACTCCGCATACCAGCGCTTGAAGAGCGCGAGCTGGGTCCGCGCGTAGTGCTTCTGGCCTTCGGTCAGGCTGTCGGAGGCGTTGAAGTGCAGCTCGTATTCGGGGCTGCCCTCCAGCACCATCAGGTACTTGTAGAACAGCACCAGGTCCGGCCCCTCGTCGAAGCTCGACAGCACGGCGAGCGCGCCGTCCAGTTCGAGCGCCCTGGCCCGCGCCGCGACATCGCCTGTGGCCGCCTTCTCGCAGAGCGAGACGAGGCGCAGCACCGGTTCGGGCAGGACATTGCCGATGCCGGTGATCGCGCCGCTGGCGCCGCAATTGACGAAGCCGTGGAAGACCTGCGTGTCGACGCCGACCATCAGGGTGATGTCCTCCGACTGGCCGGTGATGTTCTCGGCCGCGTAGGTCAGGCTCCTGGCGCCGCCGAACTCCTTGAAGCCGATCAGGTTGGGGTAGCTCTCGCGCAGCTTGAAGAACAGCTCGGCGCGGGTCTCGAAGCCGTAATAGGGGCTGTTGTAGATCACCGCCGGCAGGCCGCCGGCAGCCTCCAGAATCGCGCCGAAATGGGCGGCCTGAGCGGAAGCCGAGGGGCCGCGCGAGAGCACGCGCGGGATCACCATCAGACCCTTGGCACCGACGCGCCTGCCATGGGCGGCCAGGGCGGCGGCACGCTGCGTGTTCTGGGCACCGGTGCCGACGATGACCGGGATGCCGGCCTCGCAGAGGCGGGCGACGCCTTCCATGCGCTGTTCGTCGGTCAGGAGCGGCCAGTCGCCCATCGAGCCGCAATAGACCACCGCCGACATGCCGGCGGCGACCAGTTCCTTGCCCTTGCGCACCAGGGCGTCGAAATCCGGCGTGCGATCCGCCTTGCAGGGCGTCATGAGAGCCGGGATCGTCCCGGAGAAGATGTTCGAAGCCATCTGCTGCTTCCTTTGGCTGTTCTTGTCGAGGTCGTGGGTGGCGGATCGGTTCAGGCTTCGCAGGCGAAGGGGTCGTCGACGGTGTGGGCGGGCTCGGTGAACCAGCGGGCGCCGTCCGGCGTCATGTAGGCGATGTCCTCGAGGCGGACGCCGAACTCGCCGTAGATGCACATCATGGGTTCGATCGAGAAGCACATGCCGACCTGGAGCGGCGTCTTGTTGCCCTTGACCATGTAGGCCTCCTCATGGACGTCGAGGCCGAGCCCGTGGCCGGTCCGGTGCGGCAGTCCGGGAACCTTGTAGCCGGGGCCGTAGCCCGCCGCCTCGATCACGCCGCGCGCGCCGAAATCAACGTTCTCGCAGGGCGCGCCAAGCTGGGCGGCGGCGAAACCGGCGAGCTGGGCCCGCTTCTCCAGGTTCCAGATTTCGCGCTGGCGTTCGGTCGGTTCGCCGAAGACATAGGTGCGGGTGATGTCGGAGCGATAGCCGCCGACCTTGGTGCCCATGTCGATCAGCACCATGTCGCCGTCCTGCAGCGTCTGCTCATGCGGCACGCCATGGGGATAGGCCGTGGCCTCGCCGAACTGGGCGGCGCCGCTGGTCCAGCTCATGCCGAGCTTGCGATGGGCGCGATCGAGGAAGTCCCTCGTCTGCGCCGTCGTCACACCGACCTGAAGCGCGCGGGCGGCGGCGCGGTGGACCTCCATGGTGATGTCCATGGCGCGCTGGATCAGGGCGATCTCGGCCGCCGATTTGAGCTGGCGGCAGGTCGCAGTGATCGAGCTTCCCTGCGTGAAGGTGAACCGGTTGCCGGCCTTGCGAAGCCCATCGACGATGTAGAACGGGGTTTGCGGGTCGAGCGCGACCTGGCCGCTCTCATAGCCCATGCTGCGGATGGTCTCGACGACGAGCTCGGTCGGGTCCTCATGCTCTTCCCAGCAGCGGACATCGTCGCCGAACTTCATGTATTCGCGCGTCTTCGGCTCCTCGAAGGCGGGGCTGAGATAGGCGATCTCGCCCTCGACCGGGATCACCGCGCCATGCAGCCGCTCGGTCAGGCCGAGCTGGATTCCGGTGAAGTAGGCCAGGCTGGTCGAGGTATCGAGATAGAGCGCCTGCAATCCCTGTTCGCGCAGCAGTGTCTGGGCCTTGGCGATGCGCTGCCGGAACTCGCTGACGGCGATCGGCTCGATGCGGTCCGTCATCGGCTTCAACCTGGCGAGCTCCGCCTCGAAACTCGATCCGCCTACTCCGATGGTCATCGTCTCGCGTCCTCGTTGGTCCGGCTCGAGCGCTGGCAGGTTGTGCTCAGGCCGCGGGCGCCTGAGCCGGTGTGGGGTCTGCCGGCTCCAGCAGATGCAGCAGGTCCTCGCGGACGGCCATGACGTGGTCATGCGTCAGCCGCGCCGCGCCCTCCGCGTCCCCCGCCCGGCAGAGATCGAGCAGTGCGGCGTGCTCGCGCGTGGCGCGCGCGGTGGCGCCCTCCGACATGGAGAGCTGGACACGGGTGTAGCGATCGGTGTTGGCGAGCAGGACACGCACCAGATCGAGCGTCTGGCCACGGCCGGAAGCCCGGTAGAGCGCGAGGTGATACTCGCGATTCAGTTCTCCATAGGCTTCGAGGTCGCCCCGGCCGATCGCGGCCGCATATTCGGCGAGGATGGTTTCGGCCTGCTCGAAATCGGCGGCGTTCAGCCGCGGGACGGCACGGCGGATCAGGTCCGGCTCGAGCATGGCGCGCAGGTCGAACAGCTCCGCGATGTCGCCGGCCGAAAGCGCCGTCACCACCGCGCCCCGATGCGGATGCAGCGTCACCAGACCTTCTGCCGCAAGCTGGTGAAAGGCCTCGCGCAGCGGGATGCGGCTGATGCCGAACTCCCGGGCCAGCGCGTCCTGCCGCAGCGCCTCGCCGGCGGCGACGACGCCCGAAAGGATTCGCCGGCGCAGCTCCGCGACGGTTGCGCCCGTCACGGTCTGGCGGAGCAGCGGGCGGCGGGCCCGGGGGGCGAGGGTGGACAGAGACATGGCGGCGTCCGGAGGGGAGCCCGTCCAACAGACCGGCAAGTGTCCGCTCTGTCAATTGGATAAAATCGCCAATATGCAATTATCGCCGGGCCCGTGAAGCGTCAGACGTGTGCGCCCGGCGGGGAGGCGTGGATCGCGCCGTCTATCGATCCCCGCCGGGACGCCGGGTCGCTCCAGGGAAGGCGAGGGAAGACGAGGGGAGGCGCGATGGCGCCGGCGATCCGTTTCGGGCCGAAGCCGGGCGATCGTCATGGGCTGGCGTATCGAACCCGGCTGCGCCCGTCGCGCCGGTGCGGCGCAGGCGGGACGAACGCCGGCCGATGGGGCGGAGAGCCGCCCTGCCGCGGCTTGGCGATCGCGAGCCGGAGGCGCCATGCGGGACGCCTCCGGAGCATATTCGTGATCAGCCGTCCTGCCAGCGCTGTTGCAGCGCCGTCGCCGACATCAGGTCGAAGGAGAGGTCGGAGATCTGCCAGTAGCGCGTGCTGTCCTGCTGGAAGGCCCAGAGATGGTCGTAGATCTTCTTGAAGGCCGGGTTGGCGGCCGACATCTCGGCGTAGAGATCCTTGGTGTGCTTGTAGCTCGCCTTCAGGATGTCGTTGGGCAGGGGGCGCAGCTGCGCGCCGCCGGCGATCAGGCGCTTCAGGGCCGGCGGGTTGAGCGCGTCATATTTCGCCTGCATGTCGTGGCCGGAGGCCATCGCGCAGGTCTTGAGCACCCGCTGATAGGTCGGGGGCAGGCTGTTCCACTTCTCCAGATTGATGAAGAAGCTCAGCTCCGCGCAGCCGTCCCAGAAGCCGGGATAGTAGTAATAGGGCGCGACGCGGGCGAAGCCGAGCTTCTCGTCGTCATAGGGACCGACGAACTCGACGGCATCGAGCACGCCGCGTTCCAGCGCCGGATAGATGTCGCCGGCGCCGAGCTGCTGCGGCACCACGCCCATCTTCTGCAGGACATTGCCGCCGAGACCGCCGATGCGCATCTTGAGGCCCTGGAGATCGGCCACCGACTTGATCTCCTTGCGGAACCAGCCGCCCATCTGCGCGCCGGTGTTGCCGGCCGGCAGGTTGTAGATGTTGAACCTGGCGTAGAACTCGTTGAGCAGTTCGAGCCCGCCGGCATGGAACAGCCAGGCCTGCATCTGGCGGCTGTTGGGCCCCCAGGGAATGACCGTGCCGAAGGCGAAGGCGGTGTCCTTGCCGATGTAGAAATAGGAGCCGGAATGGCCCATCTCGACGGTGCCGTTGGTCACGGCATCGGCCACCTGGAGAGCGGGCACGATCTCGCCCGCCGCGAAGACCTGGATCTTGAACTTGCCGTCGGTGACGGCCGAGACGGCTTCCGACAGATGCGTGCAGGCGCCATAGAGCGTCTCCAGCGACTTGGGATAGCTCGACGCCAGTCGCCAGGTCACGGTCGGCGTGCTCTGGGCGATCGCCGGAGACGCGATTCCGGCCGCGGCGCCGAGGCCGGCGCCCTTCAAGAACAATCTGCGCTTCATGGGATGTCGTTTCCTGCCGTCGTTTCTTATGGCGCCGTCTGCGGCGTAACGGCAGCTTGGCATGGTGCGGGCGCGGGCGACAACGAGCGCGCGCGCATGACCGCCCGGCGGCGCGGGGGCCTGCGGCTCAGGCGCCCGCGCGGGTTTCCATCAGCTTGACCATGACCATCAGCAGGCGGTTGGCGGGCGTCGGGATGCCCAGGCGCTCGCCGGTCCGCACGACATAGCCGTTGAGATGGTCGATCTCGGTGCGCTTGCCGCGGGCGAGATCCTGCGCCGTCGAGGAGGATTGCGCCGGCATGGCCGGGGCGAGCGCCAGGACGGTGTCGAGGATCTCGGGGCCGATGGCGATGCCGGCGGCCTGCGCCACCGCGCGGCATTCGGCGACGATGTCGGCCATGCTGTCGCGCACGCCCTCGACCGCGATCATCCGGCCATAGGGCAGCTGTGGAATGGCCGAGAGCGCGTTGTAGGCGCAGTTGACGATCAGTTTGGTCCAGAGCGCGCCGATGACGTTCTCCGACACCTCTGTAGGGATGCCGGCGCGGCCGAAGCTTTCGGCGATCGCGGTGCTGGTCACGCCGGGGCCGATGACGAGTTCGCCGCGCCCGTGATGGCGGACATGGCCGGGTCCGGGCATCTCGACGGCGACATAGACCGCGGCGGGGATCACCGGGCGGCCGAGGACGTCCTGCAGGCGCTGCGCATTGTCGACGCCGTTCTGGAGGCTGAGGATCGTGGCGTCCTTCGTGAGATGCGGAGCGATGGCGCGCCCGGCCTCTTCGGTGTCGCCCGACTTCACGCAGAACAGGACGATGTCGGCATCCGCCACGCCGGAGGGCTCGGTCGTGGCCGTGACAGGCAGCATCTCCGTCGTCCCTCTGGCCTCGAAGACGAGGCCGTGCTGCGCGATCGCCTGGACATGCGGGGGCCGGGCGATCAGCGTCACGCCATGGCCGGCGCGCGCCAGCATCGCCCCGTAATAGCAGCCGACGCCGCCGGCCCCCATGATCGCGATGGTCATCGGTTGGCTCCCTGCCTCGGCCAGAGATGGTCGCTGCCGAGCTCCGTAGGCTCGGCGCAGCCGAGATGGATCTGCGTGTTGAGGAGTTCCGCCCGCAGGATCTCGATGACCGCCCGCGGGCCTTCGGCCAGCCCGAGCGCGGCGACCGCAAACAGAAACGGCCGGCCGAGCAGGACGAAATCGGCGCCCGAGGCGAGGCTGCGGACGATGTCGTCGCCCGTGCGCACGCCGCTGTCGAGGATCAGGGCCAGCCGGTCGCCGCAGGCCTCGCGGATGCGCGGCAGCACCTCGATCGAGGACGGCGCGGAATCGAGCTGCCGCCCGCCATGGTTGGAGACGACGATGCCGTCGGCGCCGAGGCGCTCGGCCATCAGCGCATCCTGCGGGTTGAGGATGCCCTTGATGACGAGATGATGCGGCCAGGCCTTGCGGATCGCCTCGATGCGAGCCCAGTCGAGGCCGGGGCAGGAGAGCTGGCGGGCGACGAATTCGGCATGGGCGAGGCCGCTGAGCGACCCCTTGTTCTCGATGAAGTTCGCCATGCCCGGCCGTTCGCCGCGCGCGGCCCGCCAGAGCCAGCCGGGATGGCGCGCGACGTCCAGGATGGTGGCGAGCGAGGGTTTCAGGGGGATGGCGAGGCCGTTGGTCAGGTCGCGCACGCGCCGCGCCGGTACGGGAATGTCGATGGTGACGACGAGCGTCGTCACGCCGGCCGCGAGTGCCCGCCGCATCAGCCCGGCCGCGATGGTCTCGTCCGCGCCGGGATAGAGCTGAAACCAGAGATTGTCCCGGGCGATGCCGGCGATGGTCTCGATCGAGGTCGTGGCAGCGGTGGAGAGCACGTAAGGGATGTTCTGCGCTTTGGCCGCGGCGGCAAGCGCGCGGTCGGTGCCGGGGCAGACGAGATCGGCGAAGCCCATCGGCGCGACGCCGAAGGGCGCGGCATAGCGGCGGCCGAAGAGCGTGACCTGTGTGTGCGCGGCGGCGCAGTCGCGCAGCGCCTGCGGCATCAAGGCGATCTCGCTGAAGCGCACCCGGTTGCGAGTGACCGCCTGTTCGGCGCCGGCGCCGCCCTCGATGAAGTCGTAGATCGCGCGCGGCAGGCGCTTGCGGGCGCGCGCCGCCATCTGGGCCGTGCTGAAGATGCGGGCTGCCGCCATGATGCGCTCCTCCCGGAGTTGTCTCGCGGGCGGCTCTGCGGCCCCCTCGCGCACCCTCCCTACAGGCTGTGCCGGGTCTGCAGAAGCGTCACGGCCGCGCGGGGCCTCGACGGCGAAAGCAGGGCGGCGGCATCAGCCCGGCTTGCGCTCGACGAAGACGCAGCCGTCGAAGCTGAAGACCTCTTCGCCGTTCTGGTTCACGCCGGTGTTGTGGTGGAAGAACAGGCCCCATTGCGGGCGCGAGGTACTGGCGCGCTTGTCGGTGACCTCGGAATGGTAGGTGACGCGGTCTCCGGCGAAGACCGGCCGCGTCCAGCGCAGGTTCTGGAAGCCGGGCGAGGGACCGAGCCGCGGCGCGCGGCCCTCTCCGAAAGCGGCGAGCTGGCGGCGGCGATGCGTGACCATGGTCGCCATCCAGACCGAGGCCGTATGCCAGCCTGAAGCCGCGAGCCGGCCGAATGACGACGCAGCTGCTGCCGCCTCGTCCATATGGAAGGGCTGCGGATCGAAGGCGCGCGCGAAGGCGATGATCTCGTCGGCCGTGAAGACGGTGCTGCCGAGCTCGAAGCGGTCGCCGATCGCGATGTCCTCGAAGAAGCGCGCGGCGGGCGTCGGCTCGGCCGGTGGCTCGATCGGCGAGGGCGAGGGGGGCGGGACATAGAGCGGCGGATGGGCCAGCCAGTCGCCCGCCGGCTGCAGGGCGGCGACGCCGCGCCGGCCGAACATGATCCAGTTGGCCTGCTCCAGCACCGGCTCGTCGCGCTGGTTGAGCAGCTCGAGCTTGAAGCGGACGAGGCCCATTGCCGGACGCGAGCGCGACGGCTTGATCTCTGTGACGGTGCGGCGCCCATGCAGCACGTCACCCGGCTGGACCGGGCGCAGCCACTTCACCTCCTCGATGCCGGGCGCGCCCATCCCTGAGGAGTTCAGCAGGAAGCTCTGCGCCATCAGCCGCATCAGCAGCGAGCAGCTGTGCCAGCCGGAGGCGATCAGCGTGCCGACGAAGCTCGCCTTCGCCTTCTCGGGATCGATGTGGAAATCCTGCGCGTCGAAGCGCGAGGCGAAGGCGACGATATCTCCTTCGGAGACGGCAAGGCTGCCGGTCGGCACCGTCTCGCCGACGATGAAGTCCTCGAAGTAGAGCATCGCCGCCGGCGCCCGCTCAGTTCGCGAAGCGGAAATGCAGCACGTCGCCATCGGCGACGACGTATTCCTTGCCTTCGAGCCGGAACTTGCCGGCCTCGCGCGCGCCGCTCTCGCCCTTGTGGGCGATGTAGTCGTCATAGGCGATCGTCTCGGCGCGGATGTAGCCCTTCTCGAAGTCGCTGTGGATCACGCCGGCGGCGGCGGGGCCCTTGGTGCCTTTCTCGATGGTCCAGGCGCGCGCCTCCTTCGGCCCGACCGTGAAATAGGTCACGAGGTGGAGGAGCGCGTAGCCGGCGCGGATGACGCGGTTGAGGCCGGGCTCCTCCAGGCCGACGGCCTCGAGATAGTCCTTCTGGTCGTCAGCCGGCAGCACCGCGATCTCGCTCTCGATCTTGGCGGAGACGACGACGGCGACCGCGTTCTCCTCGGCGGCGCGCGCCTTCACGGCCTCGGAGAAGGCATTGCCCTTGTCGGCGCTGGCCTCCTCGACATTGCAGACATAGAGCACGGGCTTGGAGGAGAGCAGGCCGAGCATCTCGAAGGCCTTGCGCTCCTCGGCGGCGACCTGGACGAGGCGGGCCGGCTTGCCGTCGCGCAGCAGCACGAGGCAGCGGTTCATCAGCTCGGCGAGTTCCTTGGCGTCCTTGTCGCCGGTCTTGGCCTTCTTCTCCAGCGGCAGGATGCGCTTCTCGAGGCTTTCGAGATCGGCCAGCATCAGCTCGGTCTCGATGATCTCGATGTCGTTGATCGGCGCGACCTTGCCCTCGACATGGGTGATGTCGCCATCCTCGAAGCAGCGCACGACATGGGCGATGGCGTCGCATTCGCGGATGTTGGCGAGGAACTGGTTGCCGAGGCCTTCGCCCTTCGAGGCGCCCCGGACGAGGCCGGCGATGTCGACGAAGGTCAGCCGCGTCGGGATGATCTCCTTGGAGCCCGCGATGGCGGCGAGCTGCTCCAGCCGGGGATCAGGCACCGCGACGTCGCCGACATTGGGCTCGATCGTGCAGAACGGGTAGTTCGCCGCCTGGGCGGCCGCCGTCTGCGTCAGCGCGTTGAAGAGGGTCGACTTGCCGACATTCGGCAGGCCGACGATACCGCATTTGAAACCCATGGTGGTCAGTTCGCTTTGAAGAAGGCGTCAGGGTCGACGCGGAAAGGGTTGATGATGGTCAGATCGCCATATCGCGTCTCGTGGCCCATGTCTTCGGACAAGAAGTGCGTGCAGTCTGCATTGGCAGCCGCCGCGATCAGAAGGCAGTCGAACCACTGATATCCCAGCTTCGCGCGGACATCCCATGCGAGATCGACATCCTCGGGAGTCAGAGGTGTCTCGCCGAATTCGCGCAGCATGTCGACGGCCTCTCGGGCGACCGCAATCGCGGCTTGCTCCTTGCGCAGGATCCAGCGCGTCAACTCATTCAGAACCTGCATGTTGAGGATCATCGTGTTGCTGCGCGCCAACTGGTCGAGCCAGAGCCGCGCCGTTGCCTGTCTGTGGCCGGCCGACGGGTCCCGCGCGTAGATCACGACATTGGTGTCGACGAAGACGAGCCGTTCACCGGTCATAAATCTGGTCGCGCGTAGGGGCCTTCCCGTTCTCATCCGTCAAGTCCAGCGGCGGTCCGTCGAGAAAGCGCCGCATGGCTTCGATCTTGCTGATCGGGCGCCCAATCCGCGTCTCCAGCAGTTCGCTCACAAGACGCGACATGCTTTTGCCTTGCTGAGCGGCGGCGACCCTCAGGTGCTGATAGGTTTCATCAGGCAAGGTAACGGTCAGGTTTTTCATCGATGAACTCCTGGCGCAGATATCGTGTTTCCGTGTTTTCGTGTCAAATGGGCTGGCCGGTTGCGTTCACGCGAACGTGCGTGGTCGCCTATTTCTCCGAGGCGCAGGAATGGCTGCGGCTTTTCTCTGTGACGGACCACTCCCATGCGCGTTTTCACCACCGCCTGCCTCCTCCTCGGCCTCACCGTCGCCGCCTCCGCCCAGTCGCCGACGACGCGCATTCGCGGCGAGGTCGAGACCGCCGAGGGCAACACGCTGACGATCAAGACCGTCGATGGTGCGGCGAAGGTCGCCCTGGCGCCGGGCTATTCGGTCGGCGGCGTGGTCAAGGCGACGACGGCCGACATCAGGAAGGGCGGTTTCATCGGCGTCGGCGCGCGCCCGCAACCCGATGGCTCGCTGCTGGCCGTCCAGGTCTTCATCTTCCCCGAGGCGATGCGTGGCACGGGCGAGGGGCACCGCCCCTGGGGCGTGCTGCCGGATTCGACCATGACGAACGCGACCGTCGCTGAAACCGTCTCGCGCGTGGATGGCGCCGGCATCGTGCTGAGCTATCCGGGCGGCGAGCAGAGGGTGACCATTCCGGCCGATGCCAACATCATCATGGCCGCGCCGGCGGACGTATCCGAGCTGAAGACCGGCGCGCAGGTGGCGATGACGGCGACCAGGCAGGCGGATGGCAGCTTCAGCGCCAGCCGCGTGACGCTCGCCAAGCCCGGCGCGCAACTGCCCTACTGAACGGCCTCAGTCGCCGGACTTCTCGCCGAGGCGCTTCACCGCGCCGTGGCCGCGCGCCTCCATGAAGAGGTGCACCTTGTTCTGGAAGCCGGCGTCGTCGTGCTTCGCCAGAAGCTCGGCGTTGTCGGCGCAGGCGGTGCAGAGATCCTCGACCCAGGGACCCTCCGCCTTGCCGAAATCGTTCAGCACATAGGCGTGCACCAGTTCCTTCAGCCCGGGATGGCCGATGCCCATGCGGACCCGGCGGTACTCGTTGCCGATCGCGGCGGTGGTCGAGCGCAGGCCGTTATGGCCGGCATTGCCGCCACCGAGCTTCACCCGCAGCTTGGCGGGGGCGAGGTCGAGCTCGTCATGGAAAACGATGACGTCGGCGGGCGCGACCTTGAAGAAGCGCGCGGCCTCGCCGATCGCGCGGCCGGATTCGTTCATGTAGGTCTGCGGCTTGAGCAGGACGACCTTCTCGGTCCCGATCGTCGCCTCGCAGGCCTCGGCCTGGAAGCGGCCGCGCCAGGGCGAGGCGCGATGCGTGCGCGCGATGGCGTCCAGCGCCATGAAGCCGATATTGTGCCGGTTGCCGGCATAGCGCGTGCCGGGATTTCCGAGCCCTGCGAAGATCAGCATGACGATCGTCGTCCCTCACGGCAAAACGGCCGGGAAATCCCGGCCGTCCGCTTGGTTCTTCGTGGTGCGGCCGAAAGCCTGATCAGGCCTTCTTGATCAGGCCTTCTTGGCCTCGGCAGCCGGAGCTTCGGCCTCGGCAGCCTCGTCACCCTCCTCCGCCATTGGCGGAACGATGGTGACGATGGTGGCATCCGAGCCGACCGTGAGCTTGGCGCCCTTCGGCAGCTTGATCACGCTGGCCTCGAGGGCATCGCCGATCTCCAGGCCCGCCACCGAAACCTCGAAGGCCTCCGGGATGAACTCGGGCTCGACGGTGATCTCGAGCGAGTGCTCGACGATCTGCACCAGGCCGCCGTTCTTCACGCCGGGGCTGGCATCCTGGCCGACGACATGGATCGGAACCTCGACCGTCACCGTCTGGCCCGCGGCGACGCGCAGGAAGTCGACATGGATCGGGAAGTCCTTGACCGGGTCGAGCTGGTAGTCGCGCGGGATCACGCGCTGCTTCTTGCCGTCGACGCTGATCTCGAACAGCGTGGTCAGGAAGTGGCCGCCATAGATCAGGAGGCGGGTCTTGTTGGCGTCGAGCGCGATGGCTTCGGGAGCGGCGCCACCACCATAGATGACGGCGGGTGTCTGGCCTTGACGACGAACTGCACGGGCGGCCCCCTTGCCGACCTGTGCGCGCGCCGAAGCCTCGATTTGCTTCACGGCGGTCATGGTTTTGAATCCTTGCTTGAAAAGACAAGGCCGCCAGCAGGCGGCCTCCTTGCGGTTCCGCGCCCGTGCCTCCAAGGGTGTCAGTCGGGCGCTGGCAGGCTCATAAGCGAAATGGGCCGCGATCTCAAGCCCGCGCCGTCGGTTCAGGCGGCGGAGGCGGTGATGCCGCGCAGCGGCCGCGCGGCCCGGTCCGGACGGGGGCCGAAGCGCTGGAGAAGCTCGGCCGTGAAGCTCGCCGGCAGGGCCTGCGCGTAGAGGAAGCCCTGGCCGAGGCGGCAGCCCATCGATTGCAGCCATTCGGCCTGGGCCTGCGTCTCGATGCCCTCGGTGATGATCCGCATGCCGAGGCGGTGCGCGATCCCCACCATCGCTTCGACGATGACGCTGCTCTTCGGGCTGTTCTGGGCCGCGGCGATGAAGGAACGGTCGATCTTGACGATGTCGACGGGGAAATCGAGCAGATGGGTCAGCGAGGCGAATCCGGTGCCGAAGTCGTCGAGCGCCACGCCGATGCCGCGCTCGCGCAGCGCCGCGATCGTGCGGGCGACGGCATCCCTGTTGCGGCCCATGAAGACCTGCTCGGTGATCTCGACCACCAGGTGATGGGGTGAGACGCCGGTGCGCTCCAGGGCCCGCACGATGCGCTGGACGAGATCGCCCTTCAGGAAATCGGCCGAGGTGACGTTCAGGCCGACATGCTGGAACGGCACGCCCGCCTGCTGCCAGGTCGCCATGTCGGCGGCGACGGCCGCGAGCATCTGCGCGGTGACGCGCTGCGCGACCTTGGGGTCGTCCATCGCGTCGCGGAATTCGCCCGCCGAGGCGATGCGCCCGTCCGGCAGGCGCATCCGTGCCAGCGCCTCGACGCCGACGATCTCGTCGGTGTCGAGGCGGATCACCGGCTGGTAATAGGCGACGATGCGGCCTTCGGTCAGGGCGAGGTCGACGTCGCGGCGGGTCTGCAGCCGCTGCGTCATCGAGGTGCGCAGCCCGTCCTTGAAGCGGACATAGCCGCCGCGGCGCGTTTCCTTGGCGTGATAGAGCGCGAAATCGGCATTCTGGCGCAGGGTCACGCAGTCCCGGCCATCCTCGCCCGCGAGCGCGGCTCCGATGGTCACGCTGGGCACGATGCCGTGCCCGTCATGCTCGAGCGGCGCGGCCATGGCGGCCAGAATGCCGCAGGCGACCGCGCGCATCTCGACCGCCCGGGTGCCGTGCGGCAGCAACACGGCGAATTCGTCGCCGCCGATGCGGCAGGCCATCGCCTCGCCCACGACGGAGCGGATGCGCGTGCCCACCGCCGCGATCAGCGCGTCGCCCGCGGCGTGGCCCATCGTGTCGTTGGTGATCTTCAGGTGGTCGATGTCGATCAGCATCAGCCCGAAATCGGGCGGCTCGGTCGCGATCATGCGGTTGATCGCTTCGTTGAAGCTCGCACGGTTCGGCAGGCCCGTCAGCGTGTCGAAATAGGCGAGGCGGTGGTTGCGGGAGCGCACCTCCTCATGCTCGATCGCGATCGCGCAGAGATGGACGCAGGTCGCGACGATCCGGTGTTCGGTCTCGTTCGGGCCGCGGGGCTGGTCGAAATAGAAGGCGAAGCTGCCGATGACACGGCCGTCGCGCGCGGTGATCGGGCTCGACCAGCACGCAAGCAGGCCGAGCGGCAGCACGAGCGATTCGAAGCCCTGCCACAGCGGGTCGGTGGCGATGTCGGTGACGCAGACGGGCTCGCCGCGAAAGATGGCCGTGCCGCAGGAGCCGACACGCGGTCCCACCGGAACGCCCGTGACGGCCTCGCTGTAGGATGCGGGAAGCGAAGGCGCCGCAAGGGCGACGAGCCGCTGCTGCTCGTCCAGCGTCATGACCGAGCAGATCGTGCCCGGAGCGATCGCCTCGGCCCGCCGGCACAGGTTCTCCATCACCGCAGTGAGGGGCTCCCCCCGGGCGACGGCTTCCAGAACATCGTTCTGCAGGGCTTGCAGGCGTCCGGCAGATCCGTTCTCGCGCATCGTGTGCCTCACCTTGACGATGGGGCAGCTATGTCAGCGCTGCGTGAAACCGCCGTTTCCCGATTGCCTCAAATTGTCTGCAAGCGCCGGATGGGTGGAGGGCAACCGGTCCGAGCGGCCGCCATCTGTCGGCGACCTTCAGGCCGGAGCCAGGCCGAGCTTCTCGTCGCGGCGGCGCAGCAGGTGCATCAGGGGCAGGGCCAGCAGCACCATCCAGGCCTTGCCGATGATCTGGCCGCTGAGGAAATCGAGGCTGCCGAAGGCGAGCTGCAGGAAGACGATCGAGTCGACCACGAGCCCGACCAGGCCGGAGGCGATGACGGCCGTGACGAAGCGGCGCTTCTGCAGCGGCGTGTAGACCGCGAAATCCGCCAGCTCGGACAGGAGAAAGGCCGCGACCGAGGCGACGACGATGGCCGACGGCGCGAGGAAGCCCGAGATCGCGGCGCCGACCGCGATGGCGCCGAGGCCGGCGGCCGTGCCGAGACGGCGCTGGACGATGTCGCGCAGCACGAGGGCGAGCCCGATCATCAGGACGCCGCTGGGGGCCTTGATGCCGGGCCAGACCGGGACGAGGCAGGGGCCGTTCGGGACGCAGACCGTGCCGGCATTGCCGATCAGCCAGTTCGCGGCGGGAATGGTCAGGGCGAAGAGGACGAGGGCGACGAGCCCTTCGGTCCGGCGCTGGCGGTCAAGTGTCATGGGAAGGTCCGCTGTCGTCGGGAGCCATCAGATAGGCGGCATAACCCTTCGCGCGCAGCTCGCAGGCGGGGCAGTGGCCGCAGCCATAGCCCCAGGGATGCCGGGTGGAACGGTCGCCGAGATAGCAGCTATGGCTTCTCTCGACCACCAGATCGAGCAGGGGCTCGCCACCGAGCGCGCGTGCGAGAGCGAAGGTCTGCGCCTTGTCGCGCCACATCAGAGGCGTGTGCAGGACGAGCCTGCGGTCGAGCCCGAGGCCGAGCGCGACCTGCATCGCCTTGATCGTGTCGTCGCGGCAGTCGGGATAGCCGGAATAGTCGGTTTCGCAGACGCCGAGCACGATGTGCTTCGCGCCGCGGCGATAGGCCAGCGCCGCGGCGAAGGTCAGGAAGATCAGGTTGCGGCCGGGCACGAAGGTGGTCGGCAACCCCGTCTCGGCGAAGGCGATTTCGGTGTCGCGGGTCAGCGCCGTCTCGGAGATCGCGCCGAGCGCGGCGAGATCGACCATGTGGTCGGCGCCGAGGCGCTGCGCATAGAGCGGTGAGAGTGAGGGCAGCGCGTCCCGGATCGTCCTGCGGCAGTCGAGCTCGATGCGGTGGCGCTGGCCGTAGTCGAAGCCGACGGTCTCGACCGCGTCGAAGCGATCGAGCGCCCAGGCGAGCGCGACGGTGGAGTCCTGCCCGCCCGAGAACAGGACGAGGGCGCGGGAGGTCATGACGCGCGCCGCCCCGGCATCAGTCGAACAGGCTGGAGACGCTGGTTTCCTGCGCCGTGCGTTCGATCGCCTCGCCCATGAGCTGGGCGATCGAGATGACGCGGATGTTGCGCGCGACCTTCACCGCCTCGGTCGGCATGATGGAGTCGGTGATCACGAGCTCCTTCAGCTTCGAATTGGCGATGCGGGCGACCGCGCCGCCCGAGAGCACGCCATGGGTGATGTAGGCGTAGACCTCGCGCGCGCCCTGTTCGAGCAGGGCCTCGGCGGCGTTCACCAGCGTGCCGCCGGAATCGACGATGTCGTCGAGCAGGATGCAGGAGCGGCCCTCGACGGAGCCGATGATGTTCATGACCTCGGATTCGCCCGGCCGGTCGCGGCGCTTGTCGACGATGGCGAGCGGGGCGTCGATGCGCTTGGCCAGCGCACGGGCGCGCACCACGCCGCCGACATCGGGCGAGACGACCATGGCGTTCCTGTAGTCGAGCCGGTCCTTGATGTCGCGCGACATCAGCGGCGCGCCGAAGAGGTTGTCGGTCGGGATGTCGAAGAAGCCCTGGATCTGCCCGGCATGAAGATCGAGCGTCAGCACGCGGTCGACGCCGGCATGGGTGATGAGGTTGGCGACCAGCTTGGCCGAGATCGGCGTGCGGCCCGAGGCGCGGCGATCCTGCCGGGCATAGCCGAAATAGGGGATCACCGCCGTGATGCGGCGCGCCGAGGAGCGGCGCAACGCATCGGTGATGATCAGCAGCTCCATCAGGTGGTCGTTGGTCGGGAAGGAGGTGGACTGGATGACGAAGACATCCTGCCCGCGCACGTTCTCCTGAATTTCGACGAAGACTTCCATGTCGGCGAAGCGCCGGACCGACGCCTTCGCGAGCGGAATGCCGAGATGGGCGCAGATCGCTTCAGCAAGCGGCCGGTTGGAATTGCCGGCGACGACTTTGAAGGAGGAGGGCATGCCGTGGCGCACCGTTGGAACTGGGCTGGACGGCCGGCGGGCGAGCCGGCGCTGATCGCAGGGCTCTTAACAGCGGTGTGACGGTGAGTCGACCGCTGCACTGCGAAAGCGCTGTGCAATGGTTGCCAAACCGGCAGGGCCGGATGCGGATTCCGTGAGATCCGCGCGGGGACTAGAGCTTGCGGCCGCCGCTCGCGGTCGCGGCGGTGCGCGCCGCCGGTTGCGAGGCCGCGGTCCTGGCCTTGTCCGCCGGAAGGACCGTTTCCACCGCCGGGGTCGTCACCAGGAAGCTCGCGATCGCGTCCATCGATTCGGCCGCGGCCTTGGCGACGACCGTCTGGTCGATGGCCGACCAGGGATCGGACCCGCCGCCGCGCCGCCCCAGGCTCTCGCCCTGGACGCGCTGGGCGCGCTTCTTGGTCTCGTCGTAGACGTCCCAGACAAACGCGAGCGCGGTCTGCCCATCCTCGGTTGGCTGGGCAGTGAGATAGCCGCGAACGCGGAAGCGGGCGGGCTTGTCCCCAGGGACGATCTCCATGCGCCGCTCGGCCGCGGCCTCGCCGAGCAGGCCGGCGAAGCGGGTCGTCACGGCATCGGGGGCACCCGAGATGCTCTGGACCGAGACAGGGACACCCGGCGCATCGACGCGGGGGCGCGCAGCCGTGGTGGTTTCCTGGCATCCACCCAGCGCAAGCGCCAGTGCCACCCCGACAACCGGAGTGCTCAAACGAACGATCATCGACGCCTCCCGCTTGTTCTGGATCGCTGACGGGTTGGTGTTCACGCTATTCCTGCGCCGCCTTTCTAGGCCGATGCGCCGCCGAGGTCCAGATCGCCGGCGAACCGGGAGGGCGGCCGGCCGTCGCCGCGATTGCAGCCCGGCGCATCCTCCCCCATATACCGGCGGGAGGGCCCGTGACGGCCCCGACGGGAGAGCCCCATGGTCACCACCAGCAGCCGCATCCTCGACGACATCGCCCGCCTCGCCACCGACGCCGCCGGCGCCGCGCAGGGCGTGCGTCGCGAGGTCGAGACCGTGGTGAAGACGCAGATCGAGCGGTTCCTGCGCGACCTCGACGTGGTCACCCGCGAGGAGTTCGAAGCGGTGCGCGAAATGGCGCTGCTTGCCCGCGAGGAGAACGACCGGCTCGCCGCGCGCCTGGCCGCCCTCGAGGCCGCGGCCCAGCCCAAGTCCTGAGCGGACCCACTGCGCCGGGCTGCGTCCACAGCCATGTGCTGTGGACAGGGGCGGGCAGGGATTGAGCCGCCCCCCGAATCCGCAGAGCGTCGGCCGGTGTTGGGCGTGTCACACGCCCTGCGCTAACGTCGGTGAAGAAATTGATTCGTCGGTCCAACCGCTTAGGTCGGGCCGGGCGGAGCTTGGCATCGGTTCCCCGCCGGCGCCGCGCCTGTGGGTTGCGTCCTTCAGCTTTCCTGTCGCCGTGTTCCCGTTCTCGAACGCGCCGGCCCGCCTGCGGCGGCCGGCAGTTGGACCCAAGGACATGATGGATCTCGAACTGGACGCAGAACTGGATCGGCCGTCCAACCCGCTCGATCTGATCGAGCGTCTCGCCGCTCTCAACAACTGGAGCTTCGACCGCGACAGCGACGACGAGCTCTCGGTCGCGGTCTCCGGCGCCTGGTCGGACTATCATCTCGCCATCACCTGGCTGGAGGAGGTCGAGGCGATCCATGTCGCCTGCGCCTTCGACCTCAAGGTCCCCGAGCGGCGGCGCGGCGAGGTGCTGCAGCTCGTCAGCCTGGTCAACGAGCAGCTCTGGGTCGGCCATTTCGACCTCTGGAGCTCCGAGAACGTGGTGATGTACCGCCACGCGCTGCTGCTCTCCGGCGGAGCCGAGCCCACCGACGAGCAGGCGGCCGCACTGATCAAGGCGGCGATCGACGCCTGCGAGCGCTACTTCCAGGCCTTCCAGTTCGTCGTCTGGGCCGGAAAGACGGCGAAGGAGGGGCTCGAGGGCTCGCTGCTGGAGACCGTCGGCGAGGCCTGAGCGTCGCGCCGCGCCGGCCGGGACTTGACCCGGGCCAGGGACACGGCGTCATGGTCGGGCCCGACCCGACCCTCTGCTGCGAGACTTCGCCATGTCCAGTTCCCTGCCGACCTCCCTCGTTCTCATCGGCGCCGGCAAGATGGGCGGGGCCATGCTCGAGGGCTGGCTGCGGATCGGCATGAATCCCGCCGGCATCAGTCTGATCGACCCGCAGCCTTCCGACGAGATCGTCGCGCTCGCCACCGAGAAGGGCATGGCGCTCAATCCCGATCCGGCCTCGCTGACTTCGGTCGACGTGCTGGTGCTGGCGACGAAGCCGCAGATGCTGGACACGGCGGCGCCGGCGGTCCAGGCCTTCATTCGGCCGCACACGCTGCTGATCTCGATCCTGGCCGGCAAGACGCTGGGCGATCTCGCCGCCCGGCTGCCGAATGCGACGGCGATGATCCGGGCGATGCCGAACCTGCCGGCCTCGGTCCAGCGCGGTGCCACCGGCGCGGCCGCCGGACGGGGCGTCACCGGCGCCCAGCGCGCCATGGCGGATGCCCTGCTGCGCAGCATCGGCACGGTCGAGTGGCTCGAGGACGAGGGGCTGATCGATGCCGTGACGGCGGTGTCGGGCTCGGGGCCGGCCTATGTCTTCCATCTGGTCGAATGCCTCGCCGCGGCGGGCAAGGCCGCCGGACTGCCGGCCGACATTGCCGAGCGCCTGGCGCGGGCGACGATCGAGGGGGCGGGCGAACTGCTGCACCAGTCGCCGCTGTCGCCGGCGACGCTGCGCCAGAACGTGACCTCTCCCGCCGGCACCACGGCGGCGGGTCTGTCGGTGCTGATGGGCCCTCTGGAGCCGCTGATCGTCGAGACGGTGGCTGCCGCCAAACGTCGCGCCGGGGAGCTTTCGGGCTGATCGGCCTTTCGGGCGCCGCGATCGCATCCTATGTTGATGTCAGGACCGCCGAAGGAGAACCGCCATGGCTTCCGATCCCCTCTCTCCCGACTCCGTCACCGAGGCTTCCGCCGCTGCGCCCGCCGATCCGCGCCGGCAGGCCGTCGAGGCGCTCATGCGCCTGGCCGCGACCCGCCCCTGGGACGAGATCGAACTGGGCGACATCGCCACCGAAGCCGGCCTGACGCTGGCGAAGCTGCGCGGCCTGTTCCCCTCCAAGCTCGCGATGCTCGGCGGTCTGACCCGCATCGTCGACGACGCGGTGCTGGCCGACGTCTCCGACGACCTCGCCGGAGAGCCCGTGCGCGAGCGGCTGTTCGACCTCGTGATGCGCCGGCTCGATGCGCTGGCGCCCTACAAGGCCGGGCTGCGGCGGATCGCGCCGATCATCCGGCGCGACCCGCTGACCATGGCTGCGCTCAACCGCGGGGCGGTCAATTCCTGGCGCTACATGCTGGCCTCGGCCGGCATCCCGACCGAGGATGGGCTGGGGCCGGTGCGGGTGCAGGGGGCGGTGCTGCTGATGGCTCGTGTCACCGAGGTCTGGCTCCAGGACGACGAGCCGGAGCTGTCACGGACGATGGCGCGGCTCGACCGCGAGCTGAAGACGGCGGGGCGGATCATGGCGCGGGTCGAGGACGTCCATCGGCTGACGGCGCCGCTGCGCGGGCTCGCCCGGGCGCTCTGCTCGGGGCGCCGCCCGACCGTCCGGCGGCGCGAGCGCTCGGACGAGAGCCTGCGGCGCGAGGGCGAGGATTTCGCGCCCGCAATCTGACGCAGGGTTAAGAAAACAGCGTTCCGCTGCCTTAGCGTTAAGCGTGCATTAGCCATTCCTTGCGACTCTTGCGAATCTCGTTTCGCAGGGGTTGGTTCATGTCGCTGACGAAGAAGTTCGCCACCCTGTCGATCAGCCGTTCCTTCGCGCTGATCGCAGGTCTCGCCGTGATGATGTCCATCGGCAGCGCCGGTCTCGCGCTGTACATGGCACGCGACGACATGATGGATCTCAAGCGCGCCGAGGTGAAGAACGCGGTCGAAGCGGCGACATCCACGGTCAACAGCTTCCTCGCCCGTGCCGAGAAGGGCGAGATCTCCGAGGCCGATGCCAAGAAGCTGGCGATCGATGCCCTCTCCGGCGCCCGCTTCGACGGGGGCAACTACTACTTCATCATCGGCTTCAACGGCATCAGCGTTTCGCATGCCAACAAGAAGATCGAGACGACCGACATGACCCCGCTGAAGGATGCGCGGGGGCGCTTCTTCATCCAGGACATGATCAAGCTGGCCCGGGACAAGGGCGCCGGCTACATCGACTACGACTGGACCAAGCCGGGCGACAAGGAAGCATCTCTCAAGATCTCCTACGTCATGTCCGTGCCGAAGTGGCAATGGCTGATCGGCACCGGTCTGCACGTCCATGACGTCGACGCCGCTTTCGTGCGGATGACCGGCGACGTCGCCAAGGTGCTGGTGCCGCTGGGCCTGCTCATGTTCGGCCTCGTCGTCTTCCTGAGCCGCCGCGCCAACGGCATGCTGACCTCGCTCTCGGGCACGATGAACGCGCTCGCCGCCGGCAATCTCCAGACCGCCATCGCCCATCAGGACCGGCCCGACGAGATCGGCCAGATGGCCCGGGCCCTGGTGGTCTTCCGCGACGCGGCGGTGGCCAAGGATGCGATGGAGGCCGACAAGGCCCGTGTCGAGCAGGAGGCGGCGGCCCATCGCGATGCGGCCGACGGCCAGCGCCGCCGCAGCGAGGCCGAGCGGGCCGAGCTGTCGCGGACGCAGGAAGGCGTCGTCGCGGCGCTCGGCACCGGCCTCGAGCATCTCGCCGAGGGCGACCTGACCTATCGCATCACCGCGAATTTCGGTGCCGACTACGCGAAGCTGCGCGACGACTTCAATGCCGCGATCGGCAAGCTGCAGGAGACGATGCGGCAGATCGCTACCAACACCGAAAGCATGAAGGCGGGCTCGATCGAGATCAGCCAGGCGGCCGACGACCTCGCCGGGCGCACCGAGCAGCAGGCGGCCTCCGTCGAGGAGACGGCGACGGCGCTGGACGAACTCACCGCGACCGTGCGGCAGACGGCCGAGAGCGCGCGCCAGGCCAATCAGGCGACGACGCAGGTCAAGGCGGAAGCCGAGCAGTCGACCGCGATCGTGCGCGACGCGGTGGTGGCGATGGGCGGCATCGAGAAGTCGGCCGAGGAGATCTCGCAGATCGTCGGCGTGATCGACGAGATCGCCTTCCAGACCAATCTCCTGGCGCTGAACGCCAGCGTCGAGGCGGCCCGCGCCGGTGATGCCGGCAAGGGCTTCGCGGTGGTGGCCTCCGAGGTGCGGGCGCTGGCGCAGCGCTCGGCTTCGGCGGCCAAGGAGATCAAGGAGCTGATCGCGGCCTCCAACAGCGAGGTCGAGAAGGGCGTCGCCCTGGTCGGCCAGACCGGCAGCGCGCTGCAGCGCATGGCCGACGAGATCGGCCGCGCCACGGGCCTGGTCTCGGAGATCGCCAGCGCCGCCCAGGAACAGGCGTCGGGCCTGCAGGAGGTCAACACGGCGGTGGCCGAGATGGACCAGTCGACCCAGCAGAACGCGGCGATGGCCGAGCAGTCGACCGCGGCCGCGCATTCGCTCTCGCAGGAGGCCGACCGGCTGGCCGCGCTGGTCGCGCGCTTCCAGCTCGGTGGCGACGTCGCGGGCTTGAAGGCGATGGCGCGCACGATGCAGGCCGCCGTCGCGCCCGCGCCGCGCAAACCCGCGCCTCCGGTCGCCCGGCCCGCCGCTGCCGCGGCCGGCGGCGGCGCACGCAAGGCCGACATGAGCGCCCACGACAAGGGCTGGGCCGAGTTTTGAGCAGAATCCGGTAGCGGGCCAGCGTCCAGTCCACGGCTGGATACGGGCCCGCTGCCCTCCACGGCCAGCAATGGTGTTCGCCGGCGGGCGCTGACAAGGCAGTGTCGTTGGCCGGTTGGTCCGCGAACGAATGGGGGACATCGTGTTGCGCAGCAATCGTTTTGGCGTTGGGGTCGTCATCTGCCTCGTCCTGATGGCCGCGGTGGTCATCGTCGCATCGGCAGGAGCGCTATCGACCCATCTTCTGGGCAAGCGCTTCCTCAGCGAAACGGTGTCGCGCGCCATGTCGACCGCGCAGGAGGAGTTCGCCAAAAGCCTCGACGGTGAGGCGCGAAGGGCCAAGGCGATGGCGACCATGATCGCCAGCAACACGCAGGTGCAGACGCTGTTCGCCGAGCAGAACCGGAGTGCCCTGGCTGCGCTGCTGGTGCCGGATTTCGCCGAGCTGCGTCAGACAGAGGGCGTCAGTCAGCTCCAGTTCCACCTCGCGCCGGCGACATCCTTCCTGCGCGTGCATCGGCCCGACCGGTTCGGCGACGACCTGTCCTCGTTCCGTCGCACCGTGCTCGAGGCCAATGCCAGCGGCAAACCGGTCTTCGGCCTCGAAAACGGGGTCGAGGGGCTCGGTGTCCGCGGCGTGATGCCCGTGATGGCCGGCGGGCGCAAGGCTGGAACCGTCGAGGTCGGCCTGACCTTCGGCAAGCCGTTCTTCGACGCCTTCAAGGCCACCTCGGGTTACGACGTCGCCTTCTTCGTCAGGACCGGCAACGAGTTGAAGCCGTTCGCCTCCACGCTTCCGGCCGACCTGGTCCTGCCACAGGGCATGATCGAACGCGGGCTGCAGGGGCCGACCGCGATCCAGCTCATGCCGCTCGCGGGTCGCGCCAGTGCCGTGGTCTATGCGCCCGTGCGCGACTACCGCGGCGATACCATTGGCACTTACGCGATCATCGCCGACATCTCGAGCTTCAACTCGATCCTCGACGAGGCGATGCTGGTGTCGGGAGTCATCTTCCTGGCCGGCCTGCTCGTCGCGTTTGGCTTTGCCTGTCTCCTGAACCACCGGATCCTGTCGCCGATGCGGTCGATGACCCAGGTCATGACCTCACTGGCCGACGGCGACCGCGCCGTGACCGTGCCCTCGCTGTCCCGCACCGACGAGATCGGCCGGATGGCGCGCGCCGTCGAGAGCTTCAAGAAGGCGGCGATCGCCAAGGAGGCGGCTGAATCCGACAAGACACGGATGGAGCAGGAGGCGGCGGCCCATCGCGATGCGGCCGACGGCCAGCGCCGCCGCAGCGAGGCCGAGCGGGCCGAGCTGTCGCGGACGCAGGAAGGCGTCGTCGCGGCGCTCGGCACCGGCCTCGAGCATCTCGCCGAGGGCGACCTGACCTATCGCATCACCGCGAATTTCGGTGCCGACTACGCGAAGCTGCGCGACGACTTCAATGCCGCGATCGGCAAGCTGCAGGAGACGATGCGGCAGATCGCTACCAACACCGAAAGCATGAAGGCGGGCTCGATCGAGATCAGCCAGGCGGCCGACGACCTCGCCGGGCGCACCGAGCAGCAGGCGGCCTCCGTCGAGGAGACGGCGACGGCGCTGGACGAACTCACCGCGACCGTGCGGCAGACGGCCGAGAGCGCGCGCCAGGCCAATCAGGCGACGACGCAGGTCAAGGCGGAAGCCGAGCAGTCGACCGCGATCGTGCGCGACGCGGTGGTGGCGATGGGCGGCATCGAGAAGTCGGCCGAGGAGATCTCGCAGATCGTCGGCGTGATCGACGAGATCGCCTTCCAGACCAATCTCCTGGCGCTGAACGCCAGCGTCGAGGCGGCCCGCGCCGGTGATGCCGGCAAGGGCTTCGCGGTGGTGGCCTCCGAGGTGCGGGCGCTGGCGCAGCGCTCGGCTTCGGCGGCCAAGGAGATCAAGGAGCTGATCGCGGCCTCCAACAGCGAGGTCGAGAAGGGCGTCGCCCTGGTCGGCCAGACCGGCAGCGCGCTGCAGCGCATGGCCGACGAGATCGGCCGCGCCACGGGCCTGGTCTCGGAGATCGCCAGCGCCGCCCAGGAACAGGCGGCGGGCCTGCAGGAGGTCAACACGGCGGTGGCCGAGATGGACCAGTCGACCCAGCAGAACGCCGCCATGGCCGAGCAGTCGACCGCCGCCGCGCATTCGCTCTCGCAGGAGGCCGACCGCCTGGCCGCGCTGGTCGCGCGCTTCCAGCTCGGTGGCGATGTCGCGGGGCTCAAGGCGATGGCCCGCACGATGCAGGCCGCCGTCGCGCCCGCGCCCCGCAAACCCGCGCCCCCGGTCGCCCGGCCCGCCGCGGCCGCGGCCGGCGGCGGCGCACGCAAGCTCGACGCCAGCGCCCATGACAAGGGCTGGGCCGAGTTTTGAGCGGCCCCTCAGACACCGCTGCGCCGGCGGCGACGATCGGCTTCGACGATTTCCTGAAGGTCGACATCCGCGTCGGCACGATCGTCGAGGCCGCTCCCTACCCGGAGGCACGAAAGCCCGCGATCAAGCTGGTGATCGATTTCGGCGGCACGATCGGGCTGAAGAAGTCCTCGGCGCAGATCACCAAGCATTACCGGCCCGAGGATCTGCCGGGCCGGCAGGTGCTGGCGGTGGTGAATTTCCCGCCGCGCCAGATCGGCAAGTTCATGTCCGAGGTGCTGACGCTCGGCGTGCCCGACGAGCAGGGCGAGGTCGTGCTGATCGGGCCGGGGCACGAGGTGCCGAAGGGCGGGCGGTTGTTTTAGGCTGCCACTGCCGGGTCAGGATGGCTGTCGGAATGCCAACTTCCGACCCTGAGCGGACGGGATCGACGTGCCCTCAGCAGTCGCGTTGCCGTATTGATGGTGGGATGTAGAAGCTCGATTCGATGATGGGGGTAATCGCGGACAATGGGGCATTTAACGGTCCGGCGCATGCCATTATCAGGCCCTTCTTTCCGATTCGAGGGATCTGAGGGCATGAGCCCTGGCGTTTGATCTTCAAAACAGAAGAATCAGCGTTACCACGAATCATGGATACAATTTGCGCTTCAAACGCGAACTCAGCATTCTTCTCATAGATGCTGACTACCATGACTTCCGCTATAAAGTTACCTCTCAAATATGACGCGCTGCTGTGGAGATAGCTTGACGCTACCCGGCATGCGCTTGCAGGGGTCGAGACGGCGGCGGATGCTACAGCTGAGGTGATCACATAAAGGATTCTTGCGAACGCCATACGCATTCAACCTCTGTTTTATCTTCTTCCGACCCGTTGCAGCCGCTTGCGAGTTACGGCAATTCTGGCAGGATGAGGATACGAAGCTGCATGTTTCTGCTCTCAACCGCTCTTGTCGCGCTTGACAGCGCCGGTCTGGCCGCCGATGGACTTCCCTACTATAAATGGCTGCGATCACTCGAGACGAGTGTCGTCGAGGCAATCGAGAAAAGATCAGCCTCTCAACTTTCGTATCTTGGCGCCTTACTGCTGGAAGATGGCAGCGCCGGGCCACCAGCAAAATTTTGCTCTACGGCGTCAGCTCATCTTGCAGCGGCAGCTTTAGTTTATTCAGGAATGCTCGATCCGAAATTTTTAGGACCATCGACTACGCAATCCGAGAGCGCGCAAATTGGCGACCAAACATGGGCAGAATATGTCACACTTGTTCGGAGTTGCGAACAGTCCATCGGCATTCTAGCGACGGAAGCACGCCGCTCACGTCTGAGTGATCTAGGCCGATAGGATAGCTTTGACCGTCCGCTTCCGGCTCTGAGCTCCCTAAACCGGCAGCCGCACCGTCGCCCGCAGGCCCCCGAGCGGCGAATCCGCCAGCATGATGTCGCCGCCATGGGCGCGGGCGATGTCGCGGGCGATGGCCAGCCCCAGGCCCGTCCCGCCGGAATCGACATTGCGGGCCTCGTCGAGGCGGAAGAAAGGGCGGAAGACCTCCTCGCGCTGGTCGGCCGGGATGCCGGGGCCGTCATCGTCGATCATCACGATCAGGTAGCGCGCGTCATGGGTGGCGCGGATGGCGATGCGGTCGCCATAGCGGGCGGCGTTGGAGACGAGGTTCGTCATCAGGCGGCGGAAGGCGTCGGGCCGGACCACGACCAGCGGGTCGCCGACCACGGTCAGCTCGGTCTGGTGGCCCTGGCGCTCGGCGTCCGATTTCAGCTCCTCGAGCAGGCCGCGGATGTCGGTCTCGACGGCCGTCTCGCCGGCATCGCCACGGGCGAAGGCGAGGTAGTCCTCGAGCATGCGGGCCATCTCGTCGACATCCTTCTCCAGCGCCTCGATCTCGGAGGAGCGCTCGAGCAGGGCGAGCGAGAGCTTGAAGCGGGTCAGGATGGTGCGCAGATCGTGGCTGACGCCGTTGAGCATGGTGGTGCGCTCGCCGACCGCGCGCTCGACGCGCCGCTTCATCTCGATGAAGGCGTTGCCGGCGCGACGGACCTCGCGGGCGCCGCGCGGGCGGAACTCGGCGTCGCGGCCCTTGCCGAAGGCTTCCGCCGCGTCGGCGAGCTTGAGGATCGGCCGGATCTGGTTGCGCAGGAACAGAACCGCGATCGTCAGCAGGATCAGCGAGGTGCCGAGCATCCAGAGCAGGAAGATGTGGCTGTTGCTGGCGTAAGCCGAGTTTCGCCGCGTCAGGATCCGCATCACGTCCTTGTCGAGCTTGATGCGGATTTCGATCAGGCTGGAACGGCCGACCGTATCGAGCCAGAAGGGTCGGGCGACCTGCTGGGCGAGTTCGGCCGAAAGCGCGCTGTCGAGCAGCGAGAAGAAGGGGCGGGGCCCCGGCGGCGGCAGATCGGAATCCGGGATGATGTCGACGTCCATGCCGAGGCGGCTGGCAGCGATGCGCGACAGGACGCTCGCGTCGGCATCCTGCGGATAGCTCTCATAGACGTCGATCAGTGCGGCGATGTCGGCCGAGACGGCGGAGGACAGCCGCTGCGTCACGGTCTGCCAGTGCCGCTCCATGAAGACATAGGCGATGACCGACTGCAGCAGCACGACCGGGGCGATGACGATGACGAGCGCGCGCGGATAGAGCCCCTTGGGCATGTAGCGGGCGACGGCATGCAGCGGCCGGCCGGCGATCTTGAGCCAGGGCTTCAGCCGGTCATTGGCGCGGCTGCGCCAGCGCGCACCGAGCGCGGAAGCCCGCGACGCGGCCTGGCCGATCGTCTGCGCCATGCCCCTGCGACGCGTGCCGGGCTCGACCGGCGTCACGTCCGGTCGGTCACGAGGCGATAGCCGACGCCACGCACGGTCTGGAGATAGAGCGGATCGGCCGGATCGCGCTCGATCTTGCGGCGCAGCCGGTTCATCTGGACGTCGACGGTGCGGTCGTTGGCGGCGGTGCCCTGGGCCGCCAGCTCCTCGCGGGGCACCACCTCGCCGGCGCGTTCGGCCAGCGCGGTCAGGATCTCGCGCTCGCGCTCGGTCAGGCGGATCGGTTCCTCGCCCTTGCGCAGCTCGCCGCGCGACAGCCCGTAGAGGAAGGGGCCGAAGCGGACGAAATCGGGCCGCGGGCCGGACTGGGCGGTTTCCACCACGATGGTGCGCTTGAGGATGTTGCCGAGGCGCAGCAGCAGTTCGCGCGGCTCGAACGGTTTGGCGAGATAGTCGTCGACGCCGATCTCGAGCCCGTTGATGCGGTCCTTGCCGTCGGCGCGGGCGGTCAGCATCAGGATCGGCACGGTGGAACCGGCGCGGAAGCGTCGCGCGAAGTCGAAGCCGTTTTCGCCGGGCATCATGATGTCGAGGACGATGGCATCGAAAACCAGGCGCGCCAGGCGCTGGTCGGCTTCGGCGGCGTTGGCCGCCGTGGTGATGCGGTAGCCGTTGTCGCCGAGGAAGCGCGCCAGCAGGTCGCGCAGGCGGCGATCGTCATCGACCACCAGGATATGGGGTGCCTCGTCGGGGAGGGGCTTTCGCGCCGGCTGTGCGGCCATGTCGTGTCCGCCTTGAATCTCTTGCGCCTCCGCCCGGACACCGCGTCGACGGCGCCTCGGGCCGATGCCGTGGGCCTCACCGCGGCGCGGCGAGGAAGCCCTGCACCTTGTGGCGTTCGGCGGGATCGATCAACCCCGAGAGGTAGAGCGCGACCGTCTCGGCCGCCTCCGGGGCGAGATCGGCGAGCGCCGCCTGGATGCGCTGGGCCTGCAGCCTGACCAGCCGCAGGGCGAGATCCTGCCCCGCCGCCGTGGCGTGGAGATGACGCTGGCGCTTGTCCTGAACGCCGGTGCGCTGCTCGACGAATCCGGTCTCGACCAGTTCCTTGAGAACCCGGTTGAGGCTCTGCTTGGTGATCTTCAGGATGTCGAGCAGTTCGGCGATGGTCAGGCCAGGCCGTCGCAGGACGAAATGCAGCACGCGGTGATGGGCCCGGCCGAAGCCGTATTCGGCGAGGATCAGGTCGGGGCCGCCGACGAAGTCGCGATAGGCGAAGAAGAGCAGCTCGATCAGGTCGTAGGGGACCGCCGCATCCGGTGCGGGAGCGGCGGCGGCCGTGGACCGGGCCTGCGTCTGCGGCATCGAATCCGTCCTGCGAATTACGTCAGTGATGTTGACATATCTCAGACGGAAGATTACCGGTCAAGCGCGCCTGACGACGGAATATGTCGCGAGACGATGTTGCGGCGCAGTATCATTCCGGTCTTCGCCCCGGCCCGCCATGGTGACGGTGCTCGGGGTGCCAGCGGATCAACCGGACCGGACGTGCCAAGAGGAGCACCCCATGTCAGTCATTCCTTTCGACCAGCGCGACGGCGTCATCTGGTTCGACGGCAAGCTCGTGCCGTGGAAGGACGCTAAGATCCACGTACTGACTCATGGGCTGCATTACGGTTCCTGCGTGTTCGAGGGCGAGCGCGCCTATGACGGCGTGATCTACAAGGGCACCGAGCACTCGCAGCGCTTCCACAAGTCGGCCGAGATCATGGATTTCACGATCCCCTGGTCGGTCGCCGAGCTCGACGCCGCCAAGGAGCTCTGCCTCAAGGAGAACGGCCTCAAGGACGCCTATATCCGTCCGGTCGCCTGGCGCGGCTCGGAGATGATGGCGGTCTCCGGCATCAACAACACGATCCACACCGCCATCGCGGTCTGGGAGTGGCCGAGCATGTTCGACATGGCGCAGAAGCTGAAGGGCGTGCGCCTCGACGTCGCCGCCTATCGCCGGCCGGACCCGGCCTGCGCGCCGGTCCATGCCAAGGCGGCGGGGCTCTACATGATCTGCTCGCTCTCCAAGCACAAGGCGGAGCGCGCCGGCTATGCCGATGCGATGATGCTGGACTGGGAAGGCAATGTCGCCGAATGCACCGGCGCCAACATCTTCTTCATCAAGGACGGCGTGATCCACACCCCGCTGGCCGACCGCTTCCTGAACGGCATCACGCGCCAGTCGGTGATCGATCTCTGCCGCCAGCGCGGTTTCGAGGTCGTTGAGCGCCGCATCCGGCCGGAGGAGCTGGAGGGCTTCAGCGAGTGCTTCATCACCGGCTCGGCGGCCGAGGTGACGCTGGTCTCGGAGATCGGCCCCTATTCCTTCCTCACCGGCAATATGGGCAAGGTGATCATGGAGGATTACTCCGACGCCGTGCGGCCGAAGTCGAAGGCGGCGTGAGCGCCGGTCGCCTCGGAACCGATGACGCCCGGCAGCGATGCCGGCGTCATTCCGCAGTGGTGTGGCGGGTCGTTCGCTCTCCGCCAGGGTCTAGCGGACGACCTTGACCTCGCTGCGGAACAGCGTCGGCCAGTCGTCGGCGCCGATGCCGCGGCACTCGCCCATCTCGCTCAGCGCCGTCATGGCGAAGGTGCTGCCGGTCCAGGCATAGCTGCCGAGCGTGCCGCAATCGCCGATGCCGCGGGCCTTGTTGAAATAGCTGATCATACCCGTCTTCGGATCGAAATCGGCATTGGTCAGGCCGTTGTCGGGCGTGCCGCCGAGTTGCGGAAAGGCGACCTTGCGCGCCTTGGCGACGTCGGTTCCGTTCACCAGCCAGAAGCCCGAGGCGACGTTGTAGGCGCCGCGCGAGCAGACCAGTCCGACGAGCCTGAGCGTGCCGCCGAGCGGCCAGGCACTGTCGGTCATGTCCGGGTCGGGCGCCTCGCAGAGGTCGCGGTCGGCCCTGGTCAGGGTCTTGCGCAACGCGCTCGCCAGCGACTTCTGGGTCCTGGCGTCGAGCGCCGGGAGGCCGTCCGTCGGCTTCGCGAGCACCACCGGCAGAATCGGGGCGGGGGGCACGGCGACTGACGGGCCCTTGCGCACCAGCGCCGAGGTCGTGCCGAGACGGCCCTGCTGCTCGTCGATCCAGAGCATCGCCGCGACCGAGCCGTTGAGCGAGACGTCATAGAGCTTGCCGGACAGGAAGACCGTCAGCTTGGTCGCCTTGCGCGCCGCGGCGATCAGCGCCTCGGCGTCGGCGCTGGCGAGCGCAAAGGTTGCGCCCTCCTCGCCGACGGTGGTGGCGGAGAGCGGCTTCTTTTCGGCCGGGAAGGGGGTGCCGTCCAGGCTGAGCTGCGCCGCCTGCGGCGCCGTCAGCCCCTCGGCACGGACGCGCAGCGTCAGCCTGACCTGGCCGGCCGCGCCGCCCGGTCGCTCCAGCTTGAGGTAGGCGACGTCCGGATCCGTCTCGACGGGCAGGGACAGGGCCGTGCAGCCGAACAGGTTGTCGCAGCCGGCCGCCCAGTCCCGGAAGGTCTTGCTGGCCGGTGCTGCCATGGCGCCCGCGGCGAGGCACAGCAGCAGCGGGATCGACGCCAGGGCGCCGCGCATCATCATCCTCTGTCCCATCGGTCGGCCGCCTCGTCGTCCTCGCGCTTCGCCTCGACCCAGCCGCCGATGCGACCATCGGTCAAGTGCTCGCGCTTCCAGAACGGGGCGCGGGTCTTGAGATAGTCCATCATGAAATCGGCGGCCTCGAAAGCGGCGCGGCGATGGGCGGAGGTCGCGATCACCAGCACGATCTGCTCGCCCGGCGACACGCGGCCATAGCGGTGGATGGCGAGCAGCCCCAGCAGCGGCCAGCGCGCGGCGGCCCGCTCGGCGACGCGGGCGATCTCGGCTTCCGCCATGCCGGGATAGTGCTCGAGCTCGAGCGCCGCGAGCGTGCCGCCCTCGTCGCGGCAGAGGCCGGTGAAGCTGACGACAGCGCCGATGTCACGCCGGCCGTCCGACAGGGCGGCGATCTCGGCCGCGAGGTCGAAATCCTCCCGCTGGATGCGGACGATCGGGGTCATGGGAGGTCAGCCGCCCGTCATCGGCGGGAAGAAGGCGATTTCGCGGGCGCCGTCCAGGCTCGCGCCCGGCTTGACATGGGTCTGGTTGATGGCGGCCCGCACCAGCGTCTCGTCGGCGAAGGCGGCGGCATAGCCCTCGTCGCGGGTCTTCAGCCAGCGCACCAGGTCGAGCACGGTGGCGACGTCGTCCGGCAGGACGATCTGCTCCTCGGCATGGCCGACGCGCTCGCGCACCCAGGCGAAATAGACGAGCCGGACCGTCCGCGCCTGCGCGGCGGAGGCCGTTGTGGCGGAAGACTGCGTCATGAGCCGCGCGCGTCCTCGTCGACCATGTGGCGGATGCCGGCGTTGAAATAGTCCCAGCCGGTGTAAATCGTCAGCGCCGCCGCGATCCAGAGCATGACGATGCCGATCTGCGTGTTGTAGGGCAGGACGCTGTCGCCCGCCGGCCCGGCGACGAGAAAGCCGAGCGCCAGCAGCTGCGCCGTCGTCTTCCATTTCGCGACCTTGCTGACGGGCACGCTGACCTTCAGATCGGCGAGGAACTCGCGCAGGCCCGAGACCAGGATCTCACGGCAGAGGATGACGATCGCCGCCCAGATCGCCCAGCCCTTGATCGTCTCGGTGTGGACGAGCATCAGCAGGAGCGCGCAGACGAGCAGCTTGTCGGCGATCGGATCGAGCATGCGGCCGATGGCTGATTGCTGGCTCCAGGCCCGGGCGATCCAGCCGTCGAGATAGTCGGTGACGGCGGCGGCGACATAGACGGCGAGCGCGATCCAGCGCACCCAGTCGTCCTTCGGCCAGAACAACAGCCCGACCAGCGCCGGAATCGCCAGGATCCGGCCGTAGGTGAGCAGGTTCGGCAGGGACCAGGGCCCGCGCCGCCTGATGGCGTCTGGAAGAATCGTCACGGAAATCACCACAGCAGCCGCCCCGTGACAGCGTCAACACGCAATGCGGCGACAATGCCAGTGATCGTCAGCCATCGTGAAAATAATCATGCACCGCCTTGGCCGTGGCGGCGTTCACACCGGGCGTCCGCATCAGGTCGTCCAGCTTGGCGCGCTTGATCGCCTTGACCGTTCCGAAATGCAGCAGAAGCGCCCGCTTCCGCGACGGGCCGATGCCGGGGATCTCGTCGAGCGGGTTCTTCATCGTGTCCTTCTTGCGCCGCGCCCGGTGCGTGCCGATGGCGAAGCGGTGGGCCTCGTCCCGCAGGCGCTGGATGAAGTAGAGCGCCGGATCGCGCGGCGGCAGCTTGAAGGGTTCGCGGCCCGCCATGTGGAAGGTTTCGCGCATGGCGTTGCGATCCTCGCCCTTGGCGATGGCGACCAGCGGAATGTCGGCGGCTCCGAGCTCGGCCATGATCCGACGCGCCGCCTCGAACTGCCCCTTGCCGCCGTCGACGATGACGAGGTCGGGCCGCGAGGGGAAGCTGTCGTCGTCGGGGTCGGCGGTCGCCAAGGATCGATCGATCCCACCCGGCACCTCATCCTGAGGAGCGCCGTCAGGCGCGTCGCGAAGGATGCTGGTCGAGAGTCCATCGCTGCCTGGAGCATCCGTCGCGACGGCCGCTGACGCGGCCTCCTCAGGACGAGGGCTGGAGGGCAGAGAAATGCCCGCTTCCTTCGCCAGCCGCGCGAAGCGCCGCTGCAGCACCTCGCGCATCATGCCGAAATCGTCGCCGGCAATGGTGTCCGTCGAGATGTTGAAGGTGCGGTAGTGGCTCTTCATGAAGCCGTCCCGACCCGCCACCACCATGCCACCGACCGCGTTCGTGCCCATGATGTGCGAGTTGTCGTAGACCTCGACGCGGCGCGGCGGCCTGGCGAGCCCGAAGGCGGCGCCGAGCGCGGCCAGCAGCGAGGTCTGGCCGGCATTGTCGGCGAGCTTGCGCGAGAGCGCCTCGCGGGCGTTCTTGCGCGCCATCTCGACGAGGTCGACGCGCTCGCCGCGTTTGGGGTTGGCGACCTCGACCTTGCGGCCGGCGCGGGCAGAGAGCGCCTGGCCGATCAGCTCGATCTCCGCCAGCTCGTGCGAGAGCAGCACAAGGCGCGGCGGCGGCTTGTCGTCGTAGAACTGGGCCACGACCGAGGCCAGCACCTCCTCAGGCGTCAGGCTGCGGTCGGCGCGCGGGAAGATCGCACGGTTGCCCCAGTTCTGCTTGTTGCGGAAGAAGAAAATCTCGACGCAGAACTGCCCGGCCTGCTCGTCGATGGCGAAGACGTCCGCCTCCTCGACGCCCTGCGTGTTGATGTCCTGCCCGGCCTGCACGGCCGAGAGCGCCGCCAGCCGGTCGCGGTAGCGCGCCGCCTTCTCGAATTCGAGCTCTTCGGCGGCCTCCTGCATGCGGGTCGAGAGCAGCTGCTTGACGTTGGAGGAGCGGCCCGAGAGGAAGTCACGCGCCTGCCCTGCCAGCGCCTGATAGTCGGGGATCGCGATCTCGCCCGTGCAGGGGCCGGCGCAGCGCTTGATCTGGAAGAGCAGGCAGGGGCGGGTACGGTTCTCGTAGAACGAATCGGTGCAGGAGCGCAGCAGGAAGGCCTTCTGCAACGCGTCAATCGTCCGCTCCACCGCCCAGACCGAGGCGAAGGGGCCGAAATAATCGCCCTTGCGCTGGCGCGAGCCCCTGTGCTTGGCGATCTGGGGCGCCTCGTGGTCGCCGCTCAGCAGGATATAGGGGAAGCTCTTGTCGTCGCGCAGCAGCACGTTGTAGCGCGGCCGCAGCTGCTTGATCAGGTTGGATTCGAGCAGCAGCGCCTCGGTTTCCGTCCCCGTGGTGACGAACTCCATATTCGCCGTCTCGGCGATCATGCGCGCGACGGCATTGGTGTGGGCCATGCCGCGCGCGTAGGCCGTGACCCGGTTCTTCAGGTTCTTGGCCTTGCCGACATAGAGCACCTCGCCGGCGGTATCGAACATCCGGTAGACGCCGGGCTTGTTGGGCAGATGCTTGGCGAAGCCGGCGATGACCTCGATGCCGTGCTTCAGCGCCCCAGGCGCGGTCTCGCCGAGATCAAGCGCCGGCGTCGGCAGGGCCTCCTCGGCCTCGGGTTCGGGGGCGGCCCCGGTGTCCGGCAGGTCCTCTTCGGGCGGGGGCTGGGTCGGTTCGCGATTCATCGCTCGCATGTAGGATGCGCGGGGCGTTTCGTCATGTCAGCAGTCGCGCTCGGGCATGTGAGGTGGCCGCTGCCAAGGGATCTCGCTTGATCGCTGCGGCCCGCGTCGCCATGTGCAGGCGACCCAAACGAGATCGAAAGCGCCACATGTCCTTATCCGAACGTTTGCAGATCATCCTCGCCTCGCGTCCCGAAGGGCGCCCAGCCCCGGACAATTTCCGGCTTGAGCGGGCGCCGATGCCGACCCCTTCGGACGGCGAGGTGCTGCTGAAGATCCTCTATCTCTCGCTGGATCCGTACATGCGCGGGCGAATGAGCGCCGCGAAGAGCTATGCCGCGCCGACCGAGATCGGCGCCGTCATGGAGGGCGGTACGGTCGCCGAGGTGCTGGAGAGCCGGCATCCGAACTTTGCGGCGGGCGACCTCGTGCTGTCCCATTCCGGCTGGCAGTCGCATGCGCTGGCGAAGGGCGAGCAGCTGCGCAAGCTCGATCCGGCGGCCGCGCCGGTCACCACGGCGCTCGGCGTTTTGGGAATGCCGGGCTTCACCGCCTATGCCGGTCTGCTGACCATCGGCCAGCCCAAACCGGGCGAAACGGTCGTCGTCGCCGCCGCCAGCGGCCCGGTCGGTTCGGCGGTCGGGCAGATTGCACGGATCAAGGGTGCGCGCGCCGTCGGCATCGCTGGCGGATCGGAGAAATGCGCGGTCGTTCGCGACACCTTCGGGTTCGATGCTGTGATCGACCATCGCGCGCCGGATTTCTCGGCGCAGCTCGCGGCGGCCTGTCCGGAGGGCATCGACGTCTATTTCGAGAATGTCGGCGGCAAGGTCTGGGACGGGGTGTTCCCGCTGCTCAACACCTTTGCGCGCATCCCGGTCTGCGGGCTGGTGGCGCAGTACAACGCCACCGGCGACTTCGAGGGGCCCGATCGGCTGCCCGTGCTGATGCGGCAGGTTTTGTCGAAGAGCCTGCTGATCCGCGGATTCATCCAGCGCGAATTCATCGCCCAGCGCCCGGATTTCGAACGTGAGATGGCAGCCTGGATCGCCAGCGGCGCGGTGAAATACAAGGAAGACATCGTCGAGGGTCTTGAGCGGGCGCCCGAGGCCTTCATCGGGCTGCTCGAGGGCGGGAATTTCGGCAAGCTGATCGTGAAGCTGTGATGTGGCGGGTCAGGCGATCCAGGGGTTGATCACCGACAGGCCCGCTGCCGCGAAGGGAGTGGTGTCGCGTGTCGCCACGGTCAGGCTGTGGGCGAACGCGATGGCGGCGATGTAGCCGTCGACCGTCGCGATGGCTTTGCCGGTCGCGCGGCCATGCGCCCGGAGCTGCGCATAGGCCTCGGCGGCGGCTGCGTCGAAGGGCAGGATGCGACCTTCGAAAACCGGCAGGACGCGGCTGCGAAGAACGTCTTCGAGAGACGTCTTGCGTCGGCCGTTCGGGAGGACTGCGATGCCCCAGAGCAGTTCGGCCACCGTCACCGCGGACAGATAGAGACTGTCCGTCGGCTGCCGATCGAGCCAGGCCTTCACATTCGGGTGTCCGCCTGGCTTCGAAGCTTCGGACACGACGTTTGTGTCGAGCAGGATCACTCGAAGCTGACCGGCTCGCCGATGGTCTTGTCACGCAGCCCCTCGGTGTCGAAGCCCCCGGTTTCGCGGCCGATCTCTGCGAGCAACGAGCCTAGCTTGATGCGCGGCGCCGGATTGACCGCGGCGTCGAGGATATGACGGATCTCGGCTTCGGTGCTGCGGCCATGGCGCGCAGCCCGGATCTTGAGCGCCCGATGCGTCTCGTCGGACAGCTTGCGTACGGTGACTGACGGCATGGCGAGCTCCACTTCTGGCTGTGAATGATATCATCATGATGGCGATGCCATCAATCGTGACGAGCGGCGCGCGGCCACCCCTCTTGACCTCGCCGCGTTGCGGTGACCATCACCACCCGCCCGCCATCCGGACGCTTTGCCCATGCCAACCTTCGCCATCGCCTTCCCGGTGATCGACCCGGTCGCGCTGCAGCTCGGGCCGCTCTCGGTCAAATGGTATGGGCTGGCCTATGTCGTCGGCCTGCTCGGCGGCTGGTGGTATGCGCGCCGGCTGGTTTCGTCCGAGCCGCTCTGGGCGGGGCGGGTCCGGCCAAAGGCCGATGAACTCGACGACATGCTGCTCTTCGTGGCGCTCGGCGTCGTGCTCGGCGGGCGGCTCGGCTTCGTGCTGTTCTACGATCTGGCACGCTATCTCGCCCGGCCGCAGGACATCCTGGCGATCTGGCAGGGCGGCATGTCCTTCCATGGCGGGCTGATTGGCGCGACGCTGGGGCTGTGGCTGTTCGCGCGGCGGCGCGGTTATCCGGCGCTGGCGGTGTTCGACATCGCCGCCGCCGTCGTGCCGATCGGGCTGTTCCTCGGGCGCATCGCCAATTTCATCAATGCCGAGCTCTGGGGCCGGCCGGCGCCGGGCGTGTCCTGGGCCATGGTGTTCCCCGGCGGCGGGCCGCTGCCGCGCCATCCGAGCCAGCTCTACGAGGCCTTCGCCGAGGGGCTTCTGCTCTTCATCCTGCTGGCGCTGCTGGTGCGGGCCGGCGGGCTGAGGCGCCCCGGCCTCGTCGCCGGCGTGTTCGGCATGGGCTATGCGGTCGCGCGCATCGTCTGCGAGTTCTTCCGCGAACCCGATCCGCAACTGGGCTTCCTGTTCGGGACCTCGGTCGATGCGCTCTCGGGCGGCGTCACCATGGGCATGCTGCTCTCGCTGCCGCTGTTTGCAGCCGGGCTCATTCTCGTGCTGCGCGCCCGGCGGGGCGCTGCGTGACCGCGCTGAAGGCGGAACTCATCCGCCTCATCGCGGAGGAGGGGCCGCTTCCGGTCTCGCGCTTCATGGCGCTGTGCCTCGGCCATCCACGGCATGGCTATTACATGACGCGCGACCCCTTCGGCGCGCAGGGCGATTTCACCACCGCGCCCGAAATCAGCCAGATGTTCGGCGAGATGATCGGGCTCTGGGCGGCCCATCTCTGGCAGGTGATGGGGCGGCCTGCGCGCGTCGCCCTGATCGAGATCGGCCCGGGCCGCGGTACGCTGATGGCCGACATGTTACGCGCGACGCGCGTGGTGTCCGGCTTTCGGGAGGCGCTGGCGGTGCATCTGGTCGAGACCAGCCCGGTCCTGCGCGAGATCCAGGCCGCGACACTCGCTGGTATGGCCGAGCCGGTCTGGCATGAGCGCGTCGAGACCGCGCTGGAGGGGCCGGCGATCATCGTCGCCAACGAGTTGCTCGACGCGCTGCCGCTCGACCAGTTCGTCATGACGGATCAGGGCTGGCGCGAGCGACTCGTCGGGCTCGACGGCGAGGGGCGCCTCGCCTTCGGCCTGGCGGCGGCCGCTTCCGACGGGGTCGGGCCCGCAACGGCACCGCCCGGCGCGGTGCTGGAACAGCCGCTGGCGGCCCTCTCTCTGGTCTCGACCGTCGCATCGCATCTGGCGCGTCATGGCGGCGCGGCGCTCTTCATCGATTACGGATCGCTGCAATCGGGCCTCGGCGACACGCTGCAGGCGATGCGCCGGCACGCTTTCGTCGATCCGCTGGAGGAGCCCGGCGAGGCGGATCTGACCGTGCATGTCGATTTCGCCCGGATCGCCCAGGCGGCGCTGCGGGCGGGCGCTGCGACCCATGGACCCGTGCGGCAGGCGGATTTCCTGCTGGCTCTGGGCCTGGCCGAGCGGGCGCAGGCGCTGTCGGCCAGGGCGACGCCGGAGCAGGCGATGTCGGTCGGCGCGGCGTTCGACCGGCTGACCGAGCGGGGCGAAACCGGCATGGGCGATCTGTTCAAGGTTCTGGCCGTTTCGCATCCGGGCTTGCCGCCGCTGCCCGGATTTGACCTTCATCGCCTGCCAGAGCAGGGCTGACATGGGCGGCACAGCCCGCCGAACCGGACGATACGATGTTCATCACCTCTCCCGATCTCGCCGCCCAACCCGGCATCCGCCACGCCTTCTTCACGCGGGAGGGCGGCGTCTCGACCGGAATCTACAGCTCGCTGAACGGCGGCTTGGGTTCCTCCGACGAGTCCACGGCGATCGCCGAGAATCGCCGGCGGATGGCGGCGCATCTGGCGGTCGAGCCGACGCATCTGGTCAGCCTCTATCAGGTGCATTCGGCCGATGTGGAGGTGGTGACGGGGCCCTGGCCGGCCGAGCGGCCGAAGGCCGACGCCATGGTGACGGCGGCTTCGGGGGTGGCGCTCGGCGTCTCCAGCGCCGATTGCGGGCCGATCCTGTTCGCCGACAGCGAGGCGCGCGTCGTCGGCGCGGCCCATGCGGGCTGGAAGGGGGCTTTCGGGGGCGTCGTGGCCTCGACCGTGACGGCGATGGAGAAGCTCGGCGCGCGCCGCGAGCGCATCATTGCGGTGCTCGGGCCGACGATCAGCGCCAAGGCCTATGAGGTCGGACCGGAGTTCATCGAGCGCTTCAAGGCCGAGAACGCGACCTATGCCCGCTTCTTCACGGCCTCCGAGCGGGCGGCGCATGCGATGTTCGACCTGCCGGCCTTCATCGGCCTGCGGGCGCAGGAGGCCGGAATCGGGCGTTTTGTCGACCTGTCGCTGTGCACCTATGGCGACGAACAGCGCTTCTTCAGCTATCGCCGCACGACCCATCGCGGCGAGCCGGATTACGGGCGGCTGATCTCGGCGATTGCGCTTGATTGAGGAGAAGCCCATGCCCCGTATCATCGACTATTATTTCTCGCTGCATTCGCCCTGGACCTATCTCGGCCATGCGACGTTCCTCGACATCGCGGCGCGGCATGGCTGCCGGATCGTCTATCGGCCCGTGCCGCTGCGGGCGGTGTTCGACGAGACCGGCGGATTGCCGCTGCCGAAGCGCCATCCGGTGCGCCAGCGCTACCGGCTGATGGATCTGCAGCGCTGGCGCGAGCGGCGCGGCGTGAAGCTCGTGCTGCAGCCGAAGCATTTTCCGTTCGATCCGTCGCTTGCCGACCGTTTCCTGATCGCGATCGTCGCGGCGGGCGGGGATCCCGGCCTGTTCATGGGCGAGGTCATGGCCGGTGTCTGGTCCCGCGACGACGACATGACGCAGCCCGAGGCGGTGGCCAGGGTGGCCCGTGCCTGCGGCTTCGATGCCCAGGCGCTGGCGCTCGCGGCCGACAGCGAGGCCGTGATCGGGACCTATGAAGGCACCATCGCGGCGGCCATTGCGGCCGGCGTGTTCGGCGCGCCGAGCTATGTGCTCGACGGCGAGGTGTTCTGGGGGCAGGACCGGCTCGAACTGCTCGACAGTGCGCTCGCCAGCGGCCGCGCGCCTTACCGGCCGGATCCGGCCGCCTGATCGGCGAGCTCAGTCGACGATGTCGGGCGTGCGCCAGCCGAGATGCTGGCCGGCGTCGACCGCGATCATCTGGCCGGTGACCGAGCGGGCGCGGGCGAGGTAGAGCACCGCCTCCGCGATCTCACTCGCATCGATCTTGCGGCGCAGCAGCGTGCCGGCCGCCTCCTGCTCCATCGCCTCGGGGCCGTCATGGGGATTGGGCAGGGTCGGGCCGGGGCCGACGGCGTTGACGCGGATGCGCGGCGCCAGCGCCTGCGCCATCGTCTTGGTCGCCGTCAGAAGCGCGGCCTTGGTCAGGGTGTAGGAATAGTATTGCGGCGTCAGCTTCCAGACGCGCTGGTCGACGATGTTGACGATGGCGCCCTCGCGCCCCTCCGGCAGCCGGTTCGCCAGCGCCCCTGCCAGGACCGAAGGCGCGCGCAGATTGATCGAGAACTGGCGGTTCCAGGTCGCCACGTCGAGGGTCGTGACCTCGTCGACGAGGAAGCTGGAGGCATTGTTGACGAGCAGCGTGACGGGGCCGAGCGCGGCCTCCGCCGCCGGCATCAGGGCCGCCACGGCCTCCGGATCGGCCAGATCCGCGACCAGCACCGCAGCGCGGCCGCCGTCCCGGACGATTGCCGCCGCCAGCGAATCGGCCTCGTCGCGCGCGCTGCCGCAATGGATCGCGACGGCATAGCCATTCGCGGCCAGGCGCTCGACGATGGCGCGGCCGATGCGGCGGGCGCCGCCGGTCACGAGCGCGACGTCACCCATCGATCCGCTCTCCTGTCTGCGACCTTGCCTGCCCGGATGTGTCGGCCGAGCGGCGCTGCAGCCGCCGCTCCCAATGCTTCGCCACGCGCAGATAGCGGTAGAAGGCGTAATTCATCGCGGTCATGAAACCGTAGACGCCGCGCAGGGCATGGCGCCGCCCGACATAGGCCTTGATGAAGTTGGCGGGGAATTCCACGGCGAGCCGGAACACCGAGAGCGTCTGGCCGCGCCGGTCGAGATCGTCGGCCTGGGCATCGCTGTAGCTGTTGAGCTTCGTCATCTGCTCCCCGAGCGAGCGCACGGAGTAGTGATGCACCGTGCCCTTCAGCCGGGCGACGCGCGCATCGGGCGCGAGGTCGACGCGGTCATGCACGGGGGAGGGCGAGTAGCGGCCCTTGTCCTTGCGGTAGAGCCGGACCGGCGCGAGCGCATAGGCGAAGCGATGCGGGGCCGGCTCGCCCGGGAAGATCTCCGCGATGCGGATCTTGTAGGCGTCCGCGGCCGGGCCCGTGCCGCCGAAGAGGGCTGCGATCTCGGCCGCGAGATCGGACGGGACGACTTCGTCGGCGTCGATGTTCAGGAGCCAGTCGTGCCGGCACTGCTCTTCCGCGAAGCGCTTCTGCTCGCCGTAACCGGGCCAGGGATTGAAGATCACGCGGGCCCCGAGCTTCTCCGCGATCGCCTGCGTGCCGTCGGTCGATCCCGAGTCGACAAGGACGATGTCGTCGCTCAGGCCGCGAACCGCCTCGATCGTTCGGGCGATGCGGTCCGCCTCGTCGCGGGCGATGATGAAGATCGAAAGCTGCGCCACCCTGTGTCCATCGTTTGCCTGAAGCGCCCGTGGCTTAAGCATGGGCCGGAAGGTGTCGCAAGCGACCACTAAAAAATGTGGCGAGAATGGGAACCTTGGGGGATGTGGGCGGTTAGGGGTACGGGCCGATGCGACGTTTCACAAGTTCGTTAGTATTCGGTTCACCATTATCTGTGCTTTAACAGTGCTTAACGCGTCTTTACGGATTCGCCGCAGTCATCCCAATCGTGCCGCATTTTTGCCGCGGTCTGTGGGGTAGATGTGGTGTCGCTGCAACAGACAAATCCGCCGCCACGTCTTATAACCGCCCCATCGACATCACCCGTCGGCCCCGCCGGCAAAATGACGACCCTCAGGAGTTCCAAATGAAGAAGTATCTGCTTTCGAGCGTTGCGGCCCTCGGCCTCGTCGCTGCCGGCGCCGCCTCCGCCGCCGACCTGCCGTCCCGCAAGGGTCCGGTCGTCGCCCCGGTTTACGCCCCCGTCTTCACCTGGACCGGCTTCTACGTCGGTGCGAACGCCGGCTACGGCTTCGGCAACGTGAACGCCGGCACCCGCATCAACAACCGCACGGTCAACATCGGCGACCTCGACGGCTTCGTCGGCGGTGGCCAGGTCGGCTACAACTACCAGATGGGCCAGTTCGTCGTCGGTCTCGAGGCTGACCTTCAGGGCGCTGACCTGAACTCGGGCTCGAACACGTTCGGTGACCGCGTTCGCACCGAGTACTTCGGCACGGTTCGTGGCCGCGTCGGCGTCGCCTTCGACCGGTTCATGCCCTACGTCACCGGTGGTTGGGCTTACGGCAACGTGAAGACCACGATCGGCGGCGTCGGCTCGACCGACAAGACCCACACCGGCGGCTATGCGGTCGGCGGCGGTCTCGAGTACGCCTTCACCAACAACTGGACCGCCAAGGTCGAGTACCTCTACGTCGACCTCGGCGAGAAGTCGGTGTTCAACTCGGGCGTGAAGGTCGGCACCGACTTCTCGGTCGTCCGCGCCGGCCTGAACTACAAGTTCTAGTCTGCCTCCCCTCGCGGGGAAAAAGAGACCCGGTGGCTTCGGCCACCGGGTTTTTTGTTGTTTCCGAGCCATGCCGCGTCTGCGGCCGGAACGAACGGGCGTACCGGGGCGTGGCGCCGGCCGGCCTCTGTCGCGAGACCGGCCGGCCGCATGTCAGCCCTTGAAGCGGGTGGCCTCGAAGGCGGGAACCTTGGCGGCGAAGGCGTCGAGCCAGGCGACCAGCCGGGGGTGGTCGGCCCGCCAGCTGCCGGCGAAGCGCAGGTCGAGATAGCCGAGCGCGCAGGCCAGCGCGATCTCGCCGATCCGCGGACGGTCGGGATAGGCGGGCGGGGCGGCTTCCAACGCCGCCAGCGCCCGCGACACCTTGCCGGCCTGATTGGCGACCCAGGCGGCGTTGCGCCCTTCCTCCGGGCGGAAGCGCGTCTCGTAGACCTGCAGCAGCGCCGCATCGCAGAGACCGTCGGCCAGCGCCTGCAGGCGCAGCTGCGCGAAGCGCGCCTCGCCCGCCGGAATCAGCCGGTTGCCGCCGGCGAGATGGTCGAGATAGTCGACGATGACGCGCGAATCGAACAGCGTCGTCCCGTCCTCCAGCACCAGTGTCGGAATCTTGCCGAGCGGGTTCTGCTGGCGCAGCGGCTCGGACGGGTCATTGGTGTCGGCGACGACGATCTCGACGCGATCGCTCAGGCCGAGCTCGGCGGCGGCCATCTTGACCTTGCGGCCGAAGGGGGAGGCGGGGGAGGAGCGGAGAACGAGCATCGGGAAAGCCTCGGGACTGCGGGCGTGTCAGCCGTCCGGACGGATCGGCTCGCATAGATAGCGCGGCTTCGGTCCCTGGGCGAGGCGCTCGGTCAGGGCCGGGAGCAGGATGCGCGACTCCTCCGCCAGCTTCCAGGGCGGATTGACCACCAGCATGCCGGTGGCGCCGAGTCCGCCTGCGGCCTCGGGCCGGTCGACGTCGATCTCCAACCGCAGCAGACGGCCGATATCCGCCCCCAGAACCGCTTCGACGAGGCCCTCGACGGCGCGGCGGTCCTTGTTGGGGTACCAGAGCGCGTAGATGCCCGTCGGCCATTTGCGATGGGCGGCGATCAGCTCCGCGGCGAGCGTTTCGAACTCGTCCTTCTCCTCGAAGGGCGGGTCGATCAGGATGAGCCCGCGCCGCTCCTTGGGCGGGACATTGCCGCGCAACGCATTCCAGCCGTCGATGGCGAGCGCCCGGCAGCGCTCGTCCCGGCCGATCGCCACGACCAGTTTCTTGTAGGTCTGCGGATGGAGTTCGGCCGCGATCAGCCTGTCGTCCCGGCGCATCGCCTGGCGGCAGAGCCAGGGCGAGCCCGGATAGGCGCTCGGCCCATAGAGCGCGCGTGCGCCGGAGACGGCGTCGCGCCAGGGCTTGAGCAGGGCTTCGACGGGAGCTGCGAGGGGCGACTGGTCGAGCCGCGCGACGCCGTCCTTCCATTCATGCGTCCGCAGGGCTTCTTCCGAGCCGAGATCATAGCGGCCGGCGCCGGCATGGGTGTCGACGACGCGATAGGGCGTGTCCTTGGCGTTGAGATGCGTCAGCACGCGCATCAGCACGACGTGCTTGAGGACATCGGCGAAGTTTCCGGCATGGAAGCCGTGGCGGTAATTCATGCCGCGCTCTTACGCGGCTTTGCAGCCGCTGTCAGCGCGGCGCCGGCACGGTGATGTCGCGCGTGCGGCAGCCCGAGCGATCGACCTCCTGGCAGGTCTGGAAACTGCGCAGGTCCTTGCTGAGGCAGATGCGGACCTCCTGCAGCACGCCGCGCTGGCAGGCCACCGACATCATGTCGGTGCGCAAGCCGGGATTGGCCGCGACGAAGGCGCGTTCCAGATCGATCGCCGTCCAGTTCTGCTCCCGCTCGGGGCGCGTGAAGGCCGCCGGGATCGTGATCTTCTCGCGGGCGCGGCGGGTGTCGGCGAAGTAGTCGCTGGGGCTCGAGCCGGAGCAGGTGCCGTGCTTGCGCCATTGATGGCGCGCGAGGCCCTCGGTCGGAAACAGGCCCTTCGCCTGGTCGAGCGCGATGCGCGAGGGGCTGCGCCCGGCCGGGCCGCATTCGCTGGGAAAGCCCTGTTCGTTCTGTGGCCAGAGGCCATGCACGACGAAGCCGAGGCCGGCGCCGTCCCCGCACTGCTCGCGGTTGCGGTCGCGGCCGCCCTCAAGTTCGCAGAAGCCCGGCGACCAGGAGAGGGCGAGGACGTAGAAGTCGAAGGCGCCGGGCTCGCCGCCGCGCTGGTTGCGGGGCTGGGCCTCCGACGCGCCGGCCAGCCCGAGGAGGAGCGGCAGCGCGAGGGCGAATCGCGGAAGGCGCATCGGCCGCCGCTCCGCTCAGGGACGCGCCATCTTGCAGTCGGGCGCGTAGCTGCGATGCCGGTCGAGCCCGCTGACGCACCAGTTGACGTTCCAGGTCCAGCCGAAAAGGCCGAGATTCTCGCGCACCGAATAATCGACGCGATGCAGCGTGCCGTCGTTCAGGGCGATTCGGCCGGTGCAGAAGCGACGCGGGATCAGGTCGTCGCCCAGAGGGCGGAAGCCGATCGGCTGGATCCGGTCATAGGCCACCGCCTGGAGCGGGCCCCAGAAGCGGCTCTCGCGCGTGTTGAACCAGCTCGTGATCTGGCCCAGCACCGCGGGGTCATCGCAGGCCGGGAGAGCGCCGGTCAGCGGCACCGTGCGATTTTCGGCCCGGTCGGCCGGGTTGACGATGCGGCGGCCCGAGGCGTCGGCCGATGCAGCGGCCGTCAGCACGGCAAGAGAAGCGAAAGCGGTTCGCAGCAGGGCGCGGCGCATGGAGGTCAGCCTCGTCGGGGGCGGAAACATCGGCTTACGATGGCGAGGGCCGTTTGCGGGGTCAAGGCGGTGGCGGAGCCGTGGAGCAACGCGCCGCCGGCTGTGGCTTTTCGATCCGCTGCCGGAATGGCCGCTGCGCAGGGTTGATGCTGGCTTGCCGGCGACGGATCGGGGAGAGTGCGGCGAGACGGTTCAGGAGGAACGCGATGACCACGGCAAGCGACCCGGCGGAGGCGACCATCGCCGGGCCCGCCGAATTGCGGGCGCATATGGGGCCGGTCAATCCCTTGGCCGAGCGCAAGGTCCTCGACCGGCTCGACGGGCATTGCCGCGACTTCATCGCGCTCTCGCCCTTCCTCGTATTGGCGACCTCGGATGGCGAGGGGCGGGCGGATGCCAGCCCGCGCGGGGATGCGCCGGGCTTCGTCGAGGTGGTCGACGAGCGGACGGTGTTCATTCCCGACCGGCGCGGCAACAACCGGGTCGACAGCTTCGGTAATGTGCTGGCTTCGCCGGGCGTCGGGCTGATCTTCATGGTGCCCGGCATCGCCGAGACGCTGCGGGTCAATGGTCGCGCGCGGCTGACCCGCGACGCGGCGCTGCTCGAACCCGCGACGGTGCAGGAGCGCACGCCGACGCTCGGCCTGCTCGTGGCGGTCGAGGAGGCCTTCTTCCATTGCGGCAAGGCCCTGATCCGCTCGAAGCTCTGGGACCCGGCGAGCCGGGTCGAGCGCAGCCGCTTCCCCTCGCTCGGCCGCATCATGGCGGACCAGACGAAGGCTGTGGAGGCCGCGGAGGCCGAGGCCAATCTCGAAGAGGCCTACCGGACGCGGCTGTATTGAGGCGAGGGCTGGACCGTCATTCTCGGGCGGAGCGAAGCGCAGACCCGCGAATCTCTGGCCGGATGAGGCGATGGAGCCTCTTCGTCACGAGATGGCCGGGTCAAGCCCGGCCATGACGCCGTGTCCTCAGAACGAGGCTTCCAGCATCGCGGCATAGTCGGCCGCGGTGGCGCTGCGCGGGTTGGTGGCGCTCGAATGGTCCTTCGTCGCGGCCTCCGCGACCGCGGCAATGACGCCGCGCGGCAGCCCCATCGCCGAGAGGCTGGCGGGCATGCCGAGACGCGCGACGAGGCCGGCGATCCAGTCGGCCAGATCGGACTCCGGAGCGAGGCCGAGGACCTTGCGGATCTCGGCGTATTTCGCCTCGGAACCCGGCGCGTTGAAGCGCAGCACGGCCGGCAGCAGCACGGCGTTGAGCGTGCCGTGATGCAGCGAGATCTCCTTCAGCCCGCCGAGCGGGTGCGACAGCGCGTGGACCGCGCCGAGGCCCTTCTGGAAGGTCAGGCCGCCCTGGAGGGCGGCCATCATCATCTCCTTGCGGGCCTCGCGGTCGCTCCCATCCTTCACCGCCCGCTCGATGAAGCCGACGGCGCGCCTGAGCCCGTCCAGCGCGATCGCCTCCGCCGGCGGATTCTCGCGCGGGCTGAGATAGGTCTCGATGCAGTGGGTCACGGCATCCATGCCGGTGGCGGCGGTGAGCCAGGCCGGCAGGCCCAGCGTCAGCGCGGGGTCGCAGATCGCCAGGCGCGGGATCAGGTGGGGCGAGATGAAGCCGAGCTTGCGCCCGTCCTTAAGCGTGATCAGCGCCGCGCGGCCGACCTCGCTGCCGGTGCCCGAGGTCGTCGGGATCGCGATGACGGGGGCGACGGCGGCGGTGACCTTCGGGATGCCGCCGAGGATCGCGGCATAGGTTTCCAGCGAACCTGCATGGGTCGCCAGTAGCGCGACGCCCTTGGCGAGGTCGATCGGCGAGCCGCCGCCGATCGCGACGAGGCCATCGCAGGCATGCGCGCGATAGAGCGCCAGCGCGGCCTCGACCGCCTCCTCGGTCGGGTTCGTCGGCGTGCCGTCGAAGACGGGGGCGCCGGCGAGCGCCGGAGCCAGCGCCTGGACCTTCGCGACGAGGCCGGCCGCGACGATGCCCTTGTCGGCGATGATCAGCGGCTTGGCGACGCCGAGGCCGGCGAGATCGGCCGCGACGCCGTCGATCTCGCCATAGCCGAACTTGACGGTGGTCAGGTAGGTGATCAGGGCCATCGCAGGATCCTTCGCCGTTCGCGTGAAGAGAAAATGCCCCGGGTCAGGGCGTGTCGAGCACGGGTCGCGCAGCGCTCGCCCGGCGCTCGAGCAGAATGAGCGCAAGTCCCGCCGCCACGATCAGGGCCGCGCCCGCCAGCATGGCCGGGGTCGGCCAGTCGCCGAAGACCAGCCAGCCGAAGATCAGCGCCCAGACGATCAGCGTGTACTGATAGGGCACGACGACCGACGCCTCAGCCAGCTTGAGCGAACGCGTGACGCAGAGATGCGCGACCATGGCGACGATGCCGAGCAGGCCGAGCATCGCGGCATCGGCCCAGCTCGGCGTGACCCAGCCGAAGGGCAGCAGCACGAGGCCCATCAGCAGGGCGCCCAGCGTCTGCCACGCCACGAGCGTCACGTCGGGCGTGCCGCGCAGATAGCGGCCGGCGATCATCATGCCCGCGAAGAGGATGCTACCGAGCAGGGCCAGCAAGGCCGGCATCGACAGGCTCGCGCCCGTCGGGTTGAGCGCGATCGCGACGCCGACGAAGCCCGCCGCGATGGCGAACCAGCGCCCGGCATCGACACGTTCGCGGAGGAGCAGCACGGCCAGAACGGCCGACCAGACCGGGGCGGCGAGCCAGAGCGTCATCGTGTCCGCCAGCGGCAGATAAGACACGGCGAGGTAGAACAGAGCGACCTCGCCCGAGCCGAGCGCGACGCGCAGGACCTGCAGGCCGGGACGCTCGGGCCGCAGGGTCCGCATCAGGCCCTGGCGGATGACGAAGGGGGCCAGCACCGCGAGCGCCGCTGCGCTGCGCAGCAGCAGCACCTGCCCGACCGTGTAGGTCGCGACCAGCCATTTCCCCATGACGTCGTTGAGGGAGAACATCAGGATGCCCAGCAGCATCATGCCGATGCCGGCAAGGGTGGCGTTGCGGGAGGACATCAAGAGCGGTTCGCCGTGTGGAAGGATCGGTGCGCAGAGCATCGGTTTGACGGAGCGCGTCGCCGCGGGCAAGCGCCGTCCTCGCGGGCGGGGCAGACGCAAAGCACCGCACAATAATTCGTTCTTGACTTAATTAAGCAATGACGGAATCATGAGCCCATGGACGCCTTCACCGCGCTCGCCGACCCGACCCGCCGCCGCATCGTGGAGATGCTGGCGGAAGGGGAGCTTTCGGCGGGGGAGATCGGGGAGCGGTTCACGCTGTCGGCACCGGCGATCTCGCAGCATCTCAAGGCGCTGCGCGAGGCCGGGCTGGTCCGGGTCACGGTCGCAGGCCAGCGGCGCATCTATGCGCTGGATCCGGACGGCATCGACGGCTTCGAGCAATGGGTCCGGCGCGTGCGCGCCTTCTGGCCCGACAGGCTGGCGGCCCTCGAGGCCGCGCTACGAAAGCCCGATCCGGGCGAGGAGGCGTGATGCAGACGCAGGCACAGCAGGCCGACACGAAGACTTATGGCGAGGTGCTGGAGAGCGGGGCGGTCCGCTTCGAGCGGCTGCTGCCGGGGCCGATCGAGCGCGTCTGGACCTATCTGGTCGAGGATGGAAAGCGCGCGACCTGGTTCTGCGGCGGCGAGACGGAATCCCGCGCCGGCGGCCGGATCGACCTCGTCTTCAAGCATTCGCGCATCACCGACGAGGTGCCGCCCGAGAGCCATCGCAAGATGAACGACGAAGGCGCCCTGATGAGCGGCACCGTGACGGTCTACGAACCGCCGCGGCGGCTGGCCTTCACCTGGGCCGGGATGGGCGATCCCGATTCCGACGTCGAGATCGAGCTGACGCCGGTGGGTGACGGGGTCCGGCTCGTGCTGACCCACCGCCGGCTGGCGACGAAGTCGCGGATGGCGATGGTGTCCAGCGGCTGGCACCTGCATCTCGGCCTGCTCGAGGACCAGCTCCTCGGCCAGAAGCCGCGGCCGTTCTGGTCGGCCCATGAGCCGCTGATGGCGGAGTATGCGCGGAGGCAGCGCGACGCGGCGCTCTAGCGCGGTCGGCGACAGCCGCCCGCCGGACAATCAGGCGGAGCGGCGCGGCGCTCCGGTTCCGGCCGAAGCCGTCGCTGCCGGATCGGCCGTCTCGAGCGCCAGGACCGTCCGCAGCAGCGTCGCCTGGAGATCCGAGAGGTCGGCGGCCTTGCGGTCACGGACGGCCGCCTCGGCGGCCGTCGCCGCGGTTTCGACCGCGGTGAAGCCGAGCGTTCCCGCCAGGCCCTTGAGGGTGTGGAGTTCCCGGACGGCCGTGTCATGGTCTCCGGCAAGCAGGGCCCTGGCGGTCTTGGCCGTGGCGCGGGTGGCGTCCGGCCAGAACTGCCGCGTCAGCTCGTCCAGCAGGTCCCGGCCGATTTCCCGCCTCAGTTCGCCGCGGATCAGAGGGTCGAGTGGTGCGGCGGTGGTGCCGCTCGCGGTCGGGTCCACAGGCGCCGTTTCCCCTCCGCCGTCCCCGGCCTTGCCCCGGTCGGGAAGCCAGCGCGCCAGGATCGCGGCCATCTTGGCGCGGTTGACCGGCTTGGCGACGAAGTCGCTCATGCCGGCCGCCAGGCAGGCCTCGCGGTCGCTGGCGAAGGCGTTCGCGGTCAGGCCGATGATGGGGAGCTCGGCCGGACCCTCGCGGCGGATCGACTGCGTCGCCTCGAGCCCGCTCATCACGGGCATCTGCATGTCCATCAGCACGAGATCGTAGCGGCCGGATCGGGCGAGATGCGCGGCGATGCGGCCATCGGGCGCGTGGTCGACCTCGACGCCGAAGCGCTGGAGCAGTTCGCGTGCGACGGTGAAATTGATCGCATTGTCTTCCGCGACCAGGATCCGCCCCTTGAAGGTCCGGTCGGCGGCCGGCTCGGGCGGGGCGACCGGCGCAGCGCGCGAGGGGGCGACCGGGCCCACGGGCAGGGTGAACCAGAAGCGCGTGCCGCCGCCCTCGCGCGGTTCGACCCCGATGTCGCCCCCCATCGCGCCGATGAGCCGGCGGCAGATGGCGAGGCCGAGCCCGGTGCCGCCGAAGCGGCGGTTGATGGTGATGTCGAGCTGGCTGAAATCCTGGAAAAGCCGGTCGCGGGCCTCGGGCGGGATGCCGATGCCGGTGTCGTCGACGTCGACGCGCAGGCAGGCGCCGTCGAGGCTGGCCGTGACGCGGACGCCGCCGCGGTCGGTGAATTTGACGGCATTGCCGACGAGATTGAACAGGATCTGCCGCAGGCGCGTCGCATCCGCCGTGACCAGCGCCTGCGGGTGATCGACCTGCAGGGTGATGTCCTTGTCGCGGGCGCGGGCTCCCATCACGTTCGCGACCGTGGCGAAGACGTCGCCCAGCTCGAAGGGCAGGGCCTCGAAGTCCACCGCGCCGGATTCCAGCTTCGAGAAGTCCAGGATGTCGTCGATCAGGGCGAGCAGCGTGTCGCTGCATTCGCCGATCACCGACAGCTTCTCGCGCTGGTTCTCGCTCATGGGCGTGCCGCGCATCACGTCGACCATGCCGATGATGCCGTTGAGCGGGGTGCGGATCTCGTGGCTCATCGTCGCCAGGAAGATCGACTTCGCCCGCGCGCCGGCTTCGGCGCGCTTGGCGGCGTCGGCGTTCTCGATGCTGAGCCGCTCGAAGCGCCGCCGGGCGATGCGGATCTGGTAGAGCTGGACGCCGAGATAGGCGACGATCATCGCCAGCGAGACGATCAGCGCCGTCACGGCGCTGCCGAACTGCTGATAGGCCGCCGTCATTTCGTTGCGATCCTGCACCCGGATGCGCGACTGGGCCAGATTGGTGACGTTGATCAGGCGCTCGGTGTTCTGCGCCAGCGGGGAGAGTTCGGACAGCACCGTTGCGGCCCGGCCGGTCACGTCGGCGTCGCCGGCGAGTGCATCGATTGCGGGCCCGAGGGCGTTGATCCGCGCCTTCGCATCCTGAGCCAGCGCCAGGATCTCCGGATCCTGGCCGAATTTCTTGCGGAAATGGGTGCTGGTGAGGACATTCGTGCGGCTGAAGAGAATATCGTAGCGCAACGCGACATCCGCGCGCCGCTGCGCGCTGAAGCCCTCCCGCAGGTCCTGAACGGCGCTGGCGAGCTTCTTGGTCTCGCGGTCGAGCTGATAGGCCGCCCAGACGAGGTCCTCGCGCACGCTCTCGTCCGTCGCCCGGTGACGCGCGCCGAGGGCGGCGAACATCGCCATGACGACGGCCCCCAGCAGGATGCTCAGCCCCACGAGGGCGAGGATCCCGAGATTGTTCAGCCTGTTCGGGTTGCCGGGCTGCTCCATGGGCCGGCGCCTCGCCGCGTCCTTCGCCTCAGCGCACCTCGATGGTCTTCACCTGCCAGGCGGAACGTCCGAAGTAGAGTTCGTTGTAGAGCGAGGGCTGCTCGTCGAAGGGGTAGATCACGAAGATCGGTCCCTTCTCGCGCACGGAGATCGGCTTGCCGTTGATGCTCGTCGCCAGGATCACGGGCCATTTGCGAAAGTCCTCGACGGGGATCTCGACCGCATAGTCGTTGAGCGCGGTGACCTTGAGAACGCTGCCGCTGGCGCCGACCTGATCGAGCAGGGCCGCGCCCAGCGGGCCCTCGAAGCGGGTTTTTTCCGAGTACCAGGGGGTGCTGGCGTTGGTCGTGCGCCGGGGCAGGGCGTCCAGCATCGCGGCGTCGAACATCGCACCCTCGGCGCCGTTGCGATGGGCGATCTTGCCGGAGACGGTCAGGATGACCGGGCCCTTGGGCGGGGCGATCTCGGTGGCGCCGGCCCAGCCGGCGGTGCCGAGCCAGGCGAGGCAGAGGATGGCGAGGCGGATCAGCATGATGGGGCTCCTGCCGGTGTTGGCATCTCAGCTCGCGAGCGCGATCGGGGTTTTCAGAGGATCGGAGGTGGCGTTGATCAGGGCGAGGATCTCGGTCCAGCGGGCCTCGAAGGCGGCGACGCAGGCCGGATCGAAATGGCGGCCCGACCCGGCGACGATGAACTGGCGTGCGTCCTCCGGCGTGCGGCCGGGCCGGTAGACGCGGTTGGCGCAGAGCGCCTCGAACACATCCGCCACGGCGGCGATGCGCCCCTCGATCGGGATGTCGCGCCCGGAGAGGCCGCGCGGATAGCCTTTGCCGTCCCAGCGCTCGTGATGGGTGGCGGCGATCCGCTCGGCACAGCGCATCAGGGCGGAGCGGCCGTCGGCGAGGATCGCTTCGCCGATCGACACATGCGTGCGCATCACCGCCATCTCCTCATCGGTGAGGCGGCCCGGCTTCTGCAGGATGAAATCGGGGATGCCGATCTTGCCGACATCATGCATGGGCGCGGCGGCATGGATCGTGTCGCATTGCTCGGCGTCGAGTCCCAGACCCTCGGCGATGATCTTGCACAGCGCGGCCATGCGGGCGACGTGATCGCCGGTGTGGCCGTCGCGGCAATCGATGGCGCGCGAGAGCCGCCGGGCCATGTCGCGCTGGCTCTCGACGAGGTCCTGCGTCGCCTGGCGGACCTCCTTGGCGAGCCACGCCGCCTTGTCGCGCATCGCCGTCTGCGCCTCGCGCAGGGCCAGGAGGTTATGGATGCGCACGCGCAGCTCGACCGGCTCGATCGGCTTTCGCAGGAAATCGGTCGCGCCGGCGTCGAGCGCCGCCAGGCGCGTTTCGCGCTGCTCGGTGGTGGTGATCATCACGATCGGCTGGTCGCGGTGGTTCGGCATCTGCCGCAGGGCGCGGATGAAGGTGACGCCGTCCATCTCCGGCATCATATAGTCGACCATCACGAGGTCGAACTCGAGGCTGGCCGCCGCCTCCAGCGCTTCGAGCGGGTTGGAGAAGACCGTGATGTGATGGTCGCCGATGTTGTTCACGACGCCCCGCAGCACCATCAGATAGGTGCGGTTGTCGTCGACGATCATGATCTTCATGCCGCTGGCCTTCAGCTCCGGTGGACCGCTCGCCCCGTCGCTGACGGCGGGAGGGACAGACTGTCCCTGCTTCCGCACGGCGAATGGTCGGCAGCCTGCCACCTGCCGTTACGGCATTCGCATTAAAATAAGTTCAATCCGAACCGCTCAAATGCGACGATCCGCCCGGATGGCGCGGGTTGGTGCCGCCATCGCGGCCTCCGGCGCTGCGTCCGGGCCCGGGGATCGCCTCGCAGCCGGCATCCGCCCGGATCGTCGGGAAGAGCCGGACGAAGAAGGTCTCCGGCGGCAGCGTCTCAGAGGCTGGCCGCGGCGCGGGCGGCCTGGTCGTACTGGCCCGAGAGCGAGCGCATGGCGGCGGCGATCTCGGAGAGGCGCCTGGGGTCGAGCCCGGTCGAGAGCACGGACTTGACGAGAAGCTGCTCGCGGATCTGGGCGTAGCGGCGGCAGGCTTCCTCGCCGGCGGGCGTGACCTCCACCGTCTTTTCCTTGCCCTTGCGGCCGGCCTTGAGCAGCTTCAGCCGCTCCAGCTTCTTCAGCGCGTAGTTCACCAGATGCGTGTCCTCGATGTTGAGGACGAGGCAGATGTCGGCGAGGCGCTTGGCCTTGCCGCGGTGATTGACGTTGTGCAGCACCAGCACATCGAGCGGCGACAGGTCCGGCGTTCCGGCGGCGGCCATGCCGCGCACCATCCAGCGATGGAAGGCGTGCACCGTCATGCTCATCGCGAACTCGAATTCTGAGAGAGCCGGCATCGCGCCCGCGGCGAGATGGCCGGAGGAGACGATGGGGCCGAGTTCGGCCGGCGGGGGCGGTGATTCTGTCATGGCTGAAGCGCCCGTCCTTCCCGGGCGGCGCCTGAGCGCCGGCCCGGGAAACTCCTGCGGGAGAGGGGCGGGCGAGGCCCGACCCTGACGCGGCTCGTCACATCTTCTTGTAGGCGTCGACGATGGCCTGGCCGTCGGCGCCGGCCTTCTTCAGCCAGTCGGCGGTCAGCGTGTCGCCCGCCTTCTTGAAGCCGGCGGCGAGCGCGGCGCTCGGGGCCTGGACCTTCATGCCCTTGGCCTTGAGCTGCTCGAGATACCAGCCGGACTTCTCCTCCCACATCTTCCAGCCGCGCTCTTCGGCGGTGGCGGAGGCCTTGAGGATGGCGTCCTGCGTCGCCTTGTCGAGGCCATTGAAGGCGGCCTTGTTGACGAAGGTGGCGTTCTTCGGGATCCAGGCCTGAACGTCGTAGAAGTGCGTCAGCGACTCCCAGACCTTGGAGTCGTAGCCCGTGCCGCCCGAGGACATGAAGGAGTTGACGACGCCGGTCGCCAGCGCCTGCGGCAGTTCCGCCGCCTGGATGGTGACCGACTGCATGCCGAGCAGCTCGCCGAGGCGCGCCGTGCCGACATTGTAGGAGCGCCACTTCAGGCCCTTCATGTCGTCGATCGTGTTGATGTCCTTCTTGGTGTAGACGCCCTGCGGCGCCCAGGGGACCATGAACAGCAGCTTGATGCCCTGGGCGTCGAGCTTCTTCTCCACCGCGGCCTTGGAGGCCGCATAGAGCTTCTTGGCCTCCGGGAAGGAGGTGGCCAGGAAGGGCACGACGTCGATGCCGAAGACCGCATCCTCGTTCTCGTGGATCGAGATCAGGACCTCGCCCATCTGGGCCTGGCCGCTCTGGACGGCCCGCTTGATCTCGGGCGCCTTGAACAGCGAGGCGCCGGGATGGACCGTGATGGCGAGCTTGCCGCCGGTCGCAGCGTCGACGTCCTTGGCGAAGAGGACCAGATTTTCGCTGTGGGGGTTGTCCGACGGATAGGCTGCCGGGAGGTTCCACTTGGTCTGCGCCGTGGCGGGCGCCGCGAAGGCGAGCGCGCTGACGCCGAAGGCGAAGGCGGCGGCCGTGAAGATCCTGCGGTTGGTCATGACGTCATTTCCCTCTGTTGTTGCTTGGTTGCCTAATCGAGACGGTCAGTCCGGGAAAGCGAGCTTGGGCAGATAGAGCACGATCTGCGGAAAGGCCGTGATGATGAACACTGCGACGTTCAGCAGAATGAAGAACGGAAACGCCGCCTTCGCAATCGTCATCGTGTCCTTGCCGCTCATGTTCTGCAGCACGAACAGGTTGAAGCCGACCGGCGGGGTGATCTGCGCCATTTCGACGTGGATGACGAGGTAGACGCCGAACCAGACCAGGTCGAAGCCCGCCTCCTTGACCATCGGCAGCACGATGACCGCCGTCAGCACGATCATCGAGATGCCGTCGATGAGACAGCCGAGGATGATGTACATGCAGGTCAGGGCCAGCACGAGCATGTGCGGCGACAGGTCCTTGCCCTTGACCCATTCCGCCAGCGCGGCCGGGATGCCGGTATAGGCCATCGCGGCGGTGCAGAAGGCCGCCCCGGCCAGGATCAGCATGATCATGCAGGTCAGGCGGGTCGCGCTCATGATGCTCTCGAAGAGCGTCGCGCGCGTCAGCGTGCCGCTCCACCAGGCGAGGAAGAGCGCACCCATCACGCCCCAGGCGGCGCATTCGGTCGCCGTCGCGAAGCCGAGCACGAGCGACAGGAAGACCAGCGCGATCAGGATCAGGCAGGGCATCAGCTTGGCCGACTGACGCACCTTCTCCATAAAGGGCATCACCGGGTCGCGCGGCGGCGTCTTGTCGGGGTTGAGCAGCGACCAGATGATGACGTAGCCCATGTAGAGCGCCATCACGAGCAGGCCCGGCAGGAAGCCGCCGAGGAAGACCTGCAGCACCGAGACGTTGGCGGTGACGGCATAGACCACCATCGGGATCGACGGCGGGATCAGCAGGCCGAGCGTGCCTGAGCCGGCCAGCGTGCCGATGCTCATCCGCTCGTCATAGCCACGCTTCTTGAGCTCGGGCAACGCGATCTTGCCGATCGTCGCACAGGTGGCCGCCGACGACCCCGAGACGGCGGCGAAGATGCCGCAGCCGATGATGTTGGTATGGATCAGGCGGCCCGGAAGCCACTGCAGCCAGGGCGAGAGGCCCTTGAACATCTGCTCCGACAGGCGCGTCCGGAACAGGATCTCGCCCATCCAGATGAAGAGCGGCAGGGCGGCGAGCGTCCAGGAGTTGGAGGCGCTCCAGACCGTGGTGGCCAGCACCTGGCCGATCGGGACGTCGGCGACCAGGACCATGGCGAGCAGGCCGACGAGCCCGAGTCCGACCGCGATCCAGACGCCGCTGGCGAGGATCAGGACGAGAAAGCCGAGCAGGATGATGGAGAGAACCGGCAAGGTCATGGTCAGACGCCTCCGCCTTGCGCGATGCGCTCGATGAGTTCTTCGGTGGTCTTCGGCGGTTCGGGCTCATAGGTCGGCTTGCCGTGGCGCAGCACGATCACGAGTTCGTCGAGGATCGCGACCAGGAGGATGGCGAGACCGGTGACCATGCCCAGCTGCGGGATCCAGAGCGGGATCGAGACGACGCCCGTCGACATGTCGAAGAACCGCCAGGAATCATAGGCGAGCTTGCCGGCCTGGAAGGTGAAATAGGCGATGAAGACGCCGGCGATGGTCAGCGAGGCGAGTTCGGCGGCCCGTTTCGTGTTGCCGTGCAGGCGCTCCAGCAGCAGCCCGACGCGGATCATCTCGCCGCGCTTGAACGTGTGCGCCAGCCCGAGGAACGCCATGGCCACCAGCGCCCAGCCGGTGAAATCGTCGCCCGAGGGGACGTTGAAGTTGATCTCCCGCCCGACGGACAGGATCATCATCAGCCCGAAGATGCTGACCAGGCAGATGCCCGCGAGATAGCCGGCTGCGAGATAGAGGAGATCGAGCGCGCGGCGGATCATCGGGGCGTCCCCCGACCGACGGGCGGGCGCGAGCCCGCGATTGCCAGGAGAGTTCCCGTCATAGCATCCTCCACTTCGCGACCGCCCGGCCCCTCGCCATGATCCGGTCACAATCGTGATCGTAGCGGTCGAAACCGGCTTGTCAACAACACATCGACAAATTATCGATGAAACGTCAGCGACGGCTTCGCGTCGCCCGATGGGAGGATTCGAGATGGCGCCGCGCTGGGATTTCTGGATCGATCGGGGCGGCACCTTCACGGATGTGATCGGCCGCGATCCCTCAGGCAAACTTCACGCCAGGAAGCTGCTGTCCGAAAATCCGGGCGCCTATCGCGACGCGGCGGTGCAGGGAATCCGCGACCATCTCGGGCTGAACGCCGGCGAGGCGATCCCGGCCGGGCTGGTCGGCGAGGTCCGCATGGGCACGACGGTGGCGACGAACGCCCTGCTCGAGCGCAAGGGCGACCGGACGTTGCTGGTCACCACGAAGGGGTTCCGCGACGCGCTGCGCATCGGCTACCAGGCGCGGCCCGACATCTTCGCCAAGGAGATCATCAAGCCCGAGCAGCTCTACGAGGCGGTGGTCGAGATCGAGGAGCGCGTGCTGGCCGATGGCGTGGTCGAGCAGGCGCCCGACGAGGCGGCAATCCGCACCGCGCTGCAGGCGCAGTTCGAGGCCGGCTTCCGCGCGGTGGCGATCGCCTTCATGCACGCCTATCGCTATCCGGCGCATGAGCAGGTCGCGGCCCGGATCGCCCGCGAGATCGGCTTCCCGCAGGTCTCGGTCAGCCACGAGGTCTCGCCGCTGATCAAGCTGGTCGGCCGCGGCGACACCACCGTGGTCGATGCCTATCTCTCGCCGATCCTCGGCCGCTATGTGCAGCAGGTCTCGGAAGAGCTCGACATCGCCCGCACCGGCGCGCGGCTGATGTTCATGATGTCCTCGGGCGGGCTCACCGCCGCCGAACTCTTCCAGGGCAAGGATGCGATCCTGTCCGGCCCCGCCGGCGGCGTCGTCGGCCTGGCCGAAACCGGCCGCTCCGCCGGCTTCGACAAGGTCATCGGCTTCGACATGGGCGGCACCTCGACCGACGTCGCCCATTTCGACGGCGAGTATGAGCGCGCCTTCGAGACGGAGGTCGCGGGCGTTCGGATGCGCGCGCCGATGATGCTGATCCACACGGTTGCGGCCGGTGGCGGCTCGATCCTGCATTATGACGGCGCCCGCTTCCGCGTCGGGCCCGATTCCGCCGGCGCCAATCCGGGGCCGGCCGCCTATCGCCGCGGCGGACCGCTCGCGGTGACCGACGCCAACGTCATGGTCGGCAAGCTGATCCCGGACTATTTCCCGCCGATCTTCGGCGAGAAGCGCGACCAGCCGCTCGATGTCGCGGCGGTGAAGGCCAAATTCGCGGCGCTGGCCGCCGAAGTCGGCGACGGCCGCAGCCCCGAGCAGGTCGCCGACGGCTTCATCCAGATCGCGGTCGCCAACATGGCCGAGGCGATCAAGAAGATCTCGGTCCAGCGCGGCTACGACATCACGCGCTATGCGCTGAACTCCTTTGGAGGTGCCGGCGGGCAGCATGCCTGCCTCGTGGCGGATGCGCTCGGCATCAAGACCGTGCTGCTGCACCCCTTCTCCGGCCTGCTCTCGGCCTATGGCATGGGGCTCGCCGAAATCCGCGCGACGCGGACGGCGGCGCTCGACGTAGCCCTCGACGGCGGCGCCCAGGCGGCGGTCGAGGCGGCGGCGGCCGGGCTCGCGGCCGAGACCCGCGCCGAGGTGTCGGGCCAGGGCGTGCCGGACGGCGACATCGCGATCCTGACCCGCGCCCATGTCCGCTACGCCGGCACCGACACCGCCATTGCCGTTGCGGCCGGCACGCCCGACGCCATGAAGGCGGCGTTCCAGGTGGCGCACAAGGCCCGCTTCGGCTTTATGGACGAGGCCAAGGCGCTGGTGATCGAGGCGGTCGAGGTCGAGGCCATCGGCGGCGGCGCGAAGTTCGAGGAGGCCTCCGCGGCGGAAACCGCGGGCGAGCCCGTGGCCGCGCAGACGACGCGCGTCTTCTCGAAGGGGCAGTGGCACGAGGCGCGGATCGTCCGGCGCGAGGCGATCAAGCCCGGCCAGGGCCTCGCGGGGCCGGCGATCATCATCGAGCCGAACCAGACGGTCGTGGTCGAGGAAGGCTGGAGCGCGAGGCTCACCGCCAAGGACCATCTCGTGCTGGTGCGCTCCAAGGCGCTCGTCCAGAACGCCGCGATCGGCACCAAGGCCGATCCGGTGATGCTCGAGATCTTCAACAACCTGTTCATGTCGATCGCCGAGCAGATGGGCGTGACGCTGCAGAACACCGCCTATTCGGTGAACATCAAGGAGCGGCTCGACTTCTCCTGCGCGGTGTTCGACCAGAATGCGGCGCTGGTGGCGAACGCTCCGCACATGCCGGTGCATCTGGGCTCGATGGACAAGTCGGTCGAGACGGTGATCAGGAACAACCCGGTCATCAAGCCGGGCGACGTCTACTGCCTGAACGCGCCCTATAACGGCGGCACGCATCTGCCCGACATCACGGTCTGCACCCCGGTCTTCGACGAGGCGGAGGAGCAGATCCTGTTCTGGGTCGCCAGCCGCGGCCACCATGCCGATGTCGGCGGCACCGCGCCGGGCTCGATGTCGCCGCTCGCGACCGTGATCGAGGAGGAAGGCGTCTATATCGACAACTTCAAGATCGTCGATCAGGGCCGCTTCTGCGAGGACGAACTGGTCGCGATCCTGACCGGCGCGCGCTATCCGGTGCGCAACGTCGTCCAGAACGTCAACGACCTGAAGGCGCAGATTGCCGCCAACGCCAAGGGCGTCGCCGAGCTGAAGAAGATGATCGCCTCCTTCGGGCTCGACGTGGTGCAGGCCTATATGGGCCATGTCCAGGACAATGCGGCCGAGAGTGTTGCAAGGCTTCTCGCCAAACTTCACGACTGCGAGTTCACCTATCCGATGGACCAGGGCTGCGCGATCAAGGTCAGGATCAGCATCGACCGCGACAAGCGCGAGGCCACCGTCGACTTCACCGGCACCTCGCCGCAGCGGGAGGACAACTTCAACGCGCCGGCGCCGGTGACGCGGGCCGCCGTGCTCTATGTCTTCCGCGTCATGGTCGACGATGCGATCCCGATGAATGCCGGATGCCTGCGGCCGATCCGCATCGTCATTCCCGAGGGCTCGATGCTGTCGCCGCGCTACCCGGCCGCGGTCGTGGCAGGCAATGTCGAGGTGTCCCAGGCGGTGACGAACACGCTGTTCGGGGCGCTGGAGGCGATGTCCTGCTCGCAGGGCACGATGAACAACCTCACCTTCGGCAACGACCAGTACCAGTATTACGAGACGATCTGCTCGGGCTCCCCGGCCGGGCCGGGCTTCAACGGCACGTCGGGCGTGCATGTGCACATGACCAATTCGCGCCTGACCGATCCGGAAATCCTGGAGACGCGCTTCCCGGTGGTGCTGGAGGATTTCCACATCCGGGCCGGCTCGGGCGGGCGCGGCGCGTGGAACGCCGGCGACGGCACCAGCCGCACGATCCGTTTCCGCAAGACGATGGACTGCGCGATCCTGGCCTCGCACCGCAGGGTTCGCCCCTTCGGCGTCAAGGGCGGAGAGCCGGGGGAACTCGGCAAGACGCTGGTGCGGCGTCTCTCGGGCGCGGTCGAGGAGCTCAAGCCTTCAGACCAGACCCTGCTCCAGGCCGGCGAGGCGGTGACGGTGATCACGCCGACGGCGGGGGGGTACGGCAAGGCGAAGGGGTAACCGGCTGCCGTTGGTGAGCGCTCAGGCCAGATCGGTCTGGGCGAAATCGCTGCCTTTGTAGAGCAGGGCCGCGCCATGCGCTTTGGCGCAGGCATAGGCGAAGCAATCGCCGAAGTTCAGTGCTGCGGGGCTGCCGACGGCGCGGCCATAACGCTTGGCCGCTTCGATTGCGGCCTGCCCGATGGCAGGGGTGATGGTCACCTCCGTAGCGCCGATGTCGGCGATGAACTGCGCGACGCTGCTCTGGGCTGCGGTGATAAGCCCGGCATCAAGAGCCTGGCGCGAATCCCGCGCCTTCTTCGCCGCCAGGGAGACGACCGCTTCGAAAACGCCGGGCGGCGACACGACAAAAGGGCGCGGCGATGCCTCGAGCCGCGCCAGCACTGTCTCGCGGTCGCTCTCACGCCCGAGAATGGCGACGATCACGGAGGCGTCGAGATAGGTCATGTTTCCCACATCTCGTCGGTGAACGCCTTCATGTCGAAATCGCTCTGACCGGATCCCATCGCATCGGCCATCGCCATGCTTTTGGCGATGCGCTCGGCGAGTGGCCGGGCGGCTTCGAGGCGGCTGATCTCCCGCTCGAGAGCCTGGCGTACGACCTGAGTCTTGGTCGGCGTGCCGGTCAGATGCTGGAGCCTGGTTGCCAGTTCATCGACCTCATCATCGCGGATGTAGAGCGGCATGATCCTCCCTCCTCATCGAATATTCATAATCTAGAAATGGATATTCATCAAATCATGTCCGGCCCGCACTGCGGGGCCGCCCTGCACGGCTGGCGTTCCAAGGGCGCCGCATCTCGCCTAGAACGGCAGGCTCAACCCGGAGCCAACCCATGCCCCAGACCTGGATGATCACCGGCGCCGGTCGCGGCATCGGCCTTGCGCTCACCATGGAACTGCTACGGCGGGGCGACCATGTCGTGGCGGCGGCGCGCAATCCCTGGGGCGGGGCGCTCGGCGAGCTCGCGGCGGCGCATCCCGCTGCGCTGATGCCGCTCGAACTCGACGTGACCTCCGAGGAGAGCGTCGCGGCGGCGAGGGCGGCACTCGACGGCCGGCCGATCGATGTCCTCGTCAACAATGCCGGCATCCACGGCCCGCGCGGCACCGAGAGCGCCCTCGCGATGGATTTCGAGATCTGGCGCGAGGTCTTCGAGGTCAATGTCTACGGGCCGCTGCGCGTGGCGCAGGCTCTGCTGCCGAATGTCGAGGCCGGACAGGGCCGCAAGATCGTAACCATCACCAGCCGCATGGGCTCGATCGGGCTGAACCCCTCCGGTTCGCTGGCCTATCGCTCGTCGAAGGCCGCAGTGAACATGACGATGGTGGTGTTCGGCAATGCGGTGCGCGAGCGCGGGGTCGCGCAGCTCCTGTTCCATCCCGGCTGGGTTCGCACCGACATGGGCGGCGGCGGCGCCGACATCGCGCCCTCCGAGAGCGCGGCCGGGCTCATCGCCACGATCGACGCGTCGGGGCTGGCGCAGACCAACAGCTTCCGGACCTGGCAGGGCGAGCCGATTCCCTGGTGAGATCCGCCTGCGTCACGCGTCGAGGATGAATGCGCGGATGGCGGCCAGCGCCGCCTCCGGATCGTCCGGTACGATGCCATGCCCGCAGCGCGCGAACCGCTCGAACCGCACCCGGTCCGGCGGAAGGCTTTGCGCGATCGTCTCGCTGAAGGCGATCGGCATGATCGGATCGTCCTCGCCGCCCATCACGAGAACGGGGCAGTCGACGCCCGCCAGGGCTTCGCGAAAATCCATCCGTCCCTGTTCGTTGGCGGGCCCGTTGAAATGGACCCCGGTCTGGTTGCGCGTGATGGCGCGCGCCATCCGGGACGTGTCCTGCCCGGCGGCACGCGCCGAATAGAGCGGCAGGCAGACTTCCCGGTAGACCGCCCGCGTCGCATCGGAGGGCGCCGACCAGTAGTCGCGGGCGGCTCTCTCGGCCGCGGCGCCGCCGAACCGGGCGAAGGCGGCATAGATCTGCTCGAAATCGACCCGGGCGGCTGTGGTGACGAGGATCAGCTTGCCGGCGTGGCCGGGATGGCGCGTCGCATAGGCCTGCGCGACGAAGCCGCCGAAGGAGGTTCCGAGCACGACCGGTTTGACGAGGCCCAGCGCGTCGCAGAGCCCCTTCAGATCATCGCCCCACTGCGCCAGGGTCCAGGTTTCGGGCGGCCCGTCCTCGCTGCGGCCGCAGCCGCGATGGTCGTAGTAGACGATCTGGCAGATGCCGCTGAGCGCGGAGAAGGCCGGCTTGTAGAGGCTGTGGTCGGCGCCCGGGCCGCCATGGACCAGCACCAGCGTCGGCTGTGCCCGCATCCGCGGCCCATCGGGAACGAGTCCTGCGCCTTCGACATCGACGTAGAGGCGCACTCCGTTGACCGTCACATGCATGGAACAGGCTCCGTCGCGGCCTTGCATCCTAGCGGCGGCGCGGCCGGGTTCAATCGCCGATGGCACTTCGCACGAGCCGTTCGACCGTCGCGCGGTTAATCGGCTAATATGTTGAAATTGATGTGACTTTTCTGCCGTCGTTAACCTGTCGTTGTTTCGCGTCTGCGAAAGCTCGCCCGTGCGTGACGATGGCGGCCTGACGATGCTGAGACTGGGACTGACGGGCAAGATCATCCTGCTCTTCGCGCTGCTCAGTCTGACGGCGGCGGCGGGGCTTGTCAGCGCGATCCGGGGCCTCGACGAGGTTCGCGGCATCGACGCAGAAGCCATCGAGGCGCTCGATCTCGCCAATGCCGCCGCTCTGCTGGCGAACCGCGTCACCTATGCCTCGCTTCTCAGCCGCCTGAACGCCGATGCCGACAGGCGGCAGATGGAGGCGGCGCTCGACCAGCTCGACGGCGCGATCGAGCTGGTCGATTCGGCGCGGGCCGGCCTCGCCTCGTCCCTTCCGTCGGCGATGCGTGAGGCCAATCCAACGCTCGACCCGCGGATCCGGACCTTCATCGCCTTCCAGCGCGGCATCGTCGAGATTGGCCGGCGCGTGTCGGCCAAGGCCGCGCTGCTCGAGGCCGATGCCGAGGAGGCGCGCGAGAACGTCCGCCAGATCATCGTCACCACGACGTCGCTGCGCGACGAACTCGGCCGGCGTGCCGACGATGCCCGGCTCCGCTCCGTCGCCCGTGCGGCGGAGATGCGCTGGCGCACCATCGCCCTGGCGCTTCTCATGCCGCTCGCCGGCGGGTTCGGTACCTTTCTGCTCCTGCGCCTGCATCTCGTGCGCCCGTTGCACGACCTGATGGCGACGATCGCGCGGGTCAGCGCGTCGAGCGCGCCGGCGGCGGTGCCGCATCGGGAACGGTCCGACGAGATCGGCCAGCTCGCCCGCATCGTCCACAGCCTCAGCGAGGTTCGCGCGACGCTGGTGACGCGCGAGGCCGAGGCCGATCTCGCCCGGCAGACCCGCCAGGAGCGGACGCGGGAACTGCACCGGATCGCCGACGACTTCGAGCAGCGGCTCGGCAGCCTGCTCGCGGAGATCGCCGGGGCGAGCGAGGTTCTCCGCACCGCCCTGCAGGATTCGGCGGTCCGCGTGCATCAGGTCTCGCGCAGCGCCGAGACCGCCGCCTCGTCGGTGAGCGGGGCCGGCGCGGATGCCGAGGCCAGCACCGAGGCTGCCCGGCGGCTCGAGCAGGTGATCGGCCAGATCAACACCGAAGTCCGTCGCGTCTCCGTGATGGCGACCGGCGCCACCCAGGAGACCGCCGGAACCACCGCGCTCGTCGATCGCCTGACCGACAATGCCGCCCAGATCCGCGATGTCGTCGGCATGATCGAGGCGATCGCGCGCCAGACCAACCTGCTGGCCCTGAACGCGACCATCGAGGCGGCCCGTGCCGGGGCCCATGGCCGGGGCTTCGCCGTCGTGGCGAGCGAGGTCAAGGCGCTGGCCGGGCAGACCGCAGCCGCGACCGGGCAGATCGTCGCTCGGATCTCGCTGGTCAACGAGGCGCTGTCGCATGCGGCGGGCGCGATCTCGGCGATCGCGGCCAGCGTCGGAGCGGTCGAGCAGACCAGCACCGAGATCTCGACCATGGTCGGATCGCAGACGGAACTGCTCGGTTCTCTGGGAGAGACCGTCGCCCGCATCTCGGAGGTCACCGGGACGGCGGCTTGCGCGATGTCGGAAATCGCCATCGCCAATGCCCAGAGCGTGGCCCAGGCCGATATGGGCGCAGCGAGTGCGAGAGCGCTCGACGAGCGGATCGGCAGCCTGCAGCGCGAGGCGCTGGATTTCGTCCGCAGGCTGCGGGCGGCCTGAGCGGCAGGCGCCTTGGCGCTTGCCATCGCGGCGCGACTCGTCCCCATCTGCGGCATGATTTCCCTTTGCCGCATCGCCACATGAGCTGGTCCCCGCAACAGGATGCCGCGCTGAGCGCGGTCGCGCGCTGGCTGCAGGCCGGCGAGCCGCAGCTTTTCCGCCTGTTCGGCTATGCCGGCACGGGCAAGACCACGCTGGCGCGCCACATCGCCGAGGCCGTCGACGGCGACGTCGCCTTCGCCGCCTTCACCGGCAAGGCCGCGCTGGTGCTGCGCAACAAGGGCTGCGTCGGCGCGCAGACGATCCATTCGCTGATCTACCGCTCGCGCGGGGTCGACGAGGAGAGCCCGACCTTCGTGCTCAACCGCGAAAGCACGGCGGCCAAGGCCAAGCTGATCATCATCGACGAATGCTCGATGGTGGACGAGGATCTCGGCCGCGACCTGCTCTCCTTCGGCACGCCGGTGCTGGTGCTGGGAGACCCGGCGCAGCTTCCTCCCGTCAAGGGCGGCGGCTTCTTCACCGAGGCCGAGCCCGACATCATGCTCACCGAGGTCCACCGCCAGGCGGCGGACAACCCGATCGTGCGGATGTCGATGACGATCCGCGAGGGCGGCCGGCTGGATGTCGGCGATTACGGCAAGAGCCGCGTGATCCGGCGCAGCGAGGTCGATCCGCAGCTGGTGATGAGCGCCGACCAGGTGCTCGTCGGCCTGAACAAGACGCGGCGCAACTACAATGCCCGCATGCGCCAGATCATGGGCCGCACCGAGACCGTGCCGGTGGCGGGGGAGAAGCTGGTCTGCCTGCGCAACGACAAGAGCAAGGGCTTGCTCAATGGCGGCTCCTGGATCGTGCAGGAGCTGAAGACCTCGAAGAAGGGCCTCGTCACCATGCGGGTGACGCCGGAGGACGACCCCAACGCCAGGCCGGTGAAGGTCTCCGTGCTGCCGAACTTCTTCGACGGTACGGAGGAGGAGATTCCCTGGGAGCTGCGCAAGCACACCGACGAGTTCACCTTCGGCTACGCGCTCACCGTCCACAAGGCGCAGGGCTCGCAGTGGAACGACATCGTGCTTTTCGATGAGAGCTTCGCGTTCAGGGAGCACCGGGCGCGCTGGCTCTATACGGGACTGACGCGGGCGGCGGAGACGATCACGGTGGTTGTGTAAATCAATCGTACTAATCTGTGGTTGCTATTAGCTTGCGGTATATGCAGGTGGTAGGGGGCGTTCCATGGGTTGTGCCGACAGTTTCATCCGCCCTGCCGATTTAACGTCTGACAGCATGTCACGCCGTCTTGTCGTTATCCTCCATGGTTTTGGTTCGGGGAGCGAGAATCGTGCGTCGATGGTACGAGCGGTCGGGGAAATCTTTCCTGATGCGACGCTCTACGCTCCTGAGCTGCCGTATCGCCACCTATCGTGTGATACCCCTATGGTCGAGATCGTGGCTCACGTCGTTGACAAGATCTCAGAGGAATTCGCCCACGGTCGCTATGATGATGTTGTTCTCGTAGGCCATTCGACCGGCGCAATGGTGGCGCGAAAGCTGACGCTTGCAGCGTGGGGATTCGCCGAAGACGTTCGCGACGGACAGCAACGGCGTGCTTGGGCACAATGCATTAGGCGAATCGTGTTTTTGGCGGCCATCAATAGAGGTTGGACCGTCAGCTCGGCCATAGGATTCATTGACAGTCTGCGATGGGGCGCTGGTGTTCGGCTGTTGCAGCTTCGGGGCTGGCTCAAGGGACTCTTCGGCAAGCAGTGCCAGGCAACCATTCTAGAGATGCGCCGTGGTTCAGCGTTTCTGGCAACGACCCGCCTGCAATGGCTGGACTTGATGTCGGATCCCGAAATCAATAGCCAGGGTAACCTGCTAATCGTGCAAACTATCGGGACGGTGGATGACATCGTTTCTCCCGAGGATGCCGTCGATCACGTCCTCGATTCCACCGCTCTGGTGGACAGGACCCGTTCAGATGGGCGCGTTTGGGCGAGGTTCTTCATGTTGGAGATGCTTCAGACGGGCCATGCGGATGCGTCCTCGTTCTATGCACGGGCAGGCAAACCGGATTCGGTAGTGTTCGCGGAACGACGTCAGGTGCTCAGAAACGCACTGACGCTCGATGCGGACCAATTGATGGGCAACGCGCGTTTTCTCCGCCGGAGGCATATGGAGGATGACCTGCCGCCGCGCCCTGACGGCAGCGTGCAGGATGTGGTGTTCGTTATCCATGGCATCCGAGATAAAGGATTTTGGACGAAGAAGATTGCGCGCAAGGTCAAGGAACTGGCGCGTGGCATGACGGCTGAGTTGCCACTTGATGCGAAGCCGCCTCCAGGCTGGGCACATCCCTGGCCTCCGCTGCGTGATCGATATGTTCGCTCAATCACCGCCAGCTACGGTTACTTCCCTATGGCGCCGTTCTTGCTCCGATGGGTCCGGCAAGAAAAGGTAGAATGGTTGCTGGACCTTTATGTGGAAGCAAAGGCACGATACCCGAACGCGCGTTTGCATTATGTCGGTCATTCCAATGGTACATATCTTCTTGCGGGCGCCATGAATTGCTGCAAGCGTGTTCGCTTCGAACGGGTGGTTTTGGCCGGCAGTGTGGTTAGGCGTGATTTCTCCTGGTCCGCTCTGTTGGGCAACGCGGATGATCCGCAGTCAGCGGGGCGGGTCGCATCTATCATGAACTACGTGGCAACCGGCGATTGGGTTGTCGCGATTTTTCCAAACGCGTTGCAGCCGTTTCGGACTGTTGATCTTGGCAGTGGTGGCCACAGCGGTTTCGATGACGGGGTGTATCATCCGCGCTTGCTAGATGTGCGCTACATCAAAGGCAGTCATTCCGCAGGTATCCGTGAAAATCAGTGGGATGAGATCGCTACCTTCATCCTCAATGGTGATTGGCCTCTGCCAAAACCTTATACTGCAGCCGATCTAGCCAAGCATGACGATCTGTCATCGGCTCAGGCTTGGTGGGTTGTTGCGCTCGGGCGCGCGCCTTGGGTGCCGATCGTCATTATTCTGGCCGTTTTCCTTGTTTTGATACCGGGTGGGCTGATCGGATCGGGTGTACTGGGGCCGGTAAACTCCATGCTGGCGGGGGCTGTTCTAGTGCTCTACATCTTACTGCTTCGCTCCATTCTGACCCGCGTCTGAGGCTACAAAGCCTGCGACGTCGTCCCCTTCGCGACGATCGGCCCGGTCGGCCTCCCCGTCGGCGAGCCGGTCGCGGGTTCGATCGTGATCTCGAAGAGCTGGTCCTTGCCGAGCGGCAGCCGGTCGAGGCGCAGCGGCGTGGTGCGGGCGCGGTCGATCAGGCCGACCGAGCGCGGGCCCACCGTGCGGTCCCAGAGCGTCCAGATCTCCAGCGCCTTGCCCTCGGGCACCGCGATGTTCTGCAGCGGCACCATCTCGACGCGGCCGTCGGGATAAGTGTTGACCACCGCGGCGGCGACGCTCGCCTCGGTCAGCAGCACCGCGACCATGACCGGCTGGCGCCTGGCCCGGTCGAGCGCGCCGTTCAGGCCGATGGCGAGCAGGATCGCGGCGAGGGCGCCGGCGAAGGCCGCGCCGCGCCAGACGAACAGGCTGTTCCACCAGTCCGCGAGCGTGCCGCCGGCCTTCAGCGCCTTGGCGCGGCCGCGCTCGGCGGCGGGCAGGATGGCGGCGATCTCGGCCTCGATCCGGGCCCAGAGTCCGGGCGAGGGCGGGATCGGCCTGGCCGTCGCGTCGATGGCGGCGAGATGGCCGCGCCAGCTCTCGACGCTCGCGGCCAAGGCCGGCTCGCGCGCGATGCGCTGTTCGAGCCGCTCGCGATCGGCGCCCTCGACGAGGCCGAGCACATACTCACCGGCGAGCGCGTCGCGCTCGGGAGCCGATTCGGGAGAGGGGCTCATCCGAGGCACTCCTTCAGCGCGATCAGCGAGCGCCTGATCCAGGATTTCACGGTGCCGATCGGCAGGCCGAGCTTGCCGGCGATCTCGCCATGGGTCAGGCCCTGCACGAAGGCGAGCAGCACGAGGCCGCGCCGCTGCGGCGGCAGCGTCTCCAGGCAGGCGTGCAGCGCCCTGGCGTCTGACAGCTTCGACATCACGGTTTCCGGATCGTCCTCTTCACTCGCCGTCTCTTCCCCGACAGGGGCCTCGCTCGTCTCCGTCCGCTTCTCGTCGCGCAGGATCGACAGGGCGCGGTTGCGCAGGATGGCGTAGATCCAGGTCAGGCCGCCGCCGCGCTGCGGATCGAAGCGCGCGGCATGCCGCCAGATCAGGACAAAGGCATCCTGCACAGCCTCCTCGGCCAGGGCGCGACGCTTCAGCAGACGCTGGGCGACACCGATCATACGCGGCGACTCGGCATCGTAGATGCGCCGGAGCGCGGATTTGTCTCCAGCGGCACAAGCCAGCAGCGCCGCTTCGATCTCGCCCGCCTTCTGCGTCAACGCCAAGTCCCCCACCGTCTCCGGAAACCGGGCGGCCGCATCACGGCACCCGGATCCCAACGGGAGGATACGCCGACGGTTCCGCTTGGGATGCAGGTCTTCGGTTTATTTTTTGGCCTGCATCCGCCGGTCGCCGGCCGCGATAGCCGCTGCGAGTGCCGCGGTTCCGAAGCGGTACCGCAACAGAACCCGGAGAACCACGACATGACCAGAACCCTGCGCCTCGCGCTGACCGCCTCGACCCTTCTCGGGGCGTCGCTGTCCGCCTCGCTGTCCGCCCAGGCCGCCATGCTCGCCGCGCTCACCGGCGACGATACCCTGACCCTGATCGACACCGCCACGCAGAAGGCCGGCAAGTCGATGAAGGTGACCGGCATCGCCGGCAAGATCGCCGGCATCGATGTCCGCCCCGCCGACGGCCTGCTCTACGCGCTGGCGACGGACGGCACGATCTACACGGTGGACGCCGCCGGCAAGGCGACGATGAAGTCGAAGATGGACACGGTGCTGGCGGCCGGCGCGATGGCGACCGTCGACTTCAACCCCGCCGCCGACCGGCTGCGCGTGATCGGCTCCGACGGCACCAATCTCCGCGTCAATGTCGAGGACGGCAAGACCACCGTCGACGGCAAGCTGAAATTCGCCGAGACCGACATGCACAAGGGCGAGACGCCGATGGTCGTCGCCGGCGCCTATACCAACTCCGTCAAGGGCACCAAGGAGACCGCGCTCTATGACATCGACGGCAAGATCGGTGCGCTGCTGAAGCAGGCGCCGCCCAATGACGGCGTGCTCGGCGCGGTCGGCAAGCTCGGCGCGATGCCGAAGGCGGTCGCCTTCGACATCGAGACCGCGGCGGATGGCAGCAACACCGGCTGGCTGGTCGCCGACGGCGCGCTGCACAAGGTCGATCTCGCCACCGGCAAGGCCATGATGGTCGGCAAGATCGTCGGCCTCAGCGGCACGGTCCGCGATGTGGCCGCGCTGCCTGCGATGTGACGACGGGCTTTTCCGCCCGACCTGGCCGCCGTCCCGACCGGGGCGGCGGTTCTTTTTTGAGCCTGTCGTCCCGCTTCGGGCGGCAGCACACGCCCTCTCCGGCGAAGCCTCGCATTTTCCCGGCCATCTTCTGGCTTTTGCCACGATTCAGGGGTTAGCTCTGGGACGCCAGACGAACCTGACCGGAGGCGACGCATGGCGAGCCCGAGCATGTTGCGCAGCGAGAGCGTGGGGTTGCAGCGGTTCGGGCTGGGCTTCGGCCTCGGCCAGGCCCCTGAGATCCGGGGTACGGCGCGCGAACGCCTGCTGGCCGAGATCGAGCGGCACACCCTGCCGCAGCCGACCGGGCTGCCCTATTCGGGTGCCGCCGAGATCGGGGCGGCACTCTACGCGTTCGAGGATGCCGAGCGGGCGGCGCGCGAGGCGAAGCCCCCCGCCGGCCCGCAGGTCGCGGCGGCTGCGCCCGCCTCTCCCGGCGGTCAAAATCCGGCCGGCCAGAATCAAATGGCGCCGCCGAAGCCGGCCAATGAGCCGGGCCTGCCCTACCGGACCTATCGCGACGAGGTTTCGGCGCGGGTGCGGCTGGCGCTCGAGGCCGAGACCGGTTTCGGGGAACGGCTCGTCCAGTTCTGGTCGAACCATTTCTGCATCGGCGCCACCAAGAGCAACATGACGCGGATCATGGCCGGCGCCTATGAGCGCGAGGCGATCCGTCCGCATGTCTTCGGCCGCTTCGCCGACATGCTGGTCGCGGCCGAGAGCCACCCCGCCATGCTCGAATTCCTCGACAATCGCCTCTCGATCGGTCCGTCCTCGACGGCCGGAAAGCGGCGCGGGCGCGGGCTCAACGAGAACCTCGCCCGCGAGATCCTCGAGCTGCACACGCTCGGCGTCTCGGGCGGCTATGCCCAGGTCGACGTCACCAATCTCGCGCGGATCATCACGGGCTGGACGGTGGTCGGCCGCGAGGCGGTGCTGGGCTTCCCCGGCTCCTTTGCCTTCAATGCCGGGCTGCACGAGCCGGGCGCGCCGGAACTCCTCGGCAAGCCCTATGGCCAGCCGGGCAAGGAGAAGGGGCTGGCGGCGCTGACCGATCTCGCCCGTCATCCCGCCACGGCCGATTTCATCGCGATCAAGCTCGTCCGGCATTTCGTCGCCGACGAGCCGCCGCCGGCGCTGGTGCGCGACCTCTCGGCGGTGTTCCGGAAGACTGAAGGCGATCTCGCCGCGGTGTCGCGGGCGCTGGTCGAGTCGGATGCGGCGTGGGGTGCCGAGCCGACCAAGATCCGCTCGCCGCAGGAGTTCCTGCTGGCGGCCTTCCGCGCTCTGGGGCGCAAGGCCGAGTTCGGCCAGATCGTCGGCCCGCTCAACGCGATGGGCCAGCCCTTCTGGCAGCCGTCGGGCCCCAATGGCTATCCCGACGGCAACGAGGCGTGGGCCTCGCCGGAGGGCATCAAGACGCGCATCGACGTCGCGGCCGGCTGGGGGCGCCAGGCGGCCGGGAGCGTGCCCGATCCCCGCGCGCTAACCGAGGACATCCTCGGGCCGCTGCTCTCGCCCGAGACGCGTCAGGCGGTGGCGCGCGCCGACAGCAAGCCGCAGGCGCTGGCGCTCCTGCTGCTCTCGCCCGAATTCCAGCGGAGGTGAGCCCGATGCTCGATGACGACGATGATTGCGAACGGATGACGCCGTCGCGCCGCGCCGTGCTGGGCGCGGCGGGGGCGCTGTTCGCCTGGTCCTTCGTGCCGACATTCGCCTATGCGGCGGCGGGTGCCCGCGATCCGCGCTTCCTGCTGGTGGTGCTGCGCGGCGCTCTCGACGGTCTCTCGGCCGTGCCGCCATTGGGTGACCCCGATTATGCGGGCCTGCGCGAGGGCATCGCGCTGACCAAGGACGGCCCCGATGCAGCGCTGCCGCTCGACGGCTTCTTCTATCTCCACCCCGCCATGCCCAACCTCGCCCGGCTCTATGCCGCCGGCCAGGCCTCGGTCGTCCATGCCGCCGCCACCGGCTATCGGGAGCGCTCGCATTTCGACGGGCAGGATGTGCTGGAGAGCGGCCAGGGCGGTCCGGGCAAGACCGAGAGCGGCTGGCTGAACCGGCTGATCGCCAACCTTCCGGCCGGGGAGGGCATCTCGCGCAAGGGTGTGCTCGGGGTCGGCGTGGTGCCGCCGCTGGTGGTGCGGGGCGAGGCGCCGGTGCTGGGCTGGGCGCCGCCGCGCATGGCCCGGGCCGGCACCGATCTGATCCAGCGGCTGGAGGACCTCTACGGGCAGCGCGATCCGGGGCTGGCCCGTGCGCTCGCCCAGGCGAAGCTGACCGAGGAGATCGCCCGGCGTCAGGGCATGAGCGGCGAGGCGAGGGGCGGTGGCGGGCCCGACAGCGCGGACGGCATGAAGCGCATCGCCGAAGGCGCGGCGGCGCTGGTCGGCGCCGATGACGGGCCGCGCATCGCTGCGCTCGCCTTCGAGGGCTGGGATACCCATGCCAATGAGGGCGGCGCCAAGGGCCGGCTGGCGCAGCTGCTGGGCGGGCTCGACGGTGCGCTGGCGACCTTCGAGCAGGGTCTGAAGCCGGTCTGGAAGGACACGGTGGTGATGGTGGTGACCGAGTTCGGCCGCACCGCCCGGGTCAACGGCACCGTCGGCACCGATCACGGCACCGGCACGGTCGCCTTCCTCGTCGGCGGCGCGGTCAAGGGCGGGCGGATGATCGTCGACTGGCCGGGGCTGAAGCTGGAGCAGCTCCACGAGAAGCGCGACCTGAAGCCCACCACCGACATCCGTGCCGTGGCGAAGGGTGTGGTCGCGGATCTGTTCGGCGTTTCCGGACCGGTGCTGGCGGAAAAGGTGTTTCCGGCCAGCGGCGGGATTGGGCCGATGAGCGGGCTGGTGGGGTAGGAACTCAGCCCCCGTCCTTCGAGACGCCGCTGACGCGGCTCCTCAGGATGAGGGCTGCTGATTGTCGGCGCAGCGGGCCTCGATCAAGCCCAGGCGCGCTGCTTGAGCTTCTCCTCATAGGCCTCGATCTTCGGCGCCTTCTCCATGGTCAGGCCGATATCGTCGAGGCCGTTCATCAGGCAGTGCTTGCGGAAGGGGTCGATGTCGAAGGTCACGGTGCCGCCATCGGGGCCGGTGATCTGCTGCTTCTCGAGATCGACCGTCAGCGTCGCGTTGGAACCGCGGTCGGCGTCATCGAACAGCTTCTCGAGGTCCTCGGGGCTGACCACGATCGGCAGGATGCCGTTCTTGAAGCAGTTGTTGTAGAAAATGTCGGCGAAGCTCGTGGAAATCACGCAGCGGATGCCGAAGTCGAGCAGCGCCCAGGGGGCATGCTCACGCGAGGAGCCGCAGCCGAAATTGTCGCCGGCGACGAGGATCTCCGACTTGCGGTAGGCCGGCTGGTTCAGCACGAAATCGGGGTTCTCCGAGCCGTCCTCCTTGTAGCGCATCTCCGAGAACAGCGCGGTGCCGAGGCCGGTGCGCTTGATCGTCTTGAGGTACTGCTTGGGGATGATCATGTCGGTGTCGACATTGATCACCTTCAGCGGCGCGGGCGTCGAGGTCAGGGTGGTGAAGGGCTGCATGAGCGGTCGGTCCTTGCTGCTTTACGGGTGTCGCCGGTCATTCCGCGGCGCGTTCGATGGCTTCCAGATCCTCGTCCGAGAAGCCGAAATGGTGGCCGATCTCGTGGATCAGCACATGGGTGATGATGTGGCCCAGGCTCTCGTCATGCTCGGCCCAGTAGTCGAGGATGGGGCGACGGTAGAGATGGATCGTGTTGGGCATCTGGCCGGTCTGCGGGGCATAGCCCTGCTGCGGCAGGCCGATGCCGGTGAAGAGGCCGAGGATGTCGAAGGGGCTCTCGGCCTCGAGCTCCTTGCAGACATCGTCCTCGGGGAATTCGGTGACGTTGAAGATCACGTCGCTGCAGAGCGCGCGGAACTCCTCCGGCAGCCGGTCGAAGGCGGCCTGCGCCAGCAGTTCGAAATCTACGAGAGAAGGCGCCTTTATTGTTGAGATATCAGTCACGGTTGATTCAGGTCGGGTTGAAATTAGGGAGATTTAGTTTCAATTGTAGACTCTGGATTTTGCCAACTAACTCTTGATCTTGTTTTTTAATGCTTGTTGAAAGTTGTTGATTCTTATTCAAGAGATCAATAATGCTGTTGCTTTGGCTATCTGTTTTATTCTTTAGATCTCTGATTGAATTTTGTGATTCGGTGGAGTTAACTCCGTTGGGAATTTTCGAAATCTGATCGACTAAAGCTTTATTGATATCGCTAAGTTTTGCGATTTGTGAATTTATATTGTTGATTGCCTCGGACGCTTCCGTTTTGTTTTTTCTCACATCTTCCGCAAGTGCGATTACAACTTGTGCAGATTGCGTGGAGATTTCAAGCCCATCCTTTCCGAGGCGGATGATTTGAATGAAATTTATTGCGCAAAGCGCAGCGCCCAGAACTGCGACGAAGACCGCGGGCCAATTCAGCTTTCGTTCGATAAGAACAACCAGCAATACAGCCAGAATTAGAACGAAACCCGCCAGTGAAGCCGGTTTCGTGCCTGACAGTAAAAATTCAGCCAACGTCATTTGCCCTTCCCCCCGCTCGCCACAGCAGAGAGCCTACCACACCTTCAGCTGATGGCCGAGCCACCAGGCGAGCACGATGACGCCGAGCAGCGAGAGCGAGCGCCCGATACGCCGGCCCCAGAGCTCTATCCTGTCGCCCTCGGGGGCATCCTTGGCACCGAAATGATCCGCCGCCCGGCCCATCGAGGAGCCGAGCAGGCTTTCGCTGTCGCGCCTGACGCGGTCGAGCGCGGCTTGCGCCTCGGCGGCGCGGGCGGATTCGCGGGGGTCCTGGCTCATTTAAGCACGCCGGGAGCGGCCCAGCCCATCAGCAGGCCCTTCACGCTTAGATCCTCGTCGATCTGGGGCCAGTGGATGCCGAGACCAGCTCCAATGAACTCCCAGTCGGCACGCTGTTCTGGCGTGGCGTCAGCAAGTCGCGGGTACCAGCGAATGGGCACGGACAGTTCCCTTCCATCGAGGAACCCGACGATCAGTCGCTCGTGCGTGCAGCGCACATTCGCGGGGCGTGCATTCGCGAGCAACTGATCTTCGGAGGTCATCGCGACATCAGCCCAACTGCCTCACATCGACAAACCGCCCCACCAGCGCGGCAGCCGCCGCCATCTGCGGCGAGACGAGATGGGTGCGGCCCTTGAAGCCCTGGCGGCCCTCGAAATTGCGGTTCGAGGTCGAGGCGGCGCGCTGGCCCGGCTTGAGCTGGTCGGGGTTCATGCCCAGGCACATCGAGCAGCCCGGCTCGCGCCATTCGAAGCCGGCGGCGAGGAAGATCTTGTCCAGCCCCTCGGCCTCGGCCTGCTGCTTCACGAGCCCTGAGCCCGGGACGATCATGGCGTAGTCGAGCGAGCCCGCGATCTTCTTGCCCTCGACGATCTTGGCGACGGCGCGCAGATCCTCGATGCGGCCATTGGTGCAGGAGCCGATCCAGATCACGTCGAGCGGGATGTCGGTCATCTTCGTGCCGGGGGTGAGGCCCATGTACTCCAGCGCGCGCTTTTTCGAGCTGCGCTTGACCTCGTCGTCGATCAGATCGGGATCCGGCACGCTGCCGGCGACCGAGATCACGTCCTCCGGGCTCGTGCCCCAGGAGACGATCGGCGGCAGGTTGTTGGCGTCCAGCTTCACGATGCGGTCGAAATGCGCGCCCTCGTCGGTGTAGAGCGTCTCCCAATAGCGCAGCGCCTCGTCCCAGGCGGCGCCCTGCGGCGCCTTGGGGCGACCCTTGAGATAGGCGTAGGCCTTCTCGTCGGGCGCGACCATGCCGGCGCGGGCCCCGCCCTCGATCGACATGTTGCAGACCGTCATGCGGCCTTCCATCGAGAGCGCGCGGATGGCTTCGCCGGCATATTCGATGACCGAGCCGGTGCCGCCGGCGGTGCCGATCTCGCCGATGATGGCGAGCGTGATGTCCTTGGCGGTGACGCCCTTGGCGACCGTGCCGTCCACCTGGACGAGCATGTTCTTCGCCTTTTTCTGGATCAGCGTCTGGGTCGCCAGCACATGCTCGACCTCGGAGGTGCCGATGCCGTGCGCCAGCGCCCCGAAGGCGCCATGCGTCGAGGTGTGGCTGTCGCCGCAGACGATGGTGGTGCCGGGCAGGGTGAAGCCCTGCTCGGGGCCGACGATGTGAACGATGCCCTGGCGGATGTCGCGCTCGTTGAAGTATTCGACGCCGAAATCCTTGGCGTTCCTGGCGAGCGCCTCGACCTGGATACGGCTCTCCTCCTCCGCGATGCCCTTGGAGCGATCGGTGGTGGGGATGTTGTGGTCGACGACGGCGAGCGTCTTTTCCGGCGCGCGGACCTTGCGGCCGGTCATGCGCAGTCCCTCGAAGGCCTGCGGGCTGGTGACCTCATGGACGAGGTGGCGGTCGATATAGAGCAGGCAGGTGCCGTCCTCCTGCCGGTCGACGACGTGGTCGTCGAAGATCTTGTCGTACAGCGTGCGGGGAGCGGACGTCGCGGTCATGGGGCTCGAGCCTCGGAAACGAAACAGCGGTGGGAAACTGGAAAGGGCCGGCTCTGCGAACCGGCCTGCACGACGCATTCGCCTGTCGCCCGCGCGCGGCGCGGGTCTCAGGCGCGGCTAAGGCCCGCGGCGATCGAGGCGGTGAAGCGGCCGAAGAAGCGCCAGGGCAGGCGGGCATGGTCATGCAGCGCCGCGAACCCCTGCGTCGTGGGCATGCGGCGCAGGTTCGCCTCGCGGCGAACCACGCAAAGCCGGCCATGCTCGCTCGCGGGGCGCTTCATCATGGCGCGGTTCTAACAGTTCCAGACTGGCCGGGCAATGCGAGGCGGGGACATGCAAGGGTCGCGGTGGCCGCCGCATGCGGCTCCTTGCGCCTCTCAGAGCTGCCCGCGCAGATCCCACAATTCGGGGAAGAAGCGGCGTTCGAGGGCCGTCTTCAGGAACTGCACGCCGGAGGACCCGCCGGTGCCGGTCTTGAAGCCGATGATGCGCTCGACCGTCTTCATGTGGCGGAAGCGCCATTGCTGGAACTGGTCCTCGATGTCGACCAGTTCTTCCGCCAGCTCGTAGAGATCGAAATGGCCGCGGGTGTCGCGATAAACCCCGAGCCAGACATCGCGCAGCCCGGCGTCGAAACCATGCGGCTCGCGCCAGTCGCGCGCGGTGCAGGCCGCCGGCACCGGCAGGCCGCGCCGCGCCAGCAGCAGGATCGCCTCGTCATAGAGGCTGGGCTCGCGATAGGCTTTCTCCAGCAGCGCATGGGCGGCGGGGTGATGCTTGTGGACCGCGAGCATGCGCGGGTCCTTGGCGCCCAGGCGGAATTCGAGCGCGCGATACTGCCAGGACTGGAAGCCGGAGGATTCGCCGAGCGAGGGGCGGAAGGCGAGATAATCCGCCGGCGTCATGGTCGAGAGCACGTCCCAGGCGGCGACGAGCTGCGACTGGATGCGCGAGACGCGCGCCAGCGACTTGAAGGCGGGCGACAGCTCGTCTTTCCGGATCGCGGCGATGGCGCCGTCGATCTCGTGGACGCAGAGCTTGAGCCAGAGTTCCTGGACCTGGTGGATGGTGATGAAGAGCGGCTCGTCGGGGGCGTCGCTCAGCGGCTTCTGGGCAGAGAGCAGCAGATCCAGCCCGAGATAGTCGCCATAGCTCATCCGCTGGCGGAAGTCGGTGGTCATGCCGGGTTCGATCCGGCTTTCGGGCTGGCTCATGACGCGTATCCCCCGCTCTGGCCTCGACAAGCAATATTTTAAACTTAAAGTATCTGGCGCCACGCACAAGCCGGGAGCGGCGTCACGCATGACAGAACGGGTCTTTCCACGCGATCTTTCGCAGCATTTTTCGCTGTTCCGGCAGGCGGCCGCGGGCCGGTTGCATGTCGCCGCGCACAGCCACCATTTCTGGCCGGACGTGACGCGCGCGGCGCAGCTCCGCTGCTGGGACGATGCCGCCCGCCTCGTCGACGACAAATGGGGCGAGGTGCTGGGGCCGGTCTGGGGCCGCGTCTCGGCGGGGATCGCACGGCATCTCAACCTGCCTTCGCCGGAGTCGCTGGCGCTGGCGCCGAACACGCATGAATTCGTCAACCGCCTGCTCTCCTGCTGCGCGCCGGGCCGGCCGGTCCGCATCCTCACCAGCGACGGCGAGTTCCACTCCTTCCGGCGCCAGACGCAGCGCCTCGCCGAGGAGGGGCTGGTCGAGCTCGTCGTGGTCCCGGCCGAGCCATTTGAAAGCTTCACCGCGCGCTTCGTCGCCGCCGGGCGCGAGGCGGGGCGGATCGACCTCGTCTTCGTCAGCCAGGTGCTGTTCAATTCCGGCTATGCCCTGCCGGACCTGCCCGGCCTGGTCGAAGCGCTCATCGCACGGGAGCGGCTGATCGTCATCGACGGCTATCACGGTTTCCTGGCGCGCCCGACCGATCTGGCGCCCATCGCGGACCGCGCCTTCTACCTCGCCGGCGGCTACAAATACGCGATGGGCGGGGAGGGCATCGGTTTCCTGCACAGCCCGCCCGGCATCGCCCCGCGACCGCGCAACACGGGCTGGTATGCCGCCTTCGGGGCGCTGGCGGGCCCGCAGGACGAGGTCGCCTATGCGGAGAACGGCTGGCGCTTCATGGGCGCGACCTTCGACCCCTCGGGCCTCTACCGCTTCGACGCCGTGCTGGCCTGGATGGCGGCGCACGGCATCGATGCCGGCGTCGCGCAGGCCCATGCCCAGGCCCTGCAGGCGCTCTTCCTCGCGGGGCTGCCGGCGCTGCGCCATCCCGTGCTGGCGCGCGCAAACCTGGTGGTGGCGCATGCTGCCGACCGCGGCAACTTCCTGACCTTCCGGCACGAGCAGGCGGCTGCGTGCCACCGCGCCCTGCACGAGGCCGGCATCGTCACCGATGTCCGCGGCGACCGGCTGCGCGTCGGCTTCGGCCTGTATCACACGGAGGGCGACATCGCGGCGCTGCTGGAGCGGCTCCGGGGCTGAGCCCCGGCGCCTGCCCCGTCACCAACGAAAAACGCGGCCCCGAGGGACCGCGTTCGATATCGTATCGCCTGAAGCGAAATTCTTACTTGGCGTCGGCCTTGGCGCCCTTGGCGGGGCGGGCCTCGACGCGCTCGGCGATGCGGGCCGACTTGCCGCGGCGGTCACGCAGGTAATAGAGCTTGGCGCGGCGCACCTTGCCCTTGCGGACGACCTTGATGGAATCGAGGTTCGGCGAGAACAGCGGGAAGACGCGCTCGACGCCCTCGCCATAGCTGATCTTGCGGACGGTGAAGCTCTGGTTCAGGCCGCCGCCGTTGCGGGCGATGCAGACGCCCTCATAGGCCTGGACGCGGCTGCGCTCGCCTTCCTTGACCTTGACGTTGACCTGCACGGTGTCGCCGGGCTGGAAGTGCGGGATCTCGCGACCTTCGCTGAGCTTGGCGATCTGCTCCTGATCGAGCTGTTCGATGATGTTCACGGGTCTCTCCATTGCCGTTGTCGCGCTTGACTGCGCGGGCGTTCGGCACGCTGTTTTCAGTTGAGCCCGAGCGCATAGACGAAAGGCGCGGCGCTGTCGAGAGCGATGCGACGGCGCCGTGCTTTTCGCGATCTCCTCTCCGGTGAGGACGGCCTCAGTGCAGCCGGAACTCGCTGCCCACCGCGCGCAGATCGGCCGGGCCGATCAGGTCCTTGTGGCTCACCGTGACGCGGAAGAGCTTGCCGTCGAGCTTGGCCTGCCAGAACTCGAGGAAGCGGTTGAGCTCTGGGAAGCGGGGCGCGAGGTCGTAGTCCTGCCAGACATATTCCTGCAGGATCGCCGGGTGGTCGGGCATCCGGTAGAGGATGCCGGCGGTGGTCAGTCCGTAGCCCGCGATCTGGCGGGCGAAGTCGCTCGAAGCCATGCCTGTCCGCTCCATGGTTGCAACCGGCCGATGGCAGCGCATCCGCAACGCTGACGCAAGCCAAAAATTGCGTTTGTGCTGCCTTTTCAGCCTGTTAGCACTCGCCTGAAAAAAGTGCTGCCGCCCTCTTGAACTGCGAAAACGGCAAAACCAGATCATCGCGCGGGCGAACGTGCCGCAGGGCGCCGCGGTTCCTCAGCCGCGCCGCCGGGGCGTCGCCTGCTTTGACCTGTGACCGACATGAACGGAGGAACTCATGAAGTTTCGGCCACTGCATGACCGCGTCGTCGTGAAGCGCATCGACGCCGAGGAGAAGACCAAGGGCGGGATCATCATCCCCGACACCGCCAAGGAGAAGCCGCAGGAGGGCGAGATCGTCGCCGTCGGCCCCGGCGCCCGCGACGAGCAGGGCAAGCTCGTGCCGCTCGACGTCAAGGTCGGCGACCGCGTGCTCTTCGGCAAATGGTCCGGCACCGAGGTGAAGATCGACGGCGAGGATCTCCTGATCATGAAGGAGAGCGACATCATGGGTGTCGTCGAGGCCACCGCCTCCCTGAAGAAGGCCGCCTGACGGGGCTTCGTCTCCAATCCATCAACCTGAAACCTCAAGTCTGAAGGAGTGAGGAATCATGGCTGCGAAAGACGTCAAGTTTTCGCAAGACGCCCGCGAACGCATGCTGCGCGGCGTCGACACCCTGGCCAATGCGGTCAAGGTCACGCTCGGCCCCAAGGGCCGCAATGTCGTGATCGAGAAGTCGTTCGGCGCGCCGCGCATCACCAAGGACGGCGTCACCGTCGCCAAGGAGATCGAGCTCGCCGACAAGTTCGAGAACATGGGCGCCCAGATGGTGCGCGAGGTCGCCAGCAAGCAGAACGATGCGGCAGGTGACGGCACCACGACCGCCACGGTCCTGGCCCAGGCCATCGTCCGCGAGGGCGCCAAGGCTGTGGCTGCCGGCATCAACCCGATGGACCTCAAGCGCGGCATCGACCTCGCCGTCGAGGCCGTCACCGCGTCGCTGGGCCAGCACTCCAAGACCATCACCGGTTCGGAAGAGGTCGCGCAGGTCGGCACGATCTCGGCCAATGGCGACCGCGCGATCGGCGAGATGATCGCCGAGGCGATGAAGAAGGTCGGCAAGGAGGGCGTCATCACGGTCGAGGAGGCCAAGACGGCCGAGACCGAGCTCGACGTCGTCGAGGGCATGCAGTTCGACCGCGGCTATCTCTCGCCCTACTTCATCACCAACTCCGAGAAGATGATCGCGGAGCTGGAGGATCCCTACATCCTGATCCACGAGAAGAAGCTCTCGGGCCTGCAGGCGATACTGCCGCTGCTGGAGGCGGTGGTGCAGACCGGCAAGCCGCTGCTGATCGTGGCCGAGGATGTCGAGGGCGAGGCTCTCGCCACGCTCGTCGTCAACAAGCTGCGCGGCGGGCTCAAGATCGCTGCGGTCAAGGCGCCGGGCTTCGGCGACCGCCGCAAGGCCATGCTGGAGGACATCGCGATCCTCACCGGCGGCACCGCCATCTCCGAGGATCTCGGCATCAAGCTCGAGAACGTGACGCTCAACATGCTCGGCCGCGCCAAGAAGGTCCGGATCGAGAAGGAGAACACCACGATCGTCGACGGCGCCGGCAAGAAGACCGAGATCGAGGCCCGCGTCGCGCAGATCAAGGCGCAGATCGAGGAGACCACCTCCGACTACGACCGCGAGAAGCTCCAGGAGCGCCTGGCCAAGCTCGCCGGCGGCGTCGCGGTGATCCGCGTCGGCGGCGCGACCGAGGTCGAGGTGAAGGAGAAGAAGGACCGCGTCGATGATGCGCTGAACGCGACCCGCGCGGCCGTGGAAGAGGGCATCCTGCCGGGCGGCGGCGTCGCCCTGCTGCGCGCGGTCAAGGCGCTGGACGGGCTGAAGGCCGGCAATGACGACCAGAAGACCGGTATCGAGATCGTCCGCAAAGCGATCACCGCGCCGGCCCGCCAGATCGTCGAGAATGCCGGCGACGACGGCGCCGTCGTGGTTGGCAAGCTGCTGGAGTCCAAGGATTATGCCTGGGGCTATGACGCGCAGTCCGGCGAGTATCGCGACATGGTCAAGGCCGGCATCATCGACCCGACCAAGGTCGTGCGCACGGCGATCCAGGATGCGGCCTCGGTCGCGGGCCTGCTGATCACCACCGAGGCGATGATCGCCGATCTGCCCAAGAAGGACGCCGCTCCCGCCATGCCGGCGGGCGGTATGGACTTCTGATCCGGCGTCCACCGACCGGACCGTGAGCAACGGACGGCGCCGCGGCCTCGCGGCGCCGTCTTGCGTTGCGGGATTTCCGCAAGCGGGCCCCGGCGCTGCCGCGCTTGGCGGAGCGGTGCGCAGCGTGCTTAGGCTTCCCGCCCCGATCGCCAGCTGCCGGACCGCGCCCATGCCCGAGACCACCGCTCCCATCGCCCTCGTCACCGGCGCCGCGCGCGGCATCGGGCTCGCCACCGCGAAGCGCTTCCTCGATGAGGGCTGGAAGGTCGCGCTGCTCGACATCGAGACCGAGCTGCTGACCGAGGCCGTCGCCGCGCTCGGCCGTCCGGAGGCGACGTTGGCGCTGCCCTGCGACGTGTCCGATCCCGATGCCGTCGAGGCGGCCTTCGCGGCGCTGACCGCCCGCTTCGGGCGGCTCGATGCACTCGTCAACAATGCCGGCACGGCCGTGTTCAAGCCGCTGCTCGAGACGACGCTCGCCGAGTGGAACCGCGTCATGGCGGTCAACCTCACCGGCCCCTTCCTGATGACGCAGCTCGCCGCCCCGCTGATGGCCGAGACCGGCGGCGGCGCCATCGTCAACATCACCTCGATCTCGGGCCTGCGCGCCTCGACCCTGCGCGTCGCTTACGGCACCTCGAAGGCGGCGCTCGCCCATCTCACCAAGCAGCAGGCGGCCGAGCTCGCCTCGCTCGGCATCCGGGTGAACGCGGTCGCGCCCGGCCCGGTCGATACGGCCATGGCCAAGGCGGTGCACTCGGCCGAGATCCGCGCCGACTACCGCGACGCGATCCCGCTCGCCCGCTACGGGCTGGAGGAGGAGCTGGCGGCCTCGATCTTCTTCCTGTGCAGCGAGCAGGCGAGCTACGTCACCGGCCAGGTGCTGGCGGTCGATGGCGGCTTCGATGCGGTGGGGATCGGGCTCGCGACGCTCCGCGGCGAACGCCGCAACCGCTGAGCGCCAAGCTCTCCTTCACATCCGCGTGGGTGCGGCGATGCGCGGCTTGCGGCGCGGAGGCCCGCTTGCATCATCGCGCTCCGCGACGGGAGGGGATGCGGAATGGAACGGTGTTGGCGATGGGCGGGGCTGGTCGGGCTGGCGCTGGCGGGCGCGGCGCAGGGCGCGGTGCCCGAAGGCGCGGTCGTGATCGGCGGCTTTGCGATCGACGCGACCGAGGTCACGGTCGAGGCCTTCGCGCGCCATGCCGCCGCGCGCGGCCTGCAGACGGCGGCCGAGCGCGAGGGCGGCGGGCATGAATATGTCGGCGGCTGGCAGCGCCGGCCGGGCTGGAGCTATCGCAGCCCGTCGGGCACCCCAGCGCAGCCGACGGACCCGGCGGCCCATCTGACCTGGTTCGAGGCGCGCGATTATTGCGCCGCCAGGGGGGGCCGCTTGCCGACGCTCGCCGAATGGCGCGAGGCCGCCTTCACCGAGCGCCGCGCCGCCCCGAGCGACGGCTATGAGCGCGGCCGGACCTATCCCTTTCCCGTCGGCGAGAAGCCCGCCGGCATGAACCTCGCCGGCACCGATCCCGCCGCCGGCGATGTCTGGGAGCGCCATGCGCCCACGCGGGCGACGCGGCGCGGCGTCAACGGACTCCACGACATGGGCGGCAATCTCTGGGAATGGCTGGCCGACCGCCGCGGCGGCGAGGCGCTCACCGCCGGCGGCTCCTGGTGGTACGGCCCGGCCCAGACGCGCAGCGAAGCGCCGCAGTGGAAGGAGGCGGGCTTCACCGCGGTCTATATCGGGTTCCGCTGCGTCTATGGGTGAGGGGGCGTGCTCCGCGCGCTGACGGCGAAGGGCGCTGGAAGAACCCCTCTCCCGCATCGAAGTCGGCTGTTGCCGACTTCGAAACTCTGAGTGCTGATCTCGGGCAGGCCCGAGATCAGTGAGAAGGGCAGGGGCGTGGCGGTTGTGGCGAGGGTTCTCCGTCGAGGTTCCGGTGCGCCGGCCATTGAGGCGCGGGGAACCCTTCTCCCGGATGGGAGAAGGGCAGGGATGAGGGACCGCCGCTGATTGTTTGAAACGCGACGGAGCCGTTGCGCCTTCCATTGAAACGGCAGGCCCTCATCCGGCGCTCCGCGCCACCTTCTCCCATCCGGGAGAAGGGAAGGGGCGTCGCGGTTGTTTATCCCCGCCTCCCCCAGCGCCCTTACTCTGCCACCACCTCATCCCCGAGGGGCAGCCATCCGGAAGGCACAGCCATGGTGGGGGTGGGCGCGGCGCCTGCGGCTGGCTTTGCACGCCAGTCCCGGGAGGCTTCGGGGCACCGCCCTGGGGGTACTACGGCCCCTGTGCGAGGAGCTCGCTGGAACGGTCACTGGCATCATGCCTTCGTCCCATGCCGGACGGCGCGACAACCCGATGAGGGGAACTGGCGCTTGAGGGCTCGCGTCGGAGGATGGCCTTCGACCTAACAAGCGCGGCCCGGAGACGAAAAACGCCGACAGGCGGAGCGCCACGGGGCGTGCGGGCAGTGGCTCAATCTGCCCGCGCCGCATCCTGGCTCAACGGATGCGGACTTCTACCTTCGCGCCTCGCGGCGCTCCGCTGCCCCTCGTTGATCGACCGACGCCGGAAGGCGGGCGGGGATTTTGGCTGTCCGATGTCGAAGGAGGGCGAGCCGTCCGCAATTCAGTTTACATATGAACCTTTCTGCGGATAAGCATTGTTCCGGGCCTTGCGTCCGCCCGCACTGTTCCGCAGTGTAAGGGCTTGAAAAACGGCATCGGCTGCCCGCCTCGCGGGTGAAAGCCGGGCGACGGGGAGGACGACGATGAACGCGACTGCCGCCACCCAGGCGAAGTTCGAGCCGCGCCCGTGGCTCGCCCATTATCCCGCGGCCGTGCCGCCCGAGATCGGCGAGCCCGGCACGCTGGCGGATCTGATCGGACGCGCCTGCCAGACCTACGGGACACGTCCCGCCTTCGAGAGCTTCGGCAAGGCGATCAGCTTCGCCGAGACCGGCCGCGCGGCGCGGGCCTTCGCCGCCTGGCTGCAGGCGCAGGGCTATCGCAAGGGCGACCGCATCGCCCTGATGATGCCCAACATCCTGGCCTATCCGGCAACGATCTTCGGCGCGCTGCTCGGCGGCTACACCGTCGTCAACGTCAACCCGCTCTACACCGCGCGCGAGCTCGCCCATCAGCTCAACGATTCCGGCGCGCGGGTGCTCGTCGTGATCGAGAACTTCGCCCATGTCGTCGAGGAGGCGAAGCCGCAGCTCAAGATCGAACGCGTCGTCGTCGCGACGGCGGGCGATCTGATGGGCTTCAAGGGCCATATCGTCAATTTCGTCGCCCGGCGCATCAAGAAGGTCGTGAAACCCTTCAACCTGCCGGGCTTCGTGCCGCTGGCGACCGTTCTGGCGGGCTCCGACGCGATGGCGCCGGTGACGGTGACGCCGGACGACATCGCCTTCCTGCAGTACACGGGCGGGACGACCGGCGTCGCCAAGGGCGCGACGCTGTCGCACCGCAACGTCGCCTCCAATGTCGAGCAATGCGGGCTGTGGCTCGGCTGGGCGCTGGAGCCGCCGCTGGGCCGCAGCGACTACCAGCACGTCATGGTGACGGCGCTGCCGCTCTACCACATCTTCGCGCTGACCTGCTGCTGCCTGTTCATGCTGCGCATCGGCGCCAAGGGGCTGCTGATCGCCAATCCGCGCGACATCGCTGGCTTCGTCAAGACGCTGAAGGCCAGCCGATTCACGCTGATCTCCGGCGTCAACACGCTCTACAACGCGCTGGCCAACCATCCCGAATTCAACCAGGTGAACTTCGACGAGCTGCGCTTCGCCGTCTCGGGTGGCATGGCGACCCAGGCGGCGGTGGCCAAGCACTGGAAGGCGGTGACGGGCCGGCCGATCATCGAAGGCTATGGACTCTCGGAGACCTCGCCGGTCGCCACGATCAACCGGCCCGACATCTCCGAATTCTCCGGAACGGTCGGCTACCCGCTGTCCTCGACGGAGGTCGCGATCCGCGATCCGGAGGGCCACGACCTGCCGATCGGCGAATCCGGCGAGATCTGCATCCGCGGCCCGCAGGTGATGGTCGGCTACTGGAACCGCCCCGACGAGACCGCCAAGGTGATGTCGCCCGACGGCTATTTTCGCAGCGGCGACATCGGGGTGATGCTGCCGGACGGGCAGGTCCGCATCGTCGACCGGATGAAGGACATGGTCCTGGTCTCGGGCTTCAACGTCTATCCCAACGAGGTCGAGGACGTGCTGGCGACGCATCCGGGCGTGCTCGAATCCGCGGTCGTCGGTCTGCCGGACGAGCATTCCGGCGAGGCCGTCACCGCCTTCGTGGTACGTCGCGATCCCGCGCTGACCGCCGACGAGCTGCGCGCCTTCTGCAAGGAGAGCCTGACCGGCTACAAGGTGCCCAAGCAGATTTTCTTCCGCGAGGCTCTGCCCAAGACCAATGTCGGCAAGGTGCTGCGGCGGGCGCTGCGCGAGGAGGTCGCGAGCAAGCCCTGAGGCCTGGCGGCTGCGCCGGCCGGGGCGTCGCCTGCGCCCGGCCGGCGGTCTATGCTGGCGGAACGAAGCGACGGGTGATCCGTTGCGTCGCGGCGTTCCTGCCGAACCGGAGAGCGGCTGCTTGCCTCGTGCCTTGACCGAACTGCCTTTGCTGCGCCGCCTCAAGCCCGGCCTGCATGTCCATGACGACGACGCGCTCAACGCCGAACCGCCGATCGCGCTGCTCGCCGACGCGATCACGCCGGCCGATGCCTTCTTCGTCCGCAACAATGGCGATGTGCCGGCCCTGCCGCCGGACCGCGACTGGACGCTGACCATCGATGGCGAGGTCGAGCGGCCCGCGCGCTGGACGCTGGATGCGCTGCGCGCGCGCTTCGAGACGGTCACCCTGACGGCCGTGCTCGAATGCGCCGGCAACGGGCGCTCTCAGTTCTCCCCCGCGACCGACGGTCTGCCCTGGCGGCTCGGCGCCGTCGGTTGCGCGCGCTGGACCGGGGTGCGGCTCGCCGATGTGCTGGCGGAGGCCGGCCTGCGACCCGGCGCCGTCTATACCGGGCATCATGCGCCGGACCGGATGATCGCCGATCCGTCGCGGCCGGCGCTCTCCCGCGGGCTGCCGATCGCCAAGGCGATGGCGCCGGAGACGCTGATCGCCTTCGCGATGAACGGCGAGCCGCTGCCGCGTCTGCATGGCGGGCCGCTGCGGATCGTGGCGCCGGGCTTTCCCGGCTCGGCCTGGCAGAAATGGCTCGACCGGATCGAGCTGCGCGCCTGCGAGCATGACGGCGAGAAGATGGGTGGGACGAATTACCGCCTGCCGACGGTGCCGGTCGCGCCGGGCGAGCCGCTCGATCCGAGCCGGTTCGCCGTGATCACCGACATGCCCGTGAAATCGCTGATCACCGGGCCCCTGGAGGGTTTTACCGTCACCTGCGGCGAAACCCTGACGGTCATGGGCTTTGGCTGGAGCGGCGCGATCCCGCTCGCGGGCGTCCGCGTCTCCAGTGATGGTGGCGTGAGCTGGCATGAAGCGGCGCTGGAGGAGGGCGAGGGGGCCTTCGCCTGGCGGCGCTTTCGTGCGGAGTTCGTCGTCGATCGGGAGGGGGCGCTGTCGGTGCTCGCCCAGGCCCGCGATGCGCAGGGGCAGCTCCAGCCGCTCGAGATCGTCTGGAATCCGCGCGGCTACTGCAACAACCAGGTCCACCGCGTCGGCGGGACGGCGCGCGCGGGCTGAGGTCTCAGGCCGCGATCAGGGCGCGCCCGTCGGCCGCTGCGGCGGACACGGCAAGGATTTCGCCGGGCGCGGTCTCCCGCCGGAAGCGCACCAGCGTGAAGTCCGGGGCGCGGCCGGTGTTGCCGCGCTCGGTCAGCACGCTCAGCGGCCGGCCGAGGCGGGCGGCGAGATGGGCGAGATGGGCTGCGCCCGCGGCTTCCCGCAGCCGCGCCGCGCGCTCCGCCACGACCGGTCCCGGAAGCTGCGGCATCCGCGCGGCCGGCGTGCCGGGGCGGGCGGAATAGGGGAAGACATGGACATAGCTCAGCCCGCATTCGCCGATCAGGTCGAGCGAGCGGGCGAACATCGTCTCGTCCTCGGTCGGGAAGCCGGCGATGAGGTCGGCCCCAAAGGCGATGTCGGGCCGCAAGGTGCGCATCTCGGCGCAGAAGCGGATCGCGTCGTCGCGGCCGTGGCGGCGCTTCATGCGCTTCAGGATCAGGTCGTCGCCGGCCTGGAGCGAGAGATGCAGATGCGGCATCAGCCGCGGCTCGGTGGCGAGCGCCTCGCGCAGATCGTCGTCGGCCTCGACGGCGTCGATCGAGGACAGGCGCAGGCGCGGCAGCTCCGGCAGTTCGCGCAGGATCAGGCGCACCAGCCGCCCGAGCATCGCCGTCCCGCTCAGGTCGCGGCCGTAGCTGGTCAGGTCGACGCCGGTCAGGACGATCTCGCGCGCGCCCTCCTCCAGCAGCGCGCGGCACTGCGCCAGGACGGATTCGGGCGCGAGCGAGCGCGAATTGCCGCGGCCGAACGGGATGACGCAGAAGGTGCAGCGATGGTCGCAGCCGTTCTGGACCTGGACGAAGCCACGCGTCTGCCGGGCGGCGCGGCTGCTTTCGACCGGCGCCAGCCGCGTGCGGGCCATGATGTCGCCGACCGCGATCTTGTCGCGCGGGTCGGTCCCGGCCGCGCCGAGGCTGTTCGAGCGGGCAAGCGCCGCCCAGGTCGCGGGTTCCAGCTTCTCGGCATTGCCGATGACGCGGGCGGCTTCCGGCATCTGCGCGAAACGCTCGGGCTCGATCTGCGCGGCGCAGCCGGTGACGACGACCGGTCGGTCCGGCTGCTCGCGATGGAGCCGGCGCACCGCCTGGCGGGCCTGCCGGGTGGCCTCCGAGGTGACAGCGCAGGCGTTGACGACGGCGAGATCGGTGAGACCCGCGGCTTCAGCCTGACGTCGGAGCGCTTCGCCCTCGACGATGTTGAGGCGGCAGCCGAAGGTGACGACCTCGAGGGTCATCAGGCGGCGGTCTCGAACAGCTCGGGGGCGAGCGTGCCTTCCCATTCGAATTCGACGGGGCCGGTCATCAGGACATGGCCGTCGCTCTCGCGCCATTCGATGGTGAGGTCGCCGCCGGGCAGGCTGACCACGGCCTTGCGCGCGCTCAGCTCGCGGCGCACCGCCGCGACGAGGGCGGCGCAGGCGCCCGAGCCGCAGGCGCGGGTGATGCCGGCGCCGCGTTCCCAGACGCGCAGCACGATATGGTCCGGCGCGGTGACGGCGGCCAACTCGATATTGGCGCGGTCGGGAAAGATCGGGTGGTTCTCGAGCAGCGGGCCGATCTGCTCGAGATTGAAGCGGTAGGGATCGTCGACGAAAAAGACAGCGTGGGGGTTGCCCATGTTGACCGCGCAGGGCGTGTGCAGGATCGGATCGTCGATCGGGCCGATCTGAAGCTCGAAATGCGCGGTGTCGTGGAAAGGCTCCGCCAGCGGGATGTCCTCCCAGCCGAGCTTCGGCGCACCCATGTCGACGGTGAAGACGAGGTCGCTGTCGCGCCGGGCCGGCAGCAGCCCGGCCTTGGTCTGCAGGGTCAGCGCGGTCTTGGCGGCGTCGCCCATGATGGGGTCGGCCAGCATCGCCCAGGCGACGCAGCGCGTGCCGTTGCCACAGGCGCCGGCCTCGGAGCCGTCGGTGTTGTAGATCCGGACATAGGCGTCGGTGCCGGGCGTGACGGGATCGTGCAGGACCATGAGCTGGTCGAAACGGGCGCGCGGTTCGGCCGCGATGGCGCGTGCGTCGGGTTCGCTGACGCGCAGCTTCGTGCCGCGCAGGTCGAGCACGGTGATCTCGTTGCCGAGACCGTTCATCTTCAGGAACCGGCGATGGGCGAGAGCGTTCATTCCGTCACATATCCCATGACTTGCAGGGTCTATGAGGGAGGCGACGTGAAAAAGCCACCCTTGCGATGATTTCCTGTCGTAAGTGGATGCTCCATATTGCGCTGCAAGAGCGCGAATCGAATTTGGCGCCTTATTCCGTGGCAGGACGTTGACGATGCAGCAGTTCCGGATCGCTGTCGGGGCGTTCGCCGCCCTCCTGTGCGTCGGCGGCGTTGCCGCAGCGCAGACGCGGGTGGCGCCGCCCGGCGCCGTCGAATCGGCGCCGCTCGCGCCGCCGCCCGGCGCGGCTGTTCCGGCCCAGCCCGTGCCTGCCCAGGCACAGCCTGCTCCCGCGCCGACGCCGCCTGCCGCCGTGCCCGAGCCCGTTCCCGGCCCGCAGCCGGTCCAGCCCGCGCCGGCGCCGCAGCGCCCCGTGACGCCCGAACCCGTGCAGCCGGCCCCGATGCCGCAGGTCCCGCTGGAGCCGCAGCCCGTCCAGCCGCCGCCGACCCTGCCCGCGCCCGGTCCCGTCCAGCCCGTGCAGCCGCCGACCCTGCAGCAGCAGACCGGCGTGCTCGACCCGAATGCGACGCTTGCCGGCAAGCGCGGCGACCAGAGCGATGTCGACGAGGTGCTGCTGGTGGCCAAGCCGGTGCTCAAGCTCTCCGGTGCGGCGAGCTGGGACGAAGGCTTCAAGCGGCTGGCCGAGAGCTTCCGCGTGTTGCGCCAGGAGGCCGAGCGTGCGCGCCTGCCGGTCGCCGGACGGCCGCTGACGCTGTTCCTGGAGACCGACGACAACGGCTTCCGCTACGAGGCGATGCTGCCGGTCGGTCCTGCGCCCGAGGGGGAGCGCAACGCGACCTTCGGCAATGGTGTCCGCCCGGGTCTGACGCCGGCGGGGCCTTCGCTGCGCTTCGTCCATGTCGCGCCCTATGACGACATCGACTCGACCTATGAGACGATCACCGCCTATCTCGAGGCCAAGAGCATCACCGTGAAGGACGCGTTCCTCGAGGAATATGTCGGGGATCTCACCGATCCGGCCGACCCCAATCTCGAAATCAACGTCTACGTCCAGCCGCGCTGATCGACCGCGCCGGCCCAGACACGCTTGCTCAGGCCTGCCAGCTCAGACCCGGGCGCATCGCGCGGAAGCGCTCCTCGGGCAGGCTGGCGGCCGCCAGCGCCGCGGCGAGCGCGGCCGGCGGGCGCTCGATGCCCTCGTCGGTGAGCTGGAAGGTGCCCCAGTGGTGGCCGAGCGCCTGCTCGGCCCTGAGGGACAGCATGACCTGCACCGCCTCCTCCGGGTTCATGTGGTTGTCGCGCATGAACCAGCGCGGCTCATAGGCGCCGATCGGCAGGACCGCGAGGCGGAAGGGGCCGAGTTCGGAACCGAGGCGACGGTAGAGCGAGCCGTCATGGTAGCCGGTGTCGCCGATGTGGAAGATGCGGGCGCCGCCGCCCTCCAGTACGAAGGAGCACCAGAGCGCCATGCGCCGGTCGAAGGCGCCGCGCGCCGACCAGTGGTAGCTCGGAGCCAGCGTCACGCTGACGCCGTCGGACAGGGACAAGCGGGCGGACCAGTCATGCGCTTCGGCGCGCGCGTCCGGAATGCGGGCCCTGACGATGGTGTCGTTGCCGAGCGGCATGATCATGCGCGGCTGGTGGCGCTCATGCAGCCGCGCCAGCGTCTCGATGTCGAGATGGTCGTAGTGGTTGTGCGTGATCAGCACGGCGTCGATGCGCGGCAGATCGTCGAAGGCCACGCCGGGCTCGTTGACGCGGCGCGGACCGATGAAAGAGAGCGGGCTGGCGCGCAGCGAATAGACCGGGTCGATCAGCAGGTTGAGGCCGCCGATCTGGTAGAGAAAGGAGGCGTGGCCGAGATGGACGATGCGGACGCCGTCGACGCGAGCCGGCGGCCGGTCCTGCGGCGGTGTAGGGTAGCTCTCGGGAAACGCCTCGCGATCGCGTTTCGAGGTCTGCCATTTCAGCACGTCGGCGAGCCCCTTGGTCACGGGCCGGCCGTCGGTGAAGACGGTGCCGTTGAAGTTCTCGGTCACGGGGCCCTGATAATAGGGATTGCGCGAGCGCGAGATCGAAGCCCAGGCGGCGCTACCGGTGCCGAGCAGCGCGGGGATCCCGAGGAGGGTGAGGAGCTTGCGGCGGTTCATGCCGCAGAAAGTGGGTCTGCGACGCCGCGGGTCAAGCCGGTCTCGTTCACGGTCGCTTGACCACCGTCTGCTTGATCGCGGTGACATGAAGCCAGGGCGTCGGCTCGCCGTCATAGCCGCCACCGGTCTCCTCGCCGATGTCGAGGCTCTGCCAGCCACCGGCGCCATAGGCGGAGCGAAGCCAGTCCGGCGAGGGATAGTTGAAGTAGCGGCCAAAGCGGTCGCGCCCCTCGGCCGTGCCCGCCTTGAAGCTGGCGTAGAACAAGCCGCCGGGCTTCAGCGCCCGGTGGATGCGTACGAGGATTCCGGGCAGCGCCGCGCGGGGCACGTGCAGCAGGCAGGCATTGGCCCAGACACCGTCAAAGGCTTCTGTCGCGTCGATGTCCTCGAAGAGCAGAACCTCGACCGGCCGGCCGAGACGCCGGCTGGCCTGCTCGGCCAGTTCGGGCGAACCGTCGGTGGCGACGAGATCGAGGCCGCGGTCGAGGAGCGCGACGCTGTCGTGACCGCCGCCGCAGCCCAGTTCCAGCACGCGGGCGCCGGGCGGCAGCGCCGCGGCGAAGGCGGCGATGCGGGCATGCTCGGCTTCGCGGGAGCGACCCGCATAGGCCTGCGCCTCGGCGGCGTAGAAATCGAGCGTGGCGGGGTCGCGGGCCGTCATGATCGTTCGCCGTCAGCGCGTGCCGCTGCGCATTGCGACGGTCGCGATGCCGGCCCCGATCAGCAGGGTCCCGCCGGTCCGGTTGATGGCGCGGATCGCGCGCGGGCTGCTGACGACGGCGCGGGCGCGGGAGGCGATGAGCGCGTAGCCGAAGGCGTTGGCGGCGGCGAGCGTCACGAAGGTCGCCTCGAAGATCAGCATCTGCGTCCAGAAATCGGCCTTCGGATCGAGGAACTGCGGCAGGAAGGCGACGAAGAAGGTGAGGCTCTTGGGGTTCAGCGCCGTGACCAGCCAGGCATGGCCGAGCATCTTCAGCGACGACACCGCATCCTCGCGCGGGCTGGCGTCGAGCGTGCCGCCGGCGCGGAAGAGCTTGATGCCGAGCCAGACGAGATAGGCAGCGCCCGCCCATTTCAGCGCGGTGAAGACGGTCGCCGAGGTCGCCAGCAGCGCGCCGACGCCGAGCATGGAGAGCGTCATCGCGGTGAAGTCGCCGAGCGCGACGCCGGCCGCCGTCGGCAGCGCGGTGCGCCAGCCCTGGCCGAGCGCATAGGAGACGACGAGCAGGATCGTCGGGCCGGGAATAACCAGCAGCACTGCGGTGGCGGCCGCGAAGGCGGCCCAGGTCTCGAAGGTCATGACGATCCCCCTCTCGGCGATTAGGGCCGGCCGGCCGGCCAGCTGTCGGTGAAGACGAAACTGTCCAGCGGCTTGCGGCTGCGCGGGGCGCGTTCACGCTCATCCAGCGGCGCCGGCAGTTGCGAGGCCTCGCCGACGGTGCCGATCGCGATCACCACGACGGGTTCATGGCTGGCGGGCAGGGACAGAGCCTCGCGCAGCCTGGCGGGATCGAAGCCGGCCATCTGATGCAGATGCAGGCCGAGCGCCGCGGCCTGGATCGACAGATGCGCCACCGACTGGCCGAGATCGTAGCGACCATAGAGATTGGGGCTGCCATCGGCCTTGGTCAGCTCGGCGACGCCGACCACCAGCAGCGGAGCATGCTGCGCCCAGGTGACATTGCCCGCGGCCAGACTGCCGACGATCGCGGCAAAGCCGGCGCTGCCATGGGCGGCATGGACGAAGCCCCAGGGCTGAAGATTGCTGGCGGACGGCGCCCAGCGGGCCGCCTCGAAGAGCGAGCCGAGCGCGGTGGCGTCGATCCTGGCGGCCGTGAAGGCGCGCGGGCTCCAGCGTTCGGCCAGCAGCGGCAGGATCGGATGGGCGGTGGTCGCCGTCTTGTTCATGATGGGCTCGGTCTCAGTCTGGATTGCGGGACTCGTCAACGCCGGCAGGCATGTTCGACAGCAGCAATTGGCAGGCCATGCCGTTCTGTAAAGAGGCAGCGGCGCTGCTGCGGCGACGGAAGCCTCAGTGTGGCCGGTTCGAGCCGAACCAGCCGACGGGTCCGGCCGACATCTCGACGCGCTTTTCGGGCTCGCCCGCCACGACCAGCGCCCACCAGGCGCGGTAACGCGTCTGCGGATCCTTGGCGAGGGCGATGCCGAAGCGGGTGGCTTCCCTCATGCGCAGATTGGCATCGTGCCCCGAGGACGCCCGCCAGCCGGAGAAGGCTTCCGCGGTCGAGTAGTAGCCGCCGCCGAGATTTTCCGCCGCCCGCACGGCATCGAGCCCGGCGGCATGGACGCGCGTGGCGAAATTGCCGGCGGCGTCATGCGAGAGCGCGTTGGCGCGCGCCATGGCATCGGCCTGGCGCTGGGCCATGGCGGTCAGGGTGGGATCGAGCCGGACGGGCCCGAGGCCCTGGCTGGCGCGGTAGGCGTTGAAGATGCGGCCGGCCTCGGCGGGATCGAGCGTGACGGCTTCCAGGCGCGCGGTGGCGCGGGGATCGAGCGGCGTCTCGCGGCGCGGCTCGCCGGCGCAGCCGGCGGCGAGGAGGGCGAGGGCGGCGGCGGCGAGGAGAGGGCGCATCGGCAGGGCTGGTCCGGCATCGCTTCGGAGGCGGCGGCGCTAGCGTCCCATCATGGCGAGATTGCTGCGGGCAGGGCGTCAATCTTGACTTTCGCCACAATCTCCCGCTTTAACCGCGCCATCCGTTTCGCCGACATCGTCGAGACCGCATCCGCCGACCGGGCCGCCTCGCGGCTTCACGAGCCCGGAGGTCAACGCCCGACAGCGCGTCCGCGCCCTCGGGCGCGAAACCGTTTGGCGATGAGGCTTCGCGCGGTCGGTCCCTGAAGGCAAGCAAGCAGGTCCGCATGTTCGGCACTCTGAGCGACAGGCTATCAGGCATCCTCTCCGGGCTGACCCGCAGGGGTTCGCTGACCGAGGAGGACGTCAACGCCGCGCTGCGCGAGGTGCGCAAGGCGCTGCTCGAGGCCGACGTCGCGCTCGAGGTCGTGCGCTCCTTCACCGACAAGGTCCGCGAGCGGGCCGTCGGCGCCGAGGTGCTGAAGTCGGTCACGCCCGGCCAGCAGGTCATCAAGATCGTCAACGACGCGCTGATCGACATGCTCGGCGGCGACGGCGAGGGCATCACCTTCGACGCCGTGCCGCCGGTGCCGATCCTGATGGTCGGTCTGCAGGGCTCGGGCAAGACGACCTCGACCGCCAAGATCGCCAAGCGCCTGACCGACCGCAGCAAGAAGCGCGTCCTGATGGCCTCGCTCGACACGCGCCGCCCGGCCGCGATGGAGCAGCTCGCCATCCTCGGCAAGCAGGTCGGCGTCGAGACGCTGCCGATCGTCGCCGGACAGTCGGCCGTGCAGATCGCGCGGCGCGCGATCGAGGCCGCCCGTCTGGGCGGCTACGACGTGTTGATGCTCGACACCGCCGGCCGCGTCACGCTCGACGACACGCTGATGGCCGAGGTCGCCGAGGTGAAGGCGGCGACCAACCCGCACGAGGTGCTGCTCGTCGCCGACGCGCTGACCGGCCAGGACGCCGTCAACACGGCGCGCGCCTTCGACGCCCGCGTCGGGCTCACCGGCATCGTGCTGACCCGCATGGACGGCGATTCCCGCGGCGGCGCGGCGCTCTCGATGCGCGCCGTCACCGGCAAGCCGATCAAGCTCGTCGGCACGGGCGAGAAGATCGACGCGCTGGAGGATTTTCACCCGTCCCGCGTCGCCAACCGCATCCTCGGCATGGGCGACATCGTCAGCCTGGTCGAGCGCGCGGCCGAGACGGTCGATGCCGACAAGGCCCAGGCGCTGGCGCAGCGCCTCGCCAAGGGCAATTTCGACCTCGCCGACATGCGCATGCAGCTCCAGCAGATGGAGAAGATGGGCGGGCTCGGCGGCGTGATGGGCATGCTGCCCGGCATGAAGCAGATGCAGGGCCAGCTCGCCAATTCCGGCGTCAACGACAAGATGATCCGCCGCCAGATCGCGATCATCGATTCGATGACACCGGCCGAGCGCAAGAATCCCGACCTGCTCAAGAACAGCCGCAAGAAGCGCATCGCCGCCGGATCCGGGACCTCGCCGGAGGCGATCAACAAGCTGCTCAAGATGCATCGCGGCATGGCCGACATGATGAAGGCGATGAGCAAGCAGAAGGGCGGCATGCTCGGCAAGCTCGGCCAGATGTTCGGCATCGGCGGCGGCATGGGCGGCCTGCCGCCGGGCATGCCCGACCCCTCGAAGATGGATCCGGCCCAGCTCGCCGAACTGCAGAAGCAGCTCGGCGCGGGCGGCGGCATGCCGGGGCTGCCGCCGGGCGGCTTCCCCGGCCTGCCCAAGGGCGTGACGCCGCCGGCCGGAATGATGCCGAAGCTGCCGGGTCTCGGCGGCCAGCCGGGCCGCGGCCTGCCGGGGCTGGGGGGCTCCAACCCCTTCGGAGGCAAGAAGAAGTGACCAAGCCCACCGAAATGCGCGTCGGCATGTTCGACGTGTTCAAGCAGGTCAAGGCCCGTCTCGACGAGGCCAACCTGTCCTATGAGACGTCGTCCTATCGCGACGACGCCTTCTCCTTCCTCGTGCATGCGCCGGGTGAATACTGGGAGATCGACGTGCTGGAAGACGGCTCGATCGATCTCGAGATCTTCACCTCGACTGGCATGAAGGACGATCCCTGGGCCGCGATCGACCAGCTGGTCGAAGACAACAAGCCCTGATTTCCCACCGCAACGCTTACCCGTTCAAAACCCAAGGAAAGACGCGAATGTCCCTCAAGATCCGCCTGACCCGTGGCGGCGCCAAGAAGCGCCCGTACTACCGCATCGTCGTCGCCGATGCCCGCTCGCCGCGCGATGGCCGCTTCATCGAGAAGATCGGCTCCTATGATCCGATGAAGGCGAAGGATTCGCCGGAGCGCGTCGTGCTCGACGTCGAGAAGGCCAAGGAGTGGCTCGCCAAGGGCGCCCAGCCGACCGACCGCGTGCTGCGCTTCCTGGACGCCGCCGGCCTCGCCAAGCGCCCGGTCCGCAACAACCCGGCCAAGGCCGTTCCCGGCGAGAAGGCCAAGGAGCGCGCCGAGAAGAAGGCCGCCAAGTCCGCCGCCCCGGCCGAAGCCGAGGCGTGATGCGGCCTCAGGCTCGCGATGCCGTTCGTCATGGTCGGGCTTGCCCCGACCATCCACGTCTTCGCTGGTCGCGACCTGAGTTCAAGGCGTGGATGCTCGCCACAGGGGCGAGCATGACGGCTGTACCTCTTCTCAAGGGGGGGGCGCATGGCCGCTGACGACACGCTCATCCTGCTCGGCGTCATCGGCGCCGCGCACGGGATCAAGGGCGAGGTCCGGATCAAGGCCTTCACCGGCGATCCGCTGGCCATCGCCGATTACGGCCCGCTGACCGACGACCAGGGCCGGCGCTTCGAGATCGCCGAAGTGCGTCCGGCCAAGGAGGTCGTGGTCGCCCGCCTCAAGGGCATCACCAGCCGCGAGGCGGCCGAGAGCCTCAACGGCGTCAACCTCTACGTTGCGCGCGACCAGATTCCTGTCCCCGAGGACGAGGACGAGTTCCTGCAGGCCGATCTGATCGGCTGCGCGGTCGTCGGTCCGGACGGCACGACACTCGGCACCGTGACCACCGTCGCCAATTACGGCGCCGGCGACCTGCTCGACATCCTGCTGCAGGACGGGCGCTCCGTGCTGATGCCCTTCACCAGGGCCTTCGCGCCGCGAATCGACATCGCCGCCCGGCGCATCGAGGCGGTTCCGCCCGAGGGGCTGTTCGAGGCCGACGATGACGACTGAGCCGAACCCCTCCAGCACGAAGGCCTGGGACCAGCCGGCCGGCGCGCTGATCTTCGACATGGACGGCACCATCGTCGACAACATGCGCTTCCATGACGACGCCTGGGAGAGCTGGCACCGCGCGCACGGCCTGCCGTTCGACCGGCCGGCCTTCTTCCGGAGCACGGCCGGGATGGCGGTCGGCGAGATCGTCGGGCCCTATTTTCCCGGAGTCGGCCCGGACGAGATCGCCCGGCTGGGCGAGGCCAAGGAGGCTCTCTATCGCGAGACCTACCGGCCGCATGTCGCGCCACTGCCGGGGCTGCTGCCGCTGATGGCGCGCGCCCGCAGCTTCGGTGTCCCGATGGCGGTGGCCTCCGCGGCGCCGCCGGAGAACATCGCGCTGGTGCTCGACACGCTCGGTCTGCGCGCCGAATTGGCGACGGTGATCTCGCCGTCTCAGGGTTTCCGCGGCAAGCCGCATCCGGACATGTTCGTCGAGGCGGCGCGCCGCATGGGCGTGGCGCCGGAGACCTGCCTCGTCTTCGAGGACGCGCCCAACGGCGTCGAGGCGGCGCGGCGGGCCGGCATGCGGGCGGTGGCCATGCTGACCATGCTCGGCGCCGAGGGCTTCGCGGCCTATGACAACGTCGTCGCCTCGGCGACGGATTTCAACGCGCTGGACCGGCTGCCGGCGTTGCGCTTCGGTTAGAGTCTCGTTCGGTTCGGTTCTCTGCGCCGTCATCCCGGACAAGCGGCGTCAGCCGCGCCGATCCGGGATCCATTCCGGAGCGGTTCAGGCATGGATCCCGGGTCTGCGCTGCGCTCCGCCCGGGATGACGGCCCGTTTCCAGTTTCAGTCCGGTAAGGTCCCCCATGCCGTTCCGCGCCTCTGTCCTCACCCTCTATCCGGAAATGTTCCCCGGGCCGCTCGGCGTGTCGCTGGCGGGGGAGGCTCTGCGCCGGGGCCTCTGGTCGCTGGAGACGCACCAGATCCGCGACCATGGCATCGGCCGGCACCGCAATGTCGACGACAACCCGGCCGGCGGCGGCGCGGGGATGGTGCTGCGCTGCGACGTGCTGGGCGCGGCGATCGACGCCGCCGTCCCTGCCGCCGACACGCGTCCGCGGCTGCTGATGTCGCCGCGCGGGCGGCCGCTGGCGCAGCGCCAGGTGCGCGACTGGGTGGCGGGCGAGGGCGTCGTCATCGTCTGCGGGCGGTTCGAAGGGGTCGACGAGCGGGTGATCGAGGGGCGCGGGCTGACCGAGGTCTCGATCGGCGACTACATCCTCTCGGGCGGCGAGATGGCGGCGCTGGTCCTGCTCGACGCCTGCGTGCGGCTGATCCCCGGCGTGATGGGCAAGGAACTCTCGGGCGAGGACGAAAGCTTCGAGAACGGCCTGCTCGAATATCCGCACTACACCCGCCCGCGCGAATGGGAGGGCCGGGGCCTGCCCGAGGCGCTGCTCTCGGGCGACCATGCCCGCATCGCGAAATGGCGGCGTGCGGAGGCGGAGCGCATCACCGCGGAGCGGCGGCCGGATCTGTTGAAGGATCGGAGCGGCGGTTGAGTCGCACGCGTCATTCTCGGGCGCAGCGCAGACCCGAGAATCTCATGCCGAAAAAGGTGCTGGTTCACACGCTGCCTGAGATGCTCGGGTCAAGCCCGAGCATGACGGCATTTCACGGATAAGCCACCACCGGCAGCTTCTCGGCCAGCCACCCGCCCGGCCCCAGCATGCCGCCGCGCACCGCCAGGATGTCGCGGAAGCCGCGGCCGGCGAGCTTGTCGCGCGTCGAGGCGGCCAGTGCGCCGCTGCGATCGATCAGGGCGATGCGTTTGCCGCGATGGTTCAGTCGCAGGCCGGCCAGCCGGACCTCGAAGGCGGGCGTCTCCACGTCGAGCGCGATCGCGCCCTGGGCCAGGCCGGTGTCGCGCCACTCCTCGGGCGTGCGGATATCGATGAGGAGGAGGGTGCCCGCGCGCGCCGCGTCGAGCGCTTCGCGGGGCGAAAGGGTGGTCGGCGCCTGCGCCAGAACGAAAGAAGCCGGGAGCACGAGGCTCCCGGCTAGAAACAACCGTCGCGGCAGGCCGCGCGGGTTCATGCGGCGATCAGCGCAGTTCGGCGCAGAAGCGCTGGATGCGGCGGCAGGCTTCTTCCAGCTTCTCGTCCGAGGTGGCGTAGGAGATGCGGAAGTTCGGGCCGAGGCCGAAGGAGGAGCCGTGCACGGCGGCGACGGCTTCCGCCTCCAGGATGCCCATGACCAGATCCTCGTCGGTCTCGATGACCTTGCCGTTGGGCATGGTCTTGCCGATCAGGGCCGAGCAGTCGGGATAGACGTAGAAGGCGCCTTCCGGCTTCGGGCAGACGAGGCCGCGGGTCTGGTTCAGCATCGAGACGACGAGGTCGCGGCGCCGCTCGAAGGCCTTCTTGAAGACGGGCAGGTGGTCCTGCGGGCCGTCCAGCGCCTCGACGGCGGCCCATTGCGAGATCGCCGAGGTGCCCGAAGTCTGCTGACCCTGGACGAGGTCCATGGCGTTCATCAGATGCTGCGGGCCGGCCGCGTAGCCGATGCGCCAGCCGGTCATGGCGTAGGACTTCGAGACGCCGTTCATCGTCAGCGTGCGCTCGTAGAGACCGGGCTCGACCTGCGCCGGGGTGACGAACTCGAACTCGCCATAGACCAGGTGCTCGTACATGTCGTCGGTCAGCACCCAGACATGGGGGTGGCGCATCAGGACATCGGTGAGCTTCTTCATCTCGGCGCGGCTATAGGCGGCGCCCGAGGGGTTCGACGGCGAGTTCAGGATCACCCACTTGGTCTTCGGCGTGATCGCGCGCTCGAGCTCTTCCGGCTGGAGCTTGAACTCGTTCTCGATCTTCGTCTCGGCGAAGGTCGGGGTGCCGCCGCAGAGCGCGACCATCTCGGGATAGGAGACCCAATAGGGCGAGACGCAGATGACCTCGTCGCCCGGGTTCAGCGTGGCGAGCAGGGCGTTGTAGATGACGTGCTTGCCGCCGGTGGAGACGATGGTCTGGCTCGGCTTGTAGTCGAGTCCGTTCTCGCGCTTGAACTTGCGGGCCACGGCCTCGCGCAGCTGCGGAATGCCGGAAACGGGGGTGTACTTGGTCTCGCCGCGACGGATGGCGGCGATAGCCGCCTCCTTGATGTTGTCGGGCGTGTCGAAATCGGGCTCGCCGACGGAGAGCGAAATCACGTCCTTGCCCTGCGCTTTCAGGTCGCGTGCCTTCTGCGTGATGGTGATGGTCGCAGACGGCTTCACGCGCTTGAGGGCGTCGGCAAGGAAGGCCATGGGAGTGATCTCCGGATCTCGGACGAGGGCACGCCGCGACGGGCGCGCGCGTGGTTTAGGACTCATGGCGGTCCATCGCAAGCGAGATGGATTGATCAATGCCAGCAGCGACGCGAATTGGAAACGCGGCCGGCCCATATCGGCGACGGCGCGAAAGGTGCATGCTGGGACGGCAGGCCGGGGGGCCATCGTGACCGGCGTGCCAGCGGCGCGCGGAAAGCAGCTCCGTGAAACTCAGGATCGGCTACGAACTCGACTACGATTTTCCCCAGCCAACCCCGCTGATCCTGATGCTGAACGTGCATTTCAGCCGGTTCTCGGATCTCGAAACGCCCGATCACATGCGCATCACCCCCTCCGTGCCGGTCAGCGCCTATCGCGACGGCTTCGGCAACTGGTGCACGCGGCTGGTGGCGCCGCAGGGCGCGATGCGGATCACGGCCGATGCGGTCATCCACGACAGCGGCCAGCCGGAGGTCCAGAATCGCAGCGCGGGGCAGGTTCCGGTCGAGCGTCTGCCCGAGGAGGCGATCGTCTTCCTGCTGGCGAGCCGCTTTTGCGATTCCGACCGGCTGCTCGACCTCGCCTGGGAGCTGTTCGGCCGCACGCCGCCGGGGGCGCCGCGCGTCCAGGCGATCTGCGACTTCGTCAACCAGCGCATCGCCTTCAACTACAACGACGCGAGCGTGACGCGCTCGGCTTCGGACGCCTATGCGGAAGGGCGGGGCGTCTGCCGCGACTACGCCCATCTCGCCATCGCGTTCTGCCGGGCGATGAACATCCCGGCGCGCTACTGCACCTGTTATCTCGGCGATGTCGGCACGCCGCCGCCCTGGCCGCCGGGCGATTTTGCGGCGTCCTTCGAGGCCTATCTCGAGGGCGGCTGGCAGATGTTCGACCCGCGCAACAATGTCCCGCGCATCGGGCGCGTGCTGATCGCGCGCGGCCGCGATGCGGCCGACGTCGCCATCGCCACCACGTTCGGGCCGAACACGCTGACCGGCTTCAAAGTCTGGACCGACGAGGTGATCGAGGCGTGAGCCATCGGCGGCGCGCCCGTTTCGGGGAGCGCCGTCAAGGCCTGCGGCGGTCTCAGTCCCGAAACAGGCCGGAGGTCTCCGGCTTCCGGGCCCGCAGCGGCGTCTTGCGGGCCAGGCCCTTGGCTTTGGGGGCCGAGGCGTCAGTGGCCGCCTCGCCCGAGTCCTGCCCGTCTTCGGCCGGTTCAGGGGGCGCGGGGGCCGCGACGGCCGCCTTCGCCGCAGCTGCCTTTTCGTCCGCCTTGGCCTGCTCGGCCGGGTCGATCGTCCTGAAGCGGATCATTTCTTCTTCGGTCCCGCCGCCCGTGCGATGGCCGCCGCGAAGGTCGAAGGCGCGGCGGCCTCTGCCTTGGGCTTGTCCTTCTTCGGCTTCTTGGCTTCGCGGTTTCCGCGCTGTTCGCCTTTTGCCATGGTCGGTCTCCCTTGGGTCTGAGGGCGCGGGATCGCGCCCCCGGTGGATCTCGGGTTCGAGTCAGGCCTGGCCTGGATCGCGATGGACGCTGGAGCGAGGTTCGATCATGCGGGCGGCTTTCGCCTGCCGCGGCCGGCCCGGCAGGGGCCGGGGCTCGTCATGTCGAAGCAGGGGCCGATCCTAGGCCAGACCGGCGGCGGGCGCACGCTGTTTCTGGCGGGCGCGTCATTCGGCGGCGTCGCGGGCGCGGCGGCGCTCCAGCGCCCGCACCGCGGCGGCGGTCCAGCGGGGGCGGCCGAGGCAGGGAAAGCCGCGCCGGTTCAGCCGCCGCGCGATGTCGGCCGGGTCCGTGATGCCGACCTCGCGGAACTGGTCGAGCAGGGCTCCGGCCGCGACGCTGTGGATTTCGGCGAGGTCGCGCGCCAGCCGGCGGGTGTCCTTGTCGGCCCGACCATCGCCGCTCAGCGGATGCCCCGGCCGAAGCTCGGCTCGACCGGATGGGGCGAGAGCATCACCGCGTTGGCGTGGCCGCCCTCGAAGAGCGCGAAGCGCATGGCGGTCTTCCTGTCGCGAAAGACGCCTTCCGAGACACCCTCGAGATCGCGGGCGACCCAGAGGCCGGCCTGCGAGCGGCCGACCAGGAAGAGATGGCCGGCATCGGTGGGCGCCGGCTGGACGGAACGGGACTGGCCCATCGTCACGCTCCTCAGCTCACCGCGGCCCAGGCGCGCAGGGCGATGATGCCGGCGGCGATCCCGGCGAAGAGGGCGAGCGCCGCCCATTCGGCCAGCAGGAAGCGGCGCGCGATACTGGCGCGTTGTGGCAACGCGGGGCGGCGCGGCGTCGCAAGCGCGCCATAGACCACGCGGATGCGCTGCTGCCGGCGGGTGTGCGAAGCGGGAAACGGGATGCTCATGGTCACCTCCTGAGAGGCGACCGGTGTAGGTCCCGCCGGCGTAAACGCGCGATGCGGAAGCGGGCGCAGAAGCATAATGCGCCCGTAAACCGGAAGGCTTGCCCCGGGTGGGCGGGCCTGTCATGGCTCCCGGCGATGGAATTGGTTGCCCCCACGACGCCCGCGCCGATCGCGATCTATGTCGATGCCGACGCCTGCCCGGTGAAGGACGAGATCTTCAAGGTCGCCGGCCGGCACCGGCTGCATGTCTATGTCGTGGCCAACAGCTTCATGATGCTGCCGCGCGAGCCCTGGATCGAGCGCATCGTCGTCTCGGGCGGGTTCGACGCGGCCGATGACTGGATCGCGGAGCGCGTCGCCCGCGGCGCGATCGTCGTCACCTCGGACATCCCTTTGGCCGATCGCTGCATCAAGGCCGGTGCCGAGGTCATCGGCCCGACGGGCAAGCCCTTTACCGAAGCCTCGATCGGCATGGCGCTGGCGACCCGCGACATGATGGAGGATCTGCGCGCGATGGGCACCGCCACCGGCGGGCCGAAGCCGTTTTCGGCGCGCGACCGCTCCGCCTTCCTGCAGGCGCTCGACCTCGCCATCCAGCGGCTGAAGCGGGCTGGTTTCACGGCCGGCTGAGCGCCCACTAGATCATTGAATTCGTGGCGGCTTTGCCCGACGTCGCCCGTTCCCCTCCGCAGGGGAATGTTCTAATGCTGCGGCCAAGCCTGTCGCAATCGGGCCGCCCCGGGAGGAAGTTCATGTCGCTGACCCGCCGTTCCACGCTCGGCCTGATGGCCGGCGCCGTCCTCGCTCCGTCCGTCGTTCGGGCGCAGAGCTTCCCGGCCAAGGGCATCACCATCGTCGTGCCTTATCCGGCGGGTGGGCCGACGGACGCCATCGCACGTTTCGTGGCGCAGGATCTCACGACCTCGCTCGGCCAGAGCGTCATCGTGGACAACCGGGCCGGCGCCTCGGGTGCGGTCGGCACGCGGGCCGTGGCCAAGGCCGACCCCGACGGCCACACCATCGTCTTCGGCAACAACCAGACGCATGGCAACAATATGTTCCTGCTGAAGGAGCCGGGCTACGACGCGGTCAAGGATTTCGCCCCACTCGCCGGCGTCGGCGCTTTCGAACATGCCTTCGTCGTGCGCAACGATCTCCCGGCCAAGACCATCAAGGAGCTGATCGCGCTCGCCAAGGCCGATCCGGGCAAGCTCAACTACGGCTCGACCGGCGTCGGCTCCGGCTCGCATCTCGCCATGGAGCTGTTCATGGCGCGCACCGGCATCCAGATGACGCATGTGCCCTTCCGGGGGGCGGCACCGCTCGTGCAGGAGATCATCGGCGGTCGCATCGACATCGCCAATTCGACGCTGCCGAGCGTGCTGGAGCAGATCAATGCCGGCACCCTGCGGGCCCTGGCGCTGGCGAGCCCGGAGCGCAACCCGCGCGCCAAGGACATCCCGACGCTGCGCGAGCAGGGCGTCGCCGATGCCGACGCGGATTCATGGGCCGCCTTCTTCGCGCCTGCAGCCGTGCCCGCGCCGGTGCTGGAGACGCTGTCGAAGGCGATCCTGGCCTCGCTCGCCAAACCGACGGTGACCGAGCAGATCCTCAAGCTCGGCTTCACGATGAGGTTACGTGACCCGGCCGCCTTCCGGCCCTATCACCGGCAGGAGATCACGACCTGGGAAAACATCATCAAGGCGGCCGGGGTGAAGCCGGAATAGCCTGAACGCCAAGGAGCCGGCATGGCGGCAGCAGGGTTCGCAAGACGCTTCGTTCTCGCTCTGCTGCCGCTGTTGCCGGCGCTCTGGCCCGGCGCGGCCTCAGCCATCGAGGTCGATCGCGAGCGGGTCTGGGCGCTGCTCGCAAAACCCGGCCATGTCGCGCTGATGCGCCATGCCGATGCGCCCGGGACCGGCGATCCGGCGGATTTTCGCCTCGGCGACTGCGCGACGCAGCGCAATCTCGGCGAGCGTGGGCGCGAGCAGGCGAGGCGCCTCGGCGCCGAATTCCGCCGCCGCGCCATCCCCGTGGCGCTGGTGCTGACCAGCCAGTGGTGCCGGGCACGGGAGACGGCCGCACAGATGGCGCTCGGGCCCACCGAGGATGAGCCCGCCGCGCTGAATTCCTTCTTCGGACGCCCCGGAGAGCGCGAGGCGGCCACGGCCGCGCTACGCCAGCGTCTCGCGGCGCTGCCGGCCGATGCCGGGCTGGTGCTGATGGTCACGCATCAGGTCAACATCACGGCCCTGACCGGGGTCTTTCCCGCTTCCGGCGAGATGGTGGTGCTGAAGCGGGACGCGACCGGCGCGGTCTCGACCGTGGGGCGGTTGCCGCCGTCCTGACGCGGCGCGGGTCGATCCGTGGTTCCGGTCGAACCGAAGATCAGCAGGGAGATGACGATGCGCAGCGCAGCCTGGATCGCCACTGTCACTCTGACGATCGCCGCCTGGCCCGCGTCGCGGGACGCCGCCGCGCAGCAGCGCTATCCGTCGAGCGCGGGCGATCTCCTCGTCGAGACGGTGGCGGGCGGGCTCGAGCATCCCTGGGGGCTCGCCTTCCTGCCGGACGGGCGCATGCTGGTGACGGAACGGGCGGGGCGGCTGCGGCTGGTGGGGGCGGATGGCAAACTCTCTGCGCCGATCAGTGGCGTGCCGAATGTCGCCGCCCGCGGGCAGGGCGGTCTGCTCGACGTCGTCCTCGACCCCGGTTTCGCGCAGAACCGGACGATCTACCTCTCCTTCGCCGAGCCACGGGCGGGCGGCAGCGGCACCAGCGTCGCCCGCGCCCGTCTCAACGAGCGCGGCACGGCGCTGGAGGGCATGAAGGTGATCTTCCAGCAGATGCCGACGATCGCCAGCAATCTGCATTTCGGGTCGCGGCTGGTCTTCGACCGCGCGGGGGGCCTCTTCGTGACGGTCGGCGACCGCTACGGCCAGCGCGACCAGGCGCAGAACCCGGCCAACCATATCGGCAAGATCATGCGGATCCGCCCCGAAGGCGGGGCGCCGGCCGACAATCCGAAGATCGAGGGCTGGCAGCCGGAGATCTGGTCGATCGGCCATCGCAATGTCCAGGGTGCGGCTCTCCACCCCCAGACCGGCCAGCTCTGGACGGCCGAGCACGGCGCGCGCGGCGGCGACGAGATCAACACGCCCAAGGCCGGGCGCAATTACGGCTGGCCGGTCGTCACCTTCGGCATCGACTATTCCGGTGCCAAGATAGGCGAGGGCACGAGCAAGGCCGGCATGGAACCGCCGCTGTTCTACTGGGACCCCTCGATCGCGCCGTCCGGAGCGGCCTTCTACACCGGCGCCGTCTGGCCGGCCTGGACGAACTCGCTCTTCGTGGGAGCGCTCGCGGGCCAGATGCTGGTGCGGCTTTCGACGCAAGGCGAGGCCGTGACCGGGCAGGAGCGGCTGCTCGAAGGGCTGGGCGAGCGCATCCGCGACGTCAGGCAGGGGCCGGATGGGTTCATCTACCTCCTGAGCGACGCGCCCGACGGGAAACTGCTGCGGGTGCGCCCGGCGCGCTAGTCGTCGGTTTGCCGCGAGCGCTCGTCTGCGGTGACGATTCCTGCTACCGCGCTTCCCGGCTCGAGGTTCGGAAAGCTCAGGCGATGCAGGACAGCACTCTCTCGATCGGGATCATCGGCGCGGGCATCATGGGCGAGCGACTGCTCGGCGCCATTCTCGACCAGTCGCCGGCACTGGTGACGGTCGGCGGCGTCTGGGACCCGGCGCCCTCGGCCATGGCGCGGATGGCGGCGACCTTCCCGCAGGTTCCGCGGCTGGCCGATGCCGCCGCCGTCATCGCCGCCAGCGACTGCGTCTACATCGCCTCGCCGCCGGCGTTCCATCTCGGTCACGCCCGCGCCGCCATCGCCGCCGGAAAGAGCGTGTTCTGCGAGAAGCCGCTGGCGGTCGATGTCGAGGATGCGCGCGCCTTCGTCGCAGAGGCGGGGCACAGGGGCGCCGTCAACTTCCCCTTCGCCTCCTCGCTGGCCGTGGCAACCTTGATGGACTGGATCGCACAGGGAGAGGTCGGCAAGGCTTCGCGCATCACCATCGAGGTGGCCTTCGCGACCTGGCCGCGCTCCTGGCAGGCCGATGCGGCCGCCTGGCTGGACGGGCGGCAACAGGGCGGCTTCACGCGGGAGGTCGTGTCGCATTTCCTGTTCCTCAGCCGCCGGCTGTTCGGCCCGCTGCACGCGCTGAGCGCCAGCGCCGCCTTTCCCGAGGCGGGCCGATCGGAGCGCTCGATCGCGGCGACGCTGATGGCCGGCGAGATCCCGGTCGACCTCGAGGGCAGCGTCGGCACCACGCCGAAGGACGACCACAACATCTGGATGCTGGAAGGCGATCGGGGCGCGGTGCGTCTCTGCGACTGGTCGGTCGCCGAACGCCGCCGGCCTGACGGCACCTGGGAGCGAGCGGCCGATGCGCTGTCGCAGGTGGAGGCGCGACCGATCGCGCTCAGGCGCCAGATCGAAGGGGTGGTCAGGCTCACGCGCGGGGAAGCGCACCATCTCGCGACGCTGACGGATGCCCTGAACGTTCAGGAGATCGTCGAGGCCATTCTCGCCGGCCAGGCGAAGACGGCCTGAGCCAGACTCGTCCTGAGCCGTGCTCCGGCACGCGGTGTGGCACGCACCGGCGCAGTTCGAAACCGGTGCGCTGCGGCCAGGCGAGGTCCTGGATCATCTCCAGCGGGCGGGATTGCCGTCGATCAGCGTCCCGGCCCGCCACCGCCCCCGCCGCCTCCGCCGCCGCCGCCTGGCCCGCCGCCTCCGGGACCTTCGCCTCCGGCCCCTGGACCGCCCGGCCCTGCGCCACCGGGCCCTCCCGGCCCGCTGCCCGGTCCTTCGCCCGGATTGCCGCCGCCCAGGCCGCCGCCGCCGGGGCCGTGCCCTCCCGGACCGCCGGGGCCCTGAGCGCCGCCGGCTTGTCCCTCGCCCTCGCCATGGGTCCTGGCGAGGCGGATGCTGTCGATGCTGAGTTCGCCATCCGGGCCGACGCGGCCATCGAGGACTGCGCGAACATCGTCCGCCGGCGACAGGACCGATGAAGCGGCGCCACCGGCGGAGGGACCGAAGCCGAGCAGCAGGCGGCCGTCGCGGGCGCCGACATAGCTCTCGATCGAGACCGGCCCCGGCGCCGCGACGGCATGCGCGTCCTCGATGCGGGCCGGCAGAAATCCTCCGCGTGCGATGCGGCCGGTCACCAGCACGCGACGGCCCAGATAGGCCTCGGTGGCGCGCAGCAGCTTCAGCCCGCCGATCCAGAAACCGTCCGCGTCCTGCTCCAGAACCCCGAGAACGCGGGACGGGCCGCTCTCGCGCGGTTCGATCAGGCTGGCGACGATGGAGCCGTCGAGGCGCCGCAGTCCGCTGACCGCCAGGCGCTGGCCCTTGCGCCACGGCTTCGGCGGCCGTGCCCCTGCGACCTCGACCGTCTGCCCGAGAACCTCGAGGGTGTCGCCGTCGGCTGCGGTCACCGGACCGAGCACCTCGCTCATCACCGTGATCGCGTCGGTGACGAGCCCGGCGGGACCGCGCCGCGCCGCGACGCGGACGACATGGCCGATCCGCAGGTCACGCGCGCTCCGCCGCGCCCCGTCGATCGTCACCGCGACGTCCGGCCCATAGGCGATGCGCGCGTCGTTGACGACGATGCTGCCGAAACGCTGGATCGTGCCGACGAAACCGGTGCCGCCGATGCCGCGATCGCTTCCTGTCGGCGCGTCCGGCAGGAAGCCGGTTCCGCCGATGCCGATGTCGCGCGGCTTCTCCGGCGCGCCGAGCGCGTCGTTCAGCGGCGACGCCGCCAGAGCGGCGATCACGGCCCGTCGGCTCCAGAGGAACCGCCCGGTCATGGCTGGCTGCCCGTGTCGTCGTCCGAGGCGGCACCACGCTCGCGGAAGACATAGACCCCGCAATTCCAACGATGCTCGCCGCCACGGTCGGCCTCGCTGGCCGCATGCGCTTCCCGATTGAGGGTCTGGAGCATGTCGATCGCCAGTTCGCGCGAGCGCGCCTCGAGCCGTGCCGCCAGTTCGGCGGAGAGGCCGTCGTAATGGACCGCGCGCTCGAGGAAGGGCGGTTTCGAATCCAGAATGTTCGCGGTGGCGGCTGCGAGGTGGTCCTGCAGGTTGCGGCCGAAATAGTAGAGCCTGTCGTCGTCGCCATGCTGCGGGACGAAGGCCGTCTCGGCGAGCAGGATGTTGTCGTCCGCGTCGATCGTCACGATGCGGCGGTCGAGCCACTCATCCAGCACGGCGCGGGGCCTGACGTCGCGGGTGACGGAGGAGACGAGCTCCTCGAAGGACGGGGACGAGCCGTCGGCGTTGCGCGGCAAGGCGAGCGGTCTGCCGGTTTCGTCGCAGAAGCGGGGGGACGCCAGCCACAGCGCGATGATCGCGCTCGTCCGTGAGACGGTTGCCGGGACGGCATTGACGGGTGCGCCGGCCCCGCGCAGGCGGCTGACCTCCTTGCGGTGGATCCCGGTCAACAGGCTGACGCGGCTGTCGGTCTGTTCCTTGCCCGAGAGCGCGAAGTCATGTTCGGCGACATTGACGTAGAGCTCGCGAAGCAACTGGCTCAGCGCGGGGAAGGTCATGCCGGCGCTGATGCAGAGGCGCACGAGCGGCCGCAACAGCCGCGCCAGCGGCGGATAGAGCTGAGCGGTCGTGGGGCTGGGGGCAGGATCCATCGCTCTGTGACCTAACGTCGATCGGCGTGGGACACAATCCCACATTTTTGTCGAAAGCTGTTGTCGGGCCAGTCAAACTGATTTATGTGGGAATTATTCCCACTATTTGTTCTCACTTCGAGGAGCCTCGGATGCAGCTATCGTCGCGTCAGCCGCCGTCATGGCCGGGCCTCGTGGACCTGGACGTGGTGGTGCGCCGTTCAGGAGCCGTCGGGATGCTGGCGCGCGCCTTCTGCTGCATCCTCGCCCTGACGACGCCCTATGCGATGTTCCTTCTGAACGGCGCGCTGCACCCATGACGTCTTCGCAGCCATCCGCGGCGGAGATCGCCCGCTACCCGATCGATGGCGCGATTCCGCCCCGGTACGGCGCGCTGCTCGAAATGCTGACGATCCTGATCCTCTGTGTGGGCCTCGGCTTCTCCTCGATGCTGGTCGCATCCTTGCTCCTGATCGTCGACTGAGCGGCCGTGGCCGACGGTTCTCGGTTGGCGGGCGATCTCGGTGACCGGGGCGCTGCTTCCCCCTTCCAGCGGTCCGCTCAGCCGCTCGACCGTGCCTCGACCCGTCTTCACCGGAGTTCCGCCAGCCGTGTCACCTGTGACGGCCCCAGGCAGCTTTACGGCTCGCAACGGGCCCCGAGCGGCCCGACGCAAGCCTTGACGATCGCCAGCAGGCGGGATGGCCGAGCGGTCCGTCCTCCGGGGACGACGACGGGAATTCACCGGGCTGTCATCTCGCGTTCATGCGGCCAACAGGCGACGCTCAGATTGGGCTGCCATCTCTGTCTAAGCGGCCAGTCCGGCCCTTAGGAGATGACGATGTCCATGCATTCGACGAAGCGTTCGGTCCTGCTCGGTGCTCTCGCCCTGTCCCTGCTGTCCGGCCAGGCCGGCGCCTTCGATCTGCAGAACGGCGTGATCAGCGAGCAGGAGGTGCTGGGAGCCCAGAAGGCCTGGGGCGATGCGGTCGTCGCGATCAGCCGCGACCACGAGACGGGCGGCGTCGCGGCCGCGAAGGCCAAGGCCGAGGCGGCGCTCGACGGCGCCTATGGCTACCAGTTCGGCCCGGTGCTGTTCAAACCGACCCTGACCAAGCAGCCCCATACCTTCCGCACCACGCGGGAGGGCGCCCTGTCCTACTTCGTCGGCGGCAATCCCAAATTCCCGGAGGATACCGGCTTCGCCCTCAAGGGCTGGCGCAAGGTCGAGATCCGCAACGTCGCGATCCAGCTTCACGGCCAGACCGCGACCACGCTCGGCAACGTGATGTTCACCGACAAGGACGGCAAGGTGACGACGGTCGACAAGTCCTGGACCTTCCGCAAGGACGACCGGGGCGTGGTGCGGATCGTCCAGCACCATTCCTCGCTGCCCTATACGGGCAACTGAGCCATCGCTGCCGCAGGGATGGGCCGTCAGCTTTCGAGACGATAGCCCAGTCCCCGCAGCGTGCTGATCAGCGAGGTCTCCGTGGCGCGATCGAGCTTGCTGCGCAGCCGGCGGACATAGACGTCGACGACATTGGTCAGGGGGTCTTCGTCGACCCCCCAGACATTGGCGAGGATCCGTTCGCGGCTGAGCACGCGGCCGGGCGCCGACATGAACAGCTCCAGCAGGGCCAGCTCCCGCGCCGTGAGCGAGATCTCCTCGCCGTCGCGGAAGACCCGCATCGTCGCCCGGTCGAGTTCAAGACATCCAACCACGAGGTTGCGGTCGGCCACGGGCCTGATGTCGCGCGAACGGCGCATCAGCGCCTCGATCCGGGCCAGCAGTTCGTCGAAGGCGAACGGCTTGACCATGTAGTCGTCGGCGCCCATGCGCAGGCCGGAAATCCGGTCGCTGACGGCGCCGAGCGCAGTCAGCATCAGGATCGGCGTCGCGATGCCGCCGGCCCGCAAGGTCTGGCAGACCTCGATGCCGTTGATGAAGGGCAGCATCAGATCGAGCAGGATCACGCCGCTCTGCTCCAGCTGGCGCCAGCTCGCCGCCAGTTCGCGCGCCTGCTCGATCCCCGAGGGGCCGTCGCGCGCGACATGGACGCGATAGCCTTCGCCCCGCAATCCGCGTTCCAGGAAATCCGATACGCGTGGGTCGTCTTCGACGATCAGGACGTTCACGCAGACTGCTCCCGGGGAAAAACCCGCCCCTCGCCGAGGATCGGGAAGCGCAGCGTCACCGTCGTGCCGTCGCCGAGGCGGCTGTCCAGATCGATCGTGCCCTCCTGACGCTCGGCGAGATGGCGCGCGATGGCGAGCCCGAGGCCCATGCCGTTCGGCCGATGGCCGCGGGCATTGCCGGCACGGTAGGTTCGCTCGAAAACCCTGTCGAGATCGTCGGGCGCAATCCCGATGCCCTGATCGACGATGTCGAGGCGCCAGTGGTCGAGGCCGGTGCCGTCTTCCTTGACCTGGCTCGTCACCCGCACCGTGCCTCCGGGATGCGAGTAGCGGACTGCATTGTCGAGAAGCAGCGTGATGATCTGCTGCAGCCGGACGGGATCGCAGAACAGCGTCGCCGGCGCTTCGACGTCGGTTTCGAGCCGGATCTGCCGCTGTTGCGCCGCCGAGGTGACTGTGACCAGCGCCTCCTCGAGCGGCAGCCGCGCATCGACGGGCTGCTGGTCGAGCGGAAGCGTCTCGCCGTCGCTGCGGGCCATCATGATCAGATCGTCGATCAGCGCCGCGAGCTGCTGCGACGCCTGCCCGACGCGTGTCAGGGCGGCGCGATAATCCGCCTCGCTGCGTGCGCCGCGCAGCGTCACTTCCGCTTCCCCGCGGATCGCGGCCATGGGCGTGCGCAACTCGTGGCTGATCTCGCCGAGCAGCTGCCGGCGCCGGCGCTCGGACTGGCGCAGCCCGTCGAGGGCCTCCTCGAGCGCCGCCGTGCGCTCGGCCACGAGCCCTTCCAGCTCGCCGCGGATCCGGGCCTCCTGGTCGCGGCGCAGGCTCAACTCCTGCGCCATCCGGTTGATGCTGGTCGCGACACCCGCGAACTCGTTGCGCCCGCGCACGGGGATGCGGTGATCGAGCTCCGCCGTTGCGAAAGCCTCCGCTCCGCGCACGAGATCATGGAGCGGGCGGCGCAGGGCGCGGGCGAAATAGGCGGCAAGGCCCAGCGCGGCCAGCCCGAGAAGCACCGTCGTTGTCAGCGACAGCAGGTTGAGCCCGGCCAGCGCCCGATCCGCATCCTCCCGCCGGCGGGCGAGCAGATCGGTCTCGGTGCGGATGCTCTCGTTGAGGACCTGGCGCAGGTCGCGGCCGGCTCCCTGGTCGAACACGGTCTCGATGGCCGCCCAGGCGGCGAGAATGTTGCCGGAATTGCCTTGGGCGGTGATCGTGGCGATGGCCGGCCGCAGCGCCACGACGCTGGCGGCCAGCAGCCTCAGCGCCTCGTTGCGGCGCTCATCGTCCTGCGAGGTGCGGCCCACCGAGCCGTCCAGCCGTTCGGCCTCGCGGCTGAGCTGCTGGAGACGAGCGATGGTCTCGGCCATGCGCGTGCGCAGCAGCTCGCCGTCGCCCGCCTCGTGGTCCGCGCCGATCAGCACGCGCAGCGACCAGGCGCGCAGCCGCTGCTTGGTGGCCGAGAGGTCGAGAAAGCCGGACTGCAGATCGCCCGCGACACGCCCGCGCAGCACCTGGAGTTCGGCCGTGTGCGAAATCCACGCGTTGAAGCCCCCCTGCGCCAGGGCCAGCAAACCCATGGCGGCGAAGGCGATGAGAAGTTGAGTCCTGAACAACATCCAGGCCAGCCTAGCACAGCGTCCCGGGCCGTCGCGGGAGGCCGGCCGAAGCCTCGAGGACGCGCTCTGCACGAGCGGTTCGGCCACGCTCTCCCTGGCGCGGGGAGCCCCCGGAATGGCGCTTCCTCATGCCCATGGGGCGGGCCTCCCCGTGCCGAATCGGCTCACCGGATGTCCGCCAGCCGCGTGTCCTGCGACAGCACCAGGCACCAGTGCGGCTCGAAATCGGCGCCGAGCGGCCAGACGAAGTCCTTGAAGATCTCCAGCAGGCGGGTCTGGTAGCGCTCGAACCAGGTCCGTTGGCAGAGCACGAATTTGGTCGCGCCGACGATCGTCTCGCGGTCGATGATGCAGAGCGGGACGATGTCGGGATTGGCCTCGAGATAGGCCTGCACCGCGACCATCAGCGTCGGGTAGCCGGGGTGGAGCATGTCGTCGAGGACGATCAGCCCGCCCTCGGCGAGGCAGGCCGTGGCCAGAGCGAGGTCGCGGCCGAGCGCGGCGCGGGAATGCTCGCCGTCGATATGGATGAAGCGGAGGGGCACGCCGCCGGCTTTGGTGAGGAGATCTGCGGGCGCCATCGCGCCGGCGTCGCCCTTGATCGTGCGGCGGCGCTCGGGGCCGATGCCGTGGCGGGCACAATTCGCCTCGAAGCGCTGCTCCACGCCGGGGTCGGGCCAGGAGAAGATGTCCAGCGCCAGCGCGATCTCGCCCTGTTCGAGCGCATGGGCGAGCGCGATGAAGAAGCGGCCCTCGAAGGCGCCGATCTCGCCGATCGGGCCATTCAGGCCTTCCTCCGTCTGCAGGCGCAAAAGCCGCGCGCAGATCGCGGCGGCGAAGCGCGAGGACATGCCGACGACCTGATCGTAGCCGGAGACGAGATAGGCCTCGACCGCATCGTGGCCGGAAAACGGGAGGGCGGGTCTGGCGAGCTGATCCATCGTGCCACTGTGACGATGCGGCAGCGCCCTGTCACCCCGCCGAAGCGGGCGCGCCGCTCAGCCCTTGGCGTGGAAGATGAAGAAGGCGCCGGCCGCGATCAGCGCGAAGCCGATGGCGTGGTTCCAGGTCAGGCTCTCCTTCAGCCAGAACACCGAGAAGCCGGCGAAGACGGTCAGGGTGATGACCTCCTGCATCGTCTTGAGCTCGGCGGTGGAATAGACGGCGGAGCCGATGCGGTTGGCCGGCACCGCCAGCATGTATTCCGGCAGCGCGATCATCCAGCTCGCCAGGATCGCGAGCCAGAGCGCCGTGCTCTTGTAGCTGAGATGGCCGTACCAGGCGAAGGTCATGAAGACGTTGGAGCCGACCAGCATGGCGACCGGCAGGACATGGGCGGCGGTGATGGAGGGCATGGCGGTTGTTCCCGTGGCGAGGCCTCGAACGCCCGGCGAACCGGTCTGTTCCTGCCGGCCGTCCGTTCAGCCGAAGCGCAGCTTCATCGAGAGGATGAGCAGCACGAGGCAGAGCGTCAGCGCATTGGCGGCGACGACCGGCCAGGAGCCGATATGCAGGCCGTAGGTCAGCCAGAGCGCGGTGCCCGCCGCAAAGAGCGACTGCGTCCAGAGCGAGATCGCCCTGGTGTCGCGGGTGCGGATGGTGCGCCAGGCCTGGGGCAGCCAGCACAGGCTGGTGAGCGCGGCGGCGGCGAAGCCGAGGAGTTCGATCGACTGGGGCGACATGGCGGGTTCCGGCGGGATCTGGCGCCTCCATAGCGGGATTCGCGAGGCCGCGCTGCCCCGGCGATGGTTAACCTCTCTTAACCGTGCCGCCCTAGTTTGGCGTCATTCCTGCGATTCGGTGGAGACCATGCGCGCAACGATCCTGGCCCTGCCCCTCGTCCTCGTCGCCTCGGCCGCTTCGGCGCAGGGCAGCTTCCAGTCCTGCCTGGCCGGCCTGCGCAGCGAGGCGGCAGCGAAGGGTGTCTCGGGCGCGACCTTCGACCGCGCCATGGCCGGCGTCGAGCCGGACATGAAGATCATCGAGGCGATGAACAACCAGCCGGAGTTCAAGACTCCGATCTGGGACTATCTCGGCACGCTGGTCGACGAGGAGAAGGTCGCCGAAGGGCGCGCGATGATGCGCCAGCATGCCTCCGTGCTCGCCGCGGCGGAGCAGCGCTTCGGCGTCGACCGCCACACCATCGCCGCGGTCTGGGGCGTCGAGAGCGATTTCGGCAAGGCCAAGGGGCGCTGGCCGCTGGTTCAGGCGCTCTCCACCGGAGCCTGCCTGGCGCCGCGCCGGAACGCCTTCTTCAAGGGCGAGCTGATCGCGACGCTGCAGATCATCCAGCGCGGCGACGTTAGGCCCGAACGGCTGTTCGGCTCCTGGGCCGGCGCCTTCGGCCACACCCAGTTCATCCCGACGACCTATCTGCGGCTCGCCGTCGACGGCGATGGCGACGGGCGGCGCGACCTGGTGGATTCGATTCCCGACGCGCTGCATTCCACCGCCAACTTCATGGACAAGGCGGGCTGGGTCACGGGCGCGAGCTGGGGCTACGAGGTGCGGGTGCCGGACGGCTATTCCGGCCCGACGGGGCGCAACCCGAAACAGCCGGTGTCGTCCTGGGCGGCGCGCGGCATCGTCAAGTTCGACGGCTCGCCGCTCAACGGCACCGGCAATGCCGGGCTGCTGATGCCGGCGGGGCGCAACGGCCCGGCCTTCCTCGTCTTCAAGAACTACGACGCGGCCTACAGCTATAACGGCGCCGACTCCTACGCGCTCGCGATCTCGCTCCTGTCCGACCGGCTGCGCGGGCGCCCGGGCGTGCAGGGCGAGTGGCCGACCGACGACCTGCCGCTCTCGCGCGAGCAGCGGCGCGAGTTGCAGCGGCTCCTGATCGCACGCGGCTACAATGTCGGAGAGCCGGACGGCGCCGTGGGCTCGCTGACGCGGGCCGCGATCAAGGAGGTCGAGGCCAGGCTCGGCCTGCCCCAGACCGGGCGGCCCGGCGAGAAGGTCCTGCGCGCACTGAAGAGCGGGCGGGTTTAGCGCCGGCGTCATGCTCGGGCTTGACCCGAGCATCTCCTGCACGGGATTCTCGGGTCTGCGCTTCGCTTCGCCCGAGAATGACGGAAAATCGTGATGACCCGCCGCCTGATGTCCACCGGCTCGCCCTTCGAGACCGCCTTCGGCTATTCGCGCGCCGTCATCGACGGTGACCTCGTCTTCGTGTCCGGCACGACCGGCTACGACTACGTCACCATGACCCTGCCGGAGGATGCGGCCGCACAGGCACGCAACATCTTCCGCACGCTGCAGGCGGTGCTGGAGGAGGCCGGCGCCTCGCTCGCCGGCGTGGTGCGGGCGCAGTACTTCGTCACCGACCGTGCCTATTGCGAGCCGGTGCTCGCCGTCTGCGGCGAGGTCTTCCGCGAGGTGCGCCCGGCGGCCGGCATCTATGTCGTGGCGGGGCTGCTGAAGCCCGAGATGAAGGTCGAGATCGAGGTCACGGCGAGGTTGCGGGCCACCCCGGGCTGAAGGCTCCCTCCGGGAAGCCACTGGACATCTGGTATATCTCTTGCTTCGATGCAGGCGGACCGGCCGCCCCTTGCAACGAGAGAGCAGGAACCCCCATGTCGATCGATCGCCGCACAGCCCTCAAAGGAGCCGGCGCGCTCGCCGCCTCCGCCTTTTTGTCCAAGACGGCCTTCTCGCAGAGTGCCGGCGCCGCGCTGCGGTTCATCCCCTCGACGCCGCTGCCTTCGCTCGATCCGATCACCGCGACGAGCTATGTCATCCGCAATCACGGCTACCTGATATATGATACGCTGTTCGCGACGGACGCGAATTTCCAGATCAAGCCGCAGATGGTCGAGGCCTGGGAGACGGCGCCGGACGGTTTGAAATGGACCTTCCGCCTGCGCGACGGCCTCGTCTTCCACGACGATCAGCCGGTCACCTCGAAGGACTGCATCGCCTCGATCGCCCGCTGGTCGAAGCGCGATGCCTTCGGTCAGACCTTCGCGACCTTCGTCGAGGGCTACCAGGTAATCGATCAGCGGACCTTCTCGATCGCGCTGAAGAAGCCGTTCCCGATGATGACCGCCGCGCTCGGCAAGCTCTCGTCGAACGTGCCTTTCATCATGCCGGAGCGGGTGGCACTGACCGACCACCTGAAGAACATCTCGGAGCCGATCGGCTCCGGGCCCTGGCGCTTCATGGACAAGCAGTGGGTGCCCGGCCAGAACGCGATCTATGAGCGCTTCGCCGCCTACAAGCCGCGCGAGGAGGCGCCGTCCTGGGCCGCTGGCGGCAAGGTCGCCAAGATCAACCGCATCGAATGGGTGGCGCTGACGGAGCCCGGCGCCGCCGTGGGCGCGCTGACCAAGGGCGAAGTCGACTGGTACGAGCAGCCGCCGGTCGATCTCCTGCCGGTGCTCAAGGCCAACAAGGACGTCACCATCGAGAACGTGCCGCTGGGCCTGTTCCTGCTGATGCGCTTCAACCAGATGCAGCCGCCGTTCAACAATCCGGCCATCCGGCGCGCGGTGATGATGGCGGTCAACCAGACCGACTATATGGAGGCCGTCGTTGGCGATGCCGCCTATTACAAGGAGGCCAAGACCTTCCTGACGCCGGGCGCGCCGATGTCCACCGGCGCCGGCGGGGCCGAGGCGATGCAGGGCAATCTCGAGAAGGCCAAGGCCATGCTCAAGGAGGCCGGCTACAAGGGCGAGAAGGTCGTCCTGCTGGCCCCGGCCGACCAACCGATCGCCTATCAGCAGTGCATGGTGACCGAGGATCTGTTCAAGAAGCTCGGCATCAATTCCGAACTCGTCGCGACCGACTGGGCGAGCTTCATCGGCCGGCGCGCCAATCGCGGCCTGCCGGAGCAGGGCGGCTGGTCCTGCTTCCATACGCTGTGGTCCTGCGCCGATACGCTGAACCCGGCGCTGCACCCGCTGATCCGCGCCAATGGCGGCTCCGCCTGGTTCGGCTGGCCCGATGATCCGCAGATCGAGTCCCTGCGTGACCAGTGGATCGCCGAGCCGGATCTCGGCAAGCAGAAGGAGATCGCGGCCTCGCTGGAGCGGCGCGCCTTCGAATTCGTGCCCTATGTCCCGGCCGGCCTCGTCCAGCAGCCGATGGCCTATCGCAAGAGCCTGACCGGCATGGTGCTCTCGCCGGTGCAGTTCTTCTGGAACATGGAGAAGAAGGTCTGAGCGCGGCGCGGCGGAGCCATCCGTCATGACATCAGGGCGGATCGGGCGCGCATCGGCGTCCGATCCCGCGCTTGCCTGCGCCGGCCCGGGCCCGTAATCAGCCCGGCATCATCCGCAGACAAAAGCGCGAGGCGACGACCATGGCGACCCACAAGCTCCTGATGCTCCCCGGCGACGGGATCGGCCCCGAGGTGATGGGCCAGGTCGAGCAGATCGTCTCCTGGTTCGGCAAGCAGGGGCTCGCCTCCTTCGAGATCGAGAAGGGGCTCGTCGGCGGCGCGGCCTACGACGCGCACAAGCAGGCGATCTCGGAAGGCGACATGAAGCTCGCCCAGCAGGCGGACGCCGTGCTCTTCGGCGCCGTCGGCGGGCCGAAATGGGCCGATGTGCCCTATCAGCACCGTCCCGAGGCCGGGCTGCTGCGCCTGCGCAAGGATCTCGGCCTGTTCGCCAATCTGCGCCCGGCGATCTGCTATCCGGCGCTCGCCTCGGCCTCCTCGCTGAAGCCGGAGGTCGTCGAAGGGCTCGACATCCTGATCGTGCGCGAGCTCACCGGCGGCGTCTATTTCGGCGAGCCCAAGGAGATCGTCACGCTGGAGGACGGCTCCAAGCGCGGCATCGACACGCAGCTCTACACCACCCCGGAGATCGACCGGATCTGCCGCGTCGCCTTCGAGCTGGCGCGCACGCGCCGCAACAAGGTCTCCTCGGCCGAGAAGCACAACGTCATGAAGACCGGCGTGCTCTGGAAGCAGACGGTGACTGCGCTGCACGCCGCCGAGTACAAGGATGTCGAGCTCGAGCATGTGCTCGCCGACAACTGCGCCATGCAGCTGGTGCGCTGGCCCAAGCAGTACGACGTCATCGTCACCGACAACCTCTTCGGCGACATCCTCTCGGACGTGGCGGCGATGCTGACCGGCTCGCTCGGCATGCTGCCCTCCGCCTCGCTCGGCGCAGAAGATCCCGCGACCGGCAAGCGCAAGGCGCTCTACGAGCCGGTCCACGGCTCGGCTCCGGACATCGCCGGCAAGGGGCTCGCCAACCCGATCGCGATGATCGGCTCCTTCGCGATGGCGTTGCGCTATTCCTTCGGCGCGATCGAGGCGGCCGACCGGCTGGAGGGCGCGATCGCCGACGTGCTGGGTTCCGGCACCCGCACCAAGGACATCGCCGCGCCCGGCACCAATGCCGTCTCGACCAGCGAGATGGGCCAGGCGATCGTCAAGGCGCTGGAGGCGCGCGGCTGAGGGCGCCTCGTCACGGCGAGATGAGCGAAGCAATCCAGGACAATGCCCTGACCTTCTGGATGGCTTCGTCGCTGTGCTCCTCGCAATGACGAAATCAAGACGTCGCGGCCAGGTGGCACCTCTCCCCCTCGTGAATTGCGCGCGGCGTCCGGCCGTGCGCTAGAGTGGCGGCATCCGAAACGGAGCGATGCCCGTCCGATGCTGATCAAGAACCGTCCAAGCTGGGCCATTCCCGAGAGCGAGGCGACGCCGGAAGCGGTGTTCTTCAACCGCCGCGCCTTCATGGCCGGCGGGGCCGGGCTGATCGCAGGCGCCGCGCTTCCGGGGGGCGCCGCGGCCCAGGGCGCCGATCCGACGCGCGATCTCTACCCGGCCAAGCGCAACGAGGCCTATACGCTCGACCGGGCGGTGACCGACGAGGATCTGGCGTCGAGCTACAACAATTTCTACGAGTTCGGCACCTCCAAGGACGTCGTCGCGGCGTCGAAGCGGCTGGTCAGCCGGCCCTGGACGGTTGCGATCGACGGCATGGTCGAGAAGCCCTTCGAGATCGGCTTCGACGATCTCGTGCGCAAGCTGCCGCTGGAAGAGCGGCTCTATCGTTTCCGCTGCGTCGAGAGCTGGTCGATGGCGGTGCCGTGGACGGGCATCCCGCTCAAGGCCTTCGTCGACTACGCCAAGCCGCTTTCGGGCGCGAAATACATCCGCTTCGAGACCTTCCTCAACCCGCGCATGGCGCCGGGCCAGTCGGCCCGCTGGTATCCCTGGCCCTATACCGAGGGGCTGACGCTGGCCGAGGCGACGAACGAGCTGCCGCTGCTCGTGACGGGGATCTACGGCAAGCCGATCCCGAGCCAGCATGGCGCGCCGGTGCGGCTGATCGTGCCGTGGAAATACGGGTTCAAATCGGTGAAATCGATCACCAAGATCAGCTTCGTGGCGGAGCGACCCAAGACCTTCTGGGAGGGGCTGCAGCCCGCCGAGTACGGCTTCTGGGCCAATGTGAATCCGGAGGTGCCGCATCCGCGCTGGAGCCAGGCCAGCGAGCAGCTGCTGGGCTCGCGCGACCGCCGCCCGACGCTGCTCTACAACGGCTATGGCGAGCAGGTCGCGGGGCTCTACAAGGGGCTGGATGGCGAAAAGCTGTTCATGTGAGCGGGTGACGGCGCGGCCGGCAATGGCCTAGGATCGCGCCATACCGTCCTTCTGCCTCTTCCCGACGCCGATCGGCCGCTGCGCGCTGGTCTGGCGGAACGACCGCATCGTCGGCGCGCAGCTCCCCGAGCCCGACGACGACACGGCCCGCCGGCGGCTGGCGCGCCGGTTTCCGCAGGCCGTCGCGGCGACGCCGCCCGCCTTCATCGTGGCCGCCATCGCGGACATCGGGGCACTGCTGACGGGCGAGGCGCGCGATCTCTCGCATCTGCCCGTCGACCTCGATGCGGTGCCCGCCTTCGATCGAGGCGTCTACGAGGTCGCCCTGAGCATTCCGCCCGGCGAGACGATGACCTATGGCGCGGTGGCCGCCCGGCTCGGACAGCCCGGCGCCGCGCGGGCCGTCGGCGTCGCGCTCGGCCGCAACCCGGTGCCGATCATCGTGCCGTGCCACCGCGTGCTGGCGGCCGGCGGCCGGACGGGCGGCTTCTCGGCCGAGGGAGGCGTCGAGACGAAGCTGCGCCTGCTGACGATCGAGAAGGCGCGCACGGATGCCTCTCCCGGCCTGTTCGAGGCTCTGCCGCTGGCAGCGCGCCCGCGCCGTCCGGGTGCCTGAACCGGCGCGTCGTACCGGCACCGTCGGAGCGACAGGATCATCCGAGCGGCCGTCGGTGCGCCCCGTTCCAGGCCAAAAAAAGGGCCGGCGTCCCGCGAGGGAGCCGGCCTTGAAAGTTTGAAACATCCGGCTCAAACGCCAAACATCTCAGAGGGGAACGGCTGAAACGAACTCGATGCCGGGAGGAGATAGCAGAGCCCGTTCCGAACAACCGTGGTTGCTATATCGGTCGCCAACTGCCTTTTTGCAATGCAGCATGGGTTGGGTCCGCCATGCGGAATTTGCATGAACCGCGGTCAGATGCCGCAATTTAAATCTAAATCATTGATAAATATGCGCGCAACGCAGTCGCGGGGCCGCCCCGTCTCAGTTCGGCCAGCCGGTTGTTTTGCGTCGCAGCACGAAAATGCGGCATGCCGTGCCGGCGCCGGGCCACCAAAAGGCCGACTCCGGCGTCAGACGGAGTCGGCCTTCGCGAATCAGGAGGCGTCAGGCCCGCTCAGTAGGTCCAGCGCTGGGCCTTCTGGATCAGGAAGTCGCGGAAGACCTGCACGCGGGCGACCGACTTCATCTCCTCGGGATAGACCAGATAGCTCTCGAGCTGCGGCATCTCGGTTTCGCGCATCAACTGCACCAGCGGCGAGCCCGTCTCGATCAGATAATCCGGCAGGACGGCGATGCCGGCGCCGGAATCGACGGCGCGCTTCATCGCGGTGATGTTGTTGACGGTGAGATGGATCGGGCGGGGGTTCCGCTGGTCGCGGCCGAGCGAGCCGAGCCAGTGCACTGCCGTCAGATAGGAGGGCGACGTGCCGCCGAAGGAGAGAATCCGGTGGTTGTCGAGATCCTCATGCGTCTTGGGCTCGCCGAAGCGCTTCACATAGGCCGGCGAACCGTAGACGTGGAAATGCACGGTGAAGAGCTTGCGCTGGATCAGGTCCGGCTGCTGCGGCTGGCGCAGGCGGATGGCGATGTCGGCCTCGCGCATCGACAGGTCGAGTTCCTCGTCGGTGAGGATCAGGTCGACCTTGATGTCGGGGTAGAGGTCCATGAACTCGGCCAGACGCGGCGTCAGCCAGTGCCCGCCGAGGCCGCGCGTCGCGGTGACCTTCAGCTCGCCGGACGGATGCTCACGCGTCTCCGAAAGCTGAGAGCGTGTGCGTTCGAGCCGCTGCGTCATCTCGCGCGCGGCCCGCCACAGCAGTTCGCCCTGCTCGGTCAGGATCAGGCCGCGGGTGTGCCGATGGAACAGCGGCGCGCGCAATTCCCGCTCCAGCGCGCCAATCTGGCGGCTGACGGCCGACTGGCTGAGCCCGAGAACATCTCCTGCCTTGGTGAAGCTGCCGGACTCGGCGACGGTATAAAAAATCCTGATGCGGTCCCAATCCACCGCGGTTCCCCCGTTATGCGTTTGATGCATGTTGGGGGCTAAAATCCTTGAACGTCAATGCCTGCGTTGCGGTGCGGTGCGTTTTTCACACTGAATTTGGTTACGGATGTGATCAAATTCGGTGATGAGTTCGAGGGAATCCTTCTATTCCGCCGCCTCGCGGTGTTCAAGGTCCACCGCCTGCAACCAGCGCTCGGCATCGAGCGCGGCCATGCAGCCCATTCCCGCCGCGGTGACGGCCTGGCGGTAATGCTCGTCCGTGACGTCGCCGGCGGCGAAGACGCCCTCGACATTGGTGCGGCTCGTGCCGGGCTCGACGTCGAGATAGCCGGTCTCGTTCATGGCGAGCTGGCCGACGAAGAGCTCCGTCGCCGGCTTGTGGCCGATGGCGATAAAGACGCCGTCCGCCTTCAGCTCCGATGCCGCGCCGGTCTTCAGATTGCGCAGCGCGACATGGGTGACGCTGGGCGGCTGCGTGCCGCCGCAGATCTCGGCGATCTCGCTGTCCCAGACCACCTCGACCTTGGGATGTTTGAACAGCCGGTCCTGCATCACCTTCTCGGCGCGCAGCGAGTCGCGGCGGTGGACCAGCGTGACCTTGCTGGCGAGGTTGGCGAGATAGAGCGCCTCCTCGACGGCGGTGTTGCCGCCGCCGACCACCACGACCTCCTTGTTGCGGAAGAAGAAGCCGTCGCAGGTCGCGCAGGCCGAGACGCCGAAGCCCTGGAAGGCCTGTTCGGACGGAAGGCCGAGCCATTTCGCCTGGGCGCCGGTCGCGATGATCAGCGCATCGCAGGAATAGGTCTCGCCGCCGTCGCCCCAGAGGCGGAAGGGGCGCTGCGAGAGGTCGACCCTGGCGATGTGATCGGAGACCATGCGCGTGCCCATATGCTCGGCCTGGGCGCGCATCTGCTCCATCAGCCAGGGACCCTGGATGACGTCGGCGAAGCCGGGATAGTTCTCGACGTCGGTGGTGATCATCAGCTGGCCGCCGGCCTGCATCCCCGAGACCAGCACCGGCTCCAGCATGGCGCGGGCGGCATAGATCGCGGCGGTATAGCCGGCCGGGCCTGAGCCGACGATCATCACGCGGGCATGGGTATGGGCCATGATGGGTTCCTCTTCCTCACCCTCCGACATACGCGCCCGCAACCGCGATGCAAGCGGCCACGGCTTCAAGATCAGGCGAGGCCGAGCTGCTGCCTGTGCATAAGCCAGCGCCGCCGGACGGCATCGGCGATCACCTGCGTCGAGTCGACGGGCGCATAGCGCTCGCCTTCCAGACGGCCCTCGAAATGATGGACCATGCCCTGGCGCTTCAGGGCCTCCAGGAACTTCGCCAGCTTGCCATGGCCGCCATGCGGCTCGAAGACCAAGATCGGGGCGCCCGTCGCCGTCGCCTCGCCGATCATGTTGGTCGAATCCGCCGTGGTGACGATGGCGTCGGCGTGGGCGAGCAGCGCGACGTAAGGGTTCTCGCCGCTGCCATCCCACCACCAGCCACCATGGCGGGCAAAGACCGCCGCGACGGCGGCGTCGAGGGCCGGCGGGGTGCGGCGCGAGCGCGAGCCCATCAATGCGACGCCGGAGCGGGCGAGCGCATCGAGGCCTTCGGCGAAGGCGGCGATGTCCTCCGGCCTGAAGCGATGATGCCGGCTGTCGCCGCCGACGAGGACGGTGGCACGGGGCGGGGGCAGGGCGGCGATGGCGGCGGGCGGATTGCGGCGTGCCGCCTCGAGCCGCTCCGGCGCCAGCCCGTGGGGAGACGTCGTCGTGACCAGGACGTTCTCGCCGCGCAGGCGGTCATGCTCGGCGACCCACAGAAAGTCGGCCGAGCCTGCGCCCGTGCGCGGGTCCTTGAGGATGACCGTGAAGGTGGCGCCGTTCGAGGCCTTCTTCACCGCCCGCACATAGGCGATCGACCGGCGCCCCGAGGCGATGACGATGTCCGGAAAGGGCGGACGCAGTGGGCTGCCGGGGCGGTCGGGCGCTTCGCGCGGGTCGATCGGGCCGCGCGGCATCAGCCAGGCGAAGGGCCTGCGCGGCGCCACGCGGCGAATCTCGGGCACGGCGCCCAGCCGCTCGGCGACGCCCCGGCACTGCACCTCGTCACCGGCCTTGCCGTCGGTCAGGACCCAGACGGTCGGGATGGGTTCGGCGGTCACGTCGGCTCCTCGGTCGGGCGGTGCGGCTCGTTGCGGCACGTGCCTTGTATCGCCAAGACGCTGCGTCTACACCAGCGCAACCTTCTTCCGGGACCCCTCGTGCGCTCCAAACTCGACGATATCGACCTGGCCATCCTGCGCGAACTGCAGGGGAACGGGCGGATGACCAATGTCGAGCTGGCGAGCCGCGTCGGCATCTCCCCACCGCCCTGTCTGCGGCGCGTGCGGGCGCTCGAGGAGGCGGGGCTGATCACCGGCTACCGGGCCCAGCTCGACGAGCGCAAGCTCGGGCTGGAGGTGGTGTGCTTCGCCTTCGTGCATCTGGCGAGCCAGGCCGAGGCCGATCTCGCCGCTTTCCAGGACCATATCCGCGCCTGGCCGGCGGTGCGCGAATGCTGGAAGCTCTCCGGCGACATCGACTTCATGCTGAAATGCGTCGCGCCGGACCTGAAGGCCTTCCAGGATTTCGTCGGGGAACTGACGGCGCTGCCGAACGTCCGCAACGTCCGCACGGCGCTGGCCTTCGACCGCGTCAAGGACGAGCCGATCGTTCCGTTCGGGTGAAGCGACGGTGCGCGTTCGCCAAGCCCTTCCGGCCGATCTGCCTGACATCCTGTCGCTCTATGCGCAGCTGAGCCCGGGCGATCTGCTCCCGAACACGGCCGAAGCCAGCGCGACCTGGCACCGCATCCTGTCGAGCGACATGATGAGCGTTCATGTGGCCGAGGTCGATGGGGCGGTCGCGGCCACCTGCGTCCTGATCGTCGTGCCGAACCTGACGCGCAACCAGCGACCCTTCGCGCTGATCGAGAACGTGGTCAGCGCTTCGGTCCTGCGCGGGCGCGGCCTCGGCAAGGCCGTGATCCGGGCGGCCGTCGCCCATGCCTTCGCACTGGACTGCTACAAGGTGATGCTGATGACCGGCCGCACCGATCCGTCTGTCCTGGGCTTCTACGAAGCCTGCGGCTTTCAGCGCGGCAAGACCGCCTTTCAGATCAGGAACCCGGATCAGCTGCCGAGATAGCGCCTGATCCAGAGCGCGTTGTTCTCGATCAGCGCGGCGACGCGGCGCTGGTCGACATCGGGCCGGTACCAGGCGCCGCCCGAGTCCGAGCCGATGGTGGACAGGATCGTCCATTGACCGAGGACCTCGCCGCGCGGGCCGGCCAGGACGTAGTCGGCATCGAAATTGTCCATGCTGGCGCCACCGTCGCCCGGCTTGCCGCCACCACCGCCACCGGCCCAACTCGCCAGCCAGACGCCCTTGACGGTGACGGTCAGAACCGGTCCGCCCCGGCGGATCATCGGGGCGAGCGTGGTCGCGAGCTGGCGCTCGAGGTCGCGCTTGATCTCCTGCGATCGCGGCCCCCAGCCCTGCGCCGCAAGGCGGGCGGTGTCGACGCGGATCGCGCCGACGGTCCTCGCTTGTGCCAGCGCCGGGCCGGACAGGACGAGCGTCGCGCCGGCCGCGGCCTGCAGCATGAATGAACGGCGTGTCGTCATGGCTGAAGCTCCCTCGGAACCAGCCTCCGATGTGGCGTCGCGCGGCCGCGATGCCAAGTCCTGCCGCGGCCGCGTCGTCTCAGCGGAAGACGACGCTGACGACCTCGTAGGACTTGCCGCCGCCGGGTGTGTTGACCTGCACGGAATCGCCGACCTTCTTGCCGATCAGCGCACGCGCGATCGGCGAGCCGATCGAGACCTTGCCCGACTTCACGTCCGATTCGGGTTCGCCGACGATCTGGTAGCTCTTCTCTTCCTCGGTATCGTCGTCGATCAGCTTGACGGTGGCGCCGAACTTGATCGTGTCGCTGCCGGCGAGCTTCGAGACATCGATGATATCGGCCCGGCCGATCAGCGATTCGAGCTCCTGGATGCGGCCCTCATTGAGGGACTGCGCCTCCTTGGCGGCGTGATACTCGGCGTTCTCGGAGAGGTCGCCGAGCGCGCGCGCCTCGGAAATCGCCTCGATGATGCGCTGGCGCTGGACCTGCTGCCGATCCTTGAGTTCGGCCTCCAGGGCGGCGAAGCCGCCGGGGGTCATCGGAACCTTTTCCATCGTCTCGTCCCATCATCCGAAAGCGGGTGCCCGCCGGCGGCATCCCGGCCGCCTGCGCCCCGCTTCCTGTCGTTTGTAAAACTTCGTCGGCGCCCAGCCCTCAGGCGGCGTTCACGAAGTAGGATTGCAGCGACCTGACTTCGAGATCGCCGCTGCAGTAGGCCTTGATGCCTTCCGCCGCCGCGATCGCTCCGGCCAAGGTGGTATAATAGGGAACCTTGTGCAAGAGGGCCGTTCGGCGGAGCGAACGGGAATCCGCCAGCGCCTGCGGGCCGTCGGTGGTGTTGAAGACGAGCTGGATTTCGCCGTTCTTGATCGCATCGACGACATGCGGCCGGCCTTCCAGCACCTTGTTGATCTTGGCGGCCGGGATGCCCTCGTCCTGGAGCAGGCGCAGGGTGCCGCCGGTCGCCAGCACGCGGAAGCCGAGATCGGCCAGCATGCGGACGCTCTCGACGATGCGCGGCTTGTCCTCGTCGCGCACGGAGACGAAGACCGTGCCCTTCACCGGAACCTTGGAGCCGGCGCCGAGCTGGCTCTTGGCGAAGGCGATGTCGAAGGAGCGATCGAGGCCGATGACCTCGCCGGTCGAACGCATCTCCGGCCCGAGCAGCACGTCCACCCCCGGGAATCGCGCGAAGGGGAAGACGGCTTCCTTGACGCCGACATGCTTCAGCGTCTGCGGCATCAGGCCGAAGCTCGAAAGGCTCTCGCCGGCCATGATGCGAGCTGCGATCTTGGCGACGGGGATGCCGACGACCTTGGCGACGAAGGGCACCGTGCGCGAGGCGCGCGGGTTGACCTCGAGCACGTAGATCTCCCCGTCCTTGATCGCGTACTGGACGTTCATCAGCCCGCCGACATCGAGCGCCAGCGCCATGGCGCGGGTCTGCCGCTCCAGCTCGGCGACGGTCGCAGGCGAGAGCGAGCGCGGCGGCAGCGAGCAGGCGGAATCGCCGGAGTGGATGCCGGCTTCCTCGATATGCTCCATGATGCCGGCGATGAACGCGTCCTTGCCGTCGGCGAGGCAGTCGACGTCGACCTCGATCGCATCGGACAGATAGCGGTCGAAGAGCAGCGGGTTCTTGCCAAGCACCGTGTTGATCTGGCCGGTCTTGTCGTTCGGGTACTTGGCCTTGACCTCGGACGGGATCAGCGAGGGCAGGGTGCCGAGCAGGTAATCCTCGAACATCGCCTCGTCGCGGATGATCGCCATGGCGCGGCCGCCGAGCACATAGGACGGGCGCACGACGAAGGGCAGGCCGAGCTCGGCGCCGATCATCCGGGCCTGCTCCACCGAATAGGCGATGCCGTTCTTGGGCTGCTTGAGCTGGAGCTTGTCGAGCAGGCGCTTGAAGCGGTCCCGGTCCTCGGCGAGGTCGATCGCGTCGGGCGAGGTGCCGAGGATCGGGATGCCGGCCTCTTCGAGCGCGTTGGCCAGCTTCAGCGGGGTCTGCCCGCCGAACTGGACGATGACGCCGTGCAGCGTGCCCTTCTGCTTCTCGGTCTCGAGGATCTCGAGCACATCCTCGGCGGTCAGCGGCTCGAAATAGAGCCGGTCGGAGGTGTCGTAGTCGGTCGAGACCGTCTCCGGATTGCAGTTGACCATGATGGTCTCGTAGCCCGCATCCTTCAGCGCATAGCAGGCATGGCAGCAGCAATAGTCGAACTCGATGCCCTGGCCGATGCGGTTGGGGCCGCCGCCGAGGATGACGACCTTCTTGCGGTCCGTCGGCTTGGCCTCGTCGGCGGCCTGGCCGGCGAAGGGCATGGCATAGGTCGAATACATGTAGGCCGTGGGCGAGGCGAACTCGGCGGCGCAGGTGTCGATGCGCTTGTAGACCGGGCGCACGGCGAGCGAACGCCGCAGGGCCTTGACCTCGGCCTCGGTCTTGCCGGCGACGGCGGCGAGCCGCTTGTCGGAGAAGCCCATCGCCTTGACCTGCCGGAAGGCACCCGGCGTCTGCGGCAGGCCGAACTGGCGGATCTTCTCCTCGGTGTCGACGATGCCGCGCATCTGCTCGAGGAACCAGGGGTCGATCTTGCAGCTCTCATGGATCTGCGCGTCGGTGAAGCCGAGCCGCATCGCCTGGGCGACCTGGAGGATGCGATCGGGCGTCGGTGTCGAGAGCGCGGCCTTGATCGCGTTCTTGTCGTCGCCCTTGCCGAGACCCTCGACCTCGATCTCGTCGAGGCCGTCGAGGCCGGTCTCCAGCGAGCGCAGCGCCTTCTGCAGGCTTTCCTTGAAGGTGCGGCCGATCGCCATCGCCTCGCCGACGGACTTCATCGCCGTGGTCAGCGTCGGCTCGGCGCCGGGGAACTTCTCGAAGGCGAAGCGCGGGATCTTGGTGACGACATAGTCGATCGTCGGCTCGAAGGAGGCCGGGGTCGCGCCGCCGGTGATGTCGTTCTCGATCTCGTCCAGCGTGTAGCCGACGGCCAGACGCGCCGCGACCTTGGCGATCGGGAAGCCGGTCGCCTTGGAGGCCAGCGCCGAGGAGCGCGAGACGCGCGGGTTCATCTCGATGACGATCATGCGGCCGGTCTCGGGATCGACCGCGAACTGCACGTTGGAGCCGCCGGTCTCGACGCCGATCTCGCGCAGCACCGCCAGCGAGGCGTCGCGCATGATCTGGTATTCCTTGTCGGTCAGCGTCAGCGCCGGCGCCACCGTGATCGAATCGCCGGTGTGGACGCCCATCGGGTCGAGGTTCTCGATCGAGCAGACGATGATGCAGTTGTCCTTTTTGTCGCGGACCACCTCCATCTCGTACTCCTTCCAGCCGAGCACGCTCTCCTCGATGAGGATTTCGCTGGTCGGGGAGGCGTCGAAGCCGCGCTCGCAGATCTCGATGAACTCGCCCTTGTTGTAGGCGATGCCGCCGCCGGTGCCGCCCATGGTGAAGGACGGCCGGATGATCGCCGGCAGGCCGATGTCGTCGAGCGCGGTGAGGGCCTGGCCGAGATTCTTGACGTGGTGGGAGCGCGGCGTGGAGAGGCCGATCTTGGTCATCGCCTCGCGGAAGAGCTCGCGGTCCTCGGCCTTGTCGATCGCCTCGGCGGTGGCGCCGATCATCTCGACGTCGAACTGCTCCAGCACGCTGATCTTGCTGCCGTCGGGCTGGGGAATCGTCTTCTTGTTGAGCGAGAGCGCGCAGTTCAGCGCGGTCTGGCCGCCCATCGTCGGCAGCAGGGCGAAGCCGCCGGGGAGCACGTTGCGCTCCTTCTCGATGATCTTGGCGACGATCTCGGGCGTGATCGGCTCGACATAGGTCGCATCCGCCAGCTCGGGATCGGTCATGATCGTGGCCGGGTTCGAATTGACGAGGACGATGCGGTAGCCCTCGGCCTTCAGCGTCTTCACGGCCTGGGTGCCGGAATAGTCGAACTCGCAGGCCTGGCCGATGATGATGGGGCCGGCGCCGATGATCAGGATGGTCTTGATGTCTGTGCGCTTGGGCATGGGGCTCGACTTCGTCTTGAGGCAGGCGCGCGCACTCGCTGCCGTCCGATCACGAGAGCGGGCCGGTGCGAGCGCCTGAGATGAATGCTAGGCGCTCGCTATAGAGGGGAGGAGCGGCGCAGGGAAGCGGAAAGCGTCAGGCGCGGCCCGCGACGCACAGGTTGGCGGGCGTCAGGCCGCAGCCGGTGCGGTGACACGGCGGTCGCTGCGCCCTGTTTCCGCAAGCCAGTCCTCGAAGGCGGTCAGAGACATCGGCCGGCCGAAGTGGAAGCCTTGAAACCCGGTGCAGCCATAGGCTCGCATGATCCCGAGCTGCTCCTCCGTCTCGATTCCTTCCGCGAGAACATCGAGCCCGAGATCGTGGCCGATCTGGACGATGGTCCTTGCCAGCGCCGCGGCGCGGCGGCTTTCCGCGACGTTTCGCACGAAGCTGCGATCGACCTTGATCTGGTTGAGCGGAAGCTGGCGCAGATAGCTCAGTGACGAATAACCCGTTCCGAAATCGTCCAGCGAGATGGCAAAGCCCATGCGGCGCAGGAGTCCGAGCTTGGCGACGATGCCCTCGATGTCATTGACGAAGACGCTCTCGGTCAGCTCGAGCTTCAATCTGGCCGGGCTGATCTCGCTTCTGTCGACGGCCTGCTGCAGCGCCTGACAGAAGTCAGGCTGGATGAACTGGTCGGCCGCGACATTGACGGACAGCGTCAGGTTTCGCCTGACCGGATCGTCGCGCCACGATGCCAGCGTCCTGCAGGCCTCGAGAATGACCCAACTGCCGAGCTGCGGCATGAGTCCCGCCCGCTCCGCCACGGGGATGAACTCCGATGGGGCCACCTCGCCGCGCTTGGGGTGCGCCCAACGCAGCAGCACCTCAGCCCCGAGCGCCCGGCCGGCTGCATCGACCTGCGGCTGATAGACGAGATGAAACTGCTGTTTCCAAAGTGCCTTCTGCAGCTCTCGGGCCCGTTCCGCATCCCTCGAGAAGTCCAGATGCATGGCGACGATGCAGCTGCAGAGCATGCCGATGGCGCAGCCGGCATTGATCCATGTCCCGACGACCCGGATCTCATCCGACAGAGGCAGCGCGAACGGAACGGCGAGGTGGCGCGCGCTGAGGGCTGCGAACGCCAGCAGGCTGAGCGCGATGAGCAGAATCTGGACCAACGACGGTTCCCGCCGAAAATTGCTGAAGCCGACGATGGCGATGACGAGGAAATAGAGATGCGTCGTGCGCGGATAGGTATCGCTCGGAACGTCGAAGACCAGCGAAAAGCCGAACAGGAAGACGCCGCAGACGATCTGCGCCATCATCAGCCCGAGCGAAAACTGCCCACCACGGGCGATGAGCCAGCACGGAAACGCGGCGAGCCCCAGCGCCAGGAGAGCCAGCGCCGCCGACCAGTTGGCCGCCAGCAGGAACGCCGCGAGCCAGAGCAGGCCGAGAGCCAGCGACAGCAGGCAGCCATAGATGCAGACCGCCAAAAGATGGTCGGTTCGGAGCAAGCGATAGAGGCGAGACTCGGGTGGGATCAACGCGTGGTCACCGGGCATCGTATTCCATCGTGAGGTGACGCGGCCGGCTGAGCGCAACAGCCGGAAGGCAGAAAGGTGAGGTGACGTACCTCGAGCCGCACGCAGCGCTTGCTGCCCGGCGGACGGCCGAAGACCGCTCCGCCGGTCGGTGACGAACGGGGGAGCGTGCGCGGCGGTACCCGGCAAGTGTGAACATTCGGTCTGAACAATAGCGAGAATGTGCATCGTGACGGCGCGAGCTCTCTGGCGGCGAGAGCCTGTGCCTGCGCCGGGCGGTAGGCGCGGCATGCCGGCTGGTCTATAGCCGTCGGCCATGCCGCTGCGCCGCTATCCCCGCCAGACGCGTCAGCTCCTGGCCTATGTCCTCGCCGGAGGCCTCACCGCCGTGGCGCATTACGGCGTGCTGATCGGGCTGGTCGAGCTCGCTCAGGTCGATCCGGTGCCGGCGACGCTGGCCGGGTTCGTGGTCGGGGCGGTCGTCTCCTATGGCCTCAACCGCTGGATGACCTTCGAGGCGACCCGCAGCCATGCGCAGGCGAGCTGGCGCTTCGGGCTGATCGCCGTCGGCGGGTTCGGGCTGACCTGGATGCTGATGCATCTCTTCGTGACGCGGCTCAGCCTGCCCTACCTGCCAATGCAGTTCGTCACCACGGGCTTCGTGATGGTGTTCTCGTTCCTGGGGCACAAGTTCTTTTCGTTCGCCGACCGGCCGGGGTGATGGATCGCCGCATCATCGCGACAGGTCGTGCAGGGACCGACGTCCGGCAGCGAGATCAGCCAGCAGTGCGACATGGACATCCAGCGCGTCGATCACCGGATAGCCCGGGCTCTGTCCGTCGAACGCGAGGTTGAGGTCGGTTCCCGCCAGAACGATCGCGTCGGCGCCCGCCGCGATCATGCGTTTCCCGGCCTCGAGAAACCGTTTCCGTTGTGCCGGCGTGCAGACACCTGCCACGGCCATGTCCTGATAGGTCTGGCCGAGGATTTCGATTTCGTCGTCCAGCGCGATGGCCTCCGTGCGCGAAAGCTGGCCATAGAGCCGGGTCCGCATGACCACCCGCGTTCCCAGAAGGCCGATCCGCCTGATGCCCTTCGCGACGAAAAAGGCATCGAGCGGCGCCACAGCGGACACGATCGGCAAGGGCGAGAGCGCCACCAGTTCATCCAGGCAGAAATGCGCACCGAGCGAGGACAGGGCCACGCAATCGCATCCCGCATGGTTCAGGCGTTCGACCAGGGGAAGGAAGGCTTTTGCCTGCTCGGCCCTGTGATCTGCGAGATTGTTGCGGATCAGCTCCTGGATCTCGCCGTGAACGATGGTGAGATCGAGCTTTGAGACGCCGCGTTCGGCCGCCGCCGCCACGAGGCGCTGGTAGTAGACCACCGTCGCCGCGACACCGATTCCTCCGATCAAGCCGATATGCATCGGACGTCTCCTCAGGGTTGTCGTCGCGGCGAGGCTCGGCGGGCTCACCCGGCCTTGCGCCCCACCAGCGTCAGCCGGTGCGGGTTGTGGCCGAAATTCCTGGCCGGGGTCACATCCACGAAGCCGGCCGCCGCGATCAGCGCGGTGATGTCGTCGATGCGGTAGGTCGAGAGACCGTATTGCGCCCTGAGCTTGCGATAATCCGAGAAGGCGGTGCGGACGAGGCCGGCCAGTGCGGCCACGAGGAACCCTCCGCGCCAGGCGAAGGCGAGCAGTTGAGAGGCGTCGGTGAGCGGGCTGACATCGGGCGGGATGATGTCGGCAATGACGAGTTTGCCGCCCGGCTTGAGTTTGCCGCGCCAGGTGGCGAGCAGGGCGACCAACTCATCGCGCGAGAGGTACTGGATCAGCGAGTTGGCGACGACGAGATCCAGCGTCTCGGCGGGCAGGGCCTCGACCTCCTCCGGCGAGACCACGGCGACATTCGCCTTGCCGCCCAGCATGGCGCGCAGCTTGTCGCGGACGCTGGGGGCGGCCTCGCAGAGATAGAGCTTGCCGCAATGGCCGGCGACGCGGCCGGCGTCGAGCGCCTCGCCGCAGCCATGGTCGAGCACGACGGCGTCGGGCGCCGGGATATGGCCGATCAGGTCGGTCGCGATCTGGCGGTAGTGCAGGGCCTTGTGGCGGGGCGAGACATAGATCGCGTGTTCGCCGTTCCAGAAATCGCGCCAGGACATGCTTCGCCGTTCCGCCGGGATGCGCGGTTGCCTCCGCGCGGGTGGCGAGCACTATGCCGCCGGCGACCCGCTTAGCAAGCGCAGGGACGCTTCAGAGCGGCGCGACGACGCGCTCCTCATGGGCCTGGATGAAGGTGAGGGCGGCGCCCCGGAACATGGTCCAGGCAGGGACTTCGCGGCCGCCGACCTGGCCGCGGACGTCGTGGCGCAGAATCTCAGGATCGGCGACGTCCCGCGACAGGATGTCGTCGGGATCGATGCGCGCCGAGCGACACAGCGCACGCGCGATCCGGGTGATGCGGTCGTCGTCCATCAGGGTTCCATCGGGCGGCAGAGGCGTCATCGAGCCCTCCAACGCGGGAGGCGATCGTCGGTTCCCTGACGGGCCGCGATGCTGACGGCGCGTTGCGAGGCTGCTCATGTCGCGTCGCTCTCGGCCGCGAAGCGGATGCCGATCTCGCCCTGCCGGATCCAGACGATGGTGGCGCGCTTCGAGACCTCCATGACCTCGTCCTGCAGATGCAGTTCGAGCGGCAGCGGGCGGTCGCTCTGCGGTTTCAGCCGCGCGCCGGTCGCCGAGAGGTCGAGGATGCGGCATTCGACGAGGAAGCGCTGCGAGCGGTCGAACAGCTTCGCCATGCGCAGATGCGAGCGCCAGCGCTTCGAAAACCGCTTGTCCATGCCGTATCGTCCGCTCCCCGCCATCCACGGGAGGCATGATGCGCAACCAGGATGGAGCGGAGCTGACGTTGCTGTCGTGTTGCCGGAGGTTTCGCCGATTGCTTCGACATGCTCTAAATCGCGCCGGGGTGAGGGCTGCGAATGTTGTTGCTTCCGCGTTTGCTGAAGAATTTCGTCCGGCAGGGGCGCCTGACCGTGATCACGCCGGATGGACGAAACCATGTCTTCGGTCCGGGGCCGGGCGACATCCGCTTCGCCGGCGTGGTGAAGACGGCGCCTGCGGTGACGGTGCGCTTCCATGACGACCGGATCGAGCGCGAGCTCTTCCTGAACCCGGAACTCGCGCTGGCCGAAGGCTATATGGACGGGCGGATCGATTTCGAGGAGGGCTCGATCCACGATCTGCTGACGCTGTTCTGGCTGCAGCGCAAGGAGTTGCGCAAGCACCCGATCCAGAAGCTGATCCGCGCGGTGCGCTTCAGGATCCGGCGGTTCCGGATGCACAACCCGCTCGGCGTCGCCGGCAGACGAGTCAAGCATCACTACGACATCCCGACCGACTTCTACCGGCTCTGGCTCGACGAGACGATGACCTATTCCTGCGCCTATTGGCACACGCCGGAGGTCGGGCTGGAGAATGCGCAGAAGGCGAAGCTGCGCCACATCGCCGCCAAGCTGAAGATCGAGCCGGGGATGACGGTCCTCGACATCGGCTCGGGCTGGGGGGAACTGGCGATCTACCTGGCGAAGGCCTGCGGCGCGAAGGTGACGGGGCTCAACGTCTCGCCCGACCAGATGGCGGCCGCCCAGAAGCGCGCGGATGCCGCGGGCGTCGGCGACGCCGTGACCTTCGTCAACAAGGACTATCGCGAGCTTGGCGGGACCTTCGACCGGGTCGTCTCGGTCGGCATGATGGAGCATGTCGGCGTCGCGCATTACCTCGAATATTTCGAAAAGATCCGCGACCTGCTGACACCAGACGGGATCGCGCTGGTCCATTGCATCGGCCGCGTCGGCCCGCCGGGCTTCACCGGGCCCTTTTTCGACAAGTACATCTTCCCGGGGGGCTATGCGCCGGCGCTCTCCGAGGTGTTCGCGGCGGTGGAGCAGACCGGGCTCTGGCATTCCGACTGCGAGTTCTGGCGGCGGCACTACCACTGGACACTCGAAGCGTGGCGCGAGCGCTTCATGGCGCAGCGGCCGCAGGTGGTCGCGATGATGGGCGAGCGCTTCGCGCGGATGTGGGAGTTCTATCTCTGCGCCTGCTCGATCTCCTTCGACATCGGCGGCGACATGGTGTTCCAGCTGCTGCTCGGCCCGCACAAGAGCGCGGTTCCGGTGATCCGGGACTATATCCAGGACGACGAGAAGGCGCTGGCGGCGCGGGGGTTTTAGGTTCTTTGGGGCCATCGTCTGGGCCCTCATCCTGAGGAGCGCTCCGCAGGAGCGCGTCTCGAAGGATGCTCCAGATGGTTCCGGAGCCTCCTGGAGCATCCTTCGAGACGCCGCTGCGCGGCTCCTCAGGATGAGGGCTTTGCGAGGGAGTTGCGAGTGTCAGCGTCTGTTCGTCAGCCCTCGGCAGCGAAATCCAGCACGATCAGCGCCTCGGCGACGAATATGCCATCGACGCACAGCGCTTTTTCCTCCCGCCCGTAGTGCCGGAAGCCGAGGCTCTCATAGAGCCGCAGCGCGGGCGCATTGGCGATGCCGACGGCGGCCTGCAGCAGCACGACATGGGCCCGCGCATGATCGATGACGGCGGCGACGAGCGCCCGGCCAAGGCCATGGCTGCGATGGGCCGGCGCGACATGGACGCCGACGAGCAGGCCCTTGTGACGGGATTTTGCCGATCGGTCCGGAACGATGAAGCCGGCCGTGCCAACGAGATCGTCTCCGGCAAAGGCGCCGAAGACGCAGTTCAGCGGGCCGCCATCGAGGCGCCTCGCCGTTATTTCGAGGCTGCGGGCGGCCTCGTCCTCATGGCTCGCCCCGAAGGCCTCGGGGTGGTCGCGCAGGGCCTGCAGGCGGAGCGGACGATAGGCGGGGGCGTCGGCGGGGCCGAGCAGGCGGATGAGAGGCGCGTCCATGCCTCATCCCATCACGGTGCGCGTCCTCTCGGCAAGGCGCTGTGCTCAGCCCCGGCTATGACGCGGGCGGGCGATCGCTCCCGTGACCGTCGCCCGGCCCATCTCGAATGAGTCGGCGATGCGCCGGGCGCGGATGATGAAGGCGTCGGCGACGCCGGGCTCGCCGCAGATGTCCGCCGCGGTCTCCTCGAACAGGGCGAGCCAGCGGTCGAAATGCTCAGGCTCCAGCGGCAGGATCAGATGCGGACGCATCGGCCGGCCGTGATAGCGACCGGTGCGCAACATCACCGAGCTCCAGAAATCGGCGATGTTGGCGATGTGCTCGTCCCAGTCCGCGACGGCTCCCATGAAGATCGGGCCGATCACCGCGTCCTCGCGCGCCTTGGCATAGAAGCGCGCGACCAGCGTCGCGATCATCGCCTCGGTGATGGCGGGGTGGGCGGCGCCCGGCCGGGTGAGGGGATTGTCGGTCATGGATGGGGGGCTCGCGGCTGCGGACTGCTGATTGTATTCGGAACCACGCCGCCATCCCGGGCTTGACCCGGGATCCATCGGAGGGCCCCGGAGCCTTACGATGGATCCCGGAGCGGCGCAGCTGCGCAGCTTGTCCGGGATGACGCGGTGGTTCCGAGCCAGCTCAGCCCGTTCTAGCTCCGCAGGCCCGGCGCTTCCTGGCCGGTGCGGGCGACGTATTCGGTGTAGCCGCCGCCATAGGCGTGGACGCCGTCGGGCGTCAGCTCCAGCGTGCGGTTGGAGAGCGCGGCCAGGAAATGCCGGTCGTGGCTGACGAAGAGCATGGTGCCTTCGTACTGCGCCAGCGCATTGATCAGCATTTCCTTTGTGGCGATGTCCAAATGGTTGGTCGGCTCGTCGAGGACGAGGAAGTTCGGCGGGTCGTAGAGCATCAGGGCCATGACGAGGCGGGCCTTCTCGCCGCCCGACAGCACGCGGCAACGCTTCTCGACATCGTCGCCGGAGAAGCCGAAGCAACCGGCGAGCGCACGCAGCGAGCCCTGGCCGGCCTGGGGGAAGCGGTCCTCCAGCGACTGGAAGATGGTGCGGTCGCCGTCCAGCACCTCCATGGCATGCTGGGCGAAATAGCCGAGCTTGATCGAGCCGCCGAGCGCGACGCTGCCGGAATCGGGCTCGGTCGAGCCGGTGACCAGCTTCAGCAGGGTCGACTTTCCGGCGCCGTTGACGCCCATCACGCACCAGCGCTCCTTGCGGCGGATCTGGAAGTCGAGCGCCTCGTAAATGGTGCGGCTGCCATAGCGCTTGTCGACGCCCTTGAGCGTGACGACGTCCTCGCCCGAGCGCGGGGCGGGCGGGAAATCGAAGGAGACGGTCTGGCGGCGCTTGGGCGGCTCGACCTTCTCGATCTTGTCCAACTTCTTGACGCGGCTCTGGACCTGGGCGGCGTGGGAGGCGCGCGCCTTGAAGCGTTCGATGAAGGCGACCTCCTTGGCGAGCATGGCCTGCTGGCGCTCGAACTGCGCCTGCTGCTGTTTCTCGGCAAGCGCGCGCTGCTGCTGATAGAACTCGTAATTGCCGGAATAGGAGGTCAGAGCGCCGGCATCGATCTCGATGATCTTGCCGACGATGCGGTTCATGAACTCGCGGTCATGCGAGGTCATCAGCAGCGCGCCCTCATAGCCCTTCAGGAAGGATTCCAGCCAGATCAGGCTTTCCAGATCGAGATGGTTGGAGGGCTCGTCGAGCAGCATGGCGTCAGGGCGCATCAAGAGGATGCGCGCGAGCGCGACGCGCATCTTCCAGCCACCCGAGAGCGCGCCGACATCGCCGTCCATCATCTCCTGGCTGAAGCCGAGACCGTCGAGAACCTCGCGGGCGCGGCCGTCGAGCGCATAGCCGTCGAGCTCCTCGAAGCGCCCCTGGACCTCCCCATAGCGGGTGATGATCTCGTCCATCTCGTCGGCACGGTCGGGATCGCCCATCGCCGTCTCGAGCTCGCGAAGCTCCGCCGCCACGGCGCTGACGGGGCCGGCGCCCTCCATCACGGCAGCGACCGCGCTCATGCCCTGCATCTCGCCGACATCCTGGCTGAAATAGCCGATGGTGACGCCGCGATCGACCTGGACCATGCCCTCGTCGGGCTGCTCCTGACCGGTGATCATCCGGAACAGCGTGGTCTTGCCGGCGCCGTTGGGGCCGACGAGGCCGACCTTCTCGCCCTTCAGGAGCGAGGCCGAGGCCTCGATGAAGACGATCTGCTGGCCGTTCTGCTTGCCGATGTTTTCGAGGCGGATCATGGTTTCGCGTGACGTTCAGGGATGATGTTGCGCTGCAATAGGGCAGGATGGCCCGGTGCGGAAGGGCCGCATTCCGGTTCATCGCTGCCGGCGGATGCGGGATCGGGGTGATCGTGGCGTTCCAGCGCCTGGGTGAGCGCCTGGGCATGGGCGAAGAAGCGCTCCCGCACGGCCCGCGCATGCGGGTTGGCGCGCTCGATCGCGAGAAAGACGCCAGGTGCGTCGTGGCGCACCATCTCGGTTGCCTGCATCAGCAACTCGAAGCTGCGCGTCGTCATCCGGCGCGGCACGGGCTCCATCCGGACGAGGATCTTGGCAACGAGATGGGTCAGGCCCTGGACCAGCGCCATGTCCCGGTCATGCGCGTCAGGCGTGGTCAGGATCACGTCGAGCGCGAAGCTCCGGCGCAGGAAGGCGGCGATGCGCCCGGTGCTGCGGCTGCGGATCGGGCAGAGCGCGATCTTCAAACCGGCCAGCCCGCCGCGTGCGCTCTGCGGGCCGAAGAGCGGATGCGTGCCGATGATCTCGACAGGCTCCGGCAGACCTTCCAGCAGCAGGCGGGCGGGCTCGATTTTCACCGAGCCGACATCGAGCACGACGGTGCCGGCGCGCAGATGCGGGCGCAGGCTCGCGATCGCCTGCGCCATCGCGTCGACCGGGACGGCGAGCACGACGATGTCACAGGCCGCCACCGCCGCGATGTCGCCCGGCATCAGTCCCTTGCCCGCCGGGTCGGGCTGCGGCGGCCGGGCGGGATCGCAGACGACGAGGCGAAGATGCGGCTGGAGGTGGCGCGCCATCAGCTGCCCGAAGGCGCCGAAGCCGAGCAGGCCGAGGGAGGAGAAGGATTTGCGCTGGCGTGGCATCGTCGGGTTCCCTGGAGGGGGCCGCGATGCCGGGTGACTGCCTGAGTTCAACCGCCAGCGCGGCGGTTGAAGCATGAGAATGCGACCCGCCTTATGAGGACGGGGCGTAACAGGTCCGGGCGAGGCAGGTCGCTGGGGTCATGGGGCGCTTGAAGCGCAGGAGACGGGGGTTGTCAATCTGCCGGCGGTGATCGCTCTCGCCCCTGCGAACAACCGGGCCGTCATCCCGGACAAGCCGCGTTAGCGGCGCAGCTCCGGGATCCATCGTAGAGCGCCATCCGGGTCAAGGTTTGATCCCTTCGATGGATCCCGGGGCAAGCCCGGGATGACGGTGGAAGTTCGGAAGTCTCAGCGGCAGCGGCAGCCTCAGGCCGCCGTCTTCGCCTTCTCCGCGTCCATCATCTCAACGAAGCGCTTGAACAGATAGTGGCTGTCCTGCGGGCCGGGCGAGGCTTCCGGGTGGTGCTGGACGCTGAAGGCCGGACGGTCGGTCAGGGCGAAGCCGCTGTTGGAACCATCGAAGAGCGAGACATGGGTCTCGACCGCATGGGCCGGCAGCGAGGCGGGGTCGACCGCGAAGCCGTGGTTCATCGAGACGATCTCGACCTTGCCGGTCGTCTTGTCCTGCACCGGGTGGTTGGCGCCGTGATGGCCCTGCTTCATCTTCATCGTCTGGCCGCCGACGGCGAGCGCCAGCATCTGGTGGCCGAGGCAAATGCCGAAGGTCGGGACCTTCTTCTCCAGCAGTTCCCTGATCACCGGGACGGCGTATTGCCCCGTCGCGGCCGGGTCGCCCGGGCCGTTGGAGAGGAAGATGCCGTCCGGCTTCAGCGCCAGGATCTCCTGGGCCGAGGCGGTCGAGGGCACGACGGTGACGTCGCAGCCGGCCTTGGAGAGGAGACGCAGGATGTTGCGCTTCACGCCGTAGTCGATGGCGACGACCTTGTGGGCCGCACCCTCGCGCTTGCCGTAGCCGGCGGGCCACTGCCAGGGCGTCTCGTCCCAATCATAGCGCTGTGACGAGGTGACCATCGGCACGAGGTCGAGGCCCGCCATGTCCGGCAGTTCGGCGGCCAGCTTCTTCAGGCGCGGAATGTCGAAGACGCCGTCGGGCGCGTGGGCGAGGATCGCGTTCGGCATGCCGTTGTCGCGGATCAGCGCGGTCAGCGCACGGGTGTCGACGCCGCAGATGCCGACAATGTTGCGGGCCTTGAGCCAGGCGTCGAAGTGGCGGCTGGCGCGCCAGTTCGAGGGCTCGGTGATGGCTGCATGCAGCACGACGCCGCGCACGCCCGACGAGGCCGCGGCATTGACCGTCTCGGTGTCGTCCTCGTTGACGCCGACATTGCCGATATGGGGGAAGGTGAAGGTGACGATCTGCCCGGCATAGGAGGGATCGGTCAGGATTTCCTGATAGCCCGTCATTGCCGTGTTGAAGCAGACCTCGCCGGGCGCCTCGCCGGTGGCGCCGAGGCCGAAGCCCTCCAGCACCGTGCCGTCGGCGAGGACCAGCAGGGCGGTCGCGCGCGGTTCGCTCCAGCCGCCCGTGGCGGGGTTTCCTTCGTGTGCGGTCATGTCTATGTCTCGGTCCAGGCCGCGAGGGCGCGGCAATGCATGGGCGGCAGCGGTCTCGCTGGCCGTCGTCTGGAGCGCGAGCCTTAAAGACGCGCTCCCATGCCGTCAATCGACGCGGGCGCGAAGCCCGACGAACAACGAGGGAATACCCACATGACCAGCCTGCGCGAGCGCTTCATGCCCGATATGAAAGAGGCGATGAAGGCCGGTGAGAAGGAGAAGGTCGCCGCGATCCGCCTGATCATCGCCGCGCTGAAGGAGAAGGACATCGAGGCGCGCGGCGCCGGCAAGGGCGAGGCCACCGATGAGGAGGTGCTCGGCCTGCTGCAGAAGATGATCAAGCAGCGCCAGGAGTCGATTTCGATCTACGAGGCCAATGGCCGCCCGGAACTCGCCGCCGGAGAGAAGGCCGAGGTCGCTGTGATCTCCGGCTATCTGCCCAAGCAGATGTCCGAGGACGAGGTGAAGGCCGCGATCGCTGCGGCGGTGACCGAAAGCGGCGCGGCGTCCGTCAAGGACATGGGCAAGGTCATCGCGATCCTGCGCGCGAACTACGCCGGCCAGATGGATTTCGGCAAGGCGAGCGGGCTGGTGAAGGCTGCACTGGCGGGGTGAGGCTCAGGCCCGTCGAGCGGTCTTACGCCCGCTCGACATCCGTCTGTGCAAAGTCGTCGCCCTTGAACAGCAGCGGCCAGCCGCGGGCCTGCGCCAGTGCATAGGCGGCGCAATCGCCCATGTTGAGTTTCGCGGGATGCCGGCCCTTGCCGAAGCGGCGATAGGCCTCGAAGGCGAGACCGGCGAGGGGTTCGTCGAAGGGGACGACGTCGATGCGTTCGTTCGTCACGAAGTCATCGACAATCCCGGCTGGAATTCGTTTCGAGAAAACCAGAACGAGCCTTGCCTCCAGCAGGTTGACGCTCGACATGATTCGACGTTCGGCCAGCGCGATTTTCCTGGTGAACTCAGGGGCGTCAGCTTCGTCGGCCAGGCAAGCAACGACCGCGGATGTGTCGATGACCATCACGACCACAGACCGTGGTCATCGTAACCGAGGATCTCGTCGATCTCGTCGCGGGTCATCGAGCGATCGGCCGGCTTGATGTCGTATTTCTTGTAGAGCGCTTCCATCCGCGCCATGGCCGCTGCCACGCGCCGCGCCTTCTCGTCCTCCGACAATTCGTCCTTGTCGAGTTCGCTGCTGACAGCCTGACGCACGGCTTCTGTCAGGCTGAGGCCGCGGCGCTTCGCCAGCGTCCGCACGGCCTTCTCCGTCTCCGGATCCTTGATGTTCAGCGCCATGGCTTTCTTCCTTCCGGCCGATTTTCTTTATCATGGCGCTGTGGATAGCGCCAACAAACCGGCCTTCTGCGACATCGGCGATTGGCTTTCGGCGGGCTCGCGCCCACATAGGACGCGATGAAGTTCCCGCCCTCCCTTCTGGAAGAGATCAAGGCGCGGCTGCCGGTCTCGGCGGTGGTGGGCAAGCGCGTGCGCCTGGCCAAGGCCGGCCGCGAATGGAAGGGGCTCTCGCCCTTCAACGCCGAGAAGACGCCGTCCTTCTTCGTCAACGACCAGAAGGCCTCGTTCTTCGATTTCTCGTCGGGCAAGAACGGCGACATCTTCAAATTCGTGATGGAAACGGAAGGGCTGTCCTTCCCCGAGGCCGTCGAGAAGCTCGCGGCCGAAGCCGGCGTGACGCTGCCGAAGATCACGCAGGAGGCGCAGGTCCAGGAGGAGCGGCGCAAGGGCCTGCACGAGGTCGTGGAACTGGCGGCGCGCTTCTTCGAGGCCGAGCTGATGGGCGATCGCGGCGGCCAGGCGCGGCGCTATCTCGCCTCGCGCGGTCTCGACGGGGAGGCGCGCACGCGTTTCCGCCTCGGCTACGGGCCGGCGGAGCGGTTTGCGCTGCGCGACCATCTCGCGGGGAAGGGCGTGTCCGCCGAGCTGATGATGGAGGCGGGGCTGCTCGTGCATGGCGACGAGATCGCCGTGCCCTACGACCGCTTTCGCGACCGCATCATGTTCCCGATCCATGATTCGCGGGGCCGCGTCGTTGCCTTCGGCGGGCGGGCGATGAGCGCGGAGGTCTCGGCCAAATATCTGAACTCGCCGGAGACGCCGCTCTTCCACAAGGGCTCGCTGCTGTTCAACCACCACAACGCCCGCAAGGCCGCCCATAACACGGGGCAGGCGATCGTGGTCGAGGGCTATGTCGACGTCATCGCCATGGCGCTCGCCGGCTTCCCGCAGACGGTCGCGCCGCTCGGTACGGCGCTGACCGAGGACCAGCTGACGCTGCTCTGGCGCATGGCCGACGAGCCGGTCATCTGCCTCGACGGCGACAAGGCCGGTCGCAAGGCGGCCAGCCGTGCCATCGACCTCGCCTTGCCGCTGCTGGAGCCCGGCAAGTCGCTCTCCTTCGCGCTGCTCCCCGAGGGGCAGGACCCCGACGATCTCGCCCGCTCCGGCGGCAAGGCCGCGATCGCCGATGTTCTGGCTGAGGCGCGGCCGCTGGTCGACATGCTGTGGACGCGGGAGGTCGAGGCCGGCCCGCTCGACACGCCTGAGCGCCGTGCCGCCTTCGAGCGCCGGCTGAAGGAGCCGCTCGGGCAGATCCGCGACGAGACGACGCGCAAGCATTACCGGCGCGAGATGGACGAGCGACTGGCGCAGCTCTTCGCCAGCGCGGCTCCGGCGCGGGCCGAGCGACGCGAGGGCGGCAGCTATCCGCGTGGGCGGGGCCAGGCCGGCGGCGGGCGTGGCCGCGGCGGATTCCCGCAGCCCTCCCCCTGGGCGAACGGGCCGCTCAGGGCATCCAGCCAGCTGACGCGGACCAAGATCGTGGCGCGGGGCCGCGGCGAGGACACCCGCGAAGCCTTCATCCTGCTGGCGCTGGCGAGCCATCCGGCGCTGATCCTGCGCTGTGCCGACGAGATCGCCGATCTCTCGCTGGAGGGGCCGGCGGCCGAGCGCTTCCGGCAGGCCCTGCTCGACGCGACCATGGAGGGCGTGCTCGACGAAGCGGCACTGGCGACCCGGCTCGAACAGCCGCGCGTTCAGGAGGCGCAGGCGCAGCTGATGGCCGTGACGGGCCCGGCCGAGCGCTTGAAACTGGCGCAAGCCGCTGATCCGGAATCGGTTTTCGACTCGATTCGTCAGGCTATCGTCTTGCATCATCGCGCGCGGACGCTACATAGCGAGTTGAAGGCAGCCGAGCGCGCATTGGCTGACGAAGCGACCGAAGCCAATTTCGCCTGGATCAAGGACGTCAAGGCTCGCCTCGAGAGCATCGAGGGGACGGAGGCGATGTCCGAAGACTGAGCGGGACGCGGGGGTCGTCCGTCGATCCGCGTGTCGGCCGAGCGTGGTTTACGGTTCATCAAGGATGGGCGGTGCCATCTCGCCTGCGTGATTTGGTTGGGGTGAGCGCGCCGGACCTGCGGCCGCGCCGCCCCTTTATGCGTCCGCATATGGCTTCTTCCGAGCCGTGGCGGCCTGAGAGTGCGGAGCGCTATTGATGGCGACGAAAGTGAGCGAACGGGACAAGGCCGATCAGGCCACGCCGGAAGCCCCCCCGACCTCCGACGGTCCGTTGCTCGATCTGACGGATCAGGCCGTCAGGCGCATGATCAAGCTCGCGAAGAAGCGCGGCTATGTCACCTATGACGAACTGAACGAGGTTCTGCCGTCGGAGGAGTTCACCTCCGAGCAGATCGAAGACGTGCTCGGCCAGCTCAGCGAGCAGGGCATCAACGTCGTCGACAACGAGGATCCCGAAGCCTCCGGCGAGGAGCGCGCCGCGGCCCGCACCGGCACCAATGGCGCCGACGAGGAAGAGGTCGAGGGCGGCGATCTGGTTGACGCCTCGCGCTCGGCCCTGCCGGTCGAGACCAAGCGCAATCTGGAGCCGACCGAGCGCACCGACGATCCGGTGCGGATGTATCTGCGCGAGATGGGCTCGGTCGAGCTGCTCTCCCGCGAGGGCGAGATCGCGATCGCCAAGCGCATCGAGGCCGGCCGCGAGGCGATGATCGCGGGGCTCTGCGAGAGCCCTCTAACCTTCCAGGCGATCATCATCTGGCGCGACGAACTGAACGAAGCCAAGGTCCTGCTGCGCGACATCATCGATCTCGAAGCGACCTATGCCGGCCCGGACGGCAAGAATCCGACGCAGATCGCGGGCGAGGGCGCCGAGGGCGAGGCCGCCCCGGCCGGCGAGGGCGAGGCGCCCGAAGGCGACCTGCCGCCCGATCTCGACGAAGACGATATGGAGAACAACGTGTCGCTCTCGGCCATGGAGGCCGAGCTGAAGCCGCGCGTGCTCGAGACCTTCGATTCGATCGCCGACAACTACAAGAAGCTGCGCCGCCTGCAGGACCAGGACATCGCCAACCGGCTGGAGAACACCAAGCTCTCGCCGTCGCAGGACCGCAAATACAAGAAGCTCAAGGACGACATCATCACCGCGGTGAAGTCGCTCTCGCTCAACAACAACCGCATCGAGGCGCTGGTCGAGCAGCTCTACGACATCAACAAGCGCCTGATCTCGCATGAGACGCGCCTGCTGCGCCTGGCGGAGAGCTATGGCGTCGGCCGCGAGGACTTCCTCAAGCAGCATGTCGGCGGCGAGCTCGATCCGAAGTGGATCCTGCGCGTCTCCAAGCTGGGCTCGCGCGGCTGGAAGGAGTTCGTCGCGGCCGAACTCGAGCGCATCAAGAGCCTGCGCGACGAGATCCATACGCTGGCGAGCGAGACGGGCCTGGAGATCCAGGAGTTCCGCAAGATCGTGCTGATGGTCCAGAAGGGCGAGCGCGAGGCGCGTCAGGCGAAGAAGGAGATGATCGAGGCAAACTTGCGCCTCGTGATCTCGATCGCCAAGAAATACACCAATCGCGGCCTGCAGTTCCTCGACCTGATCCAGGAAGGCAACATCGGCCTGATGAAGGCGGTCGACAAGTTCGAGTACCGCCGGGGCTACAAGTTCTCCACCTACGCGACCTGGTGGATCCGCCAGGCGATCACCCGCTCGATCGCCGACCAGGCCCGCACGATCCGCATTCCGGTCCACATGATCGAGACGATCAACAAGATCGTGCGGACCTCGCGGCAGATGCTGCACGAGATCGGCCGCGAGCCGACCCCGGAGGAGCTGGCCGAGAAGCTCGCCATGCCGCTGGAGAAGGTGCGCAAGGTCCTCAAGATCGCCAAGGAACCGATCTCGCTCGAAACGCCGATCGGTGACGAGGAGGACAGCCATCTCGGCGACTTCATCGAGGACAAGAACGCGATCCTGCCGATCGACGCGGCGATCCAGTCGAATCTGCGCGAGACCACGACGCGCGTGCTGGCCTCGCTCACCCCGCGCGAGGAGCGCGTGCTGCGCATGCGCTTCGGTATCGGCATGAACACCGACCACACGCTCGAAGAGGTCGGCCAGCAGTTCAGCGTCACCCGCGAGCGCATCCGCCAGATCGAGGCGAAGGCGCTCCGGAAGCTGAAGCACCCGAGCCGCAGCCGGAAGCTCAGGAGCTTCCTGGACAACTGATCGATCCGGTTCTTCCGGGGGCGCAAACGACGATGCCGGGAATTCGCGCCCCCGCAGAAAGTGCTGCGGCGACTTGGCCGCCGCTGGCCAGATTCATCGATTTCGAGAATCGTTTGGGCGAACGCATGGCCAGTCGGCCGCTCGCGTCCGGCTTCTATGAGTTCCTCCGCTTTGGCCTGAAACAGGCCTGGGCCTGTCTGTTCGGCGGGATCGTCATCTTCCTGCTGATCGCGACCTATCTGTTCTATCCGCGCGATGCCGCACTGGCTCGCTCTGACTTCCTGTTCCTCAGCATGCTCGCGGTTCAGGGCGGGCTGATCCTGACCCGCCTCGAGACGGCCGAAGAAGCCAAGGTCATCCTGATCTACCATGTTGTCGGTACGGTCATGGAGATATTCAAGACGGCCGTTGGTTCCTGGATCTATCCGGAGCCGAGCTTTTTCCGCATCGGTGGTGTGCCATTGTTCACCGGCTTCATGTATGCCTGCGTCGGCAGCTATCTCTGCCGTGCCTGGCGACTGTTCGACTTTAGGTTCGCGCACCATCCGCCAAGTTGGGCGCTGATCACCACCAGCATTCTAATCTACGCGAATTTCTTCACTCATCACTACATCGTCGACCTTCGGATCGGCCTCTTCCTGCTTGCCGGAGGCCTGCTCGCTCGCACGCGGATCTACTTCAAGGTCTGGCATGTGCATCGCTCGATGCCGCTGCTGCTGGGATTGCTCTTGGTCGCACTGTTCATCTGGTTCTCGGAGAACATCGGCACCTTCACCCGCACCTGGCTCTACCCATCGCAGTTGCAGGGCTGGTCGATGGTGTCCGTCGCCAAGTTGGGCTCCTGGTTCCTGCTGCTGATCATCAGCTATACGCTGGTAACGCTGGTCAATCGGCCGCAGCCTTTTCACCGGCGATGACGGGCTTCCGATTCTCACGGCGCTCCGCGCTTGCACTCGCTGTGATCTTCATCATCGCGATCGGCCTGACGACACGCCTGCCGGGCATCGGCTGGTCGCCAATCCTTGCGAAGTATCTCGGCTCGCTGCTCTGGGGCGTCATGGTTTTTTGTCTGGTCGCATGGCTTCGTCCGGGCTGGCGACCGACGTCCGTCGCGCTTGTGGCGTCATGCGTTGCTGTGCTGGTCGAGTTCAGCCAGCTCTGGCATCCATCCTGGCTGGACAACTTCCGGGCGACCCGATTAGGCGTCCTACTGCTCGGCCGCTTCTTCGCCTGGGCCGACATCGCTGCCTATCTCATTGGGATAGTGGTGGCCGCCGGTATTGACCGGTTTCGGTTGAAGGCCGCACGGCCGGATACGGGTTGAAGGTCGCCACCCTGCGATGGCAGCGAGCTTCAGAGTTTCCTCACCAGCGCCACCAGCTGGTCGAGCGCGGTGCCCCAGCCCTGCTGGAAGCCCATCTCCTCGTGCTGCTTGCGGTCGGCCTCGTCCTTGTGCAGGGCGCGGGCGGTGTAGAGCGTTCCGGTCGCGGTCGGCTGGATTTCGACCGAGGCGGTCATGAAGCCGGAGCCCAGCGGGCGGTAGCCGGGGCCGAGCGCGTCGGTGAAGACGAGCAGCTTCTCCGGAACGACGAAGAGAAAGCAGCCGGTGCTGTCGTGCTTCTCGCCGTTGGGGCCCTCCATAACGGTGCGGAACTTACCGCCGGGGCGCAGGTCGATCTCGCAATGCGTGGTGCGCCAGGGGGCGGGCGTGAACCACTGCGTGAGCAGGGCCGGCTCGGTCCAGGCGCGCCAGACCAGATGCGGGGCGACCTCGACCTCGCGCTTGAGTTCGAGATCGAGCGCCGGGTCGAAGGTGGCGGCGGGCAGGGTCGTCATGGGCGTTCCTCGTCGTTTTTCAGGGTCAGGACGAAGGCGTCGAGTTGGTCGAGGCGCTGCGTCCAAAGGCTGCGCTGGGCCTCCAGCCAGGTTTCGGCGGCGGCGAGAGGTTCCCGGCGCAGGGAGCAGGTGCGCACGCGCCCGGATTTCGCCGTGGTGACGAGCCCGCTCTCCTCCAGCACCCTGAGGTGCTGAAGGAAGCTCGGCAGAGCCATTTCGAAAGGCCGGGCCAGTTCGCTGACCGAGGCCGGCCCCCGCCCCAGCGCCTGCACCACCGCGCGCCGGGTCGGATCGGCCAGGGCACGGAAGGTGTCGTCGAGGGTGGAGGGCGTCACGGACATGGCGCGATCCAAGCCCAGAAAAATACTTAGGTCAATACCTAAGTTTTTAGGCTGGCCGGGGATGCAGGCGAGGCGGGCTTGATCCCGGCGGCGGCTTGCGGCTTGCTGGCCGCTCTCCCGCGGAGGCTGGTCCCATGTCGCCCGAATTCCTGCTGACCTCGCTGATCGTCGTCGCCTCGCCGGGGACGGGCGCGATCTACACCATTGCGGCGGGGCTCACCCGCGGCTCGCGCGCGAGCGTGCTCGCGGCCTTCGCCTGCACGCTCGGCATCGTGCCGCATCTGCTGGCGGCGATGCTGGGGCTGGCGGCGCTGCTGCATGCCAGCGCGCTCGCCTTCGCCGTCGTGAAATATGCCGGCGTCGCCTATCTCCTGTTCATGGCCTGGCAGACGCTGCAGGAGCATGGCGCGCTCAGCGTCGAGGCGAAGGCGGATCCGCGCTCGGCCTGGCGGGTGCTGCGCGACGGCGTCGCGATTAATGTCCTCAATCCCAAGCTCTCGATTTTCTTCGTCGCCTTCCTGCCGCAGTTCATCGCGGCCGGCGAGGCAGCGCCGCTGGCGCGCATGCTCGAACTGTCCGGCGTGTTCATGGCGATGACCTTCGTGGTCTTCGCGCTCTACGGGCTGTTCGCGGCGGCGATGCGCGACAGGGTGGTGACGCGGCCTTCGGTGATGGCCTGGCTGCGGCGGGGCTTCGCGGCGGCCTTCGTCGCGCTGGGCGCGAAGCTCGCCGTGACCGAGCGTTGAGATGGCGGCGCAGACGCTGCTGACGATCGCGACGCGCGGGCCGGGCCTCTACGAGTTCACGCGGGAGGCGACCGCTTTTGTCGCCGGGGCCGGGATCGAGACCGGTCTGCTGATGCTCTTCCTGCGCCACACCTCCTGCTCGCTGCTGATCCAGGAAAATGCCGATCCCGACGTGCGTGTCGATCTCGACGCCTTCTTCCGCCGGCTCGTGCCCGCCGCCGACGATGCGGCGATGGATTATCTCGTCCACCGGGCGGAGGGGCCCGATGACATGCCGGCCCACATCAAGGCGGCGCTGACGCCGGTCTCGCTCTCGATCCCGGTTATGGCCGGGCGGCTGGCGCTCGGCACCTGGCAGGGGATCTACCTGTTCGAGCACCGCGAGCGGCCGCATCGCCGCGAGGTCGTGCTGCACCTCGCGGCGTGAAGGGCGTCAGACCGGGGGCGCCACGACGAGCGCGACCAGGCGCCGGACGAGCGGCAGCACGAGCAGCAGCGTCGGAAAGGCGACGAGCCAGGACAGGCCCCAGGAGACGGGCCAGACGGCGAGCATCTCGCGGGTGGGGCCCAGGGCCCTGAGCGTCGAGATCCCCGAGACGACGAAGGTCATCAGCACGGACAGGAAGAAGGGCATCACCACACCGGCATAGCGGGCGGGCAGACGGCGGAAGGTCGGTCGTGACATGGGAAGGACTTTCGCAAGCGGCAGGCCATCGTCGCACCATCCGGGCGGCCATGGCCGGGGATGCGTTGCCTGACGTGAGACGCTTACGATCGGCATCACGCCGACGTCGGCTCCATAGGAAAGGTCGTGGCCGCTGCCAAGCGGATTTTCGTGGCAACGGTTGGCACCCGCGCCACTCGCGTCTACTGCTGGGCGCGAACGGCGCATGATCCCGCTCTGCGCCTCGATCCGGGGAGCTGGTGCGATGTCATTTCTGAAGTCCCTTTTCGGTGGTCGCAAGGCGGCAGACGCCGCGCCGGCCGGCCCGGCGAAGACCATCGAGCACAACGGCTTTACCATCCATGCGACGCCCTATCAGGAGGGCGGCCAGTGGCAGCTCTGCGGCGTCGTCGAGAAGACGATCGATGGAGAACTGAAGAGCCACCGCTTCGTCCGGGCCGACCGTTTCCCCGGCAAGGACGAGGCCGTCGATTTCACGCTGGTCAAGGGCCAGCAGCTGGTCGATCAGGCAGGCGAGAGCGTCTTCCGCTAGCGCTCCGGGGGGCGACGCAAGACCGCAGGAACGGACATGGCCCGTGCGGGTTGTCGATGCATCATCCTCAACCCGAACAAGGAGGCCGTCCCATGAACGACCTGTCAGGCAAGACCATCCTCATCCTCGCCACCAACGGCTTCGAGCAGTCGGAGCTCGACATCCCCCATGCCAAGCTGAAGGAAGCCGGCGCGACCGTGCATATCGTCGCGCCCGAGGCTGGTGAAATCACCGGCTGGGACCAGAAGGATTGGGGCCGCGCGGTGAAGGTCGACAAGACCCTCGCCGAGGTCAGCGCCGATGCCTACGACGCCATCGTCCTGCCCGGCGGGCAGATGAATCCCGACACGCTTCGCGGCACGCCCGAGGCGCTGACGCTGATCAAGCGCTTCTTCGAGCAGGGCAAGGTCGTCGCCGCCGTCTGCCACGCGCCCTGGCTGCTGATCGATACCGGCATCGCCAAGGGCCGCCGCCTGACCTCGTACAGCACGATAAAGCAGGACATGATCAATGCCGGCGCGCTGTGGGAGGACAGCGAGGTCGTCACCGACAAGGGCGTCGTGACCTCGCGCAAGCCCGACGATCTGCCGGCCTTCGTCGCCAAGATCATCGAAGAGGTCAACGAAGGTCGCCACGAGCGCCGCGCCGCCTGAATTCGCAGGCCACCTCCGGGTGGCCTGTGATGGCCGCCCGGGCTGTCGTCCGGGCCCCGGTCAGGGCCGAGTCGCGGCACGGCTCCGCCCTGAACGCCGCCCCGCTCCGACCTGCGCGAGCTTGCCGCCGCGCGGCGGACTGCCTACTCCTCGCTGAAGAACGTCTGCCCTGCGAGCAGGCGCGCCGAGGAAACATGTCGATCGACGAATCCCGTTACGCGCCCGATTCCTCCTATGCCTGGCTGCGGCTGGCGGTCTCGCTGCTGGTCGGCACGGCGGCCTGCGTCGGCACCTGGTCCGTCGTCGTCGTGCTGCCTTCGGTTCAGACCGAGTTCGGCACGCTGCGCGCTGGCGCGGCGCTGCCCTACACCTGCGTCATGCTGGGCTTCGGCTTCGGCAACATCGCCATGGGCCGGATCGCCGACCGCTACGGCATCATCGTGCCGATCGTGGGCGGCGCCCTGCTGCTCGGCAGCGGCTACATTCTGGCGGGCATGGCGCAATCGCTCTGGCAGTTCGCGCTCGTCCATCTCTTCCTGATCGGCGTCGGCGGCGGGGCGGGCTTTTCGCCGCTGATCGCGGATCTTTCGCACTGGTTTCGCAAGCATCGCGGTCTCGCCGTCGTCTTCGGAGCGTCCGGCAGCTATCTGGCGGGCGTGATCTGGCCGCAGGTCATCACCTGGGGCGTCGCGAACCATGGCTGGCGCGCGACCCATATCGGCATCGGGCTCGCGGTGATGGCGATCATGCTGCCGTTCTCGCCCTTCTTCCGCCGCCGACCCTCGGCCGCGAGCATCGCCGCGCAGGAGGCGGCGAGCACGAGCGCACGCGGCGATCTCGGTCTCTCGGCCAGCCAGCTGCAGTGGCTGCTGGCGATCGCGGGCTTCTCCTGCTGCGTCGCGATGGCGATGCCGCAGGTTCACCTCGTCGCCTATTGCAGCGATCTCGGCTACGGCGTGGCGCGCGGCGCCGAAATGCTTTCGCTGATGCTGGCGCTCGGCATCATCAGCCGCATCGGCTCCGGCTTCGTCGCCGACCGCATCGGCGGCACGGCGACGCTGGCGATCGGCTCGCTGATGCAGGGGCTCGCGCTCTTCCTCTATCTCTGGTTCGACGGGCTGACCTCGCTCTTCATCGTCACCGGCATCTTCGGCCTGTTTCAGGGCGGCATCGTTCCGATGTATGCGGTGATCATCCGCGAATATCTGCCGGCGCGGGAGGCGGGCGTGCGGATCGGCCTCGTGATGTCCTCGACCATCCTGGGCATGGCCTTCGGCGGCTATGTCTCGGGCGCGATCTTCGACGCCTTCGCCTCCTACCGCGCCGCCTTCCTGAACGGACTGGCCTGGAACCTCGTCAACCTTGCGGTGGTGTGCTGGCTGATGATGCGGGCGCGGCGTCGGCCGATCGGGCCGGCGTCTGCGGCCGCCGTCTGACGCAGGCTACCCACCCCGCGTCACGCTTGACGCCGATGCCTCGCGCATTCGATGTCCGCGCAACCATAACCCGAGGAAACGCCCATGCTTCGCACCACCATCGCCGGCAGCCTGCCCAAGCCGAGCTGGCTCGCCGAGTCCGAGCGACTCTGGGCGCCGTGGAAGCTGGAAGGGGTGGCGCTGCAGGAGGGCCGGCGCGACGCGACGATCCTGGCGGTGAAGCTGCAGGAGGATGCCGGCATCGACATCGTCGGCGATGGCGAGCAGGCGCGGGTGCATTTCGTCCACGGCTTCCTGGCCAATCTCGACGGCATCGACTTCGACAAGAAGACGATCATGGGCATCCGCAACAACCGCTACGAGGCGGAGGTGCCGACGGTCACCGGCGCGATCCGCCGCAAGGGGCCGGTGCACAGCATGGAGGCGCAGGCCGCCCGGGCGCACACGACCCGCAAGCTGAAGTTCACGCTGCCGGGGCCGATGACGATCGTCGACACCATCGCCGACGAGCACTATGGCCGCCGCGAGGACCTCGCCATGGCCTTCGCCGCGGTGCTGAACGAGGAGGCGCATGAGCTGCAGGCGCTGGGCGTCGACGTCATCCAGTTCGACGAGCCCGCCTTCAACGTCTACATGAAGGAGGTGCCGGACTGGGGCATCGCCTGCCTCGAGCGCGCCGCGCAGGGGCTGACCGCGACCACCGCGGTTCACATCTGCTACGGCTACGGCATCAAGGCCAATATCGACTGGAAGGCGACGCTCGGCGAGGAGTGGCGCCATTACGAGCAGACCTTCCCGGCGATCGCGAAGAGCTCGATCCAGCAGGTCTCGCTGGAATGCCGCAACTCGAAGGTGCCGCTGGACCTGATCAGGCTGCTCGACGGCAAGGATGTGCTGGCGGGCGCGATCGACGTCGCCTCCAACACGGTCGAGACGCCCGAGGAGGTCGCGGCGACGATCCGCGCGGCGCTGGCCTTCGTCGCGCCCGAGAAGCTCTTCCCCTGCACCAATTGCGGCATGGCCCCAATGTCGGCCGAGGTCGCCTATGGCAAGCTCGCGGCCCTGTCGGCCGGTGCGGCGCTGGTGCGCAAGGAACTCGGCGCGGCCTGAGCCGGCGCCTCTTGCCCCCCACCCGTCCCATCTGGCGCAGGCGCGGTGGCGCGTGCTCCAATGGTCGGGGATTCGACGGGGGGTGAGGGCATGACGAAAGAAGCGGGCGTGGCGCAGGACGAGGCGCCGCGCGGCAACCTGACAGTGCGCATCAATGCGATGCCGGCCGACACCAACGCGAATGGCGACATCTTCGGCGGTTGGGTGATGTCGCGCATGGATGCCGCCGGCGGCATCGCCGGCGTCGATCGGGCCCAGGGCCGTGTCGTCACCATCGCCGTCGATGCGATGACCTTCATCCGGCCCGTGAAGGTGGGGGACGTGCTCAGCGTCTATACCGAGGTGGAGTCGGTCGGGCGCACCTCGATGAAGATCCATGTCGAGGCCTGGGCGCGGCGCTTCCGCACCATGGTCCATGAAAAGGTCACGGACGCGACCTTCACCTTCGTCGCCATCGACGAGGAGGGGCGCCCGCGCCCGGTGCCCCAACCGGCCCCGGCGGCCTAGCCGGCCCTGCCCGGCGGGCGGTCACGAAGCCGCCCCCTGTGCTCCAGAGTCCTTGCGTCATGCCGGCCGGTCTCAAGATCTGAGGGCCGCCGCGCGATGATCTGTTTGGCAGGTAACTTCCCTCATGGTTGAACAGCCAGCAAACGACCAAAAGCTAACGAGCGCTGAATCCCGAAAATCGGGACTGATTCAGAAGAATCCATTCACTTAACCCTTCGTTAGGTCTCATCCCCCCATTCTTCCGGTCGGCTGGCCTAACCCGACTGACCATTCAAGAAGAATATTGGGGGAATCCATTCATGACCCATCGTCGTGACGTCCTGACTGGCCTTGCCTGCGCCTCCGCCGTCTCGCTCCTGCCGGGCCGCGCTTTCGCTGAAACCGGCGTGTTCGCCGACAGGATCCTTCTCGGCCAGGCTGCCGTGTTCGAGGGCCCCGCCAGCGCGCTGGGGCTCGGCATGCGCGATGGCCTCACCGCCGCCTTTGCAGAAGCCAACGCCAAGGGCGGCGTCGCGGGGCGCAAGATCGAACTCCTGACTCAGGACGACGGTTACGAGCCCGGCAAGTCGATCGATGCGACCCGGGCCCTGATCGCCAAAGACGTCTTCGCGCTGGTCGGCCCTGTCGGCACGCCGACGGCCATGGCCGCCCACCCGATCGCGAAGGAGGCCGGCCTGCCGTTCATCGGTGCGTTCACCGGCGCCGAAGGCCTGCGCGATCCCTACCTGCCGCATGTGGTCAATGTGCGCGCCTCGTATTTCCAGGAGACCGAGGTCTGGATCGAACGCCTCGTGAAGGACAAGGGCTTCTCCAAGATCGCGATCTTCTATCAGGACGACGCTTTCGGCCGGGCCGGCCTCGCCGGCGTCAAGAAGGCGATGGACGCGCGCAAGATGAGCCTCGTCGCGGAAGGCACCTTCGAGCGCAACACCGTCGCGGTGCGCTCGGCGCTGCTCGAGATCCGCAAGGCCAATCCGGAAGCGGTGGTGATGGTGGGCCCCTACAAGCCCTGCGCCGAGTTCATCAAGCTGTGCAAGCAGGTGAAGTTCACGCCGGTCTTCATGAACATCTCCTTCGTCGGCTCCGATGCGCTGGCGGCCGAACTCGGCGATGCCGGCGCCGGCGTCTACGTCACGCAGGTCGTGCCCCTGCCGACGGACGCGTCGATCCCCGTGGTCAAGGCTTACCAGGCGGCTCTCGCCGCCAGCGACGCCAGGGACAAGAAGCCGGGCTTCGTTTCGCTGGAGGGCTATCTCGTCGGCCGGACCGTGCTCGCCGCGCTCGAAAAGGCCGGCAAGGATCTCACCCGAGCCACTTTCATGGCCGCGCTAACCAACGGTTCCTACGATTTCGGGGGCTTCAAGATGACGTTCGGCCCCAATGACAACCGCGGCTCCGAAGACGTCTACCTGACCGTCATCGGATCGGACGGCAGCTTCAAGTCGGTCAGCTCTCTGTCCGCCTGAGCTGCATCCGCTGCGTCGCATTCCGGAGAGTGACATGACGAAGGCCAAGAAGCCGGCGCGCCAGCGCGCGCCGCTGCGCATCGGGATCGCCGCGCGCATCTATGCCGCGCTCGGCGCCTTGACGATGCTGACGATCGTCGCCTCCACGGTGGCCTGGCTGTCCTATGATCGGATCAACCTGACGGTCGGCGAAATGGTCGAGACCAAGATGCCGACCGTCGAACTCGTGCTTGAGCTCTCCCAGGTCGGTACCCAGTCGACCGCGCTGGCGCCCCGCTTCCTGAACGTGCAGACCGTGCAGCAGCGGGCCCGCCTGACGACGGAGCTGGACGCGATCGAGGCCAAGCAGTTCGAACTCATCCGGGCGGTCGGCAAGATCGGCGACGTCGACATGAAGCCGGTTCAGAAGGCTGTCGACGATCTCTCGCTGCGGATCAACGACATCAATGATCTGACCGGCACGAGGCTGCGCAACTCCGCGCAGATGGCCGCGGCCCTGGAACAGCTGAACAAGGCACGTGAGGACTTCGTCAAGGTCGTCGGCGGAGAGGCGGATGAGCGCCAGTTCAACGTCGTGCTCGGCATCGAGAGCGTGAAGGGCCTCGAAGGCGCGAAGCTCGACGAGGCCCTGAAGGCCGTCAACGAGGTCGAGTTCCCGGCGTTCGATCTGACGCGCAAGCTCGAGGCGCAGGTCAACGAGTTGATCGGGCTTCTGCGCGAGGTCGGCCAGATCGCGGATCAGTCGCTCCTGGGGCTCGCGCGCGAGCGTCTCAATGCCGTCGTGCTTCGGATCGAGAAGGACATGGCCGCCGCCGACAAGATCAAGCCCAATGAGGCCCGAAACCGTGCGATCGATGCGGTCATCGCCCTCGGTGAAGGGTCGCGCGGCGTGGTCGCGCTCCGCCAGCGGGACATCGAGACGCAGGAGGCGATCAACGCCCGCGTCCTCGACATCGACCAGGCCGCAGCGGCCATGCGCGCGGAAATCGACAAGCTCGTCGCATCGGCCCGTTCCGGCGCCGTCGCCGCGAATGCCTCAACGTCGGGTCTGATCGAACAGAGCAAAATCTGGCTGGGCGGCATCGGCATCGGTTCGCTGCTGATCGCGCTCGTGCTGGCCCTGTTCTATGTCCGTCCTGCGATCATCGGTCGCCTGAACCGGCTGTGGGCGGCGACGCGGGCGATCGCGGACGGGGCCCTGGAGACCGTGGTCGACACCAAGGGCAATGACGAGATCTCCGACATTTCGAAGAGCGTGCTGCTGTTCCGCGACAACGCCGTGGCGCTGCGCGAGGCGGAGAGCGCCAAGATCGCCGATCAGGCGCGCGCCCAGGAGCAGCGCCGCGAGATGATGGCGGAGCTGGGCGCGGCCTTCGGCGAGGTCGTGGCCGCGGCCGCCGCCGGCGATTTCAGCCGCCGCGTCCAGGCGAACTTCGCGGATGCGGAGCTGAACGCGCTGGCGGGTTCGGTCAACGAACTGCTGGAGACGGTGCAGGGCGGGCTGTCGGAGACCTGCGACGTGCTCGCCGAACTCTCGGCGGGGCATCTCTCGACCCGCATCGAGGGGATGTATCAGGGCGCCTTCGCCGAGCTGAAGAACGGCACCAATGCGCTGGCCGAGGAGTTCGAGAGCACGCTCGCCAAGCTGTCGGAGACGGTGGCGGCGGTGCGCAGCGCCACGACCGAGATCCTGGACGGCGTCACCGATCTCGCCGAGCGCACCAGCGAGGAAAGCAACGCGGTCTCGATGGCAACCAACCAGCTCGGCGCCTTCGCCGGGACGGTGAAGAAGACGGCGAGCGAGGCGGCCCAGGCGACCGGCATGGCCGAGGGCGCCGAGAGCCAGGCGCAGCAGGGCGAGAAGGTCGTGGCGTCGGCGCTGGAAGCGATGCAGCGCATCCGGACCTCGTCCGACAAGATCTCCGAGGTCATCGCGATGATCGACGAGATCGCCTTCCAGACCAATCTGCTGGCGCTGAACGCGGCGGTCGAGGCGGCGCGCGCCGGCGACAGCGGGCGCGGCTTCGCGGTGGTCGCGACCGAGGTCCGCAGCCTGGCCAAGCGCTCGGCCGACGCCTCCAACGACGTCAAGAAGCTGGTCGAGGCGGCGCATGGCGACGTCAAGGTCGGCGTCGGGCTCGTCGAGGAGACGGCGCAGATGTTCGAGGCGATCGTCGCCTCGGTGAACGACCTGACGGGTCTGATGAACGGCATCTCGCAGACGGCCAGGAGCCAGGCGAGCGACGTCTCGGCGATCAACCACGAGATCGACGGGATCGGCTCGATGGCGCATCAGAACGCCGCTCTGGTCGAGGAGACCAATGCCGCGCTGGCGCTGACCGACGAGCAGACCCGCGCGCTGAGCGAGCACATCGCCCGCTTCCGCTTCCGCGAGGGCCACGGCTCCGACAAGGCCCATGCCATGGCCCACGCCGCCTGAGCGGCCCCGCCAAACAGCACGACACCCGATGGCGGGGCCTTTGCTTTCAGGGCGCCGCGGCGAACCAACGCCGCTCGACCGTCGTCTGGAGGGCCGCCATCCGGCCCACGGGGGCACGGCGATCGGGATGCGCCGTCAGTCTGCGCGGTGAATCTCAGCCCGAAGAATAAAACGCCGGGGGACATGTCCTAACGGAAGCTGAATCCGGCTTTCGCCGAAGTGATTCAAAAGAATCCACGTTTAAACGTTCTTTAAGCGCGTCCGGCCAATTCTCCGCGGGAACAGGATCCCGCCCAAAGACAGTTCGGGGTGCGGAGCGGTTCGGGGGCACCGGTCATCGTCTTGGGGGCGATCGGAGCGTTTTGACCATCGGTGCGCCCGGGGAGGGCCGCCGCCGGCCCCGCGCCAGCTTCGTCATCCAGAGTGTCGTGTTGCATACCGGAGAGCGACCGATGACGAAGGCCAGGAAGCCAGAACGCCAGCGCCAGAAGGCACGCATCGGCATCGCAGCGCGGATCTACGCCGCCCTGGGGCTGATGACGGCTCTGACGCTCGTGGCCTCCGCCGTCGCCTGGCTCTCCTTCGGCCGTGTCGGGACGACCGTCCAGGAACTCGCCGGCCAGAAGATGCCGCTGGTCGAACTCGCCCTCGAACTCTCGCAGGCTGCGACGCTCTCGACGGCCCTGGCGCCGCGTTTCATGGATGTCGAGAACGTCCAGCAGCGCGCTGCCCTGACCAGCGAGCTCGACCGGATCGAGGCGCGCCAGTTCGACCTGATCCGCCGGATCGGCGCGCTGAGCGGCCTCGACATGAAGGCGACGCAGCAGGCGGTCGACGAGCTCTCGCGCACGATCAACGAGATCAACGACCTCACCGGCGCGCGGATGCGCAATGCGGCTGCGATGAACGGCCTGCTCGAGAATCTCGGCAAGGCCGGCCGCGTCTTCGGCGGCGTCGTCGGCTCCGAGGCGGACGAGGCGCGCTTCAACGTCACCATGGGCATCGAGAGCATCAAGGGCCTGTCGGGCGAAGAGCTCGACGCCGCGATGAAGACGCTCAACGACCGCGACTTCCCGGTCTTCGATTTCGCCCGCAAGCTCGAGGCGCAGGTCAACGAGCTGATGGGCATGCTGCGCGAGACCGCGCAGATTCCCGACAAGGCGAGGCTCGCCATCGCCCGCGAGCGCTTCAAGGCCACCGCCATGCGCATCCGCATGGAGCTTCAGGCGGCCGAGGCGGCCTCTTCCAACCCGTTCCGCGGCCAGGTGGTCGAGGCCGTCATCGCCATGGGCGAGGGCCGCAACGGCATCGTCGAGATGCGCGAGCGCGATCTGACCACGCTGGGCGAGATCGCCGCCACGCTCAAGACGGTCGACGGCGCCGCTTCGACGCTGCGCGGCCAGGTCGAGAAGCTGGTCGAGAACGCGCGCGGCCAGGCCGTCGCCGCCAGCCATTCGAGCGCCGCGCTGATCCATGACAGCGAGCGCTGGCTGGGCGGCATCGGCATCGGCTCGCTGCTGATCGCGCTGTCGCTCTCGCTGTTCTATGTCCGTCCTGCGATCATCGGTCGCCTGAACCGGCTGTGGGCGGCGACGCGGGCGATCGCGGACGGGGCTCTGGAGACGGTGGTCGACACCAAGGGCAATGACGAGATCTCCGACATCTCGAAGAGCGTGCTGCTGTTCCGCGACAACGCCGTGGCGCTGCGCGAGGCGGAGAGCGCCAAGATCGCCGATCAGGCGCGCGCTCAGGAGCAGCGCCGCGAGATGATGGCGGAGCTGGGCGCGGCCTTCGGCGAGGTCGTGGCCGCGGCCGCGGCCGGCGATTTCAGCCGCCGCGTCCAGGCGAACTTCGCCGATGCGGAGCTGAACGCGCTGGCGGGTTCGGTCAACGAACTGCTGGAGACGGTGCAGGGCGGCCTGTCCGAGACCTGCGACGTGCTCGCTGAACTCTCTGCGGGGCATCTCTCGACCCGCATCGAGGGGATGTATCAGGGCGCCTTCGCCGAGCTGAAGAACGGCACCAATGCGCTGGCCGAGGAGTTCGAGAGCACGCTCGCCAAGCTCTCCGAGACAGTGGCGGCGGTGCGCAGCGCCACGACCGAGATCCTCGACGGCGTCACCGATCTGGCCGAGCGCACCAGCGAGGAGAGCAACGCCGTCTCGATGGCGACCAACCAGCTCGGCGCCTTCGCCGGGACGGTCAAGAAGACGGCGAGCGAGGCGGCCCAGGCGACCGGCATGGCGGAAGGCGCCGAGAGCCAGGCGCAGCAGGGCGAGAAGGTCGTGGCGTCGGCGCTGGAAGCGATGCAGCGCATCCGGACCTCGTCCGACAAGATCTCCGAGGTGATCGCGATGATCGACGAGATCGCCTTCCAGACCAATCTGCTGGCGCTGAACGCGGCGGTCGAGGCGGCGCGGGCCGGCGACAGCGGGCGCGGCTTCGCGGTGGTCGCGACCGAGGTCCGAAGCCTGGCCAAGCGCTCGGCCGACGCATCCAACGACGTCAAGAAGCTGGTCGAGGCGGCGCATGGCGACGTCAAGGTCGGCGTCGGGCTCGTCGAGGAGACGGCGCAGATGTTCGAGGCGATCGTCGCCTCGGTGAACGACCTGACGGGTCTGATGAACGGCATCTCGCAGACGGCCAGGAGCCAGGCCAGCGACGTCTCGGCGATCAACCACGAGATCGACGGCATCGGCTCGATGGCGCATCAGAACGCCGCTCTGGTCGAGGAGACCAATGCCGCTCTGGCACTGACCGACGAGCAGACCCGCGCGCTGAGCGAACACATCGCCCGCTTCCGCTTCCGCGAGGGCCACGGCTCCGACAAGGCCCATGCCATGGCCCACGCCGCCTGAGCGGCCCCGCCAAACGGCACGACATCCGAAGGCCCCGCCATCACCCGATGGTGGGGCCATTCCCTTTCTGCGGACCGCTTCGCATGACGCTTGCGGCCGGCTCGGCCGCGATGCTACGCGGGATACGGGCCGGTAGCTCAATGGTTAGAGCTCGCTGCTCATAACAGCGCCGGTGCCGGTTCGAGTCCGGCCCGGCCCACCATTTCCCATCCGAACCGCCCATCCGGTCTCCGGCCGCAGCAAGGGTTCCTTCTGCCGATGGTGTCTCCCGAGCGCGTTTATCTCGTCACCGGCGCGGCGAGTGGTATCGGCCGGGCAACGGCGCTGCGGCTGGCGCGGCCCGGCGTCGGGCTCGTGCTGCATACGGGATCGAACGCGGCCGGGCTGGCGGCGGTCGCGGCCGCAGCAGAGGAGGCGGGGGCTGTCGTCGCCACCCTGCTGGGCGACATCGCCGAGGCTGCCACGGTCGAGCGCGCAGTGGCGCTGGCCGAGGAGCGCTTCGGCCGGCTCGATGCGATTGCGGCCGTGGCGGGGCATGCCCGCAAGGGCGGCATCATGGACCTGGCTGAGGCGGAGTTGCGGGGAGCCGTCGAGGATTCGGTCGTGGCCCTCCTGCGGCTGGCCCGGCTGGCGCGGCCGCTGCTCAAGGCCGGCGGCAGCGGGCGCATCGTCGCGACCTCCTCCTTCGTGGCGCATGCGCTGCGGACCGACATGCAGCCCTTCGCCGCCACCGCCGCCAGCCGCGCCGCGCTGGAGACGACCGTGCGGCTGATGGCGCATGAGCTGGCGCCGGACGGAATCACGGTGAACGCGGTCGCGCCCGGGCTGATCCGCAAGGATGAGGGCCGGGGCAGCAAGCTCGCGGCCGAGGCAACCGCGCGGATGGAATCGATCATTCCGATCGGGCGGCGTGGCCGGCCCGAAGAGGTCGCCGCCGCCATCGCCTTCCTGGCCTCGACGGAAGCCTCCTACATCACCGGCCAAACGCTGCATGTCGATGGCGGTCTGGTCTGAGCCTCGGGCGGGACGCTGCGACTTGCTCTAGCGCAAAGACGGCCGCAGCCGTTTGCCTATGATTTTCCGCCGAGCCGGTCGACCGGCACAGGGGAAAACAGCCGTGCAAGCGCCTGGGACGAGCTATCTCGACGAACGCCTGCCGCGCTACACGAGCTATCCGACGGCGCCGCACTTCGCCGCGGATGTCGATGGCGGCTGTTATGGCGACTGGCTCGGCGCGCTTTCGCCCGACACCAAGGGCTCGCTCTATCTGCACATCCCGTTCTGCCGGTCGATGTGCTGGTATTGCGGCTGCCACACCACCGTGGCGCTGCGCGACCCGCCGATCGGCGCCTATCTGGGCATCTTGCGGCAGGAGATCGAGGCGGTCGCGGCGCGTCTGACGACGCCGCTCGACGTCCGCCATGTCCATTTCGGCGGCGGCACGCCGACCATCCTGGCGCCTGCGGAGTTCGTCGCCCTCGTCGCGCTGCTGCGCCAACGTTTCGCACTGCATCGCGACGCCGAGATCGCGGTCGAGATCGACCCGCGCCATCTCTCACCGGCGATGATCGAGGCGCTGCGCGAGGCCGGGGTCAACCGCGCCAGCCTCGGCGTGCAGAGCTTCGATCCGGAGGTGCAGCGCGCGATCAACCGTGTCCAGGGCGTCCGGCAGACCGCTGCCGTGATCGCGCAGTTGCGCGAGGCCGGAATCGGCGGGATCAATCTCGACCTGATCTACGGGCTGCCGCGGCAGAGCACGACCTCCTGCATCGAGACGGTCGAGCACTGCCTGGAGATGGCGCCGGACCGCTTCTCGATCTTCGGCTACGCCCATGTGCCGGACTTCAAGAAGCACCAGCAGCGGATCGCGCTGACAGACCTGCCCGACGGCGGCGCCAGGCATGAGCAGGCGGAGGCAATGGCGCAGCGTCTCGTCGATGCCGGCTACGTCCGCATCGGGCTCGACCATTTCGCGAAGCCCGACGACGAGATGGCGCGGGCACTCGGCAGCGGGCGGCTGCGGCGCAATTTCCAGGGCTACACCACCGATGGCTGCGAGGCGCTGATCGGCTTCGGTGCCTCGGCGATCGGGCGGCTGCCGCAGGGCTATGTCCAGAATGAGGTCGTCACCGGCCGTTACGCCGAGCGCATCCGGGAGGGCGGGCTGGCGACGGTGCGCGGCTATCGGCTCAGCGACGACGACCGGCTGCGGGCGGATCTGATCGAGCGGCTGATGTGCGATCTGTCGGTCGATGTCGAGGCCGTCTGCACGCGCCATGGCACCGATTCCGCGCAACTGGCGCCCTCGCTGGCCCGGCTCGCGCCGCTGGTCGAAGACGGAATGGTGCAGCACGACGGCACCGTCATCCGCATGCCGGAGCGGGCGCGGCTTCTGGTGCGCAAGGTCGCCTCGGCCTTCGACGCGCATATCGACCAGCCGGCGCGACGCTACAGCCGCGCCGTGTAAGGCCGGGATCGAAAAGATAGTGCAATCCCGCGACGGCGGATTGCCTTAGCGGCTGGACGCTCCGAAACGACAGCGACGGACCGCACCGCCCATGACGACTCCCGCCCTCGTGATGCTCCACCGTGCCTCGTTTCCGCCGCCCGCCCCGGGCGCCGGTCCCGGCCTGGGTGCGGCCGATCCCTTCGCCGCCGGCCGCGAGATCATCTGGACAAGCGAGGCGGCCGCCGCCGGCCGCGCGAGCCTGTCCGGCGCCTTCGAGATCGCGGCCTTTCCGCACACCGAGACCCTGGTGGTGCTGGCGGGCGAGCTGACGGTATCGGTCGAAGGCGCGCCCGTCCTCACCGTCGGCCCTCACGCCGCGGTGGTCATCGGGCGGGGCACGGCGCTGCGTGTCCAGGCCGCGCCGGGCACCGTCTTCGCCTTCCATGCGCAGACGGCCGGGACCAGCGCGATGCCGGGTGCCACGCCGATCACCCGGGATCTGCCGCTGTCGCCCTCGACGCCGCCGGCATCGGAGGTCCTGCTCGGCCCGTCGCCGCAATGCCGCAGCCAAAACGTTTTCACCGACGAGGCCGTGCAGCTGCGGGCGGGCCTGTGGGATTCGACGCCCTATGCCCGGATCTCGCGCCCGCACCGCCTGGCCGAGCTGATGCACATCCTGGAAGGCGCTGTCGACCTCACCATGGCGGACGGCACCGTCGTCACCGTGGCGAAAGGCGAGACCGTCTTCGTGCCGCAGGGCGCGCCCTGCGCCTGGACCAGCCGCGTTCATGTGGCGAAGGTCTATGTCGTTCAGGAGACTGTCGGCTGATGGGCGACACGCTGATCCGGGACTCGGCCGTCCTGCGCGACATCGCGCCGGCCGACGCCGCCATCTGTGCGGGCCTCGCGCGCGCGGTGGGCTGGCCGCACCGGGCCGAGGATTGGGAGATGGCGATCGAACTCGGGCGGGGCGTCGTCGCGACGCTCGGTGAAGAGGTCGTGGCGACGGCGCTGTGGTGGCCCTATGGCGAGCACCACGCGACGCTCGGCATGATCATCGTCTCGCCGGAGCATCAGGGCGCCGGGATTGGCCGCCAGCTGATGCAGGCGCTGTTCGCGCAGGCGGAGGGGCGCTCGCTCCTGCTCAACGCCACCGTCGCCGGCCAGCCGCTCTATGAAAAACTCGGTTTCGTCCTCTGCGGGGCGGTCCGCCAGTATCAGGGCGAGGTCGGGGCCGTCGCCGAACCGATCCTTTCCGAGGGCGCAGTGTTGCGCCCGGCTACGCTTGCCGATCTACCGGTTCTGACGCAGCTCGATGCAGCCGCTACGGGCCTGCCGCGCGGCCCGCTGCTGCGGGCGGTTCTCAGCGCCGGCGAGGGCACGGTCCTGATGCGCGGCGGCGAGGCCGCAGGCTTCAGCATGGTGCGCCGCTTCGGGCGCGGGCTCGTGATCGGCCCTGTGGTGGCCGCGGATCTCGCGGATGCGCAGGCGCTGCTGGCGCATGGCTTGCAGGCGCGGCAGGGGCAGTTCGTGCGGGTGGATGTCGAGGACGGCTCGCCGCTCGCCGATCTGCTGACGGGGGCCGGTCTGAAGCCGGTCGATCGCGTCAACAGCATGGTCCGCGGCAGCCTGCCGACCCCGACGGGCCCGGTCCGTCGCTACACGCTCGCCAGCCAGGCGCTGGGCTGAAGGAACAACGATGGCACTCCTCTACAAATCGGATCCGGTCCGCGGCGCCGAATGGGCGAAGATCCTGGCCGAGAAGGCCCCGGAGCTCTCCTTCCGGATCTGGCCCGATATCGGCGACCCCGCGGAGATCCGCTATTTCGTCGCCTGGATGCCGCCGGACGACCTGGCGGAGCGCTTCCCCAATCTCGAGCTGCTGATGTCCTCGGGGGCGGGCGTCGACCATCTCGACCTGTCGAAGCTGCCGCCGGACCTGCCGGTGGCGCGCATGATCGAGACCGGCATCGTCGACGGCATGGTCGAATATGTCTCGATGGCCGTGCTCGGCCTGCACCGCGACCTGATCGACTATGTCGGCCAGCAGCGCGCCGAGGTCTGGAAGCAGATCCGGGTGCGGCCGGCCTCCACGCGGCGGGTCGGCGTGCTCGGCCTCGGCATGCTCGGCGAGGCCTGCTGCCGGATGCTGCGCACGCTCGGCTTCCAGGTCGCCGGCTGGAGCCGCTCCGGGCGCGAGATCGAGGGCGTGACCTGCTTTGCGGGCACGGAGTCCTTGCCGGATTTCCTGGGGCGGACCGACATTCTCGTCTGTCTGCTGCCGCTGACGGAGGAGACGCGCGGCATGCTCGGCGCCGAGCTCTTCGCGCAACTGCCGAAGGGCGCGCGGCTGGTCAATGTCGGCCGGGGCGGACATCTCGACCAGGAGGCGCTGCTGGCGGCGCTCGAGAGCGGGCAGATCTCGGCCGCGGTGCTCGACGTCTGCACGCCCGAGCCGCTGACGCCGGGCCATCCGCTCTGGAGCCATCCGCGCGTGCTGCTGACGCCGCATATCGCCAGCATGACCCAGCCGGAGACGGCCGTGGACCTCGTGCTGGAAAACCTGCGTCGCCACAAGGCGGGCGAGCCGCTGCTGGGCGCCGTCGACCGACAGCGCGGCTACTGATCGCAGGCCCGGCGTCTTCCCTTGAGCGAAGCACGATCTGCTGCGCGGGACCGCGAAATGGGCAGGTCGTGTCGTGATGGGCGCCCAAGGCCGCGCCGACATCGCCCGGACCCGTTCTAACCTTCCGCCAGGATGGAGAAACCATCCGCGGAGGTCGAAGAGGTCCATGCACGAGCCAGCTCCGATCCAGCCCGCCCAGCAGGAAAGCGGGCTGACGACGTCAGTACTCCCTGCCAGCCAGGGCATCCGGCGGGCGCTGAACCATATCGAGCGCCATTTCACCGATGCGATCTATCTCGAGGATCTGGCCGCTCTCGCAGGTCTGAGCGTCTGCCGCTTCGTGACGGTCTTCCGCCGCCAGGTCGGGCTGACGCCGCATCGCTTCATCTGCCATCGCCGGATCGGCTATGCCAAGCGGCTGCTGCGCGACGGGGTGCCGATGGCGCTTGCAGCCTCGGAAGCCGGATTCTTCGACCAGAGCCATTTTTCGCGCCATTTCAAGAACATCTGCGGCACGACGCCGGGCCGCTATCTGCGCGAGATGGGCGGATTGTCGCGACGCGAAGCCGATGCCCGACCGCCGCTGCAGAGCGCCGCCTGATCCACCGACCCCACGCCGACCCGTCGCAGGAGCCCGCCATGACCGTCAACTCGCTCGAAGCGCTCGATCGCCTTCACTGGGTCCACCCCGTCGCCAACTGGGCCGGCCACGAGAAGCGCGGCGTCACCATCATGAAGTCGGCCAAGGGCGCCTTCATCACGGATTCGGAAGGGCACGAGCTGATCGACGGCTTCGCGGGGCTGTGGTGCGTGAATGTCGGCTATGGGCATGAGAGCATCGTCGAGGCCGCGGCCGCGCAGATGCGCGAGCTGCCCTATGCCACCGGCTATTTCTCGTTCGGCAGCGAACCCGCGATCCGGCTGGCCGCCAAGCTCGCCGAACTCCTGCCGGGAGACCTCAACCACATCTATTTCTCGCTCGGCGGTTCGGACGCCATCGACGGCGCGCTGCGCCTGATCCAGTTCTACTACAACGTCACCGGGCGGCCGACGAAGAAGGCGATCCTCTCCCTGGAGCGCGGCTATCACGGTTCGAGCTCGACGGGTGCGGGCGTGACCGCGCTGCCGGCCTTCCATGCGAATTTCGACTTCCCGGCCCATGTCCGGCACTATGTCGCCGCGCCCTACGCCTATCGCAATCCGACCGGCTCCGACGATGCGGCGGTGATCGCGGCCAGCGTCGCCTCGCTGCGGGCCAAGGTGGCGGAACTGGGCGCGGAGAATGTCGCGGCCTTCTTCTGCGAGCCCGTGGTCGGCTCGGGCGGCGTGATCGTGCCGCCGAAGGGCTGGCTCAAGGCGATGCGCGACACGGCCACTGAGCTCGACATCCTGTTCCTCGCCGACGAGGTCATCACCGGCTTCGGCCGGACGGGGCCGATGTTCGCCTGCGAGGCGGAAGGCGTCGTGCCCGACCTGATGACGATGGCGAAGGGGCTGACCTCCGGCTACGCGCCGCTGGGCGCACTCGCGATCGGCGAAAAGATCTATCGCGGCATCAAGGACAATGCGCCCGAGGGCGGCCCTATCGGCCATGGCCAGACCTATTCCGGCCATCCGGTCTCGGCGGCGGTCGCGCTCGAAGTGCTCCGGCTCTACGACGAAGGCGGCATCCTGGCCAATGGCCAGCGCGTCGGCGCCTATTTCGAGAAGACGCTCGCCACCCTGGCCGACCATCCGCTGGTCGGCGAGGTCAGGGCGCGCGGGCTGCTCGCCGGCATCGAGCTCGTCGCCGACAAGGTGAGCAAGGAGAAGCTCCCGCGCAGCGTCAAGCTTCCCGACCATCTCTTCGCCCGCGGCTATGCGAACGGCGTGATCTTCCGTGCCTTCGCCGACGACATCATCGGGCTCGCCCCGCCGCTCTGCTGCAGCGAGAGCGAGATCGACCTGATCGTCTCGCGCCTGCGCCAGACGCTGGACGACATGCTGGCTTTGCCCGAGGTTCAGGCGGCCATGGCGCCCGCGAAGGCGGCCTGAGGCGGCGCGATCCTTGCTTTGCCGGGAGGCGCCGACAGTCTAGGTTGTCGCGACGGCGGCGGCTCCGCGAGGGGCTGCGCGCCGGGGTTGGGGTGAGGCTTTCGTCGTGACACCGGGCGTGCGGCTCGACCGCATCGACATGAAGATCCTGATCGAGCTGCAGAACAACAGCCGGATCACCAACGTCAATCTGGCCGACGCGGTCGGCCTGTCGCCGAGCCCCTGCCTGCTGCGGGTGAAACGGCTCGAACAGGCGGGGTTCATCTCCGGCTATGGCGCCACAATCAACCTGGCGAAGCTCGGTGAAACGATCACCGTCTTCACCGAAGTCACGCTGGCCGACCACACCAAGGAGTATTTCATCCGCTTCGAGACGGCTTTGCGCCGCGTCGATGAGGTGGTCGAGTGCCATATGGTCAGCGGCGGCTACGACTATCTCGTCAAGTTCGTCACCCGCGGGCTGACGCATTACCAGTCGCTGATCGAAACCCTGCTCGACCGCAACATCGGCATCTCCAAGTATTTCAGCTATGTCGTGATCAAGTCGCCGATCCAGAAGCCGGGTTACCCGCTCCCGGTTCTGTTCGACGTGTGAGCGCCGCGGGGCCCTGATGGGTGGATTCAGCCGAGCGCCTGGTTGACCAGCCCGAAGATGCGCGCGGCGCCGCTGGGGCCATGCGCCTTTCCGCGGATCATCGGGGTGACCGTGTCGAAGATCGTCAGGCCGCAGGAGTCGAGAAAGGCGCCGAAGGCACCCTGTTCCTGCGCGGTGTCGACGCGCAGAAACTCGCCCTGATGCGCCTCGACATGGGGGGTGAGCAGGGCGATCGCCATCGCGTCGTCCTCCGCCACGATGGGACCGACGACATGGCCGCGGCCGAAGGGACGGCAGAGCGCGAAGCCGACGACCGCGCCCTCCCGCTCCAACAGCGCACCGGCCGAGACCGGGAGCAGCGCGCTCAGCGCCGGGCGGCGGTCGGCGCCATAGGCGCTCGCATCCAGCGCGACGAGCGCGTCGAGATCGCTTGGGACCATTGGGCGCAGGCCGGGCAGGGCGGCGACCGGGGCAGCGGGCGGCAGCGCCTTGCCCTGATGCTGGAAGACGCGGCCGATCGGCTCGAAGCCGAGCGAGCGGTAGAGCCGGTAACCGGCCTTGGTCGAGTTGAGGCGCAGGTCGCGTGTGCCTGTCTGCGCGAAGATCATGTCCATCAGCTCGCGACCGGCGCCCTGCGCCTGCAGGCGCGGCGAGGTGATGACCATGCCGACGGTTGCGAAGTGCTCGCCGAAGGGCCACCACATCGCCGAGCCCAGCACCCGGCCGATCGCATCGCAGGCGACGATGCCGTGGCCGAGCCCGATGACGAGGCGCCAGTCCTCGGGGCGATGCGGCCAGCCGACGCCGATCGACAGCTGATGCAACTGGTCGAGATCGGACTCCGCCATCGGCCGGATGGCGATCTCGTAGCCGAGCCGGCGTTTTGCCGTTCTGTAAGCCAAGGCCTGTGCCTCACGGGAAGTCCCTGATCATAGGGCCGACGGGACCGCGCGGGAATAGCATAATTCATACAATACAGCAGGTTAGGCTCGTGCAAGCTGCGTGTTCTCCGCCCTGGCGCGGCGACCCGTAGCGCCGGTGCGACGGGCGCCGGCTGGCCCTGTTCCCGATCGAGGCCGATCCGCGATGAAGCTCGAACCCTATTGGCTGGCCTCCGCGCCGCGCTTCAGCTCCGGCTCGACGGAGCCCGTGGAGGGACCAGTCGATGTCGCGGTGATCGGGGGCGGCTTCACCGGCCTCTCGGCCGCGCGCAGCCTGGCGAAGGCCGGCGCGCGCGTCGCCGTGCTGGAGGCCGGGCGCGTCGTCGGCGAGGCCTCGGGCCGCAATGGCGGCCACTGCAACAATGGCCTGGCGCATGACCTCGGCGGGCTGGCGGCGCAGATCGGCATTGAGCGGGCGAGCGCGCTCTATCGCGTCTTCGACGACGGCGTCGACACGGTCGAGGCGCTGGTCAAGGAGGAGGCGATCGACTGCGACTTCACCCGCACCGGCAAGATCAAGCTCGCGGCCAAGCCGGGGCATTTCGCCAAGCTGCAGAAGAGCGCCGAACTGCTCAAGGCCACCGTCGAGCCCGACCTCGTGGTCGTTGCGCCGGGCGAGGTCCAGAGCGAGATCGGCTCGTCCGGCTTCCATGGCGGACTCGTCTTTCCGCGCAGCGCCCATATGCATATGGGCCGATTCGGCGTCGGCCTGGCGAAGGCCGCGGCCCGCGCAGGGGCGCAGATTCATGAAGGCGCCGCGGTGACGTCGCTGCAGCGGATCGCCGGGCAGGCGCACCGCGTCGTCACGACGCGTGGGTCGCTGGAAGCCAAACAAGTGCTTCTGGCGACCGGCGCCTCGCGGCAGGGGCCCTTCGCCTGGTTGCGCCGCCGGATCGTGCCCGTCGGCAGCTTCATCATCGCGACCGAGCCGCTCTCGGACAATCTCGCGGCCTCGATCATGCCGACGCGCCGGACGGCGACGACGACGATGAACATCGGCAACTACTTCCGGCTGACACCCGACAACCGCCTGATCTTCGGCGGGCGGGCGCGCTTCGCGCTGTCGAGCCCGTCCTCGGACGCCAAGAGCGGCGCCATCCTGAAGGCGCGGATGCTGGAGCTGTTCCCGCAGCTCGCGCAGACGCGGATCGACTATTGCTGGGGCGGCCTCGTCGACATGACCGCCGACCGGCTGCCGCGCGCCGGCGAGCGCGATGGCGTGTTCTACGCCACCGGCTATAGCGGCCACGGCACGCAGATGTCGGTGCATATGGGGCAGATCATGGCCAGGGTGATGGGCGGCGATGCGGCGGCCAACCCGCTCGCCGGGCTCGACTGGCCGGTGGTGCCCGGCCATTTCGGCCCGCCCTGGTTCCTGCCCTTCGTCGGGATGTATTACCGCTATCAGGACTGGCGGCACTGAGCGGTTCCGCCGACCGTCAGCCCTCATCCTGAGGAGCAGGCGAAAGCCCGCGCATCAGGATGGTTCAGGAGGCCCGCGAACCCTCTGGACCATCCTTCGAGACGCCGCTGCGCGGCTCCTCAGGATGAGGTCCGCAGAAGCTTGAACGGTGGCTCACCCGCCGATGTCGATCAGCACCGTCTTGTGGCGCAGATTGGCCTCCACCGCCTGGCGGCCGAGGTCCTTGCCGATGCCGGAACTCTTGTAGCCGCCGGTCGGCAGGATGAAGTCGAGCGTGCGGCTGTAGCGGTTGATCCAGACGGTGCCGGCCTTGAGCGCCCGCATGGCGCGCAGGCCGCGGCCGAGATCGGCGGTGTAGACGCCGGCCGCGAGCCCGTAATCGGGATGGTCGGCGAGGCTCAGCCCCTCCGCCTCGTCGTCGAAGGCCTGGATCGTCAGCACCGGGCCGAAGATCTCCTCGCGCACCGCCGCCGTTTCAGCGGTCACGCCGGCGAGCAGCGTCGGCTGGTAGAAGGCGCCGCCATGGCCCTCGATGCGCGCCCCGCCGAGCAGGCATTCCGCGCCCTGCGCGCGGCTGCGTCCGAGGATGTCGTCGATGCGCCTCGCCTGCGTCTCCGAGATGATCGGCGCATAGCCCGTCGCAGCCTTCCAGGTCGGGCCGGGCGTCACCGTCGAAAGCCGCGCCTGCAGTCGCGCCACCAGTTCGTCCATAACCGGGCGCTGGACGATCAGCCGCGAGCCGGCGACGCAGGCCTGGCCGGCATTGGCGAGCAGGGAGCCCGCGATGCAGGCGGCGGCCTTGTCCAGATCGGCATCGGCGAAGACGAGCTGCGGGCTCTTGCCGCCGAGCTCCAGCGTGACCGGCTTGATGCCGGTTTCGGCGGCCGCCTTCATCACGGCGATGCCGGTGCGGGTCGAGCCGGTGAAGGAGAGCTTGGCAAGGCCGGGATGGCGAGAGAGCGCATCGCCGGTGACGATACCGTTGCCCTGCACCACGTTGAAGATGCCGGCGGGGATGCCGGCTTCCACGGCGAGTTCCGCCAGCCGCACGGTCGAGAACGGTGTCAGCTCCGAGGGCTTTAGCACGATGGCGTTGCCGGCGGCCAGCGCCGGGCCGACCTTCCAGGACGCCATGCTGAGCGGGAAGTTCCAGGGCGTGATCGCGCCGACGACACCGTAAGGCTCCGAGACGATCAGGCCGAGATGGTCCTGGCGGGTCGCCGCGACCTCGCCGCCGAGCTTGTCGGCCCATTCCGAGAAGAAGCGGATGCCTTCGGCGACGCTGGCGACGTCGCCGGTGACGGCCTGGGCGATCGGCCGGGTCGAACCCAGCGCCTCGAGCCGGCCGAGTGCGACCGCGCGCTCCTCGATCAGATCGGCCCAGCGGCGCAGGGCGCGGGCGCGCTCGCGCGGCGGCTGCGTCGCCCAGCCGCTGGCCGCGACTGCCTTGGTCGCATCGGTGACGGCGCGGTCGACGATGTCGGCGCCGGCGATCGGCAGATCGGCGTAGGTCGCGCCGTCCGAAGGGCGGGCGACGTCGATCCGCTCGCCCGCCTGGACAACCTCGCCGCCGATATAGTGGCCGGTCGCGAAGGCGACCGAATCCGGCGCGAAATCGCTCATCGGGTCAGAGCCCGACGAGGCCGGGGAGGCCGCCGATGTCCTTGATCTCATGCGTGCTGTAATGGGGGTTCGACGGCTCGTGGCCGCGATTGACGAAGACGCGGGCGGCGATCTTCATGTCATAGGCGGTCATCTGGTCGTAGCGGAAGCTGGACGAGCAGTGCATCACGTCCTGCGGGCCGCAGCCGAGCTGGTCGAACATGTATTCGAAGGCCTGCATGCGGGGTTTGTAGGCCTGGGCCTCCTGCGCCGTGTAGGCGGCATGGAAGGGCGCGCCGAGCTTCGCGACGGAATGCGGGATCAGGTCCGTCATCGAGTTCGAGAGGATGACGAGGGGGATTTCCTTCGCGACCTTGGCGAGGCCGGCCGGCACGTCGGGATGCGGACCCCAGGTCGGGATCTCGTCGATGATCTTCTGGGCGTCGGCCGGATCATAAGCGAAGCCGTGCAGCTTGCAGGTGCGCGCGACGGCGTTGCGGACGACGTCCTGATAGGGCTTCCAGGGGCCGAGCACCTCGTCGAGGCGATAGCTGCTGAAATCCTCGACGAAGGCGTCCATCTGTGCCGGGGAGAGGCGCGACCCGTAGACCCGGCGCGCGGCGGGGCCCATCTCGAAATAGATCAGGGTGCCGTAGCAGTCGAAGGTGATGAATTTCGGCCGCCAGGTGGTCATGGTCCGCTCGCTCTCTCGAAGGGGCGGACATGGCCGCCGATGAGCCGAGACTAGCGGCGGGGAGCGGGGACGGGCGCGGATTTGTCGGCGGGCCGCCCAAGAATCTGCCGATCAATCGGGCATCGGCAGCATGGATTGCCACGCCGCCGGTGGGCGCCTCAGAACTCGCCGACCTCGCCCTGCGAGCCGTCGAGGAGGCGGGCATGGCGGAAGGGGCGGGGGTCGACGATCGGGGTATCGCCGGCGGCGAGATCGGCGGCGAGATGGCCGGCGCCGGGACCGAGCCCGAAGCCATGGCCGCTGAGGCCGGCGGCCAGGACGAGGCCTTTCAGCCCGACAGTCGGCGAGATCACCGGCACGGCATCGGGCGTCGAGTCGATGTAGCTGCCCCAGCTTTCGCGGACAGGGACGGTGCGCAGGGCCGGAACCAGCGCATGGGCGCGCTCCAGCAGGGTCGCGATCGCCTTCTGGCTGGGGGCGGGGTCGAGCACGCGGATGCGCTCGAACGGGGTTTCCTTGTCGAGCGTCCAGCTGCCCAAGGCTTCAGGCCCGTTGAAGAAGGAGGAGCCGATGCCGAACTCCACCGCCTTCAGCCGCTTGACGAACATCGGCATGAACTGGCGGGCAAAGCGGATGCCCTGTGGCGTCAGTTCGAGCGTGCCCTTGCCGCTGATGGCGATGGTGTAGCTGCCGTCGAGCCGTCGCGTCAGGGCGATTTCGGGGGTGTAGAAGGCCTCGAGCCAGGCCGGCGCCACCTCCGTGCGCAGGCTGGTGGCGCGGATGCTGGCCTGCGGGAAGACGACGCCGTGATGGCGGCAGAAGCCCGAGGCCCAGGCGCCGCCCGCCAGGATGACCGACTGTGTGCGGATCGTGCCCGCCTCGGTCACGACACCGGTGACGGTGCCGTTGCTCACGTCGAGCCCGCGCGCGGCGCAGCCCTGATGGATCGTCGCACCATGCTGGCGGGCGCCCAGCGCCAGAACCGGCGCGGCGAGCGCCGGTTCGGCCTTGCCGTCGGTGACGGAGTGGACGCCCCCGAGCCATTTGCGGCCGGTGCCCGCCGTCATGGCGGAGGCTTCCGATCCGGTCAGCATCCGCGTCTCGACGCCGAACTGCTTGGCCGTTTCGCGCCAGCGCTCCCATTGCGCGATCTGCGCGGCGTCGTTGCTGGTGTAGACCAGTCCGCAGCGGCGGAAGCCCGGATCCTCGCCAATCTCGGCGGCGAAACCGTCCCACAACTCCATGGAGCGGATCGCGAGCGGGAGTTCGCGGGCGTCGCGGTTCTGCTGGCGGCACCAGCCCCAGTTGCGGCTGGATTGCTCGCCGCCGACGACGCCCTTTTCGACGAGGGCCACCGAGCGGCCGCGTTTCGCCAGGAAATAGGCGGCCGCCGCACCGACGATGCCGCCGCCGATGACGACGACATCGGCCTGCGCGGGCAGGGCGGCGTCGCTGGCGATGGGCTTGATCGTGGGGCTCATGGAAGGTCTCCGGCAGATCCAGGCCGGACCACTAGCGGCGTTTGGCGCCGCTGCCTTGGATCATTTTCGCATCAGGCGGCCAATGCGGCCTCGACGGCGGCCGCGACCGCGAACAGAGCCGCGTCGCCACCGGTCTCCCCCATCAGCATCAGGCCGACGGGGGCCTCGCCGTGGCGGTTGCAGGGCAGGCTGATGGCGCAGCGGTCGAGGAAGTTGCCGAGGCTGGGATTGCGCAGCAGAAGTGCGTTGAGACGGTAGTATTCCGCGTCCTCGGCCAGTTCCGCGATGCGCGGCGCCACGATCGGGCAGGTCGGCATCAGCAGGGCGTCGAAGGGGGCGGTCAGCGCGTCCATCGCCGCGACGATGCGACGGCGTGCCGCGGTCAGGGCGACGTAATCGGCGGCCGTCATGGTCGCGCCGGCCTCGATCCGGCTGCGGACGCGCGGATCGTAGAGCGCGCCCTTCGCGGCGAGCAGATCGCGATGCCAGTCATAGGATTCCGGGCCGGTGAAGCCGCCGCGGCTCATCGCGGGAGCGATGTCGAGCAAGGCTGAAAAGGAAACTTCGCTGACCTGCGCGCCCTGCGCTGTGAGCGTCGCAATCGCGCGCTCGAAGGTGGTGGTGACGGTTGCGTCCATGCCGTCGCGCATGATCTCGCGGGGGATGGCGAGGCGCAGGCCCGCAAGCGGGCGCGCCTTCGGCAGGGCAGGGGTCTCTCCGGCGAGGACCGCATCGACGATCGCGCAGCAGGCGACGCTGGCGCCGAGCGGCCCGAGCGAATCGAGGCTGCCCGAGAGCGGCACGACGCCGTCGAGCGGCACGCGCCGCGCCGTCGGCTTGTAGCCGACGATGCCGCAGAGCGCGGCGGGGATGCGGCAGGAGCCGCCGGTGTCGCTGCCGAGCGCGACGACCGCCATGCCGTCCGCCACCGCCACCGCCGAGCCGGAGGAGGAGCCGCCGGGGATGCGCGCGGAGGCGCGGTCCCAGGGGCTGAGCGGCGTGCCGTAATGCGGGTTGGCGCCGATGCCGGAATAGGCGAATTCGGTCATGTTGGTGCGGCCGACAGGGATGAAGCCGGCCGCCAGCATGCGCGCGATCGTCGGCGCATGGACTTTCGCCGGAGGGGCGTCGGCGAGCGCGCGCGAACCCGCCGTCGTGACCTCGCCCGCAACGTCGAACAGATCCTTCATCGCGAAGGGGATGCCGGCATAGGGCGAGGGCGCGCGCCCGGCCCGGTGCAGGGCGTCATGGGCGTCGGCCGCGGCACGGGCGGCTTCGGCTGAAACGGAGATGAAGGTGCGGGCACCTTCGCCTGCCGGATCGGCAATGGCCGCCAGGCAATCCTCGACCAGCGCGCGCGCGGTGGTGGCGCCGCTCGCGAGGGCCTCGGCGCAGCCTTGCACGGTCCGCAGCATGATCGTCTCTCCGTTTTGGCTTCGGCATTCGGCTTAGCGGCGCCGGCCGACGAAATCCATGCCGCGTTGCTGTCCTCACATCCTCGTCGTCATCCCGGGCGCAGCGAAGCGGAGACCCGGGATCCATGCCTGAACCTTTCTCGGAAGCGCTCCGGCATGGATCCCGGATCAGCGCCGCTGTCGCGGCTTGTCCGGGATGACGTCGAGTGTAACTGGCGGCGATTGAGGCGAAGATGCAACCACCCGCTCACATCAGACCGGGTTCGCCCAGATCCGAGCCGTCGACGAGGCGGCTGTAGCGGTAGGGGTGGGGATCGACGATGGGCGCGTCGCCGGTGATGAGGTCGGCGGCGAGCTTGCCCGCGGCCGGCCCGACGCCGAAGCCGTGGCCGCTGTAGCCGGCGGAGACATAGAGGCCCGGCAGCTTGTCGATGGGGGAGATCACCGGCACCCAGTCGGGCGTGAAATCGATCAGCCCGCCGTATTTGTGGACGATCTTCACATCGGCGAGCTGCGGATAGATCTCGGCGATGCGCTTCAGCGCGAAGGTGATCAGCTTCTCCTGCGGTGGCGGATCGAAGGTGCGCATGCGCTCGAAGGGCGAGACGCTGTCGTTGCTCCAGCGCATCAGCGCCTCGGGACCGGCGAAGAAGGTCTTGTCCGCGGTGATGGTCAGGAGCTTGTGGCGCTTCTTGAAAGTGCGCCAGAACGGCCTGGCGTACATCATGCCCTGCGGGCTGAGCCGCAGCAGGCCGCGCCCGCTGATGCCGATGGTGTAGCCGCCGTCGAGCCGGCGGCGGAAGGTGACGTCCGGCGTCGAGATGCCGCCCTCGGTGATCGGCGGGCCGGAAATCGGCGCGGTGAACATCGACGTCGACTGGACGCCGGCGAGCGGCATGTCGATGCCGTGATGGCGGCAGAACATCGAGGTCCAGACGCCGCCGGCGACGAGCACGCTGCTCGTCTTGATCGTGCCCTTTTCGGTCACGACGGCGGAGACACGCCCTGCGGTGGTTTCGAGGCCGCGCGCCGCGCAGTCCTGGTGGATGGTGACGCCGAGCTTGCGCGCGGCTTCGGCGAAGGCGGGAACCGCCAGGGACGGCTCGGCCTTGCCGTCGCTCGGTGAATGGACGCCGCCGATCCAGTTCTCGGTCGAGCCCGGCGACATCTCCTTCGCCTCGGCGGCGGAGAGGACGCGGCTGTGCATCTGCATCTCGCGGGCCTTGTCGATCCAGCCGGACCACGCCGCGAGATCGGACGGCTTGGTCGTGACATAGACGAGGCCGGTGTGGCGGAAGCCGGTCTCGGCGCCGAGCTCCTCGTTCATGCCCTTCCACATTTCCAGCGCGCGCTGGGCGAGGGGGAGTTCGCGCAGGTCCCGGTTCTGCTGGCGGCACCAGCCCCAGTTCCGGCTCGACTGCTCGCCGGCGACATAGCCCTTCTCGACCACCGCGACGGAATGGCCCTTCTTCGCGAGATGATAGGCGGTGGTGATGCCGGCGACGCCGCCGCCGATGACCACGACGTCGGCTTGGGCGGGCAGCGTCTCGTCGCTGTGGATGCGGGTGACCGGGGGCGACATGGCTGCGGCGATCCTTCGGCAGAAACCGGAAACGGGGCCTCGATAGCACCGCATCCCGACAGAAGCCTATGCCAAAGGCGTGCCGACAAACGGCATAATCTGTGCAGCTGCCGCGGACGATCGGCGTTGGATGTCGCGGCCGTCCCTTTAGCCTCAGAACAGGGCGGGCAAGCCGCCGCTGCGATGACCTGCCACAGAAGCAGGCGCGTCACTCATAACGAGGGGTTCCCATGACCAAGATCGCCGACGGCCACTCCCTGCCCATGCCCGCCATCCACCGGCGCGACCTGCTCGCGCTCGGCGCCGGCGGCCTGCTTGCCGCCTCGGGGCTGGGCAGCGCTCGCGCCCAGACCAAGGCCGCGCCGCCGCCGCCCGCCAAGCCCACCGGCCAGGTCGTCGTCGGCCTGTCGCAGGAGCCGACCGCCTTCAACCCGCTGATGCCGGGCATCGAGGTCGACGAGACGGTCTGGATGCAGATCTTCAACACGCTCTGGGTCGCCGATCCCAAGGGCAACCTGATCCCCGACCTCGCCGTCGAGATTCCCAGCGAGGCCAATGGCGGCATCTCGGAGGGCGGCCTGGCCTGGAAGGTGAAGCTGCGCCCCGGCGTGACCTGGCATGACGGCACGCCCTTCACCGCCGAGGACGTCAAATACACGCTCGAACTGATCGTCGCGCCGGGCTTCAAGAGCCGCACCCGCGTCGGCCACGCCTTCGTCAAGGACATCAAGGTCACCGGTCCGCTGGAGATCTCCTGGCGGATGGAGAAGGCCTATGCGCCCTATCTGGCGCTGCTCTCCAACACCTACATCGTGCCCAAGCACCTGCTCGAGAAGGCGGCCGACCCGAACACGGCCCCCTATAACGCCGCCCCCGTCGGCACCGGCCCGTTCAAATGGGGCACGCGCACACCGGGCGACAACATCCAGCTCGTCGCCAACGAGAAATATCACGGCAAGGGCCCCTATCTGGAGCGCGCCGTCCTCAAATACGTGCCCGACCAGACCGCGCTCTACGCGCAGTTCCGCACGGGCCAGGTCGACCTCATCATCGGCACCGGTATCCCGGCCAACTTCTATGCCGAGGCGGTCAAGCTGCCGGGCCGCAAGGTCGTCAAGATCCCGAGCGCCTCGCTCGAGATCCTGATGCCGAACCTCGAACACCCGGTGCTCAAGGACAAGGCGGTGCGCAAGGCGCTCTACGCCTCGATCAACAAGCAGGCGATCATCGACATCATCTATTACGGCCTGCACATCCCGACCGAATCCTTCGCGCCGCAGGATTCCTGGGCCTACAATCCCAACCTGCCGAAGCAGACCTACGATCTCGCGCTCGCGAACAAGATCCTCGACGACGCCGGCTGGAAGCGGTCCGGCTCCGGCACGCGCATGAAGGACGGCGTGCCGCTGACCTTCGCCGTCTCGACCACGACGGGAGCGGCGCTGCGCGAACAGACCCAGCAGCTGATGATGCAGGACTGGGCGCAAGTCGGCGTGAAGATGACGATCAACAACATGCCGGCGGCGGTGATCTGGGGCGAGTTCTACACCCGCTCCAAATTCGACTCGCTGGTCGTCGGCACGGCGTTCCGGACCGTGATCGATCCCGATCCGGCCCATCGCTTCGGCTCGGATGCGATCCCGGCCAAGTCCGGCAACGGCGCCAACCAGATGCAGTGGCAGAACGCCGAGGCCGATGCGCTGATGAAGGAGGGGCAGACCACCTTCGATCAGGAGAAGCGCAAGGCGATCTACTGGAAGCTGCAGGAACTCGTCCGCGAGGAGCTGCCGATCCTGCCGATCTACCAGTACGCTCCGGTCGAGGGCTACAAAGAAGGCCTGATCGGCTACGAGCCCAACGTCAATGCCCGCCAGAACACCTGGAACATGGGCAGCTGGTACTGGGCGCGCTGAGACCATGACGCGCCCCCGCCCGGACCCCTTCACCGCGAAGCCGAGCGCGCCATGAGCGGCTTTCTTCTGCAAAGACTGATGCAGGCGATCCTGCTTCTGCTCATCGTCTCGATGATCGGCTTCGCGATCCTGCATCTGGCTCCGGGCGGGCCGCTGTCGCAATTCGCGGCCGGCGGCGAGATGAACCAGGAGGATCTCGACCGCATCATCGAGCAACTCGGGCTGAACCGGCCGCTGCCGGTTCAGTATGCCGAGTGGCTCTGGCGGATGCTGAGCGGCGACTGGGGTCTGTCCTATCGCGACCAGCAGCCGGTGCTGCACATCATCGCCGGCCATCTCGGGCCGACGCTGGAGCTGATGCTGACCTCGACGCTGCTCGCGATGATGATCGGCGCCTGGATCGGCATCATCGGCGCGGTCAAGCGCTACTCGCTGTTCGACAGCGTCGCCACGATCGGCACGATGATCGCGCTGTCGATCCCGACCTTCTGGTTCGGCCTCGTGGTGATCTACGTCTTCTCGGTCGGGCTCGGCTGGTTGCCCTCCGGCAACCGCTTCACCATCGGCGACGGGTCCTTCCTGAACCGGCTGCACCATCTGGTCGGGCCGTGCGTCGTCCTGGCTCTGGTCTCGACGGCGGTCTGGAGCCGCTACATGCGCTCCTCGATGCTCGATGTGATCAACCAGGATTTCGTCCGCACCGCGCGGGCCAAGGGCGTGCCGGAGCGGCGCATCCTGCTGCAGCATGTGCTGCGCAACGCGCTGCTGCCGATGATCACCATCACCGGGCTGCATGTGCCCTCGCTGCTCTCGGGGGCGCTCGTCACCGAGACGGTGTTCACCTGGCCCGGCATGGGGCGTCTCTTCCTCGATTCGATCAGCTACCGCGACTATCCGGTGGTGATGGGCATCCTGATGTTCACGGCCGTGATGGTGCTGCTCGGCAGCCTGCTCGCGGACCTCCTCTACGGCGTCGCCGATCCCCGTATCGCCAGGAGCGGCCGATGAGCCTCGATCCCACGCTCGACGCTCTGCCCGCCCGCGCGGAGGGTTTCTGGAACGGCCGCGGCATGCGCCGCTTCCGGCGGCACAGGCTCGCTGTGTTCGGCGCCGTGACGATCATCCTGATGACGCTCGCCTGCGTCTTCGGGCCGATGCTGCTGCCCTATAGCGACACCTTCATCGACATCCGGCAGCGCTTCGCGCCGCCCTTCTCAGGGCCGCACATTCTCGGCACCGATCCGCTCGGGCGCGACATTCTCGCCCGGCTGCTGATGGCGGGCCGGATTTCGCTGGCCGTCGGCTTCTGCGCCATGGTGCTGGCGATGGGGATCGGCATCGCGGTAGGCGTCGCTGCCGGCTTCTACGAGGGCGTGATCGGGGCGGCGCTGATGCGCTTCGTCGATGCGATGCTCTGCTTCCCCTCGATCTTCCTGCTGCTGGCGATCTCGGCGCTGATCTCGCCGTCCGTGCCCTCGATCGTCATCCTGATCGCGATGACCTCCTGGATGGAGGTGGCGCGCGTGGTCGAGGCCCAGATCCGCTCGCTGCGGACGCGGGAATTCGCGCAGGCCGCCGTGGCGATGGGCTCCAGCAACATGCGCATCATGGTGCGCGAGCTCCTGCCCAACGCGATCGCGCCGATCGTCGTTGCGGCGACCCTGAACGTCGCCCACGCGATCCTGGCCGAGAGCTACATCTCCTTCCTCGGCTACGGCATCCAGCCGCCGACGCCGAGCTGGGGCAACATGCTGGAGAACGCGCAGAGCTACCTCACCAGCGCGCCCTGGCTCGCCATCATCCCCGGCGCCGCGATCACGCTGGCGGTGACGAGCTTCAACTTCGTTGGCGACGGCCTGCGCGACGCACTCGACCCGCGCATGGACTTGCCGTGACGGACATGGCCCTATCGGGATCGGTTGCGTCGCTCTGGCGCTATCCGGTCAGTTCGATGGGCGGGGAGCGGCTGGAGCAGGCGCCGGTCGGCCCGTCGGGGATCGCCGGCGATCGCATCTGGGGGCTGCTCGACGCCCAGACGGGGCGGATCGCCTCGCCGGGCCGCGAGAAGCACTTCATCGAGGTCCCGCGCGGGCATGCCCGCTTCACCGGCGAGGGCGTCGCGCTTTCCACCGATGGCGAGAGCTGGGCGGGGCCCGACGATCCGGCGACCCTCGAGGCGCTCGCGGCGGCCTTCGGATTCCGCCCGCTGCTGAAGCCCTTCGACCTCGTTCGGGGGGAGGGCTTCCGGCCGCGCTACGAGCATGCCCCGCTGCACATCGTCACCACGGCGGCCATGCGAAGCCTCGGGCGCGACCATCCCGAGAGCGTCATCGACGAGCGTCGCTTCCGCCCCAGTCTCGTCGTCGACTGGCCGGATGAGGCCGAGGCGATGCCGGAACAGGGCTGGATCGGGCGGGAGATCCGCGTCGGGGACGTCGTGCTAAGGGGCCGCGAACCCTGCGGGCGCTGCGGCTTCGTCACCCTCGAACAGGAGGGGTTGCCGCTCGATGTCGAGCTGCTGCGGACGATCGTGAAGCGCTACGGGCGCAACTTCGGGATCTATTGCGACGTGGTCGTGCCCGGGGAGATTCGCGTGGGAGACTTTGTCGAGATTTCCTAGCCATCGCGTCGTCCTGGGCGACCGGAGGGAGACCCGGGACCCATTCCGGAACCTCTCCGGCCGCGCTCCGGCATGGATCCCGGCTCTTCGCTACGCTTCGGCCGGGATGACGGTCACGCTCAGGCGGAACGTCCCTCACCCTGCCGCCTGCAGCACCTCCGGCACCTGCGGATAGTCGCGCCGCACGGCGGTGAAGGCCGCCTCCACGTCGCCGCCATTCTTGGTCTCGCGCATCGCGGCGAAGAGCTTGGTCTTGACGAAGAAGCGCCAGTGGACCGGCAGGGCCGCGAGCAGCCGCGTCAGGGCATCGTAGTTCGACGCCGTCCAGAGGCGCTCGAAGGCGTCGCGCTCCGGGCCGTAATGGAAATGGGTGGTGTGGACGTCCTTGCGCATCTCTGCCCGCAGGGCCGCCGTCGCGTCGGCATCGACGACGCCGTCGGTGATCACCACGCCGTAGCGCGCCTTCGCCGCCGCGACGCCGACATAGCCGCGCTCGACATCGAGCCGCACCCGCTCCGGCTCGCGATCGAGCGGGCAGCCGCGCCCGCCGCCGCCCGGCGAATGAATGTGGATGACGTCGCCGGGTTCGGCGATGGCGATGTCGGTGTTGCCGAGGATGCGCTCGCCGGCCGCGCCGGGGTTGATGATGAAGTTGGAGGTTTCGGCCGACAGTCCGCCGAGTGTGCCCCAGGGGCGGAAGATCGAGCGGTCGCGGTTGCGCACGGTGATGCGCGAGTTCGGCGAGAAGACCTTGAACTCCATCACGGTGGCGAGCCCGCCGCGCCAGCGGCCGGGGCCGCCCGAATTCGGCAGCAGGCCGTAGCGGGTGAACTGGATCGGCACCTCGGTCTCGGTGATCTCGATCGGCGTGTTCTTGAGATAGGCGGCATCCGCGCCCGAGCCGTTGGTGCCGTCGCGATGGGGCATGCCGCCGCCGCCGCCGACGACCGGGTTGATCGCGGCGATGACGCTGCGATGGGTGCGCTCATCGGTGGTCATGACGTTGACGATGGAACTCGACCCCGCCGGTGCGGCGGGCATGCGCTCGGGCACGGCGAGGCTGAAGGCGCCGAAGACCAGGCTGCGCAGCCTGGCGCAGGTCAGGCTGCGCATGCCGACGGCGGCCGGGAAGGTCGGATTGAGCACCGTGCCCTCGGGCGCGATGCAGGTGAAGGGCCGGGTCAGGCCGGAGTTGAGCAGGATCTGCGGGTTCAGCGTATAGAGGACGTAGTAGACGCCGACGAGCAGCAGGGTGTGGCGCGGGTCTGAACCCGTGGGCACGTTGAGCGAGGAGCCGAGCTGCGGGTCCGAGCCGGTGAAATCGAGGATCGCCTCGTCGCCTTTGATCGTCAGCGTCAGCTTGAGGCGGCAGGGGTTGCCGTCGACGCCGTCCTCGTCGGCATAGTCGGCGAAGACATATTCGCCGTCCGGCACCCCGCGCAGGATGTCGCGGGCCTGATGCTCGGTATAGTCCATCAGCCCGTCGAGGCCGTCCATGAAGCCCCTGGCGCCGAATTTCTTGACCATCGCCAGGATCTTGCGCTCGCCGGTGTTGAGCGCGCCGGCGAGCGCCTTCAGGTCGCCCATGTTGAGGGCGGGCTTGCGGACGTTCATTGTCATGATCCGCAGGATCGTCTCGTCGAAGGCGCCGTCGCGCATCAGCGTCATCGGCGGGAAGCGGATGCCCTCCTGATGGATTTCCGTCAGCGAGCGGGAGAGCGAGGCCGGCACCGCGCCGCCCATGTCGGTGTTGTGGACATGGCCGCCGACGAAACAGACGATCTCGCCCTCGTGGAAGATCGGCTTCCACAGGTGCGTGTCGGGCGCATGGGTCGCGAGATAGCCGCTGTAGGGGTCGTTGGTGAAGGCGATGTCGCCGGGCCGGTACTCGTCGACGAGGTCGATGGCGCGGTTGTAGTTCATGCCCGGATACCAGGTCGCGCCGAGGTCCATCGGCACGGCGACGACGCGGCCGGTCCGGTCCATCACCATCACGGTGAAGTCCTCGGTCTCCTTGACGAAGGTCGAGTGGGCCGTGCGGTAGAGCGTGTAGGCCATGTTCTCGGCCGCCGCCCGGCAATGGTTCGCCAGAACCTGCAAGGTGATCTTGTCGACCATGATCAGGCCTCGCTGCGCAGGATGAGGTGGAGATTGAGGCGGGCATCGACCTCGGCGTCGAAGCCCTCGGGGATGCAGATCGTCGTGTCCTGCTGGGCTACGACGGCCGGCCCCGAAAAGCGGTGGCCGTTGCGCAGGGCATCGCGGTGATGGAGATCGACCTCGCGGCTGGCGCCGTCGAGCCAGACCTCGATCCGGCGCGCGGGCGTGGCCATCGCCGCCGGCTGGTCCGCCGCCGGGGCGGGCCGGGGTCGCGGCGTCGCACCGCTGACGACCAGGCGCAGATTGACGATCTGCACCTCGGCGCCGACGTCGTTGAAATCGTAGATGGCGAGATGCTGGCTGTGGAAGGCGGCCGTCATGGCGGCGAGGTCGCCGTCGCGCAGCCAGGCCTCCTCGAGCGGCACCTCGATCTCGAAGGACTGGCCGTGATAGCGCATGTCGGCACTCAAACTTTCGACCACGGGGCCGTCGAAGCCCTGGTCCTGCCGGATCCAGGCCAGCCCGTCCGCCTTCAACTTGGCCAGCGCCTCGCGCAGCAGCGGCAGCGCATCCGGCACGGCCGCGGCGAAGACGGTCTGGATGAAGTCGCCCTTCACATCGGCGATCAGCCCGCCGAGCGCGCTGACGACGCCCGGCCGGTGCGGCACCAGCACGCGGGGGATGCCGAGTTCGCGCGCCAGGAAGCAGCCGAGCATCGGCCCCGCGCCGCCGAAGGGCATCAGCGTGAAGTCGCGCAGATCGACGCCGTAGCGCGCCACGAGCTTGTTGACCTCGACGAACATCTCGGAGACCGCCACCGCGATGATCGCCTCGGCGGTGGCCTGCGGCGTCTGGCCGAGGCGTCCCGCCAGCTCGCCGATCACCGCGTCGGCGCGGGCGCGGTCCATGCCGATCTGGTCATAGGCGAGGGGGGTGTGGCCGAGGAAGCCGCTCGCCGCCATGGCGTCGGTGACGGTGGCGCGGGTGCCACCGCGGCCGTAGCAGGCCGGGCCCGGCGTCGAGCCGGCGCTTTCGGGGCCGACCTTGAGCACGCCGAAATCATCCGCCCAGGCGATCGAGCCGCCGCCGCTGCCGATCGAGGTCACGGAGACGCTCGGAAGGAAGAGCGGGAAGTCGCCGACGACCTCGCCGGTGCCGAATTGTGGCTGGCCGTCGATGATGAGCGCGAGGTCGGCGCTGGTGCCGCCGATGTCGAGCGTCAGGACATTGGCGACGCCGGCCTGCTCGGCCAGCCAGGCGGCGCCGATGACGCCCGAGGCCGTGCCCGAGAGCAGCATGTTGACGCAGGCGCGCTTGCCCGTCGGGGCGTTCATGATGCCGCCGTTCGACTTGGTCAGCATCGGGGCCGCCGGCACGCCACGCGAGGCGAGCGCCCCCTCCAGCGCGGTCAGGTAACCTGCCACGCGCGGATGGACATAGCCGTTCAGGATCGCCGTCGTCGTGCGCTCATATTCGCGGATCACCGGCCAGACCTCGCTGGTGGTGAAGACGAAGAGTTCGGGCGCGAGCTTCGCGATCAGTGCCTTGGCCTGCGCCTCGTGGGCGCCGTTGCGATAGGCATGCAGGAAGGAGACGATGACGCCGTCGACGCCCTTGGCGCGGATCGCTGCTACCGCGGCGGCGAGCCCGTCCGTGTCGAGCGGTTCGGCGATCTCGCCGCTGGCGAGCTGGCGCTGGCGGACGCCATGGATGCGGTCACGCGGGATCAGCTGCTCGGGTCTGGCGCAGAACAGCGAGTACATCTCGGGCATGCGCAACCGGGCGAGCTCGATGACGTCCTCGAAGCCGGCCGTCGTGATCAGCGCGAGCCGGCTGCCCTTGCGCTGGATGATGGTGTTGATGCCGACCGTGGTGCCGTGAACGAAGGAGACGACCTCCCCGGGCGCGATGCCATGGCGCTCCTGCAGCAGGCGAAGCCCGTCGAGGAGTTCCTTGCCCGGCTCGTCGGGTGTGGTCAGGACCTTGATGGTTTCGACGCGTTCGGTGCCGGTCTCGAGGGCGCAGAAGTCGATGAAGGTGCCGCCGATGTCGACGCCGATACGCCAGCTCATGATGTGCCTGTCCGTGGAGTGCGTGGCAGTGTCGGTTCGCACACGCGCCGGGGTCAAAGACCAAGCCCACCCAGCTCTATAAGGCCGGCTTATGCTCTGGGTCCGTCGCCGGCATCAGGCCGAGATCGCGGCAGGCGGTGCGCAGATGGGCGCGCAGGAGGTCGTGGCTGCGCGAGAGCGGGCGGCGCGCACTGGTCAGCAGGCACAGCGGCAAGGCGACCTCCGGCAGGAAGGGCCGGGTGACGAGGCCGGGAAAGCTGTGCCAGGGCAGGAGGCCGTCGACCACCGCGATGCCCAGCCCCTGCTGGACGAAGGCGAGGCCGATGATGGAGACGTCGATCTCCATCTCCGGCTGGAAGGCGAGTCCCTCCCGGGCAAAGGCCTCGCGCAGCAGCCGCCCCTGCAGGGAGGTGGCGCGGTAGGAGATCAGTGTCTCCTCGCGCAGGTCTGTGGCGGCGATCGATGCCTTCTCCGCCAGCTCATGGCCCGCGGGCAGGACGCAGACGATGCGCGTCCGCCCGATGATCTCGGTCTCGATGCCGGCCATCGGCTCGTCGGTCATGGCGATGCCGAGCCCGGCCTGGCCGTCGTCCAGCATGCGCATGATGATCTCGGCCGGCACGACATAGGAGAGCAGGCGCAACCCGGGATGGGCGCTGCGGAAATGGCGCAGCGCCTCGGGCACGACCGAAAGGGAGGGCGGCGCCGAGGCGGCGAGGCGTACGATGCCGGCCTTGCCGTGGCGCAGGTCGCGGGCGCGACCGCGTAGCGCCTCGAGGTCGCCGAAGAGGCGCTCGACCTCGGGGTAGAGATCCTCCGCCTCCGGCGTCGGGATCAGCCGGCCCCTGACGCGCTGGAACAGCTTGAAGCCGAGTTCGTCCTCGGTGTGGAGCAGGATCTGGCTGAGGGCCGGCTGAGAAACGTTCAGGGCTTCGGCGGCGCTGGTGAGCGTGCCGCAGCGCATCACCATCCGGAACACTTCGATCTGCCGGGCGCGCATTGATCCACTCCAGCCCGAGCCGCGGGCGGCCCAACACGACAGGGGGATTCGCCAGGGCGCAAGAGGGTGCGGCTGTCGGCCAGCGGCGAAGGCGCGATTCTCAACGATCCGTTAAGCGCACCGGGAGGGCGCTTTCCTATTTGCTCATAAAATAATCAATATTGGGCATCTTGCATACAATTGCGCGAGGTCCGCGCTAGACGCGGGGCGGCGAGGCTTCCAACCCTTTGGAATCGCAGCTGTCCGCGATTGGCACGCTCCCTGCTAGCGAGAGATGCGTCTTGCTCTTTTCGCCAGCCTGCCAACCGAGGACAGATCCCGATGATCACGCGCCGCACAGCCATCGCCGCAGGGCTCGCCGCTCCCTTCGTGGCCAGGGGAGGCGGTGCGGAGGCCCAGGCGCCGAGCCGCAACGAGACGCTGCTGCTCGTGCAGGAATACGGGCCCAACAGCCTGGACATGCAGGGCATCGGCTCGTCGCAGCCGGTCAACGGCGTCTCGCTGAACTGCTATGATCGCCTGCTGCGCTTCAAGCCGGTCCCGATCCCGGGCGGCGGCGGCAACACCATCGCGATGGGCGAGCTCGAGGGCGAACTGGCCGAGAGCTACCAGGTCGCCTCCGACGGCATGAGCGCCACCTTCAAGCTGCGCGACGCGAAGTTCCACTCCGGGCGTCCGGTGACCGCCAAGGACGTGAAGTGGTCGATGGACCGCGCCGTCTCGATCGGCGGCTTCGCCACCACGCAGATGAATGCCGGCTCGCTGGAAAAGCCGGAGCAGTTCGTCGCCGTCGACGACAAGACCTTCCGCATCGACTTCCTGCGCAAGGACAAGATGACGCTGCCCAATCTGGCGGTCACCATTCCCTTCGTCTTCGACTCCGAGCTCGCCATCGCCAACGGCGGCGGCGATCCCTGGGCGAAGGAGTATCTGAAGAACAACATCGCCGGCTCCGGCGCCTTCAAGGTCGAGAGCTGGAAGCCCGGCGTCGAGACGATCTATGTCCGCAACGACGCCTGGGCCTGCGGAAAGCTGCCGCAGCTGCGCCGCATCATCGCCCGCGACATCGCCTCGCCCTCGACGCGCCGGGCGCTGATCGAGCGCGGGGATGCGGACGTGTCCTACGGGCTGCCGCCGAAGGACTTCAAGGACTTGGCTGACGGCGGCAAGATCAATGTCGTCGGCGTGCCGATCCCCAACGGCGTCTGGGGTTGCTACCTCAACACGCAGGTCGGCCCGTTCAAGGATGTGCGCCTGCGCCAGGCCGTCGCCTGGGTGATGCCTTACGAGAAGATCATGCAGGCGGCACTGTTCGGCCGCGGCGTCTCGATGGCGGGCGGCACGAGCCCGAAGGTCGCCTGGCCGCAGCCCTTCCCCTACACGACCGACGTCGCCAAGGCGAAGGCGCTGGTCGATGCGGCCGGCGGCCCGTTCTCGACGACGCTGTATTTCGACGCCGGCAACGCGACCGTGGCCGAGCCGATGGCGGTGCTGATCAAGGAGGCACTCTCGCAGATCGGCATCACGGTCGAGATCAACAAGGTTCCGGGCGCCAATTTCCGCACCGAGATCGCCAAGAAGACCAATCCGATGGTGCTCAACCGCTTCGCCGGCTGGCTCGACTATCCGGATTACTACCTGTTCTGGACGATGCACGGCAACAATTCGATCTTCAACATCGCCGCCTACCAGAACCCGGCGCTGGACAAGCTCGTCGACGCCGCCCGCTTCGCCCCCGACAAGGCCTCCTACGACGCCAACGTCATCGACTTCATCAAGCTGGTGAACCAGGAGGTACCGATGGTGCCGATCAACCAGCCGACGCATGACGTCGCGCTGCAGAAGAACATCGGCGGCTATCAGTTCCAACCCTGCCGCGAGCCGGACTTCCGCTACCTGACCAAGGGCGTGTGAGCCAAGGAACGTCATGCTCGGGCGAAGACCCGAGCATCTCCTGCCCGAGATTCTCGGGTCTTTGCTCCGCTCCGCCCGAGAATGACGGCGAGGCTGACGCTACGTAGGAGAACCAGCCATGCTTCGCCTGATCGGCCAGCGCCTGATGACAACGATCCCTTCGGTGATCGGCGTCATCATCGTCACCTTCCTGCTGACGCGGGTGCTGCCGGGCGATACGGCGGCCTATTTCGCCGGTCCGGCCGCCTCGCCGGAGGCGATCATCGAGATCCGCAACAAGCTCGGGCTGGATCGGCCGCTGCCGGTGCAGTTCGTTTCCTACGTCACGGCCCTGGTGAAGGGCGATCTCGGCATGTCGCTGACGACCGGCCAGCCGGTGACGGCCGATCTCGCCCAGCGGCTGCCGGCCTCGGCCGAGCTGACGCTGGCGGGGCTGCTGCTGGCGATGTCGGTGGCGCTGCCGCTCGGCGTGCTCGCCGCCGTCCGCCAGGGCTCCTGGATCGACCATCTCTGCCGCATCGTGGCGACGGCGGGCGTCTCGCTGCCGGTGTTCTTCACCGGGCTGCTGCTCGTCTATGTGTTCTACTTCATCCTCGGCTGGGCGCCGGCCCCGCTCGGGCGGCTCGACGTCTTTGCCTCGGAGCCCGCCCGCATCACCGGGCTCTACCTCGTGGATTCGCTGCTGGCGCGCGACGGCGCGACCTTCCGCGCCGCGCTCGCCCAGATCGCCTTGCCGGCGGTGACGCTGGCGATCTTCTCGCTCGCCCCGATCACGCGGATGACGCGGGCCTCGATGCTCGCCGTGCTCGGGGCCGATTTCGTGCGGACAGCCCGCGCCAGCGGGCTCTCCAGCCGCAAGGTCATCGGCACCTACGCCTTCCGCAATGCGATGCTGCCGGTCGTGACCACGCTGGGCATGGTGTTCTCATTCCTGCTCGGAGCGAACGTTCTGGTCGAGAAGGTCTTCGCCTGGCCGGGCGTCGGGTCCTATGCGGTCGAGGCGCTGATCGCCTCCGACTATGCCCCGATCCAGGGCTTCGTGCTGACGATGGCGATCCTCTACGTCGCGCTGAACCTGATGATCGACCTGCTCTACGGCGTCATCGACCCGCGCGTCCGGCTGGAGGGCTGAGGGCATGAACGACATGACCAAGATCGATCCCGCGGCCGCGCCCGCTCTGCGCTTCGAAGCACCGCCTTCGACGAGCCTGCTGGCCCATGCTCGCCACATCGTCTCCGAGAACCCGGTGACGGGGCTCGCTTTCGGTCTCTTTGCGTTGATCCTGTTCGCGGCGATCCTCGGTCCCTCGCTCGTGCCTTACGACCCGCTCGCCAGCAACACCAACTCCGCCCTGCAGGCCCCGAGCGCGCGGCACTGGTTCGGCACCGACCAGCTCGGCCGCGACATCTTCAGCCGGGTGATCGTGGCGACGCGGCTCGACTTCGCCATTGCGGTCTGCTCGGTCGCGCTCGTCTTCGCGATGGGCGGGCTGGCGGGCGTCATGGCCGGCTTCTATGGCGGCTGGGTCGACAAGATCGTCGGGCGGATCGCCGATACGATCATGGCGTTTCCGCTCTTCGTGCTGGCGATGGGCATCGTGGCTGCGCTGGGCAACAGCGTGACGAACATCGTCATCGCTACCGCGATCATCAATTTTCCGCTCTATGCCCGCGTCGCCCGCGCCGAGGCGAATGTGCGCCGCGAGGCCGGCTTCGTGCAGGCGGCGCGGCTTTCGGGCAATTCCGACTGGCGGCTGCTGCTGACGCAGATCGTGCCCAACATCATGCCGATCATGGCGGTGCAGATGTCGCTGACCATGGGCTACGCCATCCTCAACGCGGCAGGCCTCTCCTTCATCGGGCTCGGCGTGCGCCCGCCCACCCCGGAATGGGGGATCATGGTCGCCGAGGGCGCGAGCTTCATCGTCTCCGGCGAATGGTGGATCGCCTTCTTCCCGGGGCTGGCGCTGATGACGGCGGTGTTCTGCTTCAACCTGCTTGGCGACGGCGTGCGCGACCTCGTCGATCCGCAGCGGAGGAATTGAGGATGGCTCGGGTCCAGCAGGCCGTCATTCCCAGCCGGAGCGTAGCGGAGAGCCGGGAATCTCCGGCACGAGATGCTCGGGTCATGCCCGAGCATGACGGAGATGTCCGCTCATGACCGCGTCCCCGCTCCTCGACATCCAGAACCTCACCGTCGAATTCGCCACGCGCCGGGGCACGGTGCAGGCGGTCAAGGCGATCGATGTCAGCGTCGCCAAGGGCGAGACGGTGGCGATCGTCGGCGAATCCGGCTCCGGCAAGTCGGTGACCTCCTATGCCGTGGTGCGGATCCTCGACCGGGCCGGCAAGGTCGCCGAGGGCTCGATCTCGTTTTCCGGCGTGGACCTCGTGGCGGCCAGCGAAGCGCAGATGCGCGACATTCGCGGGCGCGAGATCTCGATGATCTTCCAGAACCCGCGCGCCGCGCTGAACCCGATCCGCAAGGTCGGCAAGCAGATCGAGGACGTGCTGCTCGAACATGTCCAGGCGACGCGGGCGACGGCGCGGGAGAAGGCGATCGAGGCGCTCGCCAAGGTCAGGATCGCTCGCCCGGAAGAGCGTTACGATGCCTATCCGTTCGAGCTGTCGGGCGGCATGTGCCAGCGTGTCGTGATCGCGCTGGCGCTCGCCTGCCAGCCGCAGCTGCTGATCGCCGACGAGCCGACGACGGGCCTCGACGTCACCACCCAGAAGGCGGTGATGGACCTGATCGTCGAACTGACGCGCGAGCGCGGCATGTCGACCATCCTGATCACCCATGATCTCGGGCTGGCGGCGGCCTATTGCGACAAGGTCGTGGTCATGGAGAAGGGCAACGTCGTCGAGACGGCCCAGGCCAGCGAGATCTTCCGCAATCCGCAGCACCCCTATACCCGCAAGCTGATGCAGGCGACGCCGCGCATCGGCATGAGCCTGCGCGACCTGCTGCCGGAGGCGCAGAAGGGCCCGGCCGCACAGCCTGTTTCTGCGAAGGCCGTGCCGGCGCCGGATGCCGCTCCGCTGATGCGGGTCGAGAACCTCGTGAAGGAGTATCCGCGGCCGCAGAGCGGCTCGCTCTTCGCGAAGCTGATGGGCAAGGCGGAGGAGCCGAAAGCCCCGTTCCGCGCGGTCGACGGCATCAGCTTCAGCGTCGCCAAGGGCGAGACGCTCGGGCTCGTCGGCGAGTCCGGCTGCGGCAAGTCGACGACCTCGATGATGATCACGCGGCTGATCGACAAGACCAGCGGCTCGATCCTGTTCGACGGCACGGATATCGGCGCGATTCCCGCCAAGCAGTTCGCGGCCTCGGCGCATCGCCGGCGCATCCAGATGGTCTTCCAGGACCCGACCGACAGCCTCAATCCGCGCTTCACGGCAGAGCGCGCCATCGCCGATCCGATCCTGCGGATGGGCGGGATTTCGGGGCGCGACGCCCTGCGGGCGCGCTGCGAGGAGCTCGCGCGTCTGGTCGGGCTGCCGGTCGAGCTGATCGACCGCTTCCCGCACCAGCTCTCGGGCGGGCAGAAGGCGCGCGTCGGCATCGCCCGCGCCATCGCGCTCGACCCCGATCTCGTCATCCTCGACGAGCCGACGGCGGCGCTCGACGTCTCCGTCCAGGCGGTCGTGCTCAACCTGCTGCAGGAGCTGAAGGAGCGGCTCGGGATGAGCTACCTCTTCGTCTCGCATGATCTCAATGTGGTGCGGCTGCTCTGCGACCGGGTGATCGTGATGAAGACGGGCGCCATCGTCGAGCAGGGCACGGCCGAGGAGGTGCTCGGCGACCCGAAGGCGGACTATACCAAGGAACTGCTGACGGCGATTCCCCACCCGCCGGCGTGAATGGTCCTCACAGCCCTCATCCTGAGGAGCCGCGAAGCGGCGTCTCGAAGGATGCTCCAGCGGTCGCTTTCTGGAGCATCCTTCGAGACGCGCCCGCGGCGCTCCTCAGGATGAGGGCGGAGGAAGACAACGCGACAAAAGCCTGGAGACCTGCTCATGATCCTCAACGATCCCGCTGTCGTCGCCGAAGTCGAGGCCGCCTTCATGGTGTATGAGAAGGCGCTGAACGAGAACGACGTCGCGGTGCTGGACGCCTGCTTCAAGGATGCGCCCGAGACGATCCGCTACGGCATCGGCGAAAATCTCTACGGCTTCGGCGAGATTGCGGCGTTCCGCGCGGCGCGCCCGTCCGCCGGGCTGAAGCGCACGATCGAGCGCACCGTCATCACCACCTATGGCGACGCCTTCGCCACCGCCAACACGCTGTTCCGGCGCGAGAGCATGGCGGGCAAGATCGGCCGCCAGAGCCAGACCTGGGTCAAGTTCCCCGAGGGCTGGCGCGTCGTCGCCGCCCATGTCAGCGCCATCGCCGAGTGAGCGGCCGTTGCGGGCGACCGCGCGCTCCCTTCCTCATCCCGCCCTTCCTTCCGTCGGCGACAGGGTCATGCAGCCAGGTTCCGCCCCCGTCCGAACCGCAAGGGCCGCCACGGCGCCGGTGACGCGCACCGAGGCGCTGCGGCTGCAGCTTTCCGACGCGATCGTCTCCGGCCAGCTCGAGCCCGGGACGCCGCTGGACGAACAGGAGCTGGCGACCCGCTTCGGCGTGTCGCGCACGCCGGTGCGCGAGGCGATCCGCCAGTTGTCGGCCTCGGGGCTGGTCAGCGTCCGGCCGCATCGCGGCGCGGTGGTGGCGCTGCCGACGCCCCGCCAGCTCAACGACATGTTCGAGGCGATGGCGGAGCTGGAGGCGCTCTGTGCCGGGCTCGCCGCCCGCAACATGACCGTGCCCGAGCGGCGGGCACTGGAAGCCCTGCACGAGGCCCTGCGGCTGCTCGTCCATGAGGGCGACCCGGCCAGCTATCACGCGAAGAACGAGGCCTTTCACGCCGCGATCTATGCCGGCTCGCATAATGGCTACCTCGCCGAGCTGACGCTGATGACGCGCACCCGCGTCGCGCCGTTCCGGCGGGCGCAATTCCGCGCCACCGGCCGCCTGGGCGGCTCCTATCGGGAGCACGACCTGATCGTGCAGGCGATCCTGCGCGGCGACCAGCCGGGCGCGCAGGAGGCGATGCGCGCCCATATAGGCATCGTCCGGGATGCCTTCAGGAGCTATGCGGATATGCGATGAGGGCAGGCCGGCTCACAGCTGCGGAAGCTCCTGCAAGGGATTGATGCAGGCGATCTCAAGGGGGCGGAAATGCCTCTCGTTGCCGGTCAAGACGATCAGACCGTGTGCGGCTGCCGTGGCGGCGATTGCAATGTCGGCGAACCCCGTCCCGTGAGCGCGAGCCCGATCGAGCAACGGCCCCGCGGCATAGGCGACATTAAGATCGAACGGCAGGATACGTCCGGCGTAGAGATGGGCCATCGCATCGATCCACTGCCGCAGGCGGAGTGCTTTGGTGGTCGCGCCACGACGCAAGCACGCGCAGATGCCGCCCTCCACCTCAGCGATGGTGATCGCGGACAGAAAAAGCTGTCCCTTGGCCCGAGCCTGCCAATCCAGCCACGGGCCGTGTTGCTGGGCCTTGGTCGGAGCCGACGCCGAAAGCATGTCGGTGTCGAGCAGGTACATCAGAACTCGAGTTCGCGCGGCGAAGACCGATCCCGATCGGGAATATCGCCAGGCTCGCCGGGAAAGGCGGCCAGCAGTTCCTCGAAACTCGGCACATTGGCGAGGCGCTGGTACTCGGCGAAAGACAGCACGACCGCCTCCTTGCGTCCATGCCGGGTGATGAGCGCAGGCTCGCCGGCGACGGCACGGTCGACGAGAGCGGAGAGGGACGCCTTCGCCTCCCGCAACTGGACTTCCTTCATCGCGATCTCCCACGGTGACTACAGGTGACCTTATCACGTGCACGCTGTTCGGCGAAGTCCCGCTCTGCCGTCACCCCACCTTCGCCTGCGCGGCCACGAAGGCGCGCCAGCCGCCGAATTCCGTCACGTCGCGCGCGCCTTCGGTCGCGATGGTCTCGCAGAGGAAGCCCTTGACGCTCGTGCCGTCGGCCAGCGCCAGCGTGCCGATGCCGAGCGGGGAGGGGATGCCGGCGACGAAGCGGCCGAAGCCCTCCGGTGGTAGAGACCAGACCTCGAGCGCGATCGCGGCGCCGTCGGCCCCGACACGGATCAGGCCCGGCCGCGCCGGAGGGCCGCCCGGCAGGGCGAAGAGGCGGTAGTCGGCGGTGGTGGTGGTGGCGCGCAGGAAGCTGCCGCCCCGGTCGGTCAGTTCGCGGTTCAGCGGCATGCCGGAGAGATGCGCGCCGACGACGGCGATCTCGATGGCGTCGGGCGCGGCCCGAACCGGCGCGGGTGTCACGGCGGGATGAGGCCCGCCGGTCGCGCCCAGCGGCAGGGCTGCAGCGGCGTGGAGCGCCTGCCCGATGCCCGCGAGCACGGCATCATGCCCGGCCGGAGCGATCAGGGTCACGCCCGCCGCCGTGCCGTCGGCCGACAGGCTGGCGGGGATGGCCAGCGCGCAGAGATCGAGCAGATTGACGAAGTTGGTGTAGCGCCCGAGCAGCGAGTTGGCGCCGACGGGGTCGGCGGCCATCTCGGCCAGAGTCACCGGGCGCGGCGCTGTCGGCACCATCAGCGCGTCGATGCCCTTCATTGCCGCTTTGGCGACCAGAGCGAGTTCGGCGACGCGGTAGCGCGCGGCGAAAGTCTCGGCTGCGTCGGGCAGGGGGCGCCCCGCGACGACCTGCCGGATCACGGGCAGGATCGCCTCGGGGTCCTTCGCCAGGAGGTCGCGGATCGTCAGGTAGCGCTCGGCGACCCAGGGCCCCTCATAGAGCAGCCGCGCGGTCTCGTAGAACGGAGCCATGTCGAGCGGGACGATCTCGGCGCTGATGGCCTTGGCACGCTCGACGGCGGCGGTGAAGCTCGCGGCGGCCGCGGCATCGCCCGCGACGTCGAGATCCTCCGGGCGGGGCACGGCGACCCGCAGCTTTTGCGGCACGGCGCCGGGGCGGCCCAGCGGCAGGGCGCGGGACCAGGGATCGCCGGCGTCGGGGCCTGCGGCGACGGACAGCACCGTCCAGGCATCCTCGACGGTCAGGGCGAAGACGGAGACGCAATCCAGCGTGCGGCAGGCCGGCACGACGCCTGCCGTCGAGACGAGACCGAGGCTGGGCTTGAGGCCGACGAGATTCTGCAGTCCCGCCGGTACGCGGCCCGAGCCCGCCGTGTCGGTTCCCAGCGCCACGGGCACGATGCCGGCTGCGACCGCGCTCGCCGAGCCGGAGCTGGAGCCGCCGGGGACGAGATCGGCGCGGAGCGCATTGCGCGGCACGCCATAGGGCGAGCGGGAGCCGTTCAGGCCGGTGGCGAACTGGTCGAGATTGGTCTTGCCGATGACGATCGCACCGGCGGCGCGCAGCCGGGCGACGACGGTCGCGTCCCGTGCGGGGGTGAAGGCGAAGGCGGGGCAGGCCGCGGTGGTGGGCAGGCCGGCGACGTCGATGTTGTCCTTGACCGCGACGGGCACGCCCCAGAGCGCGCGGCCGCGCGGCCCTTCCGCCTGCAGGGCCTCAGCCTCCGCCAGCACCTCGGCTTCCGGCCGCAGCGTGATGAAGATCGCGGCGTCGCTATGGGCGCGGTGGCGTGCATAGCAGGCGGCAATGGTCTGCGGGAGGGTGGCGCTGCCATCGAGGTGGGCGGCGAGCAGGCTGGTCAGGGTCGTCACGGGGCTCTCTTTCGGCGCGCCTATCGATTAGGCAAAATACAACGATTTGCATGCAAGGATTATGCAACGAGCACGCTTGGCCGCCGCCCTGTCGACTGCGGCGGGCCGAGGCCGTTTCGGCTCAGATTTCGGATCGCCGGAATTGTCTCGTTCCGGCAATGGGTTCGGCTGCGCTTCTCATGATCTGATTCCGCCCCTGCTGCTCGCTCGCTGTCAGGCACGGGCCTTGCAAAGCCCGTTCCGCTGATCCGCGATCGGGGGCGCCGCGCCGTGAGCCGCATCGAAATTCCTGCCCGGCCCTTCCCGCTCGGCGTCGACATGGCGCGCACGGCGCTGATCATCATCGACATGCAGCGCGACTTCCTCGAGCCCGGCGGCTTCGGTGCTGCGCTCGGCAACGACGTCTCGCGGCTGATGGCGGCGGTCGAGCCCTGCCGGGCGATCCTGGCGGCGGCGCGGGCGGCCGGCATGCTGGCAATTCACACCCGCGAGGGCCACCGGCCCGACCTCGCCGACGCGCCGCCGGCCAAAGTTTTGCGCGGCCCGGCCGACAAGCGCATCGGCGCGTGCGGGCCGATGGGGCGCATCCTGATCCGCGGCGAGGCCGGGCACGAGATCATTCCCGCGCTGGCGCCGCTGCCGGGCGAGCCGGTGATCGACAAGCCGGGCAAGGGCGCCTTCTACCAGACCGATCTCGAGCTGATGCTGCGCAATCGCGGCATCGAGACGCTGATGGTGAAGGGCGTCACCACCGAGGTCTGCGTCCACACCACCGTGCGCGAGGCGAACGACCGGGGCTATCGCTGCCTCGTGCTGGGCGATGCCTGCGCCTCCTATTTCCCCGAATTCCACGAGGTGGGTCTGCGCATGATCGCGGCCCAGGGCGGGATCTTCGGCTGGGTTTCGACGACGACGGAGGTGCTGGCCGCGCTCTCCGGGCGGGAGCAGGCGGCGTGATCGGGGGCTGAGAAGCCGGGACTGGAGGGGGACATGGCGACGATGACGGCGAGCGCGACGACGACCTCACCGAAACTCTGGACACCGGGCGACTGGAACGCCCTGTTCGGTTTCGGGACCAACATCCTGGTCAACCTTCTGGTGCTGACCGGCCTGCTCCAATTCGTGCTGAAGATGCCGACCGAGCTGATCTACGGGCGCATCCTGCCGGCACTCGGCCTGATGATGGCGCTCTCGACCGGCTATTATGCGTGGCTGGCCTGGAAGCTCGCCAAGGAGACCGGCCGGGACGATGTCTGTGCGTTGCCCTCGGGCATCAGCGTGCCGCACATGTTCGTCGTCACCTTCGTGATCATGCTGCCGATCGCGACGATGACCGGCGATCCCATCAAGGGGTGGGAGGCGGGCCTCGTCTGGGTGTTCTTCCAGAGCTTCATCCTGATGATCGGCGGCTTCATCGCGCCCTACATCCGCAAGATCACGCCGCGCGCGGCGCTGCTCGGCACGCTGGCCGGGGTCTCGATCGCCTTCATCTCGATGCGGCCGGCGCTGGAGATCTTCCTGACGCCGGCGATCGGGCTGGTGTGCCTGGCGATCATCCTGGTGAGTTGGTTCGGCGGCATCCGCTATCCGCGCGGCATTCCCGCCGGGCTCGTCGCCATCGCCTTCGGCCTCGTCATCGCCTGGGGATCCTCGCTGGTCGGGCTCGATGTCGGCGGGCTCTCGCTGGCCAAGCTCGGCGCGGCCTTCTCGAATTTCGGCTTCTCGCTGCCCGTGCCGGCCTTCGACCACGTCTTCTCGGGCTTCACCTATCTCGGAATCATTCTGGTCACGGCCATCCCCTTCGGCATCTACGATCTCGTCGAGGCGATGGACAATGTCGAGAGCGCAGAGGCCGCCGGCGACCACTACCCGACGACGCAGGTGCTGACCGCCGACGGCGTCGTCTCGCTGATCGGCTGCCTGATGGGCAACCCCTTCATCAACGCCGTCTATATCGGCCATCCCGGCTGGAAGGCGATGGGCGGACGCATCGGCTACTCCGCCGCCACCGGGCCGATCGTGATCGTGCTGTGCTGGTTCGGGATCGTCGCGCTGCTGCTGGCGCTGATCCCGATCGTCGCGATCTCGCCGATCCTGCTCTATATCGGCATGCTGATCGGCGCGCAGGCCTTCCAGACCACGCCGAGGAGCCATGCCCCGGCGATCGTGCTGGCGGTGACACCACATCTCGCCGCCTGGGCCAAGGTGCAGATCGACGGAGCCCTGGGCGCCGCGGGCACGAACGCGGCGGCCGTCGGCCTCGACAAGATGGCCAATATGGGCGTGCTCTATCACGGGCTCGAACTGATGGGCGGCGGGGCGATCCTGTCGGGTCTCGTGCTCGGTGCGATTGCCGTCTTCGTCATCGAGAAGCAGTTCATGCAGGCCGCTGCCTTCGCGGCGGCCGGCGCTGTCCTCACCTATTTCGGGCTGATGCACGGCGAGGCGATCGGCATCGGCAGGGGGCTGGGCGTGACGCCCTCGATCAGCCTCGCCTATGCGATGGTGGCGGGTTTCCTCTGGTACTGCGGCAAGAGCCTCGCGGCGGAGGGCTCCGCCAAGACGATGACGACCGAGCCGCGCGCCACACTGGAGCCGGCGGAATGAGCGGTGCCGACCCGAAGGCAGGCTTCGACGCCGCGCGCCATTGCGATGCGATGGCGCCGGTGCTGGGGCTGACGATCACCGAGGCGCAGCGGCCGGTGGTGCTGCAGTTCCTGACCATCGCCCATGGCATGGCCGAGATCGTCTGGGCGGCGCCGATCGACGACGACGTCCTCGAACTGGCCCCGGTGTTCCGGCCCGGCCTGCCGGAGGCGACCGCGTGAGTGTCGATGTCTTTGCGCCGGCCCATCGCATTGCGGCACAGGTCCGGGAGGGGCAGGTAACGGCCCTGGCCGTCACGGAGGCCTTCCTCGACCGCATCGCGGCGCTCGATCCGGTCGTCAACGCCTTCACCGATGTCACCGTCGAGCGGGCGCTGACGCAGGCCCGCGCGATCGATGCCGCCCGCGCCGCGGGCGCGCCGCTCGGCCCATTGGCAGGCGTGCCCTTCGCGGCCAAGAATCTGTTCGACATCGAAGGCCTGCCGACGCGGGCGGGCTCGAAGATCAATCGCGAGCTCAACCCGGCCGCGCGCGACGCGGTTCTGGTCGAACGGCTGACGGCGGCGGGCGCCGTGCTGCTCGGCGGGCTGAACATGGGCGAATACGCCTATGACTTCACCGGCGAGAACGCCCACGACGGCCCCTGCCGCAACCCGCACGACCCGGCCCGCATGGCCGGCGGCTCGTCCTCCGGCTCGGGAGCCGCGACGGCGGCCGCCCTCAGCCCGCTGTCGCTCGGCTCCGACACCAATGGCTCGATCCGCGTGCCGAGTTCGCTCTGCGGCATCTTCGGCCTGAAGCCGACTTATGGCCGGCTGTCGCGCACGCGCAGCTTCCCCTTCTGCGACTCCCTCGACCATCTCGGCCCCTTCGCACGCGACGTTACCGATCTGGCGACCGCCTATGACCTGATGCAGGGCGCCGATCCGCATGATCCGGCCTGCGCGCAGCGGCCGGTCGAACCGACGCTGCCGTCTCTGCAGGCGGGTATCGGCGGCCTGCGGATCGCGGTGGCGGGTGGGCATTTCGCGACCGAGGGCATGCCCGAGGCGGCTGCGGCCGTGGCGCTTGTGGCGAAGGCGCTGGGCGCGACGGGAACGGTCGCGCTGGAGGGCGCGGCGATCGCCCGTGCAGCCGCCTTCCTGATCACCAACAGCGAGAGTGCGACCTTCCATCTCGACCGGCTGCAGGAGCGGGCCGACGATTTCGACCCCGAGACGCGCGACCGCTTCCTCGCCGGGGCGATGCTGCCGGCGGCCTGGTATGTCCAGGCCCAGCGGGCGCGGCGCTGGTTTCACGACGCGATGATGCGGGTGTTCGCCGATGTCGACCTGATCATCGCGCCGGCGACGCCCTGCCCGGCGCCGCTGGTCGGTCAGAAGACGCTCGAACTGCGTGGCAAAACCGTGCCGCTGCGGCCCAATCTCGGGCTCTTCACCCAGCCGATTTCGGCCATCGGCCTGCCGGTCGCAGCAGTGCCGGTGTTCGGCGATGGGCTGCCGATCGGCGTGCAGATCATCGCCGCGCCCTGGCGCGAGGATCTCTGCCTGCGGGCGGCGTTCGCGCTCCAGCGAGAGTGCGTGTGCGAGGCGCGGGCGCCGGTGCTGGGCTAGTTCGTCATTCTCGGGCCGCGCTTGCGCAGACCCGAGAAGCTCTTCCCGAAGGAGGTGTCTCTTTTTGCAAGAGATGCTCGGGGCAAGCCCGAGCGTGACGGGCGACTACGACCCGCCGATCAGGATGCCCGCCGCCAGCACCAGCCCGCCGCCGAGCACGATCTGGAAGGCGGCGCGCAGGAAGGGCGTCTCCATATAGCGGTTCTGGATCCAGACGATCGCCCAGAGCTCGACGAAGACGACGATCAGAGCCACCGTCGTCGCCGTCCAGAAATGCGGGATCAGATAGGGCAGGGCATGGCCGAGCCCGCCCAGCGTGGTCATCACGCCCGAGGCCAGGCCGCGCTTCCAGGGCGCGCCGCGACCCGAGAGCTTGCCGTCGTCATGGGCGGCCTCGGTGAAGCCCATCGAGATGCCGGCACCGACCGAGGCCGAGAGGCCGATCAGGAAGGTGGTATGCGGGTCCTGGGTCGCGAAGGCGGTGGCAAAAATCGGCGCCAGCGTCGAAACCGAACCGTCCATCAGGCCGGCCAGGCCTGGCTGCACCCAGGTCAGCACGAACTGGCGCTTGGCGGCGAGGTCCTCGTCGGTGCGGGCGTCCTCGCCGAGATGCTCGGCGGTGAGACCCTGCGCCTTGGCCTGATGCCCGGCTTCGGCGGCCGCCAGCGTGCCGAGAAGCTTCCGCGTTTCGACATCGGTCGAGCGGCCGGCTGCCGCGACATAGAAGTCGCGCGCCTGGCGCTCCATGTCCTCGGCCTCGGCGCGGATCTGGTCGAGGCCGAGGTTTTCGACCAGCCAGACCGGCTTGCGTGCGTAGAAATCCGCGACGTGCTCGCGCCGGATCGGCAGGACGACGTCGCCGAAGCGCTGCTGGTAGAGCGCGAGCAGGCGCTGGCGGTGGCCGTCCTCCTCGCTCGCCATGCCGTCGAACACCGCCGCCGAAGCCGGATAGGCCGTCCGCAGCTTCTGCGCGTAGATCGCGTAGATGCGGCCATCCTCCTCCTCCGAGGCGATCGCCAGGGCGAGGACCTCCTTCTCGGAGAGTTCGTCGAAGCGACGCTTGCCGCCGAAACCCGGAAAGGAAAAACGAGAGAGCATCGCGCGCCTCATAATTTAGAATAATTCTAAATTATGCCGACTGACCGGTCGATGCAAGGGCGCAGCGCTGGTTCCATCCAGGCCCTAAACGACGATACCCGGCCGAGGGGCCGGGTATCGATCCTGATCGCGATGCTGCGCCGTTCAGACGGTCAGCTTGCCGGCCTTGGCGGCGGCGTAGCGCTCGTTGACCTTCGCCCAGTTGACGACGTTCCACCAGCCCTTGAGGTAGTCGGCGCGGCGGTTCTGGTACTTCAGGTAATAGGCGTGCTCCCAGACGTCGTTGCCGAGCAGAACCATCTGCTTGTCCATCAGCGGGCTGTCCTGGTTGGGCTTGCTCGCCAGGGTCAGCTTGCCGGCCTTGTCGACCGTGACGAAGACCCAGCCCGAGCCGAAGACGCGCAGGCCCGCCGCCTCGAAATCGGCCTTGAACTTGTCGAAGCCGCCGAGGTCCTTGGTGATCGCGGCCGCGACGTCGCCGGTGGGCGCGCCACCGGCCCCGGGACCCATGATCTCCCAGAACATGCTGTGATTGGCGTGGCCGCCGCCGGCGTTGCGGATCGGCAGGCGCACGGCTTCCGGCAGCGCCGCGATGTCACCGAGCAGTTCGTTGATCGGCTTGGAGGCGAGGACGCCATGGTCCTTGGCGGCGTTGTTGAGTGCGGTGACGAAGGCCGCGTGGTGGCGGCTGTAGTGGATGTCCATCGTCGTGGCGTCGATATGCGGCTCCAGCGCGGCGGCCTCATAGGCGCGCTTGGGCAGGGCGAACGGGCCCGTCGGTGCGGCAGGCGCGGCGGCCTGGGCCCAGACGCGCGGCGCGGCGGCCATGGCGAGGGCGGCAGCACCGACCCCGAGCAGCGAGCGGCGGGAGACGGAATGCGTGGTGGTCATCGAGATCCTCCATGAGCGGTTTCGGCATCGGCCTTGCCCCAACGTTATGCGGGAGCCGCGTTCGCGGATGCAGAGCATATACGGATTCTCGGGCGGCGCGGTTCCGGAAATGCGGTGGTGGCCGCAGGCTGCCGCACGGCGGCGGCCCGATACAGCCTCGGCACGCCCAAAAGTTGCATTAACCCAAGGTTTACTGCGTTTCGCTAGGGTCGGATTGGATCGCCGAGGCCCGCGAAGGACCCGCCCACCATGCATGCGCTTGCGCGAGCCGCCTTTGAGCCGGCGAATGAGGACATGCCGACCGAGGCCGCCGCGGAGCGGGCCATCCGGGACATCGCCGAGCGGTTCGCGAAGCTCGGCATCGAGATCACCGACATCTCCGGGCGCATCGGCGACGTGACCGGCCACCTCGACGGGCAGACCCAGGGTCTGCATCGCGTCGTTTCCGCGGTCGAGCAGGTGTCGCGCGCGAACCGGGCGATCGAGCAGGCGGCCGAAGGCGCGCAGCGTACCGCCTCGTCGGTTCGTCATGGGCTCGAGCGTGTCACCGGCGCGGTGCGCCAGGGGCTCAACTCGGCCCAGTCCGATATCGAGGCTCTCTCCCAGGGCGCGCAGTCGATCTCGGAGGCACTGTCTCAGGCGGTGGCCGACGCGCACAAGGTCCGCGCATCGAGCGACGCCATTCAGGCCATCACCCGGGAGATTCAGCTCCTGTCGATCAATGCCGGGGTGGAGGCCGCCCGCAGCGGCGCCGCCGGACGCGGCTTCGCCGTGATCGCGGCCGCTGTGAAGCACCTCGCCGAGCAGACGCGCGACGCCACCGCGCTCAGCGCCAAGCAACTCGATGCGCTGGTAAAGTCCGTCGATACGCTGGCGAGCAAGAGCGAGGAGAACGCGCAGACCGCCCAGCGCGCCAGCCACGAGAGCCGCTCCATCTCGCAGCAGATCGGCGAACTCGACAGCTTCAGCCGCTCGGTGGTCGAGCTGATCGGCGAGATCGACGCGATCTCGAACCCGACGCGCGACAACGCCGTGGCCTTCGCGAAGGTGAGCGAGGATCTGAAGTCGCTCGTCGAGGGCGTCGATCAGTCGAGCGAGAACCTCGAGAAGGCCTCGCAGCGGGCCGGGGCGCTGGTCTCGATCAGCGAGGGCATTCTCGGCGCCATCGCGGCATCGGGCGTGCGCACGGCGCAGTCCGAGCTGATCGCGACGGCGATGGAGACGGCCGAGCGGATCGGCCGGATGTTCGAGGAGGCACTGGATCGCGGCGAAGTCACGCCCGCGGACCTCTTCGACGAGGCCTATCAGCCGATTCCCGGCAGCGACCCGGTCCAGCACATGACGCGTTTCGTCAAGCTGTGCGACAGGGTGCTGCCGCCGATCCAGGAGCCGCTCCTGGCTTCCAACCGCCGCATCGTGTTCTGCGCCGCCGTGGACCGCAACGGCTTCCTGCCGACGCACAATCTGAAATATGCGCATCCGCAGAGTCAGGATCCCGTCTGGAACAACGCGAACTGCCGCAATCGCCGCATCTTCAACGACAGGACCGGGCTGGCCGCTGCACGCAACCGCAAGCCCTTCCTGCTGCAGACCTATCGTCGCGATATGGGCGGCGGGCAGTTCCTGGTGATGGAAGACCTCTCCGCGCCGATCATGGTCAAGGGGCGGCACTGGGGCGGGTTCCGCTTTGGCCTGAGCGTTTAGCGAGAGACCTTCCGTCCGACCGGTTTCGTTGTGTCAGTCGTTGTAGAGTGAGTTGTCGGGCCCCGCGTCATGCATATCGCGCCGTCCTTTCCCAATCTGTCGGTGCTTCTCATCGACCCGAGCCCGCATTACCGCCGCATCGTGCGGACGATGCTGTATCAGGCGCAACTGAACCGCATCTTCGAGGCGTCGGACCTGCCGTCCGCCGCGACCCTGTTCATCCAGAAGCAGCCCAACATCGTCATCCTCGACTGGGAACTGCCGGACAACGGCAGCACCAAATGCCTGGCCGCCATCCGCTCCTTCAAGACCTCGCCCTTCGCCAAGGCGCCGGTGCTGGTGATGATGGAAAAGCCCGACCGCCGCTCGGTCGTGCAGGCGGCGAAGCTCGGCGCGCACGAGATCATCACCAAGCCGATCTCGCCCAACAATCTCTGGCTGCACCTGTCGGGAATCATCAACATCCCGCGCAAGTACCGCGAGGCGAACGGCAGCATTTCGCTGGTCCCGCGCGCCATCAGCAACAACATGTTCTGACGGGTTCGGCGGCTGCCGCGGGGGGCCGCGGAGGGCCGCCCAAGCCGCCATCCTGCCTCCCCGACACGGCACCGCCCAAAAAGTTGACGCTACGTCGGGTGGTTAGGGAAATTTTTACCAGTCTGCCGCGATGCTGGTTGGCGCAATCCTGGGTCGTGTCACATGGTCATCACCGTATCGCTCCCCGCCTTCCTGGGCCGCTCCGAAGCGGCCACCTTCCGAAACCAGCTGCTCGTCGCACTGGAGCAGAAGGAAAGCATCGCCGTGGAATGCGCCGAGGCCGGGCCGCTGCCCAGCCTGTGGATCCAGCTGCTGCATTCCGCCGCGACCAGCGCGAAGGCGCGGGGACTGTCCGTCTCGCTGAGGGCAGCCTCCGCGGAGTGCCGCGAATCCCTGCGGGCGATCGGTTTCGATCCCGCTCACAGCGCTCTCGTTCTGGAGTGATTTGAATGCGCATTCTTGCCATCGACGACACCAAGACCCTGCTCAGTCTGCTCAGCCTGACTCTGCGCAATGCCGGCCACGAGGTGGCGGAGGCGGAGAACGGCGAGGAGGGACTGGTGAAGTTCGACCAGTTCAAGCCCGATCTGGTGATCACCGATCTCAACATGCCGCTCATGGACGGCATCGAGTTCACCCGCGCCTGCCGCGCCCGCCCGGCCGGCCAGAACACGCCGATCATCGTGCTGACCACGGAGAACGGTGCCGAGATCAAGGCGGAGGGCCGGCGCGCCGGAGCCAGCGCCTGGATGGTCAAGCCGTTCGAGCCCAACACCCTGCTCGGCCTCGTCGCCCGCTACCAGAACTGAGGCCTGTCCATGGATCCGTTGGCCGAACTCAAGCAGACTTTTTTCCAGGAATGCGAAGAGCTCCTGGGGGCGCTCGAATCGCGCCTGCAGGCGCTGGACGAAGGCTCGACGGACCCCGAGGATGTCAATGCCGCCTTCCGCGCGATCCATTCGATCAAGGGCGGTGCCGGCGCCTTCGGCTGCACCGAGCTGGTCTCCTTCGCGCATGTCTTCGAGGCCTCGCTCGACCATCTGAGGTCGGGTCGCGTCGCCATCGAGGACGCGCCCTTCACGCTCTTCCTGCGCTGCTCGGACGCTGTCGCGGACCTCGTGTCCGCCGCCCGCAACGACGAGCCGGCCCGCCCGCGTCCCGATCTGCTGGAGGCGCTCGAGCAGGTCGGCAAGGCTCCCGGCGAGGCCCCCAAGGCTGCCGCTCCGGCTCCGGCCGCGCCGGCGGCTCCCGCCGCGCCTGCGGCCTCGAGCGACGACCCGCCCGGCGTCGCGGCGCTCGGCAACCTGCTCGCCATGGTCGAGGCCAAGACGGCCGCGCCCGCCGACGCCGGCTGGGACGACGCACCCGCCGCCGCGCAGAAGCCCGGCCGCGACGTCGTGCTGCGAATCTCGCCCGAGGCCGACCTGTTCCGCCGCGTGATCGAGCCCCGCGTCGTCTTCGCCTCGCTGCCCGCCGACGACATCGTCTCGATCGTCTGCGATCTCAGCCATGTGCCCTCGCTGGAGACGATCGACGTCTCCGACTGCTTCATGCGCTTCGTCGTGACGATGCGCACCGAGCTGTCCGTCGAGGAGATCAGCAGCCGCTTCGACTTCACTCTGGCGACCGAAGAATTCCAGATCGAGATTCTGTCTGAGGCCTCCGCCGTATCCGCCGCTCCGGCACCGGCCGCCGAGGCCGCCCCCGCCGCCGCCAGCGGCGAGGTTCCGGGCTCGGTCGCGGCCGATCTCTCGGCCATTCTGGCCAAACTCGGGCCCGCGACGGCGCCCGCCGCGCAGCCCGACATCCAGCCGCCGGCGGCAGCGCCCGTGGCGAAGCCCGCCTCTCCTGCGGCCGAAGCGCCGGCTGCCGCGCCCAAGGCCGCGCCGCGCGCGCCGGCCAACGACGCCGCCGCCGCGCGCCAGCGCCAGGCGGTCAGCGTGCGCGTCGACCTCGACCGCATCGACAAGCTGATGAACCTCGTCGGCGAAATCGTCATCACGCAGTCGATGCTCGTCGAATGCGTGCGTTCGCTGCCCTACGACGTCTACGCCAAGACTGCCGAGGGCATCCTGACCCTGTCGCGTCAGACCCGCGAGCTGCAGGACCACGTCATGGCGGTCCGCGCCCAGCCGGTGAAGGCTGTGTTCCAGCGCATGCCGCGCCTGGTGCGCGAGCTGGCGCAGACCCTCGGCAAGGAAGTGCGGCTCGTCCTCGAGGGTGAGAACACCGAGGTCGACAAGACCATCATTGAGGAACTGGCCGATCCGCTGACCCATATGATCCGCAACTCGATGGATCACGGTCTGGAGACGCCGGAAGACCGCATCGCCGCCGGCAAGAGCCCGGAAGGCACGATCAAGCTGATCGCCGAGCATCGTGCCGGCCGCATCGTCATCTCGGTCACCGACGACGGACGCGGCATCGGCCGCGACAAGCTGCTTGCCAAGGCACGCTCGCGCGGCCTGGTCGGCGCCGACGAGAAGCTGACACCGGAGGAGATCGACCAGCTGATCTTCGCGGCGGGCCTTTCGACCGCCGAGGTCATCAGCGACGTGTCGGGCCGCGGCGTCGGCATGGACGTGGTGCGCCGGAACGTGGAATCGCTCGGTGGGCGCATCAGCGTCGACTCCGAGCCGGGCCGGGGCTGCAAGTTCACCCTCGCCCTGCCGCTGACGCTGGCCGTGCTCGAGGGGATGGTCATCCGCTGCGGCTCCGACCGCTACGTGATCCCGATCGCGAGCGTGATCGAGACCCAGCATCTGGCCTCGACGCCGATCGAGCACCTGACGTTCGGCCAGGAGGTGCTGCGCTGGCGCGGCGAGATCACCCCGCTGCACCGTCTCGGCGCCGTGATGGGCTCGTCCGGCACGCGCAACGAGAACATCATCATCATCGCCGAGACCGAACGGGGCGACAATGTCGGCATCGCCGTCGACGAGATCGTCGGCCAGCAGCAGGTCGTCGTGAAGAGCCTCGAAGGCAATTACGGCACGGTCCACGGCGCCTCGGCCGCGACCATCCTCGGCGACGGCCTCGTCGCCCTCATCCTCGACGTCGACTCCATGCTCCGCCTCGCCGCCTCCGGCGAGCGCAGCCCCGCAACCGAACTGAAACTGGCTGGATGACCATGACCCTGCAACTCGGCGAAAAGCACTTCTCGTCGGCGCAGCCGGAATCCGCGGCGCGCCGGATCGTGACCTTCAAGGTCGGCGATCGCACCTTCGGGATCGATGTCGGCATGGTCCGCGAGATCAAGGGCTGGCAGGCCACGACCCCGCTGCCGCACGCGGCTCCGCATGTCCGCGGCGTGCTCAACCTGCGCGGCGTGATCCTGGCGGTCTACGATCTGCGCACCTCGATCGGGCTGGGCACGACCAACGCCACCGCGACCCATGTGATCGTCGTCGTCGATGTCGAGGACAAGGTTGCCGGCCTCCTGGTCGACTCGGTGTCGGACATCGTCGACGTTCCGGTGAGCGCGGTTCGCCCGGCGCCCGATCTGGAGCGGGACGAGCACGGCCTCATCGAAGGGCTGGTTCTTCTCGACACCGACATCGTGGCGCTGCTCGACCTCGCGGCCGTGATCCGCGACGGCGGCGCCGAGGGCCAGCAGGTGGCGAAGGTCGCCCGCGCAAGCTGAACCTCAAGCAAAGACTGGCCCGAGGAGTGGCGTTGCAGGAAGCGCGGGCCGAACAAGAAACGACAGAATCAATGGGCAGCGCCCTCGGTCCATCAACGCGAACGGGTTTCGAGACCCCCCTTCTCGTCGCCGCCACCGCCCTCGTGGCCGGTGCGGCAGCCGGGGGCCTCGGCTACCAGGCCGCCCTCGGGAATCTGAACGCGCTGTCCCTGCTCGGATGCGGTGCCGCTGGCCTCTGTGCCGTCGGGGCGTCCACCTGGGCCGCAGCCCGCCGCATCCAGCATCCCATGCGGAGCTTGCGCGAAGCTGTCCTGGGCGCGGCTTCCGGCGAGAGCGTCACGGTGCCCCATCTCGACCGGACGGATGCGGTCGGCGATCTCGCTCGCGGTATCAAAACCCTTCAGGATGCCGGCGACGAGTCGGCCCGTCTGCGCGCCGCGCTCGATGGCTGCCGCACCAGCATGATGGTTTGCGACGGCGAGGGCCGCGTCGTCTACGTCAACGCCGCGCTGCTGCGCTTCTTCGGCGAGGCTCAGGAGGATTTCCGCCTCGCCTTTCCGGGCTGCTCGGCGAAGGACATGCTCGGCCGGGTGATGGAGAGCGTGCAGGCGCGGGCGGGCTTCCAGACCGGGGCGCAGCAGCCGATCCGCTTCACGCTCGGGCGCCGGACGGTGTCGCTGTCGCTGACGCCGGTGAACCGGGCCGACGGGCGCCGTCTCGGCACCGCCGTCGAGTGGGACGAGACGACGGACGAGATGACCGCCGCGGCCGAAGTGGCCGAGATGGTGGCGGCCGCCGTCGAGGGCGACTTTTCGCGCCGCGTGCCGCTGGCGGGGAAGTCCGACGCCCTGCAGCGCATCGCGGAGGGCATGAACCAGATCAACGCGGTCGTCGAAAGCGCCGTCGGCGAGTTCGGCGCGGTTGTCGGAGGCCTTGCGGAGGGCGATCTGACCCGGCGCATGAACGGCAACTATCGTGGCCGCCTCGCCGAGCTGAAATCCGATCTCAACGCCGCTCTGTCGCATCTCGAGGAGACGGTCGCGACGATCCAGGGCACGGCCGGTCATGTTGCCCGCGCGGCCGCCGAGATCGACAGCGGCGCCGGCGACCTCGCGGAGCGGACCGAGCAGACCGCCGCCAATCTCGAGGAAACCGCCGCCACCACCGAGGAGCTCGCAGCCTCGGTGAAGCACAGCGCCGGCCGCTCGCGGGTCGCGACCGATCTCGCCAACGAGGCGATGGGCGTCGCCCAGGACGGCAAGGACGTCGTGTCCCAGGCCGTGGGCGCGATCGAGCGGATCGAAAGCTCCTCGGAGCGGATTTCCGAGATCGTCTCGGTGATCGACGACATCGCCTTCCAGACCAATCTTCTGGCGCTCAACGCGGCTGTCGAGGCTGCCCGCGCCGGCGATGCCGGGCGCGGCTTCGCGGTCGTGGCCTCAGAGGTGCGGGCTCTCGCGCAGCGCTCCGGCCAGGCCGCCAAGGATATCAAGGGCCTGATCGTCAGCTCGAACGAGCAGGTCGGGGAGGGCGTCCGCTTCGTGCGCTCGACCGGCGAGGCGCTGGAGCGGATCGTCACGGCGACCGGCAAGGTCTCGGCCACGATCGTCGAGATTTCGCAGGCGGCGGCCGAGCAGGCCCACGGCATCGAGGAGATGAGCCGCTCCGTCGCCCAGATGGACGAGACGACCCAGCAGAATTCGGCCCTGGCCGAGCAGAGCGCCACCTCCGCGACCGAGCTGATGAGCGAGATCGCGACGCTGCGGCGTCTGGTTTCGTTCTTCCGCGCGGACGGCGCGACGGTGCCGCAGCCGGTGGCCGTCGCTGCGCGGGCACCGGTGGAGACGCCGCGGGCGGCGAGGCCGGCTGCTCCGGTTCGACCGGCCGCGAAAACACACGAAACGCGCCGGCAGGAGCCGGTGACGAAAACCTGGCAGGAGCCACGCCGGCGTGTCGCCGGTGGCGGACGCGCCGATGACTGGGCGGAGTTCTAGTTCCATGTCGAGATCGAATGCCGCGCTGGCCCAACCACAACTGACCGACGTCACGCTGACGCGCGACGACATGGGTTTCATCTCCAAGCTCGTCTACGAGCATGCGGGCATCGTCATCCGCGAGCACAAGGAGGCGATGACGCGCGGCCGCCTGGCCCGTCGGGTCAAGGCGCTCGGCCTGCATTCCGTCGCGGAATACTGCGCCTATCTGAAGACGCCGCAGGCGGCGGACGAGATCCCCGAACTGATCAACGCGGTGACGACCAACCACACCTCGTTCTTCCGCGAGCGGCATCATTTCGACCATCTGCGCAAGGATGTGCTGCCCCGTCTGGTGCAGGAGCGCAGCGGGCGGCGCGGCCGGATCCGGATCTGGTGCTCGGCAGCCTCCTCCGGCGAGGAGCCCTACAGCATCGCGGCCGTCTCGCGGGACGTCCTTGGCAACCGCAGCGACATCGACTTCAAGATCCTGGCGACCGACATCGACACCGACATCCTGGCCAAGGCCGAGGCCGCGATCTACTCGCCGGACCAGTTCGACCGGCTGCCCTCCGATGTGAAGCCACTGCTGAAGCTGGAGAATTCCGGTCGCGGCGAGGCGCGCATCAGCGAGGATCTGCGCCGGATGATCGCCTTCAAGCGGCTGAACCTGATCGAGCGCTGGCCGATGAGCGGCCCCTTCGACGTGATCTTCTGCCGCAACGTCTTCATCTATTTCGACACGCAGACCAAGGCCTCCATTCTCGATCGTTTCGTCACGCTGCTCGCGCCGGGCGGGTTTCTCTATCTCGGCCATTCCGAATCGCTGCCCCAGCCCCACCCCCAACTCCGGCTGATCGGCCGCACGATCTATGAGAGACTGCCATGAGCGTTGCGCGTTCCTCCCGCCGCTACTTCGACCCTCGCTTCGAGGCGACCATCATCACGGTCGCCCCGGGGGAGCATGAGATCACCGCCGCCAAGGACGAGATCGTGGCGACCGTGCTGGGCTCCTGCGTCTCGGTCTGCATGCGCGATCCGCAGGCCGGGGTCGGTGGCCTCAATCACTTCCTGCTGCCGAAGAACAACGGCGCCTCCGATGCCAGCGCCGGCGAGCGCTATGGCGACACGGCGATGGAGGTGCTGATCAACGGCCTGTTGAAGCGCGGCGCGCGGCGCGGCAATCTCGAGGCCAAGGTGTTCGGCGGCGCGCGCGTTCTGTCCGGAGCGACGATGCTGGCGATCGGCGACGGCAACATCGCCTTCGTGACCGAGTTCCTCAACCGCGAGGGCATCCCGGTCGTCTCGAAGGATGTCGGGGGGACGCGCTCGCGGCGCATCCACTACCAACCCTCGACGGGCCGGGCCTGGGTTCAGCACGTGCAGTCGACGGCGCGCGATCCCGAGCACCAGCAGGAAGTCGCGTACCTCAACCGGCTCAAGAGCCAGCCCGTGGCGGGTGAAGTGGAGGTGTGGTGATGACGGGCATGACCCCCTCGGCAGCCAATCCGGTCAAGGTTCTGGTCGTGGACGATTCCGTCCTGATGCAGAAGCTGATGACCCAGATCATCGACGGCGCGCCCGGCTTCAAGGTGATCGGAATCGCCGGCAGTGCCGAGGAAGGCTGGGACAAGATCCAGGAACTGCGTCCGGACGTCGTGACGCTCGATCTGGAGCTTCCCGGCCGCCACGGACTCAAGCTGCTGGCGCGCGTGCTCAAGCAGGACCCGCTGCCGGTGCTGATCGTCTCCGCCTTCGGCGGGCCGGGGGCCGACAACACGATCCAGGCGCTCGAACTCGGCGCGATCGACTTCATCGAGAAGCCGGACGGCACGACGAATACGCTCGAAGGCTTCATGAAGCATCTGGTGGGGGCTCTGCAGCGCGCCTCGGCCAGCCGCCGCATGTTCGCCTCGCGGCGCGAGAGCGCGCCGGTCCGGGTGGCCGCGCCGCGCGAGCCGGCCCGGGTCGGCGGAAAGGCGTCCTTCATCGCCATCGGCGCCTCGACCGGCGGCGTGCCGGCCGTGCAGGTGGTGATGCGCGACCTGGCCCATCTGCGTCTGCCGATCGCGGTCGTCCAGCACATGCCGCCGGGCTATACGGCGAAGTTCGCCGCGCGCCTGGCCACGGCGACCGGGCTCGACGTGCGCGAAGCGAGCGACGGGGACCGGCTGAAGCCCGGCATGGCCGTGGTCGCGCCCGGCGGGCCGCGCCATCTCGAGATCGAGGAGCGGCGCGGCGAGTTCGTCTGCGTCCTGCGTGAAGGGCCGCTGGTCAGCGGGCATTCGCCCTCGGTCGACGTGATGTTCCACTCGGTCGCGCGCAGCATCGGCCAGCATGCGATCGGCATCCTGCTGACGGGCATGGGCCGAGACGGCGCTGATGGTTTGTTAGCCATGCGCAAATCGGGCGCGGAGACGTTAATCCAAAGTGGGGAAACCTGTGTGGTAAACGGGATGCCGAAAGCGGCGTTCGAGATCGGTGCCGCCGACCGGGTTGTGGCGCTCGACCAGATCGGGGCCGCGGTGAGCAACCTGCTCGGCGAGCGGTCGCATCTGCGGTCCGCATAAGGAGATCGTGATGAAGGCGAGAAGCGAGTACAGGATCCTCGTGGTCGACGACCAGAAGAGCATGCGCGGCCTCGCGACGTACTTCCTGAAGCAGATCGAGTTTCAGGACATCGACGAGGCCGAGAACGCGCGCGAAGCGCTGATGAAGATGCAGACCAAACGCTATGATCTGCTGCTTCTGGACTGGAACATGGACGGCATGAGCGGCATCGACCTGCTGCGCGCCATCCGCTCCGTGCCGGAGCTGAACCAGATCAAGATCATCATGGCGACGTCCGAGCGCTCGGTCGACAAGATGGACGAGGCGACCTCGAACGGCGCCGACCATTACGTCGTGAAGCCCTATGAGCTGCGTGACCTCGAGGTCCGCGTGAAGAAGGTGCTGTCGCTCAGCTCCTGAGATTCACTGGCGCGGAGCGCCGCGCCCAAGGGACCCGTTCGATGTGCCCCGCGCCGCAAGGCCGCGGGGCACATCCATTTTCGGTTCGACGTCGTAGATGGCATGATCGCGTGATCCGGAGGGAGCGGCCCCACCGGCAGCCAGGAGGGATCGTGTCATGACAGTGCGGCGTCGAGACGTTCTGGGCTGGCTGGCGGGTGCCAGCGCCCTGCCTGCGGTGGCGAGCCCGGCCCTGGCCCAGGGGGCGCCTTCGGCTTCCAGCTTCACCTTCGCGCGGGTCGGCGGCGGGCGGTTTTCGCTGGCCGACTACCGCGGCCGGCCGGTGCTGATCGTCAACACGGCGACGAATTGCGGCTTCGCCGGGCAGTTCGCCTCGCTGGAGCAACTCTGGCAGCGCTACCGGGCGCGCGGCCTGATGCTGATCGCGGTGCCGAGCAACGATTTCGGCGGGCAGGAGCCACTGGAGGGAGCCGCCATTGCCGAAGCGGCGCGGCAGACCCATGGCGCGACCTACGCCTTCGCCGAAAAGACCACGGTGAAGGGCCCCGAGGCGCATCCCTTCTATCGCTGGGCGGCCGCGCAGCGCCCGACCGAGACGCCGCGCTGGAACTTCCACAAATACCTCGTCGGCCGCTCCGGCGAACTGCTAGGCGGGTACTCCTCGATCACCGATCCGATCGGGCCGCAGCTGGTGCGGGCGATCGGTCAGGAGCTGCAGGCAGGCTGACAGCGCAGGCGTGGCGAGCGCCGCGGACATGGGCGCGGGATAGGCGGCTGGCACCGATTTCGCTAAGCCGCGTCGTCGCTCCCGCCTGCCGCCGAGGTTTTCCATGTCCCGCATCGTGACCGTCGCCGCCGCCCAGCTCGGGCCGATCCAGAAGGCCGAGACGCGGGAGCAGGTGGTCGCGCGCATGCTCGTGCTGATGGACGAGGCCAAGGCGCAGGGCGCCGACCTCATCGTCTATCCGGAACTGGCGCTGACCACCTTCTTCCCGCGCTGGTATCATGAGGATCGTGCCGAGGCGGATGTCTGGTTCGAGGCGGCCATGCCCAATCCCGCGGTGCAGCCGCTGTTCGACCGGGCCCGCGCGCATGGCATGGGCATGAGCTTCGGCTATGCCGAGCTGACGCCCGAGGGACAGCATTTCAACAGCTCGATCCTGGTCGACAAGAGCGGCGCCATCGTCGGCAAGTACCGCAAGATCCATCTGCCGGGCCATGTCGAGTATGATCCGACGCGGGCGCATCAGCATCTCGAGAAGCGCTATTTCGAGCCCGGCGATCTCGGCTTCCCGGTCTGGCGGACGATGGGCGGCCTGATGGGCATGTGCATCTGCAACGACCGCCGCTGGCCCGAGACCTACCGCGTGATGGGGTTGCAGGGCGTCGAGATGATCGTGCTCGGCTTCAACACGCCCTCGGTCAACGGGCACAAGGCCAAGGAGGGGATGGCGCAGCGCCTGTTCCATCATCGCCTTTCGGTGCAGGCGGGGGCCTACCAGAACTCCTGCTGGGTCGTCGCGGTCGCCAAGGCCGGCAGCGAGGACGGCCATCATCTGATGGGCGGCACATTGATCGTGAACCCCGACGGCGAGATCGTGGCCGAGCTGGAAGGCGAGGCCGACGGCATCATCGTCCACCCCTGCGATCTCGACGATACCCGCTTCGGCAAGCAGACGATCTTCGACTTCAAGATGCACCGGCGGATCGAGCATTACGGGCCGATCACCGGCCAGGTCGGCGTGGTCGAGCCGGAGTGAACCGATGAGCGCCTTCACCGTCGCCTTTTCCGAGCTCGCACCGCGCGACCGCTACAAGCTGCTCTGCGCCAGCGTGACCCCGCGCCCGATCGCGCTCGTCACCAGCCTGTCGCCGGACGGCGTTGTGAATGCCGCCCCCTTCAGCTTCTTCAACGTCTTCTCCGAGGACCCGGCGCTGATCGTGCTCGGCCTGCAGCACCGGCCGGGCAACAACCCCAAGGACACGACGCGCAACATCGCCGGGGCGGGGGAATTCGTCGTCAACCTGGTCGATGAGGGGCTGGCCGAGGCGATGAACATCTGCGCGGTCGATTTTCCGCCCGAGATCAGCGAGATCGACGCGGCGGGCCTGTCGCTGAAGTCCGGCGTCTCGGTCGGCGTGCCGCATATCGCGGAGGCGCCGTTCGCGCTCGAATGCCGCAAGACGATGTCGCTGGTGTTCTCGCCGACGCGCGAGATGCTGATCGGCGAGGTCGTGCGCATCCATGCCCGCGAGGGCCTCGTCGATCCCGTGACGTTGCGCGTCAGCCTGGACGACTACAAGCCGGTCGGGCGGATGTTCGGCGACGGCTATGCACGCCAGAACGACCGTTTCGACCTGACGCGCGGCACCTATACCGAGTGGCTGGCGCAGCGCGGAGGCTGAGGCCGACTACTCGACCTTGCCGATCCTGCGCGTCGCCTCGATCAGCCGCGCGCTGTCGGCCTCGACGAAGCGGGTGAAGTCGGGCGTGTCCTGATAGGCGGGCGGACTGCCCGCCTTCTCGAAGATCTGCAGCACCTCCGGGTCCGCCATGGCGGTGCGCATCGCCTCGCGGAGGCGGGTGGCGATGGGCTCGGGAAGGTTGCGCGGGGTGAACAGCCCCGCCCAGATGTAGAACTCGACATCGGCATAGCCGAGTTCCTTGAAGGTCGGCAGGTCGGGGAAGCTCGGAACCCGGCTTGCTCCCCAGTTCGCGAGCACGCGCAGCGCGCCGGAGTCGACATGCGGCTTCAGGACGCCGGGCGCCGAGGCCAGCGCCTGGATCTGGCCGGAGAGCAGGTCGGTCAAGGCCGGGCCGGCGCCGCGATAGGGCACGTGCAGCAGCTTGAGGCCGGCGGACGCCGCGAACATCTCCATCGCGACATGCAGCGTGCCGTAGGAGCCCGACGAGCCATAGGGGATCGCCCCGGGCCGCGCCTTCGCATCATCGACGAACTCCTTCAGCGTCTTCCAGGGCGAGGCGGCGGGTACGGCGAGCAGGGTCGGATCCGCCAGCACGCGGGCCACGGGGGCGAGCTGAGAGACCTCGTAGGACGGCGCGCGGGCGAAGAGGCGCGACGATTCTGGCAGCACCGCCAGCGAGGAGAGCGTCATCAGCAGGGTGTAGCCATCCGGCTCGGCCCGGGCGACGGCGGCATTGCCGAGCGCACCGCCGGCTCCGCCGCGATTGTCGACGACGACGGCGGCCTTCAGCAGTTTCTCCAGCGCCTGTGCGATCGGACGCGCCGCGAGATCGGCCTGTCCGCCGGGTGGGAAAGGCACGACCATGGTGATCGGGCGCGAGGGCCAGGGCGCCTGCGCGCGGGATGCATTCGTCAGAAGGAGCCCGGCCGACGTCGCGGCGAGGCCGGCGAGCATATCGCGGCGTTTCATCGTCATCCTCCCGATGCCGGCTCTTCTCGGCCGGCGTGTCATCGGCACCGTGACCGGCGCTCAAGGCGGATGATGGCGGATCGAGACGCGCTTTGCACCCTCGTCCCTGCATGCGGGCTCTGCGCGCGGGTGCGGCGTCCGCAGGGCGGTGGCGTTCAGGCCTTTGGCTTCTGGCCGGGACGGAAGGCCACGATCACCGCCGGATCGGTCTCCAGATACGGACCTTCGATCAGGTCGATGCAGTAGGGGATGGCCGGCATGACCGCGTCGAGGCATTCGGCGATGGCGCGCGGGCGTCCCGGCAGGTTGACGATCAATGAGCGGCCCCGGATGCCGGCCGTCTGGCGCGACAAGATCGCAGTCGGCACTTTGGCGAGGCTGACCTGTCGCATCAGCTCGCCGAAGCCCGGCATCGGCTTCTCGACGACATCCTCCGTCGCCTCCGGCGTGACATCGCGGGGAGCGGGCCCGGTCCCGCCGGTGGTGACGATCAGGCAGCAGCCCTCGCGGTCCGCCAGCTCGATCAGGGTCTGCGCGATCAGGGCGCGGTCGTCGGGGATGACGCGGGCGACCGGCGTCCAGGGCGAGGTCAGCGCCCTCTCGAGATAGGCCCTGATGGCGGGGCCGCCCTCATCCTCGTAGATCCCGGCCGAGGCCCGGTCCGAAACCGTGACGATGCCGATCCTGATGCCGCCGTCCATATCCTGCCCTCCACTGCTGTCGGGCGCAGATGTGGCCGATCGCGGCGGCTCACGCCACCGTTTTCGCCCGCTTCGGGTGCAGCCGGGCGCGGAGTGCGCGCAAGCCCTGGCGCAAGCGGGCGGCGCCTTCCGGCAGGCCGGGCTCCGGCTCGCCGAGCCGGATCAGGGCGTTGCCCATCTGCCTGCGCTCGCCCCAGACATAGGTGCCGGCATCGACCCCGTCGCCCGCGCCGCTGTCGAAGATGGCGGGCGGCGTGCCGGCGAAATCCGCCTGCAGCATGGCGATCGTCAGCGCACGTCCCGGGGAATGGCGCGCCTGCGTCTCGTCATAGGCGATCTTCAGGAAATGCCGCGTGCCGGCGCTCTCGACGAGCAGGCCCATCGCCAGGGGGCGGCCGTCGAGAAGCAGCATGTCGAGCTGGAGCGCATCGCTGGCGGCGAATTGTGTCGCGAGGCTGTCGAAATAGGCCTGCGCCTGCGGCAGCCGGGCGATCGCGGTGCCGACTGCGCCTTTCCAGCCCGCCGCCTCCAAAGCCAGGAACTGCGGCAGCGCCTCGCGCGCTGGGGCGCCGCGCAGCCTGCTGAAGCTGATTTCGCCGTGGCGGCCGAGGGCCCGGTACTGCTGCATCCGCTTCTTGTAGCTCGGGCCGAGAGCGCGGCGCAGATAGCGCTCGGCGTCGTCGCCGGCTTGCGGCAGCATCATCGGGCGCTGCCAGCGCTCGCTGGTGGAGAGGCGGCTGCCGGTGACGCGGCAGGCCTCCTGCAACGCCGCGAAAGCCGGCCCCTCCAGGGGCAGCAGCGGCAGCGAGAGGGTGCGGGGGAGGTCGGTTGCGGCGAGGAGATGGCGCAGCATCGCCTGCATGGCGTCCTCGCCATGGTCCGCATCGAGGACGGGCAGGGAGGAGACCTCGTAGAGCGGCAGCAGCGGGGCGATCAGGGCTGCCGTGAAACCGGTGCGCCAGTCCCGCTTTCGCCGCAGTGCCCAAAGTCCCGTCAGCCGCTCGGAACCCAGCGCTTCGCTCAGCCAGGCGGCGAGGATGACGATGCGGTCTTCCGGCACGACGACGCGGGCGGCCGCGATCGCCGCTGGCGACATATGCGGGTTGGGCTCGCGCGAGCGGGCCGCGAGCGCGGCGAAGGCCGTGGCATAGGCGGGATAATCGGCCGCTCTGATGCGCCTGACGACGATCGCGGAGGTCAAGCCGCGCCGCCCTCGCGCCGGGGCCGGCCGAGCTCGCCGCGCAGCGAGAGCACGAAGGCGATGACCTGGGCCGTGGCGCGGTAGAGTTCCTCCGGGATCTGGTCGTCGAGTTCGACTGCCGAGAGCGCTTGGGCGAGCACGGCATTCTCCTCCACGGCCACGCCATGCGCGCGGCCGGTCTCGACGATGCGCTCGGCCAGTTCGCCACGGCCCTTGGCGGTGACGCGCGGCGCGCTCTGCCCGTCATATTCGAGCGCGACGGCGATCCGCGGGCGTGTGGGGGGCGTCATGACAGGCGATCCAGAAACTGGCCAGCGGTGGGCTGGGCGATCCGCGGCTGGCCGGTGTGAATGTCGATGGCGCGGTTCTCGAAGCGGGCCTCGGCGAGCGCAGCCTCGAGCCCGGGCGCGGCGCCACGCAGCACGCGGCTGGTATCCTCGCGCTCGGCCCAGAGCGTGATGCCGACGCTGCGGCCCTGCAGCGTGACGACGCCCTGCAGCGGCCCGAGCGGCTCGACATCAAGTGCAAAGCGCACGCGCCAGAGCGGGCCGGCCGCGGCATCGACCTCGCGCCTCGGCGGCTCCTTCTCGATCTGGAGAGGGAGCATGGTCGCGCCCTGCTGGAGTGCGAGCGGCAATTCGGTCAGCCAGCGTTGAGGCTGCGGCGCCTCGGCGCGCGGCCCTTCCGCGGGCAGCGAGGCGTATTGCGAGAGCGTGATCCGGTCCAGTGCCGATTCCGTCTGTTCCAGCAGCGTGCGCACGACGTTCAGGGGCGTGTCGCCCCCGCCGAGGCTCGCTTCGGCGAGCGGAGGCGGGACGAGCGGGCCGTCGCGTCGCGGCGGCGGCGGCTTCGCCGCGGGCTCGCCCGTCGGCAAGGGCAGGAGATCGGCCGGCAGCGGCCTGCCCGTCCTGGCAGGGAGTGCGGTCTCGGGCGGTGACAGCGCCTGCGCCAGCGGAGCGAGACTGTCGCGCAGGATCTGGAGGTTCGCCTTGAGGTCGCCCTGGGGCGGCGGGGCACGGCCCTCTGCCTGCCGCGCCTCGAGAAAGAGGCCCGAGCCCTGGACCGCAGCCTTCAGCATCGGTGCGGTGAGGGGGCGGTGATCGATCGGCAGGGCCTGCCCGAGGACGCGCTCGATCAGGGTCAGGACCGGGCGAGGCAAGGCGAGGGCGACGGTGCCCGCGGACAAGGCGCGCATATTGGCGAGAAGCGGTGCGAGGCTGTCCTGGCCGGCCAGCGCCGGCCCGAGCAGCGGCCCCGCCTGGGCGCGGGGAGAGGCGGCCTGTGGGGCGGCTGGAGGGTCGGCGAGGGGCGACGCCGCGGTCGCCGCCACGGGAGCGGGGCGAGGGGAGAGGCCTTGCGACGCCACCGAAGCTGCAGGGCCCGCCGGTCTCGCCGCCGGTGTCGCCGCTGGGGTTGCCGGCTGGTTGCTCCCGGATGCGGGCACGGCCGCGCCTGCAGCAGCCGGCCTCGTCGCGGCTGCTGACAGGACGGCAGGCGAGGGAGTGGATGGGGATGGCTGTGCTCCCGCTGGCGCCTCGCCGCCGCTGGCCGGGAGGGCCGAAGGCGTGGCCTGCGGCCCGGCTGCGGGAGGCGGGCGGACCTCCACCAGCGTCGCTTGCAGGGCGGCCGGGGTGCGGCCGCTCGCCGGCGCGGGGTCGAGCCTCAGGACCAGTGTCGCACCCGGCTGCAGCGCGGCCTGTTTGGCGATAGGGCCGGAGAGAACGAGCGAGAAAGTCTCCTGGCCGAGCTGGGCGGTCGCCGTCCCGTCACCGGCCAGCGCGAGCAGCCGCGCCTCGACCGTCCGGCCCGCGACGAGGCCGGAGGCGGGCGCGAGCGCCTGCAGCAGCGTGGCCAGCGACTGGCTCTGGGCGAGGGTGGCGAGGTTCATCGGCTCCGGCCATCGGGTCGAGCGCGAGCGTGGCACGAAAGGTTAAGCATTTCCTTGCACTTGCGCTCCTCCGACCGGCTCTGCGGCGTCTGCGCGCGTCGCCTGCAGGGCGCGGCTGCACGCAGCGTGGTGGCGCCGCAGCCAGGGCTGGGGCAGGCTTGCCGCCGGCCCGGATCGTCTGCGGGCTGTCCGCCTGAAGGGAGCGCCTCGATGGAATATCGTCAGCTCGGCCGGTCCGGCCTCAAGGTTTCGCCGATCTGCCTGGGCACGATGATGTTCGGTGGTGCGACCGACGAAATCGCCTCCCGCGCCATCGTCGATCACGCCCGCGAGGCCGGCATCAACTTCATCGACACGGCCGACGCCTACAGCGACGGCCGCTCCGAGGAGATCACCGGGCGCGCCATCGCGGCGCAGCGGCATGACTGGGTGCTGGCGACGAAGGTCGCGAACCCGATGGGCGCCGGCCCCAACCGCGCCGGGCTCTCGCGGAAATGGGTGATCCAGGCCTGCGACGACAGCCTGCGCCGGCTCGGCACCGACTTCATCGACATCTACTACCTGCACAAGGAAGACCACGCGACGCCGCTCGACGAGACCGTCCGGGCGCTCGGCCATCTCGTGCAGCAGGGCAAGATCCGGCATTTCGGTGTCTCGAACTACCGCTCCTGGCGGGTGGCCGAGATTTGTCGCCTCTGCGACGAACTCGGGATCGACCGGCCGGTCGTCAGCCAGCCCTATTACAACGCGATGAACCGCATGCCTGAGGTCGAGCATCTGCCGGCTTGCGGCTATTACGGGCTCGGTGTCGCCTCCTATTCGCCGCTGGCGCGGGGCGTGCTGACGGGGAAATACGCCCCCGGCGAGGCGCCGCAGCAGGGCACGCGCGCCGCGCGTGGCGACAAGCGCATCCTGCAGACGGAGTGGCGCGAGGAGAGCCTCGTGATCGCGCAGACGATCAAGCAGCATGCCGAGGCGCGCGGCATGACGACGATCCAGTTCGCGGTGGGCTGGGTGCTGAACAACCGCTTCCTGACGGCCGCCATCGCCGGCCCGCGCACGCTCGAGCAGTGGCAGGCCTATCTGGCGGCGCTCGACATCACTTTCACGCCCGAGGACGAGGCGCTGATCGACGGCCTGGTGCCGGCGGGCCACCCTTCGACGCCGGGATACAGCGACCCCGCCTACCCGATCGAGGGGCGGCCGACGCGCACGGCTGCGTGAGCGGGCGGCCTTGCATTTGCCTTGTCGCTGCAGCGCACCTAACTGAGCCCGGTTGCGCCGGGCGGACGGCGTTGTTCTGGGAGGGCGGGTAGATGGCGGCCGAGGGTCTCACCGGCGATCTCATCAAGGTGGTGAGCCTGCTCGGCGCCGGCGTCGTGGCCGTGCCGCTCTTCCGGCGGCTCGGGCTCGGCTCGGTGCTCGGCTATTTCACCGCCGGGCTCGCCATCGGCCCCTATGGCGTCGGCCTGTTTCCGAACCCTGAATCCGTGCTGCACGTCGCCGAACTCGGCGTGGTGATGTTCCTCTTCATCATCGGGCTCGAGATGCAGCCCTCGCGATTGTGGAACCTGCGGCGCGAGATCTTCGGCCTCGGCGTGTCGCAGGTCGCGCTCTGCGGCACGCTGCTGACCGGCGTCGGCTATGCCTATGGATTGCCGCTGCCGGCCGCCTTCATCGCCGGCATGGGCTTCGTGCTGTCGTCCACCGCCGTCGTCATGCAGATGCTCAACGAGCGCGGCGAGACCTCGACGCCCCAGGGTCAGCAGGCGGTCTCGATCCTGCTGCTGGAGGATCTCGCCATCGTTCCGCTGCTGGCGGTGGTGGCGCTGCTGGCGCCGGCCTCGTCGGCGCAGAGCAATGGCTGGCTGTCGGTCGGCATCGCGGCCGCGGCGGTCGCCGGGCTCGTCCTGGCGGGCCGCTATCTGCTCAACCCGATGTTCCGCCTGCTGGCGCTCGCCCATGCGCGCGAGGTGATGACGGCCGCGGCGCTGCTCGTCGTGCTGGGTTCGGCGCTGACGATGCAGCTCAGCGGGCTCTCGATGGCGATGGGCGCGTTTCTCGCCGGCGTGCTGCTCTCGGAGTCGAGCTTCCGGCATCAGCTCGAGGCCGATATCGAGCCCTTCCGCGGCATTTTGCTCGGGCTGTTCTTCCTCGCGGTGGGCATGTCGCTCGACCTCGGCGTGATCGCCCGCAACTGGGTGCTGATCGGCTTTGCCGTGATCGCCTTCATGAGCGTCAAGGCGCTGGGCATCTTCATCGTCGCGAAGGTCTCGGGTTCGCGGACGCGCGAGGCGGTGACGCGGGTCGCGCTGTTCTCGCAGGGCGGCGAGTTCGCCTTCGTGCTTTATTCGGCGGCCGCAGCGGCGGGCATCTTCACCAGCCAGACCAATGCGGTGGTGAGCGCCACGGTGATCCTGTCGATGGCACTGACACCGCTGCTGGTTCTGGCGCTAGACCGCTTCCTGCCGCCGGAGGAGACCTCGCTCGATGGCGTCGACCTCGCCGACGGGCTCAACGGCCGGGCGCTGATCATCGGTTTCGGCCGCTTCGGCCAGGTTGCCTCGCAGGCCCTGCTGGCGCGCGGCTTCAGCGTCTCGATCATCGAGGTCGATGTCGAACTGATCCAGGCGGCGGCCGGGTTCGGCTTCAAGGTGCATTACGGCGATGGCACGCGGCCCGAGATCCTGCATGCGTCGGGGGCCGAGCGGGCCGAGGTGATCCTGGTCTGCGTCGACAATCGGGAGACCAGCAACCGTATCGTCGCCGTCGCGCAGGAGGCGTTCCCGCATGCCAAGCTGTTCGTGCGCGCCTATGATCGCGGTCATGCGATGGATCTGATCCGGGCCGGGGTCGAGTACCAGATCCGCGAAACCTTCGAATCCGCCATGGCGTTCGGGACGGCGGTCCTGCTCGGCATGGGGGTGCCGGAGCAGGAGGCGGCCGAAATCGCCGAGGATGTCCGCAGGCGGGATGCGGAGCGCCTCGACCTTCAGGTCGCGAGCGACATCTATGCCGGGGTGAGCCTGATCCGCGGCAATGCCCCGGTGCCGACCCCGCTGACCAAGCCGAAGGCGGCCGGCAAGATCCACGGCAACGTCCCGGACGATCTCGGCGACATCTGAGAGGGCCGGCGCGCAGACGGCGCGCTCAGTTTCCCGGCAGCACGATCATCGTCGGGCGAGCCGGCAGCCCGGCCTTGCTGACGGTCAGGACAGGCTGCTCGCGCCGCTCGATCGGCCAGTTGTCCTGAGAGCGCGCCAAAAAGCGGCTGAGCGTGCTGCCGCCGAAGAAGTGCATCGGGATCATTACCCGCGCCTGCAGCGATCTCAGCACCTCGAGCATGCCCTCCTGGTCGAGCGTATAGCTGCCGTCGACGGGGAAGAGCACGACGTCGACCCGGCCGAGGGCGCGCAGATGGCCGGGTTCCAGCGGGTGATGCAGATGGCCGAGATGGGCGATGCAGAGCTCGCCGATCTCGAAGACGAAGATCGAGTTGCCGTCGAAATCGGTCGAGCCGGAATAGGAGCGGATATTGGTCGGCACGTTGCGCACGCGCAGGTCGGCCATCGTCACGTCATGTTTGGCGGCGCCGCGGCCGGTCGGGTCCCAGCCTGGCAGCACCTGCTTGATGCCCGGATCGGGGTTGCGCGAATAATGCGTCGAATGGGCCTTGTTCATCGTGGCGACGTCGGGCGTCACCTGCGGGCGGACATAGTCGTTGTAGTCGGTCGCGACCTTCACGCCGGCCGGTGTCTCGATCAGGAAGGTGGCGTGTCCGACGAAGGTGATCCGCGCCTCGTCCTTGCCGAGGGCGGCGAGCGTCAGGTTGGTGCGATGGATGGGGAGCCTGAGCGAGGCCATCTCCGGCCGGCAGCCCGGTTCGTCGGACTGGGCGCGGGCGGCGGATGGCAGGAGCAGAACCGCCGCCGCCAGGGCGAGGAACCCGCCGCGAACCGCCCTCCAGGATCTCGTCCAGTCCCGCATCGCCGCTCTCCCGATCTCCGACCCGGGCAGTGTGATGCATGGTCCGGGCCGAAGGAAAGGCGTGGCGGCCGCCGCTGGCGCGTTTGTGAAAGCCGCCGGCGGGCGGCGTCGCTACTGCTTGGCGAGGCCGAGATCCCTCAGGACGCCATTGCCGCGCTCGGTGAAAGTCTTGGCATAGGCGGCGAACTCGCCGGGCTTGTCCCAGACGGGGGTGATGCCGCGATCGGCCATCGCCTTGCGGACCTCGGGGCGCTGCATGGTGCGCTCGGCCGCCTCGAACAGGATCTTGCGGCGTTCGGCCGGAACGCCTTTGGGCGCGGCCAGCGCGAACCAGTTCTGGTAGGTCCAGTCCAGCCCGACCTCCCTGGCGCTTGGCACGTCCGGGAAATTTGGGTGGCGCTCCTCGGTCATGAGCAGGATGGTGCGCACGCGGCCGGCATCCAGCATCGCCTTGGCCTCAATCGGCGAACCGGTGAAGACGCTGATGCCGCCGGAGGCGAGGTCCTGCAGGGCGGGGGCGCCGCCATTGCTCGGCACCCAGCGCACGGCATCGGGCGCGATGCCCGCCGCCTTGAGAAGGCCGCCGGAGGCAATGTGCCAGGAGCCGCCGACGCCGGTTCCCGAGGCCATGAAGGTGCCCTTGGGGTTCTCCTTCACCGCCTTGATGTAATCGGCCGCCGTCTTGATCGGGCTGTCGGCCTTGACCGTCACGCCCGCCGGAATGAGCGAGACGCGCGAGAAGGAATCGACGCTGTCGATGGTGATGTCGCCGAGTCCGAGCGTCTTGAAGAAGGAGATCTCCGGGCTGATGCCACCGATGGTGTAGCCGTCGGGGGTGGCGGTGGCGATCGCGGTGTGGCCGGTCAGCCCGCCGCCGCCGGTGCGGTTGACGACATTGACCGGCTGCTTCAGCTCGGCCTCGTAGCCGGCGGCGAAGATGCGCATGACGGCATCCATGCCGCCGCCTGCGGCCCAAGGCACGATGAGCTGGATCGGACGGTCCGGGAAGGCCCAGCTCGGGCCGGCGGACAGAAGCAGAGCGGCCGCGCCGAGCGCAGCCTTGACGAAGATCTTCATGCTCCCTCCCCAGGGATGGCCGCCGGATTGGCCCGGCTGGTCCAGCGGTGAGCTTAGACCGGTTTCCGCCGACCCATCAAGATATGCTGCATACAGTGTTCGGTGTTCAGCAGAGCGCCGGGCCGGCGTCATCATTGCGCCCTGAAAGCGCTCTCAAGACACGTCGCGATAAGGTCTGCAGGAACCGGCAATGACACTAGGATTCCCCACGCGCCGGTTCCTATGCGGCCTGTCGGTTCTGCCCTGGCTTGCGACAACGTCCTCCGGTCAGGTGAGCCCCGCGGCCGATCAAGGCGCCGCGCTCGCCGCTGCCCATTTTCGCACCGAGGACCTGACGGCGCTGATCGTCCTTCGGGACGGACGGCGCCTGATGACGCTGGGCGACGAACGGCGCAAGGTTGATGTCGCTTCGGTTCGCAAGAGCCTGCTCGGCGCGCTCTATGGGATCGCCATTGCCGAGGCACGGGTCGATCCATCGGCGACGCTCGCGCAACTTGGCATCGACGACGTGGCGCCTGGCCTCACGAACGCCGAGAAGCAGGCGAGCGTTATGGATCTCCTGCGTGCGCGCTCGGGCGTCTATCACCCGGCGGCCCATGAAACCGCCGATATGCGCGCCAAGCGTCCGCAACGCGGCAGTCATGCCGCAGGTTCTTTCTGGTTCTACAATAACTGGGATTTCAACGTTCTCGGCACGATCTACCGCCAGCAGACCGGTGAGGACATCTTCGCCAGCTTCGCCAAGCGCATCGCGCGGCCCATCGGCATGGAGGACTTAGACGCCAAGGACGGCCGCTATGTGCGCGTTTCGCAATCCCGGCACGAGGCCTATCCGTTCAAGCTGACAGCGCGCGATGCGGCGCGGTTCGGCCAGCTCATCCTCGATCGCGGACGCTGGGGCGGACGCCAGATCATCCCCGCCGAGTGGATATCCCAATCACTTCGAACCCAGTCTGCCACCGATCGGGGCGATCTGGGCTATGGCTGTCTGTGGTGGACGTTGCCCGCCGGGCGCTTCGGGCCGGGAGCTGGGTTCGCTGCCGGGTTTGGCGGCCAGTTCATCGCGGTGCTGCCCATGCCGGGGCTGGTGGTCGTGCAATTGGCGGAGCGTGCGGCCGGGGGCTCAGGGCATACGAAACGCTTCATGCGCTTCCTGGCCCAACTCGCCGAACTGTCGGCGGCGAGCGGGGTCAGTCGCCAGCCGCGATCCGGACCGTGACGCGCGCTTCGGCCAGGCGCCGGTAGAGCCGCCGGCGGCGCAGCAGCGGCAGCCAGTCGTAGAGGAACATCTCGGCCGGGCGCCAGATCACCACCCAGCCGATGATGACGAAGCTCTCCTGCACGATGCGGGCGAAAGGACCGTCGAAGGCCCTGGTCAGCGCAAAGGTGATGGCGAGGCAAAGGGCGAGTCCGGCAAAGCCGATCAGGAAGGCGCGCCGCGCGTCGCGGAAGTGCTCACTCAGGGCGTGGCCTTCCGACCGGGTCTTGGCGGCAAACCAGCCCGTCAGCGCGGTCGCGAGATCGGGGCCGGGCGGGCCTGCCGTCTCCGCTGCGGGCAGGTGGATGGTGATGGCGATGGGCGCGTCCTTGGGCAGGTCCTGGGCCCATTCGACGATGTAGCCCTCTGCGTCGGCCGAGATGTCGCCCTCGCGGAAGGGGAAGGGATCGAGCGTGTTGAAGAGCTGAGCACTATTGGAAAGGCGCAGCTCGATGGTGGCGTTGCCTGGGTTGCGTGTCATGTCCGATCAGTCTCGCCCACATGTCCGAGGCAGCATGACCCAGGCGAGCTGCGAGGGGGCAATCGCGGCGCGCGGGATGGCATGCCGGTTGCGGCTGGCGGCCGGGCTCGCTACATACGCGCCAGATTCCCCGACCCTTGCGACCCTCAGTCCGCCAGCGGAGCCCGCACGCCCATGTCCCGCCAGTTCATCTACCATATGCGCGGCCTGTCGAAGACCTATCCGGGCGGCAAGCAGGTTCTCAAGGACATCCACCTCTCCTTCTATCCGGACGCCAAGATCGGCGTGCTCGGCGTCAACGGCGCGGGCAAGTCGACGCTGCTCAAGATCATGGCCGGCTTCGACAAGGAATGGACCGGCGAGGCCTGGGTCGCCGAGGGCGCGCGCGTCGGCTACCTGCCGCAGGAGCCCAAGCTCGACGAGACGCTGAACGTCCGCGACAACGTCATGCTCGGCGTCGCGCCGCAGAAGGCCGTGCTCGACCGCTACAACGAGCTCGCCATGAACTATTCCGACGAGACCGCCGACGAGATGACGGCGCTGCAGGACGAGATCGAGGCCAAGGGGCTGTGGGATCTCGACTCCAAGGTCGACCAGGCGATGGACGCGCTGCGCTGCCCGCCCGACGACTGGGAGGTCTCCAAGCTCTCGGGCGGCGAGCGCCGCCGCGTCGCCCTCTGCAAGCTCCTGCTGGAGCAGCCGGAACTGCTGCTGCTCGACGAGCCGACCAACCATCTCGACGCCGAGACGACCGCCTGGCTGGAAGGCCACTTGCGGACCTATCCGGGCGCGATCCTGATCGTGACCCACGACCGCTACTTCCTCGACAACGTCACCAGCTGGATCCTCGAGCTCGACCGCGGCCAGGGCATCCCCTATGAGGGCAACTACTCGGCCTGGTCGGTGCAGAAGCAGAAGCGCCTCGCCCAGGAGAACCGCGAGGACGTCTCCCGCCAGAAGACGCTGGAGCGCGAGCAGGAGTGGATCTCGGCCTCGCCCAAGGCCCGCCAGGCCAAGAGCAAGGCGCGCATCCAGCGCTATGACGAACTCGTCCAGAAGGCCAACAACAAGGGGCCCGACACCGCGCAGATCATCATCCCGATCGCCGAGCGGCTGGGCAACAACGTCGTCGATTTCGAGAACATCTCGAAGGGCTTCCAGGACAAGCTGCTGATCGACGGGCTGACCTTCAAGCTGCCGCCGGGCGGCATCGTCGGCGTGATCGGCCCCAACGGCGCCGGCAAGACGACGCTGTTCCGGATGATCACGGGCCAGGACAAGCCCGATGCCGGCACGATCAAGATCGGCGAGAGCGTCACGCTCGGCTATGTCGACCAGAGCCGCGACTCGCTCGACGACAAGAAGAACGTCTGGGAGGAGATCTCGGGCGGCAACGACGTGATCTATCTCGGCAAGAAGGAAATCAATTCCCGCGCCTATTGCTCGGCCTTCAACTTCAAGGGCGGCGACCAGCAGAAGAAGGTCGGCTCGCTCTCGGGCGGCGAGCGCAACCGCGTCCATCTCGCCAAGATGCTGAAGGCCGGCTCCAACGTCCTGCTGCTCGACGAGCCGACCAACGACCTCGACGTCGACACGCTGCGCGCGCTGGAGGAGGCGCTGGAGGATTACGCCGGCTGCGCCGTGATCATCAGCCACGATCGCTGGTTCCTCGACCGCATCGCGACCCATATCCTCGCCTTCGAGGGCGACAGCCATGTCGAATGGTTCGAGGGCAACTTCGCCGATTACGAGGAAGACAAGAAGCGCCGCCTCGGCATCGACAGCACGATCCCCAAGCGCATCCAGTACAAGAAGTTCTCGCGCTGAGACGGCCATCACCAAGAGCCCCGCGGCACCGAGCGTGCCGCGGGGGTTTTTCTGTTTAAGGGCAGCGCCAGCGCTGCCGAAGCCGAGCGCCTAGCGCGACAGCGCCGCCCGCAGCGCGCCGATCCGGTCCGTGAGGCTGCGGGCCTCCTCCGCCGTCAGCCCGGTGGCTTCCTGGACGCAGGGCGGCACGCCGCGGGCCTTGTCGAGCAGGGCCTTGCCGCTTGGCGTCAGCCGCAGGCGGACCTGGCGCTCATCGGCCGGGTCGCGGCTGCGCGAGACGAGCCCCGCCGTCTCCATCCGCTTCAGCAGCGGCGTCAGCGTGTTGGATTCGAGGAAGAGGCGCTCGCCGATCTCGCCGACGGTGCGGTCGTCGCGCTCCCAGAGCGTCACCATCACCAGATATTGCGGGTAGGTCAGGCCGAGTTCGTCGAGCAGCGGCTTGTAGAGCCGGTTGAAGGCGTGGCTGGCGGAATAGAGCGCGAAGCACAGGAAATCGTCGAGCTTCGGATCGGATGGTGGGGCTGCAGCGGTCATCGGCATCTCCTCGGTACGCCCTCAAAATAATCGTGCGCGATCCAATCGCAAGGGATTGACAGCAGCGAGGCGCGCCCTTATTCAATCGCTCACGATCTAATCGATGGCAATTGAAGATCGGCCGACGGTTCTCCGCCGGGCCACCCGAACCAGAAGGAGACGAGATCATGTCGAACCGCACCGAAGCCGCCGCCAACGGACCCGCCCGCCGCGACCTGCTGAGCGGCCTCGCACTCGCCGCTGCGACCGCGACGGCCGCGTCCCTGCCCGCGAGCGAAGCCGCCGCCCAGTCGACGACGCCGAAGAAGGCGCCCGCGCGCCTGGCCAAGCCGGTCGTCGATGGCGACCATGTCGTGACCCGCGAAGGCGTGCGGCTCTATTTCAAGGACTGGGGTCCCAAGGATGGTCCGGTGGTGACGCTGAGCCATGGCTGGCCGCTCTCCTCCGACAGCTGGGAGAACCAGGCCTTCTTCCTCGCCAATAATGGCTTCCGGGTCATCAGCCATGACCGGCGCGGCCATGGCCGCTCCAGCCAGGTCTGGGACGGCAACGACATGGACCATTACGCCGACGATCTGGCGGAGGTGATCGAGGCCCTCGATCTGAAGAATGTTTCGGCCTTCGGCTTCTCGACCGGCGGCGGCGAGGTGGCGCGCTATGTCGGCCGCCACGGCACCAAGCGGCTCGCCCGGGTCGGCTTCATCGCCGCGGTGACGCCGATCATGCTGCGCAAGCCTTCAAACCCCGAGGGCGTGCCGCTGGAGGTCTTCGACGGCATCCGCAAGGGCTTCCTCGCCGACCGGGCGCAGCTCTTCCGCGACATCGCGGCGGGCCCGTTCTTCGGCTACAACCGCCCCGGCGCCAAGGCGAGCCCCGGCGCGATCGAGGCCTGGTATGCGCAGGGCATGCAGGCCGGTTTCAAGAACACCTATGACTCGATCAAGGCGTTCTCGGAGACCGATTTCGTCGCGGATCTGAAGAAGGTCGACCGGCCGACGCTGATCGTCCATGGCGACGATGACCAGATCGTCCCGATCGAGACGACCGCGCGCGCCGTGAAGCGGCTGCTGCCGAGCGCGATCCTGAAGGTCTATGAGGGCGCCCCGCACGGCCTCTCCGAGACCCACAAGGACCGCCTGAACCAGGACATGCTCGCCTTTCTCAAGGCCTGAGCAGCCGGAAGGCAAACGGCGGAGGCGGGGGCGCTCTGCGCCCCCGCAGTCGTCTCCGGGTCAGTTCGCCGCCGCCAGCCGCTGCATCGCGCCCTCGCGGCCGCCGACGAGGATCTTCTCGTCGACCGCCTTGATGTCGCGCAGCCCGCAGAGCGCCATGGTGACATCCAGCTCCTTACGGATGATCTCAAGGCAGCGGGTGACGCCGGCCTCGCCCATCGCGCCGAGGCCGTAGAGGAAGGCGCGACCGATGAAGGTGCCGTGGGCGCCGAGCGCCAGCGCCTTGATGACGTCCTGGCCCGAGCGAATGCCGCCGTCGAACAGCACCTCGATACGGTTGCCGACCTGGTCGACGATGGCCGGCAGCGCCTCGATCGAGGAGAGTGCGCCGTCGAGCTGGCGGCCGCCATGGTTGGAGACGATCAGCGCGTCGGCGCCGCTGCGGGCGGCGTTCTCGGCGTCCTCGGGGTCGAGAATGCCCTTCAGGATCAGCTTGCCGCCCCACTGATCCTTGATCCGCTTGACGTCGTCCCAGTCGAGGCGGGGATCGAACTGGTCGGCGGTCCAGGAGGAGAGGGAGGACATGTCGGCGACGCCCGAGACATGGCCGACGATGTTGCCGAAGCTGCGCCGCGGCGTGTCGAGCATCTTCAGGCACCAGCGCGGCTTGGTGGCGAGGTTGATCAGGTTGGCGAGCGTCGGCTTCGGCGGGGCGGAGAGGCCGTTGCGGATGTCCTTGTGGCGCTGGCCGAGGATCTGCAGGTCGAGCGTCAGCACGAGCGCCGAGACGCCGGCCGCCTTCGCGCGCTGGATCAGCCGCGCGCTGAAGTCGCGGTCCTTCATCACATAGAGCTGGAACCAGAACGGGTTGCCGACATGGTTCGCAATGTCCTCGATCGAGCAGATGCTCATGGTCGAGAGGGTGAAGGGGACGCCTGCCTTGGCGGCGGCCTTGGCGGCGAGGATCTCGCCGTCGGCATGCTGCATCCCGGTCATGCCGGTCGGGGCGAGCGCGACCGGCATGGCAACGGTCTCGCCGATCATGGTCGATTCCAGCGTGCGGTTCGTCATGTCGACGGCGACGCGCTGGCGCAGCTTGATCTTGGCGAAATCGGTCTCGTTGGCGCGGTAGGTGCCCTCGGTCCAGGCGCCGGAATCGGCGTAGTCGTAGAACATGCGCGGGACGCGGCGCTTCGCCAGCAGGCGCAGGTCTTCGATGGTCAGGGGCTGGGCCATGGTGTCGAGCCTCGTCGCGTTGGATCACCCGCGGCGGTGACTCGCATGAGCGGCGGCGGGGCGCAAGGCCGCTGCCCTGCGGCGTTCAGGACACGCCCATGTAGCGGCCCGGCTTGTGGTTCATGCCCAGCACCGCGTTGAGGACGAGCGTGCCGATCAGCGAGATCGCCAGCCGGTCCGGCGGCAGGACGAAGGCCGCTCCGACGAAGATGGCGGCGTCGATGGCGAGCTGAACCCAGCCGGCGCGCCAGCCGCGTTTCTCCTGCAGATAGAGCGCGAGGATGTTGACCCCGCCGATGGCGGTGCGGTGGCGGGCGAGCGCGAGGAGGCCCAGCCCCATGATGCTGCCGCCCGCGAGCGCGGCATAGAGCGGCTGGATGCGGGCGATGTCGAGCCAGAGCGGCGTCGCCTGCACCAGCAGGGAGACGAGCCCGACCGCGACGAAGGTGCGCAGGGTGAAGGGCAGGCCCATCCGGCGGAAGGCGAGCCAGTAGAAGGGCAGATTGACGGCCGAGAAGAGCAGGCCGAAGTCGAGCGCCGTCGCATATTGCAGCAGCAGGGCGAAGCCGGCCGCGCCGCCGGTCATGATCGTCGCCTTGGCGAAGAGGGCGATGCCGATCGACACCATCAGCGTGCCGAGCAGGATCGCCAGCGCGTCCTCGTAGAGCCGGTGCCGCTCCACCGACGAGGCGAGCGGTGCGGTGGTCTGTGACATGGCGGGGTCTTCCGATTCAGGGCGCGTTCAGCCGGAGACGGCGATGCAACGGGCGAGCCAGCGGCGTGGTGGACCGGGATGGTTGAGCCGATCCGGCCATTCCTGTAGGGCGGCGGTCGGCGTCCGTCACCTGTCTCGCCACCCGCCCGGCCCGGTCTCCTGTCGAAAGATGCGTTTCATGACCCTGCGGTTCGCCGCCACGTTCCTCGCTCTCGGCCTGCTCCTGCCGGCCGCCGCCACCGTCGCTCCCGCCCAGACGGCTGCCGGTCCGGCCGCAGGGCCCGTCGCCTGGAAAACCGGCGCCGAGGCAAAGGCGATCGAGCGGCGGATCGACGCGCTGCTGGCGAAGATGACGCTGGAGGAAAAGGTCGGCCAGCTGCATCTCTCCGGACGCGGAGACGGCTTCGACGTCAGCCAGATCAAGGCCGGCCGCATGGGCGCGGTGATGAACTTCGTCGTGCCGGCCGAGGTCCTGGCGGTGCAGAAGGCGGTGCGTGAGAGCCGCCTGAAGATTCCGCTGATCATCGGGCTCGATGCCGTCCACGGCTTCTCGACCTATTTCCCGCTGCCGCTCGGCCAGGCCGCGAGCTGGAACCCGGCGCTGATCGAAGAGGCCGCCTACTGGACCGGGCGCGAGGCGTCGGCTGCCGGCATCAACTGGACCTTCGCGCCGATGGTCGACATGTCGCGCGACCCGCGCTGGGGCCGCGTGCTCGAGGGCGCGGGCGAGGACGTGCATCTGGCATCGATCGTCGCGGCGGCGCGCACGCGCGGCTATCAGCGCGGTGGGGTCGCGACCTCCGTCAAGCATTTCGTCGGTTACGGCGCGGGCGAGGCCGGGCGTGACTACAATTCGACCTGGATCCCGACCAGCCAGCTCTTCGACCTGCATCTGCCGCCCTTCAAGGCTGCTTTCGAGGCGGGTTCGATGACCGCCATGGCGGCCTTCAACGCGCTGAACGGGATCCCGGCGACAGCAAACAAGGCCATGCTGACCGATCTGTTGCGCGGGCAATGGGGCTTCCGCGGCTTCGTCACCTCCGATTTCGGCTCGATCACCGAGCTGCGCCTGCACGGCATCGCCAGGGATGACGCGGAGGCCGCGCGCAAGGCGCTGCTCGCCGGCATCGACATGGACATGATGGGCGACGTCTACCACAAGCACCTCGCCGCCGAGGTGAAGGCCGGCCGCGTCCCCGTGAAGGCGCTGGACGAGGCGGTGCGTCGGGTGCTGCGGGTCAAATTCCATCTCGGCCTGTTCGACCGCCCCGATGTCGACCCCGCCGCAGCGCCGGCGCTGATGCAGACGGAAGGCGCCCGCCAGGTGGCGCTGCAGGCGGCCCGGGAAGGCGCGATGCTGCTGAAGAATGCCGGCGGGGTGTTGCCGATCGGTGCGTCGGTGAAGTCCGTCGCCGTCATCGGCGCGATGGCGCGCCCCGAGGACGAGCGCGTCTGGACCGACCCTGCCGGGCTCGGCCGCCGCGTCGTGCAGGGGCTGCCCGAGGCGCTGAAGGAGCGCCTGCCGGCGGATGTCGCCGTGACCTATGAACCGGCCTTCACCAAGGCCTGCGGCACGGAGTTCGCCGACAAGGAGGCCGCCATCCGCGCCGCCGCCGCGAGCGACCTGATCGTCGCGATGCTGGGCGAAGACTGTGAGTTCATGGGGGAAGGCGCCTCGCGCACGAAGCTGGACCTGCCCGGTGTCCAGCAGCCCCTGCTGGAGGCGCTGGTCGCCACGGGCAAGCCGGTCGTGCTGGTGCTGGCGACCGGGCGCCCGCTCGTCCTGACCTGGGCCGACAGCCATGTCGCGGCCATCCTGCAGACCTTCCATGGTGGCACCGAGGGGCGCACCGCCATCGCCGACATCCTGACGGGCAAGGTCAATCCCTCGGGGCGGGTGCCGATGAGCTTCCCGCGCTCCGTCGGGCAGATTCCGGTCTATTACGACCATCTGCCGACGGGGCGGCCTCAGAAGATCCGCCAGCGCTATGAATCGATCTTCATGGACGAGGCGAACGAGCCGCTCTACCCGTTCGGCCACGGCCTCTCCTACACCCGCTTCACCTATGCGAATGCCCGCGTGTCGCGGCCGTCCATGGCGCTCGACGGCAGCGTCGAGGTGTCGGTCGACGTCACCAACACCGGCAGCCGCGAGGGGCAGGAGGTGGTGCAGCTCTATATCCGCCAGCCTGTCGCGAGCCGCTCGCGGCCCGTGCGCGAGCTGAAGGCCTTCGACAAGCCGATGCTGCGCGCGGGCGAGACGCGCACGGTGCGGTTCCGCCTGGAGGCGCGGCATCTCGGTGCGCATGACGAGGCGGGGCGCTATGTCGTCGAGCCCGGTGTCATTGAGATATATCTAGGTGGTTCGTCGCAAACTTCTGTGATGACGCAGGTGACGTTGACCAAGTCTTGATCGGCGAGGCTTTATTGGCCGACGCTTTGCTCTCGACAACAAACAGATTTCGGACAATCCTTGACGGTGTGGCTGTCGGGCAGTGCATCCGGCCGCTACACAGACGCTTAGGCTTCAAGGGATGCGGCGATGGCGACCGGGACCGTCAAGTGGTTCAATACAGAAAAGGGCTTCGGCTTCATTCAGCCTTCGGATGGCGGCAAGGATGTGTTCGTGCACATCACTGCCGTTAAGGAAGCGGGCATGATGACACTGACCGAGGGGCAGAAAGTCTCGTTCGAACTGAAAACCGAACGCGGCAAGACGGCGGCGGGCTCACTGCAACTGCTGTGATCCGCGCGGGCGGTTGACAGCGTCGTCGGCGGACAGCATGCCGCCGATGTGAAAAGCACGCCTGTCATCGGCCGCGTCTCAGGTGTCCTCGTCGCGGCGGGGCAGGCCGTTCCGCGGCATCCCTTCATCACGGCTGCGGCAGCGGCGTTGACGCTCGACCATGCCGGCATCGTCGGCGATCTCCATGCCGGTTCGACACGGCGCTCCGGGCCGCGCGAGGCCTGGATGCCGCGTGGTCTGCCGTTGCGCAACGATCGCCAGCTCTCAGCGCTCTGTCCCGACGAACTGTCCGCGATCGCGATGGCGCTGGGACTCCCTGCGCTCGCGCCCGAATGGCTCGGCGGCAATCTGCTGGTGGAAGGCCTCCCGGACTTCTCGCGGACGGCGCCGGGCAGCCGGCTCGCTGTCGGTGGAAGCTGGGGCGGGCGGGGCCGGTTCGACGGCAGCGCGATCCTGCGCGTCGAGGCCTATAATCCACCGTGCCGGCGCGCGGGCTCGGCTGTCGCGGCGGCCACAGGTCGTCCCGAACTCCTGTTCCGTTTCGTCAAGGCGGCTGCCGTCCGGCGCGGGCTCGTGCTGAGCGTCGATCTGCCCGGCCCGATCACGCCGGGCGATGCGGTGGTGGTGATCCCGCCCGTCACCGCGTGCTCTCTCAATCAGTAAGAGACCGATTCACCGATCAGGTTGAGTCAACCTGATCTGATCCGGCTCTAGCGGGCGAAGCGCCGGGCCCCGCCGACACAGGCCGCGACGGCCGCGCACGCCACCAGCATCGGCCAGGTCACCGTCTCGCCGAGCAGGAGCCCGGCCAGCGCCAGGCCGAAGAAGGGCTGCAGCAACTGCAGCTGCCCGATGGCCGCGATGCCGCCCTGGGCGAGGCCGCGATACCAGAAGACGAAGCCGATCAGCATGCTGAAGAGCGAGACATAGGCGAGGCCGAGCCAGGCGGGCATCCCTGTCGCCGCCACGCTGTCGGGGCGCAGCGCGAACGCGGCGCTCGCCGTGACGGGCAGGGCCAGCAGCAGCGCCCAGGAGATGACCTGCCAGCCGCCGAGCCGCCGCGACAGCGTCGCGCCCTCGGCATAGCCCCAACCGCAGACGACGATGGCCGCGAGCATCAGCAGGTCTCCGGTCGGAGCGGCGGCGAAGCCCTGCGTCAGGGCAAAGCCGACGACGAGAGCGCTGCCAAGGCCCGAGAGCAGCCAGAACGCCGGACGCGGGCGTTCGCCGCCGCGCAGCACGCCGAACAGCGCGGTGGCGAGCGGCAGGAGACCGATGAAGACGATGGAGTGAGCCGCCGTAACGTGCCGCAGCGCCAGCGCCGTCAGCAGCGGGAAGCCGATGACGACGCAGAGCGAGATCACCACCAACGGCACGACGTCGGCTCGCGAGGGCCGCTTTTCGCGGAAGAGCAGCAGCAGGGCCAGCCCGAGGATCCCCGCGATGGCGGCGCGGGCGAGCGTCAGGAACAGCGGGTCGAAATCCGCCACCGCCACGCGTGTCGCGGGCAGCGAACCGGCGAAGATGACCACCCCCAGCAGCCCGTTGACGAGCCCGCTCATCCTGTCGTCGATCATGCCTATGCCCTCCGTCCAGGGAAGCGGTCATCGCTGCGGACGGAGGTGTCGACCAGAGACAGGTCCGGACAATTCGGGCAAACTGTACTGATGACAGAATTGGAACAGTCGATGGCCGAGATCGAAGAACCGCAGCGGCCGGCAACCCGCGTCGGTGCCGTCATGGGCGCCATCCGCGATCGCATCGCCGGCCGGAGGCTGGCGCCGGGCGCGCGGCTCCCTTCGATCCGTACCTTCGCCGCCGCGATGGCGGTGTCGAAATCGACCGTGGTCGAGGCCTATGACCGTCTCGCGGCGGAGGGGGCGATCGAGGCGCGGCGGGGCTCCGGCTTCTTCGTCGCCGGCCCGCCGCAGCCCTTCTCGCCCGCCGATCTCGGGCCGCGGCTGGAGCGCGCGGTCGATCCCTTCTGGGTGTCGCGACAGACGCTGGACGCCGGCGACACGGTTCTGAAACCGGGCTGCGGCTGGCTTCCGGCAGACTGGCTGCCGCAGGAGAGCCTGCGCCGGGCGCTGCGCGCGCTCTCGCGCTCATCCGACGAGACGCTGGCCGATTACGGCACGCCGTTGGGGCTCGCGCCGCTGCGACAGTGGCTGTCGCGCCGGCTGGCGGGGCATGGCATCGAAGCCGCGCCGGACCAGATCCTGCTCACCGAATCCGGCACCCAGGCGCTCGATCTCGTCTGCAGCCTCCTCGTCGAGCCCGGCGACACGGTGCTCGTCGACGATCCCTGCTACTTCAACTTCCATGCCCTGCTGCGGGCGCATCGCGTGCGGATGGTGGGCGTGCCCTTCGGGCCGAACGGTCCCGATCTCGCCGCCTTCGAGCAGGTTCTGTCCGAGCACCGGCCGCGGCTCTACGTCACCAATTCGGGCCTGCACAATCCGACCGGGGCGAGCCTCTCGCCGGTCGTCGCGCATCGGCTGCTCAAACTGTCCGAGCCTTTCGGCCTGACCATCGTCGAGGACGACATCTTCGCCGATTTCGAGCTGGAGCCGGCGCCACGTCTCGCCGCCTTCGACGGGCTGGAGCGCGTCGTCCAGATCGGCAGCTTCTCCAAGTCGCTCTCGGCGTCGGTGCGCTGCGGTTACATCGCCGCGCGGCGGGACTGGATCGAGGGGCTGATCGACCTGAAGATCGCAGGCTCCTTCGGGACGGGGCGGCTGGCTGGCGAACTCGTGCTCGGCGTGCTGAAGGATGGCGGCTATCGCCGGCATATGGACGCGCTCCGTGCGCGGCTGGCGCGGGCGATGGGCGAGGCGGCGGCCAGGCTGCATGCGCTCGGTATCGAGCCCTGGATCGAGCCGCGCGGCGGCATGTTCCTGTGGTGCCGGCTGCCAGAAGGGTTGGATTCCGCTGTCATCGCGCAGCGCCTGCTGGCGCAGGACATCGTGCTGGCGCCCGGCAACGTCTACAGCCTGTCCCAGAGCGCCGGCCGCTTCATGCGCTTCAACGTCGCCCAGTCGGGCGATCCGCGGCTGTTCGCGGCGCTGTGGGGTGTGGTTAAGGACCGTTAACCGGCCGGGCACCCTTGGGCCGTTCCGCCCGAGAAAGCTGTTGCACCCGCCCGCGAAGCGACATAAACATATCTTTATATGTTTTTGGCTGATACGGAGCCTGCCTTGCGCCTACCGACCACCCTGTCGTCCGACATCCTGCTGGCCGCGCTTCGTGCCGCGGGCGAGGAGACGCGGCTGCGCATCCTGGCGCTGCTGTCGGAGGGCGAATTGTCGGTCTCGGACCTCACCGACATCCTCGGCCAATCGCAGCCGCGTATCTCGCGCCACCTCAAGCTCCTGGCGGAGGCGGGGTTGGTCCGTCGCTCCCGCGAGGGCGCCTGGGCGTTCTTCCGGCTGGACGAGACCGGAGCGGGCGGGGCCTTCGCCGCCTCTCTCGCCACCTGGCTTGACCGCTCCGACCCGGTCCTGACTGCCGATCGCGAGCGGCTCGCCGCGGTGCGAGGCACCCGGGCCGAGGCCGCGCAGGCCTATTTCGCCAGCGTGGCGCGCGACTGGGACCGGCTGCGGTCGCTGCATGTGCCCGACGAGGCGGTCGAGGCCGCCGTCGAGGCCGCGGTGGGGAAGGGCACGCCGGGCAGTCTGCTCGATCTCGGCACCGGCACGGGCCGGATGCTGCAGCGCATCGCGCCGAAATTCGGCCGCGCCGTCGGCGTCGACGCCAACCACGCGATGCTGGCGGTCGCGCGCGCCAATCTCGAGGCCGCCGGGCTGGCCCGCGTCGAACTGCGCCAGGGCGATATCTATGCGCTGCCCTTTCCGCGGGGCAGCTTCGATCTCGTGGTGATCCATCAGGTCCTGCACTTCCTCGACGATCCCGGCCGCGCCGTGCGCGAGGCGGCGGCGATGCTGGCCCCCGGTGGGCGGCTGATCGTCGTCGATTTCGCCCCGCACGAGATGGAGTTCCTGCGGACCGAGCACGCGCATCGCCGCCTCGGCTTCTCGCGGGCGCAGATCGCCGGCTGGTTCGCCGAGAGCGGGCTGGCCTGCGATCTCTCCGAGGAAATCACGCTCGCCGGCGGCGGCTCCGGCCAGCTGCCGGTGATGCTCTGGCGGGGGTGCGACCGGCGCGTCCAGTCCGACCCGATGCCGCGACGCACCAATCTCGAGGTGGCCTGATGAATGCTTTCCGACCCAGCCGGCACGGCTCGCGCCGCCCGAAGATCTCCTTCGAGTTCTTCCCGCCCAAGACGCCGGAGATGGAGGTTTCGCTCTGGGAGAGCGTGCGCCGGCTGGAGCCGCTCGCGCCCTCCTTCGTCTCGGTGACCTATGGTGCCGGCGGCTCGACGCGCGAGCGCACCCACGCCACCGTCAAGCGCATGGTCGAGGAGACGGCGCTGAAGCCGGCGGCGCATCTCACCTGCGTTTCCGCCTCGCGCGATGAGGTCGACGAGGTGATCCGCGGCTATTGGGAGGCCGGCGTGCGCCATGTCGTGGCGCTGCGCGGCGATCCGGCGGGCGGGCTCGGCACGGTCTACGAGCCGCATCCGCAGGGCTACCACCAGACCTCGGATCTGGTGGCGGGGCTGAAGCGCATCGGCGATTTCGAGGTCACGGTCTCGGCCTATCCGGAGAAGCATCCGGAAGCGGCCTCGCTGGAGGCCGATATCGACGCGCTGAAGAAGAAGGTCGATGCGGGAGCGACGCGCGCCATCACCCAGTTCTTCTTCGATAACGACGTCTATTTCCGCTATCTCGACAAGGTCCGCGCCGCCGGGATCGACATTCCGATCCTGCCCGGCATCGTGCCCGTGCAGAACTTCAAGCAGACCGCCAACTTCGCCCGCAAGACGGGAGCGAGCGTGCCGCAATGGCTGGCCGACCGCTTCGAGGGGCTCGAGGACGATGCCGCGACGCGCCGTCTCGTCGCGGCGGCGGTCTGTGCCGAGCAGGTGCTGGATCTGATCGACCGCGGCGTCAGCGACCTGCACTTCTACACGATGAATAAAGCCGATCTGGTCTATGCAATCTGCCATCTGGTCGGGGTGAAGCCCGAGCGTGGCGAACCGCAGGCGGCTGCGGCGGAGTGATCTCAACACGACCTCGTCCTTCGAGGTGCCCCCCGGGCGCTCCCAGGGACGAGGGCTGCCGGATCGAGCGAGTCGATCCGGCTTCGATGAAGGCGTGACAATGTCAGATTTCCAGCCCACTCCCGTCGACGGTGCCGAGATCGAGCGCGCGCTGCGCCAATCCGCGTCCGAGCGCATCCTCGTGCTCGACGGCGCGATGGGGACGCAGATCCAGAACCAGAAGTTCTCCGAAGCCGATTTCCGGGGCGAGCGCTTCAAGGGCTGGAACCACGACCTCAAGGGCAACAACGACCTGCTGGTGCTGACCCAGCCGGACGCGATCCGCGACATCCACCTCGCCTATTTCACGGCCGGGGCCGACATCGTCGAGACCAACACCTTCTCCTCGACCCAGATCGCCCAGGCCGATTACGGCATGGAGGCGCTGGCCTATGAGCTGAACGTGGTGTCGGCGAAGCTCGCCCGCGAGGCGGCGGCCATCGCCCAGAAGGCGGACGGGCGGCGCCGCTATGTCGCCGGCGCCATCGGCCCGACCAACCGCACGCTGTCGATCTCGCCGGACGTCAACAACCCGGGCTACCGGGCTGTGACTTTCGACCAGGTGCGCGACTCCTATGCCGAGCAGGTGCGCGGGCTGATCGACGGCGGGTCCGAGATCATCCTGGTCGAGACCATCTTCGACACGCTCAACGCCAAGGCGGCCATCGTCGCGATCGAGAACGTCTATCGCGAGCGCGGCATCCGCCTGCCGGTGATGATCTCGGGCACGATCACCGATCTCTCGGGGCGCACCCTTTCGGGCCAGACGACGGAGGCCTTCTGGAATGCGGTGCGCCATGCCGCGCCGCTGACGATCGGCCTCAACTGTGCGCTCGGCGCGCGCGAGATGCGCGCCCATATCAAGGACCTTTCGCGCGTCGCCGACACGCTGATCTGCGCCTATCCCAATGCCGGCCTGCCCAACGAATTCGGGATGTATGACGAGAGCCCCGAGGCGACGGCGGCGATGCTGGCCGAGTTTGCCGATTCCGGCCTCGTCAATGTCGTCGGCGGCTGCTGCGGCACGACGCCGGGGCATATCGCGGCGATCGCGCAGGCGGTCGCCGGCAAGGCGCCGCGCCAGGTGCCGGAGATCAAGCGCTATCTGCGGCTGGCCGGCCTCGAGCCCTTCACGCTCGACGAGACGATCCCCTTCGTCAATGTCGGCGAGCGCACCAACGTCACCGGCTCGGCCAAGTTCCGCAAGCTGATCACCAATGGCGACTATGCCGCGGCGCTCGATGTGGCGCGCGACCAGGTCGCCAACGGCGCGCAGGTGATCGACGTCAACATGGACGAGGGCCTGCTCGATTCCGAGAAGGCGATGACCGAGTTCCTGAACCTGATCGCCTCGGAGCCGGACATCAGCCGCGTTCCGATCATGGTCGATTCCTCCAAGTTCCCGATCATCGAGGCCGGCCTGAAGACGATCCAGGGCAAGCCGATCGTCAACTCGATCTCGATGAAGGAGGGCGAGGAGGCCTTCCTCGAGCAGGCGCGCATCTGCCGCAACTATGGCGCGGCCGTGGTGGTGATGGCCTTCGACGAGAAGGGGCAGGCCGACACCTATGAGCGCAAGATCGAAATCTGCACGCGCGCCTACAAGCTCCTGACCGAGCAGATCGGCTTCCCGCCCGAGGACATCATCTTCGACCCCAACGTCTTCGCCGTGGCGACGGGCATCGAGGAACACGACAATTACGGCGTCGACTTCATCGAGGCGACGCGGACGATCCGCGAGACCCTGCCGCACGCCCATATCTCGGGCGGCGTCTCGAACCTGTCCTTCTCGTTCCGCGGCAACGAGAAGGTCCGCGAGGCGATGCACTCGGTCTTCCTCTACCACGCCATCAAGGTCGGCATGGATATGGGCATCGTCAATGCGGGCCAGCTCGGCTCCTATGACGATCTCGACCCCGAGCTGCGCGAACTCTGCGAGGATGTCGTCCTCAACCGGCGCAAGGATGCGACCGAGCGGCTGCTCGACGCGGCGCCACGCTTCAAGGGCGACGGCTCGGTCTCGTTCTCCGGCAAGGACATGGCCTGGCGCGAGGGGCCGGTCGAGAAGCGGCTGGAATATGCGCTGGTCAACGGCATCACCGCCTTCATCGACGTTGATGTGGAAGAGGCGCGCCAGCAGGCGGAGAAGCCGCTGCATGTGATCGAAGGGCCGCTGATGGCCGGCATGAACATCGTCGGCGACCTGTTCGGCGCCGGCAAGATGTTCCTGCCGCAGGTGGTGAAGTCGGCCCGCGTGATGAAGCAGGCGGTCGCCTATCTGATGCCCTTCATGGAGGAGGAGAAGCGCCTGAACGGCGGCTCCGAGCGCTCGGCCGCCGGCAAGGTGCTGATGGCGACGGTGAAGGGCGATGTCCACGACATCGGCAAGAACATCGTCGGCGTCGTGCTCCAGTGCAACAATTACGAGGTCATCGACCTCGGCGTCATGGTACCGACGCAGAAGATCCTCGACGTGGCGCGCAAGGAGAAGGTCGACATCATCGGCCTGTCGGGGCTGATCACGCCCTCGCTCGACGAGATGGTGACGGTCGCCTCCGAGATGGAGCGCGAGGGCTTCGACATCCCGCTGCTGATCGGCGGGGCGACGACGAGCCGCGTCCATACGGCGGTGAAGATCCACCCGGCCTATGAGAAGGGCCAGGCGGTCTATGTCACCGACGCCTCGCGTGCCGTCGGCGTGGTGTCCAGCCTGCTCTCGCAGGACCAGAAGCCGGCCTATGTCGAGGGCATCCGCAGCGAATATGCCAAGGTCTCGGCGGCGCATCGCCGCTCGGAGGCCGACAAGCAGCGCCTGCCGCTGGCCAGGGCCCGCGCCAACGCCTTCAAGCCCGACTGGAGCGCCTATCAGCCGCCGAAGCCCAGCTTCCTCGGGACGCGGACCTTCCGCACCTATGATCTCGCCGATCTCGTGCCGCTGATCGACTGGACCCCCTTCTTCCAGACCTGGGAGATGAAGGGGCGCTTCCCGGCGATCCTCGAGGACGAGACGCAGGGGCCCGCGGCACGCGCCCTCTGGGACGATGCCCAGGCGATGCTGAAGCGCATCGTCGAGGAGCGCTGGTTCAACCCGAAGGCGGTGATCGGCTTCTGGCCGGCCAATGCGGTCGGCGACGACATCGCGCTCTACACCGGCGAAAGCCGCACCGAGCGTCTGGCGACGCTGCATGGCCTGCGCCAGCAGCTCTCCAAGCGCGACGGCAAGCCGAACATGTGCATCGCGGATTTCGTCGCGCCGGGAGGGATCGACCGGCCGGACTATGTCGGCGGCTTCGTGGTGACCGCCGGGGCGGAGGAAGAGCGCATCTCCGAGAAGTTCGCGCGCGACAACGACGATTACCGTTCGATCATGGTCAAGGCGCTGGCCGACCGCTTCGCCGAGGCCTTTGCCGAGCGGATGCACCAGCTCGTGCGGCGCGACTACTGGGGTTACGCCCCCGACGAGGCGCTCTCCAACGAGGATCTGATCCGCGAGGAGTATCGCGGCATCCGGCCGGCGCCCGGCTACCCCGCCCAGCCCGACCATACCGAGAAGGCGACACTGTTCGAGCTGCTCAAGGCGGAATCCCGCGTCGGCGTGAAGCTGACCGAGAGCTTCGCGATGTGGCCAGGCTCCTCCGTGTCGGGGCTCTACCTCGCGCATCCGGAGGCCTATTACTTCGGCGTCGCCAAGGTCGAGCGCGACCAGGTCGAGGATTATGCCGCCCGCAAGGGCATGCCGATCCACGAGGTCGAGCGCTGGCTGGCGCCGATCCTCAACTATGAGCCGGCCAGCTACCGGCTCGAGGCGGCGGAGTAAAGCACCGGAGTCTGGCCTTTTCTACAGGCCGCTCTTGTGGATTGCGGGCGGGGCGGCGTATAGCCCCGCAGGGCCGGCGGGCCCGCACTCGGACACGGAACGGACCGGACATGGCTGACGACGACTACGTCTATGACGAGGTGACGGGCGAGTGGCGCCCCGCCTCCGAGATGGCTGCGGCGGCCGCAACCGACAGCGTGATCGTGCGCGATGCCGCCGGCAACACGCTGGCCGACGGCGATTCCGTCGTCCTGATCAAGGATCTCAAGGTCAAGGGCGCCGGCCAGACCCTGAAGCAGGGCACGGTGATCCGCTCGATCCGCCTCACTGACGATCCCGAGGAGATCGACTGCCGGCACGAGACGATCCGCGGCCTCGTGCTGCGGACGGAATTCGTGCGCAAGCGCGGATGAGCGGGTCGCCGCGTCTGATCCGCAAGGCGAGGCCGGCCGACCAGCCGCGCATCCATGCGATCCGCATGGGCGTTCGGGAGAACGTGCTGTCGGACCCTTCCCGCGTGACGGATTCCGAGGTCGACTGGTACCGCGATCACGCGATCTTCCTGGTGTCGGAGGCCGATGGCGAGATCGCCGGGTTCACCTGCGCCAATCCCCAGACGGGGCTGATCTGGGCGCTGTTCGTCGATCCGGCTCACGAGGGTCGGGGCCATGGCCGGGCGCTGCTCGACGCGGCCCTCGCGGCTCTGATGGCGGCCGGGATCGTCCAGGCCCATCTCACCACCGGTGCCGGCACGAGGGCGGAGCGCTTCTATCGCCGGCATGGCTGGCGCGAGACCGGCCGCTCGCTCGACGAGAACGTCGTCTTCGTCAAGCCGCTCGGCTGAACCGCGGCCGGCATTGCGCCGGCGCCATTCCGCGCCTGCGCGGCGGCAATCGTTTGGCCGTTGCGGACGTCGCCGCGCCGCAACATCTTGAGAGCACCTTACGGATCGATCCTCAGGAGGCTCCCATGACCCAGATCGCCATCGTCTTCCATTCCGGCTACGGCCACACGGCCAAGGTCGCCGAGCATGTCGCCAGGGGTGCGCGCGGAACGGGCGCGACCGTCGACCTGCTGGCGATCGATGCCGACGGCAACCTGCCCGAGGCCGCCTGGGCCACGCTGAAGGCGGCGGACGGCATCGTCTTCGGCTCGCCGACCTATATGGGCAGCGTCTCCTGGCAGTTCAAAAAGTTCGCCGACGCCTCCAGCAAGCCCTGGTACACCATGGACTGGAAGGGCAAGATCGCGGCCGGTTTCACCAATTCCGCGACGCTGAACGGCGACAAGGGCTCGACCATCGCCTATCTCGCGGTGCTCGCCGCCCAGCACAAGATGCTCTGGACCGGCACGGGTATGCATCCGTCAAACGCCAAGTCGAGCACCCGCGACGATCTCAACAATCTCGGCGGCTATCAGGGCCTGCTCGTGACCTCGCCCTCCGATGCGAGTGTCGAGGAGATGATCCCGGGCGACCTGAAGACGGCGGAAGCCTTCGGCGCCCATGTTGCCGACGTCGTCAAGAGCGTGAAGGGCTGATCCTTCCAGCACCTGTCCCTCTGCGCCGCCGCCGCGGCCGCCCTTCCTTCGGGAGGGCGGTCTTGCGTCGGCGGTCCGGCGGATGTTCATTGGCTCCCAGACCGGTGCCGCAGGTATCCGACCGGCGGCCTGACCGGAGACGGCCTCGACAGAAGGCCGGCCAACCCCGGGAGCAAACGCCATGACAATCACCCGACGCACGATTCTGGGCTCCGGCGGAGCGGCCGCCGGGCTGATCGCCTCGAGCGCGCAGGCGCAGCCCGTCGCGACGGTGAAGACAGCCTTCGACGTGCCGCAGACGACCGTGCCGATCGTCGGATCGCAGGAGGTTTTCCCGGTCCGGCGGATCTACTGCATTGGCCGCAACTACGCTGCTCATGCCCGCGAGATGGGGTCCGACCCGACGCGCGAGCCGCCCTTCTTCTTCCAGAAGCCGACCGACGCGATCCAGTTCGTGCGGCCGGGCGAGGTGGCGGACCATCCCTATCCGTCACTGACCAAGAACTATCACTACGAGGTCGAACTCGTCGCCGCGCTCAAATCGGGCGGCCGCAACATCCCGATGGACAAGGCGCTCGACCATGTCTTCGGCTATGCGCTGGGCCTCGACATGACGCGGCGCGACCTGCAGCGTGCACTCGGCGACGAGAAGAAGCCCTGGGAGATCGGCAAGAGCTTCGACCGTTCGGCGCCGATCGGGCCGATCCATCCGGTCGGCACGGTCGAGCATTTCACCAAGGGCGCGATCTCGCTGGCGGTGAACGGCACGGTGAAGCAGAATTCCAACCTGACCCACATGATCTGGTCGGTGGCGGAGCAGATCGCCAAGCTCTCCGAGGCGTTCGAGCTCAAGGCCGGCGACATCATCTATTCCGGCACGCCGGAGAATGTCGGTCCGGTGGTGAAGGGCGACGTCATCCTGTGCAAGATCGATAACCTGCCCGACCTGTCGATCCGGATCGTCTGAGCCTGCTGCGCGCCGGTCAGCCGGCGCGCGAGGCGGCGGCGACGGCCGGAGGCCGGGCGATCATGCCGTCGAAGACGCGCACGACGCCGCCGCCGGCCGCCCGCGCGACATAGAGCGCGGCGTCGGCCTCGGCGAAGAGCCGTTTCGGGTCGTCGCGATGGGAGGTCTTGAGCAGCGCGGCGCCGATCGACAGCTGCAGTGCGATTGCGCCACTGCCGCGCGGGACGGGGCGTGCCAGCAGACGGTGCGCGTTGCCGAGGGCGGCCTCCATCGCCCCGGCACTGCCGACACGCAGGAGCAGGGCGAATTCGGCCCCGCCGATCCGCGCGACCAGGACCGCATCCGGAAACAGCCGGGCGAGACGCTCGCCGAGGCAGCGCAGGCAGTCCAGCGCGCCGGCATGGTCATGGCGCTCGCGCAACCCCTCGACATCGTCGATCGCGACCACGGCGAGCGCGAAGCCGTGCGGCCCGTCGGCATGGCGGCTGAGTTCGCGCGTGGCCTCCTCGAAGGCGCGCCGGCTCGTCAGGCCGGTCAGCGGGTCGCTCGCGGTGGCCGTGACGAGCCCGTCCCACATCTTCTTCTCGGCCGTCACGTCCTGCTTCGAGCCGAAGATCCGGATGGGGCGGCCCTGATCGTAGCTGACCCCCAGCCGCAGGCGCATCCAGCGGCTGCGGCCGTCGGACCGGAGCTGGCAGTCCAGCACGAAGCCCTTGCCGCTGCGGATCGAAGCGGCGCGCTGCCGCTCCATCTCGCTGCGGCTCTGGCTCTGATAGACGTCGAGCGCCGCGGAGCGATGCAGCGTCTGTCCGCGCCGGATGCCGAAAAGATCGTAGACGCCATCCGTCCAGGTGACGTGTTCCGTGGCGAGGTCACAGGACCATGCTCCGCCTGGTCCCGACAGAGCCTCGTGAACGAAGGCAGCGGGTGCAGCGGCAGGCTTGGCAAGGGTCGCGTCGGGCATCGTCGGGAAATCCCCGCGAGGGGGGCAGGCAGCTCGCTCCCGACGATAAGGGTCGAGGGGTTAAACGCCCCTTTCATCGACCGGCGAAAGCGAGCCTCACTCCCGGCGCAGCGCCTCAATGGGATCGAGCCGTGCCGCCTGCCGCGCCGGATAGAAGCCGAAAAACACGCCGATCAGGCCCGAAACGCCGACGGCGATGGCGATCGTCTCGAAGGAGACGACGGCAGGCCAGCCCGCCATTCGCGCAATCGTGAGCGCGGAGCCGATGCCGAGCGCGATGCCGACCGCCCCGCCGATGGTCGCGAGCGTCGTCGCCTCGATCAGGAACTGCGCCAGCACGTCGCGCTGCCGCGCGCCGACCGCGAGTCGAAGGCCGATCTCGCGGGTCCGCTCGGTCACCGAGACGAGCATGATATTCATGATGCCGATGCCGCCGACGAGCAGCGAAACACCGGCCACGGCTGCCAGCAGCAGCGACAGCGTGTTGGCGGCCTGCGTCGCGGTATTGGCGATCTCGGTCAGGTTGCGGACGATGAAATCGTCTTCCTGGTCCGCCATCAGCCGGTGGCGCTGGCGCAGCAGTGCGCTGGTCTGCTCGATTCCGGGCGCAATCGCATCCTCGCTGGCGAATTTGACCATGATGGTCTGGACCGAGCGGTCGCGGGCGTAGTTGCGGCCGACGATCCGGCGCCGGCCGGTGTCGAGCGGAACGAAGATGACGTCGTCCTGGTCCTGACCCAGCGCCGACTGGCCCTTGGCCGCCATCACGCCGATGACCTTGAACGGCACGTTGCGGATCCGGAACTGCTGCTCGAGCGGGTTCTGATCGCCGAAGAGATTGCGCGCCACCGTCTGGCCGATGATGGCGACGATCTCGCCGCGGCGCAGTTCCTCCGGCTCGAACAGGCGGCCTTCGCCGACCTCCCATTCGCGCGCGGTGAAGAAGTCGAGATCGGTCGCGGTGATCTGGGTCGACCAGTTGGCGCCGCCGAAGACGGCCTGGGCGCGGGTGACGATGACCGGAGCGGCGGCGACCACGCCGTCGACCTCCTTGGCGATGGCGGTGGCGTCCTCGTCGGTCAGCGTCGAGGAGGCGCCGGCGCCGAGCCGTGCGCCGCCCTGCGTGACGTTGCCGGACTGGACGATGGCGAGATTGGCGCCCAGCGACTTGATCTGCGAGGTCACGCGCTCGCGCGCGCCCGAGCCGATCGCGACCATGGCGATGACGGCGGCGACGCCGATGATGATGCCGAGCATCGTCAGGGCCGAGCGCAACGCGTTGGCGCCGATGGCCGACAGGGCGGAGCGGATGGCTTCGAAGATGCTCACGGGACGGGCTCCGCCAGGGCTTCCGGCGCGGCGGCCTGGGAGTCGAGTGCGGCCAGAGCGGCGCGGGCATCGGCCGCGTCCTGTCGCCTGTCGCTCAGCAGGCGTCCGTCGCGGAAGCGGATGACGCGGCGGGCGTGGCGCGCGACTTCGGCGTCATGGGTCACGAGGACCACGGTCACACCCTCGCGGTTGAGATCCTGAAAGAGAGCGAGGATCTCCAGCGCGGTACGGCTGTCGAGCGCGCCTGTCGGTTCGTCGGCCAGCAGCAGCCGCGGCTCGTTGACCAGCGCGCGGGCGATGGCGACGCGCTGCTGCTGCCCGCCCGAAAGCTGCATTGGCCGGTGATGGGCGCGCTCGCCCAGGCCGACGCGGCCGAGGGCGGCGAGGGCGCGCTGGCGTCGCGTCCTGCGATCGGCCCCGGCATAGACCATCGGCAGCTCGACATTGGCGCAGGCATCGACCCGCGGCAGCAGATTGAACTGCTGGAAGACGAAGCCGAGCTTGCGATTGCGCAGGGTCGCGAGGCCATCGCTCCCGAGCGTTTCGACCGCGACATCGTCGAGTCGGTAATGCCCGCCGGTCGGCCGGTCGAGGCAGCCGATCAGGTTCATGAAGGTGGACTTGCCCGAGCCGGACGGGCCCATCACCGCCACGAGTTCGCCGGCCTCGATGTCGAGCGAGACGCGGTCGAGCGCCGTGACGCGGCCGGAATCCAGATCGTAGACGCGGGAGAGGTCGCGGGCTTCGATCAGCGGCATGGCTGCGCCGCGGAGGTGGAGGGCGCGCTCATCAGAACAGCCTGGGCGGGCCGCCGCGCATGGGCGGGCCGGCGGGGGTGGCGGGCGTCGTGGCGGCGGGGCGCGGCCCGCCGCCGACGATGACCGGCTGGCCCTCCGTCAGCTCGCCGGAAAGGAGCTCGGTGTAGGCGCCGTCGGTCGGGCCGAGCATGACCGGCACGGCACGCGGCAGGCCATCCTCGCCGAGCACATAGACGCGGCCCGGCGTGCCCTGCTGCGGCGCGCCGCGTCCCTCCTGCATCATCGCCTCGAACTTCGTCCGGCGCTCGGGATCGAGCGCGGCGGCGACCTTGGCGATCATCTCGGCGCGCGCCTTGCGGAAGACGGCGCGGCGCTCGTCCTCGCTCATGCCGGCCATGGCCTCGCGGAAGCCGGCGCGACGCTCCTGCATGATCGCGGCGATGGCCTTTTTCTGCTCGGGCGTCGGTTGCAGTTCGGTTTCGATGCGCTCGCGGAACGCGGCGGCCTGGCCCGGCCCGCTGCCGCGGCCGGCTTCGGGCACCGCCGCGATCGCCGCGCCGGAGACCGGGGCCGGGCCCGCCCCGGCTGCGCCCGCCGGGCGAAAGCGCAGCGCCGCATTGGCGACGCGCAGCACGTCGCGCCGGTCCTCGGTGACGACCTGGAGATTGGCGGTCATGCCCGGCAGCAGTGCCATGTCCCGGTTCTCGACCCGGATCACGCCGGTATAGGTGACGACGTTCTGGATGGTCTGCGCGCCGAGGCGCACCATCTCGACGCGCCCCTCGAAGGTGCGGTTGGGATAGGCGTTGACGGTGAAGGTCGTCGGCTGGCCCGGCTTCAGGCGCCCGACATCGGCCTCGTCGACATTGGCGTAGATGTCGATGGTGCGCAGGTCCTGCGCGATCTGGAACAGGGTCGGCGTCGAGAGCGAGGCGGCGACCGTCTGGCCGAGATCGACCTGGCGCTGCACGACGACGCCGTCCACGGGCGAGCGGATGTCGGTGCGCTCGAGATCGATCAGGATGTCCTTGAGCTTGGCGTCGCGCTGGGCGATCAGAGCCTCGCCGGACGCGACCTGGCCCTCCGCGAGAAGAATGTCGGCGTCGAGTCCGTTGAGTTCGGCTTTCGCCGAGGCGATCTGCGCTTCGCTCGACGCCAGGGTTGCGGTCTGCACCTCGAGCTGGGTTCGCGCAGTGTCGAGCGTCTGCTGCGAGCCGGCGCCGCGGTTGAACAACTCGCTCTGGCGCTCGAAGGTGCGTTTCGCATCGGCGAGCTGGGCTGCGGTGCGGTCGCGCTGGGCTTCGAGGTCCTTGACCGTCGAATTGGCCTTGAGCCGCGTCGAGCGGGCGCGGTCGAGCTGGGCGCGCTTGACCAGGAGATCGGCCTTCGCCTGCATCAGGTCGGCCTGAGCGGCGTCGCGACGCGTCTTGATCTGATCGCTGTTAAGGCGGGCGACGACCTGTCCGGCCTTCACCTGCGAATTGTAGTCGGCGAGGATCTCGACGATCTGGCCGGAAAGCTGCGAGCCGACGAGCACCGTCGTCATCGGCGTCAAGGTGCCCGTGGCGCGCACGGCGGCGGTGATCTGGCCGCGGTCGATCGGAGCGGTGCGATAGGCCGCGTCAGCCGAGGAGCCGCCGGCCGGCCGCCATGCCCAATAGCCGCCGGCCGCGAGCACGGCCACGACACCCGTTCCGATCAACCACTTGCGCAAATGGGCACCCCTCGTCGCGTCGGCAGCGCCGACGTCTTTTCAGCCGCCGCACCATGCCAGAATCCGGGTTCGGCGGCGAGTTAACTTACGGCAATGTTGGGAACAGGCATGTTTCCATTCGTTTCGGGCGTGGCTTCGGCGAGCGTCGGGCTCTCAGAGAGCCCCGTATCGCCGCCCGCGATTCCCGCGCAGGCGCTATCGCGGCTTGGCTCCTTCCAGCCGCGCGACGACCAACTCCTCAGAGGCCGCGGCGAGCAAATCCTTCCAGCCGTCGGGCGGGTTGCCCTTTTCGAGCATGCCCCTGAAAACGCGATAGGCGTCCGTCTTCGCGCCGTAGGTCCGCAGGCTGTTTTCGTCGTTCACCCAGGCGAAGATGATGATTTTCGTCCTGCTGTCGAAGCGGAAGAACAGCCGGAAGCGGCCATTGCCGAACTTGGCTCGGAACCAGTGCTTCCGGGCGGCGCCGAGCGTGTCGCCCTGACGATATTCCGGTCGGGTCGGATCGGCGGGGATCGTCTCGAAGATCAGCCTGGCGAGCATGGCGAGGAGCTTCGCCTGTGCCGTCCGCTGAAAGCCCGCCGGGTCGGCCGCCTTGGCAGCCTCGACGGCGACTGTGGCCCGCTCGAGTTGATCGAGCAGGAGAGGATGGGCGAAGATCGTCCAGCCGTTGACGATCATGGCTCAGAGCGCAACGTCGCCGTCGATCGCCTCGTCGAGTTCGCCGCTCATCCCAGCCGTGAGCGCGGTCATCCGCTCTGCGAGGGCAGCGGGGAAGGCGGTGAGATGGGCGGGGTTCTTCGCCATGTCCCGCGCGAGGAATGTCAGGAATCCGTCGATGACGAGGTCCGTCTCCTCCTGCGCCGCCACAAGGCTGACCCGACCGCCCTCATCGACGACATAGGCGATCTCGCCGCCATAGCTCACGCCCAGCGCCTGACGCACGGCCTTGGGAACCGTGGTCTGCCCCTTCGCGGTGATCTTGCTGCGCTCGTAAACGAGGGGCGCCATGGGTACTCCGTTGCTGGGTGCGTAAGGAATATTCCTTACCTTGTAACGGCGGCGTTGGCAAATGGGTCAGCTGCTCTGGGTCGCAAGCTGAAGTTGTCGTCGAAACGGTTAGGTGCGACCTTGGGGCCTCATCGATCGGATAAGCCGTGACCGACAAAAATGACCCACCAAAATCGCATAGTCGCCTCGACTTTGGATGCGGCATGCATGCCTTCAATTACCTTGTTGCTTTTCCCTTGCTGGGCTGGGTGATCTACCCCCTCGGGAAGGCGAACTTCGGTGACGTGTGGCCTTATCTCTTCATCGCCATCTTGGCTGCTGCGATGCTCTGGCCCTTCCCACGGTGGCGAAAGAGGCGTTAGAGATCGCCCGGAGGATGGTCATTCTGAGGCGCTGGTGGCTTCCGCTAAGGGTCGAGAGCGGACGAACGGCGCACTTCAAATCCACCACCACGACTTCGACTTGTCGCGCAGACCCCGAAGGCTCATCCGACCCCTGAACAGCTGCACGAAGAACCATCCAAGCATACAGGCTCCAAACACGGCCTGTGCGAGGAGAAACCAGAACCAGACGCCTGACACGCTGATCTCCCAGATTTGCTACATCCTCGCGCACTTTTCCGAAGACGGCTATGGGTCGAGAACTGACTCAAACCCAGACACTATAAGACCCACGCATTTCTCACCCCGTCCGCCCCTCCTGCGTCGCCGCCAGCAGATCCCGCAAGGTCGTGATCGTCGAGGCGTCGGCGACGCCGTCGACCTTGTCTTGGCGCCAGTGGCGTTGGAAGGCGGCGACCACCGCTTCCAGCCTCTCGTCATAGACGCCGTCGACGGCGACGCCGTAGCCGAACATCGCGAACATCGCCTGCAGCGCCTCGACCGGCTGGCCTGAGTCACCGCGCGCGAAGAAGCGGCCGCTGCGGATCGGCGCGGGTTCGCTCCAGAGGCCGACGCCGGCTTCGGCGAAGCGGCGCCAGGGGAATTTTTCGCCGGGGTCGATCTTGCGGCCCGGCGCGACGTCGGAATGGGCGAGCACGCGCTCAGGAGGAATGGCCCAGCGCTCGCAGATGTCGCGGCAGAGGTTGAGCGTGGCGGCGATCTGCTCCTCCGGGAAATCGGGCAGGCCGCCGGGATGGCCGGGATTGGCGATCTCGATGCCGATCGAGCAGGAGTTGATGTCGCTCTCTCCGGCCCAGTGCGAGGCGCCGGCATGCCAGGCGCGGCGCGCTTCCGGCACGAGCTGGAGCGTGTGGCCGTTCTCGAAGACGAAATAATGCGAGGAGACCTGCGAGACCGGGTTGCAGAGCCATTGCAGGGCTTCGCCGGCAACCGGCATGCCGGTGTAGTGCAGGATCAGCATGTCCGGCCGGCGCGGCGCGCCCTCAGCGGGGCCGCCCTTGCGTTCGCCGTGGTTGGGCGAGGGGAAGATCTTGGCCGCGAAGCGGCTGTCGGGGGTGGCGTCTCTGCTCATGCGCTGAGGCTCAGGCCGGCTCGATGCTGAGCCGCGCCCGCAGACCGCGCTCGCGCTCGATCCGGTCCCAGGCGGCGTTGATCGCGGCGAGGCGGCGGGTGGCGATGGCGACGGCCTCCTCGGGCAGACCGCGGGCGATCTCGCGGTCCGGGTGGTTTTCCGCCACGAGCCGGCGGTAATGCCGCTTGAGCTCGTCGTCGCTCATCTCGCGCGAGGCGCCCAGCACGAGATAGGGATCGTCGGCGCGCCGCACATGGCGGGCCTCGATGCGGGCGAAATCGGCCTCATTGATGCCGAAGATGGTCGCGACATCGCGCAGATAGGCATGTTCGTCCTGGTGGATCGCGCCATCGGCGGCCGCGATCAGAAAGAGCCCGTCGAGCACGTCCTCGAGCAGGGCCGGCTCGTCGCGGAAGCTCTCGGCGATCTGCGCGGCATAGGCTTCGAAACCGGCGCTGGTCTGTTTGGCGAGGTCGAACAGCATTTCGATACGCGCCTGCTGCTCGGGCGGGACGGTGACGATGCGCTGGAAGGCGGCGACCTCGTCGCGCGTCACCACGCCGTCCGAGCGGGCCATCTTGGCGGCGAGCGCGACGAGGCCGGTGGTGAAGACGAGTTCGCGCGGCGCCGCGCCGAAGGGCGCGCCCTCGCGGTCGACCAGCATATGGCCGGCGAGGGCTCCGAGCAGGGCGCCGAGCGGGCCGCCGAGCACGAGGCCGAGGCCGCCGCCGCCGAGCGCCCCCCAGAAAGACGAAACCATGGTTCAGGCGACTCCGGGCGCGGTGGTGACGGCGCGACCATAACCAGAACGCACCTGCGCCGACAGCCCCGGCATGAGGCCGACTCGCCGCGTTATCGCGTCGCAAACCTTAATGATGGCGGAAATGGGGCACAAAGTGCCCGGCTGGCGCCAATACACAGCCGGCTCGGGACCGTGAAGTGTCGCGGGGGTCTTTTTACATGATCAATACTTTCCAGTAAGATGACGTAGATCGGTCGGCTCAGGGTGTAAATCGAGCGATTTGACGAATCGAGCGACAGATTCTCGTCACATTTACTGATCACTGGACTGCGCCTTCCAGCCAATTGGCGGTAGCAAAGGTTCAGTCGATCATGCGGTATACCTCCAGCGGCGCTCTCGCCGTCGTCGCGATTTGCCTCGCATCGCTCCAGCCGGCCCAGGCCCAGGTCAATGACGAGACGGACGCCCGGGCGTTCATCGTCCGGGAGGCCGAGATCCAGCGGGAGAAGGCGGCGGAAGCGGCGGGTGAAGCCAAGCCGGAGACGGGCACCGCGCAGGCAGAGGGCGCCGACGAGAGGAAGGCCCAGCCGGCGCGCGCCGCGCTGGCGGCGCCGGCCGGATCCGATGGGCTGAAGGCGATCGTGGCACGCCACGCGGCGGCCAATGGCGTCCCCTTCTCGCTGGCGGATGCGATCGTCCGGGTCGAGAGCCGGTACAATCCGCGCGCCGCCCATGCCGGCAATTACGGGCTGATGCAGATCCGCCACCAGACGGCGCGGGGCATGGGCTATGCTGGCGGGGCCGGCGGTCTGCTGGATCCCGAGACCAACGCCCGTTACGCCATGAAGTATCTCGCGCTGGCCTATCGCGCCGCTGGCGGCGACACCTGCCGCACCATCATGAAGTACCAGAGCGGCCATATGGCCGAGCGGATGAGCGGCGCCAACCGGACCTACTGCGCCAAGGTCCGCACCATCACGGCCCGCAACTGAACGCTATTTCGACGGTCGTCCGACGCGGCCCTGTGCGCTTCCGGTGCTCACGGACGAAAGTCCGCTCCGGTGCTCGAAGGCCACGCCAGCCGACTCGCCGGAGCGCGTTCCGTCAGGCCTCGCCTGCGATGCTTGACGCGGGCGCCGGCAGCGCGCACTAGCCCTCCCGCCAGTCGGCCGGACGGCCGCTCTCGCGGGAACGCAGGTTCCCGCGGGGGAGGAAAGTCCGGGCTCCACGGAAAAACGGTGCCGGATAACGTCCGGCGGGGGTGACCCCAGGGATAGCGCCACAGAGATCGAACCGCCTCGCATAGGAGCCTCGGCTCCCGCGCGCGGTAAGGGTGAAAAGGTGCGGTAAGAGCGCACCGCGGACCCGGCAACGGGAACGGCATGGCAAGCCCCACCGGGAGCAAAACCGAATAGGGACGATGCTGTCCGCGCAAGCGGAGAGGGGCCTTTTCCGGGCCCTGTCGTCCGGGTTGGTTGCTCGAGGCGCGCAGCAATGCGCGTCCCAGAGGAATGGCCGTCACGTCGGGGGAGCGATCCTCCGGCCATCCAGAACCCGGCTTACAGGCCGGCTGGCACCTCGACCGTCGGATATTCTACTCCGGCGGGCATCTGACGCGGCTTTCTGCGCTTCCGGTGCTCACGGACCGATGTCCGCTCCGCTCCGGTTCTCGAAAGCCACGCCGGCTGCCTCACCGGAGCGAATCTCCGATCGGTCTCGTGCATCCAGAGGCCTTGAAAGCAGGCCGCGTCGCCGTCAGGCCACCTTCAACTCGACGTCGATGTTGCCCTTGGTCGCGTGCGAGTAGGGGCACACGACATGGGCCTTCTGGACGAGATCCTCGACCACGGCCTTGTCGACGCCCGGCACCGAGACGGTGAGCGTCACGGCCAGCCCGAAGCCGGCGCCGTCGTCACGCGGTCCGATGCCGACATCGGCACTGACCTTCGCATCCTCGGGGATCTTCACCTTCTCCTTGCCCGCGACGAATTTCAGCGCGCCGAGGAAGCAGGCCGAATAGCCCATCGAGAAGAGCTGCTCCGGATTGGTGCCCTCGCCGCCGCCACCGCCGAGCTCCTTCGGCGTGTTGAGGACGACCGTGACGTTGCCGCTGTCGGTCGCGGCCTTGCCTTCGCGGCCGCCGGTGGCGGAACCGTGAGCGGTGTAAAGAACCTTCATGGCGAACTCCTTCGTTGCCGGGCCGCCGGGGCCATCCCCGTCCACGGCCGGATGATCTTGCGGGACCGATTTATATCGTGCACAATTTAATTGTCAACGATCTAAAAATGGCGGTTCACGCCGAGTTGATTGGGCTCGCCAATGCTGGTTCATCGCCGCGGTGCGATCTCGGCTCGGGCGCGGGGCGCGGATAGGGAAGCGATCATGTCGAAAAAGGTTCCCGGGCGGGCCACGCCGAGGCTGGAAGAGCAGCTCTGCTTCGCGATCTATCAGGCGGGCCAGGCCTTCACCCGGATGTACCGCTCGGTGCTGGCGGAAACCGGGCTCACCTATCCGCAATATCTGGTCATGCTCGTGCTGTGGGAAGGCGACGGGCTGACGGTGAAGGCGCTGGGCGAGCGGCTGTCGCTCGACTCCGGCACGCTGACGCCCCTGCTCAAGCGGCTCGAAGCAGCCGGTCTGATCCGGCGCGAGCGTAGCCGCAGCGACGAGCGCCAGGTGCTGCTCCATCTCACCGAAGCGGGCGAGGCGCTGCGCGAGAAGGGGGCCTGCGTGCCCGAAGCCATGGGCCAAGCGATCGGCGCAGCCCTTCCGCCGGATGGACGGCTGCTCAAGGATCTCGCGGTGCTGCGCGCGGCCCTGCTCGCTGCGAGCGACCCGGACTGATCTCAGGATAACTTTTTTTGGGGGCTCTTTCAGAGCCTGCGGCGGCCGCAAGGGCTGCCGCAGGCGCGGATTCGCGCGTGGTTACGGATACTTAACCTTAACGGGCTGTGATGCCGAACAGTCCACGCAGCGGCGTCTGCGCGGGCGCGATTCCGTTGACGCCCATACAGGCCCATGCTATCCCAAATCATCCCGTCGAAGCCGGCAGGCAGCCAACAGATCAGGGTCCGTGTGCCGCGCGGAATCTGGTCAATCGCGGCGCCTTGCCTGCCTCGACGGGAGGCTACCGCCCCGCGGTTTTCGCGGGCGAGCGGCCAGCCGGGGAGCAGGCCGGGAGGCGGCGTTGACGGACCGCTTCGTCTCGAATTTCACCAACCGGCTGGATGCCAAGGGCCGCGTCTCGATCCCGTCGAGCTTCCGGGCCGTGCTGGCCAAGGACGGCTACGAGGGTCTCTACGTCCATCCGGCGCTCGATCTGGCGGCCTTCGATGCCGGAGGTCACGCCCTGCGCAAGACGATCGACGACATTCTGGCGCGCTTCTCGCCCTTCTCGGAGGAGTGGGAGTCGCTGTCGACGGCGCTCAACGGCACCTCGGAGGTGCTGAAGGTCGATCCGGAGGGCCGCATCATGCTGAGCGAGGCGCTGCGCGCCCATACCGGGATCACCGACACCGTGACCTTCGTCGGACATGGCCACAAGTTCCAAATCTGGGAGCCGGCGCGATTCCAGGCGCATCTCGATGCAGCCAAGGCGAAGCTGCGCGACGTCAAGCGCGCGCTGAGCGCGCAGCCTGCCGGCGGCGGAGCGGCGGTCTGATGCCGGGTCGCCTGAAAGGCCGGGCAGGCCAGTCCATCGCCGAGGTGGACGGGGCCGCGCCCCATATTCCCGTGCTGCTCGCCGAGGTGCTGAGCGCGCTCGCGCCGAAGCCGGGCGGGCGCTATCTCGACGGCACCTTCGGCGCCGGCGGCTATGCCCGCGCCATCCTCGAGGCCGCGCCGGATACGAGCCTGCTGGCGCTCGATCGTGATCCGACCGCCATCACCGGCGGCGCGGGGCTGGTGTCCGAGATGGCCGGGCGGCTGACGCTGGCGCAGGCCCGCTTCAGCGAGCTCGCCGAGGAGGCGCAGCGCTTCGACCGCGTGCCGCTCGACGGCATCGTGCTCGACATCGGCGTCTCCTCCATGCAGATCGACCAGGCGGAGCGGGGTTTCTCCTTCCGCTTCGACGGGCCGCTCGACATGCGCATGGGCCGGGAGGGCCGCAGCGCCGCCGACCTCGTCAACGAGGCGGAGGAGGACGTTCTCGCCGACATCTTCTATCATTACGGCGAGGAGCGCCGGTCCCGCGCCGTCGCGCGTGCGATCATCGAGGCGCGGCGCAAGGCCCCGATCGAGACGACGAAGCAACTCGCCGATCTCGTGGCCGGCATCGTCTGGGCGGAGCCGGGCGGGCCCCATGCCGCGACGCGGGTGTTCCAGGCGCTGCGCATCGCCGTCAATGACGAGCTGGGCGAACTCGTGCGCGCGCTGCATGCGGCGGAGGAGGTTCTGGCGCCGGGGGGGCGTCTCGTCGTCGTCACCTTCCATTCGCTGGAAGATCGCATCGTCAAGCAGTTCCTGGCCGAGCGCTCGGGGCGGGCCCCGGCCGGCTCACGCCACGCGCCGGTGGTGACGGCAGCTCAACCCACTTTCAGTCTGGTCAGCCGCGGGCCGGTGGCGCCGTCCGAGGCCGAGATGCGGCTCAATCCGCGCGCGCGGTCGGCCAAACTGCGCGCCGCGGCCCGCAATGAGGCGCCGCCGCGCCCGGCCGATCCCGATCTCGTCGCGCTGGCCGGCCTGCCCGAGCCGCAGCCCCGTCGGAGGCCCCGCGCATGATCAAGCTGCTCCATCTCGTCGCCATCGGCGCGCTCGTCTCCTCGGCTTTCTACGCCTACACGATCAAGTACGAGACCACGCTGGAGGCCGAACAGCTCCAGAAGATCCGGATGAAGGCGCAGCGCGAGCGCGACGCCATCGCCGTGCTCAAGGCCGAGTGGCAGTTCCTGAACCGGCCGGACCGGCTGCAGGCGCTCGCCGACCGCCATCTCGACCTGCAGCCCTTCTCGGTCACGCAGGTCGTGCGCATGGCCGACGTGCCCAATCGTGGCCCGAAGGTCGACGCCATCGGCCGCAAGCTCGAGGATCTCGGCCTCGGCGTGCCGACGGAGACGCCGCGCGACCGCAAGCCGAGCGCGACCACGCCGGGAGGCCGTCCATGAGCGAGACCCCGACCCACACCGTCGAACATGCGCCCGACGCCACGCCGCCGCGCCGTTTCGGCGCGCTGCGCGACGTCTTCCGGATGAGCGGCGAGAAGAGCCAGCCGCGCGTCGGTCTGGTCATCCTCGGCTTTTCCGCGCTCTTCCTCGCCATCACGGGCCGGCTCGTCATGCTGGCGACGCTGCCCAACGAGCAGGTCGGTCTGCGCCGTGCGACCTCCAACGCGATCTCGGCCGCACGTCCTGACATCGTCGACCGCAACGGCGAGGTGCTGGCGACCGATATCCGCACCGTCTCGGTCTTCGCCGAGCCGCGGAAAATCCTCGACAAGGACGAGGCGACGGAGCTGCTGACCGCCGTCCTGCCCGATCTCGACGCCAAGGACCTGCGCGACAAGCTCGGCACCAAGAAGGGCTTCGTCTGGGTCAAGCGCGAGATCACGCCGCGCCAGCAGGCCGAGGTGCACCGCCTGGGCATCCCCGGCGTCGGCTTCGTGCCCGAGAACAAGCGCGTCTATCCCAACGGGACGGCCGCCGCCCATGTGCTGGGCTTCGCCAATGTCGACAATGTCGGCATCGCCGGAATCGAGAAATACATCGACTCGCATGGGCTGCAGGACCTGAATGGCGCGGGCCTCGCGACCCAGGCGTCCGATCTCAAGCCGATGACGCTGTCGATCGATCTGCGCGTCCAGCACGCGCTGCGCGACGAGCTTTCGAAGGGCCTGGAAAAGTACAAGGCGATCGCTGCTGCTGGCGCGATCATGGACGTGAACACCGGCGAGATGATCGCGCTGGTGTCGCTGCCCGACTTCGATCCCGGCAACCCGGTCGACGCGCTGGAGAAGGACCGGATCAACCGGATGAATGTCGGCGTCTACGAGATGGGCTCGACCTTCAAGGCGCTGACCATCGCGATGGCGCTGGATTCCGGCAAGGCCAACATCAATTCGAGCTATTCGACCGCCGGCGGCATGATGCGGTTCGGCCGGCAGGTCATCAAGGAGTATCACGGCACGGGCCGGACGCTGACCGTGCCGGAGGTCTTCCTGCACTCGTCCAACATGGGCTCGATCAAGATGGCACTGGCCGTCGGCGTCGAGGGCCACAAGGCGTTCCTGCGCAAGATGATGCAGCTCGACCGGATGACGACCGAGCTGCCGGAGAGCGCGGCGCCGATCGTCCCGCAGCGCTGGGGCGAGATCAACACGGCGACCATCGCCTTCGGCCACGGCCTCGCGGTCGCGCCCCTTCAGGCGATGGCGGCGGTCGGTGCGCTGGTCAATGGCGGCACCCTGATCACCCCGACCTTCCTCAAGCGGTCCGAGGAGGAGGCCAAGCGCAGCGGCGTGCGGGTGATCAAGCCCGAGACCTCCGAGGCGATGCGCTTCATCATGCGCCTCAACGGCGAGAAGGGCTCGGCCCGCAAGGCCGACATCGCCGGCTATTTCGTCGGCGGCAAGACGGGCACGGCCGAGAAGGTCATCAACGGCCGCTACGCCAAGAACCGCAACTTCACGACCTTCACCGCGATCGCGCCCTCCGACAAGCCGCGCTACCTCTTCCTCGCGATCTATGACGAGCCGAAGGGCTATGCCGAGAGCGGCGGCTATTCGACCGCGGCCTGGAACGCCGGCATCACCACCGGCAAGGTGATCGAACGCACCGCACCCATCCTCGGCCTGCCGCCGCGCTTCGAGCCGCCGGCCCAGCCCTTCCCGCTGATGGCGCGGCTGGGGGCCTGGGGCACGCGCTGACGCTTGCCGCAGGCCGGGCTCCACGCTAGCGAGCGATCATGACAGAAGCCTTCAGCCTTGGCCGCCTGTTTCCGGGCGCCTTCCCCGCGGATGCCACGCGCGCGGTCGCGGGCGTCGCCTTCGACAGCCGCAAGGTGCGGCCGGGCGAGGTCTTCGTCGCGCTCGCCGGTGCCAAGGCCGATGGCGCCCGCTTCATCGCCGATGCGGTCGCCAAGGGCGCCGTCGCGGTCGTGTCGGGAGGGCCGCGCCCCGAGGAGCTCGACCCGGCCGTCGCCTTTGCCCAGGTCGCGGACCCGCGTCTCGCGCTGTCGCTGGCGGCCGCGCAGGTCCACCCGCGCCAGCCCGAAACGATCGTCGCGGTCACCGGCACGAGCGGCAAGTCGTCGGTCGCCGATTTCACCCGCCAGATCTTCCAGACGCTCGGTCACGAGGCGGCGAGTGTCGGAACCGTCGGCATCGTGACCGCGAAGGCTTCGAAATACGGTTCGCTGACGACGCCGGACCCGCTCTCGCTGCACGCCTCGCTCGACAGACTGGCCGGCGAGGGGATCACGCATCTGGCGATGGAGGCCTCGTCGCACGGGCTCGATCAGCGTCGCCTCGACGGCGTCCGGCTGAAGGCGGGGGCCTTCATCAATCTCGGGCGCGATCATCTCGACTATCATCCGACGGTCGAGGACTATCTGGAAGCGAAGCTGCGTCTCTGGGACCTGCTGCCGAAGGGCGCACCCGTGGTGATCAACGCCGACGGCGCCTTCGCCGATCGGGCCATGGCTGCGGCTCGGGCGCGCGCTCATCCAGTGCTGACCGTCGGCAAGGCGGGCGACACGCTGACGCTTCTGGGAGTGGTCAGGCAGGGTTTCTCTCAAATCCTGACGATCCGTGCCGAGGGTCGGGCCTTCGACGTCGAGCTGCCGCTCGTCGGGGATTTCATGGCCGGCAACGCGCTCGTCGCGGTGGGGCTGGCGATGGCGGCCGGCGAAGCGACAGAGCCTGCGATCCGGGCGCTCGGACGTCTCGTCGGTGTTCCCGGCCGGCTCGAGCGGGTCGGCTCGGTCAACGGGGCGCTCGCGGTGGTCGACTTCGCCCACAAGCCCGATGCCCTGGAAGCCGTGCTGACGACACTGCGCCCCTATGCGACCGGGCGCCTGATCTGCGTCTTCGGCTGCGGCGGCGATCGCGATCGCGGCAAGCGGCCGGTGATGGGGCAAATCGCGGCGGACCTCGCCGATCTCGCCATCGTCACGGACGACAATCCCCGCACCGAGGACCCCGCTGCCGTCCGCGCCGAAATTCTGGCCGCATCTCCGAAGCTGACGGAGATCGGGGGGCGTGCCGAGGCGATCAACGCCGCGGTGCGCATGCTCGCCCCCGGCGATGTTCTGGTCGTGGCCGGAAAGGGCCATGAAACCGGCCAGATCATCGGCGACCGGACTTATCCCTTTTCCGACCAGGACGTGGTGCGGACGGCTATCGCGGAGATCGCAGGATGAGCGCCTCTCTCTGGAGCGGAGACGAACTGGTCGCGGCGCTGGGCGCGCGGGCCGAGGGCACGGTGCCGCAGGCCGTCACCGGCATCTCGATCGACACCCGCACGCTGGAGCCGGGCGACGCCTTCTTCGCCATCACCGGCGAGGCGCGAAACGGGCATGATTTCGTTGCTGCCGCGCTGGAAAAGGGCGCCGCGCTCGCCGTCGTAGACGAGGCGCACGCCGCACAGCTGGCGGGCAAGGGCGCGCTCGCCGTCGTGCCCGACGTGCTGAAGGCGATGGAGCGCGCCGGCAGCGTCCGCCGTGCCGAACTCAAGGCCGGCGTGCTGGCCGTCACGGGTTCCGTCGGCAAGACCGGCACCAAGGAGGCGCTGCGGCTGATCCTCTCGCGCCAGGGCAAGACGCATGCGCCCGTCGCCTCCTACAACAACCATTGGGGCGTGCCGCTGACCCTGTGCCGGACTCCCAGGGACGTGGCCTATGCGGTCTACGAGATCGGCATGAACCACCCCGGCGAGATCCTGCCGCTGGCCCGGATGGTGCGCCCGCAGGTTTCGATCATCACGACGATCCAGCCAGTGCATCTCGAGGCCTTCGCCTCGCTGGAGGGGATCGCCGAGGAGAAGGCCGGCGTGTTCTGGGCGCTCGAGCCCGGCGGCACCGCGATCCTCAACGCCGACATTCCGCAGGCTGATCTGCTGGAGCGCATCGCCTGGGCCGGGCCGGCCGGCGAGGTGATCCGCTTCGGCGAAAGCGCGGATGCCGATGTCCGGCTCGTCTCCTGCGCGCTGCGCTCGGACGTCTCGACCGTCGATGCGGTGGTGATGGGGCAGCCGATCACCTATCGGCTTGGCAGCCCGGGCAAACACATCGTGCTGAATTCGCTCGCGGTTCTGGCCGCGGTCAAGGCCGTCGGGGCCGACATCGCACTGGCGGCGCTGGCGCTGGGCGATCTGCGCCCGCCCGCCGGGCGCGGGGCCCAGCAGCGGCTGGAGGCCCCGGGCGGCGCCTTCACGCTGATCGACGAGAGCTACAACGGCAACCCGGCCTCGGTGAAGGCGGCGATCGAGAATCTCGGGCGCATCCCGGTCGCCGGACGGGGGCGGCGCATCGCGGTGCTCGGCGACATGCTGGAGCTGGGGCCGACCGGCCCTGATCTGCACAAGGGGCTCGGTCCGTCCATCACCGCCAACGGCATCGACAGCGTCTTCGCCTGCGGGCCGCTCATGCGCGGGCTCTATGACAGCTTGCCTTCGACCCTGCGGGGGGCTTATGCCGCGCAGGCGAGCGGGCTCGAGCCGCTCGTGCTGGATGCCGTGCGGGCCGGCGACGTCGTGATGGTCAAGGGCTCGCTCGGTTCGCGCATGGGGCCGATCGTCAAGGCGCTGACGGCCCGTTTCCCCGCCGTGTCGGCCGAAGACTAGAACAAGAGACCCGAACACCGATGCTCGTCTGGCTCGCCGACTTCTCCGGGACGTTCCCCGTCCTCAACGTCTTCCGGTACATCACCTTCCGGGCCGGCGGCGCCACGGCGACGGCGCTTCTCGTGGTGTTCTTCTTCGGCCCCGCCGCGATCTCCTGGCTGCGGATCAAGCAGGGCAAGGGGCAGCCGATCCGCACCGACGGGCCGCAGACGCACCTCGCCAAGCGCGGCACGCCGACGATGGGCGGGTTGATGATCCTGGGGGGGCTGCTGGTCGCCACGCTGCTCTGGGGCAATCTGCGCAATCCTTACGTCTGGATCGTGCTCGGCGTGACGGTCAGCTACGGAGCCATCGGCTTCTACGACGACTTTCTCAAGGTGACGAAGCAGTCTCACAAGGGCTTCTCCGGCAAGGCACGGCTCGCCCTCGAAATGGCGATCGCGCTCGTCGCCTGCTGGGGCTTGATGGAGCTCGGGCCGCCGGCCATCGCGTCGGGCTTCGCGATGCCCTTCCTCAAGGAACTGATCATCCCGCTGGGGATCTTCTTCCCGCTCGTCACCGCCTTCGTCGTGGTCGGCGCCGGCAATGCGGTGAACCTGACCGACGGGCTCGACGGCCTCGCCATCGTCCCGGTGATGATCGCGGCGGCGACCTTCGGCTTCATCTCCTATCTCGCCGGCAACGCGATCTTCGCGAACTACCTCCAGATCCACCATGTGCCCGGCGCCGGCGAGCTCGCGGTCGTCTGCGGTGCGGTGATCGGCGCCGGCATCGGCTTCCTCTGGTTCAACGCCCCGCCCGCCCAGATCTTCATGGGCGATACCGGCTCGCTCGGCCTCGGCGGGCTGCTCGGCGTGATCGCGGTCGCGACCAAGCACGAGATCGTGCTGGCGATCGTCGGCGGGCTGTTCGTGATCGAGGCGCTCTCGGTCATCATCCAGGTCTTCGTCTACAAGCGCACGGGCAAGCGCGTCTTCCTGATGGCGCCGATCCACCACCATTTCGAAAAGCTGGGCTGGACCGAGCCGCAGGTGGTGATCCGGTTCTGGATCATCTCCGTCGTGCTCGCCCTGATCGGCCTGTCGACCCTGAAGCTGCGCTGAAATGACGCCCGTCACCTGTTTTGCGGGCCGGCGCGTCGCGCTGTTCGGCCTGGGCGGTTCCGGCCTCGCCACGGCGCGGGCGCTGATCGCCGGCGGGGCGCAGGTCGAGGCCTGCGATGACAATCCGGCGAGCCGCGACCGCGCGGCGGGCGAGGGGATCGCGGTCGTCGATCTGGCGGCGGCTGATTGGTCGCGCTTCGACAGCCTCATCCTTGCGCCCGGCGTGCCGCTGACCCACCCCGTCCCGCACTGGACGGTGGAGAAGGCCAGGGCCGCCGGCGTCGAGATCATCGGCGACATCGAGCTGTTCTTCCGGCAGCGCGCGGCGACGGCGCCCGAAGCGACGGTCGTGTGCATCACCGGCACCAACGGCAAGTCGACGACCACGGCGCTGGTCGCCCATGTCCTTCGCCAGGCCGGGCGCGACGTCCAGATGGGCGGCAATATCGGCACGGCCGTGCTGGCGCTGGAGCCGCCATCGGCGAGCCGCGTCCACGTCATCGAGTGCTCGAGCTACCAGATCGATCTCGCGCCCTCGCTGGCGCCGAGCGTCGGCATCCAGATGAACCTGACGCCGGACCATCTCGACCGGCACGGCACCTTCGAGGCCTATGGCGCGATCAAGGAGCGTCTGGTGTCCGGGGCGGACGTCGCCGTGATCGGTGTCGACGACGAGCCGTCCAAGCAGATGGCGCGGCGGCGCGCGGCGTCCGGCCGCAAGCTGGTCAGGATCAGCGGCGAGCAGCCGCTCGACGACGGCGTCTTCGCCGGCGTGACCGCCAATGCCGGCACACTGGAGACGCGGATCGTCCAGGTGCTCGACGGCAAGCCCCGCATCGTCGCCAATCTCGCGGGCATCGGCTCGCTGCGCGGCTCGCACAACGCGCAGAACGCGGCAGCCGCCTTTGCCGCCTGCTTCGCGCTGGGCCTCACGGCCGAGCAGATCGCGGCCGGTTTCGCCAGCTATCCCGGCCTGGCGCATCGCATGGAGGAGATCGGCCGCATCGGCCGGGTCGTCTTCATCAACGATTCCAAGGCGACCAATGCGGATTCGACCGAGAAGGCGCTGACCTCCTTCCGCGACATCTTCTGGATCCTCGGTGGCAAGGCGAAGGAGGGCGGCATCGAGTCCCTGCGCCGCTACTTCCCCAATATCGCCCGGGCCTATGTGATCGGTGTGGCGAGCGACCTCTTCGCCGCCACCTTCGACGATGACGGGCGTGTCGCCTACGAGCGCAGCGGCACGCTCGAGGTCGCGCTGGCCAGCGCCGCGCGCGATGCGCTGGCCCATCCGGGGCAGGGCGACATCGCCGTGCTGCTCTCGCCGGCCTGCGCCTCCTTCGACCAGTTCCCGAATTTCGAGGTCCGCGGCGACGCCTTCCGCGCCCTGGTGAAGGCGCTGCCGGGCTTCCGGCCTGCGGGGACCGCCTAGCGCCGGAGGACGGGCCTTACCGGTGCGGCATGACGGCCATCCGCAGCGGGACTGGCCTCAAGGGCCACAACGCGACATGGCTGCTGTGCGATCCCGGTCCGCCGGGCTCGCCGAGCGAACGAGGACAGACGATGAGCAGCGCCCCCAATTTCGACGAGCGGATCGACCGCCGCGGCACCCATTCCTCGAAATGGGACATGATGGAGCCGCTCTACGGCGTACCGGCCTCGGACGGCATCGCCATGTGGGTCGCGGACATGGATTTCCGGCCGCCGGCCTGTGTCCAGGCGGCGCTCGAGGGCATGGCTGCCCATGGGCTCTACGGCTATTTCGGCGACACCAAGGACAATCACGACGCGATCCGCTGGTGGATGCAGTCCCGCCATGGCTGGGAGGTCGAGCCGGCCTCGATCTTCACCGTGAACGGGCTGGTCAACGGCACCGCGCTCTGCGTCGCCGCCTATACCAAGCCGGGCGACGGGGTCGTGCTGATGACGCCGGTGTATCATGCCTTCGCCCGCGTGATCTCCGCGGCGGGCCGGCAGGTGGTCGAGTGCCAGCTCGCGGTCGAGGACGGCCGCTATGGTCTCGACATCGCGGCCTGGGACGCGATGATGACCGGCAAGGAGCGGATGTTGGTGCTCTGCTCGCCGCACAATCCGGGCGGGCGCGTCTGGACGCGCGAGGAGCTGCGCGCCATCGCCGACTTCTGCGTCCGGCACGACCTGATCCTGGTCTCGGACGAGATCCACCACGATCTGGTCATGCCCGGCCACAAGCATCATGTGATGGCGCTGGCGGCGCCGGAGATCATGGACCGGCTGGTGATGATGACCGCCACCACCAAGACCTTCAACATTGCGGGCTGCCATGTCGGCAACATCATCGTGCCGGACAAGGCGCTGCGGGCGCCGCTGGCGGCGGCGATCAATGCCGGTGGCGTCTCGCCCAATTCCTTCGGCATGATGATGGCGACCGCCGCCTACAGCCCCGAGGGGGCGGCGTGGGTCGATGCGCTGGTGGCCTATCTCGACGGCAATCGCCGGCTCTTCGAGGAGGGGGTGAGCGCCATTCCCGGCGTTCGGGCGATGCCGCTGGAGGCGACCTATCTCGCCTGGATCGACTTCGCCGGCACCGGAATGGCGACAGCCGAGTTCACGGCCCGGGTCGAGAAGCAGGCGCGGATCGCCGCCAATCACGGGCCGAGCTTCGGCAAGGGCGGTGCGTCATTCCTGCGCTTCAACCTGGCGACGCCGCGGGCCTCGGTGGCCGAGGCGGTGGAGCGCCTGAAGCGGGCTTTCGGCGACCTGCAATAGCGGCGGCACGAGGGGCTTCGGAATCATGCCGTCACCCCTCTGCTGACGGAGTGTTTCGGATCGGGAGCGGCGGTCCGTGCCGCTTCCAGCCCGCTCCGGAGCCCGATGCGTGTCGGCAGGGGCCACGGCGTCCCGGACGGTGCCGGGCTGCCGAGGCGAGGAGATGGCGAGGCCCGCTTCGCCATCCCTGAATCGTCAACGGCGGCTTCAACGGTCCGGGTCGCCTCCTCGGAGGGCCAGCAGCAATGCCGTGACGACGACCGGAGCGATGAGCAAAGCCCAGGCGGTGGAGTAGCCGAACTGGTCGGTGACGAGGCCGAAGAGCCAGGGGCCGAGCGCCATCGCGATCAGGCAGAGCGTCGAGGCAAAGCTGACCGTCGAGGCGATCGAGCTTGGCGGTGCCATCTCCGCGATCTGGAGCAGGTAGAGCGGGAACCAGCCGATCCCGAACAGGCCGAAGGCGATGAGCACCGTCGCGGTGAGCCAGGCGGGTGCGCCGAGCGGCAGCGCCGCGAAAGCCGTGACAATCACGGCTCCGACCAGCGCGATGCCGGCGAAGGCGCGGGGGCGGTGTCCGGGCCAGAGCCGGTCGCAGAGCCAGGGCAGGCCGATGCGGCCGGGAATGCCGGCCAGCTGCGCCAGCGCGAACAGGCCGGCCGCCCCGACGAGGCCGAGGCCGAGTGAACCGGCCATGTAGCCGATGGCATGGGCCGTGAAGGTGAACTGGAACGCCGACATCGCGATGCCCAGCCGAAGCACCGGCCAGAAGTGCGGATTGGCTGCGATGGTCCGGACGATAACGGCGAGCTTCAACGGCTCCTCGCGCCTGGCTCCGGGCGTCGTCTGTCCACCTTCCCGGTAGAATAGCAGGAACAGCAGGCTCCCGAGGAGGGAGACGCCCGCGCTGAACCAGGCGGCGGCAGACAGGCCAGCTTGAGCAGCGATCAGGGGCAGGAGCGCAGCCGCAATCATCGTGCCGAGGGGAACGGCCGCCTGCCGGAAGCCGGTCGCCAGCGCGCGATGGCGCGGCGGGAACCAGCGCATGATCGCACGCGTGCCCCCCGGCTGCACCGCCGCATAGGTTCCGCCGAGGGCCGCCATGCAAAGCAGGAGGCCGGTCAGCTCCGTTGCGAAAGAGGCCGCAGCCATCGCCGCAGCCATGGCCAGCAAGGCATACCCCACGACGACCCGCTCGCCATAGCGGTCGATCGCCCGGCCGATGCCGTAGATCGTGGCGATCTGGGCGCCGTTCATCAGCGTCACCGCCAGCGAGGCAGAGGCGAGCGAGATGCCGAAGGCATCGCGCCAGAACGGCACGAGAATATAGACGCCCTGCGAAACGACGGAGCCGGCGGTCTGCGTCGCGACGGCGACCGTCAGGACGGTCCAGATCGAGATGCTGCTCCGGGCCGGTTCCGCGCCTGGCGCGGGCGGGGCGGTGAGGGTGGTTCGGGTCATCTGTCGTCCAGGTCCGGGAGTGATGCCTCCACCAAACGCCGATTGTTATCCCATCGAAACTGTCGGGATCCGCATATCAGTGATATCGGTCTATTATGGACATTCGCCGCCCGCTCGATCCCGAAGCCATCGAGACCTTCGTGCTCGCCGCCGACCTGCGCTCCTTCACCAAGGCGGCTGCGGCGCTCAACACCACCCAGGCGGCCGTCTCATTGCGGCTGAAGCGGCTTGAGGCGCAGATCGGCCAACGGCTGCTCGAACGCACGCCGCGCCGGATCGGGCTGACCGCTGCCGGCGAGCGCTTCCTCGGCCCGGCGCGGGACATCCTGGCCGCGCATGGCCGCGCCGCCGAGGCGCTGATGCAGGAGAGCGTGTCGCTCAACCTCGGCGTCACGCATCACCTCGTTGGCCCCGAGCTGACGCGGGCCATCCAGGCGGCCGGCCAGCAGGGCGGTGGCGTGACGCTCTCGCTGCGGACCGGGCTGTCGCGCGGGCTGATCGAGATGTTCGATGCCGGCGAGCTCGATGCGGTCATCGTGCTGCGCCATGATGCCAGCCGGCGCGATGGCGAGATCCTCGCATGGGCGCGCTTCGGCTGGTTCTGCGCCCCGGCCTTCGCGCCGTTCCAGGGCGAGCCGCTGCCGCTCGCGGTCCAGCGCCAGCCCTGCAACCTGCGGATGATGGCCGTCGATGCGCTGGCCGCCGCCGGCCTGCCATGGCGGGAGGCTTTTGTCGGCGAAGGGGCGGCTTCGGTCGCCGCGGCCGCGAGCGCCGGTCTTGGCCTCGCGCCGCTCGCGGACTGCGCGGTACCGGCCGGGCTGGTCGATGTTGGCGCGCGCTTCAAGCTGCCGGCGCTGCCATCGCGGCCCATCATCCTGCATTCGGCGGTGAGCCGGCCGCGGGCCGCGACACTGCTCAACGGCATGGCCGCGGTGTTCCGGGCCGCGGTGCCGCGATGATGTGGATTGCGGTCCTGGAACCCGTCCGATCCGAGGCATCGGAATCAATCGGTTAACCATTCATTGACAGAGTGATTCGCCGGCGAGGTCGACTGATCCTTGCCTCCGAGCTCTCATCCTCACGAGCGGGCTCAGCCCGCGTCTCAAAGGATGCTCCCGATGTCTCCAGAGTGTTCTGGAGCATCCTTCGAGACGCGATCCGGCGGATCGCTCTTCAGGATGGGGGCTCGCCCTGTTTGGCGAAATGCCGATCGATGGAGCCAGGTCATGGTCTCGCGCGCGGAACCTTCTCTCAGCGGCCGCTGGTGGTGGTCGATCGACCGCGTCATCCTGAGCGCGCTCGTCGCGCTGATGGTCTCGGGCGTCGTGCTGCTGATGGCCGGCGGGCCGCCCGTCGCCGAGCGCCTCGGCCTCTCGACCTTCCATTTCGTCAACCGCCAGGCGGCCTATCTCACGGCGGCGCTGACGATCTTCGTCGGCGTCTCCTTCCTGACGCCGCGCCAGGTCCGGCGGATGGCGCTGCTGCTCTTCACAGTTTCGCTCGCGATGGTGGTGGCGACGCTCTATCTCGGCGTCGAGGTCAAGGGCGCGCGGCGCTGGCTCACGCTCGGGCCGATCGGCTCGGTCCAGCCCTCCGAATTCCTCAAGCCCGCTTTCGTGGTGCTCGCCGCCTGGGCCTTCGCCGAAGGCACGCGGCGTCCCGATCTGCCGGGCACCTGGATCGCCTTCCTGCTGCTGCCGGCGACGATCGCGCCGCTCGTGCTGCAACCGGATTTCGGCCAGACCATGCTCGTCACGCTGGTCTGGGCCGGGCTGTTCTTCGTCGCGGGGCTGCACTGGTTCTGGGTGCTCGGCCTCGGTGGAGCCGGGGCCGTCGGAATCCTGATCGCTTACCAGCTCGTGCCGCATGTGCGGGCCCGCATCGAGCGCTTCATGGACAAGGGTTCGGGCGACACCTTCCAGATCGACACGGCGCTGGAGAGCTTCACCCAGGGCGGCTGGCTCGGGAAGGGACCGGGCGAGGGAACGGTGAAGCGCATCCTGCCCGACGCGCACACGGACTTCATCTTCGCCGTGACGGCGGAGGAGTTCGGCATCGTCGTCTGCATCCTGCTGGTGATGCTGTTCGCGCTGATCGTGCTGCGGGCGCTGTTCGTGGCCCACAAGGCCGAGGACCCCTTCATCCGCCTCGCCGTGACCGGTCTCGCTTTGCTGTTCGGCATCCAGGCCGCGATCAACATGATGGTGAACCTGCACATGATGCCCGCCAAGGGCATGACGCTGCCCTTCATCTCCTATGGCGGCTCGTCGCTGATCTCGCTGGCGATCGGGACCGGGTTCCTGCTGGCCCTGACGCGCAAGCGGCCGCGCGCCGTCGATTTCGGCTACAGGCGCTGAGGCCGGCGTCATGGCAGAAGGCACGCTCGTGATGCTGGCCGCCGGGGGAACCGGCGGCCATCTCTTCCCCGCCGAGGCGCTGAGCCACGCGCTTCATGCGCGCGGAGCCCGCGTCATGCTGATGACCGACACCCGGGCTGCCGCCTATGCCGGCCAGTTCCCCGCGGAGGCGGTGCATGCCGTGCCGGCGGCGACGCTGTCGGGCCGTTCGCCGCTGAAGATGGCCGGCGCCGTCCTGGAACTGGCGAAGGGCACTTTCGCGGCCCGCGCCATCATCAGGCGGGTGCAGCCCGCAATTCTGGTCGGATTCGGCGGCTATCCGACCGTGCCGCCCGTGCTGGGGGCTTCGTTCGCCGGGGTGAAGACGATCATCCACGAGCAGAATGCCGTGATGGGACGCGCCAACCGGTTCCTGGCCGGTCGCGCCACCGCGATCGCGATGGGCTTCGCCGAGGTCGGCGGGATCACCGAGGCGCTCAAGGCGAAATGTCGTCATGTCGGCAACCCGGTGCGGCCCGCCGTGATCGCGGTGGCGGGACGCCCCTACGAGCCTCCGACCGAGGGCAAGATTCGACTGCTCGTCTTCGGCGGCAGCCAGGGCGCGCGCATCATGGCCGATATCGTGCCGCCGGCCGTCCAGCTCCTCACCGACGCCGAGCGGGCGCGGTTGTCCATCGTCCAGCAGGCACGGGCCGAGGACGACGACCGTGTGCGCGGCCTGTATGAGAAGCTCGGCATCGGCGCGACGGTCTTGCCCTTCATCAAGGATATGCCGGAGCAGATGGCGGGCGCCCATCTCGTGATCGCTCGCGGCGGAGCCTCGACCGTGGCGGAGCTCACCGTGATCGGCCGGCCGGGAATTCTGGTGCCCCTGCCGGGCTCGCTCGATCAGGACCAGGCCGCCAATGCCGCCTTCCTCGAAAGGGCGGGGGGCGCCAGGCGCATCCTGCAGCCGGACTTCACGCCGGAGCGGCTCGCCGCCGAACTCTCGGCGATGATCGCGCAGCCGGCGGGGTTGACGAGCATGGCTGCAAACGCGAAGAGCGCCGGCATCCCCGATGCCGCCGAACGACTGGCCGATCTCGTGATCGCCACCGCCAATTCCCAGAACTGACAGGACCGCCGGATCATGAAACTGCCGCCGAAGCTCGGCTCCATTCATTTCGTCGGGATCGGCGGCATCGGCATGTCGGGCATCGCCGAGGTGCTGCACAATCTCGGCTACAAGGTGCAGGGCTCCGACGCGTCCGACGGCGCCAACGTCAAGCGCCTGGCCGAGAAGGGCATCACGACCTTCGTCGGGCACAAGGCGGAGAACCTCGGCGAGGCCGAGGTCGTCGTGGTGTCGACCGCGATCAAGCGCGACAATCCCGAGCTGGTCGCCGCGCGCGAGAAGCGGCTGCCGGTGGTGCGCCGCGCCGAGATGCTGGCCGAGCTGATGCGGCTGAAGAGCTGCGTCGCGATCGCCGGCACCCATGGCAAGACGACGACGACCTCGCTCGTCGCGACGCTGCTCGAGAAGGGCGGGCTCGACCCGACCGTGATCAATGGCGGCATCATCAACGCCTACGGCACCAATGCCCGCATGGGCGAGAGCGACTGGATGGTGGTCGAGGCCGACGAATCGGACGGCACCTTCCTGAAACTGCCGGCCGACGTCGCCATCGTCACCAATATCGACCCCGAGCATCTCGACCATTTCGGCACCTTCGACGCGATCAAGGCCGCGTTCCGGAGCTTCGTCGAAAACCTGCCCTTCTACGGCTTCGCGGTGATGTGCATCGACCATCCCACCGTGCAGGGGCTGGTCGGGCAGATCGAGGATCGCCGCGTCGTCACCTATGGCGAGAATCCGCAGGCCGATTTCCGCCTGATCGACATCGATCTCTCGGGTGGACAGGCGAAGTTCACCCTGCTGATCCGCGACCGCAAGCGCGGCCGCGACGAGGTCGTCCGCGATCTGATCATGCCGATGCCCGGGCATCACAACGCGCTCAACGCAACCGCCGCCATCGCGGTGGCCTATGATCTCGGCATCCCGGTCGAGCGCATCCGCGCCGCGCTCGCCGGCTTCGGCGGCGTCAAGCGCCGCTTCACCAGGACCGGCGAGTGGAACGGCGCGCTGATCTTCGACGATTACGGGCATCACCCGGTCGAGATCGCCGCCGTGCTCAAGGCCGCGCGCGCCTCGACCAAGGGCAAGGTGATCGCCGTGGTGCAGCCGCACCGGTACACGCGTCTCGCCAGCCTGTTCGACGATTTCGCCGCCTGCTTCAACGATGCCGATACGGTGATCGTCGCCGATACCTATGCGGCCGGCGAGGCCCCGATCGCGGGGGCCGACCGCGATTCGCTGGTCTCCGGGATCAAGGCGCGCGGACACCGGCACGCCTTGCCGCTGGAAGGCTCCGACAAGCTCGCGGGGATGGTCGCCGAACTGGCCGGCCCGGGCGATTACGTCGTGCTGCTCGGCGCGGGCAACATCACCCAATGGGCCTATGCGCTGCCGGGCGAACTGGCGGCGATGTCGCCGCCGAAGACCGCCGCATGAGCTTTCCGGACATCACGCCGGCCATCCGCGCCGCGGCGCCCGATCTGCGCGGGCGCCTGCTCGCGAATGCCGAGATGGCGCCGCTGACCTGGTTTCGCGTCGGCGGTCCGGCCCAGGCGCTGTTCACGCCGGCCGACGAGGCCGATCTCGCGCATCTCCTGGCGGGCCTGCCGCAGGCGATTCCGCTGACGGTGGTCGGGCTCGGCTCGAACCTGATCGTCCGCGACGGCGGCATTCCGGGGCTGGTGATCCGGCTCGGCGGCAAGGCCTTCGGCGAGATCACGCTCGAACCGGGCGACCGGCTGCGGGCCGGAACCGCCGTGCCCGACGTCAAGCTGGCGCGGGCGGCGGCGGATGCGGCGCTCGACGGGCTCGCCTTCTACCGCGGCATCCCCGGCTGCATCGGCGGCGCGCTGCGGATGAATGCCGGCGCGCATGGCGGGGAGACCACCGACGTGCTGGTCGAGGCCCGCGGCGTGACACGCGCCGGCGCGATCGTGACGCTCTCCCATGCCGAGATGGGCTTCTCCTATCGCAGCAGCGGTGCCGACACGCAGGACATCGTCTTCACCTCGGCGCTGTTCCAGGGCCGGCCGGGCGACCGGGACGCGATCCAGGCCGAGATGGACCGCGTCACCGCGGCGCGCGAGGCGGCGCAGCCGATCCGGGAGCGCACTGGAGGCTCGACCTTCAAGAACCCGCCCGGCGGCAAGGCCTGGCAGCTGATCGACGCCGCCGGCTGCCGGGGCCTGCGGCTGGGCGGCGCGCAGGTTTCGGAGATGCACTGCAACTTCCTGATCAACACCGGCGGGGCCACGGCCGCCGATGTCGAGGGGCTGGGTGAAGAGGTGCGGCGCCGGGTCAAAGCGCATTCCGGCTACGAGTTGCACTGGGAGATCAAGCGGATCGGAGTGGCCTGAGGGCCGCCCCGGCCGGCGCGGCGCGCCATCGCGCCGGTCCCCGACCCCGCGAAGATTCCGTGCGCGATCCCCATCTCCCGCGCACAACCTTTACCAAAAATTTACCAGCAGATCGAAGAGTGGGCGTTAACGGCGCATCAAGCAATCGGGTGCCGGGACGTCTGCAGAACCGCTATCCGCCGGGGCCTGGAAACACTGCGTTTCACCCCAGCGAAGAGGCTCCGGACGGCCCGACGAGACCGAATCGGCTCAGTGCCCGCCCAGGCTGCCCATGCGGGCTCAACTTCGGTGAACGCGTCACATGGATGGTGGAGGACGCCTCCCTCGATCGGTGAAGTCGGCAGCCGCCCTCGCGGCTGGGCGTCTTCCGGTGCCGGCTCCCGGGCCGCAGCTGCTCGTCGGAGAGCGGACCGGGCGCTGGCTGCGCCGTTCGCGGCGCAGCGCGGTCGCGGTACCGCTGGCGCAGCGCCTGCCGCGCCGGCTGGGGACCTGGCTCGCGCTCGGCTTCCTGAGCCTCAGCCTCGGTGCCGGAACCGTGCTGGGCGGCCATGTCGAGACCCTGCGTGCAAACTACGGCGAGCCGCATCACATGCTCGCCCGTCTCGTCGGCTTCGGCATCGACCGTGTGACGATCTCGGGCATCGCCGAGCTGTCCGAGGTCGAGGTTCTGGTCGCGGCGGGAATCGATTCCAAGACCTCGCTCGCCTTCTTCGATGCCGACCAGGCACGCCGCCGCCTGGAGGCCGCCCCGCTGATCCGCGAAGCGACGATCCGCAAGCTCTATCCCGGCGAAGTCGCCATCACGCTGGTGGAGCGCGAGCCCTTCGCGCTCTGGCAGGTCAAGGGCGAGCTCTTCGTCATCGCCGCCGACGGGACCGTGATCGACAAGATGGATGACGGCCGCTTCGCCCATCTGCCGCTGGTCGTCGGCCCCGAGGCCAACAACCGGGCGCGCGAATATCTCGCCCTTCGCGGTCAGGCCGGGCCGCTGGCCTCGCAGATCAGGGCGGCGACCCTGGTCGCCGGCCGGCGCTGGAACCTGAAGCTCGAGAACGGCATGGATGTCCGTCTGCCCGAGATCGATCCCGGTGCCGCCGTGAAGCGGCTGGCCGCCCTGCAGGCCGATTTCCGGATCTTCGACAAGGATCTGCTGGCGATCGACCTGCGCCAGCCCGACCGCGTCGTCATGCGGCTGACGGAAGAGGGTGCCGCCACCCGCGCCGAACAGCTCAAGAGCAAGACCAAGAAGAAGGGAGGCGAAGCATGAACCACGTCACCTCCCAGGGCCTGACGCCGCGGATGCGTCCGCTCTCGTCGCGCAAGAGCGCGACGTTGTCGATTCTCGACATCGGCACGAGCAAGGTCGTGTGCCTGATCGCCGAGCTGAACCCGGCCGAGGCGAATGAGCGGCTGCGCGGTCGTACCCATGTCGCGCGCATCATCGGCATCGGCCATCAGCGCTCGCTCGGCCTCAAGGGCGGCGCGATCATCGATCTCGAAAGCGCCGAGAAGGCGATCCGCGCCGCTGTCGATGCCGCCGAGCGGATGGCCAAGGTCGAGGTTCAGTCGGTCATCGTCAACCTGACCGGCGGGCGCCTCGCTTCGCAGCATTATGCGGCCAGTGTCGATCTGCGTTCCGGCTCGGTCGGCGATTCCGACGTCAAGCGCGTGCTCGCCCATGCGGCGACCCATGCGCTGCGGCCCGGCAAGGCCGTGCTCCATGCCCTGCCGACCGGCTATGCGCTGGACGGCGTGCCGGGCGTGCTCGATCCGCGCGGGCTGATCGGCAGCAAGCTCTCGGTCGACATGCATGTCGTCGCCAGCGAGGCCTCGGCCGCGCGCAATGTCATGCTCGCCGTCGAGCGCTGCCATCTCGAGGTCGAGGCGGTGGTCGCGACCCCCTATGCCTCGGGCCTGTCGGTTCTGGTCGACGACGAGGCCGAGATGGGCGTCGTCGTGGTCGACATGGGCGGCGGCACCACCAGCCTCGGCGTCTTCTCGGGCGGCCATCTGATGCATGCCGACGCGATCGCGGTCGGCGGCAACCACATCACCATGGACGTGGCGCGCGGCCTCTCGACCCGCGTCGCGGCTGCGGAGCGGCTCAAGACGCTGCACGGCTCCTGCATTTCCAGCGCCTCGGACGAGCGCGACATGATCTCCGTGCCGCAGGTCGACGACGACGAGCGCGACACACCGAACCATCTGCCGAAGTCCCAGCTGGTGCGGATCATCAAGCCGCGCGTCGAGGAAATCCTCGAACTGGTGCGCGACCGGCTGACCCAGGCCGGCTTTTCGGCCCAGGCCGGGCGGCGCGTCGTGCTGACGGGCGGCGCCTGCCAGCTCACCGGCCTGCCCGAAGTGGCGCGCCGGATCCTCGGCGGGCAGGTCCGTACCGGCCGCCCGCTCGGCATCAAGGGATTGCCCGAAGCCGGCAAGGGCCCGGCCTTCGCGGCCTCGGTCGGCCTGCTGGTCTACCCGCAGGTGGCCCATGTCGAGCATTTCGAGCCCCGCGCGGGGCAGGCCTATTTCGCCACCGGAACGGACGGATACTTCTCCCGTGTCGGCCGCTGGCTGAAGGAGAGTTTCTGAGCGGGCGCCGCGACGCGGCCCCCCGCTCGAACACAGTGTGAGTACCGGCGAACCCGCCTGCGGGGGAGCCTCGGCGTCGAATGTAGCAATCGGGACGGCTCCCGCCAGGCGCCGGACAAGGGATCAAAAGAGGCAACCATGGCGATGAATCTGCAAGCCCCGGACATCCGGGAACTCAAGCCCCGGATCACCGTGTTCGGCGTCGGTGGCGCCGGGGGCAACGCGGTCAACAACATGATCGAGGCCGGTCTCGACGGCGTCGATTTCGTGGTCGCCAACACGGATGCCCAGGCCCTGGCCCTGTCGCGCGCCTCGCGCATCATCCAGATGGGCCTGCAGGTGACCGAGGGTCTCGGCGCCGGTTCCCAGCCCGAGGTCGGCCGCGCGGCCGCCGAGGAGGTGATCGACGAGATCCGCGATCATCTCGCCGGCGCCCACATGGTCTTCATCACCGCCGGCATGGGCGGCGGCACCGGCACCGGGGCTGCTCCGGCCATCGCCCGTGTCGCCCGCGACATGGGCATCCTGACCGTCGGCGTCGTCACCAAGCCGTTCCAGTTCGAGGGGCATCGCCGCATGCGCATGGCGGAAGCCGGCATCAGCGAGCTGAACGAGGCGGTCGACACGCTGATCGTCATCCCGAACCAGAACCTGTTCCGCGTCGCCAACGAGACCACCGGCTTCGCTGATGCCTTCGGCATGGCCGACCAGGTGCTCTACTCCGGCGTCGCCTGCATCACCGACCTGATGGTCCGTCCGGGTCTCATCAACCTCGACTTCGCGGACGTGCGCGCCGTGATGCGCGGCATGGGCAAGGCGATGATGGGCACCGGCGAGGCGCAGGGCGAGAAGCGCGCGCTCAACGCCGCCCAGGCCGCGATCAACAACCCGCTGCTCGACGACGTCTCGATGAAGGGTGCGCGCGGCCTGCTGATCTCGATCACCGGCGGGCGCGACATGAAGCTCTACGAGGTCGACGAGGCCGCCACCCGCATCCGCGAGGAGGTCGACTCCGAGGCCAACATCATCGTCGGCGCGACCTTCGACGAGGCGCTGGAAGGCATCGTCCGCGTGTCGGTCGTCGCCACGGGCATCGACAAGCCGGTGACGTCGCAGGCCGAGATGGACGAGACCGAGGCCCGCATCGCCCAGGTCGCCGAGCGCCTGAAGGCCGAGGCCCGGCTGCGGACGGCGGCCCCCGCCCGCCAGGCCGCGCCCGCTCCCGCGCCGGCTCCGGTCGAGCCCCCGATGGAGATGCGGATGACGCATGCCGTCGAGCCCGAGCCGCGCGCCAGCCTGGCCGAGGATATCCGCATCGCTCCGATCCAGCCGCGCCCGGCCATGGCGGCCGCCGCGCCGGAGCCGGTGCGCCAGCCGGAGCCCGCCCCGGTTCTCGAGGAAAGCTTCATCCCCCCGATGCCCGAGCGCTCGGTCGTCCGGCCGACCCGCATGCCGCGGGTGGAGGATCTGCCGATCCCGGCTCAGAACCAGATCAACGCCCATCGCGGCGCCCAGGCCGCCCCGCCGCCGCCCAGCGCCGCCGAGCAGAAGCGCATGTCGCTGATGCAGCGCCTCGCCTCCGTCGGCTTCGGCCGCAGGGAGGAGGAGGCGGCGGAGCCGGCCCCGATGCCGGTGCGCCAGGCCCCGCAGGCGCCGGCCATGCCGCAGGCGCCGAGCGCGGCCCATGCCGAATACATGCGCCGCCCGGCGGTCCCGGCCGCCCGCCCGGCGCAGGGCCAGCTCGACCCCCATGGTCGCGCTGCGCCGAATCGGACCAGCGAGGAGGATCACCTCGAGATCCCGGCCTTCCTGCGCCGCCAGGCCAACTGAGCGCCGCGCACTTCCGAGCGACGGTCACATCATCCCGGCGCGCCCCTGGCGCGCCGGGATTTGCCTTGTCTAAAATCCCAATGATTCCAATTTGATAGGGGCCGTCGACCAGATACGGAAACTTGTAACAGAGCGAAAGAAAGCGTGATTTTGTGAGCATGGCCCGAAAGCTTATGTTGCGGCTGCACCACGACAGACGGGAGCCGGGCGACGCCCAGTCCCGGCCTCAGGACGCATCGCTGACGAACTGCCCCCACGGGACGCGAGCCCGATGAGACGGCGTCGTCCGCGATCAGGATTGGATATCGGAATGAGCTTTGATCGGCAGACGACCCTGCGGGCCCCCGTGACCTTGACCGGTATCGGCGTCCATTCCGGAGCTCCCGCAACGATCTGCCTCAAGCCCTCGAGTGCCAATTCGGGAATCGTCTTCCTGCGCCAGGGCCTCGAGGATGCGCCCCCGCAGCTGATCCACGCGAAACATACCAAGGTCAGTGCGACCGAGCTGTGCACCGTGATCGGGGACGGCGCTTCGGCCTCGGTCGCGACGATCGAGCATCTGATGTCGGCCTGCGCCGGCCTCGGTCTCGACAACGTGCTGGTCGAGATCGACGGGCCGGAAATGCCGATCATGGACGGCAGCGCTGCCGAGTTCGTCGCCGCCATCGAGGCGACGGGCCTCGTCGGCCTCTCCGCGTCGCGCCGCTATCTGCGCATCCTCCAGCCGGTGCGCGTCGAGCATGGCCGCGCCTTCGCCGAGCTGCTGCCGGCCAAGACCGGCTTCCGCCTCGACGTCGAGATCGATTTCGACACCGGTGTCATCGGTCGCCAGCGCAAGGTCTTCGATCTCGAGGCCTCCGCCTATGCCGCGGAAATCTCCCGCGCCCGGACCTTCGGCTTCATGCGCGACGTCGAGCAGCTATGGAAGGCCGGCTTCGCGCTGGGCGCCTCGCTCGACAACACCGTCGCCGTCGGCGACGACAAGGTGATCAATCCCGAGGGTCTGCGCTATGGCGACGAGTTCGTCCGCCACAAGGTTCTCGACGCCATCGGCGATCTCGCGCTCGCCGGCTATCCGATCATCGGCGAGTTCCGCTCCTATTGCGGCGGCCACCGGATGAATGTCCGCATTCTGGAGGCGCTGTTCGCCGACCGCGCCAGTTACGCGATCGTCGAGGCCGAGCCGGTCTATGCGGCTCCGCGCGCGGTCCAGATGGCCGCGGCCGCTCCCGCCGCGTTCGCGCCGGACGTGCACTGAGCGTCGCGCGCCACCGCGCCTTCCTGTCGCCGGTTTTCTGTCGAATAGACGTCGCCACTGCCGTGGGCCTTCGCTTTCGGCAGTGGCGCGTCTTCGGCGTCTGAGGTAAGGCATGCATCCCCAGCGAGCGGGGACGAAGACATGAGGACGGACGACGTGAGCGTCATGCGGCTGAACAACCCGACATCCAAGCGTGCCGGATCGATGGTGCGGGGCACGGCCCTGGCGCTGGGTGCCGCCCTGTTGCTCGGCGGCTGCGACACGGTCTCCTCGCTCAATCCGTTCGATCGGCCCGAGGTCTACAAGCCCGAGGTCAAGGAGGTCGTCCCGGCCGACAAGCTCTACAACGAGGGCCTCGCGCGGCTGCAGAACGGCGACAGCGAAGGCGCGTCCAAGAAGTTCGATCAGATCGACAAGGAAGCGCCGTTCTCTCCCTATGCGCGCAAGGGGCTGATTCTGGCCGCCTACACGAACTACCAGGCCTCGAAGTGGGAGGAGACGATCACCGCCTCCAAGCGCTTCATCGCGCAGAACCCGGCCAGCCCGGATGCGGCCTATGCGCAGTATCTGATGGCGATGTCCTATTACAACCAGATCCCGGACGCGACGCGCGACCAGGAGCGGACCCAGCTCGCCATCGCCGCCTTCGAGCAGCTGATCCAGAAGTATCCGAAGTCGGAATATGTGCTCGACGCGAAGGAGAAGCTCCTGGTGGCGCGCGATCAGCTCGCCGGCAAGGAAATGAATGTGGGGCGCTTCTATCTCGAGCAGCGCAACTACACCGGCGCGGTGAACCGCTTCCGCGAGGTCATCATCAAGTACCAGACCACCCGGCATGTCGAAGAGGCGCTGATGCGTCTTACGGAAGCCTATATGGCGCTGGGCATCACCAACGAGGCGCAGACCGCCGCGGCGGTGCTGGGCCACAACTTCCCGGACAGCCCCTGGTACAAGGACGCCTATGTCCTGCTGGAAAGCGGCGGCCTGCAGCCGCGCGAGGATCGCGGCTCCTATATCAGCCGCGCCTTCCAGGGCTTCCAGCGTGCGGTGGTGGGCGTCGTCGGGTTCGGCGGCCGCCTCTGACCGCTTCGCATGAGGGTCGCCCGCGCATGCCCTGCCTCCTGAGCCTGCGCTGACCGCCATGCTGGTCCAACTGTCGATTCGCGACATCGTCCTGATCGACCGCCTCGACCTGACGTTTCGGGACGGTCTCAGCGTGCTGACCGGCGAGACCGGCGCCGGCAAATCCATCCTCCTCGACGGCTTCGCGCTGGCGCTCGGCGGGCGCGGCGATGGCGGCCTCGTGCGCCATGGCGAGACGCAAGGCCAGGTCAGCGCGGTCTTCGACCTGCCGGGCGACCATGCGGCGCGGAAACTCGCCCAGGCCCAGGAGATCGACACCGACGGCGATCTGATCCTGCGCCGCGTGCAATATGCAGACGGTCGCACCCGCGCCTTCGTCAACGACCAGCCCGTCAGCGTGCAGATTCTCAGGATGATCGGCGCCGCGATCGTCGAGATCCATGGTCAGCACGACGACCGCGCGCTGACCGACCCGGCGCAGCATCGCGTCATCCTGGACGGCTTCGCCGGGCTGGAGGGGCAGTCCGAATCGGTCATCGCCGCCAGCGAGACGCTCAAGCGCGCGCGCCAGGCGCTGCAGGCGCAGCGCATGCGCGTCGAGGCGGCGCGGAAGGAAGCGGATTTCCTGCGCCATGCCGTCGCCGAACTCGGCAAGCTCGCGCCGCAGCCCGGCGAGGAGGAGGCGCTCGCCGCCCAGCGCCAGGGCATGATGCAGGCCGAGAAGGTCGCCCGCGACCTGATCGACGCGCATGAAGCGGTCGCCGGGCAGGGCTCGCCGATTTCCGCGCTCTCGGCCGTCCTGCGTCGCCTCGAGCGCCGGGCCGGACAGGCGCCTTCGCTGATCGACCCCTCGCTCGCCGCGCTCAACACCGCGATCGTGGCGCTGGAGGAGGCGGGCGAGGCGCTGGCCGCCGGGATGCGCGCGGCCGAATACGATCCGCGCGAGCAGGAGCGTGTCGAGGAGCGGCTGTTCGCGCTGCGCGGCGCCGCGCGCAAATACGACGTGCCGGTCGAGGGGCTGGTGCCGCTGGCGCAGAGCATGGCGGCCGATCTCGCCGCGCTCGACGACAGCGAGATTTCGCTCGGACGGCTGGAAGAGGATCTCGTCCGGGCCGAGGCGGCCTATGTCGGGCTGGCGGGCAAGCTCTCTGCCGCCCGCCAGAAGGCGGCGGCAAAGCTCGACGCCGCCGTGAAGGCCGAACTGCCGCCGCTCAAGCTGGAGCGCGCCCGCTTCATCACGCGAATCGACAGCGACGAGACGGCGCGGGGCCCGGAGGGGTTCGACCGCGTCGAGTTCTGGGTCGAGACCAATCCGGGCACACGGCCCGGCCCGATGATGAAGGTGGCGTCCGGCGGCGAGCTCTCGCGCTTCATGCTGGCGCTCAAGGTCGTGCTGGCCGAGCGCGGCTCGGCCCCGACGCTGGTCTTCGACGAGATCGACACCGGGGTCGGCGGTGCGGTCGCGGATGCGATCGGCGAGCGGCTGGCGCGGCTCGCCGGCAAGGTCCAGGTGATCTCGGTCACCCATGCGCCGCAGGTCGCCGCCAAGGCGGCCCAGCATTTCCTGATCGCCAAATCGGCACTGCCGGGCGACGCCGCCTCGCGCACCGTGACGCGGGTGACGGGACTGGAAGACGAGGCGCGGCGCGAGGAGATCGCCCGCATGCTGGCCGGCGCGAGCATCACCGAAGAGGCGCGAGCGGCTGCGGGGCGGTTGCTGGAGGCGGCCGGGGTGCGGGGGTGAAGAAGGCGGCCCTGATTTTCGCGTTGTGCGGGCTGGTCGCCCTGCTCTGGGCCTCCGCGGTCAAGACCCCCCATCACGCCTACCGCCTGACGGTGTCGGTCGAGACGCCACAGGGCGTGAAGAGCGGTACCAGCGTCGTCCATGTCTTCATGGACACGAGGAAGGGCTTGCTGCCGAACACCGGCGGTGGCACCGCGATCTGGGGCGACGCGATCGTTCTCGATCTGGGTGATGGCAAGAATGTCGTCGCATTGCTCGCGCCGGATGACATCGCCCTGAAGGCCTTCGGTCGCGCTGGCCGAAGTCTGATGCCGGACGAGATCAAGTCGTTGACTGGAGAGGTCGTGTTGAATCGCGTTCTGGTCCCGACCGTCGTGACGTTTCCCGATCTGAACGATCCGGCAGGCGCAACCATCGTTTACGGTGTCCGGTGGCGTGACACGCCTCCGCAGGGTGTCGCTCCCGATTACATCGATGATTTCAGGGCCGTTCTGGGCGTCGGCTACGGCTTCCGGTCCGCCACCATCGAATTGGTTCCTGGTGGGATATGGCCATTGAACCTTGTTGGACTAACTGGCTTGCCAGTGACGAGAGGGGTCGAGAAGAGAATCCCTTTTCTCGCAAGCCATCGCGAGCAGCTATACAGGCAGTCGTCGCAGCTTGGTCGCTATGTACCTATGCTGGGACATTTCGTGAGATGAGTGGTTCATCGGCGTCCTTGCCAAAGGATGCGTTGCGTGACGGTAGGCTGCAACCACTCACCGCCCTCGAATGAACTGCGCGTCGCTGATGGTGAAGGCGCCCTGCGCTGAGGCGGCCGTGAACTCCAGCGCGCCGCGGCAGCCGGCGGCTGCGGGGCGGTTGCTGGAGGCGGCCGGGGTGCGGGGCTAAATCCGCTCAGGCGGCGGGCACCAGTTCGAAGACGTCGCCGACACGCCTCACAGTCTTGAAGCCGTCGACATGGCCGCCGGAGACGACCCAGCCGAGGTCGCCCGCCCGCCCGAGGATGTCGCGACGGGTCGCGACCGCGACCGCGCCGTCGAGATCGAAGACGAGGCCGACATCGGGGTCGGCCGCCTGCAACGTCTCCAGATGGACCGCATCGCCCCAGAGCAGCAGGTCGCGCCCGCCATTCTCGATCAGATAGCCGCTCTGGCCATGGGTATGGCCCGGCAGCGGGATCAAGGTCACCCCCGGAATGACGTCTCCGGTGGTTCCGATGGCGTCGACGCGATCCGGGTAGAGGCGCAGGAGCGTCTCGGCGATGGCGAAGCCGCCGCGACGGTTCTCGGGCGTGCTGAGGCGCTTCTCCGCGTCCGTGAAGAAGCTGAGCTCTGTGGCCGGAACGAGGACGCGCGCATGGGGGAAATAGGCCGCCTCGCCATCGAAGAGGCCGAGCGCGTGGTCGCCATGGAGATGCGTGATCAGGACGCGATCGATGCTCTCGCGCGTCAGGCCGAGTGATTTGAGGGCGGTCCGCGCATGGCCATAGGCCTCGCCCCAGGCCGTGCCTGTGCCCGCATCGACGAGGGTGATGCCGCCGGGGCCGCGCAGGAGGAAGCAGTTGACGACGATCCGCAAGGTCGGCCGGCCCCAGGCCGCGATGGCGCCGTCGCGCGCGGCCGGGCCGGCGGCGTGTGTCAGCACGTCGATGGGGGCCTCGTAGAAGCCGTCATGCAGAATCGAGACCTCGTAGAGGCCGAAGCGCCGCGTCTGCTGATCCATGAAGGCCGTCCCCGTTCCGCGGGATCCCGATCACAGCGCGCGGCGGCTCGCCTTGGCAAGGCGCGACTCCGGACGGTCGCCATGTGCCTCAGTTCTGCGGGATGAACTGTGCGTCGCTGATGGCGAAGGTGCCCTGTGCGGAGGCGACCGTGAACTCCAGCGCGCCGCGGCAGCCGGCCGGCGCCGCGGCCGCGGCAGGCTTCGTGCAATGGCGCTCGAGATAGCTGATGGTGTCCTGCGGCATGCCGGTGTCGTCGAGGCGAACCGTGGCGCTGGCGTCGCGGGCGAGGCCGCCGCGGGCGATGGTGAAGCCGGACACGGTGACGTTCTCGACGCGAATGAAGAGCCCTGCGAGTTCGGCGCGGCGCTGCCTGACCTCGGCCAGCGTCATCATCTGGGCGCCGTCCTGGGCATGAGCCTGAGCGCTCGCCGCCAACACCCCCGCCACGATCGCCCACCGCATCCGCATCGTTCTCCCCGCAAGCGGCGGCGGGATGGCGCGACGGGACCTGAGTCGTCAAGGGTGCTGCCCTCACTTCATCCGCGCCGTCCTTGCGGGTCTTCGCTCCGCTCGCCCGGAAGGACGGTTCGGGTGAGGGGAGCGGGCGCATTCGCCCTCAACTGCCATCACGGTTTCTTTCCGTCGGCTTTTGCGCTATGAGCCCCGCAATCGATGGCTGCGCCTCGCGCCCGTCGCCGACATCCTGCGCCGTCATTCCGATTCCGCGCCGTAACCCTAGGCCCTCTGTCCCATGTCCTTCCTGACCTCGAGTGCGCCGCTCGCGCGCGCGCTCGCCGAACGCAATTATTCCGAACCCACGCCGGTGCAGAGCGCCGTGCTGGAGGAGGCGGCCGCCGGCCGCGACCTGCTCGTCTCGTCGCAGACCGGCTCCGGCAAGACCGTCGCCTACGGGCTCGCCATCGGCGCGACCCTGCTCGGCGAGGCGGAAGCCTTCGGCCGTGCCGGCCAGCCGCTCGCCCTGATCATCGCGCCGACGCGCGAACTGGCGCTGCAGGTCCAGCGCGAGCTCGCCTGGCTCTACAAGCACGCCAATGCCCGCATCATCGCCTGCGTCGGCGGCATGGACCCGCGCCGCGAGGCCGCCCTGCTCGACGAGGGCGCCCATGTCGTCGTCGGTACGCCGGGCCGTCTGCGCGACCATATCGAGCGCCATCGCCTCGACGTCTCGGCGCTCAAGGCCGTCGTGCTCGACGAGGCCGACGAGATGCTCGATCTCGGCTTCCGCGACGATCTCGAATTCATCCTGAAGACGGCGCCGGCCGAGCGCCGCAGCCTGCTGTTCTCGGCGACGCTGCCCAAGGCGATCATCCAACTCGCCAAGAGCTACCAGAACGATGCGCTGCGCATCGAGGTCGCGGGCACGCCCGGCGGCCATGCCGACATCGAGTATCGCGCCATCCGCTGCTACCCGAAGGAAGCCGAGCTCGCGGTCGTCAACCTGCTGCGCTTCCACGATTCGCCCTGCTCGCTGGTGTTCTGCAACACCCGCAACGCGGTGCGCCATCTCGAGGCGATCCTGCTGGAGCGCGGCTTCTCGGCCGTGGCGCTCTCGGGCGAACTCTCGCAGAGCGAGCGCAATTCGGCGCTGCAGGCGCTGCGAGACGGCCGCGCGCGCGTCTGCGTCGCGACCGACGTCGCCGCGCGCGGCATCGACCTGCCCGGCCTGACGTTGGTGATCCATGCCGAACTGCCCAACGATCCGGAGGTGATGCAGCATCGCTCCGGCCGCACCGGTCGCGCCGGCAAGAAGGGCACGAGCGTGCTGCTGGTGCCGCCGTCACGCCGCCGCAAGGCCGAGATGCTGCTGGCCGAGGCCAAGGTCGAGGCTGTCTGGGCCGGTCCTCCGACGCAGGACGAAATCCGTGCGCTCGACCAGGAGCGGCTTCTGAGCGACCCGATCCTGACCGGCGAGCCCGGCGAGGTCGATGCCGCGATGGTCGAGGCGCTGCTGGCCGGCCGCACGGCCAACGAGATCGCGGCCGCGCTGGTGCGGATCTATCGCGCGCGCCTGCCGGCTTCGGAAGAGGTCGGCGACCCGAATTATGCGCGCGACGAGCGCCGTCCCGCCCGGGCGCGCGAGGATTACGCCCCGCGCGAAGGCGCGCGCTTCGGCGAGCACCGCGAGGGCAGCCCCCGGGCGGACGGTCCCCGCAAAGCCGGCCCGCGTGGTGACACGGTCTGGTTCCGCCTCAGCGTCGGCCGCAAGGACGGCGCCGATCCGCGCCAGCTGCTGCCGATGCTGTGCCGCCGCGGCAAGATCACCCGCGACGAGGTCGGCGCGATCCGCATCTTCGACAAGGAGACCAAGGTCGAGATCGATGCCGATGTCGCCGAGCGCTTCTACGAGCTGGCCAAGGCCGTCGACCGCGACAAGATCGCGATCGAGCCGGTGACCGGCGAGGAGGAGCGCCGTCCGGCCAAGCCCTTCGCCGACAAGGCGAGCCATGCGCCCGCGCCCTACGCCAGGCCCGAGCGCGACGGCGAGGCGCGTCCGGCCCGGGCCTACGAGAAGAAGCCCTACGACAAGAAGCCTTACGAGAAGAAGCCCTATGAGGGCGGGGACCGGAAGCCCTACGCCAAGAAGGCCTATGAGCCCAAGCCCTATGAGGCCAAGCCCGAGGCCAAGCCTTACGAGGGTGGCGAGAAGAAGCCCTATGAGGGCAAGAAGAAGGCCTATGAGGGCAAATCGAAGCCCTTCGGCGCGTCCAAGGCCTATGATCCGGTGCGCAGCGACCGCGAGGCGCTGTCGGACCCGAACGTGTCGTTCCGCGGTGGCCCGAAGCCGCGCTTCGACAAGCCGGCCGGCGACAAGCCCTATGGCGAGAAGAAGCCCTATGCGCCGAAGCCTTTCGGCGCCGGCAAATCGGGGGCCGGCAAGTCCTTTGCGGGCAAGGCGCCCTTCAAGGGCAAGAAGCCGCGCTGAGGCGTCTCGCGCCCGCTCGCCGGGCGGCGTCCGCCTTCCTCAGCGCAGGCCGAGGAAGGACAGAATGGCCAGGACGACGACGATCAGGCCGACGATGTAGATGATGCTGTGCATGGACGAAGCCCCCGCTGTCGCGGCCAGGCTTGGCCCCGCCGCTCTGGTCGATGATGGGCAGGAAACCGCGCTTTTGCGCGAAAGTTCCCTGCCCACAGGGGGCTTGCGTCGCCTTCAGCCGTCGACAACCTTGCGGTAGAGATGCCAGCTCGCATGGCCGAGCACGGGCATGACCACGATCAGGCCGACCAGCAGCGGCAGGCAGCCGAGCACGAGCAGGCCGGTTACCATCAGACCCCAGATCATCATCACGCGCGGGTTGCGCTCGACCGCGACGATCGAGGTTCGCACTGCTGTCGCGACATCCACCCGCCGGTCGATGATGTGCGGGAAGGAGACCACCGAGATCGAGAAGGCGACGATCGCGAAGAGCAGCCCGACCGAATTGCCGACCACGATCATCGTCCAGCCGTCGAAGGTGGTGAAAACGGCGCGCAGGAAGTCCCAGGTCGAGACGTCGGCGGGCAGGCCGAGCAGCCCCTGGTAGATCAACCAGGCGCAGCCCAGCCAGGCGATGAAGAGCCCGGTCAGCATCGCGCCGAGAAGCAGGATCTGGCTGATCGCCGGCGAGCGCAGCAGGGCGAAGGCGTGTTCCCAGCTCGAATCGAGCTGGCGCTCGCGCCGCCGGCTGATCTCGTAGAGCGCGATCGCGGCAAAGGGCCCGAGCAGGGCGAAGCCGCCGAGCAGCGGAAACAGCAGCGGGAAGATGTTGAAGCTCACCGTCGCCTGCGCCAGCAGTACGCCGATGACGGGGTACATCAGCGCGACGAAGGCGAGATGGCTCGGCTGCGCCTTGAAATCCTCCCAGCCCAGCCTCAGCGCGTCGCGCAAATCGGCGGTGGTGATGGTGTTGACGCGCGGCAGGGCGGGCGTATCCCCCCGCGGAACGCTGTGCAGATGGACGTCGAGATTGGCCATGGCGTGTCTCCCGGTTGCGGCCCGGTTCGCCTTGCAGCCCTTTGACGCGATCCTTGGGTCAACGGCCGATAGGCGTCGAGCTTCCAATTCCCAGCGATTTCAGGATAGCGCAGAACGGACGCGCTGTCGCAGGGCGCGGGAACACGAAAGCGGGATGAGGCAATCCCCTCCTGCCTTCCCACGACGCGGGCTTCTCGCCTAATGAGAGCGCATGAACGAGCCCGCAGAGATCCCCGTCGAGCAACTGACCTCCCGCCAGGCCCGGGCCGAGCACAAGCGGCTGGCCGAGGCGGTGGAGGCCGCCGACATCGCCTATCACCAGAACGACGCGCCGGAGATGGACGACGCCTCCTATGATGCGCTGCGGCGCCGGCTGGTGGCGATCGAGGCGGCGTTCCCGGCGCTAAAGGCGGCGTCCGCGGTCAGCGCCAAGGTCGGCGCCAAGGCGTCGGGCAAATTCGCCAAGATCCGCCATCGCGTGCCGATGCTCTCGCTCGACAACGCCTTCACCGACGAGGCGGTGGCCGAGTGCGTGCAGCGGGTACACCGCTTTCTCGGCCGCAAGGACGAGGAGCCGATCGCCTTCACCGCCGAGCCCAAGATTGACGGGCTGTCGCTCTCGCTGCGCTATGAGAAGGGCGCGCTCGTCCACGCCGCGACGCGCGGCGACGGCGAGGAGGGCGAGGACGTGACGGTCAACGCCCGCACCATCGCGGAGATCCCGCAGACATTGGCCGGGCTGGACGTGCCGGCCGTCGCCGAGGTGCGTGGCGAGGTCTATCTGGGCCATGCCGATTTCGCCGGCATCAATGAGCGCCAGCGCGAGAAGGGGCTGCCCGAATTCGCCAACCCGCGCAATGCGGCGGCTGGTTCGCTGCGCCAGCTCGACGCCGCCATTACCGCCTCGCGGCCGTTGCGCTTCTTTGCCTATGCCTGGGGGGAGATGCCGGAGCTGCCGGCGCCGACGCAATCGGGCGTCGTCGAGGCGTTCGGGCGCTGGGGGTTCCGCATCAACCCGCTGATGAAGCGCTGCGAGAGCGTCGAGGACCTTATCGCGCATTACCGGCTGATCGAGAGCCAGCGCGCCACGCTCGGCTACGACATCGACGGCGTCGTCTACAAGGTCGACGATCTCACGCTGCAAGCACGGCTCGGCTTCGTCTCGCGGGCGCCGCGCTGGGCGATCGCACATAAATTCCCGGCCGAACTCGCGACGACGGTGCTGGAGGCGATCGAGATCCAGGTCGGCCGCACGGGCGCGCTCTCGCCGGTGGCGCGGCTGCGGCCTGTGACGGTCGGCGGCGTCGTCGTCACCAATGCGACGCTGCACAACGAGGACTATATCCGCGGCTACGATTCCAAGGGCGAGCGCATCCGCGACGGCGAGCCGCCGGACATCCGCGTCGGCGACACGGTGACGGTCAAGCGTGCCGGCGACGTGATCCCGCGGGTGGCGGCGGTCGATCTGAGCAAGCGGCCGGCGGATGCGAAGCCTTATGCGTTTCCGACGCTGTGCCCCGCCTGCGGCAGCCATGCGACGCGGGAGATCAATCCGCGCTCCGGCAAGGAGGATGCGGTGCGCCGCTGCACCGGCGGGCTGATCTGCCCGGCGCAGGCGGTCGAGCGGCTGAAGCATTTCGTCTCGCGCGACGCGCTCGATATCGACGGGCTCGGCGACAAGCAGATCGAGTTCTTCCACGGCGACCCCGACCTGCCGGTGAAGGAGCCGGCCGACATCTTCACGCTCGCCGCGCGCGACGGCGCCAATCTCAAGAAGCTGAAGGACAAGGAAGGCTTCGGAGCCCAGAGCGTGGCCAAGCTCTTCGCCGCGATCGAGGATCGGCGGACGCCGCCGCTCAACCGCTTCATCTTCGGGCTCGGCATCCGCCATATCGGCGAAACCAATGCCCGCCTGCTGGCGCGCCATTACGGCTCCTTCGAGGCGCTGCGGGCGGCGGGGCTGGCGGCCGCCGACCCGGCCTCGCCCGAGCGGCAGGAACTCGACGCGATCGACGGCGTCGGGCCCACCGTGGTCGAGGCGCTGACCGACTTCTTCGGCGAGCCGCACAATGAGGAACTGCTCGACCGGCTTCTGGCGCAGGTGACCCCGCAGCCCCTGGAGGCCGTCGCCTCCGCCAGCCCGGTCGCCGGCAAGATCGTCGTCTTCACCGGCGCGCTCGAGCGCATGACGCGTGACGAGGCCAAGGCGATGGCGGAACGCCTCGGGGCCAAGGTCGCGGGCTCGGTGTCCTCCAAGACCGACCTGCTGGTGGCGGGGCCGGGCGCGGGCTCGAAGCTGAAGGATGCGCAAAAGCACGGCGTCCAGGTGATCGACGAGGCCGGCTGGTTCGATCTCGTCGGCGGCTGAGGCCTTCGCCATCGGCCCGTCCGGCCGATCGTCCAGGCTGATGCGCCCGATCACTTTTCTTCAAGACGCTCCCGGCGCGATCGGGTTTAACCTCGCGCCATGGATCTGATTACGCAGGAACAGGCGCTGGCCGAGACGCCGCTGAAGGCGGGAGAGCGCGCGCATCTCTTCGCCGCCCGCCGCTTCGACGGGCTGGAGTTCCTGGCGGCGACCTTCCGCACCCATGCCTATGCGCCCCATGCCCATGACACCTATGCGATCGGGACGATCCTGAGCGGATGCGAGGTCTGGCATGCGCGCGGCCGGAAGCTCTATGCCGGCCCCGGCGATCTCGTGATGAACCAGCCGCTCGACGTCCATGACGGGGCGCCGAGCGAGGGCGGCTATCGCTACCGGATGAGCTATCCCGGCCTCGATCTGATGCAGGAGCTGGCGGCTTCGCTCACCGGGCGCGAGAGCGTCGGAACGCCCTTCTTCCGCGAGCCGGTCGTGCATGATCCGGAAGGGGCGGCGCAGTTTGCCGCCGCGCATCGGCTGCTGGAGGAGGGGGCGGATGCGCTGGCCGGCGAGGAGGCGCTGCTGCGGGCCTTTGCCGCGATGCTGGTGCGCCATGCCGATCTCGGCCCGCGCCCCGTCGGGCGCGAGCCCGGCCCGGTCGATCGGGCGCGGGCGCTGATCGAGGCCCGGCATGACGAGGACCTCTCGCTCGCCGAAATCGGCGCCGCGGTCGGCCTGCCGCGCCATCATCTCATCCGCGCCTTCCGGGCCGAGACCGGGCTGACGCCGCATGCCTTCCTCGTCGATGTCCGCGTCAGGCGGGCGCGCGAGCGGCTGCGGCGGGGCGAGGCGCCCGGCGCTGTCGCGGCCGCCACCGGGTTCTGCGATCAGGCCCATCTCACCCGCGCCTTCAAGGCCCGGCTCGGCGTCACGCCCGGCGCCTTCCGCGCCGCCCATCTCTCCTGAAGGCTTCCCTCATGTCCTCCACGCGAGACGATGCCCTGCGGGGCCTGCGCGACATCGCGCCCGCTCTGCTCGCGGCGGTGCCGATCGCGCTGCTGTTCGGGGCGCTCGCGGCCGGAAAGGGCCTGTCGCCGCTGGAGACGCTGGTGATGGGCGCGCTGGTCTTTGCCGGCGGGGCGCAATTCGCGGCCGTGGAACTCTGGGCGACGCCGGCGCCGATCGGCGCGATCGTGTTCTCGACGCTGCTGATCAATGCCCGCCATGTGCTGATGAGCGCCTCGCTCGCGCCGAAGCTCGCGGGCTTCTCGCGCTGGCAGACCGCGCTCGGGCTCTACTACATGGCCGACGAGAACTGGGCGCTGGCCGAGACGCGGGCGCGCACCCACAAACTTACGCCGGCCTACTGGTTCGGCATGGTGGTGCCCTTCGTGACCTGCTGGGTCGCGACCTCGACGCTCGGCGCGGTGATCGGCGCCGCGCTGGGCGATCCGCGCCGCTTCGGGGCCGATTTCGCCTTCACGGCGCTGTTCATCGCGCTGGTCGCGGCGTTCTGGAAAGGGCGGGTGACGTTTTGGACGGTGGCGGCGGCCGGCCTTGCCTCGGCGCTGACCTACCGGCTGATCGGGCCGCCCTGGCATGTGCTGGCGGGCGCGCTCTGCGGGCTCGCCGCCGCCTGGCTCGCGGCTGGGGAGTCCGAGCCCGTTCCGGAGGCTCGCCCATGACGTTCGACCCGCACAATCTGCTCGCCATCCTCGGCATGGCGCTCGCGACCTATGCGACCCGCCTCGCCGGGCTCGCGCTCGCGGGTCGGCTCCAGCTCTCGCCCCGCGCGCAGGCGGCTTTCGACGCGATTCCGCCGGCCGTGCTCGTCGCCGTCATCGCGCCGAGCGCGCTCGCCACCGGCTGGCCGGAGACGGCCGCGGCGCTGCTGGCGGCGCTCGCCGCGACGCGGTTGCCTCTGCTGGGTGTGGTGGCGGTCGGCGTCGCGGCGGTGGTGGCGTTGCGGGCGGTGATGTGACGCGCGTGGCGTCAGATCATGCCGCCGAGCCAGCACCACAGGGCTGTCGCTGCGACGGCAAAGGCTGCGAGAAACATGCGGGCATCATAGGGCAGGTCTTGCATTCAGCACCTCTTGTTCGGAGCCGATGCATAAGTTTTGCCATGTAACAGGCGCGCGACAAGTTGCTGACGCGCGTTGGGGCATGCGTTCTATGCGCGCCTGGATTTTGTCTCTCGCGCCATGGACGCCTCACAGCGGCAAACAAGCCTTCTCCAACCATGCCTTCGCCTCGCCCTCGACCAGCCCCGCGAGCTTATCCCAGACTTGCGCGTGATAGGCGTCGAGCCAGGCGATCTCGCCGGCGTCCAGCAAGGCGCGGTCGATCAGCGCCCGCTCATAGGGGCACCAGGTGATGGTCTCGAAGCCGTAGATGCTGCGCTCGCCGCCGGGAATCGCGCGCTCCTCGACGACGATCAGGTTCTCGATGCGGATGCCGTAATGCCCTTCCTTGTAGTAGCCGGGCTCGTTGGAGAGGATCATGCCGGGTTCCAGCGGCGTGGTGCCGAGCTTGGAGATGCGCTGAGGCCCCTCATGCACCGAGAGATAGCTGCCGACGCCATGGCCGGTGCCGTGGTCGAAATCGAACCCCGCCTGCCAGAGCGGCAGCCGCGCCAGCGCATCGAGCTGGGCGCCCGAGGTGCCCTTGACGAAGAGCGCGCGCGAGATCGCGATATGGCCCTTCAGCACGCGGGTGTAGCGGTCGCGCATCTCGGCGCTGGGCTCGCCGATCGCCATCGTCCGGGTGATGTCGGTGGTGCCGTCCTCGTATTGCCCGCCGGAATCGACGAGCAGGATACCGGGCTCGATGGGGCGGTTGCTCGCTTCCGTGACGCGGTAATGCGGCAAGGCGGCGTTGGGGCCGGCGCCGGCGATGGTGGTGAAGGAGACGTCCTTGAGCAGGCCGGTCTTCAGCCGCTCTGCCTCGAGCGCCGCGACCGCGTCGATCTCGGTCAGCTTACCCTTGGGCGCCTCGCGCGCGATCCATGAGAGGAAGCGCACCATCGCGGCGCCGTCACGGAGATGGGCGGCGCGGGCGCCTGCGAGTTCGGCCTCGTTCTTACGCGCCTTCATCAGCGCGATCGGGTCCGTGCCCGCATCGGGCGTCCCGCCGGATTCGCGGATCAGCGTCGCGAGCGCGGACGCGGCGGTCGTCGCGTCGAGCCTCACCTTCGCGCCGGCCGCGCCCAGCGCCGCGAGCTGCGTCGTCAGGGCGGCCGGCGGCGCGATCTCGCCGACGGCGCCGATGGCGTCGCCGGCCTCGTTGGTGATCTTTTCCGGCGCCAGGAAGACTGTGGGACGGCCCTCGCGCGGCACGATGGCGTAGCCCAGCGGCAGCGGCGTGTGCTCGACATCACCGCCGCGGATGTTGAAGGTCCAGGCCAGCGCATGCGGGTCCGAGACGACGAGCGCATCGACCTTCGCCTTTGTCAGCGCCTCCTGGATGCGGGCGAGCTTGGAGGCGGCGTCCTCTCCGGCGAAGTCACCGCGATGGGCCTTCACGGGCGCGGCGGGGGGCGCCGGCCTGTCGCGCCAGATCGTATCGACAGGGTTCTGCGCCACCGCGACGAGCGTGCCGCCGGCCGAGGCTGCCGCCTTCTCCAGCTTGGCGACGCCATCGACCGTATGCAGCCAGGGATCGTAGCCCAGCCGCCCACCGGCCGGCAGGTTCTGCTCGATCCAGCGGTCGAGCGGCGTTTCCTCCATCCGCGTCGGTGTCACGATGGTGGTGTCGGTCTGCTCGTGGGACTGGATGGTGTAGCGGCCGTCGACGATCAGCGCCGCCCGGTCGGCGAGGATGACGGCGTTGCCGGCCGAGCCGGTGAAGCCGGTCAGCCAGGCGAGGCGGGCCATATGGGCGGGAACGTATTCGCCCTGATGCTCGTCGGCGCGCGGCACGATGAAGCCGGCAAGCCCCTGTCTTGCGAGTTCCTGCCGCAGCGCGGCGATGCGCGGCGCGACCTGGGACGGGTCGGTCGGCTCGGAGAAGCTCTGGAAACGGCAGGTCGGCAGGGCAGGCGATTCGGGCATCGGGCGGATCCGGTTGGCAAGGACGCCATCGTCGCGGCTGCCGGCGGCGATGGCGAGTCGAAATGGCGGCGGGTGCTGCGTCTTGCCGGTTGAAACGGGCGCCTGAAAAACGGGCGCCTGCCCCTTCGCTATGCGGAATCGTGCCACGTTAACGAAATCCTGTCCGCCCCATGCGTCAGATGCATATCTCGCATCTGCGAAGTCCCCTTTTCGCAAGTGCGAAGACGTACCACTTTGGTCGCATAAGAGAACGAGGAAGCGACCGGGACTGTCCTTCGTTTCGATTGAGGAGATGGATCCCCATGACCTATGTGCTGAACGATACCGCCGTCCTGCCCGCCACCGAGGTGAAGACAACCGCGAAGGCTGCGGAAGGTTCGGGCTTCTGGCCGCGTCTCTACGCCGCGCTGGTCGAGAGCCGCCGCCGCTCGGCGCTTCGCGAGCTGCGCGCCCACAGCTTCCGCATCAACGAGTCCGGCATGCTGCTCGGCGGCATTCCCGCCACCACGCTGGCGACCGACGAGACGCTGCCGTTCAACCGCTGAGCCTTGCCTTTCGTCCGGCGCATGACGCGCCGGAGCCTTTCATTTCGCGCCGCCCCGCGGCGCCCTCAAGGACACGAACCATGATCGCCATCATCAAGCACGTCTACGAGATCATCACCGACACCGCGAAGTTCGCCTCCGCCGTCTGGCACGATGCCCGCTCGATGCAGGCGGAAGCGGAAGCCAAGTACGGCCATATCGGCTTCTGATCGCGATCCTTCGCGATGCTGGCCGCCTGACGCGACGTTCTGCGCTTCCGGTGCTCACGGACGATATGTCCGCTCCGGTTCTCGAACGCCGCGCCACTCGGCTCAGCCTGGCGAAGGATCGGCAGTCCGCGACCCGACACAAGGTCGCGCGGCTGGAGGATTATCGAAGGTGGCGTGGCCTCGGGGCCGCGCCACCTTTTCTCATGACCAGGGTCGCCCAGCCCTCGCGCAGCGAGCGGCGCGCGAGATAAAGCCCCTGGTGCCGATAGGTCGAGACGACGCCGGCGACATCCATTTCGAGCAGGCCAGACAGGATCACCGTGCCGTCATCCGACAGCACGCGCGCGATCGACGGAGCGAGCTTCTTGAGCGGGCCGGCCAGGATGTTCGCAAAGACCAGGTCGAAATGGCGCGACCGGTTCGCCTTGGCGTGGCGCAACCCCGGCGCGACATAGAGATCGAGCGCATGCGGCGCATGGTTGACGCGGGCGTTGTGCGCCGCGACCTCGACCGCGATGGCGTCGATATCGCCGGCGACGACCTTGCGCTTGGTCTGCTTGGCGAGCGCCAGCGCGAGGATACCGGTGCCGGTGCCGACATCGATCGCGTTTCGCGGGCGGCGGCGCTTCAGCTCGGCATCGAGCGCGAGCAGGCAGCCGGCCGTGGTGCCGTGATGGCCCGTGCCGAAGGCGAGCGCCGCGGGGATCTCGATGCCGACATCGTTGATCCGCACCGCGTCGCGGTCATGATCGCCATGGACGAGGACGCGGCCCGCACGGACGGGCTTCAGCCCGTCCAGGCTGGCGGCGACCCAGTCCTGCTGGTTCACCGTCTCGAAGGGTGTTGAATCGATGCTGTCGCCGACGATCGGCCGCAGCATGTCGCGCACGGCCGCCTCGTCGGGATGAACAGCGAAATAGATCTCGACCTTCCAGGGCGCATTCAGAGATAGGGTGGTGACGCCGGTCTCGATCTCGAAGGCCGAGATCGCGGTTTCGGTCGGGTCGAAGACCTCGCCCAGCAGCTCGGTCAGCGCGCGCGCCTTCTCGCCGCTGGTCGAGAGTTCGAGGACGGTCGCGACCGTGGAGGGGAGGAGGCCTTCGCGCATGGCGGCGGGATAGCAGGCCTGCGCTGGCTTGTCATTCCGCTGCGGGTTGCAGCGCCACGTCCGGAGCCGGGATCAGGGCGATCACGTATTTCGCCATCTCCGCCGCGATATCGGGATCGGCCTTGAGTTCGCTCGGCGTGCGGGCGAACGCTGCGACCGTCCTCCTCGATATCCTCAAACCAGAGCGCGACGGCCTCGGGCGCGTTCTTCAACGCCTCGTCGAGCGTGTCACCGGCTGAGAAGCAGCCGGGGAGATCGGGAAACCAGACGCCGACGGCGAAGTCGGGCCCTGCGTCCTCGATAATGGCGACGTAGTGGGTCAGTTCACTCGGCTGCAAGGCGTGCAGGGGAAGCATCGAAAGGGACGGCCATCAGGATCGCATCCTGTGAAGCCTCCACAAAATCCGGATCGCGTCGCAGTTCGTCGATGCTTCGAGGTGCGGGGAACTCTGTTCCCGTATCTTCTCGCCAGCTTTCGGCCGCAAATCCAAGCACCTCGCGGGCCTGCTGAAAGGCTTCGTCGAGCGTGTCGCCGGCGGTGAAAATCCCTTTCACATCGGGAAAGAGCACGCCGTAACAGGATGTCGCGTCTTTATGGACGACCGCAATGTAATGCCGCATGGCGACCTTCGCTCAATCCCGTTCCCAGCCGGCATCCTTGTATATCCCATGAACCGTGCCGATGGGAATGTCTCGCTTGGGATGAACGACGACGGCCATGCGCTTCGTCGCCTCGTGAACGAATTTGTGGTGCGAACCGCGCACGCTCTTGAGAACAAAGCCCTCGCGCTTCAGCCGGCGTATGATGTCGGCGCTGTTGGTGAGCATCGGTGCCTCAATTCCCTGGAGAAGCACCTCATAACCTACAGGCAATACAGCAAATGGTCGCGAAAACCGAGGTATTGGTCCGCAGAAATCTACTTAAGTGATTGATATCATTTTTGAATAAAGCCACCCTTATGCCGGCCGTGAGAGGGCTTGACGAAGCAGCCGCGCGTCAATCCGCCTTCTGGACAAAACTATCCAGCACCATCTTCCGCCCGGCCTTGTCGAAATCGACCGTCAGCTTGTTGCCGTCGACGGAGGCCACCGAGCCGGGGCCGAACTTGACGTGGAAGACGCGGGCGCCGGTGTCGAAGGCCGATGTCCCCGAGGACTTGGCGGTGAGTTCGCCTTCGATCAGCAGGGGGCCGCGCTGGCGGCTGTTGCCGAAGCCGTTGTCGCCGAATCTGCTGCCGCTCTCCGAGAAGCCTGAGCCGCCGCCGCGCGCCTTGTTCTCCTGGGCGCGCTGCCAGCCGGGCGTGTTGTAGGAGGAGCCGAAGCTCTCCATGCGGTCGAAGCGCGAGGCGCCGTAGCCGCCCTGCGAATAGTTCGACGCCGCCTGGACCACCTCGACATGCTCCTCGGGCAGCTCGTCGATGAAGCGCGAGGGCAGGCTCGACTGCCAGAGGCCGTGGATGCGGCGGTTCGAGGCGAAGTAGAGCTTCAGCCGCTTGCGCGCGCGGGTCAGGCCGACATGGGCGAGGCGGCGCTCCTCCTCCAGACCGGCGCGGCCGCTCTCGTCGAGCGCGCGCTGGTTCGGAAACAGCCCTTCCTCCCAGCCGGGCAGGAAGACGGTGTCGAATTCGAGCCCCTTGGCGCCGTGCAGCGTCATGATCGAGACGCGTTCGGCGCTGTCGCCGCTATCGGCGTCCATCACCAGTGAGACGTGTTCGAGGAAGGCCGGCAGGTCGGGGAACTCGTCGAGCGAGCGCACCAGCTCCTTCAGGTTCTCGAGCCGGCCGGCGGCGTCGGCCGAGCGGTCCTTCTGCCACATCTCGGTGTAGCCGCTCTCCTCCAGCACGAGTTCGGCAAGCTCGCCCTGGGGCATGTGCTCGGCGCGCTGCGACCAGCGGCCGAAGGCCTCGACCAGCTCGCGCAGCGCGGTGCGGGCCTTGGGCTTGAGCTCGTCGCTCTCGACGATGGCGCGGGCCGACTGCAGCAGGGAGAAGCCGGTGGCGCGGGCGTGGTTGTGCAGGATCTGGATGGTGGCGTCGCCCAGGCCCCGCTTGGGCACGTTGACGATGCGCTCGAAGGCGAGATCGTCAGTCGGCGAGACGACGCAGCGCAGATAGGCCATGGCGTCGCGGATTTCGGCGCGCTCATAGAAGCGCGGGCCGCCGATGACGCGATAGGGCACGCCGGTCTGGACGAAGCGCTCCTCCAGTTCGCGCATCTGGGCGGAGATGCGCACCAGCACGGCGATCTCGGCGAGGTTCTCGCCCTTGAGCTGCATCGCCTCGATCTCGTCGGTGATCAGCCTCGCCTCTTCCTGGCTGTCCCAGGCGCCGGTGATGGTGACCTTCTCGCCGAGTTCGTCCTCGGTGCGCAGCGTCTTGCCCAGCCGGCTCTCGTTGCGGGCGATCAGTTTCGAGGCGGTGGCGAGGATATGGCCGGTCGAGCGGTAGTTGCGCTCGAGCCGGATCACTGTGGCGCCGGGAAAATCGTGCTCGAAGCGCAGGATGTTGTCGACCTCGGCGCCGCGCCAGCCATAGATCGACTGGTCGTCGTCACCGACGCAGGCGATGTTGCGGCGGCCCTGGGCGAGCAGTCGCAGCCAGAGATACTGCGCCGTGTTGGTGTCCTGATACTCGTCGACGAGGATGTAGCGGAAGCGCTCGTGATAGGTCGCGAGGACGTCGGCATGCTCGCGGAACAGCGTCAGGCAGTGAAGGAGCAGGTCGCCGAAATCGACGGCGTTCAGCGTCTTCAGCCGGTCCTGATAGGCGCCATAGAGCTTGCCGCCCTTGCCGTTGGCGAAGACGGCGGCCTCGCCGGGCGCGACATCCTTCGGAGCCAGCCCGCGGTTTTTCCAGCTGTCGATGAATCCGGAGAGCATGCGCGCCGGCCAGCGCTTCTCGTCGATACCTTCGGCCTGGATCACCTGCTTCATCAGCCGGATCTGGTCGTCGGTGTCGAGGATGGTGAAATCGCTGCGCAGATCGAGCAGTTCGGCATGGCGGCGCAGGATCTTGGCGGAGATCGAGTGGAAGGTGCCCAGCCAGGGCATGCCCTCGGCGACCGCGCCGACGAGATGACCGATGCGCTCCTTCATCTCGCGCGCGGCCTTGTTGGTGAAGGTCACCGAGAGGATCTGCGAGGGAAAGGCACGGTTGGTTGCGATCAGATGCGCGATGCGAGTGGTGAGCACGCGGGTCTTGCCGGTGCCGGCACCGGCCAGCACGAGCACGGGGCCGTCGGTGGCCTCGACCGCCTGGCGCTGCTCCGGGTTCAGTCCGGCGAGATAGCCGGCCGCGGGCGCGGCCTGCGCGCGCGCGGCGAGGCCGCCGGGGCGGGGCAGGGGGGCGGAGGTGAGGCTGTGGTCTGACAAGATCGGCGCTGCTCGTGCGTGATTCGTTCACGGTCAATATAGGGGCAGGCCGGCGCGATTGCGCCCTCGCGCCGCGACTTTCAGTCGTTGCGGGTCGGCTTGGCGAAAGCGCCGGCCTCAGGCATCGTCGGGATCAGCCCCGACGAGGATCCCATGAGCCGTCCCCCCGCTACCTTGCTGCGTCTCGCCGCCCTTGTCCTGCTCGCCGCGCCCTTGGCGGCCGCTGCCCAGACGCGTCCGGCCGCCGATCCGCTGGCCGATTGCGAGCGCTTCGCTCTGGCCGAGTCGAAGCGCGACGGCGGCACGCTGAAATCCGTGCGGATCGAGCGCGGCGACAGCCTGATCGAGAACCGCTTCGACAAGAAGATCGGCGGGCAGCAGGTCGCGACCGAATACATCGCCTTCGCCGCCGTCGAGGATGCGGGCGGCAAGCGTCGCGCCCGGGTAGTCTGCCTGCATGCGGGAATCCCCGCCAACCGGGCCGTCTACTGGGTCGAAATCCCGCAATAGGGCGCAGCAATGGCCGCGCCCCCGTGGGCTGTCAGGCCGCCGGCTCGAAGTTCATCGCGACGCCGTTGATGCAGTAGCGCAGACCGGTAGGCGGCGGGCCGTCCGGAAAGACATGGCCGAGATGGCCACCGCAATTGGCGCAATGGACCTCGGTGCGGATCATGCCGAACTTGCGATCCTCCGTCGTTCCGACGGCGCCCTCCAGCGGCTCGTTGAAGCTCGGCCAGCCGGTGCCGCTCTCGAATTTGGTCAGGTTGCGGAAGAGCGGCTGGTCGCAGCCGGCGCAGGAGAAGGTGCCGGGGCGCTTCTCGTAGTTCAGGGCGCAGGAGCCGGGGCGCTCCGTGCCGTGGCCGCGCAGCACATGGTACTGCTCGGGCGTCAGCTTGGCGCGCCACTCGGCATCGGACAGCTCGTAGGGGAAGCGCTCCCGGGGCGCCTGGCTGCCGCCGAACATGCTCATCAGTCCCATTCCCGCTCTCCCTTTCGCGCGTTCCGGGTTCATCCGTTCGCGCAGGATATGGGGAGCGGGAACCCGGTTGTCAGCAGCGCCGGGCGCCCGGCAGGGTCACGATGCCGTTGACGGCTCAGGCGTTGTCGCCGGCGATCGCGGCGATGACCGCGTCTGTGACAGCCCGCGTCGTCGCCTTGCCGCCGAGATCGGGCGTGTGGAAGGCCGGGTCGGCGGTGACGCGTTCGATCGCCCGCATCAACCGGGCCGAAGCCGCCGCCTCGCCGAGATGGTCGAGCATCATCGTCGCCGTCCAGAAGGTGCCGATCGGGTTGGCGATGCCCTTGCCCGCGATGTCGAAGGCCGAGCCGTGGATCGGCTCGAACATCGAGGGGAAGGCGCGTTCGGGGTTGAGATTGGCCGTCGGCGCGATGCCGAGCGAGCCGGCCAACGCTGCGGCGAGGTCCGACAGGATGTCGGCATGGAGATTGGTCGCGACGATGGTGTCGAGGCTGCCGGGCTTGATCACCATGCGCATGGTCATGGCGTCGACCAGCATCTTGTCCCAGGTCACGTCCGGAAACTCGGTGGCGACGTCGGCGGCGATCTCGTCCCACATCACCATGGCGTGGCGCTGGGCGTTCGACTTGGTGACGACCGTGAGCAGCTTGCGCGGCCGCGACTGCGCCAGTTTGAAAGCGTAGCGGATGATGCGGGCGACGCCGTGGCGCGTCATCATCGAGACGTCGGTCGCGACCTCCTCGGGGAAGCCCTTGTGGACGCGGCCGCCGACGCCGGCATATTCGCCTTCCGAGTTCTCACGCACGATCACCCAGTCAAGCTCCGGGCCAGAGACGTGGCGCAGCGGCGAGGTGATGCCGGGCAGGACCCGCGTCGGGCGGACATTGGCGTACTGGTCGAAGGGCTGGCAGATCGCCAGGCGCAGGCCCCAGAGGGTGACGTGGTCGGGCACGTCGGGCGCACCGACCGCGCCGAAGAAGATCGCGTCGTGGTCCTTGATCTGATCGCGCCCATCGGCCGGCATCATCAGCCCGGTGCGCTTGTAGTAGTCGGACCCCCAGTCGAAATGATCGAAGGCGAAGCCGAACGAGCCGTCGCGGCGCGAAAGGGCTTCCAGCACCTCGATGCCGGCCGCAATGACCTCGACGCCGATGCCGTCTCCCGGGATGGCGGCGATGCGATGGGTCTTCATGACGCGTCTCTCCTCGAACCTATCGTCCGCACCGTCTTTGCGAGCGAAGTCGCTGCGAGTCAACATTGCATTGCAGCTTCCATGGAAGATGCTAGTGTCACTCTTGGAGGTACGGGATGGTGCTGCGCGGCAAGCCGGTCGAGCCAGTGGGGGAACGGGGCGCAAGCCTTGTCGACGCCGCCTATGGCGCGCTGAAGCATGCGATCCGCGAGAGCGTGTTCGCGCCCGGCTATCAGGCATCGGCCGGCGAACTGGCCCTGCGGCTCGGCATGAGCCGTACGCCCGTGCATGAGGCGTCGCTGCGCTTGCAGGAGGAGGGGCTCGTCCGCATTCTGCCCAAGCGCGGCATCCTGATCTGCGCTCTCGCCCCCCACGACATCGCCGAAATCTACGAGGTGCTGATCGCGATCGAGGCCGGCGCCGCCGAGCTTGCGGCGCGGCTGCCGGACGCGCCACGCCTCGCGCTGGCCGAAGATCTCGACCGCGCCACCAGCGAGATGGGGCAGGCTCTCGCCGCCGGCGACCTCGCCGCCTGGGGGCATGCCGACGAGACGTTTCACCGCCTGCTGGTCGAGCGCTGCGGCAATGGCCGCTTCGCGCGGATCATCCAGACGGTCAACGACCAGTCGCACCGCGCCCGCATGCTGACGCTCCGGCTGCGGCCGCGCCTGCCGGCCTCCGAGGCCGAGCATCGCGACACCACCGACGCGATCCGCCGAGGTCTGCCGGATGCCGCGCATGAGGCTGCGCGCCGGCACCGCATCCGGGCCCGCGACGAGTTGCTGCCCCTCATCGAGAGCGTGGGCCTGCGGCACATGTGAGCCGTCGGCCTATTCCAACCATCCCAGACCGCGGCTAACGCGGCATCAACCCACGGAGGAAACAATGCGTCGCCTGATCCTGGCCCTCGGGGCCGCTTTCGCCATGGCCGCCGCACCTGCGGCCGCGCAGACCTATCCCGCACGGTCGATCACGATGATCGTGCCCTTCGCCGCGGGCGGGCCTACCGACGTCATCGCCCGGATCGTCTCCGATCATATGGGCCGCACGCTCGGCCAGTCGATCGTGGTCGAGAACGTCGCCGGTGCCGGCGGCACCACCGGCTCGCTGCGCGTCGCCCGCGCGACGCCGGACGGCTATACGATCATGATGGGCAATCTCGGGACCCACTCGGCTTCGGTCGGGCTCTATCCGAACCTCGCCTATGACCCGCGTACCGATTTCGCGCCCGTCATCAACACGGCCGGCACGCCGATGCTCATCTCGGCCCACAAGGACTTCCCGGCCAACACGCTGCAGGAGTTCGTCGCGCTGCTGAAGGCCAATCCGTCCAAATACAATTACGGCCATGGCGGCATCGGCTCGACCTCGCATCTGACCTGCGTGTTCTTCCACCATCTGATCAAGGCGCCGGTGCAGCAGGTGCCGTTCCGCGGCTCCGGCCCGGCGATGAACGCGCTGCTCGCCAAGCAGCTCGACTATGTCTGCGACCAGACGGTCGGCATCGTGCCGCAGCTCACCCAGCTGAAGACCTATGTCGTGGCGACGCCCAACCGCCTCGACGTCGCCAAGGACGTGCCGACCAGCGCCGAGGGCGGTCTGCCCGAGTTCCAGGCGGTGGGCTGGAACGCGATCTTCGCCCCTAAGGATACGCCGAAGGAGATCGTCGACCGGCTCAATGCCGCCGGGCGTGCGGCGCTCGCGGATGCCGGGGTGCGGACGCGGCTGCTGGAACTCGGCTGCATCATCCCCGACGATGCCGGCCAGAGCTCGGCGGCGCTCGGCGCCCATGTCCGCGCCGAGGTCGACAAATGGACGCCGGTGATCAAGGCGGCCGGCGTCACGGCGCAGTAAAGCCACGTCTGGCGGCGTCACCCAAGCGTCATGCGACTCCACTAGTCGGCTCGCCATCGAGGGATGGCGAGCGAGGGGCCGGTGACGGATCAGGCGACGCGGACGGTGCGTGCGGTGCGGCGCACGACCAGCAAGGGGCTCACCACGGCGGTTCATCGCAGCAAGGCGCTGTCGAAGGCGGGCCTGCTCGAGCGGATGTTCACGCTGGCCTTCTCCGGTCTGGTCTATCCCCAGATCTGGGAGGATCCGGTCGTCGACATGGAGGCGCTGGCGCTGAAGCCCGACGATCATGTCGTCGCCATCGCATCGGGGTCCTGCAATGTGCTGTCCTATCTGACGGCGGACCCGGCGAAGATCAGCGCGATCGATCTGAACGGCGCCCATATCGCGCTCGGCAAACTCAAGCTCGCGGCGCTGGCGCGCATGACGCGGCACGACACCTTCCAGCGCTTCTTCGGCCAGGCGCAGTCGCGCGAGAACATCGCCCTCTACGACCGCGAGATCGCTCCGCATCTCGACGCGACCTCGCGTGCCTATTGGGAGGGGCGGGGGCTGGACGGGCGCCGCCGCATCGGCATGTTCGCCCGCAACGTCTATCGGTTCGGCCTGCTCGGCCGCTTCATCGGGGCCGGGCATCTGCTCGGGCGGGCGCTGGGTTGCGATCCGCGCAAGATGCTGGAGGCGCGCGACCTCGCCGAGCAGCGGGTGTTGTTCGAGCAGCATCTGGCGCCGGTCTTCGACAAGCCCCTGGTGCGCTGGCTGATCCGCCAGCCGGCCTCCCTCTACGGCCTCGGCATCCCGCCGGCCCAGTACAAGGCGCTCGCCGCCGATGGAGCCGACGGCATCCGCGGCGCCCTTTACGACCGTCTCGAGCGTCTCGCCTGCGGCTTCGACCTGAAGACCAACTACTTCGCCCGGCAGGCCTTCGGGCGCGGCTACGAGCCGGCGGAGGACGCGGCAATGCCGCCCTATCTGCAGCGGGCGCATTTTGAAAAGGTCCGTGCCAGGGCGGGCCGCGTCTCCTATCACCAGAGCGCGATCACCGCCTTCCTGGAGGCGCAGCCGGCCGAGAGCTGCGATGCCTATGTCCTGCTTGACGCGCAGGACTGGATGAACGACGCCGAACTGACGGCTTTGTGGACGCAGATCACCCGCACGGCCCGGCCCGGAGCGCGGGTCATCTTCCGCACCGCCGCCGATGAGCGGCTGCTGCCGGGACGCGTGGCCCCCGCCGTCCTCGACCAGTGGCACTACGAGGAGGAGCGGAGCCGTGCGCTCGGCGCCTGCGACCGCTCGGCGATCTATGGCGGTTTCCACCTCTATGTGCGGCCGGAGGCGGTGCGGTGAGCACCCTGGCGCCCGCCGGCGATGCAGCCGGGCTGATGGACGCGATCTATCGCCATCAGCGGCACATCTACGACGCCAGCCGCAAGTTCTACCTGCTCGGGCGCGACCGGCTGATCGACGAACTCGCGCCGCCGGAGGGGGGCAGCGTGCTGGAGATCGGCTGCGGCACCGGCCGCAACCTGATCCGGATCGCGCGGCACTACCCCGGACGCGCCTGCTTCGGTCTCGACGTCTCCTCCGTGATGCTGGAGACGGCGCGGAGTTCGGTGGGGCGGGCCGGCCTGTCGGAGCGGATCGCGCTCGCCCAGGCCGATGCCACGGATTTCGATCCGCAGGCGCTATTCGGGCGGGCCGGTTTCGACCGGATCGTGATCTCCTACGCGCTCTCGATGATCCCGCCCTGGCCAGGGGTGGTCGAGGAGGCGCTGCGGCGTCTGGCGCCGGGCGGGGAGCTGCACATCGTCGATTTCGGCGACCAGCACGCCCTGCCGGGCCCCTTCCGTGCCCTGCTCAACCGCTGGCTGGCGCTCTTCCACGTCACGCCGCGGCGGGATCTGGCGGCGGTGCTGGCCGGCTGCGCCCGGCGCGCCGGCGCGACGCTGGAGGCGCGTTCGCTTCATCGCGGCTACACTTCGCTCGCCGTGCTGCGACGGTCGGCCTGAACCCGTTCAGCCGACCTGAACGCCCTTCCAGAAGGCGATCCGGCCGCGGATTTCGGCAGCGGCGGGCTTGGGGTCGGGATAATACCAGGCCGCGTCCCGGTTCTCCTTCCCGTCCACCACGATCGAATGGTAGTTGGCCGTCCCCTTCCAGCCGCAGACGCTCGTCGTCTCGCTCGGCTTGAAAAAATCCTCGCGCAGCGAGAAGTCCGGAAAGTAGTGGTTGCCCTCGATGACGATGGTGTCGTCCGACTCGGCAATGACCGTGTCGTTCCAGATCGCTTTGACCATGGCGTTCGCTCCCGGATTTTTTTGTCGTTGCCGGCAAACTAGACCGGGCGGGGCCGTTTCGCCAGTCACAGCTGCGCTGGGTGCCCTGACGGGCGCGTGATCGCACGGTCCAAAGCCGTCATGTCCGCTGCCGCAAGACGGCCCGTCTCGCGCCGTACCGCCGCAGACCGGTCCCGCGACGGTCCGGTCCGGGCCGAGCAGGGGCCCGCCGTTGTCGCGGGAGGCTGTTGCAGCTCAGTGCCGCGTCTCGGGCTCGCGCTCCGGAACGATCGTGCCCTCGACGCTGATCGCGCTGCGCTGGGGCATGCCGATGATGCGCCCGATCGTCGCCGGCAGCGGCATCATGCTGTGGGCCGCCTTCATCAAGGCGATGTTGGCGAGGATGTCGGCGGGGAAGGGGCAGACCTTGCGGCTCGTCAGGTCGACATGCAGCGAGAGGTTCTCGCTGGTGGCGGCGAGCCAGCCTTCGGTCGCGTGCCGCATTTCGAGATAGTAGTGCAGGCGCTTGTCGTCGAAGGCGATGAGCTGCGCCGTGACGCGGACCTGGTCGCTCTCGGTCAGCTCGCGCTTGTAGAGGATGTGGCACTCGGCGGCGAAGGTGGAGGCGTGGCGGGCCTCGACATAATCCCGGTTCAGCCCGACGAGCGAGAACACCTCGTCCACCGCCCGGTCGAACAGCACATGGTAATAGGCCATGTTGAGATGGCCATTATAGTCGATCCATTGCGGCTCGACGCGCATCGCCGAGGAGACGAACGGCGCGAAGAACAGGGCCGGGGCGCGGATGTCGTGTTTCATGGCCGCCTCCCGTCCTCCCGAGCCCTGGGCGATGATGGTCTTCGTCCCACGGCGGGCGCATGGTGGCCGCACCGTGATCGCAACGCGGAATCGGCCCGTTGCAGGCCGAACCGGTCTATCCTACTGCGTCAGCCCGGCCACCGGACTCGCCGGGGAGGGCTGCTGCGCTTGGCCGACATCGTACCCGCTGCGATGCGACTTGTTCCGAGTTTAAACTCCAGATCCGGATGTTGACAATGAATTTGCCCGCCGCTGCCCCGCATGAGATCCCTGCACCCGCCGCGGCTCTGCCGCCGTCTCCGGCCGCCGTCGCGGCCGTGACGCAGGCGCTGGCGGCCTCCTTCGGGAACCGGCTGGTCACCAGTCTCGCCGTGCGCCAGCAGCACGGCCACACGCTGACCTGGATCCCTAACCAGCCGCCGGATGCGGTGGTGTATCCGCATAGCACGCAGGAGGTCTCGGACATCGTGACGCTCTGCGCCCGGCATGGCGTTCCCGTCATCGCCTTCGGCACGGGCACGTCTCTGGAAGGTCATGTGAACGCGCCCTATGGCGGCGTCTGCGTCGATCTCAGCCAGATGAAGCGGATCGTTGCCGTCAATGCGGAGGACCTCGACTGCGTCGTCGAGGCCGGCGTCACCCGCAAGGAGCTGAACGAGCATCTGCGCGACATGGGGCTGATGTTCCCGATCGATCCCGGCGCGGATGCCTCGCTCGGCGGGATGGCCGCGACGCGGGCCTCCGGCACCAATGCGGTGCGCTACGGCACGATGAAGGACAACGTCCTGGCGCTGACCGCGGTGATGGCGGACGGCTCGGTCGTCAAGACTTCGACGCGCGCCCGCAAGACCTCCGCCGGCTACGACCTGACCCGCCTGCTGGTCGGCTCGGAAGGCACGCTCGGCATCATCACCGAGGTCACGCTGAAGCTGCACGGCATTCCGGAGGCCATCGCCGCCGGCGTCTGCCCGTTCCCCTCGATCAAGGCGGCCTGCGACACGGCCATCATGACGATCCAGACCGGGATCCCGGTGGCGCGCATCGAATTGCTCGACGAGGTGATGATCAAGGGCTTCAACCTGCATTCCAAGCTCGGCCTGCCGGAGACGCCGATGCTCTTCGTCGAGTTCCACGGCACCGAGGCCTGGGTGAAGGAGCAGTCGGAACGCTTCGGCGAGATCGCGACGGAGTTCGGCGGCGGCCCCTTCGACTGGGCGACCAAGGCCGAGGATCGGACCCGGCTCTGGGAAGCCCGCCACAACGGCTACTGGGCCGGTCGCGCGCTGCGGCCGGGTGCCGACACGCTGGCGACCGATGTCTGCGTGCCGATCTCGCAGCTTGCGGATTGCGTCGAGGAGACCAAGCGCGACATCGAGGCGACGGGGCTGATCGCGCCGATCGCCGGCCATGTCGGCGACGGTAATTTTCACACGCAGCCGCTGCTCGATCTCGCCGATCCCGACGAGGTCGCGCGGGTCCAGGGCTTCCTCGACCGGCTGGTCAAGCGGGCGCTGGCGATGGGTGGTACCTGCACGGGCGAGCACGGCGTCGGCCAGAAGAAGATCAAATATCTCGAAGCCGAACACGGCGCGCCGGCCCTCGCCGTCATGCGGACGCTGAAGCGCGCGCTCGATCCGCAGAACATCCTCAACCCGGGCAAGATCGTGGTGTTGTGAGTTCCGTCATGGGGCGGGACAGCAACAAGCGCCTGAGATCTGTCGAATTGTCGTGATCTCGCCGCGACTTGCCGGCATGATGGGGACGATGTTCACGACGAGGATCGTGCCGCACGTTGCGTGAGACCCTGACCGTCCTGGCCGGCCTGCTGGTGCTGGCGCTGCTGGCCGCCCTGATCGGGCCGGGCTTCGTCGACTGGCGCGGGTATCGCCCGCATTTCGAGGCGCGCCTGGCCGAGACGCTGGGCGTCGAGACCCGCATCGGCGGTGGCATCGGGCTGCGGCTTCTGCCTTCGCCGCGGCTGACGCTGCAGGATGTCCGCTTCGGCGGCGCGGCGGCGGAGACGAGCCGCGCCTCGGTCGAGACGCTCACCGTCGAACTCGCGCTCGCCGCGCTGACCCGCGGCGAATTCCGGATCGCCGATGCGCGGGCGGAGGGCGCGACGGTTTCGCTCGCCTTCGACGAGGCCGGTGCGTTGCGCCTTCCCGCGCGCGACGGTTCTGGCCTGCCGACGCAGACCAGTCTCGACCGTCTCTCGATCGGCCGCTCGGTGCTGATCTGGCAGGAGGCGGGCCGAGAGCCCGTGACGATCGGCCCGATCGCGGCCGAGATCTCGGCGGTCAGCCTCGCAGGTCCCTGGCGCATCGAGGGCGAGGCGGCCGGCGCCTCGCTGCGCATCACGACCGGCGCGCTCGAGCCGGACGGGAAACTCAGGACGAAAGCCTTCGTCACGGGTCAGGACATCCAGCTCGGCTTCGACGGCAGCGTCACCCTGCCGGTCACCGGGAGCGCTCCCGGGCTCGATGGCTCCTTCACCCTTTCGCCCGGCGGCGCGCTCGCTCTCTCCGGCAAGGTCAGCGGCGGCAGCCGCCAGCTCGATCTCGCAGGGCTCGTCCTCGATATCGCCGGGGGCGCGGCGCGGCTGGAGGGCGAAGGCCAGTTCATGCCCGGCACGGGGGGCGGCGTCCTGGCGCTGCGCGCCCGCAGGCTCGATGCCGATGCGCTGGCCGAGGCGCTCGCGGCGCGGCCGGGCTTCGAGCGAGCGCTGCAGGGCCTGCCGGGCCAGGTCGATCTGTCGCTCGATCTCGACCAGCTGATCTGGCGCGGCGAGGATTTTTCCGCCTTCGGCCTGCGCGGAAAGCTCGATCCGCACGGCCTGTCGGAGGCCACGGCCTCGGTGCGCGTCGCCGGCGCGCTGCTGGGCGCCAGTGGTGGCGCCGACGCGCAGGGCGTCGCGGGCCGCCTCAATCTGAAGGCCGGGGATTCGCGCCGCATCGGGCTGGTGCTGGCGCGGGCCGGGCTCGATCCGGCTCTGGCCGATCTCGTCGCCGGGCTGGGCCAGATCGACGCCGAGGCGATCGGCGCCTGGGACGGCGGGCGGCTCGGCCTGCAGCGGCTGATGCTGACCGGCTCATCGGGGGTGAGGCTGGACTTGTCGGGCGACGTGACGGCGGAGCGGCTCTCCGCCCGGGCGGTGCTGCACGGTTTCGACCTGACCACCTTGCCGCCCGGCCAGAGCGTCGCGGGTCTGTTCGGCGCGCGCGATCTGGCGCTCGATCTCAGCCTGACGCAGGCCCGTTTCCGCACCGTGCCGCCCGGCTCGGCCCAGCTCGAGCTGCGGCGGCAGGGCCGCGACTGGCGTCTAAGCCGCCTCGCCATCGACGGGTTCGGGGGCGTCACCGTCTCCGGTTCCGGAGCCTTGCTCGCCGAGGGCGGCGAGATTTCCGGCCGCATCCGCGCGCCGCGCTTCGAGGCGGTCGCGGCCCTGGCGGGGACGCTGCTGCCCGAGCCGGCGCGACAGGCGCTGAGCCGGTCGGCCGACGGGTTGGCCCGGCTCGATGCCGCCTTCCGCCTGACGAGGGCGCCGAGCGGCGAAACCGGGCTGGTGCTCGATGGCGGGGCGCAGGCGGGCAGGCTCGCCCTGACCGGCAGGCTCGACGCCGCGGGGATCTGGACGGGGGCGAGTCTGCGCTTCGATCTCGCCGACCGGCGCCAGGCTTTCCAGGCACTCGGCGTGCCGTCGCCGCGCCAGAGCGGTCCCGGCGAGCTCGTTCTGACGCAGGAGGCGGGGCGGCTTTCGGGGACGCTGGCGGGCCCCGGCCTCTCGATCGCGGTCGAAAGCGAGGCTGCGGCCCCGGCGCGGCTCGCGGTGCAGGCGGACGGCATCGGCCAGATTCTGCCGGACGGTGCGGCGCGTCTCCTGCCCGACGGGCTGGTCGATCTGCATGCCCGCCTCGGCACGACCCCGGACGCGATCACGCTCGATGACGTTGTTTTCAACCTCGGCGCGGCGACGGCGAAGGGCCGTCTGATTCTCGCCCGCGAGGGCGCCGGCGTCAGCGGCAGGCTCGCCGTGCCCGCGGTCGATCTGCGCGTGCTGCTGGGCGCGGCGCTGGGAGCCGGACAGGCCGCCCCCCAGGGCTGGTCGACGGCGCGGTTCGGCCCGGCCGCGGCGCTGCCTGAGTTCCAGCTGGCGATCGAGGCCGGCACGATGGCCGCCGCCGAAGGCGTGATCCTGCGCGATGCCCGCTTCACCCTCCGCTCGGACATGGAGGGGCTGCGGCTCGACGATCTGTCTGCCGGCTTCGGTGGCGGGCGTGTCGGCGGACGCCTGGCGACACGGCGAGAAGGCGGGCTGGGACTGCTCTCGGGGCGCATCACTCTCGAAGGGATCGAACTCGCGCCGCTGACGGGGGGCGGGCTCGGCGGGCGGGTCTCCGGGCAGATCGAGGCCGGCGGCTCTGGCGAGAGTCCCGCGCGGCTCGTCGCGGCGCTGGGCGGAGCCGGGAGCCTGACCTTCACCGAGGCACGCCTCAGCCGCTTCGACCCCGCGGCCTATGCCCGGGTCGTCGCCGGGACGGGCGAGGACGCCTCGGAGAGCGACGCGTCGCGGCTGCAGCAGCGGCTGGCCGAGGCGCTCGACCGCGACGCCTGGGCGCTGGGCAGCGTCGCCGTGCCTTTCACCCTCGCGGGTGGGCTGATCCGGCTCCAGCCGCTCTCCTTCGAGCGCAACGGGCTTCGGGCGGAGGCCAGCGGCGTCGTCGATCTGCGCGCGTTGACGCTGGACCTCCGCCTCGGGCTGCGGCCGCTCGGTGCGTTGCCCAAGGGCTGGCCGGCGGAGGCGCCGCAGGTCGGTGTGGCCTGGCGCGGGCCGCTTAGCGCGCCGCGCCGCGAGACCGATGTCAATGCGCTCTCGAACGTCGTCGCCGCCCGCGCCCTGGCGCGCGAGATCGAGCGGGTCGAGGCCTTCGAGGCGGATGCGCGCGAGCGCGCCGCCCAGGCGCGGCGCCTGCGGGCCGAGCGCGAGATGCGCGAGAACGCCCGCAAGCTCGCCGAGTTTCTGAAGGCGGAAGAGGAGCGGCGCCTCGCCGAGGAGAAGCGGGCCGAGGAGGAACGGCGGGCGGAAGAGGCGCGCCGCCTGGTCGAGGAGCGGCGGGCGGAGGAGGCCCGCCGGGCCGAGCAGGCGCGCATGGAGCAGGAAATGCGCCGGCGCATGGAGGCGGAGGAGCGGGCCGAACGCGCGCGCGCGGCGGCCGAGCGGGCGGCGGAGCGCGAGGCCTCCCAGCCGCAGCAGCCGGGGCCGCTCATCCTGCCTGGCGCACCGCGGGCGAACTTCCCGGAGTCGGGGCTGCAGCCGGCCCCGCCCCTGGCACCGCCGCTCGAGATCCAGCCCGTGCCGCGCCCCTTGTCGCGCGGCGCCCAGCCGAACTGAGCCTCGTCCTCGCAATCTGATTCAGGGCGCTGCGGAGCCGATTCAGGTGGCGGTCGCAAAGTGCTGCAAGACAAAGGCAATTCGCTTTGCGGGCGATGCGCCTGTCCGCGTCAGTCCGGCGTCCCGGCCGTGCGTTCGCGGTAATGCGCCAGGACATGCAGGCGCAGCGCCGAGGAGAGGTTGACCTCGCCGCGATGATCGTCGATCGCCGCGATCAGGGCGGCCACGGTCCGTCCCTCGGCCGCGGCGATCTCCTTCAGCGCCTCCCAGAAGGGCTCTTCGAGCGAGACGCTGGTGCGATGGCCGGCAATGGTGAGCGACCGTTTCCGCTCCCCGCTCACGGTTTCGGCTCGTCGTCCGGTCGGGCGAGGTGGTGGCCGTCCAGCGTCCGGGCAGCCTTGTCGCGCTCGGCCTCGGTCAGGCTCCGTTCCGCCTTGGTGCGGCCGAAGGTGACGCGGTTCTGCTGCGCCTGCTGCTCTGCCTCCTGCCGCGCGCGCTGCTTGCGGACCCGGCGCAGATTGATGATCTCGGCCATGGCGCAGCGTCCGCTCAGGCCGGGCCGAGCATACGCTCGGGCCGGACGGTGGCGTCGAAGAGATCGGCCTCCACACCAGCGCGCAGCGCCTCTTCGCGCAGGGTCGTGCCGTTGTGATGCGCCGCCTTGGCGATGCCGGCGGCCTTGTCGTAGCCGATCGCGGGGGCGAGCGCCGTCACCAGCATCAGCGAGCGCGAGAGCAGGTCGCGCAGCTGGTCCTCATTGGCGACGATGCCCTCGACGCAATGGCTGCGGAAGCTGTCGGCGGCATCGGTCAGCAGCCGGACCGATTGCAGGAAGGCGGCGCCGATCACGGGCTTGAAGACGTTGAGCTCGAAATGGCCCTGGCTGGCGGCGAAGCCGATCGTGGTCTGGTTGCCCATGACCTGCGCCGCGACCATGGTCAGCGCCTCGGCCTGGGTCGGATTGACCTTGCCGGGCATGATCGAGGAGCCGGGCTCGTTCTCCGGCAGGGAAATCTCGCCGAGGCCCGAGCGCGGGCCCGAGCCCATCAGGCGGATGTCGTTGGCGATCTTGAACAGGTCCGCCGCGAGCGCCGCGAGTGCGCCATGGGCGGCGGCGAGTGCACCATGGCTCGCCAGCGCCTCGAACTTGTTGCCGGCGCTGCGGAAGGGCACGCCGGTCAGCGATTCGACCTCGCGGGCGAAGAGAGCGGCGAAATCGGGATGGGTGTTCAGCCCCGTGCCGACCGCGGTGCCGCCCTGGGCGAGGGCATGCAGGCCGCCGAGCGAGGCCTCGATCCGGCCGATGCCGAGATGAAGCTGCATCGCATAGCCGGAGAATTCCTGGCCGAGCGTCACGGGCGTCGCGTCCTGGAGATGGGTACGGCCGATCTTGACCAGCGATTCGAAGGCCGTGGCCTTGGCGCCGAGCGACCGCTCGAGGTCGCGCAGCGCCGGCAGCAGCGAACGCGAGATCTCGAGCGCGGCGGCGATGTGCATCGCGGTCGGGAAGCTGTCGTTGGAGGACTGGCCGCGATTGACGTGATCGTTGGGATGAACCGGCGACTTGGCGCCCAGCCCGGCGCCGAGCAGTTCGTTGGCGCGATTGGCCAGCACCTCGTTGACGTTCATGTTCGACTGGGTGCCCGAGCCGGTCTGCCAGATCACCAGCGGGAAATGCCCGTCGAACTGGCCGGCCAGTGCTTCATCCGCCGCCTGGCCGATGGCGCCGGCGACGCGCTGGTCGATCAGGCCGAGGCGGGCATTCACATGGGCGGCCGCCTTCTTGACCAGCACGAGCGCGTGGACGAGCGGCAGCGGCATGCGCTCCCGCTCGCCGCCGATGCGGAAATTCTCCAGTGACCGTTGGGTCTGCGCGCCCCAGTAGCGGTCGGCGGGCACGGCGATGGGGCCGAAAGAGTCGGTTTCGGTGCGGATCTCTGACATGGCAGCCTGCCTTGAAGGGGCTGCCCCCGCGCGATGCGGCGGCGGGACGAGCCCGGTGCGGGATCGCGGCCGACGTCCGGCCGGTCAGGTTTTCTTGCGGAAGGAATCGAGGCTGACGACCTGCGCGCCGCCGCTCTCGGCGGCGTCCGGCGTCTCCTCGGTCTTGGTGTCGTCGGGCGCGGGCTTGGCCGCCTTGGCGCCTTTGGCGGCGCTCGGAGAGGCGTCGCGCGGCTTGATCGCCGGAACACCGGCGGGTGTTGCCTTGACGGGGAGGGCGAGGGGAGCCGGCGGGGACTCGCTCGGCTCCGAGCCGGCGCCGCGCGGCCGGCCCACCGCGGTCGGTTCCGGCGCCGCGGCGGGCTCGGCGCCCTCCTGCGTCTCGAATTTCAGGCCGAACTGGACCGAGGGGTCGAAGAAAGTGGTGATGGCGTCGAAGGGGACGAGCAGGCGCTCCGGCACGCTCGAAAACGAGAGGCCGACCTCGAAGGCGTGTTCGCCGACGCTGAGATCCCAGAACTGGTGCTGGAGGACGATCGTCATCTCCTCCGGGTGCTTGTCGCGCAAGCGCTGCGACAGGCGAACACCCGGCGCCGTCGTCCGGAAGGTGATGTAGAAATGATGGTCGCCCGGCAGCCCGTCCCGTCCGGCCTCGGTCAGGATCTTGCGCACGACACCCTTCAACGCGTCCTGCACCATCAGATCATAGCGAAGAACGTCCTTGGACATCGTGTCGTGGTTTCCGCTTCCAGCATCCCGCGGCAGCCACCAGGCAGCCTGACAAAAAAGTGGAGGCTTCTGTTGCCAGGCGCCTCCGGGCCCCGCCTTACGTCGCTAAACGGAAGGACTTAGGTTTGGGAACCAGCACCGCTTACGCGGCGACAGCAACCCGAGCATTGTTGTCGTTGGCAACTATGCGTTAGCCCTATAACGGCGGAACCATACCGGGCAAAAGAACGGCCTTTACACTCTCGTCGATCCTATTTCGCCCCCGCCGCAACCCTGCCACTCGGTGGCCTGGCAAGCCCGCGGTCCAAGATCCCGCAGGCCGCCCCGTGGCTCGCGCCGCAGGGCTGTGGTGGAGGCGCCGGGTACCGCCCCCGGGTCCGAAAAGCTTATTCCGACGCTCGTTTATCGCCATAGCCGATCTTGCGAACGGCAGGCCCAATATAGGAGCTGCAGCGCGCCGGGGAAAGAGCCGATGGTCGTGCTGCCGGCTTAATTTCCGGGTGGGGGGAGGTGGCGCAGAATCCGTCCGTCATGGGCGTGGATGTCGACGGCGAGCTCGTTGCCGCTGCGGTCCCGGCCCGCGACCTCCCAGCGCTCGTCGACCAGCACGAGATCCTCGATGTGATCGACGCCCGAGCGCCAGGCGATGCGCCGGGCCGCCTCTTCCGAGACCCGATAGGCAGGCGCATGGATGGAGGCCGCGACTGTGCCGGCCGGGGCGGTGCCGGTCCCGGCGGGCAGGGCGCCCGCGCCATCAGGCAGGCATGACAGCGAAACGCCGACACAGGCCAGAAGAACCAGAGCCAGCCAGGCGCGGCGCGATCGTGTCATCATCAACTCCTCGTTCTTGCTCCGGGGCAGGAGATGGTGGCGGGCGGCGCGCGGCAAAGGGCTGCGGCGCTCAACTCCGCTCGCAATCGCGTGAGCGGGCTCGCCTCGGTTGCGACGCCTGCCATCGGCTGGCAGGGCCAGTTGGGATGGTCGACGCGAGAAAACAGGGGAAGGCGGCTGGGCCGACCGCGCCAGCGCCGCGGCCTGCGGCTATGGTGGCGCGTTTCGATCGAGATTCGCTCAATGCACCAGTATCACGACCTGCTCCGACGCGTCCTGAACGAGGGCGTCCGCAAGGATGACCGCACCGGGACGGGCACGATCGCGGTCTTCGGCCATCAGATGCGCTTCGATCTGAGCGACGGCTTTCCGCTCGTCACGACCAAGAAGCTGCATCTGAAGTCGATCATCCACGAGCTGATCTGGTTCCTGCGGGGCGACACCAATGTGCGCTACCTGCAGGAGAACGGCGTCACGATCTGGGACGAATGGGCCGACGAGAACGGCGATCTCGGCCCGGTCTATGGCCGGCAGTGGCGCTCCTGGCCGGCGCCGGACGGTTCGACGATCGACCAGATCGCCTGGCTGGTGAACGAGATCCGGCGCAATCCGGATTCGCGCCGGCTGATCGTCTCGGCCTGGAACCCCGCCGATATCCCCAAGATGGCGCTGGCGCCCTGCCACTGCCTGTTCCAGTTCTTCGTGGCCGACGGAAAACTGTCCTGCCAGCTCTACCAGCGCTCGGCCGATGTCTTCCTCGGCGTGCCCTTCAACATCGCGAGCTATGCGCTGCTGACGCATATGGTGGCGCAGGTGACGGGCTTGGGCGTCGGCGAGTTCGTGCATTCCTTCGGCGACACGCATCTTTATGTGAATCACCTCGACCAGGCGCAGCTGCAGCTGACGCGGGAGCCGCGCGCGCTGCCGAAGCTCACGCTCAACCCGGCGGTGACGAAGCTCGAGGATTTCAGCTTCGCCGACGTGACGATCGAGGGCTACGACCCGCATCCGGCGATCAAGGCGCCGATCGCGGTATGACCCTGACCATCCGTCCCGCCCGGCACGACGAGGCCGGCCTCGTGCTCGATTTCATCAAGGCGCTCGCCGAGTATGAGCGGCTGGCGCATGAGGTCGTCGCGACGGAGGCCGAGATCGCAACGGCCCTGTTCGGCGAGAATCCGAAAGCCTTCTGCGACATCGCCGAGTGGAACGGCGAGCCGGCGGGCTTCGCGGTCTGGTTCTACACCTATTCGACCTTCTCCGGCCGCCACGGCATCTGGCTGGAGGATCTCTTCGTGCATCCGCCCTTTCGTGGCCATGGCATCGGCAAGGCGCTGATGGCGGGGCTGGCAAAGCGCTGCCTCGACGAGGGGCTGCCGCGGCTGGCCTGGTGGGTGCTGAACTGGAACGAGCCCTCGCGCGTGTTCTACCGCTCGCTCGGCGCGAAGGCGCAGGACGAGTGGACGGTGAAGCGTCTCGACGGCGAGGCGCTGGCGCGGCTGGCGGGGCAGGGCTGAGACGATGGCCGATCTTCCCCTCGTCCTGATCGCGGCCGTCGCCGACAACGGTGTGATCGGCGACGACAACCGCCTGATCTGGCGGCTGAAGACCGATCTGCGCCGGTTCCGCTCGCTGACGCTCGGCCGTCCCGTCGTGATGGGGCGCAAGACCTTTCTCTCCATCGGCAAGCCCCTGCCGGGACGGGAGACGATCGTGCTGACGCGAGATCCCGCCTTCCGCCCCGAGGGCGTCCGCACAGCGCCCGATCTCGACGCCGCGCTCTCCCTCGCGCAGCAGATCGGCGCGCAGATGGGGGCCGACAGCGTCACCGTCGCGGGTGGGGCGGATGTCTATCGGCAGGTCCTGCCGCAGGCGGACCGGCTGGAGCTGACCTTCGTCCATGCCCGTCCGGAGGGCGATGCGCTGTTCCCGGACTGGGACCGCTCGGTCTTTCTCGCCGATGCGCCGGAAAACCATCCGGCCAGCGCCGATGACGAGCATGCCTTCACCTTCGCGACCTTTCGCCGCCGGACGTGAAGCGCTTTCCGTTCACGATGAAGACCTTGCGTCGTTGACGAATCCATGGCCCATGCCCAAGTCAGCGCAGACCGCTCCGGCTGGGGAGCACTGACAAGCGGCCGCTGATCGCCTCGGGCGTGGCAGGTTCGCGGAGAAAGGGAACGGCGCGAGTATGCCTTGGAGCAACCAGAGCGGCGGTGGCAGCAACGGGGGGGGACCCTGGGGCCAGCGCGGGGGAAGCGGCGGCGGCGGTGGCGGCGGCCCCTGGGGCGGCGGCTCCGGTGGCGGCGGCGGCAATAGCGGACCGCCCGATCTGGAGGATATCCTGCGTCGCAGCCAGGACCGCCTGCGCAACATGATGCCGGGCGGCAATCTCGGCAGCCGCGGCCTGATCTTCGGCATTCTCGCCCTGATCGTGGTCTGGCTGCTGACCGGCTGGTACATCGTGCGCCCGAACGAGGTCGGCCTGAATCTCCGCTTCGGCAAGTTCATCGGCAAGACCGGCGAAGGCCTGAACTACAACTGGCCCTATCCGATCGGCAGCGTGATCAAGCCGCAGGTGACCAATGTCGTCACCACCGAGGTCGGCTTCCGCACCGTCGAATCCGTGCGCGCCTCGCGCCAGTCCGACGTGATCGAAGAGAGCCTGATGCTCACCGGCGACGAGAACATCGTCGACATCGACGTGATCGTGCAGTGGCAGATCGACCCGGCCGCGCCCGAAAACTACGTCTTCAACATCCAGGATCCGCCGGGGACCGTGAAGGCCGTCGCCGAGAGCGCGATGCGCGAGATCATCGGCCGGCGCAACATCCAGCCCGTGCTGACGACCGACCGTGCCGCGATCGAGACCGAGGTGCGTCAGCTCATGCAGGAGACGCTGAACGGCTACAAGGCCGGCGTGCAGATCCGCCTCGTGCAGCTGCAGAAGGTCGATCCGCCGCAGCAGGTCATCGACGCCTTCCGCGACGTCCAGGCTGCGCGCGCCGACCAGGAGCGCCTGCGCAACGAAGCCGAGACCTATGCCAACCGCGTCGTGCCGGAATCGCGCGGTCGTGCGGCCCAGCTCGTCCAGTCGGCCGAAGCCTTCAAGGAGCAGACCGTGGCGGAAGCGCTCGGTCAGGCCAGCCGCTTCAACGCGGTCTACGAGCAGTACAAGAAGGCTCCGGCCGTGACGCGCGAGCGCCTCTTCCTCGAGACGATGGAGCGCGTGCTCGGCGGGACCGACAAGGTGATCCTCGACAGCAGGGGCAACGGCCAGGGCGTCGTGCCTTACCTGCCGCTCGACCAGTTGCATCAGAGGCGCCCCGCTCCGGGCGCCCCGCAGACGGGAGCTGTCCGATGAACGGCGCCATCATCCGCATCGGCCTGCTCGTCGTTCTCGGGATCGCGGCGGTCGTCTTCTACGCCATGACCTTCGTGGTCCAGCAGACCCAGTCGGCCCTCGTGCTGCGCTTCGGCGCGGTCCGCAGCGTCGTCACGGCGCCCGGCCTGTATCTCAAATGGCCCGCTCCGTTCGAGCAGGTGACCCTGCTCGACAACCGCATCCTCGATCTCGACCTGCCGGCGCAGGAAATCATCGCCTCGGACCAGAAGCGTCTCGTGGTCGATGCCTTCACGCGCTACCGCATCTCGGATCCGCTGCGCTTCTACCAGGCGGTCAACAACATCCCGCGCGCCAACTCGCAGCTCGCCTCGATCGTGAACGGCAATGTCCGCTCCGTGCTGGCGGAGGCGTCCTTCACCGCGATGGTCCGGAGCGATCGCGCGCGGCTGATGAACCGCATCCGCGACGACGTGAACCGCGAGGCGGCGCGCTTCGGCATGACGGTGGTCGACGTCCGTCTGCGTCGCGTTGATCTGCCGGCCGCCAACTCGGCCGCCGTGTTCCAGCGGATGCAGACGGAGCGCCAGCGCGAGGCGGCCGAGGCGCGCGCGCTCGGTGCCCAGCAGGCCCAGGAGATCCGGGCCCGTGCGGACAGGGACTCGACCGTGATCGTCGCCGAGGCGCAGCGGCGTTCCGACGAGATCCGCGGCCAGGGCGAGGGCGAGCGCAACCGCGTCTTCGCCGAGGCCTTCGGCCAGGACGAGGAGTTCTTCACCTTCTATCGTTCGATGCAGGCCTATGAGGCGAGCCTCAAGGCGGGCGATACGAAGATGGTGCTCTCGCCGGACTCGCCGTTCTTCCGGTTCTTCAACGGACCGAACGCGCCCCGGTCCGAGGCCGCGCCGTCCGCGGTGCCGGCTCCGGCCCGTCCCTGACAGGACCTGCGCCGCGCATGTGGGATTTCGTCGCGGCGCTGGGCCTCGTCTTCGCGATCGAGGGCATCCTGTTCGCAGCGGTGCCCAACCTCGCCAAGGAGGCGCTGCGAAGCGCCTCCGAGACGCCCGCCGACGTCATGCGGATGATCGGGCTCGCTTCAGCGGTGCTGGGCGTCGCGATCGTCTGGTTCGTGCGCGGCTGAGGCGAGGTCGGCCGGCGGGATGCGGCGGTGGTCGCATGATCGTGTGTCGACCTTCCGCCGCATTTCGCGGTTCAATTGGGGCTACGCTTTCCGGGCCGGGCGACTCGGCCGGATCTTCTGCACGAGGACACTGATGGCAACGCATCCCGTCTCTGCTTCCGGAGCCTTCGCGCCGCGCTCCCGGCGCATCGCGCTCGCCGCCGGCGTCGCCTGCCTTTCGCTGCTGGCCTCGCCGATCCTGGCGCCGGCGCAGACGGCCGCATCACCTGTTCTGCAGGGCCAGATCTCGCTGGCCGATCTCGCCGAGCGCGTCATGCCGGCGGTGGTGAACATCGCGGCGGTGACGACCAGCGACACGCGGGGACGGACCCTGCCGCAGATCCCGCAGCTCGGCCCGGATACGCCCTTCGGCGACCTGTTCGAGGAGTTCTTCAACCGCCGCGGCCAGGGCCAGCAGGGTCAGGGGCAGGGCCAGGCGCCGCAGCAGCGCCGGTCGCAGTCGGCGGGTTCGGGCTTCGTGATCGATCCCTCGGGCCTCGTCGTGACGAACAACCACGTCATCGGCGACGCCAACGAGATCACCGTGATCTTCAACAGCGGCCTGCGGCTGAAGGCCGAGGTCGTCGGCAAGGACGCCAAGGTCGACCTCGCCGTGCTGCGCGTGAAGCACGACAAGCCGCTGCCGGCCGTGAAGTTCGGTGATTCGGACAAGATGCGGATCGGCGATCCCGTGATGGCGATCGGCAATCCGTTCGGCCTCGGCGGCTCGGTGTCGTCGGGCATCGTCTCGGCGCGCAACCGCGACATCCAGCAGGGTCCCTACGACACCTACATCCAGACCGACGCCGCCATCAACAAGGGCAATTCCGGCGGGCCGCTGTTCAACATGGCGGGCGAGGTCATCGGCATCAACACCGCGATCCTGTCGCCGACGGGCGGCTCGGTCGGCATCGGCTTCGCCGTGCCGTCCTCGCTGGCGACCTCGATCGTCGACCAGCTCAAGGAGTTCGGCGAGACCCGCCGCGGCTGGCTCGGCGTTCGCATCCAGAGCGTCGACGACGCCACGGCCGAGGCGCTCGGCCTGGGCACGGCGCGCGGCGCGCTCGTGGCCGGCGTCGACGAGAAGGGCCCCGGCAAGCCGGCTGGCCTCGACGTCGGCGACGTGATCACCAAGTTCGACGGCAAGGAGGTCAAGGACTCGCGGGACCTGCCGCGGATCGTCGCCGCCACCCCCGTCGGCAAGGACGTGCCCGTCACCATCATGCGCAAGGGCAAGGAAGAGGTGAAGACGGTCAAGCTCGGCCGTCTCGAGGATGGCGAGAAGGTCCAGCCAGCCTCGGCCCGCACCCCGGCCGAGCCGGCCAAGCCCGCGGTCACCACCGCGCTCGGCCTCGAGTTCTCGCCGCAGACCGAGGAGCTGCGCAAGCGCTACTCGATCAAGGACGGGCTCAAGGGCGTCATCGTCACCAAGGTCGATCCGAACTCGAACGCCGCCGACAAGCGCGTCCAGGTCGGCGAACTCATCGTCGAGATCGGCCAGGAGCCGGTCAATTCGCCGGCGGATGTGACCAAGCGCCTCGACGTGCTGAAGAAGGAGGGCAAGAAGTCGGCCCTGCTGCTCGTCTCCAACGCCCAGGGCGAGGTCCGCTTCGTCGCCGTGGCGATGAACTGAGCGGCTTCTTCCGTCGCGATGCGATCGAGGGCGGTCGAAAGGCCGCCCTTTTTCATGCGTCGGCGCCGGGGTGATGGCGGTCATCAGTGATCGGCATTGGTGTCCCGCCGAGCGTGATGGCAGTGTGCCGGAACTGCTCCGGAGCGCCCGCGATGAAACTGACCGACATCCCCTTCGTCACCACTGACTGGTCCACGGTCCCGACCGAGCGCCATGCCGGGGATGTCGGCGAGGCGATCTGGCGGGTGCAGTTCTTCGGGCCGGCCGAGAACCGCATCCGGGTGCGGATGGTCGAGTACAGCCCCGGCTACGAGGCCGACCACTGGTGCTCCAAGGGGCACATCATCCTCTGCCTCGAGGGCTCGATGGAGACGACGCTGGAGGATGGGCGGGTGATGCCGCTCAAGGCCGGGATGAGCTATCAGGTCGCCGACGGCGCCGAGGCGCATCGCTCGCGGACCGTGACCGGCGCGAAGCTGTTCATCGTCGACTAGCTGCGGACGATCTCCGCCCCGATATAACCCTGCGCATAGAGCAGCGCGGTCAGATCCGCATGGTCGAGCCGCGCATGGGCGGCGGCGGCCACCGCCGGCTTGGCGCGGAAGGCGACGCCGAGCCCGGCCTCGCCCAGCATGGCGAGGTCGTTGGCGCCGTCGCCGACCGCCAGCGTCTGCGCGGGGGCGAGGCCGAGGCGCGCGCGCAGTTCCACCAGCGCGTCGAGCTTGGCCTGCTTGCCGAGGATGGGATCGGCGACCTCGCCGATCAGCACGCCGTCCTGCGCGAGCAGGGTGTTCGAGCGGTGCTCGTCGAAGCCGATGGTCGCGCTGATCGGGCCGGTGAAGACGGTGAAGCCGCCCGAGACCAGCGCGGTGTAGCCGCCCTGGCCACGCATGGTCATGACGAGTTCGCGCCCGCCCGGCGTCAGGGTGATGCGCTCGCGGATGATCTCGTCCACCACGGAAAGCGGCACGCCCTTCAGCAGCGCGACGCGCTCGCGCAGCGCCGGCTCGAAGGCGATCTCGCCACGCATGGCGCGCTCGGTGATGCCCGAGACCTTCTCCTTCAGGCCGACATAGGCGGCGAGTTCGTCGATGCACTCCTGGCCGATCATGGTCGAATCCATGTCGGCGAGGAACAGCGCCTTGCGGCGCGCAGCCGCCGGCTGGACGAGGATGTCGATCGGCGCACCGGCGACGGTCTCTCGCAGGGTGGCTTCGAGCTTGCGCGCATCGCCGGCTTCCGCGAAGAGGTCGGCCGCGATCTCGCCGTCGAGGCGCTGCGTGCGCTGGGCGCCCGGCAGGGCGGCGAGCCGCTTCAGCAGCGCCTCGTCGATCAGGGCCTGTCCATGGGCGGAAACCAGTGTCGCGACGAGCATGAGAAGGGCCGGATCGGGTGACGAGGGCAGCGGAAGGGATCAGGGCCGTGCTCATCGCAGGTCCGACCGCGAGCGGCAAGTCGGCGCTCGCCATGGCGCTGGCGCGGGAGTTCGGCGGCGTGGTCGTCAATGCGGATTCCATGCAGGTCTATCGCGATCTGCGGGTGCTGACGGCGAGGCCGACGCCCGAGGAGGAAGCGAGCGTCCCGCATCGGCTCTACGGCCATGTCGATGGGGCGGTGAACTACTCCGCGATGCGCTATGCGGCGGAGGTCGCCGGGCTGCTGACGGAGTTGCGCGACAGCGGCCAGCTGCCGATCCTCGTCGGCGGGACGGGTCTCTATTTCAAGGCCTTGACGGATGGGTTCTCGGCCATGCCCGCGGTGCCGGAGGGGGTGCGCGCCGCCTTTCGCGAACGTGCCGAGGGTGTCGCGACCGAGGCGCTGCATGCCGACCTCGCCGCGCGCGATCCGGCGATGGCGGCCCGGCTGCGCCCCTCCGACCGGATGCGGATCATGCGGGCGATCGAGGTGCATCTGGCGACGGGGCGTTCGCTCGCCGCGTTCCAGGGCGCGCGAGAACCCGGGCCGCTGGCGGGCGCCGGGACGCTGCGGTTCTTCGTCAGCCCCGAGCGGGAGAGCGTGCGGGCGGCGATCGACAGGCGCTTCGAGGCGATGATGCAACAGGGGGCGCTGGACGAGGTGGAGCGCCTGAAATCGCGCGGTCTCGATCCGCTGCTTCCGGTGATGCGGGCCCATGGCGTGCCGGGGCTGATCGCCCATCTCGACGGCGTGCTGTCGCTGGAGGAGGCGATCCGGCGCGGGCAGGCCGATACGCGGGCCTATGCGAAGCGGCAGATCACCTGGTTCCGCCATCAGATGGAAGGCTGGCAGGCGGTCGCGCCGGATGCGGCGCTCGCGGTCGCGCGGGGGCGGATCGCCGGCTAGGCTGCGACGGCGAAGCCGCCGGTTGCCGCCACAGCGATGCGGTTGCGGCCCTCGCTCTTGGCGCGATAGAGCGCCTGGTCGGCGCGGTTCGTGAGTGCGCCCAGCGTTTCGCCCTCGTGCCGGGAGGCGATGCCGCAACTGGCCGTGATCGCGAGCCCCAGCGTCTCCGAAACAGGCAGCGTCCGCGATGCCAGCGCCTGCTGCACCCGCGCGGCCGCCCGTTCCGCCTCCTGCTGGTCTCCGCGCATCAGGATCGCGAACTCCTCGCCGCCGAAGCGCCCGACGAGAGCGTCCCTGGCGCCGAAGACCCCGAGGAGAAGATCGGCGAAGGCGCGGATGACCGCGTCGCCGGCCGGGTGGCCATGCGTATCGTTGATCCGCTTGAAATGATCGAGATCGATGATGAGCAGGGAGACGGCGGTGCCTTCGGCCAGGCCGTCCCGCATCATCGTCTGGGCGCGTTCGGTGAAGGAGCGCCGGTTCAGCAGTGCGGTGAGCGGGTCGGTCTCGGCGAGCCGGCGCAATTCCTTCTCCCGCTCCTCCCTGAGACCGATCTCTTCCGAGAGCGCCTGGCGCGTGGCCCGTTCGATGCCCACTTCCAGCGCGAGCGTGGCCGCCCGTTGCTGCAGAGACTGGTTCGCGAGCATCAGGCTCGAGATGTCCGACAGCGTGATGACGAGGCCGTCGCCCAGCAGGGCCAGCGAAACCTGGAGCCAGACCTGCCGGCCTCCGGCCACGAACGCGACCTCGAACTGGTCGGGCTGCAGACGCTCGACCGCCTGGCGCAGGCGGGTCCAGTGCTCCTCTGCCGCGAGAAAGGGCAGGGCCTCGCGCACATCGCCGCCGAGCACCACGGCGGTTTCCGCCTCACAGAGCGTGGTCGCCCTCTGGTTCGCCGACAGCACGCTGAGCCCGGTCAGCTGCGACTCCGGGCCGCGCACAGCCTCGACCGCCACGATCCCGAAGGGCGAGGTCTCCATCAGGAGCATCAGGAATTCTTCCCGGAAGCTCATCTGACGGCAGAACACGATCAGGTGGCGGCCGCCCTCGGCGTCGGTGGTGGGGAGAATCAGGCGCTCGAAAATCCCCACGCGCGCGGTCCGCACCGTGCGGTGAATGGTGTAGATGGCAATGCCTTCCGCCAGCGCCCGATCGTAGCAGTCGATGGTGAAGGCCGCGACATCGCTCTGGAGATTGGAGACATAGCCGCCGGTTCGGTCGCGGCCCGTCGTGCGGGGCAGGGTGCGGCCACAGGCGTCGTAGCGATAGTCGCCGGTTTCCGTCGGCGAGAGCAGCATCAGGTCGTCGCCGGCGGCGCTCACGGCGAGGGCCTTGAGCGCCTCATGGGATGCGCCGGCACGCCCCTGGGCCAGCCGCTCGAAATGCTGCATCAGCACCGGGACCTCGGGGGCGTGGGCGCGGGTCAGAATGCTGCGCGGATTGACGTCGTGATACATGCGGGAATCCGGGACACGACGAGACGTTAACGGATGGGGCTTGCCAAATGGTTGCAGCGCTCGTTGCAACCCGAAAGACCGGCCCTGAACGCGCGCCGGGGTTGCCGATGGCCTGCGCTTGACCCGGCCGCCCGGCTCCGCTAGCGTCCCGCAACATCTGCAAAGGGTCGAAGCGCGATGCGCAAGCTTATTATCGTAGGGGTGCGCTGGTAGGGGCCGGTTCCACAGGGAGCCGCGTCGACCCCGACGCCAGCGCACGTCCAGGCCCCTCGAGGGCCTTTTTTATTGCCCGTTTCCGACCCTCTACCCTTCACCGAGCTGCCGCAGGAGACCGTTATGAGCGAGATGATGACCGGTGCGGAAATGGTCGTCCGCGCGCTTCAGGATCAGGGTGTCGAACATCTGTTCGGCTATCCCGGCGGCGCCGTGCTGCCGATCTACGACGCGCTGTTCCAGCAGGACAAGGTCAAGCACGTCCTCGTTCGTCACGAGCAGGGTGCCGTCCATGCCGCCGAGGGCTATGCGCGCTCGACGGCCGGCAAGGTCGGCTGCGTCCTCGTCACCTCCGGCCCCGGCGCGACCAATGCGGTCACCGGGCTGACCGACGCGCTGCTGGATTCGATCCCGCTCGTCGTCATCACCGGCCAGGTCCCGACGCATCTGATCGGCTCCGACGCGTTCCAGGAGTGCGACACGGTCGGCATCACGCGCTCCTGCACCAAGCACAACTATCTGGTGAAGAGCATCGCGGATCTGCCGCGCATCCTGCACGAGGCTTTCTATGTCGCAGCGAACGGCCGCCCCGGCCCGGTCGTCATCGACATCCCGAAGGACATCCAGTTCGCCAGCGGGCTCTACAGCCGCCCGCGCGACAACCAGCACAAGACCTATCGCCCCACCGTCAAGGGCGATCTCGCCAAGATCAAGGCCGCCGTCGCGCTGATGGCGAGCGCCAAGAAGCCGGTGTTCTACACCGGCGGCGGCGTCATCAATGCCGGCCCCCACGCCTCGGCGCTGCTGCGCGAACTGGCGCGGCTGACCGGCTTTCCGGTGACCTCGACGCTGATGGGGCTCGGCGCCTTCCCGGCGGCCGACAAGCAGTGGCTGGGCATGCTCGGCATGCACGGCACCTACGAGGCCAACCTGGCGATGCATGACTGCGACGTCATGATCAACATCGGCGCGCGCTTCGACGACCGGATCACCGGGCGCCTCGACGCCTTCTCGCCGCGCTCGAAGAAGATCCACATCGACATCGATCCGTCCTCGATCAACAAGAACGTCAAGGTCGACATCGGCATCGTCGGCGACTGCGCCCATGTCCTGGAGGACATGGTCCGGATCTGGCGCGAGACGAGCCCGCAGATCGACAAGACCGCGCTGACCGCCTGGTGGACGCAGATCGACGGCTGGCGCGCGCGCAAGAGCCTCGCCTACAAGCAGTCGGGCTCGGTCATCAAGCCGCAATACGCGATCGAGCGGCTCTACGAGCTGACCAAGAACCGCGACACCTACATCACCACCGAAGTCGGCCAGCACCAGATGTGGGCGGCGCAGTATTTCCGCTTCGAGGAGCCGAACCGGTGGATGACCTCGGGCGGCCTCGGGACGATGGGGTATGGTCTGCCGGCCGCCATCGGCGTGCAGATGAAGCACCCCAAGGCGCTGGTCATCGACATCGCGGGGGAGGCCTCGATCCTGATGAACATGCAGGAGATGTCGACGGCGGTGCAGTACCGCCTGCCGGTCAAGATCTTCATCCTCAACAACGAGTACATGGGCATGGTGCGCCAGTGGCAGGAGCTCCTGCATGGCGGTCGCTACTCCGAGAGCTATTCGGAATCGCTGCCCGATTTCGTGAAGCTGGCCGAAGCCTATGGCGGCCACGGCATCCGCTGCTCGGATCCGGCCTCGCTCGACGACGCGATCATGGAAATGATCGAGACGCCCAAGCCGGTGATCTTCGACTGTCTCGTCGCCAAGGAAGAGAACTGCTTCCCGATGATCCCGTCGGGCAAGGCCCATAACGAGATGATCCTGCCCGATTTCGAGGGCGATACCGGCGACATCATCGACGCCAAGGGCAAGCAGCTGGTGTGACGGGCTGGGTTCTCTCGAGCCCTCATCCTGAGGAGCGCCGCAGGCGCGTCTCGAAGGATGCTCCAGGAGGCTCGGGAGACATCTGGATCATCCTTCGAGACGCGGGCTTGCGCCCGCTCCTCAGGATGAGGGCTGAGGGGATAGGACCATGACGACGATCGGCCTGATCGGCGGGATGAGCTGGGAATCGACCGCGGTCTATTACCGGCTGCTGAACGAGGGCGTGCGGGCGCGGCGCGGCGGTCTGCGCTCCGCCGACGTCCTGCTGCACTCGCTCGACTTCGCGCCGGTGGCCGAAATGCAGGCGCAGGGCGATTGGGAGGGCGCGGGCGCCCTGCTGGCGGACAGCGCGCTGCGGCTGGAGCGGGCCGGGGCGGGCTGCATCCTTCTGTGCACCAACACCATGCACAAGGTGGCCGATCGCATCACGGCGGCGACGCGCGTCCCCTTCCTGCATCTGGCCGATGTCACCGCCAAGGCGGTGAAGCGCCGGGGTGTCCGCCGGCCGCTGCTGCTGGCGACGCGCTTCACCATGGAGCAGCGCTTCTATCTCGGCCGGCTCGCCGCTTTCGGGATCGAGGCGATGGTGCCCGGCGAGGCGCAGCGGACCGAGGTTCACCGCGTCATCTATGAGGAGCTTTGCCGCGGCCGCATCGAGCCCGCCGCGAAGGCGCGCTATCTCGCGATCATCGCCGAGGCCGCAGGGCAGGGCGCCGACGGCGTGATCCTCGGCTGCACCGAAATCGGGCTTCTGATCGGGCAGGACGATCTCGAGCTGCCGGTGTTCGACACCACGGCGCTCCATGTCGAGGCCGCGCTCGATTTTGCCCTCGCGGCCGAAAGTCAGGCGGCATGAAGCTCGTCATCGCCAACAAGAACCATTCCTCCTGGTCGTTGCGGCCCTGGCTGCTGCTGACCGAGTTCGGCATCCCGTTCGAGGAGGTGCTGATCCCCTTCGGCCAGACCTTCGACGATCCCGACTGGAAGCGGGCGATCTCCGCCTTCACCCCGGCGGGCAAGGTGCCTGCGCTGATCGACGGCGACATCCGGGTCTGGGAATCGCTGGCGATCCTGGATCATGTCGCCGACACCCGCCCCGATCTGGCGATCTGGCCGCGGGACCCTGCAGCGAAGGCGATGGCGCGCTCGATCTCGGCGGAGATGCATGCCGGCTTCCAGGCCCTGCGCAGCGCCTGCCCGATGAACCTGGCCTGGGTCCACCCGCCGCGCGATCGTGGTCCGAAGGTCGCCGCCGATGTGGCGCGGATCGCCGCGATCTGGAACGAGGCGCGGGCGCGTTTCGGCGCCGGCGGGCCCTTCCTGTTCGGCGCCTTCTCGGCGGCCGACGCCATGTTCGCGCCGGTCACGGCGCGCTTCACCGGCTACGGCATCCGTCCCGACGATGTCTGCGGTGCCTATTGCGAAGCCGTTCAGGCCACCAAGGGCTATGTGTCCTGGCGGATGGCGGCCTTCGCCGAGCCCTGGATCATCGCCGAGGACGAGGCCGACGAGCCGGTCCTCACCGATCACCGTTCCTTTCTCAGCCGCAGCCGGGTCTCTCCATGAACACGTCGTCGCATTACCCCAACGCCCCCATCGCGCAGCCGATCGCCCGGCACACCCTGGCCGTGATCGTCGACAACGAGCCGGGCGTCCTGGCGCGCATCGCGGGGCTGTTCTCCGGCCGCGGCTACAACATCGAGAGCCTGACCGTCTCCGAAACCGAGCACGAGAAGCATCTCTCGCGGATCACCGTCGTCACCTCCGGGACCTCGGCGGTGATCGACCAGATCAAGGCGCATCTCGACCGGCTCGTGCCCGTCCATCGCGTCGTCGACCTGACGCTCCAGGGCGAGGCGCTGGAGCGCGAGCTGGCGCTGGTCAAGGTTGTCGGCAAGGGCGAGCACCGCGTCGAGGCGATGCGGCTGGCGGCGGCCTTCGGGGCGCGCACGCTCGACGCCTCGCTGACCTCCTTCGTCTTCGAGCTGACCGGCACGACCGAGGAGATCGAGCGATTCATCAAGCTGATGACGGCGGTGGGGCTGACCGAGGTCTCCCGCACCGGCATCGCCGCGATGAGCCGCGGCCCCGAGGCGATGTAGCCTTTGCGGATATCCGGGCGCAGTGTTACGGATATCCGGTCAGGGAGGCGCGCCATGAAGGTCCAGGTCGCCAAATGGGGCAACAGCACCGCCGTGCGGTTGCCGAAGGCCGTGGCGGAGCAACTCGGCCTCAAGCCGGGGATGACGGTCGAAGTGTCGGTGGAGGATGGAAAGCTCCGGCTTGTGCCTCTCGAGGGCATGGACGAGACAGCGTGTCCGCCGGGTCGGCCTGAACCTTTTCCGGTGACGCTGGAATGGATGATCGAGGAAGCACGGCGTCTCGGCGGCCTAGAGAACGCACCTCGCGACGATGTGGCGTGGGGGCCCGATGTGGGGTCCGAGGTGATCTATGACGACTACAATCCGCGCAAGCGGGCATCCTGAGCCTGGCGAGGTCTACTGGGTCGATCTCGACCCTGTCCTCGGTTCGGAGCAGGCTGGTCGGCGACCTGTCATCGTCTTGTCCGACAACTCGCTTCACCAGTTCTCCTCACGCATCCTGATCTGCCCCATTACATCGAACCCTCAGCCTTGGCCGACGAAAGTCGAAATCCCTGCGGGCTGCGTCGTGCGCGGCTTCGTGCTGACCGATCAGGTCCGCATGATCGATCGTGACTTTCGCAAGCTGCGCCTCATCGGCAGGCTGCCCGAAGCGGTGACTCTGCGTGTCAGACACCGCGTCGCAGCGTACATGAACATCATCCCCATGACCGAAACATCGCAATCATGACCCTCGAACAGATCTCGCTCGCCCTGGGCCTCGCCGGCCTCGCCTGCTTCCTCTGGCCGATCCTGATGCGGGTCTCCGGCAAGGCGCCCGACGCGGCCGCCGGCAGCGGCTCCAGCCTGCGCTCGCCGCTGTGGTGGGCCGGCTTCGTGCTGACCGCGGCGGCGATCTTCCTGCAGAGAATCGCGAGCCAGCAGGTGGGCGGGGGCTAGGCGGACTGCGGCCTCACACCGCCCGGCGATGCCGCTTGCGCGCAGATGATGGCTGCGCTAGAGAGCCGAACCGTAACGTACGGTACTGTTTTCGCCGGTGTTCCAGAGCGCATGACGACGACGCCTTCCCTGACAGAGACGGACGAGCCCACGGCCCGGCAACAGGCCGTGCTCGATGCCGTGCTGTCGCTGATGGTGGAGGAGGGGGACCAGCTCACCATGACGGCCGTGGCGCGGCGGGCGAGCTGCTCCAAGGAAACGCTCTACAAATGGTTCGGCGATCGTGACGGCCTGCTGACCGCGACGGTGCGCTGGCAGGCGGCGCGGGTTCGGGCCGGGCGCTACGACCGGCCGACGCTGGACATCGCGACGCTGCGCGACAGCCTGAAGGGCTTCGCCGCGACCTGGCTCACCGTGATCTCGAGCCCGACCTCGATTGCGCTGAACCGGCTGGCGATCGGCCATGCGGCCTCGCGCAAGAGCAATCTCGGCGGGATCGTTCTCGCCAATGGCCGCTTCGCCATCGGCGAGCGGTTGCGGCCGGTGCTGGAGGCGGGGCGCGACGCGGGGCTGCTGGCGTTCGAAGACTCCGAGACGGCCTTCCGCACCTTCTTCGGCCTCGTCGGCCGCGACGTGCAGATCCGGCTGCTGCTGGGCGACACGCTGACGCTCTCGCGCGACGAGATCGAGCGCGACGCCGCGCGCGCTACCGACCAGTTCCTCACCCTCTACGGCGGACGGGTCCCGCCACGGGGGTCCGAAGAAACCACCCGTTCCTGAACAACCAACCCAAGGAAGGACACTCCCATGCGCGTCTATTACGATCGTGATGCCGACATCAACCTGATCAAGGGCAAGAAGGTCTGCATCGTCGGCTACGGCTCCCAGGGCCATGCCCATGCGCTCAACCTGCGCGATTCCGGCGTGAAGGACATCATCATCGCGCTGAAGGCGGGCTCGGCCACGCGCAAGAAGGCGGAAGAGGCCGGCTTCAAGGTTCTGACGCCGTCGGAAGCCGCCAAGGAAGCCGACGTGATGATGATGCTGACCCCCGACGAGCTGCAGGGCGACATCTATCGCGACGAGCTGCACGGCAACATGAAGCAGGGCGCCGCGCTGCTGTTCGCCCACGGCCTCAACGTGCATTTCAACCTGATCGAGCCGCGCAAGGACCTCGACGTGCTGATGGTCGCGCCGAAGGGCCCCGGCCACACCGTGCGCTCCGAGTATCAGCGCGGCGGCGGCGTGCCGACCCTGATCGCGATCCACCAGGACGCCACCGGCAACGCCCATGACCTCGGCCTGTCCTATGCCTCGGCCAATGGCGGCGGCCGCGCCGGCATCATCGAGACCACCTTCAAGGAAGAGTGCGAGACCGATCTCTTCGGCGAGCAGGTCGTGCTCTGCGGCGGCCTCGTCGAGCTGATCAAGGCCGGCTACGAGACGCTGACGGAAGCGGGCTACGCCCCCGAGATGGCCTATTTCGAGTGCCTCCACGAGGTGAAGCTGATCGTCGATCTCATCTACGAGGGCGGCATCGCGAACATGAACTACTCGATCTCGAACACGGCCGAGTATGGCGAGTACGTCACCGGCCCGCGCATCATCACCGCCGAGACCAAGGCCGAGATGAAGCGCGTGCTGACTGACATCCAGTCGGGCAAGTTCACCCGCGACTGGATGCTGGAGAACAAGGTCAACCAGACCTCGTTCAAGGCGACCCGCGCCCGCTACGCCGCCCATCCGATCGAGGAGGTCGGCGCCAAGCTCCGCGACATGATGCCCTGGATCAAGGCCAAGGCGCTGGTCGACAAGACCAAGAACTGAGACGCCGATTCAGGCGGCTGGCGCGGCGATTCAGGATCGCCCGCCAAGTCTCTGAACACGCAACTCTTCTCGGGGCGGGGGCAGCGATGCTCCCGCCTTTTTCGCGCCCTGGCGCGGCGGCCCGGCGGACCGGCCGGAACCGGGAGGTTAACGGCGCGTTCTCTCCTGCGAACGAACAGGCGGGAGCGGGCGATGGGCCATCACGAGACAGCGGAGCAGCGGACACGGCCGGACAGCAGGCAGGACAGCCGGGCCCGGGTCGCGGAAGCCGAGCGTGGCGAGGACTGGCCGCTGCTGAGCGCGCTGCTCGGCGGGCTCTTCCTCGCGGTCCTGTTCAACACCTTCATCGGCCTGATTCCGGGCTGAGCCGCAGGGCCGAGGAGAACTGCCATGAGCCACCCCCAGACCAATGTCGAACAGCGTGCCGAGGCGCAAAGCGACGACCGTCCCGGCGGAACGGTCGTCCCGCCGATGCGGGCCGACGATCACAGCAATCTCGCTCCCGCGGTCGAGACTCCCGTCGAGGCGCGCCAGGGGTTCAAGGGCGTGCCTGTCCTGATGGTGCTCATCGGCGGGCTGGTGCTCGCCGTCATCGCCTGGCTGGTGGTGGAAATGGTGGCCTGAAGCGAGCGGCGTCGCGGTGGCGCGCTTCGGTGCCGCCGCCCGGGTCGGCAGCAGCAAATGAGGAGGGTGCGATGACGATCTCGCGGATCATCCAGAGCCCGGTCGTCGCCGGTGCAGGTGCGATCGGTTCCTTTGCCCTGCTGGTGGCCGTGGTCTTCGGCCTCGCCTGACACCGGCTCACCGGACGAAGAGCGTGCCCTGCTTGGCCATCTCGGCGAGCGTGCCGCCGCCATAGATCAGGCTGAAGCCCCAGGCCAGAGACGCCAGCCAGTTGGCGATCTGGAACGGCCAGAACGGCATCTTCACGATGCCGGCGACGATCGCCACCACCGCGCGCAGCGGCCCGAAAAAGTGGCCGATCAGGATGCTGGCGACGCCCCACTTCTCGAAGAAGACATGGCCCCGCTCGAGCATTTGCGGATTGTCGCGGAAGGGCCAGTAGTCGTCGACGCGCGGCCCCAGAACCAGGCCCGCCCAATAGGAAATCCAGAAGCCGCAGCCCGCACCGGCCGAAGCGGCGAGCGCCAGCGGCGCGAGGTCGAGCCCGGACGCCCCCGCCACCGCGCCGAAGGCCGTGAAGAACACCGTCGCCGGCACCAGCCAGGACAGGATCGCGACGCATTCGCAGAACGCGATCAGGAAGACGATCGGGATCGCCCATTCCTGGTTGGCGCGCATGAACTCGACGAGCGTCTGCATCCAGAGTTCGAGCTGAGCCATTCCTGGTCCGGACATCGTGTGAGGGCGCGCGCTTATCGCCGCCCCGGCGGCACGATGCAACCTCGACCGCGCAACGGCTCGCAAGTCGGCCCGCAGACCCCGCCATGCCGCGGGTTGGCCTTCGCCGGCCGATCGCCTAATCTTCCCGTCAACGAGCCACAGAGCTTCGGCCGGCGCCGCGGACGCGCCCGATGTCGACGAGGAAACGGACGGTATGGAGCTACCCAACGCCCCGCACGCGGATGCGGGAACAGTCGTGCCGGCGGCGCAGGCCGGTGCGCCGCCCGCCGTCGCGCTCGGCCGCCTCGACATCACCTTCCATCTCGAAGGCGGCAGCCGTTACCAGGCGGTCACCGGCATCGACCTGTCCGTGGCGGCCGGCGAGTTCGTCTCGGTGGTCGGCCCCACCGGCTGCGGGAAGTCGACCCTGCTGAACGCGGCCGCGGGGCTGCTGACGCCCTCGGCAGGCACCGTCACCATCTTCGGTTCGCCGCTGTCCGGGCTGAATCGCCGGGCCGGCTATCTCTTTCAGGCCGATGCGCTGATGCCGTGGAAGACGGCGCTCGACAATGTCAAGGTCGCGCTCGAGCCGATGGGCGTGTCTGACGCCGAGGCGGACAGGCGCGCGCGCGACTGGCTGGCGCGAGTGGGCCTGCGCGCCTTCGTCGACCGCTACCCGCACATGCTCTCGGGCGGGCAGCGCAAGCGCGTGGCGCTGGCGCAGATGCTGATCCGCGATCCCGAGATCCTGCTGATGGACGAACCCTTCGGGCCGCTCGACGCGCAGACGCGGCAGATCATGGGCAATCTCCTGCTCGATCTCTGGTCGCGCGACCGCAAGGCGCTGATCTTCGTCACCCATGATCTGGAGGAGGCGATCGCGCTGTCCGACCGCGTCGTGGTGATGTCGGCCGGGCCCGCCGCCGGCATCGTCGCCGATTACCGCGTGCCGCTGCCGCGCCCGCGCGACATCGCCGAGATCAGGCTGGAAAAGGCCTTCCACGAGATCCACCGCGACATCTGGGCGTCGCTGCGCGTCGAGGTGCAGAAGGCCTATGCGATGGGCGAGGGCAAGGAACTGGTCGGGGGAGCCGGAGCATGAAACGCGCGAAGCTCCTCATCCTGCAGGCACTGGTGATGGTCGTCTTCCTGGCGATCTGGCACCTCGTCACCACGACCAGCCTGTTCGGCGACGTCAAGACGACGCAGTTCTTCTTCTCGACGCCGGGCGCCGTGCTGTCACGAACCTGGACGCAGCTCACCGGCGGCGAGATCTACTGGCATCTCGGCATCACCCTGACCGAGACGGTGCTGGCCTTCGTCATCGGATCGGCGGCCGGCATCCTGTTCGGCTTCACCTTCGCCCGCAACGAGCTGCTAGCGGCGGTGTTCGACCCCTATATCAAGGCCGCCAACGCCCTGCCGCGTGTCGTGCTGGCGCCGATCTTCGCGCTCTGGTTCGGCTTGGGCATCTGGTCGAAGGTCGCGCTCGGCTTCACGCTGGTGTTCTTCATCGTCTTCTTCAACGTCTACCAGGGCGTGCGCGAGGTCTCGCCGACGGTGCTGGCCAATGCTCGCATGCTCGGCATGAACGAGCGCCAGCTCTTCCGCCACGTCTACTGGCCCTCGGCGCTGACCTGGATGTTCTCGTCGCTTCACACCTCGGTCGGCTTCGCGCTGGTCGGTGCCGTGGTCGGCGAATATCTCGGCTCCTCGGCCGGGCTCGGCTACAAGATCCACGAGGCGGAGAGCGTCTTCGACGTGACCGGCGTGTTCTCCGGCATGCTCATCCTGGCGATGTTCGTGATCGCGATCGATTCCGTGGTGACGATGGTCGAGAAGCGGCTGCTGGTCTGGCGACCGGGGCAGAGTTCGACGACGGTGTGAGGCTGAAGTCACCGCCACTGCCGTCATTGCGAGCGCAGCGAAGCAGTCCAGGTTGACGTCGAGCGCTGCCGCTCTGGATTGCTTCGCTGCGCTCGCAATGACGGCGTTCTTGCCCGGTAGCCCCGACCCCGCCTATCCTCGCTCCCAACGCGCCCGCGAGAGGCGCCCATCAGCTCAACCGGAGGAACACCCATGACGATTTCACGCCGCGCGGCGCTGGCTGCGCTCGCTTTCGGGACGGCGCTCGGCCTCTCGCCGCTGGCGGCCTTCGCGCAGAACGCCGAGAAGCCCAAGCTGACGCTCGGCGTCGGCGGCAAGCAGCTGCTGTATTATCTGCCGCTGACGGTCGCGGAGAAGAAGGGCTTCTTCAAGGAGCAGGGGCTCGACGTCGAGATCAACGATTTCGGCGGCGGCGCGAAGTCGCTCCAGGCCCTGGTCGGCGGCTCGGTCGACGTCGTCACCGGCGCCTATGAGCATACCATCCGGATGCAGGCCAAGGGCCAGGACATCCGTGCCGTCGTCGAGCTCGGGCGCTTCCCCGGCATCACCATCGCGGTGCGCAAGGACCTCGCCGACAAGGTGAAATCGGCGGCCGACTTCAAGGGCCTCAAGATCGGCGTGACGGCGCCCGGCTCCTCGACGGCGCTGACGGCGCAATACGCCATGGTCAAGGCCGGGCTGAAGGCGACGGATGCGCCGATCATCGGCATCGGTGCCGGCGCCAGCGCGGTCGCGGCGATGAAGCAGAAGCAGGTCGACATCATCTCGCATCTCGACCCCGTGACCTCGAAGCTCGAGCAGGACGGCGACATCGTCTCGATCATCGACACCCGCACCGAGGCCGGAACCAAGGCGCTGTTCGGCGGCTCGAACCCGGCGGCGGTGCTCTATCTCAAGAACGATTTCGCCGAGAAGAACCCGGTCACCACGCAGAAGCTGGCCAATGCCTTCGTCAAGGCGCTGAAATGGCTGGAGACCGCCAGGCCCGAGGACGTCGCCGATCTCGTCCCGGCCGAATACCATCTCGGCGACAAGCCGCTCTATCTGCAGGCGGTGAAGAACTCGCTCGAGAGCTACTCGCGCACCGGCATCTCCACGCCCGACGCGATGAAGAGCATGTATGACGCGCTCAAGCTGCTCGATCCGGAGCTCGCCTCGTCGAATGTCGATCTGAGCAAGACTTTCATCGACAGCTTCGCCAAGAAGGCGGCCTCGGGCAGCTGAGCGGCAACGGGCGGATGTGGCATTTTTGCCGGATCCGCCCCAAAAAGCGGGCGGCGCAAGCGATATTCCCGCTGCTGCCGCCTGCGGCGAATTTACACCCGCGACAAAACCGCCTTGGAGTTCCGATAAGGAAACGTTGGTACCAGCGCGCGTGAGCGATGATTTTCTGACCGGCGGCGGCGCGATGGGCGACGCCATCCGCGAGCATGATTGGGCGAACACCCCGCTGGGCCCCTTGGCGGATTGGCCCACGGCGCTCAAGGTCACGGTCGGGCTGATGGTGAATTCGCGCTTCCCGAAATGCCTGTTCTGGGGGCCGGAGCTGATCAGCCTCTACAATGACGGCTACCGCCCCATGCTCGGCACCAAGCCCGAGGCGCTCGGGCGGCCCGTCGGGGAGGTCTGGCCGGAAGTCTGGGACGAGCTGCGGCCGGTCGCGGAAAAGGCGATGGCCGGCGAGGCGAGCTATTTCGAGGACATGCCTCTGGTGCTGGAGCGTTTCGGCCGGCCGGAGCAGACCTGGTTCACCTTCTGCTACAGTCCCGTCCGCGACGAGACCGGCGCCGTCGTCGGCGTCATCGACACCGTCATCGAGACCACCGGCAAGGTGAAGGCGGAGCGCGATGCGCGGCTGCTCAATGCCGAGCTGGCGCATCGCATGAAGAATGTGATGGCGATGGTGTCGGCTGTCGCCAGCCAGACCTTCCGCTCGGCGCCGACGCTCCAGGCGGCGCAGGCGACCTTCAGCGAGCGGATCGCGACGCTCGGCCAGGCGCATGACATCCTGACCCAGTCGAGCTGGAGCGGGGCGCCGATCGGCGAGGTCATCCGCAGCGCGCTCGCCCCGCATGGGGTCGCCGAAGGCCGTCTCGTGGTTTCCGGCCCTGCGATCGAACTCGGGGCCGATCACGCCCTCACGCTGGCGCTCGCGATCAACGAGCTCATCACCAACGCGGTCAAATACGGCGCGCTGTCGGTCGAGGGCGGCCGCGTCACGCTGAGCTGGCAGGCGGGCCTCGGTGGCAGCGCCGAACCCTTCCGGCTCGAATGGGTCGAGCATGGCGGCCCCGCGGTGAAGGCCCCGAACCGCGCCGGCTTCGGCTCACGGCTGATCGAGCGCGTTGCGGCGCAGAAGTTCGGCGGGGAGGCGACCCTCGATTATGCGCCCGAGGGCTTCCGCTACCGTCTCGTGACGACGATGGACAAGCTGCTGCCGCGAGAGAAACCGTCCTCCTGACACCATGCCGGACGGGTGCCCGCTCTGGACTCCGTCCTGTCCCGGCGCAAGACTGCGCCCCCTGACGCTGGGAGAGATGGCATGTCTGACGACAGCGCGACCAAGGCCCTGATCCGCGAGGCCTATGCCGCGCGCCACCGCGGCGATCTCGACGCGCTGATGAGCTTCTTCCACCCGCAGTGCCGCTATCGGCTCGTCGGTGGTCCCGCCGTCGCCGGGACCTTCAGGCAGCCCGACGGTCTCGAGGCCGTGCGCGAGCAGATGGCCGGGCTCATCGCGGCTTATGTCTTCAGCAATGTCGAGGAACTCGGCCTCACGGTCGATGGCGACCGGGCGATCCTGCACTGGCGGGCCGATGTCGTCTGCAAGCCGAGCGGCCGCAGCGGTCCTTTCGAAATCGTCGACATCTTCACGATCGCCGAGGGCAAGATCGCCAGCGTCACCCAGTTCACGGATACCGCCGGCGTGGCGAGGCTGAGCGCGGCCTGAGCTTTCGTGATGGCGGCCATGACGGCTTTCGATTTGCCGTCCGGCCGGGCGAACGGCTAGAGCTTGCGCCCCAAGACACCGCCGGAACGCTCATGAACATCCTCTCGATCCAGTCGCATGTCGCCTATGGCCATGTCGGCAACGCCTCCGCCGTCTTTCCCATGCAGCGCCTGGGCGTCGAGGTCTGGCCGATCCATACCGTCCAGTTCTCCAACCACACCGGCTACGGCGCCTGGAAAGGCCGCGTCTTCGACGGCGGCATGATCGACGAGGTGATGGAGGGCATCGCCGAGCGCGGGGTGCTGCCGAACTGCAGCGGTGTGCTTTCGGGCTATATGGGCTCGGCCGATATCGGTCACGCCATCCTCTCAGCGGTCGAGCGCGTGCGCGCCTCGAACCCGAAAGCGGTCTATTGCTGCGACCCCGTGATCGGCGATGTCGGTCGCGGCGTCTTCGTGCGGCCGGGCATCCCCGAGTTCATGCGCGAGCAGGCGGTGCCGGCGGCCGATATCGTCACGCCCAACCAGTTCGAGCTCGAGCTGCTGACCGATATCGAGATCCGCACGATCGCGGATGCGCACCGCGCGGTCGAGGCGCTGCGCGATGCCGGGCCGAAGGTCGTGCTCGTGACCTCGCTCGTCACCGACGAGACGCCGGCCGACATGATCGACCTGATGGCGGCCGACGCGAAGGGGGCCTTCCGCGTCCGCACGCCCAAGCTCGATGTCAGCGTCAACGGGGCGGGGGATGCGATCGCGGCACTGTTCTTCGTGCATTACCTGCGCGAGGAATCCGCCGCCGCCGCGCTGGCCAAGGCCGCGGCCTCGATCTACGGCCTGCTCAAGCGCACCAAGGAGGCGGGCTCCCGCGAGATCCTGACGGTGGCGGCGCAGGACGAGTTCGTGACGCCATCGCACCAGTTCGTGCCCGAGAAGTTCTGAGCGGGATGAAGCGCCCCTCACTCAGCCCTCATCCTGAGGAGCGCTCCGCCGGAGCGCGTCTCGAAGGATGCTCCCTCGGGCTCCTGATCCATCTGGAGCATCCTTCGAGACGCCGCTGTGCGGCTCCTCAGGATGAGGGCGATGGGCTGGATGAGGGCTGGCGACAGGCGGTCGGCTGCCCATGAAACTGCGCGTCGGCACCTTCAATGTCGAGAACCTGCTGACGCGCCATCGCTTCGCCTCGGGCGAGCGCAGCGACACCGCGCCCGCCATGTCGCTGTTCCATTTCCCCCGCGTCGACGAGCGCGACGCGGTCGAGCGCTCGCTGGCGGTGGCGCTGGAGGACGACAAGCGCCAGATGACGGCGCTCGCTCTGGCGGAGGCGAAGGCCGATCTCTGGATGCTGCAGGAGGTCGACTCGCTGGCCAGCCTGCAGGCCTTCTTCGCCAACTATGTCCACCGCATCGCCGACCACCGCTACGGCCATTTCACGCTGCTCGACGGCAACGATCGCCGCAACATCGACATCGGCTTCGCGGCCCGGCGCGATCTGCTGGCGCCGCAGCGGGTCAGCGTGCGCTCGCACAAGGATCTCAGCTTCGCGGCGGCCGGCGTGCATGACCGCGATCTCGCCGCGCTCGGGATCGGGCCCGACGGCAAGGTCTTCGCGCGCGACTGCCTGCAGGTCGAGCTCGATTTCGGCGACCGGAGCCTCGCCCTGTTCGGCTGCCACTTCAAATCGATGAACAACGGTCGCGACGATGGGCGGGTGGCGACGCTGCCGGTGCGCCGGGCCGAGGCGCGGGCGGTCAAGGGGCTGATCAGGCAGCGCTTTGGCGCGGACTGGCGCGAGGCGAACTGGATCGTGCTCGGCGACCTCAACGCTTATCGCTTCGGGCTCGGGCCGCTGGCCGAGGTCGTCGACGAGGGCGAGAGCGGCATCGAGCCGCTGCTCGACAATTTCGCCGTCGATCCGATGGAGACGCTGCCCGCTCATGAGCGCTGGACGCATTTCCGCCGCTACTGGTCGGAGGCGCGCGAGCAACTGGTCGAGACGCATATGCCGCTCGACCATATCCTGCTCTCGCCGGCGCTGGCGGCGGCCAATCCGCATCCGGCGCTGCAGATGATCCGGCGCGGGCTGCCCTATCGTGTGCCGCTCGATCCGCGCGAACCCGACCGCTCGATGGCGCGGCTGGCGACCTCGGCGGACCGCTATCCGCGCGTCGGCTGGGACCGGCCCAAGGCCTCCGACCACTGCCCGCTGACGATCGACCTGACCCTTCCGAGGAACTGACAGCCATGGCCCGCCGTTTCGTCACGCTCGACGTCTTCACCGCCACGCCCCAGGCCGGCAACCCGCTGGCCGTGGTGCTCGACTCGGACGGGCTCGACACGGCCGCGATGCAGGCGATCGCGCGCGAGTTCAACCTGTCCGAGACCGTCTTCGTGCAGCCGCCGGCCGAGACCGGTCACCGCGCGGCGCTGCGCATCTTCACGCCCGGCCGCGAACTGCCCTTCGCCGGGCACCCCACCGTCGGCACCGCCGTTTTGCTGGCGCTGCGCGACAAGGCCGAGGGGCAGGGCGCCGACATCCTGGTGCTGGAGGAAACGATCGGCCGCGTGCCCTGCGCGGTCGCCGTCACCAGCGAGCGAACGGGGCAGGCGACCTTCACCCTGCCGCGCCTGCCGCAGGAGGGGGAGCCCGCGCCCCCCGCTGCCGCCATCGCCGCTGTCCTCGGGCTGGAGCCGGGCCGCATCGGCCTGCCAGGCCACCGCCCGGCCGTCTTCTCGGCCGGCGTGCCCTTCACCATGGTGCCGGTGGCCGATCTCGCCACGATTGGGTCGATCGCACTCGATCTCGGGCGCTGGGACGCCGTGATGACGCCCGCCGCCCACCCCAACGCCTTCGTCTATTGCCGCGAGACGGTGGCGGCGGGGCATCATTATCACGCCCGCATGTTCTGGCCGGGGGCGGGCATCGTCGAGGATCCGGCGACGGGCGGGGCTTCGGCGGCCTTCGCCGGGGCGATCATGGCCTTCGACAAGCCCGGCGACGGTGAGCACCGCTTCGTCATCGAGCAGGGCTACGAGATGGGCCGGCCCTCGCAGATCACGCTGGAGCTGACGGTGGAGGGAGGCGCGCTGGTCTCTGCGCGGATTGGTGGTTCAGCCGTCGTCATCAGCGAGGGCGTGCTGCTGTGACGGGTGTGTCGAGCCTGGAGAGCAACGACATCGAGCGTTTCGCGGATGGGGCGATCGCCCGGCTGGGCCGGGTCGACGCCCGGATCGAGCCCTATGACTGGGCCTTCGCCCGCGAGAGCAGGGCGGCGATCGAGGCGCATTGGGCGAAGATCAGCGCCAGCAAGCCCGCCATGTTCAACGGCCGCATCCTGCTGCAGCATCGCGCGGCGATCGTCGACGGCGTCTTTCACGCCCGTTATTTCGAGACCGACTATGCCGACTTCATGACATGGCGCGACGCCGGCCATCCGGGCCCGGCGCTGCGCAACGGCTTCGCCATGGGGGCGCTGCGGGCGGCCGACGGCGCCTTCCTGTGCGGGCGGATGAGCGGGCATACCGCCAATGGCGGCATGGTCTATTTCGCCGCCGGCACGCCCGACCGCAGCGATGTGCGCGCCGACGGCACGGTCGATCTCGCCGGCAGCGTGCTGCGCGAACTCGCCGAGGAGACCGGACTGGCCGCGGACGAGGTGCGGGTCGGGGAGGGCTGGGATGCGGTGTTCTCCCCCGGCCGCATCGCCTTCATGCGTCCGCTCACCATCGACCTGCCGGCCGAAGAGGCGCGGGCGCTGATGCTGTCGCGCATGAAGGGGCTCGAGGAGCAGGAACTCGACGACATCGTGATCCTGCGCAGCGCCGCCGATTGCGATGGGCACCGTATGGCGCCCTTCATGAAGCCCTATCTCAGCCATATCTTCGCGCAGGAGTGATCGGCCTTTCGATCCCTCCGCCGCCGCCAGCCGAAAGCCCTGCCATGACCGCGTCCGAAGCTCTCGCTCCCGAAGCCCTGCCCCTGCCGGCCGACAATCCCTTCGCGGCGCGCTGGGACACGCCCTTCGGCCTGCCACCCTTCGCCGCGATCCAGCCTGCGCATATCCAGCCGGCCTTCGAGGCGGCGCTGGCGAAGCACAGGGAGGAGATCGCCGCGATCGTGGCCGATCCGGCGGTGCCGGACTTCGCCAATACGATCGAAGCGCTGGAGCGGGCGGGGCGCGCGCTCTCGCGCGTCGGCGGCGTCTTTTACAACCTCGCCGGGGCCGACACGAACGAGGCGCTGCAGGCGATCGAGCGGGCGCTCTCGCCGCTGACCTCGCGCCACTGGTCGGCGATCATGATGGATGAGGGCCTTTTCGCCCGCGTCGATGCGGTGTTCGCGAAGCGCGAGACGCTCGGACTCGATTCCGAGCAGTTGCGGCTCTTGGAGCGCACGCATCGTGGCTTCATCCGCTCGGGCGCGCAGCTCGGCGCCGAGGACAAGGCGCGGCTGGCTGCGATCAACGAGCGGCTGGCGGGCCTCGGCACCCAGTTCAGCCAGAATGTGCTCAAGGATGAATCCTCATACGCCCTGATGATCGAGGACGAGGCGGGGCTCGACGGGCTGCCGCCTTTCCTGCTGGCCGCAATGGCGCGGGCTGCGGCGGATCGCGGCCATCCCGGCCAGCATGCGGTGACGCTGTCGCGCTCGGTGATCGAGCCCTTCCTGACCTTCTCGAGGCGGCGCGACCTGCGCGAGCAGGCCTTCGCCGCCTGGGGCAAGCGCGGCGAGAACGGCGGTGACAGCGACAACCGCGCCATCGTGGCCGAAATGGTCAAGCTGCGGGCCGAGAAGGCGAAGCTTCTGGGCTATGCGACCTTCGCGCATTTCAAGCTCGACGACACCATGGCGAAGACGCCGGAGAATGTCCGCGAGCTGCTCGAGCTGGTCTGGACGCCGGCCAAGGCGCGGGCGGCGCAGGAGGCCGCCGATCTCGCCGCGCTGGCCCAGGCCGAGGGCGAGAACGGCCCGATCCGCCCCTCCGACTGGCGCCACTATGCCGAGAAGGTGCGCCAGAAGACCTATGCGCTCGATGAGGCCGTGCTGAAGCCCTATCTCCAGCTCGACCGGATCATCGCCGCCGCCTTTGACGTTGCCGGCAAGCTGTTTGGCCTGTCTTTCGCGGCGCGGACCGATCTTGCGGGCTATCATCCGGACGTCCGTATCTGGGAGGTGACGGAGAGTGCGACGGGCCGGCATATCGGCCTGTTCATCGGCGATTACTTCGCCCGCGCCTCGAAGCGCTCGGGCGCCTGGATGAGCGCCTTCCGCGGCCAGCGCAAGCTCGGCGGCGAGGTCCGCCCGATCATCGTCAATGTCTGCAACTTCGCCAAGCCGGCGGAGGGCAAGCCGGCGCTGCTCTCGATCGACGATGCGCGCACGCTCTTCCACGAATTCGGCCATGCGCTGCACGGGCTGCTCTCGGACGTGACTTATGGTTCGCTCGCGGGCACCGCGGTCTCGCGCGACTTCGTCGAGCTGCCCTCGCAGCTCTACGAGCACTGGTTCCTGACCAAGGAGGTGATGCAGCGCTATTGCCTGCATGCCGAAACGGCTGAGCCGATTCCCGAGGCGCTGATCGAGACGATCAAGCGCGCGCAGACCTTCAACCAGGGCTGTGCCACGGTCGAATACACCTCCTCGGCGCTGGTCGACCTCGCCTTCCATTCGCTGGAGGAGCCTGGCGAGATCGATGCGCTGGCCTTCGAGAAGGCGGAACTGGCACGGCTCGGCATGCCCGAGGGCATGGTGATGCGCCACCGCACGCCGCATTTCACCCATGTCTTCTCGGGCGACGGCTATTCGGCCGGCTATTACAGCTATCTCTGGTCGGAGGTGATGGACGCCGACGCCTTCAACGCCTTCCTGGAGGCGGGCGACGTGTTTTCGCCGGAGCTGGCCGGCAAGCTCAAGCGCTACATCTATTCCGCCGGCGACACGCGCGACGCGGCGGAGGCCTACAGGCTGTTTCGCGGCCGGCTCCCGACGCCGGACGCGCTGCTGCAGAAGCGCGGGCTGGCGGCGTAGCCGCTGGCGTCATTCCCGGGCGCAGCGAAGCGGAGACCCGGGAATCTCCGGCCGGAGATGCTCGGGTCAAGCCCGAGCATGACGGTGCAGCTCACCCCGGATAGCCGAACCGCGCCTTCGTCGCCCGGATCTGGACGATCGCGCCGCCCTCGTTGCCGGCGGCGCAGGTCGAGCGGGCGGTCGAGATCTCGGCGGAAACCCGCGTGTGCACGCCCTTCGTCGTGTGGCCGGTGGCGAGGTCGTTGTCGATCACGGCCTGGAAGCGCTCGACCTCGCCGGAGCAGCCCGTGCCGGTGGGCATGCGGAAGGTGTTGGGCGTGACGCCGGCGCCGGCCTGCTCGGGCGGCGGGGCCGGGGGCGTCGCGACGGTCGCGGTCTGGCAGGCGGCGAGGCCGAAGGCGAGGGCGGCGAGGGGCAGGGCAAAGGCGCGCATGGCGGGCTCCGGCATCGGGTCGCCGCGAGGATGACCGATTCCCGCGGGCGGGCAAAGCGCGCCGCCCAGCATTGGCTGCCCGCCTCCACAGCCCTCATCCTGAGGAGCGATCCGCAGGATCGCGTCTCGAAGGATGGTCCAGGGGGGCTCCGGAGACCTCTGAAGCATCCTTCGAGACGCCGCGTTCGCGGCTCCTCAGGATGAGGGCTGAACTGAGCGCTGCTCAATCGTCCAGCGGCAGGAAGGGCAAAGCAGCGGCGAAGATCGCGGCCGCCAGCGCGGCCAGCCAGACCGCGCCCTGGCCGACGAGGTAATGCGCGACGGCGCCGTTGATGCAGCCGGTCAGCAGGCCGATCCAGAGCAGGAAATGGCGGACCCAGGCGAGTTTCGGCCCGCCGAGCAGGGCACCCGCCATGCGCTGGCCCATTTTCACGAGCGTTCCCGTCATGTAGGTGAGCGCAATGGTGACCTCGCCGTCGCGCTGGAAGACGCCATTCTCCGCACCCATGGCGAAGGCGAGCATGACGGCGCCGGCGAAGCTCAGGCCGATCTGGTCGAGGCTGGCTGCGACGGCGAGCGCCAGCGCCACCACCCAGAGGACGGCCGATTTGCGCCGCCTCCCGCCGAAATGGCCGGCGACCGAGCCGCAGATCACGCCGAGGACGAAGAGGACGAGGATCAGCGCCGCGGTGGCGATGCCGCCGCCCTTCAGCCCGGCGAGCTCGATGCCCAGCCGCGTGGTGTTGCCGCTCATGAAGGAGACGAAAAAGCCGCCGAGGCTGATGAAGCCGATCGTGTCGATGTAGCCTGCGAGGCCCGACAGGCAGAAGGCGAGGCCGATCGCCCAGCGGTTATAGGTCAGCATCGCCCTCTTCCCCCGCCGCGCCGACTCGCCGGCCCACGCGCACGGCGCCGATGATAGGGGCAGCGCCGTCAGGCTCCCAACGCTGCGGCGGCCTGCGACATATGCTTGCGCGCCGCTCCCGTTTTCGGCTACATCGTTCCACGGTCTTCGAGGATTCCGCTTGTCCCAGACGTTCGCCCCCGCTTCGCCTTCCGGCCGCGCGCCTGCGCGGATCGCGGGCCTGCGCGCGCGTCCCGTCTCCAGCCTCGGTCTGCTTCTTCTCCTTAGCCGCCCCTGAGGGCCGGCCGGGCATGCATGCCTGGGCGCTCAGGGGAGTGACGAGAACGACCCTTCCGATTTGAGGCGCCAGCATCCGACGAGAGCGGCGCCAGCTCTTTCAGGATCACGACCATGACCGACTCGACCCACAGCCACGGCGCTTCGACGCCCGCTTCCTCAAAAGACCGCGTGCTGATCTTCGACACCACGCTGCGCGACGGCGAGCAGTGCCCCGGCGCGACCATGACCTTCGAGGAGAAGCTCGAGGTCGCCGAGATGCTGGACACGATGGGCGTCGACATCATCGAGGCCGGCTTCCCGATCGCCTCGGAGGGCGATTTCGAGGCGGTCTCCGAGATCGCCCGGCGCAGCAAACGCTCGACCATCGCCGGCCTGGCGCGGGCCATCGCCGGCGACATCGCGCGGGCCGGCGAGGCGGTGCGCCATGCCGGCAAGCCGCGCATCCACACCTTCGTCTCGACCTCGCCGATCCATCTCGAGCACCAGATGCGCAAGTCGCAGGAGGAGGTGCTGGAGATCATCACCCGGACCGTCGCCCAGGCGCGCAACCTGGTCGAGGATGTCGAGTGGTCGGCGATGGACGCCACCCGCACCCCGATCGACTATCTCTGCCGCGCGGTCGAGGCGGCGATCCGGGCCGGCGCGACCACGATCAACCTGCCCGACACCGTCGGCTACGCCACGCCGGACGAGTACCGCGCGATGTTCCGGCAGGTGCGCGAGCGCATGCCCAATGCCGACAAGGCGATCTTCTCGGTGCACTGCCACAATGATCTGGGGCTCGCGGTCGCCAACTCGATCGCCGGCATCGAGGGCGGGGCGCGCCAGGTCGAATGCACGATCAACGGCATCGGCGAGCGCGCCGGCAACGCGGCGCTGGAAGAGGTGGTGATGGCGCTGCGCGTGCGCGGCGACGTGCTGCCCTACGACACCGGCATCGACTCGACGCTGCTGATGAAGACCTCGCGGGCCGTCTCCGGCGCCTGCGCGTTCCCGGTGCAGTACAACAAGGCGATCGTCGGGCGGAACGCCTTCGCCCATGAGAGCGGCATCCACCAGGACGGCATGCTGAAGAACCAGACCACCTACGAGATCATGACCCCGGCCTCGGTCGGCGTCACCAAGACCTCGCTGGTGATGGGCAAGCATTCCGGCCGCGCCGCCTTCCGCTCGAAGCTGAAGGAGATGGGCTACGATCTGGGCGAGAACCAGATGGAGGACGCCTTCACCCGCTTCAAGGCGCTCGCCGACCGCAAGAAGCACGTCTATGACGAGGATATCGAGGCGCTGGTCGACGAGAACCTCGCCTCGGCCCATGACCGGGTGAAGCTGGTCTCGCTGACGGTGATGGCCGGCACGCGCGGCCCGCAGCGCGCGACGATGAAGCTCGATGTCGATGGCCGCTTCGTGACCGAGGAGGTCGAGGGCAACGGGCCGGTCGACGCGATCTTCAACGCGATCAAGACGATCGTGCCGCATGAGGCGACGCTGGAGCTCTACGACGTCCATGCCGTCACCGAGGGCACCGACGCGCAGGCCGAGGTCACGGTGCGGCTGACCCATGACGGCTCGTCGGTGACCGGCCGCGGCGCCGATCCCGACACGCTGGTTTCCTCGGCCAAGGCCTATCTCGTCGCGCTCAACAAGCTGATGGCCAAGGGCTCGCGCCTGCACGCCCAGGCGGCGGCGGGGTGAGGCGCCGCCGCGCCCGCGGCGCAGGGGCATGTTGCTGACGATACGTTAACCATGGTTGCCTATCGTCCCCGGCATGATCCCGACCGACGACCAGCCGCCGGATCCGACTGCCGCCTTGCGGTCCGGGTCGCCCCAGTCGCGCTTCCCGGTGATGGGAATCGACGAAACGACGCTGCGGCTGATCCGCAGTCTCCGCCCGGTGGTCGGCCCTCTGCTGGCGCCGGGCGTGGGGCTGCATTTCGACCGGCTGGCCCATCATGAGCGTATGAGGGAAGAGGCCGCGCAGTATCGCGACGTGCTCGAGCGCGCTCTGGCGGAGCACGGCGCCGCCGTCTTCGCCGCGGACTTCGATGATGCCTATCTGCGCTCCCTGGGCAAGGTGGTGACAGCCGAAGCCAGCACGCCTTTCGGGGCCCGCGCCCATGCCGTGATGATCCTGGCGGCCGTGCGTGCGGCCTTTCCCGAGATCGGCCGGCGGAACCGCTTCTCCGGGCGGGCTGCCGCCAAAGCCTGCCAGAGGGTGGTCGAACTGTTGGCTGTCGATCTCTCCTGCACGATGGAGGTCGTCTACCAGAAGCAGGAGGCTCAGGCCGTCTGGCGCGGCGCCGAGATCGAGAGGCTGACCGAGGGCTTCCGCACGAAGGTCGGCGAGGTGTCCGAGGCCGCCACCCAGGCGTCGGGCACGCTGAGCAAGGTCGCGGCCAACAGCGCCCATGTCTCGCGCAGCGCCGGCCTGAGCATGACGGAGAGCCGCGAAAGCCTCGGCCGCGTGCGCGAGGTCGTCCTGCAGACCGTGGTCGCCACCGAGCAGCTCCGGCAGTCGATCGGTCAGATCGACCGCAGCACGCGCGAAGGGGCCGACATCGCGCAGCAGGCGGTGACGGCGGCCGGGGAGGCACGGCAGACGATCGAGAGCCTGGCCGGGCTCGTCGCCGAGATCGGCTCCGTCGTGAACCTGATCTCCGACATCGCGGCGCAGACCAACCTGCTCGCGCTCAATGCCACGATCGAGGCCGCGCGCGCCGGCGACGCCGGGCGCGGCTTCGCCGTCGTTGCCAACGAGGTCAAGAACCTCTCGGCCCAGACCACGAGCGCCACCGGAACGATCGCGGCGCGCATCGACGCCATCCGCGAGGCGACGCAGCGCTGCGTCGGCTCGATCGCCCGGATCGACGGGTCGGTGACGGGCATGGCCGATGTCGCCTCCGCCATTGCGCGCTCGCTCGGCGAGCAGCTCTCCGTCACGGAGGGCATGGCGCAGGATGCCCAGAGCACGGCCGGCGAGGTCGAGACCGCGCTGGATCTCGTCGCCCAGACCTACAGCGCGGTTCAGCGCGTCGGCTCCTCGGTCGAGGAGATGAACGCCCGCTCCGCCTCGGTCGGCAATGTCGCCGACGAACTGGCGCAAAGCGTCAACGCGTTCGCCGCGTCGGTGGCGCAGCGCCTCGCCGGCTGAAAACCTTCGCGAATCCTGTGGATGCGTCCTTGCGCCCGGCTTGGCGGGCGCGATCCTTGCCTGTCATCGCTGCGAGCCATGCGGTGCCGCGCCGCTTCAGCTGGAGACGATCGCCATGGGCTATTTCCCGAACTGGACCCTGAAGACCTCCGGCGCCGTCATGCCCGACGAGCGCCTGCCCGCGGGTCAGACCTTCATCGCCGGGCTGCAGCATGTCGTCGCCATGTTCGGCGCGACCGCTCTGGCTCCGATCCTGATGGGGTTCGATCCGAACGTCGCGATCTTCTTCTCGGGCGTGGCGACGCTGCTGTTCTTCATCGTGACGCGCGGGCAGCTGCCGAGCTATCTCGGCTCCTCCTTCGCCTTCATCGGGGTGGTGATCGCGGCCACCGGCTATGCGGGCTCGGGACCCAACGCCAATATCGGCGTGGCGCTGGGCGGCATCATCGCCTGCGGCGCATTCTATGCCGCGATCGGCCTCGTGGTGCAGGCGGTCGGCACGGGCTGGATCGAGCGGCTCCTGCCACCGGTGGTGACCGGCGCGGTCGTGGCCGCGATCGGCCTCAACCTGACCGCGGTCGCGATGAACATGATCTCGGCCAGCGCCTATACGAAATGGATCGCGCTGTTCACGGTCGTCTCCGTCGCCGTCGTCGCCGTCTACAGCCGCGGCCTCGCCCAGCGCCTGCCGATCCTGATCGGCGGTTTCCTCGCCTATCTCGTCTACGCGCTGACGGCGTCGAGCTTCGGTGCCCCGCCGGTCGATTTCGCGCGGGTGGCGGCGGCACCCTGGTTCGGCCTGCCGAATTTCGTCGCGCCGGTATTCGACGGGCGGGCGATCGCGCTGATCGCCCCGGTCGCGATCATCCTGGTCGCGGAGAATCTCGGCCACATCAAGGGCATCGCGGTGATGACCGGGCGCAACCTCGATCCGCTGATCGGGCGGGGCTTCATCGCCGACGGCGTCGCCACCATGATCGCGGGATCGGGCGGCGGCACCGGCGTGACCACCTATGCCGAGAACATGGGCGTGATGGCGGTGACGCGGGTCTATTCGACGCTCGTCTTCGTCGCCGCCGGCATGATCGCGCTGGCACTCGGCTTCTCGCCGAAGTTCGGCGCGGTGATCGGCACGATCCCCGTGGCGGTGCTGGGCGGGCTCGCCATCGTGGTCTTCGGCCTGATCGCGGCGACGGCCGGGCGCATCTGGGTGGAGAGCAAGGTCGACTTCTCGGAGCCGAAGAACCTGCTGACGGTCGCCACCGCGCTGATTCTCGGTGCCGGCGATCTCAAGCTGCCGATCTTCGGCTTCGAGCTCGGCGGCATCGGTACCGCGACCTTCGGCGCCATCGCGCTGTATCACCTGCTGAACCGGAAGGCCGCCTGAGGCGCCCGTTAACCGCGTCGGCAGCGCCCGCGGCGGCTTCGCCGCGGGTCTCACATATTTCTGTCACAGGTGGGTGGACAGGGGCGGGGGGCTTTGCTACATCGCCGGCCTGCCTGACGCGGCCTTCGCCGCGGAACGGCTTACGCTTCGTGGCGTATGGGTGATTAGCTCAGTTGGTAGAGCAGCTGACTCTTAATCAGCGGGTCGTAGGTTCGAGCCCTACATCACCCACCACGGAACTCCTCTAAAAATCACGGACTTGGCAGCGCGGTCGTCTTGGGCCGGCGACGGCGCTGGGTGTCCGGGACGCCGCTGCGGATGGCGTCGAGCGCGTCCGGCCGTTTCGCGAGATGGCGGCCATGGGTCGCTCGATCCGAGGAATGCGCGCTCACGCACATGTCGGCTTTGCGATTGGCGCTCAACGCGAGCGATCCATCTCCCACCGGCATCCGACGCGGACAGGCCTGCAGCTCGGGCGCCGTTGCGGATCGCGATCGCTCTCTGTCCCGAGATTCAGGATCGAGCCGAAGCCATCAGGGATCGCCGCAGCGAAGCCGCAGAGGGCGCGGCCGCGCCGCAACGCGCCGCGGGTCAGGCCGGTTTGACGTTCAGGGCGCTTGCGGAACGGGTGATGCTGCTCTACATTATGTTTTATAATATAATGTCTATGTGAGTCTCATGACCGGAATCGATCTCTCCCCGACGCTCTTGGCCGCCGGCCAACCCGATGCGGCGACCCTTGCCGGTCTCGCGGGCTCGCGGTTCGCCGGCATCGTCAATGTCCGGCCCGATGGCGAGGAGGGCGGGCAGATCGGCCATGAGCAGGCGGCCGCGATCGCGCGGGAGGCCGGGCTGGCCTACGCCTATGTTCCGGTCCGTTCGGCCGCGATCACCGAGGCCGACATCAGGGCCTTCCAGCGGGCCGTGGCCGAGACGAAAGGTCCGGCCTATGCGCATTGCCGCTCAGGGACGCGCGTCGCGATCCTGCACCTGCTCGGCGAGGTTCTGGACGGACGGATGCGCGCCGAGGAGATCATCCCGTTCGGTGCGGGGCTGGGCCTCGACCTGTCCGCGGCGAAAGCCTGGATCGACCGGGACCGCGCGCGGACGCCGCGCGTGAAGGGCTTCCATGATGCCCGCACCGGCAGCATCCAGTATGTCGTCTGGGATCCGGCGACGAAGCGCTGCGCGATCATCGACCCGGTGCATGATTTCGACGAGAAGTCGGGCGCGACGCGCACGACGCATGCCGACGCGATCCTCGCCTTCGTCGCGGCGCAGGGGCTGACGGTCGAGTGGATCCTCGACACCCATCCACATGCCGACCATTTCTCGGCGGCCGATTATCTCCGGCAGCAGACGGGTGCGCCGACGGGAATCGGCGCCCGAGTCACGCAGGTCCAGCGGCTCTGGCAGCGTCTCTACAACTGGCCGGCTCTGAAGACCGACGGTTCGCAATGGGATCGCCTGTTCGCAGAGGGGGACAGCTTCGCGCTCGGCAGCATCGAAGGGCGCGTCCTGTTTTCACCCGGACACACGCTGGCCTCGGTGAGTTATGTCATCGGCGACGCCGCCTTCATTCATGACACGATCTTCATGCCCGATTCCGGCACGGCACGGGCGGATTTCCCCGGTGGCAGCGCCAGGGCGTTGTGGACCTCGATCCAGGCCATTCTGGCGCTGCCCGACGAGACGCGGCTGTTCACCGGGCATGACTATGAACCGAAAGGGCGCCATGCGCGCTGGGAGAGCACGGTCGCCGAGCAGAAGGCCAGCAACGCTCATCTCGTCGACATGACGCAGGAGCGTTTCATCGCCCTGCGCGAGGCGCGCGACGCGACGCTGCCCATGCCCAAGCTCATCCTGCCCTCGCTGCAGGTCAATCTGCGGGCCGGCCGCCTGCCGGAGCCGGAGGATGACGGCCGGCGCTATCTCAAGATTCCCCTCGACGCTCTGCCGGGAGCCGTCTGGTGAGCGGCCCCGGGTCGTCGCTGCAGACCGAGGCCCGCCAGGAGATGGCGGCGCGCGCGGAGGAGGTCGCCGCCCTGCTGAAGGTGATGGCCCATCCCGTGCGCCTGATGCTTGCCTGCAAGCTGGCGGAAGGGGAGTTCTCGGTCGGCGAGCTGGAGCGGCTGCTCGACATCCACCAGCCGACCCTGTCGCAGCAACTCGGCCTTCTCAGGGAAACCGGGATCGCGGAGACGCGCCGCGACGGCAAGCAGATCTTCTACCGTCTGACCCAGCAGAAGGCCTCGCTGCTGATCGAGGCCCTCTACGCCATTTTCTGCCAGAAGGACGAGCCGTCGTGACCCCCTATTGGCCTTCCCTGTTCGGCGGCATGGTGCTGGGCCTCTCGGCCGGCCTGCTGCTGCTGCTCAACGGCCGCATCGCCGGCATCAGCGGCATTGTCGGGCGCCTGCTCGGCGGCCATCAGGCCTGGGTCAACGGCGCTTTCGTGATCGGCTTGCTGTCGGGGCCGACGCTGTATGCCGCGGTCCATGGCGCGTGGCCTGCGATGACGGTCTCCGCTTCGTGGCCGGTGGTCATTCTGGCCGGACTTCTCGTCGGCATCGGCACGCGGATGGGCTCGGGCTGTACCTCCGGTCACGGCATCCTCGGCCTGGCGCGGCTGTCGAAGCGCTCGATCGTCGCCACCGCGAGCTTCCTCATCGCCGGCGTCGCCACCGCGACCCTCGCAGGATGGCTGTCATGAGCCCGCTCGCCATCGCCCGCATCTTGGTGGCGCTGCTGGCGGGCGCGCTCTTCGGCTATGGCCTGTCGCTGTCGGGCATGGTCGATCCCGCCCGTGTCCTGGGCTTTCTGGACATCGCCAGCGGTCACTGGGATCCGAGCCTGATGTTCGTGCTGGGCGGGGCGGTCTGCGTCGCCGTCTTCGCCGTCGCGATCCAGCGTCGCCTGCCGAAACCCGTCCTCGATACGCAGTTCCACATCCCCGAGCGCACCGATCTCGACGCCCGACTGGTCGGCGGTTCGCTGCTGTTCGGGATCGGCTGGGGGCTGGCCGGCTTCTGCCCCGGTCCGGCGCTGTCGGCCCTGACGACAGGCCTGGCGACGGTCCTGCTGTTCGTCGCCGCGATGATCACGGGGATGCTGCTGCACGACCGCCTGCTGGCCAGGGCGGGGTAGGCATCGCGCACCCCTCGCAACGGGGGAGGCTGGCTTTACATATTCAAACATTCATATATAAATAAATCAAATGCGGCCTTCCACTGGAGAGACAGCCATGACCAATGTCGGGACACGCGATCGCACCCTGCGGTTCATCCTGGGGGCCGTGCTCGTTGCCGCCGTCTTCGTCCCTCCCATAGCCGGGATGGTCGCGCCCTGGGGCGCCTGGAAATACGCGCTGACGGTCTGGGGCCTCGCCATGCTGGGAACGGCAACCTTGCGCTTCTGCCCCGCCTATACGCTGCTGGGCATTCGGACCTGCCCTCTTCCCAAGTCCTGACGGGACGGCTGAGGCGGACCTGAGCAGGATGATTGCGGCTCCCGATATCGCCTCGGTCGGCTCGGGCTCGCTGGTCGGGTTCGTTCTGGGCCTGATCGGAGGCGGCGGCTCGATCCTGGCCGTGCCGCTGCTGGTCTATGTCGTGGGCGTGGCCTCGCCGCATGTCGCGATCGGCACCAGCGCCGTCGCGGTCGCGCTCAGCGCCTTCGCCAATCTGCTCGGCCATGCCCGCGCTGGCCATGTCGGCTGGCCCTGTGCGCTGGTGTTCTCGACCGCGGGAATCGCGGGAGCCGCCGCCGGGTCGGCCATCGGCAAGCGCTTCGATGGTCAGAAGCTGTTGCTCCTGTTCGGCGTGCTGATGATCGTGATCGCGGCGCTGATGCTGGTGCGCAAAGCGGGCGACGGCTCAGGTTTCAGGCCGCTCGGACGGGCAACCGCGTCGACGCTGTTGCCGCGCCTGCTCGGAATGGGCTCGCTCGTCGGCGCGATGTCCGGATTCTTCGGCATCGGCGGCGGTTTTCTGATCGTGCCCGGCCTGATGGGCGCGGCGCGCATGCCGATGATCCTGGCGATCGGCTCCTCGCTGGTGGCGGTGACGGCGTTCGGCGTGACCACCGCCGCCTCCTATGCGCTGTCGGGCCTTGTCGACTGGCGCATCGCCATCCTGTTCGTCGCGGGCGGCGTCGCCGGCGGCATCGGCGGGACGCTGCTGGCCCAGCGTCTCTCGGCTCACAAATCCATGCTGGCGCGTGTCTTCGCCTCGATCGTGGCGGTCGTGGGGGTCTATGTCGTCCTTCGTGGCGGCGCCGCCGTCTTCAGCTGAGGTTCCCTGCGCCGAAGCCGGGTCGGCGACGGCCGTCAGTTCCGGAAAATCTGGCGGATCGAGCCTTCCATCAGAAAGGCGATGCCCAGCCGCGCGCCGACCATCATGCCGAAGATCGCCAGCGGCCAGGACAGCGCCATCATCGAGCCGGCCGTGATGCCCTGTCCGATCGTGCAGCCGCCCGCGAGGATGCCGCCTCCGCCCATCATCACCGCGCCGACCAGATGCCGGCGCATCTCGTGATGGTCGTCGAAGGCCTCCCAGCGCAGCTCCCGGTCGAACAGCGCCGAGAGGAAAGATCCGAGCACCACGCCGATCACCGAGCCGATGCCGAAATCCAGCAGGCCTTCGGGCGTCGTCAGGACCGCATAGAGCGCCCGACCGACCGGCGACACGAAGGTCAGGCTCTGGGGACGGGTGTGAATCGCGAACTCGTCGACCGCCACCCCGGTCGCCCACCAGCCTGCCACGACGCCGAGGCCCAGCGTGACGCCGGCGAGCAACAGGCGCGGCGAGCGCCGCAACCGTCCGTCGAGCGCCACGGCCAGAACGAGAGAGGCCGCCGCCATGATCGCGATGACGAGCCGCAGATCGCCGAAACCGAACCATGCCAGGATAGAGGGCAGGTCGCCTTGCACGGCGCCGGGAACCCGGACCGCGATGGACTCGACCCCGTCGATCCTCAACGGCGCCAGGATCCCACGGAGGGTCGCGTAGGCGGCCGCGCCAAAGAGCATCATCACGACCAGGCTGCGCAGATCGCCGGTGCCGAGCCGGACCAGCGATCCGAAGCCGCAGGTCCCCACCAGCGCCATCCCGATACCGAACAGGGTCGATCCCAGCAGGATCGCAAACCAGGGAATTGCACGGGGGACGTAGGTTGACAGCGCGGGATTCAGCGCCCCGTACCAGACCAGCGCCTGTGTTCCGATGACGGCCACACCCAGGGCCAGCCCGAAGATGCGCAGCCGCCGGGTGTCGCCGCCGAGCCAGACATCCTCGATCGCCCCAAAGGAGCACAGGCGCGCCCGTCGGGCCGTAAAGCCGCAGGCCGCACCGATGGCGATGCCGACGAGGGCGATCGACCAGGCAGGCAGCGGCCCCATGCCTCAGATCGAGCCCCGGGGAGGGCGCCGCGACATCACTCGGCCGCCGGCGGCTTCGGCGGGCCGCAGAAGATGTCGTAGATCACCGCGATCATCCGGCGGACATCGTCATTGGCGAGGCTGTAATAGACCGCCTTGCCGTCGCGCCGCGTCGTCACGAGCTGGTCGAGCCGCAGCCGCGCCAGCTGCTGCGACACCATGGGCTGGCGCAGCGAGAGAATGTTCTCGAGCTCGGTCACGGTCCGCTCGCGCTCGGCGAGCAGGCACAGCAGCAGCAGGCGGTTTTCGTGCGACAGCGCCTTGAGGAAGTCGCTGGCCTTGCGGGCCTTGCGCATCAGGACGTCGAGTTCGGCGGAGAACTCCGCGCCGTCGCGCAGTTCGTCTTCGAGAGCCTTTGATACGATCGCGCTCATGGTCAATCCAGTCTCGCGGCGGTGCCGCTGCGGTGAATGGGCTGTGGCATGTCAGCAAGCATCCTGCCAAGCAATCCCCAGAAGGCGTCGTCTCCCTGATAGCCGGTGATGCGGCCGGTTTCGCGACCATCCTCGAACAGCACGAAGGTCGGCGCGGCGATGACGGGTGCCACGAGCCCGGCGAGGGTGGATCCGCCGGGCCGGAGCTCGACGCGCCGCAAGGGCGCCAGCCGGCCTTCCTGCGTCCGGTGATAGGCGGGCGCGACCTCGCGCTCGAACCGCGCGCACCAGGGACAGCCATCGCGCGTGAACATGACGAGCTCCGCCGCCGCGGCAGCCACCGGCACCAGGCCGGAGCCGACGAGGGCGAGCGATGCCAGGAGCGCCACTATGCGGGAACGGATGAAACCCATTGCGGTAACATAGTCGTATTCGTATGTTTATGCCAGTCACAGGCTGGCGGCTTCTGCCGCGCCCGGAGGTTGGCCATGCAGACGCGCCGCACGATTCTCGCCGCCGGCCTCTGCGTCGCCCTTCCGGGCGCCGCCTCGGCGCGGGCCACGCTGGGTGAGGACGGGCTCTACAAGCTCGACTGGTATCTTGAGAGCTTCCTCGATCTGGCCGACGACCTCGCGGCGGCAACCGCCGCCGGCAAGCGCTTCGCCATCCTCTGGGGTCTCAAGGGCTGCCCGGCCTGCCGCCGCATGCACGAGGTCTATCTCGCCGACCCGGCGACGGAGCGCTACATCCGCGAGAATTTCGAGATCCTGCATCTCAATGTTCTCGGCCAGCGCCCGGTGACCGATTTCGACGGCAGCAAGCCAGGCGAAAAGGCCTTCGCCGCGCGCTATGCGATCGAGGGCACGCCGTCGATCCAGTTCTTTCCGGAAACGGCCGACGGGCTGGGCGCGAGGGCGCCCGCCGCCCGCGAGGTCGCGCGGATGCCGGGCCTGCCCGATCCGCGCGAATTTCTCGCCTGGTTCCGCTTCGTGCGCGAGAAGGGCTATGAGCGCGGGGCCTTCGCCGACTGGCCGGGGAAGAAGCCAGCCGGCGGCTGAAGCGCCTATTTGTTCACCGGCGACTCCGGATCGAACAGATAGGCCATCACGTCCTTGATCTGCTGCTCGTCGAGCACCTTGTTCGCGCCGAAGCGCGGCATGTTCGAGCAGGGCACCACCGCCATCGAATTGTAGATCTTGGTATAGGCGTCCTTCATCGCCTCGGCGTCGTATTTCCGGTCCCTGCCATAGGCCGAGAGGCTGGGGCCGAGCGTGCCGTAGCTGACCTCCTTGGGGTCGAGCTGGTGGCAGGCGAAGCAGTTGCCACCCGCAACCGTGCCCGGCGGATCGGAGAACTGCCCGCCGCGGCCGTTATTGGCCACGGCGTAGCCCTTTTTCCAGTCGCCGAGCAGCTTGCCGTCGGCGGGATAGACCACCCTGGCCAGCTCGCGCTTGATGACGGCGTCCGACTGGGCGGAGGAGACGTTGTTGCGGGTCGCGTTGCAGACGGCGAGCGACTCGTCGGGCGTGATCCGGGCCTGCCATTCCGGGGAGGCCGTGCCGAAGGTCGATTTGACATAGGCCTCGATCGTGGCCTGGCTCGGCTTCTGCTGGGCGAGGGCGGGGCCGGCGATCAGCAGGGCGGCGCAGGCCGCGGCGAGGAAAGCGGTTCGGATCATCGGTTCCGTCCTCTCAGCGCTTGATCGAAGGCACGGCGATCTCGCCGCCGGCGGCCTGCTTCTGCAGGAAGACGGTCAGCGCGGTCAGGCTGTCGGAGCCGTATTCGGGCACCGGCCAGCGCTGCTGGCGGTAGCAGTCCCAGAGCCGGTGCTGCATCGTGCGCAGCGCGCTCTGCGAGACGCGGTAGGTCGGCCAGGAGGCCATGGTCGCCTGCGCCGTGGCTCCCGGCACCGAGAGATTCGGCAGGCCCTGCAGACGGATGCGCTTGCCTTCCTCGGCGTGGCAGGTGGCGCAGGAGAAATCCATCACGCCGCCGCGGCGATAGAACAACTCCTCGCCGACCGCCGCCATCTCGATTTCCTTCGGGTGGCTGAGCTGCGGCTCGATCTTCATGCCGCTCGACTTGTTGGCGATGAAGGCGGTGAGATCCTCCATGTCCGACGCGACGCCCGGCCCCGAGAAGCGGCGTTTCAGGACGTCGGCGGTGTCGAGCCCCTGCAGCTTGTCCATGCACCAGAGCAGGCGCTGCTCGGTGTCCATGACGCGGTCGGCATCGGCGAAATAGCGCGGCAGCCTGGCGAAGGCGCCGTCGAGCTTGCCGGGTCCCTCGCCGAGATCGCAGGCCTCCAGCGACGCCTTCTTGGCGCCGCGCGGCTCCGCCCAGAGCGCCTCGCCGCGATCGACCGCCAGGAATCCGGGATTCGAGAACGGGTCCGACAGCATCTGCCGGTAGCGCTCGATCTCTTTCTCGCTGTCATCCTGGGGCGGGGCCTGCGCGGTCAGGTGGCCGGCGGCCAGTGTCATGGCGGCCGCCAGCACAGCCGCTCCGATGATGGGGAGCTTCATCCCTTGCCCTTTCGCTTCCTCAGGCGGCCGCCGTTTTGCGACCTTCGTTGCACGCCCCTCTCTGCCGGAGGGACTTTACATTCATAGAAAACAATATCACGATACGTGCAAATGATGATCGCGTGGCGGCCCCGCCGTCAAGAGCGGAACACGAACATTTCCAAGGAGGAAGCCGATGCCATCCCCGATTGCGGGCCTGACCCGCCGCAGCACGCTCACGGCCGGCGCGCTCGCCGCTTTCGCGACAGTTCTGGGCTCGCGCCTCGCCTTCGCCGACGAGAAGGCGGTGATGGCGGAGATCAGGAAGCTCTACGGCGACAAGCCGATGGGCGAGGGCAAGATCAAGCTCGACGTGCCCGAGATTGCCGAGAACGGCCTCGTGGTGCCCGTCAATGTCGAGGTCGAAAGCCCGATGACGGAGGCCGACTACGTCAAGGCCGTCCACATCTATGCCGACGGCAATCCGCAGCCCGGTATCGTCAGCTACAGCTTCACCCCGGCCTGCGGCAAGGCTTCGGCCGCGACCCGCATGCGCCTCGCCCAGACCCAGAACATCGTCTGCGTCGCCGAGATGTCCAACGGCTCGCTCCACATGGCGAAGGCCAACGTCAAGGTCACCATCGGTGGCTGCGGCGGCTGACGGCCGCTGCTCCCGCCCCATGACAAAACGACTTCAGGTGAGGATGACGCCATGACGACCAAGCCCACTCCGCGAGTCCGCGTCCCGGCCAAGGCCGCCGCCGGCGAGCTGATCGAGATCAAGACCCTGATCTCCCACGAGATGGAATCGGGCCAGCGCAAGGATGCGCAGGGCCAGACGATCCCGCGCAAGATCATCAACAAGTTCAGCGCCAGCTTCAACGGCAAGCCCGTTTTCGCGGCCGACTGGTACCCGGCGATCTCGGCCAATCCCTACCAGTCGTTCTTCTTCAAGGCGACGGAATCGGGCGAGTTCACCTTCGTCTGGAAGGACGATGACGGCTCCGAATACACGGCCAAGAACAAGCTGACCGTCGGCTGAGCGGACCGGCCGGGCGGGCCGGCGCCAATCCAGATGAGGTGATGCGCGATGTCCGCAAGGACATCGCCGGTGGGTGGCGCTTCGCGCTCGCCCAGAAGGTGAATCATGGTCTCCAGACGCGAATTTCTTCAGGCGACGGCCGCCGCCGCGGCGATTGCGGCAGTCTCCGGGCTCGGCCCGCTCGGGCGGGCGGCGGCACAGCAGAAGCTGGCGCAGAGCGACATCCTGCGCTTCGATCCGCTGGGCACGGTGACGATCCTTCATGTCACCGACATCCATGCGCAGCTGATGCCGCTGCATTTCCGCGAGCCCTCGATCAATCTCGGCGTCGGCCCGGCCAGGGGCCAGCCGCCGCATCTCGTCGACGCCGAATTCCGTGCGCATTTCAAGATCGCCGCCGGCTCCGCCGACGCCTTCGCCCTGACCTCGGACGACTTCGTCGCCCTGGCGAAGACCTATGGCCGGATGGGCGGGCTCGACCGCGTCGCGACACTGGTCAAGGCCGTCAGGGCCGAGCGCGGCGACGACAAGGTGCTGCTGCTCGATGGCGGCGACACCTGGCAGGGCAGCTGGTCCTCGCTCCAGACCAAGGGGCAGGACATGGTCGACGTGATGTCGGCCCTGAAGACCGACGCCATGGTCGGGCACTGGGAGTTCACGCTCGGCGCCGACCGCGTCAAGGCAATCGCCGAGAGCGCGCCCTTCGCCTTCCTCGCCCAGAATATCAGGGACCGGGAATGGAACGAGCCAGTCTTCCCGCCGCGCAAGGTCTTCGAGAAGGGCGGCGTGAAGGTCGCGGTGATCGGCCAGGCGCTGCCGCGCACGGCCATCGCCAATCCGCGCTGGATGTTCCCGGACTGGGAGTTCGGCATCCGTGAGGAGGAGATTCAGAAGCAGGTCGACGAAGCGCGGGGCGAGGGTGCCGCCGTGGTCGTGCTGCTCTCGCACAACGGCTTCGACGTCGACAAGAAGCTCGCCTCGCGGGTCAAGGGCCTCGACGTCATCCTGACCGCCCACACCCATGACGCGATGCCGGGCCTGATCCGCGTCGGCGACACCGTGCTCGTCGGCTCGGGCTCGCATGGCAAATTCGTCTCGCGGCTCGACATCGCCACCAGGGACGGCAAGGTCAGCGACATCCGCTTCAAGCTGATGCCGGTCTTCTCGGACGCGATCGCCCCCGATGCCGAGATGGCCGCGCTCATCGCGAAGGTGCGTGCGCCCTATGCCGCCGATCTCGCGAAGGAAATCGGCCGGACGGAGTCGCTGCTCTACCGGCGCGGCAACTTCAACGGCACCTTCGACGATCTGATCTGCGACGCCATGCTGGAGCAGCGCGACGCCGAGATCGCGCTGTCGCCGGGCTTCCGCTGGGGCGGCACGCTGCTGCCGGGCGACGCCATCACCTGGGAGGCGATCACCAACGCCACGGCGATGACCTATCCCGCCTGCTACCGCAACGAGATGACCGGCGCCCAGCTCAAGGAGATCCTCGAGGACGTCGCCGACAACATCTTCCACCCCGACCCCTATTTCCAGGGTGGCGGCGACATGGTCCGCATCGGCGGCATGGGCTACGCGATCGACGTCGGCAAGCCGATGGGCAGCCGCATCTCCGGCCTGACGCATCTGAAATCGGGCCAGCCGATCGATGCGGCGCGGAAATATGTCGTCGCCGGCTGGGCCAGCGTCAACGAAGGCACGCAAGGCCCGCCGATCTGGGACGTGGTCCGCAACCATGTCGCCGCGCGCAAAACCGTCAGCATCCGCCCCAACGACGCCGTCAAGGTCAGCGGCGCCTGAGCGCGCCCCGCCGATCCTGGGCACCACAACCACGGGACATCCGCCGATGAGCTCAGACCCGAAGACCGAACCGCTCGACCGCCGGCGCTTTCTCGGCGCCGCCGGCCTCGCCGGCGCGGGGCTCGCCACCTCCGCCCTCCCGCTGCGGGCGCAGGAGGCCAAGCCCGACCCGCTGATCACCGAGGTTCAGGACTGGAACCGCTATCTCGGCGAGGGCGTCGACAAGCGTCCCTATGGCACGCCGTCCCGTTTCGAGAAGCATGTCGTCCGCCGCGACGTCTCCTGGCTGACGGCCTCGCCGGATTCCTCGGTCAACTTCACGCCGCTGCATGAGCTCGACGGCATCATCACCCCGTCGGGCCTGTGCTTCGAGCGCCATCACGGCGGCATCGCCGAGATCGACCCCGCCAATCACCGCCTGATGATCCACGGCCTGGTCGACAAGCCGCTGGTCTTCACGATGGAGGACATCCGGCGGATGCCGCGCCAGAACCATGTCCATTTTCTCGAATGCGCGGCCAATTCCGGCATGGAGTGGCGCGGCGCGCAGCTCAATGGCTGCCAGTTCACGCACGGCATGGTTCACAACGTCATGTATACCGGCGTCCCGCTGAAGCTCCTGCTGGCGGAGGCCGGGCTCAAGCCAAGCGCCAAATGGCTGATGCTGGAAGGCGCCGATGCCTCGGGCATGAACCGCTCGCTGCCGGTGGCGAAGGCGCTCGACGACGTGCTGCTGGCCTTCGCCATGAACGGCGAGGCGCTGCGCCCCGAGCAGGGCTATCCGCTGCGCGCCGTGGTGCCGGGCTGGGAGGGCAACATCTGGGTGAAATGGCTGCGCCGCATCGAGGCTGGCGACAAGCCCTGGCAGGCGCGCGAGGAAACCTCGAAATACACCGATCTCCTCGCCGATGGTCGCTCGCGCCGCTACACCTTCATCATGGACGCCAAGTCGGTGGTGACGAACCCCTCGCCGCAGGCGCCGCTGAAGCACAAGGGCCGCAACGTGCTCTCGGGGCTGGCCTGGTCGGGCCGTGGCACGATCAAGCGGGTCGACGTCACGCTCGACGGCGGCAAGAACTGGCAGTCCGCCCGCATCGACGGCCCCGTGCTCGAGAAGTCGCTGACGCGCTTCTATGTCGATTTCGACTGGGCCGGGCAGGAGCTGCTGATCCAGTCCCGTGCCATGGATTCGACCGGCTATGTCCAGCCGACCAAGGACGAGCTGCGCAAGGTCCGCGGCGTCAACTCCATCTACCACAACAACGGCATCCAGACCTGGCATGTCCGGCCCAATGGGGAGACCGAGAATGTCGAGATCGCTTAAGCCCGTCCTGCTGTCGGGCCTGGCCGCGCTCGCCATCCTCGGCGCCGGCCCGCTGATCGCCCAGACTGCCAAAACGCCTGTGGCGGAGAAGGCGGCTCCGGCTACCAAGGCCCAGGCTCCGGCGGCCACGCCCGCCGCCGCGGGCAAGCCCGCGCCGCTCGGGCTCGGTCGCCTCGCGCTGCCGGCCGAGATCAAGGCCTGGGACATCGACGTCCGCCCCGACGGCGTCGGGCTGCCGCCGGGCAAGGGCACGGTCCGGCAGGGCGACGAGCTCTTCCAGGCGCAATGCGCCAGCTGCCATGGGGAATTCGGCCAGGGCAATGGGCGCTGGCCGGTGCTGGCGGGCGGGCAGGGCACGCTCACCGCCGACCGGCCCGAGAAGACGATCGGCTCCTTCTGGCCGGATCTTTCGACGGTCTACGACTACATCCATCGCGCGATGCCGTTCGGCAACGCCCAGTCGCTGAGCGCGGACGAGACCTACGCGCTCACGGCCTATCTCCTCTTCCTCAACGACATCGTGAAGGACGAGGACTTCGAATTGTCGGACAAGAACTTCACATCGGTGAAGCTGCCCAACGCCGGTGCCTTCTACGACGACGACCGCGAGACGGCCGAGAAGGCGTTCTGGGGCAAGGAGCCCTGCATGACCAACTGCAAACCGGAGGTGAGGATCACGGGCCGCGCCGCGGTGCTCGACGTCACGCCCGATTCGAAATCGGCCCCGAAGGTCGACTGATGCGCGGCGCCCGCCCGTCGCCCGGCTGGTTCAGCTTCGTCGCCCTCGCGGCCTCGCTCTCCGGCGGCCCCGCTCTGGCCTCCGGCGACAAGGCGCTCGGGGAGTATCTCTCCTCCGAGTGCACGGCCTGCCACCAGACCAGCGGCCGGCAGGTCGGCGGCATTCCCGCGATCGTCGGCCACCCGGCCGACCAGTTCGTCGCGCTGATGAACGCCTACAGGACGAGGCAGCGCGACAATGTCGTGATGCAGACGATCGCGGCGCGGCTGACCGAGGAGGAGATCCTGGCCCTCGCCGCCTATTACGAGAGCCTGAAGCCGCCGGGCTAGGCCCGCCGAGAGACCAGCGGCGCGCATCGATGGGCGCGCCCCATAAACAGAACAACAAAGGGGAGATTAGCCATGCATCTCGATCGTCGCTCTCTCATTCTGACGGGCCTCTCCGCTTCGGCCACGCTCGGCCTCGGCGCGCCGGCGGTCCTCGGCCAGGCCAGGCCGCGCGTCGTCGTCATCGGCGGCGGCGCCGGCGGCGCGACCGCCGCGCGCTACCTCGCCAAGGACAGCCAGGGCGCCATCGCCGTCACGCTGGTCGAGGAGAACGAGACCTACCAGACCTGCTTCCACTCCAACCTCTATGTCGGCGGATTCAAGAGCTATGACGAGATCGTCCATCGCTATGATGCGCTGGCGAAGACCCATGGCATCGCGGTGGCCCGCGCCCGCGCCACCCAGATCGACCGTGACCGGAAGGAGGTCGTGCTCTCGACCGGCGAACGCCTGCCTTACGACCGGCTCGTGGTCTCGCCGGGCATCGACCTGAAATACGATTCCGTGCCGGGCTGGTCGAAGGACGCCGAGGAAACCATGCCGCACGGCTGGAAGCCCGGCCGCCAGACGCAGCTGATCAAGGAGCGGCTCGCCGCGGTTCCCAATGGCGGGCTGATCGTCATGATCGCCCCGCCCAACCCGTTCCGCTGCCCACCCGGCCCCTATGAGCGGGCCTCGATGTTCGCCCATGCGCTGAAGAAGGCCGGCAAGGCCGACGCCAAGATCATCATCCTCGATCCGAAGGAGAGCTTCTCCAAGCAGGGCGTCTTCCAGGCGGACTGGGAGAAGCGCTATGGCGGGATGATCGAATGGCTCGGCCCCAAGGTGCATGACGGTATCAGGTCGGTCGATCCGAAGACCAGCACCGTCGTGACCGGCTTCGAGACCTACAAGGACTGCGCCTTCGTCAACGTCATCCCCGCCCAGATGGCGGGCGAGATCGCCCGCAGCGCCGGCCTCGCTCCGGCCGGTGGCTATTGCGCCATCGATGCCGCGACGATGAAGTCCACTGTCGATGCCAATATCTTCGTCCTCGGGGATGCCTGCATCGCCGGCGACATGCCCAAATCCGCCTTCTCGGCCAACAGCCAGGCCAAGGTCGCGGCCATGACCATCCGCGGCGAGCTGACCGGCGCCCGCACCTTCCCGGCGCGCTATGTCAACACCTGCTGGTCGCTGGTCGACACCGACGACACCATCAAGGTCGGCGGCCGCTACGAGCCCAAGGACGGCAAGATCACGGCGACCGAGACCTTCGTGTCGCAGCCCGGCGAGAGCGACGCGCTGCGCAAGGAAAACCAGGCCGAGAACCTGGGCTGGTATGCCGCCATCACCGCCGACATGTTCGGCTGAGCGTCCCCCCGCACCGTGCCCTCCCGCGCGGTGCGACCTCCCTGGCGGCGCCCCGGGGCGCCGCCCTTTTTCTTGGCCCCACGAAGGACACCTCATGCACCTGCTGACCCGCGCCCTCCTCGTCGCCTCGGCCCTCGCGGCCGCCTCGCCCGTTTCGGCGCAGGATATCGCCGCCGGCGAGCGCTCCTGGAACAAGTGCCGCGCCTGCCATCAGATCGGGGAGGGCGCCAAGAATGGCGTCGGTCCGCATCTCAACGGCCTGTTCGGCCGCCACACCGGCGAGGTCGAGGGCTACAGCTATTCGGCCGCCAACAAGTCGGCGAACCTGACCTGGGACGAGGCGGTCTTCGCCGAATACATCAAGGACCCGCGCGCCAAGATTCCGGGTACCAAGATGGTGTTCGCCGGCATCAAGAACGACAAGGAAATCGCCGATCTGACGGCGTTCCTGAAGCAGTTCGGCAAGGACGGCAAGAAGCTCTGAGTCTCTGCCGCCGGCCGCGCCTCAGGCCGGCTGGACGAAGCGATAGGCCGCGCCCTGCTTCTCGACGCGGCCGATGGCGCCCGGCAGATGGTAGCCGATGATGCGGGCCTTTTCCGCCACGGCGCGCTCCAGCAGGGCGCGCCGCGTCGCGACTGCTTTGTCCGGCTCATGGTCGGAGGCCGGCCGCCAGTCGGGATGCGCAAACGAGATCACCGGATGCGTCAGCGCATCGCCGAGGACGTAGACCGGGCCTTCAACCTCGGCGAAGGCGAAGGAGACATGGCCGGGCGTGTGGCCGGCCGTGGAAAAGGCGGTGACGCCCGGCACCCAGTCCTGTCCGGCGGTGCGCGTCTCCAGCCGGTCGCCGAGTTCCTTCAGCACCCGTTGCGCGCCCGCCGCGAAGGCGTGCCGGTCCTCCGGCAGGCCCTCATAGACCTTGGGGCTCGTCCAGTAGGCGACCTCGGCCGCGTCGGCGAGCCAGCGCGCATTGGGAAAGAGCGGCGTGTCGAAATCGTCCAGCGCACCCCAGAGATGGTCCGGGTGCAGATGGGTGAAGAGCACATGGGTAACGCTGTCGGGCGCGATGCCGGCCGCCTCCAGGCTGGCCGCGAGCCTGCCCGTTCCGGGCAGGAAATGCGCGCCCGAGCCGCAGTCGAAGACGATCGTCTGGTCGCCCCGGCGCAGGCAGGTCACGTTCAGCACGGTCGTCACCACGCCCGTCGATCGCGCGACGTTCCGGATCGTGTCCGGCGCGACATCGCGCGCCAGCATGGCCGCGGGCATCTCGAAGCCGCCATCGCTGAGGACGGTCACGGCTTCATGGCCGCCCGCCCCACCCGTGCGCGCGACGACCTGAGCGGAGGCGGGTGTGTGAGACGAGGGCAGCAGCAAAGCCGCTCCGGCCGCGAGAACATGGCGCCGATCGAACATGGGACCCCCGCCAGCAAATATCGTCAGATAGCAATGTATCGAGTTCTAGCGCGGCGGCAAGACGGCGCCTTCCGCGGCCGGTCTGCACGGCGCCGCTCCCGGACTCGGCGAAATGCCGAAAATCCCGGCACTCGGCCCTCCGGATAAGGGATGGCGGGTGCTTGTGTGGCGCATGGCCTTCCTATAACCGAAACGCGGACGGGGCCTGCTTGCAGAACAAGGCGCCGCACGGGAATTGGGAGCACCGACGTGAAGGGACTACTCCAGCTCAGCCGTGTCATCGACGCGATCAACGAGCAGATCGGCAAGAAAATCGCCTGGCTGATCCTCCTCGCGGTGATCGTCGCGACCGTGAACGCCATCATCCGCAAGGTCTTCAACGTCTCGTCGAATGCCTGGCTCGAGCTGCAGTGGATGCTGTTCGGCGCGGTCTTCCTGATGTGCGCGGCCTGGACGCTGAAGGTGAAGGAGCACATCCGCATCGACATCGTGAACGGCCTGCTGCCCAAGAGCGTGCAGCGCTGGATCGACCTGATCGGCCACACGCTGTTCCTGATGCCGTTCTGCATCCTGATGATCTACCACTCCTGGCCGTTCTTCATGCGCTCCTACGCCATCAACGAGCAGTCGCTCTCGGCGGGCGGCCTGCCGCAATGGCCGGCCAAGGGTCTCGTCATCATCGGCTTCATCATGCTGGCGATCCAGGGCGTCTCCGAAATCATCAAGCAGATCGCGATCATGCGCGGCGACATCGAGGACGACGAGACGCTGCGCGGGCATGCCGCCGCGGCGGAAGCCGAGGCTCATCGCCTGCTCGAACAGGCCAAGCAGCAAGGGGTGGCCTCGTGAGCAACCCGAACGATCGCCGGATCTCCCCTATGACCGTTTCCCGTTTCTCCCGCGCGGCCGGCCTGCTGCTGGCGCTGTCGCTCGTCGCCTTCCTCGGCCTCCACACCGGCGACGCCCACGCCGCCGGCCTCGGCGACTTCCTGCGCGTCAACATGGCGCCGGTGATGTTCGCCGCGCTCGTGGTCTTCCTCCTGCTGGGTTACCCGGTGGCCTTCGCGCTGGCCGCCAACGGCCTGCTCTTCGCGCTCGTCGGCATCGAGCTCGGCCTGTTCCAGGAGAACTTCCTGCAGGCCATGCCGGAACGCATCTACGGCACGATGAACAACGACGTGCTGCTGGCGATCCCCTTCTTCACCTTCATGGGCCTCATCCTCGAGCGCTCGGGCATGGCGGAGGATCTGCTCGACACGATCGGCCAGCTCTTCGGCCCCGTTCGCGGCGGCCTCGCCTATGCGGTGATCTTCGTCGGCGCGCTGCTCGCGGCCACCACCGGCGTGGTCGCGGCCTCGGTCATCTCGATGGGCCTGATCTCGCTGCCGATCATGCTACGTTACGGCTATGACCGGCGGCTCGCCTCGGGCGTCATCGCGGCGTCCGGCACGCTGGCGCAGATCATCCCGCCCTCGCTCGTCCTGATCGTGCTGGCCGACCAGCTCGGCCGCTCGGTCGGCGACATGTATGAGGGAGCCTTCATCCCGGGCCTCGTGCTCTCGGCGATGTATGCCGGCTACGTCTTCCTCGTGACGATGGTCTATCCGAATCGGGCCCCTGGCCTGCCTCCGGAGGCACAGACGCTGCGCGATGCCGACGGGCAGACCCGCCGACGCTCGCTGCTGGTGATCACGATCATCGCCTTCGGCGCCGCCTATGCCATCATGAAGATCTTCACGAAGCTGAATGCGGGCGCCGACTTCGTCATCCTGACGATGTCGATCGCCGTCGGCATCTCCTTCGTCATCGCGATCGTCAACAGGCTGCTCGGGCTGAACCTGCTCTCGCGCATGGCTGAGCAGGTGATCTTCGTGATGGTGCCGCCGCTGGCGCTGATCTTCCTCGTGCTGGGCACGATCTTCATCGGCGTCGCGACGCCGACGGAGGGCGGCGCGATGGGCGCGGCGGGCGCGATCCTGCTCGCCTATGGCAAGAAGCGCATGACCTTCGACCTGCTGAAGCAGGCGACGGAATCGACGGCCAAGCTCTCGGCCTTCGTGCTCTTCATCCTGGTCGGTGCGCGCGTCTTCTCGCTGACCTTCTACGGCGTGAACGGCCATCTCTGGGTCGAGCATCTGCTGGTCGGCCTGCCGGGCGGTGCGACGGGCTTCCTGATCGTCGTCAACGTGATGGTGTTCCTGCTGGCGTTCTTCCTCGACTTCTTCGAGCTCGCCTTCATCATCGTCCCGCTGCTCGGGCCGGCCGCCGAGAAGCTCGGCATCGACCTGATCTGGTTCGGCGTCATCCTCGGCGTGAACATGCAGACCTCGTTCATGCACCCGCCCTTCGGCTTCGCGCTGTTCTTCCTGAGGTCGGTGGCGCCGAAGGACCGCTATCGCGACAAGGTCACCGGCAACATGATGGAGCCGGTCACCACGGGGCAGATCTACTGGGGGGCGGTGCCCTTCGTGGTGATCCAGTGCATCATGGTGGCCCTGGTCGTCGCCTTCCCGCAGATGGTGATGCACTACAAGGCATCGGCGGTGCAGCTCGACCAGAAGGCGATCGACAAGCAGTTCGACTCGATCCAGATCCCCGGCATCGGCGGGCCTGGCGGCGGCGGATTGCCGGCCTTCGACCTCAACGCGCCGCCCTCGTTCAAGTAGCGGCGACGGCAGCCCAACATACGAACGACGCCGGCGCGAGCCGGCGTCGTTTTCGTTTCGGCTGCGCGAACCCGATCGCGGCTGGCGCGTTGCCTCGTGGAAGCGAGGAGTTGCGCATGAGCGATGTTCTGCAGGCCCAGGCCGATCCGGGCGGCACGCCCGCCATTCCGACGCCGCCGCCAGAGGCCCCGCCTCTGATGCCGACCGAGGTGCCGCGGGCGCCGCCGGTCGAGATGCCGCCGGACGAGGCGCCGCAGGGCATTCCCACGGAGCCGCCGCCGGAACTGCCGCCGGACGCGCCGCCGGAAGGGCCTCCCGCGACACCCTTCGACATGCCGCCGGACCGGGGTCCGCGACAGCCGATGGAGTAGGGGTCAGACCGGCGGCGCTTCGCCGGAGCCGATGTCCCAGTAGAGCCCCGCCATCAGGCCGAGCGCCTCGCGCGCGATCGCGACGGGAAGATGCTCGTCCGGCGCATGCTGCGAGCAACCGGGATAGGAGTGGGGCACCCAGATCGTCTTCAACCCCAGCACCTCGGCGAAGATGTCGTTGGGCAAGGAGCCGCCGAGATTGGGCAGCAGAGCCGGCTTCTTGTTGGTGCTGCGCGCGATCGAGGCGATGGTGAAGCGCACCCAGTCATCCTCGGGGTCGAGCCGCGTCGCGCCAAACCGCTCCGTGCCGGGCATGACGATCTCGACCATCTTGAAGCCGTGGCGGTCGAGATGGCGCCGCAGCGCCGGCACCACGTCCTTGGGATCGATGCCGACGACGAAGCGAAGCGCGCAGCGGGCCCAGGCGCTCGGCGGCACGGCATTGACCGGCGTTTCCGGCACGCCGGACTTCATCGCCAGCACGTCGAAGGAGCACCAGCCGAAAACCTGCTCGGCCGGCGACAGATCGGGCTCGCCCCAGCCCGGATCGATCACCGGGCCGTCGGCGCCGCCGTCGATGACGCAGTCGGCGACCGCCTCGCGCACGGCGCGCGGCAGCTCCTTGGGCACCCATTCATGGATGCGGATCTGGCCGGTCGGGGAGGTGATCGAGGCGATGGCGTGGGCGAGCTGGATCGCCGGATCGGAGAGGATGCCGCCCCAGTTGCCGGAATGATGCCCGCCCTCGCGCGCCACGATCGAGAGATCGAAGGTGATGACGCCGCGCGCGCCGAGGAAGACGGTGGGCCGCTCGGCATTCAGCCGCGGCCCGTCCGAGGCCACCAGCACATCCGCCCGGAACAGCTCGGCCTCGTCGGCGCAGAGCTCGCGCAGGCCCGGCGACCCGGATTCCTCGCCCATCTCGATTAGGTATTTGGCGTTGAAACCGAGCTTGCCGCGTGATTCAAGAACGGCGCGCAAGGCGTTGATGTTGATGACATGCTGACCCTTGTTGTCGACGACGCCGCGACCATACCAGCGGCCGTCGCGCTCGGTCAGGGTCCAGGGCGAGAGGCCTTCGCTCCACTGCGCGTCGAGCCCGCGGATGACGTCGCCATGGCCGTAACCCAGGATCGTCGGCAGGCTCTCATCCTCGATGCGCTGGGCGAAGAGGAAGGGGCCCTTGGCCTTGGGGTGGTGCAGGATGCGGCATTCGAAGCCGAGCCCCTCGAAGAGCGGGCGCATCTCGCGCTCGAGATAATCCGTCAGGACGGGCGCCCGATCGGGATTCTGGCTTTCGGTGGGCATCGCGATGAGGCGGCCAAGGTCGCTCTTGAAAGCGCCGGTGTCGAAATAGTCTTGCGCATGCGCGATGGCTTGGGCGCGGGTCATGGAAGCTCGCTGTCTGTCAGGCCGCTGGAAGGAGGCGGTCCCGTTGCCGGGGCCGCCGCGTATGATACTGCCATGCCCATGCAAGAATCGGCCACCGGCGATGGCGCGCGACGGCTGTGCGCCCGATGACGGACTCAGAGCGGCCGATGGTGCCGCACGATCATCAGCGCGTCGCCTGCGCGGCGATCCTCGCGGCGCGCGCAGGCGGAGCGCCCGGTTTCCTGCTCGGCGACCTCACGGGACTCGGCAAGACGCTCTCGGCCTGGCTGGCGCTCTCGGCGATGCCGGAGGACGAGATCCTGGTGATCTGCCCCAAGGGCGCGATCCCGCAATGGCGGCGCACCATGGCGCTGTCGGGCCTGCCGCCGAAGCGCGTCACGCTGATGAACTTCGAGAAGACGAAGTCGCTGCTGGCGCCGCCGCCGGATTCGAAGAAGCGCTCGGTGCGGGCGAAGAACAACGAGCTGGCGAAGCTCGGGGTCCCCAAACGCATCTGGCCGCTGGTCGTGATCGACGAGGCGCACCGCATCCGCAACCCCAACTCGCAGCAGGGGCTGGTCTGCCGGCAGATGGCGGCCGCCGCCTCCTTCACGATCTACATGAGTGCGACCGCCGGGCAGTCGCCGCACGAGCTGTCCTATCTCGGGCCGCTGCTGGCGCGCGCCGCAGACATGCCGAGCGCGGATCTCGACGGGTTCCGCCAGCTGATGAAGCGGCTGAAGATGGGCAAGGCGAGGGGCCGCTGGAAGAACTGGAGCTGGGAGCCCAACGAGGCCGACCGCGCCCGGATGGCGGCGCTGCTCTATCGCGGCCCGCGGGCGATCGGGCTGCGTCGGCGGCCGGAGGAGATCGCCGGCTGGCCGGAGGTGCAGCGCGAGCTCGCCCCGGTCGCGCTGGATGCCGCCGCACGCAAGCTTTACGAGGCGACCTGGCGGGAGTTCCGCAAGGAACTCGGCCTCGCCGGCGGCTCGACCCGCAAGCCGCAGGGCTGGGCGGCCGATCTGCGCTTCCGCCAGAAGGCGAGCCTGCTGCGCATCCAAGGCACGGTGGATTTCTGCGACGATCTGCTCGGCAATGACGAGCAGGTCGCGGTTTCCGTCGCCTTCCTCGAGACGAGCGCGATGCTGGCCGATGCGCTGCGCGGGCGCGGCTGGCGCGTCGGCGAGATCCATGGCGAGCGCTCGGGCCTCCAGAACGAGGAGACGCGGCTGTCGTTCCAGACCGGACAGCTCGACGCCGTCATTTTCACCGTCACCGAGTCGATCTCGCTGCACCGTGGTGAGATGCCGGGCGGGGAGCGCGAGCGTTCGCTCGTCATCCACGACATGCGCCACAGCGCGATCCAGCTCCAGCAGATCGAGGGCCGCTGCCACCGCGACGGCCAGCACGCGACGATCTTCTACGCCTATGCCGAGGACACGGTGGAGGAGGCGGTGGCCGCGACCGTGATCCAGCGCATGGCGGCGATGGAGGGTCTGGCGGGCGACGACACCCGCCTGCTCGAGGCGATCGCAGGCATCGTCGAGAGCCGGGCCGCCTGAGGGGCCTCAGCCCTCCGGACGCGGTGGCCCGAGATCGGCCAGGCGCCGTTTCACGCGCTCGTCGTCCAGCAGCGTGCCGGCCTCGCAGTCGAGCCGGTGGCGCCAGTTCGGTTTCTCGGTCGTGGTGCCCGGTACATTGGGCTGCGTGCGGATGCCGAGCGCATCCTCGATCGGCAGCAGCTTCAGCGTGCAGGGCGTGCGGGCGATGAAGCGGATCGCGGCGTCGACCACCGGGTCGGTGTCCTCTGGCACCGGGCGTTCGCCCTCGGCGACGCCGGCCTGCTGGAAGGCGCCCCAGAGCAGGCCACGGTCCCAGGCGCGGATGCCCTCATGATCGACGCCGTCGTCCGCCGGTTCGAGATCGCTGCCGGCCCACCAGCCGGCGGTGGGGACGAGGTCGTGAGTCGTGGTCAGGGCGACGGCGCCGGCATCCCAGTGCTCGGGCGCGACATAGGAGTGGTCGGTCCGCTCGAAGCGCAGCACGCGCAGTCCGGCCACGCCCTGGCGGCGCAGATCGTCGCGGAAGCCGTCGGGGAGGGTGCCGAGATCCTCGCCGATGACGATGGCGCCATGGCGCCAGGATTCGAGCGCAACGAGCCGGAACAGCGTCTCGGAGGGGAAGGCGACATAGGCGCCCTCCAGCGCGGACGCCCCCTCCGGCACCAGCCAGAGTCGGCTGAGCCCCATGACATGGTCGATGCGGATGCCGCCGACATGGCGCAGGCTCGCCCGCAGCGTCTCGATGAAGGGCGCGAAGCCACTGGCTGCCAGACCGCGCGGCGAGAAGGTGGTCAGGCCCCAGCTCTGTCCTTCGGCGGCGTAGTAGTCGGGCGGGGCGCCGACGCTGAGCCCGCCGAGGACCTCGTGCTGGCGGCTCCAGGCATGGCTGCCCGATGCGTCCATGCCGATGGCGAGATCGGCGATCAGGCCCACTTTCATGCCCGCCTCGCGAGAGGCGCTCTGGGCGGCGCCATAGGAGGAGGCGGTGAGCCATTGCAGGAAGATCTGGTATTCGACTTCGGTTGCGTGCTCGGCCGCAAAGGCCGCGACCGCCGGCCCCTCGGGGTCGCGGAACGGGGCCTCCCAGGAGCGCCAGCTCCAGGCCTGCGGATCCCGGCGTAGCTGGGCGGCGTGCAGCACCTCGAAGACGGCGTGGGAGCGCAACAACGGCGTGGCCTCCGCCAGGGCCCGATCCAGCGCCGCGCGGGCCGGGCCGCCGCTGCCGTCGGGGGCGCGCAGCGCCTCGAACAGAGCGCGCAGCAGCCGCTGGCGCAGGAGGGTCGCCGCCGGCCAGTCGATCTGGCGCAGCGTCGCGAGCCGGTCCATCTCCTCCCCCAGGCCCTCGCGCGCGATCACCTCGCGCAGCAGCGCCTCGGGCAGCACGGCGGTGGGATCGGCGTGGAGCGGGTTGTAGAAGAGGCGGGTCGAAGGCGAATAGGGGCTGAAATGCTCGGGCGAGGCGCCGTAGAGCGCATGGACCGGGCTGATCGCCAACGCATCGGCTCCGCGCGCCGCGGCCTTTCTCGCCAGCGCCGCGACACCGGCGAAGTTGCCGATGCCACCATCCTGCGGCGAGCGAAGGGAATAGATCTGGGCTGCGAGGCCGAAGCCGGCCCGCCCGCCGTTTAGATCGGCGAAGGTGATGCAGCGTTCGGGCGCCGTCGCGATGATGAAATCGCCATCCTCGCGATGGACCGTGTGATAGCCGGGCCGGTCAAAGGCCGGCAGGGTCAGCGAGCCGTCATAGCCTTCCTCGGAGCGCACGGTGCGGCGGGTGCCGCCGTCGAGCGTCAGTTCCACCGGGCTCCCCGCCTGCGCGGCGATCGGCAGCACGACGGTCTGCCCGGTGCGGGCCGTGGTGAAGCGGGACTGGGCGGAGAGGTTCGCCCCGGCCTCGACGGTGGCGAGCGACTGCCGCAGATCCGCGTCGGTGCCGGCCGGCAGGCCGAGCGCCTGCAGGATGAAGCGCAGGCTCTCGGCCGAGACCTCGCGCTCCGCCCCGTTCTGCTCGGTCCAGCGCGGGGCGATCCCGGCCTTGACGGCGAGCTGGCGGAGAATGTCGTCGCTCATGCGGGGCTCCGCTTGCAGGTTCGGTCAGGTCGGGGTGGCGGCAGGGCGGCGGATCATGCGTCGCCAGCCGGGGTCAGGGCGGACGGAGCCGGCGACGCGTCATGCTCCAGAACGAGCACGCCGAGCGGCGGCAGCGTCAGCGACAGGCTCTGGGCGCTGCCATGGGCGGCGACGGCCTGCGTCGCGACCGCACCGCCATTGCCGAGACCGGAGCCGCCATAGACCTCCGCATCGCTGTTCACCCGCTCCCGCCAAAGGCCGGCATGGGCGACGCCGATGCGATAGTCGTGCCGGGGCACCGGCGTCATGTTGGCGACCACGAGGACCTCGGCGGCGCCGGGACGGCTGGCGCGGCTGAAGGCGAAGACGGCGTTGGTGCTGTCGTCTGCGACGATCCAGGCGAAGCCCTCGGGCCTGTGGTCGAGCCGGTGCAGGGCCGGTGTCGTGCGGTAGAGGGCGTTGAGATCCCGCACCAGCCGTGAGGCGCCCTGGCGGCGCTCGTCATAGGGGTGAGGCCAGGGGAAGGGCGCGTCGACGGACCATTCGTCTTCGGCGCCGAACTCGCAGCCCATGAAGAGCAGCTTCTTGCCGGGATGGGTCCACATCATCGCGAGATAGAGCCGCAGATTGGCGAAGCGCTGCCAGTCGTCGCCCGGCATGCGCGAGATCAGCGAGCCCTTGCCGTGCACGACCTCGTCATGGGAGATCGGCAGCACGAAGTTCTCGGAGAACGCATAGACGAGGCCGAAGGTGACATCGTCGCCATGATAGCCGCGATGGACGGGGTCGTGCGCGATGTAGCGCAGCGTGTCGTGCATCCAGCCCATGTTCCATTTGAAGTGGAAGCCCAGCCCGCCGTGATGAACCGGCCGCGTCACGCCCGGCCAGGCGGTCGATTCCTCGGCGATGGTGACGGCGCCGCGGCCGCGGGCGCCGACCAGCGTGTTGAGCTCCTGGAAGAAGCCGACCGCTTCCAGATTCTCGCGGCCGCCGAGATGGTTGGGCACCCATTCGCCCGGCTTGCGGCTGTAATCGCGGTAGAGCATCGAGGCGACCGCATCGACGCGCAGGCCGTCGAGGTGGAAGGTCTCGATCCAGAACAGGGCGGAGGCAATCAGGAAGCCGCGGACCTCGCTGCGCCCGACATTGTAGATCAGCGTGTTCCAGTCGATGTGGAAGCCCTGACGCGGGTCCTCGTGCTCGTAGAGCGCCGTGCCGTCGAAGCGGGCGAGCCCGTGTTCGTCCGAGGGGAAATGCGCCGGGACCCAGTCCAGGATCACGCCGATGCCGGCGGCGTGGCAGCGATCGACGAAGCGGGCGAAGGCTTCGGGAGAGCCTAGCCGCGCCGTCGGCGCGAAGAGGGCGAGGGGCTGGTAGCCCCAGGAGCCGCCGAAGGGATGCTCGGTGATCGGCATCAGCTCGACATGGCTGAAGCCCATATGCTGGAGATAGGGGATCAGGCGCTCGCTCGCCTCGTCCCAGGAGCCCATCTGGCCCCACTCGGTGCGAAGCCAGGAGCCGACATGGACCTCGTAGGTCGTCATCGGCGCCGTCATCGGGTCGGCGGTTTCGCGCGCCGTTAGCCAGTCGGAATCCGTCCAGGCGAAGGCGGGCGCCTCGGCGACGACGGAGCCGGTGCGCGGCGGCAGTTCGGTGCGCCGCGCGAGCGGATCCGCCTTCCAGGGCAGCGCCTCGCCCGAGGCGGAGACCAGCGCGTATTTGTAGACGGCGCCGGCTTCGACGGCCGGGATGAAGAGCTCCCAGATCCCGGCGCCGAGCCGGCGGCGCATGGGGTGGCGGGTCGCGTTCCAGCCGTTGAAATCACCAACGACCGCGACATGGGCGGCGTTGGGCGCCCAGACGGCGAAGAGAACGCCGGCGACGCCGTCGATCTCGCGCAGATTGGCGCCGAGGCGCGTCGCGAGGTCGAAATGGCGGCCTTCGGCGGCGAGATGGAGATCATCGTCGGAGAGCAGCAATCCAAAGCTGTAGGGATCGGCCGTCTCGGTGATGCCGCCCGGCCAGGCGGCGCGAATGCGATAGGGTGCGCCCTGCGGCAGCGACGCCTCGAACAGGCCGTCGCCCTGTCCGAACATCGGCAGCGCCCGCCGCTGACCGTTCTCATCCACGATCAGCTCGACATAGTTCGCGCCGGGCAGGAAGGCACGGACCAGATCGATCTCGTCGTGACGGTGCCGGCCGAGAATGGCGAAGGGATCGGGGTGACGCCCCTCGTTGAGCCTTTCGATGTCGCGCGCCGGAAGGCTGGGCAGTCTGGGCGGCATCGGGCGCGTCATCCGGTCGGGCTCCATCGCGAAAGCGACTCCACCCGCGGCGGGGAATCGTCGATGATGCAACGCAGCGAAGCCCGCCCGCGTTCCGCGCTACGGCCTGCATTCTCCGGCGATTCCCGCCGCCCTCCAAGGGCAGGGAACCATCGGCAGCCGGCATGGTTGTCGCACTGCAATGCTGGCATTTCAGAGGGAGGATGCCGAATGAGCCGGGAGCAGACCATCCGCGACGTGGCCTACGCCATCTGGGAGGCGGAAGGCAAACCGCAGGGCCGCGACGCCCAGCACTGGCGGATGGCCGAGGAGCGGGTCGCCGCCAGCGGCGGCAAGGATGCCGGCGCAAAGGATTCCGGGACCAAAGCTGCCGGCAAAAGCGCCGCCAAGGCGGCGCCGAAGAGCGCTGGGCCATCTGCCGCTTCCGCCAAGGGCAAGGTTGCCGCCGACAAGCCGGCCGCGGCTGCACCGGCAAAGGCAGCTCCCAAAAGCCCCGCCAAGGCTGCCGCGACGAAGGCGAAGCCGGCCCCATCGAAGAAGTAAGCCCGACGCCCCGACATATCCGAGCCGGCCGTCTGCGGACGCGCCGGCTTCGGCCGTTTGTTCGCGTCCGAGCCCTGCACGCGCGCGATGGCGCCGTCTTGACGGCAAACCGGTCTCATCGACCGCCGTGCTCATCCGTTCAGGACGGTCTGGTGTGAGGGCCTGGCGGGCGCGACGAGCAACACCCGGTCCCGCGCGGAGGTCTTCAGCTCGCCAGCGCCCGTGCATAGACGTCGGCGTAGCGGTCCGTCGGCCGGCTCCAGTCGAAGCGCTTGGCCATGGCGTGCTGGCGCATCTGCAGGAAGGCGGCCTTCGAACGGAAGGCGTCGAAGGCCCGCGTGACGGCCGAAGCCAGGCCCGCGCCGGTCAGCGAGGAGAACAGGAAGCCGGAGCGCCCGTCCTCGATCGTGTCCACCAGCCCGCCGGTGCGATAGGCGATGGGCAGGGCGCCGGAGCGCTGCGCATACATCTGGCTCAGGCCGCAGGGCTCAAACCGCGAGGGCATCAGCAGGAAGTCGCTGGCGGCGAAGATACGCCGCGCCTCGGCATCGTCGAAGCCGATCCGCGCCGCCACCGCCTGCGGATGCCGGCGCGCGAGGCGCTCGATCGCGTCCTCCAGCCGCGGCTCGCCGCGGCCGGTGACGACGAGCTGGCCGCCATTGCCGATGATGGTCTCGGCCGCCTCGATCGAGAGATCGATCCCTTTCTGGTGGACGAGGCGCGAGATGATCGAGAACAGCGGCCCGCGCGAGGGCGGCAGCTCGAAGCTCTTGCGGATGTCGGCGGCGCTGCGGCGCTTCCACTGGCGGATGCCACGGGTCGCCTCGGCTGCCGGGGACGCCCAGCTGTCGTCGATGCCGTTGACGATGCCGGTCAGCCGCCCCTCGTCCATGCGCAGCCGGAGCAGGCCGTCCAGCCCGCAGCCATGCTCGGCGGTGGTGATCTCCCGGGCATAGGTCTCGCTGACCGTGGTGACGTGGGAGCTGTAGAAGATGCCGCCCTTCAGGAACGAGATCTTGCCGTGGAACTCGGCGCCATTCACCGAGAAGGCGAGGTCCGGGATGCCGAGGGCCGCCATGCGGCTCGGCTGGTAGAGACCCTGGTAGGCGAGGTTGTGGATCGTCAGGATCGAGGGCGTGGCCAGGCCCTTCCAGCGCATGTAGCCGGGCGCCAGAGCCGAGGGCCAGTCGTTGACGTGGACGATGTCGGGCTTCCAGTTCGGATCGGCCTCGCCGGCCGCGATCTCGGCCGCCGCCAGCGAGAGGCGCGCGAAGCGGATGTCGTTGTCGGGAAAGTCGCCGCCGGAAAAGGGGCCGTAGGGCGAGCCTTCGCGATCGTAGAGTTCGTCGCAGAGCACGGCATAGATCGTCAGCCCGTCGGCCGTGCGGAAACGGCCGAGCGACCAGGGCGGCAGCCCGGCGGTGCGCGGCATCGCGCGGACGATGTCCATCGCCGGGCTGGCGGAACGAACCTGGCGGAAGCCCGGCAGCAGCACGCGCACGTCGCAGAGCGCACGCAACTGCCGCGGCAAGGCCGTCGAGACCTCGCCGAGGCCGCCGGCCTTGATGAAGTCACCCATTTCGGAGGTGACGAAGAGCAGCCGCGTCGTGCTGGGGAGTTTGGCGCCGGGTTCGGGGACGCCGTCCTTGACCGCCGGCGCATAGGTCAGCGCGTGACCCGAGGTCGAAGGGCCGCCGTCGGTCCCCGGTTCCTTCAGCGTCTCGGCCATTCCGCGTCCCCCAGGCAGCTGTGATCCTCAACGCGTTCGGCGGTGCGATGTTCCCGTTGCACTGCAAAAATTTCATGCAATTTCGGGGCCGGCGACCGGAACCGCTCAGCGCCCGGCTACGTTGACCGATCTGCGGCAGGCTCGCGACGAGGATGTGACGGGGCGCGACGCGGCATGATGCCGCCGACACCCGTCCGGTCTGATCCGTACAGGGGATCCCATGTCCGACGGCAAGGCTACGCAATTCGACGTCCAGGCGGGCGACAGCACCGATCTGGGGGCCGTCCATGACGGCGAGGGCACCAATTTCGCGATCTTCTCAGCCCATGCCGAACGTGTGGAACTCTGCCTCTTCGACGAGAGCGGCGAGACCGAGACGGCGCGGATCACCTTGCCCGAATACACCAACGAGATCTGGCACGGCTATCTGCCGGGGGTGAAGCCGGGGCAGCGCTATGGCTTCCGTGTCCATGGCCGCTTTGCGCCCGAAGAGGGACATCGCTTCAACCCGAACAAGCTCCTGCTCGACCCTTACGCCAAAGAATATGCCGGCTCCGTCGACTGGAACGACGCCCATTACGGCTATGTCGTCGATGCCGAGGGCGAGAAGGATCTGAGCTTCAGCGAACTCGACAGCGCGCCTTTCATGCCCAAATGCGTGGTCTGCGACTGGCGCGCCGACCCCAACCCGCCGGCGCGTCCCACCATCCCCTGGGACCGGACGATCTTCTACGAGACCCATGTGCGCGGCTTCACCAAGCTGCATCCGGCGGTGCCGCAGGATCTGCGCGGCACTTTCGACGGGCTCGGCGAGAAGGCGATCGTCGATTACATCAAGAGCCTCGGCGTCACCTCGGTCGAGCTCCTGCCGGTCCATGCCTATCTCGACGACCATCACCTCGCCGCCAGGAAACTGACGAATTACTGGGGCTACAACACGATCGGCTTCTTTGCGCCGATGCAGCGCTACGAGGGCAAGGCGCGCCTCACATCCTTCCGCGACATGGTGCGCAAGTTCCATGATGCCGGCCTCGAGGTCATCCTCGACGTGGTCTACAACCACACCGCCGAAGGCAACGAGATGGGGCCGACGCTCTCCTTCAAGGGCATCGACAACTTCGCCTATTACCGGACGATGCCGGACGAGCCGCGCTTCTACATCAACGACACCGGCACCGGGAACACGGTCAACACCAGCCATCCGCGCGTTCTGCAGATGATCCTCGATTCCCTGCGCTACTGGGTCGAGGTCATGGAGGTCGACGGCTTCCGCTTCGATCTCGGCACGATCCTCGGGCGCGAGCCGCATGGCTTCGACCAGCGCGGCGGCTTCTTCGACGCGATCGGCCAGGACCCCGTTCTGCGCAAGGTCAAGCTCGTGGGGGAGCCCTGGGACATCGGGCCCGGCGGCTACCAGGTCGGCGGCTTCCCGCCCGGCTGGGGCGAGTGGAACGACAAGTACCGCGACACCACCCGCGCCTACTGGGTGGGCGAGCCCGGCATCGTGCGCGACCTCGCCGCGCGGGTCACCGGCTCGGGCGACATCTACGATCTGCGGGGGCGCCGCCCCTGGGCCGGCGTCAACTTCCTGACCGCCCATGACGGCTTCACGCTGGCCGATCTCGTCTCGTACAACGAGAAGCACAACGAGGCGAACGGCGAGGACAACAAGGACGGCCACGGCCACAACCTGTCGTTCAACTTCGGGGTCGAAGGTCCGACAGACGACGAGGGCATCCTCGCCGCCCGCGAGCGCCAGAAGCGCAACCTGCTCGCGACGCTGCTGCTCTCGCATGGCACGCCGATGCTGCTGGCGGGCGACGAGCACGGCCATTCCAACCGCGGCAACAACAACGTCTACTGCCAGGACAACGAGATCGCCTGGATGCGCTGGGAGGAGCTGACCGAACGCGACCATGCGCTCACCCGCTTCGTCCAGCGCGTGACGCAGCTGCGGGCCGACCACCCGATCTTCCGGCGCGCCTCCTTCCGGGACGGTTGCCTGCTGCGCTGGGTCAACCCGGCTGGCGGCGACCAGCAGGAGGAGCACTGGGATGACGAGGGCCTGCGCGCCATCGGCCTGCTGATGCACATGCCCGACGTCGAGCAGGGCGGCGACGAAGCCTTGATTCTTTTCAATGCCTTCGACGGCGACGTTCCCTTCAAGATTCCGCCACGGATCAAGAAGGGGTCGTGGTCGGTGGTGCTCGACACCGACACCGGGCCCGGGTCCGACGAGGGTCGCAAGGGGCTCAGGGCCGATGCCGAGCTGACGCTGTCGCCGCGCTCGCTGATCGTGCTGATGTGATCGATTGTTCGTAGCTTCATCTGTAGCTACAATGGCCCATGGGGTTCCAATGGGACGAGGCGAAGAGCAAGGCCAACGAGGCCAAGCACGGGCTCTCGTTCCTGCAGGCGGCGCAGATCTTTCGCGGATTCGTCGTCCGCACCGTCGATAAGCGGCGCGACTACGGAGAAGTCAGGCAGCGGGCGCTGGGCCTATACGATGGTGAGATTCTGTGCGTTGTCCTGACGGATCGGGGCGACGACATCCGCATCATTTCGGCGTGGAAGGCAGGCCAACGTGAACGACAGCGATACGAACAGGCCCGAGAAGCTCGTGCGCTACGAGAGCCTTGACGATCTGCCCCCGGCTCCGCGCCTGTCCGCGGAGGTCAAGGCGATGACCGACGAGGAGATCGAGCGCCAGGCTGGCGAAGATCCCGATGCGGGGCTGGTGCCGCCCGGCTTCTGGGACGATGCCGAAATCGTCGAGCCGGAGGGGACGGAGCAGATCACGCTGCGGCTACCGCGGCGCGTCCTGAGCCATTTCCGGGCGACGGGTAAGGGCTACCAGAGCCGGATCAGCGCGGTGCTGGCGAGCTATGTCGATGCCCGCCGAAAGACCGGCTGAGGTCGGGCGGGGCTGCTCAGGGTAGACGGGCGAAAAGGCTGACGCTGCGGGCTGGCAGGAGGCCGTCGCCTCCCTCCGGTGACGAGCAGAGCAACCGTTCCCATCCTTGAGCAGACCCTTCGGGGAGGGCAAGAGCGACATCGGCCCGGTCGCGATTGACGGCGATCAGCAAGGTTTCCCCGTCGCCGTTCAGCAGCAGGCCAAATGCGTCCAGTCGGTCCCATTCCGCGTCGGCGATCGGCGTCCCGTCGGGTTTCAGCCAGCGGGCGTCGGGAGGCGTGCCCGTTCCGGTGAGAAAGGTCCGCGCCGAGAGGAGCGGGTGCTGGTCCCGCAACGCAGCGAGCCCGGCCACGAAGACGGCGAGGTTGCGATCCGCACCTTCCCAGTCGAGCCAGAAGGCTGCGTTGTCCTGGCAATAGGCGTTGTTGTTGCTGTGCTGCGTCCGGCCGAACTCGTCGCCGGCCGTCAGCATCGGCACCCCGCGCGACAGGAACAGCGTCGCCAGCAAGGCGCGGACGTCGCGAGCGCGCGCGGCCAGGATTCCGGGATCGGCAGTCGCGCCTTCGGCCCCGCCATTCCAGCTATGGTTCTCGTTCTCGCCGTCGCGGTTGCCTTCGCCATTGGCCTCGTTGTGCTTGCTCGCATGGGAGACGAGATCGGCCAGGGTGAAGCCGTCATGGGCGGCGACGAAGTTGATGCTGGCCTGCGGCCCGCGATGGGGGGCGGAGAAAAGATCGGCGGAGCCGGCGAGCCGCGTCGCCAGCGCGCCGGCCATTCCCGCGTCGCCGCGCCAGAAGCGGCGAATATCGTCGCGGTAGCGGCCGTTCCATTCGGCGAAGGGGGCAGGGAATTCGCCGAGCCGGTAGCCGCCGGGGCCGATGTCCCAGGGCTCGGCGATCAGGATGGCCTGCGAGAGGTCGGGGTCCTGCCCGATCGCGGCGAAGAGCGGGGCATCCTGAGAGTAGCCCGCATCGGAGCGGCCCATCACCGTGCCGAGATCGAAGCGGAAGCCGGCGACGCCGAGGCCGCGCCAGTGCCGCAGCGCGTCCATCGCCATACGGACGACCGGCGCGCGGTCGAGCGCCAGCGTATGGCCGCAGCCGGTATCGTTGATCAGCCGGCCGGGATCGTCCATGGCGTGGCGGTAGTAGACCGCGTTGTCGAGGCCGCGCAGGCTGATCGTCGCACCGAACTCGTCGCTCTCGGCGGTGTGGTTCAGGACGATGTCGAGGATGATGCCGATGCCGGCCTGGGCATAGGTCGCGCAGAGACGGGCGAGATCGGCCTCGCCGCCGGGCGCGAGCCGCGGGTCGAGCGCGACGAAATTGACGGGGTTGTAGCCCCAGGCATTGGCGAGACCGAGCGGCGGCAGATGGCGCTCGTCCATCCAGGCCGCGACCGGCATCAGCTCGACATGGCTGACGCCGAGCTCCTGAATGTAATCGAGCACGGCGGGTTCGCAGAGGGCCGCCAGCGTTCCCCTGATGCGCTCCGGCACGCCGGGGTGTCGCATCGTGAAGGACTTCACCGCGAGTTCGTAGATGAAGGCCGGAGCCCGGTCCGGCGTTCCCGCTGCGACAGTCTGTGCGCCGCCGACGATGCCGCGCGGCACGAGACCGGCGGTGTCGACGCCCTGTTGTGCCAGCCGCGGGTCCCATCGGAACGGCCGGTCGATCCGCGTCGCATAGGGGTCGACCAGCAGCTTCGACGCGTCGAAGCGGTGGCCGCGTTGCGGCTGCCAGGGGCCCTGAGCCCGCAGCGCATAGCGCAGGCCGGAGCCGGCGCCCGGCAGCAGCCCGTGATGGATGTCGCCGCTGCGGCAGGGCAGGGGCAGGCGGGCGATCTCGGCCTCGCCCGCCTCGTCGAAGAGGCAGAGGTCGATCCGTTCGCCATGGCGGGAGAAGACCGCGAAGGTGACGCCCGCCGCGCCGGCGACCGCGCCGAGCCGGGCGGGCAGCGGGCTGGCGACCAGCGCAGGCCTCGGCACCCGCCTCAGCCTCCGGCCGCGGTGTCCGGCGAGGTCGGCACGTGCCAGATCCGCTCGGCATATTCGCCGATGGCGCGGTCGGCGCTGAACCAGCCGCAATGGGCGGTGTTGGTCACGGACATGCGCCACCATTTCCCCTGGTCGGCCCAGAGCGAGTCGATGCGGCGCTGGGCCTGGCGGTAGCTCTCGAAATCGTTGAGCACCATGAACCAGTCATTGGCGCGCAGCCCCTCGACGAGGCCGAGATAGCGGTCGCGCTCCCGTGGCGAATAGGCGCCCGACGCCACCGCATCGAGCACGCCTTCGAGATGCGGCGTGGCGGCGATGACCTCGCTCGTCGGGCGAGGATTGCGCTTGGCGGCCTCGACCTCCTCGGCCGTCATGCCGAAGATGACGATGTTGTCGGCGCCGACGCGCTCGCCGATCTCGATATTGGCCCCATCCAGCGTGCCGATGGTGATGGCGCCGTTGAGGGCGAACTTCATGTTGCCGGTGCCCGAAGCCTCCATGCCGGCGGTCGAAATCTGCTCGGAGACGTCGGCGGCGGGGATGATGACCTCGGCCGCGCTGACATTGTAGTTCGGCAGGAAGACGACCTTGAGCCGGTCGCGGGTGGTGATGTCGTTGTTCACGACCACCGCGACATCGTTGATCAGGTTGATGATCGCCTTGGCGGTGCCGTAGTTGGAAGCCGCCTTGCCGGCGAAGATCTTCACGCGCGGCGCCCAGTCGCGATAGGGCTCGGAGCGGATCGCGTCATAGAGCGCGATCGTCTCGAGGATGTTGAGCAGCTGGCGCTTGTATTCGTGGATGCGCTTGATCTGGACGTCGAAGAGCGCGTCGGGATCGACGGTGACGCCGGTGTCCTGCTTGATGATCTTCGCCAGCTTCAGCTTGTTCTCGCGCCGGATGGCGGCGAGGCGCTGGTGCAGCGCGGCGTCGCCGGTGTGGGCGGCGAGGCGGCGGATGTTGCCGATCCGGTCGGTCAGATCGTCGCCGCAGACCTCCTGCAGCAGTTTCGTCAGCCCCGGATTGGCGCCGAAGAGCCAGCGCCGCGGCGTGATGCCGTTGGTGACGTTGGTGATCCGGCCGGGGAAGATCGCGTGGAGCGGTGCGAAGACCGTCTGCTCCATCAGCTTGGAATGCAGCGCCGAGACGCCGTTGACCGTGTGCGAGCCGACGAAGGCGAGATGCGCCATGCGCACCCGCCGGCCGTGATGCTCGTCGATCAGCGAGATCGTCGAGAGGTCGATGCTCTCGCCGCCGCTGGAGCGCCTGACCTCCTCCAGGAAGCGGGCATTGATGCCGAAGATGATCTGCATATGGCGCGGCAGCAACCGCTCCATCAGCGCCACCGGCCAGGTTTCCAGCGCCTCGGGCAGGAGCGTGTGGTTGGTGTAGGAGATGGTGGCGCTGGTGATCGTCCAGGCCTCCTCCCAGGGCAGGCCATGCTCGTCCACGAGCAGGCGCATCAGCTCGGCCACGGCCAGCGAGGGATGGGTGTCGTTGAGCTGGATGGCGACCTTGTCGGCGAGATTGTCGAGGCGGCCGAACTGGCGGTAGTGCCGCCGCACCAGGTCCTGCAGCGAGGCGGAGGTGAAGAAGAATTCCTGCCGCAGCCGCAATTCCTGCCCCGCCGGGGTGGAATCATTCGGGTAGAGCACCTTTGAGATCGCCTCGGCGCGGTTGCGCTCGGCGACGGCACCGACGATGTCGCCCTGGTTGAAGGCGTCGAGCGAGAGCGGGTGCATAGCCCGCGCCCGCCACAGCCGCAGCGTCGTGGCGTCGCGGCCGCGCCAGCCGACGATCGGCGTGTCGTAGGCGACGGCGAAGACGGTCTCTTCCGGCTCCCAGAAGACTTCGCCAGGCTTCTGCGTGGCGGTCAGCGAGCCGCCGAAGCCGATCTTGTAAGAGGCCTCGCGGCGCTCGAATTCCCAGGGATTGCGGAATGAGAGCCAGTCCTCGGGCACCTCGATCTGCTTGCCGCCGTCGATGCGCTGCTTGAACAGGCCGTGATCATAGCGGATGCCGTAGCCCAGCGCCGGCACGCCGGTCGAAGCCATCGCCTCCAGATAGCAGGCGGCGAGACGGCCGAGGCCGCCATTGCCGAGTGCGGCATCGGGCTCGATCGACTCGATCGCCGAGAGGTCGACACCGAGTTCGGCCATCGCCTGCGCCATCGGCCCGGTGAGGCCGAGATTGTTGAGCGCGTCCGCGAGCGAACGGCCGATCAGGAATTCCAGCGAGAGATAATAGACCCGCTTGCGTCCGGTCTCGTAGCTCTCGCGGGTCGAGCGGTGCCAGACATCGACGACATGATCGCGCGCCGCGAGGATGCCGGCCGTCAGCCAGTCATGCGGCTGGGCGACCGAGGCGTTCTTGCCCAGGGAGTAGGTCAGTTTCCTGATGATCTCGGCCTTGAGGGCCTCGACCCGTCCGTCGGCATCGGCGGGGCGGGTGGCGGCGGAGGCGGACTCGGTCAAGCGCTGATATCCCGGCTGTTGGACTGGAGAGACTTTCGGAGCAAGCCCCCCTCAAGTCCAGACGAAACTGTTGCAGCGCATCATGGCGGCGTCGCCGTTACGGGCGGACGGAGGCCGGTTCCTCGCGGGTCTCCTGGCCCAGTTGCCTCGCGCTGGTCACGGCGGAGTCGGTCAGGCCGACGACGCTGGCCCAGGCGCTGCGGGTGTAGCTGCCCTGATGGGCGATGGCGTCGTAGCCGATCAGGATGACGGCGACGAGAAGCAGGATCCGGAACATCGGGTTCTCCTTGGAATGACGTGCCGCCCCAACGCGCGGCAGTCGTGCCTGTTCCGGAGAAGGGTGCCGCGACGAAAGGTCTCTGGCGGGTGCACGCGCCCCGAGCTATTGAGAACAAAGAATGAACGAAAGGGCGCGGCGTGGCACAGCTGACGGTGATGGAGAAGCTCGAGATTCTGAGCGATGCGGCGAAATACGACGCCTCCTGCGCCTCCAGCAGCACGACCAAGCGCAACTCGCTGAAGGGCGGGCTCGGCTCGACCACGGGGTCGGGCATCTGCCATTCCTATGCGCCGGACGGGCGGTGCATCTCGCTGCTCAAGATCCTGCTGACCAATTACTGCAGCTTTGATTGCGCCTTCTGCATCAACCGCTCGTCCAGCAATGTCCGCCGCGCGCGCTTCACGGTGGAGGAGGTCGTCGACCTCACGCTCAGCTTCTACAAGCGCAACTACATCGAGGGGCTGTTCCTCTCCTCCGGCATCATCCGCTCGCCCGACTACACGATGGCGGAGCTGGTGCGGGTGGCGCAGACGCTGCGCGAGGTCCATGGCTTCCGCGGCTACATCCACCTCAAGCTGATCCCGAGCGCCAATGCCGATCTGGTGGCGCAGGCCGGGCTCTATGCCGACCGCGTCTCGATCAATGTCGAACTGCCGACCGAGGTCTCGCTGGAGCGCTTCGCCCCCGAGAAGCGCCCGCGCGAGATCAGCGCTGCCATGGGCGGGCTGCGGCTGAAGATCGAGGAGAGCCAGGCGGAGCGGGCGAAGTCGCGGCGCGCGCCGGTGTTCTCGCCCGCCGGGCAGAGCACGCAGATGATCGTCGGCGCCGACGGGACGAGCGACGCGACGATCCTGCAGCGCAGCGCCCAGCTCTACGGCTCCTTCGGCCTGAAGCGGGTCTATTATTCCGCCTTCAGCCCGATCCCCGATGCCAGCCGCCAGCTGCCGCTCTCGGAGCCGCCGCTGCTGCGCGAGCACCGGCTCTACCAGGCCGACTGGCTGACGCGGTTCTACGGTTTCGAGGTCGGCGAGATCCTCGACGACGGCGCGGGCGGGATGCTCGATCTCGCCGTCGATCCCAAGCTCGCCTGGGCGCTGCGGCATCGCGCGCGCTTTCCGGTGGACGTCAACCGGGCCGACCGCGAGACCCTTTTGCGCGTGCCGGGGCTCGGCACCAAGAGCGTGGCGCGCATCCTGGAGACGCGCCGCTTCCGCCGCCTGCGGCTGGAGGATGTCGGCAAGATCGCGCGCTCGATTACGACGTTGCGCCACTTCATCGTCGCGGAAGGCTGGCGGCCGGGCGCGTCTCTCGACAGCGAGCGGCTGAAGCAGCATCTGGCGCCGAAGCCGCAGCAGCTCGCGCTGTTGTGAGGGCCGCCATGGCGCAGGCCGGCATCGTCGCGCGTCTCGATCACCCGGCCGATTTCGACGGCTGGCGGCGGCAGGCGCGCGCGCTGGCGCTGGCGGAGGTGGCGCCGGCGCGGATCGACTGGCAGGTGGGGGAGGAGGCGTCCGGGCTCTTCGCCGGGCTGGCCGAGCCGCCGCCCATCCCGGCGAGCGGGGCCGAGCTTCGGGTGCCGCGGGAATTCGTCGAACTGGCGCAGGCAGTGGTCTGCCATCGCGATAACGGCCGCTTCGACCTGCTCTACCGGCTGCTGCTGCGGCTCCAACGCGAACCGACGCTGCTGCATGTGGTCACCGACGACGAGGTCCATCGCGCCCGGGCGATGGCCAAGGCGGTGCGGCGCGACCTGCACAAGATGACCGCCTTCGTCCGTTTCCGCGAGGTCGTCGGCCCCGATGGCGGGGAGGCTTTCGTCGCCTGGTTCGAGCCCGAGCACCACATCGTCGAGCGGGTCTCGCGCTTCTTCGTCGAGCGCTTCGCGGCGATGCGCTGGTCCATTCTGACGCCGCTGCGCTCGCTCCACTGGGATGGGACGACGCTGCATCTCGGGGAGGGTGCCTCGAAGGCCGACGCGCCCAATGACGATGCGATGGAGGTCTATTGGCGGACCTATTACGCCAATATCTTCAATCCGGCGCGGCTGAAGATCAAAGCCATGAAGGCCGAGATGCCGGAGAAGTACTGGCGAAACCTGCCCGAGGCCGAACTCATCGCGCCGCTGATCGCCCAGGCCGGCCGGCGTGCGGAGGAGATGGTGCTGAAGGCCCCGACCCTGCCGCCGGAGCGCCATCTGCGGCAGAGCCAGCGCCAGCGCGAGGGGCTGGTGCCGGCCCCGGAAACGCCCGCGAGCTGGGAGGAGGCGCGTGGCGCGGCGACGACCTGCTCGCGCTGCGATCTCTGCCACAGCGCGACGCAGACGGTGTTCGGCGAGGGGCCGCTGACCGCGCCGGTGATGTTCGTCGGCGAGCAGCCGGGCGATCAGGAGGATCTGGCGGGCAAGCCCTTCGTCGGGCCCGCGGGGCAGGTCTTCGACCGCGTGATGGGCGAGGCCGGGCTCGACCGCAGCCGGGCCTATGTCACCAATGCGGTGAAGCACTTCAAATTCACCCTGCGGGGCAAGCGGCGTATCCATGAGCGGCCGAATGCCGGCGAGATCGCGGCCTGCCGCTTCTGGCTCGGGCTGGAGCGGGACTTCGTGAAGCCGCGGCTCGTCGTGGCGCTGGGCGCGACCGCGCTGCACGCCCTGACCGGCCATCGCGGCTCGCTGTCCTCGATGCGGGAGCGCGATCTCGTGCTGGAGGATGGCACGGCGCTGTTGGCGACCGTCCACCCCTCCTATCTGCTGCGCCTGCCCGAGGAGGAGGCGCGCGAGCGTGAGACGGCCCGCTTCCGCGCCGATCTGGAGCGCGTCGGGTTGCTGGTGCCGGAGATGAGGGCGGCTTAGGCCGTCCGTTTACAACCGCGGGTCATCCCGGGGCCCCCTCGGGTCCGGCCTTTGGCCGGCCCAAGGACAGGCTCCGGGAGACCCGGGATCCATACCGGAACGCTTCAGGCATGGATCCCGGGTCTTCGCTTCGCTCCGCCCGGGATGACGGCGTCGGGGTTCTGAAGGGTCGCAGCGTCAGCCATCGCCGCGATTGACCCGCCGCCCTCTGCAGTGTCCCTTCCTGACAATCGAACGAGGATCGGCATGGGCGAGGAACTGAAGGGCAAGCGCGTGCTGGTGACCGGCGCCTCGTCGGGGCTTGGCGCGCATTTCGTGCGGCTGCTGGCGGGGCAGGGCGCGCGGGTCGTCGCGGCGGCGCGTCGCGTCGAGCGGCTGGAGGACCTGGCGGCGGACTGCGCCGGGCTGCCGGGACAGGTCATGCCGCTGGCGCTGGATGTCGCCTCGGTGCCCTCGATTCAGGCGGGCGTGGCGGAGGCGGCGCGGCGGCTCGGCGGGCTCGACGTGCTCGTCAACAATGCCGGAATCGGCGAGACGGAAGCCGCGATCTCGATCACCGAGGCGCAATGGGATGCCCAGCTCGACGTCAACCTGAAGGGCTGCTTCTTCGCGGCGCAGGCGGCGGCGCAGGTCATGATCGCGGGGAAGCAGGGCGGGGCGATCGTCAACATCGCCTCGATCCTGGGCGAGCGGGTGACGGCGCGTGTCCTGCCCTATGCCGTCTCCAAGGCCGGTCTGATCCAGATGACCAAGGGGCTGGCGCTCGAATGGGCGCGCCATGGCATCCGGGTCAACGCGCTGGCGCCCGGCTATATCGCCACCGACATCAACCGCGACATGCTCGAGAGCGAAGTCGGGGCGACGCTGGTCAAGCGCATTCCGAGCCGCCGCTTCGGTGACCCCGCCGATCTCGACGGGCCGCTGCTGCTGCTCTGCTCCGACGCCGGGCGCCACATGACCGGGACGGTGGTCGCGGTCGATGGCGGGCATCTGGTCAGCGGGTTGTAAGCCCTCGGGCGCTACAGCAGACGGTGAAGCGCGGGGAACCCTCTCCCGTAGGGAGAGGGCAGGGTGAGGGGTCGGCCGTTGGACACCGTGGCCGTGCCCTCACCGCCGCTGCGGTTGGGCTCGCGCTTTGCTGGTCCAGGGGCCGACACCTCACCCCTGCCCCTCTCCATACAGGAGAGGGGTTCCCCGGGCCCTAACCACGCATGATCTCCTTCAGCCGCAGCAGCGAGATCCGCTCGACCTGTCCCAGCGCCGTCTCGAACTCGACCTCGGGCGTGCTCTGCAGCCGCGTCTCGAAGGCGGCGAGGATCGCGTCCTTGCTGGCGCCGGCGACCGCCATGATGAAGGGGATGCCGAAGCGCGCCTTGTAGGCGTCGTTCGCTTCCGTGAAGCGGGCACGCTCGCCGGGGGTGAGGCGGTCGAGCCCGGCGGAGGCCTGCTCGCCGATCGATTCCTCCGTCATCTCGCCGGCCGCGGCGAGCTTGCCGGCGAGGTCGGGATGGCCGAGCAGCAGGGTCTTCAGCTTTTCGCGCGGGGCGGCGCGCATCACCTTCGCCATCGCCGCGTGCAGCGTCGCCGCCTCGTCATGGGCGGTCGTGATCCCGGCGTCGAAGGTGGCCTCGGCGATCCAGGGCGCGTTCTCCCAGATCCGGCCGAAGACCTCGACGAAGAGCGCCTTCGGCACGGCCGAGGGGCGGTAGCCGCCGGCCGGCGGGTGGTGGCGGACCCAGTGGCGGGCGATGTCGAGCCGCGTCGCGACCCAGACATCGTCATGGCTCTGCACATGGTCGAGGAAGCGCGCCAGCGCGGCGGCCCGGCCCGGCCGGCCGACGAGGCGGCAATGCAGGCCGATCGACATCATTTTCGGCGCGCTCTCGCCCTCGGCATAGAGCAGGTCGAAGGAGTCCTTCAGATAGGCGAAGAACTGGTCGCCGCTGTTGAAGCCCTGCGGGGTGGCGAAGCGCATGTCGTTGGCGTCGAGCGTGTAGGGCACGGCGAGTTGCGGTCCCTTCGGCCCTTCCAGCCAGTAGGGCAGCTCGTCGGCATAGACATCCGCCGTGTAGAGGAAGCCGCCTTCCTCCATCATCAGCGGCGTCGTGTTCTGCGAGGTCCGCCCCTGATAGAAGCCGAGCGGCCGCTCGCCGGTGATCTCGCGCTGAATTCGGATGGATTCGAGGATGTCGGCGCGCTCCTTTTCGGCCGGCACGTCGCGGTAGTCGATCCATTTCAGGCCGTGGGTGGCGATCTCCCAGCCCGCCTCCTGCATCGAGGCGGCGATCTCGGGATAGCGCTGCAGCGCGCTCGCCACGGCGAAGACGGTGACCGGCATGGCGCGCTCGGTGAACATCCGCCAGAGCCGCCAGTAGCCGGTGCGGGAGCCGTATTCGTAGATCGACTCCATGTTCATGTGGCGCTGGCCGGGCCAGGGCGCGGCGCCGACGATCTCGGAGAGGAAGGCCTCGGAGGCGGCGTCCCCATGCAGGATGTTGTTCTCGCCGCCCTCCTCGTAATTGATCACGAACTGCACGGCGATGCGGGCGCCGCCCGGCCAGCGCGGATGCGGCGGGGTGCGACCATAGCCCTTGAGGTCACGCGGATAGGCGGAGTCGGTCATGGCGGGCGGCGCTCGCAATGTGATTCAGGTCGTGATCGTAAGCATTTGATCAATAAGCAAGTTACGGGCCGTCATTCTCGGGCGGAGCGAAGCGCAGACCCGAGAAGCTCTGGCCCGAGATGCTCGGGTCAAGCCCGAGCATGACGACGGCTGTCAGCTCCCGCGATAGGTCGTGTAGCCATAGGGCGAGCAGTTGAGCGGCACATGCCAGTGCCGGCTGGTGTCGGCGATGCCGAAGCGCACCGTGACGGTCTCCAGGAAGGCGGGGTCGGGCAGGGCGACGCCGCGGCCGCGGAAATAAGGGCCAATCGCGAAGTCGATCTCGTAGAGGCCAGGCTGCGTCGCCTCCGGCGTCAGCAGGGGCGCATCGGTGCGGCCATCGGCATTGGTCACCGTGGTCGCCAGGGTTTCGGCCTTGCCGTCGGTGACGCGGCGGAGCGTGACCGCCACGCCTGCGGCCGGGACGCCGCCATGCGTGTCGAGGATGTGCGTCGTCAGTCCCGCCATGCGTCCTTCCTGCCGTTCTCTGCGCTTCCTGCGCGGCGCCGCGCTTGCATGCGGCCTCGCGCCAACCGTAACTTCGGCGCGGGCGAAGTCCATCGTCCTGCGCGCCAATTGAGGGGACCATTGCGGCGATGCTCGACGCCTATCTGATGGAATGGGGCGGCATGCTGCTGCGCTGGCTGCATGTGATCACCGCGATCGCCTGGATCGGCTCGTCCTTCTTCTTCATCCATCTCGACGCGTCCTTGCGTCCCGCCGCCGACATTCCCCCGGGCGAGGGGGGGCGCGCCTGGCAGGTGCATGGCGGCGGCTTCTACGAGATGCGGAAATACCTGGTCGCGCCCGCCGTGATGCCGGCCGAGCTGACCTGGCACAAATGGCAGGCTTACTGGACCTGGATCTCCGGCTTCTTCCTGCTGGTCTGGGTCTATTACGCGCAGTCCGAGCTCTACCTGATCGACCCGGCGGTGATGCAGCTCTCGCCGCCGGCGGCGGGCGCCCTCGGCATCGCGGCGCTGGTCTTCGGCTGGCTGTTCTATGACTGGCTGTGCCGCTCGCCGCTGGGGCGCAACGACGTCCTGCTCGGCATGCTCGGCTTTTCCTATGTCGTCGCCGCGAGCTGGGCCTTCGCCTCGGTCTTCTCCGGGCGGGGCGCGCTGATCCATACGGGCGCGCTGATGGCGACGATCATGACCGCCAATGTCTTCTTCAACATCATGCCGGGGCAGCGAAAGGTCATCGCGGCGCTGACAGCCGGCGAGGAGCCGGACCCGAAATACGGCAAGGCAGCCAAGCAGCGCTCGCTGCACAACAATTACATCACCCTGCCGGTTCTGTTCCTGATGCTGTCGAACCACTACCCCGTGACCTACGCCAATTCGGCGGTGATCCCGGTGCTGGTGGCGCTGATCATCGTGGCCGGCGCGCTGATCCGGCATTTCTTCAATGTCCGCCACGCCGACCATGCGAAATCGCCCTGGTGGACCTGGGCGGTCGCGCTGGTGGCCCTCTGGCTCGCCTTCTGGGTGGCGATGGCGTCCTCGCCCGGCGGGCGCGAGCGGCTCGGGTTGGCGCCTCTGCCGGCAACGAAGCCTGTGATGCTGGCCGGGCTGCAGCCGCCGCCGGAGGCCGTGGCGAATATCGTCACGGGGCGCTGCGCGATGTGCCATGCGCCCGAGCCGACCTGGCCCGGCATCCAGATTCCGCCCAAGGGCGTGCTGTTGCACGAGCCGGAGACGATCGCGGCCCATGCGCGGGCCATTCGCGTCCAGGCGGTGATGACCCATGCGATGCCGCCCAACAACCTCTCGGGGATGACGGCCGAGGAGCGGCGCGTGCTGGCGCAATGGCTGGCGCAAACCCGTTGATGAGAAGAGTCCGGTAACCATCTCCTTACGTAACGTCATGACGCGATCACGGCGGCGTGATTTCATTCAGTTTCGGTTCACCTCGCCACCGGCATGGTGCCGCCACTGACAGGCCGGACCCTGGCTCCCCATCCGGGGGCCACCGGCACGAGGATGGGACCGGGGGGTCCGTTGGACGCGCATTCGAGACGGGTCGCCGGCTACGGGTTGGCGGCCATAGCCTTCATCTGTGTCTGGGCGCTGCTGTGCTGGCCCTGGCTTTCGGGCGCGGTCACCATCCCGTTCGACGCCAAGGCGCATTTCCAGGCGCAAATCCAGTTCCTGGCGCGGGCGCTCCATTCGGGCCAGTCCCCGTTCTGGACGCATAACGTCTTCGGCGGCTCGCCGCAGGTCGCGGACCCGCAGTCGCTGATCTTCTCTCCCGCCATCCTGCTCGCGCTGCTGGTTCCCTCGCCCAGCTTCCGGGCCGTCGATGCCTATGTGCTCTCGCATCTGCTGGCCGGCGGGCTCGCGCTGATGATGTTCTTTCGCGACCGCAACTGGCATCCCGCCGGGGCGGTGCTGGCGGCGATGGTCTTCGCCTTTGGTGCTTCGGCGGCCTGGCGCGTCCAGCATGTCGGCCAGATCGCGAGCCTCGCCTTCTTCGCCATCGCCTTCTGGCTGACGGCGCGGATGCTGCAGCGGAACTCGCTGCTGGCGGGCGCCTTTGCCGGCTTCGCGGCCGGGCTGATGGTGCTGGAGCCCGACCAGGTGGCGCTGCTCGGCGCCTATATCCTGATCGGCATGGTGGCCGGGCACTGGCTCTCGGGCGGCTTCGGGGCGATCCGCCGCAGCCTCGCGCCGATCGCGCTGGCCTGCCTCGTCGGCGGCGCGACGATCGCGTTGCCGCTGCTCTGGACCTGGCTCTTCGCCGAGGCGACGACGCGCCCGGCGATCGACCTCGTCGAGGCCGGTCGCGGCTCGCTGCATCCGGCCTCGCTGCTGACGGCCTTCTTCGGCGATCTCTTCGGCGCACAGGATCCCGCGGTCGACTTCTGGGGGCCCTACAACAATCCGAACTGGGCCAAGGAGCTCTACCTCTCCCAGAACATGGGGCAGGTGTATTTCGGCGCGCTGCCGCTGCTGCTGCTGATCGCGCCGGGGCTGACGCGCGGCTGGCTGTTCGACCGGGCGGTGCGCCCGCTGACCGTGCTCTTCGTGCTGATGGTGCTGTTCGCGCTCGGCCGCTACACGCCGGTCTTCGACCTCGCCTATGACTATCTGCCGGGCGTCAAGGTGTTCCGCCGCCCGGCGGACGCGACCTTCCTCGTCGGCGCGCTCGGCGCCTTGCTCTCGGGCTATGTGCTGCACCGCATCGTCACGGCCGGGCCGGAGATCTCCTTCCGGCGCGACCTCGCGATCGGTGCGGCCGTGGTGCTGGTTGCGGCCGGCATCGCGCTGGTGGTCTCGCAGGGCGAGGGGCATCTGCACGATGCGCTGCGTCCGGTCGCGATCGCGCTCGCCTGGTTCGCCGCCGCCGTCTGCCTCGTCCTGATGTTGCGGCAGCCGCGTGGAACGATCGGGCCCGTGCTGGCGACCTTCGTCGTCGCCGGCGTGATGGCGGCCGATCTCGGCGCCAACAACGGCCCCAACGAATCGACGGCACTGCCGCCGCGGCTGTACGACGTGCTGCGCCCGGAGACCGGCAACGAGACGATCGCCCTGCTCAAGCGGCTGACGGCGCAGCCGGCGGGCTCGCCGCGGCGCGATCGGGTTGAACTGCTCGGGCTCGGCTTCGAATGGCCGAATGCGAGCCTCGTCCACGGACTCGACCACACGCTCGGCTACAACCCGCTGCGGCTGGCCGATTTCTCGGATGCGGTCGGCACGCGCGACGGCGTCGCCTCGCCCTCGGAGCGCAAGTTCACGCCACTCTTCCCGTCCTATCGCTGCCGCCTCGCCAATCTGCTGGGGCTGCGCTACATCGCCTCGCCGCTGCCGATCGAGCAGGTCGACCATACGCTGCGTGACGGCGACCTGAGGCTGATCGCGCGGACCCGGGAAGGCTATGTCTACGAGAACCCGCGCGCGCTGCCGCGCGTGCAGTTCGTCGGCGGCTGGGAACTGGCCGATTTCGACGCGATGAAGCAGAGCGGGCGCTGGCCGGAGGTCGATCCTCAGCAGGCCGTCCTGCTCGAGGCCGAGCCTCCCGTCGCCGTGCCGGAGGGGCCCGCCCATGCCGATGCCGCGGTCAGGGTGCTGCGCTACGAGAACACCGAGGTCGAGATCGAGGTGACGAGCGCCGCCGCCGGCTTCGTCGTGCTCAACGACACCTATCATCCGTGGTGGCGGGCGCAGGTCGACGGCGCCGAGACCGAAATCCTGAAGGCCAACGTGCTCTTCCGGGCTGTGCAGGTGCCGGCCGGGACGCACAAGGTGCGCTTCAGCTTCCGGCCGATCGAGGGTGCCTTCGCCGAGCTGCGCGAGCGCGTCAGTCCGGCGCCTGCGGAGGAGAGCGAGGAGCTATTGCCGCTGCCGCCGCTCAAGGACGAGCCGCTGGTCGCCGAGGGCAGCACGCTGCTGCCGTCGCTGCTCGCCGGACCGTCGCAGCAGGTGCGCGACTCGCTGCGGCTCGGCGCGCCGGCGCCGGCGCCGTCGGCGAACCGCGAGATGGTGTCCTCGGCGCTGGCTCACTGAGCCGCGCTGCGCGCCGGTCTCAGGCGCCCGTGTCGCCGACGAGGCCGGCCGCAGCGATGCCCGCGAGCGCGGCGGCCTCGTCATTGTCCGAGGTGTCGCCGGAGACGCCGATCGCGCCCAGCAGCGTCCCCGCCGCATCCCGGATCAGCACGCCACCCGGCACCGGCACGAGCGAGCCGCCGACGGCGTGGGTCGCCGCCTCGACGAAATAGGGCCGGTCCAGCGCCATCTTGTGCAGGGCGCGCGAACCGATCCCCATCGCCACGGCGCCATGGGCCTTGCCGATGGCGATCTCGCCGCGCTTCAGGCTGGTGCCGTCCTGCGCCGCGAAGAGCTTCTGCGCGCCGCGCGCATCGAGGATCGCGATGGTCAAGGGCTTGAAGCCGGCGCTCTGGGCATGGGCGAGCGCGGTGGCCATGATCGTCTGGGCCTGGGCAAGGGTCAGCATCGGTCTGCTCCTGTGGGACATGCGACGCGCTTGTGACAGTGGCCGCGCGCCGGGGAAACCCTTTTTTCCATCGTTTCCGCAGGATGATCTGGCCTCTCGCTACGGCAGAGCGCGGCGAAATTCCGTCGCCAGCGACGCGGCGCCTTGAACATGTCACCGCAGTTGGGCTTGATGGAGCCCCAACGACGGAGGAACGACATGGGCCTGTTCAGCTTCATCAAGGATGCCGGAGCCAAGATCTTCGGCTCGGCCAAGGCGGCGACGCCGGACGCGCTGCAGAAGGAACTCGCCGGCCATGGGCTACCCTCCGATGTCGCGATCAGCGTCGATGGCGACAAGGTCAAGGTCTCGGGCAAGGCGATGACCACCGAGGAGGCCGAGAAGATCATCCTCGCGCTCGGCAACACGGCCGGCATCGCCAGCGTCGAATCCGAGCTGATCGTCGCCAAAGAGGTGCCGGCGGCGGTGTTCTACACGGTCAAGAAGGGCGACACGCTCTGGAAGATCGCCGAGGAGCACTACGGCAAGGGCCAGGGCGCGAAGTACACCGACATCGTCAAGGCGAACACGCCGCCGGTGAAGAACCCCGACCTGATCCAGCCCGGCTGGGTGCTGCGGATTCCGGCGCAGGCCTGAGGGCTTTGCATTGGCTGATGATGACCGCGCCCTCCGGGGCGCGGTTTTTTGCGCGCAGCAGGCCCGCGAGCCAAACGGGGTCTTGACGGATTTGGTTGCGTCGGCAACGATCTCGGCGATCCAGAAGCGGGCGGGCCGCAAGACCCAGACTCGCCGCCGGTCGTGCTAACGTGAAGACAGGGCCGCGCGCATCTCCGGAGGGGAGCGCCGGACAACAGGCGACATCCTCGGGAGGGAAGTCATGACGTTCGATCGCCGCCAATTGCTGACGGGGGCCGGCGCTGCCGTCGCCGCCCCGCTCGTGCTGCGTGCCACCCGCGCCCATGCGCAGGAGGTGACGCTGAAGATGCACCACTTCCTGCCGCCGGTCGCGGTCGGACATGCGCGCTTTCTCAAGCCCTGGGCGGACAAGGTCGCGGCGGAGTCCAACGGCCGGATCAAGATCGACATTTTCCCGTCGATGCAGCTCGGCGGCACCCCGCCGCAGCTCTTCGACCAGGCGCGCGACGGCGTCGCCGATCTGGTCTGGACGCTGCCGGGCTATACGCCGGGTCGTTTCACCGGGCTCGAAGCCTTCGAGCTGCCCTTCGTGGCCAACAAGCGCGCGCTGGTGAACTCGCTGGCGCTGACCGAATACGCCCAGCAGAACCTCGCCGCCGAGCTGAAGGACGTCCACCCGATCTGCGTCTGGGCGCATGATCACGGGCTGATTCACGCCAACAAGCAGATCAGGACGATGGAGGACCTCAAGGGCCTCAAGCTGCGCTTCCCGACGCGCCTCGCCGGCGAGGCGCTGAAGGCGCTCGGCGCCAACGCCATCGGCATGCCGGTGCCGCAGGTGCCGGAATCGCTGGCGCAGCGCGTCATCGACGGCGCCGTGATCCCCTGGGAGGTGGTGCCCTCGGTGAAGGTGCAGGAACTCGTGAAGTTCCACACCGAGATCCCGGGCTCGCCCACCTTCTACGTCGCGACCTTCATCCTGGCGATGAACAAGGCGAAGTACGATGGCTTGGCGCCGGACCTGAAGGCGATCATCGACCGCAACTCCGGCGCCACTGCTGCCGGCATGGCCGGCAAGGTCTGGGACGAGCAGGCCATCGCCGTCTCCGAGATGGTGCGCAAGCGCGGCAACACCATCACGGTGATCGATGAGGCGGAGGCGGCCCGCTGGCGCAAGACGACCGAGCCGGTGATCGAGGCCTGGATCAAGTCGACCAAGGAGAAGGGCCTGGATGGCGAGAAGCTGCTCGCCAGCGCGCGGGCCGCGCTCGCCAAGCACGAAAAGGCGGCGTGACGGGACCGATGGCGCAGGACCGGGGGGAGACGGCGCCATCGGCGTTCGAGAAGACCGTGCAGGGCGTCGCCCTGCTCGGTGGCGTGTTGCTGATCACGCTCTCGGCGACGGTGGTGACCAGCGTGACACTGCGGTCAGACCTCGTCGGCGGCGCCGGCGTGCCGGGTGATTTCGAGCTGGTGCAGATGGCGACGGCGCTCGCCGCCTTCTGTTTCCTGCCCTGGTGCCAGCTGCGCCGCGGCAACATCTTCGTCGACACCTTCACGCTCAAGCTGCCGGAGCGCTGGCAGCGCCGCATCGATGCGGGCTGGGACATCGTCTACGCCCTCGTGATGGCGCTGATTTCCTGGAGGCTGGCCGTCGGGGCGCGTGCGGCCTTCGGCACCGGCGAGACCAGCATGGTGCTGCTCGTGCCGAGCTATCTGCCGATCGGTTTCTGTGCGGGGCTCGCGCTGCTCGTGTCCGTCTCCGCCGTGGTCAGCGCGCGGCGCCTGCTGAGGACGGCGGCGTGAGCGGCTTCGCGATCGCCATCGCCGGGTTCGGCATCCTGCTCGCGCTGATGGCGCTGCGGCTGCCGATCGGGCTCGCCATGATGCTGGTCGGCGGTGTCGGCTACATCCAGCTCAACGGGCTCGACCCGTTCCTGAACTATATCCGCACCACGCCCTACCAGATCTTCGCGAACTACACGCTGTCGGTGATCCCGCTCTTCGTGCTGATGGGCGCCTTCGCCGAGCGCTCGGGGCTGGCGGGCGACCTGTTCAGGGCGGCGTCCGCCGTCGTCGGCCATCGCCGCGGCGGCCTGGGCATGGCGGTGATCGGCGCCTGCACCGGCTTCGGGGCGATCTGCGGCTCGGCCGTGGCGACAACCGCGACCTTCTCGCGCGCCGCGCTGCCGGAGCTGCGGCGCTACCGCTACGACCCCGGCTTCTCCTGCGGGGTGATCGCCGTCGGCGGCACGCTCGGCATCCTGATCCCGCCCTCGGTCATCCTGGTCGTCTATGCGATCTCGACCGAGCAGAACATCGCGAAGCTGTTCAAGGCGGCGCTGATCCCCGGCCTGATGGCGGCGGCCTTCTACTGCGTCACCATCGCGCTGATGACGCGCCGCCACCCCGAATGGGGCCCGGCGCAGCCGCGCATCGCCTGGCGCGACCGCATCCGGCCGCTGCTCGGCATCATCCCGGCGCTGCTGGTCGCGTTCATCGTCGTCGGCGGCATCTATGGCGGCGTCTTCACGCCGACGGAGGGCGCGTCGGTCGGGGCCTTCGTGATGCTGGCGATCGGTATGCTGCGCGGCACGCTGACACCCGTCGAGATCCGCCAGGCGATCCTGCAGACCGCCGAGACCTCGGCGATGATCTTCGCGATCCTGCTGGGGGCGGAGGTCTTCAACGCCTTCCTCGCCCTGACGCAGGTGCCGACGGCGGCGGCGGAGATGATCGCCGCTTCCGGCTGGGCGCCCTACACGGTGCTGATCGGACTGCTGCTGTTCTACATCGTGCTCGGCGGCGTGATGGACGAGCTGGCGATGATCCTGCTGACGCTGCCGGTGTTCTTCCCGATCGTGACGGCGCTCGATTTCGGGATGCCGGCCGACGATGTCGCGATCTGGTTCGGCATCCTCGTGCTGATCGTCGTCGGCATCGGCATGACCTGCCCGCCGATCGGCCTCAACGTCTTCGTCGTCGCGTCGCTGGCGCGCGACGTGCCGGTGACCGGCATCTATCGCGGCGTGCTGCCCTTCGTCCTCTCCGATGTCGTTCGGCTGGGCATCGTGGTGGCATTTCCCGCGCTCACGCTCTATCTGGTGAAGCTGCTGGAGTGACCGCGCCGGAGCCCGCCCGTGACCGTGAACGATCTCGACATCGACGACATCAAGGCCGGCCTCGCCGACGGCACCATCCTGATCGTCGATGTCCGCGAGCCGCATGAGTTCGCCGCCGGCCATATTCCGGGTTCGGTCTCGCGGCCGCTCTCGCGCTTCGATCCCGCCGACCTGCCCAACGAGCCGGGCAAGCGGCTGGTGCTCTCCTGCGCCGCCGGCGTGCGCTCGCTGCGGGCGCTCGAATTCGCGCAATCGGCCGGGCTCGACGTCGACAGCCATTATCTCGGCGGCTTCAGGGACTGGGCCATGCGGGGCGAGCCGGTCGCCACCTGAGGTTTCCGCGCCGAAAGGTCGCGTTGCGCCGCGCGCATCGCGGCACGCTTCTGGCCGGGGCTGACGGCAGCTTTCTCCTGAGCCAGTGTTTCATTCGACCAATCTGAGGGACTTTCGACCATGCGCCCCATGAAATTCGGATTCGGACAGCCGGTCCGCCGCGTCGAGGACCAGCGCCTGACCACGGGGGCCGGGCGCTACACGGACGATACCGCCGTCGAGGGCGCGCTGCACGCCTTCGTCCTGCGCTCGCAATACGCCCATGCCACCTTCAAGATCCGCGACAAGGAGACGGCGCGCCGGATGAAGGGCGTGAAGCTGATCCTGACGGGCGAGGACGTCGCCCATCTCGGCGATCTGCCGTGCAAGGGGCTGATCAAGACGATCTCCGGCGAGCCGGTGAAGCCGCTGCCCGTGCCGGTGCTGCCGACCGACACCGTGCGCCATGTCGGCGAGGCCGTCGCCTTCATCGTCGCCGAGACGCTGGCCCAGGCCCGCGACGCCGCCGAGGCGATCGACATCGAGTGGACGACGCTGCCCTCGGTCACCGGGATCGAGGAGGCGCTCGCGCCCAAGGCGCCGCAGCTCTGGCCGGACCGGCCGGGCAATGTCGCCTTCGAGGCCGAGCAGGGCGACAAGGCGAAGACCGACGCGGCCTTCGCCAAGGCTGACCGCACGGTCGCCGTGACCATCGTCAACAACCGGCTGGCCTCCAACTACATGGAGACGCGCGCCTGCATCGCCGAATACGACAAGGCGGCGAAACGCTGGACTTTGACGCTGGGCAGCCAGGGCAGCCATGGCACGCGCGACATCCTCGCCAAGAGCATCCTCAAGGTCGATCCGTCGCGCATCCGCGTGGTGACGCCGGATGTCGGCGGCGGCTTCGGCACCAAGATCTTCATGTACCGCGAATACCCGCTGACCATGGTCGCGGCGGAGAAGCTGAAGCGCCCCGTGCGCTGGGTCGCGGACCGGACCGAGCATTTCCTCGCCGACACGCATGGCCGGGCCAATCTCGCCACGGCGACGATGGCGCTCGACAAGCGCGGCAGGTTCATCGGCCTGAAGGTCGATCTCGCGGCCGAGATGGGCGCCTATCTCTCGCAGTACGGGCCCTTCATTCCCTGGGTCGGCACGACGATGACGCCGGGCTGCTACAACATTCCCGCCGTGCATGTGCGCTTCCGCGGCGTGCTGACGAATACGATGGCGGTCGATGCCTATCGCGGCGCGGGGAGGCCGGAGGCGGCCTATCTGATCGAGCGGCTGGTCGATGCCATCGCCCGCGAGACGGGCAAGACGCCGGATGCCGTGCGCGCGCTAAACTTCGTCAAGCCGAGCGAGATGCCGCACAAGACGCAGACCGGGCCGGTCTATGATTCCGGCGAGTTCGAGGGCCATATGCGCCGCGCCATGGAGGTGGCCGACTGGAAGGGCTTCAAGGCCCGCCTCAAGGCCGCCAACAGGGCCGGCAAGATCCGCGGCATCGGTCTGGCCAGCTATATCGAGGCCTGCGGCGGCGGCGGCCCGGAGAGCTCGACCGTGATCCTCGAGAAGGACGGCACCGTCACGGTGCTGATCGGCACGCAGTCGAACGGGCAGGGGCATGAGACGGCCTATTCGCAGCTCGTCTCCCAGCATCTCGACATCCCCATGGACCGCATCCGCGTGATCCAGGGCGACACCGACAAGGTCGAGACCGGCTCGGGCACCGGCGGCTCGCGCTCGATTCCCGTCGGTGGCGCGGCGCTCGACAAGGCGACCTCGATCCTCTCCGACAACCTGAAGCAGCTCGCCTCCGAGAAGCTCGAGGCCGGGATCGGCGATCTCGAGATCGTCGATGGGGCGGTGCGCGTCGTCGGCACCGACAAGGCGCTCGACCTCGCCGCCATCGCGGCTCTGCCCGGGGCGACCACCGAGAAGCTGCGCGTCCACCAGAGCTGGCAGCCGCCGGAGGCGACCTATCCGAACGGCACCCATGTCTGCGAGCTGGAGATCGACCCGCAGACCGGCGCGACCGAGATCGTCAACTACGTCGTCGTGGACGATTTCGGCATGACGCTGAACCCGACCATGCTGCAGGGCCAGGTCCATGGCGGCGCGGCCCAGGGCATCGGCCAGGCGCTGATGGAGGAGATCCGGTTCGACTCGTCCGGCCAGATGCTCACCGCGACCTTCATGGATTATGCGCTGCCGCGCGCCATCGACATCCCGAACTTCCATTTCGAGACGCGCAACGTCCGCTGCGTCACGAATGCGCTCGGCGTGAAGGGGGCGGGCGAGGCGGGGGCCATCGGGGCCTGTCCGGCCGTGATGAACGCGATGGTCGATGCCCTCGACCGCGCCGCGGGCATCAAGGCCATCGACATGCCGGCGACGCCGCTCAAGGTGTTCAACGCGCTGAAGGAGGCCGGGTATCGGCTCTGACGCAAGGGCAGACTTGCGTTCGCGCAAGACTGCTCACGCGAATGGCACTTGGCGCCGAGGGCGGGATCGGTTGATCTGGAACGGTTCCAATCGGCGCCATCCCGGCGGCCGAAGCCTTCAGGGAAGCGCCATGATCCGCACCATCGCCGTCGCCGCCGTTCTGGGATTGGGCGTCACCGCCGTCCTCGCCCAGTCCGACCCGATCACCGAACGCCGCAACACGATGAAGGCCGTCGGTGCGGCGACGCGGGACGGCGCGGCGATCGCCAAGGGCGAGGCGCCCTTCGAGGCGGCCAAGGCGCAGGCGATCGCCAAGGTCTATGTCGACTCGGCGAAGAAGATGCCGGGGCTCTATCCCGACAACTCGAAGACCGGTGGCGAGACCACCGCGGCGACGAAGATCTGGGAGGACCAGGCCGGCTTCAAGGCCGCCTTCGCCAAGTTCGAGACCGATGCCGCCGCCATCGGCACGGCTGCGGACGTCGCCGCCTTCCGCACCGCCTTCGGCAACGCGACCAAGAACTGCGGCAGCTGCCACGAGGTCTACCGCATCAAGAAGTGACGGGCCGCCGAAGCGGCCGGGGGAGCTTTCAGGCTCCCGTCACGTTGTGCTGACATGCACGCGCCGCAGCCATGGCTGCGGCGCGCCTTTGCCCGCTTCCGGGGAGTCTCGAGATGCTGCGCCTTCGCCGTCTGCTGGTCACACTCGTGCTGCTGGCGGCGGTCGGACTGACCGGGTTCTACCTGCTGACCGACCCGCGCGTGGTCTCGCCGTCGCCCGAGATCGGCACGCTCGGCGCGCCCGACATCGAGAACGGTCGCATTCTGTTCGCGGCCGGCGGCTGCGCCTCCTGCCACGCCACGCCGAACCAGGACGACAAGCTGAAGCTCGGTGGCGGGCTGGCGTTGGAATCGCCTTTCGGGACCTTCCACGCCCCCAACATCTCTCCCCATACGCGGGACGGCATCGGCAATTGGGGCGTGCAGGATTTCGTCGACGCGATGGCGGCCGGCGTCTCGCCGAAGGGGCAGCACTATTACCCCGCCTTCCCCTACACCTCCTACCGGCTGATGCCGCCCAAGGCGCTGGCCGACCTTTTCGCCTATATCCGCACGCTCACCCCCGTCGAGGGCCGCGCGCCGGCGCATGAGCTGCCGTTCCCGTTCAACATCCGCCGCGTCGTCGGTGGCTGGAAGCTGCTCTTCTTCGAGCGTGCGGCCTTCCGGCCCGATCCGACCAAGAGCGAGGAGTGGAACCGCGGCGCCTATCTGGTGAACGGGCCGGGCCATTGCGCCGAATGCCACTCCAACCGCAATGCGCTGGGCGCCATCATTCCCGCGACGCGCTTCGCCGGCGGGCCGGACCCGGAAGGCAAGGGCTTCGTCCCCAACATCACCCAGACGCCCGAGGCGCTCGGCAAGTGGTCGAAGGGCGAGATCGCCGAACTGCTCAAGACCGGCTTCACGCCGAGTTTCGACAGCGTCGGCGGCACGATGGCGGCGGTGGTGCGCAACATGGCGCAACTGCCGGAGGCCGACCGTCAGGCGATGGCGGAGTATCTGAAGTCCCTGCCGGCGGTGCAGGGCCCGCCGCGACCGGCGAAGACGGGCGGGTGAGGAGGGGGGCCGCTTCAGGCTTTCTCAGGCCACGAATCGGGTGTTGTCGGAAGTCTCTGCTCGGGATCGACGACCGTCACCCGCGGTGCGTTCGCCTCGTTCCAGCGCCAGAGCGCCACACAGCGTCCGCCAGGCGACATGAAGGATGGATAGACGACGCCGTCCCATGTCGCGGCTTGCAGGCGCGCGGCGAGCCGATGCGTGGGCGGCACTCTTCCCGCATCGCTTTCAAGACGCCAGGCTGTCTCGTGGATCGCCGTCGTCAGGCCGATGGTCGCGAGGTTGTCCGGCATGGTCAGGTCGATAAGACGGGCTCCGAAAACCTCCAGCCTCGCGATCAGGGCCGGATGCTGGGTCAGACCCTGATTGTACTCCGCCCAGGCGGTCGACATCTCGCAGGCGGCATAGAGGCATCGCTGTCCGACGGCGTTCCAGCGCCCGCCATAGCGCGCGGCTCCGTCTCCCGAGAGCGGCAGATAGGACCAGCGTGGCACATAGGCGCGCCACAGGACCCAGTCCGCCGCCGCGCCGGGCTCAGGAATAGACACCCGCGCGGACCGATTCGAGATAGTCCAGCACGCGGTCGCTCTTGCCTTCGCGGACCAGATCATGCGCCGTCTTCCCGCCCCAGCCGGGGAGGGGTTGGTGCTTGAACCAGATCGCCGCACGATCCTCGTCGCCGGCCATCTCGGCCGCCATGGCAATGATCCGCACCAGCGGGCTCAGGGCGGCGTCCACCTTGCGCTGGCCCGACTTCGCCGTGAGCGTGGTGCGGGCGACGCCGATCATCGCGGCCAGATCCGTCAGCGGCAGGCCCAGCTTTTCCGAGACGCGGCGTGCCGAGAGGTAGGGCTGGCCGGCCTCGCGGAAGCTCGTCGCTCTCAGTTCCAGCGCCGGAGCCATGTCGCAAATCCTGCAGCCATTGATCAGTTGATGATCAATATGCGCTCAGGCTGGGGCGCAAACAAGGTTGCCGTGCGGTGCGACTGGACCAAGGCCGCGCCGACAGAGACCCTGCCTACTCCATCACCGCGGCCTTGAGGATGCAGACCATCATCGCGGTGCCGGGCTCGCTGCCGACGCAGCGGACGATGTGGCGGCGGTCGCAGCGGTAGCGCAGGGTCTCGCCGGCCTTGGCGCGCTGCACGATATCGCCGACCTCGACCTCGAACTCGCCGGAGGTGACGGAGAGCGACTCGATCGAGCCGCGCTGGTGGCCTTCGGAATCGAGCTCGCCGCCGGGCTCCGACTGCACGTCGTACCATTGCAGCCATTCGACGGTCTTGATCCAGCCGACGATGGCGAGCTTCAGCTTGCCGTCCTCGGAGACCAGGATCGGCGTGTCGGCACGAGCCGTCTTCTCGATGAAGGGCTCTTCCTCGCCGCTGGAGAGCACCCGCTCGATCGAGATGTCGAGCGCCTGGGACAGGCGCCAGATCGTCGCCAGCGTCGGGTTGGTCTCGTTGCGCTCGATCTGGCTGATGATCGACTTGGCGACGCCGGACTGTTCGGCGAGCTCCGAGAGCGAAAAATTGTAGGCCTTTCGCAGGCGCTGGATCGTCTTGCCGAGCTGCCCCGAGATGACGTGAGCCCCGGAATCGAACTCGCGTCCGCCACGCTCTTTCGTCTCGATACCCATGTGAACCGGCCTGCCTCGCCTGTCGGATCGTTTGCACGATCGAACGAAAATGTTTGTCTCGCCGGACAATGCCTCTTGCCGTGGCGCGGGGCAAGCCGCGGCTGCACGGGTTTGGCCCGGCGCGCGAGGCTCAGGTCGGGCGGGTCGAGCTGATCTCGCGCTGCTCGCGCTTGAGCAGGCCCAGCCTCTGTTCGCGCAGGATGACATAGATTCCCGAGGCGATCACGATCGCAGCGCCGATCAGGATGGTCGAGACCGGCCATTCGCCGAAGACGAACCAGCCGATCAGCACGGCCCAGATCATGGTCGAGTATTCGAAGGGCGCGATCAGCGAGGCATCGCCGAAGCGGTAGGCCTGGACGAGCAGGATCTGGCCGAAGCCGCCGAGAATGCCGATGGCGACGAGCATTCCGGCTTCCGTCAGGTCCGGCATGCGCCAGCCGAAGGCGAGCGTGATCAGGCCGAGCGCGCTGGTCAGCAGCATGAAGTAGAAGACGATGGCGCCGGTGGGCTCGGTCCTGGTCAGAAGCCGCACCTCGATCGAGGCGAAGGCCGAGCAGAAGGCGCCGAAGAGGCCGAGTGCGGCGCCCAGCGCCGGCCCGGCCTGCAGTCCCTTGGATAGAGCGCCCCCGGAGAGATGCGGCGAGAGCATGATCAGCACGCCGATGAAGCCGATGGTGACCGCGCTCCAGCGATAGATCCGCACCCGTTCCTTCAGCACCAGAGCCGCCAGCACGACGACGCCGAGCGGCGCGGCATAGCCGAGCGCGACCGCATCCGACAGCGGCAGGAACTGCAGCGCCGCGAAGCCGCAGAACATGCCGGTGGAGCCGATGACGCCGCGCTTGAGATGGCCGCGCAGGTTGCTCGTCTTCAGCGCGCCCGGCAGTTCCGAGCGCCACGCCAGCCAGATCAGCAGCGGGATCAGCGCGAAGAACGAGCGGAAGAAGACCAGCTCCCCGGTCGGATAGCGCGTCGACATGTGCTTGATGCCGGCGGACATCAGCGTGAAGGACAGCGCCGAGAGCAGTTTCAGGCTGATGCCGAGGAGCGGAGACAAGGGACCGGCGCGGTGGGAGGAGTCAAGCGCGGCAGGCGCCGCGAGTCGCTTGTTTAGACCACGTCCAGACCGGGCTTCAAAGCGCCGAGCCTGCAACCCCGTCAGGCGGTCCGCGGCGGGACGGGGAGCGGGTGCTCGCAGCCTCGGTTTCCCTCGGCCCTCATCCTGAGGAGCGCTCCGCAGGAGCGCGTCTCGAAGGATGGTTCATCAGGCTCCGGATGCATCGGGAGCATCCTTCGAGACGCCGCGGAGTTTATCCTTGGGCCGGCCTTCGGCCGGACCCGAGGGCGGCTCCTCAGGATGAGGGCTGAGCGCAGGGGAGCCGACCTCAGAAACTCCCCCGGAACGCCCCGCCGTCGATCAGGATGTTCTGGCCGGTGATGTAGCCGGCATGGGCGCTGGCGAGGAAGGCGCAGAGCTTCCCGAACTCGTCGGCCTGGCCGAAGCGGCCGGCCGGCACGTCGGCGCGACGCGCCTGTGCCATCTCCTCGACGTTGAGCCCCTTCATCGCGGCCATCTTGGTCAGCCCGCTCTTCAGCCGATCGGTGTCGAACATGCCCGGCAGGATGTTGTTGATCGTGACATTGGCATGGGCGACCTCGCGCGCCACGCCCGACAGGAAGGCGGTCAGCCCGGCGCGTGCCGCCGAGGAGACGTCGAGCCCGGGCAGGGGGGTCAGCACGCTGGCAGACGTGATGTTGACGATGCGGCCGAAGCGCCGCGCGACCATGCCGTCGATCACCCGCTGCACCAGTTCGAGCGGCGTCGCCATGTTCTGGACGACGCCCTCCAGCAGCGCCTCGCGCGACACATCGCGAAACGGTTTCGGCGGAGGGCCGCCATTGTTGTTGACCAGAACGTCGGGCTCGGGGGCGGCGGCGAGCAGGGCGTCCTGCCCGGCGCGGGTCGAGACGTCGGCGACGACGGCGATCACGGTCGCGCCGGTGCGGGCTCGGATCTGGCGGGCCGTTTCCTCGAGAGTCCTGCCGTCGCGTCCGTTGACGACGACGGTGCAGCCGGCTTCGGCCAGCGCCTCTGCGCAGCCGCGGCCGAGACCCTTGCTGGAGGCGCAGACAATGGCCGTGCGGCCGGAAATTCCCAGATCCATCGCATTCCTCCGGAGGCTTTTCCTATCGGGCGGCAGACAGACCACGGATCGCCGGGCCCGTCATCAAAGCGCAACGCAAATCAGACACATGCCGGACGCATCGCAACAGGATGGGCCGGGTGGCATGGGCGACGAGGACGACGCGAAGCAGGTTCGCAGCATCTTCATCTCGGATCTCCACCTGGGCACCCGCGGGGCGCAGGCCGATCTGGTCCTCGAATTCCTCCGCGCCTATGACGCGCCGCAGATCTATCTGGTCGGCGACATCATCGACGGCTGGCGTCTGAAAAGCGGCTGGTATTTCCCCCAGTCGCACAACGACGTCATCCAGAAGCTGCTGCGCAAGGTCCGCAAGGGCTCGAAGCTGATCTACGTCACGGGCAACCATGACGATTTCCTGCGCGACTTCACCGGCTTGCAGTTCGGCGGCATCACGCTCGTCGACGAGATCGTCCACGAGACGGCGGACGGCAAGCGCCTGCTGGTCATCCATGGCGATCTGTTCGACCTCGTCGTGCGCAACGCCAAATGGCTCGCCCTGCTCGGCGACTGGGCCTACACGCTGGCGCTGGCCTCCAATGTCGTCGTCAACAAGGTCCGGCGGCTGCTGCACCTGCCGCACTGGTCGCTCTCGGCCTGGGCCAAGAACAAGGTCAAGAACGCGGTCAGCTATATCGGCGAGTTCGAGACCTGCCTCGCCGCCGAGGCGCGCCGCCACCAGGCCGACGGCGTCGTCTGCGGGCATATCCACCACGCCGCCTTCCGCGAGATCGACGGGCTGACCTACATCAACACCGGCGACTGGGTCGAAAGCTGCACGGCGGTGATCGAGCATCACGATGGCCGCTTCGAGATGATCCGCTGGCCTCAGGGGCGTCTCAAGGGCCAGGCGGCGGTGCCCATCGTCGTCCCGGCCCGGCCGGCCCCGGTTCCGGCGCTGGTGGAAGCCGCCTGATGCGGGTGCTGATCGCGACGGATGCCTGGCGTCCGCAGATCAACGGCGTCGTGCGCTCGCTGGAGCGCATGGCGGAGGCAGGGCCGGATTTCGGCGTCACCCCGAAGATGCTGACGCCGGAAGGCTTCCGCCAGATCGGCCTGCCGAGCTACCCCGACATCCGCATCGCGCTGGCGACGCAGCGCGCCATCGCCGAGCGCATCGCCGATTTCGCGCCGGATCATGTCCATATCGCCACCGAAGGGCCGATCGGCTGGCTCGCCCGGGCCGTCTGCCTCGCGCAGGAGCGCGTCTTCACGACGAGCTACCACACCCGCTTCCCGCAATATGTCGCGGCACGCTGGCCGATTCCCGAAAGCTGGAGCTACGGTTTCCTGCGCCGCTTCCACGGGCCGGCCGCGGCGGTGATGGTCTCGACCGCGACCGTCGAGGCGGAACTTCGCCAGCATGGCTTCGGCAACATCGTGCGCTGGGGGCGGGGTGTCGACCTCGCGCTGTTCCATCCGCGGCCGCAGAGCGTGCTCGATCTGCCGCGGCCGATCTTCCTGAGCGTCGGCCGGGTCGCGGTCGAGAAGAATCTCGACGCCTTCCTGTCGCTGCGGCTGCCGGGCAGCAAGGTCGTGGTCGGCGACGGGCCGGCGCGGGCCGACCTGCAGCGCGCCTATCCGGACGCGGTCTTCCTCGGGACCCGCGAGGGGGAGGACCTAGCCGCGATCTACGCCTCCTCGGACGTCTTCGTCTTCCCGAGCCTGACCGACACCTTCGGCATCGTGCTGCTGGAGGCGGCGGCGAGCGGGCTTCCGGTCGCGGCCTTCCCGGTGCAGGGCCCGCGCGACGTCTTCGCCGGCAGCGGCGCGGCGGTGCTGCACGAGGATCTGCGCGCGGCGGCGCTGCAGGCGCTGCGCATCCCCCGCGAAACCTGTCTCGACCTCGCCGGGCGCCATAGCTGGCAGGCCAGCGCGGCCCAGTTCTACGGCCATATCCGGCGCGTGGCGCGGCCCCAGGCGGCGCCGGACACTACAGCCTTCGCGAGCGTGTGTGCCGCGGAAGGGCGGGAGCGGCACCGTCTGACGGCTTGAGCAGCGCGCGGAAACCGTCCCGCCGCTCGTGGATCGAGGCGATCACGAAGCCCATCGGCACGCCGAGCCCGACGAGAGCGGCTTCCGAGAGCTGCAGGCTGGCCTCGATCGTCTCGGGCACCGCGTCGTTGACGCCGATCCGGTAGAGATGGCGCGCATGGTCGGAGTCGCGGGCGCGGGCGACGATGACGAGATCCGGCCGCAACTCGCGCGCGGCCAGCACGATGGCGTCGACCGCGCGGGGATTGTCGATGGTGACGATCAGCGTCGTCGCCTCGAGCACACCGCACAGCCGCAGGAAATCCGGCCGCGTCGCGTCGCCATAGAAGGCGGGGCGGCCGGCGCGGCGCTGGGCGGCGATCAGCATCGGATCGGCGTCGATGACGATATAGGGCTGCCTGTGCTCCTCCAGCATGCTGCCGACGAGCTGGCCGACGCGCCCGCCGCCGACGACGATGGCGCGGGCGGAATGGTCGTCGGGCGGCAGGATCTGGGCCTCCTCCGGCAGGGCCACCGGCACGGCGAGCGTCCGCGCCAGGCTGCGCGCGAGACGGGCGAGCAGCGGCAGGGCGATCATCGTCAGCGAGACGCTGGCCAGAACCAGGCTGGCCGGCGCCTGATCCAGCAGCTTCGCCGCGACGGCGCCGCTGAGCAGCACGAAGGCGAACTCACCGCCCGGTCCGAGCATGATCGCGGTTTCGAGCGCGGTCGCCTTCGACAGTTTCAGCAGGCGGGCGAGGGCGTAGACCAGCAGCGACTTGGCGGCGAAGAGGCCGACCGCGATGCCCAGGATGGCATAAGGATGGGCGGCGATCTCGGCCGGGTTCACGCCCATGCCGACCGTGAGGAAGAAGACGCCGATCAGCAGCGATTTGAACGGCTCGATCGTGACCTCGATGGCGCGGCGGTACTCGGTCTCGGCGAGCAGCAGACCGGCGATGAAGGCACCCAGACCCATGGAGAGCCCGGCCGCGGCGGCGATCATGCCGGTGCCGAGCGCGATCAGCAGCGTCGCCGCCATGAAGCTCTCGGAGGAATCGGTCGAGGCGACGAGGCGGAAGAGGGGCCGCAGCGCCCGCCCGCCGACCAGCACGATCGCGGCGATGGCGGCGAAGGCCTGCAGCAGGGCCTGGACCAGGCCCGCCAGCAGCGAGCCGCCGCCGCCCTGCGCGCCGAGCACGCTGACGAGGAAGAGCAGCGGCACGACCGCGATGTCCTGGCTGATCAGCACCGCGAAGCTGGCGCGGCCGGCCGAGGAGGTCATCCGTTTCTTGGCCGAGAGCAGCTCGACCACCATCGCCGTCGAGGACAGGGCGAGGCCGAAGCCGATGATCAGCGCCGCCGTGGTCGGCTGGCCAAGCGCGGAGGCGACGCCGCCGATCGCCGCCGCCGACAGGACGATCTGGCCGAGGCCGAGCCCGAAGACGAGGCGGCGCATGGTCTTGAGGCGCTCGAAGGAGAGTTCGAGCCCGATCACGAAGAGCAGGAAGGCGACGCCGAGTTCGGCCGGGCCGGCCAGCGCCTCGGGGCTCGAGACGGTGATGGTGCTGAGCAGCGGGATCGAGGAGACGAGCCCGCCGAGGCCGAAGGGGCCGAGCAGCGCGCCGCAGGCGATGAAGGCCACGACCGAATTGATCTTGAAGCTCTTGGCGAAGGGCACGATGACGCCGGCCGTCGCGAGCACCACGGCAGCGTCCTTGTAGACGGAAGGGTCGACGGTTGCGGCCAAGGGGCGCCTTGCGATTCGAAGGAATATGAGCGGGATTCGACTGTGCGGATTTGGCCGCGCCGGCACAACCGTCGCGGCGCGGCACGGGTCCGAATTCTGCTTGCAGCCGTCGGGGTTTAGCCGCGCCGGCTTGCGCGGGCCCGTCCAGCGCGGTTTCCTGCCGGGCGCATCCGGGCTAGCGTCCGGCGCTCCCGTTCAGAAAGCCCCTCCATGCGTTTCACCGGCACCGAGAACTACGTCGCCACCGAAGACCTGACGGTCGCCGTCAATGCCGCGATCCGGCTGCAGCGGCCGCTGCTGGTCAAGGGCGAGCCCGGGACCGGCAAGACGGTGCTCGCGGAGGAGATCGCCGCCGCGCTGGGCGCGCCGCTGATCACCTGGCACGTCAAGTCGACGACCAAGGCGCAGCAGGGCCTCTACGAGTACGACGCGGTCAGCCGCCTTCGCGACAGCCAGCTCGGCGACCCCCGCGTCTCCGACATCTCCCACTACATCCGCCGCGGCAAGCTCTGGGAGGCCTTCGTCGCGCCGGTGCGGCCGGTGCTGCTGATCGACGAGATCGACAAGGCCGATATCGAGTTCCCCAACGACTTGCTGCTCGAGCTCGACCGCATGGAGTTCCATGTCTACGAGACCGGCGAGACGGTGCGCGCGGCGCAGCGGCCGGTGATCATCATCACCTCCAACAACGAGAAGGAGCTGCCCGACGCCTTCCTGCGGCGGTGCTTCTTCCACTACATCCGCTTCCCGGACGCGCAGACGATGCAGGCCATCGTCGAGGTGCATTTCCCCGGCATCAAGAAGCGGCTGATGGAGGAGGCGCTGAAGCTGTTCTTCGAGGTGCGCGAGGTGCCGGGCCTGAAGAAGAAGCCCTCGACCTCGGAGCTGCTGGACTGGCTGAAGCTGCTCGTCGCCGAGGAGATGACGCCTGAGATGCTGCGCGAGCGCGATCCCCGCAAGCTGATCCCGCCGCTGCACGGCGCGCTGCTGAAGAACGAGCAGGACGTCTCGCTGTTCGAGAAGCTGGCTTTCATGACCCGGCGCGAGGGGCGGTGAGGGAGCCGTTCGGCAGGGCTTCGCAAGGCGGGATGGCGGTGGCGATGTCGATCTTGGGATCGACCGCGCGTACCGCCGCGGTCAGGTCGAAGTCGCGCATCAGCAGCACGTAATCCTGCGTCTCCGAGGTCTTGAGATAGCCGGTCATGGTGATCGCGCTGCCGGCGAGTTCGGCGGTGCGGCAGGCCTTGTCGGCGCCGAGCGAGAGGCTGCCGCGATTACCCTCGTTGCGCGGGCCGGCGAACATCTCCTCGCGGAACGCGCCGAGACGGCCGACATCGGTCGTGCTGAGCTTGAACAGCGTGAAACGGCGTCCGGGCGTCACGAGAACCGGCAGGGCTGCGAGCTCCGCCGCGTCGCGCACCTCCTCCAGCACCGCCTTGCGCTCATGGCGCCCGCCATCCTTGGGCAGGGCCACGATGGTCATGGTGACGCCGCCGGGCAGGGGGCGGACGTCGGCCGGCAGGCTGATCCCGGCGCGCAGCCGCGACAGATCCGTCGTGCGGATGTCGATCTTCGAGAGCTTCGGCAGTGATGTGAGGGGAACATGGCCGCAACCGGCCGTGAGACTGGCGAGCAGGAGGCCGGCGAGGGGGACGATGCGCATCAGGGGGGGCTCTTCGGATTTGTGATTGACGCACAAAAATTCATCTCTTACTTTAATTTTGTCAACTGAGGAAATCATCATGCCGATGCCGCTCCCATCCGCCGGTCCGTTTCCCCCCGACGCCGCCATGCGGCTGCGCAAGGTCAGCCTCTGGGCCCGTGGTTTCAGCTACGCCGCCGGGGCGCTGATGGTCGCAGGTCTGGTCTGGCTCTGGGCAGACCCCGACGCGCTCTTCCATCACGCCCGCAGCACGATCGGGCTGCGGGGCGCCCTGATCTCGCCTTCGCCGAGGGGTTACTGGGCCGCGTTCGCCCTGGCCTGGATTCCCGCGCTGCTCTTCGTGCTGGCGATGCTGAGGCTGGGAACGCTGTTTCGTGCCTTCGGCGAGGGCAGGATCCTCGTCGACGAGAATGCGGCTTCGCTGCTGCGCGTGGGCTGGCTGCTGGTGGCCTGCGGCGCCGCCACCCCCGTGGTTCGGGCTCTGCAGAGCGTCGCCATGACCATCGACAACCCGCCGGGGCAGAAGCATCTGGCGATCACGCTCGACCCCGGAGTCTTCGCCGCCATGGCTGCGGGCGCCGCGCTGATCGCCTTCGGCCATGTGTTGCGCGAGGCGATCCGCCTGTCGGACGAGAATCAGAGTTTCGTGTAAGTCGGCCCGATGCCCGTCATCGTCGAACTCGATATCATGCTCGCGCGCCGCAAGATGCGGTCGAAGGAACTCGCCCAGCGCATCGGGCTGACCGAGCAGCAGGTGTCGCAGCTCAAGTCCGGGAAGGTGCGCGGCATGCGTTTCGACACGCTCTCGCGCATCTGCGCCGTGCTGCAATGCCAGCCGGGAGACCTGCTTCGCTATGAGCCGGGCGAAGACCCCGACGAGGTCGACGATGCGGATTGAGGTTACCTCAGAGCAGCATTATTCGATCTCCGCCAATCCCTCTTTCTCCTCGCATTAACTTTCTGTTAATGAGAGCGGCGTTCCTTGCCGGTGACGAGGGGCCGCCGCTTGCGGTGGCCGCCGCCCGAAATCAGGAGGCCGCTGCTCGATGCGCGCCAAAACTGCTGCCGAAGCCGTCCGTTCCGCGGGCTTTCTCCGCCACCGCCGCAAGGCGATCCCGCTGCTGATCGGACTGGCCGCCCCGGCGCTCGGCGCCTGCAGCCTGTCGCCGGTCGAGACCGCCGCGACGAAGCCGACCCCGACCGCCGCCAAGCCTCACGAGAAGCGCAAGCAGGCGATCGAACTGGCCAAGGCCGATCCGCGCGAGAAGGAATGCCTCGTCCGCGCGATGTATTTCGAATCGAACCGCTCCAGCGAGGCCGGGCTTCTCGGGGTCGGGACGGTGGTGCTGAACCGGGTCGAAGCGGCGAACAGGCCCGAGACGATCTGCAGCGTCGTCGGGGCGCCGCGGCAATTCGCGCCGGGCGTGCTGACGCGGTCGATGTCGCCGCGCGATCTGCCGAAGGTCGCGGCCGTCGCCGAGGACATCCTGGCCGGCAAGCGCAACGAGGCCGTCGGCAACGCCAAGCACTTCCATATGGCGGGGCTGCGCTTCGCCTATCCGAACATGCATTACGTCACCGTCGCCGGCGGCAACGCCTTCTACGTCAAGGGCGAGCGGCCCGAGCGTCGCCGGATCGAGGAGACGGGCTACCAGCTCGCCGGGACCTCGACGCCGATCGCGACCAGCGCCTCGTCCGTGCCGACCTCCTTCGCCAGCGCGCCGCTCGCCTTCGCGCCCCAGGCGCCGGCCAGCGTCGCGCCGGTCGCGCTGGCGGCGAATGTGCTCGTCACCGCGCCGCTGCCGCCGGGACGGCCGATGGATCTCGACCTGCCGCGCAAGACGGCGGCCGCGGCTGAGGCGAAGCCGCATACGCGCCTCGCCTCGCTCATGCTGGAGAGCCGGGGTCTCGACAGCCGGGGTCTGCGCGGCAGCCTGAAGCTGGACTGAGCGGCGGCGGACCCGTTGCGGGCGGGCGGATTCCGTCGCCCCCGATCCACCCTCTCGCAAAAGTCAGGCGCGGCCACTAGGTTCGTGTCATGCGCCGCCTCATGCTCCTCCGCCATGCGAAGTCGAACTGGCCCGAAGGCGTGGCCGATCGCGAGCGGCCGCTCGCCACGCGGGGCCGCGAGGCTGCGCCGGTGATGGGGCGCTATCTCGCCGAGGAGCTGCTGCTGCCCGACCTCGTGCTGGTCTCGCCGGCGCGCCGGACGCAGGAGACCTGGCAGCTCGTCGCGCCGATGCTGCCGGAGAAGCCGGCGGTGCAGCATGAGCCGCGGATCTACGAGGCGAAGACGCAGCGCCTGCTCGAGGTCGTGCAGGAGACCGAGCCGGCGGTGCGGACGCTGCTGATGATCGGCCATAATCCCGGCTTCGAGGAGCTGGCCGCGCTGCTGACCGGCCATGGCGACCGCTATGCGGCTTCGCGCATGAGCCAGAAATACCCGACCTGCGGGCTTGCCGTGCTCGACTTCGCCGTGGAGGACTGGCGCGACGTCGCGGCCCGCGGCGGGCGGCTCGACCGCTTCGTGACGCCGGCCTCGCTCGGCGAAGGGCCGGACGAGTGAGCCTGTCCGCATCGTGAGCGAGCGCTCCTATCTCGACGAGGCGCGCAACGCGGCGCTGGCCTTCGGCGATTCCCTTCTCGGCATGGCGAAGCCGCGGCTGCGGCTCGGCGTGACGGGCCTGTCGCGCTCGGGCAAGACCGTCTTCACCACGGCGCTGATCCAGAACCTGATCGAGGGCGCGGCCCTGCCGGTGCTGAAGGCGGCCGGCGAGGGGCGGATCGCCCGCGTTCGGCTGGTGCCGCAGCCGGATCCGGACATTCCGCGCTTTCCCTATGAGGCGCACCGGGCCGCGCTCACGGGGCCGGAGCGGCGCTGGCCCGAGTCGACGCGGCGGATCTCGGAGCTGCGCGTCGAGATCGACTACGAGCGCGCCGCCGGCTGGTTCAAGGGCCCGGCGACGCTCACGCTCGACATCGTCGACTATCCCGGCGAATGGCTGCTCGACCTCGCCCTGATCGGTCAGGACTACAAGAGCTGGTCGCGCCAGGCCGTGGGCGACGCCCGCAAGGCGCATCGCCGCGAGGCGGCGGCGGCCTGGCTGGCGGACCTGCCGCAGCGCGACCCGGCGGGGCCGCCCGACGAGACGGCGGCGGAGGCCGCGAGCGACCTGTTCAAGGCCTATCTGGCGCGGCTGCGGGCTGATCCGGAGGCCGTGGCGGTGACGCCGCCGGGGCGCTTCCTGATGCCGGGCGATCTCGAAGGCTCGCCGGCCCTGACCTTCGCGCCGCTCGATCTCGGCGCCGACACGGAGCCCCAGTCCGGCACGCTCGCCGGGCTGATGGCGGAGCGGTTCGAGGCCTACAAGCGCGTCGTGGTGGCGCCCTTCTTCCGCGACCATTTCGCCAGGCTCGATCGCCAGATCGTGCTGGTCGACGTGCTCGCCGCGCTCGATGCCGGGGCGCCGGCGCTGGCCGATCTCGAAACCGCGCTCGGCCAGGCGCTCGCCGCCTTCCAGGTCGGGCGCAATTCCTGGCTGTCGAGCCTGTTCGCGCCGCGCATCGAGCGGGTGCTCTTCGCCGCGACCAAGGCCGACCATGTCCATCACGGCAGCCATGACCGGCTGGCGGCGGTGATGTCCCATCTCGTCGCCCGCGCCGCCTCCCGCGCCCAGGGCGCAGGCGCGCGGGTCGAGGCGATGGCGCTGGCCGCCGTGCGCGCGACGCGCGAGGTCCGCATCAAGCAGGGCCGCGAGGAATTGCCCGCCATCGCCGGCGTGCCGGAGGCGGGCGAGATCGTCGCCGGCGAGGTCTTCGACGGCGTCAGCGAGGCCGCGATCTTTCCGGGCGAACTGCCGGAGCGGCCCGAGGCGGTGTTCGACCCGGCCGTGAGCTGGCAGATCCGGGCGCCGCGCTTCCGGCCGCCGCTGGTCGCCCCCGACGCCGGCGGGCGCGTGAGGCCGCCGCCGCAGATCCGGCTCGACCGTGCGCTCGAGTTCCTGATCGGAGACCGGCTGGCATGAGCAAGGCGCCGCGCGCGATCCGTCTCGATCCCACCGCTCCGGATGGCGGCCTCGGCCCGGCCGTCGGCCGGGGCGAGGTCGCGATCCTGCCCGAGAGCGAGCCGATCGATGTGGCCGAACCCGCCGCCGTTGCGACCGTGAAGCGGCGCTGGTCCTGGGGCGGGCTCTTCGTGGCCGGGCTGTCGGGCTTCCTGGCGCTCGCCTTCGGTGTCTGGGCCGAGCAGACCATCGCCTGGCTGATGAGCCAGAGCCCGGTGCTGGGCTATGCCGCGCTGGCCTGCGCCGCGGTGGCCGCGCTGGCGCTCGCCGTGATGCTCGGGCGCGTGATCCGCGACATTCTGCGCGAGCGCCGGGTCGAGGTGCTGCGGCTGCGGGCGACGGCGGCACTGGCGGATGGCAGCGCCGACGCGGCGAAGGCGGTCGCGGCCGAGTTGACGGCGCTTTACGGGTCACGCGCGGAGACGGCCAAGGGCCGGGCGCAGCTCGCCGAGAGCCTGCCGCAGCTCTTCGCTGCCCGCGACGTGCTGACGGTGGCCGAGCGCAGCCTGATGGCGCCGCTCGACGCGCTGGCGCAGGCGCAGATCGCCCAGGCGGCGCGGCGGGTCTCGCTGGTGACCGCCGTGAGCCCGCGCGCGCTGATCGACATCGTCTTCGTGCTCGTCGCCTGCGCGCGGCTGCTGCGGACGATCGCCGGCATCTATGCCGGCCGGCCCGGCACGCTCGGCCTGCTGCGGCTGGCCCGGCAGGTGCTGGGCCATCTCGTCGTCACCGGCGGCATCGCGGCGGGCGACGCCGTGATCCAGCAGGTGGTGGGGCAGGGGCTGGCGGCGCGGCTGTCGGCCAAGCTCGGCGAGGGCGTGCTCAACGGGCTGCTGACGGCGCGCATCGGTCTCGCGGCGCTGGCGGTGTGCCGGCCGCTGCCCTTCGTGGAAGCCGCGCCGCCGACGCTGGGCGACGTCGCGGGCGACCTCGGCTCCTGGGGCGGCAGCAGGGATTCCGGCGCCTGACCCCGGCGGGCCAAGGGGCGGCCCTCCCGGCAAAATCTGCCGGGGACGGCCAAAACGACCCGGCGGAAATCGCTGCGCAACGATCCGGAAACCATCCAAGTCCCTGATATCCCAGCCATCCGGCCGTGGCACATGGCATGCAGTGATCGCCTCGACAGTTGAGGGCCGCCCGATGAGGGCGCCGGTCGAGGTGAGGGTTACATGGGTGTCTTCAGTGCGTTGACCACCGCGGTTTCGGGTATGACGGCGCAGTCCTATGCGCTGGAAAACATCTCCGGCAACATCGCGAATTCCCGGACGGCCGGCTTCAAGCGGGTCGATACGACGTTTTCCGATCTGGTGCCGGATTCGGCGCTGAACCGGCAGATCTCGGGTTCGGTCGCCGCCTTCAGCCAGGCGACGAACTCGATCCAGGGCGACCTCGCCGCCACCCGCATCGACACCAACGCCGCGATCAACGGTGACGGCTTCTTCGTCGTCGATCAGCGCCTGAGCGGGCTCGGCAGCAACACCCAGTTCGCCAACAGCAATCTCTATACGCGCCGCGGCGATTTCGACTTCGACGCCAATGGCTATCTCGTCAACGGCGCCGGCTACTACCTCAAGGGCCTGAAGATCGACACGGTCACCGGCCAGCTGATCGGCACCCAGCCCGATGTGCTGCGCATCACCAAGGAGCAGTTCCCGGCCAAGGCCACGACCTCGATCGAGTATCGCGCCAACATCCCCGCGAAACCCGGCACCAACAATGCCAACTCCAACCCGACCGTCGCCGGTTCGGAACTGCTGAGCCCGACCGGCTTCACCAGCAACCCGCTCTCGACCACCCAGGGCGGCACCGGCATCGTCATCGGCAGCGAAATCACGAACTTCCTGAACCAGTCGATCCCGGGCGGTTCCGTCACCGTCTACGACTCGCTCGGCAAGGCGACGAGCGTCGAGCTGCGCTGGGCGAAGACCACCAACGCCGCGGCCGGCCCGCCGGCGACGGTCGACACCTGGAACCTCTTCGTCGCCGAGAACACCGGCGCGACGGGTGGCGCGACGGCCTATCGCAACGCCAACGTCAGCGTGACCTTCGGCTCGACGGGCCAGCTCACCGCCCCGGCCAGCGGCAACATCACCCTGCCGACGATGACGATCGGCGGCACGACGATCACCGGCGTCCAGGTCACCACCGGGGGCAACGGCCTGACGCAGAACGGCGACGTCAGCGGCCAGATCGACGCGCGATCGATCCGGCAGGACGGCTACACCGCCGGCACGCTCGACCGCACCTCGATCTCGGCGAACGGCCAGGTCATCGGCACCTTCAGCAACGGCCAGGTCGTCGCGCTGGCGCAGCTGTCGGTGGCGCGCTTCAATGCCGACAACGCCCTGAAGCGGCTCGATGGCGGTGCCTTCGAGGAGACGATCGAATCCGGGCCGCCGATCATCGGTCTCGGCACCTCCCAGCTCATCGGCGGCAACATCGAGCAGTCGAACACCGACATCGCCGACGAATTCTCGAAGATGATCGTCACCCAGCAGGCCTATTCGGCCAACACCAAGGTCATCACCACCGCGCAGGAGATGCTGCGCGACGTCTTCAGCATCATCCGCTGACGGCTTTCGGGGCGGATGAGGCGCGGCCCAGAAGGGCCGCGCGGCAAGACAGGAGCCGACGATGGGTCTGAGCACCTCCCTCAACACCGCGATCTCGGGGCTGAACGCCACCCAGATCGGCATCGGCGTCGTCTCGCAGAACGTCGCCAACGCCGGCACGGCGGGCTATGTCCGCCGCGTCGTCTCGACCTCGGACAGCCTGGCCGGTCTGACGGTCGCGACGCAGAACACGCAGGTCCAGCGGCTGCTCGACAAGATCGTCCAGCACCAGCTCTGGCAGGAATCGGCGGGGGCCGCCTACACCTCGACCCGCGCCGAGATGCTCGCCGGCGTCGACAAGCTCTATGGCGCGCCGGGCAGCTCGACGGCGCTCGACACGATCTACAACGGCTTCACCTCGGCGCTGCAGGCCTTCCAGAATGATCCGTCGTCCTACAGCCTGCGGACCTCGGTGCTGGATTCGGCGACGCAGCTCGCCGGGCGGCTGAACACGCTCTCCAACGGCGTCCAGAACCTGCGCTCCGATGCGGAGAGCGGCATCGCGGCCGGTGTCACCCAGATCAACGACCTGCTCAACGCGCTGACGACGGTCAATGCGCGGATCGTCGGCTCGCCGAACGACCCGGCGCTCGCCAATCTCAAGGACCAGCGCGACCTCATCCTGTCCGATCTGTCCGCTTACATGGACATCAAGACGTCCGAGGACGCACGCGGGTCGGTCAGCGTGGTCACCGGCAGCGGCACGCAGATCTTCGACGGGCGCCCCTCCGTGGTGTTCAGCTTCGACGCGCGGTCCGGGCTGACCCCCGACGACCAGTGGAGCAGCAATCCGGCCCAGCGCGGCGTCGGCACCATCACGATGTCGAACCTGACCGGCGGTTCGCTCGACGCGATCGCCAACAAGACGTTCCGCTCCGGCAAGATCGCCGCCCTGATCGAGATGCGCGACACGACGCTGGTGCAGGCGCAGGCCCAGCTCGACGAAATCGCGGCCCAGCTGTCGAGCGCCCTGTCCGATCGCGAGATCGCCGGCACGGCCGTCACGGCCGGCGCGGCGACCGGCTTCGACGTCGATCTCACGGGCCTGCAGGCCGGCAACAAGGTCACGCTCGACTATGCGGTGACGCCGGGCGGCGCCACCCAGCGCTTCACCTTCGTGCGCGTCGACTCGGCCGCATCCCTGCCGTTGCCGGCTTCGGCCGGAGGCGACGCCAGCAACCGCGTCATCGGCATCGATTTCTCCGGCGGACCCGCCTCGGTCGCGGCGCAGATGCAGACGGCGCTCGGCACCGGCTTCACCGTCTCCAACACCGGCTCGGTGCTGCGCATCGTCGATGACGGCGCGGCCGGCACGCGCGACGTCAAGGCGCTGACCGCCCGCCCGACCGCGACGTCGCTCTCCTCCGTGGGCGGCAGCGCCGAACTGCCCTTCTTCGTCGATGGCGGCGCGAGCGGGGCCGCCTTCACCGGCTCCTATGACAACGGCTCCCAGACCCTGGGCTTCGCCGGGCGCATCCAGCTCAATCAGGCGCTGGTGACCGACCGCTCGAAGCTCGTCACCTATGAGCCGACGACCGCGCAGGGCGACGCCACCCGGCCGAAGCTGATGCTCGACCGGCTGACGCAGAGCCAGCGCGCCGTCACCAACCGGCTCGGCATCGACGGCTCGACCGCCACGACCAATGTCACGGTCTCGGGGCTGGTCCAGCGCGTGGTCTCGACGCAGGGGCAGGCGGTCGAGACCGCCAAGCGCCTCGACGAGGGCCAGAAGGTCGCGCTGGCCGCGGTGCAGAGCCGCTTCCAGCAGACCGCGCAGGTCAGCATCGACCAGGAAATGTCGAACCTGATCGAACTCCAGAACGCCTATGCCGCCAACGCCCGCATCATCTCCACGGTCAAGGAGATGATGGACGTGCTGATGAGAGTGTGAGCGCGCCATGACCATTTCCGCCTATGGCTCCGGGGCCTATCGCGCAGCGACGCCGAACCGCCTCGTCTCGACCCGCAGCGAGCTCACCGATCTCGAGCGCCAGCTCTCCACGCAGCAGCGGGCGGAAAGCTATGGCGATCTCGGCACGGACCGGCGCGTCAGCCTCGATCTCAACAGCAAGGTCTCGACGCTCGACGCCTGGCTCGAGGGCATCACGCGCGGCAACGTCAATCTCAACATCGCCTCGAAGGCGGTCGAGAACTACGCCAAGCTGACCAGCGAGACCGTCAACGACACGCGCTCCAACACCTATATCCCCAGCTCGACCGGCCGCTCGGCGCCGCAGGTGCTGGCCGAGGAGAAGTTCAAGCAGACGCTCGACCTGCTCAACACGCAGGTGAACGGCCGCTACCTGTTCTCGGGCAAGACCTCGGACGTGCAGCCGACGGCGACCTATTCCGAGATCATCAACGGCGACGGGGCCGGGCGTGCGGGTCTGCGCCAGATGATCGACGAGCGCCGCCTGGCCGATCTCGGCGTCGGCGGTCTCGGCCGCCTGACCACGGGCGGGGCGGGCGCCACCGCCACCATCGCCGATGCGAACCCGGTCCACAGCTACGGCTTCAAGCTCGCCGGCGCGACCAGCTCCTCCGCGGCGATGACGCCGGCCTATACCGCCGGACCGCCGGCCGATCTCACCGTCACCGTGGCGAGCCTGCCCGCGGTCGGCGACACGCTGCGGGTCAAGCTCTCCCTGCCGGACGGCACGCAGGAGGAGCTCGTGCTGACCGCGCGGGCGCCCGGAACCACCGGCTCCGCCGCCGACACCTTCGAGATCGGCACCGACGTCAACACGACCGCCGCCAATCTGCGCGCCTCGATCACGGCCGCGATCGGCAAGGAGGCGGCGACGACGCTCTCGGCCGCATCCTCCCAGGTCGCGGCGCGCAATTTCTTCGCCGGCAGCACCAATAGCCCGCCGCTGCGTGTGCCCGGCCCGCCCTACGACACGGCGACCGCCGCGCCGGCGCCGGGCACGGCCGCCAATACGGTGATCTGGTACAAGGGCGACGACGGCAGCGATCCGGCGCGCAGCACATCCTCGGTCCAGGTCGACAAGGGGCAGATCGTCGGCACCGGCGCGCGCGCCAACGAGGAGGCGTTCCGCATCGGGCTGGCGCAGTTCGCGATCATGGCGGTCGAGACCTTCCCGGCCAACGACGCCAATTCGCAGCCGCGCTACGAGGCGATGATCGCGCGCGTCAGCGATCGCCTGGCCTTCGGCAACGGCGCCCAGAAGCCGGCCGAGATCATCACCGAGCTCGGCTCGGCGCAGACCTCGCTGGCACGCGCCAAGGAACGGCACGAGAGCACCAAGAACTACCTCACCAGCGCGCTGTCGGATGTCGAGACGGTGTCGAAGGAGGAGGTCGCGGTGCAGATCCTGGCGCTGCAGACGCAGCTGCAGGCGAGCTACGAGACGACCTCGATCCTCTCCAAGCTGACGCTGACCAACTATCTCTGATTTCGGCGCCGCTTCGGCACGAGAAAGGGCGTCACCGGGTTCCGGTGACGCCCTTTTCGTCGGTTCAGACGGCTGGCCGCAAGCGGCTCAGCGGCCGCGCAGACCGGCGGCGATGTCGCGGTTGATGCTGACCAGCACGGGCAGGCCCTCGCGCGTCGGATTCGCGGCGACCTTGAAGGTCTGGTTGAAGATGAAGTTCGCCAGGCTCAGGATGTTGGTCTTGATCCCGACCGGGAGCGGGTTGTCCTCGGCGATCACGGCCGAAACCAGCAGCGTCCAGAGCTTGCGGTTGTAGGCGAGCGCGTCCTCGAGGTCGCGCTCGGCCTGCGACCAGTCGTCGGCGATCGCCTGGAGCCGCGAGGCGGCCTTGATCAGCAGGGAGGCTTCGAGTTCGCGGGGGGAAACGACCGCTTGCGTGGCGCGGGAGGCGGAGGCGTAAGCGTTAAACCCGTGTTGCATTCTCGATGAGTTCCGCTTCGTAAGCGATCAGCTTCTTGGCTGCCTTGAGAGCTTTGTAGAGGTCGCTGCTTAAGATGCGGTTATTGATCTCGTGAATATGCGGCAGAGAGCTCGGCGCGGCCTGGACGAAATCGCGCACCAGTTCGAAATAGACCTCGTGCTGATGCATCGGGTCCTGGGCGAGATACATCAGCTGGATCGCCAGATAGATCTTCTTGGCCGGGCTGTCGGCGGTCGCGGGCGTGAGAATGTCCTTCTCGCGCAGGATCGGCGCATCGCCCTCGATGAAGAAGCGCGTGCGCTGCTCGTCGTTGCGGATCACCACCTGGCCGATGATGATGCGCTCGCGGGGCTTGAGTTCGACCTTGAGAGCCATGACGCGCCTGCCTTCTGGCTGGAGAGAAGGGGGCCTTTGCCCCCGGACGAGTGTTAGCTGAACAGCCGCAGCACGCTCTGGTCGGCCTGCGAGGCGAGCGAGAGCGCGGTCTGCGAGAGCTGCTGGCGGGTGTTGAGCGCGAGCAGCTTGGCGCCTTCCTCGTTGGAGTCGGCCAGGACGAGGTTGTCGGCGCCGGTGGTCAGGGTGTTGACCATCTCCTTGGTGAAGTCCTGCCGGGTCTGCGCGACCGAAAGGTTCGAGCCGAAGGTTGAGGCGAGCGAGCGCAGCGAGGTCAGCGCGGTCGAGAGCGAGCCGGTCGCCTTTTCCAGGTCGAGGTCGTTCTGGAAGTTGAAGAAGCCGGCGAGCTGCGTGTTCACCGCCTGCGGAATGCCGAGATTGTCGGACGTCAGATTGGTGCCCTGGATGTCGAGCTTGGTCTGGTTGGTGCCGCCCTTCTCGTTGAAGGCGATCGAGAGACGGTCGCCCGAGAGCAGGTTGATGCCGTTGTAGCTCGAATCCTTGGCGAGCTGGTCGATCTGCGTGCGCAGGTCGTTGAACTGCTGGATCAGATTGGAGCGGACGGCCGAGGTGACGCCGGAGGAGGCGATACCCGTGGTGCGGTCGGTGGCGTTCAGGCCGAAGGCGGCGCTCTGCGCACCGGTCGAGGAGGCGGTGGTCGCGGCCGCCGCGGTGGCGCCCGCGCCGATACCGACGCCGAGCGTCTCCGAGCCCATGCCCTTGACGTTGAGCAGGCCCTTCTCGTCGACGAAAGCGGTGGCGACGCCCGAGGCGTTGATCGCGTTGACGACGTCGCGGACGGTGGTGTTGGCGGTCAGCGTCACGCCGATATTGGTCGTCGAGGTCGGCGTGCCGACGGGGCCGGTGGTGATCTGGATGTTGAGGGCCGGCGTCGCGGTCACGTCGATGCCGAGGTCGCCGGCGGAACCGGCGGTCGCCGTGGTCACGGTCGTGTCGCCGGCGCTGCCGATGCGCTTGTCGAGCGCGATGTCCTTCAGGCTCTTGTTGGTCGCCTGGGTTTCGGCGGTGCTCGACAGCGTCGTGCCGGTGCCGACCACGGTCGGGCGGTTCTGGGCCGCGTCGGCCTGGGCCTGCTTCACCGTCGACTGCAGCGACTGCACCAGCTTGGTGATGCCGTCGATGCCCTTGGAGGCGGCCTGGATCGTCTGGATCCCGTTCGAGATGCCGTCGAGCAGGCCGGTCAACTGGCTGCCGCGGTCGTTGAGCGACTGGGCGGTGAAGTAGTTCACCGGGTTGTCGATGGCCGAGTTCACCTTGCGGCCGGTCGCCAGGCGGTTCTGCAGGACGGCCTGCTCGCTCGTCGTCTTCTGGAGCGTGAGCAGGTTGTTGCGCACGCCACTGGAAAGAATCGTGTTCGCCATCTTCGGTCCCCTGAAGCGCGATTCTGCGCTCATGCGGTGATGGCCGATAATTCCTCGTTAAGGATAACAAACCGTTAATGCGACGCCGACTTCGTTCATGAATGCAGAAAGGCGGCGGAGCCGGGGCTCCGCCGCCTTCTTGTCTTCGGCCCACATCCTGTGGGCTGCCCGCATTCTGCGGACGAAGGATCAGAACAGACGCAGGACGGCCTGGTCGGACTGCGAGGAGAGCGACAGAGCCGTCTGCGACAGCTGCTGGCGGGTCTGCAGCGAGAGCAGGTTCGCGGCTTCCTCGTTGGCGTCGGCGTTGACCAGGTTCGAAGCGCCGGTGGAGAGCACTTCGGCCAGGTCCTTGGTGAAGTCCTGGCGGGTCTGGGCGACCGACAGGTTGGCACCGAAGGTCGACGACAGCGACTTCAGCGAGGTGAGGGCGCTCGTCAGGGCCGTGGTGGCCTTTTCCAGATCCGAGTCGTTCTGGAAGTTGATCGTCCCCGCCACCTGGGCGTTGCCGGCCTGCTGGATGCCGATGTTGTCGGCGGTCAGGCTGGTGCCCTGGATGTCGAGCTTGGTCTGGTTCTTGCCGCCCTTTTCGTTGAAGGCGATCGTCACCTTGTCGCCCTGCAGCAGGTTGACGCCGTTGAAGCCCGCATCCTTGGCCAGCGAGTCGATCTGCGTGCGCAGGGTGTTGTACTGCTCGATCAGGTTCGAACGCGTCGCCGAGGTCACGCCCGAGGAGGCGATACCCGTCGTGCGGTCGGTGGCGGCGAGGCCGAACTTGGTGTTCTGGAGACCCGTCGCCGAGTCCGTGACAGCCGCAGCGGCGGTGGCACCCGCGCCGATACCGACACCGAGCTGCTCCGAGCCGTTGCCCTTGACGTTGAGCAGGCCCTTCTCGTCGACGAAGGCGGTGGCGACGCCCGAGCCGTTGATCGCGTTCACGACGTCGCGGACCGTCGTATTGGCGGTCAGGGTGATGCCGATGTTCGTCGTCGAGGTCGGGGACGACGGGTTGGTGACGATCTGGATGTTGAGTTCGGGCGTGGCGGTGGTGTCGATGCCGAGGTCACCCGCGGAGCTCGCGGTGGCGGTGGCGACGGTGGTGTCGCCGGCGCTGCCGACGCGCTTGTCGAGGGCGATGTCCTTCAGGCTCTTGCTGGTCAGCGCGGCTTCGCCGGCGGTGGCCAGGGTCGTGCCCGTGCCGGTCACGGTCGGGCGGTTCTGAGCCGCGTCGGCCTGCGCCTGCTTGACGGTGGACTGGAGCGAGCTGACCAGCTTGGTGATGCCGTCGATGCCCTTGGAGGCGGCCTGCACCGTCTGGATGCCGTTGGAGATGCCGTCGAGCAGGCCCTTGAGCTGGCTCGAGCGGTCGTTCAGCGACTGGGCGGTGAAGAAGTTGACCGGATTGTCGACGGCCGTGTTGACCTTCTTGCCGGTGGCGAGGCGGTTCTGGACGGCGGCGGCCTGGCTGGTGATGGTCTGCAGCGAGGCGAGCGAGGAACGGACGCCGTTCGAAATGGCAGTGGCCATGGTGATAAACCCTTCTGGTTTGGTGCCTTCTGGCAGTCGCGATCATTCTGGCCGCGACGGGTGGACCATCGGTCGCCAGCTCGTAACAGTTGGTAAATTTCGGCGGTCGAATGCGGCGCGTCCGGGCCGGGCTGCGAACGTGGTTAACGCAACGGCAATACCGCGCCTTGGCGCGCGGCTGCGGCATGGCACGCAGCAGAACGCCCGCGCGAGGCGGGCGTTGCGGTCTCGAAGCGATGGATTGGAGGGGAGGCGGCCCGGTGCCCTCAGGCGATCCGTTCGATCTGCGGGGCCACCGGCTGCTCCCCGGCATCGCGCGCGCGGTCGGCGAGCTCACGCGAATAGATGCGCAGCTTCAGCATCGTCTCGTCGGGCAGCTGGGAGATGGTCTCGCCGGTCTCGCGGTCGCGCTCCTGCATGACGATCGCGCGGGTGCGCGGCTCGATGACGATGCGCCGGTCCACGGCGGCGTCGAGATCCTGGTCGGCCTGGCGCTGCTGCTGCTGGCCCTCGGCGCTGCGGCGCTCGAAGCTCGCGCGGGTCTGGAGATCGCGGGTGCGGGCGTCGAGGTCCCTGGCGCTGCGCTCCTGCGCGCGCAGGTCGAGCTTCACCGCCTCGCCGGCCTGGGCCGACTGGACGGTCTGCTCCGGGGGCAATTCGACGGAGACGCTGCCCTGCGTGGCGACGACGTCGGCGCGGGGGACGACGGGAATGCCTCCGATGGGCGCCGTGCGGGGCGCATTGCCGAAATCCATGGCTCACTCCTTCTGGAGTCACGACGCAGCGGCATCGACCGCTGCCTGCCGTTCGTCCGGACCGGTCACACCTGTCCGAACCTGCTCACGGTGGCAGAGAAACTTGAATCCGACGTCAAGAAATTAGGTAAATATTGACGGGTTCCGGTGCAGCCGCCCTCAGAGCCGGCGCGAGACCATCAGCGGGCCGGCGTTGGGGCGCGCGAAAGCGCCGGCGCCGACGGTCGCGGTCGGGCCGTAGGAGGCGGCCCGGGACGGCCGGTTGGCATCGGCGGCGAGATCCCGGACGATCGATTCCGACACGGCCCGTGCCGTCGCCAGCACGATCTGGTTGGTCTCGATCAGTCCCTGAAAGGACAGGTGGGCGGCCTTCAGCCGCTGCACCTGGTCGGGGACGAACCGGGCGAGCGCGACCGCGTTGAGCTTCACCTGTTCGACGCCGCGCATATAGAGACCGGCGAGCTCGCTCTTGCGCGGCTCGCGCGTCAGGGCCTCGGGCAGGCGTCCCGCGCGGACGAGTTCGGTCTCCTCGCCGACGAGATGCGAGAGCGCCGAGAGCGCCTCCAGCACGCCCTCGACGAGGGCGCGCGCCTCGGGCGCGGTCGCGATGCGGGGGCGTTCGTCGACGACCCGTCTGGCGGTGGACATCTCAGGCTCCGGTCGCGGCGGCGCCGGACTGCTCCTGCACGCGCAGGAGATCGCGCAGGATGCTGTCGGAGAGGCCGATGCCGCCGGCCTTCTGGATCTGCTTGGCGTATTCCTGGGTGAGCTGCGACTTGTAGACGTCGCCGCCGATGCCGTTCTCGCCGAGCGGACCCTCGCTGCCGGCGGGCGCAGCGGTGAGCTGCTGCGTGACCTGCTCGAGGAACATGGTCTCGAAGTCGTCGGCCTGCTTCTTGGCCTTCGCCTTGGCGGGGTCGAGCGCGTTGGACAGGCCGTTGACGAGGCTGCCCGCGGCGCTGAGGGCCAGCTTGGCGGCTGGCATGGCTAGGGTGGGGCTCATCACATCACCTCGATTTCGGCCTGGAGGGCGCCGGACGCCTTGATGGCCTGGAGAATGGAGATCAGGTCGCGGGGGCCGATGCCGAGCGCGTTCAGCCCGTCGACGAGTTCGGCCAGCGTCACGCTCTCGCGGACGAGGGCGAGCTTGTTGCCGCCGCCGGTATCGACCTTCACATTGGTGCGCGGCGTCACCACGGTCTGGCCGTCCGAGAGGGGCCCGGGCTGGCTCACCTGGGGCTGCTCGGTGATGGTGACGGTCAGGTTGCCCTGCGCCACCGCCACGGTGGAGACGCGCACGTCGCGGCCCATGACGATGATGCCGGAGCGCTCGTCGATGACGATGCGGGCGAGCTGGTCCGGGACGATCTTGAGCTGCTCGATCTCGGTGAGCATGCGGATCATGTTGCCCTGGAAGCGCGGCGGGATCTGCAGCACGACGGTCGACGGGTCGGTCGGCTCGGCCGCGTCGCCGCCGAGGAAGTCGTTGATCGCGGCGGCCATGCGGCGCGCGGTGGTGAAATCCGGGTTGCGCAGCGACAGCCGCAGCGTCTTGAGCTTGTTCAGCGCGAAGTCGATCTCGCGCTCGACGACGCCGCCATTGGCGATGCGGCCGACGGTCGGCACGCCGCGGGTGATCTTGCTGGCGTCGCCCTCGGCCGAGAAGCCGGCGATCGCGACCGGCCCCTGCGAGACCGCATAGACCTCGCCGTCCGCGCCGAGCAGCGGCGTCACCAGCAGCGTGCCGCCCTGGAGCGACTTGGCGTCGCCCAACGCCGAGACGGTGACGTCGATGCGGGTACCCTGGGTGGCGAAGGGCGGCAGGTTGGCGGTCACCATCACGGCGGCGACATTGGCGGTGCGCATGTTGGCGCCGCGGGTGTTGACGCCGAGCCGCTCCAGCATCGCCGTCAGCGACTGCTTGGTGAAGGGGGCGTTGTTGAGCGTGTCGCCGGTGCCGTTGAGGCCGACGACGATGCCGTAGCCGAGGATCTGGTTGGAGCGCACGCCCTCGACCGAGGCGAGGTCCTTGATCCGGGAGAGCGCCTGCGCCGGGCCCGCGGCCATGGCAAAGCCGAGCGCGACCAGCGCGGCGAGCGGCGTCACCAGGGATTTGAGGGTGGCTGTGCGGAGCATGGTCTCACCGGCTGGAGGAAACGATCGGACAACCTCCTGCGATCCACGTGCCAGACCGCTCCAAATTGAAAATGCTGATTTATCAGTTATTTGGGAATTGAGGTCAGGCTGATGGGCGTCGGATGGGGCCGGCCGATCCTGCCGGGGCGGCAGTTTCTGCCGGGCGGTTTACCGCCTGTTAACCATGCCGGCGCGAGGGTTCGATGACCGAATTCGCGAGGCGACCATGATCCGGATCGACCAGCGCGCGCCCATCTCGAACGCCGGACCGGCCGGTTCCGCAAGGCGCGCGGGCGGCGCCGCCTTCACATTGCCGACCAAGGACAGCGCCGCGAGCACGCGCAGCGCCGGCATCGCCGCGTCCGGCCCGCTCGACACGCTGCTGGCGGTGCAGGCCTATGAGGAGCCGGCCGAGCGCAAGAAGCGCCAGGCCAAGCGCGGCCACGACCTTCTCGACGGGCTCGACCGGCTGAAGGCGGCGCTGCTCTCGGGGCGCGTCAACCTCTCCGAGCTGGAGCAGATCCGCGCCAATCTCGCCCAGCGCCGCGAGGCGACCGACGATCCGCGCCTCGACGACGTGCTGGCCCATATCGAGCTGCGTGCCGCCGTGGAGCTGGCCAAGCTCGGGCGGTGAGATGGCATGGGGGATCAACTGACCCCGCTGCCGAGATTTTCCCGATGGGCTGGCACGTTCTCGTCGATGCCGAATTCGCTTTGGAACTGGCGCAGTTCCCAGAGGCGGTGCGCGACGAGATTTCCGCTCTCGCCTTGTTCTTGGCCGAGGTTGGGCCCGGTGCCAGGCGCCCGCATTCCGACACTCTGAACGGGTCGCGCTTCGCAAACATGAAGGAGTTGCGCTTCGACGCCGAGGACGGTGTCTGGCGCGTCGCTTATGCATTCGACCCGCTGAGGAACGCCGTGCTATTATGCGGTGCGGACAAGTCCGGCGTCTCGCAGCGCCGCTTTTACAAGGCGCTCATCGCCAAGGCTGATCGCCGCTTCGCAGCTCATCTCGCGAGGTTGAACAGGGAGACGTCTGCATGACAGCGCCCGGCCGACCGGTTCCGATGGAGGACATCCTCGCCAAGCTTCCGGAGGAGCGCCGGAAGCGTATCGCGCAGCGCGCACAAGAACTCATTGCGGAGCATTTCGCCGAGCCCCCCGAGGACGCTACGCACCCACCTTTATCGGAGCAGGAAACCGCGCAGAGGCACACGGTTTTACTGAAGAACCGGCGCGGAGCCTGACGCACCGTCGTCCTACCGGATGAACTGGTCTGCATAGTCGGCGCCCAGCCCGTTGCTGGCGTAATGCGCGCGGCATTTGTCGAGGCGGGTGAAGACGTCGTCATAGCCGAGGCATTTGCCGTCCGGGTCGACATAGATCATCGCGCCGTTGACCTGGAACATGGTGATCATCTCCTCGGTGTCGGGATCGACCACCAGCGTGTGCGTCTCGCCCGGCGCCTCGTAGACATAGGCGCCCTCGGTCGCGGCCCAGTCATGTTCGAGGTAGCGCCACTTCCCCTTCAGCACATAGCCGTGGACCGGCTGGGGGTGGCGGTGGCGCGAGAGCACGCCGGAGCGGCGCACGCGCAGCAGGTTCATCCAGTAGCCGCGGGTCACGCTGAGGCAGAGGGGCCGGAACCAGACATTGTCGTCGACCGGCACCCAGACGCGCTCGTCGGTCGGAATGACGTTGGGCACGATCAGCTCGGGCGGGGAATCCTTCGGCTGCGGATGGCGATAGGGCGTCCAGCGCTCGGCGTCGCTGGCGATGACGGGGATGGGACTGACCTTGTTCATGGCGTTTCTCCCGTTCGATGGTGGCTGAACCGTCGTTGCCGAATCGATTCAGATAAGCCCGGCATCTGCTTGTGCCGGTTGGATTTTTATGGCCGGCGTTCAGACCGCCAGATAGCCGCCGTCGACCGGCAGGATCGTGCCGGTGATGAAGCCCGCCGCGTCGGAGAGCAGGAAGGCGATGGCGCCGCCGACATCGCCGGGCTGGCCCCAGCGGTTCATCGGCGTGCGCGCCAGGATCGGCGCCGAGCGGGCGGCATCCTCGACCAGCGGGCGCGTCAGCTCGGTTTCGATCCAGCCCGGCGCGACGGCGTTGACGCGGATGCCGTCACCCGCCCAGGCGGCGGCGAGCGATTTGGTCAGCTGGCCGATCGCGCCCTTGGACGCCGCGTAGCCCGGCGCATAGGCCGAGCCATGGAAGGTCAGCATCGAGGCGATGTTGACGATCGCGCCCCGGCTCGCAGCGAGCTTGTCCCTTGCCGCCAGGCACATCCGCATCGTGCCGGTGAGGTTGACCTCGATCGTCAGGCGGAAGGCCTCGATCTCGAATTCCTTGCCGCCGCGCTGGATCATGCCGGCGCAGTTCACCAGCGCGTCGAGCCGCGGGCAGGCGGCGACGGTGGCAGCCACCTCGGCGTCCTGCGTGACGTCGAGGCGGGTGTGGCGGATCGCCGGGTGGGGCGGGGCGGCCGCGACCTCCGCCTCGGTCAGGCCGGTGGCGAGCACCTCGTAGCCGGCCGCCGCCAGCGCAAGGGCCGCGCCCTGGCCGATGCCGCGGGTGCCGCCGGTGACGAGGGCGAAGCGGGGCGTGGAGGAGGGCGCGTCGGCTGTCATGAGCCCGAGACTATCGGGGCACCGGCGGTACGGGAAGGGCGCCCGCCCTGCATTTCAGGGCGTCGGCAGTTCCAGTTTCAGCAGGGCCGTGCCGCTGGTCTGGATGTCGCGGCCGACCATCGGCACCTGCCGGCCGAGGCTGACGTCGAGCGTGGTGCGCCAGGGCGTCGCCAGCGGCTGGGTCAGGTCGGCGACGACCTTGACGCGGGGCGTCAGGCTGCCGGCGAGGCCGTTCTGCGCGGCGAAGCTGTAGCGGCCGGCGAGCGCGATCTCGGTCGTCAGCGTGACGATGTCGTGCGGGCGCAAGCGGTAGCCGAGCACGGCCTCGCCGGTCTGCTCCGCGGCGCCCGAAGCGGGCAGGCTGCCGCCGGCCGCCGCACTCCAGACGACGTCGCTGGCGGCATCGGCGCCTCGTGCGAGGTTCCAGCCCAGCCGCGTGTCGCTGCGCTGCCAGGCCCCCTCTCCGGAGACGATCTCGGTCGAGAGGGAGAGCTGGTCGGCGCCGAGCTTCATGCCGACGGCGCGCTCGGTCGCGGCCGGCAGCGGGCTTCCGGCCGGCGTCAGTCCGCGGCGGATCGGCGTGGCCGCGATCTCGGGCCTCGCGAGCGGGTTGGCGACCGCGCCGCGCCGGGCGGCACCCGGTGTCAGATAGCCGGGACGGTCCGGCTCGGGCTCCGGTGTCGTCGCCTCCCGGCGCGGAATCGGCGCGAAAAGGCTGTTTTCGGCCTCCTCGCCGAAGGCTGCGTCCTGAACCGGCGCCGGCTCCTCCGCCGGCGTCTCGGCGCGGGCCAAGGGCGCGGCGGCCAGCAGCAGGAACGCGGCGACGGCGAGGGGGCGGCGGAGCGGGACCGGAGCAGGGCGTGACGGGAGCGAAGGCAGGGGCGAGCAAGGCATCGGTAAGCAAGACATGGGCGAGCAAGACATGGGCGAGGCGGTCTTCCGGGCCGGCGTGAACGGGTTCCGGAGGCTCGGGGCGGATGCCGACGATTTTGCGGCGAGGGTGGGGCGGTTCGCGGTCAGCCTCTCGGCGTGGCCCAAAGCCGCGTTGGCAAGAGGGGCGCCACCCGGCCTGGCGCGCTTTTGCGCCGGCTTAGCCGAAAACCGCATTTCCCTTTGCGGGCCGATGTTCTAGGAAGCGGCCAACCGCCTGCGGCATCCCTGCCGCAGTCTGGAAAAGCTCCACATCTGGCCAGCAGCAGGGGTCGTTTCACATGAGCAAGATCAAGGTCGCCAACCCGGTCGTCGACATGGACGGCGACGAGATGACCCGCATCATCTGGCAGAAGATCAAGGACACGCTGATCTTCCCCTATCTCGATCTCGAGCTCGACTATTACGACCTCTCGGTCGAGAACCGCGACGCCACCGACGACCAGGTCACGATCGACGCCGCCAACGCGACCAAGAAGCACGGCGTCGCCGTGAAATGCGCGACCATCACCCCCGATGAAGGCCGCGTGAAGGAATTCAACCTCAAGCAGATGTGGAAGAGCCCGAACGGCACGATCCGCAACATCCTCGGCGGCGTGATCTTCCGCGAGCCAATCATCTGCAAGAACGTGCCGCGCCTCGTGCCGGGCTGGACCCAGCCGATCGTGATCGGCCGCCACGCCTATGGCGACCAGTACCGCGCCACCGACTTCAAGTTCCCCGGCAAGGGCACGCTGTCGATCAAGTTCGTCGGCGAGGACGGCGCGGTGATCGAGAAGGAGGTCTTCAAGGCGCCGGACGCCGGCGTCGCCATGGCGATGTACAATCTCGACGAGTCGATCAAGGATTTCGCCCGCGCTTCGCTGAACTACGGCCTGATCCGCAAATACCCGGTCTATCTCTCGACCAAGAACACGATCCTCAAGACCTATGACGGGCGCTTCAAGGACATCTTCGAGGAGATCTACCAGGCCGAGTTCAAGGCCGAGTTCGACAAGCTCGGCATCACCTATGAGCACCGCCTGATCGACGACATGGTCGCCTCGGCGATGAAGTGGTCGGGCGGCTATGTCTGGGCCTGCAAGAACTACGATGGCGACGTGCAGTCGGACACGGTGGCGCAGGGCTTCGGCTCGCTCGGCCTGATGACCTCTGTGCTGATGACGCCGGACGGCAAGACCGTCGAGGCCGAGGCCGCCCACGGCACGGTGACGCGCCACTACCGCGAGCACCAGAAGGGCAAGGAGACCTCGACCAACTCGATCGCCTCGATCTTCGCCTGGACCCGTGGCCTCGCCCACCGCGCCAAGCTCGACGGCAATGCCGAGCTCGCCAAGTTCGCCTCGCTGCTTGAGAAGGTCACGGTCGACACCGTCGAGGCCGGCGACATGACCAAGGACCTCGCCCTGCTGGTCGGCGCCGAGCAGAAGTGGCTCTCGACCACCGGCTTCCTCGAGAAGGTCAGCGAGAACATGCGCAAGGCCATGGCCGCCTGAGCGGACGCACCTTTCGCGACGATGAGAGCCCGGCCGGCGACGGCCGGGCTTTTTCGTGGGGCGGCCGTTTCCTCGACGCCGTCATCCTGGACAAGCCGCGTAGCGGCGCAGACCGGGATCCATCCTAGGGCTGGACAGCGCCCGATGATGGATCCCGGTCGGCCTTCGGCCGCCCAGGATGACGGGGGTGGTTCGGGGGATAATCATGAGGCGCGCACCAAGAGCCCCGACCGGCCTGAGCCGCGGGGTTTCGCACCAATTCCCCGGAAGGGGATGCGCGGAGCCGGGTGGCGCGTGGACCAGAGCCGCGTGCCGATGTCGAGTGTCGATGTCGAGGTGTCGATGCAGCGCCGATCTCGCGCCGCCCGGCTCCGCGCGCGGGGATTTTGGGCGCCGCGGCCATCAGTCCCTGACGAAGGAACGTCCGACCGCTCGACCTCCGGGAGCCTCCGCCCGCGACGGCGACGCCTCCCGAAACCCGCCACCACACCCGGCCGCACGACGCCTCGCGACAGCCCCCTTGGTCGGGTGCAGCGGGGGAAGCATAGGGGCCGGAGGAGGAGGCGGGGATAAGGGGCGGAGGTTATGCCCGGTGGCTGCTAGAGGGCCGTTTGCGGACCCGTCGAGTTTGGCCAATATCAGCTGATGAAAGATTGGATTGAGCACTTCCGAACCATCGCTCATGCCCTACCGGTCTCGCTCGTCTGGCGGGGGCAAGGCACGGCACTCTTGGTCGAGCTCGGCCGATTGACGCCCACGACACGTCGAGACGGCACCTCCGGTCACGCGGAAGGTGAGATTGGCATTATGATCGAGTGGAGTTGGCGCGTTGAGGACGAGCGAACCATCCTATGCGGCAGTTGGAGCGACGAAGGGCTTTGGCAGCCGACCTTCGCTCATCTTGTCGGCCACCGGGTCGACGACATCAAGACGTTCGGTCGCCTGCCCGAGATACAGCTTTCTCTGTCCGGTGGCTTTCACATCGTCTCGTTCATGACGGCAGAGGGCGACCCTGAATGGACATTGTTCGACAGGCGCGGACCGAAAACCATAACCGTTGGATGCCGCTCCGGGGTGATAACCGAGTGTGAATGAGATGGTCCGCAACGGGTCGGTTGCAGACTTCCTGCCTTCGGATATAATTGGCAGATGATCGACAGAGAAGCTCGATTTCGTGCGGCCAATCTCGTCGAACAATTTTGGAATGGGTCCATCACGAACGATGACCTAGAGCGCTCTTGGCCAGATAGCCGCGACGAGGGTATCCGCGCCGTCGAGGACCTTGTCTGGACGCTCTATTCCGATCTCAAAGCACACTCGATCGGAGAGGCTGAAACCTCCAGTCCTCGGCTTATGGTGATCATCCCGAACTGCATCGCGTTTTTGCGGACTAGTGAGGAGTATAAGTGGCCTCACTCAGGGACCATCCAAGGCGCGAACCGGTATCCGAAATGGGCCGTGATCTTATCGTTCGGCATTCTCGTTCTTTGGAACCGTAGGGCCGAGGCGAGAGAGCAACGCTACTGGGCAGAGATGCGGGCTCACGGCGACGTCGACGCTTGGCCATTCTCATCCGAACTGGAAGCTGATCCGACTGTCGGTTAAGGGTCGGGAGCGGTCTTCTAGTAGGCTCGCGATCTCGCCTCTCGCTGAGCACGCAGTTCGTCGTCAGAGAGCCTCCCAGATTTAGCCGCAGAGTTCGCAGGATCGCGAATTTCTGGCGTCGGTGCAACGTAAGGCGAAGGCCCGCGGTACTCGCCGAAACGTATCCAGCTAAACGTGGCTGCTTCTGCTGGCGAGAACCACTCGCCCGAAACATACAATCGCCCGTCCTGCGCTTGGGTCAGGGTACCAAACAGGAAGCCTCTGCCCCCTATAGGCGGTCGCCAACTCCAACAGCTGCCGTTGTTTTTGAACTGCGTCGCTCGGTGAATCGAGTTGTCGCCCTTCAGCACCCGGACGATGCTCAAATCCCAGAGATCCCCCGTGATCTTGCCGTCCTCGATCGCGTGTTCGCGCGTTTCGACGATGGCTTCCAACACGACAGCCGCGTCGGGATCGCTAGGGAGGATGCGCGGTCCCACGGTAGGCACCTGACACGCCACCACACCTGTGTTGAGGAACAGCAAGACGATGCAGGCAGGTATCGTTGCGGCCAACCGCTTCAACGTTGAACTCCGTCCATCTGGCCAGCCCTGGCACTCTGTAGCCCAGCTCATCAAGGTGTCCGAAATGGGTCGGAAGCTGACTATGGCATCGGATTCAGTGACTATCGCATTCGCCGTCTTCGGCCGCTGCCCCCCACTGTCTTAATCCGTCGCCGCGATCTCCAGCGACACGCTCAGGCCCGCCGCTGTCGCGATGTCGATCAGGGCGTCCAAACTGAATTTGCCGATCTTGCCGCGCAGAAGGTCGTTGAGGCGGGGCTGGGTCAGGCCGAGGCGGCGCGCGGCTTCCGCCTGGGACAGGCTCCATGAGGAGACGACAGCTTCGATCGCATCCATGAGGTCGGACCGCATGGTGAGATGCGCGCCTCGGCCGGCGTGTCGCAGAGCGCCTCAAAAACGTTGTCGAACCTCTCGCCGGTCATCGTCCGATCTCTCCCGGATAAACGAGACGCTGCATCATAGCGTCATTCCGGGCCGGGCCGAAGGCCCGAGCCCGGAATCCATGACCACGACGGTCATCGGGACGAGTACGGACATCGTACGGCTTATCGTCAAGCGCGGTGGTCATGGATTCCGGGCTCTTCGCTGGCGCGAAGCCCCGGAATGACAGAGGGAGGCTGGCGCGGTCTCAAGGACTGGAGCATGCGCCCAGCCTCACTCCACGCTGACCGCCCGCGTCGCCAGCACGCGCAGGCCGCTGACGGGGGCGTCCATGACATAGCGCAGCTCATAGGGGCCGGGCTGGTCGGGGCCGTCCAGCGTCGCCTCGACGTTTTCCTGGGGGAAGAAGGACGGGCCCTGCGCGTCGGGGGCGGCGCCGACGGGGACCAGCACGACGCGGTCGCGCTCGCCATTGGGGCCGATGCCGCGCACCGGCAGGGCCTGGCCGCGGCCGATGCGGGCCGGTGCGGCCAGCGTCGCCTCCGGCGGCGTGGTGACGAGCGGCTGGCGCAGCAGGATGACGGGGGCGCCGTCCTGGTCGCGCGTCAGGCGCAGCTCATAGGCGCCGGCCTCGCCCGGCGTGGGCAGACTGGCCGAGGGGCGGGGGCCGAGCGGCACCACGACGATGGCGGTCGCGGGCGGGTCAGCCGGGCGGGCGATGGCGAGCCGCGCCCCCTCCGGCGCGCGGCTGGCGAGCACGCTCAGCGGCGAGCCGGCCATCACCCGCTGCGAGGCCGAGAGCGCCGGGCCGCCGGGCTGGGGCGGCTTGCGGGAGGTCGCCGGCTGGGCCGGAGCCTGCGCATTAGCCGAGGCCAGCGCGGCCAGCGGCAGGGCGGCTGCCGCCAGCAGGGCGAGACGCCGCCGCCTCATGCGTCGCGGGCCAGCTTGCGGATATGGGCGGCGAGCTTCGGGCTGCGCGCGGTCAGCGCCTTGAAGTCGATCTGGTCGAGCACGAGCAGCTTGGTCGGCGCGGTCGCGACGGCGGCATTGACGCCGGAGGCGTGGCTCGTGATCGCGACATCGTCCAGCGTCAGCGCGCCGAAGAAATGGCCTTCGTCCAGAATCGTCTTTCCCTCCGGCAGAGCGAGTTCGACCTCGCCGCTGGCGACGAAATAGAGCGCCTGCAGCGGCTCGCCATCATGCGCGACGACGACGCCGTTGCGCACCGTGCGGGCGCGCAGGAACTGCATCACCTCCGCGATCTCCACCGCATCGAGCTGGCCGAATAATGGCACCCGCGCGATCATGCTCCAGGTGACGACGAATTCGCGGCGGTGGATCTCCTGCGCGAAGGCGGTGGCGACGATGCCGACCGGCAGCGCCAGCATGACGAGGCCGAGCACCGCGGTGACGGCGGCGACCGCCTTGCCCGCGGCGGTGATCGGATAGACATCGCCATAGCCGACCGTGGTCAGGGTGATGATCGCCCACCACATCGCATCGGGAATCGTGCCGAACTTGTCGGGCTGCGCCTCGCGTTCGACGAGGTGCATCACGCTCGCCGCCATCAGCATCACGCCCATCAGCACGACGAAACAGGCGAAGAGCGCCTTGCGCTCGGCGTGGAGCGCGGCGGCGAGCGAGGCCATGCCGGGCGAATAGCGGCCGAGCTTGAAGAAGCGCAGCAGCCGCAGGAGCAGCAGGAAGTGCAGATCGGCGAGGCCGAGCACGGCGAAGGCGAGCGGCAGCGTCGCCAGCAGATCGACCACCGCCGGCAGCGAGGCGGCATAGGTCAGCCGCGCCGTCGCCGGCGTCAGCGCCCGGTAGCGCGCATGTTCCGGCGCGACCCAGAGGCGGGCGGCATATTCCAGCGCGAAGATCGCCAGCGAGACGGTTTCGAGCGCGTGGAAGGCCGGGCCGAAGCGCTGCGCCAGATCGGGGATCGAATGCAGCACGATCGCCGCGACATTGGCGCAGATCAGCAGGAGGAGCCCGCGATGAATGGCGCGGGCGACGGGATCGTCGCCGGCGCCATGGTCGAGCCAGAGATGCACCCGGCGCCGCCATCCCATCGCGGAGGGGGCGGCGGTCATGGCGCCTTTAGCCCATCGCGGCGGCGACGGCGTCGAGCGCTCCCTGCGCCTTGCCGCCGTCGGGGCCGCCGGCCTGGGCCATGTCGCGGCGTCCGCCGCCGCCCTTGCCGCCGAGGGCCTCGGAGGCGGCGCGCACCAGCGCGACCGCATCGAAGCGGTCCGTCAGGTCCGGCGTGACGCCGACGACGACGCCGGCCTTGCCATCCTCCGCGACGCCGACGATGGCGACGACGCCGGAGCCGATGCGGGCCTTGGCCTCGTCGGCCAGGCTCTTCAGATCCTTCATCTCGACGCCGCTGACCGCACGCGCCAGAAGCTTCGTGCCGGCGATCTCCTGGACCGGATCCTGCGCTTCGCCGCCGCCGCCCATGGCGAGTTTCTTGCGGGCCTCGGACAGCTCGCGCTCGAGCTTGCGGCGCTCCTCGATCAGCGCGGCGAGACGCGGGCCGGCCTCGTGGGCGGGCACCTTCAACAGGCTGGCGAGCCCGTCGAGCAGACGCGACTCGGTGTTCAGCCGCAGGCGGGCGCCGTTGCCGGTCATCGCCTCGAGACGGCGCACGCCGGCCGCGACGGCGCTCTCGCCGACGACGCTGACGAGGCCGATATCGCCGGTGCGGCCGGCATGGGTGCCGCCGCAGAGCTCGACCGAGAAGGCGCGGCCGGTGGCGTTGGTGCCCATCGAGACGACGCGGACCTCGTCGCCGTACTTCTCGCCGAAGAGGGCGCGGGCGCCGGAGGCGATGGCCTCGTCGACGCTCATCAGCCGCGTCGAAACCGGCTCGTTCCTGAGCACGATGGCGTTGGCGATCTCCTCGACCTCGCGCAGCTCCTCATCCGAAATCGGCTTGGGATGCGAGAAGTCGAAGCGCAGGCGCTCGGGCGAGACCAGCGAGCCCTTCTGCGCGACATGGTCACCGAGCACGAGGCGCAGCGCCTCGTGCAGCAGATGGGTGGCGGAGTGGTTGGCGCGGATCGCGGTGCGGCGGGCATGGTCGACCGTCAGTTCGACGGCGGCGCCGCGCTTCAGCGTGCCCTCCTTGACCGTCACCGCATGGGCGAAGACATCGCCGAGCTTCTTCTGGACGTCGCTGACCTCAGCCAGGAAGCCGGCGCCGCGGACCGTGCCGGCATCGCCGACCTGGCCGCCGGATTCGCCGTAGAACGGCGTCTGGTTGACGATCATCAGCCCGCTCTCGCCGGCGGCGAGCGTCTCGACCTCGGCATTGTCCCGGATCAGCGCGGTAATCACGCCCTCGGCAGTCTCGGTGTCGTAGCCGAGGAATTCGGTGGCGCCGAGCCTGTCGCGCAGCGGGAACCAGAGCTTCTCGGTGGCGGCCTCGCCGGTGCCGGCCCAGGCGGCGCGCGCCTTGGCCTTCTGCTGCTGCATGGCGGCGTCGAAGCCCTCGGTATCGACCGTGACGCCGCGGGCGCGCAGCGCGTCCTGCGTCAGGTCGAGCGGGAAGCCATAGGTGTCGTAGAGCGTGAAGGCGACCTCGCCCTTGAGGCTCTGGCCGGCGGTCAGGTCCTTCGCGGCGTCGTCGAGCAGGGTCAGGCCGCGGGCGAGCGTGGTGCGGAAGCGGGTTTCCTCGAGCAGCAGCGTTTCCGAGATCAGCGCCTCGGCACGCAGCAGCTCGGGATAGGCGCGGCCCATCTCGCGGGTCAGCACCGGCACGAGGCGGTGCAGCAGCGGCTCCCTGGCGCCGAGGAGCTGCGCATGGCGCATGCCGCGGCGCATGATCCGGCGCAGCACATAGCCGCGGCCCTCGTTCGAGGGCAGCACACCGTCGGCGATCAGGAAGGCCGAGCAGCGCAGATGGTCGGCGATGACGCGGTGGCTCGCCTTCATCGGCCCGTCGGAGGGGACATTGGTGAGGTCGGCGATCGCGGAAATCAGCGCCGCGAACAGGTCGATCGCATAGTTGTCATGGGTGCCCTGGAGCACGGCGGCGATGCGCTCGAGGCCCATGCCGGTGTCGATCGAGGGGCGGGGCAGGTTCGTGCGAACGCCGCCCGCCGCCTCCTCGTACTGCATGAAGACGAGGTTCCAGATCTCGATGAAACGGTCGCCATCCTCGTCGGGCGAGCCGGGCGGGCCGCCGGGGATGTGGTCGCCATGGTCGTAGAAGATCTCGGAGCAGGGGCCGCAGGGGCCGGTGTCGCCCATGCGCCAGAAATTGTCCGAGGTCGGGATGCGGATGATCTTTGAGTCCGTGAGGCCGGCGATCTTCTTCCAGAGGCCATGGGCCTCGTCGTCCTCGGAATAGACCGTGACCGTCAGCTTCTCCTTGGGCAGGCCATATTCGCGGGTGACCAGGGTCCAGGCGTGCTCGATCGCCTGTTCCTTGAAATAGTCGCCGAAGGAGAAATTCCCCAGCATCTCGAAGAAGGTGTGGTGGCGGGCTGTGTAGCCGACATTGTCGAGGTCGTTGTGCTTGCCGCCGGCGCGGACGCATTTCTGCGCCGTGGTGGCCCGGACGTAAGGCCGCTTCTCCTGGCCGGTGAAGACGTTCTTGAACTGCACCATGCCCGAATTGGCGAACATCAGCGTCGGGTCGTTGCGCGGCACGAGCGGGCTCGACGCCACCACCTCATGGCCCTGGCCCTTGAAGTAGTCGAGGAAGGTGGACCGGATTTCGTTGACGCCGCTCATCGCTGTTCGAACTCTTGGCTATCGGGCTGCCTCCGGGCAGGGCCGGCGGTTTCAAGCGTTCTAGTGAGGCCGCCTGCCGCTGTCGAGAGAGGCGCGCGGCCCCAACGCCTTGTGCCGAAAACGCAAACGGACGGCCCAAGGGCCGCCCGTGTTTCGTGTGACGTCATTCTCGGGCGAAGCCCTCGGGTCCGATCTTTGATCGGCCCAAGGATAAACTCCGCGTAGACCCGAGAATCTCTCGGCAGGAGATGCTCGGGTCAAGCCCGAGCATGACGCTCGGTGAGAGCCTTCCCTCAGGCCTCGCCCTCGTCGAGGTCGTCGGCGGTCGGGGTTGCCTGGTCGAGGATGCGCTCGGCGACGAGACCCGAGTTCTGGCGGATCGTGGCCTCGATCTTGGCCGCGACCTCGGGATTGGCCTTGAGGAAGCTCTTGGCGTTCTCGCGGCCCTGGCCGAGGCGCTGGCTGTCGAAGGAAAACCAGGCGCCCGATTTCTCGACCATGCCGGCCTTGACGCCGAGATCGACGAGCTCGCCGACCTTGGAGATACCCTCGCCGAACATGATGTCGAACTCGACCTGCTTGAAGGGCGGCGCGACCTTGTTCTTGACGACCTTGACGCGGACCTGGTTGCCGGTGGCCTCGTCGCGCTCCTTCAGCGTCGAGACGCGGCGGATGTCGAGGCGCACGGATGCGTAGAACTTCAGCGCGTTGCCGCCGGTGGTGGTTTCGGGCGAGCCGTACATCACGCCGATCTTCATGCGGATCTGGTTGATGAAGATGACCATGCAGTTCGAGCGCGAGATCGAGGCGGTCAGCTTGCGCAGGGCCTGGCTCATCAGGCGGGCCTGCAGGCCGGGCTGGACATCGCCCATCTCGCCTTCGATCTCGGCGCGCGGGGTGAGGGCTGCGACCGAGTCGACGACCAGCACGTCGATCGCGCCGGAGCGGACGAGGGTGTCGGTGATCTCGAGCGCCTGCTCGCCGGTGTCGGGCTGGGAGATCAGCAGGTCGTCGAGATTGACGCCGAGCTTGCGGGCATAGACCGGATCGAGCGCGTGCTCGGCATCGACGAAGGCGCAGACGCCGCCCTTCTTCTGGGCCTCGGCGATGGTGTGCAACGCCAGCGTGGTCTTGCCGGAGCTTTCCGGCCCGTAGATCTCGATGACGCGGCCGCGCGGCAGGCCGCCGACGCCGAGCGCGATGTCGAGGCCGAGCGAGCCGGTGGAGACGGTCTCGATCTCGATCGCCTGCTGGTTCTTGCCCAGGCGCATGATCGAGCCCTTGCCGAAGGCGCGTTCGATCTGCGAGAGCGCCGCATCGAGCGCCTTGGCCTTGTCCATCGAGGACCCTTCCACGAGTTTGAGATTCGCCTGACTCACGATCTGAGCTCCTTATGGCAGGGGCACGGGGACATCTCAATCCGCGCCGGTGAGCGAGAATGGTCATGGTTTGTTCTCGCGCGCAAGTTCTTTCTTCGTTCTCGTTTCGCGCCTGCTGACAGGAGATGGCAGGAGGGTCTGTTGCTTGCTTGCGCTCTCAACTCGTCGACGCCTTGCCGCAAAACGTGCAATCATGTTCGCTGCAATTCTGGATTGAAGAGCGATGACAGCAACCGAAACTCAATCGCCAAATGCTCCAAGTCTCACAGGGCGCTATCCGACCGCGTGGGTGTGGGGCGCTTGGTTGCACTTTGGGGCTGCTGACGCAGTTTTCGTTTATGGCTGCTGCGCTCCATCACAGCGAGCGTCGATGTCTGTCACCGAGGAGACGATCGCGATTGAGCCGCTTTCCGCTATGGCGCCCATCGTCTTGACGATCCGACAGGCTGTAGTGGAGGCCCATTTCGCGGATACGCTTCTGCAACAATGCGCAGCCGGCAGCGCCGACCTGTCACTGATTTTTGGTCAAACCGCGCCTGTAGTTGTACCTAAGCTGGTGCGCCGGACCCTGCAAGACGTTCTCGGTCATCACGGCGTCGCTGTTGATGCGTTCATGACCTTGCCGGCACTTCGCCAAATCCACGAGACGCCGGGCGCTTTAAAGCACGTTCTTTCGATACTCAAGCGCCGGCTTGGGCTTCCTTTCACCGGCGACTACGCCGGGCACGTTGGTAATTTTGAACTGTTTCATCTTGCCGATTGGCTGGAGCAGCAGAAGCCGTTCTCGGTCGAAGCGCCACGCCCGGAGAGGTCAGGTAAGCCGGAGCCAGTCCATGCACTGGCCGTGACCCGGTCAAAGGCGTTCGCGCACGCGTCCCATATCCTCCATGTCGAGTGTTTTTCCGGGCGCGATACGATCCTCGACCGGCTTGTCATGCTTCCAGAGAATGAAGAACGGTCGCCGCTCATCGTTGCCCCCGGGGACATCGACGGCTTTGCGGTTCGCCTGTTCACGGCTGACGGTAAGACGTTGCTGCACAGGGAGACGACCCACTTTTTAAATGAGGTCAACATGGTCATGAGCATGCTGGGCCGCACCGTGATGCTCGATGACAAGCTGACCGTACGGGCGCAGGGTGCAAGCCAAGCCTTAGGCAAGAAAGCCGCTGTCGTTCAGGCGCAATCGTCGTCACGCTCTGTTGTAAACGTGAATGGCAACGACAATCGCTGGCGCGGCCACGCCGATCGGCTTCACCAGTTTGTCGCGCAGCATTTCGCGCCGCCAAGTGCAGATCGCTGGTTTGCGCGATCGATCGCATCTCAGTTGGACGTTATCGAGCACATCAACACGCTGTTGCATGGCGGAAGGACGAAATCTGCCATACTCGTCGACCCGTTTTTCGGGGCTGATGCGTTGCTCCGTCTTGCCATGCGCCTGTCGAGCACTGACATTGAACTGACCATCATTACCAGCCTGCAGGATAAGGTCCCCGATAGCGGAGGGCTCATTCCGAAAAACGGTGCGCCCCAAGCCGTGCTGGAAGGCGTTCTTCGACAATATCACGCTCTCATCAATCCGAAGATCAAGGTCATGAATCTTGTTCGTCCCAACGGCGATCAGGTCTTTCATGATCGCTATTTGCTTCTCTATGGCCATAATGAAATGACGCAGATTTATATGCTTTCCAACAGCATCAACAAGATGGCCGGAAGATACCCCTTTTGTATGACTGTCCTAGCGGAGGACATCTCAGGTGACGTTCAAGCTTACATCGAGGCGCTCAGCCGGGGCGAGGATATCAGCTCCCCGACGCAGCCGGACGTTACCTTTACATGGCCGGAGCCAGCGTGAGAGCCACCGCACAGTTGCAAATGCGCCAGGTGTCGTAGCCACGCTCCAGTGGTTGCTGCGTATGCCCGACACCGCAAAGCCACATGCTGTAATTCAGCGCGCACGATTGCAGGGAATTGTTGACGGTAACCCGCACCGATATTGGCAGGTCGGAGACGGCGCCGTCGCGCATGCTCTCACGCGTCATGGTCTTCGTTGGCCCGTGCAGTCACAGACCCTAGCCACCATCGCGCTCGGTCTCGGCGAGCTTTCGGCTCGATGCCATGTTAGGTTGTGGCCGCTCGTGTTGCCGAAATTGACCAAGCTGAGCATGGGACATGAAGATGTCATCATCGCCGAAGCTTTTGAACAGACGCTCGCGACGGCCCGTTCAGTTTCACTTGCAGACCACGGCGCCGCGCAGCTTTTGTCGTCGGATCGTCTTTCATGGCAACTTCTGCGAAGCGCTCAGGCTCTCGTCGCCAGGCCGTGGGATGTTGCATCGACACCACGCTACGGATTTCAAAGCGTTGTGCGTTCAGCGCTGCTTTGCAATCCTGAAGCAATCGCGCGCTTGGTTAAGAATCATCGTGACCATCCATTGATGGCGAGTGTAGTCCGAGCCGCAGTCGACCATGTACAGCGGGCGGAGCCGGAGCGACTGCGGGCGGTCGCCGGAACAGGAATTCCATTGCTGGTGGCCATGGCCGCTGCCCGAGTTGTGGCTGAATCTCCTGCAGAGCCTTCCGCGACTGCGAGTCGCTTTGCGTTTGGGCGACAATTGTTGATCGATAGTGGCGTCGATTCGGTCGATGCCACGTGTTTGATGTCTCTCCAATTGAAAGAAGCAGTTCATCAACGCTTCCGACATGCCCAAGCTGTTCGCGAGTTGTCTCACCGGCTGCGGTGGTTGGAGGCGCAGCCGCAGCCGCTGTCCCCATTTGATCAGAATGAACTGGTACATTTGCCTGCTCAGCTTTCCAAGCGCCGCCAAGAGGCCGAGCAGCACGAGAAGGCGTTTGACTGCATCCTCGACGATGTGGCCCGGTATTGGCCACAGGATGGCCTCTCACCCGACCGTCTGGCGATCGTTTTGCCGGCTTTTGTCGATTCAGAAGAGGTTCGCTACCGGCTGGCGATGAAGCTGACGACTGAGCCTGCCCGCGCCCAAATCCTTCAGCTCAATCTCGATGCATGGATGTCAGAAGTTGGCTTGAATCGGCCTGTAAGCAAGGTATTCGACGATGATTTCAGTCCGCGAGCCGATGATCTCTTCGATCAAACATTATGGGCGGCACGATCTTTCATTGCTCTTCATCCTCAGCCAAAGGGAGGCATTGGGCGGCAAACTTCTCTTGTATTGGGCGCAATGAGGAAGTCGGCAGACGAGGTGCTGGGCGAACCCTACATGGCAGCCCGTCAGCCGGTGCGTTGGCAGTCTGCGTTGCTGCGCTCATCGACGCTGGCCATTTTCGCGCTGCTCGTCGTTCACGAGGTACCTGCAGAGCGCCGTGCCGAAACAGGCAAACTTGCTGAGTTTGCCCTCGACCATGCGCGAGAAGTGCTCATGCAGGGCGAGGTGATCGCAGCGCGATGGGAACTGGCCGACATGTTAGCAAGGCTTGCGATCTGGCGTTTGGCGCAGGATCCTGTGCTCCATCACAAACTTTGCGAATGGGCCAATTGTGAAGGGCTTCCGATGCTCGTTCGGGCCATGGCCGCCTGGTCGTCGACCGCTTACGTGCAGGGACAGATCGAATCCGCCGGTCAACTGTTCGTCGAAGCAGGTTGGCCCCCTGTCTCAGGCCACGGCGCAGGCCGCTCCTTCGACCAACTCATGTCATTGCTAGATATCGCCGTTGCCACAACGGCACCACTCAAAGTTACCTCCATTGAGGAACGTTTGATGGGCGCATGGGCAGAAGTCATCGGGGCATGGCCCTCGGAACAATCGTGCTGGCGCGACGCTCCCGCACGGCTTCTGAAAGCGGTGAGAGGCGATGGGTTGGAGCGAGACGCGCTCTTAGCAAATCCTGCCTTTCAGGAGTCCCTCTGTCGTAAGCTAATTGAGAGCACAGGGTAGCAGTCGCACATTGCAGCGGCGCATTTCTCTCGGCAAGCCCAGATGTTCGAAAGTGATATTTGCCGCTCGCCCCATTATCGGACAGGGCTTGGCGGGACGGGGCCATCCGCGCCCCGCTCAGGCCGCTGGCGGCGCCTGCAGCGCCGCGCCGAGACGCTCCAGTTCGAGCGTGTAGCAATAGAGCGCGAACAGGATCGCCAGCAGCAGGGTGCCGCGCCAGACCAGGTCGGCGGTCGAGAGGTCGACGACCGGGGCGTGGCGCAGGAAATAGACCGAGAACAGCGCGCTGCCGAAGATGAAGCCGATGCGGCTGGCGAAGGCCAGCAGGTGCCCGATCGGCAGGTTGCGGCGGATCGGCGGCAGGGCGACCCGGTGCAACCGGTACCAGTAGCAGCCCTGGCCCAGAGCCGCCGCGAGCAGCAACTGCACGACGCTCAGCCGTGCGGAGAGATGCGGCGTGCCGATGTTCTCGATCAGCAGGCGAAAGCTCGCATGGATGTTGAAGAGCACGATCGCCGCGCAGAGCGTCTGCACGGCGAGCAGGATCGCATAGCGGCGCGCGCTCGGCCCCGGCACCGGGCTCACCCCATCGCCGCTTTCACCGTCTCGACGAGCTGCTTCATCGTGAAGGGCTTGGGCAGGAAGTGGAAATCCTCGCCCTCGGGCAGGTTCTTGCGGAAGGCTTCCTCGGCATAGCCGGAGACGAAGACGACCTTGGTGTTGGGGTTGCGCTGGCGCAGCTCGCCGAGCAGCGTCGGGCCGTCCATCTCGGGCATGACGACGTCGGAGACGACGAGGTCGATCTGGCCGTCATGGGCGAGGAAGATGTCGAGCGCCTCGACCCCCGAGGCCGCCTCGTGGACGGTGTAGCCGCGCGAGACCAGCATGCGGGCGTTGAGCGCGCGCACCGCGTCCTCGTCCTCGACCAAGAGGATGACGCCGGCGCCGGTGTGGTCGGCGGCGACCTTCTTGGGCGCCTCCTTGACCGCGGCCTCGGCGGCGATCTCCTCCTCGCTCGGGACATGGCGGGGCAGGAAGATGCGGAAGATCGTGCCGCGGCCGACGACCGAGTCGCAGAAGACGAAGCCGCCGGTCTGCTTGACGATGCCGTAGACCATGGAGAGGCCCAGCCCCGTGCCCTTGCCGACCTCCTTGGTGGTGAAGAAGGGCTCGAAGATCTTGTCGAGATGCTCGGGCGCGATGCCGGTGCCGGAGTCCTCGACCTCGAGCAGCACATAATCGTCCGCCGGCAGGGCGGCATGGGCGAAGCCGGCGCAGTCGGCCCGCTCGACATTGCGGGTGCGCACGGTGAGCTTGCCGCCATCGGCCATGGCGTCGCGGGCGTTGACGGCGAGGTTGACGATGACCTGCTCGAGCTGGCCGAGATCGGCCTTGACCGGCCAGAGGTCGCGGCCCTGGCGGACGTCGAGCGTGACCTTGTCGGCGACGACGCGCTTCAGCATCAGCGAGAGATCGGAGAGCACGTCGCCGAGCTCCAGCACCTGCGGGCGCAGCGTCTGGCGGCGCGAGAAGGCGAGCAGCTGCCGCACCAGCGCCGCGGCGCGGTAGGCGTTCTGCTTGATCTGCATGATGTCGGGGAAGGAGGGGTCCGTCGGGCGGTGGCTCGCCAGCAGGAACTCCGAGGCGTTGATGATGACCTGCAGCACGTTGTTGAAGTCGTGCGCGATGCCGCCGGCGAGCTGGCCGACCGCCTGCATCTTCTGGGCCTGGTCGATATTGTCCTTGAGCTTGCGCTCGGCGGTGGTCTCCAGCGCGTAGATGATGGCGCGCTCGCCGTCGCCATCCTCCGTCGCCGCCACCGGCGAGAGATAGAGCCGGACCGAGCGGGTCTCGTCGGCCGCCAGCGTCAGGTCGAGCGGGGTGATCTCGGAGCGGCCCTCCATCGCATCCGCCAGCGCCCGGTCGAGCCCGCCGCCGGCGGCGACGAGGTCGAGGATCGTGGCCGGCTGCGGCCCGCCGGGGGTGAGCCGGGCGAAGGCGGCGTTGGCGCGCAGGATGGCGCCGGTGCGGTCGACGGTGGCGATCGCCATCGGCGTCGAGTGGAAGAAGCGGGCGAAGCGGATCTCGGCCTCGCTGCTGCCGTCGGTGCCGGCCTCGCCGGGGGCGCGGTTGAGCACGAGGGTGCGCGAGGGGCCGGCGCGGCCGTCGCTGCCGAAGGCGACCTGGTGGTGCAGGCGCACGGGCAGGGGGGCGCCGTTGCGGCGCTTGAGATCGACGTCGAGCACCTCGACGCGCACGTCGCCGGCATGGCCGCGGATGGCCTGGACGAGGGCGGCGGCGGCGGGCGTCGCGATGTCGTCGAGATGCAGGCCGCCGGAGCCGAAGCGGGCGAGGTCGAAATCGAGCCAGCCGGAGAGGGTGGCGTTGAGATAGGAGACCTCGCCGTCGGCGTCGATCGAGACGAAGCCGGCCGGCGCATGGTCGAGATAGTCGATCGCGTGCTGGAGCTCCTGGAAGGCGTTCTCCTGGCGCTCGCGCTCGGGCGTGACGTCGGAGACCGACCAGAGCGTCGCGGGCCGCCCGTCGCGGCGCAGCGGCGAGACCTTGATGCGGTACCAGCCGACGGCGCCGCGCCCGCCGAGCGCGGGTTCGAGGCGCACCTCCTCGACCAGCTTGCGGCTCTCGCGGGCGGCGGTGGCGAGGCGGTAGATCGCCTCGGAGACCTCGGCGCGGCCGGTGAAGAGGCTGTTGACGGGGCGCAGGTCGCTGGCGCCGCGGGCGCCGGCCAGGGCCAGATAGGCCTCGTTGGCATAGACGATCGCTGTCTCGCCCTCGGTGACGACGACGCCCTCGTCGGCCCGGTCGACGATGGTCTTGGTCAGGTCGTTGCGGGCGGCGCGGCCGGAGAACTGCACGAGGCCGATCGCGAAGGCGAAGAGGCCGAAGACGCCGACCACCGAGAGCAGCGCGAGCAGCCCCAGGATCAGCGGCTGCGCCCATTCGTTGGCGATGAAGCCGAGCGCGATCGCCGAGCCGACGAGCAGCCCCGCGACGAGCAGGATGATGCCGATATGGCCCGGCTTGTCGGAACGATCGATCGCAGTCGTGGTGCCGCCCATTGCGGTGTGGTCCGTCCCGTTGGCATGGGGCCGCGCTGGCGGCGGCGGTCGAGGCTTCGAGGCGAGTTAGGCGCGGCGGCGCTTCAGGCGCAAGACGTATCCGATCACTTCCGCCACCGCCTGGTAGTGTTCGACAGGAATCTCTTCGTCGATCTCGACGCTGGCATAGAGCGCGCGGGCCAGCGGCACGTTCTCGACGATCGGGACCTCGTGCTCGCCGGCGACCTCGCGGATCTTCAGCGCGATCGCGTCGACGCCCTTGGCGAGGCAGAGCGGCGCGGCCATGCCGGGCTCGTATTGCAGCGCGACGGCATAGTGGGTCGGGTTGGTGACGATCACGGTGGCCTTGGGCACCTGCGCCATCATGCGCTTGCGCACCCGCTGGGCCCGGATCTGGCGCAGCTTCGCCTTGACCTCGGGATTGCCTTCCGAGTTCTTGTACTCTTCCTTGAGCTCCTGCTTGGTCATCTTCTGGCGCTGGTACCAGGAGAAGCGCTGCCAGACGAAATCGCCGAGCGCGACCACGGCGAAGAGGGCGAGCGCCGCCGCCATCAGCTTGATCGCCAGCGCCGCCGTCGCCGGCAGCAGCGCCGCGACGCTCATCTGGGCGAAGCCCTCGAGCCGGTCGTGCTCGTTCCAGAGCGTGATCCAGAGCACGGCGCCGACGAGGCCGGTCTTGGCCAGGCCCTTGGCGAAATTGATCCAGGCCTCCTTGCCGAACATGCGCTTGGCGCCGGCCATGGGCGAGATCCGGTCGAACTTCGGCATCAGCGGGTCGAAGGTCCAGAGCGGCTTGTGCTGGATCAGCGCGCCGGCCAGGGCCGCGACGAGGATGAAGGCGAAGGGCAGGCCGAGGGCGGCGAAGCCGGTCATCACCCCCTGCTTGGCGACGTTGGCGAAGGCGGCGCCGTCGGAGGGCACCTGATGGGCGTTCATCAGGAAGGCGCGCAGCGCCAGCGCGCTATCGCGGGCGGCCCAGCCGGCGCCGACGAGCAGCGCCAGGGTGAAGCCGCAGAGCACGAAGAAGGTGCCGATCTCCTGCGATCTGGGAATGTCGCCTTTCTCGGCGGCCTGATCCAGTTTTCGCTGGGTCGGGTCCTCTGTTCTGTCCTCGTTGTCGGCATCCTCTGACATCGGCGCTCAGCTCCCCGTGAACTGGCGCAGGAAGCCGCCGAGATCGGCCAGGAAGACGCTCATCATCACGCCGACAACGGCGAAGAAGACGAGCATGCCGCCGAGGATCGAGGCCGGGACCGCGAGGAAGAAGACCTGGAGCTGCGGCATCATGCGGGCGAGCACGCCGAGCCCGAGATTGAACAGCAGGCCGAAGACGATGAAGGGCGCCGAGATCTGCACCGCCAGGGCGAACCCCTGGGAGGCGGCGCGCACCGCCAGGGTCATGACGTCGCCGAGTTCGGGATTGCCGCCGGGCGGCAGCAGCCGGTAGCTCTCATGGATCGCGACGATGGCGACATGGTGCAGGTCGCTGGTCAGGATCAGCGTGATGCCGAGCATGGTCAGCAGGTTGCCGATCGAGGGGTTCTGCGTGCCGCCGGTCGGATCGACCGTCATCGCGAAGCCCAGCCCCATGGTCTGCGCGACGAGCGTGCCGGCGGTCTGCAGGCAGGCCATGACGAAGCGGGCGCAGACGCCGATCACGAGCCCGATCAGCACCTCGCCGAGCAGCAGCGTCACGACGCCGGCGGCGCCGGCCGGCAGCTGGACGAGCGGGCGGGCCATCGGCACCATCATCAGGGCGATGAAGAAGGCAAGCGAGAGGCGCGCCCGCGAGAAGATGAAGCGCTCGCCGATGCCCGGCATGAGCATCACCAACGTGCCCACCCGCGCGAAGACGAGCACGAAGACGGCGCTGATCTCGGGCAGGATCGCGATCTGCATCGTGCCGCCGGGCCCTCGTCGCCAGTCGGGGCGCCGCGGGGCCGGGCCGCCGGTGAGGGCGGGGCACGGCAGCGGCAGGCTCATTCGCCCGTGGCGATTCGGACGGCGACCCGCCCCATATAACCCGCCAGCGCGTCGCCCATGAACGGGAGAAACAGCATCATCGCGGCGAAGACGGCGATGATCTTGGGCACATAGACCAGCGTCTGCTCCTGGATCTGGGTCAGGGCCTGGATCAGCGAGACGGCGAGACCGACGATGAGGGCCACCATCATCAGCGGCCCGCCGGCCTTGAGAAAGACCATGATGCCGTCGCGGGCGACGTCGAGGATGGCTCCGGAAGTCATGAATGTCGTCCTGATGGGCCGGGTTCAGACCGGCATCCGCATGATTTCTTCATAGGCCGCGATGACGCGGTCGCGCACGGCGACGAGCGTCTCGATCGCGGCCTCGCTCTCCGCGACCGCGGTGACGACGTCGACGACGTCGGCGCGTCCGGCGGCGACGGCGGCCGTCTGCGCGTCCGAGCGCCGGCCGGCATCGGCCGTGGCCTCGAGGGCCTTGCCGATCAGCGCCGAAAAGTCGGCGCTGCCGGTTTCCGACGACGACGCCGTCTGCGGCTTGCGGAGGAGGTTGCCCGCGCCCATCCCCTGGATCGAGGCATAGGCGCCGGCGGCGAAGCTGGGCGTGGCCATGACGGTCGCTCCCTTCAGGCGCGCAGGATATCGATGGTGCGCTGGATCATCCGGCGCGTCGACGAGATCAGGTTGAGGTTGGCCTCGTAGCTGCGCTGGGCCTCGCGCATGTCCATGGTCTCGACCAGCGAGTTGACATTGGGCATGCGGACATTGCCGGCGGCGTCGGCCGTCGGATTGCCCGGCTCGTACTTGACCCGGAAGGCGCTCTGGTCGCGCTGGACGCGACCCATGTCGACGACCTGGGCCTCGAGGTCCCGGTCGAAGCGGCGCTGGAAGGTCGGGATCTTGCGGCGATAGGGGTCGGCGCCCGCGCGCTCCGGGCCCGAATCGGCATTGGCCATGTTCTCGGCGATGACGCGCATGCGGCCGGACTGGCTGCGCAGCCCCGACGTCGCCACCGCGATGCTCTTGAGAAGATCCATGTCGCCCGCTCTCCCTGCTCCGTCGCGGCGCCGCCTGGGCGGCGCCCGACGTCAGCGCCTCTCGTCAGCGCCCCTTGCCGATGGCGATCTTCATCAGCCCGAGCCCCTTGCTGTAGAGCGAGGCGGCGAGCTGGTAGTCCGACTGGTTCTGCGCGACCTTCATCATCTCGTCCTCGAGATTGACCGCGTTGCCGCTGGGCGTGGTCTCGAAACGGCGGGCGCGGGCGGCGTCGAACCCGTCGCTGCGGCCGCCGATGCCCATATGCCCAGCGCTGGTGCGCGCCAGCGAGACGTCGCCCACGCCGCCGGTGCCCGCCCGGATCGCCGGGGCCTTGACGTCCATCGGGCGAAAGCCCGGGCTGTCGGCATTGGCGACGTTCTCGGCCAGCACCTTCTGGCGCGACTGGTGGAAATGCATGCGCGTCTTCAGCGCCTGCATCAGGTTGCCGCCCGTGCCCAGGGCCGAATTCGCCATGATCTCGCCCCTCCGATGCCGGCGCGGCGCGCCCGTCGACTGGGTAAATATTGCCCAGCCCATGGTTAACGATCGGTTAAAGGGAGCCGCTTTCGGAGATGTGGTTAACCACGCATTCACCATGTTTCCTGAAAGCGCGGGCGCTATGCTATAGGCACCGTGTTCAACATCGGGTGGATTCCGGCAGCCGGGACCCGGCCCCGCCGACGCTTATGAGGCAGACCTTGCAGAGCTTGTTTGGCTTCGATCTCCCGACCGCGCAGAAATGGGTCATCGCCTTCGGCGTCATCCTCGTCCTGCTCGTGCTGCTGGGTCTCTTCGCACGGCAGATCAAGGACGGGCGGCTGCGGATCAAGGGGCAGGGCGGGGGGCGCACGCGCCAGCCGCGGCTCGGCGTGGTCGACATCCACGATCTCGACCGCCAGCGCCAGCTCGTGCTGATCCGCCGCGACAATGTCGAGCATCTGGTGATGATCGGCGGCGCCTCGGACGTCGTGGTCGAAACCAACATCGTGCGCAGCGGCGCGCGGGCGGCGCTGCCGACCCAGGCCGAGCCGCTGCCGAGCGACCGGCCGCTGCCCTTCGACACGCTGGTCCCGCCCGAGCTGCTGCGTCAGGACCTGCCCCGGCAGGAGACCGCCCGACCCGAGACCGCGCGGCAGGATGCGCTGCGCCAGGACAGCCTCGAGGAGCTGCGCCGTGCCACCGGCCCGGCCGCGCCGGTCGCCTCTCCGGCCCCGGCCGTCGAGGTCCCCGTGCGCCAGCCGCCGCGCCAGAGCCAGGGCGCCAGCGCCGTCGAGGCCGCCGTCGCGGCTGCGGCGGGCGGTGCCGTTCTGGGGGCGGCCCTGTCCCGGGAGACGCCTGCGGCGCCCGCCCTGCAGCCGCCCAACTTCGCCCGCGATCATGCGCCCGCTCCGGCGGCGAGCGCCGTCGAGCTGGACGACATGGCCCGCCAGCTCGACGAGGCGCTGAAGCGCCCGTTCTCCGCGGTGCGCCCCGCACAGGGCCAGGTGGCGGCAAGCCCCTTCGCCCCGTCGGAGCCGGTTCCGGTCGCCAAGCCCGCGGAAGCCGCCAGGCCCCCCGAGGCGACCAGGCCGCCGGAAACCGCCAGAATGCCGGAGACCGCCACGGTTCCGGAGCCGGCCAAGCCGGTCGAGCCCACCAAGCCCGTCGAGCCCCCCAAGACGGCGGACGCGGCCAAGCCGGTCGCGCCGCCGCCGCCCAAGCCGGAGCCGGTGGTCGCGCCGCCCGCGCCGGCGCAGCCCAGCGCTCCCGCACCGGCGCCGTCCCCGACACCCGCCGCGCCCAGCCGTGCGGTGCCCTTCGACGTCGAGGCCGAGCTCGAGATGGCGCTGGGGCTCAAGCCCGAACGCACCGACACCAAGCCGGCTGCCGCCGCGCCGGCCCCGGTGGCGCCCCCCGTCGTGCGGCAGGACCCGCCGCCGGTCTCCGAGCCGGAGCCTGCGCGCGCAGCGACGGTCGCGGTCGAGCCCGCGGGCCCCGTCGCGAAGGCTGCCACGCCGGCCTTGGTCCCCGAACCCGTCATCGTGCCCGCGCCGGTCGCTCCGGCGCCGAAGGGGAGCCAGCCGAGCCCCGTCGAGCCCGAACCCGCACTGGCCAAGCCCGCCGAGACCAGGCCCGAGGAACCCGTGGCCGATCCCAAGGCGATCGACCCCTTCTCGGTGGATGCGATCGAGGCCGAGTTCGCGCGGCTGCTCGGCCGCGATCCGAAAGCCAAGGCCTGAGCGGGTTCGCGCCCGGCCGAGGCGGAGCGGGGGCGGCGCGCCCGGGCGGCGCGATCAACAGCTTTCGCCGCTGCGCGGCACTCTGACGCCGCCGCGCCCGTTGCTGGCGCGGCGAGGCCCGCTCTAGCGTGACGCTGCCCGATGCGCTGATTCGGGCGCAACCACGGCCGTGTGCGGGACCATGATCTGCTTCTCTGCGAGATGGCGCCGCCGCCTGCGGAGCCCGCGCGCCGTGACCGGCAGGCTCGCCCTGTGGGCTGCGCTGCTGGCCGTGCCCGCCGGGCCGGCGCTGGCGCAGACGCTCTCGCTCGATCTCGGCCAGGGCGGCGGGGTGGCGGAACGGGCGCTCCAGCTCATCGCCGTCATCACGGTGCTCTCGCTGGCGCCGTCGATCCTGATCATGGTGACGTCCTTCACCCGGATCGTCGTGGTGCTGTCGCTGCTGCGCTCGGCGCTCGGCACCCAGACGGCGCCGCCCAACGCCGTGATCATCGGGCTCGCGGTCTTCCTCACGGGCTTCGTGATGGCGCCGACGCTGCGCGAGGCCTATACCACCGCGGTGGCGCCGCTCGTCGCCGGGCAGATCCAGCCGGCCGAGGCCTATAATCGCGGCGTGGTACCGTTCAAGACCTTCATGCTGCGCCATGTCCGCGAGAAGGATCTGGCGCTGTTCATGGAGATGTCGCGCGAGCCGCCGCCGGCGACGCCGCAGGACGTGCAGATCCATGTGCTGGTGCCGGCCTTCATGATCTCGGAGCTGCGGCGCGCCTTCGAGATCGGCTTCCTGCTGTTCGTGCCCTTCCTGATCATCGACCTGGTGGTGGCCTCGATCCTGATGTCGGTGGGCATGATGATGCTGCCGCCGGTGACGGTGGCGCTGCCGTTCAAGCTGATCTTCTTCGTGCTGGTCGACGGCTGGGGGCTGGTCGCCGGCTCGCTGGTGAAGAGTTACGGCAGCTGAGGGGCGGACTCCGTCTCAGCTGCGTCCCGGCGGCGCCGGGGCGGGTGCATTCGCGCCGGCCGCGGCAGCGGGCGTGGCCGGCGGTGTCGCCGGCGGCGGCGCTTCGGCGGCCGGGGGCGCCGCCGGCTTCTTCTGGCGCGCGGCGGTGGAGTAGGCCGGGTAGCGCTCGCGATAGGCCTGCATGAAATCGGACAGGTTGTCGGCGCCGGCCGCGACGGCGGCGCGGGCCATCTCGCGGATGTCGGCCGCCTTCGAGCGGTTCGCCCCTGTCACGAAGGCGAAGGTGCGTGCATCGGTGCTCTGCGCCATCTTGGTGGCGAACTTGCTGCGCAGCCGGTCGAGCGAGAGCCCCTCGTCGGCCATGACATAGGAGATCGCGGCGCGCATCACGTCGCCGCGCTGGCTGTCGGTGAGGGGGGCCTCGCCACGCCAGGCCTCGTCGAGGATGCGCTCATGGGCCTCGCCCGCCTCGCGCCAGCGCCGCCCGGTCCAGTAGATGTCGGCGCGCAACCGGTCGATCTCCGGACCGCGCTCGACCTCGAGCAGATCGAGCGCCTGGTCGGTGCGCGAGAGATCGGAGAGGGCTTTGGCCTCGAGCAGCAGGCGGGCCCGCTTGACGTCGGCGGGCAGTTCGACGAGGCGGGTGCCGTTCAGCGCCCGCAGGGCCTCGGCCGGCTTGTTGTTCATCAGATCGACCATGGCGAGCCGGGCCGCGACGGTGGAGCGGGCCGCGCCCGTCAGGCGCCGCTCGATCTGGTGGCGCAGGATGTCGCTGGCCTGGTCGAGCAGGTCGAGCGCAACCAGCCGGTCGGCCAGCATGCGGGTGATCTCGTCGCCGCGGCGGCCGATCGGCAGGAAATCGCGGAAATCGTAGAACAGGGCGAGCGCGTCGATGCGCGGCAGGTCGTCGATGCCCTTGCCGCTGAAGAGATCGGCGAAGCGCTGGGCCGTCTCGTCCTGCATCCGCCGCGTGATCGGGTGGTCGGGGAAGCTCTCGCTGGCCCGGCGCGCGGCCATGAAGGCATCGCGCCAGCGCTGGCCGTCGGCATAGATCCGGGCGAGCTCGCCCAGCGCCTCGATCTCGAGTTCTCCGCCGCGCCAGACGATGGAGACGGTCTCGAGCCGGGCCAGGGCCTCGTCGGGGTTGATATCGTTGCGCTTTTCCGCCTGGACGAGGCGCACCGCGCGCAGCTGGGCCTCGGCCGCGACGGGTCGGCTGTGGGCGTCGAACAGCGGCCGGTAGGCGGCGAGCGCGTTGTCCGCCCGGCCGGCGGCTTCCTCGACCATCGCGCGCAGCAGGGCGAGCTGTTCCGGGTCGACGATGTCGGCCGGCATGGCGGAGAGCGTCTGGATCTCGCGCTCCGCGATCGTGACGTCGTTCAGACCGAGGGCGGCGCGGACCTTGGCGAGGCGCAGCGGCGCCTGCAGGTCGGCCGGATAGCGGTCGAGGATGGTGTCGGCCCGGCGGAAGCCGAGCAGGGCGGGGCCGTGGCGGCCGCGACGCTGATCGACCAAGGCCCGCCAGAGCCCGGTCTCCGGATCGTCCTTGATCGCGGGCGCGTCGAAGGCGGTGGCCGCCTCCTGATGCCGGTGCATCTGCGCCGCGATCAACCCCTTCAGGAAGAGCGCCTGGCGGTTGTTGCGCATGGTCGGGTCGTCGGCCATCAGCGCCATCAGCGGCCCCTTGGCCTCGGCCATCAGCCCGTTGGCGGCATAGAAGCGCGCGAGCGCCAGGCGCGTCTCGGATTTGCGGGCGCGGGAGGCGCCCGAGACCTCGCGCTGCAGCACGCGTTCCTGGTCGCGCACCGCATCGACGACGAGCTTGCTCCAGGGTCCGGGATCGATCAGGGGCGTGCGGTCGGCCGGGACTTCGCCTTCGCCGCCCTTCTCGGGCTGGCCGACATCGAGCGTCACGGTCAGCCCGCCGCTTCGCCCGATGCGAACCTGCTCCGTGGCGGCTCGGACGACGATGTCGTCCGAGCGAGGCATCACCGCGATCCCGTGCGCGGTCGGCAGCAGGCCGAATTCGACGAAGCGATAGGGCTTGGCGGTGACCTGCACCGGGCCGGTGGCGGTGGCGACGGCGATCGGCAGCCCGGAGGGGCCGGGTTCCAGCCAGTGCACGCCGGTCAGGCCACGCAGCGGCACGGCCACCATGGTCTGGCCCTGATCGTCGACGCCGCGGGCGGGGGCGAGGGGCTCGGCCACCTTCACGGCCTGGTCGCCGAAGCCGAGCGACCAGGTGTTCCCGTCGTCGAAGAGGCGCGTCAGCGGCTGGCCGGCGAGGCGCAGCCGCACCCGCACGACGCGGCCCTCGCGGGTCACGGTCGCCTCCTCGATCTGCTGCGGCAGCACGCCCTTCAGCTCGGAGGGGTCGATGGTGTCGCGGGTGTCGAAGACGAGGGTGGCGATGCCGGACTCGACGAAGGCGGCTGCGCCGGTCGGGCGCGGAAAGCGGAAATCGAGGCGGTTGGCCCCGGCCACGATCCGGATCGGTTGCGGAAACGGATCGACCGGGGGCGCGGCTGCGGCCTGCGCGGGGGCCGGTGCCGGCGGCGCGGCCGGCTTGTCGGCGGCCGGAGCCGCGGCGGCGGGCGCGGACGCGGTGGGCGTCGCGGGAGCCGGTGCCGCGGGGGCCTGCCCGCTGGGAGCCGCCGCGGGCGGCGCGGCGGATTCGGCCGCCGGTGCGGCCGCCGCGATGAGCGCGGCCACCGGGTCGGGCGTGGCGGCGGCGCCGGGCGGCCTCAGCAGATCGACCGTCAGCCCGTCCTCGTCGCGGAAGCTGCGCATCTGCCAGCTCTTCGGCACCGCCAGCGCGACGGTCGTCGACGCCTTGCCGGTCTCCTGGCCCCGCAGCGCGACGCCTTCCGGCAGCGCGTTGCGGATCACGGCGGGATCGACCGACAGCGGCTGGTCGAAGGTCAGGGTCAGCAGGCCGTCCTTGAGATCGGAGGTTAGCTTGGTCTCGGGCGGGACGTCGAAGTTCAGACGGTCGAGCGTCGGCAGGCTGGCGCTGCGCAGGACGAGCGGCTTGCGCGCGGCCTGGGCGGCGCGGGCGGCCTCGCGGGCACGGCTCTCGGCCTGGCGCAGCCGCTCGGTCATGTCGGCGATCACCTCCGGCGGCGGACCGGGCAGCACGCCCTTCCAGTTCTCCGGCAGGAGATCGATGAAGGCGCGTTCGCCGGCCTCGATCAGATTGGCGCGGTAGGGCTGGGCGAGGGCGAGGCGCATGCCGCGCCCGTCCGGATCGACGCGCGCGATCGAGACATAGGCCGGCAGCTCGCGGGCGATCCTCGCCACGTCGACCTTGACGCTCGAGCCGAAGGCGACGACGAGCACGCCGTTCGAGACGCGGATGCGCGTCTGCGTCGGCTCGTCGAAGGTGAGGGCGATCCGTCCGAAGCCCGGCGGCATCACCTCGCCACGCAGCGTGGCGCTGGCCGCCAGCGCCGGCGCGCCGAGGCCGGCGGCGGCGGCGAGGGCCGACAGGCCGATGCCGAAGGCGAGGGAACGCGGAAGACGCAAAGCCGGACACTCACGCAACACGACATGGTCGGAGCGGCCGGACGGGCCACCCCGATCGGTGCACGCTAGCGCGTCAAGGATAATGGCTCGTTAAGCGCCGGAGCCGTGCTCAGCGCCGGCGCGGAGCGGGCGCGATGGCGGGCAGTTCGGTGCTCGGCAGGGCGGCGGGGTCGGCCGCGGCGCGGTCCGCGCCGGCGTTGCGGGCCATGCTGGCGAGGGCGACGGTGAGCTTCTCGGCGCGGTCCGGCGCCATCACGGCCAGCACCTCGGACATCTTGCGCGGGTTCATCTGCTGGACGACGGGCACAAGCACGTCGAGGCTCAGCCGGTCGAACACGCGGGCGGCATCCTTGGGCTTCATCGCCTCGTACATGATGACGAGGTTCTTGATCGCCTTGGCCTCCTCGCCCGGCGGCTTGGCTCCGGGGCCGCCGCCGGCCTTGGTCTCCAGCTCCTTCAGGTCGCCGAAGCGGCTGTCGAGCTTCTTCTCGGCGGTGTCGAGCAGGCGCTCGCGCATCTCCAGTTCCCGCATGCGCGCGTCGATCTCCTCGCGGCGCTCGCCGAGGCGTTCGAGCAGGGCGCGCTCGGCCGGGGACACGGGGGCGGCGGTGCCGTTGATGACGCCGGCCTTGTTGAGCGGATTGGCGGCGCGGGCGGCTTCGGCCTTGGCCTCGGCCTCGGCCTTTTCCTTCTCCTTGTCTTTCTTGTCCGGCTTGTCGACGGAGCCGGTCGTCTCGGGGTCGAGCAGGGCGCGGGTGCCGCCCTCCCGCTCGGGCTTCTTGCCCGTGGAGGTCGACGGCGCGGCCGCCAGGAGCGGGGCGCTGGAGGGAATGGTTCCGGGATAGGGCTCCGACGTCCAGGCAAGCAGCTTCAGCGCCAGGAGAGCCATGGCGCCGAGGATGACGGCCGGGAGCAGGCGGGGCCTTTCGATCACGCGGCGTGGCCTTCCAGCCGTCTGGCGGCGCGTGCGCGGATGGCGGCGGCGGACTGTGCGGCGCCCGCGAGGCGCGAGACCGGCTCGGGCGCGGCGGCGGGAGCGGCGGCCTCGGCCATCCGCGGGCCGCCGACCATGCTCGCGGCGGTGACGATCTGGCCGATGCGGTCCATCACGACCTGACCCGCCTCGATCTGTGCGGCGAGGTCGGCGGCGTAGCGCTCCGCCGTCTGCAGGCGCTCGGCGAGCGTGCGGTCGCAGTCGCCGAGCGTCAGCTTCAGCCCGGCGATGGCGCGCTCGGCGGTGTCGGTGGCGGCGATCAGCGCGCCGACCGTCTGGCGCATCGCGGCTTCGTCCGCCTTGAGGCGCTCGATGCGCTTGGCCAGGACGTAGCAGGTGATGATGGTGGCGACGAGCAGGCTGGCGACCAGTGCATCGGCGATGAGGGTGATCGTCATGCGTGCGCCTCTGCTCAGGCCGACTGGCCGTGCTGGTTGGTGTCGAAGGCCGCGATCGTCGTCTTGGAGCGCCGCAGCGGGCTGACGATCTGAACGGCGATCTTGTCGTCGACCCGGCCGACGCGGCCGTCGCTGACGATGAAGTCGCCGCAGCGCAGGGACACGAAGGAATCGGGCTTGGCGTCGAACATCAGCGTGTCGCCGATCTCGAGCTTCATCATCCGCTTCAGCGGCATCTGCGTCTCGTGCAGCACGCAGGTGACGGGAACCTCCGTCTGCCAGACCTCGGTGGCGAGGTGGTTCTCCCAGATCGGGTCGCGCCCGAGCTTCTCACCCATGAAGCTTTCGAGCAGCAGATCGCGGATCGGCTCGATGGTGGCGTAGGGCAGGAGGATGTGGAGCGGGCCGCCGCGGCCTTCCATGTCGAATTTCAGCTCGACGCGGATGGCGGCGTTGGCGGGCCGCGAGATCGAGACGAAGCGGGGGTTCGACTCGATGCGATCGATGGTGAAGGTCACCGGCGAGAGCGGCTTGAAGGCCGCCTCGGCATCGCCGAGGACGAGCGCGATGACGCGCCGGATCAGGCGCATCTCGATCGAGGTGAAGGGGCGGCCGTCGACACGCGGCGCGGGCTGGCCGCGCTTGCCGCCGAACATCGTGTCCATGATCGAGTAGGTCAGCGCCGACTCGATGGTGATCAGGCCGAAATTGTCCCATTCCTCGGCCTTGAAGACCGAGAGCATGGCGGGCTGCGAGATCGAGTTGACGTAGTCGCCGAAGCGCACGGAGCGAATGCTCTCGAGCGTGACCTCGACGTTGTCGGTGAAGAAGTTGCGCAGGCTGGTCGAGAGCAGGCGCACGAGACGCTCGAAGATGATCTCGAGCATCGGCAGGCGTTCATAGGAGACCGAGCCGGAATCGACGATCGCCTGGATGCCGTTGCGGTCGTTCTTGTCGTCGCCGAGCGAGAAACCGAGCATCGTGTCGATTTCTTCTTGGCTCATCAGGCGGTCGGTCCCGCCTTCCTGTTCGCCTTCCTCCTCGACGAGGTCGGGCATGGTGGCCCATTCGGCCGCCATGCTCTCCGGGCTGAGGGGCTCGTCCTTCGGAGGCGCGCCCTGGTTGTCGCGGTCGCTGGTGCTCATGATGCTGTCGTCGCTTCCGTCAGTCTGTCTGCGCGGGCCGGGCGGCCTTCGCGCGCCGGCTCACTGGACCAGCAGTTCCTTGAACAGCACCGCATCGACCTTCGCCGGGAAGACCGTGACGTTGACGCGGCGCAGCAGCTCTTCCTTGAGGCGGTACATGCCGGCGGAGCCTTCGAGATCCGAGGGGCGCAGCTCGCGCAGGAAAACCTGGAAGGCGTCCTCGACACGCGGCAGCAGCGGCTTGATCTCGTCGGAGACCTTGGCGTCGGCGGTCTCGAGCACGACCTTGATCTTGATGAAGGGCTGGCGCTCCTGCTGCTGGGGGCCGGTGATGCCGACCATCATGTCCTTCATCTCGATGAAGCTGACCGGCTTCTTGGCGTTCTTGGCCGCCTCGGCCGCCGCGAGCTGCTCGGCCGAGGGCTTCTTCAGGAAGAAGAACCAGCCGCCGCCGCCCGCCGCCGCCAGCAGCACGACGCCGGCCACGATGATGATCAGCTTCTTCTTGCTCTTGCCGCCGCCTTCGGCGGCGCCCTCCGCCGGGGCGCCGTCCTCGGCGGGTTTGGGCTTCTTCGCCATCGCTGCCTGTCCCGCAACATCTCTGGGCCCACCCGCGGCGGACCGTTGAGACACCCTGAACAGTCACGGTTAACGCGTCGTTAAGGAGGGCAATTTCTGCCGGGTCGTTCTTGCCCGCCGGGCCTTCGCTGCAGGGTTCCGGCCGCGGCTGACATCGCGAAAAAGATCACAATATCAGTGAGATAGCGATCTTAACCATGCTGGCACGCGGCTTGCGGCTGATCCGGCGTGGCTGCTGCGCTGGGGAGCGTCGAAGCGGTCGCGGAACAGAATCGGGAGACCATGCCGTGGAGAACGCGCTTCTCGTCGGCCTGTCGCGCCAGATGGCTCTGGCGCGTGAGCTGGATGTCATCGCCAACAACATGGCGAATGTGAGCACCAACGGGTTCAAGACCCGCTCGGCCCGCTTCAACGAATTCATCATGCCGAAGGCCAGCGCCGACAGCTTCAAGCCGGCGGACAAGCCGCTGTCCTATGTCATCGACAAGGGCACGCCGATCGACCTGTCGCAGGGCGCGATCGAGCGCACCGGCAACCCGCTCGACGTGGCGCTGCGCGGCGACGTCTTCCTCGTGGTGCAGACCCCGGGCGGCGACCGCTACACCCGCGCCGGCTCGCTCGACATCAACGCCCAGGGCCAGCTCGTGACGCAGTCCGGCCAGCCGGTGATGGGCGATGGCGGGCCGATCACCTTCGGCACGGCCGAGAGCAACCCGCGCATCGCGCCGGACGGCACGGTCTCCAGCGATCAGGGCCAGAAGGGGCGGCTGCGCATGGTGCGCTTCGCCAACCCCCGCGCCCTGACCAGCGAAGGCACCAACCTCTTCGCCTCCGCCGCCGCGCCGCTGCCGGCCGGCCCCGAGGCCCGGCTCGAGCCCGGCGCCGTCGAGGGCTCCAACGTCAAGGCGGTGATGGAGATGACCCGCCTGATGGAGGTCCAGCGCTCCTATCAGAGCGTCGCCAACATGCTGTCGAAGACCGACGAACTGCGCAGCAAGGCGATCTCCCGCCTCGCCGACCAGCAAGCCTGATCCGGGACGGGAAACGAGCCATGCGCGCCCTTCAGACCGCCGCCACCGGCATGATGGCCCAGGAACTCAACGTCCAGGTCATCTCCAACAACATCGCCAACGTCCGCACCACGGGCTACAAGCGCCAGCGCGTCCATTTCCAGGACCTGCTCTACGAGAACTTCCGGCGCGCGGGCTCCGCGACCTCCGACCAGAACACGCAGGTGCCGGCCGGCACCTTCGTCGGCTCCGGCGTGAAGACGGTCTCGACCGGCCGGGTGATGACGCAGGGCAACCTGTCCTCGACCGAGAAGCAGTACGATCTTGCCATCCGCGGCGAGGGCTTCTTCCGCGTCCGCATGCCGGACGGCCGCACGACCTACACCCGCGACGGTTCCTTCGACCTCGATTCCCAGGGCCAGCTCGTCACCCGCGACGGCTACCAGGTCGAGCCCGGCATCACGATTCCCAACAACGCCACCAGCGTGAGCATCAATGCGCAGGGCAGCGTGGAGGTGATGCTGCCCGGCCAGACGGCGCCGCAGCAGGTCGGCCAGATCCAGCTCGTGCGCTTCGTCAACAAGGTCGGCCTCGAGTCGATCGGCGACAACCTGTTCATCGAGACGGCGGCCTCGGGCCAGCCGATCGACGGTTTCGGCGGCGGCGAGGGCTTCGGCACGCTGCAGCAGAACTATCTCGAGGAAGGCAACGTCCAGGCGGTCACCGAGCTCTCCTCGCTGATCGCGGCGCAGCGCGCCTACGAGATGAACTCCAAGGTCATCACCGCCGCCGACCAGATGATGTCGGCGACGACCTCGATGTTCCGCGGCTGATCGGGAGGCTGACGCTCATGACCCGCTCCACGCTCCGCCTGTCGCTCGCCGCCGTGCTGCTGCTCGGTGCCCAGGCCGCCGCCGCGCAGGCGCCCGCCGCCAGCCGCCCCGCCGTCGCGGTCGCGGCGCTCGCCGCCCCGGCGCCGGCCACGGCGGTGCCGGCCCAGCCGCGCCGGCTGCAATTGCGCTCCGAGCTGCTCCTCTCGCGCGATCTGGTCTCCTTCGGCGACCTGATCGCGGGGCTCGCCCCCGATGCGGCCTCGATCCCGGCCTTCCGGGCGCCGGCGCTGGGCGAGACCGGCACGATCCAGGTCGCCCGCATCGTCGAGGCGGCGCGCGGCGCCGGCATCATCACCGCCGCGTCCGAGCTCGAGGGCGCCGGCCAGGCCCAGGTCGTCGTCACCCGCGCGGCGCGCCGGGTGCTCGCCTCCGACATCGAGGAGGCGGTGAAGACCGGGCTGCAGGAGCGCTACGGCGTCGATGCGCGCGCCTTCGCGCTGACGCTGGACGGCGGCGCACCCTCGATCGCCGTCGAGCCGGAGCTGACCGGCGACACCGTCGTCAGCGATCTCTCCTACGATGCCCGCTCGCGCCGGGTGACGGCGCGGATCTCGGTGCCGGGCAGCATGGCGCTGCGGCTGAAGCCGGTGCGCGTCGCCGGCCAGCTGGTCGAGACCGTCGAGGTCGTGGTGCCCCGGCGCACCGTCGCCCGCGGCGAGACGCTCGGCAAGACCGATGTCCTCGTCGAGCGCCGTCCGCGCGAAGGCCAGGCGAGCGACCTGATCGGCGATCCGCGCGCCGCGATCGACAAGGTCGCGACCCGCGCCCTGATGGCCGGCGCCCCGCTGCGGGCCGGCGATCTGCGCCGCGAGGAGATCGTCGCCAAGGGCGATCTCGTCACCCTGGTCTACGAATCCCGCGGGCTGACGATCACCATGCGCGGCCGGGCCGGCGAGGCCGGCGCGATGGGCGACGTCATCAGCGTCACCAACCCCCAGTCCAAGCGCGTGCTGCACGGCACGGTGAGCGGGCCGGGCCGGATCTCGGTCCAGGCCGCCACCACCGGCGCCATCGCCGCCGCCCCCTGACACTCCGTCCCACCGGATGAGCCTCATGAACACTCTGTCGAATCCGTTCCTCCTCACCACCCGGAGCAGGGCCTGCCCGCTCGCCCGCATCGCCGGCCTGCTGCTGCTCGGCGTCTCGCTGAGCGCCTGCGGCGCGGTCGACCGGCTCGCCAATGTCGGCCAGGCGCCGGCGCTCTCGCCGATCGAGGACCCCACCGCGACCAAGGGCTACAAGCCCGTGCAGATGCCGATGCCGGCGATGGAGCACGCCTCCTATGCGCCGAACTCGCTCTGGCGCACGGGGTCGCGCGCCTTCTTCAAGGACCAGCGGGCCCGGCTCGTCGGCGATCTGGTGACGGTCAAGGTCAAGGTCACCGACAAGGCGCAGCTCAACAACACGACCAAGCGCAGCCGCAAGAACGGCGAGGATGTCGGCGCCGACAACGCCTTCGGCTTCGAGAACAAGCTCGACAAATACCTGCCCGACGGCGCCAGCGCCGGCTCGCTCTTGAAGCTCGACTCCGCCGCCTCGAGCGAGGGCGCGGGCTCGGTCAACCGCTCCGAGACGCTGGCGACCAACGTCGCGGCGGTGGTCACCCAGACCCTGCCCAACGGCAACCTCGTCATCGAGGGCAAGCAGGAGATCCGGGTCAATTTCGAGGTGCGCGAGCTGATCGTCGCCGGCGTGATCCGGCCCGAGGACATCGAGAGCGACAACACGATCGAGTCGACCAAGATCGCCCAGGCCCGCATCGCCTATGGCGGCCGCGGCCAGATCACCGACGTCCAGCAGCCGCGCTACGGCCAGCAGGTCATGGACATCCTGCTGCCGTTCTAAGCCGCTTCACGTCTGGCATCAAAACCGCGCCGTCATCCCGGACAAGCTGCGAAGCAGCGCCGATCCGGGATCCATCGGAGGGCTCCGGAGCCCTTTGATGGATCCCGGGGCAAGCCCTGGATGACGGTCCCCAGCCCTCCCGGAACGACCTTACCGACACGCTTCCCATCCCGGCCGGCGCGGAACGCTCCCCGCAATTCCCCGCGCCCGCCGGCAGGCGGTCTCTCCCGAGCCGCCGACCCCACGGCCGCCCGCCACGCTCCCCAAGCCTCCAGGGCGAGCGGCCGACAGAAAACCCCGCTCTCTCCCGAGGCGGGGTTTTTTGGCGTGGGGTAGACATCCATCACTTGTTGATGCGATGAGTCAACGATATCTTATATATTACAATATTTTAATCGTCGGGACTCCAGCTTTCGATAGGATGCTATAAAGTTCAGCAATCTTTGATCGGTGTCCTCTTTTTGGACAGTACGTAAACAGAGCTCGCTGCTTTGCTCGCGTAAATGCGACAAAGAAGCCGGCTGTCGCTTCGATTTTGTCCTTATCGAAACTCCACCATGCGCCATCGTCTAGGCCAACGAAAATGACGCTGTGATATTCTAGACCTTTGCTTTTATGTATCGTCGTCAGCGGAAGCGCGTGAACGCCCTCATAAGCATCGAGAGCTGACGACCAGTCGATACCGCCGGCCGACGACGCGAGCATATGAACGGCGGTCGCATCAAGCACCTTTTCGAGCCAGTTGCCCTGGCCGTAGGCGGGATGAACCGCGATCAGTCGTTCTCTGCCGATAAACGCTAGAATGTCGTCCACGATGGATCGCGCTATCGCCTTTGATCTTGGTGGGGTGGGATAGGTGACGCTGAGTTTGTTCGCATAGGCGTCCAGCTCACGGGCGAGTTTGGTCTGCGCGCCCTCTTCATCAGGCGCGACACCACGAAGGGCGGCAAGCGTCTCCTGACAGTCCGTCCAGTACCGTCCCGCCCGTTTGGTCATAGCAAGGCGCAGAATGGCAATGATCAGTTGAGATGCTTCTTCCGCCAGCAGTTCTTGCAGCATCACCGCGCCGACAGTCCCAGCCTCGTTGCGCAGGGGAATACCGGCAGCCATGAACGCTGGTTCGAGGACAGCCGCGTAGTCAGCTGCCTTCTGTCGGACAAGCAGAACGAAATCGCGCGGGCCGAGCTTGTGGATTTTCAACTCGGCGGCAACGAACGCCGCCAGGCGACCCGCCTCGATCTCCGGTGTAGAAAAGTCCCAGATAGCACAACTGTCACCGGCGATCGTGCCCACGGTCTTCGATACCGGCGCTACGGCGCGGGCGTCCAAGGCTTGAGCCAGAACGTGCTGGATACGCACCAGCTCTGGCGACGAGCGATAGTTGTTAAAGAGCGGCGTCAGCTTACCGCCGAACTCGGCGTCGAAGGCGCTGAAGGGATCATCCATCGCCATCGCCCAGCGCATAATCTGCTGCTTGTTGTCCCCAACGGCGGTGATCATCGTATTGGTGCCGAGGAAGATGGTGCGAACCAGATCATATTGAATCTGCGTCGTGTCCTGAAATTCGTCCATGAACAGGTGCGAATAGGTCAGGCGAAGCGCGTCACGCGCCATCGGATTGACCCTTAGCAGGAGTTCGGCGAGCCGCCCGATCATCGGAAACGACAGGACGCTCTTCTTGCCCTCGTGAAGCGACGTTTGCCACAAGCGGTCGGCCGCCCATTGGCCCGGCGTCGGCTTAGGCCAACCGCCCACCGGGAGTGGCGACCCAACCAGATGACGGCGCTCGAAAGCCTTCACCGTGATGGCTTGGATATCAGCATAAGTGCCCACCGATGCCGGCGGCGTCCCGACCTGCTGAAACAGGAAGTCGCGGTAATCCCGATCATTAGGAAATATGATTTCGTAGTCGGGCCGTGGCCGCCAGCGTTCGGGCAGCGCCTGACCAAAGCGGTCAATGAGCCCTTTCGCAAAGGCGTCGAACGTCATGGAATCGAAGCGTCCGGCATGATTGCGATGGCAGCGCTGGCGGACCCGCGCCGCGAGGTTGGTTGCCGCGTCTCGCTTGAAGCTGATCGCGAGAATGCGCCTCGGCGAAGGTGCGGTGCCCGTCTGGAGGAGATAGGCTGCCCGTTGCGCCAACAATTCCGTCTTGCCGGCACCGGGGCCGGCGATGACGGATCGATTGTCTGCCGAGCGGACAACCTTCAGCGCATTCGCTTCGAGCGCGTCCACGCCCACCGGCTTCCAATCATCCGGGCGAACCCGTCGCGACAGAACGGCCATGGCTAGTCCCGCCGCAACGACTTGGCAATGTGCTTGAGAAGCTCGGCCAGGACCGGCGGCATGTTGTCGGCCAGATTCTTTTTCTTGATGTAGGTTAGAGCTGCTAGATGCGTTGCAGGCTTGCTGTTGGTGAGGAAGTGATAACGGTAGGCTGGCAGAAGCGCCGGATAGTCCTTGAACGGACCGGTGTAGAGCGTGACGCCCGGTCCCGCTGTCCCGAGCACCACTTCCGCTGCCTTGTCGGCGGCCATCTTTGGACCGCCACCCTTCGGGATAATTGCTTTATAGGCGTCCGGGAAAGCTTCGAGCATGGCCAGATCGAGGTCGAGAGGCGCTGAAAAGTAGACGCCATGCGGCTTCAGGCAATCGACCCAACCCTGCAGAATTTTACGATCCTCCGGGTCTTGCCAAGTGTGCATCGTGGCAAACCGTTCGTCGGACAAAACGCCCCCATCGATCTTCAGAAGCGTGGCCTTTGGCACGCCGAATTCGATGAGCTTCTCGATCGCAGTCTTCACGCGACCAAAGCCACCGCCGTCGCGACCCAGATCGAGATCGAGAAGAGTCGCGTGCGGGATGCCGAGGTGTTTGAGCAATCGCCAGAAATGCTGCACATGCCGCCCGCCCAAGGGCACGATGGCGACGAAGGCAGGATCGATCAGGAGATCGAGCGCATCGGCCAAGGGCGGCAGGACGATCCGTTCCGAGTCGCCTTCGACCAGCAGGACAAACCGGGCGAAGTAGAGTTCAGGATAGGCGAGCATCGCGCCACGGACGAACTTGGACGCCTCGTCAATGCCCGGCGGAATCTTGATTTTCTTGACAGTCGAGACTCGCGTCTTCTGGTCGCACCGGCAGTAGCGAACCTCTCGCGGATTGACGCGGCTCAGCACCGCCGGCGAATGGCTGGTGACGATAGCCTGCGCGCCGCCGGCGTCGGTCAGCGACCGGACCTGACGGACGATGCGCGCGAGGAAGTATGGGGAGAGATGGTTTTCCGGCTCTTCCAGCGCGAACAGCGTGAGCGCCGGGATACGCAGGGTATCGTCACAGAAGCCGTCCACGGTGCCGGCGACAACCTCGCGCTCCAGATCGAACACTGCCGCAGCCAAGGCGAAATAGAACAGCGATTGCTGCCCGTCGCTCAGGGCGTCGAGACCGCGTTCCTGGCCGTCGGGTCCCTGCTCGAAAATGACTGCGATCTTGCTGATGACGTCCTCAAACCGGCGACTGACCAGGCTGAGCCGGGGCTTCGTATCGACAACATCGTCGTGAAGCCCTGACCAGCGTGTCTGCAAGGCTTTGCCGATTGCGGCGATGGCCGACTCGCCCTCGAAAGCTGTCGCTAGGCTTTCGGTGGCTTCCTGAACGGCCTCTTCTGTTTCGGAGGACCATTCGATAGCGCGCAGCAGGCGAGCAGCGAGCGCGCCCGTCGTCGCCTTGATCTGCGCCGCCGCGTCCCGGCTGGCAGGCGTGTAATAGAGTTGGATAAGGCCGCGATCCGACGCCGACACCGGATGGCGCTTATCCTCGGCCGGATCGTTATCGAGCGTATCGACCCAGAACAGTTCCTGCGAAACCTCGCCCTCAACCGTCCCGTCATCTTCCCATCGCGCTTCGAGACGCATGCGGCAGACCGGCGATTTGCCCTCCCGTTCGATCTGCATGTGTCGGAACGAGGGCGCGATCGTCTCCGGCGTCGCGGTGCCATCGGCCAACTCCGGCAGACCGATCAACACGTCGATGAAAAGATCCTTCGGTTCACGATCGTCGGGATCATCGCCGGCACCCAGGTGAAAATCCGAACGCTGCACGGTACGCTGCGTCCGCGATACGCCGAACAGTTTCGACAATGCATGAAGCAGCGCGGTCTTGCCTGCCGCGTTCGGGCCGACGACCGCCGTGATCTCGGGCGAGATCGGCAACGTGATCGGATCAGGACCGAAACAGCGGAAGCCGGACAGGGTTACAGAGTCGATACGCACAGCTTCTTTCCGTTCTTAATGCGAGAAGCTGTAATGGGTGGCAGTCGGAGATGTGAATTACAACTTTTAATTGTGCTCATTTGGGGTTCTCTCCAGGATCTTATCCCCGCCTCCCACATTACCCTTACTCTGTCCCCACCTCATCCCCGAGGGGCAGCCATCCGGAAGGCAAGCCGTTGGTGGGGATGGGCGCGGCGCCTGCGGCTGGTTTTGCACGCCAGTCCCGGGAGGCTTCGGGGCACCGCCCTGGGGGTACTACGGCCCCTGTGCGAGGAGCTCGCTGGAACGGCCGTTGGCATCACGCCTTCGTCCCATGCCGGACGGCGCGACAACCCGATGAGGGGAACTGGCGCCCGAGGGCTCGCGGCGAAAGCTGGCCTTCGACCCGATAAGCGCGGCCCGGAGCCCAAAATCGCCGACAAGCGGAGCGCCACGGGGCGTGCGGATGGTGGCTCAATCCATCCGCGCCGCATCCTGGCTCAACGGATGCGGATTTCAGGCTACGCGCCTCGCGGCGCTCCGCTGCCCCTCGTTGATCGACCGACGCCGGAAGGCGGGCGGGGAATTGCTGTGCGCGCTACAGCTGAAGCGCGCGGAACCCCTCTCCCGCATCGAAGTCGGCGGTTGCCGACTTCGACACTCTGAGTGCTGATCTCGGGCACGCCCGAGATCAGTGAGAGGGGCAGGGGTGAGGGACCGCCGCTGATGGTTGAAACGCTGCGGAGCCGTGGCGTCTTCTGATTGCGATGGCAGGCCCTCATCCGGCGCTCCGCGCCACCTTCTCCCATCCGGGAGAAGGGAAGAGGCGTCGCGGTTCCGGCGAAGGGCGCGCGAACCCCTCCCCACAAGGGGGAGGGGTCTGCGGCGCACCTTACACCTCCCGCTTGCCAAGCGGGCGATCTGGAGACAGTCTCCGCCGCGCGAGGGCTGAGCGGCTCCCGGGCTTCCGCCCTCGCGACCGGTTCAACAGCGTATGGGACGTCCGACATCATGATCATCGACGGTGGAAAAGCCGCCGCGGCGGGGCTCGATCGCCGGGCGTTCCTGTTCGGCGGCACGGCGGCGCTCGGCGCGTTCGGGCTCGGCGGCTGCGTCACGCAGGACGGGATGAGCCTCGCCGAGGCGAAGAAGCTCTACGGGCCTGTCGAGGACAAGAAATTCGCGATTCCGGCGGTCGATCCCAGCAAGGTCGATCCGCAGTACTGGCGCCGCACGGTGCGCTACGAGAGCAAGGAAGCGCCGGGCACGATCATCGTCGATCCGGGCAACTACTATGTCTACCGCATCGAGGGCGACGGCAACGCCACGCGCTACGGCGCCAATGTCGGCCGCGACGGCTTCCGCTGGAGCGGCGACGCCTATGTCGGGCGCAAGTCCGAATGGGCGACCTGGACGCCGCCGCCGGAGATGATCAAGCGCCAGCCGGAAGCGGCGAAATGGGCCCGCGGCATGCCCGGCGGCCTCGAGAACCCGCTCGGCGCGCGCACGCTGCATCTCTACCAGAACGGCCGCTACACGCTCTACACGATCTACGCCTCGCTCGACGAGGAATCGATCGGCTCCGGCATCACCAGCGGCTGCGTCGGCCTGCTGACGCAGGACATGATCGACCTCTACGACCAGACCCCGGTGAAGACCAAGGTCGTCGTGCTGCCGGCCTGAGCCGGCGGGGCCGGAGCGCGCGCGCTCGTCACTGCGTCGCCGCGCTGCCGGCCTCCTTCAGCGCCTCGCCGACGGCCTCGGTCTTGTCGGTGAAGCTGCTGCGGGTCTGGGGATCGACGATCGCCACGGGCGCCGCAATCGCCAGCCCCGCCACCGAGCCGACGGCCGCGGCCGTGCCGGCGGTGACCTGCATCACCTTCTCGCCGAGGCCGACGCGGGTGTCCGTGATCGGCTGGCCCTCGATCAGCCGCGTGCCGATCAGCTTCACCACCTCGGGGCTCTCGGCGAACTTGCCGTGGTTGAGCCGGTCGCCGGAGCGCAGCGAGGTCAGGTTCAGCACGGTGATGCCGGCCTTCTCGAGCTGCGTGCGATAGGGTTCGGTGTCGGGGTCGATCGCGCCGAGGCGGGCCGTGCTGCCCCAGACCCGGCGCGAGACGGCGAGCGCCCGGTCGTCCTGCGAGACGAAGAGGGTGAATTTCGGGCGGCGGCCCTCCATGTCGGCGATCTGGCTGCGGAAGACGTCGACATCGACATCGGGCGCGGCGAGCATGACATTGGCGATCTTCGGCGAGATCGTGCCGTTGCGGATCGACATCTCGCGGAGCGCCTCCAGCGTCACCCAGTTGCCCATGGAGTGGGCGAGCACCGAGACCTCGCCGACGGCCGGATCGCGGACGAGCGCCTGGAACAGGTTCTCCAGCGCGCGGCGGGAGTAGTTGCCGCTCTCGCGGTCATAGCCATAGGCGAAGACCGAGCCGCGCGAGGGCCAGGTGAAGAGGATCGGGACGACCGGCGCCTTCGAATCGTGGACGATCTGGGCGAAGCGGTAGACGGCGTCCTCGAAGCGGTTGTTGAAGCCGTGGATGAAGACCATCACCCGGCGCTTCGGGACCTTCTGGACCGCGGTGTGGAAGCGGCCGATCACGCCCTTCTGGTCGAGCTTCTCGACCTTGAGCGTGACGAAATCGGTCTCGGGATTGCCGGGCAGGGCCTTCGGCCACTGCACCTCGCCGATCTTCCGGCGCGTCTCGCTCGGCACGGAGACGGTGATCTCGGCGAAGGTCGGCGTGCCGCGTTCGCCCGAGAACAGCAGGCCGGCGTCGGGATCGGGGGCGCGGGTCGTCGCCACCAGCATGGTGACGCGGCTGGCATCGGGCGCCGTCGTGGCGACCGGGAGGAGCACGCCGCGCACATCGCCGCCGCAGCCGCCGAGGCCCATTGCGAGGACAGCCAGCAGACCGGCCCGCGAGGGCCGCATGATCCGACGCAACATGACGCTCATCCCCCACCAGCCGGCCGGCAGCCGCTGCCGCCGAGTCTCCAGCCGTCCCCTTGCGTCAGCATAAGCCATGGCGGGCGCCGGGCGCCAGAGCCCGTCCCGCCGTCCCGCCCTGAAAAAGCCGCCGTCGCGGTGGCGAGGCGGGCGTGCCGTCACAATCCGTCCAAAAATGGACCGCCACGGCCTCTTCCAAAGCGCAGGCGCTTTGATAGAGGTCGTGCGGTCTCTCGATAGATCGATTGCGTTCCCGATTTCATGGAAACAGCTTAGATCGATTCATCTCAAGATCATCATCGTCGTTCTTCAGTGTTCGTCCGGGGGATCCGAGCTTGTCAAAGACCATTCTGTTGCTGGGCTGCGCCGCGATGCTGATCGGTTGCGCGTCACGATCCGAGAACGTGGCGGCGACCTATGTTTCCCCCGTCACCTATCAGTCTTATTCGTGCCCGGAGATCCGCGCCGAGGCGGCGCGGGTGTCGTCGCGGGCTGCGACCCTGGCCGGGGCGCAGGATGCGAAGGCCAGCAACGATGCCGTCGCGACCGGGGTTGCGGTCGTCCTGTTCTGGCCCGCGGCGTTCCTGATCAAGGGCGACGGCGCGAGTGCGGCCGAACTGGCGCGGCTCAAGGGCGAGATGGAAGCGATCGAGCGCGCCTCGGTCGAGAAGCGCTGCGGGGTCGAATTCCGGCGCTCGTGACCCGGTCGCGGTTGCAGGGCGTCAGACCATCGCCCGGCGCGCGGCGGCGCTCTCCGGCCGCGCGCCCATCATCGTCAAGGGGTGAGCATGTTGATCCGTTTGCTGAGCCTGTTTCTGTTGGGCCTGTGCCTGTCCGCCCCGGCAAGGGCCGAGAACTACGATTTCTACCTTCACAACCGCAGCAATGGCTGGGTGATCAACGGGTTCTATACCTATGAGGACGGTCGCTGGAGCCGCAACTGGCTCGATCGCCGGATCCGGCCGGGCAGCTCCGAGGCGATGTTCTGGAACAGCCAGGGCGGCTCCTGCACCGTGCCGTTCCGGGTCAGCTGGGTCGACTGGGGGACGCAGGACTTCACCATGAACTGGTGCACCAACAACCCGAGCAACATCTACATGCGCGACCAGGGCTTCACCTGGGACTAGGCCGGCGTGGGACCGGTCCGGTCGCCCGGGTGCGTCCCGGCCCGCGTGGCGGGTTCGGCAAGCCCGGATCGGCCTTGGGCGGACACGGATGCGTGATGCGGCTTGCCGTGCGTCCCATCGTTGGGATAGCACGCCGCGGGTCTTGATTGGGCCGGCCTCTCGTTTCGGGGCGAACGCCGGCTTCACCGCGCAACCCCTGTGTCCGACGTCTGTGATGCCTGCCGCCAAAGCTTTCAGTCTCGATGGCTTCGACGGGGAGTTGGCGCGCCGGATGTCGCCGCTGGAATGGCAGCGCATTCGGCGATTGCGGGATCATCCGAGGTTTCTCGATGGCCTGGCCCGCTATGGCGCGCTGATGCCCGATTACTTCGCCGACAACATCATCCTGAACCGGGTCGTCACCGAGGCCTGGCGCTTCGAGATGCTGGTCTACACGCTGCATCTCTATGATCAGCGCGACCCGGGCGATCCGCGCAGCGGGCTCACCATCGCCAATCTGCAGCGGATCTGCGCCGCCCAGAAATGCGCCAGCCGCGGCCGCGTCCTGGCCATTCTCGGCATCATGACCATGGCGGGCTATCTGCGGCGCTCGAAACCGACGGGCGACGGGCGGGTCGTGCTGCTCGAACCCTCGGCGGCCTTCATCGAGATCGTCGAAGGCTGGAACCACCGCATTCTGGCGATCGGCGACGCCATCGTGGTCGACGATCCGCTCGCCCCCTGGCACGCAACCCATCCGCGCTTCGGCTGGGAGATGCGGCGTCTGGGGGCCGAGGGCCTGCTGCGGGGCTGGAAGCTTCTCGACCCGTTTCCCGAGGTCAATCATTTCGTTTCGCGCGACGGAGGGTGGATGCTGCTCCTGAGCTGCGTCGCCGAGACGATGCGCCTGGGGGGACGGAACCAGATCGTTCCGCTATCGCTCGACCTGAAGGCCTTCGGCGCGCGGTTCGGGGTGTCGCGGTCGCATCTGCGGCGTCTGCTGGAATCGGCCTATGCGGCGGGTCTGCTCGACGCGCCGCCGCGGAACGGCGCGCATATCCTGCTCTCGCCGGTGCTGGTGGCATCGTTCCTCGCCTGCATGGCGTCGGAACTGGATTACCACCGCGGACACGCCCTCATGGTCCGCGAGGCCTTGAAGGCGGGTCGCGACGCTGCTTCCGCCGGGGCGCGTCCCGGGATCGTGCAGACGCCGCTGTGAGGCTCCGCCGGCGCGACGGGAGGCTGGTGCCCGTCCTGTCGAGGCGCTCGTCGAAAAAAATGGCCCGCTCCTTGCGGGGCGGGGCCGGTCGGCGAACACTCCGGGCGGTCCGGTCTCAGTCGTCGCGGAAAACGCGCTCGTTGCGCTCGTGGCGCTCTTGCGCTTCCAGCGACAGCGTCGCGATCGGACGCGCCTCGAGGCGCTTGAGCGAGATCGGCTCGCCGGTCTCCTCGCAATAGCCATAGGTGTTGTCGTCGATGCGGGCGATGGCGGCGTCGATCTTGGCGATCAGCTTGCGCTGGCGGTCGCGGGCGCGCAGTTCGATGGCGCGGTCGGTTTCCGAGGAGGCCCGGTCGGCGATATCGGGGTGGTTCTCGCTCTCGCTCTGCAGGGTCACCAGCGTCTCGCGGGCCTCCTTCAGGATCTCGTCCTTCCAGGCCAGCAGCTTGCCCCGGAAATACTCGCGCTGCCGGTCGTTCATGAACGGTTCGTCGTCGCTGGGCTTGTAGTCCGCGTCGAGGATGATCTGCTTCGACATAGGCGCACTCTCTGGTTGTCGTCCCCCGGCGCCCACCGACATTGCCGTGGGAGGGCCGCCGATTTGGCGCCCTTATAGCGATGGCGAGAGGCCCCCACAATCGGATTGCGGAGCCCCGCACGCTTCTTCACACGGCCGTGTTTTGCACGGTGTCACAGGGATTTGCGCGTGCGGCAGCGGCGGCGGGGCCGCCTCAGCGCATCGCCTTCAGGGCGGCCGCGATCTCGGCCTCGACCACCCGGGCGAGCGTCTGGCGATAATGCGTGTGGTCGAAGAACTGATTCGGATCGTGCAGTTCGGGCCGGTCGCGGCGCCAGTCGATCAGCGTGGTCAGGGGGCGGCGCGCCGCGAGTCCGGCGAAGGCCGCCCGGCAGCCGTCGTCGGCGGCGGCCTCGGCTGTTCCGGGCCGGGGCAGGGCGGAGCGGTAGACCGGCGGGCGCAGCAGGATCAGCCTGGTCCCGGGCACCTGGGCCATCATCGCCTCCAGCGCCTTGGCCGCCGGATAGGGGCCCTCGGCATTGCTGCCGCCGACCGGCCTGTAACTCTCCAGTTCCTCACGCCGGGCGGGATCGCGGTCAATGCCCGTCGCCAGGCGGCTGGGTTCGTAGTCCCAGTAGCCGTCGGGACGGGCGCGTTCGCCACGGCCGGTCGCCAGATAGATGATGCGGCGCTGGAACTCCTCCAGCACGTCGAAGCGCAGGAGGCCGACCAGATACTCGGCGCGGTCCCGGCTGTAGAGCCAGAAGGGGAAGGGCTTCGCGTTCGGCATCTGCGGATCGGCTGTGCACCAGAAATCGTCGACACCGACGATCACGGCCTGCGGCGGTTCGCGCCGGTGACGCAGGAACCAGTCCATCAGCACGAGGCCTTCCTTCGGGCCGGACGCCGGCGCCGTCAGCGAGACGAAGGGGATGCCGGTCGCGGGCTGAAGCCGCTCGGGCGAGAGCAGCTGCGCGTGCGAGTTGCCGAAGACCGCACCCTGGAAGGCGGGATCACGGCCGCGGCTGGCCGCGGCCGTCCGGGGCCCCTGCTGTCGCACGCCCTCGCGCAACGAGAGCGGGGTGTTGCCGGTGTCATAGGGGTCGATCAGCCAGGCGAGCGTCAGCGAGCCGAGCAGCGCCACCAGCGCCGCGACGACGAAGGCGCGCGCGAAGCCGGCCCAGCGGGCTTCGCTCTCCGCCTCTGCGCCGGCCGGCGCGGCTGTCGCGTCAGAACTGGAAGTAGATGAACTCATAATTGGCGTCTTCGCCGATCTTGAACAAGATGAGGACGAACAGCACGCCCGCCGCCACGGCGAGCCAGCGCGAGGGCGCGAGCCGGTGGACGAGCGCCCAGGCGGTCGGCCCGATGATCGCGAAGCCGGCGGCCGGCAGCAGCGCGCGCCATTTGAACCCGGTGCCGAGCGGGGCGAGACCGAAGAGCCCCCTGTAGATCGTCATCGCCGCCTCGAAGCTCGTCGCGCGGAACAGCACCCAGCAGAACGCGACGAAGAGGACGGTCAACAGCCAGCCGAGCAGCGCCGGCATCGGCCAGCCGGCGCGGCGCCAGAACAGCGCGACGATCAGCGCCAGGCCATGGGCGGCGCCCCAGGCGACGAAGGTCAGGCCGGCGCCGTGCCAGAGGCCTCCGAGCGCCATGGTGGCGAACAGGGCCCAGACCTGGGTGGGCAGGCCACCGCGCGAACCGCCGAGCGGGATGTAGAGATAGTCGCGCAGGAAGCGCGACAGCGTCATGTGCCAGCGGCGCCAGAAATCCTGGATGCTGGTCGAGCGGTAGGGCGTCTCGAAATTCTGCGGCAGCACGACGCCGAGCAGCAGGGCGAGGCCCAGCGCCATGTCGGTGTAGCCGGAGAAGTCGAAATAGATCTGGAAGGTGAAGGCCAGCGTCGCCTGCCAGGCCTCCAGCACCGTGACGACCTTGCCGGCGGCCGCGGCGGCGAAGACCGGATTAGCGTATTCGGCCAGCGGATCGCCGATCAGCACCTTCTTGGCGAGGCCGGCGGTGAGCAGCAAAAGCCCGCGGCCGAAGCGCTCGGCGGCGTCGGGCCGGAGATAGGGACGCTCCTCGAACTGGTGCATGATCTCGCGCCAGCGCACCAGCGGCCCGGCCAGCACCTGCGGGAAGAAGGCGATGTAGAGCCCGTAGCGGACGAGATCGTAGCGCGGCGCCTGGCCGCGGCGCAGATCGGTCAGGTACATGACGTGGTGGAAGGTGAAGAAGGAGATGCCGAGCGGCAGTGCCAGATCGAGCTTCGGCGCCGGCAAACCCGGAATCATCGCAGCGAGATCGCCGAAGAAGTTGAAGTACTTGAACAGCGCCAGAACGAGCAGGTTGGCGACGATGGCGGCCGTGATCAGCGCGCCTGAACGGGTCTTCTGGAAGCCTTCCGCGACCAGCCAGTTGACCAGGATCGAGGCCATCAGCAGCGGCAGGAAGCGCCAGTCCCAATAGGCATAGAAGGCCAGCGACAGCACGAGCAGAAGCGGCAGGCGCCACAGCGGCGCGAAGCGCTCGACCAGCCAGTGCAGGCCGAGCGCCAGCGGCAGGAAGGCGAGCAGGAAGGCGAAGGAGTTGAAGAGCATCGGGCCGGGCGCAAGGAGGAACGCGCCCGGTTAACCGATTATGCCGGGGCTGTCATGTCGGGAGGTTGGCTCGCCGCATCGGGCCGAGCTCGAGCCCGGCACGAGGCCGCACCGCCGCGCTTACAACGGAATATTGTCGTGCTTCCGCCAGGGCCTTTCGACGCTCTTGGTCCTGAGCATGGCGAGCGCGCGGGCGATGCGACGGCGCGTCGAATGCGGCATGATGACCTCGTCGACATAGCCGCGCTCGGCCGCGACGAAGGGGGACATGAAGCGGTCCTCGTATTCCTTGGTCTGGCGCGCGATGGTCTCGGCGTCGCCGCCCCGGAAGATGATCTCGACCGCGCCCTTGGCGCCCATCACGGCGATCTGGGCGGTCGGCCAGGCGTAGTTCACGTCGGCGCCGATATGCTTGGAGGCCATCACGTCATAGGCGCCGCCGAAGGCCTTACGGGTGATGACGGTGACCAGCGGCACGGTGCATTCGGTGTAGGCGTAGAGCAGCTTGGCGCCATGCTTGATCAGGCCGCCATATTCCTGCGCCGTGCCCGGGAGGAAGCCGGGCACGTCGACGAAGGTGACGATCGGGATCTCGAAGGCGTCGCAATAGCGCACGAAGCGCGCGGCCTTGCGGCTGGCGTCGGAATCGAGCACGCCGGCCAGCACCATCGGCTGGTTGGCGACGACGCCGACCGTGCGGCCCTCGATGCGGCCGAAGCCGGTGACGATGTTGGCGGCATAGGCGCCCTGAATCTCGAAGAAATCGCCCTCGTCGAGGACCTTCAGGATCAGCTCCTTGATGTCGTAGGGCTTGTTGGGGTTGTCCGGCACCAGCGTGTCCAAGCTCATGTCGACGCGGTCCGGCACGTCGAAGCTCGGCCATTCCGGCACGCCCGCCGTGTTGTTGGCGGGGAGAAAATCGAGCAGGCGGCGGATCTGCAGCAGCGCCTCGACATCGTTCTCGAAGGCGCCGTCGGCGACCGAGGATTTGCTGGTGTGGACCTTGGCGCCGCCGAGCTCCTCCGAGGTCACGGTCTCGTTGGTGACGGTCTTCACCACATCGGGGCCGGTGACGAACATGTAGGAGGTGTCGCGGACCATGAAGATGAAGTCTGTCATCGCGGGCGAATAGACGTCGCCGCCGGCGCAGGGGCCCATGATCACCGAGATCTGAGGGATGACGCCCGAGGCCGCGACATTGCGCCGGAAGACCTCGCCATAGCCGCCGAGTGCCGCCACGCCCTCCTGGATGCGGGCGCCGCCGGCATCGAACAGGCCGACGATGGGCGCGCGCATCTTCAGCGCCATGTCCTGGATCTTGACGATCTTCTGGGCATGGGTCTCGGAGAGCGAGCCGCCGAAGACGGTGAAGTCCTTGGAGAAGACGAAGACGGTGCGGCCATTGACCGTGCCCCAGCCGGTGACGACGCCGTCGCCGGGGATCTTCTCGGCCTTGTCCATGCCGAAATCGACGCAGCGATGCTGCACGAACATGTCGAACTCCTCGAAGGAGTCCTTGTCGAGCAGAAGCTCGATGCGCTCGCGCGCGGTGAGCTTGCCACGCTTGTGCTGGGCTTCGACGCGGCGCTCGCCGCCTCCCTGACGCGCGCCTTCGCGGCGCGCTTCGAGCTGGTCGAGAATGTCTTTCATGAGGACGCCCCGGAGCCGACGAACGATTTTGCCGTTACCGGATTAAGCGCGCCACAGGCGCGAGTCCATCACCCGTTGGTCGGGGCGTCGGGCGCGATCAGGCCCGCGACTGTGCGAGATCGCCGAGGCGGGCGAAGTTCTGCAGGCTGATGAGATGGGCGTGGATCGGCAACAGGTAGCCCTTGCGGCGCAGCTCCGTCCAGGCCTCGTCGGAGAGCGCATCGAGACGCTCGGCGCTGAGCGCGGAAAAGCCCGAGAAGCTGGAGGTCGTGCCGTCGCCGGCCCGGATCTCGACATTGATGGTCTGGAACAGGTCGAGTTCCTTCAGCGCCGCGGTGAAGGTCGCGGTCGCCTTGGCGGCCTCGGCATAGTCGGCGACGAAGGCGACGATGTCGCGCAGGACCGGGGTCGGTTCGCCCTCGTCGTCGAAGAGGCGCTCCCCCTCCGCCTCCTGCAGCCCGGCATAGCCGCCATCGAGGCAGATGACCTGCTGCTCGCCGGCGAGGTCGCCGCCGATGAAGGGGTAGCGCCGCAGATAGGCCGGTGCGTGCTGGCCGCGCCAGCGCCCCTCCGCATCGACGAAGCAGCCTTCGCCCGGGCGCATGCCGACCATGAAGAGCGGCGACACCGCGCCCTGCTCCTCGAGGAAGAGGATCGGCATGTCGCGGCAGGCGGGGGCGAACTCGGCCATCAGCGCCGGCAGGACATGGGCGCCGGCGGCGAAGGCATAGGGCGCCTTCGGCGGGGCCAGCCGCGACTGCCGGTGGGTGTTGCGGTCGAGCACCGCGATGCTGGAATAGAAGAGCGGCAGAGGGGCCATGGGGTGATCCTGACGGAGTGAATTCAGATGCTCTTGCGCAGCGTCAGCCGCATGTAGAGCTCGACGTCGCGCTGGTTCGTCGAGATCCGTTCGAGCGGACGCCCGAAGCCGCCCTCGAGCGAGACCCAGTCGACCGGGCGCCAGACCAGGCCCGCGCCGACCGAGGTCGCGCGCATGCTGTCGGTGGCGTTGGGGTAGGTGATGCCGTGGTCGAGGAACACGAAGGCCTCGAGCTGCTTCAGCGGATCGGGCAGGAGCCAGTGCAGCTCGGTCTGGGCGTAGAAGCCGGAATTGCCGAAGGCGGCGCCGATCGGATAGCCGCGCACGGTGGTCGGGCCGCCGATCTGGAAGATCTGGTCGCCCGGCAGCTGCGTCTCGCCCGTGTACTGCCAGGCGCCGACGGCGGTGCCGTAGAGATCCTCGGTGATGCGCCAGACCGAGCTGGTGGTGCCGGTCAGGATCGTCAGGCTGCGCTTGCGCTCCGCCAGCCGGTCCTCATGGGAAACTTCGCTCCAGTTGGCGGTCGAGGCGTGGCTGAGGCCCGGCAGCGTGACGTTCAGCGAGAGCCCGGCCTGGACCCGGGTGTAACGGCTTTCGACGGTGGCGATGTCGAGCTGCTTGCTGCGGCCCTGGCCGGTCCCGAAGGAGCCGGTGGCCTGCAGCAGGATGGCGTCGGTCGCGAAGACGGGCTGCGACAGGGTCAGTGCGACGCTTTCCGAAATGCCTTCCGGCCGCAATTCGCGGATCGCACCGGTCACGATGCGGTAGGCGGAGCGGGTGAAGCTCGCGCCGAGCCGCGTGCCCCAGGGCGTGACGGGCAGGGTGTAGCTGCCGCTGCCGAGGATGCTGCCGCGGGCGCGCGAGCCGTAGAAGACGATGCGGTCGTCGATGCCGAGCAGGTTGTGGTGGCGCAGGAAGAGCGTGCCCTGGTAGCGGCCGGTCGAGAGCACGCCCTGGTTGTCGTAGGAGACCTGCACCGTGTTGCGCGCCGGCTCGGTGAGGGCGAGGTCCACATCGGTGAGGCCGAAGCTGGCGCCGGCGCCGAGCTGGGCCCTGAGCTGCAGGTCGTTGATGCGGTTGAAGATCGAGACGGCGCGGTTGAGGGCGGGGGCGTCGATGACCTCGCCATCCGGCAACGGCAGCTGGGAGCGCACATACCAGGGCCAGGTCTGCACCCCGCCCTTGATCGAGACCGCCCCGGCGCGGCCCTCGACGAGCTGGACGCGCAGCACGCCATCGTCGAGCTTCTGCGGCGGCAGGACGGCACTGGCGGTGATCTGGCCCTTCTCGGCATAGAGATCGTTGACCGCCTGGACGATCTGGCCGATCCCGGCGAGATCGACGCGGCGGCCGACATAGCGGGCGCGGATCGCCTCCAGCTCGGCCGCGCCCAGCAGGCGCGAGGCATCGAAATCGATGCGCGTCAGCAGCACGGTCGTGCCGCCGGCCGGAAACTCGACGCGAGGCGCCGCCGCGGGCGCGATCACGCCCGGGCCGCGCTGGCGCGGCGGTGCCGTGCGCCGCTCGATCTCCAGCCGCTGGCGCTCGGCCTCGTTCTCGATCGTCTGCGGCACGATCTGCGCCGCGGCGGGATTCGAAAACGCGAGGGGAGAAATGGCGAGGGCGGCGAAGACCAGGCGGGAGCGGATCAAGGCTGCCCCTCTGCGCCGCCGAGATTGACGCGCGGGCCGGCCGGGCCGCCGATCGAGGCGGTGGTCTCCGGATCGCCGGCGATGCCGCGCCAGCGGCCGTCCTCGCCGAGAACGAAGCGCCGGGCCGTCTCGCCGAAGGAGGGCGCGGAGGGGAAGAGGGTGCCGAGCCGTGCGAGGTCGCGGACCATCGAGGAACCGAAAGAAGAGGAGATCTGTGCCACGTCCGAATCGGCCTGGATGATGATGGCGTCGGTGGTCAGCCTACTGCCATTGACGTTCAGGTAGAACGGCCGATCTTTCGGGTAGAGCTGTACATCGTAGCCCGTGACCGGGGCGAGGCTGCGGTTGTTGGCCAGCACGCTCATCGCAGGCGTCGTCAGGGTCAGCGCGCCGGGGATCGTCGCGCGCCGGATGCCGAGATCGCCGGCCATCGTGGCGAGACGGGCATCGCGAACAGCGAGGCGCTCGACACGCAGGGCTGCGGCGGCGACGGAGAGCTCGGCGGTCTCGGCCACCGTCTCGCGGGATCCGCCGATGTCGAGCGCCAGCGGCAGGCTGCCGCCACCGGGAAGCTGGACGATGTCGGCGGAGATGCGCGTGCCGAGGATGGTGATGCTCGCGCCGGCGCCGAAGCGGCCGAGACCGACCTCGTCGGGCGCGCTCGCCGTCGTCGTCAGGGCCGCGCCGCGCTCGATCGCGATCGAGCCGGTGCCGGAGAGGCCGGCCTGTAGGGCCAGCACATCGGCGGCGGCGATCCGGGCCGCCCGGATCGAGCCGGCGGCGCGCAGGGTGGCCGAGCCGTCGGACAGAACGGTCCCAAGGTCGAGATTGCCTGCGGTCGAGGTCAGCGTCAGGTCGCCACCGACCGATGCCTCGCCGAGGTCGAGCCTGCCGAGCGTCGCGATCTCCGCGGCGCGGCGGCTGGTCAACCGGGTGACGGCGAGGCTGGAGGCGGAGAGGCGGGCGGAGCCGCCACTCGTCAAGGTGCCGCCGACCAGTGCGCCGCTGGCGGCGAGGCTGAGATCGCCCGTGGTCGTGGCGATCTCCCGGACCGTCAGCGTGTCTCCCGCGACCAGAGTCGCGTCCCGTCCGATGCGGGCGGTGCGCAGCGTCATCGCCGCCCCCGAGCGCAGCTCGGCGCTGCCGCTCGCGGTCAGGGTCGTGAGATCGAGGGTGGAGCCGGCCGTCGCACGGATGTCGCGCGCCGAGAGGCTGCCGACCGCGAGGCGGCCAGCGGTCGTCAGCGTGGCGGACCCGGCCGTGTCGATCGTCTCCGCGCCGAGGCCGGCGCTGCGCGAGGTCAGGGCGATCTCGGCGCCGGTGACGGATCCGAGGCCGAGATCGCGATCGGCCTCGACCGCGGTGCGGCCGGCGCTGCGCGTGGACAGGATCGCGACCGAGCCGCCACTCGAAGCGACCGCAAGGTCGCCTCCGGAGGACAGCGAGCCGAGATCGAGCCGGCCGCTGCCGGAGAGCGTGAGATTGCCGGAGGAGGCCAGGCGGGTCGCCACGGCCGAACCGACGGTCGCGCCGAGATCGCCGCCGCGCGCCTCGGCCCGCTCGGTACGCAGGGCGCCGCCGGCGCGGAGGACGAGATCGCGGCCGGCGTCGAGGACCGGCACCGTGATCGCGCCCGCGGCTTCGACCCGCAGGCTTGCCGCAGCCCGCAGCGCCCGCGCCGTGACGTCCCCGCCCGTCGAGCGCAGCGTCAGGTCGCCGGCACGAGTGGCGCCCTCGCCGAGTGTTGCGGCGCCGGCGGCGGTGAGGGTGGCGGTTGTGCCGGCCTCGAGGCGGTCGATTTCGAGCACGCCACCCGCTCCGGCGGTCGCGGAGCGACCGGCCGAAAGGCTCCGCGCGACGCGGATCGCACCGGCGGCCGTCAGCGTCACGTCGCCAGCGGCGGTGATCTCCGTCGCGTCGATGCCGCCGCCCGTGGAGGTCAGCGTGATGGCGCCGAGCGTCGAAACGAGCGTTCCGAGCGTCAGGCTGGCGGAGGAGGAGAGGCGAAGACCGCCGGCCGAGAGCCGGGCGATGTCGATCGTCCCATTGGCGGCGGAGAGCACCGCATCGCGGCCGGCCGCGAGAGAGGCGGTGACGACGATCGAGGTCGCGGCATTGAGCGTCGCATCGCGTCCCGCAGCCAGCGTGGCGGCGGTGATACCGGCAGCGGTGGAGGTGATCGCAAGATCGCCGGTCGTGGTGGTGGCACTGCCGAGGGTGACGGCGCCGGTTGCGTTGAGGGTCGCGTCGGTGCCGGCCAGCAGCGAGGCGATGCCGAGCGTGCCGCCGGCGGCGGTGACGTTGGCGGTTCGGCCTGCGGTGAGCGAGGTCGTGACCGAAACGGCCGTGGCCGCGTTCAGGGTCGTGTCGCGACCGGCGACAAGCGTCGCCGCCGTGATGCCCGCGCCGGTGGAGGTGATCGCGAGGTCGCCGGTCGTGGCGGTGGCGGCGCCGAGGGTGACGGCGCCGGTTGCGTTGAGGGTCGCGTTGGTGCCGGCCAGCAGCGAGGCGATGCCGAGCGTTCCGCCGGCGGCGGTGACGTTGGCGGTTCGGCCTGCGGTGAGCGAGGTCGTGACCGAGACGGCGGTTGCGGCGTTGAGCGTCGCATCGCGTCCCGCGGCCAGCGTGGCGGCGGTGATGCCGGCGCTGGTGGAGGTGATCGCAAGATCGCCGGTCGTGGTGGTGGCACTGCCGAGGGTGACCGCGCCACTGGCGTTGAGGGTCGCGTTGGTGCCGGCCAGCAGCGAGGCGATGCCGAGCGTTCCGCCGGCGGCGGTGACGTTGGCGGTTCGGCCGGTGGTCAGCGACGTCGTGACCGAAACGGCTGTTGCGGCATTGAGCGTCGCGTCGCGTCCCGCGGCCAGCATGGCGGCGGTGATGCCCGCGCCGGTCGAGGTGATCGCGAGGTCGCCGGTCGTGGCGGTGGCGGCGCCGAGGGTGACAGCGCCGGTTGCGTTGAGGGTCGCGTCGGTGCCGGCCAGCAGCGAGGCGATGCCGAGCGTGCCGCCGGCGGCGGTGACGTTGGCGGTTCCGCCGGTGGTCAGCGACGTCGTGACCGAAACGGCGGTTGCGGCATTGAGCGTCGCGTCGCGTCCCGCGGCCAGCGTGGCGGCGGTGATGCCCGCGCCGGTGGAGGTGATCGCGAGGTCGCCGGTCGTGGCGGTGGCGGCGCCGAGGGTGACGGCGCCGGTTGCGTTGAGGGTCGCGTCGGTGCCGGCCAGCAGCGAGGCGATGTCGAGCGGGCCGCCGGCGGTGATGGCCGCGGTCCGGCCCGCAGTGAGCGAGGTCGTGACCGAGACGGCGGTCGCGGCGTTGAGCGTCGCATCGCGGCTCGCGGCCAGCGTGGTGGCGGTGATGCCGGCGCCGGTCGAGGTGATCGCGAGGTCGCCGGTCGTGGTGGTGGCACTGCCGAGGGTGACCGCGCCGCTGGCGTTGAGGGTTGCGTCGGTGCCGGCCAGCAACGAGGCGATGCCGAGCGTCCCGCCGGAGGCGGTGACGGTGGCGGTTCGGCCGGCGGTGAGCGAGGTCGTGACCGAAGCGGCCGTGGCCGCGTTCAGGGTCGTGTCGCGACCGGCGACAAGCGTCGCAGCCGTGATGCCCGCGCCGGTCGAGGTGATCGCGAGGTCACCGGTCGTGGCGGTGGCGGCGCCGAGGGTGACGGCGCCGGTTGCGTTGAGGGTCGCGTTGGTGCCGGCCAGCAGCGAGGCGATGCCGAGCGGGCCGCCGGCGGCGGTGACGGTGGCGGTTCGGCCCGCGGTGAGCGAGGTCGTGACCGAGACGGCGGTCGCGGCGTTGAGCGTCGCATCGCGGCTCGCGGCCAGAGTGGTGGCGGTGATGCCGGCGCCGGTCGATGTGACGGCGAGGTCGCCCGCGGTTGTGGTCGCGCTGGTGATCGTGATCAGCCCCGAGGCGTTCAGCGTGCTTGCCGCGCCCGCCAGCAGCGTGCCGATCGTCAACGTTCCGTTGGCGGCCGAGAGCCGCGTCGCCCCGGCGCTGGTGGAGGCATCGACGGCGAGGGCGCCGCTCGCGGCCAGCGCGACCGATCCCGCATCGGCGGTGAGGCTCGTCGCCCGTACGGTCGTCGCGGCGAGGTCGAGCGACCCGTTCAGGCTGCGAGCCGACAGGGTCGGGGCGTCGAGCGCGAGCGGCGCATTGCCGCTGCCGATGTCGCCACCCGCCAGCAGGGTGATGACGCCGCCGGTCACGCTGGCGTCGAGCAGGGGGCCGGGGTCGCCGTTGCCCAGGATCGTGCCCGCCGCCGTCAGCGCGATCGAGGCGCTGCCGGCCGGGGCTGAGAGCGTGCTCGTCACCCGTCCGAGCGTGATCGTGCCGGAAGAGGCGAGGGTCACCGCGCCGGCCGCACGGATCTCCGAGCCGCCCGCCATCGCGATCGCGGCGCCGGTCAGAGAGACGCCCCCCTGGGTCGAGCGCAGGTTGCCGAGGATCTCGATACCAGCATCGGCGGTGGCGGAGACACCGCCATCGGCAGCGAACGTGCCGAGACGGAGCGCGTTGGGGGCCTGGCCCGAGGTGGTCGGCGCCGCAAGCCAGGCGCGGCCGCCGATCTGTCCCGTCACCGAGCCGGTCGCGCTCGCTTGCAGGCCGAGCGCGACGGAGGCCGAGCCGACATCCCCGCTCGCTGCCAGGTGGATCGAGCCGGCCGCGATGGCGACGCCCGGCAGATAACCGAGGATGGAGCCGCTGCGTGCCGTCAGCGTCGCATTGCCCGAGGCGAAGATGCGCCCGATCTCGGCATTGCCGGCCTGGGCGACCAGGGCGACGTCGCCCGCGGCCGCGGAGGCCGAGACCAGCCGGCCGCCGATCTGATAGGTGAGGGGCGTCGCCGTCGAGCCGACGCTGCCGCCGCCCGCGACCAGCACGAGATCACCGCCGGCCTGGATCTGGACGGGGCTGCGCGGCGTCGTGCCGTCGGCCTGGGTCGCCACTGCGATCGCGAGCGGGGCCTGCAGATTGACCGTGCCCGTCGCGCTGATCGCGCCCACGGTGAGTGTGGCGCCGGCCGAACGCGGCGTCGAGCTGGAGGGGACGTTCGCCGTCGCCTGCACATAGACGTCGCCCTGCACCGTCGCATTGAAGGTCCCGGTGGCGTTGATGAAGAGCGGGGCCGTCTGGCGGACGTCGACGCGGACCAGCGTCACGCCGGAGGGGACGTGGTTCAGATCGGCGACCTCGACGAGGCTGCCGTCCTGGCGGCGCCCCATGATCTTGACGCTGCCCGGCGTGGTCGCGACCGAGAGCGCGGCCAGTTCGGAATCGGTCAGGGCGCCGCTTCGGATGCTGTCGAGCGAGACCTGCATGTCGGGCGCCAGCGAGCCGATGCTGCCGGCGGTGACGAGTGTGACGTCGCGGCCGACGACTAGCGCCGTGCCGTTGCCGACGACGCCCGAGGTCGGCTGCAGGGCCGACTGGTTGATGGCCGAGACGAGCTGCCTGTCGGTCCAGACCGCATCGCCGGCGATGCGGGTCGCGAGCCCGGCGGCCGCGTCGGCATCGGTGGTGCGGAAGCTGTAATTGCTCTGCAGCGTCGCAGGCTGGAAGCGGGCCTGGGCGGCCCAGCCCGCGCCATAGGCAGTCTCGAAGGCGCCCGCATAGGTGGCATAGCGCGCCGCCGCGTAGTCCTTGACCTCCTGATCCGTGACCGTGGCCGTGGCGGGGCGGCCGAGCGCCGCCTTCGCGAAGGCGGCGTAGAGCGGGATGGCCGCGTCGTTCAGCCGGAAGACGCCGGTGCCGTCGACGGAGCCGTTGCGGATCAGCGCGGCGTAGAGCCCGTAGGACTGCGTCACCTGCGCCTCGAAGGTCGCGATGCTCGCCTGCGCGGCCGTCGCGGCGCCGTCGTTCGCCGTGAGCTTCAGGGCGCGCGAGACCTTGGAGAGCTGCTCGGCGCTCAGCGCCTGGGCCGAGGTCTGGCCCGTGGCCGAGACGAGCCGGCCATTGCTGACTTCGATGCGGACGTCGCCGGCCTCGCTGCGGATTTCGCCGACGCGCAGATCGCCCGCGAGCTGGGTGATGCCGATGTCGCCCAGCGCCGAGACGTTGACGACGCCGTCGACGAAGCTGCCGTTCGGCAGCTGCGTGGCCGTCGCCCGCAGCTTCATCGGGGTCGCCAGAGAGCCGACGCCGCCGTTCTCGCTGGCCAGCGTGATGTTGCGGCCGATCACGTTGGCGCCCGACTGGGCCGCCGCCTCGAGGCTGCCGGTGGCGCGCACCACGACGTCGCCATAGGCGTTGGGGTTGCCGTCGGCACGCAGGGTGGTGATGCGGGCGCCGCCGGTGATGTCGAGATGGATACCGCCGCTGCCGGTCGCTGCGGCGAGGCTGGCGCCGGAGGTCAGCGTCGCCGTGATCGCCTGCGTCGCGGTGCCGATCGCGTCGCGGGCGTTGAGCGTCAGATCCTTGCTGAGGATGGAGACGTTCGCGGCCTGGGTGATCGCGCCGCCGGTGGCGTTCAGCGTGGTCGTGCCGCTGGGATTCACGACGTTGCCCTGGAGCAGGAGCGCGCCGTTGGTCTGGATGTTGACGCGGCCCGCGGCGTTGCCGGCGAAACTGATGGCGAAGGGGTTGTCGGCTTTCACCGAGGCCGTGACCTGCACGAAGGCGCGGGTGGCGTAGTTGTAATCCCAGACCGCCTGGGAGGCGCCGGGCTGGCCGACGAAGCCGCGGTCGCAATAGTTGGGCGAGCCGAGCTGGCAGCCGCCATAGCTGGCCGAATTGTTGATGAAGTCGAGATGGCCGCCCGTGATCTCCTGGGTCAGGCCGACATGGGTCAGGCTCGTGTCGTTGGTCAGGCGCCCCGAGACGGGGGTCGCGCTGGGCGACTGCGCCGAACGCGACCACCAGTAGCGCGGGTCGGCGCCCGGATTGGTGCTGGGCGATTGCGCATCGACATAGACCCACGGGTTGCTGGACGTGCCGGAAGTGTAGACCCAGTAGGAGACGACGTCGCGCTGGTTGCGGTTGGCGACCGTCAGGCCGACCCTCTCGAGCAGCGCCTGCTGCGTCCACTCGTAGCGCGTGCCGGCGACGGGGGTATAGCTCGTCGAATCGCCGGAGACGAAGGCCACCGGAGTGGTGGTGCCGAGCACGGGCTGGGCGCCGTTGTTCGTCTTGTAGACGGCGATGCCCGAGCCCGGCGTATAGGCATAGACCGTCGTGTTCGGCCCCGAGGTGATCAGGCGGTCGACGATCGTGATCTTGCTGACGCTGGCGTTCACGCCCGCCGCTGTGCCGGTGTTGATGCGGCTGGTGACGAGGTCGAGCCCGGAATTGTTGACGAGGCTGACATCGCCGAAGCCGCCATTGACCTTGATGCGGCCGATCGTGTTCGTGCTGATGATCTGGCCGTCGAGCAGGACCGAGCCGCCGCCCGAGGAGGCGTTGACGTCGTTCAGGATCAGGCGGTTGTTGACGACATCGTAGACGACGGGGGCCGCGCCCGGGTTCGCCCAGCCGCCGCCGAAGATGCTGGCGAAGCTGGCGGAGGTGATGCCGGCGTCGAGATAGCCCTGGCGCACCGAGTTCAGGATGGTGCCGATGTTCGCGGCGATGGTGCCCGACCAGTTGGTGATGCGCCCGGCCTCGATCGAGGCGTTGATGTTGATCGTCGTCGCCTTGATCGCGACCTGCGCGCCGTAGATCTGCGTGCCGCCGCCCTGCGCCGTCGGGTTGCTCTCCCGATAGGTCGGCACCGTCGGGATGACGGTCATGCCGATGTTGTTGCCGATGTTGTAGCCGCCGGTGCAGTTGTAGCCGGAATCGGCGATGTAGCCGGCGCAGTTGCCGAAGAACTGCAGCGACCAGTTGCGCGTCGCGCCGTTGGCCTGGGTGCCGTAGAGAAAGTAATTGACGTCGGTCACGCCGGCCGCGGCGGCCAGCGCATTGGCAGCGGCGTAGATCGCCTCGTTCGGGTTGAGCGTCGCGCCCGGACCGCCGCCGGGATAGACGATGTAGCTGCCATACTCGGCCTGCGGCGAGGCGCCGGCATTGTAGAGGCCGTTGGGCCCGTTCGAGGAGACGGCGACGGCGCCGTTGGGCACCGTGACGTTGAACTGCAGCGCGTCGATGCGCTGGCCCGAGAAGCCGAAGGAGCCGAGCGTGTTGTTGATCGAGACGACGCCGGCGAGGTTGGTGACGTCTCCGCCGATCAGCAGGGCCGGCCCGTTGCCGCTGGCGTCGAGCGCCCCGGCATAGGCGTTGTCGATGGTGATGACCGGCGTGGCATCGGGATTGCTGTTGCGGGTGAGGCCGCCGCTCGCGCCGACGATCTGGCCGCCGGTCGATTCAGGAATGTAGGCGCCACCGTCCAGCACCAGATAGGCGTTGCTGCGGTTGATCACGGTGATGGAGGGGCCGCCCTGAGCGGTCAGCGTGCCACTGCCGGAGACCGTGCGGCCGCCGACATAGACATTGCCGCCGGCGGCATAGAGCTGGCTCAGGCGGACGGCCTTCACCGGCGAGCCGCTGACGCCGGAGATCAGCGTACCCGCGACCGAGGAGTCGTAAAGGGCATTGATGTAGGACACCGCGTTGAAGGCGCCGTTGATGTTCGCCGTCACAGGCGCGCCGCTGACGAAACGGATGGTCGGCGTGTCGTTGACGCCGCATTGCTGGGCCGCGTTGGTCCCGCAGCCGATTTCGATGCGCTGGGTATTGTAGATGCCGGCCGTGGCCGTGCCGTTCATCACCAGGGTCGAGGAGGAGGAGGCTCCAGGGCTGCTGTTGCCGTTGGTGACCGGGATGAAGAAGAGCTGGTAGCCGTGGCCGGTGCCGTCGGCGTTGGCGTTCAGCAGCCCGTCATAGGCGCCGAGCGTGACGTTCTGCGCGCTGGCGATGCTGGCGCCGGAAGCGACCTCGACGCGGGCATGGTTCTGGAGATCGGTCGAGGCGTCGGCATCCGGAACCGCGATCAGGCCGCGCACATAGCCGAGCGCGGTCGCCCGGCCGGTCAGACTGTTGGTCTTCAGCCCCGAGCCGTCGCGGCCGGCGGTGACGTTGACGTCGCCGAGGCCGAGCAGCGTCGCATTCGCGCCGAGCTTCACGTCGTTGCGCGTCCGCACGGTCACGTCGGCAGCGGCAACGCCGACGCCCGCGAGGCCGTAGGTGCTGACATAGGCATTGGTTCGGACGTCGGCCGTCGTATAGGTGCCGAGATTGACGACGCCGTAGGAGGTCACCGTGCTGCGCAGCCCGAGCGTGACCTCGTTGTCGACGGTGGCGGTGTAGCGGGAGGCGACCCCCGCGCCCTGCAGCAGGCCGCCGGTCGTCAGCGTCGCCGTGTCGTCGCCGGTGAGCTCGCTCCAGGCCTGGATCAGGATCGGCCCGGGCGCCCCGGTCGGGCTCGTACCGGCGGCCAGCGCGACATCGTCGGCCAGAACGACCCGTGAGGTCCCGGACAGGGTCGTGGTCGAGGTGGCGCCGGCGCCATTGATGCCACCGCCTGCGGCGGCGCGCACCGAGTCGCCGAGCGTGAGTTGCTCGAAGCCGTTGCGGCTGGTCAGCGCGATCGCCTGCAGGCAGGAGGTCAGGGCGCAGCCAGCCGTGCCGGGTCCGGCGGCGGTGAGCCGGCTGCGGGCGCCCAGCGAGGTCAGCACGGCGATGTTCTCGGCCTTGTTCTCCGCCAGCGCCGCGCTGGCACCCAGCGCCGCCGCCTGGAGACTGTCGACGAGGGCGGCATAGCGGGTATCGTGGCTCGCGGCGACCGTGACGAGGCCGGTGTTGACGATGGTGTCCGTGCCGAGCGAGGCGGTGACGGCGGATGTCGCCGAGGTCCGGCCTTCGGCGCCGGAGCCGGCGAGCAGGCCGCCGCTGCCGGCTTGCGCATGGACGATCTGCGTGTCGCTGCCCGTCGCGGTGACGGCGAGGCTGCCGCTGCCGGCCCCCTCCATCTGGACCCCGTTGCCGAGCGAGGCGGTCGTCGCCGTGTCGGCGCTGGCGCTGGCCTCGACGGTGCCGACGGCCGCGAGACCGCCGCTGACGCCGCTCGCCGTCGCGCCCTGGGCCGTGGTGTTGCTGGCCGCGACCGCCACCGTTGCCGCGGGCAGCCGGACATTGTCGCCGACGGAGGCGGTAACGCGGGCCCCGTTGGAAGCAGAGGCTCTGGTGCCGGTGGCGCTGACATAATTGGAGCCGGACGCCGCGAGCGCCGAGGCCGCCGCCGAGAGGCCGCCGCGCGCGAAGCCCGCGGTTGAGTCGGAGAGATTGACCGCATCGCCGAGCGCGGTGCCGAAGACCGAGCCGGTGGCGCGGACGGAGAGCGTCCCCGCCGTGAACTGCGCGATCGAGGGCAGGCTGGAATTGCCCTCGATCATCGCCCGCACGACCGGATTGACCGTGGCGTTGGCGATGGCGGTGCCGACGGCGAGGGCGCCCGCCACGGCGACCCCCGTGGCGGAGGCCTTGGCGTCGGGCGAGGCGTCGGCCCGCACGGCGATCGTGCCGGTTCCGACCTGGGCGCGGGCGCCGGCGCGGATGACGGCCAGGACGTCGGAGGAGTCGGTCGCGGTCGCTTCCGCGCCGGCTCCGGCCGCGAGCAGGCCGCCGACGCCGGCCACCGCCGCGGCATGGGCCGCGCCGTTGCTCGTTGCCGCGATGGTCAGCCCGGTTCCGGTCAGGGCGGCGCCGGCGGCGAGTTCGGAGGTCACCTGGCTGGTGACGCTGCTCGTCGCCAGCGAGACGCCGAGCGCGAGCCCACCGGCCACGGTCGCGCCGAAGGCATCGGAGCGGCCGGTCTGGCTGTTCTCGGCTTCGACGGCGGTCGTGCCGGTCACGGTCAGGGTGCCGCCGAGACGGGCGGTCACGGTGTTGGACAGGCTGCCTTTCGCGACGGCGGCGCCCGCCGCAGCGCCCAGCGCGCCCGCACCGGCGCGGGCCTCGACCGCGGCGGCGGAACCGGAACCGTCGGTGGACCGGGCGGAGAGCGCGATCGATCCCGTCGTCACGGCGATCTGGTCCAGCGTCGCAGAGACCCGGTCGCCGACATCGGTATAGGCTGTCGCGGCGCCGACGCCGGCCGCGCCGCCGGCGCCCACGCCGGTGGCGAGGTTGCTGGTCGTCGTCTGCGACAGGGCGCTTACGGCGACCGAGCCGCTCGCGATGCTGCCGCCGGTGACGGTCGCGGCGGTGCGCGACTCGGCCGTGTCGAGCAGGGCGCTCGCGCTCTGCGAGGCCGGCGCGGCGATGCGGCTGCGGTTGGCGGTGAAGAAGCTGTATTGCTGGGCCGCGTAGCTGCGGACCTCGGCGTCTGTCGCCGTCCGGCCGAGGGCGGTGCTCGCCTCGGCGCGATAGGCGGCGAGGCCGGCGGTGGTCAGCCTCAGCACACCGTTGGAGACGGTGCCATTGGCGAGCAGACGCGCATAGGCGTCATTGGCGGCGCTGCGGATCTGGTCGTCCGTCGCGCCCGGCAGGGTCGCGGTGACGGTGGCGCGATAGGCGGAGACGCCGGCATCGCTCATGAGATAGGCGACGCTGCCGCCGGTGAGCGCGGCGTAGCGCTGGGTGGCCCAGCTGCGCACCTGCGCGTCGCTCGGGCTCGCGATGCCGAGCGCGGTCGCGGCGGCCGAGCGCAGGGCGGTCACGCCCGCGCTTCCCAGCGTCAAGGTGCCGTTCGACACCGTGCCGCTGGCCAGCAGCAGATTGTATTCGGCCTGCGCCGCGTCGCGCAGGGCGGCATCCGTCATCGACGCGCCGGCCGTGCCGCGATAGCTGCGATAGGCCGCGAGCCCGCTGGCGCTGAGCACGAGATCGGCGTTGCCGGCGGTGAGCTGGCTGACCCGGGCCAGCGTGCCGTCGCCATTGGCGTTCAGCTCCGCGCCTGCGCCCGCGGGCGTGGCGGTGCCGACCGAGATCACCGCCACCGAAGCCCCGATGCCGGCCGTACCGCCGACGCCGAGCGTGACCGTGCGGGCATCGACGATGCGCTCGGAGGTGGCGGAGGCCGAGACGGCGCCCGGTGCCGAGAGCGTCGACCCCGTGATGTCGGCGAGAACGCGGCTGTCGAGGCTCGCGATCGTGGCGGCGGCGCCGGCGCCCATGGTGCCTGTCGCGCCGGCTGCCGTGGTCGGCGTGATCCGCGTCGTCTCGGTCGCGCTGACCGCAATGCCGGCGGCGCTGGCCGGGCGCAGCGTCGCAACGACGCCGTAGAGACCGGCGCGGGTCTCGTTCTCGACGTCGATGAAATTGACCATGCCGGCGACGCCGGCAAAGCCGCCGCCGGCGCCGCCGGTCGCCAGCAGCGTGAAATCGTTCCGGCTGCGCGCCGCCACGGCGAGCGCGCCGTTGAGGTTGAGCGTCGTCTGGCCGGCGCCGCCGCCGATGGTGGCGAGGGTCGTGTTGCGGCTGGTGCCGACGGCGAAGGCGCTGCCGAGGCCGACACCGCCGCCGGCCGCGACCGTCGCGAAGCCGTAGAAGCCGTTGCGGCTCTCGGCGTTCACCGCGACGCGGCCCGCCGTGACGAGACCCTGGTCGAGCGTGGCCGTGGTGGTCGCCGCGAAGCTGTTGACGATGCCGGACGCCGCCGCGCCGCCGAGGCCGACCGCGAAGCCGATCACGGTGCCGGTGGCCGATTGCGAGGCGTTCGCCGCGATGTCGAGCGCGGTGACGCCCGGCCCGGTGAAGCCCGGTGTCGTCGTGCCCAGCGTGCTCCCGGTGAGTGCGGCCCGCGTGCTGCGCTGCATGACGGTGTTGGCGTCGGCGCCCGCGGCCGCGACGCCGCCGATCGAGCCGACCGTGATGAAGGTCGCCGCATAGGAATGGCTCGCCGCCTCGATGGCGACAGCGGTCGAATCCGTGCCGGTGAGGCGCGTGTTGACGGCGCTGCCGTCGATCACCGCCGAGGTGCTGCCGCCCAGGACGTTGCGGATCGGGACGATCGCGACGGCGCCCGAAACCGGGAAGATGGCAACGCCGCCGGTCACGGCATTGGCCAGGACCGCTTGCTGCGAGGTGGCGACGACACCCAGGCCGCGGACGCTGCGCGCGGTCATGGCGAGCGAGGGCTGGGCCGCGCTCGGGTCCGTCGCCGTGCTCAGGTCGAAGGCGGTGACGAGCTGGCCGGCCTGGTAGTTCAGCGCGCCCGAACCGCCGGCGCGCGCATCGACCGTGCTGCCGGCGCCGATCGAGGCGGTGGTCGCCCCGCCGATCGTGTTGTTGACGACCGACAGGCCGCCCGCGACGGAGGGCGCGCCCAGCGTGGCGCCGAGCGCGCCGGCCGAGACGGTGATGCGGTCGGTATTGGTCGCGAAGAGCCCGAGATTGTTGCCGGCGATGATGTCGGCGCCCGTCACGGTCGCGGCGACGTCGGTGGCGATGCTGTTGTTGGCGATGGAGCCCGCGAGCCCGACATTGCGCGACATGGCGATGCCGATGGCGAGCGTGTCGATGGTGGCGGTCGAACCGGCGCGCAGGACGACGTCGCCCGAGGTGCGGATGGTGGCGTCGGCCACCGTCGCGTCGGCCTCGTTGGCGATGTCGCTCTCGACGACCGAGAGGCCGACCGCCGCGGTGCCGATGCCGAGGCCGAGCGAGCCGGCGCTGGCACGGATCGTCGAGGTGACGGCCCCGATGACGTCCAGCCCGGCGGCGGTGATGGAGGTGCCGCTGCCGGTGATGCCGGCGCGGGCGACATTGCCGATCGACTGCAGCACCACCGAGGCCGTGCCGGCGAAGGCGCCGGTGGCGACGCCGAGACCCACGGCGACGCCGGTGATGGTGGCGCCGTCCTGCGCGCGCACGGTGACGAGGCCGCCGGCCGTCAGGTCGACCCGGTCGATGGTGGCGAGATGCGACTGGGCGATGCGGTTGACCAGCAGCGAGACGCCGACATTGTTGGTGCCGGCCTGCACCGCGCCCGCGACGGCGAGGATCGCGGCTCCCGTCGGGTTGGCGGTGCCGTTGTTGGCGGCGGAGCCGGTGAAGTCGATCTGGCTGGTGTCGGTGCCGGCGAAGAGCTGGCGGCCGGTGATCAGTGCGTCGAGGGTGGCGTTGCGGCTGCCGTCGGACAGGACCAGCACGTCCCCGCGCGTGGTGATCAGGGCGGGCGTCGCCGTGCTGCCGTCGATCATCGCCCGGATCGTCGGCGTCACCGTGTTGAAGACGAGGGAGCCGGCCAGCCCGTTGCCGCCGAGGCCGAAACTGATCGCGCTAGAGACGATGCGGCTCGCCCCCGAGGCGGTCACGCTGAGGCTCTGGACGGAGTCCAGCCGCGAGCGCGTCACCCTGGCGCTGACCGCCTCCTCGCCATCGGGGTCGGCGATTTCGGTATAGGTCAAGGCGAGACCGACGCCGTTCTTTGCGCCGGCATAGGCGGCACCGCCGCCGATGCCGATATCGGTGGTCTGGTAGGCGTTGACCGCTACCGCATTGGCGCCGAGGGCGAAGGTGCCCGCGAGCAGGGTGGAGTCCGAGATCGCGGCCGAGACCCGGTCGGTCACCAGCCCGAGCGAGACCGACATCGCCGCGGCGCCGTTGCCGCCGCCCGAGCCGGCGAGGCCGAGGCCCACCGCGGTGATGCGCCCGCCGGCCAGCGCCTGCACGGTTGTGTTGCCGATATTGGTCAGCGTCGAGCCGGCGATATGGGCGTCGGTGCTGTTGTCCAGCTTGGCATAGGCGATGGCGCCGGCGAGTGCGGCGGAAGGCGCGCTGGTTCCGGCGAGATTGACTGCGGCCGAGCCCGAGCCGATCTCGATGATGCTCGAGTTCAGGGCCCTGACCGCGGTCGAGAGCGGCTGGAGCCGGTTCTCGATCCGGGCACCGTCGATCCAGGCCGAGGTGCCCAGCTGAGTCGCCGCCACAGCCGCGCTGCCGGCGAGCGCGAAGGAGGGGCTGCCGCCGCCCTGGACCACGGTCGCGGCCGATACGGCGGCGAAGAACGGGTCGTTCGTGACGAAATCCATCGTTCCATCGACAACCGCGGCTGCGACGGACGCGGCCGTCAGCCGCCCGGTGGTCGCGGCCTGAACCGTCAACGAATCCGTGCGGATGAGTCCCAGCGTCGTGCCAGTTCCCCGCAACCGGTTACCGGAGAGATCGTCGGCATTGTCACCGATATAGGCGCGGGTCACCGTCGTCGCGTCCAGGCGCGCGACGGAGACGCCGAAGCTGCTGCCGCCGGTGCCCCCGCCCGCCAAGGCGCCGCCGAGCGAGAACAGCGAGACGAACTGCTCGGCCCGCAGATCGACGAGATCGGCGGTGATCCGCGCGCGGTTGCTGATCGAGGCGAGGGTCTGGTTGTTCAGCCCTGCCAGCGAGACCATGCCGTTCAGGGCAACGCCGGCGGACTGGCCCGAAGAGGTCGCCACCACGAACATCTTGTCCGAGGTCGTCGCCGTGACCGCGAGATCGCCGGCGGTGACCGTCGCGCCGTCGGCGATGGCGGCGACTGTGCGGCTGCTGCGGCCGATGTCGAGCAGGGTTCCGCCCGCGGCCGAGCCCGCGCCGCCGTTGACGCCGCCGGTGAAGCCGAAATTGCCGCCGCCGTCGATGCTGTGGACGGTGGTGTCGGCGGCGACGCTGACGGCCCGGCTCCAGGCCTGCTGGTAGCCGTCCGCCAGCGTCGTCTGCCAGGTCCCGCCTAGCGAGGCGGCGGTGATCGTCGCGCCGCTGGCGATATAGGCCGAGGTCTCGTTGTTGACGCGGAAATAGTCGACCGATCCGGCCAGGCCCAACTGCGAGGACTGGGAGCTGGCATTGGCGTAGGTCGTCAGGATGTTGTTGACGACGCCGAGATTGCCGTTGAGGTGCGAGATCGCCTCCGACAGCCCGGCCCAGTTCGTCCAGGTGTTCGAGATCGGCATCTCGTTGGTGGCGCCGACGCCGACGCGGAGCCCGCTCACCGTCGCGCCGGGGCCGATAAAGGCGGTCGAGTCGTGATTGTAATTGCCGACGGCGATGCCGAAGGAAAGCGAGACCTGCGCCTGGGGATTGGCGGCTGTCGGATCCGTCGAGGTGGAGTTGGTCGAACTGTCGGCGATCAGCCGGACGCCGAAGTCCGACTGGCGGCTGGCGACGGCGAGGTTGCCATTGGTGTAGATCGCGGGCGCGGCGCCGCCCGCATCCGCCCCGATGAAGGCCTTGGCGCTGAGGCCGCTGTCGGCGATGGCGATGGCGCTGCCGACCTTGGCCGGGACGCTGCTGCTGCCGCTGCTGACCTTGCCGAGGATCTTGGTGAGCAGGTCCGAGACCGTCGAACCGGCTGGGCCGGCGTTGAAGAGAGCGTTGTTGCCGACCGTCGTCGTGGCGCTGGTCGCGTTCTTGCTCGTGTCGGAGACCGCCTGGACGGTGAGGCTGCCGGCCTTGCTGGCGGCGCTGCCGAGCGAGGCCCCGAACTGGGCCTCGGTGGCCGCCTTGTAGTCCGAATAGGCGAAGGCGATGCCGCCGACGCTTCCCGCCGAGGCCATCGCCGTGGCGGAGGTCGAGAAGCTGTTGGTGGTGAGGGCCGAGACGGTGACGTTGCTCGACGAGCCAGCGGTGATGATCGCGCCGGAATGGACCCTGGCCGCGGTCGTGACGTCGACGGCGCCATAGGCGACGGTCGCGGCCACGACGGCTTGGCCACTGGTGACGGTCAGGGCCGTGACGCCGAGCTTGACGTCGTTGACCGCCCGGACGTCAAGGTTCCGGCCAGCGGTGATGCTCGCGCCGGACGCGACGTCCGCCTTCACCTCGCCCGAGATCTCGCCGATCGCGACGGCGGCGCCGAAAGGCGTCACGCCCGAGATGGTGATCGCCGGGAGCGAGGCCTCCTGCCGCCCACTGGCGTTCAGAAGGACGTCGCGCGTCGCCTCGATCACGGCGGTCGATTCGATCTCGACCTTGGACGAGATGGTGCTGCCGACATAAGAGCCGTTCAGCCCGAGAAAGCTGCCATACTGCGTCTGCGCGGCCAGCGCGACGAGCGTCCCCGCATTCGGGTCGATGAAAGAGGACACGGCGCGCGCATCGGCCGTCATCACGACGTCGCGGCCCGTGATGATCCCGGAGACCTTGATGCCGGCCTCGGCGGTGGCGGCCCCGGAGAGCAGCGTCTGCGACTGGCTGGCGGTGAGCGTCACATTGCCGGCCGAGAAGGCGCTGCCGGCGCTGACTCCCGCCAGCAACTGACCCGCGACCTCGATCTTCGGCGCTTCGAGCGTGATGTTGCCGGAGTTGCCGAGCGATGCATTGGTCGCGGAAAGGGCCCCCGCCTGGCGGTTGAAGTTGCGCGTGTCGATGAGGCCATCGCCCCGGATGGTGATGCTGTTCGTGGCCAGCAGCGACACATCCGTGCCGTTGGTGATCATGCTGGCGCTGCCGCCGGTGCCGATCACGATGTCGGAGGGGTCGATGAAGAGCAGGCCGGCCTTGCCGTTGCGGGCGGAGAGATCGACATCGACCGCGCCCAGCGTCACCGTGTTCTTCGCGCTGAGCTCGAGGAAGCCGCCGTCGCCGCTGGTGCCGGCCGTGCCGCGGAAGACGGCGCCGTCGGCAACGTCGAGATTGGTGCCGGCGAAGACGATGGCCGAGCCGGCCTTGCCGGCGACGTCGCGCGCGGCGCTGACGTCGACGACCGCACCGCGGGCGATCGCGATGCCCGCGTCCGACGTGATCGAGACCTTGCCGCCTTCGGCCGTGTTGACCGCAGCGGCGGACCCGGCGCTCACACGAGGCGAGGGGGCGGCTCCCGTGGCCGTGATCTTCGCCGTGGCGGCGATCGTCGTGCCCTTGCCGGAGCGGATCGCGATGCTGCCGGCGGTGCGCCTCGCCGTCGCATTGGCGCTGAGGCGGCCGGACACGCTGACCGTGCCGGCGGCCACGATCTCGATGCCGCCGCCCTTGCGCGCGACCATCGCCGCGCCCTCGCGCAGGCCCTTGGTGTTGACGCTCTCGGCGAAGGCGGTGCGGTGGCGGCGGCGCCGTTCGCCGAGGTCCTCCGCGGTGGCATTGGCGGTGATCTGGCCGGCGATGCTGACCGAATGGCCGTGCAGCGTGACGCCACGCTTGGCGTTGATCCGGCCGTCGATCGTGATGCGCCCATCGGGCGAAATCGGCACGTCGTTGGCACGCAGCTGTGCGGCCAGCGCCTCGTTGACGACGCCGTTCGGGCTGATCACCCGGTCGAGGAACTCGCGTGTCGGCGTGTTGACGGTCAGCCGGCCGGTGTTGATCACGCCGCTCGGCCCGACCGTGAAGCCGGCGGAGTCCGAGAAGTAGATGTGCCCGCCGATCTGGCCGTTCTTGTAGGAGTTGAGGATGCCGTTGACGACGACCGGGCCATCGCGAACGATGTTCACCAGCGCCCCGGTGTTCTGCGGCAGGTGCATGTTCACCGTGGTGCCGGCCGCCTGCTCGAAGCGCGAGAAGGAGTTGTAGCCGGCGCCGGCCGCGACCGTCTGGGTCGTGATCGTGGTGGTCGTGCCGCTGACGGCGACGCTGGTCTGGGTGCGCCCGTCGGGCGTGATGATGTTCTGCGCGAAGGCCGGCGCGTTCCACAGCGCGAGCGCCATCGCCTGGCCGACGAGGCAGCGCTGCCGCCAGGCCGCCAGCACCGGTCCGCGGGGCCGCGCGCGCAGGGCCGGCGGGACGAACCCCGGCTGAGCGCCCCGGGGCTTCGCGAGCGTCTTCGTCCGCCGGCGCGACATGGTCAGAGCTTCTCGCGCGCCAGCGCCTCGAGCGCGGGATCGAGCCCGCGTGTCGAGAGCGGTAGGACGAGGTCGCGGCCGGCGGCATCCCGGAAGACGATCCGACCCGCCTCACTGGCCTTGCGCCAGAGCTTCGCCGCCTCGTCGGGCAGGACGGCGTCGGCGAAGCAGCCCGTCGGCAGGCAGCGCCGCCAGGGCAGATCGAGCGGCTGGGCGTCCTTCTCGCCAAGCGCGATCTGGACGCTGCTCGGGAAGCTGACGCTGACCGGCATCACGGCCGTGACGCGCAGCGGGTCGCCGGCGGAGAGCCGGCCGATCGCGATCTGCGCCAGCGGAGCCTGTTGCCCCTGAGCCTGCAGCACCTGCGCCACCTCGCAGACGCGCTGGGCGCGGGAGCCCTCGATGCGCTGGCAGCGCAGCGTCCAGTCGCCGAAGCTCGCCGTAGTGACGCTGGGCTCTGAGGGGACCGCAGCCGGCGCGGCACCGTTCGGCGCGGCGGGAGACGGAGCAGCCGGGCCCGCTGGCCGGGACGCGGGGGCCTGGGCGAAGGCCAGGGTCGCCGAGGCGAGAGCGAACGACGCCGCCAACCCTGCCATCCGCCATGCGGTCGATCGTCCAGCCATGCCACCCACCCCCTTCGATCGCGATGCGATCCCGTGCCGACACCGTGGGCTTCTGGTCCATCCCGACCTTCCTGGCGCCGTTTCGGCGGAAAGAAGCGGGCAAGCGACGGTTGGAAGCCGTTTCGGATCGTTCGAGCGGGAGAAGCTTTCTCAGAGGCGAAAGACCTGTGCAATGTGCCGGTCAAAAATGGTCAGTAAAGGGTTAAATCCATGACCTTACGTCATGATTTCCTAGGAAACGGCGCGGCGCGCCCGCCCGCGCGGTGCGGAGAGCAGAAGCGACGCGCTGAGCAGAAGCGCCGCCGCGATCAATGCGAACATCGCCCCGACACCAGCCCGCTCCATCAGGGCGAAGTAGGCCAGGGGCACGATGATCGAGACGAGGCGGCCGAGCCCCCAAGCGGTGGCGGTGCGCGAGGCCCGCCGAGCCGTCGGGACGATCTCGGCGGCGTAGAGCGCCAGGATCGAGCCATAGAGCGCGCCCAGCAGCGAGAAGCCGATGCCGATCGTGACCAGGGCCGCAAAGGACCCGACCCAGGCGAAGGCGAGTCCGAGGCCGGCCATGGCGACGGCGCAGAGGACCAGGCTCGTCCGGCGGTCGAGCCGGTCGATGACGGGGGCGGCCGCGAGGTTCCCGATCACCGGGCCGATCATGATCAGGGCGGCGGCGACGACCGAATCCCCGATCGAGAACTGCTTCGCCATCATCACGGCGCCGCTCATCAGCGGGAAGCCGATCGTCGCCCAGGGCGCCAGCCCGTAGAGCGCGCAGAGCAGCGGAAAGGCGTTGCGCGCGCCGTGCTCCTCGCCTCCGCCGGCCTGTTCCCGGGCGGGTTCCGGCCACGGCCCCGTAGCCTTGCCGTGGCCGAAACGGGCGAGCGCGGTCTCGGCCTCGGCAAGGCGCCCGGCCGCGGCGAGCCATCGCGGTGATTCCGGGAGCAGGGCGAGTAGGGCCGCGCTGAGGACGGCGAGCACAGCCCCGGTCCCCACCGCCCAGCGCCAGCCCTCGATGCCGGCCAGCGTCGGGGAGGCGGCGCGCAGCAGCAGGATCAGGGCCGGGGCGCCGAGGAAGGCGAGGGCGGCGCAGAGGCAGGACATCGCGCCCCGCCGTCGGGGCGGCATGATGTCGGCGAGATAGGCCGCGACCAGAGGCGGGCAGGCGCCGATGCCGAGTCCGGAGACGAAGCGAAAGACGATGAGCCCGATGGTGTCCCGGCTGGCCGCGGTGGCGAGCGAGCCGGCGGCGATCAGGAGGAGGGCCGCCTGCAGGGCGCGGCGGCGGCCGAAGCGGTCTCCCATCAGCCCGAGGATGGGCGCGCCGACGGCCCCGCCCGCGAATATCGCCGCCATGAAGAGCGCGATTTCGGTGCGCGTGAGATGATGGGGCGGCCCCTGGAAGACGGCGCCGAGCGCATTGCCGAGCGCGACCTCCGCGATGTCGGCGAAGAGCCCGAGCGTCAGGACCGCGAAGAGGGCGAGCCGCATTCGGCCGAAGGGCAGGGCGTCGAGTCGGGCTCCGATCGCGCGAACGGCTTCGTTTGCCGGTTCCGTGGGCGCCGCTACCACGCCGGGCATTCGGCCTGCGCGCGGCCGGCGGCCGGCGGCAGGGCGACGAGGCCGTTTCCGATTCCCGCACCGGCCGTCGCCGCATCGAAGGCGGCCGCGATGATCTCGAGCTTGGTGGCCTGGACCCGTGCGTAATCCTCGCGGAAGGCGCGAGACAGCCAGAGCGGCGAGCGGCCCGGCGCACCGGTCCAGCCGATGGCGCCGATCGCGATGGCGTTGGCGAGCGTGCGGCCGGCATGGGTGCGCGAGATGTTGAAGGGCTTGGCCAGCGCCGAGACGGAGGTCACGTCTGTGACGGCGCGCTCCTCGCCGTCGGCTGCGGGGTCGGAGCCGGCGATCAGCCGGTCCATCAGGCTGCCGCCCTCGTCGACCGAGGCGAAGACCGCATAGGTCGATGGCGGGTTGCGGATCAGCGGCGAGGCCAGCAGCGCATCGGCCACCACCGGCTCGACCGCGGCCAGCAGCGGAACGCCGCCGGACTGCATGATGGCGGCGCGGCTGCCGCCGTCCAGGCCGTCGATCACCGCCAGATGCAGCCGATACCACTCACACATGCCCCACAGCGTCTCGGGGGCTGGTTCGGCGATGCTGGCGCGCCCCCGGTCCGGGCCGGAGACGCGGATGAGGCCGTAATAGAGCGCCTCGGCGAAGAAGGCGGCGGCGGTGTTGCGGCTCGACAGGTTGTGCGTGAGGGCGTTCTCGACGAAGTCGCGCTGGGTCAGGCCCGGCTTCCCGCGGAGAAGGCCGCGGAAATAGGAGGCCAGGGCGGCGTGGGAGATCAGGCAGCGCTGCTGCGACGCGAATTGCGTGACGAGCCGCGGCACGACCTGCTGCGCGCCCAGGAAGCCGCCCGCGAGGGCCCGAACCAGTCCGGCGAAGCGCGGATGGGCCATATAGCCCTCGACTTCGATTGACCCCCCGCCCATCCGTCCCCCCGGAACGTCAAACATCGCCGCCGGGGATCGTTGATCACATGGCACAGTTCAGGGCAATATGAGAATCTCAGACATGGTTCACGTCGGTGTGAACGGTGCCGTGCAGCAGCGCCCGCACCATGGCGACATAGCGCCGCCGCAATCCCTCGGGATCGACGGGCGGGAGGCTCTGGTTGGTGCCGCGAGCGCCATCCGCCAGCAGCTGGGCGAGATCGCGGGGCGCGATGCCGTCGTGCAGCCGCATGAGGCCGAGCGCCGTCATCTCGGCGATCAGCCCGGCCAGTTCGCCGTGGAAGCTCTCGGCCGAGGCGATCATCAGGTCGCGGCAGCAGCGGAAGGCCTGGTCGTTGATCTCGACCGCGTGAGGAGAGGTCGCCAGACGACGCCGGTTGTGGCCGTAGCGGGTGTCCAGCGTGGCGGCGATGACATCGACGGGGTCGTGCGCCGCATCGAGCGCGTCCCGGCCGGCCGCCATGCCGGCCTCGACGGCCGCGAGGTTCGCGTTCTCGATGAGAAAGCGGAACGCCTCCTCCTTGCTGCTGAAGTGGTTGTAGAGCGTGCGGCGCGTCATGCCGATCGCCCCGGCGAGCGCCGTCATCGTCAGCGCTTCGTAGCCATGCTCGAAGAAGGCCCGTTCGAGCCGCGCCGCGAGCTCTGTCCGGGTCACCATTGAAACATCCAGATACCGACTGTGAAATGCGCCACACCAAGCCGTAGCGCGTCCGGTCGGCGCGGGGCAACCCTGCGTCGCAGAGACGGCCCTGCGCAGCGCGAGCCGTCAGCCGCGGATGAGCAGCAGAACGGCCGCGTCGTACTCGGCCCGGCGCAGGGCGCGGCGCTCGGCCGCCTCCTCGTCCTGGCCCCAGATCCCGATCTGGTAGTCCTCGTCGCAATGGGCGGCTTCCCAGACCGCGTCGGCGTCGCGCAGGCCGAAATGCAGGGCCAGCATCAGCAGGGCCGAGCCGGTGAGGGTCATCACGCTGTGGGCGCCCGCCAGCGCGACAGGGGCGGGAATGGTCGCGACCGCGCCTTCGACCGCCTGGAGCGCCGGGGCCGGTTGCGGTGCGAAGACGATGCCTTCAGCGAGGATGAAGCGGGCGCCGAGCCGCTGCTCGACATCGCGGCGGATCGGCTCCCAAATCTCGTTCTGGCGGACGACCAGCGCCTCGGGTTCGCCGGCGCGGTAGCAGATCGCGTCGCTGCCGGCATAGCGCACCATCTCGGCGCGGACCGCCTCGTGCTGGTCGGCGACGCCGTCCAGCGCCGAATTGACCAGCCGCGTGAGGGGCATCCGGGCCGGGTCGACGACCTGCTCCTGGGCCTGCCACTCGGCCGCGAGCGCCTCGGCGACATCGCGCGAGCCGATGGCGAGCGGGTTGCGGGCCGGGGTGCGCGCGGTGCGGCCGTCGAGCGCGACATGGAACAGCCCGTCGCGCTCGATCGCGGCCGCGCACTCGTAGAAGCGCTTCGGCAGGGCGTTGCGCATCGCCTTCTGGGCGGCGGCGACGGGATCGGGCTGGCGCTGGCCGGCGGCGCCGAAGCGGGCGAGGAAATCATCGGTCGACATGGCCGCGGCTTATCATGCCGCGTTGCTGCTGGGCAGGGGCGATGACCGCGTGTTAGTAAAGCTTGTTCCAGAGGCGATCCGCGCGGGTATTGATGCGATTTCCGGCAGGATCATAGAGGGTGTGCTTCTTGAATTGCTCGGCACCGATTCCGCCGAGCATTCCGCCGCCGACGGCCGCTGCCGTTGTCATAGCGACGACCGCGACCCAGCCGACAGGCGTGCCGAAACAGCAGACGAGCACGCCTGCCGCCAGCGCTGGGCCCCCCAGACCCGAGACTGCGTCTATCAGCAGATCGGTGCGCTCTGTGTTGCTCGAGGCGGTATGAATCGCCACGCCCGTCCTGACAATTTCGGCCGCCTTAAGCACGACGATACCGCGGGACGCTAGCTTGCCGATTCGCTCGAATGTGTTGGCCTCGCGGAGCACCTGATGCGTGGGGATTGGAGCGTGAGGCCTGATCCTGAGAACCTGCCCAGGCTGGCGACCTGGGTTGATTAACTGGTGGAGCGGGCCAAGACGGTGTCTGACATTAGCCACGGCCTTCGAACGCCGGTACTTCCGCTGATTTTCGCTGATCGTTCCGGCTTCTTTCCTATAATAATCCAGCGCGATCTTTTTGATCTCGGGGATGGAGTTTGCCATTGCCTTATCAACGAGTTCGATGAAGGTTGAGCCGATCCCTTCTGCGACCCCATAATAGTCGATGTCACCCATCAATTCCTTGGCCACTTCGCCCGTACGGCTCAGTCCCTCACGCAGCGGAACATAGGCACGCGCGACCTCCGCCCGCACGACCGGCGGCCCTTGCGAGCAGGGCGTCGAACCGCCTGCAATATCCGGCAGCATGATAATCTGCCCAGGATAAATCTTGTCGATGTCCGAGATGTTCGGGTTGCTGGTCAGCAGCAATCTGGCGAGCGTGTCGCGGTCGCTCGTGAAGCGTGCTCCGCCATAATGGCGTTTCATTATCCTGTAAACTTGATCTCCAGGTCTCACGTTGTAAAGCGTGCAAGACACTAAAAATCTCCGTCTCGCGCGTTGCTGAGTGTGCGGGCGTTTAAGATCAATTCCCTATCGTTTCACTTGAATGAACTGTCGTCAACGCGATGACAATCAGCTTGGCAGGTCGAAACGGTCGCGCCAGGCCGGCAGCGCGCCGGCGAAGGGCAGGGCGGTGGCTGCATGGACGCCGCGGGCCACGGCCCGCGCCAGCACGTCGGCGGCCGTGGTGCAAAGCTCCGTCAGCGCGAAGGCGTCCGAGGGCGCGCCGCTGTGGCCGGTCGCGGCGGCGAAGACGACGTCGCCGTCGAGCGCGCCATGGGAGGGCCGCAGCGCCCGCGCCAGCCCGTCATGGGCGGCGAGCGCGAGGCGCTTGCACTGCGCCTTGGTCAGCACGGCGTCGGTGGCGACGAGAGCGATGGTGGTGTTCTGGCCTGCGCCGCCCTTGAAGCGCAGGCCGAGATCCTCCGGCCGGATGCCGGCCGGCCAGCCGCGCCCGCCGAACTCGGCGTCGCGCTCATAGGGCGCCGCCCAGAAATGCGGGCCGTCGCCGATCGTCGCCGTGCCGACCGCGTTGACCGCGACGAGCGCGCCGACGATCTGACCGGTCGCGGCCCGGGCGCTCGCCGAGCCAAGCCCGCCCTTGAGATTGGCGGTGGTGGCACCAAAGCCGGCGCCGGCCGTGCCGAGGGCGAATTCGGCGCCGGCGTCGGCTGCGGCTTGTGCCCCCAGCTGGCGATAGGGCGCTTCCTCACCGCCCTTGGCCCAGGGCTTGGCGCCGCCATTGAGCAGGTCGAACAGGATCGCCTGCGGGACGATTGGTACATGCAGCGGGCCGACCGGGAAGCCGCGGCCCTGGCTCGCGAGATGCGCCATGACGCCGTCGGCCGCCGCCAGACCCCAGGCCGAGCCGCCCGAGAGCACGATCGCGTCGACATGCTCGACCGTCATCTCCGGCTCGAGCAGGGCCGTGTCGCGCACGCCGGGCGCGCCGCCGAGGATGGCGACGGAGGCGACCGTGGGGCGTTCGAACAGGGCGACGGTGACGCCGGTGGCCGCAGCGACGTCCTGCGCCTGGCCGACGCTGAGACCGCGGACATCGGTGATGAGATTGCGCATGGACGGCTCGCAGAGGCGGCGGCAGGGGAACGGTGGGCGCCGCGCGGCGTTACATTACGATCTCTTCATGCTTGCGCCATCGCAAGGACATCGCGGAGGGCGCAGCTTATGCCCATCGCGACCCGGCTTCGAGACCCGCTGAGCGAATACCCTTTCGTCGACCTCTGGGAGTATCCTGATGAAACCCTTCGCCCTGATCGCCGCCTCCTCCCTCGCGGCGCTGGCCGCGGGCTTCGCCGTCGCGCAGCCGGCCCCGATGCCGCCCGGCGGCGCCGATCGCGACGGCCCGCGCCATGAGCGCGGCGAACGCTACGAGGGCCGCGAGCCGCGCGGCGGCGAGTGGCGCGAGCAGCGCGCCGAGCGGATGCAGGCCAGGCTCAACGAGCGCCTCGCCAAGCTGCGCACCGACATGAAGCTCAAGCCCGAGCAGGTGCCGCTGTTCGACACGGTCGAGGGCGTCATCAAGAAGCGCTCGGACGAGCGCCGCGCCGGCTGGGCCGCGATGCGCGAGCAGCGCGAGACCTTCCGCCATGCCGACATCATGGAGCGGCTCGACATGATGTCCGGTCGCGCCGCCGAGCGCGCCGCCCGCTCCAAGGAACTGGCGGACGCCGTGCGCCCGCTCTGGGCGACGCTCAGCGACGAGCAGAAGACGGTGGCGCGCCGCGCCGTGCGCGAGGCGATGGCCGAGGGCCGCGGCATGATGCGGGCGATGCACGAGCGCATGCATGGCGGCATGGACGACCGCATGGACGACCGCCGCGGCGGCCGCTTCCACGACGACGAGGAGCGCGGGCCGCGTCGCGGATTCGAGGATCGCTGGGAGCGTCGCGGCTGAGGCCGCACCACCCTCGCGCGGACGATGCAGGGCGGCTCGCGAGAGCCGCCCTTTGTCATGGTCGCGGGGCCGGCCTCAGGTGCCGACGGCGTCGCTGACGCATTTCTTGGTGAAGCTCGTCTTGGCCGCGCCGGCGAGCTTCTTGTCGGCCGCCTGCTTGTCGCAGGCCGCCGTGGCGTCCTTCTCGCATTTGGTCAGGAAGCTGGTCTTGGCGGCGCCGGCGAGCTTCTTGTCGCCGGCCTGAACGGTGCAGCTCTGGGCCTGGGCGAAGCTGGTCACGCAGGTGAGGGCCAGGGCGGCCAGAAGGGTCTTCATCATCGTCGCTGATTCCCGTGGTTGGGGACCCCTAGGGTTACCCCTGCGGCAGACGGCCGCAAGCGACTTTTCTCAGGCCCCCGCCGCAAATCCGCCTTAACCCCTAACGCCCTGGGAAAAAAGCCAAAACGGCAATTTACCTTATGTGTTCAACTTCGATTCATGTGTTTCCGTTTACGTTTTGGCAGGGATCCGGAAACAAGGGTTGGGCCATGAAGACACCATGGTTGATCTGGGGAATGCGGGGCTTCATCGGCCTCGTCTTCGTCGCGAGCCTCTTCGGCCCCTATGCGCTGTCGATCCTGATCGGCTGCCTGGGGCTCGGCTGCTACTGGTTCCGCGACGAGGTCGGCTCGCATCTGTGAGCCCGGCCGGCGCCGCCGCGCGCCGCGTTTGATCCAGGGCAAGGCGGCCGGCCGCGCGAGCCGCTAGCGACGGGGCATGATCTCCGGCGCCTTCCTCATCGGGCTCGTGCTGCTTCTGGCCACGCCCGGTCCCACCAACACCCTGCTCGCGCTCGCGGGCGCGACGCAGCCCCGGGACGGGACGGCCCGCTTTCTCCTGCCGCGGCTCCTGCTCGCCGAACTCGCGGGCTATCTCGCCGCCGTTCTTCTGCTGGGGGCGCTGATGCGCGCCATCGGCGACGGCATCGAGGCGATCCGCCCGGCCTTGCAAGCGGCGGCCGCGCTCTACCTCGCTCTGGCGGCGATGCGGATGTGGCGGGCTCGCGGCGAGGTGGCGGCCGGCGCCGCGGTTGCGCCCTCGCAGATTTTTGCGACGACGCTGCTCAACCCCAAGACTCTGATCATCGCGCTGGTGCTGATGCCGGCCGGCTGGAGCGGGCAGGGCGCGGTCGCCGCCACCCATCTGGCGGCGATGGCGCTGATGATCCCGCTCGCGGGCGGGGCCTGGTTCCTCGGCGGGCGGGGGCTTGCCCAGGCGGCGGGCTCGCGCCTGCGCCGCGCCATCCCGCGCGCCTCGGCGGTGCTGCTCGGGCTGTTCGCGATGGTTCTGGCCGGGCGGGCGCTGGCGGGCTGGTGAGCGCGCCCGCACCCGGCGGCCTTGGGCCTCAGCGGCCGGTGACCGACACGCCGATCAGCAGCGGGTGCAGCCAGAGCGCGAAGACGACATAGAGCACGAGCCCTGCGACGATCGCGATGATGTCGCGGCGGCCGAAGGCGACATTCGTCATGGCGGCGGCGCGGGCGATCTCCTCCGGCCGCCGCTTGACCGAGATGCGCGCCATCACCGCCCAGGCGAGGAAGCCGCCGAACAGCAGCATGCTGCCGAGATCGCCATTGGCGAGGAGATGGGCGGTGGCCCAGATCTTCACCGCCAGCAGCATCGGATGCTTGACGCGCGACAGCAGCCAGGAGGGCCGCTTGCCGACGGCGAGCAGGATGAAGATCGGCAGGTTGAGCAAGAGCGCCAGATGCCGCGTCCAGACCGGCGGCTCCCAGACGACCGTGTAGCCCGCCGCGCGCTGAAGCCCATAGCCATAGATCAGCAGCCCGAAGCCGATGATCGAGACGGCCGAATACAGCCCCCGGTAGCCGCCGGCGCCGAAGCGCTCGATCAGCCGCGCGCGCCAATCGCGCTTCATCGTGACGGCGTGCATGCCGAGGAACAGGACGAGGCCGAGAATCAGCAGGAGCATGCGGGGAACGCCTCAGATTGGAGTTGTTCCAACCATGGACCGGCGGGGTGGGGGCTGCAACTGGGCGTGGGGCCGGATGCCGCAGCGTCATGCGTGCGGCGATTGAGGTGTCATCCGTAGAGTGCTTTCATAACCGCACTTCGTCTGAGTCGGAGGACGCCCCGTGCCGGAACGCCCAATCTTTGATTTCAGCTATATCGAGGACCCAAAGCTGGCGGCGCCCCGCGTCTACATTGCGCTGCGAGGCTATGTGAAGAAGGACTTCACAGTCTGGCCTATCTTAAGTGCGGACATCATTTCAGAAGAAGAGGTGGACGAGGCGATTGCGGATTTGAAGCTGAACCTCGACCGAGCGGCCAAAGAGGCTAAGGCCGCCATACGGCGCATCAAGAGACGCGAGAATATCGGTACGGCCTCTCCCGTCTAGCCAGTTCCAGCCTGCATCGGGATCGCCCAATACGTTCCCGACCTGTGGCAGCAAGAGACCTTTCAGGACCCCGGCAGACTCCGCTAATGTACCCTATAGAAAACGCGAGATGGTACGGGAAGAATCGGGAAGCCGCCGGAGAGGCGAGGGTTGAAAGATTTCTGCGTGAAAATATGAGACTCGTGTACGGGTGATGTGTCACTTAAGATGAGGATAGAATGTTCGCACGTCTTGGCGAATTGGCGGTGCCAATCACCGCATTAGGTGCTGCATTAATTTGTACATTTGCATACAAAATGGGGCAGCCGTATTTCGTTGAAGAAGGGCTTCGTTCTAACATCCTGACTGAGACGTACGGGATAGCCTTTACCGTTATCATACTGGATGCTTTAGCAAAGCGCAGGGACCGCCAACGACTTCGGCCTGCTCGACTCTCTGCATATCGCGAGTCTTCGATCATTTACCACCGGCTGCGTTCCTTGTGGGTAGATATGGCGATAGCAGCTGCAAATCGCCGGTACATTGAGTCAGATCAGATTTTTGAACAGTCAGTAGTACAAGGTGTTCGGAATTCATTTAATGTAATGGGTAATGCTCCAACTTTTCCGCCGCAGCCATGGCATGCGCATCTTGAAATTAGTTGTACTGAGATTTCGGGGCTCGTCGATAGATACATAGGGCGCTACATTTCCATTTCTGAAATGGAGATAATCTCTGCTTTGCGCGCGATAGAAAGTTCTGCGTTTCTTGGTGCGGCGCGAGGCATTCGGTCGATCGCCGCGTTTACAGGTGGGCATTTTCCGATTACGGCGGATATCGATGAGTGCTTTCCACTAAACGAGTTGCGAAAATCTCTTGAAAAGGCACGAAAGGAATTCAGAAAAGATGAGGTGGGATTACTTGCGCCTCTCAGCTTTCTAGAAGTCGATGACCAATTGACTGGCAGGCCTTTTGGAAGCAGCCGACTGCCTGAAGGCTCGACGCCGCCTCGATTTCATGTCGGGGCCACGCCGCCCCCCACCGTCGCCTAGACTCTGGCATCTTCCTTTAACTGCCCATCCGCCAAGCGCCTTCTAGGGAGTCTTCGCACGTCTCAAGGCAACCCTAGAACTCGGCTCAATCGGCTTGGCATTTGGAGAATGAGCTACGGGCTTCCTAGCCGGGCCCATGCTTCCCGATAGGCGTCCACCAAGTAGGCTTTCGGCGGAAGCCAATACGACAGTTTGCCACTCGGACTCACGCCTTCATGAGCAGCCGCCTTTACCTCATCCAACGTAAGGACGTAGCAAGTTGGAAGATCTGAATTCGCGTTGAGCGTGATCACCCACCACGGCGACCGTAATGTTTGGAGCGAACCGCCGAGCGGGACAGGAGCTCTCTTCGACAGAGCTTTGGATTGGATGGACAAGACACGCGTTTCATCGTCGCTCGCCGCATACAGATCGGCTCCACGGGCATTCCGCACGGTCGGCATGACATGCCAGCCGCGGCGGGAAAGCTCTCGCGCTACATGGTAGAGGCCGGCATTGCCGGTAAGCTGATGTCGCACGTTTAGGCTATCCCGTTTGGCGGGCGGGGCATGCAAGGCGTTGGGAGCGTACGCGCGCCGATGTGAAGGCTCAACTGCTCGCCAGGGGCGTCACCAAACAGAAGCCCGCCAACGAAAAAGGGGACGGCGATTGCTCGCCATCCCCCCAAATATTCCGGCAAACGGGCCTTGCGGCCCGCCTCCGTTCGATCAGCGCGAGTAGAACTCGATGACCAGGTTCGGTTCCATCTGCACCGCATAGGGCACGTCCGTCAGCGTCGGCGTGCGGGTGTAGGTGGCGGTCGACTTGCCGTGGTCGACGTCGAGATAATCCGGCACGTCGCGCTCGGCGAGCTGGGCCGATTCGAGCACGATGGCGAGCTGGCGGGAGCTCTCCTTGACCGCGATCACGTCACCCGGCTTGACCTGGTAAGAGGCGATGTTGACGCGCTTGCCGTTGACCGTGATGTGGCCGTGGTTGACGAACTGACGGGCGGCGAAGACCGTCGGCACGAACTTGGCGCGGTAGATTACGGCGTCCAGGCGGCGCTCGAGCAGGCCGATCAGGTTCTCGCCCGAGTCGCCCTTCAGGCGGATCGCCTCGGCGTAGTAGCGGCGGAACTGCTTCTCGGAGATCGAGCCGTAATAGCCCTTCAGCTTCTGCTTGGCGCGCAGCTGCGTGCCGAAGTCGGAGGGCTTGCCCTTGCGGCGCTGGCCGTGCTGGCCGGGGCCGTATTCGCGGCGGTTGACCGGGGACTTCGGGCGGCCCCAGATGTTCTGACCGAGACGGCGGTCAATCTTGTATTTCGCCTCATGGCGCTTCGACATATCGCGTGTCCTCGTGAGTTCGCGAGTTGAGGACCGCGCCCTCCTGCTCTCCCGCATGGGGCGGGAGCGACAGATCCGGCTTCCGAAGACAACGGATCACGGGTGCGGAAAAAGCCACGCGGGCCTTTTGGGCCCGCGCGACGCCGGCTTAGAACCATGTGGGGCGGGGTTTGTCAAACGCGGAGGCGCGGGCGGAGCCTGCTGCTTCTACCGATCGCGTGTGAACCCGGGCCGTCATTCCGGGCAAGCGAAGCGCAGACCCGGAATCCATCATAAGGCGCCGACGGCACCCTAGGATGGATTCCGGAGCGGCGCCGCTTCGCGGCTTGTCCGGAATGACGGTGGTGGGGTGGTGCTGGGTCAGCCCCCGGCACACGTCTCCGTATCCTTGCCGCCTATCCCTATACATGGCGCCCCTGCGCGCGGCGGCCTCGCGCGGGGGCTTGCGACCTGCCACGATCGCGCCCGCTCGATTCCGACTGAAGGTACCGCCATGGCCCTCGCCACACCGCCCGTCCAGGACAATGCCTATGCCGCCGCGCTCGCGCTGCTCGACCGCGCGCCGCTGATCGACGGGCATAACGACCTTCCTTACGTCATCCGGCTCGACCGCACGGCCAAGGGCGATGTCGGCCTCTACGACCTCACCAAGGTCCACGAGAAGGGCGACACCGACATCCCGCGCATGCAGGCGGGCAAGCTCGCGGCGCAGTTCTTCGCGGCCTATGTCCCGCCCAAGCAGCGCAACCCGGCCGGCTTCGCGCTCGCGCAGATCGCGCTGATGCGCGACATCCTCAAGCGCCACGCCGACGTCTTCCGGCCGGGATTGAGCGCCGCCGACGTGCTCGCCGCCAAGGCCGAGGGGCGGATCGCGCTGTTCATGACGATCGAGAACGGCACGGCGCTGGACGGCGAGCTCGACGCGCTCGACGCCTATTACGACCTCGGCGTGCGGCTGATGACGCTCTGCCACAATGACAGCCATGACTGGTGCGATTCCGCCACCGACGCGCCGCGCAACAACGGGCTCAGCGCTTTCGGCCAGCAGGTGATCGGCCGGATGAACCGGCTCGGCATGGTCGTCGACCTCGCCCATGTCTCGCCCAAGGTGATGCATGACACGCTCGACGTGACGCGGGCGCCCGTCGTCTGGTCGCATTCCAATGCGTTCTCGCTCTGCGACCATCCGCGCAACGTGCCCGACGACGTGCTCGACCGCGTCGCGGGCAATGGCGGCGTGGTGATGGCGACCTTCGTGCCGGACTTCATCAGCCAGGCCTCCCGCGACTGGCACCGGCCGGCCAAGGACCAGTACGGCAAGACCCCCGAGGGGCTCGACCACGTCAAGGCCGAGGCCGAGATCGCCGCCAAGGCCGGCCCGCGGCCGAAGGCGACGCTGCCGCAGTATTGCGACCATCTCGACTATCTGGCCAGGCGCATCGGCCACGACCATGTCGGCATCGGCTCGGATTTCTTCGGCTGGATCAACCCCGACGGGCTGGAGGATACCAGCGTGTTCCCGGCGCTGGTGGCGGAGCTGATCCGGCGCGGCTGGTCGGAAGGCGATCTCGAAAAGCTCGCCGGCGGCAACACGCTGCGGGTGCTGCGGGCGGTCGAGGCGGCGGCGGGCTGAGGACGTTAGCGTACCGTCATGGTCGGGCTTGTCCCGACCATCCACGTCTTCCTTCGTCGCGGGCGGTGTTCAAGACGTGGATGCTCGCCACAAGGGCGAGCATGACGGTTCAGGCTTGACCCTGTGCCTCCTTGGGGCGATTCCCCGGTCGCTCCCGCGCTCCGCGGGCGAGAACGAGTCAGATCATGCCCGGTTCCGGAACCGACCGCACACGCCCGCCCGTCCAGGCGGCGGCGCCCGTCATCATCCTGGTCGAGCCGCAGATGGCCGAGAATATCGGCATGTGCGCGCGGGCCATGGCGAATTTCGGCCTCTCCGAGATGCGGCTGGTGGCGCCGCGCGACGGCTGGCCGAGCGGCGGTGGCCTGAAGAAGGGCGCGACCTCGGCGGCGTCCGGCGCGACCTATATCCTCGAGAACGCCCGGCTCTACCCGACCGCGGCCGAGGCGATCGCCGATCTCAACTTCGTGCTGGCGACGACGGCGCGTGAGCGCGGCCAGATGAAGCGCGTGGTCACGCCGGCCGAGGCGATGGCGCCGCTGGCGGAGCGGATCGCGGGCAGCGAGCGCGTCGGCATCCTGTTCGGGCGCGAGCGCATCGGGCTGACGAACGAGGAGATCTCCTTCGCCGACGCGATCCTGACCTTCCCGGTCAACCCGGCCTTCGCCTCGCTCAACCTCGCCCAGGCGGTGCTGCTCGTCGGCTATGAATGGTTCAAGGCGACCGGCGGCGAGCCGCCCTTCCGCGAGAACAACCCCTCGCCGCCGGCGACGCGGGCCACCGTCCTCTCCATGTTCGACTATGTCGAGGCCGAGCTCGACCAGTGCGGCTTCTTCCCGCCCGGCAAGAAGCAGATCATGACCGCCAATCTGCGCGACATCCTGCATCGCCTCGCGATGACCGAGCAGGAAGCGCGGACGCTGCGCGGCGTGTTCAAGTCGCTGACCGAGGGGCCGCGGCGGCGAGGGGCGCCGAAGGGCGGCGAGGACGGGCAGGGGGGCTGAGCAGGGCGCCTACGTTCAGCGTCGGAGCGGCGGCTGCCGCTTCTGCCCTCTGGGCTGCGATCGGCCGGATTGGCCGGCGGTCTCGATCAGCCGCCTGAAGGTCGGGCACTCCATATGCGTCGGCGCCGGACACTCCGCCACATGACGCAGCGTGTCGCGCAGCGCCTTGAGTTCGCGGATCTGGCGGTCGAGCCGGTCAACCTTTTCGTGCAGGACCTCGCGCGGCAGGTCGGGCTTGCCGTTTCGGCCGAACATCCCTGCGATCTCGCCGAGCGAAAACCCCGCCAGCTGCCCCCAGGCGATCAGCCTGAGCTGCAGCAGCACCTCGGCCGAGAACTGCCGGCGGAGGCCATGGCGGGCGACGGAGGCGATCAGCCCGATGTCCTCGTAGTAGCGCAGGGCGGATGGGCTGACACCGGCCCTCGCGGAGACCTCGCCGATATCGAGAACCATGCCCTTGACCTCAAGTTGACTTGAATTCGTACGCTGCCTCGGCAAGCCATTTCAAGCAAGAGGACAGCGGCATGAACGCGTCTGAAATCCCCGTCCCGCGCACGCCGGAGCGCGCTGCCGCGGCCGTCGCTGCCCTTTCGATGCTGCTCGCCTCTATTGGCACGAGCATCGCCAATATTGCCTTGCCGATGCTCGCCGGGGCTTTCGCCGCGCCGTTCCATCAGGTCCAGTGGGTCGTGATCGCCTATCTGGCGGCATTGACCGCTTCCGTCGTCCTGGTCGGCCGGCTCGGCGACCGCCATGGGCTGAGGGGGGTGCATATGGCCGGCCTGGCTCTGTTTGCCGTCGCATCGATCCTGTGCGGTCTGGCGCCAAACCTCTGGTTTCTCGTGGGTGCGCGGACGCTACAGGGCATCGCCGCCGCCGTCCTGACGACCTTGCCCATGGCGCTGATGCGGGCCTCGGCAAGCGAGGCGCGCATCGGCAGGGCCATGGGACTGCTGGGCACGATGTCGGCGCTGGGGACGGCGCTCGGACCTGTGCTCGGCGGCGTTCTGCTCGGCGCGACCGGGTGGCGAGGCATCTTCCTGATCCTGGTGCCAGTTGCGCTTCTGGCCTTGCTCCTCGCGATCGTCTCGCTGCCGCCAGACGCGCCGCCGTCGGTCTCTCGCCCGGCGCCCCGCCGCATCCGGCCCCGTCGCGATGTGCTTCGCAACCTCCTGCTCAACCTCGGGGTTGCTGCTGTCATGATGACGACGCTGGTCGTCGGTCCGTTCTATCTGGGCCGGGGTCTTGGACTGACGGAGACGGTCATCGGACTGGTGATGTCGGTTGGGCCGGCCATCTCCATCCTCAGCGGTGTCCCATCGGGACGGATGGTGGATGGATGGGGCCATGGGCCGGTTCTCGCGACGGGACTGGCCTTGCTGGCGGCCGGCTGTCTTGGCCTGTCGCTCTTGCCCGGGCAGCTCGGTGTGACCGGCTATGTTGTGGCGATCCTGATCCTGACGCCGGGCTACCAGCTCTTCCAGGCGGCCAACAACTCTGCCGTCCTTGCCAATGTGGCCCAGGACGAGCACGGCTTGGTCTCCGGCCTGCTCGGTCTGTCGCGCAATCTCGGTCTCATTCTGGGAGCATCCGCCATGAGCGCCATCTTCGCCCACGCTGTCGGAACCGGCGATTTCGGGCAGGCATCCCCCACGGCGATGACCCGGGGGCTGCAAATGACCTTTCTACTGGCAGCGGGGCTGATGCTGGGTGGCCTCTGGGTCGCCTCACGGCCTCAGGCTCCGAAAGGACGTTGAGATGCCCGCTTCCGGGGCGGGGGGCATGGGGCCGCTGCCTCCAAAACGACAACGGCCGGCCCCGAGGGGCCGGCCGGCGACGTGTCCCGGGTCTCGAAACGCAGGGTCGTCAGAACTGGTACTTCATCGTCGCCTTCACCGTGCGGCCGGGCTCGGTGTAGTAGTCGCGCGCCTGGGGCCGCGACAGCGGGACGTTCACCGCATCCCAGTACTTGCGGTCGAAGATGTTGTAGACGCCGATCTGCAGTTCGAGGTCGGCGACCTGCGGCAGCGGCTTCCACCAGGCCGAGGCGTTGAAGATCGCGTAGCCCGGGGCCTTGAAGCCGGTGTCCGTGCCCGAGGTGGAGACGTCGTCGCGCTTGCTGGCGAGCTTGGTCGAGACCTCGGCGCCCCAGCGATCGGTGCCGTAGGCGACGGCAATGATGCCCTGCATCGGCGGAATCGAGTTCAGGAAGGTGTGGTCGTCCTTGTTCTGGCCGCGGGTGTAGGCGAAGGAGCCGCGGACCAGCCAGTTCGGCGCGAAGGCGTACTGCATGTTCGCTTCGACGCCCTGGATCTCGGCCCGGGCGATGTTGCGGAAGCCGGTGATGCCGCCCTGCGGGTAGAGCCCACCGACACCGGCCGCCTGGACCTGGTAGGTGTCGATGAAGTTGCGGTAATCGGTGTGGAAATAGGTCAGCGAGCCGCCGAAGGCCTTGTCGCCGAAGCGGAAGCCGACATCGATGCCGTTGCCGACCTCCGGGCGCAGATCCGGGTTGCCGGTGCGCAGATAGGTCGTCGGCGAGCCGAAGCGGCCGTAGAGCTCGTTGGCGGTCGGCGCGCGGAAGGTCTTGGCCCATTGCGCGAAGACGGTGACGTCCTTGAACCAGGGCGTGTTCTTCAGCACCTCGTATTCGAGCCGGATGCGCGGCGACCAGGCCGAGTCGCTCGAGGCGGCGGGCAGGCCGGTCGGGCGCGAGGCGCTGTTGGAATAGGCCGGGGTGTATTGCGGCTTTTCCTCATACCAGTCGTAGCGCAGGCCAGGGGTGATGCGCAGGCGGTTCTCCAGCAGGCCGATCTCGTCCTGGATGTAGAAGCCGACGAGGCGCCCGTCGACCTTGGGCTGCTCGGACTGGTTGGTGGGGATGTTGTTGCAGGTCGTGAAGGCGCCCGTGTAGATGCCCGAGGCCGGACGGGCGGGGCAGGCGTCCGAGCCGGCGCTGTACTGCTCGAGGCTCGACATGCGCAGCTCGGTGCCGGCGAGCACCTTGTGCGACAGCATCCCGGTGTTGAAGTTCTTGATGACGTGGCCGTTGAAGCCGTAGGCGTTCTCTTCGTTCTCGTTGTCGCGGGCGTAGAGGCCGACGATGCTGGTGTAGCGATAGCCGTTGGTGAGGTCGTTGCGCTTCAGCCGCTGCCAATAGGCGACGGCATGGGCCTCGTCGAAGAAGGAGCCCGGCATCTTGTAGTCGTAGCTCAGCGAGACGCGGTCGCGCTGGACGTCCTCTCCCGTGCGATAGGCGCCGGGGCGGTAGTTGCCGGTGAGCGAGACGGCATTGTCGCGGTTGTAGATCCGGTCCGAGCGCTTGAAGGTCTCGGCGGTCAGGCCGAAGCGGTGGGCCTGGTCGTTCGAATACTGGTAGAGCTTGGCGAGGAAGCTGTATTGATCGAAATCGCGCGGGTTGGGTTCGGTGCGGGCGGCGCCCACCGTCTTGACGCTGCCCCGGCTGTCGGTCTCGTGGCCGTTGCGGAAGCCGCCCTGAATCAGGGCCCAGGTGTTGTTGAAGCGCGCCGCGCCGGCGGCGCTGCCGAAGACGGCCCGGTCCGTGCTGTCGAAGCCGGTCTTGGCGAGGGCGCCGACATTGCGGCCGTTGCGGATGATGTCCTCGGGGTCGAGCGTGCGCACGGCCAGCGCACCGCCGAGCGAGCCGGCGCCGATGGTGCTGCCGCCGCTCGGGCCGCGCAGCAGGTCGAGCGTCGACAGCGAGTCGAAGTCGAAGGCGGTGGTGCCGCCGCGGTTCAGACGCGTGTCGATCAGGAAGGGCTGGCGGATGCCGTCCACCGTCGTCAGCACGCGCGCGCCGTCGAGACCGCGGATGTTGATGCTGTTGTTCTGGCGGTTGAAGGTGATGCCGGCCTCGACGCGGGTCGAGAGGTCGGTCAGGTTCTGAACCTGCTGGCGGTCGAGCTGCTCGCGCGTCGTGCGGGTCGTGGTCGGGCCTGCGACGAGCGCCTGGCCCGGTGCGGCGCCTTCGACGGTGATCTGGTCGAGCGCCACGGGGGCCTCCGCCGCCGGGGCGGGGGTGGTGCGGCTGCGCGTTTGCTGCTGTGCCAGCGCCGGCGTGGCCGCCAGCATCACCACCAGAGTTCCCAGCGCCACGCCTTCGCGCAGCCCGCCTGAATGCATCCTCATCGCCTTGACCTGCCCTTGCCGCCGCGAACGGCCGTGGGCCGCCGCGTCACAGAGTTTAAAATGAATATAAACAAGGCCTTATACGCTCGATAAGGCTCCATCCGGATATTGATCGAGTCGAAGACTGTCAATCATTCGCCATGTAAAGGTCAAACTCCGATGCGGTGAAGACACAGTCGTGCAATCGCTCCAATGAAAACTATCTTTTACATTGTTCTAAAGAAGGGATGGCTGTCGGTGCCGGAGCGCGCGGCGGGCTCCCGATCTCGTGAACGCTCCGGGCGCCCGTGCCGACATGTTCCTGTTGCAACGCAGCGGCAGGGTCCCAACATGAGCGCCTGAATCGGAACGCTCACACACCATGCTCGACCGCCGGACCATGTTGACAGGATCTGCTGCGATGGCGGCGTCGCTGGCGCTGCCGCTGGGGAGTGGCCATGCGGCCGAGGCCGACGTGGTCGTCATCGGGGCGGGGGCGGCCGGCATCGCCGCCGCCCATGAGCTCAGGGCGGCCGGGCGCCGGGCGATCGTGCTGGAGGCGCGGGACCGCGTCGGCGGACGCGCCTTTACCGACGCCTCGCTCGGTCCGGCCTATGACGCGGGCGCGATGTTCATCCACTGGGCCGAGCGCAACCCCTGGGTTCAGATCGCCCGCGATCTCGGTGTGGCGACCTCCGATGAATCCTGGGGCGGCGGGTTTCGCGTCTTTGCCGGCGGGCAGCCGATGGCCGATGCCGACCGGCAGAGGCGGCGCGGCGTCTTCGGACAGATCGACCGGCGGCTCGAGACGGTCGATCTGACGAAGCGCGACGTCTCGATCCGCGATCTGCTCGGCGATCTCGGCCCCGATCTGGCGCCGATCGCCTCGTCCGGACTCTTGCTCTCGATCGGCGAGGAGTCGGAGCGCATCTCGGCGCGCGACTACCAGCGGCTCTGGGCCGGCGACGATCTGCTCGTGCCCTCGGGCTATGGCAACCTGGTCGCGCGGCACGGGGCCGGGCTCGACATCCGCCTCAACGAGGCGGTGAGCGAGATCCGCTGGGACGGGCCGGGCGTGAGCGTGACGACGCCGGCCGGGACGCTGCGGGCGCAGGCCTGCATCGTCACGGTGCCGGTCGGCGTGCTTAAGGCCGGCGCGATCCGCTTCACGCCGGAACTGCCGGCGCGCACCCGCGATGCCCTCGACGGGATCGGCATGGGGGCGCTGACCAAGATCGCGCTGAAGGTCGAGGGCGATCGTTTCGGCATCGCGCCGGGCACCAGCTTTCTGGAAGCCGGCTCGCCGAAGCGGCTGATGAATTTCGACCTGTTCCCGGACGACAAGGACCTGATCGTCGCGTTCTGCGGCGGCGATCATGCGCGCGAGCTGTCGCTCGCCGGGCCGGAAGCCGCGCGCGACCATCTGACGACGCTGCTGTCGGCGATGATCGGCTCCGACATCCGCAAGGCGGTGACGGGCATCTCCTTCCCGGCCTGGTGGACCGACCCGTTCTCGCGCGGCTCCTATTCGGTCTGCTTGCCGGGCCGGGAGGCGGCGCGCGAGCAGCTGGCCGAGCCGATCGGCGGGCGCCTCTTCATCGCCGGAGAGGCCACCGCCGGCGGCGGCGCCATGACCGTCGGCGGGGCGACGCTGGCGGGGCGCGCGGCGGCCGCGGCAGTCGCGCGGATCAAGGCCTGAAGACCCGGCCTCTTGACGGTCCCTTAACCGGGCTCTGGCGAAATCGCGCCTTCGTCACGCTCCCGGGCCGCTCGCGCATGCAGGTCGATCTCCTGGCCGGAACCACGCATCGTCCCGCCGTGCTGGCGCGGCCGGTGCCGACCATCCTCGTCTTCGATTCCGGGCTGGGCGGGCTGACCGTGCTGGCGCGCGTGACCGAGGCCTGCCGCGGCGCCGACATCGTCTATGCCGCCGACGACGCCGGCTTTCCCTATGGCCGGCTGGAGGAGGGGGCGCTGGTCGCCCGCGTGCTGGCGGTGATGGAGCGGCTGGTCGCCCGCCACCATCCCGATCTCGTCGTGATCGCCTGCAATACGGCCTCGACGCTGGTGCTGCCGGCGCTGCGGGCGCGCTTCGCCATTCCCTTCGTCGGCACCGTGCCGGCGATCAAGCCGGCGGCTGCCGCCACACGCTCGGGGCTGATCTCGGTGCTGGCGACGCCCGGCACGGTGGCACGCGATTACACGCGCGGGCTGGTCTCGACCTATGCCGGTGGCTGCGATGTGACGCTGGTCGGTGCGACGGGGCTCGCCGCGCTGGCCGAGGCCGCGTTGAAGGGCGAGCGGGTGGAGGATGACGCCATCGCCGCCGAGATCGCGCCCTGCTTCGTCGAGCGGGGCGGGCGGCGCACCGATGTGGTGACGCTGTCCTGCACGCATTACCCGCTGCTGCTGCAGCCGATGCGGCGCGTCGCGCCCTGGCCGGTGGAGTGGATCGACCCGGCGCCGGCGATCGCGCGGCGCGTCGGGCAATTGCTCGGTGCCGATGCCGCCGCCGATCGGGCGGGCGGGCACGAGGCGGTCGCGGTCTTCACCGCCGGCGCCGGCATCACCGGCCCGCTGCGCATCGCGCTGGCCGGTCGCGGGCTGGCCGAGGTGCAGATCGAGCCGATGCCGCTCGTCAGCTGAGGCCAGGCCTCAGGCGAAACGCGCCGGAGCAAACGGCGTCGGATCGACGAAGACCTGCTGGCCCGTGACCATCTCCGCGATCATGCGGCCGGTGACGGCGGCGAGCGTCAGCCCGTGATGGGCATGGCCGAAGGAGAACCACAGGCCCTTGTGGTTGGGTGCCGGGCCGATGATCGGCATCATGTCGGGCGTGCAGGGGCGGCGGCCGAGCCAGGGCTCGGGATCGATCCGCTCGCCGAGCGGGAAGAGGGTGCGGGCGATCGGCTCGGCGCGCTCGAGCTGGACCGGTGTCTTCGGCGCGTCACGGTCGGCGAATTCGGCGCCGGTGGTCAGGCGGATGCCCTGCTGCATCGGCGCGAGGAAGTAGCCGCGCTCGGTGTCGAGCACCGGGTGGTTGAGCACCGCATTGCCCTGCGCCTTGTAGTGCATGTGGTAGCCGCGCTTGACCGCCAGCGGCAGGTTGTAGCCGAGCCTGCGGGAGAGCACGTCGGCCCAGGGGCCGAGCGCGACGACGACATCGCGGGCCTTGGCCGTCGTGCCGTCGGCGAGGGTGACGCTCCACTCGGCGCCGTCCTGCGCGAGCGTGCCGGCATCGCCGAGCGCGAGCTTGCCGCCGAGCTCCTCGAAGCGCGCGACATAGGCCTTGGAGAGGCCGAGCGGGTCGATCACCGTGACCGGATCGGTCCAGTGCAGGCCGCCGACCAGGCTGTCATGGTCGAGATGCGGCTCCTCGGCCTTCAGCGTCTCCTTGTTGAGGGCCTTGTAGTTGAGGCCGAAATCGCGGTTCCAGCGCGCGGCCTCGGCCAGGCGCTCGTCCTGCTGGGCCGTGGTGCGGAACACCTTCATCCAGCCCTTGCGGCGCAGCAGGCCGGTGGCGCCGGCCTCCTGTGCGAGGGCGTCGTGCTCGCTGACGCAATGCTCGATCAGGGTGGCGTATTTGTGAGCGATGGCTTCGTGCTGGGAGGCGCGCGAGTGCATCCAGTAGGACCAGAGGAAGGGCGCGAGCTTGGGGATGGCGCTCCAGTGGTAATGCGCGTCGATGGTGTTGTTCATCGCGTAGCGGATCAGCGCGCCGAAATCATGCGGGAAGCCGTAGGGGTAGACGCCCTCGCGCTGGATCAGACCGGCATTGCCGTAGCTGGTTTCCTCGCCCGGTCCGCGCTTGTCGACGAGCAGGACCGAGCGGCCCGCTTTCTGCAGGTGGAGCGCTACGGAAATCCCGACGATGCCTGCCCCGAGAACGATCGTATCCGTCGCCATGACCTGCTCCTGACCGCGCAACCCTTGCAAAAATAGCGGTTCGGCGCGGCTTGTCAGCGGCGCGACGGGATTTTGCGTGGTTGCGGCCGAAGTTTCGCAAGATTTGCGCCAGCGGCTGCTGTTGCGTCCCTCCAAGCCGGCAAAGCGCCCGGCCCACGCAATTTCCTGCGGACGCAGAGGGGGGCTGCCGCCAGGGCGGGTGACGGGTGTGCGTCGATCGGCCAGTGTCGCGCTTCGTCCGGTCGTCAGAGTCTCCCGCTTCCATGCTCATGCGCATCGCCGTTTCACTGGCCGCCGGCCTCGCCTGGCTCGGGCGCTACGGCACGCAAGGCTTCGCGCTGTCGATCTTCCTGGGGCTGGCGCTGCCGCAGTTTTCGGCGGCCGCGCGGCCGCTGCTGCCGGTGACGATCTTCTGCTTCACCACCATCGTCTTCATGCGGGCCGATATCGGGATCATCGCGGGTCTGCTGCGCAGCCCGGGTAGGCTGATCCTGACCTGCCTGTGGATGGTGGCGGCGCCCGTCGTGCTGATCGGCGGGGCGTTCCTGATCGCGGGCCGCGAGGCGATCGATCCCGGCCTCCTGCTCGGCCTCGCGATCCTGGCGGCGGCACCGCCGATCATGTCCTCTCCGGCCGTGGCGCTGATCTACGGCTTCGAACCGTCCTTGATCATCGCCGGCGTCATCATCACCACGGTGGCCAGCCCGGTGGTCGCGCCGATGCTGGTGGAAGTGCTGGCGGGCGCCGCGGTGCCGCTCGACCGCTGGGTGCTGACGCTGCGGCTCTTGCTCTTTGTCGGCGGCGGCATGGCGGCGGCGGCGATCCTGCGCTGGGCGCTTGGCACCGTTCGCATCCGGGCGATGAAGGCCAATCTCGATGGCTTCGGCGTGCTGATGTATTTCACCTTCGCGATCGCGGCGATGGACGGCGTCACGCAAGCCGCCTTCGACAACCCTTGGCGGGTCAGCGGTTTCCTCGCCTGCGCCTTCGCCGTCTCGATCATCGGGCTGGTCGTCAGCTATCTCGCCCTGCGCTTCCTGCGCCGCTCGGAGCGCTTCATGGTCGGCTACGGCGCGGGCCAGCGGAACATGGGCATGATCGTCGCCGCATTGGGGGCCGGCGTGCCGCCCTCGACCTTCCTCTTCTTCGCGCTGGCGCAGTTCCCGATCTATCTGATGCCGTGGATCCTCAGCAGCTTCGCGGCCCGCATCCGCCGCGGCGAAGCGGCTGCTGACGGGGCCTGACGTCCGGTCCAGCGAGGGTCGCTCCGTTCCATCGGAGTTGCCCCATGATCACCCTCTACAGCGGCCCGCTCAGCCTGTTCTCGTGGAAGGTCGAGATCGCGCTGCGCGAGAAGAAGCTGCCCTTCGAGCGGGTGATGGTCCCCTTCAACCAGACGACCGGCTACGATCCGAAGCATCCCGAGGTGCTGGCGCTCAATCCCAAGGGCCAGGTGCCGGTGCTCAGCGATGCCGGGCTGGTGCTCTACGACTCGACGGTGATCATCGAATATCTCGACGAGGCCTATCCCGAGATCCCGCTCTATCCGGGCAGCCCGGCCGAGCGTGCCCAGTGCCGGCTCGACGAGCTCTTCGCCGACGAGATCCTGCTGCAGGCGCTGAAGCCGCTGATGCACCGCACCGGGCCGCGGCCCGCCGACCCGGCGCGGCGGGCGGCGCAGGAGGCGGATGGGCTGATCGCGGAGGAGACGCTCGCCGGCCATCACGCCCGGCTGGAGGAGCGGCTGGCGGGGCGGGCGTTCTTCGGGCCGGGGCTGTGTGCCGCCGACATCGCCCTGTTCATGGGCCTGCTCTTCGGCCGGCGGCTGGGCGGGCCGTCCTTTGCCGGCCATCCCGGCCTGTCGGGCTGGTTTTCAAGGCTGGGCGAGCGGCCGGCCTTCGCGCTGGCTGCGGCCGAGATCGCGGAAGCCGACCGGCGGCTCTCCATGCCGGTCGCGATGCGCTGAACCCGTCCCCCCGGTTGCGGGTGCGGGGGCTGCGAATCCGCAATTCCCTTCGCCGGGTCCATGCTTTAAACCGCGCCGCATGAGCGCCCCCATCCGCATCGCCCCCTCGATCCTCTCGGCCGACTTTTCGAAGCTCGGCGAGGAGGTGCGCGCGATCGATGCCGCCGGCGCCGACTGGATCCATTGCGATGTGATGGACGGGCATTTCGTGCCGAACATCACCTTCGGGCCCGATGTGCTGAAGGCGATCCGCCCGCACACGACCAAGTTCTTCGACGTGCATCTGATGATCGCGCCGGTCGATCCTTATGTCGAAGCTTTCGCCAAGGCCGGCGCCGACCTGATCTCCTTCCATGTCGAGGCCGGCCCGCATCCGCACCGGACGCTGCAGGCGATCAGGGCGCAGGGGAAACAGGCCGGCATCGTCCTCAATCCCGGCACGCCGGCCTGCATGGTCGAGCCGCTGCTCGACGATCTCGACCTGATCCTGCTGATGACGGTCAATCCGGGTTTCGGCGGGCAGAGCTTCATTCATTCCGTGCTGCCGAAGATCGCGCAGGTGAGGGCGCTGATCGGCGAGCGGCCGATTTCGCTGGAGATCGACGGCGGGGCGACGGTCGAGACCGCGCCGCTGGCGGCCAGGGCCGGTGCCGACGTCTTCGTCGCGGGTTCGGCCGTGTTCAAGGGCGGGCCTTCCGCCTATGCCGGCAATATCGCCGCGATCCGTGGGGCGGCCGAGGCTGCGCGCGGGGAGTGGGTTTGAGATTGTGGTTCAGCCCTCATCCTGAGGAGCCGCGCAGCGGCGTCTCGAAGGATGCTCCAGGGGGCGCCTTCTGGAGCATCCTTCGAGACGCGCTCCTGCGGAGCGCTCCTCAGGATGAGGGCTCGTGTGATGACAAGGACGAGACGATGATCCCGCGCTATTCCCGCCCCGAGATGGTCGCCATCTGGGAGCCGCAGACGCGGTTCCGGATCTGGTTCGAGATCGAGGCGCATGCCACCGACAAGCTGGCCGAGCTCGGCGTCGTGCCGAAGGAGGCCGCCGCGACGATCTGGGCCAAGGCCAAGGACGCCACCTTCGACGTCGCCCGGATCGACGAGATCGAGCGCGTCACCAAGCACGACGTCATCGCCTTCCTGACCCATCTGGCCGAGATCGTCGGCCCCGAGGCGCGCTTCGTCCACCAGGGCATGACCTCCTCGGACATCCTCGACACGACGCTCTCGGTGCAGCTGGCGCGGGCGACGGATATCCTCATTGCCGATGTCGATGCGCTGCTGGCCGCCATCAAGCGCCGCGCCTTCGAGCACAAATTCACCCCGACGATCGGCCGCTCGCACGGCATCCATGCCGAGCCCGTGACCTTCGGGCTCAAGCTCGCCCAGGCCCATGCCGAGTTCGATCGCTGCCGGGCCCGGCTCGTGGCCGCCCGCGCCGAGATCGCGACCTGCGCGATTTCGGGCGCCGTCGGCACCTTCGCCAATATCGACCCCAGCGTGGAGGCCTATGTCGCCGAGAAGATGGGCCTCTCCGTCGAGCCGGTCTCGACGCAGGTGATCCCGCGCGACCGGCACGCGATGTATTTCGCCACGCTCGGCGTCGTCGCCTCCTCGATCGAGCGGCTGGCGACCGAGATCCGGCATCTCCAGCGCACCGAGGTCTATGAGGCGGAGGAGTTCTTCTCGCCGGGCCAGAAGGGCTCCTCGGCGATGCCGCACAAGCGCAATCCGGTGCTGACCGAGAACCTGACCGGCCTCGCCCGCCTCGTGCGCGGCATGGTCGTGCCGGCGCTGGAGAATGTCGCGCTCTGGCATGAGCGCGACATCTCGCATTCGAGCGTCGAGCGCATGATCGGCCCCGACGCGACCGTGACGCTCGATTTCGCCCTGGCGCGGCTGACCGGCGTCGTCGACAAGCTGCTGATCTATCCCGCCAACATGCGCCGCAACCTCGACAAGTTAGGGGGCCTGCACAATTCGCAGCGCGTGCTGCTGGCCCTGACCCAGGCCGGCGCCAGCCGCGAGGACAGCTATGCGATGGTGCAGCGCAATGCGATGCGGACCTGGGAGCATGGCGAGGACTTCCTCACCAACCTCAAGGCCGATGCCGATGTCACCGCGCGCCTTTCGGACGCCGAGCTCGAGGCGATGTTCGACGAGGGCTACCACTTCAAGCATGTCGACACGATTTTCGACCGGGTGTTCGGGGAGGTCTGAGCACCGATGCGGATTGCGGTCCTCGCGGACATCCACGGCAATTTCGATGCGCTCGAAGCGGTCGTCGAGGACCTGGAGCGGACGCGGCCCGATCTCGTCGTCAATCTCGGCGACAGTCTGTCGGGACCGCTGAAGCCGCGCGAGACGGCCGATCTGCTGATGGCGAAGGACTGGCTGACGGTTCGCGGCAATCACGACCGCTACCTGATCGAGCGGCCGCTCGACCAGCTCGGCGCATCCGACAGGGTGGCGGCCGAGGCGATGGCGCCGGAGCATTTCGACTGGCTGCGGTCGCTGCCGTTTTCCCTGCGGGCGGCCGAGGACGTGGTGCTGTTCCACGCGACGCCGGGCGACGACAACACCTATCTGATGGAGCAGGTCCGGGGCGGGCGCTCCGAGATGCGGCCCCCAAGCGAGGTGGCGGACGATCTCGCCGGCATCGATGCGAGCCTGATCCTGTGCGGGCATTCGCATATCGCGCGGGTGATGGAGCTTCCCGACGGGAGATGCGTCTTCAATCCCGGCAGCGTCGGCCAGCCGGCCTATGACGATATCGCCCCCGAGCCGCATGTCATGCAGGCCGAGAGCCCGCATGCGCGCTACGGCCTCGCGGAGCGCGGTCGTGCGGGCTGGCGGTTTTCCTGCGTCGCCCTCCGTTACGACTGGCATTCCACCGCCGCCCTCGCCCTCGCGCGCGGACGAGCAGACTGGGCGCATGCCTTGTCGACCGGCCTCGCCCTGAAGCCGAACTGAACGTCGACAAAAACCTCCGACGCGGCATGCGCGTCGTTCCCGGCTGGTCCGGCTCCGGGCGGAGCGGACCGTCGCGGCGGTTCAGGGCGCAAACTCGCGGCGATGTTCGACGAGGGCTACCATTTCAAGCATGTCGACACGATCTTTGCCCGGGTGTTTGGGGGAGATTGAACCGACTGGTCAACCAGTTTAAATTGCCGGCATGATCACCGTCGGCGCGTTCGAAGCCAAGACGAAGTTTTCCGAGCTGCTCGACCGCGTCGAGGGCGGGGAGGAGATCGTCGTGACACGCCATGGCAAGACGGTGGCCCGCATCGTGCCGGACGCCCATGACAACGACGAGGCGGCGCGCAAGGCGAGGGCTGCCGAAGCGCTCGCCCGGATCGTTGCTCTCCGCGAGCATTTCAGGGCGAAGGGCGTATCGTTTTCGATCGAGGACATCATCAGCGCGCGAGACGAGGGGCGGCGCTAGGTGGTCGTTGTCGATGCTTCCGTGGTGATCGGGGCGACGTCTCCCGACGAAGGCTCGCCGAATGCCCTGTCGCTGTTGGCGAGAGCTTTCGAGGCCGGAGCGATCTCGCCGGCGCTGTTCGCCTACGAGGTCGAGAATGTGCTGCTGGTCAAAGAGCGGCGACAGGCGTTCAGCTCTTCCGACAGGCAGCGCACCTCCGACGTGATCGCGTCGCTGCCCATCGATATCCGCGCTGTCGATCCCGAGCGTGTTCGGAACCGGATCGCATCGCTCGCGACCCGGACGGGCCTCTCCGTCTACGACGCGGCCTATCTCGACCTCGCGATCGAGATAGGAGCCCCCCTAGCCACTCTGGACCGCAGGCTGAGCGCGAGCGCTCGCGCGGAAGGCGTCGAGCTGTTGCTGCCATGAAAACCTCCGATACCGACATCCTCATCGTCCCCGGCTGGTCCGGCTCCGGGCCCGATCACTGGCAGAGCCGCTGGGTCGCCAAGCTCTCGACCGCGCGGGTGGTCGAGCAGGAGGATTGGCATGCGCCGTCGCGGCTCTGGGCGGAGCGCATCGTCGCCGCGGTGCGGGCGGCGACGCGGCCGGTCGTGCTGGTCGGGCATTCCTGCGGCGTCAGCGCGATTGCGCATGCGGCCGAGCATCTCCACCCCGGCGAGGTGTGCGGGGCCTTCCTGGTGGCGCCCGCGGCCGAGCGGGCCAAGCGCGAGTTGCCGGGCATGACGCCGGCCTTCGCCGTACACCGGCGCCATCCTCTGCCGTTCCGCAGCGTGCTGATCGCCAGCAGCAACGATCCCTACTGCACGTCCGAAGAGGCGAAGGAACTGGCCGAGGCCTGGGGTTCGGAATTCGTCGACGCCGGCGAGAGCGGGCATCTCAACTCGGAGTCCGGACATGGGCCCTGGCCCGATGGCCTGCTGCGTTTCGCGGGCTTTCTCAGGAGCTTGACGGCGGTTCCGCAGAGATCGATTCAGGGTTGAATCCTGGTCCGACCCGCTGGGTCATCCCGGACAAGCGGCAACGCCGCGCCGATCCGGGATCCATGCCTGAACCGGTCCGGAATGGATCCCGGGTCTTCGCTTCGCTGCGCCCGGGATGACCGCGCGGATCAGGGAGAGATCGCGCTCAAGGTTGCCCCAAAACAAAACCGCCCCGGCTTTCACCGGGGCGGTCTCGTTTCACGCGCTGACGCGATCAGCTACCGAGATCAATTCTCGATATAGGTGATCTTGCCGTCGGCGCCCTTCTTCCAGGTGTACATGGTGTAGTCGGGGCGGGTGATGTCGCCCTTCTTGTCGAAGGCGAGATCGCCGATGACGGTCTTGACCGGCTGGCCGCCGCGGAGCGCCTCGGCGACCTTCTTGGGATCGAGCGAGTTGGCGCGCTTGGCGCCCTCGGCGATGATCTGAACCGCCGCATAGCTGTAGAGCGTGTAGGCCTCGGGCTTGAAGTTCTTGGCCTCGAACTTCTTCACGACGGCCGCAGCCTCCGGGCGCTTCTGCGGGTCCGGCGGGAAGGTCATCAGCGTGCCTTCGACGCCGGGGCCGCCGATCGTGGCGAACTCGTCGGTGGTGATGCCGTCACCGGAGATCAGCACGGCCTTGACGCCCTGGTCGCGCATCTGGCGCACGATCAGGCCGCCTTCGGTGTGCAGGCCGCCCCAGTAGACGAAGTCGGCGCCGACGGACTTGATCTTGGAGATGAGCGCCGAGAAGTCCTTCTCGCCGGCGTTCACGCCCTCGTAGAGCACGTCCTTGATGCCGGCCTTGGTCAGACCCTTGCGGGTCTCGTCGGCGAGGCCCTGGCCATAGGTCGTCTTGTCGTGGATGACCGCGATCTTCTTGTCCTTGAAGTTCTTGGCGATGTAGGCCGCCGCGACCTCACCCTGCTGGTCGTCGCGGCCGCAGGTGCGGAAGACGTTCCAGAGGCCGCGCTCGGTGATCTTCGGGTTGGTGGCCGACGGGGAGATCGCGAGGATGCCGTTCTCGGCATAGACTTCCGACGCCGGCATGGTGACGCCGGAGTTGAAGTGGCCGACCACGAACTTGACGCCGTCACCGACGAACTTGTTGGCGACCGAGACGCCCTGCTTGGGATCGGAGACGTCGTCGCCGACCGTGAGCGTGATCTTCTGGCCGAGGATGCCGCCGGCGGCATTGATGTCCTCGACGGCCTGCTCCGTCCCGTTCTTCAGCTGCGCGCCGAAGGCGGCGTTCGGGCCGGTGATCGGACCGGCGACGCCGAACTTGATCTGGGCGTTGGCCGCGCCGGAGAAGGCGAGGACCGCGCCGAGCGCGATGCTGCTCAACAGCAGTTTCTTCATGAGATGAGACTCCCCTGCATTGTCGTCATGAACGGGCGGTCATTGCTCGCCCGTCTCGGCGCGGATGTCACCGTGGCACGCAGTGTTGCGCGTTTTCCAGGGTCTGTCACGCGTCAAGCTCGTCGCCTTCTCAGGCCAATTCGTCTTTGATTTCAACGCCGGGCCGGGGTTTCCAGCCGAAGGGTCCGGTGCGCTCGAAGAGCCAGCGATACTGCGTCGTCATCTGCCGCGCGCGGTTGTAGCGCCAGCCGGCGAAGGCGAAGCCCATCAGGATGACCGTGTCGACGATGTAGTAGCGCAGCGTCAGCAGCGTCGCCTCGAACAGGGCGAAATGGATGAAGCGAACGACCAGCCCCAGGACGAGCACATAGAGCACGAGCTGCACCGTCGGCTTCCAGGTCAGCGCCAGGGCGCGCCCCGTCATCCAGGCCAGCCAGCCGCCCATCACCACCGTCACCAGAAGGAAGAGCCAGATCGTCGGTTCTTCGTAGAGGATGCCCTGCATGTCAGTGCCTCCCGCCTTCGAGATAGGCAGCGCGGACCTGCGGATTGGCCAGCAGCTCCTGGCCGGTGCCACTCATGGTGACGACGCCGTTGACCATGACATAGCCGCGATGGGCGAGCTTGAGCGCATGGAAGGCGTTCTGCTCGACCAGGAACACGGTGAGCCCCTGGGTGCGGTTGAGCTCGCGGATCGCCTCGAAGATCTGCTTGACGATCAGCGGGGCCAGGCCGAGCGAGGGCTCGTCCAGCAGCAGCAGCTTGGGGCGGGCCATCAGGGCGCGCGCGATCGCTACCATCTGCTGCTCGCCGCCCGACAGCGTGCCACCACGCTGCTGCAGGCGCTCGCGGATGCGCGGGAAGAGGGTGCAGATTCTCTCGAGATCCTCGTCGAAATGCGAGAGGTCGCGCAGCGCCGCCCCCATCTGGAGGTTCTCGAAGACGGTCATGCGCGGGAAGATCCGGCGCCCCTCCGGCGACTGGGCGATGCCCAGGCGCGCGATCAGGTGGCTCGGCATCTTCGTGATGTCGCGGCCCTCATAGGTGATCGTGCCCTCGCGGGCCTGCGGGTTGCCGAAGATCGTCATCATCAGCGTCGACTTGCCGGCGCCGTTGGCGCCGATCAGCGTGACGATCTCGCCCTGGCGGACGTCCATGTCGACGCCCTTGAGGGCGATGATCTTGCCGTAATAGGTCTTCACGCCGCGCACGCTGAGCAGCGGCTGGTCCTGCGACGGCGCGGCCGCCTGCGGGCCGGTCTGGGTCTGCACGAGGGTTTCGGTCACGCGATGCCGACCTCCGCTTCGGCGGCCTCGACCTCGTCGTCGTCGACGCCGAGATAGGCCGCGATCACCTTCGGATCGGCCTGCACCTCCGCCGGGGTGCCGTCCGCGATCTTGGTGCCGTAGTCGAGCACCACGACATGGTCCGAAATCTCCATCACCACCGACATGTCGTGCTCGATGAGCAGCAGCGCCGTGCCGAGATCCTTCCGGATCGAGAGCAGCAGCGTGTTGAGGTCATGGCTCTCGCGCGGGTTGAGGCCGGCGGCCGGCTCGTCGAGGCAGAGCAGGACGGGGTCGGTGCACATGGCGCGCGCGATCTCGAGGCGGCGCTGGTCGCCATAGGGCAGGTCGGCCGCGGGGTCGTCGGCGCGGTCGATCAGGTTGATCTTCTCGAGCCAGAACTTGGCCTTCTCGATCGCTTCCTTCTCGCGCGCCTTGTAGCCCCCGATGCCGAGCACGCCGAGGAAGGTGTAGCCCGAGGCGATCATCAGCGGGTTGTGCTGCGCGACCAGCAGGTTCTCCAGCACGGTCATGCCGCCGAAGAGGCGGATGTTCTGGAAGGTGCGGGCGACCTTGGCCTTCCAGCTGATCTGGAAATCCGGCATGCGCTCGAGCAGATGGCTGGCGCCACTGTCCTGCGTCAGCGTCATCATGCCTTCGGTCGGCTTGTAGAAGCCGGTGATGCAGTTGAAGACGGTGGTCTTGCCGGCGCCGTTGGGGCCGATCAGCGCGGTGATGTCGCCCTTGCGCGCCTCGAAGGAGAGGTCGTTGACGGCGGTGAGGCCGCCGAAGCGCATGGTGACGTGCTCGACCTGAAGCAGCGGGCGGCCCTGGGAGGAAGCGGTCGTCATCAGCCGTGCCCCTCCTGGACCATGTCTGCCGAGATCGACTTCTTTTCCTTCAGGAAGGCGGTGGGTTCGCGGGTCGAGATCAGGCCGCGCGGCTTCCAGATCATGATCACGACCATGGCGAGGCCGAAGATCAGCATGCGGTACTTGGTCGGGTCGAAGTCATTGCCGAAGACCGCCTTGAGCCAGTCGAGCTCGCGCAGCAGTTCGGTGCCGCCGATCATCACGATCGCGGCGATGGCGCAGCCCCAGAGCGAGCCCATGCCGCCGAGCACCACGATCGCCAGGATCACGGCCGATTCCATGAAGACGAAGGATTCCGGCGAGATGAAGCCCTGCCGCGCCGAGAAGAAGGCGCCGGCGAAGCCTCCGAACATGGCGCCGATCGAGAACGCGGTGAGCTTGGTCGAGGTGGTGTTGATGCCGAGCGAGCGGCAGGCGATCTCGTCCTCGCGCAGGGCCTCCCAGGCGCGCCCGACCGGCAGGCGGCGCAGGCGCAGCGTCACGAAGGCGGTCAGCAGAGCCAGCGCCAGGATCAGGTAGTAGAGGAAGATGGTGCGGTAGAGCGGCGAGAATTCGAGCCCGAACACCGCGGCGAAGCCGGTGTCGCTGGCATTGAAGGGAATGCCGAAGAAGGTCGGCCGCGGAATGCCGGAAATGCCGGCATAGCCACCGGAGAACTCGACCCAGTTGATCAGGACGAGGCGGATGATCTCGCCGAAGGCCAGCGTCACGATGGCGAGATAGTCGCCGCGCAGGCGGAGCACGGGGAAGCCGAGCAGCATGCCCCAGAAGGCCGCCAGGATGCCCGAGAGCGGCAGCAGGATCCAGAAGGACAGGCCGAAGTTCTTCGCCAGCAGCGCGTAGGAATAGGCGCCGACGGCATAGAAGGCGACGTAGCCGAGGTCGAGCAGGCCGGCGAGGCCGACGACGATGTTCAGCCCCCAGCCGAGCATGACGTAGATCAGGATCTGGATGCCGAAATTGTCGATCCACTTCAGCGCGCCGCCCCAGCCCGCGAGGTTGATCGCGATGATCGGGAAGGTGACGAGGAAGCCGAGCCCGAAGAGCGAGAACAGCCGCGAATGGCGCTGGAAGAAGGCGGCGGTGCCCTGCGGCAGGAAGCGCACCAGCGACTGGCGGCTCGCCTTGGTCTGCTGGCGCAGCGCCACGACGAAGCGGCCGACGAAGACGATGGCGACCGCCCAGGCGACCGCATCCCAGCGCGGGTCCAGAACCAGGACGTTGTCCATGTTCTGGCGGGTGCCCCAGGCGATGATCGGGATGCAGAGACCGAAGGTAACCAGGGCGGCGAAGCCGGCCTCCTTGAGGGCGGCTGCGTAATCGTGGCGGGGAGCGGGCTGAGCCGTCGCGGACGGGGCGGGTGCGGCCATGGGCTCAGACCTTCTCGACTTCGGGGCGGCCGAGGATGCCTGACGGCATGAAGACCAGGACGATCGCGAGGATGCAGAAGGCGGCGACGTCCTTGTAGTCGATGGTGAAATAGGCCGACCACATCACCTCGATCAGGCCGATCAGCAGGCCGCCGATGACGGCGCCGGGCAGGGAGCCGATGCCGCCCAGCACCGCGGCCGTAAAGGCCTTCACCCCGGGGATGAAGCCGTCATTGAAGCTGACCACGCCGTAGAGCACGAGGTACATCACGCCGGCGACGGCGGCGAGCGCGGCGCCCATGACGAAGGTGATCGAGATCGTGCGGTCGACGTCGATGCCCAGCAGGGCGGCCATCTTGCGGTCCTGCTCGCAGGCGCGCTGGGCGCGGCCGAGCGGCGTCTTCTGCACGATGTACCAGAAGGCGGCCAGCAGCACCGCGGTCGTGACGATGATGACGATCTGCTTGTAGGAGATCTGGACCGAATAGGTCGCGCTCTCGATCAGGGTGATCGACTTGTTCAGCATCGGCGGCGTCGACTTGTTGCGCGGGCCCTGCACGACCTGGACGAAGTTCATCAGGAAGATCGACATGCCGATCGCCGAGATCAGCGGGGCGAGGCGGAAGGAGCCGCGCAGGGGGCGATAGGCCACGCGCTCGATCGTCCAGTTCCAGAGCGAGGTGAAGAACATCGCCAGCACGAGGACCAGGATCAGCGCGACCACGATCAGGCCCGCCCCGAACCAGGAGGCGATCAGCATGAAGAAGATCAGCGCGATGAAGGCCGAGAGCATGAAGATGTCGCCATGGGCGAAGTTCACCATGCCGATGATGCCGAAAACCATCGTGTAGCCGATGGCGATGAGGCCGTAGATCGACCCCAGGGTCAGCCCGTTGATGAGCTGCTGCAGGAACACTTCCATCGTCGACGCAGACCCCTCGACTCCGCTCCCGTTCTTCTGGGCCGACATGACGCCGGCGCATGCGGGATGCGATCACCATGCAGAGCTACCAACGCCTTGCGATTTGGACAATCGCGCCCGGCTATAAAACTGTCAAAAGCAATCTGCGGCGAATTGCCCGCCAAATGGGCAACGCAAGCTGCGGCGCCGCGCCGATTTCACGCAAGATGATTGTGTTTGGGGCAGGGGGCGGAGGCGGCGGAGCCGCGCCCGCCCCGCGGCGGAAGCGTGGCTTGCCGGCGTTCAGGGCCGATCGGTCACAAGGAAACCGTGGGCCAGCGGGTCGCGGTCGTCGATGAAGATCGTGTTGTAGCCGGTCATCCGGGCCCAGCCCTCGATCGAGGGGATGATGCCCTCGAAGGGGCCGACCTGCGCGGTGGCCTCGACGCGGCCGCGGAACATCGTGCCGATGATGCTTTCATGCACGAAGTCGTCGCCGACCTGAAGCTTCCCCTGCGCCGCCCATTGCGCCATGCGCGAGGAGGTGCCGGTGCCGCAGGGCGAGCGGTCGATCGCCTTGTCGCCATAGAACACGGCGTTGCGGGCGTGGGCCTCCGGCTTGGTCGGCTCGCCGGTCCAGAGGATGTGGGACAGCCCGTTGATCGCCGGGTTCTCGGGGTGGATGAACTCGTATTTCGCGTTCAGCGCGGCGCGCAGTTTCGGGCTCCAGCGCTGGATGTCGGAGGGGTTGATGTCGGCAAGGTCGCGGAAGGCGTCCTGCGGGTCGACGATCGCGTAGAAATTGCCGCCATAGGCGACGTCGACCGTGACCTCGCCGAGTTCCTCGATCTCCGCGGTCAGCCCCGTCGCATGGAGATAGGAGGCGATGTTGGTGATGCGGACATTGTCGACATGGTCGCCGTTGCGGGTGTAGCGCGCCGTCACCAGCCCGGCGGGCGTGTCGATCTTCAGCACGCCCTCTTCGCGCGGGGTGACGAGGCCGCGCTCCAGCGCCATCGTCACCGTGCCGATGGTGCCGTGGCCGCACATCGGCAGGCAGCCCGAGGTTTCGATGAAGAGGAAGGCGATGTCGGCGTCGTCGCGCGTCGGCGGGTAGAGGATCGAGCCCGACATGACGTCGTGGCCACGCGGCTCGAACATCAGGCCGGTGCGGATCCAGTCATACTCGCTGAGGAAATGGGCCCGTTTCTCGACCATGTTGGCGCCCTTGAGCGGCGGGGCGCCGCCCGCGACCATGCGCACCGGGTTGCCGCAGGTGTGGCCGTCGACGCAGAAAAAAGTGTGGGTGGTCATGGGTTTGGCCCGGTCGGTTGGCGGTTTGATTCAGAAGCGCTGGGGGCTGAAGGGGGCGAGGTCGATCGCCGGCGGACGGCCTGCGACGAGCGCCGCCACGAGGTCGGCGGTGACGGTCGACTGCGTCATCCCGTAATGGCCGTGGCCGAAGGCGTAGACGACATGGGGGTTGCGGCTCGCGGCGCCGATCACCGGCAGCGAGTCGGGCAGGGAGGGGCGGAAGCCCATCCAGAGCGTGCCGGTCTCGAAGGCGGGCAGACCCTCCACGAAGCGGGTGGCCTTGTCGTAGAGGATTCGGGTGCGGGCATGGTTGGGGGCCGCTTCGAGCCCGCCGAACTCGACCGCGCCGCCGATGCGCAGGCCGCTCTCCAGCGGCGTCATGACGAAGCCGTGGCCCTCGAAGCCGATCGGGCGCGAAGTCAGCCCGGTGACGCCGGGAAAGCTGACATTGTAGCCGCGTTCGGTGTCGAGCGGGACCTTGTCGCCGAGCGCCGCCGCGAGCGGCTTCGACCAGGCCCCCGCGGCGACGACCGCACGGTCGACGACGCGCTGGAAGCCGTCGGCGCCGATCAGGGCCGGGCGCTCGCCGGTCGAGATATTGGTGATGGCTGCCTTCTCGAAGACCGCGCCGCGGGCCAGGGCCGCCTCGAACAGCGCCAGCGTGAGCTGCAGCGGATCGCTGATATGGGCGGTGTCGGGGTGGAAGGCGGCGCCGACGAAGGCGTCCTTCAGGGCCGGCTCGAACTGGCGCAGTTCCTCGGGGCCGATCATGTCGACGGTGATGCCGAATTCGGCCTGGCGCTTCGCGATCCCGCGCGCCTCCTCGAAGGCGCCGCGCTCGGTGAAGGCATAGAGCCCGCCCTTGCGGTGGATATGGCCTTCGAGGCCGGCGCTTTTCGCCCTTGCCAGCCAGGCGGGCAGGGCGCGCTGCTGCAGGGCGCCGATGCCCTGGATCGAACGCTCATAGGCCTCGGGCCGCGCCGCCAGCACGAAGCGCAGCAGCCAGGGCAGGAGTTTCGGGAAATAGGCCGGCCTGATCGCCAGCGGGCCCAGCGGGTCGAGCAGGAATTTCGGCACCTGCCGGAGGATCTTCGGGCTGGCGATCGGCAGGATGTCGGTATGCGCCATCCAGCCGGCATTGCCGCGCGAGGGGCCGAAGCCCGGCCCCTCCTTGTCGAGGATCAGGACCTCGTGGCCCTCGTCGAGCAGGGCATGGGCGATGGCGCAGCCGACGATGCCGGCGCCGACGACGGCGGTCTTCATGGCCGGACCTTCATGGCAGCGACAACTCCGCGAGCGCGCCCGGCCGCTTCACCTCGATCTCGACGAAGGCGATCGGGTGTTCGGAGGCGTTCATGACGTCATGCTGGATGCCGGCCGGGCGCATATAGGCCTGGCCTTCGGCGAGGGGGACGTCCGTCGTCTTCGTGCCGTCATGGATGCGCAGCGTGCCGGCGACGAGCATCACGACGAAATAGGGCCAGCCATGGCTGTGCCAGCCGGTGACGGCGCCGGGTTCGAAATCCCAGCGCGTGATGCGCAGGGTGTCGTCGTCCTGCTGGACGGTCGGGCGGGCGGGTGTCGTGCAGGTGAAGGCCATTCCACTCTCCGCTGCGCCGCATGCCTCCGGCCGGGAATGCGGCCGGCCTACCTGTTCTGCAACAGCCGGGGCGCCGGGTCGAGAACCTGCCGAAGAGGGGCCGGTCCGGGCAAAAGCGTCTTGCGCCGGAACCCGTTTCGCTTGCAGATTGCCAACTCAACATCCGAACGCGATAGGCGGGATTGATATATCAATGGCTGGCGATGCGTCAATCCGGGGCGGTCTGCGTGGAGCGGCGCGATGAGCCTGCGGCCCGCCTTCGAGATGGATGGTCCCGATGAGTCGGCGCCCCCAGCGTCGCAGGCCTCGCTGAGCCTCACCGAGACCGCCTATCGCCGGCTCGAAGAGGCGATCGTGACGCTGTCGCTGCGGCCCGGCGCGGTGCTGACCGAGGCGCAGCTGATCGACATGGTCGGCGTCGGGCGCACGCCGGTGCGCGAGGCCCTGATCCGGCTCGCCCAGCAGGGCCTCGTCGAGGTGCTGCCGCGCAAGGGCGTCGTCGTCGCGGGAATCAACGCCATCGACATCATGGCGGCGCTCGATGCGCGCGAGGTGCTGGAGCGGCTGATCGCGGGCGATGCCGCGCGTCGCGCCAGTCCGCGCGAGCGCATCGCCATCGTCGAGAAGGCGCGCGCGATGCGCCAGGCCGCGGCCGAAGGCGACGCCACCGCCTATATGCGGCTCGACAAGGAACTCGATGCCGCGGTCGCTGCGGCGGCGCGCAGCCCCTATGCGACGCGGGCGGTGGAGCCGCTCCAGGCGCTGATCCGGCGGGCCTGGTATCATTTCGAGCGGCAGGACGATCTCGTGCCGGCGGCCGGTCACCATGTCGCCTTCGCGCAGGCCCTGGCGACGGCCGATCCAGCGGCGTCGATGGCGGCGAGCGACGCGCTGATGCTGCATCTGCGCAACGGGCTGCTGGCGACGCTGGACCGGGACTGACCGGGGCCAGTCCGGGGTGAATGATATATGTCGCGAGCCGTGGTGCGCGCGACCATGGTGGTCGCCGGAGGGGCTTCAAAAACTGGCGTTTTGCCGGCCCAGCGCCTACATGACGGGGCAGTCGCCGTACCGGCTCCGGATCGCCATGACCGATACTCTCCCTCTTCTGCAGCGGGCGACGCCCGAGGCGGCGTCTTTCCGTGACGCCATGGCCCGCGTCGCGAGTGCCGTGCACGTCGTGACCACACTCGGTCCCACCGGGCGGGTCGGGCTGACCGCGACCGCTGTCGCCTCGGTCTCCGACACGCCACCGACGGTGCTGGTCTGCATCGCGCGGCCGAGCCGGACGCTGGCGGTGATCGAAGCCAGCGGGCTGTTCTGCATCAACACCCTGCCCGGTGCGGATGTCGACCTCGCCGAGATCTTCGCCAGCCGGCGCGGCGTCGAGGGCGAGGCCCGCTTCGCCACCCGCGACTGGACAACGCTCGCCACCGGCGCGCCCGTGCTGTCGGAAGCGGTGGCCGCCTTCGACTGCCGGCTCACCGCGGTTCAGGACATCGCGACGCACCGCATCCTGATCGGAGAGGTGGTCGGGCTCGGCGGTGCGGCGGCGTCGCCCGGCACCAGCCTGATCTACCGGCAGCGGAGCTTCCAGGCGGTTTAGCGCCGATCGGATCCTGCCGGTTCCCGCGGTCATCCCGGACGCAGCGCAGCGGAGATCCGGGATCCATGCCGGAGCGCTGGTCGGCGAGGTTCCGGAATGGGTCCCGGGTCAAGCCCGGGACGACCGGGTGGTTTCGAGACAACCGATCAGGCGCGGCGGTGATTCACCCCTTCGCCGCCTCCGCCTCGATCTCGGCGAAGACGCTCGCGGCTTCCTTGAAGGCGTGGTTGGCGGCCGGCACCCCGGCATAGACCGCCGTCTGCATCAGGACTTCCTTGATGTCGTCGCGGGTGAGGCCGTTGTTGATCGCGCCGCGGACATGGATGCGGAACTCGCCCCAGGCGCCGAGCGAGGCGGCGATCGCCAGCACGATGATCGAGCGCTCGCGCCGGGGCAGTCCCGGCCGGTTCCAGATGTCGTTCCAGGCGGTGCGGGTGATAAACTCCTGCCACTCGGCGTTGAAGTCGGTCAGGCCGGAACTGGCCTTGTCGACATAAGCACCGCCGAGCACGGCGCGGCGCGTGGTCATGCCCTCGGTGTAGCGGGTGTTGTCGTCAGCCATCATGTGCTCCAGCCAAAAGTGAAACCAGCGCTGTCATCCCGGACGCAGCGAAGCGCAGATTCGGGATGACGGCGCGCCCTAACGCAAAGCCTGACAATGCGTGGTTCATTCGCTCAGGAAGTCCTGCACGGCCTTCGTGAACGCCTCGGGCTGCTCCAGGTTGGACAGGTGAGCGGCGTCGAGTTCGACCGTGCGGGCGCCGGGGATGGCCTGCGCGATCAGCTGGCCGGCGGCCGGCGGCGTCGCCGGGTCGACCGTGCCGATGACGACGAGGACGGGGTTGGTCACGCTGCGGATCGACTCGCGCTGGTCCATGTCGCGGATCGCGGCGCAGCAGGTGGCGTAGCCGATCGCCGGCGTCGTGGTCAGCATCGTGCCGACCCGCGCCACGGTCGCCGGCTCGGCCTCGCGGAAGCGCGGGCTGAACCAGCGTGCGAGCACGCCCTGGACCAGGGCCTCCATGCCCTGGCCGCGCGCGGTCGCGATCCGGTCGTTCCAGAGCGAGGGCGGGCCCATATGGGCGGCGGTGTTGGCGAGGACGAGGCGGCCCATGCGCTCGCGGGCATTCGTCGCGAGCCATTGCCCGACCATGCCGCCCTTGGAGACGCCGCACCAATGCGCCTTCTCGATGCCGAAATGGTCGAGGATGGCGAGGGCGTCCCTGCCGAGGCGGTCGATCCCGAAGGACGTGTCCGTCGCGACCGACAGGCCGTGGCCGCGCGAATCATAGCGCAGGACGCGGAAGCGCTTCGACCATTCGGGAATCTGCGGATCCCACATCGAGAGATTGGTGCCGAGCGAGTTTGACAGCATCAGCACAGGGGCATTTTCCGGCCCGTCGAAGCGGATGTTGAAGGGTTCGCCCGCTAGGGTTTCGATCGGCATCAGCGTATCCCTCGTCTCATTCAGTCGTTGAGCGTGATGGTGCCGTCGGCGGCGATGGCCAGCAGACGGCCCGCCAGCGGCGCCTGGTCGGCGGCGGGGAGGCGCAGGGCCGGCGGCGTCGGCCAGCCCATCTCGCGCGCGACCACAAGCCCCAGCAGCAGGATGGCGTCGGGCGCGTCCATCAGGATCGCGGCGGGCGCCTTGCCGGCATGGACCAGTTCGAGCAGCACGGCCGAGGCCGAAGACGAGCCGATCGTGCCCGGCAGGGCCAGGATCGTGCCCGCGACGCTGAGCCCGCACTGGGGATGGCGCTGGTCGATGATCCGGCCCGAGCGCGGATCGACGCCGCCCCAGAAGCTGATCGGGGCGGTCAGAGCGAGGCAGAGGCCGGTGGCGGCCGGGCCTGGCAGGAGGATCTGTCCGGTCAGGCCCATGCCCGCTCCTCCCGGACGAGGCGGCCGGCCACCGCGCTCTCGACGCATTCGCCGAGCGAACCATAGGTGACGGCATAACCGGTGGTCCCCGGCGCGTAATGGGCGAATTTGCCGGAATTGGTCATCAGCACGGCGCCGGCGATCTCGGGCAGGATCGGCGTGACAACGACGCAGGTGTCGACGACGAAGACCACGCCGGCCTGTTCCAGCGCGGCGCGGCGTCCCTGTGCCTCCAGCGGCTTCAGCACATGGCGGCCGGTGTTGGCGTAGAGCGGCGCGGCGAGCCGGCGGCCGGCGAGCCTGTGCTCGATCTCGTCGATCTCCGCCAGCGACAGATGCGGCGAACCGACCGCCACCGCGTCGATGCGCTCGGTCTGGCCGGCCGTCGAAAGGCCCGCCAGCGCCTTCTGCACGATCGCTGGCGTCAGGATGAGCGTTTCGCGCGGCGGCAGGCCGCCGAGCGCTGTCGCGGCGTCGGGCGCCTCCGGCGTCACGCCCGCGACATGGAACAGCCCGACCCCGCCGGCCGAGGCGGAGGCCGCACCCAGCGCCTTGAGCCGGTCTTCCGTGGTGCAGCCCTGCAGCCCGTCGATGACGGCGACGGCGGTGCCGGCCGTGCGGCCGAGCAGCGTGCCGAGCACGGGGTAGAACACGTCGGAGGCGCGTAAACTCCGGCTCAGGCCGCTCGCGTCGATCAACAGCGTCGCGATGCGGTTTTCCGGGCGGTGGAGCCCGTAATCGGGGGCGACGCCGGCGATGGCGCAGGCGATGTCGAGGAAATCGCCATAGCGGTTGGTGCGGGCGCCGAGTACCGAATTGCAGAAGACGACCGCGTTGGACTCGCCCCAGGCGACGTCCGTGCCCTTGGCCGGGCGGTGGCCGGCCTGATAGGGCGCGCAGGTCCAGGAGGGCTCGCAGCCCATCGCCTCATAGGCGCGCATCATGCGCCCCGCCATGTCGCGCTCATGCGGCGGCAGCCGGATCGCGGCGCAGCCGGCGGGCGCCAGCGCGCCGACATTCAGCGTCGCGCGCACCGCGACGCGGGCGCCGCCTTCGACCAGCCGCTCGGCGAAGAGCGTGCCGGAATCGCCATGGTAGAGCGCGCCGTCGATATGGGCCGAGGCCACGGGGATGAGCCGTGGCGCCCCCATCAGCCGGGCCGCCTCGGCGACGATGCGCAGCGCCATGGCGGCGCCGTCCGTGCCGGTCGCGATGGCGCGTTGCTGTGGGGTCAGCTCAAGCATCCGTCAGCCCGTCTTCGCGCGCCGGCGCCGCCGCGCGGGGAGGGGGCGTCTGCGCGGCGCGTGCCAGAATCCGGTCGATGATGGCGTCGGAGGCGCCGCGATAGGTTGTGGGGTCGAACAGATCGGCCAACGCCTCGGCGGTCAGATGCTCGGTGACGGCGGGCATCGACGCCAGCACGTCGCGCAGATGCCGGTTCTGCGCGACGCAGGCCCGGCTCGCCTCCTCCAGGAGATGGTGAGCCTTCGCCTTGCCCAGCGTCGCAGCCAGCGCGAGCGACACCCGCTCCGACATCACGAGCCCCTGGGTCAGGTCGATATTGGCGCGCATGCGCTCCGGGAAGACCTGAAGCCCTTCGATCAGGGTGATCGTCTGGGCCAGCGCCGAGCCTGCGATCTTGAAGAGCTCGGGCAGTGTCGGCCACTCCGCATGCCAGCCGCCGAGTGCGCGCTCATGCTCCTGCGGCAGCGCCGACAGCATGGTCGCGACGAGGCCGGGTGCGCGCTGGGCCGCCGCGAGGATCAGCGTGCAGAGCACCGGATTGCGCTTGTGCGGCATGGCGGAGGAGCCGCCCTTTCCGGGCGCCTCGGGCTCGGCGACCTCGCCGATCTCGGTCTGGGCCATCAGCCCGATGTCGCGGGCGATCTTGCCGAGATTGCCGGTGAGGATGCCGAGTTCGGCTGCCAGGCGGGCGATGCGGTGACGTTGCCCGTGCCAGGGGATGAGCGAAGCTCTTGCTCCCCGCGTCAGCTCGACGAACCGCGCCTGAACCCGGTCGCCATCGGGGCCGAGCGCGGCCAGGGTTCCAGCGGCTCCGGCCAGCTGCACGACTGGCGCATCCAGGATGCCGTGAAGCACATGCCGGCTCTCCAGCAGCGGATCGAGCCACAGGGCCGTCTTGACGCCGAAGGTGATCGGGACCGCCTGCTGCAGGAAGGTGCGGCCGATCATCGGCGTCGTGCGGTGCGTCTCCGCCAGCGCACGCATGGCAGCAGCCAAGCGGCCAAGCCGAAGATCGATGAGCGTCAGCCCGCAGCCGATGACATGGACATGGCCGGAATCGATCACGTCCTGGCTGGTCGCGCCGAAATGAACCCATTTGGCCTGTTCGGGATCGACCGCGGCGACGCGCGCGGTCAGCGCCTTCACCAAGGGGATCGCGGGATTGCCGGCCAGCGTCGCGGCCCGCCCGAGTTCGGCGATGTCGTAGAGGTCCGGGTCGCACTGTCCGGCAATGGCATCGGCCGTGCCCTGTGGCGCCACACATTCGGCTTCCTGCGCGCGCGCGAGCATCGCCTCGAAGCCGAGCATGCCGTGCAGGAGCGCCCGATCGCTCATCGCATCCGCCATCTCGCGATCGACGAAGAGTTCGCCGAAAAGGCCCGCGGGGCTGCCGGTCATGGTAAGGCGGGCGCCATGCGGCGGGCGGGTCCGGTCGTCACGCGTGATCCCCCTGTGCAGGTCGCCCTTGTGCGGGCCGGCGCTTTCCGCTCATGGATAGGCGCGCTCGTCTTGGATAGACCCGAGGCGAGGCCGGCTGCAACTGGGGCCGGGCGCGTGCGACAAGGGATGGGAGGACAACCGCCATGGCCATGACGATGAACGGCGAGGTGACGCTGCCGGCGAGCAAGGATGTGGTCTGGGCCAAGCTCAACGATCCCGACGTGCTGAAGGCCTGCATTCCCGGCTGCGAACAGCTCAACAAGGACGACGACACGCATTTCTCCGCCGTGGTGAAGGTCAAGCTCGGGCCGGTGAAGGCGAGCTTCAAGGGCAAGGTCGAACTGGTCGATCTCGACCCGCCGAACGGCTACCGCATCCAGGGCGAGGGCGAGGGCGGCATCGCGGGCTTCGCCAAGGGCGGGGCGAAGGTCGCGCTCAGCGATGCGGAAGGCGGCCAGACATTGCTCAGCTACGACGTCGAGGCGCAGGTCGGCGGCAAGCTGATGCAGCTCGGCTCGCGCCTGATCGACTCGGTCTCCAAGAAGCTCGCCGACGAGTTCTTCGCCAATTTCGCCAAGGCCGTCAGCGAAGGCTGAGCCGGCGGCCGGTCGGTCAGGAGACCTTGCGCAGCGATTCGAGCGCGGCGCCGACGGTGGCCTCGGCGGCGCCGACCTGAAGCGCGATATCGGCGGCGGCGGCATTGGCGCGTTCCAGCGCCCGGGCGGTGTCGTCGAGGCTCCGGCTGACGGCATTGGCCCGCTCGATCGCGGTGTCGGAGCTGTCCGCGACGGCGGCCGCATCCTGGGCGATCGCCGCGGTCACGGCGCTCTGCTGCGAGACCGCTTCCGAGATCGCCTCGGAATCGAGCCTGATCTTGCCGATCGTGTCGGCGATCGACAGCGCATGGGTGCTGCAGGCCTCGGCGCTGGCGGTCAGTTCGGCGATCTGCCCGGCGATGTCGCTGGTGGCGCTCGCCGTCTGCGTCGCGAGCGACTTCACCTCCGAGGCGACGACGGCGAAGCCGCGCCCGGTCTCGCCGGCGCGGGCCGCCTCGATGGTCGCGTTCAGCGCGAGAAGATTGGTCTGGGCCGCGATGTCGGCGATCAGCCCGACGACGGTGCCGATATTGGCCGTGACCTCCCGCAGCCGCGCCACGGCCGCGTTCATCTGGCCGGCATCGTCGACCGCGCGATGGGCGACGACGAGGCTGGTATGGGCGCGCTTGCCGATCTCGGCGATGTTGGCCGACATCTCCTCGGTCGCGGCCGCCGTCTGCAGCGACTTCTCGCGCACCAGGATCGAGGCGCCGGCGACGTCGCCGAGGACATCCTTGATGAATCCCGTCGCCCGGCCGGTCTCGTCGGCGGTGGCGACGAACTGCTCGACGGCGCCGCCGATGCTGGCTTCCAGCCCGCCCATGCGGTGGCGCAGCGTCTGGGCCGCGTCATCGAGCGCGACGGCGCGGCGGCTGGCCTCCGCCGCGCGGATCTCGTCGCCGATGGTGATCGCGGTGGTGATGTCGAAGACGAGGACGCGCTCGATCACGAACAGATCCCGGGCGAACTGGGCGCGCCGCAGGATGTGGCGGTACCAGTGCATGCGCCCGAGCCGCTGCAGCAGGGCCATGCCGACGGAGACCCGCGGCTTGGGACCGATGCCGGCACGGATCTCGAGGCGGCAGAGTTCCTCCGCGGAAGCGACGTAATCCGCGTCGAACCGTCCGGCGAAGAGCAGGCGGACATGGCGTTTCTCGGCCGCGCGCAGCGCCTTGTCGATCGGCCCGAGCGAGGCCGCCAGCTCCGGCCGGATCACGAGGGCCCGGTCGAAATCCTCTTCCACGATCGCGTCCGCCAGCCGCTCGACGGTCTGGGCATAGCGCAGCAGCCGCAGCTGCTCGGGCTTGCCATAGCCGATGGCGCGCAGTCGGCTCTGGATCTGCTCGGCCGTCGAGAGCGGAGGGGGCGGCGATGCCACGGCGTTTCCTCTTGTTTTCGAGGATACTAGGCGTTCACCATTAAAAAACGCGTAATCGCAGTCATCTGCGACCCTCTGGTGTGCCGCCGCGGGCTGCCGCTCGGGCAGTGGTGAAATGCGACAATTTCGTCGCGAAATCCCCCGCCTCCGGTCATGCGCGCCGGCTTGACCGCGCAAATCGGCGGGTCCACACTCGATTTATAGCTGTTCCAAGGAAAGCGTGCGCCCGCGGCCGGGGGCGCGATGCGTTACAGCGACCGGCGCGATCACAAGCCGGGCGGCAGACCCGGGCGAAGGAGGAAGAGGATGGCGAGCGTATCCATGACGGTGAACGGGAAACCGGTCACCGGGACGATCGATCCGCGCACGCTGCTGGTGCAGTTCCTGCGCGAGAACCTGCGTCTGACCGGCACCCATGTCGGCTGCGACACCAGCCAGTGCGGCGCCTGCGTCGTCCATATCGACGGCAAGGCCGCCAAGGCCTGCACGGTGCTCGCCGTCTCGCTCGAGGGCGCCAGCATCACCACGATCGAGGGGCTGGCCGGTGAGGGCGGGCTGCACCCGATGCAGGAAGCCTTCCGCGAGCATCACGGCCTGCAATGCGGCTTCTGCACGCCGGGCATGATCATGGCCGCCGTCGACATCGTGAATCGCCGCGGCCACCAGCTCGACGAGAAGACGATCCGCGAGGATCTCGACGGCAACATCTGCCGCTGCACGGGCTACCACAACATCGTCAAGGCCGTCGCGGCCGGTGCCGAGGCCATGGCCGGGCAGCCGATGGACAAGAAGGAGCCGCCGCGCCAGGCCGCCGAGTGAGACGCCGCCGCCCGCGCATCCCGTGCGGGCGATAGCCCTTGAGATGATGACGTGCCCGTCAGAGGCGCGCTGAGGAGGAGACATCATGACGGCTACCGGAATCGGCGCCCCGGTGCGGCGCAAGGAAGACCACCGCTTCATCACCGGCCAGGGCCGCTACACCGACGACATCAACCGCCCCGGCCAGGCCCATGCCTATTTCCTGCGCTCGCCGCACGCTCATGCCACGATCCGGTCGATCGACACGAAGGCCGCGGCCGCGATGCCGGGCGTGGTCGGCATTTTCACCGGGGACGATCTCGCCGCCGACAAGGTCGGCGGGCTGATCTGCGGCTGGATGATCCACAACAAGGACGGTTCGCCGATGCGCGCCGGCCCGCATCCCGCGCTCGCCCAGGGCAAGGTCCGCTATGTCGGCGATCATGTCGCCGTCGTCGTGGCGGAGACGCTGGCCCAGGCGCGCGATGCCTCCGAGGCGATCGCCGTCGATTACGAGGTGCTGCCGGCGGTGGTCGAGACCGCGCGCGCGGCGGGCGCCAAGACCGTGATTCACGCCGAGGCGCCGGACAACACGGTGTTCAACTGGCATCTCGGCAACAAGGATGAGACGGAAGCCGCCTTCAAGGCCGCCAAGCACGTCACCAAGCTCGACATCGTCAACAACCGGCTGGTGCCGAACCCGATGGAGCCGCGCGCGGCCGTCGGTGACTACGATGCGGGCGAGGGCATCTTCACCCTCTACACCACGAGCCAGAACCCGCATGTGGCGCGGCTCGTGCTCTCGGCCTTCATCGGCATCGCCCCGGAGAACAAGCTGCGCGTCGTGGCGCCGGATGTCGGCGGCGGCTTCGGCTCGAAGATCTTCATCTATGCCGAGGAGACGGTCTGCGTCTGGGCGGCGAAGAAGGTCGGCCGGCCGGTGAAGTGGAATTCCGACCGCACCGAGGCCTTCCTCTCCGACGCGCATGGCCGCGACCACGTCACCCATGCCGAGCTCGCCACCGACGCGGACGGCAAGATCACCGCGCTGCGGGTCAAGACGACGGCCAATCTCGGCGCCTATCTCTCGACCTTCTCCTCCTCGGTGCCGACCTATCTCTACGCCCCGCTGCTGTCGGGCTCCTACGACATCCCGGCGATCTATTGCGAGGTCGACGCGGTCTATACCAACACCGCCCCGGTCGACGCCTATCGCGGCGCCGGGCGGCCGGAGGCGACCTTCGTGGTCGAGCGTCTGGTCGAGGTCGCCGCGCGCGAGCTGGGCAAGGACCCGGCGAAGTTCCGGATGCAGAACTACATCAAAAAGTTCCCGCACCAGACGCCGGTGATCATGATGTACGATGCCGGCAACTATGCCGCGTCGATGCGCAAGGCGCTGGATATCATCGACTACAAGGGTCTCGGCAAGCGCAAGCGCGACTCCGCCCGCAACGGCAAGCTGCGCGGCATCGGCTTCTCCTCCTATATCGAGGCCTGCGGCATCGCGCCCTCGGCGGCGGTGGGCTCGCTCGGTGCCGGCGTCGGCCTGTGGGAATCGGCCGAGGTGCGCGTGAACCCGGTCGGCACGGTCGAGGTGCTGACCGGCTCGCACAGCCACGGCCAGGGCCATGAGACGACCTTTGCCCAGCTCGTCTCGGACCGGCTCGGCATCCCGATCGACAATGTCTCGATCATCCATGGCGACACCGACAAGGTGCAGATGGGCATGGGCACCTATGGCTCGCGCTCGGGCGCGGTCGGCATGTCGGCGATCGTGAAGGCGGTCGACAAGGTCATCGCCAAGGGCAAGAAGGTCGCGGCCTATGTGCTGGAGGCCGACGAGGCCGATATCGACTTCGCGGACGGTCATTTCTCGGTGAAGGGCACCGACCGCAAGCTCGATTTCGGCTCCTGCGCGCTGCAGGCCTATATCGCCCACAAATTCAACGGGCAGGATCTCGAACCCGGGCTGAAGGAGGGGGCGTTCTACGACCCGACCAACTTCACCTTCCCGGCGGGCGTCCATATCTGCGAGGTCGAGATCGACCCGCAGACCGGCGTGACGAAGATCGAGCGCTGGGCGGCTGTGGATGATTTCGGCAACGTCATCAACCCGATGATCGTCGAGGGCCAGGTCCATGGCGGCATCGCGCAGGGCGTCGGCCAGGCGCTGCTGGAAGGCGCCAAATACAACAGCGACGGCCAGCTCGTGACGGCGAGCTTCATGGACTACTGCATGCCCCGCGCCGACGATCTGCCCTCCTTCGAGGTCGGCATGACGGTGACGGCCTGCCCGTCCAACCCGCTCGGCATCAAGGGCTGTGGCGAGGCCGGCGCCATCGCCGCGCCGCCCGCCGTCATCAACGCCATCACCGACGCGCTCGGCCATGAGGGCATCGCCATGCCGGCGACGCCGCAGGCAGTCTGGCGCGCGGCGCAGAAGAGCATCACGCGAATGGCTGCCGAGTAATTGAAACGCGTCATGGCCGGGCTTGACCCGGCCATCTCTCTCCGGTGAGGCGCGGCAGCGCTTTCCTGGTCGAGATGCTCGGGTCGAGCCCGAGCATGACGGTTCTGAAAAATGAGCGGAGATTCACCCATGTACGCCTTCACCTATCACCGCCCCGGCTCGGCCCGTCAGGCCGCCGGCCTGCTCGCCAAGAAGGAGGACGCCAAGATCCTCGCCGGTGGCCACACGCTGCTGCCGACGATGAAGCAGCGCCTCGCATCGCCCTCCGCACTGATCGATCTCGGCGGTTGCGGCGACCTCAAGGGCATCGTCCGCAAGGGCCGCACGCTCCATATCGGTGCGATGTCGACCCATGCCGAAGTCGCGGCCTCGCCGATCGTGCAGGAGGCGATCCCGGGGCTCGCCTACCTCGCCTCGCATATCGGCGACCCGCATGTGCGCCATCGCGGCACGATCGGCGGCTCCGTCGCGAACAACGATCCCGCCGCGGATTACCCGGCCGCCTGCCTCGCCCTGGGCGCGACGATCGTCACCAACAAGCGCAAGATCGAGGCCGACGACTTCTTCACCGGCCTCTACGAGACGGCGCTGGACGAGGGCGAGATCATCACCAAGGTGGTGTTCCCGGTCGTCTCCAAGGCGGGCTACGCCAAGTTCCGCAACCCGGCCTCGCGCTATGCGCTGGTCGGCGTCTTCGTCGCCAAGCGTGGCAGCGAGATCCGCGTCGCGGTGACCGGTGCCGGCGAGGGCGGTGTCTTCCGCTGGCCGGAAGCGGAAGCGGCGCTGAAAGCCCGCTTCGCGCCGAAATCGCTCGACGGGCTGAAGGCCTCCGCCGAGGGCATCAATGCCGACATGCATGCCGATGCCGATTACCGCGCCCATCTCATCGGGGTGATGACCAGGCAGGCTGTAGCGCAGGCCACGGGGCGCTGAGGGAGAGGGCGGCGCTCCGGCTCAGTCCCGCTCGTCACCCGGTATCGGCGGGTTGCCGATACCGGCGCGCTCGAGAATAGCGAGCGCCCTCGGGATATCGGCCCGTTCGGCGCGCTCCTGGAAATAGCTCTCCGTCCGCAGGGCCGAGAGTTTCTCGGCCACGGCAACGTTGATTAATTGGTTCAGGGCGACACCCTCGTTTTCGGCGACCTTGCGGGCCTCGTCCAGAAGTGAAGGCTGCAGTCGAAGCGCGAAGTTGCTCTTCCTCATCGTTCGGTCTCCAGGATTTTCAACGCCTCGGCCGGCGGTATCGCAGTCAGTCCAAAACGTGAGACGGTTTTGCCGAAGTCACGCAGATTGAAAGTGACGATCATGTCGGCTTGGCCGTTGACCGCTGCTGCAAGCACCATGTCGTCATCGGGATCTCGCAAAGCCGGACGCCAGAGGAAGGCCAGCTTGACGGGTTCCGCAACCGCGCCCACCGCATCGAGAAGCACGCCGACATCCTCTATCGAAAGCCGCGACGCTGCCAGATGCTCCGCCCGCGTCATGACGGCCTCGTATTCGATCACCAATGGCACGGATGCCACCAGAATGAAGCGTCGTCGCAATGCTCCGCTGAGCAGCAGGCGCGATGCGCCGCTGTCGCTGCGGATTGCAGCCACCATGACGGATGTGTCGAGCACGACCCTCATTGCGCCCCACGATATCACCCGCCATATTGCATTTACAGTGTCATCGCGGTGCCTCGTGACATATGCCCCGCTTGGCCGCCAGAAGCGTTGCTGTTCCCGATGACGATCTCAATGCCCGCCTCCATCGACGAGACCCTCGCGCTGCTGCAGGGCGGCGGCTATGTCGCCGACCGGGCGCTGGCGACCGTGCTGTTCCTGGCGCTGCGGATGAAGCGGCCGCTGCTGCTCGAAGGCGAGGCCGGGACCGGCAAGACCGAGATCGCCAAGGTTCTCTCGGCCGCGCTCGGGCGCAGGCTGATCCGGCTGCAATGCTACGAGGGGCTCGACCTCGCCTCGGCCGTCTATGAGTGGAACTATGCCGGGCAGATGATGGCGATCCGGCTCGCCGAGGCCGGCGGCGCGAGCGGCGACCGCGAGCGGCTCGAAGGCGACATCTTCTCCGAGCGCTACCTGATCAAGCGGCCGTTGCTGCAGGCACTGGAGCCGCAGCAGGGCGGGGCGCCGATCCTGCTGATCGACGAGCTCGACCGCACCGACGAGGCCTTCGAAGCCTTCCTGCTCGAGGTGCTCGCGGATTCGCAGGTGACGATTCCCGAGCTCGGGACCGTGAAGGCGGCGGAGCCGCCGATCGTGATCCTGACCTCCAACCGCACGCGCGAGATCCATGACGCGCTGAAGCGGCGCTGCCTCTATCACTGGGTCGGCTATCCCGACGCTGCCCGCGAACTCGCTATCCTGAAGGCGCGCGCGCCCCAGGCCCCGGCGAAGCTCGCCAGGCAGGTCGTCAGCTTCGTGCAGGCGATCCGCAAGGAGGAGCTGTTCAAGGCGCCGGGCGTCGCCGAAACGCTGGACTGGGCGACGGCGCTGGTCGAACTCGACGCGGTCGCGCTCGATCCGGCCCTGGTTTCGGATACGCTGGGGGCCCTGCTCAAGTACCAGGACGACATCCAGGCGATGCAGGGCTCGAAGGTGAAGGAGCTTCTGGACCAGGCCAAGAGCGAGGCCCGCGGCTGAGGGCTTCGCGCCTGCGGCAGATCAAGGATCGCGCAAGGCCACGCGGCTAGAGAACGAGTGTCCCACACGGCAGCCGGAGGAGCGACCATGTACAACGATCTCAGGGCCATCGAAGCCGTCACCTGGACCTATCTCAACGGCCTCTACGAGGGCGACGTCGCCAAGCTGGAGCACGCCTTCCATCCGACCTCGGCGCTGACCACGGCGCAGGAGGACGGCACGATCAAGATCGTGCCGCGCGACGAGTGGCTGAAGGCGGTGCGCGAGCGGCCCTCGCCGAAGGCGGCCGGCATGGTGCGCGGCGACCACATCCTGACGATCGATCTCGTCGGGCCGACGCTGGCGCTGGTGAAGGTGAAGTGCCAGATGCCGCCGCGCTATTTCACCGATCTGCTCTCCTTCCTGAAGGTCGAGAGCAAATGGCAGATCGTCCAGAAGGTGTTCATGACCGAGATGGGGACTTGATTGGGCCTCTCGCCGTCATGGTCGGGCTTGTCCCGACCATCCACGTCTTGCGACGTGGTGGCATGCGGCAGGGAAGGCGTGGATACTCGGGACAAGCCCGAGCATGACGGGCGCCGCGAGTCCATGACCGGCAAGCTTCCCGAAAACATCGCCTATTTCGCCCGCGCGCTGCGGATCGCGGGATTGCGCGTCGGCCCCGGCGCGGTGGTGGAGGCGGTCGAGGCCCTGGGCGAGGGCGCGCTGGGCGGACGCGAGGACGTCTACTGGGCGCTGCACGCGATCTTCGTGAAGCGGCATGAGGACAGCGCCGTCTACGACCAGGCCTTCCGGCTGTTCTGGCGGCGGCGCAACCTGATCGAGAAGATCATGGCGCAGATGTCGCCGGTCTCGCCCGGCGCCGACTCGGCGCCGCAGAAGGAGGAGGCGGGCGCGCTGCGCGCGGCCGAGGCCTTCGCCCCGCCCCGGCGCGAGGAGGAGGCACCGGTCGAGCTGACAGAGCTGACGGCGCGGCTGACGGTCTCCGACCGCGAGACGCTGAAATCACGCGACTTCGCCCAGATGAGCGCCGCCGAGATCGCCCGCGCCAAGAAGCTGATCGCCGAACTGCGCCTGCCCGACGACCTCGTCGCGACGCGGCGCTTTCAGCCGGCGGCGCGGGGTGGCCGCATCGATCCGCGCCGGACCTTCCGGCGCTCGCTGCGGGGCGGAGGCGGGATGATCGAGCTCGCCTTCCGCGAGCCCGCGCAGGTGCATCCGCCGATCGTCGCGCTCGTCGACATCTCCGGTTCGATGGCGGAGTATTCGCGCATCTTCCTGCATTTCCTGCATGCGGTGACGGAGAAGCGCCGGCGCGTGCATTCCTTCGTCTTCGGCACGCGGCTGACCAACATCACGCGCTCGCTGCGGGCCCGCGACCCCGACGAGGCGCTGGCGCTGGCGGGCAGGGCCGCGCCGGACTGGGAGGGCGGCACGCGCATCTCGACGGCGCTGCACGCCTTCAACCGGGTCTGGTCGCGCCGGGTGCTCGGGGGCGGGGCGATCGTGCTGCTCTTCACCGACGGGCTGGAGCGCCATCTCGACGGGGAGCTGCCCTTCGAGATGGACCGGCTGCACCGCTCCTGCCGGCAGCTGGTCTGGCTCAACCCGCTCCTGCGCTTCGACGGGTTCGAGGCGCGCGCCAGCGGCATCCGGGCGATGCTGCCGCATGTCCATTCCTTCCGGCCGATCCACAATCTCGCGGCCATGGCCGATCTCTGCGCGGCACTCTCTCCGGAGGCGCAGCGGGCCAGCGATCCGCGGGCGTGGTTGAAGAAGGCGGGCTGAGGCATGATCTTTCGATCACCCTGCCATCGCGACGGGTCCGGTCCGGGTGCGCGCGAATGAGGACGATCCAGCCATGATCAGCACCGACACCGATATCCTCGCCACTGCCGAGGCCTGGGCACGCGATGGCCGCTCGGTCGCGCTCGCCACCGTGATCGAGACCTGGGGCTCCGCGCCGCGCCCGGTCGGCTCGCATCTCGTCATCGACGGGGAGGGCAACTTCCTCGGCTCGGTCTCGGGCGGCTGCGTCGAGGGCGCGGTCGTCGAGGAGGCGGTCGAGGTGATCGCGCAGGGCCAGCCGCGCACGCTCGAATTCGGCGTCGCCGACGAGACCGCCTGGAAGGTCGGCCTGTCCTGCGGCGGACGCATCCGCGTCTATGTCGAAAAGGTGAACTGATGGCCTCCTGGGATACGCTGCTGGCCTTCGCGACGCTGACGATCCTCGTCGCTTATTTCCCCGGGCCGGCGCTGCTCTACACGGCGGCGCAGACGATCTCGCATGGCCGCAAGGCCGGCTTCATGGCGATGCTCGGCATCCATCTCGGCTGCTACCTGCATGTCTTCGCCGCCGCCTTCGGCCTCTCGGCGGTGTTCAAGCATGTGCCGGAGCTTTATTTCGCGGTGAAGATGGCCGGCGCCTTCTATCTCGTCTGGCTCGGCATCGGCATGATCCGCTCCCGGCTTGCGGCCGAGGACGCGCCCGTCGTGCCCCCGAAGACCGTGAAGCGCGCCCTGATCGATTCCCTGATCGTCGAGGTGCTGAATCCCAAGGTCGCGCTGTTCTTCATCGCGCTGCTGCCGCAATTCGTCGACCCGGCCGCGTCCTTCCCGGTCTGGGTGCAGTTCCTGATCCTCGGCACGATCGTCAACTTCGCCTTTTCCTCGGCCGATTTCGTCACTGTTCTGGGCGCCTCCGCCGTCGTCAGGCGGATGAAGCAGACGAAGGCCGGCTTCGCGCTGGGCCGCTGGATCGGCGGCTCGCTGATGATCGGGCTCGGCCTGAAGCTCGCGACGGACAAAGGCTGAGGCGATGGATCTTGCGACACTGGCGCTGCTGAACACCGAGCGTGCGGCGCGGCGCGCCACCATCCTCGTCACCGATGTGGAGAGCGGAGCGCAGCGCCTCGTCAAGGCCGCCGATCTGGCGGCCGACCCCTTGGCCGAGGCGCTTGAGAAGCAACTGCGCATGGGCAAGAGCGCGCTGGTCGAGGCGGACGGCAAGTCGTTCTTCCTGACCGTGCAGGCACCACCGCCGCGCGTCATCGTCACCGGTGCGGTCCACATCTCGCAGGCGATGGCGCCGATGGCCAAGCTGCTCGATCTCGACCTCGTCATCGTCGATCCGCGCACGGCCTTCGCCACGCCGGAGCGCTTTCCCGGCGTGCGGCTGCTGACCGACTGGCCGGATGATGCGCTGGCGAGCCTGGGGCTCGACAGCTACACCGCCTTCGTCGCGCTGACGCATGATCCCAAGATCGACGACCCGGCGCTGGAGGCGGCGCTGCGCTCGGACTGCTTCTATGTCGGCGCGCTCGGCAGCCGGAAGACGCATGGGCGCCGGCTCGAACGGCTCGCGGCCTCCGGTTTCGACGCGGCTGCGACGCAGCGCATCCACGCGCCGATCGGGCTCGACATCGGCGCCGTCTCGCCGGCCGAGATCGCGCTCGCGATCCTCGGCGAGATCGTTTCGACGTTGCGCGGCCCGCGCCGGGCGCCGGCATGAAGTTCGGCCCCGTTCCCGTCACGGATGCGGAAGGCTGCATCGCTGCCCATACGGTGCGCGCCGGCGGGGTCGTGCTGAAAAAAGGGACGACGCTGACGGCGGAGGACGTCGCCCGGCTGGCCGAGGCGGGGCTCGACGAGCTGGTCGCGGTGCGGCTCGAAGCTGGCGACATCGGCGAGAACGAGGCCGCGACGCGGCTGGCGACCGCACTGGCCGGGCGCGGCATCGTCACCGAGGCCGCCTTCACCGGCCGGGTCAACCTCTTCGCCGCGGCGGCGGGCGTGCTCACCATCGATTTGGCTGCGATCGACGGGCTCAACCGGATCGACGAGGCCATCACGGTGGCGACGCTTCCCGCCATGAAGGCGGTCGTCGCGGGCGAGATGGTCGGCACGGTCAAGATCATTCCCTATGGCCTGCCCGCCATGCAGGTCGAGCAGGCGCTGGCCGCGCTGGAGGGGCTGAAGCCACTGGCGGTCGCGCCCTACAAGCCGCTGCGCGTGGCCGTGATCTCGACGCTGCTGCCGGGGCTGAAGCCCTCCGTCGTCGACAAGACGCTGCGGGTGATGAGCGAGCGGCTCGCGCCCGCGCAGGCGACGGTGGCCGCCGACCGCCGCGTGCCGCATCAGGAGGCGCCGCTGGCGCAGGAGATCGCGGCGCAGGCGGAAGGCGCGGATCTTGTCGTCGTGTTCGGGGCCTCCGCGATCACCGACCGGCGCGACGTCATCCCGCAGGCCCTGCTGGCGGCGGGTGGGCGGATCGCGCATCTGGGCATGCCGGTCGACCCCGGCAATCTGCTGCTGATCGGCGAGATCGACGGCAAGCCCGTGATCGGCGCGCCGGGCTGCGCGCGCTCGCCCAAGGAAAACGGCTTCGACTGGGTGCTGCAGCGTTGCCTCGCCGGCATTCCCGTCGGCCGCGCCGAGATCCAGCGCATGGGCGTCGGCGGGCTCCTGATGGAGATCGTCTCGCGGCCACAGCCGCGGGCGCCCGCCCTTCTGGAGGCCGCGCCGGTCGCCGGTCTGGTGCTGGCGGCGGGCCGCTCGACTCGGATGGGTGCGCGCAACAAGCTGCTGGAGCCGGTGCGCGGCCAGCCGATGCTGCGCCATGCCGTCGAGGCGCAAATCGCCTCGGTCGCCAGCCCGGTGATCGTCGTCACCGGGCATCAGCGGGAGGAGGTCGCGGCCGCGCTCGCCGGGCTCGACATCACGCTTGTGCACAATCCCGATTTCGCCAGCGGGCTCGCCAGCTCGGTCCGCGTCGGTCTCGCTGCGCTGCCGGAGGCCGCGGCGGGCGTCGTGGTCTCGCTCGGCGACATGCCCAACGTCACCCCGCAGGTGATCGACCGCCTCGCGCAGGTCTTTGCCGAACAGACCGAGGCGAAGGCCGTGGTGCCGACGCTGCTCGGCCAGCGCGGCAACCCGGTCTTGCTGGCGCGCGCCCTGTTTGCGGAGGTGGCCCAGCTCACCGGCGACCAGGGTGCGCGGCGCCTGCTCGACGCCGCGGGCGAGCAGATTGTCGAGGTGCCGCTCGACGACCCCGCCATCGCGCTCGACATCGACACGCCCGAGGCGCTGGCGGCGATCGGGCAGCGATCGCTTGAATTGGACCAATAGATGGTCTAATTTGCGGCGGGCGCTTTAGGGAGATTGGGTCATGTCCACCAATGTCGCGGTGAGCGAAGCGAAGGGGCAACTGACCGAGCTGGTCAGGCGGGCCGAGGCGGGCGAGGATGTGGTTCTGACCCGCCACGGGCAGCCGGCCGTCAGGCTCGTCGCCATTCGCCAAACTCTGTCGCCGACGCAGCGAAGGCGGATCATCGAGGAAGCGCAGGCGATGGCGAGCCGGACGGCGCTGCCCGGTCCTGATGCTGCCCGCAGCCAGGACTTCCTCTATGGCGAGGACGGGCTGCCGCATTGATCGTCATCGACACCTCAGCCTTGCTCGCGATCCTGTTGGGGGAGGCGGCTTCCGATCGCTGCCAGGAGTGTCTCGAAACCGGTGGCCGTGTTCTCATTTCCGCCGGGACGCTGTCAGAAGCCTTGCTGGTTGCCCAGCATCGCGGCCTTGGCGAGGCCATGGATCACCTGCTGACGGAGCTTGATCTTGAGGTCATCCTGATCGACGCGGCCGAGGCCAGGCGCGTCGCCCAGGCCCATGCGCGATGGGGACGAGACCGTGACGCCGCCAATCTGAACTTTGGCGATTGTTTCGCCTACGCTGTGGCCAAGCGCTATGATTGTCCGTTGCTTTTTGTCGGAAACGACTTCAGCCGCACCGATATTGCGCCAGCCATCGCGTCCTGACGCGGCTGCAGCCTTCGCTCCCGCCGGCAGCGCTCGGAGCAGTACTTCACCTCGTCCCAGACCCGCGCCCATTTCTTGCGCCAGGCAAAGGGGCGGCCGCAGCCCTGACAGGGCTTCTGGGGCAGGTCTCCCTTCCGGATCGGCTTGGGCACGCTGGGGAACTCCGGTTGCGCTGGTCCAGTGGGGGCAGCGCCGACGTATACGCTCCGACGAGACGTCTGGAGCAGCGGCATGAGCGACACGATCCTGATCTATGGCGGCAGCGGCGGCATCGGCTCCGCCGTGGCCCGCGCTGTCCGGGCCAAGGGGCCCGGCGTGCATCTGGTCGGTCGCGACGCCGCCCGGCTCGAGGCGCTGGCCGGCGAACTCGGCGGAGGCTTCACCGCGGGCGATGTCGGCGAGGACGAGACTTTTGCCCAGGCGACGCAGGAAGCCTCCGCCGGCGGCGCGCTGAAGGGGCTGGTCTATGCCGTCGGCACCATCAACCTGAAGCCGGTCGCGCGGCTGACCGAGGCCGATTTCCTCAAGGATTTCAACGTCAACGCGCTCGGCGCTGTGAAAGCGATTCAAGCCGCGCTGCCGCATCTCAAGCAGACCGAGGGGACGGCCGGGATCGTGCTGTTCTCGACGGTGGCGGTCGCCCAGGGCTTCGCGGCCCATGCTTCGGTCGCCATGGCGAAGGGCGCCATCGAGGGGCTGACGCTGGCGCTCGCGGCCGAACTCGCGCCCCGCATCCGCGTCAACTGCATCGCGCCCTCGCTGACGCGCACCCCGCTCGCCGCGGCGCTCACCGGCAACGAGGCGATGGCGAAGGCGATCGCCGAGCTGCACCCGCTGCAGCGGCTCGGCGAACCCGCGGACATCGCGCCGCTCGCCGCCCTGCTCGTGAGCGACGAGGCCTCCTGGATCACCGGCCAGATCGTCGGGGTCGATGGCGGGCGCTCGACCCTGCGGACGAAGGGCTGACGTCCGCGGGGCGGGGCGCGCCTCAGCGCAGCCAGTGGACGCCCAGCGTGGCATAGGCTTCGGACGGGCGGTCGCTGGTGCGCTGCCAGCCACCCGAGAGGCGCCAGACGACGCCGAAGAGGCGCAAGCCGGTCAGGTGCAGGCCGAGCCTCAGCTTGGTGTAGTCGCCCGCGCGGTAGGCCTCGACCTCCGGCCCGGCATAGACATCCTGCGACAGCCAGCCGCGCGGCAGCAGCCAGCCGGGCGCGGCGCGGCCCCAGAGCCTGCGGTCGAGCGTCGAGGCATAGGCGCTGGCATGCAGCATCGCGCCCGGCATCGGCGTCATCCAGAGGTCGCCCTGGACCCGGACGCCATAACGGTTGCGGTAGAGGAGGCCGTTGCGCCATTCGCGCTGCTCGCTCTCATGGTCGGAGCCGGCATAGAGTGCGAGGAAGGTGTCGCCGATCCGCCATTCGTAGCCGATCAGGGCCTGCGACTCGCTCTTGTAGGCCAGACCGTGGGCGCTTTGCCGTGGCGCCTGCTCCCGGGCGCCGCCGACCTTGAGGAGCGTGCGGAAGCCGCTGCCGGCGAGGGTGCCTGTCAGCGCCTTCTTCATGCCGAGCGAGACGAAGGTCTTGGCCGGGCCGGCCTCGAGCGATCCGAACAGGACGGTGGAGAGGGCCGCGCGCTGCTCGGCCTCGGCTTCGGTCTCGGCCTCCTGGGCGAAGACGCTTCCGGCCGGACCCGCCGTCAGGACGGCGGCCAGCGGCACCGCCCAGGCGAGCCCCCACCCATACGCCACGCACGCCACCCCCGATGCGGGCCGTCTCAGCCCCGCCGGGTGCGATTGCAGCAGGGCCGACCGGGGGTTGCAAGCATTTCTTAACCAAGCGGGCGCAGCCTCGTATCGGGCCCGGCTAAGCTTTCACCGCTGTCGAAGTGGAGAAACGGCAGATGACCGATACCGATTTCATGCGCCAACTGGCGGGATACGGCCTGACGACCGCGACGATCCTGTACCGGATGCCGGATCACCGCCACATCCTGCAGAGCTATATCTGGCAGGACTACGATCTCGCGCCGCGGTTCCCGGTGTTGCACGAATTCCTGGATTTCTGGAACCGCGAGCTCGACGGGCCGCTGCATTCGGTGACGGTCGCGCATGAGCGGCTGATCCGTCCGGCCGAAATCGTCCATGTCCGGGGTGTGCTCACGCTGCATTGAGCCGGCGCGCCCGCGCGGGTTGGCGTCGGGGCGAGGCGCGTGCTAGGCCGCTCGTCCTGCCACGGCCCGGCCCGCTCCCTTGTCACCACCGCTGCGCACCTCCGGAATTCTGCTCGCGCTGGCGGCGTTGCCGGGGGACCGTATCGCGGTCGGCTCGATCGTCGCCGCTCTGAAGGACCGGGCCTATGCGCTGCTGGTCGTGCTGCTCGGCCTGCCGAACTGCCTGCCGATGCCGCCGCCGATCCCGCTGGTCTGCGGGCTGGTGCTCGCCTTCGTCGCGCTGCAGATGCTGACCGGGCGCATGATGCCGTGGCTGCCGCCGACCCTGCTCGCGCGCAGCATCGGCAAGCCCGTGCTGACGCGCGCCGTCGATCGGGCGGTGCCGCTGATGATGCGGCTGGAGCGCGTTTCCCGTCCGCGCATGACGGTGCTCGGCAGCGCCTATGCGATCCCGGTGCTGGGGCTTCTGATCCTGGTCCTGGCGCTGGGGCTGATCGTCGCGGCCCCCTTCATCGGCCAGATCCCGCTCGGCTTCGCGGTCTGTCTGGTCGGGCTCGGGCTGGTCGAGCGCGACGGGCTTCTGATCATCGTCGGAGCCGTCTGCGGGGCTTTGGGTCTCGTTCTCAGCGCCGGCTTCGCCTATGCGATCTTCAGCGGCATCCACGAACTGTTCTTCTGACCGCGGATGGCGGCCCGCCGCCGGGCCTCAGGCCGCGGCCAGCGTGGTGGCGAAGGGCTTTTCCTGAGCCAGCAGCGCGTCGATCTCGTCGGCGGTCACGCCTTTCGAGAACAGGAAGCCCTGCAGTTCGTGGCAGCCGATCGCCTGCAGGAAGCGGTGCTGCTCGGCCGTCTCGACACCCTCGGCGCAGACGCGCAGGCCGAGCGCGCGGCCGAGATGGGCGATGGAGTGAACGAGGATGGCGGATTCGCCGGTCGTCTCCATGTATTCGAGGAAGGACCGGTCGATCTTGATCTTGTCGAAGGCGAAGCGGCGCAGATAGATCAGGCTCGAATAGCCGGTGCCGAAATCGTCGAGCGCCAGGCCGACGCCGTGCGCGCGCAGATCCATCATCGCCGCCTCGGCCGCATCGGCATCGTCGACGACGACGCCTTCCGTCAGTTCGAGCTCGAGCCGGGTCGGGTCGAAGCCGGTTTCGTCGAGCGCGCGGATGACGTTGGCGACGAAATCCTTGTGACGGAACTGGATCGGCGAGACGTTGACCGCGAGGCGGATGCCCTCCCAGCGCTTGGCCTCCTTGCAGGCCTGCCGCAGCACCCATTCGCTCAGCGGCACGATCAGCCCCCGCTCCTCGGCGATGCCGATGAACTCGGCCGGGGGGACCATGCCGTGAACCGGATGGTGCCAGCGCACCAGGGCTTCGACGCCCACGATGGTGGCGCCGTCGATCGAGACCTGAGGCTGGTAGTGCAGCAGGAGCTCGTCGTTCTCGATGGCGTGCCGCAGATCCTCCTCGACCATCCGCTTCAGTGCGAGCGTGCGGTTCATCTGCGCTTCGAAGAAGGAGTAGCGGTTACGCCCGCCGTTCTTCGACTGGTAGAGGGCCGTGTCGGCGAGTCTCAGCAGCGCCTCGCGGTCGTTCGCATCTTCGGGCGCCAGCGCGATGCCGATCGAGCAGCCGATGGTCGTGGCGACGCCCATGATGATGAAGGGCTCGGTCAGCGCCTCGAGAATGCGCTCGCCCAGCGCCGCGCAGCCGGCCGGGAAGTTGCCGTGGGTCTGGATGATGCCGAACTCGTCGCCGCCGATGCGCGCGACGGTGTCGCCGCTGCGGACGAGTTTCGTGAGCCTCTGGGCAACCTGCCGGATCAACTCGTCGCCGGCGGTATGCCCGTAGGTGTCGTTGACCGCCTTGAAGCGATCGAGGTCGATCAGCATCACGGCGAGGCCCTTGCCGGAGCGGCCGAGATGGGCGAGTTCCTGATCGAGCCTGAGGTCGAAGGTGCGCCGGTTCGGCAGCAGCGAGAGCTCGTCCTGCCCGGCGAGGCGCTGGATCTGGCTCTCGCGGATCGCGATCTGGTGGGCGGCGGCGCGCAGGCGATGCACGACGAAGGCGAAGATGCCGCCGAACAGGAGGCCGACCCCGGCCAGCGCCCAGATGAACTGGCTCAGCATGGCGTCGCCGGGGCGGTCCGGCGTCCAGGTCAGCCAGGCGCGGACGGACCCGTCGGGAGCGGGAATGGCCCGGCGCGCGAGAGGGTCGGCCGGCATGTCACGGACCATCCGGATGTCGGCGACGCGATAGCGCTGCGAGAGTTCGTTCAGCATCGTGCTGGTCACGCGCCGGTAGCCGACGATCTGGATCGGTGCCAGCAGCTGCGCCAGCGAACCGGGCCGGGCCGGAATGTCGATCGTCATCACGCTGATCGTGTCGAAGCCGTCATGGGTCAGCGACCAGGAGGTCGTGCCCGGCCCGCCGCGCATGTCCGGCAGTCGATGCAGCGGCGATCCGCCGGGGCCGCCGGGAATGGACGGGCTGAAGTGCTTGAGGCCGTCATAGCCGGCCTGCCCGGAGGCGCCGTCACCCTCGATACCGGCGAACACCACGCCCGCGCTCGAGACCACATAGGCCCCGTCGAATTCAAGGAAACGCATGCCGAGCCGCGCGAGGGCATTCTGCAGCGTTGCCAGGGGATCGGCGCCCATGAAGGCGTTCTGAAGCTCGCCGGCGGCCGCCAGGCTCTGGAACCGCAGCTCGCGCAAGCGCACCTGGCTCTCGATGGCCGCGTCGATCCGGTCCCGCTGGCGCTCGGCCTCGAGCCGGTTGGCGTCGCGGGTAATGGCCAGGACGACCCCCACCGCCGCAGCCACCACCATGACGAACGCGAAGGCCAGCGTCGCGACCGAACTCTTCAGCATCCGTGCGGATGCATCCGCGTTGGTCAATTTCCCGACGGAAGGCGACGACATCAGAGGTCCTGGACCGGCCACATCGGTCCGGACCATGTCATTGATGTCTTGATATCCCGTTGACGCGGTTGCGCAGCGTCGAGCTATCTCGCAATTCGTGCGTCAATCCTGGCGCGGTTCGTAGGGCGGCCGCGGAATCGCGGTATGGGCGGCGCGCAGCGCGGCCGACCAGCGCTCGCGCAGATCGTGGAAATAGGGCTCGCCAGCCTCGATGCGGCGGGTCAGCTCCGGCTCATCCGCATCGCGCCGCATCACGAGGAGGTCGATCGGCAGCCCGACGCCGAGATTGGAGCGCATGGTCGAGTCCATCGAGATCAACCCGACCTTCAGCGCGTCGTAGAGATGCGTCCGGTAGGTGATGGCGCGGTCGAGGATCGGCTTGCCGTATTTGTGCTCGCCGATCTGGAGGAAGGGCGCGTCGGTGCCGCATTCGATGAAGTTGCCGGCGCCATAGATCATGAACAGCCGCATCGGCTGCCCCTTGATCTGCCCGCCGAACAGCATCGTGACCTCGAATTTGACGCCGGCCTCCTTCAGGGCCGGGCCGTCCTCGGCACGGACATGGCGGATGGCCCGGCCGACGAGCTGCGCCGCGCGGAACATCGAGGTCGCGCCGAGCAGCGTGTCGCTCTCGCCGGTCTCCGGGTTGGGCAGCCCTTCATGCAGCAGGCTGACGACCGACTGCGTGACCGAGAGATTGCCGGCCGTCATCAGCCCGAAGGTGCGGTCGCCGGGCCAGGAGAAGACATGCAGCTTGCGGAAGGTCGAGATGTCGTCGAGCCCGGCATTGGTGCGGGTGTCGGCGATCATGACGAGACCGTCCTGCACGAGGATTCCGGCGCAATAGGTCAAGGGTCTGGTCCTGGCTGAAACGGGTCGGGCGCTGTCGTCGCATATCGCGCGCGCGGGGGCCAGCCGCCGGAGGCGCGCCGCGCCGGCGCCTACTGGTTCGCGGCGCGCGCGCCGGCGTCGCGGGCACTGACCTGGACGGCGAGCGCCTCGCCGTCGCCGCCCTTGCGGGCGCCCCGCACCGGCGCCGCATCGGCATAGTCCAGGCCGGCGGCGACGCGGACATGGGTGTCGATCGGGCAGAGGCCGTTGGCCGCATCGAAGCCGATCCAGCCATAGTCGTCGAGATGGACCTCCGCCCAGGCATGGGCGCCGTTGGCGTGGGGCAGGACGTCGGACTGGGCGACATAGCCGGAGACGTAGCGGGCCGGCACGTCGAGATGGCGGGCGCAGGTCATGAAGATATGGGCGATGTCCTGCGGAATCCCTTCGCCGGCGGCGAAGGCGGCCGCGGCGCCGAGGCCGGTGCGCTGCCCGGTCTCGATGCAGGGGGTCTTCTCGTGCAGGGCCTCCATCAGCGCGTGCATCCGCGACAGGGGCGTGGCGGCGGTGCGCGTCGCCTCCTCGGCGAAGTCGCAGAGCGCCGCATCGGGCGCCGTCAGCAGCGTGTCGCGGCGGAAGACATCGACCGGCACGCGCTCGACGACGCCGCGCACGATGCCCGCCAGATCGACCGTCTCGATCAGCCCCTCGACACGGATCGCCATCTCGGCGATCGGCCCGTCGGCGGAGAAGGTGTGCACGACGTTGCCAAAAGCGTCCTGCGTCATGCGCAGCCGGCCGTCGATCGTCGGTTCGATGCGCCAGGACATGACGTGCTGGCCGTCGTGGTCGCGCGGCGTCAGCCGCAGGATCTGCGTGATGTGCCGTGCCGGCTCGGCATAGGCGTAGCCGATCGAGTGGGAAATCCTGATCCGCATGGACAATCGCTAACCGACGCGTCGGGAGGCCTTCTGAAGGGGTTCTCTTGGCCGCGGCGGCCGCGAGAGGCAAGCGCCGCGCCGGCTCATTGCAGGTACTGCTCGAAGATGGTGCCGCCGAGGCGGTTGTTCTCGGTGATGAAGTCCGAGATGAACTCGTGCAGCCCGTGCTGGAAGATGTCGTCGATGCTGGTGCTGGAGAGGCTGGCCAGCGTCTTGCGTGCCTGGCGCTGGGCCGGGCCCTGGCGGCCGTAGGAATCGCCGAGCAGATCGAGGAAGCGCGAGATGTTCTCGTAGCAGGCGGCGAGCGAGCGCGGCATCCGCCGGTTTAGGATCAGGAGATCGGCGATGAGGAGCGGCTTCACCGCCTCGCGATAGACCCAGTGATAGGCGGTCAGCGCGGAGACCTCGCGCAGCACCGTGGTCCACTGGAAATAGTCGAGCGAGCCGCCGACCTGCTCGTTGGCCGGCAGCAGGACATGGTATTTCACGTCGAGAATGCGCGCCGTGTTGTCGGCCCGCTCGACATAGACGCCGAGCCGCGAGAACCAGTAGCCGTCGTCGCGCAGCATGGTGCGGTAGGCCGAGCCGTCGAAGACCAGGGAGACGTTCTTCACCCAGTCGAGAAAGCGGGCGAATTCCTCGCGGTCCATGCGCTTCTTCTCGAAGCGCTGCAGCTCCAGCCAGGCGCCGTTCAGCGCATCCCACATCTCCGAGGTCAGCGCCGTGCGGACCCCGCGCGCATTGGAGCGGGCGAGGGCGAGACAGTTGCGGATCGAGGAGGGATTGTCCGGGCTGAAGGTCAGGAAGTCGCACACATTGCGCTCGTTGGCCTCGCCATAGGCCTGGGCGAAGGCCTCGTCGCAGCCGGCGGTGGCGACGGCGCTCTGCCACTCGCTGCCGGCGCCGCCGTAGGAGGAGGGCAGGTTGGAGAGGCGCATCGTCGCGTCGAGGATGCGGGCGAGATACTCGGCCCGCTCCACATAGCGGGAGACCCAGTAGAGGCTGTCGGCGGTGCGCGAGAGCATAGTCAGATCGGGCCTTTTGGCGATGAGGCGAGACGTGTCCGGTGAACGCTGGAACAGGGAGCCGTTGGCGAGATCAGGCATCGAGAACCCAGGTGTCCTTGGTGCCGCCGCCCTGGCTGGAGTTGACGACGAGCGAGCCCTCCTTCAGCGCGACGCGGGTCAGGCCGCCCGGCACGCAGGAAATGCCGTTGGCGCCCGAGAGCACATAGGGCCGCAGGTCGACATGGCGGGGCGCCACGCCGGAGGCGACGAAGGTCGGGCAGGTGGAAAGGGCCAGCGTCGGCTGGGCGATGAAACCCTCCGGCTGGGCCTTGAGCTTGCGGCGGAAGGTCTCGAGCTGGGCCTTGTTGGCATGGGGGCCGACGAGCATGCCGTAGCCGCCCGAGCCGTTGACCTCCTTGACGACGAGCTTCTCGAGATTGTCGAGCACATAGGCGTTGGCCTCGGGCTCGCGGCAGCGAAAGGTCGGGACGTTCTTCAGGATCGGCTCCTCGCCGGTGAAGAACTTCACGATCTCGGGCATGTAGCTGTAGACCGCCTTGTCGTCGGCGACGCCGGTGCCGACCGCGTTGGCGAGCGTGACGTTGCCGGCCTTGTAGGCGCCGATCAGCCCGGGCACGCCGAGCACCGAGTCGCTGCGGAAGACGAGCGGGTCGATGAATTCGTCGTCGATGCGCCGGTAGATCACGTCGACGCGCTTGGGACCCTGCGTGGTGCGCATGTAGACCACGTCGTCCTTGACCAGAAGGTCCGAGCCCTCGACCAGCTCGACGCCGAGCTTGTCGGCCAGGAAGGAGTGCTCGTAGAAGGCCGAATTGTACTGGCCGGGCGTGAGCAGGCAGATGTTGGGGTCGGCGGAGGAGGAGCGCGGCGCGACCGAGCGCAGCGTCGCCAGGAGCTGGTCGGGATAGTTGTCGACCGGCGCGACGCGATGGGTGGCGAACAGCTCCGGGAAGAGCCGCAGCATCACCTCGCGGTTCTCCATCATGTAGGAGACGCCCGACGGCGTGCGGGCATTGTCCTCCAGCACGTAGAAGGTGTCGGCGTCGACGCGGACGATGTCGATGCCGGCGATGTGGCAGTAGATGCCGTGCGGCACCTGGAAATCCACCATCTCGAGCTGGTAGCAGGCGTTGCGGTAGACGAGGTCGGCCGGGATGACGCCGGCCTTGATGCATTCCTTCGGACCGTAGACATCGGCCAGGAACATGTTGAGGGCGGTGACGCGCTGGCGCAGGCCGGCCTCGAGCTTGGTCCATTCCGGCTTGGTCAGCACGCGCGGGATGATGTCGAAGGGGATCAGCCGCTCGGTCGATTCCTCGTCGCCATAGACGGCGAAGGTGATGCCGATGCGGCGGAAGAAGAGTTCGGCCTGGCTGCGTCGCAAGGCCAGCATCTCCGGCGGCGCTTCCTTCAGCCAGCGGTCCAGCGCCGTATAGGCCTGCCGGACATCGCCCTCCGTCCCCGTCATCTCATCGAACGCGACCATGCAGGCGTCTTTCCCCCGTTTGGTCCAGCCTATGCCTATTCGCGCGCGTTCGGAAAGAGGGCTGATGCCAAGCCCTTCGGCGGTCCCTGCCTGATTCTTGGGCGGGAGGGCGTGCCCGCCCTGGCGGAGGCGGGTGCGTCCGGTCCCGAGGCGATCGCGATCACTCCGTGCCGGGGCGCGGCGGCATCGGCTCGGACGGCGGGGTCACGGAATCGGGAAAGAACAGGCGCAGGGCGGTCCGATCGAGGGCCGCCCAGAGGGACGGATCGAGACCGAGGGCGCCGGGCGTGATCAGATCGATCTGCGTGGTGGCTTCAAACTGGGTCCAGGGCCAGTCGCTCCCCCAGACCAGCCGGTCGGTTCCGTAGACATCCGAAAGCCGGGCCGCCAGCGCCGGGATGTCGTCGAGGGCGACGCGGTAAGGCGCCGAGAGCTTGAGATGCGTGCGCGGATCGTCCGACCAGCGCAGGACGGTGGCGACATCGCCGGCCCCGGGGCGTCCGAAATGGTCGATGACGATCGCTCCGTCGAAGCGCGAGAGCAGCGGCAGAGCCGTCTGGAGCATCGGCGCATCGGCATGAAGCTCGATCTGCCAGCCCAGCCGCGCGGCGAGTGCCATGTTCCGGCGCGCCGCCGGTTCGGCCAGGACCTCGGCGGAACGGCCGAGGAGGTTGAAGCGGATGCCGACGACACCGGCGCGCTTCATCTCCAGGGCTTCGTCGACGGACAGGGCGTCTTCCGCGACCACGATGCCGGCGAGGCGTCCGCGCGCCGCCTGGAGGCTCTCGATCAGGAAGCGATTGTCGCTGCCGAGAAAGGAGGGCTGGACCAGGACGCCGCGATCAAGGCCCAGGACGTCGAGGAAGCGCACATAACTGTCGAGCGGCGCGTCATAGGCGGGAGCGTATCGGGCCTCGGCAATCGGCTTCAGCGACCGACGGAAGACATGCGCATGCGTGTCGATGCGCAGCCGGGGTCTTGTCATCAGACGTCCTTTCCATTAGTCCTCTATAGGAATAGAGGATTGAATGATGTCGCGGCAAGCCCCCGTTCTCGACAGCCGTCTGCCGCGCTACCAGCAGTTGCACGACCTCTTTCTCAGGGCGGTCGTCGATGGGCACTGGCGCCCTGGCGAGGCCATCCCGGCCGAAGATGCGCTGGCCCAACAGCATGGCGTCGCCGTCGGGACGGTTCGCAAGGCGCTCGCGAGCCTCGTCGACGGCGGTCACCTCGAGCGCAAGCAAGGGCGCGGGACCTTCGTCCGCCGGGGCAATTTCGGCAATGCGCTGGCCCGCTTCTTCCGGATGACCGATCGGGACGGCCGGCCCGTGCGCCCCGCCTCGCGCATCCTGTCGCGGTCCCATGTGGCGGCGAATGCGACGGTGGCGGAGCATCTCGGCGTCGCCGACGGGAGCGAGATCATCCTGCTGACGCGGCTGCGTCTCGTCGATGGCGTCGCGATCCTGGCCGAGGAAATCCATCTGCGTCGCGATCTGTTCGCGCCGCTGATGACGCTCGGGCTCGATGCGTTCGGGGACCTGCTCTACCCGCTCTATGAGTCGGTTTGTGGCCGCATCGTCGCCTCGGCACGCGAGACGATCCGGTTCGCCGCGCCGCCTGCCGGCTTTTCAGAGCCGCTCGGCCTGCCCCCGGGCGGGCCGGCCGTGGTGATCGAACGCGTGGCCTTCGGCTTCGATCACGCGCCGCTCGAATTCCGTCGATCCTACGGCGCGGCCGACAAATTCTCCTACTCGATCGACATCCGCTAACCCCGCGGCACAGCTCAGGCGAGGAGTCCCTTCATGTCCCAGCATCCCACGCGCCGTGCCGCGATCGCGATGACGGCCAGCGGCGTCGTTGCGCCGACCGTCCTGCGCGCCCAGGCCTATCCGACGCGACCGATCCGGGTGATCGTGCCGTATTCGGCCGGCGGCGGTGCCGATACCGTCAGCCGAATCCTCTTCCAGAAATTCGCGGCGCAATCCGGCGCGAGCTTCGTGATCGAAAACCGCGGCGGAGCCGGTGGCACGCTCGGGGCCAACGCCGTCGCGACGGCCGATCCGGATGGTCACACGATCCTCTACGACGCGACCGCCCATTCCGCGAACCCGGCGCTGTTCGCGCGGTTGCCCTACGACACGCTGAAGGCGTTCCGGCCGGTCTTCCTCGCCGCGATCGTGCCCAACATTCTCGTCGTGCATCCGGGCGTTCCCCAGAATAGCGTCGCCGAGATCATCGCAGCCGCCAAGGCCGCGCCCGGAGACATGGCCTGGGCGTCCTCCGGCAACGGTTCGGCGCAACATCTGGCGCTCGAACTGTTCCGCAGCATGGCGAAGATCGACGTCAACCACGTTCCCTATCGGGGCGGCGGTCCGGCGCTGACCGATCTCGTCGCGGGACAGGTGCGCTACTTCTTTTCCAATGCCTCCTCCTCGATCGAGCATGTCCGCGGCGGCGTGTTGCGGGCGATCGCCCATACGGCGACGACCCCGGTCGCATCATTGCCGGGTCTCGCCTCCGTCAGCGAAACCTTGCCCGGCTACGAGGCGCTGGAGTGGAACGGCGTGTTCGTGCCGGCGCAGGCCCCCGACGCCGTCGTCCGGTGGCTCAACGCCGGATTGAACGACGCGATCCGGGATCCGGCCATCAGTGCGCGTCTGGCGGGGCTGAGCGTCACGAGCCGGCCGAACACGCCGGAGGAATTCGGCGATTTCGTGCGGGCGGAAGTGCGGAAGTGGGGTGATGTGATCCGCACCGCCGGAATCCGCATCTGATTCACGGCGAAAACGCGGGTACCGGCGGCCGCCGTCAGATCAGCCCGAGCCCGCGGAAGCTGGCATGGCCGTCGCGGCCGACGATGACGTGGTCGTGGATCGCGATGCCGAGGGGCTTCGCGATATCGACGAGTTCGCGGGTCATCTTCACATCGGCGCCCGAGGGGGTCGGGTCGCCCGAGGGATGGTTGTGGACGAGGATGATCGCCGAGGCCGAGAGTTCGAGCGCGCGACGCACCACCTCGCGCGGATAGACGGGGGTGTGGTCGACGGTGCCGGTCTGCTGCACCTCGTCGGCGATGACGGCATTCTTCTTGTCGAGGAAGAGCAGGCGGAACTGCTCGCGCTCGGCGAAGGCCATGGTCGTGCGGCAGTAGTCGAGCACCGCCGACCAGGAGGACAGCACCGTGCGCTTCGTCACGGCGCCCCTGGCCATGCGCTGCAGCGCCGCCTCGACGATCTTGAGATCGAGCGCGACGCCCTCGCCGACGCCCTTGACCTCGGTCAGCCGCGCCGCCGGCGCGCCGAGAACTTCGGCGAAGGAGCCGAAGCGCGCGATCAGCTCCTTGGCGAGCGGCTTGACGTCGCGCTGCGGGATGGAACGGAAGAGCAGCAACTCGAGCAATTCGTAATCGGCCAGCGCCTCGGCGCCGGCCCCCTGGAAGCGCCCGCGCAGGCGTTCGCGATGGCCGTGGTAATGCGGGGCGGCGGAGGTCGGGGCCGGCGAGGCGGGCCGCGCGGGGCGGGCCGAGCGCTCGTCCGCCCCCGCGCTCATCGGGCCGCGAGCGGGTTGTCCCGTCCGGCCGGCGAGAGGGTGAAGATCTCGCAGCCGGTCTCGGTGACGCCGATGGTGTGCTCGAACTGGGCGGAGAGCGAACGGTCCCGCGTCACGGCGGTCCAGCCGTCGGAGAGCACCTTCACTCCGGCCTTGCCGAGATTGATCATCGGCTCGATCGTGAAGATCATCCCGGGCTTGAGCTCCGGCCCCTCGCCGGGCGAGCCGTAATGCAGGATGTTGGGCGCGTCGTGGAAATTGCGGCCGACGCCGTGGCCGCAGAAATCGCGCACCACCGAGCAGCGCTCGGCCTCGGCATAGCGCTGGATGGCGAAGCCGATATCGCCGGTGGTGCCGCCGGCGCGCACGGCCCTGATGCCGCGCAGCAGGCTCTCATAGGTGATCTCGATCAGCCGCTCGGCCTTGCGAGGAATGTCGCCGACGCCGTACATCCGGCTGGAATCGCCATGCCAGCCGTCGACGATCAGCGTGTAGTCGATGTTCAGGATGTCGCCCTCGCGCAGCGGCTTGTCGTCCGGAATGCCGTGGCAGACGACGTGGTTGATCGAGGTGCAGATCGACTTGGTGTAGCCGCGGTAGAACAGGGTCGCCGGGAAGGCGCCGTTGTCCATGGCGAACTGGTAGGCGAGGTCGTCGAGGCGCTGGGTGGTGACGCCTGGCCTGACGTGGTCGCCGAGCATGTCGAGCCCGGCCGCCGTCAGCCGGCCGGCCTTGTGCATGGCGGCGAAGGCGTCCGGGCCATGAATCTTGATGGCCGGCTCGCGCATGCGGCTTCGTCCCAGCGTTTCGTCGAAGGTCATGTCTTGGCGGAGGTTTTGGCGGAGGTCTTGGCGAAGGTCATGGCGTCGATACGGCTCCTCGATCGCCTTATGGATCGGCTCGGCGCACCGGCGCAAGGCAGAGAGACCCGATCGTGGCTCGATGCGTGCGGAACCCGATGATCGTGCGGCTGGCGCCGGCGCGCTGCCGGGTGTATCAGGCGCGCAACATGGCCATCATCGAACAATCGCAGGCGGAGGACAAGCCTTACGGCGCCTTCGCCCCCCGGCGCGGTCTGTCGCGCCTCATCGGCTGGACGCGCTGCGCCTCGGACAGCTTCCTCGGCCGCAAATTCGCCTATGCCCTGCGCCGGCTCGGTCTGCGTTCGCTGGCGGGACAACCGGTCGACATCGAGTCGCTCGGCGCGCGGATGCGGCTCTATCCGGACGGGAATGTTTGCGAGAAGCGGGTCCTGTTCACGCCGCAGTATTTCGACCCCCTCGAGCGCGACATCCTGGCCTCGCGGCTGCGCGACGGTTTCCGCTTCATCGACATCGGCGCCAATATCGGGGCCTATTCGCTCTTCGTGGCGGCCAAGGCCGGTCCGAGCGCGCGCATCGTCGCGGTCGAGCCCCAGCCCGAAATCTTCGCGCGGCTGGCCTTCAACATCGCCCAGAACCCGTTCGGGACGGTCAAGGCCGTGGCCTGCGCGCTGGCCGACAAGCCGGGCGAGCTGACGCTCTTCCTGGACCCGACCAACCGCGGCGAATCGAGCGTGCGCATCCTGCGCTCCAGCGCCGGCAGCACGGTGCGCGTTCCGGCCATGACGCTGCTCGCGCTGGTCCAGAACGAGGGCTATGACCGTCTCGACGCGATCAAGCTCGATGTCGAAGGCGCCGAGGACCTGATCCTCGAACCCTTCCTGCGCGACGCGCCCCAGAGCCTCTGGCCGGGCCTGATCATCATCGAGGATTCGCGCCAGCGCTGGCAGATCGACCTCGCCGCGCTGCTGGAGCGCAGCGGCTACACGCTGCGCGCGCAGACGCGGCTCAATCTCGTCTTCGAGCGCCCGCAGACGCCCGCCGCCGAGGCCGTGGCCGAGGCGTGACGGCGCGGCGAAGGCGCCGCTTGAGCCGGCGCCGGCAAAGCCCTAGCTGTAGCGGCGCCAGGAGGCGGAGTGCGCCTCGCGCCGCAGCCAGGAGCCGGGCATGACCACCAGCGAGACGACATCATCCCCGGTCAGCGTGACCGCCGCGATCCTGGTCATCGGCGACGAGATCCTCTCCGGCCGGACCAAGGACAAGAACATCGGCTACATCGCCGAGTATCTGACCAATATCGGCATCGAGCTGCGCGAGGTCCGGATCGTCCCGGACGTGCAGGAGGAGATCGTCGCCGCGCTGAACGCGCTGCGCGCGCGCTACACCTACATCTTCACGACCGGCGGCATCGGGCCGACGCATGACGACATCACGGCCGATTCGGTGGCGGCGGCCTTCGGCGTGTCGATCGACCACGACCCGCGCGCGATCGCGATGCTGGCCGAGCGCTTCCCGCCCGACCAGCTCAACGAGGCGCGGCTGCGGATGGCGCGGATCCCGGCCGGGGCCGATCTCATCGCCAACTCGGTTTCGAAGGCGCCCGGCTTCAAGATCGGCAATGTCCATGTGATGGCGGGGGTGCCCTCGATCATGCAGGCCATGCTCGACGTGGTCGCGCCGACGCTGCAGACGGGGGTCAAGATCCTCTCCGACACGGTCCGTGCCGGCCTGCGCGAAGGCGATATCGGCACGGCGCTGGCCGCGGTCGCCAAGGCGCATCCGGGCGTCTCGATCGGCTCCTATCCGTTCTTCTCGGAGACGGGGCCGGACACGAACGTCGTGGTGCGCTCGCGCGATCCGGAGGCGCTGGCGGCGGCGATGGCGGCCGTGAAGGCGATGATCGCGGCCGAACAGGCGAAGCTCGGCGCCTGACGCGGCGGCTTTTGCGGGGACGAGCGGCGCGTCGCCTCTTGCCAGCGGCGCGCCGATAGGGTTTTGCCACGGATCGAAGGGCCGTCCGCGCCCGCCCTCATCCGGAGCCCCGCCATGGCCGAGCCGACCTCCAACAAGGCCTTCCCCGTCTCCTGGGACCAGTTCCACCGCGATGCGCGCGCGCTCGCCTGGCGGCTGGCGGAGAAGGGGCCCTTCGAGGCGATCGTCTGCATCACCCGCGGCGGGCTGGTGCCGGCGGCGATCATCTGCCGGGAACTCGGCCTGCGCCTGATCGAGACCGTCTGCGTCGCCAGCTATCACGACTACAAGAACCAGTCCGAGCTCAAGGTGCTCAAGGACGTCGCGCCCTCGATCAAGGCGATCGGCGACGGCAAGGGCAAAGGCGTGCTCGTCGTCGACGACCTCACCGATACCGGCAAGACGGCCCGGGTCGTGCGCGAGATGCTGCCGAACGCGCATTTCGCGACCGTCTACGCCAAGCCCGCCGGCGTGCCCACCGTCGACACCTTCGTCACCGAGGTCAGCCAGGACACCTGGATCTATTTCCCCTGGGATATGGGGCTCTCCTATGTCGAGCCCATCGCCAAGGACCACAAGGGCTGAAGGGCCTGCGCGGGCCTAACGCGCCCGCAGCGCCACGCTCATGCCGGCGATCACCAGCACCATGCCGGCGACCTCGATGGAAGAGGGATATTCGCCGAGCAGCAGGATCGCGGCCAGCGCGGTCACGACCGGGTTGAGCGGCAGGAACAGGGTCGCCCGCGAGGCGCCCAGCCACTCGACCGATTTGGTGTAGAGAAACAGCGCGCCGACGCCGACCAGCGCGCCCTGATAGAGCGCCTGCAGCGCGATCGCCGACCAGGCGACCTCGCCGAGCCGGATCGGCATGGTCGCCGCGAAGACCGGCAGGATCAGCAGTGAGAGCAGGCACGTCGCGATGGTGACGTCGATGGCGTCCGTCCGCCAGCGCAGGGCCAGAAGCCCGAAGACCGACCACATCACGGCGTTGGCGACGAAGAAGAGATCGCCGATCCAGGCGCCGGCGCCCGCGCCCGATTCCCCAAAGGCCTGCCAGGCGAAGGCGCCGATGCCGGCCAGCACCAGAGCGAGCCCGAGCAGCCGCAGCGGCCCCGGCCTCTCGCCCATCACGAGGAAGGCCAGCGCCACCGTCATCACCGGGATCAGGCCGGGGACGATCACCGAGGCGTGCAGCGCGGGTGCGAAGGTCGCGCCGCCGACCAGGACGAGCGCATAGGGTGCGCCGGCGAGCGCGGTCAGGATCAGCGCCCGCCGCCAGCCGAGCGCGCCGACGGGAAAGGGCCGCATCCGCCGCCGCGCCAGCGGCAGCAGCAGGAGCGAGGCCACGACGAAGCGCAGGATGGTGACGTCCGCCGCGCTCAGCCCATCCGCCACCGACTGGCGCGAGACCACGGACTGCACGCCCCAGATCAGGCTGGTCAGCAGGCCGCAGCCGATGCCGAGCCAGAGGCGGTGGCGCGCGGAGGCGGCCGCGTTGGGGGAGGCGAGGTCTGTCACGGGTGTCTTTCGCGAGGGCCGGGGCCGGAGAATGGCTCCGGTTGCGCCCCGCTCCTATGCGGGCACGGTGGCGGCCGGGCAAGGGGTGAGAGCGCCGGCGCAACCCTGCGCCCGGCGCGGTCTACCCCGCCAGGAATCGCTCGGCCGCGCCGTGCAGCACCTGGATGCCCAGGGCGAGGTCCTCGTCCTTCGTGTCCTCGCTCCAGTGATGCGAGATGCCGCCGATCGAGGGCACGAACAGCATCGAGGCGGGCATGGTGCGGGCGATGACCTGAGCGTCGTGGCCGGCGCCGGACGGCATGGTCTGCCAGGCGCCGGGCGCGAAGGCTTCGGCGGCGTCGGAAAGGGCCTGCATCATGGCGGGGTCGCAGAGCGCCGGCACCGCCTTCGAAACCGAGGTCAGCGTGATCCTGCAGCGCTCGCGGCGGTTGGCCTCCTGCACCAGCGATTTCAGCCCCGCCTCCAGCCGCTCCAGCACCGCCACCGAGACGTCGCGGAACTGGAACAGGATCTCGGCCCGTCCGGGGATGATGTTGGGGGCGTCGGGCTCGAGCCGGAAGCGGCCCGTGGTCCAGGTCGTGCGCTCGCCGACGAGGCGCGGAAACTCGGCGTCGATGGCCGCGAGCAGCCTGACCGCGCTCAAACCCGCATCCTTGCGCTCGGCCATGGTGGTGCCGCCGGCATGGTCCTGCTGGCCCTCGACGACGATGCGCCACTGCCAGATCGCGACGATGCCGGTGACGACGCCGAGTCGAAGACCCGCCTCCTCGAGCTGTGTGCCCTGCTCGATATGCATCTCGTAATAGCCCTTGTAGCGGCCGATCTCGAGCTGCCGGCGCGGCAGGCCTTCGAGTCCGGCGGCGCGCAGGGCCTCGCGCAGCGGCGTGCCGTCGGTGCGGTTGCGGGCGCCGTCGATCGCCTCCTCGGTGAGATCGCCGATCATCGAGCGGCTGCCGGGCAGGCTCAGCGCGAAATGGCTCTCCTCGTCGGCGAAGGCGCAGACATCGACCGGCAGCCCCGCCCGGGCGAGCGCGATGCCGGCGACGACGCCGAGCGCGCCGTCGAGCCAGCCGGCCTCGTTCTGCGATTCGATGTGGCTGCCGACGAGCAGATGCGGGCCGGGGCCGGGATGGCGGCCATAGACGTTGCCGATGCCGTCGATCGAGGCCTCCAGCCCGCATGCGGTCAGCTTCGCCATCAGCCAGCGGCGAGCCTCCATGTCCTGCGGCGAATAGGTCGGGCGGTGGACGCCGGTCTTGAAGGTGCCGATGCCGCGCAGCTCGTAGAGATCACGCAGGAAGGCTTCGGTGTCGACGGCAGGCATGGCGGGCTCGCTTTCGGGCAGGCGGGGAGGCGAGAGACGACGTCGGGATCAGGCCCGTGGCTGCTGGCCGACCGCGCCGGCGAAATCGGCCACGGTCGAGACCCAGCCGAAGAAGGTCTCGATGTTGTAGAGCGCGGCCTTCTGGGCGAAGTCCGGCCCGGCCGCATGGGTGGCGTCTTCGAGCACGACGCTGAAATATTCGAGATGGAAGGCGTCGCGCAGCGAGGATTCGACGCAGACATTGGTGGCGATGCCGGTAAAGACGAGATTGCGGATGCCGCGCGCCCGCAGCAGGCTGTCGATGTTGGTGTTGAAGAAGACGCTGTAGCGCGGCTTGGGCACGACGAGATCGCCCGGCTGCGGCGTCAGCGCATCGACGATGGCGTAGTCCCAGCCGCCCTTGGCGAGGAGCTTGCCGTCGAGCTCCGGCCGGCGCCGCATCGTCTTCAGCGCGTTCGACTTGTGCCAGTTCGGCGAGCCCGGCCCGCCCGCCTCGCGATACGCGGCGTCCCAGCCGTTCTGCAGGAAGATCACCGGGATGCCGGCGCTGCGGGCGGCCTCGGCCGCCAGCGCGACCTGCCGGATCACCGCGGGCGTACCGGTGATGTCGAAGCCGGCGAGGTCGATATAGCCGCCTGCGGAGGCATAGGCGTTCTGCATGTCGACGACGATCAGCGCGGTGCGCTCCGGATCGAGCCGCAGCGGTTCCGGCCGGGCCGGCAGGACGATCGAGGCGGCGGCATCCTGTTCGGGCAGGCCGGCTGCGGCGGCGGACGAGGCAGGCATCGGCATCTCCGGCTGGGCATCAGGGCGTATGAGGGCGAGCATCGCATGCCGGGCGCGGCCGGCAAGGCGGGCCGTCTTCGCCAGCAAGAGCCATGCCGGGGCCTGCTTGCGCTGTGGGTTTTCCGGTCTGAAACTTGCCTCGGCCGATTCCGGGAGGGCTGCGCGATGAATGACGGGGTCGAGAGCGTGATCGGCGACGAGGCGGCGCTGGCCGCGCGGCTGCTGGACGAGATCGCCCAGGCGCGGGGCGATGCGCGCGAGGACCCCTTCGGCAACCCGGTCCTGCGCGTGACGCTGTGGCTGACGCGGCGGATGGACCGTGGCGAGCTCGATGTCGAGGCGGCCTGCGGGCTGGTGCGGCGGCTGGGGCGGGAGTCCCTGCGCCAGCGGGCCGGGCGGCTGGCGGCCTATGTCGGGCTCGACGGCGATGGCGAGGCGGCCTTCGCCACGCTGGCCGGCAGGCTGGCCGAGTCAGCCGCGGGCGCGGCCGATCCGCTGGCCGCCTATCGCGAGGCCGTCGAGCGGCTGCGCTTTGCGGCCGTCTTCACCGCCCATCCGACCTTCGGCATGAGCCGCAGGCTCGCCCATGCGCTCGCGGCCCAGGCCAGCGGGGAGGGTGGCGGCGAGGCGGTGATCGGCGATGAAGCGCTGTCCTTCCGGCCCGACGGGCGGATCACGCTGCAGGACGAGTTCGAGCAGGCGCGCTACGCCGTGCGCCATGCCCGCGACGCGATCGACCGGCTGAACGCCGCGCTGCTGCGGGCGGCGCAGGAACTCGCGCCCGAGCGCTGGCAGGATTTGGCGCCGCGCCCGGTCATCCTCGCCTCCTGGGTCGGCTGCGACACCGACGGGCGCACCGATATCGGCTGGTGGGACACGCTGCGCTACCGGCTGGAATCAAAGCAGGGCCAGTTCGCGCGCATCCTCGAGAAGCTGCCGGCGGTGCCGGCAACCGCTGCCGTGCGCGAGCTGGTTGCCACCGCGCTGGCGGCGGTCGAGCGGCAACTGGCGCTGGCGCCGCCGATCACGACGCAGCCGGCTCTGCCAGCGCTGCAGGCCTTCGCGCTGGCGCTGGTCAACGAGCGCGACGCGGCGCTGCCGGAGGCGTCGCGCCTGATCGCGGCGCTGGACGAGGCCATTGCGCTGTCTGGCGACGACGACACCACGATGGCGCTCTGCCTGGTCAGGGCCGGCTGCGTCGCCCATGGCGTCTCGATCGCGCTGCCGCATTTCCGGCTCAACGCCTCGCAGCTCCACAACGCGATGCGCGGAGTGATCCCTCTCGACGAGGAGCCGACGCAGCCGGCGCAGCGGCGCGCCTTTCTCTCGGCGGTGAACGGGCTCCTGGCGAAAGTCGCGCCGATCGCGGTCGATTTCGGCGCGCTGGCGGCCGAGCGCGCCTCGGCGACGCGGATGCTGATGACGATCGCGCAGATCGTGAAGCATGTCGACGGCACCAAGGCGGTGCGCTTCCTCGTCGCCGAGACCGAGACGGGCTACACGCTGCTCTGTGCGCTCTGGCTCGCCAGCCGCTTCGGCATCGCCGACCGGGTCGAGATCTCGCCGCTCTTCGAGACCGAAGACGCGCTGGAGCAGGGGCCGCGCATCATCGACGAGGCGCTGCGCAGCCCGCATTTCCGCGCCTATCTCAAGCGCCATGGCCGCTTCTGCGTGCAGTTCGGCTATTCGGATTCCGGCCGCTATATCGGGCAGGTCGCGGCGACCTTCTGGATCGAGCGGCTGCGCATCCGCATCTGCGAGCTGCTGCGCCGCTACGACCTCGCCGAGGTCGAGCTCGTCATCTTCGACACCCATGGCGAATCCGCCGGGCGCGGCGCCCATCCGGGCAGCCTGGCCGACCGGCTGGCCTATCTCGAACCCGCCTGGGCGCGCGCGGCCTTCGCCAGGGCCGGCCTGCGCTCGGTGCGGGAGACCAGCTTCCAGGGCAGCGACGGCTATCTGATGTTCGGCACGCCGCAGCTGGCGGCGGCAACCGTCGGGCGCATCGCGGAGGCGGTGCTCGTGCCGGTGGCCGAGGAGGTCGCCGACCCGATCTATGACGAGCCCGACTTCGCGACCGAGTTCTTCCAGACCGTGCGCGAGGAGATGACGGCGCTGGTCGACGACCCCGGCTATGCCGCGCTGATCGGCACCTTCGGCCCCTCGCTGCTCGACAAGACCGGCTCGCGGCCCGCCGCGCGCCAGAGCGATGCCGGCGGGCCAACGCGCATCCGCCACCCGCGCGAGCTGCGCGCCATCCCCAACAACGCGATCCTGCAGCAGCTCGGCTGGCTCGCCAACAGCGTCCACGGCATCGGCCAGGCGGCGGCGCGCGCGCCCGATCTGTTCAACGCGATGCGCGAGCGCTCCGACCGCTTCGACCGGGCCTATCGGCTGGCGGAGCATGCGCTCGCCGCGAGCGACCTCGACGTGCTGCGCGCCTATCTCGACTCGCTCGACCCCGGCAGCTGGTTCGACCGGGCGCGGCGCACGCTGCGCGAGGGACGGCGAGACGAGCTGCTCGCCGTCGGCGAGGCGCTGTCGCGGCTCGATCTCGCGCCTTCGCTGCGCAGCCTGTTCTGGCGGCTCTCCTCGGATGCGCTGAAGCTGCGGACGGCTGCGCCGGATGTGCCGGAGATGCCGGCGCGGCTGGTGGCGCTGCATGCGCTGCGGCTGGCGGCGATGCACGGCATCTGGCTGCGGGCGAGCCATATCCCGGATTTCCGGCCCCATGCCGGCATCACCCGCGAGGTGCTGGTGGAGCGGCTGCTGCGGCTCGACGTGCCCGCCTGCCTCGCCCTGCTGGCCGACATCTTCCCGCTGCGGCCCGACCCGACCATCGGGCTCGATTTCGGTGAGCCGCCAGGGCCGCGAGAATCCGGCACCTATGAGGCGCTGCACCGCGACGTGATCGCGCCTATGCAGGCGCTGTTCGAGCTGCTGCGCGAGATCTCGGGCGCGATCCAGCACGAGATCGGCGCCTTCGGATAGGGAGTCAGATCTGGCTGCATCCGTCATTGCGAGGAGCGTCGCGACGAAGCAATCCAGCGGAGCATCGAGCGCTGCGGGGCCTGGGTTGCTTCGCTTTCTCTCGCAATGACGGCGTGGGCGGGCTTCGATCGTCGTTGCATCCTCAGGATATCGGCTTACCTAGGCTGAGAGGAAACGCCAGCCGGGAGCCGAGCCAAGCATGGCCGACACCGAACGACAGCTGCCCGTCTTCGATGCGGCGGGCGCACGGATCACCCTGTTCCAGGCGCTGCTGCAGGCGGTCTCGAGCCATGGCAAGGGCCGCGTCGCGGTCGAGGATGCCGAGCGCAAGCCGCTGAGCTATGGCAACCTCGTGCTCGGCGCGCTCGTGCTCGGGCGCAAGCTCGCCGGCTTCACGCAGCCCAGGGAACATATCGGCGTGCTGCTGCCGAATGTGCAGGCGCTCGCGGTGACGCTGTTCGGGCTCTCGGCCTTCGGCCGCGTGCCGGCGCTCTTGAACTTCACGGCCGGCGTCAAGAATCTGCGGGCGGCGGGCGAGCTCGCCGAGCTGAAGACGATCGTCACCTCGCGCCGCTTCGTCGACCAGGCCAAGCTCGACGACGAGCTCGAGGCGCTCGGCGAGAACAGGCGGGTGATCTATCTCGAAGACGTCCGCAAGCAGATCACCAGCCTCGACAAGGCGCTGGGCGCGCTGTCGAGCCTCGCGCCCGGCCTGGTTCATCGCGGCCACGCGGCGGCTCCCGACGACGCGGCGGTGATCCTGTTCACCTCCGGTACCGAGGGCAAGCCGAAGGGCGTGGTTCTGAGCCATGCCAATCTCGTCTCGAACGCGCGCCAGATCTTCGCGCTGGCTGCCGGCTTCCTGTCCGAGCGCGACATCGTCATGAATCCGCTGCCGGCCTTCCACTCCTTCGGGCTGACGGCCGGCATGCTGATGCCGCTGCTGTCGGGCATGAAGGTCGTGCTCTATCCGAGCCCGCTCCACTACAAGCAGGTGCCCAAGCTGATCGGCGAGACCGGCTGCACCTTCCTGTTCGCGACCGACACGTTTTTGCAAGGCTATGCCCGCGCCGCCGATCCCGACGACCTCAAGAGCGTGCGCTATGTCGTGGCCGGAGCCGAGCGGGTGAAGCCCGAGACGCGTCGGATGTGGGAGCCCTACGGCACCACGATCCTCGAAGGCTATGGCTGCACCGAATGCTCGCCGGTGCTCGCCTGCAACACGCCGGTGGCGATGCGCGAGGGCAGCGTCGGGCGGCTGCTGCCGGGCATCGAGGCGCGGCTGGAGCCGGTCGAGGGCATCCATGAGGGCGGCAAGCTCTGCGTGCGCGGCCCCAACATCATGGCGGGCTATCTCAGCGCGGACGCGCCCGGCACGCTGCTGCCGCCCGAGGGCGGCTGGCACGACACCGGCGACATCGTCACGCTCGACGACGGCTTCGTCGTCATCAAGGGGCGTGCCAAACGCTTCGCCAAGCTCGGCGGCGAGATGGTTTCGCTGGCGGCGGTCGAATCGATGGTGTCCGGGCTCTGGCCGGACTCCAACCATGTCGTCGTGGCGCTGCCCGATGCCCGCAAGGGCGAGCAGCTCGTCCTCGTCACGGAAAAGCCGAATGCCGAGCGCAGCCTGCTGCAGGAGACCGCGAAGGCGCAGGGGTTCCCCGAGCTCTGGGTGCCGCGCGCCATCCTGGTGACGAACTCCATCCCTGTGCTCGGCAACGGCAAGATCGACTATGGCGCCACGCTCGAACTCGCCCGCTCGCGGCGCTCGCTGCTGTAAAGCCACAATCATGCTGTTGCTGCGGCCCATGATTCTGCTCAGTTCCGCCGCTCCGCTGCTCGGGGCCCTGCGCGCCGCCACGCTCGCCCCGCTGCTGTTCCTGGCGCCGGCCAATCTCGCGGCGCAGGAGCGCGGCGCCGTCTATGAGCGCCGCGACGAGTGCATCGCGGGCGGCATCCTGACGGCGGAGCAGTGCGAATTCGCCTATCGCAATGCCCGCGCCGAATTCGAGCAGAAGGCGCCGCGCTACGCCTCGCGGGCGCTGTGCGAGCGCAGCCACAAGCGCTGCGGTGCCCAGATGGTCGCATCCGGCGGCTGGGAGAGCTTCGGCAAGGGCGGGGCGACCTATGTGCCGCGCTTCATCGGCGTGCGGGTGGCCGGGGAGGGCGCCGCGCGCCGGGCCTGGCCCGTGATCGAGGGCGCCGGCCGTCCCCCCTTCGCCGGGCGCACCGTCACCGAGCTGCAGGACAAGGTCGCCGGGCGCCAGGGGACGATCGGCCTCGCGGCGTCGCGCGGCCACGGGCCCGACCACGGCGCGCCTCCGAACGGGGCTCCTTACATGAAGCGGGGCGACCGCGACGACACCGTGCGCGTGCCGATGCAGCAGAAGGCGATCGGCTCCGACGTGGCGCCCGGCCTCTATGTCGATCCCGACGGCGTCGAATGGTACAAGCCGGCGCGGCGGCACTGAGCCGAAACCGGGCCGTCCTCCGGGGGGCTGCCGAGGCGCTTGCGCGCCGCGCCCGCGGCGGCTACCGCTCTTCCCCAGGCGGACGTGGCGAAACTGGTAGACGCAAGAGACTTAAAATCTCTCAGCCGCAAGGCTATGCGGGTTCGATCCCCGCCGTCCGCACCACTTCAGCGTCGCCGTTTCAGCCCCCGCTCCGTTTCCCGAACACCACCGTCAGATTGTTCGCGGGCATCTCGATTACCTCTGGCTCTGCAAACCCCGCTGCCAACGCCAGCGCCATAACCTCGCCGAGGTCGCGCAGGCCGAAGGCGGGGTCGCGCTCGCGCAGACTTTCGTCGAAGGCGGCGTTGCCGGGTTCGAGCGGGCGGCCGGGGCGGCGGAAGGGGCCGTAGAGGATCAGCGGCGCGCCGGTGGGGAGCAGGGCGCCCGCGCCGCGGAAGAGTCCGTCCGTCGCCGCCCAGGGCGCGATGTGGATCATGTTGATGCAGAGGATCGCGGCCGGCGTCTCGCCGGACGGCAGGGTCGTGGGCCAGGCGGGGTCGGCGGCGTCGAGGCGCAGCGGCGGCAGGACGTTGGGCGCGCGCGCCTGCGCGGTCCAGGCCGCGATGCTGGCGAGCGCCTCTGCCGCCGGGTCGCTCGGCCGGAAGGTCAACCCCGGCAGGGCTTCCGCGAAATGGACCGCGTGCTCGCCCGAGCCGCTGGCGATCTCCAGCACGGTTCCGGTCTGCGGCAGCACGGACCGCAGCACGGCGAGGATCGCGTCGCGGTTGCGGGCGGCGGCGGGGGCATGCAGGCGCCGGTCGGCGTCGGCGGGGGCTGCGGCGGGGTCCCAGGGCGCGGGCTTTTGCTGCGTCATCGCGCGTCCTTCTCGCAAAAATTTTGGCCCTGAACCATCGCCAGTGGCGCAACATCCGCTATAAGGGGCCTGGAAGCAGGCCGCCATCGCCGCGGCTCTGCATGATACGGACTGGTTTTGTTAACCGAAATTCTGATCGTCGTGGCCCTGACCGTCATCAACGGTCTGCTCGCCATGTCCGAACTCGCGGTTGTCTCCTCCCGTCCCGCCCGCCTCAGGGTTCTCAGCGATCAGGGCAGCAAAGGCGCCACGACCGCGCTGCGTCTGGCCGATAACCCCGGCCGCTTCCTCTCCACCGTCCAGATCGGCATCACCTTGGTCGGTGTGCTCTCGGGCGCCTTTTCGGGCGCGACCCTCGGCGCAAGGCTGTCGGAATGGCTGGTCGACCAGGGGTTTTCGCAGGTCGTCTCGGACGGCTTCGGCGTCGGCCTCGTCGTCGTCGCGATCACCTATCTCTCGCTGATCATCGGCGAACTCGTGCCCAAGCAGATCGCGCTGCGCGATCCCGAGCGGGTCGCGGCGCGCGTCGCACCCGCGATGCTGCTGCTCTCCAAGGTCGGCGCGCCGCTGGTCTTCCTGCTCGACATCTCGGGGCGGGCGGTGCTGGCGCTGCTCGGCCAGAAGGGCGAGCCGGAGGAGAAGGTCACCGAGGAGGAGGTCCGCACCATCATCGCCGAGGCCGAGACGGCCGGCGTGCTCGAGCGCGACGAGCGCGAGATGATCTCGGGCGTGATGCGTCTCGCCGACCGCTCGGCCCGCGCGCTGATGACGCCGCGCCGCGAGGTCGAGGTGATCGATCTCGCCGACAGCGCCGACGAGATCCGCGCGCAGCTGCGCGCCACCCGCCGCTCGCGCCTGCCGGTGCAGGACGGCGAGGCGGATGCGATCATCGGCGTCGTCGTGGTCAAGGAGCTGATCGACTTCCTCTCCGATGGCGGCACGCATGATCTGCGCGGGCTGGTCAGCGAGGCGCCTGTCGTGATGGACACGGCCGGCGCCCTGCTGGTGCTGCGTGAGATCCGCGCCTCGCGCGTCCATATGGCGCTGGTTTTCGACGAATACGGGCATTTCGAGGGCATCATCACGCCGGGCGACGTGCTGGAGGCGATCATCGGCGCCTTCCAGGAGGAGGAAGAGGACGAGCCGCCTCTGGTGGCGCGCGCCGACGGCTCCTGGCTGGTGGCGGGCTGGATGCAGGTCGACGAGTTCTCGCACGAGCTCGGCATCTCGATCCCGCGCGACGCCGATTTCCAGACCGTGGCCGGCTTCGTGCTGGCGCAGCTCAACCATCTGCCGGTGGTCGGCGAGGTCTTCGAGAAGGGGCACTGGCGCTTCGAGGTGGTCGATCTCGACGGGCGCCGGATCGACAAGATTCTGGTCAGCCGGATCGATTGAGGCCGCCGGCCGCGGCATTGACCGCGGCCGCGGCGGCATGGTCTAACGCTCCCAAGGGGTTCACCGCGACGACCCCGTGAGGCTTCGGCCCAAGGCTCGCGTCCATAATCCTCAGCTTCAGGATGGACGCCCATGTCTTCCAACATCTCGATCAGCCCTGCCCAGTTGTCGAAGCTCGTCGGCCTGCCCGATGCGCCCGTCATCATCGATGTCCGGATTCCCGACGATGTCGCGGCCGATTCCCGCCGGCTGCCGGGCTCGGACAGCCGCTCCCACACCGATGTCGGCGCCTGGGCGAAGGCCTATGCCGGGCAGCGCGTGGTCGTGTCCTGCCAGCGCGGCCTGAAGCTCAGCGAGGGTGTCGCGGCCTGGCTGCGCCACCACGGCGTCGCCGCCGAAAACCTCGCGGGCGGCTTCGAGGCCTGGCGCGCTGCGGACGGTGTCCTGGTTCGCCCCGATGCGCTGCCGCCGCGCGATGCGTCCGGCCGCACCGTCTGGGTCACGCGGACGCGGCCGAAGGTCGACCGGATCGCCTGCCCCTGGCTGATCCGGCGGTTCGTCGACCGCGAGGCGGTGTTCCTGTTCGTTTCGCCGGCGGAGGTGGCCGCCGTGGCCGAGCGCTTCGCGGCGACGCCCTTCGACATCGAGGGGGTGTTCTGGAGCCACCGCGGCGACCGCTGCACCTTCGACGTCATGATCGCGGAATTCGGGCTGGCGACCCCGGCGCTCGAGCGGCTCGCGGCGATCGTCCGCGCGGCGGATACCGCGACCCTGGAGAGCGTGCCCGAGGCGGCGGGATTTCTGGCGGCGTCGCTCGGCCTCTCGCGCATGTTCAGGGACGATCTCGCCCAGCTGGACGCCGGCATGCTGCTCTATGACGCGGTGTACCGGTGGTGCCGGGATGCCAGCGAGGAAACCCATAACTGGCCCGCCGCGGGCGGCGCCGCGAGAGGGCCGACACTGTGACCACCCTGCCACCCGACAACGACATCGCGGCTCCGGCCGAGCTGCCGACGCTGGCGGAGGCGACCCGCGTCTGGGCGCGCATCGGTCTGCTCTCCTTCGGCGGGCCGGCCGGGCAGATCGCGCTGATGCACAAGGAGCTGGTCGAGGAGCGCCGCTGGATCGGCGAGGCGCGGTTCCTGCACGCGCTGAACTACTGCATGCTGCTGCCCGGCCCGGAGGCGCAGCAGCTCGCCGTCTATATCGGCTGGCTGATGCACCGGACGCTCGGCGGGCTGATCGCCGGGCTGCTCTTCATCCTGCCGGGCGCGGCGGTGATGCTGGGCCTGAGCATCCTCTACGTGCTCTATCGCGAGGTCCCGCTCGTCGACGGGCTGTTCTTCGGCATCAAGGCGGCCGTGCTCGCCGTGGTGATCGAGGCGGGCCTGCGGATCAGCCGCCGCGCGCTCAAGAACCGGGCGATGGTGGCGCTCGCCATCGCCGCCTTTCTGGCTATTTTCCTCGCCAGGGTGCCGTTTCCGGCGATCATCCTCGCCGCCGGTCTGATCGGCTGGGTCGGCCACCGGCTGAATCCGGCGGTGTTCTCGGCGCAGGCCGGCCACGGCCAGGCCGGACCCGACATCACGGGGGTCGTCGACGGGCTGTTTGCGCGCGGCGAACTCGACCATGTCCGTCCCTCGACCGGGCGCGCGCTGAAGACGCTCGCGATCTGGCTGCCGCTCTGGCTCGCGCCGGTGCTGCTGCTCTGGCTCTGGACGGGCGAGGGCAGCGTCTGGACGCAGCTCGGGCGCTTCTTCAGCACGATGGCGGTGGTGACCTTCGGCGGCGCCTATGCGGTGCTGGCCTATGTGGCGCAGGCCGCCGTCGAGACCTATGGCTGGCTGCAGCCGGGCGAGATGATCGACGGCCTCGGCCTCGCCGAGACGACGCCGGGCCCGCTGATCCTGGTGCTGCAATTCGTCGGATTTCTCGCCGGGATGCGCGGGGCGGGCGGTCTGCCGCCGCTGCTGGCGGGGAGCCTCGGCGCCCTGCTGACGCTGTGGGTCACCTTCGCGCCCTGTTTTCTCTGGATCTTCCTCGGCGGGCCCTATGTCGAGGCGCTGCGCGGCAACAGGGCGCTGTCGGCGGCGCTGGGCGCGATCACCGCCGCCGTGGTCGGCGTGATCATGAACCTCGCGCTCTGGTTCGGCCTGCACGTCCTCTTCGCGCAGGTGCGGACGGTGTCGTTCCTGGGGTTGTCGCCGGACTGGCCGGTGCTGACCTCGCTGGACTGGCGCGCCGCCCTGCTCAGCGCGGGCGCCATGGTCGCGATGCTGCGCTTCAAGGTCGGGATGATCCCGACGCTCGCCGTCTGCGGGGTCGCGGGCGTGCTGCTGACCCGCTTTGCGCCCTGAGGGTCAGCGGCGCGGCGGCTCGTTCGGCTCGATGACGCGGTATTCGACGTCGATGATCTCGCCGCGTGCGGCACCGCGCGGCTCGCCCGGCATCGGGCCTGGCTGGCCGAAGCCCGCCGCCTTGAGCCGGCTGCGCAGGCGCCAGATCGCGATGGCGCCGGCCAGTGCCGCCACCGGCAGCAGGATCAGCGCGAGGCTGGCCGCTAGCAGGAAGAGCACGACGCCGATGACGAGGCTCGCGGCCATGGCCAGCCAGGCCGCCCAGCGCGGCATCGCGGCGGCGCGGCCGCCGATCTGCTCGGAGAGATTGACGCGGATCATCGTGGGTTCATCCGTTCCAGCTTCGCGAAGCTAGGGACGAATTGCGGCGAAGGCGAGATCATCCTGTCGCGACCGGTCAGCCGTCGCGCCAGTCGTAGAGCCAGGCATAGCGGCGGCGCATGCCCTCGGCGCCGAGGCGTCCGAGCGCGATGTCGCGGCCGATTCCGAGCGGCCAGCCGAGGTGGAAGCTGCGGCCGTTGCTGCGGCTGGCCTCCTGCACGCGCGCGACCCGCTGGGCGCGCGCGCTCGCATAGGCCGCCATTGCGGCGGGCACGCCGGCTTCGCCCGCCGTCTCGAGCGCCCGCGCCAGAAGGCGCGCGAGAACCGCGGCATCCTCGATCGCCAGAGAGGCCCCCTGGGCGAGGAAGGGCAGAACCGGGTGGGCGGCATCGCCCAGAAGTGCGATGCGCCCCTTCGCCATGGCTGCCGGCTTGCGGTCGAACAGCGACCAGACCTGCCAGCCCGAGGCCGCGGCGACGAGATCGCGCAGCGGCCGCGACGCCTCGGCGACCTGCGCCGCGACCTGTCGTGCATCGCCCTCGCGGGTCCAGCCCTCGCGGGCCTCGGTGGCGCGCCGCACGACGACGAGATTGGTCTCCCGCCCGCCCGCGACCGGGTAATGCACCGCATGACGGCCCGCGCCGAGATGCAGCTCGACCTGGGCTTTGCCATCCGTCACGGCCGGGGCGAGGGCGCGCCAGGCCTCGAAGCCGGTGAAGACGGGGGCCGACGCGTCGCCCGTCAGGTCCCGGACGCGCGACCAGAGGCCGTCCGCGCCGACGAGGCCGAGGCCGTGCAGGGTTTCCGTCTGGCCGCTCTGGCCGGTGAGCGTCGCCGCGACGCCGCCATCCGTCTCGACGACGTCCTCGATGCCGCGCCCGACGACGAGGCGGATATTGGGCATGGCGCGGGCGGCATCCAGCAGCACGGTGTGGAGGTCGCTGCGTTTGAGCAGCCGGTAGGGCGGCTGCGCGGCCTCGGGCGTCGGCGCCTCCAGCAGGGCCCGGCCATCGCGCCAGCGCCGGACGACGAGGCCCTGGGACCTCACCGCGACGCGCTTCAGCGGCAGGGCGAGGTCGAGTCCGTCGAGGACATAGCCGGAATTGGGACTGATCTGCAGGCCCGCGCCCAACTCGCCGAAGCCGGTGCGCTTTTCGACGACGGTCGCCGCGATGCCGCGCCGCGCCAGGGACAGGGCCATGGTCAGGCCGCCGATCCCGGCGCCGGCGATCAGAAAATGGGGAGCGGACACGGGCGGCAGGCTTTCACGAACGGGCGCTGCGGCCGGGCCTTGCGGCCCGCCCGGAAGGGGAGCGGCCGGCTGGTCCGGGCCGCCCTGGCCTCAGGCCGCGGCCTGGGCCGTCTCGTGATGGGCGCAATCGGGCGGCGAGCAGGTGCCGGCCTTCAGGCTCGCGTCGAACTTGTAGAGCGTCGAGCAATAGGGGCAGACGATCTCGTCGTCGCCGCCCATGTCGAGATAGACATGCGGGTGGTCGAAGGGCGGCTTGGCACCGATGCACATGAACTCGCGCGCGCCGACATGGATGACGGCGACGCCCTTGTCGTTGTGGAAATGCGGAATGCCGTGATCGGCCATGATCGTCGCTCTTGCTTCGTGGTGTGGCTGCAAACTATCGCGCCGCAGCGCTGCGCGCCAGTGCGCGATTGCCTCAGCGTGGCGTCGCAGGGCGCAGGCAGGCCTGGGCGAGAGCGGACACCCGCTCGCGCTGGCTCTGGTCGAGGGTGTCGGCGAGTGTCTCGCGCCAGAGATTCTCGCGTTTCAGCGAATCGACCGTGCAGGCGCAGAGACGCTCGCAGGTTTCGGCGCCGAGCGGTCCCGTCCCGCAGCTGCGCTGGCAGGAGAGCATGAAGCCACGCTCTTCCGACACCGGCTGTGCCGGATTCAGCTGCAGCGCGAGCATCAACGCGCCGATGAAGACCGGCTGGTGGACGAGATAGACCAGCAGGCTGTGCCGCCCGCCCCAGGCGAGGATCCGTGCCGGTCGTGAACTTGGGCGCCAGCTCGCGAGGCGGCTGCCGGCCAGCCGCGGCAAGGCCAGCCTGGCCAGCACCATCCCGCCGAGCACGCAGCCGAACCAGGGAAAGACCGGCACGAAATCCGCCGTCACGATCGGGGCGCGGGAGAAGCCGAGCCAGGCGAGGGCAGGCTGGTCGAGCAGCGGATGGGCGACGAGGACGGGCAGGGCGAAGGCGATGATCGCAGCACCCGCCACGGCGGGAGCCGGCAGGCGCAGGAAGGGCAGGGCCAGCACGCTGGCCAGCGCGACATGATGCAGGATGCCGAAGAAGATGAAGCTGCCGGGCATCGCGAAATAGGTCGCAATGGTCACCAGCGCAGCGGCGCCCGCGACCATCGCCAGCCGCTTCAGGAAGGCGGGCCGGTTCAGTCCGTTTCGGGTGGCCAGGACGAGGCTGATGCCGACCAGCGTCAGGAAGGAGCCGGCGATCGACCTGGCGAACCAGCGCCAGGCCGGATCGGAGGGGACATCGGTCTCGATCAGGCCGAAATAGGAGAGATCATAGGCAAAGTGGAAGACGAACATCGCCAGAAGCGCGAGGCCGCGGGCGCCATCGATGACCTCCAGCCGCAGGCGCGGAGAGGGGGCGGCAGAGAGAGACGAAACAGCGCTCATGGCGCCCTTCATAGGCAGGCTGCGCTGCGGCCGCTACCCAAGCCGGGGCGTTGGTGGCATGGGAGGGCGACAGTCCCGCGACGGTAACGGACCGCCATGCAGAGCTTTTCATCCGACGGCGTCAGCCTCGCCTATGTCGATCTCGCGCCTACAGGTGATGTGGATCGCCATGCGACGGTGATTCTGGTCCATGGCTTCGGCTCGAGCCACATGGTCAACTGGGTCAACACACAGTGGACGAAGACGCTGACCCATGCCGGCTACCGCGTCGTCGCGCTCGACAATCGCGGCCATGGCCAGAGCGAGAAGCTCTACGACCCCGCCGCCTATTCCTCCCAGATCATGGCCGAGGATGTGCGGCGGCTGATGGACCATCTCGACATCCCGCGCGCGGCGGTGATGGGCTATTCGATGGGCGCGCGCATCTCGGCCCATCTGGCGCTGGCGCATCCGCAGCGGCTGACCGCGCTCCTGCTCGGCGGCCTCGGCATCCATCTGGTCGAGGGCGTCGGCCTGCCGCTGGGCATTGCGGACGCCATGGAGGCGCCCTCGCTCGATGGGCTGACCGACCCGATGCAGCGGATGTTCCGCGCCTTCGCCGAGGCGACCAAGAGCGACCTGAAGGCGCTCGCCGCCTGCATCCGCGGCTCGCGCCAGACGTTGAGCGAGGCCGAGGTCGGCCGGATTGCCGTGCCCACGCTCGTCAGTGTCGGCACCACCGACGACGTCGCGGGCTCGGGCCCGGCGCTGGCGCGGCTGATCCCCGGCGCGGAGGCCTTCGACATCGTCGGCCGCGACCACAATCTCGCCGTCGGCGACAAGACCCACAAGCAGGCGGTGCTCGACTTCCTGTCGCGACTGTGAGAAACGCCGCGTCCGCCTTGTGCCGGATCGTCGTTGTCCGTCAGAACCTTGCCGCGACCGGTTGACGATCCGAATCCGGCGCTGCCGCCGCAGCAGGGCCGCCCTGCCCAAACGGCTTTGGCGCGGGGCCCCCAATCGATGCTAGAGTCCGCTTCGCCGAAGGGCTGTCTCCGGAGAACAACCATGTCGTCAGGACGCTCCGTCGCCGAAGTCCGCGATCCCGCGAGCGGGCTCGAGCGGCTCGACCCCGTCTGGTCGCGGCTGCGCCGCGAGGCCGAGGCCGCGCTCGCCGCCGAGCCGGCGCTGGGCAGCCTGATCCTCGCCTCCGTGCTGAACCAGCCGAGCTTCGAGGCCGCGGTCAGCCACCGCGTCGCGGCGCGGCTCGGCCATCCCGCCGTCCCGTCCGATCTGATCGAACAGGCCTTCGCCGAGGCGCTCGCCGCCGACGCGACGGTCGGGCCCGGCATGCGTGCCGACGTCGTCGCCGTGCTCGACCGCGACCCGGCCTGCTACCGCGTGCTCGAGCCGGTGCTGTTCTTCAAGGGCTTCCACGCGCTCCAGTGCCACCGCCTGGCGCATTGGCTCTGGCGGCAGGAGCGGCGCGATTTCGCGCTCTATCTGCAGAGCCGGGCCTCCGAGGTCTTCCAGACCGACATCAACCCCGCCGCGCGCATCGGCAAGGGCATCTTCCTCGACCATGCCACCGGGCTCGTCGTCGGCGAGACGGCGGTGATCGAGGACGACGTCTCGATGCTGCACAGCGTCACGCTGGGCGGCACCGGCAAGCAGGGCGGCGACCGCCATCCCAAGATCCGCAAGGGCGTGCTGCTCGGCGCCGGCGCCAAGATCCTCGGCAATATCGAGGTCGGCCAGTGCTCACGCGTCGCGGCGGGCTCGGTCGTGCTGGCGAGCGTGCCGCGCAACAAGACGGTGGCGGGCGTTCCCGCCAAGGTCGTCGGCGAGGCCGGCTGCGCCGAGCCCTCGCGCTCGATGGACCAGATCCTCTGCGGCGATTGCGGGGCCGACATCTGAAGGGGGCGCCCCGGTTTACCCCTGCGCGACCAGCCAGGCGGCGATCTCGGTCTGGCGCGGATGCGCGTGCTCCGCGGTCGCCGGCATCACCGTCAGCCGCTCGCTGAGCGGCAGCGGCGGCCGGAGCGGCGCGACCAGCCGCCCCTGGGCGAGCAGCGGCGCGACCAGCGAGAGCCGCCCCATCAGCACGCCCGAGCCCGTCAGCGCCGCATCCAGCGCCAGGCTGTAGAGCGAGAAGCGCGGGCCCCGCGTCGCATCGAGGCTTCGCGGCGCTCCCGCATGGGCGAGCCAGCGGGCCCAGTCGCTCTGCCAGACGGCATCGTGCAGCAGGGTCTGGCCGGCGAGATCGGCAACCGTCCCGATGCGTTCTCCGAGAGCCGGCGCGCAGACCGGCAGGATCGCGTCCTCGCCCGCCAGCATCAGCACCTCGGGATTTGAGCCCGGCTCGCGGTAGAAGATCGCGAGATCATGCGGCTCGCGGCGCGGATCGGGCGGCGCTTCCATGGCCGAAATCGAGACCTGCATATCCGGCCAGGCGCGCTGCAGGGCCGGCAGGCGCGGCGAGAGCCAGAGCTGGGCGATGCAGGGAAGGGCGGCGATGGTGAGCGCGCGCTGGCTCTCGCTCTCGCGCAGGCTCTGGGCCGCCTGGGCCAGGATGTCGAAGCCGCGCGTCAGCCGGGGCAGCACCTCGCGGGCGGCGACTGTGGGTACCACGCCCTGCGGCAGGCGGCGAAACAGCGAAAGCCCCAGAGCGGCCTCGAGCTGGCGGATCTGCTGGGTGACGGCGCCGGGCGTGACGCCGAGCTCGGCCGCGGCCTCGGTGAAGCTTTCGAGACGCGCCGCCGCCTCGAAGGCGCGCAGCGCCTTGAGCGAGGGCAGGCGGGGGCGGGGCGGCTTGACGGCCATGGAAGGGTCCGGCGCGAGGCTGAGATTTTCTCCGCCTTCGCGCGACGAATACTCGTTTGCGCCGGCCCACGCAAACCGCTCCTATGGTCTCGGTTTCAGGCAGGCCCCGGCGGGGCGGGAGAACGGCGATGACGGCACTGGGCAGGCGCGACTGGGTTCCCGCGGCGAGCGAGGATTACGTGCTCGGCATCGCCGCCGGCGTCAGCGGCCAGTCGCTCGACGCCGTCGAGGCCAGGCTTGCGGCGCTGACGACCGAGAACCGCAACATCCACGAGCGCGACTGCTTCAACCTCAACCCCGCGACCAATGTGATGAACCCGCGCGCCGAAGCGGCGCTGGCGTCCGGGCTCGGCGCGCGGCCCTCGCTGGGCTATCCCGGCGAGAAATACGAGATGGGGCTGGAGGCGATCGAGCAGATCGAGGTCATCGCCGCCGAGCTCGCGGCCGAGGTCTTCGGCGCGAAATACGCCGAGATCCGCGTGCCCTCGGGCGCCATCGCCAATCTCTACGCCTTCATGGTCGCGGCCAAGCCCGGCGACTGCATCATCGCGCCGCCGCCCTCGATCGGCGGGCATGTCACGCATCACGGCGCCGGCGCGGCCGGGCTCTACGGCATCGTCACCCATCCGGCGCCGGTCGACCCGGTCAACTACACCGTCGATGTCGCGCAGCTGCGGGCGGATGCGCTGCGGCTGAAGCCGAAGATGATCACCATCGGCGCGAGCCTGAACCTCTTCCCGCATCCGATCCGCGAAATCCGCGCCATCGCCGACGAAATCGGCGCGCTCGTGCTGTTCGACGCGGCGCATATGTCGGGGATGATCGCGGGGCAGGCCTGGCAGCAGCCGCTGGAGGAGGGCGCCCATCTGATGACGATGAGCACCTATAAGAGCCTGGGTGGCCCGCCCTCGGGGCTGATCGTCACCAACGACGCCGCCATCGCCAAGCGGCTCGACGCCATCGCCTATCCCGGGCTGACGGCGAATTTCGACGCGGCGAAATCGGCCTCGCTCGCGATCACGCTGCTCGACTGGAAGGCTTTTGGCCGCGATTACGCGCAGATGATGGCCGCCACCGCCAAGGCGCTGGGCGAGGCGCTCTGCGAGCGGCAGATCCCGGTCTATGCGCGTGAGCGCGGCATCACCACCTCGCATCAGTTCGCGATCGAGGCCCATGCCTATGGCGGCGGCCAGGCCGCGGCGCAAAAGCTGCGCGCCATCAACATCCTGAGCTGCGGCATCGGCCTGCCGCTGCCGGAGGTGGCGGGAGACGTCAACGGCCTGCGGCTCGGCACCCCCGAGATCGTCCGCTTCGGCATGACCCCGGCCGACATGCCCGAACTCGCGGCCTACATCGCCGAAGGGCTGAACGGGTCACGCCCGGCCGAGGCGATCGCGCGCGATGTCACGGCGTTCCGGGGGAAGTTCCGAGAGTTGTGCTTTATGCGGTGAGGGGGGCGTTGCTACCAACGATGAGGGCTCAAATTACATGTATTGACCGGGAGCGAAAGATCACACCACTGTTGAGATGAGTGGCCGCTGAGTTAAGCGACACGTGGTGCGGTGGTCTTATGCGAATTGCTTCGGATGACGTCGCAGTACAAGATAGAGTGGTCCAGATGGGTCCAGGGCTCGCCGCTCTCCCCGAGCGGCTCCTGTTAGCTCATGCGCGCGGTGAAGTACTGTTCATTTGTGGTGCGGGGATATCGCGTCCTGCTGGTCTTCCCGACTTCCGTCAACTTGTTTTGGACGTTTATGCAAATCTAGATGCAGCTGTGCACAGCGTTTTGACAGGACTGCCGCCGGGAGCCTGCAACCAATGGCAGGCCGATTGTGCGGGCCTGACCGATCGGCAAACTGCTGAAGTGAAGCGGTTCATCGTCGGCGACTTTGATGTTGTTCTCGGCATGCTCGAGCGTCGGCTCGACGATCAAACACGTGGTGATAGCCAGGTAAGGCGGACTGTCGCCACGATCCTGCGTTCAGGCGCAACGAGCCCGGCCGCGATCCACAAGGCGCTCATAGCTCTTGCCGATCGCGGCGGCGCCAAGACGATCGTAACAACAAACTTCGATCGCCTGCTTCAAGTCGCCGCCCAGCGCCTCCGGTCACCCGTAGAGACCTATTCCCTCGGCTCGATACCAAGGCCATCGCGACATTCGGAGTTCTCGGGCGTGCTCCATATCCATGGCGCACTCGACAAGAACCCGGCGAGAACTTCTGAACTTGTGCTGTCAGACCAAGATTTCGGCGAATTCTATCTGCGCCGACGCGTTGTTCCCGATTTTATATATGATGCTGCGCGCCTGTATCATCTGGTCCTGGTAGGCTATAGCGCTAACGATCCGCCTATGCGTTATCTGCTCAATGCGGTTGCAGCGGACGGCAAGCGCTTTGATGACTTGAAAGAGCGCTTCACCTTTTTTGGCACGAACTCTCCGGACGCAGTCGCACTAGCCGACTGGAATGGGCGCGGCATCACTCCGATCCACTACGATTCATCGAACGGCCACGACGCGTTACGCGCGACCCTTGAACGATGGGCGGATTTGTCCGCGATCAATGGAAAAAAAGAAATTGTCGATGCCGAACTGCGAAGAATTGTAAGAACATCGCGGTCTGCTGCCAAGGAGTCCGACCGCGACCTCTTCGACCACTTCTTCCGGAGAAGCAATGCAAGTGAACGTGTGCGTCTGTCGGCGCTGGTTTCAGACGGGAAAGCTGAGATCGAGTGGCTCGATGCGGTCGTCAAGATTTGCGCTGAAGCCGAGCGGGGGCCGAAGCCATGATCCGTCCCTGGGCTTATCTTGACCCGAAAGACCGCGAGACGTTCCGAACGGTAATCGCCTTTTTGAACAAGCGCCTTGCCGAGCAAGGAACCATCGACTGGGCGCTGAAACTAAAGCCTGGGCAGCGGATCGAGCGCATCGCAATTGAGGAGCTGTTGACCGGACCAGGCGCACGCGATCTTTCACAGCCATGGGCCTCGGCCTGGCGACTGATCGAAGAAAGCTGGTCAACCCCTCAATCGGAGGGACGCAACGGAACGGCCATTTACTACATTCAGAAGCGGCTACGGGCAGGCGATCGGTCCGGCGCAGCGGTTGCCGCCATTGTTGATCTCGTCGCGCCGAGACTCAAAGTCGAGCCAATTGCTACGTGGCGATGGAACTACATCAAGAAGCCACGTAGGCCGAGGACGGTCGAGCATATCCTGTCCGCCGGTCTGACCAGCGGAGATCTGATTGATCTGAACGTGCTCGAACTGGCGAAGCTTAATGGCATCGCGTTTCTGGAATCGCTCGCCAACGCGCTAGAAGCCGCTGTCAATCACGGACTTGATATTGCCAGACGTCTCGGATGGAACGACGCGCGTTCTTTCACCGGCTTGGGGTTCCTCAACAGGGCTTACTACACGCAGCCGACGAGGCGGGACGGTGAGGATGGCGAGCCAGACGCTTATCATCACGGTATCGCGCCATCAGTCAAACTGCTTCATGCCGTCGTGGCGCGGCTTGCGGAAATTCAACCCATCGCAGCCCAACCTTTCGTCCGACGTTGGCACGCCGATAGCTCTTCCGTTTTTGTCCGTCTTTGGGCAGCGATGGCCCGAAGTCGCGCGCTCGTTGCTGCTGAAGTTGTCGCGTCGTTCTTGAAGTCACTTGATGATCGGCAGTTTTGGAACTTGCATGCGTTTCCCGAGATCGCCGAGCTTCGAGCCGTTCGGTTCGGAGAGTTTGATCTCTCGTCGCAGAACCAAATCACGACCCGTCTCCAGAAGGGGCCACCGCGCAATCATTGGCCGAAGAAAGCCGATCAGGCGAAAGTCGCAAACGCGCGGCAGTACTGGGCCGTTCGCGAGTTGAGACGAATTGAGGTTGCGGGCGGTACGCTCCCGACCCGTGCGAAGAATTGGCTGAATTTTCATCAGCCGCCGTTTGTCGAGCTGGCGCAAATGGCGATCGACGCGGGCTTTCTCGAAGGTGCGACTGCCAGCTATGTCCCTCCTAATCCCGATAGCCGATACGATGATCTACAAGGCGTCGCGCGCCTCCAAGCGCTCGAAGCAGCACTAGCAGCCAGTCGTGGCGGATGGGATGATGATCCTGCGGAACGCGCCAATGACTGGATCAACCAGCAGGGCAATGCCGAAGAGTTGCTTGCTGACTTCGAGACCACAAACAACGGTGGCGATGACTTTCCGAAGGTCTGGAATCGCTTTGGCTGGGCGCACAGGCCACGCCAGGAGGATGGGCAAGCACCGCAGGATGCGGAGCTGAGCGGGAAGGCTAACAGGGTTCTTGGACTGCTGAACCAGCTTTCTGACGCTACGCTTTCAAGCGCGATCGAGGGTATTTGTGCCTGGCTGGACGCGTGGGAGAAACACGCCGTCAAGATGCCGCTGGCTTTGCCGATCTGGCTTCGTCTCTGGCCGATCTCTGTGGAGGCCACAAATGGAACGCCAGAAGAGGCCGATGAAGAGGAGCTGAGTGTACTTCCTCGCGATGATCAAATTGAACGCGATCAAGTCGCTAGCGATGCTCTGAACCGGCCCGCAGGCAAACTTGTCGGCGTGTTTCTGGCTGCCTGCCCAAGCCTGCAACCCGGAGCGCAAGCCTTCACCGCAGGTTCGATGGAAAGGCAGATGCGTAACATCGTGATTGCTGCGGAAGGTCGAAGCGGACTGATCGCCAAACACCGGTTGATCGAGGCGCTGCCCTACTTCCTTCGTGCTGATCATGACTGGGCACAGGAGCATCTCATTGCGCCGTTGCTCAAGGATGACGGCGCCGCGTTGGCGCTTTGGCGAGCCGTTGCAAGGCGCACGCACTTCACCAAAGTCTTGGAAACCATCGGCGCAGGAATGGCCGAACGAGCTAATGATCGCCGATTGGGCAGGGACGCGCGCCGTCGGCTTGTTTTCAGTCTGGTAGTCGAATCCCTTCATGCATTCCGCGAGGGCCGCGCGCCTGCGGTGCCGAACCAACGCATTCAACAGATGCTGCGGACGCTAGATGATGAAGTGCGCGGATCGGCGGCAAACGCGATCCAAGTGTTTGTCCGAGATCTTTCATCGAAGCCGCCGCCAGATCAGTTCATAAGCACGCGAGACGGCCTCTTCCGCACCGCCGCAGCGCCGTTCCTTCGCGAGGTCTGGCCGCAGGAGCGGTCGCTGGCGACACCGGGGGTCAGCGGCGCGCTTGCTGATCTGCCGGCAACCTCAGGCGAGGCATTCGCCGAGGCCGTGGACGCAGTCGCCCGCTTTCTTGTGCCGTTTGAGTGCTGGTCGATGGTCGATTACGGCCTTTATGGCGACGAAGGTGGAGCAAAGAAGCTCGCGATGATCAATGACCAAGCAAAGGCGCAGGCTCTCCTGAAACTGCTTGATCTCACAATCGGCACGTCAGAAGGCGCCGTTATTCCTCACGATCTCACGGATGCATTGGACCAGATTGCGAGGGTTGATCCTGCACTTGCGACCACAGCCGTCTTTCGCCGACTCGCGACGGCGGCTCGCCGTTAGCTGTCCCGATAGCATGATGAGTGAGGCGCTCTTTGCTTTCGGCGGGTAACGGGAGCTACTGCATAGCGCTGGTTGCTTCGGACCGCCGGTTAACACTCGAATATGAATAGTGGCGCCGCCGAAGGACTGTTTCTCGATTGAAGACCGATTTTACCTCGCGCTGCAGTTCCACCTCACAAACTTATCCCCGCTCTCAACATCACCCCCATACTCCCACCACCTCATCCCCGAGGGGCAGCCATCCGGAAGGCACGCCGTTGGAGGGGATGGGCGCGGCGCCTGCGGCCAGCCTTGCAAGCTGGACTCGGGAGGCTTCGGGGCACCGCCCTGGGGGTACTACGGCCCCTGCGCGAGGAGCTCGCTGGACCGGTCGTTCGCATCACGCCTGCGTCCCATGCCCGACGGCGCGACAACCCGATGAGGGGAACTGGCGCCCGAGGGCTCGCGGCGGAGGCTGGCCTTCGACCCGATAAGCGCGGCCCGGAGACAGAAAACGCCGACAAGCGGAGCGCCACGGGGCGTGCGGATGGTGGCTCAATCCATCCGCGCCGCATCCTGGCTCAATGGATGCGGACTTCTACCTTAGCGCCTCGCGGCGCTCCGCTGCCCCTCATGATTTGAGCGCGCGCATGCGAATGCGGGCGGAGTTTCGGCTGTGCGGCTTCGAGGGGAGGCGCGGGGAACCCCTCTCCTGTAAGGAGAGGGGTAGGGGAGAGGTGTCGGCCCCTGGACCAGCGGGACGCAAGCCTCACCGTTGCCGATGTCTAGCCTCATGCGGAGAAGGGCCGACACCTCTCCCTGCCCTCTCCTTACAGGAGAGGGTTCTCTGTCGCGGTTCCGTGCGCGGCGGCGAAGGGCGCGGGGAATCTTTCTCCGCGCCGGCGACGGCCGGCCCTCATCCGGCGCGCCGCGCCATCGTCTGCCATCCGGGAGCAGGGACAGGGCCGCGCGGCTTCGGGCCGTGCGCGCCATCGCCGCGCCCGCTTGTCAATCTCCCGGCCGCCGTGTTTCTCCTGAGCGGGGATCAGCTGGGGATGGACGGATCGTGCCGCTGCGTTTGAAGCCGTTTCTGGCCGCCTTCGTCGCCGCCATGGTGGTGGGCGCCGCGGGGCTCTACATGGAGCATATCGATCTCCAGCGCGCGATCGAGCGGCAGGCCGACGAGGCCGCCACCGAGATCGAGACGATGACCAGCCGCATCAGCCGCGATCTGACGCAGAATGTCGGCGTGCTGCAGGGCGTCTCGGCGCTGATGGATGCCGGCACCGAAGCCTCGCAGGAGGCGTTTTCCTCCTTCGTCGCGCCGCATCTGCGCGAGAATCCGTCGATCCGGCGGATTTTCGTCGTGCGGGATGGCAGCGTCACGCGGATCGCGCCGTTCACGACGGTGCGCGGCGTCTCCGAGCGGATCGAGGCGCGGGTGAAGGCCGGCGATCCGCAGATCGAGCGCGCCCGGGCGCGCAACGTGCCGGCGATGCTCGGCCCCGCCACCTTCGTCGACGGGCGCATCGGCTTCTTCTATGTCCGGCCGCTGTTCGAGAACAGCGACCCCGCGCGGAGCCTGCGCGGCTTCGTCGGCCTCTCCTTCGAGGTCGACGAGGCGGTGCTGTGCCCGCTCGGTCAATGCGCGCCGCGGCCGAAATACGAGCTGGCGCTGCGCGCCTTCGTCGATCAGCAGCCGATCGACTGGCGCCATGGCGACCAGGCGCTGTTCGACGGAACCGGCCGCCGGATCACCGCCTCGATCCGGATTCCCGGCGTGCGGTTCGAGGTCGCGGGCGTGCCGCGCGCCGGCTGGCTGACCCAAGCCCCCGAGCGCTGGCTGATCCGCGGGCTGACGCTGGCGCTGGCGCTGGCGGTGTCCCTGTCGGCGTTCCTGGTGTTCGGCGGTCCGCGCCGCCGCAGCGGCGTCAGCCGCTCGCTGGCGACCACGGCGGCCATCTTCGTGCTGGTGCTGGGCGCCGGCATCGCCGCGGTGATCGACCGCTGGCAGAGCGCCGGCAGCCTCGAAGCGGCGCGCGATGCGGCGCAGGCCGAACTCGGCCTGCTCGCCAGCCGCTCGACCCGCGACGTGACGCAGCAGCTCGCGGCGGTCACCAACCTGGCGGCCTTCGTCACCGCTAGGCCCAACATGACCGACGCCGAGTTCCGCGACTTCGCCCAGCGGCTGCGCCGGGAAAGCCCGGAGCTTTTGTCGATCCGCCTGGCGCGCGGGGGCAAGATCTCGCATGCCGAGCCGGCCGACAGCATCGACCCGTCGCTGATCGGGACGGATCTGACGCGCGGCGCCAGCGAGGCGGCCCAGAACGCGGCCGCGATCGATTCCGGCATTCCCGTGCTGGCCGGTCCGCAGCGCCTGCCGGACGGATCCGAGGCCTTCGTCTACCGCAAGCCGGTCTATCTCGGCGACGGCTCGCCCGCGCGCGACCGTTTCTGGGGCTTCGCGACGGTGCTGATCGACCGCAAGGTCGTGCTCTGCAAGCTCGGGCTCTGCGAACAGCCGCAGCGCTTCGTCACGGCGGTGCGGCTGGCCGCGAACGGCGAGCCGCGACCGGCCTTCGCCGGCGACGATGCGATGTTCGCCGCCGGCAGCGACGCGGTGCAGGTTTCGATCCGGGTTCCCGGCGCGCGGATCGACATCGCCGCCCGGCCGGTCGACGGCTGGGTGACGGCCTCGTCGAGCCGCTGGATCCTCTGGGCGATCGCGCTGCCGGCGGCCTTCGCCGCGGCGGGCGGCCTGCTGATGCTGTTCGTCAACATGCGCGGGCCGCAGCTCAAGATCTGGATCGGCGTGCTGCTCGGCCTCAGCGGGGCGCTGCTGGCTCTGTTCAGCGGCGAGCTGACCGAGGCGGTGGCGGCGCTGGGCTTCGGGCTGGAGCGCTTCGTCTGGCCGGCGAAGCTGACCTTCCTCGCGCTCGCCATCGCCTTCACCATCAACGCGGTGCTGGCGGCCTATGTCTGGGAGACGCCCGAGGGCGGCGACGACCAGATGATGCGCGCGCCGGCGATCCTGCGCTCTTTCGTGGCGGTGGCGATCTATGGCATGGCGCTGCTCTGGGCGGCGGCCTTCGCCTTCGGCCTGAGCCTGCAGGGCGTCGGGCTGACCTCGGGCGTCGTCGGCATCGTCATCGGGATCGCCGTCCAGCGGATCATCCTCGATTTCTTCTCGGGCGTGATGATCGGCATCGAACGGCCGTTCGCCATCGGCGACTGGATCGAGATCAGCAACGGCTCGGTGCGCGGGATGGTGACCGAGATGACCTGGCGCACCACGACGCTGCGGACCGCCGTGCCCGACTACATCACCGTTCCCAATTCCGTGCTGGCGCAGGCCATCGTCTGCAACCGGTCCCGCCCCCATCGCTGGACCGAGGCCTCCATCTCCGTGCTCGTCGACATGAGCGTGCCGTTCGAACGCGTCGAGAGCGTCATGCTCAAGGTCGTGGAGATCGCGCAGCGGAGCGTGCCCAATCTCAGGCTCGAGCCCCGTCCCAGCGTCGCCATCGGCGAACTCAAGGACGCGCAGGTGCTCTACAAGCTCACCTTCTATGTCGAGTTCGGCGATCGCAGCGAGGCCACCGCCCGCAACGCGATCTACAAGCTTCTGCAGCGCGCCTTCCCGATCGCCGGGATCGAGGTCGGCTGGAGCCGCTCCGAAACCCGCAGCGTCGATCCGTCCGATGCGTCCGAGGCGCCGGGCGAGAGCGCCGAGGCGGCGGAGGCGCCGGCGGCGGCCTGATTGCGGCGCCGCGCGGCGTGATTCCTGCGCGCTCCTCCCGGGGGTGGTTCGCTCAGAACTCGTCCCAGCCCGAGGAGGCGTGGGCGTTGACGGCCTTCTTCATCGGGACCGGCGCCGGCCGCGGCGCCGGTCGCACGGCGGGCCGGGCGGCGCGGGGCTGCGCGAAGGCGGCCTGGACCTGGCGCTGCAGCTCGGCGGTGGCGCCGCCCGCCGCCATGCCGCCGGCTTCGGTGCGATAGCCCGCGACGAGGCCGTTGAGCTGGGCGATGCGGTCGGCCAGGGCGTTGGCCGAGGCCGCGCTCTCCTCGGCCAGGGCCGCATTGGACTGGGTCATCTCGTCGAGATGCGCGACCGTCTGGCTCATCTCGTCGATGCCGTTCGCCTGTTCGCCGCCGGCCGCGGAGATGTCGGCGATGGTCGCCGCCACCTTGCGCGAGGCGTCCAGGATCGCGGTCAGGGAGTCGCCGGCCTTGCGAACGAGCTTGACGCCCTCGCCGACCTCGGCGTTGGAGGAGGAGATGAGCGCCGAGATGTCCTTGGCGGCCTCGCCGGAGCGCTGGGCCAGGGTGCGGACCTCGCTGGCGACGACCGCGAAGCCCTTGCCGGCCTCGCCGGCGCGGGCGGCCTCGACCGCCGCGTTCAGCGCCAGAAGGTTCGTCTGGAAGGCGATATCGTCGATGACGCGGGTGATCGCCTGGATCTTCTGCGAGGCGTCCTCGATGCGCGCCATCGCCCGGACGGCTTCGCCGGCGATGTCGCCGCCGGACTGGGCGGCGGCGGTGGCTTCCGCGGCCAGCGTCGCGGCGTTGCGGGCATTCATGGCCGAGGCCTTGACGCTGGCGGCCAGCTCCTCGGTCGTCGCCGCCGTTTCCTCGAGGCTCGAGGCCTGCTCCTCGGTGCGCTTCGAGAGATCATCGGCACCCATGGAGATCTCCTTGGCCGCCGTGTCGATGCCCTGCGCCGCGACGGCGACCTCGCCGACCAGGCCCGCCAGCGTGTCCACGAGCTCGTTCACGCCCTCGCAGAGTTCAACATTCTTGGGATTGAGGTTCCGGACTGCGATCCGCTTCGTCAGGTCTCGGTCCTTCGCCGCCTGGACAACGGTGCCGACCTCGGCGATGGCGAACTCCATCTGCTCCTCGTTCTCCTTGGAGGCGGTGATGTCGGTGGCGTATTTCACCACCTTCACTGGCGCGCCCATGGCGTCGAGGATCGGGTTGTAGCTGGCCTGGATCCAGACGATCTTGCCGCCCTTGCCGATGCGGCGATACCGGCCCTCGTCATACGCGCCGCGACGCAGCTTCTCCCAGAACTGGGCATAGGCGGGGATGCTTCGCTCCTCTTCCGCCACGAAGATGCGGTGGTGGCGACCGACGATCTCGTCCAGCGTGTAGCCGGTCACGGCGAGAAAGTTGGCATTCGCGTGCAGGATGTTGCCAGACAGATCGAACTCGATCACCGCCTGGGCTTTGTCGAGGGCGGCGAGCTGGCCCTCCATATTGGCGATGTCCGTCTTGTGGGCGGTGATGTCGGTGGCGAACTTCACCACCTTCTTCACCTTGCCGCTCTGGTCCATCACGGGCGTATAGATCGCCTGCAGCCAGATCCGCTTGCCACCCCTGCCGATCCGCAGGAACTGCGCCTTCATCGCCTCGCCCGAGGCCAGGCGCGACCAGAAGTGCTGATAGTCGGCCCCGGCCCGCTCGCCGGCTTCAACGAACATCGAATGATGCTGCCCCTCGATCTCGGTCAGCGCATAGCCGACGGTCTGGAGGAACAGCTCGTTCGCCCACACGATCTTGCCCGAGGGCTCGAATTCGATCACCGCCTGCGTGCGCCTGATGGCGGCTGCCTCTGCGGCGAGGCTGCCCACGTTAATGAGATCCCGGATCGACATCGCTAGTCCTCCTGGCCGGGCTCTAACCCTCGGCCGCAATTCTTGTTGTCAGGCGTGAACGGAGCCCGACGGGTCGCATCAGGCTATCCTAACGTTACGTCTGCTTGCTTAAATTTGAGTAAACGATATCGAATGTTTCTATAATTTTCTGTATTTTGCTTGCCAATGCGGACATCAATATTTTTGGTAATTGACAATGTATTGCCTAAGCCGTTGGGGAAGTTGTGATTTATACTATAACTATTTCTGTTTTCGGCAAATTCGAGATCTGGCGATATACTATTTGGCTGGTCGGTGAGATTGACATATCTCGTGGCGCTTGGCCGCAATTTCTGTCAGTTTCTCCTGACGCGGATGATGTTGTCTTGGCGTTCGCGATGACGCAGAATGCCGTAGATGGAGATGCGCTCTGGGCGAAGCGGGCTCATGGCAAAACCGAAGATCATCGACCTGACGCTCGAGCGCCGCACCAAGGTCGTGCGGGCCCATCTCGAAACAAGCAGTCACCTGGTCGAGTATGTCGAGACGACCAACCCGGTCGACTACGAATTTTCGGTCAGAAGCGACCGCCATTACTTGGCATTCCACGACCTCGTCTTTCATGACGGCATGATGCGGGTGGAGGGGGAAAAATCGCGCCGCGGCCGCGATCTCCGGCAGACCCTGACGTTTTTCCCCGCCGGCATCGCGGTGGAGGGGTGGTGCAAGCCCACGGCCCGTCCGCAGGGATTCATGGCCCTCTACATCGATCCCGAGGCTGTCCCCGAAGCGCTGCTGCCGCAACCGTGCTGGAGCCGGCCGGACATCTATTTCCAGTCTCCCGCGCTGCTGCAGGTGTTCGCGCAGCTTCGCGAGGTGCTGCAGGGCAGGTTGCCGTTCAGGGAGATTCTCGTCGAATCCCTGGGGCAGGTCGCCGTGGCGACCTTTGCCTCCCTCCACGCTGGCGGCGGCCGGCCCGACCGTGCCGATCGCAAGCTCGAACCCGCGGACATGCGACGGCTCGACGCCTATCTGCGGGAGAACATCGCCCGGGACATCCGGCTCGACGACATGGCCGGTGTCCTGGGCCTCAGCAAGTTCCACTTCATCCGCTGTTTCCGCGCCACCACGGGCCGGACTCCATATCGGTCGCTGCTGGATCTGCGCTGCGAGGTCGCGGTCGAGATGTTGAAGTCCGGGCGCGCCTCCGGCGAAGCCGCGGTGGCGGCAGGGTTCGACAACGCGGCGCAGATGTCGCGCTCACTGCGCGCGACGCTCGGACTCCTTCCGCGGGATCTTCGCGGCTGAGGTTTCGCTTGCCCCCGGCGGGGCGGCCACGCCGCCGCTCGGGGCCTCTCTTCGCCAAAGGGGACGAAACGGCTTCGCGGCTTGCCCTCATCGGCAGGCCATGGCATCCGTCCGGCCAATTCGAAAAGGACCCGTCCCATGGACAAGACCGAACTCGCCAAGCTCGAGGGCTATCTGCGCCGCACCTTCAACAATCACGGCATCAGCGTGCGGGCGCGGATGAAGAAGAACGATTCGGCCGAGGTCTATCTCGCCGACGAGTTCATCGGCATCATCCATGTCGACGACGAGGACGGCGACCGCTCGTTCAACTTCACGATGGCGATCCTCGACGTCGATCTCGAGGATTGAGGCTGCGGTCCGGGCTCGCGCTGCCGGGGCGGCGCCAGCCCGCGGGGCGGGTCTTCCATCGGGACCTTCCACGGTTCCAAGGTGCGGGGCGCCTCGCCTGTCCTGTTCTCGCCCTATGATGGATCCCGGATCGGCGAGGCTTCGCGGCTCGTCCGGGATGACGGAGTGGTTCCGCGCGCGGCGAAGCGCCGTCAGCGGATCAGGCCGTCGACGGTGCGGCGGACGCCGCCGAGCATCAGCTCCCAGTCGGCGATGATGGCGCGGGGGAAGCGGATGTTCACATCCATTCCGCGGTGGCGGAAGGTCACGCGGCAGGGTTCGTCGAGATCGGGGCCGGGGGCCGCGGAACGCGCGCCGTCGACCGGGCAGCGGGCGGCGAAGCCGCGCCCGTCCGGCACCGAGACATAGAGTTCGTCGCCCTCGTAGGGCGAGCCCTTGCGGAAGCCGCGGACGACCAGCCCGCCCGGATTGGACCAGACCGTCGGAGTGAGGAAGCGGGCATAGACGGAGAGCTGCGTCTGCGGCTCGTTGACCTTGTCGGGCGGGCTCAGCGTGATCAGGAGGCGCTGGCGGTTGTGCAGCGCGTTCGGGCCGGTCTGGGCCGGGCCGAGGCTCGGCCAGTCCAGCCGGAGCCGGACCATGCCGACGAGGCGGCTGGTGTCGTCCGGCTCGGCGCCCGTCAGGTTCTGCGGCACGAGCAGCGAAACGCTGCCGATGCGGGCCGGCTGGAGTGCCGGTTCCTCGGGCTCCCGGTCGTGGCTCAGATAAAGGGCGCCGGCCGTCGCCAACGCGGCCGCCAGCACGATCCCGAAGCCCGCCTTGACGAGAGCCGCGTCGGCGCGTGGCGGCGGGGGCGGCGGGCGCTTCAGGCGGGCGCGCAGGGCCTCGGTCAGACCGGCCGCGGAGGAGGCTGCGGCGGCGGGGTGAAGGACCGGGTCCTGGGGATGATATGCGGTCACGGCGGCGCCTTGCGGATCTGCGCGCAGTGAAGCATCGCGGCGTTAACGCGGCGTAAACCATGCGGCCGCCGGCTCGTTGCCGGTCGTTAACCAATGGTTCAGGCTTTCCTTCACACTTCGTCAACCATGTTGCAGGGTCCGGCCGTCGCGACTGCCGGAGCAGGCCCCCTTGACGATCGATCCCGCCGCTTTGGACGTCCTGAAGTCGTTGCTGATCGGCTTCGCCTTCGCCGGGCTGCTCGCCTCCGCCTTCGAACTGTTCACGACGCGGCGGGCCGATTTCCGCCTGCTCCAGGCGGGCGGGCTGGTCGCGGTGGCCAGCGTACCCGTGGTCGTGTTCAGCGCGCCCTTCCTGATCCTGCGCAACACCGTGCGCGGCCGGCGGATCGAGGGGCGGCCGATTCCCTTCGTGGTGCTGGCGGCGATCATCGCCTCGGTCTGGAGCATCTTCTCCGGCCGGCTCGTGCTCGACCTGCTGCAGGCGCTCGCGACTTGACGCGGCAGGGCGCACGCGGCCACTCCTGAGGTCGCCCCAGCGCGGAAGGACACGCGGCCATGCCTCTCTACGCCCTCGACGGACAAGCACCCGAAACCCCCGGCGAGGGGCGGTGGTGGATCGCGCCCGACGCGCATGTGATCGGCCGCGTCCGGCTGGCGGCCAATGTCGGAATCTGGTTCGGCGCCGTGCTGCGCGGCGACAACGAGTGGATCGAGATCGGGCAGGGCAGCAACATCCAGGAAGGCTGCGTGCTGCACACCGACATGGGCTCGCCTCTCGTGGTGGGCGCCAACTGCACGATCGGCCATCGCGCGATCCTGCATGGCTGCCGGATCGGCGAGAACAGTCTCGTGGGCATGGGCGCGACGGTGCTCAACGGCGCGAAAATCGGCCGCAACAGCCTGGTCGGAGCCAATGCGCTGGTCACCGAAGGCAAGGAGTTTCCCGACAACGCGCTGATCGTCGGCGCGCCCGCGCGTGCGATCCGCACGCTCGACGAGGCTGCGGCCGCCGGCATCACGGCCTCGGCCCAGGGGTATGTCGCGCGCTGGAAGCAGTTCGCCGCCGGCCTCGTGCGGCTGGACTGAGATCCGACCCAAAAGGGCGGGCCGGCCCCTCGGGGGAGGGAGCCGGCCCTTGGCGAAACCCGGCCTTGGGGACGGGTGGGTGGGGACGTGACCAAGTCTCGCCGTCCGGACGGACCGGTGTCCCGGTCCGTGTTCAGCCGTCGCGCCCGTCCCGGCGCGACCGGATCTCAGCGCACCGAGGCGACGGTGGAGGTCTGGGCGCCGCCGAGCGAGGTCCAGCCCGTGCGAAGCTGCGACTCGCGCTTGACGTAGACGTAGCCGGTCTGGCTCCAGGGCAGGACGGCGTTGCGCTTGTTGTCGAGAATGAAGTCGCCGCGGTCGGTGCGGATCATCAGCACGGCGTGGCCGGCGTTCTCCTCGTCGATCACCACCGTCATCGGCATGGCGCGGCGCGGCACGCCGGCTTCCGCCAGGCGCTTGCGCTTCAGCAGCGCGAAATCCTCGCAGTCACCCTTGCCGTCGTCGGGCAGGTCCCAGCGATCGACCACGCCCCAGTGTTCCTCGTCGGTGACGGCCTCGATCTCGCGGTTGACGCGGCTGTTCACGGCCAGGATCGTCTTCCAGAGCTTCGGTGTCATCTCGACGCGATCGGCCTCGCGGAGATCGACGCGGCATTCGGCCGGGCTGCGCCGGCAGAGATCGGTCCAGGCGTAGGGCGCCCGGGCATCGCCGGAGGCGTCGGCCGGAGCCGTCGCGACCGGAATGGCGCCGGCCGGCTGCGCTTCGACAGGCGAGGTGGCGGCGGCCGCCAGGATGATCGCGAAAGCCGTCCCGATGAGGTGGCGGTTAGTCATAGGCATGTCGTCCCCTTTCTGTCCCTGGGGAGGACGATGCCGCCGGCTCATGGATTTGGCTTGAAATGAAAGCGGACAATTGTAGCGAATCGACCGAAGATGTCGGCCGACGCAAGTCAGTATAAATCAGCGGGAAAGCGGCCTCGCGCAAATTCCAAGGCCGTATTCAGGGCGCGTTAATTATCGCGGCTCGCCTGGATACCATGCGTTAACCGTCCGACTGCCGCCGCCGCCGGGAGTGTCCTCGCGAGCACGCCGGGCACGATGTCGTCCATGCCGGCAAACAGGAATGCCGGCGCCAGCGCTTCCAGGGAGGCCGGGCTGGTGAAGCCCCAGCCGACCGCGCCGAAGGCCATCCCGGCTTCGCGGGCCGCCTCGCCGTCGCGGATTTCGTCGCCGATGCAGAGACAGAGATCGTGTTCGACGCCGGCGCGCCGCGCGATCTGGCGGAACTTCGCCGCCTTGCCGAAGAGGCCGGCGCCGCAGGCGAAATGGCTGAACAGCGCCGAGAGGTCCGGCCCGAGCGCGCGACGGATGTTGCGTTCCGTGTTGGAGCTGACGATGGCGAGGACGAAGCCGGCGGCGCTCAGCTCCCTCAGCATGACGCCGCAACCCGGGAAGAGGGGGGCGGGCTCGCCATCGTCGGTGGCGAGACGGCGCATGTGCCGGGCGATGAAGGGCAGCTTCCAGGGCTTGATGCCGAGATGGGCGAGGAGCTGGCGGGCGCTGTAGCCGCGCAGCCCGTCGACCTCGTGCGCCTCGACCCGCCGGAAGCGGTAGCGCGCGGCCACGTCGTTCAGCACGGCGGTGAACCACGGGAAGGTGTCGGCGAGCGTGCCGTCGAAATCGAAGATGATCAGCTTGTACGCCATGCCCGCGTTCTGCAGCGTTTCAGACCCTGCAAGGCTATGGCGGGTGCGGTTAGCCGGCGCAAGCGTCCGCACGCCGTGGCGCGCGGCTTTGCGGACGTCAGAGCTCGAGATTCTCGTCGAGCAGGTCGGCCGAGAGCGGGAAGCGGAACTCGGCCGCGTAGCCGCCATCGAACCGGCGGACGATCTTCGCCGGCGTCGAGCCGACACGCAGCGGCGTGTTCAGCGGCAGGTCGAGATCCGTGGTGAAGGCCGTGCCCGAGAGCGAGATGTCGATCAGCCGGACGACATGCTCGGTGCCGTCTTCCATGGTCAGGACGGCCCGCGGGTTGCGCGGCACGATGCGCTCGTGGCGGCGGTCCTCCGGCAGGCCGAGTTCCTCGCGGTTGGCGAGCCAGGTCAGCTGGGCGGTGAATTTCTCGCGCTTGCGGCTGGTCGCGGTGATCGTCATCGCGAAGCCTTCCATCGTGGTGCGCACGCAGGTGCCCTCGATGCGGCCGAGATGTTCGAGATAGACGATGACGCGGTCGCCGGGATTGGCCCGGGCGGGAGCGGCGAGATGGACGCCGCCGGGCGAGATGTCGATCGACTGGCAGGGATATTCCATGCGGTTGGGCAGCATGTAGCGGCCCAGCAGCACGACTTTCATGCGATGATGGCGCCTGCGCTCGGCAGTGCGTGCAGCCGTCCGGGGCGGTTGTAGGGCGCTCAACATCGAGGGTCAGCCTGCTTTCGGGCCGATCCTACGGGCGCGCTGGTTAACGCATTGTTGAATCTCAGGCGCGTCCGCCCGGCAGGACCATGAATTTCGGCGGCCGCCCTTGCGCCGGGGCCTGCGGCGCCTGCTTCAGCGCAATGCCCGGCCAGAGCATGCGCAGCGAGATCATCCGCATCGACTCGATCGTGTCGAGGCCGAGCCATTCCGGCGTCGCCGAGGCGGAGAGGGCGCCCAGCATCCGCGCATGGGTGCGGCCGCGATAGCGCAGCGGCAGCAGCAGCAGCTCGAGATAGACCGGTGCCCCGGTCGCGGTCTCGGCCGCCATGCCGGCGACGGCGCCGGCGCTTTCGTCCATGACGGTCTGGGTGAGACGGCGCATCTCGGCCTGGGAGCCGACATCCGGCCACAGGGCGCTGAAGGCACGGCCCTTCAGCTCGTGGCCGAAGAGGGCGCAGAGCCGCGTGCCCGCAAGCCTGAAGACAGGTCCGATGGGTTCATTCTCCAGGACGAAGGTATCGGCCAGAGCGTGGCGCAGGGCGCCGGGCTCGATTTCGCCGCGCTCGGGTGCCGAGCGCTCTCCGCGGAGAGCGTCCCAGTACTCGAAGACGAGGCGGGTGCTTGTGTTCTTCATTCCGGTACCCAGTGCTGCGGCCGCATCCCCTGGCCCGTGCCCGGCGTCCCGCGATGGCGCAGAACCGTCAGGTGGCGGGACGAATCGGCCCTTCTGTCGGCGAAGGACGCAGGCGTCATGCCGTCTTGCCATGGTCGCCGCTTGCTGTTCGGGTGAACGGTGCATTAGGGTTAACAAAACCTTTCGATTGTGGATAACCGATTAAAATGATTATCAAATTTTAGATTTCGTCGCCGGCTCGGGCGGCGTCCGGAGGGGGCCGGTGGGGACGTGACGCGTCGCGGGGTTAACGACCTCGCGCCCGCACCGCCGGGTGAAGGGGAGCGGCGACGAGCCGCTCCCCTTTTTCCGTCGTCCGCCCGGTCTGATCGCTTGCCAGAGGCGGCGGCTTCGGCAAGGGTTGCGGGGCATGTCCCATCCCGTTCCCGGCCATCCCGCGCCGACCCAGCGCGAGCCGATCCTCAACCTCCCCGCCGTCATCGTCTGGCTCGTCGTCGCGCTGGTCGCGGTTCAGGGCCTGCGCTCGCTGCTGCCGCCCTATGAGGATTATCTCCTCCTGTCCTGGCTGGCTTTCGTGCCGGCGAGGCTGACGCTGTGGCTGTCGCCGGAGCGGCTCGAGGAGATGGTTTCGGCGGTGGCGGGCTCGGCTGCGGGCCAGGATGTCGCCAGCCGGCTGCAACTCGTGCGGCTGCTGCTGGCGGATGGCGGGCCGCGGCTGTGGACGCTGCTGAGTTATGGCCTGCTGCACGGTTCCTGGCTGCATCTGGTGACCAATCTCGTCTGGCTGGCGGCCTTCGGCAGCCCGGTCGCCAGGCGGCTGGGTGGCGGGCGTTTCCTCAGCCTGATGGGCCTGTCCACGATCGCGGGCGCGCTGCTGCACTGGTTCGCCCGGGAGCTCGACGTGCTGCCTCTGGTCGGCGCCTCGGCAGCCGTCTCCGGGGCCACGGCGGCGGCGATCCGCTTCGTCTTCGCTCCCGGCCTGCGCTTCGGTTCGCTCGCCGACGATGCGGTCGTGCGGGCGATCCCCGCGGAGCCGATCGGCCAGCTCTGGCGGAACTCGCGCGCGATGCTCTTCATCATCGTCTGGTTCGCCACGAACATCCTGTTCGGGGCCGGGCTGGTGCCGATCCTCGGGGAGGAGACCAGCATCGCCTGGGAGGCGCATATCGGCGGATTCCTCGCCGGGCTGCTGCTGTTTCCGCTGTTCGACCGGGGCTCCGTCAGCCGCTGAGAGGGCGCGCGGCCGCCTTGCCTGCGCCCCGGTCTTCGCCCACACTCGCCGTCTTCGCAGCGTTCCCGCGGTCTCGCCGGACGGTCGAGTCCGGCCCTACCGACGGGGACAGGACGAACCCGCGCGCCGGACAACGGCGCCACCGCAAGGAGGACGACGCCATGAATGTCGAGCAGCTTCTGGGAGACAAGGGACGAGAGGTCATCTCCGTCCAGCCGCATCGCACGCTGGGCGAGGCGGTGCGGACACTCAGCGAGCGGCGCATCGGCGCGGTGGTGGTGATGGGGGCCGACGGGGCGCTGGTCGGCATCCTCTCCGAGCGCGACATCATCCGCGCGCTGGGCGAGAGCGGCCCGGCGGCCCTCGACAGCCCGGTCTCGCGGGTGATGACGGCGAAGGTCGTGACCTGCCGCAGCCAGACCAGCGTCGACGAGCTGATGGAAATCATGACCTCGGGACGCTTCCGGCACGTGCCTGTGGTTGAGAATGGCCGCGTGGTCGGCCTCGTCTCGATCGGTGACGTGGTGAAGCACCGCGTTGCGGCGATCGAGGCCGAAAGCCGGGCGATGCGGGACTACATCGCGATGGCCTGAGGGTTCGACGCGCGCCTCAGGCCGAGAGGCGGCTGCCGGCGATCGCGGTCTCGATCTCCTCGAGGCATCGGCGCGTCGCCTGGCGGCCGAGTTCGATCGTCTCCTGCGCCCGATGGAAGTCGAACAGGCCGGTGCGGCCGAGCTTGGGGCCGATCATCACGTCGGGCGGATCGCCCGCGAGGCGCGAGCGCGAGATGCGATCCTGCGTGATGTTGAAGGCGTCGATCATGACGCCGGCCAGGCCGGGCCTCGCCTCGCCCTGGCGCCCGACCAGGCCGCGCACGCGCCGCGCCGCGCCGGTGATGCCGCCCAGCCAGCGCGACGTCGGGCGGACGTCGAGTTCCGGCACGAGTTCGGGGTCGGGGTCGGACGCATGCTGCTGGATGATGGTGCCGCGGCCGGCGAGATCGCTGTTCAGGTTGACGCAGATCACGATGTCGGCGCCGAGCGCGCGCGCCGCGGTCACCGGCACGGGATTGACCAGTGCGCCGTCCATCAGCCAGCGGCCGCCGAGCTTGACGGGGTCGAACACGCCGGGCAGCGCGTAGGAGGCGCCGAGCGCATCGACGAGCGGGCCCTGAGTCAGCCAGATCTCGTGGCCGGTGCCCAACTCGGTCGCGATCGCCACGAAGCGCGTCGTCAGGCCCTCGATGCGCTGGCCGGCGAGATCGCGCTCCAGCAGCCGCTTGAGCCGCCCGCCGCCGATCAGCCCGGCCCCGCCGATGTGGAAATCCATCAGGCCGACGACCCGGCGCTTGGTGAGGCCGGTGGCGAAATCCGTGAGTTCGGCGAGCTTGCCGGCCGCGAAGCAGCCGCCGACGACGGCGCCGATCGAGGTTCCGGCGATGACGTCGGGCTTCAGCCCCGCTTCGCTCAGAACTTCGAGGACGCCGATATGGGCCCAGCCGCGCGCCGCGCCGCCGCCGAGGGCGAGACCGATCCTGGGCCGCCCGTTGACGGCTGTGCTGGCCATGCTGGCGTCGTTCATCGAGCCGATTCCCGCCATCCCAATCCCTGCGCTTCAGGCCAACGGCCTGCCTGCGCTTCGTGTCCGCCGCGTGACGGCTTCGGCATGATGACGGGGAAGCGTGAGGAAACCGTCACCCGCCTCAGGCGCGGACGGGTGGTGTCAGACGAAGCGCAGGGGCTCGGCGCCGTCCTCGCGCAGCGGCTGAACCCGGTAGAAGCAGGAGCGGCGCCCGGTGTGACAGCAGCCGCCGTCGCCCGCGACCTGGACCTTGAGCCAGAGCGCGTCCTGGTCGCAATCGACCCGCATTTCGACGATGGTCTGGATCTGGCCGGAGGTCGCGCCCTTGTGCCAAAGTTCGCCGCGCGAGCGCGACCAGTACCAGGCCTCGCCGGTCGCGATGGTGCGGGCGAGCGCCTCGGCGTTCATATGCGCCACCATCAGCAATTCGCCGGTGGCCGCATCGGTGGTGACGCAGGTGACGAGTCCGTTCGCATCGAAGCGCGGCGAAAGCGTCGTGCCCTCCTCGAGGGCCTGCTTGTCGGGGGCAGCGGGGAAGGGCGGCATGCCGGGCTCCGAACGAAAGAGGGCGCATCCCGAAGGATGCGCCCTTGTAAGGCTGTCCGCCGCGCGGGCCAATCGCAAAGACAGCCGTGTCAGAGCCCGGGCGACTTGACCATGGTGAAGAAGCGAACCTGCTCCGAAGGCTCGTTGAAGAGCCCGGTGTAGCGCGTCGTCATGGTCGAGGAGCCCTGCTTCTGCACGCCGCGCATCGACATGCACATATGCTCGGCCTCGATCAGCACGGCGACACCGCGCGGCTTCAGCACGCGATCGATCACGTCGGCGATCTGCGCCGTCATGGTCTCCTGCGTCTGCAGACGCCGCGCATAGACATCAACGACGCGGGCGAGCTTGGAGAGGCCCACGACGCCCTTGGCCGGGTAGTATCCGATATGGGCCTTGCCGACGAAGGGCACCATGTGGTGCTCGCAATGGGAGTAGAAGGGGATGTCGCGGACGAGGACCATGTCGCGATAGCCCTCGACCTCCTCGAAGACGCGGTCGAGAATCTCGGCCGCATCCTCCTCGTAACCCTTGTAGAATTCCTTGTAGGCCTTGGCGACGCGCCGGGGCGTGTCCTGCAGCCCCTCGCGCGAGGGATCATCCCCCGCCCAGAGGAGCAGGGTCCGGACAGCCTCCTCCGCCTGTTCCTGCGTCGGCTGCTTGATCAGAAACTTGTCGGCTGAGGGGCCCAGAGCCCGTTCGACTGACAAGGACTTAACCACAGGGTTCATGTGGTGCCTCCCGTTACGGTGATGCTGATACGCCGCCGGAGTCCGTCTGGACCATGTGGCATGGGCGAGCCGGCAGAAATTTTTCGCGGACCGATGCGCTGATCTGTGCTCTCCCGCCGGTCGCCCCGTCATCCTATATTGGGCGACGGTGCCGGTCATCCCAGCCCGGCGGAGATCACGACATGCTGAGCGACGTCTACAACAAGCGCATCCTCGAACTGGCGGCCAATATCCCGCTGCTCGAGCGGCTGCCGGCGCCCGATGCGACCGCAAAAGCCCATTCGCGTCTCTGCGGCTCGACCGTGACGGTCGATCTGACCATGGAGGGCGATGTCGTCACCGGGTTCGGTCACGACGTGAAGGCCTGCGCGCTGGGCCAGGCCTCGTCCTCGATCATGGCGCGCCACGTCGTCGGGTCGACGGCCGAGGAGTTGCGGCGCGTGCGCGAGCAGGCGCGCGCCATCCTCAAGGAGGAGGCCGACCCGCCCGGGGGCAAATGGGCCGATCTCGCGGTGCTGGTGCCGGTGCGCGACTACAAGGCGCGCCATGCCTCGACGCTGCTGACCTTCGACGCGGTCGTCGATGCGATCGGCCAGATCGAGCAGCGGCGGCAGGAAGCGGCCGTCGCGTGAGCGGCGGTTATTTCAGGCCGAGCGCCAGCCGCGTCTCGGCCCGCGTCTCGTCGAAGCGGGCCCTGAAGGCGCGGTCGGCGAGCAGGGCCTTGGCGACGGCCCGGCCGGCCTTGTCGCCCGCCGCGAGATCGCTGCGGTAATGGAAGCCGCAGACGAGGCGGCTCTCGCCATAGTCCTTCACCCGCTCCTCGAGCCTGCCGCCGAGTTCCGGGGCGGCGGTGCCGAGCAACTCGGCGTAGAGCGCCGCCGTCGCCGCATGGCCGGCCGGGAAGGAGGTTCCTTCCGGACGGCCGCCGGGGCAGGGCTTGACGCGGACCTTGTTCCACACCGTGAAGGGGCGCTGGCGGTTCGTCAGCCGGCGCACGCCGAGCAGCACGATGCCGAGCTCGATCTGCGCCTCGCGATAGAGCAGCCGCACCTCGCGGTGCTCGTTGCCCGCGAAGGGGATGTCGGCGCCCTCGAGGAAGCGAGCCAGCGTCTGGTACTGGTCGGCGATCGCCGCCTTCTCGCGCTCTGGCGTGCGGTTCAGGGTGATCTGGAGAACCTCGTCGAATTCCCGCTTCTGCTCGGGCGAATTCATCGCCGGGGGCAGGCCGATCACGGCGGCGAGGTCGATCTTGCCGGGCTCGAGCCAGAGCAGATTGGTGCGCTGCTGGGCTCCGGCGGGGACCGCCGCGAGGCACAGGGCCGTGGCGAGGCCGAGCGCGAAGGCTCGCAGGCCGGGCAGGGCGGGGCGCGTGACGGGGCGTTGCATGGCGAATCTCAGCTGGAACGACGGGCCGGATGAAATGGCATCGCAGGAGGGATTGTCACGTCTTTTCGCTCAGGCCGCCTCTGTCGGGCGGGCGCCGCGTCGCGCCGCGCACTGGGCGATCCGCGGTTACCAGCTCAGCCTGTCAATGCTGGTCGGGCGCCACTGCCGGCACTGGCCGAGCTGCTCGGCCTATACCGACGAGGCGATCCAGCGTTACGGACTCTGGCGCGGCGGCTGGATCGGCGTGGCGCGGATCTGCCGCTGCACCCCGCTCGGCACGAGCGGCATCGACCTCGTCTGCGAGGAGTTGCCGCCCGGTTCGGCCTGGTACCGGCCGTGGTCCTATGGCCGCTGGCGCGGGGTGAACGCGCCCGCCGACGACATCAGTCCGCCGCGTTAGACTTCAGCGCGGTCCGGCAAGCCTCCGAGAGCTTGGCCGCATTCTGCTTGAAGCAGGCCGCGATCCGGCCGCCGCCGGGCTGAACATCGGGGCAGTGGGTCGCGATGTCCTTGGCGCAGGCGTCGCGCAGCGCGGCGGCGCGGTCCTGGGCGGAAGCCGGTGGTGCAGCGAGGGCGAAGAGGAGCGCGGCGGCGCAGGCCGAGGCGAAGAGGCGGTTCATGCTGGTAGCTCCCGATGGCACGGTCGAGGTGGCGGCATCCGCCATCATGCCGGCGATACCTTGCCGGGTGATGAGCAAAACATGACCAAACCGGCAGGTTCCGCCCGGACCGCCCGACGCTGCGATTGCCTGCCGCGCTGCGCTCGTATAGGCGGGGTGTCCCCGGCGCCGTCCTCCCCCGGATACGGACATCGCCGCACTGGTCCAGCCCCGGTCCAGCCCCTCCCAGTATCCGGCCTTGTCTTACGGGGTTCGTATCCCCGAGTGAGCAGGAGCGACGATCGATGACGATCTCCCTGACCTTTCCTGATGGCGCGAAGCGCGAATTCCCGGCCGGCATCACCGGCAAGGAGATCGCCGGCGGCATTTCCCCCTCGCTGCTGAAGCGCACCGTCGCCATGGCGCTCGACGGCGTCGTCGTCGATCTCGGCGATCCGATCGCGAAGGATTCGAAGATCGAATTCCTGACGCGGGAGGATCCGCGCGCGCTCGAACTGATCCGGCACGACTGCGCCCATGTGCTCGCGGAAGCCGTGCAGGCGCTCTGGCCCGGCACGCAGGTCACGATCGGCCCCGTGATCGAGGGCGGCTTCTTCTACGATTTCGCCCGCAACGAGCCGTTCACGCCCGACGACCTGCCGGTCATCGAAAAGAAGATGCGCGAGATCATCGCCCGGGACGCGCCCTTCACCAAGGAAGAGTGGAGCCGCGACAAGGCGAAGGCCTTTTTTGCCGAGAAGGGCGAGGCCTACAAGGTCGAGCTCGTCGATGCGATTCCGGAAGACCAGACCCTGAAGATGTACAAGCAGGGCGAGTGGATCGACCTCTGCCGCGGCCCGCACATGACCTCGGTCGGCAAGGTCGGCACGGCCTTCAAGCTGATGAAGGTGGCGGGCGCCTATTGGCGCGGCGACAGCAACAACGCCATGCTGACGCGCATTTACGGCACCGCCTTCGCGAAGCAGGACGAGCTCGACGCCCATCTCAAGCAGATCGAGGAGGCGGAGAAGCGCGACCACCGCAAGCTCGGCCGCGAGATGAACCTGTTCCATTTCCAGGAGGAGGGGCCGGGCGTCGTGTTCTGGCACTCCAAGGGCTGGCGGCTGTTCCAGGAGATCCTGACCTATATGCGCCGCCGGCTGGCCGCCGATTACGAGGAGGTCAACGCGCCGCAGGTCCTCGACAAGTCGCTCTGGGAAACCTCGGGCCACTGGGGCTGGTACCAGGACAACATGTTCGCGGTGAAGTCGGCCTCGGCCTTCGAGAACCCCAACGATGCGACCAAGGACCAGAAGGTCTTCGCGCTGAAGCCGATGAACTGCCCAGGCCATGTGCAGATCTTCAAGCATGGTCTGAAGAGCTACCGCGATCTGCCGATCCGGCTGGCGGAATTCGGCAATGTCCACCGCTACGAGCCCTCCGGCGCGCTGCACGGGCTGATGCGCGTGCGCGGCTTCACGCAGGACGACGCGCACATCTTCTGCACGGAAGAACAGCTCGCTGCCGAGTGCCTGAAGATCAACGACCTGATCCTCTCGGTCTATGAGGATTTCGGCTTCACCGACGACCTCGTCATCAAGCTCTCGACGCGGCCCGATAAGCGCGTCGGCTCCGACGCGCTCTGGGACCATGCCGAGGATGTGATGAACCGCGTCCTGATCGAGATCGCGAGCCAGTCCGGCGGGCGGATCAAGACCGAGATCAATCCGGGAGAGGGCGCCTTCTACGGGCCGAAGTTCGAGTATGTCCTTCGCGACGCGATCGGCCGCGACTGGCAGTGCGGCACGACGCAGGTCGATTTCAACCTGCCGGAGCGGTTCGGGGCCTTCTATATCGGCTCGGATGGCGAGAAGAAGCAGCCGGTCATGGTCCATCGCGCGATCTGCGGCTCGCTGGAGCGCTTCACCGGCATCCTGATCGAGAACTTCGCCGGGCATTTCCCGCTCTGGCTGGCGCCCGAGCAGATCCTGGTTTGCCCGATCACCTCCGAGGCCGATGCCTATGCCGAGGACGTGACCATGGCCTGCCTTTCGGCGGGCCTGCGGGCGCGCGCCGACCTGCGCAACGAGAAGATCTCCTACAAGGTGCGCGAGCACTCGCTGGCCAAGGTCCCGGTGATCCTGGCCGTCGGCAAGCGCGAGGCGGAGGAGCGCACGGTCACGGTGCGCCGTCTCGGCAGCCAGGCGCAGACGGTGATGAGCCTCGACGCGATGCTGGAGGCGATGCTGGACGAGGCGACACCGCCGGACATGAAGCGGGTCAAGGCGGCGCGCGCGGCGAAGGCTGCGGGCTGAGCGGGCGTCATTCTCTCGCGTCATTCTCGGGCGGCGCGCAGCGCCGACCCGAGAAGCTCTCGCAGGAGAAGGTCTGGGACGAGACTCTCCTGCACGAGATGCTCGGGGCGAGCCCGAGCATGACGCGGATCGGATCCGCCCCTCGCCAGACGTCACCCTCCCGTGCCAGATTGCCGGCCATGCTGACGGGGTCCTATCGCAAGCGGCTCGAGGCCGATCTGACGCGCTGGGTCGGTGAGGGGCTGCTGACGGCGGAATCCGCCGGTGCCATCCGCCGGTCCGTCGCCGCCGAGGGTGGATTCCGGCTGCCGGCGCTGCTCGGCCTGTTCGGCGGGCTTCTGATCGCCGCCAGCATCGCCGCCTTCGTCGCGGCGAACTGGGAGGCCATGCCGCGGCTGTTCAAGCTCGCGATGATCCTGACCGGTGTGCTCGGTGCGCTCGCCATCGCGGCACGGCTGGCGCGCCGGGGTTCGGCCGGTGGTGCAGACGCCGCCGTGACCTGCGCCGTCCTGATCTTCGCCGCGGGAATCGCGCTGATCGGCCAGATGTATCATCTGCCGGCGGACTGGCCGGCAGGCGCGCTGATGGTGGCACTGGGCGGGCTCGCCGCCGCCTTTCTGATGGGCTCGAACGGCGCCCTGGTGGTGGCCTTCGTCGCGCTCTGCGCCTGGAGCGGCGGGCGCTGGCAGGAGAGCCAGGGCACGCTGCAGGGCAGCTTCTTCCTGCTCTACCTGCCCGCGCTCTGGCTCGCCTGGGGGCGGCCGAACCGCCTCGTCCATCACCTCGCCGTGCTGTCCCTGGCGTTCTGGCTCGTGATGGTGCCGGGCGACTGGTTCGGCCGCGCCTTCGACTACGGCCTTCTCGCCTATGGGCTGGCGATCTCGGCCGCTTTCGTCGCGCTCGGCGCCATCGCGCTCGACCGCGGCGGGCTGGCCCTGCTGGGCTGCTGCCTGCCGTGGGGGCTGTTCGGCTTCGTGCTGATGCTCGATTTCGAACTGATCCGTATCCTCGACCTGCATGGCTCGCGCGCCGGGCGCGCCTTCTGGGCCAATTACGTGGCTTATGCCGCGGCCGTTGCCGCCGTTGCGGCCTGTGCCGGGCTCGCCCGCGACCGGCGCTTCGCCTGGCCGCTGGCACTGGCGCTGGTCCTCGGCCTCGTGGTGCCGCTGGTGTTCTGGAGTGGGCTCGCCACCGGCCTGCCGGGCAAGGTCGTGGTGGCGAGCCTCGTGCTGGGCTCGGCGATCGCGCTCGTCGTCGCCGGCGTGACCGGCGGGGTGCGCCGGCTGATGCTGGCGGGCTCGGGGATGTTCGGCCTCGCGATCCTGATCCTGCTCTGGCAGACGATCGGCACGCTGCTCGACCAGTCGCTGTTCTTCCTGGTCGCAGGCGGCGTTCTGCTCGGCCTCGCCGGTGGGGCGCGACGGCTCTTCGCCAGGCTGGCCCGGCCGGCGGCGGAGGCTGCGCCATGAACACGACGGGTACCAAGCTGCCGAACGCCGATGCGCTGCTGGCGCGGATCCCCCTGATCGGGCGGATGCTGGCGGCGATGCTGCTGCTCTGCGGCGGATTGCTGGCGCTGGTCGAGAGCCGCGCCGCGATCCTGCGGGGCGGTCAGGAGGTTCGGTTGCGGACGGTGCCGGTCGATCCGCGCGATCTGTTCCGCGGCGATTATGTCGTGCTGGCCTACGACATCTCACGCGTCACAAGCGGCAAGCTTGTCGGCGACAAGCGGTTGCGCCCGGGTGACAAGCTTTATGTCCAGGTCGCTAACGGCTCGGATGGTTTCGCCGAACTGCGATCGATCTCGACTCAGCGGCCGGCAGGGACCGAGCCCGTGCTCATTGCGAGAGTCGTCGCTCTGCCCGGTTGCCGGGGCGACGGTGCTGCGTTCGATTGTAGCGGGTCCGACGCACGCATCCATCTCGCCTATGGGCTCGAAAGCTATTTCGTGCCGCAGGGCGAGGGGCGCCGGATCGAGACCACGTCACGCGCGCGCATCGAGGTCGTCGCGGCGGTTGCGGCGGACGGGACGGCGGCGATCAAGCGCCTGCTGATCGATGGCAAGCAGGTCTATGCCGAGCCGCCCTACTGAACCTGTTCCGGCCGTTTCGCGCACACCGGCCGGTCACGCCCCGACACGCGGTTGTGATGCGATATTTAGTGACCCTTAACCCTGCGCGTTTTATGAACGCCACATGAACGAAGTCCGTGCGCTTGTTCATGTCGGGTGAGACCCGAAGCGCCGGCCTCGCGTTCGCCCCGTTCCATCGGCCGGATCATCCTGGTGCAGCACCTGTCCGCCCTGTCGCGATTCCTGATCCTGGGCCGTGGCCCGGGCGGGCCGGTCGTGTCCGCGGGCCGGGATGCGCGGATCGACGTGATCCGCGGACTTGCCCTGCTGATCATCTTCATCAACCACATGCCGGGCAATGTGGTGGCGGCCTGGATGCCGCATAACTTCGGGTTTTCGGACGGTGCGGACGCCTTCGTGCTGCTCGCCGGCGTATCGGCCGTGCTGGCCTATGGCAGCCTGATCGAACGGCAGGGACTGACCGTCGGTGCGCTCAAGATCGGCGCGCGGGTCTGGACGCTCTACATCGCGCATCTGGCGACCTTCATCGTGGTCTGTGGAGTGGTGGCGGCGGCGGTCACCCGCACGCAGAACCCGCTCTATATCGAGGCGATCAACATCCAGCCCTTCTTCAGCGACACGCTGGCGGCGCTGGTCGACGTGCTGACCCTGCGTTATCAGCCGTCCTATCTCGACATCCTGCCGCTCTACATCGTTCTGCTGGGGCTGTTTCCGCTGATCTATCTGGCGGTGCGCGTCAGTCCGCTCGGTGCGCTCGCCCTCTCGCTCGGGATCTGGCAGGGCGCGCTGTGGTTCGAGCTGAATTTCCCGAACGTCCATGCCGCCGGCTGGTTCTTCAATCCCTTCGCGTGGCAGGTCGTGTTCACGATCGGCATCGTCGTCGGCCGTGCCCTGCAGAGCGGGCTGGAACTGCCGCGGCTGCGCTGGCTCGACGCGCTGGCGGTTCTCTATGTGCTGTTTGCGCTGTTCGCGAAGACGGCGGCCGGCAATCCGACGGGGATCGCCGCCCTCAACGACTGGTTCGACTCGGTCCAGCTCGGCTCCGACAAGACCAATCTCGCCATCAGCCGCGTGCTTCACGTGCTGGCGCTGGCCTGGCTGGCGATGCGCTTCCTGCCCGCCGGCGCCGGGCTGCTGCGCTTCGCGGCCGGTCGCGTGCTCGCGATCGTCGGGCGGCATTCGCTCGATGTCTTCTGCGCCGGCACGGTTCTGTCGATCGCCGGGCAGATCGTGATGGCCGAGACCGGCTTCGCCGTCGGCCCGCAATTGCTCGTTTGCCTGACTGGGGTTACGATCCTTGTCGGGTTGGGGATGTTCCTGACGTGGTATCAGTCGCTCACGCTCGCCGCCGGCCGTTCCGCCGCGCCGTCGCGACGGGCCTCGCCGCAGTCGCACTGAACGGCGCCGCGGCGTTCGCGCCCGCTTTCGCGGGGCCGGTTGCGCCGCCGCCCCCGGCCGACCAGCGCTGTCGCGATGGCGGGACCGCCAACGCCTTCCGTCCCGCCCTGCCGAAGGCCGTGAAGGCGCTGCGCGAGACCGGCAAGCTGACCATCGTCGCGATCGGCTCCTCCACCACGGCCGGAGCCGGCGCCAGCAGCAGCGACAAGAGCTACCCCACCGTTCTCGAGGAAGAGCTGCGCCGCCGCCTGCCCCAGGCGGAGATCCGCGTGGTCAATCGCGGCGTCGGCGGCCAGTCCGCCTATGAAATGCTGATGCGGATGGAGGCCGACGTCATCGAGCAGGCGCCGGGCCTCGTGATCTGGCAGACCGTCGCCAACGACGTGGTGAACCATATCGGCGAGGAGAAGCTCGCCAAGATCCTCAAGAAGGGCATCCGCAAGGTCCAGTCGGCCGGGATCGACCTCGTGATGATGGATCTGCCCTGGATGCCGCGCGAGGGGCGCTATCCGCATTACGACGACTACCGCGCCGTGCTGAAGCGCACCGCCGACGAGGCCGGCGTCGCCGTCTTCCCGCGCTACGGGGTCATGCGGGACTGGGCGAGTTCGCGCCGCTTCAGCCAGCCCGAGCTGATCGGCATGAACGGCACGGAACTGGTCGAGGCCGGCTATCGCTGTCTCGCCGTCCGCATTGCCGATGGCGTCGAGGCGGCGGTGGCGGGCGCCGTCCCCAAGGCGACGAACTGAGCGCGACGCACGGGGCTCGGCCTCAGCGGGCCAGCACCTCGATGTCGCGGTCGAGGCCGGATTCGACCTTGAAGTCGCGCGAGAACACCTGGCCCTCCTGCCGGGCGATCAGGACATAATCGCCCTCCGCCAGGATGACCTGAGGAAAGGCGCCGATCGCCTCGCGGATGACGTCGCCGCCCGGTGTCAGCACGCTGAAGGCGGTGCCGGCGAAGGCCTCGCCGCCCGCCGTCGCGACGAGCTTCAGCGTCACGCGCGCGGCGCGGTGATGCAGCGTGGCGTCCGTGACCTTGCCGGATTCGACCTTCACGTCGGCGCGCTGGATCGCGTTGGAATCGCCATAGGTCGAGACGACGTGATAGGTGCCCTCCGGCAGCCGGACCAGTTCGCCGCCGCGGGCACTGGTGACGAGGCGGCCTTCCGAATTGCCCTGCAGCGGCACGAAGATCTGGAAGCCGAGCTGGGCCGGGGCGATCGGCGCATCGCCGATCGAGCCGCCGAGCGACAGGCCGCCGGCGCTGATCGCCACCTGCTCGCGCAGACCCTGCGGTCCCAGCGTGACGCGCTTGGTGCCGCTGGCGAAGCCATAGGCCGCGTGCAGCAGATAGGTGCCGGGCTCGAGCGAGAACAGCGGCTCGGCATCGGCCGAGCGGGCGACGATGCGCGGCGGCGAGCCGTCGGCGGTCTCGGAGAGGATGCGCCAGACCAGCCCGGAGCGGATCGGCTTGCGGTCGCCGGCGAACTGGGCCGAGAGCCGCAGCGGCGCCTGCTGTGCGGCGGGCGGCGGGCCGGGCTGAACCGGCGTCGCGCCGACCGTGCCGCCGATGGCCGGCGGCTGGGCCGGGGCGGGCGCGGGAATCGGCAGCGGCAGGGTGGGCGAGGCGGGCGCGGCGACCTGCGCCGCGGCCGAGCCGGCCTGGAGGCCGAGCAGGAGCGCGGCGGCGCAGAGGCCCGCCCGGCGCCTTGCTGTCTCGAACCCTTCGCATTCAAACATGATCACAGCCCCCGGCCCCCTTGCGCCCATGTCACAGCAGGCTCGCTTGTCGCGATCATGGCGAGACACTAGGTCTTTGCGGGGTTCCTCGCATCCGGATGCTTCATGACCGATACGCTCTCCCTGCTCAAGCTGCGCCGATCGGTGCCGCCGCAACTGCTCGCCGCGCCCGGTCCCGAGGGCGCGCAGCTCGACGAACTCCTGACCATCGCCTCCCGCGTGCCGGATCATGGCAAGCTGGTGCCCTGGCGCTTCATCGTTTTCTCCGGCGCCGCCCGCGAGCAGGCGGCCGAGGTGGTGGCGCAGGCCTTCCGGAACCGCAATCCCGATGCGGCCGAGGACCAGGTCAGCTTCGAGCGCAAGCGCCTGCTGCATGCGCCGGTGATCGTCGCTGTGGTCTCCCGGGCCGCACCGCATGTGAAGATCCCGCAATGGGAGCAGGAGCTGACCGCGGGCGCCGTCTGCATGACGATGCTGGTGGCGGCGCAGGCGATGGGTTTCGCCGGCTGCTGGCTGACCAACTGGTTCTCGTTTGACCGCAGCGTGCTGAGCGCGTTCGGGCTCGAGGCCGAGGAGCGCATCGCGGGCTTCATCCATCTCGGCACGGCGTCCTCCGTGCCGCCCGACCGCGAGCGGCCCGTCCTGGCCGACGTGGTCAGCCATTACGGAGCCTGAGTCGATGATCTATTCGCCCGCCGCGCAGGATCACGGCCTGCCGCACGACCCGTTCAAGGCGATCGTGACGCCGCGCCCGATCGGCTGGATCACGGCGCTGAGCGCGAACGGCGAGGTCAATCTCTCGCCCTACAGCTATTTCAACGCCGTCTCGACGCGGCCGCACATCGTGATGTTCTCCTCCGAAGGCAGGAAGGACGCGATCGCCTTCATCGAGGAGACCGGTGAGTTCACCTGCTCGATGGTGACGAAGGCGTTGGTCGGCGCGATGAACCTGACCTCGGCGCCGCTGCCGCGCGGCACCAGCGAATACGGCCATGCCGGGCTGGAGATGGCGCCCTCGCGCTTCGTGAAACCGCCGCGCGTCGCCGGCAGCCCGGCCGCGCTCGAATGCAAGCTGCTTTCGGTTCAGCAGCTCGTCGATCTCGAGGGCCGCAGCGTCGAGCGGTGGATGGTGCTGGGGCAGGTCGTCGGCATCTTCATGGACGACGCCTTCATCCGCGACGGCCGCTTCGACACGGCCGCGGCGCATCCCGTGGCGCGTTGCGGCTATGCCGATTATGCCGAGGTCGACCACCTGTTCTCGATCGAGCGCCCGCCGGGCGGCTGAGGCCGGCGACGAAGCAATCCAGGGGCGGCAGCGCTTGACTTACCCCCTCGGTTGCTTCGCTGCGCTGGCAATGACCTGTCGGGCTGGCGTGAGCCCAATCAGCCGGCCGGCTTCACGCGGTAGTCGCCGAGCGGAGCCAGGGCCGCGTTGATTGTCGCGGCGTCGAGCGCAGAGCCCTGCGGCAGGGTCAGCCGCGGCGGCTCCAGCGTCACGGTGGTGCCCGGAGCGAGCTTTTCCGCCGCCGTCTGGACGCGCGACAGGCAGCCGCCGCAATGCATGCCCGAAACCTCGAAAACCTGAGTCATTCGAATCGCCTCCAGCGGTTCATTCATCCCACTTGCGAGCGCGCGCGACGAGGCGCTGCGCCCTGATCAGATGGGGACGATCGAGCATTTCGCCATCCAGCCCGATCACGCCGACGCCGGGATTGGCCTCGAACAGCGCGATGATCGCCTGCGCCCTGGCGAGCGCCTCCGGCGAGGGCGAGAAGATCGCGTTGATCGGCGCGACCTGGTCGGGGTGGATCGCCATCTTGCCGGTGAAGCCGTCGCGCCGCGCCGCCAGGCATTCGGCGCGGAAGCCCTCGGCATCGCGGAAGGCGGTGAAGACGGTGTCGATCGCATCGACCTGGGCGGAGGCCGCCGCAAACAGCGTCAGCGAGCGGGCAAGCCGGTAGGGATCGGTGTAGTGGCCGTCCGGCAGACGGTTGGTCTCGGCTCCCAGATCGGCCGAGAGGTCCTCGGCGCCCCAGGTCAGCGCTTCGAGCCGGTGGGTGGCGCCGGCATAGCTGCCGAGGCCGAAGATGCCTTTCCCCGTTTCGGTGGCGATCGGGATGATCCTGGTGCCGCCGTCAGGCAGATCGGATTCCGCCTCGCGCACCGCGATCTTGGCGGCGAGATGCCCGGCGTCGCTGCCGCTCTCCGATTTCGGCAGCATGATCGCGTCCGGCGCGCCCGGCATGACCGCGTCGAGATCGGCCTCGGTCAGGCCGGTGGTCAGCGCGTTGACCCTGACGATCAGACGAGGCCGGCGCGGCAGGGCGCGGACCTCGTCGAGGAAGGCGCGGGTGATCTCGCGGGCCTGCGGCTTGGCGTCGAGCGCGACCGAATCCTCGAGGTCGAGGATCAAGGCGTCGGCACCGCTGGCGAGACCCTTCTGCTGCTTGCGCGGGCTGTCGCCCGGAACGAAGAGGAGCGAGCGCATGGGGTTAGACGTCCAGCGCCACGGGAGCGGGATGCCGGCGCATGAAGGCCTGTCGGCGGCACTGCGCCACCAGCGTGCCGTCCTGCTTGTAGGCGCGGTGGTGGAACTCGACGATGCCGGCATCCGGCCGCGAGCGCGATTCGCGCTTGGCCACGATTTCGGTGGTGACGTTGATCGTGTCGCCCTCGAAGAGCGGGGCCGGGAAGGTGACGTCGGTCATGCCGAGATTGCCGATGGTGGTGCCCACCGTGGTGTCGTTCACCGAGATGCCGATCATCAGGCCGAGCGTGAACAGGGAGTTCATCAGCGGTTGGCCCCATTCCGTCTCGGTCGCACAGAAATGCGCATCGATGTGAAGGGGTTGCGGGTTCAGCGTCATGTTGGAGAACAGCATGTTGTCCATCTGCGTGACGGTGCGGGTCAGCCCGTGCTCGATCACGGCGCCGACCTCGAAATCCTCGAAATAGATTCCGCCGCGCTTGTGGCGCTTCAGCTCTGGCATTCCTGTCTCTCCATGGCCAAGGCGATTCCGCCACTCTAGCGCATCGCGCCGGCGAAAGGCGCCCCCCGGGACATCCGCCGTCGGCCGCCGCCGTGCGCCGGCGATGCGTCGCGATTAACGCTTCGCTTACCATAACCGGGCCACTCTCCAGACCGCGCCGCAGCGTCCTGCGGCGGCCGCCGGCGGCGGGTGCGCCCGAGAGTCCCGATGTTCCTGTTCTCCACCCCGCAGTCGCGCGAGACCCAGCCGGCGAACCCGGTGGTGAGCGCCATCCGCGACGGTGCGGCCAAGACGGGGGCGGGGTTCGATTACCTGCTCAAGACCGCCCAGCGCGAATCCTCGCTCGAGCCGGACGCCAAGGCGAAGACCTCGAGCGCGACGGGCCTGTTCCAGTTCATCGAGCAGACCTGGCTTTCGATGGTGAAGCAGGAGGGGCCGAAGCAGGGGCTCTCCAGCTATGCCGATGCCATCACCGAATCCGGCGGGCGGCTGACCGTCGCCGACCCGGCGGCGCGCGAGAAGATCCTCGAGCTGCGCAAGGATCCGCAGGTCGCGGCCGTCATGGCGGGCGCACTGACCCAGAAGAACCGCGAGCAGCTGGCCGGTGCGCTCGGCCGCCAGCCGCAGGCAGGCGAGCTCTATATGGCGCATGTGCTCGGCGCGCGCGGCGCAGCCGACCTGATCAAGACCGCGGCGAGCGACCCGACGCGCGCGGCCGCCAAGGATTTCCCCGAAGCCGCCGCCGCCAATCGCGCCATCTTCTTCGACAAGACCGGCCGGGCCCGCAGTGCCCAGGAGGTCTATGGTGTGCTGGCCGCCAGCCACGCCAACACCCAGCTCGCCGCCTCGGCGACGGTCACGCAGACCGCAACGGGGCAGGGCGGCGACAAGCCGGCCGAGATCGCCGCCGCGCTGGCGCCCGGACGGGCCAAGGGTCTCATCGGCCTGTTCTCGACGGAAGGCTCGCGCGCACCCGTCTCCCAGGCCGTCGCCAATCTCTGGTCGACGCCCCGCGGGGATGCCGGGCGCACCGCCTCGCTCGACCCGGCCGACCGCTTCTTCCCGCGGCAGACGAAGTCGGACGCCACGGCGGTCGCGCCGACGGCGACCGAGGCCGCCGCCGCCAACGCTGCGGCCTCGACCCGCGCAGTGCAGGCGCCGCTGCCGCCGTCACGCCCGGTGGAGCTGACGCAGCCGACGGGCGCGACGCAGGAGCGGCCGGCCGCCCGCAATCGCCGCGCGCCGCTCGATCTCTCCGCCTTCATGATCCAGCGGAACGGCCGATGATCGTTCGTCGCTTCCTGCTCTGGGCCCGCACGGCCAATGCCGAGGAGCGCGCCAACGGTGCGGCCGCGCTGGCGGGCGCCTATCTGCGCTCCGGCATGGCCGACGAGGACCGTGCCGAAGCCGAGACCGCCCTGATCGCCCTGATCGACGATCCCTCGCCGCGGGTGCGCCGGGCGATCGCCGAGGAGATGGCCTCCGCGCCGCGGGCGCCGCGCAATCTCATTCTCGGTCTGATCGCCGACCAGAGCGATGTCGCCGCCCTCGTTCTCGCGCATTCGCCGGTGCTGACGGAAGCCGATCTCGTCGATGCGGCGGCCATCGGCGACCTGCTGGCGCAGAAAGCGATCGCGCTGCGGCCGCATCTCCCGGCCGGGGTCTGTGCGGCCCTGGCGGAGGTCGGCTGCGAGGAGGCGCTGGTGACGCTCGCCGGCAACCGCACCGCCGACATTCCCGACTTCTCGCTGGAGCGCATGGTCGAGCGGGCCGGCGATTGCGGCGCCCTGCGCGAGGCGCTGCTGGCGCGGACCGATCTGCCGGCCGGGCTGCGCCAGACCATCGCCGCCAGGGTCTCGGATGCGCTGGCTGATTTCGTGGCCGGCTGCGGCTGGCTGACGCCGGAGCGCAGCGCCCGGCTCGCACGCGAATCGACCGAGCGGGTCGCGGTCGCGCTCGCCGCCGGCGGCGAGGACAGCGATGCACCGGCCATCGTCGAGGTGCTGCGCGCCCATGGCCGGCTGACCCCCGGCCTGATGCTGCGGTCTCTGCTCTCAGGGGAGCCGGCTCTGGCGGAAGCGGCCTTCGTGCTCCTTTCGGATCTGCCCGCAGGCCGGGTGGCGGCGCTGCTGCGCGACCGTCGCGGGGCCGGGCTCAAGGCGCTGTGCCGCAAGGCCGGGTTGCCGGACACGCTGCAGCCGGCCTTCGCCGCCGCCATTGCCGCGCTCAATGCGCGCGGCTTCGACAAGGGCGGCTCCGGCCGTGGCATCGACCGCGGCCTCCTGCGCGAGGTGCTGATCGCCTGCGAGCGGCACGAGGGCGACGAGGCTCAGGCCCTGATGGGCCTGCTGCGCCGGCTCGACGCGGAGGCGGCGCGCGAGGAGGCCAAGGCGATGGCGGATTCGCTCGCCGACGATGCGGCCTTCGCCTATCTCGTCGAGGCCGATCCGGCGCTGCTGGTCGAGCTCGAGATCGGAGATATCCGGCAGGCGGCGTGAGCCGTCGTCAATCCGTCTTCGCCGTCCGTGCCGCCTCGAGCTGGACGCAGTGGCGCATCACGTCGGCTCCGGTCTCGTTCCAGGTGGTGATGCCACCGGCCATGACGACCTGGACCAGTCCTTCGGCCAGTTCGGGCAGCGTCAGGCCGAGCTTCATCGCGGCCGCCGCATGGTTCTTCGCGCCGTTCTTCTGGCCGATCAGCGTGTCGAGCAGGGCGAAGACGAGTTCCTTGGTCTTGAGATCGAGCGCGCCGCCCTCGTCCCGGTCGCGCATGATCGCGGCGCGGATCAGCCCGTAGCCCGCGAAGGCCGCCGGCGCGTGCTCGGCCAGCAGGGTGAAATTCTCCGGCACGCGGCCGAAGGTCGCCGTGAAGCTGCCCTTGCCGATGGCGCTGGCGGCTTCGGTGATGTCGTCGCGGTGCATGGGCGGTTCCTCGTTCGGGCGGATCGCGCAGGCTAGCCGGGTCGGGGCGCCCCGACCAAGGCGCCTGGCGCGCAGCCGCTCGTCAGTAGCCGAACTGCTCGCGCAGGATGCGCTCGTCGAGGCTGTGGCCGGGATCGTGCAGCATCACGAGGTCGACGCTGCGGTCGATCTCGATCTCAACCCGCAGGACATTGTCGATCTGGACATGGTCGGCGACCGCGCTGACCGGACGCTTCCCGGCTTCCAGCACCTCGATCGTGACCTTGGCATGGTCCGGCAGAAGGGCGCCGCGCCAGCGTCGCGGGCGGAAGGCCGAGATCGGCGTCAGCGCCAGCAGCGGCGCGTCGAGCGGCAGGATCGGGCCGTTGGCGGAGAGGTTGTAGGCTGTCGAGCCGGCGGGCGTCGCCAGCAGCACGCCGTCGGCGACGAGCTCGTCGAGCCGGACCTGGCCGTCGATCGAGATCCGGAGCTTGGCGGCCTGGTAGGAGCGGCGCAGCAGCGAGACCTCGTTGATCGCCTCGGCGCGGACCTCGGTGCCGTCCTTGTCGATCGCGCGCATGGAGAGCGGATGGACGACGCTGCGCTGCGCCTCGGTCAGGCGCTTGCGCAGACCGCGCTCGCGGAACTCGTTCATCAGGAAGCCGACGGAGCCGCGGTTCATGCCGTAGATCGGCGTGCCCGTGCCGATGAAGCGGTGGAGCGTCTGCAGCATCAGCCCGTCGCCGCCCAGCGCCACGATCACGTCCGCGCTCGCCGGGTCGGCATTGCCGTAGCGTCCGGTCAGCTTGGCCAGCGCGGCCTGCGCCTCCGGCGTGTCGCTGGCGACGAAGGAGATGGCCTGGAAGCGCTCGGTCATCACGGGTCCTGAAGGCAGTGCGCCGCAGCGGCGCAGGGGTGCCTTAGCACAGGCGGCGTCTGGATCGCGAGCGGAGGCGGTCCGAATTCGTGGCCATAAAAAAGGCCGGGGTTCCCCCCGGCCTTTGGCGTTTCGCGGCTGAGCGCGAACTCAGATCGCGGTGCTCCACTGCACAGGCACCATCTCGAAGCCGTTTCCGGCCTTGGCGATGTGACCGGTCGCGGGGAAGGGCGCGTGGTAGAAGGCGACCTGCATCTTGTCGGCCGCGACCATGTCGAGCAGCTTGCGCCGGGTGGCGGCGGCCTGCGGACCGTCCATGTCGAACACGGCCGACCAGTCGGGATTGCGCACGAACAGGGCGGGATGGTTCGTGGTGTCGGACATCACCATCAGCGACTTGCCGCCGGAAGCGACGGCGAAGACGGTGTGGCCCGGCGTATGGCCGGGCGCCGCGACGGCGGAGATGCCCGCGACGACTTCCTTGCCCGGCTCGAACTGCTTCACGTCCTTGGCGACGGGGCCGAAGACGCGGCGCACGCCGGCGAAGGCCCCCTTCATCGCCTCGGGGGCGGCGTTCATCTTGGCATCGTCCATCCAGAACGCCCATTCGGCGGCGGGGACCATCACCTCGGCGTTGGGGAACATCGCGGTGCCGTCCTTGAGGCGGAAGCCGTTGATGTGGTCGCCGTGGAAATGGCTGAACACGACGGTCGAGACGTCCTTGGGGTCGAAGCCGGCGGCCTTGAAGTTGGCGGCCCAGGCGCCCGAGGTCGGCGCGCCCGAATCGCCGTTGCCGGTGTCGATCAGCGTCAGCTTGCCACCCTGCTGGATCGCCAGGGTCGTGAAGGAGATGTTCAGCGCGTCGGCCGGCAGGAAGGCCTGCTCCATCGCCTTCTTGACGTCGGCCAGCTCGGCGTTGCGGACAAAGCCCTCGAGCGGACGGCGGGCGAAGCCGTCATTGATGGCGGTCAGCGTGATGTCGCCGACCTTGTAGCGATAGAAGCCGGGGGCCTGGTTCACGGGAACTCCTTGGGCATGGGCCGGGGCGAGCCCGGGCAGGTCGAATGAGGCGGCTGCGGCGAGGGCGCCGGCGCCGGCGATGACGGTGCGGCGCGACAGATTGAGATCGGTCATCGTTCTTGTCTCCCTCGGCTCGGGCGGAGCCGGTGTCGGACCCTAGCGGGCGGCGTCCAGCGTTCAACGCCGGAGCGCCGTCGCAGGGGCATGGCGGGGGTCAAGTTTTCGTGAGGCGCAGGCGCCGCGCTCAGCCGGCGTCGCGGTCGGTCGCAGCGGGTGTCGCGCCGCGGGCGTTGGCCAGGGCGCGCAGCAGCGCCGCGCAGATCGCCAGGGCCCCGATCGTGCCGCTGGCCTGGCACTCGGCGACGAGGGCCTGGAAGGTGGCGCTGTCCTCGCCGGCGAGGGACTGCAGGCTCCAGCGCCAGTCGGGCGCCTTCTGCCGGAGCAGGCCGACGGCGACGTCGATGTTGGCGCTCACGGAGCCGAGCGTCTTCCACAGCGAGCCTTCCTGATAGATGCCCCCCGGCGGCGTGCGGCGGCTGACGAGATGGCTCGGCTTGCGCCGGACGTTGAAGCCCAGCGCCTCGTAGATATCGGCATCGAGCCCCCGGTCCGGCTTGCGCGCGGCCTCGCAGCGATCGGCGAGGGCGAGCAGGTCTTCCGGTCGATGAGGGCTGGAATCGGTGGTGGCAGGCATGGTCTTCCGGTTCGCTCGTTCACCCCGTCGGGCCGGCTGCACCGGCCTTTGCTCGCACGATGGCTCCGGGCGCGCCCGCGGCGGCGGGTCGCAGGGCGGCTGGAGCCGGTGAATGGTGCCGGCGGAGAGGATCGAACTCCCGACCTTCGGTTTACAAAACCGCTGCACTACCGCTGTGCTACGCCGGCGCGGCCTGTCCGGCAGGGCCGGACGCGACGGCCTAGCGGTTAGCAGCCGGGTCCCGTCAGGGCAAGCCGGTCGATAGGCTGAGGCGGCCAGCAAAAAGGCCCCGCCGGGTGAGGCGGGGCCCGATGTCGCCGAGAAGCGAGCGTCGCTCAGTTCTCGTGGGTGTTGATGTCGCGGTCCTTGGTCTCGGGCACGAGCAGCATGCCGATCACGAAGGTCGCGAGGGCGAAGACGATCGGGTACCAGAGGCCGTAGTAGATGTCGCCGGTGCCGGCCACCATGGCGAAGGAGGTCGCCGGGAGCAGGCCGCCGAACCAGCCGTTGCCGATGTGGTAGGGCAGCGACATGCCGGTGTAGCGGATGCGGGTCGGGAAGAGCTCGACCAGTGCCGCGGCGACCGGGCCGTAGACCATCGTCACATAGATCACGAGGATCGTCAGGATGGCGATGATCGTCAGCGACTGGCCGGTGGTCAGGGCGCTGAAGAAGCCGACCTTGACGATCCGGGCGTCGCCCGGGGCCGGATAGCCGGCGGCGACGGCTTCCTTGGCGACATTGGCGGCGAAGGAGCCGTCGATGGCGAGATCCTTGCCGTTGACGGTGACCTTGGCCGGCGTACCGGCGGGCGCCGGCGCCTGGGTGTAGACGATGGCCTGGGTGGCCAGCGTGCGGCGGGCGATGTCGCAGGGCGCGGTGAAGGTGCGGATGCCGACCGGATCGAAGACCGAGCCGCAGGTGGCGGGATCGGCGACGACCTGCACCTTGACGTTTTCATGCGCCGCGGCGAGGCCCGGATTGGCGGCCTTGGTCAGGGCGCCGAACAGCGGGAAATAGGTCAGCGCCGCGATCAGGCAGCCGGCCAGGATGACGGGCTTGCGGCCGATGCGGTCCGACAGCGAGCCGAAGAAGATGAAGCCGCCGGTGCCGACGATCAGGGCCCAGGCGATCAGCACGTTCGCCGAGTAGAGATCGACCTTCAGGATGCTCTGGAGGAAGAACAGGGCGTAGAACTGACCGGTGTACCAGACGACCGCCTGGCCCATGGTCAGGCCGAACAGGGCGATCAGCGCGATCCTGGCGTTCTTCCACTGGCCGAAGGCCTCGGTGAGCGGCGCCTTCGAGCCCGTGCCCTCTTCCTTCATCTTCTGGAAGGCCGGGGATTCCTGCATCTGCAGGCGGATCCAGACCGAGATGGCGAGCAGGAAGATCGAGAGCAGGAACGGAATGCGCCAGCCCCAGGCGGCGAACTCTGCCTCGCCCATGTTGACGCGGATCACCAGGATGACGAGCAGCGAGAGCAGCAGGCCGAGCGTCGCGGTGGTCTGGATCCAGGAGGTGTAGAAGCCGCGGCGGCCGACCGGCGCGTGCTCGGCGACATAGACGGCGGCGCCGCCATATTCGCCGCCCAGCGCCAGGCCCTGAAGCATGCGCAGCGCGATCAGGATGACCGGAGCCGCCCAGCCGATCGTGGCGTAGCTCGGCAGCAGGCCGACCAGGAAGGTCGAGGCGCCCATGATCACGATGGTGACGAGGAAGGTGTACTTGCGGCCGATCAGGTCACCCAGGCGACCGAAGAAGAGAGCGCCGAAGGGACGGACCAGGAAGCCCGCCGCGAAGGCGAGCAGGGCGAAGATGGCGCGGGTGTTCGGATCGAAGGCCGAGAAGAAATGCGCGCCGATCATCACGGCGAGCGAGCCGTAGAGGTAGAAATCGTACCACTCGAAAACGGTGCCGAGCGAGGATGCGAGAATGACGCGCTTCTCTTCTCTCGTCATGGGGCGTGGCGCGCTCTTCGCCCCCGATACGTTTGCTGCCATGCTCATGGCGAGTACTCCCCTGCGATGACCCCGGCAGCGGGACGATCCGCGCTGCCCGTTTGCCCACCGTCCTTGTTCGACGTGATTGCGGCGAAGGCGGAGGCGAAACCCGGTTCCGCGCATCCGTCGGCGACACCGATGCGCTCGAAAAAGATCAAGGGCAATCAAGCACTTGGTCTTGCATAATTGGTCGTACGACGATGGTCTCAGGCGGGCTTCATGCGCGAATCCGCTTCCCAGCCCGCGGTGAGCGCCTATAGTCGGCCGCGGAGGCCTGAGGATGCGGACAAGGGAGAGCGCCATGATGCGCGCCACGACGATCTGTCTCGCCCTGACGGTGACGGGGCTGTGTGGCCCGGCCGGGTGGACCGCCGCCCAGGCGGCCGGGCCTCAGACCCGGACCTTCGCGAGCGACGGCCAGGCCGGTGCACGGGGTGCGGCCGTTCACCAGCGCCTGGGGCGCGATCGCTGGGTCCGCACCGATGCCGGACGGTTCCACGATGGACATGGTCGCCGCGACGGACGCGGCCCGCTGGCCGCCGTAGGCTATCCGGGCGCCTGGAGCGTTCCGGCCGGCGGCACCTCCGCCCACGCGCTCGATGCCGAGCGCCCTGTCGACCGCCAGTCCTTCGAGCACATGCCGGTGCGGATGGGGATCGCGCGCGCGCCGACCCCGGAGCCGACGCTCTACCGGCTCGAGGGACGGCCCGACCGGCCGGCCACCCGCGTGATCCGGATCAACGATCCCGAGCCGCGGCAGGGGCGGCGCACGCGTTTCGCCCATGCCGAGACCGGCGCGCTGCTGCTGATCGTGCCCGGTCGCTGAGGCCGGGCTCAGCGCCGCCGGCTGGCAGCGTAGAGCGCGATCGCGGTCGCGTTGGAGACGTTGAGGCTGGTGATCGCGCCCGGCACCTCCAGCCGCGCGACCTGGTCGCAGAGCTCGCGCGAGCGCTGGCGCAGGCCCTTGCCCTCGGCGCCCATCACCATGACCAGCGGGCGCGTCAGGGTCACGTCCTCGAAGGCGACCTCGCCATCCGAATCGAAGCCGATGCGCTGGAAGCCGCGCTTGCCGAGCTCGGCAAGCGCGTCGCCGAGATTGCGCACCGCGATCAGCGGCACATGCTCGAGCGCCCCCGAGGCCGACTTGGCCAGCACGCCCGTTGCGGCCGGGGAGTGGCGGATGGTGACGATCACCGCCGCGGCCCCGAAGGCGGCGGCCGAGCGCAGGATCGCGCCGACATTATGGGGATCGGTGATCTGGTCGAGCGCCAGCACGATCGCATCGTCAGGCAGGCTGTCGAGATCAAGCGAGGGCAGGGGATCGCAGACGAGATAGAGCCCCTGATGCACCGAATCGGGCGTCAGCAGCCGGTCGATCTCGGAGGGGCGCACGATCTCCGCCTGAAGCGGCAGTTCGCCGACCTCTTCTTCCAGGCGCTTGAGTCCGTTTTCCGTGGCCAGCAGCCGGCGATGGCGGCGCTTGGGATTGCGCAGGGCCTCGATCACCGGGTGCACGCCGTAGAGCACCGCCTCGTCGATGTCGCCGGGGCGGTGATGCAGGGTCCCGTCGGCGCGGCGCGGGCTGGTCTGGCGCGGGCCGTCACCGCGCGGACCCTCGCGGCGCGGTCGATCGCGGTCCGGCTTGGGACGGAACGGTGGTGGCATCGGGTTTCTCCTGCGGGGCTGACGCATGCCCTGACATGACAGTCCCGGCTTGACCAGCCTGGATTTGCCGGGGCGGGCTGGCATGACGAAGGGACAACGGCTTTTTGACGTTGACAGGGGGCGGCCCGGTCACCATAAGTCCGGCCGCGCCTGTCGCCGTCACAGCAGTGACACGAGAGAGACGCCCGCGGCCCAGCCGCAGGCGGCGCAGGCGGGGGAATGTCCCGAGCGGCAAAGGGGGCGGACTGTAAATCCGCTGGCTATGCCTTCGCAGGTTCGAGTCCTGCTTCCCCCACCACCCTTCTCCCGGCCGTGACCGCCCGGGGCGGCGCCGCGAGCCGGCGCGGGGAGGTCAGTTCAGATAATCCATCAGATTGAGCGACTGCACCTTCGCCAGAGCGGCGTAGGATGCCTGGAGCTGCGTCTCATAGGCGGACAATTCGACCGCGAGCGCGGTCACGTCGGCGCCGTTGGCGGCCGTGATCAGGCTCGTGGTCGCGTCCTGATGGTCGGCCTGCGCGGCGACGCTGCGTTCGAGCGTCGCCGCATCGACCGAAAGTTTGCCCTGCACCGCGGCGAGCGCGTCGATCGCCTTCACCGTCAGCTCCGAGATCGCCTGCAGCGATGCCGTGTCGGGCGTGGTGGTCGCGTTGGCGACGGCGCTGAGCGCGCGCATCGCCTGCTCGAAGGCGGTGGCGTCTCCCGTGACGCCATAGGTCAGCGTGCGCTCCGGGGAGAGCACGACCGAGGCCTTCACGGCGTTGCCCTGGTAATAGGTCGTGTCCTGTGTCGCCACGTCGGTCGCGGCATAGGCCGACAGATCGACGGGGGCGGTGCCGGTGTCGCTGCCGGCGAAGAGATAGCGCCCTTCGAAGCGGGTGTTGAGCAGCCCGGCGAGCTCCTCCAGCGCGCTCTGGGCCGTGGCGGCCAACGTCGTGTCGTCGCCTCCGGCACTGATCGCGGCGGAGAGGCTGGAGCGGAAGCTCGAGAGCAGTTCGCTCATCGAGCCGACGGCGTCCGACATGACCTGGACGCGGTTGCCGGCCTCTTCGGCGGCGCTGGCCTGGCTCTTGGAGCGCGCGAGCGAGACTTCGAGGCTGACCAGCGAGCCCGCTGTGCGGCCGAGGCCGCCATAATCGGAGGACACGGCACCGGAGGCCTGCTGGAGCTGGACCTCACTCATCCTGGACTGGGTGCGCAGGGACGCCTCGAGCATCCGCTCGCTCATGGCGAAGGTCGCGACCCGGTTGATCATGGGTTCTCTCCTCGCGACGGCGCGGCGTCAGGCCGACGCCGCGACCTGCAGCAGCGTGTCGAACATGGCGTTGAGGGTTTCCAGAAGCTGGGCCGCGGCGGAGTATTGCTGTTCCAGTTCCGAGAGCTTCGCGGTCTCCTCGTCGAGATTGACGCCGGACTGGGAGGCCAGCGAATCCGCGAGCGACTGCTGTGCGCTCTCGCCGGTTTCGAGCGCGGTGGCGCTGCTCTCCGCGGTGGCGGCCACGGTGGCAACGATCTTGGCGGCATAGTCGGCGAAGCTGCCGGAGGACGCCTTGAGGCTGCCGGCGGCGGCGAAGTCCTGGTCGCCGGACAGCGCGGCGGCCAGCGCCTGTGCGACCCCGCTTTCACCGATGCTGACGACCGTGTCGCCGATGGCGGGGGAAGTCTCGACCGAGAGCGCCGAGGTCGCGAGCAGGCCGGGCGTCGCCAGCAGATCCTGGCGCACGGCGATGGTCGAGGCATCGCTGCCGGTCAGCAGGTCGTTCAGACCGAGATAATCGGACAGGCCCTGATCGGAATCGCCGGCGACACCGTCGATATCGGCGATGGCGAGCCCGTTCGCGGCGTCGTCGGCGCTGACGACCAGATGGCCGGAGGCATCGATCGAGGCGGACAGACCGTCGATGGCGTCGATGGCCGAGACGAGGTCGCCGACCGTTGCATAGGATGAGAGGTCGAGATCGGCATAGCTGACCAGCGCGCCGTCGGCGTCGGTGACGGCGAAGCGGGTCGTGCCGCTGCCCGAAAAAGCGTCGCTGGCCGAGAGTGTCGTCGAGCCTGTCAGCGTCGCGGGAGGGGGCAGCGACGATCCGGCGTTGTGGATGCCGTTCAGCGTCGCGATCAGGGCCGTCGCCAGTTCGTCGAGCTCGGCCTGGGCCGCGGGGAGAACGCTGTCGCGCTGCTCCACCAGGGCACCGAGCGTGCCGGAGCCGAGCTGCGCGGTGATGTCCTTGCCGTTGACGGTGATCGCCTCGAACACCGTGCCGCTGGTGACGGTGGCGGCGCTGGAATAGCTGAGTTCGTGGACGCTGCTGTCGAGCAGCGTCGTGCCCGATGCGGTGGAAATCCGCATCTGGTTGTCCGCCGTCACGTAATAGCGGACGTCCATCTGCTCCGAGAGCGTCTGGAGGGCGGTGTTGCGCTGGTCCTCGAGATCCGCCGTCGAGTCGCCGCGGCTCTGCGCGGCGGCGATCTGGCCGTTGAGGGCATCGATCGCGTTCAGGGTCTCGTTGATGGTCGCGACCGAATCCTCGATCGCCTCGTCGGCATCCGCGCGAAGTCCCTGGATCCCGTCGGAGGTCTCGCGAAGCTGGCTGGCGAGCGTGTCGAGCGCGGCAATGGCGGAGGCCTGCAGCGTCTCGCTTTCGGGTGTCCCGCTCAGCTCCGTCAGGGCGGTCTCGAGATCGGCCAGGCTGTTGGCCAGCGAGGTGCCGCCGCTGTCGCTGCCGGTGGTCGAGCCGAGCAGGCTCTGAAGCTTGTCGGCATAGCTTGCGGTCGTGGTCGCCGCCCCCAGCGTGCTGGTCGCCGCCACCAGATCCTGCAGCAGATATTTGTCGACCGTGCTGCTGACGGCCGTCACGCTGACACCGGATCCGACGGTGCCGGTGTAGACGGCGCTCTGGGTCGCGACCTTGCGGGTGTAGCCCTCTGTGTCGGCATTGGCGATGTTCGCCGAGGTCAGCGCCGTCTGCATCTGCGTGACCGCCAGGGAACTCGTGGCGATGCTGCGGATGGCGGAGAAGGACATGGCCGGCCTCGGCTGGATCGGTCTGGTTCAGAGATAGCGGCCCGGACGGACCGCGCGGGTGTCCTGCGGCGCCGCGATGCGGCCATTCGCGCCGTAGCGGCTCGGCGCTGGCGCCGACTGCTCGCGGATCGCCCGCATGATGGCGTCGATGCGGCGACGCGTCGCCGCCATCGAGGCGCGCAGACTGCCGACGTTGGCGTCCATCTGCCGGCGCAGCACCTCGTTCTTCTCGACCAGCCGGGCCCGCAGGGTGCGGTCGGCGCGGCCGAGCACGATCTCGCCGCTGCGCAGTGCCGCGATCCAGCGCGAGAGTGCGTCGGCGAGGTCACGTTTGCGGGCGACGACGGGCGAGGTCGATCCCGGGATGCCGGCCGCCATCAGGGCGTTCTCCTCCGCGATGACGAGGATCATGTCGTCGAGCAAAGCGAGCAGGGCGCGGGCGGCGGCGTCGGGAGAGGTTGTCATGGGATCCGGCATGGGTCAGCGCCTGACGGGGATGTCCGAGAGGGCCCCGGCACGGTGATAGGCGTCGACCGCGCGATGCGCGGTGAGGCGGTCGTCGAGGGCGCTGCGCATCTCGTCGCGGGCGCCGCGCAGGGCCGCGATCGCGAAGTCGAGATTGGCGAGGGTGACGAGCGCATCCTTGCGCTGCCGCTCGGGCGGCCTGGTCGCCGCCGGCTTGAGGCGGGCGCCGGCGATCTGCTGTTTCGCTTCGCTCTCCGCCGCGGCAAGCCTCGCGAGCAGCGGGTCCTGGGCCAGGATGTCGGGAGCGGCGGGGCGGGCCGGCCGTGCGGCCCGCGGGGCGGGGCGGTTCCTCTTCATCGCATCGCACTCAGCAGCGTGTCGTACATGCTGTTGACGGAGGACATGACCTGCGCCGCAGCCGAATAGGCCTGCTGCGCCGCCATCATGTTGCTGAATTCCTGGCTTGTGTCGGTCGTGCTGGCTTCGAGCATGCCGCCTGCGATCGTGCCGGCGCCGTTCGTTCCAGCGATGTGGAGGGCGCTGGCGCCGGAGACGGAGTTCGCCGCATAGATGCCGCTGCTGAGCGAGGTCAGCCCGTCGGCATTGTTGAAGGTGGCGACCGCGACCTTGTAGATCGCCCGGCGCTGGTCGTTGTCGTAGGTGGCGTAGACGGTGCCGTCGTCGCCGAGCTCGACGCCGGTCAGCGTGCCGTAGCTGATGCCGTCCTGATCGTATTCCAGGGAGACCGACACATCGTCGTCGCCGGTCGAGAGCTGGCTGAGGCCGCTCGATGATCCCGCCGTTCCCATGTCGACGGTGATCGCGCTGGCGGCGGCCCCCGTCGTCCAGCCCGTGAAGGACAGCGTCGGCGGGCTGGGGGTGGTCGAGGCGAGCGTGCCGTCGGTGTTGAAGCTGATCGAGATCGTGTTGCTGGCGGGCGAGGTCGCCAGCTCCGTGCTGCCGTCCGAACTGGTGGGGTTGGAGAAGGACGCACTCCAGGTGTTTTCGGCCGTTTTCGTCCAGGTGATGGTCGTGGTGGCGGCGGTCCCGAGCGAATCGTAGAATTCGAGTTCGCTCTCGAAGGTGTCGCCGATGGCGGCGTCGGCCGGGAGGTTGGCCTGCAGGGACAGGCTGGTCGTGGCCGCCGCGATGCTGCCGATCGTCTTCGTGTCGATGGTCTGGAGTGCGGCGGTGCTGGTGGCCCCGGTGACGTTGCCCTCGGCATCGGTCGGCCAGCCCTGGAGGTAATAGTCTCCGTTGGACAGATAGCCGTTCTTGTCGATCGTGAACTGGCCGTTGCGCGAGTAGTAGATGTCGCCATTGGCGGAGTCGTTGCTGACGACGAAGAAGCCGTTGCCCTCGATCGCCATGTTGGTCGCGGTCGCCGAAGAGACCAGCGAGCCTTGCGTCGAGATGCTCGACACGCCGGTGACGGCGACGCCGCCGGCCGAATAGGCGGAGGAGGACGAATCGGCGATCAGGCTCTCGAAGCTCGCCGTGGTGGTCTTGTAGCCGTAGGTGTTGGAGTTCGCGAGGTTCTGGCTGACCATCGACAGGGTCGAACTCTGGGCCGACAGGGCCGAGACAGCCGAATTCAGGGCGCCGGTGAGACTCATGGCGGTTACTCGACGTTACGCGGGAACTGGGTCGTGCGGGGCGGCCGGACTCAGGCCGAGATGCTCAACTGCGACGAGATCGCGTTGACCGAGCTGTAGAGCTCGCTGACGGTCGAGGAGAGACTCGTCATGCTCGAGGACAGCGAAGCCAGCGTGTCGTTCATTGAGACCTGCTGATTGTAGCTGGCGTAGGACAGCATCTGCGACGTGAGCTGGCTCGCGTCGGTCGGCTTCGTCGGGTCCTGGTTCTGGAGCTGCTGGACGAGCAGCGACATGAACTCGGATTCCGAAAAGGAGGACGACGAGGACGACGTCGAGGCGGTGGTGGTGCTGGCGGCGGTGGTGGTCGTCGCGGCGGAAACCGAACTGACGCTCATGGCGAGCCTCCCTGGTGCTGCGGGACGGCTGGTCCCGGAGCGGCGTTTCGATCGGGCACGGCGGGTTTCGGCCGGCTCGAAGATGAAACGCGGAGGCTCGGATTTTCAGGCGGAGGTGAGCGAATGAAACAGCAAGATCGCGCGTCTATTTTACCGACGCGGCCCGGTTAACCTTGCCTTAACCGTGAATGTTCCGATTTTGTTAAGAAACGCGCTGCCGTCATCATCGCCCGCGCCATTCCCGTGCTGTCCGGGCGAGGCGTCGGACTTGCTGCCTCTGCTCAGGGCCCGGTCGAGCCCGCGCCCAGGGCGGCGCGCACGATCCGGTCGGCCAGCCCCGCGGGCGCCCGGACGGCGGGCCGGTCGCGCAGGGCCGTGCGGAGCGCCGCGGCCCTGTCGAGAAGGCATCGGGAGGCCGGTTCACGCGTCAGAAGGGCCAGAGCGCCGTCGCGATCGGCAGGTGGCCAGGCGGCGAGATCCTCGCCATGGCGGTCGATCGCGTCCCGGAACTCGCTGCGATTCATGTCGGCTTTGTTCCCGCCTGCTTCTCCTTGTGTATAGACTGTTTCGCAATGTTGGGAAACCGCCGAGCGGGCGCGCGGCGCTTCCTTTTCGTCAGCGGGCGGTCAGCGGCGCGTGGGCGGTGCGGGCGGGACGATCGCCTTCGGCGCCAGCCCCGCGATCTCCGCCCAGCTGTTGCGCAGGCCCGTCAGGTGCCGGATGATCTTCTCGTAGCGGGCGGTGGCGTCGCGCCTTCCATAGGCGGTGTGGATCGCCATGATGTTGTAGGTATAGGCCTTCAGCAGCTGCTGAGCGACCTCCTCGCCCTTGTCGAAGCGCAGGCAGTGGCAGAGGCCGCGCAGGATCGTCGAGGATTTGGTGATGCAGGCGTGGCTTTCCTCGTGGCGGCGGTCCTGCGTCGCGAGGATCGCGAGCCGCAGCTGGCGGATCGCCTCGTCATAGAGCTTGACCACCGCGACGAGCGGGTGGACCTGGGCGGCGACCCTGCGATAGGCCGCGAGAGGCTGGGCGTGCTGGTTCATGACGATGTGTTCCACTGATCGATGAGCGCGGTGAGGTAGTCCTGGGTCGATTCCGCGGCCGCGATCGCGGCCTGGTAGCGGGCGTAGCGGGCGCTGAGATTGGTCTGGTAGGTCTCGGCCGCTGAGCGGATGGCGTCGCTTTTGGTCTGGAGCTCGTCGTCGACCTCGCCCAGATTGTCGATCAGCGTCTGGATCGAGCCGTCCGTGTCGTCGGCGACCGGGTCGGCGGCGTTGTAGAGAAGTTCGGCGATGCCGGTCTTGAGCGAGACGTCGATCGACTGGGCGCTCGAGCCCGTGAAGACAAAGGTGTAGCCCTCGTAGATCGACCCCTCCGCTCCGATGATGCGCGTGCCGGAGACGGTGAAGAGCGAGCTGTCGCCGCCGACCGAGGCTGCGGTGGGAGCCCCGCTCGAATCGACGCTGATGTCGAGCGTGAAATCGGCGGGCACGCTGGTGCCGCGCGAGAGCAGCTTCAGCTGGCTGGACGAGGCGTCCATCTGGAAGCTCAGTAGGGCCTTCACCGTGTCGAGATCGTCGAGCAGGGCGTTGTCGAGCGTGTCCTCGTCGACGACAAGCGTGCCGTCGCTGTCGAAGGAGAGGCCGATCAGCGCCATGCTCTCGTCATCGATGGTGGTCGTCAGGGCGCTGTAGACGGAGAGCGTCGCGCTGCGCATCGTGCCGTCGCCGAACAGGACCGCGTCGTCCGAGACAGTGCCGTCGCTGGCGAGGGTCTGCTGCGTGGCGACGAACTCGCGGAAGGCGTTGTAGGCGTCGACGAGGGCCTGGATCGCCTCCTTGGCCGAACTGACATCGGCACCGACCTCCAGCGTGATCGAGACATCGCTTTCGGTGTCGGGGTCGTCCTGCGTCGTCTGGTAGAGATGCAGCGTCACGCCGTCGAGCAGGTCGTCTATGTCGTTGCTGCTGCGCGTGACCTCGATGCCGTCCAGCGTCAGGATCGCCTCCTGCGCCTCCTGCAGCACGTCGGTGAAGGCGCCGTCCGTGTCGGTCAGCCCGAGCGAGGCCAGCACGTCGTCGCCCGAGACGGCGCTGGCGGCGATGGTCTCGCCGGTCTCGACGCCCGAGAGGACGAGACGGTAGCTCGAGCCGGAGACGCGCAGCACCGTGGCCTGAACGCCGGTCTCTTCGGACTCGGCGTTGATCGCGTCGGCGATGTCCGCGAGCGACATGGTTTCCGTGATCGTGATCTCGACCGCCTCGCCATCGACGACGCCGAGGCTGACGACGCCCGCGAGCCCGAGATCGTCCGATTTCGACGACTGGGTGCTGCCGGCGATCTTGTGCGCCTTGGCGAGCTGCAGGATCTGGATGTCGTAGCTGCCGACATCGCTGCCGTCCTCGACGGTGGCCGACAGCGCAGCGGACGCGTCAACATCGCCATTGGCGGTGAGATAGGCGGCCCTGTCGAGAAAGACGTCCGTGTCGCTGTTCGAGGTGCCGGAGACCGCGCGCAGGGCGTCGGCCGCGTCGGCGACGTCCGACAGCAGCGACTGAAGCTCCTGATAGGCCGCGATCTTGGCCTCGTTGGCGGTGATCTTCAGGTCGATCGTGTCAGCCTTGCTGAGCTTGGCCTGAACTGCGACCTCGATCAGCGCGTCCCAGTCGATGTCCGAGGTATCGGTCGTCGCGCTGGTGGAGGTCGTGCTGGTGGTGGAGGTGGTCGTGCTGGCGCTCGTGCTGCTGGTGACCGAGGTCATCGCCGTCTCCGCGTGATGGGAGAGGTGGGCCGGCTGTCCAGGACCGGCCCACCTCGCTGCCTAGGGGCTTACTGCAGCAACTTCAGCAGCTCCTGGGGCATCGAATTGGCCTGGGCCGCGGCGGCGACGGCGGCCTGGGTCTTGACCTTGATCGAGGCGAGGTTCGCCGACTCGGCGGCGACATCGACGTCCTTGATCGCCGAATTGGCGGCTTCGAGGTTCTCGATGCTGGTGGCGATCGTGTTGGAGCGGAACTCGAAGCGCGATTCGAGGGCGCCGATATTGGCGCGGGCGCTGGAGACGGTGTCGATCGCGGTGTCGAGCGCGGTGATCGCGGTCGTCGCACCGGCCTGGGTCGAGATGTCCGAGGCGTCGACGCCGAGATCGGCAGAGGTGAGGGCGTCGATCGTCACGGTGATCGTGTCGTTGGTGGCATCCGAGCCGACGACGACGACCATGCCGGTCGAGAAGTCGCTGGTGCCGTCGAGCAGGCTCTCGCCGTTGTAGCGCGTGCTTTCGGCGATGCCGTCGATTTCCTCGACGAGCTGGGCGAACTCGGCCTGGATGTAGGTGCGCTCGGAATCCGTGACGGTGCCCGAGGCCGACTGCGAGGCCAGAGCCTTCATGCGCTGCAGCATGTCGCTGATGTTCGAGGCGCCGCCATCGGCCGTCTGGAGGATCGAGGTGCCGTGCGAGGCGTTGGTCGCGGCCTGCGTCAGGGCGGTGACGTCCGACGAGATGCGGGTCGAGATCGCCAGGCCCGAAGCGTCGTCCGCGGCGGAGGTGATGCGCGAGCCGCTGGCCAGCTTGGACAGCGAGGCGGTCTGGTCGGCGGAATTGGCGTTCAGGTAGCGGACCGCCGAATTGGCGGCGAGATTGGTCGAGATCACAGCCATGGCGGCTTCTCCTTGCTCCGGTGACGCTCCCTCCTGGGAGCGGACGCCGCTTTGCTGCGTCCTGGGGTTCAACGGGGCAGGCGCCGGGGGCTGGCACGCGCGGCCGGATCGGCCGCGATCATGACTAATCGGCGGTAAACGTCCGGCAGATGTCGGCCCGCGCGCCGTCGAGCTGACGACGCAGATGCTGACGGCCCCGCTTGAGCAGGGATTCGACCGCCTGGACGGTGGTGTCCATCACCTCGGCGATCTGCGCATTGCTGAGGTCGTCGTAGTAGGAGAGGATCAGGGCGACACGCTGCTGGTCCGGCAGGCGCTCCATCTCCTGGGCGAGCAGGTCGCTGGTCTCGTGGCGCTGGAGCGTCGTCAGCGCATCCGGCTGCGCGTCGACCATCTCCGGCGCTTCCTCCATGCCCTCCGTCTTCGGGCGGCGACGCATGTCGAGGCAGCGGTTGGTCACGACCCGGTAGAGCCAGGTCGAGAACTTCGCCCGGCCCGCCTGCCAGGTGCCGCGATGGCTCCAGATCTTCAGCAGCGTGTCCTGGACGACGTCCTCGGCATCGGCGCCGTTGCGCAGGATCCGCAGCGCCAGAGCGTAGGCGCGGTCGACATGGCGTTCCACCAGCTCGCGGAAAGCGCCCTCGTTGCCTCCGGCAATCAGGTCCAGCAATTCGTCGTCGCGATCCATCGGCCGGCGGCCCTGCATCCTTTCTGCGGTCTCTGTCGCCGCCCCGCCCACGGCGAGCAGAACGGCGGGAGCGGCGCAGCCGGATTTTTGCACGAATTCGAGGCGGGATGGCTGAGCGTTCATGGTCCGGAAACCTCCAGAAACCACTTCCAGGCCCGGTGCCTGAAAGGGGCGTCTGGAACTGAAACGGGCCAGGGCGCCGAACCAGGCGCGCAATATCAAAAATAATTCTGTTATTTCAGAGGCTTAGCTGGGAAATATCTGCCGGGTCCCCGGCAAAATCTGCCCAGTGGCCGGACGGCCGCTTCAGCCGGGCGCGACGCTGCGGTAGCGGGCATCGGCGCGGGCGAGATGGTCGGACATGGCCTGGCCGGCCGAGTCGGGGTCTCGCGCGGCGATGGCCTCGCAGATTCGCGCATGCTCCTCGAGGGTCAGGCGCTCGGCACCCGGCGCCCGCACCAGCGTGACATAGGACGCGCCGAGCCAGGTCAGCATCGCCTCGACCGCGGCGGGAAAGACCGGGTTGCCGCTCATCACCGCGATCTGGCGATGAAAGGCGATGTCGCGGCTGAGGAAATCGTCGAGCCCGGCAGCCCGGTGCTCGTCGAGCCGCTGGCGCAGCACAGCGAGCCCGGCGGCGTCGGCGCGCTGGGCGGCCAGCCGTGCGACGCCGGCTTCGAGCAGGATGCGCGCTTCCTTGAGATGCTCCAGCGCGTCGGGATCGACACTCAACAGGAAGCGTGCGGGTTCGGTCAGCTGCGCGACAACCGCTTCTGCGGTGGGCAGCAGGACGCGGGCGCGCTCGCCATGGCTGATGCCGATGATGCCGGAGCGCTCCAGCTGCTGCAGCGCCTCGCGGATCGAGGGGCGGCCGACGCCATAGGCGTCCATCAGCTCGCGCTCGGAGGGCAATTGCGCGCCCGGCGGGAACTCGCCCGAGCGGATGCGGGCGATCAGCCGGTCGAGGACCTCCTGATGCAGCTTGCGGCGGGGGATCGGCTCGGTCGTCACGGGGCCTGCATCGCTGGGGAAGGGGACATCGTCATCATGTCATCAGACCAGATTGACCGCCAGCCTTCGGCGTGGGACGAACTCGTCATACCAGTTGGGGAGGTCGACGATGACGGTGGTGGCTCTGTTCGGTGCCGGCGGCAAGATGGGCATGCGGCTCGGCCGCAATCTCGCCGCCTCGCGATTCACGATGCGGCCGGTCGAGGTCAGCCCGGCCGGGCAGGAGCGGGTGCGCGCCGCCTTCGGGCTCGACTGCGTGTCGGCGGAGGCTGCGGTCAATGGCGCGGCCGTCGTCGTGCTGGCGGTGCCGGATACCCATGTCGGCACGGTGGCGCGCTCGCTGCTGCCCCTGCTCGCGCCGGGCACGATCGTGGTGATCCTCGATGCCGCCGCGCCCCATGCCGGGCATCTGCCGGAGCGGGCCGACATCACCTATTTCGTCACCCATCCCTGCCACCCGCCGATCTTCAACGACGAGACGGACCTGGCCGCCAAGGCCGACCATTTCGGCGGCATCGCGGCGAAGCAGCACATCGTCAATGCGCTGATGCAGGGGCCTGAAGAGCATTACGCGCTCGGCGAGGAGGTCGCGCGGGCGATCTGGGCGCCGGTGATGCGCTCGCACCGCGTCACGGTCGAGCAGATGGCGATCCTGGAGCCCGGCCTATCGGAGACCGTCTGCGCCACGCTGCTCGACGCGATGCGCGAGGCGATGGAGGAGGCGATCGCCCGCGGCGTCCCGCGCGAGGCGGCGCGCGATTTTCTGCTCGGCCATATGAACATCCTCGCCGCCGTGACCTTCGAGCAGGTGCAGGGCGTGTTCTCGGACGCCTGCAACAGAGCGATCGTCTTCGGCAAGGACACGATCCTGAAGCCGGACTGGAAGCGGCTGTTCGAGCCGGAGGAGATCGCCGCCAGCGTGCGCCGCATCACCTGACGGATTATCCGTCGCCCGCCCCTTGACCTTCCCATGATGGGAAGCCCCATCTCCGGCTCTGATGCGACAGCCGGAGCCTGAGCCGATGACCCTGACCGATCTCCGCAAGCCGGATGGCGCGACGACGCTCGCGATCCCCGTCGAGGGGATGAGCTGCGCCTCCTGCGTCGGGCGCGTCGAGAAGGCGATCCTGGCCGTCCCGGGCGTCCGCGAGGCGTCCGTCAATCTCGCGACGCAGCGGGCGAGCGTCGGGCTCGACGCCGATGCCGGCGTGGCGCCGGTCCTGGCCGCGATCCGGGCGGCCGGCTACACGCCGCAGGAGGACGAGACCGATTTTTCCGTCGAGGGGATGAGTTGCGCTGCTTGCGTCGGGCGGGTCGAGCGGGCGCTGCTCGCCGTTCCGGGTGTGCTGGAGGGCAGCGTCAACCTCGCCACGGGCCGCGCCCATGCGCGCCATGTCGGCGGCGAGAGCACTGTGGCGGCGATCGCGGCGGCTCTGGCTGAAGCCGGCTATCCGGCCGAGCCCGTGCGGGAGGCGGCGGCGCAGGCCGATCGCGACAGTGCGCGGCGCGCGGCCGAACTGGCGGGGCTGCGCCGCGACCTCACCCTGGCCGCACTGGCGACGCTGCCGATCGTCGTGATCGAGATGGGCTCGCATCTCTCCGACACGCTGCATCACGCGCTGGCGGAGAGCTTTGGCGCGGCCAACCTGCGCATCGCGTCCTTCATCCTGGCGAGCCTGGTGCAGTTCGGGCCGGGCCTCCAGTTCTTCCGCAAAGGTGGGCCGGCGCTGCTGCGCGGCGCGCCCGACATGAACTCGCTCGTCATGTTGGGCACGACGACGGCCTATCTCTATTCGGTGGTCTCGACCTTCGCGCCCACGCTGCTGCCGGCCGGGCTCGACCACACTTATTTCGAGGCCGGCGCGGTCATCGTCACGCTGATCCTGTTCGGCCGCTATGCCGAAGCGCGGGCCAAGGGCCAGACCGGCGATGCGATCCGCGGTCTTCTGAAGTTGCAGGCCAAGACGGCTCTGGTGCTGCGCGAGGGCCGCGAGCAGGAATTGCCGGTCGCGCAGGTGCGGCCCGGCGACATCGTGCTGGTGCGCCCCGGCGAGCGGCTGCCGGTCGATGGCGAGGTGGTGGAGGGGGCCTCCTTCGTCGACGAATCCATGCTGACCGGGGAGCCGATCCCGGTCGAGAAGGACGTGGGCGCGACGGTGATCGGCGGGACGGTCAACGGCACCGGCGCCTTCCGCTTCCGCGCGACGCGCATCGGCGCGGACACGCTTCTGGCGGGAATCGTGCGGACGATGGAGGCGGCTCAGGCCTCGAAGCTGCCGATCCAGGCGCTGGTCGACAAGGTGACGATGTGGTTCGTGCCGGCCGTCATGGCCGCCGCGCTGCTGACCTTCGGGGTCTGGCTGGTCTTCGGTCCGAGCCCGGCCCTGTCGCTGGCGATCGTCAATGCGGTCGCGGTGCTGATCATCGCCTGTCCCTGCGCGATGGGGCTGGCGACGCCGACCTCGATCATGGTCGGCACCGGCAAGGCCGCGCAGATGGGCGTGCTGTTCCGGCGCGGCGAGGCGCTGCAGGCCCTGCGCGATGTCACGGTCGTGGCGCTCGACAAGACCGGGACGATCACGCGGGGCAAGCCCGAACTGACGGATGTCGAGGTCACCGAGGGCTTCGCGCGCGATGAGGTCCTGCGGCTGGTGGCGGCGGTCGAGACGCGCTCGGAGCACCCGATCGCGCAGGCCATCGTCGCGGCAGCCCGGCAGGGCGGCCAAATCCTGCCCGAGCCCGCCGCCTTCGCCGCCGAGCCCGGCTTTGGCGTCACGGCCACCGTCGAGGGGCGGGCGCTGCTCGTCGGGGCCGACCGGCTGCTGGTGCGGGCGGGCCTCGACCTGTCTCCCTTCGCCGCCACGGCGGCGCGGCTCGGAGGCGAAGGCAAGTCGCCGCTCTATGCGGCGATCGACGGGCGGCTTGCCGCGATCCTCGCCGTCTCCGACCCCGTCAAGGAGACCAGCCGCGAAGCGCTCGAGGCCCTGCGGGCGCAGGGGTTGCGGATCGTGATGATCACCGGCGACAACCGGCGCACCGCCGAGGCGATCGCGCGCGGCCTGCCGGTCGACGAGGTCGTGGCCGAGGTGCTGCCCGCCGGCAAGGTCGCGGTGATCGCGGGGCTGCAGGCGGGGGGCGCCCGAGTCGCCTTCGTCGGCGACGGCATCAACGACGCGCCGGCGCTGGCCAAGGCCGATGTCGGGCTCGCCATCGGCACCGGCACCGATATCGCGATCGAAAGCGCCGATGTCGTGCTGATGTCGGGCGATCTGCGCAATGTGGCCAATGCGGTGGCGCTGTCGCGGGCGACGCTGCGCAACATCGCCGAGAACCTGTTCTGGGCCTTCGGCTACAATGCGGTGCTGATCCCGGTCGCGGCCGGGGTGCTCTATCCGGCCTTCGGCATCCTGATGTCGCCGATGGTGGCGGGTCTCGCCATGGCGCTCTCCAGCGTCAGCGTCGTCGCCAATGCGCTGCGGCTGCGCGGTTTCCGGCCGCCGCTCGCGGCGCATGGCCGGGCTGCGGCGGCCGCCTGAGCGGGGCCGAGAAAGCGCTTGAACCTCTAGTGGCTACAGGAAGTAGGGTCTGGCCGGTTCGCGATTCACGACGTCCGGTGCCCCATGTCCCAACCCGTTTCCGATCTCGCCCCGAAGGCCCCTGAGGCCGCCGCTCCGGCGCCGGCCCCCTGCGGATCCGCCTGCTGCGGCGGGCATGATCACGCACCGCCTGCCGCCGCGGCCGCGAGCGCTCCGCACAGCCACGGCCCGGGCTGCGGCCACGGCCACGACCACGATCACGACCATGGTCATCCGCATGCGGAGCCAGCGGCCGACGCATTGCCGGAGCATGAGCCGGGCGCGCTGCTCTGGCAGGTGCAGGGCATGGATTGCGGCAACTGCGCCCAGACGATCCGCGCCGCGCTGGAGCGGCTGCCGGGCGTCTCCGACATCCGCATCTCCGTGACCAAGGAGACGCTGGCGCTGCGCCTCGACGAGGGGCTGACGCCGCCCGAGGCGATCGAGAGCCGGATCGCGACGCTGGGCTACCAGCCGAGCCGGCTCGCGGCGACGCAAGTCGCCCCGCTGCGGCGCGAGGCGCCCTCTGCCTGGTGGCGCCAGGCCAAGGGCCGGCTCGCCATCGCCTCGGGCGCGCTCGTCGCGCTGGCCTATCTGGTGAGCGTGCTCGCGCCGGGCTGGCACGACCCGCTCTTCATCGCCGCCAGCCTGATCGCGGCGGCTCCCGTGGCGCGACGGGCCTTTGTCTCGGCGCGGGCCGGTGCGCCCTTCACCATCGAGATGCTGATGACGATCGCGGTGGCCGGCGCGCTCGTCATCGGTGCGGCGGAGGAGGCGGCCATCGTCGTCTTCCTCTTCTGTGTCGGCGAGGTTCTGGAGGGCGTGGCCGCCGAGAAGGCCCGTTCCGGCATCCGCTCGCTCGCCGCGCTGGTGCCGCAGACCGCCTGGCTCGAGGAGGGCGGTACCGTCCGAGAGGTGGCGGCCGAGACCCTGCGCATCGGCCAGACCGTTCTGGTGCGCCCGGGCGACCGCATTCCGGCCGACGGCACCGTGCTGACCGGTGCCTCCAGCGTCGACGAGGCGCCGATTACCGGTGAATCGATGCCGAAGGCCAAGGAGCCCGGTTCGGAGGTCTTCGCCGGCACCGTCAATCACGAGGCGGCGCTGACGGTCCGTGTCGGCCGGGCGGCGCAGGACACGATGATCGCCCGCATCGTCGCGCTGGTCGCCGAGGCGCAGGACGCCAAGGCGCCGACCGAGCGCTTCATCGACCGCTTCTCGCGGATCTACATGCCTTTCATCGTCGGGCTGTCGCTGCTGGTGGCGGTGCTGCCGCCGCTGGTCGCGGGCGGCGCCTGGGGCGAGTGGATCTATCGCGGGCTCGCTTTGCTGCTGATCGGCTGCCCCTGCGCGCTGGTGATCTCGGTTCCCGCCGCGATCGCCTCCAGCCTCGCGATCGCGGCGCGTCGCGGCCTCCTGATCAAGGGCGGGGCGGTGATCGAGGCGCTGGCCGGCGTCGACACCGTCGCTTTCGACAAGACGGGCACGCTGACGATCGGCCGCCCCGTCGTCACCGATGTCGTGGCGCTGGAGGGCGGCGCGCCGCAGGTCCTGGCGCTGGCGGCGGCGGTCGAGCGGCGCTCGAGCCATCCGCTCGCGGCGGCCATCGTCGCGCGGGCTGAAGCCGAGGCGGATGCGGTGGCTATCGTCGCGGCGGAGGATGTCGCGGCCGTGCCGGGCAAGGGCATGGCGGGCACGATCGGGGAGGCGGCCGTCTTCGTCGGCGCGCCGCGCCACGCCGCCGCCTGGGCGCCGCTGTCGGAGGCAGTGCTGGCCGAGATCGACCGGTTCGAAGGGGAGGGCAAGACCGTCGTCGTCGTGGTCAGTGCGGCGCGGGCGGTCGGGCTGCTGGCGCTGCGGGACGAGCCGCGGCCGGATGCGGCGGCGGCGATCGGCCGGCTCAATGCGATGGGTATCCGCCCGCTGATGCTGACCGGCGACAACCAGCGCGCAGCAGGGGCGGTCGGCGAGGCGCTCGGCGTCGCGGTCACCGCCGGGATGCTGCCCGCCGACAAGGCGGAGGCGGTGGCCGAGCTTGCCCGTGGCGGCCGGGTCGCCATGGTCGGCGACGGCATCAACGACGCGCCGGCGCTGGCCAGCGCGCAGGTCGGCATCGCCATGGGCTCGGGCACGCGCGTCGCGATCGAGGCGGCCGATGCGGCGCTGCTGCATGACCGCGTCGGCGACGTGCCGGCGCTGATCGGGCTGGCGCGGGCGACGATGGCCAATATCCGCCAGAACATCGCGCTGGCGCTTGGCCTGAAGGCGCTGTTCCTCATCACCACCATCATCGGCGCGACGGGGCTGTGGGTCGCGATCCTCGCCGACACCGGCGGGACCGTGCTGGTCACGCTCAACGCGCTGCGGCTGCTCGGCTATTTCCGCAGCGAGCCCGCGATGGCGCGCACTGCGACGCCGGAAACGGTGCGGCCCGTGCTCGGAACGGGTTGACTTCCGGCCGCCGCTGGGGAATTTCGAGGGCAGCGCGGGTGTAGCTCAATGGTAGAGCAGCAGCCTTCCAAGCTGAATACCCGGGTTCGATTCCCGGTACCCGCTCCAGCTTCCCCTCATCGTCCGCCTGATGCCGCTGTTGCCCCTCGCAGCCTTGCCGCATCGCGTCCCCATGCTAGGCTCCGCGCCGGCAAGAGGAGCGTGACGCGCTTGATCCGGGGTTGTCTGGCCGTGCTGTGCCTGATCGGTTGCGGGGTCGAGGCCCCGGCGCGCGACCTCGTCGGCAAGTTCGGCTATCTCGGCGAATGGGACGTCACCGCGACGCTCTCCGAGGAGCGGGCGGGGCGTTCGGGCGCAGCCTCCCTGTCGGGCCCGCTGCTGATGAAGCACAATGCCGTCTGCGGGCCCGGCGAGACGCCGGAGAAGAGCGGCCAGATCCGCCTGACCCTGCGCGGCGAGCGCTACAGTGCCGAGATGACGCTGGCGGGCGCCTCCTGCCGCTTCTCCGGCACGCTCTCGCCGGAGCGCCACAGCTTTGTCGCCTGTGGCGGCGAGCAGCCCATTCCGCTGCGCCTGTGGTTCCGGGACGCCGGCTCTAGGGCTCCCTGACGACCCGGAAGCCGTTGGTGAAGAAGCGCACATCGGCCTCGTATTTGAAGCGGGCGGCCGAGCGCAGATAGCGCGGATCGTTGTTGAAGGAGCCGCCGCGCAGCACGCGCTCGCGGCAGCCCGGCGCGCTGAAGGCGCTGCCGTCGCGCGGGGTGGCGCGGTAGCTGTCGCTCCAGCAATCGGCGACCCATTCGGCGGCATTGCCGGCCATGTCGTAGAGGCCGAAGCCGTTGGGCGGGAACTGCCCGGTCTCGACCGCCTGCCGGCGTGTCGGCTCGTTGCAGCCGACGCAGTTGGCGCGCTCCTTCACCAGCGTCGCACCCCAGGGATAGGTCGTGGTCGTGCCGCCGCGCGCGGCGTATTCCCACTCCGCCTCGCTCGGCAGGCGGTAGCGCTTGCCGGTGCGGGCCGAGAGCCAGGCGAGATAGGCGTTGGCGTCGTTCCAGTGGATGTCGGTCACCGGGCGCTTGCCGCGGCCCAGCCCCCGGTCGTTCGGGCGATGGCTGCAGCCGCCCTGGTCGACGCAGGCGTCCCATTCGTCGAAAGTGACCTCGCGCACGCCGATGTGGAAGCCGTCGCGGATCGTCACCGTATGGACCGGCTTCTCGAACTCGTAGAGTTCGTTGGCGCCCATCTCGAAGCTGCCGGGGCGGATCGCCACGAGCTCCGGGCAGTCGTCGCAGTCGCGCACCGTGCGGGCCGTGGCCGCGGCCGGCGGCGGGGCCGGCGCGCGCGGCGGCTCGCGCACCGAGGCGGTCGGTGGCGCCGGCTGGGGCGTCGGCGCGGGAGGCGTGGCGGCGGCGTTCTGGCGCGCCGCGAATTGCTGCTCGCGCGTGCGGGCGAGCGCCGCGAAGCGCCCGTCGGGATAGGCGTTGAGATAGGCGCGGTACTCGGCCGGGTTCTCGCTGGAGCGGATCGACTCCCAGAAGGCGAGCTCATAGGCGTCCTGCCGCGCGGCGGGCGACTCCGGCGGCGGCAGCGGGATGACGGCGCGGTTGGTCTGGGCGGTCTGCGCCGGGCGGGCCACCGGCGTGACGATAAGGCCCGCCGGTGGCTCGGAGGAGGTCCAGATCTGCTGGGCGCGGCGGGTCTGTCTCGCCACGGCGTCGCGGGTGCGGGCGAGGGCAGCCTGCATGTCGAGCCCTGGCGTGCGGATCGCCTTGATCCATTCGTCCACCGCCGGGTTGCCGCGGTCGGCGACGGTGCGGCCGGGCGCCGTGGTGAACATCACGCTGATCGCCTCCATCCGCTCGATGGCGAGCAGACCTTTGCCGGTGCCGCCGATCTCCGCCTGCCAGGGATTGTCGCGGCTGGCGTCGAGGACGACGAGGGCGCTGGAGGGCCGGGCCACGATCAGCGCATCGAGCAGGAGGTCGAGATCGATGGATGCCCGGGCGATGTCGGAGGCGGAGCGCAGGCGCGGATCGACGGGGACGAGGAAGTTGCGGCCGCGCTGCTGCACGGCATGGCCGGCATAGAACACCACCGCCTGCGCGCCCCGGCCGAGCCTCGCGCCGAAGGCGGCGATCGCGTCCTGCAGTGCGGCGGCGCTGGTGTCCTCGGCGGTCACGACGTCGAAGCCGCCCTCGCGCAAGGCCTCGGCCACGGCGCGGGCATCGGCCGTGGCGCCCGTGACGGGGGCTGTCGCATAGGCGCCGTTGCCGATGACGAGGCCGACGCGCCGCGGACCGGCGTCGCCGCCCTGCGCGAGGCCGGTCGCTGCCGAGAGCAGGAGCGCGCCGATCGCCGCGATCCCGGCGCGCCACCAGGAGATGCTCGTCCTCATGTCCCTGCGAAGCCCTTCCGATCGCACCGGCGCGTCTCAGCGGACATGGATCGTGATCTTGCGCGACATCACCGGCGGGTCATGCGGCACGTGGTTATGGTCTCCCAGCAGCAGCTGCAAGGTGTGCCGCCCTTTCGGCAGGGTCACCACCACCTCGCTCTGGCCGTTGCCGAGATGGATGTTGTTGTAGTCGGACGGAATGGGCTGGTCCGGCGGGCCCGGCTCGGTGTTGATCAGGAGATGGTGATGGCCGGTGTTGGCCCATTCGGTGCCGGCGGGCGCCAGCCCCATCTCCTTCAGCCCCATCCGCACGGTGAAGCGCTCGGGCACCCGCAGCCCGTCCAGAGGATAATGAAAATAGACCTCGGCCCCCTTGGGTGCGGGCTGACGGCCGGAGCCGGACTGTGCGCCGGCCGGCAGCGCGGCGAGCAGGACCGAGGCGGCGAGGAGAGCGGCGAAACGTGACGGGTTCATCGCCGCCTCTCCGTGCGCCTGCCGCCGGGCGCGACCGTCACACGGATGCGCTCCGACAGGATCGGCGGATCATGCGGCACATGATTCTCGTCGGTGAAGATCAGCTGCAGCGTGTGCTCGCCGCGGGGCAGCGTGATGCGCCGCTCGGTCTGGCCGCCGCCGAGATGGATGTGGTTGAGATCGGCGGGAATCGCCTCGTCGAGCGGCGGCGTCGGCGCGTTGACGATGAGGTGGTGATGGCCGGTGTTCGGCTTGGCGACGCCGGCCGGGGCCACGCCCATGTTGCGCAGCCCGAAGCGGACGGTGGTGTTGGGGAAGATCACGTCCCCGTCGCGCGGGTAGATGAAGTAGACGGCGGCATCCGGCGGGGCGGGGGTCAAAACCGGCTTGCCGTCCGGGCGGGTCGTCGGCCGGGCCGCCGACGCCGTCTGCTCGCCCTCGACGACGCGCACCCGGATGCGGGGCGACATCAGCGGTGGATCATGCGGGACGTGGTCGTGGTCGCCCAGCAGCAGCTGCAGCGTATGCTCGCCCGGCGGCAGCGTGATCTCGGCCTCGGTCTGGCCGCGGCCGAAATGGACGTGGTTGAAATCGCTCGGGATCTCGCGGTCGAGCGGCGGCAGCTCGGTATCGATGAGCAGATGATGGTGGCCGCCGTTGGGATGGCGCGTTCCGGCCGGGGACAACGCCACGCCCTCCGTGCCGAAGCGGATGATCGACCGCGACGGGATGGTGGCGCCGTCGGCGAGATCGACGAAGAACACCCTCGCGCCGGGCGGCGAGGCGACGCGCGGCTTCTCATCGGCCTCCTCCGTCACCTCCACCGTGATGCGCGGCGACATCACGGGCGGGTCGTGAGGCACGTGATCGTGATCGGCGAAGAGGAGTTGCAGCGTGTGCCGCCCTGGCGGCAGCACGACTTCGATCTCCGTCTGGCCGCCGCCGAGATGGAGATGGTTGAAGTCGCTCGGGATCGGCTGGTCGAGCGGCGGCAGCTCGGTATCGATCAGGATGTGGTGATGGCCAGCATTGGCCTGATTCTGGCCGGCGGGGACGACCTCCATGCCGAACAGCGCGAAACGGACCAGGAATTTGCCCGGCAGCTTCGCACCGTCGGCGATTCCGACGAAAGCGAGCCGGGCATCGGCCGGTGCCTTGCTGCGCGGCCGGGCCGCCTCCTGCGCGAAGACGGACGGGGCGAATGCGACCGTCACGGCCGCCAGCACCAGCAGCGCCGACAGGATGCCGAGCCGAACCCTCTGCACCAGCCCTGATCTCCTTCGCCCCCGAAGCACGCGGAAGCTACCAGCGCCGGTGGGCTCCGGCAAGCCAAATAGCCGTTGCGTCAACGGTTTGGAGCCGGTTCCGGACAGGGCTGCGGGGCGGTGACGTCTGGATTTTCGGCGCCGGCTCCGTTACGTTGTCGCCGGGAAGGGCCGCATGAACCTGATCGCCAGAGTCTCGCTGCTGATGAGTCTCGCCTGGCTGCTGCTGGTGCATCCGGCGGCAGCGACGGCCGAGCGCCGCGTCGCGCTGGTCATCGGCAATTCCAGCTATGCCAACGCGCCCGTTCTCTCGAACACCGTCAACGACGCGCGCGACATGGCGGCGGCCCTGCGCCGGATCGGCTTCGAGGTCGTCGACGGCATCGATCTCGACAAGCGCGGCATGGACCAGGCCGTGACCCGCTTCGCGCGGCTGGCGCAGGATGCCGACGCCGCGATGTTCTACTATGCCGGGCACGGCCTCCAGTTCAACGGCGAGAACTTCCTGGTCCCGGTCGAGGCGCGGGTGGAGGACGAGATCGGCGTCCAGTACGAGACGACCCGGCTCAACGATGTGCTGACGGCGCTGAACTTCTCCCGGGGCGTCAAGATCATGGTGCTGGACGCCTGCCGCAACAATCCCTTCGTGACCCAGCTCGCCCGGCGCCAGGGCACCCGCAGCTTCGCCGTCGGGACCGGCCTGGCGCCGGTCGCACGGGCGCAGGGCATGGTGATCGCCTATGCGACGCAGGCCAACGACGTGGCGGCCGACGGGGCGGGCCGCAACAGCCCGTTCACGGCGGCGCTGGTGCGCGAGATCGAGCAGCCGGGACTCGAGGTCGCGACGCTGTTCCGCCGGGTTCAGAAGAGCGTCTATGACGCCACCAACGGCCGTCAGACGCCGGAACTGTCGCTCTCGCTGCTCGGCGACTTCTATCTCAACCGCTCCGAGACCGACAGCGACGTCTGGGGACGGATCCGCATGAGCGAGGACCCGGCCGTCTATCACGACTTCATCCGGCGCTATCCGACGAGCTTCTTCACCATCGATGCGCGCACGCGGCTCGATCTGATCGAGCGTCGGGCCGGAGAGGCCAAGGAGCGCGAATTGCTGGCGCGCGAGTTCGCCGAGCGCGAGCGCGCCCTGCTCGAGCGCGTCGAGCAGGCCGAGCGCGTGCGCCAGCAGGCGGCGACCGATCTGGCCCGGCGCCAGACGGAGAGCGGCCCGGACCTCGCCTCGGCGCCCGGAACCCGCCCCGCCACGCCGGTCGCCGGCACGATCCGGCCGATCCCGATCCCGGCGCCCCAGGAGCGCGCGGAGCGGCAGCGCCTGTCCGACGAGGTGGCGCGGCGCGAGCGCGAACTCGCGTCGCTCGAAACCGAAAAGCGGCGGCTCGCCGACGAGCGGCGGGTGCTGGAGCAGGCGATGGCGGCGCGGATGGGCACGCTGACGATGTCGGCGCCTGCCGAGCCGGCGCTGTCGCCTTTCACGGCAACGCCGGCACAACCAGCCCAGGCTGAACGCGCGACAGCGGAGCGTGCGGTTGCGGCACCCGGAAACGGCGCGCGGGCCCAGCCCGCACGGACGCCGGCGACGCGGCCCAGCGCCGCGACCTGCAGCGAGATCCTGTTGCGGGCGCAGCTCGGCGAGCTGACGCCTCAGGCCAAGGAGCAGTTGCAGCTGTGCCGCTGATCCCGCGATCCCGGTCCATGGCACGGGTGACATCATGACGAATGATCGACGTGCGGCGCCGGCCCGATGGCTGCGCTCGCTCCTGGCCGTGGTCTGCCTCGCGGGGGGCGCCGGCGTTGCCGCGGCGCAGACGGCGCCGCCGGCGCCCGTGCCGTTCCCCGAGGCGCTGCAGCGCGCCGCGACGGATCTCTTCTCCAAGGCGGCGATCCAGGGCGACCGGATCGAGCTGGTGATCGATCCGCTGATCGACGCCGCTTCCGGCGCGCAATCCGCCGCGACGCGGGCGATGCAGCAGCGGCTGACGGAGATCGTCCAGGCGTCCTATCCGCGTTTCATCGTCCAGCCTTTCACCACGGAGGTTCTGGCGCGCGATCCGGTCGTGCTGGTCGGGACGTTCACCGCCATCAGCCAGGCCGGCAACGAGGCCCCGCCGGACGTGTTCCGGATCTGTCTGAGCCTCGCCGATCTGAAGTCGCGAACCGTCGTCGCCAAGGGCGTGGCGCGAGCGATGCCCGACAATGTCGACATGACGCCGACGCCCTATTTCCGCGACACGCCCGTCTGGGCGAAGGACCAGGCGACGGACGCCTATGTGAAGACCTGCCAGGCGACGCAGGTCGGGGGGCGTCTCGATCCGGCCTATGTCGACCGGCTCGGCGCCAACGCGCTGATCCAGGACGGGATCGCCGAATACGAGGCGCAGCGCTTCCGCGAGGCGCTGGCCTTCTACCGGACGGCGCGCAAGCTGCCGGGCGGCGACCAGCACCGCGTCCGCGTCGGCACCTATCTCGCCAACAGCAAGCTCGGCCGGCGCGACGACGCGGTCGAGGCCTTCGGGGATCTGGTCGATTACGGGCTCGGCACCGAGCAGCTGTCCGTCCGGCTGCTGTTCCGGCCGGGGTCGACCCAGTTCATCGACGATCCGAAGACGATCGAGCCTTATCCGATGTGGCTGAGCCAGATCGCGACGCGGGTGCGACAGAAGAATGCCTGCCTCGAGATCGTCGGTCACACCTCGCGCACCGGCACGCCGCATCTCAACGAGCGGCTCTCCGTCGCCCGGGCGCAGTTCATCATGGACCTGCTGCTGACGGGCATGCCCGACGGGCGCAGCCGGATGATCGCGACCGGGCGCGGCTATCGTGACAATCTCGTGGGCACCGGCAAGGACGACGCCAGCGACGCGCTCGACCGGCGTGTCGAATTCAAGGTCATCGGCTGCTGAGCCCCCGTTTGCGCCGCGCCGGCGCGCGCCTCCTTCGAATGAAGGAAGCCCTGTCGGCGGCGGGCTGCTCCGATGCGGCGTGAGGGCGGTCTTCGGAGGCGGATGGCGAGCATGAGCGACACGGCGATCAACCCCTACGACGCCGTCGCCTATCCCGGCCACGCCTTCGCGCAGACGCATCCGGCGCGGCTGGCGACGATCGCGCATTTCCACGGGCTGGACGCGGCATCGCCGCAACGGATGCGCGTGCTCGAACTCGGCTGCGGGCGGGGCGGCAATCTGCTGCCGATGGCCGCGCAGTATCCGCAGAGCGACTTCGTCGGGCTGGACCTGAGCGGCAATGCGATCGCGAAGGCGAGCAGCGCCCAGGCGGAACTGGGGCTGCGCAACATCGCCTTTCACCACCGCGATATCCTCACTGTCGGCGACGAGCTCGGCACCTTCGACTACATCCTCGTCCATGGCGTCTATTCCTGGGTGCCGGACATCGTGCGCGAGGCGATCCTGGCCATTTTCGGCCGGCTGCTGACGCCGCATGGCATCGCCTATGTGAGCTACAACGCCCTGCCGGGCTGCCGGCTGCGCGATCTCGCGCGCGACGTGATGCTCTATGCCACGCGCGACGTGCATGAGCCGGAGGAACGGGTGCGGGTGGCGCGGGCCGCGCTTGCGGCCTTCGCCGAGGCGAGCGATGCCGAGACCTTCCACGGTGCGTCGTTGCGGCAGCGGCTGCGCCAGCTCGCCGACACGCCCGACAACGTGCTCTATCACGACGACCTCAATCCTGGCGCGCGCGCCTTCGCGCTGCATGAGGTGCTCGACGCGGCCCAGCGGCACGGGCTGCAGTTCCTGGCGGAGGCGTCCTTCCCGAACCAGTTCGGCGCCGCGAAGGGGCCGGCCCAGGCGATGATCGCCGGCATCCCGGTCGAGGAGGCGGTGCGGCGCGAGCAGACGCTCGACCTGCTGATCGGCCGGGCCTTCCGCGAAACGCTGCTGTGCCGGCAGGACGTCGCGCTGAAGCGTGGCATCGGGCGCGGCGCATTGCGGCCCTATCACCTCGCCGCCAGCACACGCCTCGCCGAACCGGGCGAGGACGCCCGGCCGGGCATCGACCAGTTCACATTCGACGAGGGCGTGCGACTCTCGGTCGACCTGCCGCTGTGCAAGGCGGCGCTGCGCCGGCTCGGTCAGGCCTGGCCGGCCAGCATCGCCTTCGACCGGCTGGTCGCCCTGGCCATCGCGGATGTCGGCGGCGCAGCCGGTCCGGAGCAGGCGACGGAGATCGGAAAACTGGAGGATGCGCTGCTCGCGATCTTCCGGGCCGGGCTTCTCGATGTCCGGCTGGAGCCGCCGCCGCTGACGACCGCCATTTCCGAGCGGCCGCTGGCCAGCCCGGTGGCGCGCTGGCAGGCGACGACGGCACGCGAGGTGACCGACCTGCGGCATCGCACGGTGGCACTGGACGGAATCATCGTGCGCAAGTTCGTCTGCCTTCTCGACGGCACGCGCGACGAGGCGCACCTGCTGGCGGACCTCAACGCCTTCCTCGACGAAGCCCATGGGTCCGGCGCCGAGGTCGGCGACCTGCCGCGGCGGGCGACGGCGCAGGAGGTCTCCGTTCATCTGCGGGACGTCGCCCGGCTGGGCCTGCTGCAGGCGTGACTGGTGCGGCGCGCCATTGTCGGGACGGCGGGTGGGCTCTACTCTGCCGCTGCGGCAACGGCTCGGTTTCTCCTGCCGGCGACCGCGCGGGACGACCCGGGAGGCGGGCCGGATGAGGGCCGATGGGTGAGCGCTTCAGGCAGTTCCAGGCGGCCTATCCGGAGGAGGCCTGCCTCGAGGTGCTGATGCGCGCCCGCCATGGCGCCGGCGCGATGACCTGTCCGGCCTGCGGGCGCCCCAGCCGCTTCGCGCCGCGTCCGAAGCTGCGCGCCTTCGCCTGCGAGCACTGCAACTACATGATCCAGCCGGGTGCTGGCACGGTGCTGGACAACCGCCGCACCCCGCTGCAGCTCTGGTTCTTCGCGCTGCGGCTGATGGCGGAGGAGGGCGCCAAGGGCGCTGTCGGCGTGCTCGAACGCGAGGCCGGCGTGCCGGCCCTGACGGCGAAACGGCTGGTGGGCGACCTTTCCGCCCTGGCCGGGAAGGCGCCGGACTGGTTCGAGCCGCTGCGCCGCCGCGTGGCCGGGGAGGCGGCACCCCCGGCGGAGATGGCGGGCGCGGCCGGTGCGACGCCCACGCCCGCCGCTGCGGCGCTGCCCGTCCCGCACCCGCGCAGTGGCCCGATGCCGCTGATCGCGCTCGCGGCCGGCATCGCCTGTATCGCGGCGGCCGTCCTCGCCATCGCGCTGGCGAAGCTGCGGCAGGAGGAGGCGCCGCCCGATCCGGAGATGGTGGCGATCCTCAGCGCACCGCCGCTGCAGACCGCGGCGCGGCCGTCCCTCGTCATCTCCTCGGTCGAGAGCGATCTGGAGGCTGCGCGCGAAGCGACGGAATTCGCGCTGAGGGCCGATCCCAGCCTGGCGGAGATCCGCGAGCAGGCGGCGGCGCCGGAGATCCCGGTCGTGCCGCTGGCGCTGCCGCCGGCCAACATCCTGCTGGTGCCGCCGACGCTGCCGGGCAGGCCTCCGGGGGGAACGCCTTCGCGCATTCCGCAGGCGCCGATCACGAGCGGCGGCGATCCCGAGCAGTTGCTGACCTTCGGGCCGATCCGGATCCGGCGTCATCTGGTCGAGACGATCGTGCGCGCCGGCAAGGTGGTGGGGGCCGATCCGACGTTACTGATGGCGGTGGCGGACAAGGAATCCTCCTTCTCCACTTCGGTCCAGGCGAAGACCTCCTCGGCGACCGGACTCTACCAGTTCATCGAGCAGACCTGGCTCGGCGTCGTCAGCGAGTTCGGCGCGAAGCATGGGCTGGCGGCGGAGGCGAAGCTGATCGGGCGCAACGGCCGCCAGTTTTTCGTCGCGGATGCGGCCGAGCGCCAGCGCATCCTCGATCTCAGGCGCGAGCCCTATCTCTCGGCGCTGCTGGCGGGCGAAATGCTGAAGCGCGACACGCTGCGGCTGGAGAAGGCGATGGGGCGCCATCTCACCGGTGGCGAGATCTATCTGATCCACTTTCTCGGGCCGGATGCCGCCCAGACCTTCATCGAGACGATGGAGGAAACGCCCGACGTCAAGGCGGCGGATCTGCTGCCGAAGCCGGCCCAGGCCAACCGCCCGATCTTCTATGCCGATGCCGGCGGCGAGACCAAGACGCTGTCGGTCTCGGAGGTGCACCGCAAGTTCAACGAGATGATCAAGGTCAGGCTCGACCGCTACAAGGCCGTGCGGCCGGACACCCCTGCGGCGGCGGAGCGGGCGAAGAAGTAGATGGGCGGGACGCCCGTCCCGCCCGAACCGGATGGGGAGACAGGACATGGCGACGAACCGTTTCGAGCAGGTCGACGAGCCGCAGGACGACGCGATCACGCTGAGCCTGAGTGCGGGCGATGGCGAGATCCGCGGGCGGATCGCCTGCCCGGCGGATCTGGCGGGCGGTCATCTCGTCAACGACTTCGTCAGCGACCCGATGCCGCCGGTGGAGGCCTTCCGCGCGGCCGTCCGGCTCGCCAACGAGATCCGCGCGCCGATCGTCGTCGAGGATCCGCAGGGCCTCTGGCAGGAGGAGTGGGGCGTGCTCTATCGCGAAGCCGACTGAGCGGACGGAGCCGTCCGCTCAGTCGATCCGGAAATAGCGCACGCCGAGGCCGAGTGGTTCGCCCTGGCGCGCCACGTCCTGCTTCAGGCTGGCGAAGAAATCGGTCGAGGGCGTCGGGTTGGGGCCCGAGAGGGCGGGCAGCGGCGCGGCGGTGACGAAGGTCAGCACCGTCTGAGGTCGCGGGCCGCCGCCAGCCGATTCCAGCTTCAGGTTGAAGGTCGCCCGCCGTCCGTCGCGGCGCAGGTAGCTGCCGAGATTGTAGACGAGGCCATCGTCCCCGATCAGCACGACCGCGACGTTGCGGCCGCCGTCATTGTCGATGGTGCCGCTGAGCACATCGCCGCTCTTCATGTTGAAGGCGTTGATCTGGAGCCGCGGCGTCCGGTCGATGTTGTCGCCGAGCGCGCGCAGGAAATCCGCCATCGGGCATTGCGCCGCCGTGATCGGCCGCAGATGGATCTGTGCCTCGAAGCCCTGCGCCGCCTTGAAGGCGTTGTCGAAGGCGACGAAGGGCGCGGTCTCGTTGCCGAAGCCTTCCAGCACGGCCCGGGTGGCGGTCAGCTCCGTCGGCCAGAGGAAGACGCAAGGCCCGCCATTATAGGTCGCGATGTAGTTCTGGATGCGCTCCAGCGGCGCGCGCGGCGCGGCCGTCACGGCCGGAGGCCTGACAGGCTCCGGCGTCGGCTGCGGCAGCCTCGGATCGGGCGGGCTCACCGGAGGCGGTGTCGGGGTCGCGATCGCCACCTGGGGATTGGGCTGCGGCGTTGGCGTCTGCGCGGGCGCCTGAGGCGGCCGTTGGGCCGCGGCGCCGCTTCCCGGCTCGGTCGGGGCCGGTGGCGGATTCGCGGGCGTGGCCGGGGCAGGTGAGGGCGCCGGCGACGGCGTGGCAGTGGCCTGCCCCGGCACCGTGGGGGGCGGCACAGCGGGCGGTTCGACGAGTTCCGGAGCCTTGGGCTGGCCCGCGGCGGCGGGAGGCTGGGCCGGCGCGGCGGCCTCGCTGCGGTTCTCGGTCAGCGCCGGTGGCGGGGCGCCGCCCGGCTTCGGCTTGTCGTTCAGCAGCGTCCAGCCATAGAAGCCGCCGCCCGCGAGCAGAGCGAGGGCGGCGATGCCGGCCACGAGCCGCGTGGCGGAACCGCCGCCGCCCGTGGCGGCCTCGGCGGGGGCGGTCTGGGGCTGCCAGGCCGCGACCTCGGACATGTCGGCGAAGCGGTCGGCCGGATCGGGCGCCAGCATCCGCGCGAGCAGCGGGCGGATGCGGGCGTCGATACCCGACAGGTCCGGAAGCCTGCGGCGCTTGTCGAGGATCTGGACCTGGCTGCCGCCCATGTCGAGCGGCTTGCCGGCGAGCGCCTCGGCCAGCACGAGCGCGAAGCTGTACATGTCGGAGCGGCCGGTGACGTCGCCGCCGAAAAGCCCGAGCTGCTCCGGCGAGACGTAGTTGTATTTCCCGGCGAAGCCGGAGCCGATCACCGTGCCTTCGCCCAGGAGGCTGGAGCGGGCGATGCCGAAATCGATGATCTTGGCGCGGGCGATGCTGCCGCCGGGGAGGATGATGTTGTCCGGCGAGACGTCGCGGTGGACGATGCCGAGCAGGTGCGCAGCATGGAGGCCGGGCGCGATGCGCCGGCGCAGGAGGTCGACCTCCTCGACGTTCAGCGGCCCTTGCTTGATCCGCTCCGACAGCGGCTGGCCGTCGACGAACTCCATCGCGAGATAGGGCGACTGCGTGCCCGGATCGATGGTGAAGACGTAGTAGCGGACGATGGCCTCGTTGTAGAGGTTGTGCAGGGCCGCGGCCTCGCGCCGGAACAGGGCGAGCGCCGCCTCATCGCGCGCCAGTTCGGGGCGGATCATCTTGATCGCCACCGCATCGCCGGTCTGGATCGCGCGGCCCTTGTAGACCTCGCCCATGCCGCCGACCGCGATCAGCCGCTCGACCTCGTAGATGCCGTTCAGCGTGGTCCCGACGGAGACGGCGCCGGCCCGGGGAGCGAAGACGGTGCGCTCGGAGTCGCTCATGGCGTGTCGGTTTCCTGCATGCGCATATTGGGCATCCACCGCGTCGTCCGGTTCTCCCTGCGGGTATAGCGCATGACGATCACCGTGACATTGTCGCGCGCGCCGCGCTGGAGCGTGAGCTGCAACAGCGCATTGCAGGCCTGCTGGGCGCCCCTTTCCTCGACCGTCGCCAGGATCTCGTCCTCCGCGACATGCTCGGTCAGACCGTCCGAGCAGAGCACGAAGACGTCGCCATCCTCGATCTCGCCGCTGTCGAGGTCGAGCTCGGGCTGCTCGTGGACGCCGATCGCGCGGGTGATAACGTGGCGCCGCGGCGAGATCTTCGCTTCGGCCGGGGTCAGCACGCCGCGCTCGACGAGGTCCTGGACCTCGGTGTGATCGCGCGACAATTGCAGGATCTGGCCGGCGCGGACGAGATAGATCCGGCTGTCGCCGCACCAGACACAGGCGAAATGGCGTTCATGGACGAGCAGAACCGCCAGCGTCGAGCCCATCGGCGCGCCGTTGCCCTCGGCGATGCGCCGGCGAATCTCCGCATTGGCCTGCAGGACCCCCGCCTCCAGCCGCGCCAGCAGGTCCGGCGCCGACCGGGTCGGGCCGATGTTCTCGATCGCGGCGGCGACGGTGGCGCTGGCGAGCGCGCCGTTCTCGTGTCCGCCCATGCCGTCGGCGACGGCCCAGATGCCGAATTCCGGCCGCACGACGAGATTGTCCTCGTTGGCGCTGCGCACACGGCCGACATGGCTGACCGCGCCGGTTTCGAAGGGCAGCGCCGCCTGGCCGAGATCGTTCTGTCCGAGATCGCTCATGACGCGGCCCGCCCCGGTTCGAGGAACGTGTCGAAACGGCCCGTCAGCAGGCCGGCGAAGAGATGAGGGTCCGGCAACCCGTGCCCGACCAGCGCGAGCGGTTCGAAATTCTCGCCGCCGACGGTCCAGAAGCAGGTCGCTTGGGCATAGGCCCGGGCGTGATCCTCGACGCGCAGCGCGGCCAGCCGGGCCGGGAAGCCGGCGCTCTCCAGAGCCGTGACGATGGTGCCGTCCGGGAGGCGCAGCATCTCCTCGGGCGGCGGCGCGAGCAGCGCGTCATTGGGGACGGCCAGCCGCGCCAGGCGCTCCGAGACCGCCTCGAAGCTCGCCCCCGGATCGAGCGCCTCGAGCAGGAAATCCTCGATTCCCGCATACCAGGCGTCCTGCGGATCGAGCTCGGGATGCGGGATCGCGCCGCCGGGCTCAGCCAGCGCGAAGACGGTCAGCGGGAAATAGCGGCCGACGCCGTCGACGGAGGGCATGAAGGCCCCCGCGACGGCCTGTCCGCAGAGGCCCTGGCCGAGCCAGAAGCGCCAGATCGGCGCATTGAGGAAGGCCTCCTGCCAGCCGCCGGCGAGCGCGAGGCGGCTCGCGGTCAGCCCGCCCTGAAGCCAACTCTCATAGACCTTGAGGAAGGCGGCCGGCGCGTTGACCGCGATGAAGTCGCGCTTGGCCGGCAGCTTCCCGAACAGGCCGCAGCTCATCGCCTCAGATCCCCGACGGGCAGCGGATCTCCCGCAGAGCGGGCAGGATCAGCGGGTTCTTGAGAGAGCCGACGCCGAACTGGTAGCCGACCTGGCGCCCGCCCGCCGCCAGCGTCAGCCCGATATTGTCGCCCTGGCGCAGCACCGAGCCGGTGTCGAGCAGGCGGAAGAACGACCAGACGCCGTCGCGCTCGAAGAGCTTGACCTCGCCGGACGGCGCGCTCGGCCCCGAGGAGAAGAAGCCGCCGCCGAAGACGCCGCCGCCGCTCGCCCCGCCCAGCGTCAGCGTGATCGCGGTGCGGCCGACACCGGCGCCCGGCCACATCACCGGGGCGGGCGTGTTGACGCCCTGCTGGCTGGTCACGGTGAAGCCGTTGATCTCGAGCTTCGCATTGGCCGCGTCGGCGGAGAGGGCGGTCGGCACCACGATCATCTGGAAGGAGGGCAGGTTGCCGCCGGTCGGGAAGAAGGCTTCCCTGATCTCGCTGGCACGCTGGAACTCGCGCAGCGTCGTCGCCGAGAGCGAGCGGGCGACGCGGCTGTCGGCGCGCCAGTTCCACTGCGCCTTGGAGCTGTCGACATAGGGCTCGAGCCGCTCCTTGTAGAACTTGTCCATGATGCCGCCGGGCGCGAAGAGGCGGGCGAAATCGGCCAGCGGCACGTCGCGCGTGCTGCCCTTCACGAAGGGGTAGCGGTTGGTCAGGATCTCCGTGCAGACGCGGCTGACCTGATCGGCCAGCGCCTGGCGCAGCAGGGCGACGGTCGCGCCGGTGGCATCGCCCTCGAAATCGTTGACGGCCGAGACGACCATCGCGCCGAAGGGCGCCGGATAGCGCGAGAAATTGGCGCGCAGGGTCGCGATCAGCGGCACCAGCGCGGCATTGGCCGCGGCCGCCTGGGCCGGGTTCGTCGCGGCGATGGCGAGGTTCTGGTTGATCTCGGACAGGACCTGCAGGAGCTGGTCGACCGGCCGCCGGCCGAGATCACCCTCGACCAGGACATGGAAGGGCTTGAACTGCGCCTCGATATCGGCGCCGAGCGCCTCGTTCCCGCCCGCGCCCAGCACACGCTCGACGCCGGGTGCGCTGAGCGGGAGGTTGGTGCCGAGCCGGCTCAGGGCGTCGCTGGCCCGCTTCTCCAGCACTGCGGTCGCGGCCTGCGCGGCCGCCTTCTTCGCCGAGGCGCGCTCCTTGGTCAGCTGCGTCTCGTCGCGGACGGATTCGAGGATCTGCTTGAAGGGCGAGGTCGGCGCCGCCATCGCGCTGAGCGCGACATATTGCGGCTTGTCGGCGTTGAGCGGGCGCAGCTTCAGCCGGGCGAGCGTGCGCTGCCAGGAGGCGACGAAGTCGCGGCTGTAGAGCTTGAGCAGGTCCTGGAAGAGCGTGGCGTATTGGGAGACGATCGCCTGCTGGTCGACGTTCTCGCCCAGCACCCAGCGCTCTTTCTCGATGCGGTCGCCGATGTCGCCGAGGCGGTCGACGAAGGCGTTCTGGAAGCCGTCATAGGTGTAGAAATAGGGCACGCGGATCGCGTCGAGATCCTCGCCGCCGACGCCTTCGAAAGCCAGCCGCACATCTGATCCGCCGCGCCGTGCGGCGACCCAGTCCTTCTGGCTCTGGGACCGGGCCTGCGTCCGCAACAGCTCGTAGGCGCGTTCGGCGATGCTCAGGCGACGCAGCGTGCGCTGGCTGTTCTCGATCAGCGACTGGTTGAGCTTGACCAGCGGCTCGGCCTCGCCGTCGTCGAGATCGAGCATCGCGACCAGATGCTCCTCCAGCGCCTCGCGGCCCTTGGCGTTGGCGGCGCCCGGGAAGAGGTTCTCGGCCCAGTCGAGCCGCATCCAGGCGATGACGAGGTCGCGGTCTAGCTTCGCCTGGCCGCCGACCATCATGTAGACCTTGAGCGCCTCGTAGACGAAGCCGGGATTGGCCTGGTTGGCCTCGAGCTGCTCCTCCAGCCGGAAGATGATGCGCGAGCGCAGCATCCGCTCCAGCGCCTGCTGATAGGTCAGCTCGGCCGCGTTCTGGAGCCGGTCACGCTGGCTCAAGCCGAAGGTGGCGGCCACCGGCGTGGGCTCGTCGCGGGTCGCATAGCCCGTCGGCAGATGCCGCAGCTTGTGCAGCAGCGGCAGGACGCGGCTGAAATTGCGCTCGGAGATCGTCGTCTCCTGCAGCACCGGCGCGGCGCTCGCGCGATAGTCGGACAGGCCGTAATTGGTCGCGGTGATGAGGTCGCTGTTGCGCGAGAAACTGGTCCACCACAGGCCGAGCGCAGCGAGCGAGACAAGAGCGACCGCGGCGAAACCGGCCGCGCGGAGCAGGGTCGCGCGGCGGGCCGCGCCGAGATCGGTCGAGACCCAGCCGGCCTCGCCGATGATGACCTTCTGGATCAGGTCGGTCAGGAAATAGCTCTTGCCGCGGCCGGAATAGGCGCCGGCGCTGGCGTGGCTGCTGCCGAAATTGCGCGAGAGCGCGCCGATCAGCTGGTCGATCGGCGTGCCCTCCTGCGTGCCGGAGGTGAAATAGAAGCCGCGCAGCGTGGCGTTGGCGTGATAGCGCGTCGGCTCGAAGACGCGGCCGAGGAAGTCGGTGATCGAACGCTTCAGCGTCGCCATCTGGCTCGGGAAACCGAAGATCTGGGCGCGCGCGGTCGGGTTGGCCTCGTCCTGAAGCCGGTCGGGGAGGCGCTCGTTCAGCCGCGCGACCAGCGCGTCGTATTCGGGCGCGACGTCGCCGATCATGTTGCGGGTCTTGTCAGCGGTCTGGAAGGTGTGGCCCCAGACCATGCGGCGCTGCGGCTCCGAGAGCGCGCCGAAGAACTCGTTGAAGCCGGCGATCAGGTCGGCCTTGGTGAAGATCGCATAGACCGGGAAGTCGACCTTCAGCCGCTCGTTCAGTTCGAGCAGGCGGTTGCGGATCGCGTCGGCATGGGCCGCGATTTCCTCGGGCGACGACGTCAGCAGATCCTCGACGCTGATCGCGACCAGCACGCCGTTGATGGGCTGGCGCGGCCGGTTGGTTTTGAGCAGATCGAGGAAGGCAAGCCAGCTCGCCTTCTCGGCCCTGCTGTCGGTGTCCTGCGTGGTGTAGCGGCCGGCGGTGTCGATCAGCACCGCATCCTCGGCGAACCACCAGTCGCAATAGCGCGTGCCGCCGACGCCGGCGATGGCGGCCGGCGCCGCTCCACCCCGGGCGAGCGGGAATTTCAGCCCGGAATTGACCAGGGCGGTGGTCTTGCCGGCGCCGGGCGGGCCGATGATGACGTACCAGGGCAGGTCGTAGAGATAGTCGCCGCCATCCTTGCCACGGGCGCGGCGCAGCGTCGCGAGCGCGTCGCGCATCGCGGCGGAGAGGGCGGCGCCGTCGCCGGTCGCCTCCTGCTGCTGTTCCAGCGCCTCGGTCAGCGCCGCGGTGGCGCGGCGCCGGCGGACGACGATGACGGCGATCCAGGCCAAGGCGCCGAGCGCCAGCAAGAGGACGATCGGCAGACGGACCCAGACGGAGTCGAAGGGCCTGAGTTCGCCGATGGCGACGAAGGGCGCGCCGAACCAGACGAGCAGGCCAAGCGCCAGCGTCCCGACGATGATGGCGGCGATCCGGAGCCAGGTGGCGAGGTTCATGCTTCGCCCTCCCTCAGCCCTGCCGCTGGATCACGATCTCGACGCGCCGGTTCTTGGCACGCCCTTCGCGGCTGGCGTTGTCGGCGATCGGCGCGTCGGCACCCTTGCCCTCGACGCTGATGCGGTCCGGCTTGCTCAGCTTGGTCTGCAGCAGGTCGCCCACGGCCTTGGCGCGGGCCTGCGAGAGCTGCAGGTTGGAGGCGAAGCGGGCGGTGCGGATCGGCACGTTGTCGGTGTGGCCGACGACCTTGACCGCGCCGCCCTCGGTTTCCAGCACGCCGGCGATGCGCTCGATCAGGGGCTTGAACTCGTCGCGCACGACCGCCTGGCCGGGTTCGAACAGGGTGATGTCGACGAGACGGACGATGATGACGTTCGGCGTGACCTGGCAGACGATGGGTGGCTGCACGGCGCCGCAGACCTTGGGCGGCACCGGCGGCGGCGGGAGCGGCGGCGGGGGAGCCGAGAAGACCTTGCGGACGAGGCCGAGTTCGCCCTTCGGGTGGACCGTGAGCAACGCGGAGGCCGCCGCCTCGGCATTGCCGCCGAGAAGGGCGCGGAACACGAGATAGAGCCCGAGCACGGCGACGCCGGCGAGCGCCGCGACCGACCAGACCGGAACCCTGAAGCGCGCCACCTGCGACGCGACGGCCTGGCCGCGCCAGCGCGGCGAGAGCTCGGGGTCGGGCTGCTTCACCCGGCGCAGCGTCTCGAACAGGTTGCGCTGGATCATCTGGAGATTGGCGGCGCCGCCGGCGGAGGTGCGGTGGATGCCCTGGAAGCCCAGGGCCAGGCAGGCATGCATCAGTTCGAGCAGGTCGTAATTGACCGACGGGTCGGCCTTGGCGCGGTCGAGCTCCTCGAAGAAGCGCACGCCGCCGACGCGCTCGCCGAAGAATTTCGAGAGCATGCTGTACTGCGTCCAGACATGCCGGTCCTCGCCGGGGATGTTCTGGACGATGTCGTCGGCCGCCGCGCAGAGGACGTATTTCGCGACGCGCGTCTGCTCCGCCGAGGCGCCCGCGGCGCGGACCTCATGCTCGAAGGCCTCGATCGTCTCGGTGACCTGGCCGAGGAGCTGCGTCAGCGGGGCGCTGCTGAGCTGCGAGCGCAGCCGGCCGAGCAGCAGCAGGAGAGGCCCCGCGGCCCGCAGCAGCGGGTTGGCGTTGGGCGTCAGGAGCTGGTCCCGGCCGGGCAGGGGGCCGCTTACGGGGCCGGGGGGCGGTGCCGGCCGCGGCGAGGCCGGGGTGGCCGAGATCCAGTCGTCGCTGCCGCCGGGCACGCCGGGCGAGGCGGCGGCTGGGGGGGCATAGGGCGCGGGCGCGGCCTGCGCCGGGCGTGAGGGCAGCGGAGCGCGGCGTCCGGCCGGGTTCGGCCTGATGATGGTCCGGTCGGAACGGCCGAACGGATCGGACGGCGAACCGGGATCGCTCATCGCCGGCCCTCGAGCACGGCCCAGAGCTCCAGTTCGAGGTCGGGCCAGTCACCGGAGAAATGCATCCCGATCGAGCTCGCGGTCGAGAATTCCGGCCAGAGCGGCGAGGTCCGGTCGAGATAGAAATAGACGTGGTCGGTCAGCGCGCGGATCTGCGGCGGCGGGGTCGGCAGATGAACGAGGCTGATGCCCGGCAGATGGGCATGGACGATCTCGTTCATCTTGGTGTTGGGGCCGACCTTGAAGAGCTGCGGGAACTGCGCCTGGATCTCGGTCAGCGGGCGGCGCGCCGCCACCTCCAGCACCAGCGTCGCGTTGCGCACGAGGCTGCGGTCGCGGATCGTCGACATGAAGGCGTTGGGCGCGCGCTCGGTGATCTCGAGGCGGATCGCCCGGCGGCCGAGATTGGCGGAGAGGAAGTCCTGGATGTCGCGCACCAGCGGCGTGAAGCAGGCCTCCAGATCGTCATGGTCATAGGCCGGATAGTCGCGGGCGCGGCGTTCGGCCGTGGTGAAGGTCGCGAGTTCGCCGGCCAGCCCCAGAAAGGTCTCGAACAGCCGCTCGGGATGGACGTAGCGCGACTGGCGCAGATGGCGCAGCTGCGGGATCTGCCGGTTCAGCAGCTGCAGCATGAAGTAATCGGCGCTCTGCAGGCCGCCGCCCGCCGTCGGATCGGCGGCGTAGCGGGCGAGTTCCTCGAGCTTGTTGTCGATCCAGCCGATCACCCGGTCGAGCCAGCCCTCGATCACCGGATAGGCCGAGCAGACGAGGACGGGCGGGGCGAATTTCTCGTCGAAGAGCACGGCGCGGTCGCGCACCTCGAGGATGCGCCCCAGCGCCAGCCCGACATAGCCGGCCTTCGCCGTCTTGCGCAGTTCGAGGGCGAGACGGGGATGGGCGACGTCGATCTCCTCCTCGAGCCGCAGCGAGGCGGTCGAGTCGATCAGCATCTCGGTCGACGGGACATAGCGGCTGGCGCTGCCGGTCGGCGCATCTTCGACCTCCCGCGTGTTGGGCGAGGCCAGGGGCAGCGACAGCCAGACGATCTGGCCGGCGGCACTCTCCGGCACCTCGATGGCGGCGGGCAGGGGGCTGTTGTCCGGCAGCGCGAACGGCGTGCCGTCGGGCATCACGCCGACGGCGCGGCGCAGCCCGATCCGGCTCTGCTGGGCGAGGTCGCGGTCGATCTCCAGCACCGAGAAGCCCCATGGGTAAGGGGTGACGTGCCGAACGCGGTTTTCCAGCAGGTTCTCAAGATACCGGTCGTTCTGCTGGAAGTGGTGAGGCCGTAGAAACAGCCCTTCCGACCAGACGACCTTGCTGTACCACGACATCCGGCTCTCGCTCACTCAAAGGCATGCCGAAGACCTTATACGGGTCGCCAACAAGCGTCACCAAGCGAATGCTAGGGCCTCGGGAACGGCCTGCCGTCATTGACTTGAAGGATGCGCGGTTGCGCGTTTCGGGTCAGTCCAGCAGAGTCGTCGCCAGCGCCGTGCGGTTCGCCCGGCAAGGAGGAGCCCCGATGCCGACCGGCCCCGCCGCCCGTATTCTCGATCTCGTGCTGCATCCCCTGCCGGGCGTGCTCCAGCCCGGCCCCGGAAGCCCCAATGTGCTGATCGGCGGGCTGCCGGCCTGGCGGGGCGTCTCGGCGGCCGCCGCCACGGCCATCCAGGCGGCGCGACAGGTCTCCGACGCGACGATCATGGCGGCGGAGGCCGCGACTCTGGCCGCCGCTCCGACGCCGGGTGCGGCCGCGGCCAAGGCCGCTGAGGAGGCGACCAAGGGAGCCGCCGCCGCCAGCATGGGCGCGATGATCACGGGCGTGGCCGGCGGGGCCGACATTCACAACTGCCTGACCCCGCTGCCGGCTCCGCCGCACGGGCCCGGCGTCGTCGTCGACGGCTCGCAGACCGTGCTGATCAACAATCTCTCGGCCTGCCGCGTGGGCGACACCATCATCGAGGCGGTGGGGCCGCCGAACAAGATCACGATGGGGCTGACGACGGTCATCATCGGCGGCTGACGCGCTGCCACGCCTCGGCTAGGAGGGGCGGCGCGCGGCTCGTCGCGCCCCGACTCCAGCCCAGGACAACCATCATGACCATCGACCGCATCGGAGTGACGCAGCGCTGGTGCGATGCCGCGATCTTCAACGGCATCGTCTTCCTCGCCGGTCATGTCGCCGAAAAGACCGAAGGCCGCCCGCTGGGCGAGCAGACCGCCGAGGTGCTGGCGCTGCTGGAGGAGACGCTGGAGGCCGCCGGCAGCGACAAGAGCCGCATCCTCAGCGTCCAGATCTTCCTGACCGACATCACGAAGATCGCGGAGATGAACGCCGTCTGGGATGCCTGGGTGCCGAAGGGCACCGAGCCGGCGCGCGCCACCGTCGAGGCGAAGCTGGCCTCGCCCGGCCACGACATCGAGATCACCGCGGTGGCGGCGAAGAAGGCGGGTTGAGCATCCATCAAGCTCCGCCGTCATCCCGGGCGACCGGAGGAAGACCCGGGATCCATTCCGGAACCTCTCCGGCAAAGGCTCCGGCATCGATCCCGGATCTCCGCTTCGCTGCGTCCGCGATGACCCGCGCTGAGTTCTGTGACGGGTCCGGTGGACCCGCGGAAGCCGCTACTTGCCGCCGCGGTCGTAGCACTCGGCGAAATAGAGCATGAAGGCGTCGACCAGACCGTCCTCGTAAGGCGCGGTCTTGGCGTCCCAGCGGGCGACATAGGCGTCCCACATCTTGGCCTTGCGCGAGCCGAGCAGCGAATCGAGGCCGCGATCCTGCGCCGTGCTTTCGGCGATGGCCTGCGGATCGAGATCCTCGACCAGCATGCGCAGCGCGTGCTGCATGGCCGAGTAGGTCTTGATCTGGTGGGCCTTGAGGTCCCGGAAGCTCTCGTCGAAGGCCTTCTGCGCGCTGAGATAGCCGCTCTTGGGGCGGCCGAAGATCAGCTGCAGCGCATCGTCCACGGTCGGCGAGAATTTCAGCGGATTGTTGTCCTGCGCCTGGATCATCGTCTGGTTGGCGCTGCGGGCGATTCGCTTGCTCTCGGCGCGGGCGGCGAGCAGCTGCTTGAGCTCGACTGCGACGAGACGCATCAGCCCGCCGAGCTGCTCGGCAAAAGCGCCGGGGTCCTGCCAGGCGAGGTCGTTCGTCGACAGCCCGGCGCCCTTGGCGAAGCGCTGGACGAACTCTGCCGCACTGATCTGGGGCATGCCGGCGGGCATCGCCGCGGCTGCCGGCGGCACGAAGGGCTGGCCCGGTGCCGCGGGCGGCTCGAGCGGCGGCAGCGGGGCGACCGGCGTCGCGGGCTGTGCCGGGGCGTCGCTCCAGGGATCGCCCGGCGGCAGATCGGCGGTCAGGGGCCGGCGGGGTGTCGGGATCGCGACCGGCGGCGGCTCGGGAGCGCTCGGCGGCGCCTGATAGGGCGCCCAGGCGAAGTCGTCGCTCGCGGGTGGCGGAGGTGCGACGGCTGGCGGCGGAGGCGCCGGAGCGGGCGCCGGGATGTCGGCGGCCCAGTCGATGAAGCCGTCATGCACGGGGCGGTGGCGGCTCGGCGGCAGCAGGTCGCGGCGCGGGATCGGCGGCGCCGCCTCCCCCGCCTCGGACCAGAGCGAGCCGGCATCGGGCATCGGAACCTGAGCGGATGACAGACCCGGCTCGGCCTGTGCCGGTTCGTCGATCGCGACGGCGATGACGTAGTGGCCGATTTCGAGCCGGTCGCCATGCTGCAGGCGGTAGGGCGACTGGACGCGTTGCGTGCCACCGTTGACATAGGTGCCGTTGGTCGAGATGTCGCGCAGCCAATAGCCGCCGTCACGGAAGCGGACCTCGCAATGGCGGCCGGAGATCGCCCGCGTCGGGTCCGGCAGGCACCAGTCGAGATGCTGGTCGCGGCCGATGTCGAGCCCCCGGCCACCGCTCAGGGAGACGGTGAGGGGCCCGCCATCGGGCAGCGCGGTCTCGTTCTCGATCGTCAGCGTCAGAGGCATGGCGGGAAATCCGGGCGCGGCCTGCGCTCAAGAAGGGGCGGTCCGTCAAGAGGTCTTGCCGTCGTCATCGGCCAATCGAATGCATGCTTCGACGCAGTTGCGCAATGCGGCCTGGTGCTCGCGCCCGCTCAGCCGGCCGAGCGCGATCAGCACGGCGATCCGCGCCATCTTGGCGGTGAGATCGGGCGGGCAGGGCACCGTATGGCCCTCCACCATGCTGCCGCCCGAATAGCCGGCGGCGAAGGCCGCCCAGGTCCCGGCGCGGGCGGGGTCGCCGGCATCGGCGACGGCGAGCGCGGCGCGGCGGGTCTCGTCGCGCGGATCGCGAACCCAGGCCTCGGCCGCGACCAGTCCTTCATCCGCCCCGGCCGCCGCCGGCTGGACCGCGCGCAGCGACTGCGCCGCCCACCAGACCGCCTCGCGGCGCGGCAGCAGATAAGCGGCGAAGCCGATCGCCTCGGCCGGAGCCGGGCCCTGCGCCAGACGCCGCAGGAAGGCGAGCGGATGCTCGACCGCCGGTTTGGTCGCGATGACCTTTCCGGCGGAGGGGAAGGTGTCGAAGACCTCCCGGGCCGTGCTGAAGCGCAGACGCGTCATCGGTCCTCAGTTGATCTTCACGAGGGCGCCGTTGACGACGACCATCGCGTCGCTAAGCACCTCGGTCTTGGCCAGGCTCTTGATCGTGATCGTCGGCGAGGAAATCTCGATGCTGGCCGGCAGCATCTTGATCGTGCTCTGGCCGACCTTGAGGTTGATCTCGGTCATCGCCTCGACATCGAGCTTTCCCTGCTGGATGTGGAGCTTGTCATCGCCCTTCTTCAGCGTGGTCTCGCGGGAGTAGCCACCCCCGGCGTAGTCGGGGCCGATCTCGCGGGTTTCGCTGTTCTTGATCAGGGCCTTGAAGTCTTTCTCGGCCTGGATGCTGAAGACCTCCTCGCCGGCGCGGTCCTCGAACTTGATCTCGTTGTAGTGGTCCGAGACGCCGCCGCCATCGGTCGATTCCGATTTCAGGCCGGACTGGGTCTTGTTGTCGGGCAGTCCGTAGGGCGGCCTGTGCTGGTCGTTGACGACCGTCCCGGTGACGAGCGGAAGGTCGGGATTGCCTTCGAGGAATTCGACGACGACCTCCTGGCCGATGCGCGGAATGACCTGGCCGCCCCAGCTCTTGCCAGACCACATCTGCGCGACGCGGGTTCGGCAGGAGGTCGAGCCATCCTCGCGATCCCAGTGAAACCGCAGCAGGATGCGCCCGTACTCGTCGACATCGATATCGCCCTCCTCGCCGCGGTTGCGGTCTCCCACGACCTTGGCCGTGTGGGGGCCGAACACGGTGGGGCGCGGCGTGACCAGGGGCGCGCGGAAGCGCCGGTCGCTCTTCTGGAGTTCATAGGCGCCGCTATAGGGCGCATCGCCCGCCGCGCCGGAGCGATAGGCCTGGCCGACGAAGCTGTGGCGGCAGCGGATGACGAGATATTCGATGTTCTCCGACGCCGTTTCATGGGCCGCCAGCGTCATCAGCGTGCCGGGATGCAGGCTCGGCGCGTCCCCGGCCGCGTGGCGCCGGTCGTCCTGCGCCTGCTCGGCCTGGGCGCGAACACGGGCGAAATGCTCGCCTTCGTCGCGCTTGATGTAGCTGCGCGGGTAGTCATAGGCTTCATAGGCCTTCGCCTTGTCGAAGCCGGCCTCGGCCCGGGCCGTCAGGTCCGAGGCCGATTGCTGGAAATCGTAATCCCTCAGCACGACCTTGCCGGTGCGCAGCCGGCGCATCGTCGACCAGTGCGTCAGATTCTCGATGTGGCGCGGCATCCGGTTCGTCGGCGGCATCAGCGGGTAGGCGGTGCCGGCTCCCGCGAAGGTCGGCTCGGCCGCAGCCTGGACGGGATCGTGCGAGGAGCGGGAATCGGACAGCACCAGCTTGTGGTCGCCCTCGCTGTGCTTGAAGTAATAGTAGATCCCGTACTGCTCCATCAGCCGCAGCACGAAGTCGAGATCGCTCTCGCGATATTGCACGCAATAGGGGATGGGCTCGAGCCGGTCGCTGGTGCGATCCTCGAAGCTCGCGCTCTCCTCCTTGGCGAAGATCGCCTTGATGATGTCGATCGCGGTCTGCTCCTTGAAGATCCGGCAGTCGGAGCGCTGCGACAGCAGCCAGAGCCAGGGTCGCAGGGTGAAGCGGTAGTGGTGCAGATCCTCTTCCTTGCCGGTCCATTGGGCGTCGACCAACGTGCCGTTGAAGACCCGCGGACTGCCGTTCTTGAGCGTCATCGTGATGGAGCACTTCTGGCTCATGATGCTCTGCAGGTCGGCATTTTCAGTCGTGCTGCTGGCATCGATCTGAAAGGTAAAGAGTTCGCTCAAGCCTTCAGAGGCTTCGAACTGCATCAAGGAAAAAACATCTTGACCCAAAGGTGTCGTAAACGAAGCAGTTCTTTGCAACTGTCGCAGATCGGCGGTCATCAACGAAACCTCGCGGTTCTAGATGCTATTTTGTTATTGACGTAGCGGATGGCGCGAGTCATGGTGTGCGCCTTCAATCCTTTACCGCCCGCGCGAAGCTAAACGGGAGGGGGACCATGCGCAAGCAGCCCGCGATTACAGCCGTCGCCATCCTTTCCGCCGGTTTTTATGTGGCGCAGATGGCGGCGCCCCAGGCGCAGACCTACAAGGCGGACGACATCGTCAAGCATTTCAGCCCGGCGGTCGCGCCGCCGTTCGGGGCGACGCGTGGCCTGTGCATCGGCACGGAAGCGGACTGCAACAAGGCCGGGCATGCGGTGAAGCCCGCGGCGGTCGCGGCCTTCGACCTGGTGGTGCGCTTCAAGTACAATTCCGACGTGCTCGAGCCGGATGCGCGGGCCAACCTGGACGAGTTCGCCAAGGCCCTGAAGACGCCGCAGCTGGGCACCAGCCGCTTCGTCGTCGAGGGGCACACCGATGCGGTGGGTTCGCCCTCCTACAACCTCGATCTGTCGGCCCGGCGCGCCCAGGCGGTGGTGCGCTACCTGAAAGAGCGGGGCGTCGACACCGCCAAGCTCGAGGCGCGCGGTTACGGTGAGACCAAGCCCGTGGTGGCCGACCGTTTCGCCGGCGAGAACCGCCGCGTCGAGACGCGCCTGAAGAGCGACTGACGGGGCCGATTTCGACGAGGCCGGCCGGCCGTCTCCGCGGAGACCGCCGCCGGCCTTGCCTGTGCGTGGATGACCGGTGGGGGCGATGGCGTCTTTGAACTTTGCGGCATATGCGAGTGCCATCTCCGACGCCGATCCCTGCGGGCCGGATCTCGAGGACGATCCGGATTTCATGAATGTGACGGCGCGGCTCGAGGTCGCGCTGCCGGCGCAGTATTTCCGGCGCGACGACGAGGGGCGGCAGGTCGCGTTCGACCGCAGCGGGATCGAGTTCCCGGCCGCCTTCTCCGATCTCGGCAAGCTGCTCGAGCGCTCGCGCGACCTCCGGCTGCTCGTGCTGGCCGGCAAGCTCGCCATCCTGAACCGGGACGTGCCCGGCTTCGCCGCGTGCCTATCGACCATCGCCACGCTCCTCTCCGAACAGTGGGAGGGGGTGCATCCGCGGGCGCAGGACGGCGACCAGATCATGCGCGAGGTGGCGCTGCAGAGCCTGGACGAGCTGCCGACAGTGGTGCTGCCGCTGCAGCATGCGCCACTCTTCGTGAGCCGGCGCATCGGTCCCTTCGCGTTCCGCAGCCAGCTCGTGGCGACCGGCGAGACGAAGCTCGTCGAGGGCGAGCAGCACCCCGATGCCGGCACCATCCAGGCCGCGCTTTCGGACACCGACATCGACGAGTTGACCGCGACGCTCGCCCGCATCCGCGCGATCGCGGAGGCCCTCGCCGGCATCCGCGCGATCTGGCTGGAGAAGGTGGGGGCCGATCATTCGCTCAGCTTTCCGCGCCTTTCGGCGCTCGTCGATCAGATCGTCGCCTTTCTCGATGCAGCGCTGACCCGGCGCGTGCCCGGCCACCAGGCGATGCCGGGGCCCCAGGCGGCGCCGGGCGAGGGCGCTCCGGCAGGCAGTTTGAGTGTCGCGCCGGGCAGTTGCGGCAGCATCCTTCAAGTGAAGGATACGCTGGCGGCGTGCCTCGGTTACTTTCGCCGCATGGAGCCTTCCAGCCCGGCGGTCCTGCTGATCGGCCAGGCGCAGCAACTGATCGGCAAGTCGTTGATCGAGGTGATTCAGATCATGTTCCCCGACCATCTCGGCCAGGCCGTGCTGGAGATCGGCGACCGGCCGCGCTTCCGCCTGCCGCTCGAGCGGCTCGGCGCGCCGGAGGAGCAGGCGTCGGAGGAGGGCTACGGCGACGATTCCTATGAGTCCTCCGGGGATGAAACCTATGACGACGCTTCGGAGGAGGCCGGCGAAGCGGAGGAGGGCAGCGAATTCGGCGGGTCCGACCCCGATGCGCCCGAGGCGGGAGAGACGCCGCAGTCCACGCCGGCGCTCCAGGTCTCGACCCGGGCCGAGGCCGTGGCGGGGATGAGGGCGGTCGCCGCCTTCTACCGCCAGGTCGAGCCCTCGCATCCGACGCCGCTGCTGATGGACAAGGCCTGCGCCCTGGCGCAGCGGGATTTCATGGCGCTGCTCGGCGACATCCTGCCCGACGTGGCCGTGATGCCCGACACCGACAGCTAGGAGATTTTCCGGTATTCGACTTGAACCGACTTCGGATCAGGCGCGACTATATCGGCAGAAGGCAAGAACGGTTACGGTGTCACGTTACGTCGGCGTGACGCATTCGCAGAGGGGCTGCTACCATGGCCGGAGATTCAGGTCAGAAGTTCATTCGCCGCAACAGGCCGCCGCGGGTCCACATCACCTATGAGGATCCCTACAACGCCGAGCAGAAGATCGAGCTTCCCTTCGTCATGGGGGTGATGGCTGATCTCTCGGGCAACACGCCCGGCGTCGAGAAGCCGGAGATCTCGCAGCGCAAGTTCCTCGACTTCGACATGGACAATTTCGACCAGCGCATGGGGGCGATCCAGCCGGGCGTCTCCTTCGCCGTTCCCAACAAGCTCGGCGACGGCGGCGACAAGCTCTCCGTCGCGCTGAAATTCTCGAAGTTCGACGATTTCAACCCGGCCGCCATCGCCCGCCAGATCCCGGCGATGGCCAAGCTGCTGGAGGCGCGCGAGCAGCTCGCCAACCTGGTGCGCTTCATGGACGGCAAGATGGCCGCGAGCGACCAGATCAAGGCGCTGCTGGCCGACCCCCAGCTGATGGCGGCGCTGAAGGACAGGCTCGGTGACAAGCCCGCCGAGGGCGTCCCGGCCGAAGAGACGAAGTGAGCGAGGCGGCAATGGCAGCGGAAGCACAATCCCAGCAGCCCGGCGCGGTCACCGAGACCCGCGACGTCGACGAATTCGCCTCGGTCCTGAAGCAGAGCTTCAAGCCCAAGACCGAGCGCGCCGCGACCGAGGTCGAGGCCGGCATCGCCACCCTGGTCAACCAGGCGCTGGCCGACTCGACGCTGATCAAGAACGACGTGCTCGACACGATCGAGGAAATGATCGCGCGGCTCGACGCCAAGCTGACCGAGCAGATGAACGAGGTGCTGCACGCGCCGGAGTTCCAGAAGATCGAGAGCGCCTGGCGCGGGCTGAACTACCTGGTCTTCAACTCGGAGACCGACGCGCAGCTCAAGATCAAGGTGATGAACGTCTCGAAGAACGAGCTGTATCGGAACCTGAAGACCTATCCCGGTGCGCGCTGGGACCAGAGCCCGCTGTTCAAGCAGGTCTACGAGCAGGAGTTCGGCCAGCTCGGCGGCCAGCCCTTCGGCTGCCTGATCGGCGACTACCACTTCAGCCATGTCCCCACGGACGTCCAGCTCCTGCGCGATCTCTCGAAGGTGGCGGCGGCGGCCCATGCGCCCTTCTTCGCCGGCGCGGATCCGACCCTGATGGGGATGGACTCCTGGACCGAGCTGTCGAACCCGCGCGATCTCGGCAAGGTCTTCGACACGCCGGACTACGCGGCCTGGAAGGGCCTGCGCGATGCGGCGGACTCCCGCTATGTCGGCCTGTGCCTGCCGCGGGTGCTGTCGCGGGTTCCCTACGGCGCCAAGTCGGAGCCGGTCGAGGAGTTCGCCTTCGAGGAGGACACCGACGGCCACAAGGGCGAGAAATACGCCTGGATGAACGCGGCCTATGCGATGGCCGTCAACATCAACCGCGCCTATAAGGAATATGGCTGGTGCACGCGCATCCGCGGGGTGCAGTCGGGCGGCGAGGTGCTGAACCTGCCGACCCACACCTTCCCCACCGATGACGGCGGCGTCGATCTGAAGTGCCCGACCGAGATCGCGATCAGCGACCGGCGCGAGGCGGAGCTGGCCAAATCCGGCCTGATCCCGCTGATCCACCGGAAGAACACCGACAAGGCGGCCTTCATCGGCGCGCAGTCGCTGTACAAGCCGAAGAGCTTCTCGGGGCCGGACGGGGTCGCGGCGACGGCGTCCGACAACCTGTCGGCGCGGCTGCCCTACATGTTCGCGGTGTCGCGCTTCGCGCACTACCTGAAGTGCATGGTTCGCGACAAGATCGGTTCCTACAAGGAAAAGGAGCCGCTGCGGCGCTGGCTGCAGGAGTGGATCACCGACTATGTCGACGGCGATCCGGTCAATTCCAGCGAAGAGACGAAGGCGCGGCGCCCGCTCTCCGATGCGCGCATCGACGTCTTCGAGGACGAGGAGAACCCCGGCTACTACTCGGCCAAGTTCTATCTCCGGCCGCATTTCCAGCTCGAGGGCATGGATATCGGCCTGAGCCTGGTCTCACGACTGCCAGCTCCCAAGACGTGACCGCCCAGACGTGACCGTCTCCTGACCAGCAGGTGACGCCCGTTCCAAGCTTCCCGGCGCCCGTGTCGTTCGCGACCGGGCGCACAGGAGAACTGCGTCCAGTATCCGGGTTCCGCGACCGAATTTCCCTTCATCCACACAGAGGAGATCACCACCATGGCTAGCGACTTCCTTCTCGAGATCGACGGCATCAAGGGCGAAAGCCAGGATTCCAAGCACAAGGACACGATCGAGGTCGATTCCTTCTCCTGGGGCCTGACCAATGCCGGCACCCATGCTTCCGGGCAGGGCGGCGGCGCCGGCAAGGCCAGCTTCCAGGACATCCACTTCACGGCGTCCGTCGGCAAGGCGTCGGCGAACCTGGCGCTCTCCTGCGCCACCGGCAAGCACATCAACAAGGCGGTGCTCTATGTCCGCAAGCAGGGCGAGGACCAGCAGGACTACTACGTCCTGACGCTGGAGGACCTGCTGGTGTCGAGCTACCAGTCCGGCGATGCCGCCGGCGGCACCACGGTGCCGACCGACCAGTTCTCGCTGAACTTCGCCAAGATCAAGTACGAGTACAAGCCGCAGAAGAAGGACGGCACGCTCGACGCGCCGATCACGATGACCTGGGACCTGAAGCAGAACAAGAAGTGAGCCTTCGCCGGCGCCGCAGGAGCGGCGCCGGCTCGGGTCCGGGCGATGGCCGTTGCGGGGGAGCGCCGCGACGGCCATCGTGCTTGCCGGGCCGATCGGGGTGGGGAAGCGGGAGCGACGGCGCGTGCGGGGTCCGGCGAACGGCACATTGACGAAGAAGCGGCTGCGCCCGCCTCTGATGTTCGCCTTTCGCGAGGCGCATCAGGAGAAGGATGCGAAGGTGGCGCTCGATCTGCGCGACGCCGGCGGCGAACGCGTCATCGCCAACCGGCGCGCCGCCCCGCGGGCGGCGATCACCGAGCCGAAGCTGCGCCGCGAGATCGCGACCGATCTCGACGCGCTGGTCAACACCGTCAATCTCGCCTCGTCGGTCGACCTGACGCAGCACGAGCACGTCAGGCGCTCGATCCTCAATCACGGCTTTCCCGACCTCACCAGCCGCTCGATCGACGAACACCGCGTCGATCTCATCGCCAAGGACATGATGGCGGCGCTGGTCGGCTACGAGCCCCGGCTGATCCGCAATTCGATCCAGGTCGAGCGCGACCACTCGCTCGACCGGGCGGAGCTGAAGGTCCGCTTCCTCGTGCGGGCGGACCTCAACTGCGAGCCGCTCAACGTGCCCGTCGAGTTCGTCGCCGATCTCGAGCTCGACACCGGCAAGATGGCGATCAGGAGCCGCTAGGCGATGCATCAGGAGTTCCTCGACGCCTACAACCAAGAGCTCCGCCTCTTCATGGAGCACACGAAGGAGTTCGCGGAAGAGTATCCGGGAATTGCCGAAAGACTGGGCGGGCTCGTCGGGGATCGGATGGATCCGATGGTGGCGGGGCTGCTCGAAGGGGCGGCCTTCCTGGCGGCGCGCGTCCAGCTCAAGCTCAAGCACGAGTTCCCGGAGTTCACCAACAACCTGCTCGAGCAGCTCGTCCCGAACTATCTGGCGCCGACGCCCTCCGCTTTGCTGGCCGGCATCCGGCCGCCCTTTTCCGACCCCGGTCTGCGCGAGGGCCTGACGATCCCGCGCGGCTCCTATATCGACGCGACCTATCTCGAGCGCGAGCGGCGTGTCGCCTGCCGGTACCGTCTGGGCACGGAGGTGACGCTCTGGCCCTTCGATGTCGCGGCCGCCGAATACATCCCCGCGCCCGGTCCGCTGCAGGCACTCGGCCTGTCGACCGACCACCGCGTCCTCTCGGGTTTGCGGCTGACGCTGACGCACCGGACGAGCGCCGACCCCGAGCAGGAGCCTACGGCAGCCCAGGCGCTCAAGACGCCGACGAGCTGGTTCGCCGGCTGCCGCTGCAAGGAACTGACCGTCCACCTGCTCGGGGCCGAGGCGGATGCGGTGGCGCTTTACGAGCAGCTCTTCGGCGACTGTGTCGGCATCTATTTTCGCCATCTCGACGAGTTCGGCGATCCTGTCATCACGCCGGCCGACGGGGTCGCTCTGGAGCAGCTCGGCTTCGGCGAGGACGAGGCCCTGCTGCCGGCCGATACCCGCGTCTTCCGCGGCTTCGACCTGCTGCGCGAGATGTTCTGGTTCCCGCGCAAATTCCTCGGCTTCCGGCTCGCGGGGCTCGCGCGTCTCATGCCGAAGCTGACGGCGAAGACGGTCGACGTGATCTTCGTCTTCGACGAGGTCAATGCGCGGCTGTCCGCGGCCGTGCAGAAGAGCATGTTCGCGCTTTATGCCGCGCCCGCCATCAACCTCTTCGAGAAGACGCTGGACCGCGTGCCGGTGCGGACCAACCAGCACGAATTCCATGTCGTGCCCGACCGCAGCCGCCCGCTCGACTACGAGCCGCACAGCCTGCTCTCCGTCCATGCCCATTATGCCGGTGGGCGCGAGAAGCAGCCGGTCCACCCGCTCTATTCCTCGCCGGAAGGGGCCTCGCCCACGCATGGGCTGCTCTACACCCAGCGCCGTCTGCCGCGGCGCCGCTCCGTCGCCGAGCGCCGGCTCGGCCGGGCCTCGGACTATACCGGCACGGACATGTTCATCTCGCTGGTCGAGCCGGCGGGCGTCACCGACAGCGTCTCGGTGGCGGAACTGAGCCTGCGCGCGCTCTGCTCGAACCGGCATCTGCCGGAGCACCTGCCGACGGGCGAGGGCGGGGCCGATTTCCGGCTGATCGACAATGTCGCGCTGGACATCGCCTGTCTGTCGGGGCCGACGCCGCCGCGCGAGCCGGTCGTCTCGCAGCTGCGCCTGCGCTCGGAGACGGCCAGCACCGGCGTGGTCACCTGGCGATTGATCAACCTGCTCAGCCTGAATCATCTCGGCCTCGTCCAGCGCGGCGCCGGCCAGAACGGCGAGGCGCTGCGGGAATTGCTCTCGCTCTTCGCCGATCTCGCCGACAGCGCCACCGAGCGGCGCATCCGTGGCATCAAGAGCGTCGACAGCCGCCCCGTCGTGCGGCGCTTTCCGCAGCGCGCGGGAACGGGGGCGGCGAGGGGGCTCGAGATCACCGTCGTCCTCGACGAGAAGGCTTTCGAGGGTTCGGGCGTCTTCCTGCTCGGCGCCGTGCTCGACCGCTTCTTCGCCGAATATGCGGCGATGAACCATTTTACCCAGACGGTGATCCGCACGGTCGAGCGCGGCGAGGTGATGCGCTGGCCGCCCCGCGCCGGTTCGAGGCGCATCCTGTGAGCGAGGACCTCCCCCTTCAGCGCGAGCCGAGCTATACGGACCGGCTCCAGGAGGAGCCCTGGCGCTTCGACTTCTTCGCCGTGCTGCGCCGTCTCGAGCGCAGCTTCCCGGAGCGGCCGCGCATCGGCGACGTCCCGGCGCGGCGGGACGAATATGTCGCGCTGGGCGAGCAGGCCTTCCTCGATTTCGCGGCCTCGACCATTGCGGAAGCCGATCGCGACGGGCAGGGGCGCCTGCGCCTCTTCGTCAAGTTCCTCGGCCTGCTCGGGCCGCAGGGTGCGCTGCCGCTGGCCACGACCGAGGAGAGCTATCACTGGCAGCTCGCGCGCGACGATGCCTTTCCGCGCTTCCTCGACATCTTCAACCACCGCTTCCTGCAGCTCTTCTTCCGGGCCTGGGCGGATTCGCGGCCCGTGGCGCAGCACGATCGGCCGGAGCGGGACCGTTTCGCGGCCTATGTCGGCAGCCAGATCGGGCTGGGCTCGGCGCCCTATCTCAACCGCGACAGCGTGCCCGACGCGGAGAAGCTCGCCCATGCCGGGCTGATCGGCGCGCAGGCCAAATCGGCCTCGCGGCTGCGCGGGCTCTTGGCCGGGCTGTTCAAGGCCGAGGTCGAGATCGAGCAGTTCGTCGGGATGCGCCTGGTCTTCGACCCCGCGGACCGCACCCGGCTCGGCAGCCGGCACTGCACGCTGGGCGGCGACGCGCTGCTCGGCGCCAGCGTCTACAGCGTCGAGGACAAGTTCCGCATCTGCATCGTCGCGCGCAGCCTCGACGAGTTCGCGCGCTTTCTGCCGAGCGGCGACCGCTGCGAGAAGCTGGCGGATGCGGTCTTCTTCCATCTCGGCGAAGGGCTGGAATGGGATGTCGAGCTCGCCCTGCCGGTTGGCGAGGTCAAGCCCGCCCGGCTCGGCCAGTTCGGCCAGCTCGGCTGGACGAGCTGGATGGCGCCCAACTGGGATGCCCCGCCCGGCACGCTGCGCCGCGACGCCCGTTTCCACCCGGCCGAGCGCCTGCGCGAGCAACGCAGCCGGGCGCGTTCGACCCCCGCCACCCGATCATCCTGACGCCCGAGGAGACCATCATGGCCGACATCAGTCTCGAAGCCGTCACAGGCAAGCTCAACCGGGTCGGCTACGAGGCCTTCATCCAGGCGCTGCGGCAGGCCAAGGGCGCGGGCAACCGCAATGTCGAGCTGGCCCACTGGCTGGCGCAGATCCTGCTCCGGCCCGCCACCGATATCGGCCTGACGGCGCAGCATTACCACCTCGACATGGGCAGGCTCGCCGCCGACATCGGCGGCGTCATCGAGGGCTTCCGCAAGAACGAGACGGAGATGCCCGGCGTCGCCAACAGCATCGTCGACGGGCTCGACCGCGGCTGGCATTACGCGACGCTGTTCTTCGGTGAGACGCAGATCCGCACCGGCCATGTGCTCGTCGCCATCCTCAAGTCGACCGATCTGCGCCGCGTCCTGACGGGCATCTCGAAGGAGTTCGGCAAGATCCCGGTCGACGAGCTCGCCGCCGGCCACGCCAAGATCTGGGAGGCGTCGGAGGAGGAGAACCTGCGGCCGATGGACGGCTCGGGCCTGCGCGCGGCGGGCACGCCCGGCGCCGAGCAGGCCGAGGGCGCGAAGGGAACGACCGCGCTCGACCGCTTCTCGCAGGACCTCACGGCCAAGGCGCGCACGGGGACGATGGACCCGATCCTCGGCCGCGACGACGAGATCCGCCAGGTCATCGACGTGCTGATGCGCAGGCGCCAGAACAACCCGATCCTCACCGGCGAGGCCGGCGTCGGCAAGACCGCGATCGCCGAGGGCTTCGCCCAGCGCGTGGCCTCCGGCGACGTGCCGCCGCCGCTCAAGGGCGTGCGCGTCTGCGCGCTCGACATCGGCCTGATGCAGGCCGGCGCCTCGATGAAGGGCGAGTTCGAGCAGCGGCTGCGCTCGGTGATCGACGAGGTGCAGTCCTCGCCGACGCCGGTGATCCTGTTCATCGACGAGGCGCATACGCTGATCGGCGCCGGCGGGGCGGCCGGCACGGGCGACGCCGCCAATCTGCTGAAGCCTGCGCTCGCGCGCGGGACGCTGCGGACCATCGCCGCGACGACCTGGTCGGAGTACCGGCAGTATTTCGAGAAGGACCCGGCGCTGACCCGGCGTTTCCAGCCGGTCAATGTCGACGAGCCGGACGTGGCGCGCTGCTGCACCATGCTGCGCGGGCTCATCGCCCCCATGGAGAAGCACCACAAGGTGCGCATCTCGGATGCCGCGATCGTCGCCGCGGTGACGCTGTCGCATCGCTACATCCCGGCCCGCCAGCTGCCCGACAAGGCGGTCAGCCTGCTCGACACGGCCTGCGCCCGCGTCGCGATCAGCCAGAGCGCCACGCCGGCCGCGATCGAGGATGCCCGCGTCGGCATCGCCGCGCTGGCGCAGGAGAAGGCCGCGCTGACGGCCGACCAGGATCTCGGCGGCGACACCGCCAAGCGGCTGGCCGAGATCGAGGTCGAGACCGCCGAAGGGCAGGAGAAGCTCGCCACGCTGGAGGCCGCCTGGGCGAGCGAGCTCGCCATCGTCGAGGAGATCAAGGCGCTGCGCGCGAAGCTCGCAGAGCCGCCGGCTGCGGCGACTGACCCGAAGGCGGAGGTCGCTCAGCAGGTCGCGGCCGAGCAAGCCGGTGCAGAGGCTCCTGCCGCGGCCGAACCGGCTCCGGATGGCGCAGCCGATACGGCCGCGGCGCGCGCGGCGCTGGCCGAGAAGTTCGCGGCGCTGTCGGAGATCGACCCGGCGCAGCGCATGATCTACGCCCATGTCGACGAGCAGTCGGTCGCCTCGGTGGTCTCCGACTGGACCGGGATTCCCGTCGGCCGCATGGTCGCCGACGAGATCGAGACGGTTCTGAAGCTCGCGGAGACGCTCAACAAGCGTGTCGTCGGCCAGGATCACGGGCTGGCGATGATCGCGCGGCGCATCGAGACCAACCGCGCCAAGCTCGACAATCCCAACAAGCCGATCGGCGTCTTCATGCTCTGCGGCCCGTCGGGCGTCGGCAAGACGGAGACGGCGCTGGCGCTGGCCGAGCAGCTCTATGGCGGCGAGCAGAACGTCATCACCATCAACATGTCCGAGTTCCAGGAGGCGCACACCGTCTCGACGCTGAAGGGCGCGCCTCCCGGCTATGTCGGCTATGGCGAGGGCGGGCGGCTGACGGAGGCCGTGCGGCGCAAGCCCTATTCGGTCGTCCTGCTCGACGAGATCGAGAAGGCGCATCCGGACGTCCACGAGCTGTTCTTCCAGGTCTTCGACAAGGGCGTGATGGAGGACGGCACCGGCCGGCGCATCGACTTCAAGAACACGCTGATCATCCTGACCTCGAATGTCGGCACCGACGAGATCATGCGGATGGCCTCCGATCCGGCGCAGCGCGCCGACCCCGAGGCGATGGCCGTGGCGCTGCGGCCGGCGCTGCTGCGCGTCTTCCCGCCGGCCCTGATCGGGCGGCTGGTGACAATTCCGTACTACCCGCTCTCGCCGGACATGTTGAGCGGGATCGTGCGGCTGCAGCTCGGCCGCATCGGCAAGCGCATCGCCGAGAACCACGGTGCCGCCTTCGTCTATGACGATGCGGTCGTCGCCCACATCGTCGCGCAGTGCAACGATCCCGATTCCGGCGGCCGCATGATCGACAACATCGTCACCAACTCGATGCTGCCGGCGCTCTCGCGCGCGATCCTCGGCCTGCAGCTCGAGAAAAAGCCCCTGACGGAGGCGAAGGTCTCGGTCGAAAACGGTGCGTTTGCTTACGCCGTATCGTGAACGGAGAGGGCCGCTGATGCTGCAGCCAGCGCGACTGAAGACCCGACCGGGCGCGGAGGGCGGCAGCGGGCGGTCGGTCGAGCCGGGGAACGGGGGATTGCGACGGCGGCCCTCGCGCGTCGGGCGCTTCGGCCGGATCATGGTCCTGCTGGTGGCGCTCGGCGCAAGCGGCTGGGCCGGCGTCGCGACCTGGCTGCTCTATCGCGAGAAGGCGGTGGTGGCGGCGCTGCAGCAGGAGCAGCAGGTGCTGCAGGCCAGCTATGACGAGCGCATGCGGGTCCTGACCCGTCGCCTCGTCAGTTCGATCGCGACGCAGCGCGCGCCCGGTGCTGCGCCACGCGAGGGTAGCGGCGACGATCAGCTCGCCGATCTGATCGCGCGGCAGATCGAGCTCGAGGCGCGACAGAACCTGCTGGGCACGCTGACGGGCCAGGCGGTCGCGCCTGTGCTGCCCAACAGCGGTGCGCAGGCGCCGGGCGGGGCCGGGGGGCTGGCCGCCGCCGACCCGTTCCAGGGCAATATCCTCGAGCGCATCAACCCGGCGGTCGTCGCGCCGCAGAAGCGGCTGGCGGCGGTGGCGCTGCGGGCCGAGGAGGCGATGCCCCTCTCCGAGCGGGTGACGCTGCTGCAGCAGTCGCTCGACCGCATCGACCAGGCGCAGGGGCAGCAGGTCTCTGCGCTGGGCCTGCGCCTCGCCGGGCGGGTGCAGGAGGTGAGGGCGGCGCTGGCCGATCTCGGGCTCGATGTCGGCAAGGTCCGTCTGCCCCCGGCCCGGCAGGCGATGGGCGGGCCGCTGATCCCGCTCTCGGTGACGATGCGTCCGGGCAGCTTCGAGCATCGCGTGCTGCAGCTCGGCGAGGCGCAGGCGAATTTCGGGCGCTGGCGCGAGCTGGCGCAGATCGTGCCGCTGCGCCGCCCGCTGGACGGCGACGACAGCACGACGAGCAATTTCGGCATGCGCACCGACCCCTTCACCGGCGCGGCGGCGATGCATTCCGGCATGGATTTCCGCGGCGAGACCGGCACGCCGATCCGCGCCACCGGCGCCGGCAAGGTGCTGCGGGCGGAGGTCGCGGGCGGCTATGGCAATCTCGTCGAGCTCGACCACGGCAACGGGCTCACGACGCGCTACGCGCATCTCAGCGCCATCGACGTGAAGCCCGACCAGATCGTTCCGCCCGGCGCGATCATCGGCCGCCTCGGCTCGACCGGCCGCTCGACCGGCCCGCATCTGCATTACGAGACGCGACTGGCGGGCGAGGCGACCAACCCGCTGAAGTTCATCGAAGTGGGCACCCGCCTGTCGCAGCCCTCGCTGCCGCCGGGGGTGAGGTGAGTGCTGCCAAGCCTGACGTTGACCCTCTGCCGTCATCCTGGGCGACCGAAGGTCGACCGGGATCCATCGGAGGCCTCGGCGCCCTTCGATGGATCCCGGCCTTCGCTGCGCGAAGTCCAGGATGACGGGTTGGTTTGCCGTGCAACGGCTCAGGCGGCCGCCGCCTCCGCCATGAAGGCCTCCAGCGCCTCCTGCTCGTCCGTCGAAAGGCGCAAGCCCAGCTTGCTGCGGCGCCAGAGCACGTCGGCGGCCTGTTTCGCCCATTCCGCCCGCATGAGGTAGCGGACCTCGCGCTCGTAGAGATCGGCGCCGAAATGGCGGCCGAGATCGGCGGGGCCGGTCGCGCCCTGCAGAATGTCGCGCGCCCTGGTGCCGTAGGCTCGCACCAGCCGCGCCAGCGTCGCGCGGGCGAGCCAGGGATGGGCGGCGGCGAGCGCGTCGACCTGCGCCTCATAGCCCTCGACGGGGAAATCGCCGCCCGGCAGCGTGCCGGTGACGGTCCAGGTCGGGCGCGCCGCCCAGGCGGCGTGGGGACCGAGCTTCTCCAGCGCGGATTCGGCGAGGCGACGATAGGTCGTGATCTTGCCGCCGAAGACCGAGAGCAGCGGCGCCTGGCCCTGCGGCGCGTCGAGCGTCAGGACATAGTCGCGGGTCGCCTCCTGCGCCTTGCTGGCGCCGTCGTCATAGAGCGGGCGCACGCCGGAATAGGTCCAGACCACGGATGCCGGGGTCACCGGCTCGCGGAAATACTCGCTCGCCGCGGCGCAGAGATAGTTGATCTCCTCCGGCGTCGCCTTGGCGTCGGAGGGATTGCCGCGATAGTCGCGATCGGTCGTGCCGAGCAGGGTGAAGTCGCGCTCATAGGGAATCGCGAAGATGATGCGCCCGTCGGCGTTCTGGAAGATGTAGCAGCGGTCGTGATCGTAGAGCCGGGGCACGACGATATGGCTGCCCTGGACCATGCGGACGGCGGCCTTGGTATTGGAGCGGACGACGCCGCCGAGCACGTCGCCGACCCAGGGGCCGGCCGCATTGACCAGCGCCTTCGCCAGCACGCTGTGGCGGGTGCCGTTCGTCTCCGCGGTGATGCGCCACAAGCCGCCCTCGCGATCGGCCGAGACGACGCGGGCGCGGGTTTGGATTGCGGCGCCCTTCGCGGCGGCGTCCATGGCGTTGAGCACGACGAGGCGCGAATCCTCGACCCAGCAGTCGGAGTATTCGAAGGCGGTGGCGCCGTCGTCCTTGAGCGGCCGGCCGGCGGCGTCCTGCGAGAGGTCGAGCGTGCGCGTCGCCGGCAGCTTCTTGCGGCCGCCGATATGGTCGTAGAGGAACAGGCCGAGCCGCAGCAGCCAGGCCGGGCGCAGGCCCTTGTGATGCGGCAGCACGAAGCGCAGCGGCCAGATGATGTGCGGGGCGATGGCCCAGAGCCGCTCGCGCTCCATCAGCGCCTCGCGCACGAGCCGGAACTCGTAATGCTCGAGATAGCGCAGCCCGCCATGGATCAGCTTGGTCGAGGCCGAGGAGGTCGCGCTGGCGAGGTCGTCCTTCTCGAAGAGAACGACGGAGGCGCCGCGTCCCGCCGCGTCGCGGGCGATGCCGCAGCCATTGATGCCGCCGCCAATGACGGCGAGGTCGTAGGTGGTGTCGGTCTGCGTCATTCCGGTCTCAGGCCTTGAAGATGGTCTCACCCGTCAGCCCGTGGCGGGCGCAGGCGTTGCGCGTGTCGACGACGAGCCTGGCATGGGCCACGACCAGCGCGTAGTCGACGTCGTCATGGTCGGTGGCGATCAGCACCGCGTCGAAGCCGGCGATCCCCTCTGCCGTCAGCGGCGTGCTCGGGCGGGCGGCGAGCGCGCCGTGCTTGCGGCTCTTGCGGATCGCCGGGATGTGGGGGTCGTGATAGGCGGCCTGAGCGCCGCGGGCCTCGATCAGCTCGATCAGCTTGAGGGCCGGGCTCTCGCGCATGTCCTCGACGTTCTTCTTGTAGGCGAGGCCGAGCACGAGGATGCGCGCGCCGCTGAAGCTGCGGCCGAGCTGGCGGTCGACGAGTTCGGCGAGACGATCGACGACGCGATAGGGCATCTCGGTGTTGATCTGCCCGGCGAGTTCGATGAAACGCGTCGCGATGTCGAACTCGCGCGCTTTCCAGGTCAGGTAGAAGGGGTCGATCGGGATGCAGTGCCCGCCGAGGCCTGGGCCCGGATAGAACGGCATGAAGCCGAAGGGCTTGGTCTTCGCGGCGTCGATCACCTCCCAGATGTCGATGCCCATGGCGGCATAGACCTGCTTGAGCTCGTTCACGAGGGCGATGTTGACGGCCCGGAAGATGTTCTCGGTCAGCTTCACCGCCTCCGCCGTGGCAGTCGAGGAGACCGGCACGGTCCTGACGACGAGGGCGCCATAGAGCGCGTTCGCCATGGCGAGCGCCGCAGGGCCGTCGCCGCCGACGACCTTGGGAATGTCGGAGGTGCCGAACTGGGCGTTGCCGGGGTCCTCCCGCTCGGGCGAATAGGCGAGGAAGACATCCCTGCCGCTGCTCAGGCCCGAGGCCTCCTCCAGGATCGGCCGCATCAGCTCGTCGGTCGTGCCCGGATAGGTCGTCGATTCCAGCACGATGAGCTGGCCGCGCCGCAGGCGCCGGCCGATCGCCCGCGTGGTCTGCTCGACGAAAGAGAGATCGGGCTCGCGCTGGCGCGAGAGCGGGGTCGGAACGCAGATCAGCAGGGCGTCGGGCTCGGAGAGCCGGTCGAAATCGGTCGTCGCTTCGAAGCGGCCCTCCGCGAGGCCGGCGACGATCAGATCCATCGGGATGTGCTTGATCGTCTCGCGGCCGGCATTGATCTGGTCGACGCGGGCCTGGTCGATGTCGAAGCCGATGACGCGGATGCCCTGGCGGAGCGCAGCCAGCGCCAGCGGGATGCCGACATAGCCGAGCCCGATGACGCCGATCACCACCGAGCGGTCACGGACCTTCCCGACGAAATCCTGCGCGACATCAGCCAAATCCTGCACTCTCGCCTCCGGTTCGCGCAAAGCCGGCGCCCGTTGGAAACGGCGGGCCGGCCAGCCCGCGGTCCTTGCCGAGATCACCCGCTCTGTCAACGCGACCGGAGCGCCCGGCTTGCGCCGCAGCCGCCGTGGCAGTCAGATGCGCGCGAAGCGCCCGAGGCCCGCAAGCCGTCGCGGCGAACCACCGGATCCCGAACCGCCATGACCGTCACCGATATCGCGACGCGGACCTACAATCATGGCTGGCGGCTCGATCCGATCATCCGCAGCCTGCTCGACACCGATTTCTACAAGCTGCTGATGCTGCAGATGATCCGCGCCTTCCATCCGGAGGTGCAGGTCACCTTCTCGCTGATCAACCGCTCGAAGCAGATCCGCCTGGCGGACATCGTCGACGAGGCGGAGCTGCGCGCGCAGCTCGACCATGCCCGCTCGGTGCGCTTCACCAAGAAGGAGCTGATCTGGCTCGCCGGCAACTCGTTCTACGGCAAGCGCCAGATGTTCTCGCCGGAGTTCCTGGCCTGGCTCGCCGATTTCCAGCTGCCTGATTACGAGCTGCGCCAGGTCGACGGGCAATACGAGCTGCATTTCGAGGGGCCCTGGACCCATACGACGATGTGGGAGGTGCCGGCTCTCGCCATCATCAACGAGCTGCGGGCGCGGCGCGTCATGGTCGGGCAGAAGCGGTTCGCGCTCGATGTGCTCTATGCCCGCGCCAAGGCGAAGATGTGGGACAAGGTCGAGCGGCTGCAGAGGCTGCCGAACCTCAAACTCTCCGATTTCGGCACGCGCCGGCGCCATGGCCATCTCTGGCAGCGCTGGTGCGTCGAGGCGCTGAAGGAGGGGCTGGGGCCGAAATTCAGCGGCACCTCGAACGTCCTTCTGGCGATGGACGCCGATCTCGAGGCGATCGGCACCAATGCCCATGAGCTGCCGATGGTGCTGGCGGCGCTGGCCAACAGCGACGCCGAGCTGCTGCGCGCGCCTTATCGCGTGCTCGACGAGTGGCGCCAGGTCTATGGCGGCAATCTGCTGATCGCTCTGCCGGACGCCTTCGGAACGAGCGGCTTCCTGCGTCATGCGCCGGACTGGGTGGCGGACTGGACGGGCTTTCGGCCCGATTCCGCGCCGCCGATCGAGGCGGGCGAGGCGATCATGGCTTGGTGGCGCGAGCGCGGGCGCGATCCCAAGGAGAAGCTGCTGGTCTTCTCGGACGGGCTCGATGTCGATGCGATCGAGCGGGTCTACCGGCATTTCGACGGCAAGGTCCGCATGGCCTTCGGCTGGGGCACCGACCTCACCAACGATCTCGTCGGCTGCCTGCCCGACGGCTCGCGCGCGCTCGACCCGATGTCGCTGGTCTGCAAGGTCACCAAGGCGAACGGGCGCCCTGCGGTGAAGCTCTCCGACAATCCCGAGAAGGTCTCGGGCGAGGCGGAAGCCGTCGCGCGCTACCGGCGCGTGTTCGGATTTTGAGTGACTCACCGCCCGTAATTTCTGTTGCTGTTATGTTCTCAATGCGCAATGCTGATCCTGGGTTGGGGGTCCGGGGCGATGCGCTTTCTGATTGTGGTTGTGGCGGCTGTCACGGTCCTTGCCGGGGCGGCGGTTTCTCTGGCTGAAACGATCGGGCGTGAGCGGCTGAACGAGGCTCGGCCTCTCAGCGAGGCCGAGATGGCGGGGCTGCTCATGGGGGTGCTGAGGGGGCGCGAGGGTGTCAGCGGCGCGCGCATCGAGGCGGGCGACGTGGTTTTCAGCGCTGCCGGCCGCGACGTCAGAATGGGGCTGGCTTCGCTGAGCGCGCAGCTGAACGCCTTGCCGGACGCCAAAACGCGGCAGGCGGCTTTCGACAAGCTTACGCAACGCGTCACCGAAGCGGTCGCCGGCCAGCTGCCGGTCAAGACCGATGCGGAGCGTGCACGGTTCATCACGGCGCTGATCCCCGTCTTGAAGAACCGATCCTATGTCGACCAGTTCGCCGCGATGGCTCGGAAGAACGGCGAGCCCAACGCGCGGTTGCTGCATGTTCCTCTCACGGGCGACATCATCGTCGCAGCCGCGCTGGATCTTCCGAAGATCACACGCTTCGTGTCGAGCGGAGAGGGTGGGCTCTACGGGATGAGCGACAAGGATGTGCTGCGCGCAGCTCTCGACAACTGGGTCCGGCGCGTCGACCGGTTCGCGATCCACGACTACGGAAAGCTGCGATTCTTCCATTTCGGTGCGGGAGACTACAACGCCTCGATCCTGCTCCTGGAGAACCCCTGGAAAGACATCCCGGACTTGCCGAGCACTGTCGCCATCGCGGTGCCTTCACGCGACATCCTCGCCTTCGGAGACGCCGGTGATGCCGAGGTGATCGCCGCGCTGCGGGCCCTGACGAAAGCGCCAGACAAAGGGTTTCCCGTCAGCAAGCAGCTCTTCAAGCTCGGTCCACAGGGCTTCACGGTGATGCCTTGAGCCTCATGGCGCGGGGCTTCCGAGGTCCGCCGCGAAGGGCGCCGGCGTGGGCGACCAGGACATCGGCGGGGCAGGAGGTCTTTTGCCCATGACCCTCCGGCTTTGATGGCGGGGCAGACCTTCATAGTGATGGTGTGTCTGCAACCGGCGCGCTAACCCCGACCCAGACCATGCCGGGGGCTTGTTATGATTCGTTTTTGTCTGGCGGTTGCGATCGCAGCCGTCCTGTCGGGCTGCGTGGTGCCGGAGCGGCGCCTCTCGATCGCCGATGTGCGGGATTTAAGAATTGCCGATGTGCTGGTCGAGTTTCCGCCACAACGGCCGGGCGAGCCGGAGAAGATCGTCTGGCCAAGGGCGGCTCTCGCCTACGCGCAGCTGAAGATGCCGGCGGTGACGCGGCCCGGCCAAACGGGTCGCGATCCGGCGGGGGCCTCCGTGCCGATCACGCCCGAGCAGGCGGAATGGGACGCCAGGTTCACCGCCTTGATGCAGAGCCCGGCAGCGGTGGCACAGATGCGCGGCACGCTGGCGGAGGTGGTGCGCAACAGCTTCAAGAAGCGCTTCGTCGATCAGCCGGCCGGCCGACGGGCGGTGAAGCTCAAAGTCATCGTCAAGGCGCTTCACGCTCCCGGAGGGCAGGCCAATTTCTCGGCCGATGTCGTTGTCCTCGACGGCGTCACCAGCCGACCTCTGAGCGAGTATCCGGACCTCATCGGAATTCGGGCGGCGTCGCAGGCGGTCGTGCCGGCCACTCCGCTCGGCATTATCGTCGGCCTCGCGGCTCTGGCCGTCGTCGACCAGATTCGTGGCGATCCGGCCTATGACGCGATCGACGACGCATCCTCCCGCTTCTCCGGCTGGCTTCTTCGCGAGTAACCAGGCGGACCGTCCCGGCTGTGGCGGCTGTCGGCGGCGCGGCCGTTCGGCTCCGGCGGGGCCCGTGGCACCGGCGCGCCTTGCAGAACCCTCTCATGCGATCGTTCCCATCGGCGACGTGATGAGAGGGACAGAAGCCAAGAACAATGCGCTCGCGAAAGTGTTATTTGCGGGCCCTGCGACGTTTTACGCACGAGCCGCCCCGGCCCTTGCGTCACCGAAGTCTTCCTGCTCTGCTGTGATCAAGACGCCTCAAGCAATAAGAGGCGCTTGAACAGGGGAGAGAGACATGACGTCTGCGAAGACCGCTGGAGAGTCACGCCGAAAATTCCTGAAGACCTCACTCGTCGCCACGGCCGCGACAGTCGCCGCGCCGGCGATCGCGCAGCAGGCCGGGCCGATCGCCATGCGCTGGCAGAGCACTTGGCCGTCGAAGGACATCTTCCACGAATACGCGCTCGATTTCGCCAAGAAGGTCAACGACATGACCGGCGGCGACCTGAAGATCGAGGTCTTGCCGGCCGGTGCGGTCGTGCCGGCCTTCGGCCTGCTGGAGGCGGTGTCGAAGGGCACGCTCGACGGCGGCCATGGCGTGCTCGTCTATCATTACGGCAAGCAGACGGCCCTGGCCCTGTGGGGCTCCGGCCCGGCCTATGCGATGGACGCCAACATGCTGCTCGCCTGGCACAAATACGGTGGCGGCAAGGAACTGCTGGCCAAGCTCTACGCCTCGATCGGCGCCAATGTGCAGTCCTTCCCCTACGGTCCGATGCCGACGCAGCCGCTCGGCTGGTTCAAGAAGCCGGTGACCAAGCTCGAGGACATGAAGGGGCTGAAATACCGCACCGTCGGCATCTCGATCGACATCTTCACGGCGATGGGGCTGGCGGTGAACGCACTGCCGGGCGGCGAGATCGTCTCGGCGATGGATCGTGGCCTGCTCGACGCGGCCGAGTTCAACAACGCCAGCTCCGACCGTGTCCTCGGATTCGCCGACGTCTCGAAGGTCTGCATGCTGCAGAGCTACCACCAGAATGCCGAGCAGTTCGAGATCATGTTCAACAAGACGAAGTTCGACGCGCTGCCGGACAAGATGAAGGCGATCATCACCAACGCCGTCGAGGCCGGCTCGGCGGAGATGTCCTGGAAGGCGATCGACCGCTACTCGCAGGACTATGTCGAGCTGCAGTCCAAGGACAAGGTGCGCTTCTACAAGACGCCCGACGCGATCCTGAAGCGGCAGCTCGAGCTCTATGACGAGGTGGCCAAGAAGAAGGCGGCCGAGAACCCGCTCTTCGCCGAGATCCTGCAGTCGCAGCTCGCCTTCGCCAAGCGTGCGACGCGCTGGGAGCAGGACACCGTGGTCAGCCGCAAGATGGCCTTCGACCACTACTGGGGTCCCAACGGCGTCGCCGCCAAGCTCTGAGCCTCCCCCGAGATCGGCCATGGCCGGCACCGCGCGTGCCGGCCACGGCGCCCGCCTGCGAGGCCTGAATGAGCGTCGAGAAAGTCCTTCTGGCCTGTGACCGCGTCAGCACCTTCTTCGGCAAGCTGGCGGCCTGGCTGATCATCGGCCTGATGCTCCTGGTCTGCGCCGAGGTGTTCAAGCGCTATATCCTGAACGCGCCGACGGCGTGGATCTTCGACGCCAGCAACATGCTCTACGGCTCGCTGTTCATGCTCTGCGGCGCCTATACGCTCGCCCAGAACGGCCATGTCCGGGGCGATTTCCTCTACAGCTCGATGAAGCCGCGCACCCAGGCGGGGCTCGATCTGGCGCTCTACTTCCTGTTCTTCCTGCCCGGCATCTGCGCGCTGGTCTATGCGGGCTACGACTATGCCGCCGATTCCTGGCGCATCGGCGAGCATTCCAACGTCACTGCCGACGGGCCGCCGGTCTATCACTTCAAGACGGTGATCCCGGTCGCGGGCGCGCTCGTGCTGCTGCAGGGCGTTGCCGAGATCGCCCGCTGCATCGTCTGCCTCAAGACCGGCGCCTGGCCCGCACGGCTCAAGGACGTCGCGGAGATCGACGTCGTCGAGGAGCAGCTCGCGGCCAGCGAGCATCTCGACGAGGCGACGCGCAAGGCCGCGATCGAACGCACGCACAGCATCGACGAGACGGCCCGGCAGCGCGGCCTGGGCGGAGACCGGCATCCATGAGCGACCCCGCCCTCGGCCTGAGCATGCTCGGGCTCATCGTCGTCGTCATCATCCTCGGCTTCCCGACCGCCTTCACGCTGATGGGGCTGGGGATGATCTTCGGCTACGCCGCCTTCTACGACCCGAGCCAGGCCTGGTACGCGAACCGCATCTTCGACCTGATGGTCCAGCGCACCTATGGCGCGATGACCAACGACGTCCTGATCTCGATCCCGCTCTTCGTGCTGATGGGCTATGTGATGGAGCGAGGCGCACTGGTCGACAAGATGTTCTACGCCGTCCAGCTCGCCTTCCGGAACGTGCCGGCGGCGCTGGCGGTGGCGACGCTGCTGGTCTGCACCTTCTGGGGCATCGCCAGCGGCCTGGTCGGGGCGGTCGTCGTGCTGATGGGCGTCATTGCCTTCAACCCCATGCTCAAGGCCGGATACGACGTCAGGCTGGCGTCGGGCGTCATCACGGCCGGCGGCACGCTCGGCATCCTGATCCCGCCTTCGGTGATGATCATCGTCTATGCGGCGGTGGCCGGGCAGTCGGTGGTGAAGCTCTACGCCGCCGCGATGTTCCCCGGCTTCTTCCTCGCCTTCCTCTATCTCGTCTACATCGTCGGCTGGGCGCTGCTGAATCCGCGCGTGGCGCCGGCGCTGCCGCCCGAGCAGCGGCAGGTTCCGGTTCCCGACTGGACGAGGACGCTCGCCGAGCCGCATCGCGGCCGGGTGTTCCCGGCGCTGAGCCTGGCCCTGGTATCCCCGGCGCGGGCGCGCGGGATCCAGCGCGACGGACAGCCCGTGACCTGGGGCGCCCTGTTGCAGGCCTGGGGCTATGCGGTGGTGCCGCTGTCCCTCGTCGCGGCGACGCTCGCGCTGGTCTGGTGGTATGTCGTCATCCACCAGCAGGCCGGCGCGGCCGAGGCGGTGACGGCCGTCGAACAACTGGGTACGCCCGACCTCGTGCCGGAGGAATCCGGCGAAGGTAGCAAGGGGCCGCCGACCGCCTTCTATCTCTGGTTCGGCGCCATCGCGCTCGGCTGCGCCGCGCTGATGCTGCGCTATTATGCCCGGATGACGGCGGAGCGGCTCGAGGTCATCCGCATGCTCACCGACGCCGTGCTGCCGCTCGGCCTGCTGACGATGATCGTGCTGGCGGTGATCCTGTTCGGCATCACGACCGCGACCGAATCCGCAGCCGTCGGTGCGGCGGGTGCCTTCCTCCTCGCCTTCCATGCCCGGACGCTGAACTGGAAGAAAATCAAGGAGGCGGTGTTCCTCACCGCCAAGACCACGTCGATGGTCTGCTGGCTCTTCGTCGGCTCGGCGATCTTCTCGGCCGTCTTCGCGCTGCTCGGCGGGCAGGCCCTGCTGGAACGCTGGGTGCTGTCGCTCGACCTGTCGCCGCTGCAGTTCATGATCCTGTCGCAGGCGATCATCTTCGTGCTCGGCTGGCCGCTGGAATGGACCGAGATCATCGTGATCTTCGTGCCGATCTTCCTGCCGATGCTGAAGCATTTCGGCATCGACCCGATCCTCTGGGGCGTGCTGGTCTTCGTGAACCTGCAGGCGGCCTTCCTCTCGCCGCCGGTCGCCATGTCGGCTTTCTACCTCAAGGGCGTCGCTCCGCCGCATGTGACGATCAACCAGATCTTCGCGGGGATGATGCCCTATATGCTGATCGTGATCCTCTGCATGGTGCTGATGTATCTGTGGCCGGCGCTGACGCTGTGGCTGCCCGAGTATCTCTATGGCGGTTGAGCCGGCGAGCGGGTCCGGAAGGGGCGGGCAGGGGCGCCGGCGCCTTGCAATCGCGGCCAAAACCCCCTAATGCGACCGCGCTTTCGGAAGGCCTCGCAGGGCCGGTGTCAGGAAACAGGGTGTCATGGCCAAAGAGAAATTCGCTCGCACGAAGCCGCACTGCAACATTGGAACGATTGGTCACGTTGACCATGGCAAGACGTCTTTGACGGCTGCGATCACGAAGGTGCTTGCGGAGTCGGGTGGCGCGT